>PVML01017102.1_pt1 | contig 1739680 bp, 1370 predicted proteins | sample 1853371 | NCBI WGS metagenome assembly PVML01 (sample SAMN08533508, study PRJNA380276) | Human gut metagenome, whole genome shotgun sequencing project. | isolation source: participant 1, chromium library | host: Homo sapiens | collected 2017
TTTTCTTTCAGCTTTTGAAAGTGTTTTTCTTTCAGCTTTTGAAAGTGTTTTTCTTTCAGCTTCTTTGTGCATTACAGGCCTCCGGAGCCATTATCCTGCTGTCTCTGATTACAGATAAATACTATCACAGGAAGGAGATAATGTCTATATGTATTTTCGTATTTTTCTGTATGCATTCTGCGTGCAGACGACGCCATATCTGCCGTTTTATCCGAGAATATACTTCTTCACTTTCCTCTCCGGCGCCTGGGGATTCAGTTTATAAATCTGTTTTTCAATCTTTCGGAAGGCTTCTTCACCGGAAATCCCCGCGGCCGCGTCAAATACCTCTTCCCCGAACAAATCCTCCGTCAGGCAGAAAACAGTTGAAGACCATCCGTATTCCTCACCCTTCCGGGATTTCTTTCTTGTCCTGCCGCAGAGTGAAACGTAAAATTTCATCTGCAGCTCAGTCAGCGCATTATCAAATCCGCTTTTGTCCTCTCTGGAAAAACCGCCGTACTGCTTCAGAAGATGCACCGGAAGCTCCTTTTCCTCACTGAGCACATCATAAATCCGTTTCGCCATCAGGGTAACATTACCTTCCTCATATTCCTCGTAAAGGTCCGCCCTCCCCCTCCTGGCTGCCAGGAAATAGGGATACCATTCTTTCGTTATATAACCGCTTTTCTTAAAAAAGAGCTTTCCATAGGCAATATCGCGATACTCATCCAGGACCCGTATCCTCCATTCCCATGGATCCGTATCATCGTCCTCCGTATGCCAGTGTATTTTATCACTAAAGTAATCGCTTAATGTAAAAACCCCTTCTCCGTTTTCACCGCCGATTGTAAAGCCCGCTATCCTCAGATCGTCTACAAAATCCTGAAAGCCGTTTATTTCCTTCATTGCCTGTCCTCCCTGTTCCAACCTCTGATTTCTGATTCTCAATTTCTGTCTTCAAGCTTATCAAGCAGCCTCCTTATACGCCAGGTACAGTCGGCAATCCTGTTTTCTTTCTTTTTCCAATTGTCGGAAAGTGGAAAATATATCCCGTCTTTTACCTCGCTTCCCATATCCCAATTTCCTTCTTCCCTTTGATTTGCATACAGCCATTTTGATGCAAAATGCAGCATGTCGATACTGTTCCTGTATTCCGCAAGCAGTTCCAGCGCCGCCAGATATCTTCCCGCCTCTCTGAATGCAAACGTTTCCGGTACATTACAAATCCGGGAATCTCCCGACGGTCTGCTAAAAACATAATAAATTCCTTTGTCATAATGAAGCACATAATCCATCATCAGGCGCTCCGTTCTTTCATTCAGCATGCCGGGAAGGAGGGAAAGCTGATAAAAAGTCACAAAATCCACCAGCCGTCCGCCTCTCGGCGGTTCTCCGAAAATCTCCATATATGCCAAAGCACAGTCCTCATGGCTGAAGCTCCCGGAAGAGAACGCCCGGGTTATAATATCGGCCCATTTCCCGGCAACACGGTTCGCACTCCTATCTGCCAATGTGAATTTCCTGATCCAGACAGCGAGCATCAGCTCCGTAAAAATATCCCAGTTATGCATTTTTTCCCGCCTGTCCGGCATTTGTTTCCTGCCTTTCAGGCAATCGCTCATATATGTAACGGTTCTGGCAATCGCCTCATCATTGATATCAAAGCCTAAAACATACAGTCTGCGCAGCGCCTGTTCCGTTGTGATTGGCGCTTTGGACGGCTTACTTAATGTATGGAAATTTCCCCACAGACCATTTTCATCCTGCTGCGCCAGAATTTCTTTCGCCCATTTAGTGTCCTTATACAAATTTTTCTCCCCGATTTCATATCTGTTCAGAATATTTTATATCTTTATCCGGGATTTTCCGAATCCGTTCAACGTTCCCGGCCTCTTTTGAATTTTCTCACTGCGGCGTCAAGCAGGGATTTATCGCCTCTTTCTTCCATAAATTTATCTGATATCCGATTCAGTAATTCCTCCCCCATTCCCGTCCAGTAAAACCATATTGCAACCAAAATACTGATTGCAAGCAATATCCCATAATTTAATCTTTTCATGCACCGCCCTCCCTTGTTACGCCCAAATATGTACAATAAAATAATTGTTTTCTTCATTCTACCATGCCTGCTCCGCCTTTATCAACAACTACTAAAACTACTAAAAAGACCACCTTCCTTCGCTCCCCTCTGGTTACTATTCACCCCTTCTGAAGAACGGCACAAGAATCCCGATTGTTTGCGGTTCACCTTCACGATAACATGGGTATCAACGATGATCACCTCGCTCCCGGAGAAGGAATGGTAAACTGGGCAAAAGTCAGGGATATTATCGATGCCTCCTCCTATGAGGGCTCCTATACCCTGGAAAGCGACAGCGCCGTCATTCCTGCCGGACGCACACCCCTGGAACACCTGCTGCTTCATTATAAAGGGGCAAAAGCAATGCTTTTCCCGTAATCGCTTCCGGTACGTATAGAAAATCCGGCGTCTTTCTGCTTTCGTTGCCAGCCTGCATTCCCCTGCGCCTGCAGGCTGGCAATGAAAGCCATAACAACGGTTCTCCCATGTAAAATTTATGTAAAGAAACCGCCCTGTCTCTTGCTCTCCTTCACCCGCTCCCCTATAATAGGGACAACATTAATCCTCAGTGTTTTATCAAAGAAAGGAATTTCCCCATGGACGACGCCCACAGTGACGCTGCCCCAAACATATATACACATACCTGTTTTTTAAACGGCAGCCTGTTGAAAACAGGAACACACAGGCATAGTCCGCGTTCCTCCGGGAATACGGGCCATGCTTTTTTGTGTCCTGCGAGATGAAAAGGAGAAAAAGCATGGATCTGCAACTGGAAAACATAAGAAAAGCCTATGGCGACAAGCAGGTGCTCAGGGACTGCACCTTTGCCTTTGAAAAAGGTAAAATATACGGCCTCCTGGGCAGAAACGGAGCTGGCAAAACCACTCTTTTTAACTGCCTGACAGATGAGGTGCCCGCGGACGGAGGACGCGCGCTGCTTTTTGACGGTGACGGCGCGCCGCGGCCGCTTACGCCGGATCAGGTGGGGTATGTATATTCCACGCCCATTTTGCCGGATTTTCTTACCGGCTATGAATTCATACGTTTTTTTATGGATCTTCATGAAGGAAATGTCCCTGTGGGAAAGACAATTGATGACTATTTTGATATGGTAAAAATCGATGCCCACGACAGGCACAAGCTGATCAAGGGGTATTCCCACGGGATGAAAAACAAGGTGCAGATGCTCATGCTCCTCATAGCCCGCCCGCCTGTGATTTTACTGGACGAGCCGCTTACCTCCTTCGACGTGGTGGTTGCCCTGGAAATCAAACAGCTTCTCCGTGAAATCCGGCCGGATCATATTCTTATTTTTTCCACCCATATCCTGCAGCTTGCCACAGATTTGTGTGACGAAATCGTAGTGCTCAGTGACGGGCGGCTCAGCCGGCTCGACCATTCCCTGCTGGATAGCCCTGACTTTGAAGCCAGGCTGATAGAATTATTAAAGGATGAAAATGCCCATGATTAATACACTGAAACAAATCATTTTTATGAGGACCGCCCTTTGGGTTAACGCCTTTCTCTATTATCTGAAACGCCTTCCTCTGGCGGATAAGCTGGTCCCTGATTCGGTGTACGCCAATTATCCCGCGAAAAAAATACTGGCAGCCGGCGCCTTCCTGGTTCGCCAGCTTGTTGACATTACAGGCAAGCCGCTGTATCTTCTGTTTTTTGTCCTGCTGCCGGCGCAGCTGCTGTCCGGAAAAGTACCCGTATGGAAAGGACAGACCTTTTTCCTGATGGCGCATATCCTTTTCTTTTTAAACTGTATTATCGGTTCTCTGGGAGACAGCCAGATCTTCACCGTAACCAGGGATAAAATCACCTTGCTGAAATATATGAAGGGCGATGTACGCAGCTATACCCATGCGGCCCTCTGTCTGAAATATGTCCCTTTTTTCCTCTATTACCTGCCTTTTCTTATCCTCTTTTCCTTACTTTGTGGAGGGACGGCGGTGCAGGGGCTGTTTCTGTGGATACTGCTGGCGGCTGCCCGCAGTATGGGAGAAGCGTTCCAGTTGTTCGTTTTTGACAGGACCGGCAAGGTGTACTACCGGAATATGGCATGCAGCTGGGCCATTATCGGTATCGGACTGGCCGGGGCTTACCTGCTTCCTTTGTCAGGGATTTCCCTGCCGGCGTCATTTTTGCTGCATCCGGTCAGCATGGTATTCTGGCTGGCCTGCGGCGGCTTCAGTCTGTATTACATTATTACTGGCTATAAAGGTTATGAGCAAAAACTGATTCATTCCATTGATATTAATTTTCTGCTGTCAACCATAATGAAATCCTCTTCCGCTTCTTCCTTCAAAGAGGTGGAGGTCCGGGAAAAGGACGCGGAGCTTTCCCTGTCCGTAAGACAGCATACATCGGCGCTGCGGGGCTATGCCTATTTTAACAGCCTGTTTTTTGCCAGACACAGACGACAGCTCCTGCGCCCGGTGTACTACCGCCTGATCGCAGTGGCTGCCATCTTTGTGCTCTCCGTTGTCTTCCTGCTTCTGAACCGGCCCGCGGCAGTGAAGCTTGGGCAAAACATGACCGCCCTGCTGCCCTCCTTCGTCTATATCATGTATTTTCTCACGGTAGCGGACAAAGCCTGCCGGGCCATGTTCTATAACTGCGACAAGGATATGCTCCATTATTCCTTTTACCGCAGGCCGGATACCATACTGAAGAATTTCCGGGTGCGGCTGATGTATGTATCCCTTTATGACGCGGTCATAGCCGGCGCCCTGTGCCTTTGCGCCGTTATTTTCCGCCTGCTGTGCGGCGTCAGCATTTTTACGGCGGATATGCTGCTGTTCTGTCTGGCCATCCTGCTGCTTTCCGTCCTTTTTACCGCCCATCACCTGTGCCTGTACTACATTTTCCAGCCTTATTCGGAAAGCCTGCAGATAAAAAACCCGTTTTTTTCCGTCATCAATATCATTATGTATGCTCTCTGTTTCCTCTGCCTGGAAATCAAAGTGACCGGAAGCCTGTTTACGCTGGGCGTGCTCGGCTTTACGGTGATATATATTGCGGCGGCGCTTGTTCTTGTATATTTTCGTTCGCCGAAGGCCTTCCGGGTAAAGTAATTTATTGTACAGGCATTACCGGAGCCGGTTCAGCCCTTCCCCCGAAACTGCACCGGCTCCGCCTCATATCTGCATCAAATTCGCATCACTTGGATACCTTCAGGAAAAATTCGTTAATCCCCTCATAGAAGCCGATTGTGACTATCGTTTTTTCGTTTCCCATGCCTGCAAACACATACTTTTTAAAGTAGGGGGTGGTTTCCAGCAGGGGATTTTGATCCTCATAAACCTCCGGCGCCTCCAGGCCCATGTACTCGCTCCACCGGGCAATGATTTCATCGGGGTCCATTTCCTCCCAGCGCATGGAGGATCTGGCGTAAAATTCATAAATTCTGCCATCATCCGCGTCAATATAGGCATCAATGAGGCGGTTTTCTTTTCTGGCATTTTTCTGGCTGGTTGACAGGCTCACCTTCCAGACCGCCACGTTGTTCTGCGGCTCCGGTACGTCAATGGCGGAATACAGCACCGCGTCGTAGGCAGAGGCTTCCACCTTTCTGACAGAATCCGGAAGTATCCCCAAATCCTTCAATATCTGCAGTCCTTCATTACAGGATTCTATGATTTCCGCATCCGTAATTTCCTTTCCGGAAGGCCCTCTGTGATTGACTACAAAGGCATAGCTTCCTTCCGGCTCCTGATATTCCAGGCCGTCCTCGTCCTTCCGGGTCATGGCGTTCTGATCGCTTTCCGGGAAGGACTGGCTGTTCAGGCATTTCGCCAGAATATAAAGCCGCTCGTTGCTGCTTAAGGTATAGCGGTAGCCTTCGCCTGCCGTTTCCACTGTCTGGGCATGGGTCACGCCCAGAATCTCCCTGTCACGGTATTCTGCAATGGCCTCCGGCCCCCAGATGGAAAAAGCCATGACCAGGCACACAAACAGAAGAAAGGCAATGTTCCTCATGTTTTTTTTCATTCCATTCCTCCTTTATCCGGGAGGACAAAGCTGATGCAGGAGCCTTTCCCCGGTTCACTTTCGATTTCCAGCTTGCTCCCATGAAGGAGAAGGATTTCCGCACACAGAGCCAGGCCCAGACCAGCCCCGTTCTTGCTTCTGGAGCGTGACTTATCCACCATGTAAAAGGCTTTGGTGATATTTTTCTGTTCTTCCCTGGGGATCCCCACGCCCATGTCCTTTACCTCAAAACGGTAGCCTCTCTCCGTGAGCTTCCCCCTCACCTCAATAGGGCTTCCCGGCTCCGAAGCCTTGCAGGCGTTATCCAGCAGATTCACCAGCACCGACTTGATCAGGTTGGCCTCGGCCCTCACCATACCCGACTCATAATGAAAATGAAATTCCATCTCCGTATGGGATGCAAACATATCCTTCAGATAATCGAAAAGGGAAGCGGCAGGCACCAGCTGGAACTGCACTTCCTCCTTCTTGGTGACAATGATATCCAGAAGCCGCAGGGACATGGCCTCCAGCCGCTTTCCTTCCGTATATATATAATTGGCGGACAGGAAGCTTTTTTCCTCATCCAGCTTACGGGAACGCAGCATGTCCGCATAGCCTATGATAGCCGTCAGCGGAGTCTTCAGCTCATGGGCAAAGGCAGCCACGAAATCCTCCCTGGCCTGGATTTCCTCCTCCAGCTTGTTGATATTTTCCTCCAGCACATTTGCCATATGGTTAAAATCCGTAGTCAGCTGTCCCAGCTCGTCATTGCTGATCTGCCTTGCCCGGTAGCCGTAATCTCCCGCCGCCATGCGCTTCGTCGCCCTGGTAAGCAGGCGGATGGGCTTGGTCAGCCAGGAGGAAATCACCAGCATCAGCACCGTACCGAATACCAGCATCAGTATCGTCACCCGGCGGTACACAGAAAAGCCCAGCTGCCTTTCCCGGAAAACCTCGGACACATCCTTCAGCGTTTCCAGATACAGGATCCTGTCCAGCGCATTCACCGTTATCCCGGTCTGGATATAGTAGCTGTCCTCCTGCCTGATCACCCGGTAGGTTTTGGTATTTTCATCCGTCTGGTCCAGCAGGCCGTTGTCCGCGTCAAAGCCGCTGCTGATATAGAGCACGTTTTTTTCCTCGTCCGACAGGCGCAGCAGACGGCTGCTGTCATGGCCGCCGGTCTCCATGTTGGAGGCGATCTGCTCTATGGTATGATCCTGAAGCACATCGTATTTTGCGGGCACGTTAAGCGCGGCCGTCTCAAAGGCGAACCGGAGGATGCTGTTTTCATCCAGCGCCTGCCCCACCTCCCGGTCCAGCGCGGTCTCAAACACATAATTTACAAAATAAAATCCGCTGAATCCGAAGGCAATCGCCATGACGATCATCGTACACAGCAGCAGCTTGATTGAAAATTTCATTGCGGCACCTCTAAGCGGTATCCCACCTTGTATACCGCTACCAGACTATGCTCCCATCCCAGCTTCCTTCTCAGGCGCTGTACATGCAGATCCAGCGTACGGCTGTCCCCGTAGTACTCGCCCTCCCAGACCTTTTCATAAAGGGTCTCCCGGAACAGCGCTACATTTTTATTTTTCATAAAAAGCACCAGCAGGCCAAACTCCTTGTTCGTCAGCTCCACAGGCACTCCCGCCCTGGTCACCCGGCGCGCTTCCACGTCAACTACCACGTCGCCCGCGCTGAGCAGCCTCTCCGTTTTGTTATAGCGGCGCAGCACCGCTTCCACCCTGGCCACAAGCTCCACCACGTCGAAGGGCTTCACCAGATAATCGTCCGCCCCCAGCTTCAGCCCCTTCACCCGGTCGCGCACCTCATGCTTCGCGGTGATGAAAATAACCGGAATGCCCATGGGCCGGATGTATTCCATGATGTCGTAGCCATCAGCACCCGGCAGCATGATATCAAGCAAAATCAGGTCAAAGTTCTCCTCCTCTATCAGCTTAAGCGCCTCCAGGCCGTCCTGGACAGTCCGGCACTGGTAGCCTGAGGCGGAAAGATTCAGATCTATCAAATCGCAGATGGGCTTTTCGTCATCCACTATCAGTATTTTTATCATCGGTACAATGATGCTCCTTTCCCAAACAATTGTTTCCCGGCAGGCTCCGGCCCCTTCCGGCCCCTGTTTACACGGACCAGCCCCAATAGGCGCGCGCCCTTAGCACCAGCTCCTCCGTCGTGACGTTTTCCCCAATCCGGTACAGCTTCTTATACTCCGTATCGGCGGAAAAACCTCCCGTTCTCTGGTAATAGATCTCAAACTCCGTTCCAATCACCGCCTCCGCCTGCTCGCTTTCATAGCTGTAGCGGCCCAGCACGATGATGTCCTTCAGGCCGTCCCCGTCCACATCCTTGCAGACAAGGCCCTTGAGCGCATACAGATTATCATATTCCCCCATGGGCTGGAAGCTCCAGACGATGTAACCCTGCTCATTTACCAGATAAATCATAAATACATTATAATCCGCCATGGTATAGGTTCCCGGCACCACCTGAAGCCTGCCCATTTTTTCAAAATTCCGCCAGTAGCACTGTTCTTCTATAATCCGGAAGCCATGATCCAGCAGCTCCTTTTGCGTCATGGCCGTATACAGGAATTCCGTGGAATTGCCGTCCCGCACAAAGGAGGTGATGAACCGGATGCTTTTGTTCATGCTGAAGCGGTTGATTTTATCGGAAATCCGCCAGTCCTGGTAGAAGCCGTCCCTGCTTCCGAACAAAACATCCCCTACCTTATAGGTTTTCTCCGGGCGGGAGCTGTTTTCATTGATGCAGGAGGTGATCAGCACAATATCCGTGTAGCCGTCCCCGTTCAAATCCTGGAAGGAAACCGCCGCCATGCCTTTATTGGGCTGCTCCAGCATGCCCCGGTTCCGGTTGTTGGTTTCCAGTCTGTCGGTTTTGTATACCACCCGGTCCTCCCCGTCCGTCAGGAACAGGGCAAACCGGTTATATTCCGTATCCAGCGCCGGAATAAAAATCACTTCCCCATAAGGCTCCAGCGTTACCGGAAACGCCTGGGTATCGATGATCCTAAACCCCTGCGCCGGAATATCCCCCAGCTTGTCAATCGCGTCAAACCGCTGCCTGTACGCCTGGTATTCCTGCGTCGGCTGTGCCGGATCCTCATTTTCTTTTTCCGTTCCCGCAGCCTGCAGGGAAAGCGGACAGCACAGAAACACTGTCAGGAGGATACATGCGCCCCGGGCCAGGCGGGTTCTTATTTTTTCATACAGCAAGTCTTTTCACCCGCCTCTCCTATTCCTTCCTGTCCGCTTCCGCCGCCTTTTGAATCAGCCGCTCTATCCCCTCCTGAGAATAGGAAAGCAGCCGCCCGAACGCACAGGCTGTCTCATAGCTTTTCTGCTTTGTATACCCGCCGGTTTCCTGCAGCCTCCGCTGTTCCTCCTTCAGCCGCAGATATTCCTCCAGCACATCGTCAGTATAGTAAAAAAGGAAATTATATTTGCCCCGGTTGGCCTGCGCAGGGAATAACTCCGTGATAAAGGCCTCGTCTTCCGGGTAATATTTTACCCCGTATTTTTCACAAAGCTTCTTTACTTCCGGCAGATAGCTGTTGCGTTCCTGCCTGGTATCACAGGGATGGCTCATGGCCAGCTTCTTCACTCCCGCCGCCGTCATCTCACAGAAAACATCCATTACGCCCAGCTCATAGGAATACTGGTCAACCTCACGTTCCCCGGCGGTTTCCTCCTCCCATGGCTCATACTCCTCCTTGTCCAGGGAAAGGGGAATGCCCGTCCTGCTGGTCACATTCACTCCGCCATACCAGGTACTGTCTATTTCAAAAATATCGCCCACCTGATATTCCATGGAAAATTCATCATTCTTTTTCACTATCCTTATCTTCTGTCCGCTCATATCTGCTCTCCTGCTTTCATCCTTCCCCGTTGATCCGAAATCTTTTAATCAGCCCCCTGGGCAGCTGCGCCTGTGCCGAAAGCTCCCTGCCCTGCCGCTTTTCTGACCGCTCTAATAATTATGCCATGTTTTTTCCCAACAAAATAAATGCTATCACTTATGTTCAGTTAATTATATCATAGCACGAAAGAATGACAACGCTAAAAAAACCTTTCCCTTCCGCCGGCCCTGTCCAAAACACCGCAACTGATAAAAAAGAAGAGGCGCCGGCGGCTCCTCTCCTTTTTTATCAAATATGGTAACTATTCGTTACACCCACAGTTACCCAATATTAACGTTTATCCCTCAGCATAACATCATGGGCTCCGCCTTCCACAATGCTTGTGGAGGAAACAAGGGTGATTTTGGCCTTTGCCTGAAGCTCAGGGATGGTCAGTGCGCCGCAGTTGCACATGGTGGAACGCACCTTGCTCAGCGTAAGATTTACATTATCCTTCAGGCTTCCGGCATAGGGTACGAAGGAATCCACGCCTTCTTCAAAGGAAAGCTTCTTGTCTCCGCCCATATCATAGCGCTGCCAGTTCCTGGCCCGGGCGCTTCCTTCTCCCCAGTATTCCTTCATGTAGCTGCCGTTGATATTCACCTTCTTGGTGGGGCTTTCATCAAATCTTGCAAAATATCTGCCCAGCATGACGAAATCCGCGCCCATGGCCAGCGCCAGCGTAACGTGATAATCATGTACAATGCCGCCGTCGGAGCAGATGGGAACGTAAATACCGGTTTCCTTATAATACTCGTCCCTCGCCTTCGCCACTTCAATTACGGCTGTCGCCTGGCCTCTGCCGATACCCTTCTGTTCACGGGTAATGCAGATGGCCCCGCCGCCGATTCCGATTTTTACAAAGTCGGCTCCGGCGTCAGCCAGGAAGCGGAAGCCTTCGGCGTCCACCACATTGCCTGCACCCACCTTCACCTTGTCCCCGTAATTCTTCTTAATATAATCCAGGGTGATCTTCTGCCATTCCGTAAAGCCTTCCGAGCTGTCGATACAGAGCACATCCGCGCCGGCTTCCAGAAGCGCCGGAACCCTTTCCGCATAGTCCCTGGTATTGATGCCCGCGCCCACCAGATAACGCTTGGAGGCATCGATGGATTCATGCTCGTTCTTCTTATGCCTGTCATAGTCCTTGCGGAATACCAGATAAACCAGTTCCTGCTTCTTATTCACCAGAGGGAGACAGTTGATCTTATGATCCCAGATGATATCGTTGGCTTCCTTGAGCGTTGTATCCTCGTCCGCATAAATCAGGTCTTCGAACTTCGTCATAAATTCGCTTACCTTCATATCCGGCTCCATGCGGCTGACACGATAATCCTTATTCGTCACAATGCCCAGCAGCCTGCCGCCCGCTTTGCCGTCTTCCGTAACGGCAATGGTGGAATGGCCGGTCTGTTCGGTGATTCTCAGCACATCCTGAAGCGTCATATCCGGTGATACGTTGGAGTCGCTCACCACGAAGCCGGCACGGTAGCGCTTCACCCTCCGGATCATCTCCGACTGATCCTCAATGGACTGTGAACCATAAATAAAGGACAGGCCGCCCTCCTGCGCCAGCGCCACCGCCAGCCTGTCGTCCGAAACAGACTGCATGATCGCGGACACCATGGGTATCTGGATGGACAACGCAGGTTCCTCGCCCCTGGCGAATCTGACCAGCGGGGTCTTCAGGCTGACCTCAGACGGAATGCACCTGGTGGATGAATACCCCGGAACTAAAAGGTATTCACTGAACGTTCTGGATGGTTCCTCGTAATAAAATGCCATATCAACTCTCCCTTCCTGACAGTTAACCGGTTCTTATATATTGCCAACCAGCATATCACACCGCTCAGCCGTTGTCAACGACACTTTATTACAAAAACTCCTCCCGCATCGGAGTGAAAATATCCAGCAGAATTCCCTCCTTCAGACAGACGCACCCATGCTCCACACCATCCTTTTTCAGCATACTGTCACCCGGATTCACAATTCTTTTCTCACCTGCTATCTGAAACTCAAACTGCCCGGATACCACGTAGGTTATCTGGGTATGGGGATGGTGATGCACAGCGCCCCTGGCCCCTTCCATAAAATGATTCTCCACGCACATCAGCCCGTCCGTGAACGCAAGCACCTTACGCTCCACACCCGGCGCACAGGCCTGCGCGGCGATATCGCTGTTTTTCACCCAGACCTGATCCTTCATTGCCCTTGCATATTCTGTTTCTTTCATGAAATAATCCCTCTCTTTTCCTTATTAATAATGTTTATAATGTTTTCACGGCCCTGCCGGATCCCCGCTATTCCCTTGTCAGCTTCCGAATCCAGTTTCCATAATGGGATTCCAGAAACGCCGGAATGCATTTGAAGATCTGATCCGCATTCAGGCAGCAGACCACTACCGCCGGCGAAGCCTTCACCACAAAGGCCATGACAAATGACAGCGGTATCACGATTCCCCATATGCTGATCAGATCCATCTTCACAACAAACATGGCGTTCCCGCCTCCGCGGATAATGCCGTTGTTGGTCGGCATCTGGTAGGACATGCCGATGACCACAACGCTCAGTATGATAAGGAAGGTATTGGCCATCTCCTTGGTGGAGGCGGACAGATCATACAGCTGCAGAATGGGCACCCGGATAAGGAACAGAAGAAGCCCTGACACCAGGCCGATAACCACAAAAATACGCTGCAGCCTTCCGGAATATTTTTTTACCAGAGCGATATCCCCCGTACCTATCGTATTCCCGATGATGATGGAAGCGGTGGAGGCCGCACCCACAGCCATGGACTTGACCATCATAAAAATGGTGGAAGCAACGCTGTTTGCCGCAATGGCCGCCGCAGTCATATGGCCCAGGATGACGGTCTGCAGCGCGGTATTCACGCCCCACAGCCCCTGCACCACCAGCATGGGCGCCGTCACTCTGAAGTAATCCCCGGAAAGGACACGGTCATGCTGCAGATAGCTGCGAATGCTCAGATGCAGCTGCTTTTCCTTTTTGATAATGTAGATAATCAGTACCACAAGCTCCGTCATACGCGCCGCCAGCGTCCCTATCGCTGCACCCGCGGCCCCCATTTCCGGCGCACCGAAATGGCCGTATATCAGCACGTAATTGATTCCGCAGTTGACAAAAAACGTCATCACCGAAAGGTAGAAAGCGATTTTCACCACCTCCACGCTGCGCAGCGTGGCCAGCAGAATCTGGGTGACAGCAAAAAAGAGATAGGTAAAGCGGATAATGGAAAGATAGCTTACGCCCTCACGGATGATGCTCTCCTCTGTCGTAAAAATCCCCACCGCCTGGCGCGGGAAAATACTGACAAGCGCAAACAGCAGTATCGCGATCAGCAGGCCCGCATGCATGGCCGTTGCCGAAATCTTTTTCATTGGTTCCGTCTGCCGCTTTCCCCAGTACTGGCTGCAGAAAATAACAAGCCCGTCTCCCAGGGCCATAAGCAGCTGCTGGTAAATAAACTGGATCTGGTTCACCGCCGCCACGCCGGACAGCGCCGTTTCGCTGTAGGAGCCAAGCATCATATTGTCGGCCAGGTTAACGCTCAGAGTTACCACATTCTGCAGTACAAGAGCCACATAGATAGTTAAAAATTTTCTGTAAAATGAAGTGTCTGCTTTCCGTTTCATAAGTTTTTTCTGTTTTTACTTTCTTTTTTTATTATTCTTACGTATTAAAAAGAACCTGGGAATAGAAAAATATATCCACTGCCGGAAGGGCGGCTTCTCAGCCTCTGGGATACCGCTCCTTGTTCCGCCTTTTGCATTCATACATCTGCGCATCCGCCGTTTTGATAATCTCCTCCAGCGTCATCCGTTTTCCAATTCTCCTGATTTCCACTACGCCGTAGCTGAAGCTCACCGGATACTCCTCTTTGTTTTCCGCCACAAAAAGCTCCAGAAGCTCCGCAAACTTCTTCTCCGCCGTTTCCTTCTCTACCTCCGGTATCACCACACAGAATTCATCCCCGCCGATCCTGGCGAAAATATCCGTGGAGCGGACCGAACTTTTCATAAGGGAAACAAAGCTGCGGATATAATTATCCCCCTGGTTATGTCCGTAATGGTCATTTACATATTTCAGGCCGTCCAGATCCAGATAGCAGAGAGTCACTTCCCTGCCCTCCTCCAGCACGCTTTCCATATATTCATCAAAAAACAGCCTGTTATGGATGCCGGTGCCCGGGTCCATATACGCTTTGCTGTTCAGGCGGTTGGCCGCCTGCTTTTCATCGGTAATATCCACCACAATATGGGCATAGGCATTCTGTCCCCGCCATTCTATATGGAAGGTGGTGATGCGGTAATATCCCTGCTCCTCATCTCCCGCCTCCCATACCTTATACTGTTCGCTGTCCTGCCAGTTCAAAATATCATTTCTGAAGGAAAGCCTGTGCCGGCATTTTTCACAGAACTCAGGATCGATCCGCTTTTCATCCTTTCTCTTGTTGCAGTAAACAATATCCCTGTTTTGTGCATCCACCACCACAATCCATTCTTTCCTTCTGCGCGTCATCTCCACAAGCAGATCATTATATTCCTCAATAACCTGCGCCCGCTTCTGGACCTTCTGCGCTTCCTCCTTCAGCTGTGTCTCCCGCTCCTTCAGCTGGGCCGTCATGGTATTGAAGGCCTCCGAAAATTCTCCCAGATAGGAAACATGCTGAGAGTAATCCCCGCTCGCCACCTGCTTTGCCTGCCAGGTCAGATGATTCAGGTTGGCATGGAGATTTTTCAGATTAACGCACAGGAAATTGTCCCTGGACGGATAAGCCCCGGACAGATTGCCACGGGAAAGGTCTTCCGTATACGCGAGCATTTCCTCCACCGCCTGCTGCAGGAATGCAAGCCCCTTCCCAAGCTTTTGATAAGGCTCGTCCAGCTCCTTGACATCAAGCGCATGGATCTGCTGATCATACAGAATACTTCTCAGGTATTCAAACAGCAGCTCACAATTATCCTTTTCCATCTCCTACCTCTTCTCTTCCGGTTCCACACGGAACCGGCATACACGATCCCCTGTCGCCCAGCAATCAACCTCCACGGCAGAATACTCTTTTCCCGTATAAGAGGATAAAATACCGGCGATAAAGCCTTCATCATAATTACATACCGTTTCCCCCAGCAGCGGAAGGCCGGAGCAGTCCGCGTCCTCCGATACGGTAAGCATGATCCTTCCTGTTTCTTCATCGAATTTTTCTATCCGCAGGACGCCGATTTTCATCTCTTCCATCTTGGACTGCAGCGACGCTATGAATGCGTTGAGCGGCAGGGATATATCCAGTATGTTCTCCGCGAAATAGGCGCCGGCCTTAAAACCGGCCTTTCGGAAAATACGCACCTGCTCCTCTTCCCCCAGCTGTTCCGCCAGCTGTTCGCGTATGGAATATTCCATAAGCCTGTATACGGCCACCGGGAGCTGATCCCCCAGATTTCCCCTGTCGTTGGTATTATAATTCATGTATTCAGTCAGGCTGAGCTTTCTTTTGTTCTCCAGAAAAACGTTCTCTGCCATACTGCCTTTCCTCCTCTGTCCCGTATTTTTCCGTTCTTAGCCGCAGCAATTCAACGCAAGCTTTCTTTTTATATACATTTAAAGATTATATCACAAAAGAAAGAAAAATTGTCACTTATGCACGTATAAAAGGGAAAAAGTGTAACAATTCAGATGTCCGGGCAGTTACGGAAAAAGTTTCTGCATGTCCGGCGTGTTCAACTCATAAGTTTAATTTATGATTCGATAATTATTAATCATTATCTATCATAAGAGAAGGGTGTTAAAATTAAATCAGTACCGCTACAAAAAAGTCCATCAAACATGATACGCAGCAAGCTGCGAGGCAATGGACCCTCACAGCAGGTTCCGGCCAGATGCTTTCACATCTATCCGGATCGTTGTCTGCGGGAATTAAGGAGGTCAGCAGCATGGGTTACTCGCTCAATATCACACAGGCTGACGCGGTTCTGGAGAAGCTCCGGAAGGATTACCGCGTCTTCGCACCCAGACGTTTTCCCAAGCAGGGACGTTATTCGGATACCGATATTGTTCGATACGCCGAGGTGGAACATTTTTCCGACATCGTATGGGATGTGAAATCGGACTACCCCGCCAAGGAGGTTCTTACTCCAATTCAACAGACTATCTTCTATTTTACAGAGGATGAATACCGGGCAAGCAAGGTGGCCACAAAACCGATTCTTCTTCTGGCAAGGCCCTGCGATATCAATGCGCAGAAGATCCAGGCCAGGATATATGCGGGCAACGGCGGCTATGATGATTTTTACTATACCCGGATGAGGGAGCTGGTGACCTTCGCCCTGATGGAATGCGGCGGCGGTGACGATACCTGCTTCTGTGTTTCCATGGGCACGAACCGGACGGATGATTACGCCATTGCCCTGCGCTTCTCACCGGAGGGCGTTGTCGTGGGTGTGGAGGATGAAAGCTTTGCCCCTTATTTTGACGGAATGCCCCAGGAAGACTATACGCCTGCCTTTGTGGAGGAAAATGAATTAAAGGTGACTCCGCCTGATTTAAGCGACATTGAGGTGCGCAAGGCGTTGAAAAAGCATCCCATGTGGAAGGAATTCGATTCCCGCTGCATCTCCTGCGGCAGCTGCACGGTAGCCTGCTCCACCTGTACCTGTTTTACCACGCGGGACGTGATTTACGGAGATAATCCGGAAGTCGGCGAACGCCGCCGCGTCAGCGCTTCCTGCCAGATAGAGGGCTTTGATCAGATGGCGGGACAGCGGGAGCTGCGTTCTACCCCGGGCGACCGGATGCGTTTTAAGGTTTTACATAAATTTTATGATTATAAGGCCCGTTTTAAAGAAAGCCATATGTGCGTTGGCTGCGGCCGCTGCACGAACCGCTGTCCGGAGTTTATTTCCATCTCCGCAACGGTAAATAAGATGAATGCCGCCGTGGAAGAAATCAAGGCCGACATGGCCCGGAAAGGAGTGTGACATTATGATGACAAATCCCGTTCAGCCCAAGCCCTGCACAATTCTGGGCGTAACAAGGGAAAGCGAGCATGAGTGGACCTTCCGGGTACAGTCGGATGCCAAACCCTCGCACGGACAGTTTATGCAGCTTTCCATCCCTAAAATCGGCGAGGCTCCCATATCCGTTTCCGCCCAGGGGGACGACTGGCTGGAATTCACAATACGTTCGGTAGGCAAGGTGACCGATTCCATTTTTCATAAAACGGCAGGAGACACGCTCTTCCTGCGCGGCCCTTACGGAAAAGGCTGGCCTGTGGAGGAATTTGCCGGGAAGCATCTCGTTGTCATTACCGGCGGCACCGGCATCGCCCCTGTCCGTTCCCTGCTGCGCATGTGCGCGCAGACGCCCGGCTTCGTTCCGGACATCCATCTGATCAGCGGATTTAAGGATGAATCCGGCATTGTTTTTCACAATGACCTGGAAGAGTGGAGGAAAACGTTCCATACAATTTATACGCTGGATACCGGCGAAAAAGAAGGCTGGCGCACCGGTCTTGTGACCGAATTCGTAAAGGAAATACCTTTTGCTTCCTTTGACGGAAATTACGCCGTGATTGTGGTCGGGCCGCCTCCGATGATGAAATTTACGGGGCTTGAGCTTTTGAAAAACGACGTGACGCCGGAAAACATCTGGATGAGTTTTGAGCGTAAAATGTCCTGTGCGGTAGGTAAATGCGGCCATTGCCGGATCGATGAGGTTTATGTGTGCCTGGACGGCCCGGTGTTCCCTTATACGGTTGCCCGCAATCTGGTGGACTGAGGAAGGAGTGGAAAACGATGAATCAAGATATAGACATTAAAAAGGTACGGCTGAACTGTTTCCGCCAGTCAAAGGTTCCGGGAGAATTCATGCTGCAGATGCGTGTGCCCGGCGGGATGATCAATGCGAAGTACCTCAGCACGGTGGAACACATCGCCAACACCTGGGGTGACGGCAATTTCCATTTCGGCACCCGCCAGACCTTTGATATTACGGGAATCCGGTACGAGAATATTCCTGCGGTCAACGCCTATCTGGAGGATTACATAAAAGAGGTGGATACCTCTCTGTGTGACGTGGATATGGACACGGTTGCCGGACAGCCCCAGGAATGGGATCCGGAGGGAGGCTATCCCACCATCGGCGCCCGCAACATCACCGCCTGTGTGGGCAATTACCACTGTATCTGCGGCAACTGCAACACCTTTGAGCTGGCCAGGAAAATTGAACCGCTCATTTTCCCCAGCCATTATCATATCAAAATCAATATCGCAGGCTGTCCCAATGACTGCAATAAGGCGCATATATGCGATTTCGGCATCATCGGCACCGCCCGCATGACCTATCACCCGGAACGCTGCATCGGCTGCGGCGCCTGCGTCCGGGCCTGTGAAAAGGGAGCCACCCGGGTTCTCAAGCTCAACGAGGATACCGGGAAAATAGAAAAGGACACCTGCTGCTGCGTGGGCTGCGGAGAATGCGTACGAGCCTGTCCTGCAAGCGCCTGGACACGTCAGGAAACCAAGTTCTACCGCGTGATCCTGGGAGGACGCACCGGCCGTCAGACACCCCGTACAGGAAAAATGTTCCTCAACTGGGCCACTGAGGATGTAGTATTAAGCGTTCTTGGAAACTGGCAGAAGTTCTCCGCCTGGGTAATGAACTACAAGCCCGAATATCTCCACGGCGGCCACCTCATTGACCGCGCCGGCTACAAAAAGTTCAAGGAGCTGATGCTTGACGGCGTTACATTAAACCCGGAATGTCTGGTAGCGGAGGATATCTTCTGGCAGGAGACGGAGTATCGTTCCAACTTTAATGTAAAACCCCTTTCCATGCACCATACTGCCGGCCCCCAGGAATAGGGAACGGCATTGCCCTACTCATAAAAAGGCCCTCCGGAAATGGCCGGGGGGCATAAGAAAGTAATATTGCTTTTTGCAGGAACGGCATGGCTTCGGTCATGCCGTTTCCTGCTTCATCAGTTCGTCCACGGGGATAAAGCCCACAAGGTCATAGGAGATTCGGATACCCTGTCTGCGCTTCCCGCTGCTCTTGTCAGGCGCTTCGATGTAGATGCCTTTGACAAGCTCCCGCAAGGCGTAGGGGGTCATTTCCTGCAAATCCTCGTATTTGTGTACCCGCTGGATGAACTGCTCCAAATTTTCAATCTGTCGTTCCTGTACTTCGATTTCCTGCTGCAAGGTCTGTATTTCCACTTTAAGCTGCACCTGCTCGTCCTCATAGGTCTTGCTCATCAGTGCAAACCGTTCATCAGAGAGTTTCCCGGCTACATTATCCTCATAGATACGGATGAACAGCCGGTCAAGTTCCCCAAGACGGCGTTCTGCCTGCGCCAGACGCTTCTTGTATCCCCGGACAGCTTCTTCGCTGGACAGCCGGAGTCTATGCTCCATAACTGCCCGAAAATGGGCTTCGTGCCGGGTTACATAGGAGATCACCGTTTTCATGTGCATCCAGACCAATTCTTCCAGTACAATCGCCCGGATGAAGTGAGCTGAACAGGTTCCCGTGTTGCTGCGGTAGCTGGCGCATACAAAATGGTCTTGCCGTTTCTCAAAGTAGTTGGTGGTGCAGTAGCGCATTTTTGCCCCGCAGTCAGCACAGTAAACCATGCCGGAGAATAAACTGCTCTTTCCTGTTTTTGTCCTTCGGTGGCGCTGCTTGCGGATCTCCTGCACCTTGTCAAAGACTTCCTGCTCAATGATCGCTGGATGGGTGTTGTAGAATACCGCCTGCTTCTCAATGGGCGTTTCCCGCTGCTTCTTGTCCCAGATGGAGTTGGTGTAGGTCTTGAAGTTAACCGTACAGCCCGTGTATTCCCGCCGTTCCAAAATGTGAACAACGGTATTGGGGTTCCAGTGGTACGGATCAGCGGTTTCAGGGCTGGGGGTGTTAATGCCCTCTCTCCGCTTATAGGAAGTAGGGTTGAGCACCTGTTCCGCCTGCAAGAGTTTGGCGATCTGCATCGGCCCCCGGCCTTCCATACACAGCTTGAAGATGCGCTTGACCACAGGAGCGGCTGCTTCGTCCACGACCCACTTTGTTCGATCCTCCGGGCCTTTGCGGTAGCCAAAGGGGACATTGGTTGTCAGCGGGATGCCCTGCTCGCCCTTGGCCTTCTGTACCGCACGGATTTTGCGGCTGGTATCCTTGGCAAAAAACTCATTGAACCAGTTTTTGATTCCCGCAACATCATTGTCGGTGCTGTTGGGGTCAATGGTGTCAAAGTGGTCGTTGATGGCGATATAGCGCACACCATATTTCGGAAAAGTGAAGTTGATATACAAGCCCGTCAACGAGGAATTTCGCCCCAGACGGGACAGGTCTTTCGACAGCACAACAACCACTTTCCCCGCCTCGATTTCTGACAGCATCTGCTGAAATCCGGGGCGGTCATAGTTTGTGCCGCTGTATCCGTCATCCACAAAAAATGTTGGATTCGGGAAACGGTGCTCTTTTGCGTATCGGAGTAGGATGTCCTTTTGATTGGTGATAGAATTACTGTCTCCCTCGTTGGCATCCTCTTGGGAGAGGCGGCAATAGAGTGCGGTGATTTTATCAGTTGCCCGTAACATTTCTGTATCCTCCTTCAAAGGGGCAACTGTCAGTACAGGATTGGTTGCTTCTATTGTACCAAGATTCCCGGTATTTGTCATTCATCATCCTCCGTCTTTTCTGTAAACTTTTCAGTCAGAATGCGCTCCATCTTTCTGTCCAGCGTTTCTGTCCCGTCATAGCTGCCCGTGATGGTGTAAATTGTGCCGCCGATCTCACGCTGTAAAGTGAACTCCGGCAGCCAGAAAGCAGATGGATTTTTCACACGGATATGTCCAGTCTCGTCAAACCAGAAATTGTGTCTGGGGCGGTCAGGCGGCAGAGGTTCGAGTTTAAAATAGGGATCGGGATTGGAGAAAAAATATTCCGTTGGTTCGTCATGGTCAGAATCTTCCCATTGACTGATTTCTTCCCAAATATCCAAATCATCTGCATCAATACCAGAAAACAAATCATCGAGCAGCTGTGGATCAAGGGCATATTTTTCTTCCAGTTGTTTGATGACATCATCCACATCAATGTGAATGGAATCGCCGCTGCGTTGTGCGGCTGCAAATTCTGCATCACTCATATTTGCCCACCGCTGCAATTCAGCCCGTGAAGTATCATCAAGCAATATGAGTGAACTTACAGGCTCACCATTGGGCAGCGTATCTCCGAGAAGTATTTTTGCGAGTTTCCTTATGAGGTTGTTATCCTCTTTCCAGTTGAGTTCCATTTTTGAAATCCTCCTTAATGGTCGATCTGATGTTGTTTTCTGCGGCTCTGCTCGGGATTTTCCTGCGCACGAACGACCTGTTCTATCTTGTATTTGATCTGCAAAAGTTTTTTCACCTCTGCATAGATGGGTGAAAGTTCCGCTTGCCCCGTCTTGTATTCCTGTTCCAGACGGTCATGCTCCTTGCGCCATGCTGTGACCGGCAATTTTCCATCCTTAAAATGCGGCTTTAATTTGCGCTCTGCCATGTGATACAGGCGGAGTGCATTTTCATTTTCAGACATGAATTGCTCACGCTTGCCTTTCCATTTGATGGCTGCCAGCTTGTCAGCAACAGGTTTTCCGTCAGCGTAAAACTGCACCATGCGAAGAAGTTCCTTCAACTCCTTCATGCGGTCAGATCTGTCAGACAGGGCGCTTTTCAAAATGTCAATGCGGTCACTCAGCGCAGATACACGCTCCTGCAACTGTTCCGGCGTTGTCAAATTGTTCTGCACGAGATAATTGCAAATCTCATTGAACTCTTTGAGATTTCCAATTTTCGCTTTCCGGCTCCATGCCCCTGTGCTACGGTTGGTGTAATACTCGCTGAGCAGCTGCGCCAGATTGGGTGCTTGCGGTTTGGTCAATTCCTCATGGGCTTCTTTCAGCCAGTCAAGCAGCGCCGTAATTCTCTTTTTCAGCTTGCCGATCAAGGCATTGGTCGCCTTGACCCAGCGGTTGAAATCGCCCTTATCGGTACGGATACCTCTGGCCTCCATCTGGCGGATCGCCGGACCCTCATGAACGGTAGGCAGCTGTTCCACACCCTGACGCTCGTAGCTGCGGTGGTCGATGCGGCAGTACAGCCCTTTTTCGGCAAATCGAGCATTGCACATTGCCGCCCAATGTTCCCGCCAATGTTCCAGCGTTTCCGGCTTACCCCAGTCCGTGGTGGGGACAGCGTTGAACACATAGTTTCCTGCTTCATCCCGTATGCGCTCCCCGTTTTCATCCAGGAGATATTCCCGCCGCTGCTTGCTGCCCCATTTCCCGTCCGGCAACAGGGGACGGATGGGACACATGACATGAAAATGCGGGTTGGCAATGCCGCCGTCCCCCTTGTCAGGTGCATGAACTGAGAAATCCACCACCATTCCCCGGCTCACAAATTGCTCCAATAAAAATTGCCTTGCAAGGTCGATGTTCTCCTGCATGGAAAACTCGTTCTGCAAGGCAATGTCGAAACTGTATGCAAGCTGGGCTTTCTTGCCCCGTTCTGCCTTTTCCACCTCGTTCCACAAAGTCTGCCGGTCTGCGAAGGAAGGCGGAGCGTGGGGCGGCAGCAGGATTTCAGAGCAAAGTACGCCGCCTTTCCGGGTGTAGTCGCTGTCCTCTCCGTAATACTCGCTGTGCAGCTTTTCGCCGGATCGGTAAGCAGCGGACGCAACAGCGGATTGCCCTGCACTGCGTTTGATCTGGGTAACATGGAAGTGAAATAGTGCGATACTTATCCCTTTCCTTTCTGGCTTGCCTCATTGTGTGCATTGACCGCTTCCATCAACAAAGCCCTGACTTCCGGCAAAGCAAAAATCTTTTCCGTAAAAGCATAGAACTCCTTTTCGCTCAAAGCCTTTGCCAGCAGTGCGATGCTCTCCACGGCGGCCCCTCTGGTAATGAGGCGGTGCGTCCGTTTCTGCCGCTCTCCCTTTGCATAATAGGATTTCCGGTTTTGCAGCCGCTGGAGCCTGCTGCGCTCCTGCGCCAGCTTCTTTTCTGCGTCTGCGATCTCCTGTTTCAGCTTTTCGGTTGTTGGCATCGTAGATTCCTCCTTTACTTGCATATAAAAATACCGCCTGTCTTTCGGACAAGCGGTAAAATTTGCGTGTTGAGTTTTAGGCTTTGGATGGGAAACTGTTTGTGCAAACAGATTGTTTCCCATCCGAAGCGGGCAGGGATAGCCGCATAAGCGGCGCAATGGGTGCAGCCCCTTGTACGGAACGCAGTGACGCAAAACAGCCCGGACTTCCATCGTCCGGGCTGTCTGCCTCGCAGAGCGCACGCATACAGGGTTTACCCTGTATAGAAGTGCGCCCTTGTTACCAAGGGACTATCAGCAGGCTCTTGCGTATTGCCTAACCGTATTTTATTTCGCATATTCTCTTAAAATATGCATTGCTTTGTATCAAATCTTGATATGTACCGTGTGCAATAAGTTGTCCATTATCCATAATTAAAATTTCATCATACTTCTCAATGAGTTTTCCCGAAAAGTTATGAGAAACAAATATAACAGTTTTTTCGCTAAAATCAAGAACCATTTTTTCAATTTCAAACGCAGTTTCAATATCAAGTGTTGACACAACTTCATCAAATATAAGTACTTTTACAGAGGTCAGCAAGCTGCGTGCAATTTCTATTCTCCGCTGTTCGCCGCTTGATATATTTGTCCCACCATCAACAATTACTCTGTTCAAGTCCAAATTGATTTGCGCATCATCCACCGCTGTCTTAAAAGATTCAGGAGAAAAATTACGAAATAGGGAAATGTTTTCCCTTACCAGCCCAGAAAACAGCGAAACATTTTCGCTAAGATAAGAAACCATATGACTTAGTTCCTGATTGTCCATTTGTGAGACAGGTTTTCCATTTAACTTGATGGAACCAAGATATTGAGGAAACTGTTTTTTTAGCGTCTTGAAAATAGAACTTTTCCCTGAACCATTTTTACCAATAATCAAGTACTTTTTCCCATGTTCAAAATTAAAAGAAAAATTATCGACTATTGTTTGGCCATTGGCCTCCAAATGAAGGCTATCAAATTCGATATCTATACCAGAGGATACAGCGCTTTTATCGGAAGCTGAGGCAGGAACTTCACCTGCAAGCGCGATCGGCTCTGACAGTTTTTTTATCTTTTTAACGATTTCACTTACAGAACGGATAGAATTTATATCTCCAACAATACTCTGTAACGGGTTAGCTAAATCACTTGCAAATGACCTTGCTGCGACAACTGTTCCAATAACAATTTCGCCGTTCAAAATTAGCATTATTCCCATACCAACAGCTAAAAATTGCATAAACCATGACAGCAGACTGCCAATATTATCTGCAAGAGAAATCGTTGAATCGGCATCAAACTTAGCATTTTCTGTATCAAGATTCAATTTATCAAATTGGTTTTCTATTTGTTCTTCTACAGCGTAATTCTTTATGGTTGAATATGCTCCCAAAAACTCTTTTAATTTTTGAGTCAGACCGGACAACTTTTTAGAGTAGGTTAGATTGACTGCCGATAAGGTTTTGGAATACACGACTGGAACAAACATGGCAAAAGTTCCGAAAGCCAAAATGGCCACAGCCAGTTTCTCATTGAGCGCCATAAAGGATGCACCTAAAATGGCAATGGAAAATATACTGGAAATCAAGCTAAAAATTCTATTAAAAAGCCTCTGCTCTATGATTGTAATATCATTTGTGAATATTGATATGTATTCTCCACTTGCCGCTCTATCCGAAAAACTGGCTGCGTTAATATTAAAGAGCTTTGTAAATATTTGATGCTTTATATCCTGCTTGATGTCACATATATATCGTGCTTTCATCAAGCTCAGTGCGTAAACAAAAAAGCGCTTTAACATCCACATAACAAACCCGATAACCAGCAGGCGCAACACAACGAGTTGATTTGCTCCTACAACAGCAGAGTTTATCAACTTTTGTAGCCAGAAATTCATCCACGCCGTTATTGTTGGGTCAAGTATAATCAATCCAGTTATAATAATAAGTGGCAATTTGTGCTTCAAAAATAATTTTATCATGCACTAACCCTCCAAGAGGGGCTGTTAGGATTTTCTTTCAAGTTCCCAAACATATCCCGTTCCATCTTCAACCATTATGACTAAATCTTCACTGACAGGAAAAACAGTACAGACTAATCCCAACTTTTCAACACATAGCTTTCTCTCGCTACTCCAGGAATACGGACTTTCGAGGTAAGCATCACTCTTGTTGTCACGATAATCTGTAATAGTTCCATTTTCAAAAATCATTTCCTCGTTTTCAATTACATTTCCAGCCTGCATTGTAACCTTCCATGTACCTTCAATAATCTTCTGGTCCAATTCCGGTAAGCTAATTCCATCGCCATCGCATCGGATAATTTTCCATTCATACATTGTATCGGTTTCTGTCAAAATCAAATTGTTAACAGACACAGTTCGGATAGAGAATTTTTTGGACGCATCCGTGAGATTCAATTCGCTACCTTTGACAGTGTATGCGCTCTGAATATATGGAGTTGTATTTCCGTCTCTGTAGTCGTTTACAGTAGTATCATCAAATACCAAGTATTCGTTGTCAACGGGTGTTCCTGCGTGATTCAAGACCTTCCATGTACCGCACAAATCTATATTTGCAACAGAATCTTCCACGTTCCCAGTTGCGAGCAAAAATGCCACGATTGCGATAACGCCGATAGCAATGATGGTAGCGCCAATTCCAATAAATATTTTTTTCTTTTTCATGTTTATCTATCCTTTCTGTTATACCAACCACATGCATATAAATAAAACTGCAAAACTTAATATCCCAACAAGCGAAAGGGAGAAAAAACCATAGAACAATTTTTTTAAAAATAGTTTGCTACGATCACTCATACATGCCCTCCTCTCTAATGTGCAAAATGACTTCGTAATTTTGCATTAAATCCTCTGCAAACAATTCAGTATGTGTTCCTTTTCTCTGTAATAGTAAGACAAAGTGTCAATTGTGTGTTTTGCAACAAAAGTTCCAAGAACCTTTTCATCTTCTGTACAATTTAAGCCAATAGACCGCTTTAAGTTATATTCCAGCCACTCCAAATTACCAAAATCGATATTACAAATTGATTCCCAGTCGGGCGTAATACTTCCACCAAAATCTCCATAAGATTTTATCAATGCTCCAAACAGTCCATAATCTATATGGCATAATTCATAGCCAGACCAACGCAAAGCTGTTTTATACAGTTCGATAAATGGACTCGAATATGACATACTTTCCAAGTCAATAATTTTGCAATCACTTCCATTCCACAAAACATTTTTGCTGTCCAAATCATTGTGGCAAATAGTAATCACTGGTGGAACGTTAGTTATCGCTCTGTTGCTTTTTTCTTGGCTTTCATAAAGAAACGGGCAAATCTCATCAAGTTTCAAACTAAGTCCTGGGTTTTGCAATGATAATTTTTGAATATACGGTTCCCAATCCACACTAAGTTTAGTGTGTCGATACGGATAGTCATATCTTTCAATGCTGTGAATATTCGCAAGATATTTCCCAATTATTGAGCAGTGCGTCATTTCGATTTCTCTAAAACTAAGGATCCTCCCATCGTACCAAGGGTAAACATAAAAGAAATGACCATCAATTTCTTGCAATTTCTTTGTTTGAAACTGAATTGCAGAAATAATTGGAATGTTGTGTGCATCCAGAATACATTCCAATTTTTCTGCTAACTGAATTTTTTCGGATGCAGCTTTTCTCTGTATGATCTGCGGGTTTAACAGTTTCACAGCATATTTTCCTGTGCTTGTAACCAGAGCATACATTTTGTGCGTGAACCCACCGGATACCGGCTCGGGCGATTTCTTAATCACGCCAAGTTTCAATCTGCTGCACAGTTGTTCAAATATTGCATAGGACACGCAATTCCTCCCAATCGGCTTATAAGCCAAGTGTCTCACCGTGTGCTACAAGAAGGTTACCTTTTTGCAAAATTCGACACTCACATTTTTCCTTTATTATACATCTGTGCATCGTGAAAATCCAGTACATCTCAAGGGATTTACGGAGGCTGAATAAAAAATTTTGGGCTTTTAAACAACCTACCAAAGGTATATATTCTTGTAAAGGCGACCATCTACAACAACTTGACTTTTTCGTAAATCTCTGCCCGATAACGGAAGGTAGTAAGGGGCATCCCACATTCCTTTGCTGCTGCCGTCCCGGTGATTTCCCCCATTTTCCAACGCTGGTAAACGGAGTGGAAATTCTCGGGCAACGGTTTGGGCGACCGCCCAAACCGAATGCCCTTGGCTTTGGCCGCAGCAATACCCTCAGCCTGCCGCTGCCGGATGTTGGTGCGCTCGTTCTCTGCCACAAAAGACAGTACTTGCAGCACAATGTCACTGAGGAAGGTTCCAGCAAATCCTTGCCTCTCCGTGTATCCAGAAGCGGCATATCCAGAACCACAATGTCAATGCCTTTTTCCTTTGTGAGAAAGCGTCATTGCTCCAATATTTCGGCGTAATTGCGTCCCAGACGGTCGATGCTCTTGACATAGAGCAGATCGTCTTTTTTCATTTTTCGCAGCAGCTTCTTATACTGCGGACGCTCAAAATCCTTGCCGGATTGCTTGTCGATATAAACATTTCTCTCAGGTACGCCCACTTCCCGGAGGGCAATGACTTAGCGATCTTCATTTTGCTCTCTGGTGGAAACACGGATGTACCCATAAATTTTCTGCTCGATCTTATTTCCTCCGTTTCTGCCACACAATGTCATACCCCAGCACATCTGCCAGCTCCACCGCTTCGCCATAGCGTAAAGAACCGCGCTTTAATTTCCCGGACAGGTTGGGGACGCTGCTGCTCCATCCGTATTCGTCAGCCAAAACCTCCACTACCTCGCTCATGGTCATGCCAGCCCTGACAATGTAGGCTTTGATCTCGTTCCTGTAATTCTCATGATCGCTCATAAAAAGTCCTCCTGTTTTGTTGGTTCTTCGGCGAACAGAATCTATTCCGTGATAAACCCCATTTGCTGCAAAGCATTGTTTTGGTAAAATTCAATTCTAAACTGGAATTTTTGCTTGTGATGCCCTGTTCACAGCACCCGCTTTCTCGTTTTGCTGGTTGGTGTGAAATCAAGCCAAACCGCGAATATCCACACGAAACGATGTACTGTGTATGCTATACGGTGCAACGCTCTTTGGTGTGGGTGGCAATACTAAAATTGCAGTTTGTTCGCTGATTTCACATGGATTGATTTTTGCCTGTGTTTTTTGAGCACCGTTTTTCCCGAATGCCGTTCCTGCCCGGGACTCTCACCCCGGCGTATCCCCGGCCTTGGCACGCTCGCAGCTTCGGGACAAATTGTCCCGAGGCTGGTTCTGGCGCTGCTTCGCCAACCGGCATATCCCATTCGGACGGTCATGTATTTTTCAAGCTGCAATGTCTGGTGATAAATACATTTTAGCGAAAAAACATGACCATTCCCGTATATCCAAAAGGATGGAAAAGGCTCTGAAAAAGCAGCAATTTCCACGCTTATGGACAAGCTGTGTTATAATAAAAGAAATAGAGCGGTGGGGAGGCTTGGCATGAATACGACCTTAACTATTCAAGAAAAATTAAAGGATTTGCGGGTGGAGCACGGACTTACCTTGGAACAGCTGGCCGACCAGACCGGGCTTTCCAAATCTGCGCTCGGCAAATACGAGAATGATGATTATAAGGACATAAGCCCTTTTGCCATCGTCACACTGGCAAAGTTTTATCATGTGACTACGGATTATCTGTTAGGGGTGTCAGAACAAAAAAATCACTCAGACACAGAGCTGAGTGCCCTGCACCTGAGTGATGATGCGATTGATGTTCTGAAAGCCGGGAAATTCAACCCCCGGCTGCTGTCGGAAATTATCAGTCACCATGATTTTCAGAAAATGATGCTGGATGCGGAGATTTATGTAGATCGGATCGCTGATATGCGGATTAGCGATATGAACGCTGTACTGCAAGCCGTTCGTCAAATGGTACTGATGCAGCAGGGAGAAACGGAAAATGATCTGTATCTGCGGACACTGGAACTTGCACAAATACAAGAGGACGAGTATTTTGGCCATGTTATTTCTGACGATTTGAAACTGATCCTTCGGGATATTCAGGAAGCCCATCAAAATGATGCAACCACTGCGGACAGCCATTCTCCGGCGCTGGATGTGCAAAAGAGTTTGCAGGAAGCCACGAACTACAAAGGTAGCAATGCGGAAAAGCAGGCCCGCATTTTCCTCGCAACCTTTGGTATTGACTATGATGCGATCACGATGGAGCAGTTTGTAAATCTAATAGAGGTTTTGAAACTGTCCAAACACCTGAAACCCTCTATTAACCAACGAGGGAAAACCAATATGACCCACGGAAAAGGGAAAAGAAAACGCAAATAGGCAAAAAAATATGCTGGACACGGTTAAAATCAACCATGTCCAGCATATTTCATTTACCCAATCCCGTCTGACAGATGCCGTAAGTGTAATTTTGAGTGAATTACTTTCTTACGAGCACCCGTCTAACTCTCCGGGGGGCTTATTTTTATCAAATATACGGCCGTTCCTACTCTTTCAAAATCTTTTCCTTAAGCAGATGGTAAAGCTGCTCCGGGTCTATCGGCTTGGCCATATGGGCATTCATTCCCGATGCGGCAGCCTTGACCATATCCTCATGGAACGCATCCGCCGTCATTGCAATGATGGGGATCGTAGTGCTCCTGGGACATTCCGCCCGGCGGATCAGCTCCGTGGCCTGATAGCCATTCATCAGCGGCATCTGCACATCCATAAGGATGGCGTCATATTTTAACGGTTCCATCAGGAACTTGTCCACCGCTTCCTTGCCGTTACAGGCGCATTCCACTTCAATTCCGCTCATTCTCAACAATTCCACAGCGATTTCCTGATTGAGCAGATTGTCCTCCGCCAGCAGGATGCAGCGTCCTTCCAGCTCCGGATGCTTTATTTCCATCTGGGAAAGCTGGAATCTCACCGTTTTGTCAATCCCGGTGGCTGAAAGCAGCACATTATAAAGCATGGACTCAAAGATTGGCTTGGATAAAAAGGCGTTCGCCCCTGCCGCCCTGGCATCCTTCTCAATGGAGGACCAGTCATAGGCAGTGATGATGATAATCAGCGTATCCGGGCCTACAAACTCCCTGATCCGGCGTGTTGTCTCCACACCGTCGATATCCGGCATCTTCCAGTCAATCAGACAGACGTCATAGTCCTCCCCGGTCCTGTGGGAAATACGCACCTTTTCCACACAATCCGTTCCGTTAAGCACCCAGTCTGACACGATCCCCAGATTCTTCAGAAGAAGCGAGGTATGGATGCAGCTGTCTTTGTCATCATCCGCTATGAGCACCTTCAGCGCAGCCAGCTCCTGTTCGCCGATTGCCGTCTTTTTTTCTTCGCTCTCAGCAATATCAAAATCCAGTTCCACCATGAAGGAGCTGCCTTCTCCCTGTTGGCTGTGCACGGTGATGGTTCCGCCCATCAGGGTAACCAGGTTTTTGGTAATGGACATTCCCAGGCCGGTTCCGCCGTATTTCTGCCCCGTCACAGCGCTTTCCTGCTCAAAAGGAAGGAACAGCCGGTCCATAAACTCACTGCTCATACCCACGCCGTTGTCACTCACCGTAAAGCGCAGCCGCACCTTTCCATCTTTTTTCCGAAGCTGTCTGATTTCCAGGCTGATTTTTCCGCCCTCCGGCGTGAACTTAAGCGCATTGGACAGCAGGTTCAGCAGGATTTGGTTCAGCCGCAGGGAATCCCCCTTCAGGACTGTTTCGGTAAGATCCACCAGGGGCATGGTGAATTTCAGCCCTTTGGCCGCCGCCTGGGGATAGATGATGGAGGTGAGGGACTCCGCTACATTTTCCAGGTTAAATACCTCATGGGCAATAGTCATTTTTCCTTCATCTATTTTGGACATATCCAGCACATCGTTAATCAGTGACATCAGATGCTTGGAGGAATAACCGATTTTTTCCAGACAGTCCTCCACGCGGCCGCGGTCTTCAATATAGGCGCCTGCAATGGTGGTCATGCCGATGATCGCATTCATGGGTGTACGGATTTCGTGGCTCATGCGGGAAAGGAAATTCTGCTTGGCCGCATTGGCATTCTGCGCATTGAGCAGGGCATCCTTCAGCGCCTGCTGGATTTTCATGCTTTCCGTCTGATCCGACAGGGAAATAACATAGCGCACTACCTTGCCCTTTACGCTTTCCGGATACAGCTGCAGCCGCATCCATTTGATTTCCCCGGGGACAAAGCTGATTCGCAGATCCACTCCCCTGGAAGTCCCGGAACCTGCCTGGCGCTGGAATTCTTTGTAGGCAGGCTTATCTTCTTCCAGGATCAGCTGCTCCATATAATCAGGGGCCAGATCAAAGGCCTCTTTTTCAATGCCGGTGATCCGACAGAGGTTGGAGCTGATATATTCCAGGTTATCCTTTTCCTTATTATAAATAAAAAAGATATCGTCCACATTGGTGGAAAGTATGTCAAACAGACGCTCCCGGTACCTGATCTCCTGTATCCCCCTTCTTTCCCGCAGCATCAGGCCCAGGAAAAAAGCAGGCAGCACAATGGTCAGCAGTGCCAGGGATGCCACAGTCATACTGGCGGTATCCGCCGATACCTTTTCCAGTCCCTGCACCTTTTTATCCGCAAACGCAATAATAGTAATCAGGCAGTCATTTACAGCATCATATTTAGGATGCAGCTTCTCATCCACATATTGGAGGATTTCCTCTTCAGTCATTCCGGAAACATCGGCCGCGGCTTCCTCCTGCGCATCTTCCAGAGCCTGCATGGCCTCCTTTAAGGCAGCCGTATCCTCCTCCGGTCCCAGGTACTTCTGCGTGATAATGCCTATGGATTCTTCCTGCATTTCATAACGCTCTTCCAGTTTGCTGGCGAGCTGTTCGGGATCCTCCCTGGTGTCTGCCAGCAGGGTGGCTATGAAACCCTTCATGTCCAAAAGCCTTGACCGCATGGCCCGTGCTTCATTGGACACTGTGTAGGGATGCTCATAAATCATGGTTGCGGTATTCTGCATCCGCCGTACAGACAAAATGCCGGCTATGGTAAGCAGGACCGCCAAAGCGCAGATCCCCGTAATCCCAGCCAGCATTAATTTGGAATTTTTTCTCTTGGAAACGTTCATGGTGCTATACTCCTTTGTAGGATACCCTCAATTAAAATCCGTTCCTTCTGTCTGCTCCGGTACAGCGTTGCAGTCTGATCCAGGCTCCGGTCCCTGTTAATACTGTACTTTATCAAAGTTTATCTCTCAGTAAATATAACATAGACCCTTTCAAATCACAAGGGTCACAATTATTTTCCGCCTTTAAGTGCAAAAAACAGTGTTTATTTGGCCAGAATGGCAGACTCCTTTGACAGTATCCGCAAATTCGGAAATGAAATGAGGACGGCAGGCTGTTCATTTCCTCTATCTGCCATCTCATAAGCAGCTGGCGGAGAAATGCATGGAAAGGGTTCTGACGCAGAATTATTCCATGATTCCCAGCTTAACTCTTCTTCCCGTGAAATATGAATATGGCGGCTCCCCCTGCGGCCGGATAATTCTCCATGTTCATCCGGGCGTTAAAAAAGAGGCTCCCGTGACTGTGGAGGCCTCTCTTTATTTTTATATACATCTGTCCTATGCCCTGATCTCCTGCCTCATAAACCCAATATAAGACAGTGCAAAACACACCGCCGTCAGCGCCACCATACATACCAGATGGGGCCAGACGAGAAGCAGGCTCTGCCCAAAGGGCAGATATCCCGCAATGGCGCCTGAAAGCTGGGAATTGGTGATTACGCCTATGCTCCTAATGTTGGGATTTAAAATGGTGGCCGCCGCCTCCCCGAACAGATAATAAGGGGAAATCCTGTTCAGTCCCAGCTGAAGGTTATAATTATCCATCATATGGAACATGCCTTCTATGCCCTCCGTAGGATAGACCAGATCGGCAACCGCTCCCGCCACCATACTCATGAAAAAGGACAGGAAAATCCAGATGGAGATTCCCGCCAGGGCCGCTGTCGCCGCATGTCTCCACAAAACGGAAAACAGAATGGACAGCCCCAGCCAGAAGGAAATATAAAATACCGTAAAAAGCAAAAACGCCGTAATACGAAGCACTTCCTCAACCGACGGAGGAAGCCCGATGGCAAGCAGTCCGATGGCGCTCACCAGGATTCCCAGGGAAAACACCATCATAAAAACGGCCGCAAAGCCTGCCATAAATTTCCCGTTAATAATTGCATCCCTGTAAATGGGCTGTGACGTCAGGCGGTTCAGCGTTCCCAGTGAACGTTCCCTGTTCACACAGTCAAAACCCATGACGATGCCTGCCAGCGGCCCCAAAAAGGCCAGAAAGGTGGAGATGGAGGGAATGGATTTTCCTCCTGTGGTAAACAGCGTTAAAAAAATAAATTCGCTGCTCTCCGTCGCGGCATCACGGACACTGCCCAGCGCGCCGTAAAGGCTTGCCATGCTCGTCAGCGTCAGAAGAGCCAGCATCAAAAGAAACCGGGCGCTTTTCAGATGTTCCGTCAGTTCCTTGCGAAACAGCACCAGCAGGCCGTGCATGGAGCTGTTATCTCTTTCCGATTTTAGCTTTGACAGCGCTCCTGATGCCGTCCCTGAAAGTCTTTCTTTTATCTGTATAGCCTTCATACTGTTCACCTGCCATTTCAAAGTATTTACTGTAGATTTCATCCAGATCACCGCCGCGCTGGCGCAGCCTGCGCATATCATAGCCATTGGTAAGCAGCGCCGTGATCACTGCAGTGTGGCAGTCCCTGTCCGAATGCACAAGAAGCATTCCGTTTTCCCGGGTAATCCGTTTAACGCCCTCCATACCGGCCAGCAGGCATTCCAGCGCCCTGTCGTTGGGCCATGCCTCAAGCTCCAGCACATAATTGCCTGCACTGCGCAGCTGTATTGCCAGATCGTTTATTGAACCGCAGGCAATCAGCTTCCCTTTGACAAAAATACCCACCCGGTCACAGATCTGCTGAATCTGGTGCAGCTGATGGGAGGAAATCAGGATGGTTCTCTTATCCTCTTTTGCCAGCCTGTGAATCAGCCCCAGAAGCTCCCGCATGCCCTCCGGGTCAATTCCCAATGTGGGTTCGTCCATAATGATTACCTGCGGATCCTTCATCAGCACATCCGCAATCCCCAGCCGCTGCTTCATTCCTCTGGAATAGGTGCCCGCCTTCCGGTCTGCGGCTTCCCACATACCCACTTTTTTTAGCATCTCCTCAATCCGCTTTTCCAGCGCTTCCCCGTCCAGGCCGTTCAGGCGGCCGGTGAAACGAAGATTCTGGCGGCCCGTCATATCCGGATAAAAGCCTACATTGTCCGGCAGATAACCGGTAATTTTTTTCACCTGCAGGAAGTTCCGGGTACAGTCGAAGCCTCCGATGAAGGCAGTTCCGGCCGTAGGCTCCGTCAGCCCCAGAAGCATCAGGGTTGTGGTTGTTTTCCCCGCGCCGTTGGGCCCCAGCAGGCCGAATACCTCGCCCCGCCGGATATCCAGAAACAGACTGTCCACCGCGGTAATACTGCCGTAGCGCTTGGTCAGCCCTTCTATTTTAATGATTGTATCTTCCATAATCATCGTCTCCCATACTTATGGAATACCCAGCCCAGGCCCGCGAAGACACAGACAATCAGGAGCACTCCCACGATCCCCCATACCGTTTCCGTCTTGACGGAAATACGGAATTCCGCTGTATCTGAGGTTTCGGAGCCGGCCGCCTTTACTGTCACCACATAGTCGCCGGACAGCGCATCCTTTCCGGGTGTCAGTCTGGCCGTTACTTCAACGGAGGCGCCCGCTTCGATGACCTCTACCGCAGGCTGGCTGAAGCTCATGCTCCATCCGTCCGGCGTGGTTGCTGTAAGGTTGACATTTTTCAAATCCGTATTGCCGTTATTGGTCAGCTTCAGCGTAATTTCCTTCTGTTTGTTGGGATACGCCTCGGTGCTCAGCCTGCCGCTGGGCGTGGAAACATCCAGGGAGTAATTTCCCGTAATCGTCGCCTTAAGATCTGTTTTCAACGTTTCTCCCGCAGAAACTGCAGAGCAGGAAATGGTATAATCCCCTGCCTGCGCATCCACGGAGGGCGTCACTCCGATTGTGATCGTCTGGCTCTGGCGCGGCTCCACCGTAATGCTGTTCACCGGGCTGCTCTCTCCGGAAGGGGTGAAGCTCACCGTCCAGCCGGCAGGCGCATTGGAGGAAAAGCTGTAGTTCTGCTGGGACGCGCTGTTGTTCACCAGGGAAGCTTCAAAGCTGAAGCTGGCTCCGGATGCGCCCTCCTGCTCCGGATACTGGGATTCGAAGCTGCTGCTTCCGATTTCCTCCGCCGCAACCTTCAGCTTTAATGTAAGCGTATCCTCTGCTTCCGCGCCCGCAAAGGCCCGCAGCACCACCTCATAATCTCCGCTGGCCGCCTCGTCCGGGATGGACAGGGAATAGGTGGCTGCCCCCGCATTGTCGCCGCTCTTTACATACACCTGGCTCACTTCACTTCCATTGCCTGTAAAATACCCCTTCCAGCCCTCAGGGAGGGAAACCGTTTCCAGGGAGACTGCCATTCCTGCTCCCGTGGTATTGGAAAAATCCAGGGAAAAGCTCAGATCATCCCCTGCATTTACCGTCATGCCCGGATAGCCCGTGCTCATCTGCAGCCCTCCGGCGGCGGATGCTTTCCCTCCGGCGGTGAAAAACAGGACAGCCATGACAAAAAGGGCCATTATCATCTGCGCTGCTGTTTTGTTCTGCGTTGCTGTGATAGCTTTCATAATTCTCTCTCCTTTTCCTTTCGGTTTATGAAACGGCGGTAAGCCGCCTTTTCTTTGTTTCCGATTATAGCCCGCGAAGTATAAATGAACTTAAAAAAAGATCCCGCAGACCGCCCTGGTCCGCAGGATCTTATGTGAAAATTTTGTGAACTACTGCCTGGGGAGCGTCACGGTAAAGCAGACGGTCCCATCCTCATAATCCACGCTGATTTTTCCCTTATGCCCGTCCGTCACCGCCCTGGCAATGGACAGGCCGATGCCGTAGCCCCCGCTCTTACGGGAGCGTGAGCTGTCGGCCCTGTAAAAACGGTCAAACAGGTGCGGCAGCTGGGAAGCATCCAGCTCCGCACAGGGATTGGAAATCCGAAGCATAAGCTGGCGGCCTTTCTTTTTCAGCGTCAGCCTCACCGTTCCTCCGTCGTCACAGTATTTTACCGCATTGTCCAGAAGCACCGTCAGCAGACGCAGGATGGCCTCCTGCTGCCCTTTCATAGAAAGCTCCGGCTCTATTGCGGTTTCCAGCTGTTTTCCCTGCGCCTGCGCCGACGTGCGGAAGGTATCCGCCGCATTCCGGGCGGCCTCACTTACGTTAAACACCCTCAGCTCCCCGGCCTTCCCCATTTCCTCGGACTTTGCCAGCTCAATCAAATCCCTGATCAGGCTGTCCAGCCGCCTGACCTGGTTCTGGGTGCTTTCGATCCATTCATCCTTTCCGTTTACGATTTCCAGCACTCCCATGTTGGCGGAAATGATGCCCAGGGGCGTTTTCAGCTCATGGGAAACATCCGTGATAAAGCGCTTCTGGCGCTCCATGTTTTCCGCAAAGGGACGCATCACCCTGCCGGAGAAAAGCAGCAGAAGGAAAAAAACAATGGCCACACAGCACAGGAACACCAGCAGGGTTACCTGCAGCACGTTATGGGCCGACTGGAGCTGTAAAAAACAGTTCAGCACCACAATCGTATTTTTGTCCGCCTCTTCATAGACCCGGTAGCGGTAATAGCCCACAAAACCGCTTTTCTTCCCTTCTTTTACGATATCTCCCACCAGCTCCTCCACACGATCCCGATCCAGGGCCGCAATGTGCTCGATATCAACCTCTATCACCTCTCTCTTTTTTGTGAGGTAGACGATGCAGTAACGTGTCTCAAAGGGCGTCTCCTCCGTGATCTGGAACCCCCCGGCCACATTGGGGACAACGGCATCCGGCAGAGGGAAGGCGCCGCCATTGCGGTAAAGCAGCTCAATGGCAGTATCCGCCAGCCGGATAATCCGGAACAGGTTTCCCAGATTAATGGCAATCCCAATCAAAAAAAGCGTCCCCATCAGGGAAAGCATTGCCGTCAGAATAAACCTTCTGCGAAGCGTCTGTATCATTTAAAATCCTCCGTTAATACGCCGTTAAAATCCGCAGCCCTTTTATGGCTTCCTCCGCCCCTTTGGCTTCCTCTGCCCGGCCGGTTCATTGTCCGCCCTCCGCCTCCAGCATGTACCCCCGCCCGCGGCTGGCCGTTATTTTCACATCGGCTCCCAGGGAGGCAAGCTTCCTGCGCAGATAGGAGATGTATGCCCATACCACATTGATTTCACTGTCGCATTCGTAGCCCCAGATCCGCTCCATAAACTGTTCTGTGGAAATGAACTGCCCCTGACGGCGCATCAGAAGCTCCATCATCTGAAATTCCTTGTTTCCCAGCCGTACGGCTGTCCCGCCGCTGCTCAGCTCAAAGGTGGAACGGTTGAGGCTTATATTCCCAACCGTAAGAATCTGTGGCGTAAAGGTGCCGCCTCTACGGGTGAGCGAACGCACCCTCGCCAGGAACTCACGCACATCAAAGGGCTTGGGAAGATAATCATCCGCGCCGCAGTCCAGTCCTGCGACGCGGTCCTCCACCTCTCCCTTTGCCGTCAGAAGCAGCACCGGGGTGGAAATGCCGTTCTCCCGCAGCTTCTTCAGGACCTGAAGGCCGTCAAGCCCCGGCATCATGATATCCAGCACAAGACAGTCACAGCTCTCCGCCATGCCGTAATCCAGCGCCGCCAGGCCGTCGTGGACCGTATCCACCGAATAATGCTCATGCTTCAGGATCGCAGACAGCGCCTGCGTCATTTCCTCTTCATCGTCCGCTATCAATATACGCACCGTTTTTCTTCCCTTCTCTCCCGTAATTATCTTTCTTCCCATTGTAAGGTCGGCGCATTTTTCTGTCAATGCCGCGCCTGGCCAGGTATGGCAGCCACAGCCCCGGGCAGGTGTAGCAGCCTGCACAGGGCAGGCGTATGCTGTAACAAAGCCTTGACTTTAACACCGTGTCGTAGTTTATACTGCATTTACAGGGAGGTAATAAATATGGAACCCATGACTATCAGCCAGGTATCAAAAAGCCTGGGGATTTCCACAAGAATGCTGCGTTATTATGAAAAAGCCGGATTAATCGAAAGCCGTCGGAAGGAGGGCTACGCCTACCGCATCTATGATGAAAACACCGTCTGCCGCCTCCGCCGGATTCTGCTGCTGCGCAAGCTGCGCATTCCTGTCCGGCAGATTAAGATTATCCTGCAAAATCCCAATGCCGCCACAGCCGTGGAGATTTTTCAGAAAAACATCAACGAACTGGACGAGGAAATCACCGCGCTTTCCACCATCCGTGAAATTCTCAGCCGTTTTGCCGACGAGCTTGCCAACGCCACGGGGCTTCCGCTGCAGAGCCTGCTGGAAAAGGACGATATTCTGCTGGAATCCATCGAATCCCTTGCCCTTGTCAGCATTAATTTTAAGGAGGATCAGACTATGGAAAAATTGAATCAGGCCAACATCAGCCTGTCGCAGCCCACAGATATACGGGTCATCTACCTGCCCCCCGCCGCCATTGCCGCAGCCCACTATGTGGGGGACGAGCCTGAAAACCACGTAAATAGCCTGCTTGACGGCTTTGTAAGGGAAAATAAGCTTCATAAAATCAAGCCGGATCTGCGCCGCTATGGCTTCAACCATCCTAACCCGGTTGACGAAACAGGCTATCACGGCTATGAAGCGTGGGTAACCATTCCCGAGGATATGGAGGTTCCCGCCCCGCTCATCAAAAAACAATTTGCCGGCGGCCTGTATGCCGCCCATATGATTGCCTTCGGCAATTTTAATGAATGGGAACAGCTCTTTATCTGGGCAAATCAGAGCGAAAAATATGAATTTGCCGGGGATATGAAGGATCAGGAGCATATGTGCGGCATGCTGGAGGAGCATCTGAACTATGTGAACCATGTGGAGCTGGAAAACACGGAGCCTGAGGATTTCCAGCTGGATCTGTTGCTGCCGCTTCGTGAAAAACAGCCCTGAGGCCGGGCAGCCTTATTCAGTCGCCGGCAGAGGCTTCCGTGAATAAAGAATATCTGTGCTTCCCCAGCCTTTTGGCCTGATACATGGCGGCGTCCGCTTTTTCGTAAAGCGCCTGGTAGGTATCTCCGTCCGCTGGAAACGCGGCGATGCCGATACTGACCGACATCCCTTCTCCTAATGCGGGAAGCCTGGCCAGGAGCGATTCCGCCTTCTGGCAGGCCACCGCGGCGTCCCCGGTGTCGGGCATGAAGATCACGAATTCATCGCCGCCGATACGCCCCGTAATATCTTCCTGCCGGAATTCCTTTCTGATCCCCTCCACAAGGCTGACCAGAAGCGCATCCCCTGCGGTATGTCCCCTGCTGTCATTGATTTTCTTGAAATCATCCACATCCAGCATGAAAAGGAAACCGCAGCGCACATGCGTCAGCAGCTCTTCAATCCGTTCCTGAGCCGCCCTCCGGTTCAATGCACCGGTCAGGGCATCCGCAGAGGAGCTTTCAATCAGCTCCTGTTCCTTGGCTTTCATTTCATGCACATCCGAAAGCTTCCCAACCACGGAAAGCGGCTTGCCGTGCTTATCCTGCAGCAGCTGCCCCTGGCAGCGCATCCACCGGTACTCCCCTTCCCTGTTGAGGAATCGCAGCGTTACGTTTTTTGCCTGATTTTTCCCAAACTGATCCGTATTTTTCAGCATGTCCCGCAGAATTTCCGCATCCTGCGGATGCAGCAGCGTAAGAAGCGCATTCCCGTCAAAGGGACGGATGACATCGGACTTGGGGATTTGGTAGCGGCTTGTGATATTCGGCGTAAACACAAGGTTTTTGGCGGCGCAGTCATAAATAAAGAGCACGGTGTCGGAAAATTCCGCCAGAAGCTCATACCTGGCCTGGCTGTGCAGGATTTTTTCCCGCTGCCTGGCATACACGCACCAGCCGCTGCCAAGAAGCAGCGCCAGAAAAATAAGAAGCACAGCCACCAGCAATACCGTATTCTTCATAATGGGCGCCGCATAGCCCCTCACCTCATTGGAATGCGTGATGGACAGAAGCATCCAGTCATTATAGCCCAAAGGAGAGGTCAGCATATAAAATTCTCCCTGCCGCGGGCTTTTGAGCACCACCAGCCGCGTCTCGTCCGACTGCATGGCGTCGCGCACCAACTTTACCTTTGCCTCCGGAATTTTCATTTCCTCCAAATCGTCATACAGGTTGTAAAGTCCCTCCACATAGTCACTCCCGTCCAGTATCAGCTCACCGCCGCGCCTTAAAAGCATATTGTCCGCATGATCGTACTTCTGCTTTTCCGAGGTCCACAAAAGCAAATCCGCGTTCAGATAGGCGCAGAACACCCCTGTGAAGCTGCCGTCCCTTTCCGCCGGCGCCAGAATGGAAAATACATAGACAGGCTCCTTTCCGCCATGCAGGAAAATATCGCTTACCACCGTCTCCCCTTTTTCCAGGCGATTCCTGATTTCCCGGCCACCCTCCGGAAATCCGGCCGCCTTCAGCGCCTCCTGCAGCCCCTCCGCCGGATAATAATCAACCTCATACAAATATTCCAGTTCCCGTATGGCCTCCAGATAGGCGCCGCTTCCTCCGCCCTCCGCCGTATCTGCATACACATCGGCCAGCTTCTCCAGCAGCCCTCCCGTTTCCCGGATGATTCCCCTGATGTCCGACGCCTGTCCCTGATGGGTGGAGGTCAGGTTTTCCTCTATTAATGTGCGGAATATTTCTTCATTCTTATTCTGATATATATGCAGCAAAAAAAAGACCGCAAATCCCATCACGGCCGTTCCTATTGCTATCAGCACCATTCCCCGGTTTCTCACTGCTTTGTGCAGATCCTTACCCTTCGTTTTGTCCATATGCTGCCTCTCCTGACCCCAGCGCCCTATCCTACCTATTTTATAACCGTTCAGTTTCCTTTACAGTTACCATATTTTCTGCTGATTTCAGGGCTTTTATTTATAAAATGATTCTATTCCTTTTTCCGGGACTGCGCAATCCCTTCCTGTCCGGAATAATATTGCGTGCCCGGAATATTTTTATCTGCCCGGAATACTTTCATCTGGATCCGCAGCGGCAGTTTTTTATGTACACGGCAGTTTTTTGTGTGCGTTTCTTTCTTGACACGAACGGTTCTCCGTATATAAAATAAAAACTATGATAAGATGCGCACGACACTCCTATAGATGCCGCATCGGAAAGGCAGCTTTATGAATCTGATCCTGACTTATATCCGGCGGCATATCGGTATGTTTGCCACGGCTCTTTTTTTCCTGAGCCTGGAAACGCTGGCGGATCTGATGCAGCCCACCTTCATGTCCTACATCGTGGACAACGGGGTTAAAGGACAAAGCATCTCCAAAATACTGATGTACGGCGCAATGATGCTGGGAATCGCCGCCCTGGGCGCCCTTGGCGCCGTGATGCGCAACATTTATGCCAGCCGCACCTCCCAGCAAATCAGCATGGAAATGCGCAGCGATATTTACAGGAAAGTCCAGACCCTTTCTTTTGAAAATATTGACCGGCTGCAGCCATCTTCCATCATTACGCGTATCACCAATGATGTGACACAGATTCAGAATTTCATCAACGGCAGCATGCGCATTATGATGAAGGCTCCCATTACCTGCATCGGCGCAATCGCTCTGATCATTCTCCAGACACCGAAACAGATTCCCATGATGATCTTAATTTTATGTATCTCCTTTCTGCTGATAGCGGCCAATATGGGGTTTGGCTATCCCAGGTTCGGGCGGCTGCAGCGTAAGCTGGACCGGCTCAATGAGGTCAGCCGCGAATTTTTATCCTCCGTGCGGGTGGTCAAGGCCTTCTGCGCCCAGGAGCAGGAAGGGGAAAAATTCCGGAGTGCCGCAGAGGATTTTGCCGGCGCCGGTGTATCCGCCATGCGGGTGGCCGCCGTATTTTCGCCGCTGATCAACCTGACGGTAAATGCGGGCATCGTTGTTCTGCTCTGGCTGTCCGGCAGCCAGGACAACGGACAGATCGGACGGCTGATGGCTTCGGTCAACTACATGACCCAGGTGCTTTTCTCCCTGGGCATGGTTTCCAATATCCTGAATACGGCCGTGCGCGCCGTGGCTTCCGCCGGACGCGTTCAGGAAATCCTCATGGAAGAGCCCGCGCAGAAGCAGGCGCCCCAGGCCAAGTCCCCCTCCGGAGAGGGCAGCGTTTCCTTCTGTGATGTAACCTTCTCCTATGCGGGTACGCCGGAGCCGGCTTTAGAGCATGTGACCTTTACGGCCATGCCCGGAGAAACCATAGGGATCATCGGGCCGACAGGCTCCGGGAAATCCACGCTGGTAAATCTGGTGCCCCGTTTTTATGACGCTTCCTCGGGGACGCTGCTGGTGGACGGCGTGGATGTTACGCAGCTGTCCCAGGAAAAGCTGCGGGCCGAAATCGCCGTAGTTCCCCAGAAAGCGCTGCTGTTTTCCGGCACCATTGCGGAAAACCTCCGCTGGGGGAAGCCGGATGCCACACAGGAGGAACTAAAACGGGCGGCCCAAATCGCCTGTGCAGATGCCTTCGTGCAAGGCTTTCCCGACGGCTATGAAACGAACCTCGGCCAGGGCGGCGTCAATCTTTCCGGCGGGCAGAAGCAGCGGCTTTCCCTTGCCCGCGCCCTGCTGAAAAATCCGCGTATCCTCATTCTTGACGACTGTACCAGCGCCCTGGACGCCACCACGGAGGCCTCTGTGCTCTCCATGCTGCGCAAGCAGTGCGCGGGCATGACGGTTCTGCTCATCAGCCAGCGGATTTCCACGGTTATGCGCACGGATCGGATCCTCTGCCTGGAGGACGGCAGGGTCATGGGCTTTGGCTCCCACCGGGAGCTGCTTGATAGCTGCCCGGTATATCAGGCAATTTATACTTCGCAGATTGGAGGTGACCGGCATGAGTAGGGAAATGGCACCGCCGCCCTCCTCCTTCGGGAAAGGCCAGCGTGGCAAGCCGGTGGTAAAGCCGAAGGATATGAAAGGAACCCTGCGCAGGCTGTGGGAGCTGACGCAGGGCCAGCGGAAAGGGCTTGGCTGGCTGCTTGCGCTTTCCGCAGCCTCCAGCGCTTCCACCATACTCTCACCCCTCCTGATCGGAACGGCCGTAACCGCCATCGATACGGGGAATCCCGCGCTGCGGCTCCTGATCCTGCTGGCCGCGCTTTACCTGACGGACTGGCTGGTACGGTTTTTACAGCAGTTTTTCATGGCGGCCATCGGACAGAGGATCATTCTTCACATCCGCAGCACGCTGTTTGAAAAAATGAAGGCACTGCCGCTCTCCTTCTTTGACAGCCGGCAGCACGGCGAGCTGATGAGCCGCCTGACCAACGATGTGGACAATATCAGTACCACCATTTCGGACTCGCTTACGCAGCTGATGACCTACGGTTTTACGATAATAGGCATACTGTGCATTATGCTCTGGCTGAGCCCGCTGCTGACCTGTATTGCCTTTTTATCCGTATGGCTCATCTTCCTGCTGACCCGCACCATCACCAAGCATACACGCAGGCTGTTCGCCTCGCAACAGCAGATTCTGGGAAAATTAAACGGCCAGGTGGAGGAAAGCATTTCCGGCCTGAACATGGTAAAAGCCTTTGGCCGGGAGGCGGAAATGACGGCGCAGTTCGAGGAAAGCAACGCCAGGCTCTGCCAGGTGGCTACAAAGGCGCAGATCTGGTCCGGCTTCCTCATGCCCCTCACCAATGTGATCAACAACCTGAATTTTGTCATTGTGGCGGTCATCAGCGGTATCCTGGCGGCTTACGGCAGGATCAGCGTGGGGCTGATTTCCAGCTTCCTGCTGTATTCCAGGCAGTTTTCCAGGCCCTTTGTTGACATAGCGAATATATACAACAATTTTCAGACAGCCGTGGCAGGCGCGGAACGTATCTTTGAAATCCTGGAGGAGGAACCGGAGCCTGTGGATACGCCGGACGCGCTGCCGCTTGCGGCTCCCTGCGGGGGAGTGGAATTTTCCCATGTTACCTTCGGCTATCAGGAAAAGGAGCCGGTCCTGAAGGACGTGAGCTTCCGCGTGCCCGCCGGAACCCGTGTGGCGGTGGTCGGCTCCACCGGCGCGGGAAAAACCACGCTCATCAACCTTCTGACCCGTTTTTATGACGTCAACAGCGGCAGCATCCTGTTAGACGGCCGTGATCTGCGGCAGTACCGGCTGCAGGATCTGCGCCGCACCTTCGGCGTGGTGCTTCAGGATACGTCGCTGTTTGGTATGAGCGTCCGGGACAACATCAGCTACGGGAATAAGGACGTTTTGCCGGAACGCATCCTGGCCGCGGCCCAAACCGCCGGCGCCGATTCCTTCATCCGCCGGCTGCCCCAGGGCTATGATACGATACTCACCCAGGGAGGCGCCGCCCTGAGCCAGGGGGAGCGCCAGCTTCTCACCATCGCCCGCGCCGTACTGCAGGAAGCGCCGATTCTGATTCTGGATGAGGCCACCAGTTCCGTGGATACGGTAACGGAACAGCGAATCCGCCGGGCCATGCTCACCATCACCCGTGGACGGACTTCCTTTATTATCGCCCACCGGCTTTCCACCATCCGGGATTCGGATCTCATCCTGCTGATAGAAGACGGCCGGATCGCGGAAAAGGGCACCCATGAAGAACTGATGGCGTTAAACGGCAGGTATGCCGGGATGTACCGGACCCAGATGGGGGAATAAAGCCGCTTTGTCCGTCCCGCACACATTTATATAGAAGAGGCCGCGGCGTGCAATCATTATTTTGCCGCCGCGGCCCTTTTTTCTGCCTGTTTACAAATCCCGCTCCTGCAGAAGCTCGTCGCAAAGCCTGAGTATTTCGTCTTTATACTTCTCCTTCTCCTTTTTCAGCACATACTGATGTCCGGGGTAAGCCGCCGCCATCAGAAGGCACCCGGCAACGCCCACTGCGATGCCTGACGCCATATGCTTCCACACCATCACCATGCTCATGCCGCCGCCAAGCAGCAGCAGCCCGCCGATTCCAAAAAGGAGGGCAAATACAAGCGCAGGCTGTTTTGTTTTATTATCCAGCTGCCTTACCCGATTCAGCTTATCCTTCCCATCCTCCGCATAACCGCTTCGTATCCGCTCCACCTCCTGGCGGATTTCCCTGCTCTGCCCGGCAGAATAGCTGAAATGAAATTCCTGATTTTCCTGTTGAACGTTCATCGTCTTTCTCCTTTTTTAAATCTGAACGTAAATGCGCTTCCCTCTCCCAATCTGCTTTCCACAGAAATATCCCCCTGCAGGATATCCGCCACCCGCTTCACCATGGCCAGCCCCAGGCCATTTCCTTCTTTTGCATGGGAAGTGTCCCCCTGATAAAACTTATCAAATATATGCCTGCCCGTTGCCTCATCCATACCGCAGCCCGTGTCCCTGACGGTGACTTCTATGAAGTCCGGCCCCTGTTTTAAGGAAACCCCGATGCTTCCCCCTTCGCCGGTAAACTTTATGGCGTTGGAAATCAGATTGCTCCAGACGATTTCCAGCAGGTTCTCATCTCCCCGGATCACGGCGTCCTCAATCTCTGCCTCCACCTCCAGATTCTTGCTATTCCAGGCCTCTTCGTAGGACAGAAGCACGCGGCGGAGCTGCTCTCCAACGTTAACCCGGGTATTTTCCGGAAAGATTTCCTGGTTTTCCAGCCGGTTCAGCTTCAGGATATTGCTGACCAGAAGGGAAAGCCGTTTGGAGGCATCCGCAATCGTCCGGGTATATTCCAGCCTTTCTTCCTCTGTCAGCCCCTCGCTTTGCAGGATGGCGGCATAATTCTGGATGATGGCCAGGGGGGTCTTGATTTCGTGGGATACGTTGGACACAAAATCCGTTTTCAGCGTCTCCATGCTTTTCAGCTCCAGGGACATCTTGTTGATTCCTTCTATAATTTCATCATATTCATGAATCCGGTTTGCATATGAAGGGGGAACCTGGGTGCCGAAGCTGCCCCGGGAAATCCTGTCAACGGTTTCCACAATGGTACGAATGGGTATTTCCACGGTAAATTTTCTGCGGATGCCGTCAATCAGGCTCATCAGCAGGCTCACAAACAGCAGGTTCACAATAATATACCCCGCCACTCTTTTATCCTGCAGATCGTTGCCGTAGGTCTTCACCGTGCTGGCGTACAGCGCCAGATTCGCAGAGCAGATAAACACGGCCAGGGAAAAAAATATCAGATACTGGCGCAGGGAAAAAAGGCTGCCCCTTTTCTTCCCTCTGCCGGCTGTTCTTTTCCCCTGCCCCATCCTTTTGTCCTTCATCCTTTTGCTCCTCGTACCAGCGCCTTATAGCCCAGGCCATGGACTGTGGCGATTTCAAAGGCATCGCAGCCCCTGAACTTGCTGCGCAGCTTCGTAATATATACATCCACCGTCCGGGAATCCGATTCCGTTTCATAGCCCCAGAATTCATCCATCAGCTGCGCCCTGGTAAAGGTTTTCTTCGGATAGGAGAGCAGCTTGTAAAGCACCTGGAATTCCCTGACCGTCAGGGGCACCTCCGCCCCGTCCACATAAGCGGTCATTTCATCGGCGTCCAGCGTCAGGCTTCCCACGGCCAGTTTTTTCTCCATGGTTATATTGGCCCGCCGCAAAAGCGCCTCCACCCGCATCTGCAGCTCGTCAAAATCAATGGGCTTAACCATATAATCATCAATCCCCAGACGGAAGCCCTTCTTTTTCGAATCAATATCATCAAGCGCCGTCATAAAAAGAATGGGAATGGCCTTATCCAGCTGCCTGATGGAATCCGCCAGCGCAAAGCCGTCCATTTCCGGCATCATGATATCGGAAATTACCATATCCACCATCTGCCCCGCCAGCAGCTCCAACGCATCCTCTCCATTCATGCAGCTGAAAACCTGGTAGCCCCTGCCGCTTAAGTATCTGCACACAGCCTTGTTCAGTTTCTCATCATCCTCCACAACGAGTATTTTTACCATGGAAATCCCTCCTGCTTTACATCCGGCCGGGCCGGATGGGTTGGGTGCTTATTGTGCTTGAACTGAAAGAACGATTTTTCAGCTTGATTTTAGTTTACCATGGATTTGTTAAACATTTGTTAACCCAACCCCCAGAAATAAGTAATTTTTTCAATATTTTGGCATTAGTAATACCCGAAGCGGCAATGCCCTGGTATATCAACACTGTAAATCGCGGAAATAAAATCGCCGCGCGTGCGGCCGGCTGCCTGTTGCCACCACATTTTCTCACAGACTACTACCAAGGTTTTCTAATACTTCCGGGTACATGGAGCTTAATTCCGCACCGTGTCGCAGAGAACAGCCTGGCGCGCATGATTAGTCAACCGGAAACAAAAAATCTGTCAACATATTGAAAACACTATTTTTGCCCTCCCCCCGGATACGGGAAAAGGCCAGAGGGACGTTGTCTGTCACGATGCCGTCCGCCTGAATATATAGGATGGCGTCAATGGATTTTTCGGTGTCGGCCGTCCAGGCATACACCTTTTTCCCTTGCAAGTGGGCCTGATACACCAGCTCGGCGTTCAGGGAACTAACCTCTAAACTGTAGGCATCGATGTCTTTAAGGTTATACTGATCGGTAAGCAGCAGTGCGGAGATATAGACTGTTCCAATCCTGGGATTCAGGGACTTGGCCTTTTCCAGAATGCCCATCTCCATAGAAGCGATGACACACTGTCGGCCCATATCATACTTTTTAATAAGAGCGAGGGTCTGTTCCACTAAGTCCGTCTCATGGCCGGTGGATTTGAGTTCGATCATTAATTGAATATGCCCTTTAGCCGCCGAAAGCATCTGAGCCAGAGTAGGAATCATTTTTTTCGTTACAGCGCCGCCAAAAGACAAAGCATCATTCATCCGTTCCAAGTCGCTGAATTCGGCATCCCAGACCGGCAGGTCCACCCCGGCAGTCCGCAGAAAGTTGGTATCATGCATAACAATGAGGGTGCCGTCCTTGAGCTGCTGCACATCGATTTCAGCCATATGCGCCCCATCCTCTGCGGCCTGCTTCAAGGCTGATACTGTATTCTCCGGCGCAAAGCCGGCGCCCGCCCGGTGCGCTACCACCTCCGTTGCCTGTTCCGGCGTGTACCTACGCCATCCGCCGACTTCTGTCTCACTGAAAAGCGTGACCAGCAGCAAGGTCCCCAGCAGTACTGCTGCCCGAAAGGTAACGTTCCTCCAGGTGAGCTTCCCCCTTTCCCGCCGGGGGCGAATATCCTCTCTCCGCTCGTGGTACAGGCTCACCATCACCGCACAGAGAAAGGCTGACAAAAAAGCGCCGGAAAAGGACGTCCAGAGATCATCGGCGGTTGAAATCAAGGTTTGGAATTGACTGCGCGCATCTTCCGGCGGGAAGAAACATCTGACTCTGAGCGCTGTAAGCATTATGACGGAGAACACGAATACAATCACCGTCAAAACCAGAAGCAGGAGATAGGCTGCGATCTCTTTCGCAGTGCGCCGTTTCTTATTCCGCAGAAGCCGAAAGCTCTTCTGCCAGGAGCTTAAAAAGGTCTCCTTCTCAAGGAGCAGGAATGGGAATCCATATAGATAGGTAAGCAGGAGAAGATGGGACAGGATGACCACAGCGGAGAACAGTAGGAAAAGCGCCGGTTCCCCCTTCAAAAATTCCAGGATGAACTCGGGAACTTTTACCTTTTGAAGGTATCCGCTGGTAAGCGCAAAGACAGAAAGGGTCATAGGCGGCAGAAGAAGAAACACTGCCAGCCGCTTTGGCGGCAGCAGGTTCCAAATTTGAAGCGCCGTCTCTTTTGTAAGGCCCCACACGGTAAGGGGTTCTCGCCGCCAGCCCTTCTCACAGTAGATAAAGAGGGCTGCGATTTCAAAATAGACAAACAACGCAGCCAGCAGGACGACGAATAGAACCAGGATGAAGGATATGGGGTGCCGGAAAACGGATAAAATATTGTTTTGTCCAAGATAGGGCGCGCCTGTCAATCCGGGCAGCAGACTTATCAGGCGGCGGAGCCATGGGAATAATATCTCGAAACCGAAAATACGATAAAATACTTCAAAGCACAGCAGCGTACTCCAGTTGCGCAGGACGACGCCCCAGATGCTCCAGGGGATACGGTCCAGCAGTTGGCTCTGTTTCATTTTTCCACCTTCTTTTTCTCTGAAAATTTCTGTTCCCATGGCGCAGGATAATCCCAAAGGGAAACCGGCATCCCTTGTTACGCGGTTTAATCGCTTGGAAAAAGCCGTTGACGAAGCCTATAAGGGACATCAAGTCCCCCATCTATCTTGTATAATATACAGGTTCAGACCAACTTTCAATAGACATAACGTACAAAGAGGTGTCCCCTTCATGAGGAGGTTGAATTGATGTGTTTATTCCCGCGGGCAACGAGCCAAGCAGCCATCTTACACTATAGCTTTGTACTTATCCCGGTTTCCTCTGTTTCACATCAACCGTACATTCTGTCCGGCTCTCCACCCCCAGCACGCCAATCCGCACCGTGCCGGTCTTTCCCACCGTCCTGATCCAGAAGGAGGATACGCCTCCGGTAAGGGGGAACCGCGCAGGGCCCAGCAGCCTGGCAGGGCCGTCCAGTTGGATTTCCACACATTCCTGGGTAAAGGGCAGCAGATTTCCCATATTGTCCACCGCCTTCACCGTAATACGGGTGGCGTCATAGGTATCGCCGTCTGCGTACAGGACGGAATCGTCAGCCCTGGCGGTGATTCCGGCGGCATACCGGCTTTCTCCCACTTCCCTTCTGCATACAATGCGGTCCCCAAGCCATCCCTCCAGCACCAGGTTGTTTTCCGTTTCTCCCCAGCCGCCTGCGGATTTGATCACCATGCCGATAAGCCCCGATATTTCCCTGTTGTAACGCGCCGCCAGACCGGAAAGGAATATATAATCCTCCTGCTGCATGGCGGTAAGCGTCCCTTCAGTCACCTTTTTTTCCAGAAATGCGATAAGTCCTCTTCTGTCTTCTTCGGAGAAATCAGCCAGCAGCTCTTCCTCCATCAAATGGAAAATCATGACGGGAGGATGCTTCAGATGGGGGAATTCCTCCTTGCGTGGATAAAAATCCGACACCTTTTTCCCATTTTTATAAACCCTCACATAATCACAGTTGGTCAGGATATAAAAGGGCACCATGCCTCCTCCATCCCTTTCCCCACGGCTTACCAGCGTAACAGGCTCAAGCACCGGTTCCTTCTCCGGTTCCTTCTGTGACGCATAGGCAAAGGCCGCGTATTTGGGGTTCCTGAACATATCAAAAACGCCGTGATAACAGATTTTATCCCCTGAACCGAAACTGCCGTGGGTATTATAGTCAAAAGCGCACCAGCTGATGCCGCCTGCCAGATCCTCCCGGCCCAGGCTTTCGTTTATCACCCGCAGATGCCGCAGCGCATGTTCCGTCAGCCGCGCCTCCTGGTCAAAACGCTTTGTGGGGTACATATGCCCGTTGCTCTCCGTCACAAGTAGGGGCACCGCCCTGTCCAGCCCTGTGGTTTCCTTCTGCGGCCGGAATACCGTTTTTCCCCCGTCATGGGTAAAATCATTATAGGTATACACATCCTCCAAAAGCTCGCTTCGCTGAATATACCTGGTCCCTCCGGTCTGCCGGCCCGGATCCATGGCGCGGGCCAGCGCATTGGTCCTTTCGTAAAAGGAATGATCATCCTGGGATTCATTGATCCTTACGCCCCACAAAATAATGGAGGGCCGGTTATAATCCCGCGTGATCATAGCCTTCAAATCCTCCAGGGAATGCTGCTTCCAATCCTCATCCCCGATGTGCTGCCAGCCCGGAATCTCCTCCATTACCAGCAGTCCCAGCTCATCGCAGGCATCCAGGAAATGCCTGGACTGGGGATAATGGCTGGTGCGAACCACATTGCAGCCCAGCTCCCGGCGCAGAAGCTGCGCATCCCGGCGCTGTATCCGCTCCGGCATGGCATAGCCCACATAGGGCCATGACTGATGGCGGTTCAGGCCGATGAGTTTGCATTTCACGCCGTTCAGGAAAAATCCTTCCGGTGTAAACCGGGCCTGCCTGAAGCCGAAACGGCTACTGCTCAGGCTGACGCAGCTTCCGCTCTCCTTCTCCTTCAGCTTTGCCTCCGCCCGGTAAAGGACCGGATGCTGCGTATCCCATAAGGAAATATCCATAAGCCCTTCAAGAGCCGCCGGGATTTTCTGTGTGCCGGGCTTCAGGGAAATCTCTCCCTCCCAATTCCCGGCCACGCTGTTCTCCGGGGAAAACAGCGTAAGCTCCAAAATTCCCTCCCAGGCATGGTCGCAAGTAATTTCACAGGCGCAGCGTAAGGTCTTTACCTCCTCCAGCGGATCAGGGCAGTCAAGCCACAGACGCTCCAGCCGCACCGGCCCTGCGGCGTACAGCCATACCTCCCGGTAAATGCCGCCGTAGGTCAGATAATCCACCACATTCCCAAAAGGAGGGATGCCTCCCAGCTCCCTGGAATCCACGCGGACGACAAGTATGTTTTCCTCCCCAAAGCGCACTGCCCCGGTAAGCTCCACGGTAAAGGGCGTATAGCCGCCCTCATGCCTGCCCGCCAAAATCCCGTTGCAGTAAACATCACAGGCCAGCATGACTCCCTCAAATTCCAGAAAAATGGATTTTCCCTGCCACTCCTCCGGGATTTCCAGCAGCTTCTTATAGCAGCTGACGAACTGATATTCAGTTTCACTGAAGTAATTCAGGGGAAGCATCTTATTGGTATGGGGCAGATCCACCGTCTCATACCCCGCAGCCTCCGGTGTGCATTTTATGTCCTCCGGCACAAAATCCGGTTTGTAAAGCCAGTCATAGTTCAGCGGAATTTTCTGCTGCATTTTCCTCCTCCATTTCCGAAAGGCCGGCTTTGCTTCCGCCGCCGGCCTTTCTTACCTATACATTCCTATATGTATACAATACCCTATTTTCAGTTATTTGTCCCGTTTTCCTTTTCCGCCCTGCGTTCCTTCAGCTCGGCTACGATCTTCGCATGGCGTTCCTCAGTCAGAGTATAGAAGAACATGGGAATCGCCCCAATCATCATAACGATGCCGGGCAGGAAGGATACCACAAAATGAAAGGCATTCATGGTATGCTCGGTCTGCTCTACATTGGGCACATAGCCTGTCATGGACAGAACCACGGCAACCGCCACGCCCACCAGCGCGGAAGCGATTTTGGTAATGAGGGTACGGGTGGAGGTGATAACGCCTTCGTTACGCTGGCCTGTTTTCCACTCGCCGTATTCGATGGTATCCGCCGTCATGGAGCTGATAACCACGAAGGCCGCCCCCACGAACAGAATCTGCAGCGCGCCCATAACGAGTACCAGCGTAATGTTGTGATAGCCTACCAGGTAAAAAACAGCGCTTACCGCAAGGTTGGCTATCATCAGGCCCAGCAGCGTCTTTTTCTTTCCCAGGGCCTTCGTCAGGAAGGGAGCCGCCACGGTCCCCAGCAGGATGCTGGGCAGGGTGATCAGGCTCATTAAGCTCATCAGCTTCACATCCCCCAACGTATAGGTGGTGTAATAATAATTCAGTGTCATTTTCATGATAAAGGCCAGGTTGATTACCAGATTGGTAATCATAATGCAGAACAGCGGCTTATTGGTAAAAAGGGATTTAAAGGCAAGCGCAAAGCTGAATTTTTCCGTAGGCGCTTCCACATGCTCCCTTACCATGCCAAAGCAGGTCAGATACAGCACACAGCCCACTACCGCGAAGATCAGCGCCGTCATAAAATAGGCATGGGCGCTTCCCGTACCGCCGAAGGCCACAAGCAGGATAGGGATAAGCATGTTGCCGACGGTATTGGCAAGGTTGGTCCCCAGGGTCGCCGTGGTGAAAATCTTGGTTCTCTCCTCCGGATCGCTGGTCATGGCCGCCGGAAGGCTCCAGTAGGGAATATCCACGCTGGTGAAGGCCATTCCCATAATGATATACGTGATTGCCGCATAAATAATATTTCCCGTAGGCCCGAAATTAGGTACGGTAAAGTTCAGTACAAGGCATGCCGCAACCACCGGCGGCATACGCAGAAGCCAGCAGCGGTAGCGCCCGAACCGGCTTTTGGAGCGGTCCGCGATAATTCCCATCATCGGATCATTGATGCCGTCCCAGATTCTGGCAAACAGGAAAATTCCTGCCATAATTGCCGGGTTCATGCCGAATACATCCGTATAAAAAGCAGTGATGAAGCCGCTCCAGAGCGCATAAACCGTATTTTGCCCCACGCCTCCCAGCGCATGTCCCAGAACCTCCTTGTTGGAAGCCATATTTTTCCGCTTGGCCGGTTTGGTGTCAGCCACGCCGTTTCCATTTACTGCTGCAGTTTTTCCCATGAGTCATTCCTCCCTCTCTATTGTTTAATGATATTCCGGCAGCCAGCTGCCATGCGCCTCTATCAGCTCATCCACCAGGCTGCGTATTTCGTCAATCGTCAGCTCCGACGCCGTATGGGGATCCAGCATGGCCGCCTGATAAATGGCCTCCCTGCTGCCGGTGAGCGCCGCGTCCACTGTCAACTGCTGCAGGCCGATATTGCCCATATTCAGGGCTGCCAGCTGATGGGGCAGGCTTCCCACATGGCACGGCTGGATGCCTCCCTGCCCGGCTGCACAGGTAACCTCCACACAGCAGTCCTTCGGCAGATTGTCAATCAGCCCTTCGTTCATCACATTCCCCGCAAAGGTAAACGGCCTGCCCGTTTCCAGCGCTTCCAGAATGTAGGACGGATATTCATGCGTGCGCTGGTGGATCAGGTTTTCATCATTCACCAGATTGTTTTTCAGCTGCTTCCAGTGTTCAATCTGGATGCGGCAGCGGCGCGGGTATTCATCCAGCGGAATCTGGTACTTTTCAATCAGTTCCGGATGAGCCTTCTTGATGAAATAAGGCATAAACTCCGCATTGTGCTCACTGGACTCCGTCACATAGCAGCCAAACTGCTTCATGATTTCAAAGCGCACCAGATCATCGTGTCTGTCCGGGGTGAAATCATATTCCGGGTAAAGCAGCTGGGGATAATCCTTCAGCATTTCCCTGGTATACGGTTTGAGGATCGGCCCCTCTTCGGCCCTCTGTTTGATCTGCGGGTAATAATCCTCTCCGTTGCGCGTGATTTCCAGCAGCCATGCCATATGGTTGATTCCCGCAATTTTGTACTTCACATGATCCCGGGGCAGCCCCAGCCTGTATAGCAGCTGCGGTACACAGACCTGTACGGAATGGCAGATTCCCACCGTCTGTATGAAGGATGCCCTGCACATCGCCATGGTCAGTATTGCCATGGGATTGGTGTAGTTTAAAAACAGCGCATCCGGACAGGCCTTTTCCATATCCCTGACAAAATCAAGCATCACCGGAATGGTGCGCAGCGCCCTGAAAATCCCGCCGATTCCCACTGTATCCCCGATGGTCTGGCGCAGGCCGTATTTTTTCGGGATTTCAAAATCCGTCACCGTACAAGGCTCATAGCCGCCCACCTGGATGGCATTGATCACATACCTGGCTCCCCGCAGCGCTTCCATGCGGTCCGTATATTTTACGATCCGCGCCCTGCCGCCGTTAGAGTTCCGGTTGATGTTGGACAGCATCTGCCAGGACTCCTCCAGACGCTGCATATCGATATCGTACAGCGCATATTCAAATTCCTGCAGCGGCCCTGTCAGCATACAGTCCCCCAGCACGTTTTTCGCAAAAACCGTGCTGCCGGCACCTAAAAATGCAATCTTGTCCATGGTCCCCTCCTTCTTTGTTTTGTGCATTTCATACATACAATATAGCAGTCGTTTTGCATTCTTTCAGTAACATGAACAGATGCAAAAAGAAAGAGCGGTTACCATTTCAGACTTCCCGAATAGTATCCGCCCATTTTAACGACATATGTTATTCAATTTTCCCATGCCTTCCGATAGGCTCCCGGCAGCATGCCGTATTTTTCTCTGAACATCCGGTTAAAATGCCCCTTATTGGAAAAACCCAGCTCCCTGATGATTTCATTCACACTCTTATCCGTGGTCTTCAGCTGCTCCGCAGCCGCCTGCAGGCGCATAAAACGCAGATGGGAGGAATAATTTTCCCCGGTTTTCTGCAACAGGAAACGGTTGAGGTAATCCGGGTTAAAATGGAAGAAGGCTGCCAGCTCCGTCCGGTTGACCGTATCCAGATGCTCCTGCATATAGTTCAGTATTTCCGCCAGAAGGTTTTCCTCGATTTCCTTCCGGCTCTGATAGTGGCAGGTATAACCGTGGTTTTCCGCCAGAAGCCCGAACAGGCGGACCAGATACCCCTTGATCACCAGATGATGTCCGGGCAGCTTTCGTTCATCCTCCTCCACAATCTGTTCCAAAAGCCCCTCCACCGGGGAAAAATCCTCCCTGTGGAACAGAATATACTGCTGATCCGTGCGCCCGAACTGATTCTCCATAAACGCCGCGATCTCCGGATGCGGGGCAAAAAAGCGAGCCAGCTCCCCTTTCAGGAAGCCTGCGGACAGCCCCATAAACAGCACCCTGTCCTCCGGTCCTGACACCTCGTCCCTGTGGATCACATTGGGATTGAGCATACATACATCCCCCGCCTGATGCCGGTGCAGCACGCCGTTGATGGACTGGACATAGCTTCCCCGCAACACAAAAATAAATTCCATATAATCATGTCTGTGATAGCTCAGCTGGTAGTGGGCCTCCCCCTCCCCGCCGAAGGAAGGCGTCGCGGGATTCAGGAAAAAATCCCGTTTGATGAAGTTCACCTTCTGTTCCTCCACTATCCCCCGTAAAAAATCCACGCTGTTAAAGCTCTGCATCGTATTTAACCGGGAGATATACGCGGAGTTCTGGATCCGGCGCTCCAGCTCCTCTTTTTCGTCCTCCTGCGCAATCCGGTACTGCCGGACCAGCCGCCCCATTTCAATGGCCGGCGCAAACCAGGTTTCCATATCCATAGCATTCCCCTCCCCGTCATCGATAGCTCCATTTTAGCCGACCGACGGTACATTTACAAGAGGGGCGACTTCACGCGATACTTCACACAGGATTTTCAAGCCGTTACTCAGCCGCCTTTTTTACTGTTTCAGATTTTTTTCATAAGCATCGTAGCTGCCGTACTGCCTCCACAGCTCCATCATCATTTCATACCGCTCCAGAGGCAGGCCGGTGTAAACGCAGTTGGAGGTGGAAAAAATATATCCCCTGCCCGCTGCCATGCCTTCCCGCAGCGCGCGCAGCACATCCGCGCGGCATTCCTCATCGGTGCCCGTCTGCAGAAGCCCGCAGTTAACGTTGCCCACAAGCGCAATATCCGGCCCCACAATCTTACGCACCTCAGGGATGGAAACGCCTCCCTGGGGATCCAGGGAATGGATGGCGTCCGGCCGGCAGTCAGCGATCTGCTTCAGAATAGGCATGATATTCCCGTCCGTATGCTTGATGGTATAATACCCCAGCTTCCGGTACTCCGCAATGACCTCCTTCAGGAAAGGCCCTATCAGTTCATCAAAGGAATCCGGGCTGAAAAACGGATTCACATTAAAGCAGTAATCCGAACAAAGCGCAAAACCGTCCAGAAGATGCCCTTTTTCATCAAGCTTTGCGGCAAGCTCCAGGGATTGCTCTACCCTGATCCTGCTCTCCTCATTCAGTTTCTCCGGCTCATCAAACATTCTGGCCGAAAATTCCATCATATTTTCTCCGTCAGGAATGGCCCAGGTGGGGTCGCCGTGCATCATTATGTAATATTCATCCCCGCTTTTTTCCCGGATCAGCTCCAGCAGCCACTGGATATTCTCAACGTCCCCGGGATTGGGATGGATAAAAATAGCGCTGTGGCCATATCTTTTTGCCGTATCGATATAAAGCTGGGCCATTTCATTCATATGAAGGCTGCGCTCCCGGTAACTCATCTGGTTCCACTGTTCATAAAAACGGTGGGAGGGATGCACCTTGCCGAAGGCCTCCATGGTCAGGAAAAAGACCAGCTCAAAGGTGGGCACCTGGCCGCCGATGGGCTCGCATTTTAAGGTCCGTATAAATCTCTCTCTGTTCGTCATTTTATAATCCCCATTTAGTAGTAAAACGCTTGTAACTGTGAAGGAATCCAACAGTTACAAGCGCTTTTAAAAAAGCATTCCTTCCATATAACATTCTTTGAAGAAAGCATCCGACGCCAGATCCACAGTCTGTGCCGCCGCTGCCAGCCGCTCCGCCTCCGGCAGCTTTTCCTTATCCAGCAGCAGCATGGCCGCTCCCATAAGCGCCGCATTTCCTGTCACCGTAATTTTTCCCAATTCCACCTCCGGCAAAAGGCCGATGGTAATCGCATTCTCCAGATGGATGAAGCTGCCAAAGCCCCCTGCAACCAACAGCTCCTGCAGCTCCGACGTCTGCATGCCCGCCCGGTGCAGCATGGTTTTGATTCCGGCACAGATAGCGCTTTTGGCAAGCTGGACCTTCCTTATGTCCTCCTGGAACAGGCGGACCTCCCCGGCAATCACCGCTTCCTCATCCTCCAGATAGCCGGTTTCATCCAGATCCTCCGTCTGCAGCAGGCAGCTCACCGCATCAATGACGCCGCTGCCGCAGATGCCCATCGGCTCTTTATCGCCTATCACCTCAGCCGCAAGCCCGTTCTCCGTCACCCGCACATGGGCAACTGCGCCGTCCGTTCCCTGCATTCCCATCTTCAGCCCCGCCCCTTCAAAGGCCGGACCTGCCGCTGTGGAACAGCAGAAAATTCCTTCCTGTCTCCACAGCACAATCTCCCCATTCGTCCCGATATCCACAAGAAGGCGGTCATTTCCGGGCTTTTCCGTCCGTACGCTGAGCATGGCCGTGGTAATATCCGCTCCCACAAAAGCGGACACGCAGGGCGGCAGCCAGGCCCTCGCCTGTAACCCCGGCAGACCCAGCTGCTCCGCCGTCAGCCATTCCCCGGCCAGCCAGTCCGCGGCAAAGGGCGCATGGGAAAGGGCGGAAGGATCCCTTCCGGTAAAAAAATAGAGCATGGCCGTATTTCCGGTCAGCACCAAAGTATCAATATCTGCCGGGGAACAGCCGCCTTTATTTGCCAGCTCCTCCAAAAGGGACGTCAGCCCCGATTTGATACACAGGGCCAGCGCCTCCCGCTCCCCTGCCATGCTTTTTTCCATCCGGGAAATCACATCCGCTCCGAAAACAGACTGGGGATTATCCGCCCCGGCCCTTGCCCGGAAGCCGTTTTTATCAAACAGCACTGCCGCCAGCGTCGTCGTACCGATATCCACCGCAGCGCCCAGCCCTTCAAACAAAGGCCTCACAGGCTGAAGCCCCAAAAGCGCTTCCTCCGGAGTCTGGCGCGTAGCCTCTTCTTCAAAGGACACCTCACATTCTCCCAGCACCCGGGTACGACAGGCAAGGCGGATGCCGTTTTCACACTCCGCCCTGGTAAGCTTCTTTATTTCCGTTTCATCCGGTTCGCTGAGCAGCCCTGACGCCCGGACTCTGCATTTGCCGCAGATTCCCTTCCCTGCGCAGGGCATTTTCAGTCCTCCGGCTTCCCGGAGGACATCTGCCAGCACCGTTCCTTTTTCCGTCTGAAAAATCCGGCCGTTTACCGTTACCTTTTCCATGTCCTGCATCCTCATGCCATCCGCTTTTTTTCGTAGAATTCCTGCACCGCTTCAAAAAAGGCGTCGATATTTTCCCATTTGGACAGCGGCGGGATATCACAGCCGGAGGAAATGACAAAGTTAGGATATTTGCAGCAGGCCTCCATAATGGCCCAGGTCTCCTCCCTGATGCTTTCCGGCGTCCCGTTCCGGAACTGTCCCGCAGGATCAACATTTCCCATGGCTATGGTATCTGGCGGGATATGGGTCATCATTTCCGCCATATTGATGGCATTGCCGAAATGGTAGGCCGCGGCGCCCGTATCCAGTATGGAATCTATCATCTGGATGGTGCTGTTGCCGCAGTTATGATAAATAACAAGGAAATCATCCGTCTGGAGCGCTTCCACGATCCGTTTGACGTAAGGCGCAGAAAATTCTTCCGCAAGCGCCGGTGAGAGCAGGCCTGCCAGCGGTTCCGCCATCACGATGCCGTCCGCTCCCGCTTCCTTATATGCCTGTCCGTAGGCAATCAGGAATTCCGTCACCTTATCCAGAAGCTGCTGCACCATTTCCGGTTCATCATAACAATAAAACATGATTTCCGTCACATCTAAAAGCCGTCCCGCCAGGGAGTACGGCCCGATAATCCCGGCAAACACGGGTCTGTCTTCTATCATCTTCGCCGCTTTCTTAATGGCGTCAATGTAAATCTGCGTCCTTCCGGCGCCGATTTCCGGCACTGCAAGCGCTTCCACCTCTTCCGGCGTGGATACGACGCTGCTTTTTACCGTCGGCACCTCATCATCGCTTACGGAAATCGGCGCACCGAAGCACTCCGCCTCCACCGAAAGATCCATCAGGCTCACCGCTGCCGCGGCGTCTGTCCTGTCCGCAACCAGCTTCATTCCCTGCGCCTGTCTGTCACTGTCGGAAATCAGTTCCCTTACGCTGATTCCCATCAGCTGCACAGCAGGAAAGGATAAAACGGGGAGCGCCTTTTTTTCCGGCATTTCCCTTAACTGCGCAAGCCATTGCTTCATATTTCTACTCATGAACTCCATCCTCCCGGTTCCCGGCTTTATGAAAAGAACACGGCGCCGAAATAGGTTACCGTATCCTTGCCGTTGATATAGCGCATTCCGCACTGCGCAGCCAGCGTTGAAACGTTGATTCCATAGGCCTCCAGGGAAGACATTGCCTGCTCCGGATGCCTGCACGGGTCGCCTGTCTTTTTACCGCAGACGTCACACACCCTGCAGCCGCCGGCCCCAAGATGAAGCGTCTTCTCACAGTCAAGCTGTTCCGCCAGACGCCGCACCTGCTGCGCCAGGTCATTATGCCGTTTTCCGGCCTCCATCATTCCTTCAAAATCGTAGCTGTCTTCCAGCGTTCCCACTGTCTGGTAAACAAGGGCGAGACGATAATCCTTCAGTCTGCCCATGAGGGTTTCCACCTCTCCCACATCGGGTGGGCACATGTAACTCCTGCCATAATTGCCGCAGGCGTTGGATTCGCACAGCTTGCGGAAGGAAGCATCCGCCTCGATCCGTTCCGTCTCAATAAATTCCGCCCGGTAAGCTCCCAGGCGCAGCACTTCTTCTCTCAATGCTTCTTTTTCCATAGTTCCCCCGCTGTCTGCCGTTTTCCTTAACCTGCCAGGCTCCTGCAGATTTCCACAGCAGCATCCGCAGCGCTTGCCGCATCGGCTGTGTATTTATCAGCGCCGATCTGTTCGCAGAAGGCTTCCGTTACAGGCGCGCCTCCCACCATAATTTTTACATGATCACGGATTCCGGCTTTTTCAGCTTCTTTTACCACATCGCTCATCACTGACATTGTAGTTGTCAGAAGCGCGGAGCAGCAGATGATCTGGCAGTTCTGGGAAACCGCTGTTTCCACATAGGTTTCAGGAGATACGTCCGTTCCCAGATCGATAACCTCCAGGCCTTTGCCTTCCATCATCATTTTTACCAGGTTCTTGCCGATGTCATGCAGGTCACCGCGTACGGTTCCGATGCAGACCCTGCCGGCCGAGGTATTGTCCCCGTCAGCTAACAGAGGCTTAAGCAGGGAAGCTCCCATATTCATGGCGCGGGCCGCCACAAGTACCTCCGGTACAAAAACTTCGTTATTTTTAAATTTTTCCCCGATAATATCCATACCGGACAGAAGTCCCTTCTCCAGGATCTCCTTCGCAGGGATTCCTTCATCAATCGCCTGCTGTACCAGTTCCTTTACTATCTTCGCTTTGCCTCTCTGCAGATTCTGTGAAATTTCCTCCAAGACAGCCATAAAAAAAATCCTCCTTACTGAGTATGACTACATTATTTGCCCTGATTATAGCATCCTCCTTTTCTTTTTCCTTGTAGTTATTCGCCCGTTTTGGTAATTTTCCGACCTGTTTCCTTGACATACCAAAAATTCACGGGCATAATGCAGATAGAGCAATATTGCTGCTATGGATGGATCGAAGGATTACTTTGAATTTATAAAACGATCACTTAAATTTATAGAACAATTACACAGTATTTTACAAAGGAAGGCTTCTTTAATGGTGCAGGATACGTTTGATCACAAGCTGGCCCAGGAGTGCGCGCGGGCATTTTCGGTGTCCACAGGGCTTGGCTGTACGGTTTCGGATACGGCCGGACATATTTTTTATGAACATGGGAAGGGATGCGGAAGCTGTACGCTGTGCGAGGCGGCGGGGCTTCCCCATGAGAACTGTATCCGCGCCCATAACTATGGAATGACTGAGGCGGAGCGTTTCGGCGGGAAGTATATTTATTTCTGCCCCCTGGGACTGACCTGCTTTGTCTCCCCTATCATCGGCGAGGTGAAAAGTACCGCCAAGATCACCGTGGGGCCGTTTATGATGGTGGATTTCCAGGACTTTATCGACTGTGAACTCACCGACAATCTGCCGCTCACTCAGGAAGCTCGGACGGAGCTGATCCGGCTTCTTAAGGAGGTTCCACAGATGCCGCCCACAAAGGTGCAGGAGCTGTCTGTTCTTCTTTTTATGGCCGTCGGCTTCATGAATAACGTCTCCGCTGAAAACAGGCTTCTGGAGGCCGAACGCTCCGACCTTCTGCAGGGGCAGATCAGCGCCTATATCTCCGGCCTGAAAAACCAGGACGCCCCGCCCCGCTATCCTTTTGAAAAGGAACGCGCCCTGCTATTGTCAATCTCACACGGGGATCGGGAAAGCTCCCGAAAGCAGCTCAAGGAACTGCTTGCCGCCCTTCTGGCTTCCGGAGGCGGACGGCTGGACTGGATGAAATCCAGGGCTTCGGAGCTTATCGTCATGATCTCCCGGACCGCGGCGGAAAACGGGGCGGATGAAGAAGAGACGATGCTCTTTAACCATATCTGCCAGAAAACCATCCCCTCCCTGGGCAGCTTCAGCGCCCTGAGCAACTGGCTGTACCATACGGTTGACCGTTTTATGGACAGCATCCAGTCCTACCCTGACGCCAAGCATGCCAATATCATACATAAATGCATCCAGCACATAGGGACCAACTATGCGGAGCACCTGACGCTGGAGGATACCGCCCGCGCCGTTTCCCTGTCCCCCGATTATCTGAGCCGCATTTTCAAAGAGGAAACCGGAACCACCTTCAACCGGTATCTGAACAATGTGCGCATCACCAAAGCCAAGGAGCTGATCCGCCGCGGAGAATACCGCCTGACGGACATTTCCCAGATGGTTGGGTATGATGATCAAAGCTATTTTACCAAGGTCTTCCGCCGCATTACCGGCCTTTCCCCAGGGGAATACGGGAAAAAAACGAGGAGGATCCAGGCTCCCGAGAAAGCCTGAATCCCCCTGCTATAATTACTTAACTGTTTTGCCGGAGTCACTCATCCGTTTTTACGGAACTGCTTATCCGTTTTGCTGAAATTACTTATCCGTTTCCACCGGAATCCAGAGCTCGCACCGGTACTGCGGCGACTGCATGTCGCCCTGCGGGTATACCTGGATATCCATGCCGCTAAGCGGCCGGTATTCGCTTCCGGGGAAAAACTCGGAATATACTTTTTTCTGCAGCTCCTGGAATGCGCCGGGCATAGGGCCTGTGCCTTCAAAAACCACCCAGGTGTTTGCCGCGATCCGTTCCACACTCAGCCCTTCCCCTACCGGCTCCCCATGATAGCCTGCGCCTATCGCATAAGTGATTTCTTTCTCCTGTGCATTCTCACTCAGGCACATGCCAATCAGGGCATTTCCAAAAATATCCTCCGCCGCCTGATAGGCAGAAAGCTTATCCAGTGTCTGATCCCGCCTGCATTCCTCCCAGAATGCGGGCAGCTGCCTGTTGTTCTCCTCCAAATTATCGGAAAAGTTCCTCTTTCTGACAATTACCTCAATTTCTCCTCTTGTCTCAATCCTGTAATTCATCGTGCTTCCTCCGTCTAAAATAAGTTTTACGGAAAGACGGGAGAAGGAATTCAGCTTTGCCCCGCTCAGCCTGGCCTGTGACGGCGTAATCCCATGAAATCTGGAAAACGCCCTGCCAAAGCTGTCCGGAGAATCGTAGCCATACTTCAACGCCACATCGATCACCCTGCATTTCGTCGAGGCAAGCTCTTTGCCGGCAAGAGTCAGCCTGCGGCAGCGGATATATTCTCCCAGTGTACAGCCGCACAGAATACTGAATACATTCTGGAAATGATATGGCGAGTAATTGGCCTGGCCGGCGACATCCGCATAGCTGATGTCCTCCGTCAGATTATCCTCCAGGTAGTTGATTGCCTTCTGCAGATCGTTTATCCAGTTCATTTTCTCATCTTCCTTCCGTATGTACCTATCATATCGGAGAACTGTGTTTTCTTCCTGACTTTTAATGCGATGGAGTGCAGGATCCATGCCATAACCAATTTTTCAATTACACACGATGCAGATATGCTTTTGATGCAACGGCTTTACAAGTTATTATCACCATTTTCACGATACGCATTGGGGGACATCCCCATCTTATTTCGGAAAAATCTCCCAAAATAGCCCTGACTGACAAAGCCAAGGTGATCCGCAATCTCCTTGACCGGCATATCTGAATCCTTTAAAAGCTGTTTTGCTATATCGAGTTTCAGATTGTTGATATACTGCAGGATAGTTACTCCCTCCTGCTTTTTAAAAATGCGAAGCAGATATTCCCTGCTGAAATGCACCTGTTCTGCCAGATTATAAAGCGAGGTGTCTCCGTCCAGATGTTCCATAATATACTTCTTCACCCGGTTTACAACATCCTCGTTCTGCTTCTCCACATTCTGATTTTTAAGTTCGAAAATATGCTCCGTCACCCGCAGCAGGTAGCCGAAGGCATCCTGCCAGTTCGCATGCATGGACACATTATACAGATTCATCACGCCGATCCGGAATGCCAGCTCCTCATACAGCCCCAGCCTCTTGATCCAGCCCAGCAGCCTGGAGCTAATCGTGCAGTAAACCTCCAGTGCGAACAAATCATGCATACTCTTCACCTGCTGCAGCGTAGTCTGCAGCTCCCGGAGAACATCCAGTGTATTCTTTTCATCCATGCCCTCAAAATAGTATTCCAGCTTCCAAAGTTTTTGAAGCAGCTCCTGTGTTGTTCCTTCCGACAGGTTTTCCTTTTCCACACATTCCTTCTGCAGCTCATCAATCACCAGCTCATCCTCGGAAAGCCAGACCATCCGGTTGCAGATTGCCGGGAACTCCCGCAGCAGCACCTCCAGCGGGATCGGCTTTTTCCCGATCAGCCCAGAGACAGTACGGTTCAGATTCAGTTTTAACGCTTTCTGGAAAGAATCCGCCATACCAGAGAGAAGTTTTGTAATAATCTGGTCATTGGAATACTTTTGAGGCTGCAGTAAAAGGACCATATAATACCTGTTATATTCAAAAAAGCTGCCCTGCATAAAGCCCAGGAAATGCCGCGTCATCAATTGCCTGCAGGCTCTGATTTCCCGCCGCTGCTCCTGGTAGCTTTCACTGTACCACGCCCCATGCCGCAGCAGCACATAGTAAACCTTTTTTGACGGATCCAGCCCCACGTCCAACTCGCCTGACAACGCCTCATCCAATTGAGAAAGACCTACGTTTCCCTCAAACAGCTCCCTCAGGAAAAAGCTTCTTGCTTCGATGGATGAGTCCTGTCTTTCCTGCTGCAGGCTGGTCGCCTGTTCAAGCAGCAAATCCTGTTCTATCTCCTCTATGGATTCCCTGAGTGCCTCCAGCAGCTTTTCATCCTCCTCAGCCTTCAGCACATATCTCGCATGCTTATGAACCTTATACACATAGTCAAAGTCTGCATAGCCTGTCAGAAAAATAATCTTGCAATAGGGCCACCTCTCGCGGATGATATCATACAGCTCCAGTCCAGACATCTGCGGCATATTGATATCCACGATCATGATATCAATCTTACGCTGCTCCATAATCTTCAATGCTTCCGCGCCACAGCTTCCCTGAGAAAGATCCAGTTCCATACTTTCTTCCATGGAAAGCAGACCGTACACATCGTCCCGGATTATTTTTTCATCATCTACGATTAGCACACTGTACATAGACACCTCCTTACACGCAATCCTACTGAAAGAATGCCTTTCAGGCATTTCTCCGGAAATAAAGTTGTACCCAGAATAGTATCTTATGCTACCCCTGGTACAACCTCACTCCCATTTCCCTTTATTTATTCCTTGACACTTCCCAACGTCATACCGGTGATAAAGTACTTCTGCAGCAGCGGATATACCATCAGTATCGGGATAATCGCGCAGAAAATCTGCGCTGCCGTCACCGTCTTCTGGGAGACATTCGTCATCGCGCCCACACTGTTTAAGTCTATGTTCGCCACATCCACGGACTGAATTACATTCTGCAGATAAGTCTGTAGCGGATACTTCTTCGGATTGCTGATGTAGATCATACCATCGAACCAGGAATTCCAGTGGTTCACCATGGTAAACAGTCCTACCGTCGCCATGGATGGCTTGGAGATTGGAACAATGATCTTCGCCATAATTTGAAAATGATTTGCACCGTCGATCAGAGCAGATTCTGTCAGCGCGTAAGGCAATCCGCGGAAAAAGTTCAGCATCAGGATGATGTTGAAAGTCTGCACCGCACTTGGCAGGAGCAACGCCCAGATCGAGTTATAAATTCCCAATGATTTCACCACAACGAACAGTGGGATCAGTCCGCCGGAAAACACCATTGTCACCATAAAAAACCAGACGTAAAATTTCCTGCCATGGAATCTCTCGTCGGGCTGAGACATCGCATAGGCACTGATGATCGTCAGGCTGATGCTGATTACAGTTCCCAGGATAACCCTCAGCACGGAAATGCCGAAGGAGACGAAAAACTGTTTCTCCGACAGAATATACTCATAGGAGTCCAGCGTAAAATCCACCGGCCAGATGGTTACCCACCCCGCCTGTGCCGCCGAGTTTGAGCTGAAGGACAGCGCAAAAATATGAATCAGCGGAAACAGGGAAATACACATTACCAATGTCAGTATAACATAATTGATGACAACAAACACTTTTCTTGCAGGAGATGATTTTATTTTCATGACAGCCTCCTAAAAAATCTGATAGTTTGCAAATTTCTTTGCAAGGGTAAAGGATACTGCAATCAGGATAAAGGATATCGCCGATTTAAATAATCCCACTGCGGTTGAAACACTGTATTGCAGATTCAACATACCGAGACGATAGACAAAGGTATCAATAATATCCGCCTTCTCATATACGATTGGGCTGTACAGGTTGAAAATCTGATCGAAGCCGGCGTTCAGGATATTTCCCATTCCCAGCACCGTCACCAGGATAATCTGCGGCAGGATACAGGGGAGCGTGATATTCAGCATCTGCTTGAAATAGCCTGCTCCATCCACCTTTGCCGCCTCGTACAGTCCCTGATCGATACCGGTCAGCGCCGCCAGGAAAATAACCATGTTATAGCCGCATCCCTTCCAGACCTCCGATACCACCAACGTTCCGCGGATTGTCTTCAGGCTGCCCAGAAAGTAAACGGGAGCGTGCCCGAATAATCCCAGGATCGTATTGACAATGCCATCCGAGGGAGAAAGGATATCCACCAGGATTCCTCCCAAAACCACCCAGGAGAGGAAGTACGGCACATAGATAACTGTCTGGGTAGCCTTCTTAAAGTGCTTGTTTTTCACTTCATTTAATAATAATGCGAGGATCAGCGGGACAATAATTCCTGCAATAATCTTCATGACCGCAATCACCAACGTATTTTCCAATACCTGTCTGAAATCCTTCATGCCGAAAACATACTGGAAGTTTTTCAGTCCCACCCATTCTGAGGTAAAGAAACCCTTAATTCCTCCCGAAGGGACAAAATCCTGAAAGGCCATTACGATACCAACCATGGGAAAATAAGCGAATATCAGCAGCAGGACGACTGCCGGCAGCAACAGCAGATGCAGCGGCCATTCATTTTTCAGGATCACTTTAAGACTTTTCTTTCTTTTCACGTACTCCACCTTCTCCTTTCATTTGAAAAGAGGTGAAGCCTTTTATGCATCACCCCTTTAAAAGACTACTTGCTGCTATACCATTCGTTCACTTCTTTTGTAATATCCCCAAGACCAAGCGCATTCAGTTCATTTACAAAGGAATCAAAATCAGCCGTGCTCGCTTCACCCATAATAACCTTTGTGTAATACTCCATCACTTTGTCCGTAATCGTAGACATCTTGGAACCCATGGTTGGCGTCGGTGCTGTTGTAAATTTATTAAACTGGAACAGATCATTCTCGTAATAATACTCTATCACGCCAACGCCGGACATATCATTTCCGAATGTTTTCATCCCTCCATATCCCCCGAGAATATCACCTGAAAGATATTTCTGAGTATCTTCATAGTAAATAAGCTCTTCTGCCGTCAGACCTGAAGGATCTCCACTTTCCATCGCAGCAGAAACGTGTTGGTGTATCTCCAAATTTCTGGTAGGCAACCAGGTTTTCAGCATGACAAAATGCTGGGGAAGGGTCAAAACTCCTGTTCCGTCATCAATCAGATAATCATTGTACTCCTCTCCCGAATAATAGGATTTATCAACCCAGAAGTTCAGCAATCTTACAACAGCCTCAGGATGTTCACAATTCTTATTCACCACAACATATCCGTTAATCTTAACAGCAATCTGAGGTTTTGCTTCCTCTCCTGTGCCGGAGGGAATCGGCACTGCCACCCAGTCTGCTTCAATATCATTCTGTGCCGTTGCATTCAATGGCCAGTTGCAGTTCCACAGCATTCCGTACTGAATACCCGCCTTGCCGGAAGCTGCCGGCTCAGAAGCTGCCACCTCATCATTAGATGCAAAATCAGACTCGATCAGACCTTCCTGATACATCTTTGCGAGATAATCCAGTGCAGTAATGTTCTCCTCTGCAACAGAGCCGTACTTAAGTCCGCCGTTGCCATCTTCAACCCAGGCAGTAGGATAAGCACCAAAACCATTAAACAATCCTACTCCATCTCCCAATCCCGCGGAAAGGAAGTTATTGTGGAATACCATACCGATGGTATCATCCTTTCCATTGCCGTCCGGATCCTGATCTCTGAAAGCAATCATAACATCATACAGTTCCTCCATGGTCGCAGGCGCTTCCAGGTTAAGCTTGTTCAACCAGTCCCTGCGGATCCACATCATATCAGATGAGTCAATAGAAGAATCCACCAAAGGAATCGCGATGACTTTGCCGTCATAGGTAGCGGATTCCAAAGCAGCGGTTCCCTCTCCCGTCGTCCATGCCATCAATTCATCCGATGCATATTTTTCAAAAACCTCGCCGAGATTTTTATTAATCAGATCACTCTTCGCCAGCAGGGAAAGCTGTGAACTATTGACCACCATAAAGTCAGGAATCTCGCCGGAAGCAATCGCCACACTTTTCTTCTGCACAGAATCGTTTTCCGTCTGCTGCGCAAACCACTGCCAGTCAATCGTAATATTGGTCTCCTCTTCCTGGCGCTGATAATAGACACAGTTCAGCATTTCCTCCTGATTCCAATTCGTTATTGCGGGTGATATTTCAAAGTAAGAAGTCAGGGTAACGGGCTCCTCATATTTAAATCGGGGGTCTACCGTTCCATCCTCACTCACTCCGGCTGTGATATCCGCTGCATTGTTTTCGCCGCTCACGCTGTCTGATCCACAGCCCGCCAGCAGACTCATTGTCATTGCCGCTGTCAGTAATAAAGCTACTTTCTTTCTCATACAATCCTCCTGTTTTCTGAAGGGAAATCCCATCATACCTATATAATCGATATGTGATTCATCCCTGCTGTTTTTATCTTCTAAACAAAGTATAAAAAAAGTGCGGCAATTCAACAATGAACTATTCTTGACATGCCCTACCAAAAATTGACCTTTTGCCGATACGCAGTCGGTTCTGCGCACCGGCCGTTTGGTCACTCCTCTGCACGCGCCAGAATTGCATATCCCTCCCTGCCGGGCAGTTCCGCTACATAATTTCCGTTTACGCCCTCTGCGATCACAGTCCGCGTCATATTCCAGGTATCAATGCTTTCCACCGTATAGGTATGTTCTTCCGGAAGTTTCAGCATCGGATGTTTCACACACTGCTGATCGTAGTAATACAGATAAGCCTGCTCCCCAACATGTCCCTGCCATGTTTTCTCACTCGCTATCAGTTCCCGCAGCAGTTTTGATTCACAGATGGATACACCCAGAATGAAATCTCTCTGCGATTGTGGCGTCTGCATTGCCATTTCACGGATTTCCTCCTGCGACTTTCCCACGAACTCAGAAAACGGTCCCGGCAGATATTCTATCGGCCCCGGAAGCGCTTCCACCAATTTTCTCAGGAAAGCGATCCTTTTCGGGCTCTCTCCTTTCAAAACACCGCCCCTTGCCCACCATAGAACGTCCTTTTCATCCTCAAAGGTCTCCCCGTGTGTGCAGTAACCTCCGCAGCTCACCACTCTCCAGAACCGTTTTACCATTTCCCATGCGGAAATGTTGCCCCAAGACATAGGAAGATTCCCTTCATAGCAGCATTCATCTATCATAACGGGCTTTTTGTATTTCTCCAATAATTCCGGCACATAATAGAAGCACTTTGTCTGATAGCATACATGCGTTATATTCGGTCGTGAAAAATCCCAGGGCTGAAGACAGTTGTGGTTGGAGAGAAGATGATGATACGGATCATTTGCAGCCACATATTCCTCAATTTCCTCCCATTGTCTGATTGATTTGGATTCCAGGTTCAAATCATATTCATTCGCAATACTCCACCACACATTCGGCCAGGCTGCCAGCCTGCGCAACAGATACTCCAGGTAAAGGATATTCTCCTCCTGCGCCATATTCATGAAGCCCCACCTGTCATAGGGGTGGAATAAAATAAGATCCGCCTGTATCCCCATCTCTGCCAGCTGGGACAGTCTCTGCTCAAAATGTCTCCAGAAAGCAAAATTTGGACGGGAAACATCCCAGCTACCATCCGATTTTTTCTCAAAAGCATAATAGACCGGCTCATTTTCATTATACATATAGGATTTCGGGAATACACAAAAACGGATTTTATTAAAGGGGGCATTTTTCAATGTTTCCATCGTTGTCTCTTCCAGTTCCCCCTGATGCACCAGTCCATAGACCGTTGTTCCAAAGGGATAAAACCAGCTGCCATCTGCATAGACAAAGTGTGTCCCCTCCGCCCTGACCGGGCCATGTACGCCCGCTTCTGCCTCTTCGCAAAGCGTTCTGCCCTCCGACTGCACAGCTCCTGTCACCTTCCATGTCACCTCGCCCGCATACTCCGGCAGAAAACGAACCTTATACAGCCCGTCACCATCATAAAATCCCTTTACCTCCTTTGCACCTGACACGTCAGTAAATACCGCATGGACATCTACGTCAGCCCAGTTTTCCGTAAGCTTTGCACCTTCCAGCACCAATTCAAACATTTCGTATTGTTTCATTTTATTCCATTCCTTTCCTAATCACATTTTTGTCAGTTTTCAGCTCATATTTCGCTCAGTCCAACAGTAAATCTCCCTGCATCCCCTCCGGCAGGCTGATCTCATAGAGCACAACTCTTCTTCTCACGAAATACCATCCCGACGGATCCGCACACTGACCTTCAGGCCCCCCAGCCCGCTGTGCTCCAGCAGTAAACCGCAATCCTCTCCATATGCCAGCTTCAGCCTGCGTTCGATGTTGGACAGGGCATGCCCCGCGGCACGTCCCTTATAATCCCTGATGTTTTCCCGTATCTGTTCCAGATTTCCAAGGCTGCCGCTTCCGCTGTCTTCTATGATAATGGAGGCCTTATTTCCCTCCACCAGGTAGCTGATCATAATCTTTCCATCCGCAATCACATCCTTCATACCATAATTGTAAGCATTCTCCACAACAGGCTGCAGAATCAGCTTGGGAACCTTCCAGTTTCTGATCTCCTGCGGCATCTCCGCCAGCGTCACTGTAATTTTGTCACCAAAGCGCATCTGCTGGATATTGATGTAATTCTCCATATGCTCCGCCTCTCGGGCAAGCTCTATATTCTGCTCCACCTCCTTATTCAGGAAACGATAATATTTTGCAAGTGAAGTCACAAACGTATCAATCTGCTCAAAGGATTCATTTTTTGCCATGATCCGGATCAGATAGAAGCTGTTATAAAGAAAATGCGGATTGATTTGAGACTGCAGCTGGATCAGTTCTGCATTCTGCAGCAGCTTTCCCTGCTCCCTGACATTCTCCAGCAGCTCCTGAATCCGTTCCACTGTCCGGTTAAAGGAGGTGTAAAGATGCTGAAACTCATCCTGTTCCCTGTGAAATATCCTGATTTCCAGGTTTCCTCCCTGCACCTCATCAAAGGCTTCCATCAGCTTTTCCAGCGGCTTCTGCACCGCATTGCTCGTCTGCCGCAGTATATAAAAAAACAGCACACTTAACACCAGAAGCACCAGTGCCATGCCTAACAGCCCCACCATCATGGCATTAGCAATCCCGGCACTGTTGCGGTAAACTACAAGGGTCAGCCCATACGCCGGAAGATTCCCGGACATCAGGAAAAATCCCGTTCCCCTGCAACGGATGGTATCCCGGAAGCTGTCTGCGCCGCCATCCTTCTTCCATGCCTCATACCATTTTTCCCTGATTTTCTCCACCTCTTCACCACCGGATCCTGGCAGCAATTCCGTTCCGTCGTTCACCACAAAAAAAGCGCCACTCTTCTCGCCATCGCTGAAATAATCCACGATTCCCTGCAGATATTCCTCCGAAACCGTAGTACAGATACCGTAATCCGGCACATAATTTTCATCCGTGGAAAAGGTCAACGGATACAGAAGCTCCATCTGCAGCATTCCTTCCTCATAAATCAGATAGCGGCTCGTCGTCCTTTCCTTTCTATCCTTCGCCACATATTCCTTTCTGAGATAATTTCCATTGGAGTTCAATTCCACTCCCAGCTTCGGGAAACTGATCTTCACCTCACCGACACTGCGGTTCATGGACTGGATACTGACGGCACTCGCGATCAGATTCCGCATCACCATGGAGCTCTCGTACTCCGAAAGTCCTGTATCCGAGACCAGGGAACTCAGTCTCGTATCGGTCACCAGATTTCTCTCCTGATTATAGATAATATCCAGCTGCTGTTTCAGATCCTCCAGATTATACTGGACGGCATCACTCATAAAATCAATTTCCTCGCTGCGCCTCTGGGCCGCATTGCGGACTGAGATTGCAATGATGCTGATATACACCACCAGAATAATGATTCCAAAAAGAAAATAGAGCTTCTTAAAAACGCTAACTGTTCCCTGTCTTTCCATACCGTATTCCATCCTTTGGGATTAATCAGATGTCAGGTGCCGCGTGGCAGCCCTGATAGAATGCTTTCGTTATTTTTGAAGCTTAACTTACATCGCTGACCACCGCCACACGGGACACAGCACCCAGCAATTTTAACTGCTTCCCCAGCCGTCTTCCGCTATATTTCATAGAAATAAATCCACAACCCGTCCTCTTCCATGACTCCCTCACCCGTAAACTGATTTCTGTGCAAATAAGGAGCAAGCACCTCGCTGTCCGTATAAAATACAGGAACCGTATGAAACGGCATGGATTTTGTCTTATCATCAAACCAACCGTTATTCTCAATATAAATGTGTGCTTCGTTCCCGGCGGAATCCGTCCCTGTCAACATATAACGCGCCGACATATGCCTCACGCCCGCCGCGTTTACAAGCTGTGTGTCCACTCCGCAAGGCTCTACAATACCATTAAAAATCTCACTTTTCACATATCCCTTAAAAGGAATCATGTCCACCTCACCGTTTATTCCCTTCATGTGAACCGACGTTCCATTCGCCTCAATCTTGATGCACAGGATTCTTTTTCTTCCCATATCCATTCCTCCATTTCTTTTTACAGACAGTTTTATTCCAAAATCACGCTGCCTATGATGAGCAGGCTTCGTTAACATTTATTGTAGCATGTGTTACCTGTATGAAAAAGGTGAGAAAATTGATTTTGAGAAGGGTTTGAGTAGCAATTTATTGAACTGTAATAGCAGTCTGAATTCCAAGGGCACCACGAATATCCATGTGACGCAAGACATTTCATCAGAAATGCCATACAAAGGTAAAGTGGCCATCGAGAAATCACGACAGCCACTTTACCTGTACTTTTTACCATTTACGATACTGTATACAAAAACATTTTGTGTTGGTACCATCCTATCCGTTGCACGTTATATAAGCGTTAACGACAGTAGCAGAACTAAATCAGCACATCCACGAAACCTTTGATTTTACTGGGTTTTAGCTGGCCTGTCATTAATATAACACAATACCGTCGTTTACCAGCATTTCTCCCAACAATGTCATTTTTCTCACCTTATCTAACTTATTTTTATCCAGAAACTTATCTGCAAATGTATATAGAACCGCCTGCATTTTTCCAGCTCCAATGGGCTTATGGGAGCTTCTGCCGTATGCAGGATTTTCAGGCTTTTTAGGATACGCTCCCCGATTTCCAGACTCCCTGACATCAGGGGTGTCAGCAGGAGCGGTACAAGATCTGATTTCGTCAATGCTACACCTTTTGCCTTCTTTTCTTCTATAGCCTTGAAAAGGCGATCCGCATCCTTTCCCTTTAATCTGATAACTTCAATGGATTTCTGAGGTATAGAAGCAGAGCCGTAAATGCGGATGGAAATCGTTCACACAAAAAAGAGGGTTTTCAACCGAAAGTGTGAATTGAAAATCCTCTTTTTTATTCCGTCTGTTTTTTCACAGCCTATTTTCCAATAACGGCGTCCTATTTTTTGACTACAGGAACCCAAACTTCGCAGCGATAATCGGAGGCCGAATTATCCCCTTCAAAATACACTTCAAGGTCGGGAGTTCCCGCGTGGCTGTAGATACCCTGAGGCAAAAACTCAGAATAAATCCTCTGCCATACATTTTGAATCGCCTCCGGCATTGGACCCACGGACTCAAAGATTGCCCATGTCGATTTGGGAATTATCAGCTCGCTCATACCATCAGGCACAGCGGCTGTTGTCTCAATACCGATCATGTAATTAAATGTTCCATCGTTATTCATGTTGCAGCATATACCAATCAGCGGCTTGCCCGGAGATGTTTTGCAGAGTTTTTCCGCTGTGCCGTTTTCATAACACTCTCCCCAAAAGTCCGGTATCGGATTATTTTCCTGCGATGCTTTAATGACAACTCCTACGGTGCGAATGTCCTCTTTTTCCTCAATACGATAATTCATTTCCGTTACTCCTTTTACAAGTAGTGTAAAGGTCAGACGTGGATATGCTTTTAAACTGACGCCATTCTCTTTTACTGCCGCAGGGTTGATGCCGTGCATTCGTTTAAAGGCCACGGTAAACGCATCGGCAGTTTCGTATCCATATTTCATCGCAACATCTACCACCTTACAGTCAGATACTTGAAGATCATACGCTGCAAGTGTCAATTTTCTACGCCGAATATACTCTGAAAGCGGAATACCGATGATTTTAGGGAAAATTCGCTGAAATAATCCCGCTGGGCATGCGGTTATGCGTCCAATCTCATCTAAGTCTATTTCATCCGTCAGATGCGATTCAATATAGTCAAGTGCCTCATTCATCTGTGTCAGCCAATCCATATCTCCCGTCCTCCTTCCGTATTCAGTCTATCGTATCGCAGCATAATACGCTCGTTAATTCATGCTCATTATTTGACGAAAAACGTGTCCCTTTGTCAGCCCCCTTTAAGCTCAGTCTCAAATATCTATAACATGGCATGCTTTTTTCAACGTTTCAAGCAATTCTGTCAGATAGTCCGCAATTTCATAGGCATCCACATGCTGCTGCCTTCTGTAGGATGCAATCCTGGCAGTAGGCGGATAAGCCATGGGGACTAATTCCCCTGCCTCCAACAGGTTGGCAATATATTCACAGGCTTCCAGCAGATTTTCCACATCGTTACTGTGATCAAATCCCTGATTCTGCCTTGCGGCATGCAGAGTTCTTTGCGCCAGTATACAGGCTCTCCTCACATAATCCTCCTGATTCACATCAGAACGTATGGCACTCTCACCTCTGTTGCGGAAAAAGCCGGAGATAGCGGAAACAATGGAAGGATCCCGGATCGTCCCATCCGGATAAACCACCCCATGTACGCGCGACCACATATCTTTTCCAATCATCAGTTCAAACAGATACCAGCCAGTCTGATATTCGTTGTGAAGCTCAATAGACATATCATAGGGGTTAGCTCTTGCAAGACAGCACATTTCGTTATCGAGTACGGGCTTGCCATATTTTTCTCCCATTTTTTTCGCATACTCCAGTGCTTCACGTAAACGCTTACGGGTTGAGGAATAATCATGGAACACAATTACATCGACCAGCTCAGCTGTTTTGCTGGCCTCTGTTTCGTAAATAAAAATATTGCCAACGCCGATATCATGATCCGGATCCTTACTTTTCACATATTTGCAGAAATGCCGGACGATTTCCCAGGTTTTTTCCTGCCTGTAACGGAGTGTCTCCATATCAGGGCGTTCCTGATAATCCTGCACATAAGCAGGTTCCTCGTCATACCATGTTACAAAGTTGTCTGTATATCCGGGCTCATTTGCAATATCCCAGAACAGAAGTCCTTCCTCCTGACCGATTGCCTCGTAAAGTGCGTCAAAGTACCTCTCGCCGATTTGCCAGCTGGCGGGATCCTCCAACGTTTTATAAATCGGCCTTAACCCTGCTTCTAACATAAATCCACCCGGCGGGAGCTCATCCTCCCGGAACCGGAATCCCATAAAAATAATAGGGTTTGTAGAAATGCCATGTTTCCATGCCGTCTGTATAAAATCCTTTACATTGGCAAGGAACCTGTCGGGATTTTCCTTGTAAAAATCATAGCTGAGAAAAATCCGGGCGCTGTTGAGATGAAGCCTCTCAGCATACCCCATATCCCTATCCACGATATCATGATGGTAATTAGCCCAAAAATCCCTGTCATTCACAGCATCCGGCTGTGTATAGTTGAACCCACGCAGTTTCTGATAATCAACTGTCTTTTTCATCATAGCTCCTGTCCGTGCACCTTATGCACTCATACAATCGTACAATCAAAGTTACATACGCTTCATCATCCCTTGACTCCACCAAGTGTAATACCTTTCACGAAATTTTTGTAATAGTCTTCTTTCAGGATAGCATAATGCAATCTGTCATGCATCTCTCCGTTAAGATACTTAACTTTTCGTTCAATACCTTCCAGGCATAACCCATTTTTTTCAAGCATTCTCTGTGCCCCTGTGTTAATATCCAAAGTATTCGCATATATGCGCTCCATGCCCAGATAAGTAAAACCATAATCAAGCATCAGCCTTACTGCCTCTCCTCCATATCCCTTAGAACGGTTAACTATCTTGGCAATTCCTATGCCAATAGAACAATTTCTGTTAATTCGGTCAATATCCTGAAGTGCGATATCTCCAATCACAATATCGTTGGCAAGAAAAATCCCGAGTCTTACATTTGTATTTCCCTGCAGATTTTGAATCTCATCAAACCATTTCTCTGCCTTTTCATCGGAATGCCCTATATTAAACTCTTCCGTCGGATTTTTAAAATCATACTCATAGTCATTCCATAGGGTTTTACAATCTTTTCGCTCAAGCATTTTGAGATAGATATTATCTCCTTGTATTCTCATAAGTCCTCTCCTATTCCAAGCTGTTCCTCCAGGAACACTACCTGTCCTGTTTCTTCATCATATCCTCCGTAATAACCTCTCCCTGAGGCTTTCCGGCAAGGGTTCCCTTCAACACCTTCAGAATCCATGTGCCGCATGATCACGGGGAATCCATTTCACTCATTATTTATCCACGGATTTTTTTACTGCCCATAGAATGGCTCTGCCGGTTGTCTCTCCTATTGGATTTCCAGCGTAGTCTCCATACTCTTTTTCTATGGCAAAGCCAGCAGAATCCAGCCAGTCATGCAGCTGTTCCAACTGTATATAATGCTTCTTAGAAGGAATCTTCCTTTCTAATCTTCTTCCGTCCTTCAGCGTCAAGTCAAAATTACGGACAAACGAAAGCATTCCCGTAGGTTCCTCAAAGCTTTGTTCCGTCAGGAACATTCTCCCTGAATTGCCTTCTCTGTCGGTTCCCTCCCAGATTACCATTTCACCGGATGACCGGAACAATAACCCGGGATGCATTGAAAACTGATAGTCGATATAAATATGGCCTCCCGGAGCCAGCGCTCCTGCAGCCCTTCGAATCATCTGCTGCTGCGCCTGAGCATAGTCTGTCTCCGACATTATATTAAACAGAATATTTCCTGCAAGAACTACAACATCAAATCCGCTCCCCCAAGCATCTTCTACTGCATCAGCCTTATACCAGACAATATTATCAAGTCCTTCTGCCTTTGCCCCTATTTTTTCAAGAAGGCAATCGTCAATATCAAAACCTGTTACAGCATGTCCTGCCTGCGCCAGCGGTACAAGGATACGCCCGCCTCCACAGGCTGCCTCCAATACTCTCACAGGCTTTGAACCAATCACAGACAGCAGAAAGTCCACGTCATCTGTCTCTGTCTCATATTTTTCATACATTTCCGCATTCCATGCACGGTCAGACTTTCCTTCCCCCAGCTCCAGACCTGCTTTTCCTTCACCTTTTCGATATCAATCAGAGCCTGAAAGCCTGAAAAATCCGGGTTCTTTATTCTTTTCTGACGGTAGCTCTTTCTCTCTATGCATTTCCACTCATCATAAATTAATCTGACATGCTTTATTTCCAGCTTCTTCATGGCTTTTCTCTTTTCCCGTAAAAATACAATCCCCTTCCGGCATATACCAAAATGGTGGCGTCATTCCGCCGCCTGTATTCTCTTCACATACAATTCCATATATTCTTTCATCCTGCAAAACTGCTCTCTCGTCACAGGGTTCTCGGATTCGAAAGCCATCAGCTTCGAAAGATATCCCTGCTCCAGCACAATCCGCAGGCTCTCAGGGAAAACCAGCTCATACACCAGTGAAATATGACCGGCCAGATGATCCGCCGCCGTCCTTTTCAGGGTACGCAGTATGGCATGCTCTTCAAAAAAAGCTGTCATCACAGCTTCAGAAACCGTACAGTTTTTCAGCTCCCTGGTGGAAACATTATAAATTTCCTCCGGGGGAAAATCCACATTCACCTTCAGAATATCGATTTTATCCGCATCCCGCAGGATATGGCAAAACCTCTGCGTCCTTTCATCCAGCCCCTCCGGGATACGGTAAGCGCTGTGGACGCCGACCACGGTACGAAGGAGCCCGTCCTCGCAGGAATCCTCCGTATAATCCCTGATTTTCCCCTCATCAAAAAGAATCTGCGCCCCATACATCGCATGGTCAATGGATTCAGCATCTATAAAGGTTCCGTAATTTCTCAGCTGCTCAAACCTCCCCACGTCATGCAGCAGCCCGGTAAACCAGGCCAAATCCCGCTCGTCTTTTGCCATGCCCAGCGAAGCCGCTATTTTTTCACATAACACCGCCACGCGGAAGGTATGTTCTATCTTCAGCCTGACCTTATCATCCTGCGCATTATAGGCGCTCACATAATCCCGAAAGACTTTTTCCGCTTTAATTCTGTCAATTTTCATATTAATCGATCCTTTCCCTCACCTTTAGAAACAGGAGATTGCTGACCTTCTCCGTAACCCGGATTTCATCAGCATTGATTTTCAGATTGTAGCCCATTATTGCATCACTGTCAAATTCTGCGTCAATCTTCTTGTGCAACATCACGCTCAAATCCTGCCGCAATTTTCTTGTTCAATCCCCTCCAGGCTCAGGTGCATTTTTGTTTTTTGAGAAGCATATACCTCCCCCATACTGTATCAGATACTTTTCCTATTGTAAAAAGCAATTACACGGTTAAAACAGGCTTTAAAGCCAAGGCGTGTATAAACCCCGACGCCGTCCTCTTCTGCGCGAAGCGAAACCGTCCGGATGCCTTTTTCCTGCAAATCTGCCAGCGCCTTCCCGATAAGACAGGATGCAAAGCCTCTGCAACGGTAATCCTTTAAAGTCGCAGCCATTTCCAATACAGCGGTATCACCATCTGAGATTGTCATGCAGGTGCTCACCGGCCTGCCCTCCGAAAAACCAAGATAAAAACTGGTATTATCAAGCCTCAGTACATCGCCAAACTGCTCTGTCGTAACAAGCTCCCCTTCAAAAAGGGCCTTATTTATAATATCCAGCCAGCTTTTCAGTTCCGCCATCTTAGTTACCTCAGATATGGTGTACTGATTAATGAGATATCTATTTTCCCTAAAATTATCCAGATACAGCAGCATGCAGGGAGGTTGTTCATTTATTATAAATCCTCTGTTTGCCAATATTTCCGCCAGATTAGAGGGTCTTGTCATCGGAGTAATCAGTATGGAATCGGGAAGAATACCTGCCTTTATCAAAGATATCATCTTCGGTATTTCAAGCTCCTGATTTTCTTTCATATCCACCGAATAAATCCGCTCAAAGCCGCTGTCTCCTTCTGCCTTCAGATAACTGACAGGCCCCGTTATAAGTCTCTCCCCACGCATTCTTCCCCAGGTGGTCCAGGATATTTCTATCCCCTTTACGATCATTTCCGCTTCAAATTCTGCCGCCCCGCCCGCATCATTCTGCAGATGATTTTTTTCTTCCATTCTGTAATACCTCCCCTTTTTAATTCAGTATAACAAACAGACGTGACAACAGTATGTCAGGTTTTAATATTTTTAAGGTTCCTCAGGAGTCATGAACGAATACGCCCGATAGGTACAATCCAACCGGTATCCCATTTTTTCCGCCAGGCTGCGTGACGCCGGATTCTGTGCATCCCAGTGTACGTCAAACCCTCTCGCCTTACAGTCCAGAAGCATTGCAGAGGCACAGGCAATTCCCACCCCCTTTCTCCTATGCTCTTTTGCAGTTACAATATCCAGCTCCAGCTGGTTTTTCCAGGAAAGAAAAGAGGAGGCGGACGAAACAATCTGGCCCTGATACCAAACTACCGCACCGGATGCATTCCTTTGAAAATCTTCATAGGATGAATAGGTGCTTGCATGCATAAAGGGTTTTTGTTCAAATACAGTCCGGTCAAACATGGTCAATTTGTATTCATGTGGCAGCATTTCTATGTATCTGCAAAGCACTTTTTCATCCGTACTGCCCGGTTCATATTTCATCTGATACCGCGTTACATGCACCATTTCCGGGTAAGATGTCAGTAGTGCTTCCTCCCATTGGCGCGTCATGCAGATAAACATCCGGTTGTTCCATCTGTTCTTCAACTCAGAAAGGATACCCTCCTCTGCTTCTCCCAGCAGATAGATAAATCCAGCTTCACAAACACAGCTCCTCCCATATTCAAATATAGTTCCGAACTTTCCGTCCAGGCAGGCCTGGAGCAGCAAGGGCTGATTTACAAGCACAGTATGTACCTCTGTTTTCTTTTCCATATTTAAAAATGGCGGCCTATGTGAGAAATTACACATCTACTGTTATCCTGCATCTAACTCTCTGCTAATGCCCCCGCAAATCCCACGTTACAAACGGCTCTACCCCATCTCCCCAGGAATAAACAATATAAAAATTTCCAGGCACATCTTCATACTGGCTGAACCTTAATTCATCGTAATAATCCAAAAAATCAAGCTCCGGCTCCTTTTGGCTCACCACATTGCATTCCCATTCCGTCCTGCGATATTGTGAGTAAAAAGTTTCCAGCTCATCAAGCGTCAGTTCACTCCGAAGCAGGATGGCTCCAAAATACTGCATGCCGTTCCCATTCCCGGTTAATTTGTCCGCTCTGGAAACAGAAGCAGCAAGCTCCGTATCCGGCGGCAGCGGCAGGCTTTTCAAGTGGTTCTCCACTCCCTTTGCCGTCAGGTTATTTACCACGGGAATGGAAATGGTGAACAGGCAAATCATTGTAAACATACAATAGAAAGCTATTTTTAAAACTTTTCCTAATTTCTTCATATAGCATTGCATTTTCTCCGCCGGTCCCCCTTAGTTCCGCCAGGGCGCCCTGCAGTTCCCTCCATACCATTCATGATCGAAATATACAGCTGATTCTGCAAGGTGTCAATATAAATGCGGATAAAGCGATTCTCCTCCTCTGTCACCGCTTCGTAGGCCTCAACCGCATTATCCAGAAGATTTGCCAGATAAACTATCAGTTTGTCATATTTTTTCGGAAAACATGGCCGCAGGACCGTTCCGGAAATTTAATGACAGTATAGCATATTCCTTTTTCTCTGTCCGGTCTGCTGCACGAATGGTTTTGAAAGCGCACGAATGGAAACTGCAACAAAAAATCTGCCCCCTAAGGCTTTACACCTCAAAGGGCAGATAAAATACATTCATACTTATACTTAATTCAGGTAGTATCTATTGTTCTGAAATTACCAGCAGGCCACCTGCAGTCATTGGAACTGCCCGGCATCCTCCCTTCTTTTCTTCTACATTTTCCAGAACATGCCCCCGACAATCATATCTGCAGATATTTCTGGCATTTTTTTGCTTCATCAGCACATAAGCGACTGGTGATTTATTTGCCCAGATAATTGTATGCTTCCTGAGATCTTCATTTAAGGAAATCACTCTGTCCGGGCCATAAACCGCAATAATCTCTTCTCCCCTCAATTCAGTACGTACAACGGGATATAGATGGCCGGCCTCCGTCGGCATAATCTGTGACTGCTGCAAAAGTTCCATATTTTCTTTACAAAACTTTATCCAGAATTTAAGTACTTCCTTCTGTTCTTCAGACAGCCGATCCAGGCGCACAGATATCTGTGGTGTGGCAAAGGCTGCATTCTGCAGCTGTATTGCAATATCTTCAGGCAGTTCCCTCTCATTCCACATTATCATATCCGAATGAACTGCAGTACTCCCGCTAAGCATGCGCAAATCCACACTTCCTATCCGATTGGTCAATGCTGATTCCGGACAATCAGCCACTCTGAAGATATTTCCATATCTGCGGATTCCGGGTCCAATGTATCGCTGTCTGAATTCAATCATAATATCCGGGTTGTACTTTTTCAGTTCCGCCGTTACTTCCTGTAATAAACTGTCCAGAGCTTCCTGAATACTCCTGCAGCTGATTCCGGTTCTCTCAATACAGCCGCTACGGAAAAAAAACTCGTCAATAAAATCCAGCTTCAACCCATCTACTTTCCATTCCTTTACCGCCCTAACATAAAACTGGAGCAGATATTGTCTAATCTCCGGGAAACGGATATCCAATACCCCCGCCTGACGGGACTTATCAAAATAAATAAGTTTATCGGAAAATTCTTCCCAACGTTTTGCATGGATACCGATAAAAGGAACACTGAACCAAATCATAAATTTCATGTCAAGCTGGTGAATCCGTTCCACATGCTCCTTCATAGAAGGGAATTTTTCCAGCGCAGGTTCCCAGTCGCCGCAGTAAGCATACCCGCGGTTATTGTCATCCGTCTGCCATCCATCATCCACAATTATGGTGGAAAAACCCAGTTCTTTAGCCCTTTGCGCCTCTTCTTCCAAACTCCTGTCAGCTATCTCCTGGTGAAAAGAATACCACGTAGAATACATGGGATACCGCGCGGTATCCGGTACTCCCAGAGGAAGCAGCCCCATCGTCTTTTCCCACCAGAAACGTACATCATCCACTGCCTTCCACACAGGACTCTTTTCCTGATTCAGATACAAAGCGATACTATAGCCATCCACCTCCTCCAGCTCCCCGGCATCAATGCATGCTGAAAATAATATGGTACCATCTTCTTCATGCACCCCGGCATTCATATGTATTGTTTTTTGTGTTTCGGAAAGTGCAAGCGTAAACCGATTTTCATCACTTCCGTTTATCATAGAGATTACCGGAGCGGACACGGCATTCATAGTATGCAGATCCTCATCCCAATCCGCTCTTAAAGTTCGATCACAACCACAAACGGGATGCCAGCGGTACATAATATCCCGATCAGGAATTTGAAAGATAAATTCAATTCCCTTTCCTATTACATTCCGGCAATGGCCGGTAAAGTAAACATGGTACACCCACTTGTCCTTGACAGTATATTCCCAATGCTCCTCCATATTCAGATATGCCGGATGCGCTGTCCTGATTTCATATGGAAAATTTCTGCTATTCTGTATCATTTTCCATTACCTCACCACCCGGATGCAGCTTTCCTGCGTGGGCTCTGCTTTAGCGTATACAATGCAGACAGGCGCACCTGCTTCATCAGTTTCATTTTCAAAAGATATCGGCTTTTCATCCAGCAATGCCTCCCGGCAGTTTCCGGAAAATACTGCTTTCCACTCTAATGTTTTATTGGTTTCATTCTTCAGAACCGTTTTGCACTTTCCCTCGTGTGATACATCTATTGTTCCGTCAAAAATCGGGAGCTTCCGCATCCTGGCTCTTTCACCCTCCGGGATTCCGCTCTTAGTTATAACCATTCCCTCTTTTGTTTTTATTCCCATCACACACCCGGCTACTGAACCTACATAGGCGAATGAAACCTCCGGGTATTCTCTCCTTTCCAACTGTGGATTTCCCGTCTCAATCAGAAGGTCAAGCCCTCCTGCCTCATCTCCGCAAGTATAAAAAATCTGCGGCATATAGGACATTCCTTCCACATTTTCCGGCGGATTCTTTCGGATCTGGGCATAAGCTTTTTTCAGGGCTTCTTCTTTATTCAGAATGCCATAATAAACGGGAAGAAAATTTCCTTCCTTATAATATTCCTTATAAAAGCTGCCGTCTGCCAGAATTGCTCCGTAAAATCCGTCTTTTCCCTTGTCAAACCATTCCGTCAGATACTTCTGTTTTAATAATTTCTGCCTGTCCTGATAAATAGATGCCTGTTCTTTTTTCCCTTGCCTTAGAAGGATTTCACCATAAGCGCCGTATGCCGCCCACTGGCAGGCCAACATATCACCGGCAGTCAATATTGCCGTATCACATTCATTATAAGAGGCCAGCCCTCTTCTCCCATATTCAGGATAATGCTCTAAAAGGCCATCACCGTCCTTATCCCATTGCTCCACGAACCTGGTACACGTCAGTTCATAAAAACGGTTGAAAACAGGATCGGTTATATAATCCGTATCCCCTGTTCTCAAATATTCCTGCCAACAGGCTATGATTATTTCAAAACTGCCGGGGAAATTATACCAGAAATCACTGTCACTGATGTAATCCTCCGGGCATGGCAGACCATCCTTGGTTATTTCCCAATAACCACACCAGTCCCGTTCCTCACTGATACTCTTTGCAAATTGATACAGCATGTTTTTCGTATGCGCCGCCAGTCCAAGCGCCGCGGCTCCCGCCGCATGGTGTGCCGTATCCCTCATACAAAATGCATTTCTTGCCGGCAGGGCGGCCTCATACCAGAGCCCCACAGCATCTTCACCATTATGTACATAAGAAAGCGCCTGCTGCCTGGCCCATTTGAATCCTTCATCCAATTTTAATAGAGAGCTGGAAAATTCCAGTGTCCCATATCCGCAATCTGTCATAACTTTCGCAATTCTCCTTTACTCTTTTCCACCGGAGAAGGTAACACCTTCCACAAATGCCTTCTGCGCACAGAAGAATAATATTACACAGGGGAGTATTACAATCAGAGAAGCCGCCATTAATAGGTTGGTATCTGTTGAATATGTTCCCTGAAATCCTGCTAATCCCAAAGGAAGCGTTTTCCACTTATCACTGTTAATATAAATGAGCGGATCATTAAAGCTGTTCCAGGAACCCATAAATTCCATAATTCCTACAGAGGTACAGATGGGAAGTGAAAGGGGAATAAAGATCTTCGTCCAGATTCCGAAATAACTGCACCCATCCAGCCTGGCCGCTTCTTCAAGACTGGCCGGAAGCCTGGAATAAAACTGCCGGAATAAAAAGATATAGAACGCACTTCCAAAAAGTTTGGTTATAAACAGCGGATATAAGGTGTCCAGCATCCCAAAGTTTTTAAACATGATAAACTTGGGAATCTGCATAACCTCACCAGGCAGAAGCATAGTTGCCAATACCAGCATAAACAGGATGTTGCTTCCCTTCACTTTAAATCTTGCAAAAGCGTATCCAATCATGGAGTTGGCAAATACGGTTGCAATAATAGATATGATAGATACTATCATGGAATTCTTAAAATAGGTAAAAAAAGAAAAGGAGGTCAGTGCCTTCTGATAATATTTCAGGGAAGGCTTCTCCGGAATCAGGTTCATTCCCTTAACCGCTATTTCTTCCAAACTTCTGAAGGAAGAAGCTGCCATCCAAAGCAGTGGATAGAGAAAAATAAGGGAACCTATGATCAAAACCACAAGCACTGCAATTGTTTTTATCTTCCTGTTTTTCTTCTGTGACATATTATTTCCCTACCTTTCTCTTTTTCTTCCCGGCAGGCATCATTTCATTTTCATAGTAAACCCACATATCGCTGCTTCGGAATACAATAAGTGTAAATACCATGATGATTAGGAACAATACCCAGGCAAGCGCACATCCATACCCCATCTTAAACCATTGAAATGCATTCTCATAAAGATAGTACGCAAAGAACAGCACGGAGTCCTTAATCCCTCCATCCACCATGTACCCCTGCGTAAATGTCTGGAAAGCACCGATCATTGCCGTAATCATGTTGAAAAAAATAATAGGCGTCATCTGCGGAATTGTTATGGAAATAAATTTCCGAAAACCGTTTGCCCCGTCTATGGAAGCCTGTTCATACAGGCTTACTGAAATATCCTGGAAACCGGCAAGGTAGATAACCATGCTGCCTCCCACCGTCCACAGACTCATAATGATTACGGCAGGCAGCGACCAGGCAGGATCCGAAAACCACCCCGGCCCCTGAATCCCAATAAGCTTTAATACCGAATTAATCAAGCCGAAATTAGGGTTAAACACCCACATGAATAAGACCATCTGGGGAACTCCGGAAATCAGGTTCGGCAGATAAAAAATAGTCCGGAACACGTTAATGCCTTTGATTTTATTATTAAGCAGCGCCGCCAACAAAAATGCCAGCACTACCTGAAGGGGAACCGCAACAAAGGTATAAGTGAATGTAACCTTTAACGACTGTGCAACATGCTTATCACTTAATAGCTTTGCATAGTTGTTCACTCCGCTGAATACAGGGGCTGTCACGAGCTCCCAATCAAAGAAGCTCATGACAAAGGAGTATATCATCGGTCCCAGTGTAAACATTAAAAAACCAAAGAGCCATGGTCCTACAAAAAGATAAAAGCTTTTGGTGGCTGAATCTATCTTTTTTTTCAAATACAGTATCTGCAGGACAGCATACAATATTGCAAAAAACAGAATTACCACACTGAAAAAAGTAAATAAGGATGCTCCCGTCTGGGACAGGCCTGTTGCTTTAAACAAACTGTTTATTTTCGATATCCAACCCATTTATATGCCTCCGTTTTATGCCCCCTGCCGCTTACTGCCGGAGAATCTCGTTGATCTCCGCTGCAATGTCCGGAAATACGTCTTCAGGCTTCTCAGTACCGGTACCAACTCCTGTTTCGTCATCCACACGGCCCATTACCGAACTAATTTCATTTGTCCTTTTCTGTGTTTCCTGGGGAGTCTGATTATATGCCGCATATACATATGCATTCATATTTTTTTCAGGATAAATACTTTCAAATGCCGGTAATGCATCTACGTTAACAGGTACTCCATATGCGCTGGAATCACCGCCTATTGCCTTCTGTGCAGATTCGTTTTCACACATATACTCAACAAATACCTGTGCAGCTGCCTTATTTTCTGAAGCGCCTACAATCGCAAGTCCGTCTACCTCTTTACATCCGCCATTATTGAAATAAGGAAGCAGATCCCAATCAAAGCTTACTTCTTCCATTTGCGGAATGTACCATGGGCCAAAGTCAGTATATATTGCAATCCTGCCGCTTAAAAACCAATCCATCATACTCTGTCCCTGCGCCTGAATGCTGTCAGGGACATATCCTGCAGCCCTGGAATCTATCACAAAATTAGCTGCCGCAATATCTTCCTTAGAATCCAGATTGCTTTCAGTGCCGTTGTTCTTATAGTAGGAACCGCCGAATGCATAAATCAGGTTACCCATCCATGGAGACTCACAGCCAAAACGCTGCGGATCCGTTTCCTGGCTGCTCAGGGCCACGATTGCCTCTTTAAATGCATCAATGGTCATGGGAGTATCTTTCGCAGGAATTTCCACACCGCATTCCTTAAACAGATCTTTATTGATTGCCATAACTTTGGGCTTTACAATAAATGGCCTCGCTTTCAGTTCTCCATCAATTTTAAGCGCTTCCACAACATTTTCAGATAAATACTTAGTTACATCAACCGTCTGTGTTTCAAAATTCGCTGCAAATCCCGGAAGATCTCCTGCTGAAATCAAATAAACATCCGCTGTGGTTTCTCCCGCAATCTGTGTCTGCAGCTTTGTCAGATAATCAGCTTCAATCCACTGTGTTTCAACTTCGATTTCAGGATGTGCTGTACGGAAATCGTTTACTGCAGCCTGAATAGCGTTATTTTCGCTCTCCGCGCCCCAATAAGCAAATACAATTTTCCCTTCTGATAAATTTCCGTCCGTACTTCCGGATTCTTTATTTACCGCTTCTGTACTTTCCGCAGCGGCTTTTGTATCTGCCGTAGTGCTTCCTTCCTGCGGAGTGCTGCCGCAGCCGCCCAAAGTAGCTGCAAGCATTGATAAAGTTAATAAAGCAGCCAATAATTTCTTTTTCATATATGTATTCCTTTCTGCCTCTTACTCATTTTTATTTTATCATTTTTTCGCATATACATTTACATTACATCTTTACATTCATTACAATAACGGATATAATGAATATGTCATTTTTTGCAAACATGTTATCAGTCCCCACTGTTCCTGTTTCAGAAAATGACGTTTCTTTTTATTACTGAAATCTTTTTATTGCTGATTCTGTTTCCTTCTGTTATCCTTCCGGCAGCTCTCTCTCACAATCAGTGTCGCGGGCAAGACCACCTTTACCGGTACCTTCCGGCCCTCCAGCCGTTGCTGCAGACAATCCACAGCACATTTTCCCATCTGAAATGCATGAATCATTACCGTTGTAAGAGGCGGTGACAGATACTCCGTGTCCTCAATATTATCGATGCTGATCAGTCTGATATCCTTTCCAATGCGAATACCTGCCTCTGTAAAAGCCCGGTATACTCCAATCGCCATCGGATCCGCACCTATTACAAAAGCATCCGGCAGTTGTCCGGACTGGACAGCCTTTCGTGCCAGTTCGTATCCAACAGCTTTCGTGAACTTATCTCCTATATATAAATATTGCTTGTAGTTCAATTCCCTCGCATTTGCATAATTTTCAAAAGCCTCCTGCCTGCTGTCAATCTTACGGATAAACCGTTCATTGGAAAAGTCATTTACGTAATCCCAGCTGCCAATATAACCGATTTTCCTGATATCGCATTCCATCATATAATCCATTGCAATGTTGATTGCATCCGTAAAATCACTGACAACACAGTCATATTTATGGTAATCATAGTTGTAATCAACAAAAATCACATTTTTAAGCTGCTGGAAAAAAATATTGTCTTCATGAAAGGCCTTTTTACCGATTACAATGATACTGTCCACCTTCTCCAGCCTCTGATAATCATCAGGTCCATTGACAGGAAGCAGCGATACATTATGGAACCCAAGCTCATTTAACCGTTCCTCCACGCCATTTCTGATATAAAGGTAATAAGGATCTTGGAGCTCTCCCCGTCCGGAAGATTCCAACCCAATAGGGATTATTCCAACCCTATGCTCTTTTATATTTCTTGCATGCACCACTTTTCCTCTGCCTTTATACTCATATTTAAGCTCCTTTGCACAAAGTAAAATTTTCTGGCGAGCCTCACTGGACGCGTTAAAAGTAGGATCGTTACTCAATACCCTTGAAATAGTTGCTTTTGAATAACCAGTTTTCTCCGCAATGTCTCTCACCGTTGCCATTTTTTCACCTCCCTTCCTCCACAAATATTTTACTAAATGTTTTCTATGCAATAATTATACAACTTCACTTATCTTTATACAATATAGCAGTTTTTTTTCGCCATTTTATCCAGTTTTTACTGCAGTACTCTTGTGTTATCTCAATAAAAAACCATTTTATATCTCATCATTTTACTATTAATTTAGTAAACAAAAATAATAAGCCGTATTATTTGTCATCATTTGACAAACCATACAGCCTCTTCTCATCCTTACTTTTTTCTGTTATATTAAATGTCCGATTACTAAGAAAATACATGAAGAATAACGTAGGGAATAAATCTATTTAACGCTATGTCTGCACGGATGTCAAAAGACACCTGGTAAAAAACAACTTTACCAAGTGCCCTCTCATTCAGCCGGATACCGGATTGTTCCCGTCTCCATCTGAGTTATTCCTGTAACAATACAGATCATCCAATGGGCCGGAAGGCAAAGAATTCCGGATTCCCGTCCTCTTTTCTGTAAAGCAGCTCTTCCACACAGGCTCCCTTTTTTTCATCAACCAGATAATCCTTCCAACCGTTTTCCTCCTGACCCAGCCAGCAGATACTGTAGCGTTTTTCCACGGGATCAAGAATTACTGTTTTAATCGTACCAAAACCATCCTTATAGTAATGCGCAGTCATTCCCTCCGGATATTCTGCAAGCATAAATTTTCGGATTTCTTCCTCCGAATACCGTTCCTTTTCTTCTGCAAACTTCTTCAATCTGTCATACCTTACAATAGAATTGTTCATACCGGCCGGTTCCAGATGCTTAAGCTGCTCTATTATGATATGATTGGTGCCGCACAGATACTGGGGACCTTCATTCGGACTGATTTGCTCATATGCTTTTTCTCCGTCCATGGTTTCGAATAAAATCCCTGTGCCGGAAGGATCTGCCAGGTAAAGGTTGATATTATAGGCAATGGGCATTTGCATTACCTTTTCCAAAGCCTCCTGTGCATCGGCGCAGTTTTCAAGCAGGCTGCGGATAACCGCCCAGAACTGCAGCCCTTTTATCTTCGGTGCACGCATGCCGGGCATGTTACTGACCGGGAAGCCGCAGGAGGACATGGATACCGCCAGCCCTTTTTCATTGATTCCCTCGCATCTGCCGAACTCCACGATCGTACCTGCGATATGAGCGTATTTTCCCGCGGGCGCGGTCCTGCAAAGCTTCAGATCCTCATCTTCAATGGTGAATTCATAATTGCGGGCGATTTTTGGATGCCCGTCCAGTGTTTTCTTTCCGGTAAGTATCAGGCCGGAGCAGCGGGGCACCAGCATGGTCATCCAGGTATAGGCAATGTCCTTAACCGGAATGCCGGCCGCTTCCGAAAATCCCTCCAGCTCCTCCCGGATGCCGGGACAGTACATATCGTAAAGCCCAAGCGCTTCCTCCAGCGCCTCCCTGGTAAAATATTCAGGGGCAGGAATATACCATTTTCCCGTATCCTCCTGTCCTGCTATCTGTCTTCCTATTTCCCGGTACGTCCCTTCCAATTCATAATAGCTTACTTTCTGTTTTTCCATAGAATGCTTCATCCTTTCTTCCTGTCTGCGTTTTCGTCTGGCAACAGCTCAGATATCCAGGCTGTTACGGTGGATGAATCTATTCTATTCTCTGTTTGCTTATTAATCCTGTCTTTTTCTGCCGGGAAATGTCCTGCAGGCTGTCTGGAAACAAAGATTTTCTATGCTGGCTGCCGTCCGCACTCCGCTGCGCCACAGCCCCTTGCGCTCCTCTTCGCCGTTTCAGCCCCCGTTGCCCCCGTCAGACTGCAAACTGGCTGTTATACAATCCGGCATAGAAGCCGTCCTTTTCAAGCAGCTCTTCATGGCGGCCCTGTTCCACTATTTTCCCATCTCTCATCACCAGGATTACATCCGCCTCCCTGATTGTGGAAAGCCGGTGCGCCACAATAAAGCTCGTCCTGCCCTCCATCAGGCGGGCAAAGGCTTCCTGGATTTTCATTTCCGTCCTCGTATCAATGGAAGAGGTTGCTTCATCCAGAATGAGCATGGGCGGCAGGCACAGCATGACCCTGGTAATGCACAAAAGCTGCTTCTGTCCCTGGGAAAGGCTTCCCCCATCCTCTGAAATCACTGTGTCATAGCCTTCCGGCAGACGTTTGATAAAGCTGTGGGCATGGGAGGCCCTGGCCGCCGCTATGATTTCCTCCTCCGTGGCATCGGGCTTTCCCATGGTAATATTTTCCCGGATAGTTCCCGCCTTCAGCCAGGTATCCTGCAGCACCATACCGTAACCGGCGCGCAGGCTCTTGCGTGTCATATCCCGGATATCCGTTCCCTCCACCCGGATTTGGCCGCTGTCCACATCATAAAAACGCATCAGCAGGTTGATCATAGTCGTCTTGCCACAGCCTGTAGGGCCTACAATTGCCACTCTCTGTCCAGGCTTTACCTGCAGATTGAAGTCCTCAATCAGCTTCTGCTCCGGCGTATAGGAGAAGGCCACATGGGACAGCTCCACATTTCCCCGGATATTATTCAGGTGCATTGCCCCTTCTTTTTCCGGTGTCTGGGGTTCTTCCTCTATTAAATCAAAAATGCGTCCCGCGCAGGCCAGCGCGTTCTGCAGCTCCGTTACCACGCCGGATATTTCATTAAAGGGCTTGGTGTACTGGTTGGCATAGCTGAGCAGGCAGGACAAATCGCCCACGCTGATCCGGCCCGCCACCGCCGCCAGCGCGCCTACCAATCCGACTCCTGTATAAACCACGTTATTGACAAAGCGGGTGGCAGGATTGGTGATGGAGGAATAAAATATAGCCTTCAGGGAGCATTTCTGCAGCCGCTCATTGATTTCATCAAACTGCTCCATCGCCTTTTCTTCATGGCTGAAGGCCTGCACCACCTTCTGGTTTCCCAGCATTTCATCAATCAAAGCGGTCTGCTCCCCTCTTGTTTCCGACTGAAGCCGGAACATGGTGAAGGTTTTTTTTGCGATAAAAGCCGCCACAAACAGGGACAACGGTGTGATAAGCACTACCACAAAGGTAATTCCCACATTGGTTGCAAGCATGAACAGGATAGTCCCCGCAATCGTCATTACACCGGTAAAAAACTGGGTAAAGCCCATGAGCAGGCCGTCCGCAAACTGATCCACATCTGCAATGACCCGGCTGACAATCTCGCCGTAGGAGTGGCTGTCAATGTATTTTAGCGGAAGGATTTCTATCTTTCGGAAGGCTTCGTTCCTGATATCCCTGACGATGTGATATGTCATTTTATTATTGCAGATATTCATGATCCACTGAGCCAGGGCAGTAACAGCAATGGCTATGGCTATCTGTTTCAGGACGGCCAGAATTGCCGGGAAGTCCACCTGCCCCCTGGCAATGATATGGTCAATGGCACGCCCGGTAAGCTTGGGCACATAAAGGGTGAGCGCCACGCTGACGGCGGCCAGTACCAGGGAAAGCCCCAAGTAAAACCAGTAAGGCTTCAGATACCGGAGCACCTTGACAAGGGTTGCCTTCTGCTTTGTCTTATCTTCTTTTACTTTTGCCATGAGCTTACGCCTCCTTCCTTTTTTCAAACTGGGAATAATAAATTTCCTGGTAAGCCGGACAGTTTTCCAGCAGCTCCTCATGAGTGCCTATGCCTGCCACTTCCCCATCATCCATTACAATGATCTGATCCGCATAACGGATGGAGGAAGCCCGCTGGGATACAATAAATACAGTGGGTCCGTCTTCCATTTCCTTGATCGCCTTACGGAGCCTGGCATCGGTTGCAAAGTCCAGCGCGGAGGCGCTGTCGTCCAGGATCAGGATTTCCGGATTTCTAACAAGGGCCCTGGCTATGGTAAGGCGCTGCTTCTGCCCGCCCGACAGGTTTTTCCCGCCCTGGGCCACAGGAGCATCCAGCCCGCCGTCCTTGGTATCCACAAACTCCCTTGCCTGGGAAATATCCAGCGCCCTTAAAAGCTCTTCCTCCGTAGCGTCCTCTTTTCCCCACCGGAGGTTTTCCCGGATGGTTCCCTTAAACAAAACCGCCTTCTGCAGCACCATTCCCACCTTCCGGCGCAGTTCCTCCAACGAATAATCCTTCACATTTTTGCCGCTCACAAGTACCTGTCCCTTTGTGGCATCATAAAAACGGGGAATCAGGTTCACCAGGGAAGATTTTCCGGAACCGGTTCCTCCGATGATTCCTATGGTTTCTCCCCTATAGGCCTTAAAACTAACATCCGTCAGAGACTCCGCCCCTGCATTTTTATAGGTCAGGCAAACATGATCGAACTCCACGGAAGGGAGCCTGTCCAAAGCCTTTTTCCCAACTGCGCCAGTGCCCTGGCCTGATACACTATCTCCGTGTCCATCATCCTGGCAACCGTTCCCGTCCTTCATACTGGATTCAATTTCAAAAATGCTCTGGATACGGTTTCCACAGGCTATAGCCTTGGTAATGGTAATAATCAGATTGGCAAGCTTAATCAGCTCCACCAGAATCTGGGACATATAATTGACCAGCGCAACCACCGCGCCCTGCGTAATTATGCCATTTTCCACACGCCACGCGCCGGTCCAAACCAGAACGATGATCGCGCCGTTAATAATCACATAGGTTACGGGATTCATCAACGCGGAGATTTTACCCACATGCTTCTGCATGGAGGTCAACGTATTATTGCTTGTTTCAAACCTGTCGATTTCGTTCTCTTCCTTATTAAAAGCCCGAAGCACACGGACACCGGTCAGGTTTTCCCTGGTAATCCCCAACACTCTGTCCAGCCCTCCCTGCACCTTTTTATAAAGAGGCATGGTCAGCATCATGATTCCGAATACCACAACGGAAAGCAGCGGAATGGTCACCACAAATACAAGAGCCGCCTTCACATCAATGGTAAAGGCCATAACCATAGCACCGAACACGATAAACGGGGAACGAAGGAACAGACGCAGCACCATGTTCACCCCGTTCTGCACCTGATTGGAGTCACTGGTCATTCTCGTGATCAGCGTGGACGTCCCCACCGTATCCATTTCCGTAAAAGACAGGCTCTGGATATGGGCAAACAGCGCATGCTTCATCTTCGCCGCAAACCCGACCGCCGCCTTCGCCGCAAAATACTGGGCCGTAATGGAACATACCAGCCCCACGACACCAAGCATGATCATGACAAAACACATTCTGCCAATATACCCTCTGTCGGCATTCCCAATCCCCTTATCAATAATCGCCGCCATAACAAGCGGCACCAACAGCTCAAAGGAAGCCTCCAGCAGCTTAAACAACGGCGCCAGAACCGTCTCCTTCTTATAATCCTTCAAGAAAACAAGTAACTTCTTCACACCCTCACTCCTTCAGTATATTTTAAAAATCCCAAATAACTGTTCAATCCACCTTCACAGCAATTGCCCTGATCTGCTGGTAACAGTTCAACCTTAGGCCGACCTGTTACTGCATCCGCCCATGATAAGTCGCCTTCGGCGAGGGGCGGATGCCTGCTGGCATCACGTTTTCTCACGGTTTGCGCAGTGAATGCGCAAACCTGCCTGAACTGTTACATTTGCTGTTCCACCTGCCAAACAGTTACTTGCCAAATTTCCTCGTCTATCGTATCATAAAATAAGGTATATTAAAATTATTATATTTATATACAATCCATACTTTAAGCATATATATTACTCAAATTCTGCTCCCTGTTTATTACACCCCATACTCTTAGCAAATACATTACCCAAATTCTGCTCCGGGTTTTACGGTAACCCTCCGGCAGCAGGAAAGCCGGCCGGAGGGACAGGAAGCCAAAGCGCCGGGACACCAGACCCAGGATGCCTCGGTTGCTTCACACTCAAAAACAATCACAGGAGAGGTAGATTCATGGAATTAAAACAGCTTTCACATTTTGTAACCGTGGTAAAGGAAGGTACCATCTCCGGCGCCGCCAGGAAACTGAATCTGTCGCAGCCGCCGCTGAGTACCCAGATGAAACAGCTGGAGGACGAGTTCGGCTGCGTCCTTTTTGAACGCGGTTCCCGGAAAATACAACTGACGGAGGCCGGGCAGCTGCTCTATGAAAGAGCCGTAACCATGCTGGAGCTTTCGGAAGCAACCCGCAGGGAGCTGCTGGACTATAACAGCGGTCTGACCGGGGCGCTGCGTCTGGGTGTGGTTTCCTCCGTGGGAAGCAGCCTGCTGCCGCTCTGGGCCGCCGCGTTCCATCAGGCCTACCCCGACATACGCTTTGAACTGTTTGAGGCAAATACCTATCAGCTCCTGGAACAGCTGCGCTCCAACCTGCTGGAACTGGCCATTGTGCGTACTCCTTTTCATGCTGAAGGCTTTGTCTGCACTTCCCTGTGCGAAGAACCGATGCTGGCGGTGGGAAGTGAAACCTTTTTCCCGGAAAAAACTGTGGTGCCTTCTGATTCCGGCTGTTTTGACGGCTGCATTACCCTGGAGGCCCTGAGCCGCCTGCCTCTGATCGTATACCGCAGATGGGAAACGCCCCTGCATGACGCTTTTACCCGGGAAGGACTTTCCCCCTCCTATTTCTGCCTCAATGACGATGCCAGGACCTCCGTCCGCTGGGCGGACGCCGGCCTGGGCGTGGGAATCGTACCTGCTTCCTCGCAGCCGCTGCTTCAAAATCCACATACAAAAGTATACAAAATAAGCGACAGCAGACTCTTTACCAGCATTTCCGTTATCCATAACAAAAATGCGTATCTGTCCACTATCGCCCGTATGTTCTTAAAACATTTAATCACCGAAATGCACTGACCTGCCGCACGGATCGCAGTCCGGATAACAGAACTGTCAGTCAAATACCCCGCCGAAAGCAACAGAGCAAAAACAATATCACCATTTTATCTTTCACAGAAAATCCTTCAATTCCCGCAAATTTCTGATTTCCCGCTCAATCCGCAGCCCCGGGGTATTCTGCTTTCCTGCGGGATTGAACCAGCAGGCGGCAATCCCGGCATTGTTGCCGCCCTGGATATCCGACGTCAGGGAATCCCCGATAATCATGGTCTTTTCCCTTTGGAAATCCGGGATTCTCTGAAAGCAGTAGTCGAAAAATTCCGTCTGGGGCTTCTGGTAGCCCACCGCCTCCGACACAAAAATATCCTTCATAAAACGGTCCAGCCCGGACAGCTTCAGCCGGTTGCGCTGGGTGGCCTCCACACCGTTGGTGACCACGTAAAGGTCATATCTTGGAAACAGCCAGTCCAGAACCTCCTGCGCCCCCTCAATGAGTTCATGCCCCTCTCCCAGCATCATCTGATACTCTTCTTCAAAAGCAGCGCCGTCTCCATCGATCCCAAGCTGTTCAAACAGCCTGCCGAACCTTGTAAAAAGCAGCGTCGGCTTATCTATCTCGCCCCGTTCAAAGGCCTCCCACAAACTATGATTGATCCGGGAATAAATCCGGTAGCTTTCCTCGTCACACGGATAACCATGAGCCTCCATAGCGCGGTAAAAGGCAGAATGCTCCGCTGCTGAGAAATCAAGAAAGGTCCCGTCCATATCCAAAAGCAAGGTAGTATATTCCATGTTTCTTCCTCTCTGTAAAAAAAATAATATATCTTAATAATTCTTACAGTCTGCATAGTTAATATACAGACTGTAAGAATATGCGGCGGCAGCAAACATCTGCTCCATCATAGATCGCATTTAGCTGCCCCTGTTTATATAGGCATTGGATTATTGGTTAAGTAACATCTTAGCTATGTCCAGATCGCTTTTGGAAGAATCCTCCGTTATTAAATCGATTGCCTTTTGTACATAAGCATCTTCCAGCTCCAATGCTTCTGAAATTGCAGTAGCATTAAGCCCCTTTTTCAGTTTTCTTCTTATCATAGATACTAATTTTGCTTCCCCTTCGGCACGGCCTGTTTTTAACCCATCCTGCAATCCATCTTTTCTTCCTTCTTTTCTTCCTTCTTCCCTTCCTTTTTCTATTCCAATCTCAAGAATATTCATCTTTACAGCCTCCCATTCTTCCGATTGCTTCACTTCATTTACGATTTCATCCAACGTAATAATCCGTTTATCCTTTATCTTGACCTCAGGATTATCAATCGTGGTATTTTTCATATACTGCAGCAGGCTTATCAGCTCAGGACGGCCATTTTTACTGGTCATGTTCAGAAATATTTTCTTCGTGCCGTCATCCAGGGGCAGATCTGAAAATTCTTCACATTGCTCCGTAAAGGTATAGATTGCCCGGTCCCGTCCGAAAATGTCCTCCTGCGTGATAAAAATAATAACAGTTGACGGCAGGTGCTTATACCTGGTCGTCTTTCCTGCCTTCAAAACCGGGGTGTCAAGCAGGCCCTGATAAAATCTCGCTCTCCGCCTCACATCGTCCGCTTCCGTATCATTCTGCATCTCCGTATTAAAACGGCGGTCAGATACATCCCGTGCCCAGGCATCCAGCCGGATAGCCCTTTTCCCGCTCTTATTAAGCACTACCTGCTCCACCTCTACCTCCGCCAGCTTCAAATCCGGCTCATCCAGAATAATGCTCAGCGTACTTTCATAGGCTGTTTTATTCTTCATGACAGATAAAAACAAAGCAAAATCACTCAGGTTAAACTGATAGTTTTGGGACGTTACCTGTGTGGTAACCGTCCCGGTTGTCTTAGAATCCATAGGCATTCCTCTCTTTCTTTTTTGGGCAGAGAGAACCATGCCTTCTGCAGCTGCACAGATTATCCGGCAGCTGCTTTGTTCTCCCTGCTTATTCTTTTGTCAGCAAGGAGTTCATGCATTACCGTACATATGTAAAAATAAAACCTCCGTCAGGCAGAAGTCCGTACATATGCCGTCCATGCACACGCGAAGCTGCGTGCAGATACCGGTCTGTGGGCTGAGTTGCCTTCACAGAGCGGCGCAGAATCTTAAAAGATAAAAAGATTTGTTGAAATCATTGCTTGTCACGATTGTAGCATATGGACGTAGTTTCTGCAACATTTCCTGATAGTATTTATTTGTATAACCGTTACCACCCCCCGCCAATAAAATCGCCTTGCGTGTGACCGGATACCTGCTGGCACCACGTTTTCTCACGGACTGCGTAGTAAATGCGCAGTCCCATATGACCTGTTACATAAAAATCAACAGTTCAGGCACAAAAAATCAGGCATCCCGCCGCCAACAATCTCTGTCCGCCTGGCTGGATGCCTGTCTTTTCATTTATTCATATGTTCTGCGCAGTCAAATATCCATGCAGGCATGGCTGCTTGGCTCCTCGCCCGCGGGAGTAAACAGAAATCACCGCCAAAGCTGCCGCATCAGTCTACCGTAACCCGGAACACCACCGGCTTGTCGGTATTGACGCCGTTCACCTTCACATGCAGCCCTTCCTCATCCCTGGACCAGCTGCACTCCGAATCAAAGCCAAGGATCTCCACGTTACGGATGATGCCGTGGAAGTTGGGCTTCTTGGAGGCATCCTGTTCGCCCAGCGCGGGGAACAGATAGCTGCCCTCCGGCGAACATTTCAGGGCTGTGGCATAGATATGCTCTCCCTTCGCCGTGTAGCGCACATCCGCAGGAGTAAAATCCTTTTTAATTCCGTCGGAGAACTGTCCCTCCACAATCTGCGTAGGGCCTTCTCCGTATTTTCTCCACACTCCTGTGTCATAAATTGACTCCCCGTTATCTCTCAGCCAGTCGCCGATTTCTGTCAGAATCCGGGTGTCCTCCTCCGAAATGGTTCCGTCCGCCTTCGGGCCGATATTCAGAAGCAGGTTGCCGTTCTTGCTCACGATATCTACCAGATCACAGATGATATCCTTCGCAGGCCTGAAGTCATTATTTTCCGTATAGCACCAGGAATTCAGAGCAACCGCAGTATCGGTCTGCCAGTAGTACGGCTTCACATCCGCAAACTGCCCGCGTTCAATGTCCACCACCGCCGTGCCGAACATAAAAGCATCATGCTTGTAGTTGATGAGGACCTGCTCACCCCACTCCTCTGCACGGTTATAATAATAAGCGGCCAGCTTTTTCAGGTAAGGCTTAAAGGCGCTGTGCTGTATCCACCAGTCAAAATACAGAAGCTTCGGCTGGTATTTATCAATGATTTCGCAGGTTCTTACCAGCCAGTCCTGAAGATACTCCTCCGTAGGCTCCGGTTTCCCGTACAGATCCTGATGATCCGGCTCCGCCATGGACGGCCAGTACAGATCCCCTCTTTTCAGAGGCTCCTTAATGTCACTGTCGAATTCCTTTCCATGACCCAGGAAAAACCAGTGCTCCGCCCGGTGGGAGGAGGCGCCGCCTATAAGCCCTCTTTTTGTAAAGGCTTCCGTCAGCTCTCCCAGCGTGTCCCTCTTGGGTCCCATTTCCCCGGCATTCCAGTGGGAAATTTCACTCTTGTACATCTGGAAGCCGTCATGATGCTCCGCTACGGGCACCACGTATCTGGCTCCCGCCTTTTCAAACAAATCAGCCCATTCCTCCGGGTTGAATTTTTCCGCCTTAAACATAGGGATAAAATCCTTATAGCCGAATTCCTTATGCGGCCCGTAGGTTTTCACATGATGCTCAAATTCCGGCGTTCCCTGAATATACATGTTCCGGGGATACCACTCATTGGCAAAGGCCGGAACGCTGTAAACGCCCCAATGGATAAAAATACCGAATTTTGCCTTCACGAACCAGTCAGGCATGGGATGGTTCCCCAGGCTCTCCCAGGTATCCTTATAGGGTCCCTGCGCGATTACTTTTTCTATTTTTTCCAGATATTCCTTCAATTCCGCCATCAGTCCGTCACCACACCCTTCTGGAGCATGACATTGGCATACAGCGCCGTCTCTCCTGTCGCTATGATTGCATACGCTTTTTTTGCTTCCTCGTAAAAAGCAAACCGTTCTATGTGGCCGATAGCCTCTCTGCCGCGGCTTTCATATTTTTCCTCGATCTGCGCATAGGTTTCCCAGATAGGCGTCTCCACCTTATCACCGGGCATTACCTCCATGAGGGAAAAGGGCTTTTCCACATAGCTGTCCAGCGGAAATACCTGCAGTATGGCATCCAGTATTTCAGGGACGCCGTGTCCGTCCATGCGGATTACCTTCGCATTTTTGCCCATGGATTCTGCGGGGAAGTTGCCGTCTGCTATGACAATGCGGTCGCTGTGGCCCATTTCGCACAGAACCTTCAGAAGCTCGGGAGATAAAATTTTCGGAATTCCTTTTAACATGTGATTGTCCCCTCCATATCCCACAGGTCTTCCCAGCCCTTTGCCCCGGCCCACAGGAATACCTGTCCTTTGATCAGTCTGCAGTTTTTATCCGCCCTGCGGATGCTCTCCATCTCTTCTTCGGTTAGCGGATCCTCAGTTACGCAGGCAAGGTTGCTTACATACTGGGGTTCCTTCACGGAAAAAGGAATGGGGATCTGGCCTCTCTGCGCAGCCCATTTAAGGCACACAAGGGCAGGATGAATGTTGTGTCTTTCAGCGATTTCCACGATTTCCGGCATCTGGGTATCAGCGATGTCCTCTGCGGTTCTGTCCCGTTCCGGACGGGAAGGGGAACCGATGGGACAGTAACCGATAGGCTGAATGCCGTGGGCTACGGCATAATCAAACAGCTCCGGCTGCTGAAATCCGGGATGCAGTTCCATTTCCAGGGCCGCCGGCTGGATTCTGCACAGCGGCAGCACTGCCTCCAGCTTGGGAACGGTCATGTTGGACATGCCTATATAGCGTACCTTTCCTTCATCCACCAGCTGTTCGCACTGTCTCCAGGTGCTCATGAATTCTTCCACACTAAAGGGCCTGGAATCGGGATTCCGGGAATCTCCGTCACAGCCGGGCGCATGATAGTTGGGGAAGGGCCAGTGGACAAAATAAAGATCAATACAGGAAAGCTGCAGATCCTGCAGGCTTTTACGACAGGATTCCAGTACCTTGCCTTCACCATGCATGTCGTTCCATACCTTGGAGGTTACGAACAGATCCTTTCTTTCCACGATGCCTTCCTGCATAACGCGTTTTAACACTTCTCCGATTCTGTCTTCGTTCTGATATACCGCTGCGCAGTCAATCAGGCGGTAGCCCGCCTTGATTCCTCCGTAAACGGCTTCCGCCACCTGTTCCGGGCCGTATTTGTCGGAACCGAAGGTGCCAAGCCCTACCGCCGGAATGGTCTCGCCTGTGTACAGGGCGCGGCGGGGGATTTTATTCTGATCTATGATTGCTGTCATATTCTCTCCTTTTTGCCGGCAGGAATTTACTTTGGAAATTCACGGCTGCCGTTTCACACAGCAGCCGCCTTTACCGCCGGCTTTCACCGGTTACTGTTTAGTCAAAAACAACTGCTACCTTACCGCAGTTTCCGCCTGCCATAAGCGCATAGGCCTCTCCTGCTTTTTCCAGCGGGAATTCATCCGTAATCAGATCCTCCGGATGGATGCCCCAGCGGACAAGGCGCTCCACCAGTTCCTCCATTCTCCACAACGAGGTTACCCAGGAGCCATAAATGGTCTTCTGTCCATGGATGATGTCGGGGCTGGGATTAAAGGTGCAGGTGCCGCCTTCGCCGACGAATGCGATTTTGCCCCATTCCCTTGTGGCACGGATGGCAAGCTGGCGTCCCGGATCGCTGGCGCTGGCGTCAATGGCGCGCTCCACGCCGTTTCCGTTCGTCACCTTCATAATGCCGTCCATGGCTTCGTCTGGTTTGAACACATAATCCACCAGTCCCAGTTTCTTTGCCAGGCCGATACGGTAATCATTCATTTCCACGCCGATGAGCATGTTGGCTCCCATAGCCTTTGCAAGCATAAGCGCAGCCAGTCCCACCGGGCCCAGGCCGGTTACCAGCACCGCATCGTTGCCGCAGATGCCGATTTTTTCAATGGCTTCATATACCGTGCCGAAGCCGCAGGCTACCTGTGCGCCGTCCTTGTAGGTCAGTTCGTCAGGCAGCGCGATCAGATCCTTTTCATCCGCCAGGATGTAGGGCGCCATGCCGCCGTTCCTCTGCCAGCCGTAAGCCTGACGGAAACGGCTCTTGCAGGATATGTAATAGCCTCTGCGGCAGTCGTTGCATACGCCGCAGCCGGAAATATGGTAAACAATAACCCTGTCGCCTTTTTTAAAGCGTTTTAAGCCCTCTCCTTCTTCCACGATAACGCCGCAGGGCTCATGGCCTGCAACCATACCGGGAATGTAGCCCTCCGGACCTTTTCCCACATGTTCCCTGTAGATGCAGCGGATATCGCTTCCGCAGATGGTGGTAGCCTTGGTCTGGATCAGCACCTGGCCGTGACCGGGCTTGGGAATTTCAAATTCCTTCATTTCCACTGAGCTGTTGCCGGGCAGTGTCGCCCCTCTCATTCTCATTTTTTCCATTGTTTAACCCCTTTCTTTTCTAAAAAAGCAACCGTCAGGACAGTGAACGGCCGCTCTTCTTCAGCCTTCAGCCGCTTCACAGCAGCCGTGACCGTATGTCACAAATTGTGTGTTAACTGATATCCTTATTATAAAAGCTAATGGGAAAAAGTATTAGAGAAGGATTTGACAACTTGCTTCATTTTATGTCGCATCAGCGCAGGTTTCTTGACTTCCCGGCCAGGAAACGTTACATTAATATATAAGACAGAACGAAACAGGTCAGGCAGGCCCCGCATTACTGCGTTGGCCAAATGAATATACGTACGGCAGCCGCCGGCCCAATACACAGAGCTTTTAAACGGTTGGATGATATTTGAAAGGAAACAGAAGATATGCGCACGAATTTCAGCGATCTGGATATCCGCTTCACCATTGGGGATACGCGGTTTCAGGCACTTAATATTATCTATGAAAGATTTCTCCGCACGGTTCCCAGCCACAGCCATGGCAGCGGGAGCTATGAAATCCACTATATTCCCCGCGGCTATGGCCGTGCACGCATCAATGGGCGTTTTTATGATATTGTGCCCGGGACGCTTTATGTGACCGGGCCGCATGTGGAGCACGCGCAGACACCGCACCTGGAGGATCCCATGTGTGAATATTGCATTTATCTGAAAACGGAAAAAAAGCGCCGCTCCCAGCCCTCCGCCGGGCCGCAGCCAGACGGCAGGGAACGGGCGTTGTCCCTGTTTGAAGGGACCACCTTCTGGTTCGGCCAGGATACCCAGAATGTGGCTTTTCTGATGGAAGAGCTTTTTTCCGAACTGGAAAACCGCTATACCGGTTTTCAGCTGCAGGTGGAGCTGCTGCTGCAGCAGCTTCTGGTCAGGCTGGTGCGCAATTATGAAGAAAAAAAAGAAACCGGGAGGGCTTCCGGCTTCTCTGCGGCGGCTGATAAAACCTCCGTGATCATTGAAGATTATTTTCTCTATGAATATCAGAGCCTGTCCTTAGAGGAGCTGGCCGGCAAGCTGGGGCTTGGCACAAGGCAGACGGAACGGCTCCTGCAGAAGCATTACGGCAAGACCTTTCTGCAGAAAAAAACGGAGGCGCGTATGTCCGCCGCTGCCATCCTGCTTTCCGACAGCAGCCGGAGCATCACCTCCGTGGCTGAAGCCCTGGGGTATTCCTCCATGGAGCATTTTTCCTCCGCATTTAAGAATTATTACCAGCTCAGTCCAAGGCAGTACCGGAAGGAAGGGGCTTATCACAGCTTTCCGGAGCCGTAGCCGCAATCAAATTCTACCACAGCTTTCCCGAAAGCAGCGGCAGCGGTTCCAGAAAGCGTTCCAGAATTCCCTCCTCTGTGACGCCCGTATCCAGGCTTCCTATCGTATCGTTCCAAAGGCAGTAAACCGCCCCCGCCATCCGCCCGGAATAGGCAGGCAGCATTTCCGCCTGTGTCCCAGCGGCGAAAAGATTTGGCTCCCACTGCTTCAGTGCTTCCAGATCCAGGCGGTCGTAGCCGCCTCCCGGGATAATATACAGGCTGCTGTTGAGGGAGTTGATGATGGTAAAGCCTTCCCCATACATATCCTGCGGATCGGCCCATTCCATATTCCAGATCTGCATCTGCACATTTTCCGAAGCCACCTGCGTCCTGCCGGGCAGGCGGCTCAGGCTGCCCCACATACGCACGGTGCGGCCGCTTTCCTGAATCATGCTTATCATGTCATTGGCAAAGCTGCGGTAATCCTCCCCGTCCGCAAAATATTCATCCATCCCGATATGGACCAGCCCGCCTGCTTCAAAAACGGGATCCTCCCCTTCCAGATATTCCTTCCAGAGCTTTTGCACCAGGTCAACTGTCCCTTTTTTACCCAAATCAAGCTGATCCACATTATCCGGCTCGTCCGCCAGGGCATATTCCGGGAAAATCCTTGTCAACGCCAGGCTGTGGGCGGGCGTGTCAATTTCAGGGATCACCTGCACCCCTTTTTCTGCCGCAAAACGGGTGAGTTCCTTCCACTCCTCCCTGGTCAGGGAACCATCCTGGGAGGTGATTCCCTCTCCCCTGCTGTTTTTCAGCCCGGACTCCAGACGGAAGCCCGCATAAGCGGTAAACGCGTTGGAAATGGAATCGTTTTTTCCGCTGGTGGAAAGAATCTCATTGTCATTCAGATGCACACCCAGATTATTCATTTTGTGTTCACTCAGAGTCAGGACAATCTGTTTCAGGGTTTCCAGGGAAACCATCCTCCTGCCGATATCTATATGAAAACCCCGTACGGAATAGCGGGGATAATCCCGGATCGTGCCGCAGGGGATTCCCTCTCCGGCATTTTCAAGAAGATCGGCGGCCGTGACCGTTGCCCAGATAAGCCCCTGGAGCTTCTCTGCCCGGAGCACCATAGTGCCTGGCCGGATATCGATCCAATAGCCTTCTTCCTTCAATCCCATCTCTTTTCCGGCAAAGCCCAGATAAATATCCCCCGTCTGCAGGGAAGCTTCCTCACCGGAAACCACCGTCAGCTCCTCACCGGACAGCTTTTTCCAGCTTTCCTGTAAATCCAGGGCAGGCTGCCTAAGCTCTGCCTCCCTGTCGGCCTGCATCACAATGCGCTTCGCATCCCCTGGAGGGAAAAAACCGGCGCCTCCCTTCCATTCCGAGACCTCAGGCGATAGCCGCGGCCGGTCATTTACCACAGACGCTTCCGAATTATCCACAGACGCTTCCGGATTGTCCGTAAAAACGGAGGGCGGAACCGTTACATAATAAGAAGGGGAATCCTCATATTTATCGCCCTGCGAAATCCGGTATCCCACGGTAACCACTTTTTCCTCGAGCGTGGGATATACCGTGCCGTCCTCGTCAATGATTTCCTCATAATCCGATCCAAGCAGCCGGATTTCATATCCTGCGGGCGCTTCGGGAAGGGGCAGGAAACGGCTTCCGTCTTCCGCTGTCCTGATTTCCGGAACCTGAAGGCACCAGGATACCGGAGCCTGGGCGTACACTTCCATTTCCAGCAAAGAAACGTTCTGATAATAAAGGTACTGGTTTTCCTCCGTATCGGAAACCGCCGTGGTTCTCAGGCGCAGGAACCTGCCCTGCGCCTGATTATCCAAAACCACATGCTGCTCATTGGTTTTCGGCGTACCTTCCCACAGGGCGGCCTGTGTCCAGTGCTCCCCGTCCCGGGATACCTCGATTACAAATCCCAGCACGTTCAGACGTTCCCAGTAAAGGCTGACAAAGGCAAAGCTCTGCTCCTGTGGAAAAGAAAACTGCAGCCAGTGCTCCGGCGCTCCCGCCTCATTGGCGCTGGACCAGCGGCCGGCGCCGGCATTTTTCTTTCCATCCGCCGCCAGCTGCGGCAGGAAGCTGTCATTCTCCACACTGTCCGCCGTCACCTCCACACCGGGCATCAGAGCCAGATTCTCATAATAAAAACCATGCCCACCAGCACCGGCAGCCGCGTCTCCTCCACCCAGGATCTCTCCCCCGTCCCCTTGAAGCAAGACACACGCCAGCAGAAAAAGCAGCGCCAGCATTGCCAGACAGGCTGTTTTTATCCCTGGATAATCTCTTTGAGTTTTGTCGTTATTCTTTGCCATATTACTCCTACCGCTGAATCGCTTTTACAGCTTCACAGCTGCGTATATTTTTCTTTTTCCTGACAACAGGTCCCCAGCTGCCTGTTCTTATGAGCCACTCAGAATTCTATCCCTTTCCTGGCCGTGATTCCTTTTTGGTAAGGGTGGCGGACACAGCGCATTTCCGTAATATAGTCCGCAGCATCCGTCAAAAAAGCGGGGGCATCCCTTCCGGTGCATACCACCTCCACAGCCTCCGGCTTATGCAGCAGGAAATCCTTCAGCCTGCCGCCGTCCAGCAGCCCCCAGTTCACAGGATAGGTCACCTCATCCATCACAAGGACATCGGCCTTTTCCTCCTGTGCCTGCAAAATCGCCTCCTCCAGAATCCGGTTATGAATTTCTGTCAGCTCTTCCTTCTGTTCCAGGGTCATAGAGGAAAAAAATCCGAAATCCTTTTCACTGCGCAGAAGCCTGATTTCAGGGATACGGGCCAGGCTGTGAAGCTCCCCCGTATCCCTGCCCTTCATGAACTGCACAATCAGCACCTTTTTCCCCGATCCTGCCGCACGCAGGGCCAGTCCCATGGCTGCTGTGGTTTTTCCCTTTCCTTCTCCCGTATATAAATGAATCAGTCCTCTTTCCAGCTTCATCCCGACGTCCTCCCTTTCCTTTTCACATATCGCTGTCTTCCTGTTGTGACAGTCCTTATTTCCGCAGGAGGAACACAGCTCTGTGCAGGCCGTGTCCCCCAGCCGTGCCTGGTACACCACGCTTTTTTTCGGTGAAAGTACGTAAAAGCGGTTGAAGGAAACCGTTGTCTGCCCGATTTGGGAAAACATCCCTTCCATGGCCTCCAGCGGAAGCTCACTTCCCGGAAAAAGCATCTTTTCCACGAACAGCCCGTATTTTCCCCTGATTTTTTCATTCAGCTCCTCATAGGCTTTCCACAGAAGCTCCGTGCAGATACACTCCGCCATATAGCTTTCCGTGAGCATTCCCTTTGCCGCATACCCTTCCTGGAGCCGGTCCGGCCCGCTGCCAAGTGTCACGATCACCTGACAGAAGCCATGTCTTCCGCCGGGAAGCATAAAAGCCTCACCGGACGCGGTTATGTTGTCCTCTGCGCCGGCCATCCCGGCTTCTTCCCCAACTATTTCCCCGGTTTCTTTTTGGGCTTCTTTTTTGGCTTCTTCCCCGGCCGCCTTCCATATCCTGTTTCCGATTCTTTCCCTATCCGGCCCGGAATACACATAATAGCCTTCCGGATCCAGATATTTCCGCACTTCTTCATAAACCTGAAAAAACAGCGGTAAGTCGGTATCCTGATAATGATACCGACTTATTGCTGTTTGTATATCTTCCTGTGTTAATTGTGGATTAAGTTGTATTTTTTCCATACTCCGCTTTCCCGGTATATGTGCAGCCCTGGCCGAAACGCCGCACCTTATCACTCATCAGTCAATGCCCTTCACCTGCATGGCTCTCATGGCATTGAGGATGGCGATAACCGCCACACCCACATCGGCAAAAACCGCCAGCCACATGTTGGCAATTCCGAAAGCCGCCAGAATGAGAACAAGGATTTTTACTCCCAGGGCAAAAACGATATTCTGTTTTACAATGCCCAGCGTCTTGCGGGAAATCCTCATGGCTGCGGCAATCTTGGACGGTTCATCCGTCATGATTACCACATCCGCCGCTTCAATGGCTGCGTCGCTTCCCAGGCCGCCCATGGCGATTCCGATATCCGCCCTTGCCAGGACCGGCGCGTCGTTAATGCCATCTCCCACAAATACCAGCCTGCCCTTTGATGATTTGGATGCGATGATTTTCTCCACCTCATCCACCTTATCACCGGGAAGCAGCTCTGAGTGAACCTCCGTCAGGCCTATTTGCGAAGCCACATAATCCGCCGTTTCCTTCCGGTCCCCGGTGAGCATTATCACCCGGTTAACACCCTCGGCCTTCAGCCCGCGGATACATTCTGCGGCATCCTCCTTGATTTCATCAGCAATAAGGATATATCCCAGATACTGGTCATTCTTTGCTACATGGACAATTGTACCAATCTGCGCGGCATTGGTAAAGCTAATTTTCTGCTGGCGCATCAGTTTTTCGTTTCCGGCATAAATGTCAAATCCGTCAATGACTGCATGGACACCGTGCCCAGCCAGCTCTTCCGTGCTTTCCAGCCTGTTTTTATCCAGTTCCTTTCCATAGGCCTTCTGGATGGAAAGGGAAATAGGGTGGTTGGAATAGCTTTCCGCATAAGCCGTAAGCTCCAGCAGCTTCTCCCCGGAAATCACCTCAACACCGTTTTCAGAAGCAGGCTTCACCTCCGTCACCTTAAAGGTTCCCTTTGTGAGCGTGCCTGTTTTATCCATAACAACAATTTCCGCTTCCGCAAGAGCTTCCAGATAATTGCTCCCCTTGATCAGGACACCCGCTTTGCTGGCGCCTCCCAGCCCGCCGAAAAAGCTCAGCGGCACACTGATAACCACGGCGCAGGGGCAGGAAACCACCAGGAATGTCAGCCCTCTGTAAATCCAGGTGGACCAGCCTCCTAAAAACAACGGCGGAATTACTGCCAGAACTGCGGCACAGAGCACCACAATGGGCGTATAATACCTGGCAAATTTGGTGATGAAATTTTCCGCTTCTGCTTTTTTGCTGCTGGCGTTCTCCACCAGATCCAGGATTTTGGACACTGTGGATTCACCGAAGGGCTTGCTGACCTGTACCTCAAGCACACCCGTCAGATTGATGCATCCGCTGATTACCTCTTCGCCGCAGAGGACCTCTCTGGGCACGCTTTCACCGGTGAGCGCCATCGTATCCAGGCTGGAATTTCCTTTTGTAATCACGCCGTCCAGCGGGATTCTCTCGCCGGGCTTCACCACAATCGTCTCACCCACGGCCACTTCATCCGGGTCCACCTGCTCTTCCACGCCGTCCCTGCGCACATTGGCAAAATCCGGACGGATATCCATCAGCTCCGTTATGTTCTTTCTGGAACGGTTCACCGCGTAGCTCTGGAACAGCTCACCCACCTGGTAAAACAGCATTACCGCCACCGCTTCCGGATACTCCCCTACAAAAAAGGCTCCCACCGTGGCAATGGTCATAAGAAAATTCTCATCAAAAACCTGGCCCTTGCCGATGTTGCCCACCGCTCTCTTCACCACGTCTCCGCCCACAATCACATAGGCTGTCAAAAATACGGCCAGTAATACATACCAGGGCAGCCCCGGCGCAAAATTCTCAATCAGTACAGCGGCCGCAAAAAAAGCGGCTCCGATGATAATCCGTTTCAGTCTTTTCTTTAATTTCCTGGTCATTATTCTTCATCCTCCTGAATATGATCAAGCCCCTGGCTCAGAATTGTCTTGATATGTCCGTCGGACAGCGAGTAAAAAATAGTCTTCCCATCCCTCCTGCTCTTCACTAAATCCATCTGCTTAAGCACCCTCAGTTGGTGGGAAATTGCCGACTGCGTCATATTCAGTATCTGCGCCAAATCGCAGACACACATTTCGGAACAAAGCAGCACATACAGCATTTTAATTCTTGTAGTATCCCCGAATATCTTAAAAAAGTCAGCCAGATCATCCAAATCATCCTCCGCCGGCATCTGCGCATTTACTTTTTCAACAATATCCTCATGGACATGAATATATTCACAGCTCTCCGCATGCTCATAATTTCTTTTCATAGAAGCTCCTCCAATCATATGGTATCCTTTATTTATTTTTTCATTCAAACATATGAACAATCTTTCATATGTTTAATGCTATTATATTCATCTCATGTAAAAAAAGCAAGTACTTTTATAAAAAAATTTGATTTATTAAAATTGGGGGCTCATACATTTTATTCAGCCCTGCTGCTGTTAAAGTTCTGCCCTATTTGGCCTTTATCCATCATTCCCATGTTTTCCGGTTTCTGTGTCCGCCAGCCTGTTTGTGCATAAAGAATGACCGCCCCAAGCACCAGGGCGGCCATCTTCATGAAGGGTATAATCAACCAATAAATGGAAGAAAGCGTAAGACGCTATTCTTCACCCACCTCAATTTCCAGGAATTCGGGTGAATCGAAAAACTCTTTTAATGTAATACCAAGTCCTCCGCACAGCTTGCAGATTGTAAAAATCCCCGGGTTCTGGGTAGAACAATCAATGATGTGCATCAGTGTCGTCATCGGAACTGCGGAACGGTAGGACAAAGTATAATAAGACATGTCCTTTGCCGAGCAAAGGGTCTTAATACGGTTTGCTAACTTCTCCTGCTCTGACATATCCGGCCTCCTCAGCTTATAAATACATTTTATCCCATTTTTTAACAAAATTGCTTCCATATACGGTAGTAAAATGGTAAATTTTTGTTAAATCATGTATTTATTCCCGAACAATGCCGAATCATTACTACATTTTTATGGTTTTCTTATTCCGCCCTCCATCCATACTGTTCCAATATATTCCTGGGGAATTCCACGCGCGCCGTCATCAGCGGATTTACGATTTGGCATACCGACATATGCGAAACCAGCGACATCAGCATCTCGGATTTCACTTCCTCCAGGCCGGTCACCCTTCTCACAAATTCTTCCATCAGCCTGGCGGCTGTCTTTCCCGCCTCAAACACAGTAGCCGCCGACTGAATGGTAATTACAGCATCCCGGGTTATCAAAAACGGCGTGGGGATTGGATTTTCCTTTAATACACTTACCCTTACGGTAACCGTTCCCGCAATTTCCAGCCCGCAGCCAAAAACCTCTCCGTCTCCCATCAGGGCATGGAGATCACCCATGGAAAGCAACGCTCCCGGAACCGCAACAGGCAGATAAAGGACCGTTCCCGCCCCGATTTTTCTACAGTCCATGTTGCCGCCGTGGACATCGGGAACAGATGTGGCTATCCCTTCTCCGGCAGGCGCCGTTCCGATAACCCCTATCATGGGACAGCAGTCAAGCAGCAGCGTATCATCAAAGCGTATCTTATCTCCCTCGATTTCATACATTACCGCCTTTGCTTCCGGCAGTCTGCCTGCAAAAATACCCCATGAAAAGGAAGCGCACATAACGCCCCTGGAATGCAGGCTGATATCCAGGATTTCTACTTTCAGCACATCCCCCGCATCCGCGCCGTTAATATACAAGGGTCCGGTTGCCGGATTTCCCAGGGCGTCTTCCCTGTCTCCCAGAGGACGCTCTTCACTGGTTACACTGTCGTCATAGCAGTCCCTGGTTTCAAATATTACTGTTTCCCCGCTTTCGCAAATGGCTGACGGAGGAATGTTTTTATCCAGTCTGTCATATACCTTATCCCTGCTGATTGTAAGCATCTTCGGCTCCTTTCATAGTTCGGACGCAATCTTTGCATCGTCCGGACCGGTCATTTTCGCATCGGCGGCATCCACCGACGTTTCGGCCGCCCGTTCCGCATCGGTGGCATCCTCTGGCGTTTCGGCCATCCGTTCCGTCTCTTCACCCCCGGCCAGCCCCAGCCCCTTCAGAATTCCCCAGATATAGGGAGCGCCGAACATACTGAGCTTCTTCGGCCCGCGGATCGGCTCACCTGCCGCCCGCGCCTCCAGAATCTTTTTATAAGCCCGAAGCACGGTTGCCTCGGTAATGGATTTTTCCTTCCGATCGCAGAAAAGCTCACGTCCTTTAATCCGGTAGGTAAAGGGAAGCTTTTTGCTCGTATAAAAGGTGGTTCCCTCATAAAGGCTTACCGCATGCCACAGACAGCCGCCCAGCAATGCTTCTTCGCCGCATTCCTTTACTGCCTGTACAGCTTTTTCACGTTCCCTGACAAAATTTTCGTCCATACTTTATCCTGTGTCTTTCCTGCTTTTCTATTTTTCAGCATCTTCCCGGAAAAGCTGTGGGAGAAAATCATAGATACACTGTCTCCAGACATTCCAGTCATGCCCGCCTCTATACTCCCTGCGCACACAGGGAATCCCGTTTTCTTCACAGAAAGCATCGTCCTCCGTAAAAAAATCCCAGAACTCATCCTGCCTTCCCATAGCCCGGAAAAACAGATGCTGCTTCTCCTGGAATTCCTTTTCCTTCATAATTTCCAGATAGCTGTTATCCGGGTCTTCTCCGATAAAATTGTGCATAAAACCACTGAACAGCCCCTCCCAGCCAAAAAGCTGCGAATAACGGCAGACCGTCATGCTTGTCTGCATGGATCCCATGGAAAGCCCGGCCATCGCCCGGTGGTCCCTGTCCTTTTTCACCCGGTATTTCTTCTCAATGAAGGGAATGATATCCTGCACAAGCTCCTCCGGGAAAAGGCTGTGCCGGAGCACTGCCTCCCCATCCCCGTCTTCCTCCATGACCATACCGTTTGCCATAACGATTAGCATGGGCACGGCCTTTCCTTCTGCCAGCAGGTTATCCATGATATGATTCACCTTTCCCTGCCATATCCAGCCCCGTTCATTCTCCCCGAAGCCATGCTGCAGGTAGAGTACCGGATATTCCAGCGTCCCCTCTTCATATCCCGGCGGCACATAGCAGATGCAGCTTTCCGTCCTTCCGGTAACAGCAGAAGGATAATACTCATGCCTGATATCCCCGTGAGGCACATCGTGCATCTGTAAAAATTCCGGCACCGGCCCGACCTCAATATAGTTCACCGGCCGTGAAAAGCCATAACCTATGGAAAGAAACGGGCTGATTGCCAGACAGTTGTCCACGTAGAGATGCACATAATAAAATCCCGGCTCCAGAGGCAGATCCACCGTCCACACATCCTTTTCCGTCTCCAGGAACGGATACATGATATCGCCAATCTGCAGCTGGACATTCATCGCATTAGGAAAACGGAGCCTGACATAAGGCATGCCTTCCGCGCGGTACAAAAGGCCTTCCCTGGTATTATGGGGAACCGGCTTACCATCCGGCGCCGTCATTACAGGCCGGCTGTACGCGCAGGATTGCTCCACTACCGCAGGATTATCCAGCCATTCCTTATCAGCATCGATTTGTCCGCGCACCTCTATGGTTAAATCCTCTGTAACCGCCTCCGCGGCCCTGAGCGTTTTCAAAACGCCGTCCAGATAGCTTCCCAGCCTTCTGCGGCTCTTTGACAGCCCTTCTACTATAATATGTATTTTCCCGGAAGCTTCCGTAAGCACCGCGTAAATATTATCAAGATTTTCTCCCCTGGATTCCGGCAGATTCAGCTTTTCCTGCAGATACCTGTACAGTTCCTCCCTGGATCGGATCCCTGCAAAATTCAAATTTATCATACCCTTTTCCCTGTCCCTCATATTTTCATTCGTATCTTCTTTATCCTTCATCTGCAGTTTTCCTCCCTTTAAAAGCCCCACAGCGTTTCACTCCGGATCAGTCCCCGGAAATCGCCCTGCGAAGCTTTGCCTTAATCCTCTGAAGCGCATTGTCCGTACTTTTTCCATCCTTGCCCAGTACCCGGGCAATCTGGTTATAGCTCATCCCCGTAATGTAAAGATCCAGCACCTGCTTTTCAAAGCCGCTTAATTCCTTCTCAATCGCCTGCTCCAGCCCTTCCACATTTTCCCGGTCGATAAAAAGCTCTTCCGGACTCATTTCCAGCGCTGCAGGAATGGCGTTCATCAGACTGTTTTCCTCATTGCCATCTCCATCCGGCCCGATGTTTTTGCTGTACAGGGAAATATAGGTGTTAAGAGGCATGTGTTTCTTCCGGGAAGAGGCCTGCACTGCCGTATACATCTGTCTGGATACGCAAAGATCCGCAAAGGTGCTGAAGCTGGCATCCCTGCCGCTGTCATAATCCCGGATAGCTTTGAAAAGCCCAATCATGCCTTCCTGGATTAAATCATCGCTGTCCCCGCCTAAAAGGTACATGGACTTGGCTTTTGCCTTCACCATGCCCTTATATTTTTCCATAATGTAATCCGTGATATCATTTTCACCGTCCCTGAGAAGCACGATCAGCTCCTCGTCGGTATATTCCCCGTAGGAATCTTTCATTGGGAATCCGTTCCTTTCTTCTGCCTCGACTGCAGAATCCGTATCAAATCCGCCGCCACATGCTCTCCCAGAATCTCATAGCCCTCCGCGTTGGGATGTACGCCGTCCGGCATGAAATGCAGGACATTGTCTTTATCATGTCCGTCCAGAATATTGGAATTGTAAAGGTCAATCACTTCCATTCCATGTTCGTCCGCCAGCTCCTTGATGACATCCGCGAATTTATCCTGGGGAATCAGGTAGGGGTGCTGGATTTTCAGGTAATCCTGAAGGCTGTTGGGAAGAGGTGTCATGAAAATCACCTCCGCATTGGGATAGTCCGTCTTCAGCCCATCCATCAGTTCATCCAAATCCCCCCAGAAGGTTCTCCTTTTACGCTCCGCGGAATTTCCGAATTCCACCAGGCTTGCACAGAACTCGTCATTTGTGCCGCCCATTACAAGAATGATATCGCTGTCCTCAGGGATTTTCTGGTAGCGGTCTACAAAGGCGTCCGCCCAGTATCTCCCGATAGAAGAGCCTCCTATTCCCAGATTATATACTTTTCTGGCATCCAGCGTTTCCTGCAGGATATGGGGATAGGCAAGCTCCTGATAATTATCCAGATTATCCAGGTTTACGGCCTGGGTAATGCTGTCGCCCAGACAGGTTATTTTGATATCCGAAAAATCAATGTTGTTTCCTGATATCGTCTGTTTATCCAGTTCATTGGCGAAAAGCGTTTCCTTATGGGAACTGCGGACCTCCTGCCGTTGGGCCAGGGTGTAGTGTTTCCTGTCAAAAGGATCCTCCAGCTTTGCCGTATTCCTTCCCATATGAGCTATGATATCACTGTCGGAAACAGAATTGCCTGAGGCACTGCTGCCTGAAACGGTGTTGCCTGACATACTGCTGCCTGAAACTGTGCTGTCGGAGGAACTGCCTCCCGATTCTTCTTTGCCGGCCTCACTTCCGGAGGAGTTTTCCTTTTTTGAATTCTTATTTCCACCTGTGCTGTTTTGGGAAATGCTGTTTGCAGATATACTGTTGCCGGAAGTGCTGCCGGACAGGGAATTTCCTGAAATATCATTTTCTGAAATACTGCTGCCGGATACGCTTCCTCCGCATGGGCGGAGTAACTGCCTTGCAGGAATTCTGTTTCCTGAAATCTGATTCTCACCGCCGTCACTGCCGGGGCCGCTGTTGCCGGACACCTGGTTTCCGCTTACAGACGCTCCACTGTTATTTTCTGATACCTGATTTTCATGGGCGGATTCCCCGTTGCCATTTCCGGATACCTGGCCTGCATCTCCGGCTTCTGCGCTGTCATTTCCGGATACCTGGTCTGCATCTCCGGATTCTGCGCTGTCATTTCCGGATACGAGACTTTCATCTCTGCCTTCTCCGCCATCATTTCCGGACACCTGGCCTGTGTCTCCGGCTTCCTCCCCGCCGCGGTCCATCGTCTGTCCTGTGTCCTGCTTTCCGTCTGCCGCGCCTTCGGAGTCCTTCCCGGTTTTCGCCGTCGCCTCCTGGGCCTGTCCTACAGACTCATGCGACACAGAATCCTGCACCGACGCGCCGGAATCATCAGCCGCCTGTCCTGCATCCGCTGATCCATTTTCTGTTTTATCCACGGTTCCCACGCTCTGCAGCCCGCCGCTGTCCGCCTGCATGACTGGAGCGTCGGCCGCTCCGGACTGCCTGCTGCATGCCGCTGTAAAGGAAATCAGGAATACAGCCAGAAGACCGCATCCCGTAACCGCCAGAAAATTCAAATTTTTCATTTTTTCCTAATGCTCCTGCAATCTGAAGGAATGTTGCCTCTGTAGCTGTGAAGGGTTCAGGCAGTTACCTTCCTTCTACCTTTTTACATAAGTCTCTGTCTGACAATTTCATAAGCCAGCACGCCTGCCGCCACTGAGGCATTCAGGGAGTCAATGTTTCCCTTCATGGGGATGGACGCGACAAAGTCACAGTTTTCCTTCACCAGCCTTCCCACGCCTTCGCCTTCGTTACCAATAACAAGGCCGATTGCGCCGGTCAGGTTCAAATCATACATTCTGGTTCCGTCCATGTCCGCACACACAAACCACATTCCTTTTTTCTTTAACTCGTCCATGGTTTTTACCAGATTGGTCACCTTGGCCACCGGTGTGTAATTCAAGGCCCCGGCAGAGGTACGGGCCACGGTTGCAGTCAGGCCCACAGCCCTGTTTTTAGGAATGATGACACCGTGGGCGCCCGCCAGGTTGGCAGTACGGATGATCGCCCCCAGATTATGGGGATCTTCAATATTATCCAATAATATCAAAAAGGGCGGCTCCTGCCTTTCCTCAGCCAGCTTCAGCATATCTTCTACCTGTGCGTATTCATAGGCAGCGGCATAGGCAATAACCCCCTGATGTTTTCCTGTTTCAGACATCTGATCCAGACGTTCCCTGGAAACATACTTAATGAGACAATCCGTCTTTTTCGCTTCTCTTTTGATGGTCATAATCGGACCGTCCTGACAGTTGTCCAGAATAAAAACTCTGTCAATGGTCTTTCCCGAACGGAAGGCTTCTATAACCGCATTCCGCCCTTCTATGGTCAGTTCTTCGTATCTCATAACCGCTCCTTCAGTTTCGCTCCGGCAGGTCACACCGGAACGGATTTTTCATACTCTTTTTATTCAGAGAGCAAGATCAAGCTCCCTGAGTGAAATTTTCACCAGCTCCATCAGCCGTTCCATCCGGCCGTCCAGATAAAGGTAGCCGTAAAGCGCCTCCAGCGCGGTGGCCTTCCGGTAATCCCCTACGGAAGCATTCTTGGCCGTGGTATAGGACTTGGCATTCCGCCCCCGCCTGTATACGGCTAGCTCCTCCTCCGTAAGATACTGCTGCAAAACAGTTCCCATCTCCGCCTGTGTCTGCGCCTTGACCAGATGGCTTTTTTCCTTATGCAGCCTGTTGGGGGATGCATTATGCCGCTCCACCACCACAGTCCTGATAATGAGATCGTAAATACAATCCCCCACGAAGGCAAGAGTCAGGGGGGAGTAGGTCCGAAGATCTACTTCCCCCAGGTTGAATTCTTTTTTAATCTGCGTAAGCAGGCTTAAGCTCTCTTCCATTTTACTCCCTCGCGGGTATCCTCCAGAATGATTCCCCTCTCAAGCAGCTCATCCCTGATTTCATCCGCTCTGGCAAAATTCTTTGCTTTCCTGGCTGCCTGACGCTCCGCGATCAGCGCTTCCACGTCCTCATCCAGCATTTCTTCCTTTTTCTCCACGATAAGCCCGCAGACATCGGCCAGCTCCTTGATTTCATCCAGCAGCGCTTTTATATAAGCGGCGGAATTATCCGCGCCGGCATTGGTATTGGCGAATTTCACAAGCTCAAAAATAGCGGCAATGGCGTCCGCCGTATTAAAATCATCGTCCATGGCCTCGTCAAACTTCACCGCAAATCCGGCAGCCTCCTTAAGAAGCTTCTTCTCCTCTTCCGTGGCTTCGCCCGCGCCCGCTTTTTCCAGAAGGAAATTCAGGTTGGCTGCAGCGGTACGGATTCTGTCCAGGCCGTTCTTGGCCGCTTCCATCAGCTCGTCGCTGAAGTTCAGCGGGCTTCTGTAATGAGCGGAAAGCATGAAGAAACGGACCACCTGCGGATCATATTTCGCCACAATATCACGCACGGTAAAGAAGTTTCCTGCAGATTTGCTCATTTTTTTATTATCAATGTTCAAAAATGCATTGTGCATCCAGTACCTGGCAAAGGTCTTGCCGTTTGCCGCCTCGGACTGGGCGATTTCGTTCTCATGATGAGGGAAAACCAAATCCTCCCCGCCTGCGTGGATATCGATCTCTTCCCCCAGATATTTCTTGCTCATTACAGAGCATTCGATATGCCAGCCGGGACGGCCTTTGCACCAGGGGGACTCCCAGTAAGGCTCCCCGTCTTTTTTCGGCTTCCAGAGTACGAAATCAAAGGGATCCTCCTTCTGATCCTCGCCGGATACCAGCAGGGAACGCTTGCCTCCCTCCAAATCGTCCAGATTCTTATGGGAAAGCTTACCATATTCCTTAAAACTTCTGACACGGAAATATACCGTGCCGTCCTCCGCCGCATAGGCATGCCCTTTGTCAATCAGCTCCTGTATCATATCCAGCATGCCGCAGATTTCCTGGGTGGCCTGGGGATGGGTGGTGGCAGGCTTCACATTAAGGGATTCCATATCCTTTTTGCATTCCGCGATATAACGCTCGGAAATCACCGTGGAATCCACGCCCTCTTCAATCGCCTTCTTTATGATTTTATCATCCACATCAGTGAAATTGCTCACATAATTTACTTTATAGCCCTTATGCTCAAAATAACGGCGCACCGTATCAAATACAATCATCGGACGGGCATTGCCGATATGGATCAGATTATATACGGTGGGGCCGCAGACATACATTTTAACCTCACCGGGGGTAATCGGCACAAATTCTTCTTTTCTCTTTGTCAGGGTGTTGTAAATTTTCATCTTGACTGGTTCTCCTTTTTCATATTCTCAAATAATTTTATCGTAACTGTTCAGGACGCTCAGTTTTCCGTCTGTTTCTCCCCGCATGACACGGGACAGCCCTCCTGCCCCTTCTGACAGCATTTTATCTTCTCGTGACACCGTTCCTTCTGCCGGCAAACCTCACGATAAGCGCATTTTCCTTCCTCACAGCTTTTTTCCTCTGTTCTTTTAAGGTAACGCACTTCCGCCTCCAGGTCAAGCAGTCTGTTGATTAATTCACTGTTTGCATGCTGAAGATTGGAAATATCCTCTTTCACAGGGTCAGGCAGATTGACCTGATCCATGGTATCACGGGGAATCGGCTGATTTCCCCTTTTCACCACCCGGCCGGGCACCCCCACCACAGTAGAATTGGGCGGCACCTCCTCCAGCACCACGCTCCCCGCACCGATTTTGGAATTTTCCCCTATGGTAAAAGACCCCAGCACCTTGGCGCCGGCGCTTATCATAACATTATCCCCCACCGTAGGATGCCTTTTCCCATGCTCTTTCCCGGTTCCCCCCAGCGTTACCCCCTGATATAAGGTCACATTATCCCCGATAATCGCCGTTTCCCCGATAATCACACCATTTCCGTGATCAATAAAAAACCCCCTGCCAATCTGCGCTCCCGGATGGATTTCAATCCCCGTTTTCCTGACCCCCCTCTGCGAAATCCACCTGGCCAGAAAAAAATGGCCCGATCGATACAGCTTATGAGCCAGCCTGTAATGAAGCATGACCTTAAAGCTGGGATAAAGAAATACCTCCATAGAAGAATGTATTGCAGGGTCACGCTCCCTGATAATCCTAATCTCCTCTTTTATGTTTCCTATAATACCCATTTACCTTCCTTCTTTCCAGGGCAACAAATAAACCGCGGTTCCTTCCCTTCTCTGCAACAGAGACGGTTGAAGCCGCGGTTCCACTCTAATTCAGGTTAATACCTGCACTCAAAACACGTAACGTGCGTAAACGTACCCGGCTACAGGAAAACTCCCCTCACCCGATCAGCTCCCGGAGGCACTTTCAGCCATATCTGCCAGGAATGCTTCCAGCCGGTGACACTCCCTCTCTGCGGCAAACCAACAACCTACTCTTTCCGTTCATCGCCTTTTTCCTTCATTTGCTATCTATATACAGGATATGCAAAACTCCTTTTTTTGTCAACTTCTTTTTACTTATTCCTTCTTTTTACGTATTCCCCCACTTAACCCCCTGACACATTGTTCTAAACTCTTTATCAACCAATGCTAACTCGTATAATCCCTATGTATCTATCCGTTTCCACTATCCATCCTCCCTACACCTACCGCCTGCCAGGCCAAACGCATCCGCGACAGGAGAACGGAACTGGAGCGGATGCGTTTGGCCCTCCCCCTCAGACAATTTCGTTGATGCATACGTCGCGGAGGGTTTTGATACGTTCCAGCCCCTGCAAAAGTCCCTCCCGCTCCCACCGGTATCCATTTCTGAAGCCGAAGCATTCCTCCGCCGGCCTTCTTCCGAACAAAAATGCGGTCAGCAGCTCAGGCGAGGTTTCCGCATAAATCTGCTGTCCGACTTTTCCCTCGTCCATTCTGCACACGCTGCTTTCGCCGGGACCGGTCCGCCATCTGAAAAAGCCATTGTTTTCTTCAATCATGCTGTCCTCATATTTCAGCAGCACATCCAGCTTCTGCCTGCAACGGATGAAAGAAAGCATGGCGGGCAGACTGATAATCCTTCCCATAATTGCCGGCTGGCTGACAGTATCCGGCTCAAGCACAAGCTCCTCAAATTCCGGGTAAATCAACGCCTCCTGTATCACCGGGCCTTTTTCCCGGCTGTAAAGGAAATAGCCCACAATCCGCTTATCATCCAGAAGCAGGAAACTGTCCCCCTGCTGGGCATACATTTCCTTCAGCATCATTTCATAGTACTCCGCGGAGCGTTCCGTATAAACCTGGAACCTGCGCTCCAGCAACGGAACCGCAAAACGCACCACCTCCGGGATATCCTCTTCCTCCATGGGCCTGACCTCCAGCATACCGTATCCCGGCTGTTCTTTTTTCTCCAGGACATTTTCCGCCGCCTGCAGTATTTTACGTCCGTCCCGGATAAAAACAGGTTCTCTCGATTCCCCTTCCAGCAGGTCGTCCGCCATCAGGCCGAACTCCGGCTGAAAAATCCACTGAGGCTTGTCATAAATATAGGCAAATTGGAAAGGCTCATAAATTTCAGGCGCCGCAGGCTGTAAGAAGGCAAACGGCTGTCCGGCGGCATTCAATTCCCCGCAGGCTTCCTTCAGCAGCCTGCCCATGAAGCCATGCCTGCGCCACTCCTGCCTGGTCGCCACTCCCACAAGATAGGTAGATTCTATCTTCCTGAATATACCGTCCGTCTTCACGCAGACCTGATAAGGCGTCATGGAAACCATGGACAGCAGCTTTCCATCCTCCTCCAGTATCAGGGCGTTGTTTTTTTCCGCCTTATTATCAAAATAATAGTCGTTGAACAGCTTAGTGTCTTCTGCAAAAGCTTCTTCCCACAATTCCCTTAAACTACGGCAGCCGGCAGCCTCCAGCCGTCTGATCCGCTGCTTTTGTAATTCCATCCCTTTATCCAACCTTCTTCATTATTTATGCCTTCGGGCAGCCTCCGCACCCGGAGCAGCCTCCGTTCACATCCTGGGAATACAGGCCATAGGGTGTATTCAGAAGGCAGACGGCCTGGGAAGAAATGCCCTCTCCTGTCCCGGTAAAGCCAAGCCCTTCCTCTGTGGTTGCCTTTACATTCACCTGATCCACCTCAATTTGCAGCGCCTGCGCAATGTTTTTACGCATTGTATCGATGTGGGGACGCATTTTAGGCGCCTGCGCAATGATGGTTGCGTCAATATTTTCAATCAGAAAGCTGTGTTCCTCCAAAAGTTCGCCCACCTTACACAGAAGCTCCATACTGCTGATTCCTTTATACGCGGGATCGGTATCGGGGAAATGCTTTCCGATATCCCCAAGCGCCGCAGCGCCAAGCAGGGCATCCATGATGGCATGCAGAAGGACATCCGCATCCGAATGGCCGAGAAGCCCTTTTTCGTAAGGGATTTCCACTCCGCCGATAATCAGCTTCCTGTCCTCCGTAAGGCGGTGTACGTCGTAGCCCATTCCTATTCTCATGTGTTACTCTCCTTAATAATCTGATCTTTTCAAAATGCATGTCGCAGCTTCAGCCTGCTCTGCAAGGGAACAGGCTGAAACCGGACTTTAATGAGAGTATACCACATTTTCCCTTTAAAAAAATCATTTTGAGGAGATTTTTTCGATTACATCAGCTGCTTTCTGCGCTCCTCCGGCTTTTCTGAAGCTTTCTCCGATTCCGCCCGCGGCCACACGAAACCGGGCATTCTTCAAAACCTGCAGGATGCTTTCCCGGATTACGGAGGCTTCCCTTCCCGGCAAGGGGATTCCGGCTCCCACCTCCTGTACGCGGCGGGCAACCGCGCCCTCTTCCGGCTGCTGGGGAAACAATACCATAGGCACGCCGAAATACAGGCTTTCGCTCACACTGTTCATGCCGCAGTGGGTAAGAAATACATCAGCCTCCTGAAGCACCTCCAGCTGATTGACCCTGGGTATTACCTGAAAATTATCCGGAATAACTCCGAGTCCGGAAATATCTGTACGCCCACCTACTGACATAATGACATCCAAAGCTTCTGTTTTCAGCGCTTTTATGCAGCTTATGTAGAAATCCTCCTGCCTGTTCAGCACGGTTCCCAGGGATATGTAAACCAGCGGCCTGCTTTTCTTATGTCCTGACGGCTTCGGAACCGCAATGGAAGGGCCGGTGAAGGTAAATTTATCGGAAAAGGTTTCCGACATGGGCTGGAATTCTTTCGATGTATAAACAATGGTTTCCGTATCATTATCATTTTGTAACAGCTCGTAAAACTGCCGGATTTCATAACCATGGCGACGCAGCTGTCTGAGCCTGGCATTGATTCGGGGCATCCCGGACAGCATACGCAGAAGCTCCGAAAGGCTCTGCTTCATAAGACGCGCCGTCTGCTGGTTAAATGCAAAGGTGGTTGTGGAGCAGACGAAGGGAACATTCAGTTTTTTCGCATACAGCTTTCCCCAGATACAGATGGAATCCGATACTATACAATCCGGCTTCCAGGCCCGCAGCTCACCCAGTACCTTATCTTCCATGGCAAGCGTTACATCCACAGCCATATCCACCAGGGAGGACAGATCCTTGCCTACTTTTTTGTCAATATCTTTTGGAGCGGGAGGCATAAAATCATCGCAGGGTATGCAGACGGCGCCTGTTTCTTCAATACGGGACCGGAATTCATAAAAGGAATAGTAATGGACCTGATTTCCCCTTTTTACCAGCTCACGGACGACCTCTATGGTAGGATTGGTATGCCCATAGGCAGGAATACAGAAAAATACAATTTTACTCATATCACAGTTTTCCTTTCTTTCACATATGCACTTTTGTATTAAAAGTATTACTTTTCTTACTTTTCACACTTTTACTATAGTTCATATAAGATCGGATGTCAATGAAAATAAATCAATTGTTCATTATTTAGCTTGACGGTTCATGTAATCTCTGCTATCCTCAATACAAACCAACCGTCGGTTTATATGGAGGCATTATGGGAAGAAACAAATATCCTGAACAAACAGTTGAGAAAATCATAATTACAGCTGCCCGGCTTTTTTCAGAAAAGGGGTATGAGCAGACGAGTATCCAGGACATCCTGGATGCTCTGAAGCTGTCCAAAGGCGGGCTTTACCATCACTTCAAGTCAAAAGAAGAGATTCTGGAGGCTGTCATACAGAAGAGGGCACAGTATGTTTTTGACAGTTTCCATGAACTCATTCGTAATACTAAGGCTGAAAATGCAAAAGAAAAGCTGAAAAAAATTCTTTTACAGCTCGCGGATGACTCAGAAACCCATATGTTTGATAAGGTGTTATCATCGCAGGCAAATCCCTATTTCGTAGTCGGAAGCATGCAGTCAAGTATGCAACAGGATGCGCCGACTCTCTGTGAACTGATTGAAGAAGGCATCAGGGACGGTTCCCTGCAGACGACACAGCCCGCCCTTTGTTCAGAAGTTTTTCTGATACTTCTGAATTACTGGGCAAATCCGGTATTGTTCGGGCGTAACTGTGCGGAAACAAAAGAACGTCTGAATTACCTGCAGTTTGTTATGAGGCAGCTTGGCCTGGATATTCTTGACGATAACATAATTGCAAGCCTTGCCGAGGCTTATGGCTGATATAATATATCTGATGATTTTATCTGGAAAGCTTGGAGCCGTTTTTTCTTGAAGGATGTAAAAATGACTGTTGCCATAGACGGTCGTTTTTTTTAACAATATAAAGACCGACGGTCGGTTTTTATATAAGATAATTAAATATCATATTCCAGGAGGAAAAGGAAATGGATCAGAACAGATTACAAAAAAGCACAATAAAGGCAACAAAGAAAACAATGGAATTAACCCGTTCCGCAATGGAGCATACGCAAAAGACTTTAGAAAAAACCCAGGAGCTTAGCCGTTTTGCAGCGGAAAAATCAAAGAAACTGCGTACACTGTCAGCAAAAGCCGACAGAATCGGAACTGCTGTGGGAGGAATTGCCGGGGTGGGCCTGCTGCTGGGAGGCGCAGTTTGGATGTGTATCGGTAAGCCTGCGTATGCCGCCGGGGCATTAATAGCAGGCGCCGCTGCGCTGCTGTCTAACCGCATTCATTATTATCAGATGAAGGGGAAAAAATAGGGATCTGGGATACCCAGGGAAATCTTTATAAAAGATGCTTTTGAGAATTGGTGCATCTATGGCAGAAGATTGGATTATTTCAAAACAGGACAGCTAAATAATTTGTGTTTTTAATTTCAAGAAGGCCGCGGCAGGGATATGGCATCACTGCCTTAAAGCCCTCCCGGCGGCCGATATCGTGCAGAAGCCCCATTACATGCGCCCGTTCGCTGTCCATACCGTTGATTTTGACTGCAATCAGACCGGCATTTTCCGCTACAGAAATACTGTGCCGCACCCAGGGGCCCGGCATTTTTTCTGCTGCCAAATCAAGCTCCCGTCCTGCCTCCTCTGGTGTTAACATATTCATTCCTCCTGATTTTTCCCGGGGAACATATCATCAAACATCTGTCCTGTGCTGTCATAAGGAAGGATGCCGATTCCCTGTTCTTCATCCGCAAGCAAAAGCAGCATGTCCCCCGGTTCGATCTGAAACATATCCCGTACCTCTTTTGGAACTATAATCTGTCCCTTCGGCCCTACCTTAACGGTAGCCACAAATTTACCTTTCGGCGGTTTAAGCTTTGCCATGACAATTCCTCCCTTTTATCTGATACAGGAAAGCAGGCCTTCGGCAAATGCCGCCGCTGTATACTGCCTTCCATTTTCTCATCAGACTGGCAGGCAAGGAAATTTTACTTTATTTCCTTCCGCCAAGTCTTACTTGTAAGAAAAAGCGTACCATCATTTACCTGGCGCGTCAACCGGAACAATAATCTTCTTGTCTCTCTTTTTATCTTTCTTTTTCAACCCAAATAAAACATTCAGCACAGGAATTCTCACAAACAGTTCCCCCAAAAGCACTGCCGACGCCAGTGAAAAAACAAACGTCATTATATAATTCATTATGTATGGAAGAGCAAGCTTTTCCGAAAGAAACCATGCAGCATAAATCATAGGAACATAGTGAAAATAATAAATGCCGAAGCTGCGGGTGCTCATCCGGGACGTAAAGCAGGTGCTTCGGTTCCACCACCGGCCGGCGGCTCCCAGTATTGCCAGAATCATGAGCCAGGTATAAAGCATCACCAGCCAGTTATTAACCACAGCCTGATAAGGCTTCCCCCAGGAAACGGCCGTCTGCGCCACACCTGCTGCAAGCCCCGCCGCAAGCAGCAGAATACAGTGCTTTTGCAGGCTCCGCTGGACTCTGTCATGAGAAAATACATAATATCCCAAAAGGAACAGAAGCAGATACAGTCCGATACGGAAGGTATAGGCAATATACAGAAGCCGGGCCGCTCCCAGGATCGGCAGATAAAACGCCAGCAGTACAGGAATACTACAGCGTTCGCCCCACGCAGAAAGACGCCCCTTTTTATCGGCTTTCCGAAACAGCACTAATACCAAAGACAGTACAAAAAGCTGAAGAAGGAACCAGGAGGGGCCCATGCCATTAACGATCCGGATGCAGAATATGATTGGCGCAGGCAATGCCGCAAATACTTCCTCCATGTGGTTCACCCGGAAGGAAAGCCCCGATGCAAGCGGCCCGATTAAAATCAGATAGGAAACAAAAGGCACCAACAACCGCCATACCCTCTCCCGGATATATTCCCTTCCGCTCTTTTTGCTGAGGGAAAAGCGGGCGCATATACCGCTGATCACAAACAGAAGCGGCATAAACCAGGGATAAATCAGATAACCGATGGCATCCATGGCTGGTATACCCGGCGCATTATAGCTCATCACCGCCCCGCAGCTGCAGTATATACTGACCACATGAAAAACCAGCACCAGCACAATTACGCTCCAACGGATATTATCCAGATAATATTTTCTCATTGCATTCCCTCCAGTGAAAGGCACATAATGCCTGTATTCCTTATCCTGCTGTACATCTTGTCACATATGTGTCATAATCAAACCATACAGGAGGTTCGCCCTAAAAGCAATCCTCCGGGGAATAGTGCTACAGAAATGAAATATATGTGACAGGAGCCATACTATGAAAAAAGGACAATCCCATCCCGCATCCGCCCTTTCCCAGAAGCTTCTGGCGGACGGCCTTCTTTCCCTGCTGGAGCAAAAGCCCTTCCGGGAAATCACAATAAAGGAGCTTTGCGCTCATTCCGATATTGCAAGACGCACCTTTTACCGGCACTTCAGCTCTGTGGAGGATGTAATGGCATATGTGGTTTCCCATATCATTGAAAATTTTAAGAAACATATGTTACAGGTGCAGAAAGAGGCGTATCCCGCTATTCTCGCTTCTTACTTCGCTTTCTGGAAGGATTACGCCTCTCTGCTGGAGCTTCTGAACAAAAATAATCTTGCCCACCTGATTTTTATTCCCTACATGCAAAGCCTTCCCGGACTGCCCTGGCTTTTTCCTCCCGGAAGCTTTCTCGACAGCTTTCCCGACAGTTTTCTCCGGGAGACGCCGGAGGGTGGAGAGGATATGGAGGTCCTAAACTGCCGGCTTTCTTACCATTCCGGCGGATTATGGAGTGTGCTCACCTATTGGTGCATAAATGGCTGCCGCCAGCCGGCGGAAAAACTGGCGCAGACACTGTGCGGAATGCTCTGAATGGCATCCGGTACGAAAATATTTTAACCGCAGCCTGATGACGTGGGCGGTCTGATGATTTTTTTGCTGCCAGATCCAGGATATCCCTTCCCTGGGAATTCCGGTCCCATAAATAATATCAAACTCCGCTTCCTTAAAAGGCGGAGCCACCTTTTTTTAACCACCTTCAGGCGGGTTCTGTTCCCGATCCGTTCCCACAGATTTTTATCATATTAATCCGCCTTACATCAAGGCGCACCGAGGCATAGAATTTCAGTGCCCGCCGGTGGTCGTCCGGTAAATCTCCCGGTTTATCACCGGATATTTTCTGAACCGTTCTGCTGTTTCCTTCTCTTTTCCGCCATTCATAGTTGCCCTCCCTTGTTATTTCCTATATACTGATTATATTAAAACCTGTAACTGTATAGTTTTTGCAATATGGCACTGTTAACCGTCAGGGGACATGCTGCAATTTTGGTAACCGGACATATGCCGCAAAAGAGAAGGAGGATCCTTATATGGATATTGAAATCCGCAAACTGACACCCGACCTGGCAGGGGATTATGCACACTTTTTCGATGTTACTCCTCACGATATCAACGAAGACGAAGCCAAATGCTACTGCGTGACCTGGCGCAGCGATGCTTCCTATGCGAACGAAGGGCACTGGTTTCCCACCCGTGAGGACAGAAGGGCGCATGCCATCCACTTCATCAAAACGGGCAGCCTTCAGGGCTATCTGGCCTATTGCGGTGATGAAATCGTGGGATGGTGCAACGCCAACGGGGATTGTCAATATTGCCTCGATTACCTGCGTTCCTCCTGGCCGATTGAAGAATACCGAGAGGATGTCAGAGTGAAATCCATATTTTGCTTTGTAATTACCCCCAGGCTGCAACGACAGGGGATTGCTACGCAGCTGGTGGAACGAGTCTGCATGGATGCGGCCGGTGAAGGTTATGATTTTGTCGAGGCCTATGTAAACAGCAATTTCATTGATACCTGCCAGGATTTCAGAGGGCCTGTCACAATGTATGAAAAATGCGGATTTGTCAGATTCGCTGAACGGGACGGCAAAACGGTTATGCGCAAGGCGCTCAGACAGCAGGCATAGGAAGTATCCAACACAGACCGGCTGATAAAAAAGTCAGAGCTAATAAAAAAGGAAGGCAAAAATAACATGGATTTGACATTAAAACTGAATGCACGATTTCAGCCAAAACACAGATTTGAGCTGGAGGATGCCCTGCAGGAAATTCTGGAAAAAGCGCAGGCAGGGGAGGTAACCGGAGGCGGTACGGCACAAAACTCAAACGGCGAAATTGCATACTGCGATATTAATATTTGTTTGGTGGAAGATACCCCGGATCGCCTGAACTGGCTGGTCTCTCTGTTCAATGCCATAGGCATCCCCAAAGGCAGCGTTCTGCAAGGTGCCGGACCTGAAATTGAGGTGGGAACCTTAGAGGGACTGGCCTATTACTCTAACGGCGCGGATTTGCCGGATGAGATTTACCAGACCTGTGATATCAATTATGTGATCGAACAAATGGAACAGGCAATGGAGGGTATCGGCAAAATGTACAGCTATTGGGAGGGCAGTACATACACCGCCCTGTATTTTTACGGAACCTCCTTTGCTGAAATGAAAGAAAAAATAGAGCCTTTTATTGCCTCCTATCCTCTGTGTCAAAAAAGCCGGATTGAGCAGATTGCTTAATTCCCGCTTACCATTGCCCGAATCTGAATGGGAGGAATGGATTTCTCTCTTTAAAAACAGGGTGACAGCATGAATTGGATACGAAACAGGCGAGCCTGAGGATGGGTATTATTTTTAATATTATGACTGACGGTTTTCAGTTCTTTTCAGGATTTTCGTCAGATTCATTGCAGGGAGCATGGTTGCATATGACAAATGAACATAGAACGGAACAAATCATTAAAAAATATGGATTTGATTTCACCAACATTTCCAAAGAAGAAATTATTGATCTGCTGCAAAAAGAAATTGCCGATTACCAGCCCGGCAGTTCCGAATACCTCAGGGTACTGTGCGGCTATTTATACTGCATGGGCGATATTTCAGACGTTCCCCTGCTTGAAAAAGCGAAGTACAGCATTAATATGGACGTGGGCTGCATGATTGACAGCGAGTGGATTGACAGCCTGAAAAACGGTGGAATCAGCTCCCAATATATCAGATCCAGGCAGGAAATCATTGATGACTTCGTACTGTATTACAAAGATTTTCAGGCCGAAGAGAAAGGGCTGGAATAATTCACTTTACCGGGCATCAGCGTCAGGAAGCGCTACAGCCCGGAAGCTTACGGGGGTAGCTATCATGGAATGGTTAAATATATTCGGTCTGTTCTTCATTTCTATCATTATGATTCCGAACATTATCTATGCAGTTCAATGCAGGGACGGCTTTATTGATGTTTGGAAAAACAAAAAAATAGAATTTCTGGAACAGGTTGGCCGTTTTGGCTGCTTCGGGACAATGATAATTAATATTCCCGGCACCTGTCATGGCTTTCCGTCAGACGAAGCATTCGCAATGTATCTGGGAATTAATGGGGTGCTGCTCTTCCTTTACTGCCTGATTTGGATTATCTGCTTCAGGAAAAATTCGCTTTTCAGGGCGCTGGCTTTATCCATCCTCCCCTCTGCAATATTTCTTTCCAGTGGAATCTTAAGCCGCTCAGTCCTGCTCACAGCGGCGGCAGTTATTTTCGCTCCCTGCCATATTTTAATCAGTTATAAAAATGCAGATCCCATAAAATCTACGAAACAAATCAAAGACCTCGCGGCAGAGCAGCGGGGTATTTGACCCTCGCGGCAGTCGCCAAATATCCATGCAAGCATGGCTACTTGGCTCGTTGCTCGCGGGAATAAACAACAATTTTTCTGGTAAATAAAATGGAACCCGCCCGCGAAAGGTTACATATGAAAATTTTACTTTTATGCCTGAATGCTTTTGAAACCATGGAGTTCAGCCCTTTTGTTGATGTAATTGGCTAGGCGCATGATGATTTCGGCTGTGATGTGGAAATTGATATCTGTGGTTGATTGCATCCGTCTGTGTGGCCGTTTTCCCGATGTCAAAAAGCGGCGTTCTGAAGGGCAGGAAAGCGATCACCTGCCGTCTGTGCGGAGGCTGTAAAAGAAAGGAACCGGAGGAGTCCGGCGCTGTTCCTGAAAATGATTGGCTTGTTGTCGATGGCAATATCATCACCTCCTCCTGCCTGAAAACCGCTCCCGAGGTTACATTCCGATTATTGGAAATGCTTACAACAAAAGAAAAAGCCCATCAGATCCGTGAGGCCATGGGCTTTTAACCGAACAGTTTGGGAGGGGAATCGAAATGAAAATACTATTGGTTTCCATGTTCCAAAATGTTGCCGGATTCTTCAACAGCGCAGGCTGTTACCGGATCTCTTCACCGGTAACGGCATTGATGAACATTATTTTCTTATAGCTGTCTGTTTTGCCATCGTTCTTTTCCCCCTTGGCAGGCTTCGCAGCGTCATACTGTAAGGTCAGGCTCCATGCCGGAACCAGCTTAACGTCCTCATAGCTGTCATTATAGGGCGTGGGGACATATTCTAAATCAGCGGCCGTGACTGTGATTTTATCCGTGGAATTACTGCCGTTACAGATATCAGCCGCCTTCTGCAGCGCCTCTTCAGCGGAAAGAAGCTGACCTGCCGCCGCGTCAGTACTTTGCATCTGATAGATAGCGCTGTAACGCAGCTCCATTATCCCCTTCTTTGAAAAAGATACTTCAACCACGGAGCCTTCCATGCCGCGTTCATTTGCCTGAGTCGTGTAGGTTTTCTGTGTTATGGGAATGTTATTGTCCACAACCTTGAAATAGAACCGGTAGAAATCGTCATCCGATGTGAACTTATCCTTTGTCTGATAACCATATGTCGGATCATTTTCTGATTTGTCATCCGCCGGCGTTATGCCAAACGTCTCCATATATTCCGACATTTCTTTGATTCTTTTATCCTGCTGTTCCTGCATAGCTGCCGAATCAATGGCGTAGCATTCCACTTCGTCCGCAACGTCAATTGAAAGCTTATTCAAAACAAGGGAAACAGCCTCAAGGGCTTCTTCCTTTGTCATAAAGCCCAGATTTTCCTGTCTGTATACCTCTCCCAGCCCGGTTCCGACAGAATTGATATCGTAATCCGCCGAGAAGCTGTCTGTGGGAAATTTGTAATATGCACAGTCCTTTGTCCGGTAGTAAAGGGTGCCCAGGGTTAACAGCAGCGATGCGCTACCATCGCTGTAGGAAATGCCGCCGTCTGCCGCAGCCGCTTCCTTTTTGGGTGTTTTGCCGTCAAACAGGACGGAGACTGCCTTCTGTTCATCAAACCACATCCTTTTTGCCGTCATGATATGGGCGCTGCTGATATCAGGCGCAAGGACATCCGCATCTGCAGAAAAATTACCGCCATAATCTTTACTGATATGTATGGTTGTGTTCCGGACCGATTCACCGGCAGTTAGAACATCCTCCTGTGCGTCCGGTGTATTTGTCTCTGCTGCACTTAACCCCGGAACGTCAGACGCCGATGCATCAGACTCCGATACATTTGCCCCTTGTGCATTTGCCTCCGGCGTATTTGACGCCCCTGCATTTGAACCGGCCGTGCCTGCCGGGGCCTTCGGCCCACAGGCCGTCAGGCCCAAAATAATGAAAGCAGCGATTAAAAAACTGGTACATTTTTTCATATTGCGCATCATATTGCCTCCCTGAGTCAGTATTCCGAATTTATCGGTAAGTTTTAAGAATCCGTCCGTTGCTTTCCGGCAAAAAACCTCCTGCCGCACCGGACATTTCCAGTGTAACAGGAGGTTTTGTCTTACTTTTCACCAAGTTGTGTCAAAGTTGTCAAATGCTCTGTTTTTTATTCATAAAGCCGGATGCTGAAGAAAGGCGTATATTTTTTCTCATCCTGCAGGAACTCTAAGTTAAGATAACAGTGTTCCCCCTGTCCCTTCCAGGTATGGATTCTTCCTGCTGTCCCTGGCTCCTCATTTACCTCCATTTGCCGGGGGTACAGGTCAATCCCCAACATGTAGCGTGAATTGTATGCCCCTGCTGCCGCTTTCCAGAAAAGATCGTAGGGCTCGCATTTGGTTAAAGGGACCCCGGCATGGCTGATGTCCCCGCAAAGATACACAGGGGTACCGGTTACGGCGTCCAGGATGACCTCATACTTCCCCAGCCCTATCCTCCAAAGGGAAAGCGACGCATCGGAGGATGACAGGAGAAGACTCGCTCCGGAATATTCATATTCAGCTGCCGCCTTTTCTGTACTGCGGGCAGCGTCGGCAGAACTGTCGTCAAAAAAGGAATAGCCGTACTCCGCAAAGACAGTCTGCATATCGTTCAAAAATGACTGTGCGGCGCTGATCGCATTTTCCTGCGTCAGTTCTGTATCCAGCGGCTCCCTTGTAGCGATAAGCAGTGCATCGGAGGTATCCTCTCCCGCAGCAAGCAGCGCCGTCATTTCGGATAATCCCTTCATCCGCCCGGCAAGCACCTGCGCGTTTATTTCATCATAGCCGTACAGGGCAAGGCTTTCCGTCCTGACATTACCGGAGACCTGCAGAAGCTGTGTTTTCAGCCGTTTTATCATCAACCGGGGAAGAACAAGGCCGGAAGAGATCAGGAGAACTGCCAAAAGGAAGGGGACTATTCTGTAGATGCCTTTATGCTTCATCACCTTCCGCCTCCTTTCTCAGCGTAAAGGAAACTGTTGTTCCTTTCCCTGTTTCACTGACATACTCCAGCTTCGTTCCATGTATTCCGGCAATGCGCGCGCACAGCGCAAGCCCCAGCCCCGCGCCGTGTTCCCTGCGGGAACGGGACTTGTCCACCATATAGAAGGCCTCCGTGATACGCATAAGCTCATCTGATGGAATCCCCCTGCCATTATCCGATACAGACACGCGGTAAAGCTCCTTTTCCGCGCGTCCCAGCAGTGTTATGTGCTTTCCGCCGGATTTAATCGCGTTGTCCAGGAGATTTAACAAAAGGGTCTTAAAAAGATCATATTCAAGCCTGACCCAGGCGGGTTCGGCCTGACAGACAAATTCCACGCCTCTTTTTTCCGCGGACGGCAGTAAAGAGGCTTGTGCATCCTGCATTACAGTTGTGATTTCCGTTTCCTCCAGCGTAAAACCGGTTTGATCCAATGCGAACAAATCCATGAGCTTGAAGGACAGCGCTTCCAGGCGCATCCCTTCATTCATGATAAACCATGCCGCCTGCTCCGTTTCTTCCTCAGACAGCTTCCTTTGATATATCATATCCGCATATCCGATGACAGAGGTCATGGGCGTTTTTAACTCATGGGCAAAATTGGCGGTAAACCGTTTCTGCCGGCTTGCCGCTGCTTCAAGCTCCCGAATCTTTTCCTCAACGGTATCCGCCATTTTATTATAATCCTGCGCCAGCCCGCCGATTTCATCCCTTGCATGGATGTTCGCCCGAAAGCTGTAATCCCCGTTTCCAAAGGCGCAGGTAGCGCGGCGCAGAATGGTAAGCGGCCTTGTCAGCGCCCAGGACAGCCCCAGGGCCGCCGCTGTGCTCACTGCAAGAATCAGAAAATACAGGCGCGTGCATTGTGCCAGCAGATTTTCCGCTTCTGAAAAAACCTGCGTTATATCCTGCTTTGTCACAAGGAATAAGCGCCGGCCGCTCTGCGTAAATTCACTTTTAACAATCAGAGAAACGGCGCCGTCCTCTCTTACCACCTGATAATTTATGTATCCCTCCTGAATATCCCCAAAATCCTGCGGAAAGGCGAGATCGGAATAATATATCCCATCCGCTTCTCCGGCTAGCAGCAGGCCGCCTCCCGTTCCCAGCAGGCTGGCAGCATTTTCCCCAATAGCTGAAAGCCTTGGTTCCGGTACGATTCCGCCGCTGAGCGTATTCAGAATTGTGGACTGGATGGTATGCTTGATAAGCTGATGCTGCATAAGCCCGCTGTCCTGCGCCCGGCGGAAGGAGTGGTTTAAGCTGAATGCCACGCAGGAATATTCCATCACTGCCAGGGCTGCCGTAAGTATCAGCGTTATGCTCAGAAAAAACTTATGGAAATATCTCACTGCTCCTGTTCCTCCAGACGATATCCGATGCGAAACACAGTCTTGATTTGCCCGTTCCACCCCAGCTTTTTCCGCAGCTTCTGAATATGGGAATCCAATGTCCGGGTTTCGCCGGTGTACTCCTCCTGCCATACGGTTTCATACAGCTTCTCCCGGCTGAGAACCACATTTTTATGCCGCGCCAGTTCTGCAAGCAGGTCAAATTCCTTTACTGTTAATTCCACCGGAGTCCCGGCTTTCCATACCTGCCGTGATGCGGGTGAAATGAGAACATCGCCTATCCGGATTTTTTCATTGGAGTGTCCGCTCCTGCGCAGGACTGCTTCGACTCTGGCGGCAAGCTCCCCAATCTGAAAAGGTTTGCACAGATAATCATCCGCGCCCAAATGAAGGCCGCGAATGCGATCCTGCACCTGCCCCATGGCGGAGATGATAATAACCGGGATTTGGACGGCGCGTATATTTCCCAAAGACCGTATGTATTCCAGCAGATCATAGCCGCTTATTTCCGGCAGCATCAAATCAAGCAGGATAAGATCATATTGCCTCTGTTCAATGAGATCCGCGCCTTCCTTTCCATCAAAGGCGCAGTCGCAGCTGTAACCGTCAGCCGTCAGTGTGCTCCTGATTAAATTATTTATGGGACGCTCATCCTCTATTATCAATATTTTCATCGTTATTTTCCCTTTTGGCTCACAATTCCAGGTATCCTTGTATCCATTTTATCACGCAGATGTGTCAAAGTTGTCAATTTGCCGCTGCTCATTTCCACAGATTGGCCGGTGTGTCAAAATTATACCACAAAATCCAAACCGTCCGCGTTCCATATTATGTATTTCAGGGCAAAAAAATAGACACGCATTTCTGTGTCTATTCTTTGCCGCAGGCTCAGGCTTTGCAGGCGCAGGACGGCCTTCCGTCCGCCCTGCATGCCGGGCCTGTGCCATATTTTATTTTTTCAGCAAATCTTTGTAAATCTCCTTATCCTTATCCGTAAACACATTAAAAATAACCTGTTTCACAGAGGAATTACCTTCCAGGAAGCGGCATACCGTTTTTACTGCAATTTCGGCGGCTATTTCCTGGGGAAAATGAAATACTCCCGTTGAAATGCAGCAAAATGCTATCGACTCCAAATGATTTTCCGCCGCAAGCTCCAGGCACGACCTGTAGCAGCCTGAGAGCAGCTCACAGTCTTTGCGGCGGAGCGGACCGGAAATAACCGGGCCTACCGTATGCAGGATATAACGGCAGGGGAGATTGTAGCCCGGGGTAATTTTCGCAGCGCCCGTGGGTTCCTCATGCCCCTGTTTGCACATTATCTCATTGCATTCCAGGCGGAGCTGCACGCCCGCAAGGGAGTGGATCATATTGTCAATGCAGGAATGGCAAGGTATAAAACAGCCTAAAAGCGCACTGTTTGCCGCATTGACGACAGCGTCTGCTTTTAAGCGGGTGATATCCCCCTGCCACAGGAAGATCCGCTCATCCAAATCCGATGGGATAAGCCCATGGCAATCAATGATCCCCCGTTGTTTGACCATTTGGGATAAATATGCATTCTGCACCTCTAAAAAGGATTGGGAAACCGGCCGGGGCGGCCGCACGTTCATCAGGGAACGGATTATGCGCCACTGTTCAGCTTCACCCTCCGGAATTTCCACACCGCTATATTCGGGCATATCCTTTATCAGGCTTTGAATCAGGTAACGCGCCTGTTCCTCCTTTGACATTCCAAATCACCTTCCTTCTTTTTCAGTTTCTGCCAGTTCCTTCAGCACCTGTGCGATATCTTTGCTGATGCAGATCGAACGCTCCTTAATTTCCCATGGCGCACAGGCCTCTGACAGATTAATGCACACATAAGCGGCGGCAGGGTTTTTATCGGTCATCTGCCAGAAAGGGTATTTGATGATGCCTGGCGTATTCATTCCCACGCCCAGCTCCAGATAAACCACCCTTCCGTCCTTATTTTCACGAAGGAAATCTTCATAGCGGCCGCACGCACGCATCCACGCCTCATCCTCCACGAAATAACCGTCGCAGCGCAGATTCACCTCCATATCCCCTCCGCATACCGGACATCTGGGAACCAGTTCGGATGGAATCCGGCAGTTTTTCTGCCGGGCCACCATGGCTCTGACCTGCGTTTCATTATTATAAAGCTTTTTATGGCAGGCTTTTGCACATTGGAACAGGCCGTAATCCCCCTGTGTGGCAAAAATCCTTTCGTCCGGGAAACCGGCCAGCCAGAACTGATGATCCACATTGGTGGTGAGTATGAAATAATTTTTATCCTTCAGAAGCGCGTACAGATCCAGATAGGGTTTTCCGGGCGCCACATCATAACGGTTATAGTAAATATGCCTGCTCCAGTAAGCCCATTTTTCTTCCTGAGTAGGAAACGGGTAAAAACCGGCGGAATACATATCCCTTAATCCGTAGCGTTCTATAAATTCACGGAAATTTGCCGTAAAACGTTCTCCGGAATACATAAGCCCTGCGGCGGCGGACAGGCCGGAACCTGCCCCCACTACAACTGCATCCGCATTTTTCAGAAGCGCTGCCAGTTCCCCGATTGGCCCGCTGTTCCTTTTTATTCTATGATACAATCCTGTCGGCATTTTTCTATTCCTCTTCTATCCTTTTGATGGCCTGTACCGGACAGACCTCGCTGCACAGGCCGCAGTGAAGGCAGTTTTCCCCTTTAATTTCAACCGGAATTTTTTCCAGGATACAGCCCTGGGGGCAGACCTGAAGGCATTTCCCGCAGCCGATGCAGGCCTCTGTAACCATAAATCCGCCGCCTCTTTTGGCTTCTTCCCCGATTGTATAGCGTTCCCGGAATATAGGATGGACACCCAGGTTAAAATATTCTATCACTGCTTTTTTCACGCAGAATACTTCCAGAACATATCGGCTGTTTCCGGGATATACGTTATTCATTATCTGGTTTTCTTCAAAGATACGGTCCAGCCATTTTTTCTGCCTGGTATCAGGCACCCTTTCCGGAATGCCGTTGACGCGTATCATTTCCTGATAACGGGTGAGCGCCGTGATGGCGACCTCTTTTCCATTCTGCAGCTCTCTGTAAAAATTCTTTCCTCTGGCGGTTACAAAATAAATTTCTCCTTTTTCCGGTTCCACATGCATGATATTGATAATTCGCACCTGGGGATTTCCGTGAGCATCTACGGTTCCCATGGATGTGCTGCATACATAGCGCAGTTTTCGAATACAGGTTTGCGCGTTCATCGGCTGCTCCTTTCCTTTTTGTCCTTCCCGAAAATGCCTGGAGAAGCTTCCTGTGCCGCTTCAGGCATTTGGGGATGAAGTTGTTTTCCAGCACTGCGGGTCGGGCGCGTACATATTTCCCGTATAGCCGAAGGTTACCGCAGGGCAGCCTCTGCAGAAGCGGAGAAGTTCACAGCCGGCACACTTTTCAAAGCTGTCATATTGCCGATACTGATCCATTTTTTCTCCCAGAAACAGATCCGCCATGCTGTCCGTCAGGGCATTTCCAATCCTGCTTTCCATCCTGCGGCAGGCATAGACATCGCCTGTGGGCAGTATCGTCATATGGCAGATGCCGCAGTGGCAGCCGTCATAAATAGTGTCTGGTTTCAGGTTCTCCGGGATTTTGAATATTCCCTTTTCATAAAGGAACAGGGTCCACAGGTGATCCTTGAGCTGGAAGGTGGTGCCGCAGCCCTTATATTGTTCAAACTTTTCCCAGCATTTTTCCAGATATGCCCGGTATTCCAGGGGTTCCATATGGAATTCCGCGCTTTTTTCCTCACTGGTGGGGCAATAGCGGCCCACGGCAAAAACATCGGCCTGTTTTTCCACCACTACATCAATCAGCCCGGGGATTTCGTCCATATTGGTTTTAGATACGGTGGACATGATGGCACAATACATTCCCGCCCTGCGGATGCAGCTGATTTTTTCCAGGGTAATGTCGAAGGAGCCGGGCTTGCGGAAGCTGTCGTGGGTTTCCCTCAATCCATCCAGGGAAAGCTGGTACTTACGGCAACCATAATCGTAGAGCCGGCGGCAGACTTCATCATTAAGATGGAAGGGGTTTCCCAGAATGGCGAAGGTGATTTCATGCTTTTTCAGCAGTTCCAGCAGCCTCCAGAAATCAGGGTGCAGAATGGGGTCGCCTCCGGTTATGTAAAAATACGGGGTGCGGGACAGCTTTCCGCACATATCCAGGCAGTTGTCCAGCACCTTTTCCATATCGCTATAGGACATCTCGGCCAGCTTTTTGCAGCTGTCTTCAGAAAATATGTAGCAGTGCCTGCACCGCTGATCGCAGTTGTCTGTTATGTGCCATTGAAAGGCGAAATAAGGGTTCATTCTGTATTCCTCCGGTATGTGGGCTGGCTGTTATGGTCGGGTTATCTATGGCGGCGGGGCGGGGTAGGATTGGTGCGGGTCAGGACGGGGTTTTACCTTTCAGGCGCTGATGCGCCGCAGGGGAAATTGCAGGCGCCTGATGGCTGCTCCGGATCTGAGGTTCCGCAGGTAGAACTACAGGCGCCTGGTAGCTATTCCGGATTTGAGGTTCCACAGGTAGAACTACAGGCGCTTGGTGGCTATTCCGGATCTGAGGTTCCACAGGCGGAGCCGCATGCACTTGGTTTCTTTTCCGGATCTGTCGTCCCGCAGGCGGTACCGCATGCGCTGGGTTTCTTCTCCGGATCTGAGGTTCCGCAGGCAGAGCCACACGCGCTGGGTTTCTTCTCCGGATCTGAGGTTCCGCAGGCAGAGCCGCACGCGCTGGGTTTCTTCTCCGGATCTGAGGCTCCGCAGGCAGAGCTGCATGCGCTGGGTTTCTTCTCCGGATCCGACGCACCGCACGCAGAACTGCGTGTACCCGGTTTCTTTTCCGGATCTGTTGCACCACAAGCGGAGCCACATGCGCCCGGCTTCTCCTCAGGATCTGATGCACCACAGGCGGTGCCACATGCGCTTGGTTTCTTTTCCGGATCTGTTGTCCCGCAGGCAGTACCACACGCAGTCGGTTTATTCTCCGGATTTGACGCACCACAAGCGGAGCCGCATGCCGTTCCCGCGCCTTCCGCTGCACGCATCATCCCCTGTACGCTCGTCCTTGCCTGAAACTCTCCGTTTCCGTTCCATTCATCCAGGTTTTTCAGTTTGTCCATCATTTTCATTTCCATATCAGCTTCTCCTTTTCCACTTTACTTCCCCAATTTCAGCTGCTGCCCTCATTTCCCGCGGCACTGCGCAGCATATTCGGCCGGCGCTGCAGGAACATACGGCGCAGTTAGTTTCATGTTCTATATCCATCATATACCCGGTTTTGCTGCAAAAAAAGTACGCACATAAAAGTGGGATAGTATCTCCAGGCATATTAGTATCCTTTTGGTAACCATGTACTTTCTTCAGAATTCAAAAAAGCATCCTCCGGTCAGGAAACCGGAAGATGCCCAATCGCTTTCTATATCATTTTACAAGAAAAATCTTTCAGAAAGAATCCGCCGCATACCAGAATACCGGCAACGGGAACCAGCCCACCGGAGCCTGCACATCCATGAACCGGCCATATTCTGAAAGCAGGAGCTCCTGCGCCTGAAGCTTATCAAGCACCGCCGCCCCCGGCTTTGCCGTACGTTCCACAGAAACCCCATTTTCATCCGCACATACCGTTACAGGCTGTCCGTCCAGGACCGCAGAAAATTCACCCAAAGCCAGTCCCAGGGTTTTCTGTTTCAGGGAAAGATAAGCCTCCAGGACATTGGCAAAATCAAAAATCTGAAACATCTCGCTGGGTTCCACACAATAAGACTCTGCAAAGCGTCCGATACGCTGGTTCAGCGCTTTATCATAGGCAGACGCCGCGATCTCAATTTCATCCCGCCCTGTATAAGCAAGATACGCCTTAATCACAGCCTCCATAATTCCCGCATCCAAAAGTCCCAGTTCACACACCGTATCACCGTTCCCACTGACAAGGATATATCCGGTTAACTTTTCGTTGTCCAGCACTGCCAGGGCCTTTTCCCCCATGTTCCGCACAATGGAGCCAATCTGCTCCTTCGGCCTCTCCACCCGGGCAGGACGCTGTCTGTTAATGTTGTAAACAAGCTCGTATCCGCCCTCCGCTTCCTCCAGCGGGCAAAAAGAAATGCCGCCGCAGTCCGTCTTCTTCAGTGCATGACGAATATTAGAACGGTTTACCGAATATTTATACTGCGAACCGCCCCGCGTAAACCCAAAATATTCATATCGCTGCCTCTGGCCGCCTAAAACGGCAATGTCACAGGTTTCGCGCATTTCCTTCAGCCATTCTCCCATCAGAACCTTCATATGGCCTTCGCCCCGCGCCTTCGGATGTACTGAAACGGTTCCCACAAAGCCTGCCTGCAGCGCTTTGCCGCCCACTTCAAGCTCTTCCCGCAAAACCGCAATCAGGGCGCGGATTTTTCCTCTTTCATCCACTGCTATACGGTGCATGGAGGCGGAATCAACGCCTTCTCCATAAACCCTCGGTATCAACGTTTCGAAATCATGCGGACAGTGCGCTTTACTGAAAACATAATCTGCAAATTCAATACAGGCTTCCCTTTCCTCAGGTTTTGCTTTTCTGTATTCGCTCATCGTAAGTTCCCCCTTTTTCTATTCCTGGATGTCTGTCTGAAAACATATGCAGAATCAGTGTATCCTTTCCTGCCGCCAATGTCAATCATATGAAATTCTGTAATACCTGGGCCAAAAATTTTGTAACGCTTCAGCAATGAATTTCCGGCTAAAGTTCCTACAAAGCAGACCATTTAGCTGCGCAGGCCAGCGCTTCGCACTGACCGCAGGGCTATTTCGCCTTCAATTCCGTGATTTCCTCCGCATTTCCCGCTATGCCCCCTGCCATGTTATTATCCATTTCCGCGGCATTCTGTTCCCACAGCTTCTGCATCATCTCCATGATTTTTTCGTTTGCATCCAGGGAAATCCCCAGTACGGCCCGGTCGTACCGGGAAAACGTGATGGAAGCACGTTCCCCGCTGACGCCATATACATCAATAGTAATGGTCGGATCGTTAGAGCTGTAGCCCTGGCAGTTATAGACGCATTCCTTCACCGCACCGCCGACCAGATTCTTTTTTTCCGCAAACTCCTTTGCCAACTTCATGTATTCACCTGGATCCTTTGCCAGCGCCGCATCCAGCCCCAAATCCACTTTTACGCTCAGAGTCCTGCCATACGTTGCCAAAAAGCCTTCCCCCGTTACCGCATCTATCATAAAGGTATAGCAGTTATCCTCAGGCCTCCGGGTTGTGCCGAACCTCACATCACCGCTCCAGAACGCCCTGGGGAAGGTTTCCGTTCCATTATCATAGCCCATATAAACCGTGGCTCCGTCCAGCCTGACCTCAAACAGCCTCCATAAAAGCTGCGCACCGATTTCCGCCGCTTCCTCCTGGGGCAGATCATTTTCCGTGGGCTTTTTATCCCGATAATATTCCAGCGGATCCGAAACTGCCGTATAGCTGGCTTTGCTGTAGCCCTCCGGCGCTGTCTGGCCCTGCGCCGCAGCCGGAAGGTTATATACGGTGGGAATCCGCTCCGTCCTTCCCATATCGGCAGCCGCTGCCGCCTCCGCCATGCCGCTGAACATGGCCGCACAGCCGCATACAAGGGCAAAAGCGCCTGTCACGGCGGCCAGAATGCCTGCCCCCTTATTTTTTCTCATTTTTCTTTCCATCCTGTTTTTCCCAACTTTTCTGTTCTCTCTCATTTTCTTTTCCTGCCTTTCTTTTTTTACGGCGATACACTTTTCATAAATTGCCCTGCGCCGTCTTTTGTTTTGATAAGGCTACTATAATACCGCTATATGAGAGAGTTATTGTAAACTTATTATCAAGTGATTAAATTTCTGGAAAAATAATCCATATGACTGTCCCTTTTCCCGGCGCCGAACCAATCTGAAGCTGCGCCTGATGCACCTGGGCAATCTGTTCACAGATTGACAGGCCCAGGCCCGCGCCGCCCTCCTTCCGGCTGCGCGCTTTATCCACCCTGTAAAAAGGCTCTTTTATCTGAGAGATTGCCTTTTCCGGAATCCCCCTTCCATTATCCGCGACCGCAAGCGCCGGGTGCCTTCCCTGAAAATATGCGCTCACCCTGACTGTCCCGCCGCTGTCACAGGCCTTGATTCCGTTATCTATCAGATTGATCAGCAGGCTTTCCAGCAGATCCCTGTTTCCCTTCAGCTCCTCCAGCTTCGCTTCAAAAAAAACCGCAACGCCGCGGGACTCCGCCTTTGGCAGAATGGTCTGCTTTACGGCGTAAAACAGCTTATCCACCTGAATTTTTCCCAGGCTTCCCCTTTCCTCACGCAGCGCCGAAAGCTCCAGCAGCTGCTGGGAGAGATTGGATAATCTGCGGCACTGGGACATGATATAGCCCGCCGAGGAAACCTTATCCTCCTCAGAAACCGCCGCCTTCTGGAGATATTCCGCATAACCGTAAATGGCTGTCAAAGGCGTGCGCAGCTCATGGGCAAAATTATCCACAAGCCTCTGCTTCTGTGCGGCCGCCTCCTCCAGCTCGGCAATCTGCGTCTTTATCGTTTCCGCCATCTGGTTAAAGCTGTGCGCCATGGCTGCCACCTCGTCCCGCCCTTTTTCCGGAAGCCTGCCGTTAAAGTCCCCGGAAGTCATCTCCCGGGACGTCTCCGCAATCTGCTGCAGCGGATGGAACAGGCGATCCAGCAGCGCTATCAGGCAAAGGGAGAGTAAAAGCGAAAACACACCGCCGCATAAAAAAAGCAGATTTTTCATTTCTCTCCAGTTCTCATAAATATCCTTAAGGCTGTATTTATAAATGAGGGAATAGTCCTCATAGGGCTGGGGAAAACACCCTTCCACATAGAGGAAGCCGTATTCCCCGGTTTCTTTTTTTTCTTTCACCATCCGTATTTCCCGCTGGCCGCTCTCCTTCAGGCTGGGCGCCAGCGCATTCTCCGCATTCTTCCCTGTCCGCTTTGTTTCATCGGAATACAGCAGCTGTCCGCCATGATACAGATAAAGCGACCTGTGCCCGTCCTGCCTGAACTGTGTATAGGGCTGCATCAGCTCCTCCATATTATAGTTCCCGCCGTTTCCCCTGCTGTCCAGCGCCTGCATGTCCCTGGCCGCGGAGGTGAGAATCATATAATGCTCCGACAGCGCCATTTCCTTCTGTACATCCAGTTTTTCATGCCAGAAAACCACCGCCAGAAAAAGGAAAGCGCCGTTGAAGAAAAGAAGAAATAAAAGCATAGTTGTAAAAAAGGTCTTTTTTTTCATATTATTTAATCTCCAGCCGGTAACCCAGCTTATATACGGTTTTGATGCAGTCCTCCAGCCCCAGCTTTTTGCGCAGCTTCTGGATATGGACGTCCACGGTCCTGATATCCCCTTCATAATCATAGCCCCAGACCAAATCCAGGAGCCGCTCCCGGGACAGGGCGATATTGCGGTTCTTCACCAGGGTTTCCAACAGCTCATACTCTCTGGGCGTGCACTCCGTCTCCTGCCCGTCCTTTTCAATGGTCCGGCTTTCAAAATCAATCCGCACACCGTAAAAAACAAAATCCGTCCCGCTTTTCCTTGTCCGGCGCAGCACAGCCTCCACCCTGGCCAAAAGCTCCAGCATTTCAAAGGGCTTGACAATATAGTCATCCGCCCCCATGCGGAGCCCTCTCACTCTGTCGGAAAGCCCGCCCTTTGCCGTGAGAAAAATCGTAGGTACATGCTCCGCGGTCTGATACACCTCAAAGCCGTCCGCCCCCGGCAGCATAATATCCAGGAGCATCAGATCAAACTGCCCCTCCTGAAGCCGCCGGATTGCTTCCTCCCCGTCATATACGGACACACAGCGGTGCCCCACAAGCTCCAGATTTCTCCGGATAAGCTCGTTAATTGCCGTTTCATCCTCCACGATTAAAATATCTGCCATAATCCTTCTCTTTTCCCTTTTTTCTTTATAACCGTAGTTTAAGCCAAAGTTATTATAGAGTTGTTAAAACCAGGGCTGTCTGAACCGTTACCTGCATTCTTCCGGAGCCGCTATACTAAACGGACATGTCTGCCTGGCAGACATCATCATGAATGAAAGTCGATTGCTCCGTGCTGCGAACTCCCACACTCACCGCCGACTTTCACAGTAAAAAAAGAGGCGGCCCCCAGGTTGGACAGCCGCTGTTTCCCCCTGATTGGATACCGCCTCAAATTATTGATTGCCATATACTGCGTATAGCCGGGTGACAATCCGGATTCTAATTTTAACGAATACAAAGTTTACTATTTCTTTATATGGCAGAAATTCCTCCTAAAAACAGATTACTGCAAAGGATCCGAACTGGATTTTCTTTTCAGTTCCTCTATACACCTAAGGGCTTCCGCATATTTTGCTTTTTCTCTTTCCAGCTCTTCTTCATGCCGTTTTCTTTCTGCTTCCAGTTTTTTCTCATTTGCCTCAAGCGCAGCTGCCTGCGCGTCAATCGTCTCCTGCATCTCGTCAATCATATACTGCACTGTATTACGATCCAGTTCCCGCAATTCCTTTGAAAACATACCCATCACCTTTTCCATATTCCGGCAGAGTTCATAAATATCATCATACATCTCCCTGAACATCGGGTATTTATCTATCAGTTCAATTATCCGTTCCGGATCCTCGGAACTGAAAAACATTAACCACGCATCCAGTTCATTCTCTATGCTTTTATTTTCCATGTTTTTACGAAAAATGTCAAGCGTAATGAAGATAAAGTTCTGCAGAAGCCCAACTTCCAGACCTGTATCAAAGCCCCAATAGGATTTATGCAGGTGTTTTCCCAAAACAGCATGAAATTCTCTTGCGCTTTTGTCAAACAAAACGATTATGTATACATTTTTGATATCCTTATAGCTGAACTTCTGCTTTGTCCTGTTTTTCTCATCCCGTACCCTTTTGTACTGCCTCAGCAGCAAATCCGCGGAATAACAGGCGCTGCGTTCTCCGGGAAAGGAATAGCCTATTTTCTGGATTTCCACGTTTGCCAGGCTTCCGTCTTCAAACTCCACCACAATATCCGTGATCAGCAGCGTATTCTCATCGGCAATCCTGCTGCCGTCGTTGGGAATCACCTGCCGGATCGTTACCTTTTTCCCAATCAACAGCGACAGAAACCGGTTCAGCCTGCCAGGCGTATACTCCGGATTCATGACCTCTTTAAAAAAAGAATCATAGAGGATCTTAACCCCTTTCATCCCTGTACAGAAATCAAGGAATTCCTCCTGCTGCTCCGGCTTCCAGCCCGTGAATACCGCATACAGTCCGCTGTTTTCGCCAATCTCCTTTAACACCTCCTTTCGTTCCCTGATGAGCGGGAAATAATTCCTGAGCCTATTTGCCATAAATGCTCCTCCTGTCTTCAATTGTTGTCATTTACGGATTTTTGCTTCGAAAAGAAGCGCCGAAATGAAAGACCGGCCTGAACGGCCTGTTATTACAGCAGCGTAGATACTGCTGTGTGACGGAATTATAATAACATATCTTTTTAAACATGGCAATACAAAAAGTCCGTATTCTCATTCCGTTACCAGAATCAAGATACGGACCTTTACGTTTACTTTCCAGTATCCTGAATTACATCACCGTCTCCATCTGCGCGCACATCAGCAGGAAGGCGCCAACTCCATGCAGATCGTTTACTGAAGTGGGGCGCTCACAATAATGCCTGTAATCCCCCACGCCGGTTCCGATGCACACGCCGCCCACCAGGAGATCCTCTCCCTCCCAGGCCAGAGAATGGATGACCGCCTCATACCCTTTGACGGCCTGTTCCAGGTACTGCTCCGGCAAAATCCCCTTATGCACCGCTTTTACAATGGCGGCCGTATACAGACAGGAGCATGAGGTTTCCAGCCAGTTGCCCTCTTTTCCGCCTTTATCCACTACCTGATACCAGCGGCCGTCTGCAGACTGATAACGGCAGACAGCCTCCAGCAGATTACGCACCAGGGCACACAGCTTTTCATACTGTGGGTGTGAAGGCTCCATAAAATCCAGTTCGTCAAGAATGGCAACCGGCACCCAGCCTATGCTTCTCCCCCAGAATTCATGAGACAGCCCTGTTTCCTGATCCGCCCAGTCCTCACGATGGGAACAGTCCCATGCATGATACCACAGGCCGGTCTTGTCATCCCTTGTTTTTTCCTCCATGAGAAGCGCCTGCTTCGCAGCAAGTTCCAGATATTCCGGCTGCCGGAACCTGGCGGCATATTCCGCGCAAATCGGTCCGGCCATATACAGGCCGTCCAGCCACATCTGTTCCGGACATCCTTCCTTATGCCAGAATCCGCCGTCCTTGTTTCTGGGAAAATCCCTTATGATAGGAAGCAAGGTATCCAGCGCCTTCTGATACCTTTGATCTCCTGTTTTATCCAACAGCGGATACAGCAGAATCCCCGGCTGGATATCATCCAGCTGCCCCTTGTCAAAGGTATGTATTTCCCCATTCTCATCGATAATGGAATCCACCCAGTCTTTGATATACTGAAAATATCTCTCATCGCCACAAAGCCTGTATGTCTGATATACCCCTGAAAGGAAAACACCCTGGTGATAATGGAAATGTCCTTTGGGCGGCAGATCCTGCGCCGCGAATTTCCGCATCATCGTTTCGCAGGATGCTTTTGCATAATCAATTGGTTTCCTGTTCTGATTCATCTGATTTCCTCCCGATTGCCCCGTTTTGGTACAAAATAACACATATTATGCACGTTCCGGCTTTTTCCAGTGATACACATCTCCCTGACAGCCGTGCAGTACAATTTCTTCTTCCTTATAATCAAACACGGACCAGTATACGCTTCGGCTGTTCCACACACAGGCTTCGGCCGAAAACAGGCTTTCATCAACAGGCAGCGGCATGGCGGCTTCCCGGTTATCCTTTATCATATACGCCTCAAAGCCCTGCCTGAAATTCTGATTGAAAACCACACCCCTGTCCGTCGCCACAAACCGCGCCGCCCTGCAGTAAATGGAATCCGGCGTCAGTTCAAATATATACATATGTTTTTCCGTATTGATTGTAACGCCCATAAATGTGGGTATTCCTCTGTAATCAAAAAATTCCTCGCGGATCCCCATATTCCACAGCCGCAGACATTCCCCGATATTGCCATCACAAAGCTCCGGCAGAGCCGGCCGCAGGCTTTCCTCCGTAAATTTTTCTTCCAATGCGGCCGGATAAACCGTTCCGTCTTCAAACCGTATTTCAATCTGACCGCTGCCGTAAATCAGGGGGAGTGGACTGCCAATATACCCCTTTATCTGCTCATCCTCTTCTTTCAGATAAACAGGCGGCCTGTCCATTCTGCTTTCCTGCCCTTTCTGATATCTGCTGCATACCGCAAGGATTTCATCCTGATAAACAAAGGCGGTACGCCAGCAGGCAGGCGGCCTGTATTGCTCTGTTTCCAAAGGCGCGGACTGACAGATTCCGATACAGGAAAACCCTTCATCCGTCTTTCTGAACAGTCTCGCTTCCAGATTATCTGACGGTATATTCCTGCGGAATGTAATAACATACTTCTGCGTAACTGCCATTTCAAAATCCGTTCCTATATAAACTCCGGAATCTATCATAATATACGCCCCTCACATTCTCATATATGCGCCCCTTTATTTTTCCAATGAAAATGCAATAAAATCAAAGCTGCCTTCCCCATCATAGCAAAAATACAAATCCTGCTCGCCGTCCGGCATATTTACTTCGCCGGAAGCCTCCTGCCAGGAATCCGAATCCACATCCACGCGGATTGTTCCGGCCGCTTTTCCTTCCGCTTCAGCGGAAACGGTCACGGTTCCCTTCCCGCAGCCTCTAACAAGCATGGTAATCTTTTTTGTCCCGTTAAAACAAAACGATTTATACCCGATTACCGTGCCGTCGCCCACATTGGCTATATACTGGACGGGAAGCCCTTCCTCCGTATTCACGCCTTCCGCATCAGGATCCCTGTCCGGGATATCCTGGGTAAGATAAGGGAACCTGAATTCCATATCCCCCTGGGAAGAAAATACAGCCCCGTCCTTTCCGGTCAGCCTGCAGCAGATATAAGCGGGATATTTCCCTTCTCCGGCCAGCGGGCCATCATTCAAACCGCATGAGGTCACCGGCACCTGCCTGATATGCCCATCCGCATCTATGCTGATTTTTTCCGCGCAGCCCTGTCTGGAAAACTGGGTGCGGTTGGTCTGCCTGTGATAGAAAACATACCACTGCCCGTTAATATATTCAATGCCGCCATGGGTATTTCCCAGACAGTTCAGGGCATCCTTGGCACATCTTCCCTCAAGTCCCACATCTCCGATATCTATGATTGTCCCGCCATAAATATAATCCCGGTCAGGCCTGCTGCTGACCGCATAGCACAATTCGTGGCTGAGGACAGAGGAATATACAAAATAATAGGTGCTTCCGATTTTACGGATGGAGCTGGCCTCAAAAAACTCATGGCCCACAAAGCTTGTCCCCTCACTGTCCGCAATGGAGGGCAGAAGCAGGCGGGGCTCCGTTTTCAGGGTAACCATATCCTTTTCCAGCGTCATCACCTGGGAGCCCTGCTTCCCTCCGATATGCTCCTTATGCATGGGCGCGTTGCCGGAATACAGATAGATTTCCCCATCATCATCTATGAAAATACCGGGATCAAACTGTCCCAGATCATTCTCCCCTCTTCCCAGTATAGTACCGTCCGCATGCTTCACAAAGCCCAGGAATTCATAGCTTCCCGCAGGCGTATCGCAAACCGCAACGCCGATTTCCGGAAGGAAATCCAGACAATAATATAAATAATATTTTCCATCCAGCCCCTTCACCACGTCCGGCGCCCAGAGAGCATGGATTCCGGGAGGATTCAGGCCATTTCCAAACCTAGACTTCACGTTGTAAATTTTACGGATTGGCTCCGTTTCCGTAGGGTTCTGGTTTCTGGGATCCTGATCCTTTCTGAAAATAACGCCTTCATACTTCCACTGCGTCAAATCCTTCACATCCGCCGAATAGCAGATATAATCGTTCAGGCAGAACATTTCACCGTCAAAACGGTCATGGCTTCCGTAAACATAAACACGGCCGCCGAATACATGCGGCTCCCCATCCGGTACGTATTCGTAGGATGGCAAATAGGGGTTATATACCTGTTTCTTTGTCATTGCTTTCTCCTCCTGTGATTAAAGGGCAGTAACTGTACAGTCCCTGCACAGTTACTGCCCTTCCATATTATATCACATCCGCCAGCTTTATACATACCCCTTATCCGACCAGTTATGGGATTTTATCCGATCATATTCCTCCATGGAAATGGTCAGTATCGTTCCATGCTTAAAGCCATAAGGGAAATCAAAGGAAGCGTCCGAGCGCACAAAATGTCCGTCCGCCAGGCTGTCCGCCACAAAGGGGACATACCCCTGTCCCGCGCCGGGAACGCCGTAATAGTCCAGGAACAGGCACCACCGGCCATCCTCCAGCTTCACCGCGGTAGGCGCTTCGTACAGGCCGCTTTCCACAGCTTCCATGCTTTCGTCAAAGGCCTCCACACGCTCGTAAGGCCCCGCTGCATGGGCGGACCGCAGAAGGATGATCTTCTCCGGGTTTCCTTCACTCTTGACAAACATATAATACCAGCCGTTTTCCTCATAAATCGCGGAGTCAATCACACCGCTGTCCTCTTTCCGGTATAAAACCTCAGGAGTGCTGAATTCCTTAAAATCCTTCGTACGGCTGTAATAAATCCCTTTTCTGCCATAATCATTGCAGCTGTGGGAGGACGACCAGTGCAGCAGATAATCCCCGTTTTCCCTGTCATAAATGATATCCGGCGCCCACAGGCAGCCGAAATTCTCATCTCCGATTTTTGCCAGCCGCTGCTCCGTCCAGTCCACCAGATTGTCCGATTCCCATACGGAAAAGCATTTGCTGCCGTTCCTTCCGATTTCGTCCCAGGAACCATGATACTGGTTTCTCATACCATAGGAGAGGCTTAAGTCCGTGGCAAAAATATAAAATTTCCCATCCCCTTCACACCGGGTAATCGTGAAATCCCTCACGCCCTTGTCCCCGTAATAGGTCCAGAGCACCGGGTTTCCGCCGTTCACCTCTTCCCAGTGGAATCCATCCTTACTCAGGCCGAAATACACCTGCTCCCCGTCCGGGGTCGTCTTTTCTTTGAAATGTACAAATAAGTATGCCTGCATTTCATTCCTCCTTCAGTCTGAAAACTGTCAGTGACATTTTAGGAAACTCATATGCAAATGTGCTGCCTTCCCCGTAAAAAGGACTTTCCTGCGGCGCAATTCTCTCCGGCTGCTCAAAATCATTTTCCGCCTCCGGAGCCGACTGCATGGTATAAACCGTTCCCCGAAGGGACTTGCCTTCCATGCCCTCCAGCGTTACCATTGTGTCTACGCTTTCCTCCTGTAGGTTTGCCACCTTAAGGATTACCGCCTGATCCGCCTCGTCACGGCTTGCCCCGTAATACAAAGGCTCCGTCACCACAGGCCTGTCCTCAATCCTGGCGTACAGACTGCCGTCCACCCATGCCTGCAGCACCTTTCCGGATACCTGCAGCTTCAATGCATATTCCCGCCCTCTGTCAACCCGGAATAAGCTCTGGGTCAAATCAGAGCAGCGTCCATGGATTTTTCTGCTCAGCAGAAGGTCGTAATTCTGCCAGCCGCCCACAGTCCAGCAATAGTGATTTTCTTCATCCTGCCAGCCAAAAAAGATCTGAAAGCCCTGAAAACCATCCAACTCCACCGCGGTGCAGCTTATGGTATAGTCCTCCCACTGCGTATCCGCAACCCTGACGGATGCTTCTCCCTTTTTCAGATGGTAATCCCCCAGTTCTTTCCTTTCCCCGGTCCGGTTGTTCTCCAGCGTTACGTTGCGGTAAATGACCTCCGCCTCATATCCCTGCAGCCGGATTTCCCCGCCTGCAGGCTCCACTTTTACCGCGGGTGCCCCCAGCCCCTGCGTTTTTACCTCAAGCCTTCTGCTTCCCTGATGGTTCATAAAAAGCTTCTGGACATAATAGTTAGGACTGCCAAAAAGCTCCCGGTTATTAAACCAGAGCATATCCGGTTTCCAGTTCACATAATCCACATTTGCCAGCATGGGCGCATAACAGGCCAGTCCCACAGCTTTTGCATTTCGTTCCAGTCCCAGCATAAAGCTGGCCTCCACAAGGGCATTATACCAGGTATTTCCCCAACTTGCATACTCTCCTAAAAAAACTTTCGGGTCATTTTCCGAAAAGGAGTCATAGCGGTGATGGTTTGCCAGGAACCATTCCGGCGTATGGTAATAGTGCTCGTCCACCAGATCGCTGCCCCATTCCTTTGCACAACGCCAGCCCTTCTCATACTCGCTGCCCGCTGCGAACGGTCCTGCCGTACCGATAATTTTTATCTGCGGATATTTTTCCCTGATGGCTTTATGGAACAGGGGATATCGTTCAAAGAAGGCATCCCCCACCTCTTCATTGCCAATTGCGATATATTCCAGCCCAAAGGGCGCTTCATGGCCCATCTGTGCCCTGACCGTTCCCCATGCCGTTTCGGATGCCCCGTTCGCAAACTCTATCAGATCCAGTGCATCCTGGATCCACGGCTGCATCCCGTCCAAAGGAGCAATCCGCTGATGATGGGGATCATATCCTCCGGGAAGCACCGGAAGAGGCTTGGCGCCGATATCCTCACAAAACTGGAAGTATTCAAAAAAACCCAAGCCCAGCGTCTGATGATACCCCCAGCTGTTTCTCCTGGCCGGACGCTCTTCTATTGGGCCGATGCTATTTTTCCACCGGTACATGGAATCCCTGTCATCCGGGTTGAGGGAACCGTCATGCGCCAGACACCCTCCGGGAAACCGCATGAACTTCGGCTTCATCTCCTTTAATTTCAGGGCGATATCCTTACGCATGCCGTTTCTGCGCCCCATAAAGGTATCCTCTGGAAACAGGGACACGAAATCCAGGGCAAGCTTCCCTTTCTGCGGCAAGGTCAGCACCAGCCTGGCCGAAGTATCCGTTTCCCTGCAGACAAACCGGCCGTCCTGTTTTTCCCACGTGCCGCCGTCCGACTGAAATGTCAGTCCGGCATAGATCCGGCCGTCCTGGCCCTCCAGTGTAACCTGCAGCCCCTCCGGCTTTCCTGAAAGGTTTTTCGTATAGCAGGTAAAAAGGTAGGCTTCCCCTTCTTTTACCGCAAAGCCGCTGTTGTAGCCTAAGTTCCTTACCCCTGCGCCTTTTCCCGGATCCAGAACCTCCATCACCAGATAATGCGGATTTTTCACGGAAAGCGGATTTGCCGTATCAATGGAAAGGACTGCACGTCCCCCTCCCCGTTCCACCTTTTCCCAGGCATAGAGTGGATGATACTCTTTATTATCCACAGACGAGAACTCAAAGGAACGGTTTCTTACCATTTCTGCATACAGCCCGCCGTCGGCTGCATGGTTCAAATCCTCGAAAAAAATACCGAACAGATCTCCCAGCGGCTCCTTTTCCTCCTGCAGTCTCACAATTATTTTTTTCTCCATAAATCATTTCCTTTCTGTGATTAACCCTTCACGGATCCTACCATAACACCTTTCTCAAAAAATTTCTGGGCGAATGGATACATGATAATCAGCGGAATTGCGGACAGCACCATGCAGGCCAGCTCAATTGTTTTATAGTTGGAGGCAGAATCCGCAAGCGTGGTAAGAACGGAGGACATACCGCTGTTCATGGCATTCCCCAGATTGGCCGCAGCCTCGCTGGATTTCGTCAGGGACAGCGTATAATAGGAAAGAGTCTGCAGACCTGTGGACTTCGTATAATACAGCGTCTGGGTATAATCATTCCACATGGCCACCGCTGTAAAAATACCAAGCGCGCTGATAACCGGCTTGGACAGGGGCAGCACCAGGCTGAAAAAGATCCTGTGCTCCGATGCTCCGTCGATTTTCGCGGATTCAAACAGGGATTCCGGAATCGCCTTAAAATTCGTATTGAAAATAATAACATTATAAAAGCCGCCGAACAGACACGGCAGAATATAAACCCAGAAGGTATTGTAAATATGTATGGCATTAAACAGAATAAAATAAGCGATCACTCCGCCGTTCAGATACATGCTGAGAAAACCAATCGCAGTATAAAATTTCTTCCCCACCAGATTTTCCCGGGAAAAGCCATAGGCAAACATGGCGGTAATCAACGTCTGCAGGAAGGTAACGATCACGGTCCTTGCAAAGGTAATGCCAAATGCCTTGATAATTTCCATATCCCCCAGCACAGCCTTCCAGCTTTCCAGTGTGAAATCCCGCGTCCACAGCATAGCATAGCCGTTTCTGGAAATATCCTTTGCGCTGTTAAGAGAGTTGATCAGGGAATACCACACCGGATATACCGTAATCAGCATGATAATTACCATAACTGCCGTCAGAATTATCTGGAACCTTCTTTGTCGTCTTGATTTCAGGCTGTTCATCGTTTTTCCTCCTTAAAACAATCCGCTGTCCGTCAGCTTATTTGACACCTTGTTCGCTGTAAACAGCAGGGTAATAGCCAGAACAGACTTGAAAATGTTGATAGCGGCCGCCATACCAAACTGAAGCTGCTGCAGGCCGACTTTATAAATGTAGGTGTCAATTACTTCGCTCCTTTCCAGATTAAAGGCATTCTGGAATACATAAATCTGGTCGAAATTATTGTTCATGATTCCTGCCACCGCAAAAATAACCATGATTACTACCGTCCCTTTAATGCTCGGGAGGGTGACATACCACATTTTCTTAAACCGCCCGGCCCCATCCAGTTCCGCAGCCTCATACAGCGCCTGATCCACGCCTGCAATCGCCGCCGTATAAAGGATTGTTCCCCAGCCCAGCTCCTTAACCAGATTGGATAGAATCGCAATCGCCCAGAAATAGGCCGGCTCCGCCATAAATACGACAGGCTGATCCGTAAGCCCCAGCTTCATCAGAATAGTATTTACCATACCGCCGTCAGCGCTGAGCAGGGTAATCATAATGCCGCCGAATACCACCCAGGAAATAAAGTGGGGCATATAGGTCACCGTCTGCACAAGGCTTCTCAGCTTCTGATTGGCAATTTCGTTGATAAACAACGCAAACAGAATGGTTACCGGAATCGTCACCAGCTGCCCGATGAGATTGATACCCAGTGTATTGACAAGCATTCTTCCGAAATCATGATTTGCAAATATGATTTTAAAGTTCTGCAGCCCATAAAAAGGACTGGTAAAAACGCCCTTAATTCCTTCCGTTACCTGATAGTTTTTAAAGGCCAGTATCAGTCCGAACAACGGGACGATACTGAAAGCAAGTATCAAGATGGTTCCCGGCAGCATCAGCGAATGCAGCTGAAGCTGTGAGGCCAAATCCTTCCCCAGACGATATCCTTTTTTCTTCTTTCCGGCTCCTGCCATTTCAAATCCTCCTTGTTTTGCGGAGCAAAATGCGAGTTCTCTGACGAGCAGAGGATTTTCCTCCTTGTTAAAAGGCGCCTGAAGCTATAGCCGTTCTACACTCCAAAGCGCCTTTTCCATAAAAGCCCGGATAACTGAACGTTATCCATTTTTCCGACTCATTTATTTTTCATAAAGCTCTGTGTTCACATTTTCAATCGTCTCGCCGAAAGCTTCATAATTCTGCTGAAGCGTTTTGTTGTATTCTGTATCGATTTCTTCGATAGAATACCCTTTCAGAGTTTCCAGCATGCTTTCATATTCCTTTTCAAACTGCTCCTGCGTAGAGGCGGAGACAATCTTTGCCTTCTGGGATTCCAGATAGCTCTTTACCTGGGAAACCTTGATACCCAAATCGCTGGAGGGTTCCACTACATTTCCATCCAGGAAGGACAGCAGATCCGAATCAAAAATGTAAGTGCTCTCATATTTGCCGATGGCCGTACTTACCTGGTTGAATACTGCGCCGTCCGTACCCTCGGCAGGAGGAGCCTGTGTGCTCCACGCGAAATCCGTATTGGCAAAAGGCCAAAGAGCAATATTTTTCTTATAATCCGTTTCGTATTTCTGATTCCCTTCTTCGGTCCTGGTGGCGATTCCATTTTCATCTAAGGTATAATCAACACCTTCCACACCGTACTCATTCAGGAACATTCCTTCACGGCTGGTTGCGAAGCTAAGCATTTTAGCAATCTGTTCCGGGTTCTTGCAGTCTTTGGAAACAAAGGTCTGAATCCATCCGGAGCCTGCCTGCAGGGAAATCGGAACTATCGGACGTGCACCGTTATCCGCAAGAATCGGTCCGTAGGATACGAAAGGAACGGTTTCCTTTTTGCTGCTCTGCGCAGGATTTCCGATCCAGCAGAATACCCTTCCGCCTTCAATATAAGTCTTCAGCGCCGCTTCATCAATGGTAAGGGAGTTGATGTCCAGATAGCCGTTCCGGATCAGGTTGTTTACGAATTTAAGCGCATTTTTATAGCCGGGATTCATTTCCTTATGTCTGAAATTTCCATCCGCATCCACAGGCGCAACACCGAAGTTTTCTGCAATAATTCCGTCCAGGGAAGAAGTAATCCATTTATCCGCATGAAGCATTACGGGAAATACGGACTGCCCGTCCACCGTATAACCGGAATTCTTAACCAGCTCGCAGGCTTTATAAAAGCCTTCCTCGGTCTGTACATCCTCCTGGGTAATTCCCAGCGCATCCATAATTGTCTGGTTGAACATAATCGCGGAATTGTGTCCCTTGGTTACATTATCCACATAGATCTGGCTGCTGGGCGGATTCACTTTCCGGTTGTCATTGGAACACATATGGCTTGGTATGGAATACCAGCCGCTGAATTTACGTACTACCGCAGTCTTGATATCTTCAGGAAAATCCGTAAGCAAATGGGACTGCGGATCATACTGCTGCAGGAACTCTTCTATAGACCATACCTTACCGGACTGAATCAGCTGCTTAATGGTGTCGGCATCAGTAATGGAAATCAAATCAGGAAGATCGTTGGAGGCAATCATCAGCCCCAGCTTGGTATCCGCATCTGTGGGAGGCTGTTCAATGGTAAATGTAACTCCCGTTTTTTCCTTTATGGCATCTAAAAGAGGGGAACTGACCACCCCTTTTTCCCAGCCGTTCGGTCCCCAGCCGGTAACATCTGAAAACCAGTAAACCTCCGCATCTCCTGCCAAAGCCTGGGCATCGCCCTCCGTACCGTTTTCCGCAGTGCTTCCTGTGGATGTATCCGTATTGGCCGTATCCGCCGCAGAACCGCAGGCCATCAGACCTATAGCCATAACGCCGGAAAGAGCAGCTGCCATGATTTTTTTCAAAACATTCTTTTTCATAGATAATGAACTCCTTTACCTTCAATTATCAGATTATCTGTACCATCGTTCTCGCTTTTCATCAATGCATTGTTGAATTCGATTGTTTGACTGTCTTCATTATAAAGTCTGCCCTGAAGGATTAGTATGAAGATATTTTATTTTTTTAGGTATTTTTTTTACACTCTGTGCCATAAAATCAAATCTCCCGCTGAAAATCAAAAATCCCGCTGAAAGCAACGGGATCTTTGACCCTCGCGGCAGTCGCCAAATATCCATACCAGCATGGCTGCTTGGCTCGTTGCCCGCGAAAATCAAAAAAGCATCCGTCCGTTTCCGCAGGCTTCCCGCACAAAATCATGATTGGGAAACAAGCCGAAATTTACGAATGCATCTTTTACGTTCTGTAAATGTACGTATTTTGCAGCTGTGAAGGTACAGGACCGTTACAGCAATTTTAAGAAAGGCTTCTGCGGAAAGCCGACGGACTGATTCCCGTCGCCTTCTTAAAGACCTTCAGGAAATAAAAATAATCGCTGTAGCCCACCTTCTCCGAAATCTCCTCTATGCTTTCATTGGTGAGGCGCAGCAGCTCCTGGGCTTTGCTGATTCTGATTTCCAGCAGATGATCGCTGTAAGATTTTCCCGTCCGGCGCTTGATCATCTGACTGACCGAGCTGACGCTCAGGCTGAATTCATCCGCCAGCTGCTGCTGGGTTACGGTCCGGTAATTCTCCTGTATATAAAGGAGGATTTCCTTCAGAAGGCGCCCCTCTGAGCGGTAACCCTCTTCTTCTTTTTCGGCTTCCGGCACAGCCGTCAGGGAACCATCCAGCTTTTCCTTCACTTTTTCCAGGCACCCCACCAGTTCTTCCTCATCCACCGGCTTTATCAAATAATCGGTACAGCCATATTTCAGCCCGGCCCGTGCATATTCAAAATCGGAATAACCGCTGATTATCACCACCTCGGCCCGAAGCTTTTCCTCCCGCACCTTTTTTATCAGCTCAATGCCATCCATACCGGGCATCTTGATATCGGAAATAATCAAATCCGGCTTCGTGCGCACAATACGCTCCCACGCCTTAATACCGTCCGTGGCCTCCCCGCAGATTACAAATCCACATTCGCCCCAGTCAATCAGGTTTTTCAGACTGATTAATATCCACGGCTCGTCATCTGCCAAAAAAACACGATACATATCCTAATCTCCCATCCTTTTCGGTAATTTCATGGTAATACAGGTTCCCCTGTTCTCTTCGCTTTCTATCTTAAACTGAGCATACTCTCCGTAGAAAAGCCGGATTCTTCTGTATACATTGGAAACACCGATTCCATGGCCGCTCTTTCCGTAGGCCTGTTCCTCATTGTAGGCTTCCATCTGCGCCCGCAGCGCAGCCAGCTCCGCCTTCTTCATTCCGCAGCCGTCATCCTCCACCGTAATCCGTATATCTTCCTCTCCATCGTCTGAAAAACGGACATCCACCTGTCCCTTTTCCATCTTCGGCTCCAGACCATGAAGGACTGCATTTTCCACCAGAGGCTGTACCAGCATCTTAGGCAGGACCTGCTGCAGAAGTGTTTCCTCCGCCTGTATCTGCACCTTGAATTTTCCCATAAACCGGTAGTCGATTATCAGTGCATATTCTCTCAGGTTTTTTATCACTTCCTTTACCGTGACAAGCTCGTCCCCCTTTACATTATAGCGGAACAGCTTGGAAAGGGAGCCCGTCAGCTTGGCGATTTCCTTTTCTTCGTGATAAAGCGCCATCCCCCGGATGCACTCCAGCGTATTGTACATAAAATGAGGATTGATCTGCCCCTTGTACGCGATCATTTCCGTCTGTTTCTTCGCATAATCCAGCTCCAGGTACTTTCTTTCTCCCTCCACAATCTGCCGGTTCATCGTCTCCAGTCCGTCGAGCATTTCATTTATTTTCTCAGCCATTTCCCCGAATTCATTGTTTTCCGCCACCGTAAGCCGCTGGTTAGTATCCCTGGTATAGCCCGACACGAACTCCATTTGCCGCCGGATGGGCTGCACTACCTTACGGTACATGAGTACACAGATAGCAATCAGGGCTGCTGCTACCAGTGCATAGGTCAGCAGATTGATCATCTGTATCTGGTTCACATAGTTCATAAAGGAGCTTTTGGGCACCAGATTAACAATTCGCCATCCGCTTTTATTAAGCGGAGCGCTGTAGAGAAGATATTTGTTTTGTATATTCTGCCCATCACTTCCGTCAAGCAGCTGTGCGTATTCTTCCTTCCAGTTACCTGCAGCAGCCAGCGCTTCGCCGTTTCTGTCAAGGACAGCCGAGTAGGTTTCCTCATTTAAGGACAGGGTATCCACAATGTCCTGAAGTCCTGATGATGCAAATAGCAGGACCACGCTGCCCAGGTTATTATAGCTTCCGGTATCCCCCCGGTTGTATACCGGCATTTCTACCTGGAAGTAGGAATAACCAGTCTCCTTATCCACGATTTTTCCTGAAAAACCATACATGCCGTTTGTCTCTATTCCCTCCTGCCTGGGGAAAAAGAGAGTTCCTCTGGTAGCCACCAGTCTGTCAGCCGCATCATAAAGCATTATGGCCTCCACATTGGGGTTTATTTTCATAATACTGCCTGTCAGCTGGGAAAGATCCTTCAGCCGTTCAGTACGCTCCGCCAGCTCCCCTGATTTCAGATAAGCAAGAACCGCCTCCCCGGAGGTCACCGTGGAATACAGGTTGCTGATATCATTCTCCGCCTCCGCCGCATTCTCCTGCGCCTGAATAAACCGCGCCTGCGCGGACTGTTCAGCCTCCTTCAGATACCATTTATTAATGATGAGATAGGTGAGCAGAAAGGACAGGAGTATAACGGAGCATACCACAGCAACTATGGTAATATAAGTACGCAGCAGGCTGCCTTTTCTCTTTTCGGTTCTTTTCCTCATTCCCGGGATCTTCCTCTTTCTTTTAATATGGTATTGCAGCTGAGTTCTATTCTATCACGGATTGCGGGCCGGAAAAAGAGGAAGTATGACCGTCTCCATTCTTCCCACTTACATATCTCTGGAAAATGTAATTAAGTTGATTTTGGATGAACAGGGAAATGACTCTGCGGTACACGGATCATTCCCACAAATCCGCTAATTCCTCCATCCCTACTGCTCATTGACCACCTGTGCAAATCCCGCGAGAAATTTCTTGAAATTGTCAACCTCTTCTTTCTGTTCGATTTCCGAGGCCGCCGCCATGGGAAGCGATACAATAAACTGCGTGCTGCCCTGCAGATAAAATGTTGTCCGGCCTGAGGCCTTCAGCTTAACCTTTTCCACCGTCTGGCGGGTCAGATGCAGGATGCACTCCGTATCCGCCTCGATCGTATTGCAGCTGGGATTGCCCACGCACACTGCAAAAATTTCATCGCCCCGGTAGGCCAGAACGAATTTGGGCGGGTGATTTCCATAGGTATGTAAATTTGCCCGCACTCCAAAAACCGCACCCACAGCGGCGACGGCAAATTGCTTGGCGAAATCTCCGCCCGCCTCCTTCAGTAAGGACATGGTGTCCTTTTCCGCCTGCGCCATGACCACCGGGTATCCTTTGGCCTGGGGTACGGCTTCTTCCACAGCCCTGTGCATTGCATCAAAAAGCGCCGGCTTCTTCTTCGCCCGCTTTGATTTAAGCTTTGCCTTCAATAGCAGCATAAAAAGCAGCACAACTAAAATGCCTCCGGACATAATAAGAATTCCGCTTGCCTGACTCATCTTCCATTCTCCTTCTTCCTGTGTACGCCGCAAAGGTTTCCACATTTTTTTATTTCACTGCCTGTGCATTGTCACGGAGCAGCCAGCTGATTTAACAGCAAGACTATGGACTCCACCGGTTTTGCCTGGCATTTATCTTTTATTATACAGGAGGTACCTGCCGCGCCAAACTCCAATTCATTACGATAACAATACCGTTTCATGACATACATGTTGGAGATTGCCTACCTATTCCGTATAGAAGACTGCTGTCACTTTTTTTTGTCTGCGTGCAACCGGCAGGTGCGGCTGTATTCTATTTTTCGGGGGAACTTACCTTTCATGCAAAAAAATAGCGGAAATGTTCTAATAAACATTTCCGCTAATCATATTCAAATAGCGAGAGGGGGACTTGAACCCTCGACACCACGGGTATGAACCGTGTGCTCTAGCCAGCTGAGCTATCTCGCCAGATTATATGGGACCTATAGGGCTCGAACCTATGACCCTCTGCTTGTAAGGCAGATGCTCTCCCAGCTGAGCTAAGATCCCATAATCAAACAAGTTTCTGAGGCGCTTTGTTTACCGCACTCGCAACCTGCTTGATTAGTATACAAAAAATGGGACAACTTGTCAACACATTTTTTCAAATTTTTTTACAACTTTTTCAAAGCGTTTTTCGAGTTTTTTTCATCATTTATCCGAATACTATTTACGGCCTGTTTTTCTTCTGCCGGGGCTGTTTTTGCGGCCTTTGCTGCAAAGGAAGAACACGGCTGCCGCAATGATACATAAGCCTGCTGCCGCCAGAACAACAATAAGAGCCATATGTTTCCCTGAACCAGCCTGCTGCTTCTGTCCCTGAACGCCGCCATTTTCCTTGTCCAGAAGGATTTCTTCACCCACTGCGGCACCTTCGCTGCCGCCGTCTTGTCCCTCCGCCGCAGCTCCGGAACCGGAAGCCGCTGCGCCGCCCGCAGCACCATTTTCGCCGTCCGCCTCATTTTCCGCCACCAGGATGCCATCGGGACCATCCGCAGGATCTATTACCGTCACCTTACTATCCTCTACTCCATTTTTTTCTCCGGAGGATGTCTTTGCCTTTATGGGAGCGGCTGTGGTCTTCTTTCCCTGGCTTAAGTCTGCCAGACCTTCACCCGCGCCGTTGTCCCGGATGATATAAGAAGGTATCGCCAGCGCGGCATTGGGATCATTCACCATCTGGGTCGTTTCATCATACAGGCCCGCGCTGCTGTTATTTCCGGAGCTTCCCTGCGTATTTCCGGACTGACTGCCGTCCTGATTCTGGCCGCCGCCTTGACTCTGATTGCTTCCCTGCCCTTCATTCTGATCCTGACTGCCTGAATCTCCGCCCGGTTCTTCCTTATCCCCGCCGTCCGTGCCGGAATTTTTCACCTCCAGGCTGATGGTTTCTGTCACAGCGTCCATATCCGGCGCTTTTGTTCCGTATGCGCCGTTTACCGTCTGAAAGGAATCCGAGCTATCCCCGATTTCCGCCCTCAGCTGTCCTTCCTGGCCGGAGGCGCTGATTTGTACCGTCCCCAGATGCAGGGTATTGTCGCTGCCAAAAAGGGGATTTAACGATTCCGCCTGCGGGGAAGCCACATAAATATTCAGCTTCTGCGTATCCGTATCATAACGGTATCCGTTAACCATATCTGCCAGTCTGTCTGAAAAATGGAAGGTTATGTTATCCGCAGTCCCGCCTTCAAGCTTTACCGTCAGCGCCAGCGCCAGGGAAGTAACCCCTTCTTCATACGCATTGCTCATGCTGACGGAAACCTCCACCTTATCGTCCTGCTGTTCCAGCATAATGCTGTCCGTACCCGCCGTACCTGCTCCGTTTGTTTCCGCCGCGCTGCTGTGCAGCGGAAACGCCAGGCCCATCAGCAGTGACAGCGCAAAACCTAATATACTGTATTTTCGTTTCACTTGTACTCCTATCCGCCTACCGGGGCAGTACGGCGCTTTTTATAATAAGCACCTCCCGCCCTGGCACGCCCGTATCTTACTCAGTTTCCTGGCCGCCCTTTAATACAATGGAATCCAGCTTATCAGGCATTTGAAGCGGCAGCGTATCGCTGACCAGTCTCTGCCCCTCATTGGTCATGGCATTGTCCACCCGGTAAAGCTCTGCGCGTACCTTTCCTGTGATCTTCGGAAGCTCTCCCTGTTCATCAGGAGCGATCCAGTATATCCAGATACCGTCGCTCACCTCGCCCAGCGCGCCGTTTTCAGGCACCCTGGCAAGAATAATCTGTTCCGCCGTCAGCACGCCCTCTGAATCGGTGCCTCCTACCACATTTCCGTTTTCATCGTAAAGAACCACCACGTTATAGGCAGGATTTCCCTTATAGCTTCCTGTAAAAATAAGGGAGCCTTCAGGAATGGATTTTTTCTCCCCTCCGTTTTGCTCATAAACATAGGCTTCCTTCAGCCTGCCCACAGCGCCGGTCGTGCTGTCCGGCCTGGTTCCAAAGGAAACATTGTCTCCCGTAGGCCCCAGTAAATCCAGTTCCGTAACCGTCATTTCAGGGCTATTCGTCTTAATCCGGACATAGGCTGCGTCATAGGTGCAGATCCAGGGATCCTTCTGTTCATTTTCAAAGTAAACCGTCTGACTGCCCTTTTTATTTTCAAAGGTACCGATCTTTACCGTAGTCCATTTGCTGCCGTCCGTACTGACTTCGATCACATAATCCCCCACAGGATTTCCCTGGGCAATCGTATATTTTAATCCGCTGACCTCAAGTACCTCATGCAGATTCAGAAGGATGGCCGCACCGTTTCCGCCGGTTTTTCCCGTATAGGTATTTTTGCTGTAGTCATTGTCTATGACATACTGGATGGCAGGCGTTTTTTCAGGGGCGCAGGGGTCTTCCTCCGTGGCCTCCTCCATCTTGTCCAGATCCGATGTCATATTGGTGGTCACAGTCCAGTTTGTCTTGTCATGGCTTCCGTCATGGGATATTTTCACAGTGCCCACCTTCCTGGGATTGGAGCGATAGCCAAACTGATCCACGGCAATTACTTCGTAGGTCATCACCCGGTTATTAATGGTGGTAACATGATCCTTATATTCCGTGCCTGTGGTGAAACCAATGACCTGCCGCCTGGCTTTTCCCTCCGCATACTCATAGCGGGCAATTTCATATCCCAGGATTACCTCCGGATCCGCCTGGCTCTGTATGGAAATGGTTACCTCGTTTGGAACCTTTTCATTGACCACGGCGCTGCTCTGGCCGCCCACAACGTCTTTTCCGCGGATACTTCCCTGGGTTCCATGCTCCAGCTCATATGCCCTGGCGTCGTCGCACAGGTAATATATCGCGCGTTCCTCCTCCGGGAACTGCTTCGCATAGCTGAGCGTGCCGCTGTCCGGCTGCATGCCCCAGCGTTCAAAAAACGCAAGCAGGTTCTTTTCGGCCGCCGCGCAGGCAAGGCGCATCAGCTTCTGATCCGTATCGCCCTCCAGCTTCAGCGCCACGCCTCCCGGCGCAGGCGCGCGGGATACGGAGCGGGCATAGGAATCCACTCTTGCAAAAAACAGGTTTTTCTGCTGCGCTTCATAGGTATCATAGGTTTTATAGTTGTATCCCCGATCATAGGCCAGATGCAGCTGCCAGTACAGCGCCAGCTGGGTAAATACATCCGGGGATCTTCCCACCGTATTGGAGGTCACCTTGTCGTATACCTTATCATAGCTGAACCGGATGGATTCATTGGTATCCTTCGCGCTGGCAAGCAGTGAAAAATAATTGTTCGTTATTTCCGCTACCGCATAGGCGCCCTGATTGATATTGTGTCCTATTTCATGGGCGATTCCCCAGCCGAACAGATGGCCGCTTTCGTATTTTCCATTTTCATCAGCCGCTATCGGCTCACTGTTGGAAAGGCCTGCTACGGAGCCCCACTCGATTCCCACATGATTTCCGGCCGCGTACATAAACGCCCCGGCAAACATTCTCATATATCTGATATTCAGATGCTGGGCCGGCATGCGATCCGTGGCCGGCGCACTGCTGTCGGCGCTCAGCCCCTTATGCTGGTAAAAATATGCAAGCATCTGATCCATGGCCTGCAGCGAACGATCCAGCCTCTCCGCTTTCTCCTCCGTGCTGCCTTTTCCCAGACCTTTCAGGATCTGTTCTCCTGATACCGAATACATCATCTGGTTAAGCATGATGTCCGTCGCGCCCAGAATACAGTTCTGCCTGTCAAATTTCCTGTTGACCTTATTTCCTTCCTCCACCGCATCCTGGTGAAGCTCTTTATGCCGCGCTTCCAGGCTTGCCGCCTGTTCCTCAAGCTCTTCCACATAGGCGGTAATTCTTTTCTTCCTCTCCTGTTCATCGGAAATACCGTACAGATTGAGCACCGGCTCCCTGGCCCCGCCGCTGACTCTCACCGCATAGCGGTCACTGCTGTCATTTCCGGTGTACTGGATATAAAGCGCGCCTCCTCCTTCAAAAGCAAGGCTCTGGATGGCGGGAACCGTTATCTCATTGCGGCCCACCTTCAGTGCGGCAACCTCCACCGCCATAGCACTCGCTTCCGCATGATATTGGGTGGCAATCAACTTCAGCTTGGCATTGGAACCTGTTTTCAGGTCGTTGTGCCCCACATAGATAACCAGCTGCTCGCCCTCATATGCGGTGATTCCCAGCGGCTGCCATGCGTTCAGGCCGCTAAAGCCCAGATGTCCGTCCTTTGCCGCCGTGATGGCCGGATTGATCTGCAGCACGCCTCCCAAACCTGCATTCAGCAGCCCTTTCGCGTTGTCCAGCTCCTTCTGCAGCGCTTCACGCTCCGGGTGATATTCACCGCTCTTTTCATCTTTGGTATCCAGGCGTTTTTGCAGCGCGGCAATGGTATCCTCCGTTACCTCTTCCTTGAGTACGGTATGCAGATCATCCGCATACAGGGCCATGATATCGTCTTCCAGGCTGTCGTAATGGTAAAAATTGACCTCGGCAATGACAATGTTCCTGTAATTATTGCCTCTGGCAAAGCCCAGCCGAAGCTTGTTGGCTGTAACCGCCTGAGGAAGCTTGATGACGTAATATTTTCTTCCGTTCGCATCCGTTTTCTGAAGCAGGGTTACCCCGGCGGCCATTACGCCCTTGGGATTCTCTTCATCATAATAGTAAACGGATACATTGCTATATCTGCCCAAATCCTCCACTTCCGCAAAGGTTATGTAATTCATTTCGTAGTAATCGTCAAAAGTGAAGGTCAGTCCTTTATCCGGGCTGGGATAAATGGCTCCGTCGTCCCAATCCTCTATCTGATAATAGGAAGCGAAATCCTTGTCCGCAGCCCCAAGCGCGCTGTTTTTGTTGCCTTCATCCAGCTCACTGTCCACCATGACGCCGCGGCCATGCGTTACTTTTTCTATATGGGCGCTTAAGCGGCCATCGCCGCCTGATTCATTCAGAAGCTTGTACTGCGGCATCTGCGCCGGCTCCGCGGAAGCAGTGACCGCCTCCGAAGGAAGGGAAGGCGCGCTTTCCCCCAGGGCATTAACCCCTGTCATGTAGATATCGTATCTGGTTTTATCCTTCAGATCCTCAATGACGTAATTCGTGCCTTCAATATTATCAATGACAATATACTTATCCGTTCCTTCTTCCTTATAAAAAATACGGTAGCTTTCCGTATCCTTCATATTTTTCCAGCTGATGCGTATACGGCGGTAGCCTCCGGCGGCCTTGATATTTTCCGGGGGATCCGGCTTTTTGTTCGTTTCTGGCGTTACCTCCACACCCGTGCTGTAGCCGCTTAACCAGGTGCCGTTCACCGACTGGACGCGCACGCCGTACGTATCTCCATTCTTCAGCTTTCCGCCTTTAAACTGTTTTATCTCCAGTGTGGTGCCTGCCACACGGTGCAGCTCTGTATCACCGCCATAGCTGATTTCCACCTCATAGCCGGTTACATTCACACATGGCTTCCAGGTTACCGTAAAGGATTTGTCCGCTCCCACGGCCTGCACCTCCTGGGGAATGTCCATTTCAGGCTCCGGTATGCGGTTTGTCATGTCGTTGAGGAACTCTACCCTGGAGATATCCGCAAGGGTGCCGCCGTTAGTCGTTTTCGTTATCCTGAAAGTTACCTTCTTTACCGCCACCTGTCCGCCCAGGTCAACAGTTATCTTGCCATCTTCCAGTTTGGCAGACATGCCTGATGAAGATCTGAACAGCCTTGCCCGGGAGGATTCTTTTCCAATGGGAAGGATGATTCCTTCTTCGTTTTCAGCGGTTATCACATGGACTTCACCGTTTTCAACCTGATGGTCACCCATAGTTACTTCAATGGATTCCAGAATTACGGCTTCTCCGTCTTCCTGCTTTTCCTCAGGGACAAGATTAAAACCGAATTCCACGGGATTTTCATCGGAAATTTCTTCCCCGTCATTCCTGGAAAATGTCACCGTATTGTTTCCGCTTAACAAGTCCTCCGGATTTCCATCCTTCAGCGCAGTCCCGCCTTCCTGGTTCAGATTAACAGCCACACTTTCCCTGGAAAGCCTGCTGGTCAGAACCGCCTGTGTATCCACGTTCTTTTTCAGGCGTTCCAGGCTGTCGGCAAAATACTGTAAATCCACAAGCGTGGTTTTCCCGTCGCCATTCAGATCCGTACCGCCCTGGCCGCCTTTTTTATCTATATTGCTGATAATGGCATTTTTATCCTCATCATCCAGCCTGCCGTCGCCATTTACATCCCCGATCACAAGTACACCCGGATGGCTGCTGCCGGATTCATAAGCGCCCTTGGAAAGCTTCAGAAACCCTGTGTAAATTTCTCCGCTTTTAATTTCGCCGTCCAACTCTATGGTCTGCCTGTACTCCAGGAAGCCTTTTGCCGACAGATGCAGCTCCCAGGTCCCGGATTCCAGCCCGTCAAAGGATACCTGCTCCCGATTCCGGGTTCCAAGAGATACCTCCCGGGACTGCTTCTCTTCCCCGTCCCTGGTAAGCCAGATTCTAAGGGGAATTTCCTGGTCCAGCACATTACCGATTTGCAGCTCAATGCCGCCCCTGCGGTTTTCCGACGGCGCTGCATTGTTCCAGTCACTGCCAGTTTTCTTCTGCTTGGATCCTTTCAGAAGCGCATCCTCGGTTTCTGTTTCTGTCTCGGTTTCTGTCTCAGTTTCTGTTTCCGTTTCCAGTTCCGTTTCGGTCTGCGTCTCCAGTTCTGTTTCCGTCTCGGTTCCGTTTTCGGTTCCCGTTTCCGTTCCTGAATTGCTTTCTGACTCTGAACTGCTCTCCGTTTCTGACGGGATCTGTATCCCATCCTGGGAACCATTTTCAGTACCTGTTTCTGCTGCGGATCCCGTTTCTGACGGGGAACCCGTTTCTGTACCGGCCGTTGAGCCAATCTCAGACGGTGCTTCACTTCCGGGTACGGATTCCGATTCCGCCGCAGATTCCTGTTTATTCCCTGATTCCGCCCCCGCTCCGTTGTCCGATGCGTTTCCGGCTCCGCCGAGGTTCTCATTCTTCCTTCCAGACTCAGAACCGCCGGCTTCCAATGCAGCTGAAGCTCCTGATGACTTCTCCATGCTGTCCACGCTGCCGTTTTCCTGCATGACAGCCACCGTTTCCGCCTGCGCCTGCGCATGTGCTCCTGCCGCGGAAGCGTTTGCCGGAAGCACGGTCGTAAATGTCAGCAAAAATGCCAGCGTACAGGCCAATGCTCGTTTCATATGCTACCTCCTGTCTCCTCACTTTATCTTTCAATCCGGCCAAATCAAAGACCCCACTGCAAGCAACGAGGTATCAAAACTTGCAGCGCTGCAGAGCAGCGGGTATTTGGTCTACGCTCCGCTTCGGTCGGTGCAAAACATGTGCCACTGGCACATAGCACCCCTCGCGGCAGTCGCCAAATATCCATGCAAGCATGGTTACTTGGCTCGTTGCTCGCGGGAATAGAAGCGCCCGGCGACGGTTCATTTTAACCTCTGCCAGCTTGTTCCCCGGGCAAAAATGAAGTCAAGCACCCCGCCGCCAGCCCGCGCTTTCGAGCAAAAAAATAAGCGGCTGTATACACAGTCGCCTGAAAAGCAGTTTTTGCTCCGCTGTTCACTTTGGTTGCAACTGGCTGCCACATAACAGTAAACTGCTACAAGGCCCTATAGCTTTGCGCCGCCAGCTTTCGCTGGTTTTGCCGGATTAAGTCGTATTAGTGAATAAAGTGTAGCATTATTCTTGAACATTTACAAGTTAAAATGAGTTTTAAAAGTATAATTTTTTCGTTTAAAAGTAACAAGCCGGCCTGGAACGTATGGATAGTTTACAATACATAAAAAGTATTTCATATAAGTAAAGATTCTCCCTTCCCTGATGTTTATAAACTATTTTCACGATATTGCTCCCCACGGATACCCTGCCTCAACCTTCAACCACCAGTAGAATCCCATTCACCTGAACAGCTATTGTTCTGTTTTCATACTTCAGTTATACTGTGTTACAAGAAGAGTGCTCTTTAAATGAAATCCCCCGCGACAGCCGGCAAGTGTACACATCTGCAAGTACGACTGGCACATTGCATGCGGGAATAAAAGAAAAGAGGATACCTATGAAGCTATCTATTGGAAATAAAATCAAAGCTTTACGCAGAGAGAGGGGCGTCACTCAGGAACAGCTTGCCGCCAGCATTGGCATTTCCTTTCAGGCAGTAAGCAAGTGGGAAAATGATATAGCACTTCCTGATATCACCCTGGTTCCCGCCCTTGCAAGTTACTTTAATATCTCCATCGATGAACTCTTCGGTTTTAATCTGAAGGAAATCTGTGAAAAAACAGATGAAATATGCCGGGAAGCTTATAAATTCAGGGAAACAGATCCCGACAAAAGCCGGAAAATTCTTGAGGAAGGCCTGCAAAAATATCCCGACAGTGATATCCTGCTGAATAATCTTCTATATGTAATGAATTATAATAAAAATCCGGATGAAACTATTTCCACTGCCGGCAAATTGGCTGAACGGACCGATGACCCAGCCATAAAATATGATGCACTCCGCTTCCTGGCCTACGCTTATCATGCAAAAGGGGATAACGGCAGCGCTTTAGCGGCCATTGAACAGCTGCCGGAAATTTATTTTACCAAGCTGACGGAAATGGCGTTTCTTCTGACAGGCAAGCCCAAACTGGAAGCTGCGGAAAAGCAAAAATGGATTTCTTTTGAAAATTTGCTGCAAATGATGATAAAAATTACGGAGTATTATGAGGAAACGGGTAATATTACAGCAGCACTATCAGAAATAAACCGTGCCTTGAAGCTGCTGACCGCAATGAAAGAAGAAGACAAAATTTCAAACTTTAAAATTTACACAGATTATCTGCACAGGCAAAATGAAAAGCTGTCAGCAATATTATCTTCATCACAGTTCCCCTGATTTCCTGCTGCAGTTATCTGCTCCACGCCACCGTATAATTCACATGGAAAAATCCGCCCTGCCATAAGACAGAACGGATTTTTCCATTTTATAAAAACTATTTCTCTATTCCGGCAAAATTTATTTCCCCACAGCCAGCACCTTTGCCTCAAATGGCTTCAGCTCCACGCTTCCGGAAACCGTTTCTCCCGTGAACAGATCCACGCATTCCTTTTTCAGTTCCACAGCAGCGCATTCATCCAGGTAATTCAAAACAAACAGATACGTCTGCTCCCCTTCCCTGACCGCCAGCTCACAGCCCTCCGGCAATACAACTGTATCTGCGTAAGGCTCTGCAACACCCAGCTTTTCCAAGAAAATCTCCGCCGTATGCTCAGAAAAAGCGCCGCCAAAATAATACACCCTTCCTTTTCCCTGCTCCCTGCTGATAAGCGCCGGCGTCCCCGCGTAATAGCTGGAAGAAAACCTTGCTTCCACCTTCGCATCCTCTGTCAGCGGCGCAAGCAGATCGTTAAATACCGCCGCTTCGATCCGGGTGCCGTCCCAGTCCGCATAAACCATTCCGTCAGCCGGGGAAACAAAGGTATATTCCGGAATATCCGTCCCTGTCAGCGGCGCAAGCAGGCCGGGCAATTTACTCATCACACATTTTCCCGTCTCATCCTTATACCCGGTGCGGCAGCCCAGCACCAGACAGCCGCCCTGCTCCACATATGCCGTCAGCTTATCCGTCATCTGCTGTGTCAGCATGGTTGCATGAGGATAGAACAGCACCTGATATTTTGACAGCTCCTCTGCCTCCATATGATCCAGATAGCAGAAATCAAAGGGCGTATGCTTTCTCTGGCAAGCCTCAAAAAGCCCTTTGCCGCTTTCCCTCTCCACTCTTCCATGCCAGGCGTCCACTACGCTGTCCCACAGATTATCGTAATCTCTTACAAGACCCACCCTCGCCTGATAACGGCTTCCCGCCACACAGGCCATACGCCCTGCCTTCTCATGGATTTCCTTCAGCTCGGAAAGCCGCCTGTTGTCCCTTCCCGAATAGTCCAAAATGCCGTGCCAGTAAATCTCCGTCCCCATAGTGCAGGTACGCCACCGGAAATAACTCACATAATCCGCCCCGTGGGCAATACTCTGCATCGTCCACAGAGTCATCTGCCCCGGCTTTGGCGTGGGCGCTTCCATACGGCTGTTCCAGCCGTTTGCTCCCGACTGCTGCTCCATAATGCCGAAATTAGGGGAAATCGCTCTGGCCTCCGCCAGATTGCGGCTCCACTTTCTGTCCCGCATGCTTTTATCGTCCGGCTCATAGGAATCCAGGCAATAAGCAAAATTCGGGTAGGAATCATAGGTGATAAAATCAAGGCTTTCCTCCGTCATACGGTGGTTATCCAGATTCCCGAACAGCCCGTTTGTGGTAATGAAATCCCCGGGCTTTACATATTTTTTCAGAATATCGCTCTGCATTCTTGCAAAACGGCAGGTACTGTCGGAAATAAAACGTATATAATCCAGCACCTCATGAGGATTGGTGGAATTGCTGGGCGTCGGCCGGGGGACATAGATTTCCTCCCACTCCGTATAGGTCTGATTCCAGAAAACTGTCCCCCAGGCTTCGTTCAGCCGGTCCAGCGTACCGTATTTTTCCTGAAGGAACAACCGGAAAGCCGCCGTATCGCTTTCGGAATAAAACTCATTCACCTCACAGTTAAGCTCATTGTCAATCTGCCAGCCGATGATGGCAGGATGCGCCGCATAATGGGCGGCGGATTTCTCCACGATCCGTTTTACCAGCTCCTGATATTTCGGAGAATTGTAGTTGTAATGCCTCCGGCAGCCGTGACGGTAAAGCACGCCGTCCTGTCTGGCATTGAGCACCTCCGGGTATCTGTTGGTAAGCCATGCCGGCGGCGTGGCGCTTGGCGTACAGAAAATGACCTTCATGCCCGTGCGTTCCGCCGTTTCCAGAAACCGGTCAAAAAATTCATAGGTAAATTCCCCTTCCCTGGGTTCGATTTTACTCCAAGCAAATTCCGCCACACGGACCACTTCAATCCCATTCTCCAGCATCCGCCGCAGATCCTCTTCCCACATGCCCTCCGGCCAATGCTCCGGATAATAGCAGGTGCCCAGCGTGATTTTTTCCAGGTTCATACTCCGTTCCATAATTCCTCTCCTTCCGCCCCCTGGGGCTGCACATTTTATTTTTCCAGCCGTCCAATATCTTTACAGCTGCTTAATTCCCTTCTTTTTACCGCATCCACCCAAAATAATTACGGCACTTTACGACACTATCTGATTTTTCTCACCGAAGCGCCCTTTACCAGCTGTACCGGCGAGCCTGACACATACTTTACTTTTTTTCCCTCCAGCATATCCAGCAGGATATCCGCGCATTTCGCTCCCTGTTTTTCCGGGAACAGGCCCACCGAGGTGAGCAGCGGATCCATATACTTCCTGGCGGAGCTTCCATCGATCCCTATGATAGAAATATCCTCCGGCACCCGCAGCCCCATGGAATGAAAGGCCTTGCACATCCCCAGCGCAAATTCATCGTTAAAAGCCACCACCGCCGTGGCATCCAGCCTTCTTTCTGCAAACAGCCTTGCCGCCAGCTCCCCTTTCCCGAAAAAATCCTCCTCCATCAGCTGCATGCCGTCCTCCCGCCTCTCATCCTCCAGAAAGGATAAAATTCTGCTGTCTCCCGCCATATCTTCCCTGTGGACGCCGATATAATACTCCTTCAGCCTGTCCCCGTAAACTTCCTTCATCAGCGAGCAGAAGGAAAGCCTCCTGGCATCCATGGAGCTGAAAGGATAAGGCATACCCAGCGCAATCCTCCTGTGCCCGTTTTCACGCAGCGCGCGGACCGCAAGCTCCATCACCCTGACCATATCGATTTCCACCCGTGGCACCGCCCTGGAAAAGCCCTCCGCATTTCCGTAAGAAGCGCTCACCACCGGAAGACGGTAATTCCTCCCCACTGTATCCAGGTAATGCTGGGTAATGCCTTCATTGGGCATGATAATTCCGTCAATCATGGCATTCCTGATTTTCTCAAAATCCATGCTGCCGTTGAAGACCACCATATAATCCCTCTTCCCGGCCGCCTCCACCATCCCTCTGTACATATCTATGTAAAAAGAATTCTTCAGATCCTTGCAGAAAAAAAGAATCTGCTTCGTCCTCCTCTTCTGCAGCGCCTCCGCCACAGGATGGGGATAGTAGCCAAGCTCCTCCGCTATGGCTAGTATTCTTTTTTTCTTCTCCGCCTCCACGTATCCGCTGTTGTTCATCGCCCTGGATACCACGGAAACCGATACGCCGGCTCTGAGCGCAACCTCTTTTCTGGTGACCATTCTCTCTCCCCTTTTCAGCAATAAGGTTTCAGGCTGTTCCTGCCTTCCGCCGTCTTTTTCTGCCCGGAACCTGACAGGATATGAGGTTATTGTAACATATGGGGGTATGATTGTATCTTAGCTTTTATGAAAAAAGGTTGCAATAGCGGAAAATGTGGTCACGGGGCCACATTCATACTAAAAAAGGAGGCAGCATTTACCGTCTCCTTTTGCCATCCCTTTATCCTGTCTTCTCCGTGCCCTTTAGTCCAAGCCTCACATACTGCTCTTCAGGCGCTTGTGCCTCCCTCATCCCTGCTTCCAGTTTTTTGCACATATCAGCTTCTTTTTCCGCATCTTCCAATCTGTTAAGCTGTTCATAATCATTCTGTAAATCAAAAAGCATTGATGTCATTACATACTCTATATTACCTGAATAATCTTCAGGAAACAGCGCCGGAATTTTATAAACTGGATAGTGGGTGTAAGGAAGGAATCTGCCCATTTCCATTGCCTGCGCATATCGCTCATCAAAATATCTCCAGCATGTGGACGGAATTGCACAGTACTGGTATAAAGGGCTGTTTTCAGGTGCTCTAAAATAAGTATATCTGCCGTCATAAACATTAACTGCTCTGCCGAACCAGCCATAAATCACCTGTTCTCTCGGCTTTTCCCTATCCTCAGCAATATCCCGGAGACTCATTCCTTTTACCCGTTCCGGTATTTTACATCCATGATGCTGCAAAATTGTAGGCATAAGATCTATATTCTGTGTCAGCGCCTTTACCCTTTTCCCGGATTCTTTTGCATCAGGGAAATGAATCGTCAGTGGTATATGAGCCATTTCATTATAGGCATGCATAATATTTTTTCCGGTAAAACCATGTTCTCCCAGCATATGCCCATGGTCGGTCGTAAAAATAATAAGCGTATCTTCATACATATTATTCTTTTTTAATGTTTCAAGAAGCCTTCCAAACCAGTAATCAGCCATGCTCAACGTTCCAAGATAACATTTTTCCAGATGCTCCACCGCTTCCGCAGGCTCTGTTACTTCTGCATACGTGGGCCAGCAAAATTCCCGACCCACATAGTTGTCATTATACATTTGATGATATTTTTCAGGGCAGTCAAAAGGTTCATGTGGATCAAAGCTTTCTACCATAAGAAAAAAATCGTCTGCGCCTTTGTTTTGTTCAACCCAACTACAGGCCGAGCGGAAGGTTCGGGGAGAAGGATATTCTGACTCCTTCGTAAATTTGGTTCTGTTAAGCAGATACTGAGATGACTTTTTTCCATAACTTTCCGGATCAACTGAAGGCTGGTTCACACGGGAAATCCAGGTATCAAATTCCTGTCCTCTATGATAATCCCATGTATTGAACAAGTAGCAGTAATTTTCTCCTCCAATTTCAAAGTAATGTGTGTGATCGGTCGTAATATGCGTAAAAACGCCATTTTCACGCAGTACGGAAGGAAGCGTAATATCAAAAGGTTCAACACCGCCCCATCCCCTTTCCAAGAACTGCATCCGTCCGGTAAAAATATCCCTTCTGGCAGGCATACAAGGTGCAGAACCGATAAAATGATTGTCATAAATAATACAGTCCTTTGAAAAAGCATTTATATTCGGTGTGATTCCTTTTGCCCTCTCATTATATGTTTTTAAATACCGCCTGTTCAGTGTATCCATTAATACCAAAATCGTTTTCATAATTCCCCCCTGTTCTGTTATCCCTTAATTCCGGTTGTCACAATTCCCTCCACAAAGTATTTCTGCATAAATACATACATAACGAGTAGCGGAAGCATAATCAGCGTTGTCGCCGCCATCAGATAATTCCATTGCGTAATAAACTCTTCTCTGAAAACACTCAGGGCAAGTTGTACCGTCCACATATTTTTTCGTGTGGTTATAATCAGAGGCCACGTATATTCATTCCATGTACTTGTTGTTTTAAACACAATCAATGTTGCAAATATAGCCTTGCTGAGAGGAAGATATACGCGAACAAATGCTCCGAATCTGGATAGACCATCAATTTTGGCTGCATCATCCAGAGATTTTGGGAAGTTCATAAAAAACTGCCGAAACAGGAATACACCGAATGCACCTGCTATGTAAAGAGCAATCATACCTGCATAGGTATTGATCAGGCCGGTTCCTCCCTGCCCCAGAATATTGTTTCCTCCCATAAGAGGAAAGTATTTCATCGCTACAAAATTAGGCAGCATGGTAACCTGTTGAGGTATCATCATACCCACAAGCGCAAGAAGAAACAGAAAATCCTTTCCCTTAAATTCCATACGTGCAAATGCATATCCTGCCAGAGAGTTAATAACCAGGCTGATAATCACTGCCAGAAATGTTGTATAAAAGGAGTTCCAGAAAAATCTTCCCCAATCAGATGATTTCATGGCATCCGCATAATTGGAAAACAGCCAGTGTTCCGGTAACAGCCGGAACGCCGCACCGGAAATTTCCGCCTGGGTTTTCAATGATGTAAAAAACATAATTAAAAAAGGAATAATTATGATAACGCAGAACAAAAGCATCAGCAGAAATAAAAGTAAACGGGCACCCTTTTTCATTTTCATCTGTTTTCTCCTCTATCCGATATCCAAATCCTGTCCCTGATTCCCATATCTGAAGTTCAGCAGTGTAAATATCAGAATAATGAGCAGCAGGAAAACCGCCTCCGCAGCGCCGTAACCCATCCGGTATTCTGTAAAAGCTCTCGTGTAAATCTGATGTACTATTGTTGTTGTAGCATTCATCGGTCCGCCGCCGGTCATTACATTCACCTGCTCAAATACGTTAAACGCATTGATCACTCCGGTAATCACAATAAAAAAGGTTACAGGGCGAAGCATTGGTATTGTTATTCGGAAAACCTTCTGCAGATAGCCGGCTCCGTCTATGGATGCCGCTTCATAAAGATAAGAAGGGATGTTATTCAACCCGGCCAGATATAATGTCATATAATAACCGACCCCCTTCCACACTCCCATAACTATCATTGCGCCCAAAGCTAATTTTTCATCATACAGCCATTGCCTGGCCTCAAAACCAAGCGCCTCCAGGATTACGTTAAACACACCATTAGTAGGATCATACAGCCAAAGCCAGACCATCGACATTGAAACCATGGATGTGACGTATGGAAGATAAATAAAGCCTCTGAAAAAACGTGTGCCCCAAAGCGCCGCGCTATTTAAGGCCAGTGCGAGGACAAACCCCAGAATGAGAGTCATAAATACCGTAAATACCACATAAATAAAAGTGTTTTGCACAGATTTCCAAAACAGCCCATCATGGAAAAGAGCAATATAATTTTTAATTCCGGTAAAAGAAATTGTTTTCAGATTAAAATCTGTAAAACTCAATCCAACATTCACTACAATAGGAAATAATACAAATAAAAGAAAAAATATATAATATGGAGCAATAAACCAGTAAGCACACCGGTCGGTTGTGACACCCTTTTTCTTTTTCATCCAAATCCCCACCATTTTTATTAGTTCTATAGCAGCGGGCAGGTTTAGCCTGCCCGCATTGCTGTACTGTTTCTGCTATTCTATCTCCTTTTCCAACTGTGACAGCGCATCATTTAACGCCTGCTCTGCTGTCTTCTTTCCATTGATTACTTCTTCATAAGCAACGGAAACATATTTATTGTAGACACTGATCCAGGGCACGGTGGCTTTGCCTTTTCCACTTTCCACATAATCAATAACCGCTTGATTCAGTTCCGGGTTCCCTGATTGAATGAACTGCTCTTCCAAAGATTTTTTTACGATTGGCACCTTAAAGTCTTCGGTCCTCATCCAGACAATTTCATTGGAAAGCATATGCTGCATAAACAGCCAGGCTGCTTCCTTATGCTTTGAGGTTGCTCCCATTGCTATCAGATTATAGCCACAGAAGGAAATCCCGGGTTCTGAGCCGTCTTTCGACAGTACCGGAAGATACCCCAATTCAACTTCCGGGTTATCCTTCATAAACTGTCCTATCTGCTGAGGGGATAAATTGCTGATGGCCGACATTCCTTTCATAAATGGCCGTTCATCTCCCTTCTGTTGATCATGAGGAATGGAAACATTCATCTGTGCCAGTTCTCCCAGAAATGAGAAAGCATCTATGGCTGCCTGATCCGTAAACGCCGGCTTCAGATTCAATTCATCAATTACCGGTGAACCTGCACTTCGCATATAAGGTTCTGTAAAAACAAGCGAGCTGTCAATTGAGGGAATATCCAGACCGGCAAAAACCACTTTATCCCCATCTCTTTCGGTTAATACCTCCGCCGCATTTTTTAGTTCTTCCCATGTAGCCGGAGGATTTTGCGGATCCAGTCCCGCTTCTGTAAATTTATCCTTTCGGAAAGCATACACCTGAGGATTGGGGAAAATTCCCAGTGCAACCTGATTCCCCTGATATTTCCCCATTTCATAAGCACTGTCAAATAAATCGTCCTTTTCCTCCCATCCCTCTATATAGCTGTCAAGCTTTTCGAAATCACCTAAAGCACCCCGGGACCCGACTTCCGCCAAAACCAGCTGAATAACATCCGGATAGGTATCACTTAAAACAGCTGCATTTAATTTCGTTTCCTGATCTGAAATCGTTGAAGACATTCCGGTAGCTTCTACCTTTATATTAGGATATTTTGCTTCGAAGGAATCCACACATTTCTGTACGAATTCCGTATCTGCCTGTGATGTTCCCTGATGCCAGTATTGTATTGTTACCTGTTCACCGCTTTCAGATTTTTCATTGGTTCCCTGTGCCTGTGTACTTTCCTGTGCCGATACTGCGCTGTTTTCCTCTGTTGCAGTGTCCTGTGGTACCTGCTGTGTATCGCTGCTGCCACAGCCTGCCAGCATAGCTGCCCCTATCATAATTGCCAATAACCTTTGTACTTTATTTCTTTTCCGCATAAGTCCCTCTCCTTCCGATTCTTACAACAGCTGAAGGCCTTCATTCCTTGTAAAGCCATATTAACATTACCGTATAAAAAATACTGCTTCTATTTATTGGCAGTTTTAAAATATATTCATATAATCTCTTTTTATTTTTATGTGCAGTTTTATTTTTATAATATTTTTTGATCCTTTTCTCTAATCTTCTGATTGTGCATTTTATACATTTCATACCATTTGCCAACTACACTTTTGTATTATATAATGAATGAAGTCCAGAATGAGGTGAAAACGATGCGGAATAAAAAAAGTATTTCTTTTCAGATAATTATTACGGTTATCATATCTTTCCTTGCTTTATTCCTTTTTTTCTCTATACTTACTACCGAACTGTATTACAGGAATGTAACTGATATTATGCATGAATCTCAGCAGCATTCCCTTACACAGTTAAATGAAAGCTTTGATGTTTTTTATCAGCAGATAATTTATATTCTGATTCAACTGTCCGGTGATACCGTATTAAAACAGTATCTTACAAAGGAACCGGAAGACAACTTTGAATATTATCAGATGCAACGGTATGTACATGATTTTCTCCAAACCTACAATGGTTTTTTTCCCAATTCTAACGTACACCTGATCCTATATGGTGAAAACGGGCAGACTTATACCACCTATAATGAAACCTTATATTTAGAAGATACTGGTATCCTCGAAGAAGATTTTGTAAAGCAGGCAGAAAAAAATCACCGCCGGCTTGGAGTGTCTTATTTCCATTCCGGTCTGACCCCCTACACCCAAAATGATGATTACATGTATTTTGCCCACGCCTTATATGATCCCTACCGTTCCAGATATTATGGCACAATCCTGGTTGTAATAGATGAGTCATGCTTCCAGAATCTGTATTCCGATTTAATCCAGGATAACAATCATTTTTCTGTTATTACAGAGGACGGCCTCATTATTTCCGACAGCAAAGCTGAATTTCTCAACAGCTCTGATTCCACCCTTCTTGATATCGCCAGAAAAAACTCCGACGGCGTATTGGAATATGCGGGAGAAAAGTGGATTCCAAGCTCCATATATAACCAGTATTTCGATTTTTATATCCTACAGTTAACTGAATATAATGCCATTACATCCAGAGTCTCTCCATCTATCCTGCGGATATTGGAATTATGCTGTTTTGCCCAGCTCCTTATAACAGTGGTTCTTATATGTCTCCTTCAGAAAATCACACGTCCAATTCACAGGCTGTCCGTAGCCATGCAGAATGTTTCAGATAGAGATCTTCTCTCCCGTCCTGAAAAAATGAATTTCACAGGTTGTTCAGAAGCCCGGCTTCTCGGTGAAAGCTTCAATGAAATGTTTTCAAAGCTTGAATACTATACAAAAAAACTAATGCAGGAACAGGATGCCCGTCATGCAGCCGAACTGAATTCCCTGCAGCACCAGATTAACCCACATTTCATTTACAATACGCTCGCTTCCATCAGATACCTTTCTATGGCAGGCCAGCGGGAAAAGGTCATAACAGGAATCAACTCTCTCACAAAGCTCCTCCGAAAAACGCTGGGGGATATCAGAGAAACCATTCCTTTGGAGCAGGAACTGGATTTACTGCAAGATTATTTCCAAATCCAGCTGTTGCGCTATGGTGATGGCATCCGTCTTTACTTGAATGTACAAGAGACCTGCCTTTCAGCTGCGGTTCCCAAATTTTTTCTTCAGCCTCTGGTAGAGAACTCTATTTTTCATGGCTTCTCCACTAACACCCCCTGTGGCAGTATCAGCATTTACGCCACGATAAACGGCGCAATCCTGAAACTGGAAATTATGGATAACGGTGCTGGAATTCCACCGGATATCCTGATGCACATTATGGATGTTTCTGCAAAAAACAATCGAAACAGCCTTACAAAGATAGGTCTTAAAAATATTGAAGACCGTATCAAAATGATTTATGGACCCCAATATGGTCTCAATATAATGAGCAGGTATGGCACTCAGGTAATAATACATCTGCCTTTGATATATTTTGAGGGGGAAAAATGCTATGAAAAATCTTCAGAAGATAGTCATCATTGATGATGAGATGGTTCTTCGGAACGGACTGAAATATCTCTGCGACTGGGAGGCTCATGGATTTACAATTGCAGGGGAAGCCTCTAATGGTATTGAAGGTTTTCATCTGATACAGGAAATCCGGCCGGATATTGTTATTACAGATATTGTCATGCCAGGAATGGACGGCATCAGCCTAACCGCCCAGATTAAAGAGCATTTCCCCAATATTCATATTATTGTCCTTAGCAGCTATGACAATTTTGCTTACGCAAAATCCAGCTTTAAGCTTGGTATCGCCGATTATCTGCTTAAACCGGAACTGGAAGCTGCAGATCTTCTTCATCTGCTGGAAAAGCTCAGCAGGACTTCTGGTTTGGATGATTTCAAAAGTTCCGCCTCTCAGTTTTTCCAAGAAATTCTTACATTCTGCAGCCTGGAGGAGGAGGAATATCTGGAGGAATTTAATGACAGAGGTATCCATTTTAAAGAAAAAATACCATATACGCTGATGGCAGCTCCCTATCAGGGGACTATACCGGTTCACAGGCTTCTTCCTGCCGTGACAAATCTTTCACTGGAGCTATTTCCGGCCTGTCCCTGTATCTCCTGTGTCACAAGTCAGGGCTACCTCTGCATCCTTCTTCAGGCAGTAAGCGCTACGGAACTTCCGTCTCATGCCCGGCTTACCGAGTTTACCGTTCAGCTGGAAAGGAAACTGGAAAATAGTTTTCTTTTCGCATGCATGCCGGTATTCTCCGTACTCAGCAATCTTTCTCAGGTATATGGAGAAATGTGCGGACTGCTTTCCTACGGTTTTTACTTTCCGGAAAAAACATTACTGTTTCCTGAGGATGTCCATAAATGCGAGCTTGCTTTTCCTGATACTTCTTTTTCAAATTGTCTGGATCCATTACGTCTTGATGATGCCAGAAATCTTGTATACAATTATCTGAGCAATGCAGAAGCACAGGCCGGCATGGATGTATTTACCTTGAAAAAACAAGTAGAGAATGCAATATACAGACTCATACAGACGCTTGCGGACGCCTCGTTTCCAACCGATGAAATAAATTCAAAAAAGGTAATGTATTTTAAAAAAATGGATATGTCAGCTGACTGTAATTCTCTCAGACAGGTTCTCTCCGAAACATTTGCCGAGCTGGAGGATATTGTCCGTAAGGGCACGCAGGAAAGAGAGGGTAATCTATTCTACAAAATTGAAGAATATATCCGTCTGAATTGCGAACAGGAACTGAAGCTATACGATCTGGCCAAACAGTTTCACCTGAATTACACTTACCTGTCCACACTTTTTTATCAGAACACAGAAGAGCATTTCTCTGACTATCTGAATCGTATGCGTGTTGAAAAAGCCAAGGGACTTCTGCGAACCGAAAATAACTCCATTCAATGCATCAGTGAAAAATGCGGCTTTATAAATCAAGGCTATTTTTCAAAAATATTCAAAAAATTTACAGGCTGCTCTCCTAAGGAATATCAAAAGCTATACCACAAAAGCCGCTGAAATGTACCAAAAAACCCTGAACCGCAAATGCTGTCCAGGGTTTTATAATTTACAAGCGTCTTGTGTTTCAAGCAGGATATCATACAACTAACATTTCTATCTTTCACAGAGATTTCAGCTGTACAGCTTATTTTCTGCCAAATACTCAAATCTAACAGAACATTACATCCTGTCAGGCGCCGAAAATCCCAGCAGATCAATACAAGTCTCCAGAATCTCCTTCGTCAGCACCAGAAGCGCAATCAGTCCGGCCTTCTTCGCCTCATCTTCTTCCGAAATAATCTTCGTTTCATGATAGAACCGGTTAAAGGCATTGGCCAGATCATAAATATACGCGCAGATTTTATGGGGCGCGCATTCGGCGAATGCAGTTTCCATCATGGTATTGAATTTGGCGATTTCCATCATCAGCGCCTTTTCATCCGGGCTGATGGCAGGGGCAAGCTCCAGATTTTCAAGGCTGCCGCCCTGATCCTGGTATTTTGCCAGAATGGATTTGATACGCACGATGGTGTAAAGGATATACGGGCCGGTATCGCCTTCAAAGGAGGTGAAACGATCCACGTCGAAGCTGTAGTCCTTCGCGGCCTGGTTGGAAAGATCGCCGTATTTGATGGCTGCCAGTCCGACGATTTCCGCAATATTCCTTGCTTCCTCTTCCGGCATTTCCTGACGGCTTTCCACGATTTTGCGGAACATTTCCTCATCGATGTCATGAATCAGGTTTTCCAGGCGCGGCACGCCGCCGTCCCTTGTCTTAAAGGGCTTTCCATCCTTGCCGTTTACCGTGCCGAAACCGATGTGCACCAGCTTTGTATCGTCTCCCACAAGCTTCGTCTTGCGGGCGCAGCGGAATACCTGCTCAAAATGCATGGCCTGGCGTTTATCGGTGATATAAATCATGATATCCGGATTGTATTTCGTCACACGCTCGCTGATGGTGGCCAAATCCGTAGTGCTGTAGAGGGCGGCGCCATCGGATTTCAAGATGATGCAGGGAGGGATTTCCTTCGTATCGCTTTCTTCCTTCACATCAACCACAAGAGCGCCTTCGCTTTCGTATGCATAGCCGCCCTTCTTCATTTCCTCCACCATATCCGCAAGCAAATACTGTACGGTAGATTCCCCGTTCCAGAGATCGAATTCCACATTCAGCTTTTCATAGTTGCGCTTCATATCCGCCACGGATACGCTGATGATATGATCCCACAGGGCGCGGTGTCCTCTTACGCCGTTCTGCAGCTTAAATGTATTCTCCATGGCTTTTTCTTTATAAGCGGGATCCTCTTTGGATTTGCCGCTGGCCGTGGGATAAATTTCCTCCAGCTCGGAAATGGTAAAGGGAGCCTCCTTGGGATATTCCCCGGTGAAGCTTTCGTCAAAATAAGGCAGCTCAGGCTTTCTCTCCTGCAGCTCCGTTATGATAAGCCCCATCTGCAGTCCCCAGTCTCCCAGGTGGATGTCTCCGATAACCTTGTAGCCTGCATAACGGGCAATTCTCTTGACGCTTTCCCCGATTACCGCGGAACGAAGATGTCCCACATGGAGGGGCTTTGCCACATTCGGTCCGCCGTAATCCACGATAACGGTCTTTTCTTCCTCAGGAGTTTCCAGGCCGAATTTATCCGCCGCTTCCATCCCTTTAAGGTAGTCACATAAAAATACGTCGGAAACCTTCAGGTTCAGAAAGCCCGGCGCCACCGCGTTCACTTCTGAAAATACGGCGCTGTCCTTCAGCTTTTCGGCCACCTCGCCGGCTATCATAATCGGCGCTTTGTGATATTTCTTGGCGCCTGCCATAGCGCCGTTGCACTGGTATTCACAAAGGTCCGGACGGTTGGAAAGGCTTACCTTTCCCAGTTCCTCGTCATAGCCGGCCTCCGCAAACGCCTTTCTCATTTCCTCTGAAATGGCATCCAAAATCTTTTTCATGGCTGATCTCCTCTGCACATTTATCTTTACAACTGTTCCGCTTCTTCACAGTTACTTTTCATTTTAATAATAGCCCAGACACCTGAACCGCTGCTTTTTCATAGTAATTCAGACACTGAATCTTTACTTTTTTCCATAGCAGCCCATGCACCTGATCCTTGACTTCTTCTAAAACAGCTCAGGAACCCGAACCTTTGCTTCTTTCACGCTCCGCCTTTGAAAAAACACATCCGCAGTAGTCCTGGCGGTATAATCCGTATTTTTCTGAAAGCTCCACAGAGCGTTTATATCCGTTCTTTTTCTTGAAATCCGAGGGAAGGAAGGCGACGCCGTACTCTTCTGCCAGTCTGTTTCCAATCTCATTGAGCTTGTCCGCATTTTTTAAAGGGCTGATGGTAAGGGTGGTTGTAAAATAGTCAAAGCCCTGCTCTCTGGCAATCCGTGCAGCCTCCCGCAGGCGGATTTCATAACACTTAAAGCAGCGTTCCCCGCCCTCCGGCACCAGCTCCAGGCCTTTTGCCGCCGCGAAAAAACGCTCCGGATCGTAACGGCCCTCTTCCGCCAGAATACGGTTTTTGCAGTCTCCGTCCGCTTCTTCATTCATTTCCCGAATCAGGCGCTTCTGTTCCGCCGCGCGCTTTTCATATTCCTCACGCTCCGTAATATTGGGATTATAGTACAGGACGGTGATGTCGAAATATTGTCTTAAATATTCCAACACATAGCTGCTGCAGGGGGCGCAGCAGCTATGCAGAAGAAGCTTTTTTTTCGATTCTTTTTCCGGAAGCTGCCGGAGGAGCTCATCCAGCTGCTTCTGATAATTTACTTTATTCATTTCACCTGTTTTATAGTTTTGCGATATCTATCAACGATAATTCATTGCTCTTTGTTTCCAGGCTTCCCACAAGCGCCCTTGCGGTATCCAGGCTGGTCAGGCAGTTGACGCCCGTTTCTATGGCGGTTCTTCTGATCAGGAAGCCATCCCTGGATTTATCCCGGCCCTGGGTGGGCGTGTCGATAACCAGGTCGATTCGGTGTCCCAGGATAAGGTCCATCACCGTAGGGGATTCCTGGTTGATCTTATTGACCTGACGGGCCTTGACGCCGGCTTCTCTCAGTGCCGCGGCAGTGCTTCTTGTGGCGTAGATGATGTAGCCCAGCTTTTCAAAACGGCGGGCGATTTCGATTGCCTCTCCCTTGTCCGCATCCTTTACCGTGATGATCATCTGCTTATGCCTGGGCAGATCCACGCCCGCGCCCAGGAAGGCTTTGTAAAGCGCTTCGTTAAAGGTTTTGGCAATGCCAAGGCATTCGCCTGTGGATTTCATTTCCGGCCCAAGGCTGATTTCCGCGCCGCGGATTTTTTCAAAGGAGAATACGGGCATCTTGATTGCCACATAGCCTGCCTCCGGCTGGAGCCCGGGTTCATAGCCCAGGTCACGGATTTTCTTGCCAATAATGACCTCGGTAGCCAGATCCACGATGGGAATTCCCGTCACCTTACTGATATAGGGCACCGTCCTGGAGGAACGGGGATTCACTTCAATCACGTAAACATCTTCGCCCACCACGATGAACTGGATATTAATCAGGCCGATTACATGAAGGGATTTTGCCAGCCTTCTTGTATATTCGGCAATGGTGGCCTTTACCTTTTCACTGATGGTCTGGGCCGGGTATACGGAAATACTGTCGCCGGAGTGGACGCCTGCACGTTCGATATGCTCCATGATTCCGGGGATCAGGATGTCGGTGCCGTCGCAGACCGCATCCACCTCCAGCTCCTTGCCCTGCAGATACTTATCCACAAGGATGGGATGATCCTGGGCAATCCGGTTGATAATTTCCATAAATTCTTCAATTTCCGTATCGGAAATGGCAATCTGCATGCCCTGTCCGCCCAGTACATAGGAAGGGCGCACCAGAACCGGGTAGCCCAGCTTGTTGGCAACAGCCTTGGCTTCCTCCGCCGTATACACGGTGCCGCCGGAGGGTCTGGGAATTTCGCATTCTTCCAGAATCTTGTCAAACAGCTCCCTGTCCTCTGCGGCGTCCACGTTTTCCGCGCTGGTTCCCAGAATAGGAACTCCCATTTTCATCAGGCTTTCCGTGAGCTTGATGGCGGTCTGTCCGCCAAACTGCACCACCGCGCCGTCTGGATGCTCGATGTTTACCACATTTTCCACATCCTCCGGTGTGAGGGGTTCAAAATACAGCTTATCCGCAATATCGAAGTCGGTGCTGACCGTCTCCGGGTTGTTATTGATAATCACGGTCTCATAGCCTTCCCTGGAAAAAGCCCAGGTGGCATGTACGGAGCAGTAATCGAACTCGATGCCCTGTCCGATTCGTATCGGGCCGGAGCCCAGGACCAGGACCTTTTTCAGGGGCTTTGTTTCCACCGCTTCGTTTTCCCCGCCGTAAACGGAATAGTAGTAAGGTGTGCTGGCTGCAAATTCCGCGGCGCAGGTATCCACCATTTTATAGGAAGCGACGATGCCGTTGTCATAGCGCAGCTGCTTGATTTCAGCTTCCGGCAGGCCGGTGAGGCGGCTGATTACATTATCCGGGAATTCAATGCGCTTCGCTTCGCGCAGCAGCTGTACCGTGAGCGGCTGCGTTTGAAGCGCCTGCTCCATTTCCACAAGTATGGCTATTTTATCGATGAACCAGTGATCCACCATGGTGATTTCATGAATCGTATCATAGTCGATGCCCTTGCGGATGGCTTCGGCAATGACATAAATTCTCTGATCATCCACTTTTTTCAGGCGTTCCTTCAGCTCTTCCGCCGTAAGCTCTGAAAAATCATAGCTCAGCAGGCAGTCCACATGCTGTTCCAGGGAACGGATGGCCTTCATCAGCGCGCCTTCAAAGTTATTTGCAATACTCATAACCTCTCCGGTCGCCTTCATCTGGGTGGTCAGCGTCCTTTTTGCCGTAATAAACTTATCAAAGGGCAGACGGGGCAGCTTCACCACACAGTAGTCCAGTGCGGGTTCAAAGCTTGCGTAGGTCTTTCCGGTAATTGCGTTTTTGATTTCATCCAGCGTGTAGCCCAGGGCGATCTTGGCCGCCACCTTGGCAATAGGATAACCTGTAGCCTTGCTTGCCAGCGCGGAAGAACGGCTGACACGGGGGTTGACCTCGATCACGCAGTATTCAAAGCTCACAGGATGCAGGGCAAACTGAACGTTGCAGCCGCCTGTGATCTGCAGCTCATCAATAATATTCAGGGCGGCGCTTCTGAGCATCTGGTATTCCTTGTCGCTCAGGGTCTGGGAAGGGGCGACAACGATACTGTCGCCGGTATGCACGCCTACCGGATCGATGTTTTCCATGTTGCAGACAGTGATGCAGTTTCCGGCGCTGTCACGCATTACCTCGTATTCGATTTCCTTCCAGCCGGCAATGCAGCGTTCCACTAAAACCTCACCCACGCGGGAAAGCCGCAGGCCGTTTGCCAGAATCTCTTCCAGCTCCATCTGGCTGTGGGCGATGCCGCCGCCGGAACCGCCCAGGGTATAGGCCGGGCGAAGCACTACGGGATAGCCGATTTTCCTGGCAAAAGCCACGCCGTCTTCGATATTTCTTACCACCAGGGAGGGAGCGCAGGGCTCGCCGATTTTTTCCATGGTGTCCTTGAATTCCTGTCTGTCCTCCGCCTTGCGGATGGTCTGGGAGGTGGTGCCCAGCAGCTTCACATTGTGGGCCGCCAGGAAGCCGGATTCGTCCAGCTCCATTCCCAGATTCAGGCCGGCCTGGCCGCCCAGGGTGGGGAGAAGGCTGTCCGGCTTTTCTTTTTCAATGAGCTGTTCCAGAACTTTTACGGTCAGAGGCTCGATATAAACCCTGTCCGCGATATCCCTGTCCGTCATGATGGTTGCGGGGTTGGAATTGACAAGCACCACCTCCACGCCCTCTTCCTTCAGGGAACGGCAGGCCTGGGTGCCTGCATAGTCAAATTCAGCGGCCTGGCCGATAACGATAGGGCCGGAACCGATGACCATTACTTTTTTTACATTGGGATCCTTTGGCATCTTACATTCCTCCATTCATCATCGTAAAAAACCGGTCAAACAGGTAGCCGGAATCCTGAGGCCCCGGGCAGGCCTCGGGATGGAACTGCACGGTGAAAATATTTTTTCCCGTATAGCTTAAGCCCTCGTTTGTTCCGTCGTTGACATTGATAAAAGCAGGAACTGCCACTTTGCTGTCAAGCTTGTCCATATCCACAACATAGCCGTGGTTCTGGGAGGAGATATACACTCTTCCGGTGGACAGATCCTTTACCGGATGGTTGCCGCCCCTGTGGCCGTATTTCATTTTAAAGGTATCGGCTCCCGTAGCCAGGGCCATGAGCTGGTGCCCCAGGCAGATGGCAAAGATCGGGATGTCCGTTTCATACAGCTTTCTGATTTCAGCGATGATGCTTTCACATTCTTTGGGGTCTCCGGGGCCGTTAGAAAGCATGATGCCGTCCGGCCGGTCCGCAATGATTTCCTCCGCGCTTGTAAGCGCCGGATACACGGTGACGTCGCAGCCTCTCATGGCGAGGGAGCGGGCGATGTTATCCTTGGCTCCCAGATCCAGCAGGGCCACCCTTTTGCCGGCTCCGCTCAGTTCTTTTACCAGGGAGGGCTTCTTTTCTTTCTTCCCGGAAAGGAAGTCTTCCTTATTAAATACGGCGCTTCCGGAAAGCGGGCCGTTATCAGCCAGATCCTTCACGCCCCTGATTTCGTATTTGGCCTCGCAGGTTACCTTTTCCACCACCTTGCCAGTGGTGTATTCTGCCAGCCGCGGCAGGATTTTTTCCAGGCAGTAATCTGCGTTGGTGGTTATCATGCCGTTCATGGTTCCTTTTTCTCTCAGGATTTTCGTCAGCGCTCTGGTGTCAATGCCTGCAATTCCAGGCACGCCGTGTATCTCCAGGTATTCCTGGATCGTACAGTCGGAGCGGAAATTACTTGGCATTCTGGACAGTTCTCTTACGATAAAGCCGTCCGGCCAGGGTCTTCTTGATTCGCAATCTTCCCTGCATACGCCGTAATTACCAATCAGCGGGTACGTCATACATACGGCCTGTCCTGCATAAGAGGGATCTGTCAACACTTCCAGATAACCGGCCATCGACGTGTTAAATACGATTTCACTGATTATCTCTTTTTCGGCCCCGATATGAATTCCTTCAAATACCGTGCCGTCTTCCAGTATCAAAAATGCCTTCATTTTCATCTGCACATCCTTTCCCATAATCGATTAATTGTATCACAAATGCAAAGGGCGGGCAATCATTTTTTCCTTCCGGCAGTTCCGGCAGTTCAAGAAAGTAACAGTTCAGCCTTCGGCCGAACTGTTACTGCATCCACCCATGATAAGTCGCCTTCGGCGAGGGGCGGATGCCTGCTGCCACCACGTTTTCTCACGGTTTGCGCAGTGAATGCGCAAACCTGCCTGAACTGTTACTAAAGAAATCCCACAGCAGCAGCCGTGGGATTTCAAAATACATCTGTTTATTTAAAGTAAGCTACGCCTGATTCAAAAATCTTCAGATCCTGTTCGCCGTAAATATTGACAGCTACGCTGTCGCCTCTTCTTTCCACATGAGCCATCTTTCCGAGGATGCGGCCGTCGGGGGAGGTAATGCCCTCAATAGCGGCATAGGAGCCGTTTACATTCCACTCCTCATCCATGGAAATATTGCCTTCCGGATCGGCGTACTGGGTTGCCACCTGGCCCTTTTCAAAGAGTCTGCGGATCCAGTCTTCGCTTGCCACGAAGCGGCCTTCGCCATGGGAAGCCGGGGTTACATAGGTCTTGCCCAGCTGCGCGCCTGCCAGCCAGGGTGATTTGTTGGAAACCACCTTGGTGTATACCATCTTGGAAATGTGGCGGTTGACGGTGTTGAAGGTCAGGGTCGGGGAATCCGCCGTCTGTCCGGCAATTTCACCGAAGGGCACAAGTCCCAGCTTGATCAGGGCCTGGAAGCCGTTGCAGATTCCAAGGCAGAGGCCGTCGCGTTCGTTCACCAGCTTCATGACCGCTTCCTTAATCTTCGCATTCTGGAAGGCGGTGGCAAAGAATTTGGCGCTGCCGTCAGGTTCGTCGCCTGCGGAGAAGCCGCCGGGGAACATGATGATCTGTGCTTCATTGATGGCTTTTTCAAATTCCTCCACGGAATCCCTGATATCCTCTGCGCTCAGGTTCTTAAATACCTTGGTCACCACGCTGGCGCCGGCGCGTTCAAAGGCTCTGGCGCTGTCGTATTCACAGTTGGTTCCCGGGAATACGGGGATGAATACGGTGGGCTTTGTCACCTTGTTTTTGCAAACATAGATGCTGTCAGCCTGATACAGACCGGTATTTACAGGATCTGTTTCCTGGCTTGCCCTGGTGGGGAATACTTTTTCCAGGGTTCCCTTCCATGCGGCAAGCATGTCGTCCAGAGCGATCTTAACCTCACCGAAGGTAACGGCAGGCTCTTTGGTAATCGTACCGATCAGTTCGTAAGCGGTGTCAATCAGGTTGAATTTATCAGCGGGAACTTCCGCGATAATGTCGCCCAGGGAGTTTTCAAACAGTTCCTTCAGATCCGCTTCCTCGCTCAGCTCAACGCCCAGATGATTGCCGAAGGCCATCTTGGGAAGCGCTGCCGCGGCACCCTTGCTGTCAAGGGCATAGGCGGAAACGATCACGCCGTCGCGGATCATTTCACTGATCCTGTCATAGAGTTCCATAACGCTTTCATAAACAGGAATATCAAAATCATCTCTTTCCAGGCAGAAACGGACTATTTTGCTGCCGGGGGTCTTAAATTCCGGTGTGATAATATTCTTTTCTTTAGCCACATCCACTGCAAAGGACACCAGTGTGGGCGGTACGTCGATATCGTTGAAGGTTCCCGACATGGAATCCTTGCCGCCGATGGAAGGAAGGCCGTAGCCTACCTGTGCGTCAAAAGCGCCCAGCAGCGCCGCGAAGGGCTGGCTCCATCTTTCCGGATCCTCTGTCATCCTGCGGAAATACTCCTGGAAGGTGAAACGGATCTTATGGAAATCTCCGCCTGCAGCCACGATTTTCGCCATGGATTCCGTTACCGCGTAGATTGCGCCGTGGTAAGGGCTCCAGGAGGACAGGTAGGGATCAAAGCCGTAGCTCATCATGGTCACGGTATCGGTCTTTCCCTTCAGTACCGGCAGCTTGGCCACCATGGCCTGGGTTTCCGTCAGCTGGTATTTGCCGCCGTAGGGCATCAGCACGCTGCCTGCGCCGATGGAGGAGTCGAACATTTCCACCAGCCCCTTCTGGGAGCATACATTCAGGTTGGAAAGCAGGGTCAGCCATGCCTTCTTTACGTCGCCCGCTTCCAGCGCTTCTCCTGCCTCGGGCACCGCGTATTTGTCAAAATAGCTGCTTCCTTCCGCCGGGATATCCACATAAACATTGGTTTCCTGATGCGCGCCGTTGGTATCCAGGAAGGCTCTTGAAATATTTACTATCTCTTTGCCTCTCCAGGTAAGAACCAGGCGGGGTTCCTTCGTAACCACAGCCACGCTTACGGCTTCCAGGTTTTCTTCCACGGCATAGCCTAAGAAGGTATCCACATCTTCGGGAGCCACTACCACCGCCATTCTTTCCTGGGATTCGGAAATAGCAAGCTCAGTGCCGTCCAGGCCTGCATATTTCTTGGGCACCTTGTCCAGATCCACGCGAAGGCCGTCAGCCAGCTCGCCGATGGCAACGGATACGCCGCCTGCGCCGAAGTCGTTGCATTTCTTTATCAGCCTACTGACCTCTGCCCTGCGGAACAGTCTCTGTATTTTACGTTCTGTGGGAGCATTGCCCTTCTGCACCTCAGCGCCGCAGGTTTCAATGCTTTCCTCCGTATGTACCTTGGAGGATCCGGTTGCGCCGCCGCAGCCGTCCCTGCCGGTGCGTCCGCCCAGGAGGATGATGATATCGCCGGGGTCGGAGGTTTCACGGATGACATTTTTTCTGGGGGCAGCGCCCATGACAGCGCCGATTTCCATACGCTTCGCCACATAGTTGGGATGATAAATTTCCTTTACATAGCCGGTAGCCAGGCCGATCTGGTTGCCGTAGGAGGAATAGCCGTCAGCCGCGCCGCGCACCAGTTTTTTCTGGGACAGCTTGCCCTTCAGGGTATCCGCAACAGGAACCGTAGGGTCGGCTGCGCCGGTCACACGCATGGCCTGGTATACATAGCCGCGTCCGGAAAGAGGATCGCGGATGGCGCCGCCCAGGCAGGTGGCCGCACCGCCGAAGGGTTCGATTTCGGTCGGATGGTTATGCGTTTCATTCTTGAAGAAAACAAGCCATTCCTCGGTCACCGGGCCGTCACCGTAATCCATCTCCACGGGCACGATGACGGAGCAGGCGTTGATTTCATCGGATTCCTCCATATCCTGGAGCTTTCCTTCTTTTTTCAGCTTGCGCATTCCCATGAGGGCCAGATCCATAAGGCAGATGAACTTGTCATCCCTGCCCTTAAAAATCTCCTCCCTGGTATCCAGATAGCTCTGGTAGGTGCTTTCCATGGGCGTCCTGTAATAGCCCTCGCCGAATTCCACGTTCTTCAGCTCGGTGGAGAAGGTGGTATGGCGGCAGTGATCCGACCAGTAGGTATCCAGCACGCGGATTTCCGTCATGGAAGGATCTCTTTTTTCTTCCCCGGCAAAATAGTTCTGGATATGCTTGAAATCCTTAAAGGTCATTGCCAGGCCCAGAGAGGAATACAGAGCCTTCAGCTCCTCCTCGGGCAGATCCTTGAAGCCGTCAAAAATTTTCACATCCGCGGGTTCTTCAAACACGGTTTCCAGCGTTTCCGGCTTTATCATATCCGTTTCCCTGGAATCCACAGGGTTGATGCAGTATGCCTTTATTCTGTCAAACTCGTCATCCGTCAGCTTTCCGGTAATCAGATAGGTTACCGCCGTCCTGATGATAGGCTCTTCCTCTTCGTTCAAAAACTTCACGCACTGCAGGGCAGAATCCGCTCTCTGGTCAAACTGTCCGGGCAGAAATTCCACGGAAAAAACTCTTCCGTTCTCCGGAACCTCAATCTGTTCTCTGTAAAGAATATCTACCGGCGGTTCGGAAAACACCGTGGTGCAGGCCTTTTCAAAAACCTCGTCGCTGATATGCTCCACATCGTAGCGGATGAACATCCTCACATCCTCTACTTCCTTCAGGTTCAGATAGTTCTTCAGATCGCCTTTCAGTTCCTTCGCTTTCACGGCAAAAGGGGCTTTCTTCTCTACATAGATACGTCTTACATTTCCCATGAATGGCTCCTCCAAATGTTTGTGGCCGGCTTTTCTTTTTTCCCAAGCGCCGGCTGCTTGGAGCATGCAAAAAACTATCCTCCGCAATATACATCAGTCCTGCGGAAATGAATTCCGTTACACGCTCCACCCTGCTGACAGCAGCCTTTTTCCTTCCCTGGCAAATCCTGGCACTGTCCTGCAGGCGGGCATTCTCTTCTTATTATACAAAATCCGCGGGTTTTTTCAATGCAAATTGTTGAAATTAAGTGAAGTTTGTAAGTCAGGCCAGGCTTTGCCCGCCGCCGGGTGCTTTTTATGTCCGTCCCACGGCGAAAGTCACAGAAAACCGGGAACAGGCGGTGCGAAACTGTGCAGGATGCCAGCATATACCGGAAATTCCATTGCCGCACTCCAGGGCCTCCGCCATTTTCCTGCGGATTTTCCCGGCTTAACCTCTTTCATTTTACAGGGTATCGATCCCCAGCACATTTTTCGCAATAATGCCTATTACAAAGGAAATCACCGCCACGGAGAGGGATATCACCGCCATTTCCCCAAACCTGCGCAGAAACGGCTCTTCCTTTGCAACGGATATATAATAGTTAAAAAACAGGATAATCAGCAGGACCGTCACGATCATGACGCCGAAGGCCGCCGCATACATCTGGTTGGGAAACAGCAGGTAAGGCAGCACCAGAAGCGCCACCGTAACCAGATACGCGGCGCCGGTATAGACGCTTGATTTCAACGCCTTTTCGTTGCCGTCGGCGCGCTCCGCCAGATAATTGGAGGCCGCCATGGAAAGCGTGGCCGATATCCCGGTGATTATGCCCGTCATGGCGACCAGCCGCGTATTGGCCAGTGCAAAGGTCACACCCGCAATGGCTCCCGTCAGCTCCACCAGCGCGTCATTCAGGCCCAGGACCATGGCTCCCACATAATGCAGACGCTCTTCGTCCAGCATGCCGTAAAGCTCTTTTTCATGACGCCTTTCATCCTCCAGCATCATGGCCGCCTGGGGTATTTCGGACTTCATGTTTTCATAAATTTCCCCGCTGATCTGCTCGTCCTTCTGCATGCGCTTCACCACAAAAGTAAAACCCAGAACCGCTGACAGCAGCTTCAGCCAGAAAATATGGAAGCCCTTCGGCCTGACCTCCTCCTTTGTCACCGATTTCCATACGCCGGCATGTTTCTGTTCGTCCTGCGCCATTTGCCTGAATATCTTCCGGTTGTTTTCATCCTTCTGCCTTTCTGCCAGATAAGAATATAAAACAACTCCTGTTTCTTCATCGGCCTGCGCCTTTATCACTGCCTTTCTTAATTCTTCCTTCAGTTCCGCCATCCCCATTTCCTCCTTTTACCAGAAATACCAACGTCAAAAAATCAACTGCCGCCGCCTTTTTCCCTATACCGCAGCCTTCTGCGTCCTGTTAATATTTTACAGCCCCTTTTTAATAAAATCAATCATTTACAGGCATCCTGACGTTTTGTGCCAATATCTTAAATTATAGCAAAATTTCTAAATATTTATTTAATTTTTAATGTAATTGCTTTTTTTCGGTATTTTTGTGTGCTATTATGTTCACATTATTTAAGAGTAGATTTTTTATGGCCGTCCGGACCATTAATGCAGGGCTGCCAGCCACAGGAAAAGAAAGCTTAAGGGAATGCCTATGAAATATTTTAAAATGTTTTTAAAGAAGCTGCTGCGTTATGTTTTAAAGCCGCTGTCCTTTCTGCCGGCGCTTATGATGATGTTTGTAATATTTAATTTTTCCGCCCAGGACGGGACAGCCTCCAGTTCAGTGAGCAGTACGGTGAGCGTACGGTTCGTCCAGGTGTGTGACAGGGCCCTGGACAGGGGATGGAGCGATGCGCAGATCGCGCATTATGCGGAACGGATTGAACATTATGTACGCAAGCTGGCGCATGTGACGGAATACTTCCTGCTTGCCGTCGCCGTATCCTTCCCCCTGTATGTATACCGTCTGCGGGGCTGGCGGCTGGTGCTTGCCGCCGGGCTGTTCTGCGTGTGCTTCGCCGGGCTGGACGAATGGCATCAGTCCTTTGTGCCGGGCCGTTCTCCCTCCCCAAGGGATGTGGCTATCGACAGCATCGGTATCTTTGCCGGGATTGAACTGACACGGCTGATCTGCTTTATTGGGCGAAAGACCATTTTCAGGCCGCTTTCCATGGATGGAAGGCAGGAGGAAGAGGAACGGCAGGACGATGGGGAGGATTCCTTCCGGGAAAGACGGGATTACAGGAAACCTCTCCCGGACAGGGGCAAACGGGGGGCGGAGCCCGCATACACCCATCGTTATACAGGTGAGCTTCCTATCGTAAAATAAATGGCAAGATAAAAGGCAGGTTCCTGAATGCAGGGGCTTTACGGTTTTTACTGTTTTTACGGTTTTCACTGATTTCGCGGCGTTTACGTATTTTCCTACGGGAAAACGGAAACGCCGTTTTTTCATGCCGTATGCCATGGGGAGGGGATTATTTCTCCTGCCCATACAACTATGAAAGCAGGAAAATTTTTTTCTTCTGTCAAGGCAGGAAAATGTAAAAAAAATTTTTATTATTGACATATCCGGCCCGATATGCAACAATTGTTATGCAACATGTGTTATACATTAATTATTTGAAAGAAGGATTCCCTATGCCGCCTGCAGCCAGGATAACGAAGGAAATGATATTGAATACTGTTTTGGATATTACAAGAGAAGCGGGATTTGAAGCGGTAAACGCAAGAAGCATCGCAGGAAGACTGCAGTGCTCCACAAGACCGATTTTTACCTGCTACAACAGCATGGAAGAACTGAAAGCCGGATTTCTGGACTTCGCCTATGATTTCTATAGCCAGTATGTGGCTGATTACAGCGCTTCCATCAAGGTAAGCCCCTGCCTGCTCCTGCCCCTCTCATACATTGAATTTGCCCGGGACGAAACCAATCTGTTCAAGCTGTTATTTATTAAGGATATGGATTTGGACATGGCGGAGGCCAGGGATTTTTACAGGGAAAAAGGGAATGAAAAGAAGGCCGGGATTTTTTCGGAAGCCATCGGCGTGGAACCGGAACGGGCAAAAGAAATATTTCTGGACCTGTTCCTTTATTCCCACGGCATGGCAGTCTTAACAGCCACGAAAAAGTTATCGTTAGACAGAAACGCTGCGGAAAAAATGCTGTCGAAGCTGCTGTCCGCCCTGGTCAGGCAGGAAAAACCGGACTGGGAGCTGCCCAGCGCCTGATTTACATAACCGGAAAAAAGCCGGTAACCAACCGGGGCGAAAGCTCTTTCAGCCTGCTGGTTAAGGCTGTATCCAGGCAAACTCACGGCATACAGGAGGTATCCCATGAAAACAAACAGGTATTTAACTGATTTTTACAATAACTACGACGAGGATAGCCGGCTTACGGTAAAGCATGGCTCAGTCGAGTTCCTTACCACCATGCATTATATAGGAAAATACATAAAGCCCGGCGATCGGGTACTTGAAATCGGCGCAGGGACAGGCAGATATTCCCATGCGTTGGCACGTCAAAGCCATACTGTTGATGCGGTGGAGCTGATAGAGCATAATATAGAAGTTTTCCGCAGGAACACGCTGCCCGGAGAGAACATAACTGTTGTCCAGGGCAATGCCCTGGATTTGTCCGCTTTCCAGGACAATACGTATGATATTACATTGCTGTTAGGCCCCCTGTACCATCTTTACAGCAGGGAAGACAAACAACAGGCCCTGCGCGAGGCGATCCGTGTGACCAGGCCGGGAGGCGTCATTTTCGCAGCCTATGTTATCTCCGACGGCTGTCTCCTTGACGAGGGCTTCCATCGCGGCAATATCAATGTGGCCCAATATATTAAAATGGGGCTGCTCGACTCACGGACATTTGCCGCCAGTTCGAAACCGGAGGATTTATTTGAGCTTGTGCGGAAAGAGGATATCGATGATCTGATGTCCATATTTCCCGTCACCCGGCTGCATTACGCCGCGTCAGACGGCTGTGCCTTATTCATGCGGGAAGCTGTTGACGCCATGGATGACGATACCTTTGCTCTGTTTTTGAAATACCATTTTGCTACCTGCGAGCGGGAGGATCTTCTTGGCATTACGAGCCATGCGCTTGATATTTTCCGAAAATAACCACAGCATCCGCTCCTCCGGTAATTTATACAAACAGTTTCCAATAAAAAAGGCTGCGTCCATTCCGTTTCTGCAGATCAGAAAACGGAATCGGGCCGCAGCCTTCCTTTTTTATACACTTACATCAGCTGTACTGTCACAGGCCGTCCGCCTGCTTTTCAGCAAGAATCAGGCATTCATAGGGCTTCAGCACGACCTTGCCCTCCACCCTGGCTCCATCGGCCACTCTCGTATAGGTATCGGGAAGCTCCGCCTCCGCTTCCGAAGCGTTGAAATTCTGAAGGAACCAGAGGTTCCTTTCCCCCTCTCTGCGGGACGCTGTGACGCCGTAGGGCAGCTTTCCGGTAAACGCGCCGTCCACATTGTTTTCCCCTGCCAGCTGTGCGTAAAAAGCCCGCAGGAAATCCGCTTCCGTTTCGCAGGCCAGATAATATGCCTTGCCATTTCCGTACCTTTTACAGGTCAGCGCGGGAAGCCCTGCATAATAATCGGCCTCATAGGATGCCAGCACCTCCGTGCCGGATCCGGGCACCACATGGGATACCTCGCGCAGACAGCCTGTCTGATAGGATTTTCCCCCGAAATAAATACTGTTGGGATGATATTCGTTGGCCGCATCCATTTCCTCGGTGCAAATTCCCAGCACCTCCTCCAGCGGGTGCCTGTCCAGAATGCACAGGTCAGTTTCATCCACCACGCCGCTGAAATAGGTAGATACATAGCAGCCGCCGGCCTCCACATAGGCTTTCACCTTAGCCGCATAGCCTTTTTTATACAAATAATTCAGAGGGGCCGTTACAAGACGGTAGCCGCTCAGATCGCTGTCCTCATCCACAAAATCCACATCGATTCCCATTTCCCAGAAGGGCCTGAAATGGGCCAGCACCGTATCCAGATAGGCCATATCTCTTCTCGGCCCCTGGATATCCTCCAGCGCCCACCAGTTTTCCCAGTCAAAAACAATGGCTGCCTCAGGCCGGTTGCAGGTGGGATAAACGGCGTCCGAAATCTGCTCCATACGCTGTCCCAGGGCGGATACTTCGCGGAAAACACGAGTATTGCTTCCATTTCTATGATCTACCACCGCGCCGTGGAATTTTTCCGAGCTTCCCCGGCTCTTCCGCCACTGGAAATACTGGACGCTGTTGCTGCCGCAGGCAACGGCCTGGAGGGAAGAAAGCTCATGCAGGCCGGGACGCTTCTGGGTATTCACCGGCTTCCAGTTCACAATGGACGGCGTGCTTTCCATTAAAAGGAAAGGCGCCTTTTTCAGACTGCGCATCAGCGTATGGCAGGCTGCCGCCCGCACTGCGATATCCACCTCGTCCTTTTTACTGTGCCATTCCGGATAGGAGTCCCAGGAAATAATATCCAGCTGGGGCGCGAACTTGAAGTAATCCAGAGGCTTGAAAAATTCCATCATATTGATGGTGACGGGCAGCACGCTGTATTTGAGCACGGCATGGATTTCTTCCTTACAGAAATCCTGGATCTGATGGCTGACGAAACGCTTCCAGTCCAGATTCAGGCCGTGCAGGCCGTTTTCTCCGTTGGGCACAGGGCTGTGGATCTGGGACCAGTCGGTATAGGTATGGCTCCAGAAGGTGGTCCACCAGGCATGGTTTAAGTTGTCCAGGGTTTTATATTTTTCCTTCAGCCACTCGCGGAAAGCCTGCTGGCAATGCGGGCAGTGACAGGACGCGTCGGATCCGTTGCCGCCGTATTCATTGGAAATATGCCACAGGATCACGCCGGGATGGTTTCCCAGATGGCGGGATAGCTCGTGGTTGATTTTCTTCATCTTTTTGCGCATCACAGGGGAGGTATAACAGAAATTGTGTCTCCTGCCCGGCAGATTCCTCACGCCGTCCGGCCCCATTTGCCTTACCTCTTCATATTTGGCCGTCATCCAGTGGGGCATTGCGCCTGTGGGTGTGGCCAGGATGGTGTAAATGCCGTTTTCAAACAAACGGTCAATGATTCTGCGCAGCCAGCCGAAATGGAATTCCCCTTCCTCCGGCTCCAGCTTCGCCCAGGAAAAAATCCCCAGGGAAACGCAGTTTACGTGGGCCTCCTTCATCAGCCGGATATCCTCCTCCAGCACCTGGGGGCAGTCAATCCACTGCTCCGGATTGTAATCCCCGCCATGAAGGAGATGGGGATATTTGGTGATAATTTCTTTCATAATGCGTCCTCCTCTTTCTATTCTCTGTCAGCATCTGCCGCGGCATTTTTATCCATTCGCTCCGGCCATTCTCCTACAAACGCCCTGCGATCAGTTCCTCCAGCACCACATTTACGCGGCTGCATTCCCTGTTGGCGCATTTTTTCACATGCTCCCTGGCCGTATTCATGGCGTAGCTCAGGCCCGCTTCCTTCAGCATGGCCATATCGTTTTCACTGTCCCCAAAGGCAAGCACCTCTTCCAGGAAAAATTCCTCCTTTGCGGCCAAAAGCTTCAGGGCGCTGCCCTTATCCACTCCTTTGTTGGTAAAATCCAGCCAGCCGTTTCCGCCGTCCACCACATTCAGATACGGATCATATTTTTCATGGAAACAGGCTTCCTTATCGGCAGGGATTCCCTGCGGAAAGAAAATGGAAATCTTGATCATGGGAACGGGCATTTCTTCAAAATTTTCCAGGACAGTCACCTGATTTTTTATCTTTTCCCGCAGGAGAACCGGGAAGCGGGGATCCACAGGCACCAGGTAGGAGGAATCCGCCCCGGATACCACGGTCTCCGTCCCGGAAACCGCCTGCATGTCCGCAATCAGCGGCAGGGCGATCCTCCTGTCAATCTCATTCTGGTACAGAATTCTGCCGCCCTGGGCGATTAGCGCCCCGTTTTCACAGATATAGCTGATTTCATCCGCCACAGGCCAAAGAAGCCTGCGCAGGTTGGCATACTGCCTTCCGCTGGCGGCAATAAAGGAAATGCCCATGGATTTCAGTTCCCTGATGAGCGGGAAATACACCTCGTCCACATGCTGCGCGCCGTCCTTTAAAATCGTGCCGTCAAAGTCACTTGCAATCACTCGTATATTGTCTGTCATATTTTTCCCTTCTTATTATTGCAGACAGGAAACGGATATTGCTAATCTTTCCTGCTTAATTAACTGTTCAGTCCCTTCACAGTTATTTAATATTCTACTATATTTATAGGATTTCCAATAGTATTTTTTTGTAAAATTTTCTTAAAAAGGGGCTTGCTTTTCCCCTGTATGCTATGCTATAATACAATTCGTCGGTTCGGTAAGAGCTGATTGTAGGAGCATAGTTCAAAGGTAGAACAGTGGTCTCCAAAACCATCGATGTGGGTTCGATTCCTACTGCTCCTGTAAAAAAAGCCTGAGTTTCTCAGGCTTTTTTCTTTTGCTGTTTTACTTGAACTTTCCAGCTTCTTTATGAGTATAATTAATCCTTCCGCAGCCGGACACCTCTTTTGGCGCCCTCCTTCACTCCTTCACACTCTTTTCAACCAGCCCATAATCCCTAAGCACCTGCAGCAGCCTTTCCGTTTTAACACTATCCATATCACACAAAGGCAGCCTGCATTCTCCCACATCATACCCCATAGCGCGCATGGCCTGCTTCACAGGAATCGGATTCACATCCATAAACAGGGCCTGCATCAGTTCCAGATATTTCAGCTGCAGCCTTTTGCTCTCCTCACAGTTCCCGTCAAAATAAGCCTGACAGATGTCATGGGTTTCCCGGGGCAGCAGATTTCCCACCACCGAAATCACCCCCTGCGCCCCCAAAGCCAGCGCAGTGGTTATCTGATCGTCATTTCCCGTATAAATCGTCAGGTTCTCCCCGCAAAGCGCCGCTATCCCGGCTATCTGCGAGAAATTACCGCTTGCCTCCTTACAGCCCACAATACTGTCAATCTCACTCAGCCTCTGGTACGTCTCCGGCAGAATATTCACCCCTGTCCTGGAAGGCACATTATACAGAATCACCGGCAGCCCCGTGGCCTGTGCACAGGCCCTGAAATGACGGTCCAGCCCCTCCTGGGACGTTTTATTATAATATGGCGTCACATGAAGCAGCCCATCCACCCCGATTTTCTCACACTCCTGCGACATCCAGACAGCATGGGCCGTATTATTGCTGCCAGCCCCGGCAATCACCGGAATTCTTCCGGCAATCTCCTTCACTGCAAACTCCACAAGCTCCAGATGCTCATCATCATCCAGCGTGGCATTTTCCCCCGTTGTCCCGGCTACCACCACAGCATCCGCCCCGCCGTCCGCCTGCCTGTCAAGAAGCTTTTTGAACACCGGATAATTAATCTCCCCATTTTCCTTCATCGGCGTAATAATCGCCGTCCCCACTCCCCTGAAAATCACTTTCTTCATATCCGCTCCCATCCGCGCGCCGTACCCGGTCCGCTTCCACTATTCTAACTCTTTATAAATATCATAATGCAAAAATCATAAAATGTGTGCCTGAATTTATTATTTTTTATTACCCGGCAGCAGAAAATCACACATTCCATCCATCCCGCTCCCGGTATTCGCTGGGCGTCATCCCCGTATACTGCTTGAAAACCTTGCTGAAATACCTGGGATTATCATACCCCGCCATAGCACAGATATCCGCGATTTTATCCTCCGTCCCGTCCAGCAGCTCCATCACCTTTTCCATCCGTACCTCTGTCAGGTATTCCACGAAATTTTTTCCCGTCTTTTCCTTAAACAGGCGGCTTAAATAGTTGGGATGGAGGAAAAACTGTTCCGCCAGTGCATTCAGGGACAGATTTTCCTGGTAATGTTTGCGGATATAAAGCTGCATCTCCCGGATCACACCCTTCCCCAGCTGCTGGTCGTCCGCAGCGCCCATCCGCTCTACCAGCCAGTTAACGTAATCGCCCACACAGCCGGAAACGCTGTTGATATCGCTGCTTAAAAGGATTTTTTCAAGTGTCCGGTTCAGCTGACCGTGCAGATCCACATCCTGCAGCTTCAGCCCCTGAAGCAGGCCGTTCAGCTCAATCAGACAGCGGATACACAGCGTCTGCATCTGGGCCAGCGTCAGCGGCTTTTTCTCCAACCGCTCCAGTGCCTCCATAAGCTCGGGGACAGCCTCCGCCCGCTCACTGGGACCGGTAATCCGACCGTAAAGCCGGGTAATCAGCTCCGTCACCTCCGGAATGCTCTGGGAAAACAGGGCTTCAATATTTTTATACCAGATGACGCCCTCCTTCTCACTGGCCCGGTGATAGCGCAGGGCCTGCCCCGCTTCCTGATAAGCCTCCCTGAGATCCCCGAAGCCGTGTTTGATTTTGCTCACGCCGCAGGCCCATTCCCTTTTCATATCAACGCTCTGTTCCAGTATTTCAATGAAATACTCCGCTTCCTCCTCCCCGCGGCAGGGAATGACGGCAAAAAGGCCGTAACTCTCATTATTAAGCACAATCGCCCCCGGAACAACACCCTCCGTCATCTGTTTAAGCCATTCCTTCTTTTCACAGATTTCCTGTTCCGGAAGTTCTTGATCCAAAAGGCGCACAGCCAGCCCGTACCATTGATCCGGCATGGTAATCCCGTAATCCTCCGCCTTCACATCCCCGTATCCCCTGGCCGCAGACAAAAGAAGCCCCTCCACCCGGCTGCTTCTCACCGCATTGTCCTGTCGCCGCTTCATGAATTCCTCCCTGAGCCTGTCCAGAAGCCCCTCCACCTCCTTCAGATTGACAGGCTTGGTCAGATAATCCGCCGCCCCGTAACGGACAGCCTCCTGTGCATAGGAAAATTCGCTGAAACCGCTGAGAATCACGGCCTTTGTTTCCGGATACACACTGTGCATTACCTTAAGCATATCCAGTCCCGTCTTTTTCGGCATACGGATGTCAAGGAAGACTACGTCCACCGGATGGCGTTCCAGGAAAGCCAGGCCTTCATCCACACTATAAGCGGTGCCCGCCACCTGAAAGCCATGAGCCTCCCATTTTACGAACTGGGCAAGCCCCCTGCACACAATTTCCTCATCGTCTATAATTAAAACCTCATAGGCCTCAGTCATTCTTCTCTGTTTCCTTCCATATTTTCCGATTGGTATCTTACCGGCAGGGAAATTTCCACCTCTGTACCGAATTCCGCCCTGCTGTTGATGCGCAGCCCGTACTCCTCTCCGTAAAACAGACGTATCCTCTGATGTACGTTGGCCAGGCCGATACTGCCCTCCTCCGTTTCTGTCCGCTCCATGGATTCCCGCAGCAGCTCCAGCTCCTGTTCATCCATTCCCTTTCCGTTGTCCTGCACATAAAGGAGCAGCTTTTCCTCCCTGCAGAAGGCGCGGATGCGGATGGAAAAACCATGGCTTCCATCCTCAAAACCATGGATTACCGAGTTTTCCATAATAGGCTGCAGTATAAACTGGGGCATATAAAGCCTGTTCTCCTGCGCCTCACACTTGATTTCCAGCCCAATCTTTTCAGTATGCCTGAAATTAAGCACCTCCAGATAGGTTTTCGCGTGCTCGATCCCCTCCTTCAGGGTAATGGTATTGCCCCCGGCGCGCATGCCCATCCTGCACAGCTGGCTGAATTTCTCTATCATCTGTGTCACCCGGCTCTCCCCGCCCGCCTCGTACATCGCTTCCCAGCGGATGATGTCCAGCGTATTATACAGAAAATGAGGATTGATCTGCATCAGCAGCGCGCTCAGCTGCGCATTCTTCCAGCTGATTGAAATCTCCTGCCTGCGGATTTCCGACCGGTACACCTGCTCTATCAGCTGATCCGTTTTATCGGCCATTTCGTTAAACCGTTCTCCCAGTACCGTAAACTCGTCATTCCCGGAATTGGGATACCGGGCCGTCCATTTCCCGCCTCCCGTTTCCTGCATGACCTCCACCAACTCCTTCACCGGATCGGATATGCTGACTGTCACATAATAGGAAATTACAAAACAGGCAACCACTGTAATCAGCAGTACAAGGATACAAAGGTTCCTGATATGATGTGTTCCCGCAAACAAAACATCCATATCCGCAAAATAGGTAACAAACATCCCGGTGCCTGATACCCGTTCAAAAGCAATCAGCACCTTTTTCCCATCAATTTTCTCCTCTGTGATACCGCTCTTCTCCTTCTCCATCAATTCATACAGATGGCTTTCCTTCGGAAAGGCGGGCGCCTGAATACTGGGATTGTAGCTTAGCAGCACGCCGTCCCTTCCAACCAGGAACGCATTTCCATCCCGGTAGGACTCGTACCCTTCCATTGCCCCGGAAAACGCCTTCAGGTCGATATTCATAATAAGAACCCCCAGAAAATCCTTATCAATCGGACCATAGACCGCCACACATAATGTAACGATATTGCCCAGCCCATAGATGCTCTGCTCATTTTTATAAAAAGTCCAGGTCTGTTCCTGGGAATCAATCCAGACAGGATACCCCTTCTTCTCCTGTGGAAGCAGATAAAAATCGGACTGATAGAATTTCTCCATGTCTTTGATGAGCCCGCCCCGGGTAAAACCGCTGCCCTCCACCATACGATACTGCTCCGTCGGGGAAACAAACTGGATATTCACAATATATCTCTGATTCCTGCGCATGTTATAAAGCCGGTTTTCAACGCTGTACCGGTTTCTGGCATACCGGTCATTTTCCGGATCGACGCCCTCCCGTGCAAGCGCGGCATTTTCCTGCAGCGCCGCAATCACCTGGGAATTATCATAAAAGGCAAGAGCTTCGGTTTCATACGCCTCAAGGCTGTCCTGAATTTTCATCTTCACATTTTGTACGAGAAGGGAGGCATAACGGTCTATATTATCGCTGATTTCATCCGAATATTTATAGAAGCTGAAGAACGTGAGAAAAATAGCTGTTGTGAGAATCAGCAGCAGAAAGGAGGAATTAAGCCTTTTAAAAATGCTCACCCTGCGCAGTATTATTTTGATCCCGTTATCGCAGCGCCGCTTACCGGCCCGGATACCCTGCAGTATCTTCATAGATTCCCTCCCCTGCCTGTTATGGAATGATTATAGCATATCCCCTTCAAACAGGAAAAGCGCAAGAATAAATTCCTGCACTTCTCCAGAGGGACTGCGCTAAAAGCTGTCCATTATCTTTTATTTGCTTCGTTAAAGGCCGGCAGCGCTTCGCTTTCGCACTGTTTCTGTGCTTCTGCAAATTCCTTTTCAGGGTCAGCATTGGGGTCAACCAGTATCTTCTGTACCGCACGGTCTACATAAGAGCCGAAGTCTGCTTTTCCGTAGAATTCCAGGCGTCCCACGGATTTTGCTTCTTCCAGGACGGTTTTGTATTCCTCCGGGAAATCATAGAAATCGGTAACGCTCATATCATCCCTGGGAATGATAACCGGGTTGGGAGCGCCCTTGGTTGCCAGGTTTTCAAAGTAAGAGGACAGATATTCCTTGCTGCAGTAATATTTGATGTACTCCCAGGCAGCATCCTTTTTCGCCTGGTCTATTTTCGCATTTATGACATAACAGATTCCTGCAATTGCCGTGGTACGATCTTCGGAAGGTCCTGCCGGAGGCAGAGACAGCCCGATATCATCCGGGTCGATACCGTTAGCCGCAGCCTCGGACACCCAGTCTCCTGCAAACGGCATCATACCGATTTTGCCAAGGCCGAAGTTGGTTACAAGGTCGCTGAATTTCAGGGTAAGGTCGCTCTGGAGAACGCCTTCGCTCCTCAGTCTCTGGTAATATTTTGCCGCTTCAATTACTGCCGGATCCGTAAAGGTCAGTTCTGCGGTGCCGTCTTCATTTTCCTTGGTGAGATCGCCGCCCGCCTGCCATACATAATACTGGAAGAACCATTCCGTCCATTCCGCCGCCAGTGTTGCATAACCGGTAATCTGTTTATCGGGATTATTTATAAGCTTGGCGTCTTCGATTGCTTCGTCCCAGGTTTTGGGAGGTTCGCTGATGCCTGCTTCCTTAAACAGAGCCTTGTTATAACCAAAAAGCATGGGCGCTACTGATGAAGGCAGACCATACAGTGTTCCGTCTTTGGTAAACATGTCGGTATACTCTTTGGTGAAATTCCCCCATTCATCCCAGTTGTCAGTGTACTGGTTCAGCGGCTCCAGAATGCCCGCCGCCATAAAGGAATTCATCATGGTAAAGGAACAGTTTACGAGATCCGGAGCGGTGCCCGCCGCCACTGCCTGATAGAATTCATTTCCGGGATCCCCTTCCTTTACTACCTTATTTAAGGTAATCCAGGGATGCTCCTCCAGGAACTTGTTTTCCATTTCCGTAGACCAGTCGTCTGAATTACGGCTTGTCACCCACAGTGTCAGCTCCACCGGCTCCTTTTCCTCTGATGCGGTTTCCTTTGCCGTAGTTCCCTGCGCCTTGCTTTCTTCCGCCGGCGTCGCCTGTTCCTGCGATTCCTTTACGGCGGGCGCCGTATTTTCCGTTGCTGCGGGACTGCTGCCGCAGCCGGCCAGCGCCGACGCGCCCATGCACAGACAAATAAAAGCTGCAATTATTTTCTTTTTCATGAAGCCCTCCTTCTTGTCAATAAATATGACTTGTTTTCGTTACAGTTATCATAACAAATTCATTCTTTGCTGAAAATGATCCAAAACTAACGGGTTTCAAACAGGAAGGTCACCTTTTTTAAGGTATAATTTCTTTTTTCCAACTATCTTAAGAAAAGTGACCTTACGGTGTAATACGCTTATTTCCAGCGGCAGGCTTCTTTTTTATAATGAAACTGACGCTATTGCAAATATATAGAACCGGAGGTTTCCCATGAAAAAGAACAGTTCCCTTAAAATACCGGGCGGTTATATGTTCCGGAAGAAAATAACTCCCTGGTGTATCCTTGCACTGCCCATGGCTTTTACCATATGGCTGAAGTACTATCCTATCTTCAGCGCCTTTTTTATTTCCCTGTTCCGTTATGATCCCATCAATCCACCGGGACAGTTTGCAGGGCTGCAGAACTATATCGGCATGTTCGGCATGCAGCATTACTGGGATGCCTGGAAGAATACGTTTATCTTCCTTCTTCTACAGATTTCCATGTGCTTTTTCATCCCGCTCATCCAGGCGCTTCTGTTAAATGAACTGATCCGGCTGCAGAAGTGCCTGACTACATTATATATCCTGCCCGCCCTGATTCCCACCTCGGTAAATGTAATAATATGGAAATGGATCTGGCATCCCGATTACGGCGTGGCAAATCAAATCGTAAAGTTTTTCGGCGGACAGCCGCAGGCATGGCTGAGCGACCCGGCGCTGGTAAAATTCTGCATTATCTTCCCCGGCGTCCTCGGCGGTGGGCTTACCGTGCTTTTGTACCTCTCTGCCATCCAGGGCGTTTCCCCGGACATCATGGAATCCGCCTCCCTGGACGGCTGCACCGGTTTTGGAAAAATACTTCATATTATCCTGCCCAACATCTCCTTTATGATTTTTATCCAGCTCATCATGGCCGTCATCACCACGATGCAGCTTCTGGACGCCCCATATATGTATGCGTCAGGAGGCCCCAGCGGCGCTTCCACCACCCAGGGCATATTCATTTATAATTCCTTCAACCAGGATCTCAATTACGGCAGAGGCTCCGCCGCTTCCGTCATCCTGCTGCTTGTCATTGCAGCCCTGACCATGCTTCAGATGCATTTTGAAAAAGCGGAAAAAGAATAGGAGTGTAAAACAGATATGAAGAAAAACAAGTCCGCCAGAAGAAGAAAAATCAAAGTAAGCGGCTCCGAACGCCGTCTGAAAATATGCGCTGTTGTGATATCACTGCTGTTCACGGTCCTCATGCTCTATCCGCTGGTTTTTTCCATTTCCAGTTCCATGAAGGACAACAGCCAGATTTATGAAATTCCGCCCAGGCTGCTCCCCAACTGGGCCAACAGCCTGACCCTGACCATTGACTATACTGGCATGGATTTTGCAGATGAGGCCGCGCTGAAGGATGCGGTAATGCAGGACAACATTCTCGCAATGTTCGGTATCAACTACAAGATGGCGGATCAGTCCATTATGGAAATCCATGTCTATGCCACACGGGACGGAAAGACCATTTTCCATTCCAGGGCACACCAGATGAAGCTGCAGATGGAGCGGGACTATGGTATCTACAAAAGCTCCGCTGTAAAAAAAGAAGTGCTTCTCCACGGGGATCGTTACATACGGGCCTGTGATTCCATCGGCTATACCTTCCGGGCGGACGGCATCGGGACCGATATCACGCCGGCACAGGAGCCAGAACTTTTCAATCAGGTATCCGGCATCCTGGCAGAAAAATATGCACTGACCGGTACGCTGACCGGCGTCAGCCATAAGGTCAACAACCTGCTGAATCTGGAGAGCTTCAAATATTATCTACAAATGCCTGCCTACATCTATCCGGAAAGCAGTATGATCGTCCGGTTCGGCTTCATGACCTTTGTCATGAACAGTATCATCGTCATCGGCTTCGCCATGATTTCCCAGGTGATTCTCTGCTCCATCTGCGCTTATGTCATCAGCCGCCTGCTCACAAGGAAGGCCGGGAACTTCGTGCTGCTGTTCTTCATGGGAGCCATGATGGTGCCCTTCGCCAGCATCATGCTGCCGCAGCTGATCATGTACCGCCAGCTGGGCGCTTACAACAATTACGCCGCCCTGCTGCTGCCCTTCCTTTATCCTTACGGCTTTTATGTGTATCTGTACAAGGGCTTTTTCGACCAGATACCTGGCAGTTATTTTGAAGCGGCTTCCATTGACGGCGCAAGCAACCTTTATCTGTACAGCAAAATCTGCATGCCGCTGTCCAAGCCCATCATTTCCCTCATCGCCCTGCAGACCTTCATCGGCAACTGGAATGATTTCTTCTGGGCCTGGCTGGTTACGGAGGACCAGAAGCTGTGGACGCTGAACGTGGCGCTTTACAATATTTCAAATAATATGGGCACGAAGCAGAATGCCATCATGGGGCTTTCCGTGGTGACCATCGCGCCTGTTATTCTGTTATCCATCCTGTTTTCCAAGCAGCTGAAGCAGAGTATTGTGGCTTCCGGCGTAAAGGGATAGAAGGCGATTAATAGTCCCAGAAAAAGGCATGGCACCGGCGCCATGCCTTTTCGTATTTTTAAATTTAGAATTCACATGCCCTTTTTCTCTGCTGCTGTCACAGGTATGCACATGTCCCGGATGATAAAACAGCATCTGGCTTTGCGGTATCTGGCTTTGCAGTATCCGGCTTTGCGTTATTTCACCCTCACTTCCCTTTCCAGGCTGCCCTGCACCTTCACGATTTCTTCTTCACCGTTCAGGCTAAGACAAATCCTTTCTTCTTTTTCCAGCGTCACCTCCACCCGGATATACTCTTCCTTTCTCTCCCAGTATACCCTGCACATGCCCGCCGGGGTCAGCGTCCGGCAGTCCACCCAGTCCACGCCTTCCGGGAAGCAGGGCTGTATCCGGATGCGCTCCCTGGCCGAAGCGTCCGCCCGGATGCCTGCCAGGGAGCAGTAAAACCATTCCTCCGCCGCGCCCAGCATAAAATGATTCTGGCTCATCACGGGATTCTCCGGATTGGGGCCGTCCCAGTCCTCACACAGCGTGGTGGCATTGCAGCTCACCTGATAACCGTAGCTTGGTAAATCCGTTTTCATAAAATTTTCCGCAATGATATCGTTCCTGCCGTACTTTGCCAGCGCGCGCAGGATATAAGGATGCCCCACATCCCCTCCGGTAAAATGGCCGCCCTTTAAACGGATATCCTCTTCCAGATTCTGAAGCACCGGCTCCCTGTATTCTTCCTCCGGCAGTTCCAGAAACAGCGCCATGGCATTGGCCGTCTGGCTGCCGTTAGCATAGTTTTTGGACAGCGGATAGAAAAAGGCTTCATTAAAGGCCTTCCGGCAGTCCTGCGCCAGCTTCCGGTAATGCTCTTCCTCCTCTTTCCTGCCCAGCACACCCGCTGTTTCGGCCATAACCGTCAGATCCTGATACAAAATGGCCGTCGCCGTAACCGGTATGGGCGTATTGGCCGGGTGAGACGGATAATGTCCCACATCCAGCCAGTCTCCCAGCCCGTAATTCAGGATGCCATTCCTGGCTTTTGACAGCAGATAAGCAACGTATCTTTCGGACAGTCCGTAATGCTTTTCCAACAACTGCCTGTCACCGTATTTTTTATACAGATACCAAGGCAGAAGCACGCTGGCGGAGCCCCATTCCGGGGAATCCCGGAAGCCCAGATCAAACTGTACGAATTCCGGGCAGATGCTGGGCACCAGGCCCTCCGGGGTCTGGGAATCCTCCATGTCATCCAGGATTTTTTCAAACAGCTTCTTTGCATCGAAATCAGCCAGGATGCCAGGGCCGATCAAATGTGTTTCCTCCAGCCAGCCCAGCTTTTCCCTATGGGGGCAGTCGGTGAAAACACTCTGCATATTGCTGCGGATTGCCCCCACGATGATTTCATGGATCCGGTTGTACATTTCATTGGAGCACTTAAAGTAACCGGTTTCAGGGCAAGACGCATACTGCTCCTGCCCGGTAACCTCCAAAATCCGGGCATCCGTCCGGATCAGGGCATACCGCTGGCCGTAATAGGTAAAACGTGGCATCCAGGTTTCTTCCCCTTCCCCGGAGAGGGTATAGACATAATAATGGGGATCTCCCGTAAACTCCTGGTTAATGCTTCCGTCCCCAAGAAGCAGCTCGCCCGGCGTAATAATAACCTGCTGCCCCTTTTCCCCGGCGGCCTTAATTTTAATGCGCCCGGCAAAATTCCTTCCGAAATCATACCTTATTCTTCCGTCCTTCAGCCTGCATACATCCACGGCTTGCAGCTCCTTCTGAATCCGCACCTGCGGCTGGCCGGCCTTCTTCAGCGCCCCCACAGGCCCCTCATAGATTGCAGCGGGAATCCACTCCGCCTTTCCTTCCGATATGGCTGCCTTCCAGCCGCAGACAGACGCATCATAATCCTCACCGCCGTAAATGCAGGACATCATCACAGGCCCCGGACAGCAACGCCACTCTCCGTCCGTGACAAATTCCTCCGCCGTTCCATCCTCATAGGTCACACAGAGCGCCATAATCAGCAGCGGATCCCCGAAGGAACCGGTGAATTTCACATACCGTTCCCCGTCCACATGATACATGCCGTTTCCAATCATGACCCGGAGCCTGTTTTTTCCCCGGTTCAGAAAAGCAGTTACATCATAGGTGCTGTAAAGGCAGGTTTTCCTGTAATTAGTCCAGCCCGGTTCGTAAAAGCGGGAGCCGGTTAAGGAAACTTTTTTAGTTTTGTGATAAGCAGCGTAATGTACGAGAGTATGTTACGCTGCTTTTCCTTTCAATTCGAGTTGCGCCACAAGCTGTGTTGCACCAACTTCCCCGATAAAGGTATAGTAGATGTCAATTTTCTGCTGGCGGTGGCCGCTGCTCTTGTCACCCTCATGGATAACAATTTTCTCTATCAGATCGTGAAGCATACCACGGGAGAGTTCTTCAAAAGAAGTGTACTTCCTGGCCATCTTCAAGAAGCTGTCTATTTTAATGACTTTGCTTTCAGCTTCATTGACCTGTTTCTGAATATCTGCGATTTCAGAACATGTATCGCGCTGTTCTTTCTCATAGTCTGATGACAGTTTTTTGAACCGTTCGTCAGACAGCTTTCCACTTATATTGTCCTCATAAAGCCGTTTGATGATGTTATCCAGCTCACCAATCCGACGCTCCTTTGCAGCCAGTTCCTTTTTCATGGACTGTATCTGCTTTTGCTGCTCCTTTGCGGAGCGATTCATTAAACGCCGGACAAATTCCTGTTCGTTTTCAAGTGCAAAAGTAACTGTCTGCTTTAGGTTTTCCAATACCAGATTTTCCAGAACCACTGCTCTGATGTAGTGCATGGTACAGCTATTTGTCCGGTCACGGTATTTCCCACAGCAATAGCACTCCTGATTTTTACTGATATTCTGTCCACGGTGAGCGCGGAGTGGGGAACCGCAGTCTGCACAGAACAGCAAACCAGAGAACAATGCCATTTCCCCCTGCTTGGTAGGACGTGGCCGCCCCTCCCGCAGTCGCTGAACCTGCTCCCAAACCTCTTGCTCTACCAGCGCCGGGTGAGTATTCTCAAAAATCATCTGCTGATCCTCCGGGGTAGGCAGCCGCTTCTTGAACTTATAAGACTTGGAGTAGGTTTTGAAGTTGACCGTGTGGCCCAAATATTCCTTATATTCCAGAATGTTGGCAATCGTGCTGTCAGACCAGTTATAAGGTGCTTCCGGGTGGTAGTTCCGCTTTTTCCCTGTCCGGCGGAATGCCAGCGTACCAGGTGTGGGGATTTTTTTCTTGGTCAGGATATTTGCTATCCGAACCGGCCCCAGCCCCTGTGCGGCCAGATCAAACATCAGCTTGACTACCCAGGCTGCTTCCGGATCGGGAACAAGCTGGCCACCTTCGCCCTTAATATAGCCATAAGGAGGGTTGCTGCTTATCCGTTGCCCGGACATACCTTTCATTCGCTTGACCGCCCTTTGCTTCTTTGAGCAGTCACGGGCATACCATTCATTGAACAGATTGCGGAACGGGGTCAGGTCATTTTCGCCCTTTTGAGAATCTACACCGTCATTGACAGCAACAAAGTGAACCTCATATTCCGGGAAGATCATTTCCGTATACATGCCCACCTGCAAGTAGTCACGGCCAAATCGCGACATATCCTTGATAATGACCCTTTTTACTAAACCAGCCCGCACATCAGCTACCATTCTTTGAAAATCAGGGCGGTCAAAGGTCGTGCCGGAATAGCCATCATCAACATAAAATCGGTAATTGGTGAAGCCGTTTTCTTTGCAATACCTTTCCAGCATTTCTTTCTGGTTTTGGATACTGTTGCTGTCACCGTCATTTGCGTCGTCCACCGATAACCGGCAGTACAGGGCAGTCAAAGCGTCCAGGCTCAACACGTTATGGTATGAAAGCATTTCAGTCATATTTGCCATCATTGTGCCGCACCCCCTTTCAGGAGTGCATACAGGCGTTGATCCCGTTCACGCTTCCACTGGTTAAGTGAAATATCCTGGTTTAACACATAGAGCGTCGTTCCCTGGGTGTCGGCATAGTCAATAAGTTCGTCAGCAAGGAACAAATCACGGCTGAACCGGGAAAAATCCATAGCAGCCATAATAGCATATTTCCGGTCACCAGAAAGGAATTTCTGAATACCAGGGCGGTCAAGAGTACGGCCAGAAAAGCCGCTGTCCACCAAATAGATGATCTGCTCAGGGGTAAAGCCCTGTTGCTCCGCCCAAAGGGCCAGTCGTTTTTTCTGTGTTAGAATCCCCAAAGTATTGACTTGACTGTTTGCCGAATCTACACGGCAATAAAGCGCGATATATTCAATTTTTTTATTGTCCTTTTCGTTCGTCTGTAACATCATATCCTCCAATCCGACGAACTAAAGGGCTTGGGTTTATGCCTTTATTATACCGCACCTTTGCCGTCTTAGGAAGCACTTTCGCACATTAAAGTGTTAAATTTTTATTAACTGATGTACCCAGGCCAGCTTCACGTTCAATCAATCGCGCCATTTTGTCGGCAGCAGTTTCTTTGCTGTCCTGATTGAAGAAAGAGGACACAACATAGGTCGTGCCCTTTACCCGGCGCATCATCACAGCGTCCGGTTTCCTATCTTTGTCCATTTTTCACCTGCTTTCTATAAAAAGAGGGCACCGCGCCGGATTGCTCCAGCGCGGGCCTCGGTTATCGTTTTATTTAGTACCGTATTATCTGGACTTGTCATCGTCCATCGGCTCACCCCCGGTACAGTGGGAACATTCAGATCGTGCCGTGGTTATCCAGCCGGTAGCTGGCGGCCCTCCGCGTTCGGTGAAGTAATGCGTTTTCTACTGTGACAGGTCACGGCAATTTCCAGCCCACCACAGGCCGGGTATCAGCCGCCAAATAACCGCTCAGCCCCTTTGATGTTATCGTATTGACGGACTGCTCTGACCAGTCCGCAGGGGGTCGTGGCGTTTGCGCTATGCGTTGCTCGCTGTCACATTCAAAATCTGAATGCTGATATGAACGGATTGCCCGCTGTTTGTCAAGGTCCTGATATAGAAAAGGTCCTCCAATCCCTTTCACTATATAGGAGGGAAAGCGGGCAAAAGTTGATAGTCAGGCGGCAAGATTTTCACGAATTTTTTTCAGTGCAGATTTAGCGGAACGCATGACAGCCGCCTTATGACACCCCTGCATTTTGGCAATTTCCGAGTAAGAGTAACCGTAGGCAAAATGCAGAATAAATCGCTCACGTTGCTGCGGTGGAATATCTTGCAGAACGGCCTGTATTTCCCGCAGCCGTTCTATACGTTCATAGGTTTGTTCCAAAGGCTCCGTCGCCAGTTCAAAAAGCAGGCAGTTGTCAAAGGACCTCCCGTCAATATGTTTCCGGCGCTCATATCTCTGGCGTTCTTCCTGGCGGCGGCTATCCTCATAAACCTTGTAAACGTCCACCGACACTTCGACCTCCATCAGATTATGATCGATATTAGTAATTGTAATGACATACATAGGCCAGCCCTCCATCATGCAACGCGGAAAAAAGCGACGATCTCTTTCGGCGTATGTTCTGCATGAGTATCACAGAACTGTTTTGGTTCGCCGCAGGCATAAGGACAGCTTGCGGCAGCCTGACAAGGTGGCGTAGGGGCAGGGGCCGCTGTGATTAAAACGGATTCCCCAGGAGCCAGATGAATTACTTTGATGGTTTTTACCATAATAGAACACCTCCGATTTTTGTATTAGAGGGCTTATCCCTCTTATCTATCGGAGATTAGAGAACCTGTAAATTAAAGGGTAACGATACAATTTTCAAAAAATAAATAGACAAAGACAAGGGCAGTATCGCTTGGATACTGCCCTTGCTTTCAACTATTCGTTTAGATATTCCCTGAGCCGGTGGAACGCTCTTTGAAGCAGTAGCGTAACCGCCGCCGGACTACACTGGAATACTGCCGCAATTTCCTTGTACTGATATCCCTCCCAAAAAGCAAGTTTAATAGCCTGCTTTTGCCGGTCGGTCAGACGACGTAGGGCTTTGGCTAATTTTTCATTTTGGACAGTATCAATAAAGTCCTCGTTAAATAATTCTGTGGTAAAGTCGTTGTGGGGAAATAAAGAACGTTCTTGGTAAATGAGTTCTTCACTCATACTTTCCAGTGAGTAACAATGATAACGAAATCTACGGTTTGCATTGTTGATTTTACGATCTTCTTCATTTATGGTCTTAGTCCAATATTCGTAATCCATTTACGCCTCCATTCCAATCATTTTTTTGAAATAATTGGAATGGAGGCGATCTACACCTAAAAACGAAAAGGTGGGAATTGGAGATAAATATAAAAGCGCGTGCCTTCGGACACGCGCTTTTATGGATAGATTTAAATTAAAAATCTTTTTAATATGCGAGTCAATTCTATATCATCGATTGGCTTTGCTATATGGGCATTCATACCGCACTCCAGACAATGCTGTATGTCATCAGAAAAAGCATCTGCACTCATAGCTATAATTGGAACAGATAGGGCATTAGGATGATTCAGTCCACGGATAGCTTTTGTGGCCTCATACCCTGTCATATGCGGCATCCGTATATCCATAAGAATGGCATCGTAATATCCCTCTGGTGATCTTTGGAACTTGTCCAGACAGATCTGGCCATCTTCTGCCCAATCCAGTTCCACGCCTAAATCGGAAAGTAATTCTTTAGCAACTTCCCAGTTTAGTTCATTATCCTCAGCAAGCAGAATACGACGTCCGGATAGATCGATATTGTGGTTCAATGTCTGATCATTTTCTGTTTCAGCGCCCATATACTGACGCAAAGCATGATACAGAGTGGATTTAAAAAGGGGTTTGGAAATAAAACCACTAATACCTGCTTCACGAGCTTCCGCTTCAAATTCACTCCAATCATATGCAGAAATCAGCAAAACCGGCACTTCATCTCCCAAATTACGCCGGATTTCTTTTGCAACTTGAATCCCATTCATACCAGGTAGTTTCCAATCCAATAGAACGATTTGATAATCATCTCTCTTTTGGTGGTGTTGGGTAACCAGTTCTATCGCCTTTTCTCCACTCAATACCCAGTCGGCATTGATGCCGATGGTTTTCAGCGTGTCTATCGCTGTCCTGCAGAGTAATTCATCATCATCAACTACCAACATATTCCAGGAAGGAAGAACCATATCCATTTCCAGTGCAACCGCTTTTTCAAAATCAAATGTAAGAGAAACCTCGGTACCTTTATCAAGTTCACTTGTTATATTAAGGGATCCTTCCATTGCCTCCACAATGTACTTTGTAATCGCCATTCCCAAACCAGTGCCTTGCGTTTTACTAACCCTGACTCCATCAGCACGGCTATAGGGTTCATATATTCTTTTCAGAAAATCTGGCGACATACCAATTCCATTATCCTTGACCTTGATATGGATTCGGATATAGTTTTCTCCTTTCGGAGATTTTTCTTCAGAGAGGGATAGTTGTATCGAACCCCCCTCCGGTGTATACTTCGTTGAATTCGATAAAAGATTTAGCAAAACCTGATTCAAGCGTACACCATCGCACCACACATTTTCTGTTAAGATATTTTCCACATGTGTGTCAAAGGTTTGCCTTTTTGCCTTAACCTGTGGCTGCATAATATTAACAATTCCTTCAACAACTTCCTTTAATGAAATTTGTTCTGTTGTTAAAGTTAATTTCCCACTTTCAATTTTAGACATATCCAAAACATCGTTGATCAGCCCTAATAGATGTTTACTTGATAATGTAATTTTTCTAAGGCAATTCTGTACCTGTTTCTGGTCATCTATGTGGGCTGTGGCAATCGCGGTCATGCCGACAATTGCATTCATGGGTGTACGAATATCATGGCTCATATTTGCTAAAAATTCGCTTTTGGCTTTGTTCGCTTCAAGAGCAGTCTGCCGGGCCTTCTCCAATTCATACACCTGAGAACGGGTTATGAAGAAATACCGAATAAAAATCAATGATAGAAAAATCAAGATAGAGGCACAGGCCAATCCTACCATAAATATGCGCAGGTTTTCCAGAGCGTCCACGTTTTTGTTCAATATACTATAAGGCATTACCGATACTAAATACCACTCGGAACAGGGTAATGGGTTACCATATATTTGAAGTGTTTCACCATTCACTTCAAATGTTGTACTATATTCGTCATGATTCTTTAGTGCAGCACCAAATTCTTTAATAGAATTTTCTACAGATAGCTCATTTGCTGTAGCATTAAGCTGCTTTTGTAGTTGTTCAAAGAAATACCACAACTCAGTGTTGTCGTTCTGTATTACAAAACTACCGTCTGGCCTGATAATATGATAATATATCAGCTGCTCTTCATTCTCTAAGGAAAGGAAATCAATGATGTACTCCAGTGGGACGGCTGCTACCAGTCCAGTGCTCATACTGCCATCCTGCATAGGGTAATCAGTGGCATCAACGCCAAACAATACCACTATATTTCCGGCAGAATCACTACCTAAAGCGACTCTTTGTTCTCCTCGTACTAATGCTTCTACAAAGGGGGCTGGGTTCAGTGGTTGTATTGATTGTCCATAAAGAGTCTGAAAATCTCCCTCAGTAGAACAAAGTGCTAAATAGTCAAAGTTCCTGACCTTCGTCCTGTAAACAAGTTCCTCATATAACTTTTCTTTTTCGTTATTATCTACTGAGACAACAGAAACAATGCCGCTGACCTGATCAAAACGTAATTGAATGACAGTTTGAAAGTGTCTGGACATTTGTTCGTTCATTCCAGACATATAAATCTGAGCAACTTCATTAATAGCCTTGTTGCTTTTTCGGCTCATATAAATTCCGAGCATACTGAAAACCATAATACTAAAGACAATTAACCCAATAAAACTGCCTATTAGAAAATGTGTTACAGAATGCTTTTTTTTACTGTTTCCCATTGATGTTATTCCTCCCTGGAATTCTTAAAATCTCTAATAACATTGATGGTTTCATAGTAATCCTCTGATAATTTCGGCATCATATCGATAGCCTTATCCCAATCGTTTTCTTTTAATGCATTAGTTACCAAACTACTACTTTCAAACAATCTGGTAAATGAAAGATTTTGACAAATTCCTTTGAGTGTATGAACGGCCCTTAGAGCCTCTTCATAGTCCTTATTCTCCATAGACGCTTCAAACAAATGAAAGCTTTTATCATCCAGGAATTTATACATAAATTTCTGAACGATTTGCTCACGACGCAATCTGCCCAGCACTTCATCAAAATCGCCGCCAAATTTTATATAACAATCTTTTAGATTCATAATCACGATTCCTCCTTTTTAAATGCTGTCTGCGCTGCCCACCATCTCGTCCAGAAAACTAATGGTCACCTGATTTTTTGCTTTTTTTGATTGATACATCATAGTGTCTGCAACTTTGAACAGTTTTTCTGCGGTTCCACTTCCATATGCCCCACCTATGCTTACAGACATATGTAGTTCGGGATGTCCATCAATTATCAGACTATCAACAGAATGTCTGATCCTCTCCAGTTTTTTCTCAAATATCTCTTGGGGCATACTAAAAAAGATGATTACAAATTCATCGCCGCCATAACGGATAACTGCATCTGTTTTTCGCACACAGGATAAAACAGTTTGTGCAATGCTCTGCAATATGATATCGCCAACATCGTGGCCATAATTATCATTGATGTACTTAAAATCATCTACATCTATTACGGCCATTGCCTGAATATCATCTGTGCCTTGAAAATGCTCGTCATAATAGCGGCGATTGTAAATACTGGTTAAGGAATCAATATGTAATAAGTGCAGTTGCTGCTGTTTGCCAGACAAGGCGGTGTATTTTTTACAGGAAAACAGCCTATCGTAGTCTATTTTATTTCTTATATCCTGAATATTTTTAGCCTCTTGTTCCTGAGAGGCAGCCATTAGTTCGTCTTCAAGTGTATCGGCAATTTCTTGCAGACATAGTAAAAGAGAAGGATTAAATGCACCGCATTGTCCTTCTAAAATCATTTTTAAAGCTTCTTCATGTGAATAAGCTTTCTTATAGCAACGCTCACTGGTCAAGGCATCATATACATCGGCCAGCGCAACTACCTGAGCGGCAATGGGAATTTCTTCTCCCTTTAATCCGTCCGGATAACCATTGCCATCATACCTTTCGTGGTGCCATCGGCAGATCTCAGAAGCCACTTTAATAAGCGGATTTTCGCGCTGCTCTATGGACAGGTCTAATAGCATGTTAGCACCGATCACTGAGTGCGTTTTTATCACTTCAAATTCCTCTGCCGTAAGTCGGCTGGGTTTATTTAATATTGCATCTGAAATTGAGATTTTCCCAATATCGTGCAGCGCAGAAGCAGTGCTGATCAAAGAAATATCTGCTTTAGACAAAGGATATTGATCTGTCAGCTGAACCAACTGCTTCAGCAAATATTTTGTAATTGTATTTACATGCAGGATATGTAGGCCGCTCTCTCCATTACGGAATTCCACAATATGAGACAGAATTGAGATCATCAGCTTACTATTCTTTTCCTGCTCGTGAAATTGTTCTGCAATAATTTTTTCAAGGCGCTGCTGCCTTGCGTATAAAAACATCGTATTAGAAATTCGACGCTGGACAATGGTTGAATCAAAAGGTCGGCTGATATAGTCAAAAGCCCCTAAATCATAGGCCCTCTTTATATTAGCAGGAGTGTCATCAGCAGAAATCATAATAACAGCGAAGGTGTCATTCCAATGGTATTTGTTTATGTAAGCTAATACTTCAAATCCGTCCATTTCAGGCATCATAATGTCCAGAAGCAAAAGGGAGAAATCTGCTCTTTGCTTTGAAAGGAGAGAAATTGCTTCCACACCATTCTCAGCCTCTACCACATCATAGTGCTCTTCCAAAATATCTATCAAAAGAGCTCGGTTCATTTCTGAATCGTCCACAATTAAAATTTTTTGTTTATCCATGATACTTAAACTCTTTCCTATTGATTTGCATTTTCATTATAAATGTCATCCATATATACTGGCAATATCTATATTGGTAAGGTGTGCAAATAGGTGAGCGTTTTTTGTGCTGACAAAATAGACACACCATGATATAATCCAGACAGCAAGGAGGCAAGTTATGAAACCACAAGAGACAAAATTTGAATTTGTATATAATGAAATTAAGCAGTGTATTTTAGATGGACAGATACCTCATGGAAATGCCTTGCCATCTTCAAGGATGTATTGCGAACAATTCCATGTTAGCAGATATACGATTAATCGTGTTTTCGAAGCATTGAGGGCGGAAGGACTGGTTGATATTCAGCCTCGCCTTGCGCCGATTGTTGTTTCAAAAAAAGATACCTGTAGTTCATCAAATATTGTTTTGGAGATTCTAAAGCAAAAGGAAAGCATTTTACAGGTATATCAGACTTTTGCTCTAATACTGCCTTCCCTTATGGTTTTTGCTTTGCAGGGGTGTGATGTGGAGATAATGCCCCACTATAAGCAGGCTATGAAAGCATTGCGTTTGGGACATGCCCCCGGTGTATGGCGTTCCTTTTCTAAATTAGGATATGATATATTGAGAATAGGTGGTAATTCCCTATTCAGCGAACTCTACTCTACGTTTGGCCTTTATAATAAGCTTGCATTTTTTACAGAAGAGTGTACTTATTTCTCTAAATACTTTTTACAGGGGCCTTTATCTGCAACCAGTGTTATTGACATATTAAAGGGCGATGATCCACTTACGAAGTATGACCAGTTATCAAATATGTATCAAAAACTTGCGGATTCCATTGAGAATACGTTAAATTACCTGTCAGATAGCACTACCAAATGTCCTGCACAAACTGGTTTGAAGTTCTCGTGGAATCCCATGCGTGGTCAGGATTATTGTTACTCAAAAATTGTTGATGACTTGAATCTAAAAATCGGTCTTGGAGAGTATTCTGTTGGAATGTTTCTTCCATATGAAAAACAACTGGCCAACCAGTATGAGGTCTCTATATCGACGGTCAGAAAGGCATTATCAGAACTCGAGCAAAGAGATTTCGTAAAGACATTAAATGGTAAAGGTACTATAGTGATAGAACCGGATGATACGAAACTTCATCAGCTGGCTCTTAATTCCGGATATGTAGAAAAAGCACTACGTTACCTTCACGCTTTGCAGTTAATGGTACTAATTATTCGTCCTGCCGCTTTAGCTGCTGCTCCACAGTTTACTAAAGAAGAACTGGACGAGTTGGCAGATAGATTTACTTCTTCTGACTCTATTTATTTGTCGGATATTTTGAAAGCCATAATGAGAAATACCACGTTAGAACCTTTATATGTTATATTGTCTGAAACCAATCATCTTCTTGAATGGGGACACCATTTTGCTTATTATCCGTCCAAGAAACATACACTTTCACATCTCAACAAGCAAGTTATTCTTGCGCTTCAACAGTTAAGGGAAGGTAATGCAGATTCCTTTGCGGATGGCATAGCAGATTGTTATCGTTACAATTTGAGTCGTATGAAGAAGCATATGGTAGAAAAACATAAATTTTATCATGTAGCTAATATTCGGGTTCCAGAAAAATATTAGTTAGCAAGCAATGGAAAGGGATATCCTTTCCGCTTGTTGGGGAGTTCCCCAAGCCCCCGGCCCAACACAGGAATGTGTGGGCCGAACACCATGCGGAGCATGGTGGCTGCCTCGCCCTGGCGGACGCTTAAAGAACAAGGACGTAGCAAAAGCCGGGAACGGTGTCAAGGGTAAAATGAACGCGCCATGGCGCGCCCCTGACACCGTTCTCGGCTTTTACTTTTGGGTAGACAAGGCGGTAAAACCACAGTGCGGCTTTACCGGCCCTGTTCCTGATTTTTCTCTTTTTCCTGTTCGTAGTCCTGTACCTGCTCAATACGCAGAAGCGCGTCTACATTCGCCTTGACTGTCTGCAATTCCTGGCTTTCTTTCCGCAAGCGTTTGAAATCCTCATAAGCTGTTTTCTTCTTAGCGAGCAAGTCAGCATATTCCGCCTGCAAAATTTTAACCGTGGGCAGCTTCTTTGTGCCTAAATCGTTAAAGGCCCGTTTTGCAGCTTCATGTAACAGCAGATCCGCTTCATGGGCAGAACGAAACGCCGCCTTTTCCCTGGGACTGGCCTTTCGGTAGGCCACATAGGTATCATGAGTTTTCGCATAATTGATGATGTGTGTTTTCAGAGCCGCCACCTGCTCAATACGGTGTTCATATTGCTTGATGGAAGCAGACACCTTTTCAAACTCCGAAGCGGTGGAAGCGGCCTGGGCCGCCAACACATCGTACTCTGTAATGTCATGCTCCGTTAGGTAATTGAGCGTCCGTGCCGCTTCTTTCAGGTTATGAATTTTCAGCCAGCGTTCATAGCCTGGCCCGCGCCCCTGCAAACGGCTTTGAATATCAAGCAGCAAATTGATACGGCCATTTTTTTGAAGCTGTGCAGTACGCCGACGCGGGCGTTTTTGTGGTTGTCCAATGCGGCTTTTTAAGGCTTCCTCTGTATAATCGGTTCCCAGCGTTCTGGTTCGGGTAAAACGCTCCTGACCCTCACCGGATAGGCGGAAACTAAGAATGTTCCTGGTAGTCTGAATCTCATAGTCCTCCCGCCGCATGGCCGCCAAAAATTCCTCATAGCTGGACACCGTAGGCAACACCCGGTCAATCGTCCGGCGCAGCTTCGCTTTCCAGCTTGAGCCACGCTTTTCATTGGCCCATTCTGCATAATGCTTTCCTTTTTCTTTTGGCTCCTTAATGACGGATAACTTATGTTCCTGACACAGCCGGTCATTGATCTGCCGGATTGTTTTGTAGGTATTCCAGTAATTGTTGAATTTGTGGGTGCAGTCCAAAGTGGTACTGTTAAACTCGATGTGACAATGAATGTGGTGCTTATCTATATGAGTAGCTACAATGAATTGGTGCTGGCCGCCGGTAAATTCCAAGGCAAGCTGATACCCCAGCCGGTTTGCTTCCTCCGGTGTAATTTCTCCTGGCCGAAAAGATTGAATTAACAGATAGGAAATAACATCTTCGTCTGGATCGCGCCGCCTCCCGGTAGTGGCTTCATAAATCTGCTTACTGACGGTAAATTCCTGCCACGCGGTATCTGCGCTGCACTGATAGGAGGATACCAGCAGGCCGCCCTTTGTTTTCTCAGGATTTTTGTCGTAGTCAAGCCGATCTTTCAGTACCGCCGCGATACTGCGGCCCTCACTGGCATGACGAGGTTTTATTTTGGAAATTGCCACCTGCTGACCCTCCTTTCGATAAAAAGAACCGCAGACCAGTTATGATCTGCGGTTCAGTGAGAGATGTTAAATTTCCATATGTGTTTTTTCTCGTTTTGCTTCTTTCAATATCCTGTTTACCTGTTCAAACTGCTCTTTAGAAACAAGTGCTTGATGGTCAAAGAGTTCCACCCGTTCCAGGGCACACTGCTTTTGTAAAGAGGGAGAGCCAAGCCGTCGTTCCAATGTTATGGTTCCCGTGTAAATAGAATTGCGCGATACCCTCCGTACCCGCTTTTTCCAATCCAGAAGCGAGTTAGAATTTTCTGCCTGTACTTTATCCCGGTATGCCCTCCGAATATCATCAGCAGGAAAATCAGCAAAAGGCCGTGCCAGGATTGCCCGCAGGTTTTCCGCCGATTGTGGGCACTCAGAGAGAATGAACGCCATATTTTTAACGGACAATTCTTCTGCTACATATTCCTGTATGGCTGAAAGGCTAACCAGTGGGATAGCTTCCTCATAAGTCAATTCTGTGTTCCAGCCTTTATGGCGTTCCATTACCTCTGTTACCAGTTCGGCCGGAGGATTCTGTATATATTCCTCTATCTTGTAAAAGATAAATTTCACATTCTCAGCCGGTAGATCATCAACTACAAGCAGGTTTTTGTCATTCACTTTATAACCATATATCTGTTCCTTTTGCACCTGCTCCATTCTGGCCCGTTTCTCTTTTAGCAGAGTTCTAAGCCTATCGGATATTTTACTGTCCGCTACCATATCCGCATATGCTTTTTCTATTTCATCGTAAGATTTCATAGTCACACCTCACCTTTATTTTGATCTACTTTAAGAACATGGACGCGGCACCCGTTTAGAATGCCGCGCCCGGTCAGCTTTTTTGTATCAAATAGATTTCAGCATGTGGTTAAAGTCCGCCACCCGTTCCATCAGCCAGGAGGCCGCCAGCGGCAGTCCGTAGGGGCTTACCAGCCACGCCAGAACCAGGAAGCCGATAAATCCGTCCACCCGTCCGGCGAACAATACCACGATCCCCAGCAGGAACAACAGAAACGCGACAATGCCGAGCACCATGCCGGAAAACAGGCAGAAGAACCGGCAGAACGCTACCAGAAGCGTCAGAGCCAGGACGATGGGGAACAGCAAAATCTTTATTATAATTCTCATTCGCGCAACCTCCTTTGCAAACTTATTTACGGATACACTATAACACATTAAAGCGATACAGTAAAGGCAGTTTTTATAAATTGTCCAGCTTCCCCAGCAGGGTACTGACCGCGCCCCAAAGTTCCCCATACCGTTCCTGCAGGTCGGCCACATCTTCCTCATAGAGATTGCCGGTGCTGTTCACCCGTTTGGCGATCTGGTTTAAGTTGTTAGAGCAGATCCGCAGCAGCGACACCAGGGCTTTGAAGTCGGACATATCCACCCGGACGGCATAACCGTCCACCGCCATCTTTCGCAGGTAGGCCCGCTGGTTGTGAATACCAAGCTGGGCCATCTTTTTTTCTATGAGTTCCTTTTCTTCAGGTGATACCTTGAAATAAAGCGGGATTGTTCGCCCGCTGTGCGGTTTCATCAGATTGCCACCTCCATGTCTTTTCCTTTGGCGGGAGGGGAAGCCGTAGCCGCAGATTCCACGCCCAGGCGTTTGAGCATACCTTTAATGGAGGGCTGGCCGCCCTGGGTATCGCTTTCCAGCTCCTCCGCTTCCCGCTGGCGCTTGCCCACCGTTTTTCCGTCCATATTCAGGGCAATCCGCAGCACGTTCAGCCGGTCAGATTTTTCGGCAAGTTCCTGTTCCTGGGGGAATGACCGCTGTACCTCAATCTTTGCTTCCTCCATCTGTGCGGTCAGGTTTTCCAGGTTGGCCCGGTTTTCCTCCAAATTCTCTACCATGATGTTCAGCGCGTGATCCAAACGGGCCATATTGCCCACGGGGTCGCTGCCCAATTCAATGGTATGGGAAAGGCTGTGCTTCATCGTCACCTGAAATTTTTGCGTCTGTGTATCTGCCCATAAGGTCAGCGGGAAGCCCCGGTATTCGCCCAGGTCAATCCGTTCCGATACATTTTTCATTTGTGTGCAGGCTTCGATGATTGCCTGACCTGCCGCCTTGCGCTCCGTGTAAAGTTCCCCGGCCAAAGAGATAGAGAAGTGATCTTTATCCTGGGGGTGTGCCTGCAAGTGGGCAATATCTTCTTCCAGGCCCTTGATTTGTTCCTGCCTGCGCTTGATAGCCTGGGGGAAAAATTGAATTAAGCGATCTTCCAGCATATACCGCTGGCCCTCGTGGTTGGCTTTCAGCAGCTTCAGCTTTGTCACCTGACTGTCTAAATCGGTCATTTCAATAATGCGCGGGTCGCCGGAAGCCAGGGCTTTGACCTCTGCGTAGGACAGGGCGGCTTCGTCCACATCCTCACAGGAACGGGAGGGATTTTTACCACTCATAAGCTGGCCGATAAACTTTTGCTTGTTCTCCAAAATGCTCCAGTTATAAGCGTCAAAAGTGTTTTCCGTTACATACTTGAAAATCTTAACAACCTCATTCAGATTGCCTTGGCGCAGAATCCGGCCCTCACGCTGTTCAATATCCGCTGGCCGCCACGGACAATCCAGATGGTGCAGGGCGGCAAGCCGGGTCTGGACGTTGGTTCCCGCGCCCATTTTGGCCGTGGAGCCTAAAAGCACCCGCACCTGGCCTTTCCGTACTTTGGCAAACAATTCGGCTTTCTGCGTTTCGGTTTTCGCGTCGTGGATATAGGCGATTTCCTCCGGCGGTACGCCCTGGGCCATCAGCTTTTGTTTTATATCATCATAGGCATTGAATGAACCGTCGTTTTTCGGGGTGGACAAATCGCAGAATACAAGCTGGGTGCCCTTGATTTCCGCTGTATCACGCCACACCTGAAGCACATTTTTGACACAGGAATTGATTTTGCTCTCCGGGTCATCGGGCAGGGAGGGGTCGGCCAGCCGCTGATCCAGGGCCGGCTTTCTTCCGTCCGACGTGATTTTCAGCATATTGTCCTGGCGGGGTTCCACCTGTCGAGTGCGTACCAGATCGGCCCGTTCGCCCAAATCCTCCACCATCGCCCGCTGAAAATCGCTTGGCTTGGTGACTACCGTGATTTTATCTGCTTCCGGCACAGGCAGCTTCAACATTTCAGCGGTTTGAATGTCCGCCGCTTCCCGCCACATGGACATAAGTTCCGGGAGGTTGAAAAACTTAGCAAACCGGGTCTTGGAACGGAAGCCGGTGCCCTCCGGGGCCATCTCCAGCGCGGTGATGGTTTCGCCAAAGTTGGCCGCCCAGCTATCAAAGTGTTCCAGGCCGCTTTCTTTCAGCATGTCATATTGCAGGTAGCGCATCATGGTATAGAGTTCGACCATTGAATTACTGACCGGGGTTCCCGTTGCAAAGACGACACCGCGCCCGCCGGTGATCTCGTCCAGATACCGGCACTTGGCAAACATATCGGAGGACTTCTGCGCTTCGGACTGGCCGATACCGGCCACGTTCCGCATTTTCGTTGCCAGGAACAATGGTGATAGGTAATCCTTTGAAGCTATCTCTGGATTTTCCCCCACCTCACGCCGGGCGTGCACCTTTCAGCGCACCCGGCCTACCATCAAACTGATTTACTTTCTTCCTTCAGATTTCAATACCACTGCACCCTCACAGGTACAGCGCACTCACAAATTTCACGGTTTGAGTTTTTCTCGGTATTTCATAATTTTGCGCACCGCCTTTGCATCCAGCTCAGGCGGTATTGGACTGTTATGAACCATGCGATGGCACGATTCGCACAGCCATGCCAGATTGGGAACTTTATTGATTCTTTCGATTGGAAGCTGGTTGTCGATGTGGTGACAGTGTTTTGGAACCGTTATGGAAAATGGTTTCCCGCAGCATTTGCACTTTCCCTTATCCCGGTTATAGGCGTATTCCCGGTTCATGAAGTATTCAAAGTTTGTTTTCCAGCCCTTTCCATCTGCATAGCAGGCAAGGGCAATATCCTCCGGGGTATTGATGGATGGTCGGTCACAGGGCAGTGGTTTGTGCTTGTTCCGGTAATTGATGTACCGCCTGCGGCCTTCCGCCGTGTAAGGGGTCATCTTCTGGTCAAATGGCTTGCTCTCATACCGGCTGTGCGTGATAAACGCATAGGTGATTCCAAACCATTTTCCCTCGATGGGAATTGCAAAGGTTTTGCTCTCATATCCTTCGTGCCTGTGCGGAAGATTGCAGAGTGTTTTCAGCGGAATCTGCATCTGGTTATACTGTTTCGGGAACAGCTTTTTCCAAACAGCCAGTGCTGCATTATTCACTCTGCGGTCGATTGCATGATAGGCGTGTGAACAGATGGATGGCTGGTAATACTGTGCCAGACCCAGAATGATGGAATTGACATATTGTATCTGGGCGGCCTGCGTGTTGGGCTTTGAAAATAGTTCAATGCGGTGTACTTGCTCCAGCAAATTTCCAATTTTCTTAGACAGCCGTTCCATATCCGGCAATGGTTTCCCCACCAGATGTTCCGTCCACGTTGCAGGGTCGGGTGTTTTGCGCTTTCGCTCCGCCTTGACGATGTAACCGAGAAAATGTATCCCTCCCTTCCGTAAATCGGTTACATAGGTCTTTTCCTGCGACAGTTCCAGTTTCAGTTTTTGCCTGAAATATTTTGTCAGCTCACACTTCATACGGAACGCTTCCTTTTCCGTAGAAGTCAGCACCACCCAGTCATCGGCATAACGGAAGTTATACTTTGGGGTGGTTCCCGCCCATTTCAGCCTTCGGGTATCGTTGCATTTGTGTTTGCATTTGCGATGTGGCTCCATGTAGGTTCGCCCCACATACCAGTCAAAATCATTCATATAGATATTCGACAGCAGAGGGGAGAGGATTCCTCCCTGCGGTGTGCCGGTTTCCGTTCTATGGTACAAATCCCGTTCGATATACCCAGCTTTCAGCATCTGGCTGATGATTTTCAGCACCCGTTTGTCATGGATGCCCATTCGCCATACTTTTTGAAGCAGTATCCGGTGGCTGATGTTGTCAAAACACCCTTGAATGTCACCTTCCACTGCCCATACAGCCTGGTCTGGGGATTTACACCCGGCGTTGATTACATTGATAATGTCCCGGATTGCGTGCTTTTGTGCCCGGTAAGGGCGGAAGCCGTAGCTATGCGGATAAAATCTCGCTTCGCATATTGGCTCTATGATTAGCCGCACACATTCCTGTATGATTCTGTCCAGTACCGTAGGGATTCCCAGTGGCCGCATTTTGCCGTTGCTTTTCGGAATATATTCACGGCGGGCCGGTTTGGGCTGGTATTTGCGAAAACACGATTGAATCAATAAAATCAGTTCATCTTTTGGCATTTGCAGATATTTGTCCATTTTCATCTTGTCCACTCCGGCGGTTTTACTGCCTTTGTTGGACTTGATGTTATGGATGGCAGTCACAATGGTGACTTCGTGCGCCATTGCTTCCACCAGTCCGGTGAACGAAACGCCCTGCCCGGATTTCTCATAGAGCATATCCTGAATGGCTTTCAGTTCCGTTTCCGTTGAAAATCTGACGTTCAAATGCACAAGGCTTTCACCTCGCAGTTCGTCACCCATCTTTCAGGGAGTTATTGGATTTTCGTTTTGTGAAATTTGTGAATCAGTTTGACTCGTACCCTTCGCCGTGGGACATCTCAGCCCCGTGTAGCTGGCGTTACCCAGCCGCAGACTACTATGGTACGGCTGACTTCCTGTATTCTTCATTGTGCTGTAACACTCCAAATACAGGCTCTCAAACGTTCCTGAATCTCTATCCTTGCGGTCATTTCTGACCATTGAAACCCTTAGGCCGCTACCTTACACCGGGAAAATCTAATCATGCTTTGAACCACAGTTTCTGCATGATTCCGTGTGGATATTTCATTCCACAGGGCGTATGCGGAAAAACCAGCCGCACACGCTTTTTCCAATTTTCATCCTTTCGGATGCCGTCAACTCTTACGATGCTGCATAGCTTTCACTACTGGATAGCCATAGGTTTCGGAAGCCCGCACCATTATTCTCCATGCCCTCTTGCAGGGGTTTAGGTTTTCAGGTTACGACTTCACCACGCTTTGTACCCTGCACATTTACAGATGTGCAGCGCACAGTGGAGTATTAGCTCTCGTACTGCCTGCGGTTTGACAGACCGCTATGGGATTGCTCCTTTCCGGCATTGGTTCTGTACGGCAGGGGAATTTCACCCCTGATTTCGAGATTCAAGTTCTCTGTGATATTTTCTTATTGCTAAGTGCAATCACATGGCGCTGTTCGTCCTTGCTGTCAACAAGGGCTTATGCGCAACGTTTCGCACAATTTTTGAAGCCGTGGGCTTCGTCCACATACAGCTTATCTACGCCGAGTTCCTCAAAGGTGATTACATCGTCCTTGCGGCTCTGGTCGTTTAACTTGGCCATACGCGCTTCCAGGCTCTTTCGGGATTTCTCCAGCTGCTTAATGGTGTAGCGTTCGCCGTCCTGTGCCTTGGCCTCCTGAATACCGTCGATTACCTGGTCGATCTGTTCCTGAAGAATGGATTTCTGACGCTCCGGGGAAAGAGGGATTTTCTCAAACTGGCTGTGCCCAATCACCACAGCGTCATAGTCGCCGGTAGCAATCCGGCTGCAAAATTTCTTCCGGTTGGCCGGTTCAAAGTCTTTTTTGGTGGCCACCAGGACGTTGGCCCCAGGGTAGAGCCGCAGGAAGTCCGCGCCCCATTGTTCGGTCAGGTGGTTCGGCACCACCACAAGGCTTTTTTTCGTCAGCCCCAGACGCTTGGATTCTATGGCCGCAGCTACAATCTCAAAGGTTTTGCCAGCACCGACACAGTGGGCCAGCAGGCTGTTCCCGCCGTAGAGCATACGGGCCACGGCATTACGCTGATGGGGCCGCAGGGAGATTTCCGGGTTCATACCGGAAAAGCGGATATGGTCGCCATTGTAGGAACGGGGCCGGATTGCGTTGTAGAGTTCGTTATACTTCCTGCACAGATCGGCCCGACGCTCCGGGTCTTTCCATATCCAGCTTTTGAACGCCTCCCGTATCTGTTCCTGCTTTTGCTGGGCCAGCATGGTTTCCTTGACATTCAGCACCCGTTTATCAGAACCGTCCGGGTCGTGGATTGTATCGTAAATCCGGGTATCCCGCAGATTTAAGCTGTCCTCAATAATCGCGTAGGCGTTGCGCCGCTTGGTGCCATAGGTCACATAGGCCAGGGAGTTATTCACGCTGTCCCGTGATTTCCCGCTGACATTCCATTCTCCGGTGGCCGGGGAATACCGGGCCTGTACCTGCTCATGCAGGTAGCCGGGAGTTTTCAGCAGTTCATGGACAAACTGTGTGTAATACCTGGTATCTATCCAGGTAACGCCGATCCGCACATCAATTTCAGCGGCGGACAGGTCTTTTGGCTGGGCCTGTTCCAGCGCAGCCACGTTATCAGCAAAGGCCGGGTCACGCTCCGCAGCCACCCGCGCAGCGGCCAGCTTTTTGCGGACGTTGCCTGACAGGTATTCATCAGCCGTTTCCCAACCGGCATAGGGATTGGAACCGGCTTCGGGGTTTTTGAAAATAACACCCTTTAAGTCCTCGATGATAGGTTCCACATCGCCCGGCCTGCCCAGCAGTGTAGACATAAAGCCCAGGTCAACACAGGCTCGTTCCCCGATGGAAACGACCAGGGCTTCACTGGCGGTATCTACATGGTCGATGGAAACCTGCTGATTGATGGTACGCTTGGTGAACATATCCGCCTTGCGCTCTAAATTCCCGTCCTCGTCCAGAATTTCTAAGGAGCAAAGCAGGCAGTAGGCGGAATCCTGCTCAAACGCCCGTTTGTTGCCGGTGCTGTTCAGCAATCCGAATTTTGCGGTAAAAGCGTCATAGGCGGTATTCAGCTTGGCCTGGGCCTGCTTAATCTCCTCGTCGGTGCCATCGTAAAGCTGCAAATCAATCAGGTTACGGGTAATTTCCCGCAGCCCAATCATTCCACGGATACGCTGGGCGGTGGCAGCGGGCAAATCAACAGCCGTTTTATCGCCGTTTTCAAGAAAGTACAGCTTCCCGCCGATTTCCGTATAACTGAAATTCCGCGCCATCGGGTCAGGGGCTTCCAGGCTTTCCAACAGTTCATCAACCGTAACTTCGGTTTTTTCCTGAAGCAAACGCTGATCCGGCTGGCTTAAATTTTCTATCGCAGCCGCAAGCTGTTCTTCCAGCGCGGCACCAGGAACCGGCTCACAGGTGGTTTCTTTCTCATTGCCGTACATGCTTTTATCCCAGGCCATTGTACCCAGCACCATTTCCGGGTGCTGTTCAAAATAGCGGTTGATGGGGATACCGTCCGCAGTCTGGCCCAGATGTACCCACTCCGGCAGCTGTTCCGGCGGGCTTTCACGCTTTTGGAGGAACAGAATATCGCTGGTGACTTCCGTACCGGCATTTTTAGCAAAGGCATTGTTAGGCAGGCGCACCGCGCCCAGCAAGTCGGCCTTTTGCGCCAGATATTCCCGCACCGTGCTGTCCTGTTTATCCAGAGTTCCCTTGGAGGATATGAACGCCACAATGCCGCCCGGCCGCACTTTATCCAGTGTTTTCGCAAAAAAGTAATCGTGTATCAACAGGTTTTTGCTGTCATAGCGGGGATCGGGCAGCTTATAATTTCCAAAAGGCACGTTGCCCACCGCCAGATCAATGGAGTTATCCGGCAGGTTGGTATGTTCAAAACCGTCTACCAGAATCTTAGCCTGGGGGTAAAGCTGGCCTGCCAGCCGCCCGGTAATGCTGTCCAGTTCCACCCCCAGCAGAGTAGCGCCCTGCATAGTTTCCGGCAGCAGCCCGAAGAAGTTGCCTACCCCCATCGCCGGTTCTAAAACAGTTTCCGGCTGAATCCCCATACGGCCCACCGCTTCATAGATACTCTGAATGACCGTGGGGCTGGTGTAATGGGCGTTTAGGGTAGAGCCACGGGCCGACGCATATTCCTCCGGGGTCAGCAGTTCTTTCAGTTCGGCATATTCCGCAGCCCATTTCTCATTGGCTTCGTCAAATGCCTGGGGCAGTCCGCCCCAGCCCACATACCGGGCAAGGACTTCCTGTTCCTCCGGGGCAGCCAAACGGCCCTGGGATTCCAGGTCTTTTAAGAGCCGAATTGCCGCCACATTATTCTGAAACTTGGTTTTCTGGCCGCCTGCCCCCAGGTCAGGATCGGTGATATGGAAATTTTCTGCGGCAGGTGCCTGTTCCGGCTGCATTTCTGCTTGATCGGGAATGGCCTCTTTGATTTGCCGCCATTCTTCATCGGTTACGGTAATATCTATCTCATGGGTGGCGGGGCCGTTGCCGATGGTCAGGGAATCTCCCTTTCGGGTAATGGATTGGCCGGTTAGGTCGGGAACGTGCGGGAACAGGGCGGCATTTCGTTCATCATGCCGCAGGGCTTCTTCAAACTGCGGGCGGCTGATGGTTTCATGGCTCCAGGAATAGGGGCCGGTATCTATCCGTACATCGAGTTCTCCCACATAGCCGATAGTGCCAGCAATATTCCGGCCAGGGAGAGGAAGATGAACCGAATCGCCCACCTGATAGGAGGGCGGCCCCTGTAACGTCACCGGCTCCTGTATGACCGGCTCATGGAAAAATCCGTTCTGCTCCGCTTGATAAAGGGAACGCAGAACCGGCGCGAGGTCTGCCCAGGAATAAGTGCGTTTGGTATCGTATTTATCAAAAATGTTGATTTCCAGGCTGGTGGTGCTGGCAAAATAGTCCGCTGTTTCCCCGGTCACAAGTTCCATCGTTTCGGCGGTTCCGGCATAGGTATCGGAAAGCCGCTGGGCTATGCGGGTGTTGCCATCGCCCGCCCGGAAGCACTCTGCAAGCAGTTCCTTATCCCGTTGTTCCAACAGTCCGCCATCGCCGGTCAGGACTTCCCGGAGATCCGCGTCAATGCTGTTTACAGCCGGTGCCAGAAATTCCGTAATGGCTCCATTCCGCGAATCCTGGCGCAGCAGCCGTTCAAAGTTTTCAATCCGTTCCGAGCGAAAAATAGGATAGGCCAGGGCCGGATCAAGCAATTCCACATAGTCCGGTTTTAAGCCGGTGACTTGAAACAGAGTATCTTCCAGATAAACGGAATCGCCCACCTGATAAGCCGGGGCCAGCGGGTCACGAGCAGGAACGGCACTGACATTTGCGGACGGTTTAAGGCTATCAGAGCCGCCCGCGCCGGCACTTTCAACAACCGGAACCGCCTGGGGTGGTAACTTTCCCTGGGCACCCTCCTTTTGGGCTTCTAACGGTCCGCCCCCGGCTGCTTCCGGCTGGGATACAGTCAGAGCCGCCCCCGCCTTTTCCAGCACTTCCTTGTGGAGCCGGGTATGAAATTCCGGGAAGTCATAGTAAAGCCGCAGCAGTTCCGGTTCATTAACCGCCAGCACCGCCCGTTTTACAGCAGCGTCACCCTCTATGCGAATATTTTCCGGATCGCTGTTTTTCAGTGCATTTTGGTAGGCTTCATCATTCAGGACACGGGAGAGCACCACCGGCTGATATTCTGCGTAAATCTCTTTGAGGGTACGGGGCGGCACCGGCTCCGCTTCCTGGATATCCGGGCCGGAAGCCGATTCGCGGCCTGTCATAGCGGCAAGGTCAAGAGAAAGCTGGTTATCCTCTTTGCCGCTTTCAGCAAACAGGTTCCGGCGGGCCGCTTCCAGAGGGTTCCCCTGGGGCTGCTCTTTCTTTTTTTGCCTGGAACGGGAAGAAGCGGGGGCCGCAGCCTCCGCTTCTTTTTGGGCAATTTTTTCAATTTGTACCTCCGGCAGATCAAACAATGTCATTTGCCGGTAGGCTGGCTGGGTGGAGAATGGTTCCTCCAGTTCCGCAGAAGAAGAAACGGCAGGTTTTACACCCGCCGTTTCTTCCTGCTTCTTTAGCTGTAAATCAGGTCGTTCAGCACGACTTCCTCCGCCGCCAGCCTGATGTTGTTCATTTTCTGCACCCAATCCATTTGATTGGCCGCTTTCAGGGCTTCGTTCACGCCCTGGCTCCTTGCCATCTCCGCCATCAGCGCGTCCACCTGTGCCTGCGCCGCCTTGTCGATCTCCGTCAGGTGCTTCCATAGTTTGCCGTTGAGCACCATCGTACTGTACAGCCCTTTCCTGTGTTCCATCAGATATTTCTCTCTGGCTCTCCCGAACCGGCCCAGGGTCTGCGCTTTCCCGTCCGTTTCGTCCATTTTCAGGTTCGGCACCAGATAGCCGTTCTGTTTGCTGTATGTCAATGCCATCTTTATCGCCCCTTTCGCGCTTTAATGTGTTAAAGTTCCTGCCATCATTATAAGCCACCGCTTCCTGTTTTGCAAGAGGTTTTTTGACCTTTTCCCGTTCTATGTTCCGAATCGTGTCGCCAATCTCCAGCAGGATTGTGCGGTTCACCTGGGCCGTGGCCGTACCCAGGCAGGCTAAGGTGGCGATGGTGTTGAAATTCGTAATGCCGCGTAAATCTTCCTCGTCCAGATAGCGGGAAGCGTCCAGGCCGCACCGGGTCAGGACAGCATATTGAACGCTGGCCCGCAGGGTATCGCGGAATGTGACCTCGATGTTGAGATCGTCCAGTTCTTCTAAAAAGCTGTCCTCTTTCTCATATATCAAATCCGTCAGGTAATCGCCATAGGTATCCTCCACGGACTTGGCCGCCGCGTCCATGAGCAGATCACCCAGGTCATTTCCACCCTCGGCACCAAAAACTTCCCGCAGCCGTTCCATAACCGGCATACGGGAATCATCGTCCATGCTCCACAGCCACGGGTCTTTCCCTCCGCGGACAGGGTGGGTGTCCGCCACATCATGCACATAGTCAAGATAGGGCTTGCCGCCGTATCCTTTACGGACCAGGGCAATGGCCGTACTGCCGCCGTTGACCCAGCGGCGCATTTTGTTGTTCCAAGTAGGCATATCCGCACAGGCCGTTGCGTCCGGCTTCTGCGCATAAATCAAAAGTTGATCGTCAAAATCATAGGCTTTATAGAAGCGGCCCGCCGTTGTCAGGAATCGCCGCCACTGTTCCGGCGACTGTGTGACCTGCCTGCTGGTCGTTTCCGCCAGTTCCGAAATGGTTTGCCATTTCTCAGCCATAGGAACCTCCTTTCAAACAACAACACTCGGAACCTGCTGTCAGCAAATTCCGAGTGTTGTTTACTCATTTTCTTATGAATCTTCCTGTGTTACATTGTCGGCCATATACCGGAGGAATTCTTCCGGTGTGGGTATGCTGCCTTTGCACGGCACCCGCTTCTGGTAGGCTTTTGTTATCTCATTTTGGTTCAGTGGGTCGGTATAGGCGGCTGTAATGCAATGCTGTATTTCCTGCCGTACTTCCTTTGGGGTGACGCCGTATTCTTTTGCTACTTTCCGGTAAATTCTCCTCATGCTCATAAAATTTCCTCCTGGGTAAAAACTATATTCGCTTATTCAATGACATTATAAGCGATTGTATCGCTTAATTCAACAAAATTGGCGATACAATCGCTCGGTTTTGCCTTTTGCGTGAATTAAAATTACCAACAGGAGGAATGATGATGGACGAACAATTTATACGCAACCGGCTTACCAAGCTGCGGCAGCAAAAGCAGGTTTCTGAACGAAAAATGAGCCTGGATTTAGGTCACAGTACCAGCTATATCCGCAGTATCACGTCCGGCAGGGCGCTCCCATCTATGAGCGAATTTCTTTATATCTGTGAATACCTGGGTACAACACCGATGGAATTTTTCAACGAGGAACACGAAACTTCCTTGATTGAGCAGGAAGCCATCGGCTACATTCACACGATGTCGGAGCAGGATATTCGGGCCATGATTGAGTTTATTAAGCAACTGAAAAATGCGGAGAAGTAGCAGGCGGTATCTGGAAAGAGATACCGCCTGTTCTTACTTTCTGCGTTCCTGGTTCCTGCGGTTCATATCCTCCAGAACCTTTTTCTGTGCTTCGGAGAGCGCCCGCGGCGGTGCGATTTTCACCCACTTCTTCGGTATCTCAAAGGTCAGGCCGCCATGCCGGTTGTCCTCCGTCCGGCTGGCCTGGGCCGGGTGGGATTGACACAGTTCCAGCAATATCCGTTGCAAGGCGGCATTGTGGGTATAGACGCTGGCCGTGGCCTCCGCTTCATTGAATAAAACAATCGTTTCCTGTTCCACTTTCGTCAACGTCATGGGCGTTACCTCTCTTTCTCCGGGGCGGGCCGATGGGGGCCGGGCAGGGATTTATTCTCCTGTGCCATTCGCAGCTTTGCCCGCAGAGAGGGCGGCTTCCCCTCATTCTGGTCATTTAGCTGCTCCTGGGCGCGGCCCATCAAATCACGCTTTGCCGATTGATAATCGTTATAGTAGTGGCCCCAGGTGAAATCCGTGGGGCCGCCGCCGTCCACGCGCCGCCAGGTGACAAAAGGCTGTACGGCCTTTGGATTCTCCCCCAAAACAAACTCCACGCCGCCAGCGTCCACGCTTTCCAGAATGGTATAGCCCTGATTGACACGGGCAGGCTTTTCCGGTTCCGGGGCCTTTGCCTGTTCCTGCTCACGTTCCCGCGCCGGGGGCTGCTCCACAAAGGCGATGATCTCCCCGCCATCGTAGCGGATCGGCGCGAACACCCGCCCAGTTTGAAGAAACATTCCGTCCATACCGGCACCGGCCTTATAGTTGCCCTGGCTGTCACGTTCACTTTCCAGCAGTACAAGGCCATTGTCCAACACAAAGCCCGGTTCCTGCCGCTGATTCACACCGGGCAGGCCCATTGTAACTGTGAAATCCGTGATAGCCGCAAACTGCTCACGGGCACCGACCTCCGCAAAAGAGGAGGGCTGCAATTCGTCGCCATCGTAAACGGGTACATACAGCTTGGGCTTATCCGTCGCGCCGGTCACAGTATGATCGGCGGATTCATATACGCCGGGGGCTTCCTCCATGAAATAGAGAAGCGTTCCATTTTCCAAAATGTACTCCACGCCGGGAACATTTTCGTAGCGCGGCCCCAGGTATTGTTCAAAGGTGTCAAAGGGCACCACATCCCATTTTTTCTGTTCCTCATTCATTTCTTTTCACCTGCTTTCCTCGGCTCAAATTCCAGCTTGTAGTTCACATATTTCCCGGTATCGTCCAGCACCACCACCGCGTCGTAGGTGGTCCCTTTCTTTTCACTGAACAGGCCACTCATTTTGACGCGCCCTTTTTTCAGCAGGGCGGCGGCTATGGATTTTGTCAGTTCTTTATGCTTGTTTGTAAAAAAGCGGTCATTCTTCCACATGGTAAAGCCGCAGGAACGATCAGAGCATTGGAAACTCAGCTTGCTTTCCACCACATCTTTTCCGCAGCGGGGGCATTTCCCAATGCTTTCCCGCAGGTCGAACAGGGCCGTATCCGCCTGGACAGCCCGATAGCCCTCCACCAGATCGGCAACCATGCGTTCAATCCTGGTCAGGAAGTCAGCGGCGGCCTGCTGGCCGTGCTCCACATCTTTTAGGGCGGCTTCCCACTGTGCTGTCAGCTTGGCCGACTTGATACTGTCCGGCAGCACGACAATCAGGTTATGCCCCTTTTTCGTAGGAAGAAGCTGGCGGCCCTTGCGTTCCAGAAAACCGCCGCGCACCAGCTTTTCCAGCACTCCGGCGCGGGTGGCCGGGGTTCCCAGGCCGGTACGCTCCACACCCTCAATCTCTGCAAATTCCTCCGCGCTGGCATGTTCCATCGCGGACAGCAGCAGATCTTCCGTGAAATGCTTGGGTGGGCTTGTGGCCCCCTCACGCACCGCAGCTTTACACCCGGAAAACGTCTGGCCCTCGGCAAGCGGCGGCAGGGCGCGGGCCTCCGGTTCTTCTTTCTCCGTTTTCTGCTTCAGCGTGGAAAGAAACATCTGCTCTATGGCTTTCCAGCCGGGAACCGTCACCACACGGCCCCTGGCCGAAAAGGACACGCCGCCACATTCCAGTGCCGCCGCCGTATCCTCATAAACCTGTTTTTCTCCTACAGCACACAGCAGCCGCACTATAACCAGGGTCAGGACATTCCGTTCCCCGGCGGGCAGGGCGGCCAGGGTATCACTTCGTACCTGCATGGTGGGCAGGAGGGCATGATGGTCACTGACCTTGGAACCATCTACTACGCGGGCCACATCAGGCGGCCCCACCTCTACAGAAAAGGGCAGGCTTTGAACAGCCACTTCCACCAGCCCCGGCACGGTGGCCGCCGTATCTTCGGTCAGATAATTGGAATCTGTACGGGGATAGGTCAACAACTTCTTTTCGTACAACGCCTGGGCATAGTCTAAAACCTGCTGGGCCGTGTAGCCCATCAGCCGGTTCCCGTCACGCTGGAGGGAAGTCAGGTCGTACAGCTTGGGCGGCTGGGTGGATTTCTGTTTTTTCTCCACGCTGCGGACAGCAGCCGTTTGCCCTGTGCAGGCCGCTTGCAGCTTATCCGCCGCTTTGCGCTCCTGAAGCCGGTCACTGGCTGCGGGAAAGCCGCAGTCCAGTTCCACTACATAGAATTTTTCTTTTTTGAATCCCTCAATGGCATTTTCCCGTTCCACCACAAGGGCCAGGGTCGGGGTCATCACACGCCCCACGCTCAAAGTGCGGTGATACAGGGTGGAAAACAACCGTGTGCCGGTGATCCCCACAAGCCAGTCAGCCTTGGCGCGGCACAGGGCCGCTTCAAACAGCCGGTCATAGTCTGCACCGGGGCGCAGGGCCAAAAAGCCCGCCCGGATTGCTTCCTCCTCCATCGACGAAATCCACAGCCGTTCCATCGGTTTCTTACACCCGGCCTGTTGATACACCAGACGGAAAATGAGTTCCCCCTCACGGCCTGCGTCGGTGGCGCATACCAAACCGTCCACATCGGCCCGGTTCATCAGGTCGGCCAGCACCTGAAACTGATCCTTTTTCCCAGGGTCCACGGTAAACTGCCACTGTGTCGGCACGATGGGCAGATCTTCATATGTCCAGTTGGAATACTTGGGGTCGTATGCGTCGGCGGGGGCCAGCCCCACCAAATGCCCGACACACCAGCTTACCAGCCAGCCGCCGCCCTCCAAATATCCCTGTTTTTTCTGATTGGCACCCAGCACAGCCGCCAAACTCTGCGCCACACTGGGCTTTTCCGCAATGACTAATTTCATGCGTGTTTCCTCCTTTCGGCCAGCAATTCTTTGTAGCAGACACCAATACAGCGCCGCCCCATGCCATAGGCACAGCCATAGCAGGGGTGGTCGGACGGGAGAGCCGGTGGCTCCGGCTCCCGCCGCCCATCAGGTTTCTGCTTCATCATGCGTTCCAGCCCCGGCCTGTTACTGAACAGGGCCATCGTCCATTTCCTCCGGTTCGTCCTGTTCCTCCTCATAAAGCCGGCGCTGTTCGGCTTCCTCCTCGGCGGTTAATTCGGTGGATTCCAAATCTTCCTCCCGGACGGTTTCTTCCTGCGGCCCCTCAAACTCAAATTCATCAAGATCGGCAGCGTCGTCTAGTTCATGCTTTGGTTTATAAATCTTGAAGTAGTAGCCCAGGCCGCCCACGGCCAGCACCGCCACACCAATCAGAACCATCATAAGGGGGCTGGTTCCCTGGGTCTGCGGCTGTTCCGGTTCCTTTGGTTCCTCTGTCACAGGTTCCTCCGGCTGGGGTGTGACCGTAGGTTGCGGTTCCGGCTCCACCGGCTGTGCGGTGGTGGTATCCCCGTCTTTTTCCGCCAGGGCCATCAAATCGGATTCTGTGACAGCATTGAGAAAATACACGTTATCCGCGTCGCGCTGTTTATCAATCACCAGATAAAATACGTTTTCGTCCGGGGTCACAATGGTATAAAACTCTTTTTCGTCCTCACTGGTGGCATTATCCAGCACGGTTCCGGTGCCCTTGGGGGTAAACGGGTTCGGGGTGGCCTGTTCCGGCTCTGCGGTTTCTTCTGCCGCCTGTTCGGTCTGCGGTTCGCTACTCTGTGCATAGGCCGGGATAGAAAATACACTGACGCACAGCACCACGGCCAGCAGTGCGGTAAGGGAGCGCAGCTTATTCTTCATCTTCCAAATCCTCCTTTTCTGCGGATAAAGCAACAGGCGAACCGCCAGCCTTGCCGCTGCGGATCGCCTGAATGAGCGTCGCCAGTTCTTCGGGGGAAACGTCCAGCCCACGAACCATGCCGACGATTTCCGTATTTTCCAGTTCGGTTTTCTGCTGCTCCAACTCACGCAGCCGCGCTTGCTGGGCTGTGATTTTAGCCTTGACTTTTTCAATCTCGGCTTCAACTTTCTGAATTTTTCCGTTCATGTAAAACTCCTTTCCGGGCGGTTAAAGCCGCCCAAACGCATAGAAATGTTCCTGCCAGTAGGAGGAATTGATGTTGGCGTATTGGATTGGGGAACCACAGTGAATCATCATTCCGTCGCCCACATAAATACCGACGTGCGACACCGGCCCGTCGCTGTTATAGGTTTTCGTGAAGAAAATCAGGTCGCCGGGCTTTGCTTCCGAACGTGATACAATCGCGCACTGGTTGTAAATGCCGGTGGCCGTAGTCCGGGGCAGGTTGTGAACACCGGAATGGGTGTAAACATAGCAGACAAAACCGCTGCAATCAAAAGAGGTTGACGGGGAGGAGCCGCCCCAGACATACGGATACCCCAGGTATTTTTCCGCTTCGGTTATCAGCGCGGCAAAGGACGGGTCGGACAGGACTTCCCCCGGCACCTGATAATGCTCACCCTCGGAGGGATTGGCATAAATGTCATCTCCGAACAGGTAGGGCTTATTGCCTTTGAGTTGGAGCAGGGCCGCATATCGCTGTTTTTCGTCCTCTGTCAGCCGTTCTGAAAGGATCGTGCCCAGGGAACGGTTGCGCAGGGTCACATGAAGAATGTAATATTCGTAGGCTTCTTCCTCCTCATGTTCGTCGCCATCTTCATCTGTCCAGGTCACGGTGCGGTAGCGTATCTGCACCTCCTCACGGGTAGTCAGGATATATTGCTGGTCGAACAGGGCCTGTAACTCCGTCTGAACCTGGGCCGGGGTGAACGCATTGAATTTAGCAGTCAGATACGAAATCAATTCATTGGGGTCATGGCCGATGGTGTCTACGTCATACTGATACTCGTCATAGCCGGGAAATTCACTTTCAATGTTCGCCATACGGCGCTCCAACTGCTTCTCCAGGTCGGTATAGCCATTGTTCACCTGCAAGATGTCAGGATCTTCGGAAGTATAGGAAGTGCCTAACACGGCCCCCATCGCTCCCTCCATTGTCACGGAACAGGAGGACAGGGAAGAAAACACCATGATAAGCAGCAGCGCGATACCGCCCACAAGCAGCAGCACCCCTTTGTTGCTTTTAATGACCGTGACAGCAGCATGGCCGATGTTCCCCACGGCTTCCTTGGCTTTTTTCACCGCAGCCGCGCCGCGTCTGCCGTTTTTATGGGCTTCCCGGTAGGCTTTGGCATATTCCCGCTTTACCCGCCGCTTTTGGTACATCGTGGACAGGGAGTGCTTTTGCAGTTCCGGGTTATCCCGCACAGCCGCCCGGTAATTGGCGTTTACGGTGGCTTTGGCACTCTTGACCTCCAGCTTATCCACCTTGCGGTAGGGGGTGTCTTTCGCATAACGGTAGCCGCTTTTGACCGCACCAGCCGCTATATTTTCTGCTGCAAACTCTGTTTTGTGGGCGGCTTCGGTTCCCACATTTTCATGCTCCACCTGCCGGATTTTGTTATGTACCGCCAGATCAGCGGTGCGGCCAGCTTTGAGCGCGCCTTTGGCCGCCGGATTTTTCTTCCCCCGTGGCCGTACCTCCTCCTCAAAATGCAGAGTAGGGCGGACTTTGCCAGTCGCAGAATCAAATTCCCGCTTTATCCGTGGGCGGTACTGCTTGGGTACTTCTGCCTTGGCTTTCTCTAATTTCTGGCCCAGGACTTCCGCCTTTTTCTCTGCATGGGCGGCCCGTTCCTCTGCGGAAAAGCGCAGCCGCTTACTTCTGGCCGCGTCGTCCGCGTCATAGATATTACGCTTTCGTTTCATAGGATTTATTGACCATACTAAGGCTTACTCCTTTCACAGATTTTGGTATCACAAACTCACTTCATGCTTTTTGGACGGGGTCGGCGGCTTCTCCTTGCTTTCCTGTTGCTTCGCCGCTTTCAGGCCCTCACGGACAGAGGGCTTTTCTTCTTTCCCCCTGGCCGCAGCCTTTTCCAGACGGTCAATACTCTGCAACGCACGGGTCACGCCTTTTTCCATGCCCTCCAGCATAGCCTTTGACTTCTTTAACGGTTTTGCAATCGCGGCCAGAACGCCTTTATCCTCATTCCGCTGTGTCAGTTCGGCGGCTTCCTTGCCAATCAGAGCACGCCCTAAATTTTTGCCGTGCTCATTGAGCGCGTGAAGTTCACTCCCCACAGCGTTGATACGATCTATGCTTTTCTGCGTATCGGAGATAGAGGCGTTCAGATTATCCCTCATATCGTTCAGGGCGGCCTTTATCCCCATAAAGTCGGCTGCTTTGTTCAGGGCAGAAATGCCGTGCTGCTTCACCGCCGCCAGGGTTTGCTTCACCATATCAGACAGACTTGTTCTGATATGGCCTAACTGGTCTTTTGCCTGCTCTACCTTTTGCTGTGCCGATGATACGCTTTTTGTCACCGTGGCTTTGATTCCGTTATCCTGTATGCTCTCAAGCTGCTCCCGGACTGCTTTCAGTTCGGACAAAACAGCCGTGTACTGTTTTTCCATCTGGTTCAGTTGCGTAACCAGGGAAGAAAACTCAGAGGCTTCCTGTTGCTGGCCGTTTTGAGATAACAGCTTGAAAAATTCTTTAAGATGTTCCTGTTCTCCGATGGGAACCTGTAAAGTTTCGTTCACAAATAATCTCCTTTCCTGCCCTGTGTATCAGCGGCCCCTTATGCCGCCAGATCGGAGGGCTTGGTAGTCATAACGCGGTATAGCTGTGTATCACGCGGGAATTTATCCACAAAGGGAATGATCTTATCCCCGAAGAATAGCAGGCCCTCACCCTCACCGCTGTTGGTTACATGGGTCAGTTCCTGGGGTGAAATCCCTAACCGCTGGGCTAAAATGCCCCGGTCACTGGCACCCTGGTTGAGCATGAGAATGAAATCGCTGTTTTCCAGGATATTTTCAATTTCCGGGCTGGCTAAAAGGTCTTTGACATTCTGGGTCAGCGATGTGGGAATGCCGTTCCATTTCCTGAATCGCTTATAAATCTCGGCTGTATAGGCCGCAGTCTGCGGCTCTTTCAGGAGCATGTGAAATTCGTCCAGGAAAATACGGGTGGTGACACCGGCGTAACGGTTAATTGTGGTGCGCTGCCAGATGTGCTTCTGCACATTTGCCATGACCAGCTTTTTTAAGCCCTGGCCCATCTTGCTGGTGTTGTAGCAGACAAGCCGGTTATTTAAGTCCACGTTGGTTCTATGGTTCAGATACGACAGACTGCCAGTGACGTAAATTTCCATCGCCGTAGCCAGATCGTCCGCCGTGTGGTTATCCTGTGCCCGCAGGCATTGATACAGGTCGCCTAAAATCGGCATATTCTCCGGGGTGGGGCGTTTCAGGTAATCCCGATACACCAGACTGATACAGCGGTCAATCAACGATTTTTCAATCGGCATAAGCGGGTTCCCGTAGGAAGCCATCATCAACTCACATTGAGAAAGCAGGAAATCGGCCTGCATGAGCATAGGCGATTCCCCTACATCGGTGGATAAGTCTAAATCCATCGGATTCAGATAGCTTTGGCTGTCCGGTGCCAGGTAGAGTACCTGGCCCTGAAGCTGCTCCACCAGAGCGGTGTATTCGTTTTCCACGTCCAGAATCAGAATGTGGTCGGGCGTGGCAAAAAAGGAGTTTGCGATTTCCTTTTTTGCGAAAAAGGACTTGCCACTACCCGGAGTGCCAAGCACTATCCCGTTGGGGCATTTCAGCGTTTTTCGGTCAGCCAGAATCAGGTGTTTCGTCTGCGCGTTCACACCATAGTACAATCCGCCTGGCTGGAATACCTCACAGGAACGGAACGGCAGGAAGATTGCCGTTCCGCTTGTGGTAAGCCCCCGTTGAATTTCCACCTGATTGACACCCAGAGGGAGCGCGGACAAATAGCCCTGTTCCTGCTGATAGTCCAGCCGGATCAGGTCACAGTTGTTGGCGTTGGCGATACCATTCACCGAATAGATGATGTTTTCCAGCTTCTGTTTCGTGGGGGCGGTATGCACCAAAAGGATTGTGACCATGAACATCTTTTCATCATGGTTCTGCAAATCCTCCAGCAGCTTTTCCGCTTCCTTGCCGAACGTCACCAGATCGGGCGGCAGAATATCCATATCGAAACCGGAGCGCACCGCCCGCTTTTGTTCGTCAATCTTTGCCTTGTCCAAATCGCTCAGTTTCCGCTTGACCGCTTTCAGCGCGGCCCCCTGGTCGAGTGCTTTGGCGTGAATGCTGACAATCTGGCTGCTTTCGATATTCAGCAGCGCATTGAGCAGGGTATCGTAAATCTTGGTGGCCCGGATCTGCAAAAAGGAAACCGCGCCGACTGACGGGCCGACGCGGAAGTACCGCCCCTCCTTAAACTGAAAGGAGCTGGGCGCGATATAGTCTTTGCTGGACAGGCCGGTGCCCGTCAGGGAATCCCAATTAAAACGGAATTTTTGCGGTTCATCTAAATGCAGGCACTGGTGGAGCAGCAAAAGCCGTTCATAACCGTCCATGCCGTGAGCCTCGGTTCCAATCCCTTTGAACCGGACAAGTACGTCCGCTTCAATCTGTTCCAGCCGGGAAGCCGCCTGACGAACATCGTCTGCTTCCACAGTAAAGGTCAGGCACAAACGACGTTCTGTTTTACACAGGCCCGCCTTGGAGAGCAGCATATCGCTGTATTCCTTGCGAATCGTGTCAAATCCGTCGCCGGTGGACGGTATCCGCAGGATTTTCCGGTACTCCGCCATATCGGGATAGTAGCAGACTACGGACAATTCAAAGGCCACAGACGGGCCGAAGTAGTTGACCAGCCTGCAATACAGTTCAAAAATCACAGCCTTGTCATCGTCGGAAGCCTCGGCATAGCTGCAATCTTCAAAGGCCACGCTTTTACTGTAAAGGCGGTTCCCCAGGCTGCACACCCCGTTTTGATACATTTCCTCATAGGGAATGGTCTGCTGGGCACTGGCGGCGATTTTACCGTCGCGCTTTGCCCGTTTGATGGCCTTTGCCAGTTGTTTTTTCTGCGCCGGTGTCAGGGGCGTGTCGGGCCGGATCACCAGTTCGTCGTTCCACCCGACCATCTTTTTTGGCTCCCTCCTGGGAAGTTTCAGTATTTGAAGCAAGCCACTTCACCTCCTCGTCAAAATAGGCTTGCCGTTCCAATGCGGCAAATCGGTTCTGTGTCCGGTAGGGGCGCTCATGGCGCGTCAGGAACCGGACACGGATATAGTTTTTCAGTTGCTTTTCCGGCGGCTGGCCGTTCTTCTCATAAAGTGCAAAGAAGAAAAACGGTAGCGCCGTGACAATCAGCAGAATCAGGGCAATATCGTTGCCCAGGCTGTCGCGGGTCAGAAAGTAGGTGGGCGCAGCCACCAGCGCGGCCAGCACAAAAAAGATAAGCTGGCGGCGGGTCAGGCCGAACACAACCTTGCTTTTGACCTCGGTTAAGTCCTTTGTGATATTTACATGGGCCAATCCATTCACCTCCTGTTATTCGTTCATAGTGGCGGCCCGCTTTAATGGGCGTTCAGAATACTCTTTGCCACGCCGCCCGACTTGAACAGGCTGAAACACAGCAGCGCGGTGTAGGCGACACACGACCAGATTGCCCCGTGCAGGTCGCCGCCGGATAGTGACAGCGTGTTGACCAGGACTGCGTAAATTCCGGTAATCACCATGATTAAGAAGCCTTGCAGCCCCAGGGCCGCAAGCCCCCGGACATAGTTGGTGCCGATATTGCCCCATTCATGGTTGGCAAAAGTGGCAAAGGGCAGCGGCCCCACGCTGGCGTAAATATAAATTTCAATCATTCTTCCGAACAAGATGATGGTGATACAGGCCCCCATGACCGTCATGGCGAAGCTGACTACCCACGTTTCCAACATCAGGGCAAATAGTTCTCCCAGCCCTTTTGCTTCTAATTCTGTGGTGATGGACGCTAAGGCCGATGATATGTCAATGCTGGCGTTCGCGTCGATCACTCCGGCGCTTTGCTGCACCATCGTCTGTGCCACCTCGAAGATGGCAACGATAAAGTCAAAGGTATGGCTGACGACATACGCCGCGATTCCCGCCTTGATAATCCACTTAAAGAAGATGAATGTATCGAAATCGTGCATGTTGTTCTTCTCCACAATCATGTGAATCAACTCATAGGACAGGATCGCGGCAATAACAAGGCCCGCGATGGGAACAATCACAGACTGTGACAGACTGTTAATCATGGAGAAGACGCCGGAGTTCCATTGCTCCGGCGTCTTGCCCACTTCCCCCGCGATGGTGGCGACCTTGGTATTTACATCGGCAAACATATTTGACAGGTTTCCCGTGATTGCTTCAATCAGGAAACTTTTGATCCATTCATTGATTGCGTCGATGATAAAATCCATAGGCCGTTACCCGCGTCTTAGCTGAATAAGCCGGACAGCAGGGGAACGACTCTAAGGCCCAGGAGAATGACACCTCCGCCAGCCATAAGCTGCTTGACACCCTGGCTTTTGCTGGCCGGGTTATCTCCGCCGTAGCCCTCCATCAAGTTGATAATTCCCCACACGCCGACACCGGCACCGATAGCAACAACAACCGTAGAAAGAGAAGATACCGCACTGTTAAAGAAATCCATAAATTTACCTCCTTGAATTTGAAAAATAATTGTTGATAGGGTGAAAAACAAAAAAATAAGCCCCACCGTTTGACAGGGAATTGCAACTCAAACGGCGGGGCTTTAAGCCGCTTCTTCAGAATCGGCTTCTCCGAGATCGTAGACCTCATATTGATCTTCCGGCTTTACTTTCAGCCGGTGGGCCAGGTACGCTTTTACATCAAGCGCATACTTGGGATTCGCGTCTGCGGTGTACTTATACATGGGGTGGCGGGTCAAATCATATTTACGGGAATAGAACGGCCTGACCCCCTGAACCTGTAAAATGCAGCGGCTTGACGGCATGACCGCCAATTCGTCCACGCTTTTCAGTTCTTTCCCCAGCTTTTGATAGTTCAGGCCATAGCTGCGGGAGGTTCCCCGCGTATCGCTGGTATTGTAGGTATCAATCGTTTCCTTTCCCAGCATAGTGGACACCATCTTCAAACTGCTTTCTTCTTTGCCGCCCAAAAACAGCAGCGACGAACAGCAGCCCGCAATGGTTTCCGCATTGTCCTTATACATTCCTTTTAACTGGCTGTATGTCTGGAGGACGATATGGGCCGATATGTTCCTTGACCTGATAACGCTGACCAAATGCTCCCAGTTCGGGATTTTTTGGTTTGCAAATTCATCAAAAAGGCAAGTCACATGAACCGGCAGCCGCCCATGATAGACGGTCAGCGCCCGATTGCAGAGCACGTTAAACATCTGGGAGTACATCATCGCCGAGATAAAATTGAATGTCGGATCGCTGTCGGACACCACCGCAAAGAGTGCGATTTTTTCATCTCCCAGCTTTTCCAGTTCCAATTCATCGTACTCCATCATTTCACGGACTGCCTGAATGTCAAATGGCGCGAGCCTTGCGCCGCAGCTAATTAAAATGCTTTTTAGTGTTTTTCCGGCGGCCATCTTAAATTTCAGATATTGGCGGACAGCGAAATGGTCAGGATTCTTTTGCTGTAACTGCTCAAACAGCAGGTCAACAGCCGATTTGAAGTTTTCGTCGTCCTCCCGGCACTCACAGGCATTGAGCATATCCAGCAGCGTAGTCATGTTCTTTTCCTCAGCGGGCGCTTCATAGTAGATGTAGGCGATTAGTGCCTGATACAGCAGGGCTTCCGCCTTGCTCCAGAAGTCATCGCCGCCCTTGCTGTCCTTGCCCTGGGTGTTCTCCATGATGACTGTTACCAGGGAAAGAATGTCGGTTTCACTGTGCAGGTAATGGAACGGATTGTAGTGCATGGACGCGCTGAAATCTATGGTGTTTAGGATTTTCAGCTTATAATGCCCTTGCTGCAACAGCACCCGGCCCACCTCCTCCACAACGGTTCCCTTTGGATCGGAGCACACATATGAGCCATTCATCTGGAGTAGGTTCGGTTTGATATGGTAGCGTGTCTTGCCGCTTCCGCTACCACCAATCACAAGAACATTCAGATTGACGTTCCTTTTTTCAGGGTCGGCAATCTTGCCCAGGGTCAGGCGTTCCGTATCGGTCAACAGGATATTTTGTGAAAAATCGGGGTTGATGAACGGCTCTATATCTTTTTGGGTGCCCCATCGGGCGGTGCCGTATTCTTCCCCGTGTCGGTACTTCTTGGCGTTCTTTGCCTTGAAATAGAGAATGGCCCTTACCAGCACAGCCGCAGCAGCACCCACGAAAAGATCAAACGGGTGCAGGCTGGGGAACGGATTTTGAAAGACCGTACCCAGCGTGGTAAATGTGCCCAGCACCTTATCCAGAATATCCGCGCCGGTTGTCAGCCGGTAGGCTTCTCCCAGCTTGGTACACAGCAGCCCGATGATAACATAGGGCAGACTGGCTTTGAGCACTTGGGCCGCGTTGATTTTCGGCAGCTTCTTCATCGCTCCACCTCCTGATGTTTATTTCGGGAGAGGGATTGGGCCATATTTTTGACCACTTCCTGAAGCTGCGCAATCCGTCCGCGAACAGAGGGCTTTTCCTGGGCCTTGCGCTTAACCACTTTGCCGGAATATTCCGCAAAGGCGGCAGTCAGCGCGTCCGCGTCACGGCTTTTGAAAAATACCAGATAGCGCGGCGGCTGTGAGGTGGTATCCTTTTTCAGTGCAAAGTCAACACCATATTTCCGGGCAACCTGTTCAAAGGACTTGATATTACCGTCCGTCACCTCGATATTGGAAACGCCTGCGCCCTGCCGGACAAGGTGCTTTACACTTTGCTTTCCCTTATAAACTTTGGGATTCTTCTGGCTTTTCTCCATTTCCGCCAGGCACTTGCGAATGGCCGCTTTCAGTAAATTGGCAGACAGTTTGCCCGCTTTAATGCTGATAGCCACGGCCTTTTTTTCCATTTCTTCCTGCATGGGCTATTTCCTCCTTTCCGGCAGGGTGAAAGTGGAAAAGAGAGAATCTAAGGCGGAACCACCAGCCTGTGCAGCAGAAACCGCAGCAGCCGGTGGCGCAGGTCAGCAGGCTTCTTCATGGCCCTGGCTCCTGATTTTCAGGATACCGTCCAATGTGGTGGCCGTAATGCCTAATCGCTGGGCAACGGCAATATCGTTTTTTACGGTTTCGTCCACCTCATCACCACAGACGATAAGAACATGACTGCGGCGAAGCAGATCGCGGGCCATATCAATCCCGTCCTTGTGTTCGGCGGGAATCGTGTCATTCAGAAAATGCGGCAGATACAGAATCGGGCAGATTGGCGTGAAGCCAGCCTGATAGACCTTGCGGCAATAGACAACGGCCTGATCGGTGTCCGTAAACTCCTGGCCGGTCCATGCGGCGGTAATGTAAGCAAAAGGTTTTTTCACGGGGTCGCTCCTTTCTCCAGCGTTGTGCCGGGTGGCAAATGAACGGCCCCGTGTCAAGAATAAAATGAACGCGCACCGTGCGCGTTCTTGACACAGTGCCGTTCATTTGCAGTTGGGTAATCAAGGGCAAACCGGATAAGACCGGCTTGCCGCCCTTATTTGATTATGAAAAAAGCAGTTACCCGCTACCGTACAGGTCGTGGTTGACCAGTGCGGTGTAGTAGCTGCTGATTGTGGTAGGCGCATTATAGAGCGCCGTCAGGAGATAGGCCCGGATATTCCGAACCTTTGTTGTGTTTTGGTGCAGGCTGTCCATCACATACTCTATGTGGCTGGAATCCAGCTTTAAGAGCCTGCTTTTGACCACCTCGTTGGGATAGTCCTGGCCGCCAATGCGGATCTGCTTTCTGGTGGAGCAAACTGTGTCTACCAGAATTTCAAGCATTTCATCTAACATATCCCGGTCATAGCCCACACGCTCACAAAGATGGTCGTACTCAATGTTCTCTTTCAAAATCTCCCGATAAATCCGTATCGTATCAATCCTATCAGCCGCCGCAGGTGGTTTATCTTCCGTTAGCCTTGCTGCCGGATAGATAGATGGATCGGTATCATTCGATTCAGTATAATTCTTATCAGTATTGATTGTCTCCGATTTTAGGAAGTCAAGACTTCCCGTTTCCGGAAGTGCAGACTTCCGCTTTTCGGAAGTCTTGACTTCCTCCCTCCGAATGAAGTTTTTGACATAGATTTTGGTGGGGCGGCCCTGGCCCTGCTTCTTACGCTCAATCAGACCCACCTTGTCCAGTTCGGTAAAAAGGGCTACCGCTTTGTTGTGGCCGCAGCCCATCGCGCCCATCGCTTCCTCCAGGGTGAAGTAGATGAACACCCGGTTTTGTTCGTCCAGCCAGCCGTTGCGTATGGAAAGCCCCATACGGTCCAACATCAAGCCATATAGAATTTTCGCGTCGCCAGTTGTCTGTTTGAAACCGGGGTCGGTGAACAACACCTTGGGAATCCGGTAAAAGGTATATTGCTCTGCCTCGGTGCCATAGAAGTATTCCAATGCGCCCGGCTCGGCCATGTTTTCGCCCCCTTTCCTGGGATCGGCTGCCCGAAAAAGGGCGCGAAAAAGGGACACCGTAAAAACAGTGTCCCTTTTCGTGCATGTTGCCTTAAACCCTTGCCCGTTTAGCCGTCTGCCGTATTATTTTTTAGTTTCCTTAATCGGCACCAGCTAACGCCTTCGTTTACTTCTTTTTCCTCCACGAATAATGCGAACTGCCCCAGGCCGCAAATGCGAATTTCCGCCTTCGCAGGCTGCTTTTTAAGGAACAGGTCCCGTCCGAACACCGGCATCTGCTTTCCATATGTTTTTGCTGTAATCCATTTTGCCTGACTCCAAATTCCCATTACTTTTTCTCCTGTTTCTTTTATTCCTTTTCCATAACTTTTACAAAGAGGGCGTGAACTTCCCCTATGCACATAAAGCATTCCTGCAACAATCCAGGCTCAGGCTGCATTCCTTTATAATCATATTCCTACATAATTAAAAAGGCCTTTTTCACCCGAATGGCACAGTCATAGGCAAACCGCTGGATTTCCCATTCGTCCCGCTCCTCCGCCTTCTGGCTCCTGTAATGGCACAGCTGCGCCGACAAGCTGTCCCACATCGGCACCAGCTCGCAGGGCTCCAGAATATTGATGCAGTACTCTGCGGCTTCCAGAATCTCATCCGTGCTTTTTGCCTTGCTGACGAACATGGCTTTATTTTCCAGCTTCAGGACGTCTTCCACCGCTTTTACCGCCTTGAGCGCATGGCCTTCCCGGTTTCCTCTGGCAAGGATCCTGTTATCGCCGCAGTTTCGTCTGAAGCCGTACAGCGCGGCCACAATTCCTGGATCCCGGATTGTGCCGTCCGGGTATACAAGGCCGTGGATTTCCCCCCAGAAGCCTTCAATCATCAGGTTGAAAAGGAAGAAGCCGCAGTGGTATTTTTCACACATTTCCAGCTCCAGGTCATAGGGGTTGGCCCTGCCGATACAGCCGGTTTCCGTGTTCAGGATCGGCTTGCCGCCTTCTGCTTCCGATAACTGAACGGCAGTCTGATAAGCGGCTTCCATCCTGCTTCTGGTAGGCATGTAGTCATGGAAGCTGAGTACGTCAACCAGATCAGACGTGGAATCCATATGGGATGACAGCTCGTGGCCTACCGTAACCGGTGTGTCCGGATCCAGTTCTCTGATCAGTTCACAGTGCTTCCTTAAGTCCTTTGCCAGTTTTTCTTTTTTCCGGGGATAGTCCTCCGGGGAGGCGCTTCCCAGATAGGTATTGCAAAACGGTTCATTGAAAACATCCCACATCAGCAGCCCTTTCTTTGGCTTTAACAGACGAATAATCGCTTCAGCATAGCTTCTTTTTTTCTTCCATTCCTCTTCGCCGGCTTCCGTATAATCCTCTATAAAATTGCCGTTCCAGAAAATAGGCATGATGCCGATTCCCTTTTCCTCACAGCTGTCTGTAAAATCAAGCAGCATTTTCTCATAGGCCTCCGGATTCTTTTCCCATTCCTCCTGGGACATCCAGAAGCGGACGGCATTCAGGTTCAGACGCGCCGCATACTCCAGCTGCTGAGCCATCTCCGCCTTTGTCTGGCCGGCCTTGGGGTTGTGGCATACCCCGCGCAGATCACTATAGTCTCCCTTGATTCGATCTTTCCAGTCTTTCATTTTGTTTCTCCTTTTCCTGTGGATTCTTATGCTATGATACTAAAAATTCTTTTCATATGTTTACTGATAATATTATAGCACTTTCCTAAAAAGAAGGAAGACAAAAGTAAAACGGAATCTCCAATTTTCCTTCTACGTTAATACTTCCCTAAATTAATAAAACGGCTTTTGATAACCTGCAGCATTCCACGTACAGTGTTATCAATATGCCGTTCTAAAATTATTATTTACCTATATGCTTCCATTTTTCTTAAAGAATAATATTCTTCCACCAAATCATTTATCCGCTGCGCCTGTACTTTGTCCTGCATCTCACAGAACAGCCGGAGCAGCGGTTCTGTTCCTGAAAAACGAATAAGAAGCCAGCCTGTATCAAAATAAACCTTACATCCATCCTCCCATGACAGCTTCCTTTCATTACAGGGAAACACGGGCAGATGCATTCTGTCAAAGATCTCTTCTTCCAGCTTTCTTTTCCCTTCCGGAGTAAAACGAAAACTTCTCTCATCCGTATAAAAGGAACCGAATCTGTCATCCATCTCCTGTTTCAGCGCGGAGAGCGTTTTTTCTGTTTTCGCCATAATTTCAATTAAAAGAGCCGCAGCAAAAATTCCATCCTTCCCCTTAATATGGCTTGCAATCGTAAGCCCGCCCAAAGACTCTCCGCCAATCAACGCTCCTGTTTCTTCCATCTTTGTTGATTTGGATACATTACATAGCCTGGCTGTTTCACCGATAGTAAACTGACTGATTTTAAACAGATTCTGCAAAAAAGAATATGCAATATAATACTCAATCGAGGAAGACTCCTTTTCATTGATTACGGCTAAAAGACGGTTTAACAGTATATTCAATTTTCCACCTCTCTTATAGAGAACATTTCTTTTACTTATCGTCTCAACAATGCTCATTTATTATATCATACCGCATGTCCTGTTACAATCGAAAGGTGGTAAGCCTGTTTTACATAACTTCAATAACCGCCTGATCTTTCAATTTTGTATTCCATCGTTATCCCTCCTGAGACGCCCCTGCCTCTGTATGTTCTTTCTCCCCTCCGTCTATTCTCCTTTAAAAACCTCTTTCAGCGCCTCCAGATAACCATACCCATACAAATCATCCGGTTCCAGATAGCTAGTTTCCGTCCATTCATTCCAGCTGTTTACCGTGATCAGCGGCGGCTGTTTGGGATGGCTGTCGGCATAGGCCCGAGCCATTTCAAAGCCTTTTTTAACCGCCTGGGGGGAATTATTTTTCACAATTCCCTGACGCAGCCCGGTAAATCTGGGATTATTGTCCCAGCCCACCGAAATATGGGGAAAATAGGGAATGGCATAATCCCGCCCGATTTCTTCCCATTCCTTCTCCACATCCGCAAGGATGTCCTCATAGTCCCGGTCAATATCCGTAATATGTACAAACTGGTAATGAGTAACGCTGGAAAAACCAAGGAAGGTGCCGATATCGCCGCCTGCTTTTGCGCTCTCTTTGTCCAGGCCGGAAAGATTGGGCACGCCGCCGTGCGCCGTCAGCTGCAGGTGAAGCCCTTTAAATCCGGCTTTTATTGTTTCTTCCCGGAACCAGTTCAGCGCGTCCCTGGTATTTTCCAGACCGCCCAGCCCGTCGATCAGAATCCCCAGTTCATAAATCTGAAAAACAGGTTCCCCGTCTATCTGGTAATAATTGGGCTGTACAAAATACTTATGGATTATCCTGCGGCAGATCCGCTCAAATTCCTCCCGGTCTACGCCCCCTTTCCAGATTGTGGTGTCCTGCTCCCAGGAAAGACGGATATCCCAGGTATAATTCACATCATGATTGGCCCACATGAGATAGAACTTCATTTTAACCCGGTTCTTTGCCTGCAGGAAGCCTTCGTTCAGACAGTTTTCCAGATAAGGTCTTCCGTCAAACCAGTACCAGTCATATATGAAAACATTGACGCCGTGATCCACTGCCGCCTCGATTTCCATTTCCATCACATAAGGATCCGCCTCGTCCACATAGCCCCACAGAGGCTTTCTCGGCCAGCTGTGCCCCGGAAACTTCTTCACGGCATTTTTCACAGACTGCCATTCTCCCATCCCTTCCGGCCAGAACATCAGGCTCCTTTTATCCCGCCCTGTATAGGCGGGCCAGACATAAGCCGCCACATCATATTTTCCCATAGTCCCCATTTCCTCCTGTAACCCTTTATTCAGGATCAGCCCGGCTAATCCGTCACTCTTCCACATACTCCACCTTCACCGGCCCCAAAAGCCCCGCAGGCTCCTGCACCCAGTACCGGTCAAAAACATTGTCATGATGCGCCTTGGCCAGTGTATTCGTCACCTCCGCCACCAGTTCATTTTCCCCATCCTGCAGCATCCCTTCCTCCAGAAAAAACAGATAAGGCGGGCAGATGGCGTCTCCCGCCTTCCGACCATTCACCCACACCTGTACAGCCTCGTAAGCCTCTCCCAGGGAAAGCACAGCCCTCCCTACCCTTGCCTCAAACTGCATCCGGTAACGGACGGTGCCTGAAAATTCCGGCAGCCTGCCCGGTGCGGCCAGACTGCCCGTTTCCGTATATTCCGTCCTGGTAAATTCCGGCCAGGCCAGCGGTCCACTCACGCTGATTTCCCAGCCCTTCGCCGGAAGTTCCACCACTTCCCCGGTTTTTCGGGCATACATCCGGCGGTTCTTCCCGCATTTCACACCCGTTTCCCCGAACACTACAAAAACGGATTCATAGGGGCGAAGCAGCAGGGACACCACTGTTTTTTCCCCGTCCTTCCCCAGTTTCCGTCTCTGATGCGCTTCCAGAAACTCCCCCGTCATAGGATCATAAAAACATGCCTGTCGTCCGTCCCGGAAACAAACTTCCGCTTCAATCTTCTGAAAAAGGCTTTCATTAGTCAGGAAATAAGAATCCCTCTCCCCCTGTCTGTAATGGTAAAAGACAAGATATTCCCCATAGCTTCCCCCGTCCTCAACCTCGATGTCCCGCAAATCCATTTCCGTAAGCATCCCTGCCAGCTCATCATAAGCCGCCTTCTTCATCCCACAGACAGGCTCGAATTTTTCCCCCAGATAGCTTCTCTTTGGAAAATCCCCGGCGAACACCACCGCAATTCCCTGGGCCGCCAGCTCCTGCAGCCGTTTTGTCACCTGCCCGGGCAGATACTGCGCATAAGGAACGATCAGCGCGCCGAAGCTTTCCTCTGCGATTTTCAGCCGCCCGTCCTCCACGCGGCTGCGCTCCCGGTCCACCAGCCAGTCCCCCGGCACCACGTCACAGTCAATCTGGCGCAGCATCAGCGCCTTCACCGCCTTTTCAAAGGGATCGCACGCCCCTCCCCACTCGCTCTCCCCATGATACAGCACGGCCGCACTGGCCACGTGCACGCCGTCGCAGATCCGTGCGCACACCCGGTTGGCATAATCCGCCCACACGGAAAACAGCCGGAACTGAGGGTTATTCCCGCCCGCATAAAAATGCGGAGGACAATCCGGATCCGGAAATTCCATCGGGGAAAAAGCATGCGGAATAATATGGTTTATCCCCCTGACGCACATGGCGTCAGTAATCCATTTCATCGTCTTCAGCCCTTCCGACCATCCGTAGGCCCCAAAAGCCTCGCAGACAGAGTTTCCCCGTTTACGCGGATCCAGATGGGCACAGGAGCTGGCCATCTTGGAAAGTCCCCAATGGTTAAATTGCGCATCATAATTATTGAAATGCGTCAGGAACCTGCCGTCCCTTCTGCCGGGATAAATATTGTTGACCACATCAATTCCCGCCATATCCAGCCCGTCCATGGCCCTGAAATAATGACCCGGCCCATAGCCCAGCCTTGCATGGCTTCCGTTTTCCTCAATCACATGCCCAATCAGCCGCACGCCGTGTTCCCGGCACCAGTCTCCCATCTGCCCGATAAAATTCTTTCCGAACCGCCGGGATACCACGTCCATATACCGATATCTGACATCCGCCGTCCTCTCCCCGCAGTCAAACCAAAGCGCCGGAAGCAGCCGGGCAAAGTCCGAAAAAAAGCCTCCAAAAGAATCCCCGCAAGGAGAATTCCCAGAAAAAGATTTCCCGCAACCGGCCTCCCCGGCCAGTTCCTCAAGCAGCGTTTCTGACCATGGCAGCACCATATCGTCCCCTAACAGCCTGTCATAGCCCGGACTGTTCCCAAACCGCGGCTCATCCGTAAAAAAGCCCTGTATGGTATCCCCGAAATCTGCGCCCAGATGCCTGTAATGCTCTTCATATACCAAATCCAGAAAAGCCCTGGTTCCCTCCGGATCCAGCGGATTCAGATAATTCTTCGTCCACTCCTCCCCTCCGTTCCCAGTCACCTTGCATATGAAAATCCGCCATTCCCCTTCCGGAATATCCCAGTACAGAATCCCATCCTGCACAAAACCGGTCACATCGATCAGGGAATCCATGGAGAACCTGGCATCGTGATCCAGCCGCCGGCCCGCCACAGCGCACAGGAACCGTTCCCCGTCCTCCAGCCACTGATCAATGAGGACTCCCCGTTCCCTGGCCGGCCCGATGGCGTCCACATACTGCACCGCCAGATATCTTTTCGTATATTGGGGATACCGTTCCCCAATCAGCCCGTTTGCCGTTCCGCTGGGATAGCTTCCGTCATCAAAAATCCACATCTTAAGCCCCAGCCGCTTTGCCTCCTGCACAAGGATTTCCATATCCTCCCACCAGCCGCTGCCCAGATAATCCGGATGCGGCCTGGACTCCGCAATGAATCCCCCAATCCCGTTTTCCTTCATCTGCCGCAATTCCCTGCGCAAAATTTCTTTATCCTCATGATGCTGCCAGAACAGCGGACACAGATAACTTTTTTCTGCCGTCATATTTACTCTCCCCTGCGCCAAAGCGCGCATTCAAATGCAATTTTTCAGGGCTGCTTTTCCCGGAAAATTATCAAAAAATAACACCGGCCCCCTGATACATATTTATAATGAAATTACCCAAACCCTGATATATATTCACAATGAAAAATACTCCAGCCCCCCTGACATGCACTCATTTTAAATACGTTTTCACAGATACGCAAGTGGCAATTTTTCATATTTTCATAATAAAAACTGTACCCTGTCCATCCTCCATATTGGCACCGTACATTTTTCATGTTTTTAAACTGAAATTTGTCCCTTGTGCATTGCCTCCGCTGTTTTTATAATAACAATAACAAAAGTTTCGTCTTCCGCAGTAAACCGGCACGCGCCAATGCGGAAGCCATAAGGAGGAAAATCCTCTGCTCACTTAGGGTTCGCATTTTGCTCCGCAAAACAAGGAGGATTGCATGAAGTTGTTGGAACGACAAAGATTATTTCAAAAACCTTCCCGGGAATACCGTGGGAAGCCGTTCTGGTCATGGAACGGAAAGCTGGAAGAAAAAGAACTGAAACGCCAGATTAATGTTATGAAGGAAATGGGCTTCGGCGGATTTTTCATGCATTCCCGCACAGGACTGGAAACGGAATACCTGGGGGAGGACTGGTTTCGTCTGATCAACCGCTGCGCGGACTATGGAAACAAAAAAGGCCTGGAAACCTGGCTTTATGACGAAGACCGCTGGCCCTCGGGAAGCGCGGGCGGCATGGTGACCAGGGAGCCGCGATACCGGGCCATGTTCCTGGAAATGAATCAGTTTTCCCCGCAGGACTGGAAGGATTCCCTGCGCACCGCGGATACAGCCGCTGTTTTTGCATGCCGTATCAAGGATGGTATTTTTTCCTCCAAACGCCGCCTTTCTGAGGGGGAGCTCCTGCAGGAGGGCGAAACGGCTGTGGAATTCCGAACCCGTTACTCCGCCTGCAATGACAACTACAACGGCTACTGCTACGTGAACACCATGAACCGGGAGGCCATTGACAAATACCTCGAAAGCACCCATGAAAAATACCGGGAGCACTGCGGAGACAAGCTGGGCACAAAAATCCAGGGGATTTTTACGGACGAGCCCCACCGCGGAGGTGTTTTCACCAGCTTCGCGGAAGGAGAGGTAAACGCCGCCCCCTACACCCCCGGCCTTTTCGAAGAATTTGAAAAACGCTTCGGCTACAGCCTGCTGGAAAATCTCCCCGAACTATTCCTCCGCAGAGAAGAAAAGGAACTGTCCCGGGTAAAAAGAGACTATTTCGAACTCTGCCAGCAGCTGTTCCTGGAATGCTTCGCCCGGCCGATCTCTGACTGGTGCCGGGAAAACCATCTCATTTTTACCGGCCACGTACTACACGAGGATTCCCTCTGCTGCCAGGCCATCATGCAGGGCTCCCTCATGCGCTTCTATGAATATATGGACTACCCCGGCATAGACATTCTTGCTGAAAACAATCAATGCTACTGGGCCGCAAAACAGGTGGATTCCGTGGCAAGACAGCTGGATAAAAAATGGGTTCTCTCCGAGCTTTACGGCTGCACCGGCTGGCAGATGGATTTTGAAGCCTACAAAGATATCGGCGACTGGCAGGCGCTGTTTGGCGTCAACCTGCGCTGCCCTCACCTGTCCTGGTACACCATGAAGGGAGAAGGGAAACGGGATTATCCCGCCAGCATCCTGCACCAGTCCGCCTGGTATCCCGAATACCACTACCTGGAGGACTATTTTTCCAGAATCCACGCCGCCCTGCACGGAGCAAAAGCGGATGCCGCCCTGCTGGTCATCAGCCCTATCGAAAGCGTATGGGCCAGAGCCTACAGCGGCGCTTTTGACGGCCTTACGGGAACCGATCCCGAAATACGGCGTCTGGAAGAGCAATATGCCTCCGTCTTCCACATGCTCACCGGAAACCGCATCGACTTCGACTACGGGGAAGAAGATATCATGGCCCGCCACGCACACGCGGAAAATGGAACCCTCCACATCGGAAGCTGCGCCTATGGCAAAGTCCTGGTCGCCGGCGTGGATACCCTGCGCAGCAGCACCCTACGGCTCCTGACAGACTATGCCGCCCAGGGAGGCGCCCTGATTTTTGCAGGAAATCCCCCAGCTTTCGTGGACGCTCTCCCCTCCGGGGAGGTCAAAGCCCTAGCCTCCGCCTGCACCACCATCCCGCTGGAGGAAAAAGCGCTGACAGAAGCCTGTGCAAACGGCCGAGAAATAAAAATAGATACCGAAGACGCCTCCCTGCTGTTCGCCCGCTCCTACCGGACAGAAGGCGGCCGCATGATCCTGCTCTTAAATACGGATCGGAAAAAAGGCCGCGCCAACGCAGCCCTCTGTCTGGGGACCGGAAAATACCTGGAACAATGGGATCCCCGTACCGGCAAAATCACCGAACCCGAATACCAGGTGATCAACGGCCAAATCCATCTCACCATTGATCTGGAAGCCGGAGGGGAGCGCCTCTACCGCATTCCCGCAAGGAAACGCCGCCTGCCGAAACAGGAAGCCTTTCGGGGAACCAGAACCTTCCCCCTCCCCGACATCTTCCGCTACACCCTGTCCGAACCAAACATCTGCGTCCTGGACATGGCAGCCGTCACCGGCAAAACCGGCCTCAGCCTGCCCCCCATGGAAGTGCTCAAAGCCGACCGCGCCCTCCGGGACCATCTCCGGCTGCCCTACCGCGGCGGAGAAATGCTCCAGCCCTGGTATCAGGTAAAATACAAAGGCGACAGCACCCGGCTGTGCGACACCATCACCGTGACCTACCGATTCCATATAGACGCCCTGCCCACCGGAATTTCCCTCGCCCTGGAGGATCTGGAGCACATCCGCCGAATCCTCATAAACGGCCGGGAAATCCCCCGGAAAAGCAGCGGCAAATGGATTGACATCTGCTTTGACAAAATTCCCCTGCCGGACGAAGTTCTCTGCCCCGGAGCCAACACCATCACTCTGGTTATGGACTACTACAGCACCTGCGGTATCGAAGCCGTCTACCTCCTGGGAGAGTTCGGCGTAACGCTTGCCAATAACCGCCCCACCCTCACCACCCTGCCCGAAACCATAACCATAGGCGACATCACTCCCCAGGGCCTTCCCTTCTATTCCGGCGCCATCACTTACCACATAGAAGGCCTGCAAAACACCCTTTGCAGCGTAACCACCCCCGACTTTGGAGGCGCCCTCCTGAAGCTTTCCGGAAAAGAAGAAGTGCCCCTGGCCTTTCCCCCGCACAAGGCTCTCATCCGGGACCTGAACGCCATCAGGCTGATCCTCACCCGCCGGAACACCTTCGGCCCCCTGCACCACCCTGAAAAGCGCCAATACTCCTACTCCCCCGCCTCCTTCATTACAGAACCTCCCTGCTGGACCGATTCCTACGTCCTCTACGAACAGGGGCTTTTGAAGAAGCCGGAGATTTTATACTGAAAGCCTGCATACCGTAAAGCCCTGTATCACAGGAAGCGCCGTATTTTTTTACAATATACGGCGCTTCCTGTTTTTATTTATACGCTCCGTTCCCGGCCGCACAGTTTTTCATCCTTTTTTAAGCCTGCTCATCAAAATATCTGCACATATGCAGTATAATATCCCTGATCCCCGCCATCTCCCTCTCCGGCGGCAAAATATGATTGCTTACAAAATAAGCGGCCAGCCCGTCTATCTGCGACCACCATAACCTTGAAAAAGCGGCGGCGGCAGCAGGATCAACCTCCGGTCTGCTTTTAAGGATGATTTCCTCCACCATACCCAGGCTGACTCTGGCTCTTTCCTTCATTTTTTCCCTGAGCGCTTCGTTTTTCGAAGCCTCCAGCCAGAATTCAAAATTAATCCGCGCAAAAACCAGATCCTCCTGCGTCCATTGCTTTACACTTTCATCCCAGACACAGATTAATTTTTCCGCCAAAGACATATTATCGGTAATAACCTGGCTCAGCGCATCCTTAAGAGAAGGATTCTCCGTCAGCTCATCCCAATGCTCCGCCAGCCCGAAAAAGATCTCTTCCTTACTCTTAAAATAAGTATATACCAATCCCTTGCTGATACCCGCTTCCCTTGTGATATCATCAATAGACGTGGCATAATATCCCTTGCTGGAAAAAAGCCCTAAAGCGGTTTTTAAAATATCCTTCTGACGCTGTTTCTTTTTTTCTTCCGATATCTTAGGCACTCTGATTCCTCCCCATACATTAATTTTGAAGCTGTTCCTTTTCTCCCGGGCTGCTGTGAAAATCCATCCCAAATCTCTTACAGCGACGGATTTCGACGCTCCCGGATCACTTCCGCAGACCATATCTCAGGTATACGGTGTACAGCCCTTACATCGTGTTACTTTTATAACTATAAACCAATATAACAATTGTAATAAGAATAATGCTTCCCCCTGATATAAGGTAAAGCTGGCTGATGCTGAATTGATTAAGCACCACTCCGGTCAGCATATACGAAACCGGCTGAAGCCCTGCCGAACACAAAAACTGAATGCCCATCACCCTTCCCACAAGGAAATCAGGCGTAAGCTGCTGAAGCACTGTAATAAACAGCACATTTATGATTCCCAATAAAAGCCCTGCCGCAAACGCGGCGCCCAGAATCAGCAGCCTTGAAGAACCGAAGCTGAAAATACTCCATACAGCGCCCAGCGCCAGGGAACACCACAGTATCAGCCGGATGGACTGCCCGTTCTCCCTCCGCTTCATATTTCCAATGATAACAGCACTTATCAAAGAACCCAGCCCCGTCATGGACAACAGTTTCGTATATCCGTCCACCCCTTCGGGCAGACAGTTCATGGCCACGACAGGAAATCCGACCTGCTGGGGGCCAATGACACACAAATTCAGAATGGCCGTAAAGCCCAATAACAATAATAACACAGGCAGTTTAAATAAATCCTTATATGATCCCTGCACAGCTGCCCGGGAGCCTTCCGGAACCTCCGCCTGCCCCTGTTTTTCCATATATTTTACCCTTGAAAAAAGAAACAGTGCGGCAATGGAGGCCAACGCCATTAACACATAGGCATTATCGCTCATTTTTCCAATCACAATTCCGGCAAAAAGGGGCCCGGCCAGCAATGACCCCTGGCTGATGAACTGCATCACTGAATTTGCCTTCTGCAGATTTCCCCCGCTTACCAGCGCCGGAACCGCAGAATAAAGCGCCGGCAGGATAGCCGCGCTGATTCCTCCAAACAAAACCGCATATATAAAAACAGTATATTTATTTACCGCATTTACCTGATTCACAACAGCCAGGGAAACCAGCAAAATTCCCAATATCCCGGTCCCGCCCGTAAGCGTCCTGGATACCCCCGCCTTATCCGTCAAAAATCCCGCAACCGGCAGCAGAAAAATTCTCGGCACCACCATCGCAGTCATTACCGAGCTTAGCAACAATACGGAACCGGCCCCCTTCATAATTAATGATACCTGCAAAACACTGTATAATTGGCTGATAAGAAACAATATGGTACACCCGCTGAAAAAAATTATAACATTAACGGACAGAAACTGCGATCTTTTGTTCTCAAACATACTGCAATCCTCCTTGAAATAATAAAAAACTGACCAGTTAGTTTTTATTATACCGCTAATCTATAAATTTGCAAGTGTTTTTGTTAACAACGTTCTTTCCCCCTGCCTTTTTTCATAAACTCAGATATCCCTGCCAAAAAGGCGCCGCAGAATTTCTTCACCGCAACGCCTTACATTACACAATCATTTAAAAATACCTTTTTCCGACGGATATTTCATCCCAAGCCCGGCCCCTTGTTCCATTTCCGTATACAGCCCGGAAGAAATCGCTTCATAGCCTGCCAGATATCCCCGGGCGGTAAAAACAATCGGAACCATCTGATCCTCCAAAGGCACCTCATACATTTCAAAAAATGCCTGAAGGATTTCCGTATTTCTTCCCGACCTGGTGTTGATCCTGATTATCTGCTGCGGATAGGAAACGCTGTCCACCACTACAGTATCCGGAAATAAATCCAGAACCTCCCCGCTGGTCCTGATACACTCCTCGCATACGGTCCGATAGAAATAAACAACAGACGAACTGCCTTTTTCCAGCTTATAATCCTCAAGCTGCTGTTTTAATGTCTCATTTTTAGTGGGATCATAGACGCCTCTGCCATAAACAAATAAATCCTCCCCCGCAGTCAGATAGGCTTCCCGGATGGATGAACGAATGGAATCTGTTCCAAAATAAATATTTCCATTTACAGTCATAATCGGGTAAGTGAGAGAGCCTGCAAGTTCTTCCTGAAACCCCAGTTTTTTAAGTTCAGAATCCCTTATCTGCGCATCTTCTTTGCGAAATACATTATAAACGGACACCATATAAGGATACAGTTCGGAAACATCATCCAGTTCCTCCGATACTATTTCAAAAAGCTCTTTTGTTCCATCGCAGGAAGCACAGGGCTGATTATAAAAAAAATGTATTTCCACATTTTCCGGCTGTTCAGGTTCAGCTTCTGCACATCCGGAAAGGCCAAACCACAAAAGCATGGAAAAGAAGCATATAAAAACCTTACGCATATTTGTCAAAAATCCGCCTCCGTTAAACTGACTGACATTCCCTCTTTGAGGATGACTTTTTTCTTCCTGCCCTTATAACAGACAGTCATCTCCCTTTCCTGCGGCCTTGTTCCCTTCAGCTCTGCTTTTTCAAGCCTGCCCTCCCTGAAGTTTATGGCAACAGTTGCCCCGGCGCGCGTACGCAGTCCGGAAACCATGCCTGTTCCCAAAGCCCTGGGAAGCGCAGGAAGCAGAGCAATCTCATTTTCTGTGCTTTGCATCAGCATTTCCGCAATGCCTGCGCAGGAACCGAAATTGGAATCAATCTGGAACGGAGGATGTGCGCCGAACATATTGGGATAACACCCTCCCCCCTGCCGGTAATTCATGGGATCGCTTCCGTCCACAGGACGTAATTGCTTTTTCAGTATACTGTAAGCCTTTTCCCCATTGTGCAGATGGGCCCACAGCGCCACCCTCCAGGCCAGCGCCCATCCCGTGCTTTCATCCCCTCTCAGTTCAAGCGTCCGGCGGCAGGCCTCTGCCAATTCAGGCGTTTTCTCCACGGAAATCTGCCTGCCGGGATAAAGAGGGTAAAGATGGGAAGAATGCCTGTGTGTCGGCTCGTTTTCCTCCAACTCTTCATTCCATTCAAGTAATTCGCCGCGTGATCCTATCCGATACTCCGGAAGGCGTTCAAGCGCCGCTTCCGTTTCTGCAAGAAATTCCTGATCTGTCCCCAATAACCGGCAGCAGGCCGCAGCATTCCCCAATGTTTCCCGGATAATTGCCATCGTCATCGTGGTCGTCTGACTGACCGCGCATGGTTTGCCATGATAGACAAACTGATTTTCCGGCGAGGTGGAAGGTGCAAAAATCAGTTTACCATCCTCATTTTCAACAAGGACATCCAGGAAAAACCGCGCCGCATCCCGGATAATGGGATAACCTGTCTGGCGCAGGAAATCCAAATCTCCCGAAAAAAGGTAATGATCGTAAACATGCGCGCTTAACCAACCTGCCGACAGAGGCCAGAAGGCATACACTGCCGTACCCTTCCCCCGGTTTCCCACCGGAGTGGAAAGACACCATATATCACTGTTATGATGCGATACAAACCCTCTGGCATTATAATGGATTTCAGCTGTTTTTCCTCCGCTGACCCTCAGGTTATTAATCAGCTCCATTAAAGGCTCATGCATTTCCGGCAGATTCACCGTTTCCGCTCCCCAATAGTTCATTTCCGTATTGATATTAATTGTATAATTGGAACTCCATGGGGCGCGCATATGCTGATTCCAGATTCCCTGGAGATTTGCCGGCTGCGTTCCCGGCCGGGAGCTTGAAATCAAAAGGTAACGCCCATACTGGAAAAGCAGGGCATAGCGCCCGGGATCCACATCCTTTTCCCAGTCGGCGAGCCGTTGTGGAATCGGCAGGTCCTCTCTTCCTGGCCCCAGGTCAAGGCAGACCCTGTTAAAATACTGCTGGTATTCCTTTACATGCCGTTCCAGAAGCTTGTCATACCCTGACTTCTGTGCGGCAAGCAGTTCCCTGAAACAAGGTTCTTTATAAGGTTTTCCCTCCAGGAACGGATGCCTGAACGGACCGTTAAAGCTTGTCCGGGCGGCCAGAAACAGTGTAACGCTGTCCGCATTGCTTACTTCCAGTCCCTCCGGCAGCCTTTTTACTTCCCCGCCCACAGGTTCAATCGCTAACACCGCACAAAACCGCATTCCTTTCTTTTCCGGAGCTTCCTCATAAATAACCGGATCCGGAGAATCAACATAGGATGGATCCACCTGTGAGGGAGCGATTCCGTCCAGGATCATTCTGTTTTCTTCCGTGGATACTTCTGCCCGAAGCTGGCAGGAAAAACCTGCTTTCAGGGAAACCATGCCGGGCCTGTCGGCTGAAATGCGCATCACCATAACCTGATCCGGCGCGCTGACGAACATTTCCCGCACGTAGTTTACCTTCCCTGCCGAATACTGCAGTCTGGAAAGCGCCTTCCCAAGATCCAATGACCGACGGTAGTTTTGGATCTCACCCTCAGGATAGACCATATCCAAGGTCAGTTCACCCAACGGCAGATAGCTCTGTGTGAATTCACCAAGCACATTCTGTTCAAGGAGCGCCTGCGCCTCTTCATATTTCTTTTCCATGGCCAGCCGGCGTGCCTGCCTGTAGTATTCCGATGCTCCGGGAATATCGTGGTTCTGGGGATAACCTGACCACAGCGAATCCTCATTTAACGAAATTTTCTCCTGCTTTGTCCCTGACCATACCATTGCCCCCAGCCTTCCATTTCCCAGCGGAAGCGCTTCCTCCCAATAAGACGCCGGTTCTTTGTACCATAATTCCATAATCTGTGTCCCTTCCTTCCCTAAACCTAAGAACAAATATCTGTAACTAAAAACAGCCAGGCTCCGGAGTTTCCCGGAAGCCTGACCGTTTTAACCGTTTTATCTGCCGGCAGCTGTCTTATATATTTCAATATAGCGATCAACTCTGTAAGAATCAAGTTCACTCAGATACTGATCCCAACCGGTTTCGATGTCACGCTCACCTGTAATAAACTGAACGGTAGCCATACGGACAAAACTATTCAGGTTCGTCTGAATCTCAGCATAGTCATCTGCCATGTCCAGAGGAATAAATACCGTATAATCCAGCCTTTCCTTAGGAATATACTGTTCTACCTTCTGGGTATCAAGAGTAATACGCTGTTCATAGTTTCCGGGCTGATAAATATCATCCACCTCAGGAAGCATGGAAAGGCGGAAAGGAGCCAGGTCAGCCTGCGGTCCTACCATCATCGTGCCCTTACCAATCTCTGCATTCTGATCTTCTGTAAGAGAGTTTACAATATATCTGGCATCACCACCAAATACGTTCTTAGTTCCTTCAGGACAATAATCCCAGCCAAGACCTCTTTCCCCATACTTACGTTCCATATTATAATCATCATCATAGAAGAACTCATCGATCAAACGGAAAGCTGCTTCCGGATACTTACAGGCATCTGTAATTACCGCATGGAATCCCTGTACTTCACCTTCATTCGCATTCTGTCCCTGACGTCTGAAGCCATCCGGCCCTGCCACGGGAATCAGGATCTGATAATTTTCTGCTTCTACAGGATCATTATTGTCATAACCCATACCAGCATGATCGCAGACATACATTCCAACCACATGGGGTTCTGTCCTGACTGTCTGTGCCAGCTGATCCTCCTTCTGGGTAAAGGAAGCACCATCAATCAGTCCTTCATCATAAAGGCTCTTAATATAACGCAGACCTTCACGGTAAGCATCTGTAGAAGGAGAAAATTCCACAGATTTTCCATCAGCGCCCAAGCTGAGCCAGAAATCAGGTTTTACTGTCTGGAAAGACATACCCATCAATGCGTATTCAACCATCGTATTCCAGGTAGTGGCGCCGAGCATACCGATTTCGTCTTTCTTTCCGTTTCCGTTAGGATCATCGTTTACGAAAGCCCTTAATACTTCTCTCAGCTCTTCGGTAGTTTCAGGCATTTTCAGCCCCAGCTTATCCATCCAGTCCTGTCGCAGATAAATCTTGGGATATGCGCTGCAGTGATAGCACTCCGAGAAACGTGCAAATCCATAAATTTCTCCATCCGGTGCAACACATCTGTCCCTGTAGCTGGGATTATACTCAAAAACACGCTTCATATTGTTGCCATACTTATCAATATAATCCGTAATGGGAAGCAGGACCCCTTCCTTCACCCCATACTGCATAATATCCGACTTTGTAAATACCGTCGGCCAGTCAGTCAGAATAAGATCCGGATAATCCCCGCTGGCCAGCATCAGATTTCTCTTCTGGAGCGCATCGGAAAGAGGAGTTGAAATAATCTGAAGTTTGATATTGGATTTTTCTTCGATCTCTTTTACAAACCGGTTTTGTTCCCAATCAATATCCGCCCCGCCTTCAATCCATACCTTCAGTGTAATTTTCTCATTCATGATCGGCATGCCGGTAGCGTTAAAGCCTTCCGGTAAGGAGGTATCTCCCGCCTCAGCTGCTGCATTTGCGCCTTCTCCTCCGCCTCCTCCTGTATTACCAGCAGCGGTTTCTTTCCCCCCGGATGAACATCCTGCCATGCTTATTACCATACATGCGGATAACAGCAAGGCCAACACTTTTTTCTTCATAGAACCTTTTCCTCCTTTTTATTTATTCTGACACCCCACTCTTTTCCCGAAAATGAAATGTTCAGATCACAACCCAACAAGTCTCACCCCTTAATCGCCCCTACCATAATTCCTTTTACAAAATATTTCTGAACGAAAGGATAAAGCAGCATAACCGGCACAGAACCAACAATAATACTTGAATACTGCAGCAGATATTTCGTTTCCTGCATCTCCAGCTGTTTCGTAACATCAAGCGTCATACCTGCCGTGCCCATATTAACCAGGATTTCCCGCAAGACAAGCTGCAGAGGGAACTTGGTATTCGTACTCAGATACATCATTTCGTTAAAATAAGAATTCCAGTGGCCTACCGCATACAGCAGGACATTTACTGCCAGAATCGGCTTTGCAAGAGGAATTGCAATTTTAATCAGGAAGGTAAAATCATCGCAGCCGTCCACGCTGGCGCTTTCCTGTACTTCCCCGGGAATTGTGGACTGGAAATAGGTACGCGTAATAATCAGGTTCCAGACCGAAATAGAGGTCGGTATTACCAGTGCCCAGATGGTGTCAAGCATTCCCAGGTTCTTAATCAGAATATAGGTGGGAATCATACCGCCGTTAAAAAGCATGGTAAAAGTGAACAAAAGCATAACCGGATTACGGATCGCCAGATCCTTACGTGACAGCGGATAAGCCGCCAGCACCGTCATAACCAGGTTAATCACAGTACCCACCACCGTATATAAAAGGGAGTTGCAAAATCCGGTTACAAGCAGTTCATGCTTTAAAAGCATTTTATAACCACGCAATGTAAAATCCACAGGCACCAGGAAAACCCTGCCCGAAAGAAGTGCTTTCGGCGACGAAAAAGAGGCCGCCACAACATAAATCAATGGAATCAAGATGCATATTACAGATACGGCGCACAAAATATGCACAAGCACCATGTATATGTAATCCTTCGGTTTCGTATAATACCGGACAGACATATTTTTCTTTTTTATTGTCTTTGCCATAGCCGCCTCCTTACCACAAGCTGGTCTCGTTTACTTTTTTAGAAAACATATTTGCAAGTACTATCAGAACCAGATTACATACGGAATTGAACAATCCTACTGCCGTCGCATATGAATACTGGAAATTGATAAGACCACGCTTATAAACAAAAGTGGAAATAATCTCGGAAAACTGCATATTCACCGGATTCTGCATCAGATATACCTTTTCAAATCCCAGGCTCATAATACTGCCTACCGCCAGAATCAGCTGAATTACAATTGTCGGCATAATCGCGGGAATATCTACATTCCACACTCTTGCGAAACGGCCCGCGCCGTCAATGATCGCCGCCTCTACCTGGGAAGTATCAACACTCGCAAGTGCCGCAATATAAATAACCGCGCTGTATCCCATTCCCTGCCAGACACCCGACCATACATACAGGCTTCTGAAGAGCTCCGGTTTTCCCATGAAATCAACTGCCGTCCCTCCCAGTGCAGTAATTATATTATTGACCAGTCCTGTCCTGATCGAAAAAATATTCTGCATGATACCTACCAACACTACTGTGGAAATGAAATAAGGGAGATAGGTAACCATCTGAACGACTTTCTTATAATGCCGCCCCCGCATTTCATTAATTGCCAACGCAAGGAGGATAGGCATGGGAAAGCTGATTACAAGGCTGTACAAACTGAGTGCAAGCGTATTTCTCATCAAAACCTTGAAATCCGGTGTGGTAAAGAAATTTTTGAAGTGTTTTAATCCTACCCAGTCGCTCCCCCAGATTCCACCCCGGATAGAATAGTCCTTAAACGCAATAACCGCCCCGCCCATAGGGAGATAGGCAAAAATAATCAGATAGGTAACAGGCAAAATCAACATCACATATAACTGCCAGTGCCTTTTTACCTCCGTAGATATCCTTTTCCCCAAACTTTTCTTGGCATTCGGCTGGTTTAACATAGCCGTCCCCTTTACCCTGGTAGCTTTCACCGCCATATATATTTCCTCCTCCCTACCAAATGTTAATTGTTATATATATAATTAGCATCCTACATGTGCTTTGTCAAGCAGATTATTTATGCAATCTGCACTAATAATTTTTATTTTTAGTCTTGAAACTATTAGAATCAAATATGAGTTTCTATTCTTGACACCAAAACCTTTGGATGATATTATTAACAAAAAGTAAATCGTTTAATTTTTTATGAGGAGTATTACTATGCCTGCTACGCTGAAGGATATTGCAAAAGAAACCGGCCTGAGCACCGCCACCATATCGAAATATCTGAACGGCGCAAAACTCCGCGAAAAGAACCGCATTGCCATCGAGCAGGCGATACGTAAGCTTGATTATACTGTGAATGAGTATGCCCGGGGATTTAAGCTGAACCGGTCACATATTATCGGGGTTATCATTCCGGATCTGAATAATCTTTTTATAACAAACATTCTTGTCCAAATGGAGACTCTCCTCCGGGAGCATGATTACAGTATCATGATCTGTGACTGCCATACGGATGCCGCGCTTGAGCGTGAGCTTGTCCATTTTCTGCTTGGAAGAATGGTAGACGGCATCATTAACATGCCCGTATGTACAACAGGAGAACATTTAAAACCTGCATTATCGAAAAAGGTTCCTGTTCTTGTACTGGATCGTATGATATCCGGGCTGGAAGGGAAGATCGACAATATTCTGATTGACAATACCTGCATTGCCCGCAAAGCCGTTCAGAGCCTTATCGACCAGGGGCACCGGCAGATCGGCCTGATTAGCGGTCCCACTGACTATTCCACCTCACGGGAACGTCTGGAAGGCTATCGGCAGGCATTAGCGTCCTCCAAAATCCCCCTAAATGACAGCCTTATTGTCTGTGGTGATTTTACTCTGGAAGGAGGATATGAAGGTATATGCCGCCTGCTAAAAGGCAATCCGAATATGACGGCTGTCTTTCCCACGAATTACGATATGACACTGGGTGCCTTTATTGCCCTGAAGGAACAGAATATCCGGATTCCGGAGGATATTTCCTTTATTGGTTTCGATGATATGGGGCTGGCCAGAGTAACGCATCCCCCTTTAACTATAGTCGCACAACCGCTTGAACAGCTTGGAATTTATGCGGCCAAACGTATTCTCAGCAGATTGGAAAATCCGGAGGATGTTCCCATTTCTATCACGCTTTCCGCATCGCTTAAGCCGGGTTCCTCCATAGGCGTCCCCCGCCACGCAGAAGATGAGTGATTAAAAAAGCAGCATAAAAACGACGTTTTTCCAGGCTTTTCTGGCAACAAAAAAACGGTGGCCAAGGGGCACTTCACATAAGGAAGTGTCTCTTGCGGCATTTATAAGTATTTGTAAAGACGGTTGGATATGATGAATTTGTAGGAAAATAAATATATTACGGAGGAAAACTACCATGAAATCATTGTTTGAACACAACGGCGATACTTACTGCAAGCAAGGCGATTATTTCATTCCAAATCTTGCACTTTCTAAGAGTGAAGAAAACGATATGGTATTTATGGGCAACGGCATTTGAATTTTTTGCAAGAGCACCACAGGTTGACTTATATTAATTTACTTATAAGTGGAAAGATTGATGAGTATCTGTCTGAGATTGAAAAACAAGCACAGGAACGTTTTTGTCGGGTGGTAAGGCAGTTAAAAATAATACAGGGTGTTACTGAACAGTTGAAGGCTGACAGTCCAATGGAATGGGTTGGAAAAATAAATTGTATCAGGCAGCAAGCTGAAGAAATCGTTTTGAATGAGTTAATCTGCAAGTAAATACTATGTGATATAATGAGCCGCTTACTCTTGTGGTAGCAAGAATATGCGGCTCATTTTTTAAATCGAGATTTTCAGGAATGTTCTTAAAGTAATCATTCATTGGTTTTGGCTTTATGATTTATAGCAACCCACTCAATTGCGACTTTTTGTAATTTTTCCAACAACTCAAGGTGCGTATTATAATTGAAATCATTTAAGCATCTGCGTTTTTCAGATAATTGAATTACATTGCCAGCTTTTTTTTCAAGTCCTGTTTCTCGTTCCGTTCCAACAATAACCTGCCCCTTATCAGATAAAAACAATTCTAATGATTTGAAGATACTTTCCAAGTTATTGGCATCCTGTCCTTGTTGATTAGGGGTATCAACTACATAGAAATTAAATGGACTGTATGCTCTGCTTAAGTTATAAAGATATAATGCGGATTGGTACATATAAACCAAGCGTGGAGTTTCACTGCCCGTACGGTTTATTATTTGAACAAAATCTCTCAGTTGTATAAAAGTCTTTGGAAGATTTATTGCATCTGCCAATGTACGACAATAGCCTTCTATATCCTCGCGTATATTTTGGGAACGCTCTTTTGATTTCTGTTCATTTATCTTCTCGTCAATAAGTGCAATTTTTGAAACATAGGAATCGATTTCTCTTTGAATGTCCTCTAACTGTGTTTTACAAGATTCATATATTTCATATTGCCCTTTATACTTATAAAATGAAGAATAGGATAAAAGCTCCTGAGAATTTTTTATTTGCTGCTCATTCGACTGAATTTCTAAAGAAACAGCTTTATTCTTTTCTTTAAGTTCCTCTAATTTTCCTATAGAAACAGATATACTATTTTTTAATTCTTCAATAAGTTTTTCGCAATGAGCATAGTCAGACGTTATGTTTAATTGATTATCTAACCCATTGGAATAAATAGTACCACAAATTGGGCAAACCAACTCATCGTCTTGGCTCATTGCGTACTCAATGTCTTTTTGGGTTTCAACAAGACTATGTTCTACTGTATGCAATTTATGTTGATTAACATATATATCATTTTCTAAAACTGTCATCTCTGCATTGTAAGAAAATTGCACTTTTCTTAATTCTTCCGTTTTAGCAAGCAAAGACTCAATATTTGTTGTAACTTCATCAACGGATTGCATATCCTCTATTTGCATTAATGTAGATGATATACGAGAAACGAAGTTTTGATTGTAATTTAATTCTTTTTTCTTGTCATCTTTTATAAGTGTTTGTTCTGTTTTTTGTGCTTGAAGCTTGTAATAAGTATCATCAAGGTATCCACAAACATATTTATTTGTGTTTGGTTTCCAATCCTTAATGTATCCAACATTATTAAAAGAATCTGCTATTTTGCTCCATCCGTCATCTTGGTCAATATACTGAAATCTAAATAGTAACGGTGGTGTAACATTGAATTGTTTTCCGTCTTTAGAAATGCAAGGCATATTGATTCCTAAAATATCCATTAAGCAATTGCTGTATTCGTGAAATGCTTCCGTTTCTATAACACAAGAATAGGCATCGCCAGAATATTCAAAAATCTGAAATTTCTTTCCTTGACGAACAATACATAATTGTTTTTCACCATAATTGAAAAACAACAAATAAGAAGAAATAAGTTTTTTCCAATCAGCTTCAACGCTTTTACATTCACACCCTAAAGTCGTAAATATACTTTTAATAATTGAAGATTTTCCTGTTTTATTTCCACCTAAAATAATATTAAGTCCATTTTCAAAAGGAACCTCTAACGAGCGAGACTCACTTTGACTGATTACTATCAGTTTTTTTATCGTTAGCCTTTTCATTATTTTTGTCCTCCTGTTGCTTTCGTAAATTTCTAATTAGCATCTTATACTTTTGCTCTTGTTTAATTGTTTCTATAGTATTTTTGCTCATAATACAACACCTCAACTAACGATTTATCAAGTGACTCTGATAACAGATTATTCTTCTTTAGTTCTTGACTACACAATCTTTTCAATTCGTCATCGAATCCGACTGTATCTGATGTTTCAAAATATGTAGAAATCACTTGCCGCAACACTACCACAATCTCTTGGTATTTTACATCATTAATATCAAGCCATCTCGCATCGTGAAGTGTTTTTGCTACTTCAATACGACGAATATCTTTTTCCGTTAACGACTGATTTAATAAATACTGGTGAAATTCATCATAATTGCCGCTTTTTTTTATATTACCATCAATTTTTCTGCCTATTTGAGCAACATCGACTCCTTTTTTCTCAACTAAGCGTTTCATACTAATAGGTACTTTAATTTTTTCTTTACTCTTTTTTCTCACATCATTTAGCAATTGTTGGAAAATAAGATTTGCTGTATTTGTCGGAATATTTTTATCGGCTAAGTGATTGAAAAATTCTCCCTTAGTTTGGTTTTCATATGCTGCTAATTGCAAATCAGATTTATGAACAAAAGTATTTTGTATAAACGCATCAAATACAGAATCAAAATTGCTTGGCATATCATTGGCAAATTCATCTTTTATTCTGTCTTTGATTTTTTGATATAGTGTAATATCTTCTACTTGTAACTTCTTGCCGTCTTCAATAACTGCCTGCCACGATAAAACTTCCTTATCAAAATCATTATTTGATACAAAATGGCAATGTGAACACTCTGTGCTAAAAGTTAGATAATTGTAGAAAATAAAGCCTAAGAAAGACTTTTTATAGCCACCGCTTTTCTTCTTTTCACGTTTAGACATTTCTGCAATAGTCCACTCAGATGGGTCTTCCTTTGTTTTTATTTGATAAAACTGATATTGCTGATTATCGGGAGAAAACTCTGCCATATCATCGTGAAATTCGCAAAAGACAATACACTCTGCATTATCTTGAAGTTTACCTATTATATGGCAAACAATCCAATGAACTTGATATTCGAATCTGTTATAGGAGTCAGAACCTGCTTGCTCACGCTGTTCAACGGTAAGTACAATACTCATAAATTAAGGCTCCCTTCATTTTTATTCCATTTCATAATGAAGTTCCACTGTTCTTGCCATTCATCTTCATTCACTATTGCTTCAAACACAGGCTCAAGGAATTCTTGAAGTTCATCAATCACAACAGCAAACTCAAGAGTACCATCTTTGATATTCTTCAAGAAATATTTCCACCGCTTCTGCATATCTTCATCTTCGGCAAGTGTCACAACCCGTTTAAAGCTATCTCTGTCATAAGAAGTGCCACGCCGTTGCAAGGTTTCAAAAATTGCCGCCTGCAATTTTGCACCATCGAAGTCGAAAGACCTTGCCAGATAATAGATGTCATAAAAATCTTTCATTCTGCCCGTTAGTTCAAACCGTTGCAGGATTGCATCAAACTTTTCGGCAATGGTACTTTCAAGGGAATATGTTTTTATAACGGGAGCTTCAAAGTCGGGAAGCTGTGTGTTAATTGCCCGTTCCTCAGCACAAGGTACAATGACATCGCCCACACCTATATCCACATTAAAGGGGACACGAATATTTTTTATCTGAGCAATGATTTGTGCACTGATACCGTGATATTTTCTCTGTGGTGAGATTTCCTCAAACCCTTTAGCAGTCATAGAAATATAATCATTACCTGTAGGCGTATTGATAATTTTCTCTATAAGCACCTTTACATCTTCAATCGAATTAGAAACTGCTCGAAGAAGAAAGTCCACATCAATCGTAGCCCGGCTCTCAAAATTGGTAAGGGTGTAAATAAACAGACCACCCTTGAGAATGAGGTTATCCTCATATCCAGATTTTGAAAGTTTACGCAGGAATTCCTCTTGTACAAAAAGCTGTAAGCACTGTTGATAGCTGATACCCGATGTCTTTGATTTGTTTTTAAGTTTCGCAAGAACTGAAGCTGCAATATCAGCCATCACAACCACACTCCAATCATTTCTTTTACTCGCTTTTGCACCCGTAGCACTTTTGCATACTTCATTAGGTTAGGAATATTTTTTTTCGAGTCTTTTACATACCCCTGTATTGCCTTATTAAAAATTTCTTTATCCATCTTATTCATATTTCGAAGTACATCACAAATGGTGCGGTCACGGTCATAAATACGGACATCAATAGAATCAATTTTTCCGCTGGCTTCTCCAAGTGTAACCAATACAGGCTCAACACGGTATACCTTAATAAATGGATAATCAATTTTAGTACGCAATTTTGAAACATTTTTATCAATTGCAAAATTCCACTCAGCAGGATTTCGGTCGCTGTATCTGTAGTAGAAAAGAGCTGTTTCCATACAAAGGACTGCATCGGGGAACAGACGATTGATAATTACAATTTCGCTTTCTCCAGAGTCTTCAATCCAATGATAGTAGCCCCGCCTTACCCTTTCAATCAGACCTTCATCTAAAAGCAATTTTATATCTGCGTAATATAGCTTTGAAGCTGTCAGTTCAGCGGTAGTCATAATATAATTGTGCTGGCTAAACAGCTTTCTCAAAATTTCCATATCATTTTTCTGAAACATTTTCCACCTCTACTTAACCGCCCGTTTTTTTATCATCAATAGGGTACTTTACTATATTATATCCGTTTTTTTATTCAAAGTCAATAATAGTAAACTGCACACCAGGGGTATTCCACAAAGGAGATTGCTCCGCTTGTCAGTTTAACAACGGGGGCGATTTATTCCAGATTAGACCATCTGCGGAAAAAGCTAAAACAAATTAAGGCGTAAAGGAGAAAACCACATTTCCTTATGGGCTGTTGGGTGAGAGGGCAAAACCTCTCACCCATTTTTCAGCAGGAGGAAAAAAGAATGTGGTATCGGAGCAGAAGATATATACTTCGGGAGGAAGTGACAGAGAACGGAACGAGATACTTTATCAGTTTCAAAGACGGGCAAGGCATATCCTACGAATTGAATGTGTCCTATGATTTTTATATGGTGTTTCGCAGATTGGAGCTTGATAATCGGAGATTAGAAAATTGGAATTGGCGGCACAGAGAGTTCTCGGAGATTTATGATGAAACGCTGAACAGACGGGCATTAAGACTTCCCAAAGCTGTTGATGAACTTATTATTGAAGAAGAACAGGCAGAGTTGCTCCGCAAAGCGATAGCTGCCCTGCCCGAAATTCAAAGGCAGCGTTTCCTACTCTATTATGAGTATGAATATAACTATTATGAAATAGCCGCTATGGAACATTGTACCGCTTCTTCGATAGGTCAATCTATTACTCGTGAACAAACGCAGACCAGACCGCACAGGCGAGGTCAGTATGTTCTCGGGATTGCTTTACTGCGGGGATTGCGGCGTGTTCTGTTCTATGTTCAGGCTTTTGAAAAGCAATTCGTGCAGGAACAGCTTGAAAAATCGAGTAAAGAGCAGAAATCGCTTAAAGAAGCGGTTACTATGCTGCGTAATGAAATCGAAGCACAGGACGATAAAACTGCAAATGTACTTGCGTTTGTGGAAAAGGTCAAGCGATACACGGAAATCAAGGAACTTACTCCTGCCATTGTCAATGAGTTTATCGACTATATTATGGTTTCAAAAAAGCAAGTCATAGACGACAAAACCGTATATCCGATTGACATCTACTACAACGGCGTTGGTATCATAACAGCCCCGTCCGCTGAAGAATATGAAGAAATGTTCTTTTAAACGCTTAAAACAGAAGCGTTTAAAAGAACAAAAAACGGCATAGCCACGAATGACTATACCGTAATTTGTCAGAGCTGCCCTCGTCCCCTCACTTCCTTATGTGAAGGGGACGAACCTGCCGTTTTTTATTTTAAATAAAGAGGGTACAGCCCTGTTGTTTGAAATGCTCTATTTTCTGATCAATCAGCTCCACCGGCACATCCAGCCGTCCGGCCAGGCACCTTTTACACAAAAACTCCGCCGCGCCCCTGTTCACGAACTTTTTATATGCGCCGATTTCATTGTAGGTAAGCTCTTTACCGCATTGAAAGCACGCGGACATTATAGATCAACCACCTTTGCCCGGAATACCTCGCAGTCAAACGGTGCAAGCTCCCTGGAAACAGTGGCGTTCTTCACTTTAATGCACTCGCCGCTCCACACTTCCTTCATTTCCAGTGTTTTCCCTGTAGAAAAGCCCAGGCCCACTTCATCCAGGTTAAACCTGGCAACCGCCTTTTCCTCACTCATATTGAACAGGCCAATCGCAAGATCCCCGTTTTCCAGCTGCCTTGCATAAATGAGCATATCGTCCCCGGCCCAGATTCCCTGCAGTTTATAGGCCTGACGGCAGGCGCTGTCCTGGTTGATACGGATCAGCTCTTCATTTCCCAGAATCTTCTTCGTTTCCTCCGTCATACTGCGCACATCGCAGCCGATCATCAGCGGTGAGCCAAGCAGGGACCAGATGGAAAAATGTGTCTTGTACTGCACGTCGCTGCAGCCCTTCAGGCCCACATTTCCATTGCCGTACATGCCAACGATCAGCATGTCCATATCATTGAAGCAGCCCACGCCATTATAAGGATGCAGCTTCTCCTGCTGCTTTACCAGATCCTTTACGGACTCCCATGTATCAAAGATATCCCCGGTAGAACGCCACATGGAGGCTGCGGAGGTCTTGATCCACTCATGGGTCTGATCCGCTCCCCAGGAACAGGCGCTGAAGAGGATATCACGGCCGCAGTTTTCCAGGGCAAGCCCCATGCGCCTGTACAGGTACTGCCCGTGAATGATAGGGCTGTGATAGCAGTAATCATATTTCAGGAAATCCACGCCCCACTGCGCGAATGTCTCCGCATCGATGAACTCATGCTCAAAGCTTCCCGGATAACCGGCGCAGGTCAGGTTCCCGGCGCAGGAATACATGCCGAATTTCAGCCCCTTGCTGTGCACATAATCAGCAACAGCCTTCATGCCGTTGGGGAATTTCTCAGGATCCGGCACAAGCCTTTCATTTTCATCCCTCTCACGCAGGGACCAGCAGTCGTCAATGACCAGATATTCATAGCCCATCCGGGGAAGCCCTGCTTCCACCATCGCATCCGCTGTCTCAAAAATCAGTTTTTCATTGATGTTCTCTCCAAAGGTATTCCATGAATTCCAGCCCATGGGCGGCGTTAATTTAACCATACTATTGACCTCCAAATTCCTGTTGGGTTATTATGTAGCTGTGCGGAAGGCTGTGTAAATGCCATGCCTTCTGTCTGCGGCGGGGAGCAGAAGCCGCTGGAAAACCGCCCCGCCCGATCCCCGCCGCAGACAGAAGGCACGGCATCGCCGCAGGCTTCGGACATTTTTATTATAGAATGGATTTTAAGAACATTTCCATATAATTTGGTTGCAAAAGCATGTACTTTTCGTTCATTTTGGAAGATTCAAAAATGAGGAAGGGAGGGTTGACCTTGGAAGGGTATTCGGAGGAAACGGTGCGGCTTGTGGGGTATGGCCGGGAGGATTGTTCGGATCTGCATTCCTGGGGGCCAGGGGTCAGGGCTTTTTATATTATTCATTATGTGATCCGGGGCGCAGGATTTCTGGAGTGCGGAGGAAAACGGTTTCGGATTACGGCGGGGGAGAGCTTCCTTTTGTACCCTTATACGGAGCTTTTTTATTATCCGGACCCGGAGGATCCCTGGGAGTATACGTGGGTGGATTTTACGGGGAAGGAGATCGGGCGGCTATTGTCACGTACCGGATTCTCTTTCTCCTGGCCGGTTGCTCCTGTGATTGGTGCAGAGGATATTCTTCCTTTGTTTGACAGGCTTGGGCGGCTGGATTTTCTTTCCCGGGGAAAGGGGGAGGCAAACGGGCTTTTGCTGGCGATTCTTGGTGTTTACGGGGATATTTTTCCGGCGCCGCAGGTTCCCGCCCGTAAGGAGGATGATCGGCTGTCCACCGCGCTGCTGCTGATTCAGGGTAATTATCATAAGGCGGACTTTAACGTGGAGCGGCTCTGCACTGCCATGCATGTGAACCGGGTCACGCTTTACCGTCTTTTTTCCGGGAAACTGGGTGTGTCTCCCAATGAGTATATTTCCCATTACCGTCTGGAGCAGGGGAAAAAGCTTCTGGAGATGGGCTTCTCCGTGAAAAACACGGCGCTTTCCTGCGGCTTTTCCGATCCCTTTTATTTTTCCAGGGCCTTTAAGGCGTATACGGGAATGGCTCCGGCGGCCTATAAAGCGGGGCCGCCGCAAATCAGCTGAAACCAGCTGTCCCGGATATACAAGTGCGTAATCCTTCCAATATAATCTTACAATTCATTTCCGCCTGGCTGAATCACATAAAATGAACATCTGCAGGGAGCTTCCGCCGGCCGTAACCAACCGGCCGACAGAAGCTCCCTGTTTTTATTCTATTCCACAGTTGTTTTATTCCGCATATTTTTATATTTAATTTTGGCAAAACATCGGCAAAATTTTTCAATAACCGGCAAAAAAATAAACGATGGGATAACTTTTTCCAGTATTTTACAATTCAATTGACTATAATTTTCGGATGGATTACAATAGATTTACCAAAAATTGGTAGTAGAAACTCTGGTAACTATGTGCATGGAAGGGTACGGCAAACCAGTAATACAGCAAAGATTATCCGTCCGGGACAGGGAAGAAAATCCACTGCTCGCAGAGAGCAAATTTCTAAAGAAATTGCATTTTGCTCTGCAAAACAGGGAGGAAAAACCTCTGCCCTCAGGAAGCAAATTTCTAAAGAAATTGCTTTTTGCTTTGCAAAACAAAGAGGATTTCGTCAACGGATAAAAGGGGGAGCTCTATATGGCATGGTATTCCGGTACTTTTTATTGTGGGCATGAAGGCTACATAAACATTATCGGGCCTCTGAAGAACAGGGAAAAAATGAGAGAGTACAAGTTTTCCGGCCTCTGCCCGGCATGCTGCAGGGAAGCGCTGCTGCAAAGCCGGAACGAGCAGAACGCCGCCGCCAGGAAGGCCGCCGCCCGCATGGAGCTGCCGCCGCTTGAGGGCAGCCGGAAGCAGGTGACCTGGGCGGAAACTCTCCGCGTGGAAGCGCTGACCCGTCTGCAGGCCTTTATCGATAACCCGCGGAATGTCGATCTGGTCGTCAGGCGTATGACCTACGAAGCGCTGACTCCCATCGAATTAAATGCCGGGGAACTTCCTGTGATATTCCAGGAAATCGTCCAATATCTCATTCATGAAAAAACAAAGGCAGCCTACTGGATTAACAACCGTTTCAATAAGGATCTGTGCAACCTGGAGCAGCTTCTTCCCGAATATCTGGAATGGAAGAAATGGTGCCGCCCTGAGGAAAGCAGCGCCGATCCCGGCTTTATTTCCAAGGATTCCATTATTGCCCCCCATGCTCCGCAGTACGCCGGCATCGTGGAAATCAGGGGGGATGACAGCGAGATCCTGGCCATTTATGAGAAAAACGACCGATTCCGGGAAATTATCCGGGATATGGATTATGAATGGAACGGAAGCTGCTGGTACCGCAGGCTGAATGCCTGCCGCGGCCGTTTTTGCGACCGTGCCGCCGAACTTGGCAATCTTCTGCTCAAAAACGGCTTCACCGTATCCATTGCGGACCGCGAAGCCCGTGAACAGGCAATTACAGGCAATTTTCTTCCTGAACATAAACGCTGGATCAGCAAAAGCAAAAAAGGCAGTTTCTTTTACATTGCCATATCGCCCAATATGCCCAGGGAAATCTCTGTGAACCTGAAAAAAATACCTACCTCCAACTTCCACTCCGGCGGCATCTTCCTGGAGCCGTCGCATTATGAGGAACTGGAGGATTTTGCGGAAATGTACGGATTCCGCTTTGATCCGGAGGCCAGGGAGCTTCTTGAGTCCTACAGATTGACTCTGGACAGCGCGCCCCGCGTATCCCCGGCGCCTCCAAAACCGACGGAAGATATCAACAACCTGCACAAAATACTGGAATCCTCCGGAGCCATTCTGGATGATCTGGCGGATAGTGACTGATTATGCATTTGACAAACAAGCTCCTGGACTACCAGGAGAATGCGGTAGAAAAATTGAAAAAGGTCAAGGTGGGCGCCCTGTTCATGGAACAGGGCACAGGCAAAACCATCACTGCGCTGGAGCTTTGCCGGCTCCGGCTGGAGGCCGGAAAGGTTACCCACATCCTGTGGCTCTGCCCCTGTTCCACCAAGCAGAACCTGAAGGATGAGCTCATCAAGCAGTCCCCCCGGGAAATGCTTGAGAAAATTACCATATGCGGCATTGAGACACTTTCCCGAAGCCTTCATGCCAACAGCTATCTCCAGCTGCTCACTGAACGGGAAGCCTGCTACCTCGTGGTGGATGAAAGCCTTCTTATTAAAAATCCCTACGCCTACAGGACACAGAACATAGACCGGCTGTCCTCACGGTGCGAATACAAGCTGATTCTCAACGGCATGCCCATTTCCAAAAACCAGGCCGACCTGTATGCGCAGTTCCATGTGCTTGACTGGAGGATCCTGGGCTATAAAACCTACTGGTCCTTCGCCGCCAACCACATTGAATTTGATCCGGAAATTCCGCAGAAAATCATCCGTTGTCTGAATACGGATTATCTTGCCAGAAAAATATCCCCCTACACCGTGCAGGTTACCAAAAAGGACTGCCTCGTGCTTCCTGATAAAAGATATACCATTAACTACTTTCCGCTTACCCCGGAACAGAACGCCCACTACAACAGCGTGGCCGACACCCTGCTGTTTCACCTCAACGAAATGCATCCTGAGACCATATACCGGCTGTTTTCAGGTCTGCAGGCCGTAACAAGCGGCTTCCGTGTGAACTTCCGCAAAAGCGCAGTATCCGGCTATGAGCATATCGTAACCTCGCCCTTTTTTGCGGAGCCTACGGATAATCCCCGGCTGCAGCGCCTGCTTACCGTACTTGACAACCGGAACAAATACATCATTTTCTGCAACTATACCTATGAAATCGATGTGCTGTGTGAAATCCTTTCCAGAAAATATGGCCCGGAAAACGTGGCGCGCTTTGACGGTTCCCTTCCTATGAAAAAAAGGCTCCGTAACCTGGAGGAATTCAGGGAATCCGCCACCTTCCTCATTGCCAACCGGGACTGCGCGGGCTACAGCCTTAACCTGCAGTTCTGCCATAATATCATCTACTATTCCAACGGCTGGGATCTGGCCACCCGCCTGCAAAGCGAGGACCGTATCCACCGGATCGGCCAGGATCAGGACATCCGCATCCGGGATATCTGTGCCTATAACACCCTGGACGAAAGAATCCTCAGCTGCCTGTACAGGAAGGAAAAGCTTCTGGAAGCCTTCAGAAACGACATTAAAAACATGGAAAACAAAAATGGAATCGCGGAATGGGTATTTTACCGGCAGCCAAGCCGGAGCCTGATGGACTGCGACGATTTGGAGGAACCCCGCCATGCCTAAAATATACCGGGACAAAAACGTATATGAAGCCGCTATGGAGCGGTACGATATCATTTATAAAAATTTCGATCACATTTATTTCAGCGTTTCCGGAGGAAAAGACAGCTCCATCATGCTGCAGCTTGCCGCCGGCGCCGCCCGCCGGACCGGGAAAAAAATCTCAGTCCTCTACATCGATCTGGAGGCCCAGTACCAGGCAACCATCGACCACGTGGACGAGCTTATACGCTGTACGGCGGATGTGGTGGACGCCTGGTACTGGGTAGCCATGCCGCTATCCCTGCGAAACGCCGCCTCCGCCATCCGCCCCAAATGGATCTGCTGGGATAAGAAACAGAAGGAAAAATGGGTGCGCCCCCTTCCTGACAGGGAGGACGTGATTATGATAACGGAGGACAGCTACCCAAAAGAATGGACCTGGTTCCGAAGAGGCATGGAATTTGAAGAGTTCATCCTCTTTTTCGCCCAATGGTTCTGCACCGCCCGCAAAGGCACTGCAGCCGCCGGCATCGGCATCCGCTCCGACGAAAGCCTGAACCGGTTCCGTACCATTATCAGCTCCTCCAAGGAACGTTTCCAGGATTACCCCTGGACCACGCGGGTCAAAATCCATGACAAGCCGATTGACTGCTATAATTTTTACCCGCTCTACGACTGGTCCGCCGCCGATGACTGGACCGCCGTAGCCCGGTTTGACCTGAAATTCAACTACATCTATGAACTGATGTACAAAAACGGCGTGCCCATCAGCGAGCAGCGGCTCTGCCAGCCCTACGGCGACGACCAGCGCAAGGGACTGGATCAGTTCCGCTCCCTGGAGCCGGAAACCTGGGAAAAAGTGCTCTACCGGGTAGAGGGCGTGAATTTCGGCAACATCTACTGCCGCACCAGCCTTCTTGGGAATATTAAATCGGAAAAGCCCGACGGAATGACCTGGGAGCAGTACGCCGTATTCCTCCTGGAAAGCCTGGGCCTCTACGCTCCTGAGGTAAGAGATCACTACTACCGTAAAATCAAAAAATTCCTGGCCTGGTGGGAAAAGGAGGCCGGCATCACCGCAGATGCCATGCCCGACGATAAATGGAATATCCAGGGCTTCCGCCAGGCTCCTTACTGGAAACGCGTTGCCCGCGCCATAGAAAAAAATGATTTCTGGATGTCAGGGCTCAGCTTCAGTGAAACCAAGGGTGATGTAAAACGCCTGTTTGAGCTGAAAAAGAAATATGCCGGCATCATCCGGCGGGATATCCAGTCCACAAATAAGCAGCTCAGGGAGGCTGCCGGGAGGATTGAAGATGAATTTGCAAAAGAGGGAGTTTAAAGAAGACTATGACAAAGCCGCCTTTTATTCCATTATGGGTGAGTTCTTTGCCGAAAAAAAATACCGGGACGAGATGCCCTATCTGGTAAATACCGAGGAAAAGGAATGGTGCCTGTTTTTCGCAAACGGTAAGCTTGCAGGCTTTTATGCGCATGAGGAAAGGGAACGGCACACGGCCATATCCGGCGTATATGTGCTTCCTGCCTTCCGTCAGTATGGCGTCGGCACCTTCATGCTGGAGGACATGCTCCGCTCCTTCCCCACCGTGCGCATGGTCACCTCCAGCCCCAGGCTCATCGCTATGCTGGACGAAAGAGGGTTTCACCGCCTTTCCCGCCGGGGCAGCTATATTACCATGGAAAACTGATCCCGGATTACCCATACATACAACAGAGGAAACAAAAGAGGAAACAAAAATGGATTTGAATCAACTAATAGATGAACTGCAGGAATACATCACCTCCATTGATGATTTTTCCGAAAAGGTGGAAGCGATCAACAAAATCAGGAAGGGAATCTCCCAGGTCAGCCCTTTTCAGGAAGAGCCTACCGACTGCGTGCTCTGGGTCAGGCAGGAAAATGTGCAGGCCAACGAATACAACCCCAACCACGTGGCTTCTCCCGAAATGACCCTTCTGCACACAAGCATCCGGGAGGACGGCTACACCATGCCCATCGTAACCTATGACATGAGAAACGGAAGCCGTGAAATCGTGGACGGCTTCCACCGCAACCGGGTGGCCCGGGAATATCCCGACATCCAGCAGCGCGTCCACGGCTACCTTCCCGTCACCACCCTGAACAAGCCCCTCGACCAGCGTATCGCAGCCACCATCCGACATAACCGCGCCCGCGGGACCCATGGCATCCGCCCCATGAGCGCGATTGTCATGGATCTCACCCGCTCCGGCTGGACCGACGAAAGAATCTGCCAGGAGCTGGGCATGGATTTGGATGAGGTCATCCGTTTAAAACAGATCACCGGCCTGAAGGAGGCCTTCATGAACCATGAATTCAGCAGGTCCTGGGAGGAATTTGAGAAAAAATATTATCCGGAGGAATAGACTGCCGGGCTGCAGGCTTTCAACTACGGGAAAGCCTGCGGATTATAAAGTGCTGTTTCTGTTCTTCTCCCTTACTAATTTTATAAGCATTCTTCAGAAGCGCTATACCGGGCAAATCGCCTCCCACACCGCATACCTTTGCATCCACATGCAGATGGATATGCCCTGAATCCCTCAATTCAAAAATATGCTCTGCCATGTCCAATGCCTCCTGACTGTACATATGAACACTGAAATTCATTCCGTCCCATGCCGTTATTTCTCTGTCGGCGGAATTATTATAATTATTTCCCTTATAATAGGCATCCACAAAGCTATTTATCTTGTTATCTATTCTTATGCCTGCTCCTGATTTATCCGTAATTTCCAGAAAACGCACATCACAGCGGTTACCGTTTTCCTGCGGCCGCATATATCTGTGTTCCAGGTCGGCTGCCTCCCCTTCATAAAGCCCAAAACGAGTGCCGCCTTTCCTGTCACAATAGCATTCCTCCGGCCCCCTGCCATACCACTTTACCCTGTTATAGCTTCCCGGAAGTTCCATGCGCATTCCAATACGATAGAGATCCACTTTTGGTATTCCATTCTGCTCTGCTTCTACCGCTCCATTTTCAAATATTGTATAAATGAAGGTTAACGGCCCTTCAAAAAGTGAATTTGCAAAAACTGCCCTTACTTTGAGCATACCGTTCTCTTCACAAAGCTCAAATTTCTCTAATTTTCCTTTATCAGCCGCCCCCTGCAGGATATCAGATGCGAAGAGCCTTTTTACCATATCTTCATTTCCAAGTCGTTCCAGTAGTTCTCTTCTGCCGAAATTAATGATTCCCCTGTCATTATCCGTTTTTGCTCTGTAATATTCCGCTTTCATTGGTATGCAGAACAAGTTCCCGTTCCCATAATCCAATTCACTTATCCAACCCGTTTTACGGTCAAAAGTGATTTTCCATGCACCGCCGGCATTTCCTGTAATCATTACCTTTTCTTTTTTGCATAAGGTATGTATCCCCTGACTTACCAGATCTGTATTTTCATGCTGTTGTCCGTGCTCCGGTATCCCATACTGAAGGATAAACTGTTCAAAAGCTTCCTCTTCTCCTTTCTGTGCCCACAGACATCCGCTTTTCCTGCACAGTGATACCGTCAGTATATATTCTTCCCCCGGCAGCATTTTTTCCTTAAAAGGGATTTCCCATTCACCTTCCGCTCCAGGTGCCAGTGAAAATGGCAAACATCCTTCTTTTATTTTCCAGCCATTTTGCGCAACCTCCCAATGAAGCTCATAGATGCTTCCATCCAGAAACCGGTTATCATTCTGTATTACTATTTTGCCATCCTCCTTTCTCCGGATCCGGAAATTCTGGTATGTCTTTTTTACCTGGATTATAGCCGGATGCGGGCTCCGATCCGCTCCTGTCAGTCCGTTGGCACAGAAATACCCGTTTGTTTTTCCTTCCCCGAAATCACCGCCATACAGCCATTTTCCATTTACTCCGTGAATCGCCTGATCCGTAAAATCCCATATAAAGCCGCCTGCCATTTGATCACAGCCCTCAAAGATGTCCCAATATTCCTGGAAATTTCCCAAACTGTTTTCCATGCAGTGTGCATATTCACACAAAAGTATAGGACGTCCCGCATATTCCTCCTTTTTCATTCTCACGCCTTCCGCCAGTCCCATAACGCCTTCCACATCAATATCCTGCCCGGATGCCATCAGTTCCATTATTTCTACAGGGTAGTACATGGCGGAAAGGAAGTCGGAGCATTCCTTCCTTTTATCTCCTTCATAATGCACTGGCCGGGAAGGATCCAGCTTTTTACAGGCGTTGTACATCCACCTGAAATTTTCCCCTTTTCCGGCTTCATTTCCCAAAGACCAGATAATAACACAGGGATGATTCCTGTCGCGTACGATCATACGCTCAAGCCTTTCCTCAAGGACAGGCCTGAATTCCTCTCTGTCTCCGGGGATGCTGCTGCGAACCCCATGGGTTTCAAGATTGCATTCATCCATTACATAAAGCCCATATCTGTCACATAGCTCATAAAAATATTCCCCATCCGGATAGTGGCTCGTCCTTACCGCATTTATATTATGCCGCTTCATAATACGGATATCTTCCTCATAACGTTCCCGGGAAACTGTCCATCCTGTATCGCCGTCAAAATCGTGTCTGTTTACTCCTTTCAGTTTCACTTTTTGTCCATTTACATAAAATATTCCATCTTTTATCTCTATTTTTCTGAATCCATATGATATGGATTTTTCTTCGAAGCTTCCATCCTCCATTACAACTGCTGCGTAAAGCGTATACAAATTAGGTATTTCTGCACTCCAAAGCTTTGGCTGACTTATCATCCCTTCCAAAACCACAATCCGACCTTCTCCCGGCTTCAGAAGCACCTCTTTTTCCCCAAGCTTCAGCTTTTCTCCTTCATCCGTCAGCCAGCCTTCCACGGTCACTCTGCGTGCTGCTGTATCCCTGTTTACCAGTTCCGCCGTCAGCCTGCAGTCTGCCCTGGTATAATCCTCAGCTAATATGGAATCCAGATGGAAGTCTCTTATATGCACCCTCTCCTCCGCCTGCAGATATACATCCCTGTAAATACCTGAAAACACCCACATATCCTGGTTTTCCAAATAAGAGGCATCCGTATATTTCCTTACTGCAGCTACGATTTCATTCTCTCCTTCCTGAAGAAACGAAGTTATTACAAACTCAGCCGGCAGCATGGAGCCCTTGGAATATCCGGCTTCTTCACCATTAATAAAAACTGTCAGATCCGATTTGGCTGATTCAAATACCAGATAAATCTCCCTGTTTTTCCATCCTGCCGGGACGCTGAATTTTCTTCTGTAAATTCCAATTTCATTAATCTTTGGATCAATATAAGGTATTCTTTCCGGGTCAGTATCCACGCCCTCCGGAAAGCTGTGGGCAAGATAGATCGGCGGCCTTCCCCAGCCCTGAAGCTGCCATACGCCCGGAACCGTAATCCTGCCCCACCTCGAAATATCCGTGCGGGATTTTTCTTCCTTATCTTCATCGATTATATTTTGGCTTACGAAAAACTTTTCTATATCCGGCAGTTCATCTCCTTCCGCCAGCATAAAATCCCAGCTTCCATTCAAACTGAGCCTATATTCCTCATAATCTCTGCTTTCATCCTTTCCAGGCTTCTTACGGAATGGGCTGGCCATTACCCTCGCTTTTTCCTTATTTCTTCCCGTTACCGAAAAATCCATCCAGGCTTTCTTCTCATCTCTTTTCATTATTCCTCTGCCTCCTCATTTCTGCTTTCCGCTTCCAGTTCTTTTACAATCCCCGCATGTACCTCCTCTGTCAGGCCATAAAAAAACATGGGTACCATAGCCAGCGCAAAAGCAGCGGCAACCACAAGCGTCATCATCATATGAAACGCCATAAGTGTTGTACCTGTCTGCACCTGGCCTGGGGTATAACCGGTAACAGTCAGTATCAGGCCAATCAATCCTCCGCTGAGGGCAAGGCAAAGCTTGGAGACAAAGGTCTGTGTAGAACTGATCAGCCCTTCCCTTCTCTGTCCGGTTTTCCATTGGGCGTATTCAATGGTATCCGCAATCATGGCAGATTCCAGTACCAGAATAAACCCAAAGCTCACACCGGTAAGGGCTATCATTAAAAATACCCGTACCGTATCTGTATACTCTGTAAAAAAGAAAAGCAGATTACTTATCATTCCATAAATACAGGCGCCAAGGAATACTCTCTTTTTCCCAAATTTCTTTGCAAGAACCGGCGCCAGAAGCATACCGGCCAGCATACCGGGAATCGAAAGCGCCGTTAAAATGGATACCAGGGAAAGAGCTCCCAGATTGTACTGAGCAAAATACGGCAGTGTACTGTTCCGCAGCCCGTTCGCAGTAAGAATAATCAGGACGGAAAGTATAATAAGCAGCAGCGGCTTATTGCAGGCAAGCACCTTAAGACTGTTACCCAACCCTTCTTTTTTCTGTTTCACCGGTTCTACATGCTCACGGATATTCCCGAACCCAATCATATAAAAAAAGATACTGAACGCTGCAAATAGAACAGCTGTCCTGAAAAACCCCTTTTCCTGGCTTCCGCCTCCCAGCCGTTGTGTCAACGGAATAATGATCACTGCCGAAATCACCGATGTCAGCGTAGTTGCCGTTCTCGCAATGCTGAAAATTCCGGCTCTCCTACTGCTATCCCTTGTCATGGCCGAAGGCAGGCTCCAGTATGGGATATCCACAGCCGTAAACGCCATACTCAAAAGTACATAGGTTATTGCTGCATAAGCCACCTTTCCGCCTCCCGATAAATCCGGTGTATAAAAATTCAGAATCAGGAGAATTCCTACAGGTACCGCCATAAACAACAGCCACGGTCTGTACCTTCCCCACTTTGTCCTGGTACGGTCAGCAACCATTCCCATCATGGGATCATTGGCAGCATCCCAGATACGTGTAAACATCATAATCAACCCTGCCGCTCCCGCAGTAATTCCAAATACATCCGTGTAAAAAATGAGAATATAGCTTCCCCACAGGCCATATACCAGATTCTGCCCGATGCCTGCCGCCGCATGTCCTGCAATCTCTCTTTTCTTTACCACACTCTTCTGGCTTCCGTCTTTTCCAGCCATAAAAATACCTCCTTTTTCTCATTTAGACAGCAACGTTTACCGGCCGGTGCCGCGCTTCTGTATCCAGTGTAAGAAAAAGAAGGCTGTATGTCATTCTCCGAACCTGACACGAATTTTCCTTCGGTGTCATTTTCCGACTTTTTTCCTGTATTCCATTGGTGTCATACGATGTCTTTTATAGAACAGACGATAAAAAAAGGTTTCATTTTCATAACCCAGACGTTCCATGATATCATTCACACTTATTTCTTCTGTCAGCAACAGATGCTCCGCTTCTTCTAAAAGAAGATTCTCCATATAGTTTTTCAGTGAAACACCGGTATATTTACGTACTACCCTGCTCAGATAATCCTCATTATAATGAAATCTTTCAGTCAGCTCCTTTCGTGATATCCGTCTTCTGTTTTCCCTGAGATAAGACATGACTGCCTCTGCCAGCCTGGAGTCTTTTCTGATCCTGACTGTCTGCAGGGCCGGATGATATGCCGTCTCATTACAAAGCCCGGATAGCAGACGGAATAAATATCCCTGCACCACAGTTTCATATCCCGGCTCATGCGCATACATTTCATCAAGTATATCCGCTATGACTGCCTCCTGTTTTCCACTGCAGTCCTGTTTTTCAAAAGTGATGCATCCTTTCAGATTTTCATTTTCTTTTTTTACAAATTCGTTATAAAAACTTCTGAATATTCCGGATTTATCCTCTACAGGCTCCAGCAGCTTCATCATCAGCTCCCGGGAAATACAGAAATAGATAACCTCCGCCTCCGATGATTTCCCCTCTTTCGTATTCTCATAAGCATCCGTTTTCAACGCTTCCTCCAAATGCATGGTATTTCTGTCCAGAAGATAAAAGCCGCCCTCCTGGCTGGAAAAAAGCTGTCCTTCAACTCTCTGTATCATTTCCCCATGGGAAACATACAAAAGCTCATAATAGTTATGTCTGTGAAGATCATACATTTTCGTTTCCAATATCCGATCCATCTGTTCCTGTATACGTCGGCAGCTCCCCTGCTGCAGGATAATATAGTCAAAAATCCCTGCTGCGCTGACAGAAATCAGGTTGATGCCGAACGGAGCTTCCAGATTTTTTATATGGCCGCACTGCCGGTCCTTCAGACGCAGCTGCCCCATTCCTGCTTCCCTCATATCCTCCAGACTGCCTGTTTCATATTTGATCCGGCCAATCACGCACTCCAGTCTGTCCCTTTCCATCACATCTCCCTAAATGGTAAAATATTTATATATTTACCAGAAAACGGCACCTGCCAAAATTAATTCAACAAGTGCCGCCTTCTAACCGCGGCGATGCCGCCGCTTGTATTCTCTTATTTTTCTTTAATAAACTGGGCCACCTGCTTATCCCATACACAGATATGATTCAGCAGCCATTCCACAATGTTCTTCTTCACAGCCTCCACAAAAGATTCGCTGGGGCCTTCCTCCTCATCCAGCATATCCTTCAGCTCGTTAACGGCCTTTACGAAGGAAGCATGCTGCACCTTATGTGCTTCCAGCAGCGGATACTCGTTGTCTGCCTGAAGCTTTTCCTCATCTGCAAAATGAACATTGGTATAATCCATCAAAAATCCCAATGTCTGCACTGCAACCAGCTTCTCCGTACCTACCCTGCAGTCTTCGGTCAGCTTGTTGACCCTTGCAATCAGTTCCTGGTGCTGGCTGTCAATCAGGTCATTCCCTGTTCTCAGCGTATCATTAAAAACAATTGACATATCCTTACCTCCCAAAATCCTCCGGGCAATACGTTCCCCTCTCCCGGATTTCCTCAGATTACTCGGTTACGGAAAACTGGTCCTTGCCTACGCTGCACAGCGGGCATAACCAATCCTCGGGAAGATCTTCAAAAGCTGTGCCGGGATTGATTCCGTTGTCCGGATCTCCAAGCTCAGGATCGTAGATATATCCACATACATCACATACATACTTTTTCATTTTAACCACCTGTTCCTTTCTTAGTTATAATATTTTAACCACAATATAAATTATTATAACAAAAAGGAGGCTATATTACAATCTGTCCGTTTCAATCGCATCCAGTTTTTTTAAACCAGCTCATCCTGGATGCAGGCAGTATTTATGTTCTCTTCTATTGCTCCCTCATTACGGAGCTTCTTCAAATAATCCAATGCGGCTGTGCGTGTATCACCTATAATTCCTGCCTGTGTGGAAATTCCTTTTTCCCGGAAAAGCTCTTCTGTCCGGCCGCCCAGCCCACCGCAGATGACCGCATTCACCTTCTGCTTTTCAAGAAATTCCGGCAGCATGGCAGGACGCAGGCCGGGATTGGGGATATCCGTTTCCTTCATTATCTTTCCGCCGTAAACCATGTAAATATGAAATCTTTCGCACAGTGCAAAATGTCTGGCCACATGGTTACCGGTACTTGCTACAGCTATTTTCATCCTTATACCTCCTGCATATCGCAGGCTTGCCTGTGATACTGCATCAATCAAGCTGGTCATTTGAAAGGAGCCTGTGAAACCTGCGCCTCCCGTTTTTCCCTTCCGCTTTTTTATCTATTAATGGGTATCAAAGCCTGCCCTTAAGCCAGTTCGTCCAGCGTACATTCCAGGATTTCCGCTATCTGCTTCCCAAGCTGTATGGACGCTGCCTTCGTTCCTCTTTCTATCTGGGATAAATAAGACTGCCCTACTCCAATTGCGCCGGCAAGCTCGGCCTGGCTAAGCCCCTTTGCCTCCCGCCTTTTCTTGATATTTTCACCTACAGACATAATTTTCCCTTCTTTCCAGTTTATTACTGTGGTAATATGTTTATATATTACCATGATAATAGTATATCCCACAATTGGTGGATTGTAAATATTTGGTATTACATTTGTTGGATAAATAAAACTATTAAAGGAGTACCCCATGTACGAACCCGCCAATGTCGCCGAACGAATTAATAAGCTTTTGAAAGAAAAAAATCTGCAGCAGAAAGATATGCTTATGGAATGCGGGCTGAACAAAAATACGATATCCTCCATGCTCTCCCGAGGTTCCATGGTTAAGGCCGACACACTTGCCAAAATAGCCGATTTCCTATCCTGTTCTGTTGATTATCTTTTGGGTCGTACAGAAAATCCGGAAATTTACCATTACGAAAAAGCGTCTCAAAACGCAAATAAAACGGCAGGTAACATTCCAGTCGTCAGTTCCGTTAAAAATTTCCCGATTTTCCATGAAGAAGCTGCCGTACCTGATTTCCATGCTGTGCACAACAGATCAGTAGCATACTCGCTTTATGCTGATGACAATAGCATGGAACCGGTTATCCGTATGCACGAACTAATTGATATTATCCCATTTACAGAGCTGGTTTCTGAGGAAATCGGTATTTTTTTGGTACAGGATGAGACGGTATGCCGGAAAATAAGGCTTTTTGTCGACAAAATAGAGCTTTGTCCATTCAATCCCGATTATCCCACATTACATATTTCCAGGTTTTCCCCGGACCATTTTCAGGTTCTGGGAAAAGTCGCCCTGAATGCCGCACAATACGCGCGTATGAAATCCATTTCCGCATCCGTTCGGAAATGATCCATAATTATTTCGTTTTCCTTCACAATTTCTTCAATTGTTTAACACAAAAAGGTCACAATTATAAGGTATCCTATAACCATAGAAAACCAATAACGCTTTTTCAATATAGATACTCTTTTTCATAACTCAAGCCAGTACCACCAGGGTACTGGCTTCCTCCCTTTTTATGGGGTGTTTTTATATCTGCGGTTCCCTTTTATTTTATGGGATTCCTACCTGCGTTTTCCCTCCATTTTCTGGGACATATTTCATATCTGCGTTTTCCTTCATTATCCTCCCTCCCCCAAAGTACACAGACCCGGCAAAAAGAAAAAAGGCAAAAAAGCCCGCGGCCAGTGCGCCGCGAATCCTTTTTTACCCTTTTTTAGCCATTTTTTCTGAACATTTTTTTCTTGAATTAAATTGCATTGATTTGCATTGAGCCGTCTCTGCCCTTTGGCCGCTCCTGCATTTTTCTGATTTTTACAGCGGCTCCGGTACGGAACCGTTACGGGCCTCTTCATTTATTTTGCGGATTACCCGGCAGGGATTCCCCACTGCCAGGGAATTGGGAGGAATGTCCTTGGTTACCACGCTTCCGCCGCCTATGACACAACCGTCCCCAATAGTTACGCCGGGAAGGATGATCACTCCGCCGCCCAGCCAGCAGCCGTTCCCGATTTTAATCGGACGCGCATAGGTACGGCAGAAATATTCCCCGCTTTCCGGATTCCAGTCCGGTGTGAGCCGCTGGGATAATTCCACAGGATGTGTCGCCGTATACAGCTGCACATTCGATGCAATGAGCACATTGCTGCCGATATCGATCCTGTTGCAGTCCACAAAGGTGCAGTTCATATTAACGGAAACATTGCTGCCCACATAAATATTTCTTCCGTAATCACAGATAAACGGCACGCCTACAGATACGTTGGTACCCATGCCGCCGAACAGCTTTCTCAGGATTTCCGTCTTTTCCTTTTTCTGCTCGTAGGCCAGGGCATGGTACTGTGCCAGCAGCCGTCTGGCTGTGCCCTTGAATTCCAAAAAGACTTCATCATGACATTCATAATACTCTCCGGCCATACATTTTTCCAATTCGTCCATAAGCCACCTCTTTCTAAGCGCTATTGATATTCTAATATCGTAACAGCGGCTGTAAATAGTGTCAATAATTTATGTACACTTATATTTTTGTCCTGAATGTTATCGTTTTTCCTCCCCGTTTGCTGCTGTGTGCCGAAAGCGGCAAATGCCATTCCTGAATTCAGGCAGCGAATCCTGGAGGGCAAAACAATAATTCCTGTTTCTATGCTGCGCCACCATACCCTGGTCGATGGAATGCATATTGCCCGATTTTATAAATCATTGGACGAACAACTCCCCGCCATCGTCCGGCCATAACAGGAGCTGTGCTCTCTGCGGTTCGGTAAAACAGGGAAAGAACGGGTGCATCGCCGCAACCGTCCTTTCCCTTCCCCCGGAGCATAATTGAAAATTGACCCCGGGCATCAGTTCTCATTTTTATTTGATATCATATACACTTCTCAGCCGGATCCCCTCCGTATTTCCTTCCAGAATCTTCACGGTCTTCGTTCCCGCATTCATGTCAAAGAAGTTATCCGAAAGCACCAGATTATCCTCTTCATTGCGGATTTCCACGCTCTTCGCATACGCCTGTGCCGTAATGGTGATTTCATCCCCTGTTATCTCACAGGACAGTTGCGGATTCTCATAGCAAAAATACTTGGGATATGAGAAATTAACCGTGCCGTCGGAAACGATCTGTCCGTCCATTTCCATCTCATAGCTCACGTAATTGGTGCGAAGCTCCGCTTGCGGATAAAGCACCTTATCCAGCCAAACGCTTGTAAGGGCAGGCACAGAAAGGTTTTCTTCGCCTCCCTCAAGGATTTCGGCTTTGGGATTACGCAAAGCCCACCTTACCGTGACCTGCGCCTCCTGCATCGTCTCGTTGGCCACGTTCAGGCGGATGGATTTCTCAAACTCAAAATGCTCCCGGTTCATGTTGGCTTCGACGCTCATCATGCCCTGTTCCTCACAGGAAAGGAGGACGGGGACGAAAAAGCGTCTGGCATAATAATGCAGCGCCTTCAGCCTTCCCGCATAGTCCACGCTGGACCAGGACACCACCGGCCAGCAGTCGTTGAGCTGCCAGTAAATCGCACCCATACAGCGGCCCCGGTTGCGGCGGAAATGCTCCACGCCGTAACGGATGGCATCTGCCTGGAGAAGCTGTGAAGCATAAATAAAGGTGTCAAAATCCGAAGGATATTTATAGGTCTGCTGCATATAGCCCATGATTTTACCGTTGGCGCCATACTGCCGCTGGTGTTTTTCACAGATGTAGGAAAAAGCGTTGTAATCCTCAGGATCGTCCGTGAAGGTTTCGATGGTTTTCAGGGACGGGAACGCCTGGAAGCCAAACTCCGAAGCATAACGGAAGAAATATTTCCGGTACTCGGAAAACGGCCGGTTGCCGTGCCATACCGCCCAGTAATGCACATCCCCCCTGTTCGGATCGTTTGGCTCGTCCAGGCAGCCGCCGGAGGAAGGGCTGGCAGGCCAGTAAAAGGCCTGGGGATCATAGGTATGGACAATCTCCGGAATAATGCGCTCAAACATGAGGAAGTAGTCACGCACCTCGCTGGCCTTGGTCAGCCAGCTGTTTTTCTCAAACACGAACTGCTCCATTTCATTGTTTCCGCACCACAGCCCCAGGGAGGCATGATGGCGGATCCTTTTTACGTTTTCAATAAATTCCTGACGGATGTTGGCTTCAAAGGCGGGCGTCAGCTCATAAACGGCGCAGGCGAACATGAAATCCTGCCAGACCATCAGTCCCATTTCATCGCAGAGGTCGTAGAACCAGTCGCTGGGATAATAGCCGCCTCCCCATACACGGATGGCGTTGTAGTTGGCAAACCGGGCTTTTTTAAGCAGCTTCGCGGTGGTTTCCGGCGTCACCCTGCCTAACAGGTTATCCTCCGGAATATAATCGCCTCCCATGGCAAACACCGCCACGCCGTTCACCTCATGGGCAAAGCACTCGCCCCATTCGTCCTTCCTTCTGCGCATGGCCATGGTTCGCAGGCCGATGCGTTTTTCCCAGCTGTCGATTTCCCGGCCGTCGGAATACAGGATCACCTTTACGGTATACAGATCCTGCGCGCCGTAGCCGTTGGGCCACCACAGACGCGGATGTTCAATCCGGATTTCGGAGGGCGAATTTTCGATTACGCGTTTCGTCCCGTCAGGCGCCGTGATTTCCACCGTATAGCTCATATGCTGGCCGCAGCCGCAGAATAACCGGCCCCCGGTCACATCCATCAGCTTCGGCACCCCGTCGGTAATGCCCGCAGTTTCCTCCGTCACCTGAAGCTTCAGCACCACCCCGCTGACGGAGCGGTTGCCAAGCGCCGCGATGGCGGCATCGCTGTCCGCTTCCGGCACGCGCTCATGCCCCTGCAGGATCAGTACATTGTCAATCCTTCCCCTGTCTATGCCAAGCAGGGTGACAGGCCGGAAGATTCCCGCATCCGGCAGATGTGCGCCCCAGTCCCAGCCGAACATATAATGCGCCTTCCTGATATGGACAAAGCCCTCCAGCGTATCGTCATTTCCCAGGGTACGGCATTCCTGGAAGGCCTGGCGGATAAATTTTGTGGGGGAATGCAGGACCACCCTCAGCTCGTTGCCTGCGGGCCTGACTTTTCCCTTCACATCATATTCCCAGATACGGTGCATGCTGTACGCATTCCCCAGGTGTTCCCCGTTCAGGTATACATCGGCAATCGTGTCCAGGCCGTCAAAATGCAGAAGCACCCGGTCTGACTCCCGGATTTCTTCCGGGCAGTCAAACTGTGTGACATACTCATAATCATATTCCATCAGGGAAAGGGCCTTGTCCTCATTGTCCTTCCAGAACGGATCCTCCATCCTGCCGTTTGCCAGCAGGTCCCCATATACGCTTCCGGGCACGGAGGCAGGCAGCCATTCCTGTTCTCCCGCACGGCGCATAGTCCAGCCTGTATGTAATGTCTGTTCTAACATCCCAGCTTCTCCTTTCCGCGCAGATAATCCGCGTACCAGACGATAATCTCCTGAATGCGGGACAGCTCGGATTCCCGGCTTACGCTGCGGTAGATCTCCTTATAATGATACAGCCAGTTTTCCAGCTCCTCCGCCAGCTTCCATGCATCGGGAAGGCTGCCATAGTTTTTGCCATAAGCCCTGGACGCTACCACCCTGCCCAGCTCATTGAACAGCCGGATGGCGTCCATGGCAGTCAGATAGGGCTTTACCAGCCCTTTGGTACGGCTGTCCATGCGGGCAATGCTTTCATAGACCGCCCCCTTGATTTTCTCCAGGTTCCGGTTCTTTTCCTCCGCATTGTCAAGCAGATCCAGCTGCTGCGCAATATAGGCTTTGTGATCCTCTGCAAATTCAGCCACACCCAGCTCCCGGAAACGGATTGCCGTCTCCCAGCCAAAAGCGCTCTGGTTGGCGGCCGACGCGATAATGCCCACGAATTTTTCTTCCCGGTCACGGAATTCCAGCAGGGAAATCTGACGGTTGATCTGCTCAAATTCAGGGATCTGTGTATTCCAGGAAAAAGCCGCACCGTATATCATGCCCACAATGCCGAATTCCGGATGGTTCACATGCAGGAAATCGCCCCAGTCCGTATTCAGCAAGCCGATGGAATGGTATTTTACGGCATAGGTGCACATCCGCTTAATATTTTCATAGGAATTTTCAATCAGATATACAAACTGGTTCCAGCCGCAGGCTCCCGGACAGGAATACTGCACCGCTCCCGCATCAGCCAGCCATTTCGTTTCCTCCTCGCGCTGATACTTTGCATAGCCCCAGTTCAGGCACACGGTTTCTTCGGGAAGCTCCTTTATCATCTCAGGAAAACCGCAGATGACATCGCCCCAGAACATGGGACGCCTGCCGTTCTCCACCAGGAATTCGCAGAGCGCCTTTACGAAATCAATGTAAATCCGATCCACGCCCTTTTCCCGGGCCGCTTCCCTGCTCTTTCCTTTTCCCAGATCAAAGGTTTCGTCCGCACATATGTTAAACTGCTTTGAAGTAAAAAGAGGCATGAACTCCGCGATTTTGCCTTTGATAAATTCCAGGCTTTCCGGATCCGTCACATTAATGGTATGATGGTGCATCCTTCCCCGCAGGGAAAAAGGCATTTTCTCCGAATCCTCCAGCTCGCACAGATGGGAGTAGCCCTGGGAGCTGAGCACCTTGTAGAGATGGCCGAAGCAGGACAGGGAAGGCACCAGCTCTATCCCCCTCTCGGCGCAGTACCGATCCAGCTCCAGTATTTCAGCTGCGGTCAGCGGCGTATCATCCCGCCAGATTTCACTGAAATCACGGAACAGGAAGGTGTGCTCAATATACAGCTGAAGCTGGTTCATTTTATAATACGCCATTTTATCGGCCATTTTTTTCAGGAAGGACAGCTTTGGCACCCGTCCTCTGGTAATGTCATGGTAAAACCCTCTGTTGGGGATGTCCGGCTCGTCCTCAATGGTAACGGCAGGAAGCACGGCCCCGCACTGCGCCGCCATCTGCAGCAGGGTCTGGCAGCCGTACCATACGCCGGCCTCCCCGCCTGTAATACGCACGTTTTTTTCATCCACAGTGAGCCGGTAGCTTTGAGGCGCCATCTCCTCCGACTGCGACAAAATAACATCGCCCGGGCGGCCCGTCCCTCTGGTCAGCGCAGGGGCAAAGCCCAGCTCCTCCTTCAGCGCCTCCACAGCCAGCTTTGCCTGGGCGGTCAGCTTTTCGCCGCAGGACGGCTCCAGCACCACATAGCTTTCATAGGACAGCATAAAATGGCTGTCCGGTTCTCCAAATTCGATGTTTTTAGGTTGCGGTATCAGATACATGTTCCCTCTCCTTTTGCTCGTATAATTTTTGTATTGTTTTCGGAAAGCTTTGTAAACGCGGCCAAACCGCAGGGGCACAGCTCCTTATATTTTGTTACTGTTCACCCCGTGACCAGTAACTATATTTTTCCTTCAGCAAAGGAATGCCGTATTCCCTCGGCGTGCCTGCCAGACGGTCCAGATAAGCCTCCAGATGGCCCCGGCAGTGCTCCGGCCCTCCCTCGCGCATGACGGTCCACATGGGGTCCGCATCATAGGCTGAGGTTTTCATCATTTCATCATTCCAGTCCAGTATCATCCTGGCCCCGCGGGCACACAGCTCAGGACGCTCCTCTGCCAGGTTGTGCTGCTCATGGGGATCCGTCTCAAGATCAAAGAGCATTTCATCCGGAAGCAGATGATAGCCGCCATGTACCGTACGGATATAAATATAGTTGTCAAAGCGCACGCTTCTCTGGCACACATGGGCGCACTGGGTCAGCACCTCACAGGGCCTGGAGCAGTCCTTCCCCTCCCGCAGCGCGGCCGCAAAGGAAACGCCGTCATAACGGTAATTTCCAAAGGTCTGTGTCCCCAGAAGCTCCTGTACGGTAGGCAGCAGATCCACATTATCATGGAAGCCCGTCACCCGTTTTCCACCCTCCACGCCGGGCCAGCGGATGATCATGGGAATCCGGCATACCGGCTCGTCCGCCATGCCGTGTTCTCCGTATACGCCGAACTCGCCCAGATCCTCTCCGTGATCCGCCGTGATAATGATTGCCAGATTTTCATCATAAAGCCCATGGGACTTCAGATAATCCAGAACCATTCCGATATTGTCGTCCGTATAGCGAACCCCGTCGTCATACAGATCAATCAGATGCTTCGCCGCCTCCCTGTCCTCCAGCCTGCCCGGATGCTTGGGCCACTGAGGGAAGGTATCGTCATTCCACATATTGATTTCATTGGCGCAGTGAGGCCCGATATGAAGCAGGTGCTCCCTGAAAACATCATCGGTAATCCAGTCGTCCGGCAGCGGCGTCCCCTGGAAATGGCTCTCATAATCCGCAGGCGTGCGGTAAGGAGTATGGGGATCCCAGTAATGCACATGCAGCATCCAGTTATCCTCCTCCCCATTTCTTTCCAGCCAGTCCAGCACATGGGGCGTCACCATTTCCGCGGATTCCCCTCCCCGGTTCCCCACATTGAAGCATTCATGAAAACCAGCGTTGAACCACCAGGCCGAATGACGCTCCGCAAAGGTGGAAAAGGACACCGTATGAAAGCCTGCCCGCCGAAACTGCATGAACAGCCCGTTCTCCGACATCAGATCCGTAAAGCCCCTGCTTTCCCCCTGCAGACGCATATCCGCCGCTGTGCCGCCGTGTCCCACGATTCCGTTATGGATGCCGTACTGCCCGGAAATCAGCGATGCCCGGGAAGGCAGGCAGGGCGCATTGGGACAATAATAGCGGTCAAAGCAGACGCCCTCCTCCGCCACGCTGTCCATCACCGGCGTGGTATCCCTGCCGTACCCGTAACAGCCCATATGATCCGCCCTCAGGGTATCAATATCAAACATTATTACTCTCATTGCATTTTCTCCCTTTTCTCATTGTGTCTTCACATAATCAGGTTAATTTCCAGCTGTTTTTCCCTTCACAGTCCGGCCTACCGTTTCGCCCGCATATCCGAGGGCGTGGTATTATAATAGCTGTGAAAATGCTGGTAAAAATAATTCATATTGGAATAACCCACATCCGCCGCGATCACCGCGATTTTTTCATCAGAATTCAGGATTCTTTCCTTCGCCACATAGAGGCGGTAGCACATGAGATATTCCGAAAATTTCATCCCCGTTTCCTTAATGAAAATCTGCCCCAGATAAGTGGAATTCATCTTGAATTTGTCAGCAATGCTTTTCAGTGAAATGCGGCCGCCATATTCAACCCTCACCATCATGACAATTTTATGGATCAGCGGCGACATGGCGCCATAGTCCATATTCAGCACCGGATCACAGTTCTTTTTTTCATCCTCTTCCGGAAGCGTTCCGTGAAGCCTCTCCACGATTATTTTTTTCACAACCTCAAGAAGCTTCTTTTTTTCTACCGGCTTAAGCAGGTAGTCCAGCGCACCGCAGCGGATGGCCTCGCAGGCATAGCTGAATTCATCATAGCCGCTCATCATCACATAATTGGAATGCACCCCCAGGTTATTCAGGCAGTTGATCACCTCATATCCCTTGTCGTTTCCGATACACACATCCATCAGGCAGATATCCGGCCTCCAGTCAAGGATGTGCGACATCACCTCCATGGAACTCCGGGCCGTCTCAATCCTGCCGAAGCCCAGGCTTTTCCAGTCCAGAAGACGCTTGATGCCTTCCAGAATATTCGGTTCATCATCCACAATCACTAATGTATACAACAGTTCCCCTCCTTTCCTGCCTGTGTCGGAATAAAGACGGAAATACGCGCCCCTCCCTCCGGGTTATTCCCGATTTCCATAGTAAAATTCTCTCCATAAAAATATTTCAGCCTCATATATACGTTCCGAAGCCCGATATCCGCATCCGGATCATCGCTTCCCTCATACATATTTTTCCTTGTGGCCTCCAGCCGTTCCGGGGCAATTCCCAGGCCGTTGTCCGCCATCAGCACCCTGACGCCCCCGCCCTCAGGCTTTATCTCCAGGATCAGCAGATTGAATTCCGAGTCCCTGTCAAAGCCGTGGGTAAAAAAATTCTCCGCCAGGGGCTGCAGCCAGAAGCTCAGCGTACGTACCTCTTCCGCCTCCTTTTCCACCTCCAGCTGGTAAACGAAATTCCCCGCAAACCGAAGCGACATAATCCGCAGATACATCTCCAGCAGCTCCACTTCCTCCTTCATGCTGATCACATCCGGACAGTGGACTATCATACGATAAAGCGTCCCCAGCTGGGTAATCGCCTCCGCAGTCTCCTCATCCCCCCACATCAGCGCCTTGGAGCGTATGCTTTCCAGCGTATTATACAAAAAATGCGGGTTGATCTGATGCTTCAGGGCGCGCATGGCCGCCTCCTGCTGCTTCAGCTTCAGTATGTATTCCGTCCGGATATAGCCCTCCAGCTTCTGGCTCACATCCTTAAGGGCAATCGCGATCCTCCCGTATTCATTTTTATTCTCCTCATGGATATCCAGATTCTTCGCCACAGAAAAATCACCATTTTCCATAGCCCCCAGCATCTGCATGATATTGGAAAGGAACCGGGCGTCATTGCGTATTCCCACAAAAGAAACCAACAACGCTCCCCCCGCCAGGATAATGAGGACAAGGCTTGTTGCAATCAGGGCCCTTCTGTTCAAATCCCAGATCGTATTACTGTTAATCACTGAAATATATGAAAAATCATACTGGCTGGAAGGAAACACCGTATAAAAAATACGCTCATACCTGTTCCCATAGAACCAGCCCTGGCTTTCCTCCATATTCGCCGCAGCCCTGAGCCACTTCATCTCCTTTTCCTGCCTGTAATCCGCATGAAGTACCTTGTCCCCCTGCATGACAGCCCAGGCCCCCGAAAGGCCCACTCCCCGAAGCAGCTCGTCCCGATCCACCCAGAAGGTAATAGAACCCAGCTGCCTGCTGATGGAATCCGGATCCCGTATTTCAAAAGAAGACAGCATCATATTACCGAATCCCGGAATTTTCATTGCCTCCTCTTCCGATTTCAGGCCAAAGGTAACATGGATATCCCCGGAAACCCGATCCAGCCATACCGCCTTCGTCCCCTCCCCGGAAACAAAGGTAACGCCTCTCACCTGAATCCTTCTGTTAACAAACAGCTTCTTCATATCCCCCGGCATATAGGCTATCTGCGCGGAAGAGGACTTACTGTTCCCCAGCCTCTTATGCACATATCCGGCCTCCGTCTCCGCCGTAAATAAAGCCCTCGCATCCTGCATCATCTTACGGCTGGCATAGCAGCTCTCAATATATTCATTGAGCTGATCCTTCACCGTGCCGATTTTCTTCTCAACCACGGAAAAGGCATCCTGCGCCTCCTGCCTCTGCTGCGCCGCCCAAATCGTGGTAAAAAAAACCGAAACGCCCAGAAAACACAACATGCACAATACCAGAATCGCCGCCGCATTTCCCAGAAACTTCCGCCTGTATACCTTTATCTTCAAAAAAGAAATACTATGCTTCCTCATCCCGGCTCCCTTTTCTTCCTGCTTTCCCCGTATGCAACTTTCCGCTTACAGTTCTTTTCTTTACCGCCACTACCATTATACTGTCAAAAACTTCCGCCCACAAGAAAAGGTTATACTTTCAAATGTTTTGTCAAAATTCCCCTGACAATCCCCCAATTTCGAAGCGCCAATACCACAATCTGCCCAACATCAGTGAAAATCCAATCTCTCCTCCGCAGGTTGGACAGAAACAAACCTCCCCGCCGTGAACGTTGGGAGTCCGAACTTCACGCCGGGGAGGCTTGTTTCTAAAGATCACCGCAAGTACACGATTTCACTTTATTTAAAGAACTCATTAATCTGCTTCTGTGCTTCTCCGATAATCGTATCCAGACCGGAATTCTTTAATTCTTCCAGACATTTCGGAACGGTCGTTTCCGGATCAGACGCACCTGTCAGCATATCATATTTATATTTATCCCAAACTGCCTGGCAGTTTGCAACTTCATTCTGGATGTTTGTGATATCCAGTGCAAAACCAAGACATACGGAGGAAGATGCTTCCTCGTTCTGTTTCCTTACCTGCTCCCACTGCTGAGGATCCGCATCCTCTGTAATGGACATATTGAAGAAGGTGCCCTGTGTGTATGCAGCCAGCGGCCAGTCGTCCCTGAGCTTCTTAATCACGCCGTCGCTCACATATTCGAAGGTATTGCCTTCCACGCCGTAAGCCAGCATGTCACGGAATTTGGAATCGCTGTTAACCAGTTCAAGAACCTTCAGACATTCCTCTTTGTATTTGGAGTTAACGGAAATAGCGTTCATGGAACCCTGGATGGTTTCTGTGGAATACATAGGTCCGAAAACCTTGAATACATCGTATTTCTCAACGCCGTTCAGCGTCTGCCAGGTAGCTGCCGCGCTCGGCCAGCCCTGTGCGGAGGAGAAAGGAAGCTTCTTGGGAATTTCCGTCAGGACGTTTGCATCGGGATTCACGATTCCGTCCATATACCACTGATGCAGCAGCTTCAGGTTATCCATGATATCCTGCTGTTCCAGCGTGCAGACTACGGTACGGGACTCATCATCGATTTTTACGCCGATAGGCTGAAGGCCTGCGGTAAGTCCGTCATATTCATTGAAAAATCCGTTGAACGGGCTGCCCTGCGCCATCTGCAGAGGATAGAAGCTCTTTCCTTCGCCTTCCTTCATCGCACGGAAGGGAGCGTCCAGATCCTTCATGGTCTTGATGGATTCCAGGTCGATATTGTATTTCTGTACATACTGGTCATCGAAATACCAGAACTGGGTAATGGAGGAATCCTTGTAGCTGGGCACTCCGTATACGTTTCCGCCGATTGTAACGCCGTTCCACAGTTCTTCCGGGATAAAGCTGTAAAGATCCGGGGTTGTGGTCTGCACCATATCGGTCAGGTTCTCAAATGCGCCCAGGTTGATAAACTTACTGTAGTTGGTGTTGTTGGTAAACATCATGTCGAAATACTCGCCGGAATTGACAATAGTATTCATCTTCTGATCGTAATCGCCCCAGCCTGCCACCTTGATATCAATTTTAACACCCAGCTTTTCCACCAGGTAATCATTGATATTTGCCAGACAGTCCGTATAGTCGCTGGGAGTGGTGCCGCCCACCGTCCACCAGATCAGGGTGGGGATATCGCCGCTTGCTTTATCTGTGGAAGCGCTTGTATCCGCAGTGCTCTCTGCCGCAGGTGTAGACTCAGCCCCGCCTGCTTCCCCCGTTGCCGCACCGGCGCCGGATTCTGTTTTGGAACCGCAGCCTGCCAGCATACCAACACTGAGTATACAGGAAAGACCGATAGCCAATAGTTTCTGAACCGTGTTCTTTTTCATAGTAACCTCCTTAAAGTTTGATTTATATCAACCGGCGGCCCATCCCGCCGGGATGATAACATAAAATTATCTGTGATCAGCCTTTTACCGCGCCGACCGTAAGACCGGAAATGAAATACTTCTGGAAGAACGGGTAGGCACATGCGATGGGCAATACGATAACCACCACAATAGCCATACGTGCCGCTTCCTTGGGCATGTTCGCCACCGTATCCGCCATGCTCGCCCCCATAGTTGCCGCATTCTGGGCCAGCATATTCACATTCGTCATGATGGCGTTCAGCAGAGCCTGCAGGGAATACAGACGCTGGTCATCGATATACAGCATGGACTGGTACCAGTCATTCCAGTATGCAAAGCAGAGGAACAGCCCGATTGTTGCAAGCACCGGCAGGGAAATGGGAAGGACAATTTTGAAAAATATCGTAAACTGCCTTGCCCCGTCCATCTTGGCCGATTCAATCAGCTCCTCAGGAACCGTGGTTTTGAAAAAGGTCCTGCAGATAACCACATTGAAGGAAGAGACGGCCAGCGGCAGTATCAGCGCCCACACCGTATCCTTCAGACCCAGCAGCTGGGAGGTGATAAAGTAGGTGGATACCAGGCCTCCGTTGAATACCATGGGGATAAACACCACCATTGTGAGGAAACCGTTCAGCTTATAGCCGGGACGGGAAAGCACATATCCCATCAGCGTGGTGAGCAGGATTCCCAGCACCGTACCGAATATGGTGACGAAAAGGGAAACGCTCAGCGCCCTGATGATCAGCGTGCTCTGTGTTGCCAGATAGGAATATCCTTCAAAGGATACGATCTTCGGAATAAGATGGTATCCGTAATCCGTAATGGAAGCCTCTGCGGACAGAGAGATGGCAATAACTAGCAAAACGGGAATAATACATACCAGCGCCATCAGGAGGAACATGAGATTCAGCAGAACATTGGCCTTATTGGACACCCTGTTGAAGCGGTCGAATCCGTCCGGCTCATTTTTTCTTTTCTTTTTGATAGTTTCAGCCATGAGGCACCTCCTTAAATCATAGCGCTTTCGCGGTCAACCTTACGCACAATGGCATTGGCTGTCAGAATGGTGATACAGCCCGCCACCGACTGCACAAACGCGGCTGCGGAGGCCATGCCCGTGGTGGATGATTTCAGCTGCTTGAATACGAATACATCCAATGTATAGGAAACATTATACAGAGAATTGGAATCACGGGGCACCTGATAGAACAGGCCGAAATCGGAGTAGAAAATACGTCCCACCGCCATGATGAACATCATGATAATAACTGTCTTCATCAGCGGAAGCGTCACATATCTCATCTGCTGCCACACGGTAGCGCCGTCTATGCCGGCCGCTTCATAATAGGTCTTGTCAATCCCCGTAATTGTGGCAAGATAAACCACCATGCTGTAGCCCAGATTCTTCCACATATACATGAAAATCAAAAACGGCGGCCACAGCTTCGGTTCCATATACCACTGATGCGGGTCCTTGCCCATTGACTCCAGAAGGCTGTTAAGCAGTCCCTTGTCAAAGCTTAAGAACGCCCAGACCAGCGCGGTTACAACAACCCAGGAAAGGAAATAGGGCATGAACATCGCAGTCTGATAAACCTTGGCCATTTTCTTGTTATGCAGCTGCCCGATGAGCAGCGCCATCGTTACGGGAACAACAATATTGAGTATGATAAACGCGATATTATACAGAATTGTGTTTCGAAGGATAATCCAGATGTCTCCTGCGGAAAACAGGAATTTAAAATTTTGAAAACCAATCCAGTCGCTCTGAATAATACTTTGCAGGAACCCTCCCTTAATCTTGTAATCCTTAAATGCAATAATAATACCGAACATCGGCATAAATGCGAACAGGAAATACCAGATAGTCGTGGGGAGCGCCAGAACGGTAAGCTCCGTATCATCACGTGTCCAACGTCTTTTCTTTTTTTTCGTTACGTCCTTTGCAGCCATGTGAAACCTCCCTTTCTATTTGCTTGACGGCGTTCAAAGGGGTCTGATCGAAAGTCCGCCGTCCTCCCGTTTCCCGTCAGCCGGCCTGCCGGAAAACAGCCGCCGGAAACGCGTACGCCTCATTCTTCTGCTGGGGAGCTATTAAGCTCCTTACTTCCGGCCGCTTTATGAATTAATTATAAACTATGCATTTCGCCATTACTATCTAACATTTCTTATATAGTAGTCTAAAAACAATATGTTAATTTTAAAATTTGCCTTCATATTTTTATACATATTGCACAACGATTATAGAATAATCCCCTATTTTCCTTATCTTTAATTTGTGTAACTTTTTTAGTACCCTATCTAACGTTTCTGATATAGACATTCTCCTCCCCGCCCGCCTATACTGATTATAAGAAACGCGGCCATCCCCGGGAATTTGTTGCTGCCCCGACTCCACTTGGATTCCGGGGGAGGCCGCCACAGAACAGGAGGGCTATCTATGCCGCAACCCAATATTTTGCTGATAACCACAGACCAACAGCGCTTTGACACTATCAACGCCTGGGGCAACACCCACATTTTTACGCCGCATCTGAATTATATGGCCGCCATGGGAACCAGCTACCGCAGCTGCTATGCCTGCTGCCCCATCTGCGTTCCTTCCCGCACCACCATCATGACCGGGCTGCACGGCTATGAAAGCGGCGTGGTCTCCAATGCCACCCACGAAACCGTAATGCGCGAGCAGACCCGCCTGCGCCGCACGCTCCCGGCGCTGCTCACGGATGCGGGCTATCAGACCTGCGCCAAAGGGAAAATGCATTTTGAACCGGCCCGCGCCTGCTATGGCTTCGAACAGATGACTCTTCCCTTAGACTACATGCGCCAGTATGACCGGAAAGCCGAAACCGCCCGCCCCAAAGCGCACGGCATCGGCGAGTGCGAGATGGAACCGGTCATTTCCACAGTGGAGGTAAAAGACAGCATCACCACCTGGATCGTTGACCAGTCCATCGATTTCCTGGAAACCAGGGATACCACCCGCCCTTTTTTCCTCTGGACCAGCTTTACCAAGCCCCATCCTCCCTTTGATCCCTGCCGGGACTTCTGGAGCCTTTATGAAAATATTCCCATGCCCGAGCCTGTTTACGGCGGCTGGTCCCGCGACCTTGCCGGGACGCCCCAGGGCTTCCTGGCAGGCGCTTATGAAAATACGAACATGCATCTGTTCGGTCCCAGGCAGCTGGAAGCATCAAGACGGGCCTATTATGCCTGCATCACCCAGATCGACTATGCCTTGGGCCGCCTTTTCGGCGCCATGCGGGAAAACGATCTGTTCCGGAACACCTGGATCATCTTCACCTCCGATCATGGGGAAATGCTGGGGGATCACCACATGTCCCAGAAAAACCTGTTCTTTGAAGGCTCGGCCCATGTGCCGCTGCTCATTGTCCCGCCCTCAGGAAGCGGCATCCCCCACAACCTGACTGTGGACAGCCTGACGGAAATTGCCGATATATATCCCACCATCCTTGAGCTGGCGGGCGTCACGCCTCCGGAGGGCATCACCGGCCGCAGCCTCCTGGCGCCGGAAAAGCTGCCAAAGGACCGTGTTTTTTATGGAGACAGCCTGCACACCAACTTCTGCGTCATGAAGGACCGGGTCAAGCTGGTATACACCACCTGCGGAGACCATACCCTGCTCTTCGATCTGAATTCAGACCCTATGGAGCGCAACAACCTCTCCACAGATCCTGCATGGCAGGAAAAGAAGAATGAACTGTGGCGGCTCCTGCTGAAGCACACCGCCGAAACCGCCCCTGAAGTTCTGGAAAAAAATGAGGACAATGACTGCTGCGATCCGTCCGCCCTGCGCTTCCATACCACCCGGCCGCCCCGCTTCCCCGGTGATATGCCCGGACGCTGGTTCGGCTTCCACTACCATGATTACTCAGTGGATACCTTTCACTGAATTAGACCAGCCATCCGGCCGGCACGCTTCCGGCCTGCCGCCTTCTCCATTTTGCAGGCAGCTCCTGGACATTTCCGTTGTAAAAAAAGAAAAGCCTCCGACCCTTCCTCTGTCAGCAGGGGAAGCGGCCGGAGACTTTTTTTGTGCGTCCGGCGCACATTAAATACCGTCCCGGCGGGTACAAATACCTGCCGGACGGTTATATCTGCCTTACTTAGCTGTCGTTTTTTTCTGTCTGAAATTCAGTTGCATATATATCCGGGCTTATATCCGGCGGCTGCCGTCCGCCGCACTGCATCCGGTCTTTGATTCCGTCATCGCGCCGGCGGGTATTTCATCCATCCAGTAAGCGCTCGTGCCCGCGTACATACCCTTTCCATCACGGATCTCTACACGGATATAGCCTTCCTTTCCGGATAACTCAAATTCCGCCTCCGTAATGGTCTCGCCTTTGCCGGCCAGCTTCTTATAACAATTCCGCCCTTCCTGGATAACGAAGATTTTTTCCACAGGAGAGGTCTTTACCACCAGCTTCCTGTCACGGATATAAGCCTCCTTAATTTCCGGCCCCATGGAAAAATAGAAATCTCCCTTTTCCAGGGCTTCCATCACCGCGCCGTATTCCAGCTTCTCCGCCTTCACCATAGTAAAGCCGCCGAAGGAATCACACAGCGGCGAATCAAAAGGAAAGCTGTTATGGTTATCATCGGTCGCCACCGTATAAATCCGCTGGCCTGTGCGCAGCATTTCATCATAGGACTGAGGGTTGAAGCCATACAGCCCGTCATGCTCACAGCCGTGGTTATAGATTTCCATCGCCCACAGCCCGCGCAGATCCTTATAATCCTCATAGGTCTGCAGCGACCAGTAAGGATGATTATAGCAGCAAAGGAAGCCCTCTGCCTTCATCAGCTCAATATAGCCGTTGATGTACTCCGTATCACTATAACGTTTTAAAGGAAGCGCAATTTTTTCTTTCTTCTCCCGCCGCTCCGGGTGCTTATCATAAAAATTAAAATGATACACCTTAAGCGTGGGCCAGGCATTCTCATGGGCGCTGAACTGATTGATATCCGCCTCAAAAGCAGCGATACTCAAAAACCTGTCATCATCCAGCTCCTCATGCTTACAGTACTGCCTGTGATCCGTAAAGGCCACAATGGAATACCCTTCCTTCTGATACGCCTCCTTCACCTGCTCTGGCGTCAGCGCCCCATCCGAAACCACCGTATGGCAATGCAGATTCGCTTTGTAAAAATTCCCCTTTTCAGGCAATAAATAAAATGTTCCCATGCCCTGCACTCCTTTTTCCCGCCCTTACCGGCTATTTTTTCACCCTGATCTGACAGTAATCCAGCACAAGCTCACAGAATACCGCATTGGCCCAGGAAAACCATTCTCTCGTATATTTGGAAGGATCGTCCACGTGGAAGCCCTCGTGCATCATTCCCTTGCCGCCGTCCGTATCACGCATCAGCTGCAGCAGACGCAGCTTTTCTTCCCTCGATGCCTCCGTCAGCCCCTGGATTGCCAGCCCTATATGCCAGATATAATAAGGAGGCACATGGGGACTGCCGATTCCGGCCGCCGCTTTTCCCTTGAAATAATAAGGATTTCCCTCACTCAGGATAAAACGCCTCGTGTTCTCCATCACTTCCCTGTCGCCCTCATAGCCCAGATACTCCATGGCAAGGAGACTCGGCACATTGGCATCATCCATCAGCAGATACTGCCCGTAGCCATCCGTTTCATACGCATAAATTCTTCCGTAATACTCATTTTTAATCACGGCGAGCGTCTCTATGGCATTCCTGACCTCCTGCCGGAAGCTCTCAGCCTCTGCCGCCAGCTCCTTATCCTTCAGGACCTCCCCGGCAATTTCCGCCAGATAACCAAGCACCACCGACGCAAACATATTGGAAGGAATCAGATAACCATATGTACAGGCGTCATCGCTGGGACGGAAGCCCGACCAGATCAGCCCGGTCCCGGACTTCACCAACGCGCCCTTCCCGTTCCTGGAAAGCGTGTCCGTAAAATAACAGCCCTTCCTCACAAAACTGTAAGGCGATTCCTCCTCATGATGCTGCTCCGTCCGCCACACCTTGAGGATCCTGCGCACCCCCTTTACAAACGTCTCGTCAAACTGATCCGTCCGCCCCATATTTTTCCATACCAGATAAGAAAGCTGGATAGGATAACACAGAGAATCCAGCTCATATTTCCTCTCCCAGATCCAGGGCCCCATATCCGTCTCATCATGCTCCCAGCAGTTCCCGTTGGCCTCCTGGTTAAACGCATTCGCATACGGATCCAGATTTACATAGAAAAACTGCTTTTTCACCAGCCCCACCAGCATATCCGCGATATCGCCGTCCTCGCCGGCAGCCATCAGATAAGGCCGTATCTGCGCCACGCTGTCACGCAGCCACATGGCCGGAATATCCCCCGTAATAATATATGTAGTTTTGTCAGGCAGCCTCTTCACCGTAGTATCCAGCGTATTGGTAAAACAGTTCACAAACAGCTGCACCATCTTCGGATCCTCCGGGAAATTCTCCTCCACCCTCTTAATCAGTTTAAGCAATGCTTCAGGCAGCATCTTCTCCATCCTGGCTTCCTCCTTCTCTGCGCCGGTCCCCCGGCCCTCTGCTCCAATACCGCCGCTCCTTCAGCTTCTCGCTTCTAAAGCCGGGCGCCGGCACAACACTGCCATATTACCACAAACCAAAATCTTATCCTATCACACAAACCTCATTTTACATATCAAAAATAATAGATTATCCCCTGTATTTTTACACCACAGCCGGACATACCACCCCGGCTTACCATTCCCCAATCAACGGCCTGGGATAAAGCCACCATTTTTCAAAGTCCATACCATACTGAGAACTGCATATATTATTATCTTTCGGGTAATCATAGCCCGTCCACTTATGATAGCTCTCCACGATCCTGTCCAGAAGCTCAGAATCCATAGTCTCACAGAACTCCCTGCAGTTCTCCACCAATCCCTCCGGCTTGTTCTCCACACCCGCCACCGTATCCTCCAGCCTGCGGTTAGACGGGAACAACACCCGGTTCTCCTGCAGCACCAGCCGATACAACGCATAAACAATCTCACTCGCCGTCCGGATCTTCATATACCCATCCGGTTTACAACACTTCCAGAAATAATTATAATTCAGCTGCAGATCACTGTAAAAAGAAAGCAGCTTCTCCTCCCGCTCCCTCTCCTGAAACACCGGAATCCTTGCCACAATCCCCTCAATCTCCGGATCACTGGAAAAAAGCACCCTCGACTTCACAAAAGAATTCCTCGTAGGCTCACTGCCCTTCTCCGCCGCCTGCATCAGGTACTCCTTCGTCATATACTTAATATCGAAATAACCGCCTTCATATGTACATTCAAAAATACACTCCGCCGTCCGGTTCTCCCTCATACGCTCCTCAAAATACTCCGGCGTCACAATAACCATGGCATCCAGATCCGAATCAACCCGTTCTACCCCCTTAGCCACAGAACCGCCGAATACCAGCGCAATCACCTCATCCCTCCCCCGGAACATATCCTCCAGTATCTTCAGTGACTCCTCATGATGCTTATACATACCCGTTCCTCTCCTCAATCCTTCTTATTTTTATTCATACATACGGTTAAAAAAATACCCGTCACCCCCACTATAAACGATACCCCACCCGCTTTCAATACCCCTCTTTTTAATTTTTCCATAATTTTCTCTTTCTAGTTTATCCACAACCTACGCCGCCTGCCGCTGTGGGTATTGCGCCCGGGGAGGGGCTGGTCCTGCGGCTCCCCCCCCTCCCCTCAGAACGCAGGACCGGCCCCTCTCCGGGCGCAATACCCACAGCGGCAGGCCCACACCCCCATTACATAAATCAGAAATAGTAACAATTATCATTTCCCTATTGACATCTTCCTGAAAACATGTATAATGAAACATGTAAACAGCATATGCCAATTACACAAGCCGGAAACAAGAGGTGAAATTATGCCGCGTCCCATCAAGGAACGAAACGTCTGCTGCCTGCCCAAGTCATGTACCTTCGGGCCCCTGAACAGCACGGAAACAGAAGTCATATTTATGACTGTTGACGAATATGAATGTATCCGTCTGATAGATTTGAAGGGCTGTACCCAGGAGGAATGCGCGGAACGGATGACCATCGCCCGCTCCACCGTTCAGATGATTTATAATGAAGCACGCAGGAAGATGGCGGATTCCCTCGTGAACGGAAAGCTGCTCCATATCCAGGGAGGCACCTTCCGGCTCTGTGACGGAAACGGCTGCTGTCCCGCCGGTGAATGCCGGAGGCGCAAAGGCTGCAGCCAGAATTCCCCGAATAAAGATTCTCAGAAGCAAGTAACCAGTGCCGGTCAAATGCCGCCGCGTAAGCAAACCGACTGAATACCGTGGACATTTGACCCGCCCGGCCGGCGCCGGAACGATACACAGCCCGATGCCGGCATAACCAAAGGATTCCGTTGTATAACGGAGAAACAGGGAGAACATAATTATGAGTAATGTAAAATTTTTTATCTGCAGACACTGCGGCAACCAGGTGGAAATGATTCACGATGCGGGCGTTCCCGTTATCTGCTGCGGAGAACCCATGGAAGAGCTTAAGGCCAACACTGTTGACGCCAGCCTGGAAAAGCACGTTCCTGCCGTTACCGTTGAAGGCGACACCGTAAAAGTACAGGTAGGCAGCGCCGTTCACCCCATGCTGGAAGAGCATCACATTGAATGGATTTACCTGGAGCTGGAAAACGGCGGCAGCCGTAAGGCACTCTCTCCCGGCGAAGCTCCCGAAGCAGTCTTCCATACCGCCGGCGTTAAGCCCGTGGCCGTATATGCATACTGCAATCTGCACGGCCTGTGGAAAACCGAATTATAGCAGTCCCTTAAGCTTATACCTTAATCAGCCTTCTATTCATAAGCTCACAACGCTTTATGCTTTGTGAGCTTTATGGTGGTTTCCCATCCGATATCGTAAGCCGCTCAGGCTCATGGTAAAATAGACAAGTACATGTGAAAGGAATCATTAAAAATGAGTGAAAACTGCAATCACGATTGTTCGTCCTGCGGGGAATCCTGCAAGGACAGGGACCCGAAAAGCATGCTTCAGGCCCCTCATGAAATGTCCAGCATCAAAAATGTAATCGCCGTAGTCAGCGGCAAGGGCGGCGTGGGAAAATCCCTGGTGACTTCCCTGCTGGCTTCTTCCATGCAGAAGAAGGGATACCATTCCGCAGTCATTGATGCGGATATCACAGGCCCCTCCATCCCCAAAGCCTTCGGCATCCATGAAAAAGCATACGCCAACGAAATGGGGCTTATCCCCGTGAAATCCCGCGGTGGAATTGATGTCATGTCCATCAACCTGCTGCTGGACAATGATACGGATCCCGTGCTGTGGCGCGGCCCCATCATTGCGGGTGCAGTCAGCCAGTTCTGGACCGACGTTATCTGGGAAAATGTGGATTATATGTTTGTGGACATGCCTCCCGGAACCGGCGACGTTCCTCTGACCGTATTCCAGTCCCTCCCCTTAAAGGGCATCATCGTGGTGACCTCCCCTCAGGAGCTGGTTTCTGTCATCGTTGAAAAGGCTGTTAAAATGGCTGAAATGATGAACATCCCTGTTCTTGGCATTGTGGAAAACATGTCCTATTTTGAATGTCCCGACTGCAAGAGCAAACACAGTATTTTCGGCGAAAGCCATATCGATGAAATCGCCGCAAGACACGGAATTGCCTCCGTATCCAAGCTGCCCATCGACCCTGCAATTGCCTCCGCCTGTGACAAAGGGGAAATCGAAGCGGTGGACGCGCCCTGGCTTGCAGAGCTTTCCGCTTCTTTTGAAAAAATCTGTAATTAAATAACAATGGCGTAACTATTCAGCCTGCGGCCGGACTGTTACGCCATTGACCGTCCCGCTTTTTAAGTATAAAAGATTCCAAATTGTCGCCTGCCTGTAAACATAATCAGGCTCTGCGCGGCCTGTAAAAATGACAGCTTACCAAAGATTATGGTAACTGTCATTTTTTTACCCATTTTACAAAACGTTACTGTCCGGCCCGCACATTTTCTCATCCTGGATGGACAGCGACAGGAAAAAAGCTTTTGCAGGAGGATCATGCCGGACTTTTCCACAAAGCAAAAAAGGCGCTTACACCACTCAATGGTATAAACGTCTTCATCTGAATTCCATGGATTATATGCCTGACACTGCAGCTATCAAAACCCGGCATGGAATACCGGAGGTATTTACTTATAAATCTTAAAGGGGGGGGTGCTGGTGCAGCCGAAGCCGCACCAGCGAATTTTGTGGGTTGATGACTTTTCAACTTAGGTATATCATAATACATATTTATAAATTTGTCAAATATTTTTTATAAATTTTTATATAAAATATAAATTATCTAAATTTAATTTACAAATTATACCCATATATCTTTATGATGCTTCACCTGCCGCCGCACCGGACGCAGGCCTTCCCATTATTTCCATGTCACCGGACACACGCTTTCCATTTCCACCAGCTCCGCGTTAATTTCCAGACGGACGGGAATATCCTCCATGGAACGGGCCTTCATATCGATTTTATTATGAAGCAGCATGATCAGGCTCCTGCCCAGCAGCCTGCGTGGAATCCGCATGGTGGTAAGCGTGGGTTCCATTATGCTGCATATGCTCCGCCCGTCAAAGCCGATGACCGACACATCCTCCGGCACCCGGTAGCCGGCGCTTTTCAGGGCGCGGTATACGGGAATCGCCAGCACATCATTTTCCACAAGCAGCGCTGTGGGCGGCTTCACCCCGCCCTTCCACAGCAGCTCCAGATACTCCTGCGCCTTCGCTCCCCGGCAGTTTGTGACAATATCATGCTCCCTGTTCAGCTGCAGTCCCAGATCCTCCATGGCATAATGAAAATAACGCCGTCTCTCCAGCAGCGAGCTGCGTGCAGTTCCAGTGGCCACATAGCCGATTTCCCGGTGGCCCTTCTCCTGAAGGTAGCGTACGGCGGTATAAATGCCCTGCTGGCTGTTTACCGTCACGGAGCTGGCTTTCACAAACGGATCATAGCAGTCCAGCATCACATAGGGAATATCCATGGCATCCAGCTCTTTCTTCAACTCCTGGCTCATCACGTCGGCATATACGAGCATTCCCGCATATTCTTCCCTTCTTATGCTGTCCCGGAGCCGGCTGCCCTTTTCATCATACATATGGATAATGGAAAAATGATAGCCCAGATGTCTCGCTTCCCTCTCCGCCCCCTCAATAACGGGAGGGAAAAAAGCCGCCTCGTCCCCCTCGTCCTGATAATCGGACATGACAAGATAAGCGATATTCTTCATAGGAGCCGGGCTTCCTTCCTGCAGCTCCTGCGGTTCCTCCTTGATCATATACCCGTATCCCATCTCCTGAATTCTCGCCAGAAGAGAGCTGCGCAGTTCATCACTGATTCCGGGCTTATGATTCAGTACCAGTGACATCGTCGCAGTGGAAACGCCAAGCATTCCGGCCAGTTCTTTAGATTTAATTGCCACGATTCTTCCCCTCACTAAATTTATAAATTTTATTTATAATAATATTGTACCGTATTTTTAAATATTTTCAAGCATTTACAGGAATACTAATTAACAAACTTCAGCGGCGGATTTTAGCCATTTCTGCCACCACGGCAGAGCGCCGGGGAGTTTTTTCAAATATACGCAGGCAAAACGTAATTGTGAGGCAGCAATACAGTTACAGCAAAACTATACCAGAGAAAAAGGAGGAAAGATATGCAGGAAGAAAAAAGACCTTATCACGACGGCTTATCCTTTCCCAGCGCCAATATCCCCGGCATCACACCGGAATCCGCTTTTACGGACGGGTATCTGACAGCGCTTCACACCATGGATGAAGCACATTCCCGTGTCCGGATCGGCGATGACGGCAAGGCCTCCGATATGAATCCGGAAACCGAAATGTCTCCGGACGGCTGCAATCCGGTCAGCAAAGACTCGGAAATGGAACGCGCCCATGACGGCGGGGATGACATGATTTTTCCCGGCGTACTTCCCGGTATGCCCGGTGTACTTCCGGGCGGCTACGCCGGTGCGGTACCACCCTTCTATTTTCCCGGCTCCGGATCTACCCCGGGGATGTAACCCGGAAGACGGCCGCGCCCGGACAAAAAAAGCCCTGTAAGGGAGCATATCTGCAATTTGGATATGCTTCCCTTACAGGGCTTTAATTTTTTTATCCGATCATGATATCCAGGATTTCCCGGTCGGTGTCACGCATGCCGTCACGGCCCAGGCGGGCAACATTGGCAATGGTGGATTCCACCCCTTTTTTCACGATACCGTCGCCGTCCACGAATTCCTGGCCGTTCCGGTACATATAGTATCCCAGGATACCGGCATCCACAGCGGAAGCTATTTTGGCCGCGCAGGATGCCTTGGCGCCGTCGCACACGATGCCTGATACATTGGCCAGGGTATTGACCACTGTATGGATGATTTCTTCATAGCCGCCGCCCAGCAGATAAGCGATTCCGGCGCCGGCCCCTGTTCCCGCGCTCACCGCGCCGCAGTAGGCGGAAAGCCGTCCGATGCCTTCCTTCAGATGAATCGCCGTCAGATTGGAAATCAGCAGGGCGCGGTAAAGCTGCTCTTCTCCCGATCTCAATTCCCTGGCGTATTCGATAACAGGCACGGATACGGTAATCCCCTGGTTGCCGCTTCCGGAATTGATGACCACGGGAAGCTCACAGCCGTTCATCCTGGCATCAGAACCCGCGGCCGCCTTGGCCCTTGCCCGGATTTTCACATCATCTCCGTAGGCCGCAAGCAGCACCTTTCCCACGTTTGCGCCGTAGGCATGCTTCATTCCCTCTTCGGCAATGGCCATATTGTATTCTATCTGCCGATCCAGGACCTGCTTTACATCATCCAGACGGGCGGTCAGGGCAAAATCCACGATTCCTTCCATGCTGAGAGAGGATTTTGCCTCCGCCTGGGAACCTTCCTCATCCGTTCCTGCCGTCCGCAGTATCTCACCGTTTTTTTCCACCAGCACCACATTGGTATGGGAATCCGCTATGCGCACGCGGGCTTCCCGGTTTCCGGCCCACACAGTCACCGTAAGGTCAAAGGTACGGCAGCCGCCCGCCTTCTGAATCCGGATATCCGCTGTCTGCAGATAGTCCCTGATTTCTCCTCGCTGCTCCTCCGTCAGGCCCTCAAGAAGCTCCAGCTTATCCTCCGGCCTGCCGGAAACAACCCCTGCGGCTGCCGCGGCCTGGATTCCTTTCATGCCGCCCGTGTTCGGTACGATGACGCTCTTTACATTTTTTATGATATTTCCGCTGGCCTCCACCAGAAGCCGATCCGGCCTTTCCCCCAGCGTCTGCGCCGCCAGCGCCGCTGCATAGGCAATGGCAATCGGCTCCGTACACCCGAAGGCGGGCACCAGCTCCTGCTCCAGAATCCGGAGATATTCCCGGTATATGCTGCTGTTATGTTCCATGTTCGCTCCCATCTGTTTGTGCCTGTTCACATGCGCCCTGCCCGTGATATATAAACCGCATGTGTAACTGTTCAGTACCCCTCACGGTTACCCGCAGATTTCATCTATTTTTTTGAGTTCCTCCGCCGTGAAAGAGGTTCTGTGGATAATTTCAATATTTTCCGTAATCTGGGCGGGCCTGGATGCGCCTATCAGCACACTCGTCACCTCTCCGTCCCTCAGGATCCAGGACAGCGCCATCTGCGCCAGGCTCTGCCCCCTGTTTTGTGCGATTTCATTCAGGGCGCTTATCTGATCCAGACGTTCCTGCGTCAGCGCGGATTCCTTCAGGAAACGGCCGTCCCTCTTAATCCTGCTGTCCTCCGGAATCCCGTGAAGGTATTTATCCGTGAGAAGTCCCTGCGCCAGCGGACTGAAAGCGATTATACCGCAGCCGTTGGCCGCTGCAAAGGATTTCAGGCCGTCCTCTTCTATACTGCGGTCAAATATGGAATATCTGCTCTGGTTGATGATAAAAGGACACTTAAGGTCAGACAGAATCTTCATTGCCTTTTCCGTATATTCCCTGGAATAATTGGAAATTCCCGCATACAGAGCCTTCCCGCTTTTCACGATCTGATCCAAAGCCATCATCGTTTCCTCCAGCGACGTCTCCGGATCCATACGGTGGTGGTAGAAAATATCCACATAATCCACCTTCATCCGCTTCAGGCTTTCATCCAGGCTGGAAATCAGGTATTTCCGGCTGCCGCCGTCCCCGTAAGGCCCCGGCCACATATCATAGCCCGCCTTGGTGCTGATCACCATCTGGTTGCGGTAAGGGCGCATTTCACTTTCCATGATCCTTCCGAAATTCTCCTCCGCACTTCCGTAAACAGGCCCATAATTATTCGCCAGATCAAAATGGGTAATCCCGTTATCGAAAGCCGTGAAAACCAGCTGCTTCATATTGTCATAATTGTCCTTGCTTCCGAAATTGTGCCACAGCCCCAGAGAAACCGCAGGCAGCTTCAGCCCGCTGTTTCCGCAGCGGAAATAATTCATATGTTCATAACGATCTTCTTTTGCCAAATACATTTTTTACCTCCTCTATACCGCAGGTCTGCCCGCGGTACTGCAACAACCATACGTTTAAAAGTTCCATTCAGGCCTTACCTCTGCCCGCGCCCTAAAGCGTTTTTTTCCACATTCCTATATGCTTCTGGCCTCTTCCAGCACCCAGCGGACATGTTCTGCGGGCAGATCCCCTGGAATGGTGCAGTCTGCGCCCAGCAGAAAGCCTTTTTTCCCGCAGGTTTCGATCAGTTCCCTTACCGCCTTCCTGATCTCTTCCTCATTTCCTGAGTACAGCACGCCCTCCTTCCGGTTATCCAAACCGCCCAGGGCAGGCTTTCCGCCGAAAAATTCTCTTCCCGAGGGAATATCCATCTCCTCCACATACACCGCCCAGTTAATGGCTGCGGCTTCATAGTCCTGCCATACCTCCACACGGTTCTTATCCCCGCCCCAGCCGCAGCAGTGCAGAATATTATGACTGCTCAGGCCATTGGCATAATCCAGTACCTCCTTGTCAAAGGGGGTAACCAGGCTGCGGTATTCCTCCGCAGTAAACCGGAAGGTTTCCGCATTCTGCACACAGTAATAAATACCATCGCAGCCAGCTTCCTCGATCAGCCCCTTCACCAGCGCCTTCGCATCCTCCGCAATTACGCCGCAGGCATATTTCACCGCTTCCGGGTCCGCCTTGATGCAGTCCATCATTGTTTCCCAGCTCGTCTGAAGACGGAAAAAGGAAAGAGGACAAAATACATTATAAAATACACAGCACTCCCCGTCCACCGCTTTTACAATGGCGCGCGCCCGCTCAACCTGCTCCCTGATGAACTTATGCCCGCTTCCCAAAGGCTTCATATCATAAAGCTGCGACACATTCTCCATTTTTTCCAGTGTTTCATTGGGGTATCCGAAATAACCGTCGCACATGATTTTGATAAAATCCTGGTCCGTATCCCTGTACCACTTAAGATGCGCATCCACACATGCCTGCCCCAACGCCTGCTCCTGCGGAAAATGAAACCAGAATGCGCCGGGAACGTGATCCGCCTCCCTGTTTTCCAATGCTGCCAGTACTCTTTCTTTCTTGTTCATTATAATTACCCTGCCTTTTCTTATTTTAAACTGACTGTCCAGTTCCTACACAGTTACCTTTCCCCAATGCCCGCTTTCAGCTCGCCTAACAGCCCGTTCAGGCTTCCTCTCCATTAAAATCACATTCATTCAAAGCCAGCATGGCCATAGTATAAATTTTCGCCGCAGAAAGCAGTTTTTCCAGATCCAGCCCTTCGTCCGGTTCATGGGCGCCGCCGTGTCCCTTCCTGAACAGAATGCCTGCCATATCCCCTTCCCGCTCAGGCATGGATCCGATGCCATAGCCAAACGCATTGGGCAGCTTCCTGGCATACGTGCCGCCTCCCATCACATAAGGTTCAGCTGTGCATCCTGTAATTTCGTTAAATAAATCCGTCAGAAGGCCAACCTCTTTTCTGTCCTCCGGGAAATAATTCGGCGCAGAATTCCTGATAAGCTCCCATTTATATCCTCCCCGGCCGCAGTACTCCTCCAGCCCGGCCTCCAGCTTTCCCGCATCCGCCGTAATGGAATAACGGATATTAAACTGCAGCCGCGCCCGATGACCCTGAAGCCTCAGCACAGTCCCCGCGCAGGTCAGACGCCCGGAAACCTCATCTGAATAAGAGATTCCAATATGCTCCCCATAATAATCCGACGTGGCATCGGCAATAAACTGAAGCAGCTTCCGATCCCCTTCCTCCAGAAGCTTGGCCCCACACATCGCGGCCGCCAGTTCATGGACAGCATTTACACTGCCTTCAGGGAAAGCGCTGTGTCTGCTGGTTCCATACGCAGTCACCCTGATTTTCCCATCCCGGGCCTCCGCCTTCACACATTCCGGAAGCGATGCCTGCAAAGCAGCCAGCTGTCCTTCCGAAACTTCTGTCCTTTTACCAACCACCAGAACCGCCCTGTCAGGGATAATATTGCCTGCGCTTCCGCCATACAGCTCCAGCACCTCATCACTGAAGGCCCTGCCGGAAACTGCAGTCCCTTCCAATATCCCCTTTTCCCCATAACAAACCGGAAAACCACAGTCCGCGATCATAGACAACACCGGAAGCGGATATTTGGACGTGTAATACTCCAGATCCGACATCCCCCTTTCCTCATCGCACCCTGCAAAAAGACAAAGCTCATGCGCAGCCGGAAGCCCCAGCTCCCTGATACAACGCATCACATAAAGCATGGCCACTGCCGGCCCCTTATTATCCTGCGCCCCTCTGCCGATAAGATACCCATCCTTCACCACCGGCTCAAACGGCTCATAATCCCAGCCCTCCCCCAGCGGCACCACATCCAGATGATTCCACAGGCCAATCGTATTGCCCCAGTCCTGATTCTCCACACCGATGCTTCCCACATAATACTCCCGGTTCTCCGTATGGAACCCATATTTCCTTCCCATGGCAAGCATCTCATCCAGCGCATCCCTGCACCCCTGCCCAAACGGCCCCTGCTCCGCATCCGGATCCGAAATACTGGGAATCCGCACCAGCCTCTTAATATCCTCCGTCATCTCCTCCCGATGCCCGTCAAACCACTGGCTGACCTTCTCATAAATTTCACCATCATACATTTTTCCCATATAAGCTCCTATCCAGGCCCCTCCGCCAGTCAATACCGACTGCCTTCATACCAAAGACCTTATGTTATTATTATAGATACCAAACAACTTTTCTTCTATAACCAATTCCTTCAAAAACTATGCAGTTTCAATCATTTTGGCCGGCCTGCCGCATCCGCCCCATTTCCGTCTGCCCTTGGTCCGAGGGGGACTGGGGCTGTCTTCCTTCCCCGGGGCCGGGGCGGGGTATGTTCTGTTCTGTTTGAGAAAACGGCGATGTTTCTAACCGTTCCGGGAAGTCAGAATTCTGACGTCCTTAGAGGCTTGTCTGACGAACGAAGACAATTTTAGCCGCAAATCACAAACTCACTCCTGCCAAAAAAGTTACATGCGGCTAAAATCACTGAGGAGGAGTTCAGCCTCGCTGGCAGAATTCTGACTTCCCGGAACGGTTAGAAACACCCCGTTTTTGAAACAGAACAGAACATACCCCGCCCCGGCCCCGGGGGAGGAAGACAGGCCTAGCCCCCTCGGACCAAGGGCGGACGGAAACGGGGCGGATGTGGCAGGCCCTCACTACCTCATGAAGAAAAACAGCCGGACTGCTGAACAATCCGGCTGTATCCGCCACCAAAAGGAGCCTACCGGCTTCCCTTATCATATATTTCACCCAAAGCGCGGGGCGCCCTGTTGTGCTTGGAAAAGAATACAAGCAGCAGAAGCGTCAGCACATAGGGGAGAATCATTACCAGATCCTGATAGCTGCTGGGCATTTCCAGCATCTGCACGATGCGGTAGCCGCCGGAACGGGCAAACCCGAACAGCAGGCAGGCTCCCAGTGTGGGGAGGATTCTCCAGTTTCCGAAAATCAGCGCGGCAATAGCCAGGTAGCCATAACCCACATAGATATTGTTGGAAAAATTCGCTGAAATGGAATAAGCGAAACAGATGCCTCCCAGCCCGGAAAGCGCGCCGGAAACCATAACCGCCACCAGCCTTACCCTGCCCACTTCAATGCCCGCCGCATCCACCGCATGGGGATTATCGCCGCAGGCACGCAGATGCATGCCGAAGCGTGTCCGGTACATCACAAACCAGGCAATGAACGCCACCACAATAATCACGATTTCAAAGGGATATACATTGGTAAATACAGCTCCCAGTATGGGTATTTTCGAGATTCCCGGCACCGTCAGCCTGCTTGACACCCCCAGCACGAATTTGTCGGAAGCCGCCCCGAATACGGTGGCATTGATTTGCTTTGTCAAAAAGGAGGTTAATGCCATGGCCAGGATATTAATCACCACGCCGCTGATGACCATATTTGCCTTGAACCGGATACACAGCAGCGCATGAATCAGTGAAAACAGCATGCCGCCAATTACGGCAAACAGCATGGCGATGTAGAAGGGAACCGCTGAATTTCCCGCAAATTTATCCGCAACGAGCACCGCGACGAGCGCGCCGGTAAAAGCGCCGAAGCCCTGCAGGCCCTCAATGGCAAGGTTGGTAATGCCGCTTTTTTCACTGTAAATACCGCCGATGGCCATGATGAAAAGCGGCAGTGCAAAGGACAGTCCGTCAATGATTACAGTATTCATTTATCCTTCCTCCCTTCCTCGTCCTTCACCCGCGACAGCAGGTAGCTGATAAACGCCGAGCATGCGGAGAACAGCAGGATGATACCCGTGATAACATCGGCAATTTCCGCCTGGATGCCCGCCGCAGAGCTCATGTAGGTACTTCCCTTGTCCACAATGGTAATCAGGAAAGAGGAGAAAATAATGCCCACAGGATTGTTGCTTCCCAGCAGTGAAACCGCAATCGCATCAAAACCGGTGCTGGAAAGCACCCTGGGCTGGATGGAAGCAAAATAGCCAAGGTAATAGGTAACGCCCGCCAGGCCTGCCAGCGCTCCGGAAATCAGCATGGTGACCACAATATTCTTTCCCACATTGATGCCCGCATAACGGGAAGCGCTGCGTGAAAAGCCCACCGCTTTCATTTCATACCCCATTTTGGTCCTGTCCAGCAGGAATTTCACGGCGAACACAGCTATAAGCGCCAGGACAAAGCCCAGGGGGATATCCATTTTCAGATTTCCCACCACCGTATCCGCCAGCGTCAGGCGCGCCGCCGGGGCAATGGCCTTTGACTGCCTGGAAACCGGATCCACATAAAAGGTATTGATACAGAAGCTGCAGACATACTGAATAATATAATTCAGCATGATGGAGGATACCACCTCATTGATATTGAATTTATATTTCAGCAGGCCGATAAGGCCGCCCACCAATGCGCCCGCCAGGATACCGATAAGCAGCACCAGAGGCTTTGACAGAACCGCGTTCAGTCCGCTGTAGCCTACCAGAATGGAGGATAAAAAGCCTGCCGCCAGCATCTGTCCGGATACGCCGATATTAAACAGGCCTGTCCGCATGGCCACCGCCACCGCAAGCGCCGCAAAAATCATGGGCGTCAGGTAATTTAAGAAGCTTAAAAAGTCGGTAAGGATGCTTTTATATCCCGCATAGGATGCCTTGGGGGCAAGGCCGCAGCCCTGCAGCAGGTTATAATAGGCTGAAAAAGGATTTTTCCCCAATACGGCAATCACCACAGCGCCTGCGATCAGGCCTATTAAAACACAGAAAACGGGAATGGTCACGCTTTGCGTCTTTTTATTTCCCAGGGTCCGGCTGATCAGTTTTTTCCAGATTGATTGTTTCTCATGCATGCCGCTTCACCCCCATCATAAATTCTCCCACTTCATTTGTGGTCAGCGTTCTGGCATCGGCAATCTTCTGTATCTTCCCATTGTAAATTACACCGATGGTATCCGCGCAGTCCATGATTTCATCCAGTTCCAGGGAAATCAGCAGTATAGCCTTTCCCTTGTCCCTTTCGCCAATCATCTGGCGGCGGATATTCTCAATTGCCCCGATATCCAGCCCCCTGGTGGGCTGGACGAAAATCATCAGATCCGATTCCTGCTCGATTTCCCTTGCGATAATCGCCTTCTGCTGATTACCGCCGCTCATGGAACGCACAACTGTCCTCAGGCCCTGGCCGCTGCGGATATCATATTTATCGATCAGATCCTCAGCATAGCTGTCAAAGGCCTTTTTATCCAGAATCCCTTTTCTGGAAAACGGCTCCCTGAAATAGCTCCTCAGCCCCAGATTTTCCGACAGGGTGAAATCCATGACAATGCCATAATTCTGTCTGTCCTCAGGGATATAGGATATTCCCTCCAACGCCCTGCGGCGGATGGATTCCTCCGTAATATCCTTCCCGTTCAGCCACACTTTTCCTTTGTGCAGGGGAAGCAGCCCGGCGATGGCGTCAGCCACCTCAATCTGCCCGTTTCCGGCCACGCCCGCGATAGCGAAAATCTCCCCGCCATGGACAGTAAAGGAAACATCCTTAACCACCTCAAAATGATCCTGATTGACCACGGTCATATGCTCCACCTTCAGAACCTCTTTTCCGAATTCAGGCTCCTTCTTGGGCGTTTCAAAGCTGACCTCGCGTCCAACCATCAGGTTGGCCATCTTCCGGGTGCTGGTTTCCTTCACATCCAGAACGTCAATCAGCCGGCCTCTGTTCAGGATAGCGCAGCGGTCGGCCACCTTCTTGATCTCTTCCAGCTTATGCGTGATCAGGATGATGGTCTTCCCGTTTTCCCGCAGCCCCTTGACGATATCCAGGAGGAACTCGATTTCCTGCGGCGTCAGCACCGCCGTAGGCTCGTCAAAAATCAGGATTTCCGCTTCCCGGTACAGCATCTTCAGAATCTCCACCCTCTGCTGGGTGGACACGTTAATATTTTCAATCACATCCGTAGGCTCCACTTCCAGCCCGTACTTCTGGGAAAGGGCGCGGATATCCTCATTGGCCTTCTTCATATCCACTGCGGGGAAAAGGCCAAGCACCTTTTTCACCGGTTCCATCCCCATGACGATATTCTCGGCTATGGTATAGTTGCTCACCAGCTTGAAATGCTGGTGAACCATACCGATATTCAGCTTCGTGGCATGATTGGGCGAAGAGATCTTTACCTTTTCCCCCCGGATATATATATCGCCCTCATCCGGCTCATACATTCCGAAAAGCATGCTCATAAGCGTTGATTTTCCCGCACCGTTCTCGCCCAGAAGGGCAAAGATTTCCCCCTTCTTTACCTGAATCGTGACATCGTCATTGGCAACAATGCCCGGGAACCGTTTGGTAATATGGCGCATTTCCACAATATAATCCGACATATATTCCCTCTCATTCCGCCGCTCTGTGGCAGCTGTATTTCCATAATATACTTAGGGGATGTCATCACCCCGTTCCTTGCTGGCATCCCCTAAATATACATGTGAATGCGGCCGCGCCGCATTCTGTGCTGTTCAATGCTGCCGCGTTTGGCGCAACAGTCTTCTGTTAAATAGAAACGGGCCGGGAATCCCGGCCCGCCTTCCCTTTCATTTCCGGAGGCAGCAAAGCGGACGGATGACTTCTATATCCGCAGGGCAGCTGCCGCAAAGGTCAAATACCCATAACAGGCCAGGCAGGCGCATTTACCGCCCCGCTGTCCGTACCGGCGCATTTGATTTACTCCGCCTTGAAATCATCGGGAGTAATTCCGTTGAAGTTGGCTGCAGGAACAATTTCTCCTGCTTTTACTTTTTCATAAGCCGCATCGATCTTGGTGATGGTATCTGCGGACAGCTGGCATCTTCCGCTTTCTTTTACATAACCGGTGGAATCGGTATCTGCGCCCAGGGTTACGTTTCCTCCCTTGAAGGAACCGTCAGCGATAGTGGTCAGCGCTCTGTCAACATTAATGCTCATTACCTTCAGTCCGCTGGTAAGGATTACGTTGGCATCTCCGTTTGCCCCGTCGTCATACTGATCAACGTCACAGCCGATGATATATACGCCTTCGGCTTCCTTGGCAGCTGTGATAACACCGTTTCCGGATGCACCGGCAGCTACGAACATGATATCCACGCCTTCGTCAATAAGCGCGTTACCAACAACCTTGCCAGTTGCTTCATCAGCAAAGGAACCTACATAATTTCCCCCTACATTCTCTCCATGTACATCAGTTCCCGCATAAGAAGGAAGTTCTACCAGTTCAACCGATTTTCCCTCGGTTTCATTTACGTATTTCACACCGCATTCAAATCCATACTGATAATTAACATTAGAAGGATAAGCTATGCCATTTACAACTGCAACTTTGTTGCTCTTAGTCTCATAAGCAGCAGCCATTCCTGCAAAGAAACCGCTCTCCTGCTCTTTAAACTGCATGGCATAAATGTTTTCTACTTCTATTGATTCCTCTACGCCTTCAGGATCGGCAGGAAAAGCATCCACCAGGATGAATTTCACATTCGGGTTGTCCTGTGCGATCTGGGCGATTCCGGCAAACTGGAAACCGCAGCATACAATAGCGTCATAATCAGCTACGATGTCGGCTACTGCCTGAACGGCTGCAGCGGTGTCGCCTGTAGGCTCTTTTACAGGAGTTACGGTAGAGGAAGGATTCTTTTCGATAAAGGAAAGAATTCCGTTGTAGTTATCCTCGTTAAAGGAACCGTCATCCACTCCTGAGGGACTGGATACAATTGCGATTTTCAGTGCCGCATTGCCGGCATCTGCGGTATCGGATGCAGCTTCACTGGAAGATGCTTCACTAGACGCTTCCACAGATTCAGCAGGCGCCGCAGTTTCCTGGGCGGGTGTGCTGCTTTCCGCAGGAGCAGTGCTGCCGGAATTGCCGCAGGCTGTCAAAGACAGTGCAAGCAGAGCAGCCATTGCAAGAGAAAGTGCTTTTTTCATAATAAAATCCTCCTTTTTTACCGTCCGAGACGGCATGTTCGAAAAAACCTAATTACAGCTAATTACAAACCAATCATAGCATTTTACCATTCAAAAAACAATGACAAAATTCCTGAAAAATTTACCTGAACGCTTTCCGCGTTACTGTTTTCCCTCCGTCCGGGCTCCTGCTGTCACAGTTCCGCCCTCCGGGATAATCCGATTTTTATGCAAAGCCAGTTTTAAATGATATCCATTACGTCCTTTACAGATTGCACGCCGATCAGCCGGATACCTTCGATTTTGGGCAGCTTGTCCAGACATACTTTGGGAAGCACACAGGTTTTGAAGCCCAGCTTTTTCGCCTCCGATACACGGATGGCAGCCTGGCTGACCGCCCTGACCTCGCCGCTCAGCCCTACCTCGCCGAAGGCAATCATCGTCTCCTCGATAGGCCGGTTGCGGAAGCTGGAAATCACAGCCATGACGATACCGAGATCGATGGCCGGCTCCTGTATTTTCATCCCGCCGGCTATATTTACATAGGCGTCGCAGCCAGATACCTGCAGCCCCAGGCGCTTTTCCAGGACCGCCATAAGCAGGTTCACCCGGTTGAAATCCGTCCCCGCCGCCTGGCGTCTGGGAAATCCGAAATTGCTCTGGCAGACCAACGCCTGAATCTCCACCAGAATGGGCCTGGTTCCCTCCAGAGAGCAGGAAACCACCGAACCGCTGGCCCCTTCCGGCTTACCGTTAAGCATGAACTCGGACGGATTTTTCACCTCGCACAGGCCTTCCTGACGCATCTCAAACACACCGATTTCGTTGGTGGATCCAAACCGGTTTTTGACGCCGCGCAGTATCCGGTAGGAGGCATGCCTGTCCCCTTCAAAATAGAGAACGGTATCCACCATATGCTCCAGCACACGGGGGCCTGCCACGGTTCCCTCCTTTGTCACATGTCCTACAATAAAAATGGAGATGCCATAGCCCTTTGCCAGCTTGAGGAAAACCCCCGTGGACTCCCTTACCTGGGAAACGCTTCCCGGCGCTGCGGAAACCTCCTCCTGGTACATGGTCTGGATAGAGTCTATAATCACGATTTCCGGCTTCTCCCTGGCAATCGCCTCTTCTATGTCCCCCAGGTTGGTTTCACACAAAAGCTGCAGGGAATCGCTGAAATTCCCGATTCTCTGCGCCCGCATTTTAATTTGCTGCAGGGACTCCTCCCCGGAAATATAAAGTACCTTTTTCTCCTTTTCGGACAGGAGCCGGCACATCTGCAGCAGCAGGGTGGATTTCCCGATTCCCGGATCTCCTCCCACAAGCACAAGGGAGCCGGCGACAATTCCGCCGCCCAGCACCCGGTCCAGCTCTCCGATTCCCGTCAGGATACGCTCTTCTTTTTCCATGGATATTTCCGCAAGAGTGGACGGCTTCTTCCCGCCGGAGGACAGCCCTACCGTGCGCTCCACGACAGCGCTCCTGGAAGCGGCCTTCCTCACCGGCTCCTCCACAAAGCTGTTCCAGGTATGGCAGCCCGGGCACTGCCCCATCCATTTGGACGACTCATAGCCACATTCCTGACAATAAAACACAGTTCCTGATTTTGCTTTCGCCATATTTAAAAAAGGGGCGGAAAACCGCCCCTGCCCTCCTGATCTTTCATTGTTAAGCAGCGCTTATTTATGGATGTCTACCTTCACTTCTCCCGCGCCTGCAAGCTCTACGGAAAGACTCAGCTTGCCGCCTAGGTTCGTGCACATCCTTCCGGCATCCTCTCCATTAATCTGCACATCGTATTCCGTATCATCCTGCAGTCCGATGGTGAGCTGTGCGTCCTCATTGCCTTCTACCACAAAGCTCACGCCGTCCTCGCTCTCCGTGAACTCAAGAACACTGGTTCCCGGAACAGATTCATAGACAAACATGCCGTTTTTCTCCAGCTTGGTCATGGTCTGGTAGGTTTTCACCTTATACAGATCTCCTTCGTGGGAAAAATCCTCCAGCTTTGCTTTTTCAGCAAGGGTATGGTTCCCAAAGCTGATGCTGCCGTCTGCCTCTGCGCGGATTAATTCATTTACTACTGCCATTTTCTTTTGTCCTCCTTCATATGGTTCCTCTCGGGGTTAACTGTTTGAAACTGTATTCTTACCGTAACCATGAAACTGCTTCACAGTTACTTTTTTACCTGAAAGGTAATCTTTCCTTCCTTACACCCTACGGTTACATTATCTCCCGGCTGAATCCTTCTCGCAAGGATTTCTTCCGCCAGGGCGTCCTCAACCATATTCTGGATGGCCCTCTTCAGGGGACGCGCCCCCATTTTCAGGTCGGAATGCTTCTCAACGATATAATTCTTGGCCGCCGGCGTAATGGTCAGCGAAATATTCAGCTGCTTTTGGCATCTGTCGGTCAGATCCTTTGAAAGCAGGGTTATAATCTGCTTCATATTTTCCTTCGTCAGGGGATGGAAAACCATGATCTCATCGATCCGGTTGATAAATTCCGGCTTAAACAGCCTTTTAACCTCTTCCATGACGCCGGACTTCATTTTCTCATAATCCTTTTTTTCATCCGTATGGGCGGTAAAGCCCAGGTTCTTCGGATCGATGATGCGCTGTGCCCCGGCATTGGAGGTCATGATAAGCACGGTATTCTTAAAGCTTACCTTCCGACCCTTGGAATCCGTAATATGCCCGTCATCCAGCACCTGGAGCAGGATATTGAATACGTCCGGATGCGCTTTTTCCACTTCGTCGAAAAGAACCACGGAATAAGGATTGCGCCGCACCTTCTCAGACAGCTGGCCGCCGTCGTCAAAGCCAACATATCCCGGAGGGGAACCGATCAGCTTGGAAACGGAATGTCCCTCCATATATTCTGACATATCGATCCGGATCAACGCATTTTCCGATCCGAACATGGCCTCTGCCAGCGCCTTGCTCAGTTCTGTTTTCCCAACGCCCGTAGGCCCCAGGAACAGGAAAGATCCGATGGGCCTTCTGGGATCCTGGAGTCCGACCCTGCCGCGGCGCATTGCGCGCGCTACGGCGCTTACGGCCTCATCCTGGCCGATAACACGCTTATGCAGTATGCTTTCCAGCTTCAGCAGCCGTTCGCTTTCCTTTTCCTCCAGCTTGCTCACCGGGATTTTGGTCCACATGGCCACCACGCCCGCAATGTCATTCTCGGTGACCTCCTGCCTTCTTAAGGCGTTCTTTTTCTCGATCCGCGCCTTCTTCTGGGCCAGCTTTTTCAACAGTTCATCCTGCTCCCGTTTCCAGACACCGGCCTGGGAAAAGGCTTCAATGCGGATGGCGCCTTCTATTTTCAAATCCAGCTCCCGGATCTCTTCGTTTAACTTCCTGATATCTTCCGGCGGCTCCATATGCTGCAAACGGACGGCTGAGGCCGCTTCGTCTATTAAATCAATCGCCTTATCAGGCAGGCGCCTGTCGTTAATATATCTGCTGGAAAGCCTTACCGCCGCCTCAATAGCCTCGGGAAGGATCTTCACCTTATGGTGATCTTCATACCTGGGAGTCACTCCCTCCAGTATGCGCACTGCCTCTTCCTCTGTGGGTTCCTCCACATTTACCGGCTGGAATCTTCTTTCCAGGGCGGCATCCTTCTCAATATATTTACGGTATTCCGTAATTGTTGTGGCGCCGATCAGCTGGATTTCCCCCCTGGCAAGGGATGGCTTCAGAATATTGGAGGCGTCAATCGCCCCCTCCGCGCCGCCTGCGCCGATCAGGGTGTGCAGCTCATCCAGGAACAGCAGGATGTTCCCATCCTCCGTCACCTCTTTGATTACCTTCTTGATACGCTCCTCAAATTCGCCTCTGTACTTGCTTCCGGCAATCATGCCTGACAAATCCAGCATGAGGACCCGTTTGTTTTTCACTGTATCCGGCACCTCGCCGGCCACAATTTTGGAAGCAAGCCCTTCCACAATTGCCGTTTTACCAACGCCCGGTTCTCCTACCAGGCAGGGATTATTCTTCGTTCTCCTGCTGAGTATCTGGATAACCCGGCTGATTTCCTCTTCTCTTCCAATAACAGGATCCAGCCTGCCGTCTCTGGCCAGCGCAGTCATATCCCTGCTGTACTGCTCCAGTGTGGCGGTGCTTCCCTTCTTTTTCTGTTTCTTAATGAGTTCTTCCTTGTACTGCCCCGGCTCCAGCCCCATAGCTGCAAGGGTATCCATATACAGCTTCTGCGGCTGAAGGCCGCAGGTGTTCAGCAGCCTGACAGCTACGTTCTCCCCTTCCCTGAGCAGGGAAAGCAGGATGTGTTCCGTTCCGGTCAGCGCGGAATTAAAACGTGCCGCCTGCCTGTGGCTTTCTTCCAGTATCGCCATGGCACGGGGCGAATAACCGTCCCTTTCCTTTACCGGAGTTTCGGAAACAGGCGCAATCAGATCCTCGATCATTTCACGGATTTCCAGTTCATTGGCTCCGTTTTCGATCAGGACTCTGGCGGCCACACCGGTTCCCTCTTCCAGGAGTCCCAGCAGGATATGCTCAGTTCCCACATAATTCTGCTTTAACTTCCTGGCGGCCTTTTCAGCCAGCATAAGGGCCGCTCTGGCCTTATCTGTATACTGTGACTGCATTATTCCAGTCCTCCATATTCTTCATAGATTTCATCAATTAAAGCATGCACTTCTTCCCGGGAAATATTCTTGCAGCTTGCTTTGGCCAGCAAAACCCGCATATCCTCCCGGGTCTCCAGCATAGCCTGCTTCTTGCCTTCATCAACGGCAATCACTGCACCTTTTCTTCTGTCTACCTTAACAAAGCCTTCCTGTTTTAATACGGTATATGCTTTATTCACGGTATGCATGTTAATTCCAATGGTGTCGGCAAGCTGCCTCACACTTGGGAGCACATCGCCTTCATGGAAGCGGTTTGTGGCTATTCCGAGAATTATCTGGTTTCTCAGCTGCATATATAAAGCTTCATCACTGTTAAAATCAATCTCTATAATCATTTCCAATCCGCATCGCTCTTCTTTCTGTTATTCATTTGTTATATTTATAGTATAACAGGGAGCACATCCTGTCAACCGCTTTTCGGTTTCCAGGCGCCGGGATATCCGTCCCGTTGTTTTGTCAGTGGAAATTTATTACAGAAACGGCTGTTTTTACGTAAACCGGCATTTGATTCAAAAAAGCCGCTGTAGTCCTACTTACTCAGCGGCTTTTTTTAACATAAGGCTGGTCCGCGGAGCGTGGCAGCCGTTATTTATCCTCAGCCCTGCACCGGCCGGTTCTGTAATCCCCGGCGGTAAGGGCGCTGTACTGTTGCGGTTATTTTAATCGTAACTGTGAGAATATTGAACAGTTATTTTAAATCAAGGAATTCGAAGTCCAGATCATCGTCTTCATCCACATCGAGGAAATTACGGGGCTTATAATCCTGAGATTTCCTGCCCTTTCCTGAGGCTTTGGAGCTTCTTCTGGGAGGTTCCTCATAGGAGACTTCATCGGGGTACATATCTTCATCGTCCTCCTCGTCGTCATCCTCTTCCTCTTCGTCATCCTCATATTCATAGCGGCTTCTTCTGCGGGAACCTCTGCCGCCGCGGGAGGCTTTGCTCATACCTCTCCTGCTTCTTCTGGGGACGTAGTCATCATCATCGTCGTCGTCCTCATCATCCTCCTCGTCTTCGTCCATGTCGTCATCGTCGTCATCCATTTCATCGTCGTCATCGTCAAATTCATCATAGCCGTCGTCATAGGTTCCCTTCAGCTTGAAAATTAAAACGGTTACGGCAACAACGAGCAGGCCTACGATGACCGCAAGAATAATGATTATCATACGAAGGCTTCCCGTCTGCTTCTCCATTTCGGCAATATTGCTTTCATTGGTCTGGGCAGCTCCGAGAAGATCGGAAACCTTATATCTCGTACCATTGATGTTGTCGTTCAGATACCAGTCATTCGTTCCGGTTCCGTCATCCGCATAGCTGACGTCATAGTCATTGGTGGACGGCGCCGTATCGGAAGGAGTCTCCGCAGGCGTTTCCTCAGGCGGCTCCGCAGGTGCAGCCGGCTGCACGGTTTCCGCTATTTCCAGCGTATCCTCGCGTACATATCCGTTGAGCGCCTTGCCGTCCTTTTCTCCGGTAATCTGATACCAGATCTTTCCTTCGCTTCCTGTGGTTTCCCCGGTTACATCCATAACATCACCGGAAGAAAGGCTTCCAACCACACTTGAATTGGTAGAGGCTTCGGAACGGACACGGGCGCTGGCGGCAATTATTTTGATTTTGGCTACCGTAGTGCCGTTTATGCCTTCCTCAGAATTTTCGTTTATAATTTCATTTAATTCTGCGTCGTCTCCTCCGGCATCTTCCGCACCTTCATTACCGCCTTCCGAATCACCGTTATTGACACTGCCCTGACTGCCCAGGCTATTGGTTGCATGTCCCGTCAGCGCTGTTTGTGCCGGCACTGCGGCGCAAAACAATATAGCTGTCAAAACTGCCGTAATCCGAAGCACTATACCTGTACTTTTCGTTTTTATCCTGTTCATTTCCTGACCCCTTTACCATTTGTGGTTTACGCCTCGTCAATAGCTTTGCCGATATCCGTACGCATATACTTATTGGCAAAGTCTACCCAGCCGGCGGCCTCATAGGCGTTGGCTCTCGCCGCCTTCAGGTCCTTGCCCGTTGCGGTGATGCCGAGAACCCTGCCGCCGTTAGTCACGATGTTCCCTTCATTGTCGAATCTGGTTCCGGCATGATAGCAGAAATAACCGTCGGCGTCTTTAAATTTCTCCAGGCCGCTTATTTTAAGGCCCTTTTCGTATTTTACCGGATAGCCCTGTGATGCCAGCACCACGCAGACCGCCGCATTGTCTTCAAACTGCAGCTCAATCTGATCCAGGGTGCCGTCAATGCACGCTTCCACTACATCTATGATATCGTTCTTCATACGCGGAAGCACCACCTGCGCTTCAGGATCCCCGAATCTTGCATTGTATTCCAGCACCCTGGGGCCTTTTTCCGTAAGCATCAGGCCGAAGAAAATAATTCCCTTAAATTCCCTTCCTTCCTCCGCCATGGCATCCACAGTGGGCTGATAGATATATTGTTTACAGAAATCATCAACTTCTTTCGTATAGAACGGAGAAGGAGAAAATGTTCCCATGCCGCCCGTATTCAGGCCCTTGTCCCCGTCGCAGGCGCGTTTATGATCCTGTGCGGAGGTCATAATTTTGATATGCTTTCCGTCAACAAAGGAAAGTACGGAAACCTCGCGTCCGGTCATGTATTCCTCCACCACCATACGGTTGCCGGCGGAACCGAACTGCTTATCCGTCATAATGCTTTTCACGCCTTCCAGCGCTTCTTCCTTTGTATTGCAGATAAGCACCCCTTTGCCCAATGCCAGCCCGTCTGCCTTCAGCACGATAGGGAAGCTGGCCGTTTCCAGGTATTCCACTGCCTTCTGCGCATCATCAAAGGTTTCATAGGCTGCTGTGGGGATGTTGTATTTTTTCATTAAATCTTTGGAAAAAGCCTTGCTTCCTTCCAGAATCGCCGCATTTTTCCTGGGGCCGAACACACGCAGCCCCGCTGCCTCAAGGACATCCACAATGCCCGCAGCCAGAGGATCATCCGGCCCTACAATCACCAGATCCACTTCCTTTTCCTTTGCGAAGGAAGCGATTTTATCAAATTCATCCACGCCCAGGGGGACGCATTCAGCCACTTCGGCAATACCTGCATTTCCAGGCGCACAGTATATTTTATCTGCTTTCGGGCTTCTGGCCACGGCTGCCGCAATCGCATGCTCCCGTCCGCCGCCGCCTACAATCAGAATTTTCATTTGTATCTCACCTTTCCGTCTTCCACACTGATTCTGCCGTTGGCAATCATATCAATCGCCTGAGGCAGAAGCTGCCATTCGGCTTCCTCCATCACACGCTGCTGAAGCGTCTTCGGTGTATCGTCCTGATGCACCTGAACGCTCTTCTGCAGGATTATCGGGCCGGTATCCGTTCCTTCATCCACAAAGTGAACGGTCGCCCCGGTCACCTTCACTCCCCTCGCCAATGCAGCTTCATGCACCTTCAGCCCATAGAAGCCCACGCCGCAGAACGACGGTATCAGGGAGGGATGGATATTGATTATACGGTTACGGTAGCTTTTTATCATGGCCGCCGGTATGGCAACCAGAAAGCCTGCAAGAACGATTAAATCCGGATGGTATTCATTGACCTTTTCCAGAAATGCCCGGTTAAAGGCCTCACGATCCGGAAAATCCTTCGGAGAGACGCAGACGGCATCAATTCCGTTCTGCTCCGCCCGGGTCAGCGCATATGCATTCTTATTGTTGCTGATGACACCTATAATTTCCGTATTGGTCAGGCTGCCGCTGCCAATGGCATCGATAACAGCCTGCAGATTGGTGCCTCCGCCGGATACACACACCAGAATTCTCAGCATAATACGACTCCCTTTTCCCCGGCTTCCACTTCACCGATCACATAAGGGGTCTCTCCTGCCTCACGGACAGCCGCCATAGCTGCTTCGACCTCTGACGGGTCCACTGCAAGCACCATGCCGATACCCATATTATATGTATTGTACATCATCTGCTCTTCAATATTTCCCTTATCAGCAAGCAGCCTGAAAATAGCAGGCACCTCATAGCTGTCCTTCCTTACAACGGCACGGACGCCGTCGGGAAGCATACGGGGAATATTCTCATAGAAGCCGCCGCCTGTAATATGGCTGCACGCTTTGATCTCAACCCCGGCATCCTTCACGGCCTTCAGAGCCTTCACATAGATCTTGGTGGGCGCAATCAGCGCTTCACCCAATGTTGTCCCCAGTTCCTCATAGTAGGTCTCCAGGGATTCCTTAGTCATTTCAAAAACCTTTCTCACCAGCGAAAAACCATTGCTGTGAACGCCGGAGCTGGCCATGCCAATCAGCACGTCTCCCGCCTTCAGCTGTTCGCCGGTAATCAGCTTCTTCTCATCAACGATGCCCACAGCGAATCCTGCAAGGTCGTATTCGTCCTCAGGATAAAAGCCGGGCATTTCCGCAGTCTCGCCGCCAATCAGGGCAGCACCCGCCTGCTTACAGCCATCCGCCACACCTTTAACGATAGTGGCGATTTTCTCAGGATAGTTCTTTCCGCATGCAATGTAGTCCAGGAAAAACAGCGGTTCGCCGCCCGCGCATGCAATGTCGTTCACACACATAGCCACGCAGTCAATACCAACCGTGTCATGCTTATCAAGAAGAAACGCAAGCTTCAGCTTCGTTCCCACGCCGTCCGTTCCGGAAACCAGTGTGGGCTTTTCCATTCCCTTAAAGCTGTCAAGGGAGAAAGCCCCGGAAAAACCGCCCAGGCCGCCCAGAACCTCCGGACGCATGGTTTCCTTCACATATTTTTTCATCAGTTCAACCGATTTATACCCTGCTTCAATATCTACACCAGCGTTCTTATAATCCATCGTATCCTCCATCGGGTACGGATCCAGTGCGCCCGGGCGCAGCTGCCGTATTCCCTGTTTTATCTTTAATTTCTGTGACTGTCCTGTCTGCTGACAGCCATATGCAAAAATCCGGGCCGAACCGTTGCCGGCGGCAGTTTTTGCTTTCAGGTTCACCGCTTCTTACGCTTAACTCAGACCTGCGGGCCTGCAAAACAGCTTCTTAATATTACTTATTATAATTCCTGTAGCCTGTTTCCTGGAGATGCGCATCCTTTTTCTGAACGCTTTCCTTCAGCCCCTGGGAGTAATCCTTCAGTTTCTGAAGCAGGGCCGCATCTGAAGTAGCAAGAATCTTAGCCGCCAGAAGCCCTGCGTTCGCGCCGCCGTTGATAGCGACCGTAGCAACCGGAATGCCGCTGGGCATCTGTACGATAGAATAAAGGGAATCCCTGCCGCCCAGAGAGGTTGTATGCATGGGAATACCAATTACCGGCATCGGGAAAATTGCGGCACACATACCAGGAAGATGTGCAGCCATACCCGCTCCTGCTATAATCACCTTAAATCCCCTGTCTTCCGCAGACTTCGCATATTCAAAAAAAACATCCGGCTCCCTGTGGGCGGAAATGATCTTCATTTCATAAGAAATCCCCAGTTCCTCCAGAATATCAGCTGCCTTTGCCATTACAGGCATATCGGAATCGCTTCCCATTACAATACCAACCTGTGCCATTGGTTATCCTCCTTCATCCTATGAGCCCGTCCAACCGCCCCCGCCGGGCCCAAAGCCCCTCACTTCGGCAAAAGACAGTCAAAAACAAGCCAGTAATATTTCAACCTACAGTGTACTAAACTTTTTCCCGATATGCAACATCAACCAAACCGAATTAATAAAAAATTCAACTTTTCACAACCAAACTATATTTTTTTTCAGGGGAATGGATTATAATGTTGTTACCAACGAGCAGCGCCCTGAGCAGGGAAAAGCTGAATGGAGAACAGCTTCAGCTGCTCTCCAGGCAGTTTTTCCCTGTTCAGGGTTGGGGCGACTGCCCCAAGCCGGGAAGCCCCCGGGCTTCCCGGCCCAAGCTGCGGCCCCCCGGTGCCAGGCTGTGCCCTTGCCCTTAAGCCCTTACCCCAAGCTACGCTGCCCCTCCATTCCTTACAGCCATGCGCACCACCACACCAATCCACCCCCAGGGAGTTGATACACCACCCATGTGCCAAATACAATACGACATAACCTACGAGGACCTGAACCCCACGTTCCTCTTCACCTGCCAGATATCCAGGAAAGAACCGGAACGCCTTCACAGCCACGACTTCATAGAAATAGCCCTGATCCTGTCCGGTGAGGGCCATTTTGTGCTGGGCGGAAAATGGTATCCGGTTAAAAAAGGCGATGTACTCCTCATTAATCCGGGCATTCAGCACCAATGCACCTACTCCTCAGCAGAAGCCCCTCTGGAGGAATTTTACGTAGCCTTTACGGACATACACATCCGGGACATGGAACGCAACCAGATCCTCTTCCCCGGCCACGAATGCCTCATCCGCCCCGGCGAGAAGACCTTCGTCACACTGTCGCGCCTCTGCTCCCTCATCAAGACGGAAAGCACCAGCTGCCAGCCGGGACGCTACTTCATGCTCAAGGCCTACGTCACCCAGATGATCCTCCTGCTCTACCGCGAACAGGTAGTTGCGCCGGTCACAATAGAAGAAGGCTATGAATTTGAATCCACCAACAAAAAATACGTGGTAGAGCAAATCATAGACTACCTGGACTGCCACTACAATGAAAAAATATCCCTGGATCAGATCGCCAGGAATATGTACCTGAGCCCTTTTTACATATCCAAAATTTTCAAAAGCGAAACCGGCGACACCCCTATCAACCACCTGATCAAAATCAGGATGGAAAAGGCCCGGCTTCTGCTTGACAAGCAGAAGGATGCCAGCATACAGGACATTGCCCTGTGCGTGGGATATGACGATGCCTACCACTTCAGCAAGCTGTTCAAGAAACATTTTGGGGAATCACCTTCTAAATATAGGAAGAAACAGGAATAGTTAAAAATGCCGTCGAAATTCTGCTAACAGTTCAGCCTTCGGCCGAACTGTTACTGCATCCGCCCATGATAAGTCGCCTTCGGCGAGAGGCGGATGCCTGCTGCCACCACGTTTTCTCACGGTTTGCGCAGTGAATGCACAAACCTGCCTGAACTGTTACAAATTCTGTCAACTGTTCTGCAAACCATCTTGACAACAGGAAAACCGTCACGGTATAATAATGAACGTGACAGCATAGCTTATGCTGCAAGCTGCGGTTATGGCGGAATTGGCAGACGCGCCAGATTTAGGTTCTGGTGGGAGACCGTGCAGGTTCAAGTCCTGTTAGCCGCATCAGATAATGATAATCCGAACCCGGTTCCAATTGGGGATGGCTTCGGATTTTTAGTATATCTTAAGTGCTAAAGCAAAAACGGCGGTATCGTGAGTGATACCGCCGTTGCTGTTTCAGTTCTGCCAGCACCTCCGGTGGGATACGGTCAATAAGGAAGTCTGCCGCCCGCCGAAGGATAAAGGCGTACAGCAGCTTCGCTTCGTTGCTCAAAGGCTGGAATGAAGGTGTTTCAAAGAGAAAATTCGGGAGCCGGGTAAAGCGGAATACCTTTTCCTGCCTAACAGTCCACAGCAGACCTCCTTTTCCGTTCACTTTCTGAATGGAATTGTGGACGCTGTAAGTTCAACGATTATGAAGCAGCACACCCCCGGCTTGACCGACCCGCAGTTAATGCAGTAAATTACCGTCCATAGACGAGGACAGCTTTTGCCGCTATGTGATACAGCAGGACATAAACGAGATTGCCTTTGACCTGCGAGAAGCCCACAGGAACAATTTTTTCAGAGTTCCAGAGGACAACCCGCTGAAAGGATTTTTACCGTCTGTTGATGAAGCCGCCAGTGAGGACAGCGACCCAGAGCAAGCATCTTTGGCGTTTATATGTAAACGGCTCAAGCTGAATTACAGGAAGCTGTCAGCAGAAGAAAGGAAGTTGCTGAAAAAGATTGCAGAGAAATCAGACTTGCTGAAAAATCCAACCCCACAACGAGGGACGAAGTAAAATGAGGAGGTTTTATGGTGAAACGGATATGGGCATTGTTACTGTGTGTGGTAATGAGTATTTCGTTGAGTGCCTGTGCAGAAAATAACTTAGACCGAATGTATATTGAAGAAGCACAGTTGACAGAAGAAGAAAAAAATATTGCCGAACTATTGGGATTAAATCAAGAATACCGTCTGTATGATTTTTCCATAGATGATACTGTGAAAAGTATGCAAATAAACATCTATGAATTAATTGATGGAGAATGGCATATAATCGCAGGTGGTGGTGGGCAAGCATTCGAGGATTCGGAAGGACGGCTTGCTCTCGGCTTTGATAATGTCGCAGACGGATTGAGAATTGCCGTACAAAGCGAACATAATAGTGGTTCGACATCATATTTCAAAGAAAGCAAGAATGATATTACTGGTATGGGCTATGCTACTTCTACTTTGAGCGATAAACAGAAAATTGTTTACGACCAAGAAATTCCGTTAGTGATACAGATAATAACTTCTAAAAACGAAGTACATTCCTATGTAGTTGATTATTTTTTCCAACCAGAGGAATACGAAAAATATGATTACGAATATGTATATGCTATCACTGTCCTTTTTAGCCAAAAACCAGTGAGTGAATTAGCAAACTAACTTCTAAGATTATGAAACATAAATGCGCCGCCGTTGACAGTCCTGCCGCCTTTGCAGACGGGTAATCAAGGCGGGAAAGCCCTAAAATGACTTCCCGCCCATTTTAATTTTTACAGGAGTGTGTCTACAAGTTAGGGACATTTTGTCCCAAAGTTCGGCGTGAGACGAGGAATGGGGGCTTTCATATACGCTCTGTCTGCTGATAAAACCAGCCCTGCACTTGCGGCCCACACCACGCAATCACAGCCCTGTTTTCTTGCCGCTTCAATCCCTTTGCCCTCCCCGGCGGCAACATCATTTTACAGCAACGCCGACAGAGCGTATAACACACTACACTTTGCAAGGGCCGGTCTTGCGGAGGTTGAGGGTTCGGATTTATCTGTACTCGGTGCATTATTAAAAAGGGGCTGTAAAATAAGTCCCTAATTAGGAATCGCCAGCTCCGGCTAATACCGGTTCTGGCGATTCTTTGTTTTTATACCTACTTTTTTAGACAATTCTTGTTTTCACTCATAAAAATGGGGTCACTTATTAAGCCTATGAGGCTAAACTTTTAGGCTTTAAGCAGCTAGTTCTTTTCGCTGCTTTTTGTTATGATATTTATAGATATTATAACCGCAAGAAATTAACGTGAGTTCGAGAATTACATTTTTCTCGCCTCTTCGAAATAATCTTTTGTAAGATTTGTCCCACTTTAATATACCGAAGGTTCCTTCTGCCTGTATACTTCGATTCATTCGCAAAAGTGCTCCTTGTATGGACTCAAGGTTCGAAATTACTTCCTGATGTATGGTAGTCAATTCCTCATTCATGCGAATGGTTCGGTTTCCCGATGCCTTAGGACAGCATTCGCTTTTATGTTGACAGCCCTCACAGGATTCGCATTCATAGAGTTCTTCTGTTCTCCCATACTGATTCCTATAAACAGGCCGCTTGCATTTGAAGCGGAACCTTCTTCCGTTTGGGCAGAGCAGATTTCCGAATTCATCTCTTTGAAAGTTTACAGCACGATATGGATTTTCATGATACTTTTTATCGTTTGTCTCTTTTTTGAACATGGTGAATTTCATATATTTCTCCATCCCATGCTCTTCGCAATAAAGATAATTATTGTAAGAACCATACCCTGCATCCGCAACAGGATATTTGGGATAATGCCCATATGTTTCATAAAACTTCTCCATCAGTGGAACAAAGCATTCCATGTCTGATGCGTATGGTTTTACATCCACTATTGCTATGTATTCATCGCAAACAGCCATCTGGAGGTTGTAGGCCGGAAGCAACTGATCATTTCCCATGTAATCTTTTTTTAACCGCATAAAAGTGGCATCGTGATCTGTTTTGGAATAACTGTTCCTTTCCTCTCCACAGATTTCTATATGATGCGCATAGGTTTTTAAGCGTTCAAGATATCCCTGTAATTCCTGATACTGCTTTTGATAAATGCTTTTTCGATGACCACAACCAGAAACAAAAGTGGATTCATCCAGTCCGGTACCTTTCTTGTACAGTTCCAGGAGTTTAGAAACATAATCGATGGCATACTCTTCCCGCTTCTCAAGTTTCAGGTTGAAATAGCCTAACACTTCCTGGTTCATAGCGTCGATCAGCATCGAAATCTTTTCAAAAACTTTGCTGCGATTCTTTGTACAGGATTTTTTCCATACCCAGGTATAGCGGTTCGCATTTGCCTCTATTTTCGTGCCGTCGATGTAGGTATGTTCCAGATCCACGTGGTCTTGTTGAAAAATATAGGCATTCACGTCCAGAAAAATCTGTTCAATGGAATTAGTAAGCTCATTTCGAATGAAGTTGCCAAAGGTGGCAAAGGAAGGTGCCTTCATGCCATCAAGAAGATACAGGTATCGGATATCGTTTCTGCAGAGTTTTTCAATATCACGCAGAGAAGAAATCCCGTTTTCCATGAAAGCAAAGAGTATCACTTTGAGGAGTTTCTGTTGATCACATCTTGGGCGGCCTGTTTTGTATCCTTTCACTACAAAATATTTTGATAGGTCGATGTGATCCATCACCTCACAGAAAGTGTATACCGGATCAGAGATATCAATTAATTTTTCAATTTCTAATGGTAATTTTAATTGACGTGGAGTATAATAATCATTGGTAAGGTTAGTTAGTCGCATAATTAATTATACCAAAAAATCGCTGAAGTCTCACGACCTCAGCGATTTTTTTTGTTTGGGGAGTTTTTTTACAGCCCCTTTTCTTATTTTAAAGAATAATAACTTTACTAACTTTTTCACCGTCGTCCCCATGTTGAAACAGCCTGTATGGAGCTGTATCTTCCGCCGGTGGACTTCACCTTGCCGGAGACACTCAGCCGGTCATATATCTCATCAATGACCTGAGGGGCCAGGAATTTTCTGGCGCTGCGCACCATACCGTAGATGGTATAGGATAATTGACGGGCAAGAATAATTTTAGACGTGTTATCGGAAAGTCCCGCGTTTTCAAGTTCACAGGAATTTCCGAAGACTGCCAGGGAAAAATAAGGCAGCCACTTCATGTCGGGAAGCTCCTTCTGAAGGCGGGCGATGCAGGCCTCATTTTTCAGAAGAGGGTTGTAGAAATAGTTTTTATAAGAGGTCAGCTGACTGGCGCAGAGGGTCTGAACCCAGTACTCTTCCTCCGGATTACCGGAGATCCAGCCCTGGTAATCCTTGGCTTCCACAACGTATATGCCTGTCTCGTGTATCATGATAATATCCGCGGCAAAAGCCTCTGCGTTCTCCATGTAACGCCAGTTCACAAGAATTTTCTTGTAACCGCCCACATCCCTTAGTATGCGGAGGACCTCCCCGCTGCATTTACGTTCTCCGCCATAGGTGACATCATAATAAGAGCTGTGCGACAGTTTGTTTCTGTCCAGCTTATTGTAAAGGTGATTTCTGTATAGGTAGATTAAAACCAAAATCAGGCAAAGCACTGACAGCATTCAATCCTCCTGGTTGTTTACGGGTACCGCCCCGGTTGTTTTACAGGTATCCGCCGGTGCCTCAAAAAGCAATGCTTATGAAGGATACCAGGCGTTCTGCAAAAGCACCGATGTTACATAATTCGCCATTTTTGTCGAACCTTCTTTGTTTGGGTGGGTTCCGTCGCTGGTATAATGGTTCAGCTCATAAACCTCCATACCGCAATTGTGCACATCTATCACAGGAATACCATAAGCCGCGGCAATTGCCTTAATCCGGCTGTTGAAGTCGGCAATGGTATTTCCTTTTTCATTTACCCTGGGATGATCCCCTGAATTGGCCTCTGTGAGCGTCATACAATAAATCCGGGAGTCCGGGTAGGTGCGAAGGAGCTTCTGAAGCATAAGCTCATAGGCCTCCGAAAAATTAACGTAATATTTTTCACCGCGTCCTGTGGGAACTCCGTCAAATTTACCCAGTTCCATCGCCCGGAAGAAATCGTTTGCTCCCATATAAACAAGAATGATATCCGGCGAGGTTCCATAGGGTCCTTTCAGGTCATTGATTCTGCGGTCGCTGCAACCGGCGCTGGAATGCTCATCCTTGGAATCCCCGCAAACCGTGCTTGCGGAATAGGAACCGTTTGCAGCAAGGCGCATCCCTGTATTGTAAAGCACCTGCATCCACCAGGTCTGTGTCACATCCTTCACATCATTATTTGCCTCAGGGTAAAAGCATGCATAGCCATCGGGAATATATCCCTGATAGGTGGAAATGCTGTCTCCCAGGACGGATACGCTCAGCCCCTTCAGCGGCGTCTGCGCAGGTGAGGATAACAAGCCTGCGGCAATCAGCCTGCCATTGGATACCGTACCAGCCTGGGCCTGCTGGGCCAGCATAGTATCCGCCTGCTCCTGCAGCTGTCTGGCAGCTGCCTGCGCTTCCTCCTGTGTCTTTGCGGCCTGCGCGGCGGCTTCTTCCTGTAGCTTTGCTGCCTGTGCGGCGGCTTCCTCCTGTGCCTTTGCAGCCTGTGCTGCCGCTTCTGCCTGTGCTTTCTGTATCTGTGCCGCGGCTTCCTCCTGCAGCTTCTGCCACTGGGCCGCCGTTTCTTCCTGGAGCTTCCGTGCTGCTTCCTGAGCCGCCGCTTCCGCCTGTGCAGCCTCTACGGCCTCCCTGGCCTGCTGCTCCGAAAGAGCCTGCTGGTAAGCGGCAAGCTGAGCCGCATATTCTTCCTGCGCCCGGCGATAAGCCTCGGCCTGTGAAGCTGCTACCTCCTGCTGCCCCGCTGCGGCCTGCTGCTCTGCCGATGCCTGCGGCACCTGGGCAGATGCCGTTAAGTTTGCTAAGTTTGATGTGAACAGGCAGCTGACACTGAGCGCCGCTGCCAGAAACGTAAATTTTGTCTTTTTTCTCATTGCAAATCCACTGGAAAATATCGACCCCCGATATTCCCATCCTCCTTGTTTTGCGGAGCAAAATGCGAGCTCTCTGCGAGCAGAGGATTTTCCTCCTTATTCTGACTGTCTGTTGATGTCCGGCGCCTTATCCTGTTACAACTGCATGCATTCGCAGTCATATGGCGCCCTGTCTGAATTTGCACCTATTATATCAGTATTTTCTCCTTGTGTGAACCGTCAATTTTACCGAAAGCAAAAAGCGGGATCCCCAGCCTGCTATACCGGCTTAAGATCCCCTCCTTCTGTCATTATTTCTTTTTTACAGGAAACCACAGTTCGATATAACCATATTCTGCCGTGCCGCATTTTCCTTAATGACAGATGACAACAGGACACAGGCGGATTATAATCAATCTCAGACACAGTCCAAATGCCGGTACCCGCAATAAGGGCAGTCCCTAAATTACCGGAAATTTTCCGAACTTTAAGATGAAAGGCGGTTATTATGTGGTTCTGGATATTCATGTTTCTCTGCAATTTACTGATTCCTCTGTTTATGGCTGGCTTCGGCCGGGTTATGCTGAAGCATCCGCCTAAGGAAATCAACAATTTCTTCGGATATCGCACTGCAATGTCCCGGAAGAACAGGGACACCTGGGATTTTGCCCATGCACTGTGCGGAAAAATATGGTGGAAAGCAGGATGGCTCCTGCTGATTCCCTCCATTTTGGTTCAGCTTCCTTTTATACACAGTGATGAGGACACCGTCGGCCTTGTCAGCCTGCTTTTATGTATCGTTCAGTGTGCTGTGCTGATCGGTTCCATTTACCCGGTTGAACGGGCATTAAAGAAAACCTTTCACCCGGACGGAACGAGAAAACAGGGGTAGCAATACCGGCTTCCTGCTGTTCAGCGGATTTCTTCCGTATTTATCATCAGGCTCTTGATCTGCCCGGCTGCGATTACCGGCGCGGCATCCACATTTTTATGGCAGTTAATCCAGAGCGTTTCCAGGTTGGGAAGCCCGGCAAATACGGAGATATCTTTGATACCTGGCAGGATAATCATAACCGAACGCAGGCTGTCCATCCCCTGGAATACGCTGATATCCTTAATTTCCGGATAAGACTCGCCCCACATCATCAGTTCCTCCAGCTGCGGCATCCCGTTAAGGAAATCCAGATTGGAAAGCTTTGGCGATACCATAAGGTTCAGGTATTTTAATTTTTTCAGCCCGGACAGCGGGGAAACATCGGTAAAATCCCGCACCTCAAAGGTGAGGGACACCAGATTGCCAAACTCCTGCAAATCCTCAAGGGTACGGATAGTCAGCCCGTCCGAAGGGATTTCCATCATCCGGTCTCCCATTCCAATCCGGTAAAAATCTCCCAGCCAGCCCACTACATAAAAGGACTCATAACGGTCCAAATCACTGGACATCACCGGACCGCTATCTTTTTCCAGAAGGGCGCGGACAATCGTCTCAATCCCCTTATCCTTCCATTTGATTTCATAATCCGACGCGCTTCTTTCCAATGACGGGAAATGCGGCGCCTCTGCGTCCATATAATATGCAACTATGGCAAAGGGATTATGCAGATATGGGTAAGGCCAGTTTTCCTGCCCCATTCCCTGCGCTTTTACTCCTTCTCTCTGCCCTGCCTTCCCCAGCTCGCGGAAGGATCGCGCGGATCCTATGGTGATTTCCCGGCAGTCTGCGGCGGAATAGGGATTGACACCAATGAATTCCGCCATATAATTATCACCGAAGCAGTAGCAGACCGTGACATACCAGCTGCCATCCATCTGGCTTCCGGTAAATTCCACCACATAAATCGTGCTCTCCCCATTTCCCTGCTTCGTATAAAAATCTATGGCTTCCAGATTATTTCCAAGCACCTCTTCTGCGGATTGTTCCAGGGCTTTCTTCGTATCCTCCCAATTCTGGGTAAAGGTGCTCTTTTCCGGCACCGTCGGCCGCACATCCACAAGAAGCACCGCATCGGAATTGGAAAACCAGATTCCCCAGGGTATGCTGTCAGGCCCCGGGCCTGTGGTCCATTGCCCGGAAACATTGAAGCCGTAGGCTTCCGTCTGCATAATATCAAAGCCGGTCTGTGCCGGGCGGGCAATGGGTTCCTCCACAAGCATTACCGGCAGAAGCGCAGCACACTCCGCAGCGCCTCGGGGCCGTGGCAGGCAGGCCGCCTGTGCGGGCCTTTTCCCCTGTTCCGGTAAAAGAGAGGACTGGGGAAAAGCATTATTCATTCCCGTCAGAGCCATCACCATCCCCATAATCAGCGCCGTTAATTTTATCAGCAGCATACTGTGCCCTCCCTTCTGTCCTTGTTCCCAGGCCGACCTGTTAAATACACAGGCTTAAATACACTGGCTTGCTTCAAATCAGCGGTTAATTAATATATTGATCTACAAGAAGCTGCCCGATAGGGCCGTTGCTCCCCACAATACTTCCTTTTTCCCAGGGGACAGGCTTTTCTCCCTGAAAACCGGTCACCGTGCCGCCCGCTTCTTCAATGAGCAGAAGCCCCGCCGCATAATCCCAGGGTTTCAGGTTCATTTCAAAAAAAGCGTCCAGCCGGCCGCAGGCAACATAGGCAAGCTCGATGGCTGCGGAGCCTATCCGCCGGATATCCTGACAGTCCAGGAACACCTTTTTAAATATTTCAAAATTCCGATCCGCATATTCATGCTCATAGGGCGTGGTTCCGATGGATATCAGGCTGTCAGCCATTGTTTCCGCACGGCTGACATGGATGGGCTCTCCGTTCAGGAAAGCGCCTTCCCCCTTCACTGCCGTAAAAACCTCATCGGAAAAGGGCTGGTAAATCACGCCGCATACCATTTCTCCCCGGCTGCACAGCCCCAGAGATACGGCGCTGTTTCTGAAATCATGAATCAGGTTCGTCGTCCCGTCCACCGGATCCAGAATCCATGTATCCGCGTTAAAATCTATCTCACTGTTATCCTTTTCTTCCCCCATGAACTGTATCCGGGGCCATTCCTTATGAAGCTGCTCCCTCAGGTATTCCTGAACCCGGAAATCCACCTGGGTCACATAATCAGACACGCCCTTTATGGTTACCTGTGAAACCGCCTGCTTATCCGTAAGCAGCCCTTTTGTCCCTTTCACCAGGGCAACCAGCTTATTCATATCAATTTTCATTGCATTTCATCCTCCTGTACCTTCAGCATAGCACAAAGCCGCAGGATAAGGAACCGCCAACAGCAATAAATTAACTTCTTGAAATTAACTATTCAATTCAGCCCGCACAGGCTTTGGTAATAAGCATTTGCGGGCTGAATTGTCATGCTGATTATGGGCAGCTGCCAGGTGATATCCTGCGGCTTTTTCTATACTTCGTTTTGTACTTCGGGCTTTTCCATACGTTGTCTGTATTTCGGGCTTTTCCATACTTTATTTGTACTTCGGGCCTTTTATCCGTTGTTTTTTCTGCGGCTCACATAACAGGCAATCGCTTTCGCCATCTGCTCCGCCGTTCCTTCCCCGAAGCTGTCGATATTCTCCGCAAAACGTTCGTCGGCTGTATACATCTGTCCAAGGCCCTCCAGAATCTCATCCGTACAGGTATAATATCTGGCGCTGATAAAATCCTGCCATTTTGCCACCAGCGCCTGCACCTCCTCAGACTCCGGCGCAAGCTCCCTGCTCTGTGCAAAAGCCTGCATGATGGAATCGCTTTCCTTCATCACTGCCTCCCATTCCCCGTCGCTGTAGCCGTCCGTGCGTTTTTTGCTCTCCTGCCAGGCCTGGGTATGGCCCCAGCGTTCTTTGGCTTCCTCTGCATATTTTTCCTTGCAGCGTTCAATTTCGCTTCTGTCAAATTCCTGAAAACTCATCTCTTTTTCTCCTTCCATTCTTCGTTCCGTCAGGGCAATCAGACGTTCCAGCCGCTCCTTCTTTTTTTTCAGGAGCTCATGCTGCGCCCTTAATGCCTCATTTCTGTCAAAGGAAGGGGAATCCAGCATTTCCTTAATCTGTGACAGCGGAAAATCCAGTTCACGGAAAAACAGGATCTGGGAAAGCCGTTCCATATCCTTTTCCCCATACAGGCGGTAGCCCGCATCCGTTACCGTTTCCGGCCGCAGAAGGCCGATTTGGTCATAATAATGAAGCGTCCTTATGGTCACTCCCGTCATTTTCGCTGCCTCGTTGATTTTCATCTGCATTCCTTTATCCATCCTTTTCTTCATTCATTGGGTACCGGTTCCGTTCTGAATGAGTTCAGTGTAATCTATGACGCAGCGTCAAAGTCAAATGTTTTTTTGTTTTTTTTCCTAAAATGTTATAGTTAATTCGTGATTCACCATTTAAATTCGTGCTTGACGATTTTAGTGTTACACGTTTCATGGTATGATGTTCCTGGTAAGTGGATTCCTCCATCAAAGGAGGATTTTTTATGTATAAGAAAAAAACATATGACCAAAAGCACCTTACGACAAGCCAAAGAATTCATATTGAAAAGGGGCTAAATGATGGGCTCTCATTTGCAGCCATTGCCAGAAAACTTGATAAGCATCCAAGTACAATTGCCAAGGAAGTGAAGAAATACCGCACCTTTCAAAAACGAAAGGTTGATCCAAGACATCCTCTTCGCTGTGGCAGATTTAAGGATTGTTCCTTACGTTTTCTTTGTGACAAACCGAATTGCGTAAAAGTCTGCAAATACTGCTATAGCAATAAGGAACGTATTCCTGCATGCACTGCCTTTTGTCCGGAATATCTGGAACCACAATGTGAAGCTATCTGCAAAGCCCCTTATGTTTGCAATCATTGTACAAGACAGCGTACCTGTAATAAGAGCAAAGCTTTCTACATTGCACAGAATGCAGATAAATCCTCCCAGGATCTGCTTGTTTCATGCAGACAGGGAATTAATCAGGCTCCTGTCGATATCGCACTCCTTGATGATCTTATATCTCCGCTATTATTGCAGGGGCAGTCGCTGGCACACATTTATGCCTTTCACGGACATGAAATTCCCTGTTCCAGAAAAACGTTGTATAACTATATTGATCAAGGTGTTTTTACTGCAAGGAATATCGATTTGCGCCGCAAGGTCAGTTACAAATGTAAACCCAGGAAAAACGTCACAAGGGTTAGTCTTTCTGCAAAAGAGTTCCGCATCGGCCGTACTTATGAGGATTTCCAGAAATTTATTCAAACGTATCCTGATATTCCGATTGTTGAACTCGATACCGTGGAAGGTGGCCGGGATAACAGTACGCAGGCTTTCCTGACGATTTTCTTCCGTAACTGCTCTCTTATGCTCATTTTTGTGTTACAAGAGAAGTCACAGGAGCAAGTCATAAAAGTATTCGATTATTTAACACAGCAGCTTGGCATCAAAGTGTTCCAGGAGTTGTTCCCCGTAATATTGACTGATAATGGTGTGGAATTTCAGTTTCCGGGGCGTCTGGAATGCGATAAAAATGGTGAAATCCGTACCAGAATATTTTACTGCAATCCAAACTCCTCCTGGCAAAAAGGCCGCATAGAAAAGAACCATGAATATATCCGTTATGTGATTCCCAAAGGCCAAAGTCTGGATTCCTATAAGCAACGCGATGCATGCATACTTATGAATCACATCAACAGCGAAGCAAGAGACAGCCTGAACGGCTGCACTCCATTCAGGCTGTCTAAGATGCTTTTGAATAATAAGCTCCACAGACTTTTATGTCTGCAGGAAATCTCTGCTGATGAAGTCAGTTTGAAGCCATCATTACTCAAAAAATAGAACGATAATCAAGACGGAATCCACTGCCGAATTTAATCCTACAAAAATCTGGTATGTGGAATTTAGTCTTGCACACTATTCCAGATGCTTGTTTGCCATGCTTGCACACATGGAAACAGACTCCTGGAAATTCATTATAGCTCTATTTTAGCCACTCGTAAACCAAAACAACGTGAATTAAGTGTTGCAAGTTCAAGGCTTTTGGTATCCGGTATCAAATTCCGCGCTGCCCATACCCAGATGATCAAATATAAGCTTTCCGTCCAGCCAGAACCGGCACCATACGGTGCATACCAGGTTTTCCTTGATAAAACGGTTCATTGAGCCCTGGACCGGCGCTTTCAGATGCTGTCCTTCCGCTGGTTTTACCCGGATGGACAGCATCATTTTTCCTTGGCGGAGCAGCACTTCATTTTCACAGAATTTCAGAATCTTCCTTTCCCTGCCATAGGCACCTCCGTGGGGACCGGTTCCGTTCTGAATGAGTTCAGTGTAATCTATGACGCCGCGTCAAAATCAAATGTTTTTTTAGCACAAAAAAAGCGTAATCATTAAGGTGCTATGTTAATGGCCCTGGGAAGTCCCGAAGCAGCTACAAGCATGCAAGCCTGTCCGTCTGCGTTTCCCCGATAATTGTAAGCCCTTCCCGGCTGAGGAGCCCGGCAAGCACGCCGTTTCCCTCCACCAGCCCTCCGTCAAAAAGGCCATTATGTACTTTTCCAAAGCCACAGGCCGGGCTGCGCTCCTTGAGAATTGCCGCTTCGCAGTTAAATAAACGGGCCAGCTTCAAAATTTCCCGCGCGCCCTTCTCATATTGCTGCGTTACGTCCGCGCCCTCAGCATTGATTACCTTACCGTCAAGAATTTCTGCCGGCGGACGGGGTGTGGGAAGCCCTCCGAAGGCTTCCGGGCAGATCGGTATCAGATGATGCCTTTCCTTTAATTCTTCCAATATGGGAAGCAGGCAGCCGGTTCCGTCATACCGGCAGTCCACTCCAAGAAGACAGGCGCTTACAAGTATGTTCATTTTGGGATTCCTCCTGATTCTTTTGCAGCTAAATGCGCTGGCCTGCTGAACAGTTACGATACTTCATTATAAACGGAACTGACAAGAAATCCAAGTGTCAGAGCTCGGGTAAGTTCTCTTTTAACCGAAACAGATTGTATTTGGCCACACAATTATATATAATTCTTTTATAGATATCTGGTACTGATTTGAGTATCAGAAAAAAAAATAAAAGGGGGATTTTATATGAAATTCAAAAAAATGAAGGGGATTGTGTTGGGTATTGTCTTATTTACAATGAGTTCATTGACTGTGACGGCTGCGCCGATGGTGCAGGCGCCATTTACGGCTGCCCAGCTGGTTGATCAGTCAAAAGCAGCCCTGGCCGGCGTTTCTTCCTATCACGTGGAAAGTGTGGAATCCATTGAAATGACATATTCCCTCACCCCACAGGTGAATTTTTTCCACAGTATAACAACCCAGCTGACCGCCAATCCTTCCTGTATATACTATCAGGCTGTAGAAAGCACTACCACCGGTGGAAATACGGAAGCGGCAAGCCTGGAAAGGTACACCGCCTTTGAGGGAAATGTCATGAAAGAATATACAAGCAAAAACAATCTGCAGTGGACGTTAAAATCCCGTCGCGCCAAGCAGGGAGTCACCGGCTTCAGTATGCAGGATTCTTTCACTTTGCTTAAATCCAGTCCCGGGCTGACCGGAATTCCGGTTTATACTGATGGAACGGTATACCAATATACCCTTTCTTCAGATGATGTTGCACAAATCTATACCTTTGACGCTGCATCCATGCTTCTTATCAGTATCCATGGTGTAATTCCCGGCAAAAACGACGGCATACAAAATATTACCAACCGCCTGGACTATGTCATTACCTATAACATGTATGACGCCTTTGGCGTCCCGGCGGAAATAGCCGGTGCCGCAATACCCATTTCATAAGGCGTATTTAAAAATTGCCCTAACGCCGCCGGTTCGTTCCGGTATCAAATTCCGCGCTGCCCATACCCAGATGATCAAATATAAGCTTTCCGTCCAGCCAGAACCGGCACCATACGGTGCATACCAGGTTTTCCTTGATAAAACGGTTCATTGAGCCCTGGACCGGCGCTTTCAGATGCTGTCCTTCCGCTGGTTTTACCCGGATGGACAGCATCATTTTTCCTTGGCGGAGCAGCACTTCATTTTCACAGAATTTCAGAATCTTCCTTTCCCTGCCATAGGCACCTCCGTGGGGACCGGTTCCGTTCTGAATGAGTTCAGTGTAATCTATGACGCCGCGTCAAAATCAAATGTTTTTTTAGCACAAAAAAAGCGTAATCATTAAGGTGCTATGTTAATGGCCCTGGGAAGTCCCGAAGCAGCTACAAGCATGCAAGCCTGTCCGTCTGCGTTTCCCCGATAATTGTAAGCCCTTCCCGGCTGAGGAGCCCGGCAAGCACGCCGTTTCCCTCCACCAGCCCTCCGTCAAAAAGGCCATTATGTACTTTTCCAAAGCCACAGGCCGGGCTGCGCTCCTTGAGAATTGCCGCTTCGCAGTTAAATAAACGGGCCAGCTTCAAAATTTCCCGCGCGCCCTTCTCATATTGCTGCGTTACGTCCGCGCCCTCAGCATTGATTACCTTACCGTCAAGAATTTCTGCCGGCGGACGGGGTGTGGGAAGCCCTCCGAAGGCTTCCGGGCAGATCGGTATCAGATGATGCCTTTCCTTTAATTCTTCCAATATGGGAAGCAGGCAACCGGTTCCGTCATACCGGCAGTTCACTCCAAGAAGACAGGCGCTTACAAGTATGTTCATTGGGAGGCCTCCTGATTTTTTCTGTTATTTTTCAGTCATTGATTACTGCTTACTAATATTTTACCAATACTGAATAATCGGTTTACTTAAATATAAACACAGCCAATAAAATTTCTAAGCAAAAATATTTATTCTGTCGGAAACAGTTGTATTCCATATCGTAATTTTATATAATTCTTTTATAAGCATTTAATGCTGCCAAAAAAGCAGAAATTTATTCAAAAGGGGGATTTTATGATGCGTAAAAGAATTACAGGGATTATGTTAGGCATTGTTTTATTTATTATGAGTCCGCTGACTGTGTCAGCAGCACCGATGGTTCCGGCGCCGTTTACGTCTGATCAGCTGCTTCCGGTCGCTCAGGCCGCTATGGCAGGCGTTACATCATACCAGATAGCTCTGGTAAGCAGCTCCGAAAGCAATAAGTACAATCCTACCGGAAAGGATACTGTCTTTTCAATATATCAAATTACGGGGACATCCAGCTGCATTCACATATTACGGGATCAAAACATTTCCGCTGCAGGAAAAAATCTGTCAGATAAACTGGATCAATATTTTTCTCTTGAAGGAAATATGGAGAAAAATTACATACACAGAAATGATATCCCATGGTTTGTATTGACAGACCCTGTTACTGAAAAGAATTTAAGCAAATATAATATTCAATACGCACTGCGCCTTTATGATTCAGATACCATAAATAATGTGGTTCCGGTTTATACAGACGGCGAGGTTTATCAGTTTACGCAGTCCGGAAACGGCACCGTCTCCACATATACCTTTGATGCCGCCTCCATGTTACTGATTGGAATAAGACAGGAAAATTCAGAAACCGACAGCAAGGGCCGGACAATGACCGTCAGCCTGGATTATGTCTTTACCTATAACCAGTTTGATACTCTGACGGTTCCCGCAGAAGTTATTGCCACCGCAAAGCCTATGCCTTAATGCCCTCCGGTATCAAATTCCGCGCTGCCCATACCCAGATGATCAAATATAAGCTTTCCGTCCAGCCAGAACCGGCACCATACGGTGCATACCAGGTTTTCCTTGATAAAACGGTTCATTGAGCCCTGGACCGGCGCTTTCAGATGCTGTCCTTCCGCTGGTTTTACCCGGATGGACAGCATCATTTTTCCCTGGCGGAGCAGCACTTCATTTTCACAGAATTTCAGAATCCTCACGCCGCGGTAGGTTGCCAGCCGGTATTCCTTTCCCCGGTAATAAACAAATGCGATGCAGCCCGGGAAATGGCCTCCCAGGAAGGGGATGTCGGCCACCGATACCATGAGGCTGCATTCCTGCCTGTCATACCAGCCGGACTGGCACCAGAAATAATAGGAAGGGAAGGAAGAGCCCCAGTCCTTTTCAATATAGCCTCTTCCTCCATGGAAATTATAGGTATCGCCATTGACCTTTAAGCTTCCTCTTGTCTTGTGGCACATGCTCACCACGCCGTGGCGGCACTGCAGGAAGGGTACATAGCGGAAGGGCCCCATAATATCACCTTTCAGAGCCGCCAAACCAGCGTATCGGATCCTGCCCTCTATTTTTATGGTCCGGCCGTCTTCCTCTTTATTTAAGGACACCCGGATGCCCCGGGGAGAAAAATAATTGTTTCCTATCTGTATCGTATCCTTCTTCCCGAAAACCTTTACCGCATCCAGCGGGAAATTAAAGTTCCAGGCCGCTTCCTCCGTAATCACCTGCACCGAAGCATATCCGGGAGCATCCGCCGGAAAATGAAAAGCAGGAATCAGGGCAGCCGCGCGGCTGCCTTTTTCCTGCTTGAAATACCATCCTTTAAAAAAACCTTTCCCTGCCATAGGCACCTCCGTCTCTTTTTCAGAAGCTGCTGCTTCCGGAAAGACAATTTCCGAAAAACTGCTTCCGGGCAAGCGGCTGCCAAAGAACCGCTTCCCGGCAGGCGTTTCCCAAGGAAACGCCTGCCTATGGTTCAGGATTCCCGTTCTTCCCGCTTCTATACCTCACACATGAAGGGCTTCATGGGCAAATCCGCGGAATTATAAAATCTGACTCTGATATAAGGCACCCAGGCGAAGGAAACCTGGCATTTTGCATCGGACAGCGGCTCTGTCCGAAGCACCACCGTATCCTCGCGCAAATCAATCTCCCTGATTTCCAGCAGCCTGCCCTCCTGGCTCACCACAAATCCGTCCTTCATCTGTTCCGGCCCGGTCAGCGAAGAGGGCCGTTCCGCCTCCGCCTCGTTTTCCGGCTGTACTTCCATCTCCCACAGGCCGATACCCGTATTGGCAAAATGCAGGGCAATTCCCTCCTGTGTCCGCTCCGCCCCGATCAGAGCCGGAGGTTCACACAGAACCGGCTCGCCATACACCTTTCCCCGTGCCAGCAGCGCCAGACGTTCCCCCACTTCTTTTTTATGCTTGGGATGGATATCCTCATACATTCCCAGATCCATGATGGAGGCCATATATGCGCCGGGCACGCTCTCGCCCACCATTTCCTGTCTGCGGCGAAGCTCGGGATACTTTTCCCCGGTACCCCCCAGCCACCAGCCATAGGGTGCAAGCTGTACATACAAGAAGGGCAGCTCCTGTCCGAAGCTCTTTCTCCAACAGCGGATCATGGCCGTAAACAGCCTGTCATAAATCTCCGCATGGCCTTCGTCCGATTCCCCCTGATACCAGAGAACACCCCTCGCTGAAAAAGGGATGATTTTTTCCAGCATCTGATGATACAGGCCGCCGGGACGTCCCACATTGTAGGGACCCATGGGGTTTTCCGGGCCTGCCGGCCTTTTCATCCACTCTTTTTGTTCTTCCAAGCCGATTCCGTACATCACGCCGGCCCACTCCCTCCGATGCTCCATGGAGTCCTCCAGGGCAAAGGCCTTTACCGAGGCCGCTTTCAGCTCCTCCAGATCCTTACCCGCCACGGACGCCTCATATTCCTTCAGATACACATCCAGAGGCGCTTCCTTCAGCCAGCTCTCCTCCAGCCAGGTGGAAGCGCTGGTGCCGCCCCAGTTGCAGCCGATGATTCCCACAGGCACACCCAGCACAGGCTGCAGGCTCCTGGCAAAAGAATATCCGGGCGCGCTGAAATACGGCCATGCGTCATCCTCTTCCTCAAACCAATAACCGCACTCCGACACATCCTTATCATGTCCGGGAAATGCCAGCCGGGGCACATTGAACATATGAATGCGGGGGTTTTTGTTTTCATGCGCCGCGCACTGCATGTCCTCCCACTGTGCGTCATAGCACAGGAAAAATTCCATATTGGACTGTCCTCCTGCGATCCATACCTCTCCCACCGAAACATCCCTGATGGAAAGCGTCTCTTTCTGGCAGGTGATTTCCATGCACAGCCCTTCCGCGGCCTCCATCGGCGGCAGCGTACAGCGCCAGCTTCCGTTCTCCACACGGCAGACGGCCCTGCTGCCGGCAAGCGCAACCGTCACCTCTTCCCCTTCCGGCCCTTCGCCCCAGACGGCAATTTCCTTCTGCCGCTGCAGGACACATCCGTCCTGAAATAAAATACCTGTTTTCAACTGCTCCATTTCCTTTTAACGCCTCCTGCAATGTAAATAATGATCTGTTTTTAAAAACCATTATAAAACAATCCGGCAGATTTGTCCTCATTTTTCCAGCAGCCAGTCCAGATTAAACTGTGTATAGCACAGGCAGTTGTTGGGCAGCGCTTCATACAGCAGGCCAATGCTGCCGTTTTCCTGGACGCACATGCAGGAATAGGAAAAAATATTGGTGAAAATGGGATCCTCCGCTGTTTCCCAGGTTCCCTCCAGCTTTATTTTTTTATGGGCTTTCCAGGTGATTTGACAGTCCTCCCCCACTTCTCCCAGCGATATGGTTCCGTCCGTTCTTCTGATATCCTCTCTGTTGTTTTCTCCTGAGGGGTAGGAACAGAGCACATACTGTCTGCCCTTCTGCATTCCCTCCGGATACCTCCAGGGGAAATTATCTTCCGTTCCCTCATCCACGGGAAGGGCAATCAGGGATTTCTGGCAGGACTGCACGAAAAGCGGCGTTGCCTTTCCTTCCACCCAGTGTTCACCGCCGTCCCGGCTGTAGGAAACCGGGGTATACCCCGGACGGCGGGGCCTGCCGAAGCTCAGTATTGTTCCATCGGAAAGCTCTGCTGCCTGTACTTCATCGCAGTTGTACATATTTTTCTCACTGCGGCGCCAGGTAATTCCGTTGTCATCGCTGTATATTACGGAAGCGCTGTTTTCGCTTTTGCAGCTTTGGTACACCGGAATCAGGATTCTATTGTTTTTCCGGGGATCCTTTTGCCTGGAAAGCCTGATCCCTGCCCCGGGGCCTGTCCCCAGGAAAACACCCTCCCCATCCCTCTTTACCATGGGCGTCAGATCCACGGGCTGCTCCCAGTGCTCTCCGCCGTCCCGGCTGATTGTCATCCACAAATGCATGGCAGCGGCCGCAACAAGGGGGGCGGGATCCGTTTCCAGCACCCTGTAGCCGGAGGGTACCTGCTCCCCCGGGCCGGCCATGCGTTTCCTGACAAATTCCGGCGTTCCCCGGGGAAATGAGGGCTTATTCCAGCTTAAATACACATTCCCCACGTAAATATCCTCTCCCTCTCCCGGTTTTTCCGGGATCAGCGGAGGCTCCCTGTCCAGATAATCCGCTTCTCCCACCGCATAATATAAATCCCCCAGCGTCTGGAAGCCGTGGGACGCAGAATGCTTCTGCGGCATGTAATATCGGGTTCTGCGGCCCTCGGGATCATAAACCCAGCCCTGCTCCCTGACGGTATAGCAGTTCCCCTTCTGTGCCTCCGGCCGGTCACCCACGCGGGTATCTCCGTCAAAGAGCATGAGGCGGCTTTTCCCATCGATTTCCATAAAGGCATTTTCCTCCAGCCACTCCCTTTTCCAGAAGCCCATGCTTTCGGGGCACATATCCATAACCGCTATTACGGTCCCGTCCTCCGCCTGCACCATGCAGGGATCGATGACAAAAGGCGAATGCCAGTCATAAAAATCCTGCGGCGCATGATGGGCCTGCAGCGTGATTACCCGCTGAAGCTTTCCAAAGCTCTTTCCCCCATCCAGGCTTCTTCTCACTCCGAAGCCAAGCCAGCCCCAGTCCGCCCCTTCGTTTCCCACATCCGCGGCGGCGATGATCACCTCTCCCTCCTGTGCCCGGGCGCTGATCAGGGCAGGGATCCGGCATCCCTTCAGATCTCCCAGCTCCTCCTCCCTTCCCGCCAGCTCCGGGATTTTCAGCCTGCTGCCGTCCGTACTTACGAACAGCGGTTTATTTTTACTTTTGCACGGTTTTCCCATCTGTGTTCTCCTTTCCCTTTTCCACCAGTCTGCCATGGGAGCGGCCGCATAGCAATGGCAGGGCTTCATTCTGTTTTTACTTTCATAAAGATTTACATAACCGTATACTGATTTCATAGCTGGCTGTTAAAGAAATCAAATACTCATGGCATGTCTGCCTGGCCCGTTGCCCATGGAAATAAAAAACGCCCTTCCGAATCAACGGAACAGGCGTTTTCCTTCATTATGCACTTTATTCCCACCGCAGGCCGATATTCTCCTGGGCGGGGCCGTCCAGCACCTTGCCTTCATAATCAAACCGGGAGCCGTGGCAGGGGCAGTCCCAGCTTTTTTCGTCCGGGTTCCAGGTCAGCTCGCAGCCCAGGTGGGGGCAGCGGGCGGACACCAGGTGCAGTGTGCCCGATTCATCCCGGTATGCGCCGATTTTTCCATTGCCGTATTCCACCAGATGACCCTCGCCCGGCCTGAGATCCTCCAGATGCTCGCCGCCCGTCGCATTACGTTTCCCCACATAGCCCTTTATGGTACAGCCTGCCTGCTTCGCCAGGCTTTCCGCCGCATCCCAGCCGAACCTGGAGGGCGTGAACACCTCCTTTGCGGGATTTTCCTTTCCGGTAATCAGATCGGTCAGCAGCCGCGCCGCCACCATGGAATGGCTCATGCCCCATTTGCCGAAGCCCGTGGCCACATACCAGCCGGGCGCTGCCGGGGAGAAATGGCCAATATAGGGGACCGCGTCCAGTGTCATACAGTCCTGGGCCGACCAGGCCGCCTCCTCTTTGCAGTCTGGCCAGTAGCTGCGGGCGCTGTTTCGCAGGCGTTCGTATCTGCCTCCCTCATTCGCCCCCGTACGGTGATTGCAGCCGCCGAGGATCACCAGATCCTTATCCTCCAGGCGAAGGCCGCGGAAGGAGTAATCTCCCTCGTCCATGCCGTAATACATGCCTTCCATATGACCTGCGCCGGACAGAGCAAGGCAGTAGCTTCTGTCCTGATGCATCCTGGCAAAATAATAGCCGGGCCGGTTAATAAAAGGGAAATGTCCGGCAAAAACAATATGTTCCGCCGTCACATCGCCGCCTGCCGTGGTAATCACCTTCCCTTCCACACGCTTCACTTCCGTATTTTCATAAACCGTCAGTTCGCCTGCGATGTTAAAAAGAAATTCCAGCGGGGAAAAGCAGGCCTGCCCTTCCATTTTTGCCGCGCCCGCCACCGGGAACGGCAGCTGGGTATCCGTCACAAAGGTAACCGGAAGCCCCAGTTCGTCACAGGCGCGCACCTCATTTTCCACAACATCCCGTTTACAGCGGGTATACAGGTACGCCGGGCAGTCCAGCCACCGGCACTGGATGTTCCGGCTTTGCACCAGGCTGCGGTAATCCTCTACCGCCCTGCTGTTTGCCCGGGCATAAAGTGCCGCCTTTTCCTTTCCCTGGCTGTGGATCAGGCCGTCATAAATCAGACCGTGCTGTGCCGTGATTTTGGCGGTGGTGCTTCCTGTCTGCCCCTCGCCCACATGCCCTGCCTCCAGCACGATTGTTTTCACCCCTGCTTCCTGCAGGAAAAAGGCGGTCAGGATGCCTGCCATCCCGCCGCCTATCACCGCCGCTTCCGTTTGAATATGACCGGAAAACGCCAGCCTTTCCGGGTTATGAGTTATTTTTCTCCAGATAGAATCCATGCCGCACACCTCTTATCCGCCAGCTTCGGGCAGTTCTGCTATGTTCCTGTTATGCATAGTGTGGGCAGCGCCGATGAATTCTATACGGCTTCTTTTCTTTTTTCAGTGACCCTTCTGCACAGCTGCAGGCCCAGCAGCAGCACAATGGGAAATACGATGGCCGCAAACAGGCCCGCCGTGAGCCTGCCGTCAAAGGCATCGGAAACCATTCCCACCAGAGTCGGCCCGGAGGAACAGCCCAGATCGCCGGCCAGGGCAAAAAAGGCGAACATGGCTGTGCCGCCTCTGGGACATTTTTCCGCCGCCAGGCTAAAGGTGCCCGGCCACATGATGCCTACCGAAAGGCCGCAGAGCCCGCAGCCTGCCAGGGAAAGCAGCGGAATGGGGGACAGGGAAGCCAAAAGGTAACTGGCCACGCACAGCAGGCTGCTTGCCGTCATGAAGGCGATGAGATTGATTTTCTCACTGAATTTTGCATAAAAGGCGCGGGAGGTTCCCATCAGGATGGCGAACATGCACGGGCCCGCCATATCCCCTATTGTTTTGGATACCTTCAGGCCTGTTTCCGCAAAGGCGGAAGCCCATTGGCTCATTGCCTGCTCCGATGCCCCTGCGCACACCATGGTAATGGCAAAAATCCAGAACAGCTTGCCGGAAAGCAGCTCCTTTACGGACATTCCCTGTCCGTCCTCATTCAGGGAACGCACCGGCACAAGACAGAAATATACCGCATTCAGCAGCGGCACCAACGCCCAGATAAAGCTCAGGATTCTCCAGTTATGTATACCAGCCAGCGCGAAAAACAGCGTGGAAATCAGGATTACCGCCACATGGCCCCAGCAGTAGAAGGAATGCAGCAGGCTCATGGCCGCCGATTTCTGGTCAAAGGGACAGGCCTCTACGATAGGGCTGATCAGTACCTCTATCAGGCCGCCGCCGATGGCGTAAAAGAAAATGGATATCAGCATGCCCACGTAAGGGTCCGGCAGCAGATCCGGCAGGATTCCTAAGCCCGCCAGGCCCGCAGCCGCCAGCACATGGGCGGCTACGACGGATACCTTATAGCCTATTTTGTCCACAAAGCGCGCGGACAGGAAGTCCACCACCAGCTGGATGCCGAAATTAATGGTGACCAGCAGTGTTATTTTTTCCAGGGAAATCCCGTAGGACGCGATAAAGGTGGTAAAAAGCAGCGGTACAAAGTTGTTGACGATAGCCTGGGTGATATAGCCCAGATAGCTTGCATACAGGGTGTGGCGGTAGCTTTTCAGCACGGAGCCGCCGCGGGTGGCAACATTGGTTTCCATAATATTTTCGTCTCCTCAAAAACAGTCTTTTCTGTTGTGATTCCCGGGCTTATGGGAGCCGGGTTTTTGCATGTCAGGGACAGGGCAAATTGCTGTGCATTTTTGTCTGCGGAGGGTTTTGCGGGCTGGAAATTGCCTGTGGTGCTTTTCCCCGGCAAAGCTTTTTCAACAGCATTTTTCTTTGCTTGCATCAGGCCTGACAATTTAGTATTATAAAGTCACATTCCGAATAAAAATAGTGATTTTTTGTCATTATTTATGATATTTATTGAATTATCCGGTCATTTTATGTAATTCCCCTCTGCAGCGGGGCAATTCCTGTTTTTCCATATGCCCGGGCACATAAATATATCCTGTAATCTTCTTCAGCGGAAATAAAATGGAGGTGTTTTCATGCAGCTGGCCCATATCGAAATCGGCTCCGATTTACAGGAGCTGACAAAGCACGGTTCCAAAGCCTTCCCCTTCCAGGCCTATCTGGATGATATGTCGTTATATTATGCAGGCAGCATTCCCTGGCACTGGCACCGGGAGTTTGAACTGTCCGCGGTGGTTTCCGGGCAGGTTTCCTTAATGACTGCTTCGGAGTCCCATATCCTGCGGGAGGGGGATGGTATTTTCATTAATTCTGATATACTGCACAGCGCCTCTTCTGCCGCAGACGGCCGTTGTGTCATGTATAATTTTGTGTTTGCCCCGGAGCTTATCCAATCCTCCACGGACAGCCTGATTATGGAAAAATACCTGTATCCCCTGATGAATAACAAAAGCTTTTCCAGCTATATTTTTCACAGGGAAGAGGCCTGGGAGGCGGAATGTATCCGCACCATGCTTTCTATGTATGAAGCATCCCTGCAAAAGGACTTCGGCTATGAGTTGAAGATTCAAAGTCATATTGGCAGCCTTTTTACCGCGTTTGCATCCCATCTGCCCGCCGCATTCGCCCCGGCACAGAATGCGGGACGTGAGGAAGAGCTGCTGAAGGATATGCTGCATTACGTTGAGCTGCATTTACAGGAGCCGATAACCCTGAAGGAGCTGGCCTCCTCCTTTCATGTCAGCGAAAGCACCTGCAGCCGACTGTTCCGCCGTCATTTATCCATTTCCCCCTTCGGGTACATACTTACCTGCCGAATTGAAAAAAGCCTGCCGCTGCTTTCCGATACCAGGCAGACCATTACGGAAATCGCCTATGCCTGCGGCTTCCATGATACCAGTTATTACTGCCGGACCTTTAAGCGGATGAAGGGCATTACCCCTCTGCAGTTCAGGCGGCTGTCCGTTAGCAGCAGCTCTGATGGCTGAGCTGACGCGGCCGTTGGCAATGGCTCCGATAGCCGAACGGCCGCGGCCGTTACCTTGCAGAGCGCTGTTCCCAGTAAATACTGCGCAGCCGTTCATCCATTGTTTCCACAAACGTTCTTTTATACAGAAGAAAGTCCTCCAAATCCATAAGAACATGGTATAGGGCCGCCCTGTTTTCAAATTCCTCCCTCGTCCCGGGAAGCGGCTCCGCCTTCATCTGTTCCATCACCCCATGGAGGCGGGCAAGCTGGGCCTTGGGATCGTTAGGTTCATGGATATATGAGGCGCAGTATTCCATAAAAGAGGCCACCTCTGCAGCCTGTCCCGGCAGTGAGCTCAGCTTGATAAGCTCTCCGTGCAGGTTACAGAGCACAAGGCACTGTTTTGTCCGCATCTCAAAATAGCGCAGATAATAGCCGGCATGGGGCCGGAGGATATTATAACGGTATTCATACGCCTGTTCCCGGAATCCCTCCAGCCTGCTTTCCAGAAGCTCCAAATCCTCCCAGGCCCTGTCCTGCCGTCCGCTTCCCGACAGGTACGCCGCCAGCTCCTCCAATATCTTCTTTAATTCACCCTCCGTCAGCCGCACATGCGCCAGCAGCTTTTTTCTGCGTCCGGCATTGTTCTGGAACAGGTTCAGCAGTATTGCGAAAAAAATACCGATTATCACCAGCGCAAGTTCATTCCTGATAAAAGCCGGGCTGAAGTCCCCCGTTTCCAAAAAATGGGTGCCTATGACCGCATTGACGGAAATCACCGCCCGCCAGTCCATCAGGGTAAAAATAACGGAAATAAGAAATACGTACATACCATAGGCCAGCCAGTCCCCGGGCATATGCCGGAACAAAAGCCGGCAGAGAAACACGGACAGAACAAATGACAGGAGCCGGTAACAGGAGAGCTTGAGTGTCTCCCACCGGGTAGTCAAAAGGGTCAGCAGGGTAATCGTCCCTGCCGAGGCTGCGAAATCCAGCTGCAGCTGCCGGGCGATATACATGGAAATGCAGCTTCCCGTTGCTATTTTCAGGGCGGGGATTGTGGTGTGCATTATTTTTTTACTGCCGTTTCTTTTATTTTTACTGCTATTCCTTCGCTTATTTTCATTAATCATTCTGCTTCAGGGCCTTTCTGAGCGAATCAAATCCTAATACTATGGTAAGCAGTTTCGGAGATTTCATGTAAATATCTTCCTAGCATACTTTTTATTACTGTTTCGGCTGTTTCAGCATAAAAATCTTGACTTAGAGTTGACTCAATGGGGTATGCTTTTTATCAGCCTGATAAAATTTACACAAAGAAAGAAGGATGCAGCATGGAAAAAGCAAAGGTTTATTTTACAAAAGAACTTACCCCCGAAGCAATGGAGCGTATGTACCGGGTTCTGGGAAGCGGGCTTTCCGGGGAAACGGCAGTCAAAGTACATTCCGGAGAGATGGGGAACCAGAATTTTATCCGTCCGGATTTTATGAAAAAGGTAATAGAAGCCGTAAACGGCACCGTTGTGGAATGCAATACAGCCTATGAAGGAAAGCGGAATACCACAAAGGAGCATTGGGAAACCATGAAGGCGCATGGCTGGACGGAGCATTTCCGGGTGGATATCATGGATGAGGACGGGGAACTGGAGCTGCCTGTGGAGGGCGGGAAACAGATTTCCGTCAATTATGTGGGAAAGAATCTTCAAAATTATGATTCCATCCTGGTGCTTTCCCATTTTAAAGGGCACCCCATGGGCGGCTTCGGCGGCGCCCTGAAGAATATTTCCATCGGAATCGCCTCTTCTCACGGCAAAGCACATATCCACGGCGCAGGCCATCCGGAGGCCATGTGGACCGCAGATCATGATTCCTTCCTGGAAGCCATGGCCGACGCTGCCAAGTCCATCGTGGCGTATCGAAAGAACCATATTGCCTTTCTCAACGTTATGTGTAATATGTCCGTTGACTGTGACTGCTGCGCCGTGGCAGAAGATCCGAAAATGGCGGATATCGGTATCCTTTCCTCTCTCGACCCGGTAGCCCTGGATCAGGCGTGTCTGGATCTTGTTTATAGTTCCGAGGATCCCGGTAAAAAAGATTTAATTGAAAGAATTGAATCCCGCAACGGTGTGCATACGGTGGAAGCGGCGGCGGAAATTGGTGTGGGAAGCAGGGAGTATGAGCTGATCTGCATTGACTGATATCAATTGATATTTTTATTCCCGCGAGCAACGAGTCAGGCAGCCATGCTTGCATGGCTATTTGGCGACTGCCGCGAGGGTCAAATACCCTGCTCGCAGCGGGGTATTTGATTGACTGAGTGAAGTTCATTTAATTGTGCAAGATAAAAAAACAGCTCCGGCAGGCCTTTCTGTCCTGCGGAGCTGTTTTTTATCCATTGGAATTATTTTGTATTAATCTGATACCGCCTTACATAGTTTCTTAAAAAAAGCGATTCCGAATTTTAAAAAGGTATGGTAGCCCTCCAGCCGCAGCTCGGCATCATACTGTTTTTCTTCAATCTGGGCAAGCGCTTCGGCGGCCTTTTCTTCCAGCTGTGCATACGTATCCGCCACCTTTGTTTCTATGATAACCGCCACCCCTTCATAAGGTGCCGAACGGATGATGATATCACGTCTCCCCAGCCCGCTTTCCCGGTTTGACTGTATGAGATAGCCATCCATCATTTTCAGAAGTTCTGCCGTAAAGCCGTGATAATAATCTTCCTTATAGTCAAAGAAGCTGACTGTTTCCATCAGATTCCTGGAAAGCTCCTTTTCCAATAAAGAGGTGTCTTTTTTCAGCAGGGCTTTATATAAAGCCGAAAAATCCTTTTGCCGGATTTGACGGTTGAACCAATCCATAATCGTATTCCGGTAAATATATTTTATCTCCGCGTTGGGAATCGCCAATACGATATAAATGGTATCCGCCTGCATATGTTCCCCGACCTTTTTCAGATAGCCTGTAAAGAACAGGAAATTCCACAGATTATCCTGTGAACTGTGTATGTCTTCATAGGTGATATCCTCATGCACGGGTTTTTCAATGTATTCTCCGGCAATCAGCGCTTCCAGTTCCTGCTTGACACCGGCATCCGCCTTCTCTATCATATCACGAATGATATCATTTGATGAAGTATTCGCCCAATATGGCCGGGGCAGTGCGTTAATGTCATTCTCAGCCTCTTTCACATAATTAATCATGCTCCACGGATTATATACTTCAGTATTGCCGAAAAGATAACCATCGTACCATCGCTTCACTTCTTCCTTTTTTTCCTCGATATTATAAAATTGGAGCATTTTTTCCACTTCCGGAACTGTAAAACCAAAATGCTCGGAATATCTCCCGCTTAAGACTGAGATTATTTCCAGATTATTCAGACCAGTGAAAATGCTTTCTTTGCTAATTCTCAGGCAACCAGTAATAACCGCAAATTCCAAACTGGAATTGGTCTTAAGAGCAGATTCAAACAGTGATCTGATAAAATCTGTCATTTTTCCATAAAAACCTCTGAACCAGGCATTTTCCAGGGGTACGTCATATTCGTCCAACAAAATAATTACATTTTTCTGATATACCTTCTGCAGGCATCTGGAAAGGAACTTCACAGCCTTAAAGCACTCCGCGTCAGAAGCCTGTTTCCTTATGAATCTCTGAAACTGCTTTTTTTCCTCTTCGCTGAGTTCATTACTTCCAAGCACGCTTTTGTGTCTGTCAAATTCCATGGCAAGTTCATCGATAATACTGGCATAGGCCATTTCAAACGTAGGCTGCTTCGCCGATTTCAGTGACAGGATGATCACCGGATACTGCCCCATATGAAAGGTATATTCTGCGCCAACACCCATTATTTTCAAGTCTTCAAAAAGATAGGTATTATCAATGGTTTTTCCTTCCTCTGTAAATTCCTTTTCAAAAAAATACCGAAGCATACTCAGGGCTAATGTTTTTCCAAATCGTCGGGGTCTGGTGAACAGGCTTACTTTACTGCCATTATCCAACAGTTCCTTAATAAATAATGATTTATCAATATAATAGTAATTCTTTAAAATAATTTCCTTAAAATCCTCTATCCCAACAGGTAATGCTTTTTTCATTCTTACTGTCTCCCATTTCAAACTGCTGCTCCCAAATTACTTTTTCACGTAATCCTGTAAATATTCTAGCATGCCAGACCAGTTTCTGCCATCAAAACTTTCACCTGTTTTCCTATTCCAGCGAATACAATCAATTACATTCAGGTCATGCTTATAACTTTCCCTGTAAGGTTTCTGTAAAACATTTTATACTGAATACACACAAAAAAACCGGCAAACACACCATAATTGTGTATTTACCGGTTCTTCTGTTCTCATTTATTATACGCTTTCAGGCAACGGCCAACATCTCACCCACGCTCCAGACACAGAAAGCTCAGCCCCGGAACCACAATGGCATTCCCGTCAGGCACTGCCGTGCACCGCCTTATGCAGCTATCCGTCTCCGTCTCATGGGCCATACGCCCTCCTCCCTGCAGCCCGTCCTTCAAAAACCAGCGTCCTTCCGGCAGGGACGTCTGTACCGCCGCACCGGAGTGGTTTACGATATAGAGCTGTTCCTTACCGCTTACCGTTTTCACAGCCAGGGCAAAAAGATTCTCCGCTCCCGTCTCTGTCCCGGCCGCTGTGCAGGGCTCAAAGACACGGGCAAACATGGCAAAAATTTGGCCCATGCAGGACAAATAACAGGTTTCCTTCGTTGCCTCAATGATATTCTGCCCCCAGGTATTGCACATATTATTGAAATTAGCCAGCGCAAACTCTCCGCCATAGCTGATGTAATCCAACAGCCTGTGCGCGCCGTTTAAGGCATAGTTCCAACTGATCTGCTGCACGCCAAAAATATTGGCATAATCATTGGTCACTTCCCCATGCCACCTGAAATCCTGCGGCATGGCAGGGTTCTCAAAAGGCTCCGGGCTATGGCAGGAGGGCAGCCATTCCGTGTTGACCAGCTTCAGATACGTACCGTTTTTCCGGTTATATTCCCTGATAACGGGAAGGATTTTGTGGACAAAATCCGGATCGCCCTGCCTGTAAATCACATACTGGATATCCTTTCCCGCAATCTCCAGCATATCCGGCAGAAGCTCCGGGGAATAGGTATAAGCTGCCATCATCAGCTCGATGTCAGGATCCGCCAGCCGCATTTCCCTTGCGAATTTCACACACTCTTCGGCATACTGGCAGGCCGTCCATTTTCTTCCCGGCTCATTGTCCATTTCAAACAGCCTGACCCCGTAAGGCTCCTTATGCCCGTTTTGCATACGAAGGCGCCCCATTCCCACATCCTCCGGCGCATTCAGATATTCCACCATCTGCCTGGCCTTGAAGGGCTCCGAGGTCATCATATTAAAACAAAGCTGCGGTTCAAAGCCCACCAGCTGGGACAGCTGCAGGAATTCGTCCAGCCCCACATCGTTTTCCTCCAGGCCGCCCCAGTAAAAGCTGGGCTGCGGCTCCCTTCTGTCCCGGTCGCCGATGGAGCTTTCCCAGTTGTAGAAGCTGACAAAACAGCCTCCGGGAAAACGCACCACGCTGGGGGCCGCCTCCTTCAGCTTTTCCACCACGTCAGCGCGCCAGCCGCCCAGATTATCGGCAGGCATCAGCGAGGCAAAGGAAAGCACCAGCGTGCCCGGGAAGGAAAAGGTCAGCCGGATTTGTGCAGTTCCCCCGCAGGCTTCCTCCCACTCCCAGGTAAACAGGCGGGGAACCGTGGTCAGGGCAAAGCTGGTTTCCTGCGTTCCTATTTTCACAGTCAGAAGCTCCGCCTTTTCGCTGTGGATGGTATCCCCGAAGCCGTTCAGCCCGGCCTCGCTCATATCTCCCCTGACGCCTGCAAAAATCCGGAACTGATACCGTTTCCCCTTCTGCAGATGGAGCCCCTTCTGCAAAAGCCCGCATTCGCTCCCATCCGTATTCTTAAGGAGCAGCGATGTCATTCCCTTATAGGTATGGGTTCCGCAGGTATGTTCCTGCTCCGGCGCACCGATCACCTCCCAGTCATTTTCCTCATAGCCGCTGTGCCAGAAGGGCGCATTGCTGTTATAATGCTCCTTATCCAGCCCCAGCCACTCCCAGGTGGCGATTTTAATGGCCGGCACATCCCGGAAGGCGCGGTTGTAAAGCATTTCGCTCCACATCCCGTTCACCTGCCTGCCGAACCCGGATTCAATAAAATTCCCGAAAATCCGCCGGCCCGCCGGTTCCTTTGTCCATTCCTTTTCCACAATAATTTCCGCCATATCCCTTTTCCTCCCGATTCTGGCAACATTTCAGGTAGCCACTCTTTTTATTCTGCCACAGGTACATGCAAATGGCAATCAGCCCTTCACTGACCCAACCATAACACCTTTTTCAAAAAACTTCTGTGCGAACGGATACATAATGATCAGCGGCAGTGCGGAAAGCACCATGCAGGCCAGCTCGATGGTCTTGTAGTTCGCCGCGGAGTTGGATACCGTTGTCAGCACGGAGGCTGCCCCTGCGCTCATCGTCTCACCCAGCTGCGCAGCGGAAGCGCTGGCCTTTGTGATGGAGAGCATGTAGTAGGACAACGTCTGGATTTCTGCGGATTTCGTATAGTACAGCGTCTGGGTATAATCGTTCCAGGTGGCAACCGCCGTGAAGATCCCCAGCGCACTGATTACCGGCTTGGAAAGCGGTATTACCAGTTTAAAGAAAATCGTATACTCGCTGGCACCGTCGATTTTGGCGGATTCGAACAGAGATTCCGGAATCGACTTGAAGTTGGTATTGAAAATGATTACATTATAAAACCCGCCGAACAGCGCCGGAAGGATATATACCCAGTAGGTATTGTAAATATGCATGGCGTTAAACAGGATAAAATACGCGATAACGCCGCCGTTTAAGTACATGCTGACAAAACCGATTACGGTATAGAATTTTTTCCCCACCAGATTGTCCCTGGAAAAACCATAGGCAAACATGGAGGTAAAAAGCGTCTGTATCACCGTAACGATGATGGTTCTGGTAAAGGTAATCCCGAAGGCCCTGAAAATTTCAGGGTTTTTCAGCACCGACTGCCAGCTTTCCAAGGAAAACTCGCCGGGCAGCAGCATGGCATAGCCGTTTTTGGCGATATCCTGCGCACTGTTTAAGGAATTTATCAGGGAATACCACACCGGATAAACCGTGATTATCATAATAAGTATCATCACTGCGGTAAGGAGAACGGAAAAACGTTTCTCCTTCCTTGACTTGATTTTATTCATAGGAACCCTCCGTTGTCCGATCAGAACAGCCCGTTGTCCGTCAGTTTATTGGATACAAAGTTGGCGGTGGTCAAAAGGATAATTGCCAGGATGGATTTGAAAATATTTACAGCCGCCGCCATACCGAACTGCAGCTGCTGCAGGCCGACTTTATAAATATAGGTGTCAATCACTTCACTCTTTTCCAGGTTAAAGGAATTCTGCAGCACGTAAAGCTGGTCGAAGTTATTGTTCATGATACCGGCCACGGCAAAAATCACCATGATCACAATGGTTCCCTTGATGCAGGGAAGAGTCACATAACGCATTTTCTGCACTCTGCTTGCCCCGTCCAGATCGGCCGCTTCATAAAGCTCCTGATCCACGCCGGAAATGGCCGCCGTGTACAGAATGGTGCTCCACCCTAATTCCTTAACCAGATTGGAAAGGATGGCAATCGCCCAGAAATATTTCGAATCCGCCATAAAAACGATGGGCTGCTCAATCACGCCCAGCTTCAGCAGAATCTGGTTGAAAAGCCCGCCGTCCCCGCTCAGCAGCGTGATAACAATGCCGCCGAATACTACCCAGGAAATAAAATGCGGCATATAGGTCACCGTCTGGACAAAGCTTTTGAATTTGGGGCGGGCTATTTCATTGATGAACAGGGCGAACAGAATCGCCATCACAATATTCACCAGGTTTCCGATCAGGTTAATGCCCAGCGTATTCACCAGCATGCGTTTGAAGTCAAAATTGCCGAATATCACCTTGAAATTCTGGAAGCCATACCAGGGGCTGGTGAATACGCCTTTAATGCCCTCTATGACACTGTAGTTTTTAAAAGCCAGCAGCAGGCCGAAAAGCGGCACAATGGAAAACAGCAGCATCAATACGGTTCCGGGGAGCATAAGCGTATGCAGCTGAAGCTGTGTGGCCCTGTCATAGCCCAGCCGGAATCCCGTAGTTTTTTTCTTTTTACTCTTCATATAGAACCTCCGTCTTCCTCAGGCAAACATAAGGCTGCCGCGTTTTGCGGGCCAGCCTTATGCTGCCGCCGGGGATTATTTGTAAAGTCCGGCGTTTATATCTTCGATTTTGTTGCCCTTCTTTTCACAGTACTCCTGGTATACTTTGTTGTATTCCTCGTCAATCGCTGTGATTTCATACTGATCCAGGGTGTCGAGCATGTTCTGGTATTCCTTTTCAAAGGCCTCGTCGGAAGCAGCCGTTACGATTTTTGCCTTCTGGGATTCCAGATAGGTCTTGATCTGGGAAAGCTTGATACCCAGGTCGCTGGAAGGCTCGATAACCGTGCTGTTTTTGAAGCCCAGCAGGGAATCATCATAAATGTATGTATCCTTGTAATTGCCGAATGCAGGCATCAACGCTACTTCCACGCCTCTGTTGCTTGTGGGATCCGGAACAGGCTCCGTATTCCTTTCAAAAGAGGTGTTGGCAAACGGCCACATCAGTACATTGTTGTCATACTCTTCCGCCAGCTTCTTCTTACCTTCTTCCGTTTTTGTTACAATGCCTTTTTCGTCAATCGTATAGTCCGTTCCTTCAATACCATAATAATTAAGGAGCAGTCCTTCCTGGCTGGAAGCCCAGCTTAACAATTTTGCAATTTTTTCAGGATTCTTGCAGTCTTTGGAAACAAGGGTCTGAATCCAGCCGGTGCCTGCGGACTGGTTAACGGGCATGGCCGGTCTGGCGCCGTTGGAGGCAAGGATCGGTCCGAAGGATACCCAGGGCATATTTGTTTTGTCCTGCTGTGCCTGGTTACCGATCCAGCAGAATACTCTCTTTGCATCCAGATAGGTCTTCAGGGCGGTTTCATCAATTGTAAGGGTATTCACATCCAGGTAGTTTTTCTGTACCAGGGTATTCAGGAATTTCAGGCCGTTTTTATATCCCGGGCTGAGTTCCATATGTCTGTAATTGCCGTTTTCATCCACCGGCACTGCACCGAAGTTCCAGGAAACAATGCCGTCCAGGCTGGAGTTAATCCAGAGGTTGCACTGCAGCACTACCGGCAGGACGCTCTGTCCGTCCACCTGATAGCCGGAATTTTTCACTTTTTCGCAGGCAGCGTAGAAGCCTTCCTCTGTCTGTACGTCCTCCTGGGTAATTCCCAGCGCATCCATGATTTCCTTATTGAACATGATACAGCTGTTGCTGCCCTTTTCCACTACGTCAATCCATACCTGATCATCGGGAGGGAATACCTTCCTGTTATCCTTGGATTCCATATGGCTGGGATAAGAATACCAGCCGCCGTAGGTATCTGTCAGAGCCTGCTTGATATCCTCCGGGAAGTCCTTGAGCAAATGGGATTCCGGATCATAGGTTTCCAGGAAGGTTTTCATATCCCATACCTTGTCCGCTGCCACAAGCTGCTTATATATGTCCGCATCCGTAATGGACATCATATCCGGAAGCTCTCCTGAGGCGATCATCAGGCCCAGCTTTGTGGTTGCATCCGTAGGCGGCTGCTCTATTTTCAGGGTAAGCCCGAAATTTTCTTCTATGTATTCAGTCGCCGGTGATTCCTTGGTGGACCAGTTCGCTGTCGCAGGTCCCCATCCGGATACATCAGAAAACCAGTAAAGCTCGCTTGTTCCCTCACTGGAAGCAGAAGCATCTGCCGGGGCATTCTCCCCTGAAGCCTCACTCTGGGCCGCCTGTGTCCCTGCCGTCCCTGTTTCAGCCGAACCGCACGCTCCCAGGCTCAAAACCATAGTTCCGGCCAGTGCCAACGCGCACATTTTCTGCAGTACATGTCTTCTCATAACCATTCCTCTTTCCTTCTTTATTAACAGCCCAGAAAACCGGACTGTTACCTTTTTCATAATTCCATTTATCTGTACAATGCATTGTAACCTGATGGACTTTATTGTAATTTTTTCCCCGTCCCTTTTGTATGGAAATTATTTTTATATTTTTGTCAAAAATTTAGATTTCCCTGTACAAAACAAATAAAGGCCGCGGATTTTTTCCCACAGCCTCACAATTACTCTTATAAATTTTATAAAATCTTTCACATCTTCCCTCTGTTTTTATCACATCTGCCAATCCAGCACAACCCTGCCGCATAGCCAAAGGAATGCGTCCGCCTGTGTGGGGCTGCCGCTGTATTTCTTCTCCGGGGGCGGCTTTGGGGGAGTTTCCGGTCCATAGGAAAAAACGGTGATGTTTCTTACTGCTTCCGGAGGTCGGAATTCTGCCGCCCCTAGCGGCCTGTCTGACGAACACATGCAACGGCCGCTCCCAACGCCCACGGCTACCCACTCCCCCGTTGCCTGCGGAGGAGTTTGGGCCGCGCTGGCAGAATTCCGGCCTCCGGAAACAGTTAGAAACACCCCGTTTTTGAGACTGGACCGGAAACTCCCCCAAAGCCGCCCCCGGAGAAGAAATACAGCGGCAGCCCCACGCAGGCGGACGGATTCCGCCCCCCCCTACAACTGGCGCCTGTAGGCTGCCGGGCTGATCCCCGTGGCCTTTTTGTAGACCTTGGTAAAATAAAAATAGTCCGGATAGCCCACCCTTTCCGCAATGGCCTCGATGCTGTCATTGGTCGTGCGCAGGTATTCCTGGGCCTTCTGAATCCTTACCTCCATCAGATGTTCCCCAAAGCCTTTTCCGGTTCTCTTCTTTATGAGACTGCTGATGTAGCTTTCACTCATTTTAAACTCACCGGCAAGGGTGGCAAGCGTCAGTCCTTCTCCAAAATGCTCCTGGATATATTTTACCATATTCTGCACCTGGATTTTTTCCGACTGGTAACCCTCATCCTCATTTTCTCCGGTAAGTTTTACCCCCCCCCCTGAATTTTTCCCGTCCAGTATGCCCTTCACCTTGGACAGATATTCTACCAGCTCCTGCTCCTCCACCGGCTTTACCAGATATCCGGCGCAGCCGTACTGCAGGGCCTTCCTGGCATATTCGAAATCCGTATAGCCGCTCACCAGAAGCACCTCCGCCCCCAGCCCTCTGTCCCTGATAGTCTGCAATAGTGACAGCCCGTCCATTCCCGGCATACGGATATCCGAAATGATCAGATCCGGATTGGTTCTGATAATCCGTTCCAAAGCCTGCTCCCCGTCCTCGGCTTCCCCGCTGACGGCAAAGCCGTAATCACTCCAGTCAATCAGATTCTGCAGCGTCATCAGCGCCCAGGGTTCATCATCCGCTAAAAAAACATGATACATCTCTACCTACCTCCCGCCGGCAAAACCATTGTAATTTCCGTGCCTTCCCCGGCCCTGCTTTCCACCGTAAATTCAGCCGCCGTCCCGTAAAAAAGCCGCAGCCGCCTGTATACATTCAGGAACCCGATTCCGTGGCCGTCATCAGGAATCGTCCCTTCCCTGTCGTAGCATTCCATGGCCTGGCGCAGCTGTACAAGCGTCTCCTCCGGAAAGCCCTGGCCGTTATCCTTTACCACTGCCACGATTTTCTGTTCCGTCCCGCTCACGGCAACGTGCACCACACCCCCGTCCACCTTCGTTTCCAGGCCGTGGAGCACCGCATTTTCCACCAACGGCTGAAGCAGCATTTTGGGAATTTTGACCAGATAGACCTCCCGGGAGGCTTCCACCTCCACCCTGTGTTTTCCGTTGAAGCGGTACTGGATGATTCTGGCATAACGCTGCAGATTTTCCAACGCCTCCCGCACGGTTACTGTTTCCTCTCCCTGTACGCTGTACCGGAAAAAGCTGGACAGCGCCATTGTCAGCTCCGCAATTTCCTTTTCCCCGTGATATAGCGCCATTCCCCGGATACAGTTAAAGGTATTGTACAGGAAATGGGGATTGATCTGGCTCCGGTATGCAATCATTTCCGTCTGTTTTTTTGCATACTCCATCTCCAGATATTTCCGGTTGGATTCGATAATTTCCCCGTTCAGCTTTTCGATATCATCCAGCATCTGGTTCATCTTATGGGCCATTTCCCCGATTTCATTCTCCTCCAGCACCTCAATACGCTGATGGGTATCCTCCGTAAAGCCCGCCATAAATGCCGTCTGGCGGGAAATGGGATAAATGATCCGCTTATACAGCATGGCGCACAGGAAAATCATCATGGAAACCACCGCCAAAAAGGTCACATAAGTGATGTTTCTCATCTGCTCCGCCCCGGTAAGCAGCGCTTTCTTGGGGATCACATTCACAATCCGCCAGCCCGTCGTACCTATGTAATCCGCGTAGACAAGCCTTTTTTTATCTTCCAGCGCCGTCTCAAAATCCCCGTAATAATCTTCCCACTGCCCGGCTTTGACAATGGCCCTTCCATTGCCGTCCACAATTGCAATGGCCGAATCCCGGTTTAACAGCGCCCGATCCATGATTTCCTGCAGATTTCCCACATTGAATAAAAGGTAAGCGCTTCCCAGCAGCGTATAGCCGTCCGTCTCCTCCTTATAGATGGGAAGCCCCACCTCAAAACATGCCTGTTTCGTAGCTTCATCCCACATTCTGCCTGAAAAATTCAGCATTTCATTCAGTTCCAGCTCCGGCTTGTCCAGGAAAACATTTCCCAGCGCAAAAATCAGGTTCCCATCCTCATCATAAAAAATGATGTTTTCCAGGTTCCGGTTGATTCTCCGGTTCATTCCAACCATCCCCTGGACGCTCTCCAGCATTTCCCAGCGTTCATAGCTGTCCGCGGCTTTCAGAAAGGCAAGCACGGAATCATTTTTTACCACATTCATGTACATGTTCTGAAGATCCTCTTCGACCTGCTCCAGCTGCTCCCTGGCCTGTTTGTAAATGACCCTTGAGGAATTCCTGGACTGTTCCATTGTTGTGGAATTGGCAATATACCCGATGATCAGAAAGGACAGCAGCAGCACCATCCCCATAATGATAAAAATAGCAATATAATCATGGAGCAGCCGCTTCCGCCTTCCCCTGATTTTATCCGTTATGTACTGAAACATTTTCTGAAAGCCCCTTTTGTAACTTTTTCCTTATTTTACCACATCCAGGCCTGTTTGCACATACACCGGGGCCGCCTAATTCCGCCTGCGTCTGTTCCGCAAGCGGCGTTACGTCCATGTCCCGGCATCCCTACCTTGCACCCGCGCCCTCCCTGTGCTAAAATAAAACCGCCTGATACCGGTTGATAATGGCCGTTTTCCTGCCCGTTTACAGATAAATGCGGCACGGATCCAGCCAGCCGGCCAGTTGAAATATTTTTCAGGAGGTAATCACATGGATGGAGAACAGCGCAGGGAAGCCCTGCTTCAAATGCTGGGAGATGCCCGGGAACCTTTATCGGGATCCGCACTGGCCCGCAGGCTGGGAGTGAGCCGACAGGTCATTGTCCAGGATATCGCGCTCCTGCGGGCGACCAACCGCGATATTCTTTCCACCGCCAGGGGATATCTGCTCTATAATCCTGCCGGCACCCGTTGCAACCGCTGTTTTATGGTGTCCCACTCCACACAGCAGATTGCGGATGAACTGAATACCATTGTGGATCTGGGCGGCAAGGTGCTTGACGTGATCATCACCCATCCCATTTACGGCACCATTACAGTGAACCTGATAATTTCCAGCCGCAGGGATGTGCAGGAATTCGTCCGGAAAATCGCAACCAAACAGACCAAGCCTTTAAAGGAGCTTACCGATGACATCCATTACCATACGGTGGAGGCGGAAAGCGAGGAGGTCCTGGATTCCATTGAAAAAGCCCTTGCCGAAAAAAAATACTTGCTTTCGGCACCCTGATGTGCTATTTTATACCTCAAGGTGACAAGACACATGTAAACACATATGTAAATGCAGTTGTCACGGCATAGGGAACAATTTATGCCGTGGCATTTTTTCTGCAGTATTCTCTGCAAAAAAGCAGTAACCGTTCAGATAACCGGACTGCTGCAAAACATATCCTGCCGCCTGACTTGCATAAATATGCCCGCCAGGGCATCAGAGGGGATGAAGAATATGGAAAAAGTAAAGAAACTCTGCAACCGGATTTTTATTGACGGCCTATCCGGCATGGCACAGGGACTATTTGCCACGCTTCTGGTAGGCACCATCCTGGAACAGGTGGGCAACCTCATCGGCGGCACCATCGGCGCTTATATCATCGTCGTTGCCACCGTAGCCAAAAAGCTCACCGGCGCGGGAATCGGCATCGGTGTCGCCAGCAAATTCAAGGAGCCGCCTCTTGTGACCGTATCCGCCGCTGCCGCAGGCATGATCGGCGCATATGCCAAGACCATCATCGGCGGCACCATTCTGTCGGAGGGCATTTTTACCCTGGCAGGCGTGGGAGAACCGCTGGGCGCTTTTGTCGCCGCTTACCTGGCCGTGGAAATCGGCGGGCTGGTAGCCGGGAAAACAAAGGTTGATATCCTTGTAACACCCATTACCACGATTACCGTAGGCTCTGTTGTCGGTCTTTCCATCGGCGTTCCCATCGCCGCATTTATGACCAAGGTGGGCGAACTGATCAACTGGGGCGCCGTACAGCAGCCCTTCTGGGCAGGCATCATCGTTTCCGTCCTGATGGGCATTGCCCTGACGCTTCCTATCAGCTCCGCCGCCATCGGCGTATCGCTGAACTTAAGCGGAATTGCCGCAGGGGCCGCGGCCGTAGGCTGTGCAGCCAATATGGTCGGCTTCGCCGTCGCATCCTTCCGTGAAAATAAAACGGGCGGGCTGGTGGCGCAGGGGCTGGGCACCTCCATGCTCCAGATGCCAAACATCATCCGCAAGCCTGTGATCTGGCTTCCCGCCATTCTGGCCAGTGCCATCCTGGGGCCGATTTCCACCTGCGTACTCGGCATGACCAACAATGCCACCGGGAGCGGTATGGGGACCTGCGGCCTTGTTGGACAGATCATGGCGTTCCAGACCATGACCGGTGAAGGGATGGGTGCCGCCCTGGTACTTCTCCAGATCCTGTTGATGCATGTGGCTGCCCCTGCCATTCTGGCGCTGCTGTTTTCTGAGCTGATGCGGAAAAAGGGATGGATTAAGATGGGGGATATGAAGCTGGATATCTGATTTCTGCAGAATGGCAGACCGGAAATCTGCCCCACTGCAGCGAAGGCCAAATCCCCAATGCTGGCATAGCCGCCCGGCTCTTTGCCCACGGCAATAAATCTGAAAAATTTAAAACAATCCCGGTCCGCCTGTTGCTGCGGGACCGGGATTGTGTCTTTTTATATGATTTCATAACTATCTGGACTGCGATGCATTTAAGCACTCCTGAATCATTTTCTTACGGTCAACGCAAAGCGCTGGCCTGCGCAGCTAAATGCGCTGACCTAATGAACAGTTACGTTTTCTTTTATCTGCACATCACTTTGCAGAGCTTTTTATAAAAGGAAATCCCATACTTAATGAAAGTATGGTAACCTTCCAGCTTCAGTTCGGCATCATATTGCTTCTCTTCTATTTGCGCAAGCGCTTCTTCCGCCTTTTCCTCCAGCTGCGCATAGGTATCCGACACCTTAAGCTCCATGATAATGGCAATTCCGTCATAAGGGGCTGACAGAAGCAGAAGTTCGCTTCTTCCCAGTCCGCTTTCCCGATTGGACTTGACAGTATAACCATCCATCATTTTAAGCAGGCCTCCCAGGAAGCCATGGTAGTAATCCTCACGGTAATCATAAAAACTGATTGTCTCCATCAGGTTTACGGACAGCTCCCTTTCCAGCAGCTGTGTGTCCTTTTTCAGCAGCGCACTGTAAATCCCGGACAGATCCTTTTGCCTGATTTTTTTATCGAACCAGTCCAGAATCGTATTCTGGTATATATATTTTACTTCCAGGTTGGGAATTGCCAGGGTCAGGTAGGAGGTTACATCCTCCAGACGTTCCTCCACTTTTTTCAGGTATCCTGTAAAAAAAAGAAAATTCCAGAGATTATCCGACGTCTGGTAAATGTCCTCATAGGTGATATCCTCATGTACCGGTTTTTCAATGGTGCCTCCCGCTATCAGCGTTTCCATCTCTTGCCTTACGCTGCTGTCAGCGCGTTCCACCAATTCACGGATGATACTGTTTGATGAGGTATTTGCCCAGTACGGCCTGGGCAATGCATCTCTGTCCAGCCTCAGCTTATCTACATACATCAGTATGCTCCAGGGATTATAGACCTCCGTCTTTCCGAACTTATAACCGTCATACCAGGCTTTTACTTCCTCCTTGCGCTCTGTAATATCATAATACTGAAGCATTCTGTCCACTTCCGCCTGGGTAAAGCCAAACTGCTCGGAATAGCCTACATCAAGCAGCGATACCATTTTCAGGTTATTTAATCCTGTAAATATACTCTCTTTGGAAATTCTCAGGCAGCCCGTTACTACTGCGAATTCCAGGTTTGGGTTTGTCTTTAACGCTGACTCAAACAGGGAACGGATAAAAGCTGTCATTTGCTGGTAAAAACCATTGAAATATGCATTCTCCAGAGGGACGTCGTACTCATCCAACAGGATAATCACATTTTTACGGAATGCCTTTTTCAGACATCTTGACAGGAATTCCAGTGCCTTAACCCAATATGCGGCAGGAGCCTGCCTGTTAAGCATCTCCTGATATTGCTTTTTATCCGCCGGGCTTAAATTGGGGCTTTCCAATATATAACTATGTCTGTCAAATTCAGTAATGATTTCATCTGTCAGACAATTATATGCCAAATCCCAATTCGGCTGCTTTGCTGACTTCAGTGATAAACTGATTACCGGATACTGCCCCATATGTTTTGTATACAACTCGCCGGCTTCCATAATCCGTAAGCCTTCAAACAGACTGCTGTTATCCAATTCAGCGCCATTTTCATTAAAGGCCTTCTCAAAGTAATATTTCAGCATACTGAGGCTTAAGGTTTTCCCAAATCTGCGAGGGCGCATAAACAGGCTGACCTCGCTTCTGTTATCCAGCAATTCCTTTATGAACATAGATTTATCTACAAAATAAAAATTATTTTCACGCAGTTTTTTAAAATCCTCAATTCCAATAGGCAGCGTTCTTTCCATAAGCTTTCCTTTCTACCAACGAACAATGCTTCTCCTTACACTCCACTTAAAAGTATACCCTGATTTCCGGCTCTGCGCAATTCTGAAAACAGAAGTATACACGGATTAAAAAAGCTGCTGACTAAAAATGCACGGTTTGTAAATTTCTCCGCCTACTAAACAGAAAATTGCAAACATTTAATTACTTTTTCAGGATTCACAATACGAAGTTGGTACAGTGAACCATTCGGTATATCATATTTCCATAATATTGTAGCGATTGAGTACACCAGGTCATAAAAGATTTGAGGATTAATATCAGGAAAAGCTTGAACACAAAGGCAATCAAATACCCCGCAGCTCTGCAAGCAACGAGGTATCAAACTTGCAGAGCTGCGGGGTATTTGACCCTCGCGGCAGCCGCCATTGTCCAGCTCAGTCCTCCCAGAACTCATCCAGCTCCTTCAGCGCCTCCTTCAATTCCTCCCTGGCTGTTTCAATTTTCCCATTGTCCCTGGTATCCAGAGCGGCCTCGAATTTTCTCAGCTCCAGCTCAATGGCCATGCGCTTGTCGCCCAAGCTCTCTTCATAGAGGCGTTCGCATTTCAGCAGCAGAAGCTTGTTCTCCTCCTGATCGCGGGGATGGATTTTCAGGAAGGAAAGCTCCCGGAACCGTTCTTCGATTTCCTCATCCGTCATCTGCACCTCTTCACCCTTGATGATTTTCCGCGTCATCTCCTGGGTGGAAACCACGGTGGCCTCCACCTCCAGGATGGAATTGATATCATAGGTATAGGTGATGTCTATCGCTTCCTCTCCCGCCTTGTTTTTGGGCACCTCAAGCTCTACCCTTCCAAGGAGCAGGTTATTGGAGGCAAAGCGGCTCTCCCCCTGGAGGACAGGGATGCTGATTTTGGTCTGATCATCATAAATTGTATAAAAACGCTCCGTCCTGCTGGCGGGTATCACCGTGTTCCTTTCAATGATGGGACAGAAATGCCCGCTCTCATACTGGCCGGAAATGCGTTCCTTCACCGCCACCTCCGTTCCCAGGGTAAAGGAGCAGACATCGGTAAGGATCACCTCACGGATGGCGTCGTTTCTGTCCTTCATGGCAGCCTGGATCGCCGCTCCCAGCGCCACAGCCTCATCGGGATTGATGTGGGTATCAGGCACCCGGCGGAAAAGCCTGCCGATAAACTGGCGCACGATGGGCAGTTTGGTTGCGCCTCCCACAAGCACTACCTCGTCTATCTGGGACAGACGGATGCCGGCGTCGGAAAGACTCCGTTTCACGGGCTTGCGTATTTTTTCAAACAGCGGAGCGCAGGCTTCCTCGTACTCCGATATTTTAAACGTCTCCTCCCATTCTTCCTCGTCCATCACACAGCGCATCACGCTGGAGCGTTCCTCAGAAAAGCCCAGCTTGCACAGCTCCGCTTGTTTTTTCAGGTAAAGCCGCGTTTTCAGGCTCAGCGTTTCCTCCTCCAGCCCCCGGCGTTTTAAAAACATCTGGTAAAGGACCTCGGTAAAATCCTCCCCGCCCAGGAAATTGTCCCCGGCCACGGCGCGGACCTCCAGGATGTTGTCGTACATTTCCAGGATGGAGACGTCAAAGGTGCCCCCGCCCAAATCAAATACCAGGAACTTGCTTGCTCCCTTTTTTTCATACAGCCCATAGGCGATCGCTGCAGCGGTAGGCTCGCTGATAATCCGCTCCACCTTCAGCCCGGCCAGCTCTCCCGCGCGCTTGGTCGCTTTTCTTCTGGAATCGTTAAAATAGGCGGGCACGCTGATTACCGCTTCCGTCACCTCCTCGCCCAGAAAGCTTTCCGCATCCTCCTTCAGGGAACGCAGGACAAAGGAAGAAAGCTCCTCTGCCAAAAATTCCTTTTTCCCTAACCGGTATTTTCTGCCGGTTCCCATGCTGCGCTTGAAAACCTCGGCGGCAGTGCCGGGATAGAGCGCCATTCTCTCCCTTGCGGTCTTTCCCACATAAATCTGATTTTCCTCATCCATGCTCACTACGGACGGCGTAAGATGGTGTCCCAGACGGTTCGGTATGATTTTCGGCCCCTCCTGCGTAAAATAAGCGGCCAGGCTGTTTGTCGTCCCCAGGTCAATTCCTATAATCATTCTTTTTTCCCTTTCCTGTTCTTTGTCTTACCCGCCCGTCCGGCGGCCTTCGTGCACTCCTCCAGACTCTTTTCAATACAGATGTTTCTTCCTCCGATCTCAAATGCCGTGCGGTAATAGCCGCAGGCCGTATCATAATCCTCCGCCGCCTCCGCAAGCATTCCCAGCGCCTGATAATACTCCCAGCATGCAGGCTCAGTACATTGCTGGCAGATTCTTCCCCTGTAAGATCCGGCCGCTTCCCCCTCCGGCTCCTGCGCCTTCATGCAGGGAGCCATTGCATGGAAGCATTGCGCCGCTTCCGTAAGCCTGCCGGAATAATAAAACAGCTTTCCCACCGCAAACAGTCTGGCATTCCTGTACTTTTTCGCCGACAGATATTCCTTCAGGGAACCGTACTTCTTTTCGATAATGCCAATGGATTCATCCGCGTAGCTGCGGGCTTCCTTCCATTTTCCCCGGAAAGCCGATATTTTCGTCATATCATTTACATATTCCTCATACAGAGAGTCTGTTTTTTTCAGGAAGGACTGGGCTGATTTAAAAGTCTTTGCCGCCTTTTTGCCATCTCTTAAGCTGTCCAGGTAAAGCTCCGCCAGAGTAATGTACGGACGCAGATATTCCGCCTCCTCCCGCATGGCCCGCTCACAAAGCTCTATGGCAGTCTGATATTCTCCCATCTGCTCATAAATCCCGGCCAGCTTCGACTGATAGTAGGCCTTGCGCACTCCCTTCAGCTTCAGGATCTCCTCCAGGATCTGGCTGGCTCTCTCCAGAAGCTCCGGCGTCCCGATCTTCTCCAGAAGCTTCACATAATCCCAACGCACAGCGGCGGATTCCGGGAATTCCGCAATATTTTTCTCATAGGCGGCGGCCGCCCGATCCAGCTGATTCATTCTTTCATAGCATTCTCCCAGCCCTCTGAAAAAAACGGTGGATTCCTTTTCCGTGCGCAGCGAAATCGCCTTCTCAAACATTTCTACCGCTTCCTCATACTGTCCCGCATACTTCAGCATGCAGGCCCAGTTGTAGTAAGCATAGGCATTGTCAGGTTCCAGCCTGGCGGCCTCCCTGAAATCCTCCTGCGCCTTTTCCCATTCGCAGCTCTCTATGTAAAGCTGTCCCCTTTCAATATAATAATAGGCTGTAGGGGTCTGCTTCAGCTGCCTGCAGGCATAGTCCAGCGCCTTGTCGTAATCCTCCCTGTGCTCCCGGCTGCTGTACTTTTCCCGGTAGATGGCCGCAAGGCGCCCGCAGGCGCTGGGGTGCTCCGGATCCAGCCGCACCGCCTCCTCCAGGCACTCCCTTTCCTCTTCCTCCCGGCCGCCCTTCCTATGGCAGGCAGCCATGTCCGTCCAGATATTCGCGTTATCCGGTATCTGCTCCTTCACCTCTTCATAAGCCTTCAGCGCCTGGGTAAAGGAACCGTTCTGATAAAGCAGATCTCCCTTCACCCACACATAAACATAGGCTGACGTGTCAAAACGGATAGCGTTATCTATCAGCTCCAGTGCATTTTTCAGTTCTCCAAGGCTCGAGTGGCACAACGCCATTTCCCGGAAAACCTCCGCTTCCCTGCGATCCAGCTCGGAAACTGCCTCCCCGCCGCTGTCTCCGTCCGTCTTGCGCTCCTCCTCCAGCTTCTTAAGCAGCCCGCCGGAAAGCTTCAGCACCTCCTCATACTGCTCCTTTTCCTCGGCCAATGCCCTCTTTGCCTTCACCTCCATCAGATCCAGCTTCCGGCTGTCCACCTCCGCCTGCGCGGCCTGTTCCACAATATGAAGCACGTCCTTATACTGCCTGTAAATCTGGAAAACATCGGCCGCCAACTCATAAGGCCGGGGCAGCGCCGCATAAATTTCCTTAATCCGGTAGAAATCATCCACCACCTGCTGCGCCATATGCAGCGCATAATAGTCCTCCTGCCTGGTCACAAGGGCGGGCAGGTAGCCGTCGTTAAGCCCCAGGATAATATCGCACACATCCACGCTTTCCTGATATCTCCCCAGCTTGAAAAGCGCATCCGCCTTCTGCTGGTAGTAGGCGGCGTCTTCCCGCTGCTCCAGCGCTTTCCCGGCCGCCTCCAACGCCCCTTTATAATCCTCCTGCATCTTCCTGGAGGCCGCCAGAAGGCTGTAGGCGGTACCGAAGCGGGCGGGCAGCGCCTCCTTCTCACTTTCCGTTACCGCCGGTTCCAGACGGATGCTTTCCAGCCAGGAGAGGAACTGCTCCTCCGCCTTTGCATATTCCTTTTCATTGTAATAAAAACGGCCCAGCAGGCTGTGATACTCCGCGGAGTTTGCCTGATCCGGGACGATCCCCTCCATCAGAGAAACTCCCGTTTTACTGTCCTCATTCTGCAAAAGGCACCAGCCCAGCTTGAAAAACAGGGAAAGGTTTTCCTTTTCCGCCTCCCAGTTTTTCCGGTACAGGGGAATCAGCCGTCCATTGACCTCATGGATGGCGTCTCTTACATCCTGCGTGTCATAGCCGGCGTCCACCAGCGCGATCAAACGCTTTTTGGCTTCCTCCTCTTTTCCCCGTTTCATTTCGAACTGGCTGCACCGCAGGCACGGCAGATAGCTTACAGGCTCCTTTTCAAGCACCGCCAGGAAATCCAGGTAAGCGCCGTCCTCGTCTCCCGCCGCCTGCCTGACCTGTCCGGCAATATCCCTCAGCCAGGGATTCTCCGGCGTCTTTTCCGTCACCTCTTCCATCAGCCTGCGTGCCTCTTCCTTTTTATCCTTCTGCACCAGTACAGCGGCATAGACCGCGGCCGCGTAAGGATGGCTGATTCCTGTTTTTCCCAGATCCTCATACAGGCTTTCCGCTTTTTCCGTATTCCCTTCCTGCCATGCGCTGCGCATTTCGTAAAAACAGGAAAGCCACGTATCATAATCCGCGTCCTCCTCCCCTTCAAAAAGGGCATAGGGGAACCATTCCTCCTGGGTGCATTTGTTCTGCACATATTGCAGGAAATCACCGGGGAACTTTTCTCCCAGATCCTCCATATCCTCCATCAGGGAAAATTTCTCGTCTATGATTTTCCAGATTTCCGAGGGCAGACGGAAGTGATCCATCAGAAAGCGCAGCAGGCCGTCCCTTGCTTCCAGCGCCGTCTCCAGATCCACACAGACATCCTGTTCCAGCAGACTTGTCCACAATTCTGTATCCAGCCTGGAGGACAGCCTGCCATAGGCTTCCTTCACCTCCCAAAGCCAGTCCCCCACAGGTCCCTCCGGCAGCTCCTCCTCAGGCTCCTGCGTTTGCGCCGCCAGACGCAGCGCCTGCTCATAAGCCTCCCGCAGACGCTTGAACCCTTCCGGATCATCCTCCGGGTTGGTCCGCGCAAGCTTCCTTCTGTAAGCCTGCTTTATCTGCTCTTCCTCCTTTGTGGGTTCTGTTTCCAATACCAGCCATATCTGTTTTTCGTCCATTGTCGCATCACCTCAGTTAATCTTTCACCCAGCATCCGATCTTCCCGCTCATGAATACTATTTTACTATGTTGGATTTTTACTTTCAACAAAGAAAAACAGACACAAAGAAAAAAGGATCCGTTTTCGTTACTGTTCACTCAGTACTGTGCATTTACTGCACAGTACGTAAGAAAGTGATTCAAGAGTGCATAAATCCCATCGCCGTAGGCGATTTTTAATGGATTTATGCAGTTACTGTTCACTCCGTGAACAGTAACCCGTTTTCAGCCTGAACTGCGTAAACCGTATTTTTCAACGTATCTGTTATCCGCACAGCCTGTTTTTCAGGAAAAAAATATGGCAATTTCCATTTCAAACCGGAAATTGCCATATTAATCAGATTTTTTTACCCGTTAATTAAAATATATTACGGATATTCGCATCATAAAAACCGGAATCCTTTGTGCGGATTTCCTCAAAGCATTCCTCCGCACGCTGCGTTTCCTTCCTGCCCAGATGCCCCAGCCCTTTCATAAACAGGCAGTGGCTTACGTTCTTCCTGTTCAAATCCTCTTCGAATATGAGGAGATCAGGCAGGGAAACCGCAAAGTAGTCAATCTTCATCTCGTCAAACAGATGGGCTTCTCCGTAAGCTATCAGCTTATTAAAGCGTCCGTACGCCTCCTTCTGCCGTCCCAGCTTCAGGAGGGCCAGGCCCTGGTAATAAATCATTTCCGGCGGCTGGTCATTGTAGTACATGGCTCCTACCGGCTCCGAAATACCTGTGGAGGCCTTTGCAAAGCATTCCGCGGCTTCTTCCGCCCTTCCCTGTGCCTCCAGCGTGCAGCCCAGATAATAATAGATGTGGTTTTCCTGGGCGCCGTAAAGCTTGCCCTCTCCCAGATTCCAGGGATAGGAGCCTGCCGCCTGACGGAGCAGTTCCTCCGCCCGGGCATACTCTCCCCTGGCATTATGTTCTTTGGCCAGCTGCAAAAGGGCTGTCACATACTGCTTTGGAATCTTGCCCTCTCCGCCTTCCCATGGATGGAACTGCCTGCCCAGGGTCCGTTCCAGGGCCTCTTCATGCCTTCCCAGGATATTCAGCAGAGTGATATATTCCACATACAGATCATCCCTGTCCTGGGTCTGTTCCATATGCGCCTCCAGCAACGCCGCCCTTTCCTCAGGGCTTCTGCCAACCTTTTTATAAAGCTGATCCAGCTCCATGAGCACACGGGAATCGCCGGTATTAAGCGTATATGCCTTCTCCAGGGAAGCAAGCGCTTTATCTGCTTCCTGCTTCTTGTTGTAATACACCAGCGCCAGGTTGCGGTGTACTGTAGGGAAGGTGCCATCTCTTTCTCTGGAATATTCCCAGCATTCCAGCGCCCTGTCGTACTGCTTTTTATCGTACCACAGATTTCCCAGATAATAGGGCGCCTTGCTTCCTTCCGGCAGGATCCGGCGCACATGCTCCAGAATCACGATATCCTCCAGACGGTGTGGGAAGCAGTAATCACTGCAGGCCTCCTCACAGCGCTGCGCCATGGAAAGCGCCTCCGTCTTATCCCCCAGCTGCGCCGCACAATAGGAAAGAGCTGCATAAATGAGAGGATATACCTTTGTTTTATCCACAAAATCCGCTGCGAAATCCGTAAGCACGCCGCGCGCATCTTCAAAGTCTCCCGCTTCCATATAATCCAAGGCCATTTCCAGGCAGGTATTATGATTGCCGCTTAAAATACGTTTTTCCTCCCAGGACGGCTGTGCATCGTCTGCCGCGCCCTCTTTCTCTGCAATCATCCTCAGCTCTCTGCGGCTGTTTGCATCCAGCCCGTCAATGGCGATAGTCGAAAACGTCCATGCCTTTGCCTCTTCTGTCCTTCCCATTTTTCTGAGAAGACAGGATTTCAGGTTTCTTGCCTTGATGTTATGGTAGTTTCTCACAAGGGATCTTTCTATATGGGAAAGGGCGGCTGCAAAATCCCCTCCGGCACAGTCAATACAGGCCAGCTGATAGAAGGCCGCGTCCTGCCAGGCTCCGTTCCATGTTGCTTTGTAAAACGCGTCATAGGCTTCCTGCATTTTCCCCTGGAATTTCAGGGAAAGGCCCAGCTGGTAAAGAGGCTCCCCGTCATAGGGGTTGGGATTGGAGCGCAGCTGCTTCTCCACCGCCCTGCGGAAGTAAGGTTCGCTTTCCGCGAACAGCCCTCTGTTAAACAGCAGCTTTCCGTAAGCGTTGTTTAAGCGGATGTCGCTGCCGTCCCTGCGAAGCCCCTCTCTGTAATAATCCGCCGGATCATAGGTGGCATGGCGGTACTGCTCCAGATGCAGGCCGTACAGATACAGATCCTCGCAGCTTGCCGCATCCTCAGGCGCAGGGGCCGCCCTGGCAGGCTCCGGTATCTTAACCACTTCCTCCTTCTTGGGCCTGTAGGAAACCAGTTCCTTTCCTTCCTCAGAAATCACCTGAACCAGAAGCTCCTCTTCCCTGATATCCTCCGACAGCTTCACTTCCTTCCTGTAATGCAGGCCGGGATCCAGCTGTGCGTCCTCCTCAAAAAGGATCTGCTCTCCGCGCGTCAGACGGATTTTTACTTGCTCCTCGCCCATGGTATAAACGGTCACGACAGCGTTCCCGCCTTCCGTTTCCAGTCCCACGGCAGCGTCCAGTGTGGCATTCTTCACCATGCCCACACCCTTGTAGGGCATGAAATACTGGATAAAGGTCTTTTCCTCATAGGGAGCCAGCCAGGAAAAGTCAGGCTGATTATCCGTAAAGCAGCCGGTCATCAGCTCCACATAGGGGCCGTCCTCATCCGTCAGGTTCCGATCCCAGGCCTGGCCGAATTCCCCGCAGCCCCAGGTCCACTGCTTCTTGCCGGGCGCAATATGATGATCCGCGATATGCAGGATTCCCGCCTCTTTCCCGTAATCATACCCGCCTACGAAATCATAGTCGGAATGGCAGGCCATGTAGGACGTGGGAACCGGGATGTTTTTATACCGGGAAATGTCCACACCTGCGGAATAGTCCATTTTATAATAGGTTCCCGTGGCTATGGGGAAACGGGATACGTCCCTTTTGCCGTGATCCATCACCGCATGCACATCCGGAGGGAACACGGACTGGGTATTGTCATTGACGGGCACCGCCGGATTGGCCCACCAGAGAAAGGTCTGGGGCACGCTGGTCCGATTGTAAAGCTGGGCGCGGATTTCCAGCCAGGCTTTATCCGGGTACAGGGTAAAATAGGCGTTTCCCTTGGTGCGGAACATGTTCTCCACCTCGCCCACCATAACGGTAGCGCTGCCGTCTTCGTTTTCCTGCATATGGAAGGACACCGGATCATAGGTGCTGGGCCTATGGTGCTGCGGCCAGTTGAACTCAATGCCTCCTGAAATCCAGGGACCTGCCAGGCCTACCAGCGCCGGCTTAATCACATGATTATAATAGACGAAATCATAATTGTTGGTTTTATCCGTGGCTCTCTGGATTCTTCCTCCCAGCTCCGGAAGCACCATGATTTTCAGATAATCGTTTTCCAGGAAAACGGCGTGATAGGTTACATCCTTTTTTTCATCATAGATTTTATCGATGACGGGATGGGGATACACCTTGCCCGAGCTTCCCTGATACACTCTTTTTTCCAGGAACATGGGATTTTTATTGGGTTCCCCGATTCCATAGGTGGGGATTACCACATTTTCCTCCCAGACCTTTGCTTTACCGTGTTCCATTTATTGCTTCTCCTCGTATAATAAGTTTGTAAGCAAGAAAAAAGCTTACAGACTTATTCTTTTTTGATAAGACAGAGGGATACTTCTAAACATCTTTTCCGAAGATTTTTCTTCAACAATGCTGGTTCGTCCCATCTCTGTCTATTGGTTAATAAGTTACTTTATAGTCATGGTCCCAGATGCTATACTTATGTTCATAAGAACTGTAGCTGTGGTCACTGCTTTATTTCTCCTGCAAATCATTTTGTTATTGCCTAGAAAGCTTGCAGCCCTAATGCTACGCTAAGACTTATTACACAAATGCTGCATCCCGGTATCTAGCCACCAGCAGGGTATTTCTTACCGGTGAATGCTCATAACGCGAGGTTTAGGGCGGCGTAGTGATCTGGGATAAGCCATGATTACATTCTTTTTATTCTACGATGAAAGGTGGTGACAATCCGTGAAAGAAAAAATCGATTACCTCTCAACGCTTTTTGTTGGGATTGACATTGCTTCCCGTATTCATGTTATTTCTGCACTTGATTTTAATCAGGATTTTTTCATTAAGATGAAGCCTGTTCAAAACTCTCAGGAAGGTGCAGTTCTTCTTGAAAACATGATTGTGGATGTTCTGAAAGAAAACCATCAGTTTAAATACGTTGTCATCGCAATGGAATCAACCGGATTTTATGGTGTCCATCTGGCCAATTATCTTTCTGCCAGTGATTTATTAGCACCATTTTCTGTCCGTGTTTATTGCCTCAATCCAAAGGAAGTGCAGAATTATAAAAAGTCCTTCAATGATATTGGCAAGAATGATGGCATTGACTCCTTTGTTATTGCCGATTTTGCCCGGGTGGGACGTATCAGCATTCAGCCCTGGCGTGGTTCTCAATACCTTGCTTTACAGCGGCTTACAAGACATCGTATGCACATCACTGAATGTATTGCCAGAGAGAAAACTTATATGTTAAATAACATCTTTCTGAAATTCAGTGAGTATGCTTTATTGCGTGATGGAGAACATCCTTTTTCAAATAAATACAGCGCTACAGCCGAGGCAATCCTTACCGAATTCACGACAAATGAAGATATTGTAAATTCCTCTGTTGAAGATCTCGTTGCTTTCATTAATACGAAAAGCAAAGGTCGCATTGCTGATCCGGAAGAAACTGCTAAGATTGTACAAGCTGCTGCCCGTAATTCATACAGACTTGATAAATGTCTCTATGAACCACTTACGATATCAATTGCATCTTCCTTCAACTGTATCAGTTCTTTTGAAAAGGAATTAAAAGCAATCGACAAAGCAATCCTTCAAACAGTGCAAGGGTTAAATCCTGATGAATATACAGTGCTTAATTCCATCCCTGGAATTGGAAAGGTATACTCTGCCGGAATTCTTGCTGAAATCGGTTCTGTCAAGGCTTTTCAAAATGCCAATGCTCTCGCAAAATATTGCGGCATTGTCTGGAATGATAATGATTCCGGCGATTTTGAAGCTGAAGATAAACGTATGAGTAAGGCCGGCAACAGTTATCTGCGCTATTACATCATAGAAGCGACTGGAAGTGTCATAAGACACTGTCCTGAATATGAACGCTTCTATCATAAAAAATATGCTGAAACAAGAAACCATCAGCATAAACGAGCACTCGCGTTGACTTCCCGTAAATTTATACGTCTGCTCTATGGTCTGCTGGACAAGAGCCAACTCTACTCTCCGGAAAAGAGTAGGTAATCCATATCGCATTTTCTGCTTGTGAAACTCGTTACAGGTCACAGGTTTATTAAGGTTACCCATTTCTCTGAAAATCTTTTTTAAATACTTCTTGACTATTTACCAAATTGCTTTCTCAGACTGATTTCCAATGTGAAAGCGAACTCCCCGCCCGGCTCCAGCACACGGATGGTACCGTTTTTTATTGCCCTTGGGACATCGTCATAAAAACCGGTGGCCGGCTCCAGCGCGCAGTTATAATCTCCCCTGTAGCCGCCTGCGGTGATCCACACGCCCAGATAGGGCAGCTTATTTGCATCATATTTCAGGGTGCAGCGCACTTCCTGGGAAGGATACCACAGGCCGCACTGTCCCGCATGGCTCCTGCCCTCCCCATAATATTTTACCGCCGAATGGCTTTCAGCTTTCGGCACCCTGGTAAAATCATAGCGGCCGTTCACCGCCTCCAGGATGCTTCCCGCCGCCCCCATCACCGGATGGTCGGCCACACAGCGGTACCTTTCAAAATCTTCAGGCAAAAGCAGCCGCATATCCTCCTCATAACGCATCAGGCCGTGGAAGGTCCACAACCAGGGAAAGGCTGCTTCGGACCTGTTTTCTATCCGGTAACGGATGAAAAGGGAATTGCCCGACAGGGAAAACCGCTTCTCATACAGATAACCGAACCTGCTGCTTTCCCAGGAAAGCAACGGCCCCTCCGGGGTCTCACACACTGTAAAAGGGTGGCTCCATATCTCTCCGTGATCCGGATAGCAGTACGTCCTTCCCTCCCACTGTGTCACACAGGCGTCTATGTTGGGGAACGCATCATCCAGTCCGGATGCGTCATACCTGGAAAAATCCGGCCCTGTATCCCCATCCCGCGCCGCTGCTGTGTCTTCCTTCCCGTAATCCTCCTGCGGCTGCCGGTATTTCCCTCCCGTATTAGGAGCCGCCAGTTCAAAATCATTTTCCTTCAGGCGCAGGGAAGTGATTTTGCCTCCCAGCCCGGGCAGGATGCGCACCGATAGCGCTTCATTTTCCAGTGTTAAAAATTCATTGCTCTCCATCATATGTAACCTCCAGAATCATCAGCCTGCTGCCATAGTCTCCCCGAAGCCTGACGGCTGTCTGACTTTTATTTCTCTGGCTTTTAGCTGTATGGCTTTTAACTGTTCGTCTTTTATCTGTCTGACTTACGGGCGTCCGCCTTTTGGCCGCCCGTATTGAACCTTACTTATACATTTTCACGCATAAATATCCCCTGTTTCGGAATTTTTCCTTCCCCGAAATCACTTTATGGGCTTATTATAAGATAGCGTCAAAAGAAAAGCTATAATAAATGCATGCAGTCATTTATATAAATCTTGTATTTTCTCCTGCCGCCCTTTACACTGGAAATAAGGAGGGACTGCTGCCATGCTTGTTTATGATCAGTATATATACCCGGAGAAACCGGATATTGACGATGACATCGTCGTGTTCCACTCCGGCTTCTGCTCCACATCTCCCAACTACAGCTACGGCAAGGATACCCGGGACTACTATCTCATTCATTTTGTCACCCGGGGGAAGGGTACCTACCGGGTAGGGCAGCGCATCTTCCATCTGTCCGCAAACGATGGTTTTTTAATCACTCCCGGCACCACAATCGTACATACAGCGGATAAAAAGGAACCCTGGGATCTGTGTTGGGTTGCCTTTTTCGGCAGGCGCGCTGCCGCTCTTCTGGAAAAAGCCGGATTGGACGAAGAGCATCTGATTTTTCATTATGATAAGGATGATTTTCTGGAAACCTGCATCAAGAATATTTACAATGAGAGCCGAACCGGCAAAAACATCGCCTCTATTACAGGCTATTTCTACCTGTTCGCCGGCCGGCTGATAGAACTGCATGAGGAAAAAGAAAAGAAAGAACCTGACATCGTCAGCTTTTCCCGCTTTGACGACGCCGTCATCTATATCCGGCGGAATATCCGCTCCCGGATCACAATCGAAAACCTGGCAAACTACATGCGGCTGGACACCTCCCAGGTCTACCGCATATTCAAGAAAAATACCGGCATGTCCCCGCAGTGCTTCATCACCCGCATGCGGATGGATAAGGCCTGTGAAATGCTGGAAAAAACAGATCTTCCCGTAAAGGAAATCGCCGAATGGATGGATTATGAATACCAGTCCCATTTCACGAAGCAGTTTCGGAAGGAAACGGGGCTTTCACCTTCGGAGTACCGGGAACGGATTGCGGATAAAAAGAAGCCATAAAAACAGAGTATCGGATACTGGAATTTATCCTATACTCTGTTTTTAAATGACTTAAATTCCTGTTTTGCCTTTATTTTTTTTTTTTTTTTCGTTTCCTACTGTTCCAAAAACCAAAGCCGCCTAATACTGCCGCCGCACCCGCAAATACCATAAGCCAGGAAATCACAGGCGTCATATCTGACGTACCCGGACCTTGGGCCTCACCTAAAACACCGATCTGGGCTTCAGGGATTTCTATCACAGGAGCCGCGCTGTCTCCGAGCACCGCTGTAGCTGGCACAGCAGGCGTCCCCGGTGTTGACGGTGTTCCCGGCGTATCTTCAGGCGGCGGAGTCCCTTCCGTCTCATATTGATTTCTGAATTCCACACCGGCAAGCTTATCCCCTCCCGTTGAGGGATGAAGTACAGCGGCAGCTTCCAGACCGCTGCCGTCTTCGGCATTGACAATATAGACCGTCAAATTGTATATGGTGCGGTCATAGGTGCATTTCGCATTTGTTCCCGGTTCCTGATAGACCGTATAAGTATAAATTCCCGGTCTGTCATAAGTTATCATTGGAAAATTCCCGCTGCCTCCTCCAGTGATAACCATGGAGTACACCCCATTCTCTGCGCCGTCCGGCATGGGATACGACTCGTGTCCTGCAGACAGCTTTACTGTGAAGTCCTCCGCCCTGGAGGGGAGTGTTCCCGAAAGGGAAATCTTCACCGGTATGGAAATCCCCGCTTCCCCGGCCGCAAAGGCTGTCTGTGCATTGAGCATAGTACAGATCACCATCCACAGCAATGCCGTAAATATGCTGATAATCTTCTTTTTCATGTGCCCCCTCCTTCTAATCCGCTGTCTGATAAGGTTTCATTACAGCCAGAATAATGGTTCGCGCATCTGTAAACTCCGTAGAGCAGGTAGACAGGGCAAGCAGCTTAGGTTCCTTAAGCCTGTTCACCTCTTCCAGAGTATTCTCATGAAGATACAATGCGTTTTCTTCTATATAAGCAAGCTCTCCATCTATATCAGCCTGCCACTGCTCCGTATTAAAAATAAAATCATCCGAAACCGGAATCAGAAGGCAGGCAAGGATTTCCAGTTTATATGCCCTGTCGGGCAGTATCAGCATTCCCGTGGTATTATCATCGAAAAATGCTTTCTTTTTATATAACTCAAGATCTCCGAACATTCCGCTGTTTTCCATATGATGCCCATACAGCAGGGAATAGGTGTCAGCAAAGGTTCTGTCATTGCGGGAATCCAGAAATATACTTCCCGCAAGGGCAAAATTGCCGTAAACGTCTCTATTGATATAAGCCAGATTCGTATCTCCCTGTAAAACAGGATAGTCCACCTTGGTGTTATCCAGGCTCACCCAGGCGCATACATCCGGGTTAACGGCCAGCAGCTCCTCAAAGGAGGCGCCGTTTTCCACATCCTGTGTTTGAGGCTTCAGTTTCAGCATGTCCGCCTGTACATCTTTGGCAGCCGCATAAATACGGCTGTTATCCCATAAAGCATAGGCTGCATATACTCCGGCGGTACAGAGGGAAAAAAACACAATGAAGCTGACTATAAAATTCACGGCTTTTAACAGGATTTTTATCATAAAATGAAACAGGCTTATCTGACAGCCCTGCTCCTTTCCATCACACCAGACTGCCGGATTCACAGAGGGCCGAAACGCCCTCTGTACCCGACGGCAGGAATTTACATCGTTAACATACTTCTCCGTTACTTTTCACGGGAGCTGCGTTTCTTTGCGAAAAATACACTCATACCGCCAAAGACACAGGCCAGAATCAGAACATAAGGAACATTGTCAAGAATGACGCCGGTATCAATATCCATATCTTTATTGTTGGTAATTGTCACCGTATCGGAAGCGGAGTCTATTTTACAGTTTCCATCTGATAAAGTATAGGCCGCTTTATCATAATCATCGTTCCCCTCCTCATCCTTTGTATAATCAGCTTCTGCAACGGTATAGGTAACACCATAAGGCAGGTTTTTAATGGTAATGGTATCATCGTGTTTCAGATAAAAATCTGTAGGGATTCCGATTTCAATGATTTCCGGATTCTCCTCATAACTGCCGCCTGTAACGCTGTAAGAGGTAGCATAGTTTTTTTCTTTTTCGCCAGTGAGGGTAACGGTCACCTTAAAGTACTTTTCCTTATCTCCCATATTTCCGGTAACTACCTTGGCGATTGCTAGGGAACCTGCGGAATATTCATTCGGGAATTTATCGGCTTTATCCCCGTCCTCTGCCTCGGTATGAACTGCAGCTACACGGAGCCTGCCATTCTCCCCCTGCAGAACGGTTACCACCAGCTTAATCTCCTTATCATAATATGTAACACCAGCGGTTTGTCCTGGAATTTCTTTGAATGAATAGGTATAAACGCCAACGCTACTATAATTATCAGGCAAGGTTATGACAGCGGTCTTTTTCATATTTTCGGAACCCGCTTCCCCCAATTCATAGCTTATACTGCCAATTGTAGGAGTCGGCATACTCTCTACAGTTACTCCCTCCGCAGCATCTGTAACGGAGACATTGGTCAGTTCACTGAAAGTAAATGTCTCGGCAGGTGATGTCGTACCAGGATTCGTCAGTTTATACTCCTTGGTAATTGTTACTTGGGACATGTCCGTATATTTCCCTTCCTCAGCCAATGCAACGGTGCCCATGCTCAGTGTAAGGACAATAGCGAACACAATGGATAAAATTTTCTTCATTTGGATTTCCTCCCTTTCCTTTAATGGGTTGTATGCTGATTCAGTACTTCCGTACTGATCAAAGCATCTGTTTCATGGGGGCTATAATCCCCGTCTGCGGAGAATGGTGATGACCTTCCCCGCCACACACTCCATCGGTACCGGCCCAAAGTCCCGGCTGTCAAAGGTCTGCGTACGGGAGTCTCCCAGGATAAACATATGGTTTTCCGGTACTGTCAGCGGGTATTCCAGCCCTTCCTCAGCATAGGTGGGATACAGGATCTCTCCGTTTTGTGCGGTTCCATTTATCAGCAGCTTTCCGCTTTCATCCAGCATAGCCGTATCTCCCTGTCTTGCAAGAATACGTCCGATGTACTGTTGTCCGTTGATATGGCAGACTACCACATCATTCTTGGCATAATCCTGCTGCAGGCGGAAGCCTATCACCAGATCCCCATCCTTTATGGCCGGAAACATGGCATTTCCGCTGGCCTGTGTAATGAAAAACACCCTGGTAAACAGGAACCATACTGCCAGTGTGAGAAACAGGATACGCAACAGGAGACTTACACCGTCCTGTCTTACAAGAACATTCTCTCTGCGTCTGCTGATGATTTCTGCAATAGATTGATTTTTAGTATTCTGTTTCATCACCAGCTTTCTCCATTTCCGTAATGTTTTTACTTTTTTCACATATTACTTTTTCCAGCCGCTTTGCTTCATAATCCGCATATTCCTTCAGAAGAACGTCATACCGAATCCGTTCAGCGGCCAGTTCGGCTTCATACAGCTCATTGAGCTCAGCAATTTTCTTCCACACATCCGCTTCATTGACTCCACCCAAGATAGTTTTTTTAAAGCGAACCTCTTTCAGCCATTTTTTGATACGCAGCCGCTCCTCTTTCTGCGGTGAACCGCGCTCCATATCCTTCTGCATCTGCGAAACGGAACCTATAGCGCCATCGCTTTGTTCCTGATGCCGGTTGAATTTTTTCATTTACACCTCCTCAATTAATCGTCATCATGATTCCTGCGCTTCCTCAGGAACATAAACGTACCGACTATTACAATCATCAGAATCAAAATATATGGTACGGAATCAAGTAAAACACCGGTATCGGGAATCTCCCCCTCCTTACGGTTTATTACAGTTATATTAATCGGTTCTGAAGCATTCAGCGGAATGGTATAGGAACCTTCACTGAGTTCCTTCGGATCCGTGCCCACCGTAAACGTCATCTCATATCCATCCGCATTGCTTTCGTAAATAGTCAGGGTAGAGCCTGTTCTTACTCCCTTCAACACTATGCTGCCATCGTGCTTCAGGCTGAACCTTGCTTCCTTGCTGCCTTCCGAGAGGGTATAACCGTCTCCCTCCGCCATTTCCCGGTCACAGGAAACAATAAAATCAAAGCTCTTCGTTATATCTCCCATACTGCCAGCAACCATTTTCCTGATGGTTACATCAATAGAAATGGGTCTCCAGATAGCATATAAGATTGTTATATCACTTGTTAACGTAATGCTTCCTTCTCCCAGCTTATAGGATGGAACCTCGGCATTACTGTTTTCATCCCAGCCGGCCAGCTCATATCCCTGACGCACGAAATGAGGAGTAGAAGCATCCATATTATCCCAGACAGTTACAACGCTCCCACGATCCCAGGTTTCGCTCACATCATTTCCACTTCCGCCGTTAGCATTATAAATTAGCTTTACGGCATCCCTGGACCACTGGGCTTCAAACTGCATGAGGATACGGGTTACAGGAACATATCTGCCCGGCTGATAAATTGCCCCATTTGGCGCTTTCCAGCCAACAAAGGTCATACTCTTGTCTGAAGGTACAGAATTATCTTTCCAGACAGAATCGTAAGAAGGCAGCATGACGCTGGCCGCATTAATCTCATATTTTCGTTCGTCAAAGACCTCCTGTGTACTGTTATCTCCGCCTGCACCGGGAAGATAGCTGACCTTACCTTCCGTGCCGTTCCATCTGGCATAAAGCTTGAGGATTCCATCCTGGTCCACATGATTTTGGCCCACGGCAGAAGTAAAATCAAAGGGCTGCAGCCTGCCGTCCTGATACCAGTACCAACCAAGAAAAATATCCTGCACTGCGGGCGGAACCGTCCAGTCCGTAATCCTGCCTCCTTCCGCAAAGCCTTCCTCGCGGTAAGGGACTGATTCATCGTCCGTATAGAGGTAGAACCTTGCCGTAAACTGATTTGGTTCCCATTTGGCATAAAGTTCCATGTTTCCGGAAATTCTTGAGTTTATATCAGGAACATACTGGGTACCGTCAGTAAACCTGGAATCCGTATACCAACCCGCAAATATGTAATTCTTTTTATCCATTCCCGCTTCCACGGTTTTAAGCAAATCGGTATCATCGTTATAAATCCAATCGTTGTAAAGGTAGTCCTCCTTTTGTACGTTTATTCCGTATGTATCATCGTTTACGTGAAGCGAAAGAGAAATTTTATTCCGGTCATAGAGCAGAATCTGGCACCTGTCACCAGGATTCCAGTTACTTGTCCCATGATTAATCTGATCAGGGAATATACTGTCAAATACCTGCTGCATAGAACTATTATCTGCGGTTCTTACACTAAAACTCCCAGAAGTAATAGAATCTCTGGCCATATTATAATATTTTGCTGCAAAAGTCGGAGTTCCACTGATAGGGGTACATCCTTCTAATTGTTTATAGCCTAAGTTTGTAGTGCTTTCAATATATAACTTTTGGCAAGCTTCCGTATAAATTGTATAATTCTTACCGTCAGATACAAAATCAGGTCTTTCACCGGGAAGCGTTGTCCGCGCATAGATAGCCCATAGGACGGATACTACTTTTGCCACTGCCGGAAGATTTCCGGTGCAAACCAGTACACCATTAGTTATGTAACGTTGATTAAACAGATCCCTTTCTAAAGTGTACATATTTGTAACCTGAATATCGTTATTGCTTTTCCTCCAGCCATAGAACTGATTTCCTCCGGAGCTGTCATTTTCCACCCATCCAATCTGCGGCCAGACAGGTACAATGTTTTCTCCGTATTTCGCTGTAAATGAATAGTCAAAGACATTATACTTAGTCCAGTAACCTACTTGTTTTTCAATATACTGAACATTATATTTAGCCTGGTCAGCAGCGCTTATCCGTGCATTCACATCAATTGAGGCATTGTTGGAAAGGCCATAGGTAAATTTCAGCGTAACCCGGGCACGATTATAATATATAAGCATAACCGTAGAGCCATCCGGCATTACAAAACGGTTATTGGAAGCAGAAGAATACTGGAAATAAGTGTCGCGGATATCCGGCAGCGTAGCTTTACGCGTGCCCTGCGCATTGCTGGAAGCATTACCCGCCGCTTCCCCTCCCGCTTCATTGGAATATATAATGTCATGCGTTTGATTCAAAGCCGTAATATTATTTTTCCGTATGGACAGATAACTGCCCGCAGGCGCATAAACAGTCTGTCCGGCTCCCGCAGGAGTATATTCACTGTCATTCGCATTCTCATACATATAAACCAGCGTAACCGGAACCAGCTTCGGCTCCCAGAAAGCATACAGAGTTATGCTGGTAATTACAGGAGCAGTGAAATCAAATTCCATAAATTCCGTATTACTTTCGGACCAGCCGCGGAAGGTATAGCCTTCCCGTTCGGTTATCGGTTCTTCCACCATCTCTCCTGCCGCAATAACAGCTGTCGGAACCGCCATGCCGCCATTGGATACAAAACTTACACTGACCTCATCACCATACCATGCATATAGATTCAAAGTGTTGCTGCCATCCGCAACCGCTTCGCTCACCGTTTTTGAAAAATCAAATTTGACAATATCAGTTACCAGGGAATCCCCCTGTAAAACTGATGACCAGCCGCGGAAAATCTTGTTCTCCACTACAGGAGCATTGTCAGGAGGATTTACGGTTCTGTTCTCTTCTACAGAAAGGGTCAGACAGACAACAGAGCCATCCTGATTGAAGAAATTGACATAATAAAGGTCTTCTTCATCAAACCCGTTCCACTTAGCATAAACAACAGTATCAGAACTTATAACTGTGTCCGTATCAAATTCTGTTTTAAACTCTTCATCCAGGTACCAGCCGCCGAAAGCCTTTTCAGGATTTCCGTCCTCTCCCATCCAGACAGGGGTGGGAAGGTTGTCCACTGTTCCCTTCTCATTTACAAAAACATCTTCCGGAACGGCCACGCCCGCTTCCTCTGCATCTGCCCCGATACTAAACGATACCTTATAAAGCCCCAATGCCGGAACATCATCCTTCTGTTCATTCATTTCTAAGGAATCGCCATACCATGCATACAGTTTTAATATATTTCCGCCATCTGCAGCTGCCGCACTCACAGCAACCGTAAAATCAAACCATTCCATCTCTTCCGAAACTTCAGCTAATGGCTCTTCCTGCATAGTTTCCGACCACCCAAGGAAAACCATATTTTCCAAAACAGGAGGGTCGGGTGGGCTAACCATCTGTCCCTCTGAAACGGAAATCGTACTGCACACGGAAGCTCCATCCCGGCTGTAGAAGCTGACATAATAAAGCTCTTTTTCATCAAGACTGTTCCACTTTGCATATAAGATGATATCAGAGCTGACAACCGTTTCCGAATCAAACACCTCTGAAAAATCTTCACCTGTATACCAGCCGCCAAAGGCTTTTACAGGTTCTCCATCCGTATTATTCCAAACAGGGACGGGAAGGCTGCCGGCATTTTTATTTTTAGTTACGGTAATGTCTCCCGAAACAGAAACCCCCGCTGCAGCTGCCTCAGCTCCTATGTTGAAAGAAACCGTACAGGAATCCTCTGGTTTTATTTTTACTTTTAATAAAGAGTTCTGAGCCCCCAGAATGTCCGCAGAAATATCTTCCGCTTCTGAAACATCCCATTTTGCATAGACGGTCATATTACTTTTCACAGGAGTTCCTGTATCAAATTTCCGGGTAAATCCTTCATCCATATACCAGCCGCCGAAGACCTTTACTGATTTTCCATCCTCATCATTCCAAACAGGGACAGGCAGGTTTCCTATGGTTTCATCCTCGTTTACAGAAACGCTTTCCGGTACGGAAACGCCTGCAGCTATTGCATCCGCGCCAACACTGAAGGAGACTGTGCAGGAATTCGTCATAGAACCGGGCATACTCTCAGACTCAGTACCGGAATGCTCCCCAGATTCACTTTCCTGTACTTCCTCTGTTTCAGACACGGTCATGGTCTCTTCCCCTGGAGCCTTATCATTTTTCTCCGGGACATCCGATGTCTCCAGAACCACGTTTCCCTCTTTCACGTTACTTCCGGATCCATTTTGATCAGACACTGTACTGGTTATGGATTCACTGGTCATTTCCGTCTCTACTGAGCCCCCGGCATCCTCATCCAACACAGGCGCCTCTTCTGTGAAAACCGGAGTTTCTGTTTCTGCGAAAACAGTCAGCGGAATACCGCTTTGTCCGCAAATACAGACAACACACAGCATCAGGGAAATTAACAGCGACACCTTACTCCTTTTTTTCCTGCTTACTAATCTTTTCATAAGGAATACCTCCCGCCTCTCCTTGCATTTTCTGTGAATCATCCTGTAAAACCGCCTTTACTCTTCAGGGTGAGTAAAATGCCAAATCCAAAAACATCTTTATCCTTCCTGCCCCCATCTTCCTGATTAACAAATGCACATCTAAAGATATTTTTATATTTATAATACTCTTTTGCGTGTAACATTAAGTGTTACAATTACGATAATCCGAGAAAAAAAATAAGACATTGGATTATTAAAATCCAATGTCCTATCAAAACTTATCTGTTTTACTTTTTTATGCCAGGAAATCCTCTATAATCACCGCTTCCGCCTCTTCCTCCGTCATGCCGAAGGTCCGGAGCTTCAGTATCTGTTCATTATTAATCCTTCCAATAGCCGCCTCATGAATGATCTGGGCGTCAATATCCCTGGCGTTGATCTCCGGTATGGAGGAAATCTGCGCTTTATCCATGATAATGGAATCGCACTGCACATGCGCATGGCACAGCGCATTGCCGATGGCAATCGGGTGGAAGGTCTGAACGGAATGGCCCTTCGCCACGGAACGGGACACGATCTGGGCCGAGCTTCCGGCGCCGTTCATTTCCACAGTCATATCCGAAACAGCGGTCTGGTTGTCATGGGTCATCAGCTTCTCCATCACAAACAGCTTCGCATCAGCCTCCATGGAAACCTCAGTTTTTCGCACTGTGGAATCCACGCCGCCGATTTGTGCCGTATCAAGCGTAAATACGGCGCCCTCCTCCAGAAAAATCTGCGTCACAGGATTCAATATCCTCTCTCCGGTGCCGCTTCCTTCTCCATAATGCTTCTCCGCATAGGTAACGTTGGCATTCTTTCCCACATGGAAGGCATGAATACCATCATGACGGCTGTCGTTGCAGCCATCGTTATGGATGCCGCAGCCTGCCACAATCGTAACGTTGGCTCCCTCTTCCACATAAAAATCATTGTATACCACATCCGTGATACCGGAAGCGGATACCACTACAGGAATATGCACCTGCTCGCCCTGTGCCTCACGGCTGATATACACGTCAATCCCCTGCTTATCCTCTTTCCTGCGGATTTTGATATGCTCCGTATCACCATGGCAAAGCGGCTGTCCGTTATAGCGCAGGTTGAATGCGCCCTCCTGCTTAAAGCCAAGGTCATCTATTTTGCTTAATACGCCATCAGTAACTGCATCCAGCTTCATTGCCGTTTCCTCCTTCCCTGTCCAGACATGTGCATCCCGCTTGGTCAAGGAAAAGCATGGGGACAATTTCATCCCTGCTGCCGCAGCTCTCCACCCTGCCGTCCCTGACTACCATGATGCGGTCCGCCATGCGGATAATTCTCTCCTGATGGGAAATCAGGACAAGGCTTTCCTTTTTCTCCCTGTGAATCTGCTCAAACTGCTTCACCAGCATGGAAAAGCTCCACAGATCGATTCCGGCCTCCGGTTCGTCGAAGATGCTTACTTTATGATCCTTCGCCATCACCGTGGCAATTTCCACTCTTTTTCTTTCTCCGCCGGACAGCGTGGCGTCCACCTCCCTGTCCAGATATTCCTTCGCGCACAGGCCGACGCTGCTTAATAGCCTGCAGCTGACATGCTCCGGCAGCTCGCTTCCCGCCGCCAGGTTCAAAAGCCTGCGCACGGTCATCCCCTTAAAAGCGGGCGGCTGCTGGAAGGCAAAGCCAATTCCCGCATTGGCGCGCTGGTCAATCGTAAGCGGCGTAATATCCCTTCCGTCCAGAAGGATCTGTCCCTCCGTCTCCTTAATAACTCCCATCAGGAGCTTGGCAATTGTAGATTTGCCGCCTCCGTTAGGGCCTGTGATGACAAGCATTTCGCCGTCATTTACGGTAAAACTGATATCGGCAACAATGGGAAGCGTTTCCTGGTTCTCCGTTACCGTGTATGAAAGATGTTTCACTTCAAGCATGGGGGTACACCTCTTTCGTCTGAAACTCCTATAAAATACAGGCAGAGGATTCCCCTGCCTGTGTCTTTCCTGAACTGCTTTTTATTGTACACAATACTGATATACATTGCAAGTACAAGTTTGCCATATTAAGGCATATCCGTTACAGTCCGGCCTGCAGGCGAGCATGCCAGGACCGGGCTGCAACACATTTCCCGCACCGGTCCGGTTAACCGGCCCGGCCGGGTTTACATTTCAATAACACAGTCCGGCTCAACCTTGCGGCATACGTTTACCACTTCCTTCATGATGCTGTCAAAACGGCTGTCATCCGCATCAATGGTCAGCTTCTGCGCCATAAAGCTCACGGTCGCATTATTGACGCCGTCAATTTTCTTAATGGCGTCCTCCATCTTTGCAGCACAGTTCGCACAGTCGAGATCGGTAAGGTTGTATTTTTTCTTCATAATGATAAGCCTCCTGAAAATTTCGTCAAAACATATGATTGGTTGTTCATATGATTATATTATACAAAGACAGAGGCTGTTGTCAATGCTTTTTTTATTGAAACGCCAAACTTTAAAACGGCAAACCTGCTTTTTTATTGATATGCCAAACCTTGAAACGCCGCACTCTTTCCCTCTGCATGGCCCCCATGCCTGTTATCCCTGGAACGGCTCCGTAAAATACCCCATTTCCGAAACCGGTTCCCCTCCGGCCCTCAGATGGCTGGTATCCCCCGCCGTCTGACAGCGGAAATATGCCGTTCCGGGACAGCGTTCCTCGGAAGCAAGCACCGTGACTGAGGCAGGCGCCAGGAAGAAGCCGCTGGTGAGCACCACCGGGGAAATGCCCAGAAGATGGCTGCACAGAAACAGTGTCACGCCCATATGACAGAACAGGACGATTGTGGCATCATGCGCCGCGCCCTCCGTTTTGCTGGTACGGTAAAGCCCTCCCTCACGCACATAGCCGTATTTTGCCAGGAGCGCATCCAGTTCACCCGAAATTCTTACGTACTCCTCCATCACCCGGCCGCTCTTCATCACTTCGGTATTTCCGAACCCGTCCTTATCGTACATCTCGGGTATTTTCGTCCAGTATTCCGGATAAAAATCCCAGGGTATCACATTTTCCCCTCTGGTGGGATCGTTAACAGGGCCATGGAACTCTCTCAGCCAGTCAAAGGTTTCAGCCGTCCTGCCCATCTTTTTCAGGCTCAGCGACGCCGTATCCCGGGCTCTCCCCAGCGGCGACACATAAAAATCCGTCACATCCCATCCGCTCACGCGCTCCGCCAGAAGCGCAGCCTCTCTCCAGCCCTTTTCCGTCAGCGTATCGTTAGCGTAATCCGGCTCCGCGTGTCTCACAAAAATAATTCTCATCCCTATGCTTCCTCCGCAACAAAGTTTTGTATCCATATTCCTTTTTTCACAAGGATAAACCCAATCACACACTTGATTATATCCGCCATCTGGCATATCAGATACAGCGGTACGATAGGCAGGCCCGAAAAGCGGCTCAGGCAGAAGGCCAGCGGTATGCTCACCACCCACATGAATGCGCTGTCAAACAGGAAGGTAATAAAGGTTTTCCCTCCGGAACGCAGCGTGAAATAGCAGGCATGCATAAAGGCCTGGATCGGCATTACCATCGCGGATATCCAGATAAACTGCTCCGCCAGGCGGCGCACCTCATCCGTCGTATTGTACATTCTGGGGAAGAGCGGCGCAATCACCGCCATCACGGCGCCGATGCCCAGGCAGCTCACCACGGAGAAAAAGATCATCTTCGTATCTGTATCCTTCGCCTCTTCCATCTTTCCCGCGCCCAGAAGCTGGCCGATAATGATGGAAACGGAATTCCCCAGCGCCAGGAAAACCACGTTGAAGAGGTTGGAAATCGTGGAGGATATGTTAAGCCCGGCAATGACCGCCAGCCCCCGCAAGGAATAGCACTGCATCATAATCGCCATGCCTGCGGACCACAACGTCTCATTTAACATCAGCGGCAGCCCCTTGATCACAATCTGCCCAATCAGATGAGAGGGTATTTTCAGCGTCCGGTACACGCCTTCCATATACGGCGCGCGCTCCCGGTGGACATGCGTCCAAAGCACCACAATCAGGCACTCCACATATCTGGAGATTACAGTGGCAATCGCCGCGCCCACAACACCCAGGGCAGGCGCACCGAACTTTCCGTATATCAGGATATAATTCAATACCAGGTTTACCAGCACCGCCGCAATCCCGGCCTTCATGGGAAGCATGGTCTCCCCCGACTCACGCAGCGTACTGGAATACGCCTGCGACAACGCATACGGAGCCAGCCCGAAAAGCATGCATAGCAGGTAGCTGTAGCCGAAGGAAAGCGTCCTTGCCACATCCCCCGCTTCCGAGCTTTCATGCAGATAGAGGGAAATCAGGCTTTCCCCGCCGCCGATGAACACAGCGATGCCAAGCAGCACCAGCGCCGCGCAGAACCACAGCTTGAACCGGAACGCATTCCGCACGCCCTCATAATTTCCGCATCCGTAAAACTGGGCGCCAAAAATTCCGGCCCCCGATATTGCGCCAAAAATGCAGATATTAAACACAAAAAGCAGCTGGTTGGCAACAGCAACTCCCGACATCTGCTCCGTTCCTACCTGCCCGACCATAATATTGTCCAGCAGTCCCACAAAATTAGTGATTCCGTTCTGAATCATTATCGGCACCGCCACAGACAGCACCAGCTTGTAAAAGTCTTTTGTCCCTATCAGTTTTTTCCGTAAGCTCACTTTATGTAAATCCCCTGTTTTCAATATTACAGCCCCGTAATTATGCGGGGCTGCCGTTTTCTTTTTTTAGTTTTAAAATATGCTACACGCTGATGCTGTAGGAAGCGTTAAATTCGCCGCCCGCTTCCAGGGAATTGCTCCATTCCCGTGCCTCCAGCGTGCCGTTGAAATCCCTGTGATCGCATCTTCCATACCAGGGCTCAACACAGATAAAAGGCGCATTTTTCCCCGGCGGCGACCAGATGCCGAAAAGAGGCGCGTCAAACCGGACCGTCACAAAAGTATTTCCCTTTGGATCCACCAGTCCCAGAGAATGGGCCTGTCCGCCCTCAAGCACCAGCGCATCCCTGTCGAAAAGCGCTTCCTTTACCGGAAGCCTTCCATCCTCCAGAAGATATTCCTCATGCTCATCCGTCGCCAGGCCGTCCGGTCCGATAATCCTTGTTTCCACCGGTCCTGCCGTATCAAACTGCAGGGCATAGCCGTCTTTATTTCCCTCTTCATTCAAAGGGCAGGCAAAGGCCGGATGCCCTCCGATGGAAAACCAGATTTTCCTGCTGTCCGTATTTTTCACCCGCCAGAGCACTTCCAGGGTTCTGTCCTTCAGACGATACCCCAGCTCCAGCCGGAAATCAAAGGGATAACTTTTCCTTGTCTCCTCATCCGAATCCAGCGCCAGCCAGATTTCCGTATCCGTACCGGATATCCGCGTAAACTCCCGATCCCTTGCAAAGCCATGCTGTGACATGACATATTCCTGTCCGCCGAAGCTGGTCTTTTTATTCTTATAATTTCCTACCAATGGAAAAAGCACCGGAGACACTCTCTTCCAGTATGCCGGATCGCCGCTCCACATATATTCCCTGCCGCTTCCGGCATCCTTCAGTGACTGAAGCTCTGCCCCAAACGATGCTATCCGGGCCGTAATTTTCCCATTGTCCAGTTCAAAATACCCCATACCGCTCCTCCTTTTTATGGAATTGTAACATATGCAGTGCACTGCGAATAAAGCCAGCCATACCACTTTATATTCACAATTGTACTGCTAAAGCACCGCACAGCTCAGGATAAACATATCAGCTTCCCTCAGTCGATAATGTCATCATCCCCATACAGGCTGCCGTCCATTCCGTTTTCCACCGCCTCCCGGATAATCTTCGTCACACGCCGCGCCCTGGAGAAAATCCACAGATCGGAAACACCGTCAAATACCAGGAAAACACCGATAAATTTAACGGCAATATTCATCGCCTCAAAGGGATTCCAGATCAGGACGCCCCCGAAAGCCACGGTCAGCACTGCAAACAGCAGGGCCAGCCACCAGAAGCTGTACTTCGCCCTGCACAGGTAAACCGCCTGCTGCAAATCGTAAATGCCGTGGAGAATAATGATAATCCCCACAATCACCGGAATCAGCCTGATTACGAATTCCGGCTTCAGCAGAATCCATACGCCGATGGCCACGAAACAGATCGTGAGCAGCAGGTGGATCTGCTTCATGAACGATCCCGCAGGGGAGGAAAAGAAGCTTACCAGATAGACCGCTCCCATCAGTACCAGAATGGCTCCCAGCACCATACACACGATTCTGGCCGACACATCCGGCCATACGAACAACACCACTCCGCATACAATACAGAACAACGCGGTTAAAATAAAATTAAGCTTCAGCTCCTGCATAAAATCTTTCATTTAATTCAAGCTCCCCTCTGCGGTTCCTCCGCTTCTGCGGCCAGGGCCTGTACGGCTAAAGTCACAGCATATTCTACGTAACAGTACAGTCTTGGGCCGAACTGTTACCGCATCCGCCCATTAAAAAACGCCTTCGGCGACGGTCGGATGCCTGCTGCCACCACATTTTCTCACGGTCTGCGCAGTAAATGCGCAAACCTGCCTGAACTGTTACTATTCTACCTTTAACTTACTCTCAGCCTCTTCCCCTGTCAAGCCTTCTTCCTGAAAACCAGCCAGCCCCAGTAGCCAAGCATGGCGCCAAAGCAGTTTAACAGAAGATCGTCCACATCAAAAGCTCCAAAGGAGGAAAACAGCTGGAACACCTCAATTCCCGCCACAAACAAAAACGCATTAACAAGCACCTTCCACCAGGCTGCAAAGCGGGAATCCACCCAGGGCAGAAGCGCCCCGAAGGGAATAAAAATTGCCACATTCCCAAACAGGTTCTCAAAACTGTTCAGCCGGTCCCTGTACACTATATACATCCGCACCGTCTTAAACAGCCTGAAATTAGCAGTCTCCAGCCCCCTCAGAATTACGCCGCTCTGCCAGGTATCCATAATCTCCTTCAGATCAGCGAAAGGGTATTTAAAAATAATAAGCCTGATAGTAAGCATCAGATAAATCAAAAAAACAGCCCTGCGGATGTTTTCCCGTTTTTGTTTCTGCAAATGATATCCTCTCTGCCCCGGTGCGCTCCCGCCAGACACCGGATCAATAGCTTACTTCCATCAGCGCCAGTCCACAGGCAGGAGCCAGCGGCCCCGCATTTTCCCGGAGTCCGCTTTCCAGAATAGCCGGCATCTCTTCAGGCCTGCGGTTCTTCTTACCTGTTTCAATCAGAGTCCCCATCAGGATACGCACCATGTGGAATAAAAACCCGTTTCCCCGGAAGGTAAAATGGATTTCATCCCCGCACCGGACAATTTCAATAGCTTCGATGGTGCGCACCGTGGATTTTTTCCCTTTCTTTGTGGAAGTAAACGCCTTAAAATCGTGAGTGCCCTCCAGGTATGAGGCCGCTTTGCACATGGCCTGCACATCCAGCTTTTCCGGGACCTGCCAGACATACCTTCTTTCAAATATATGTGGCACGCTGCTGTTTAACACCCGGTAACGATAGGTTTTTCCCTTCGCGCCCAGCCTGGCATGGAAGCGGTCAGGCACCTCTTCTATGGAAATCACGGCAATATCCTCAGGAAGATAGCTGTTAATCTTCTCCATCAGAGCCTCCGCAGTCAGCTTCGTATCCATATGGAAGCTGGCGACCTGCCCGTAAGCATGGACGCCCGCATCCGTGCGGCCGGAGCCATGGATTTCCACCGGTTCCCCGGCAATGCGGGACAGCAGGCGTTCAAGCTTTCCCTGGATGGTGTATTCCTTCGCATTTGTTTCCAGGAAACTGCTGTCGGAAGACTCCGCATCCTCCCTGCGGCCCGCATTCGTTCCGCCCTGCTTCTGCCAGCCCTTATATCTTGTGCCCTCATATTGAAGAACTATTTTGAAATTACGCAATCAACAAACCTCCCAGGGATTCTTTTTCCCTTCCATGAACAGCTTACAGCTGGAAAGGGAATCCCTTACCACCGTTTTTGTATAGTTATCCGTATAAAACGCCATATGATGGGAAACCGTCACATTGGGAAAGCCCCGCAGGATAGCAAGCTCCCGGTTGGAAAGCACATCTGACTTATGGTCGTAATAATACAGTCCGAACTCATTCTCCACCACATCCAGGGCGGCCGCGCCTATTTTCCCGTTTTCGATTCCCGCAATCAGAGCCTCGGAATCGATGAGCGCGCCTCTGGCCGTGTTGACGATCACAACGCCGTCCTTCATCTGTGACAGCGTTTTTTCATTCACCAGATGGAAGTTTTCCTCGGTCAGAGGCGTATGCATGGTGATTACATCCGCTTCCTTCCACAGCTCCTCCAGGGAAACATACTGTCCGTAACGCTTCACTTCCTCGTTTTCATACAGATCATAGGCCAGGATACGGCAGCCAAAGCCGCTCAGGTTACTGATAACGGTACGTCCGATGCGTCCCGTCCCAATTACGCCCACCGTAAGATCCTTCAGCTCCCTGCCCTGGATTCCTTCCAGCGTATAATCCTGGATATTGGTCCTCTCCAGGATACGTTTCATTTTGCGGATGCTCATGAGAATCAGCATCACTGTATAATCCGCCACCCCATTCGGCCCGTAGGGCGCATTGCCCACATGGATGCCGAATTCCCTGGCAGCCTCCAGATCCACATGATCATAGCCTATGGTCCTTGTGGTAATATAACGGATGCCGTTCCTGGCAAACTCCGCCATCAGCTCCCTGGTAATCTGGGAGGTAATGATATCGGCGCATTCACAGCCCTCCGTAACGGATGCGATATTATCCATATCCGGCGCATCCGGGCACGTGGAAAGCTCCAGCCCCAGATCCCCGGCATATTTTTCAAACCATTCCGCTTCATCAAATTCCCTTAAATTAAAAACCGCTACCTTCTTCATTATTCTTCCAGGTCCTCCTTATTCAGCCTTCTGAACCGGTTAAAACCGTTTATCAAAATCCGTATGCTGTTCTGTGTCGTTTCAAACAGGCCCGCTTCATACATATTCAGCACAACAATTCCTACGGGCACCGCCAGGATCATCCCCAACACGCTTCCAATCTTATAGCCGATAAAGAGAAGAAACAACGTTGGAACAGGAGGTACTCCGATGGAATCCCCCACGATCTTGGGCTGTATAATCTGACGAAGCAGCTGGGCAACTCCCCAGATTATCATCAGGCTCAGCGCCATGCGGTAATCCCCGGCCAGCAGTTCAATCAACGCCCAGGGCCAGAGGACCGCGCCGGTCCCAAAGATCGGGAAAAAATCAAGAAATGCGATTAAAAGCGCAATGAGCAGGGAATATTTCACCTTTAAAATCCATAGCCCCACCATCAGCACAAGATAGATCCAGATCTCAATTTTAAACTGTGCCTTAAAATATCCCCCCAATGCCCCTGTAAGGCTGGAGGACAGGATATTCCACTTTCTGCGGAAGCTTTCCGGCAGATTCTTTTTCATAAACCTGCCGATGTTATCCTTTTCCGCCACGAAAAAATAAGCGGACAGAAGGCACATAATCGTACTGACGATAATCGAAGGAATATTTTTTGCAAAATTCCCCACTGCAGTTACCGTAGGCGCGCTCAGCCCATTGACGGCCTCTCCGATATACTGGCCCAGCCTGTCAATCACCGTGGTTATTTTATCCCGGAAATCCAGCGGAAAACGGGCGTAGAGATCCGTGAGGTTATCCCCCACCTGATTCATGTCCCGTTCCAGGTTATTCCAGATGGATGGCAGTTCGGATACAAATCCGGCGCCCTCGGACACCAGCTTGGCGATAATCAGATAGCCCAGGCCGATGACCAGCGCCAGCACCGCCACAATGACGATGGCGGAGCCTGCCTTCCTCCTGATTTTAATTTTCTGTTCAAAGAAACGCACCAGAGGGTTGGCTATCATGGCAATGATCCAGCCCACTACAAAAGGCATGAAAAATCCCAACAGTCTGGGCAGCACAAAAATCACCAGCAGCAAAAGAACCACCGCCGTAAGCAGATTCAGTACCGCCTTAATATACTTCGTTGAACCGGATTGCTGCATATCCCGTACACCTGCCTTTCCAGTCTGCTTCGGGTTAATCCGCCTGCGCTCCCTCCCCTGCAAGCAGATTGTCAATCAAATCATAGATTTCTTCCCGTCCCTGCTTGGTCTGGGCGGAAAATGGAATGACCACCGCATCCTTTTCCGCTTCCAAGCCCTGCTTCACCGTTTTTACAGCCTTCGGAATCTGGCTTCTGTTCAGTTTATCCATTTTTGTGGCAATAATAATCGGATGATATCCCTGATACAGAATCCACTGATACATCTGCTTATCATTGGCGGAGGGTTCATGGCGGATATCGATCAGCAGGAATACCGCCTTCAGCTTTTTCGAGCTGCGCAGGTATCTCTCAATCATTTTTCCCCACTGGGCCTTCACCGCCTCATTGGCTTTCGCATAACCGTAACCCGGCAGATCCACCAGATAGAAAGCATCATTGATATTGTAAAAATTAATGGTCTGTGTCTTTCCCGGCTGGGCGGAGGTCCTTGCAAGGGACTTTCTGTTCATAACCGCATTGATGAGGGAGGATTTTCCCACATTGCTCTTTCCTGCAAAAGCGATTTCCGGAAGTGTGTTGTCAGGCAGCGTACTTGTTATGCCGCATACGGTTTCCAGGTTTACATTTTTAATTATCATATTGGTTCCTTTCTGCCTGCCCTTTTTCCGGCAGCCTGACCATGGGCAGACCGCCGTGCCTGTCCGGCCGCTTTTTATTTTTCTGCAAACGCGTGCCGGATTACCTCTTCCATTTTTTCCACCAGAATGATATCCAGGCCGCTCTTGATTTCCTTGGAGATTTCCTCCACGTCCTTTTCGTTTTCTTTGGGAACAAGCACTGTCTTCATTCCCGCAGTCTTGGCTGCCAGCAGCTTTTCCTTCAGGCCGCCGATAGCAAGCACACGGCCTCTTAAGGTGATCTCACCCGTCATGGCCACATTTGCCCTGACAGGAGTCCTGGTAATGGCGGACAGCATTGCCGTCGCCATGGTGATGCCTGCGGAAGGCCCGTCCTTGGGCACTGCTCCCTCCGGGATATGGATATGGAAATCATAGGCGGTAAAGGTATCCTCCGGCAGGCTGTATTCATCGCTGACGGACCGGATGTAGCTCATGCCCGTAAGCGCGGATTCCTTCATCACATCTCCCAGCTGTCCCGTAAGCCTGATTTCCCCTTTTCCGGGCATCATGTTCACTTCAACCTGCATGGTAACGCCACCTACGCTCGTCCAGGCCAGTCCGCGCACAATACCGATATCGTCCTTATCATTGGCCTTATCCCTGGCAATTTTACGTTTGCCCAGATACTGCTCCAGATTCCTTCCGGTAACATGAACCGCCGGCTTTTTCTGCTCCAGCAACTGTCTTGCCGCCTTCCGGCATATTTCCCCGATCTTTCGCTCCAGCTCGCGGACACCTGCCTCGCTTGTATAGGAAAGTATGATTTCCCGCAGCGCCCCATCGCTGATAGTCAGCTTCTTTGCATCCAGGCCGTTCTTTTCCAGCTGCTTTGCGATCAGATGCTCCCTGGCGATGTGGAATTTTTCATTGGCCGTATAGCTTGTCACTTCAATGATTTCCATGCGGTCCAGCAAAGGCCTGGGTATTTCCGCCGTGGAATTGGCAGTAGCTATGAACAGCACCTCGGACAGATCCACCGGGATTTCCACATAGTGATCCCTGAAATGGTTGTTCTGTTCACTGTCCAGCACCTCCAGCAGCGCAGAGGAGGTATCACCCCTGTAATCACTGCTTACCTTATCAATCTCGTCCAGAAGCATCAGCGGATTTTTCACCCCGGCCTGCTTCAGTCCGGTGACAATGCGTCCGGGCATGGCACCCACATAGGTACGGCGGTGTCCTCTGATTTCTGCCTCATCCCTGACGCCGCCCAGGCAGATGCGGACGTACTTTTTATTCAGGGATTCCGCCACGCTTCTTGCAATGGAGGTCTTGCCTGTTCCCGGAGGTCCCACCAGACAGATAATCGGGCTGTCTCCCCGCTTTGTCAGGCTTCTGACCGCCAGGAATTCCAGGATTCTCTCCTTTACCTGCTCCAGACCGTAGTGATCACGCTCCAGAATCTGTTCTGCCCGCTTAATATCAGTATTATCCTTGGAAACCTTATCCCAGGGCAGCTCCAGAAGGGTTTCCAGATATCCTCTTTCCACGGAGGATTCGGCGCTTCCCTGTCCCAGGCTCCTGAAACGGTTGATTTCCTTCTGTATTTTTTCCTTGACCTCCCGGCCCGCCTTCAGCTTGTTCAGCTCCTGCTGGAACTGCTCCGCATCGGACATTACATTATCTTCACCCAGCTCTTCACGGATATAGTTCATCTGCTCACGAAGCATATATTCCTTCTGGTTTTTCTCCATCCGGCCCTTGACCTGTTCCGTAAGCTCCGTCCTGATTTTGGCAACCTCGATTTCCTCATAAAGGATTTTCGCAAGCACCTGATAACGGGTTCCCAGATCGACAGCCTCTAAAACCGCCTGCTTTTTGTCAAAGGTAACAGGCATGCTTTCGATCAGTTCATCCATCAGCACACCCAGGCTGAAGGTGCCGTCAAAATGCTTCAGCATAGTCTTACCGATTCTCGGGAAGAAGGAACAGAACTCCATGAACAGCTCACGAAGATTGCGCATCATGGCTTCTTCTTCGATGGTGCTGCCCTCGGCAACGCCTTCCAGATGGAGAGGGGATTCCACAATTTCGATCTCCCCTACCAGATAATTTTTCTCTTCATCCGAAAAACCGCGCAAAATTGCCCGGTCAAGCCCTTCTACAAGCACGCGCACCACATTTTCAGGCAGCCTGGTTACCTGTTTGATCTGGGCAAGACATCCCATATGATATACCTTGGTATAATCCGGATCATCCTCTTCCACATCCTTCTGGCCTACCAGGAAAACCCTCTGATCGCTCATCATAGCCTGTTCCACTGCCAAAATGGATTTTGTGCGGCTTAAGTCAAAATGAATCACCAAGCCCGGAAGCACTGTCATACCACGCAGCGCTACTGTGGGTACCTGAAGGACTCTTGTGGAATTTCCATTCTGTTCTTCTGAGGATGCATAATCTGTTATAATTTCATCCAAATTCATATTTCCTGCTTTTGTATTTTCTTCCATTTTGATTATCCCTATATCTTGGCAAGCAGCCGTACTGCTCTCTCTCCTTTTCCGAGCACGGCCGGCCTCATCTGTTTGTTTTTTTACTGCGCCCGCTGTCTGCCCTTCATGAAATCATCCAGCGCGCAGCAGCTGTTATATATTACCATAAACGCCGCCCTTAAAAAAGGGCGGCGTTATCTTAACCAATTACTGTGCTTCTCTATAATCTTCCAGCCGTCCCCCGGTTTCCCGATGGACAACCAAAGGCTTACTTTCTCCGTCCACGGCTTCTTTAGTGATAATGCACTGTTCAATTGTGTCATCGGAAGGGATGCGGTACATCACATCCATCATCACATTCTCCAGGATAGAACGAAGTCCTCTCGCACCGGTCTTTCTCTCCATTGCCTTCTCGGCAATTGCTTCCACTGCATCAGGCTCAAAAGTAAGTTTAACATGGTCAAAGGAAAACAGCTTCTGATACTGCTTCACCAGAGCATTCTTAGGCTCTGTGAGAATGCGCATCATTGCTTCCCTGTCCAGTCCCTGGAGGGATACATTCACCGGCACACGGCCGACAAACTCCGGAATCAGACCATACTTAACAAGGTCGGTAGGTGTCACCTCTGCAAGAAGCTCACCCATCTCCCTGGTACTCTTATCAGCTATTTCAGCATTAAAACCGATCGATTTTCTATCCAGGCGCGTTTCCACAATTTTATCCAGGCCGTCAAAAGCTCCGCCGCAAATAAAAAGAATATTGGAAGTGTCAATCTGTATCAGCTCCTGATGGGGATGCTTCCTGCCTCCCTGAGGCGGAACGCTTGCAACAGTGCCTTCTATAATCTTAAGAAGCGCCTGCTGTACACCCTCTCCTGATACATCTCTGGTAATGGATACATTTTCGCTCTTTTTTGTAATTTTATCTATTTCATCAATATAAATGATTCCATACTGTGCTCGTTCCACATCATAATCCGCCGCCTGAATCAGCTTCAGGAGAATGTTCTCCACATCCTCTCCTACATAGCCTGCTTCTGTCAGCGTTGTAGCGTCCGCAATCGCAAACGGTACGTTGATAATCTTGGCAAGTGTCTGTGCCAGATAGGTCTTACCGGAACCCGTGGGGCCGACCATGATGATATTGCTCTTCTGAAGTTCAACATCATCCGCATCCTTCTCTGCGGTCACGCGTTTATAATGATTATATACCGCAACCGACAAAACCTTCTTCGCTTCATCCTGGCCGATCACGTAATCATCGAGGAATTCCTTTATTTCCACAGGCTTCAGAAGATTGATGTCCATCGCTTCTTCCGGTGCTTCATCTTCATATTCTTCCTCAATAATATCCGCACAGATATCTACGCACTCGTCACAGATATAGACACCATTCGGGCCAGCAATTAATTTACGGACCTGATCCTGCGTCTTATTACAAAAAGAACATCTTATCTGGTCGTCTGAATTTCTACCTGCCATTTTTTTACCTCAATTTGTAACTGTTCAGTCCCTTCCCAGTTGCTGCCAGGCTCCATCTTAAATCGCCTTCGACGATGGATTCAGGCGCTCCTGCATCACTTTCCTGCCCTCAGCGCATTTACTGCGCCTGGCTGGCTGAATAGTTATCCTTAATTTTCCCTTCAAAAATACTTTGCCAAAGTACAGCTGTCCGGTCCCCTGCGGCTGCAATACAATGCCGTATGCATCCGTTCCGTCCTGCAGGGCGGACCCGCTGGGAACATTTGACATCTGCGTCAAAACTTACCGGATACACCGCCGCAAAGCGGCAGTATACCCGGAAAAAATTTATGCCTGTTTCTGGGCATCTGCTCTTGATATGATAACGCTGTCGATCAGTCCGTAAGCTTTCGCTTCTTCCGCCGTCTTCCAGTTATCCCTTTCGGTATCTGCCATAACGACTTCAAAATCCTGACCGGTATTCTGTGCAAGGATTCTTGCAAGCTTTTCCTTGGTCTGCAGGATATGCTTCGCAGTGATCTCGATCTCGGTTGCCTGCCCCTGCGTACCGCCGGAAGGCTGATGAATCATGATCTCCGCATTGGGAAGGGCCATTCTCTTGCCCTTTGTGCCACCAGCCAGAAGGAATGCTCCCATGCTGGCCGCCATGCCGATACAGATGGTGGATACGTCACATTTTACAAACTGCATGGTATCATAAATCGCCATACCTGCCGTCACAGACCCTCCGGGGCTGTTGATGTAAAGATGGATATCCTTCTCCGGATCCTCGGCTTCCAGGAAGAGAAGCTGTGCCACAACCAGGCTGGCCGTGGTATCGTTCACTTCCTCCCCCAGGAAAATAATTCTGTCTTTCAAAAGCCTTGAATAGATATCATAGGAACGTTCCCCATGACTGTTCTGCTCAATGACATAAGGTACTAAACTCATTTTTCTGCCTCCGTTTCGCTTCTTAAGTTTCTGTGCAAATATGTGTTTCGGGAATGTACGGTCAAAAGTATATGAACTTAAACACACTCTATAGTATCGCACATACGTTTCTTTTGCAATAAGGCATTCATTTAATTAAGAAAAGTTTTATAACCTTTTATAGATTATTCGTAACAGTTCAGCCTTTGGCCGAACTGTTACTGCATCCGCCCATTAAAAATCGCCTTCGGCGAGGGGCGGACGCCTGCTGCCGCCACTTTTTCTCACGGTTTACGCAGTGAATGCGCAAGCCCGCCTGAGCTGTTACGATTATTCTTCACTCTTCGCTTTTTTAGCCTTTGCTTTTTTTTCCTTCGCGTTCTCTCTTACGAAATCAGCTGCCTTGGAAACTGCCAGGTCTTCCATGATCTGCTTCTTGCCGGCTTCTCCCATGATTTCCCTTACCTTATCGGCTTCCATCTGATAGGAGGCTGCCATCTTCTCGATTTCCTTATCGAAATCTTCTTCGGAAGCTTCAATCTTCTCAGCGGCCGCCACTGCTTCCAGCACCAGTCTGGACTGGATTCTCTTCAAAGCCTGGGGCTTGATGGATTCCACCATGCTTGCAGGAGTCTGTCCGGTGTACTGGCAGTACATATCCAGGTTCATGCCCTGCATCTGCAGTCTCTGTGCGAAATCATCAACCATCTGTCTCTGCTGTGTCTCGATCATGGCATCCGGGATTTCCATCTGCGCTTCTGCGATGATAGCTTCGATTACGGCATCCTCTTTGGCATTCTTGGCATCCTGTTCCTTCTTCTCAGACAGTTTCTTTCTGATGTCTTCCTTATATTCAGCCAGGGTTTCAAAATCAGAAACCTCTGAAGCGAACTCATCATCCAGCTCAGGAAGCTGCTTTTCCTTAACTTCCTTGATACTTACCTTGAATACGGCAGGCTTTCCGGCCAGTTCCTTCGCCTGATACTCTTCGGGGAAGGTTACGTTAACCTCCACGTCTTCTCCGGCATTCTTTCCAATCAGCTGCTCTTCAAAGTTATCGATGAAAGAATGGGAGCCGATAGCCAGGGAGTAGTTCTCGCCCTTGCCGCCCTCAAAAGCAACATCGTCAACAAAGCCTTCAAAGTCAATAACTGCAACGTCTCCGTCCGCAACCGCTCTTTCCACGGTCACCATTCTGGAATTGTTCTCCCTCTGCTGGTTCAGATCCGCATCTACCTCTTCATCGGATACTGTGATGTCGATCTTCTCCACTTCCACACCCTTATATTTTCCAAGGGTTACTTCCGGCTTCAGGGCTACTTCCGCTGTGAAAATAAAAGGCTTTCCTCCTTCGATCTGAGTTACATCTACCTTGGGGGAAGAAACTATTGTATCTTCGCACTCTTCCACAGCCTTTTCGTATGCTTCGGGAATCAGGGCATTGGCAGCATCTTCATAGAAGAATTCCTTACCGTACAACTGCTCGATCATCTTGCGGGGCACTTTACCCTTACGGAATCCGGGAATCTGAATTTTTCCCTTATTTTTCTGGTAAGCCTTTTCAATAGCAGCTTCCAGCTCTTCTGCCGGAACTTCAATTGTAAGCTTTGCCATGTTTTTTTCCAGTTTTTCCACCTGTAAACTCATTTTACTGCTTCCTCCTTGTATTTCACTTTCGTGATTCATGGTTCTTATCACTTATCGGCGTCGGTATGGGACTTCAAGACCAACCAACTTTTATCCTGCATAAACACAGGTTTTCCGGGGTATTACCACCCAATTTATGCCCGCCCGGCGCCAATGTCTCCGGGTGTTCACAGTCATTTTACGATTATAGCATAAAGTATTGAAAAATACTAGCTTTTTTTGGGTTTTTGTATTATAATGAAGGTCAGCCTGTGCGGGCGGCAATTTACATTCCCTTCCGGACAGCCTGTGTTACTTTAATAACTTTTTTCTGATACCAAAGGATTCCTGAAGTAAAGAAAGGGTGGCATAGCGAAACCTTACAAGCCTTCCCGGAGTCTGCCCGGGAGGGCTTTCTTAATCTTTAGAACTGAATCAGAAAGGAACCGATCTGTTATGGAAGAAAAGGTGGCAATCATCGGCATTTTTATCACGGACAACGCGGCCGCATCAAAGGTCAACGACCTGCTTCACGAATTCAGCGACTGCATTATCGGCAGGATGGGTATTCCCTACCGGGAGAAATCAATGAATATCATTTCCATCATAGTCAGTGCCGATCCGGGCCGTATCAGCGCGCTTTCCGGGCGTCTGGGCCGGATTGAGGGCATCACTTCCAAAGCCATGCAGGCGCAGGTCAGGCCCGGCCCTTCCCCCAGATAACGCCGGAAAATAATTTTCAGGCACGTCCAGTGCAGAAGAACCGGGCATAATTTTCAATCAATGGAGGAAAACTTATGAAAAAAATCTTATCCGTATTAGCAGCGCTCACGCTGACCGCTTCCCTGCTTGCAGGCTGCAGCGGCAAGGCTGCAAGCACACCGGCTGAAACTGCCGGCCAGGCGGAATCCGCCTCCGCTGCAGAATCCACTATGGAATCAGCTGCCGAAACAGAAACTGTTTCCCAGCAGGAAACTACTGTAGCCGAAACAGAAGGAAGCCAGCCCGCAGAGGCTTCCGGCGAAGAAACCGCAGTACGCGTCATGGCGCTGAAGGGACCTACGGCCATGGGAATGGTACAGCTCATGGATACCGCGGAAGCCGGCCCTGTAGGCGGCAATGCTTATGAATTCACAATCGCAGCATCTGCTGACGAAGTGACGCCCCGGCTGGTACAGGGAGATGCGGACATCGCCGCCGTTCCCGCCAATCTGGCAAGCGTACTTTACAATAATACCGAAGGCAAAATCCAGGTGCTTGCAGTCAACACCCTTGGCGTGCTTTATATAGTAGAAAGCGGTGATACCGTGCAGACTGCCGCCGACCTGAAAGGAAAGACAATTTACGCCAGCGGAAAAGGCTCCACTCCTGAGTATGCCCTGAATTACATTCTTTCTTCCAACGGAATTGATCCGGAAAAGGATGTGACCATCGAATGGAAATCCGAGCACTCCGAATGCGTTGCTGCCCTTTCCTCCGGCGAAGGCGGAATCGCCATGCTTCCCCAGCCCTTTGTAACCACGGCCCAGGCCAAAAACGACAGCATCCGCATCGCCCTTGACCTGACGAAAGAATGGGATGCACTGCAGGCCGGCGTGGAAACGCCCAGCGCCCTTATCACCGGCGTAGTTGTGGTGCGTGCGGATTTTGCAGCAGAAAATCCCGAAGCAGTCAGCGCTTTCCTTGATTCCTATAAGGAATCCGTTGATTTCGTAAACGGCAGCACCGAAGATGCAGCGGCCCTTATTGAAAAATATGACATCGTTCCCGCCGCAGTTGCCGTGAAAGCCCTTCCCTACTGCAACATTACTTTTATAGAAGGAACTGAAATGAAAGAAAAGCTTTCCGGCTATCTTAACGTCCTCTTTGGCCAGAATCCCAAGGCTGTGGGAGGAAAGCTTCCTGCTGATGATTTCTACTACAGCAGATAACCATACCCTTAGGAGATTTCAGAATGCGCAGACAAAACAAAGCCATTCATCCTGACAAAAACAAAAAAAAGCAGACAGTGGATAACCGGCTCCGTCCCTGGGCGGTGGCCGTCTGGCTGGCAGTCTGGGAACTGGCCAGCCTGTATATCGGGCAGGAGATACTTCTGGTATCTCCTGTTTCCGTCTTACGCCGCCTCACCGTCCTCGCCGTCCAGTCCGATTTCTGGGGTTCCATCGCCTTCTCCTTTTTCCGGATCATAGGCGGTTTCCTCCTGGCATCCCTGTGCGGCACCCTGCTTGCCTCCCTTTCCGCCGCCTTCCGTTTCGTCCGCGACCTCCTGGCCCCCGCCATGGCAGCCATCAAAGCCGTCCCCGTGGCATCCTTCATCATCCTGGTGCTCATTTGGGTTCCCTCCCGGAACCTCTCCGTCGTCATCTCCTTCCTGATGGTGCTGCCGGTCATCTACACCAACGTCCTGGGCGGCATCCTCAGCACTGACCGGAAGCTGCTGGAAATGGCCCAGGTTTTCCGGATTCCGCTGTTCCGCCGCATCCGCTACATCTATCTCTCCCAGCTCCTCCCCTATCTGCGGACCGGCTTTTCCCTCTCTCTGGGACTATGCTGGAAAGCCGGCGTTGCCGCCGAGGTCATCGGCATCCCCAAAGGCTCCATTGGAGAAAAGCTATACGAAGCCAAAGTATACCTGGAAACCCCAGACCTCTTTTCCTGGACGCTGGTCATCGTCCTAATAAGCGTCATCTTTGAAAAGCTGTTCCTCCGCTTCATAGACAAAACCGTAGCCCTCATAGAAAAAATGTAAAGGAGAAAGATTCCTATGCCCGCCGATATCCAAATTACCGGACTTTGTAAAAGCTACCGGGACAAAAAAGTGCTGGACAACTTAAGCCTCACCATCAAAGCCGGCTCCATCACAGCCCTGATGGCTCCCTCCGGCGCCGGCAAAACTACCCTCCTGCGCATCCTCATGGGCCTGGAGACCCCAGATTCCGGCACTATCCTGGGCCTTACAAACCAACGCATCTCCGCCGTCTTCCAGGAAGACCGCCTCTGCGACAACCTGAGCCCCGTATCCAACATCCGCCTTACTGCCGGAACCCACTTTCCCCGCCGCGCCATCACCGACGCCCTGGAAGCCACCGGCATCCTCTCCTGCGCCGCCCAGCCCGTCCGCGAACTCTCCGGAGGCCAGCGCCGCCGCGTCGCCCTCCTTCGCGCCCTTTTAGCCCCCTACGACCTCCTCCTTTTGGACGAACCCTTCAAAGGCCTGGACGCCCAGACCCGCCTCCAGGTCATAAACTACACCCAAACCGCCCTCCAAACCGCCGCCGCATACTCCCCCACCCTCAAAACCGTCCTCCTTGTCACCCACTCCCCCGAAGAAGCCACCCTCCTCGCCACCCAAACCCTATCTCTCGTTTAAATCTGGAAAAAAGACGATGTTTCCTTATCGCTTCCGAAACGGGCGATAGCCGCCAAAACAGCAATGTCCGACGAGCCTGCGAGGAGTTCTGCTGTTTTAAGGCTTCCCTTCGCCCGTGCAGGAAACGATTAGAAAACACCGCCTTTTTTCCACTGCACGCTGAAAACCCATTCAGCCTCCGCCCACCACAACAAAAACATCCCCGCCTCCCACTCCCTTTCCTCCCTGCTCTCACGCCTTACCCACCCCTTAAATTTAAAAAAATCATTTCCCAATAATTGTCATAATAATTAAATGAATTCCGCAAATAATAACATCAAGATAAGCGACGGAAACAAACGGAACGCCGACACGCAAGTTCAGACATCCCCCTGGATAAGCGAGCGGCACAACGGATGGAGCCGCTTGCTTATCTAAATAAAACAAAGAAAAAGAAACAAGAATTACGGAGGTGAATTCAAATGGCAAGTTCAAACAGATCTAATAGAGTAGAGGTCCCTGAAGCAAAGGCAGCAATGGATCGTTTTAAAACAGAGGTAGCTTCTGAATTAGGCGTTAACCTGAAAGAGGGCTACAACGGAGACCTTACTTCCAAAGAAGCTGGTTCTATCGGCGGAGAAATGGTTCGTAGAATGATCAGAAAACAGGAAGAGCAGATGAAATAACTCTCTCTGAATGCAGATATCCCGGCTTGCTTAATGCAAGCCGGGATTTTTGTTTTCCGGAATATAAAGCTGTCGTAAGACACGCCATTCTTTCAGCCCTTACCGATTTTTCAGTTTCCCGCAGGCACCATAATCTGGATTTTTTCCTGGGAGTCCGTCTTTTTTTTCTTTTTCAGTTCATCCATCAGATACTGAATGACGTCCTTTCTTGTAACAATACCTATAAATACCTTATCATCATCCACCACCGGGACAAAATTCTGATGCATCACCTTATCCAAAAGGCCTTCCATATCCACATTCACATGCACCGGCTTATTATCCCGATTACGTATCATTTCCATGACGGAAATCTCTTCCATCTCATGAAGCTCGGGAAAGCCTTCCTTTTTCAGCTTCCAGAGCACATCTCCTTCCGTAATGGTTCCGATATATCTTCCCTCGGAGGAAAGCAGGGGAACAGCCGCATACCCGTGGTGCTCCATTTTTTCCAGCACCTGTCGGAGACTGTCGTCCTCCTCCACATAAGCCACGTCGCTTTTAGGGGTAAGAAAAAATAAAATATTCATTTGCTGCTAATACTCCCTTTTCCGTAACTGCCGGGTGTCCTTCAGTTACCTATTCTTTCTTATCTTGTGTATACAATCTTCTCTGCAAGCGCATCCGCCGCATTTTTTCCCTGGAACAGCTCCACTATAGCCAGCCCGAAGGGAATTGCGCATCCCATTCCCCGGCCAGTAACCACATTCCCGTCCACCTCGGCCGAACCGTGGGTAACTACGGAGCCTTCCAGATGGCACTCAAAATCAGGGAACGAGGTTGCCCTTCTGCCCTTCAGATAGCCTCTGTGACCAAAAATACTGGGTGCCGCACAGACTGCAGCCACATATTTATTCTCTGACGCATAAAATTCATCCAGCTTTTCCATCAGTTCCTGACAGTTCTCCAGGTTCTTAGTCCCCGGCAGCCCGCCCGGGAGCACCAGCATGTCCAGCCCGCCGAAATCAACTTCGGAAAATACCTTGTCCATTTTTACAGTAATACCATGGGAACCCGTGACCTCCCGGCCGCCGGTCACTGAAATCATATCAATTTCAAGTCCGGCCCTTCTGGCCAGATCCACCACAGTTAAAGCCTCAACCTCTTCATAACCCTCCGCAAAAAAAATACCGATTCTGCTCATTATTCACACTCCAATCCCGAACTCAATATGTTCAACTATGTTTTTTACCTACTCTTTGTGTCCTTGTTCATTGTATCAAAAATCCGGCCAATATCCAATAAAAAAACTGTGAATATTTCCTTAATTTTGTTTACATTATTTGTGTTCGGACCCACCGTATGCTAAACTGGAGACAGGCGGGCTGTACTGGCCCGCCGCTGACACAGCGCCCGCCCGGTAAGCGGGAGAAAAGAGGTATTTATCATGGAAATAGAACGGAAATTCACCGTACGCAGCATCCCGGGGAATCTCTCACAATATCCGCACCATCTCATTGAGCAGGGTTATTTGAATACGAATCCGGTTGTCCGTGTCCGCCGGGAGGACGACACCTGTTATCTTACCTACAAGGGCAAAGGCCTTATGGCCAGGGAGGAATACAATCTTCCCCTGAATGAAGAAGCCTACCGCCATTTAATCCAAAAGGCGGACGGCAATATCATAGGCAAACGCCGTTATCTCATCCCGCTGGAGCCCTATACGATTGAGCTGGATGTTTTCCTCGAACCCTTCACACCGCTTATTATCGCAGAAGTGGAATTTCCTACGGAAGAAGAGGCCAACGCCTTTATTCCTCCCGACTGGTTTCTTGAAGACGTAACCTGCAATCCTGCCTACCATAATTCCACCCTCAGCTCCATTCCTGAAAACGAACTCAAGGAAGCTCTGAAAAAATACGAAGAAAGGCAGAAAACAACTGTGGAAGAAATATGACAAAACTAAAAAGGATCTTGCTCATAGCCACCGTACTGCTGGCATCCGCAACTGCTGCGGTCATGATTTATTTTTTCTGGTTCATCCCTTCCGGTTATCGTATCTCTGTTTCTATTCATGGTTTTTCTAAGCTTACCGATCATGTCTATGTGGAAAACGGCTGGGACGGAAAGCCTGAGGAGCTGCTTGCCACGCTGGAGGAAGCAAGGCAGAGAGTGACTGAACTGTTCGGTGGAATGGAAAGCGCCCCCACGCTTATCATTTGTGACAATGAGCACAAAATAAAACGCCTTGGCGGCGACCATGATACCATGACTCTGCTGATAAACGGTGTGCATTCCTATACATCCCTCTCCTCCGAATTTCTGACTGCAGACGTTCTCGCCCACGAAATGACCCACGCGGAAACCCACCAGCGGATCTATCAGAACAGCACGGATACCTCATCCATTCCCATATGGTTTGATGAGGGGCTGGCTGTGCAGAACGACTACCGCGAGCCGTACAGCAATGAAGCCTGGCTGAAGCTGACGGACAACGGACAGAATATCCCGTCCCTTTCCGAATACGGTTCCGGAGAAACCTTCTTTTCCGGTAGCACGGAGGACAGAAGGGCCAGATACTGCCTTGCGGGACATGAGGTATCAAAATGGCTGGAAAAGAATGGACGAAGCGGCCTGCTTTCCTTATTAAAGAGGGTTAATCAGGGAGAAAGCTTCAGTGAGCTTTATTTTGCGGTCAGCCCGTAAGGTTGGCAGTCTGTTTCTTTTTCAGTGTATTTTTTTCGGTTATATTGACGAAGCTTATTCCCTGGCAGAAGCTGCACCGCAGCAGAAAGGAGCATCATGCCGGCAACCCTGTATATTTCAGATCTGGACGGAACACTGATGAAAAATGATCAGACCATATCCGCCTTTACTGCCGAAGCCATCAACATGCTGGTGAAGCAGGGACTTCATTTTTCCTACGCTACTGCGCGTTCCATTCTCACCGCTTCAAAAATAACGGAAAATATAACGGCGGGAATCCCTGTTATCGTTTACAACGGCAGCTTCATTCAGGACAGCAAAACCCGTGAAATATTGTATTCCCGTTTTTTTGACAAAACATCGGCAGAGCTGATTCTCAGGCAGCTTCTCTCCTCCGGCGTTTATCCGATAGTCTATTCCCATACCGGCGGCTGTGAAAGATTCTCCTACTGCAGGGACAGACAGAACAGCGGGATTTCCGCTTTTCTGTCAGAAAGAATGAATGATGTAAGGAACACTCCGGTTGCTGATGCCGCACAGCTTCCCACCGATGACTGCTTTTATTTTACCTGCATCGACAGCGAGGAGAAGCTATATCCATTATATCGACAATTTAAAGAAGAATTTTACTGCGTTTATCAAAAAGATATTTACAGCGGTGAACAATGGCTGGAAATCATGCCTGCCAAAACCTCAAAGGCCAATGCCGTACTGCATCTATCCCGGCTTCTGGGCTGCCGCCGCATTGTCTGCTTCGGCGATGGAATAAACGATATCCCCATGTTCCGCATTGCCGATGAATGCTACGCTGTTGCCAACGCAGCTCCCGAACTGAAAGAGATTGCAACGGACATAATCCCCTGTAACAATGAGGATGGAGTAGCCAAATGGTTGCTTGCCCACTGCCTTAATCAAAGATAGTGAAATCCGCCCGGCTTCTGGAACGCCTGGGCTTCCGTCTGGAAGGACATTTTCTGGAGGATGCGTCCTTCAAAAAGGATGCGACAGGCAGGCCGGTTTATATCAGCAGCTTTTACTATGCCCTTCTCAGACGCGAGTGGTTGTGAAAATCTCCTTTACCGTGTCAAAGGCAATCTTGGGTCTGCGGTATTCATCCACGACTCCCTTGTTGTTATGGCATCTGGCACGGGAGGCAAACCACTGTCCTTCCTCCGTTACGCGGCAGTCGGCAAACTGCCATATAAAAACGCCGGTGATATCGTCATCATTCATGTAAACTTCAAGATTTTCCCGGATAATATCCGCCTGCCGCTCCTCACTCCATTTACATCTTGAACGGTCACGGTACCCATAGATGGCCCCTGCGCCAAGCTCGCTCACAATGATGGGCTTGCCTGCGCCGCCCGCCGCTTTAATCCAGTCAGTTTCCTGACGGTTGCGTTCCTCCACCGAGCAGTCCTGATACCAGCCGGAATACATGTTAAAGGATACAATGTCAGGAAGATCCAGACTGATATCCGTAAAATGGCGGCAGGTAGCCGAGGTAGTGGGCCGGGAGGCATCCATGCTCTTTATCTGCGCATACTGCCTGGCATATTTTTTCCTCCCCTCTTCTGTTTCGCTTGCACATTCATTTAAAATTCCCCAGATAATAATAGAAGGATGGTTGTAATGATTTTCAATCATTTCCCGGATACAGTCTTCACACTGCCTGTCAAAATTGGGGTTCTGCATGCTTTCAAGCCCCAATCCACGGGCATGATTTTCCTCCCAGACCAGGATTCCCCGTTCATCACACAGATCCAGGAATCTTTCATCGTTGGGATAATGGCAGGTTCTCAGTGCATTCGCTCCCACCTCCTGCATCATATCCATATCCTGCGCCATAAGCTGAAGCGGGATTGCACAGCCCACGGAAGCATAATCCTCATGGCGGTTAAAGCCCTTCAAATACACAGCCTCGCCGTTTACCATGATTTTGGAACCGTCCAGGGTTACTGTCCTGAAGCCCACCCGTTCAATCAAATCATCCATCGGCTCTCCGTTTACCGACAACACTGCCTGAAGGAAGTAGAGAGCGGGCTGCGCATTGGACCATGCCTGCACTTCGTCAAATTCCATAGCAAAAACCAGACGCTCTTCACAGCCGCCGCCCACTGTCACCGTCTTTTCCATACAGCATCCGGCCAGCTTAACCTCCACGCTGATCTCCATTTCCCGCCCGCTCACATTGCATACGAATACTTCTGTTTCAGCGCTCCAGCGGCCGCATGTAAGCTGCGGCGTAAAACGGATATTTTTTATGTAGGTATCCGGAATATACTCCACTGCGGCAGGCCGGGTTATTCCGCCGTATGTATAATAATCGTTGGGTATATGAAGCGCCGAATGCTCACCGAAGGTATTGTCCACAGCGACCCTCAGCTCATGCTCTCCCTTTTCCACATCTGCAATCACTGCCGAAAAAGGAGTGAAGGCATTGTAATGGCTGACAATCGCCTTCCCATCAAAAGAAACGTCAGCCGTATGGCTTACCCCCTTAAATTCCAGCCTCAGGTTTCCCGCATTTTTAACATAAATCTTCTTCCGGTACTCACCCCTGCCCCTGTGCGCCAGGAAATCAGGATGCTGTTCCCAGCAGCCCGGCACGGGAAGCTGATATTCACCCTCAAATCCTTCCATCCTGAACTCCCACATTCCGTCAAGCTCCTGCACCTGCCTGATATGATGCTGTTCAAATAATCTGATCATTTTTATATCCTCCTTATTTTGCGAAGCAAAATGCGAGCCCCTCTGGCGAGCAGCGGATTTTCCCGCCTATCGCATTCCTGTCCGCGATGGTATATTTTCAAATGTGAAAAGCGCTTTTGCACCTTCCCTCTGCGCTTACCTGCTTCAATTCCATGGATTCCACATTGCTGCAGATAAATGCTTCATCCGCTTTTAATTTTATGTTTTCCAGACTGATATTTTTCAGCTTATGTTCGGGCAGGCCCTTAATTTCAATTCCGACAGCAGCGCCGCCGCCCCTTACATTACTGATACGGATCCTGTCAAAGTCCGATGGTTCCTGAGACTTTGGCATAACCGTGCTGTATTCATAAAACATATTGATCTGGATCGCCTGATCTGAAACATCATTGATTTCCATGTTTTCAATCCTTACGTCATGGACATAGCCGCCCCTGCCCCGCATGGATTTCAAACGGATTCCCTGCATGGTGCCGCTGATTTGGCAGTCATGCATGTAAATATTCCTGACACCGCCCGATATGGCGCTGCCAATCACCACACCGCCGTGTCCGCCTGTCATATGGCAGCCGCGTATTTCTATATTTTCACAGGGCCGGTTTACCCGCCAACCATCCTCATTCAATCCCGAATTGATTGCGATGCAGTCGTCCCCTGTAGAAAAGGTACATTTTTCCACCAGCACATTCCTGCAGGAATCCGGATTTAATCCGTCCGTATTAGGTCCTTCTGTAAAGACACTCACACCGCGGATCGTCACGTTTTCGCAGTATACCGGATGCAGCGTCCATTGGGGTCCGTCCTTTACCGTAAAATCCTCCAGCAGCACATCGCGGCAGTTTATGAACTGAATAAAAGACGGACGCAGCGCATCCTCTTCGGTACCGTAGCGCCTTTTCTCCGGCTCCCTCCCATTCCATTCCGCATAGGCCAGATCCTCCGCCGCCCTCTGCTGCAGCTTCTTCCAATGCCACCAGGCAGCGCCGTTTCCTTCAAGCACGCCTTTCCCCGTAACTGCAATATCAGTACAATCCTTCGCATAAATAAGCGGAGAATAATTATAGCATTCCGTCCCTTCCCACCGCGTAAAAACCACCGGCAGATAGTCCTCATATTTCCCGCTAAAATGGATTACCGCCCCTTCCTCAAGCTGCAGCTTCACATGGCTTTTCAAATGAATCGCCCCTGAAAACCAGTCTCCCTCCGGCACCGCCACCATGCCGCCTCCCGCCCTGGCACAGGCGTCAACCGCTGCCTGAACCGCCTGAAACTCTCTGTGCTTAAATTCATTTACATTCCATATTTTAACCATACGCTTTTCCCCTTCCCGCAGATATATTCCCATTATAAGTACTGTGCAGCGAAAAAAACATACAGATATTGTGGATATAAAAAAAGGAACAGCAGATATTGCTAAACAACCGCGCTTATCTTTCAGCGCATTGATTCCTTCCTTTTTCTGAACTGTGTGGGAGCCATGCCATATGCCTTTTTAAAAACACGGGTCAGATTCAGCGATGAGGAAAAGCCTGTTTCACGCGCAATTTCCTCCATGCTGTATCCGGTATCCATCAACAGACTGTGGGCCTTTGACAGCCGTACATTATTCAGATATTCCAGTACGGTAGCCCCGGTAATCTCCTTAAAGGTATGGCACAGATGATATTTGTTCACATTGCACGCCCCGGCTATCTCCTCCAGCCCAGGATTCTCCCTGTAATGCTGATTTATGTAGGTAAGCGCCGTCCTGATCTGCGCCGGAATCTGCCTTCCTCCCACAGTCTGCTCCCCCTGTGTACATTCTACCGCATACATAACCAGCTGGATCAGGGCCGCATGCTGAAGCTTCTCCGACAGGAAACCGCTTTTTCCATAATAACCGTTTACTCTTTTGAAAAAATCAAGCATAAGCTCCGTCTGTTCCTCATTCAGATGTACGACACAGGGTACCAGCTTCTCCCGGAGCAGCCGCAGCTCCTCCCGGCTTAAAAGGGCGGACAGCGCCGTCTCACTGAAGTTCAGTACAAACCGCTCATAATATTCAGCATCCCGGCTCTGTGCATAATGGATGTCAAATGGCCTGAGAACAGCCATGTCCCCCCGTTCCAGGGTGAAGCATATGTTATCATAAAACAGATAACGCTTTCCTCCCAGCATCAGAAAGATTTCAAAGCCGTCATGATAATGCTGCACCGGCATATTATGCTTTTCCATATTCCTTAAATACTGGATATAAATATCATCATGGGGCGAAAATGCTTTTCGTTTCATAGCGCCTCCCTGTCTTCCACCGCAGTCCGATTACGCGGAATGTTTTCTAATCATAGGACGTATTTTCCACAGATATAAAGAAGCGGCACGGCATAGCCAAATGCTATTCCGTGCCGCCTGAAATACTCATAATTTAAAAGGATATCTTTTCAATACCCTCACAGTTATATTTCAAACTACTAAAGCCCGCTTCCTGCTTCGTCAGGCAATCAGCCGCTGATCTGCAGAAGCTTTGACTTCAGCTCGTTTTCCATACGGGCCATTTCCGCTTCCGCTTCCTGACGCTTCTGTCTGCCTTCCTGCTGGATGCGCATTACATCGTCCAGTGTGGAAATCAGGGATTCGTTGGTAATCTTCAGGGTTTCCATATCCACAATACCGCGTTCGGATTCCTTGGCAGTCTCAATTGTCGCCGTTTTCAGTGTGGCGGCGTTCTTGCGGAGCAGTTCATTCGTCATATCGGTCACCTGACGCTGTGCCGCAGCGGCCTGTGTGGAATGCTCCACGCCAAGGGCCAGAACCATCTGGCTTTTCCACAGAGGAATGGTATTCACTAAAGTGGACTGTATTTTTTCCACCATAAGGGTGTCGTTATTCTGGACAAGACGGATCTGCGGCGCCGTCTGGATGGAAATCATGCGGGTTAGCTCCAGATCATGAAGCTTCTTCTCAAAACGGTTGCACATGGAATCCAGATCCCTGGCTTCCTGCGCATCCTCAGGCAGGCCTGACTGCTGCGCCCTGGCGGTAATCCTTGCCAGATCACCCTCGCGTACTTCCTTCAGCTTCTTCTTGCCGGCCAGAATGTACATGGAAAGCTCTTTAAAATAGGTCTTATTCAGTTCATACATCTTATCTAGGGTAGCCGCATCCTTCATCAGCTGCACCTGATGGCCCTCCAATACCTGGCAGATCTTATTGATATTGGTTTCCGCCTTCGCATATTTCGCCTTCATCGCTGTGATTTTGTTCGCGGATTTCTTAAAAAGCCCGAATACGCCTCTTTCCTCTTCCGCATCAAAGCTTTTCAGTTCTGAAACAACGCTTCCGAGAAGCTCTCCGACCTCGCCCAGATCCTGTGTTTTAACATTATCCAGGGCTTTTTCGGAAAAATCGGCCATTTTCTTCTGGGCGCCGGCGCCGTACTGTAATATCAGGTTGGAGTTCTTCAGATCTATCTGTTTTGCAAAATCGTCCACCATCTGTTTTTCTTCCACGGTGAGCATACTGTCGTCCCAGCCAGCCTCCTCCGGCTTCAGCGCAGTTTCCTGCTGCAGCACAGGCGCCGCCTTGTCCTGAAAAGGATCCAGCGTCAATGTTGGCGTTGCAGTAAAATCCTTGAATTCTTCACTCATTTTGTTATGCTCCTTTTGTCTTTGATCAGTCTTAGCTTCCTGCTTTCATACCCGGTTCGGTCAGCCCTTCCTGTGCCAGCATCGTCTGCAATACGGAAATATCCGTGGCAACATCCCATGCCGTATCCTCGAACAGGCTGTCCAGCAGATTCTCAAATGCCAGATTCAGCGTATCCAGCGTTTTCTCAATCTCCGTTTTGCCGTTTTTAATGTTTTCTCCCTGAACAGGCTGCCTGTCCAGTTCCTCATAAGCGTCCAGAAGCTTAACAGTCGTGGGAAGATAATACTCCATAAACTTATGGAGATCCGGAGCAAATTCCGGATGTTCCTTCACCCTCTGGAAAATTTTCTCGACTATCACCTGCATATGGGAAATTTTCCCGGAAATTTCCTCGCCCGGTATGGCATCGTTGCTTTTCTTAATCTGGGCGATATAATTATTTCCGGTCTCTATCATTTCCTTCACTTCATCGGAAAGGCCTCCGGTCTGTCTTTCCATCTCTATTGCCTTTTCTTTTTCCTGCTTCTGCTTGTCCTCAAGCTGCCTCTGCGTCTCCTCATACTGCTTATAGGTTTCATGGCTGACAATCAGACAGGTCTCCAGCCGATCCATGTGTCCCTGCTTAAACCAGCCGATTTTAATCAGCTTCTGCAGATCATTGCGGACAAACTTCTCATTTTTCCCTATATGCTCCGCCAGCTCCTTAACACTGCAGTAGGTGCGGCCCTTCAGACCGTCCACATATTTACGGAACCGCTTCACCCTGCCGAGCATGGAGGTTCCCTTCCAGGCCATAATACTGGAACCGCCCAGAACCAGGGCAAGAATAGAAATGGCTATCGTCATGCCGGGCAGCCAGGTGCTGGCAATGCCCACAAGCGCAATTATCAGTATCCCCAACGCAGAACATCCGGCCACCGTAAAGCCCACCGCCGACAGCGCGGTGCCTCCGGCCTGCGCCCCGAAGGTCTTGGCAAACAGCGGATGCTGCATCAGGCTGTTCTTCGCTGAATTAAATGCATTCTGCACGCTGGTATTCTGGACTCTCTGCGCCGGACGTCCATACTGCCACTGTCCGGAAGCCGGGGTTCCATACGGAATACCGTTCTGGCGTCCCCAGGGTGCTCCCTGTCCCGGGGCGCCCTGCGCGGGATTTCCCTGCTGCCAGCCGCCGGCCCCGTTCTGATAAGGCCCTCCCGGATTAGACCCGGCCGGTCCTGCCTGCGGTCCTGCCGGCCCATTGCTGTAAGGAGGGCCCCATTGTCCGTTATTGTTCTGATAAGGTCCCTGATTTTCACCATAACCTATATTTTTCTTAATATTCCTGCTGATTGTGTCAAGCCCGTCCGTTACCGTGCGGCATATATTCTCATTCAGCCTTCTGAAGTCCTGCGACTTGACTGCATCATCCACCATGTCCCTGATATTATTCCCCAGGTCCGTCCAATCTTTATCACTCATTTTATTCTCCCTGTCTCTATCAGTGCCCCTCACGATAAACGTATGGATAAATTATATATGATATACCCCAAAAAATCAACGAAACCATATCTTAAATTCCTAATGTTTTTCTTAAGATGTGGATAGGTTGTGAACCATAGCCGGATGGGGCTGGTTTTGGGGTGGGGATGGGGGCGGGCGGTTCCGGCGGGGGGATGGCGGCTTTGGGGGACGGAGGCAGGCCAGAGGGTCGGGGGTTTTGTGCGTTCCGTCGGGAAAATGGGGTATTACTAACAGTGCCGCAGGTATAAAGTGTTGTCTAAATGGCTTGAACTCCTCACTTCGTTCGTCAGACAAAGCCAAAAGGGCAGACAGCACTTTATACCTGCGGCGCTGTAAGTAATATCTCCCATTTTTCCGTAATCCACTTTCAAAACCCCTGGCCCTCTGGCCTGCCTCCGCCCCCCAAAGCCGCCATCCCCCCGCCGGAACCGCCCACCCCCATCCCCACCCCAAAATCAGCCCCATCCGACTATGGCCGCAACTTCTCTTCTTAAGAAAAAATTAGTGTGGTCTGTAGTGGAGGACTTGGTTATTATAGTGTTGGATTAAAAGGGGGATGATTTCTGTTATTCCAGGAAGGCGGAAGTCTCTCTCTTTTTAAGTGGGTTGGTGTGATGAGCGGAAGTAGTGGGATTGGATTTCGGTGAAGAAGTTTTTCGGGACGCGGTCCGTCCCGAGAAAACTCTTCACTTATGTCAGAACTGGCGGCGGCGGGCCTGTAGGCCGGCTTTGCCGAAGAAGCCGAGGTAAGATGGTTCTTCGCATAGCCTGTCGGGCGGGAGTTCTTCTTTTTTTACTTTGTCGCTGTCAAAAATATCACATAGTTCCATCATATCCTGTACCACTTCTTTTCCCAGGGGGTTATAGGGGGAAGGGTTATATGGCGTTCCGAAGGGGTAGCCGCCTTCCTGCTCCAGGTGTCCTCCCAGGAGGACGTAATCGTCCATTTCCTCCAGGCGTTCATAGAAGCGCTGCAGATTCTTTCTGTATTCCGAAAGCGGGATGCAGGGTTCCAGCTGGAGGAGTACCATCTGGCCGGAACCGATGGCGTCTCCGGTAAAAATCACCTTGTGGGTGTGGTCGATGAATACCACGCTGCCCGGCGTATGACCCGAAAGCTCCATTACTTCAATGCCGCAGCCGCCCAGATCGATCATTGTGCCGTCTGGAATGTCCAGGACAGCATCGTAGTTGATGTCTCTTCCGGCGAGCATGGTCTTTTTCATGATTTCCAGTACGTCTTTTTCTTTGGAGGACAGGTAGACCGTCTCAAATTCATCCGCATGGTACATGTGGTCGCCGTGGCAGTGAGTCAGGGCAAGCTCCAGCGGCAGATGGGTGATTTTCCTGATCCAGGGGGTTATTGCTTCCGGGCCGAAGCCTGTGTCGATGACCAGGGCCGCCCTGCTTCCTTCCACCACATAGAAGGAGCTTCCCGTATAATCCTGCAGCTTAAAGACGCCGGGGCGGACCATGTCAATCCGGTAGCCCTCCCGTTTGCTTCTGAAAAACATCCAGTCCAGAACCTCCTTCTGTTCCAGCAGCTCTTCTCCTGTCATTTCCGGCTTCTGGGCATAAAGCACCCTTTCATTTCCTGCCGCCCTGAGGCTCCTGGCCAGGGTCAGGCATCCGTGGAGCAGCTTGCCCTGTTCAGACCATACCTGTCCGCCTGCCGGACAGTAGCTGTCGTTTTCCCTGCCTGAAATCCAGGCGGGAACGTAGGATGCCCTTCTGACCTTCCAGGTCTGGCCCGCGCCTCCTGAAACAGCCACGGCTGCAAACAGATCCGGATAGGCTCCCATCATCTCCCAGAGCATGTTGGCCGCACGGCCTGCCCCGGCGCAATAAATCCTCGTTTCGTCAATGGGATAGGTCTTCACAAGCTCCCTCATCCGTTCGGCAATGTCCATATGCTCCGTACCCTGGTTCACCGTTACCTGCCAGAAAAAGCAGGGATATTTCTCCTGGTTCCAATCCACACCTTTTCCGTCCTCTTCCAAATACAGAAGCAGCGGATAACCTTCCCCTGATGTTTCATGGCTCCAGCCTTCCGGTTTTTCCAAGTGATTCATTTTCTGTTTTTCCATCCCCATACCTCCCTCTTATTTTGTAATCTAATATGAATGTTCGGTACTATTGCTGTATTCTTATTCTGTCTCTGTCCTCCTCTTTAAGCAGAAAAAACCGCCGGCGGCGGTTTTTTCCTGTCTTGTATTATAATACTGCCGTAAGCAGCCCGAGGGCCGGGAAGGGCAGTATTCCTGCTTTTTTAGTTTACCGGCAGCTGTTTATCTTCCGTACAGTCTGGTCAGCGTGCGGATTTGTTCCGCAAGCTGGGCACTGCACTGGCCTTTTTTCAGACGCCACTTCCAGTTTTCCCCAAGGGTGGAGGGGGTGTTGATTCTGGCCTCAGCTCCCAGTCCCAGCCAGTCCTGCACCGGGATAACGGCTGTATCGGAAACACTGGAAAGCGCCGCTCTCACCATGGCTTCCGGCACATCCTTACTTCTTTTCACATGAAGGTACTGCTTGGCAAAGGCCCTGTCGGCCCTTCCGATTTCCTCCACCCAGGCCGTTGTGGTCTGGTTATCGTGAGTCCCCGTATATACCACGCTGTTCCTGGTATAATTATGGGGAAGGTAATCACTTTCTTCTCTCGGGTCAAAGGCAAACTGCAGCACCTTCATGCCCGGGTAGCCTGTCTTTTTTACCATTTTCAGGACCGCAGGGGTCAGATAGCCCAGATCCTCCGCAATCACCTCTTTTTTACCCAGCTTTTCCTTCAGGGTCTTAAAGAAGTCATAATCGGGTCCCTTTTCCCAATGGCCGAACTCTGCGGTGAGATCTCCGTAAGGAATTGAATAATAAGATTCAAAGCCGCGGAAATGGTCGATGCGCAGAATATCATACAGCTTATAGCAGTAGGCAATACGCTTCATCCACCACTCATAGCCCGTTTCTTTATGGTATTCCCAGCGGTATAAGGGATTGCCCCAAAGCTGTCCGGTCGCCGAAAAAGCATCCGGCGGGCAGCCTGCCACCGCCAGGGGTGTGCAGTCCTCATCTAACTGGAACAGCTCCGGATTTGCCCAGGTATCCGCTCCGTCAAGGGCCACATAAATGGGGATATCCCCCACGATCTGTATTCCTTTTTTGTTGGCATAGTCCTTCAGTGCAAACCACTGCTTTGCAAAAAGGAACTGCTGGAACTTGTAAAATGCAATTTCTTCGGAAAGCCTGCCGCGGTATTCCTCCATGGCTTCCTTCCTGCGAAGCTTGATATCCTCGTCCCAGGTAAGGAAGCTTGCGCCGTCCAGGGAATCCTTGATGGCCATGTAAAGCGCGTAGTCCTCCAGCCAGAATTCATTTTCCTTTACGAATGCCTGATAGTCCGCATTCTCTTCGATTCCGCTTCTGTCAAAGGCTTTCTTCAGCAGTTTGAAGCGGGAATGATACATCTTTTCATAATCGATATAACATTCATCCTCTCCAAAATCCATTCTATCACATTCCGAACGGGTAATCCAGCCTTCTTTCACCAGGCTTTCCAAATCAATGAAATAAGGATTGCCGGCAAAGGTGGAAAAAGACTGGTACGGGGAGTCCCCGTAGCCAGTCGGTCCCAGCGGGAGTATCTGCCACAGCTTCTGCCCCGCCTGTTCCAGAAAATCAACAAACTCATAAGCCTCTTTTGAAAATGCACCGATTCCGTATTCCGAAGGAAGGCTGGAAACAGGCATTAAAATACCACTTCTTCTCATATCTCTACCTCCTGCATATCGCCGGCCCGCCTGCGATACCGCATCAAACTACCCCTTCTCAGTTAAGCTTCCAGATATCCCTGTTGTATTCCCTGATGGTTCTGTCGGATGAGAAAAAGCCTGCTTTTGCGATGTTCACCAGCATCATCTTTTTCCACTTCTCCCTGTCCCTGTAATCCTCCAGCATCTTATCCTTCACTGCGATATAATCCTCCAGATCAAGCAGGGTCATGAACCAGTCTTTATTCAGAAGCTCCTTGTAAAGGCGCTCCAGATTCTCCTTATGGCCGGACTTCATCGCCTGCTTTCCGATGATGAAATCCACCGCCTCTTTGATAACGGGGCTCTTCTCATAATAATCCTTTGACACATAATCCGCTTTTTCGTAATGGTCGATCACGGTTTCGGAATCCCTGCCGAAAATATAGATATTATCATCACCCACCAGATCATAGATTTCCACATTGGCTCCGTCCGCGGTTCCCAGTGTCACGGCTCCGTTTAGCATAAATTTCATATTGCCGGTTCCTGAAGCTTCCTTGGATGCCAGGGAAATCTGTTCGGAAATGTCGCAGGCGGGAATCAGCTTCTCCGCATAGCTTACATTGTAATTTTCCACCATTACGATCTTCATATATTTGCTGGCCTCCGGATCGTTGTTTACAATATCCTGAAGCACCAGGAGAAGATGAATTATATCCTGGGCAATGATGTAAGCAGGTGCCGCTTTGGCTCCGAAAATATAAGTTACCGGTGTGGAAGGCTTTTTGCCTTTTTTTATTTCCAGATATTTATGGATAATATAAAGCGCATTCATCTGCTGGCGTTTGTATTCATGAAGCCTCTTGGCCTGAATGTCAAAGACGGAATCAGGATCGATGTCCACGCCTTCCTTTTCTTTAATAAAAGCCGCCAGCGCCTGCTTTTTCTCCATTTTAATGGCTTCCATGCGGTTCAGGAAATCCGCATCGCTGCCATATTCCAGAAGCTTCTCCAGCTCATCCGCATCCTTCTTGAAGCCGCTGCCGATTGTTTCCTCTATAAGGGCAGCCAGTTCCCTGTTGCAGGAAAGCAGCCATCTGCGGAAGGTGATGCCGTTTGTCTTGTTATTGAACTTCTCAGGATAAATCTCATAAAAATGATGCAGCTCGGTATCTTCCAGGATCTGCGTATGAATCGCCGCAACGCCGTTCACAGAGAAGCCATAGTGGATATCCATATGAGCCATATGGACTCTCTTATCCTTATCAATGATCTGTACCTTGGGATCCTTATATTTTGCCTTCACCCGCTTATCCAGCTCGTCAATGATGGGGATGAGCTGGGGAACCACCTTCTGCAGGTAAGCATAGGGCCATTTTTCCAGCGCTTCCGCAAGGATGGTATGATTGGTGTAAGCGCAGGTTTTGCTCACCACCTCAATGGCTTCATCCATGGTAAACGCCTTATCCTCCACCAGGATACGGATCAGCTCCGGTATGATCATGGAAGGATGGGTGTCGTTGATCTGGATAACCGCATGCTCGTTCAGCTTGCGCAGATCATAATGCTTCTCCCTCATTTCCTTTAAAATCAGCTGGGCAGCATTGCTTACCATGAAATACTGCTGATAAATACGAAGCAGGTTGCCGGCCTCGTCGGAATCATCCGGATATAAAAACAGTGTCAGGTTTTTCTCCACATCCTCCTTGTCAAACTGGATGCCCTTCTTTACCAGATCCTCGTCTACGGTTTCCAAATCAAACAGACGAAGCTTGTTTACGCCGCTGTCATAGCCGATCACATCGATATCGTAAAGTCTGGAGGTCACCTTCTGTTTTCCGAAATAAACGTCAAAGCTGGTGTCCGTTTTGGTCAGCCAGGACTGTTTTTCCAGCCATTCATCCTTTTCCGCCGTCTGCAGCCTATCCCTGAAAACCTGCTTAAACAGGCCGAAATGATAGTTCAGCCCAATTCCTTCTCCAGGAAGCCCCAGCGTTGCTATGGAATCTAAGAAGCAGGCCGCCAGCCTTCCAAGGCCGCCGTTTCCCAGGGAGGGTTCCGGCTCAGCTTCTTCAATCCTGGACAGCTCCCTGCCCTTTTCCTTCAGAATATTCTCCACCTTCTCATAAACTCCCAGGTTGATCAGGTTGTTGGAGAGCAGCTTCCCAATCAGGAATTCCGCGGAGATATAATAAACCTTCTTCTTTCCGTCCGTGGGAATCGTTGCATGCATCATCCCCTTTGTCAGGTTCAGAAGCACATAATACAGCTCCTTATCCGTTGTCTCTTCAATCATCTTTCCATACATTTCCTTTGCCAGGGCGCTCATTTCCTGCTCCAGCCGTTCTTCCAGAATCTCTCTCTGAATCGTTTCCATTAATGCCACTTGTTTTTCCTCCTGTCCTGTCCGGTTCTTTGCCCGGGTTATGATTGGAACCCATGTTATCAACATATAATATCCAAATACTGCATTCTTACTATTGAAAAGTCAAGCACAACAGCCCTGCCTTCTCCGCCCTCCAGAAGCCTGCCCATTTCCTCCATTGCTTCAGAGGATACCCGGTAAAAATCCTGCTTTACCGTATTCATCTGCTTTCCTGCATATCCCATAAGAGTGATGCCGTCAAAGCCGCACACCGGCCTGAAAATATCCATTTCCTGCAGCGCCCGCATGGCTCCGATTGCCATCAGATCCGAGGCGCACACGATGATATCCCGGTTCCTGGCGTACTGAAAAGTCAGCTGCCTTGCCTTTTTCTCACTGAAATCGCCTTGCCTGACAAACAGGGAAAGCCCTTCCTGCGCAGCCAGCCGCTTCATGCCCTCCAGCCGCTGCGTTGTGACGAATCCGTTTTTCTTTCCTGCGATATAGAGAATCCGGTTTCCCTGGTTCTCATGCAGCGTTTTCCTCGCCACATCGTACTGGGCCTTTTCATGATCAATCGCAACCGACGATGTGCTCTGATTAACAAAGGGCGCATCCACTGCCACAATCTTGAACTGCTGCCCTTCTATCAGTTTATGCAGAACTTTATCCTCTCTGCTCATTCCGTAGATAATAATTCCTTCAATGGCCTGCGCTCTGAGATAATTCTCGATCTCCGCCACACTCCGGTCCTTTATCATGGAAAAAAATACGGTGATGACATCCAGCCCTTTTTCCTGGGCCTTGTTAATGGCTCCTGAAAGGTACTGCATATCAATTTCATCGATTGCCTGGGTCTGCGTGTTCAGATTGACAAGCAGCGCCACTCGTCCGGCCTGTTTGGAAGACAGCGCGGAGGCAATGGTATTGGGCGTAAATTTCAACTCCCGTATCGCCTCATTGACTTTGATCCTGGTCTCTTCACTCACATTGGGATAGTGGTTAAGCACCTTGGAAACCGTGGAAATAGCCACTCCTGCCTTACGCGCCACATCCCTGATGGAAGCCATATCATTCCTCCTTCTGCGTTCCCCTCGTACGGAAAACGTTTTCTACAGACAAATAATACTCCATCCCCCTGCAATTGTCAATAATCGCGATAAAAAAAAGTGGTTCAGAAGATATAGCTTAGTTACTGTTCACTCAGTACTGTGCATTTACTGCACAGTACGTAAGAAAGTGATTCAAGAGTGCATAAATCCCATCGCCGCAGGCGATTTTTAATGGATTTATGCAGTTACTGGTCACGGAGTGAACAGTAACATAGCTTACAGCCGCCTGATTTGCATAAAAAAAGACAGCCTGCCGGGACTCTGACTCTCCCGCGGCTGTCTGCTTTATCTGAAAAGTATGTATAAAAAAGAAGCTTATACTCTTGTTTCCTTTGAAGAATTCATAGCTTCCTGCATCTGCTTCTTGGCTTCCGGATCGGTTTCCACCATCAGCTGATGTCTTACTCTTGTTTTCATATATTCCGTATCAATAACTAACGCTGCCTTGCAGGCTGCAACCCTTACTTTGGCATCCTCATGCTCAAGATAATGGGTTATCATATTAAAGGAATCTTCATCCCCTATTTTCCCCAGCGCATCAAGTGCAACTACCAGCACATCACTGTCTGCTTTTCCCATCATTTTAATAATAGGCGCTGTTTTCTTCTTTTCCGTAAGCTTTTTGATTTTTTCAATTTCTTTTTGATCGTTCATTTCTGCTGCCTCCTGATTTTTCTCCGGAGTCCGGGGTTCTTCTGTCCGCCGGGCTTCCGCCGTATTTGTAAAGCGCCCGCCATTCTGGCTAATATCAGGTCAGCATAGCTGGTGTCTTACTCACTATCTACTACTTTAGACCTAAATTGTGTCCAAACTGTGTCCTTGATCTAAAAATACTATTAAACCGTATTTTTCCCTTCCTTATCTGATAAAAAGGGACAGCCCCGGCGGAACTGTCCCTTTATCAGACGGCCGCTTTACGCGGGCCGGCTGTTCTTTATTTTCTTACAAGATGACGCGGCACGCCGTTTACATACAGCGGTTGCAATTCGCCCATGATGAGCGGTCTTGCATATTTTACATAGCCATCATTTACGTCACAGCCGTCTTCGGTAATCCATTCAGCCGGAACAGGTCTTTCCACGTTGGCGATTGCATGGATATCGTAAGCGCTGGTACCGCACTGATAAGGATCGTCTCCGTTTCTGTCCAGAGTGATCATCATGCCGGTCTTGCCTTCTTCAGCTGCCATAACAGCGTCATGTCCTACCTGGAATGCTTCGTTGATATCTGTCAGGGAAGCAAGATGGGTAGCTGCACGCTGCAGTGTGGAGAATTCTACCGCACGGGTCTTCAGCCCTGTCTCAGCCGCTACCTTGTTAGCCAGAGTAGCCGCACAGCCGGAAAGCTGCTTGTGTCCGAAAGCATCCACGAAATCGGAAGCATTGCCCAGCTCGCATACGAAACGTCCGTCAGCCAGAGCGATGCCTTCAGATACGGCAATAACAACGGAAGACTTGGTTTCGGACAGATATTTTACCTTTTCCATGAACTTGTCCATATCAAAGGTTACTTCAGGAAGGTAGATTGCATCCGGTCCGGAGCAGTCATCACCGCGGCTTAATGCTGCTGCTGCGGTCAGCCATCCTGCATGGCGTCCCATGATCTCAACGATGCAGACGGTGGGCTTCTCCACACCGAAGGACTCGTTGTCGCGGATGATTTCCTTCATGCTGGTTGCAATATATTTTGCTGCGGAACCGTATCCGGGGCAGTGGTCGGTTACCGGCAGGTCATTGTCGATTGTCTTGGGAACGCCCATGAAACGCTGAGGCTTGTTATGAGCAGCCGCATAATCGGACAGCATCTTTACGGTATCCATGGAGTCATTTCCGCCTGCATAGAACAGACACTCAATATCATGCTTCTCCATGATCTCAAATACCTTCTCGTATACTTCTTCATGTCCTTCAATCTTAGGCATTTTGAAACGGCAGGAGCCTAAAAATGCAGAAGGAGTTCTCTTCAGTAATTCAATACCTGTCTCGTCATCCAGATATTCGCCAAGGTCAATCAGGTTGTCCTGTAAAAATCCCTGAATACCATGAACCATACCATAGATTTTCTTTACTCCAAGCTTTTTAGCTGCGGCATATACGCCTGCAACGGAAGAGTTGATTACGGCTGTCGGTCCGCCGGACTGTCCAACTACAATGTTTCCTCTCATTTTGACATCTCCTTTTAAAATTCTTGATTTTATAGCCTTTTTCCATAGTTCGTTAAAATTATAGCAGATTCATTTCCCTATTACAAGTGCTACTCTCAGAAAAAGTTGAATGCGCAATACAGCCCGTAAACAGCCAGCAGAGCGGCCCCCTGTATACGGGAAGCTTTTTTCCGGAATAAAATAGGAACAATAAGGACCGCCATCACAAGCGCCCCCAGCGGCGCGTCCACACGCACCGTCTGCGCCTCCAGCTCAATCCCCGTAACCGTAGCCGGAATCCCGATTACCAGAAGCAGATTCAAAATATTGGCCCCTATAATATTACCCAGGCCCACATTTTCACAGCCCTTAACCACCGACATGATGGAAGTCACCAGCTCCGGAAGGGAAGTCCCCAACGCAATGGCCGTCACCGCAATCACGCGCTCCGGCACTCCCAGATACCCTGCAATAATAATCCCGTTATCCACCAGAAGATTAGCTCCCCAGAACAACAGCACCGCACAGAAAGCCAGAAGCATCAGATTCCTGGGAAGGGAAATCTTCTTCAGCTCCTCCAGGCTCTCCTCCGTCTCCGCCGTTTCCTCCTCCTCGGATTTGGAACGCACCATGTTCAGCCAGGCATAAACACCAAACAGCACAAGAAGCACAATCCCGGCCATTCTGTCAAAATGCCCCGTAAACCACCCATAAGCCGTCAGCGCCAGAATCGTAGCAAAGAAAAACAGACTCCGCCACGCCAGCGAACCAAACTCAACCTTCTTCACCGGACGCAGCAGCTGCGTAAGCCCCGCGATCAACGCCGTATTACAGATAATCGACCCAAACGCATTCCCCGCGCTAATCGCCGCCGACCCGTCAAAAGCCGCCGTCGTAGACACCAGAATCTCCGGCAGCGTCGTCCCAATACTCACAATCGTAGCCCCGACAACAATCTGCGGGATCCCAATCTTCCTGGCCAAAGCCACCGAAGCATCCACCAGCTTGTCCCCGCCGAAGCAAATCAAAACAAGCCCCAACACAAACAACAAAATCACCGAAACCATTTCCATTTCCTCCAAAAAAACATACTCCGCTGCTCATATCCAGCCATCACAAAAACCAACATTCCCCGCCGCCCCAACACAATCCCCCCTCAAAAAACACCATTCCACACAAAATAAATCCCACCCCGACGAACAGCTACCAGTATACCTTCCCACCCCAACACTCGTCAAGCAATTTACACCCCAGAATCTATCCCTCCAATTCTATCTCTTCAATTGATTCCCACTATACCATCAATTTCCCGTTCTCCCCTTTCCACCTGCCTCCCCTCCCCCACCTGCCCTTCCAGGGATAAAGGCATCCGCCGCAGTTTTGCCGTGTACCGGCTGCTGTACGCCCGGAGCCTGTCGTCGTCTTCCGTACCGGTGTGTGCGGCCCGGGCAGCGGAGGGTTGCAGGGGGATTTTATACCCCATTGGAAAAAACGGAGATGTTTCTTACTGCTCCGGAATGCCAGGACTCAGCCGCCCCTAGTGGCCTGTCTGACGAAGCACCGGTTAAGTCGCCTGCGACGCCAACCGATGCTGAGGAGTTCCGGCCACGTTGGCTGAATCCTGACATTACGGAACAGTTAGAAACACCCCGTTTTTGAGACTGGAGCATAAAATCCCCCTTCATCCCTCCGCTGCCCGGGCCGCACACACCGGTACGGAAGACGGCGGCAGGCTCCGGACGCACAGCGGCCGATACACTGGCAAAACTGCGGCGGATGCCTTTATCCCGATCTTCCCTATTGAGTTTCGGGCGCAGAGCATTTATAATAGGAAGCGCCCATATTTTTCGGGCGGTTATTTTTTTGCAATCAATTCATCTTTAAAGCTGTATGGGGGGACTCTACTTATGAAAAAACAGACAGGAAACCAAATTACGGAAGGTGTTATCTGGAAGCAGCTTCTGCTCTTCTTTTTCCCGATTCTGTTCGGCACTTTTTTTCAGCAGCTCTATAATACCACCGATGCCGTAATTGTAGGCAATTTTGTGGGAAAGGAGGCGCTGGCGGCGGTGGGTGGACCGGCGTCAACACTCATCAACCTTCTGGTGGGCTTCTTTGTAGGGCTCTCTTCCGGCGCTACCGTTATTATTTCCCAATATTACGGAGCCAAAAACAAAACAGATGTAAAAAGGGCCGTACATACTTCCATTGCCCTGTCCATCGCCGGCGGCGCAATTATCATGGTACTGGGCATTATTTTTGCAGGGGCGGCTCTGCGTCTCATGAATACGCCTGATGATATCATGCGCCTCTCCGTTGTTTATATGCGTATTTATTTTCTGGGTGTAATTCCTTCCCTGATTTATAATATGGGGTCCGGTATACTGCGCGCTGTGGGAGATTCCAAACGTCCGCTGTATTTCCTGATCCTCTCCTGCCTTGTGAATATTGTGCTGGATATTTTCTTTGTGGTAGGGCTGAAGCTGGGCGTTGCCGGCGTTGCCATTGCAACCGCCCTTTCCCAGGTAGTCAGCGCCGTCATGGTCCTTACCGCCCTGATGCGGACGGAGGATTCCTACAAGCTGTCACTGAAGGAGATCCGTTTTTACCCCGGAATGCTGAACAATATCATCCGTATCGGCCTGCCCGCCGGGCTGCAGTCCACCATGTATTCCATTTCCAATCTGATCATCCAGGCAAGCATCAATTCCTTCGGTACGGATACCATTGCCGCCTGGACAGCCTACGGAAAGGTGGACGGCATTTTCTGGATGATCATGGGCGCCTATGGCGTGGCCATCACCACCTTTGCCGGTCAGAACTTCGGCGCGGGAAAATATGACCGGATTCATAAAAGTGTCCGCGTCTGCTTGGGCATGGCGGCCTTTACCAGCGTCCTGCTCAGTGCAATAGTCCTGCTGGGCGGCAGGGTTTTCTTCCGCCTGTTTACCTCCGATGCAAATGTTACCGCCATCGGCCTGCAGATGATGCGTGTGATCTCACCCAGCTACATTACTTATATATGTATTGAAATCCTGGGCGGTACCGCCAGGGGCTGCGGAGATTCCGTCATTCCCATGCTGCTCACCTGCTTCGGCATCTGTGTGCTACGTGTGGTGTGGATTCTGGCCATCGTGCCTCTGCGTCCGGAGCTGTCAACCGTGGCCTTCAGCTATCCGCTGACCTGGACGGTCACCTCGGTTATGTTTATTGTATATTATCTGCGGGGCAACTGGCTGAAGCGCAGCCGGCGGCTGGAGTAAGATCGCAGTACTTCCTTATTAAAAAAACGCCGGTTTTGATAACCGACGTTTTTTTACCCCCCTTTTAACCTCTCTTTTTTATATACGTCCTCCCCCTGCCGTTACTTTTCTCTTTGTCCGGCAAGGAACCGTTCCATAAATTCTCTGTAATCTCCGGCCGGCATGGGTCTGGCGTATACATAGCCCTGTATGAAATCACAGCCCATCTCCCGCAGCATATCCACCAGCTCCATATCCTCCACGCCCTCGGCCACCGTTTCCATTTTCAGCGTCTCAGCCAGGTTCAGCATACAAGCTACCACCGCCCGTCCCCTTTCCTCATACTCTCCCCGCTCAAAAAACCTCCTGTCAAATTTCAGCACATTCATAGGAATATCCTTCAGGATGTTCAGGGAGGACTGTTCCGCCCCAAAATCGTCCATGGCGCAGGAAAACCCGTGTTCCTGCAGCCCTTTTACAATCCCGCGGAAAATGTCATGATTTTCCACTATCACGCCCTCGGTAAATTCCAGCTCCAGATATCCGTCGGGTATTTCGTACTGTCTTTTCAGGCGACGGCAATTTTCTGTAAAATCAGGCTGCAGCATGGTTGTCCTGGATACATTGACAGAAATACACAGGGGTCTTCCCTGCTGCCCCAACCATTGCTTCAGGAACCTGCAGGCCTGCTCTAGCATGTAATAATCCAGGCGGAATATAATCCCCTCCCGTTCAAACAAACCGATAAAATCTGCCGGGAATATAAGTTTCCCGTCTGCCCCGCGCCAGCGTACCAGGGCTTCCGCCCGCAGGACTCCCGATTTTTTCAGGGAAATCTGTGGCTGGAGATACATCTCAAACTCCTCTTTACGCAGTGCGTCAGCCATCGCCGCTTCCATGGCCAGCTCCTGCACCACCCTGCTGCGCATCTTTTCATCATAAACAGCCATATGGCTTCCCGGAAGGCTTTTAACGCTTTTTTCAGCAATGTTGGCTCTGTCCAGCATCTCATTCAGACTGAGTCGATCCTCCGGCTTTTCCATCCGATATGCACCGCAGGCAAGCTCCACGCGGAACCGGCGGGAGTCTCCTGCAAAACCGTTCAGCTTTTCCGTAATCCACCGGAAACGTTCCTCCAGCTCCTCACTTCTTTCAAAGCTGCGCAGGACAACGAACTTGTCGCCGGATATCCTGCCGAAGGTTTCATAAGGCTCCAGCGTTTCCCGGATGCAGTCGGCCCAGTACTTTAAAAAGCGGTCCCCGGTTTCATAGCCGTACACATCATTTATGTATTTGAATTTTTTCAAATCCGAGTACCAGAGCACGTATTTCCTGTTCGGATTTTCACTGAGAAGCTTTACTGCCTGGACCCTGAAGCCTTCAAAATTCAGGAACTGCGTCAGCTGGTCAAAATAAAGGATTCTTCTGTTTTCAAACTGCAGCTCTTCCTTAATCAGGAAGGTGGATATATAGCTGGCAAGCATGCCCAGAATGGCAAGCTCGGACCAGTATTTCGTTATGTTTTTCAGGCCGATGAAGCCAAGGAGGCGGCTGCCTGCAAATATGGGCGTCAGGCAGAAGGATTCCGTTTTATCCCTTTTCAGCCTCAGATAAAGTCCCTCATCCTCCCCGGCAAGCTGCTCCACATTTTTTATGACCACTTGCTTTTCGTTGCTCAGGATTTTTTCCCAGCAGGCAATGGTTTTCTCCGAAATGGGCTTCTTTTCCAGAACCTGGTATTCCTCCCGCCGCTGATTCCAGACAGCCACTCTTCCTTTCCGGGAAAAAAGCAGCATAACGCCTTCCTCCGAACCGTAAAAACGGCAGATTTCGGACAGCAGCTCCCTGGAGGCCTCAACCACGCTCTCTGCCTCAATCAAAGGCCTCATGCAGGAAGAAAGCATATTCTGGCCATAAAGGGAACGCTGGATCACCTCATCCGTCCGCTCCGGCCTGGAAACATCCATTACCACTTCCATACGGACAAGCTTTTTTTCCCATTCCACCAGCTTATCCTTCAGAATATAATCACCGTCTATTACATCATTATGATGCTTCCATATATAATACTGATCTCTGCGCAATACGGCATTGGTGCAAAACGGGCAGGGCTCCTTCCTGTTCTGCAGCACCTCATAGCACTTTTTTCCCTTGTAGTCTCCCCAGGTTTCCTTTATCCGTCCCGGTTCAGCCACACTGATCAGATACAGCTCATAGGTTTTGGGATCGCTCAGATAGATAAAATCCTCAGCGGTCTCAAGCGTCAGAGCCTCTGAAAAAGCCAATGCATATTTTTCAAGCATATAAGTAAAAAAAGCCTCCTCCTCGGAAAGCTCTTCCAGTCCCGCCAGCCGCATCATCCTCTGCCTTTCTTTTTACAGATATAATCTTATTCTTCTATTATAAATATACCACTGCAAAAAGCAAGTTTTTATTCATTTCTTCAAATGGTTCTTATTCCCTTTTCAAAGCCGCCTTTTTGAGGTACTATTAAAGTAAGGAAAGGTAATGGCAACAGTTCGGTCAGCCCAACTGTTGCAGGTAATGACGGGGCGTTTGCAATTAATAAAAAGGGGGCTTTTATATGGCAAACACAATTATTACAATCGGCAGGCAATTTGGCAGCGGCGGCCATGAAATCGGCAAGCTCGCGGCACAGAAGCTGGGCATCGAATGCTATGACAGCAGGCTGATCCAGCTGGCTTCCGAAAAAAGCTGTATCGGCATGGAGCATCTGAAGCCCGTGGATGAAAAGAGGGCAAATCCCTGGCTCTATACCGTACCCTCGGATTACTCCAACGAAATGACCGGTTTCGGGCTTCCCATGAACGACATGCTGTTCAATGTGCAGTCCCAGATCATCCGGCAGCTGGCAGATAAGGAATCCTGCATCATCGTTGGCAGATGCGCAGATTCCGTGCTGGAAAGCTATCCGAACGTCATATCCGTTTTTATCCGGGCCAATCATCCTGAGCGCGTTAAAAGGATCATGGAGCGCCAGAACATTTCAGCAAAAGAAGCGGAAACGCTCATCAAAAAGATGGATAAGGACAGAAGCCTTTACTACAATTTCTTCTCCGACAAAAAATGGGGACGCGCCGAAAGCTATGATCTCGTCCTCAACAGCACTGCGCTTGGCCGTGAAAGATGTGTTGACCTCATCTGTTCCCTTATGAAGCAGCTGTAAATCCCTTACATAATACAATACAGATGCGCAGTTTAACTGATTCCCGAAAGGGTTCCCGGGCCGTAAGGCTTCCGGGAATCCTTTTTTTGTTTTTCCTACTTTTTTGCACTATCTTAACCTATGTAAAATGTTTGTAAAATCAATGCAGAAAGCATGTTTTTCCCATTTTCTTTCATTATAATAGGCCATGTAAATATTATGTTTGAAACATGTTGAGAAAGGGTAAAGAAATGACTATCAGCTTCTCTTCTTTTCTGTCACAGCTTCTTTCCAGCCCGGTTCTGGCGGTCACCGTTGTGCTGACTCTGGGCGTAATTCTCGTCAATGGCTGGACCGACGCCCCCAACGCCATCGCCACCTGTGTCTCCACAAGAGCCATCGGCCCGAAGGCGGCAATTCTCATGGCGGCGTTCTTTAATTTTCTCGGAGTTTTTGTCATGACAATGATCAATGCCAGCGTGGCTTCCACCATCTATAATATGGTGGATTTTGGCGGTAACCCGGATCAGGCCCTCACCGCCCTGTGCGCCGCTCTGGTAGCTATTGTCTCCTGGGCTGCGGCCGCATGGTGGTTCGGGATTCCTACCAGTGAAAGCCATGCACTGATTGCCGGATTGTCCGGCGCCGCGGTTGCCATGCACAACAGCTTTGCCGGAATCAACGGCTCCGAATGGATCAAGGTTATCTATGGCCTGATCCTCTCCACACTTTTGGGTTTCCTGCTGGGCTGGCTGTCGGCAAAAACTGTGGAGACGGTGTGCAAAAACATGGATCGGCCCAAAACCACCGGATTTTTCGGCGGGGCGCAGATTGCAGGCGGGGCGGCCATGGCCTTTATGCACGGCGCACAGGACGGCCAGAAATTCATGGGTGTTTTCATGCTCGGGATTTTTCTCGCAAACGGACAGGATAATGTGACCAGCTTCCGCATTCCCCTGTGGCTCATGATTCTGTGCAGCGCCGTGATGGCCCTGGGCACCTCCATCGGCGGCTACCGCATCATTAAGGCCGTGGGAATGGATATGGTAAAGCTGGAAAAATACCAGGGCTTTGCCGCGGATATGGCCGGCGCGGCCTGTCTTCTGCTCTCCTCGCTGACCGGCATCCCCGTCTCCACCACACATACGAAAACCACGGCCATCATGGGCGTGGGCGCGGCCAGAAGGCTTTCCAGTGTAAACTGGGGAGTGGTCCGTGAAATGGTGCTCACCTGGGTTCTTACCTTCCCGGGCTGTGGACTGATTGGCTATCTGTGCGCCAGGCTGTTTTTGTTTATATTCTGAACAGTTACAAACCATTATTTCATTTCACTGAAAGGATATTGCAATGGGTAGAAAAAAAGAAAATAATTATTTTGACATGTTCATCCAGGCCGTAACCTATTCCTGCCAGGCGGCGGATATGCTGAAGGAAAACTTTATCAGCTTCGATCCCGAACAGCTGCCGGCCTGCATGGAGGCCCTCCATCATATAGAACATACGGCGGATCTTGCCAAACATGATTTGATGGAAAAGCTGCTGAAGGAATTCATCACTCCCATCGACCGGGAGGACATCATGGAGCTCTCCAGCGCGCTCGATGACGTGACCGACAGCCTGGAGGACATACTGCTGCGGCTGTATATGTTCCGCATCACTTCCCTGCGCGAGGACGCCGTTTCCTTCGTCAGCATTATCTGCGACTGCTGCTGCGCCCTGAAGAAGCTGATGGTGGAATTCCCTGAATTCCGCAAATCCAAAGCGATTAAGGATATGATAATCGAAATCAACCATCTGGAGGAAAACGGCGACAAGCTTTACACAGAAGCCATGCGCAGGCTGTATTCCGAATCCGGCGACGCCGTGGAAATCCTGTCCTGGACCGCAATTTATGACAGACTGGAAAAATGCTGCGATAAATGCGAGGACGTGGCGGATGTGGTGGAAACGGTTATTTTGAAGTACAGCTGACGGCAGGGAAATGGAATCCGGGCTGCTGTGTTTTTACAGCGCCGGTTTCCTGCCGGACAGGAGCGCACTTTCCCGGGAGCAGCCAGGATTTCCTTCGCCATGTTATTTTATATAATTTTCATTTTTTATTTCCGTCATGCTGTGTTATTATAAAAAACACACTGGCTGCCGATTGTGTAAATCCTATCTGCCAAGTTTATTTTTACATATACAATCAAATCGATTTTTCTGTCCAATCGGACAAAGCTCCCACTATGAAAGCAAATATTTTTATTCCATAATAACAAAATCTATTACCATAATAACAGTAAGAAACGGTTGCCATGTGTCGGATTACCAGCTATAATTAAATGGAAGATAGATATTTACACATAGCTTACGGAACAGGAGGCTGTGTGCAGGAACACGAAGAAAAAGAAGTGATAAATCAGGCCGATCCGCAGAACATTCACCATGAGGATCTGGCTTTAAAAACGGCGGCGCAGTATTTCGGCGAAGAGCTTCTGCCCCTGCTGGGGATAACCGATAACGTACGGTACGTTGCCCCCACTGAAAATGTGACGCTGGAAGCGAAACAGATGTATCAGGATTTCAACTACATCTCAACGAATAACCTCTGGGTACATCTGGAGTTTGAAAGTGACTCCGTCACACGCAAGGATCTGAAGCGGTTCCGGGAATACGAGGCAACAACGGCCCGAACCTTTAATGTTGCGGTCATTACTTATGTAATCTGCTCCTCTAAAGTGAAAAGGCCCATAAGCTCACTGGCAGAGGGCATCAATGTTTATCATGTAAAGCTTATCCGTCTGAAGAATAAGGATTCGGACCGGCTGTTCGCCTGCGTAAAAGAAAAGCAGGAGCAGGGAATGCTCCTGGAGAAAGAAGATCTGGTTTCCCTGCTTCTGACGCCCCTGATGTCCGGGAATATGGGAATCGGGGAACGGATTATAAAAAGCCTGAATTTTATACAGTATGCTTCAAAAACGGTAACTCCGATTGAACTGGAAAAAATGAAGGCCGTGCTGTATACATTAGCTTTTAAATTTTTAAATAAAAAGGAATTGGCCGAAGTGAAGGAGGTAATTGCAATGACAGAACTTGGGAAAATGCTTGTAAATGACGGATTTGAAAAAGGGCTTGCCGAAGGGAAAGCTGAAGTGGAAGCAAAATTTGTAGCTATCATCAGGAAAAAGAGAGCGAAAGGGCTTGATGCTTCTGCCATAGCAGAAGAATTGGAACTGGAAACCGCCTATGTTGAAAAAGTAATGGCATTAATCGCTGAAGGCCCTTCCGTGAGCGACCTGCAGATAGCGCAGATGATTCTCGGACAGTAACCGTCGGCTCACAAACAATATGAGCCGCAGCCGGTTTGATATGATTTCATTTGCCTGCTGCGGCTGCATTTTACCCGTTCTGCTATTCTATTGAAGCACTGCTTTATCCCATCTGTTTTTCAGCCGCCATTCTCACAGCCCCATAATAAATCCCGTACAATGCCGCAAAAAATCCAACCGCCATTGCCACCGCCTGCCAAATCCACATATTTCCCGTAAATACAGGCATTCCCCAAGTATCAAGAAGCAGCTTTCGCGCCCCGTCATATATCAGCCGGCCGCTGGTAATAAGAGCCGGAGGCAGCGGCAGCAGAAACAACAGCATCAGCTGTCGGTTATCTAACCTGGCAATCTGTTTCCCGCTCATTCCCAGCTGTCCAAGAATACTGTTCCGTCTTTTCTTTTTTTCACCGTCACTGAGGGCCTGCGTTGCAAGAATTGCCGCCCCGGTAATTTCCAGAATAACAGACAGATATACCAGGCAGATAAGCAGCACATAAATCTGAGAAAGCGATTCCTTCTGCACCCACTTGCCTGACAGGTAATCCTTATCCGGATATATCAAAGAAGTGACCGCCCGTCCTGTTTCCATAGATAATAAATCGTCAGGGGGAACTGATTCATCCCGGGAGGTTAACCCCTCACAGGAAGCTGACTTTCCCGGGGAGGCAGGCCTCCCTTCGGAAACAGATTTCCCTTGGGAAACAGATTTCCATTGGGAAACAGATTTCCCATTCCCCCTGTCCAAAAGAACAAGCCCGCCGTCCGTCAGCTGTTCAAGCTCCGCGCTGTTCAAAGGCTGCTCCGTAACTGCCGCATACAGACCGTACCGTATCTCCATCCCGTCCGTCACCTTATCAGGAACCACAACAACATAATCCAGGCCATTGCCGTAGGTATCATTCTGGCTGAACGGCTCTGAGAAAACGCCTCCTGCATTCAGCTCATATCCATTCACCTCTATTGTCCCGGCCTTCTCCATATAATCCGAAAATTTGCCGGCAAGAGACGGCGTGCAGTGGACATAGCAGGTATTTTCGTAAACCTCCGGGATTTCATATCCCAGCATCTGCCTCAGATAAAGATAGTCGCTCTGTTTCATATACGTATCCGACAGATATTCCGCATATATGAGCCGCTGCGGCTTTTCCAGCTCCTGCGCCGCCTGCCGCCTTAAAGAAAAAAATTCCCTGCTTTCCCAGCCATAGATTCCGTAGGAACAGCTCTTTTGTATGGGAAAGCTTTCCCCAATCCGTTTTTCATAAGCGCTGAAATCCATCATACCGCCCGGATGCAGTATCATTATATCAAACACATTCAGCTCGACGCTGCGATCCGCAAAAATACGGGCAGCAGCCCCTGTTCCAAAAAAGAATACCGCCAGCATAAATAAAACTGACAGGATTCCAAGCACCACACTCATGGAACGAAGCTTTGACGTAAACTCCCTGAAAATAATCAGATGATTTTTCCGGTACGCCCATCCCTTCCTTTTTTCCAGCTGTGAAGCCAGAAAAGAGGGCACGCTGAAAAAGAAAGTAAAAAGGCCAGTCACCACAAACGCCAGCCCCAAAAGGACATCGTATCCCTTCCCCATGGGCCGCAGTATGATCAGCATATTACCCACAGCATAAAAAAGCAGTGACAATATGAAAACTCCCGGGAAAGAACTTTTCTGCTTCAGCAGCCTGCCTTCGTTCTGCCGATCGTAATACAACAGATCATACAGCCTGATTTTTCGGATCCGCCTTTTATTTTTATGCAGGGCAAGCAGATACATTCCGGCAAAATATAACAATGTCACTCCTGGCGTCTGAAAGGAAACGGAAAAACCAAGGGTAAACGTCATGCCAAACATTCTGAGCACCGCGGCCTCCACAAGCCTGGACAACAGAATGCCGGCCAGCAATCCGAAAACGAACGCCATGCCTGCAATCATCAGATTTTCATATAAAAACAAACCTGCAATGGTCCGGTTAGACAGCCCGGAAACCATATATATACTCAGCTCCCTGCTGCGCTTCCTGAGCATATAGCCGGTCATATAGCTTACAAGCCAGCCCAGCACAAGAATTATCAGCAGGGATGTGGCAATCACCATAAGCGGCAGTATCTCCAGCCTGGGAAGCCTTTTGACCTGCTCAGAAAAAATCAGCGCATTATAGGCATACATACATGCCACGGCACAGCTTATCGTAATAAAATACAGCACATAATCCCCCAGCTGTCTTTTTGCATTGCGCAGCACCAGTTTCCCTAGCATTGGCCGTCACCTCCCAAAAGAGAAAGCACGTCCAGGATTTCATGGTAGAATACGCCCCTTGTCTTCTCTCCCTTCACAAGCTCGTTGAATATCTTCCCATCCTTCAAAAACAGGATGCGCTCCGCATAACTGGCGCAGAATGCATCATGGGTCACCATAAAAACCGTGGTTTCCAAATCTTCATGCAGCTGTGAAATAATTTCCAGAAGCACATGGGCAGAATGGGAATCCAGGGCCCCTGTCGGCTCATCCGCAAAAATTATTTTGGGGCCGCATACCACAGCGCGGGCAAAGGCACAACGCTGCTTCTGCCCTCCCGACGTCTGAAAGGGGAATTTTTCCAGCACATCGCCAATCTGCAGCTTATCTGCAATCTTCCTGACCCGCAGGCCAATTTCCTCCGGCCCCAGTCCCTGAATCGTCAGGGGCAGCGCCGTATTTTCTTCCAGAGTAAGCGTGTCCAGCAGGTTATACTCCTGAAATACAAAGCCCAGGTTATCCCGCCGGAACGCGGCAAGCTCCTCCTCCCGCAGCTTTGTAATATCCTTTCCATCCAGCATAATATGCCCGGCGCTCACAGAATCAATGGTGGAGAGGCAGTTGAGCAGCGTGGTCTTCCCGGAACCGGAAGCGCCCATAATACTGATATACTCCCCCTTACGGACATGGAAGCTGAGCTGATCCAGCGCCCGGGTTACGGTACCCAGGCCGCCATAGTATTTTTCAATATTCTCCACCCGTAGAAGAATTTCTTGTGCACAGCCCAATTACCCGGCCTCCCTTCCATTTTCAATGACAACATCTCTGTCTGCAAATTTTAATATATACGTATATGCGATGTCTGAGGCAGATTCCATGTCAATTTTATAAGTTCCCCGCATACGCAGTGAAAATCCGGCCTCAAAGGCATACGTCCGGGCGATCGCCGTCACAGTTCCTCCGGAATCCCTGATACTCTCCTCTGTAACAGCCGGTATGATGTTGCAGTAAGGGAACTGCCCGTCAATAACCACCTGGGTAATCCGCCCCTCTTCCCGAATCCATTCCACTCCCGGTGAATCCGATCGGATCTGCCTGGTCCCGCTCAGGAAAAACAGGACTGCAGCCAGAGAAATAAAAACAACAGCCAATATCCAGGCAGCCTTCCGTCCGCCCCTTTTCCTTCCCTGTCTGTATACACGCTCCATAATGGACACCTCCTTAATATTTTGGACCGGCAGTCCTGCAAAAGCTCCTGCTGCCTGAATCCAACCCCATTGTACCGGGAGGCGCCTCTTTCTTGTATACATGTTTCCTGATCTTATGTGACAAATCTGTAAGATACCGTAACAGCCGGTCATCTGAACAGTTACAGGATACCGTCAGCCGCTCATATCCAACATATGCTGACTGAACAATTTACAGGCAGCGGGGATTATAACAGCCCAGTCCTACACCGTGAGATACCCGCTTTTAGGAAAGGTCAGGCGGATCGTTGTAAATTCCCCCGGCTCAGACAGCGCATCCATGGCAATCCCCAGCCTGAGGCAAAGCTGCCTGCACAGATAAAGACCGATGCCCGTGGCCCCCTTTCCCGCCCTTCCGTTACTCCCTACGAAGCCCTTGTCAAAAATCCTTCCGATTTCACTGGGCAGAATACCGACGCCGTTATCCGTCACGGACAAGACCACACTGTCCCCCCTCTTCCCGGATTCCACCGTGATTACGGGAGAAGCCTCACTCCGGTATTTCACACTGTTGATTATGACCTGGCTGATAATAAAGACTATCCATTTGCTGTCCGAATATACGGTATCCCCAATTCCGTCCGTATGAACGCAGGCCCCGCTCTGTATCAGGAACTGCCTGTTTGCGGCAAGCGCCTCAAAGACACAATCCTTAAGAGAGATTTCCCGGATAAAATAATCCTTTTCCACACTCCCCAGCCTTGCAAAAAAAAGCACCCGCTCCACCTCGCGTTCAATCTGCTCTGTCTGCGACATAATTTTCCGGATCACGTCCGACCTGTTATTTTCGCATAATAGCTGTATCCCAGTCATGGGGACCTTGATTTCATGCACCCACTGTTCTATAAAATCCCGGTATTCCGTGTTTGCCCTTCTGTTCTGCGCCACCTCGTCCGTCATGGACTTCAGCGCTTCCTTCATTATCTGAAAATATACCTTTTCCGCGGCGGACACAGGCTTATCCGCAATCTCCGCCGTCAGATACTTTTTCTCCAGAGAATCCGTCACTGACAGCAGATACCGCAGCCTTTTGTAAAGGCGCACATATCCGCAGCACAGACTGGCAGCAACGATGAGTAAAAAGCATATCCACAGCAGGAGCATTTCCTGGGGCGTAATTCCATAAAGAAGCAACAGCATGGAAAAGAAAAAACCGCCTGCAAGACAGGTGAGAATCACAGCCCTCGTACTTTTAAGATAATCGGAAATTGTCATATTTTATATCCCATCCCTCTTTTTGTCTGTATCAGGTTTCCGGCTCCCAGCGCGCAGAGTTTTTCCCGTATCCGCATCATATTCACGCTCAGCGTATTGTCATCAATATGGATCTGGCTGTCCCATAAAAATTCCACCAGATCAAGCCTTGGGACTATTTCTCCCGCGTGCGTGAACAGATAATACATCAGCTTCAGCTCTGTTTTCGTCAGCTCCGCCTCCCGGCCGCCAAAGGACAGCGTACCCGCGGCCAGGCTGAGGCGCATTCCCTTATATTCCGGCAATTCCGCCTGTTCTCCTCTTTTTCCTCTTTTCAGCAGCAGCTTTATCCGGACAAGCAGAATCGGCACATTGTATGGTTTTGTGATATAATCATCTCCGCCAATCGTCAGCGCATACAGCTCATCCATGGACGTATCCCGTCCTGTCAGAAACAGGATGGGCGTATCTGAAAAGCTTCTGATATCGGCGCACAGATGATATCCGTCCCTGCCCGGCAGATTGACATCCAGCAGTATCAGATCCGGGGCCAATGCCCCTACCAGCTCTGCCACGTTACCGAATTTCTCTGCGGCCTCCACCAGATAACCCGCATTGGACAGGAGTGTTTTCAATTCCTCCCTTATCAGCTCTTCATCCTCTATAATCAATATTTTATCCATCCGGCCCTGTTCCTCCTCTGCCCTTCCTGACGGCAAATCAGAGCATTATTACCATACCTGGCCTGCCGCCGCTTCCCTGCCCCAAGCTGCAGGCCGTCTTTTTTGTCCGGCAGCTTTTTCTATATTTATGCAGGAATAATACAAGTATAGCATTATCTGTGCCGGAACAAAATAATACAAAAACAAAACAAGAAAATACATTTTATTTTTCTCCCGATCACCTAATATAAAAAGGTACTTCATTCCACAAAAAAGGGAATGCGGCAACTGTAATTTTTTTAATCATCCGGGAGGGGATTATCCTATGACACCAATGAAATGGTTCTATTCCTTTATCAAGCCCTATCGAAAGCGGCTCTTTCTGGGATTGTTTCTCGTAACATTTCTGGCAGGACTCGCCATCATTAATCCTATCGTCAGCGGTAAGGTCGTGGACGACGTTATCAGCGGCGGACAGTATCACAAGCTGCCTGTGCTTGTGGCCATACTTCTGCTGGTGACGGCCGTGCGAAGCGTTCTCCGCTTCCTGGTTCCCTATAACTTCGAAATCTGTTCCCAGGGTGTGCTGTACAAAATGAGGGATGCGGTTTACAGAAAGCTCCTGATGGAAGACTTTGACTTCTATAACCGCAACCGCACCGGCGACCTGATGAGCAGACAGACAGGTGATATGGACGCCATCCGCCATTTCGTGGCAAACGTCATCTCATCCATTTATGAAAATATCCTGTATTTCTGCTTCGCGCTGGTCATGATCTTTACCATCAATACGAAGCTGGCGCTGTGCATGCTCTGCATCCTGCCTTTTACGCTGGTGCTCACGCTCTGCCAGTTCAAGCAGGTAAAACCGGCCTTCCATAACATCCGTACCCATTTTTCCAGCCTGAACGCCTTCGTCCAGGAAAATATCAGCGGCAACCGGGTGGTAAAGGCTTTTGCCAAGGAAGATTACGAAACCGAAAAATTCGAAGTCGAAAACGACGGCTACAAAAAAGCGGAGCTGGACTGTGCGGCAATCTGGTCCAAATATGTGCCTGTTTTTGAATTCTTTTCCAACATACTTACCGTTGTCCTCATGCTTTACGGCGGCATCATGGCCATCCGGGGCGAGGTAACCCTGGGCAGCCTGGTAACCGTAAACGGCTACCTGTGGATGCTCAATATGCCCATGCGTATGGCGGGCTGGTTCGTCAACGACGTACAGCGCTTCGTCACCTCCGTGGAAAAAATACATACCACATTTTCCGAGGATCCTCATATCTGCAAGCCGGAAAATGCCATTACCAAAAAGCATCTGAAGGGAAGCATTGAATTCCGCAATGTATCCTATCAGGCCGAGGGCGAGGATATTATCCAGAATGTAAGCTTTTCTGTGAAGCCCAACCAGACCATCGGTATCCTTGGTCCTACCGGCGCGGGGAAATCCACCATCATGAACCTGCTCTGCCGTTTCTATGACGCAACGGAGGGCGAGGTGCTGGTGGACGGCGTCAATGTAAAGGACATGGATTTATACGAGCTGCGGGACAATATCGGTATGGCCATGCAGGATGTATTCCTCTTCTCCGATACCATTGAGGGAAACATCGCCTACGGCCGGCCCGACTGTCCTTTTGAGAAGGTAAAAAAAGCGGCCATTGCCGCGGATGCCAACCATTTTATCCAGGCTATGCCGGACGGCTACGACACCATTGTGGGGGAACGCGGCGTCGGTCTTTCCGGCGGCCAGAAACAGCGTATTTCCCTGGCCCGCGCCCTGCTTAAGGACCCTGCCATACTGATTCTGGACGACACCACCTCCGCGGTGGATATGGAAACAGAATCCTACATACAGAAGCAGCTGAAAAACCTGGAGGGCAACCATACAATTTTCATTATTGCCTATCGTATTTCTTCCCTGAAGGATGCGGATCAGATTCTGGTTCTGGATCACGGCCGTATCGCGGAACGGGGAACACACGATGAACTGCTTGCAAACAACGGCTATTATGCCCGGGTTTTCGAGCACCAGTATCACACACCGGCAAAGGAGGGACGTTAAAATGGCACGCAACAGATACGATATCGACGAAGTCATGGAAGACCATTTTGACTTAGGGCAGCTCAAAAGGCTCGGCCATTATGTCCTTCCCTTTAAAAAGGATATGGCCCTGGCGGCCTTCCTCATGCTCTCCGCAAGTGCGCTGACCATGCTCATTCCCCGTTTTTTCATGACGGTGATGAATGACATTATTCCCCAGGGGGATGTTAAGGGACTGCTGCGAATCAGTTTTTACACGCTGCTGATCATCCTGTATTCCGTGTTCTCCCTGAAGGCCAAAATAAAAATTACCAACCGGGTGGGCCAGTCCGTCATCCATCAGCTGAGAACCGATATCTTCTGCCACCTGCAGGAGCTTCCCTTCTCCTACTATGACGACAGGCCCCACGGGAAAATCCAGGTCCGGGTCGTAAACTATGTAAATAATTTAAGTGACCTGCTTTCCAACGGTCTGCTGAATACAATAACGGACCTGTGCAGCCTGATTTTCATCATCTTTTTCATGCTCTCCATTAACGTGAAGCTGACACTGATGTGTATGTGCGGCCTTCCCGTACTGGCGCTGTTTGCCAGCCTCATTAAGAAAAAGCAGCACCGCGCATGGCAGATACAGAGCAACAAGCAGTCCAACCTGAATGCTTATATTGCGGAAAGCATCAACGGCATCCGGGTGACCCAGTCCTTTGTCCGCGAAAAAGAAAACAGCGGAATTTTCAACCGCCTCAGCGACGGCTACCGTCAGTCCTGGATGCGCGCGGTCCGCTTTAACTTTATGATGGGGCCCACCGTTGACGTTATTTCCGCAGTGACCACGGCGTTTCTGTATGTGGCAATCGTGGATATGGCCATGAGCGGCGGAACGGCTTCCGTAGGTGTACTGGTTGCCTTTACCGGCTATATCAGCCGTTTCTGGTCTCCCATCACCACACTGGCAAACTTTTATAACTCCCTGTTAACGGCCATTTCCTATCTGGAACGTATTTTTGAAACCATCGACGAGCCTGTCGCTGTCAAGGACGCCCCCGGCGCAGTGGAAATGCCGCCTATCATTGGCAAAGTTACCTTTGACCATGTATCCTTCTCCTATGAGGAGGGCATAAAAACACTGGATGACGTGAGCTTCACGGCCATGCCTGGCGAATCCTTCGCTATCGTAGGGCCTACGGGCGCGGGAAAAACCACCATTGTCAACCTGCTGAGCCGCTTCTACAATATCGGCAGCGGAACGGTTTATATTGATGATACGGATATCTCCAAGGTGACGCTGCATTCCCTGCGCACGCAGATGGGCGTCATGATGCAGGACAGCTTCATTTTCTCCGGAACGATTATGGATAACATCCGCTACGGCAACCGGACGGCGACGGACGATGAAGTAATCCTGGCTGCGAAAACCGTATGCGCCCATGACTTCATCATGCAGATGGAGGACGGCTATTATACCCAGGTAAATGAACGCGGAAGCCGTCTTTCCGCAGGACAGCGCCAGCTAATTTCCTTTGCCCGCGCACTGCTGGCCGACCCGAAAATACTGATTCTGGATGAAGCGACCTCCAGCATCGATACCGAAACGGAAATTATCCTGCAGAAAGGCCTGAATGAGCTGCTGAAAGGACGTACCTCCTTCATCATCGCCCACCGTCTTTCCACCATCCAGAACTGTACGCGCATCCTGTATGTGGATAAAGGCAAGATTCAGGAAAGCGGAAGCCATGAAGAATTGCTGCTGAACAAAGGACCTTACTATAACCTGTTTATGTCCCAGTACAGCTTTATGAAGGATAAGGCCGTACAGTAAAATCAGAGCGCTCTTGAAGCACTTTCTTATGGGCGGCACAGCAAATGTACCGGCCTGCGGAACAGTTACCATCAAAGTTCATTACCTGAGGGCGGATCGCTTCGCTTTCGGTCATGAAAACGGCCTGGCCAAAAGTCCCCTTTACTTTTGGTCAGGCCGTTTCTTTTATGTTGCTTTCGTTTGTCCAAGCTGTTTTCGTCTGTCTTAGTTGTTTAATGTAGCAAAATGCCCCGCAATAATTTTTCATTCAGCTCATATAAGGCTATCTTCTGGTCCATAAAGTAGACCAGTTCATAAGCTTCTTCATAAGGAAGCCATTTTATATCCGTATGTTCTTCCGACAGCTTTACTGTCCCGTCAAATGGCATGGCGAAAAAAATCATTGGAACTACCACAACATTTTTTCCCCACAGTTCCTGTGTTTCTTTATCAAAAATATTAGCCGGAAGGCTGCTTGCGCTTTCCAGAGGATAAAGAGGCAGATTCTCCATAACGCCAGCCTCTTCCATAATCTCTCGCCGGGCGCCTTCAGCTTCTGTTTCATTATCCTCCAGTCCGCCGCATATTCCCTGCCAGCAAAAGGGCATATCTTCTCTTTGAAGTATTGCATATTCATAATGATTCTCTTTTTTACGATATAAATAGATATGAACCTGCTTAGGCTGTCTTGCCATGTGGATTCCCTCCCTGAAATTTTTGCTGTAACTTATACCCAATCTGTTGTGCCTCCTACTTCGAAGAAGGCAAGTAGCGCAGCAGGTCTATCTCCGTATCCTGTCCGTCAATGGAAAGAAACATGGTCAGCTCGCTGTATCCGTCCTGTACCTCAAAGGAATAGGTCCTGTTTTTCTCCCAGCTCTTCCCTGTGCTGTTTTCTTCCAGATAATGCACGCTCACGCCGCCCTCTTCCATCTGCGTACGGCCGCTGATTTGGATGTACCAGGAATCATTATACGTTTTAGGTATGGTAAACTGTAATTTTCCATCCGCATATCCAATGCTTTTTTGCAGGCTCTCTACCGGATCCTGTTTTTTGGACATTATCAGAAAAAGATCCACAGCGATGATGAAAAGCAGGACGGCGCCTGCGATCACTATCGCTGTTATTTTCTTTTTATCCATATGTTCATCCTCTCTGCCTTCTGCTTATTCCTGTTATTAAGTTACCTTTCCTCTTTTGCAATGAGCCGGTCTATTTTCTGAATCAGTTCCTTCCAGTCCATAACCGTCAAATAAGGAATATCTTCAGCAAGCGTCTGGTTTGCCTTTGCGCAGGCGCCATACCACACAGGACTCATGCCGGCCTGGTAAGAGCCCTTCACATCACAAATCAGATTATCTCCGCAGTACCAGATTTTTTCTGCAGAAAGCTTTGCTTTCGCACAGGCCATCTTAAAAATCCTGGGATGGGGCTTTTTAAACAGATAATCGCAGGAGGTCATAATAAACTCGAAATAGTTCTCCGGAAAGAATCTGTTAATCCGAAGTGTCAGCGTTTCCGAATCCTTCATCATATTGCTGACCACCGCGGTCCGGATTCCCTTTTCATGAAGAAAACCGAGAAGCTGCTTCATACCGGCTGTCGGATATCCCGGCGCTGCATGATCCCAGAAAATACGCTCCACTTCATTCCAGGGAATGTCCAGCTTGATATCCAGATACTCATACAGATACCTGTTAAAGGAAGCACAGGAAAACTCCCCTCCGGGGAAAGCTCTTTTTTCCGGCCCGAAAAGCTCTGTCATATCCTCTGACAGCTCATCTGCCAGCTTCTGGAGCTGTAAAGCGTTAATCTGCCGCGGATTGCTTACCGCCCTTTGCAGCACAGCATGATTCCCCCTAATAGTATCATAATCTGTCTCATCGATAAGTGTCTGACCGTAGTCGAACAATATCATTTCCGGTAACTGAAACATAACAGCTCCCCTTTCCCTGTTCCCGTCTTTTATGCTTTTCCCCTTCCGGCATATCCCATTTCCATATGTCGCACTGCCTCCCACTGCCGTTTGGTGCTATGCCCCAAAACGGCTCAGGTCCTTCAGGGCTTCCATGCTACCTTCATTATACAGCCTTCTCTTTTGCATGCAAACCTTTTATAAAACAGTTGTTTCAAAAAGCGTAACATTGCAGATGGCGCTGAACCGTTACCGAAAAGCGGCAATCTTTCTAAAAAAAGCGGCCTCGCCTATTTTCTTTTTTCCGTAATCTATCTATAATAAATAGGGATCAGAAGCTTTTCACTTCCTTACAGGTATATAAAGCTTAACTTTCCCTATCCCCAAAGTCTTATGCGGTTAAAGCCGCATGCCGTCTCCCCTGGCTATCGGGAAGGCCGGGAAAAGCTCTCCCGGACGTTTTTTTCTGCATGAATAAAATTACAAAACATAAGCGCCGAAACGCGCAGACAGGAGCAAAAATGAATCAACTTTATTTGGATCGCCTTGGCCGGGTATGCGCCGAAATGGAAAAGAAAGAGCTGACACAGATGATCGTAAGTGATCCTTTAAGCATCTGGTATCTTACCGGTGTCTGGATTGAACCTTACGAAAGACTCTATGCGCTGTATCTCAGAACAGATGGGAAGCATAAATTCTTCCTGAACAAGCTTTTCGTCATCCCTGAAATTGATGTGGAGAAAATATGGATGACAGATACGGACGACTGTATCGGAACCGTAGCGGCTGCAGTGGACGCAAAAGCTGATATGGGCATAGACAAAAGCTGGCCTGCACGCTTCCTTCTTGATCTGATGGAACGCAATCCCGGAGTACGTTATGTCAATGCCTCCTCCTGTGTGGACAACGTCCGTTCCATCAAGGATGAATATGAAAAAGAAAAAATGCGGAAATCCTCCCGGCTCAATGACGCCTGTATGGAAAAAGCCGCCGCTTTCGTAAAAGCGGGCATGACGGAAAAAGAATGCGCTGATTACGTCCGTTCTCTTTATCAGGCGGAAGGCGTCGAAGAAGGCTTCAACACCATTCTTTCTTTCGGGGCCAACGCCGCGGATCCCCACCATGAGCCTGATGATACTGTTTTAAAACCGGGTGATTGCATCGTAATCGATATGGGCTGCCGCAAGGACAGCTACTGTTCCGATATGACACGGACCTTTTTCTGTCAGGAAGCAGATCCCGATTATGCGAAAATCCACGATCTTGTCAGAAAGGCCAATGAAAAAGCCGAAAGCCTTATCCGTCCCGGCGTCCGTTTCTGCGACCTGGATAAAGCTGCAAGGGATTACATTACACAGGCGGGCTACGGCGAATATTTTAACCACCGTCTGGGACACTCCATCGGCCTGCAGGATCATGAGCCAGGCGATGTAAGCCTTTCCAATACCGCAATTGTGCAGGAAGGAATGACCTTCTCCATCGAACCGGGCGTCTATCTTCCCGGCAAATTCGGCGTCAGGGTTGAAGATCTGGTTCTTGTTACCGCAGAAGGCTGTGAAGTCCTGAACAAAGTCGATAAGCATTGGAAAACCATCGGTTAAGGCGGACACGAACACTCGTCCGCAGCACCTTTGCCCATTGAAAAAAACACCGTCCGATTCCGGAGCTCTCCGAAATCGGACGGCATTTTCAGTGAATCTGTTTTTTACAGCGCTGTTTCCTCCCGGTTCATCCACATGCCGTTTGTAAAGTCGGGAATTGCAACCGGCTGCCCGCCGAGGGCAATAGATTCCTCAGTTAATGCGGAAATACTCATCCAGGCCGCCGCATCATAAACATCTATCGGACAGGGCCTTTTTTCCAGAACACTTTCAAAGAAAGCTTTGAATACCAGCCAGTCCATACCGCCGTGCCCTCCGGTCACGCCGTCATTAAGGAAGCTCTTCCAAATCGGATGATCATACTCCTTTTCATATTCCTTCGCATTCCCCCAGTATTTACTAAAGGCAAATTCATCATCCTCGGAATACTTCTGATCCAGAAATACGGTGTCATTTTCCTCTTCGTACATCCCCTTCGTACCGCATACCGTAAAATCCCTGCTGTAAAACCGGGGCAATGTTGTATTCAGCGTCAGCAGAATGGTTTCCCCTCCCGCACATTTGATAATAGTATTCACCACATCTCCCTGGGCAAAACGCGTATTCACCAACGACTTGTTTTCCGGATTCCTCTCCGCGGCATAAGCATGCATCCCCACCGCCTTGGAAGCCATGGAGGTCAATGTCAGCATACGGTTTCCGCTGTTGATGCCGAGAATTTTTGCAATCGGCCCCAGCTCATGCGTAGGATAATTCTCCGCATTGCGGTGTATGTAATTACGCAGACGGTAATGACGCATCTCACAGCCTGTCCCCACCTCCGTGCGCAGATCATGCATATAACCGCCCCGGCAGTGCACCACTTCCCCGAACAGCCCCTGCTTCACCATATTTAACGCCATCAGCTCCCGCCTTCCGTAGCAGCAGTTTTCCAGGAACATAAACGGCGTCCCTGTCTGTTCGTAAGCATCCACCAGATCCCAGCACTGCTTCACGCTATAAGCGCCGCCAACCTCCATTCCCACAGCTTTTCCGGCCCTCATAGCTTCCACTGCCACCGGGATATGGCTTTCCCATGCACAGGAAATGACAACAGCATCCACATCCTCCCTGCGCAGGACCTCACGGTAATCCGTCGTTACCGCCGGCAGCCTTCCGCACATTTCCTGCGTCAGCCTCCCCCCTTCCTCCGCACGGTCTGCGTAAGCATCGCATACTGCCGTTACCTCCACCATCGGCATCTGAAGAATAACCTCCTTCATCAGCCCATGTCCTCTGCTTCCCAGTCCAATAACTCCTACCCTTAATTTTTCCATTTGGTTTATCCCCCATTTATTATTTTATGTAACTGTTCAGTCCCCCTCACAGTCACTATTTTATTTCCTTTTATTCTACTTTTACCATATCCAAAATTATATTTCTATAGGAATTGGGGGATAAAATCTTTGAATTCAGACATATATTTTTTCTGTTGCCCAAGCCTCCCGCTTATCCTCACACAACAGACGGAACGGGCCAAAGCCATCCTTTCCTACCTCCGCAGCGCCAGGTAGGCTCTGGGAGACATCCCCACGATTCGTTTGAAAACGGTGCTGAAATAATTCTGATCATGGAATCCCACCGCTTCCGCAGCCTGGCCCACACTTTTCCCCTCCTCTAAAAGCCTTGCCGCCTGCCGCATCTTCATCTGGTTAAAATACTCCACCATCCCAATTCCCGCATAGCGTGAAAAGGTTTTCTTAATGGTGGATTCACTCATACTGCACAGCTGGGACACCTCCTGAAGAGACAGCCGCTCCGTCATATGCTCCTCCAGTACCCGGACAATGACGCGGTAATTTCCGGCGCCGGCGGATTCAATCACCGTAAAGCCCTCTCCCCGCCTGGAACAGGCTGACAGGATAATATTTTCAATCCCGCTGACGAACAGATGGGCATCCGCTTCCCTGCCGGCATTGATCTGATGCACAAGTATCTCCTGTTCAAACCGGAAAATCCGCTCCGACTCTGAAAGAAGTCCGCAAAGCATTTCTATCTCCCCCTCCAGCAGCCGGAATCTCCGCTCCTTCAGCGCAGGCATGACATCCGCGGCAAAGGTCACCACAATGATGTGCGGCATAGTCCCCTTTTCCGACCAGAAGCTGTGAAATTCCATAGGACTGTGTAGAACCGCCTGCCCTTCCTCCAGCATAAAAATATCTTCGCCCGCCGTCACCCGGATAGCTCCTTCCACCACGCAGACCAGCTCCCAGAAATCATGGGTCTCCCCGCCAAAATAATAATCTTTATCAAAAATACGCTCAAAAGCGCTGAACAGGGCGGAAATGCGGATACATTTTTCCACCACGCAGCCCTTCAGTGTTGTTTTCATCCTCTCTGCCTCTTTTCCAATCACAGTTCAGATCAGGCTGAACCGATGCCTTTTCCATTCAAACTGTTCTTTATATCCCCTATATCCCCGGCAAATACGACCTCCGGCAGCCTTGGAAACCTGCCTTTTTTCTCAGCCGTTTATTTATTCTATCATGGTTTACTCGAAATAAACATTCCCAATTCCGTGGCTTTTTGTCCTTGACATATGTACTCTATCATGATAGAGTGAACACATACTCTATAACAATAGAGTTAAATAAGAAAAAGGTGATATACAATGAAAAAAAACAATAAAATAAGTGAAGCCGAACTGGAAATCATGAAGGTGATCTGGGAAGCCGGGGAACCGGTGTCCAGCACGGATATTGTCCGCCGGCTTAAGGACAAATGCGGCTGGGAAGACACCACCATTTATACCATGCTGAGCAAGCTCGTGAAAAAGGGCGTTCTCATACGGGATAAAAAGGTGGTTTCCTACTACTCGGCCTCTCTCACGGAACAGGATTACATGCTGGAACAGACGGAATCCCTGGTAGACCGACTGTTTGCAGGCGATTCCAGACAGCTTGTTTCCATGCTTGTGGAAAACAGGAAAATCAGCCGGGAGGATATCAGGGAACTGCGGCAGCTCTGGGAGGCGGATGATGAATGAATTCCTTCTCCTCCTGCTTTCCATGTCCCTGTCAGGTACTCTGCTGGCGCTGCTTTTATTCCTTCTGCGCCCTCTGTTGAAAAGGAACCTGAGCCGGGCCTGGATGTACTACATCTGGTGCATCGTAGCCCTCCGGATGCTGCTGCCCTTTGCCCCACGGCAGAACCTGGTGGGCAGTCTGCTTGCGGATCCGTCAGCCGCCATGCGGCAGTTATCCGCACTATCCGCATTTACGGAGGATACAGCCTCTGCCGCTCTGCCCTCAGACCAGGTGTTTAACAATGCGGTTTCCAAAGCATTCCCTGAGAAAGCTTCCGGATCCGTAAAGGATGCGGCCCAAAAGCCGGATACACTGTCCGCCGCCGTTCCTGCCGCATTGGATTCCTCCCCGCCCTTCCCGGAGACAGAACCTGTATCCGCTGTTCTTTTCACCTTTTGGCTTGCCATGGCAGTTTTCCTGTTTCTGCATAAAGCTGCTGCCTCCCGCGCTTTTCTCAGAAAGCTGTATGCCGCTTCCCATGCCGTCACCGCACAGGAAATCACCGCCTGTTATGCTTCGGTCTGCAGGGAACTGTCCGTGCGCAGACCTCCCCGTCTGCTGGCCAGTCCCGAAACGGATACCGCCATGCTGGCAGGTATGCTTCGCCCCGCTGTTATTCTGCCTGCCGCAAAAGAACCGGATATGCGCTCCCTGGCCTGCATACTCCGCCACGAGCTGATCCATTACAAAAGAAAGGATGTCTGGTTTAAATGGCTCTTCCAGCTGACAGCCTGCATCCATTTTTTCAATCCGTTTTCCCATGCGGTCTGCCGTGAAGTCAGCCGCTGCTGCGAACTCGCCTGTGATGAAACCGTGGTAAAAAACATGACTCCCGGGGAACGGAAAGCCTATGGCTCAACGCTTCTGAACGCCCTGGAAGCCAGGGGACCGGCACACATCAATCCTGTTTCCGCATCGCTGTGCGGCAACGCAAAATTCATCAAAGAAAGGCTGGATACCATTAAAATGTCAAAGAAAAAAACAACCCTGATCAAGGTACTTACCCCTGCCCTGACTGCCGGCCTGTGTTTCGGCGCTTTCTATCTGGGCGCATGGGCCGCTCCCGCCGATCCTCTGCAGGAAGAAAGCTTCTTATCCGGGAAAAAGGCGGTTTCACCGGTATCACTCACCGCCGCTTCCTCCCTGATGCCCGTTTCCTCACAGGCTCCAACAGCAACACAACAGGCTCAGATTCCGGCAGGCTATACGGCCCTTCGGACCGAATCGGTCTCCCTGGAGGCCGTAAAGGAGCTGCAGCTGCCACTTTCCTATGAGGATGTAACAATTTACCCTTCCGCCGATAATACGCTGACCTACATATTCTGCGGAAACAATTCCTGGAATTATGCAGAAAATGAAATTGCAACGCTCAGCCTAAAAGACGGCACGCTGATCCTGGAATCCGGTGTGTGGAATAAGGCATGGTCCCGCCTGACTTACCGGAAATGGCAGCCGAAGATCTTCATTTATCTGCCCGCCGACCTCAGCGCAGACCTGTCCGCCTCCATCGGAAGCGGCAGCATGAAAAGCACGATGGCGGTAACCGCTGATACCGTAGCCCTGGATACCGCTTCCGGAAGCATGACCTTTTCCGATGTAAACAGCCGCAGCAGACTTGTTGTTTCCAATGGCTCCGGTTCCACAAAAACAGGCTCTGTCACCTGCACGAAGGTGGAACTGGACAATTCCAGTGGCAGCCTTCGCATGAATGCCGTAAACGCCTCCATGAACGGTATTATTTCCAACGGCTCCGGCTCCCTCACAGCGGGCAATATCACCGTTGGCACAACTGCGGCGGCGGCCTCGGATTACCAGTGTATCATCAGCAATGCCAGCGGCCATATGGAAACTGGCGATGTAACGGTCTCCGGCAGTCTGAATCTGTCCACTGCCTCCGGCCCCGCAACTCTGGGCCAGGTATCCGCAGCCGCCTACACCGTCTCCACCGCAAGCGGCAGCCTGAAGCTGACGGGCCTGAACGGAAACGGCAGCCTCTCCTGCGCAAGCGGAAGTATCAAGGCAGGAACACTGATCCCCACCGGACCGGTTTCCATGGACAACGGCAGCGGCAGCATCCGGGCCTCTATCCCGGAAAATACCGGGCTGGAATTTTACGCAGCCCACATCGGCCCAGGCAGTATCAATGCCTTTTTCCCGATACCGGATAAAAAATCCGCCTCCGCACAATCTCCGGTCCAATACGGAAACGCGCCCTACTATCAGATTACCGCAAGCACACAGACCGGATCGATTACACTGAACAAAAAGTAACTTCTTTTTCTTATTTTCTAACAGCTTACTGCCCAATAACCAACGCCGCCTGAATAAAACAAAGGGCGGCGTTGGTTTTGCGCCCTGTTGAAAAAAGGTGAGGGCTGCCTTTGGAAGCTTGTTTACCATGGTTGCTCCCACCTTTTTCCGTATGGACGTATAAAAGGAAATTATTTATGTATTTATAAAATGAAATTGCATATGGATGCATAAATCAAATACCCCGCTGCAAGCAGCGGAGTATTTGACCCTCGCGGCAGTCGCCAAATATCCATGCAAGCATGGCTACTTGGCTCGTTGCTCGCGGGAATAAAATTTATTTTCTACATTTGCCGAAAAAAATGTGTTGACAATCATATTAGACATGTGTAGAATACAAATATAGACAAATGTAGAAAAGGAGCTGATATTTATGGATACTATGAAAAAACTGCCCGATGCGGAGTTTGATATCATGAAAGTAGTCTGGGCAAACGAACCGCCGATTACAACAAATATCATCATGGAGCAGCTTGGCAACGGGCGGGCCTGGAAAGCCCAGACCGTTATCTCGCTTATGCTCCGGCTTGTGGACAGGGGCTTTCTGAGCACGGAGAAGCAGGGAAAGGAGCGCACCTATTACCCCTTGGTGAGCAAAGAGGAATACCTGAAGTTTGAGACAAGCAATTTTGTAAAACAATACCATGACAATTCTGTCCTGGGCCTTGTCAATACGCTTTATAACGATAAGGCTCTCAGTGATGCGGATGTTGATGAATTGCTCCGGTGGGCAAAAGAACGGAGGGGATGAAATGCAGAATTTTATAATAACGCTGCTGATATGTTCTGTTACCATGTCGGTGCTGGGCATATTCTATATGGCGGTTACTCCGTTGCTGGCAGAGCGCTATTCCCCGAAGGGCCAGTACTATGCGTGGCTGATTATCATAATCGGACTCATTATCCCCTTCCGGCCCCGTTTTAAGAACCCTTTTGTCAAAATAATATCCACGGATACAACAATGCCTGCCATTCAGTTAGGCAGCGGTACCCAGCTTACCTCCCCCATTGCCCCCACTGCAGCTTCTCTGCCTGCCCCGGCCTCTCCTGCCATGCCGTTGACCTGGTGGCAGGCCGCCGCCGCTATATGGGTAACGGGAATGGTTATATACCTTATTTACCATATGGTAAAGCACTGCCGCTTCCTCAAAATGACAAAGCGCTGGAGCGATCCCATTACGGATGCCGAAGTCCTGAGGCTGTTTCAGGATATCAGAAAAGAAGCCGGCATTTCCGGTAAAATCGACCTCTACCAATGTGAATGTGCCGGCACGCCGATGCTGACAGGCTTTATCCACCCCAGGATACTTCTCCCCCACATAGATTTTGCCGCAGATGAGCTTCGCTTTATCCTTTATCATGAGCTTGTCCACTATAAGCGTAAGGATCTGTGGTACAAGAGCCTCATACTGCTCGCAACCGCCGTTCACTGGTTCAATCCGCTTGTGTATCTGATTGCAAAAGCCATTAACATACAGTGTGAAATATCCTGCGATTCCGAAGTGGTGGACAGGACGGATGCCGATACGCGGCTCCATTACAGCGAAACAATCATAGGCGTGGTCAGATACCAGTCGAATCTGAAAACCGCACTGGCAACTAATTTTTACGGAGGTAAAAAAGGCATGAAAAAAAGAATATTTTCCATCATGGACACACGAAGCAAAAAAACAGGCATTGCCGTCCTCTGCGGCGTACTGCTGCTCACCTTTGGAACCGGGTTTGCCTCTGCCGCCAATGAGGATGCGGATAACGCTCCCAAAGCTATCTATACCCAGGAAAGCTTTTCTTATGGCTACAGGTTCCAGCCCACTCCCGAAATTTATGGAAAGTATTTCTCCATGGGCCTTTCCATCTCAGAGGATGGAAAGAAGCTTCTCTATAATGGGCAGAAGGTAAAGCTTTTTGTGGATGAATACGCTGACGGCCAGGCTTTTTACTATGATGAGGAGGGTACGGTTAACCTACGCGCTGCGTACAATTCCTCCGGGAAAATTACCGGCCTGAGTATTCTGGCTGAGGATGAAGCCCAAAAAATCCGGGCCGCATTTTTTCAAGACGATATTAAAAGTGAAATAAATTCAGATAACAGCGATGACGATGTAAACAGCGAATCCGCCCCTAAGGAAAATAAATTTGACAGCTATGCACCTTTTGGGATTACCCTAAATGCGGATAAAAATATCATGTACTTTAACGGACAAAGGGTAAGGCTGTTTGTCGATAAGAATGAAAGCGAAAATTATTATTATACAGCATGGCAGGATAAAGAAGGTACGGTTGATTTATCGGTTTTAAGAGACTCCTCCGGACAGATTAAGTATATCGTCACCCTGTCGAAAGAGGCGGCCCAGTACTATGTGAAGGATATTGAATCAGCAGGCAAGCTCAGTGAGGATGAGCTGAATGCCCTGGAAGATAAGATCACGCAAAGGGTCACAGAGAAAATGAATGAGAAATATCCGCAAAAATAGGCCAAAGCCCCCTAAAGCCAGCTGCTGCCGCCAAAAATAAATGACATAGTATTACCTGTATGCTATAATGAAATTACTACATTTATGACTAAGGAGGGGTACTTTATGCCACTTGTTAAATGCCCGGAATGCGGCAAAGAGATTTCAGATCAGGCGCCCGCATGTATCCACTGCGGTTATCCCATCAACACAGACAAAAGCGGTGATAGCCCGGCAGATGAGTTAAATGCTCCCGATGTGACACCGGGAACGGAATTTTTCTCTGTTTGCGAAAGCTGCGGCAGTTTCCTTTTTACTACCAAAAGCCGGATTGAAAACACAACAAAGCAGAGTGGATATCCCACATGCGGAAAATGCGGCGGAAAGATAAAGCTGCTGGCACGCAAAGAGAAATGGATGAAAATGGAAAGTGCTGACAAAGAGTCCATCGTCCGGGAGGAAATGGAAAGAGTCAGAAACGGTCCGGAATTTAACTGGGAAATGGCCTCCCGCTGGGGAAATAACTTAAGGCCTGATTTAGATGTCCAGGGATACTGCCCCAAATGTGCCAAGTATTATCCGAAATCCGATGCACTCAAAAAAGGAATAGACAGGTGTGAATTCTGCGGAACAAAAATCCGGTATTCGGATATTCTTACCCCTGATTTTACCGACATGTATAATGAATATCTTGAACAATCCGGCGGCTTGCCATCAACAGAACAGAACGTCGCGGATTTTATCCGGAAAACCTTTCTTGAAAATGATGAAATGTTCAGTGAAGAAACCTGCAATCAGAGACTGCACCCGGGACAATATCAGAATGCCAGAGGGAATCAGAGCCAGATGCCGTCTTGTCCCAACTGTGGTTCCGGGCAAATTCAGAAAATATCTTCCGGCGGCGGCTTCCTTGGTTTATTTTCAAGGAAAGGGAAGAAACAATGGCACTGCGGGCATTGCGGCTTCGAATGGTAATACAGACAAAAGCAGCTCATCACAAACGATGCGCTGCTTTTTTATCAGTTCATTTATAACAGTTCAGGAGGACACATCTTCCTGAAAGGCTCTACCATCCGAAGCTGTTACGTTATGTTTTTTACAGCCCGTCCTCAAACGCCTTGTTCAGCTCCTCACAGCCCTCCAGCACAAAACGACCGTCGCGGATAATCACATATTCCTGTCCGCCGCCGTCTACGGCCGTAAGCTCACCCAGCTCATCATAGGGAATCGTAATGTCCGTATGGCAGTTCAGATAAGCCTTGCCCAAATCCTCACTGCGCAGGGCTGATACTTCATTTTCCTTGGCAATCAGGCGCTTTCCGTCCGGATTGAAGGTTGTAAGCTCCTCCTCATGGGAATAGCAGGTATCGCCTACGGCGAAATGAGGCCCCATCTTCTCCGCAATCAGGATCGGCAACTTATCCCCGATATCGTATTTATCGGCAAATACATACGCCGTAGTGTTGGTACCGATGGCAAATTCACCCATGGGCAGCGTATCATGATGGTGAAGCACGTTTTCCCGGATAAACTTCCGGTTTTCCTCCGGCGTGTCAAAATTGGTACAGCTGTAATCCGCAATCATGCCATCCTTAAAATCAATCTCCAGGTTCAGGTACTTCAGCCCGTTCAGATAAACCTTGGAAACATGAAGCTTCCCTTGCGTACCCGCCAGTACCGGGGATGTGAAAACCTCTCCCACAGGGATATTCACGTCGGCCACACAGTTCTCAAAGTTGGTTTCCTGCTCCGGGTTTTCCAGCCTGTGAAGTACCACTTTCAGATCCGTCCTGTTGGCGCCGCAGCCTTTGATGCGGACATATGCCGCCTTATCCAGCGTGTCGATGATTTTCTGCTGAATGCCCTGATACAGGGTATAATCCAGCGTGTTGATGCGCAGCACGCCGTCGAAAATCTCTTCGAAATTGTCCCCGATTTCCGGCACGGGGAAAGCGATAATCGTAAAGCTGCGCTCTTCTCCCTTTACATATTCATTCATCAGCGCGCCCGCCGCGGACTGGAATTCCACTGCCAGCTTCTGCTGTTCCTCATTCAGGCGCAGATTTTCTTCCTTGCTTTCCGGTTCAAAGGGAATGCCGCCGAATTCTTCAATCACCGCAGGGCCGCCGTGTACGGCCGCCAGCTCCTTCACGCTTTCCAGCGCATTTCGGTAATTTTCCAGACGGTGATGCACATATTTTTTGTCATAGTACAGCGCCTGATCATATTCATGATCGTATTCAAACTGTTTATTGGCGCAGGCGCCGAAATACCCGTTCTTGCTCAGCTTTCTGCCCTCCAGGAAGCTGGCGGGCGCCCGGTATATTACGGATTCCAGCCCAATCCCTGCAAAATTTTCCACAGCTTTCCGCACAACACGTTCAAAGCCGAGGAAATACCGGATATTCACCGATTTTTTCTTCCCGATATCCTTGCCGGTCACCTCAAAGCCGATGCGGTAGCCCTCCGTATAGGTATCCGCCATGAGGGCGATCTTTTCCTCCGGCAGGCTATTCACATAACGCGCCATCCGCAGCTCATTTTCCGTTACATATTCCCCGAAACGGTAAAGATAACGCAGATCCTGCAAGTCACTGTCCATAATGATGCGCAGTGCGAAATCCTCCTTCCAGTCGAAGGTGGAGCGCATATTTTTTTCCAGCATGGTTTCGGAATAGTCGCTGGCAAACCAGTAAATCATATCCCTGATTTCCTCTGCCCTGGGGCTGACGCCCTCCTCCGCCGCTGAAACAAAAGCGTGATAAACCTCCAAAAACAGCTCCATCCGGATCACCATGGATTCCACATCCTGCTCATAAGCAAAGGCGATCAGGCTGCGCAGCTCCGCAGCCAGGAAGGAGAGCATCTGTCCGAATTCCTTTCCCAGGCGGGCGGCGGCAAAAGACGGGTTGGCGTAGCTTTTTCCATAATTTTCAGGAAGGATATCCTCATACAGACGGCGGTTATGCTCCCTGAGCTCCTCCATTCCCGCTTTTTCCAGGTTTCCGTCCGCAACATAATGGAATTCCTGTACAAACAGATCAATCAGGCCCGCCGTGCGTACAAAATAATCCCTGAACACGGCGTCCACGGCCTCCTCCTGCAAAATCTGTGCAATTCGTTCACAGCTCAGTGCAAAACGCTCCGCCAGCATTTCATCCTGCACCGCTTCTTTTTTATTCTCACTCATATTCCATACACTCCTGCATAAATGATAAATCCAATCCCCGCAATTGCCAGCAGGTTCAGGATGATCCCCAGATAAGAGAAAAGATAAAATCTGTCCTCTTCCATTTTAGACATGATACCCAATACGATTCCGGCCAACGCAAAAAGCAGCGCGAATAAAGCAGCCACTCCGTATTTTACCAGCGCCTGCCCCTGATTCCTGAAGGTTTCATACACGGCAAAAAACAGGGATACAAGGGCAATTATCCCCAGCACTGCGGACATGATCCCTTTTTTTGACTCTTTCTTGTTCGTAAAAATATATTTACGTCCCATCTGCTTCCTCCGTTTTCCCTGTGAATGAATTTACAAACCCACTCCGGGAGCTGTCAAAGGGTGCCCCGTGCTGCTGCCGGGAAAATAAGCTTCCTTCTCCGGCCGCCGCACAAAAGACACCCTGTAAAATCAGAAAATAATCTTCGATTTTCCGGACAGCAGCTTCGCGCCGCCGATAATCAGCAAAGTTCCGCTGACAATCCCTGTTACCATGGCAATGATTCCCAGGACGATATTCATGGCCCCGGTGCCTTTCATGGTTCTGTAAATTTTTTCATCCATATGATGTCCTCCTGTTTTGCAGCCCTTCAGTAACCTATTTCACTCCATACTGCGCATAATATGCATCAATTGACGCTTTCATGGCATCGTCAATTATAATCTTGCCGTCATGAGGTTTATTATACAGATATTCCACCACTTCTTCCATACTTACGATCGCATTTGCGGGAAAGCCGTACAGCTCCTGGATTTCCTGGAGCGCGCTCTTTTCTCCCTTTCCCCGCTCACAGCGGTTGAGGGAAACGATCAGTCCCTTGATTTCAACATCGGCCTGGGCCTTGATGATGGGGAAGGTTTCCTCGATGGATTTGCCGGAGGTGGTTACATCCTCGATGATAACCACTCTGTCGCCGTCCTTCATTTTGCTTCCCAGAAGGATGCCAGTATCGCCGTGATCCTTTACTTCCTTCCGGTTGGAGCAGTATCTGATATCCTTTCCGTACAGCTCGCTGATCGCCATTGTGGTGGCAACGGACAGCGGGATGCCCTTGTAGGCGGGCCCGAAGAGGATGTCAAAATCCAGCCCGTAGTTGTCATGAATCGCCTTTGCGTAATATTCCCCCAGCTTACGGAGCTGCGTTCCTGTCACATATGCGCCGGCATTCATGAAAAACGGGGATTTTCTACCGCTCTTAAGCGTAAAATCACCGAACTTCAAAACATCACTTGCAATCATAAAATCTATAAATTCCTGCTTATACTGTTCCATTTCTGCCTCACCTTCCGCCTTTCGGGCTTCTTTTTTCCAAACGTATTATGATTATTTTGTTCCCAGCGCAGTGGAGATATCGTCAATCATATCAAGCACTGCCTGCCTGGATGCGTCCGCATAGTTGGCGGCGCCAAACTGCGCATATTTTTCCTGCTGATATGCCGCGATGATTCCTCTGGAGGAATTCACGATAGCGCCCAGCCCGTCTTCATTGAAGAAAGGAAGCAGATCAGCGCCTTTTCCTCCCTGCGCGCCATAGCCGGGAACCAGGATGTATGCCTTGGGCATAATTTTACGGAGGACCGCGCCCATTTCAGGATAGGTTGCGCCCACGACAGCGCCTACATAGCTGTAGGAATCTCCCATGGCTTCCTCCCCCCACTGGGCAACCTTCTCACCCACCAGCTCATAGAGCGGGCGGCCGTCAATGAGCCTGTCCTGGAATTCGCCGCTGCTGGGATTAGAGGTCTTTACCAGAACAAAAATACCCTTTTTCTCTTCCCTGCACACATCGATGAAGGGCTTCACGCCGTCGGAACCAAGATAGGGGTTCACGGTGGCAAAATCCTCTCCGAAGCCGGACAGACGGCTGCTTCCCACCTTCGCTCTGCCCAGATGCCCCACGGCATAGGCTTCCGATGTGGAACCGATGTCGCCGCGCTTGATATCGCCGATAACCACCAGATCCTTTTCCTTACAGTAATCCACAGTTTTCTGGTAAGCGATCATGCCTTCGATCCCGAACTGCTCATACATGGCGATCTGAGGCTTCACCGCGGGAATCAGGTCGTAAACCGCATCCACAATCCCCTTGTTGTACTGCCAGATGGCCTCTCCCGCTCCCTTTAAGGTCTCTCCGTACTCCTCAAAGGCCCGCTTCTGAATCTGCTCCGGGATGTACTTCAACATCGGATCCAGTCCCACAACGATGGGCGCATTGGTCTTTTTTATCTTTTCCACAAGCTTGTTAATCATAATACATTCGTTCCTTTCCATTATAGATATTAAACGAAGGTAACTGCGCGGTACCCTCACAGTTACGAACGAAGCTTCTTTTGTCCGCAAAAACAGAACCGCCCGGAAGCGGTTCGTCTACCGTTGCCCGGCCTGCTGAACAGTTATGAGAATTGGTAACTATTCAGTACCCCTCACAGTTACTGCTAAAATCCGTCCTAAATCGCCTTTGGCGATGGATTTTAGCACTCCTGAATCACTTTCTTACGGTCAGCGCAGTAAATGCGCTGACCTGCTGAACAGTTATGAGAATTGTAACATATTTACAGGTATCGCACAAGAGATTAGTTGGCCGGATGGAACACACAGCTTATGTTTGAGGGAAAGGAAAAGCAGAAGTTTAAGATGGCATGCTGCCTTTTTTTCTTGTCAGGAGCAGGCCTGCCATGAGGGCGGTGAAGGGAGCGACGGTTACCAGGCCGAAGCTGCCTACCACGGTATCCAGGACTTCGGCGGCCACATATTTATAGTTCAGGATGTGATCGATGGGGGTTCCCTGGGCCATGAAGACCATGAGGAGGGAAATATAGCCGCCGGAATAGGCGAGAAGAAGGGTAGTCGTCATGGTGCCCATGGCTGCGCGGCCCACGCGCAGGCCTGACAGAACTGCTTCCGCGGGCAGGATATTCGGCTTTTTGGAAATGACCTCGTATACGGCCGAGGTAATGTCAACAGCCAGGTCCATCATGGCGCCGGAAGCGCCGATAAAAATACTCGCCATAAAAATAGAGGTCAGATCAAGATCCTGGTAGCCACTGTAAAGGAGGGATTCGGAGCTTGTCATGACCGCGCCGTGGATTTTAAACAGATCCGTAAACAGGATTCCCAGTATGCAGGTGGTGGCTACGCCGAGAAGCGCGCCCAGGACTGCGGACAGGGTACGTTTGTCCGGGCCGTATACAAAAAAGATGATAATGGCAGTGAGGACAGCCGTGATGGCAATGCCTGTCCAGACCGGGGAACAGCCCTTCAGATAGCAGGGAACAAGAACCTTCCATATCATTAATATGGTAATAAAAAAGGAAAGGATCGCCTGAAACCCGATTTTCCCTGCAAAAACCACCAGGAATACGGCGAAAACCGCCAGAAGGATAAACTCCTTGTCCAGCCGGTAATGATCCGACAGGATTACGGATTTTATTTCCTGCCCTTTGTAGCTTATGGTAAGCAGGGCGCGATCCCCTGTTTTAAAAATTTTATCCTTTTCCAGGGAACCGCTGAGGAAATTCACGCCCTCCAGGGTCTGCCCCGCAAAAATTCCGTTCTCGATTTCCAGGGTGCACAGCTGTTCGCCGGACTGGATCAGGCCTGAAGTAATAATCGCAGAATTATCCGTACCCACTACCTTGCCCACGGCGCGCTCCGTCCCCTGATAAATAAGGGCATCCTCATAGCCTGTGGGAAGGCATATGAGGATACCGATGACTATCAGTCCGAAAATTGTGGTAAGTACTACGGAATTCTGCCTTTTGAAAAAAGACATTATTTTCATCATTCCACTCCTAACAAGACGGCCAGACGGTTATAAATATCCGTATTATCATAGTAGCCGTCAAAGCTGTCCGCTCCGGTTCCCTTAACCAGCACTTCCACGGGAAGCCCTGTATGGGCATAGGAGCCAAAATTTACGCCGCTCTTGTTATTAAGAATATGAGTGATGGTTACGGTCAGCGGTTCGTAGCTGCCGTAACGGATATATTCGTCCTGCGCGAACTCCTCTTCCTCCCCGGTGCGGGACATTGTCGTTTCGTAAGCACCTTTAAGAAGCCCGTATTCATAATCCGTCATGACCAGGGCGCCGTCATTTCCGGATTCCGGATGCAAATCTGCGCTGTCCTTTTGCTGTGTGGCGCTGCTTCCTTCCCCAGCAGGCGCCTGCAGGCCGAACAGCTCTGTCACATCCAGCATGACTTGCGCGAAATCCGTTTTATTTTCCTTGTAAACAGATACATAGTCGGAATCAAATTTTGCATAGGAGATTTTCTGGTTTTCAAAATTCTTTAAAAAGGTATCGTAATCCGTTCCCGCAAAGCCGATGGTCAAACCGCCGGTTTCATGATCCCCGGTGACGATGATGAGGGTTTCCTCCGGATGCTGCTCATAGAATTCCACGGCTTTCTCCACCGCATTATCCAGGGCAATGGTATCCGTAATTGTGGAAGCGGCGTCGTTGGCATGGCAGGCCCAGTCGATTTTTCCGCCTTCCACCATCATGAAAAAGCCAGTTTCATTATCCAGCACCTCAATGCCTTTTTCCACATAATCAGCAAGCGCCCATTCCTCCTGCCCGCGATCCAGCTCATAGGACATGGCGCTGCTGTCTGCCAGATGTTCATCGATAACGATGACCTTCCCGCTGTCCGCGCCCAGCGCTTCCGCCTCCGCCTGTGTTTTTACCACCTGGTAGCCTGCGTTTTCCGCCAGTGTGTAAAGATCCTCCTGATCCTCATTTTTGCCGGTTGTCTGCAAAAGGCCTCCTCCGGCAAAATAATCAAAGCCGCTCTCAATCAGCTCCAGGCCGATGTCATAATAGCTGCTTCTGGACGCCTGATGCGCATAAAACGCGGCAGGCGTGGCATGGTTTAAGTTTACCGTGGACAGCACGCCGATTTTATAATCCTTCTGTGCTTTCAGCTTTTCCGCAATCGTTTCATAGGTCTGCGTAAAATCCTCGCTTACATTGATGCTTCCGCTCCAGGTCTTTTTGCCCGTGGCTATGGAGGTCGCCGTAGATGCGGAATCCGGTGCAAAGGAGGTGCTGTCAAAGGTCTGCGCGGATCCGGCCACCGGGAAATCCATCATGGCCAGATGATTTTTGCTCTGCAGGATCGTCTTTTCCTCCCCGTCCACAGCGACCGTTTTCCCCGCGTCCGCCTGGGAAGCGCTCAAAAAATAATTGGTCAGCTGCACCTGCGGATAACTCATCCCATCCCCGATAAAAAGGAACACATACTTAGGTGCTCCCGCCTGCACAGAGTCCTGCACCCCAACCTGTTCAGCCGCCGACGCGCCTGCCGCAGTCTGGATATCCTCCACAGCCTGCGTCCCCGGCACCGTTTCGCTGCCCGCCTCACTCGGAGCCTCCGGCGATGCGCCCGCTCCCGAACACCCGGTAAGCGCACCCGCCAGCAGCATTCCTGTCATCAATAACGAAACCAATTTCTTTTTCACTCTCTTCATAATCTCCTTCCATATTGTAGTATGTACAATCGACAGGTTCATTATAAAGAGCCAACCTTAAATCTATTGACGTGTTCGCGCAAAAAGTATGTAAAACCAGGTAAAATCTACCGGTATCCCTGCAGTTTTTCCCGATCGAGCATAAACGGATAGTTCTTCAGCTTCGCCGGATTGGCCAGCACCTCATCCATCGTTCTTTCCCACAGCTCCTCTGATATCGCCACCTCTCCCAGCAGCTGCCTGATATATTCGCAGAAGGTCTGCTCTCCACCGAAATCCAGCAGGTACAGCACCTTCATTGCTTCCTCCTGATTTCCGTAGTTCCGGATAAAGCCGGGCAGGAAAATGCCCACTGCCTTGCCGTGAGGCACTCCCATTTCAGTGGTGATGGGATAGCTCAGTCCATGCGGCAGGCTCGTTCCGGTATGGGCGATTGCCATGCCGCCCAACGTGCAGGCACGCATAAGCGCCTGGCGCTCTTCTTCACCGATTTCAAAACGCAGCAGCTTATCCTTGATTTTCGCCCAGGTCCGCAGCCCCATTTCACTATATATCCTGCTGTATTCCGTACTGTTGGTATTCAGGTGGCTTTCTATCAGATGGGCCAGCGTGTCCACCGCCGTATTGATGCAGCCGGTGCGGGAGGCCGTCTGAAGATAAGTTACGTCCACAAGGGCCAGCGCCGGGAAAATATGATGGCTGATGCTTTGCTTCGTCCGTTTTTCCAGATGGGCAAAGGCCTCCCGGTCCTTTTCCAGGGGAACCGTGGTAAGCACAATATCCGGAAGCACATTTTTCGTCAGAATGGCATAAGGAGTCACCTCGGAACCGGTTCCTGCCGTGGTGGGCACCTCAGCCACCGGAAACGCCTCCCTGACCGGGCCGTCCGCGGAGGTCTGCACTTTGGTGTACAGAAGCCTCTCGTCATGCTCCGGGTTCGCCATCATCAGTGAAATGGCCTTGGAAGCATCCATGGGAGAACCGCCGCCCACGCCGATGACAAAATCCGCACCCTCGCTGACTCCCAGCGCCCTCGCCTTCATCACCGTTTCCACAGAAGGATTCTCTTCTATTTCATCAAAAATAACATAAGGTATCCTCTCTCTTTCCAACGCGCCCTTCACATCCTCCAGAGAGCCGTTGATCCGTGAGGAATGCTTCCCGGTCACTATCAGGGCTTTTGTCCCCAGCGCCGCCAGCTCGCGGCTGTGGTTTTCCACACAGTTCTTTTCATTATAAACTTTGGTTGGCATATAAAGCTTCATATACGTTCCTCCTCTTTCCCGCTTTTGATGCTTCTATCGTAACTGTAAGATACTGAACAGTTACCTTCTATTTTATAACAAAAAAAGATAAGCCGCCATCCCCTTACCGTAACTACGGGCAGGAAACAACAGCTTTTCTTTTTAATTCCATACAGGGCAGAAGGAGTCCTATGCGTTCACCACATTCTTCTGCTCCGAATATTTCTTAATATTGGATGCATTGATAATCTTACGATACTCTTCCCCGTTCACCACAACCAGGGTAGGCGCCTGCATCACGCCGTATTTGCCGGCCAGCTCCGCATTTTCTTCCGCATCGATCAGAATATAGCTTTCATCCTTCAGATATTCCTTCGCCAGCTTACAGTTGGGGCAGGTCTTCGTGGTAAAGAGATATTTCACATCATCCGCAGACTCCGCCTTTATAGCGGCATTCTTCTCGTAATCCGCCAGGGTAACCACCGCGGAGGAATGCTTCAGTTCGGATCTGGACAGATCATATTCCGTTCTGTTGGTAAATTCCTGTGCCTTTCCGTCGTTCCAGTTCTGCACGGGACGGTAGTAGCCGGTAATACGGCTCCAGACCTCTGTTACCCTGCCGCACTTCGGGCACACCTTCTGTTCGCCGGTAAGATAACCATGCTCAGAACAGATGGAATAGGTGGGTGACAGGGTATAATAAGGAAGCTTGTAATTTAAAGCAATGGTCCTCACCAGGTTGGCCGCCGCCTTCCAGTCGGGAAGCTTCTCGCCCAGGAACGCATGGAATACGGTGCCTGAGGTGTAAAGCGTCTGGATTTCATCCTGGATATCCAGCGCGTCAAAAATATCAACGGTATAGTCAACCGGAAGATGGGAGGAATTGGTGTAATAAGGCGTATCTCCCTGATTTCCTGCGGTTTTGATTCCGGGCCATCTTTTCCTGTCATGCTTTGCCAAACGGTAGGTGGTGCTTTCTGCAGGAGTTGCTTCCAGATTGTAAAGATCACCGTACTCCTCCTGATAGTCGGCAAGGCGTTCCCTCATATGGTTCAGCACTTCCTTGGTAAAATCCTGCGTATGTTTGCTGGACATATCCTCACGCAGCCAGTTCGCGTTCAGGCCGACCTCGTTCATTCCGATGAGGCCGATGGTTGAAAAATGATTGTCAAAATTTCCAAGATATCTCTTTGTATAAGGATACAGGCCTTCATTCAGCAGCCTGGTGATCACCTGTCTCTTGATTTTCAGGGAACGGGCGGAAATATCCATCATCTTATCCAGGCGTCTGTAAAAATCTTCTTTATCAGCGGCCAGATAGGCAATACGGGGCATATTAATAGTAACCACGCCCACGCTTCCGGTGCTCTCGCCGGAGCCGAAGTAACCGCCTGTTTTCTTTCTCAGCTCACGCAGATCCAGGCGGAGACGGCAGCACATGGAGCGCACGTCGCTGGGCTGCATGTCGGAATTGATATAATTACTGAAATACGGGGTGCCGTACTTAGCAGTCATTTCAAAAAGGAGCCTGTTGTTTTCCGTATCGGACCAGTCAAAATCCCTGGTGATGGAGTAGGTGGGAATCGGATACTGGAAGCCTCTGCCGTTGGCGTCGCCTTCGATCATGATTTCGATGAAAGCCTTGTTCACCATATCCATCTCCGGCTTGCAGTCCTTGTATTTGAAATCCATTTCTTTGCCGCCCACGATGGCAGGCAGCTCCGCTAAGTCATCCGGTACGGTCCAGTCCAGCGTGATGTTGGAGAAGGGCGCCTGCGTTCCCCAGCGGCTGGGGGTATTGACCCCGTAAATAAAGGATTCAATACATTTCTTCACTTCCGGATAGGTCAGGTTGTCAGCCTTCACAAAAGGGGCAAGGTAGGTATCAAAGGAAGAAAAAGCCTGCGCACCCGCCCATTCGTTCTGCATGATTCCCAGGAAGTTAACCATCTGGTTGCAGAGCACGGAAAGATGTGCCGCAGGAGCCGAAGTGATTTTCCCGGTGATCCCGCCCAGGCCCTCGGTAATCAGCTGCTTTAATGACCAGCCCGCGCAATATCCGGTAAGCATGGAAAGATCATGGATATGGATGTCCGCATTCCTGTGTGCCTCGGCAATTTCCTCGTCATATATTTCAGAAAGCCAGTAATTTGCAGTTACAGCGCCGGAATTGCTTAAAATAAGACCTCCCACCGAGTAGGTGACGGTGGAATTTTCCTTCACGCGCCAGTCTTCTACCTTCACATAGCTGTTCACTACGTCCTTGTAATCCAGGATAGTGGACTTCATATTACGCATTTTCTCACGCTGCTTGCGGTAAAGGATATAAGCCTTGGCTACTTCTGTGTAGCCCGCCTGCTCCAGAATCTTTTCCACGCTGTCCTGGATATCCTCCACATGCACCGCTGAGTCCTTTACTTTATCCTGAAAATCTGCGGTAACACGCAGCGCCAGCAAATCAATAATGTCGTTGCTGAATTCCATACCTGTGGCGTTAAATGCCTTCATAATGACATCATTGATCTTAGTGAGCGTAAAGTCTGCCGTATCGCCGTTTCTCTTAATTACATGGAACATATTGCTTCCCCCTCTGTGATTTTACTGCTTTCCTTTAACATGTTCATCAGTCCTTTATGCTTAAAAATAGCAAGTGTCCATCCTTTCCGGATGAACACTTGCCCCCTTATCGGGCGTTGGAATCATTGTATCACCATTCCCAGGTGAAGTCAATGGACAACACAACATATTGTATTAGTGGTAAAATCTTGACATAAATGTAGTGCAAAATGACACCGGAGGCGTTCTCCGGTGTCTGAATATTTTACCGTGTCTGAAGGAATTCGTACTCTCTCTGGGCCTTTGCGTCATCCGGATAGGTACTGATATATTTCTGCATCAGTACGGTTGCCTGTTTAAAATCTCCCAGATATTCGTACGCCACAATTTCATTAAATTTGAGCACCTGCATCAGCTCGTTGCCCTCAATTGCAATCCCCGCCTGAAAGGCATTCAGCGCCGCTTCGTACTCACCGATTTTCAAATCGCACAGCCCCAGCTGGTTATATATCTGCGCGTCCGGCGTATTGCTCAGGTAATTGCTGTACACACTTGCCGCATAATTATAATCGCCCAGCTTTTCATAGGTCTGTCCCAGCAGGCTTACCACATCCACACCGGCGTTGGAATCCTTTGCCTTTTCCAGGCTGTTCCTCGCGCTGTTGTAATCTCCCAGGTAAAAGCTCATCCTGCCCCGGTTATAATCACTCAGCTTCTTATCGTCGTTGTCAAGAACCGTCTGCAGATACCCTTCTCCCAGCTCCTGCAGCCCGTTTTCCGCACAGCTGCAGAAAATATTAATCCGCATGTCGTAATCCTGCGGCTCAATTTCCACCGCCTTGTCAAAGTCAGCTTTCGCCGCCTCCTGGTCACCCTGTTCGATCTCGATGACCCCTTTCAGGTAATACGCCGTTTTTTCCTTGGGGCGAAGCGCCGTAATCGAATCGTATACGGCCTTGGCCTTGTCAAGCTCACCCAGCTTGTAATAAGCAGTGGCCAGATAATAATTGATATCAAAATCCATCTGCTCCACATTAAAGTCACTGTAGCTGAGCGCCTTTTCCAGATACTCCGCCGCCTTGTCGTATTCAGTAAGCCCCATATAGGCAAGTCCCTGTCCCCGGTAGGAAAGCCTTGCATCCTCCTTATTCAGCAGCGCCGCGTCAAAACACTTCAGCGCTTCCTCATAATTCAGCTGCTCAATCAGCTTCATGCCCTGGTCGATATTCTCCTGCTTACCTGTCCCGCAGGCCGGCAGCACTGCCATACACAGACTGCATAGAAGAACCATGGTCATATATTTTAACTTTATCATATTTATCTGCGCACCTGTAAATTTCCGTTGCTGTTCCTCGTCACAGAGGTTGTCCCTCTGCCCTCACGTTATAGTATAACAAATCAGGGTTCTTTTTTCATCCCTTTTTGCCAATAAATTTTCAGGTGTTCTCTGGAAAAATATGGTTATGTTTCACAAACCGGCTCAGGCATGTTTGAAAACAGCCCTATCGTAGCAGCGGCAGGCTCCCTGTCAGCCGGTTTACCTGCTTTTTCGTTCCCCAGATGCCGATGCCCAGATAGGTGATATCCTCTTCTCTTGCCGCCGCGGCCCTGCTGATAAATTCGTCATAGGTCCTGCAGCTTTGCGCCACATCGGAAAAATCCACCGCCACACATTCTGCAAATTCCGGCTGATAAAGCTGTTCCCTGATCTGCCTGAGTTTTTCCTTATCCGCTTTCAGGATCGGCACCGGGTAAGCGGTGATTCCCAGGTGCTCCCTTCCGTTTTTATCCAGCACGTCCGGACCGATTACCTCCGGGATTTGTTTTCCCAGCGTCATCCCCAGGATTCCCGCCGCATTGGCAAGCACGCCCGCAGGCAGCTCCTCATCCAGTATCATTACACATTTTCTGTTTTCAGCTTCCATCGTTTCTGTCCTCATTTCCTTCTTTTCTGTTTTATTCCAGAGCCTGCTGCTCCCCTTCCGGCTGTACGGCCGCCTCCGCGGCATCCTCAGCCGTTTCTTTCCCCCATTTCTGGGACAGGAACAGGCCGCCCAGCGTCAGAAGGATGCCCACGGCGGAGGCTGCGGTTATTTTTTCTCCCAGTATCAGCGCCGAGGTCACTGCGGTAATCACCGGAACCATATAAATGTACACGCTTGTTTTCACGCTTCCCAGCGCCCTGACCGCATAATTCCAGGTTACAAAGCAAAGCGCCGAGGCGCCCAGCCCCAGAAACAGCAGATTGCCCAGATTGGACAGCTGTATAAGCTGTGCGGCCTCCACGTGGAAATCCATGAGGAAAAGAACAGGGATCATAAAAATAAGCCCGTAGAAAAAGGTCCTTCTGGTCGCCTGCACCACATGGTAGCCGAAATCCCCGATTTTTCTGGTAAGCAAAGAGTAGACCGCCCATATAATGGCAGCGCCTATGGCAAGAATATCCCCCAGAGGGTTCAGGGAAAGGGCCGCTCCGCTGCTGCCGCTGATGAGGCAGATTCCGGCCATGGCCATCACAAAGCCCAGGAAAAACCTTTTTCCCGGCTTATCCCCCTTGCGCAGGAAGAAGCTGAAAATCGCCGTAAAAAACGGCGCTATGGAAATAATCACCCCCACGTTGGAGGCCAGCGTATACGTAAGCGCCATGTTTTCCATTAAATAATAAAGCGTAACGCCGCAAAGCCCCGCTGCCGCAAAGCACAATTCCTGTTTTTTCTCCGCAGGCTTCAACTGATGGGGATATACGAGCCACAGCGTGGCATAGCCTATCAGGAAACGGATAAAAAGTATCTCAATGGGGCTGAAGCTCTTCAGCAGCACCTTGGTGGAAATAAATGTGGTCCCCCAGATAAAAATCGTTACAAACGCCGCCAAATGCCCTTTCATATCACTTTGTTTCATCTTCGCCCTCTCCTGTCTCATTGCTGTCTTTTTCCTTATCCTGGAAAATACGCTGGTACTGCTTGGGCGTCAGCCCGATAAACTCCTTAAAAAAGTGGGTAAAATGGCTCTGGTCCGAAAATCCGGCCATCCCCGCCGCATCAATAGGCGCAATCCCCTCCTCCAGGAAGCGCTTCGCCTTGTCCAGCCGGATCGTCTGAAGATACCGGTAAGGCGACACCCCGGTCTGCCTGGTAAAGGAACGAAGCAGATAGGATTTCCCGAAATCCGTCATGGAAAGCAGCTCATCCAGCGTCACGTTTTCTGCAAAATGCTCCTCCATGTATTGGCACAGGCTCTGGATCTGACGGTTCGGACGCAGCACATCCGCCGATTCAAAATCAGACGCATACTCCCTGAGAATCTGGTCCAGCAGGAAAAACAGGTTCTCCTCCTTTTCCAGCAAAGGCGCATCATTCAATACCGCCCGGTAAAGATCCTGTACGGACTGCGCAATATCGCTCTTATAGACCACAGTTTCCGTAAAGTAAGGCATGTAAGCCTCGCCTGTAATTTCCTTCACCGCCCGCGACATCACCTCCGGCTTGATATTCACCGCCCGGTAGTCTAAAAGCTCCCCGTTTACAGGCGCGCAGTAATGATTATCCCTGGGATTGAACAAAATCAGATCCCCCGCCGACGTATCATACTCCTTCCCCTTGCACCACAGATGGCGCTTTCCTCCCTCAATAAAGCCAATCACATAATATTCATGAAAATGATTGGGAAATTTCTGGACAATACCGCTCAGATTATAAGCCTCAATATCCAGATCCCGATCATAATATACATGCCTTTGTTCCTGTTCCTGCAGCATGGCCGTTCTCCTTTCCTTCCGCCCTGTCCGGTTCACCATCCACAGTTCCGCTTCAGAGCATGTATATCCACTTTACCATACGCCGGAAGGGCTGTCTTGTATGATCTGACACCTCACAGAATCTGGAAAAAACTCCCCTATAATACAACTGCCCCGCAGCATGCGGGAGTATTTTCAGAATCCCCCCGCCGGCTGCAGGACATTTTTTTCACACTATAATATCTGAAAGTTTCACTGCTTCCCTGCCTGCATGATCCCCTGCAGGTATTTATCCCGGATCCTGCCTGAGTCACTCTTACGAGGGCAGGCTTACTCCTTCCATAGCATACATTCCTGTTCAATCACCTTACCGGTTTCCAGAATACATTTTTTCAGTCCTTCCAGAGTTTCCGGCACACTCAATTTACGAAGCTTATCCAGGTAAGCTTCCTCTACCGCCGCTGCTTCCTCCGCATACTTCAAAAAAGTTTCTTCATCCATCCACAACGGCTGAAGCTTTGGAAATATATTTTTCTGAATATGCTGGAAAATCCGGATTCCTCCATAATCAAGATCGCCCGTATGAAAATATTCCACACGTTTCTTTTTAAGAACCGTCTCCAGCTTCTTTAAAAAAAACCGTTCCTTCGGGGAAAAAAATCCATGGGTATAAACCAACAGGGTTCCTTCTTCATAAGGCATCTTCATAAAATTTGCCTTATTCTCCACGGTAACTACCTTACATATATCCTGTTCCTGGCAAATCTCCGCATTTTTCAGCATATCCGCATTCAGCCCGACGCCAAACGGGAACTCCGAAAAACCGGAAACTTTTCCACATACCTGAAGCCTGAGCGGTCCCTTTATCCACAATTCCTGACTATAGGTTTCCACAAAAATCTGACTCAGAACCTCTTCGGCGCTCATTACCTCCGGATCAGAATCCACATCAGGATGGAACCTCCTGGCAGCGCTGATTACAACTCCCTGAATTTCATTCTCAAATACCTTCGATTTTCCCAGGAAATGCTTACTAAACACCCTTTTGTAAATCGGTTCATTTAACTGGTTCAGCCCGGCAAGAGCCTTCAAATAATACTCTTTTTTCTCATACACTCTGGGTATCTTTCCAGCTTCCAGCGGCTTCCTCAGTTCCTCCAGGCTGTCCAGCAGCCAGGGCTTCCATTCCCTGCTGCCTGTCAGCTCCTCCAATTCCTTCAGACGAGCCTGCGCAAGTTCCCTCTTTGGCCGCCTGCCATCCAATGCATAAAAAGCATTCATATCCTCCAGACGATATATAAAACACTCTACTTCACTGCCGGTCTGATACCATTTCACATCAAGAAGCCCCTTCTTACTGAGCTCCACTATCTGTGCTATCAGTTCCTGCCTCCCAATCTCATCATATAACTCCTGTTCCACAAAAACAGTTCTGCGTCCCGCCGCACCCTCATCCCCGTACTTCTTCCAGTCAGAGGAATGCTCCTCATACCTGTCTAAGATAACCGCAACAACATTCCTGCCTTTTTCCTTCTCGCGCTTCTTCATAGTTCTTCCTCCCATGCGGCCCCTGAGTCCGCCTCCTTCCCTGTCCCCACCGGCTTCTGTCCTGGCCGGGCGCTGTTCTGTAAGGGAATCACACAAAAACAGGAATATTTCTTACCGCTTCCATCCTGCCTTCTGAAGTCCGCCCCTAGCGGCTTGTCTGACGAGCCCAAATGACTAAAGTCACTCATACTTAACGTAAAAGGCGAGGAGTTCCAGCCGCGTTGGACTTCAGGAGGCAGGATAGAAGCGGTTAGAAATATCCTGTTTTTGCGTCTGACCGCACAGAACAGCGCCCGGCCCGGACAGAAGCCGGCGGGGACAGGGAAGGTGGCGGACTCAGGGGCCGCATGGCGCACACAACTTATTCTTCCTTTATAAGCTGGGAAAAGTCCTTCTTTTCAAATTCCTGTATGGAAATACTTCTTTTATTAGGATTGGCATAAACAAAGGTCTTATCCACGTTCTCCAGATAGTTCTGGATTTTATCATTTGTGGCGCTGATAATAGCCTGGAAGCCCAGCCCCCTTATCAGTTCGATACAGCTGGCCACCTTCTCGGCGTCCATTTTGGAAAAAGCCTCATCCAGCACCACCAGGCGGATGGTGGGACGGCGGGACAGCTTGGGCGACAGATTGATGTGGTAGGCCTGGGCAAAGCTGGCTAAAAGGGCCACATACAGCGGGTTCTGCCCCTCCCCGCCGGAGTTTTTCTTGATCATTTTGCTTAAGCCTATAACAAGACGTTCCTCGCCTTCCACAATCTGTTCCATTTCAAAGGAAAGATAGGTGCGGTAGTCCGCATATTTTTCCATATTCTTTTTGGCTTCCTCCTGCTCCCTGGCGCTGGCATTTTCCGGAGGGATGAAAATATGGATCAGGTCGTTCATCAATGTGCCGTACCTGCTCTCATGATCCATGGAAAACATGTTTATCTGATGCTCCACGGATCCGGACAGGGTGGCCGGATCGATTTCCAGGGATTCATCCATGAACATATCGTAATATTCCCCATCCAGCCCCTTGTTTTTGCTTATCCTGAACTGATAGCGGTCCTTCCCGAAGTTCAGCTTGCGGATAATGCGGTTCAGCTCGTCACGGCGGATATAGGCTTCCTTGATGGCGCTTCGGATTTTGTAAATGAAGTCTTCCTTAAAATGCTCCACGGCCACCCTGGCCTGCTCCATCGCCTTTTCTTCATAATCCCGGATCCGGTCGCAGGCCAGCTCATCCAGCAGCTGCTGATATTCCCCGTTATTTTCCGCGCTGGCGGAGAAATCCCGGTTGGGGTGGCGTCTTAAGTACTCGGAACGGACGTCAACCAGGCGGTTTTTCTCCGCCTCCAGGCGTTCCTCCGATTCGGTGATTGCGGAAAGTGTCTGGCGGATCAGCGCATCGTATCTGGGATTCTTCACCTGGGAAAACCAGGCGTCAAAATCCTCCTCCCAGGCAGGGGCGCCAATCAGCTGTCTCTGTCTGTCAAGAAGCTCCTCGTTTTTCTCGATGTAGGCGGCGTTGTCCGCTTCTATTTTTTTCTCCCGGTCATGGATTTGCAGCTTCAGGCTGTCGATATGACCGTCCAGGACCTTTTGCTTTTCCATGATTTCCTCACGCTGCTGACGGAGGATATCCACGCTTCCCGCACCGAGTTCTTCCATCCTTTTTTCCAGCTTTCGCAGCTGGGCTTCTTTTTTCCTTTTCTCCTCCATATCCTGGAACAGCTCCAGATAGTTTTCGGAAGGTTCCTGCAGATATTCAAAATCCAGTAGGCGCTTTGCGGCCGCTGCCATGGCTTCATATTCTTCCCGGCTGCGGTTCAGCTCCTCCAGACGCTCCTGCAGCTCCTTCTGGCGCTTACGCATACTTTTTTCACCGATAAAGGCGCGTCTGGTATAGTTCTCCGGATTCAGGCGGCGCAGCTGGAAGTTCTGGTACAGCAGGCAGTCTGCGGTCACGCCGATTTTACACTGGCGCAGTTTTGCAACATCCTCGCATTTGATTACATTTCCCAGTAAAAATTGAATGAAGGACTTCACATAAGGCTCTTTACATTCGATTTCCTCTGCCAGCGCGTTTTCCCGGACAGGATATTCCTGGGCGATGAGCTTTTCCGTATCCACAAGGGAAACCCGCCAGAATTTTTTGGCATCCAGCTGTTCGTAAATCTCCATGGCCGCCTTCACATATTTCGGCTCCACGATCAGGGCAAGCTTGTTCCAGGCCAGATAGCCTTCGATGGCGTTTCTCCATTTTTCATCCCGGATATCCAGAAGATCTGCCAGGATACGGACGGGTATGTTTTTGCCAAACTGCTCGTAAAGGCCCTTTTGGATTTCTCTTCTGGCCTCCTCCAGCTCCTTGGGGTAGGTTTTCCGTCCCAGCATGATTTCCATGAGGTCCTTTTGAATCAGATCCGCTTCCTTCTGCAGGCTCTTACACTCGGCTGCCGCCTCCTGGTGCTGTTTCTCCAGGTCGGTCCGCACCTCCTGCAGGCTCTTTTTCAGACGGCCCAGCTCCTCGCCGGAGATGGTTCCTTTCCGGAATTTATCAATATCCCAGATTGTCTGGTTGGAAATGTTCTCTTCCTCCTCCCAGCTGCCGATTTTTTCAGAAAGCGCGGCCCACCTGCGTTCACTTCGCTCAAGCAGAGCAAGGTTCTCCTCCAGGCTCTTCTGCTTGGCTTCCAGCTCGGCATACCCGCTGCCTATGATCTGGCGGTTGATCTCATCGTAGGCGGCCCCATATTCCTCCTTCAGTGCAAGCTGTGCGTCCAGGGCTTCCTTCTGGGCCAGAAGATCCTTTTTCCCTACCTCCACCCGCAGCCCAAGCTCCCCGATCAGCTCTGTCAGCTGGAGAATTGTCAGCTTATCCAGACGATAACGGCAGCTTTCGGTATTTCTTTTTCCCTCCACAAAACGGTCGAACTGATTTTTGATTCCTGTCAGCTCGTTGATTTCCTGCATGGCGTCCTCAATTTTTCGGCGCATACGGCCGTAAAGGACGACGCTCTCCTGCATATCTTCTATATGAATGTCCTGCTCCATGCAGATATACTCTTTTACGAAATCCTCCAGCTTGATATTCATGCGGAAGGGAATGGCGCGCTTGAACAGCCGGGGGAATTTCTCCATATCCAGCCCGCCCAGGTAAACATCGTACAGATTCCTGCGGAACCGTTCATTATTGGAGGTATAGAACCAGTCGTCCCTGGCAAAATTGTGCTGCAGGTAACTCTTTAGTTCCCCGATGGCCATAGCCCGCTCCTGCGTCCGGTAGCTGTTTTCCAGCAGGCCTCCCCGATGCCAGAAAAACAGCCTGCCGATTTCATTGGTTGCCGTTTCCACATCGAAAATAACGCCCACACATTCCTTTTCACCGCTCCCGGTCTGCTCCAGCTCCAGGACGATGGTGGTGGAAAAATTGTGGTTTCTTTTGTATTCAGCCTGGTTGTTTTCCCCGATATTGATCATGCCGCGCAGGTATTCCAGCAGGCTTCGATCCGAATCGTCCGCTGCCGCTTTGTTAAAAAAACCCCGGCCGTCGGTATTCGCATACAGGACGATCTGCATGGCGTCAATGACCGTGGATTTGCCGCTTCCGGAATGGCCGGTAAAAAAGTTGATGCTTTTGTTCAGCGTCAGTATTTTATGATCAATGTAATGCCAGTTGTTCAGCGCGATTCTGGTAATCGCCTTGAAGGACTGGCGGCCGGCCTCAGTCAGCTGCTGTGTCTGTGTACTCGGCATCTGTGTATCCGGCGTCTGTGTATCCGGCATCTGCATCACCGCTGTCTGTGTATCCGGCGTCCGGATCTGTGAACTCTCCGGCAGCATTGTCTGTGTCTGCTGTATCTCCATCTGGCATTTCTCCTTCTTCTTCCTCATTTGCATCCGGGACGGCTTCTTCCTCACTGAAGCTATTAAGCAGCTTCAGAATATCCTCCCGCATCAGCACCAGGTTGATGCAGGGATAGATAATAATGCGGGTGTGTTCGTTCAGCTCCTCCAGCACGTCAATCAGTTCTATCATCTGGTATTTTTTCAGCAGCGCCAGCGCCCTTTTTATCTCTGTAAGGGAGGACAGGCTTTTTGCCAGCCGGAACTCTCCCACTTTCCCGTTCAGCTCCCCAAAGGTGGTGACAATGTTCACGCTGGAGGATACCGCCGCCATCTGTTCATCATAAATCAGCTTCAGCAAAAGCAGATAGATGGTTGCAAGCTTGGGCAGCCGTTCGCCCATGGTAGCCTCCCCCTGCAGCCAGATGGTTCCCAGCTCCGTATTCTGGTTCAGCCGTACGCCCGCCACCGCAAAATATGCCGTCAAAAACTCCATATGCTTGTCGCAGAAATAAAAATCCTTATTGGCAATCATCCGGCCTGCTTTTTTATCATATTTTCTTTCCAGCAGGAAGGTCTGACGGTACAGCTGCCTGATGACATCCTGCAGCTTTTCCTGTTCCTCCTGCGTCAGCTGTTCATATATTTCCAGCATCCTCTTTTTCCCCTTTTCTCTTAACGAATATCATTGCGGGGTAGGCAAAGCGTTCGCCTTCCACCTGTTCTCCCGAGGTGAGCACCTCAAAACGGCTGTTTTTACGCATGCAGATGTCATAGGCAAGGATCAGCTTTTCAAAATCCTCTTCACTCTCAAGAGCCATCGTCCCTGTCTCCATCACGCCGTCCTTCATATGCTCTTCAATAAAGCTTTCAATCTGCTGTTTGGTAAACCGGTGATGGATCTTGTTCAGCTGCAGTACCTCTTCTTTGGAAAGCTCCCTGTTTTCTTCCTCCGGCAGCAGATCTCCGGCAAAATTCTTCCGACGCCTCCGCCTGTACAGAGGATTATCATTCAGTACCTCCCAGGCGGAAAGATTCATCTTCTCCGCCACCCTGTTAATCCGCGCAAGCTGCGCTCCGTCCTCCTCCTGCTCTCCCAGCTTGTTCAGCAGCTGGATCACCAGGCCATGACGGTCGCTTTCATCGCTTAAAAGATAATTCAGACGGCTTACCGTAGCGCGGATGTACTTGCTGTGCTCCCGATCCATATTGGTTATCCTGTGCTCAATAGATTCGAAGCCCCTCTCGATCTGGTCAATCAGATCCAGCACATCCTCATCCTGACGCTTCTTAAAAAAGCCCTCCGGCTCCTTTTCCCTTTTCTCCTGAGACGCGCTCTGCTTTGCCCTGATCCGCTCTATCCATACATCATCCTCACGCATTTCCTTCAGGCAGCGTTTGATATCCATTTTATAGATGTAAAAATTATCGCTTGTTTTCAGGATGTGGTATTTTCTCTTTACCACCTCTTCCACGTAGCCCTCCAGATGCTCCTCCAGAAGCTCCCCATAGGACTGTTTTGCCAGCAGGCGGTCAAAGAATTTATCCATATTATGGAGCATATCCTGAAGCGCCTTATTCAGCTTCCTTGTATTGACCAGGGCGGTCTTTAGCATGGCAATATTCATCCTGGAGTCATTTTTGAAGGAAAAAAGAGTGGCATATACGTTCTGGATATAAATATCCGTATCCTCCATCGGCTGGTTCACCAGCTGTTCAAAGGCAGCGATAAAAACCGCCGCATAGTCGGGAATGACTATGTTGGTAGTCATCGTGGTATAATCTTCTATTTTCCGCAGCCATTTTGCCCGTAGCAGCCAGTTCAGGATACGCTTTGGAACCGCTTCCAGCGCCTCCTCTTCTGTTTCCGTTTCTTCCTTTTCCAGCTGGAATCTCCGCCGGGCGCACATATCCGCCAGAATCTGCACACAGGCTTCCCTGCTTAAAAAGAAGTTGTTGTACTGGTATTCATCATCTATGGTAAGGAGCGCTTCCATATAGATATCCCGGTTCACGGACCGGAAAAGGCCCCAGAAGGAGCCAGGAATCTCATATATAAATTTCAAATTTACTCATCCTCTTGTATTGTTTCCATCTGTTGGCAAGCAGAAATTTGCCTGCGTACCTCCTCGGACATGGAATCCAGCAGGTAGCTTTTTTCTGTTTTCTGCTGTTCCAGATATTCTCCCCGGAGCTTGGCCGCGGCAAGTTCAATGTCTTCCTGCAAATCCCTTGCAGAAAGCAGCCGGCAGCCCTGGCCGCGGATTATAATCTGTTCCAGGCCGTCCGAGGTGGCCACTGTAATATCATATTTTTTCCCATTTTCATGGGTAAACTTTTCAATATACTGATCCGCGGTTTCCGCCTCTCTGGTATATACCACATGAATATTATGATAGTCAAGCACTTCTGTTGTGTGCCCCTGCACACGGTAGGCGTCAAATACCACGATAACCTGTGAATGCACCATGCCCTGGTAATTGCACAAAATATCCTGCAAGCGGCCTCTCGCCCCGTCAATATTTGACTCCGCCAGGCTTTTTAACTCCTCCCAGGCAAAAATAATATTATAGCCGTCCACCAGAAGATACTTTTCCCTGGGCGCCCCGTCTTTTCTGCTTCCCGTATATACGGTTTCCCTGGGCGGTACGGCTGTTTTATGTCCAAAACGGTTCCAGCCGTCCTTCCTGGGAAGCTCCTTATTTCTTTTATTGGCATGGAAGGTACGGGACAGAATCTCGTCAATTTCTTCCACATCAATCCACTCCCCGGCCGCCGCATTTCCCTTTTTTCCGGCATCGGCCCTTTTTATTCCTCCGGGATTTCCTTCCGCATTCCCATTGCCGTCCCCGTTTCGCCCTCCACCGGGGCTATCTGTGCCAAACACTCCATCACTTCCGTCAGCGCCCTCCTGTCCCGGCAGCAGATCATCAAACCTCCTGCATTCCAAATGCATGTAGTCGGTCACCTTGTCCCATGGCACCACAAAGCCTGCTCCATGGGCACAGAATACCGAACCGGTGGGGTTTTCCGTATCCCTCTCCGGATCATAGCCGCTCTGCTCCATAACCTCAAGCGCATTGTGGCAGGGCTCATAGCCCTTTAACGAACAAAACAGCCTGCCATAGCCCTTCGTATAGGCGATTACCTCCTTCTGGTAATCCCGCATCGTCACCACAGGGCAGACACCGGTCAATACGACCATGTCTCCTTCCGTAAATGGCGCATTGAAGCTGCCGTTCATTTTTTCAATATCCGTCATGGCCCGGCCCACCAGTTTTTCCGGCACCTCCAGCCGGAAGGCATACCAGGGCTCCAAAAGGATGCTGTGAGCCTGCATCAGTCCCTGCCGCACCGCCCGGTAGGTTGCCTGCCTGAAATCTCCGCCCTCCGTATGCTTCAGATGGGAACGCCCGGTCAGCAGCGTGATTTTCATATCCGTGATGGGAGCGCCGGTCAGCACGCCTCTGTGCTCCTTTTCCTCCAGATGGGTGAGCACAAGCCTCTGCCAGTTCCGATCCAGAATATCCTCACTACAGTCGGAGGCAAACTGCAGGCCGCTTCCCCGCTCTGCCGGCTCCAGCAGCAGATGGACCTCGGCGTAATGCCGGAGCGGTTCAAAGTGTCCCACACCTTCCACACGATCCGCAATCGTTTCCTTATATACAATGTGTCCGGCCCCGAATTCCACCGCCACGCCAAATCGATCCTGAATCAGGCTTTTCAAAATCTCAATCTGAACTTCTCCCATAACCTGGGCCTGGATTTCCTGCAGCCGCTCATCCCATACGATGTGCAGCGCAGGCTCCTCTTCCTCCAGCTGCCGCAGCCTGGGAAGAATGACCGGCACCTCACAGCCCTCCGGAAGCTTCACCTGATAAGTCAGGACAGGCTCCAGCAACGGCGCTGCGGAGGCCTGCTCCACGCCCAGCCCCTCTCCGGGACGAGTATGTCCCAGGCCTGTCACGGCACAGACCGTCCCCGCCTGCGCCTCGTTTATCAGCTCATATTTATCTCCGGAGTATATACGGATCTGGTTGACCTTCTCCTCCCAGACCTCCTGACCCGGCCGGAGCTTATCCTCCGCCCCTGCATTGGTCAGCATACTTTTTACCTTCAGGCTTCCGCCGGTTATTTTCATATAGGTCAGACGGTTTCCCTGGTCATCCCTGACGATTTTAAATATTTTGGCGCCGAATTCCTGCGGATAAACCGGCTGTACAGTATAGCGATCCAATCCGTCTAAAAACTCATCCACACCGGTCAGCTTCAACGCAGAACCATAAAAACAGGGAAAAAGCTTCCGTTCCCGGATCAGCCGTATCAGCTGTTCTTCCTCCAGCCGATCCTCTTCCAGGAACTGCTCCAGCGCCGCCTCATCGCACATGGCCGCCTGTTCATAAAACGCTTCATCCATTTCCCCGGAAAAATCCACGCAGCCCTCATCCAGCCTGTCCTTCAGTTCCTTCTGAATCGCCTCTTTGTCCGTCCCCGGCTGATCCATCTTATTTATGAAAAGAAAAACAGGGATCCCATACCGCTTCAGCAGCTGCCACAGCGTCTGCGTATGTCCCTGTACCCCGTCCGCTCCGCTGATTACCAGCACAGCGGCATCCAACACCTGAAGCGAGCGTTCCATCTCCGCAGAAAAGTCCACATGTCCCGGCGTATCCAGGAGGGATACCTCCATACTTTTCCATTTAAAATTTGCCTGTTTGGAAAATATGGTAATCCCCCTGGCTTTTTCCAGGGCATAAGTATCCAGGAAGGCATCTCCGTTATCCACCCGGCCTGGCTTTCTCAGCAGGCCGCTGCGATATAGAATGCTTTCCGATAAGGTTGTCTTTCCGGCGTCTACATGAGCAAGAATTCCTATAACTAATTTTTTCATATCTTATCCTGACTGTTGAATGAATTAGATGATTTATACTGGCTGTATAAGTTTTACAGTTATGTTCCTTTTATATTTTCATGGCCTGGCCAGTTCGCAGAGGCTGTCTGTCCAAAAGTTTCGCATCACCGCAGCACACGCGGCTTAGTCAGCATTGGAAGCGGCCGTCTTACGCCGTTTCTTTCATGAAAACGTTTTAAGTATACCATAAAATCAGGTCAAAAAACAGAGGAAGCTGTTCTTCAGATACGCTGAAATGAAGAAGCGGCTTCCCCTATTGTTATGTATGTTTCCTATTTATCCATATTTTCAGCAAAGTCTTCTATTGAAGCGGCTTTAATTGCTTCCTTCAGCCAGTTCTTCAACCGTTGCAAATCAGTCTCCTCCAGAAGCCTTCTGCGCAGTTCCTCCGGAACTGTACCAAGCTCTTCCAGTATTTCAAGAATACTTTCCGCTCTTCCTTTGACTTTTCCTGCTTTGTTGCCGTCCTCCCAGCTGTACTCCTTTTCCTTTGCTATAAAGCGTTCTTCATTGAATTCCGCCCACATTAATTCCTCCACCTCCGCTCTCTGTGTCCGCAAAATATCCGCAAGAACTCCCTCTTTCATACAGATATCCACCGCCTGCTTTACAGCTTCCTCCAGTTGTTCTCCTGCAGCAAGGCGTTCCCTGATGCGTTCCACAAACACCGCATATTCCCATAATTTCCGGCAATTGTCCATCAGCTCCCGATTATGGCCCAGATTAATATTCAGCATCAGCGCACTGCATTCCAGGGAAGGCTCCGCCGCCAGCCCTTCCGGCAAATAATAAGATTCCGACAGCTTTAAAACCATGCGATCAGGCAGCTGTGCCGTTCCATTATAAAAAACCAGATATTGAGGTAACGGCAGCATCAGCCTTCTGCTTCCATATAAATCCCCTCCGGAAGCATCCACATACTTCCTGTATATATCCGCTAAATAGAAAACACCCCGGAGCGGCATGTTGGGACAATAGGTACTCTGATGCTCATATAAATTCAGCACATCGTCAAGCAGGAAGGACAGATCATTTTTCATTCCCATATACAAGACATCATCTAACGTCGTAATCTCTAATGCCTCAGCATCCTTATACTGTGTATCTCTCACGGCATTATATAACGCTAAAAGTTCTTCCTTACTGCTGAAAATCAACCGGAATAAACGGTCCTTATAAACTCTGTTCACTTTTACGTCCAATTAATTACCTCCATTATATTAACATTTTTTCTACAATGCAATAGTAAGTTACTTATTTTTATATATATAATTACAATAAACTGATATATCAAAGAGAATCGGAAGAAATATAGATGGTTGAAGATTTTTAAAGACAAAATTCTTACTTTTATAAAATAAGTAGAAAGACATGAAAGAGTACATATTCTGTGTGAATACTCTGAAAATAAATCAACAACTACGTTTTAATTAAAGCCTTATTTAATTGTATAAACAAGTCCATTTTATAAGCCTAAACGTAATATATTGGAAAAACAGCTATACACATGATATGCTGTCTTTAATAAAACTACCGTGCCTTCATCTGAAATGAAGCAAGATCTAAAAATAATTCTGCTATTAAAGAATAATCTGCCCCTGAAATGTCGGGTAATCAATTTACAACTCAAATAAAATAATTATTGGAGGTGAGATGGTGAATATTCTTAAACAACTCGACAATGCAGTAAACTATATTGAAGCAAATCTGTGTAATGAGATTGATATGGATGAGCTTGCACGAATTGTCTGTATAACGCCAGATAGCTTTTTACGTTTTTTTAGCTATATGAGTGGTGTAACGCTGAATATGTACATACGTCGAAGACGATTGACACTTGCTGCATATGAATTACGCAGTTCAGATATCAAAATTATCGATGTTGCTGTGAAGTACGGCTACAATAGCGCCGATGCATTTGCAAAAGCGTTTGCAAAACAGCATGGCATCACTCCAACACAGGCACGCAGCCTGCATCAACAGCTAAGAGTATATCCGCCTATTTCATTTCACATTTTAATAAAAGGAGCAACAGAAATGAACTTCAGAATTATGGAAACAGCCCCCATCAGATTGCGTGGTTTACCAAAACAATTCATCGGAATTGCTGCTGACCGTTTTGAACAGGAACATATTATGTGGGCAGACGAATATGATGCTTACATGAAACAGATCAATAAAGATATTCCGGGAATATGGTATGGGATATGGGAGCGAGGAACTTATTGGATTGCGAAAAATGAAATGGAAGCTGTCCCAGCCAATACTCTCCCTTACGAAATTGCTTCCGGTACATATGCTGTTTTTTCCACAGATTGCGGCGGCTTTGCCGGAGATGAACTACCAAAACTCAGAGAATTGATTTTTGATTCATGGTTACCTGACTCAGGATATATTGAAACGCGGGATAATGAGATTGAGGTTTATTATTTATATTCTAAAAATGAAAAAAGACGTAGACATTACGAAATTTGGATACCTGTAAAAAAATCAGCTCAATCCTTATAGCTATAAAACAAACTTATATATAATATTGGGAAATGAATATATTGTTCATTTTTTAACAAACCTTTATCATGGATATTAAAAGTAAAAGAGGACGCAAGCGGATTAGTTGTTTACGTCCTCTGCCCATTAAATGTCTTAGTGTAGCATCTTATAACTTTTTACTCAGATATCTTTCTAAAGAAAAAACTCAATTTTTCTTTTCAATGCTTTTTCGCTCTTTTCACCATCAGCTGTCATTATAATAAGCAGCTCTCCTTCATAAATACCTCCTACGATTCCGCATAAGAGCATAAACTCTCCCGTTCCGCAGCGCATATCCCGGAGTTCTCCAAGCATTACTGAAAATACGCCATTTTTCCTGCCGATTCTTGTTACCGAACGCAGGCGATATTTATCATCTTCTCCCTTTTCATAAAGAAGAACCGGCCTGACAAAAAACAGTAATACGATTGCAAGAAGCAGTAAAAATACTGCTGCGCATATCACCGCCTTCAGTGTTCTCATCCAGCCGTTTTGCCCTGCGCGGCAGTTTTCAGGGTTAATACTGCATAATGGGCAGTCCGGATTATTCTTTTTGCATCTGGTAAGGCAGGTACATTCCGCCGGCTCTTCCGTTTCTTCCAGAGCAGACACTACCTTTTCGTCTGCTCCTTCGTTTCTTTCCTCCACAGTATACGTTTCTATTTCCGGCTTATCTTTCTTCGGTTTGTGCTTCCGATCCGGCTGCTTCATATTATTATCTGAATTTTCCGGTTTCTTTTTTCTTCCGGGTTCTTTTCCTGCGCCTTTTTCATCTGATAAGTCAGGTTCCAATAGTGGATTATCTGTCCCGCCATCGTCAGGCGCAGTAACAGTTTCGTTATTATCCGTTTGGCCGCCGTCCGGTGGTCCGTCTTCATTACCGCCGTTGCTGTTCCCGCCGCCTCCCTGATTTCCTCCATCGCCGCCTTCGTCCGGTATCTGCATACGCCGCAGGGTAAATGAAGCTTCCGTAATATTTTCCAGTCTGTCTCTCACATAAAAATGATAGGTGCCCGGTTCGCTGAATTCATATTCTCCGGTATCCGTCCATTCCTCGCCATCTGTTGAAAAGGCCTTTCGGGCCAATCCGCAGCCAGGGGCGCCATCCGGCTGCAAATCCTGTGCTTCCAGAATAATCCTTGCCTTACCATACAGCCATAGCTGTGGTTTCTGAGTAAAACTGAGCCTTGGGCCGGTTCTGTCAATATTAGCCACACGGATTTCCCCTGTGGCCTGATTGCCGAAGCCATCCCTCACTGCAATATGAAAGGTACCGTTCTCCTTCACCTGTAACCTTTTATCCTCCGCCCAGGTCTTCCCGCCGTCACAGGAATATTCTTTTACACCGGAACCCGGCAGGCCGGCATTATTTTTATCCGATGCATCCACAACTATGATGCATTCACGGCTCCAGCCCTCCGGTTCCAGGGACAAGGTAAATTCCGGCGGGGTCGTGTCGATATTCTGAATATCAATCGTCTGCTTTGCTATATTCCCGGTTTTATCTCTCACTGCAACCGTAACGGTACCGTTTTCCCTGATATCGATTTGGCTGCTTTTTCCCCAGGTTTTACCACCGTCAAAGGAAAACGGTTCCTCTGACAGGCCGCTTCCCGCTCCGCCATCCGGCTGGAGATCCTCGGCCTGGACTGTCACCCGGTTTACCCTGACATTAGCCGCGGTATCCCAGTCAATATGGATTTTGGGCGCCGTGTTGTCTATCGTATTAATTACCAGGCTCTTCTCCCCTTCATTGCCCAGTTTATCCCGCACCTTAATCAGATAAATACCGTTTTCCGTAAATGTATGTATGTTCTCCTTCCAGGTGGTTCCCCCGTCAAAGCTGTAACCCGCTTCAGCGATTCCGCATCCCGGATTGCCATTTTCCTGGAGGTCCTGTGCTTTTACGGTTACCTCCACACCGCCGCCGGTCCAGTCTCCGGCATAGGTAAGCTCCGTAAGCTCCGGCCCCCTTCTGTCTATATTATTGACAGCAACAGATACCTCCGCTTCCGCAGAATTGTTGTTGCTTCCGGCATTCAGCCTGCAGGTATAGGTTCCGTTGCTTTCCACAGATAATTCATTCTGTGCGGACGGAGCCCCTCCATTCCAGATAAAGCTGTCGGAGGCAACCGCAATGCTGCCTTTTATTTCATACCCTGCTTGCAGCTTCACTTCTCTTGTCCACTGCGTGGTATCCGGACGTACCGTCAATACTGCGACCTCCGCTCCCTCCGTTTCACCGCAGGACATTTCATAACCTGTCACCTCGCCTTCATGGCTGCAGTCCAGTTTTTTATCTGTATGCGTAGTGCTGTCGTAGCCTTTGAAGCCGTCCGTTCCCGGACCGTGGTGTTCTGTAAAATGTATCTGTGTGTATTGATCCGCCGCACCGCAGGCGCTGTGTTTTTTAATGACATTCTGATAGATTTCATGTACCTGTCCATGGCAGTCGCAGTGTGCATCCCCCTGCGACCAGAAGCCGCCGTTCCCATGTACGGTAACCGTACAGCTGACGGTACGGTAACATCCCTTCTCCTCGGAATGCTCATGAAACAGTTCCCGGAAGCAGCTTCCTCCGTTCTCCTCACTGCCTTCATGTCGATGGACTATGGACGCGGATACGCTGCCATCCGCTTCTTCCGCCGATATTTTAAGTCCGCCCAGGCCCGCCGTTATCAGTGCCAGACATAGAATGCCCGCCATAATCCCCAGCAAGGCTGTTTTTCTTATCGTTTGTAATCCCATAGGATACCTCCTTCATTGTTGTATAAATTGAGATTCTAAAGTCCCTTAAAGGGTTGATAAGATCCCTTAAAGGGTTGATAAATAAATCTAAGTATCAAAAGTATATTTAAGCGCCAAACCAAAAAATAAGCGCAAAAAATACACCAGAAGCTCAGTCCATAGGCATCTCTCCCTTCTTTTGTCCGACCTGTTCCGTAAAAATTGGAATTCATACCGGCTGATTCGCCATGATGCCGTCTTACATACGGCCTTTGAAATGGAAAAACGGATTACCGGGAAATGGTAACCGCCGTGAAAATACTTTATCACAAAATCATTCAGCCCGCAAGCTGTTTTATATAGCATAATCCTGCAAAAAAACAGCGGCAGGGAAAGAACTTTACTTCCGTAAAATTTCTCCCTGCCGCCGCTGCTTTTACCGCCTCACAAAGTATTTATGGCAGCTCTTCTCCTCTGCCGGTGCCTGCGTCAGCGCTTCCACATCCTGTTCTTCCGTTCCTGACCAGAGAAGCTAACCAAAGAAGCAGAATTATTCCCACAATCACAGTTGTTACAAGCGCCGCATATTCCCCAAATCCATCCCTGTTTTTTCCCCGGGCCCCGTTCAAAAACGGAATGCCGAGTACGATGGCAAAATACCAGAATACCGGTACCGCCCACTTGATTCGTCTGCGTTGGCGTCTTACCTCCCCTGCAACTATCCCCGCCATAAAATCCGCCGCCTGATAAACCAGCAGCAGCGCCATAAAATAAACCGCAATCCCAATCAGCGTATGAAGACGTTGTGCCGTCAGCCACCCGCCTCCGGCCAAAACACCCTCCAGCCGAAGCGGCAGATATATGGCTGATACAATACGGATACCATTGACAAAAACAGTAAACAGATAGGAAAATACCATGCTTCCCGCCAGCCAAATAATCTTTTTCTTTCCTGTTTTCATCCGGTGTATGCAGCCGTAAATAAGCGCTGCCATGCTCACAAGCATAAACTGGACGCCGGAACAGGAGGCGGCAATGATAAAACGCAGTTCATGATTTACATAGCCCTGCTGCGCTTCATAGGCAAAGGAAATCCCGCCCAGGCTCCCTGCCCACCGGGCCGTGGGAGCCAGAATCCATCTCAGTTCATCGCTTCCTGCCCTGCTGTAAAAAAGCTTCAGACATGAAAGCACCACAAAGCCTGCGGCATAAAATATCAGGTTTTCTTTGAGCACCGCCTTCCATCTGCTTCCTGCCATGTTAATCATCCCTTCCTGCCGTCCTTCTTCTCCTGTTCCGGGAATAGACGTTTATCCCCGCCGCAGCCGCGGCAAATGCCAGCAGAAGCATGAAGCCCGGTTCCGAACCCACGGTATAGCCTCCTATAGCCAGATCCGACACCTGCCGGGGCAGCGGTATGGGCTGTTTCACATCCGTGCTATCACCGCTTTCATTGCGGATCGTTTCCGTCACCGCGATAAAGGAGGTATAGGGTGTTATCATGCTGTAATCCAGGCCTATCTGCGTTACTTCTTTTTTTGCCGCTCCTTTCAGCTCCTCGCTGAAGCCGTAATCCGTCAGCCTCTCCACCTTTTTTCTGGCCCAGAGATAACGGATTATATTATTTTCTTCCAGCGGCTCCGCGTCTGAAACCTGAATCTCCTGCACATAATCCCTGCTGCCTGATTTTCCCGTAATCCGGATCGTCCCGGCAGGCCCTCCCTTCCATTTTCCAAACAGGACAATGGGACGCTGGGCAAAGAGGGTAGACAGTACGGAGGGTTCCACCTCATATACGTCAAAGCCTTCATAATCCACCCGGATATCCGTCAAAAGCGGATATTGGATATAGGTTCTGAATTTTTCGGCTGTTTCCGCGGCTTTCTGGTCATCGGTAACCACGAAGGCTTCTCCCATTCCGGTCTGGGCAATGCCGTCTATCAGGTACCGGTTCACGGAAGAGCCTATGCCGAAGGAGAAAAAGCTGGCCGCACCCGCATTCTTGTTTATCAGATCAAAAATTTCTTTTTCCTCCGCAATATAACCGTCTGTGATAACTACAATGCTGCGTGATACCTCCTTTTCCGCCGGAATAGCCAGTGCATTTTCCAGCGCGGGCACCAGCTCCGTCCCGCCGCCACCTTCCTGGGCATCAATCAGCGCCGTCGCCTTCCCGATGTTCTCAACGGTTGCCGGAACCGACACCGGCGACATCTGTAGCGAGGCGACGGAAAACAATATCAGGTTAAAACGGTCCGTTTCCCGCAGGTTTGTTACCAGATCCCTGATAAGCTTCTTGGCAGTATCCAGGGGATATCCATACATGGAGCCTGACACATCCAGTACGAAAATGTATTCCCTGGGCGTAATGTCCTCTATCTGATAGCGTTCCGGCGGCTGCACCATCAGCATGAAAAAGTTTTCCTTCTCCCCTTTTCCCAGCGTCAGACCACAGTTCACCTGATTCCCTGTCAGCTTATAATCCAGGATAAAATCCCTGTCCCCGGCAAACTCCGCCGGATTGGAAAGCGTCACCTGTGCCGCCGTATCACCGGTCCATGCCACATCCACGGCATGGGAGCTGCAGGTCAGCTCCGAAATCGGGACCCCCGCGGACAGATTGACGGTAATATTGTACCTTTCTGATGGTTCTTCCCCTGCCTTTAGAAAAGGACTGGCTATCCAACCGTCCGTTTCCATGGTTTTGGGTACATGGGGACTGGAATAACGCGGCCCGGCAACCGTTGGAAAAACAAACTGATACGTCCCCTCGGAAGGAACGATCAGCTCCGTATAATGCAGTTCTATCCGTATGGTATCCCCCGGCATTACATTGGCCACATCCATGGTAAATACATTGGGCCGCTGCTCCTCCAGCAAAGAAGCGCTTTTCCCTTCGCTTTTCGCCTGCTCATATTCCTGCTTTGCTTCCTGCTTTTCTTTGATTTTGGCAGTGATTACCTCATTCCCAATCTGCATCGTCATCCCATGGACGGTCACTCTTGTGGAAGCCGGAAAAACATAGCTTGCATTGATGGGGATCTCTCCCTCGTTTGTATAGGTCTGAGTCACAAAGGTTTCCGCAATAACACCGTTGATATTGGTCACCACCTCCGTTTTCTTCAACGGAAAGCTGTCCGCCGACGCCTCCGTCCCTTCAATAAGAAAATATGGGGCGAGGGTAGTGTCACCCTCCCCGTCTGTTCCCGCTGCATGAACCGTCATGGAACAGGTTGTCAAAATAAGCATTGTAAAAATAATTCCCAGCCAGTTTCCTTTATTTTTCATCTGTGCTCTCCTCTGCGCGCTGCGCTTTTAACAGTTTCTAACCCTCACTTCGTACATGCCGGAACCAAATAGATCGTGTATACCTACGCATCCGGCATATACGAAGTCAGGATTATAATAATAAATTACAGCGCACAGGCATCAAATCTGCATCAAAGATGCATCAAATCTGTATCATGCGGAAATCTGCCTGACATCCCGCCCTTTTGCCAAACCTTCCGTAAATAAAAAAATACCCCGGGCTGCAGGGCCTTTTCCGGTAAAGGAATGTCCGCCGCAGTAAATCCGGGATATTTTTTCCTGTCCTGCGGCTGTTTAAGAAAAAACCGCCGCAGGATTCATTTTTCAGTTTATTCAGGCCGTCCTGCCCGCATATCCGGCAAATAACTACCTGATATCATACCACCTGATACTTCGCCACATAAACAGGGAAGCTGTCCGTTCCCTTGATTTCCTTATCGGCAGTGATGGTCACATTCTTATCCGAAATAATGTATTCCACATTCACTCCCGGTTCAATCACGGTATCCTGCATCAGCACACAGTTCTTTACCTTTGCGCCCTTTCCTACCCTGACGCCACGGAAGAGAACGCTGTTTTCCACTTCCCCTTCTATGATACAGCCGTCAGCGGCCATAATATTTTTCGCCTTCGCTCCTTTTATATAGCGGGTCGGGTTGTCGTCACGGATTTTGGTGTAAATATGGTTGCCGCCGAAGAGCGCGTCCAGGTTTTCCTCGTCCAGAAGCTTCATATTTTCATCGAAATAGCTCTTAATACTGCTGATACGCGCAATATAACCGCCGAACTTATAGCCGCGCACATTCAGCTTATCCAGCTGGGGCGCCAGGATATCCCGCTCAAAATACACATAGCCCCTGACAAACGCGGCGGAGATCTGGCTGATCAGCAGCTCCCTTTCAATAATATAAATATTCAGGGACAGGTTCTGAATCCCCGGCTCCTCCGGATTGATCTGGATTTCCCTGACACGTCCGTCCTCGATATCCAGGGTATAGTACAGATCCTTATTCACATCGAAGGGTTTGATCAGCCCCTCCGGAATTTCCTCCTGGGCATAGGCCAGGGTCACATCGGCGCCGCTTTCAATATGGGCATTCAGCATGGCCTTGAAATCAAAATTGGCGGCCAGGTTAGCCTCGGACATAATCACGTATTTTTCCTTCTGATCCTTCAGAAAGTCCAGAATGCTTGCCAGCGCCTCCACACGTCCGTTGTAGACCTTCACCGTTTTTTCCGCAAAGGGGGGAACGATGTTCAGCCCGCCGTTTTTACGGGTCAGATCCCATTCACGCCCGGAACCCAGATGGTCCATAAGAGAATGGTAATTCTTGCGGACAATCACGGAAATGTTGTCAATTCCGGCATTGACCATGCTGGACAACACAAAATCAACCATCCGGTAACGCCCTGCAAAGGGAATGGAGGCCATCAGACGCTCCGCAACCAGTTCAGGTACCAGGGAATCATAGCTGTTGGGAAAAATGATGCCGAGTGCATTTGCATTGGAGTTTACCATTCTACTTCACCGTCCTTTACATTATGATCGATCATGGCATTGGGGCCTATCTTGGCGCCGTCGCCGATATACACACCTGCCCCCACCGTGGCCACGCCGTTTTCCGCGCCCTCAGGCATGGCGCCCACTTCGGCATTTTCACCGATAACCACATTTTCCGCAATGATGCAGTGCTTAACCACCGCGCCCGCCTTGATCACCGTGCCGCCCATAACCACCGCATCCTCCACATCTGCGCCAGGCTCCACAATAACGCCGGCAAACAGGACCGAATGCTTCACATGGCCGCCGATACGGCAGCCGTCCGTAATCATGGAATTCTCCACCTCAGCCTCGGAAGAAATCTTGTGGCCGGTCATACCGCTGTTCCTGCTGTATATTTTCCAGTTATCGTCAAACAGGTTGATTCCGCTGTGCTCCGGATCCAGGACCTCCATATTGGCTTCCCATAAAGAGGCGATGGTTCCCACATCCTTCCAGTATCCGCTGAAATGATAAGCATACATCTCACGGCCATCGCGCAGCAGGCTGGGAATAATGTTGTTGCCGAAGTCATTCTCCGATTCCGGATCCGCCTCATCCTCTATGAGATACCTCTTGAGCACGTCCCAGTTGAAAATATAGATACCCATGGAAGCCAGGTTGGATTTGGGATTCTTCGGTTTCTCCTGGAATTCGGTGATCTTATCGTTCTCATCCGCCACCATCAGACCGAAGCGGGAAGCCTCCTCCCAGGGCACTTCCATGACAGCTACGCTGAATTCCGCGCCCTTTTCCTTATGGAACCTCAGGAAATCACTGTAATCCTGCTTGCATATCTGATCTCCTGAAAGAATAATCACATATTCCGGATTATAGCGTTCAATAAAAGGAATGTTTTGATAAATCGCATTGGCAGTTCCCTTGTACCAGTCCGATCCGGATGCCTTCTGGTAAGGCGGCAGGACATGCACTCCGCCGTAAAGACGGTCCAAATCCCATGGCTGACCGTTTCCTATGTACTCGTTGAGCACCATGGGCTGATACTGGGTCAGGATTCCCACCGTATCAATACCGGAATTCACGCAGTTGGATAACGGGAAATCGATGATACGGTATTTTCCGCCAAAAGGAACTGCAGGTTTGGCCAGCTTCTGCGTCAGGGCATACAATCGGGAGCCCTGGCCGCCGGCAAGAAGCATCGCAATCATTTCTTTTGCCATAAATGTTTCCCCCTGTTTTCTAATTTCTTATGTTAAAATTGTACCACATAATGACAATTACCGACAGCCTTTTGTGCAATTTAAGCAAAAATTTTTAGCTGTTTTTCGACCGTACATTTACAATTCCAGCCCGGGGTGTTATTCTTTTCGTAAGAAAAGGAATTCTGCGGCGCAGAATATGGGTAAACTTACAGATGGCAATCAACAAAGCGATGCGCACCGTCCTCAAGGCGCTGTCCTACGGCGACATTAACGTACAGTCCTCCAGGGCTTTTGCCAATATCAAGGCAATCGATCCGCTGAAGCGTTTTTACAGGACCATAGACACGAAGATCTACAATGGAGACTATGAGGTTCCCACCCGCATCTATCTGCCCGGCGAAGAGCTTCCTTCCCGGAACGGAATGGAGGGGAATACCCTCCCGGTGCTCCTGTTCCTGCACGGAGGCGGCTGGATCACGGAAAGTGTGGATACCTATGACCGGGTCTGCGCGGGGCTTGCCAGGGACACGGGGCACGCGGTAGTTTCCGTAGGCTACCGGCTGGCGCCGGAATTCCGCTTCCCTGCGGGGCTTGAGGACTGCTACGCTGTGGCGCGGGCGATTTATAAGAACCGTTTTCTGCTCAATGTGGATCCGTCCCGCATCACCCTCATCGGCGACAGCGCCGGCGGCAACCTGGCGGCAGCCCTCTCCCTGATGGCCAGGGACAGGGGCGAATTCATGCCGCAGCAGCAGATCCTGATCTACCCCGCCGTAAACAGCGATTACTCGGAAGCCTCCCCTTTCCCCTCCGTGCAGGAAAACGGAACTGATTTCCTGCTTACCAGGCAGAAGCTCTGCCAGTATCTGGAATATTACCAGGGTACGGAGGCCGACCGGCTGAATCCTTATTTTGCCCCCATCCTTGCACAGGATCTGTCCCGTCAGCCCCGGACGCTGATACTTACGGCCCAGTTCGATCCCCTGCGGGATGAAGGGGAAGCCTACGGGGAACGGCTCCGGGAAGCCGGAAATGAAGTGGAAATCCACAGAATCAAGGATGCGCTGCATGGTTTTTTCGCCCTTGGCATCAAATATTACCACGTACAGGAAAGCTTCACCCTCATCAATCAATTTCTGAAGGAGAATGATAACAGTGTTTGGCAACAAACGAGCTCATTGGAGAAAGCTGGACAATGCAGCCAAGATATTTCCGGCGACCAGCAATAAAAAAGATACGCGGGTTTTCCGCTTTTACTGTGAATTAAAGGAGCCTGTGGAAGGTAAAGCCCTGCAGGCGGCCCTGGATAAAACCATGGAAAAATATCCGGTTTTCCTGTCCGTCATGCGCAAAGGCCTGTTCTGGTATTATCTTGAGAAAAGTGAATTGAAGCCGGTGGTAAAGGAGGAATCCGAGCCGCCCTGCCTGAATCTGTATATCAGAGACAGAAAGACCCTTCTTTTTCAGGTAAATTACTATAAAACCCGGATTAATTTCGAAGTGTTCCATGCGCTCACGGACGGCACCGGCGCCATACAGTTTCTCAAGGAGCTGGTAAAAAACTATCTTCTCATCCGGCATGAGGCCGACGGCCTTCCCGACGTTTCTTTTACCGAAGAGGATATGACCCTGCAGGATCAGGAATCCGACGGCTTCGCAAAGTATTATAAGAAGCCCAAAAAAGGCTCGGGGAAAAAAGTGCATTCCTTCCAGCTGTCCGGCGCGCGGGCGGGCTATGGGAGCCTGAACATTACGGAGGGGCTGGTTTCCTGCCGGGCGCTCCTTGGCAAGGCTAAGGAATACGGCGTTTCCATGACCGTCTTCCTCACCGCGGTCTTCCTTTGTGCGATTCACGAGGAAATGAGCCGGCGGCAGCGCAAAAAGCCTGTCGTGCTCATGGTTCCTGTGAACCTCCGGAAATATTTCCCCTCCTCTTCCATGCTGAACTTTTTCGGATGGATCGAACCAGGCTATCTTTTCCCGGAGGAGGAATATTCCTTTGGGGATGTGGTGGAAAGCGTAAAAGCATATTTTAAGGAAGAGCTGACAAAGGATCGCCTGGGCCAGCGCATGAGCAGCCTGATGAGCCTGGAGCAAAACCCGCTGCTGCGCATTGCCCCTCTGGAAATTAAAAATCTGGGGATGCAGTTGGGAGTACAGCTTGCCAAAGATGACGTAACGGCCATTTTTTCCAATCTGGGCGTGGTTTCCCTCCCCCGGGAATACGTTCCCTACATCCGCAGGTTCGGCGTATTTACCAGTACGCCGAAAATAGAGCTGAGCATGTGTTCCTTTGAGGACGACCTGGTTCTCAGCTTTGCCTCCTGCTTTCAGGATCAGAATATTGAACGGAATTTTTTCCGGATTCTCAAAGGCTTCGGCCTGGAGGCTGAACTGTTGGAGGACCGTTTCCCCGCCAAAAAAACGCCGGAATATAAAGGCCTGCGTTTTTTCCAGTGGTTTTCCTTCTCCTGCATCGCCGCTGCCTGCGCAGCGGTAATGGTGAATCTGATTTTCACGCCCTCCCTGCGCTGGTCCGTCTATGTCATCGGCGGCGCCCTGAGCATGTGGCTCGCGCTTGCCCTGGGCTTTTTCAAACGGCATAACCTGCTGAAAAACGCCGTCTGGCAGATGCTTCTCCTGCCTGCCGTATGTGTGATCTGGGATCTGTGCACAGGCTGGCACGGCTGGTCCATTGACTATGTGCTTCCTGCGGTCTGCATGCTTATCCAGCTTTCCATGCTGATTATCACAAAGGTGCAGAAGCTGCCGGTGCAGGAATATATGATCTATTACATTTTAGCCGGCCTTATCGGCCTGCTTCCCGCCCTGCTGCTGGCGCTGGGCGCAGCGCAGGTGGTATATCTCTCCGTGCTCTGCGGCGGCATCAGCTTCCTGATGCTTACCGGCCTGCTGATCTTTAAAAGCAGGGATATGTTTACGGAATTATACAAAAAGCTGCACTTTTAGGCCTGCTCCTTCAGGCTGTTTTGTGATGGAAGGCCATATATGGCATATCCAACCGCCATGTACACAGGGGCAAATTACTGCCGGGAAACAGAGTCCTTCCCTTCGCCCGATAAAAATAATGCCTCCGGACACCAGCTGTCCGGAGGCATTATTTTTCGTCGCAATATTTTATCTTTTTGTATTAAAAGCACAAAATTTTATCTTTTGTTCTGTTTTCTTCCTAACATTTTCCTGAGGAAGGGTTCTCCCTTCACAAATATCTGTCCGAAGTTCTCACAGTTGTAAAAACGCTCTGTGGTCACCCATTCCGGGTACGTGTTTTCCTGCTTAACAATCAGGGAATTGTCTGTGATATCAAAGCTGAATGCGTTCATAACATAACCTCCTCCGGTACGTCTGCTTACGTTCCTTTTCAATTACAATATATAATTATATGGACTTTTCGTCCATAATCTGGTAGTCTGAAAAAAACGGCATGTTTATGTACTATCAGTACATATTTTGAGGTTCTGGCTGCATTTACATCAAAGCATGGGGGAAATTGTATGGCAATCCGGTTCTGGGAAATTTACGAAGAGACAAAAGAGAAGTATAAGCTGCGCATTTTAGCTGGAAAAAATGGGATGGACAACGTAATCGGCTGGGTGCACATGCTTGAGGATGAAACGATAATCAACCGTTTCAGCGGAGAGGAGCTGGCTGTCACCACCGGAATGAAGGCCCGGATTGACGGCTGGCTGCTTCATCTGGTCGCTTCCATGAAAAAGGCGGAAAGTGCCGGCATCATCATCAACACGGGAATGTATCTCAAGCAGGTGCCCCGGGATGTTATCGACTGGTGCGAAGCGCACAATTTTCCCCTTCTTGAAATGCCCTGGGAAATCTCCATCACCGAGCTGACCCAGGATTACTGCATGCGCATCATGCAGCAGGTGAGGAAAGAGGAACAATACGGAATCATGTTTGAACGGCTTCTCAAGGGTAAGGATGTCCCTGATGACTTCCTGGAGGAAATCGGGATACGCTACCATCTGGACGGCACCTTCCGGCTTTTCTATATGCAGCCCCAGTATACGGCGGAGGAAAAGGTCCTGTTCCGCCAGGCCGCGCTGAAGCTGGAGAACGTGTTCGGCCTGTGGCAGAACGGGACGAAAATCCGCTATCCCTATTTTCTCATGGACGTTAAGGAATACTACGTCCTGGCCGTCAATGATTTCCCGGAGGAATCCGTGGCGGAACTGACCTCACAGATCCGGACCATTTTTTCCTATTTCTTTGAAAGGAAGCAGCTTTGCCTGGGAATTGGCCCGGAATGCCACGGCATACGGAACCTGAGCCGCGCGCTGGGCCGCGCGCGTATTGCGGCCCAGATGGCTCTGCGCATGGAAAAGGATGTGGTTGACTTTGATCAGATGGGCTTTTTCGGCATCCTCTTTTCCTCCGACGATCCGGAGATTTTAAAGGACTATGCCGACAGGCTGCTTGGCCCCCTGGAGGAATATGACAGGCTTCATCATTCCGGCAGCGGCGAAACCATCGGCTATGTGGAAACCCTGCGCAGCTATATCGCAAATGACCGTAGCCTGATCGGGGTTTCCAGGGACACCTACACCCACCGCAACACGGTAAATTACCGGATCCAGAACATAAAAAGGCTTCTGGACAATGAGCTGAAAACTACTGCCGATCTTTTTCCCTATCAGGTTGCTTTTTGTATCCGGGATATGAAATTATAGCGTACGGATCACTTTGCAGGGATTTCCAACGGCCAGGCTCCTGGGCGGTATGTCCTTTGTGACAACACTGCCCGCTCCGATTACGCTGTCCGCTCCGATTGTTACGCCCGGCAGTATAATGGCCCCGGTGCAAATCCAGACGTTGTCGCCTATCGTAACCGGATGTGTGTATTCCAGCCCGGCCACCCGCTGCTCTACATCCATTGCGTGCTCTTCCGTTACAATGCACACATCCGGCGCGATAAATACGTTGTCGCCAATCGTAATCTTACCGCTGTCCATAAGCTTACCGTTTACATTCATGAAAAAATTTTTGCCTACCGTAGTATTATAACCATATGTACAAAAAAGCGGCTGCTCCACGACACAGTTTTCCCCCGCTTTGCCCAGCAGGCCGCGTATGGCTTCCTGCCGCGCCTCAAGATCCAGCGGATGCAGATTGTTGTACTCGTACAGCTTTTTTACAGTCACTGCACGGTCAGCCACAAGCTCGGGGTCGCCGGGCTGATACAACAGGCCTGCATATGATTTTTCTTTTTCCGTCATTTTGCTCCTATCCGCGCTTCGACGCGCCTGTAGATTATGTTGCCTGAAGGTTGGGCGATTGAAGCATACTTCTTTCTATACCTTCCTATTATAAATATTTGGCAGCTGCGCTTTCAGTATACTACAGATGCTTCATGAATGGCAGGGCCATTCATGGAGATGTGCTGTCCTGAACAGTTGTAATATGCTTTTCTATTTTCTGCGCACCGGAATCCACAGCTCGCAGAACAGTCCCGGTTCCCCGTTTTCATAGTAAACCTCGTAATCTGTAGCGTCTACGGCCTCATAGCCCATCTGCGGTACAAATTCCTTATAGAATTTACCCCACATTTCACTGATGCTGCTGCCGTCCTCACCGAAGCACTTGAAAACCACATAGGTCTGCGGCTCCTCTTCCCATATCTGGTACCCGGCTGCGGTCAGACTGCTTTCCTCCCAGGCACCGGTATCCTCGTCCAGAGCAATGCCGATTCCGTAACGGAAGGTTGTTTCATTTTCCTTTTTGGGGCTGCACAGGCCGTAAAGATCCTTTTTCCCCTCCGGGCGCAGGCTCCTCAGGGGTTCCACCAGTTTTTTTACGTAGCATTCCGTCCAGAAATCAGGTATCTCATGATTTTCCTCATCATTGATAATTTCATTGCTGAACTCCCTGACCAGCGCAATAAATTTTTGCGACTTCATTTCTTCCATTCTGTAATCCATAACCAAACCGCCTTCCAATGTTATTTTTATAACCAGCGGATTAAACAGACGAAGCTGCGTTCCCTTTATCCTTGCCATTTTCGGCGATACTCCATGGAACCTGGTAAAGGCCTTGGAAAAGCTTTCCGGCGAATCATAACCATATTTATAGGCGGCATCAATAACCTTTTGCCCTGTGGCAAGCAGGTCCTGTCCGGCCAGCGACAGCCTGCGGTTCCGAATATATTCGTTGGCTGTCATACCCGCCATGAAGCTGAAGGTCCGGTGGAAATTATAGCCCGACATGTTAACCTGCCCGGCAACATCCTCATAATTGATTTTTTCCAGCATGTGCGCTTCCATATAATCGATCGCCTTCTGTAATAATGTTGTCCACTCCATCTGCTCTCTCCTTTGATTATGTTTATATTATAAGGAAGGCTGCTGTTTATTTCCGGGTATCGTTTGCCTGATTTTGTCCGGTTTCCGGGTCCGCCTGATTTTTAACCTGCCGTTTCCTTTTCCAGCCAGTTTTCCCGGGTAATGCGCTCCGTCAGGACACGGCGCACCTTTGCTACAAAAACCTGCATATCCCCTTCACACAGATAGGGATATTCCCGATCCAGGTCTTCGTGAGGCTCTCTGTAAAAACCTGTAATATAAATTCTGCGTCTGTCAAAAGCATCCCCGGCGAACTCCTCCATAAAACAGTTCTGAAAACCAACCGCATTTTCATACTCCAGGAACGGTTGGAAATCAGGGTGGTTTCTGATAAAAAGATGGTCCAGATCGTACCAGTCCTTTTTGAAGGTCCATATGGCTTCCATCCTGTCCCTGTCGTAAAGTTCCCGGTACTTTTCTATCGTTGGATATACCACTTCATCGCGCCACAGCTCATCCGTAAGCAGGTGCACATAGTATCCAAGGAAAAAGGATTTCGCCTTTTCTCCATAGGCAGCCCATTTTTCCCCGGTCATATATTTATTCAGGAATTTAGGGATATCAATCTCTCCGTCCGTTTTAAAATGCGAGGTATTGGTATCCGGTGTGAAAACCGACCAGTCCTCATTGGGCACGCCGCTGTCCGGAGCGATATTACCCACAATAAACTCCTGCCGTTCCAGCCTGGGAAATACTTCAAGCATCTGCTCTGCAACTCTTAAATGAACCATCCATGTAGCCATTATTTTTCTCCTCCTGTTTTTATGGTAATCATTCCGCTGCCGGGTCTTCCACAATTCCTATAAATATAGGAAGATCCGTTTCCTTATCTACAATGGCATAAAGAAAGGGGCGGTCCAGAATCACATTTTCAGTCACCGTATATGCTCCTCCGGCCTCCATTTCCACTACCGTGGCCGCCCCGGCTTTTGTCCCCAGCTCGTCCACTTCAATATACGTCTTGTGAAGTATGCGGCTGATGCTGATATTCCCGCCTTCACAGCTGCCGATTCCTGAAAAATCAGCAAGACCGGAATCAAAGGCCAGCGGCATTCCCATTCCTGCCAGGGTATCCGACAGCTCCAGGCTCGATTCTCCCTTAAATTTGGGAAGCGCGGTTTCCACCGCCGCTTCTTCAGGGCTGGTAAACATATTCCGCAGGGCTTCCCCATCCAGCTGCCTGATATATTCCTGCAAAGTCCATCCTTCCTCCGGGAGAATCGCTGCAAAGTAGTATCCTGATGCATAGGGCCTGCAAAAACCAACGGCGTGTTCTCCCTTCAAAAATACGGATTCCATGGAATACATCATGGGAACCTCGCTTTCGCTGCCGTCCTCCCGCGTGAAAGTCCCTTTCCCCACCTGACTGGATTGATAGGGTTTTTCCCATTTTGCATCGAATGCCGCAGCATTTACAAGATACATGATGGCTTCCCTGGGAATTCTGTCAAGGATGTCCTTTACCATTCCGTCCGTATTCTGTTCCACCCATTGATTCAGCGCCTTGCAGGCGGCTTCATCGAAGGGAGCGCCATAAACTGACGCCCCGGATTCCAACGCATTTCGTTTCAGGAACTCAGCATCCGGCTGAAACTGTTCATTTTCCGTGTTGATCCAGACCGAATTGGCCAGCTTCATTTCGGCGCCGTCCGCACTTGGCAGGCCTTCCGCCCAGGAAAGCAGCTGTTTTCTCCCCTGCTCCGGCTCCATTCCCGGATACATGGTCATGCCCATCTGCTCCAATGTCCCTGAGCCTGCCCCAATTCGCGTCATTTCCAACGCCTGAAGGACGGAAATGGGTGAAATCATGATATTGCGAGTTCTATCAGCCTGCGCGGCGTCGGCAGCTTCTCCGCTGATTTCTGCATCGATGGTTTCTTCCTCGTTGTTTTGTATATCGTTGGTTTGTACCTCGCTGTTTACGGCATCCCTGAGCAGCCCAAGAGAAAATTCACAGTAAGCCCGGGCGAAATCTTCTCCGATCTCTACGGTTTCATTTTTTCTGCTTCCGCTGCGGTATTCCTTTGTCAAATCCATGGTTGATGCAGGCAGCTGTGAGGCTTTGCCGCAGGCGGGAACTGCCGCTGCAACAAGGGACAGCAGCAAAAGGAGAACCGGCAGTCTTTGTGTTCCGGAACATTTGATATGTTTTTTCAGCAGAAATGTTTTTTTATGGTTTGCTGGAGATTTTCTTTTCATCATTCCTCCCATCTGCGCATAAATGCGCGGGTGTTTCTTGTTATGTACTCATCCGGCCGGGCTGTATTACTATTTTAAAGAAAGACGCATTATCCGATTAGCCGGAAAATCCGTCCTGATTTCTTCTCTTTTTTATTTTACCATAAACAAACTTTTTTGCATTTTTTATTGGGAATATTAATACAAAATTAAAAGAATCATAAGTTGTGCTAAGCTTTTGCCTCCATCGACGGCAAGTGTTCCACAAACCGTCTGTACATCCTGTAAAAATGAGCCCTATTGGAAAATCCGCAGGCTTCGGCCGCCTGCATGCGCTGCCTCCCTTTATCCTCTATTCTATGCCCTCCGTTCTCCCCCCGCATCCCGGCTCCGGAAGTGTATATGCTTCATGCAGATGCGCCATAATCTGCAGTAGTACCCCCTTCGGCGCCAGCCAGCCGTATTTTTCATCCAATTCCCTGATCCGGATTGTAGCTTGCATCAGGCGTTTCATATTCTCATCACCGTTTTTTCTCTGACAGGAAAACCAGAGCTTGGCTTCCCCCCCGCTTTCTTCAAAAGCGGCGGTTCCAGAATCAGGTATTCATATTCCAGGCAGTCCGATTCCGTCTGCGCGCGGTGCAGCTGTCCTGCGTTAATGATAACCGCAGTGCCTTTTGTCAGCTCAAATCTGAGCCATCACAGAAAACACAGCCGACTCCGCCCGTGCCGTATAAAATCTCTATGCCTTCATGCCAGTGCAGAAAATTATCCTGGTCCGTTTTCCGCACCTCGTAATGCCGGAATATGGCCGGCAGCTTCGGCTACAGCAGACCGGCATGTTCCTCGTAATATCCTCTGTCGTACATTCTTTTTCTCCTTTTCGTTCTGCTTATTCGGGTCTTGATCTTTTTTCTTCTGATTATTCAGGTTTTGGTCAATTTTCTTCTTTCCCTTGTGTTTTTTCAGGTCCTGGTCTTTTTATTTTCCCTCTGTTTATCCAGGCTTGGCCCTCCTGTGCGGTGTTTCTTTTTTTAATAAATATTTATTCGAAATATAAAAAATAAATGCTTTTAATTCATAATGTATTCAAGATAACTCTTTTCTATATTCAGAAGCAGTTTTCCAAAGAAGATCATTAAATATCAATCTATAGAAATCGAGAATACTAACTTCTACACAATTACAGGAAAGTCAAAAAGATATATTGACATTCGCAAAACGATAATATAAAATAATAAATAATATAAAACAAAAATATTCAATAGCTTTCAACAACAAAGGAGGGTTTATGAACAAGCACAATATTACAAGAGATGAATTATGTTCTATGTTTGACCACACTAATTTAAAGCCTTATGCCGACTATTCCATGTTCCAACTGCTCTGCAAAGAAGCTGCAGAAAATCATTTCGCCATGGTCGCCATCAATTCAGCTCCGGTAGCCTTATGCAAAAATCTGCTTCAGGGAAGCAACGTCCATGTAGGAGCTGCTATTTCCTTTCCTCTTGGACAAACTACTATAGAAACAAAAGTGTTTGAAACAAAGCAGGCAATTACACAAGGAGCGGATGAAATTGATTATGTAATCAATATCAGTGAATTAAAAAACAGAAATTATGACTACATCAGGAGAGAAATGGAATCCATTGTCACTGTCTGCCGCAAGCATCAGGTACTTTCAAAAGTAATTTTTGAAAATTGTTACTTGACAAAGGACGAGATAGTCACTGTTTCTAATATTGCACGGGAAATTCTGCCCGACTTCGTCAAAACAAGTACCGGTTTTGGTCCTACCGGCGCAACCTATGAAGATGTCAAACTGATGAAAGATATTGTAGGGAATACAGTTAAAGTAAAAGCAGCCGGAGGAATTCGTTCCTGGGAAACCTGCCAAGCCATGATCGAAGCCGGAGCAGAGCGCATTGGTACAAGCAGCAGTCTGAAAATCCTCAAAGAATTTGATGCTGCAAATCAATCTAGCGCTTTTTAAATTTTGATTTCATTTACGTAATTAATTAAGGTCAAGTGGACTTTTATCAGTTCTCTTGACCTTAATTAATTATAAAAAAGAAAGGATTGATGACACATACTCATCAAATCCTTCTCTCTTCCGCCCCTTTGTTTTCCATAACCTATCAGGCAAGTTCTACTTTTATTCCCTTCATTCTTGCATTCTCTACAAATACCTCATCCGCTCCGCTATCCGTAATAATTACATCGGCTTCATCCAAGTCCGCAAATTTTGCAAAAGAAACAAAATTGATTTTATCCCTGTCCGCCAAAACAATTACCTGTTTTGCATTGTTCATCAACACCCGTTTGATTGTTCCCGTTTCAAATTTAGGGGTGCTCATGCCCTTCTCACAGTGAATCCCGTTCACTGCAATAAAAGCAACATCTACATTCAGATCTTTCAACGCATTCTGGGCAAGATCTCCTATCGTATAATGAAATCCCTTCCGAAGCTGTCCTCCAGCAATAATTACACTCACATCCGTACTGTTATCCAAACATGATGCAATATTCAGATCATGCGTTACAACTGTAAGTTCCCGAAAGGGTGCAAGAAGCTTTGCTACCTCCAGACAGGTAGTTCCTGCATCTAATGCAATGGAAGCTCCCTCTTTAATATACTTAAGCGCTGCCCTGGCAATTGCTTTTTTCTGTTCTACACGGATCACTTCTTTCTCTATTGTATTTAACTCATAGTTAACACTTGACTTCTGCAGTGCGCCGCCATGTGTTCTTTCAAGCAATCCATACTCTGCAAGTTCACGAAGATCATTTCTTATAGTTGCAGAGGAAACCGAGAATCTTTCACACAATTCGTTAACCGTGGCTTTGGTATTGCGGTTTACAAAATCTACTATCATTTTCTTTCGTTCTTCAGCAAAAATACCATCGTCTCCAGTTATACCCATATCAAAAACCCTCCGTTTCCTGTCGCTTTTTATCACTGCTTTTAATTTATCATAGCAGGTAATATTTTACAATAAAAACATATTATACATCTTATTTCGAAGCACCCTGTATCGTTCTTTCAATGGCTGATAAAAAAGGAACCTCTCTTCATCCGGCCTAAACTCTTTTTTGGTCTGGATACAACGGGCGGCAATTTTATCCTCTTTCTCAAATATCCCCAGCCCCTTTCCAGCTAGAATCGCAGTTCCCCATAAGGCATTATCCTCCCGATCCACTGTTTGGAATGTTCTTCCGGTTACATCAGCCAGTATTTGTGCCCAAAGCTCTGATCTGGCCCCGCCTCCAATTAGCTTGCACGCTTTTTTCTGATATTCAGGATAATTCCGTTCAATACTGTCAATCGTAAGTGCAAGCTCAAAAGAAAAACTTTCTAAAAGTGCCCTGTAAAAATGTTCCTTTCTATGCGTCCAGTCATGACCTATCCACATACCTTTCATATCTCCATTAAATGGCATAGCGCTTCCGCCAAGAAGTCCAACTGCCATCAGGCCGTCACACCCGGGAGATACTTTCTCTGCTTTTTCATCCATGGCCTGAAAACCGCTGATATCCTCCGGATTCGTAAAATTATCGAGAAACCACTTTAAGGTAATTCCTGAACCGGGAATATACTTATGTGCAACTCTTTTACACCCATCTGCCATGATAAGCCCATCATAATTTCCTGAATTTGTATCCGGGCGGTAATCATTTACAATACAGCTGAAACCTCCATATGAAGCGGCTTCAAATATCATGTCCCCTGTTTCTGTTACTGATGCCCCTACACAGCCTGCTATTTTATCTCCTGCACCGGCTATCAAAGGTATTCCTGCAGTTAATCCAAGTATCTTTGCCATATTTTTCTCAAGAAAACCGCACACCTGTGTTGAGGTAACAATCTTTGGCAGCTTTTCTTCGACTTCCAGTTCTCTGCATATATCTGATGCCCAATTCCCCGTATTTACATCCGCCAGGCCACTCCAGGTAATCATTGAAACATCTATAACAGCTTCCTCGGGCCTTACTCCTCCCAGTCTGCCCAGACAATATCCATTCAGCATCAGATACTTGACTATTTTACCGGACTCTACAGGAAATACATTCTGAAACCATTCGATTTTTGGCGCCATTAATGGTGCATTCGTTCCTCCTATAGCTAAAAAATCGCTCCCGTACTTTTCCAGCTGCTTTCTTGCATAGGGTACATAGCGGGTATCTAAGGAACATGACCATCCTGTTACATCCTTCCATTCCCTGTCAATTCCCATAACTCCTGCCATCTGACCGGTAAAAGATATTGCTTCCACCCTGCCCAGTCCCTCAGATACCTTTCTTACCGCTTCTGACATACAAGTCAATGCCGTTTCAAACAACGCCTCGCCTTTTTGAACAAAAATTCCTGTTTCAGGTTGTAAACTGGCAGTCTTCTTTACTTCACAAGCAATGCAGTTCCCGGATATATCATAAATTCCGGACTTAATGAAGCTTGTTCCCAAATCCACTGCCAACAAAAGTGTTTTTTCCAAGCTTGCTCCCATCTGTGCCTTCAAGTGCACGTATCAAAAAAGATTATGCGAAAACTTTTTACGGCTTAACTCATTCACATACATATTACATTTTTCAAACCATCTGCTGCACATGCATAATTAAAACCTTCCTGAATTTCCTCCAGCTTGAATCTTCTTGTAATCAGCTTGCTTACATCAAGCAACCCTGTTTCCACAAATTCAAGCGCTTCCTTAAACTGAAACAAACTTGCTCTTGTCGTGCCGGTTACAGACAACTGTTTATAATGAATTAAATTTGTATTTAGTTCCACTTGTTTTTTTCCTTCAGGAAGACCTCCGAAAAAGCATATTCTTCCATAGTTTGCAGTCAGTTCAAGAGCCTGCTGTTGTGCAGAAGGTACAGGACACGCCGTTATTACCACATCCGCTCCCTTTTGTTCTGTTTCACGCATCACCACTTCCATCGGATTATTTTCTACAGTTATAAAAGAAGGATCAATTTTTTTACACTCATCAAGCCTTTTATTACTAATGTCGTTAATTATCACTTTTCCAGCGCCGGCCATCCTGGCCATCATTGCATGCATAACGCCGATTGGGCCTGCTCCAATCACTAAAACGGTCTCCCCAGGTTTGATATGACATTGGCTGCTTCCGTTATGTACGCATGATAGCGCTTCGGTAATAGCAGCCTCTTCAAATGTTATTTGCCCTTTTATTTCCACAATATTTCCTGCCCGGACTGCTGAAGCCGGTATTCTTACATATTCTGCAAAACCACCGTTAAGGTTAATACCAAGAGCTCGGTAATTTGAACACATATGGCTGTTTCCACGTATGCAATCATCACATATACCACAGCCCATATTGGGCGCAACCGCAACCCTCATTCCCTGCCTGTAATATGGTACGTTTTCTCCAACCTTTTCTATGATTCCTGCCAATTCATGACCGATAATCAGGGGATTTTCTTCAGAAATACCCGGAACCCCGTTTTTATACATCCTGACATCCGTCCCGCAGATCGCAGCGCTTTTTACACGTACAAGCACTTCATCGTTACTAATCTCAGGTGTCGGAATTTCCATAACCTTAATTTTTTCCTGCCCATATAAAACCGCTGCTTTCATAAAGTTACCATCCTTTTTTCCATAATGGATATATTACCGGCATTAACTACTCTGACAGCCATTTTTCCATCCATACCCGTAACAAATGGTTCTGTATCCTGCACAATGCAATCAATAAAAGCTCTGTCTTCTTTTAAATAAGCATCTTTAAAAAGATTTCTCCAGCTCTCAACAAGCGGATAGTTCCCTTTTTGTGTTGCTGATGAACACAGTAATACATCTTTTCCTCTTACGCTCCCGATACTAATACAGCCCTTTGTTCCCAGTACTTCAACTTTTGCGTCATATGCATATCCCACGCCCTGGGCCCCATCCAAAATTCCCTGCATACCATTAGCAAAGGATGCTGCCAGAACAACATTATCATAAAAATCCGGAAATTCCGTTCTGGCATCCGGGCACCTGTAATTCCCCCCCACTGCATAAAGTGTTTGAAATTCACTTCCGGTAAACCATCTCATTGTATCAATATCATGACTGTTTACTTCTGCCAGCGGTCCGTTGCTTTTTTTGATATCATACATCCATGGCTTTGGTATACTTGGCCCTCTTGTATTAGAGCGCACCATTACCACATCGCCAATCTCCCCGCAGTCTACCATTTCCTTTGCCTGTCTGAAGCTCTCATCAAACCTTCTCATAAAACCAATCTGAAGCTTTACTTTATTTTCCTGACATACACGGATCATTTCATCACATTCATTTTCTGTCATAGCCATTGGCTTTTCACACAGAATATGTTTTCCGGATGCTGCTATTGCCTTTACCGTCTCCATATGATATTTGGTAGGGGACACCACAATAAAAGCATCTATTCGCTCATCAGATAAAGCTTCATTACAACTGGTATAATAATTTTCAGCACCCAGCTTTTCTGCCGCTGCTTTTGCCGCAGTTCTGTCCGTATCGACAATTGCCGCCAATATCGTCTGCGGTACATGCTTCGCAAAATTTACAGCATGAATCATCCCTGCTCTTCCAGCTCCAACAACACATACAGCAATTTTTCCATGTATCATTTAATTGCCCTGCCTTTCTTTTTCATTCGTGTTAACTCAGCTGTTTCCCCTAAAATTGAATGCCCTGACACGAATACCCGTTGTTTTATTCAGCTTAATTATTCTGCTTTCGCCTGCATCCAGCCACAGCATATTGTCCTCCACCCAAAACTTTTCTGCTTCTGCGGGACATTCAATCATTATCCCCACCGCAGGAAATTCCCCACAATTACAAATATTTATTGTTTCATTTTCAACTTTCCATTCCAGTTTTGTATCAGGCAGTTGTAAAAGACAGCCCTGTTTTTTGTGAAAATTCAGCCAATAAAATGTGCTATCATTTAATACTTCATTTATAAATAATTTTACAGATATCAAAACCAGTCCATCTGCCGCTCTCGTTTCTTTCTCCAAAACAAATTCGCCGAGCTGTTTTACCTGTTCTTTTTTCGAAAGGACTGAATACTTTTGTTTTTTAATTATTTCAAGCCTGTCATTATAAGCACAAATTTCTGCTCTGATATTTTTTCCTTGAGCGGTCTGGGCATCATCAAGTAAATAAACCGGTGCTTTCCAATCTTCTGCAATTCTTATGCTATCGAATAATAAACATGCATGGAGCGGCTCATAGCTATCCGCTAATATATAATATGATAATTTGGGAACTCCGTAATAATCAATTGTGGACCACGAGCAGGCCGGATACACATCTGTCAGTTTGTAGTAACAGACACCTGCTGCATGAGGGAAACGACACCGATATGCTTCCAGTGTATGGCGAACACCTGTAGCCTGGGCCATTTGGGTCGCCCATATAAAATGTTCCAGATTATCCAGCCTGCTGAATAAGACAGCGCTGTTCTCCATATGGGCCATGTCATCCGGATCCAGTTGATTAAATCTTGGAGTATGATGACCAAATGAACCAAATCTTTCCGGAGGCCAGATATTTTTTTCCTCTTCAGGCAGGTATCTCATTACACTTTCAAAATTGGGAGAAGACGCCATTCCAAATTCCCCCAGAAATACCGATTTCAACCCAAGACTGTAATCCAGATCTCCCATATCCCAATACGTAGTATAATCATGGAGTGAACCTCCCCAAGGCTCGGTTCTGTGAAATGGACGGCTTCCATCCAGTTCATAAGCAAGACGTCCCATCATTTCCATAGCCTCTCCGTCTGCCTCTTTGGATTCATTTCCCCCGCACCACATAACAAGAGATGGATGATTCCTAAGCCGAAGCATATGGCATCTTACTGTTTCTTCCAATTCAGAAATGGGCTGTTCCTTCTGACTGTCCCAACAGGTTGGCCATTCCTGAATAACCATAATTCCCAGCTTATCGCATAACCTGTAAAATGTATCATTTTCCGGCATTCCACCTCCCCACGCCCGAAGAAGCTGTATATTTGCGCAAGCCGCCAGCAAAAGGAAACGTTCATAACGCTCTTCAGGAAAACGCAGCAATACATCCGTTGTGCACCAATTCGATCCTTTTATGAAAACAGGTCTCTCATTAATTATAAACATCCATTTATACTGTTCCCATTCCTGACCGCAGGCCCCCTCCATCCTTATTGTCCGTAATGCGAATGTAGTATCAAAAGTCTGTTCTGTCCCCGCCTGCGGTTGTAAGGATAATTGCAGACGGTATAGATTCTGACTGCCGATATTCAGCGGCCACCACAGTTGGGGATCCGGAATGTTTACAGTCAGATTCAGTTCCACTTCCCTGCCCGCTTTTGAGGAAACATACTGAAATGACCAGCTATCCCCCACAAAATTCTCCGGCAATATGTTCCCCCTTATTTTTTCATTGCCCACAGCGTCATGAAGACGGATACAGATATGTATTCTCCCTTTTTCCGCGTTTTCCGTCATTATAAAAGGACTTTCCGCCCAAACTCCCCTTTTCCTTTTCTTCAGCACTACAGACTTCCAGATCCCTCTGGATGGTATGCAGGCATAATGCCAACCGTATACGCAATTGATTACCGTCCCCTTTTTCCAGCCATCATCGTTATCCATATATGGTGACATAGGATTCTGTTCTTCCGGCGCATTGGCGATTCGAACTACAAGTTCATTTTCTTTTCTGATTATTGTTGACACATCAAATGAGAATTCGGAAAACATTCCTCTGTGCTCTCCCAGATATATCCCATTCATCCAGAAATCTGCCTGATAACATACTCCATAAAAAAATAACTCATCAAAAGTTTCATCCTCTTTTAATGAAAAAGACTTTTTAAACCACCATTCTTTATAACTTTTTTCTCTGGCTGTTGTATCATTTTTCCCAATGAGAGGATCAGGGATTTTTCCTGCATTCATGAGGGCCGTATGAACACTGCACGGTATATTTGCATCAATGCTGTCTTTCCATATTTTCTTACAATTCGTGCGTTCCTCTTTTTCTCCGCCTTCCGCCATCTGCCATAAGCCATCTAAAGAATACTCCTCATTTTTCATTAAAAACGCCCACTTGCCCGCTTTCAATGCTACCGGATATTCTTCGTTTTCAAATGGAGCCTTCTCCGGTGCCCATTCTTTTTTTTCTTTTTCGTCCAACCACATCGTAGCTGATAAAGAACAACATTTTTTCTCTGCCCCCATGTTATCCTCCCTTATTGCAGAATTCTTACAGGAATATCCAAAATTTCCGCCGCCATTTCCAGTTCCCTGACCCAGTCTCCATATACTCCATGAATATGATTACAAGGGAAATTACTGATAAATGTGTCCGCATCCGCTTCCAAACGGGCAAACGCAACAGGCCATGCCGGAGTTGTCATACTACCCAGCCTAAGTGCCTTTTCTCTGGAAAACTCAATAAATTCTGCCGGTACTATTGTCAAATAATAATTTCCGTTTTTCCTTGCTAATCTGGCTAATGTAACCTTGCCCCCTTTAGCAAAATGCTGCACGCTTGCGCCCCCCGCCGGATAATAATGTGTCTCTGGATAGAACGTAACATTTTTAAGGTTTTCATCTGGATTGTTCATATCTTTACCGGCAAAATATGTTGCATGGGTTCCGGAATTTGAGAAAAACCACACATCGTTATCTTTATCATAGTGCCTTACATCCGCAAATAATACAGGAGAACCTGTAAGCAGTTTAAATATCTGCATTGTCAGTGCCCCATCCATATCGGATTCTGTTGCAGCAACAATAGGTTCATGCGGTCCATCCCAATCATATGGATCATTCAAAAATGCTTCCGCAATATCCATTGTGGCATACCTGTCAGTCAGATCCCCATGTGCTTTAATCCCTATAAAGTCCAATTTTCTTTCCTTTATTATTTTTTGCAATCCATAATAGGAACGGATCTGGAGCTTTAATTTTTCAGGGGTCAGACCCTGGCCGTCATATTTTATCTCTCCTACCTTATCTGTAAGCCATGCAAAGGCCTGTTCCACTTTTCCCTCTTCTGTCTCTTCGCCGGCACGTATAATGTCATCCTGCTCTATGTTTTCCACATCAATTCCAAATTGCTTCTGCCATTGCTCTACATTGGCAACAGCGGTATACATTCCTAACGGCCTGCCTCCAAAATTTCCAAATGTCGATCCTTTCAATCTGCTCACTGCGGCAGCTGCCTTTAAAAAAGAAGTCATTTTTGCGAAAACCTTATCATCCTTAACCGTTCCCCATAACCTGCTGTATTTAACTCCCAGCTGATCCAAAGTCCCGGCTGCTGCCATCATGCCAACCATACCGCATTCAGAAGGATGCAGATTACTGAAAAGCAGATAAGGTCCGGGGGCAAAATTCTGTGCAACGGCTGTAAACTGCGGATAACACCAAATAACATAATTAAAAATAGTAGCTTCTACCCCTTCACGCTGCAGACGCATAGCTTCTGTTTTTGCCTCTTCATTGGTATGAATTGGCACACTTCCCTGAATTACTTCATATTCGCCTGTACGTTCCAATCTTTGTGCTATTTCACTTTGATACTGCATATTTAATTCTTTGTATTCATCATGAAGATAGTATCTTCCATCAGACATTGTCAGAATTCCAACTTTTATCTTTGTTTTCATATATACACACTTACCCTTCACTCAAGCTTCTTATAAAAGCAAGCGCCTCTCCGGCCGCCATATCCATCTGTTCTTCCGTCGCTCCGGCGCTTAAATCCCGGTACATCTTAATATCACTTCCTACTTGTCCCCCTGGTTTAACAAAAGGTTCCATTACAATCTTTTCCTGATAATTTATATCCTTCAAAGCACTGAATATTTCTTTCCATGGCATATGGCCCTTTCCAGGTACTTTTCTGTTACATTCACCAATATGGAAATGCCCTATCTTTCCGTCCGCTGAACGGATAGCATCTCCAATGGAATCCTCTTCAATATTCATATGAAAAGTATCTAACAGCAATTTTACATATTCACTTCCAACTTCATTTACAAAATCCACGCCTTCCTGCGCCGTATTCAAAATACATTGTTCAAACCGATTAACCACCTCGAGACAGCAGGTTATCCGGAACTCCTCTGCCGTCTTTGCAGCTTCACGGACAGAATCTATACTTCTCTGCCTTGCTGCCTTTTTATATTCCCAAGATGCTCCGGCAAAGGGCCAGCAGGAATAAATAATTCCACCCAGCATGCCGCCCCCCATACTGTGTATCATACTGAACAAACGGTTCAGATAAGCAATTCCGGCCTTTCTTACCTCCGCGTTTTCACTGGCCACATCATATTTTGGAGGAAGGCCTATGCAGTATGTCAGTTCAATTCCTTCCCGTTCAGCCGTATCACGTATTCTTTTCCGTTCCTCCTCTTTCATCTCAAGAAGACTTCCTGCCTCAACCTCCAGACAATCAAAACCCAATTTTTTTACTCTGTTAATATAACTGCAATAATCGGCATTCCATTCTCTTTCCCAATACGCAAAATAAATACCTGTTTTATTCATATTGCCATTTCTCCTATCATCCTGAACCCCCTGCTGTAATATCCAGCCTATGTTCCCTGTAAATAACCGGGCAACAGAAAACCTACGTTCCCTGCTGCCCTTACAATTACTGCTGTTCCGGTCCATCAAATAAATATTTGCCTGTATATTCCGGATGTGCTTCGGGAAGATATGAGGTTACAACGTACGGCTGCTTTCCTGATTCTTCAAAAAGTCTGTTATACTCATCCGTTATTTCCTGGCCGCCGGCACTGAGCCATTCCTGTACAAAATCATCAAAATTATCCAGACTGTCTTCTCCCGTAATAACCTTGGTAAAATAAGGATCCACAATCGTCTTGGTCAGATCATCCCTCTTATTGATAATTTCTCCGCTTACAGGCAGCTGCAAATCATAAATTTCTTTTCCAATTGTATGACGCTCACTGGGGTAATAATATTCTGCCCAATCAGCGCCTACACCGTAGGTCTGATACCAATCCTCCGGGAGGAAAATATTACGGTAATATACCCCCCATGCGATTTCTGATGCTTTCTCCGTAGCTTTCGGAACGCCGTCTTCCATTACATAATGTTCACCTTCAATACCATAGTTATTAAGCATCAGGGTCTCAGGCTCCATAAGGAAATTCAGGAAATCCATGATTTCCGCAGTATATGGACACCCTTTAGCCACCATAATAACCTGATTGGCAACATTGGTATGTGTGTCTCCATAAGCCGTATTTCCATAATAGTCCGTAGGATAATCCAAATAACGGGAATCATATCCTAACTCTTCAGATGACTGGAACAGCTGCGGCATCTGCCATGCAATGTCATTAGCCACCATACCCGCTTTTCCTCCAAGATATAATTCATTTGCAGCTGTAATATCCAGTGAAGCAAAATCTTTAGGAATAATACCGTCTTCATAAAGCTGATGCATATATGCAAGGTAATCCTTGGCCTGTTCGCTAATCATTTTAAACTGTAGTTTACCATCCTCTCCCAACATAAAATTGGATGCATGAGTGGATGAGATTCCAAACATGGATAAAAACATATCAAACGGTTTTTTGGTTGGAGAATCATATACCGCCATACCTGTCATCCCTTGTTCTTTAAACATATATAACAAATCATTAAATTCATCAAAGGTCTGGGGCTGTTTTGCAATTCCGTTTGCTTCCATAACATCTTTTCTTACCACAGTAAGTGCGCCCTGCGCGAAAATACCGTCTGTGGGCACTACAATACCATACTGGCTTCCCTCATACTGGCCAAGAGCCTGGATATCTTTATACTGGTTATAAAGAGTATTGTCTGCGAGATATTCATCCAATGGTTCCAAAAGCCCCTGTGCTGCCATCTGTGATGCTTTATATGTAGTCTGGGTAAATACCACCCCTTCCACCTGACCACCATTGAACATTAGATTAAGCTTCTCTTTTCCCTCATCTCCGGTAGGAAGAATAATTACATCGAAGTCGTATCCGGTTTTCTCTCTCCAATAATCAACGATAAAGTTATTATTTTCATCAATTCCCTCAGGGAATTCCTGAAAGTTACCGGGAACGATTACCTGAATGGTAACATCACTTTTTTTCTCATTTTCTTTCTTTTCTTCCTGCTGTTCCTCCTGCACGCTTGCAACCTGTCCGCTTCCGGGATCACTCTGTCCTGTGCCTGAGGACTGTCCGCATCCTGCGAATACCCCTGCCAGCATGCCTGCAGATAATAAAACAGCCAGTAATTTCCTTCTCATTTTTCAATTTCCTCCTTGTTTTGTAGTTATAATCTGTTTTTTCATTTGCTTCTGGCTTCTACCCCTTGATTCCTCCAATCATTACTCCTTTCACAAAATATTTTTGTACAAAGGGATACACCACTAATATCGGCATAATTGCAATAATTACTGTTGCAGATTTTACCGCGGTCGTAGGGCTTCTCCCTGCTACAGCACCATTCGCAATTGCATTCGTTCCCTGTGCAATTACATTTTTTACAAATAGCTGAACTGTCTGTAATTCCTTGGAATTTGTATAAATCAAAGCATCAAACCATGTATTCCATCTGAATACTGCATAAAAAAGTAAAATTACTACAAGACTCGGCTTATTCAGAGGTACCATTATCTTATACAAAATTTTAAACTGAGATGCGCCATCAACTTTCGCAGCATCTTCATATTCCTTCGGAATATTTCGGAAAGAAGTGATAAGAATAATGGTATTATATGCACTGATTGCCTGCGGAATAATTAATGCAGCAAAGGTATCCAGAATGCCCAATTGTTTCACAACAAGATATGTTGGCACGATTCCTCCGTTAAACAGCATCGTAAATACAATAAACAGCGTCAATGGCCTTCGTGCCGCCAGATCTGATCTGGACAGTGGATAGGCAGTTATAGTTGTAAGAACCATTGCTACAAATGTAAATACAATAGTGGAAGCAACCGATATCCACAGAGATCGTAAAAAGGCAGCTGAACCGAAAACAAATTTAATATGCTTTAATGTAAAACCTTTGGGCAAAAGTATAATATTTCCGGACTGAACATATACATCTGAACTAAATGCCTGTGAAATTACCCGCATAAATGGGAAAAGGCACAAAAGCGATAAAAGAATAACCACTATGTAAGCGACTGCCGTTACTGCCTTTTCTTCTGTCCCTTTCTTTACTTTGGTACTTTCTTTCTCCTTTACCATAGAGACTCTCCCCCTAATCTTGCCGATAATTTATTGACCGTAAACACAAGTATAAATCCTATAACTGATTGGAAAAGGCCCACAGCCGAGGCGTAGCTGAACTGAAATTCCGTCAGACCTTTTGTATAAACATAGGTAGGAATTATTTCTCCTGCTTCATATACTGCTGAATTGATAGTGGACATCACCTGTTCAAAAGAGCCTGAAACAATGGTACCGCAGCTTAAAATAAACATAACTATCATGGTAGAACGAATTCCCGGAAGCGTTACATGCCATATCTGTCTTAATTTGGATGCCCCGTCAACCGTTGCTGCTTCATAAAGTTCCACTGATATTCCTGATAACGCAGCGATATAAATGATGGACCCCCAACCTATCTCTTTCCAAATTTCACTGATTACCAAAAAAGCCTTATATGATTTGGGAGAAGTAAGCAGCGCTATGGCAGGCAGACCAAGCATTTCAAGCAGCTTGTTAATTAAACCGCTGTTTACTGAAAACAATCCAACCATAATTCCATATACTACAACCCATGACAAAAAATGAGGCAGATAAATCAAGGACTGCGAAAGCTTTTTAAAAAGAGACGGCTTCATTTCGTTCATACAAAGAGCCAAAAACACTGGTCCCGGAAAGCAGAAAAAAAGCTTCATTAAGTTGACTGCTAACGTATTCTTCAATACAGTAAAAAATAATTTTTCATGAAATAATCGGTAAAAATTTTCAAATCCAACCCAGGGGCTTCCCAAAATCCCTTTTCCCACATTGTAATCTTTAAAGGCTATTGCCAGATAGCCCATGGGCAAATAACTCAGAACAAGAAAAAACAAAATGCCGGGAGCAACCATTAAGTAGAGCTGCCAGTTTTTTGACATTTCAGTTTTCAAACTTCTGCGACCATGTTTCATAATACCTTCCCTGCAGGCTCGCAGCCTTCCTTTCTTTTTTGTTTTCATTTTTTACTTTTATCTTTCGTTTTATATCAATATATACCTTATTGTATATTTTGTCAACAAATTAGTAGTAACTTTTAACTGTTTGTTTTTAATTGTTTTCTTTTTTACCAATTAGTTAGCATTTAAAGGCCATTACATATACAAATTATCTTCGTTTTATGGTCTATGTATAGTCCCGTCAGGTAATCTTGTTTGGGTCCAAACTGTAACATTATCATTGCAGGGATATTTTTCGACAGCGGTTTCATCAAATTCAATTCCCAGACCTGGCCTGTCACCTATATACACGTACCCATTTTTTAATTCCGGGGAGCCAGGGAAAATTTCATGCAATATCTCATTAATACCGGCCCATTCCTGAATTCCCATATTCAGACTGGATAAATCCAGATGTATATTGGCTGCATGTCCAACCGGTGATACATCCCCCGGACCATGCCATGCCGTTCTGACATCAAATTGTTCCGCAAATACTGCCAGTTTTTTAGCCGGCGTAATTCCGCCGATTTGACTGATATGACATCTCACAAAATCTATCTGCTTCCTGATAAGAAGTTCCTTCCATTCCCTTGGATTATTAAACAATTCCCCTACCGCAATCGGAACTGCACTCTGTTTCCGAATTACATCATACCAATCCGCCTGTTCCGGACTGAAAGCATCCTCAAGAAAATACAAGGAATATTTCTCCAATTCTTTAGAAAAACGCAGGGCATCTGCCGGCCGAAGCCTTTCATGAACATCATGAAGTAATTCAATGCTGTCCCCAAATTCTTCCCTTATGGCGTCAAACATCTTAAGAGTTTCCCGACAATAGGAGGCCGGATCAAAATAAATACCATCTAAAGCACCGTCAGGCTTATATTCTGCAGCTGGCCTGCCGCCATATCCCCCTAACTGAATTCTAATATATCGTACCCCGTCTGTTTTCAGCCTTCGCACATCTTCTATCACTTCTTCAATTGTATTGCCTTCTGCATGACAGTATACAGGAACTGCTTCCCGGCATTTTCCTCCAAGAAGATCATATACAGGCATACCTGCCAATTTGCCCTTAATATCCCAAAGAGCCATATCCACACCTGAAATAGCGTTATTGCCAATTCCTCCATTTCTCCAATAAGCATTTTGATTCATCAGCTGCCATAATTCCTCTGTACGGACTGCTTCTCTTCCTATCAGTAACGGTCTCAGGTATTCTTCTACAACACAAGCTACCGCCTTATACCGATAGGAAAATGTTGCACATCCGAGCCCATATATTTCCGGTCTATCTGTTTCTACTTTTACAATCACCAGATTTAACCCGTCCGAAGGTGCCAGACAGAATACTTTTACATCGCTGATTTTTACCTTTCTCATCACATTCTCCTTTTCTTTCTTTTGTTATTATATTTTACTTTTTATTTTTGTTTTTTATCATTTTAGCATTAGATAACATATTAGTCAACATAAATATAGTAATAAATCGCCTCCCAATTTTTATAAACAGCTATGACAGGTATTCAAATTAACAGAATTGAGGGAAAGATTTTTCAGACGTGAAAATAAATCATCCGTGTTTGGACGCCGCAATGCCTGCCCAGAGTACTTTTATTCCACAGGACAAATACTATAGAAAAACATGTATGCCGCATTCGACCGGAGAGTGAATACAAAAAAACCACAAAGAGACCTTTGTCTGCCTCTTTGTGGCTTGATGATTGCTATCATGCTATTTTTTTCATTTATAAACAGGAACTCCCGGCAACCGGATGTCTACCCGCATTCCCACAATTTACCCCTGGCTTCTGGTCTTTCCCGCCGCTTCCATAGAAAATTCCCTTCCTGCTGCCAGCTCCGACAGCTGATCCAGAACGCTTTTTCCGCCGTTCAGCGTTATGCTGCCCACCTTATCGCAGATTTTTTCCAGATACTCCATTTCCTTCAGGCGCATCAGCGTCCTGTTCTCTTCCATCAGCTTCGCCGTGTTCAGAAGGCTCCTTGTGGATGCCACCTCCTCCCGGCGCATGATGACGTTGGCCTGGGCCTTTTTCTCCGCTACCAGGACGGTGTTCATGATTTCACGGATTTCTCCCGGGAGGATGATGTCCTTGATGCCTGCATTTACGATTTCCACGCAGTATTCCTCTTGTCCCGCCTTCATTTTTTCCAGAATAACAGCAGACAGCTCTTCTTTCTGATTGAGCAGTTCATCCAGACGGAAACGGCCTACCTGTTCCCTGAGCAGCAGCTGGGCTCTGGTGTAGAGGAGGCCTGATACGCCATCCACCTTTTCCACCAGTTTTTCCGGATTGGTGATCCGGTAGTTTACCACCAGGTTCAGGCGGATGCCCACCTTGTCGGCGGTAAGGATTTCCTGTCCTGAAATATCCAGCTGCTGGATTTTCATGTTGAAAATCTTGCAGGTTACTTCCCGTCCGTAATTCCAGAAATAATAGGTGCCCGTGGCCAGCCTTCTTTCGTAGTGCATATCAAAATACAACAGACCTGTTTCCCCATCCTTGATGGTGATTTTTTTATAGAATTTTACGGGCATCAGGTCCATATAGATGCGGGGAAGGGTATCTTCCATGCAGGGCTGGGTAATATCCACCAGTTTGAATTCGTTTTTTTCATAAACGTTCCAGAACAGGGTTTCCGCCTTTGTAAGCACTTCCTTGTATGCCCCGTTGACAAAACGGATGGCAATGCATTCGTCCGGCACAGCGGCTTTTACCACACGAGCAGAAAACTCCTTATCCTGCATGAGGATATTCTCCGGAATGCCGCAGGTTTTTACCTCCCCGCTCATTGGTACGATCTGTACGCCATAGCCAAGGGCTTTGGGATATGTATATTTACCGGCAGCCAGAAGGCGCAGAAACTTTCCGTTTCGGCAAAGATAGCCGGCTTCCTGTTCTTTGATAATATAGTGTGTCATAGCAGCACTTCCTTTCCATATTTATTTGCTGCCAGGCAGCGATTTCACAACAAATCAGATACTTGGACTGATATTGGATTTTTGCTGCAGGCCACATGATTTTTTCTTTTTTGAAAAAAGATATCTGCCCCGTCCCATCCCTTTTGTGCGGGTCCTTCCTTCAGTTTCTCCGGAACAAGGCGATCGTAAGTCCGGCGGCGCCGGCTCGTATATCGCCTCAGACAGAGGCGGGAAATCAAAGGTGCTGATTCCCGGCGCTGCTCCCAAAAAAACGGTATCCGAAGGGACGCTGGCTCAAAAGGGACTGCCTTTTTCGGAAAATCCGGCCGGTACCTGCCGTTTTGCCGGCATTTCCTTCCTTTTTTCCCCGGCCGGAACGGGACAGTTCTCTTTTCTGGTTGGTTGAAACATTGATAAGATGTTTCTGAATGATTGCTATACCAGCTTAGCTACGTGACGAAGCACGGTGGGAGTCGAACCCACGACACATCATGTCTTTTAGCGTATCCGTTTTTTTCGGATATCATCTATGCCCACTGCCCGGCATGCCATCCTGTCAGAGACAAACGGCACCGTTGAGGCGCGCTGCAGCGTCCGGTTTTCCCGGATACGCTGCGGCAGGCGAACCTCAGGCAGTTTCAGCCTTTCACTACTCCTATGGTTTTCAGCCGTTTTACCGGCACCACCAGATCGGTCTGGTTATCCATGACCTCTTCAATATTTTTATAGGCGAAGCGGCTTTCCTCGGCCACGTCGCTCTTGTTCTTTTTTCCAAGAATCACGCCTGTTTTCTGCAGATCCAGAATTACCTCCTCGCAAGTGAAAGCCTGCATGGCGCCCTTTCTGGAATACTGACGGCCTGCTCCATGGGAGGAAGAACAGAAGCTGTCGGGATTGCCTTTTCCCATCACCACATAGCTGTAGCTCCCCATGGCCCCGGGAATCACCGCCAGCTCACCGTTTCCGGCCCGCACGGCGCCCTTGCGGTGCACCCACACATTTTTTCCAAAATGGTTTTCCAGCGCCGCATAATTATGGTGGCAGTTAATATCACCGGAAAATTCCAGCTGCAGATTGGTATATTTCCCAATCCATTTTTCCAGAATCGCCTTCACGGCCAGAAGCATTTTCTCCCGGTTTTCCCTGGCAAAATCCATGGACAGCTGCATCCAGTGCAGATACTGCTTCCCTTCCTTCGTATCCACGGGCAGAAAAGCCAGCCGGTACTCATCGGGCACCTCGCTGTACCATCTCCGGTTCAGTTCCCGAGCCTTAGTATAGAAGTAATCGCACACGGATTTTCCGAAATGACGGCTTCCTGAATGAAGCATCACTGCCAGATAGCCATTATCATCTTCCTGAAGCTCAATAAAATGATTTCCGCCTCCCAGTGTCCCTATCTGGAAATATCCCGCCTCCAGCTGTCCCAGAAGCTCGGCGTCCTCCTCATATTTTTCCATCTCCTCAAAGGCCATATCCAGGGTATAGCACGGCATTACGGTCTTATGATGGCCAAAGCCCACTGGGATATTGCGCATAATATCTCCGATAATCGCCTGCAGCAGGCTCCCGTTTCCGGTCATTACCCCGCGGATATCCTCCACCTTAATGTTCGTTTCCGTATAAGCCATGCCGCAGCCGATATCAACGCCCACCGCATTGGGAATCACTACATCCTCCGCCGCAATCACACCGCCGATTGGCATCCCCATCCCGGTATGCGTATCCGGCATCAGGCTCACCCACTTATGTAAAAACGGAAGTCTTGAGAGATGATACGCCTGCTCCATGCACCCCTTTTCCAAATCGCTTTCCTCTTTCAGCCAAACCTTTACCGGAACCTTCATGTTATCAGGTTCATACATAACAAACATATCTTCATCCCCTTTCCAATTCTTTTTGTGTTTGTATAGGTATCTCGGTTACATGCTTATTTTATGGGTTTTGGAAATTTTTATCATTTAAAAAAAGTTGCGAGGATCGTATAATTTGAATATAGTCAGTATCCTAGGGGCGGCTGTCCGGTTCCTGGGTCCTGGCTGCGGAGGAGTTTTGGCCGCGTTGGCAAAATCCCGGCGTTTGGGAACAGTTAGAAACATCCCGTTTTTGAGGTGGTTTGGAAAATATCCCGCAGCCGCCCCGGAAAACCGGCAGACACCAACCCCGGGAGGATGCAGCCAGGACACAGGAACCGGACAGCAGTGCATAGATTCGGCATTTTGAAAAATATACCCGACACAGGAGCTTTGCCATGAGCGAATTTCAGGAATTAATTAAGAATTTTGATAAAATAAGGGATTATATGCGCCAGTTCTATGTTTATGGGTTTAAGGTGCGCAGTGACTTTGATGCGAAGAGCGCCAGAACCTATGATAATGAAAGGCGGCGGGTGGAAAGCTGGCTGGGGGAGTATACGAAGGCCGGGTATACGGGGAAGGGGAAGCATGTATATATCAGCGTGGATGGGAAATCGGTGGCCGGGAACCCTCTGTTTGCCGCGTGGAAATCCAAAAGCTTTACGGATAATGATCTGCTGCTGCATTTTTTTATCCTGGATCTTTTCATGGAGCACAGAGAAGGGCTGTCGGCGGGGGAGGTCTGTGATGAAATTTCAGAGGTTTATGGTTGTGTGTTCGACAGCCAGACGGTGCGGCTGAAGCTACGGGAATATGAGAAGCTGGGGCTGCTCGTTTCTGAGAAAAAGGGGAAGGCGCTGGTCTACTCCACGGCAGACGGTTTTCTGGAAGGGCCAGAGGACTCTGGTATCCGGGAACGCCTGCTGGATGCGGTGAAATTTTTTCAGGAGGCCGCGCCCTTTGGCTTTGTGGGAAGCACGCTGTTAGATCAGGCCGGGGAGGAGAATTGTTATTTCCAGTGGAAGCATCACTTTATTGTACATACGCTGGAGGACGGGGTTCTGGCGGAGGCGCTGTCCGGAATCCGGGAGCGGCGGCGGATTTGCATGGAGGTTAAGGGCAGCCGCAGCGGACGGATGTCTTCCCTGGAGGGCGTGCCGCTGAAGATTTTTGTCAGCACACGGACCGGAAGGCGGTATTTATGCGTTTACCAGGAGATGGGGCGGCGTTTTAACAATGTGCGCCTGGATTGTATTGTGAAGCTGCGCCTGTTGGAGGCATGTCCGTACTATGAGGAACTGGCTGAAAAGCTGGCGCGGAATCTGGCGCATTGCTGGGGTGTTTCCTTCGGCGGCAGCAATTCCCGGCTGGAGGAGGTCGTAATCAAGCTGTGGATTGATGAAAAAAAGGAGCCTTACATTATAAACCGGCTGACCAGAGAGGGCCGGGGCGGTGAGGTTCTGAGGATACGGGAAAATGAATATCTTTACAGCGGCGCTTTTTTTGATACCAATGAAATGCTTTCGTGGGTGAAAACATTTACCGGAAGAATTCTGGATATACAGGGCAGCAGTCAGGCATCCATAGATAAAATTACGGTTGACTGGGAACGGATGTACCGGATGTACTGCAGCGGGGATGGCCTGGGGCCTTCTGAGGAGGAAGAAAAGGACGAAGACTGCTGAGAGGACGCGGGCGTACCAGAAAGCCATAGTACGGGAACGCGCTGCGTTTACAGGATTGCCGCAGTTTGAAATGTAAGGCGCTGCGGAATGCGGAAGGGAATTGCAATGGAATTATTTCATGAAATATACAGCTGTTATTTTGATGTGGTGCGGCGGATTCTGGCGGAGGCGCAGGATACGCCTGTTTCCGTAAAAAGGATGGAAGAAATCGCTTTGTCGCATGGCTTTCAGGAGACGGCTCTTGCCATTCTGCCGAAGCTGACCTCAGGCGCCTGGCCGTTGCTTGAGGAAGCTGGGGAAAAGGAGTATCGTTCCAGGCTTTCCCAGGCTCCCCGGACGCCGTTAAGCAGCCTGCAGAAGTCGTGGCTGAAGGCGCTTCTTCGGGATCGACGAATCCGGCTGTTTCTTACGGATGAGGATATCGCCAGGCTGACCCGGGAGCTTTCCCAGGTACAGCCGCTGTACAATGATGGGGATTTTCATTATTATGATCGGTACACGGACGGGGATCCTGTGGAATCGGAGGTGTACCGGGCACATTTTCAGACAGCGCTTTGTGCGCTGCGGGAGGGGAGAATCCTTCTGGTCACCTATGAAGGAAAGGAGGGGCAGACGCGCAGCTTCGAAGCTGCGCCTTATCAGATACAGTATTCTTCCAAGGATGATAAATTCCGCCTCTGTTGTCTGAAGTACAGCCGCGGCGCCTTTCGTATCAACACGCTTCTGAATTTTGCAAAAATAAGGGAATGCCGGCTTTCCTCCGAACATGTCCCGGATTCTGTCACCGGATACAGATTCCAGCCGGTGAGCCGGGCTGCGGAGCCTGTGCTGCTGCAAATCAGCGGCGAACGTAACTCTCTGGAACGGTGCATGCTCCATTTTGCCAGCTATGAAAAGCATACGGAATATGATGAGGAAAACGGCTACTGGCTCTGTTCGATCTATTATGATTCGGCGGATGAAACCGAGCTTTTGATTGATGTGCTTTCTTTCGGGCCCGTGGTAAAGGTACTGGGGCCGGAATCCTTTCTGGCGCAGGTGAAGGAACGGGTGAAGAGGCAGCATGAGCTGCTTTACAGGATGGAGCTTTGAGATTTTCCTGCTTTACCGCCCTTTAGCAGCCGCCGGAAGCATACCGCGCTGATAAAAAGAAGCGCCGCACAAATCCACGGCCTTGCCAGCGCCCCGCCCAGGCCTGCCGCGTCGATAAGAAGGAACACGGTTATGTTCCCTATCCCATGGAATATCATGGGCGCCAGCAGGGTTCCCGTATGTTCCATCGTCCATGCAAGCACGGTTCCCAGAAATGCTGCATAGATACCCTGCACCAGATTCCCGTGATAAATTCCAAATATCAGGCCGGAAAAAACCATGGCCGCCGGAGCCCCGAAGATATCTCTTGCTTTTCCATAAATGATGCCCCGGAAAACCAGCTCCTCGGAAAAAGGCGCTGCCAGGCCGTAAAGCACTATCCCCAGCCAAAGCGGCACATCGGCCTGAGCCCTGGACACCTCCCGGAACGTTTCGGAAAACCGATCCAGCTGCAGAAATGCCATAAGGATATTCAACCCCAGCGCCAGCGCCGCCGCCATGATAAAAAACGGCAATATTTCTTTCCGATCCGTCTGTTTTGCGGGCCGAAAATGAAGAAACGGCTTCCATAGCGCAAAACAGGCCAGCCCTCCGGTGAGAATCATAATCAGGTTTGCAAGCCCCCCGGTCAGTCCGGAATTCAGCATTTCTTCCGCATTTTCCCCGCCGCCGATAAGCGCTCCTGCCAACAACAGGCCTGCCATTTTCCCCGCTTCATACACAAGCAGAGCCCCCAATACGGAAAAAAGCGCTCTATACACCGTATTTTTATCTGCACGGCCTTTTATATTCTTTTCCGCCTCTTTCTTTCCGCCGATTCTCATATCCGCTCCTGTCAGCTCACATTTTTCCTTCTAATAAAAATAAGCCCAAATCCTCTACATTCTCTGCAATATACTCCGCCCCGGCCGCCTCCAGCTCGCCTTCCCCGGCATAACCATAGGCGGCTCCTATCGGATGGAGGCCGAACTCCAGAGCTCCTGAAATGTCGAATTTCCGATCCCCCACCATGGCGATGCTTTCGTATGGAACATTTTCGTCCGGAAACAGACGTCCCAACGCCTCCGAAACCACTTCTTCCTTCCGACTGCGCGTGCCGTCCAGCTCACTTCCCACCACTACCTTAAAGCAATCGCCGATACCAAAAAAATTCAGAATCCGGTTGACAAAAACCTCCGGCTTGCTGGAGGCCACAGCCAGCACACAGCCGGCTTCATTCAGTCGCTTTAACAGCTCCTTCATGCCCGGATAAAGAGTATTTTCAAAAATCCCCTGATCCTTAAAGCGTTCCCTGTATTTTTGCACTGCAAAATCCGCCTGTTCCTCATTCAAGCCGTAAAATTCCTGAAAGCTGTCCTTCAGCGGCGGACCGATAAAAGGCTCCAGCTTATCCGCATCCGGCTCGTCTATCCCGAGAGCCTTCAGCGCATACTGTACGCTGCCGGTAATTCCCTCCTTCGGATCGCTCAGCGTTCCATCCAAATCAAACAAAATATGCGTGTACCTGCTTTTTTCTCCGTTCATTTCTTACTCCTCCTGACTGCGCCCTACCCAAGCAGTATCCGTCCCAGCTCTTCCACGCTGTGCGCCAGATATTCCGCCCCGGCTTCTTCCAGCTCCCCTTCCGGCGCATATCCATAAGTAACGCCGATTTGATGAAGCCCGTATTCTTTTCCACCAATAATGTCAAATTTCCTATCGCCTACCATAACAATATCATCGAATGGGATCTTACCGTCCGGGAAAAAACGATGCAGTGCTTCCTCCACCACTTCCTCTTTTTTGCTCCGCCTTCCATCCGGCTCGCTTCCCACGGTAACTTCAAAACAATCCCCGATAGCAAAATACCGGAGGATCTCTGTCACCGAAACCTCCAGCTTGCTGGAGGCCACAGCCAGATGACAGCCCGACTCCTTCAGCCGGTTCAGCAGCTCCTTCATCCCCGGATACAAAATATTTTCATAAATCCCCTTTGCACAAAAACGTTCCCTGTACTTTTTTACCGCAAACTCCGTCTGCTCTTCATTCAGCTTGTAATATTCCTGAAAGCTGTCTCGCAGCGGAGGCCCGATAAACGGCTCCAGCCTGTCCAAATCAGGCTCTTCAATACCAAGCGCACGCAGCGCATACTGCACACTGCCGGTGATTCCCGCCTTCGGATCGCTGACAGTTCCGTCCAGATCAAATAAAATATAAGAAAACAATGCCAATCCTCCTTGTTTTGCGGAGCAAAATGCGAGCTCTATGCGAGCAGAGGATTTTCCTCCTTGTTTTGCGGAGCAAAATGTGAACTCTGTGCGAGCAGAGGATTTTCCTCCATATCTTTTTCCCACTATAGCAAAGTTCGGTACGGAAGTCAAAAATCTTTATTGAACCTTTTTAAATGAAGCAGGAACTGTTCAGCTGCAATAAAAATACAATATTTGGGATAATTGCACAATTTTTATCCTTTATTTTTGTACGCTATTTTCTTGACTCCTGTACGGTGAAATGCTATTCTATAAGTCCGTCCATAAATAAAAAATGACGGTTCTGATAAATTCAGACAGTGATGCTGTGCTCCAAGCAGCCTCTCATTGTTCTTTATACAGGGAGCTATCCCCGTTTCTTAATCGGTACCTTCTGGAGAAGGAAATACCGGAAAAATTTCTTTTTTGTTCCTGTTATGTTTTTAATTCGTATACATTATTATGTGTTCTGACTTAGCGCACTATTGTGGTATTCTCCCGATGCCGCCGAACTGCCGGTGATGGCCTGCCACATTTTTGCCCATTTTACGGCCACATTGGACTAATGCCTGTCGGAAACACTGCAATGTATACCACCGGAAAGGGGTGACTTTTTTACATGATCGAAGTGTCGCATATCACCAAGACCTACCGTGTTGCCAAGCGCGACGCGGGCTTTATCAACGCCTTCCACAGCCTGTTCCACCGTGAATACGAGGAAATCAAGGCGCTGGACGATGTTTCCTTTACGATTCAGGACGGAGAAATGGTTGGCTACATAGGGCCCAACGGCGCCGGGAAAAGCTCTACAATCAAAATCCTCAGCGGAATTCTGACTCCGGATAGCGGGACCTGCGTCATAAACGGCCGGATTCCCTGGGAAAACCGAATCCGGCATGTGGCGGATATCGGCGTGGTTTTCGGACAGCGTTCCCAACTGTGGTGGGACGTGCCTGTGGCCGATTCCTTTGAGCTTTTAAAGGATATCTACCGCATTGACGATGCCGTTTACCGGAAAAACAGGGAGGAGCTGACGGAGCTGTTAAATCTGTCCGAGCTTCTGCGCACGCCTACCAGGCAGCTTTCCCTGGGCCAGCGGATGCGCTGTGAAATCGCGGCCTCTCTCCTGCATTCTCCAAGGCTTCTTTTTCTGGACGAGCCGACAATCGGGCTGGACGCCGTTTCCAAGCTGGCTGTCAGGGATTTTATCAGGCGTCTTAACGCAGAGCATCATACCACGGTGATTCTCACCACCCACGATATGCAGGACATCGAAGCGCTGGCAAGCAGAATTCTGCTTATCGGGAAAGGCAAGATCCTTATGGACGGCACGCTGGACGATATCCGCCGGGGCGGTGAAAGCATTGACGAAACCGTGGCCTCCCTGTATCAGCAGTATGATATTTAGGAGGGCGGCCATGAAAAAATATCTTTCTTTTTTCCGCCTGCGTTTTAATACGGGACTGCAGTACCGGGCGGCGGCGTTGGCCGGGATCGTCACACAGTTTTTCTGGGGAGTTATGGAAATCCTTACCTTCCGTGCTTTTTATGATTCGGATCCCTCTTCCTTTCCCATGACCCTTCAGGCCACAAGCTCCTATATCTGGATGCAGCAGGCATTTCTGGCGCTGTTTATGGCCTGGCTCATGGAAGGGGAAATTTTCGAATCCATTAAAAACGGGAATATTTCCTATGAATTATGCAGGCCCTTTGGAATCTATAATATGTGGTTTTCCAGAAGCCTGGCGACAAGGCTGTCACGCGCCGTACTGCGCTGTTTTCCCATTCTTCTTGTTGCGGTTTTCATCCCGTCTCCCTACGGGCTTGGCGCGCCGGCAAATCCGGCCTGCTTCCTTGTGTTCCTCCTGACACTGGCGCTGGGGCTTTTGAATGTGGTGGCCTTTTGCATGATCATTTATATGCTCTCGTTTTTTACCATTTCGCCGGATGGCATACGGCTTGTTTCGCTGTCTATGGTGGAGTTTTTCCAGGGGGCAATCATTCCGCTTCCTTTCTTTCCCGATGCGGTGAGGAAGGTGATGGAGCTGTTGCCCTTTGCCGCCATGCAGAATGTGGCTCTGCGGGTATACAGCGGGGATTTGGCAGGGCCGGCCTTGCAAAGGGCTGTTATTCTGCAGATTTTCTGGTTTTTCGTCATGCTGGCATGCGGTAAGGCGCTGGAATACAGGGCAATGAAAAAAATCGTGGTGCAGGGAGGGTGAGCGTATGAATATGGCAATTCATAAAAATCAGAATGGGACGGACGGAAAACTGTTTGAAGGGCTGATTAAAAGACTGGCCGGCAGCCTGCAATTGTATAAGCAGTATTTTATGATACAGCTCAAAAGCACCATGCAGTATAAAACCTCCTTTTTCCTGACTGCCCTGGGGCAGTTTCTGGCATCCTTTAATGTGTTTCTGGGCATGTATTTTATGTTCCAAAGATTCCGGAATGTAAGGGGCTACGGCTATGGCGAAGTGCTGCTGTGCTGCGGTATCCTTCTGATGGAATTTTCCCTGGCGGAGACTTTTGCAAGAGGGTTTGACCAGTTTTCCTCCATTATTGGGAATGGAACCTTCGACCGGATTATGGTGCGTCCCCGCAGTTCGGTACTTCAGGTGCTGGGACAGCGCATTGAGTTTACGCGGCTGGGACGTATGGTACAGGCTGTGATTATTTTTGCTTACAGTCTTTCTGTGGGTACGGTTGACTGGAGCTTTTCCAGAATCGTGGTCCTTATTTTTATGCTCCTTGGAGGAACCGCTTTGTTTGCGGGAATTTTCCTGATATATGCGGCTATTTGCTTTTTCACGCTGGAAGGGCTGGAATTTATGAATGTGCTCACGGACGGGGCAAGAGAATATGGGAAATATCCTTTTGATATTTATGGGAAGAAGATTCTTCTGTTCGCAACCTTTGTGGTTCCTTATGCCTGTGTGCAGTATTATCCGCTGCTTTTCGTGTTGGGGCGGGGAAAATGGTGGTATGGGCTGCTGCCGGGGGCGGGGGTGGTGTTTCTGCTGCCGTGTTATCTGCTTTGGCGGGTGGGGGTGAGGCATTATAAGTCTACGGGGTCGTAAAACTGCTTTGGCTTAACAGTTATATACTAGCCTGCTGAACGGACAAACTGCGAGCCTTAATTTTATTAAAAATAACTGTTCAGCAGGTCAGCGCATTTACTGCGTTGACCGTAAGAAAGTGATTCAAGAGTGCTAAAATCCATCCTAAATCGCCTTTGGCGATTTAGGATGGATTTTAGCAGTAACTGTGAGGGGTACTGAACAGTTACGAAAATTATATGCGGTACCGCTTCGATAAGCTTACCATCCTGAATGCTTAGGTTGTTTGGCAGTCCTTGAACACTACTTTATATCCCTGGTCAATTCCCTCTTGATTACTATGTTAAGTGGACTGGATTCCATTGTTAAATGGAACGCAGTCCTTTTTTTTGCATTCTCGATACAAATCTTCATATAAAAATGTGAGTTACTACACCAAAAAGTTATTAATTATGTGGGATCCTTGTAATTTCAATATGAATTGCATATATAAAAGTGTGATTTAGAAACACATAAATATCAATAAAAGCGTGATGGAGGGTATCTATGGAACGATTGATTTTGAAAAAGCTACTGGATTGAAAAAATTCTCCTTACCGTAAACCACTGATCTTAAAAGGCGTACGGCAGGTAGGCAAGACCTGGATTCTTAAAGAATTCGGCAGATGCTATTATGAAAATACAGCTTATTTTAACTTTGATGAAAATGAGGAATACAGGCAGTTTTTTGAAACTACCAAGGATGTGGAGCAGATTCTACAAAATCTGATGTTGGCCAGTGGTCAGAAGATTGTTCCTGAAAAGACCCTCATCATCTTCGACGAAGTTCAGGACTGCCCCAAGGTCATCAACTCCATGAAGTATTTCTGCGAGAATGCACCGCAATATCACATTGCCTGTGCAGGCTCTCTGCTTGGCATTGCCCTGGCGAAGCCTTCCTCTTTCCCCGTAGGCAAGGTCAACTTCATGCAAATAGATCCCATGACCTTTACAGAATTCCTGCTTGCCAATGGTGACGAGAATCTGGTGAAGTTTCTGGAAAGCGTAGATACGCTTGAGCCAATCCCCGATGCTTTCTTTAACCCTCTTTATGAAAAACTCAAAATGTACTATGTGACTGGCGGTATGCCCGAACCTGTTCTTATGTGGACGCAGGCACGGGATGTGGCCGCCATGCAGGAAGCCTTGTCCGGAATCATCGGTGCCTACGAACAGGATTTTGCCAAGCATCCCAATATCAGCGAGTTCCCGAAGATTTCTATGATCTGGAGGTCCATACTGTCCCAATTGGCCAGGAAAAACAAGAAGTTTATTTACAAGGTCGTCAAGGAGGGCGCAAGAGCCCGTGAATATGAAGATGTCTTACAGTGGCTGGTAGATGCCCGTCTGGTGCATAAGATATACCGAAGCTGTGCTCCCGGCCTGCCAGTGGCCGCCTATGATGACCTTTCTGCCTTTAAGATCTATCTGGTAGATGTGGGTCTTCTCCGCCGTCTGGCGCTGCTGGCACCTACGGCCTTTGGCGAAGGCAACCGCCTGTTCACCGAATTTAAGGGCGCATTAACCGAGAATTTTGTGCTTCAGACCCTGGTAACCCAGTTTGAAGTGGTTCCCCGGTACTGGACGCAGATCAATCCTCCTTATGAGGTGGACTTCCTTATTCAGCGGGAAAATGACATTATCCCCGTGGAGGTCAAGTCTGAGACCAATACTACCAGCAAAAGTCTCAAGAAATTCAAAGAACTGTTCCCGGATCAGGTGAAGCTCCGTGTCCGGTTCTCTCTGGATAACCTAAAACTGGATGATGATATGTTGAACATCACATTGTTCCTGGCAGACCAGGCGAATCGATTGATTGGATTGGCTTTAGAACTGCGAAAAGGTGTGATGTAGCCTGTCCTCGCAAAGCTAGTCTCTCCACCGCACCTCCCACACCTGAGCAGAACATATGTAATACACCAAGAGCCATCGGCTATTGCCGATGGTTCTCTGTAAAGGGCTTTTTCACAGCCCCATTTTTTTGAAACCACACAATTCAATTTATTACTTAAAAATAAGGTTCAGCCCAAAACTATCAGGTTCTGGGTGAGGTTGTAGCAGGTACATTTTCAAGAGAAGCACCCTTTGCCACTACAAAAGTTACATTTACAGCACCACCAAATGCAGGAAGTGCGATTGCAACCATACCATTCTTAATAACTACAGGTACAGCTACCCATGTACCGTCAGCTCTCTGGTATAATGCCTGAATGGTTTCACCTTCAGCCAGAGTAGTGCCGCCAAGGATTTCTGCAAGCGCAAATGCTGCGGAAACAGATCCACTGTGAGCAACTGCTTCACCAGCAGCTGTTGTCAGACCAACTGTAACGTTGTTAACAACATTCAGGTTGCCATATCTGTCTGTCAGAGACAGGGCATTCCTGCCGGTGAAGTTAATTACCTGTGTTTTTCTGGAAGCAAGTGCTGCTGCCAGAGATGCCGCAGCGGCCTGAGCCTGATTTGCAGTAGCAGGTGCTACCACCATTGCTACTACAGCAGGATCCACCACCTGTCCGCCAGCAGTTTTGAAGGTTGTACCAGGAAGAACTGCTGACTTTTCACTGCTGACAGATGTAGCCTGTACTGCAACATTGTTGCCTGCTGTTCCGACAGTAGGGTTAACTACCACCTGCGCAACGGGCTCTTTTTGGATGGACGGACTAGGTGCCGCCATCGCTGTCATGCCCATAGAGCATGCGAGAATTACTGAAAGAACAATTGCCACTTTCTTTTTCATGTCAATCATCCCCCTTTCTTAGTTTTTGTGTGTGGTTTCTTTATATCAACATCCGGTCGACCGGACGCTAATACCATTATTAAGCTGTACTAGGCATTATCAGACAGCGTCATATCTAAAAACATATTACGTTTAAAAAAAGTATATTACTTGGGCATCTTCCCTTCAGCTACAGCCTTAAGATGTTTACCATAATTACTCTTTCCATACTTATTCGCAGCTTCCAACAGCTGCTCCCTGTCAATCATATGATAACGATACGCTACCTCTTCCGGAGCAGATACGACCACCCCCTGCATATTCTGAATCATCTGTATAAATCCTGACGCCTGTATTAGACTGTCCATTGTCCCAGTATCCAACCAGGAAAAACCTCTGCCCATTACATCACATCTTAGCTTTTTTTCATTCATATATATGGAATTCAATGTAGTGATTTCCAACTCACCGCGCGCACTGGGCTTTACCCTCTTCGCCATTTCGCTGACTCCGGATGGATAGAAATACAAACCCGTCACGGCGTAGTTGCTCTTTGGCTGACTGGGCTTCTCTTCCAGAGAAAGTACATTATTATCCTCATCAAACTCTACTACCCCAAACCGTTCCGGATCTTCTACATAGAAGCCGAACACCGTGGCATTTCCTTCATATGCATTATCTACCGCAGCTTTCAATTTCTTTCCCAAACCATTACCATAGAAAATATTATCCCCTAATATCAATGCACATGGCCCATCTTCAATAAACTCTTCGCAGATTAAAAATGCCTGCGCAAGTCCATCAGGACTTGGTTGAACTGCATAAGAAAGCTTTATACCAAACTGACTGCCGTCTCCCAGCAGATGCTCAAATCGCGGTGTATCATTTGGTGTGGATATAATCATGATATCCCTGACTCCTGCCAACATCAAAGTAGACAGTGGATAATAAATCATCGGTTTATCATAAACCGGCAGTAGCTGTTTGCTTGTTACCATCGTCAACGGATATAATCTTGTACCGGAGCCTCCGGCTAAAATAATCCCTTTCATACTCTATTCCCTTTTCTCTTTTATTCCACTGTCACACTTTTAGCCAGATTCCTCGGCTTATCAACATCCAACCCTCTTGCCAGACTCATATAATATCCCATTAGCTGAAGAGGAATAACAGCCAGTGAGGCTGCAAAATGTTCATCTGTATTAGGAACATACACTGTAAAATCCACAGTATCTTCTATGTCGTAATGACCAAAACTGGTCAGCCCCATGAGATAAGCTCCACGGCTCTTAACCTCAACCATGTTACTTACCATCTTCTCATATAGTTCACTTTGTGTAAGTACGCTAATAACCAAAGTGCCTTCTTCAATCAAACTGATTGTGCCGTGTTTCAGTTCTCCTGCAGCATAAGCCTCACTATGAACATAGGAAATCTCCTTCATCTTAAGACTCCCCTCCAGAGAAATAGCATAATCTACCCCCCGTCCAATAAAAAAGATATCCTTTGCATTAGCGAACTTTGCGGCAAACCATTGAATACGCTCTGTATTATCCAATGTTTTCTCTATCTGCCACGGAAGCTGTTCTATGCTGCTTATCAACTGTTTATACTTTTTATCATCGACCTTCCCCCTGACCTTTGCCATCTGGATTGCTAAAAGATAACAGCTTACTAACTGCGCACTATATGCCTTTGTTGTTGCAACAGCAATTTCAGGACCAGCCAAAGTATAGAAAACATTATCTGCTTCCCTTGCAATAGAACTACCTACCACATTCACCATCGCAAGTGTATGGATATTCTGGCTTTTTGCTTCCCGTAATGCTGCTAATGTGTCAGCAGTCTCCCCAGATTGGCTAATAACAACAACCAGATCATTTTTATTCAGAAGTGGTCTGCGATATCTGAATTCAGATGCCAATTCCACCCTTACCCGAATTCTCGCAATATCCTCAATTACATATTGTGCTGCCACTCCAACATGGTAGGCCGAACCACAGGCAACAATATGGATCATATCAATACTCTGAATTAACTCCTCCGTTAAGCCAACAGAAGTCAAATCAATTTTTCCGTCAATTATTGTCGAGTTAATCGTGTCTTTCACAGCTTTGGGCTGCTCATGAATCTCCTTTATCATGAAATGCTCATAACCACCCTTTTCAGCAGCCTCTGCATCCCATTTAATTTCCGTCAGTTCCTTCTCTATTTTCTCACCATCCAGATTGAAGAAGGATATCTCCCCTCCGGACAATCTTGCCATTTCCATATTACCAATATAGTAGACATTTCGGGTATACTTCAAAATTGCAGGAACATCAGACGCTATATAAGACTCTCCGTCCTTAATTCCAAGAATCATCGGACTGTCTTTACGAGCCACATAAATCTCACCCGGATAATCCTTAAACATTACTGCTACGGCATAAGAACCGCGAATTCTAACCATTGTCTTTGCAATAGCATCAATTGGCCCCATCTTATATTTCTTATAATAATAGTCAATATATTTAATGAGTACTTCTGTATCAGTTTGAGTATGGAATAAATATCCTCTACGAATCAGCTTATCCTTAATCTCCTGATAGGACTCAATAATACCATTGTGTACTCCAATAACATTCATATCATCAGAGTAGTGCGGATGAGCATTATTTTCAGATGGCTCACCATGTGTTGCCCAACGAGTATGACCAACACCACAAAAACCATTGACTGATTCTCCTCCGTTTGTCTTGTTATAAAGATTACTTAGCCTTCCTTTCGTCTTGATCACTTCTGCGTCGGCAGAGCCATCGCGAACAGCAATCCCCGCTGAATCATATCCTCTATATTCAAGTTTTGATAACCCGTCAAGTAAAATAGGAGCAGCTTTCCTTTTACCAGTAAAACCGACTATTCCACACATAATAAAATTCCTTTCTTATGGGAACTAAACAATTTTAATATATTAATTCTTGTAATAAAGTCTTTGATTTATCATTTCTTTTTTTTCGACAATCTCGCGATCACAGTCCGGAATAGCTGCAATACACTATTCTTATTGAATAATAAATAAATTACATAGCACGCTAAATATTCTGCAAACGCCAGCAAACGATTATTGCCAAGAGTAATAATAATAAATGCACTCACCACCGCAAGTTCTGTGAGAATATCTTTCCATCTGACGTCTTCAAAATATTTTTTAGAAATATAACTTTCCATTGTAATACTTCGGATAGCTGTCACAACAACCAATGCTATAGTAATGAAATTAATATTTTTTACCACAAAAGCCCCAATAGCGCTTAAAATCAGGCTTAACATTACAGATATCGCATTTATATATAAAATTTTTCTCTCTTCTCTAAATGCTTTTAAATATGTAATAAACAGCATTTGTGTCTTACTGTCAAATACAATCAGTGGTAACAGAAGTCCTAAATATATTAAGCTATCTTTATACTGCGGAAGCCAAAGCCCCAAAATCCATGCACCAGGATAGTAAACCAAAAGTAGCAGCGGCAACAAAATATTTAACCCTGATTTAATTGTATAAAATAATGGCTTTAATTTTTTCTCTGATTCACGCTTCAGTGCAGGAAACAATACCATACTTACCTGACGAACAAACAGCAGAAAAAAGTTCGTCATGGAAACAGAAAATGAAAACTTACCAAACTGCTCTATTCCCCATGCTTTATCAACTACAAATCTTGCCGCTCCGACAATAAAATTTGATGCGAAAGAGGCTAACATAAGTGGTAATCCAGCACTAATATTGGTCTTAACTTCCCCTAAAACACTTGAAATCTTGTATGGTTTTTGTGATAAAATCGCCCTGCCCAGAAATGCTATAAAAACAAAGCTGCAGTATTTTGATATTATGTATCCAATAACAAAAGGTCGGTAGCTTGTGGTTTTTAACAAAATGAGTATAATAGCATACCCAATGAAAAAAACTTTATCTGTTATAACACTAATTGAAAACTTTTTAGTGTCATTCACAGCCTGGAATATCATTCCAAAGTAGGCAATTCCATTATCTGCCAGCATATAAATAGCTACACATATAATTACAAAGGAACGCTCAGAATTTCCAACTCCCAAACAGCCCGCAAGTATTATAATTCCTGCAATCAATATCTCCCAGGTAAGTGATAAATAAAATTGAGAGCCCAATAACCTATAATTAAGCGACTTATACTTTTTTCCGCCCAGCCTTAAATAGAGTCCATCACTTATTCCAAAATGAAATATATTAACATATGTAGTATAAAATATGAATAACTGCCAAAAACTGTACATTTCCACACCTAATATCTTAGGTGCAACCAGCGACAGCAATATACTTAAGGTTAACGATACCAACTGCGCAGTAAATGCAAACTTTAAATTAGAAAGAAATTTTGCCCTATTTTTCATATATACTCTCCATAAGCATACTTTAAACTTTCAAAATTATACATTATAATTACGCATATTATCAAAAGTAGTACCGTGTAGTTCAACGTGTAACGCAAATACAATTAAAACAACATAAGGATACCGGTAAAAGGCAAAATCAACGGAAAGCGCCACAAAAAAAATCAGAATTGAAACGCACAAAAAAATATATAATATTTTCCCCTTCGAACGTAAACTAATATATCCACAATAAAGCAATGTCAATGTAAACAATGTAAAACCTACAATACCACCACGATATAATATTTCCAAAATAAAATTATGTGTATGATTAATTCCAATGAACCTTGTTGTTATATCACTATTTTCATTTCCATAGCCAATCCAGGGAGATTCAACTATTCGAACCATTGCTTTTTCCCAAATAAAAATTCGTGTACTCAGCGTCATATCCTTATTGAAAAGATTTATAATGATATCTTTAAATAAGTTAATAAAATTTGTAAATACAAGGAGAAGAGAAGAAATATAGCCTGCTAAAAAAGCTTTACTAAGTGTTATCGCCTGCAATATACCTATTTCTTTCCGATTGTATTTTAATGATCGATACAAGAGAATAACAAAAATGATTACAGCAAAACTTATTACCATAGCAGTAACTGAATTCATATAAATATAAGAACCAATAGTAGCGGCAGAATATACAAACGCCCATATTCTCATTTTACTTGTTCTGTTAAACCTAAAATAATAAATCCAAATAATAACTAATACTGGAAACGTCCAAAATATAGTAGCATTATCTTCAGCTAAGAAAAAATAGTTTGAGGATAAACGAATACCATTTACAATAGTTTTCTCTCTCATTCCTCCATTTTTTCCATATACAAAAATTGTTACTGCATTCAAAAAACACATTATACTTCCAATACTAACAAAAGATGACAAATAAATTTTGGGACGTTTCGAAAAGCCCAACTCACATAATAAAATCAATCCTCCAACCGTTGCGAAGTTAAGTGCGCCACCTGAAAAATCAACAGAATTTCCATACAAAAGATTTAGAATACTTGAGCCACAAAGGAACCAGCCATACATTGCAACAAGTAATACAATAGCCCATGAAAACCGAATAGTCCGGGTAATAATTGATATAAGCCAATCTATTAACACAATAGTAAAAACTAAAACAAGAAAATAAGATAATAATCGATACCATCCATTTCCTATGACATATGGGGCTGGACGGAAATAAAGTAAAAGGATCGTGTTATAAAGCAGCGTATAAATATTAATTTTTCGATTAATTTTATATTTCACAATCTAACTCCTCAATTTATATTCTCTTTCCTGTTCTTTCCAATGCCGCATATATCTCCTGTTCCATGCTTCCTTTTCTTCCAAAACTGGAGTTTCCTGTTACTTTATCTAATTTTCGTCTGATAAATTCAAATATCATTTTCCAGGAAATATTTACTTTATAAGATCCAATATGTCTCAGAAAAAACTTACTGAATGCATCATGACATTCCCTATGATTTTGTGATACCTTCTGCCAGTAATAGTCATCCGAGAATTTATTGTTTACTGCCAGCTCCAATTCTCTTTGTCTGTCAGTAAACCATGCAGAATTACTTATCTCCGGTATTAAATTATCATTTATGTAATACGGAATAAGTTCATAATCTATATCATAATTATTGTCACTTTCTGTTATAGTAATTTGGGCAATTCCTGTTTGGCGACATAATACAGGAATCATATCTGAAATAAAATTTCCCTGCCCATATACAATAAGAGAACCCTTATATTTTTCAATTCCCTGATATACATGGGAATGGTGCCCCAGTATAATATTGGCACCGAGTTCTACAAATTTGTGTGCAAGTGCAATCTGTGCATTGGAGGGAAATGTAGAAAATTCGTCTCCCCAATGAACAGAGATTACAATTATTGTCTTAGGATCTTTATTTTTAATTTTTATAGTTTCACTAAAAATTCTTTCAATATTATCCTCGTATTGAATATCATCGGGTTCATACCATTCATAATGTACACATAAAGACAGAAAAGCCAATTTTATACCATTAATACCTATAACATATGGCCTTTCCCCTTTTATTCCACTGACATGTATACCATTCTGTTCACATACCGCTTTTGTCCGAAAAAAGTTATTTGTACCATGCTGAAGACAATGATTGTTCGCAAGATTTAATATATTAAACCCATTTAGTTTTAAATCTTTAATAGTATTCTCTTCACATGCCATCTGAAGTTCCTGTAAATTCTTTTTCTTAGGATGGCATACCACCCCCTCAAAGTTTCCAATGGTAATATCTGCATTCTTCAAATCAGATGCACATGCAGAAAACAAATCCTTTCGTATCCTTGAATAATTTGCCCCAACTCCAACGCTTACATATAAAGGAGAATCACAAAGCATCAAATCTCCGACAGAACATATTGTGACCTTTTTTTTGTCTGTCATATGTTTCCTCACTTCCTATCAGCTGCATACATAGTTTAATAATTTTCATATGAATAAAACAATTTTCTGTATATTGTCTCTCCACTGAAATTCTTCATAGCAAACTCAGAAATTATTTGGGAATTATATGTATAAATATTTTTGTAAATATAATCCATTGCCGTTCTTAGTTGGTCTGTTTTATCATGAGCAACAATTAATCCCAGATCTTTATTAACATATGAGGCCACTCCTGTCCCTGCTGAAGCAATAACCGGCTTCCCACAGGCCCACGCTTCTATTATCGGAACTCCAAATGTCTCATATTTACTAAATGAAATCAATGCATCCGCCTCAGCAATTTCTTTTGCAACATCCTGTAGTCCCAATGTACCTGTAAAAATAATTCGTTCACTTTTTCCTGCAATTTTCTTCAATTTGTTTTTATCTTCCCCTGAACCGACAATCTTTAACTTTACATTTTTATTCCCGCCAAATTGTTCACTAAATTGTCTTATTACAACATCGAATTGTTTCGAGGCTGTCAATTTACCAACCATTATAAATTCAAACTCTTTGTCATTCTTATTTTCACTGATATTTAGTGAAAATAATGGGGACACCATATTCGGGATGACATCCATAGGCACAGTTACATCAACTATCCTTTGAACTGCAGTCTGTAACGAACTTCCTACAGTAAAAAAACAATTTACATGTGATGCATAATAAATCATCCTTTTCAGCTCATGCTTTTTCAAGGTATTTTTAAGGACCCTTGACCAATGCTCAGTTACAAAAATTTTTACACCCATATTTCTATATTTTTCAATCATACTGATGCTGCTGATCATCGTAGGATAATGTACATGGATAACATCTGGCGTTCCTGAACTTGAACTAGCTTTTTTCAACAGATTTTTCCAGCAGTTATCCTCATACTCCTCAAGATAAATACCTGCCTTACCTGGAAAATACAACCGTGAATATGTATAAACATTAACTCCGGATTCTTCAAAATATCTGAATCCTCTTTGATCTCCCCTCTTAAAAAAACTCAGCGTCAATGAAATATAAGATACTTCATGCTTATATTTTGCCAGAAGTTTTGCCTGTTCAAATTCAAAAGATCCCCACCCATTGTTAGATACTGTTGGATAGTCCCTGCCAATTATCCAAATTTTCATTTTCCGCCCCTGCCTCACAGTTTACTTTTTATTATATCTTCTATAGATTGAATTAAAGATACCCTGGGGAACCAATCAAAATCCTCCATAAATGTTGACGCATCAATAGATGAATTTCTTATATCTATTCCGTCATTTATGGTATACTTTGTCGTTACTCCATAGTTTTTAAGAACCTCTGCTATCAATGAGACAAGCTCTAGCAGGGTGATACTTTCCATACGGCCAAGATTGTATACGTTTTTCCATTTTGCAAAATCACTTTTTGCAGCAGTCAAAATTCCATCCGCTGCGTCACGTACATCTAACAGACCATACCGCTGCCTTCCACCTGCGACATTTAACTGCTCACCTCTTAGTGCCTGCAATACCATACGATTAACAATCCGCTGGTCATATCCAATTCCTACAAGACTTGAAAGTCTAATATTCATATACACAGAATCTTCAAAAATACTCTTACAGTATACTTCACTGCTATATTTGCCAACTGCATATCCTGTTTCCAAACACAATCTGTCGGTTTCTTTCGCCGGACATTTTCTTCGGGAACTATAAACACTTTGCGAGGATATGTTTATAATTGCTTTTGCACCTTCCTCTCTTGCTCTGGTAATACCCTTGAACACCTTCGAAAGCCCTTCTGCCATTTTGAATCCATCCGCATTCGTTGGATACAGGCAGTTAATAAATATAAAATCAGATCCAATTTTACATCTACCATTAAGAAAATCTTCTAAATTTATAATTCTAAGCCTTTCGGCCTCAGCTGTATCATTTATCATCAGTTCAGGTTTAGAAGTAATAGCAATAATTTCATCAAAATCATCATCAAATGCTTTTTTTATTAAATTTTTGCCCAAAAAACCTCCTGCTCCACTAACTGCTATCCTTTTCATAGGCATTTCCTCCTGTTAAGCTAATAGCCGGTCACAACTTATCCTGTCACAATTCGTAATCCAATCCTCTATAAACCTCTTGTGTATCATGTGGTGTTAATACAATACTGTTTCCATCTGCATCTAATATTTGATACAGCTCGTTCACCTTATTTATTCTTTCAATCAGCTGTTCCTTTGTATCTGCACACAAATGAATTCTGGTTGTATCCTGAACAAGCGTTCCCGCGGAATCCGCAGGAATCGTATCTCCTACCTGGTTTCTTCTTGCAATATGAATCAGCCAGGGATAGGTATTCAATGCTTCAATTCCACAAAACTGAGCAATACTTGCGCCCGGCTGTCCTAAAACATTCAAAGTTGCATACCACCGCTTCATTTTGGGATTAAACTGCACATGCTTTCCCATACTCCCAGTCAAAGCAAACAGCATTAAATGTTCAAATGTATTATAATTATTCTCATATTCCAGAATTTGATAGGTTTTACAGCCATTCAGCCGCATTCCTGCTTCATAACAGTACATCTGTCCCTTATGTATAATGGCCTGAATAAACAGTGAACCATTTTTAACACCAATTTCCTGTAGCATATGGATAATAGCCGTATTATATTTTTCAATGATCAGATCCATATACCGTGAAGGATAAATATACAAATCCGGAGCTTTGGTTGCACTCTTCTGTGTCGTATTGAAATAGCGATCATGAACTGCTGCAAGCTGAATATCCCCATTCTGGGCAATATAAGTCAAATTGACCTCATCAAACGGCAGATACTGTTCAACAATAGCATCTCCGGAATGTGAATGGGCAATTGCATTTTGATAGCCTATCTCTAATTCTCCCGTCGTAAAACAGGGCATGACCCCTACAGAACTTGAGCTGTCAACAGGCTTAATGATTACAGGAAATGGAATATTACATCTATGTATATCCTCTATTGTTGATATAGCAACTTCCTTTGGGACAGGAACTCCATACTCCATACAGACATGCTTGAAGTATTTTTTATTGGTACTCATTTGCAACTGTTCAACTGTGAAAGGCACAGGGACATTTAATTTTTCTCCGATACGTCTTGTAATTGGACCAAGCCGTTCATTAAATGCAGAAATGATTCCGTCATATCCTTCATTCTTATATAACTCAACTATGGCATCTTCATCCATCACACTTATATCGTGAGCAAAATCTGCCAGACTTTTCAGATATGTATTTTTATTGTAATCTGCGACCCCTATTAAAACACCATTTCTGTGAGCAAGGTTAACCAGATCTGCGGTATTATTTATTCCACCGATCAATAAAAGCTTTTTCCCCCGTAAATCATAGCCTAACATACTATTTTTCCTCCCAATTTTACTATTCCACTATGCACAAATACTAATATCTAATTCAAACGGTATGTTTCATATTTCTTAGCAAAATGTTGACCAGAAATAACTTCCGCAAAAGAACAATCTTTCTTCTGGGCAATCCGAAGCGCACTCATAACTGTATTGCAGCCTGCCATACAAGAAAAACTGGTTCCCGCTGAGAATCTTGGATTCACCTCAATGATTTTATAACCTGTTTCTGTTCTGAAAAATTCCGCATTAACCACACCATTCAGTTGAAGTCTCTGCATAAGTTCATCACAAATACAATGCAACTGTTGATCATCAATTATTTCTACTGCTATACCGCATCCACTGGAATTTCTGAGATGTTCTGTGCGCTGCACCTGACACATTTGGCCGGTCAACGCATTTCTTACCAGATCAACTGCAATAATCTCACCTGAAACATACTGCTGAATAATTATATTTTTTATATCCGCTTCCTTTAAATGTTGAAAAAGTTCATCCTTATTTGAAATTTTTTTGCAGCCAATACTTGCTCTGCCTTCCACAGGTTTTACAAACAGAGGATAATCTGTATCACCTATATCCTCAATCCGAGAAAATGTTTTTACAGCTATTTCCGGCATTTCTTTCTCTATCCATTGATTAAATTTATCTTTATAATGACATATCTTTATCAGGGAATCATTGGCAATACACAGCTTAATTCCATGTCCTTCAAATAGAGAACGGTGAGCGGAGAGGTTGGCTACCTCCTCGTCAATGATAGCAAAGTAATACTCAACGTTCTTTTTTATGCAAAAGTCCAGCACAAAAGAAATATATCCCTCTATATCTGCTATTGCAGAAGGGAATTTATGAAATTCATCTACCTCCGCTGATGTGGCAACCTGGTTTGCAGGATTGATGTCTGCACCAATTATGTAATATTCATTTGTTTTTTTAATTTCAGACACTATATGGCTTGCTGCAACTGTACCAATCGCTGTAACTAATACTACCGTTTTCATGCTCCCACCACACTTTCCTGTTGTTGCGGCATATCCTGATTCTGTTGTTTAGCATCTTGATAATTGCTATGATAGTCATTCCTATAATTTCTCATACTCATTGCATTTCCGTTCTCGTCATAACCAACAAAGTAGGTTATACTGTTTCCACTTGCCTGGTTTTCCCTTTTCTTTAATGAAAAAACCATTTTTACAAGCATGAAAATCATCTTGCAATCTGTCGCAAAGCTGATATTTTCCACATACCAGACATCATTTTCAAAGGTTCTCTGGTACTTAAATATCTCCTCATTCTCGACATGAATTACTCTAGGACATTCAAGTCCCGGACGAACTATGCTACGAAGCTTATGCCGTTCGCTCATACGCTCATAAACAAATACCGGCTGTGGTCTCGGACCGATAATTGACATATCTCCTTTGATTACACTCCAGAAGTTCAATAGTTCATCCAGAGAAAATTTTCTCATAAACCTACCGAATTTTGTTACTCTCTGGCTTGGAGGTAATAAACGGCCGTCCGAATCCTTTTCCTCATTCATATTTCGAAATTTTATTATCGTAAAATGCTTTCCATTTTTCCCAACTCTTGTTTGTTTATATAATATGGGCATCCCAACATCAAAAAATGTACATATAGCAAATACAGCATTAAATGGGAGCAGAAATAGAAATGCTGGCACAGCTATAATAACATCAAGCATTCTTTTAACTACACGTGTATACAATGTAACTCGGGGGCGAACTTCTTTCGACAGGCTGTTTACGCGATCTAAATTTTTCTTTCTAAGATATCGGGCTACCTGCTCTTCATCTGTGGAAAACAAATTTGAATTTCCCACAACACTGTTTTGTGCATTCTCCATTTGTATTTCTCCCATTTTAATACTTAAAAACTTTGCTTTGAGGATTAAACAAACCTATTAACAACTTCAATCACATAATCAATTTCTTCCTCCAACATACCTGCATAAATCGGGAGGCTGACCTCCTGTTGTGCAAATCTACAGGCATTGCTAAAGTCCTCCCATGCATATCCCCACTCTTTATAGCAATCAGCCACATATGGAGGAATGGGATAATGCACCTGTGTTCCAACGCCATTCTCTTTCAGATAAGACTGAAAACGTTCACGTTCTTCAACCAGAACAGGAAACAGATGATATACATGCTTCGCTTCCTGATATACATTCTGGAAACTGACAAATGGATTATTAATTTCGGTAAGATATCTTTTTGCGATTCTTTGCCTCTCTTCATTTCCAGCTTCAAGATATTTCAACCCAACCTGCAAGATAGCCGCCTGAACTTCATCCATTCGGCTGTTTACGCCATTGATTTCATTATGATATTTGACTTTGCTTCCATAATTCCGAAGAAGCCGTACCTTTTGGGCAAGCTCATCATCATTTGTAACAACGGCGCCTGCATCCCCCAATGCTCCAAGAGGTTTTGTCGGATAAAAGCTAAAGCAGCCCATATCCCCAAAGGTACCAGTAAGACAGCCATTGAATGCAGAACCATGGCTCTGTGCACAGTCCTCTATAAGAAAAAGGTTATGCTTATCTGCAACTTTTTTAATCTTTTCCATATTGCATGGCTGGCCATAAAGATGAACAGGCAGAATCGCTTTTGTTTTCTCCGTAATTTTAGCTTCTATTGCATCTGCATCCATTTCCATGTATTCGTCTGCATCTACAAATACCGGTACGCCTTTATTCTCGGTTACGCCTATTACAGAAGCTATATATGCATTTGCAGGACAGATAACCTCATCCCCTTCCCCTATATTAAGTGCACGAAAGGCCAGTATCAGCGCATCTGTCCCGGAATTAAGAGCTACACAATGCTTTACCCCCAAATATCCGGCAAACTGTTGTTCAAATTTTTCCATTTCTTTTCCCAGGATATACCAGCCTGAATTTAAAGCACGAAGAGCCGCTGCTTCATATTCTTCCTTATGTAAATCATAGGTTCTTTTCAAAACAGAATATAAAACATCCATTATTATAATTTCCCTTTCTATTCTCAAATTACCAATTGTCCTGCATAATTTTTACATAATCATCAAAGTCCCGTATATATTCACTATTGTCATAATATTCATTCGTCAAAACCATCAGGATGGAATCTTCGCTGAAATCATACATCTCCTTCCAAACCATCTGCGGCAGATAAATTCCTTTGTTAGGTGTATCGAGTTCATAAACCTTATATTCGTGATTTTCATCAATAACCTTAACTTTGCTTTTCCCAGAAATATTAAGCAATACAAACTGTGATTTTCTATTAGCATGCTTTCCTCTGACTAAGCTGCCGTCACTGCCGAAGATATAAAAAATGCGTTTAATTTCAAATGGAACGTCCTTTAAACCTTCCACATCCAAAAAACATTCCCGCCCATCAGCTTCTCTTGTATTTGTGAATTGCAACATTCTGACATTATCAACACATTTGCTCATACAAGTTCTCCCTCCACATTGCACTCCTTCAGCAATTCTGATACAGCCACGCATACAACACTTTTTTCTTTTCTCCAATTAAGCTTTTCCCACATTCCATTCTGCAGCAAAAGCCCGATCGCTGGGTTATCAAGCATAATTGATTCCTGCTGTAAGCCATCATTAACAATCACCTCAACCTCACCGTAAGGGCAGAACATCAGCAACTGGCTAGCAGCGTCGGTATAAAATGTCCGCTTTCTCTCTTCGTCTGTTTTGTAGATACAACATAAATGCTTAATTGCAAAAGGGATATCATGTTCTCCTTCGAAAAAAGATAAACCACCAAATTCGTTTTCAATTGTCCGGATGTTTATCACTTCATATTTCATAATTACACTCCCATTAACTGTTTTATCTCTCTTTATTTCCAATGAATTTGCTGATATCAATATTCTGATTCAGACAATTTATAATTTCCTCATAAATGTCCTCTTTACTTTTCATACATCCATTAATACAACAACTGATTTCTTTCCATCCCATTTTTTTACTGCAATAAACAGCTGCTGTTCTTGAACTTTCCAAATATTCAGGATTTCTTTCATGAATATCCTTTTTGCTCTCATCCCCCTGATATCTTCCTGCAATTAGTTTCTGACTAACCTGAGTATCAACATTTAAATAAATTACGATATCCGGCTTCGGTATTCCTAACAGTATGTACTCATAACAGAACAACCATTCCAAATAGCTATCCCATTGCCCCTCAGAAAGCTTACTGCATTGATGGATTGCATTAGATGTAGTATACCGATCCGCAATAATCACTCCACCTTCATTATAAAATTGTTCCCAGTCTTTTTTAAAGGAAGCATATCTATCCACTGCATAAAACGATGATGCTGCATATGCATTCACAGCATTCGGCTCATTGCCAAATTCTCCGCTTAAATACATCTTTACTAGAGACGAAGAACTGGAAGCGTAATCTGGAAATGATACTTTTTTTACTTTCGCATCCTGTTTCTGCAGCCTGTCATATAACAGTTGTGCTTGTGTAGCTTTGCCGCTTCCGTCCAACCCCTCAATGACAATCAGTCTTCCTTTCATGGATTTAATCTCCTATTAGATTACTTTTACGATTAAATTTTTATTTTCTGATTTGTTGCCGTCAGTATCTATTGTGTATAACGTAACCGGATAATCCCCCTCTTCGTTTAGCTTAACCTGGCCTACTAATTTTAAATTATTGTAAAGTGTATTATAATCATCTTTATCATCGCTCATTATCTCTATTACTTCATTCCAGTTTGGTGCCGTTCCTTTCTTCGTAGTTATAACATCTGAATTTAGTATTAATACTGGATTGGCTCCTGCTATACTGTCCTCATTATTCTCATCTTTATTTATTTCTTCCCTGCCTGTTTCTCTATCCGAAGGACTGCTCTCCATTCCACTCTCTGTTTCTATTTCTGTGGTAGGCTCAATTACAGTATCATCTTCCGTTTCGAAGATTTCCGCTTCTACAGGCAGTACATCACCGCCTTTATAATTGCTCGCAACAGTAAATGCCCGGGAGGCTTTCCCAACATTATTTGAACTATCACGTGCCACATATGTCACTATTACTTCTTTTCCATTTGTCCCTGCCACCTTTTCCACCAAAAGGCTGTCACTTACATCTCCATCCTTCTCATCCACGGCTGTTACACCATCTAGCAGCAACTCCTCATCAATACCGTCGCTATATACAATTTGATTCTCCTCATTAAAGAAAATCTCAGGGCCTTTTCTGTCCCTGCCCAAATAAAAAATAAGACAAATCACTAATAGTACCACATCTGCAGCGCCAATAACCGCTGCTATTTTCTTCGTATCCATCGACCGTCTCCTTTGTCTACTTCTCCGTTTCTACCACTTCAATCTCATCTTCCAATTCATCCAATTGCACCATGTCCAGTGCAATTATGCTCTCCTCATCAGCCAGACGTCTATAATCATCTGCAGTTTCAGTAGTCATCGCCAGGCCGTCTTCCATCTTATTTACTATTTTTTCTTCATAATCCCTTTGAAAGGAATCACGTTCCTCTTGCTTTTGTCCTGTTTTTGCAGACTTCAGTCCCTTCTGTACCACTACGGAATGCAGACCGCCTTCTTCTGTATTCCCATAATACTTTCCATAGTATTTTCCATAGTATTTTCCATAATAAGCACCATAATATCCCTTGCCGCTCATATTCACTTTATTCAGAATTACTCCCAGAATCCTACATTCCACTTTTTCCAGCTGCTCTTTTACCTTTTGAGCAAATTTATAGCTAATAGCGCCACTCTCAACAACAATAACTGTCCCATCGCAATATCGCGCAGCTACCGCTCCATCAATAACACTTCCCAATGGGGGCGTATCCACAATGACATAGTCATATTCATTCCTTAAATATTCTAACAGCAACCGAAATGCATCATTTCCTAACAATTCACTAGGATTCGGCGGTACCGGTCCTGAAAATATAACATAAAAATTTTCAATATTCGTATTACAGGAAATATCCGAAATCGATGCCTGTCCACTCAAATAGTGGGATAGCCCATATTTGGAGGCATTTGTCTTGTATCTCCCTTTCAATACCGATTTTCTCAGATCTGCATCCACAAGAGCGACCCTCTTTCCACCCTCTGCAATCGACAGTGCTAACTGAAAAGAAACGCTCGTCTTTCCCTCATTCGGTGTACAACTGGTAACAGAAATCACCTTTCTGTCCCTTCCAGAAAATTCCAGATTCGTCCTCAGTGTTTTGTAACTTTCCTTTGTCCTGAAATCCAGTTTTTCTATTGCATTAAAATTTACCGTCTGCATTGTTTCCTAGCTTTCTCCTTTTTCATTCCTTATTCAAACACCGACACAATAACAACAGAAAAAACTCTATTATGTTCCATCTTTCTGCCTATTATTTAACTTCTTTTTACTTTCTTTTTTTTCCTCTTTTTGTCAGTTTCACCTTCATTTAAAGGAATGACAGCAAGTGTAGAAAGCTGTAAATATTTCTCAACATCTTCAGGAGTCTTCACTGTGTCATCCATCATGTATCGAACCATTACGATAATGATGATTATAAATATACCTAGAATGCCGCCTACGAATGTATTCTTAAGCGCACTCGGACTCGCCTTCTTCATAGGCATATTGGCAGTCTCCGCCACATTAACAGCTTGAATATCCATCACATTCATAATATGTACGGCTGCGGCCTCCCGAATTGCATTTGCAATCTTCATTGCCATCACCGGATCCTTATCTTTTACTCTAATCGCCAGAATTCGAGTATCGGTAGGTGTAGTAACAGACACCTTCCCTTTCATCTGTTCATATGTCAGATTCAGTCCCATACCCTGCACAACTTCTTCCAATACAAATCGGCTCTGAATCAACTCCGCATAGTCCTTTGTAAGCTGCGTTCCCAACTGAATATCCGAATAGGTAACAGATGCATTTTCCTGTTTGTTCAAAATATAAATCTTAGTTGTAGATTCATAAGAAGGCGTAATAACCAGCTGGGTAAACAAAAAAACTCCCAATGCTGCCATAATTCCCGCAGAAATAATCAATGCCAGATTATGTACAAGCACCAAACAGATTTCCCATAAATTAATTTCTATCTCCTCTGTCTGCCGTATCGTGTTCTCTTCCATTCCTTACTTTCTCCATTCCCATTTCTTATCCGCTGTAATCGTTATATTTCGTTAAGGATTTTTATTTCTTAAATATTAAATGACCTTATCTTCAAGTATTGCTTCAGGATTTACTATCAAAAGCTTCTCCATGTGTTCTCTTCCTATTTTTTTTTGCAGCCATTCCGCACACTCTCTTAACTGCGGGCTTCGGCTCCCATGATTCCTGTGTGCGTCTGTTCCAACAAAATCAATGAGCCCCTGTTTCAATAACTTTCTGGTAACAGTTCTTTCTCCCATTCCATGCCGCCCCAGCACACTTGCCGAATTCACCTGAAAATAGCATCCAGTATCTTCTTTCAGTTCTTCTGCCTTTCGCAAATCCCTAACCACATTTAAATATCGCTCCACATGTGCCGCTATGGGCCAGTATCCAAAAGAAACAAGCCGGCTTAATGCATCTCTGATATAGCTGTAATCTTCTCCTGGAAGGAACTCTACAAGAATATAACGAGAATCTGCCAAGGTCCGTATTTTCCCCATTTCCAACAGTTCCCCCAGACCATGTCTATAAAAAATTTCATTACCCGGATATAACTTTATCGGAATCTCTCTTTTAAACGCCTCTTCCTGAAGATAACCCATACGCCTGACTATTCCTTCAGGGGTCACACACTTCCTGTCTGCCTTCTGGTGAGGTGTCAATATAATTTTACGAATGCCTTCCTCTGCAGCAATTCTCAGCATGTCCAATGCCATTTCCATTGTTTCTGCACCATCATCCACCATGGGCAGCACATGACAATGAATATCTGTAAATCCATCCATATCTATTTTCCATCCTGCTTATCTACTTTCTACTATTACTGTCATTATGCAGTTCTCTGTCCTTCACTCCCACATCACTGCATGCAATTAAAAATGTCCGCAGTACCTTCGCCGCATACATTCTCTCCCTTTTTGATACATTATTAAGCAGTTGATATACCGCTTCTGTTTCGTCTGAAGGCGCTTTTACCATTTCTGCGTCCGTCCTGCCATCTTCTTTTCCAAGAATCAGATAATCCAGTGACATATGATACAGTCTTGAAATTGCGATCATTGTTTCCACCGACATCCCGCAGCTTCCCCTCTCAATATCTGCATAGTAAGTGGGAACCCTTCCCAGTTTCTCAGCTGCTTCCTTCATTGTGATACCAAGCTGCCTGCGTTTCTCCCGAATTCTTATTCCTGCCGCTTTCCTGTCATATGTATCTTTTTCCATTGTTTCCCACCTTCCAGTACTCCCTGTTCTGGTGTACAATCTGTGTATTACCTGAATTACTTTTTCGCCTTCCTGTCTGCCATTAAAAATCAGGGAACAAATAAGTTAATTCAGGAACTGTCATTTCGCTAAATTTAAACTTTTGCGAAATACAATCTTAAAAATGACATTTGTCTACATTTCTATAGTATTTTCGACCATTTTTTTGACGGCTCAGAAATTATAAGCGCCCTTCTAAGCCGCCATCCGGTAACCTGCCATCAGTTGTTTCTTTCTTTCCATATCTGAATGCACATAGATCCTCATAGTTGTACTCACGCTGGAATGTCCTAATATCTCGCTCAAGGTCTTCATATCAAATCCCTGCATAATACAATTCGTGGCAAAAATGTGACGCAGCATATGAAAGTTAAACGCTGGAATATTCAGTTGCTTCAATATCCTCTGAAACTGGTACTGAAGGGTTCTGGGTTCCGTGTACTCCTTCTTCTTCCCCGGCATAATATACCTTTCCTGATCCTCCCTCTCCTTCACCAACAACTTCAGCAGATATTCCGGCAAAGGAATCTCTCTATTGGAATTGCGGGATTTTGGCCCTGCAATAACTATTTTTGTTCCGGTCTTGGATATTAACTTTCCCCCATTCCATTCACTTTCAAAGGTACGTATTCTCTGCATGGTCTTATGAATCACCAGAGTCCCTTTTTCAACCTGAATATCCTTCCACTGCAGCGCACAAAGCTCACCGATTCGGATTCCACTGCACCCTGACAGCAGAATTCCGAGGCAAGTCCGATTTCCCCGTTCCGCTTCCATCAGCAAATATGCTTCCAGCTTTCGAATACTGTCCTCTTTTGGAGCACAGGAATCAGTCAGCTGATTTTTAGGAACAGCAGTACAGAATGGCAGCTTCTGCATGCTATAATGGAATTTTTCTTCCAATATTCTGAAGATCTGTCCAAATAAGATATGTATCTGATGCAGGTATCCCTCCGACAGCCTTTTTTGTCCCTGCTGCTTTCTATATTTTTCGAAATACTCTCTATAAATATCCTCATCCAGTGCTGTAACCGGCAGCCTCCCTAATTGCGGCAGAATATGTTTTTCTGTTATAGAACGATAGGTTGCATAAGTAGATTCTTTCCATCCCCCCTTTTTTTCTTCCATCCACAAAGTAACAGCTTCCCCCACTGACATTCCCGCAGGTAGTTTTCTGCCGCCTTTTTTTCCTGACATCTGTTCCTCTTTTTTTAAAAAAAGCTTCTCCTTAACTTCTCTGTAGGATTTTCCATAAACAGATATATATCCTGGTTTTCTTCCTGCAATTCCCCTCGCCCGGCAACGTCCCTCCCAGCGTCCATCTTTTCTTTTATAGATATTTTCTCCCTTTCTTGCCATAGCTACCTCCATCGTCCTGACGAAAAAATTGACGGTTTAAAAATCAACTGCACTCGTGGCAGAAAAACCGATATTTTCTATGTTCTGAATATCATTTAATAAAATATTTAATAAAGAACTTACGTTACTTATTTCTATGAGCTTTTCAACAAAAAATGACATTTCAGTATTATTTTTTACATATTAATTGACAAAATATAAAACCTGGCATACAATAAAACTCGGTATTAAGTTAAGAATTGCCATAATATGTAAGTTTAAAACGTATATTGATTTTCGCATAAGTTTAAATTTTACGAAACATAAAAGGCTTAAAATAAATCCGTTCACGCCGAAAAACCGTATTTACAAAAAGCAGATGCTGCCTCAGCACCTGCTTTTATGGTAAATACGTTTTTTTAACATTCAGCTTCTACGAATTTATAAACAGAAGAATCTCTGATAAATATACATTTCTTTATCAGATATATTCCTGCTCATTTTTCACAGATTATTATGTAATCGCTTATAACGCATAAAATATATGTTTTAAACTGACCAGAAAAAAATTATTTTCATCATCACTTTCTATAACAATGGCTTCCCAGATCCGAATAATTACAACACTAACTGTAAAAAAGAGCCGGTAAAGCTTTCGACATAGAAAATTATATCGTATATAAATAATAATTAACGTTTATACGTAAATCACTAATAAACAAAGCCGTGCCAACAGCAGTTCTGTCTGTTGGCACGGCCCTATTTTGTATTCGTTGCTTTATATATGACAATTATACTCTGATGCTATTTGCACAGCAAAACAGCAACATCATTCACATTCGTCCCGGTAGCCCCGGTCATTATCAGTCCGTCCACCAGCTTAAGCGCATGATAGGAGTCGTTGTTCTTCAGCACCTGATCCACATCCACCCCCAGCTGTTCCAGTTGGCCTACCGTGCTTCCGTCCACAATTCCCCCGGCCGCGTCGGTGGGGCCGTCGGTTCCGTCTGAGCCTAAGGAGAACAAAAGGGCATCCTCCCTGCCGCTCAGCTGCCTGGCTGCGCTCAGGGCAAGCTCCTGGTTCCTGCCGCCCAGGCCTTTTCCGGTCACCTTCACAACCGTCTCGCCTCCCGCAATGACGGCAAAGGGCTTTTCATAATCCGAAGAGGCATAGGAAGCAATCCACTTTCCGGCGGCTTTGGCTTCGCACTGCATGGAGGCGGTCAGTATGTAGGGGTGGTAGCCAAGCTCTTTTGCATGCTCTGCTGCCGCCTGGCAAAGATCCTTTACACTTCCCACCACATGGTTTTCGATTTGGATGTCCCGGCAGGGCTGGCTGTTCAGCAGAATATCTTCCACCTTCTTTTCCAGCTGCAGATGATATTTTTCTATAATCTGCTTTACCTCCTCCGCTGTGGAATCGTCGGGATAGGTCAGGCCTGAGGCTATCATATCATCATTATCCCCGATGATATCGGAAAGGATGATAGAATATGCCTTTGCCCTTTTCAGGTATCTGGCGAACTTGCCGCCCTTCATGGCGGACAGCTTTTTGCGCAGCACGTTGATTTCCGTAATCCCTGCGCCGCAGAAAAGCAGCTGCCTGGTTACCGCCTGAATGTCGGCAAGGGTGAGCCCCGGCATGGGAAGCTCTACAAGGGAGGAACCGCCTCCTGAAAGAAGAAGAAGCACCGTGTCCTCCTGCGTCGCCTCCTTTACCAGCTCCACAGCCTTCCCAGCGCCCAGAACGGAATTTTCATCCGGCGTGGGATGCCCCGCTTCTATGATTTCAAATTTGTCCAGCGCACCTCTGGAATGTTCATATTTTGTTATAATAATTCCCTTTTCCAGCCGGTCAGCCAGAAAAACAGAAGCCGTTTTGGCCATAACCCATGCGGCCTTCCCGATGGCGACCACATAAACCTTCCCGGTAAAGTCCAGTTTTTGGAGAGAATCCCGGACCGCCTTGTCGGGCAGGCAATCGGCTATTGTTTTTTGTATAATTTGAAAAGCATCCTCACGCATACTATTTTCCTCGCAGCAAAATTTTTATGGGTCTGACCGGACAATCAGCGCCTGATGGATTCACCGGTCATTTTCTCGTAGTATTTTACAAGTGCACTATGATCCTTTCCTCCAAATCCATCCGCCGCAAGCTGCTGCATCATTTCCATCACCTGCGCGGTGAGAGGCAGTCCCATTCCCACGCCGTGTCCGGTTTCCAATGCGTTCTTCAAGTCCTTGATATGTAAATCGATTTTAAAGCCCGGTATATCATTGCCGTCAAGCATCATAGGTACCTTGGCGTCCATAACGGTAGAACCGGCCAGCCCGCCCCGGATGGCGTCAAAAACAAGCTCCGGATCCACGCCGGCCTTCTTGGATAAAGTAAAGGCTTCTGCACAGGCTGCAATATTAAGGGCCACTACAATCTGATTGGCCAGCTTCGTTGTATTTCCCGCGCCCAGCTCTCCGCAGTATACGGCGCTGCTGCCCATGCACAGAAGCACCTCCTTCACTTTGTCATAAACCTCTTTCTTTCCGCCCACCATGATGGAAAGCGTCCCGTCAACAGCCTTTGGCTCCCCGCCCGAAACAGGAGCATCCAGCATCTCGATATTTCTGCCGGCCAGGGCCGCGCCGATTTCTTTTGATGCCAGGGGGGCGATAGAGCTCATGTCCACGAAAACACAGCCCTCATCCATGGCGTCCGCGATACCGTTTTCTCCGAGAACCACCTGCTTTACCTGCGGGGAATTGGGCAGCATGGTGATTACCAGCTCTCTGCCGGAAGCAGCCTGCGCCGCGCTTTCACATTTTACCGCGCCGGCTCCCACAGCTTCCCTGGCCGCTTCTTCTACAATATCATATATCGTACACTCATGTCCTGCCTTTAATAAATTTTTGCACATGGGTTTTCCCATGATTCCCAACCCTATAAATCCTATTTTCATTCTCCGGTTCCTCTTCTTTAAGTCTGAATCATTTTGCGACAGCCAGCACAGTAAATATGCAAAACTGCCGATTCGTTTTTCTCACATATTCACCACATGTATCGGCCTGCCGTCAAGATAGGCCTTCATGTTTTCCACGGTGATATCCATCAATCTCTGCCTGGCTTCCCTGGGAGCCCAGGCGATATGAGGCGTTATTATCATATTTGGGGCCTTCAGCAGCGGATTATCCGCAGCAGCCGGTTCCCGGGAAATCACGTCCACAGCAGCGCCTCCCACCTTGCCGCTTTCCAGGGCTTCCTTCAAATCCGCTTCATTAATCAGCGGTCCCCTGGCCGTATTAATCAGGAAAACGCCATCCTTCATCCTGGCAATGGACTGTTTGTTGATCATTCCGGTATTTTTCTCAGACAGCGGACAGTGCAGGGATATGACATCCGCCTGCCGGTACAGCTCCTCCAAATCCACGCTTCTGATTCCATCCGTTAAAAGCTCTCCCGGAATTTCATGGTGGCTGTACGCCAGCACCTTCATCCCAAAGGCAAGCGCCATACGGGCAACGGTCCGTCCCACATTGCCAAAGCCGATAATGCCCATTGTTTTTCCGGCAAGCTCTGTCAGCGGATACTTCCAGAAGCAGAAATCAGGGCAGCTGCCCCATTCCCCGTTTTTTACCGCCTGGGAATGGTCGCCCGCATGATGGCACAGCTCCAGCAGAAGCGCCATGGTAAACTGAGCCACGGAAGCCGTACCGTAGGCCGGTACATTGGATACCACGATTCCCCTGTCGGAGGCGGCCTTTATATCCACAATATTCACTCCGGTTGCCAGAACCCCGATGAATTTCAACGCCGGGCATTTCTCCATGATTTCCGCGGAAATTATGGTCTTGTTGGTAAACACGGCTTCTGCGCCCTGCATACGCTGCGCTGTCAAATCAGCCGGCGTCCTGTCGTAAACCGTAAGATCCCCGCAGGCCCTCAGCCCATCCCAGCTTAAATCGCCGGGATTTTCCGTAAATCCGTCTAATATCACTATCTTCCTACCTGTTTTCATTCCGGTTCATCCTCCAGCAGCGCCCATGCTCTCTTGATCACTCTTTTTGTATTTGCCAGCACGATATCCGCATCCTCCTCCGGCCTTGGGGAAACCTCCATGGACAGCGCCATCGGCTCTTCCTTCCTGAAAAAGCCCTCCTGCCTTAAAACCCGGAAAAAGTCAAGCAGCTCCATCGTGTCATTGGCGCTGTTAGGATAGCCGAAACGGGGGTGTTTATCCCCATAGGCATCACAGCCGGGCTGCATCACCGCGTTTCCTATATGAAGATGGGTGATATAGGGGCGCAGGGTCTGTATCACAAACCGGCTCGTTTCATAGGTGGTGGGAAAATGGGACAAATCCACAAGCAGTCCGAAATTCGGGCATTTTGTCCTCACATCCGCGGCAAATCTTGCCGCCAGCGGCGCAGGGCCTATCAGCGCTGCTTTATCACAGTCATAATCAAACACCTCAAGGTTCACATACATTCCTTTGCTTTTGGCATACTCACACAGATGAACCGTGGTTTTCAAAAGCTGTCCATAGGTCTGCTCTTTTGTTTCCTCCTGCCATTTTCCTGCCAGGAAGGCTATCCCTTCAGCCCCCAGATAAGCGGCCTCATCGATTCCTTCAAGCAGCGTTTCCTCCGCCCTTTTTCGTCCTTCTTCGTCGATATCATTGGGGTTTAAGCCGGTGGAAAGCAGCCTGGGCTGCGCGCCGTAGCAAACCTTCATATGGGACTGGGAAAGCAGGTGCTTCACCCGTTCCCTGAGCTTATCGTCCTTGATCTGCGTCAGTTCAATACAGCTGAAAAAATCATCCCTGAGAACCTTAAGCAGCGAGTCCTCATAGCTTCCGAAGGACTGTCCGTACATGGCGGGCGGATAACTCATCCACAAAATGGTTCCCACCTGAAAATAAGCTTCTATATTTTCTTTCATCATATACCTCCTGTATATCGCAGGAACGCCTGCGATACTGCATCAATCAGTCGTTTAAAAGGGACCTTCAGCCTTCTCTTTCTTCCTCCGTATCCAGAAATACGGCTGAAAATTCCTGCAGGCAGGGAATCCGGATCACGATTTCCCTGTCTTTCTGCACCATCTCTTCTTCCACTTCTATCCAGCTTTCTTCCCGCAGGATTTCCGCTTTTTTCAGGGAAACGCCCCGAAGCCTTACCTCCAGATCATATACCGGCTGAAGGCTGCGTATTGGCCGGAAAGGCCCTGAGGTGGTGTTCACAAAGGAAATTACCTTCCTGCCGCCCTTCTTACGATCACAGGTCAGGGAAATGTGCACGCTCTCCGGCACCCGGGCGGTGAAAGAGAAGTTCCCGCCTGCCGCCCATTCCACCGCGTTCCGGTAGGTATTGATAAAATCCTCATGGCCGTTTGTAAAGCAGGCTTTATCCGTCTGATTGGAAAAATAGACCACCCTGCCTTTTCCATACTGCCCTGTCAGTATGGTGGGATATTCTGTCTCTTCCTCCGGTATCCAGGCATATTCCGGCGGCTGGTTGTAAATCGGGGGCACATAGGAGGCCGCCATATCATAATCCGCCTTCTGTTTTGTGCAAAGAAGAGTCTCCTCCTCATTCATTATCATTTCCGTCCGCTCAATATCCATGCCTGCAAAAACCGGGTGCGCCATCCTCACCTTTTGGTAGCTGTCCCATCTGGTGTCTTTGACAATTCCTGTAAAAGAGCAGCCTAACACATCCTTCAGGCCAAAATCCGGCCGTCTGCATCCTTTTTCATCATAAAGGGAGGTCCTGAAGGAAGCCACAAGCCCGCCGCCGTTTTCCACAAAACGGCGGATAACCTCCATATGCTCTTCGCTAAGGCAGGCTGCATTGGACAGCAGCAGCACCTTAAGCCCCTTTAATTTTTCATAGGAAAAATCCAGATCCGGCACAAAACGGTAAGGGATATGGCAGTCAAACAAAACCCGCTCCACGCCCCGGAGGAAGGTCCCGTATTCATCCTCCGCCATACTGTCCTTTCCCCACACATCCCGGGTGGCCCTGGAATAAAAGATGCCGGTTTCCCCTTCCGGTATCTGCCCGTTCAGAAACGGCGCGTTTTCCTTCAGATAATGGTAAATCTCCTTTTCCCCGCCCGCATTTCTTCTGTCCACGGCGTTTCCCGGATACTGTCCGTTAAAGTAGTTGTTCCACAGGTTTCCTCCCGCGCTGACCGCTTCCCACAGCCATATCCGGTTTTCCAGGCGGGGCGCTGTTACGTACCGCCATTTTGTTCCGTTCCCTCCCGAAAGGGCGACGCTCTGCTTTTCCGGCGCAATGGCCTTTAAAAAACGGATGCCGGAAGCCGCGTGGCTGTAATCCTCATATTTTTTCTCCGGCTGCGCGCTGCCGTCCAGGAACAGCGGGCTGACCAGAAAATCAAATTTATCCTTGGCGTCATACAGATCGATTCCTGAGGTAAGGGATGTGGAGACATGGTACATGCCGAAGATTTCGGAGACATATGCCTTATCCTCCCCGAAGCTTTTTACCGTGCGCCGCATCCTGTCCATATGCTGCCTGGCATGGATGGATTTCCATTCCCTGTATTCCCGGAATTCCCCGGAAGCATAGTCGGCGCCGGAGGGAATTTCCCTGCCGCTGTAGGCCCGGAAGCTTTCTCTGCAGCCGGGACAATAGCAGGGGCCGTAACCGAAGATCACACAGTTTTCCCACACGCCGTCCACGTCATATTCCTGTAACAGCTTCCGGATAAATTCCTCCGCATGGCCGCTTCCGTAAAAGCTGGTATAACAGGGCCTGTAAATCCGGTCATTCCATCCCATCAGCGGGGAGCCGTCCTCATTCTGTCCGAACCAGTGGGGCTTTTGCTCGTACCGTTCCTTCTCCACGCCCCTGAAATCCACTCTCACAATTATACGGAGCTGATTTTCATGGCATTCCTTTACCAAACTTTTCAGGATATCCTGGCTGCCCAGGAATCTGCCCGGCCTGCCCAATTCCGTTTTATTCGGGAAAAAATCCATCACGCCACCCGCGTTGACTACCAGGCAGTTGCTGTCTGTTTCCTTCATGTACCGGACTACCGCGGCCGCATCATACTGCGCGGCGTCCTTTTCCCGGAGCACGGTCTGCAAAATTCTTACTTGCTCCTGATACCAATATTTATTCATATGCAAAGCTCCTGTATTGTTCACGCCCTCGGAAGCACCGTATTGACCTGTCCGCCCTTCAGCCACTCCTGCAGGCTGTCAAATACAATATCCGCCCTCAGCTTCATGGATTCCTCCGATGCAAAAGCAACGTGGGGCGTTACCAGACAGTTTTTCGCATGCAGAAGCGGATGGTCTGCCGGCACCGGCGGTTCCATTTCAAAGACATCCACCCCGGCGCCTGCGATCCGGTCTTCATTCAGCGCATCCGCCAGCGCACGGGAGTCTGCCACCGGTCCTCTCGCCGCATTGATGAGCACGGCTGTTTTCTTCATCAGCGCAATCCTCTCCGCATTGATCAGCCCTCTTGTTTCAGGCGTCAGCGGGCAGTGCAGGGAAACGATATCCGACTGTCCAAGCAACTCCTCCAGCGTCACATAGGTAACATAATCCGGCACATTTTCTTTTCTGTGTCTGGAAAAAGCCAGAATCCTGCAGCCCATGGCATGGAATAGCTCCGCCGCACGCGAGCCGATGGCGCCGTAACCGATGATCCCCACCGTATGCCCTTTCAGCTCCCGGCCTACCAGGCCGTCCTTTGTGCCCTCTTCCCTGCACCGCTTCTCCACCTGGGGAACCTTACGGAACAGATCGATTGCCATTCCCAGCACCAGCTCCGCCACCGATTCATTGGAATAGCCGGAAGCATTGCTTACCGCAATTTTCTTCTCCTTTGCAGCTTCCAAATCCACATGATCCACGCCGGTAAAGGCCACATCAATGAACTGAAGGGAGGGACAGCTTCTTATGACTTCGCCCGACAGCGGCATATTGGCCAGCATAATCACATCCGCATCCTTCGCCCTTTCTATCTGGACAGCCGGATCCGTGTTCTTTTCGTAAGCGCGGAAGGTATGTCCTTCCTTTTCCAGCTCCTGTGCATATTTCTTTAATTCCGCTTCCGGAATTCCAAGGGATTCCAATAATACGATATTCATCTTCATTCGCTCCATTCCGCACGGTCACGTGCTTTTATTCCCGCGAGCAACGAGCCAAGTAGCCATGCTTGCATGGATATTTGGCGACTGCCGCGAGGGTCAAATACCCCGTTGCTTGCAGCGGGGTATTTGATTGTTTTTTAATTCAGGCTGACGGTTAAAAGTTCCTGCTCCTCCAGCCTTGAAAGCAGGATTACCCGTTCTCCGTTTTCTTCCGTTATCCTGATATGCTCTCCTGAAATAAGGCTGACGGCTTCCTCCCCTGCTTCCGGTACACGCAAAGTTATCCGCACGGGTCCGATAGGAAGATTGGCTTCCAGCGCTCCCAGAGGGACGTCACAGCCGGCCAGGTTTACCAGATGAATCAGGAGACAGTCCGTTTTTCCGCCTTCCCGATCCCGGCCCTGCCCGCTGCTCCTGCTTCCATCCTTACTTTCCTCCTGCCCTCCGTCCTCCCTGCAGAAATGACGGTAGGCATTGCAATTCACATGGGCCGGCGCTTCCACGGAAACCGGAAAGCTCTCCCGCCCTGCCCATCTCACCGCGCCCTCCAACAGCCTGCGGTGATCCGGTATATGGTATCTGGCATAGCAGCGGTCAATATCCGCCGGGAAATATACCACCCGGGAACCGCTTTCCAATTCTCCGGCATAAACAGCCGCTTCCCCGCTTTTTTCCCTGATCCAGGAAAATTCCGGCGGATAAATGGGGAAGGCAGGGATGTAACTGCCAAGAGGCTGCAATGCCCCTGCGTTTTCTGTTACCCGCAGCCTGCCTCCGAAGGGCAAAAGCTGTGTGTCCGGCGTATACTTAAATACCGGATGGCCGGGCTGTGTTATATCCAGATAGGTATGGCTGTCATGCACCATCCAGTTATCCTCATCCGATCCGGTAATCCCTTCCTCTTTTCCACATACCCTGATCCCCATATCCTCATACAGCGCGCCCGCGCCCTTCCATTCCCCCTGCGCGTCATATAGCCCAGTATCCGAGGTGAGCAGCAGATCCTTGCCCTGCTTAAGCCACTCCCTCACCGCCGCCTCCTGGCTTTCGCTTAAAATGGCAAGGTTTGGCAGGATCAAGAGCTGCAGGCGCTCCCCATATTTTCCAATATCATCGGCATGTATCGGCAGAAAAGGGATTCCCGCCCTGGACAGGCTTTCCGTCATTCCCTTAAAGCTGGCAGCACTGCGTTCCTCCGCCCTGTCCCTTCCATAATAAATGGCGCTTTCCTGGTTCCATACCACACCCACATTGGCCGTATTTGTACGGTTCCTGAACCACTTCTTATTTTCTCCCACAAAACGGTACAGATCCCGGGAAATGGAAAACTTCCGCTTATCCTGTGTACCGCCTCCCACAAAATGGAACCAGGGTGCGATCCCGCCGCCCAGCCCCGTGAGCATCCACTTGCGTACCTCCTGCTGCTGCCCCGCAGAAAGCCGGAAGGTACGCTCTCCTTTGTAATAGTGCGCCATGCTCTCCGCCACAATTATATTCTCATCGGCAGCCAGCCGCAGCAGCGCCCCGTTCAGGGAATTCTGCGCAAAGCCGCTGCTGCGGTCCCTGGACTGATGATCACAGAAAATAAACGGCGCATCCTGCACAAGTTTTTTGATATCATAAAACCTTCCCCCGGTGGAAAACGGATCCGCATTCAGCATTCCGAACCATTTACAGTCCTCCCCGCCACAGTCCGAGGTCACCTGATTAAAATATTTCCAGTTTCTCACTCTGGAAGCATAGCTCCAGCTGACCCATTTCCGGTATACCGGATCCTCCCAGTCAGCTTTTTCCGGCAGGCTGCACCCGCATTCCTCTAAGAAAAGCTTCCTGCAGTTCTCACAATAGCATATGGTTTTAATTCCCGGCCCGGCCCAGCTGTTGTCCGCAAAGCCGTCCGGATGATATTTTTCTATGATTTCACGGAACACTTCCGGAATAAACTCCTGGTAATAGCCTCCGTTCACACAGGCCATATACCTTCCCTGACTCAGGATGGGCCGCCCTTCCCTGTCCCGGCAGTACCACTCCGGATATCTGTCATACATTTCCTTCGTGGTACAATTGATATCCATTCTGGCAATCACGGTAAGTCCCGCTTCCCTGGCCGCCCGGTTCCACAGTCCGAAATAGTCCTGTTCCCCAAGCCCCTGCGCCTTATACTGATAGGAAAAACGGCTGCGGTAATAGCTGACAATTCCCCCGCAGTTAATAATAACGCCTTCCACACCGGTCTTTTTCCAGTAATCCTGCCAGAAAGACAGATCGCATCTGACCGGATCATCCTCGGTCAGATTTACCTGTCCCCATAAAAAAGTCCTCTGATACCAGGGTTCCATTCTCACCTCTCCTTTGCAGTAATCAGTACCGCCTTATACAATCCCTTTACAGGAACCTTCAGTTTACCGTCACAGGCAATTTTTCTTTTGCCGTCCGCCTCCAGGCACTGGGCCTTCTTCACCTCCAGCCCGGGGAAGGTAAACCTCGCCTCCAAAGGCAGGGGTTCAGAAAAGGTAGTGCCGTTAAATCCGGAGTAATTTAAAATCTGCAGCAGGTATTTATCCTCCCCGCAGCGGTGGAAAAGCACCTCCGCACAGGACGGCGCCTCCACGCTTATCAGTCCTCCCTGCCCCGGTTCCCTTTGCAGGCCGTCCTTCCAGAGCACATCCAGGAACAAATTTTTAAAATCCTCATATCCCTGGGAATAATAGAGCTGTCCCGGCATCCATGGAAAATAAACGGACTTGCCTTCCCTTATGGAAACACAGCTCTGCTCCGTCACCTCATGGCCGAAGCAGCGCTCCGGCGGCCCATACATGCTGGCTGAAATCAATGGCATATAATTTCGGTTTCCTTCCTCCGGTTCCATATAGCGGTATTCCTTATCCAGATATACCCAGTCCCGTTCTCCGAAATGCCGGAAAACGCTTTTCGGTTCGGTGAGCATGTAGCTGCCCCGCACCGGCTCCAGCTTTTCTTTCAGCGTTACGGAAAACAGCTTCTTAAGGAGCGCCCCATCCTTTTCCAGCGCAAGCCCGGTCCCGATAATGACAGCGCCGCTTTTTTCCAGCGCCTGCGCAGCCTTTATCGGCAGCGCCTTTATTCCTGGCAGGATGATCACGCGGTAAGCATCCGCTTTTTCCGCCAGAAGCTCCGTTTCCCTGCCGTCCATTACTTCAAAGGGAAGGTGCGCTTCCTTCAGCATTTTATAGATGCCCAGATATTCCTTCCTGGCATCCTCCCCGTCCCCCGCAGGATTTACCAGAAGAATTTCCCCGCAGGGCTGCAGGCTGCTGAAAATGTCCTCATATTTTTTATGGAAACGGAATACCCTTTTGGTTCCCTCAAAATTCATTTTATCAGGATAGGTTTCAAAACCCCCGATGATGCACCAGTCCAGGTTTCCCCCGGCCGCCATGTCCCCGTAAAGCCGAAGCTCATTCAGATACGGTGAGACTCCCATGAAGCGGTAAAAAATATCCACGGCATTGATCACGCAGTTGCTTGAAAATCTGTTGTTAAAGGTTTCCTGCACAAAGGAAACGTTACTTTCGCTTTCCATTGCCCAGAAGGGAAGCGGCCGATCCACAGCGGAATTGGACTCGCTCCTCACCAGATCCACATGCCTGCTACTGTAGGTGCATACGGCGGTTTCCGGATTCAGCTCCTTTACTTTCCTGTAGATTTTCTCCAGCAGATCCTGCGTGGTAAACTTCCTGAATTCCTGGTATTTCCGATATACAGGATCTTCCTCGTTCTCCTGCGTGGGCAGCTCCATGCCGCCGCTGTAGAGCGCAAAACGCTTCCGGCAGCTCTCACACTGGCAGATGCCTACGTACCGGCCGCTGTAGTCCCTCGTCTGGTAACCGAACATATTGAAAAAAACCCCGTCCACCGGATAATTGCTGATCACCTCTTCCAGAATCTGCAGGGAGCATTCCTGCTGATAGGGCCCGTTGACACAGGCCGCCGCCGTATCATTGTAAAGCACCGGCTCACCCTGTATGGACTTGCTGAACCATTCCGGATGGGTTGTAAGAAACTGGATATGCGTTTTGCTGAAATCAAACCTGGCTATCACCCGGATGCCGTTTTCATGGCACCGGCACAGAAGGTTTCCAAAGAAATCGTCTTTCAGATAGGGGCTGGTTTTCTGACATTCCAGCCTTGTGGGATGAAATGCGGTAATGCCTCCGCATCCCACCATGCAGACATTGGCTCCAAACTCCTTCAGCGTTTCCACATACGATTCCACATCCATCCCCGCATCAATATCCCGGAGATTGTTTTGTATCATCCTGAATCTTTTTTCTGTCCACCAGCTCATCTGCTCCTGTCCCCCTCGTTTTTTCCTGTCCTATAAATAAATCCGCTGCACTCCCCGTTTTTCCTGTGGTCAGCCCCGCAAATGCGCAGCACTGACGGAGCCGCTGTAACAGTCCCGATAAGGAACTGTTATGGTTCCTTTACTCCATTACAATTATATCCCAAACAAGAAGGCTTTCCAATCGTATCCGGATCCAGCCGTCATTTTCCTCCCAGGAAACAGGCGCGCCCTCCAGTGCGGAAAAAACACGGGATACCTTCCCCTCCTTCCAGCCCCTGACTGCAAACTCCAGATGATGGCATTCCACAGTATTCTTCAGCGGACGGCTGCCCACGCCGTTTACCAGATGCACAAGGAATTTCTCCCCTGCCCGGTAAGGATAGGCAAAAATCCCTTCCGGCAGCAAAGCCCCGTCAAATTCCGTCTCCTCACCGTTCAGATAGGAAATGCAGTTCCCAAAAAGCTGTTTCTGATCCTCTAACCCAATCTCCAGCATCAGACGGGACAGTTCAAAAAATCCGGTAAGTACCCTGCCTTTTCCCACTCTGTTTTCCAGCAGCAGCGGGATCCCGGTATGGGTTACCGGCAGGCCGGCGCGTTCCGGCGGCGCCCCCACGCCGTCCGGCGGTGCAAAGGGAGGGATGAGCGTCATCAGTTTCTTTGCTTCTTTTTCTGCCGACACATAAAGAAGCTCCCCTTTCACAGGAATATACTTCGTTTCCGTAAGCGCCTGATTCAACGCTTCACCCTCCGGCTCCAAAACGCCGTAGGCAGCCGATATGTCATGCCCCGTGCATGCTTCCGGCCGGATTCCCATAAGCCCGGCAAGCGCCTGCGTAATTGCGGCATCTGTCTTTTCCGCATAAAGGCTTCCGCCCGCTTCCACGTATTTTCCCAGAATATCCGTCACAGCGCTGTCCGTGGGAAAGCCTCCGGGAAGTATGACTGTTTTATAGGTCTTCATCCGGTCCAAATCCATATGCCAGATATCCATGATATCAAAAGGTATATGGCAGTCCATCAGCCCCTGGGTAAAGCCCAGCTCACTGACGCCCGCATTCCATAGAAGAAGGGTCCGGGCCGCAGATACCGCCCCCTGCATCAGGCCGTCGGAAAGCGCCGCCCTGCGGGTCACTTTTTTCAACACCCGAAGCAGCCTTTTGTCGGTAATCACCGCATCAAAGCCGGTGAGCGAATGCCACAGCTGTCCATTGGCCGCCGGAATCTGGCTCAGCCAGAATTCATATTCCGCCGCCGGAAGCCCCGTATGCCTCCAATCCATACCGGGGCAGGAATGGATGATCCCAAAGGGCCTGGGTGCCTCCCCCGCATATTGTCCCAGCTTCATGTTCAGCGTAGGCTTCCAGGAAAAAGGAAGCCTCTTCTTTCCCGCGGAAAGAATGTCCTGCGCCTCTGTGCATACCATATCCGCCGTTTCATACCGCAGATCCAGATTCTCCGGCAGCCCCGTACCATCCTCGCGGTAGGTGCCATAGTAAAGAATGACCGGAACCTCTTTTCTGCGTTCCTTTACAGTGCGGTACAGCAGTTTCATATTGTCCTTAAGGCACTGCGTCTGCCAGTCCGGCTCCCAGTCCTTCTTATTTTCAGGAAGCTCCTTTGCATACAGGCTGCGGTATTTTCTCCGGCAGTTTTCGCAGTAACACTCCTCCATATGGGGCGCGTTATAGAAAATACCGTCTATCTCCAGGCAATCCAAAGCCTCCTCCATCACCTTCACGGCAAACGCTTCATTTCTGTATCCGCCGTTAATGCAGGTTGACATCAGCAGCGACCAGCTGCCCATACGGCCGCTTCCGTACCATACGGGTTTTCCCTCACTGTCCTTCACAAACCATTCCGGATGCTGCAGGTAAACCACATCATCGGTTTTACTGAAGTCAAACCTGCCGATAACCTTAATCCCCAGCGCATGGCAGCAGCGGATCAGATCCTCCAGAAGATTTCCTTTGGCAGGAAGATATTCATTGATATGATGAAAGGGGATCCTGCTGCGGTACCAGGCGTAGATTCCCCCGGCATTTATTACCACGGCATTGGCCCCCGCCTCGCAGGCCTTCGCCGCGATTTCCTCAGGAACCATTCTATCTGTGTCCTGTATTTGCAGATTGTACTGAATCACTCTTAAGGCATCCTGCCACCATTGCTTTTCCATTGCTGTTTTCCTTTACTGTTTAATACCGCTTACCGCCACGCTCTGCACAATATACTTCTGCAGGAAGAGGAACATGATGCTCAGCGGAATGGCGCTGATTACGGCAACCGCCATTCTGGGGCCGTAATAAATGGAGTCCTGCTGGGCGTTGAAAACGGAAACGCCTACGGATATCAGCTGCTTTTCGGAGCTTCTGATCACGACCAGAGGCCACAGATAGCTGTTCCAGTTGCTCAGTATCTGCAGGATGGAAAGAGTTGCAATGAGCGGCTTGGAAAGCGGAATAATGATCTGAAGGAAAATCCTCCACTCGCTGGCCCCGTCAATATATGCGGATTCTCTCAGGGAATCCGGGATTGCCTCAATATTCTGTCTTGCAAAAAAGATGCCGTATACATAAGCGCAGGCTCCCATAAGCAGCGGCGCATAAGTATCCAGAAGCCCCCAGCTCTTGTACTGCAGATACAGAGGCACCATCCTGGATTCAAAGGGAATCATCATAACCGCCAGCATGAAAATGAACCAGAACTGCTTTCCCACAAATTTTCCCTTGGCAAACGCATAACCGCACATCAGGGCAAAAAATACGGCAAGGAAGGTATGTACCACGGTAACAAAAATCGTATTCATATAATATCTTACAAGCGGTATGGTATTGAAGGCTACCTCATAGTTAAACAGAGAAAACTCATGAGGCAGCAGTGAAAATTCCGGCAGGGTGGACAATGCTTTTCTGTCAAAAGAAAGAACGATACACCATACAAGCGGAATCAGAATCACCACCAGCAAAAGCAGCAGTACAGTGATTAATATAACTCTCCTAATTTTCTTACGCTTCATAGATGCTCCTTTCAGGCTTCTTTCTTTTTAAAGAATCCTGTCATTTTCAGATTGATTAACGTGATTACAAACGTCAGGACAAACAGTATCATAGCTCCCGCAGAGGCGATGCCGTACTGAGGGCTTTCAAAGCTGAACTGGTAAATATACATCAGAATCGTCTGAAGCGTGCCGCCGGGACGTCCTGCCGAGGTATTGCCGCCGATGATGAACAGATCCGAGAACCTGGCCAGTCCGTTGATAATGGACGTGATAAAAAGGAAGGCGAAGCAGGAGGTCATCTGAGGGATGGTAATGTACCACCACTGTTTCAAGGCATTTGCGCCGTCCACCTCCGCCGCTTCATAGATTTCACTGGGAATGGACTGCAGGCTTGCCAGATTAATCAGCATGGAATAACCGATGTTTCCCCATACGCTCAGGATTGTTGCGCCAAATCTGGAATAATGGGAATCCGAGAGCCAGCCGATAGCTACTTCATGGCCCGTCAGCATAGAAAGCGCGTTATTTAAAAGCCCGCCGTTTGCCTTCAGCACCACCTGGAAAATCAGCACTACACTGACGCCCGTTATGATATTGGGGAAATAATACCCCACCCTGAAAAAGCTCTGCCATTTGTTTTTCCCCACATTGTTAATGAGCGTGGCCAGGATGAATCCGATAGGGATGGATACCAGGCTCATGAGGGCGAGCAGGAAGGTGTTACCTATGGATTTTACAAAGGAAGAGTTATGCATGATCTTTTCGTAATTCTGGAAGCCTATGAATTTATCCTCGCCGAAGCCAAGGACCTGGATGTCATGAAAGCTGTACTTGATGGCAGTCAGCATCGGTATGTAGGTCAGCACGATCAGGGTAATGATGCTGACGAATATAAAGGAATACCATACAAGCTGCTTTTTTATCTTTAATTTCAACGCCTGTCTGTCTTTCATTGAACAAACTCCTTTTATGATAAGCGGAACCAGAAAAGCAGATGCTTTTCCGGTTCCTGACCAGATAGCCTTAACTTGGTTTAATTTAATGTGCTCATATAATCGTCAAGATTTTTCTTTACGTATTCCATGGCAGCGTCCGCATCCATGTTGCCCTGGAACATTTCATTCAGCACGGTTGTCAGGTCATTGGCAAAGGTGCCGAAGTTGCTGCTGTCGTAGCAGTTGTTTGCAGAAGCGCTGAATTCCAGCGGGCTGGTGCTTACAACATAGGAAATGGGATCCGCATAATCCGCAGGCATATACTCGCCCAGCTTGCCGCTTGCCTCTTTATTGGCAGGAATACAATAGGTATCCAGAATCCACTGCTGTACCACATCGTCCATTACCATGAATTTCATGAATTCCCAGGCCAGGTCCTTCTGCGTGCTGGTATTGCAGATTGCCATGTTCCAGTCGCCCATATGGCTGGAGGTGATTCCCTTAAATTCGCCGTCTTCAATTTTAGGCAGGGCTGCCAGCATATATTTATCCTCCAGTCCAGCTGCCTTAATTGTGTTGTAAGCGCTGTAAACATCCTCGATAATGAACATTGCCAGGTTGTTGTCCTGTGTATAGGCGTTTGCCATATCCAAACCTTCAATGTAGTCCGGGCTTGCATAAGAGGAAAGCTCTGTCAGATAATTGAACACTTCCTTTGTCTTGTCATTCACAAAGTTAACCTTTGTATTTTTCAGGCTGTCGCCCCACTCATAAATATCATTGTTCACAGCCCTGGACGCCCAGATATAATTCTTATTCGCGCTTGCCGCAGCGATCATGCTCATGCCGTAGGTCTGTTTCCCGGTTACTGGATCGGTTCCTGTGGTAGCCTTGGCAATGTCCATGATGTCCTGCATGGTCCAGTTTTCATAATCCGGGATTGCCTGTCCGTAATGCTCCAGGATTTCCTTATCAATCACTACCATAACCGGATTGACATTCACGGTAAGGCCGTAAGGCACATATTCGGAAAGAGGCGCGATCTCGGAATTTTTCCTCATGGCCATCATGCCCACCGCATCCTTTACCTGCGGATCCTTTTCCAGATACGCGGTCAGAGGTTCACAAATCGGCACAATGGATGCTCCGTGGAGAATGATATCAACATCTCCCGACAGGGCCGCCGTCTGGCAGGCAGCCTTCCAGTTATCCCAGGGAATGGTTTCTATCTGCAGCTCCACATTGGGATACAGCTCCTTCCATCTGTCAATCACCACATTATAGCCGGGCTTGGAAATACCGGTAACGATATCCGTGCTTCCTTCCTCCCCAACTGTTGTGAAAAGTCCGGGGCCATACAATTTCAGCGTGCCGCTGAATTCGGTATTTGCCTCGGCGCTCTGTGTTCCGGCCTCCGCCTCTGCTGTCTGCGCGGTGCTTTCCGCCGCATCCGCTGCGGTTTCCTTTACTGTTTCCGCAGGCGCCTGTGTCTGGCTGCTATCGCTGCCGCCGCAGCCTGCCAGCATGGATACCGTCATCACCGTGCCAAGAATCATCGCAAGAATCTTTTTGTAATTTTTCATTGAATTCCCTCCCGTTTGTTTTTTATCTCTTGCTGAGATTGTATCTACATTATAGAAAGGGAAGGGAGCTTTTCCCATGTTTACGCAAACAAAGATGCCTTTGATTTTTGTTTTTGAAATACAAAAATCAAAGGCATCTTTTGGGACCCGGCCGCCGCATACCCAAAGCTTGAACGGCTATGCTTCAGACCTGGTATATCTGTTCTTTTCTTTTTAAATAGTAATAAAAACCGTTTACAAATTCCCTGTCGTTGTTATTGCCCAGCGGATCCACATTCAGGGTCTCCCGTATCTTATCCAGCCGGTAAATCAGGGTGTTTTTATGTACATGCAGAAGCTTGCTTGCATCGTTGAGATTAAAATTGGCCATGCGCAGCGCTTCCATAATTTCCTTAAAGCTGTCCACAAACTTGTCCCCGAAATTTTTTTCAATGGCATAGTAGGCCACCTGCAGCTCCGTCAGCGGAAGAACCGACATGAAGTACATATTGCAGTGATCATAAAAATAGAAGCTGCCGCCCTTTCCCATATTCTTTTTCAGCCATCTGCAATGCCCATAGCCCATACGGTAATTCATAAAATCACTTTGGAAGGAGCCTACATAAACGGTAAAGGAGCATCCCGCGCTCCTCATATACCGCAATCCGTCGCCAATGGCTTCCCCTACCACATATTTATAATTTTTCATCAGCTCCGGCAGCGGGTGATTCAGGGCTTTATATAAAAGGATGTCCCCGTCCCTGGTCAGGCAGATCAAATCCTGGGAGGAATGCTCCCTGCCATTTCGGAAAGCGCTCAGCACATTTTCCCTCAGATCCCTGCCGCCCTGTATGCTTATCAGCACCGGCATCCTGATGATATCCTCCTTCAGCTGCAGAGGCTCCATAAAACGTTCCCAGTCCTCCCTCTGCAAATCCTCATTATAAAGAATGATGTTTAAAAGCTGCTCCTTCAGATTCCGACGCTGCATTTTCTCATATTTAAACAGCTCATGCTCCAGCATGACCTCCACCGACATCTTGATAACCAATGCAATCGGCATGACCTCGTCCGGATCCCCGGTGATTCCGATGACTCCTTCCTTCCGCTTCTTATAATAAATGGCCATGTTGACGCCCTTTTTTACACCGAACTGGGTATTCTCATTATCCACTATGATAGTGTCCTTATCCCCCTGGATGATCTGCAGCGCCACCTCGTGGAACGTGCCGATTCTGGAAGTGTTTTTACTGGCGATAATAATCCCCTTTTCGTCCATAATATTGACATTGTACTCCGTGTACTGGGTGATTCTTTCAATAAATTTTTTGGCCAGTAATGCATCTATCATTGTATTCTCCAAATTCTTCCGCTGTTTTTCCCTATTGTTATTTATGTATGATACCATTTTCTAATTATAACGATTAGTTTTTGAAAAACAAAACGCGGTAGGGTTTTTGGTTTTAAAATACAAAGATAGATAATTTGCGATTGGGATTTACGGAAAAAACTGCCGGGATATTTTCACGGCAGTTTCAACACAAATCAACAATTTTAATTCACCACATTAATCCATTTACCTTCAACAAATGCTTTAAGATTTGCTACTGCAACATCCATAAGTCTTTGCCTGCTTTCCTTAGGCGCCCATGCAATATGGGGAGTTAAAATACTGTTATAACATCCCAAAAGCGGATTATCGGGCCTGATTGGCTCTGTCGAGACCACGTCACATGCTGCGGCATAAACCTTTCCTTCATGTAAAGCTTTTGCCAGGTCTTCTTCCTTAATTAACGGTCCCCTGCTTGTATTAATGAGAATTACTCCGTCTTTCATCTTCTTAATATTTTTCTCATTAATAATCCCTTCCGTTTCCGGAAATAAAGGACAATTCAATGAAATAACATCTGCCTCTTTCAGTAATTCATCAAGCGTTACATAAGTTCCAATCTCTTTCCCGCTTTCATTCTGATGGGCATCATATGCCAGTACCTGCATACCGAAGGCTTTTGCCAGTTTTCCTACTGCCTGACCAATACGGCCAAATCCAATAATTCCCATTTTCTTTCCAGTCAGTTCCATCAGAGGATATTTCCAAAAACACCAGTCTGCGTTATTGGACCATTCTCCTTTTTTTACCGCTTCCGAGTGTTCCATAACATGGTGGCAGATTTCAAGCAGTAACGCGAAGGTCATTTGGGCAACTGCTGTCGTCCCATAAGTAGGGATATTGCATACCGGTATTCCCCGTTCTCTTGCTGCTTTAATGTCAATTACATTATAACCCGTTGCCAATACACCAACATACCTGATCTGCGGACAGGCCTCAAAAACAGCTTTATCCAACGGAGTCTTATTAACAATTACTGCTTCGGCATCCCCAATTCTGTCTATTACCTCTTCCTTAGCTGTTCTGTCGTATACAGTCAAATCACCAAGGCTTTCAAAACCTTCCCAGCTTAAATCGCCGGGATTTTCCGTATAGCCATCTAAAATAACGATCTTCATTTTATTTTCCTTTCCCTTTTTCCTGTCCATCACACTTAAATTCTTACAACAGCAGCATCCTTCTTTGATATCCGAACAAGTATACTGTTATTTTCCGTTTGTTTAAAATCAATCCCTCTTAAAAGTACTGGATTTTTTATTTCCTCTGAAAAAACAATTTCAATACTTTGCTCTAAATTTGAAAAATTATAAATCCATGCGTATTTTTCTCCATTGCTTTCCCAAAGACGGATTGTGACCTCCTGATTATAAGGCACATATGCCCTGGGCTGTATGCCTGCTAATCTAAGAAGCGATGAAAACCATCTTCTGCTGACTTCACTTGCATGATGCTGATATCCATACCCCGGCATTGAACCCACAATCATTGCTTTACCGTTTCCATAATTACTGGAAACAATCGCAATTTCCCCATTTGAATAATACCCTTCCGCTTTTCCTTGTGTCAATTGAAATGCCTGCCGATAGACACCTGCACAGATTCTTCCCTGTACTGAATCAATGGCTAAATTTTTATTTGCATCTGGCCCCAGATGAACGGAAGACTGAACACAACCAAATACTTCCTCAAACCCTCTGTTTGGCTGCATTGTTTCAATCGCATGACCTGTATCATTAAAATAGCCAAAGCAGCCTTCGCTTACCAGAGTACCTCCCTCTTTTGTCCAACTCATCAGTTTTTTCATATCCCGATCTGAAATACCAACAGGATAAGGAATATATATCATGTCATAATTATCAATTTGTGCCATCCTGATAATATCAGCCTGTATTCCTGAGTCCACAAATGCTTGATAGGAGCCTTTCAGACAATCCGCATAAATGTTCGTATCCTCAAATAATGAATAACAAAGTGCCTGTGAATCTTCCAGAAGTAATAAACCAATCTGCCCTTTTACCGTTTTCGCTTTCCATAACTCTTTTGTTGTTTCGTCGTGGCACCAGGCTGCAAGCTTCCTGACTTCTTCCGACCTTACTGTCCGTTCCCCATTCGGTGCATACCATCCATATGCCTGGAATAAACGACCTTCATTCAGTCCTCTGTATCGTGGATTAATAAATGCTGTTGCTCCGGTTCCAATACTCATTAAAGCATCCATCCGAATATTGTCAGGAGATGCCATTTCATCTTTTCTCGTTTCAGCTTCCGTTTTGTCACTTCTATTTTCCCATGTTGCATCCCCTATGGCCTCTGCCCTCCAAAATTCTTTATCTCCGGATGCAGAACGGATCATATCTCCTCCCATTAAGGCGCTGCATTTATTCTCATACCAGAGTGTATATCCAAAAATATCCGGATGTTTCGCATATCTCCAGTCGTCTCCGCAGCATGTCGCAATATCACTATGTGCTTTGGCATTTCCATGAGCGATAATCTTATGGGTAGTATCTGCCTGTCTCAAAACATTAATTCTAAATTGGAACCACCTTTCCTGTTGATCATTTTGAAATCGGATCATATCAAAAAACTCCGGATGAGGCCCAATCATTCTGGGTAATCTGATCTGTGACCAATCCGTATAACTGTGGCGGCACCATACACTATGAAGTTTATCCAGCGTCCCATATTTGTTTTTCAGCCACTCCTGAAATTCCTTTTCCGTTGCATCACAGTAACATAAACCTTCCGGACTGTATAAGGAACACTCATTCCATACATCATAACCGAGAATACCATCAACTCCTCTATAGTGTTCTCCCATGGCCTGCAGGAATCCGGCAACCCCATCTCTCACCTGCTTGTGATCCATGCACATAGAATGTGTTCCTCCTGCCATGGAGCTGTCATTCATTTTATTAAATTTCTTATGACCATCCTTATCGCAAATTCGCGCATCCTGATTTTCAGCAAAAAACCAGTCGGGAATAATGGTTGACATTTCCGCAATAACGGTTTTAATGCCGTATTTATTTCCCAATGCTATTAGTTTATCGTACGGTTCCCAGTTAAAAACTCCCGGCGAAGTTTCAATGGCTGCCCAGGGAAACCAATGTCTGAAATGTGTAATTCCATCTTCCGCAGCCTTTTTATAATCCTTCTCCCAATCCTGTTCTGCCGGAGCCGAATATCTAAAATATACAGCGCCAAAATCTATTGTTTTTTCTGTACTCATAATATGTTTCCTTTCTTATCCTTTTACAGCCCCGGCTGCAATTCCCTCAACAATATTCTTTTGCAGTGCAAAATAAGTAATCAATAAAGGAAGCATTGATAATAAATAACTTGCAAAAATCAAATTCCATTGTGTGCTTGCCTCGCTTCTGAATACATATTGCACTAATGTCAATGTCTGATGCTTCTTAGTCTGCAGAATTAATAACGGATACAAAAAATCATTCCAAATTGACATCGTATCCAAAATTATTAGCGTAGAAACAACATGTTTCAATAAAGGAAAATAAATTTTCCAATACATTTTAAATGGGCTGCAGCCATCTATTACCGCTGACTCTGCCAAATCATTCGGCACACTTCTAATGAACCCCATAAAAAGAAATACCGCAAATGGAATATTTCTTCCAATATAAGAAATGCATATACCAGGAATCGAATCCATAAGGCTTAAATTTTTCATTAACTTTACAGAGGGACTAAGTGACAAATAGAATGGTATCATCAGTCCTGCTATAAAAAAGAAATATAGATTCCGAACAAGTCTGTTCTTCGTCCTGTGCATAACAAATGTTCCCATACCGGTCACAAGCACGATAAGTATGACACTTGTTGCTGTTATAACAAAAGTGTTTAAAAAAGTCCTCGGGAAATTAGTCATCTGCCATGCATTAATAAAATTAGAAAGTTCAAAACTCGTCGGAAATGACAAGGGATTCATTAATGCCTGAGAAGGCGTTTTTACTGCTAAAACGATCATAACATAGAACGGGAACAGAAAGACACAGGTGAATAAAATCATCAGAATTTCACTGATAGTTCTTCTTACCTTCACCGGACTTATGCTATGTTTTTTCTCTGCTATCTGCTTATTATCCAATGTTATTCTCCCTCTTTCTCAGAACGACCAGTTCAAATAGTGAAAGCACAATTATAATGAGTGCCAGAATTACTCCCATTGTTGTCCCGTAACCCGCCCTGTAGAATTCAAACGATTCACGGTAAATCGTCAACGACAGAAGTTCACTGGAATTACCTGGGCCACCGCCTGTCAGCGCAAATATTAAATCAAATTGTTTAAAAGCCCCTTCCATAACCAGAACTATATTAATTGTAAATGAAGGTGCAATCAGTGGAAACGTAACGTAGCGGAAATGCTGAAATCCTTTTGCCCCATCTACCAGCGCAGCTTCTTTAACTTCCTTATCGATATTCTGTAGGCCGGCCAGATAAATAACCATCGTATATCCAACCCCTTTCCATACCGAAACAAAAATACCGGCAGCAAGCGAGGTTGCCTTATTGCCCAACAGATTATATTTCATGACTTCGATACCCAGCATATCACCCAGCATTGCAATTGGTTCCGTAAATAGATAACTCCAAATATAACCTACGATCAGTGAACTTAATACTACCGGTACAAAAATAAATGTTCTTAAAAGATTTTTTGTTTTAAACTTCTGATTTAAGGCTAATGCCAAGGCCAGCGCACATATATTCTGAATAATTGTCACCCAAAAAGCATATATAAAAGTATTGTAAAGCGGTTTGAGAACTACAAAATCATGAAAAAAAGTTTTGTAATTCTGTAAGCCTATAAAGTTAAATTTTGAATTCAAGCCGTCCCAATCCGTGAAGCTGAAAAAAACACCTTCAATAACAGGATAGGTTGAGAAAATTAAAAATAAGATTAACATTGGCAGAAACATTATCCCGTACTGAAAAACATTGACAATTGACACGGACTTCTTTTTTCTTTTATTATGATTCATATAGAATGCGCCCTTCCTTAGTGAAATAGGCCTATGCTCTTAATTCCAGGAGCATAGGCCTTCTGTTTTCCTATTCTCTCGTACTGGATCTTAATTCTTCAAACCCTGTCAAAAATTCTTTGTCAGCATCCAGAAGCCTCTGATGTTCTTTTTCCAGATTGGCAAGAGTAGTATCCAGATCAGTTCCTCCAATCCACTCCTGAACAATAGTCTTCATGATTTCTTTTATTCCGGGAATCCATTCTCGCTCAGAATAACCTACATATTTTCCTTCATCAAGGAGAGGAATCTGATCCTGCAAAGATGCATCAACAAAGCTTGTATCCGCCCCTTTTACAATAGGAACTGCATTTCTTGCCTCGGCAAGAAGTGTATTATTCTCAGGCTGGTATAAATATTTATAAACATCAATAGCCGCTTCCTTATACTTTGTACCTGACCAAATGGATATACATGAATCAAAATCTGCAATTGTTTTGTATTCGTCTGCACTGTCATATAAAGGGAAGGGTATGTACTTAAGTTTTCCCTCCAGTTCAGGATTCATTTCTTCAAGTTTTTTAATTGTACTGGGGCCGCTTACCATGAAAGCGCCTTCTTCCCTTGCGAATCTGGTTAAAGCATTATCTACATCCAATCCAAGGCTGTCAGGATTTGCATATGCTAATATTTTGTCATAAGTTTCAAACAATGATCTCCACTCTTCACCATCCCAACTTTTATCACCTGTACAGCACTGATAATAGAAGTCTGGATTTTCACCGGAAACTATTTGATGAAGGTAACAGAATACAAATCCTGTCGCACCAGAACCATCCTTTGCCGGAACTATAAACGGATATTCCAGCCCATTCGCTTTCATTTTATCCATATCCGCCAGAAATTCATCAAAGGTCTTCGGAGTTTCGGTAATGCCTGCCTTTTCAGCAATTTCAGTATTATACATTAAGCCCCACAATGAAAATTCAACCGGATACGCATAATCTTTACCATTATAAACATTCATCGGCTTTTTGATTTCCTGAATATTATCCCGAATACCTATGTCAGTTATATCCAACAAATTTCCCCCCTTTGCGTATGTATTAATCTGAGACCCCCACTGATATTGAAAAAGATCCGGTGCATCGCCTGCTGCCAGTTTGGAAGCCATAGCTGAATTAAATCCGGCAACACCTCCCGGAAGGACCGTAACCTCTACAGTTACATTAGGATGTTCTTTGTTATAATTTGTAAATATTGTATTCAGTGCTGTTACACATTCAGAAGCACCGGTGGCAAACTTTAATGTAATCTGCTCATCATCTCCCACCTCATTTACTGTCTCTGCCGTATCTTTATTTTCTGCATTTTCTGCAACCTCACTTTCACCGGCCGGAGCTTCTGTCTTCCCTGCGCACCCTCCCAAAGCTGTCGCTGCTAAAATACCTGCAAATACCAGTGCCATAAGCCTTCTCTTCATAGTTCAATTCCTCCTCTTTGTTTAATCATCTAAAAGAGCCCATGCTCTATTAATAACTCTTTTCGTACCTGCCAAAACCAAATCTCCATCCTCCCCTTTCCAAGGTTTTACCTCAAAGGAAAGGACATATGGCCGATCTTTATTTAGAAATCCCTCTTCTTTAAGAACCTTAAAGAATTCTAAAAGCTGTTCCGTATCATTCGCACTCTCAGGATAACCAAATCTGGGATGCTGATCTCCATATGCTTCACACCCTTTCTTCACTACCGCATTTCCTATATGAAAATGTGTTATATAAGGGCGTAACGTCTGAATTACAAATTTTGAAGTTTCATAGGTTGTCGGAAAATGAGATAAGTCAACAATAAGGCCGAAATTGCTGCACATACATCTCATATCAGCTGCAAATTTTTTAGCATAAGGAGCAGGACCAATCAAAGCCGCCTTATCCATATTATAATCAAATACTTCAAGTTCAACTGCCATTCCCTTTTCTGCCGCATAGTCACAAACTCGCTTCGTCGTTTTCTTAAGCTGTACATACGACTCTTCTTTTGTTTTTTCTTCCCACTTCCCAGCCAGGAAAGCAATCCCTCCTGCGCCTAAATATTCTGCTTCATCCACAGCTTCCAAAAGAGTTCTTTCTGCCTTAAGTCTGCCCTCTTCATCGATATCATTCGGGTTCAGTCCTGTTCCCAACAGCCTTGGCTGTGCTCCATAGCATACTCTCATATGAGCCTGTTCCAGCATTTTCCTGGCTTTTTCACGTACTGCTTCGTCTTTCATCTGCGTTACTTCCAACACATCGAAATAATCATCACAGCAGATTGTTTTAATGGATTCCAACACCTCATAGTCCGCTGGCGGATGGCTCATCCATTGAATTGTCCCGATTTGAAAATACTTATGTATTGAATCCTTCATAAAGCTTCCCTCCCTTATTATTTACAGAGAATGACTGCTATGTCATTCACATTGGTTCCCGTCGCTCCGGTTTTAATTAATCCTCCTATCTTTTCCAATGCATGATAAGAATCATTATTTTTCAGTACCTCTTCACATTTTATCCCTAAGGCTTCCAATTCTTCAGCTGTTTTCCCATTCACTATTCCTCCAGCTGCATCAGTTGGCCCATCTGTACCATCAGAACTGATAGAAAAAACCACCACATTTTCCAGATTTCTTATTCCATCCGCCGCACTTAATGCTATCTCCTGGTTCCTTCCGCCTTTTCCCTGCCCGGATACTTTAACAACAGTCTCCCCACCAACAATAACTGCACATGGTGTTTTCAAACCATAATCTTTCTTCTCTATTACAGTACGTGCAATAGATGCTATAAACCTTCCGGCCTCTTTTGCTTCACAATCCAATGTATTAGATAATATATAAGGCCGGTATCCTAATTCTTTCGCATATTTCGCAGCAGCTCTGCAGAATTCGCTCACGCTCCCAGTTAAATATGTTTCTACATTATCCACGCATCTTGGCGTCTCCTCTTTTAAAGCAGAAAGTATATTTTTCTTTAACTGTAAATCATATTTTCGAATAATATTAAAGGCATCCTCGCATGTGGATGTGTCTACGTATGCAGGACCTGAGGCTATCATGTCCAGTTTGTCTCCTAAAATATCAGATAATACAATTGCATAAACTTTAGCCGGAGCACAATATGCAGCAAATTTCCCTCCTTTTACATCTGACAATCTTTTTCTTATCGTATTAATCTCTGTAATATCGGCTCCGCATTTCAGACATTGTTGTGTTACCTCCTGAATATCCTCCAATGTAATTCCTTGTATTGGTTTTTCAAATAGTGAGGAACCTCCTCCTGATAAAAGAAAAATAATATTGTCCTTTTCTGTCAATATCTTAACCATGTCTATAATTTTTTGAGTTCCGTCAATTGAATTGTTATCAGGTATAGGGTGACCCGCTTCAATAATGTCAAATTTATCAAGCGGTTTTTCCGCATGTCCATATTTTGTAAGAATAATACCTCTCTTTATATGTTCACCAAGAATCTCCTGACATGTGTGAGCCATTTTCCATGCCGCTTTTCCAACCGATACCACATATACATTTTTCAGACTCTTTCTTTTGACTAATACGGTTCGAACTGCTTTGTCCGGTAGTACTTCTTCAATAGACTTCCGGATAATTATTTCAGCGTCCCTGTATTCTGTTCTCATTCTCTGTTCATGCACCTCTGCTTTCTTTCATAAGCAAGGTATTGATTTGCTCACTGCTGTTTTGTATAAGTTAATTATAGCTATGCTTCCTGTAATCTTCTCGTCCTCCTTCTACAAAGATTTCCTTCTTTTTTTGTGTTATCAACACAAAGAAAAAAGGAATGAAAAAATTATTTCTTCATTCCTCTTTTTACTTCTATTTTTTATTTTCTGAGCAAATAATAGTAAAAACATTCCATAAATTCTCTGTTAGAATTTTGAGATAAAGGATTCATATTAAGAACCTCTCTTATTTTGTCCAACCGATATACCAATGTATTTTTATGTACATGAAGCCGATCACTTGTTTTATTCAGATTATATTCATTTTCAATCAATGCTCCGATTGTCTCTAAATAATTGTCAATAAATTTTTGTCCTAATTCTTGTTTCAGCATTAAAAAAACAGTATTAAATTCAGACATTGAAGCCATCGATTCCAAATATTTTACTATATAATCATAAAAATAATAACTGCCTTCCTTCTTGATATTTTTTTGCATCCATAAGCAATATAAATATGCCTGCCTATAGTACATAATATCATTTTGCAAAGGTCCTATATATATACCCGCTTTCATATCCGCTTTCCTTATATACTGCAGAAAAGCCGCCAGATATTCGGCAATCATATATTTGTAATCCTGCATAATATAACCAATAGGACAGTCAATGGATTTAAAAATAACAAGAAACCCTTCTCTTGTAATATCAATAAAATCCTGGCGTGTAAAAAATTTATTTTCTTCCAGTAATTGTCTTAATTTTTCCTGTCTTATTGTGTTACTTTTACATTCTATCAGTATTGGAACTCTAATCATTTCTTCATCCAAATTTAATGCCACAGTATATTTCGACAGGTCTTCTCTCACAAAATCATCACTATACAATATGAGATGAATTAACTGCTCCTTTAAATTATATTTTCTTAAATTTTCATATTTGTAGGATTCATACTCCAGCATCAGTTCAACAGTCATTTTAACTATTTTCGCTACTGGCATTATTTCACGTGGATCGCCAGATAAACCTACTACGCCTTCTTTTCTTTTATTCACATGTACCACCATATTTACACCGCATTTTACACCTTTATCAGAGTCCTCCTTAGTAACCACGCGACTGTCTTCGTCACCTTTCATCAATTGATAGGCCACTTCATGAAATGTGCCCACACGTTCTTTCATTCTGCTCGCAATAATAATACCATCTTCATCCATTACGTTAATATTATATTCTGTAAACTGGGATATTTTATCTATTAATCTTTCTGCAAAAAGCCTGTCTATCATTTCTTTTCCCCTTTTATTTTACTATTAATCTATAGTATAATAGTGGTTACATTTTTTTACCACAGGAAATTATAATCAATAAAAATAAACATAAAGTCTTCTTATTATATTGTGTACTTTTCCAGATACACTCTTGACTTTTCTGCACTGCCAGTTTATAGTAAAAAAGAATTTAATACAGATGCACGCTAGGGGAGCCGATTGCTGAGACTGAAACCGATGGTTTCTGACCCTTACCACTTGACCCGGGTAATACCGGCGTAAGGAAGCACCTTTGTAAAAGCAAATAAAAAACTGCTTATACCTTCTACATTTGCCTTTACAAAGGAACGTCATATGATTGTAATTGTCCGCGATATAACTGTAATGGTTATTATCGCCGCCTACTTTCATTGTTTCCCCTCTTTGCGTACTAATACCAAGGAGGTTTTTTTATGAGTAAAAGTTCTATCACTGTAAAGCAGGTCGTTTATTCTGGCGTTGCCATTGCACTGGCAACCGTCATCGCCACCGTTATCAAGCTGCCCAGCCTTCCCAACGGCGGTTCCATCACTTTGTTTTCCATGTTAATCGTATGCCTGGTGGGCTATTGGTACGGCCCCAAGGTAGGCATTATCGCTGCGCTGGCTTACGGCGTACTGCAGTTTATTACCGGGCCTTACGTGGTTCATCCCGCCCAGGTGCTCCTGGACTTCCCGCTTGCCTTCGGCGCGCTCGGCCTTTCCGGCTTCTTCAGCAAATCCAAGCATGGGCTTCTGAAGGGTTATCTTGTAGGCGTGGCAGGACGTTTCCTGTTCCATGAAATTTCCGGATTTATTTTCTACACTACATACGTGGGGGATTTTGGAGGAAACATGGCTGCAATCTGGGCCTCTACCCTTTATAACCTGAGCTATATCCTTCCGGAAGCAATCCTTACGGTGATTCTGATTGCACTGCCGCCGGTTGAGAAGGTGATGGGCAGGCTGAAAGTTATGGCTACCAGCAGCAACTAAACCATATCGTTATATAGTCTTGTTTTGAATTGTAAAAAGTAACTTTGAGAATACTGAACAGCTGTACTAAAGAAAAACAGCAGGCAAAATCCGCCTGCTGCTTTTCTTTATCCATGATACTTATACCACAAAAAAACGGCCCTGCCAAAACCCAACAGGACCGTCACACTTCACACCTTATATATTTCGTTCTATTGCAAAACAAGCACAGTCACTGCTCCATCCATCAAAATCCATCTATAGAATCTCAACACTCCAACTGTTCCTGTACACCCCGCCGCTCTGCACACTCTTCAATCCCGGCTGTGTGGAAAGGTCTTCCACTATATCCTGCCTGGAAGGCAGGGAGGACCAGGGCTCAATGCAGACATAAGGAGCCTCCGAACGGGTGGCATGCCAGAAGCCCACATAATCCATATCCGGGTAGCTCACCGTCACGCGCCGCTCTCCCTTATCGGATTTAATGGAAACCGTTTTGGGCATATGGGTCAGTACAATCGCGTCATCATCAAAAAGACTGTGCTTCAGAAGAATTTTATTCCCATCGGTAAGGGGATAAGGCGTATCCTTGCCGTCCACAAAGCAGGTAGGTGAAATTCCGATTTTAACAGGGGTATCGTATTCCTTCTGTCCGCCGAATTCCAGATAGTAATCTTCAAAATTCAGTCCATCCTCCATTGGTACCAGGAATCCGGGGTGCCCGCCGATACCGAAATACATGGTTTTTCCGTCATGGTTCTCTACCTGGTAGGTGGTGTTGAGCATATCTCCGTCCAACTCATAAATCACGCGGTATGTAAACTCATAAGGATAGCAGGCTCTTGTCTCTTCATTGGCATCCAGCCGGAAAACAATGCGCTCCCCGCTCTGTTCCTCCATCGCCAGCTCCGTCACATGGATAAAACCATGGATTGGCATATGATAGGTCACGCCATCCAGCGTATACTTTCCTTCTGTCATACGGGCGATATATGGGAAAAGATTAGGCGCTTTCTCGTCCCAGAATGCCGGATCCGCCTGCCACAGGTACTCCCTCCCGTCTCTGATAATTGACTGGAGCTCCCCGCCCCTGCTGCTTATCTGTACTGTAAGTCTGTCGTTTGCAATCGTATAATTCATAATCCTTCCCCTTCCTGGATTTATTCTTTTCGCCGGTATCCGCCGATGCCGATGCACAGTTATCCGCCCATCACTGAAACGGATTGTAAAATCTGCTCCCATCATAAAATGTGAAAACCATAGCTGCAATTACAAAGCAGATAACAAAAACAAGCGTAAGATAATCATTGCGCTGCAGTTTTTTCCCCATATACCAGGTTCTCTTTTTGTTCTTTCCAAATCCGCGCAGCTCCATGGCATTGCTCACTACGTCAATTCTGTCCATGCTGGAAAAAATCAACGGGAAAATGATGTTTGCCATTCTCTTCAGCCGTTTGAAAAAGGATGTCTTACTGGACATTTCGATTCCCCTGGCTTCCTGGGCATGCTTGATTTTGGAAAAATCCGCCTGTACGTCAGGCACATAGCGCAGCGCAATGGCAATGGAATAGCCGATATTGTAGCTGATCCCAAGGCGGTTCATGCTGGCCGCAAGCTCGCTGGGATTGGTGGTCACCATAAACATCAGAACCACAGGCACAACCGTAAAGTATTTGAGCATGATATTAAACTCATAAAAAAGCTGCTCCGTGGTCATGCTGTAATGGCCTGCAATGTGGAAAAGCACCGTTTTGGTCCCGTAAATTTCAGTCCCCTGGAAGGGGGAAAACAGGAAAATGGTAAGCAGGTTCAGGAACAGGAAAAACAGGATGAACTTGAAAACCGTTCCCACCTGCTTCCACTCGGTTTTGGACACTTTGAAAATGACAAGGCTGAAGGCCAGCATAACGGCCAGAACCCTTGTGTCATAGGTCAGCATGCCGGCAATTGACCACAGAAGGAAGAAAATCATTTTTGTCACGCCGCTCAGCCGGTGAATCCAGGTATCCTTCGGCGCATAGGTAAGCACTCTAGCCATTGGCCCGCTCCTCCCTTTCAAAAAATATGAATCTTTCCACGAAGCCCGACGGGTCGGAAATACCGCATTTTACCGCCAAATCGTATAAAGAGGTTTTCTTCAGATAAGCCTTGTCCGCAATGGCCTCGCTGGTAAGGACCCTGGCGGGAATATCATCCGCTATCATTTCACCGTCCGCTATGACAATGGCGCGGTCCGTGTATTCCAGCATCAGGTGCATATCATGGGTGATCATGATAATCGTAATTCCCAGACGGTCATTCAGTTCCTTGAGGAATTCCATAATTTCCGTGTAATGCCGGAAGTCCTGTCCCGCCGTGGGTTCATCCAGAATCAGGACCTCAGGGTTCATCACAAGGATGGACGCGATGGTCACTCTTTTCTTCTGTCCGAAGCTCAGGGCCGAGATGGGCCAGTTACGGAATGGGTACAGGCCGCAGATTTTCAGCGTTTCGTGGACTCTCTCCTTAATCTCGGCCTCCGGCACGCCTCTCACCGCAAGGCCCAGCGCAACCTCGTCAAATATCATGGGCTTGCTGATCATCTGGTTGGGGTTCTGCATCACAAGTCCGATGACTTCTCCACGCTCTTTAATGGATTTGTCAGCAATATCGGCCCCGTTCAAAAGGATGTTTCCCCGGTCGGGATTGATAAAGCCGCAAATCAGGTTGGACAGGGTGCTCTTTCCGGCCCCGTTTTTGCCAACTATGCTGAGCATCTCGCCTTTTTCAATTTTAAAATCAATATTCCTGAGGACCGGGTTCCCCGTAATATAGGAAAAATCCAGGTCCAGCACCTCCAGCGCCGACTGCTTGCCGGGGCGGGGCGGGGGAAGCTGAGCTTCCTTGTACCATGCCTGCACTTTTTCCCGGTAGGGCGCAAGATCCATGGTTTCTATATGCTGGGGACGGGTATCCGCGGTTATCTGGCAGCCCGCATGTTTCAGGGCTGTGATATAAAGAGGCTCCCTGATGCCCTCCTTCTGCAGGATATTCGTACAGAGAAGTTCATCCGGCGTCATATCGGCGACAATGCGCCCTTCTCCCACCACAACAATCCGATCCACATCCCGGTACAGGGCATCCTCCAGGCGGTGTTCGATGATGAGTACGGTTTTTCCCGTGGTCCTGCTGATTTTGTCTATCAGATCGATAGCCTTTTTCCCGGTAGCCGGGTCCAGGTTGGCCAAAGGTTCATCAAATAACAGAACGTCCACGTCGTCTATCATTACACCGGCCATGGACACCCTCTGCTTCTGACCGCCGGACAGCTCCGTCGGCGCATGTTTCAGAAGATTCTTCACATCTACGATTTCTGCTACTTCATCAACCTTTGAAAAAATTTCATCCTGGGGCACGCAGTCATTTTCCAGGGCAAAAGCGATATCCTCCGCCACCGTCAGACCGATAAACTGTCCATCCGTATCCTGCAGTACGGTGCCCACCAGCTTGGACATTCCGAAAATCCCCGCCCTGGAAGGGTCTTCTCCCCCTACCTGCAGTTCTCCCGTGCTTTCCCCGGGAAACGAAAAAGGAACCAGTCCGTTGATACAGTGCGCCAGAGTTGATTTTCCAGAGCCGGACGGTCCCACAATCAGAACCTTTTCCCCGGGATAAACCGCAAGGTTTATATTATACAGGGTGGGGTCTACCTGTGAGCGGTACTTAAATGTATAATCCTTGAATTCAATAATCGGTTTCATCCTTTACCTCTCTTTATTTCCGCGGGCAACAGGCCAGACAGCCATGCCTGCATGGATATTTGGCGGCTGCCGCGAGGGTCAAATCAGCGCTCTGAGGCCTTCTGAGAACGCTGGATGATGCAGATATAAGCATATTATATATGTCAGTATCCGCATCATCCGGTATTTTATCAAATATGGTAACGGTTCAGGACGGCCATCGTCATGAACTGTTACTAAGTATTAGTCTTCCTTGGACAGGCTGGAGGACTTTGCTCCGATCTTGGAATAGGCAAAGGCGAGCAGGGTTCCGAGCACAGCCGCCACGATAATGTTTCCGATGAATGCAAGAATGCCCTGGGTAAATACTTTTTTGGCAGGTTCCGCATAGATCAGGATGTCAAGGACGGGCGCAAGCAGGATCCAGGCGAGTGCATTGGCAATGACCTGGACTACATTGAACAGGGCGATGGCTTTGCCGTCGAAGCCGCCGTCTTTGATAGCGAACTTGGCAGCGAATACACCCATGAGAATACCGAACAGGGCATCCGGGAATACCCAGCTCCAGTAAATGCTTCCGTAGAAAATAGCATCACCTAATGCATGGCCAATTAAGCCGATTGCGCCGCCTACGATGGGTCCGAACACTGCCGAGAAAAAGGTCAGGACAGCGACTCTGGACTGCAGGGCGGTGTTGGGAATGATGCCGAAGGGAATCTGTGCGTTGGTAAGCACGATAAAAAGAGCGGTTCCGATACCAGTAGCAACAACTTCTTTTACACCAAATTTGAGTTTCATTTTATCTCCTCCTCATAGAGTAAAGTGTTTTCGGCATCTGTATGTCCGTATTCTTTTTTGCATGAATGGCGGTGCAAAGATGCCGTTCTTCTGTAACCTGCGGAAGTATTTTACCCGCTTCCGCTTACCTCCTAACTATATCGGATTTCCACCTCTTTTGCAATGGTTCTTTTTATGCAAGAGGCACTTCTGCGGCCAGTGCAAAGGAGTATATGATCTTTTCCCTCACCTTTTTTCCGGTGAGCTGTTCCAGGGCGCGGGCGTAGTAATCCAGCTGGACCTGGTAGCGGTTTATCAGCTCCTGGGGACAGGTGACGGAATCCGTTTTGTAGTCGGCCACCACCAGGCCGTCCTCTTCCTCCAGGTAGACGTCGATGATTCCCTGGATGAGCACGGTTTCCTCCTCCGGGAAGCTGTCATCCAGCGTTTTGGCAGGCAGGCCCAGGACAAAGGGCTGTTCCTTGTACAGTCTTCCGCGGGCCGCCGCCTGCGCCATTCTGGCCGCCAGGGAACTTTCAAGGAACTGCGCTATCTTCCCGGGATTTATGGCTTCGCGGAATTCCTTCAGAAGAGTTCCCTCCTCCGCCATGCGGTCCAGGATTGCTTTTACCTCTGCCGGGTCAGGCGCTCCGCCGGCAGCCTTCCTCCCCAGCCTTCCTGCGTATTCGGCAAAAGGAAACAGCTCCAGCGCTTTATGGTAAGCGCTTCCGCGGGCGGTCCCGCTGACCTTTTCTTCCTCCCGGATAAAGCGGGGAAGGTAGGGCACCAGCTCTTTTTCCTCAAAAAGGTGATAGGCTTCCTCGGCCGCTTCCTCCATGCCTGCTTTTTTCAGTTCGGAAACTGTGGTCTTGGTATACAGGTTTTTCAGGTTTTCGTGAGGATAGACGCTTTCCATGCGTTCTCTGAGCAGGCGTATTTCCTCATTTTCCTTCCCGGCGGAACGCCTTGCAGCCTCTTTTTCAAAGGAAAGCAGGCGGGCCTTCAGCTGCTCGCGGCCCTGCTCCTCTCCCATCTGTTCCTGGAGAAGCTCCGATGCGGTGAGAATCTGTACCTTCTGTCCGCACACGGCCCAGGCGGGAAGCAGCCAGTCCAGATAGCCCGATGCCTCGGAACGCAGGGTAAAGGTAAGACGCCCCGGGCCGTACGGGGCATCTGATGCCGTCACCAAACCGGCGCCGCCCTCGTCCAGAATGCGCTGTACCTTTTCGGCGTCCTTGCAGCTGCCGGTGAGAATCAGTTTTTCCTGCGGCCTGGTCATGGCCACATAGAGGACACGCAGCTCTTCCCCCAGGCTGTCCCTGCGCAACTTGCCGGAAAGCACGGCTTTTTTCAGGGTGCTTCCCCTGACGCGGGAGTCAATGTCCACGTAATCCAGGGCAATGCCGTAATCCATATCCATGATGACAGGCTTCATCGTATCCTGCATGTTGAATTTCTTGGAAAGGCCGGCCACAAAACAGATCGGGAACTCCAGGCCCTTGGACTTATGGATGCTCATGATGCGGACGGTATCCGCATTTTCATCCTGCACATTGGCTTCGCCGTAATCGATATCGTATTTCTCCACCTGTTCCATGTAGCGGATAAAATGAAACAGGCCGAAATAGCTTGTTTTTTCAAAATTTTCCGCACGGGTTAAAAGCATCTCCACATTAGCCCGGCGCTGTTCGCCGCCGGGAAGGGCGGATACGGTATACAAATAGCCGGTTTCCTTCAGGAATTCTTCAATCAGCTGGTGTATGGGCATGTAGGCCACATACCGGCGGAAGCGGTCCAGCAGCTGTAAAAAAAGCTGCGATTTTTCCTTCAGCTCTTCCTGCGTGCCCTCTGTGGCACAAACCGTCAGGCAGGTGTAAAGCCGCCTGCCCTCCGCCCCGGTTTCCGCTTTCATGCGGGCGATGTCCTCATCGGAAAAACCGGCCGCCTCCGATTTCAGGACGCCAAACAGCGGGATATCCTGCAGGGGATTGTTCAGCACCTTCAGGAAATTCAGGATCGTCTGCACCTCCGTTGCCGCAAAATACCCGGTTTTGGAGGTGATATAGACAGGAATTCCGCATTCCTCCAGCACCTTCTTAAAGGTTTCATCCCAGTTCGCCGTAGTGCGAAGCAGGATTACGATGTCTGAGTAGCGCGCGGGGCGCAGCTGCCCCGTTTCTTTATCGGTGACAGGAAGCGTTCCCGTCAGCTGGCGGATTTTACCCGCAATGGCCAGCGCTTCCCTCTCCCGGTCATCAAGGCCATCCTCCCCGGCTGCCGTCAGCAGGACCTCGGTTTCATAAACGTCCCCTTCCCCCTGCCCTTCAGGCTCCGGGAACGATGCTCCGGGATACAGCGCCGCGTCCCTGTCATATTCCACGCCGCCCAGATCCCGGCCCATCATGCAGGCAAAGCAGGCATTGACGCTATCCGTCACCTGATGTCGGCTGCGGAAATTCTGTTTCAGGTCGATTCTGCGCTCTTTTCCCTCTGTTTTGCCGTAACTGTCGAATTTCTCCATAAAAAGCTCGGGCCGGGCCAAACGGAATTTATAGATGCTCTGCTTCACATCCCCCACCATAAAACGGTTGTATTTTCCTTCCTCTTCCCCTGAAATGCTGCGCAGAAGATATTCCTGCACCAGGTTGCTGTCCTGGTATTCATCGATCATGATTTCCGCATAAAATTCCCGCATTTCCAGCGCTGTGGCGGTAGGCTGCACCCCCTCCGGCGTCTTTCTGGTCAGTATCTGAAGGGCCATATGCTCCATATCGTGGAAGTCCATCAGGTTCTTTTCCCGCTTTTTCCCGTCCAGACGGATACGGAAGTCCTCAGTCAGGGCGAGCAGCCTGGAAACATAGGGCGCGCATTCCGCCATGCGTTCCGCCTGTACACGGGGAGAGGCGGAAAAATATTTTTTTGCAAGTCCGTTTAAAAGATCCTTGATGCCATTGCGCATCTGTTTTGCCTGCTCCCTTTTTTCAGGGGACACGCTTTCGTCCTTCTTGGAACTGATTCTGCCAAAGGTGAGATCTGAAAACGCCTCATACATGTCCTCCAGCGTATCCGCCGCCAGCAGCCTGTCTATCAGCAGCCCGTCCGCCTCCAGGGTATCCAGGTACATATAGGGGCCGCCCGGTTCCTCACACAGCCGCTTTGTCATGGCAAGAAGCTCCTGCGCCTCCTCCAGCATGGAACGGATATAGCTTTTGAGCAAAAGGATCCAGCTGCATTCATCCAGGCTGTCCTCCGTAACCGCATAGTCATCCTGATGCCCGGTGAGCCACTCTCCCGGCCAGGGATAGCTCATGGCAAACTCATACAGGCCGAGAATCTGCTCCTCCAGCCTTTTTTCCTTCCCCGCCGGGGCAAAATATTCCACACAGGAGAGGAATTCCTCATCTCCCGCGGCAAAATATTCCTCCAGCATATCCGCCAGAACATCCTGCTGGAGCAGCTTGATTTCCCCGTCGTCCGCCACCCTGAAATCCGGGTCCAGGTCAATCTCATCAAAATGATTCCTTATAATATAAAGACAGAAGCTGTCAATGGTGGTAATCTGCGCGTTGTGTATCAGCGTAAGCTGCTTAAGCAGGTGGGCGTTCCCCGGATTCGCATCCACCCTGCCGGAAAGCGCCTGGGTGATTCGCTCGCGCATCTGGGCGGCCGCCGCATTGGTAAAGGTCACCACCAGCAGCCTGTCGATATCCACGGGATGCTCTGCGTCGCTCACCATCTGGATGATCCGCTCCACCAATACCGCCGTCTTTCCGCTGCCGGCCGCCGCAGACACCAGAATGCTGCTGTCCCTGGCATCAATTGTCGCCTGCTGATCCGGTGTAAATGTCACTGCCATCGTCTTCTCCTTCCGTCTCCAAAGCCTCTTTCATCCGTTCCAGGGCTTCCTGTTCTTCCAGCTTTTCCAGCTCCCGCTTCCGGTAGCCGGGAATTTTCTTATCAAAGCCGCATACCTTGCTGTAAGGACAGTAGGTACAGGCATCCTTCGCCGTCTGGCCGCCAGACTGGACATAGGGGTTGAGGGCAATGTTTCCGTTCAGGATGCCGCTGCCGATTTCCCTGATTTTCAGGTTGACATAATCCGATATGACCCGGAAATCATTCTCTTCAAGGATGCTGGAACGGGCGCTGAAAGAACCGTCCTTTTTCCTCTCCACAGGGATGACGTCGGATTTCGTGCCAAACTCCCGATCCAGGCTTTCCACAATTTTCTCGTCCGCATTTACCACGCCCGTCATCCGCAGGCCAGCCAGGATTTTTTCCTGGATCTGCTCCGGCGTATCCGTTTCCTCGCCTTCCACCAGTGGATCGTGCACCCGGTAATACAGCATGGCCGCCGGTACCACCTTCCGGTCAGGATAGTCTTTTTCCTCCATTTCAACCGCCGCGTTCATGTAGACCACCAGCTGCAGCTGCAGCCCGTAATACAACGCCGCCAGGCTGAAATCCCGGTTCCCGGATTTGTAGTCTATAACCTTCACGTAAACCTTGTCTTCCTCCTCGCATACATCCACCCGGTCGATCCGCCCGCGCAGACGCAGCTTTTCCTCTCCGGTGAGGGAAATGTTCACCGATTCCAGCTCCTCCAGCACGGAAAAAGACACCTCAAACTGCTCCGGCCGGAAGGCTCCTTTTTTCAGCTGGTACTGCAGGGTGGACACGGTCCGCTTCAAAATCCGCTTCAGGCGGGTGATAATATACTGGTTGCGCGCATTGTCAAAAAGCACCGATTCTCCGTAGGTGACCGCATAGGCCTCCACCGCCTCCTCTATCAGGCTATCCCCCTCTTCCTTGGGAAAATCGAACCAGCTCCAGCCCTTTTCCTTCAGTTTTTCCCCGAAAATCTCCAGCACGCCGTGGAACAGGTTGCCCATGTCCACCGCCTCAAAGCTGTAGCCCTCCCTTTCCTTAAGCATCAGCCCATACTGCAGGAAGTGGGCATAGGCGCAGGAGGCATACTGCTCCAGCCGGCTGACGCTTCCAAGCAGGGTACGGCCAAACAGTGCCAGCGCCGCCTCTCTGGCCAAAGGCCTGTCCCGGTAGCTGTAGAAGGCTTTTTCCCGCATCTGCTTCGTCCAGTCCTGCGTTTTTTCCTCGGTAGCATAGATCTGGTATAAATGACGGAAATCCTGCTCCTCCCTGCTGTTTTCCTTCATTCTCGCATCTGCGAACTGCCTCAGCCCCTGCACCAGCCCCGATCTGCCGTCCTCCAGCGTCTGCACCTGTGCAAGCTTTGGCAGCTCCTCCGGCTTTTCTATTCTTATGGAAGGGAAGAGCTTCTGTACCGTATCGATCAGGTAGGCCGGCCTCATGGAACGGCCTTCCCCGCTCATCCGTGAATAGGACAGGTACAGGCAGTCCGAAGGCTTGGTCATATTCATGTAAAGATACAGCTTCTGTATATACATCTGCTGCCTGGGGGTAGGCGCAAGCTCCATCCCGCTTTCCGCCAGGAATTCCCTGTCCATATCCGAAATAATGCCGCCGCTTCCTGCCTGTTTCGGGATATATCCGTCGTTCACACCCAGGAAAAAGAGCGCCTTTACCTGTTTTAAACGGGTTCTTTCCATATCTCCGGCCACGACGCGATCTACGTTCTGCGGGATGGTTCCCACCTGGATTTCCTGGAAGCCCGCCTCCATAATCCTGGAAAACTCATCCATTTTTACCGGTTCGCTGCCAATCAGCTCCACGATGCTGTCAAGCAGATCCATCACCAGCCTGTAAATCTGTGCATATTCCCTCTGCTTTACCGCATCCCCTTCTTTTTCAAACTGTTCTTCATAGACCTTCAGCTTCAGCTGTACCTGGTTTTGTTCGATAAAAGCATACAGCCCCATCACCAGCGCCTTCGTGTCCGCAAAGCGACCCATCAAAGGCTCCAGCTGGTCAAGGAGCTTACTACGGCTTTCGTTCAGCCCTTCCAGCTCCTCCAGTTCATTTTCCATATCCGGACATTTGCGCACAAAGAGTGTATTCCATCTCTTTTTCCCCCGCACGCCGGTGGCAAGCACATAATTTTCCAGCCGGTCCGCTTCCTCCGGGGTAAAATCGGCAAGGCCGCTGCGGATATAGTGAAATACCGATTCATAGGTAAAGCCCTGGGTCACGATCTGAAGCGCGCTCTTCAGATATTCGATAAACGGATTCAGCACGATTCCCCGTGTCTGATCCAGGTAGAAGGGAATTCCGTAAAGCCCGCCTTCTGTTTCCAGGAAGCTGGCATAGGCCGACAAATCCCCTGCAATTACCGCCACATCCCGGTAGCAGTTTCCCGTACGGCGCAGATATTCCCGGATCGCAATGCAGACCTGGCGCACCTCCTCACGCTGGCTGGAGGCCTCCATGATCCGAATCTGCGTCTCTCCCTCATAAGGCCTTAGGGGGTAACGGAACAGATGTTTTTCCAGATGCGCCATGGAGGGGTTGTCCCGGAACCTGGGCACCGGATTTTCCCGCAGGATCACATCCTCCCCCCTGGCCACGCCCGCCTCCGTGGCCAGCCGGGTCAGGGAGGCCACCGTTTTTTTACTCAGGTGGAACAGGTTCTGCTCCTCCTTTTCATCATACATATCCTCGCTGCCGTCCAGCACTGCTGTTACGATTACCTCCTGCGCCAGCTCCATCAGCTGCCGCAGAACCCGGTTCTGCACCGGCGTAAAGCCGGTGAAGCCATCAAAGGCGATGACGCTTCCCTTCACCAGGCGGGATTTCGGCAGGAGCCTGGCAAGCAGATCCAGCGTTTCCTCCGTAGTGATATATTTTTCATGGATAAACTCCTGAAAGCCCCGGTAAAGCACGCCCAGATCCTTCAGCTTATGGTACAGCTGACCTCTCTTTTTTGAAAAATCGGTGAGCTTTTCCAGCTCCTCCACACCGATCCCGTACTGCATGAACTCGGAAATAGCCGATTTTACTTCATGGATGTAGCCTGTCTTATTCAGGTTGCCGCCGATGACCGCCGTCTCCCCCTTCAGCTGCCCCGCAATCCGGCGCAGCACCAGGCTCTTGCCGGTATCATCAAGCACCGGCCGCTCATCCGCCCCCACCTCTTCAAAAATACGGTGGGAAAGCCGTCCGAAGCTGAGTACGTCAATGTTCATGATCCCCTGCCGCGGATGCATCATCACCAAATCCTTCTGCGTCTGCATCGTAAACTGATCCGGCACGATGATCAGAAAGCTCCGATCCGGCTCCTGCTGCGACCGCGCAATGATTTCCTTATATAATCCGGTGCTTTTTCCCGCGCCGGATGCTCCTGTATAAAAACGTAATGACACGCTTTTTCCCTCCTGTGGTGATATGGCCTGGCTGAATAATTACTCCCTATTACTATACCATATCCGCTCCGCGGATATGGGCCTCCGGCGGAATTCAGCGCCTGATTTTCTGCAGTGAACGCAGAAAACAGTATGCGCAGGTATAATGTCGGCTACGCCGACATTATACCATATTTCCCAGGGCCTGACAGCTTCCAAATTCTATCCCTGCCTTGTTTTCTTCCATGATAAAAAGTAAAATATAGGTAATACTATCGTAACTGGAAACGTGCTGGACAATTCCGGGCCGTTACTAATTATGACCGGCCGCGCTGTTTTCCCCGGCCTCCCGGAATTTTACAAATAAAAAAGGAGACAACTATGAGAAAAGTGATTCCCTTCAACGAAAACTGGTCCTTCCGAAAAGAAGATACGGGCCTTCCCCTGACGCTTCCTGCGGACTGGGAAACCGTGACGCTGCCCCACACCTGGAATGCGGTGGACGGACAGGACGGCAAAGGCAGCTACTACAGAGGCGCCTGCTGGTATGCAAAGGAATTTCCCACGCCCTCCGGCTTATGTGACAGCCGTTTGTATGTGGAGGTCCTGGCCGCTTCCCTTTCCGGAAGGGTGTTCGTCAATGGCAAAGAAACCGCTTATCATGAAGGAGGTTTTTCCTCCTTTACCGCGGATATCACGGACTATCTCCACCCGGAAGGCTCAGGGAAAGCCAACCTGATCGCCATCGCAGCGGACAATTCCGACCGCCCTCATATTTACCCGCGTATGGCGGATTTCACCTTCTATGGCGGACTGTACCGCGGCGTTAACCTCATTGTCGTTCCCCGGGTACACTTTGACCTGGAATACTGGGGCGCGCCCGGCCTTTCCGTCACCTCCCAGCCAGATGGTGAAAGCGCCTTCCTGAAGCTGCAGAGCTGGGTAAAAAATGCGGATGCCGATTATACGGTATGCTATACCATTACGGACGCACAGGGTAAAAAGACGGCCGAATGCTGGCGGCCTGCCGAAAATCCGGGGACAAGCGTCTTTCTGCCCAAAGCCCATCTGTGGCAGGGTGTGGAGGATCCTTATCTGTATACCTGCACCGCAGCCCTTGTTTACCGGAATGAAACCGTGGACGAAATCAGCTGCCGTTTCGGCATCCGTTCCTTTGCCGTGGATCCTGAAAAGGGATTTTTCCTTAACGGTAAACCTATGATGCTGCGCGGTGTTTCCCGCCATCAGGATCGCCTTTATAAAGGAAATGCGCTCACCAGGCAGGAGCACTATGAGGACGCCGCCCTCATCCACGAGCTGGGAGCGAATACCGTGCGTCTTGCCCATTACCAGCACAGCAGGGATTTTTACGATGCCTGTGACGAATATGGTTTTATAGTATGGGCGGAGATTCCCTATATCAGCAGCCAGAGCGACGACCCAAAGGCGCATGAAAACTGCCGGACACAGATGCAGGAGCTGGTGTATCAGAATTATAATCACCCATCTATCTGTTTCTGGGGAATTTCCAACGAAATCACCATCGCCGGCGAAAAACCGGGCCTTGTGGAAAATCATAAGGATTTGAACGCGCTGGTAAAAGAAATCGATCCCACCCGCCTGACCACGATGGCCCATGTGAGCATGGTTCCCCTGGACAGCCGTCTTCACGGCATCACGGATCTGGAAAGCTATAATCATTATTTTGGCTGGTACGGCGGAAAATACACAGATAATGAAAAATGGCTGGATAATTTTCACGAAAAGCATCCTGAAATCTGCCTTGGACTGTCGGAATACGGCGCGGAGGGTATCATAACCTATCAGCCCGATGAGCCGAAATGCCGGGATTACTCGGAAAGCTATCAGGCGGAGTACCACGAGCACATGGCTGAAATCCTTATGGCCCGCCCCTATTTATGGAGCACCCATGTGTGGAATATGTTTGATTTCGGCTGCGCGGCGCGCAATGAAGGCGGCACTGCAGGCCGGAATAATAAGGGGCTGGTGACGCTGGATCGGAAAATTAAAAAGGATGCTTTTTATCTTTATAAAGCGTATTGGAGCAGGGAGCCGTTTGTGCATCTGTGCGGACGGCGGTATGCGCAGCGGCCCGGGGATGCGGACCGCCTGGATGGTAAAACCCCCGCTGAGAATAAAAAAGGCAACGGAAACGGCGTCCCGGAAGCTTCCATAGCCGGCGGAAGTACCCGCGTGAAGGTGTATTCCAATCAGCCGGAGGTGAGCCTGTATGTAAACGGGGAGTTATATCAGACCTTGAAGGGTGATAAGGTATTTTTGTTTGAGCAGGTCCCTCTTTTTGACGGTTTTACCTGCCTGACCGCCTGTGCGGGCGAGTGTTCCGATACTATGACGCTGGAAAAGGTAAAGACAAAGCCTGAAATCTATACGCTTCCTGCGGAAGAGGATGAGGACGATATGGAGGGCGCCGCTAACTGGTTTGACGAGGCTGCGGCTGTGGATGCCAATGCGGCTATGGAATTTCCGGAAGGGTTCTTTTCCATAAAGGACACGGTGAAGGAGGTTCTGGACCAGGAGGACGCCGCAGCTGTGCTGGCCGGTGCGCTCTATGCCATGACGGGAATGAAGCTGAAGAAGAGCATGATGGGGATGATGGGCGAAAAAAGCGTGGAAGGGCTGATGGAAATGATGACCGGAATGGGCATGGGTGATAATGTACCGGAAAATGCCCTGCAGGTGGTGAATGCGGAGTTGAATAAGGTCAAGAAGAAATAGATGCGGGAAAGTGGATCCGGCCGGAGGACTTTGGAAAAATCATCTGTAAAGAAGAATTCCGGCCAGGATGCCGATTCCGGTTCCCATCCAGTTCAGGCGGACATCAAACCAGGAAAAATGGCGGCCCTGAATCATCGGTTTGGTCGCCTCATCCGCCCATCCCCAGAAGACTGCCAGGATCAGCCCCGCTGCCATGGCGGCTGTTGATACATGGGCCGAGTGCAGGGTTCCGGTCAGGAGTATTGTGAAAACGGCAAAGAGAATCACGTGGGCCGCTCTTCTCAGCTGCTGGTTGAGTTTGCCGATATCCCTGACCGGGAACCAGTGCTTCATATGGTTTGCCAGTTCCAGGCTTGTTCTGCTGGTGTGTTCGCCGTCCTGGTGCGACAGCCAGGTCATGAAGAGGAACCAGAGGATGGTGAAAAACAGGTGGATATAAAAGGGCTTAATCATTGTCAGAGTCAAACATTGGTACCTCCTGTATTATAACTTTTCCCAAAGAATTCCAACTTTGCATTCATGTTGGTTTACCCCCAATCCACGACTTGTCCTCCTATCATAGTCTGTACGGATTTAAAAAGGCTATCCCTCAAATGCTCAGTATGCTCCGGATCATTTTCTTCAATCATATGTTGCATCATAGTTATTGTCAATAAAGTAATCTGCATTTGCTGATGAGTGATCCCATATTTCATAAAGGTATGGTATCCTTCCAGACGAAGCTCTGCATCATATTGTTTTTCTTTTATCTGTTTTAAAGCTTCCTCCGCTTTTTCTTCCAACTAGGCATAGGTATCCGCCGGATTTGCCTTCAGCTCCTTCAAATATTCCGCCGGGCTTACCCCTGTCACCGAACGGAATATCCTGCTGAAATAAAACTGATCGCCAAACCCAACCATGTCCGCTACGTCCTTAATAAATAATTCCCTGTTTTCCGCCATAATTTCCCTGGCCTTTTCCACTCTGAAAAGCGTCAAACGTTTGCTGAAGCTTGCACTGCTGTATTTTCTGAAAAGACGGCTCAGATATGTCTGGGAAATCCCGAACACACCGCATATGTTCTGGGCGGACAGCGGCTCGGAAAGATGCTCCTTCATATAGGTTTCTATTTTCCGGAAAAATTCCGGCGTATCAATTTTTACCCGCTGTCCCTCTTCCTGTCTGTTCCTGCAGAGAATCTGGCAGATATTCTCCGCCAGCTTGTTCATGCTTTCCGCATAATAAAAAGCGTCATCAATAAAATATTCGCTGTTTTCCACCGACTCCTCCAGCATATTTTCACTTCTGAAAAGCCGGAATATCTCCCGTACCTTTTCTTCCGTATAAAGCTGGGTGCACCCTTTTTCCTCCCAGCAGGCGAAGCAGCGTTTTATCTCCTCCTCTATCCGCCGATAATCCCGTTCCCTGATAAAAAACTTCAGCTGGTTTAAGGAAGCACCGTCATATTCTGTCTTCTGGTCCATCTCCAAAAAGGCGTGATCCACATCAATGATCTGATTTTTTCCTATAATAAGCCTGTGATCCAGCGTATAATATAATTTCCGTATAATATCCGGAAGCTCCTTGGCCGTTACAGGATTTTCCTTAAGAACCAATGTAAAAAATACCATGTTGCGCTTTTCTTTTTCCAGCTGGTGCAGCATCAGCTGATGAAAGCTGTTATGGAACAGCAAATTTCTGGGGCAGATATATAACGCCTCCACCTCATCTCTCCCATATACCGTCATCTGCTCTTCCTTAATGGAAAAAATTTCAATCCCTCTGGATTCCACAAATCTTCTGGGCAGGCTGTTTTTGCGCAGAAGAGCAATATAGTATTCATCCGCAGGGAAAATCCGGTCAAAACGCGGCGTTTTCGTAAAAATCCCGGTACTCATTTCCCGGATCATCCGGTTACGCAGCCCATAGTAATACTCGTCCAGCTTTCCCTCAAGAATACGCATACTTTCCTGAAGCGTGGAGGGTTTCACCGGCTTAAGGATATAATCGCAGACGCCAAAACGCAACGCCGACTGGGCATAGGAAAATTCCTGATAACCGCTGACTATGGCGGAAAGAATATCCGGGTATTTTTCCCTGACCTGCTGTACCAGCGTGATGCCGTCCATAACCGGCATTCTGACATCCGTAATCAGTATATCCGGATGCAGGCGCTCCAGCTGCTCCAATGCGCTTTTCCCATTCTCCGCAGTCCCTATTACTTCAAAACCGGGACATTTAATTTTAATGATAGTACAAAGGTGCTGCAATGCAGCCGGTTCGTCTTCCGCAATAAATACCTGATACATAACTGTTAACTGCTCCTTTCTTCCTGTAATACGGATCCGATAATAATTTCCGCGCCGCCTTCCTTACAGTTGCCAAGCTTGAAAACCAGATTTTCCCCATTCAGAAGATACAGGCGGGCAAAGGTATTCAGGATGCCCATTCCGCCAATTTTCATTTCCACGTTTTTCCGGTTATCCACCAGCTCCTGTTTCAGGCTTTCCATCTCAGAATTCAACTTTTCAAGCACTGCCGCAGAGAATCCTTCTCCGTTATCCACAAGCTGAATGAACCAGAAATCTCCCTCCCTGTAGCCCCTGACGGAAATCTCCATAACCTTACTGCTGTTAGCATAGCCATGATTGACACTGTTCTCCGCCAGCTGCTGAATCACCAGCTTCGGTACTCTTTGTTCTTCAATTGACGCATCCAATTCGATCCTGTACTCCAGTTTATGCTCATACCGGTATTTCAGCAATGAGAAATACCGTTCCAGATAAGTGATCTCCTCCCTTATGGCTGCATATTTTTCCTTTGTATCCGTAGAATACCGGAGCAGTCCGGCAAGATCATCGCACATGTCGCAGATCACCTCATCGTCGTCCAGGATCCCCCGGCTGGAGATCACATTCAATGCATTATATATAAAATGTGGGTTCACCTGGGCCTGCAGCATATCGAACTGAGCCTGCAGCTGCAGCAGCTGCAGCTGTCTTTCCCTGCTGATAGCCCTGCTCAGCCTGCTTCTCATATCCTCATATATCTGCCCTATCCTCTGGAATTCATCATTTTCGCTGCCAAATTCCAGGGGAACGGCGCCTTCCAGTGTCTCCAGGCTTGTATTTTCCAGCACATTCTGCAGCTGAATCATGGACTTCGTTAAATGTCCGGTGGATACAAATACATACAGGAGGGAAAACAGCAGCAGGGTCCCCACAAGAAATACGGTCATGCTGATAATATGTACCACATCATCCCTGATCAGGGAACTGTCCTTATAAACCAGCACCGTGGTTTTCGCGGCCTCATTATAGACGCCGGCCACCAGGTATTCCGTCCCGTCGCTTCCCAGGTATTTATCCGCCGGTATATTGTCCCGGCGCAGCAGCTTCCGGCAAAAATCCATATCCACCCTTGTATTCCAGTAAAGAAGCTCTCCCTCATCATCAATCAGGCATACATGCAGATCTTCATCCGCTGCCCGCAGTTTTTCCCGTACCTTGTCCACATCCTGCTGTACCTCAAGGTAGCCCATGTTCTTCCCCTGAATCTGCTTAATCACGGAAAAGACCTGGACATCCCCGTCCAGCCCCCATGGATCCCAATGCAGGCCCACAATAGTATAGGTATCCGTATTTTTCACAGCCTTTCCATACCAGGAAAGTTCCTTATAGTTTATCCCCTTACGGATATTCTGATTATTCCCTATGGGTTCACAATTGTCATTGCAGAATATGACCCGGTAAAACCTTTTATTGATATAATCGTTATTTTCCTTAAAACCAATCTCCCTCACCGCATCCTGAAAATACATTTCCGTCTTCTCCGACCTGGCCATGTTCGATATCAGCGTAATCGCGGACAGCATATCACCGTCGCTGAGCAGGTAATAACTGATGTCCTCCATCGCATTAATCATTTCATCGTACTGCTGGTTCATCTGCTCAGCGCTGATGGAAAGATTGTGCATTTCCCGTTCGTAAATTTTATCCACGCTGACAGAATAATAAATGCCTCCCGAAACCACAGCGGCCATGATTCCCAGGAAAATATATACGATTTTCATTTTCAGCTGGAATTTCAAAAGACATCCCTCCTTACTTCCCGACAGAAACAACAATTTTGAGCAAGCGGTATATTTTCCGCCTTAAGGCGGCTACTCCCAAAGCCCAATCTGCAGCGCCATTTTCCGGCAGTCCTCATCATAAGCCTCTGCAGCTTCCCTGGCGCTGATTCTCCCGCTTCCAAGCTCACTGCAGATCAGGGAACAGTTTATCCCCTTGATGGGAGTCAGGTATTCCAATGCCAGCGTAACCCGTCCCTGCGTATAATATCTTTGAACCTCCCTCACCAGCTCTATGGCCTGCGTTTTGGGCTGATAACCGGTGTGGAACATTCCTGCTGGGGTATAGAAAGAGGTCAGCACATCCATTCCCTCCTCCGACAGATACCACTCCATAAAAGCTGTGACAGCTTCTGTGTTTTCACTCTTTTTATAACCATAAATACCGTTGGACGGCCAGATGGTCAGTCCCGTGCTTTCCCTGGTATCTCCGGGCAACGCAAAAAAACCTACCTTATCTATTTCTTTTCCGTAGGTTTTAATCCATTCCGGTATACGGCTGGTAAATTGTATCAGGTGGCCCAGACTGTTATCAAAAAAACGCTTTTCTATTTCCTTATAGGATGCGGATACACGGTCTTCGTTAAAAAAGGGCGTCAGCTCTTCATAGCGCTCCCAGGTTCTGAGCCCTTCCTCAGAATCCGCAAAACTTATATCGCCTGAGGTAAATTTCCTGGCATAATCAGGATTTTCGTACATTACCTGATAATTATCCGCAAGAAAAGGCAGCTGTGAGGATACCAGTTCATTCAGCGAAATCCCCATTCCATCCACACCTGCATTTTTCAATACCTCTAAATTTCCGATAAACTCCTCCCAGGTCTCCGGCACTTCCAGGCCATACGTCGCATAAAGCTCTTTATTATAGTAAACACCTGCGCCCATGCTGTCGCCCTGTGGAATTCCATACAGAATGCCATCCACGCTTGCCGCCTGAATAAAATCCGCATCAAGCATTCCGGCCATTCTTGTATTGGTAAGATTCATAAAGAATTCCGAAGGGTTCAGGGAATATAGCAGGCTTCCTGTATTATAAATCAGCAAATCGGGACATTCTCCCGCCGCCAGCCTTGTCCTTACCACATTATCATCATTGCACGCTTCAATTTCAATTTTAAATCCGAATTTTTCCTCAGCCGCAGCACAGGTATTGTTCAGCACCCCGCTGGGTGTGGTGGCGGAAAAGTTCAACAGGGAAAGGGTCACCCCTTCAAATTCTTTTTCTTTCCCCGCCGGCTCTTCCAACTTATCCTCCGTTATGGAAGCTTCTTCTTTACTATATATTCCGCTGTCTGAGACAGCGCAGCCGGTAAGGCTGCAAAATACCCCCCCCCCTAAAAAAACAGCAAGAAGCAGGACTGATACCGATAATTTTTTCCCTCTCATTCTTATACCTCCCCGGGAATGCTGTCAGCGGTCCCAAAGACCGCCCACAGTATTCCTCCCTTCTGTCAGATATATCTGCAAAAGGCAGCTGATACGTACCTTCACAGTTTTGTTAAAAGTACAGCTTAAAAGTTTTAATTTCAAAAGGCGTTATATCAAAGACCGCTTCCGCTCCCTCAATGCATTCCCCGCAGTCATGCTCCAGCAGGTTACAGGGAACCAGCTTCTTTACCGGGAACTCTGAGCACAGCTTCACCCTTTCTCTTCCGCCCACGCATTCATGGAGCCTTACGATCAGACATTCTTCATCCTCTGCCTTCTTTATTGCGTCAATCTGGACCCTGTCTGTGGACAGCTTCACGATTTTCCTCTGGTCGGCAAAGGCGCCGGGAACCGCTTCGGCCGGGAGGTTGAGCTGGTTCGCCGCCTGGATGGTTCCGCCTTCCGTCACGCTGCCCTTATGAGGATACAGGGAATAGGTAAATTCCTGCACCCCTTTGTCCGCTTCCGTGTCCGGATACACCGCGCTCTTTAACAAGCTTAATTTTATCACATTATCTTTTATACTGTAACCATATTTACAATCATTCAGCAGGCTGACCCCATATCCTGTCTCCGACAGATCCGCCCATTTGTGTCCGCAAACCTCGAATCTTGCCCAATCCCAGCTTGTATTCCAGTGGGTGGGACGTTCCACATGCCCGAACTGGATATCATAAGCGGCCCTGGTGGAACGGATATCCGTATAGAATGCAGTCTTCAGCAGCCTGTGTGTTTCCTGCCAGTCCACCCTGGTTATGAAATCAATTCTTCTGGAATCCTTATAGACCACCATATCCTGGCTGATTATGGATTTGTGATACCGGAATTCAAAACGCACGGCAGCCTTCAGTTCCCCCAGCTCCAACAGCTCCGGCGCTTTTGCCTGGCTTACTCTTTCCATCTTCTGTCCGTAAAAAATATCAATATCCCAGGCATCAAAATTAATCGGCTTATCCTCATAAATTTCAAGGACATTGCCCAACTGCCCTTCCTTCAATACGGAGCGTTCCGTTTCTTTATCAAAAATACAGGTCAGCTGTCCCTCTTCATTCCAGGCTATCCTATAATAGGGAGTTTCCAGCGTATTCCCGCAATAAGCAAAGATGGCTTTACTGTCGGCCGCAGGGCTTTCCTCCGGCCGGAAAATCACGGTAACCGCCGCAAAGGGCCGTACCTCCACCAGCACCTCATATCCACCGCCGGTTCTCTGCGCCTCCAGCGTCTGTCCTCTGTCGTCCACAAAATATCCGTCCCCCGGCTCTTCAATCCATACCAGTTCTTTTCCCCCGAAGCTGTTCGTCGAATAAACGCTGAAGACATGTTCTTCTTCCCGCACCACCGTTTCCAGGGCTTCCGATAAAACCTGATCCGCACGCACCTGCGCCGCCCGGTAGTTTATCCGGGAGTCTTCATACACCTCATGAATCGAGGAACCCGGAATAATATCATGGAACTGATGCAGAAGAACGCATTCCCAGCTGTCATTGAGCTCCTGCCCGGCATAATTCCCGCCCAGGATATAGGCCAGGGAAGACAACCATTCGGCCCGGGTAAGCTTGTTTTCCATGTGCCGGTTCATTTTTTTATTATAGGCCTGTGAGGTATAGGTCCCTCTGTGGTATTCCAGATACAATTCCCCGTCCCATGTATGCACATAGCGGTCTGTGTTTTCCACATTTTCATGGAGTTTCCGGAAGAATTCTCCCGCCTGTACCGTTTTTACCCTGGGCAGGCCCGGTATCACATCCATAGCCCGCCTCATTTCCAGCATATCTCTGGTGACTCCGCCGCCTCCGTCGCCATAGCCATAGGAAATCAGCGTATCCTTGCTGATCTCTTTGTTTTTGAATTTTTTCCAGCTTCCCATAACGGCATGGGGCGTAACCAGACCGTTATAGGTGGCGTATCTGGTATCCATATCCTGGCCTTCCCCGGGTGTGTTCACAAAATAGGTGAGAATCTCACTGCCGTCAATTCCCCTCCATTTGAAGAGGTCGTCCGGGATGGTATTAAACTGGTTCCAGCTGATCTTGGTCGTCATGAAGGTATCGATTTCGCATTGCCTGAGGATCTGCGGCAATGCCCAGCTGTATCCAAACACATCCGGCAGCCACAGGTATTCACACTTCTTTCCGAATTCCCGTTCCAGGAAGCGGGTGCCGTAAAGGAACTGGCGCACCAAAGCCTCGCCGGAGGAAATATTGCAGTCCGCTTCCACCCACATGCCGCCGTCCGGCTCCCATTTCCCCTCCGCGGCCTTTGCCTTTATCTTTTCATAGATTTCCGGGCAGTCTTCCTTTATATATTTATATAGCTGAGGCTGCGTCTGCAGGAAAATGTATTCATCATACAGCTCCATCAGCCGAAGCACCGTGGAAAAAGAACGCTGCGCCTTCTCCCTCGTATGCTTCAGACGCCACAGCCAGGCAACATCGATATGGGTATGTCCCACCACATTCACCGTTACCTCTGTATTTTTCTCCATCTGATCCAGTTCCCGCATCAATACCCCATGGGCCAGATCCACTGTCTCATAAAAAGAATCCTCATCCCAGTTGATACACGCAAGCGTCCGGTCCAGCGCGGCCTTCAGTCTCCCGTAATGTTCATTATCCTCAGGAAGAAGCTGGAGCGTTTCCGTAATCGCCCTTGCGAAATAATAAAGCTCATCCGTCTTTTTATGAAGATAGGCCACCTCAGCCTGTCTGCATCTGTGGAAAAAGGTGGTATGCTCCCCGCCTCCCTCCAGGCCGGTCCACAGAAGGAAGGTCAGACGCACTTCCTTTCCCTCCATCCCTCTGAAAATAACCTCGTTATGATTCGTATCCACGCCCTGAAAGGGATGACCGTCCACATATAACAGGGATTCAAAGCCCTGGTTATACCCGCCTCCGGTTTTCCCGAAGTCGAATAACCCCGTCACCTCGCTTCCTTCCCTGGCTTCCGGCAGCTTTACGGTCTTTTCCAGCCAAAGGTACCGATCCCGGCCCACGAAAAAATCATCGATTCCGAATTCCGGCCCCTCAATCCTCTCCGGCAGCTCCTTATAGTGCTCATCCTGGGGGAGGGTTCCTTCCATGGATACAAACGGCGCAATGCAGCTTTGCCCGTAATATCTGCGTTCTCCCAATTCCTTTACTCTCTGTCTGAATTTATCCAATGTCAAAAACATAACGTTCTCCTTCCGTCTCTGCGAAATCCTTTCACAGTTATCCCTTCCCTGTCATTCCTGTTCTTCAACTATTTCTGCGTGCGGAGACACCAGAATTCCGGTTTGCGTAAGCTGGTACTCATAGGCCCAATTTTCTCCCAAGGTTCTCCAGGCATCCGGTCCGCACCAGGTCTGCGTATTACTGCAGTTATGCAGCTGGCCAAAGGTGTTTTTCCGGTTTCCATACACTTTAAAAGCCAGCTCGTAACTGCCCTTTTTCACCCCCGGGAATTCCGCCCGATAGGGACTTTTGAATATTTTCCTCTTTTCTGTCCCGTTCAGGGAAACCTCTGTCAGGGGACTCCGGAACCTGGTTACGCTCACCGAAAGCTTCCCGTTTTCCTTGATCTCCACCGGCAAATGATAGATCAGATTTCCTCCATAAAAAGGCAGTCCCTGTGTACAGATATCCCCAAAGGCCAGTTCCGTTACCGGCGCCGTCAGGACTGTCCTGCAGCCTTTCACCCTCACGCCGAAATTGCCGAGAAGGTACACTGCCTCTATATTTACCCTTGCATGGTATGGGATTTGAAGCTCCAGTATATTTTCTCCCGGCTTCAGTTCTCCCAATGTCCTCGTCCGGATCTGCTTATCTGTGAAATATCCGTCTATGGCGGAATCAATTTTCTTATGATTCCAGTACACCTCCGTCATCTGTGCATTTTCAAGCGCCAGCCGGATATCCTTCATGGAAATCTCTGAATTTACCAGAAAACGCAGGGATATCCTGTGTTCAAACTCCTGTTTTCCATAAATCCAGGGCTGCGCATAGGCATCCGTCCGCTGCGGATAGCCCAGTTCCTTCCGCAGCTTATTATCCAGACGCAGTATCTCTTCCTGTTCCCTCCACGCTCCGTCGTCCAGTTTATACGCCGCCATATCCAGAGGGAGGACATTTGCCTCTTCCAGCGTTATCCGGGCAAGATCCGGAAGCTTCACCTCCTGCTGCATGCCTGTTTTTATTTCTGTTTTTTTGCACACAGACCGGCCCGGCTTCAGACAAAACAGGAAGGAATCGCAGTCATAGGAAGTAATTTCCCAAAACGACCTGTTTCCCTGACAGGATACGGGAACCTCCTCCGTTGTCCCATCCATCGCCTGATACAACACGGCCTTCCAGATTCCCGGAACGCAAATCGTCAGCTTCTCTTCTGTAATACTATCCGGATTTTCCGGCTTTTTGCCATGTGCGATAAACAGCCAGCGGTTATCTCCGTCCTCCCGCAGCTGGCTGATATAACCGTCGGCGGGAATCCCTGCACGGTTCCTGATATCCAACAGCCGGTATGGCTCCAGTACACGCAGCACCTCCTGCTTCTCAAAAGGTATCCTCACACATTTTTCAGCCAGCCTGACAACGCTGTCGCTCTTAACTGCCGCCACATATTCCGGAATTCTTCCCAGGAATATGACCCTTCCGCCTTTGCCTGCAAAGTCCTCCAGTCTCTTGACGGTATTGCTTCTCAAGGTGAGACAGTCCGGCACCAAAATCACATCATACCGCATTTTCCCTACGGTAAAGCCCTCTTCTCCCTCTGGCATTTGTTCCAGCAGCGATTCAGAAATATAATCAAAATCCTGCGTTCCGTACAGCAGCCATTTTATAAGGCTGTCAAATTTTTCTTCCATTGCTTCCCGCTGCGCAAAGGTGGTTTCCTCGCTTCCCCACATCAGCCAGTAAGATTCTATTGGGTGTATCACCCCGATGCGTACCAAGGGCTTTCCTCTCACCAGCGCGGTATTCACTCTGGCAAAATAATCCTCAATCAGCTTATATTCCTCATACCAGGGGGACTGGTATCCGATACAGGCCGGATAATCCCTTTTCGCCTCCCCCTCCATGGAAACCCAGGCCAAATGATGAACCCTCACCGTCACCCCAAGCGCCGCCTGCCAGTCGCCTGCCAGCTTATGCCCTCTGAAATCAAAATCCCAGTTGGTCACTCCGTACAGCTCACTGACCATCCCTTCCCGGCCGAACTGATGGACCGCGCTTTGGGCCTGCTTTGCCGTTGTCAGCTCCCTGGAATCACACAGGATATCGATTCCCGGAATATGAAAGCTCCGATAAGAACGCATTGCCTCTCCCAGGGCTGCCGTCTGGCTTTTCAGGGTCGGCTCTTCCATCATGTGGCCTGTCAGCGCTATCCCATGTCTGGTGCACCAGGCTCCAATCTGATCCGCATAAGCGCAGGCAAAGCGCTCCGCGATATGATCATGATACCGGTATCTGGTTTCTGAAACAGGTTCCTTCGCCCTTTCCCAAAAGACCTCCGGAAGATATTCCAGAAATCCCCTGCCATAGGCCATTTTATAGGTTTCCTCGAAGTCATCGGTAAAAGGAAGGAACTGAACCGTTCTGTCATGCGCCCTTTCCAGCCTTGTCTTATGGGCAAACTGGGGCTCATCCGTAAAGATGGCAGGAATATCCTTCCCGAAATATTCCCCCAGCTTCTCCTGATATTTCTCATGGGTCACCTCCAGGAAACGGGCAATTGCCTTATCATCCAGCGTATTAACGTATGCCTGATTATTAAACCATATATTATCACCTGAGATTTCAAGATAAGCATACCAGGGCTCATAGCCTTCCGGAATCTGCTCTCCTTCCTCCGGCACAAGGTAATCCTCCATTGTGCCCTCCGCATTTAAAAGCACACCGTAACGCTTCAGGAATTTTCTGTTTTCACTTCTGATAATTACCGCGGCGGAAACGTCCCGCCCTCTGTTTTCAGGCATTCCTTCCGGTATCTCCTCCGGAGAAAAGACCAGGAATCTCATACGGTAATCCGGTTCCCTGGTAACAAATCCGCCGCCATATCCTGAAGGCCACCTGTCTTCATCATATAACCAGGTCAGCATTCCTTTTTCCCGGAATTTTTCATGGGCATAGGCCACCTGATCCAAAAATTCTTCACTCATATAAGGAATATCCATTCCTGTCCTGCAGTGAATATGTGCGCCGCCCATCCCCATCCGGCGCAGCGCCTCCGTCTGAAAATCTATCTGTTCCCTGGTCACCTTACAGTTCCAGGACCAAAAAGGTGTTCCCCGATATTCGTTTGATGGAGCCCGGAATAATTCGTCCGCCAGCGCCTCTTCCTGTTTTCTTTGATACAGCATGCAATTCTCCTCTCTTCTCACGCGCAGGATAATGATATCCGGATTCAAAAAAAGTTCCTCTTGAATGATATTTCATTATTTCAAGAGGAACTTCCTTTTCTGCCAGATACTGTCAGTCTTTTACATCTGCATAACGGTCATAGGCAGCCTGCTCGATTTCCAGCAGCCGTCCCAGATTCATCTGCTCCAGGGATTTGACATAGGTATCCCAATCCTTATCCAGATCAAGCTCTCCGGTAATAAACTGCGCTCTCGCCTGTTTCAGGTAGATGGTAATATCCTTCTGCATTGCGCCTCTTTCCTTCACTTCCTCTGCCGTATAGGATACCACCGGATATGCCTCCACACCGTTTTTGCCATCTTCCTTAAAGGCATCGATCACCAGGGCCGCCCATCCGTATTCCGCAATAAACTCCGGTTTTTCCAGCACTTCCCTGCTGCTGTCAAACATGGCCTGACGGTCTATATTCTTTTCCACCAGGTTCAAAGCTTCATTCAGGATTGCTCCCTTGTAACGGAATTCTTCTCCTGAGGTAAACCCTTCCGGAACACGCATCTGGGGAACCTTTGTCCCAAGAAGCTCATCCTCTACCATATCAAGCGTAACCCCATCATAGCCTTTTGTCGCTGAGAGCATTCCTTCTTCTGTGTAGAAGTAATCAATAAAGCGGGCTAAGGCTTCCGGATTTTCCACATTGCCGTTTACCGCAACAAGAATGCTGTTCTGCACAGGGCTTGCAATGCTGACGTTTCTGTCTTTGTTGTATTCCGAGGAAATACCTGACAACGCCACCCAGTTGGCATCATAGCTGATGTCTTTGTTCGCCATAACGAAGGGAGCGGAGCCACAGCCAAAGGAGCCATAAATATCATTCTGCTGTCTTGTTGTAATCTCATCTCCCGTAATCGTAAATGCTTCCTGTTCCATCAGGCCTTCTTTATAAAGCCTGTTTAAAAATCTCAGGTACTCTTTATATTTTTCCCCGGTATGCGCAAGCTCTACCTTGCCGTTCTCATCCGCCTGAAGAATATAGTTGATATCGCTGGTGTAAATTCCGAAAGCATCCAGCAGGGTTTTTTCAATTGCGGAGTAACCGCCTTCATCTGAGGTGAACAGCAGAGGAACCTCATCATTGGGATCTCCGTTACCGTTTGCATCCTGCTCCTTAAAGGCAACCAGCACATCATAATATTCATCAATCGATGTGGGCATGGAAAGTCCCAGATTCTCCAGCCACTGCCTGTTAACAAAGCTTCTTGTCAGACGGTCTGTCATATCCACTCTCAGCTTGGGAAGGCCGTAAATATGTCCGTCCGCAGTTGTACAGAATGCTTTCAGTTCCGGATACTGTTCAAAATACGCCTGAAGATTGGGCATAAGGTCAATGTATTCATTCAAATCCAGAAAATACCCTTCATTGCCCCATTCATTCACATCGCTGACATTCATGGAACAGCCCGCAAGCATATCCGGCAGTTCGTCTCCCGCCACCATCAGGGTCAGCTGGGTTTCCCAGTCCGTCTCATAAAAATTACAGTCCAGACGGATGCCGAGGCGGTTTGCGTATTCATCAATCACCGCCACCTGCGTCCAGTCCTCCAGGCCCGACGGCATGGGACCTGACAAGGTTACGGTAATTTCCTCATCGGTTATGGGATAGCCGGTTTCGTTCACTCCGCCCGCTTCCGCCTTGCCGCTTTCGCTTACTTCCGCCTTGCTTTCTTCACTGGAGGCCGCAGGACCGGTAGCTGCAGTCTCTCCCGTGCCGCCTCCACATGCCGTAATCGCTACAGCCATGCTCGCTGCCAGTAATAAGGCAGCTGTTTTTTTTAACTTTCTTTTCATAAAAGTCCTCCTGTTTTTTATTTTTATGTATAGGAACCATACATAATTTCATAATTTTCATCCTGCCGCCATATGCGGCGGAAACATCCCCGGAACCATTCCTGCGCACTCAACCCTTCACGGATCCGATCATGACTCCCTGTTCAAAATATTTCTGCAGGAACGGGTATACGATGAGCATCGGCAGCGCGGATATAACAATTACACCATATTTAATCATGTTTGCCGTATCCGCCTGTTTGATAAGCGCCATCATCTGTTCTGCCGAAAAGCTCCTGCCATCCGCCATTGCTGTTTTGGCAAAGGTACTCTTTGTCAGGATTTCCCTCAGGAATAGCTGCAGGGGGAATTTTCCTCTGTCCTTTAAATAAATCATTTCTATGAAGTAAGAGTTCCAGCGGCCCACGCCATAATACAGGGCCATAACCACGGTAATTGCTTTGGATAACGGGAAAATGATTTTATTGAAGATCTGGAAGTCGTTGCAGCCGTCAATTACCGCCGCTTCCTGAATTTCCCAGGGAATAGAAGTCATAAAATAGGTACGCGCAACAATCAGGTTGAAGGTTGATACCAGGCCGTTAATCAGGATAACGCTGCGGGTATTCAGGAGCCCCAGGCTTTTAATATTCAAATATCCGGGAATCATGCCGCCGCTGAAGTACATGGTAATCATAAAGAAAATCATCAGATACTTCCGGCCCTTCAGGTCATTTCTGGACATGGCATAGGCACAGGGGAGGGTCGCCGCCAGATTCAGTACCGTACCCACGAACACATAAAAAATGGTATTCATATAACCGGCCCAGATTTCTTCATACTGCAGCAGGTATTTATATCCTTCCAGGGTAGGCCGTATCGGAAGGAGCAGCATCTCCCCGCCGGCGACGGCCTTGGGGTCGCTGAAGGAGGCGCTTAATACAAAAACCAGCGGATACAGCATCAGCACTGCGAGAAAAATCAACAGGGCGTATACGACAAAATTAAAAATACCGTTATTTATTTTCGTCTTACTCAGCTTTTTTATTTTCATCTCTTCTTTCCCCTCCCATCAGAACAGGCTTGTTTGCGTAGTACGCCTGGAAATCGTATTGGCAAGCACCAGCACAATCGTGTTCACAACTGAATTAAACAAATCTGCTGCCGCCCCGAAGGAAAAGTCCGCCTTTTCCAGACCGGATTTATATACAAAGGTTGAAATCACTTCCGAAGCGCTCAGATTCGTAGGATTCTGCAGAAGGTATACCTTTTCATACCCTACGCTTAACAGGGAGCCGCAGTTGAGTATCAGCAGTATCAGAATCGTCGGCACCAGCACCGGAAGATTGATGTACCAGATCTTCTGCAGCCTTGAAGCGCCGTCAATATCAGCCGCCTCCAGCAGCGCCCTGTCCACTCCGGATAATGTGGCAAAGTATATAATGCTTCCCCAGCCCATCTCCTGCCAGATGCCGCTGAGCACGTAAATCCATTTGTACATGGCCGGTTCCTGAAGGAAATTGACCGTATCGCCGCCCAGCATGGAAAGAAACCTGTTAATTACGCCGGAGGTCGGATTCAGAAACAAGGTGAGCATACCGCATAAGACAACCGTTGATATGAAATGCGGCGCATAAGACAATGTCTGAAAGCCTTTTCGGAAACGTTTGTTTGATACCTCATTAAGGGTCAGCGCCAGGATGATCGGAATCGGGAACCCCAACACCAGGGACAACCCGCTGAGGGTTAACGTATTTTTTAATATGATGGGGAACCAATAGGAGCTGAACAGCCGTTGAAAATTGGCAAAGCCGCTCCAGGGGCTTCCCGTGATCCCCTTTCTCATGCTGTAATCCTTAAAGGCAATGATAATGCCATACATGGGCTTATAAGCGAAAATAAGGAAATAAATAACGGCAGGCAGGCACATAAGGTACAACTGCCAGTTTACCTGAATACTCTTTTGCTTTTTCTGACCCGTCTGAATGGATTTGTTTTTTTTCCAGTTCATATTTTCCCCTCCTGCAATTTGTTAACTGATTCTAGCATGGAGGATCGCTTTTTTAACATGGATATTGTGTTACTTCCGGGCATAAAAAAATGGAGAAAACAGTCCACATCCGTGACAGGACTGTTTTCTCCATATATTTTGCAAAAATTTCCATCTATTGCTTACTGATGATGCGCAATCATCCCCGCCGCCTTGGCGATTTCCAGCACCACCACCGGCACCAGTGCCAGGCCGAGGGCCGTCAAATACAGATGCCCGGGCAGTGCAGTCAGGCCGAAAACCAGCGCCAGCGGGGGCACAAAGGTAATCAGTGCAATCAGCACCAGCGACAGGGCAGCCGCGCCGTTTAAATACTTATTGGTAAAAAATCCGGTCTTAAACAGCGAATGGCTGGATCGCATATTAAAGGCATGGAACACCTGTGTGGATGCCAGCACCATGAAAGCCATGGTACGGCCCGCTTCCACCGTGCCCGTTTCATTCCATCCCAGCCAGAAGCCAAACAGCGTCAGGGCAGCGAACATGGCGCCCTGCAGAACGATCCGCACGCCCAGCCCATGGGCAAAAATGCCTTCATTCTTCGGCTTGGGCTTCTTCTCCATCACATCATCAGGCACAGCTTCCATACCCAGCGCAATGGCGGGCAGGCTGTCTGTTACCAGGTTGATCCACAGAAGCTGCATGGAAAGCAGCGGGCTCTGCTTCCAGAACAGCATGGATAAAAATACCGTCAGCACCTCGCCGATGTTCGTTCCCAGCAGGAACGCCACCGCGTGCTTGATATTGCCGTAAATCCCCCGGCCTTCCTTCACTGCGGAAACGATGGTGGTAAAATTATCATCTGTCAGCGTCATATCCGCCGCGCCCTTTGCCACGTCCGTACCTGTTATGCCCATGGCGCAGCCGATATCCGCCGCCTTCAGCGCGGGCGCATCGTTTACGCCGTCTCCCGTCATGGAAACGATTTCGCCCTGTGCCTGCCAGGCCTTGACGATGCGGATCTTATCCTCCGGAGAAACTCTGGCGTATACGGATATATGGCGTACCTTCCGGTTCAATTCTTCTTCGCTCATCTGCGCCAGCTGTGCGCCGGTAATGGCTTCGTCGCCTTCCTCCATAATTCCCAGATCCTTTGCAATGGCGGAAGCCGTCACCACATGGTCGCCGGTTATCATAACAGGCTTAATGCCGGCCTTCCGGCAGACAGCCACCGCATCGCGTACCTCCGGGCGGGGCGGATCGATCATGCCCACAAGCCCCATAAAGGTAAGATTGCTTTCCAGTTCTTCAATGGTAGGATTTTCAGGCACACTGTCGATTTCCTTATAGCCCACTGCCAGGACGCGGAGGGCGTTGGAGCTCATGGAGTCAACCAGCTCCTGCGCCTTTTTCATATCGCCTGTGGTGCAGATGGGCAGCATGGAATCAAAGGCGCCCTTGGTGATGACCACATTTTTCCCATCGATTCTGCAGACAACGGTCATCAGCTTACGGTCGGAATCAAAGGGCAGCTCCGTCAGTCTGGGATATTCCCTGGTCAGGGTTTCCTTGGGACTGCCGTTTCTCATGGCGGCATATACAATGGAGGTTTCCGTGGGATCCCCAATATGCTGTACTTCTCCGTCCTTGACAATCACTGAACCGTCGCAGCAAAGGGAAGCATACTGCAGCAGCCTGCGGATGGCAGGCGTATCCTCATCGGAAATGTCCTCCATCAGATCCTCTGCCGCATCATAGGCCTTCACCAGGGTCATGCGGTTCTGGGTCAGCGTACCGGTCTTATCCGAGCAGATAACAGAGGCGCTGCCCAGCGTTTCCACGGCGGGAAGCCTGCGGATGATGGCATTCTGCTTCACCATACGCTGCACGCCGATGGAAAGCACGATGGTAACAATCGCCGGAAGCCCTTCCGGAATCGCTGATACGGCAAGGGATACGGCTGTCATGAAAATTTCCATCACGGCCATGCCGTCAATCAGGCCAATGACAAAAATGACCGCACATACGGCAATCGCCAGAAAGCCCAGGTATTTGCCCAGCTGCGCCAGCTTCTGCTGCAAGGGTGTCTGGGTATCCGACTCGCCCTCCAGAAGCCCTGCGATATGTCCCATTTCCGTCTGCATCCCAGTGGCCGTAACGATAGCTCTGCCGCGTCCGTAGGCCACGCTGCAGCCGGAATAAATCATGTTGGCCCGATCTCCCAGAGGCGCTTTTTCTTCTATTTGAAGAGATGCATCCTTTTCACTGGGCACGGATTCTCCGGTGAGCGCCGATTCCTCCGATTTCAGGCTGGCCGATTCAATCAGCCTGGCATCCGCAGGGATATTGTCGCCTGCTTCCACCAGTATAATGTCGCCGGGAACCACCTTATCGGCGTCAATGAGCAGCTCTTTCCCGTCACGGATAACCCTTGCATGGGGCGCCGACATACTCTGCAGCGCTTCCATGGCTTTTTCCGCCTTGCTTTCCTGCACCATGCCCATAACGGCGTTCAGAATCACGATTACCAGAATCAGCAGCGGTTCAAAAAATTCCGATGTATCATGGCCGTTGCAAGCAACGATAAAAGAAACGACTGCCGCAGCAATCAATATGAGTATCATCACATCCTTGAACTGCTCCAGAAATCTCTGCAGATTGCTTTTCTTCTTCTTAGCCCGCAGCCGGTTAGGTCCGTACTGCGCAAGCCTCTCCTCAGCCTGCGCGCCCGACAGCCCTTCCGACCGGCTGCTGTGCAGTTCACTTATTACTTCATCCAATGGTTTACTATACTGAGCCATTTTCAATCCTCCTAGTTTTCCGAAGGAAAATGCGAGCTCTACGCGAGCAGAGGATTTTCCTCCTTGTTTTCCGAAGGAAAATGCGAGCTCTATGCGAGCAGAGGATTTTCCTCCTTGTTTTCCGAAGGAAAATGCGAGCCCTCTGCGAGCAGAGGATTTCCCTCCTGGTTTTCCGTTCTCTTTTTACTGCGGTCCGTTCAAAGCCCTGTGCTCCTTTTGCCAAACCATCTCGTCTTTCAGTGACCCGGCCGGCAGATGCATGGTCTGCTCTACGATCGTAATCACCTGTTCCATGGAAAGAAGCCGCTTCCTGGACTGAGCCAGCAGTCCGAAAATCAGGACTCTGACGGTTTCTTCAGGATACGCAATGGTCAGATGCCCTTCCCTGACCCCCTGCCGGATCAGCCATTCCAGCTGTGCCTGCAGAAGCTCATTGGCATCCTGGGCGATGGGGTTATGGGAAATGATTTCCAGCATGCTGTCCAGATTCTCTTCCTCATCTCCTGAAAACTGGTCAATCATGTGCATATAAAGCGCAACGAATTCCGACGTTTTCTGATAAAAAGTAAGCTGCGTATCCGCCAGGATTTTCAGGGAGGCTTCCTTAAGCTCCGACATTACCAAATCCACAACCTCATTAACTATTTCATCCTTGGATTTAAAATAATAGTAAAAAAGTCCCTTGGCAACGCCTACCTTTTCCACAATCTGGCTGACCTGTGTATTTTTGATTCCGTTTTTGTCAAACAGCTGCCGGGCCGCTTCTATCAGCTCCGCCCGGCGTATTTCCGGTTCCTTCGTTACCCGCATTCTGTCACCTGCCTTTTATTGGCTGTTCTGCCGCCTTTTTGTGTATTATAGCAACTGACTGACTTTTTGTAAATAGTAAGTCAGTTATTTATTTTTATTTTCATTAAACAGTCTCCCCAAAAGCTTTCTTTTTATATTTCGGAAAGAAATCCTTCATACTTTTTATAAGATTTTTTGATTTGCGTCACACTTAGGACACACTTTTCCTGTATCATAAATAACAGATAGAGAAACAATAACTCACAAGTTTTGTTAAACTATCTCCCCCCTCATAAGAATAAGAAGCCTCCACAGTTTTTTGTGGGGGCTTCTTATTTGCTGTGTACTATGTTCATTTTAAAAACTGCCGGTAAGCCGGTTTAACCCTTTCCGTTTTCCTTCCATAAAAATTCCCTCTGCGCATACCGAAGCAGTTCATCCGGGGTGGGAATTTCCCCTTTTTTCGGCACCTTGTTCTGCCACGCTCCGGTAATTCCGTCATTTGGCGTATTTTTGTATGTATGCTCCAACGCTGCCTGCATTTCCTGTTTTACTTCCTGGACGCTTACCCCATACTCCTTTGCCACCTTCCGATAAATACTTTTTTTATTCATTTATTATTTTCTCCTGTCGGCAGACGTCTGTTATGTGCATCTGCTACTTCATTATAGACGATTCCAGCGTACGTTTCAACAATAACAGACGCTATAAATATTCGTAATTATAACAATTGTATATTATGATTATCACATGGAGGGAGGCGGATTTCATGGAAGAACAATTTATTCGGGATCGGATAACCGAGCTTCGGCTCCAAAAAGACGTTGCAGAGAGAAAAATGAGCATTGAACTCGGGCACAGTACAAGCTATATTCACAGCATTGCCTCCGGCCGGGCTCTGCCTTCCATGACAGAATTTCTTTACATATGCGATTATTTCAACATTACTCCCATGGAATTTTTTAACGATACGGAACATACTTCGGCCCAGCAGCAAAGGGCCATTCAGTATATCCGCCTGTTAAATGATTACGATACCAAGCTGATCGCAGATATGTTGGAAAGGCTGTACAGGCCAGAATAAAGTTTTAAAAAAACAGACTGATAAAGCCTGGCCGGATTCCGGCCGGTTTATTCAGTCTGTTCTTATTTCCGCCGTCCCGGGCAGCCGCCTGTTATGATTCCGAAACGGTATTGGCCTGCAGCTTGTGCTTCCGGTTCCCTTTTTTTACAAAGTCAAAGGAAAAAAGGATCATCAGCTCATGGGCCAGCAGCGGGAAGGCCGCCAGGATGCCAAGACGCAGCCATTCCCGCAGGGACAGATGCGCGGTTCCGAACGCCGCCGTCAGGAACGGTATTTCCGTCACAGCAAACTGCAGCAGGAATCCAATCACACAGGCCGCTATCATCAGCTTGTTGTTAAAGTGGTTCATCCGGAATATGGACTTTCGCATATCCCGCATTCCCACCGCATGGAACAGCTGCGACATGCCAAGAACCGTGAAGGCATAGGTCTGCGCCCGGTTCAGGATAGCTTCATGGGAAAGCACCGTGGCAAAATTATTGATGGTCAGCGGAATCTGTTTTTCAAGAATTACAGCATAGGGAATGGTAAAAAATGCCGTCAGGCTGATTCCCGCAATCAGCAGTCCGTAAAAACAGGTACAGGCCAGGCCGCCGCCTGCGAAAAGGCTTTCCTTCGGATCCCGGGGCGGCCGGCGCATCAGGCTTTCCTCATCATTGTCGTCCACCCCCAGCGCCAGCGCGGGAAGGGAATCTGTAATCAGGTTAATCCACAGGATGTGGCTGGATTTCAAGGGGGAGGCCAGGCCGCACAGCACCGCTAAGAACATGGTCATGATTTCGCCCAGATTGGAGGAAAGGAGGAATATCACGGATTTTTTGATGTTCTCATACACCCCTCTGCCCTCCACAATCGCCTTTTCTATCGTGGCAAAATTATCGTCCGTAAGGATGATGTCAGAGGCCTGCTTTGCCACATCTGTCCCTGTCATTCCCATGGCAATCCCGATATCCGCGGCCTTCAGGGAGGGAGCGTCGTTTACGCCGTCTCCGGTCATGGCCACGATATTTCCCTTTTCCTTAAAACCCTTTACAATCCTCACCTTATGCTCCGGCGACACCCTGGCAAACACCCGCACCTGATCCAGCTTCTTCAGAAAACGTTCCTCCGGCAGATGCGATACCTCCTCCCCTGTCATGCACTGCTCCGGGCGGCTCACTATCCCCAGCTGCTTTCCTATGGCAAAGGCCGTATCCACATGATCCCCGGTTATCATCACCGTTGTGACGCCGGCATCCCGGAACCGTTCCACGGCATTCGCCGCTTCCGGACGGGCCGGATCCTTCATTCCCACCATCCCCACAAACGTAAGCTCCGCTTCCACCGGGCCGCTGCCGCCGGTGCGCATGGCTACGGCAAGGGTACGCAGCGCCTGGGAGGACATTTCCTCCACCGCTTTTTTTATCTGCCTTCTCTGCTGGTCCGATATGGGCACAGGCTTTCCGTACAGCAGGACGCCGGTGCATTTTTTCAGGATTTCATCCGGCGCGCCCTTCGTATAGGTAACCGTCTGGTTTCCCCGCTGATGGAAGGTGGACATCATCTTGCGTGTGGAGTCAAAGGCAAGCTCCCTGGTTCTCGGATATTCCTTTTCCAGGGCCTGCCGGTGCAGGCCGTAGCGCGCGGACAAATCCAGAAGCGCCAGCTCCGTGGGATCCCCGATTCGTTCCCCGCCTTCCAGCACGGCGTCGTTGCACAGGGTCATGCCCTTTAAAAATTCCCGGTATTCTTCCCGGGCCAGCTCCTTTTTCCCCACCATTTTCTGGTTGGTAAAGCAGGTTTCCACCGTCATTTTATTCTGGGTCAGCGTGCCTGTTTTATCCGAGCATACAACGCTGACCGCGCCCAGGGTTTCCACCGAGGGGAGTTTTCTGACTATGGTATGCACCTTCACCATTTTGGTAACGCTCAGGGCCAGGCAGATGGTGACCACCGCGGGAAGCCCCTCCGGCACCGCCGCAACCGCTAGGGATATGGCGGTGATGAGCATTTCAATCATATTTCTCTTCTGAATCAGCGCTATCAGGAACAGCGCCGCGCATAAAAGCAGGGAAAGCAGGCTCAAAATCTTTCCCAGTTCTCCAAGACGCTTCTGCAGGGGTGTGATATCCTCATGGCTTTCGTTGATGAGGGAGGCGATTTTCCCAATTTCCGTATCCATGCCTGTGGCGGTAACGATCCCCTCTCCTCTTCCATAAGTCACAATGGTGGACATGTAGGCCATGTTATACCGGTCTCCCAGGGGAATGTGCATCTCCTTCTGTACTTTTGCTTCCCGTTTACCCGCAGCCGTCAGGCCGGAATCCGCTGCCGCCAGATCGGACATTTTCCCGGACTGTGAGCTGCGTCCGAAGGCGGCTGCACCCCTGGCGATGAAGGCTGCGTCCTTTTCAATAGGCAGGGACTCCCCGGTAAGCGCCGATTCCTCCACCTTCAGGCTGCTTGTTCTGGTCAGGCGTAGATCCGCGGGCACCTGGCAGCCTGCGTCAAGGCAGACAATATCGCCCACCACCAGCTGTGACGCCGGAATCTCCCGCTCCTTCCCTTCCCTTATCACGTAGGCCCTGGGACTTGTCAGCTTTTTCAGGGAATCCAGGGCCTTCTGTGCCTTTCCCTCCTGAATCATCCCCACTATGGCATTCATGAATACCACAATGGCTATGATCACCGCGTCGCTCACCTCATGAAGCAGGAGGGAAATGATGGCCGCTGCAAGCAGCACATAGATCAGCGGATCGTTAAGCTGCTCCAGGAAGGATTCAATCACAGTTTTCTTCCGCGGTTCCTTCAACTCATTTTTTCCATATTCCTGGTATCGCCTCGCCGCTTCCTTTTCCGTCAGTCCTTTGTCTATATCGCTGTCCAGCTGTATGCATGTTTCCTGAATGCTTTTTGACTCAAACACGTTCCCACTCCTTTATCTTGTCCTGATGCCTGTCTGAAGCGTCCGCGCATCCGGCCGGAGGGGTGCGGTGATTTTTCAGACATGCTCTAATAAACCTTATGAAATACAGGACAGGAATATGTCTGCCGGGTAAAGGAAAAAATCAGCCGTCTGTGAGTTTGTAAGCATGGGATGGGTGTCTATGATCTTTTTATAGAGGAAACATCCCCGTTCGTGGTCGTTTATGATGCCGCAGGCCTGCCTGCACTGTAAAAAAAGATACTTAATAATTTCTTATTAATGTTGACCGCATATATTATACGTAATATAATATATAAAATTAGTATATATACAATAAGATAATATATAAAGGGGAAGGAGGGGTCATATGATTTATCCTCTCAGCACGCCGCAGCTGGAATATCTGATTTTGTCTGTATTATGCAAAAGGGACAGCTATGGGTATGAAATCAGCCAGCAGCTGAAAACTGTTACCAATACAAAGGATTCCACGCTGTATCCGATTCTGAAGCGGCTGCAGGGAAACGGTCTGGTGGTAACCTATGATCAGCAGTATCAGGGGCGCAACCGGAGATATTACCAGATTACGCCGGAGGGCCGGGGTGTCTGTCAGTATCTTGAAAATGAGTGGCGCCTTTATGTGAATGCTATATATGAAATTGCCCATGGAGGTGAAAAACAGTGAACAGAACCGAATACATGAATGCCCTGGAAAAGCGGCTCCGCATTCTGCCCGGCGACAGTTACCGGGAGGCCATGGCATATTTTCAGGAATATTTTGATGAAGCGGGGCCGGAGCGGGAACAGCAGGCCATAGAGGATCTGGGGAGCCCGGAAAACGCTGCCGAACAGATTATCACCAATATGGCAATTGACAAGACTTCCGTACCGCATAAAGGAATCAGGAAAAATATGAACGCACTGTGGATCGGAATTCTTGCCATCTGCGCGGTGCCGGTGGCGCTGCCGTTCGCCCTGCTGCTTCTGGCGCTTGTGCTGCTGTGCCTGTTGTGCATACTTCTCATGCTGGCTGCATTTGTTTTACTCGCGCTGTGTGTGGCAGTCCTTGGCCCGGTGATCTTCGCCGCAGGCTTTACAGTGCTCCTATCCGCACCCGCAGCTGCAATGACCTGCTTTGGCATGGGCCTTTTCTTTACGGGCTTTGGGCTGATAGCTGTATATGGCATAGTTCTGGCATGTAAATGGACAATTATCGGAATGGCCCGGCTCTTTGGCCGTATCCTGAAAAAGAAGGGGGAACGAAATGAGCAAGCGTAAAACATTTTTTATAGTGTGTGGGATCCTGTGCGGGGTGGGGATGCTTCTGGCCCTGACGGGACGCCTTCTGGGAGGCGCTGTGACCGGCGTGGGCTATGAACCGGGAAACGGGCTTGTGGTCTATTCCCCCCTGGTAAGCAACCAGCCCAACGGTCCCTCCGTGCAGACGGATAAAATCGATCAGCTGGAGCCATTCACACGGATAGATATCCGGATGGATTATGCTGATATTACCATTGAAGAATCGGATCATTTTTCTCTGGAATATGAACTGACCGCATGGGAGAAGCCTGTTATCAGCGTGAAAAACGGCTGCCTGACCATAAGCCAGCCTCCGCATAACTACGGTAATAACCGTTTTTTCCTTTTCGGCAGCAGTTTTTCCGGCACTGTATACAACAGCTGGAACAGCTCCAGAGAATATCTCACAGTATATATTCCGGAAAATACGCAGCTTGACACAGTGTATGTGTCCACCTCCTCCGGGAAAACGGAGCTGTCCGGGCTGAAAACGGGCCAGCTTACAATAGATAATGATTACGGCGACGCGCGTCTTACGGATATCACCTGTACCAGCGCGGATTTCAGCCTAAGCTCCGGGAAGTTTACCGCGGATAACCTGAAGGCGGAAAGTCTGAAGCTTTCCGATGACTATGGCGACTGCATTCTGAAAAACTCGGAAATCTCAGGTAATACCACACTCTTCTTAAGCAGCGGAACGCTGAAAATGCAGCAGTCCTCCACCGGGGCGCTCACTGTGGACAGTGATTACGGCAATGTGGATTTGAACGGTATCACCTCTGAAAATGCCAGACTCACTCTGAGCAGCGGGGACATGAAAGCAGAAGGCTTCCTTTTCAAAAATCTGGATATTAAATCGGATTATGGCAGTGTGGAGCTTGTAACGCAGCTTACGGATTCCTTCGGTTATGATTTAAAGACAGATTACGGGAATATCAGGATAAATAAACATGACCTGGGCGATACCTATTATACCTTTGACAAAGAATTTGACAACTGGGTGCGAATCAAATGCAGCTCCGGGGATATCAGGATTACTACACAGACGGATTGACGGATCGGATTAGCGGAGCGGCGAATTGGCAGGCTGCAGGCCGGGCTATCGTTACTTATCTGCCGTTCCCGCCGCTATTCACCGGTTCCGCCTGTATCCGCCGCCTGTAAGGAAAAAAAGACGTCTGAATGCTGCCGCTATACGGAAGTACTCAGACGTCTTTTTATTTTGGAAATGTAACAGTCCAGGCCGGATATCTTCTTTCATGGCTCTGCCGTTCTGAGCTGTTACCTATAACCTGTAAATTATGCAGGTCAGTTCAGCACGCTGTCGTCCCCTTCAGGAAGGATGAATGCCAGAATGATGCCAACAACCGCTGCCAGCGCCAGGCCGGAAATGGTAACCGCGCCGTATACGGGAATGCTGTCGCAGCCGATTCCCAGAACCAGGATGATAGCGGCCACCAGCAGGTTGCGGCTGTTGCCGAAGTTCAGCCTGGAATTAATCAGGATACGCACGCCCACTGCGGAAATCATACCGTAAAGCACGATGCTGATGCCGCCGGTAACGGGTGACGGGATGCTTGTGATAAATCCGCCGAATTTTCCGAAGATACCCAGAATCATGGCAAACACAGCCGCGATACGGATAACGGAAGGATCGTATACCTTGGTTACGGCCAGAACGCCCGTATTTTCTCCATAGGTTGTGTTAGCAGGGCCGCCCAGAAGGCCTGCCAGCGCAGTTGCAAGGCCGTCGCCCAGAATCGTTCTGTGAACGCCCGGATCCACCATGAAGTTCTTGCCTACCACGGCGCCGTTGGTGGTGATGTCGCCCACATGCTCAATCATCGTAACCAGTGCGATGGGGGCAATGGCGAGGATGGCGTCCAGCTTGAACTGAGGTATGCACAGCAGCTGCGCCACAATGTCCTTATCCATAAAGGAAAGGAAGTGAGCCTCTCTCACTGCGGTAAAATCGCAGAAGCCAAGCGGCAGGCAGACAAGGTAGCCTGCGATAATGGCAAACAGAATCGGCATCAGGTTGAAAATCCCTTTTGCAAAAATGGATACACAGATGACCACAGTCAGAATTACCACCGTAACCAGCACGGATTTCAGGCTGAATTCTCCGTTGTAATAAAAAGCGCTGTTGATGGCGGTGCCGCTCAGACGCAGGCCGATAACAATGATAATCGGGCCGGTCACGATAGGGGGCAGCAGCTTGTTCACCTTTTCATAGCCGAAAATCTTGATCAGGCCGGCAAACAGCACATATACCAGGCCGGCAATGATAAGCGCGCCCTTGACCGAGGCCAGCTTCTCCATAAAATCCGGATCCCCCATACGGGAGTCCCCGATAATTGCCATGATTCCTGCCATAAAGGCAAAACTGGAGCCCAGGAATACGGGCACCTTTTTCTTCGTTACCCAGTGGAACAGCAGCGTGCCGAGTCCGGCACAAAACAGTGTGATTGACGTATTCAGCCCTGTCAATGCCGGAACCAGCACCGTGGCGCCGAACATGGCAAGGGTATGCTGAATGCCGAGAATCAGCTTTTGCTTCTTGGTTCTTTCACCCATTTTTTTAATCCTCCTCATAAGTATAGTATTAAACAGGTTATTTAAAAGCCTTTCGGCTTTTTGACAAATTCAGATGACAGACGACGGCTAGAAACAGATCTCCGTCTGCGCCGGTACGGTTTTGGCAAGCATTTTCCCGCCCCGGAAGGAATAGAGCACCTCGCTTTTTTTGTTCAGGGCATCGTAAAAATTATCCGCGTTCAGGATGATGAAATCCGCGGGATTCTTTTCCCGGATGCCGTAGGTTTCTCCCAGATGGAGGGTTTTGGCGGCGTTGTAGGTGATAAGCTTATAGGAATCGCAGATATCCTGATATCCCATCATCTGGCATACATGCAGGCCCATGAATACGGTATCCCGCATATTTCCGGTTCCCAGCGGATACCAGGGGTCGAAAATATCGTCATGGCCGAAGGAAACGTTCAGCCCGGCCTCCAGCAGCTCCTTCACCCTCGTTACGCCGCGTCGTTTGGGATAAGTATCCGTGCGGCCCTGCAGATGCGTATTCACCAGCGGATTGGCCACAAAGTTGATGCGGCTCATTTTCAGCAGCCTCATCAGGCGGTTCACATAGGCATTATTGTAGGAATGCATGGCGGTGGTGTGGCTGGCCGTCACCTTATCGAACATTTCCATTTCATAGGCCCTTGCCGCCAGCGTCTCCAGCCCCCTGGACGCTTCGTCGTCGATTTCATCGCAGTGCACATCCACCAGCCTGTCATAGCGGTATGCAAGATCCATGGCAAAATTCAGGGATTCCACACTGTATTCCCTTGTAAACTCAAAATGGGGAATGGCTCCCACACAGTCGGCTCCCATCTTCACAGCATTTTCCATCAGCGCTTTACCGTTGGGATAGCTTAAAATTCCCTCCTGGGGAAAGGCAACAATCTGGACGGTAACCTCATTTTTCAGCTCTTCCCTCAGCTCCAGCATGGCTTCCATGGCCACCAGCTTGGGATCCGTCACATCCACATGGGTGCGGACGAACTGCACGCCGTTTGCAGCCTGCATGCGGATGGCCCTTCCGGCCCGCTCCTTCACATCCTGCTTCGTCAGCTTTTCCTTCCGTTTGCTCCAGCATTCAATGCCTTCAAATAAGGTCCCGGACATATTCCAGACCGGATCTCCTGCCGTCAGGCAGGTATCCAGATGCACATGGGACTCAATAAAGGGCGGAAGAATCATTTTGCCGGTTCCGTCAATGACCTCTTCTCCCGGCAGCGCCTGGAGGGACGGCGCAATTTCCCCGAACACGCCGTCGTTTATTCTGATATCCGTTGTTTCCGCACTGTTTTCCAGATGAATATTCTTAATCAGCATTTACTTTCTTCCTTTCCTGCCTGCGATACCTTCACTGTTATCTTTTCCTGCTGGCAATGCCTTCACAGTTATTTTTTCCTGCCGGCCGCAAAACCCACAAGATAGCAGACCACCGCCACGGCCATTCCGTTGATGGATGCAATTCCCACCGGGACTACATTCGCCACAACAGCTCCCAGGATTACGCCGGCAATGGCAAACCAGTTCACCTCCAGCGTATTTTCCTTATCCTGGTCATAATCCTCCTTATGGCAGAAATAACCCAGAATCAGGATGGCGCCCACAGGCGGCAGGGTGCAGTTAAGGATGTTCAGCCAGCCCGTAAAGTTATTGTAAAGCCAAATGGCGGCCACGGTTCCCAGTGCGCCGGAAATGAGCACCAGCGGGCTTTTCTTGATTTTCGTGATATTGGAAAGCCCCAGTCCCGCGGAATAAAGCGCATTGTCATTGGTAGTCCAGATGTTCAGGCCAAGGACAATGATGGCGAAAACGGTGAGGTTCAGGGCAATCATTACCTCAAAAATATCGTTGCCTCCCACATAGACGCCGCTGAACGCACCGAAGCAGAACATCAGGCTGTTTCCCAGGAAAAAGGCAATCGCAGTGGTCCAGACAGCCGCTTTCGGCGTCTTTGCAAATCTGGCAAAATTCGGAGTTGCCGTACCGCCGCTGACAAAGGAACCGATAACCATTCCCGCGCCGGTGATAACGCCAAGCCCCTGGCTTTCCGCAAATTTTTCAGCAAGGGAGGCATCTCCCTGGCGGACCGCCATTATCATGGCCGTAATTCCCAGCATGGCAATCAGGGGAACGGAAATATAGCTTACTATCGTCATGGCCCGGATGCCGAAGAAGGCCGATCCGGTCATGCAGATACCCGCAAGGGCCACCAGCAGCGGCACCACCCACGGCTTGTCCGGCGCAATCAGTTTGGCAACCGGAATGGCAAACATGGCCACGCCCACGCCAAACCAGCCTATCTGTGTGAAGCTGATGAGGGCGGAAGGCAGATAAGAGCCTTTTTTACCAAAAGAATGCTGGGCCAGCAAATCCATGGATAATCCGGTTTTACAGCCAACATAGGCCAGTAGTGCCGTATAAATACCAAGAATTGCGCCGCCCAGCAATAATGCTTCGACGAAACCTTTCAAATCAAGTCCGATTCCCAGCTCCTGTCCGGTCCACATACTGGCTGAGAAAAAAGTGAACCCCAACATGATCATGAACATTGTCACGATATTCCGGCGGGCATGTCTGGGAACGGGCATCAGCGAATAATCCGCATCCACTTTTACTTTCTGTTCTTTCGTGCTCAAATTCTTGTCTCCTCTCCTGTTGTTTTCCTCCAAAATACTCTTCCTAAGATACTACCATATCCGGCAGGAGTGTACAACGGTAAATTTTACGAAAAACATCTTTTGTTATAGTTAAAACTAACAGCTTAAACAGGATGGAAAGTTCCCTGCTGTGTGCTCCTGCTGTTTATAATTGTGTTTTGTATTCCCGCAGCTTTTCCGCTGCCTCCGTCCGGGTAAGGGAGAACCGTTTTTGGAGTTTTTCAAGAATCCGTTCTTCCCTTACCCCTTCTTCCAGATTGTCCAGAATTAAGGCACGAATACCTTTTTCAAGCCCTTCTTCAATGCCATCATTAAAAATCATCTGCCCAAGCTTCGTCATTACTAACACCTCTTTCACATTATTTAACTCATCTCCGGTCAGGAATTTATCCGCAAACGTATACAGAACCGCCTGCATCTTTTCCAATTCCAGCTGAGTTATACAATCCTGCGATGTCTGCAGGATTTTCAGATGCACCCAGCATTTTTCCTTCATGGCATAATTAAAATCCTGATACAGATCCCGGGCCTCAAGCTTTACAATTTCGGTAGGGGCGATATACTCCGCTTTCCCTTTAATTCCCAACAACGGCATAAGCTCCTCACCGAAATATTGGACAGCTGTCTTCAGGGCCAGATCCTCATGATGCCAGACGGACTTTCCCTCCGCCTGTTCACTGCTGCTTTGTACGCCAGCCTCCTGCTGCGCCGCTGCTTTCTGAAATTCAATCCGTAATTCAGCCTCTTTTTGAGTGTTTTCGCGTACAGCTTTCCTTCTTCGTGAATTCTCTGTTACAGCTTTTACGTCCTTCTCTTCTTCGTTATTCTTGTGTCCTTTCACACAGCCTCCGTTCCGTAAGCTATGTATAAAGTCCTGCCTGTCATATAATTATAGCTGTTAATTCGACATCGGGCAACCGTATCCTACATTTTGTCTTGATTTTTGTCCCTGTATTTACACAGGTATGTTATCTTTAATAAATGAATGAAATCTTCGTCCGATTCGGACAGAAAAAATGAATTGAAATATAGTGGTAAGGTAAATGCAGATTGGCATTATTGGTTCCGGCAGACGACAGGGCTTACACATAATTCCGGCCGCCGATGTATTATCAGTTTAACAGCCTCCCTATAAATTTTCCAATTAAAATTTTCTAAACTTACTTTGTATATGCACATTCAACGTTTCAGAGAAAAATCCGTCCTTACAGAAAGGAATGCGCTGCCTGCCCTGTGGGAACTTACCCTCAATGGCAGGTTGTATATTCTTTTTTATTGAACGGACACCCTTCATGAATATGTGATTGTATTCTGCCCCCCAATCCGATACAATAGAAACAGAGCGTCCGAAATACCGGACGCAGACGGACGCTGCAGCCTGGCCTGCAGCCAAACTGCAACAGGCAACAAACATACACCTATATCCGGAGGAAAGATTAATGAAAGAAAAACTATACACCATCCCGCTCAACGATGCCATGAATGCGGAGGACGAATGTCCCTTCTGCTTTATTGAAAGAAATGTGGAGCAGGATATCATGGACTATGTTCTCGGCTCCTGCGCTTCTTATATGGAAAGCGATACCAGGGAGGCCACCGACAAAGCCGGCTTCTGCCGCATGCACTACAAGAAAATGTTCGATTACGGTAACACGCTAGGAAACGGCTGGATTCTGAAGACCCATTATAAGAAGCTCATTGCGGAAATGAAGGATCAGTTCTCCCACTTCACTCCCGGCAAAACCTCCCTGATGGATAAGCTGAAGGGCAGACCCGCGGATGCCAACGCCATCGCCTCCTGGGTTGCGGAAAAGGAAAAAACCTGCTATATCTGCGATTATTTCACCAAGGAATACGCACGCTACATGGATACCTTTTTCTACCTGTATAAAAATGACGAAGCCTTCCGTGAAAAGCTGAAAAACAGCAAGGGCTTCTGCCTCCATCATTTCGGAGATCTGTGCGCGAATGCGGACGCCCATCTGGGTGATGCTGAAAAAAAGGACTTTTATCCTCTGGTATTCCGCCTGATGGAGGAAAATATGGAACGCGTTTCCGGTGATGTGGACTGGCTCATCGAAAAATTCGACTACCGGAACAAGGACGCGGACTGGAAGACCTCCAAAGACGCGGTACAGCGCGGAATGCAGAAGCTCAAGGGCGGGTATCCGGCGGATCCGGTGTATAAAATGAATAAATAATCAAATACAGGTGCAGAAAGAGCAGATTATGAATTATAAAATTTTAATACGAAATTTGGGCCCAATCAATGACGAAGCAGTTCATTGGGTGTTTTGGAACTACAAAGCATATGCAAAAGTTCCGTATCACTTATTTGTTTGATGAAAAAAAATAGAGATCTGCCTAAATAAAGATGGTTATGTCCTTTTCTCCTTCAACGACATTTTAAAAATGGAGCTGAAATCATTTATATTCCGGCAGGAAGAAGCCTGCTGGCTACTATGTCAGAACAGCTGCATGATATCTCTGTTAGTGAAATGGATTTGACCATGCAGGAATTTGTAAAGTTAATCAGAGCTACAAAAAGCCAATTTGGTACAAAGATACCAGAAATGGTCCAGAACTATACAAAAACAGTGAAAGGACAAATTAATAATTCAGCAGTCACCCACGCATATGAACTGATTAAAAAAATATTAAAAGCCGATTATGTAAATGACAGCGACGGTGAAAAAATTTATTTTGATGAACATCATTGGGTAAAGCTGATGTATGGATCCTCCGGACAACAGGAAGCCCACTTATTTCCTATAGCCCAAAAAGATATGATAAGCCTTATTGCTTTAATGGTAAATGCCACCGACAGCCGGGTAATAATCACCACACACAGTCCTTACATTCTTACTTCCTCAAATATTTTATTATATTCAGAAAAGGTGGAAAATAACTATAGAGGAGAAGAAAAACCGGTAATTCCCCGAAGCATACGATTATCCTATCATAAATTTGCTGCATATAAAGTAGAAAATGCAGCAGATTCTTTAACATCACTCATGGATGAAAACAGCCATATGATAAGTACTGATTATATTGATAAAGTTTCCGAAATCACCAATAACGAACTGGTCATCCGGTGATAAACGGAAGCGTATTAATACCAACTGGATGGCAAAGACGGTCGGAATTGATAGAAACTCAAATAATAGGATACAAAAGCCGTGAAAGCTGATGTATCCTTTTTTGTACCAAAAGTGTATTGGAGGTGGCAATTACATTTTATTCAATAATTCCGCCATACTCTTCCAACTCACAAATACATTTGACAGAATTGTATTATCCTCGTAGGATTAAATATATCACTGTCGGTTAATCAAAAAATTTACATTGGGGCTATGCTATGATTACAACCTTTAGTTGGTTTGGTTACGAACTGTCAATGTCCGAGAACTTCAAAAGGATAAAGCAAGCTGGTTTTGACGGCGTAATGTTATGGTGGGACGATTCTTTTGGCGACATAGAATACCGCGGCAATCCGGATTTAGCACGGAAGTCCGGGCTGTATGTTGAAAATATCCATGCGCCCTTTAAAAGAATAAATAATATTTGGCTTGATAATATCGTCGGGAATGATCTTACAGAATACTATTTACATTTAATAACCGAATGCGCAGAATACGGAATACCAACGATAGTCATGCATCCCTCCTCAGGGAATAACGTACCGCCATATAATCCGCTTGGTCTTGACAGAATCAGACGGATTATAGATAAGGCGGAAAAATATAATATATATGTGGCTTTTGAAAATATGAGAAGATATGAATATTTAAAATATATCTTAGATAATATTGACTCCCCGCGCGCCGGATTTTGTTATGATACCGGACACCACCACTACTGGCACCCGAAATGTAATCTGCTGGCACAATATGGTTCCCGCCTGATGGCACTTCATTTGCATGATAATAACAGAATTGAAGATCAACACCTGATCCCTTTTGACGGTACGATTGACTGGCAGACTACTATGCGTCAAATCAGGCAATCCGGTTACAAAGGCGCTATAGCATTAGAAGCTGAAAATGGAGGGTATCAGAACCTGCCTCCGGAAACTTTTTTACGCTTAGCCTTTGATCGGGCAAAAACACTGGAACGTTTGTCTGACAATTCAGTTTAAAATGATAAATAAGAAATATAAGAACCTGATTTAAAACATATAAAAGGAGAATCAATATGGCACTATTCAACAAAAAGAAAAACGAACCGCCCCCTAAAGAAATGAAACAATATATCACCGGCGCCGGCGGGACTATTGTCAGCAAATCAATTCTGGAAGGCACCTCAAAGCTGAAATGGTTATTCCGGGAAAACAGCGAATACGGCAACGGCTGGGTTGCGCTTGGCGACACAGATACCCAGGAATATGTTGATAATCCCGACAATATGGCGATTGTGGATTTTAACACCCTCGCCAATATTGAACCGGCGGTTGTAAATGTTTTTTATATGCCCGTGGGAAGTGACTTGGAGCTATGCTCCGACCCGTCGGGAAACTACTTTCTTGATACGCGGGACGGAAAAGAAATCCGGGAGCCGGTGAAGCACCCGGTACAGCTGGCATTTGAAAAAAATCTGAAGTTCTTAAATCAGGACAATTATCCTTCCGAATTTTTTCAGGGCCTGTTTCAGACCGGCGGCCGGCTGGAAACTTTTATCCCGGGGAACGCCGATTTTCCCACCGGAGAAGTTGTACTGGCCGATCCGCTTGCTTATCTCGGCGGCGAATATGCGACTTATCTGGACAGAAAGGTTCCTGTCGGAAGCTATCCGGTAGAACTGGCCGTCTTACATTCTGAACTGGCCGATTTGCGGATTGCCGCGGCAAGGCTTATTGTCAGTGACAGTCCGGCCGTCCGATATGAAATCGCCATGCCAAAGGGTAAGAAACCGGAGGAATTGGGACAACCGGGCGTATGGACGCTTTTCGGTGTGGATACAGGCCTTGCATGCTGTACCGACGTAAAAATCGGGGAAGAATACCGGGATTTTTTTGCACAGTGGCACAAGGAAAATCCGGGGAAAAACAGGTACGACGACTATTTTGCGGCGCTTTTTGAAGAAAGCCGCCGAAAATTCCCCCATGTACAAAATCAGGGCGGCAGCTTCCTTAGCTGGCAGCTGCCCCGGACAGGGCACCATGTCATCATGTTCGCAAGCGGTATGGGCGACGGCATTTACAGCGCTTACTGGGGGCTTGATTCCGATGGTGAAGTGACCGAACTGATCATGCCGTTTATGAATCCTGAATTCTTTTAACCGATTAGAATACCCGTACAAACAAAGACCGGGGCATGCGGGAAACTGTTAAACATATAGCTTCCCAATGTAACAGCAAAAAAGAGCCGGTGTGAAAGGTCATAACTCTTCCTTTCTCCCAGCTCTTTTTATAAATTACAGGCCAAGGTTCTACAGTCCGGTTTACAAACAAATTTCGATCTCTGTATCCGCTATCCGGATTAATCAGCATCCATCATTCCCCTGCTGTCACCTGACACTCCATTCATACCGCCCGGAAGGCACCCCATCAATTCTGATATACCCATCCCCCGTTTTTACAAAATCATGGAATTCCTCTCCGTCCAGGAAACACCGTTTTCCCTCTTCAAAGGGCACAAAGACCTCCGCTTTTGCTCCCACAGGAATCACAGTTACCATCAAAACCTGTCCGTCCCGTCTGCTGCATTCCACTTTAACCTTTCCGCGCACGGTGAATACCGCCCCCTTCACCCGGCTGATTTCCTCATTCAGCCACGGCCGGATCCTCACCCTGCCATACCCTGGCTCAACAGGCGTAATTCCCAGCACAAATCGGCACAGCCATTCCTTCACATGTCCCATCATCGCATGGTTCCGGGAGCGTCCCAGCCCGTTCCACAGCTCCGTATAATTCCAGAACTCCGGCAGTGTGGTCAGTCCCTGATCCACATGGTGCCTGTAGCTGGGCGCTGTAGGGTTCATGACCATACGGTACACCGTATCATTTTCCCCACGGGAGGCCAGTGCATGAAACACCTGCTTTAATCCCACCTCGCCGGAGGATAAATGATCGCCCCGCGCCGTTACCGCAGCCATAAGCCCGCGCAGCGCGGCCTCCTCCTTCTCCTGCGGCACAATACCGGAAAACAATGCACAGCCAAAGCTTGCCTGGCTGCCGTTTCCATAGCTTTCCTCCTCCGGCCGCCAGCATTCCCCATCCTCGTAAAATCCGCTCCGTATCCGCTCCGCCAGGTTCCGGTAACGCTCCTGCAGTTTCGTCTCCTCCAGAATCCCGGCTATCCGGGAAAGCGTCACCGCCTGCAGATAAAAAGCGCAGGTTGCCACCAGCGTAGTGGGCGTCTCCTCATTCAGCTGTCCCCATTCTCCCATATGGGCATACCCCTTCAGCACGCCGTTCACGGACTGCCGTTCCAGATGATCCACATATCCCTTCATCATGCCAAAATTCTTCCGCAGGATTCCCTCGTCGCCATATTCCATATAGTAATACCAGGGTGTCATCACGCAGGCCCCGCCCCAGTTGGGATCCTTAAAAAGACGTCCAATCCTGAAATATTCAGGCGCTATCCCCGGCACAAAGCCCGCCTCCTCCGTCTCCCTATTGTCAAAACGGTCAAACGCAAAGCCCGGATAGCTTTCCGGATCGTTTTTCATAGGCGCTTCCCCAAGCAGCTCCTCCGTTACCTGCGCATCCTGCATATCATCCATGATTTTCGGAATCCAGCTGCGGATATCATATCCCGCCGCCATGGAAGAAAACATCAGCTGCGTTGTTTCCAGCCACCCCAGTTTTTCGATCTGGGGACAATCCGTAAAGCTGCACATCATGTTGCTCTCAATGGAACGGTCCGTCATCCGGTTCACCGCATTCAGTATCTCCTGATCCGTTTCAAAATCCGAATGCTTTTCATTCATCAGCCTGACCGCACAGCCCTCAAAATTTTCCACGGTGGGAATTCCAGGGAATCCCGCCACCTCCACATACTGAAAACCATGATAGCAAAAATGCGGATGCCACTTCTCGCTTCCGGTTCCGGCCACAACATAGCTGTCCATCACCCTGCACTGATACAACGTATCACAGCTCTGGGTACAGGAGGCCTGATCCACGCCGCTGCCGTCCGCCTTCAGCACCTCGCCCGGATACAGCTCAATTTTCTGCCCCGCATATGGCTGGGTATCCTCCAGCCTCAGGCAGACAAAACCCGCGCTATTTTTCCCCATATCCACCAGCCAGTTACCGCCTGGAAGCCTGACAACACTCGCGGCAGTCCATCTTTCCCAGATACGTATGGGCAGGAATTCCCTTGCCGCCAGCTTTCCCTTGGGCGGTTCCATGACTGCCGCATTCCCCCAGCCCTTAAGCTCTGCCTCCGGCGTATCCCAGCCCTTCATCTGAAGCGCCTTCACCCCATCATAATCCTCTCCGCCGTACCAGTTCTGAAAGGTCACAGGACTTTCCCCTGTTTTCCAGGCTTCGCTGCTGGCCGCCGCTATTACCACAGCTCCATCCTCCATGGTCAGCTCCACCTGGGCAAGCAGCTTCTTGTTCCCGCAGATGCCGTCCTTGAGAAAAATCGTGTCATCCTTCTGGTAACGATGCTTTTCCGACAGGGTTCCATCCCCTTTTTTCATCACAGGATCCACGGCAAAATTCACATACTGCCCATTTCCCAGAACCACGCCCACCGCATTCTCCCCCTCTTGCAGAAAAGGGAGGATATCATAAGTAACATAATATACCCTGCGGTTAAACTCACTCTCCCCCGGCTCAAACAGGTTTTCGGAAAGCGGCTTTCCATTGACGCCCGCCGTAAAAAGCCCCAGGCCGCTGATATAGAGCCTCGCCTTTTTTACCCGGTCCCGGGCCTTTACCGTAAAACGGCCCACAATGGCCGGCGCCGCTGACTTATCTCCGGTAAAATCATCCCCCTGGCCAATCCAGGCCGCTTTCCAGTCCTTCTCCTCAAGCAGCCCCATTTCAAAAGAGGCGGGTCCGCTCCACGGCGAAACGTTCCCTTTTTCATCCCACACCCTTGCCTTCCAGAAAACCTCCTGCCTGGACGCAAGCGGCGCGCCTTCATAGGGAATGGCATAATTTCTTTCTTCCTGCATTTTTCCGCTGTCCCACAGATCGGCCCATCCTTCCTCCAGAAGCTCCGGTGAGGATGCGGCAAGTATCTGACAGGCAGTCTGCCTGCTGCCCCTTTCCTCCGACTGCAGGGTATAGCAAAAGCAGGGGTTTGTACATCCCAGGCCAATGGGATTATCTAAATTCTGTGTTAAAAGTCTGGTAAGCTTCATTATAAAATCCTTCTCCCGGTATGTAATCTCATTTCAGCTGCCTTTGCGCCGTTTCCGTAACTGCTTCGTACCTTCACAGTTACCTTTTTCCTCCGTTCCCGGCACTTTCCCATGAAACAATGGCTGCGGGCGGCAGCACTCAGCCCTTCACGGATCCCACCGTCATGCCCTTTACAAAATACTTCTGGGCAAACGGATAAATCAGCATAATGGGAATCAGCGCAATAAAAATCTGCGCGCAGCGGATGGTCCTGTCATCCACCAGCGAAAGCTCTCTGATCTGCTCCATGCTCAAAAGGCTCATATCCCGCTGTACCACCACCGTATACAGGAAGGAAGCCAGTGGATAGCTTTCCGGGAAATTGGAAAAAATCAATCCGTCAAAGTAGCTGTTCCAATGGGTAATAAAACAGAACAGGGTCAGCGTCGCAATGGACGGTTTGGCACAGGGCACATAAATCCGGAAACAGGTCTGGAACTGGTTTGCACCGTCAATCAGGGCAGCCTCCTCCAGCTCATGGGGAATACCCCGGAAAAAATTCAGCATGAGCACGATGTTGTAAACCGGCACCGCCATAGGCAGGATTAGCGCCCAGATGGTATCCATCAGGTGCAGGTTCTGTATCAGCAGATATCCCGGGATCAGCCCGCCGGAAAACAGCATGGTGAAAAAGAAAATCCAGGAATAAAAGCTTCTCAGCCTCAGCTGCGTGCGTTCCTTGGACAGCGGATAGGCTACCAGAATGGTAATCAGCATGGAAAAAGGCACGCCGATACATACCCTTTCCACGGATTTCAGCAGAGAATTCCAGAAATCCCGCTTTCCGATGACATAGCTGTAGGCATAGGTATTAAACTCCACCGGCCAGAGGGAAACCCTTCCCGCAGATACCGCCGTTGCGCTGGAAAAGGACATGGCCAGTATATTCAGCAGCGGAAACAGGCACAGGACGGACAACAGAATCAGAACCGTATAATTGATAATTTGAAAGACAATACGTCCCTTTGTCATTTTTTTCACTGTGATTCCCTCCCCTAAAAAATCCGGTAATCCGCAAACCTGTAGGCAAGCCAGTAGGAAACCGAAATAAACATCGTGGAAATGATCGATTTAAACAGCCCCACGGCGGTCGCCGGCCCGTACTGCGCGTCTATCAGGCCCAGACGGTATACAAAGGTATCCAGGATATCTCCTGATTCATACACGGCCTTGCTGTACAGGTTAAAAATCTGGTCGAAGCCCGCATTCAGCACATTTCCCAGGCTGAGCACCATCATCAGCACAATGATCATGCGCATTCCCGGCAGCGTCACATGCCACACCTGTTTCCAGCGGTTGGCCCCGTCGATCTGCGCCGCCTCATACAGATCCGTATCGATTCCCAATATGGCCGCCAGATACACGATTGCTCCATAGCCGAAATTTTTCCAGATATCCGTCACGATCAGCGTAGGCTTGAAATAACGGTTATCCCCCAGGAAGAAAATACTCTTTCCTCCCAGCGCCGTAATGATCTGATTGATGATTCCGCTGCTGGGGGAAAGCATATCCAGGAAAATGCCGCCCAGTACCACCCATGATAAAAAGTAGGGCAGATACACCACAGTCTGCACAGTTCTTTTGAAGCCATTTCTGTTAACTTCATTTAACATCAGGGCAAAAACAATCGGCACCGCCAGGCCCAGTATGATTTTCCAGAAGGCGATAACGATCGTATTTTTCAAAGCCTGGTTAAAGCCTGGAAGGCTGAACACATAGCTGAAGTTTCCCAGCCCCACCCACTGCTGATCCCCGAACATCCCCTTGCTGGGTATGAATTTCTGGAATGCAATGACTAGCCCCGCCATTGGCGTATAGCTGAACACAGCCACCAGAATCAATCCCGGCAGCAGCATCAGATGCAGCGGCAGTTCTCTTTTAAATATGGCAAATGTATATTTATTTTTTACCTTTTTCTTTCCTGAAGCCATACTGCTCCTCTCCTTACCTCCTGACATGCACGTAACCGGCGCAAACAGCCCGCCTGTAACGTCTGGAACATTTGAGGCAGCATATTCTGCTGCCCCGGATGTTCTGAAATAAGTCTGCATTTTTCCTATTCCGACTTAAATCTTATGTAAAAACTGTTTCTGAAAACCACATTTTTATTTGCTGGAAGCGTACCACTCATTTACTTCATCAGTCATATCCTGTCCGCCTGCCGCGCTCCACTGCTCCACAACGGAATCAAAGGAATCCAGCGGCTCCTGTCCGGCAATAATTTTGATAAATACCTGATCCAGCATATCATCCAGCGTGGTTTTCTTTGTGGTCATAACCTCGCCGGGGGCGCCGAAGAACTGATCATATACCAATTCCACGTTGCTGTCGTCCTGATAGCTCATCAGCAGCTGCTGGGAACCGTCCGCACCGAATACCCTGTTCCAGCCCCACAGCTGGGTATCGCCGTTCTGTGCCTTGTAGCTGTACTCCCACATACTGTACTGCTCGCCGGTCAGATCCCCGGGTTCCCCTGTTTTCAGAGGCTCTTCAATCGCCTTGGCTGTTACCTGGTTCTTGTTCGGGCTGTTGATGGTTACCGGGGTCAGTCTCCACACGCCTTCCAGGCCATCGCCGGGATTTGCATATACCGCATATTCATTCAGCTCCGGATCAAGCACCTTTTCACAATACAGGTTCAGCATCTGCACCAACGCTTCCGGATGCGCACAATCCTTGCTCACCGCATACCAGCTTGCCGTACACATATGGATGCCGGGCCTGATTTTGTCACCCTCATTTTTCACAGGCAGCTTATAAGGACGCCAGTCTGCTTCGGGATCCGCATCCACCACATCCTGCAAAGGCCACAGAGAACCGGCATGATAACCGTACATTGCCCCGCATTTTCCGTTTACAAGCGCTTCCTTGGTCTTATCATTGTCATTTACATAAAATTCCGGATCAATCAGCCCCTCCTGGAACAGCTCCGCCAGGCTCCCCAGCGCTTCCTTCATTTCAGGGGTCGTGCTGCCGTAAACCAGCTTGCCGCTTCCGTCGTCGATCCAGTATTTGGGATAAGCGCCGTAGGCATTACACCAGCCTTTAATGTCAAAGTTGTTGCCGTAAATATCGTTGCTGACAGCCAGCCCAACGCCGCCGCTTCCGGCATGCTCCTTGAAGGTTGTTAAAATTTTCCTTAATTCATCCAGCGTTTCCGGCGCCTTCAGTCCCAGCTCGTCCATCCAGTCCTGACGCAGCCAGAGCATCTGCGCTGTTTCAATATCACAGTCCACATAAGGAATTCCGTACTGCACGCCGTCGTAGGTACATGCCTGAATCGCCGCATCCCCTCCGGCTGCAATCAGCTCCTTCACGAAATCACTGGCATATTCGTCAAAATAAGGCTTCATATCCACTACCAGGCCCGCTTCCACAAGCTGCTTCAAATCGGTCTTATTCACACACACGATATCCGGGATCGTCCCCGCCGCCATAGCCGCATTGAACTTCTGCGTCTGAAGCTCCGCGCTGGAAGCGATCCACAGGTATTTCACATCATATCCCAGCTTTTCCGCGATCAAATCCGTCCACAGATTATCCTCATAGGTTGCGCCTTCCATCCTGGCAAAAATATCTGTTTCCATCAAGGAGTCCTGCGCCCTGCTGAAGGTAACGGGAATCAGTTCACCATTTCCCTCCTCCGCCGCTGCTGCGCTTCCCTCCGTCCCCTTTGTTTCGGTCGGCGCCGAAGCCGCGGTATCCGTACTTCCGCTTCCGCAGCCTGTCAATAATGACAATGATAATGCTGCCGCCAAAACTATTGCTGACAATTTTTTAGCCATTTCCATTCCCTCCTTGATAATTTCACAATACAATCCCCTTTTATTTGGATCCGTTTTGTATGTTTTGTGTGGTTTTATTATATATTTAGAGTCTTACTTTATCACTCTACACAAAACTTGTTTTATATGACCTTTTTTGGCCATTCTCTTTCAGGCATCCTCTCTTAGCCAAGCCCCGTCAGTACAGAAAAAAGCCGGTACAATCCAATGATCGTACCGGCTCCTTTGTCTGAATTTATTACAGTTTATGATATTTTCCCAAGCGTTTATTTCAGCTCTCCTGTATAAGAACTGCTGTTATTACCGCCTGCTGATGTTTTCTCCTACCTGCCGTTTCTTTCTCCTGCCAGCCGTCTTTTCCCTCAAATCAAAATCTCTTCCCCATTTTTCCGAAACTCCAGAGGCGTCTGCCCGAAATGCTCCTTAAAGCTGCGGTAAAAATTATTCATATTGCTGTACCCGGTTTCCTCCATAATTCTCTCCATACTCAGGTTGGTATTCCGCAGCAGCTCCACTGCCCTTCTCAGCCGCAGATCCCGCAGCAGATACCGGTAGGTATAGCCGCTTTCCCTGACGATATACCGTTTTAATTCACTCTCACTCATACCGAACTGCCTTGTCAGCTCCTCCAGCGTAATACTCTTCAGGTTCTGCCTGATCGCCTGGATGATAGCGGGAAGCACATAAACCTCGTCCGTCAGCTCTTCCTTCAGCTGCAGCTGCGGCAGATGCTCCCTCATAACGATACCCAGGAAAATCATGGCATAGCTTTTCATCAGAAGGTTGCTTGCCGCCTGCTGCCGCGCTGACTCATCAAACATCCTCTCCACCCACCGGTCCAGCTTCGGATCATTATTGCAGCCGAACATCAATACCCGGTTGCTGTGCTTTGTATAAAGGATTTTCCAGAAAAAATCAGCCAGGATATTCTGTTCCATCAAGATCCCCGAAAACGCATTGGCAAAGGAACTGATGCGCATTAGGATATTGATGATCACATCCTCATCGTGCCTGGAAAACACCGTATGCCGGATTCCCGGCGTAATTATGCAGAAATTCCCCGATAAAAGCTCATATTTCACATTATCCAGATACACGGTCACGCTTCCGCTCCACACATAAATAATCTTGATAAACTCCAGCTTATGAAGAAACGGCGGACAATACCTGAGGTTATTAAAGCAGACAACCTCCTTGAAATTCTCCGTAAAAAAATCATCCTCCGTCAATACGCTGCCCATCATGGAAGGCGCTTCGTTCGGAATATCGTTTATTCCGGCCTTATGACACCGCCTCACCAGCCCGGCCCAGTCCTCCACCGGCTCCTCCCAGACCTCAGGGCACCTTGCATACAGGCTTTTATATAACTGCTCCTCTTCTCCCAGACCTTCACTCAGCCGCAAACCGTTCCCCCCTGTTTTATGTATACATGAATTCCGCCTGCCGTTTTTTCTTCCTGTAAACAAGAGGCGTCATCCCATAGGCTGCTTTAAAATTCCTGAAAAAAATACTCTGATCCGTATACCCGATCAGCGCAACAATCTTCTCTATATTGCACTCCGTCTTTATCAGCAGCTCCGCCGCCCTTTTCATCTTCATTTCCTGCAGGAGATGGCTGAAGGTAAATCCCGTTTCCCTGCGGAAATACCGGCTCAGATACCCCTCGCTCACATAAAAATTCCCCGCCAGGGAAGCAAGAGACACCTCGTCAATATGCTCCTTCATGTACAGCAGATACTGTGCCAGGGGATACTCCCTGTGCTTTTCCTTTTTTCTGAGCCATACCACGTCCTTTTCCTTCCATCTGAGAATATAGGCAAATATGGCCATCATCATGCTCTTCATAACCAGGCCGCTTTTCACCGGCTGCAGCAGCGCTTCTTCATAGAGATCCATCACGCTCTCCTCCAGCAGCATATCCGGCCTGCTGTTAAAAAGCAGCACCTCCCCGCCCGGCTTATGATAAAGCATCTTCCAGAAAAAATCCGCAATCACGCCGCCGTCATTGGATTCCAGCAGCTCCCAGAAGGACTCCGCAAAGGTACTCCTGCGAATCAGCAGATTCAGCACAATATCCTCATCCGCACAGGAAAAAACGGTCTGCTCCACCCCCGGCGCCACAATACAGGCATTTCCCTCCGTCATGGATATCCACCTGCCGTCAATATAAAAAAAGCAGCTCCCGCGGAATACATAAATAATTTTGATAAACTCCAGCTCATGCAAAAAAGCCGGACAATAGCGGGCGTTTACAATCACGCTCACCTCTCCCCAGTCCTCTTGCGGAAAATACTCCTCCTCCGAAAAAACAGGCGCAATCGGCGTGGGCGGCACCGGAGGGAGCTTTGTCTTTCCCTCCCCCTCCAGCTCATTATAACGCCCGCAGAACTCTTCCCAGCTCCTGACCGGCACCGCAAAAGCCGCCGGATTCCGAAAGTACAGCTCCCGATATGTATCATGCACATCCAATGGCGTCAATATCTTTAAAAAGGCCTCTCTGTCCATCGTTTTTCCTTTATTGAAACACTGCGGCAAACATCCGCAGATAATCCTCTATTTCTTTTTTCAGAGCCTCTGTTTCCAAACCGCCCCGGCCGCTGAACGCCTCCGTCAGGCCGTTCAGCGTATATTCCACACATTTCATCACCATTTCCGGTTTTGCCTTCGGTACAAACCTGTCAAAATCGGCCTGTCCTATGTATTTATTCAGGCTTTCCTGATATTTTTCCCGGATTTCCCGGACGGCCTCCACCGCCTCTGCACAGTCTTCCTTCTGCACCGTATCCAGGAAACGCCTCATGTAGGGATACATTTTCATCACCCGCATCCGCGCAGTTTCCATTTTTCCCGCCAGCACAAAGAAATCCGTATCCACAGCCTTAATTTCCCGTGAAAACTCCAACAGCATAAATCTCGTGCTGTAATCATACAAAAACACATACAGCCCCAGCTTACTTCCAAAATAATGGAACAGCAGCCCTTTGCTGATAGCCGCCTCCCTCACCATATCATCCGTACTGGCATGCCTGTAGCCATTTAACGCAAACATCTTCAAGGAAGCATTAATTATCCTGTCCTGTTTCTCTTTTTTCACATCAAAGAACTTATCGTTCATAGTCCTGCCTCCTCTTTGGTATACCCCTGCAATACTACAAGAAATTTTTCTATCTGCACAGCATCATTAAGATATGTTTTGCCGGGAATCTTCAAATAGAAGATTTCCTCACCTGCCTGGAATCGGAAAATCGTTGAAACATAAGTATTTTTTATCTGTTCTATTTTACCGTATGTCAATTGAGTGTCACAGCCTGCAGCCTTCAATGCCCAATTCAGATAAGGCTGAAATCCGTCCTTATTTACCCAGGGAACTGTTTTGCTGCAATTATAGTTTTTCACCACAGCTTTCAGCAGGACTGTTAAGCTGTTCCCCACAATAAATTTATCTAAACTGCCGCTGTCCATCCAGATAAACTCTTTTCCCACATTACATTCGCCATACAGCTCAAATACAGCGGCACAATAATCCTTATAAAAGCAAATATAACGCCGGTATACAAGCAGACCGCAGTTTTCCCAAAACCACCTGTTTTCTTCCTGTGGTGAACCAAAGCCAAAGCCCTCATCAACCTCGGCCCCATTCGTCGGAACAGAATATCCCGATGGGTTCCTGCACAGCAGAATCTGCCCCTGCTTATCAAACAGCACAAGCAACATCTTCATATCACGATTCTCCAATCATATTTTTCTGCCTGCAGATTTATGCCATCTATGATTCTGCCGCCAATCACATAACGCCATTATACCATATCCTTCACCCTTTTACCCCGTTTTTCCCTTCGTTTGCCACCCATTTTTCAGCAAAGAATAACAGCAGGGCATAATCCATCCCGGCAGCCCCCTTATTGGCCGCGAAGTCACGACCTACCACCTCATTACATAACAGCGCCCGCTCCTCTTCCTTGTCCAGCGTAATAAATGAAGATACGATATCGACAGCCTTTTTTTCCGTTTCGCCCTCCTTTGTTTCCTCAAGTCCTGTCCCCAAAATGCCAATCCTGTGCAGCAGGGCGCAGACAGCCAGTGAATTACGCTTTGCTTCCAATATGTCCTCATTATCATGCAGAAGAAGATAGGCCATGTCCTCCATGATTCCCAGAACATACAAGCTCTGCGCTGCCAGGCTTCCGCCCGCCGGAGAGCTTTGGCTGTCACAGTCCGGCTCATCATAATAGCCGTTTTCCGCCATCCATTCCAGAAGCTTTTCCATCCCCTCTCTTCCCAAAGACAACAGCAGCTTTTCCACACGTTTCCTGTATTCCATTTTATTTCCTCCAATCACAAAAAGGTAACCTTTATATGTCATTTAGTATACACGTCATCTTACACCAATACACCCTGAAAAAACATATTTTTTCTTTTTTGGGATATCTTATAGCTTCTCCGTATACACACCCCTGAAATCCCTGAAAAATAAACATTTTAAATCAGGAAATCCCTGTTCTTTCGGTTATCCTACCCATAATATTCCGGGCATTTATACAGGACTCATGTCTCATACACCTATGTCCCGCAGCATCCCGCAGTATACAGCACTATTCTTGTATAACCAACCTACATCTACAAGCTTTCAGTTCCCCGAGGCCGGAATATATGTACAGGCTTTTTAATGCCCTGAAATGTGATGCCAATTACCTGCATCAGGATGAGCTGAACGCTGTGGATTACTGTCCCGAAAGGCTGAGATATGAGGAAATGAAGCATATAGGGAAGTACCGCCTTCTCGATAAATACGGTAAAGACATGGTGGATACGGTATTAGATAAGGAGTTGATGCGCTGTAAGGATACCAGCGGAAGCTGAGGTTTTTTAGTGATACATTAATTTTTAATATATTTACCCGGGCAGCCGGAGGACGTGCTCCCACCCGTTCCAGGTCTTGTGGAAAGGGGTGGTAATTATATCTACATATGAAGAATTGCAGTTAATCACATCTGTGGCTTTACTAATTGTTGCAATACTGACTTATGTACATAAAAAATAGCCGTCCTGCCCTGGAAAGCTGACGGCTATTTTTGCTGATGTTCGCCGGGACGGATGAAGTGCACTCACCTTCCGGCTGTCTTGTTAAGTATATTATAAGTTAAACCGTCCGTTTTGTCAAAAGGAACCGTTCCTCCACGCATTTTAACAAATATACGGAAACCCTGTCATAAAAATATTGGGAAATTAATACAATTTTAATACATATTTTCTTTTCAATTCCGCAAAATAGTATTAAAATAACACTAAGCGGATTTTGCCGCGAAGGGATTTCAGGTCCGGTGCATCCGGTCCGTTTTATAGCAGTATAGCGCCCGGCCGTTCAGGGGTTACTTTTCGTCTGAACCTGTCCGCAGGGTGCTGCTCAGCTTAATCACAGCCTTAAGAAAGGGGTATTTTACGATGGCCAGAAAGTCAAATGGATTTGGAAGATTACTCGCTGCAGCAGCTGTAGTCGGCGCAGCAGCGGCCGGCACCTATTACTACCTGAAAAACAGGGATTCCCGCGTCAATAATGACAGTGACGACAGCGGTGATGAATTTGATGACTTCGATGAGTTTGATGATGACGAACTCAACGATGACAATACGGACGCAGCCTCCTCCGCTGCCGGAGAGACACAGGAGAATGCGGATGCAGGCAAGGAACAGGAGACACACTCCTCCGAGGCCCATACGGAAGGAAACCGTTCCTATGTTTCTCTTGATTTGAAGAAAGCGAAGGAAAAGGCGGACGCCCTTCTCAATAATGTTTCTGAAAAGGTGGAAGACACCGTTCAGAAAATCAAAGCCTCCGAAGAATATGAGACGGTGACAAGCAAGGTGGACGAGGCGGTTACCAAGCTGAAGAATTCCGAAGAGTTTGAGTCGGTCACCCACAAAATAAATGACGCGGTAGAGCGAATTAAGAACAGCAATGAATACGCCAATGTTGACGAACAGATGGAATCCGCCCTCAATAAGGTTAAGGAAGCCACGGAAAAGGCTGTCAGCAAGGTCGGCCAGAAAATAAATGCAACCATGGGCGCTGCGGAAGATATGGCCGGAAAGGCCGACAGCTCCACTTTCGAAGACGGCGAAAATACTACCGGTGAATCAGCAGCTCCTTCCCAGGAACCGGAACAGGCGGATGACACTGTCAAAGAAGCGGCGGATGACATTACAGACAGCGTTAAGGATGCCGCAGACATCAGCAGTACCGCCCGTGAAGCAACGGAAAATGATAACAACACTGAGGATGACTCTGAAATTTAACACTGCGGATTAAATTTATATGAAAATAATCAATATTTACGGGAGCCGTTCCTTTGAGCGGCTCCCGTATTTTATCCGGCGATATAATTATTATCCTACCACGCAATCTCCCTGAAAAAACGATCACGCATCACAAGCCTGTTTTCATCTGAATGTACAACAGGCTCTCCCGGGTCAAAGCAGAAATCCAGCCCGATATATTCTCCCGGGCCAATGCCCGCTCCGTTTTCCCCGAAAGCATAGCACCGCATCGTAAAGCCCAGCGGCCGCAACCTGTTAAACAGAAGCTTTGCCTGCATATTAAGCCCGCTAAGGAGCATATGCGCGGCAAAATCCTGCCTGTCTACACACCAGTTGATGCTGGAACAGGCGTGGGTAAGAAAAGCAATACGTTTTTCTCCGCCTCTGTCCAGCGCCGGGATGCTCCGCTCCAAAACCTCATGGATTTCCGCCATTCTCCCGGCTGCAAATTCCGCTGTTTTCTCATAATCATGGCCGCTTCCTACCGCACCGTCACAAGCTCCATAATCCGTATCCGGGCAGATAACGAGCAGATCCAGAGTCCTTCTCTCCAGCTGCTGCAAAGCTTCCTCTGTCATTTCACCCGTCATTGCGCCGTCCACCTGATAACCGTTTTTTTGCAGCCAGTCCGCTGCCCGACTGGCCCCGGGCATTTTCATATCAAACAGGAACGCTGTTTTCATCACTTTTCTCCTCTCCCGCCCATCAGAAGGGCCAAACCTCTCCCTTAATATCTGTCATGACAAGCGCATCCTCAAAGCTGCGCTCCTGCGTAAACTGCCGGAAGGCAGCCGCAGCCGACTCCTCAGGTTCATAATGCCCCCGGTCCGCCTTTTTCCCTGACATATAAGATCGCACCCAGCCAGGATGATAAACCCGGAAGGTGTACCCTTCGGGACGCAGTTCATTGAACATCAGGCGCACCGTCATATTCAGCATCGCTTTGGAAACGCAATAGGAGGTGTCTCCATCCCCGGTCCTGTGAAGCATGGAAATACTCCCCGCTTCCGAAGAAAAGAAACACAGCCTCCGCCTGCCCGCCTTCATCAGCGGCAGAAACAGCTCCACAGTGCGCAGCGTCCCTACGGTATTCGTATTCAGCGTATCGTAAAACCCCTTTCTGCTGTCATCCCGGATGATTCCCGCACAGTTCACCAGAATGTCGATCCTATCCACAAGCTCCGAAGCTGTCCTGACCGCCTCCTGTACCGAAGCCGTATCAGACACATCCAAAAGAATGCATTCCACCTGCCCGGGGTATTTCTCCGCAAGCTCTGCAAGCGCTCCCCATTCAGGCATATACTGCCCCGCCAGCACCCGGAAGCCATGCGCGGCAAACTCTTCACACAGTGCAAAGCCCACTCCCCTGTCCGCTCCGGTGATAAATACATTTTCCATAACCCTGCAAGCCCTCCCCTTATAAAAAAGATAATGTATCAACCTTTTGTTTTATTTACTGTTCATCTTATTCCTTATTGCATAAAAAACTCACTTCACACCGCCTGCACACCAGAAAACCGCATTTCTGACAAGCTTCCGGTATTCTTCATTCTCCCACACAGAAAGTATATGACCTGGTGTCAGGACACAGAGACGCCCCTTGCCTATGCTTCTCACATACCCTCCCATCTGCTTTCCTCCGCTCTCCGATACCGTTGAAAGAAGAGGCAGGATATCCGCCGCCAGATGTTCAAGCTCATAATGCTCATCCCTGATTTCAAAATCATGTACGCCCTCTGTTACAGGATGTGTTCTGTCAACCGTTACCCTGACCGTACATCTGGGCGGATGCTTAACAAAACTGTTCCCCACAAAATCCGTGTAGGCTTTATTCTCCTCCGCCTTAAAACTGTTGCCCGCATGAAGGGAAAGGAATCCGCCGCCCGCTTCCACATACTCCCGCAGCTCCTCCGGCCCGGCCTCCGTCACTCCCTCCTCAAACCAGGGCGCATCATTTGCCCCGGTAAGCGCATTCCCCTTGGCATTGATCACCACCGGGTACCGGCCCAGAAATGCCGGTGTCAAAATATCCTTGGCATCCCGGACAAAATCAAGCGCATGCCCTTCCTCTGCCAGAAAAGCAAGCCCCCTTTCCACAACCTCCGCAGGATGCCATTTATCATCGCAAAGTATAAGTATTTTCATATTCCCCTCCCTGAAGCCGTTTTTTACGGCTTCCATCATTTATTATTATTACCTTTTCCGAAATGCATAACCGGCTCCGGCTGGTTTTATCTTTAATCTATCACCTTCCTCCTCTCCTGTCCACCCGGTTCCTCCTGTTTTTCCCACCTTTACCATTCCCCTGTTATACTCCCACATCAGAAAGGTCACCATTCCCGTAAGAACTTCCCATGCCCCCATAAAAACCTCATGAAAACCACAAAAAAACAGCAGCGCCACAGCCCAAAATTTCCGGCTGCAGTCACCGCTGCTTCCTGTTTTATACACATTCAATATAAACAATTGCTGATAACAACCAGTCACTCACGGCAGAAGCCTTATTTATCCAGGACCTGCCTCTCACCTCCGGGCTGAGTGGTGTATATCGTAAACTTCTTCTCCGCGAAGTCCGCCTCCAGCTCCGCCGTATAGCCGTTGCTTTCTCTCACAATGACAAGTTTTCCGTCCTCGCATTCCTTCATGGCAAAGCTTCCGTCAAACGCCGGGAAGGAATTCCTGAATTCCATCAGCCGGATCAGCTTCTCCACAACAGGACGCTTCACCTCTTCGGCAATTTCCTCTTCCGTAAAATAATGGCGGTTGATATTTCTTCCCACCTTGGTTTCTTCCAGAAGCTTCAGATCGTTCTTCCCCGCCATCAGGCCCACATAATATACCTGCGGAATGCCGGGTGCAAAGAACTGGACCGCCCTTGCCAGGAGATATGCGTCATCATCATCGCCCAGCGCAGAATAATAGGTACAGTTTACCTGATAAATATCCAGATTATTGTAAGCGGCGGTATTGTAGATTTTCTTCACATTCGCGCCGTATTTGAAAATATCCTCCTTTGTCCGGTTGATTTCCTCATCCGGAAGCAGATCCTTCACATCCACAACGCCGATTCCGTCATGGGTATCCAGGGTGGTGAACTGCTTTCTGGGGCAGATTTCCAGCCATTGCTTCAGATACTTTGTCTGTCCGTAATACAGCGCATTGATAAGCAGCATGGGCAGCGCAAAATCATACACATAATAGCCCTTATCCTCTATTTTCTTCTGCATCGTGTAATGCTCATGGATCTCCGGAAGGATTTCCACCTGATAAGGCTTCAGGATATCCGTGCACTCATCCAGCAGCTCCCAGATTTCAGGTTCGATGAAAAAGCAGCTGGTTCCCGCCTTCTTGGTTGCATAGGCAAAGGCATCCAGGCGGATCATGGCAGCGCCGTGCCTGCACATCCCCACAAGATTGTCCCTGATAAATTTCTTCGCGGTTTCCGACTTGCAGTTGATATCGATCTGCTCCTCATCAAAGGTACACCAAACCTTTTCCGTCGTCCCGTCCGCAAAATGTGCGTCCACATAAGGCGCGCGCGGTTTTCTTTTATAAATCACATCCACCTGCTCCTGCGTGGGCTCGCCGCCCTCCCAGAAATCCTTATAGCGGATGAACAGATCCTTATATTCCGAATCCTCCTTTTTTGCAAGAAAATCCTTATAATACTCGCTCTGCGCTGAAATATGGTTAATCATATAGTCAAACATCAGATAATATTTGTCCGCCAGCCGTTCCACATCCTCCCAGCCGCCGAAGGCCGGATCCACTTTGGTATAATCCATGGGCGCAAAGCCCCTGTCCCCTGAAGAGGGAAAAAAGGGAAGAATATGGACGCCGCCCACTGCATCCCTGAAATATTCGGAAAGTATTTTCTCCAGATCCTTCAGATTATGCCCCATGGAATCGGAGTACGTTATCAACATGACTTTATTTTCTAATTTTTTCATTTTACTGCCGCCTTTCAAACTTTATCTTGTAGTTCCGCCCTCCACAAAAGTAACGGGCAGAATAATCCGCCTTTCCACAGGCTTTTTCTCAATCAGCTTGATGAGCGTGTCCACACAGGTCACTGCCATTTCCTTTACCGGCTGCGCGATGCTGGACACCGGGTAATCCCCCACGTTCAGGATACGGAGCCCGTCATAGCCTATGATCTGTACGTCTTCCGGCACACGGATCCCCATCGCAGTCAGCTGCTTCTCTACCACAATGGCATGTACGTCGGAGCTGGTAAAAATACCGTCGTACAGGAAGCTTCCGCCCTTTACGCACTGCTCCAGGAAGCTGTTAATTTTATTCATCTGCTGCTTGGACAGCGTGGTTTCCTCTCCGAAATCCATCCGGGTAGCCTCCACGCCTCCCTGCTCACAGGTATCCACAAACGCTTTCCCTCTCTTCAGGGTTTCCCCCTCCACATTGGAACCGTTTCTGATGTAAATTACATTTTTGCAGCCTGTATCTATAAACTTCTGAGCAGCCAGGCGGCCGCCCATTTCATTATCGCTGGACACACAGCATATCTGATGCTTGAAATGTCTGTCTATGGAAACCAGAGGCATATCCGCCTCCAGATATTCATCTGTATTGCTGTAGGTAACGGCAATCAGGCCGTCTACCTTGTTCTGTTTTGCCATATTGATATAGGCAAGCTCCCTGTCCTCATTACAGTGGGAATTGCATACAAGCAGCTTATAGCCGACCGCCGCCAGCACCTGCTCCACATAGTTCACCAGCAGGGCAAAAAATGGGTTGATTAAATCCGGAACAATAATCGCCACCGTAAATGTCTGCTGGGCCTTCAGGCCCCTGGCATAGGTATTTACCTGATAGCCCAGCCTGTGTATGGATTCCTCCACCCTCCGCCGGTTGTCAGCCTTGACATACATATTATTCAATACCTTTGATACTGTTCCCACTGATACGCCGGCATCCGCCGCTACATCCTTAATCGTTACCATTCTTACTTACCTCCCAGTGAATATCCGTCCGTTTTTTTCAGGAACCGTTAATTCATAAACGTTCCTCCAAAATTCGACACTCTTCCTGTCATCATGATACCTTGCCCTCACTGTAATGGCAATCAGAAACTTTCTTAAATCAGTGTCTTTTTCATCCAGCAGGCGCTGACGGCAGCCGCCTTCACTTTCCCGCTTTCCATTACCGGAAGCCCTCCGCAGGAATAAATAACCTCCCAGGATCCCTCGCAGGGAACCTGGCATTCCTGCTCCTTTCCCGACGGATTAATGATAACAAGCACCTTTTCCTCTGCCGAGCTTCTTTCAAAAACAAGCGGATACGTATGATCTCCGGCATACAGAAATTCAATTTTTCCGTCCCCCTGCAGGGCGCTGTGGGCCTGTCGTACAGAAATCAGTTTTTTTACCGTATTGTACAAAGAGTCCGTTTCCTCCATCTGGGAAGCCGCATCGGGCCTGTCATCTCCCGGATCCAGAGGGATATAAAGCGCCTCAGCAGGCGCGCTGGAAAATCCTGCGTTGGTGGATTTATCCCACTGCATCGGGCTTCTGCTCCCGGTTCTCTCATAGCCGCCCTCCACAGAAACCAGATCCTCCACATAACGCATGCCGATTTCATCCCCGTAATACAGAAACGGCGCTCCCGGCAGCGCGTAGATAAAAGCATATGCCAGCTTCATCTGGCGTGTGTCCAGCTGCTTTGAAATCCGGATCATGTCATGGTTACCCGAGGGCATGCACATCATGCCTTTTCCTCCGGACGCCTTCTCATTTTCCTGATAATGCTTCACAAATACGGAAATGTCCCCTTTTCCCTCTTCACTGAAAAAAGGATGCTCTGTCCGGAACAGATCCATATAACCGGTGTCGCCGAAATGCAGGAAAAAATCCATATGGAAGCCTGCCTTCAGCGATACCTCCGGCCTGCCCCATTCCGATACCAGGACTGCTTCCGGGAATTCCCGATCCAGAAAAGCCCTTACCTCCTGCCACAGCCGGATGGTTTCCGTCTTGTCATCATCATTTTTTACCAGAGAACCGGCCATATCCACTCGGAAGCCGTCGCAGCCCAGGCCCAGCCAGAAGCGCATGATATTCATCAGCTCCTCCCTGGAAGCCCGCGGCCCCGGCGCGTCCACCGGCTGCTGCCACGCCGGATCATCTATCCTGGCAAAGCCGTAATTTAACGCCGGCTGCGTACTGAAGCAGTTTACCCCGCAGGTTCCGTACCTGGGGGAAATCCCCCGAAGGATGCTCACAATCCCCCGGACATTTTCCATCCGTTTATAGGGACTGTCCGTCCACACATACCGGTCAGTATACTCGTTTTTTTCCGCCTTCATGGATTCCAGGAACCAGGGATGCGTCACTGCCGTATGCCCCGGCACCAGATCCAACAATACATGCATCCCATAAGAATGCGCCTTTTCAAATAACCGCTTCAAGTCCTCATTGGTTCCGTATCTGGGAGCTACCCTGTAGTAATCCGCCACATCATACCCCGCATCATAAAAAGGGGAATCAAAGCAGGGATTGATCCAGATGGCATTCATCCCCAGCTCCCTGATATAATCAAGCTTCTCCATCAGGCCGGGAATGTCTCCGATGCCGTCTCCATTGCTGTCCTTAAAGCTCTGAGGATACACCTCATAAAATATTGCCTTTTTTAACCATTCAGCCATATTCTGCTCCCACTGTCCCGTACCTTTACGGTTACATTTTTTTATATATCGTGTAAAGGGCTTACCCACACCGCCGTCCGCCGGGACAGCGGGTGAAGAACCGGGAAAAAGCCCTTTCCGTAAAAAATCAGGATTTTACCGCACCGGCAACCACGCCTGCGATAATGTACTTCTGCAGGAACAGGTAAAGGATGATTACCGGAATGACAACCATAATCAGGGACGCCATAATCAGTCCCAAATCCGAAGAATAGGTGCCATAGAACATCTGTGTTGCGATGGGCAGTGTATACAGCTCCTTCTTTGTCAAAATCAGGGAAGGAAGAAGGAAGTCATTCCACAGGGCCATGGCATACAGGATAACCAGCGTCGCCGTGGTAGGCTTAAGCAGCGGCAGCACTACCCGGAAAAAGGTCTGATGCCTGGAGCAGCCGTCAAGCCGCGCCGCTTCCTCCAGCGACAAAGGGATACTGCTCTTGATGAAGCCGTGGTACATGAATACAGACATGGCCGTGGAAAATCCCACATGCATCAGAATCAGCGTCAGTCTGTGGTTCAGCAGGTGCAGCTGTCCGCCGTAAATGGAAACCAGCGGAATCATGATTACCTGGAACGGAATTACCATGGAAGCAATCATCAGGGAAAAGAAAATTTTATTCAGCTTGTAATCAGTACGCACGAAAATGTATGCGCACATGGAAGAAACAATGATTATCAAAAGAACGCTGATGCCCGTGATGCACAGGGAGTTCATGAACGTCCTGGGGAAATTCATTTTCGTAAAGGCCTGCAGATAGTTGGTAACGGATGCGCCGTTCGTTCCAATCAGGGCAAGAGGTTCCTTGATAATATCTCTTTTTGTCTTAAAGGAGTTGATTACCACCATAACAAAGGGGAACATGTAGATGATAAAGCATGCCAGCAATACGATCATCTTTAATACCAAAGAGACTTTTTTCTTAATAAATCCTTTTGTATTCAGATCCATTATGCTTCTACCTCCTTACTCTTACCGATGAATGCCTGCGTAACTGCGATAATTGCAATTACAAGGAACAGGATTAGGGCTTCCGCCTGGCCAAGGCCGTATTTCTTGGATGAGAATGCCATATTGTAAACGTACATGGCCGCCAGGGTTGTGGAACCGTAAGGGCCGCCTTCCGTCAGGGATATGTTCACATCGTAGGTTACAAATGCCCTCGTGATTGCAAGGAAGAAACAGATGGTAAAGGTTCCTGCCATCATGGGGAGGGTGATATAACGCGTGGTTTTCTTTTCATCACAGCCGTCGATCTTGGCCGCTTCCTTCAGGTCATCGGATACGCCCATAAGGCCTGCGATATAAATCAGCATCAGATAACCGGACAGCTGCCACACTGTTACGATAATCAATGCCCAGAAGGCCTTGATCGGGTCGGACAGCCAGGAGGTGGAAAACAGGCTGAAGCCTGTGGCATCGCCGATTACAAGAATCGCCTGTTTGAATACGAATTGCCAGATATAACCAAGTACGATACCGCCAATCAGGTTAGGGGTAAAAAATGCCGCCCGGAAGAAATTACTTCCTTTTATTTTGCTCGTCACCAGATATGCCAGGCCAAAGGCCACCACATTGGCGAGGATTACGGCAACAAAGGCATACAGGATGGTCCTTCCCAGGGAAACCCAAAAGCTTCCATCCTGAAACAGCGCCACATAATTTTCCAGCCCTACGAAGGGAATGCTGCTGGAAATACCGTCCCAGCCCGTGAAGGTCAGATAAAGACCAAACAGGAAGGGGACAATGACTACTGCTGAAAACAATATTACAGCAGGACCCGCAAAGCTGAGAAACATCATCGCTTTGTAATGGAACTTATTCTGATTCTGCATTGAATCGCTCCTCTCTTCTCTATGGGAGAACCCGGAGCGCGTCTGAAAACTACAGGAGCCGGTGTGATGCCCTGCCCACAATCCGCTGTTAATAATTTTCAGACACGCCCCGGAAAAAAGGGCCGGACCCTTTCAGATCCGGCCCTTCGTTTTCAGCCATATTTCAAAAAATATACCTATTTACTGTGCCTTCCAGTATGCCGCAATGTTGTCTGCAAGCTGGTCCCTGCTTTCCTGGCCGCCCAGGTATTTCTGCATCTCGGCGCCCATTTCTTTCCAGTGGTCTCCGGGATATTCCGGATATCCGGGAATCAGGTTGCCTTCATTTGCATAGCTCTGTACGGAACGTCCCATGGGATTGGTTACTTCCATGGTGATATTGGAGAATGCGGGAACAAGGCTGCACTGGTTTACAAGGAAATCCTGTCCTTTTTCATCATATACAAGCCAGTTCAGGAAATCTTTTGCTGCCTGCTGCTGTGCTTCGCTGTTGTACTTGGTATCAATCATGCAGTACTTGCTTGCGCCGCCGGCCAGCTTGTCAACTGCACCGTTGGAGCTGTCAGGCTGTGCTACGGGCATAATTCCGTATTCGCTTCCTTCTACCGCAAAGTCTGACATTTCAGCCCATGCCCAGTTTCCGTTGAACCAGAATGCAATGTCGCCTTCTGCCAGGGAAACAGCGTTGTTGTTGTAATCAGCTGCCAGAGGATCCGCGCCGTTCATATTGTATTTCATTAATACATCAAAGGTATCCATGAGGGAGTTCCATCTTGCATTGGTCTTCAAATCTTCAGTACCTGCCTTCAGGCCGTCAAGGAATGCTGTTGCGCCTTCCAGGGTGCCGTCCTGTTCCTCATATACCTGTGTCAGATAATGTCCGCCCAGTGACCAGTCTTCCATATTCAGGGCAACCGGTGTTTCCATGCCGCCGGCAACCAGCTTGTCAAGCAGTGCGGTAAAGTCATCCAGGGATTTCACAGCCGTGGGGTCAAAGGCCTCTCCCGTAGCCGCTTCAATTGCTGTCTTGTTATACATAAGGCCGCGGGCTTCAATACAGAAGGGGAAGCCAATCAGCCTGCCGTTGTAATTGCATCCGTAATCGGAGCCGCCGTCCTTGGCCCAGTCTTCGCCTGACAGATCCAGCGCATATTCATCCAGCATAATGATATCCTGAATGTCTCCCATGAAGATGGTCGGTACTTCGCCGGAAGCATATCTCTTGGTAATATCCTGGGAAGGTGAATCGCCGACGGTTACGGAAACCTCTACATCCACGCCTGTCAGCTCTTTATATTCCTGTGCCAGCTCTTCCCACTGTGTCTGAATCTCGCTCTTGGTATTCAGAATGGTAATCTTCACACCGTCCGTGGATGTATTCGTGGAAGCTGCCGCGCTTCCTTCCTCCACAGCTGCTGCACTGTCTCCCGCTGCTGTGCTCTCACCTGTGGATGAGCTGCTCCCGCCGCATCCTGCAAGCACTGTTGCCACCATGGCAACTGAAAGAATTGCACTGAGTAATTTCTTCTTCATCTTCTTACTCCTCCTTGAAATTGGGTAGCAGATATCTCTTCTGCTTACTGATTACAATTATGTCACATTTACTCTGTAATAATTGTCTGCATGAACTTGAATCGATTCATATCGTGCTTTAACAATACCACCCTGTAATATAATTGTCAATAACTTATTTTAATTTTTTTGTATATAAATGATATTTTTATAAATTTAGCCTCATAAAGTGCATCTATAATTGTGCACTTTGAAAATATAAAACGATTCATAAATTGTTATTTTACATTTTTGCACCATTTTATGAATCGATTCACTTATTGTTGATATTTTATACGTCTGCAACGGAAGCATTAAGCCTGTAGAATCACCGTTTCTTCCTTCCCCGGCAGCCGTATTCCCTCTTCGTCAGGCTCGTCATCTGCCGGATAAAATAAGTATCCGGCAGTAATTTTTTACTTTTGAAATCAATTGTGGAAAAAAAGTGAACTTTACATACAAGTGAAACAGACACAGATGTGACAGATTTTTACCCGATAAAAAATACGCCGGCTTATACTGCTTCCTGTAAAAACAGGCCCGAAAGTATAACCGGCTATATCATATTATCATATAACAGTCCGCAACAGATTACATCATGAATTTTTGCCATACGTCTTTGCCGTATATCAGTCCGGCAATGTATCAGGTAGTCTCCCTGCGTATCAGAGTAACCGGAAGGGTTGTACGGCTTGGCACCAGTTCATTGCGGTTTGCCCGGATAAGCATCTCCACCGCAAGCTGTGCCATTTCGTCCACCGGCTGCCGGATCGTGGTAATGCTCGGTGTGGTCATGGAAGCGAGGCCGCAGTCATCAAAGCCCACCACCTTCACCTGCTCCGGAATACGGATCCCCTTTTTGCCGCAGATCTGTATGACCTGAGCGGCAATAACGTCGCTGCTTGCAAAAATACCGTCAATCTCCGGATGAGCCTCCAGTATCTTTTCTATATAGCTGTGATAATCCAGGGAAGCATATAACCCGGCATCCTTTTCCCGTCCCGGATCCAGAAACTCCAGGCCCTCGCGCAGACAAACCTCCATGAAGCCCAGCGCTCTGTCATCAGCGGGCATATTTTCCTCATTTTCTCCGCCCAGATATACCACTTTCCTGCAGCCGCGCTCCAAAAGGTGTTTAGCCGCCAGACGGCCACCCTGGCGGTTATCACATTCCACCGCAGCCGTCCCGCTCTCAAGAAACCGTTCCACCGTAACCAGCGGCACGCCCAGTCCTTCAAAACACTGCGTTTCCACCCTGCCGCTGCACAGAATAATTCCTGCCACACGGCTGCCCTTACACATTTCCAGGTATCTGTCCTCTTTTTCGTCCCGCTCACCGGAATTAAAAAGAAGAAGCTTATAACCGCTTTTGTAAGCCGCCGTTTCCAGACTGCTCAGAAGTCTGGCAAAATAAGGATGATCAATGTGAGGCACAATCACACCGATTGTATTTGTCGTCTGTTTGGAAAGGGATCTTGCAAGCTCATTGGGCTGATAATTCAGCCTCTTCATCGCTTCATAAACCCTTTCCCTCGCATCCGCGCTGATATAGCCGCGATTATTCAATACTCTGGAAACCGTGCTTACAGTCAGCCCGGTTTCCTTCGCCACATCCTTCAGTGTTGCCATACTCTCCTCCGGTCAGCCGCTTTCAAATGCCGCTTTTTCAATCCTTTACCTGAATTTTTATTTATTATACGTAATTGTTCAGTATCCCTCACAGTTACTGCTAAAATCCATTCTAAATCACCTTTGGCGATGGATTTCAGCGCTCCTGAAGCACTTTCTTACAGTTATAATGTCGTCTACAGCATTATTATATCATAATGAAGGAAAGGCGCAATCTTCTGTTCCAAATGCAGACTGTTGCCATAAAAGGCTGCCGCAACGCAAATCCCAGGCTGCATCTCCCAAAAACCACACTTTTTCCTCACATAGTTTTCTATAACAAAAAAAACCGTATGGGTCATCGCTGGCCCATCCGGATTATGAAAAAGAAGGGGGGGTTAGGGACGTTCCTCCGGGGGGAATCCTTTGGAGCGCCCCTTATTTCTATGGTAACGATATCTTCCGGGTTGAAAGATATCGGGAGGGGGCTGTTTACAGCAAGACAATTTATTTATAAAAAGGGGGGGGTTCACCGCCGTCAAACAACTGTCCAAACACAAAGAAAAGGGAGGGGGAAAAAGTGTTCTATGGAGCTGTTCTGGGGAGACAGCGGTGTTTTTATTGGGGTATGTCTTACTGTGCTTAGATAATAACATGGTTTTTTTTCTATGTCAATCGGTTGTCATAAGAATCGTTGTTTTCCACAAGTGTTTCCTTTTTCAGATTCAGTTTTTGTTAATTTTTTAACCCTCTTTTTTTCACCACTTGTGCCGTTTTCCGCACTTTGTCATGTTTCTTTCTGGAATCAGCGCCGAATTTGTCCGATTTTTCTCCGGCATGTTCTTATGACAAGCGGTTGACATTCCTTATTTACATAAAATTTATCTGTATTTTTGCAGGTCCAGCCGCTCATATTGCTCTGTCGGCGCACAATATAACAGCAGCCCGGCAGGCTGCTGTTATATAAAGGCTTCCATATATTGGGGGAAACTCCGATCTCATTCAAATGCTCAGCGCTTCCCATGCATCTGGGCATGTTCCTTTTTCAGCTCCTCAAACAGCTGCAGGGAACTCCAGACCTGATTGGTTTCCGTAAGGACAGCCTTCAGGCCTACCCCAGCCAGTCCGTTCTGACGGAAGGCGTCCAGCGCCTTATCGATATCGTCTCCGATGAATCCCGCAAAAACCACCATTTCCTGCTCCAGCTGGGGGCCTTCATATACTTTTCCCAGCGGAAGGATTCCCGGTAGTCCGGCAAGATAGCCCAACGGATATCCGTATTCTTCCTTTTTTACTTCACGAATCCGAAACGGCAGCTTTTCCAGGGCTTTATGCGCCTGTGCCAGCCGGATTCCTTCAAAATGATACAGCAGAACCATTTTCTCCATATTCGCTCCCATCTGCGTGCCGGGCACGCGCTTCCTTCACTGCAGCGGGCAGAACTGTAATGTTTTGTGCTTCACAGCTGCCGCCCTGTCAGATTATTTTAAAAATTTCCGCATCAGCTTATCCTTCGTTTTCGTATATGGCATATAGCGGACAGGCAAATCCATCCAGGTGGATTTATTCACAACGGACTTTTCATGGCTGAAGGTTTCGAAGCTCTTTTTTCCATGATAGGAGCCCATGCCGCTCGCCCCCACGCCGCCGAAGCCCATACGGGAAGTGGCAAGATGGATGATGGTATCGTTGATGCAGCCGCCGCCGAAGGAAAGACTGCCCGTAATCCGATCTGCCGTCTCCCTGCTGTTTGTAAACAGGTACAGCGCAAGCGGTTTGGGCCTGTCCGTCACGAACCGCTCCACCTCGCTGATATCCCGGAACGTCATTACCGGCAGCACAGGCCCAAAAATTTCCTCCTGCATCACCGGCGCATCCGGGCTTACATCCTTTAAAACCGTAGGCGCGATCTGTAAAGTTTCCCGTTTTCCGCAGCCGCCGGTGACAATCTTCTCGCCCTGCACAAGACCCAATACCCGATCATAATGCTTTTCATTGATCATTTTGGGATAATCAGGGTTGCTGAAGGGCTGTTTCCCGATCATTTTATCAATCCATTTCACCAGATAACCGATGAACTCCTCCTTCACCGATTCATGGACAAAACAGTAATCCGGGGCTACGCAGGTCTGTCCGCTGTTTAAAAACTTGCCGAACACAATCCTTTTTGCCGCCAGGGAAAGCTTTGCATCCCGATCCACAATACAGGGGCTTTTTCCTCCCAGCTCCAGCGTGACAGGAGTCAGGTGGGCTGCGGCCTTTTCCATCACCAGGCGTCCCACCGCCACGCTTCCGGTAAAGAAAATATAGTCAAACTTCTGTTCCAGGAGCCGGGCGTTTTCCTGCCTGCCGCCCTCCACCACCGCCACATAATCCTCCTGGAAGGTCTCGCTGATAATCCTTTTGAGAATGGCAGAGGTTGCCGGCGCATAGGCCGAGGGCTTAATAATACAGCAGTTACCTGCCGCAATGGCTCCCGCCGCAGGCTCCAGGGACAGCATAAAGGGATAATTCCAGGGAGACATGACAAGCGCCGCGCCGTAAGGCTCCTGCACCACATAGCTTTTGGCATGAAACTGCGCCAGCGGCGTGCGCACCCGTCTGGTTTTGCTCCACACGGCAGTGTTCTTTATGAGAAAACGAAGCTCGCTCAGGGATAACCCCACTTCCGTCATATAGCCCTCAAAGGCGGATTTGTGCAAATCCGCATACAGCGCCTCATTGATTTCCTTTTCATATTTCACGATGGAATTCTCCAGCTTCTGCAGGGCTGCTATGCGGAAGGCCACGTCCTTCGTACGCCCTGTCCGGAAAAAATCCCTTTGTCTTTGCACCAGTTCTTCTATTTCCATACCCTTGCTCCTTTCAGCAACTGCGCCCGGCTCCCGTAACAGTTCCGTCAACTGTTTTTCCCGTTCCTACAGCACTTCCCTAAGCCTGCCAATTCCTTCCCTGATCTCTTCTTTCCCCAATCCGGCATAGCCGATTAATAACGTAGCCTCCTGCTCCAGGGCGGGTCCCAGCGACGCTTCATGCAGCCCGTAAAGCCTGACTCTTTTCTCCTCCGCTCGCCGTAAAAGTGCTTCCTCCTCCACATGCTCCCTGGAGGTGAGCAGCACATGCAGACCCGCATATTCCCCGGACAGACGGTATTTTTTCAGCAAAGGCTTCAGCTCCTCCAGGAGGATATCATGCTTTTCCTTATACAGCTTGCGCATTTTGTTCAAATGACGTTCGAACGCGCCGCTTCGTATAAATTCGTTCAGTATGGTCTGATCGATCCGGGACACCGTGGAGGAAAAAAAGCCGCACTCCTTTTCATACCGCTTCAGCAGCGCAGGCGGCAGCACCATAAAGCTTACGCGGATCGCCGGTGCTATGGACTTGGAAAATGTACCGATATAAATCACCTTTCCCGCCGTATCCGACGCCTGCAGGGACGGCACCGGCTTGCCCCGGTAACGGAATTCACTGTCGTAATCATCCTCAATCAGATACCTGTCCGACGCCCCCGCAGCCCATTTCAAAAGCTCCATCCGCCTGCCGATAGGCATCACCACGCCGGTGGGATATTGATGGGAGGGCATACAGTAGGCTACATTTGCTCCGGAAAGCGCCAGCTGCTTCACGGAAATCCCGTTTTCATCCACAGGGACGGTCACCACCCCAGATGCAAAGGACGAGAAAATACGATAGGCTCTCCGGTAGGAGGGATTTTCAAAGGCCACACAGATATCCCTGCCCAGAATGTATTGCAGAAGAAGCAGAAGATAATCGTTTCCCGCACCCACGATAATCTGCTCCGGGGATGCATTCACCCCTCTTGAGGAATGAAGATAACGGCAGATAGTCAGGCGGAAATCCTTATCCCCCCTCGGCTCTCCCAGCGCAAACAGTTCCTTCCTGTCACCGCTTAGAATCTCTTTTGTTATTTTCCTCCATGTTCCGAAGGGAAAGGCGCTCATGTCAATGGCGTTGGGAGAAAAATCGTAATCAAAAGCCTTCTGCTGCTTTTGCTGCATGTCGGGTTTGTCATTGCCATCCCCCTTCTCCCGGGAAAGCTCCGACATCATCTGGTAAAGCTCCTCCACCCGGCACACATAATAGCCCCGGTAAGCGGAGGCTTCTATATACCCCTCCGAGAGCAGCTGCCCATAGGCAAGCTCCACCGTGCTGCGCGCCACCTGCAGATATTCCGCCAGGGAACGCGTGGAGGGAAGCTTCTCTCCTGCAAGAAGCTTCCCCTCCTTAATTTCATCTCTGATGTATTCGTAAATCTGTTCATACAGATGTCTGCTGCCGTCCTCCGTCAGCTGTATTGCCAAATCATTCATATTTTTACCTGCTGCATATCACAGGTCCTCCTGTGATACTGCATCACCCAGTAATTGGAAAGCGCCTTCCCGGCTTAGCCCTGTTTGGGCAGCTTGAAAGAGCTCTTCAGGGATACGATACGGTTGAACACCGGCGCGCCCGGTTTGGAATCCTTATAGTCCGCACAGAAAAAGCCCTGCCTTACAAACTGGAAGCTCTCATAAGGAGCCGCCTCCTTCAGGGAAGGCTCCAGATAGCATTCCTTCACGATCAGAGAATTGGGATTCAGATTCAGGCTGCCGTCTTCATTATAAACGCCCTTCTCCTCATCAATGATATTCTCATACAGCCTCACCTCAGCCTTGAAGGCCTTATCTGCGCATACCCAGTGAATGGTTCCCTTCACCTTACGGGCATTGAAGCCGCTGCCGGATTTGGTTTCCGGATCGTAGGTACAGTGCACCACCGTCACATTGCCGTCTTCGTCCTTTTCAAAGCCCGTGCAGGTCACAAAATATGCGTTCATCAGGCGCACCTCATTGCCGGGGAACAGACGGAAATACTTCTTTGGCGGTTCTTCCATAAAATCGTCTCTTTCGATATACAGCTCTCTCCCGAAAGGAATCTCACGGCTTCCCAGTTCCTCATTTTCCAGGTTGTTGGGAGCCTCCAGCATCTCAATCTGTCCTTCCGGATAATTGTCAATCACCAGCTTAACAGGATCCAGAACCGCCATGACTCTGGGCTTCTTCAGCTTCAAATCCTCCCTGATGCAGTACTCCAGCATAGCGTAATCCACGGAGGAGTTGCTCTTGGATACACCGCAAAGATCCACAAACATCTGGATGGACTCCGGCGTGAAGCCTCTTCTTCTCAGGGCAGCCACGGAAACAAGCCTGGGATCATCCCAGCCGTCCACGATGCCTTCCTCTACCAGTCTCTTGATATAACGTTTTCCCGTTACCACGTTGGTAAGGTACATTTTTGCAAATTCGATCTGCCTGGGGGGCTGCGGATATTCCAGTTCCCTCACCACCCAGTCATACAACGGCCTGTGATCCTCAAATTCCAGCGTACAAATGGAATGTGTAATCCCTTCAATCGCGTCCTCAATGGGATGGGCAAAATCATACATGGGATAAATGCACCATTTATCTCCCGTATTATGGTGGCTCATATGCGCCACACGGTAAATTACCGGATCACGCATGTTCATATTCGGGGAGGTCATGTCGATTCTGGCGCGCAGCACCTTTTCCCCGTCGGCATACCTGCCGTTTTTCATATCTTCAAACAGCGTAAGATTTTCTTCCACGCTTCTTGCGCTGGCAGGATCCTCCTTGCCGGGCTCTGTCAGCGTACCTCTGTACTCCCTGATCTGCTCTGCGGAAAGATCGGATACATAAGCCTTTCCCTTTTTGATCAGCTTAACAGCGGCCTCATACATCTGGTCAAAATAATTGGAGGCAAAGAAAAGCCTGTCCTCCCAGTCTGCACCCAGCCACTTCACATCTTCCTTAATAGATTCCACGAATTCCTGCTTTTCCTTGGTGGGATTCGTATCATCAAAACGGAGATTGAATTTTCCGCCGTATTCCTTTGCCAGACCGGAGTTTAAAAGGATGCTCTTGGCATGTCCGATATGCAGGTAGCCATTGGGCTCCGGCGGGAAACGGGTATGCACCGTATCATAGACACCCTCTGCCAGGTCCTTGTCAATCATCTGCTCAATAAAATTCTTGCTTATCTCACTGCTCATGCTCTTTTTCCCGCCCATACGGCCTTCACAGCTCCTGTAAGCCTGCGCTGCCTGTCTTTCCGGCGGGTACTCCCTCCTTGAACCATACTTTATTATAATCTGTAACTGCATTATCACAGCGGCGGGTAAAAATGTAAAAATCCATGTCCCATCGCCTACAGAGGCGGATTTTTACCTTCCGGCGCTGCACTTTTTCATGATCTGCGCAGCCGATGCGCAGACCTGCTGAATAGCTGTTAAAAATTATCTTATCACAAGTATTCGGAATACGCAAAGAAAAAATACGGGAAAGCCCCGTTTTTATCAGGTTTCCAGTAACACTTCAGCATCCGGGCCAGAGAGCGGGTTTCCGGAAATATTACCATAGTATTGTTCAACGTATTTTCTTTTCCGTTTCGCAGTTAATAACTTAATTATTGTAAAATTTTCATATCCTTTGTAGCGCATCCTCCGGCACAGTGCTATAATGATTTCATATTTTGAAAATCAAAATACATATCTTTTGAGGAGGAACTAAAAATGGATCGTGTACAACTCAAAATGGATGCCAAAGCTGCCATGCAGCAGGCCAATCCTCATCCTGTCCTTGTAACTCTGGTATATCTGGTAATCCTTACAGCAGTCAACTTTGTGGTTTCCATGATGTCCGGCTTTTCCTCGCTGTTTACGGTCCTGGTAACGGACCCGGATGCCGCAGCCGCTATTTCCCTGGGAATGCTCGTTCCTTCCCTGCTGCTGTCTCTGGCCGCGACCCTGGTTATCGGCTTTATACAGATGGGCTACACCGCCTATACGCTTCGCGTGGTGAACCGGCAGCCCGCAGGCATTAATGATTTATTTGCCTATGCCCGCTACTGCCTGAAAATCTGGGGACTGACCATCGTAATGGGCATTTTTGTAATGCTCTGGTCCCTGCTCTTCTGGTTCCCCGGAATCATTGCCTATTACCGCTATTCCCAGGCCTTTTACATACTTGCGGAAAATCCGGAAAAGGGAATCATGGACTGCATCAACGAAAGCAAGGCCATGATGTACGGACATAAAATGGATAAATTCGTATTGGATCTGTCCTTTATCCTCTGGTATCTTCTGGCAGGCGTTACCTGTGGAATCGCCGGAATCTACGTCACTCCTTATGTTGGAATTACCAATGCGGGCTTCTACAACAGCCTGAAATACGGCGGAAGCTATCAGCAAAACGGCTATGGCCCCAATTATGGAGCTTACCAACAGGGCGGATTCCAGCAAAACGGTTATCAGCAGGGTCAGGGCGGCTACCAGCAGGGATATGGCCAGCAGGGCTTCGGCAATCCTTATCAGCAGGGCTATGATCCTAATTACCAGCAGAATGCCAACCCGCAGGGTTTTAATCCTAACTATCAGCAGAATGCCAATCCGCAGGGCTTTGACCCCAATTACCAGCAGAATGGTAACCCGCAGGGTTTTGATCCTAATTACCAGCAAAACAGTACTCCGCAGGATTATAATGCGGAAGCCGGTACTGATACAAATCAGCCTGTCTGATAAACAGCTGCTTAAAAGGAATCCGCCGTCATGGGGATTCCTTTTCTTTATTAGTTTTTTTCCACAATCCGGTTCCGGATTACTTAAATAATCCACAATTCACTGCTTTTTACTGAAAGGAGGCAAGTTTGAAACATAAATTATATCACGCAATGATCGCCCTGTGCATTGGTATGCTTTTTGCCGCCTGTTCCGGAAGGCCTTTAGAACAGACGGAGCCTGCCGTTTCTGCAGCTGAATCAACGGAGGCCTCCTTCTCTTGGGAAAGCCCTGTGGAATCCGAAACAGACCAGCAGCTGCCCAACATGCTGTATGCCCGGGATAAGCTTTTTGTCTCCACCGGCAGAAAAGCCATATTGACCTGCGGTACTGCAGACGGCAATATCACTTCCGTCACAGTGCCAAACCAGGAGCCCTCCGAAAACGGACAGGCCAATTTCGGCAGCGTCGGCGCGGACTACGTTTCCGCAGCCGAACATGCAATGGCTGTGGAAATCGATGGAATCTACATTCTTTTCCTGACGCCGGGATGGACAGAATATCAGGGACAATATTTCAGCGAGGAGGAGCTGTCACCGGACACCCTCGAATGGCTGGATAACTACTACAGCCTGTCTGAGGAGGAACAGCTGGCTATTTCCTATATTCCTGCTGAACTCATCCCTCAGGAGGAACCTCCCCTAGTAACTGAAACGAAATAAAATTAAAAGCAACCAATATAAAGGCCCCGGAACCTGACAGTTCAGATAAACTGAACTGCTGTGTTCCGAAGGCCTTTTTTATGTAACTTTATTTATGAAATTTTATTTATGAAATTTTTACTTTACTGTCTCTTGTTTTTTTACGCTGCCTGTGTTATTATTTTTTCGTCTATAATTCTATTTTTATTCCGGCAGTTCTGCCGACAGTTCTCACTCATTTATTTTATTGGAAAGGGAGGGATGCCTTTGTACTGATTTATCTGATTTTCGTTTATATATTGCTATGTTTCCCATACCTGTGATAAAATAAAGGAGATAACAAATGACAGACAAAAAAAGCAAAATGGTTCCGCTCAGCGAACTGACGCTGCTGGATCGGTTTCTTTTCGATGAAGTTATGGAAAATGAACAGATACACCAGCTCATTCTTGAAATTATATTAGGAAAGGATATCGCCCTCCTGACCACGGCCGAAACGGAAAAGGAACTGCGTACAAGCCCGCTTCTGCGTTCCATCCGCATGGATGTCTTTTCCATGGACGAAGAAGGATTCATCTACAATACGGAAGCTCAGAAGCAGCCCAGGCCTGACTTACCCAAAAGAAGCCGTTACTACCAGGGTCTGCTGGATTCCTCGCTGCTGGAACCCGGTTCCGTACATTTCAATTTGCTGAATGATTCCTTCATTATCATCATAACGCCCTACGATGTTTTCGGACTGGGAAAATACCGCTATACCTTCCGCGCCAGATGCGACGAGAATACTTCCTGTATTCTTCCTGACGGCGCAACGCGGATTTTCCTTAACACCAAAGGAACCAACAGGGAGGAAGCCGGCGAGGAGCTGGCACAGTTCCTGGAATATGCGGAGAAAACGGACGACATTTCCGCTCTGAATTCGAACAATGAGAAAATCCTCAGAATTCATGAACACATCCGCATGCTCAAATCCAGCGAAGAGATGGGAGTGAAGTATATGCAGGCATGGGAAGAAAAATTGCAGGTACTGGAGGAAGGCCTTGAAAAAGGAATTCAGCTTACAAAAAAAGTCCTGAAGCTTTCCGCGGAGGGCCGCAGCGAATCGGAAATTTCCGAACTCTGCGACATCTCTCCTGAACAGGTGCGCAGAATTCTGGACGCATAATTCCTGCTGTAAAAAATGGCAAAAAGAGGTGTCCTTCCGGCTGCCCGCCGGGAGAACACCTCTTTTACCATAACAGTTCAGAAACCAACTATTACCTCTAACTATAGCCGCATAACCATACAACCGCACAGCCTCCTGTACGGCTTTATTTTATTAATGATGGAACAGCCTGATTCCTGTAAATACCATAGCCATGCCATATCTGTTGCAGGCATCGATTACCGCATCGTCACGAACGGAACCGCCGGGCTGAACGATATATTTTACGCCGCTTCTGCGCGCGCGGTCGATGTTATCAAAGAAGGGGAAGAAGGCATCGGAGCCCAGTGTTACATTTTCCAGCTTCTCCAGCCATTCCTTTCTTTCTTCCCTGGTAAATACGGGAGGCTTTACCTTAAAGGTCTTTTCCCAGATGCCGTCTGCCAGTACATCCATATAATCATCGCTCATATAAACGTCAATGGCATTATCCCTGTCCGCGCGTCCCAGGCCGTCTGCAAACTGCAGGGAAAGCACCTGGGGAGACTGACGGAGGAACCAGTTATCAGCCTTGTTCCCTGCCAGGCGGGTGCAGTGGATTCTGGACTGCTGGCCTGCGCCGATGCCGATAGCTTGTCCGTCTTTTACGTAGCATACGGAATTGGACTGGGTATATTTCAGAGTAATGAGCGCAATCTTCATATCGATCAGCGCTTCCGCAGGAATTTCTTTGTTTTCGGTCACAATATGGGAAAGCAGCTCCTCATTGATATTCAGTTCGTTTCTTCCCTGTTCGAAGGTAATCCCATAGACCTGCTTTCTTTCCAATGCAGCCGGCTGATAGGAAGGATCGATCGAAATCACATTATAATTTCCTTTTTTCTTCTGCTTCAGGATTTCAAGCGCCTCATCCGTATAACCGGGAGCGATAACGCCGTCGGAAACCTCTCTTTTGATAAGCTTCGCCGTATCCGCATCACATACATCGGAAAGGGAAATAAAATCACCGAAGGAAGACATCCTGTCCGCTCCTCTTGCCCTGGCATAAGCACAGGCCAGCGGAGAAAGCTCACCCAGATCATCAACCCAGTAAATCCTGGCCAGAGTCTCGGAAAGAGGAAGGCCTACTGCCGCGCCTGCCGGAGACACATGCTTGAAAGAGGTTGCAGCGGGAAGCCCGGTGGCCTCCTTTAATTCCTTTACCAGCTGCCAGCCGTTCAGGGCATCAAGGAAATTAATATAACCGGGTTTTCCATTAAGGACAGTGACCGGAAGCTCGCTTCCATCCTCCATATAAATGCGGGAAGGCTTCTGGTTCGGGTTGCAGCCATATTTTAACTGAATTTCGTTCATTTCATCATTCTCCTGTTATTTATTCTTATTCACGATTCTTGTTTCATAGCTTCCGTTTTCGATATCAATATAGCGGACAAAAAGGGAAACCTTGTTTTCTTCATTCAGGCTGTTCCAGAGCATATCCGTAAATTCATCGATATCCCCTTTGATTTCCACAAGCTTTGGCTCGCCTTCGAAGCTGGGAAGCGGATTGCCGTCATGCATATAGGTATGGATGAAACGTCCCTTCCCCGGCGCAGGATTCTCATAAGCATAGGTGAAACGGTTGCAGCTGTCAGCACATCCGTCATCACTCTTTAAAATGGACATGGCAAAATTATAATTGCCTTCTCCGATATGCATAATGCCCGAAATACGGGGGGTATAATTGGGGCCGTCCGGTTCGAATTCCCTGCTTCTTAAGGACTGCTCAAAGGTCATCTGCTTATCCATGCCTTCATAAATCGTATCTGTCTGATCCCCGTTGGTCACAATCGTCTTATTCCCCAGCACGCGGACAGGCGCATAAATGATCAGGCTGGGATCCTCCAGCTTGGAAGGGTCAAATGCCTGGGTACGTATCCCCTCTCCGTCCTCTGCAAAAATACGGTTTCTGCTGTTGGAGCTTCTGCCCATAATAAAATAAGCCGCTACCGCTTTTCTGCCGTCAGGCGTCCTTCCCAGAACAATACCTCTTCCGGGATAGGCGTTGCTCCTCAGTTCTTCTTCCAGAGACAATAAATTCATCGCTTCCTCCATTCCGCCGCTTTACGGCTGCTTTTTACAGAATTCTTTCCGCCGGCCCAGGCCTGTCGGACGGTTTTTATTTCCATAGCCTCACGCGGAAATAAAAAACCGCCTGGTTACTCCTATAAGGGTACCCAGGCGGCCGGCTTTCTTCATACATACTCCCTGTGGTGCTCCACCAATCCGCCAGTCGTACGTACTACCTTAAATTTAATCGGGCGAAAACGCCCTATATCGACAGTATATCCCATCCTTTTTCCCGTGACAAGTATTTTTGTGGAAATTAAGGCCGATTTCGATTATAATGATTTTAACCGGACAGTTCCGGCAATAACCATACATCGATTATAAGAAGATTACAGGAGCACTCTATGACAAAAATGCGCCGTTTCTATACCAATGAACTTTTTCATGAATTTCTCTTTTTTTCACTTGCGCTGATCTGTATGCTGATCTTTGCCTTTATCCAGCCCTTCGGGGAAGGGCCGGATGAAATCAACCGCTTCCGGGTTGTCCGTTTCATCTATGAGAACGGCAGGCTCCCCAAAGGCGATGATCCGGCGGTGCTCATTCCGGGCTACGGCGGTTCATATGCCTTTCAGCCAATGCTTACCTACATATTGGATGGATACCTGCTGCGCGCTGTCCGTGTATTTACGGAACGTTTTGACGTGCTGCTTGTTACAGCCCGTTTGATAAACGTAGCTTTCGGCATGGCCGCGGCCTTTTTTACCCGCCGCCTGTCCAGGCTGCTCTTTCCTGAAAAAATGACGCAGTGGCTGTTTTCCTGCCTGGTGGTTTTTCTCCCCCAGAGCATTTTTCTGCATACCTATATCAACACGGATTCCTGCGCCCTGTTCTCCGTTATCCTTATGTTCGCCGCTGTGCTGGAAGGAATGAAAAACGGCTTTACACGTTCCACCTGCATCCAGACTGCCGTAGGAGTCATACTGTGCGCGCTTTCCTACTACAACGCCTACGGCGCCGTTCTTGTTACCGTGGTTTTATTTATCAGCTGCTTTATCAGCAAGGTATCCGCCCGGACCATCACCTCCGACGGAACCGCCTCTCCCGTAGACAGCTACCACCTGGAATGGAGGCCTTTGCTGCAGGCGGGCCTGTTTATCACCGCTGTTTTCCTCGTGGGAGCCGGCTGGTGGTTTATCCGCAATGCAATTCTCTATCATGGCGATTTTCTCGGCATGGAGGCCAGAAATCTCTGCGTGGCGGCCACCTGCACTCCTGAATTCCACCCGGCGCTGCGCCAGACTTACCAAAACCAGGGCATCGGCGTCTTCACCATGATATTCGGAACCGACTATTTTACCCTGTTGGTCAGAAGCTTTGTGGCCATGTTCGGTCCCATGAACCTGCCTACTCACTACTACATTTATGAAACCTACTACCGCATTTTCATCCTGGGCCTGATCTCATGTATGCTTCCCATCGGCCACTCGTTTTACCTTACCTGGCAGGAACAGAAACGCCGCTGGTTCTTCAACGGCTGTATGCTCCTCGCCTGCATTATCCCCATATTCCTCTGCATTTACTACTCCTACACCTGGGATTTCCAGCCCCAGGGAAGATATCTCATGCCCATGCTTCCGGCCTTCATGTTTTTCGTAACCCTGGGCATCCGCAAGCTTGCCTTCCTCCTCCAGGAGCTGGCAGACAGGCTTAAGCTGCGCGCCCTTGCCGAAAAACTCCCTGCCATCCTCACCGCCTGCATCATCTTCTTTACCGCAGCCGCCCTCCTCTACTCCGTCCTGCGCGTCGTAGTCCCTCACTACCTCGCAGGCTGACCGTCCGGAACAGGCACGGCCGCCGCCGAGGGCCGGAAGGATGTGCAGCGCGGGCTTTAGTGGCAGCAGGGGCAGGTTTCACAGAGGGCGGAATTATTTCCCCCTACTCTGATTTAATACGCTGAATCAATGGCTCCTTCCCGCAGTATCTGACCGCCCACACAGAAAACACCATCTGAATTACCAGCAGCAGCGCCGCAAACACAAACACCGGCACAAAAGGGAAATGGAATACCAGCTTCCCGAAGGTGCCCAGCTGGTCAAAGATCCTGCACAGCGTCCAGCCGGCCGCCGTTCCCAGTGTCAGGGTAATCAGGATCGTTCCCGCCACATAGAAAAAGCACTCCGCCTTCAGCATGGCGGAAAGCTGCCCGCCGCTCATTCCCACGGACTGCAGGATACCAAACTCCTGCCTGCGCGTCACCACATTGGTAAGCAGTGTATTCACCAGATTCAGGATACCGAACAGTGCAATGAATACAACCAGCCCGTACAGAGGAAGTTTGATCTGTTCCATGCTTTTTACCATCTGATGCCTGATATCACTCAGGAAATTTATTTCCACATGGTCCCAATCCTCCATCATATCAATAACCGCTTCTTCGATCTGCACTTCCTTATCCGGTTCGCCTTCCACCATATAATGCGTATTGAAATTATCCACCGATTCCTTCAGCAAAGGAAGCAGGGCATCCGGCACATAAAAGAAAGGGACGTCTATTCCCACATGGGGTGATTCAACCAGCCCCATAACCTTTAATTCCACCGTCGTTCCCTGATCCGTTTTCACCTGTATCACATCCCCCAGCTGAGGCTGATAGCCGTAAAAACGGTACATCAGCTTCTCCGAATCACCTGCCAGAACCCCATGCTCCTTCACCAGGATATCATAATCTATCGTCCCTTCCAGAAGCATGTCGGAATACTTCTCCATCTGCGCCCTGCTCAGGCCGATATTCCGGAAGGAAAGTGTATCCGGATTCTCCCTGGCGTAATCGTTCATCCTGGGAAAAATAAAATCCGATTTACAGCCGCGGAAAACAGCCACATCCGTTACTCCGTCAATTTGTGACAGTTCCCTAAACATTTCATCATCCAGCGGATTGTCCTGTTCCATTTTTGTATAATATTCCGTAGCGCTATCCGCATCAATCTCCTGTGCCCCATTGTCCCCCTGTTCCAGTTCTATGTGGACGCAGCCCACACCAAAGCCTGCTCTTGCCATGGCATCCGCATCCACGGAATTCAGGTAGGAGGCCGCGCACATCAGCAGAATCCCGGTAAATCCCAGAGAGCAGAGCGTGAGCGCCGCCTTTCTTCTGTTTCTGCCAAAATTGAGAAACGCCAGGCTGACAGGCGTGATCCTTCTTTGTTTTCTTTCCTTATTCCGGACCGCCCCGCCTGTAGATACCTCATTGATTCTGACGGCTTCCACCGGAGATACCGAAGAAGCGATTTTTAACGGGGTACGGATAGAAATCATTACAGCGGTCTCTGTCAGTACGGCAATCACTGCCATGCAGGGTATGGAAATACTCCATTTCCATCCCTCCGGTTCCAGCAGGAATCCCAGAAGGCTTCCCAACAGAATTCCCACCGGAATGGCAATACCTGAAACAAACAGGCCTTCCCTGCGCACCAGCTTTTTTATCTGTCTTCTTGTTGTCCCAATGACCCGGAGCCTGCCGTATTCCTGCGTTTTGGCCACCACGGAAATATAAAACAGGCTGTATATCACCAGCGATGTGGCGACTACAATCAGAAGGCAGCAAAAGGCTATTGCCATCACCTTTTCAATAGGCAGATCCTCTCCCATGGTAAAATATGTGGAACTGTAAAAAACCTGCTGTTCCTTCAGCCCGCAGGCCTCTGCCAGCGCCAGCGTCTTCCCCTTCAGGGTTTCCATATCGTCGCCCTCTGTGCCGCGGAGCCGAATATTCAGCGTATATCGGGGATTTCCATCAGTAACGGCATTCAGATATGCCTCGGACACAATGACCCGGTAAATCCTGGCTTCATTCTCCGTATACATCACGCCGCTCACCGTATAATCCCGTTTCACACCGTCGCCCATATCCATATTCAGCGTCTGTCCGGTCTGTATCGGAAGCCCCAGATGCTCCAGGCATCCGCTTTCCACAATAATTTCATTCTCCGTTTCAGGCCAGCTGCCTTCCAGCTCCCCATAGGTCAGGAGGCTTGCCGTCTCAGCATCCACATATTCAATCGTCAGCACATAATCCCTGATCCGGGGCGTGCCCAGGCTGACTTTGACGCCGGAGCGCTCCACTTCGGGACGGTTCTTCAGTTCCTCAACCTTTTCTGCAGATAAATCCGTGAACACGGTCTGATATCTTCCCTTCAGGTAACGGTTCAACTTCGTGTTCTGGCCCAGTATTTTTAAGGACAGCGTCAGCATAAGGCAGGCACTGAAAGCGATGGTGAGAATTAAAAACAGGTTTCTTTTCTTATCCGACTTCAGGCTGTTTATCGCCAGCCTTTTGATAATGCCAGTATTCAGATTCCGGAACATCACACCACCCCCTGCTGCTTTTCAACGATTCTGCCGTCTTCAATCCGCACTATCCGATGGGAAAGCTGGGCAATTTCGTTGTTATGGGTAATCATGACCACCGTCTGATTGAACTGTTCGCTCGTCATTTTTAAAAGTCCCAGCACATCGGCGCTGGTACGGCTGTCCAGGTTCCCGGTAGGCTCGTCTGCAAGCACGATGGCCGGCTTGGTTATCAGCGCCCTGGCAATCGCCACTCTCTGCTGCTGCCCTCCGGAAAGATTATTTGGCATGCTGTTCAGCTTTTCCCTCAGGGAAAGCATATCCACAATCCTGTCAAACAAAGGCATATCCACCGATTCTCCGTCCAGCTCCACAGGCAGTACAATGTTTTCATATACATTCAGAATCGGAACCAGATTATAGTTCTGGAAAATGAAGCCGATGTTCCTCCTCCGGAAAATTGTGAGCTGCTCGTCATTCATTTCCGCCAGCTCCTTTCCCCGTACTTTCACGTTGCCTGAGGTAGGCGTATCCAGCCCTCCCATCATATGCAGTAGCGTGGACTTTCCGCTGCCGCTGGTGCCCACCACCGCCAGAAATTCCCCCTGCTCCACGGACAGGTTCACTCCGTCCAGCGCTTTCGTAATATTGGGTTCCTGTCCATAATATTTTTTTAAATCCTCTGTCTGTAAAATCGTCATAATTGCTCCCTTCCGCATTGCTTCCCTGCGTCATTTTCTATATACAGATTATAGAAGGGAAATGTTGCGTAAAAGTCACAGAAACCGAAAAGATTTCCTAAGTAAGGACTATTGGATGCGCGGGATGAGGTCAGCGGTTGGGGAGGTAGATGGAAAATGTGGAGCCCTGGTTGGGGGCGGACGTTACTTTTACATAGCCTCCCTGGCGGGTTATAATTTCCCGGGTCAGGTACAGGCCCAAGCCAAGGCCCTGCGTATCGGTGGTGTTTTCTTCTCTGTAGAATCTTTGGAATATAGCGGCGTGATTTGTTTCCGGGATGCCTTTGCCTGTGTCGGTAATTTCCAGGCGTGTGTACATTTCCTGTTTTTCTGCTTTTATATGGATTTTTCCGCCTGAAGGCGTGTATTTTACCGCGTTGTCAAGCAGGTTAAAGATTGCTTCCGCTGTCCATTGGTGGTCGTGGGGCACAATAAGGTGTTCCGGGCATTCCACTTCTACATGTATGTCCTTTGCTTCCGCTGTAAACAGGATGCCGCCCAGGGCAGAGGCCAGCGTTTCGTAGAGGGATTCCTGTTGCTTGCGTATGGCGAGGATTCCTGATTCCAACCGGGAGGTCCTGACAAGCGCCTGCATGAGGAAGTCCAGCTTCTCCACCTGGCTGTTCATGGCCTCCAGGAATTCTTTTTGCTTTTGGGGCGGCATGGTATGGGTCAGGAGGGTGTTCCCCAACATTTTCAGATTGGCCGCCGGGGTTTTTACCTGGTGGGAGATATCGGAAACCAGTTCCTGGAGACGCTGTTTTTCTTCTTCCACACGGCTGCGGCTGTTCTGTACCACCTCATAAAGGCGCAGGATCCTGTTCCCAAGCCTGGATAACAGTGTGTCCTCCTCCAAATCTGTAATATTCCGCAGGAGGTGTCCCATTTGCTGCGATGCAGGGCCGGCTGTGTCTTCATACAGAGTATTCCCGGATGCCATCACCGCATCCATCAGTTCCCCTGTTGCGGTCATAAATTGATCCAGGTGTCTGCGCAGGCCGGTGAGAATCAGGCAGCCCCAGCCAACTGCAATGGAAATTGCCGCCAGGCCCATATACAATACTGCTAAAGAATGGGTGTATATAAAAAAGGCCCCTGTCAGAGCCGTTACCATTAAAAATGCCGCGGCGCTGACAGCTCCTGTATAAAGCCGCCATTGTGCGCCGTCCCTGTATTTTTCTTCCGTCATATGCATTTTCTCCCTGTCTTTCCTGCTTTTTTCTACCTGTCTTTCTGTTGTATTTCTGTTATCTTTCTGTTGTCTTTCTGTCTCTCTTACTTTCTGTCTCTCCGGCTTTTCCCTGCGGCAGTCCGGGCATTCCTTCATCTGCTGCCTTTTAGCAGGCATCCCTGACACGCCGCCGGGGCAGTCCCGTTACAGACGCCGGGGCTGTCCCTGATTTTACAGACGCCGTTCCTGCCGGCCGTTCCACAGATAGCCCATGCCGTATACGGTCTTAATATAGGGGTACTCTCCCTCCAGCTTGCCCCTTACCCGGCTGATTACCGTAGTCAGAGTGTGCTCATCCACATAATTTTCCTGCTCATCCCAGAGCTTCTCCAGCAGCTTCTGCCTGGTGAGCACAATGCCGGGATTACTGGTAAAAATCTCCAGCAGCCTGTATTCCAGCGGCGTGAACTGGATTTCCTTTCCATGATAAACCGTGCGCAGGCTCCGCAAATCGATCCGCAGCTCTCCGTCCTCATAAATGCCGTCCGGCTGCTCCTGCCTGGTTGAACACAGCTGCAGGAGGGTCTTTACCTTTTTTACCAGGACCTTTACAGGAAAGGGCTTGGATACATAATCTGCGGCACCCAGTTCAAAACCCTTCAGCATATCCCGTTCCAGATCATTGGCCGTAAGGAAAAGCACGGCCATTGCAGGGAAGTTTTTTTTAAATTCCCGGCAGAGGGAAAAACCGTCACCATCCGGCAGGTTCACATCCAGAATTGTCATATCATACCGCTCCGTCTCCAGCAGCTTTCTGGCCTGTGCACAACTGAATGCGGATGCTGCAGAGAGCTTTTCCTCCTGCAGATTATAGACAAGCGTGGTATTTAACAGCGTATCATCTTCCACGATTAATATTTTCTTCATAGCCGATCCCATCATGCTTTCCTGTACCGTTTTATTGGCTTTCCGTCTCACCGGCCATGGCCTGCTTCGCCTGTTCTCCCCATTTGAGGATTTCTTTTGCATCGTCACTTGTCAGATATTTCTGGTCCACCATGCACTCCAGGACCGTGCGCTGTCTCTGAGCCGCCAGCTCGGGTTTGTTAGTAAGCGCATAAACGGAGGGCGCATTGGGAATTCCCGCCAGAAGCGTGCTTTCGAAATCATTCATCTGTCCCGGTTCTTTTCCGAAATAACCTTCGGCAGCATCGTAGACGCAGTAATATCCGCTCCCGAAATAAATAGTGTTCAGGTACAGCTCCAATATCTCGTCCTTACTGTAGTTTTTCTCCAGGTCGAAGGCAACGAACAGCTCCGCCACCTTCCGCAGGAATTTCTTTTCCTGGGAAAAATAAAGATTCTTGGCAAGCTGCTGGGTGATGGAGCTTCCGCCCTCCGCCAGCTTTTTTTCCCTGATATTCGTGACAACCGCCCTTCCCGTAGAGAGGAGATCGATTCCCCCATGTCTGTAAAAACGTTTGTCCTCCACTGCCACCACCGCATTTTTGTAGATTTCAGGCAGCTGGGAAATGGTTGTGTAGTGAGGCTTGGAACGAATTTCCTCCACCTTATCGGCAAGCGGCGTCTCCTGAATTACCTGCTGGTATATCTGGTAGCCCTGCCACACAAAATGCCCGCCTACGGCGCAGGCCGCCAACAGCAGAAGAAAAAATAATGACAAAATAAGCTTCTTAATAAATTTCATGAACAAAAACTCCTTCATCTTTCCGGAACCATCCGCAGGAATTTCCCGGTGCAGGGCAAGCTGCGCCTGTAAAACACCGGATAGTTACGAGTATAGCATATTTTTTTATTTTATCACCGGAAAGAGTTCTTAAAATTCTTTAAAGTTTTTTTGTATATTCCCGGATTTCAACGCCCCCATACCAAACATCATGATATTTTCAGCCATTTCCGCGATTTCCTCGGCGCTTGTTACCATGCCCTCCGCCAGCCATTTCTGGAGAAGGCCGATACAGCCAGCGCTGACAAAGGCGTAGAAAAATTCAATCTGCTTCGGCGTGGCCGTTTCAAAGTAACGGGAATAGGTCTCCACACATTTTTCCCGTCCCAGGTTAATGAGGCGCAGCGCAAACTCCTTATCACCGAAATCTCCCAGAGTCACCGTACAAATATCCGCATTTTCCTTCAGGCACTGGAAGATCCCGGTGGTTATTTTTACAGGCGTAAGCCCTTCCGGCTCCATGGACAAAAGAGGCTCCAGCGCTTTCTGAAAATCCTCCATCATTTCCTCTTCCATTTTTTCCAGAAGATCATAAATGTCTGCATAGTGGGTATAGAAGGTTCCTCTGTTAATCTGGGCCGCTTCGCACAGCTCCTTAATGGAGATGCTCTGGATGGGCTTTTTTTTCAGCAAATCCGTAAAAGCCTTACGGATCAGTATTTTGGTTACTCTGGTTCTGTGATCGTTTCCCATATCGCCGCCTCCCTTTCAAGCTGTATCTGCTGCTGTTTATACGCAGCAAGCGTGCATACCTGATGTTATATTATCTGCTTTTATGATACCATATTCCTGCAAAAGGGCAAAGGGGATACCGACTGGAACCTCCGGAAGCGGATTCAGGGCAGCGCTGTTTAAATGAAAACGGGCTGATGCAGGCCGGATGAGCGGGACTGGAGGCATTTAAGACGCAAAAATTTGGCGGGACTGAATTTTTATTATTTCAGTCCCGCCTCTTTTTAAATATTTTTCTGGCTGCCTTTTTTCAGTCCAGGTCGATTTCCCTGTCTCTGTAATAATATTTTCTGTCTTTTTCCCCGATTTCCCTTACCACTTTGCAGGGATTTCCGTAAGCCACAACATTGGCGGGAATATCCTTTGTCACAATACTTCCCGCGCCGATTACCGTATTTTCACCGATGGTGACTCCGGGAAGGATGACTGCCCCGGCTCCAATCCATACGTTATCACCGATGTTGACCTCAAGATTATACTGGGCCTGGCGGGAACGCAGGAGAGGCTCCACCGGGTGGCCCGCTGTGGCAACCGTCACATTCGGGCCGAACATTACATGGCTTCCTATATTGATTCTTGCATCATCCACCAGGGTCAGATTGAAGTTGGCGTATACCTCATCTCCCATGTAGGTATTGCAGCCCCAATTGGCATGGAGAGGCGGCTCCACGTAGCAGTTTTTCCCCACGCCGCCCAGCAGCTTTTCCAGAAGCAGCGCTCTTTTTTCTCCCTCGCAGGGGCGCGTCTGGTTGAAATCATACAGTATTTCCATGTATTTCGCCTGTTCCTGCAATAAGTCCTCCCCTGTGGGATAGTAAAGCCTTCCGCTTCGCATACGTTCTTTAACTTCTTTTAAATCCATAGCTTTTATGTTTATCCGCATAATCCGGCAGACGATTATGCCCTTTCTGTTTATTTTTCCTGCTGGTTGGGTATATGTTCCTGCACCGCCGTCCGGCGATGTGCAGTGGACGGAGCGGGCTTTTCAGCCTCCGGGGCTTTTTTCAGAATAGCAGGCTCTGCCACATATTCTCTTTCTGCCTTTCTGCCGGCTTCCTCCCGAAACTCAGACAGCACAATTACGTAATATCATATTGCGATGAACGCGGCGGTTTGTCAACAAATATATTTGTAAATTGTAAACGTTCGGACAGGTCTGCGCATTTACTGCACGGAGCGTACGAATACACAGCAGAAGCAGGCAACCGTACCGGCCTATTGCGCAGCGCTTATTAATGGCCGGATGCCTGCCTGCGGTATAAAAAAGCTGCCCCGTACCGCATTTCTGCAGTTTTCGGGACAGCTTTCCCTGATTCGGCGGGTCAGAAATATTCCACCTGCATATAGTTAGGAGCCTCCAAAGGAAGCTCCATTCACTTCTTTATTCATCCACGCTGTAATTAGGAGCCTCCAAAGGAAGCTCCATTTACTTCTTTATTCATCCACACTGTAGTTAGGAGCTTCCTTGGTGATATGGATGTCGTGAGGGTGGCTTTCCTTCAGGGATGCGGCGGAAATCTTGATGAATCTGCCGTTTTCCTTCAGTTCCTCGATAGTCTGGGTTCCGCAGTAGCCCATACCGGAACGGAGGCCTCCCATCAGCTGGAATACGGTGTCTTCCACAGTGCCTTTATAGGCTACGCGGCCTTCCACGCCTTCGGGTACGAGTTTCTTGGCATCATTCTGGAAATAACGGTCTTTGCTTCCGTTTTCCATGGCGGCGATGGAGCCCATGCCGCGGTATACTTTATATTTACGTCCCTGATACAGTTCAAAGGTTCCCGGGCTTTCGTCGCAGCCTGCGAAGATACTTCCCATCATGCAGACATTGCCGCCTGCTGCAATGGCCTTTGTCATATCTCCGGAATACTTGATGCCGCCGTCCGCAATAATCGGAATCCCATATTCCTTGGCAACCGCATAGCAGTCCATGATTGCCGTTACCTGAGGTACGCCGATACCTGCAACCACACGGGTGGTACAGATAGAACCGGGCCCGATACCTACCTTAACCGCATCTGCGCCGGCTTCAATCAGATCCCTGGTGCCCTCGCCTGTTGCCACGTTGCCTGCGATAACCTGCAGGTCCGGATATTTTTCCTTAATCATGCGCAGACATCTGAGCACGTTTTCAGAATGTCCGTGGGCGGAATCAAGAACAACCACATCCACCTTTGCATCCACAAGAGCGCCCACACGGTCCAGAACATTGGCGGTAATTCCTACGCCTGCGCCGCAGAGAAGGCGGCCCTGGGCATCCTTTGCTGAAAGGGGATACTTGATGGTTTTCTCAATATCCTTAATGGTAATAAGACCCACCAGGTTAAAATTGTCATCTACAATAGGGAGTTTTTCTTTTCTGGCTTTGGCAAGAATTTTCTTAGCCTCATCCAGGGTGATTCCTTCTTTGGCTGTAATCAGGCCTTCGGAGGTCATGGATTCTTTAATTTTCTTTGAAAAATCGGTTTCGAATTTAAGATCACGGTTGGTAATGATACCAACGAGCCTGCGTCCCTCGGTGATAGGCACGCCGGAAATGCGGAATTTTGCCATCAGGTTGTCCGCATCCTCCAGTGTATGCTCCGGGGAAAGCGAGAACGGGTCGGTGATGACTCCATTTTCTGAACGTTTTACTTTATCAACTTCCTCTGCCTGCGCTTCAATAGACATGTTTTTGTGGATAATACCAATGCCGCCCTGCCTTGCCATGGCAATTGCCATTCTGTGTTCAGTAACGGTATCCATTCCTGCACTCATCATCGGAATGTTCAGTTTGATCTTCTTTGTCAGCCAGGTTGTCAAATCAACCTGATTCGGAATTACCTGGGAATATGCCGGGACAAGCAGCACATCGTCAAAGGTAATGCCGTCACCTATAATCTGACCCATTTCTTCTCCTCCTGTTTTTTCATTTGAATTGGATTTGACGGTTTTATCCGTTCCGCGGTTCCCATTGCGCTTCGGGTAAGGCGGTTCTGCATCCCCTTTATCAGAAAGCACTGCCTGGCCGCAGGGGGCTGCCTGAAAAAAGGGACGCAGAACCGCCTTACCCGAAGCGCAATGGGAACTGCGGAACGGATGAAACCTTAAAAATTGTGAATATAAAACTGCCAGTAAATTACTGACAGTTTTGTGTTTTGAAAAGTGTACCAAACTTGCGGACGATTGTCAATCGGTAAAAACTTTTCTCGGTGCAATTGATTTAATAGCCGCTACCATTTCGGCGTTGGGCTCGAAAATTACCCTCTTTTCTCCATTATATATCATACTGTAGCGGATGTCGGGCTGCTGCTCCACGCCGCTGCTGTAATCCACTACCTTCAGCTGCCTGTTCTTGTAATCATCCAGATGCCAGGACTTGATGGGCGCCAGAATTTCCATTCTTTCCAGGTCAAAGGTCTCCACTTTTTTCCTTCTGGTTCTTGCCATGATCTTGTCCACGGTGAGCTGCTTGTCCACGTACAGATACTCATATTCAAGATTCGCATTCAGGCTGACAAAATAAGCCCCCACTCCGGCCACTACCGCTATAATAAGGAAAACAATCAGTCCCATAAAGCCAAGAAGCCCTGTGATTACGGTGATCCCGATCAGCAGAACCTTCAATGCCGACATTAATCCGTTCGCCTTTTTCTTCACCATGCATTCTACGTAAGTCTCCATTACACATACCACCCTTTATTATTCTGCAATGCCCTTCCGGCATTTTTATCTTCAGGTAATATGATATTACAAAATGCTGTAACATGCAAGCAAGAATCCCTTTTTCCGCCTGGTTTCGCTAAAAATTCACAGGGATTTTAGAAAAATTTTAGAGGTTAGGCAAAACGCTTCATTGACATCATTTGAACAACCGACTATCATATATAAGGAAACAAAAAGCAACAGTTCCGACAGGCCTGCGCATTAACTGCGCTGTCTGTGCAAATACGCGGTGGCAGCTGGCGTCCGGCCCATCACGCAGTATTTTTTACAGCCGGATGCCTATAACAGTTCGCCTGGCTGAGCTGTACGACAAAAGAGCTGCCGCGGCAGCGGAAGTGAGGATGATTATGGCAGAAGGAAATTCCGTTTCAGATGAAATCAAAGCCCAGCGCAAAAAGCTTGCGGGAAAAACACCGAAAGAAAAGCTTCTCTATTTCTGGGAATATTACAGGATACCCGCACTGGTGACTATACTTGTCATCGCTTTTGCCGGGAACCTGATTTACACCATTGCAACAGCTAAAGACAGCGTATTATCCGCTCTGTTCATCAACGGATATTCGGAGATGGATACCGAGGCCTTTATGAACGGCTTTAATGAATATGCGGGAATTGACACCAAGGAATACACCACTTCCCTGGAGATGAATTTCACCATCCAGGAGGAGGCTATGGATCAGTATACCATGGCCAATGTACAGAAGCTTATGGCGCTTGTCGCCGCCAAGGAAATTGATGTCATTATGGCGGATACCAAGACCTTTACCAATTATGCGGATCCGGGATATTTCTCCAATCTGAATGAGGTTCTTCCCAAGGAGCTGGTTGATAAATACCAGGACCGTTTCTTCTATTATGATGTGCCCGATGATGAGCAAGGGGAAATCCCCATCGGCATCCAGCTTGCCGATGCGCCGGGAGTTGTCAGGACACAGGCATATGCCGTTACCAATGACGCGCTGTTCGGAATCGTTGTCAATTCGGAGCATGTTGATAATGCGGTGAAATTCCTGGAATATCTGGATATGGAATAAAATGAAAAAAGGCAGGCTGTCCGATCATCACCCGGGAGGCCTGCTTTTTCTATATTCCGCAAGCATACATTGTATAATCCGTTTCAGCAGGCGGCAGGAAACCGGCTGTGTCCAGAATTCCTGCACGGGGATCCTTCTGCTTTCCGCAAGGAACCCTTCCTGATCGCTGACCCATAATACCGGAAGCTCTCTGCTTCTTTTTCGTATTTCATGGCAGCAGTTCATTCCGGCAGCGCCGTTTACCACCACCGCGGCAAGGGACGGACCGCCTTCCTCCAGCCATTCATTTTCATATACCTTTTCCCACGGACGGAAATAAAGCCGGCAGTCCATTTCCGGCTCACTCATGCATTGCTTATACCACTCAGCTTCCTTATCATAAAATATTACCACTTCCATTTTGCCTTCTCCATTCCAGGCACCATTGGGGAATGGCCCGGATCTCCTCTGCCGAAGCGGGCTTCTTCACAAATGACGCAATATGGAACCGGTAGCCTGTGCAGGCAAAATCCTTATCCTCCGACATCCATACCAACGGAACCTCATCGTTATATTCCCGTATGCTTCTTATCATTTCCATCCCTTCCGCTCCATTCCATGAAACGATTACCGTATCGCAGGCATGTTCCCTGATATCCCTGATAAATGCATCCCTGTCCGTAAAAACTACCAGAACTCCCTGCTCATCCCCCGTCCCATAGGCATCCCTGAGAGCTGCTTCCAGCTCTTCCTTTTCCGTTAAAGGCACACACAGCACAATTCGCAATTCGTACACCTCCTTATCCCGGATTCCGATAAAAACAGCTGTGTCCGGCGCAGCCCATGACATTCCATTTCCGTTGCCGGTCGTCCCGAACCTCGATTTCTGTATAGCTGAGCAGTAACACATTTTATGAAACAAGGGTAACATATACCCCTGTAAAAAACAATTATTGGTGCATAAACGGTTAATAATGTGCGCAATCGGTATTCCCTCCCCTTATTCCGGCATGTTATAATATTACCATAACAATCCTCCCCGTCGTTGCTGAAGGAATCCCGCGTTCGGATACACTATCTGAATTCCGGGAAATTTATCGGGGGACGGTCTGTTATCATCGACAATATTTCAATCAGGAGGCATTGATGAAAATTGCGGTTGTGGACGATTTGAAAGAGGATCGGAATTTACTTCTTGACCTGCTCCGGCAGTTTTTCGACAGGTATGATTTTAAGACTGAATATGACGAATTCTGCTGTGCCGGGGACTTTTTGAAGACATTGAAGCCGGATGCCTATGATCTGGTGTTTCTGGATATTTTTATGGAAGGCATGAACGGAATGGATGCCGCCCGGATACTGTACCGGACAGCCCCTGACTGTATGGTGATTTTTCTCACTACCAGCCCTGACTTTGCTATAAAAGGCTATGAAGTACATGCTTATCAGTACCTGCTGAAGCCGCTGAACAGGACGACCCTGTTTTCAGTCCTTCCCGAATGTGTGCAAAAGGCGGAGCAATCCCACAAACGTCTTTGTGTCCGTATTGACAGGAATGACCTGGAGCTTCCTTTTTCCCAGATTATATATGCCATGACGTCGGGCCGAAATACCATACTTCATCTGACAGGTACAACACTGACGCTTTCCTCCCATGTTTCCTTTTCCCAGACAATGGAGCCTCTCCTTTCGGACAGGCGTTTTTTAAGCTGCAGCCGCGGGCTGATCGTAAATATGGAGCATGTTGACAGGCTGCTGGAGGATGGTTTCCTTATGGACAATGACGAAAAGGTTCCCATCAGCCGCAGAGAATATACACAGGCCCGCAGAAGATATCTTGAATTTTCCTTTCAGGAATTGTAACCGGCCAGCGCGAGGGCGGAACTGCTCAAATCAGGGAGACTTTATTTATGAAAAAATATTTCATGCCTGCTATGGCGGCATTTATTTTCATTCTTCTTTTTTCACTGCATATCCATGCTTCGGAACCGTCTGCTCCTGCTGACGGATACAGCAAACAGATTTCCGAAAATTCAGTAATGCAGGAGGATGAGTCCGAATCTGAGCCGGAAACTGCCGAAACAGTTCCGCCTCCAAAAAATATGGCAATTCTCCAGGAACCCGATACACAACCGCCGGAAACCGAAACTGCCTGCGGCCTGGATGGACTGGATGGCCTGGACGGGAAAATTTTATGCTCCTGTGATTCCGGCGGAAATTATGATTCCTTTGCCGCCTACACCCTGAACTATGGGGAAGATACCTCCGAACTGATTGATACCATTAAGAATTTTACGTTCTATATCGGCTGGACCGAGCCGTTTAATGTGTATAAATCGTTTTCCCTCTATGCAGAGTGGACCGTATATACCGGCACAGCACAGGATGGCGATGGCGGAATGCCGCTTTCACCGGAAAGCCTTGACAGCACCGTACCGGGTACTTATCAGGTAAAGGGAACTTTGATCCTCCCAAAGGGCTGCCAATGGAAAGACGGCTTTATTCCGCCTGTCCCCGTCATTCCCATATCTATCCTGGAAAATGGGGAAAAGAAGCTGCTCACTAGGCTTAACGATGCTGATTTTTCCTATTATCTGCAGCCCGCCCTTTATGAAGTGAATTCCTCTTATTATTCGTATGACCTGGAAAGCCTTCCGGAATATGCGCTGACATTTACCGAAGATTATTCTTCTGCTGTCATGCTGGATACCCATTGGGACTACAGCGCGGTAGATATCAGCCGGCCCGGAACCTATACGGCGCATGTCCAGCTCACCCTTCCGGAAACATATCAACAGGAGTACAGCCTGGATCCCTCCCTGGAGACCTGCAGCAAAACCATTTATGTAAGGGCCCCGGGGACTTTGTGCCTGTATGTCCAATACATTGATAACCGCTTTGCCGGAGACTGGCTTGAGCCGCTGGAAGAGGCCTCCATCATTCCCTATTATCTGACAAGTGAAAAAGAGCTGACGGATACGGAGCTGGAAAATTCCCACTTTATTCCCTGTACGGACAGCAGCCTGTTCGACTTTTTCCCCTCTCATTTCTGTGTGTACCGGGATGCTTTGGATCCATACACTCATTATTACTTTAAGATATACTACAAAGGCCGGGAATCCAATATCCTGCATATCCTTGATGACGGCGAATCTCCTACTGTCACCTATGTGGACGGGAACCGTGACGGCGGAGACAGCGAACAGCAGACAAAGCCGCCTATTACCCAGCCGGCTCCAGATATACCGGACACTCCGCCCGCTCAGGATACCGCCTCCGGTTCCGCCGCTGTTCCTGAGACAGAGCCTTTCTTCATGGCCCCTCAGGATATACAGGAGCCTGCCACAGAACTGCCTGAAGAGACGGAAAGCCCTGAGGGACAGCCAGCGAATGCTTCTATTTCCTCCGGACAACCGTCTTCAGATAAAAATGAACCCTCCGTCTCCCCTCATGATTCCGCCTTCCAACAGGAAACGGAGTCTCCATCGGAAAATAACTCCCGCCAGGAAATCCGGGAAACCGTTACCAGGGATACCACTGTCCTCTCCGCAGCCAGGCTGAAAATCCTGTCCGGATCCTATCCCGACTTCATTCCCTTTGAACATAACGGCATACTTCTGCGGCTCCCTTCCAGCTGGCTGGAAGAACAAATCCCTGAAGATGATTCCCTGTTTTCGGTAACCTTACTCCGGCCTTCGGAGGAAACCTTCCGTATTGTTCTGTCCGTGGACGGGAAAGAGCTGACAGAGCTTCCCGCTTCCCATATCATGCTGCCGATAGAAGACACGGTTTCTTCCTACAGGCTTATGCATGAAACCGGCTGCGTCAGCGAAGGGCTTGCCGCAAAGGACGGATTTCTCTCCTTCACTGTCACCAAAACAGGTGATTACAGACTTGAAAAAGAAGACGTTCCTGTCCGGGAAGAATCAGAGGAACCGTCACGCCGGGCTGTATTTATCCGACTTCTTTTCATCGCTGCCGCAGTCCTGTTCCTGTTAGCCGCGGTCACTTTTATAGTGCGTAAAAAGGGGGGCGGCAGATATGAGTAATTCCGGAAAACTTCTGAAAATAGCTTCTCTGATTATGATTACACTGGCCTGCTTTTTTGTCTGCCTTCACTTCCTTTACTGGTATGATAATAAATATACGGCCAAAGGACTGCAGCCTGTCAGCGGGATGCTCTGTCTTTCCGAAGAGGATCTGGCCGGAAGACAGCTATATTTTCTTACCAGGCAGTGGCAGTTTTATCCTGATGTGCTGCTGACCCCCGAGGATTTTAAAGGAAAAACGCCGGATATTTATATGCGCTACATAACCATCGGCGAATACAATAACTTCAGCATGGATAACCCTGCACGCAGCACCAGAGGCAGCGCTACCTACCGCCTGCTCCTGTCGCTGCCCGGTACGCCCCGTTCCTATACACTGGCGCTTCCTGAAATTTTTTCTTCTTATTCCCTTTATATTGGGGGAGAAAAAATACTCCAGCTTGGGGATCCGGATCCGGATAATTATCTTGCCCGTATCGGAAACCGTACTGTTTCCTTCACTGCATCAGGAGTTACGGAGCTGCTGCTGCAGGTTACCAACTATTCCCATTTTTACAGCGGACTGACCTATCCTCCGTTGTTGGGAGAGCCCTATGCGGTGAGCCGGCTGTTGAATATCCGGCTGCTCATCGCTCTGTCCGCCCTGATCTGCACGGTTTTGTGCGGGCTGCTTTCCCTGTACTTCAGCCTGATGGCAAAGCAGTCCATCACGGTTATTTTCGCGCTGCTGTGCCTGTGTCTGGCAGGGTATACCAGCTATCCCCTGCTTTATACCTATTTCACCATAAGCCTCCAGCCCTGGTATATGCTGGAGCTTCTGTGCATCTACGGCATGTATCTGCTGATTATCATCCTGCAGCGGTATCTGCCGGGGAAAAAGCCCCGCCTTTACTCCGCCATGCTGCTACTGCTTTCCCTGTTCTGCGCTGCGGTCATTCTTTACTGCCTGTTTCCGCCCCATCAGGAAATACTTCATATAATTTTTTCCCGGGTGTCCTTTGCCGTCAAAATCCTGACCGCGCTGTATCTGCTGTGGCATGCGGCCTCCACAGTATATTACGGAGAAACAGATTCCTGGCTGCTTCTGACCTGTACCACCATTTTCGCCGCCTCCCTGCTCTCTGACCTGCTGATGCCCTATTATGAACCAATCCTGGGAAAATGGTTTCCCGAATACGGAGGCCTGATTCTGGTAGGCGCCATAGGCTATACGCTGTGGAAGGATTTCACGCTCTCCTATCAGTTCCGCCTCACCTTTGCGGAAGAAAAGCGCCAGCTCACAAAACAGGTTGCCATACAGAAGGCGCACTATCTGGAGCTGACTGAAAAAATCGAGGAATCCGCCAAGCAGCGTCATGATCAGCGTCACCATCTCCGCACGCTGTATTCTTTTTTAAGTGCGGGCGAAACCCGGAAAGCCATGGACTATCTGGAGACTTATATCCTTACCACCATGGGACAGGAACGCGCCATCCTCTGCTCCAACCTGGTCATTGACGCTATTCTGCAGTACTATAAAAACCTTTGCGACCGCCAGGGAATCGCTTTTGAGACCAAGATGGAGCTTCCTCCGGACCTGCCGGTTTCGGACACCGAGCTTTCCATCCTCTTCGGCAATCTGCTGGAAAATGCCTGGGAGGCCTGCTGCCGGGAAAAAACAAATCAGTACATCACTGTACGTGGAAAATATAAAAAAGGAAAGCTGTATGTGCAACTGGAAAACAGCTGCACCAGCCCTCCTCTGATTAAAAAAGGAAAATTTATTTCTTCAAAAAACGGAAAATACGGTCTTGGAACACAGTCCGTGCGGAATGTTGTCAGCCAGTATGACGGGCTGGTGGAATTCGACCAAACAGATCAGAGCTTCCGTGTATCCGTCATCCTGCCTCTGCCCGCCGGAAACGCACAGTCTACCTGAAACGGCCGCTGCGGCCCTTATCCGCCCCGGCAGGAATCATTGCTGCCAGTCCGGAGACTGGCCAAACAGCAGCTCTCCGGCCGTTTCATTCTCCTCTGCCGCCGGGTACACCTCATAGCGGATGGATATTTTTCCTCTGAACCCATAGCTTAAAAAGCAGTTGGAAACACGGCTCTGGGTAATCTCGCAGTTCTCCTGCCTGATTCCCACAAGAAGAACGAGAAACTGGTTGTTTCCGTAGCGGGTAAAGGAATCTCCCCTGCGCAGTGCAGAGCGGATCGCGCTTTTCAGCTTATCCATATATCTGTCCAGCCTGGCATCCTCCGTCAGCGGCATGCCTTCCCCGTCCACCAGGGTACAGAGCATCAGGAAAGCCGGCTGCCCGCTTCTTTCCGCCATACGGCAGACAATATGGTAGCAGTCCACAAAACCAGGATAGCTGCAGAAGTAAGCGCCGTTTTTCTCTTCATTTTCCTGAAGTCCCTGCTTGATATCGGTGATTACCGAAGCATTGTAATGGATCTTCTCCCGCATCTGCCGGAATCTTTCCAGCATTTCCTCCGAAGGCTCCAGCCCCAGCTCCTCAAAGTAAAAGGCCGCCGCCGTCTCATAGATTTCCATGGCCTCCTTATATCTTCCCAGAGCCATCAGACAGTCTATCTGCATCAGATAATATTCCTCAAAAAAGTAAATTCCGCAGGCCTGAGCGCTAAGTTCCAGAAGTTCTTCGTACTCCTGTCTTTCCCGCAGCAGAGCGGAAGCCTCATTGATGCAGTCCACGTACAGCTTCTGGTACTTGCAGCTTTCGATGGCAACCCACTCCTCGCCGGCCAGCTCCGGAAGGAATTCCCCCCGGTACATTCTGCAGGCTTCCTTAAGCAGCTCCGTTTTCTTGTCAGGATCCGTCTCCTGAAGCGCCTCTTCAGCTGTAAGGCGGAACCTGTCCGTATCCCGTTCCAGCGGAACCGCGCAGTAATTCCAGCGGTATAACCCTTCCTGGAACCAGATACAATCCGTATTCTCAAAGCAGTTCAGCTTCTGGATATATTTACGCAGACGGTAAATATTCACACGCAGCGTGGCTCCTGCATCCTCCAGCTCCTCTCTGCCATACAGCCTTTCAATCAGCTCCGCCCGGGGAATTCCTTCTCTGCCAGCATACAAAAGAATCTGAAACAGCTGCATCATTTTGGATGTTCCGGAATAATTATTAGGCAACGGCTTTTTCCCGTAAACCAGAGAGAAGCCGCCCAGCATATTTACCTGTAAAATTGTCTTATCAACCGATTTTCTGTTCATTTCTCTGTTTTACCCCATTCATTCTCCTGTTTGCTTTTCATTTCTTTTCCGCTGCATTTCCGTAATTCCTCTGCCCGCACACAGCAGGGGCCTGACATTGGCTCCAATATACACGGAGTACTTTTCTGTAATGCAGTCATAGTTACTCCTGATGCGCTCCACCACCTTCCAGGCGTTTTCCAGGCTGGCCCCTATTACCATAAGCAGGTACTGGCAGCTGCTGTACCGGGTGTAGACATCTCCGCTGCGCAGTGAGGCGCAGATTGTCCCCCCCAGCTTTTCCATCAGGTATTCCCGATCCTGCAGTGTAACGAACTGCTTCCTGTCATCCACCAGCGTCAGCAGAACTGTATAGGCACTGATGGGCAGACGCATCAAACCTCTTTCCACAAAACGGTACAGCTGCTTAAAGGTTGCAAAATCCTGGCAATACGCGCCCTGCGGCGACGTCTTTTCTCTCAGTTCCATCCAGATCAACTCCATATCAAGATCAATTCCGGTATCCTCCGTATGGTTCTTTACCGCTGCGGAAATGATTTCCGGTTTTCCATGCTCCTCATCATAACTGCATACCGCTGCCTTCCCCTTCTTCTTTCCCTGGAACAAGGCATAATCTGCATGGTCAAAAGCAGAGGTGTAGTTATCCTTCTGCCTGCAGCCGACAACGCCAATGGTGGCGGAAAGCCGCCCCTCCACTCCCATTTTATCACCCATCAGCTGCATTCGCCGGATTAATTCTTTGCCCTTTTGCATTGCCTCCTGCAGCGTGCATTCCCTTGCCGTAAAAATAATGAACTCGTCTCCGCCGAACCTTCCCACCACATTCTCCGGCGGAAATATCTCCTTCATCAAAGCCGTCAGGCCCTTCAATACTTCGTCTCCGAACAGATGACCGTACCTGTCATTGATCCTTTTAAAACCGTCTACATCCACCACCATTAAATTGCCGCCCTCATTTTTTTTCAGCCGTTCAATAATGATATTTTCAGCAGTTGTTCGATTGTACAGTCCGGTCAGGCCGTCGGCCTCACTCAACATTTTCAGCCGGGAGTTTTCTTCCTGAAGCTCCAGTATTTCCTTTTCCATCAGGCCAATACCCATAAGGTTCCTCCTTCATGCCGAAAAGACATATCCCGGCCATCAAAAACTGGTTAATTTAAAAATATCACAGTAGTTGCAATAAATCAAGTTTTGGTGCGCGAACGGCAATTTTTGTGTCTAAATGGCAAAAACAATATAACGCTTGCACGCTTTTTAAAACATTTTTTCTCTGTTTGTAACGTTTAAAACTTCCGGACCGCCTGGCTTTCCCTTCAAAATACGGGGGAAGATCTGTATGACCGGATAGAACTCAGGTTCCATCCGGTCATATTTTTATCTGATAAAATATTGGTTCATTCTGAAAAAAATGGTTTTTAACCCTGCAGAATTTCCCTTACCATTTCATTTACCAAAGCCGGGTCAGCTTTGCCCTTCATGGCTTTCATCGTCTGCCCTACCAGGAAGCCGGCCGCCTTTTCCCTGCCGTTTCGGAAGTCCGCAGCTGACTGCGGGTTGTCTACAATGACGCTTTCAATTGTGCTGCGCAGCAGGCCTTCGTCATTCACCGTTTTTAATCCGTGACGCAGGGCATAAGCTTCCGGCTCCACGTCCTCTTCAAACATCACGGAAAAAATCTTCTTCGCCACGCTGCCGTTGATTTCCTTCCTTTCCGTCAGCTCTATCAGCTTCGCCAGATTGGCCGGGGAAAAACGGATATCCTCCGGCTCCTCACCTTTTTCCTTAAGCAGCCGCAGTGTTTCCCCCATAATCCAGTTGCTCACCTTTTTGGGCTGTCCGCACAGCTTCGTGGTTTCTTCAAAAAGATCCGCCAGCGGTTTGGATCCTGTGATAATTTCGATATCATAATCAGGCAGCTCATATTCCTGCCTGTAGCGGGTCATTTTTTCCGTCCGGAATTCTGGCAGCTTCCGGCGGACAGCCTCCAGCCAATCCTCCCCGATATATATGGGTGGGAGATCCGGATCCGGAAAATAGCGGTAATCCCGGGCATCCTCTTTGGAACGCATGGCATGGGAAGCTTCCTTGTTGTCATCCCACCGTCTTGTTTCCTGGATTACCTTTTTTCCCTCCTCCAGCAGTTCGATTTGGCGCTGCCGTTCCCCTTCTATTGCGCGGGAAATGGCTTTGAAGGAGTTCAGGTTCTTCATTTCCGTCCGGATCCCCAGCTGCCGTACACCCGCTTCCCTCACGGAAAGGTTGACATCGGCGCGCATACTGCCCTCCTGCAGCTTGCAGTCTGAGGCGCCAAGGTACTGAATAATGAGCCTCAGCTTTTCCAGATAAGCAATCACCTCATCGGCGCTTCGCATATCCGGCTCGGATACGATTTCAATCAGTGGGACGCCGGATCTGTTATAATCCACCAGGGAAATATCCTCCCATTCATCATGTATCAGCTTTCCCGCATCCTCCTCCATGTGGATTTCATGAATTCCTATTTTCTTCCTCCCGGCAGGCGTTTCGATTTCAACGCAGCCGTTTTGGCAGATGGGGAGGTAGAGCTGGGAAATCTGATAGTTCTGCGGATTGTCGGGGTAAAAATAGTTCTTCCGGTCGAATCTGCAGAACCTGGTAATGGAACAGCCGGTAGCAAGGCCCACAGCCATGGCATATTCCACCACCTGCTTATTCAGTACGGGAAGGGAGCCTGGCATTCCGGTACAGACGGGACAGGTATGGGTATTGGGCGCTCCGCCGAAAGCGGTGGAGCAGCCGCAGAAGATTTTGGTCCGGGTTGCCAGCTCTACATGAACCTCAAGGCCGATTACTGTTTCGTATTGCTTTGCCATTTATCCGCGCCTCCTTTCATCAGAATCCGTTCCGCCGGCTTTGCTGCCAGCTGCTGCTGGTTCTGGTACTGCTGGTTCTGGTACTGCTGGTTCTGGTACTGCCGTCTCTTCTGCCCGGCCCGGACAGTCCGGGAAACGGCCTCTGGCCTGCTCATAGGAAAAGGCCGCCTGAATCAGTTTTTTCTCCTGGAAGCAGTCACCAACCAGCTGCAGGCCGATGGGAAGCCCCCGGCTGTCCAGGCCGCAGGGCAGGCAGATTCCGGGAAGTCCCGCCAGATTGGCGGAAATCGTATAGATATCTCCCAGATACATCCGTATCGGATCCGTCAGGCTCTCTCCCAGCCCCGGTGCTGTTGTGGGAGCCACCGGCCCCAGCAGGCAGTCATAACGGGCAAAGGCTTCATCAAAGGCTTTTTTTATCAGCGCTTTGACACGGAGGGCTTTCAGATAATAAGCATCATAATAGCCGGAGCTTAATACAAAGGATCCAAGCATGATACGGCGCTTCACCTCCGGGCCGAAGCCTTCAGAGCGGGTTCTTTTATACATCTGATGCAGTCCTTCGTATTCACTGGCGCGGTATCCGTATTTAATACCGTCAAAACGTTCCAGGTTAGAGCTGGCCTCCGCGGAAGCGATGGTATAATAAGCGGGAATTGCGTATTCCACCAAAGGAAGATCAAATTCCTCCACTTCGGCCCCTTTATCCTTCAAAAGCTCCGCTGCCTCCAGGACGGCCTTCCGTACCTCCGGATGCAGCCCTTCTCCGAAATAATCCCGGGGAATGCCGATTCGCATTCCACTCACGTTGTCCTTCAGCGCGGAGGTAAAATCCGTTTTTTCCCCTGCGGCAGCAAAATCCACGGAGGTGGAATCCTTGCTGTCATGTCCTGCGATCACCTCCAGTATTGCCGCGCAGTCCGCCACATCCCTGCACAGCGGCCCTATCTGATCAAGCGAAGAGCCATAGGCAACCAGTCCGTAACGGGAAACAGCTCCGTAGGTGGGCTTCATTCCCACCACGCCGCAGAAACCGGCCGGCTGGCGGATGGATCCTCCGGTGTCGCTGCCCAGGGCGGCAAAGCATTCTCCCGCCGCTACCGCAGCCGCGGAACCGCCTGAGGAGCCTCCCGGCACATGCCCCGGGTTCCACGGATTCCCGGTCACTCCGAAGGCGGAGGTTTCCGTTGTGGATCCCATGGCGAATTCATCCATGTTGGTTTTTCCCAGGATAATAGCCCCTGCCCGCTCCAGCCTCACCACAGCTTCTGCGCTGTAGGAAGGGACAAAATTGGAAAGGATGCGGGATGCACAGGTTGTTTTAACATCCTTTGTGCAGATGTTATCCTTGACTGCTATCGGCACGCCTGCCAGCGGCCCGGCCAGCTCCCCGGCATCAATTGCTGCCTGCACCTGTTCCGCCCGCTTCAGGGCACGTTCCTTATCCAGGCTGATATAACAATGAAACTTTGCCTCCTTTTCCTCTATCTGCCGGAATGCTTCTTTCACGGCTTCCCGGCAGGTACATTCTTTTTTCTTTATTTTACCGGCCAGCTGTACGGCCGAAAATTCCATAAGACTCATAATTGCCTCTCTTTCCGCAACAGTTCAGCCTTCGGCCAAACGGTTACCTCTTTCCGCCTGACTCAGGGCTTCCTGCATGACGCATGGTTTCGTTTATGAACTAATCCACCGTACGGGGGACCTTAAACATCCCATCTTTGCATCCCGGCGCATTTTTCAGTATCTGTTCCCTGTCGTCGCCGTTTGTTACCACATCCTCCCGGAATACATTGGCGGCGGCAGATATATGGCTCATGGGCTCCACGCCTTCCGTGTCCAGTTCATTCAGTTTATCTATATAATCCAGCATCCGGCCCATGTCGGCCTTGGCCTGTTCCTTCTCTTCCCCTGTAAGCTCCAGCTTTGCCAGAATGCCTACGTAGTCGATGGTGGCGTCGGTTATTACGTTTGCCATGTTGTTCTCCTCCTTTTTTTGTATGGCCTGCGCAGTAAAATGTGCAGGCCTGCCGGACAGTTTCTTATGGTTCCAAGCGGCTCAGAATCCCACGTGGTTTGGGCCGGTTTTATTTCTTTGCTGCCTCACGGTTCCAAACGGCTCAGAATCCCACGTGGTTTGGGTCGATTTTACTTCTTCACTGCCTCACGGTTCCAAGCGGCTCAGAATCCCACGTGATTTGAGCCGATTTTACTTCTTCACTGCCCTAAGGTTCCAAACGGCTCAAATCACGTGGAAACAGTGTGGTTTCGCGGACGTTGTCTTCTCCCACGAGCTTCATGGTGAGCCTTTCCAGGCCGACGCCCAGGCCGCCGTGGGGCGGCATTCCATATTTGAAGGCCATCAGATAGTGCTCCATTCCCTCCTCCGTCATGCCCCGTTTCGCCATTTTTTCAAGCAGCATATGGTAATCATGGATCCGCTGCCCTCCGGTGGTAATCTCCATCCCTTTAAACAGGCAGTCAAAGCTCAGCGTAAAAGCAGGATCCCCGGGATCATCCATCGCGTAAAAGGGACGCTTTTTGCTGGGATAATGGGTGACAAATACGAAATCGCTTCCATACTCCTCTTTAAAATACCTGCCGATAAGCGATTCCTCCTCCGGCTCCAAATCGTACGGGTTGCGGATGGGCCTGCCGTATTTTTCACTCGCAAGCCTTTTTGCTTCGTCAAACCGGACGCAGGGGATTTTCTCAGTGTCCGGGAGTTCGATATCCAAAATGGCCAGCTCCCTGCTGTATTCCTTTTTCAAAAGCCCCATAATGTTCTGCAGGACCCCGGTTTCCATAGCCATAATATCTTCAAAACCGTCAATGTAGCCCATTTCAAAATCCAGGGAGGTGTATTCATTCAAATGACGCTTTGTGTTATGCTTCTCTGCCCGGAACACCGGAGCTGTCTCAAAAACCCTGTCAAATACGCCCACCATCATCTGTTTATAAAACTGAGGGCTCTGGGCGAGCACCGCCGGCCTGTGGAAATAATCCAGGCGGAAAATATTTGCTCCTCCCTCAGCGCCCCTGGCTCCGATCTTAGGAGTGTGGATTTCCGTAAATCCCTGTGTGACAAGGAAATCACGAAAGCCCCTCACAATCCCATCCTGAATACGGAACTTCGCCCGTTCCCGGATATTCCTCAAAGAGACAGGACGCAGATCCAGGCTGGTTTCCAGGGAAATATTCATTTTCCACTTGGAAATGGGAATCGGCATCGCCTGCACAGGCTCCGAAAGGATAACCACCGCCCTCATCCTGATTTCCACACCGCCCGGAGCCTTTTCCGAAGCCGCCAGGACGCCTGAAACCTCCACCGCGCCGCCCTCTCTCAGCTCCTTTAAGGAAAAATCCGCCTTACCCGGTTCATACACACACTGCACCAGCCCTTCCCTTTTCCGAAGGACGACAAAGGCTATCGTCCCCATATCACGTATGGCATGGACAGCCCCATTCACCTTTACCTCCCTTCCCACCATCTCCGGTAAGAGAAGATCTCCGATTTCCAATACCTCTTTCTGCTTCACTCCTGTCAAAAATTCCATAACTTTGGTCTCCTTTTTCTGTGGCTGGTCTGCAAGTTCCACTGCGGGGCGGAACCATTTTAAAGAAACCCGTAACCTTTTATTTCCTGAGTCTCTCTGCCTTCAACTCCCTCCTGGCAGTCGCTAAATATCCATGCAAGCATGGCTACTTGGCTCGTTGCTCGCGGAAATAAAAAAATCCCGGAATGCATACAATCTGCATTCCGGGACGGACTCCAAACGGATCCGCGGTACCACCCGCATTGATAAGACGCCACTTCCAACAAAGTGTTTTACCGCCTTACCCACTCTTACACTTAACGCGTGTTACACGGATTACCCTACGTTTCTCACGAAATTTCAAATAACCGGCTCCCGGGTGTTCCCTTTGTCAGCTTACACAAGCAGCGCTCTCAGTCGGTGACGCCGCATTCCTGTCGCTTCCCCTGACAAGAGTCCCGTTCAATGCCATTACTATAAATTGTTTCACATCATACCACAACCCATCCCCAAAATCAATACTTTCCTTAATCCCTCTTTATATCTCTTTAATCCTCTCCACAGCCTCCACCGTATTCTCATACGACCCAAACGCCGTCAGCCTGAAATACCCTTCCCCGCTCGGCCCGAACCCCGCTCCCGGCGTCCCGACCACATTCGCCCGTTCCAGCAAATAATCAAAAAACTCCCAGCTCCCCATCTGCCCCGGCGTCTTCATCCACACATAAGGAGAATTCACCCCGCCGTACACCTCATACCCGGCGCTCTTCAGCCCCTCCAGAATATAACGCGCATTTTTCATATACCTGTCCACCATGCTGCGGATCTGCGCCTTCCCTTCCTCCGAATAAACAGCCTCCCCGGCCCTCTGCACGATATAAGGCGCGCCGTTGTACTTCGTCCCATGCCTCCTGGCCCAGAGCGAATGCAAAGACACCCCGCCGCACACCATATCCTTAGGCACTACCGTATAAGCCAGGCGCAGGCCGGTAAAGCCCGCATTCTTGGAAAAAGAACGCAGCTCAATGGCGCAGCCCCTCGCCCCCTCACACTCATAAATACTGTGAGGCACATCCTCCTGGGAAATATACGCCTCATAAGCGGCGTCAAAAATAATCACCGCCCCCACCCGGTTCGCATAATCCACCCATACCTGCAGCTGATCCTTCGTCACCGTACAGCCCGTAGGATTATTCGGGAAACACAAATAAATCAAATCCGGCGTCTTTTCCGGCAGCTCAGGGACAAACCCGTTCTCCGCCGTACACGGCATATAAATCACATCGCTCCAGACCTCCGACTCCTTATCATAGCTCCCTGTCCTGCCCGCCATCACATTAGAATCCACATACACAGGATACACCGGATCACACACCGCAATTTTACTGTCCGCCGCAAAAATTTCCTGAATATTGGCAGAATCCGACTTCGCCCCGTCAGAAACAAAAATCTCATCCGGTTCAACCGCGCAGCCCCTTGCCTGAAAATCATTTTCCGCAATGGCCTTCCGCAGAAACTCATACCCCAAATCCGGGGCATACCCATGAAACGTATCCGCATCCGCCATCTCATCCACAGCCCTGTGCAAAGCCTCCACCACTGCGCCCGGCAGCGGCTGCGTCACATCCCCGATCCCTAAGCGGATGATCCTCTTATCCGGATTTGCCGCGGAAAACGCACTCACCTTTTTCCCAATTGTTGAAAAAAGATAACTTCCCGGAAGCTTCAGATAATTTTCATTTATCCTGTACATATCAAAATTTCTCCTCTCAATCCTCCACACAGCCGTCAAACACCGTCTCCGCAGGCCCTGTCATATAAACCCGGTTGTTCTTTTCATCCCACTCGATTTCCAGTTCCCCTCCCAGGACCTTAACCGTCACCCGTCTCTCCGTCAGCCCATTTAACACACAGGCCACAGCCACAGCGCAACAGCCCGTCCCGCAGGCCAGCGTCTCCCCGGAGCCGCGCTCCCAGACACGCATTTCCACCGTATTCCTGTCCAAAACCTTCACGAATTCCGTATTCACCCTTCTGGGGAACCTGGGATGATTTTCAAAAAAAGGCCCTGTCTTTTCAATTTCCAGACCTGCCACATCCTCCATGTACACCACCGCATGAGGATTTCCCATGGAAACACAGGTCATTTCATAGCTCCTGCCCTCCACCTCAATCGCTTCAGCCACCGCCTGCTCACCGTCGCATACAACAGGGATCTCCTCCGCCCTTAGCACAGGCTCCCCCATATCCACACGCACCTGCTTCACCCTGCCATTCTCCGTAAAAAGCCGCAGATACTTCACCTGTCCGAAGCTCTCAACAGTAATTTCCGTCTTATCCGTCAGCCCTTTGTCATACACAAACTTCGCCACGCACCGGATGCCGTTCCCGCACATCTCCGCCCGCGTCCCGTCCGCATTGTACATCTCCATTTCAAAATCCGCCAGACTGGACGGATTCACAAAAATCACGCCGTCTCCTCCGATCCCGAAATGCCGGTCGCTCATCCGCCTGACAAAATCAGGCTTCTTTTCCAACGGGATTTTTTCCGTAAAACCATTAATATACACATAATCATTTCCGCAGCCCTGCATTTTTGTAAAATTTATCTTCATGTATCTTTTCCTTCTTTCCTGAAAAATAACTGCCCTGTCCCTTTGCAGCCACTCCTGTCAATTCCTTGTTACCAGCACCATTTTCGCCATCTCCACCATGTTGGTGCCGCTGTCCATACTGCACTTTTGTATGTACCTGTGCGCTTCCTCTTCCGTCATCCGGTTCCGCTCCATCAGCAAAGCCTTGGCCTCTTTGATAATCGCCTCCTCCTCCTTGCTCCGTTCCCTGGGCGCAAGCCGCTGCCTTCTCCTCCGTCTTTCCCTGGACTGACACATCATATCCACCGTGTTGACCAGCTCCTGCACCTTCAAGGGCATGGAAAGACACACAATATCCTTCACGCTGACCTCGCTTAAATATCCCGGGGAGGCCAGGAGGAGCATATCCATTCCCGGGGGAAGATAATCATATAGCTCCGAATACGCCATATCTATCAGCTTATAGCTACAGATAACAATACCGCCGGATAAAGCATCCGCAGCCCCCAGCGCCTGGGCGCCGGTACTGCAGGCCGCCATCACTGAAAAGCCGCTGCGCACAAGAACATTCTTTATGCTTTTGGCATCCTCTATTTTCGGTAAAACCACAATGATATTTGTCACATGAGTACCTCCATCTGTAAGCAGCTCCCGATACGGCACACGGCCCGTACGGCCATAAAGCAGCGCCCGTTACAGTACATGGCCCGTACGGCCATGAAGCAGCGCCCGTTACGACACATGGCCCGTATGGCCATGAAGCAGCTTCGCTCAGAATCGGTTCAAATACTCATTAATCTCCCAGTCCGTTACCTGCGCACGGTACCTGTTCCACTCTTCCTTTTTGGCCTCAATATATTTGTTCGCCACATGCTCGCCCAATGTTTCCCTGATAAATTCGTCCTTCTCCAGCTCTTCAACCGCCTCTATCAAGGTACCCGGAAGACGCTCTATCCCCATCAGTTTTTTCTCATCCTCTGTCATGGCAAAAATATTGCAGTTCACGCTCTTTGGCGGCTCCGTTTTTTCCCGGATACCTTCCAATCCGGCCCGCAGACATACCGCCAGCGCCAGATAGGGATTGGCCGCCGGATCAGGACTTCTCAGTTCAATCCTGGTTTTCTCGCTTCCCGCCGCCGGAATCCGCAGCAGAGGGCTTCTGTTAGCCGTGCTCCACGCGATGTAAACCGGCGCCTCAAATCCCGGAACCAGCCTTTTATAAGAATTCACAAGCGGATTCGTAATCGCCGTAATTGCCCTGATATGCTTCAGGATTCCTCCGATAAAATAATAGGCTTCCCTGCTCAGTCCGTTTTCATCCCCGGCGTCCTGAAAAATATTCCTTCCGTCCCTGGACAGAGACATATTGATATGCATACCGGAACCGTTCACCTCCGCTTTCGGCTTCGGCATAAAGGTAGCATGCAGCCCATGCCTTTTTGCAATGGTTTTCACCGTAAGCTTAAAGGTCATAATATTATCGGCAGTCGCCAGCGCTTCATCATATTCAAAATCTATTTCATGCTGTGCCGGGGCCGCCTCATGATGGGAGGTTTCCACAACAAACCCCATATCCTCAAGCGTCAGCACCATATCCCTTCTCGCATTTTCCCCCCGATCCACCGGCCCCAGATCAAAATACCCCGCCTGTTCATGGGTAATCGTTGTAGGCATGGCATTTTCATCCATATGGAACAGAAAAAATTCACACTCCGGCCCCACATAAAACGTATATCCCATTTCCTCCGCTTCCTTCAGCGCCGTCTTCAGAATATATCTGGGATCCCCTTCAAAAGGCTTATCTCCCGGACGGTACACATCACAAATCAGCCGCGCTACCTTCCCCTGCTGCGGTCTCCACGGAAAAATCTCAAACGTATCCAAATCCGGATGCAGAAATAAATCCGATTCCTCTATTTTCACAAAACCATCTATCGCCGAACCGTCAAACATACACCGGTTATCCAGCGCCTTTTCCAGCTGGCTGGAGGTAATGGCCATATTTTTCAGACAGCCGAACATATCCGTAAACTGCAAACGGATAAACTCCACATCTTCCTCCTCCACCAGCCTCAGGATATCTTCTTTCGTATACTTCTTTCCCGCTAACTGCATAGCTACCATTCCTTTCCCTGCAAAATAATCCCCTTGCTTATTGATAACACTTCGTAACAGTTCAGCCTTTTGAACCATTGCATATATCCCATCAAACGAAAAAAAGGCGCTCCTACCCCACTGGTAAGAACGCCGTTGCCCTACTTCCATATACTAACAGCAGCTCCCCGGATTTGTCAACATTTTTTTACTCTCCGCAGCCGTGTTTCACCGCTAAGCTAACGCATTCCAGAAGAAAAAATAAATCAGCACACAGCCCCAGGCATTCCCTGTATAATCCCGGACCGCCAGCATCCCATAAATAATAATGAAATCACACAGCCCCACAACAAACGTTTCCGGCGCCAGCCCCAAAACCGTATGTACCACAAGACATATCACCCCGCCGGCCGCCGCCCCCGCATTCAGCCAAACACGCCTGACCGGAAACAGCCGGTTCACCCGCTCCGCAATCACCACATAAGAAAACCCTTCAAAAAAGCCCCAGCTCGCCGCAATAATAACCATTCCAGCCAAACTGACCGGAAACCCCGCTTCCAGCACCTGCTTCGTAAAATTTACCGTCTGAAAAGGCAGATAACTGTGAACTTCATTCCGGAACAACATACTTACAAAAGCCGGCGCACAAGCCAACGCCGACAGCAAAACTGTCACCCCCAGCTTCTCCCATTTCAGCCCAAAGCTGCGAAAACTCTCCCTGCGCACCGCACAAACAATCGTAATCCCCAGCCCAAAAACACCATACTCCGTCAAAGCCCCCAACAACGTCTGCAAAAGAAGCGATCCCCCCGACACCTCACCCGAACCGCCTCCGCTGCTCCCGGACTGGCTCATTCCCCCCATCACCGCCAGATAGGCCGCAATAACCACCCCGCTTGTCAGCAAAATAATACACAAATCCACCCAATTTCTTCTCCTGTCCCCCCGGCCGGACCCACTTTCCCATCCCACCGTCTCTTTTCCTACCTTCTGCTTCCCTGCCATCTGTTCTCCTGCCATCTGCTGTCCCACCTTCTGCTTTCCTGTCCTCTTCCCCATTCCCAACTCCACTCCTCCCGCCGGCCCGAACCATCCCGGCCTGCCGCATTCATTTCTCCATCTTACCAAATCCCCTCCGCTATTACAATTCCACTACCATAATTCCACCAACATAAAATAACAATTCAGCCCCTGGCCGAACAGTTACTGCATCCACTCTTTTATCTGTCCGCCCTGCCCCCTCTTGACTATAGGGCGGCTCCATAGCATATGATAGAAAGAATGAATTGAAACTACGAAGGATCAGAAAAATAACAAAACTCACAAAAAAAAGACAGAAAGGAATCCACACACCATGAACCTCTCCCTCCAGCCAATCACGGCAGCCAACCGCAAAGAAGCCCTTACCCTCAAAACAGCCCCCGGCCAGGAAACCTACGTAGAAAGCGTCGAACAATGCCTGAAGGAAGCCGATGCCAGTTCCTGCTGGCGCCCCGTAGCCATCTACGACGACGGACTCCTCATAGGCTTTGCCATGTACGGCTTCTTCCCCGAATACCTCCCCTCCGGAAGAGTATGGATGGACCGCCTCCTCATAGACCAACGCTACCAACACAAAGGCTACGGCAAAGAAGCCATGCGCCTCCTCATCGACCGTCTCCAAACCGAATACCACTGCCGTCGCATCTACCTCAGCATCATCCCCGGCAACACCCCGGCCGCCTCCCTCTACACCCACTACGGCTTCCGCTTCAACGGCGAAAAAGACATCCACGGCGAACACGTCATGGTCCTGGAATGCATCTGAAATCCATTCCCCCCATCTACACCCCCGCCCAGTTCTTTTTCCCCTCCTACCTGCCCTGTTTTTTCCCCTGCCCTTTTCCCTGCCCTTTTTGCCCTGTTCTTTTTCCCTGTCCTTTTTCCCTGTCCTTTTTCCCCTTCACAACCCACCCGCCCGGCGGAGGAGAATTGTCCTGGCGGTGGGGCTCGGGGAGATTTGTACAGGGGGCGGGGGGTGAGGGGGATTCCCGGATGCTTACGAAGTTTTGGAGCTGTTTCTTAAAGCCTCCGACAGACGCTTTGCCCGCAATACGGCAGCTGTCCGAGGAGCCTGCGACGAGTTCCTGCCGTATCAGGGCCGCCAAAGCGACTGCCGGAGACTTTTAGAAACAGCCCAAAACTGAATAGCACCCGGGAATCCCCCTCACCCCCCGCCCCCTGTGCAAATCTCCCCGAGCCCCCCACCGCCAGGACAATTCTCCTCCGCCGGGCCCCACCACCCCAAGAAAACTTTCAGTAATAAAAATCCCCCCTGCGGAGTAAACTGTATAAACAACATGAATCGGGGATATTGATATGAGTTCCAAGACCAAAATAGTCGTACTGCACTTAAAAGAATTGATATATACCGGCATCTTTGTGGTGCTGGGAATACTTTTCCTGCTTCTTCTCATTATCATGTTCCTGCCCGGGAAAAAGACAACGCCGGAAGCAACCGGCGCCGATGAAGGCCGCTATACCCCTGGGAAATACACAACTTCCCTGATTCTGGGAAATTCCGCAGTAGATGTGGAGGTCGTTGTGGACGATAACAATATCAACTCCATACGGCTTGTGAACCTGGATGAAGCGGTAACGACCATGTACCCACTGATGGAGCCGGCTCTGAATGATCTGGCTGCCCAGATCTGCGAAAAGCAGTCTCTGGACGAAATTACTTATTCCGATGACAATAAGTATACCTCTCAGGTACTGCTCGATGCCATCACCAATGCTCTTTCAAAAGCGGAAAAGAACCCGGGCAGCACGAAAGAAAAAAGTACAAAATCCAAAACCTCTCTGGAACCCATAGAGGAAACAACTCCCGCCGCTCCCGCAGAAAGTACGCCCTCCGCTGAAAATACGGCAGAAACGACGCCGGAAAGCAATCAGGAGAACGCAGCGGAAAATACGGCAGAAAATACGCCGGAGACCTCAGCGGATACTCCGGCGGAAACGGCAGCGGCGGCTGAATAGCCACCGCTGTTTTTCTTATTCTTTTTCATTCCAAAGGCCATCTTACTCCGCCTGCAGCCCTTCAATCTCCTTCAGCCACAGCGTCGCGCAGGCATCCGAGGGCATGCGCAGATCCCCTCTGGGAGATACCGCCACACTTCCCACCTTCGGTCCGTCCGGCAGACAGGAACGCTTGAACTGCTGCTGGAAAAAACGGCGGTAAAAATTCTTCAGCCATTTCAAAATAGTTGCATTATCATATTTTCCCGCAAAGGACATCCTGGCAATCCGGTACACCTTGGAGGGTTCAAAGCCGCAGCGCAGCATATAATACAGGAAAAAATCATGCAGTTCATAAGGCCCTACCAAATCCTCCGTCTTCTGGCTGATTTTGCCGTCCACCGGCGGAAGAAGCTCCGGGCTGACAGGAGTGTCAAGCACATCCAGAAGAATCTCCCTCAGTTCTTCCTGCCCGCAGGTATCCGCATAATATTTTACAAGATGACGCACCAACGTCTTCGGCACGCCCGCATTCACACCGTACATGGACATGTGATCCCCGTTATAGGTTGCCCAGCCCAATGCCAGCTCGGACATGTCGCCCGTTCCAATCACCAGCCCGCCTGTTCTGTTGGCGATATCCATCAGCACCTGGGTTCGCTCTCTTGCCTGGCTGTTTTCAAAGGTTACATCATGCACGTCGCTGTCCTGTCCGATATCACGGAAATGCAGACTGACCGCCTCCCTGATATTCACCTCGGACAGAGTGGTGCCCAGCGTCCTGGCCAGCCTGCAGGCATTATCATAGGTCCTGTCCGTTGTCCCGAAGCAGGGCATGGTAACGGAATGGATATTTTCCCTGGGAAGCCCCAGCATATCAAAGGTGCGTACTGTAACGAGAAGCGCCAGTGTGGAATCCAGTCCGCCGGAAATACCCACGACCGCCGTTTTGCAGCCGATATGCTGATATCTCTTTTTCAGGCCGAAGGACTGGATGGAAAGGATCTCATCGCAGCGGTGGTTTCTTTTCGCCTCATCCGAGGGCACAAAGGGCATGCTGTCATACCTGCGTGTCAGGACGGTATCCGTTTTTTCCATATGCACCGGAAGGTACAGATAGCCTTCCTTATTCCTCAGGAAGGTGTTCATACGCCTGCGTTCATGACGCAGCCTCTGAACATCGATTTCCCCATATATGGATTCATTCTCAAAGCGTCTGGCCCGGGACAGAATCGTGCCATTTTCCGCAATTATGTTATGACCGTTGAAAACAAGATCCTGCGTGGATTCCCCCTCACCCGCACTGGAATACACATAACCGGAAATCAGGCGGGCGCTGGTGCTCTTTATCAAGTCCTCCCGGTAGGCATCCTTTCCTACCGTTTCGTTGGAAGCGGACAGATTCACGATCACGGTCGCTCCGGCCATCGCATGGGAGGTGGAAGGTGTTTCCGCCGCCCACACATCCTCACAGATTTCACAGGCAACCTGCAGCCCGTCCACTGCATCCACACAGAAAAGGATATGCGTGCCAAACGGTATTTCCTCACCGTCAAACATAAAGTTCTCCGCTTCCGCATTTCCTGCCACAAAATACCGCGCTTCATAAAATTCACCATAATTGGGTATGGTTTCCTTCGGGATAAATGCCAGGATTTTCCCGTTCTGGAGAACCGCCGCCACATTGAACAGCTTCCCGCTTTTTTCCAAAGGAAGCCCTACGAAAACAAGCGCGTCCCGCCCTCTGGTATATTCCCTGATTTCCTTTAAGCCTTCCGTCGCCCCCTTAAGCAGCGTTTCCTGGAAAACAAGATCCTGGCAGGTATAGCCGGTGATACAAAGCTCAGGAAAAACGATAATTTTCGCTGCTTCGGCAAAAGCCTCGTCCAGCCCTTTCTTTATCTGCTCCGTATTATAAACCGTATCCGCAACCCTGATTCCGGGAGTCAGGGCTGCGGCCTTTACATAACCATGTTTCAATTTTCACTCCTATTCTGCACGCCAATGCGTACATTCGGCTAAAATATGATACAAATCAGGCCGGCAGAAAGCGCCTTTCTCCCAGCCCGTCCGGCCTGCCGCCAAAGACGGCGGACACAGCTATTTATTCCCGCATTTCTCAAGTAACCCCTTCAGCTCCGGTATGGAAAAATGATAGCCCTTATTACAGAAGTGGCATTTTACTTCAATGGTTTCCCCATCCGCAATCATGTTTCCGATTTCTTCGCGTCCGATGCTGATCAGCGCCTTTTCCACCCGTTCCTTGCTGCAGTTGCAGGCAAACTTAACATCCCTGGTTTCCAGGAACTGAAAATCCATTCCCTCCAGGACAAGCTCCAAAAGCCCCTCCGGTGTAACGCCTTCATCCAAAAGGGAGGTTACCGAACGGATTTTTGACAGATTGCTTTCCAGCTTCTGTATTGTCTCCTCCTCTGCAAACGGCATAAGCTGCACAATAAAGCCGCCCGCCTGCTTCACGGTATTGTCCTTTTCCATCAGCACGCCCAGCCCCACGGAGGAAGGAACCTGTTCAGAGGTGGCAAAATAATAGGTAAGATCCTCCGCGATCTCACCGGTCTGCAGAGCGGTCTGGCCCACATACGGATCCTTCAGCCCCATATCCCGGATGACACGCAGGATCCCGCTTCCTACAGCGCCTCCCACATCCAGCTTTCCCTGGCTGTTGGCAGGAAGTATCACCTGCGGTTCATTGGCATAGCCCTTGACGCCGCCCATGCTGTCCGCAGTAACCGTCATGCCGCCCATGGGGCCGTCGCCGGTTACCTGGAGTGTCAGAAGATCCTCTTTCCCCTTCAGCATGCTGCCCATCATGGCGCCTGCCGTAAGCAGTCTCCCCAGTGCCGCCGTTACCACCGGGCTGGTATTATGGTTCTGCCGGGCTGTTTCCACCGTCTGCCTTGTTGTCGCCGCAAATGCCCTCACCTGGGCATCCGCAGCCGTTGCTCTTACCAGATAATCCTTCATTTTGCTTCTCCTGTCCCACATTTTCCATGTTCCGAGGCGATGCAGAAAACTCTTTCGCTCTTCTCCGTCACCTCCTGCATCGTGTCCGCATCCAGGGCTTCCACAAACACAAGCCCGCTTTCCTCCAGCAGACGCCTTATCTGATCCAGCCTATATCCCCGCTGGTAATGGGTTTCCGTAAATCTGCGGTAAAGACCCTCTTTTTGATCCTCCTCCACAAAAACAGTCAGATCATATTCATTGATCTGATCCTCACTGTCATAGAAGTTTTCCCAGATAAAGCTGCAGTTATCCCGGTTTTCAGCAATCGTGGCATCGCCTATCACCGTTTCATATTTATAAACCGTATTAAAATCAAAGATAAAAAGCCCGCCCGGATCAAGATAATTATTCACCAGCCGGAAGCATTGCGCCAGCTCCTCTTCCTCCAGAAGATAATTGAGGCTGTCACAGAAACAGACAACGGCGCGCACCGTTCCATAAAGCTCAAACTCCCTCATATCCTGTGCAAGATAAAGGATTTCATGGCCGGAGCACGCCCTTTTTTCCATGGCCACATTCAGCATTTCCTCCGACAAATCCACGCCAATCATATCATAGCCTGCATCCGCCAGAAGCTCCGTCATATTTCCGGTACCGCATCCCAAATCCAGCAGGATGCCGTCCTGAATCCCGGCCCGTCTTAATCTGTCCAGCACAAATCCGCCCCACTTATCGTAGGGCGTATTATCCATGAAAATATCATATACATAAGCGAAATCCGAATAAGCCTCCACTTACCGTATCCTCCTGTCCCAGCACTCTGACACGCCCGGCTGCGGCACGTCATAAATTCCCATAGCAAATTTCAAACTGGCTTAGCCCACAATACTTCCCAGCAGGCCATAGCTTACCAGGGATACGATGACGGTTGCAATAATAATGCCCAGCAACTCGGCCAGGACGGCTTTTTTGAAATCTATTTCCAGCAGTGCGGCAATCAGGGAGCCTGTCCAGGCGCCGGTGCCGGGAAGCGGAATCCCTACGAAGAGCACAAGCCCCCAGAATTCATATTTCTTGATGCTGTCGCTCTTCTTCATCGCCCTGTCCTCAAGCTTACCGATCAGCTTTGCAAAAAAGGGCAGTTTTTTCATCCACTGGAAAATCTTCCTGATGAACAGCAAAATGAAAGGGATCGGGATGATATTTCCAATAATGCAGATGGGAATCGCTTTCAGGATCGGCACCCCGAGAGACCAGGCCACAAGAAGGCCTCCTCTCAGCTCCAGAATGGGAATCATGGAAATGATGAAAATAACCACTTCCTTGGACACATACTGTCCCAGAGTTGAGGCAAACCACAATGCTATTGAATCCATACTATAAATTATCCTCCGTTCGTTGACTGCTTATTTGTTAATGTATTATCTGTTTTAAAAAGGTCAGAAGCCTGTCCATCTCCTCATCCGTTCCCACGGTGATGCGCAGGTAATTATCAATCCGCGGCTTGTTGAAATAGCGGACATAGATTCCTTCCTGTTTTAACGCCTGAAAAAGCTCTGCTGCCGGAATGGTTTCATGGGAGGCAAAAATAAAATTGCTCATGGAATCCGGGAAGGTAAAGCCAAGGCCTGCCAGTTCTTTTTTTACCCGTTCCCTTGTATTAATGATCTTTCCCACTGTTTCCTTAAAATACCCATCGTCCCGGATACTTGCCGTTCCCCATGCAATGGAAGGCGCGTTCATGGTATAGGAATTAAAGGAGAACTTCACATCCTTCAGATAACCGATTGCCTTTTTGCTTCCCACGGCGAAGCCAATACGGATTCCCGCCATGGCCCTGGATTTGGAAAAGGTCTGGACTACCAGCAGGTTATCGTACTTATCCACAAGGGACATGGCGCTGACGCCGCCGAAATCCACATAGGCCTCATCAATAATCACCATGGAATCCGGGTTGCCGGCCACAATCTCCTCAATGGTATCAAGGCTTTCAAATAAACCGGTGGGCGCATTGGGATTGGGGATGACGATTCCGCCGTTTTCCGTAAGATAATCTTCCTTTACCAGCCGGAAATCATTGTCCAGCTCAGGACAACGATAAGGTATATGAAAAAGCTCCGCCCAGACATCATAAAAGGAATAAGTAATATCAGGAAAAAGCACCGGCTTTTCCGAATTAAAAAAGGTAAGAAAGCTCATTGCCAGCACATCATCCGAGCCAACTCCCACAAAAACCTGATCCGCATCCACGCCGTAGTAGTCTGCCAGCGCATTCACCAGAAGGGATGCCTCCGGATCGGGATACAGACGCAGAAGCTCCGTTTCAAACGCCGCCGCATATTCCTTCACAAGCGGTGACGGCGGATACGGACACTCATTGGTATTCAGCTTGATAATCCCTTTTTGCTTCGGCTGTTCTCCGGGAATATAGGGAACCACCCGACGTACTTGTTCTTCCCAGCCCATCTTTTGCTACCTCTTTTCCTGTGTCCCCGGCCTTCCGTCCGGCGGACGCATATTCAATCTCCGCCCGTTTTATGGAAGGCGGTCCGGTTTTAACTTTTCTATTATAGTATGAAAATGTTTCAATAGCAATAATTACCTGTTAAGTGTTGATTTTCGCATGGTAATCCGCCATGAAAGCCCGGTTCCCACGTTGTAGGCCCTGGCAAAGTTACCCTGATTGATGGCCACCGCCATAAAATCCAGGCTGTTCACATAGACCAGCGCCTCACCAATGAAGGCATCTGCAAAGGAGTGGGCGTAAATCAGGGAGGTACGGTAAACAGTATGTCCTCTTTTTTCTATAATAACTTCAATACGTTCCCCGTAGGAGACTCCCATCTTAAGGAACAGCTCCCTGGGAATGTTGGTCCAGAGGCTGCCGAAGCGCACGTCCAGGACATCGATGGTTCCTGAAACTTCATTTTCCTCCAGCTTCGCAGGGACGAAAGGGATTTCCACCACGCTCTCCACCGGCACCTCCGGGCCCACGCCCTCGAAACCAATGATACCGGAAGCCAGCCTGGCGCCGGTATAGGCATAGATATCCCTGCCGTGGAAGGTATAGCTTTCCCCTGAGCCGGGAAGGCGGTTCACCGATTCGTCTATCACTCTGGCTGCCCGGATGCCGCACAGCTTTTTGATATGGGTGAGCGTTCCGTTATCCGGAGTTACCACATATTGTCCGCCCTCTGTCTGTGCCACAATGCTGCGGCGGGTGGAGCCAACGCCCGGATCCACAACAGATACGAATACCGCGCCTTCCGGCCAGTAGCTTACTGTCTGAATCAGCCTGTAGGAGGCCTCCCAAATATCATATTGGGGAATTTCATGGGTCAAATCGGAAATTTTCAAATCACCGCACACACAATAGGCAACGCCGTACATGGCGCTGACGGCGCCGTCCGCCCGCCCGAAATCGGATTGAAATATAAGTGGATTCATACTGTTTTCCCTCTCCTTTCAATTGCATCTTTTCTTGATGGTAACAGATTATTCCGGCCGTGTCCATTCTAACTTACGTAACGGTACGGCCCGGTAATAGCCATGGGAAAAATTGCCCAGCGCGTCCCTGACAAGCACCTTGATTTCTCCCGGCTCCTGAATTACCTTCCTTCCGGATATCTGAAAGGTTCTTCCATTGTCAAAGGAAAAAGCCTTGGCATCCAGCCCGCAGCCCTGATCCACGGCGTGAACCGTCAGCACAGCGCTTCCGCTCCGCCAGTGTTCGGGCGTCAGCGAAAAACTGATTTCCGGCGGATCCCTGTCTATATTTTTTACCGGAACCGTCAGCCTGGTGATGTTGCCTGCCGCATCCCTTACCGCCGCCTGATAATCGCCGTTTTCCTCCACCTCATGCATGGAATCCGCAGTCCAGGTTCTTCCTCCGTCATAGGAATAAGGCCTTCCGGCCAGGCCGGAGCCATCGTCCGATGCCGACAGTATGATCACGGCCTTGTCCTTCACAAAACCCTCCGGGCGTACCACAGCCTCCGCAGCCGGCGCCGTCCGATCTATTTTATCCACACGGAAGCTGCCTGAGGATATGTTCCCCAGACGATCCCTCACCATTACTTCATACGTGCCGTTCCCGGCAACCTCAAGAAAGGAATCCGATGTCCAGGTCTTTCCGCCGTCGTAGGAATAGGCCGTATCGGCAAGACCGCAGCCAGGAATCCTCTCTGTCTGATTTGTTCCCGCATTCTCTGTCATCCCTTTTGCCGCGGCAGTTATGCCTGTGATGCATACGAGCAGAAAAAAGCAGGCGGCCAAAAGCTGCTTTCTGAATTTCCACTTAAAATTATTATCCGGCTTTAATTTGCCATTGATTTTTTTCATAGCTACCTCCTGAATGTGACTGTCAACATGTACAGTCCCGACCGCAGATATCCCTGCGGCAGGACAAAAAAGACCCGTCCGCCAAATCAGGCAGACAGGTCACTAAGCTTCGTTTACATTCAGTTGGTAATTGGTGATATCCAGTGTATCACTCCTGCTTAAGGCTGTCAAGCGCCATCTGTCTGGCCGCAATTACCCTGTCGCACCAGGCGTCAAATTCCGGATCCTCTCTCTGCAGCTCGGGGTGCTTTAAAACATTCTGCACGGTTTCCCGGAGGCCCTGTTCCATGCTCTTTTCCGGTGCAAAACCGGGGACAAGCCTTTTGAGCTTTGAGATATCAAAGACCACCGTATTTGCCTTATCTCCCAAAAGGGAGCCGTTAAAATCGTATCTGCCGCCGTCCGCAGCCACAAGGAATTCAGTGGAAATATGGACCGCATTCAGTTTCACTCCCAAAGCATCTGCGATCACCTGATAAATCTGGTTCCAGGTCATGCTTTCCGGGGACATGATCTGAACCGCCTGTCCCAGGGCATGGGGATTGCCCAGAAGCCCGGTAAAGCCCGGGGCAAAATCACTGTTGTGGGTCATTGTCCACAGGGAGGTTCCGTCGCCGTGGATAATCACCGGCTTCCCCTCCAGCATCCGTTTCAGCACCTGCCAGCTGCCGCCGGCCCCGTGAAGCCCCAGCGGCACGGAACGCTCATCAAAGGTATGGCTCGGCCTTACAATCGTAACCGGGAAGCCCTCCTCTCTGTAAAGCTTCATCAGGTAATCCTCTCCTTCGATTTTATCTCTGGAATACTGCCAGTAAGGATTGGCAAGCGGCGTGCTTTCCGTAATCAGATAATCTGCCAGCGGCTTCTGGTAGGCCGAAGCGGAGCTGATATAGACAAACTGCTTTGTTTTTCCGCGAAGAAGCCTGTAGTCCCGCTCCAGATGTTCCTTCCGAAAAGCAATGAAATCCGCTGCCGCATCAAATTCAAGCCCCTCCAGCAGCTTGGCCGCCTTTTCTTCGTCATTGATATCCACCAGAATTTCCTTCGGCCGGTTCCACTCTCCCGTGCCTGGCAGCTGCGCCGCCAGCCCTGCGTTTCTGTTTCCTCTGTTAATCAGGTACAGTTCATGGCCCTGCTCCAGAAGCCTTCTGGAAATCGCCATACTGATAGTGCCTGTTCCCCCAATAAATAATATTTTCATAGTCCCTCCTGTCCGTCCGCTCAGCGGAAATCAAATCAATGCTGCCTAAGCCTGAATTGTACGGCCATATTCCATTCACCTTCCGCCAAAACAAACCTGTGCTTCTTTCTACAAGCCTATTATAAACGGCTGAAAAATACATGTAAATTCTTTTTTGCCGTTTGTCCGCTTCCACATTCTTCTTACCGGTGTCTTTCTGCAAGGCAGCTTTTATCCGGGCCGCCCTCTCATTCCCCAGCCCTTTGGCTGCTTCGGCCCTCAGCTTCTCTGCCGCCCCGTTCCGCAGGACCGGGACACCATTCCTTCCGGAACCTGGCCGGCGTGCTGTGCTCCCTTTCCCTGAAAAGGCTGATAAAATGCGAGGTCTGGTTCATGCCGCAGGCATAGGAAATCTCATTAACAGACAAATCGGAGTATTTCAGAAGCTCCTTTGCATAGGATATGCGCAGCTCAATCTGATATTCATGCGGTGAGATTCCCACATAGCGCCCGAATTCCTTGATGAGATAAAACCGATCCACATGCAGCATATCCGCAAGCTCCTGAAGGGGCACTTTTTCCCGGAAATGTTGCTCCAGGTACTTTTCCGCAGCCCTGACAAATTCGGGTATCAGAATCGCCTGCCTGCTCTCCGCCGTATTCTGTGCAATCAGTTCGGTTAAAAGAGTGCCAATCAGGCCGGAGGTCCGGACCTCTGTGGTCAGCTCTCTTTTTTGATTGATGGCTATAATCTTCCGGAGGGTCTGTTCCGTCAGTTCTTTTTCCCGGATATCCAGTATCCGGAAACCGTTTTTAACAAATTCCTCATAGTATCCCAGGGCATTCATTCCATTCAGGTGCAGCCACAGGAACTCCCAGTTCTTTCCCTTAACCGTATGGTACTCATGATGCTTCATGCAATGGATGAAAAATAAGCTGCCTTCCAAAAGCGCATACTCCCGTCCCTCATACTGCAGCCTGCCTTCTCCCGACAGGGTGCAGACAACCAGAAAAGAATTCAGATTGGCACGTTCCGTAAAATAAGGCCAGATCGTTTTGAAATAGCCTGCCTCCTGCATGTAAAAAAAGAGGCCTCTGGCGGTTCTGCTGGGTGTGGCAAACAGCCTGATGGAATCCTCCGACCAGGTATAGGAGGCCCGCTCCAGGTAATTTTCCTCTGTCTCCATATTCGCTCCCGTCTGTGCGCCTTGGCGCACTTGTGTATCAGGCAGGTCGAGAGTTTTTCTCGGCCTTGCTCCCGCCTGTGCGCCTTGGCGCACCTGTGTATCAGGCAGGTCGAGAGTTTTTTCTCGACCTTGCTCCCGTCTGGGTGTCAGTATATGTTGCTTCAATCACCAATTTTCTGATATTTCCAACCAACATTCTTGGATGCAACTTTTATTTTACCAGCTTATAATCAATTTATAAAGAGCAAATATATGATGGTTTTGCTATCTTTTTAAAGCTTTTCCATCACCGGTACCAGAAGAGGCAGGCAGCCGCCAAAAAACTATTATTTTTATAAAAGGAAGGGATTTCTTATGGAAAAATGGAACACACCGAAAAAGCCGCGCATCGGCATTTATACCATGGGACTGAAGGCTTACTGGAACCAGTTTCCGGGACTGCGGGAACGGCTTCTGCATTATGGACAGTTCATTGCTGAAAAAATAGCTGAAATGGACGCAGAGGTCTTTTTTTACGGGCTTGCAGACTGCGAAGAGGCAGGGGAAAGCTGCGGGGAATTTTTCAATACCAAAAATGTGGATCTGATTTTTGCCCATGCGGGCACTTATGTCAACAGCTCCTCCGTCCTCCCCATTCATCAAATATGCAAGGCGCCCGTGATTATACTGAATCTGCAGCCCACGGCCCGGATCTCGTATGACAGGACGACCACGGGGGAATGGCTTGCCCACTGCGGCGCCTGCCCGGTTCCTGAGCTGTCCAACGCTTTTCACCGCAGCGGTATTTCCTGCCATATCATAAACGGTCTTCTTGGACTGGATCATACTCCTGACATTTCCCTCACCGATGAGAACACGGCAGCCCGCCCGGAAGCGGTCAGGGCCTGGAAGGAAATCGGCGAATGGGTAAAAGCCGCTTCCGTTAAAAGAGAGCTGTCCGGCTGCCGGTTTGGTTTTCTGGGGAATACTTACAATGGCATGCTGGATATGTACAGTGATTTTACCATGGTACAGGCGCAGACCGGCGCCCATATTGAAATTCTGGAAATGTGCGATCTGGATCGGATGCTCCGGCAGGTAACGGAGGACGAGGTAGAAGAAAAGAAAGCGGAAATCCGGGAATTTTTCCTCATCAGTGACGATAAGGCCGCCGATCCGCTGGCGCAGAGGCCGACAGAGGAGCAGCTGGACTGGTCCGCAAGGGTGGCGGCCGCCCAGGAACAGCTGGTAAGGGAATACCGTCTGGATGCGCTTACCTATTATTATCACGGTGCACCCGGAGGCGCGTATGAAAAGCTGCAGAGCGGTTTTATCGTGGGGCATTCCCTCCTGACGGCCCGCGGCATTCCCTGCGCCGGAGAAGGCGACCTGAAAACCTGTCTCGCCATGAAAATCTGCGATATCCTGAACACGGGCGGCAGCTTCTGTGAAATCGTTACGGTGGATTATGAGGACGGCACCATTTTACTGGGACACGATGGCCCTTTCCATCTGGCAATCGCCAAAGGGAAGCCGCTGCTGCGCGGTATGGGGCTTTACCACGGGAAGCAGGGAACCGGCGTGTCCGTGGAAGCCAAGGTTCGTACCGGCCCCATCACCAATCTTGCCTGCACGCAGACCGTGGATGGAAAGCTGAAATTTATCATCACCGAAGCTTTATCCACAGACGGCCCGATTATGACGATAGGAAATACACAGACGCCTGTGAAATTTAAAAAGGATCCTGATTCCTACATGGATGAATGGTTTGCCGAAGCGCCCACGCACCATTTTGCAATGAGCGTCGGGCATAATGCGGCGTTGTTTGAAAAGGTGTGCGTGATATTGGGGATTCCCTGCGTTATATTGGACAGATAATGCTGCATTTTATGACTTCAGATTTTTGCTGTCATGATTCGAAACAGACTGTAGGTGGGAAGGGAAATTAACTCCGGCAGTTACTTTTTCGGGCGGCATGGAATACCATAATTTTCCATATTAAAGCAGGCAGGCGGGGAAAAACACTCTGCCTGCCTTTATTTTCCTGCATTTCCATATGACTTTGAAAGTCCGCTGCAGAAATTCAGGGAATATTTCTATTGTATAATAAATCCTTTTATTATAAACTAAGGAAAAGATACCTGAATATGGCATACCTGCATTCCATAAACTGACGAAAGGAGCATGTATGGAATCCAATCGTCTTATTTCCCGTTTTCGTAATTCAATTGCCTCCCAGTCTATCCGGCGTGGGCTGACCCTGGCTATCCCTTTTCTTATCATGGGATCTTTTTCCCTGCTTTTCACGAATTTCCCCAATGACTGTTACCAGATATTTATTAAGAAATGCCTGGATGGTTCGGTCATTGCGCTGCTTGATACTTTATATGAAATCAGCCTGGGCTCGCTGGCTCTTATCCTGTGCGTTACCATCAGCCTTTCCTATGGGCTTCTTGCCGAAAGGGACACATTCCTGCTTTACCCTGTTGTTTCTGTGTGTTCCTATCTGGCATTCTGCGGCGGGCTTGAGGCGCATGAGGATTATATATTCAATGCGGAATGGGTGTTTACGGCCATGTGCATCACACTGCTTTCCTGCATCCTTTTCCGCCGGGCGCTGAAGCTGAGCAGCCGCTTTGACAGGCTGCATACAACGGGCGCAGAATATTTATTCAATCTGTCCATCCAGAGCCTCCTCCCGGTTATCCTGAACCTTGTTTTTTTTGCTGTCGCAGGGTACTGGCTGCGCACTATCTGGGGGAGCAGCAACATCACTAATTTCGGTTCTTATCTTTTCCTCAAAATATTTGACAACTCCAGCGATAATTTACTGGGAATCCTGCTTTATGTGATCATTACACATACTCTCTGGTTTTTCGGCATCCATGGGACGAACACGCTGGAGGCTGTTTCCAGGCGGCTGTTTGAACCTAATGTAACTGCCAATCAGGCACTGTTGCTGGCCGGAAGCGCACCCACGGAGATTTTTTCCAAAACCTTTCTGGATACCTTCGTGTTCCTGGGAGGCTGCGGCTGCGCCCTGAGCTTCGTTATTGCGCTATGCCTTGTCTCACGTAAAAGCCATAACCGGAAAATCGCATATGTTGCGCTGCCCTCCGCTGTTTTCAATATCAGTGAAATCGCCGTGTTCGGTTTCCCGATTATTTTCAATTTCACTATGGCAGCCCCTTTTATCCTGACGCCCGTTGTCCTGACCCTTGTCAGCTTTCTTGCAACTGCCTCCGGACTTGTACCTGTTGTAAGCCAGTCTGTAGACTGGACGGTTCCGTTTCTTTTTAGCGGCTACAAGGCGACTGGTTCCATTGCCGGAAGCTTTCTGCAGCTTGTCAATCTGCTGATTGGGATTTTGATTTATATCCCGTTTATCAGGCGGAGCGAGAAAAAGGAAACCGCTGAATTCCAGAGGATTGTGCTGCGTATGGAACAGGATATGGCTGATGGGGAAAAAAGCGGCGTCCTTCCCGTATTTCTCAGCCCCAAATATCCTTATAACTATTATGCCAAAACGCTTTCCCTTGATCTGAAAAACGCGATAAGACGCGGCCAGGTGGAGTATTTCTATCAGCCGCAGATCAATGCGGACGGAAAGCTGCACGGAATTGAAGCTTTGCTTCGCTGGAAACATCCGGTCACCGGATACATCGCCCCTCCCGTGGTATGCATGCTGGCTTATGAAGGCGGCTTTTTAAATGAACTGAGCAGCTATCTTCTGCACCTGGCCTGCCGGGACGCCCGCGCCCTGGAACCCTTTTTAAAAAATGACCTGTTCCTGTCCGTCAACATTTCTGCAAAGCAGATGGAAGAAAACGGCTTTTTTTCTGAAGCCTGTGATGTATTCAAAAGCTATCATCTGGAGCGGGTACACCTTGTTCTGGAGATTACGGAACGCTCCGCCATGGTGATTTCCGATTCCCTGATGGCGGAAATGAACAGCCTGCAAAGCAAAGGCGTGAACTTCAGCCTGGACGATTTCGGCATGGGGCACAATTCCATCCTGTATCTGCAGGAAGGCATTTTTAATGAAGTCAAGCTGGATGGCAAGCTGGTGTCCCAGCTTCCGGGCAATGAGCGTTCCGGTGAAATTATTTCAGGCATTATACGGATGACCGAGAGCCTTAACCTGCGCGTCCTGGCAGAATATGTTGAGACAAAGGAGCAGCGCGATATGCTGGCGAAGCTGGGCTGCAGCCTTTATCAGGGCTATTACTACAGCAAGCCGCTGCCTGTCGGGGATTTGATGAGGTATGTGGGCGGGAAAACGGATTAGGCGCCTTTTTAAATAAGTTCCATCGCATACAGCCTGGCCGTCCTGCTTCCCCAGGATGCTTTGGAATGAATTTCAGACGCTTCAAGGTCCTGTTCAACGGAATACGACGCATCTGCTGGTAATTTCCCGTCTCTTCCCAGACCTTTTCCCAGCGTCCGTCCCCCTCCTCCGCCCAGATTTCATAGGCGCGAAGTATTGTGCCCGGCACACGGGCCGGACTGTCGTCCAGAAAAATATTACATTTCATTGTTCAATTTCATATATCCAAGCTTTTGCACTAAAATCTTCCTCAACCCTTCCATACTCCGCGATCACCCTGCCTCCCTTCAGGAACTCCAGGTCTGCAGCCTCTGAGTTTTCAAAACGGTGCAGAACTGCCAGGCAACGGCTGCCAAGCTGTCTGATAACCAATTGCGAACCCGTTGGATGATTATACTGTGTAGTACTGTATTCACATCTTACCGTGACGCCACTGCGGATAATTTCCGAAGCCATCCCATAAAAATCCATTCCCTGCTCTACGAGCTTCCACTGTGCCTCTGATAAGTCGTAAATGTCACCGCTCAGGCACATCCTTCCCAGGAAAGTACTGGCAATAGAATAAAAAATTCTGTTGTCACTGTCCCCTGCATGCAAAACCGCCCATATCTGGCTCTGTTCCGGACGTATCACTCTATGCATATTGGCAGCGATAAGAGGAATCGCCAACGTTTCATGCGCATCGGAAAAGCTTGCCTGGGATACCAGTTCCATCATGGACGGCTCTAACCTGTGGCCTCCGCTGGAACAGTTTTCTATAACTATTTCCGGTATCTCTGCTTTTATTTTCCTGAAGAATTCTTGTGTTGCCTGTACTTTTTTCCGAAGATTTTCTCCCAGGCTCTCCGGCCCGTCACATCCCATGCCAATCGTATCATTATAGTCCACCTTCAGATAACCAAACCCGCATTCCTTTAACAGCTTAATCACTTTACCGCCAAGATAATTGATCACCCATTCATCTTCCATATCCCAGAAGCGGCGTTCCCCTACGGTTAACGGTACTCCATCCTTTAAAAGCAGATGCTCCTTATCCCCATAATGCTCCGAATTGGCGCCTACGGACTCCATTTCAAACCATACCCCCGGAATCATCCCGCAGGAACGTATGTAATCCGCAATCTTTTTCAGCCCTCCGGGAAATTTATCCTCATTGACACTCCAGTCACCCATACTGTTCCACCAGCCCTGGCCTTTTCCATACCAGCCCGCATCAATGACAAGATATTGGATTCCTTTCCCTTTCAGCTTATCACATATCTTTTTTATATTATCGTAACTCGGATTTCCCCATGTGGTACAATACTCGTTAAAAGCAATCCCCATTTTTTTATCGACATCCGATATTGCAGGCTTCTGCGCCTTAACAAGCTTATCGCATACTTCATATAATGTCTTTCCCCCGGCAATTACGGCTTTGGGAGTCACAAACTTTTCTCCGGGGCTTAATTTTTTCATCCAGTGGCCAAAATCCCTGTCCGCAATCCCACCTGCTATGGTAAGCGTATCATCATCTTTACATAATATTTCGATTTGCCAGGAGGAAGGGCAATATAACTGAATGCCTAAAAATTCCTGTTTTTTGCTGTCTTCCACAACCAGAAAAGGAAAATATTTACGCACCGGCATGGAACCAACATTTCCGAATTTTTCCACTCTCATCCCACAACGGTTCCATGATGGTTCCAAATGCAGTTCTTCTATGGATTCCGTCCTCAGTTTTCCTTCCGCACTCCAAAAAGACTGCAGCCTGTGTATCCTGTCTGCGTTGATCCCCCTGATCGCAAATGATGACAGCATTTCCAAAGTAACGGCTTCAGCGCTGTCATTTATAAATTCCGTACTTACTTCCACAGCCTGACCCGCCGCTTTTTTATGAAGCACAATGCGATGCTGCCTGTCATCGTCGTACACAGCATCCGGGCCCATATCTTCCACTTTGCGGAAGGCCGCCGCCGACTGGCTCCCGCACATGGTCAATCCATTGGAAAAGCCTGCGCCATATGCATCCCCCATTAATTTTACTTCCGTATAATATTCCATCCCCATTCACTCCTTCTTTTTTTCTATGCTTCCATTATAAATAATCTGCGCAGATTTCTTTATAGAAAAAGACGACAGCTTCAGCACGCAGATGTCGTCTTAACACATATTTGTCCCCAACGTTTCCCCACGCTATCCACAAAGTTATCCACATTATCCACCGCCATATCAAGATATCGTATGGCAAAAAGGCTGTTATCTATATCTAGTGGCTGGTTTTTGTGGATAACTGAAGAAATTATACATGATTACATAATGATATTTCTTCCGATTAATAAACAGGAAAATAAGCGACAGCACAAATGCGGAAATCTCCGCCGTCACTTCTGCCCACCAGATACCTTCCAGTCCCAAAAGAAGCGGCAGGAGCAGCACGGCTGCAAGTTTAAAAACAAATGTCCGCAGGAAAGAGATCACCGCTGATACACCGCCGTTATTAAGAGCGGTAAAAAAGGCTGATGCAAAAATATTGAATCCCATAATCAGGAAGGAAACACCTGCTATCCTAATCGCATGGACCGTCATTTCAAACAGCGTTGCATCATACCCTACAAAAAGCCTGGAAAGCGGTACTGCAAAAAGCTGGGCAGCCACCACCATACCGCCTCCAATTGTTCCCATCAAAACAACACTTTTTTGAAACAGGTTTTTCAATTCCCCATGTTTTTCCGCTCCATAATGATAGCTTATAATCGGAGCGCTCCCCATGGAATATCCAAGGAAAATTGCGGCAAAAACAAACTGAACATACATAAGAACCCCGTAGGAAGCAACGCCGTTCTCTCCAGCATATTGGAGTAATTGAAGATTATATAGGATTCCCACCACAGAGGAGGTAACGCTGGATACCATCTCCGAGGCTCCATTTGCACACGCATTGATGATCGGCCTTATTTCCAGCTTCGTCCGCTTCAATCGCAAAAGGCTGGTATTGGGCCGCAGGAAATAAATCAGCGGAATAACCCCTCCCACACACTGACTTAGTCCTGTGGCAACCGCCGCTCCTGCAACGCCCCAGTCAAAAACAGCAATAAATAAAGCGTCCAGTACCATATTTGATATTCCTGCCGCAATCGTCGCGGCCAGACCCAAATTCGGCCTTTCTGCCGTGATTAAAAATGCCTGGAATGCATTTTGGAACATGAAAGTAATAGTAAATCCCATCATAATACTGCCATAAAGTACACAGTCAGGAAGCATCCCTTCATCTGCCCCCAGCAAAATTGAAACCGGACGTATAACGGCAATTCCGATAACGGAAAGGACGGCTCCCACAATCACTGTAACCCAGATTATCATGGAAAAATAACGATTGGCCCTGTCAGTGTCCTGTTCCCCAAGTGTCTTTGCCACCAGGGCGCTGCCGCCTGTTCCAAGCATAAATCCAACGCCGCCGAAAATCATATCCATTGGCATAATCAGATTAATTGCCGCAAAAGCAGTCTTTCCAACATAATTAGACACAAATAAACCGTCCACCACTCCATATACAGAGGTAAACACCATCATAATAATGGATGGAAATACAAACTTTAACAGTCTTTTATAGTTAAAATGGTCTGATAACTGAATTGCCATGTTTTCTAACCTTTCTGCCGAAATTCTACAAGTTCTGCAAGATACGGAATAATCGCAGGAATGTCTATCCCTTCCTATAGGCTTCAATCACTCGGTTTTTCTGGGTTTTATGACAATATAATTTTTCTTTTTCAGAAACATAACCAAACATAACAGAAAAGCGGCTCCTGCAATCCAAAAGAATATATTGGATTTATTCTCTTTCTTTTTCATATTTTCAGTCCTTTCCACTGTTTCACATGATACGGAAGAAACTACTCTTGTGACGAAGAATATCTTTTCTCGTATTCCTCCCGCATATATTTATTTGTTTTTCTGAATAACAATAAAAACAGTTCTCTTTCTTCTTCTGTAATTCTCGAGAAGGCGGCCTTTTCCACCTCATAAGTTTCCCCTATGACTTTAGCGCAAAAAATACGGCCGGCTTCTGTAAGAACAATATTTTTTCGATTCCGCGTTTTCGGAACAGTCTCCAGCATAATCCATCCTTTTTTCGTCATGGCTGAAATCGAAGAATTGACGGTCTGCTTTGAGTAATACCAGTTACTGCATAGCTCTGTTTGCGAAACAGGACAGTCATTATAATAAAGAATATATAAAATCCAATATATACTGTCTGAAAGCCCATAGCTTTGAGCAATATCATGATATAGCCCGTCGCTCTCATTACAAAGCTGATTAATTTCCATTATCTGTTTTTTCAATGTATCCATATTTTTGCTCCTTTCATATGTGTCCGATTTCGGATTGGTTTAGTATAGTCCGAATTCGGACACTTGTCAATTAACTTTAGAAAAAAGTAATCATTAAGCGGCGTTTTCATAGAATCTCACACGGCCAACAGTATATTTTCTGTTTTTACAGTTCTTTCTAATCAATTGTGCGCGCAAATTATGTCTTATAGTACGGAACTTTTCCTTTACCTTTATTACATATAGAACAGGCATTTGTAAAATTTCTGCTTGCAAAATAAAAAGAGGTGAAAACCACGCAATTTTGCGGGTTCCCATCTCTTTTTTCCCTGCAGCTGTCAATAACTATTATAATGAATAGAACAGTACTGCCTAAAATTTATTCAATTACAATCTCATAAATACAGGAGAGTCCATCCCTCAAAAAAGAGCGTTTAACTTTAGCACCTACTTCTTTTTCTAAAACCCTGGAGAACATTTTACTGGCATAATGGGCTGAACAATCGCAAAGTATCGTGGATACTTTACCATGAGCTGCTGCTGTTATCGGACATACACAGAAGTCCTTATTTTCATCAACCATGATTCTTTTATTGTTATTATCTATTTGGATAATCCATCCATACTCCCTCTGTAGGAAATCGGTAAAACCAACTAAATCTCCAACATATTTCTCCAACAGGCAATCCATATTATTAACCCTGTAATGGAAGCAGGCACATTTCTCCAAACAGGCCTGACGTATTTCTGCCGGACAATTATTTTCTAATCCTTCCAACAGGCAGGCCGCCCATTCAGCATGGAAATTCTCCATTTCATTTTTCTCCTTCATCAAAACAGTTTCCTACATCTATACCATTTTTATTTTACTTAAACAAAATATTAATATAAATGTATATAGTTGAAAACAACATGTATATTCTATCATTTTCAGGAGTTATTGTCCCCAAAAACCGGGTAGTTCAAGGCTCTGGCTGCAAGCCATACTGTCGTTTCATAATATTTCTACGATTGTCAGTGTATGTATATTATTTTTTTATGTTTCTGAATTGATTCTTACTACTATTGAAGAGCCGAAAAACAGATATCCCGGTTGTCTTTCCATAGTACACGGCCTGACTAAACGGCTTCTGTCCCTGCTTGAGAATATAGATTACTATAGGCATGTATGTGAATTTAAGTTCTGGAAAAGAAGCTATTCTTGCAGGTGACATCCGCCGCTTTCTGGATACCGCCAAACATCATCTCACTTCTGAAGAAATATCACATCGAATGAATTATAACGGTGATTATCTGAATCGTATATTTAAAAAATGGTATGGCCTTTCTATGAAGGATTATTGCCAGCAGATATATATGAAAGAAGCATCTCGTTCACTGTTGGATACTGATTTAAGTGTGGTTGAAATTTCATACCGTATAGGATTCGTAAACCCTATACACTTCTATCACATATTCCGACTATATTATGACTGCACGTCCAATGAATACAGAACAAAAACATAAAAGCCCAGGCAGCTCAGTGGCTGCCTGGGTTATACAATTTATGCTGTATATTTGATTCATAGTATGTCTGTTCTTGCCCGGAATTCCTCCCAACAGTCTCCCGTAAGCCCTTCTAATATACTCGAACCGGCCCACGGCATTAGCGCAAACCAGGTACTTGCAAACGAGCCATCCGAATACTTTTGGGCAAGCAGCCCCTCGCAATGGCAAAAGCGCTCGGACATCCATCCCTTTAATCCGTAATCGAATTCACCGTCAAACCGGTTATGGCATTGAAGCCCCCATCCAATTACATCCTTCAAGCGGCTTTCAATATAAGCATCCCTTCTATGCCTGATATAATACAACATCTCATCTGTTACAGTACTGGACATCGGATGAATATGCGGATTGGCCACTGATGTAATACTTCCACCGCAGCTCGACCATCCGATTCTGCTTAATGGTGGCACTTTCACAGGTGAATTATAACAGAATTTGAAGCTGAACTCATAACATAATGCATCCCTAAGATGATTAAGATACATATCTCTTCCCGTTATCATATGCAGTAGCCTGACAGCGCGGATATACGCCAGTATCCCCTCTGAATCTATCGCTTTCTCTGTATCAAGAGGGCCCCCATAACACTGCAGCTTTTTTACAAATGCGTCATAATAATGTTCTTCGCTTTTAATTAATCCCTTAAACATCTCCTTATCATGAAACAGGTAACAATAATATGCCAGAGCAGCCAATATCCATGCGCCGCAAAACGAATCGTACTCTATTCCAATACCTGAATTTTCAGAGATGATGTATGGATACTCATCTTCTGCATTCTTTGTTTTTTCAAGGGCGGCGGCCACCTTTTTTATAAAGGCAACCCAGTCATTATGTTCCACATTATAGTGATTTTTTTCAAAATCATATGCCTTCAATAAAAAGTACAGAGCTTGGCCGGTTACATAAGATGTATGACCAGGATTGTGCAGATAATCATACCACCAGCCTCGATTATTCCATTGTGCTTCGCAGTATGCCTCATAAGGAAGATTGGTTCTTAGATTTAATGAATGATCCACAATATGCTGTATGCAGGCCAATGCCTGATTTCTCATTAAGCTGTTTCCCAATCTAAAGGCAGACATCAACATGGAGATAGCCACAACGAGGCCGTTTGTCCAGGCAATAGACGGTATTTTAACATGTTCAATTGTCTGGTCAGAATGAAGATATACGATTCCAGCGTAAAGCTTTTCTTTCTCAATCCATGCGTATTCAGATATAGCGCCCGCAAGATCATTAATCGTTTCATCAATCTGCGCGGCCTTTCTCGGTTTTTCATGATATTCCTGATAAACTTTTTCAATGACCTGATGAACAGCCCTTTCATCTTCTGCTGCAAAATCATATACCTTAATCGAAAAAAACACGCTCTCGCCTGCTGACAATTCAAAACAATTTTCTGCCAGAGGCAACCGTTCCCTAACATCCTGAGATTGTACAAAAAGCCATGGCGCATTCTCATATCCAAGTGTATATCCTATATATCCATCCTGTATTGAACATGTAAATCCGCTGTACTGGATAAACTCCCCATCTTCTCCGGCAGCCCACTGCACTTTCTTTTCCTGCTGTTTGATAAAATACGGGCTTGCGGAAAACCCAAAAAGTCTTCCATTCTGAAATACCATCGCAACAGGGTGTGATAAATGATCTCCTCTTACCAACCAGCTTGGTTGGTGTTTGTTATTTTTATTTGAAATAAAATCGGATTATCCGGGGTACCGTTTCCGCCCTTTTCCTGTATCCCCACCATGAGGCTATGCTCTTTTATAGGAAAATATTCTTCTCCGTCTCCTCTTTTTCTGGCTGTAAATTCAAACTTCATTTTAATCCGAATCCCTCCCTGTTAATCCTTCCGCTCCGCCTTTGGCTGAACTTCCACCCATATGGAAGATGCTACAATACGGGGATAATACATACCTCCGATAACCGCACGCGTGTCACTAAGGATCTGATCTGAAATTGTTGTGTCACGCGCACTGACTTGTGCCCATTTAATCAATTCCTCCGAAAGGGATTCCGGGAGGCTCAGACCTAAAACCGTTTCCATAGCATACAACGTCAATACAGTCTTCGATGTCCATGTAATATTACTGCTGCTGGAAAGGCGCAGCCCTCCTGTTTCATGATCAATACAGATACCATCCTGCAAACACGCAATACTGTGTGAATACAATATTTCAAAGAGCACAGGCTCTTCCTGTTTTGTCAGTATCCCCAACATATAGGGAAGCGCCAGCGGTTCCGTAACGGCTGACACGGCACTTTGCACATCGGTATAAAGATTTGCACGCATCCAGGTATTTTTGCCGGATTCAAACATTTTCTCAGATTCCCGGCATTTGCTGAGCATTGTTTCCGCCCGCGCTGCTACATCCATATCACCCATTTGTTGAGCACAATGCTTTAATAAAACCAGGGAGCACCATGATTTAATAAATAGGTATAAACTTCCTGAAGCTTCCCTCAACGCATAGTCCAGAGAATCATAGGTCGTGCTTTCCATCCTGCATTTTCCGCTTCGCACGGAAACAGCCTTTAATATCCCATTTCGTTCTTTTGCCGTTGGCGCATCACGGTTTTCCAAACTGCTCACTAATTCAGACAATAGTCCCGGAAACTTATCCAGCCATATAATGTCGCCGGTATACAAACAATAGGATATAATACAATATATCCCGTTCAGCAGTTGTTCCGTCGTCATATAAAAGTAAAATCCGCTTCTGGAATCATTTTCCCGTTCATATGCACTGTAACCGTGTTCAGAATATGAAAAATAGCATCCCATATCATGCGTAAAGCTAAGGCCACCTTCAAACTCTTCCTTTTTCCCAGGAAAAACTACCTTATCCCTATAAGAATAATGCCTGATAAAGTCTTCCATCATAGATCTGACCACCCAGGGATTCCTCTTCAATTCCCATATGAGATGATCAGCACATAAATCCAGGGTGTTTCTCCAAAGATAAGCTCCCTCACAAGTATTCCAGTGAATACAGCCGTTTTCATCCTGCAAGAGTTGTGAAGATGCATAGTATGCACGAACCGCCTGACAGAATAACATGAAACGATTCTGATCCCAATGCAAACTCCTGATTTGTTTATCCGTTTTTTTACTTATTTCCCTAATCAATGGAGCATAATCCAGTACTCCTATAGCAGCTTTCCTTAAGTCTCCATAATAATTCCTGTAATAATACGTCATTGGCATAAAGCCATTGCTCCCATTACATGTATATACTGTCCAGGCAACCGTAAGCATTTTGGCCTCGCCCGCCGGGACTCGCATTCCAATCACCGCCGGACCATTCTGGTGGACAGCCTCTTCGCATTTTTTCAGCTTTTCCAGCGCATCCCCACCCTGTATCAAAAATACATCCTCTTGATCCTGTGCTGCAAACATCCACTCATCCCTGTAGCTTAAACTGCAAAGGCCTGCTTCCCGGGAAGCATATATTTTCTTTGGTTCCCGAAAAACAAATCCAAAAAAGGCCATAGTGTCCTTTTTCCCCGCAATATTGTCTACCATAAGATCCATAATAATCCCAGGCAGACAACAGGCCGCCGGTATCTGACCGTCTTCCGGGTCCGGCAATGCATCATACGGCGTATGAACTGTCAGCGAAAGCTTCCCAGCTTCATATCTGTCCATTGACGGCGTCAGGGTTCTCCTGATATCTTCTGTCGGATACAAATTCCAGGATTCATAAACTCCTTTTGTCTTTATCTCTTCTCTATCCCCGGTTCTTTTTTCTTCTGTTGTGTCCTTCCTCTCAGTAAATCCAATTGTGTATACCTCGTCCTCATTTGCCATTCCAAACAATAAAGTTCCCGAGTCCTTTACATTTGGTTCCTGGAAGTCAATACTCACGCCTTTTTGCGGAGAGCCAAATGTCAGGCTGGCCCACGCTCCTACGGGTGCATGATGGGTATGGAACATTTTTATATTGTCACACTTTTTTTCCGCTCCCTTACCTTTAATATACTCCATCATTTACTCCTTATTTTTAATCAGCTAAACTTTCCGGTCCAATTATGATAATATATCTATATAGCATTCTCCAATAGCCCCACCAGTGCAGCGTATGCCTGACAGAAAGCTGACGCACCGTCGCTTCGCCCTTTTGCTTTCGATAACTGTTCCAGCCCCTTAAACCCGGCGAAATCCGCAAGGTGCGGTTCCAGACTCAAAAAACCCTGATACCCGTTTTGATCCAGTTTTTCTAAAATTTCCGCCACATGTCCATCTCCCATTCCTGCCGGAACTACCATGCCATCTTCCCACATAGCATCCTTTACATGGATATAGGAAATATATGGTTTTAGCATATCATAGGCCTCCAACGTATCCTGCCTGCACTGTACAAAGTTGGCGAAATCAAAAGTACACTGGAATGCCGGACCATAAAATTCCTCCATCAGGTCCAAACACCTTGCTGCATTATCCCCGTAAATTCCCTTTTCATTTTCATGCTGTAATATCAGATTTTTCGCTGCTGCATATTCTGCCATCCTCCTCATCCGGCGCAACACTTCCTCCCGGTATTGAGCAGGCTCGCCCTCTTCAGGAAGATAAAAGCTGAACATCCGAATACGGTCGGTTCCCATAATTTTTGCCAGCTCACAGACATGCTGGAAGACCTCAAAATGTGGTTCGAAATCATCCAGAATCCCAATCTTTCCTATGGGGGAACCCAGCGCGGAAATCCTGATGCCGTTCTGATCCAGCTTCTCCTTCACTGACTTCGCCTCTTCAATGGTAAACTCTGCAATCCCTTTTCCATCTCCGCTTCGAAATTCCACATGACTTATCTTTAATTCCTTTAACAGTGCAATCTGATTATCCACACTTTTATCAATTTCATCCGCAAACCCACTGATAATACAGTTTTTCAGTATTTTAAAGTTTTTCATTTCTCTGTTTCCTCCATCATAAATTCTCTTATTCCCTAATTTTTGACCCGTAAGTACCTTCCGTATCAAATGTCGCTTCAACAACATTTTTCTTTATTTTCGATGACGCCCTTCTTTCATTGAGCTGTTCCAGAAAACGTTCTTCATCAAAAGGAATCTGTACTGTGGATTCCGTCCAACTTGACAAATGCATGGCGTTAGACAGCATCAGGCCTCTAATCCCTTCTTCTCCTGCAGCAACCAAAGGCTCTCCATGCAGGATATGTGCTGCAAACGCCCGCATCACCCCTATATGCTGGGGATTTTGCCCATCTGTTTCTATCTCTGCCTCATGACCGGATGGTGTTGCAAATCCTTCCTTCGCGCTAAAACAATGTTCCCGTTCATTGACATCCAGCTCATAACAGGTAAGTTTTTCATCCTCGCACAGAAGGCATCCCTTTTCCAACAAAATTTCAAACCGATTTTTTCCCGGTGCATCCGCCGTAGATGTCACAAATACACCGGTCGCCCCATTTTCAAATTCCAGATATGCAGTCACATCATCCTCTACCTCGATGTCATGCCATTTTCCGTTATGGCAGAATGCCCGCACCTTCACCGGCAAACCACAAATCCACTGCAGCAGATCCAAATTATGCGGGCATTGGTTCAAGAGTACCCCACCCCCTTCTCCATCCCAGGTGGCACGCCAGCTTCCGGAATCATAGTAAGCCTGTGTTCGATACCAATTTGTAATAATCCAGTTCACACGCTTAATCTGACCCATCTTGCCGCTATCCACGATTTCCTTCATCTTACGATACACACAATTGGTCCGCTGGTTAAACATAATTGCAAACGTCTTATTGGACGCTGCTGCCGCTTCATTCATTTCACGTACCTGTTTCGTATACACGCCTGCTGGTTTCTCACATAATACATGCAGCCCGTTTTCCAATGCCAGAATCGTAATGCGCGGATGCTCATAGTGGGGTGTTGCAATCAACACCGCCTCACAGCATCCGGAAGAAATCAGGCTTTCCGCATCGTCAAAAATACGGACTTCCTGCGGCAGATTTTCCTTTGCCCATATTCTTCTGCTATCCCGGAGATCCGCCACAGCAGTCAGTTCTAATTCCGACACTTTTCCAGCAACGATGTTTTTGGCATGGCCGCTTCCCATACCACCGATTCCTATGATACCGAGTTTTACTTTTTTCATGTTCCTAATCCCCTTTTTTCAAAAAGGAGCAGAGCCACACCTACATGTCTCTGCTCCTCCCTCAAACTTTCGACAACCAAGCCCTTTTATTCCATAGAAGAGAAATACTCAATTCTTTCATCAATAATTTTCTGAATTCCTGCTTTCTCAAGCTCGGACATATATTCTGCATAGGTTGCTTCAAATTCGTCTTCCGGACAGGTTACACAGGAAACCTTATACTCATCTCTTACCAGCCCCAGATCTGTCGTCAATTCACTGGTAGAAGGGGAAGAATAGGCCTCTGCATTAATCACTGTCCCACTTAATGAATTTTCAAAGCTTTGCGTCACAAATTCCTCAAATCCGGGAGCTTCTGCAGCCTGGCTTGCATTAAACTCTTCCGCTGTTGCAAAATATCCTGAATTTCCTGTCAGGAACAGATCCTGACGGAGCCAGTCTTTATCTTTCGCATTATATGCAACATCCTTTGCAATCGGAACCCCATCTTCATTATATTCAAAGTGTTCTCCCTCAAAACCATGATAAATTGCAAAACCGCCTTCTTTTGTGCACATCCAATCAAGATATGTCATGCAGGCCTCAACCGTTTCTTCATCAGCTGTCAGCGGACAGAAAGCAATCAGGCCGCCAGGGCAATACCCGCTGCTATACTGTTTGCCATCATTCGGATTCTTTAATGCAGGCAGAGATATCAATTCTGCACCTGGAACATTATCCTGCAATGTTTTTACCAGATTTCCCCTGACCGGATCAGCAGCGAAGTTTACATTTGCTTCAAAGCATGCTAATGCACCGGTTACAATATAACTTTTAAACTGGTCTTCATTCATAGCAAAATACTCTTTATGCATCAAACCGTTGTTATAAGCTTTGTTCAGAAACCTATAATATTCCTTGCTTCCCGGATCCGCATATTCCGTAATATAATCAGCACCACTGGCAACCCTGGACATTATCGGATCTTCTGTGACCTGGGAAAATGCAATACGCAGATTATAAAACATCCAGGGTTCCAGTCCGATTACCTCTTTCATTCCATCCGGATTGTTATTTACCATCTGATCAATCACGTGATACAATTCATCTGGTGTGGTGGGTATGGCAAGTCCCAGCTTATCCAGCCAGTCTTTTCTTAAATACATATTACATGCTGCCGTAGTTGCTCTTCGGGCCACAATGCCATATAATTCATTATCCGGAGTCCTTGCAATATCAAGTACGTCCTTTCCGATATATTCCTTTATATTCTTTGCCTGATCCTCTCCATCAATGAAGGGCGCCAGATTCCAGATTCCACCCTGTTTAAAATAATCTTCTGCAGTCGCATAGGAATATGTAATGGTAATATCAGGCGCCGTCTGAGATGCTACCATTGTCTGCATCTTGGACATTTCATCACTTCTGGGAACCGGTACAAACTCAACCTTAATTCCCACCTTTCCCATTTCCTGATTCACATAATCCACCCATTTATTGTCAGTAATTGTGGAGCCTTCCGGCGCATTGCTGCGATCCCATAGTTCTACCTTAATGGTCATATCATCAAACTGCTTGGAACCATAGGTTGTCTGATAACCGCTGGCTTCTTCTGCCACCTCTGTGTTTTCTACAGCAGCCTCTTCTTTGGCAGGCTCATTCTTTGATGCAGCCTCCTTTTCTTCGCTGCCGCATCCTGTCATACAGGCTGCAAGCATTGTTGTCGAAAGCATCAGCGCCATCCATTTTTTTAAATTTCCTCTCATCATGTTTTCCTTCCTTTTCAATCATTCTTTTTTCATATCCTTATAAAAGCAGTTATGCTTCTATTTCATAATATATGGCTTTCCATTAGTAAAACCGACTTCTACTCTGGACAAATACCAGGAAGCGCCACCATCGTTATTTCCCTGATAAAAAAGGTATACTCTTTTATCCTCATCCTCAAAAATATACGGGTGTCCCGATTCAGACTCATTCCAACTACCCGGTTTCCCATTTTCAAGCAGCGGTTCCTCCATCAGGCGTTCAAAATGGATGCCATCCTCACTGACTGCCACACCAATCTGCTGTGGGCTGTTATTATATGCCCCTGCATAAAACAAGTACATTTTTTCCTCCCGGACCAGCGCGGCCGCGGCCTCAATACAATCCTGCTCCCATTCAAGCGTCGGTCTCAATATAGCTTCGGTGCAGCACTGCTGCCAGCTTGAACGCTCAAATTTCCCGTCAAGCGGCGCTTTGGTTACGCCCTGCATCTGTATCTTTCCTTCCGGATCCCTTGTTGCAAAATATAAAAATAATTGCTCTTGAAAAACTGCAACATCCGCATCAATTGCTCTTTTATTGTTCCAGTCTCCCTGTGCCTGCACAATAGGATTCGTAGCATTCCTGATAAAATGTACACCATCCTCAGACCATGCATGGCAAATGGAATCCTTTTCAAACTGTCCGTAGGTCTGATAAAACAGGTGCACCCTCCCACCATATATCAAGGCTCCTGGTGCACAGATTCCTTTTTCTTCCGTCTTACCAACACGCCCAAGCTCTCCGATTTTCGTCCAGTTTTCCAAATCTGTACTTTCCGCTATTCCGATATCCCACCCTTGCCCTGCATCACCAAGCGGAGGCATAATAGAATAATAAAGCAGGTATTTTTCATGAAACTTTACAACTGCAGGATCCTTGGCACCATTGCGCCCCCTGGAGTTATCCGTATATAACATCATCCGTTTCTGCCGCCTTTCTTATCCCTTAACCGATCCGACCATGACACCTTTGACGAAATATTTCTGAAGCCAGGGATAAACGATAAGTATCGGAATTGTAGATACCGCAACTGTTGCCATTTTCAGGGACTGTGTCATAACCTGTGTCCCCACACCCTCCAAATTTGCAGAGTTATTCAGCTCATCACCGAAAAGCAGACTTCTCAAGCGCAGCTGCAACGTATATTTATCCGGATTCTGAATATAGAGCAATGCATCAAAGTAACCATTCCAATACCCAACCGCATAAAACAATCCAATCGTTGCAATAATAGGTAAAGACAGCGGCAAGATAATTTTAATCAATGTCTGTATGTCAGATGCGCCGTCAATTCGCGCTGCCTCCTCAAGCTCTCTGGGAAGCTCTCTGAAAAATGTTCTCATAACAATGAAGTTAAATACATTCACTGCCTGCGGAATGAACAAGGCTCCTATACTGTCATATAATCCCACCTGCTTCACTACCAAAAAAGTAGGAATCATGCCTCCGCCAAAGTACATGGTAAACAGGATGAATCCGGTAAACAGCTTCCTTCCCGGCAGATAATCCCGGGACAGGGCATAAGCCGCGCACACAGTCAGCAGCAGGCTCAACGCCGTTCCCATGATTGTCACTACAACCGTCGTTCTCATTGCCAGCCATATCTGTGATCTTTTAAGAATTTCCTTATAAGCATCCAATGTAAAATCAATCGGGTAAAAAGTTACTTTTCCACTTAATACTGCATTGTACCCGCTGAAGGAATACGCAATAACATTAAGGAAAGGATACAGACAGCAAAAAGTAATTATAGTCAGTATCAGATAGTTAAAAAACACACCAATAGTAATTCTTTTTTTCTTTTTCATTCCCATCCTCCCTAAATAATTCCTTCTTCACCGATTGCTTTCGCAAATTTATCCGCTGCAAACAGTATGATAATATTGATAACAGACTGGAACAGGCCTATTGCTGTCGATTCGCTGTATTTTGCGCTTTCAATACCTAACCGGTAAGTATAAGTACTTATTACCTCCGCCACATTTATTACTTTGTTATTGCCTAACAGCAGCGGCGCATCCAGGCCGATAGTCATCATTTTGGAAATCTGTAAAATCAACATTGTTACGATTACTGATTTGATGGATGGAAGCGTAATGTAAATCAGTCTCTGGAATTTGGTAGCGCCATCCAGATAAGCAGCTTCATAAAGAGATTCATCTACCCCGGTAAGCGCCGCCAGATAAATAATTGTCCCCCAGCCGATTTCCTTCCACACATTACAAATGACATATGTAAATATCCACCATCCTTCGTCGCTCAAGAATGGAATTGAGGAAGCTCCCAACATGTTTAAAATATGGTTAACAGTTCCACCCTGCTGTGAAAACAGGTTGGTCGCAATTCCGGCAACTACAACCCAGGAAACAAAGTGCGGCAAATATAGAATGGACTGTGTCACCTTCTTGAATTTTGCACTCATGATTTCATTGAGCATCAGGGATACGATAATCGTCAGCGGAAAGCTGACCGCCAGCGTCAACAGGTTTAGACTCAATGTATTCCGTACCACCAACCAGAAATTTTTATTATCAAAAATTTTCTGAAATACATCAAAACCACACCACGGGCTTTCAAATACACCTTTAAATACGTTGTAATCCTTAAATGCCATGGTGATGCCATACATCGGTACATACTTAAATATGATGTAATAAAGCAATACCGGCAAAAGCATTACATATAACCATCTGCAGTTCCAGACCCGTACCAGCAGATGGTTTTCAGAGCCCATCCGGCAATTCCCTGCTCGTTTCTTTTGCATGTTTTCTCCTCCTTGTTTCTTTCCGTCCTTAAATTTGTTTGTATCTTATCATGGTACAGACTTCGTTTAATACCAAATTTATGACTTATTTTTTTGCGAAATTCGACTTTTTGTGCATTTTGTGATATAATAAAATATCTTAAAGAAAAGAGTTGCAAAATATGCCGTCTGAATTTCGAAAAATACTGTTGACTTTAGGCACCGATATTGATTGCCAGTATAAAGATGCCTCCATTTCGGTCGATTATACCATGACCTTTCACAATCATGATGGATATGAAATTTTTCTGATGCTGGAAGGGAATGCCTGCTTCTATACGGAAACTTCTGCGAAAGAAATGAAACGCGGAGATCTGTTCTTTATTCTTCCCCACGCATTCCATCACGTCCATCCTCTTGACAACGCGCCCTATTGCAGGGTAGTAATTAACTTTCGAAGTCATATTATTCCTGGATTTTCCAGCGGACAGACAGACCTCGACTCTATTTTTAATCGGGTAGCACCCACCGAAATTAACTTTGTCCATCTGGACAGCGAAGAGCTTGCACATTTTCTTTCCCTCACCCGTGCAATGGAGGATGCCCAGCACTCCAGCGCTTTTGGCAGTGATATTTTACTGGAAGCCCTTAGTAAACAACTCCTTGTAAAGATAAATCAATACAACCCGAATAGTAATATTTCCCACTTCAGGCAGATTATGCCTGCCCTGATTAACGAGACCTTTGCCTATATCGAAAACCACCTGACTGAGGATACCTTTTCCGTCCAGCAGCTGGCCGACGCATTGCATCATAACAGCAGCTATTTAAACCGTTGTTTCAAAAAAATTGCCGGTATTTCGCTCCAACAATACATTCTGGCAAAAAAAATAGCCCTTTCGCAGGAATACCTGCGAAAAGGTTATCGTCTCTGCGAAGCCTGCTATGCCGCCGGCTTCCACAATTATTCAAATTTCTCCAGAACGTTTTCCCTGCAGACCGGAATGTCTCCCAAGCAATATCAGCTATCCCTCAGGAATTAAATCAACCGTAATATTGCCCGTTCCCGGCCCACAAATATACCATAAAAAACTAATTGATATATGCTAATATTGTAAATGCTTTCATGCATCAACTAATAAATTCCCAGGAATGCCAGCGTAGGACATACCCGGGCATCGGTAATATGTATGTGCAGTTCCTTAACCGCTGTCCTGGGAAATACCGCAATCTTTTTATATCCCACTGTGCTCCCCTGATACAAAACATGCCCTTTATCATCCTTAATTTCAAAACCTTCTATTCTCTGACTCATACGGATGTTTTCTTTCAACACCACATGGGAAACACTGACCGGATGGGGAAAAGAAACTTTAATATCCGCACTTCTGATTCCATCTTCCGTCTTAAAGAACTGCTCATAATTATCTCTTCTAACCGCTTCAATATCGTATCCCTCTTCCCAGCTGTCAACGCATATCCCGGCTTCTTCCAATAGATTACTGGCAAACACCGCCTTCAGGTAATCTCCCATTTCTTCCAGCCGTTTCACATCATTTTCATTATAAAACCAAGCGAAAGAAATACCGTTATGCCGCCGCATTCTCCTCCCTCGTCAGGTTCTTCAGCCACAGATATTTCCTATACCGTGGAAGTATAAACGGAAGCTTTACGATTTCATCAGCGCACATAAGAATGTACACTGCCATTACGGGCAAATCAAACACGAATGTCCCCAGGAGCGCCAGCGGCAGGGCAAAGCACCAGGAAGCAAAAAACACACTGATGGCGTCGTACCTGGAGTCACCGCCTGCCGGGAAAACACCACATACCACTATCGTATTAATCGAGTATGCAAACACATAAACACCGCTGAACAAAAGCATCATAATGAGATACTGTTTTGCGGTCTCAGACAGCACAAAGAATATCGTAACAACAGGCGCCAGAATACAAAGCAGCGCCATATGTATACCGCCTGTCCAAAAGGAAATATAACAGAAGCGTTTCCCATACTCCCTGGCCTTGTCAAACATATTCCTGCCGAGCAGCTTGCCCACCATAATGCCCGCACCGGCGGAGATGCCCTTGCAAACACAGGTAATCAGTTCCTGCGCCACAGAGGTAATGGATGCGGCAGCGGTCGCATCCGAACCAAGATGTCCCATAATTAAGGAGTGCAGCGAGAAACCCAATCCCCAGGCAAGAGAACTCCCAAGCATGGGAAGTGATACCTTGAACATATCCTTTGTGATTGCTTTTGAAAACCACTTGAACCCCTGTAAATCGGGACGAAGGCCGCCTTTTTTATGAGATTCGGTGATGCACCACACAAGCGCCACAAGCTCAACGACAACAGTAGAATATGCTGAGCCGTTTGCACCCAGCCTGGGGACTCCGCAAAGACCATAGATGAGGAAAAGGTCAATTACCATATCGGTAATAAGGGTTACGACAGAGATATAAACACTCTTAACAGCCTTTCCCTCAAGCTTCATCATAAGATAATAGCAATTGGTAATGCCTGAGAACAGATAGGAAAACGCCACCGCACGCAGATAAGATGCTCCAATCTCAATAAGCTCCGGTTCGGGCGTATAAATCCGCATAAGTGTTTCAGGAATGAACATGGCAAACGCAAAGAACACAAGGGATATTCCAAATGCCCATTTGAGAATGGTACAGAATATGTTTTTTACCATGGTCCTGTCGCCCTTGCCCCAATATTGAGCTAAAAGCACTCCGCCGCCGCCAACTACCGCGCCGATAAACAGATTCATAATGAATACCACCTGATTGGCAAGAGAAACTGCGGAAACAGCATCCTGTGAAAAACGCCCGAGCATCAGGGCATCAGTTGCGCCAATAAGGGCTACCAGCAGATTCTGCATTCCTATCGGTATTGCGAGGGAAAATAATTCTTTGTAAAAATCTTTTTTATCAGCAGATAATATAATTCTTGCTTTCATCATCATTCCGTCCTTTATCTGATCATTATTTTAACGCTTCAAGCGCCTGGAGCAGCATATCACTGTGTCTGCGCATTGTTTCTTCTCTGTCTTCAAGTTCATACCGGTATATCTCTACACCAATCAAAAGCGCCACATATACCCAGTACATTTTCAACCGTATTTTTTCATTTTCACCAAACACAAACGGGTGAACCTTCTCGTATCCTTCCCTGAAATAAATGGCGTCCTCAATTTTACCGCAGATTGTCTGTGATGAAATAAATTCGGCAACCGGATCGCCGTAGAAGGCTCTCTCATGATCTATTATACCGTCAATATGATATATTCCGTTTTCTTTTTTCAGCAAAATGTTTTTAGACCACATATCAAAATTGACAAGGGAGGGCGTCTTTACCTCGTCGAGAAGATGCCAGCAGGGGGCAAGCGCAGCATAAACCGCATCATACGGTAGCTTTACACCATCACGGATTCCGTCTTCAACCATACGATCAATAAATGCATGGAAGGCTTCCCGCCAGGAGGGATAATGATAGGACTCATCCTCCTTGATATATCCGAAATAATCACCCTTTACAGAATGGAGCTTTGCGGTATATTCACCCAGCTCCCTTTGAAGATCAGCTTCATTTTCAGGGGTAATGTGTGCTTTCAAATGTTCCCAGGTGTCGCCTGTCAGTTTCTCCATAAAAAAGTAATCGCAGTTAATCAGCGTATGCGAAGAGTCCGCATAAAGAATTTTGGGAGCCGGCACACCGATACCGGGAAGCAGACGGTAAACATAAAGCTCGGTTTTCTGAATTTCCTTTTCATAATGCAGAATATGCTTTCCATCCTGAACCCCAAGCTTCAGAATAATTTCCTCCAATTCCAAAACCGGCTTTGAAAGACGAAGCGAATATAAGGCATTAAACAGACCTTCATTAAGTTCAGTAATTTCAATAGCCTTTACGTCTCCCCCGAATGCGTGTGCAAGCAGTTCCCCGATTTTGTCTGCATCAATATGGGTTTTTGTTTTACTTATCATCGACTGATACCTCGGTCATTGCCAAATTTTTTATAATTATATCATAAGAATATTGCTACTTTTATCAATAAAGAATATTATATTATAAGTATCGTATATTATGAGGTAAATATGGGACTTGAAATATTATCGGATTTATCGGAAATTCTGCCTTATCCTATCCCCGACTTTCCGCTTTATGCCGGAATCGGGAAACTGGCAAACCAAAACCAATATACCGTTGGCTGTCACTTCCATCCTGATTTTGAATTCAATCTGGTGCTGGAAGGCGTAATGGATTATTTTATTAATGGAGAAAATGTTCATCTGGGAACTGGAGACGGTATATTTGTCAACAGCCAAAGGCTGCATTACAATTATTCCCGCGAGCTTACTCCATGCAAATATCTTGTAATTACCGTTTCCCCCTCACTGCTTCCGAAGGAACTCCCTGCGGTGGAACAGCTTATGTCCAGCAAAACAACCCCTGAATGCAGTGATTATGTGCTGTTAAAAAAGGACAGCAATAAGCCGGTACTCTCTCTTTATCCAAAGATACTGCACGAGATACAAACGGGCAACCCCAATGTCTTTCTTACACTATCCTATGTGCTGGCATTATGCGGCGCGGTGGTTCCTATGATCCAATCGGATGCTCACGGCGATGTCCATGATGCAAAATGGCTGAGCCTGTACGACATGACAAAATACATCCACACGCACTATCAGTCAAATGTAACCCTTTCCGATATCGCTGCGGCCGGCAAGGTCTGCCGAAGCAGATGCTGCCAGATTTTCACCAGATATATGGGCCAATCGCCCATTGATTATCTGATTTTCTATCGTCTGAAAAAAAGCCAGGAGCTGCTGCTGAATACCGACTGCTCCATTGGGGAGGTTGCTTCCAGGTGCGGTTTTAGCGGACAGAGTTATTATTCGCAGATGTTCCGCAGGTTTTTTGGAGTAACGCCGCGCATGTATCGGAAGTGATACTTTTGTGTATTGAAAAAAGAGCCGATAACCGCATTTTCTAATCTGCTCGCTATCGGCTCAGCGTCTTTGTGTCTGTCTCTGTGATATCGGATAAGTTCAGTTGCCGGATATTGATTAACGTCTCATGCTTACCTTTCGGCCAATGCAGCGGGAACTTAACTTCATCATATCAACGCCTTTATTTTGGCAGTTTTTGTCTGCAATCCCCATTTAAAAAGCAAATATCGCATTTAGGTGTTTTTTTACAAACAGAAATGCAATGCTCTAAAATCAGCCAATGATACCAACCGTAAACTTGCGCATCCTCCGGCAATTCCTTTTCAAAAAAATGTTTTATGGCAGTGTCGTCAGAAAAATTATAGCCGAGCCGGAAAAGAAAACGTCGGGTATATGCGTCAATAATAAAGGACGCTTTATAAAATGCATACACAAGAATGACATCTGCCGTTTCCGCACCGACTCCACGTATAGAAAGCAATTCCTTCCGCAGCCGCGGTATGGGTACTTCATGAACAGCCTGTCTGTCAAAATGATATTTGCGATACCATGCGGTAAGGGCTTGTATTGTCCGAGCTTTTGCCTTATAGAATCCACAAGGGCGGATAATCTGCTCTAATTCTTCCGTCGATAAATCCTCAATATATTCCGGGGTGAGCTGATTGACAAACATAGCGCAAGTCTTTTCTACGCTGCTCCATGTGGTGTTCTGTACCAGGACCGATTGCAGCATAACAACAAACGGGTCATCAGACCACCAGTGGGGTTGGCCGTATGCCTTTAATAGAATGTAATAAATTTCCTTTGCATTTATCATACTAATTCCTTATTATCAATCTTTTTGGCAGACAGGACAGTACACGCTGCTCCTGCCGCCAATTACAATACGGCGGAGTGCTTCCCCGCATTTTGGACAGGGCTTACCTTCCCGCCCGTAGACTTGTAAAAATGGTGTGTTGCGGTAGTCCTGCCCTTTGGTTTCCAGGTAGTCCTCCGGTGTTATTTTGTTCACCTCAATAAAATAAGAAATACACTCCGGGATAGCAGCGGCAAGGCGTTCCCATTCTTTCATTTTCAGATTCTTTGCAGGACATGCCGGATAAATCCCCGCAGTAAACGAAATCTCGTCTGAATAGATGTTGCCTATACCTGCAATTATGCTCTGGTCCAGCAGACATTCCTTCACGGTTTTTTTTCGTTTTCCCAAATGAGCGTTCAGATAACCGGCGGTAAGCTCCCTGTCAAGCGGCTCTATACCCAATTTTTCAATCCCGCTGTATGTATCGGCTTCACCCTCTTTGAGTAACCAAAAACGTCCGAAACGGCGTGTATCAGAGAACCGTAATTCCTTGCCTTTATTCAGGCTGAAAATAATATGCGTATGCTTTTCTTCCGGGTAGTCTGCCGGGGTAAACAGCAGGCAGCCTGTCATTCGCAAGTGCAGGATAATACGATCATTACTGTTTAACTGGATAATCAGAAATTTTCCCCTGCGTGTCATATGGGAAATGGTTTGTCCGGTCAGAAGCCTGCAAAATTCTTCTGCTGCGGGATTAGCTATTACTTCTGGCCGTTTTACTATAACCTTTTCAATGATAAGTCCTTGTATCTGCGGCCCAATCACTCTTTTTATTGTTTCAACTTCGGGCAGTTCCGGCATGGCTTCCATTGTCCTTTCTTGCAGATTTTTTTATTTGCTCATGGTAAAAATAGTTGACAATGACGGGAGGGGCATTAAAGCCCCTTGTCATGCTGTCATCATTTGTTACATAGTCAAGCCCGATTTCAGCGGCATAGGCTTTTAGTTCTTTGTCAAGCATTGTCCAATAGCTGCGGTTTTTACAATCGTATATTTCATGGTACAAAGGCAAAAGCTGTGCGTATTTTTCCTGTATGTACTCCATAATGACGTTTTTATAACCACCCCGCAGGTTGAGATTCTCCAACCAGATTAGATTGCATTGCGACATTGCCCGCCGGATAATCGCTTTTATATCCGTAATTCCCGGAAATATCGGGGAAATAAAACAGGTAGTACGGACACCTGCAAGATAAAACGCTTTCATGGCGGCAAGCCGCCGTTCTATCGAAACAGCATTATCCATATCTGCCCGGAAATTTTCGTCCAGTGTGTTAATTGACCATGAAACACGGGCATTGGGGAAAGTCTTTATCAGGTCTAAATCACGCAATATCAAATCAGATTTCGTGGCAATGCTTAATTTTGCACCGCTGCCTTTTAACTGTTCAAGCAAAGCTCTTGTACGCCTGTATTTTTCTTCCTGTGGATTGTAGGGATCAGTGACAGAACCGATAAATAACTCCTTTCCTTTATATTTTTCCGGATTTTTAATTTCTTTCCAATTCTTTACATCTAAAAAAGTCCCCCATTGTTCCGTATGTCCTGTAAACCGTTTCATAAAGGAGGCATAACAATATTTGCAGGCGTGGGTACAACCTACATAAGGGTTTACAGAGTATTCACAAACAGGTAAATTAGATTTTGACAAAATATTTCCTGTTTCAATTTCATTGATAATCGTTTCAGTCATAGCGTTTCACCTTTTGGAAAGTCTTCTGCGCTCCTTGTATAAGAGTGTCGTCCGGCTTTATCACTCCAAGCAACAGCGGAGAAGTCTTGTCATGGTATTTGTAATTTTCAAATGCCTTCTGCGGGTTTTTATTAGCATAGCAATACTTACAACCGTTCATGCAGGTATCATAAGCCCCTATGTCCCGGCTCTCGATACAGTGGCAGCCCTGTCGTGTGCCTTTATGCTTTAAGTCCTTAAATAGAATACCGTTGGCATTCCCCAGAATATCAAGCGTCATACAGCCAGAAGAATGGATATGATAGCGGGAAAAATCCCCGTTTGTCCCGCAGGTCTGAATAAAAATGCCGTTTTTCTCCGCAATAGTGCCAAGTCCCTGGGCCAGCGCGTCTTTATCCTGCTCAGACAGGGGAATAAGCTCCGGCATATTACTTTCCAGTTTTTTATACATTTCCACAAAACTGAAAATGCAGCGGTCAATGTAAGGGGAAAGCACTTTTGCCATTTTTTCAAAAGTTTCTATATGACGTTGTACCGTATATTCTTTTGTCAGCAAGACGGGATCATATCTCCATGCAATTCGTTGTTTTCCCACCAGCCCAGCCAGTTTTATCAGTGTTTCCATGCTTTCTTCTATATCCGGGACACCCGGCTCAATATCCTTTCCGTAAGCCGTAATTGTGTAATGGAAATAGGTATGGAAACGGTCTGTAATTTCATGCAGCCGCGGCAGTATGGGCTTGTAATTCTTAGAGCAGAAAACAACGCAGTCTACTGTGTCCGGGGTCAGCTCATAGCGTGTCACTTTATTTGGAAATAATGGATTGCGCGAAAGCACATACCCTTCTGAAAAGCGGTTTAAGAGCCATTCCGTGTAATATTGGACGGTATCTGTCCGTCCGCCGGTATTGATAATCATTTTCAGATTTCCTCCGTTTCCTGATTTACAAGTAAAGTTAAATTTTTTGTAAATGTCCTTGACAGGTCAATCAGTTGTTTTTGTTCCTCTGCCGTAAACATTGACATCGCTGTATCCTCTGCCCATGTGATATGCCTGACAACCTTTTCGCAATATAACCGTCCCGCCTCGGTCATTTGAACAATTTTATTCCTCTTGTTCTCCGGCACTTCATCAACAGTAACATAGTTTTCTGCAAGCAGATTTTTAATGATTAAGTTTACAGTCTGCTTAGACTGAAATGTCCGTCGGCATATTTCGGTCTGTGTCATTCCATCCTTTGCATAAAAAAGGGTATTTACTACCAACAACGTTTTCATTAACATACCGTGGCGTTTTGCATATTCATCATATAAAGCAAACTGTTCATCTCTAAATTTACAATATAGATATGCATTTTTCTTATCCTCTTTGGTCATATCAGTTCGCCCTCAATCAATTTATTTACGGTCAATTTATTGACCTTATAATATTAGCATTTATTCTTCGTAGTTTCAAGAATATTTAAAAAAAGTTAAAAACCTATTTGCCAGGGGCCTGTCGGATATGCTTGTTTTTCTTTTGCCGGCTTAATTTGGGGCGCAGAATCCCCTTTTCGGCAGCCTCCGCCTGCTCAGCCAACTCTGCCTTGTTCTTAGCAGCTACCCGGGATTTATCTAATCACAAGGTTGTCCCCATTATTTCCCCATACTATCCACATAGTTATCCACATTATCCACCAAAAATTCAAGATGTCGTATAGTAAGGAAACAGCTGCCTATATCTAGTGTCTTTAACATGTGGATAACAGAAAATCAATTTGTCCCCTCATGTCTCGCGGAATAACCACCTCTCAGCGGCATATACTGTAACAATAGATTTACTGGGTGCAGCTTATGTTTAAAGATTTTGTTCACCTCATACAATGTAAGATAAAGAGGCTCCGGGAGGCGGAGGACTTTAAGACCAATCTGCGCAACCAGGTAATTAAATCCGCTCTTTTTCTCCTGGGTGTGGTTGCATTTGTAAAATGCGTTACCACGTTTGTCCCTCAAGCTGTTTCCGTTTCAAGCACCATTAACGGAAGAGAACTCCCAATTTATTGCGTGGAAACTGATGAAAAAAAGGTTGCGCTTTCTTTTGATGCCGCCTGGGGAAACGAAGATACACAAAAGATCTTGGAGATACTGGCCAAACACAATATCCATGTAACCTTTTTTGCAACCGGAGGATGGGTGGAAAGCTATCCAGACGACGTAAAAGCCATCCTTGATGCCGGACACGATTTGGGCAACCACAGCGAAAACCATAAAAATATGAGTCAGCTTTCCAACGATGAAAAAGAACAGGAGATAATGAAAGTACACGATAAGGTAAAAAACCTGACCGGTTATGAAATGTTTCTGTTCCGTCCTCCTTATGGCGATTACGACAACGATGTCATCAAAACAGCCACCAAATGCGGCTACTATCCAATCCAGTGGGATGTGGACTCCCTCGACTGGAAGGATTACGGCGTGGATTCCATCATCAGTACCGTTTGCACCAACAAGCACCTGGGAAACGGCTCCATCATCCTGTGCCATAACGGGGCAAAATACACGGCGGACGCACTGGATACCCTGATTACCAATATAAAAGGGCAGGGCTATGAAATTGTCCCTGTTTCCGAGCTGATTTACCGCGATGGATATCACATGAACGCGGAGGGACGCCAGATAAAGGATAAATAAATATTTTCTGAAAACATATTTTCCGCCTCCTCCCCCGGAAACAGGAAGTGCCTGATCCCCGGTTCGTATTCCCGGTATCAGGCACTTCCTTTATTTCTTCAGCTTTTCCTTCATGTCCTTCATAAACTCAGTAAAACCGGGAACCTCCCGCAGGAAATCAAAATCCTGCGCCTCCGGGTTTTCCAAATCCTCAAGTATCCTTGGCATCAGCAGGCTTCCTATATTCCTGCCATTTTCCTTCCGGGGGATCCGGCTGTACAGCGCAGAGCTGTATGGTTCCCATTTTTTCAGCATGGCAGGAAGCATTTTCTCCAGGATTTTCATTCCTGCCGCAGCGTCCTTCTGCGCTGTCGCTATTTCAAAGTCTCCCAGATAAGCGCAGTAATCCCACAAATCAAAAATTCCCGTCATTTCCCGGAGCACCGCCGCCACCTGCTTCGCTTCGTCAATTCTCCCCAGCTTCAGGTCAATATCCAGCAACGAAAGCAGGGAGGACTGCACGCCGTTTATATCCTTCATCAGTTTCTGCTGTGTCAGAGGAGCCGCTTCTTCCCATCTTTCCTGCGCCGTATAAAGGCTGATTTGCAGTCTGTTTTTGCCGTTGGCCGTTTCCTCCGGCAGCTCCTCCAGCAGTTTTTCCGCCCTTTCATACTCCTGTCTTCCCATATATTTGGAAAAAAGCATGACCTTTGCCTGATTTGCCGTCGGGGCATCGGCGCTCCCTGCCGCCTGGACATACAGGCGTTCCAGTACGTCTTCCGCCTCGTCGCCGTCCGGTTTTCCGTAAAAGCAAATCAATCCTTCCAGCGTCAGCGCAGTGCTCAGAACCAACGTATCACAGGAAGGAAATTCCCGCAGCTTCTCCATTGCCAGCGCAAATGCCTTTTGTGTGCCTTCCGTTTCCGCCGCGGCCAATAATTCATTCTGAAATGCCTCAATTTCCTGATTGCTTAACTCCTCCTGAAAGGAAAGCAGCGTATTCAAATCTGTGTCCAACAGCCTTGCCAGCGCGGGAAGCAGCGTAATATCAGGATAAGTTACTCCTTTTTCCCACTTATTCACCGCCGGCGGCGATACTCCCAGACGGGATGCCGCCTGCTCCTGGGTAAGTCCCTTTGCCAACCGCTTTTCCCTGATAATCTCATTTATTTTCATGGACGCCTCCTTCTTCCTGCTGCTTTGTCACCTCCAATTATAGCTGTCCTGCCGCACGGAAACAATTGAAGCGTTATTTATTAAAACGACATAAAATTAACCGCCGGTTAATCTCCTGGTAAATGGTTGGCCTTGTAAATGGTTGGTTATTCTGTCATTTAATCCGCCGCTCTCATTCTCCCCATTCCCCGGCCAGCTCTCCGGCATATTTTTGCAGGTAATCGGCAAAACTGCGTACCAGAGACGACCCGGGGCTGTTTTTCCTCCATATGAGCAGATCCAGATTGTATACTCTGGACATGGAGGCCGTGCGCTGAATCATGCCCGCATCCTCCAGAATATCCGCAGGGACGGGGGATGCCCACATATAGGATCCCGGCAGTGTTTTCAACAGATCGATCTGGCTTCCCCTGTCATACACATAAATCCTCCGGGGCGGCGTGTCCTGCAGGGTTGGATCGATACGGGCCATTGTCAGGGATGGATTCCTGTGATCTCCGTGCACCACCTCCGTAAAAGGGCGCAGCATATCCGGCGTAATATCCGGCGCATCTGCCAGCGGATGATCCTTACGCATGACCAGCAGCAGTTTAAACTGCATCAGAAGGGTTTCGCACAGATTTTTATTGGCCAGCAGCTGTTTATAATAGCTTTCATAAAAGGCGGGAATCCGTATCACGCCCAGATCACTCTCCGCCCGGAAAACCTGATCGATCACCTTCTCCGTATTTGTCTCACAGAAATGCAGCGACAGCGGCTGCTCCGGACGGATCCTGGCATTCATCCACTGCGACAGCGCCTGGGTGCAGTAGGAAGCGCGGGAAACGGAAATTCCCAGGGAAGCAGGGACCTCCGCCGGCCTGCTTCCAATGTTCTCCAGCATTTCCACCTGAGCCATAATATTGGCGGCATAAGAAATAAACGCCTCTCCCTGAGGCGTCAGCTCCACCCCGCCGGGCGTACGCTCAAAAATTTTAATATGCAGCTCATTTTCCAGGCTCTTTAAAGCGCTGCTCAGATTGGGCTGCGCGCAGAACAGCGCATGGGACGCCTTAGTAATAGAGCCCTCCTTATAAATGGCAAGTACATATTTTAACTGCTGAAGGTTCATCCTTCCCTCCCTGCCGCGCCGGTATCCGCCGCCTCATTCCTTATCATTTATCTGTTCTCTCCATATGGGCTGCCGGTTCTGCCTCAGCCTTGTGCCCTGCCGCGCCGTGTCTCTTCCTGGACGGAAGCCCCCCGGCCCATATTCTTTTTATATATCCTGATAGCAATTTTATATGATACGTTCCCGGGTTGCAAGCGTTACAATAATTACAGGAAAAAATTATTAATATCACGAAAGGATGTGTATGTATATGGCTTTAAAGGTTGCTGTTTTAGGCGGTGGAAACGGAGGTCATGCCGCGGCTGCGGACTTGACGAACCGCGGCTTCTGCGTACATATGTATGAGGATGCCCGTTTTGCCGGTAATTTGCAGAAGGTATTTGAAACACATGAAATCACCATGGCCGGCGCTGCCGGAAATGCTGTGGTAAAAATCGATATGGTGACCTCCGATCTGAAGGAGGCCGTGGAGGATGTGGAATTTATTTTCGTGGCAGTTCCCGCCTTCGCCCATGATGTTTATGCGGATAAGCTCTCAGACATCGTAAAACCGGGGCAGACCGTAGTTGTCCTTCCCGGCACCTTCGACAGTCTTATCTTCTGGAAAAAGTTCCAGGAAAAAGGGGTAAAGGATGTGGTTGTCGCTGAAACAAACACGCTCCCTTATGCAACACGGCTGCAGGGCCCCGGAAGCACTTTGATCATGAGCCTGTTCAATCCCCTGAAATTAGGCGTCATGCCGGCATGCAAAACGCAGGAAACCCTGGAAAAGCTCCGTCCCTTCTATCCCGCGCTGGAAGCGGTGGAAAGTGTTATCGCCTGCGGTCTTTCCAGCCTGAATCCGATCATCCACGTTCCCGGCTGCATTCTGAACGCCGGACGGATTGAATATGCTAAGGGAGAATTTTTCTTCTATACGGAGGGCTTTACCCCCTGCGTGGCCCGTACCACGGAAGCAATCGACAAAGAACGTATCGCGCTGCTTGACAGCTTCGGCTATGCAAGCGACATTGTTGCCCACGGTGTGGGCGGCTCGGTTGTCACGGACGATATTGGAGAAGCGATTGCCAGCGACCCTAATTTTGCAAAAATAAAAGGGCCTGCCGATACAGGCAACCGCTATTACGCTGAGGATATCCCCTACGGCCTTGCCCCTTGGGCCAAGCTGGCGCATGCCATGGGAGTCGGCGTGCCGGTCATTGATTCCATGATCACAATCGGCTCCGCCCTGTTAGGCTATGACTGCTGGGAAAAGGGCCATTCCCTTCAGGATCTGGGAATCGAAGGCATGACAAAGGAACGTTTGAAGGAGTATCTGGAAACAGGCTGTTAATTTTTTCATCGGAAGGAGTTTAAACATGGCATTTCATTCTATCAAGCCCGCGGGGCTGACGGAGAATATATTTGATTTAATCGGTAAGGACTGGTTCCTGATGTCCGCCGAAAAGGAAGGACGCGTCAATCCCATGACGGTCGCCTGGGCGACCATGGGAATTTTATGGCAGAAACCCGTGGTTATGTGCGCGGTGCGCCCGGAACGCTTCACCAGGGAATTCCTGGATGCGGCGGAGGGCTTTTCCCTCACCGTATTTGACAACAGCTACCGGAAAATGCTGGGCTATTGCGGAACCGTTTCCGGAAGGGATCAGGATAAGGTGGAAAAAGCAGGGCTGACCGTAGCTCATGCCGGAGACGTCCCTTATTTTGAAGAGTGCCGCATGGCGCTTGTGTGCAGAAAGCTTTGCGTGACTCCGCTGAAGGAGGAGGATTTCCTCGGTGACGAAGCCTTTACCCAAAAATGGTACGGCGGTGAAAACCATGCTGACGGCACCGGCGGCGGATACCACCTTCTGTACATCGCGGAAATTACGGACATTCTTGTAAAAGACTAACTGAAAGGCACAAAGAAGGAAGAAGCCCTTCCTGTTCTGTCACTGTTTGTGTACAGAAGGAAGGGCTTCTTTTTGCTGTGTATTATTTTTCAGCGTTCCTATTCCTCACTCACGTATTTTTCAACGCGGAGCACCTGCGCAGTTCCGTCCTCCAGATTTCCTGTATAATAGACGAATATCTTATCATTCACCTGCAGTCCGGCAGCGTCCGTCTGAAAGGTATAGGAATTTCCCTCCATATCAGATACATTCAGCATCCCGTCTCCCGCTTCATTGACAATACAATACAACTGCTCTTCCCCATTTATTGCATCTCCGCCCTGGCTTCCGGCATCCTGTGCCTCAGATTCATAGCCTGCGGTTTGTGCACTGCTTTCCTTCTGCCCCGCCTGGTTTCCTCCGCAGGCCGTAATGCTCAGTGCGCTGATAATTCCTAATGTAAGTATCCAGTTTCTTTTCATAATTTTTCCATAACTGTTCCGTTCCTTCACAGTTATGTTTCTCCTTTCGCTTTCTGTTTACTTTTTCTTTCATTCTATAGATGATGCCGTGGAGAAAAAAGTTTGGATGATAAACATTTTTTTCTCTTTGAGGCCCATTTCATCTGCTTTTGTAAAAACTTCAGGATGTTTTTTGGGAAAATCCCATGGACGGCTGGTTTTTATTGATGTAGAATAAATAGATAGATGCCCGCTTTCCGGTACTTTGATCACAAAGCGGCTGTCCGTCAGATAATATAATGAACCCCAAACAGCAAACGAGGCTTTTATGGAAAACAAAAAAGAGAACCACACATATCTGGAAATTAACGGAGATTACCGAATGCGGGAGCTGGACAAAAGTGATCTGGAACAGTTCAATGCCCTGCTCCAGTACGCATTCCAGGTCACATCCTATGAACTCCTGCAGACCGGCTGGGAGCAGGAGGAAATCAAATACGCCAAACGTCCCATTCTGGAAGAGGCCTATGTGCTCGGATGGTTTTACAAGGAAAAGCTGGCTTCCATGATCGTCGTTTATTCCATGAAGGTAAATATTCACGACAACATCATGGATATGGGCGGCATTACAGGTGTTGCCACCTACCCCGAATATACGGGAAAAGGGCTCATCCACTCCCTCATGAAACGGGTTGTTAACTACATGCATGAACAGGAATTCCCGATTTCATTCCTGTATCCCTATTCCATTCCCTTTTACAGGAAAATGGGCTGGGAAATCGTCTCCGATAAGCTCACCTTCACAGTAAAGGACACCCAGCTTCCCAAGGCCAGGCCGGTGACCGGCATGGTGGAGCGTGTCAGCCTGGATTCCGAGGACTATCATAACGTCCATTCTTATTTTGCCCTGCAGCATCACGGCGCACTGATCCGGGACAACCTGGCCTGGGATGAATACTGGCGCTGGGAAAATGACGATATGATCGCTGCCGTCTATTACAATAAAGATCATAAGCCGCTTGGCTATGTGGTTTACTATATCGCTAATGAAATCTTCCATATCAAAGAAATGGTTTATCTGAATATTGAGGCCAATTACGGGCTTTGGAACTATATCAGCGCTCATTTTTCCATGATCACACAGGTACAGGGCGACAATTATTCCGGAGAGCCCATGGCCTATTTATTTGAAGACAGTGAAATTACGGAGACTATCTCCCCCTATATCATGGCCAGAATTATTGATGTGCATGACTTCCTGTTGGAATATCCTTATCAGATTCAGCCTGAGGATTTCAAAATTCATTTCCGTGTTATCGATGAGCTGGCGCCCTGGAATGCCGGTGACTTTATGGTTTCCTGGCATGATGGGGAAACTATCTGTGAGCAGGTGGAGGACAACCAGTCCATCAACGTGGTGGAACTGTCCATAAATACGCTGACCACCATGCTTATGGGCTATAAGCGGCCCACTTATCTATATGATCATGAGAAAATCCAGACTGAGTACTATATGCTCACATGGCTGGAGCGGCTGATTCCGGTAGAGAAGCCTTACTTTTCCGATTACTTTTAGAGGGGTGTGGGCCCCGTGCCGTTCCGGGATGTCGGACGGTGTATGGGATGAGGACCGGGCGGCGGCCTGGGGGGAGGGTGTCCCTATTCTGCGCAGTCAGGCGCAAAAATGGGGTATTTCCAGCAGCTTCCCTTTTCCCTTCTGCTGTCAGCGTGGCTGAACTCCTCGCTGGCGACTATCGTCGCAGCTCGTCAGACAAGCCACTAGGGGCGACAGCAGAAGGGAAAAGGGAAGCTGCTGGAAATATCACCATTTTTGTGTGATTCCTTTGCAGAATAGGGACACCCTCCCCCCAGGCCGCCGCCCGGCCCTCATCCCATACACCACCCGACATCCCGGAACGACACGGGGCGCGCAGGCTATGGAAGGACTTAAGGCGCAAAAGGTTGTTAGATAAGAGGTGTAGTTAAAGTTATATAGTGTGATACGAAAAAAGACAGGGCTTATTCGCTTTTGGGGCGGAAAGCTGCTGTCTTTTGGTTTGGGCGGATAGGTTGATAAAGGATTGGGTTAGAATCTTTTGGTGCTGACTTTTATTTTGAATTTTCCGGTGAATTCTTTGTATACGGCGGTTACGGTGTAGGTATCGTCATATTCTACGTCCATATATGTTTCCAGGGCTTTGGCGCGGTCTAATTCTTTTACGATCCCGCCTTTTGAATCGGTGATGGTAACATCCACGGTGCCGGTTTTGACATTGGTTCTCAGGGATATTTTGAGTCTGTCCCCTTTATCGGCGGTGAAGGAGAAATCAGAGGTTGCGGTTTTCTCTTCTTGCACACTCACGTCGATGTTTCCATAAACTTTTCGTCTGGTACAAAAGAAAATGAGCAGTGCAGCTGCAATCACTGCCAGAATTATTACGATCGTTATTTTCCGTTTCATTTATATTTCTCCTGTATATCGTGGGACAGTCTTTGTTCTGCTGATGAAATCAGCAGGGATGACAGGTATTTTGCTGTGGGAAGCAGGGAGCGGCGGTCTATCTGAAAGCCGGGCTGGTGGATGAGCTGGCCCCGGCCGGTGCCTATTTTAATATAGCAGACGGGGATGTCCTGTGCATAGAAGGAAAAATCATCGCCTCCCAGGGACTGTTCCTCTTCTGCCGTGGCAAAGCCCATGTCTCCGGCGATTTGGCAGGCCTGTTCTGCCATGCGTGAGTCGTTGCAGACGGCGGGAGGGCCGGGGATCCATTGGATCTGTGCTTTGGCGCCGTATGCAAGGGCAGTGTTTTCGGCTATCTGCCGCAGTCTTTCCCTGTAAAGCTCCCTGTCGTTTTTATCCATGGTGCGTACCGTGCCTTCCAGCTCGGCGGTTTCGGGTATCACGTTCCAGGTATTTCCTGCCTGGATACGGGTTACGCTCAAAAGAGAAGGGTGAAAGGCGTTGACATTCCTACTCACTATGGTCTGGAGAGCCTGTACCATGGCCGCGGCGGCGGGAATGGGATCAATGCCATCGTCGGGATGGGCGCCGTGGCAGCCTGTGCCTTTGATGGTAATCACAAAACGGTCCACTGCGGCGGCCACATAGCCTTCACGGATGCCGATGGTGTTCACCGGATTGGTTGGGTCGCTGTGGATTCCCCAGATCCGCTCCACACCCTTCATGAGATCGGTTTCCAGGATTTTCAACGCTCCCAGGGAGGATTCCTCCGCCGGCTGGAAGATGATGCGTACCTCACCTTTCAGGGATTTTCTATTTTCATGGAGAAGGAGCGCGGCTCCAAGGCCGGCCGTGATATGGAAATCATGGCCGCAGGCATGCATTTTCCCGGGATATTCCGAACGGTAGGAAAGCTCTGTTTCTTCCGTGATCGGCAGGGCGTCAATATCGCAGCGAAGCGCCTGGATCGGGCCTTCCTGTTCTCCCCGGATAACGGCGGCAAGGCCGGTTTCCAGATTGGCAGGCAAAATTTCAATGCCGGCTTCCTCCAGAAATTCCCGGATCCTGGCCGTAGTCTCATATTCCTCGTAGGAAAGCTCCGGATGTTGGTGAAACCAGCAGAAGGCTTCCATTAATTTTTCTTCCAGCATATCTGTACCTCCCTTGGTGTGGTATTCAGTTCCTGCTGTTGGGATCCAGCGCATCACGCAGGGCATCGCCTATGAAGTTAATGGCAATGACCAGGACTACAATGAGCAGTCCGGGGGGAATCCAGAGCCAGGGCTGTTTGGTGAGCACGGTCAGCGACTGTGCGCCGTTAAGCATGTTTCCAAGGCTCGCCGTAGGGGGCTGTACGCCCAGGCCCAGGAAGCTTAAGGCCGCCTCGTCCAGCATGGAGAGCGCCAGGACAGAGGTGGCGTAAACCAGGATAGGCGCCGCCGTATTGGGCAGAATCTCCGAAAATAGAATGTGCCTCAGGGGCATTCCTGCCACAATGTTTCCTTTGATAAAATTGGTTTCCCGTAGGCTGAGCACATTCCCTCTGACCAGCCGGGCTATGCCGGGCCAGTCCACAAAGCCCAGGATCAGGATGATATTCCACAGGCCGGGCTTGAAAATGGATGCCGCCACCAGCACCAGAAGGATGTAGGGAAAGGACATCACCATATCCGTAAAACGCATGATGATCATGTCCGCCACGCCTCCGAAATATCCGGCAATCAGCCCCAGCACCACGCCGATTACCGTGGAAATCAGGGTTGCCATAACTCCCACCAGAAGGGAAATCCGCATGGCATAGAGAAGCCTGCTGAGGACATCCCTTCCAATCTGATCGGTTCCCAGCCAGAACTGTGCGTTGGGCGCGCCGCTGAAGCTGCCTACGATGGCATCCGGATCATAGGGCGCAATGACGGGCGCAAGAAGCGCCGCGCTTCCCAGGATCACCAGTATCACAAGGCTGACCGCGGCCAGATGGTGCTTCCTGAATCGGCGCATTACGGTCTGAAGATAGCTTTCTCTTGAAATATCCGTTATTTTATGTTCTTTTTGTATTTTCGTCCTCATATCCGTTTTGCTCCCTATTGCAGCTGTATGGTAGGATCAACCAGCGCATATAAAATGTCCGTCAGCAGGTTCGCCGCCAGCACCACAATTGCGGACAGCAGGCAGACGGCCATGATCACGGGATAGTCCCGGTTGGAAATCGCGCTCATGGTCATAAGGCCCAGGCCGGGCCAGGAAAATACCTGTTCAATGATTACCTGTCCGCCGAACAGCATGGGGATTTCCATGCCGATTACGGTAACGATAGGAACCAGGGCATTGCGCAGGGCGTGCTTATTGATTACCATAAAACGGCCGATCCCCTTGGCCCTGGCAGTGCGCAGATAATCCTGCTGCAGGATTTCCAGGACCGCGCTTCGGATATAACGGATATTCGTTCCTGCCATGGAGGTGGCAAGCACCAGCACCGGCATGACCATATGCCTGGCCACATCGGCGAAGCCGCCGTCCGTTCCCAGAGTGGTCATACCGCTGGACGGCAGCCACCCCAGCTTTACCGTAAAAAGGAAAATCAGCAGGAGCGACAGGAAAAAGCCGGGCACACTGCTTCCCAGAAAGGAAAGGGTTACCACCGTATAGTCTCCTTTGGAATACTGATGTATGGCGCTGTAAATACCAGCCGGAACCGCCATAATCAGGCTCACAACCAAGGAAACACCCATGAGCAGCAGCGTGGGGCCAAGGTGTGTTCCGATCATGGAGCTGACAGACTGAAAGGTTTTCAGGGAATACCCCATATTTCCCCGCAACAGTTCTCCCAGCCACACAAAATACTGTACATATATGGGCTTATCCAGCCCCAGTGCGATCCGCTTTGCTTCCACGGCAGCCTCCGAGATACGGGGACCCTGCAGGATTTCCAGCGGGCTGCCCGCCAGGCACATAATCGCATAATCTATAATGGTTATCCCGAGCAGGACGGGAATGGCAATCAGAATACGCTTGATAATATATTTACTCACGACCGCGCTTCCTCCTTCTTTACAACGACGGGACAAGCCGCCATATGTCCGCTTCCCGGACTGGTCTCCAGCATCTCTGGCTCCTCATGTCTGCAGCTCTCCCGGGCATAGGGGCATCTGGGATGGAAGCGGCAGCCTGCGGGCGGATTCGTGCTGGATCCGATTTCTCCCTGCAAAAGCTCCTGTTCCTTAGCCGCTTTATCGGGATCCGGAACCGGAACCGCATTGATCAGTGCCTTTGTATAAGGATGCACAGGAGAATGGAACACCTCCTCCGCCTTTCCCAGCTCTACAATTTTGCCCAGATACATGACTGCGATCCGGTCGCTCACATAGTTTACAGCGCCCAGGCCGTGTCCCACAAACAGGCTGGTCAGATGAAGGTCTTTTTGCAGCTGGCGCAGCAGATTGAGGATCTGCGCCTGTATGGAAACATCCAGCGCGCTGACAGGCTCATCACACACAAGGAATCTGGGCTTTAAGGACAGCGCCTTGGCAATCCCGATTCTCTGCCGTTGTCCGCCGGAAAATTCGTGCGGGTATCTTCCCAGCACGTTCCTGGACAGGCCCACCATATCCAGAATCTGGTCCACGTCCTTAGACACGGTTTCCGGGGTGGAAATGTGATGGTAAAGCATTGGCTGGGAAAGGATTTCATAAATATGCTTCCTTGGGTTCAGGGAAGAATAGGAATCCTGAAAAACCATCTGCAGCTGGGTGCGGATCTTTTTCATCTCCCCTGCGCTGCACGCGGCCAAATCCCTGCCTTCATAATATATTTTCCCCTCCGTAGGACGCTCCAGCCTTACAAGCTGCCTGCCGATAGTGGATTTGCCGCAGCCGGATTCTCCCACCAGCCCCAGCGTTTCACCCTCCATAACGGAAAAAGTCACACCGTCCACGGCTTTAACAAAGCCAGTGGTATGTGTGATGATGCCGCCCTTAATCGGGTAATACTTTTTCATGTTTTCCACTTCTATCAGGGGAATCTGTTTCACTCTGTCCTGAGCCATCTTTATCTTCCCTTTCCTTCATGACTACACATTTTGCCCGGTGTTTTTCACCAAAAGGGTAATCCTTCTGGGGTTTGTCACATTCCGGCCTGCGGTATTCGCAGCGGTCCGCAAAACGGCAGCCTGTAATATCATCGTAATTCTCCGGCACAATTCCAGGGATGGAAAATAACTGTCTGTCCTCTCCATCGTGAATGCTGGGCACCGTGGCCAGCAGCGCTTTGGTATATGGGTGCTTCGGCGCATGAAACAGCTTCCTTACCGGCGCTTCTTCAATAATCTGTCCGGCATACATCACCAGCACCCGGTCCGCCATGCTGGCCACCAGGCCGATGTCATGGGTGATCAGGATGATGGACATTCCGATTTCCCTGCGCAGTTCCTTTAACAGCCCCATAATCTGCGCCTGTATCGTAACATCCAGGGCGGTTGTAGGCTCATCCGCAATGAGCAGCGCCGGATTGCAGCAAAGGGCCATGGCGATCATGGCGCGCTGGCGCATCCCGCCTGACAGGGTATGGGGATATTTCTTCATAACAGCGTGCGCATCCGGCATTCCCACCCTGGCAAGAATGGACTCCGCCCGGGCTGCGGCCTCTTCTTTGGATAAATGCAGATGCCTGCGGATGCTTTCCGTAATCTGGCTTCCCACTGTAAACACCGGATTTAAGGAGGTGAGCGGATCCTGGAAGATCATGGTCATGCGGTTTCCACGGATGTCATCCAGCTCCTTTTCCGTCATCTCCAGAAGATTCTTACCATCAAACAGGACAGAGCCGTCAATGACAGCTCCGCCCCTTCCTAATAAACCCATAATAGACAGTGAGGTAACACTTTTTCCGCAGCCTGACTCTCCTACAATACAGACCACTTCGCCCTCGTCCACATAAAAATCAACATGATCCACGCTGACCGTTCTTCCGTAATCCCCTGTAAAAGCAGTGGTCAGCCCGTTTACCTCAAGTAAATGCGACATATCGTTTCCTCACTTGCATTCCGCCTTACAGGCATTATTCTGCTACATCCCAGTTCTGCACGTCGTTGAAGAATCCGTACACGCTGGGTACCGCTCCTGTAAGCCGTTTATTTACCGCCCCCTGAGCGCTGATAATATAAGCGGAAATCATGGGGACATCCTCCTGTACTTTTTTATCCACTGTGGAATAAAGCTGTTTTGTTTCTTCCATATCGCTGGTCAGCTGTGTGGCCCTGAGAGCTTCGTCCACCTGGGCGTCGCCGTAACCGGTCCAGCTGCCTTCTCCGCCCAGCAGCCACGCTACATCCGGATAAGGATCCACAGGCGCATAGGTATACTGTACGGCCAGAATATCATAATCTCTCGTTCCTGCCACAGACATCAGCGTAGCAAAATCAACGGTCTGAACCTCCGCCTTGATACCTACGGCCGCCCACTGAGCTACCATAACGGTTGCCGCGTTCACAAAGGTGCTGTCCCCGGAATTCACATAGAAACGCAGTGTCTGTGAGCCATCCCACCCGGCATCCGCAAGAAGGGCTTTCGCCTTATCCGGATCATAGGGGATCGGCGTAATGCTGTCATCAAAGAACGGGCTGGCGCTGGATAAAAATCCGTCCACCACTTCTCCGTGGCCGTTCAGCAGTTCGTTCAGTATCTGTTCTCTGTTGATAGCATAAAGCATTGCCTGGCGCACTCTCACATCAGGAATGTTTCCGGTCTGGATGAACATGGACTGATTGGTTACGGGAGAGCCGTAAATTACTTCCACGTTGTCAAGCGCTTCCACGCTGGCGTAATCCTCGGGAGGAATCACGCTCATGGTATGCTGTGTAATATCGATTTCACCGGACTGCAGGCCCGCATACAGCTGGCTTCCGTCCACGATTTTAATGTTCAGCTTGTCAAGCTTGGGCGCGCCTCTCCAGTAATCGGGATTGGCTTTATATGATATATAATGATCCACATCATAATCCGTCACATAGAACGGTCCGCTGATTACATCCGGCTTGTTGAACCAGTCCGCCGTAGCCAGCTCTTCCTCGCTGTACTTCTCAATGACATGCTTGGGAAGCGTCAGCAGGTATCTCGCGTAGGAATTCTGGAAGGTGGTCAGTGACATTGCTTCTTTCGTGGTAAACTGTACGGTCTTCTCATCAATTACATTGATGCCCGCCACGCTGTCGGCGCCCGCTTCCACAAAACCATCGTCACCCACGCCTTCGAAAACATAATACATCATTGCGGTATTGTTAATTACCGGGCTTGCCAGCCTGAGCGCCGTATAAGCCACATCCTCCGCCGTGATCGGCGTGCCGTCGGACCACTTTGCCGCATCGTCGATATGAACCACAAAGTTCTTATTATCCTCGGTAGTGATGGAATCCGCTACCATTCCCTGGAAATTCAGATCCGCATCCAGCTCCATCAGCGGAAGGAACATCAGCGCGGTGGCGTACTTGTTGATCTCACCGCCGTTTAACTGCAGCGGGTTCAGGCTGCCCAGCGTATCCGTTACGCCTACATTCACAATCTTCTCACCTGAACTGCCGGTCTGCGCTCCCGCCGTTTCCCCCGCCGCTTTGCTTTCGGCAGGCGCGGCGCCGCTGTTATCCCCAGATGCGCCGCAGGCTGCCAGGGAAAAAGCCATGACGGCAACAAGCAGCAGGCTCATTGTTCTGTTCATGATTTTTCTCATAATTCTCCTCCTTCACTCTCCATGCTTACCAGCATAAAATAATATATACCATACTTTTCCTACTTGACAAATATGAATTAAATTGGTTTATTATATCGTTACGGTAACGGATTGTCAATATTTTTGGGACAAAAAAAGTGAAATTTGTATTTTTTTCAGTTACAGTTCTGTAAAAGCAGGAAAACCGGTGCCGGACGGCCGGATTTCCTGTTAATAACCAGAAAGAATTTCTGCAAAAAGGAAGCTGCGTACAACTGTACAGATTGCTGAGCTGCTTTGCAACACTTTTTGTACCTTTCTATCCCGCTTTTCTTGACAAAACCTGTCCATAGGGTTATATTACAATCAATTTGCATTTTCATTTCCTTAACCTTGTTTATTTTACTACACTCTGTTATAAAGGTACAATAAAAATGAAAAATTTTTTAATTTATCAGTCCTCCGAATACGACTGCGGTCCTGTTTCCTTAATTAATGGCATCCGTTACTTATTTGACCGGGAAGAAATCTTTCCTGATGTCATTAAGTTTATTATGCTCTATTGTATGGATACTTATAATGAAGCGGGCGAACTTTGCAAGCACGGGACCTCTGCCGCAGCCATGAATTTCGTGGCAAGCTGGCTGAACCATTTCAGTCAGGTCAAGCCGTTTCCCATCCGCTGCGAATTCCTGTCCGGCGAAGAGGTGACCATTTCGGAAGGGAATAAAATATATGCTGCCCTGGAAAAAGGCGGCGTCGTGCTGCTGCATGTTTTTCTGGAAGTGGGCCATTACGTGCTTCTCACCGGAATTGAAGGGGATACCGCCTTTCTTTTTGATCCTTATTATGAGGAAGAGGGCACGCCGGAATTCGATGCGGAATATTACACGGAGGGGATTACCTTCATAAATGACCAGCCCAAGAAGGCAAACCGCGCAGTCAGCCTGGAGCGTCTGAACCGTTTTACCAGGGGGTACTATGAAATGGGCGAATTTGCCTGCCGGGAGGCGCTGATTATGTTTAATAAGAACCGCTCCCCTCAGACCTGATTTTTTCTTAAAACCGGAAAAGAATCTGTATCACGGAACGCTTACGGCTTATGGCTTATGGAAAAGCTTCCGGGAAACAGATTCTTTTTTTTGTTCTGATTATTTTTTGTCCTGATGGCCTGACCTGTTTTTAATCAGCCAAGCACTGTCTTCAGCCACTGATGGGCAAGCACCGGCCAGATTACAGCCTCTTCGTTCGCTTCCTTCTGATCCGCCGCCGCTTTTTCCGCCTCACTCATGTCAAACTGTGAGAGGAAGCTGTCTTTCATTTCTTTGGGAACCTCCAGATTTCCATTTCTTACATTTTCTGCTATCGCAAGGGTCTGCTCCATGGTATAAGGTTCCCCGTAATCTCCTGCCGCCCATTTTTCATTGGCAAGGGAAAGCCCGTGTTTTCCACAGGAAAATACGTGATGGGCGAAGGTTATGCCCTTTTCTTTAAGAGCCTGTGCGAACAGATAGCTGTTTTCCACAGGAACCGCCTCGTCCGTCGCAGTCTGCCACAGAAAGCAGGGCGGCGTATTTTCGGTCACCTGTGTTTCCAAAGACATGTATTTAAGTTCCGCCTCTGTGGCATCCGCGCCCAGCAGCGCCTGGATGGAGCCCTGGTGCGCCTTATCCCCTGAAGTGATCACCGGATAGGAAAGAATGGCGGCGTCCGGCCGGTTGGATATTCCTTCATAAACCTCATCGCTGATATCTGCAAAGTGAACGCATACACTGGCACAAAGATGCCCGCCTGCGGAAAAACCGCAGATGACCAGCCTGTCCGGATCTATACAGAACTCTCCCGCCCGGCTTCTGATAAAACGAATTGCTCTTGACAGATCCCGCATGGGCTGGTCTTTCAGCGGCTCCAGCATCAACGGATTTGTCGTATAGGTTAAAACAAAGGCATTATAGCCTTTCTCATAAAACTCCATCGCCACAATTTCTCCCTCCGTGGGAGAAACCACGCAGTAAGCGCCTCCCGGCACTACCAGCATACAGGGTCTTGCCTGTTCCCCTTCTTCATGGATATAGCTCACCAGCTTCGGCACGAATCCAAAAGCCGGAGGATACTGATATTCTCCTTTTTGCCATATCGCAAGTGTTTCCTTTTTCATTCCTTCCTATCCCCTTTCAAGCTTTACTGAATATGCGGATATTGCATACTATTCTATGATAAAGCTTTTACCCTGAAATTTCCATAATAATTTGAAGGAAGAAGGATTTTTCGTACAGAAGGTGACATATGGGGTATCATCTATTCGGTTAAACTAAAAAAAGAGTGTTCGCCGCGATAACTCAACAGGCTTTACACTCTTTTATGATAATGATATTTCTTATACGGTTACGCGTTTCGCTTTTTTTATTTTATCCATTTCTTTTTCCAGCCTGTTTACCCTTGTTTTTAAGGTATCGACTGCTATTTCGTACATCAGTGTTTTATCGGATGCACGAATAGACTCATTCATTTTGTCAATGAGGTTTATATGGTTTTCGGCCAAAAGACGGATATTTTTATTGGTATCGTTTTCCACCATCAGCGCAACTCCTGTGATACGCCCGTTTGCGATTTTTATTTCTTTTTTCAGGAAATTAACGTCAATTCTGAGGACTTTAACTTCTCCATTCAGGTTGTTTACGTCATCTCTCAGGTCTTTTACTTCTTCCTTCAGTACTTTTACATCCTCTTTCAGGACATCTACGTCTTCCTTCAGTACTTTTACATCCCCCTTCAGGACATCTACATCTTCCTTCAGTACTTTTACATCCCCCTTCAGGACATCTACATCTTCCTTCAGTACTTTTACATCCCCCTTCAGAACATCTACATCTTCCTTCAGTACTTTTACATCCTCCTTCAGGACATCTACATCTTCCTTCAGCTCTTTTACATCCCCCTTCAGGACATTTATATCTTCTTTCAGCTCTTTTACATCCTCCTTCAGGACACTTACGTCTTCCTTCAGTACTTTTACACCTTCCTTTAGCTCCTGAACATCATCCTTTACATATCGAATCTCTTTAATAATTACAGTTAACATTGATCTTAATTCTTCATCCATAAGTCTTCCCTCCTGTCTCGGAATAATGATATCATATTAAGAGTATAAAGTCTATTCAATTATCAAGGAACAGTTAATATTTTTTCGTAAAAAAGATGGATTGTATTAAAGATTAGTGCTGGTGTCAGTATTCAGCGGGATTGAGTTTGGAAAATACGGAAGCAACTGTTAAACATCAGTCAGTTACTTATGAAATTTAAGATGCCGCATGGGCTGAAAATTTGTGCAGCCGGAAACGCTGCTTCGTTTATTGTTGCCAGTTTAGCATATGGCTGCGGATACGGCAATATCCATTCCGAATTTTATAAAAATTTAAGATTACTTTTGGCACTCCTGAATCACTTTCTTACGGTCAGCGCGAAGCGCTGGTCTGCACAGCCAAAGCGCAGACCAGCCTGAATTGTAAAGGAGCATTTCATCTATCCCCAGGATTATGATATGCCGCGTTTTCACTGTATTCCGTTTTTAGATGAATTCACCGTCGGCAGCGAGCACCGAAGCTAAAAAGCCTGACAAAATACTGATAGGCCTGGCAAATTGCTGATAAACCCGATACGATGCAAAAAGCCCGGCGGATAATACCGCAATCTAAAAACCGGCATATTTCAGCATAAAATAAAGTCCCCAGTCCTGATCATTTGCCCAGGGGTCGTAGAAGCCCGCCAGACGGCCATTTATCCTCATGGGATACACACAGGCACAGGATGCGCTGCCGTCTTCCATAAACATGCTCAAAACACCCCTAAACGTCTTTTCCGCTTTTCGGGCATAATACGGGCAGCCGGCAATCGTTTCGGTATCCCGGTAGGCCACGCCGGAAAGCGCGCTCCAGTAATGGGGGAAGGTATCGCCGTAGCATTCTCTTTTTCCGAACCAGTAACCGTCCCAGTGCCGGATGGCCACCTCATTCATATGATAATCCGGCTGGAAGCCCTGGAACAGATCCAGCACCGCCAGCTGTATCCGGGCCGCCTGTGCGTATTTCTCCTCACCGGTCAGGCGGTATAAGTCACACAGATAAGCCGCTGCGGGCGCAACGATGCTCTGCTCATAGTTTACCTCATGAGGCGGATAATTTTTCCCGCATTCCATGATATAGTCCGCATGTTTCCGGAAGCATTCCAGAAGCTCCTGCGCCTCCTTTTCCATGCCCTGCCCGCGAAGCAGGCTGACAGACTCATACATGGGGATGCCGATAGCATAAAAATGGTGCCCGCCGTCATTATAGTATGCTTTCAGGCAGCGGTACGCCCACTCCAGGAAACGGGCGTCCTTTTTTAATTGGAACATTTCCAGGCAGAGGAGGCTGATCCAGGGATAGTTATAGAGGCGCTTCCAGTCCTGATTTCTGCACACGTCATTGAAAACCTCGCCGGTATCTGTGTCAAACAGCTCCCTTGTCACATATTCCATATAGAAATCCAGGCTTTTTTCCAGCTCCGGATCAGGGCAGTGCCTCAGATACAGCGCAAGGAGCGCTCCCATCCCCACCCTTTCCCGTCCGCCGTCATGGTCATAACGGTGACTGTAATACTGCTGCTTTTCTTCCGTATCATAAATAAGATAAGCGCCGTCCAGATGGCTTTTTTCATCATGACACTGCTGCTTCTCAGCAATAAAACGGCAACGTTTTTCCGCAAGGATACGAAGATCGGAGCAGGCCAGGAATACGGCGCGGGAACGTTTTCCCCCGCTGACTATTTCATAACGGTATTCCCCCGGCGTTCCGGGCCTGTCCTCAACCAGCGCCTCCCCATTTTCCCAGACAAAGGGAATTTCCCTGCCGTTACGGAAAATATGCGGTTTTTCTGGGGAAAACGCTTCCGCCTGCTTTCCGCACCCAGGGCTGTTCGTCAGCCATCCTCTGCCGAATGAAGCCCGAAAGCAAATGGGTTCCTCTCCCAGCACCAGGAAATGATCCGCATGTATGGTTACAAAGCCGGGACAGCTTCCGGCGATTTCCTCAAATTCCTTCTTCCCCTGAAACCAGAAAAGCTCCCAGGAAATCACATAGGACTCGCCGGGCCGAAGATGCAGGTTCTCAGGATGCAGGATAAAATCTCCCCTGTCGTTGCTTCTTTGTTCCAGATCACGTTCCACACTGTAGCCCTGCAGACTTCCCTGGGTCAGCACAAGCCCCAGGTTCCTGCTCCCGCCGCCCATCCTGAGGGCACAGATATAACTGCTGCTTCCCCCGCACCAGATATGTGTATTGCAGCAGCTGTTCATACAAATCTGCGCATCCGTATAAAAATCAGGAAATGTCACATAGATCCCCAAATCTGTTCCCAACGTATAAATATCAAAATCCGTCTCATTTTTAAACGCATAGGTTTCCAGCAGCGTCCCTCTTTCCGTAAACTCCGCTGTCACCTCTGCGCTCAAATCCAGCTCTGATTTTACAGTTCCCCAGAGAGCCTTCCCCTTCACCCAGTTCATGTGCGCCGCATCCTGAGGGTGCGCCAGGGAAACAAGCTGCCCTCCGTCATTCCACTCCAGTTCAAATTCTCCGGCCGTACCCGCCGGCCTTTGGTAAATTACATTTTTCATTCCTGCCCTGTCCTCTCCTTTTCCCGTTGTGAGCAGCTGCGGCCCGTTTCTTTTACATGGACTGCCGCAGCTGCATATCGATACCGTTATTTTATATCACTTTTCATCTCTGTTCTTCTATTATATTGCTTCCGATACCGGGATTCGACGGACTTTTATAAAAATATTGATATTGTGTATCTGTTAACTCTCTTCGCAGCAGCTGCCGTAGTCCGTCCCGAACCTTCTTCCGCATTGGCTTCCTATTATGATTCCTGCCGCCCGCCCCTTTGCTTCCGCCTGACACAGACAAGAATTGCCGCCGCGGTGGCAATGAGCAGTAAAATGATCGGCAGCGTAGCGCCGGGGAAAATATTCCACAGGACATCATTGATCCAGGACACCTGCCTGATGAGCATAAATACGGCAAAAGCGATGATGTAGATACTGGCACAGACGCAAATGCAGTATTGCTTTTCCTTCCTCTTTTCTTCATTTTCCAGAATTTCCCGCTGCCTTTTTTCAAGCATTTCCGTCTTCATGGCAAGCTCATCCAACTCGGACGGCTTGAGCAGGTAATCGGTTGTCACATGAAAAATCTCACCCATAGCCACAATTTTATCAATATCCGGCGCAGCCTGCCCCGATTCCCATTTGGAAACGGACTGCCGTGAAACATTCAGCTGCTCTGCCAGCTGTTCCTGGGTCAGGTTGTTATTTTTTCTCAGTTTTACTATCTTTTCAGATAAATCCATATTTGTCATTTTTACGCCTCCCGGGTATCGCAGTCCAGCCTGCTTTACCTCATGAATCAGTTGTTTTAAAGTGTTTTTCAAACATTTTCCGGCGTCTGCAAGCCGCCTGTCTGAAGGGCTGTGGCTGCATATCCGATATCCGTCTACCGCGCTTATAGGTAGAGTATAACACAGAGTGACGGGCGTCCCGATAAAAAAAGGAAGAGAAAATAAGACAGCCATTTTTTTACTCCACAAGCAGCTGAGGGAAGGTGCAGCCCAGGGTGTACAGGTTCAGATACTTTAATAAACATCTCCTTTCTGTTATCCGCTGGATTCACTATAGCAGGTGCTGCGGTTGCATGCCATAAAACGGACTGTACATCTGCGCAGCCCCCGGTTGCGAATGCCTGAAAACAGGGAAAAACAGGGGGCACGTATAATTGCCTGCGGCTATGGAGCAAAAAAGCCTCCAGACAGAATTCCCATTCAGATTTCTGTCCGAAAGCCTTTTTCAGCAATATGTTTTAGCCAGGAATAATTTTTCAAACACGCTCCAGGAAGGGAACGCCCCTTTTATGTTCCGCAGTAAAAGAAACGTCCTTTCCTTATGATGGATATTGCAGCCGGACTCAGTCCGCCTCCAGCCGTACCTCAGCTCTCTCACACCCTTGTGCATTCAATATGACTGTAATACTCCCTTTTTCACCCGTCCCCCTGACCGCAGCCCTGAGTCTGCCTTCAAAAGGCAGGGCCGATGTGTCAAAATAATTTTCTTCCGATTCCGGATCCGCGCTTCCAAAGCCCAAAATGGTTCCGGGGCCTTCCACGGATATGCTTACCATTTCTCCTGCCTCCGGATTCAGCCTGCCTTCCTCATCCGTCATGCTGATTTCCACATAGGCAATATCGCTGCCGTCCGCAGGAATCCGCAGGGTATCCGCGGCAGCCATAATCCGGACCGCACTGCCTGCCGTTTCGATGCGGTCTCTGCCAGTCTCTTTTCCATCCTTATATACCACGGTCTCCAGAACACCAGGCGTATATACCGTCTCAAACAGTACCCTGGCCTTCTTTTCCAGTCCCACCTCCCTGCGCTCCAGCAATGCGCCGTTCACATACAAGGCGGCTTCCTCCGCATCCGTGTAGACCTCAACGGTAACGGGTTTTCCTTCGCAGCCGGACCAGTTCCAGCTGCGCACCGCATCGGTCATGCTCCAGCTGGTCATGTGATGCTCTGTATCATGATATTTTGGCGGCTGCACGGCCAGATAGGGCGCGCTTCCAAGGCCCCAGATAATCTCCCGCCAATAGGAAACCGGACGCCTGTCCCCAAGCAGGTTCATATCGCCGCAGTATGCCGCTTTACAGGGATAGGGCGCATAAAAACTCATGCCCGGATTTTTATCATAGGTAATCTTGCCGATTCCCGCTTCCCCCAGATAGTCCCAGGCAGTCCAGGAGAAATCGCCGATTACATAAGGAAGCTTTTCCACCAGCTCCCAGTTCACATCCAAATCCTGGGGGAAGGTTTCGGAGCCTGCAATAATGCGGTTGGGATAAAGCTGTCCATCCTGTTCATAACGGAAGGCCGCATAATTGTAGCCCGCGATATCCACCTGGGCAAAGGCCTCTTCCGTGGCTTTTCCTGCGATCTCGCTTGCTACCAGCCGGTTCATCATTTCGCCCATGCTGCTCATGGCGCTGTTGATTTCCGACTGTGCCCCGCCGGTTCCGGCCATTTCCTGCGCGCTCTGTGAGGTGTCTGCCATGATTTCCCCGATCCGATCCATAATGCTCAGCATCAGGTTTACGCTGTTGGCCACATAACGGCTGTCATCCAGGCTGCGGATTTTGTCCGCCAGCTTTTTACCCCAGGCCGCATCAAAACGGTTGCCGGTTTCCGGGATTTCATTTCCAATGGAGTACATGATAACGCAGGGATGGTTGTAATCCTTGTTAACCAGATTGGTTACATCATGCTCCCACCATTCCGCCATATGCATCCCGTAATCAAAATCCACCTTCGTGGTAGTCCACACATCTGAAAACTCATCCATTACCAGCATCCCGTATCTGTCGCAGGCATCCAGAAGCTTTCTGTTCATGGGATAATGAGAGCTACGGATGGCGTTGTAACCTGCCTCCTTCAACTTTTTCACGCGGAATTCCTCCGCATGGGCAAAAACAGCGGAGCCAATTACGCCATTATCATGATGGATACAGCCGCCCCGGAGCTTTACTGTCTTTCCATTGATCCGCAGGCCATGGGCCGTATCCAGCTGCAGCTTCCGTATACCAAAGCTGCCGCATTCCTCATCCAGCATGTTTTCCCCTTCCATTATGCAGATACGGTAGCTGTAGAGATAAGGCGCATCCACATTCCAGAGGGACGGGTTTTTTACATAAAGCTTCTGGCGGTATGTATTTTTTGTGTGCTCCTGCACAGTTACCGGCATGGAATCCTGTGCGGCAACATTTCCCTCCCTGTCCAGCAGCTGCACAAGCACGTTAACCGCTCTTGTCCCGCATCCCGTATATTCCAACACCGCTTCCGAGCGCACCACCGCCAGGCCTTCCTCCAAATCCACACAGGCCAGATGGATGCCGTCCGGCACAAGATGGAGATGGTCTGCAATCATCAGCTTCACATCCCGGTAAATGCCGCCGCCCGTATACCAACGTCCGCTCGGCACGCCGTTTTTCACAATTACCTTAATCTGATTCTTCTCTCCGAATTTAACATATCTTGTGGCATCAATATAAAAATTACCATAGCCGTACGGGCACTTCCCCGCATAGGAATTATTGATGTAAACAAAAGCATTCTGATAAATGCCTTCAAACTCCAGCCAGATATTTTTATCCTTATCCTCTTCCTTCAGGACAAATTCCTTTGTGTAATTACAGTTCTCCTCCACAAAAAACCCGTTTCCGCTGCCGTTTTCCTCCTGGCTGTCGCGGGGCTTTCCCACAGAGGCATCATGGGGAAGCGTCACCGGCTTTCCCGTATCCTGTCCGCCGCCCATCAGGGACTGCAGGGCGCCTCCGCCGCCTTCGTGGTACACCCAGTTTCCATTAAAACTGATTTTCTTCATTTCCTTTTCCTCCTCCCTTTCATTGTCCATGCAGCATACTGCATGCTGCCTTTTTGGGCCTCCTCCCCATCTTTGGGCAGACAGCACCGGCAGCCTTGTCTGAACTGTAATGCAGCCTTTCCTTTCCGGTATTTTCCCTGTTTCTTCTTTTTGTGTGTTCGTGTATACTGAATATAGCAGAAAAACATGGCTATCCGTTCCGCAGATACCGTTTTTCTCTCGTGCAGTATCAGTATAAAAATTTTACGGCGCGGCGGCAATGTCCGGAACCGAACCTCCCGCGCCAAACTGTAACCAAAACCAACTTCGGGGTGAATTATGGAATCTGATTTAACGCAATTAAAAGGAAAAAATCTGGAGGCGCTGCTCAAAGACGTCCCCTCCAATCTTGTAATCCGGAATCCGGACAGCAATATCCTGCAGCTTTATGAGCTGAACACGCCGTTTATGATCATGTTGGAAACCTGCCATGAGCAGAAGGACTTTATTTCCATGTACCAGATCACGCACGAACGCTGCTATTCAACGCATTTTCCCTTTACCGGAAACAGAAGCCTTCTGAAAAGGCCGCTGCATCAGCATTCCTGTTTTGAAATCATGTATGTCCTTTCCGGCAGCGTGACCAACCATGTGGAGAACCAGACATTTACCTATGGTCCGGGGCAGTGCTGTGTCATGAATAAAAATATAAAACACTGCGAGGATTTTGCCGGAGATTTCCAGGTGGTATTTTTCATGTTCCAGGATGTCTTTCTGGAACAGCTGATGACGGAATACGGAGAAGAAGCGCTTACGGCAGATTCTTTATCAGAGGTCAATCCCATCTATCAGCTTTATCTGGACAGCAGGAATAAAAACAGGCAGTTTGACAAGGTGTATCTGGATTATCTTCCGGTCATCCCTGTAGAAAACATCCTTGACAGGCTCAACCCGCTGTTTAATTTTCTGGTGACGGAATTACAGAAAACGGACCCTGGCTCCTTCTTTTTCCTGAAAGGAACCTTTGCCCGTTTTCTCCAGCTTCTGCATACGCCCTCCCTGTACTGCATGGCCCGGGTGCAGTCCGATTCCAGCAGCCAGGAATATATTTTTTCAAAGGTCACCCATATCATGGAGGCAAGCCATGGCAGGAGCACCCGGGAATATCTGGAGAAGCAGCTTCATTATAACGGCGAGTATTTAAACCGTATTGTAAAAAAATATACCGGAAAAACCATTCTGGAATTCGGGCAGGGAATTTATCTGCAGGAGGCGAAAAGATTGCTTTTGGACACGGATATGAGCATTTCGGAAATCATTGCAGAACTGGGCTTTTCCAACCGCAGCCATTTTTACCGTGTTTTTCAGAAGGCCTTCGGGGAAACGCCGCTGGATTACCGGCGGAGGCATGAGGCCTGAAACATAAAAAAGCCAGGGACCGGGATGGCCTCTGGCTTTTTATATATCATTACAGCAGGATGATTAACAAGATTAAAAATATCAGGCTTTATGCGCCGCATCCCAGTCGGCATTGGCTTTTTCCACCTTCAGCTGAGACAGCAGGATTATCATGATTACCACCATAATCAAAGGGAACCACAGGTACAGGAAATTAAGCATATTGATGCAGGACTGGGGCTGTACCGCCGCATTTGCCACGTAGCCGCCGGCTGCAAGAAGCCATCCTGCCAGGGCTGTCCCGATGCCGCTGCCGATTTTGATTCCCAGGGAAGAGCAGGAAAACATGGTGCCGTCCACACGTTTTCCCCTGGTGCGGTAGGTGTAGTCGGAAGCCGCTGCAATCAGCGCGTTCAGGTCTCCCGTTACGGGGCTGGTTCCCAGGCCTGCAAGTACGGAAGCGCCCAGCATCAGCGGAACGTTTCCCATATAACCGGCTGCGATAAACAGGATTCGGAACAGAAATGCAAAGCAGTAGCCGTACAGATTTACCTTATACATCCCCTTCATTTTTTTGACCAGGGCCGGCGTGAAGGCAAGGCCGATGATCATGGGGAACATGCTTGCCATGGAGAAGGTTCCCAGCAGCGCGGGATTTCCCAGAATATAGGTCATGTAATAAATGCCCACGCCCGTAATTCCGGTCTGCATGTAGATAAAAACGTAAATAAGGGCGATGATGATATAATATTTATTGGCAAGCAGCAGTTTAATGGCTTCCAGCAGTGAAAGCTTCTCCGCAGGCGCATTTTCCGTCTGCTTCCCGTCTTCCGCTTCTTCCTCCGGAAGCTCTTTTACGGACAGCACGGAAATGGTATTCACAATCAGGCCGATGATGGCATAAACAATGGCGACATTTCTCCAGCCGGCAGCGCCGCCGCCCATGGAAGCTACGGCATTTACCGTAATAGAAGCCACCACCAGGTTCGTAGCCAAGGAAAACATGAAACGGATGGATCCCATCTGTACACGTTCATTTCCATTTTTAGTGATCAGGGAGGTAAGGGATGCGTAAGCGATGTTGTTCGCCGTATAGAAAACAGCGTTCAGCAACGTATAGGTGATAAAGAAGTACGCATATTTCGCAGTGTCTCCCATACTTTTGGGAATGGCAAAAATGGCAATCAGCATAACCGCATTTCCCAGATAGGACCAGAGCATCCAGGGACGCGCCTTGCCCATTTTGGAATGTGTTTTGTCGATCAGGGTTCCGAAGAATACATCCGTCACACCGTCCGCAAACTTGGAGAACATCATCAGAGTTCCCACAATTCCGGCGTTCAGTCCCACTGTATCCGTCAGATAAATCAGTACAAAGCTGGTGAGCAGGCCATAAACCATATTGGCTGCCAGGTCACCGGAACCGTAACCTACCTTGTTGTACCATTTTAAATACTTTTTCTCTTCCATTACTGACTCCTTTCATTTGCGCGGAATCAGCCATGTTTTGAGCCGCCCGTTCAGGGAGCGGGCGTTTACTCTTTACTCTTCTGCTAATATGTGCACGAACACGATGAGTTGATTATATATTTCGCTTTCTTATTTGTCAATAATCCTCTCATTTTTTTCTTATTTTTGTACACATTACACATATTGGAAGGAAAAATTTCTCTGTATTTACCGTGAGTTTTTTTGTCGGACGGATGTAAGGCATGGGAAAACAGAAACACATTTTGTAATTGTTCAGCAGGTCAGCACATCTACTGTATTGACTATAAGAAAGTGATTCAGGAGTGCCAAAAAAGAAGGCGGCTGTCTGCCAGCACGCCTTCAGTTTTTCTTTTTTGTTCTGGACTTTTAGTATTTATAAAACGATGGATGTCTTAACCAAATCCTCTGAAGCGCTGCTTGAGCCTACATAGACAGAGTGTTCCACATGTTCAAGCTGCCATTCGCGGTAAACCGGATTGTACCATTTCAGTTTTTCAAGAGGGGTGGAAACCGTTACCTTCTTTTCCTCTCCCGCCTTCAGGCTGATGCGCTGAAAACCGCGCAGCTGCTTTACAGGGCGGTCAACTGCGGAATTTTCAAAGCCCACATAGAGCTGTACTACCTCGTCACCGTCCATTTTTCCGGTATTTTTCACGTTGGCCGTCACCACCAGATTGTCGCCCTCTACCTTTGCTTCGGGCGCCGTAATTTCAAAGGTTGTGTAGCTTAAGCCAAAGCCATAGGGAACCAGGGGCTTCACGCCGTTCTTTTCCAGACGGGTATAGCCGTGGTAATATTCATAATACTGATCGGTCGCTTCCCAGTCCACATGGGGAAGGTCCTCCTCCGATACGGGAACCACATAAGGCAGCTTGCCGGAAGGATTCACATCGCCGTAAATAATTTCCGCAATGGCGGTGCCGCCCTCCATGCCGGGATAGTAAGCCATCATTACGGCATTCACACAATCGTACCATTCTGTCATCATGATCATGTTGCCACCGATAAGGACCGCTGTAGATTTTTCATTCACAGGCCCAACCTGCTTAAGAAGCTCCGCCTCATCCTCATGCAGGCCCAGGCTCTTCTTGCGGTCGCCGCCCATGGATCCTATGTAATTGCTGCTTTCATTTTCAGAAATGAACTCGCCTTCATCATCATAGTTATAGCCCACTACAAAAACAACCGCATCCGCTTCTCTCGCCAGCGCCTTTGCACTCTCCAAATCCGAACCGTCATTATAGATTACTTCACAGCCTTCATTAGCTTTTTTCAGCCCTTCCTCCGGCGTTACCACATAGGGAGGACGCACCCAGCTGGAACCGTGATCGCCGATAACCGCGGTATTTGCCAGCTTTCCAATCAGGGCGATTTTCTTTGTTTCACTTTTCTTCAGAGGAAGCACGTTATTGTTTTTAATCAGGGTGATTCCTTTTTCCGCTGCTTCCTTTGCCACTGCGATATGCTCCGGACAGCCCACTACGGACATATCGTATTCCTTATGTTCTTTATCAAAAGCGATGATTGTGCGCACGATACGCAGCGCCGCTTCGTTAATATCCTCCTCGGATACAAAACCGTCCTGCACCGCTTTTACCAGGCGGTCACCGAAAAACTGGGTCCACATCATTTCCATATCCTGTCCGCCCTGGGCAGCCTCCACGGTATCCCTGACGCCCCAGCAGAAGTCGGACATTACGAAGCCGTCAAAATCCCATTCTTTCTTCAGAACCTGACGGAGCAGATATTTATGATGGCCGCACTGTACGCCGTTGTAACGGTTGTAGGAACTCATGATGCTGGCCGCCCCGGCATCCACGCAGTCCTTGAAATGCGGAAGATAAACCTCCTGTTCGGTGCGCTGGTCGCAGGTTACGCTGCATTTGAACCGGGCATTTTCCATATTGTTGAAGGCATAGTGCTTCACACATGCCATAACGTCCTCATCCTGCACGCCTTTTACCAGCGCCGCTCCCATCCGTCCAATCTGATAGGTTTCCTCGCCGTAGGTTTCCTGGCTGCGTCCCCAGCCCGGATTATAGGGCATGTTAATGCAGACACCGGCAAACAGATTGCCTCCGAACGCCCTGGTCTCCCTGCCGATGCAGTGTCCCACCCGTTCCTCCAGCTCAGGATCAAAAGTAGCGCCTCTGGCCATGGACACCGGGAAGCAGGTGCTCTGCCAGTTACCGCATACAACACCCCTGGGCCCGTCCACAAAAAGCATAGGAGGAACCTTCTCCTCTTCCAGTCCGCCCGCTGCATAGGGCGTTACATTATAATGTTTAGAATCATCCTGCATGGCCTCCATCATCTGCGCCATGTCTTCCTGTCTCATCCTGGTAATGTCAATGTTGCCGCTCATCAGCCACACCTTCTGCTCCAGTGTCAGCCGATCCACAATTTTCTTTGCCTCTTCCGTGCAGGAAAGGCGGTACTCCTTCGTCGCTCTCATACATGAACCCCTTTCTGAATCAATTGCGAGTCCGTAACTATTCAGCCCTTTCACAGTTACTGCCAAAATCCATCCTGAAGCACCGGATTATGGTCAGCGCAGTCATCGCGCTGTCCCGCTGAATCGTTACGCAATTCCATACACCTGCGCAGTCCTTCTCTTTGCCGTACAGGTGTGCTCGTGAACATATTTATTGTAGATGATTTGTGCAGAAATGTCAATTCATATATAATCACAATTTTTTCAATACCTGAAAATGCATAATTATTTAACGCAAAAAGAAAATATATCTTTCCAATTTTATACATTTTACAAAAATATGTCACCTGGCAGCATATATCTTATGTATATTTTATACATTCAGCAAGCACATCCGACAACATTTTACTCTTTCCGCTTATTTCCTGTCACAAAACTATCCCACATTCTTCTTCCGGTTATCAGATTCTCCTGCAGCCGTCCGGATGCCCGAATTGTTACACTTTCCCCTACCGCCTGCATACTGCACCAGCTTTGACAATTTGCAAATTTATGCTATGATAGTTTTATGGAACAATATGAAACATCCGGAATACACATTTTTTGTGAAACAATATAAAAACGGGGGAATACGATATGGCAAGCATGAGGGATGTAGCCCGGAAAGCCGGCGTGGGAGTGGGAACCGTGTCCCGGACTTTAAACAACAGCGGCTATGTGGCAGAAGAAACGAAGAAAAAAATATACGAAAGTATGGAAGAACTGAACTATAAGCCCGCCCCTGCTGTAAAAACACAGGCAGGCAGGAAAACCGGCTTCGTGGGCGTCATGGTCCCCAGCCTGGAACATCCTTTTTTTGCCAGGATAATGCGCTGTATCGAATACGAGCTGTCCCGGCATAATTACAAATGTATCGTATGCAATACCATCGACATTGTAAACCGTCAGGTTGAATTTATGGAAATGTTGGAAGAGAATGTGGTGGACGGGCTCATCGCATGCGTCGATCCAATCCCAGGCTTTAACGGAAGAAACGGACGGGCAATCGTCAGCATGGATCGCTACTGGTCCGCAGATGTCCCACTGATCCGCTCGGATCACGAACAGGGAGGGCGGATTGCCGCGGAGGTATTTTTAAAGGGCGGCTGCCGGAAAATCATCCAGTTCTACGGCGGCTTTGATTGGGAAAAAAGCGCCAACATCCGCCACAAAGTAATGGAAATGGTACTCAGGGAAAACGGTTGTGAGGTTATTTCCGTAAATATGGAATGGGATGCCATGAGCTATTCCTACAACAAAAACATCATCCACAAATACTGGGACATCATCAAGGATACCGATGGATGTATGACAAATGACATCGGCGCCCTGAGCTGTCTGGCCGTGGCCAGGCAGATGGGGCTTGAGGTTCCCGGACAGTTCAAAATCATAGGCTATGACGGCACTGAAATCACCAATCTCACTTATCCGGAGCTGTCCGTTATCGAACAGGACTGCCCCGGCATCGCAAGGGAATGCGTAGATGCCGTGCTTTCTCTGATAGAAGGCAGGGAACCCGACACCTGCCTCCGCCTGGTTCCCGTCCATTGGCGCGGACGTGGAACAACGTAATTGTTCCACATAAGTAAACAATTAAAAGACCATTTTGGCATCCTGTCAAAATGGTCTTTTTTTATATTTCTTTTTATCTTCCACATTTTCTTTGTGATATATTCATAGTTAAAACGATTCATTTTTGTTGCTTTTATACGAAATGCTGACTTATTTCCAAAATATGGTTGACACGCCTATAAAAAGTTCTTATTATTCTAAACATGGAACCGTTCCATACGATTTGGTTAGGAGGATAAGCGATGAAAGTGGTGAACAAGAGTGGATTGTTTAAAACCAATGTTAAAAAGACATTAAAAGCATGGCAGCTGTATGTACTTCTCATACCCGCCCTGCTCTGGGCAGTTATTTTTGCCTATTACCCCATGTACGGAGTCGTCATTGCCTTTAAGGACTACAAAATCAGGGCAGGTATTCTCGGCAGCCCCTGGGCCGACCCCATACTTAAATACTTCCAGCAGTTTTTCAGTACAAGCATTGCTCTGAATGCTATCAAAAACACCATTGTTATCAGCCTGGAAAGCCTTGTTATCGCTTTCCCGATTCCGATTATCTTCGCACTGCTGCTGAATCAGATTCAGGGCAATCGGATTAAAAAGACAATTCAGACCATCAGCTATGCGCCCTACTTTATGTCAAACGTTGTAGTTGTGAGCATTATATCCGTCTTTTTTGCAGCAAACGGTGTTGTAAACAACCTGGTGACAAGTGCAGGCGGCAAAGAAACCCTGTTCACTTCTCTCCCGGAGTGGTTCCGTACCCTGTTTATCGGTTCCAACATCTGGCAGACCATGGGCTTTAACGCAGTTATCTTCATTGCGGCGCTGACCGCCATCAGCCCTGATTACTACGAGGCCGCCACAATAGACGGCGCTTCCAGATTCCAGCGGATTCTGTATATCGATATTCCCATGATTCTGCCCACAATCATCCTGATGCTCATCCTGCAAATCGGCAATATCATGAATGTCGGCTATGAGAAAGCATACCTGATGCAGAACGGCTCCAATACCATCGTAAGCGAGCTGATATCCACCTATGTTTACAAGGTCGGCCTGCAGACGGCGCAGTACAGCTTCGCTACGGCCGTCGGCCTATTTAATTCCGTTGTTAACTTCATCATACTTGTAACCGCGAACTTTATAGCGAAAAAAGTAAGCGATATCAGTATTTTCTAAGAATGGGAGGAACCAGGATGAATAAGCAGGCATCAAAAAAGGCCGCGAACCCGGCCATTCATAAAACCAAAATGAAGTTATCCGTGGGGGACAGGATTTTCAATATCGTCAATGCGGTAATCATGATAATCATCTGTCTGGTGATAGTGTACCCCATTTACTATGTGGTAATCGCCTCCATCACGGATCCGGTTATCGTAAATTCCGGGAAACCGCTGTTTTATCCGGTAAAGCTTTATCTGAACGGCTATAAAACCACTTTAAGCTATACCCCCCTGTGGACAGCCTATAAAAATACAATTACATATACCGTTGTCGGCACCATTGTTTCGCTGTTTGCCACAATCCCTGCCGGCTATGCCTTATCCCGAAAGGATCTCCCGGGGAGACGCGGCCTGATTTTTCTGTTTACCTTTACCATGTTCTTCAGCGGAGGAATCATTCCCCTCTACCTGACCATCAGGAATCTGGGAATCTATAACTCCATTTGGGCGATGGTGCTGCCCGTTGCCGTTTCCGCCTATAACCTGATCGTCTGCCGTTCCTTCTTTGAGGCCGGCGTTCCGGATGAGCTGCTGGAGGCTTCCAAGGTAGACGGGTGCTCGGATTTCACCTTTTTCTTCAAGATTGCAATCCCGCTCTCTTCCACCATCATCGCAGTTATGTGTCTGTTCTATGCAACAGCGATGTGGAACCAGTTCTTTAACGCGCTGATGTATCTGCAGGATGACAACAAGATGCCGCTGCAGGTTGTTCTGAGAAACCTGGTCCTCATGAACCAGGCAAACCAGATGGGCTCCTCGGGAGACGCCATGGTTACCAAGCAGAAGCTGGCGGAACAGCTGAAATACTGTATCGTCGTCGTATCCGCAGCTCCGCTGCTGGTCGTATATCCATTCATCCAGAAGTATTTTGCAAAGGGCGTAACCATCGGCGCAGTCAAGGGGTAATCCCGGTTAATCATATCTTCCCAAAACCAGGAAGATATATTTAATACAACAGTTACCAATTTTTCAATATTAAGGAGGAAAATACATGAAAAAGAAAATTGTTTCTTTACTGCTCACACTGACTATGGCGGCCGGGCTGATTTCCGGCTGCGGCAGCAGCTCCTCATCAGGCACAGCCGGCACAGGCTCCGGAGGACAGACTGCTGAAAATATGGAAGAGGCTGTAGCAGCGGCTTCCTCAGCTGCGGACAGCGGCCTGACCAAGGAAGAACAGGAGGCTGTGGACGCTGGAATCCTGAACCTGGACGGCACGCTTCCTATCATCAAGGACCCGGCTGCCTTTGAGGAAAAATACGGCAAAATCTCCGCATTGATCGTAAATACGGCGGACAGAGTCGTACCGGTTGAGGATCTGGAAATGTGCAAGGTATGGTTTGAGGATACCGGTATTGAATTCGACTGGCAGGCGATTCCTTCCGAAGGTGCCCAGGAGAAAATAAATCTGATGCTTGCCTCCGGCGAAGAGCTTCCCGATGTATTCTGGAACTTCGGCGACGGAAAATCCGGCAATATCGTAGTTCAGTACGCAGATCAGGATATCTTCCTGCCGACGGAAGGGTTGATTAACGAATATATGCCCAACCTGAAAAAGATTCTGGATGACAGCGAAAATTACTGGTCCGAAATAACCGCTCCCGATGGCCATACCTACGGCTTCCCGTATATCGAGGAAATGTACGGTCTTGTCCTGACCGGCGGCCCCCTGCTGATTAACAAGACATGGCTGGATGAGGTAGGGAAGGAAGTTCCCACCACTGTTGACGAATGGGTTGACTGTCTGAAAGCTTTCCGCGATGGTGGAGATCTGAACGGAAACGGCGCTGCAGATGAAATTCCCATGGCTACCTGGTTCGGCGCTACCGATACCTTCGGTTCCTACAATATGTTCTACCGTTTTACCGGTGCTTTCGGATGCGCTGATTCCTACTGCGGCGGCAATGCCTATGCGGATCATTTAAGACTGATTGACGGCAAAGTAACTTTCACGGCCCAGGATGAAGCCTTCCGCAAAACCGCAGAATTTTTCAATATGCTTTATAACGAAGGCCTTATCTGGAACGGTTCCTTTGAAGCGGATGAAAGCGCTTCCTATAAATCCTCCCTGATTAAGGAAGATGTAGCCAGAATCGGATGCTTCGGCACCTGGACCGATCAGGAAATCACCAACCTGGATGTCCATGATGAATATGTTGCCATTCCCCGGTTGCAGGGTGAAGCAGGTATGACCGGTTTTGAAAATAACTATTCCGAGCTTCAGGATTCCTCCAATACCGCAATCACCACCACCTGCAAATTCCCTCATGTCATTGCCAAATTCGTGGATTATATGGTAGGTGATCCCGCCATATCCATCCAGTCCAACTGGGGTGCGGAAGGCTATAACTATGTAAAGGATGACAATGGTATTTTACGGACTCCGCTTGATGAGCAGGGAAGATATGTGGCTCAGACAGAATACACCAACTTCGGCGAAGCACGCGTTAACTCCACCACCTGCCGCGGTTCCATGATCGTTCTGGATGAGTACTATGAAACAGTTGCAGGCTATGCCTATGACGCCGTACAGCTTCTGGAAAACCAGAAAACCAACGGCAAGGAAGACATTATGGCGGAAAACGACACAATTCCCCGTGTTATGATGACCACCGATGAATTATCACGGCTCGCCCAGATTCAGCCCACCATCTCCGATATCGTTGACCGTTATATCAATCAGTGGGTAACAGGCGGCGTGACGGACGACAACTGGAACGCATACCTTGGTGAACTGCAGTCCGCAGGCGTTGAGGAGCTGGTTTCCATCTATCAGTCCGCAGTTGACAGAAGCAGTAAATAAGACGGACATTGTAAACCGTTTATACCATGCTTTACAATCGTCTGAAAATAAGAAAAAGGAGATAATCTGAACAGATGCAAACAAAAAACAAATATAAACCTGTAGTTCATTTTACACCTCCGGCAAACTGGATGAATGATCCCAACGGCATGGTATATGTAAACGGCCGATACCATCTGTTTTACCAGTATTATCCGGCGGCCCCCAACTGGGGGCCTATGCACTGGGGCCATGCGGTTTCTGAGGATCTGCTCCATTGGGAGCACCTTCCCGTTGCCCTCTACCCCGATGAACTCGGATGTATTTTTTCAGGCTCCTGCGTGCTTGACAGGGCGAATGTTTCCGGCCTGGGAAGTATTGAAAACCCACCTCTGATAGCAGTTTATACCAACCATCGCATTTCAGATCACCTGGAACAGCAAAGCATTGCTTACAGCCTTGACTATGAGCATTTTGAAAAATATTATGAAAACCCCGTGATTCCCAACAAGGGCAAACCGGACTTCCGCGATCCTAAGGTTTTCTTTAATCCGGTAAAAAACTGTTACAGCCTGGTGCTTGCTGCCGGAAGCAGGGTGGAATTCTACAGTTCAGAAAATCTGAAGGACTGGAAAAAAACAGGGGATTTTGAAGCAGGCATCCATGGACTTGGAGGCATCTGCGAATGCCCGGACTGCTTCCCTCTCATGACAGAGGAGGGCGAAAAATGGATTCTGATCATCAGTATGATACTGCCGCCTGAGCAGGTAGGCAAGGATAAGGACTGTTTCCACAGAATGTCCCATATCACCCAGTATTACGTGGGAACCTTTGATGGAAACACCTTCCATGACACGGAATGCTCCGCCCTTCCCCTTCTGCCTGATTACGGAACGGATAATTATGCGGCGGTTACCTTCCAGAACCTGGAGGAAAAGGTAATGCTTGGCTGGGCGGATAACTGGGATTACGCGGGCCAGGCCCCCACCGATGCCGACGGCTTCCGGGGCCAAATGACTCTCGCCAGGCAGATGAAGCTTGTAAAGACAGCACAGGGCTATCGGCTTGCCTTTTCCTTCCCAGGACTGGATTCCCTGAAAGCCTCCGCCTTCCCGCTGTTTCCGGGAGACAACAGACTGCATACGCAGACCTTCGGCTTAAAGACCACCGTCAACGGCCCCGGAAAAATCACATTCCTAAACAGCACGGGGGAATCCGTGGAAATTGAAGTCACGGAGGAGGAAATCATCGTTGACAGACGCCACGGCGGGCAAACAGGCTTCCAGAAGGACTATGACAGCGACTGCTATGGCATAAACCGCGCCCCCAGGCTTTGTCAAAACACCTCCATCATGGAAATCGTCTTTGACAGATGTATCCTGGAGGTTCTTGCGGATGACGGAATGACTCCTTTTACCGTCAGCGTTTTTCCTGTACACCCCTATGAAAAGATATGTCTCACAGGAGAAATCAGCGCGGACTTTTACCAAATTCAATAATAACTATCATTCGTATCGCTTATCCCAAAGCCCCGGTACTGTTCACCCAGCCGGGGCTTTGGCCCGTTTAAAAATCCCGGTTCAGGGCTTCCATGGCTTATAATCCGCATTTTTCACATAATCGCAGTAACCGTCCTGTCCGCTCAGACGCCGTCCGGCTCCACACCGTTACGCATGCTTTCATCTGCCTGCACAGCAAAAAGCGCGCGGGAATAATGGAGCCTGAGCCCGGTATTCTCCAGTACTGCATCTGCCGAAAAATCCGTGCAGGCGGCCCCTCCGCCAGTGGTGCTTCCCAGGATCCTTCCCAGATGATTTTCCTTAAACACCGCCGCAAAATGGCCGCTGGTTGAAAAGCAGCCGCCATCTGTAAGAAGCGTTATATCCCCTTTGAAGCAGTTCTCCTTCGGCAGGATATTACCGCTCATTTCTGAAAGGCCGCATACCTCCGGAAGCTTTGTATCCCTGGTGAAGTAAGGGATTTCCCGCTCTGTCAGGTAAGATAAAAGCTCCCTCGCCATACCCGGATACCCGCCAAAATTTCCCCGCAAATCAATGGTCAGGCGGTCAGCACCCGCTTCTCTCAATTCTGCAAAAAATCCTGCAAGAAACTGCTCAAAACTCTGCTCCCCTTCCGAAAATACCCGAATCACCAGAAATGCCTCTTTTCCTTTCCTTCCGCATTCGTAGGGCGCAGTATTTTCAGGCGCATGAAGCTGCCAGGCGGCAGTATTATGCCAGGGAATATATTTTCCTTCTATTGTTATAATGTCCCTTGTATTATCCCGTCTGAGCACCTCTGTCCGAAATACGCCGGATTTATCTGCAAACTCATAATATTCATAGCCGAAATGCTTCCCCGCAAGATACCAGGCCAGCGCAGGATTGCTTCCGTCATGGCTGATATTCCTTTCCAGGCTTGATAAAATATCCTCCGCACTCCTGCCGTTAATCCCCTGGATTCTGTCTCCCTCATACAATCCATATTCCGGGCTGTCCTGCCGTACCAGGAGCTTTCCGCTGTCAATGATTACTTCCACAGGGAAGTACAGAGCCGTCTCCTTTCTTGCTTCTATCAAAGCTGTTGAAACAGCCAGGTTCGTATGGCCGCATCCTGCCGCTGTCACACATGGATTCACAAGATAGTAAAACTCCTCCTCCGTCATCCCATCCCTGATCCCGGCTTCCGCCTGCTCAAATTCCGCCAGGACTTTATTCCTGTCCGTAAATGCCAGCGGATGTTCTTCGCAAATACATCTTTTTAATAACTTAAAATCCTGCTGCAGTTCTTCTTTTGAATATCTTTTCATCTTTTTCTGATTTCCTTTAGTTTGTTTTCTTTCAGTTTGATTTTCTCACAATTTATCTCCGTTCAGGTCCCTCCCGTTCAGAAGTACATATAACAATGTATCATAAAACTGTATTTTAAGAAATGTATTTATAACTTCCAAAGTATGATATAATTTTCCCATTGCACGGGAACCGGCACAAGCCGGAATTATAGCTGTAGAGGTGGTAAAGAATATGTCTTTTTCCGAATTTATACATGCCTGTGACAGGAATGATAATGTCCGCATCAGCCATGTCATTTGTTCCTCCGGGGATTCCATATTGGCCGAATATGTGAAGCCTCCTTACAGAATGAATACATTGAGGCTCTTTTTTTCCATGACAAAAACCTTCGCTTCCCTCGCCATAGGAATCGCCGGGGATTTGGGCCTGCTTACTATTGATGATTACATAATTAAATATTTTCCTGAGGATTTGCCCCAACTGCCCGATAAGAATTTATGCAGGATAAAAATCCGCCACTTACTTACCATGTCCAGCGGCATCCATGATAACACTTATGCCGGACTGTACGCACAAAGCAACTGGATAAAAGCGTTTTTAAAGCAGGAATTCCCGCATGAACCGGGGACCTATTACCGCTACAGCACGCACAGCTCCCATATGCTGTCAGCTATCATAACGAAGGTTTCTTCCCTGTCGCTGGAAGAATTTCTGAACAAATATTTATTTCATCCTATGGGAATTTATGAAGCGCAGTGGGAGCAGTCTCCCGAACATCTGACGGCCGGAGGCATGGGCTTAAGCCTCTATCCTCATTCCCTTGTAAAAATTTCGCGGCTGCTCTTAAACAAAGGTGTCTATCATGGCAAAAGACTGATTTCACAAGATTATCTTGAATCAGCGACGAGACAGCAGATCGTTAAGCAGGATGATGTCAATCGGCCGGACAATCACTTTTGCGGAGCGGGATACGGCTTTCAGTTCCATATAAGCAGGGGTGGTTTTTACCGGCTTGACGGAGCGTTTGGGCAGTTGTGCCTGATATGTCCGTCCAAAAATTTATCGGTAACCGTTTTCTCTGAGAATTCTAAAATGGAAGCGCTGCTTTCCCTTGTTTATGAGTACTTGCTTGAGGAACCTTTCACCTGCGGTGAATTTGATGCCGGGCAGGAAATGTCCGGTGAGGCAAAAAACAGTACGGCTGAAATTCCCCTCCGGAAGTATCAGCTGTCCCAAAATGGCCTGGATTTGGAAAGTATTGAATTTATCCGTAAAAACGGAGCTTACAGCCTGATTCTCTGTGAAAAGGAGCATACAAATATCATTGATTTTTCTTTTTCCGGGGAGAAACAGGGGCAGATTTATTTTATTAAAGATTTGCAAAAGCATCGACAGGAATATGTCTGCATCGCAACATTTGATCAGGTTCTGAAGCTTAAGGTATTTCTGATTGAAACACCTTATATTGTTGATTACAGCTTTATTTTTTCCGGGAAGGAAGTGCTGCTTGAATTTTCAATTAATGTAAGCTTTACGTTGCAAAATCAAACAATTCGGGGCTTTGCCATGCCCGACGGATTATTTTCAGAAGGGAAAAGCATATAGCATAAGCGGCGACTTGAAAATGAAAAAGCCTGATCCACGGATTTTTCAGCTGACTTTGGAAAAGCTTGGATGCCCGCCTGAGGAATGTGTTTATATTGATGACAGAAGATATAACCTGGAGGCGGCACAGGCGCTTGGCATGGATACCGTATTATTTAACAGCAGGAATGTTCCCTATGGCGGGAAAATAGTTACGGGATTCGGGGAACTTGCGGATATGCTGACAGGCCGTTGAAAATAATATGAACCATAATATTATGAAAAGCAGCAATCATCAACTAAGGATCTCCTTTCAATGATTGCTGCTTTTTCCTCATTATTCTTTATCCTGCCAAAGGGATGCATCCTGCAACCTTTCAGCCATCCAAATGGTTACAGTTATTTCACCTTCCGCGCCAGCATCTGGGCCTTCACACACAGCTCCGCCGCTTTCAGGGCATGGTCCTGGGTCATGGCATTCTCCGTCCGGTTGATACAGTCCAGAATCAGCTGTCCGAAATACGGAAACCCTACCTGGCCGCTCACATTGATGTAATGCTCTCCGTCCTTATCCGCCCAGAAAACATGATCCCCTTTTTCTTCCTTTGCCAAATCCACATATTTACGCAGTTCAATGTAGCCTTCCGTTCCCAGAATGAAGGTCCGGCCGTCTCCCCAGGTGGAAAGCCCGTCGGGCGTAAACCAGTCCACCCTGAAGTAGCCCATGGCTCCGTTGTTACCCACCAGCGTGGCGTCTCCGAAATCATCCAGCTCCGGATATTCCGGATGGTTGTAATTGCCGATTTCACTGTTTACGATGGTTGCGTCCGTTGCCCCTGTATAATAGAGAAACTGTTCAATCTGATGGCTGCCGATATCGCACAGGATTCCACCGTATTTCTCCTTTTCAAAAAACCAGGCGGGACGGGAGGGGGCATTCAGGCGGTGAGGGCCCATCCCCAGCACCTGGATTACCTTACCGATGGCTCCCTGCCTGATCAGCTCGCCTGCATAAACGGCGCTTTCCACCTGAAGCCGTTCGCTGTAGCTTACCATGTATTTTTTACCGGTCTCTTCCACAGTTTTCTTTACCATATCCAGCTGTTCCAGCGTAGTCAGCGGCGCTTTATCCACGAAATAATCCTTGCCGGCCTTCATCACGCGCACGCCAAGGGCAGCCCGCTCCGACGTGATACAGGCGGATGCCACCAGCTTCACTTCCGGGTCGGAAAGCACCTGTTCTTCGCTCTCCGCCCTCCTGGCAGCTTCCTGCGGGTAAGCCTTAAGGAAGGCTTCCACCTTGGCAGGATCCGGATCGTATACCCATTTCAGCGAAGCACCCGCTTCCAACAGACCGTTGGTCATCCCGTAAATATGCCCGTGATCCAGCCCTACGGCCGCAATCATAAATTCTCCTTTTTCCACCACCGGGTTTGGCTTTCCCTTAGGTGCATAGTTCATACCATCTCTTTTATCCATCTTTGCTCCCCTTTGCTCACTGCAGCATATTTTATTTTTATAATAACGGTTTTAAGTTACTTTTCCCTATTTCTGATCATAATTTCCCACCGAAATCTCTTCCGGTGCAAAATTTTCCACACTGGCGGACTTTTCATAGAAATGGACCGCATTTTTCAGGAGCCCTTCCATCGTATAATATTCGTCCTCCGGTGCAATCGGCAGAGTTACCGTGCGTTTCTGGAATCCGGCTTTATAGATTGCCGTGATCAGCTCCACCGTTTTCCTGCCGTCTTCTCCGGTAATGAAAGGGCGGGTGTGTGTTTCCAGGGCTGTAAGGACATTTTCGATTTCTCCGGTATGCCCTTCATAGAGCAGATCCGGCAGGGCGGCATAGGTATCCTTCAGCTTCTGCATCAGCTCCTGGTTATGCCCCGGCACCGGGAAACCATTGGCCTGCGTGACCTCCGCCACACAGGACCAGGGCGCCGCCAGCTTCGCCTTCTCACACTGCAACACAATCCCCTGCTCCTCGCCGTGGTGAACCACGGAGCTTGTGACTTCCGCCACAGAGCCATCCGCGTAACGGAGGGCGGCAAAGGAGAGATCCTCCACCTCTGAATTATCATGCATTACATTGGCAAGCACCGAGGTCACTTCCGTGGGAAGGCCTCCCTGAATCCAGTTGATCATGTCGATATGGTGCACTGCATGATTCAGTGTCGGGCCGCCGCCCTCTTTTTCCCAGGTTCCCCTCCACCACAGATCATAGTAGCAATGCCCTCTCCACCACAGGGAATTTACATGGGCGCACCGTATCTTACCGGCCAGCCCGCTGTCCGCCGTCTTTTTCAGCTTGTAAATGCTGTTCCTGAAACGGTTCTGGGCCACCACTCCCATGGTTACTCCGTTCCTTTTTTCCGCTTCCAGCATGGCGTCGCATTCCTTTAAGCTGGGCGCCATAGGCTTTTCCACCAGCACATTACAGCCTGCATCCATGCAGTGTACTGCGATTTCCGCATGGCTGGAGGGCGGCGTACAGATATGTACAAGATCTATTTTCAATCCGGATTCCAGCAGCTTCTCATGGCTGTCAAAAACCTGTGCCCCTTCCAAATGATATTTTTTCCTGGCGGCCTCCGCCTTTTCCGGATAGATATCAACCAGCGCCGCGATGCGGCACCTTTCCGGAAATGTGAGCAGTCCCTCAATATGACTTCCTGAAATATTTCCCGTCCCTATCACTGCTGCCTGTATCATTGCATATTTCCTCCTTCCGTTCTGCACGGATGTTTCATTCCGGCCGTTTTTGCGGCACGGGCTGTCGGCATTTTCCCTACGGCGCTGCGTTCTCTGTACAAGGCTGAACCGTTACCCCATTCGGCCAATTAAATCGCTCCGCGATGGGCCTCTTATTACTGATTTTCTGTTTTCCTAAACGTATCGTAGCATATGGCGCAAGTGAATTCTTTGCGTGTTTTGTCTTAAAACATGCGTTTATTGTGTTATTAAATACAAGTCTAATACACATAAAAGAAAAATGGGAACCGCTTATTTACAAGAGATATGAAAGAGATTATATTAGATATTGGTCATCACCTGTAATAGTTCAGGCAGGTTTGCGCATTCACTGCGCAAACCGTGAGAATACGTGGTGGCAGTGCCCCTCGCCGAAGGCGACTTTTAATGAGCGGATGCAGTAACAGTTTGGCCGAAGGCTGAATCATTACCATCACCCTTCCTGCAAGGAGCACAGAACAGGGACTTAGGAGGGATAAAAATGCAGCTTATTTTAAACAGTATTTCAACAGCGGCCGTAAATCTGCTTGTCTTTTCCGCCATACCGTTTCTTTGGTGGTTTTTCAGGCACAGGAAGGAAACCTCTTTTTTCCGTTGGCTGGGCTTTATCAAGCCGAAGCTGAACGGCAAATGGTGGACGCTTGTGGTTTTTGCCATTATTTACTATTTCTTTTACACCTTTGATTTTACCAGATGGATCCCGCAGGAAACCATGGATTACCTGGAAAACAGCGGTTCTGTTTCCGTAAATGCCTTTGCCGGGATCGGTGCTGCGGCCATATTGCCGGCTCTTATTGAAAATTTCATTGCCAACGGCGTGGCGGAGGAAATTCTCTACCGCGGTTTCCTATGCAAACTTTTTTGCCATAAGCTGGGGACCGTAAAGGGCATTCTCCTGCAGGCGGCGCTGTTCGGCCTGATGCATAACGCATTATATCTGCTGGCCGGGCTGCAGGTGGGTCTGTGGTATCATACGCTGATGTTACTGTTCACCGGCATGGCGGCACTGCTGCTGGGCTGGCTGAATGAAAAAATCTATAATGGTTCCATCCTCCCCAGTATTCTGCTGCACGGCGCCGGGAATTTTATCAGTTCCATGCTGACGGCATTCAGCTTTTTATGATGCAATTGTTCTCCGGCCGCCGCCCTGCGGCAGCTTAATAAAAAAGCTTTCCTGGAAAACCGGATCCTTCCCAGCCCTGAACATGCCGATACTGAGGCCTTCAGGCGCTGTGAAAGAATCTTTTCGCAACAGTCCAGTCCATACAGCCGGACCGTTACCGTTTATTTTCCAAGAAAGCTCTTTTTATAATCAAATATCCATGCAAGCATGGCTACTTGGCTCGTTGCTCGCGGGAATAATGTCCCGGAGAAACCCCGGTCATTTTCTTAAAGGTCCTGATAAAATTATTGTAGTCATTAAAGCCTGACAGATAACAGGTCTCCGTCACCGTTTTTCCGTCCAGAAGGTACTGCTTTGCCGCCGCAATCTTTTTAATCAGAATGTACTGATATAAGGTGCTGCCCGTCTGCTGCCGGAACAGATGGCTCAGATAATATCTGTCGATGGAAAAACAGGCTGCAATGCTTTGCAGCGACAGCTCCGGCGAAAGATTGGCATCGATATAATCCATGACCGCACCGATTGTTTTATCTGCCGCCGCTGGCTGTTCCTGCTTAAAATCCCGGTAAAGGGAATTGACGTATACCAGCAGCTCGGCCAGGCAGGCGGTCATGAGCACATCCGAGCCGTATTTTTCCGACTGGCTGGCCTGACGGAGCTTTTCATTCATGCAAAGCAGCGTCTCCGTCTGTTCCTCTGAAAGCAGGATGACGTTGTCTTTTCCTGGCCGGTGGTTCTGGAAGCAGCCCAGAAGATTCGTGGCCGGAGTGCACATTCCATGCACCAGCCGGGGATGAAAATGTATGGCAATCCTGTGAAAGGGGATTTTGCCGTAATGGCAGGCGCGATGGATCTCGCGGTCGTTAAAGACCGCGAGATGGCCTCTTTGCATATGATGGACAGACTGCTCTATGTACAGATCCACGTCGCCCTCAAGGAAGAGGAAGATTTCATAATCCTCGTGGAAATGGAACCTGGCATCTCCCGGGCCTTCCGTGCGTTTGTCCATCAGGACGATGGATTCATTTAATTCCATGTAGTAATCGTCATTGCGCATTGATTTTCTCCCGGATAAATTAATATCAGCTCCTCTTACTCAGATGTCCCAATCATCATTATCGCTGATATCCATGTCAAAGTCATCTCCTTCGGCAGAATTTACCGTTATTTCTTTTTGTTTATCCTCCTTCTTTTTCCTTATTCGTCTGTCAGGTTTCTCTCTCTTGCCTTCCGCAGCTGTATTCAGCACTTTTCTTGCCTCGTCCAGAAATGCAAGAGGGGTTTTCTCATCTCCACTATAGGATACTATGGCGCTTTCCATTTCCAGGGCCAGGCTTTTCTGCTGCGTATATTTTTGCAGGTTAAGCCCGCCTACCTCTTTTTCCACTCTCTGGCACACCACGTCCGCTGCATCAGGGTTAGTGAAGAGCAAAACCCCCCATACATAAGGTTCCTTTTCAACTAAATACACCAGATCCTCACTTCTCAGGCTTTTTTTCATAGCATCAGATATCAGTCCGGCTATTTCAGGCATATTTTTGTTCCCCGCCACTCGCTCAAGCTGCGGCTGAAGCCTTAATTTCCACAAGATAAGCACCAGCTCCATATGGTACCGTTCAGAAATATGCATGTAAACTCTGGCATCTCTCTCATAGGCAAGAAGATTATTCATCTGCGTATCTTCATCTATTGTTACAAAATGCTCCAGCCTGTTACGCATACTCTCATTTTCTTTGTCAAGGCTCTTATTATGCCAGACATAACCAGTGATTGCGGTATTCATAATCACAGGCCAGAGTAACCAGAAATATACATTAGGGCCTACTTCAATCCCTTTTTGCAGAGACTGGGATATTGTATATGCAAGCAGGCCAAATACATACACCGTATCCAGAATCAGCCCGGTCCTGATATTCGAAAAATATGTAAACATAAAAAGTAATATTACAAAACACAGAATAATTGTATTAAAAATTCGATTGCCATAATCAGCAGCAAGAAAAGCCTCTCCCACAAACAACAGGACCAGAATACCCAGAAAGCATAAATCCGCCCTTACCGCATGCGTCCTTTTTTTCATCCGCAACTCCTTTCTGTGCCTCTATTCATGCCTGTATTTCTTCATCAGCAGCACCGCCGTTACCACCAGAAGAAAAAGGATACAGCCCCCTATGACTGATAAAACCAGGACATCCTCCTGATCAGCCATTTTCACGAGAAGGGAACTCCTTTTTGCATTATCTGCGCCAAATCGGTAACAATAAAGGTTATCACTGTCCGACACAAATCCATCTCCGTATATTTTCCAGTTTTCTTCCACACTTCCCAGATATTTTCCCGCACTGCCCATTCCCTTTTCTGTTACCCCGCTTATTATAAGCAATGCATAATTTTCACTGCTGTAAGGAGAATAAAAAAGCTGGGCAGTACCAAGGGATGAGGCATAATCCGGATCCAACTGCATTTTTTCATTCGAAAGAATCGTTGTCCCTCCCGGGCTAAATTTGAAATACATCTGGTTGTTTTGCTGCTTTGCTATGGGATTCTTTTCCAGTGTCCCGATGCTTATCACATTCAGATTTTCCAGGCTTATATCCTGATCCGCGCGGCATACGGCAATACTTCCTTTATTATCCTTCTGATAACGTCCCAAAGTCAGAAGCAAATGGCTGAATACCTCCAGATCCTGTTTTGACTCCTCCGCCGGTATCACCACCATTACCTGATTCAACCTCCCATTCACAATAAACGGGGCCGGATAATAATCAAATAACAGATAAGGAATTTCTTCTGTCTTTAACCGTATCGTACTTTCATTCGTTATATAGGCCCACGGCATATCCTGCCGTCTCATGGTACATACCATATCCGGTATTTCCAAATCAAAGGTTACCTTCAGGTTAAAGCTTCCAACGATTCCAAGATTGTTGGGAATATTAATTGTCAGGACATCACTGTTTGCTGTTTCCTTAGAAAGTTTTTTACTGCCCAAAGGCGTATCCCCTATATAAACGGTCACCAGAGATCTGTCAAAATCAAGATTTTCCGCATATCTGAACCTGAGGGTAAGTTTACTGCCCGCTGCTATCTTTCTGTTTGCCGCTGTCTCAATATAAAAGGAAGCGCTTTGGCTGAAGGGGCCGTTTACATAGCTTCCGGTTTCTGTAAGAACACTTTCCTCCTTCTCATCATAACTGAAAACAACATTGTCCTTTGCACCGACGCTTTTCCACGAAGCGGCAATCTGCTGCATATAGGTTTTGTTTCCCAGCAGCCGGCAGGCATTAATGAGCGCCTGGCTGTCACGGCCTGTAATAAGCAGATAGTTCCTTTCAGCTCTGTCCTGAAGGAATGCAATGACTGCTCCCTTTTCCGCTGCCGCCTTTTGCTCCCCGCTCATCTTTGATACGATTTCCGGATTCAGATTATCATAACCGCTTATATAAAGAATGTATTTTTTATTTATATCATCGCTTTCCCCAAAGACAGCCGCATCCATATTTTCATAAAAGAGCGCCGCATTTGCAGATATCCCGGTCATCGCATATGCCGCAGCCGTCAATTCATCTTCTGATGCATTCTGAGGAATAACGATACCGCTTTCTTCATTTTCCAGGGCTTCTATACTCGTCAGCTTCTCATATATATCCGCTACAGAGGAACACTTTGAGGAAGGTGTATAATTGACTGTAATCATTGATTCTTTTAAAATCACCATCCAGCTTGAACCTGAGACATCATCTTTACATGGATCCTCATCATTTGTCCGTATGTATGATTCGATTGATATCCGGTTACTTCCTTTTTGTATACAGGTAAAAGGAATTGAAATATCCAGCTTCTGTGTTTCTCCCCCGGTAAGCGGGATCCTTCCGGAAAATACGGGCTGTCCGTTCACAGAAACAGTAAAATCAGAAATCTCCTCTCTCACCAGCATCGTTACCGTATAATACAATGTAAGCTTAACCTCATGTATATCCCAGTCCCCTGTCTGAAAATTCTGATCGCAAACAGCGAAGAGACCTTGTAATTCATAATCTGAGGAAAAAGCTTCCTGATGGATGTAATTATTATCGGCAGCCGCATTGACTACAGGTGCACAATAAAAAACCAGAGCCGTTACAAACAGCAAAAACAGCTGTTTTATGCCTTTCATGTTGCCTTGCCTCTCTTTCCGGATTTCATTATACGTCATATTGAAGCTCATTTTCAGTCCTTTCGTAAAGAGACAATGCCTCTTCACCCGCTTCAGCATAGGAAGTGCCTATGCGCATTTCCACTACAGGAATATTTTTACCTAATATTTCCGCAAGATCAAGCGCTGCGAATTTTCCTTTCAGACGTTGTGTTATAACAGTCTCTGAGCCCCTCTTTGTCAACATCATGGTCCCCCAGCGGTAAGGCTGATCCGACATTAAATAAATAACGTCTTCCTTGCGGACAACGCCTTCCATCATTGCCGATATCTTCTTTACCGCCTGTTTCATATAGTCACGCCCCACCATCCTTTTCAGGTCTTCCTCATACCTGAATTCCCAGACAATGAGCATGAGCTCCAGGCCATACCGCTGTGCAATCCTCTGGTAAACCGGCATTTCCATTTCATAAGCCTGAAGGTTTTTCAACCCGGTTCCGGCATCAATAATACTGAAATCCTTTATATACGCATTCAGCCTTTCATTTTCAGCCTCCAATTCCCCCATGTTGTAAAAGATAGCATAAGAAACCGCCGTTAAAACCGGGCTCATTATCATCCAAAAGTAAATTTCGCTGCTGACCGCAGTTCCCCTGGACCATATATGATATATAATAAAGGTTGCAGCTCCAAAGATTGCCGTAATGTTGAAAATAAGCCCCAGGGTCAGAGACGTAAAATGAGTAATTATCATGACGGCAAAAATCATGCATAATACTACTATACTGTATGTAACATGCTCCGCAAAACCTACAATATATACGATACATACAAACAGTAAAAGCAGCAGCGCTATGTATGAAATATCTGCGGCCAGATTATTCCGTTTATTTTTCATCCGATTCCCTCCTTCCATATTTTATCAGAAGCATTACCGATGCCAGCAGCACAAGGCAGGATATGGAAATCGCTATCAGCAGCATCGGCCCCTTCTGCGAAACGCTTTCAGACGCCGCTTCCGGCGCGGCAGGTTCGTCTGTCTCCGGAGCAATTCTGTAACAATACAACGACTCACCATCCGTCAGGAGCGTATCCCCCTTTATTTCCCATAGCCTTTCCGTATTTCCAAAATAATTTAAGGTATGAAGCATCCCTGTCCCTTCTTCCCCTGTAATTGTCAGAACTGCTTCCGATTCCTCTCCGTAAGCGCTCCCTCTCAGAAAAGCCATCCCGCTGTTGATGGAAACCGGGAGATTCAGTTCATCCCTTAGATTTTCTCCGGCCAGTTTACCTATCACTATCCGGTTAACCTCCGCAGAATATGCTTCCTCCGCTTTTTTAACAGCCAGGCTTCCCCGGTTATCCTTCAAATACCTGCCCATAGTAAGAAGCAGCCCGGCCATAACCTGCATATCCTCATCCTTGTTCTCATCAGGCATAATAATCTGTACGTTATTCATACTTCCGTCCCGTACAAAAGGCGCCGGAAAATTTTCAAAAGAAAGGGACATATTATCAACGGCAGTTAATTTCAGCATACTGCTATCCAGGATTACCGCCCAGGGCGTATCCTCCGGAGTCAGCCTGCACCATTCATCCCCTGCCTGAAAGTCAAAAATAATTTCCACCTGGAAATCCCCATATATCTCTATATCAGGCGGTATCGTAAAGACTTCCGTTGTATTATCAGCGCCTTCCCTCGTTAACGTCCGGCTTCCTATCGGAACATCATTGATGCAGACGCTCACCAGAGATTTATCAAAATCCAGGTTGGAGGAATAACGGAAATCAAGGCTCAGTTCACATGATTCTGCCAGTTTTCTCCCTGCAGGGAATTCCACCGTAAATTGTGCGCTCTGCCTGAACAATCCCTTTACCGTCGTTTCATACTCTGTCAGGAAATAATAGGGGCCCTGCACCGGCGGCTTCACCAGGAAATCGTCCTCTTTCGCAACCTGGACCGTATCCGTATCCAGGAGCATCATATAATCAGTATTCCCAAACGCAATTCCGGCATTTACAAGCGCTGCCTCCTCCGTCCCTGTCACTAACAGAAGATATTTATCCTCTTCCTCCTGAACCAGACAGATCACAGCATTTTCTTCTGCATATCCTCTCTGCTCACCGCTCAATTTTCCCGCGATATCCGGAGGAAGATTTTCGTATTTACTGACCAAAACAGTGTAAGGAAATGACTCCGAAGGCCCGCTTTTCCGGAAACCGCAGCCAATATTCTGGTATAACAGCTGCGCATTTTTGCTGATGCCCGATAAAATATAGGCCATCGCAGTGAGTTCAGTTTCATCTGCCTCTTCAACAGCTTCCACAATACTCTGCCGATTCTCCATGGCTTCCACAGACGTAAATTTCCGGTAAAAACTGCTGATTGTATTGCACTCTGTAAATGGTTCATACCCTATCATGATCCGCGATTCCCGGAAGATATTCATCCAGGATGAAACAGAGGAGTCATCAACGCAGGCATCCGTATCCCGTCCCCGCAGATAAACATCAACCATTATAGAATTCACACTGTCTGTCAGCAATCTGTCTTCCGGCAGCTCCAGGATTATCTGTCCTGTTTTTCCCTGTGTCCGGGCTAAATGTTCCGTTATCAGAGGCTCACCATTTAAATACACAGTATAGTATGAAACGTCCTCTTCAAGTAATTGTGATGCTGAAAATTCCATTATTAATGCAGCCTTATGTACCTTCCAGTTTCCCACATGAAAATAGCTGACGCAGGAGTCAAACAATCCTTTCAGGCAATAATCCTTCTGGAAAGCTTCCTCATGTACAAATGCATACTGCTTTTCCCATTCTTCTTTCTCTGCTGCCAGCTGCCTGGTTTCAGCGGTTTCCCCAAAAACTGCCGCATCGCCGTTTTCCGTCTCGGCATGTATATCAATTCCACTGAAACACAGAAGCAGTAAACATCCTGTCAGCAATAAGGCAAATCTGCAGCCCTTTTGCATACTCTTCCTCCTGCCGCGTTAAAATCGTTCTGTTTTATACCATTTTGTTTCTCTTTTAAAAATGACATCCTCAAGATATTTATACAACCCATAAATAGCCACAGCCATCCACATTTTAGAATAGGTAAAATACATTAACAGTATAATCGCCAGATTCGAGAGACTCATCTCCCCCTTTTCCGTGGTAAGCGTTATAAAAGTACCAACTATAAAAAGGACAATTGCCATGAACCACAGCAGCGTACTGAAGCCGGCAAGATTCAGATGAATCCAGCCTATCAGCGTGCCAATCAATACCGAATCCGAAATTACCAGCGCCGTCAGAAGCAGAAAATAAATGGATAAAAAATAGCAGATATCAAACCTTACCTTTTTCGCTTTTTTGTTAAACAACAGCGGGATGTTCTTAATCAGCACATAAATATTCCCCTTTACCCATCTTGTTCTCTGCCGGAACCATACCGACACAGTCTGGGGTTCCTGTTCCCAGGTTACGGCCTGGGGAATAAATCGAATCTGATATCCCATCATATAAATACGGAAACTGATTTCCGTATCCTCAGCCACAGCCTTCACATCCCATCCCCCAATCGCATCAAGAATGGTTCTGCGGATAATAAAATTCGTCCCCGGTATTGTGCATAAATGGAATATTTTCCATCTGCCGGCCTGCGCCATCCACTGGAATGCAAGCGTTTCTATATTAATAAATCTTGTAAGCAGCGTGGCATTTCTGTTTCTTGTCCTGAACTTTCCGATGACGGCGCCGAGGCTGTCCTCCCTGACAATAGTGGAAGCAAGCCGGCGCAGCGCCGGGCGTTCCGGCGTATTATCCGCATCGTAAATGGCAATGTACTCCCCCGTACATTGCTGATAGCCAATATTCAGGGCATTGGATTTCCCTTTTCCCCCGGTAACCGCATCCGTATTGATTACCTTAAATTTTCTTCCCGGATTCTTTCTTTTTACTTCTTCCAGCAAAGCTGCGCTGTCATCAGAAGAATTATCATTTATAATGATAATCTCATATTTATCCTCCGGATAGTCAAAACGCAACAGAGCCTCCGCAGTACGGACAATCACCTTTGCCTCATTATGTGCAGGCACCATGATAGAAACTGTGGGAAGCTGTTCATCCCGCAGCTCTGCAACACCTTTTTTCTCACATTCGATATAATACCGATAACCGGCTATTGTTAAGACCACATTGACAAGAAGCAGCAGCCAAATAGATATAATAGCCGCAACCACCAGTCCGCTGGAAAACCCCATATCCCTTTTCTCCTTTCCCCGTCATATTACCTGTAAAATTTCCTGCGATACCATTTCCTGCCGATAGCAAGCAATATAAAAAATATGAAAAGCGCCCCGCCCACTACCAGCAGCAGGATTTTGTCTCCCTTGTCAAAGAGCTCTTCAAAGTTCGCCTGTTCCTTTTCCCTGGCAAAAAAATCCTCGCCTTCATTTGATCCGGGATCTTCATAATACTGAAATTTCCTATTGGTAAACTTCTGTTTATAATCGCTTAATGTCAGCCATTTATCATTGATCTGACAAAGTACAGCTTCGAATTCCTCCGCAGGAAGACTGAGCGGTATGGTAAACATAGAGTCAAATTCAAATTCCCCGAATGCTTTTTGTGTCGTGTTTATATTCCGGATTTCTTCCCATGTAAATACATACGGAGTGTATTCTGTGTCCACATAAAAAATTTTCTGTTCTTCCAGCGCTTTTGTAAAACGTTCCTTTTTTATCTCATAGGGTTCCGACTCTTTCTCCCCCTCCCTTACCACCGGAGGATGCAGAAGGACCGTTCCATTTCTTGCCTGTACATAACGAAGTATCTGCGCATATCGTTCAAAGGCCGGATAATCAAGATTTTCATAAACCGGCATTACCCTGACTATAAATGGTATCCCATTTTCATACAATCTGTCTGCCACAGCGCACAGCCGATCCAAATCAGAAAAAGGATATACCTCATCAACTGCCAGATACATATTGCCCCCTTCCTGTTTATCAAGAAGCCCTGCAATCGCCCTTCCCGTCATCACAGCCCCCAGTCCCTTTTCACGGTAAAAGGGGATATAGCTTATATTGCCCTTTTTCATCATGAAGGCGGCTTTGCGTCCGTCGGACATTACCAGCGCCTCCGTTTCCGGAGAATCTGCCGGGGCAAAGCAATAAATTGAATTTTCAGCTTCCGGCCATTCCGAATATGGCCCGCTCTCCAGCCCCACATTTACATTTTTTTCTTCTTTCACAGAAAAGCCTGCATCTTTACAGGCCTCCCCCAGACAGACGGCAGGCACTCCCTTCTCCTTAACATCCTTTACACAAATATCCGATGTCGTTATTACATATGCCGCCTGCTCCAGCATTTCGGAGTTATAATCCCTTTCTGATGCAACAGTTGGCTCACATTCAAGTGCCCGTACCATTCTCTCCAGGAAAACACTGTCCGTTTCCTTCCTGCAGACAATTAATACCTCATCCTTTTTTTCTTCTGCATCAATTGTAAACGGGAAAAATCCAAGCGCAGAAACGATTGTACAAAAAATCAATATCAGATTTACTGCCATCAAATGGCAGGGAATTCCTCCTTTTTCCTTAAACCGCTTGTTTTCCTGCATTCTTTTTCTTCCCACAGCGACTCTTTCCTTTCAATGCCCCGCCGGCAATGCCTGCAATCATATGTGATACAGAAACGAAAATAGATGACATGCTTATGTATGTTGCAAGATCAAACGCAACATTATAGAGGAAAACCTCCTTCGAAAGAGCGGTATTCCCAGCTTCAACCAGTGAAACGCCTATCTGTATTAACCCAACCAGGATCATACACAATAAAATCATAAGCTTTTCCTTGTTTTTCCTGTTCAGCGCCGCTACCAGCACTATCCAGATTATGACAAAGCCTACCGTAGCAGGAGCTGCATTTTTCTTAAATGTACTATATCCTGTGAAAAAATCAGTTTTTGCTCCCGGCGGCTTTCCTTCGCTGCGGTCATAATTGCCAAGCATATCAGGATTAATGATATAAGCTTCCTGTGCCGCATCCGTCAGCATACGGAGCAAGGTGTCCGGATGGGATATATAATAGATACAGATTGATACAAAATCATACTTGTTGTAAAACCCTTCCTCCAGAATCTGATCATCCGCATCAACGGAAGGATAGCGCTCAAAATAATCGGTTTCATTTAAAATGGAATACTGTGGATTAATACCAAAAAAGGCAAGCGCCTCTTCCGGATTCTCCGCCTCCATCATCACCCCTCTTGTCATTGCATGATACTGGTTAATATTCATATAGCTCTGCGGAATTACCGTATATACGAACACCCCGCATATAATCATTATCCCTCCTCCGGCTAATGCAAGAAGTCTTTCGCCTCTCCGGCTTTTGGGAATAAAACCTGTAATAATTAAGCATATTAAAAAAAGCGCTAACGCCGCAGTGGCATTCTGCTGTTTTGCCGACACCATCACAACGCTGTTTATTATAAAAAAAGAAAATAGAAAAGGAAACGAATGCCTTTTCTGTGTAATCAGCAGCGCACAGGACATAGCCGCAAGAAAAGAAACATAAACCAACCCTTCCGTAAAAAAAGAATTAAAATATGCTGTATACCCCGTATCCGCAAATATAAAAATACAAATGGCCGAAAGAAGCCATCCTTCTTTCACACTTCTTTCATAAGTAATATAATTCAATAAAAGATATATTGAGATACACGCATAAACAATATAAAGCGCCCCAAGAAAACGGATATCAAATAATTGATCTTCTCCGGTAAATATCCTGTCCAGTATCAGCGCAGCTCTGATAAATATCCGCTGTGAGGATATCAGGCTATTTTCGTACTCATTGTAATATTCATAAATACCGAATTTTGTACTCGCATAATTCAGAAACTGGTCATCCTGAAACCGATCCAGCTTATAAATTCCCATCCCGTTTGCCGCTCTGTAAAAATCCCCATTATCCGCCACCCCAATGACAGGCGGAATCAGCAGCGCATACGCCATAATCAGCAGTGCGATCATCGTTGCCCCTGCTTTAGGCGTTCTTATGAATCTATGAACCCAAGCGGCCAATGATTTCTTCCATTTTCTGATATGCTTCCAGCGCAACACATTGATCGAATGAGTAAATCCCACTTCCATCCTCCTCTCCGAACAATCCGTCAAGTCCATTATCACCATTGCGTATTCGAAAGGATTCCATAAGATTAAAGGCCAGGCCTGCCGTATGCATATCTTTCTTTTCCATTGCAATCAAAGCCGCAAGCGCATACACTGCAGTCGATTCAAACCTCTTATCAATCAGAGGCCTGTTATCCGCTCCATACCCTGCATAAACAACACCTTCCTCAATCCGATTTTTCATCCAGTCATAAGAATCTTCCGGAAGCTCTCCTATCCGGGCAAGATGCAGAAAGGTAACCAGCGCCTCCGCCATATTCAAATCCGTACCGGTATACCGGGCTTCCTTATAATCATACTGTCTGTAGAACAACGGGAAGCTTTCGCTGATTTTCCCCTGCTTTACCAGCATTAAAGTATCTTTATAAATGTCTTTCCATTCCCTTTCCTCTTCTGCCATCAGCTGAATCGCTGAAAAATCCGCATAACAAAGTGTCAGCATGTCTGAAGCCAAAGAATCTGAAGTCTCATAAAAATCAGCAAGTCTCCCTTCCTTCACCAGGCATTCGTATAATGTTTTGGCATATCCGTCAAATTCTTTATTTTCGCCCCATAAGCCTTCAGCAGTCTTCTGCGCCCTGTATATTCTGAAATCATCCACAGCCGCATTTACCGTTATATTTTTTTTCGGAGTTACTACCCAGGGGAACAGCCCTCCCTGCCCTGACGAAAACCTGTTCTGCAAAAGTCTGGATAACAGCCGGTCATACAGCTCCTTATTTTCCGTGTGTGCTGCATAAAGAAGCATGAAGCCCATACTTTCGCTTAATTCATCCCCGCCTGACGGAACAGCTCCGTTTCCTTCCAGATAATTTGTCCTGATACCATTTTCAGCAGTAAGAAGATTATTTAATATCGTTTTTTCAAGATACTTCCCCTTCCCGGTCTTTGCTTCCGAAATCATTGATTGCAACCTTTCCTTATCCGGTATTTCCCCTTCCAGGAAAGAGGTCACTCTGCCCTGGTTATCAAGGACAATTACGGTTGGCACCATATGGAGTCCTTTTTCCAGATAGAACCGGGCATCCTTATCGTAAACTGACGGAATGCCTATATGGTTATCCGTCAGATATTCTACCGCCGTTTTTTCCGTTTCTTTTTTACCATCCAGTTTATTTACCAGATAAAAATTAACATCCGTTTTGACTGCTTCCTCATACAATGCTTCGGCCTGCGCCATGCTGTCCCGGCAGTGAGGGCACCAGCTCGCCCAATAAATTAATACGGACGGAGTATCTGAAAACTTCTCTGTCCCCCCGTCTGCAGCCGATAAAAAAAATGCATCCGACCAATCCTGATAGATACTAAGCTGTTCCTCTGTGTCTGCACCGGGCTGTCCCATGGAATTTTCTTCATGATTCTTCCCTGAAGCAACATAGATTGCTAGAAAGGCCCCCAGCATCAGTAATAAAAGAATCACTGCCGCCAAACTTACTTTTCCCAATTTGTGCAATCCCGGCTTTCGTCTTTTTCCCTTCTCAGTCATCCGAGGCCTTCCTTCTCCCATACAGTCAGAATATCAGCAATGCGACGGCTTGCCAGACCATCCCCGTAAGGATTTACAGCCCTGGCCATCCTGTGATATTCCTCCGAATCTGTCAGGAGCCGGCAGGCATTACAATATATGCTGTCTTCTTCAGTGCCGATTACTTTTACGGTGCCCGCTTCCACAGCTTCCGGGCGTTCTGTTTCCGAGCGAAGCACCAGCACCGGAATGCCACAGGACGGAGCCTCTTCCTGGAGTCCTCCGGAATCTGTCATTACCAGATAACTGCGGGCTATCAGATTATGCATATCCTGGACATCCAGCGGTTCTGTCAGGATAACATTGGGAACACTGCCCAGAATTTCTCCGGCAGTCTTTCGGACCGCCGGATTCAAATGCAGCGGATAGATAATCCTGCACTCAGGGAACGTTTCCGCAACCCTTTTTGCACCATGGCAGATTTGTTCCAGCGGTTTTCCCAGGTTTTCCCTCCTGTGTGCTGTCAGGAGAATGAGCCTTCCCGTAAAAAGCCCCGGCTCGTTTAATTTATGATTATGAAAAACATAATTATCACATAATGTTGTCTTAAAAGCATCAATAACAGTATTCCCAGTGATATAAATCCGGCCGCGTATCCCTTCCGCTTCCAGGTTCTTTTTATTTTTTTCCGTTGGGGCAAAATGAAGCTGTGCCAGTTTACCTGTCAGATTTCTGTTCATTTCTTCCGGGAACGGCGAATATCTGTCATACGTACGAAGACCGGCTTCCACATGGCCGACTGGTATTTTCTGATAAAAAGCTGCAAGCGCCGCTGCGAAAGATGTCGTTGTATCACCATGGACAAGCACTATATCAGGCCTGTTCTGGACCAGCACTTCCTCCATACGTGTCAGCACATCTGTCGTAATCGCAGTCAATGTCTGCTGCGGACGCATAATGTCCAAATCAATATCCGGCTCTATGTCAAAAAGGCGAAGAATAGGATACACCATATCATGATGCTGCCCGGTAATGCATACAATAGTTTCCAGATTACTTCTGGCCTTCAGTTCTTTTACCAGCGGACACATTTTTACCGCCTCCGGCCTTGTACCAAATACACTCATAACTTTCATCAGTTTCACCCCAGCTCACTAATTTTTCAGTTAAATTTCGTTCAAAAATAAGAAAAAGCGGCGCAATACGGCCGGCTTTTCTTAGCTATTAATTCTTTAATAATATATCGTACTTAGTAAAATATTGTAACATATCTTTAATTAATTGTATATATATTAGCCCGTACAATTAAAAAGAAAAAACAGTTTCGGTGTAACAGTTTAGACAGGTCTGCATTTTCACAATTCTGTAACCTAACAAAAAAGTCCCAACAGCATAATACCTGTTTACGGTATGCTGTCGGGACACTATTTGGTTCCTTTTCCTTTATGCTTCTTTCTTAATCTGCACCGCCATATAAGCCTTCCCCGGCAGCTCCACCCGGAATTTTCCGCTAAATACCCCTCTGTCTTCAACCGTCATTTCCCAGGTATCAATCACCTTCACCCGGAACTTCGTCTCATCATCAAAATAATAATCCCGGAAGGAGGGACGCATGAAGCTGTAATACATCAGATAATAGTCCTTTACCGGTTTCTCTTCCCCCTCTGCCTCCTGCGGTACGGCACAGATTTCATCAAAACCTCTGGTAAGCGGCATCAGGCCGTTTCCGGGCGTTTCGCACATAATATCATGAAGCAGTTCAAAACGCTTCCAGCTCTCCCCATGCAGTGTTCCGCCATGGGACCACCAGAGAATATCGTCCGGGTTCATATAGGTTTCCCCATGGCCGGGATAACCGCCCCTGCAGGCCGCTTCCCAGAAACGGCGCAGCATTTCCTCGCCGCTGATATTGCCCCAGCCGTGCTGGATGTTGCCTTCATAGGCAATTTCATCCATAACGATGGGCTTATGGTATTTTTCACGCCACTCATCCACCAGCTCAGAGGTTTTGTAAATATCCTGCCTCTGAATGCTGCAATGAGTGATCCAGGGCCTGCTGTGATCGTACATCCCCATGCAGTTATGGATGGAACGCAGATGGCGGTACGCATCCTTTTCACACAGAATCGCGCCGTAACGCTCCCAGTCCTCCGTGGTCTTATTTTTCATTAAATCATATTCATTTGCCAGCGACCACCATACATTGCGGTATGCGGAAAATCTGGCAATCACATAATTCCAGTAAAAATCATCCTGTTCCTTCGTCATCTGGGAAAAGCCCCAGCGATCATAAGGATGCATCACGATCAAATCCGCCTCTATCCCCAGCTCCTGCAGGGCCAGGATGCATTTTTCGATATGCCTGAAATGCACCGGGTTAAACCGGTAGAAATCCCAGTCATTTCCTTCCGTTTTTCCTGTATAGCCCCAGAAATTCTCCTTGGTCAGCACGCTGGAATCCATGGGCGTCCCCTCATAGGGATAGGATCTGGGCTCTCCCAGGTTATAGTCATAATGCTTGGGAAAAATACAGAAGCGGATTTTGTTGAATGCACTTGCCTTTAGTGTTTCCAGCGTCTGTGCAATTTTTTCATCTGACTGCAGATCCCATACATAACAGGTGGTTCCGATGGAATAGTACCTTGTTCCGTCCTCATATGCAAAATGCCAGGTATCAGCCACACGCACCGGGCCATGGTTTCCTTCCCCCGCAGGAAGGCTCACAAAGCTTCCTGTCTCCTCTTTTTCCAGGAAATCCGCGCTTATGGTAAAGCGGTAGCTCCCCTCAAAGGAGGGCATAAAGCGAACCTTATAAACACCTTCCCCATCATAAAAACCGTCCGTCTTTACCGTTTCCTTTTCTCCGGTAAAGACGCCCTGAATATGGTGATCGACAAAAGGATTTCCCTCCGCAGGCCCCTGGCAGCTTACCTCCAGCATCCCCCATCTTTCTACCTGTTCCTGAAATAATAACTTACTCATTTTAAATCCTCCTTGTTTTCCGAAGGAAAATGCGAGCTCTCCGCGAGCAGAGGATTTTCCTCCTGGTTTTGCGGAGCAAAATGCAATTTCTATAGAAATTTATCCTGCGCGAACAGAGGATTTTCCTCCTGGTTTTGCAGAACAAAATGCAATTTCTTTAGAAATTTATCCTCTGACGAGCAGAGGAATTCTGCTCCTCTTTCTGCTTTTTTATGTATGATCCAGTACGCCGGCCACCGCTTTTTTCCAGCCGTTCAATTTCTCCCTGCGCACATTTACGTCCATGGAAGGAGTAAAAATGCTCCCCTCCCAACCGGAAAATAATTCCTCCTCCGAATACAGCCCCGCGGAAATGCCCGCCATATAGGCGGCCCCGATGCCGGAAAGCTCCTCCGCCTGAGGAATTTTCAGTATTTTACCGGAAATATCGCTCTGGAACTGCATCAGATAACGATTTCTGGCAGGCCCTCCGTCCACCCGCAGCTCCTTCATGGGAATTCCCGTATCCTGCTCCATGGCCAGAACCAGATCCGTTATCTGATAGGCAATGCAGTCAAGCGCGGCGCGGACAATTTCCGCTTTGCCCGTAACTCTCGTCATACCGCTTAAGGAAGCGGCGGCCGACTCGTCCCAATAGGGCGCCCCCAGACCGGTAAAAGCAGGAACCAGATAGGTCCGATCCGCAGGATTGGCGGCTGTGGCGAGAGACTCCGTCTCCCCTGCGGAGCCGATGAGTCCCACATCCTTCTTCAGCCAGGTAATCACCGCGCCGGTATAATTCAGGTTCCCCTCCAGCACATAATCCACTCTCCCCTTACGCTTCCAGGCCAGAGAGGTCACCACGCCGTGACTGCTGGGAATGGGCTGCCCGCCGATATTCATCATCAGAGAGGAACCGGTTCCGTAGGTGGCCTTGCTCATACCAGGCTGCAGGCAGCCCTGCCCGAACAGCGCGGCATGGGAATCTCCCAGTACCCCGCAGATGGGAACAGGCTTTTCAAACAGCCCGTTCATGGTGGTATGGCCATAAACCGCATCCGAATCACATATCTGCGCCAGGCACTCCATGGGGATCCCGAAAATTCCGGCAAGCTCCTCATCCCATGCAAGGGTTTTCAGATTCATCAGCTGGGTTCTTGAGGCATTGGAATAATCCGTCTTAAACGCATGCTCCTGCGTCAGCTGCCAGATCAGCCAGCTGTCAATGGTGCCCAGACAGATTTCTCCCCGCCCGGCCCGCTCTGTAAGCCCTTCCTCCTGCCCCAGCAGCCATGCCATTTTGGCTGCCGGGAAATAAGCGGACAAGGGTATCCCCGTTTTTTCTTTTATTATACTATCAAATCCCCGCTTTGCAATATCCCGGACAATACTCCCCGCCCGGCCGCACTGCCAGACGACGGCATCGGCCAGCGGCTCCCCGCTCCCGCGATCCCACATGGCCGTTGTTTCTCTCTGGTTACTGATGCCTACAGCAACGATCTGCGCCGGCGAAACCCCGTTTTTTTCCATAAGGAGCCCCACCGCCCGGACCGTATTATCCGCGATTTCACGCAGGTCATGGGACACCCACCCCTGTGCATTCACCAACTGACGATGGGCCTGATCCTCCCTTGCCAGCAGCTTCCCGCAGCCGTCAAACAACAGCGCCTTCGTTCCCTGGGTGCTCTGGTCTATGCTTATGATAAATTTTTGTTCCACCTTTTTATCCCCTTAAATTTTTCGAAACTCACAAATTTGCATAGCTGCCTGGTAGCTGTGAAGGAACCGCTTAATCCATTACAGTTCCTTTAAAATCTCCGCCGCCTTTGCCGCAATGCCTTCCGCATTCAGCCCATAATAGTCAAACACTTCCCGGGAGGTTCCCGAAATTACCGGTGCATCCGGCAGCGCCATATTGATCACACGGCGGGGGCAGGCACTGCCCACCACCTGGCTCACCATGGAACCAAGGCCGCCGAAGGGCGCATGCTCCTCCACGCTGATCACAGCCTTCACCTTCCCTGCCGCGTCCACTATCGCTTCCTTATCCAACGGCTTCACACAATACATATCCAGAAGCCCAGCGCTGATCCCCCGCTCCTTCAACAGCGCAACGGCATCCAGGGCCGGACGCACCATCTCCCCGCAGGCCACAAGAAGCACATCCGTCCCTTCAGCCAGCACCGTAGCCTTATCCATCACAAACGGAACATTATTTTCGCTGTAAATATCCTCCACCGCATTTCTCCCCACACGCAGATAGGCAGGCCTGGTATCCTGAAGCAGCGCCTCAATGAGCTTTGCCGTCTGGAACCGATCGCTTGGCAGATAAACCCGCATGTTTGGGATTGCGGACATGGCTGCAATATCCTGCGCGGAATGATGGCTCATTCCCAACGCCCCATAGCTGACGCCGCCGCTGATTCCCACCAGAGTCACATTGGTATCCGAATAAGCGCAGTCTATTTTTGCCTGTTCATAGCTTCTTGTGGAAAGGAAGCAGGCAGGAGAAGCCGCAAACGGTTTTTTCCCGCATTTGGCAAGCCCTGCGGAAATGCTCACCAAATCCTGCTCCGCAATACCCACCTCCACGAACTGCTCCGGATATTTGGCGGCAAAAGGCGCCAGCGAAGCGCTTCCCCGGGAATCGCTGCAAAGCACCACAATATCCTTATCCGTTTCCGCCTTTTCCATAAGCACTTCACAGATAGCCTGTCTGTTCGGTATTTTATTCATGATAAAGGGCCTCCCTTCTCTCCTTCAAATCCTTCATAATCTGTGCATATTCCTCTTCCCCTGGCACCTTATGATGCCAGGGCGCCTTATTTTCCATCACTGCGGAACCACAGCCCTTCACCGTATTGGCAATCACCACCGTAGGCCGCCCCTTACAGGCTCTTGCCGCCGCCCATGCGCCGCACAGCTCCTCCATACAGTTGCCGTCCACGCTGAGCACGTTCCAGCCAAAGGACGCCCAACGCTCCTCCTGGCTGTCCTGCCCCATCACATCCTCCGTGCTTCCCGAAATCTGCAGACGGTTGCGGTCCACCACCGCGCACAGATTATCCAGCTTATACTGAGAAGCCGCCATAGCGCCTTCCCATACGGACCCTTCCGCCAGCTCGCCGTCTCCCATAATGGTATATACCCGGTAATCCCTGTGATCCATTTTCCCGGCCAGGGCCATCCCCACCGACACCGGAAGCCCATGCCCCAGCGAACCGGAATTCATCTCAATCCCCGGAAGCTTATTGTTCGGATGCCCAATATAAGGCGAGCCGAATCTGGAAAACTTCCGCATCACCTCATCTTTTGGGAAAAAACCCTTCCTGGCCAGCACCGCATAATAAGCCTCCACCGAATGCCCCTTGCTCATAATAAAACGATCCCTGTCAGCAGACTCCTGATTCTCAGGACTGATATTCATTTCCTTAAAATAAAGCGACACCAGAATATCCATGACGCTCATATCCCCGCCGATATGTCCGCCCTTTCCTTCCACCACCATATTCACCACATCCTCACGCAGCTCATAGGCCAGTGCCGCCAGTTTTTTCATCTCATCCATGCCCATTCTCCTCTTAACCTTTCATAAAACTCCTGCCTGACAAAACGCTTCCTTTACTTCCTCCGGATTGTCATCATAAAGATCCGCCTTCACACCCATATACTTGCACGCCTCATACAGCACCGGCACCACATCTGCATGGATACCCACACAATGATGAATATAAGGCCCCTCAACAAGCTTAGCCTCCAGACGCCTCAGGTTCTTAACCTCCACCCACACATAGGTTCCCTTGGTATACGGCCCCTCCACACCCTTTGCATTTCCAAGAAGCATGGAATATTCCCCGTTATCCCCGTCAAAACGCGCCAGTGTCATCTCACCCAGCTTTGCCTGCGCCTCCACCGCGCCCGGATGCTCAAAGGCCAGAGGATAACCGATAACCGGCTTCTCCTGCGCCACGGAAATCGGCCAGGGCCCGCAATGCTGTAACAGCTCTCCGTTCTCATTATCCGGATGCCTCACCGTCCAGTCCGCGAAAAAGCTCCTGTTCTCATCCATTCCCGCAGCCTCCACCAAAACAGCGGTAATCGCCCCATGAATATCCGTCTCACACACCACCGGAATCCCCTCCTCATTCAAAAGAGAATTTGCAGCACAGGGCATAATCCCAATCTCCCCTTGCAGGGCATTCCAGCACTGAATTGCAATGGCATTACACCCATACTTCCCGGCCAGATTCTTCATGGCAACCTTCAGCGCCGCCACATTTGCAAGCTCCTCCGGCTTAATCTTCACACACATATTACTATTACAATACTCCACCACCTTCGCGGCCTCGCATCCCTCTTCCTTCACCCTCTTCATCTCCGCCGTCAGCTCAGGCATGGGAATCGGTGACAGCTGAATATTAAACCGCTCCAACAGCTCCCCCTCATTACACATCGTGGACCAGAAATCAAACGGCCTGGGAGCAATCTGCAGAATCCTCGTATGCCGGAACACATCCACCACATTACAAACCGCCAGGAAATTCCTCATCCCCCTCTCAAACTCCGGATCCTCCAGCCTGCAATTCGTCATATATGTAAACGGCACCCGGAACCGCCTCAACACCTTCCCCGTAGCAAACAGCCCGCACTGACTGTCCCGAAGCCGCACCCCATTCTCATCAGGCCTCTCATCCCGCGGCCCCCACAAAAGCACCGGCAGCCCCATCTCCTTAGCCAGCCTGGCACACACATACTCCGTACCAAAATTACAATGCGGAATAAAAATCCCCTTTACACCTTCCGCCCTGAACTTTTCCTGAATCCTCTCCCGATCCCCCTCATCATAAAAAAGCCCCTCCTCATTCACATCCACAATATCCACAAACTCCACACCCAGCTCCCGCAGCCTCTCCCTCGTAAGATTTGCATACTTCACCGCATCCGGCGCACTGAAAATACTCCTCCTCGTAGGCAAAAAACCAATTTTAATTTTCTTCATACTCTCTCCCTTCCGCGCACCCGCGCATAAGACGCCATCCAAAGCCTCCAAATTCACCCCAAACCAACCAATAACTCTGCAGTTAAACTTAATTAAATCCGAAATTAATTTATTTAACTTTAACTTAATATTATTAAATATTAATTAAATTGTCAAGCCATTTCACCATCTTAATTTACTAAATTTTATTCTTTTCCCAAACGCCCCTACCTCCCGCTACTAATATCCCCAGCTTCCAGCATCGGCTGTGAGGGGGACGGGGCTGCGAGGGTCCGGGCTGTGGGGAGAGGAGGGGAGGGGCTGGGGGAGGTGGTTTCTGTGTCGTTCCGGCCGGGGCTGCTGTGGGGTGATTTTGTGTTCCATATGAAAAAACGGCGATGTTTCTTACTGCTCCGCCAGGCCAGGATTCTGCCGCCCTTAGCGGCCTGTCTGACGAACGCAGCCGACTCCCAAGTCGCTGCGTGAGGAGTTTTGGCCGCGTTGGCAGAAGCCTGACCTGACGGAACAGTTAGAAACACCGCCGTTTTTGAAACTGGAACACAAAATCACCCCACAGCAGCCCCAACCGGAACGACACAGAAACCACCTCCCCCAGCCCCTCCCCTCCTCCCCCCACAGCCCGGACCCCCGCAGCCTCCCGTCCCCCTCACAGCCGATGCTGGAAGCGCCGCCCTTGACTTCTGTTAAAAGGCGTATTAAAATTAAATAAAAAATTTAACAGCCAGGAGACCCCAATGGAAATTTCAGCAAAGGAATTAGCCCAACTCATCAACGTATCTCCCGCAACCGTTTCCATGGTATTCAACAACAAACCGGGAATCAGCGAAGCAACCAGAGACCTTGTCTTAACCACGGCGGCCAAATACGGCTACACCCCCAAAAGCGCCCCGCCCGCTTCCCCCTCTTCCAGAGTCATTCAGCTAATCAATTACAAAAAACATGGAAAAATAGCAGCCGATACGCCCTTCTTTTCCCAGCTGACGGAAGGCATTACCCAGGAATGCCGCCGTCAGAACTGCGTGCTACATATTTCCTATTTTTATGAAAATATGGATATTTCCGCCCAGCTCGCATCACTGAAGGAGGTGGACTGCATCGGCATTCTGCTTCTGGCTACGGAAATGCAAAGGGAGGATTTCAAAAAATTCAGGGATTTTCCTGTACCGATTGTGGTACTTGACTGTTATTATGATGAGCTGAAATACGACTGTGTACTGATCAATAATATTCAGGGAGCTTTCAATGCCACCAGCTACCTGATTAAATGCGGCCATAAAAAAATCGGCTACCTGCGTTCCAATCTGGAAATCAGCAACTTTGCGGAACGCGCCGACGGCTATTATAAAGCGCTGCGTACAAACGGCATCAGCACCTCTCATCCTTACGTCCACGCCATTTCCCCTACGGCCGAGGAAGGCTATCAGGATATGCTGACGGTTCTGGATGCGGAGCCGGAGCTGGCGGATGCTTATTTTGCGGATAACGACATCATTGCCGCCGCCGCCATGAAGGCCTTCCGGGAACGCGGCTTCCGGCTGCCGGAGGATATTTCCATTATCGGTTTTGACGATATGCCGCTCTGCGATATGATGGTCCCGTCCCTCTCCACCATGCGGGTCCGCAAGCAGGAGCTGGGCGCCGCCGCCATTGCGCGCCTGATGGACCGGATTGCCGATAACAAAAAGGAATACCTGAAAATCTCCATGTCCACCCAGTTAATCAAAAGAGAAAGCGTCTCCGTTCTTACGTGAGACGCTTCACTTAACATAGCTGTTCAGTTTCTTTACACGATACGTAGTGCAATAACCAGTTGTTACACCAGGCATCGACCTGCCTGACAGCCTTATCCATATGATAAAAAGCCATTGCTTTCACCTTTTTAAATCAGCCTGCGTGTAATAGAATGACCTCGCTTAGGAAACACTATTCAACACGCAATACAGATAACATAAAATACAGATGACAGGAAATTTTTATGGAAGCAGATTGGAACTTAACAGAAGCAATCGAATATTACCGAGGTCAGAACGTATCCCAGGATCAGCAGGCTCTCATTGAGCTTTTGCGCGAGGTCCAGTCCGAAAACGGCGGCAGCATCCCCGCCTGCGCGCTGGAGGAAATCACCGCGCAGCTTGACATCCGTCCGGCCATACTGACGGCAATTCTCAAACGCTGTCCCGGCCTTCGAACTCAAACTGCACCGCACAGCCTTGAGCTCTGTGCCGGCCCCAGATGCCAAAAACGGGAATGCGCCCGTCTCCATGCTTTTATAGAAAAAAATTATCAGGTGAAAAACGGCGGAATCAGTGCCAAAGGCGGTTTTTCCTACCGCCTCACCGGCTGTATGAAAAACTGTGCAAATGGACCCAGTATGAAATGGGACGGGAAATTATACTCACAGGCCACTCCTGAGCTGCTGCGTTCCCTCATTGAAAAGGGGCAATCGAATACCCCGCGGTAAACAATTGAAAATCAAGCTTGCAGCACTGCAAGGCAGCGGAATATTTGGTCAACGCTCCGCTTCGGTCGGTGCAAAACATGTGCCACTGGCACATAGCCCCCCCTCGCGGCAGTCACCAAATATCCATGCAAGCATGGCTGTCTGGTTCATTGCCCGCGGAAATAAAAAAGTTCTCCCGTATAGTCAAAATGCCGGACGTTATGCCCGGCATTCCTTTTGTGAAAAACGGCCTCCCTGGCAGCAACCTGGGATACGCCATTTTAGCTTTTTAATCAATTTCATAACTCATTGCTGTATATATTTTTCCGCCTGTGCCTTTGACAGAGAAAAAATCTTTATCATTTCGCTGACTATCTGTTCCCCAGACTTACCAACTTCCAGGTTATAGCTTACAAAAGCGTGCATTCCTTCTGCTAACCCTTCCGCTAGCCCTTCCGCCAGACCAGCTTCCCGTCCATCTTCGTAGCCATCCTCATAAAATTCCTTACTCAGGCTCTTCATCACCTTTTCTTCGTCATATTCCGTTAAAAGCGCATTCATTACCTCTGCCCTCCTCTGACTCAAAAAATGGCATATTCCTCAATATACTCCTCACATACTTTTCAACAGAAACTTTCCGTGAACTCCGCAAAATTTTTTTCCGCCTGTGCCTTTGACAGAGAAAAAATCTTTATCATTTCGCTGACTATCTGTTCCCCAGACTTGCCAACTTCCAGGTTATAGCTTACAAAAGCGTGTATTCCTTCTGCCACCCCAGCTTCCCATCCATCTTCGTAGCCATCCTCATAAAATTCTTTACTCAGGCTCTTCATCACCTTTTCTTCGTCATATTCCGTTAAAAGCGCATTCATTACCTCTGCCCTCCTCTGACTCAAAAAAACGGCCAATATCCCCTTCTCAATACACAGTTCCATTGCCTTCCGGATCGCTTCCGCCGGTTCCATAGACTTCAGGAACTCTCTCACGCATCCTATAAATATAGCATATTCCTCTAGCTTCCGGCACCGTCCCATTAATTCCGCATTATGCCCCTCATTAATATTCAGTATACGGACACGTACCTCCAGACAGGCCATATCCGCTCCCTGCATAAACGCATCCGACAGCTTTAAAACCGAAACGTCCGGCAGCTGCTGTTCCCCATTGTAAAAGACAACGTATACCGGCGTAGGAATCTTCAAAAGCCTGGTGGAATAAATTAAACGATCATGGAAGAAGCGTTTATACAGGTCTGAAAAATAAAATAATCCCCGCAGCGGCATATTGGGATTAAAGGTGCTCTGATGTTCAAATAATCCCATTCTTCCATCCAGAAGAAAGGAAACATCATTCTTCATCCCCATATAGATTACATCATCCAGTGTGGTGATTTCCAATGCGTCCGGATCCGTATAATCCTTCTGACACAATGCGTTATACAGCTCCAGTAAATCTTTCCGTTCCGAAAATAACATCCGGAACATGCGGTCCTTATACGCCTTCTGGGGCTTGCGGGCCAGTACTGCTTCATTTGTGTGCATGGCAGATTTTCTCCTTGAACCTAAGATTTTTCAAGAAAAAACCGCTTCCGCAAGCCAAATCATAATAAAATATCAAAAGGGATTTTTATAAGAATATTATAAAAGAAAGTTTGAAATATAGCAAGATAAAGTAAATAAATCCACAGAAGATGAAATCAGAAATGTTATGTAGAAGAAATTACAGAAGCGATCGCTTCCTGAAAGTAACTCTATTCTGACATTCTTCTATCCATGTGTCAAGCATTTTGGTTTTGACATTTTACAACTTTTATAGATTTTGGACTTTTATAGATTTTGGACTTTTATAGATTTTGGGCTTTTACAGCTTTATTTTTTTACAGCTTTATTCTTTTATAGCTTTGTCCCTTTACAGCTTTATGCCTCCACAGCTTTTTTAATTTAACCAGCCAGCCGCAGACGACAGAACCAGGCTCCTGCGTTCACAAGCCTGATTCCATCCTGATATATTCCGCTGTATTTTCACCTGCCTGTATGCCTACTTCATTATATGCCTGCTGATAATAGTGAAACTCATCCTTCATCAGCCCGCGCGCCTTCATTTCCGCAAATTTACGGGACACCATTACCACCTCCGGGATCTTTTGGGCAAGGGCTTCCTGCGCCTGTCTGATATCCTCATAGCTGATTTTCTCCGCACCGTTATATCTTCCAATCCGTATGAGAAAGCATCTCTCCACGCCTTCCATTTTCATACGTTCCCACATTTGCATAAAATAGCTTTGATAATCCCCGGCAGTCATATGATGATCTCCATCTGTCTCTCCCTGGCACCACAGCATAAATGTATGCCGGATAAAAATCCCTTCCTTCTCCAGAAATCTCCTGGCTTTTGCCAGACGCCGCAGCGTATCTGATAAATAAGGTGTGCCAGGCTGCCACTGCAGAATGGATGAGCCACCCTTGGACGCAGAAACACCCACAATGGGAACTCCCGTTTTCTGATAGCAGGCATTCACAAAAGCTGTAACAAGAGAACCTGTTTTCATATTGCCGTCATTGATCCCATCCTCCGCATTTTCCTGCCTTCCGAACGGTTCCGTCAGCGGATACAGCTTATCCGGGGCCGATATTGCCCGGTATTCATATCCTGCCCCTTCCATAATCTGAGGCGCCGGCTGCGCCCATTTTTCAGAAACAATCCCTCTGCCCGCCATATTTGACTGTCCCATAAATAAGAATAAATCGACTGTTTTACTGTTTTTAATTACACATTTATTTTCCATCGCTTCTCCGGCCTGCGGAACGCATCTGGCGATGCTTCGTTTTTTCTTTTAATTTACCTGATTTCTTTTTAAAATGCAACGTTCTCCCGCCATTATTTTCCGCATAAGGAATTCCCTCATAAAAGTGTAGATAAGTCTGAACGGTTACATGCACTTTTCAATACCATAAACTCCGTTGCAGGATCCTATACAATTACACTATCCATACTGCTTCCTGGTATTTTTTCAAAAAAATATCTGCTTCTTTATAAAATCCTTAAAATTAACTGTTACCATAAAAGCACCGAAACAAAGGCGCCGCTTCTTTGGGAATACAGTCTATTGCCGGCGGCTGAATAGAAATGGAGGAAAAAGATGTCCGAATATATATTAAAAACCAATCATGTCTTCAAAAGCTTTAAAAAAACCCGTGCCGTAAAAGATTTAACCATGTCTGTCAGGAAAAATTCCGTCTACGGTTTATTAGGGCCGAACGGGGCTGGAAAATCCACTCTGTTAAAGATGATCACAGGAATTATCACACCTGATTCCGGTGAAATACTTTTCAGCGATCACCCCTGGACCCGGAAGGATTTACTAAATATCGGTTCGTTAATCGAATCTCCACCACTGTATGAGAATTTAACAGCTTTTGAAAATTTAAAAGTGAGGGCAACGCTTATGGGGATTCCTGTGAGCAATTGTGATGACGTTTTACAGAAACTGGACCTGACGGATGCCAAAAACAAAAAGGCCTCAGATTTTTCCCTGGGAATGAAACAGAGACTGGGGATCGCATTGGCACTGCTGAATCATCCGAAATTATTGGTCCTGGATGAACCCACAAACGGGCTGGACCCTTTCGGCATTGAAGAATTAAGGCGTATGCTTCGGGAATTTGCGGCGTCCGGGATGTCTGTCATCGTATCGAGCCATATTTTAAGCGAGGTCGCGCAGGTTGCTGATGATATTGGAATCATATACAATGGGTCGCTTCTGTATCAGGATGCAATTGATACAGGTGAAAATCTGGAACAACTTTTTATGGATATTGTGAGGAAGGAGCGTGAGGCCTGATGATTATTACCTATATGAAAGCAGAAAACCTGAAATTCAGGCGTTCCCTGTTCAGGAAACTCATCCTGTTGATTCCGGCAGGTTTAATCTTAATGTCTGTGATTTTTATTTTTATCGGCATTGGCATGGGCGGTTTTTCCAGCTCTGTCGTGTGTAACTGGTGTATGCCCGTTGCCTGCTTATCCGTTACTATTTTATGCCATCTGGCAAATAAAAAAGAGCAAAAGCATGGATACAGGACGCTTTACAGTCTGCCTGTTGACCTGAAGAAAACATTTATTTCTAAAATTATTTTAACTGCGCTTACCCTTTTGATAATATCTCTGTTGCTGTCGTTCATCACTGTGATCTCTGAATGCATGTTTTCAGGCGTCCGGGCAGCACTTGGGCGCAGCGGGCTTTATGCGGCAGGATATTGTTTGCTGTGGCTCTCCTTTTTATGGCAGGTTCCCTTCTGTTTATTTTTGGACCGGAAAATCGGTTTTGTCGGTTCCACATTAATAAATCTGTTTGCCTGCGCTTTGGGAGGTTTGTTTTTTTCCCTTACGCCTTTGTTCTGGTTCTTCCCTTATAGCTGGACCGCCAGGTTTATGGTTACCTTATTTGGCGTGCTGCCCAGTGGATTACTGGCGGAAACAGACTCACGTTTGATACTGAGCCCGGGAGGAAGTCTGTTGCTGGTATTGGTTTCCCTGTTGGCCGCGGCAGTTCTTTCCGTCTCATTTTCCTTTTGGTATGAAAGGCAGGTATATCGTAAATGACTGTTATAAGGGAGTTTATTTCCGATTTTACCAAAATCAGACGGACACCTGTTATTTTGCTGTATTTGGTACTGCCGGTCGTGATTACCTCGGTATTTTTAGTTTATTATAAGTATGCGGGATATCATATTATTCCTGATGTAAGGCTGTTTTTTATTATACTGCAGATATGTTTCCCTGTTTTTGCAGGTATTGCGGTGCCGGTTTTGATTAACCTGGACAGAAATATAAGCAATATTCAAAATTCCCTTGGCTTAACGGAAACACGAAAAGGTGTATATTTAGGGAAATTGTTCTTTCTTATGTTCTTGTCTGCTTTAAGTATGATACTATATGAGCTGTGCTTCTATGTGGGAGTCAGGTTTTTTCTGGGCATCAGTATAATGGATTATACTTCTTACCTTTTGATATTTATAATTTTTTTATTTGGCAATATATTTTTGTATTTATTACACATATTCATTGCTTTCAGGTTGGGGGCGGGTATTTCGGTATTCACAGGAATTGCAGGCACAATATCAGCAGGTTATTTTGAAAACGCGATTGGCGATCAGATTTGGCCGTTCATTCCCTGGGAATGGGGCGTCAGGTTTTTGAAAAAACTCTTTGGCTTTTCGAATATTCCCGTTTTTTCCGGGATAATTTCTTTGATAATTATTACTTTGGCTGTTCTCGTTTTGTCGGTACTGTGGTTTGACAGATGGGAAGGCAACATTGTGCAGGAGTAAACATAGAGGAAAACAAGGAGGAAAATCCTCTGTTTGCCCAGGGCTCGCATTTTGCTCCGCAAAACAAGGAGGTAAATCCTCTGCTCGCTTAGGGCTCGCATTTTGCTCCGCAAAACAAGGAGGATTATAAGGAGGATTTGATGTTTAGGGTGTTGGTTGTTGATGATGATCTTGAAATGCTGGCTCTGGTGCGCGCTGCCCTGGAGAAGGACGGGCATCGGGTGGATATTGAGCCGGATGCGGCGGCGGTGCGGGCCGAGCGGTGTCAGGCGTATGATTTGCTGCTGCTTGATGTGATGATGCCCGGCGAGGATGGCTTTTCCCTTTGCGGCCGTATCCGTGATGAGGTGGATTGCCCCATCCTGTTCTTAACAGCCAGGACGGAAGATGCTGCCCTTGTGCAGGGCTTTGGCCTGGGCGCCGATGATTATATTAAGAAGCCTTTCAGTATCGCGGAACTGCGCGCTCGGGTAAACGCCCATCTGCGGCGCGAGGCGCGCAGTCCGGTCCGTACCATGAACCGGGGCGGCGTACGTTTTGACATGCAGGCAAAAGAGGCTTTTGCCGGAGAACGCACACTGCCCCTTACCAGGGGCGAATATGCGATCTGTGAACACCTTGCCCTGCACGCGGGACAGGTTTTTACCAAAGAACAATTATATGATGCAGTTTTCGGCTTTGACGCCGGGGGCGATCCGTCGGCTATTGCGGAGCATGTCAAAAATATCCGCGCCAAACTGAAGGCCGAAGGATTAAGCCCTGTTGAGACAGTCTGGGGGGTGGGGTATAAATGGCAAAAAAACAGCGTTCTGTAAGTCTTACCTTCGTTCTTCTGCGCTTTGCCGTCGTTATGCTCGGCTGCATGCTGCTGTGCGGCCTGGTATGGATGCTTTGCTTTACGCAGCTTCGAAACGCCGGTATTATTTACCAGGGCTACGTCTCCAATCAACAGACGGAGCGGATTCTGACAGAAGATACCAAAAACTTTATTTCCCCGGGTGAGGATTTTCTGCCCGAATACGCTTTGTTTGCCCCGGACGGTAACGTGTTGGAAAGCAATGTGGAAGGAAAGAAGCTGGAGACTCTGAGAGAATTTTTTCTGCAGGCTCCTGATGACGTCCATGTTTCGCGTCGCACCTACGCGGACGGGAGTACCGTTATTATTCAATGGTATTTCAGGTCGGAATTTGTAAATCCGATCCTGCGCAATCTGCTTCCTCCTTTTGAATACCTGTGGCTGGCCGTGCTTGGCGCGGGGTGGGTGTTCTGCCTGATTTTTAATACCCTGCGGCTCCGCCGGCGCCTTGCCGCCAGGCTCAGGCTGTTCGGTGAAGTGAGTGATAGGGTAGGCGCACAGGAGCTGGATTTTACAGTCCCTCATGCGGGCATACGGGAATATGATCAGGCGCTGGACGCCATGGAACATATGCGGGAAGCATTATACAGCTCCCTGTCCTCCCAATGGGCGGCCCAACAGGAACGTGAGGCGGAAATAGCCGCACTCGCGCACGATCTGAAAACTCCGCTCACACTGATAGGGGGAAACGCGGAGCTTCTGCTGGATGAAAATTTGCCTGAAAACTGCCAGAGAATGTTAAATACCATCGTATCAAACAGCGACCGTGCAAAACGTTATGTTGCCAGCCTTCTGGAAACCTCATCCGGTACGGACGAAACGTTTGAAAATACCGCCCTGCCCGCCATGTTTGACGAGCTTTGCCTGAGCACAAATGCCCTTGCACAAGCCAACGGGATTTTTCTGCACAGCCAAAACAGCCTGGAGGGTTCCGCCCGAATACAAAAAGACCATTTGCTTCGCGCTCTCGGCAATGTGGTGCAGAATGCCATTGAGCATACGCCGGAAGGCGGCAGCGTATATCTGGAAGGATGCATGCTGGCAAACGGCTGGCAAATTACCGTGCGTGACGAAGGTCCCGGCTTCAGCAGGGCCGCGCTGCACCATGCGACAGAACGCCTGTGGCGTGATGATACGGCGCGGAGTTCTGACGGACACAATGGACTCGGACTTTGGTTCGCAGCGCAGGTGGTTACAACGCACAGTGGACAGCTGGAACTAAAAAACTGCGAATCCGGCGGCATGGCTGTCATTAAGTTCTGCAGGAATTAATAAAAATCCAATACCCCGCAGCAGCAACATCGTTCCCCCTCCTCATAATGTACGCCAAAATTAATCCTAGCACTCTATATATACCGCCTTACCTTTTTCATATACTGCCTGTAGGCATCCCCGAATTTGCCAATGCACCATCGTTCTTCTGAAAGAATAATCCAGTGGGAAGACAGCTGGAATATGATAACGATTCCGCCAAGCAGCACAGAATGCGTGAGCAGGGCACAGCCCATAAACAGTAAAAAATATGATAAATACATGGGATTACGTGAGAACCGGTAAAGTCCGTTTTTGTTCAGGCCTACGCCGGATGGGGCTGCAAAATCTATCACTGATGCAGCGCACAGAACCATTCCCAAAAGATAGAACAGCGTCCCCGACCAAAATTGCCAGGAAAAATCAATTGGCACTTTAAGAAAAAACAGAACGATAAAAATTGCGGCATTGGAAAGCTGGTATATCCAATATGCCGCAATTTCCTTTCCGGCCATCGGTGCGAAAAAAGCCGCGCGTTTTACCGCAGCCCTGTCCAAATGTGAAAGGACGCCAAACCTTATCAGTAAAAAAGGGATTAGCAGCAAAAATCCATTCATAAATATTTCCTCCCCTATTATCTGGGTAACTTCACAGTTCGGGATAAGACCTTTGGTTCAATGGAAACACCGTTCCATGTCCTGCCTATTTCCGCATCTTCCGGGGTAATTGTGTGATAATGGCCATCCATTCCCGTTATACGCGCCTCTTTATCACTTATTTCAACGAACGCATGCAGCGGCTCCTGATATAAAATCATATTCTTGAGAGAAGGGTATTTTTCATGCGTCTTTGCATCGTAGGCGTACAGTTCCTTCATACCGTGCCAGATATACGACATGGAGTTGAGTGTAATATATGGAATTCCATTTATTATAGTGCAGCCATCCCCATGATCATGGCCGTTCATGCAGAAAAGAACCTTTCGGTTTTCAAGCAGCGCCCTGACTGCTTCTCTGTTTGCGATTCCCCTGTCTCTAAAATCATTTGCCAGGCTGTGGTGGGAAAACACAACATAATAGCAGTCTTCCGATTCCAGTTCCTGCAAAAGCCAGTCCGCTTCCACCTGCGGAAGCCAGGGATAAGCCTGTTTTGTCTTATCATAATTACGCTTCAGGAAGGGAACGCATTTTTGCCCATCCCGGATATAGCAGGTATTGAGGACGATAAATTTAACGTCGTCAATAAGGAAGGAATAATAGGATGACTCTATTTTTAGAAAATCCATCACTTCTTCAAGCGAATACTGATCCGTATCATGATTGCCGATTGTATGATACACCGGTACGCCGGATTGTTCCAGGGCGTCAATAACTTTTCTGTTTTCAGCGGCCGGATAACACAAATCACCCAGAGACAGGATAAAATCAGGATTTTTCATCCTGACTATTTCCAGAAACTCCTTTATTCTTCTGTCTCCGTCCGGAATGTGGTCATAGTGCAGGTCAGTAAAAACAGCAAATCGAATCATTTTCCTTCCTCCTGGGATTCAAAAACAAAATTGCGGCAAACGGTATTTTTCATGTATCCTATATTATTTTATCCGCTGACCGACTGAAAAGCCACTCAAAATATGGTATGAAAATCAGTATCCCTGCCGGTTTGGTTTTTTCTCAGCTTCAGGTATACAGCTCTCTTTTTTGTGCAGGAATTGAGAGGATTGACACAGTAAAGGTCATTAAACTGATAGCAGTACCCACAGCATCCCATACCAAAAAGGAGTATTCAAAATGGCCGATAATCAATTTCCCGCATTCCTTGAAACCATAGATGACAACAGCAAACCTCTCGCTTCCGAAATCAACGATTTTCTTCTGGCGCAGGGCTGCAAATGTGAAATCAAAACAGCAAAAAGCGGCTTTACTGTTTCCTATATCCTGCCGCAGACAAAGAAAACTCTGGCTACCTTCGTATGCCGCAAAACAGGCGTAAAAATGAGAATTTTTCCCCAGGGCTTAAATGTATATGAGAATTTTCTGGAAACTCTCCCGGAAAAGATGAAAAAAGATATCAGAAAAGCATCTCCCTGCAAGCGTCTCATAAATCCGGACGACTGCAACCCGAAATGTATGATGGGCTATGATTTCCATATGGAGGATACCCATTACCAGAAATGCCGGTTTATGGCGTTTATGCCTTCATTAAATGAGGAAAACTATCCTTTTATCAAAGAGTTTCTGGAGAACGAAATCAAGGTTCAAAGCCGGGTCCAGGACTAAAGATTTTTTCTCCCACTATCCCTGGCAGCTCCGCGATATCTGTAATATGCCAGTCCGCCTCCTTCATAAGCTCCCGCCGCCGCTCCTCCGGTTTGCGTTCCAGATATTCAGTAAAAACCGTTTTCATACCTGCATTTTCAGCCCCTCGCAATTCATCGGAACCGCCGTCACCGATGAAAATGCTCTGTTCCGGGGTACAATTCATATATTGCATTGCCCTTTGATAGATTCTGACATCCGGCTTCAAAAGCCTTTCGCGGCAGGAAAAAAGCGCCTTATCAAAACAGGAAAACAGCGGGGATTCTTTCCAGTACATACAATCTATCACATCTGCATTGCTGATAAGACAAAGCTTCCAGCCTGACAGCTTCAGCCGCTCCAGCATTTCCAGGATTCTTCCGTCCACATTCATAAGCGCATGCCGCATTCTCGCTTTCCTCTGACGCAGCAGCTCTTTTTTCTGAAAAGGATTAACCTGCATGGGGAGGAGCATTGTAATATCTTCTATGATTTTGCTTTCCTCCGTGACAAATCCGCCGGCCCGTTCAAGGTACAGCGCTTTATCCTCTGCATAGGATTCCCATTCCTCAATGCTCAAACCCAGCACCTCGTTCTCACTCATATCAGGACAGTATTCCGGTTTAATTAATGTAAAGAATAAGTCAAAAAAACAGCAGCCTGCAGTTTCCATACAATTCTCCTGTAGTAATACTCACTTTTTTTACCGTTCTTCCAGAAAAGGCAGAATCAGCTTCAGCCATTCCTCCGGCAGATATACGGATAAATATCCGTGATTATATCCTTTTGCTTCATATATCCTGCAGTGGGGCACCAACTCCCCAAACATCCGGGCCGATTCCCGGACACATTTCATTTCCTTTTCTCCGTACAGGTACATTACCTCCGCATTTGTGCTGCGGACGCTTTCCTTCAGCGTATACTGCATCATATATGTACGGTATACCGCATACAGCGTTTCTTTACGAAGACGCGGCATGTCCTGCAGGTAATATCCTGCTATTTCCTTTGGAAAACGCATGGATGAGGGGAAAAAACGATTCATTGCCGCAAGCTGGAACCTGCATGCCGTCTTCCCGAACATCAGCCTCCCGCATAAACAGACCGTTGCTATGCAGTAACGCGCCATAGCAGGCTGTGGATAACAGATACTGCCATCAATCACCGCCTTTTGGACCAAATCCTTTTTCCGGGACAACAGCTCCATTACGATCTGTCCTCCCAAAGACACTCCTCCCAGTGCAAAAAGATGGCCGCCACATTTCTTTTCTATATATTCCATCAGCTTATCCGCCGTATCCTCCGTAGAAATATATTCGGTCAGATACTCTTCCCCATGCCCGTCCAGCGTCGGCAGAATGACGTGGTATTTCTCAGACAGGACACGGGCCTGCCTTAAATAATTCCACCAGGAATTTCCACCTCCATGAATCAGCATGATGTGCGGATTCCCGCAGTCTCCGAACTCGTGAAATTTCATTTTTGCTCCAATCTGTGTGTTACAGGCGCTTCCCCATGCAGCGAAAACCTATGCGGCCCGTAATTCTTTTTTTCCAGACACACCATCGATCCTATATGTTTTTCCGGTAATATTATAACTCTGCGTTACTCTGAAATATTGCAGGCAATCCATTAATGCGCCTTATAATAAATCCTTCTCCACTGCTTTATAAGTTTCAGAAAATCCTTTTCTATTTCCTCCGCATCAACATCCTGCATGCGGTATCTCCGGCACAGATAACCTTCCGTCGTCCACAAAATTTCCTGATACATCAGCTCCAAATCCACATCCTTCCGAAATACAGAAAGGTCCATCCGTTCAAAAATATGTTTTTCCCCCATCCGTTTTAACTGGGAAAATTCCGGCTGAATACATTTTCTGATTTCTTCCTCCTGCTCATAATAGGCATTTAAACAAAAGGCGCCAATATAAGGATACACTCTCGTCAATGAACATTTTACCCGCAGGTTTTTCTCCAGTATTTCAAAAAAATCTGTCGTATCCATGACTCCGAATTCCCGGACAGCATTTCCGGTCAGCTCTTCTGCCTGCTTCCACAGGAAAAGATACAGTTCCTTTTTATTTTCAAAATAATGAAACAGCAGCGCTTTGGATATTCCGCATTCGTCAGCTATTTCAGACATCGGCGCCTTCTTATAGGAATTCCCGGCAAATACCTTGTAGGCGGCGTTGATAATATGCTGTTGTTTTTCTTCAGGTAACTGAAAGAATTTGGGATTCATTGAATATCCTTTCCTTATATGCCGTCATTCCGGCCTTGTGGACGTCGATCCGTTTGCAACCTGTAAACAGCTTATACAACTATCTACAGAAACTATGCCGCTGTTAAATGCGTGGAGTCCATTAACCGATCTGGTTAATGCGATTATATAGTCGTTGACCGTTTTTGAGAAGACCTTTTCCTTAATTTGTTTCTATTAAAAGCCAGATTAATTAAAAATTCATACAAGCATCTATGTAATTCGTTGCAATATTCTTTAACAGCATGGATACGGCCCTGAAAGTATAGTATAATTATTTGATTGAAACAAGAAAAGAACATGCGGCCGGATTCATAGCTTTTATGAGGTAAATATGAAAACAATATCCATTGGGATACATAATCCCTGCGTTCCCTGTTCCTGTGCCTGTAAGTATTGTCTTTTACAATCCTGTAAAGAAGCCGAAGGTATTGACTATTACAGGGGGAAAAAATTAGCTGAAAGATTTATTGTCTGGGCAAAAAATAAAAACATAACCCCATTGCCGTTCTATTGCATTTCATACTGTGCCGAGTATCCTCAGTTATTGGATAATATCTCTTTTAACAAAGAAAACGGGTTCTTAGGCGCAAATTTTCTTCAGTGCAATGGATTAAAAATCAGAACTCTTTCCGAAACAGATCAATTCATTAAAAATATAAAGTCTGCCGGTATAGAGAATATTGATACCACTTTTTTTGGCAACCCCAAATATCATGATTCTTTTGCAGCAAGGGAAGGTGATTATGATTTCATGCTCCTGCTTGCCAAACGCGCCGCCGCCCTGGATCTAAACTGTTCCCCTACGGTGGTTGTAAGCAGGGAAAGCTTAAGCATGTTGGATGAATTATTTGATACTCTGGAAAGTATACCGGGCATAGGCCGGATATATTCCTTCCTGCCGGATTACCGCGGACGGGGTTACCTGATGGAAAAGGCCCGTATTACAGTTCAGGATTATGAAAAATTATCGGATAAAATTAAGAAGACGTTCAACATCAGCCGCTATAAAACACAAAAGGACTGGCTGTCATCAGGGGTTTTGCCTGAATATACGCAAAGAGCGCTCACCGTCACTTTGCGTAAAGATAACATTGATCGATTTGAAAACATGAGCTGTGACGAGATTATTGCATATGTTGAAAAACTAGATGATGATTACTATAAGGCAATTCCCTCTATCAATGAATTGGCAGAAATATATGGCAATAAGGAAAATGAACAATTATACCGTCTGCGGGATTTGTTCTGGATGTGGCAAAAGAGATATATCCATGAGAATCATATCAGCATATATGATATAACTGACGAAAGATATTGTAATACAATCAGGAGCTAAGCTTAAATATTGCGAATATAAAACCAAAATTCAAAACAGAAGCATTTCCTTATTACAGCAACCTGATATCCGGAATCATACATTATATATCTATTTAAGCGATGATATTATATTTATCCCAAGTACAGAAACAGCGGCACGTCAGACTCTCCCGACATACCGCTGTTATCTTATTAGTTTTATTTTATCTCCGGCCGTTTTCCGCCTCAGTTTTCCACCGCCTTTTTCAGCCCTCTGCTCTCCGCCAGTTCTTCCCGGAACTGCTGTACTGCAGCCTTTCCTTCCTCCGTAACCGGCTTAACCCATTTACCGGTCCTGGTATAATAAACCTCGAATACCAGCCGGATCAATTCATCCGTATACAGGAAAGCGAACACTGCCAGGAAAGGCAGATGCAGCACCATGCCGGCAATCCATGTCGCAGGCACACTGATGGTAAAAAGACATACGATTTCCAGCACGGTTCCGAAAATGGATTCCCCGCCCGCGCGGTAGCAGCTGTTCATAATATAATTGCAGGTACGGATGGTTCCCGCCGCCAGATAAATCATAATCATGTATTTTCCATAAAACATGGCTTCCGCCCCCAGGCCGAAAAGACGAAGCAGGGGCGCATTAAAGGTCAGACCGATGGCACAGATACAGAAGGTAATGGCCGGGCAGAGAAGCGCAAAGCCCTTAACATACTGATAGCCTTTCATATGATGTCCTGCGCCGACCTCCTTGCCCACCACCACGGAGCTGGCATCCGCCAGGCCTCCGAAAAAGGCAAATACAAAGCCCTCCAGCACACGGAAGGCCGCCATGGCGGCAATGGCCGATTCATTCTGTCTTCCGATAACAACATTTATCAGCATCTGTCCGATTCCGTAGAAAAGCTCATTGCAAATGATCGGAAAGCATTTGTTCAGATATATTTTCAGGAATCCGTCTCCCCATGCAAACATCTCCCTGAGCTTAAGGACCAACGTATTCTTATCCCGCAGCAGGAAGGTGAGCAGTACAATCAGATTCACGATTCCGGAAACAAGAGTTCCCACCGCTGCACCGGCCGCTCCCATTTTCGGCATGCCGAAACGGCCGTAAATGAGGATCCAATTCAAAATAAAGTTGGTGATAAGCGCCAGAATGGAGCTGATTAAAGGGGCTTTTACCCTTTCCGTGGAACGCATCAGGAAGCTTATCAGAACCGCAAATACCTGCAGCGGATAAGCAAAACCAACGATCCTTATGTAAGGAATCCCCACCTGGATAATATTCTGCTTATCCGTATAAATCCCCAATAAAAAACCGGGGCTTGTAATCGCCGTCACTGCGAAGATAAGCGCCACCGCCAGCATGCAGGTCATGGAAATTCCAAAGGTCTTATTAATCCCCTTATGATTCCCCGCGCCCCAATATTGAGAAAAAAACAGCAGAGAACCGCCTGCAAACCCGAAATAGCAGGAGAAAAACAGTGACGAAATCTGAGAACAGATTCCCACCGCCGCCACCGACAGCTCTCCCTGACTGCCTATCATAATCGTATCTACCATACTTGCCGTTGTAGACAGGAAATTCTGCAGGGCAATGGGCAGGGCAATCGTCACCACCGCCTTGAAAAAAACGCTCCAGTCAATCTGATTCTTTTTTAATGCTTTTCCCCTCATTCTTACAATACCTCTCAATTCAAATTACCAAGTATTTTCCATTATATCGCTCTTTTTCCATATTACAATAGGGGAAGAGAAAAAAACAGAAAATCAGATTGTGTGTTATGAGGTATTAAAACATGATTGACCCTGCCTGTTACCATACAACACTCAAGACTCACTAACGTTGGCTCGCTGCACTTTGCCGTGCGGGTGTTCCACCCGCTAAGCCATCCGCCCCTTTCTTGGCGCACTCACTCCTTTACCGATCCCAGCGTCAGTCCGGAAACGAAGAATTTCTGCATAAACGGGTAGAACACGACTATGGGCAAAGAGGCCGCCACAATCTTTGCGGCGTTAAAAGTTTTGAGCGAAGTCAGGACCTCAAGCTCTTCCGGCGTAAGGGAAGAACTTGATACATCTATGTTCTTGTTAGTCAGTGTCTGTATATAGGTCTGCAGCGGCATTTTGCTGGGTGAATTGGTCAGCAGCAGGCCGTCAAAGAAATTGTTCCAGTGTCCCACCACGGAGAACACCGTTACGGTGGCAATGGCAGGCAGCGCTAACGGCACACAGATACGCAGCATCATCTGTACGGGACTGATGCCGTCCAGTACGGCGGATTCCTTGATCTCCTTAGGAAGATTCCGGAAAAAATTCATCAGCAGTATCGTATTATAAACGGGAAGCGCTCCCGGAACGACCAGAGCCCAGATGGTGTCCATCAGCCCCGTTGCCTTGATGACGAAGTACCAGGGAACAAGGCTTGCCCCGAACAGCATGGCAAAAATAAGAAACCACATATATACTTTTCTTCCCGGAAAATCCTTTTCCTCCTGGGACAGGGCAAATGCGGTGATAACGGTCAGAATCAGGTTCAGGCCGCCGCCCAGAACCACTCTCTTAACGGAAACCCAGAGCGCCTGCAGGAATTTGGCGTCGGTCACCAGAACTTTATAAGGTGTTATGGTAAATTCCACAGGCCAAAGATACACCTTTCCCGCCAGTGCCGCCGTTTTGCTGCTGAGTGAAAGCGCAACGACATGCAGAATGGGAATCAGGCAGCTCAGCCCGAAAATCAGAAGCAGAAACACCACCACACCATCGAAAATCAGATTGCTCCATGTTTTATATTTTTTCATGTATGCTCCCATCCGCCCGTTTTAAAGGGCTTGCGGCCAACGCCGCCGTCCGGACTGGGAAAGTCCATACGGCTCTCCCGTCCAAAGCTTAAAAAATACGATAATTTGCAAATTTTTTAGCCAGCCCGTGCGCCGTCACAATCATGATAAAGCTGATGACCGATTTCAGCAGGCCTATGGCTGTCGCCAGGGAATACTGTGTATTGATAAAGCTCATGCGGTATACATAGGTGTCGATAATATCCCCGCTTTTATAGACTATCGGACTATACAGATTGTAGATCTGGTCAAAACCGGCGTTCAGTATGTTGGCAATATTCAGGGTTGCCACCAGGACTATCGTTACACGGATACCCGGCAGCGTAACATGCCAGATCTTCTGTAGCCTCCCGGCGCCGTCCACATTGGCGGCTTCATAAAGCTCAGGGTTGATCCCCATCAGGGCCGCTATGAAAATGATTGCTCCGTACCCGAATTCCTTCCAGACATCCGTACTGATAATAACTCCCTGGAAAATCTTGTTGGAGCCAAGGAACATGAGGGGTTCCCTGATCAGGCCGCAGCTCATCAGAAGTTGATTGGCGATGCCATTGGTATCCAGCAGGTTTCTGAAAATGGTTGCCAGGATAACCCAGGAAAGGAAATGGGGAAGAAAGCAGATGGTCTGTATTGATTTTTTAAATTTAACATGATTGATTTCATTAAGCAGAATGGCAAACAGGATGGAAAACACCATTGTAAAAACCAGCTTTCCAACTGCAATTACAAAGGAATTCCTGAAAATCCTGGCCGTATCCGGGAGCATCAGCATATGCCTGAAATTATCCAGGCCGACCCATTTGGATTTCATGAAGCCCAATATGGGCTGAAAATTCTGGAAGGCCATAATATTTCCGAAAAAAGGAATTATTGTATAAATAAACAGAATCAGAAAACCCGGAAGCATCAGTAAATGATACTGATAGGTCTGCCTGAATGTCACCTTCCGGACGGCCGTCTTATTCTTCGCATTTGATTTTTTTCCTGACATCCTTCTTTTCACCTCTTCTTTTCATACGAAACCGGACTATCCGGGAGTCCCGGATGTCCGGTTTATTTCCGCAGGCAATGAGCCAGGCGGACATGCTCGCATGTCCATCTGGCGACTGCCGCGAGGATCAAATACCCTGCCGCTTGCAGCGGGGTATTTGACTCTGTTCTTGGCAAAGGATCTGCCCGGTACCTCCGCCAGCCATGCTGTCAGGTATTTATTTTGCCTTCACCATTTCGTTCATTTCTTCAGTAATAGTGTCTCCGCCAAGCGCTTTCCACTGACTTACAAAGCTGTCGAATTCCTCTACCGATACGTCTCCGGTAAGTACCTGAAGGAAGAATTCATCCTCCTGTGTCTCCAGGGTAGCCCACAGCGATTCCATGGAAGGTGATTCTGCATAGGTAACTGCATAAACCTGATTCAGCTTATCCGCATTGCTCTGTACGGTCCATGCGCCGGTAGCCCAGCCCCAGGCATTCGCTGTAGAAATGTTGGTTTCCACAGCTTTGCGGAAGCCGTCCTTCTGAACGGTTGTATAGCCGTTATACCAGGTCTTGCCATCACCGTTCAAATCGTCATAGGCCACCTTGCCATCGATACAGTCCATGACTGCCTGAATCTGTTTTTCTTTGGCGTCATAGTCACAATGCAGAACATTAATCGGATAATAATGCCAGGAAAACGGAGAATCCATGCCATTGGGACGTACTCCCTCCGCCTGGGACTGATCCAGGTCATACTGATAATTTACGGTTTTTACCACTGCTTCCTTAACTTCCTCGGAGCATCCTTTTTTCACTACAATATAGGTGCTTGTGGGGCTCTTCATGGGAACGTTCAGCTTATTGTCCTCTCCTACGGGCGCAAGATAAGCATTCCATTTCACGGAATCATCTGCCCCTTCCAGCATGGATACTACCGGCCACTGATAGGACCACCATGCGCCGAAGAAAATACCTGCCTGTCCGTTACTGATCATTTCCGTACACTGATCACCGTCACGGACTGCAAAGGAAGGATCAATCACGCCATCCTGCACAAGTTTGCGGATTTCGGTCAGTGCATTCTTAGTTTCCTCCGTTACGGAGCCATATACCACGCTGCCGTCCTCCTGCTGAAGCCACATTTTGGGATATGCACCGAACATGGTGAAGAGGCCGTTCATATGCCATGCGCCTCCGCCCTTCTGTACGATATCCTTATCAATGGCAATACCGTTGGATACGTTGCCTCCGGGATTCTTTTCCATAAAGGTTTTTGCAATATTTACGATATCGTCCAGTGTTTCAGGTGCTTCCAGCCCCAGCTCTTCCATCCAGTCTCCCCTTATGTATACCAGCGGGACCGCGTCCATACCGGGCTGGATATCGGGAATTGCCATCAACCTTCCATCAAAGGTCGCAAGGCCTTCCGAAATACCGTTGGTGGAGTCGAAACATTTTGCCAGGCCTTCCGAACGATAGGTATAAAAAGCGTCCGTCATATCCTCCACCGCACCGGCATTTACCAGCTGAACCAGCTGCGTGTAGGAAACATTCATTACATCGGGCATATCGCCGGAGGCAATGGCCATGGCCACCTTCGTATTGTAGGAAGAATCATCCACTGAAAAGTCGTACACATATTCCACATTCAGGTTATCCTGCAGATATTTTACGATGTAATTGTTATGGGAATCCTCCCCCTCCTCATAAGAGACGTTGGCTGATTCCGCCCTGCCGATATGGATGACCGTTTTCTCATCCGCAACCGGCCCGTAAGGGTCCACATTTTCCTCCAGCACCTCAGCATTCTCCGCCGCGGCCTGTGTCTGTGCGGCGCTGTTGTCTGCCGGTGCCGAAGCTTCTTCTTTATTGCCGCAGCCTGCAAGACATCCGACAAGCGTCAATGTCAGTAAAACAGATAACATTTTCTGTTTCTTCATATCTAATAACCTCCCTGTATCCCATTTTCATTTCCATAGATTTTTTGCTCCCACGGCGCCGTCAGCAGCTGTCTGAATCTATGTATTAATCATACCGAATGGCAATTTCCATGTAAATAAAAGGATATTATCATTCATATCACAAAATTACCGACTTCCTCCGCCCCCCTTTTCCCTCAACAAAAATATGTTAAAATAAATTCAGCATCATTTTTCCACACAGCCATCAAAGCCGGGTGCCTTCTATCCTTCAAATCCCGGTCCGATGCCCGCGGAATGAAACCCAAGACAACTTAAGCCGCCCGGCATTCATAAACAGTGAACGTCCGGATGGCGCAGATGTAAAAAAGGAGCTTCCTATGTATGAAATTCTGGTTGTAGATGATTCCGTTCTGGATATTGACTGTATCCTTTTTCTCATTGACAAATATAAACTGCCGCTGCACGCAACAACAGCGGTCAATGGCCAGGAAGCGTTGAAGCAGCTGCAGGCTCCCGGAAAGCATTTTGATATACTTTTTACGGATATCAAGATGCCGCTTATGGACGGATTGGAGCTTTCCCGGGAAACCAGGAAGCTGTCACCTGAAACAAGAATCATTATTTTCAGTGGCTACAATGATTTTGAATATGCCAAAACCGCCATTACCATAGGCGTGCAGGATTACCTGATGAAGCCCATTGTTCCGGCAGATTTTGCCACAACCGTGAACAGGCTTACTGCCGCAATTGAAGAGGACGGCAGGCAGGCGGAACAGACACGGAAGCGCTCAAAGCTGTTAAAAAGCCACCTGCTGCTGCTTTCTGTAAACAACTGTCTGTCCCGGAAGGATATGGATGCGCTGCCTGAAAACTACAGCCACCTCATGCTGGTGGAATGTGATGAAGAATTTTTCAGTCAGGAAGGACTTGATTTCCATGAAAAGCTGGAGAATCTCCTTCCATTCTCTTTCGATTATCTGAACCTTTACCCTACGCGCAGCCTCCTTTTTATCAGGGAAAGTAATGAAGCCCGGTATAAAAAGGAAGCCTATCTGCTCTCCGCCGCGCAGACCATCGCCCTGTCTGCCCAGGAAGAATATGGGAAAAAATGCTATATAACCTTTGACTGCCTGCCGGAACGCGCAGCTATCAGTGCGGTATATCAGAGACTTGAGAAAAAAATGGAAACGCGCTTCTTCTTTCCTGAACGGACCTGCCTGCTGCCTGACAGCTCCGCCCAGTCTGTCGTTGCTTCCGGCCATATTTCCATGGACATTCTTACCAATGATTTGCAGCTGAAGGACTATTCCTCCCTGAACCAGCATCTGCAGGAAATATTCGATTCACTCAAAGATGAGAAAACCCATTCCCTGATTTATGTCAAATATTGTTTTACAGAGCTGATGAAAGAAATAACCGGCTCTCTCCCGCCCTCCGATCGTCCGGATCTGGTTGGTCTGGCAGAGCGTATTTATGCATCCTCCAATATTACGGAGCTTATCAGCATGACAGAGGCTTTGGCAGAGCAGCTCACAGCCAGGACTGAACCCCCGGAAAAGGATAATTTGAAAATTGAGCAAATCAAGCAGTACATATACCGGAATTACGCGATGCCCCTTACTCTTGATGAAATTGCCGCCGCCTTTTATTTAAGTCCCAATTACCTCTGCTCCATCTTTAAAAAGGAAACCGGCTGTAACCTCATCAAATTCATAAATGATTACAGACTGCAACGCGCCAGGGTGCTGCTGACCACCACAGGGATGAAGGTGCACATGATTGCCGAAACGGTCGGTTTTAAAAACACCTCCTATTTCTGCCAGAGATTCCGTGATTATTACGGGGAAAGCCCGGAAAGCTGCCGTCAAAAGGAGACACGACTATGAAAATGATGCAGCCTGTAAAAAGGATTATTATCAATATGAAAATGCGCCGCAAAATCCTGCTTATTTTTCTTCTTGTGGGCGTTCTGCCATTCCTATGCTACATTATTTTTTCCAACCGGTATACGAATCAAATCATGCTGGAACGGGAAACCAGCCTGACGGAAAGCGCTCTCGCCCAGGCCGTGCAGTCCGTGGAAAACAAGCTGGAAACCTATAACAACCTGTCCAATTACATGTTCAACAATACCTCCATCCTCCAGGCGCTGAACACAGAATACCACAAGGATTATTTCAAAATGTATAAGGCTTACCAGGATACCATCGAACCGCTGCTTCAGACCTATTATGCGCTGCATCCAGACCTGGAGATCATCACCATTTACTCGTCCTGCGATCTCCACCCCTATAACGGCTACGTCGTTTCCCTGGAGGAGTTAAAGGAAAAAGAGTATTATCCGCTGGTACGCAACAATTTCATTCCGGCCTGGCTCGTAACCGAAGAGGAGGGAACCCGGTATCTGTATTCCATCCGGCTGATAGGGGATACCGGACGGTATAAAAACGTGAATTATCTTTCCCTGAAGCTCAATTATGATTCCCTTTTCGATCCTCTGCTGCACGTTTCCGAGGATGATTACAGTGTACTCATAACGGACAGTAACGGAACGGAGATTTTTTCTTTCCCTGGCATTTCCCCCTCCGCTGCTTCCTCATCAGTTATTTCTTCTTCCAATAATTCCTCATCCGTTATGTCCCCTGCAGCTTACGGCAGTGCGGACAACTCCCGCTGCATCCAGCTTACCGCCCAGCTGCCCGCAACGGGATGGACCGTCACCTACTTTAAAAGCTATCAGGTGCTTCTGGGCTATGTGAACAGCATCACACGCCGCATCTATGCCTTCGGTTGGATAATATTACTCTTCCTGGGCGTCATGGTACTGATGATATCCGCATCCATCGTCTCGCCCATTGAAGTCCTGACCACAAAAATCAAAGAAGTCAGAAACGCCGGTCTGCAGACGCTTTCCGTCCGGCTGGATAATGAACGGAAGGATGAAATCGGTATCCTATTTGAGAATTTCTCCAGCATGATGGAGGAAATCCATCATTATGTAGAGGTTAACCTCAAAAATGAGCTTGAAAAAAAGACCTATCAGCAGAAAATACTATACGCACAGATCAATCCCCACTTTTTATATAACTCCCTTTCGCTGATCAACAGCAGGGCTATCATCTCAGGGCAGGATGAAATCAGCGATATGGTCCTTCTGCTTTCCACCTTTTACAGGACTGCGCTGAATAAGGGAAGAGACATAACCACCCTGGAAAACGAGCTACTGAATATCCAGTCCTATATAAAAATCCAGCTGCTTTCCTACAGCGAACCCATTCAGGTGTCCTACGATATTGATTATGCGCTGTCCGGCATGCGTTTTCCGAATTTTATCCTGCAGCCGCTGGTGGAAAATGCGCTGGACCACGGCCTGAAAAACAGCGCCCGGCCGGATAAGCTCCTGCGCCTTACAGCAGACCGTGAAACGGTCTGCTTGGACCGGGAAACGGTCTGCTTGGACCGGGATACGGGCTGTCCGGGCCGGGAAGCCGTCTGCCAAAGCCAGGATACTCCAGCTACCGCTGGAACTAAATGCTGCCACAGCCGGAATAAGGAGTACATAGTTATCCGCATTGAGGATAACGGTGTGGGAATGGATGAAGATACCGTCCGGCTTCTGTTTGAAGTACAGACACACGGATATGGCATGAAAAATGTGAATGACAGACTTCGTCTGCTCTATGGAAAGGATTACTCTCTGGTAATCAGAAGTACGCCGGGGAAAGGGACGCAAGCAGTCCTTATGGTGCCCATTGACGGTACCGGAAGTCAATAATCCGCACTGCAGTTCCTGCAAGGACGGACGGGGCAGGTATACGCTCCGCCGTTCTATCCCTTAACCATCCCGCTTATAACCTCATATCGCCATCACAATCTGGAAATCTTTTTAGAAAAGAGCCTCTGCCGCCAAAGCAGAGACTCTCCACCTGTCTTTAATTATTTCTCTAGCAACAGCACAGACTCTCATACTGTTTCTGACCCTGCTTTCCTGCGGATATCCGCCACATCCTCCGAATCGTCTCCGAACCTGTCCATATTTTCAAGCAGCCTTCTGCGCATGCAGGCCGCTATCTCCTGGTATTCCGGCTCCTGAATCAGATTCTTCCTTTCAAACGGATCCGCTGCCAGATCATACAGCTCATGCACGTCATTTTCCGTGGCAATATATTTATAGCTGCCGTAATAAAGTGTACGCTGGGCGGCCCGGATTCCGAAGTGGCCGAAATGCTCCGCCATAAAATCCTCCCGCCATTTACAGTCGTTGCCGAAAACCAAATCGGACAGGCCCGCGCCGTCCATATAGTCAGGCGCTTCCAGGCCTGCGGCCTGCAGGACGGTAGGCGTCAGATCCAGGTTGCTCACCAGCTCGTTGCAAATGATGCCTTTGGCAGCGCCCGGCCATCTGATGACAAGCGGAATATGCATAACCTCTTCCATCATATCTCCAGCCTTATCCACCAGGCCGCCATGGCTTCCCAGCGCATCTCCGTGATCTGCGGTATAAATGACCACCGTTTTGTCGGCAAGGCCCTTCTGATCCAGTCCGTCCAGCATTTCTCCCACCGCCTTGTCAATATAGGAATACTGTTCGTACGCCCGCTTCATCAGCGGCTGCCATTCCTCCCAGGTTTGCAGGGGATTCCTGTCATGAATCCGGCTGCGGAAATCGCGCACCATTTTCGCCTTTTGTTCCGGAGGTTCACGGAAGGTGGGATATTCCTGAATATCCTCCGCCTTCAGCAGATCCTTCATCTCCCAGGGCACCTGATATGCATGATGCGGCCCCCACATATCCACCCTGACTGCAAAGGGTGCTCCCGACTCCACGCAGCCATCCATCCATTCCAGTGCAGAACGGGTGATAAAATCGGATTCATGAACCTTTCCGCTATCCTTCAATATGCCGGCGGAATACATATTAAAATTGTCCGATTCCGTCAGATCATAGTCCCCGTTTTCATATTTCTTTTCAGAAATCACCACGCCGTTTTCCTGCTTAAATACTGTGGACATTCCCCATTCCTGGTGGAATATGGGATTGCCGTAGCCATTTTTGTCCAGATATTCCCTGTACTCCCTGGTATGGTACGGATTGCCGTAGCTTTCCGGATAAAAGCCCTCCAGGCCTTTTTCCCTGAAATTCTCATAGCCGCTGTGATTTTTTCCGAAATAGCCGGTCCGGTAGCCCAGCCTCTGCAGGTAGTCCGTGTAAAACGGCAGTCCGCAGTCGGGATAGTCCCCATTGTCCAGCTTTCCATGATTATTGGCATAAACACCGGTCAGCATGGTTGCCCTGGCCGGAAGGCAGAGAGGATGGACGGAATGGCAGTTCGTAAACTCGCATCCCTCCCTGGCCAGCCGTTCATAGGCAGGAAGCATCGGTACGGCTCCCTGCATCAGCTTGAAATGTCTGAAGGTTACATGATCCAGTACCACCCACAGAATATTAAACCTGTCGGCACCGCTGTCCTTTAAATAATCCTCCACCGCCGCCTTTTTCTTTTCACTTCCCAACACATTACCCCCTTTTGTTCCTGACGCAGCATTACTGCAGCCTGATTCTGATTACATTCCAGGAATACGGCTCCAGCTTCACGGTGAGCTTTCCGTCCTCCAGCTGATATTCCTTGCTACTGCGGGGAACCACCCTGTCCGGACAATCCGCGGAATTGGTCAGCTTCAGATCCGGGCTTGTCATAGTCAGCATTTCCTTCACGCTGCAGCCGGGATAATCCCTCAAATCACAATCCGTTATCAGCATCTGCGTGCCTTTATTTAATGCAAATATTGTGAGCCAGTCATGCTCTTCGCTTTCCACTGCTACTGCATCCAGCGCCGGCACATCTGTAAAATCCCTGCTGTCATATTTGGGAGCATCCACAAGAACATCCAGCGCAGTCCCTCTTCCATACACGGAAGCATGCAGATAAGGGTAATAAATGGTCTGCTTCCAAATCCGGCCTCCGTTTTCCGTCATAATGGGCGCAATCACATTGACCAGCTGGGCCTGGCATGCAATCTTAACACGGTCCGCATGGCGCAGCAGGGAAATCAGCATGCCTCCCACCAGCAGCGCATCCTCAAAGGTATAAATATCCTCGTTAAAGGACGGCCCCTCCTGCCATTTGACAGCCTTCTCATTTTCGGGAAAAGCGTGGAACCACACGTTCCATTCATCAAAGGATATATTGATTTTCTTTTTGGAACGCTTCTTTGCCTGGATATAGTCGCAGGTTGCCGTGATATTTTCAATAAAGCGATCCATGTCCATCGTATTTGCCAGGAAATTAGGCGTATCCTCCGCCTGGTTTCCATAGTACTGATGCATGGATATGTAATCTACAAAATCATAGGTATGATCCAAAACTGTAGTTTCCCAGTCATAGCAGGTGCTCATGCCGGAATTGGAGCTGCCGCAGGCCACCAGTTCAATGGTGGGATCCACCCATTTCATCACCTTGGCCGTTTCACTGGCCAGGCGGCCGTATTCCTCTGCGGTCTTATGGCCTATCTGCCAGGGGCCGTCCATTTCATTTCCCAGGTTCCAGAGTTTGATATTGTGGGGTTCCTTATAGCCGTTCGCTATTCTCAGATCACTCCAGTAGGTACCGGACCGGAAGTTGCAGTATTCCACAAGATTACGTGCGGCATCCGCGCCGCGTGTCCCCAGGTTTACCGCCATCATCACATCTGTCCCGGCCCTGCGGCTCCATTCACAGAACTCATCCGTTCCCATCTGGTTCGTCTCCACGGCAAACCAGGCCAGCTCCGTACGCTTCGGTCTTTTTTCTTTGGGTCCGATCCCATCCTCCCAATTATAACCGGACACAAAATTTCCTCCCGGGTAACGTACAATCGGGACCTGAAGCTCTCTTGTCAGTTCAATCACATCCCTGCGGAAGCCGCAGTCATCCGCCAGCGGATGGCCCGGATCATAAATCCCGCCGTATACCGCCCTGCCGATATGCTCGATAAAGGATCCGTAAATCCTCTTATCGATTGCACCGATTTTAAAGTCTCTGTCCAGCTTGATTGAAGCCTTGTTTTCCGACGCATAATTTGCTGCTGTCCTGTCGTTTTTCATATTTTGCTCCTATCTGTGCGCTTTAGCGCACCTCTAATTCAGGGAGGCTGAAAGCGTCTTTCTTTCAGCTTTGCTCCTATCTGTGCGCTTTAGCGCACCTTTAATTCAGGGAGGCTGAAAGCGTCTTTCTTTCAGACTTGCTCCTATCTGTGCGCTTCAGCGCACGTCTCCTTATATTATCGATACCGTTAACGTTAATATAACCTGGTAAAAAATATATCCGCTGCTGTGCAGAAGGCAGTCTGGCGGCAAAACCGCGCCGTCCTTAATCCTGCTCCGGGCTTTTTCCCGTCTTTCCTGCTGCCTTTTCCGCACCTCCGGACATTCCTTATATTCACATATTGTAACTGTTCAGTCCCCCTCACAGTTACTGCTAAATTCCATCCTAAACCGCCTTTGGCAATGGATTTTAGCACTCTTGAATCACTTCCTTACGCTTTTTTCATCCTCCGCTTTTTCATGCTTCCATATTTTTATTCTCTCACATCTCTGTGCCCTCTGTACCGGCTATGGCGGCGCACCCTTCAATCCTGGAGCGTGTTAAAAAATTGCTTTCTGCAAGATGTGCGTCACAGTTTGTGGGGGATTCGTCCCAAATTCATGAGACGCAGCGGGCTACGTTGATTGAATTTGGGGCAAATACCACGCAAAGTGAGGCGTACAGATTGCGGGAATGAATTTTCAAACACGCTCCTGTTGTATACATTCAACCGTTCCGCCCTCCACCACTTCAGTTGTGAGCACAACGCATTCCTCCTGTGCGCCTTTCCTTCCCTCAAGCTTTTTCAGAAGGATATCCACACTTTTTTTGGCCATCGTTGTTTTGGAAGAGGAAACGCTCGTCAGATGCATGGGATACGGATACTTGATATTGTCGAAGCCTACCACGGAACACTGCTGCGGCACCTGTCTGCCCAATTCCTCCAGAATGCACACCGCCTGCCATGCAAGGATATCGCTGAATACCAGCACCGCCGTATAATCCTTCCGGGCTGAAAAAATTTCCCTCATTTTCTCCGTGCCCTTCCCGGAGGTCAGCGGCACCGTGTGCACCAGCTCGCTTCTCCATGCGATCCCAGCCTCTTCCAGCGCCTTCCGGTAGCCCTTCAGACGTTCCGCGGAGCTTGAAATTCCCCCCGGTCCATTCAGGAAAAGAATATTCCGGTGGCCCCTCTCCAGCAGATATCTGGTAGCCGCATAGCCTCCGTTTACATCGTCACAGACCACGTAGCTGGCATCCTGCCCGCTGAAATGTCTTCCTATCATTACAAAGGGCTTGTCATGCATCTGCAGGAACCTGATATTTTCTTCGCCTCCCGGAGCCGGACAGAGAATGATCCCGTCCACGTTCTGGCTCAACGAAGTCGTGATGGCCTGCCGCTCCATTGCCGCCTTTTCATCCGTATTAAAAATAATGGAATTATAGCCCTTTCTCTGCAGAAGCGTCTGCATTTCCTTTACCATGACGGAAAAATGGGGGTTGGATATGTCTCCCACAATAATGGCGATATTTCGGCTCACACCTGAACGCAGAAAGCTGGCCAGCGCGTTGGCGATATATCCCATCTCGGATGCCTTTTCCCGGATGACCTTCTTTGTTTCCTCCGAAATATCCGGCTTATCGGCAAGCGCCCGTGAAACCGTATTGGCGGAAAAGCCCGTGGCCTGGGCAATGTCCTTTAATGTCACACTTCCTGTATTTCTTCTGGCTGCCATATGTTCTCCTTGTCCGCTGCGAACTTGTCCCTCCCGGACACGGCTTCATGCCCGGATTGGTTTCAGTTTATCACAGAATGAAAATATGTCAATTCCGTAATTCCCACCATTTTTCTGGCTGTATTTTTGTGCATTGTGTTGTTACATTAACGTTGACATGGAATTATTTTTAGACTATACTTCAATTATCGATAATGTTAACGTTAATGCAAGTGTTTTTCCTGATTTATATTATGTGCTTACAGTAATCGTAAGCAACGGTTCAGCCCCGTCTGAACTGATACAACTGTAATCCTCACCGCAGGACGCAGTCACGGAAAAGAAAAGGAACCGCCATGAAAACTGGAACTATTTTTGATATCAAGGAATTTGCCGTCCATGACGGACCGGGTGTCCGGCAGACCGTCTTTTTAAAAGGCTGTCCGCTGCGCTGCCGGTGGTGCCACAATCCGGAAGGCCTGTCCGTTCAGCCGCAGCTCATGTTCAGCCGCAGCTCATGCATCCGCTGCGGCAAATGCATGGAGGTATGCCCGGCGGCCTCCAAAGCCGGAAAGCCCGGCGGCTTTTACCCGGGCAAAGACTGTATCGCCTGCGGTGCCTGCGTCGATGTATGTCCCATGGGGCTGAGGCAGATCACAGGTAAGGTCATGTCCTCCGGGGAGCTTGTGGCCGCCATCCGGGAAAACAGTGATTATTATGCAGCTTTGGGCGGCGGCGTCACTTTTTCCGGCGGAGAGCCGCTGCTGCAGGGAGAATTTCTTCTGGAGGTCCTGGAGCAGCTTCCTGATCTGCATACGGCAATAGAAACCTCGGCCTATGCGGATTCCCGTCTCTTTGCACAGGCGGCGGAACGTCTGTCCTTTCTCATGATGGACGTGAAGCTGATGGATCCGGCGCTGCATAAGAAGTATACCGGCGTTGACAATGGAATAATTCTTGATAATCTCCGTTTTCTCTGCCGGGGAAGCAAGCCCTTTGTCATCCGGATCCCTCTGATTCCCGGTGTGAATGATTCCCGGGAGAACCTGGAAGCCACCGCTGCATTTCTCTCCGGAGCCGCATCCCTGCTCCGGGTGGAAATCCTTCCCTACCACAAAACAGCCGGCGCAAAATACAGCATGCTGGGCATGGAATACCAGCCGGGCTTCAATACGGATGCGCCGTTTACGCTGCCGGAGCATATTTTTGAAAAATATAAAATAAGGAGTAAAGTACTATGACTGAAAGAGTGCAGCTTTTAAGGAAATTTTTTATCGAAGAACAGAAACACAGGGAGCACAGAAGCTCTCCGGTGGATCCCTTTATGCTGGCCGCTTCTTTCCGGGAGCAGCAGCTTCCCGATACCAGCCGCGCCGTAAAGCGTCTGGTCTATATGCTGAATGCGGAAACACCCCTTTTGATCCCGGGACAGACCATCCTTTTCCTGCGCACCAATCCCACTCTGCAGGCCATTTATACAGAGGAGGAAAAAGAAGCCCTGGCTGCTTCACACCGACTGCATGAGCTGGGGGAGCTGTCCAACATCTGTGTGGACTATTCCCGTTTCCTTCGTGCAGGCTTTCCCGGTATGCGGCGGCAGGTGCTGGCAAGGAAAAAAGAGTTCCTGTCTGAATCGCAAGAGGACAAGGCGGACTATATGGACGGCCTGAACGCCATTTTGGAGGCGCTGGAAGCGTTGGTTGCCCGTTACCGCGATGCGGCCTCGGACGCAGGGAATACGGCGGCGGCAGAATCCCTGACACGGCTGCTTTCCGATGCGCCCCATACGCTGCGGGATGCCTTGCAGATGCAGCGTATCATACATTTTACCATGTGGTGCGCAGGTAATTACCACAATACACTGGGGCGTTTTGATCAGTATATGATGCCCTATCTGCAGGCGGATCTGGATGCGGGAAGGCTGACGGAGGAAAGCGCGCTGGAATTGCTGGAGGAATATTTTCTTACCTTTAACCTGGACAGCGATCTTTATCCCGGCATGCAGCAGGGCGACAACGGCCAGAGTATGGTGTTGGGCGGCATGACACCGGAGGGCGGCGACGGCTTCAATCTCCTGTCCCGCCTCTGCCTCCAGGCAAGCCTGGAGCTTCGTCTCATCGACCCTAAAATCAATCTCCGGGTCGGCAGGAATACGCCCCTGTCCATATATGAGCTGGGAACACAGCTGACCAAGCAGGGTCTGGGCTTTCCCCAGTATTCCAACGATGATGTTGTCATCAAAGGGCTGGAGGAGCTGGGCTACTGCACTGAGGATGCCCGCAATTATGCGGTGGCTGCCTGCTGGGAATTCATAATCCCGGGTCGCGGCATGGAAATCCCCAATATTGACGCCCTGTGTTTTGCCGATATCATGCGTGACGCCGTGACGGAGCATCTGGCGGATGCCCCCGATTACGAAAGCCTTTTCGGGGAGGTAAAGAAAAAACTGCAGGCCAGGGTGGATGAAATGTGTGAAAACACGAAAAACCTGTATATTTTCCCTGCCCCCTTCCTTTCCCTGATGATGGACGGCTGCCTGGAAAACGGCAGGGATATTTCTCTTGGCGGCGTATATAACAATTACGGCTTTCACGGCACCGGACTGGCTACCGCCGCTGATTCGCTGGCCGCCGTTAAAAAATATGTGTTTGAGACAGGGGAAGTGGGCAAAGAAGAGCTTTTGGACGCCATGGCCAACGACTTTGAGGGGCATGACCGCCTTCTTCACCTGCTGCGCTACACAGCGCCCAAGATGGGAAATAATGAAACGCTTCCCGACTCCATTGCCTGTGAGCTGCTTGAGTCCTTCGCAGAAGCCGTCAAAGGGAAAAAGAATGAAAGAGGGGGCGCTTTCCGCGCAGGCACCGGCTCCGCCATGTATTATCTGTGGTATTCCAGAAATATGGGCGCCACGCCCGACGGACGCAGGGCCGGGGAGGGCTTTTCCTGCAACTATTCTCCCAGCCTGTTCATCCACAGCAAGGGGCCTGTTTCCATCATCAAATCCTTTACCCGCCCCTGCCTGGAGCACACCATCAACGGCGGGCCGCTTACCATAGAGCTGCATGACACGCTGTTCCGCGGGGAAGAGAGCATTTCCAAGGTGGCGGCCCTGGTGAAATCCTTCATCGATATGGACGGCCATCAGATGCAGATCAACGCGGTCAACCGTGACACCATGCTGGATGCCCAGAAGCACCCGGAAAAATATCACAACCTGATCGTCCGCGTGTGGGGCTGGAGCGGTTACTTTGTGGAGCTGGATAAGGAATATCAGGATCATATCATCAAACGGATGGAGCTTACGGTGTAAACACATCCCCGGACGGCGGTTCTTATGGGAAATCCGGAATTGCTTTCAGACAAATCCCCCGCAGCCGGTTTGCTGTGGGGGATTTTGATTATACTATATTTTTTATGGATACTGCACTACAGCGCTTCAGATATGCTCCGGCTGTCAAAGCAGCCGTACCCTGATGGCTGCAATACCGGCTTTGGGAATGGTTATTTCCCCGCCTGTATCTATGGCCTCTGTTTTTTCCGTGACGCAGTCCGGGTTCTCAAAGGTGTTATGGGCATGGACGTCACTGTGGGACAGTATGGTCATCTCCCCATCCGCAGAAAATCCCCGTCCGACAGGCTTCAGACGGATGTGAGCATCCTCCTCCGCGTTCAGATTGGCAATCGTTATGGTGGCGCAGCCGTCTTTATGGGAAGCGGATACGGAAAGGGACGGTATGCTCTCCTCCCGGCCGTCTTTATCCAGATAACCGACCATATCGGCCTCCACCGCCGTGCGCACCGCTGCCGCGCCCTGGTGGTTCTTATACATATGGAATACATGGTAGGTGGGCGTTACGATACAGTTTTCACCCGATACAAGAAAGAGGGCATGCAGATTGTTCACAAGCTGCGCCACGTTGGCCATCCTGATTTTTTCACAGTTGTTGTTGAAAATATTCAGGGTAAGAGCCGTCACCGCCGCATCGCGCATCGTGCTCTGCTGTTCGAACAGGTTCCCTCCCCTGCTGGGGCCGGAGCCGTCGGGATGCCAGCATCCCCACTCGTCAATCACCAGCTTTGCGTGCTCTTCCATTCCATAGCCCTTAATGATGCTCCAGTGACGGTTCAGTATTTCATCCATGCGCTCCGCCTGCTTCAGCTGCTGATACCACTGATCCCTGGTGAAGTTCACAGGATCCCCTGCCCAGCCGCAGTAGTAATGCAGGGAAAAGCCCTGCATATGCTTCTCGGAATCGGCCATGGCTTCCATGAAACGGTGGGTCCAGTGATAATCATCCGCATTGGGGCCGCAGGCGATGAGCACCTTATCTCCCGGTATGTTGTTTACAAGCGCGGAGAACCTGCGGTATTCATGGGCATACACCGTAGGATCCATATTGCCGCCTCCGCCCCAGTTTTCATTGCCGATGCCCCAATAACGGATGCCGAAGGGCTCCGGGTGCCCGTTTTCAGCCCGTTCCTGCGCCAGGGTGGTCGTTCCTTCCGGGGAATTGCAGTAATCCACCCAGTTTCTTATGTGCAGAGGGGTAACGGAGGTAATGTTGGCCGCAAAATACGGCTGCGTCCCCAGCTGCTCACAGAAATCCATGAACTCATGGGTTCCCACCTCGTTGGACTCCAAACGCTGATCCCAGTTCGTCCACCAGTTCAGTCTTTGGGGCCTGTTATTCCCGATTCCGTCGCGCCAGTCATAGGTTTCCGCGTAACAGCCTCCCGGCCAGCGCATCACAGGCGGCGCCACCTCCTTCAGCTTATCCAGCAGGTATTTGCGCAGCCCGTGCACATTCTCCACCGGAGAATCCTTTCCCACCCAGATTCCGTCGTAAATTACCCCTCCGATATGCTCGGCAAAATGCCCGTATATTTCCGGGACAATGCATCCCAGCTCCTCCGGGAACATCACATACAAGTTTTTCATTTTCCGCTCCTGTCTGCGCGCCAGTGCGCGCGTATCATGCAGACGGCTGAAAGCCTCAGGCATTCCTGCCATTTTTATAATCCGGCAGTAAATGCGCTGCTCTGCTGAATAATTACATCCGGCCTTATTATAATATTTTCCTGCTTCCAACCGAAAGTTAAAACTTGTATGATACCGGCCAAAAGTTATCCTTTTACACGCAAAGCATTGTGCACCGAAGCGCCGTCCGGCTGACCGAACGGCGGGACGGCTGCAAAAAATACCGGAACAGCCATCCGTCCGCACCGGTATCAGGAGAAAAAAATATGATTCAATATCAGGAAAGCAATTCACAGGGCAATTTTAATTACAATGCCTATTACTATGATAATATCTCTTTTCCCTATCATTTCCACAAAAACATGGAGCTGCTTCATGTTCTTGAGGGAGAGGTGGAGCTGAGGCTGGAAAGCCGTGCGGAAACCATAGCCGCGGGACAGTATGCGCTGATTTTTTCCAACCAAATCCATGCCTATCATACCGGTAAAGCTTCCAAAAGCTGGGTCGGCGTATTTTCCCAGGATCATGTGGCCGGATTTTCCGCACAGACGGAGGGCCTGGAGGGTAATCCCTCCGGCTTCCTCTGCCCTGATTCACTGCAGGCTTATCTGCTGGAAACCCTGCCCCTTTCCTTTCAGGAGCAGGGCCTTCCGGCGCTGTACCGGCGCAAGTCCTGCCTGTACGCTGTCTGCGGCCAATATTTATCCTGCGCCCCACAGCTGTACGCCGTCAACAGGGGGCATGATCTGCCCCACCGTCTTCTGGAAATTATCGCTGCGGAATTCACGGGAGATCTGACGCTGGCGCAGCTGGCCGAACGACTGGGATACGATTATCACTATCTTTCCCGTTTTTTCCATCAGCTTTTCCACACCAATTTCCGTACCTTTCTCAACCAGTACCGTTTTGATTATGCGGTTTACCTTCTGACCCATACGGAGCTGTCCATCACAGAAATCGCCCTGAAAAGCGGATTTCAAAGCCTGCGGAGCTTCAACCGCGTCTTCCGTGATTTTTCCTCCATGTCGCCCCAGGAATATTCCGCCTACCGGTACCGTCTGTAAAGCTTTCCTTCCCACCCGGTCAAATCCACGCCGGCGGCATTGGTACCGGCCCCATGCGCTGCAAAGCCTGCGGCCTCTTCCGGCCTTCCTTCCGGCGTTCCGTTCTCTTTACCGCCTTCTTCAGGGCGGCGCACCCATACGTTCATTTTTCCTTTTCCCCTGTTATTCCACAGATAATAGGGAATTGCCCGGAATGCTTTTCCGTCGGCCGTTGTTCCTTCGATAATGCACACGCCCTGCAAAAGGCGCCCGCCTCCGGCCAGATCAGCCACGGCAATTTTCAGTGCGTCCTCCGACAGCTGAATGTCAGTTCCTTCCGGATTGTCTGCTTCCTCCAGGCAATACAGTACCGGGCCCCTTAGCAGGGCAACCCTGCCAGCGTCCGCCGTAACGAACGGATGCGCCTCCACCTGAACCGCAGGCAGCTCCATCAGGACCTGTACCGTGTCGCCCTCCTGCCATTCCTTTTCAATAAGACAGTAGCCCTTCTGCACGGCGCAGTCCGTCTTAGCCCCGTTCACCAGGATTTCTGTTTTTCCCGCCCAGGCGGGAACGCGCACTGCCAGTACAAAGGCCGCCGCTCTCTCCGGATGCACAACGATGCTGTTTCTTCCGTCCCAGGGCAGACCGCAGTCCTTCTGCTCCACAGCAAGCTTCAGCACACTGCCGTCCTTCAGTTCAAGGCTGCCCTCATAGCGGCTTCCCATATGAAGATTGACGTAGAAGCTTCCCCGGGCAGAGCCATAAATATAATCCTGCAGGCAGCCCATGATTTTCAGGAACATGGGCGGACAGCAGGGGCAGCCATGCCATGACCAGCGCTCCGTATCCCCATTGCTGATAAGCGGGTTTTCATAGAAATAATGCGTGCCGTCCGCCGACAGGCACGGCAGTACATTGTTCATCACCGCACATTCCAGCACATCCATATACCTGCCGTCCCCGAAGGCCCTGTGCATCTCACCGGCCCAGAAGGCCAGCGCCACGCCTGCGCAGGTTTCCAGATAGGCATCGTTTGGAAGATCGTACTGGTAGCCGAAGCGTTCCTCATTATGTATGGCACCGATTCCGCCGCTGATATGCAGCTTGGTAAGCTCCATATTGTCCCACAGCCGGACGGCTGCCTGCAAATATACGTTGTCATCCCCTTCTGTCTCAATTCCCAGCGCGGTCAGACCGGTGTACATCAGGGCGGCGCGCACGGCATGGCCCACTACCTCCGACTGTTCTGTGATCGGACAATGATCCTGGGAATATTCGCCCATATAATGCGGCATGGAATACCGGTCCTTATGCACGCCCCTGTGATCCATCCAGAAGGCTGCCAGCTTCAGGTAGCTTTCTGCATCTACAGGCACACCGTACTCCTCTTTGATCTGCTGCGCCAGATCCGGCTCCTCTTTAAAAAGCCTGTACAGCTTCACCACGGCTTCCTCTGCCAGGGAATGGGCGGGAACAATATTTTTCCCGGGAAAGCCGGGCGTACCGGGGGCCGGAATGATAACGCCGCACATACAGTTAACCGCTTTTACGGCGCATTTTAACAGGCATTTTTTCCCCGTTGCCCTGTAATAATGGATGCCGGCCTCCGTCAGACAGCCTATATTGTAGATTTCATGCTGCCATATCAGGCTTCCGCCGTTGCCGCCCCATCTTTTATCCGGACAGATCAGGGTGGTATAGGTATTGATATAGCCGTCCGGATCCTTATCCTGCGCCGCGGAGATCGTTGCTGCATAATCCTCAATTTTCTTATCCAGCTGCGCATCATAGCTGACCGCAATAATATCGCTGATCCCCCGAATCACCTCACAGATCAGACCGTCATACCAGGGCGGCCCCACATGCTTCCCGCTTTTTCCCTCAATGACCCATTCATAATTTTTCATTATGCCTTCTTCATGGTCATTTTCAAACTTATTCAGGACATCCCATACCGTCACATGATGAATCTTCTCAAGCTGACCGGCCCAGAAGCCCTCCGTTATCTTTACCTGCTTATGCGCAGGCCGTTCCACTGCAATACCACTCATTTTAAATCCTCCCTGTTTTCCGAAGGAAAATGCGAGCTCTATGCGAGCAGAGGATTTTCCTCCTGGTTTTCCGAAGGAAAATGCGAGCCCTGTGCGAGCAGAGGATTTTCCTCCTGGTTTTCCTCATCCGGCTGCCCCTGTGTCAGCCCTTAATACCCGTTGTTGCAATCCCCTCCAGAATATGCTTCTGCCCGAAAAAGAATACAATCACCGCAGGCGTCAGCACCAGCACCGAAGCCGCCATAAGCAGGTGCCACTGCGCGCCGTAGCTTCCCTGAAAGAGCTGCAGCCCCAGGGACAGCGTGTATTTCTTCTCCTCATTCAGATAAATCAGCGGTCCCATAAAATCATTCCAGCTTCCAAGGAATGAAAAGATACCCACCACCACCATCGCCGACCTGGACAAAGGGAGAATGATTTTCCAATAGACCTTGAAATAGGAAGCGCCGTCCACATAAGCCGCCTCATCCAGCTCCCTGGGAATGCTCAGGAAAAACTGGCGGAACAGGAAAATATTATAGACGCTGCCGCCAAACCAGATGGGTACGGCCAGAGGTACCAGTGAATTTGTAAAGCCCAGCTTTGACCACATGACAAATGTAGGGATCATTGTCACAATTGACGGCATCATCAGACTGGTCAGCACAATCATGAATACCTTATCCCTTCCCGGCCATCTCAGCCTGGAAAAACTGAAGGCGCAGATGGAGGCGGCAAGAATGGAGCCCGCTACATTTGAAATTACCACAATAAGGGTATTCAGTAAATACCGGAAATAAGGCATTACCTCCAGCGCGTCCTGATAATTGGTCAGCACCACCGGATCCGGCACCATGATGGGAGGCATGACAAAGATCTGCGCCATGTCCATAAAGGAACTCCGCAGCATCCAGTAAAAGGGAAATAGGCAGATCAGGGAGCCTGCAGTCAGGAACAGATAAAGGATCGTTTTCCCCAGGACCTTTTTCTTCTTCATTTGTTCTTCACCTCTCCTTCATAGAATACCCATACTGCCGAAGACTTGAAAACAAGCATGGTCATCACAAGAATAATAAGAAACAGTATCCAGCCCAGCGCCGATGCATTTCCCAGATTTCCGTACTGGAAAGCTTCCTTATACATGTAATACACGTAGAATAAGGTGGAATTATTCGGTCCGCCGCTGGTCATAATATAGGCCTGGCTGAATACCTGGAAGCTTCCGATAAAGCTCATGATCAAGTTGAAAAAAATGGTAGGTGAAACCATGGGCAGAGTGACGCTGATAAGCTTATGGAACCAGTTCCCGCCATCTACCTCCACGGATTCATACAGTTCCTTCGGCACATTCTGCAGTCCTGCCAGAAAAATGACCACCGTGCCTCCCACCGTCCACAGACTCATCAGCGCCAGAGACGGTATGACCGTTTTTTCATCATAAATCCATCGGCTGACAGGAAGATGCATGGCGTTAAGCGCCGCATTCAGAATCCCCGTATCCGGATCAAACATCATCATCCATACGATAGAGGAAGCCACTGCCGGCACTATCGTAGGCAGATAAAAAATGGTGCGGAATACGGATCTGCCCTTAATATTTGTGTTAAGCACCAGGGCAATGGAAAATGCGAATATAATCTGCAGCGGCACGCTTAACAGTACATAATAAGCCGTTACCCCCAATGATTTATAAAAATAAATATCTGTCCCGTCAAACAGATGCTTAAAATTTTTAAGTCCTACAAAATGTGTTTCCGCCCCCATTACATTGTAATCCGTCACGCTCAGCACCAGGCTGATCACCAGGGGGGAGAGCACAAAAATCAGGAATCCCAGCATAACCGGCAGCGCAAAAAGGATTCCGAAAAAAGCCTCTTTTTTCCTTCTCCTCGTCATAAGGCATACTCCTTTCTTTGAAAACAGCCGGGATTTTCCCGGCTGCTTTATCCACCCTAAGGTCTGGGATAGATTCCCTGAACCTGTGCATTCATCTGATCCTCCACGGCTGTAATGGCTTCCTCCACCGTCATCTCACCCAGCCATACCTTATCCAGCTTGGGATTCAGAACGTCCATGATTTTAGGGAAATTCTTTATTGAGTATGTAAGGGCAGGCTCTCCGTTTTTAAAACCATTATTCATAACGGCATCCACGTAACCTTCCGGATGGGCCGGATTATTCCTTGCCCATCTGTCGATGAGCGCTTCATCCTCATACCAGTCCTTCAGCACAGGCATCCAGAGACCGGTTTCGATCAGCTCCATTGTGTACTCCGTATTCATAAAGGCCTTCTGCAGCTCCCACGCTTCCTTGGGATGTTTTGTTGTCTCAAAAACCACCACAGGCTCGCCCATAGCTATCGTCATCGGCTTGTCATACATTTTGGGCGGAATGCCGATTCCGAAATTCACTTTATTTGCAGAGATTTCCTGCAGCGCCCACTGTCCGTCCCAGACCATGGCCACCTTTTTTGAAGCAAGGGCAGTTGCACCTCCCGGCAGGTTTTTGGACTGTACCGGCGAAGGCGCCACATGGTATTTGGTAATCAAATCTGCAAAATTCTGCATGGCTTCGATTCCCTTCGTTCCCAGAAGATTCACCGCCGTGCCGTCCTCATTCAGGAAATCCTGTCCGCTGTAGGTCATGGCATAGCTGACCATATTGGCGCCGCTGGGTGAAAAAATACCAAACTGCTTGATATTCTTTGCATCGAAATCGGGATCCTTAGCATTTCTTCCCTGATTGTCAATGGTCAGTGTCTGGCAGACATCCAGAAACTCTTCCCAGGTCCAGGCATCCGCCTCCATGGTGGGAACCGTGATCCCCGCCTCTTCAAACACATCCTTATTATAAAAAAGCCCGAAGATTTCCAGAGAGCCGTTAACGCCGCATGCTTTGCCCTCATCCCACCAGTAAACAACCTGGGAAAGAATATCGTCAATGTTGATTTCCGGATCATCCGCTGCAAAATCCATCATGTTTTTCAGCTTCCCTTCTGAAGCCCAGGACAGAGCGGTATCTCCGTTCAAAAGCGCCACATCCGGCCCCTGGTTGGCTGCTATCATGGTTGTCAGCTTTGTATTATAGTCGGTAGGGATATGGATGTACTCCACTTCCACGTTAGGATGCGTTTTTTCAAACTGATCAATGACATTCTGTGTCGTCTTCTTTTCCTGAGGTCCGCCCCATCCGGTATACCTGAGAACAATTTTTTCTCCGCTGCTTTCTTCGACAGCGGCATCCGCCTGCTGCCCCCCTGCGGTCTCCTCCTTTACGTCGGCGACGCCCGCCGTTTCCTTACTTCCGCCGCAGCCCAGCATACTCAGCGCGAGCACTGATGCCAACAGACAGGATAATAATTTCTTTTTCATACCATACCTCCTAAAGTGAATATGTACCCCGGATTTCAACGGCCGTTTCAAATCCCTGTTATGGCCTTATTATAGCTTCCGTACAAAAACACGGATATTCTAATATTTTAGGCAGGTGGACAATTTTAGGATTCCCCCTCCTGCCCGTCTCCGGGAACCGGTATGGTAATTCGTATCCTGGTGCCCTTTAAAGGCACCGATTCTATTTGCATTGCCCCCTCATCTCCGTAGAGCAACTGGATGCGCCGCAGCGTATTTTCCAGGCCGATGCGGTGATAATCCCCATGCATGGCCTTTTCAATTTCTTCCCTGCTCATGCCCTTTCCGTTATCCTCCACCTCCAGGACAATCGCCTCTTCCTCCACAAAACCGCAGATACGCAGCAGGCCGCCGCTCTTCATTTCACTGAAGCCATGGACAATAGCATTTTCAACCAACGGCTGCAGCAGAAGCTTCGGCACCCTGTATTGCCCCATACACGGCTCTACCTCGTAAATCACACGGAATTTTCCTTCAAACCGCATCTCCATAATATGCAGATAATTGCGCAGCCACAGATATTCATCGGCAAACGGCGCCAGCTCCTGCTTGTTCCTGAAGGTATACTGCAGCATATCGGAAAGGCAGATGAGCATCCTGCTGATTTCCCCGTTGCCCTCCTCCAGAGCCATCATATTGATAATATTCAGCGTGTTATACAGGAAATGAGGATTCATCTGCAGGTTCAACGCCATGATTTCAGATTCTCTGTTGCGGATTTCACTTGCATAGTTTTCCTCTATTAATATCTGTATTTTCTCGCTCATCTCATTATATTTTTCCGTCAGATACTGCAGCTCGTCCAGTCCGTTCGTGGAAAGCCTGACACTGAAATCGCCCTTTCCCACCTGCTTCATTGCACCTACCAGATTTTCCACCGGAAGCGTGATTTTCCTTGCGAAAATTTTGGAAACCAGCATGGTCAGGACAAAGAGCAGGATACACAGAAAACAGGTAAGTGTCTGCAGGCTGAGCACATTATGAACCAGTCCCCTGACCGGCGTTACCGAGGCAAAAACCCATCCCGTCACATCGGAGACCGCATAGCAGACCAGTACCTTTTCCCCCTGATAACGCAGCACCATATTTCCTGTTCTGTCCTGGATACGTGAAATCCATGGAAGTTCCTCCTTCCTGCCTGCCATCCCAGGATCCGTATGGGATACGATTTCACCTTCTGCAGAGGATATGCAGAACCGGGAATTTTCCACGGAATTGCTGGACTCAAACATCTCCCGGATCAGATTGTCCCGGAAGCTTATAACCAGCACCGCATTGAAATCCTCCGGTAATTTTTTCACCTCTGAAGGCCTTTCCGGATCAATAAATGTAGGATTCAGGGGCTGTATCAAAGAGTACACCGTGGGATTTTCCACCGTATAATCCAGCCCGAAGGTATCTTCCACAATATAGGTCGGGATCCACTGCGACTCCCCTCTGCGGCGGCGCAGGCTCTCCCAGAGCGAAGAGGAGAAAAAATTCTGCACCGGTACCTTCAGCTGGGAATTGTCCCCGAATATAAATTTCTCAGTCATGATGGTTATGGTGACAATATCATCATCTACAAAATACTTCTGAAGGATCGCCTGTATTTTCTTATCCTTCACCAGCAGCTCGGAATCCGGCACGGTTTCCACATCACTGAGAAGGCGGTACAACTCCTGATCCACATTCAGATTTACTGCGCTGTCCTGGATATAGCTCATCTGACGATCTATCAGCTGCGTATTTTTAACCACTACATCCAGGATATTCTTTTTTGCAATGTCAATAATGCTGTGATACGATACCCCATAATAAGCTACTCCGATAATCACTGAGGGAATGAGGATTAAAAAAATAAAACACAGCCGCAGCTTATTCTGAAGATTCAGACTGTTAAAATATTTTCTCAGCTTATTCATCGTCTTCCCTCCTGACCTTCAGGAGCTGCTCCCGAAACTGCATGGGCGTAATGCCGATTTCTTTTTTAAATACTCTGTTAAAATATTTTACATCCTCATATCCTGTGCTGCGGGCAATTTCATAAATCCGGCTGTCCGTCTCCTGCAGCATGGCCTTTGCCCTCTTCATACGGACATCTGTCAGGTTCCTGGAAAAGCTGGCGCCCGTGGCGTCCTTAACCAGATTGCTGAAATAGGTAGGTGTCAGCTGGAATACCGCCGCAATTTCCTCCAGGGGGATATCCTCGCTGTAATGCTGCTCAATATACCGGCTGAACCTTTCGGCAAAGGCTGCATTTTTATCCCTGCCCTTTTCCTCGGCCTTTTTCATCAGAAGCTCCAGCGCAGCATTAAGTCCCTGCATGAAGGATTCAATGCTCTCCTCTTCTTTCTCATGCTTCCACAATTCGTCCAGATTTTCCTCCATGTGGAAAAACAGCGAGACATGGCGGAGCAGGCTCTGGAACACACTTCTGAATTTATCCGGCTCCGGATATCCGTGATCCAGACAGCGGGACGCAATTCCTTCCAACAATCGGAAAGCCTCCCCCCGGTCCATATTTTTCACGGCATCCTTCAGCGCCTCCTCCTCCGCCAGCCCGATGGCAAACTCACTGATCCGGTTTGCCAGAATAAAGCCTGCGGAAAGCAACTGCGCCTCAGGAAAATAAAACCGGTAATCCATCACCGTCACAGCGCTCCTGTAGCACTCTTCAATGTTTAGGAACAGGTTTTCCGACCGCTGTCCCAGACAGATGAAAAGCTTCTCAGGTTTATACCCCCCCCCCGAAAAAACAGGGAAGGATTCCGCAGGAACGGACCTTTCCAGCAGCTTTACGGCATTCGCACCCGTTCTTTTTTCCGTAATGACCGTAACAAAGGTTTCCGGCAGCACATAGCTGAAAAAGGAAATGGAATGGTACTCCCTCTGCAGCAGCTCCTTCATCCACCATTTAATCCTGTATTTTGTATCCTCCAGCAGTTCCTTTTCCGCCTTCCTGCCCCAATCCTGGAACCCGCGGAGCCTTGTCACAACAACGTGGCCGGGCCGGCCGCAGGCAATAATCTCTTCTATTTCATGCCTGTCGGCCGCCGAAAGCCGGCCGTAAACCCACTGATTCAGCTGCTGCTCCATGTAAACCGGCAGCGCGATATCCAGCTGACGCTGCATGCTTTCCTTCTGGCCGGCCAATACCCTTTCTTCGCTGATTTCCTGAAATGCCTTCTCCAGTACGGCATGCATACGGTCGGGATTCAGCGGCTTCAGCAGATAATCCATTGCGCCCAGGGTAAGCGCCTTCCTGGCATATTCAAACTCCGCATAACCGGTGAGCAGAATCACCTTCACACCGGAGCCTTCCTTTTCCACTGCTTCCAGCAGCTGAAGCCCGTCCATCTCCGGCATGCAGATATCCGTTATGATAATATCCGCCCCCTTTTCCCGGAAAAAATCCAGTGCCTCAGCGGCCGTGGTAAAGGCCCATACCTCAACCTCCCCCTGGAATTCCTTCAGCAATATATTTCTCAGCCCCCTGCACTGGCGCGCCTCATCATCAATTACCATTATCCTCCACATGACGTTCCCCTCTTTTCTTACGGTTTGCAGCTGTTCAGTGCCTCCAAAGCTGCCCATTTTTTCAGTGTAGCACAGATATCCGGGGAATACCATAACGCCCTTTTGTGGTATAATGTTGGCATAGCCGACGTTGTACCAGTCAGGGCTGTTATGCGGCTTATTGGCTTTATTTTACGGAGCCGACAGGAGGACAGGACAGCTGCCGTTAACGCAGTCCAGCAGTCTTACTGCTTATAACAAATCAAAAAAAGGAGGGGAACTGTTCAGTCCCCTCACTGTACAAAGGAGGATTCACTTATGCTTCACATCGCAAGCAACCCCAGCCTGAAAGGACTTTCCGTCCTCTGCCCCAAAATTGTCTATTCTACCCAAACCGGCAAGGATATCACGCTGGATCTGCTCATGCCGCAGATGCCCGAGGCATGTGAGAAACGGTATCCGCTGATTGTCTTCATCCAGGGAAGCGCCTGGCATTTCCCGGATACCAATTATGAAATCCCGCAGCTGGCCCGATTTGCCGATGATGGCTTTGTGGTCGCTTCCGTCACCCACCGGAACATAGAGGAAGGCCATCCGGCGCCGGCATTTCTCCAGGATGTCAAGACAGCGATCCGTTTCCTTCGCGCCAACGCAGAGCAGTATCATATCAATCCGGATAAGGTCTTTGCCTTCGGCACCTCCTCCGGAGGAAATACCGCCCTCCTTCTCGGCCTGACAGGGGATATGCTGGAATATAAAACCGATGAATATCCTGAATTTTCAGACAGTGTAAGCGCTGTGATTGACTGCTTCGGCCCCACGGATCTGAATGCCATTCTTGAAGCTGCCCGGCCGGAAACAGATTCGGAAGCTGCCGCCCTGTGCTCTCTCTTCTGCGGAGGCGCCCTTGACCGGGAGCTTCTGAAAAAAATGAGCCCCATCAGCTATGTGCAGGAGGGAAAAAGCTATGTACCTTTTATGATCGCCCACGGAAGCGCAGATCCTGCCGTCAGCTTTTCCCAGAGTGAGCAGCTGGTGAAGCGCCTTGAGGAATGCGGCGCCCAGGTCAGCTTTATCTGTGTGGACGGCGCAGTCCATGAGGGGAATTTCTGGAGCCGGGAGCTTTGGGATATTTTCAGAGGCTTTATGAAAACGCAGGCCGGCTTATAAGGTCCGTAAATAAGGTAACGTTTTGCCACCCTTTAACCAGAATGAAAAGAACCAAAAGACAGGTTTATTATCAGTCTTTTGGTTCTTTCTTCCTATAATATATAGGTTATTTTTCCAGACCTTCAAGGTAAGCGGTAAACTGGGAAATAAATTCCTCCTTCAGCTTTTCGGCTCCCGCAGTCTCGCATTTACTGTTCAGCTCTGCCAGTGTTCCTTCCACATCATCCAAAAGACCAAGCTCCAACAGAGGCACATATTGTGAGCAGACCTCATTCATTGCAGCAAGCTCACTCTTTACGGAAGCGTCGTCAAAGATAAAACCGCTTGTTACCTCGGATATGGTATCCCCCATCAATTCCTGACGAATTTCGCTCTGGGTGGTGCCGGTTGAACCTTCTAATCCATATCTGCAGATATCGTAGCATCCCTTATCAAATTTCAGGACATCCAGTACCATCAGCACACGCTCCTGGTTTTCCGAAACCGCAGGGATTGCAAAACCGTCTCCCGTATATACGCCTTTAGCATGTACGACACCGCCGGACCGCCCATCGGTCACTGCCGCAGCCACGGCAATGACCGACAGGCTGTTCCGCTATATTTTACGCAGGCGACAACACAAACCGTATTACAACGCCGTCCCCGAATCCGCATCATACTCATACAGAAAAAACTGCATTTCATTATCCACAGCAAGCGGAACCTTATAGCTTTTCTGTCCGCACCTCCGCATTCCCTGATGTTCATAGAAGCCATAATTGCAGCTGTTGTCCGTATACAGATAAAAACGTGAAATATTCCGTTGTTCCATATAATCAAGCAAAGCCCGAAACAGCTTCTTCCCGATTCCCAGGCCGCGGTAGCTTTCATCCAGTGCAAAGAAAGAAAGCTCGCCCGGATATTCCTTTTTACTCTCCTTCAGCAGTTCTTTGTCCACCTGGTTAATCCCTGAAAAAGCCCGGGCAACTCCCCTTCCCTCCTTCCCTGACAGCAGCGCCAACGCAGCAGCCGTCTGCCGCAGCAGGCCGGTTGCCGAAGGCTTCCACGCCCCGCAGTCCTTTCCCATAATCACGCCCGCCGGCTGGCCGCCCACCTCCGCTACCCTCATAAAAGTCTGATTCGCCATACACCCCGCCAGATAAAGGCGTGACAGCCTTTTTGCTGTTCGGGGAGAACAGAACCTGTCATACTGCCAGGTTTTTCTTATGATATCCTGCAGAAACGGCGCGTCCTTTTTTTCATAATCACGAAGTACTGTTTTTTCTTCCATACTGAAACCTCTTTTCCCTGTTTTCTTTTTATGTTATAGTCATCCTAAAGGATACAGTAACTGTAAGGTCAAGAGTTTTTTTACAGTAAAACCTAAAATGTTATAGTTAATTCGTGATTCACCATTTAAATTCGTGCTTGACGATTTTAGTGTTACACGTTTCATGGTATGATGTTCCTGGTAAGTGGATTCCTCCATCAAAGGAGGATTTTTTATGTATAAGAAAAAAACATATGACCAAAAGCACCTTACGACAAGCCAAAGAATTCATATTGAAAAGGGGCTAAATGATGGGCTCTCATTTGCAGCCATTGCCAGAAAACTTGATAAGCATCCAAGTACAATTGCCAAGGAAGTGAAGAAATACCGCACCTTTCAAAAACGAAAGGTTGATCCAAGACATCCTCTTCGCTGTGGCAGATTTAAGGATTGTTCCTTACGTTTTCTTTGTGACAAACCGAATTGCGTAAAAGTCTGCAAATACTGCTATAGCAATAAGGAACGTATTCCTGCATGCACTGCCTTTTGTCCGGAATATCTGGAACCACAATGTGAAGCTATCTGCAAAGCCCCTTATGTTTGCAATCATTGTACAAGACAGCGTACCTGTAATAAGAGCAAAGCTTTCTACATTGCACAGAATGCAGATAAATCCTCCCAGGATCTGCTTGTTTCATGCAGACAGGGAATTAATCAGGCTCCTGTCGATATCGCACTCCTTGATGATCTTATATCTCCGCTATTATTGCAGGGGCAGTCGCTGGCACACATTTATGCCTTTCACGGACATGAAATTCCCTGTTCCAGAAAAACGTTGTATAACTATATTGATCAAGGTGTTTTTACTGCAAGGAATATCGATTTGCGCCGCAAGGTCAGTTACAAATGTAAACCCAGGAAAAACGTCACAAGGGTTAGTCTTTCTGCAAAAGAGTTCCGCATCGGCCGTACTTATGAGGATTTCCAGAAATTTATTCAAACGTATCCTGATATTCCGATTGTTGAACTCGATACCGTGGAAGGTGGCCGGGATAACAGTACGCAGGCTTTCCTGACGATTTTCTTCCGTAACTGCTCTCTTATGCTCATTTTTGTGTTACAAGAGAAGTCACAGGAGCAAGTCATAAAAGTATTCGATTATTTAACACAGCAGCTTGGCATCAAAGTGTTCCAGGAGTTGTTCCCCGTAATATTGACTGATAATGGTGTGGAATTTCAGTTTCCGGGGCGTCTGGAATGCGATAAAAATGGTGAAATCCGTACCAGAATATTTTACTGCAATCCAAACTCCTCCTGGCAAAAAGGCCGCATAGAAAAGAACCATGAATATATCCGTTATGTGATTCCCAAAGGCCAAAGTCTGGATTCCTATAAGCAACGCGATGCATGCATACTTATGAATCACATCAACAGCGAAGCAAGAGACAGCCTGAACGGCTGCACTCCATTCAGGCTGTCTAAGATGCTTTTGAATAATAAGCTCCACAGACTTTTATGTCTGCAGGAAATCTCTGCTGATGAAGTCAGTTTGAAGCCATCATTACTCAAAAAATAGAACGATAATCAAGACGGAATCCACTGCCGAATTTAATCCTACAAAAATCTGGTATGTGGAATTTAGTCTTGCACACTATTCCAGATGCTTGTTTGCCATGCTTGCACACATGGAAACAGACTCCTGGAAATTCATTATAGCTCTATTTTAGCCACTCGTAAACCAAAACAACGTGAATTAAGTGTTGCAAGTTCAAGGCTTTTGGTAAATCACGAATTCACTTTGAAATTTTACCTTTTTACAGTAAAAAAACGCGGTGCCAAACATCGATGGTGCTGCGGCACCGCGGCCGCACGGAGGTATGTATGCCCACAAAATCCCTGCTTTTTACCACAGGACAATTCGCAAGGCTTCACCAACTGAATAAAAGAACGCTTCATTACTATGATGAAATCGGCCTCTTCTCCCCCGCCTTTAAGGGGGAAAACGACTACCGGTACTATACCTGGCAGCAAAGTGCGGATTTGGAAAACATTCTGGCGCTGCGCGAGCTTCATATGTCCATTGACGAAATCAGGTCCTACCTGCATTCGCCCAATGCACAGAGCTTTCTTGCGCTTTCAGAGAAAAAAATCGGTGAAATTGATGAGACAATCCGGCGCCTTACAAAGCTTCGTGCCATCATGCAGAAAAAACAGGACATGCTGCATCTGAGTATGCAAATAAAGGACGGCCAGATTGACACCGTCCAATGTGAAGAGGAATCTCTTTTTATCACGCCGCTTGCCCCTCCTGAACCGCTCCAGGAGCATGCGCAAATGCAGATGGACACCCTTCTTTCCCACCTGCAGACCGCATGGGAGCTCTCCGATTACAAGACCGGCTGCGGAAGCCTGATCTCCCTGGAAAAAATCAGGCAGAACCGTTTTGATGAATACGACGGCCTGTTCACCAGCCTGGAGCAGCCTGCCCAAATCAGCGGTATTTACAGAAAACCGGCCGGTCTTTACCTGCGCGGCTTCTGCGTGGGCGACTGGGACAGGCTTCCCGCCCTCTATGGGCAGATGCTGGCATTTGCCAAGGAAAAGGGCTGGGAGCTTCAGGGGTATTCCTATGAAATCGGCCTGAATGAATTCGCAATTGCCCACAGCGGGGAATATGTAACCCAGGTTACCATCCTTGTTTCCTGATCCATTTGTCGGCTTCTTCAGCCGCTTCTTCCGGCGTCAGGACTGAGTTATCCAAAAGCGTTATCTGCGGCTGCGTTTTTGACGCGTTTTCCCTCAGCCACAGGTTGAAGGAAACAGAGCTGCGAATCCAGTCTTCCTCCCGGATTCCCCGCCCCTCCCGCATTCTTTTTTCCAGGATGGGCGTTTCACAGACCACGGCCAGATAGTGGAGCTGTGTAAAATACTCCCTGGCGGCGCATATTTCAAACTGCTCCGGAATCCCGCAGCCGCACAGTACCACAGGCATGCCGATTTGAGCAACATTGGCACACATGGTCATCCATACTTCCCTGAAATTACGGTAATTGTCCTGAGGCGTGTCAAAATAGTCCTGCCAGAGAATATCGCTTTCCAACACGATATAATCCGTTTCCTTTTTAAAAAGGATTTCACACATCGTGCTCTTTCCCACCCCGCTGGCTCCTGATACAATAAATAATGGTAATTTTTTATCCGGTTTCATTGGTTCCCCTCCCTGTATTCTTCGGATGAAAATGTCTGCCGGGAATTGATTGGTTCGACGGGCTGCAAGGCCTTAAGTATACTATTGAAAATTTGGAGGTGTTCTATGAATCACATCCGTTATGTAGAATATAACGCCGTACACGACGGCAGCTTCGTATTTGATGTGCCGGAGGGCCATGACTGCTGGCTATTGCTGCTCACGCATACCCCCGCCCTTTTCCGGGTGGACGGCAGCCTGCAGGAATACCCGGCCAAATCCGCAGTCCTTTTTCCGCCGCTCTCTCCTATTTATTACTGTGCCTGCGGGGACAGATATGAGAATGACTGGCTGCGTTTCGATTCGGATGAAGAATATGTTTCCTCACTCCCGATCCAGGGAATCCCCTTTGCCCTGCCGGATGCGGATTACTGCCACAACCTGTTCCAGCTGCTCACCTGGAAAAATGCCTTTCCCGGCGCACATAATGAGCGGATAACAGGCCAGCTCCTGCAGCTGCTTTTTTCCGAGCTGCAGGAAGCCTCCCTGAAAATTCCGGGATCGCTGTCTTCCCATTACCATGAACTGGTGAACCTGCGCAAATCCGTTTACAACAGCCCCCAGCTTCCCTGGAGCGTACCGGATATGGCGCGGCAGCTACACCTGAGCGAGGGCTATATGCAGGTTGTTTATAAAAACACCTTCGGCATTTCCTGCATGGACGACTGCATTAACGCCCGCATACGGCTGGCAAAGGATCAGCTGCGCTACACCGGAAAAACAATTGCGGCCATCTCGGAATTCTGCGGCTACCACAACGTAGAGCATTTCTGCCGCCAGTTTAAACGGATTACGGGGGAAAGCCCGCGTTCGTTCCGGGCATCCGGTGAAAAACATAACCCGGACAGGCTTCCATAAAAGACAGGCCAGCCTGCTATTTTACCACGACCTCCATGGAAACCTCCGTCAGCTCCGGCGCCAGATCCTTTTCCTCCGTCATTTCCAGGATCGGATACCCGTCGGCACCAAAATGCACGCGGCGCAGGCCTGAGCTTCTCGGCCCGTCAACGCCCGGCTTGCCGTGGTAGGCATTCCACACCAGCCCGTCCTCATCCGTTACGTAGGAATTATGGCCTGTTCCGTATTCCCCTTCCTTGCTCCTGGAGGACATCAGCGGATAATTTTCCTTCACCCAGCTTTCCGGGTTGAGCAGATCCGCATCAGGATCTGCGCTGAGCAGGCCCACCACATAGGTGCTGTCCACAGCTGCGCTGGAAAAGGTAAGGAATATTTTTTTATCCGTTATCTGGGTAAAAGGCCCCTCATCCACAAAGGTGTGATTATTTGCCCAGCCATATTCCGGCATGGAAAGCAGGACGGGATCGGATATCAGCTTCCACGGCTTCTCAGGATCCAGTTCTGCGATATACAGCCACGCACCCTGATCCACAGGATGGAACTGGCGCTGGGACCATGCCGCATAAACCCTTCCATTGACCTCAAACTCCGTCATATCAAGGGTGATTCCCTGTTCCCCGTACAGATAGCTTCCGTCTTTTTTCACTACCCGCACCGGCATCTCCCAGTCGGAGGCCTTCATGGGATTTCCGTTCTCCTTCAGCGCCATCACATGGCACTGCTCCTTCTCAAACTCCTGCGGCGTCCCCGCATGGAAAATATACAGCCTGTCCCGTATGATATGGAACTCAGGCGCCCAGAGCAGATTCCCCAGATGGGGGTACATGGAGGTATTCAGAATACAGATTTCCTGGGCCGTAACAAGCTCCGGAATCGTATCCGCTTCCCTTATATACAGGGAATGGTTGTTGTCATAATCATTGGTGGCAATAAAATAATATTTTCCCTTCCACTTGCCGATGCAGGGGTCGGCACGATGCCATGCAACAGGAAATTCATAATGATTCTGATGCACCCTGCCCGTCACACGGTAAGTTCCCGGATGGGCAAAATCCACCTCCCCGGTGTACCAGTCCACTCTTTTTTCCACACAGGTGCCGTCGCTGTATTTAGCGTTCGCCCTGACCTTCTTCACATCCTCCGGCGATGCCGCGCATATCCGCTCCGGCACCTCATTTGCCACATTCACCGGCACCAGGAATTTACACCGCAGCCTCTCTGCCGTTTCCTCCCCTATGGAAATGATATTGCGAAGCCTCGCCCCTTGCGGATCTTCCTCGGAATCCGGCAGGACTGCCATCTCCGCAAGCACTGCGCCAGCCTCCAGCCTCTCAGGCTGCGCCGCTTTCACCGCCTCCCCGGAAAGCTCCGGCAGATTGTATGCAAAGCAGCCGCCCTGGGCATCCTTCCACCTCAGGCAATAGCATCCCTTGTCCGCATCATACCTGCATACCGCATCTTCTACGTGCACTCCCGTATTCAGGTCAAGCAGCTCTTCCTCATGATACCGCACCAGATCCTTTGAGGTAAAAAGCAACAGCTTTCCCCTGGACTCTTCATCCTCACTGCCGTCCGCTTCCGTCCTGACCGCAAGAATCCCGAAAGCGCCGCCCGCCATCTGAAAAAGCCACGGGTTTTTCAGGCTCTTCGCATGCAGCGCCCCGTCCTCCCGCTGCGTTGCCTTTGCGTACAGTATGCCTGCGTTGTGATTCAGCGGGACAAAGCCTTCTCCCTCCCTGCGCAGCGCCAGGTGCATGCTGTATGCCAGCTTCTCCGAATAGATGCTATCCTCCCCGGGCTGCCTGGTGTAGCACAGTAATTCGTAATTATTTTTTCCGTTATCTCTGTTTTCCATTGGTTCCCTCCTGTTATCCAACATAAAACTGCTATAACTATTTTTTCACAAGACCGGGCGTAAAACAATGATTTTTTCTCAGAAAAACTTGATTTATTCTTATGCGGGTAATTTAGGGGGATAATTTAAAAGCAGCTTAAAGGGCGGCATAATGCAATACATAACATTTTCTCTTATTTCTGTTGTGGCTGGTGGGGTTTGCTATTATAATGGCAAATGGCCGGATAGAAAATAAAAACTAAAAAAACAGAAGCCAAACTGGGTTTTCCTGTACTGATTAAGAAAAAAAGAATCCCCAGAGAGCTGCAACTCTCTGGGGATTGGCTTTGTGGCATAATGCACATAGCGTCTTTTCTTCATTAAGAATACTGCAACGATATTGAATTGTCAAGACGTATAAACATAAACATTGAAACTTTTTTTGATAACTAAATATAAAAATAATTTTTATTGTTCCTCCGGTTCATAGGAGAACCAGTCAAAAGCTGCATAGCTATCATAATCTGTTCCGTTTCCGCTTGCAAACATCCCCAGATATGCGCCTACAAAACCTCCTGCCGTTTCACTTCCCAGAAATCCTCCATCCACGCTGTCCGCAAGAATTGTTTCTGTTCCATCTTCCGCTTCAACAGACAGTGTAAATTCCTGCCCCCGGGCCTTCACCGCAAAAATGACGTTTTCCTGTGCCCATGGTATTTCTCCCAGTACCTTTTCCTGATAGTCTCCCTGACCATCTTTGTGCAGCAGTGATACATCCAGTGAAGTATAACCTGCAATCGCACGTATCGTTTGTTCTCCGTTTACATCAAGCCCTTTTTCCAGCCTTAGCTGCTGATAACCATTCTGCAGGACAACCAGCCCTGCCGTCTGTTTTTCAGCCGGAAGGAAACACAACTTTGTTTTTGCAGTAAAAGACATATGCTGCTGCCTTCGCCCCAGAAATCCTGCTGCCCGAGGTGACTGCTGTGTTCCGGAACCAAAGTCAGCCTTTTCGCCATTCCTGCTATTTCCCATAGATGTATCGCATAATCTAAGCTTTAGAAAACCATCCTCTAATTTATAAGTACGATCATCCGGGGTCCCAAGAAAATTCCAACAGAATGCAAGGCTTTTACCAACAAAATCATCCGTTACCGGCTCCGCTGCCACCGGAAATTCGGGAAGATCCGGCCCCGGATAAGAAAATTCAATCCTGCCTGTACCAGGACTGACAACAGGCCAGCCCTCTTCCCATTCCACAGGTGCAATAAAGGTTTCCCTTCCCAGATTTTTATGATAGCCTCCATAGGGCCTGGAAGCAAGAAATACCATATACCAGGAACCATCCTTCAGTTCTACCAGATCCGCATGCCCTGTATTGGCAATTGCGGCCTTCATTCCCAGATGTCTCTGTGTCAGTATCGGATTGCCTCGGTAGCTCTCATACGGTCCTCTGATATTCTCAGAGCGGGCGATCGTTTCCGAATGGAAATGCTCCGTTCCCCCTTCTGCGATCATCAAATAATAATATCCGCCGATTTTATAAACATGCGGTGCCTCCGGCCATGCCGCATTTTCCATAGCGCCTCCCCATATCTTGGTCTTTTCACCTTTCAGCCGGAAATTCTCTAAATCAATCTCGGAAAGCCAAATCATCTGTTTCTCATCACTCCCTGGTTTTACAGGCCATGTTCCGGTATAATAGGCTTTTCCGTCATCATCAAAGAACAGTGAAGGGTCTATTCCTCCGGCGCCTTCAATCCAGTGCGGTTCGGACCAGGGGCCGGCAGGATTCTCTGTTGTTACAATAAAATTGCCGCCATAGCTTACATTGGTTGTTATCATATAAAAGATGCCTTTATGAAAACGAATGGTCGGTGCAAATATACCACCAGATATATGACAGGGGTTAAGCGGAAGCTGGCTGGGACGGTCAAGCACATGACCTATCTGCTCCCAGTGCGCCAAATCCCTGCTGTGGAAAACAGGGACTCCCGGATAATAGGAAAAAGACGATGTTACCATATAAAAATCATCCTCCACTCTGCATATGGAAGGATCGGGATAAAAACCCGGAAGCAGCGGATTCTTCAATGTTACGCTCATAATAATCTCCTTTACTTTTCTCGGATAATCGTTAAGTCCATTCACAGTTACCAATTCGTATCTATTTTTTCTCCTGCCAGCAGATGAGATAGTTCTGTCCGAAGCTTTTCCAGATAGGCTATACGTCCCTCAAAATCTGATTCTCCATTCATCACTACTCCCATTCTTCTGGCATCCTCCAACTGATACGCTTCCACGGTATCGCTTGTTCCATCCTGGTAGACATACTCAATTCTCATCACAGGTGTCCCTTCATGGGTATTTGTATTAATTTTTTCTATATCTACCTCCAGCAGAAAGGAATAAAAGCTCCGGAAAAGAGTCTCATTTACTTCCTGTCCGTTTACCGTAACACGCAGTTGTTCTTCATCCCGTCCATTTTCACCTCGGGTCAGAAGAAATAAAAATTCCTCCTCTCCCAGCTTCAGCTTCACCCGTTCCACCTTATTAATATCAGGAAGCAGTGCCAGCTCAAAAAATAAATCATCCGCGTCTGCATACAGGAAAGCCAGCTTATCCTCTGCGATTGTATACAACAGTTTAGAACTGCTGCATATCATATATCTCTCTGTTCTATTTTCCACTGCAGCTCCTATGGTAAAAATATCCGTCACTCCATCATGGCATACCGTCATAACCATAACCGGATGATCCAGTCCATATGCCGCAGCTTCCGTATCCTGATACCACCCTTTTACGCTGTCCGCCGAAAATCCAAGCAGGGAACCAATCTCCTCATTCATCACCTTCAGTGAGGTTTTCACATGAATAGGACTGGTAAGCTCATAAGATGAGGTATAAGCCTGCTCCGGTTCCTCCGAAACCTTGATCCGAATCGGTTCCTCTAAATCCGGCCTTTCAATCATGATTTCCGTAAGCCTCTCCGTCATTCTTTCTGCAGCAGAATCAAATACGGAGATCAGAGAAGTGTCAAAATAGAAAAAAGGAGAATATAACATCCAGTCCCCCTTACCCTTTGTGACGGAAAAAAGACCTTTTTCTCCTTCTTTGCAGACATACCAGGAGGAAGTTCCTTCATTAAGGGATCCCAGATACAGTGTAGTCTCTCCAAAGCTTCCCTGAATGCTCACCTTTGCCTCCGGCGTCTCCAGTCCATATACTTTTCTGTCAAAGGCATCCTCATAGATGATTTCCGCCGGTATCGTCAAAAGATTTCTCACTGCTGTTTCCAGGCGGTCCTCATCCATTTCATAGTCCTCATAGCCAGTAAGCATCCATTCGTTTCCACTTTTTACAATGTTGTAATTTCCGTCTCTATTTTCTATGCTAATCCCACTGACTTCTCCGGGAACAAAATCTGTCAGCATACAGGTTCCCCCTGAAGCTTCCGATTTTTCTTCTTCTCCCCGGGTAAGAAGGAATACAAGCGCCGCAGATAAAACGATAAGGGTAATGCTCAGGCCGAGCAGCATTTTCTTTTTTCCAGCCATTATAATCTCCTCCTGCGGACAGATACTGCGATACCTGTTACAAAGCAAATACCGGGCAAAAGAATTCCCAGAATTATGGAAACTGCGGTGTAGGAAGATTGGGTAATCTGCAACGGCTCCGATGCAAAGCTTACACTGGGAATGCTAATCCCCTTCTGCTTTCCTGCCAGAGAATTGATAAGCTCCACGGTGAAATCTTTATTATTAAAGCTGCTGCTCACTGTCTGTGACGAAGTGAACATGGCTGTCGAAGCAAATGCCACAACATTAGAATGGTGTTCCTGTGTACCAATATATTTCAGACGGTCACCGATAACCGCAATTCCCAATCCTCCATCTATTGGAGGATTCCCTCCATCTATTGGAGGATTTCCTTTCCTCTCTCCGGTCAGTTCCCCGGTATCCAATTGATACAACGTGCAGCTTTCCGGCGCCCTCACAAGATACTGCGCAGTTCTGTTATCCTTTTCCTCCCATAGTATACTGAGCGGTCTGCAATAATAGCCTACAAAAAGCAGAGACGGATTTTTAACCTGGGAAAGATACGGCTGCGCCGCTTCCTCAAAGGCTGCCCCGAACATGAAGCCCTGCTTATCATATATATTCTTTTGATTTGTTTCTACTATAAGGCTGTTCCCGATACCGATTCCCCATTCTGAAAGAAAGCTCTCAAGGTTTGGCAGCGTCGGCTGGTTATGAGAGGCCGCATAAATCAGTTTTTTTCCAAAGTTCCCCTCATTGTCCAGAAAACGATCCAGCTTTTCCAGCTCCTGCACCGTATAGTCTGTCATTGGGGCAAACAGAAAGGCAATCTCTGCCTCCGGATCAATATCTTCCGTCACCATATTCTGTTCCGTAATTACATAATTATTTTCTTCCAGATAATTGACGATATCCGCACAGCCTGTCTCGGAATGACCGGTAAGCACCGATACCCGCAGAACGGAATCTTCCGTAACGTAAAGGATTCCCGAGGTCAGCACCTGTTCTGCCTTTGATTTATAGGTATAGCTGTAATTGGAATAATTCATTTCGGTCTCCACACAATCGTTGAGTGAAATCATTTTAATCCTTTTATCAGACTTTATAATGATGCTGTTGTTCTGTATCCCATAATCGGAATATTCAGCAGCAAGCTCCGGTTCCTTTAACAAATCGGCAAACCGGACCTGTATTCCCGCATTATGTCTTGCATACCCCTTAAGGATTTCATCCGTCTGCTTTCCATATTCTGTACTTCTCAAGTCCTCTTCATTATGGCATACAATAATTTCCACTGGCTGTGTCAATGGTTCCACAATGTTCAGGGAATCCTCTGAAAGCTCATACATACTATTTTCTGTCAAATCCATTGGGGGAAGCATATCCATAAGAAGGGTAAATATCATATTAAAAACAACCACCACGGCTATGAATACAACCGTTACGGTTACGGAAAACGCCGCATTCTTAATCCTTTTGTTTGCCGTCCATCGATTCTTATCCAAAACCCTTACTGTCAAAAACAGAAATACCAGCGTCACACTCAGGAAAAATACAACATGGGGCAGCTTCAGAAGCCCCGCTGTAAAATCATAATATCTTTGAGAAAAGGACAGAGCCGACAATGGCTTTTCCAGGAAAGAAAGCCCGGAGGGAAGCATTCCCCCCAAGCCGTCCAAAAGCATGATAAAGAGCATGCATGCAAAAGTCCCCACTGCCGCCAGCACCTGGCTTTCCGTCAGGGAGGATACGAACAGCCCAATGGCGAGAAGCGAGGCGCCCAGCAGAAGCAGGCCAAGAAAATTTCCCAGAAAGATACTCCAAAGTGCAGAGGAAAAAGAGCTTAATACCGCGAAATAAATTACACAGACCGAAACTCCCAATACAAACAATGTATATGCTGCAAAAAATTTCCCCGCCACAATTCCATTCAGGGAAACCGGAGCTGTCATAAGGGCCTGATCGGTACGCATTCTTTTTTCTTCCGATAATAGCCTCATTGTAAACAGAGGCAGTGTCAACAGGACTACCACATACATATTGGAAAAAATACCTGATATATCGTTAGTGCCGTAATACTGTATCTGCATGAGCAAAAACTGCCCTCCGAACAAATAATATACGGCAAGACAAACATATCCCAGGGGATTTTTAAAATAAGAAGACAGTTCCTTGGTATATACTGCGCTCATTTTCTCTCCCCCTTTTCTTTTCCCGATTGATTTTCCCTGTAATTCGCTGCTGTCAGTTTAATAAAAATATCTTCCAGCTTCATCTCTCTGCTCTCAAGTCCCAGTAATCTCCAGCCATGTCCTGCCACACAGTCATAAACAGCACGGCGGACAGGGGTTTTTCCATCCGTCTCAAGCAAATAGGAAAACACATTATCTTCCACACTTCTTTCAAAGCTCACATCCCTTACCCCATTAATTGTCCTCAGACTTTCCGTAACCTCCTGGCGCGGCCCCTCCACCAATAACCTGAAGCTCCCCTGCCTGGAACCGTTTCCTTTTCTGTCCTCTGAGGTTCCCAGCTTTCTGGACAGGTTTTCTTCCGTATCATCAGCTGCCAGCCGGCCTTCGTTAATAATAATAATCCTGCCGCACACCGCCTGGATTTCCGGCAGGATATGAGAGGATAAAATTACAGTATGCTTTTTCCCCAGTTTACGGATCAATGCTCTGATTTCTATCATCTGATTAGGATCCAGCCCAACCGTCGGTTCATCAAGAATCAGTATTTTCGGATCTCCGATCATTGCCTGTGCTATTCCAACACGCTGTTTGTAGCCCTTGGAAAGATTCCGGATCAGCCTTTTCCGTACTTCTGTAATTCTCACCTGCTGACATATTCCGTTAATATGCTCTTCTCTCGTTCCGCTGCAGGATACCTTTTTCAGACGGTACATAAACCGCAGATATTCATCTACTGTCATATCCATGTATAAAGGGGGAATTTCCGGCAGATATCCAATACATTTCTTGGCTTCCATGGGATTCTCAGCCATATCCATACCGTTAATTCTTATCTCTCCTGACGAGGCGGACAGGTATCCGGTAAGCATATTCATAGTTGTGGATTTACCGGCGCCGTTCGGCCCCAGGAATCCCAGTATTTCCCCTTCCTTCACAGTAAACGAGATATTATCTACGGCCAGCTTATCCCCATAGTATTTCGTCAGATTTTTTACTTCAATCAAATCCGTTTCCTCCGCCTTGTCACTTTTAACTCCTTGTGCAGCTCCGACTGAATGGTTACCTTTTTTACCCGTCCGGTTATGACTTGTGTACGCAGACTCTTACATACTTTGTTTCTGCCATATCTTTAAGAGCCATATCGTTCAGTTCATCCCCATTCAGCACACGTCCTCTTTCCCATTTGCCTTCTTTGAATTTGCCCTCTTCCAGGCTTACAATTGTAATATATGTATTACTTCCCTTTTTCGGCAAAGGGGTAAACCGCACCTGACAGCCTGATATATAAAAACCGTTTTCTTCTCTGAAAATAATTCCGGCACTGCCCGGCTGCCCTGTTTTCCCAGGGAGATAATCCAGCTGAATATCATAACCATCCATAGAAATAATGGTTCCCTTTTCGTAAGGATTCCTTCTGATAAAACCGGTCATCCGGTCTGTTCCCCGCCATTTCAGCAGAAGCGGATAAAGTTCATTCAGAACCTGATAGCTCCTTACAAGATAAGGTCCGGTCCCCCGGCAGGAAAACCCATCCACTTCTATATTCAGTGCAGCAAGAAGCGAAGCTTCCGGCCCTTCCATCTCCTCCTTCAGGAAATCTTCTACGGCAAACGGTGAAAATCCAATAGCATTCATTCCGCCCAAAGCATAAAAGGCATTGGATGCAGTAACCGGATCTCTTCTCGCCTCCGGAATAAACAGCGTATTTCCGCACACACTGTATTCCTCACATACGCCTTTCAGATCAGGCAGATAAATATCCGGTGCTATCAGATCAAGAGAAGGAGCTGCTTTCTTCCAGAGAGGAATCAGTTTGCCAACAGGTCCTCCTGAAGGATAACATCCCGGCCGGTCAGGGTGCTGTTCCAGCCAGGCATTCACATACATTGGCAGAGGATAAATGTTTTTTCCCGCTGACGCGATTTCTTCCACATCCTTTGCGTAATGATAAGCCATAAAATATTCCGGCGCATCTTCGCCCAATACTTGTTCCCAACTGCCATCCTTTCCATACAGCTCACGGATTTCCTCCGGCACTGTTTTTTTATATTCTTCCTGAGCTGTCTCAGAATAATCCCTTTCCGCCTTCAGAAAGCCGATTTCATTTTCCACCTGAACCATAATGACGGTTTGTTCTTTCTCATCCTTTTCACGCAAAAACTTCATTAGCCTGCAGAATGCCTTTTTGTCTGCTTCCACAGCTTCCCTGCAAAAAGGAGAAACCGTATTGGATGGTCTTCCTGTCCCATAGCATGCCCTGAAAAAACGCCTGTCATCTTCTTTTACCCATGAAGGTACATAAAAACTTTCCCCGTTTTTCCATAAACCGAACCATAATAATACAACTCTTACCTTTTCTCTCCTGGCTTGCGAAAGAATACCATCCAGAAGCGTAAAATCGAAACAGCCCTCCCGGGCTTCTATACTCTCCCAGGCCACCGGCAGTATCACAGTGTTCATCTTAAACTGACGAATATATGGCCAGACCTCCTTTTCCATAAATTCCATACTGGAGGAAGAAGAATTATGAAGTTCTCCCCCCAGTATCAGAAAGGGCTCGCCCTGTACATATAATACCGGAATTCCATTGGAATCCGGCGCAATACAGGGAATTCTTTTTTTTACTGTTTCCATATCCTGCTCCTATCTGCGCATATTCCTTTCATTGAAAATGAATAAGCGCAACCCCATATTCAGGAATATCAAATTCTACTTTGATTCCAGTTTCTGTTTTCTGTACAACAAGTGTTTCTCTTCCGATTACGGATGCCTGATACAGCCTTTCCAATTGATCTGCATCCGGATATTCCGGACATCCCATTTCCTCCCACAGCTTTCTTGGATTTCCATGCTCCTCATCAATCCGAAAAATTTCTGCGCAGGAAATATCGCAATTATCTATACTAAGCTCAATAGTTTCTTTTACGACCGGCTGTTCCAGGATCTGCTGATTATATGCGAGAACACAAAGACCGCCGTCACACCCTGATGCCGCAAGCATTCCCACGGTTCCCTGTTCTTCCGTCACAGGATATCTTTCACCGCCCAACTGATGAAGCAGTTCAAGGGCACGGTAAGTTGGCTTTGGTATTCCATGTACTGTCTGCAGCCCAAATCCGCCGTGATATTCTCCGCAATGCTGCGCATGCTCCTCGAAAATATCCGTAAAGGTCCAGAAGGAATATGCATCTACCAGGCTGATATTATCAATTATGGTCTTCGTTACAAGTGCTGCACTGTATGGATAATCATGTACATCATCCGGCAGAGATGCTGAGGTATTCCATTCCGTATAATAAAGCGGATAAGCTCCGGCTTCCTTCCTGGCTCTTTCCGTCATCTCTTTTAAAATTCCCCTCCGATAGACAGTTGCCTGCTTACGTATCTCCTCCGAATTGCCCTCTTCGGCTTTTCTTTCTATATCGGCAAAGAAATCCTCCAGACTCATTCCGCTGTTCCAGAGCGGATCATCCGTAGGATAATGATGTGTAGATATAAAATCCAGAGGTACCCTGTTCTGCGCACAATAATCGATCAACTCAGGTATCCACGCATTGATAGCAGTTGCCGGCCCTCCAACCTGCAGCTGTGCGTCCACGGACTTAATTGCCCTGACCGTATGTTCATAAAGAGTAAAATAATCCTTTTGATCTCCGGCAAAAAAGAATTTCAGATTAGGTTCGTTCCATACCTCAAAATACCACTGGCGCACTTCAGCCAGACCATATCTGCTGATGAAATGTCTCATCATTTTTACAATAAATTCATCCCAGACCTGATAATCTTTTGGTACCGTAACATTTCCCCGATAGTGGAAACAGGTTTGGGTACCGGAAGCAAAAGGCGTAGGCATAAACCCTATTTCCATAAAAGGCTTCATCCCTATGCTCAGAAGGAAATCAAATATATTATCAATATTAAAGAAATTATAAGTATACTCCCCCGGCCTGTTTTCCTGTACCACACACATATCATCATCAAGGATTCCATGGAATCTGACATACTGAAAACCTATATCTCCTGCCGCTTGTTTAAGCTGTTTTCTGTAATCCTCACGAAGCGCCGTATAACCATGGCAAGACCCCACACATTTTTCCCAATAATGCGGAAAAGCTGTTCTTGGCGCTTCCGCGTCCACATAAAATTTCAGTGTCCCCATAAAATTAAACCTCCCATTCTCCAATACAAACCGGCCATAACCCCAGACACAGTAAGTATCATTTTATTTTCACAGTTACAATCTAATGATATTAAAACACACAGGTTTTATATAGTTATTAATTTGTCCAGTTTTAGTCCTATTTTGCTGGACAGCAATGCTTCACTCTGCTAAAATGAGTACGGTTAGACCGGACACATTTTCCCATGCGGAGGGATTTATATGATATATCAGGAAACATATCAGGCGGGCGGGGATCCCACCAAACTTAATATAAGCGGTGTGCTCTACACTCATAATTTATCTACATTTTTACCCCCCCCCGGTGCCGAAACGTAACGGTTTCCCGTCACATTGTCACTCCTTCTATGAAATGGATTATACAATAGAAGGGATTTCTCAATTCGAATTTGAAAACAGGGTTGTCGATGTAGCTCCCGGCTCCTTAGTTTTTATTCCCCCTCTTACCATGCATTCCATTAAAAATGACAGCCGAAACAGTAATTTTATTTTGCAGTTTTCATCCCGCCTGCTGTTAAACACTCTCAGCAGCATGGAAGAGCACTGCATTTTGATACCGTCTGGAATTCTCAAGGACAGAGGCTCCCTCCGGATTGTTTCCGGCACTGCCATAGATAAAATGATTCATGAACTGATAGAAAACGTCCCAACCATTCTTTTACCTGTTCCCGAAGATGAAGTGCAGCTCGCCGGGTATCCCTGTCAACAGGAAATCAGATTGAGCGCGGCCCTGCTATCCCTGCTTTCCGTTCTCCTGGATTCAGGTCTTCTCCGGATCGAAAGCACCGAGCTTAATACCTCCAGTCTTGCCAAAATGCAGATGCTGCTCAGCAGGCTGATCAGTCATCCTGAGGACAAGCTCTCTATGGAGGATGCAGCAGCTCTTACCAATATGAGCTACTCCAATTTCTGCCGTTCCTTTAAGAGCACAATTGGTTATTCTTATGTAGATTTTTGTAATGTAGTACGGATTCATCGTGCCCAGGAGCTTCTTCTGCATTCTCAAATGTCAGTTACCGAAATTTCCGAACTCCTTAACTTTGGTTCCATCAGTTATTTCAACAGGATTTTCAAAAAACATACCGGCTGTACCCCTCTCACCTATCGTTCTTCGCGTCGATAATATTACATGATTGTTCAACAGTTCAGTGCAATATCAGCTCAGTTCTGCTGAATGAATACAATATTTCCTTGTTTATTTCATAATCCATACCGTTTTTAGTCATTTTTACAAAGAAAAGCAAAATAAGACTAAAATTAAGCAAAATAAATTGTAGATAATGTGTCCAAATATATTTATAGTATAAATATGTTTTGGGCACTTTTCACAATCCCAAAAAAGCAATCTGTTATGCAGCCGTCCACAAAATTTTATCTATTTCGCCGGCCGTATTAACACAAAGAAAAGGAGAGGATTTGTTATGACAAGAGTATCAAAAAAGGTCCTGGCAGTGCTTTTATGTTCTGCTATGCTGACCGCTATGACAGGATGCGGTTCTTCCACTACTGCAGATTCCGGCAACGCTCCTGCCCCTGCCGCTGAATCTGCTGCCCCCGCTGCAGCCACGGATGGAGCATCGACAGACACCGCAGCAGCAGCTTCCGGCGTTGAGCTTTCCGGAGACCTGGATATCTGGGCATGGGGCGCAGATGATGAAGCAAAAGCCAGAGAAGGGGCTATTGAAATCTTTATCAGCGAGCATCCTGAACTGAATATTACCTATACCATCATTCCCACAGCCGACAGTGTTTGGGATCAGAAAGCGGCCGCTGCGCTGTCTTCCGGTTCCGCTGGCGATGTAATGCAGATGAGTCCTGATTATTATGGAATGAATACGGAATATTACATTGACCTGAATCCCTATGTAGAGGCAGAAGGCGTAAATCTGGATGATGTCCTGGTTCCCGGCGTTATTGACGGTTATTATGATTCTGACGGAAAGCTGGAAGGCTTCCCTCTCCTGGCAAACTGCTTTGTTATGGCGTACAACAAGGATATGTTTGATGCGGCAGGAGTTGCTTATCCGGAAGATGGCTGGACCATGGAAGACCTGGCTGACTGGGGACAGGCCTTTGCTAAAGGGGATGGCGCTAATAAAACCTATGGACTTGTAAAACACTGGGTTATGAACAACGTTATGGTTTATGCCTGCGGCGGCACTCCTTACAGTGATGACCTTTCCACATCCCATATGGGAACCCCTGAAATTGTTGATTCCCTGACGCTGTATAAGAAATTGATCGATACCGGTGTTATCCCTGATGATACAGCACAGAAGACTATTCCTGCAGAAACACTCTTTGTTTCCGGGAAATCCGCTATGTATCCCTGCGGCGGTTTTGAAACCATTACTGTAACCAATGATGCAGATGAAAATGGTATTAATATCGGCTTCTGCAAGATGCCAAGCGATAAAAACGGCAAAGAAATCAATGTGCAGTATGCTACTGGCTGGGCAATTACAACTACAAGTAAAAATCCTGATGCAGGCTGGCAGTTCCTGAAGGAATCCGCCTATGCAAACGATGAAATGGCAAAACAGACAGCAATCTGTGGTATGCCTTCCAACAAAAATGTAGCTGAAAGCTATTATGCAGATATTAGCTTCAAGGGCGAAGGTTTAAATAACAGTTATTATGTTGAACATATGGGCAGCACCCATCTGAACCCGTTTGGAGGAACTCTTGCTTCTACAGGTAATATATGGACTACCATGGTAGAAGCCGTGCTCCTTGATAATCAGGATCCTCAGGCGGTTGTTGATCAGTATGCTCCTCAGATTGAAAAAGAATTTGCAGGTTATTCCTTCAATAAAAAATAATTAATAAATTCCGTTGGGTATCTGTAAAACTTTTTTATGCAGAGGGGGATTTTCCTCCTCTGCAATTTTTAACTTAGATGCAAAGGAGTAAGATTTCCCTGTTCGCAGAGGAATGGCATTTTACCCCACAAAACTAGGAGGAATTTGTATGAAAGAAAAAAAGAAGAAAAAAATTTCCGGCATTCAAAAAAGAAATAATCTTAATTTTTATCTGTACATATCTCCATGGCTCTTATTTTTCCTGGTTCTGACAGTTTATCCCATGATTAAATCTTTCATTCTGGCCTTTACGGATTCCAGCTTTAACGGACAAGGTAAGTTTATTGGCCTTGAAAACTTTGTACAGGCGTTTACTATGGATCCCAGGTTTTGGGCGGCATTTAAAAATACGATATGCTATGTATTAATGTATGTTCCGCTCAGTCTGGTGCTTTCCTTCTTCCTGGGATGGCTTTTAAGCCGAAATGTTAAGTTCCTGGGGTTCTGGCGTACTGTTTTTTATCTTCCCTATATTACAGCTGGTGTAGCGGTAACTATTCTCTGGGGATGGATTTTCAACGGCACCTATGGCGTTATCAATTACCTTCTTTCCCTGTTTGGGATTCAGGGACCTAACTGGCTTGGGGACAAACGCCTGGCGCTGGGTTGTATTGTAGTTATGTGTCTTTGGTCTTTAGGAAATCAGATTCTGATTATGCTGGCAGGAATACAGGATATTCCTGATTCTTACTATGAAAGCGCCAAAATTGACGGAGCCAGCACCTTGAGACAGGTTTTTGCCATTACACTGCCGCTTTCCACTCCTACAATTTTCTTCAATCTGGTTATCGGCGTTATCTCTGCATTCCAGCTGTTTAACCAGCCTTACATCCTCACTCAGGGAGGTCCGGTTAATTCGACAGTGACCGTAGCCATGCTTATTTTCCAAAACGCTTTCCAGTATGGCAAGATGGGTTATGCATCCTGTATCGCATGGTGTCTGTTCATAGTCATTATGATTTTCACCGGCATTATCGAATTCACACAAAACAAGTGGGTATTCTATGATAACTAAAACGAAAGGAGAATGATTATGAGCAATCGCCGACCTATGTCAAAAACAGCAGCAAGACGCATCAGTATGACTATCACATACATTATCCTCGCCTTATGCGCTATAATATGTATTTTCCCGTTTTTCTGGATGCTGACCACCGCATTTAAATCAACAGCTGAGGCGTATCTGTTCCCGCCAACTTTCATTCCTAAAAAATGGCTTTTCTCCAATTTTACGAATGGACTGCAGGCAGCTGATTTTGCAACCTTTACCAAAAATACTGTTTTCCTGGTTATAGTCAATACCGTGGCAACAGTCATTTCTTCCGCATTCGTTGCCTATGGCTTTGCCAGATTCCCGGCCAATGGTTCAAAATTCTGGTATACCTGTCTGATGGCAACAATGATGCTGCCTGGGCAGGTAACCCTGATTCCTCAGTACCTGCTGTATTATAAAATGGGTATGGTGGATACCTATTGGCCGCTTATCATTCCCTCGCTGTTCGGCGGAGGCGCCTACAATATATTCCTGTACCGCCAGTTCTTCCTTTCACTGCCGAAGGAACTTAATGAAGCCGCCACCATTGACGGTGCCAGTTCATTCCAGACCTTTATTTACATCATGATGCCTGCCGTCAAACCCGTTTCCATGTGTGTGGGAGTCATGTCCCTGGTATATAACTGGAATGATTTCTTTCAGCCATTAATTTATCTGAACTCTACCAGAAAATTTACGGTAGCCATCGGACTTCAATTCTTGAATTCCTCAATGGGAACTACAAAAATTGGTCAGATGATGGCTGTGGCCGTAGTTATGACGATTCCGGTATTGTTGATTTTCTTCGTCTGTCAGAAATACTTTGTACAGGGAATTAAGATGCAGGGAATCAAAGGATAAGTGCAACGTTTCCTTTCTTTCAAAATTATGGACACTTTATATGAACATTAAAAAGCAAATCACTGGTGCGGCCGGCGGTTTGCTTTTTTTATACTTTTTCAGCCTCTATAGTTTATTTATCAATATTTTCAAGACTTTCTCTCTTTACACGGCCTGTTTTATGCTATAATTCAATATCCCAAATTTGATAAAAACCAGATAATTACCTGCTATCATAAAAGAAACCCTCCCACCCAGGAAAGGACCGAAACTCCCCATGGAAAAAAAGCTTCCATATAAAAAGAAAATACTCATCATAGACGACGAACAGGATATCACAGAAATGCTGAGCTCCTTCTTTCAAAGCAGGGGCTATGAAGCCATAACGGCAGGCAGCGCTTCCCAGGCCCTGCGGCAGGTGGAAACCCGCCCTGACCTCATTCTTCTTGACATCAATATGCCCGGAGAAGACGGCTTCAGCCTATGCGGGAAAATCCGGGACTTCATCAACTGCCCCATCCTGTTTCTGACCGCCCGGGTGGAGGACGCGGATAAGGTAAGGGCCTTCCTGGCGGGCGGCGATGACTATATTGTAAAGCCCTTTTCACTTCTGGAGCTGGAGGCCCGCGTGGCCGCCCATCTGCGCAGGGAACAACGAAACGCCGCTTCCTCCCTGGTAAAATTCACGGACAGCCTGGTCATCGACTATGGCAGAAGAAAGGTCTTTTCCTCCGGCCGGGAGCTTCCCCTCGCCAAAAAAGATTTTGCCATTGTCAGCCTGCTTTCCCAAAATCCCCGCCAGGTCTTTGACCGGGAACGCATTTACGAACGAATCTGGGGATACGACGCCGAAGGCAGCAGTACCGTTGTGGCGGAGCATATCCGCAAAATACGTAGCGTATTTGAGGAATACGGCTGTAAGGACTATATTGAAACCATATGGGGAGTGGGATATACATGGAAACAATAAAACGCACTTTCAAAAAACTTACCATTAAAAAAAGCTTTGCCCTCCTTATCCTGCTTTTCCTTCTGCTGGATATCTTTTTATGCCTGGCAACAGCAGGCCTGCTTCAGCTCCTTCCGGGAAAATACTATGCGCTGTCCTCCCCTCTCATAGTCTGCCTCTATTCCGCCCTCTGTCTGGCTTCCGCCGCCTGTCTCTTCTATAAATGCAAGCTGGAGGAACCGGTACGGCTGATCAAGGAGGCTGCCGCCAGAATCGGCAGGCAGGATCTGGATTTCCGCCTTTCCTATGACAGCAACGATGAAATGGGCGAGCTTTGCCGCAGCGTGGAAAGCATGCGCCTTGCCCTGGAAGATAATTACCATCTTCTGTGGAGCCAGGCGGAAGAAAAAAAGCGCATTAACGCCGCCTTTGCCCACGATATGCGCACGCCGCTCACCATTATCAAGGGCTACCTGGAATTCCAGGATCTGTCCGCAGGCAGCCTGTCTCCCAAAGATCTGCAGAAGCAGGCCGCAGTAATGAAAAAACACCTTGCCCGCATGGAAAACTACATAGAGGCCATGAATTCCGTGCAGACGCCGGACGGCATCCGGGCCATCCCTTCCCTCATCCGCCCCCGAAAGTTGGAGGAGGAACTTTTCCGTACAGCCGCCATGCTCTGCGAACGGCTTCACAAGTCCTTTGTCCCGGAATCGCAGCTTCCCGGATCTCCCCTGTCCGCCGATCCCGAAATCATCTCCCGTGTTCTGGACAATATCCTCAGCAATGCCGCCGCACACGCCTCCTGCACCGTCACATTACGGCTCTCCCTGAAGCAGGGTGCCCTGCTGGCGGAGGTTTCCGACGACGGTCCGGGATTTTCCACAGCTGCTCTGGAAAAAGGCTGCGATCCCTTTTTTACCGAAGCCAGGGACAACGGGCACCAGGGACTTGGACTCTACACCAGCCGCCTGCTCTGCCTTGCCCACCATGGCAGCCTGACACTTGCCAATAACCCGGAAGGCGGCGCCCGGGTAGCCGCCTCTTTTCTGCTGTTCCAGGATCCAAAGGCCCCGCAAAAAGCGGGGGACTAAAGACTGTCCGCGGCCTCTTCCCCCGCAAATGCCGCCGCGTTTTACAATTCTGTCTCTTCTCATTGAACCGCTGCCGGGGATTTCCTTATTTTGATATTTTTCCAAAACCAGATAAAAAGTTGAAAGAATGCCTGTATACTGATAACAACCGCAGCAGTCAGGCTGTCCAAGCTGCTGCGGGCAATCGCAGAAAGGAAACGGCATTCTTATGAACTATATCATCGAAACCCAAAATCTGACCAAATGCTACGGAGAACACGCCGCTGTCCGGAATGTATCCCTGCACGTCCCCCAGGGCGCAATTTACGGCCTTCTGGGAAGAAACGGCGCCGGGAAAACTACGGTTATGAAAATGCTTTTAGGCCTGGCCCGCCCAACCTCCGGCTCCATCCTTCTCTTCGGCCGCCCCGTGAAGGGCTTTCCCCGGGACATTTACAGCCGCATCGGAAGCAGTATCGAAGCTCCCGGCTTTTATCCCCACATGACGGCAAAGGAAAATCTCACCATCTTCTCCCGTCTGACAGGGAAGCCGGATCCGTCCCGGATAGAGCAGGCCCTTGATATGGTGGGTCTTTCCTCTGACAGCCAAAAAACCTTTTCCCAATATTCCCTGGGAATGAAGCAGCGGCTGGCCCTGGCCAACGCCCTTCTTAAAAGTCCCCGGCTCCTGATTCTGGATGAGCCTGCCAACGGCCTCGACCCTATCGGAATCGCAGAGCTGCGCTCCCTGTTGAAGCGGTTGAGCGAAAAAGAGGGCAGGACCATCCTGTTATCCAGCCATCAGCTGACGGAAATGGAACAGCTATCGGACTTTACAGGCGTCCTGCATGAAGGCCGCCTTGTGGAGGAATGCTCCCGGGAGGAGCTTGCGCAGATGGAGAAAAAATATATCCGGCTGTGCGTTTCCGCCCCTGACAGGGCGCTTCTTTTTATCAGGAATACCTGTTCCCCGGATGGCCCGGAGCGCATTTTGCCCGACGGAATTCAGCCGGATGGCTCCATCCACTTATACGGCACAGGCTGGAAACCCGCCGCCATCAACAGAAAGCTGCTGGAAGCCGGCTTTGAAGTAACCGAACTGACACGCTGCGCCGGTTCGCTGGAGGAGCATTTTAAAAGCATTACAGGAGGTGTGGGAATTGCATAACATCCTTGCGGCAGAACTCATGAAACTGAAGAAAAATAAAATGGCGGAAACCGGCACGCTGCTTCTGTGCGCCATGCCGGTTCTCGCCATGATAAAAAAGATATTGATTGATAAGGACAGCATCGGTTTACAGGAATGGTATCTCACCATTTTCCTGCTTCAGACTATTGCGTTACCCGTAGTAAACGGCTTCGTGCTGACCAGTCTGATCCAGCGGGAATATCAGGACTGCACCCTGCGTAATACCTTGTGCGCCCCGGTTTCCAGATCCGCCTTTCTGCTTTCCAAAACCGTGATCTGGTTCCTGTGGTTCTTTCTGTCAGCCTCCGCAGCCATGCTGCTTACGCTCTCCGGCGCCCGCCTGCTGTTTCCCTCCGGCTTTGGTACGGACGAACTGCTTTTAATTGCAGGGCAGCTCACACAGCAGGCGCTTCTGGTTTTTCTTACATCCCTTCCCGCCCTCTGGATAGCCGTCAGCCAACGGGCCGCCTTCTATCCCGCCCTGCTGGCGGTCCTTGGCTTTGCCATCCTGGAAACAGCCGGCATGCAGGTGAGCGTGGAGTGGCTGCTTCCGGCCAGCCTCTGTCCCTGGACGGCTGTGTCCGTATCCGCGCTTGTGGAAAAAGGCAGCGTCTTCTATTTTCTCTGCCTCCTCTCCGCAGCCCTGTGCGGCGCCCTGGGCCTGGCAGGCGCGCTCCGGGCATTTGGAAAACAGGATTTGTGACCGCTTCCTGTTTTTCAGAATTTCTCCCCCCGTTCGCACCGGCCAATCCAGGGCAGTTCTCCGAACTGCTCCCCATAAGGCGCGCTGCCCTCATAGCAGCTGGAACGGGCTATGACATTCAATATCCGGGCGGCGCAGGCCTGCAGCTCACCCAGCGTAAGCGCTTCCTCCCCTGCCTTTTCCGGATGCTCCACCGCCTCTACAATATCGTCCACATTCTTCTGGCAGCCCGGCATCTGCAGGTCATTCCCTGCTTTTATGCACAGCGGAGAGGAAGAAATGGGATACTTATGCACAGCCGCGCCAAACATAAAGGACGGATCCTGTGAGGTAAACCAGTCTGTCATCACAAGCCCCGCAAAGCCCCATTCGTCTCGGGCGGCCGAAGTGAGCAGGTCGTAATGGTTGGCCGTGTGGGTTCCGTTCAGCAGGTTGTAGGAGGACATAATCGACATGGGCTGGCTTGTTTTTACCGTAATTTCAAAACCCTTCAGATAGATTTCCCGCAGCGCCCGTTCACTGATATGGGCGTTGGAAAACATCCGGTTATCCTCCTGGCTGTTCGCTGCAAAATGCTTGATGGTCGTACCGATTCCGGGCCTGGACTGCACGCCCTTTGTGTCCGCGGCCGCACACATTCCGGTGAGCAGCGGGTCCTCGGAATAGTATTCAAAATTCCTGCCGCACAACGGGTTTCTGTGGATATTCATGCCGGGAGCCAGCCAGAGCGTCACATGGAACTCCTCCATTTCTCTGCCGACGATTCTGCCCGCTTTTTCAATCAGCTCCATATCCCAGGATTGGGCCAGCAGGGTGGCGACGGGAATCGCCGTACAATACTGGTAATAATCCACCGCATCCGCCGTCCGCTCCGGATCCTCTCCCATGGGAATTCCGCTGATCGTATCCCCGCTGACAAGCAGCCTTCCATCCGCGGTTGTGGCAAAATGAGGATTCAGGCGAAGGCCTGCCGGTCCGTCGGCCAGAATCATATTTTTCACATTCCTGTCCTCCAGGAGGAGGGAGGTGGTATCTCCGGCCGCGCCGGGCACCAGCGCAGAGGCTGAGCCGATTAACGTATCCGTGCCCTGGCCGCCGCGGGCGCTTCCCACACAGATTTCAGCCAGCTCCCGTACGGTGAGCTGGGCCGTAAATTCCTCCAGGGAGGCTTTTCCGGATCTCACTTCGTCCATGGTCCAGGCGGTAACAGTCCCCTTATCCCTCCATACCGGCTCACTTTCCCGGTAAGTTACGGTTTCTGTCTCTATATCCGCTCCATGGAGATAGATTTTGGGAGCCGCCTCCTTTTCCTGCGCTTCGCCGTCATAGGTCCAGGCTGCCGCACCCTTTGCCGAAAGCTCCTGCAACGGTTCTTCATCCCGGAACAGATTCTTCAGCTGTACGGTCACCGCATCCTCGTCCAGACAGACTGCCGCCGCAATATGGGTATTGCGGGAGCTGTTTCCCACGCGGATATAGTAGGTTCCCGCTTCCAGAACCCAGGCCGCCCTTGCCTCACTGTAAGAGGCCATGGATGCCGTAGGGAAAGAGATGGTAAGAAGCTGGCTCTCCCCCGGCTCCAGCAGCGACGTTTTCCCAAAGCCACGCAGTTCCTGCAGCGGCTTTTCCAGCCCGCCGCCCGCCGGGGCGCTCACATAGATCTGAACCACCTCCCTGCCTGCAAAACGGGAACCCGTATTCGTCACCTTCACCTGCGCCCGGACGCTGTGCGCATCTGCCGCCACATCCAGCGTTTCCATGGAAAACTGCGTATAGGACAGCCCATAGCCAAAACAGTAAAGCGGCTTTACGCCGAAGGTGTCAAAATAACGGTAACCCACATAAATGCCTTCCGTATAATACTCGTCATCCACATCGCCGTCATTGCAGCTGAAGCCTGCGGAGGATGGATAATCCCCGTATTTTGCCGCCCAGGTGTCCGTCAGCTTACCGGAAGGGATTGTTTTCCCGGTCAGTGCATCCGCCACGGCATCCCCGCCGATATTTCCGGACTGGCCGGCCAAAAGCACCGCGCTGATACCCGGAATTTCCTTCAATGGCGCTGCATCCACCACACCGCCTACATTGAGCACCACTATACATTTTTTATAAGCCTGGCCCAGCGTGGCCAGAGCCGCCAGCTCTGATGCGGAAAGCAGATAATCCCCTTCCGCCTCCTTCCTGTCCGCGCCTTCGCCGGAGTTCCTGGCAATGACGTAAATGGCGGTATCCGTACCGGAACTGTTTACATCCTCCGGTGTCACCGCCGGAATCTGAGGCTCCCTGAAAGGCATCTCAAAGGTAACCAGGAAGGGCGGCACCTTTTTCTCCTCTGCGATTTCCATGACCTGCTCCAGATAGACCTTCTGCGCATCCGCATAGCAGCTGTCGTAATTGTCCAGCCAGCGTTCTGTTGTGATGGTAAATCCGGCATTTTTCAGGCCTTCCTCAATCGTGACCACCGTCCTGGAATTCACGTCTCCTGATCCTGTTCCGCCCTTCACTGTATGTCTGGCGCCGTTTCCGTAAAGCGCAAGCTTATGGATGTCCTCTCCGCCCGGCGCCCCCAGGGGCAGCGCTCCGTTATTCTCCAAAAGGACCATACATTCCCCGGCAAGGGCACGTACCGCCTCCATATGCGCCTTTTCCCTCCGGCTGATCTCCGGTGACCGTGATGCAAAATATTCCGCCATTCTCCTTCTCCTTCCACCGCTCCCCGCGGCTCTTTTCCTGTTATTTTCCAATGCCGGGATAAAAAAGCCCGCGGCATCTTTTTTTTCATACGCCGTCCCCTTCTTCCTCCCTCCGGCGCTTCTCCTCAACACTCCAGACCCATTTCAGCAGCAGCTCATCCAACCGCTGCATGGATACGGGCTTCGGCATGAAATCATCAAAGCCTTCCTCAAAAAACATGGCCCGCGCGCTGTTTGTGGCATTGGCCGTCAACGCCACCACCGGCAGCGTCTTATCTGCCCCGCCGGGCAGCGCCCGGATCTTCTTCAGCGTTTCCACACCGTCCATTCCCGGCATCATATGATCCAGAAAAACAAGATCATATGCCTTATTTTTAACCGCCTCCACCGCTTCAGCCCCGGACTGCACACAGTCGATCCGGGGACCGAAGGGCTCCAGCAGGCCTTCCGCAATCTGCAGGTTCAGCTCATTATCATCCACCACCAGAAGCCGCACATGTGGATACTGACGCAGCTCATTGTCCTCCTCCGTTTTCCGGTTTGCCCTGGGATTCTTCAGAAAACCGGCAAGCTGCAGGCCGAATAGAGGAATATATATGACAGGATACGCAGAAGCACCTCCCATGTCCCCCAGGCCGCTGTCCAGCCGGCCGGCCAGCACTGCCAGCCTGGTTTTTGCGGACACACGCGCCCTGTCCGTTTTCTCAAGCGCTGCCCTCTCCGCACAGGCATGGGTAAATTCCCCTGTATACAACGCTTCGGCAAAGGAGCGCTCATCACTGCATAGGATATAGGCAACCCGCATCTGATCCATGCACCTTGAAAAATATTCCCGCATACGGGGCGACTTTTCCAATATAAGAATACGGCACCCCTCCCAGCCTGAGGAGGGCAGAAGCGGCTCCGCGCTCCCTCCCTTCTTCTGTAAAATGGTAACCGTAAAAACAGACCCTTTCCCGTACTCGCTCTCCACAGAAATTTCCCCGTCCATCATCTGGCAGAGCGCTTTGGAAATGGCCAGCCCCAGCCCTGTACCCTCCAGGCCGTGGCTATAATGGGTATCCACCTGATTGAAGCTGACAAAGAGCTTCCCAATATCCTGTTTTTTAATGCCGACGCCAGTGTCCTCCACCTTCATGGTCAGCCGGATTCCCTCTTTTTCTTCCTCCGCCTGCACGGACAGCCTGACATAGCCCTCTTGGGTAAATTTGGCGGCATTTCCAATGATATTGACAAGTATCTGCTTCACCCGCACCATATCACCCACAAGAAGAGCCGGTACGCTTCCTTCTGCCTCCACCATGAAATCCACCGGTTTTTTCCCCAGACGTACCGCCGCAATGGTGGTAATGTCATACAGGAGAGAGCTCATCTCATACTCCCTCTCCTCAATTGTATATTTGCCGGATTCCACCTTGGAAAAATCCAGAATGTCATTAATAATATCCAGAAGGCCCTGGCCCGATTTCCGGATGGTCTGCACGGATACCCTCTGCGTTTCCGTCAGGTCCGACCGGAGCAGCAGCTCGCTGATTCCCAGAATCACGTTCATGGGCGTTCTGATTTCATGGCTCATATTGGCAAGAAACACGCTTTTCATCTCCGCTGCATGCCGCTCATTCCGTGAAATTCCCCACAGCGCCCCCATTCCCGTCAGCAGCATCAGGAAAATGATGACAACCGCAATGCTGATTCCCACCATTTCCCGGATCAGGCGGTCTGTTTTGGACATCACCACATCCCTGGGAACAATATTCACCACCGTCCAGGAATTCAGCCCCAGGGGGCAGTAATAGGCATACTGCTCCACTCCCAGCTGATTGTACAGAAGCATGCCGCTGCCGCCGTCCGCCATATCCTGCCGGATTTCATCCAGGCCTCTTGTTCCCTGTATTTTCACATTTTCCAGCACCCGGAAAAAGTTGTTATAGTCCATACTTTTATTGTGCAGGACAAGATTCCCTTTGTCATCAATGATATAGGAATACCCTGCGCCGCCGAAGCTTTCCGTGCGCAGCGCATCATTCAGGCGTGAAATATCAAGCATGGCCGCCAGCACCCCCACAATCTCCCCGCTGGGACTGCGCAGGGGAACCGCCAGGACGATTCCCGACACGGCTCTGTTCTCAAGGATCCGGCGCATCAGCCCGGTAATCATTCTTTCCCCCTTAAGCGCCCCCTGAAAGTAATCCTCCCGTGAAATATCCGAATACGGCAGCTCCTGCGTCGCATGAAGCATACCGTCTCTACCCGCATATCCCGCGTAGGTGAAACCATGCCTGTCCACCATTTGCTTCAGATAACCGACACACTCCTCCTGTTCCATAAGAGGCAGGGCATCCGCCGCCGTCTCCAGGGTATCCAGCGTATCCTCCACCGCCGCCTGGATATAGGTAACGATATGATCCGCCACCTCCGCCAGATGGCTCTGGTTTTCCTCCAGCAGGGTCTGATCAAAATTATGGATGTAGAACGCTGAAACCAGCGCGAACACTATAATCACCCCTGCCAGAGCACCCGCAAAAATCCGGGTTCCCGCCTTTTTCCCCATACCACTCTTCATCTGCAACCCCTACCTTACCGGATTTTCCTGCATGCGCTCCGCACGCAGCCTGTCCATATTCCTGAGACAGTCCTGCGCTGTCATCCCGCTCCCGCTTTCCATAAATTCCAGGATACAGGAGGCATCCATCTGTGAAAATCCCCGGATTCTCAGCCAGGCTATGGAATCATGGAAATGTCTCTCAATCACACTTTCCGCCTCCAGATACTGCGGGGTGGAAATACTGGCTATCTGGTTTTTAAAAACAGGCGCCGTATAAATCCCCTCAAATGCGGCGTTATAATTATAGGGATCCGCCAAAAACGTAATAAAATTCAAAGCGGCATCCAGTCTTTCACTATTTTTATTTACCAGAAACATTCCCAGGTTGGGGCCTTCAAAGGTTCCCTCCTCCGGCACGCCCATAAACGCCGGCATCAGCCCGAACCGGGATGCATCTCCCTCAAAATCCGTATACAGCCAGGTATCCCAGCAAAGCATCATGGCATACCTGCCGGACTCCATGGCCTCGTTCATCCCGTTCCAGTCATCCTCCATATAGTTATCACCCAGATATTTCTTTTCCGCCATGATCCTGTACCACATGACTATCTGTTCCATCTGCGGTATATCCGCATACCCAAGGCTTCCGTCATTGAGTCCTTCCAATACGGAAATATCCTCCACCACACTGTCCAGCGGGAACTGGTAGAGCAGCATGGAAATTTCCTTCCCGGGCATATAAAGTGGAATCACCCCGTGGTTTTTCAGCGTTTCACAGGTCTGCAGGAACTCCTCCTGGGTCCTTGGGACCTCCAGATGATATTTCCTGAAAATTTCTTTATTATAGATGGTTCCCGAAACAGAAGCCTCCCAGTGTGGCAGCCCGATAATTTTCCCATTATAAACTGCCTGGTTAATTGCGGTATCCGTCAGATCTTCCACCCAGCCCGCCTCTGTAAAATCATAAAAATTTTCATCGGGATCATAAATATCAATATTGGTCCCCCCATAGCTGAGAAGGATATCCGGTCTCTCCGTCTCCCCTTCCACCGCGCCAAACAGCTTTTCTTCGAATTCCTCCTTGGGTATCTGAACCACCTCCAGTTCATTTCCCGTAAGGCTCCGGTAACGTTCAAAGGCCTTTACAATATAGCTTCGCTCCATCTCCGGATAAATTCCCCAGATCACCAGCGTTTCCCCCGTACTTTTCCCCCAGTCGTAGACAGGCTCCGGAAACGCCGTCTGGTACGAACTGTCTGACTGCTCCCTGCTGCCGCAGCCCGCTGCCATCAGAAAAACCGACAGCAGCAGAAGCGCTCCCGCCGACACTGCTTTTTTCCCCATCACAAAATCCCCCTCCCTTATGTCCCGTTAAAACTATTTTATCATTGTTACGATAAAAAGGAAAGGAAACATACGAGACAATGGCCGGCGGCCGCTGCGGCATTCCCGTTATTCAGCCGCTTCCTTCAGCATGAAATACATCGAAGCAACCCCTGCGCCTGTCGCCCCTTTGGCTTCAAATGCATAGGTGGGCGTATCGCACCAGGCCGTACCTGCAATGTCCAGATGAATCCAGGGCTTTCCCTCACAGAATTCCCGGATAAACAGGCCTGCCGTAATTGTCCCGCAGCAGCTGGAGCCTACATTTTTCACATCGGCCACGCTGCTCTTAATCATTTCCACATGCTCCCTGCCGAAAGGAAAACGAAGGTATTTTTCCGCCGAATGCGCCAGTCCTTTTTCAAATACCCTGTAAAAATCATCATCATCCGACATCGCCCCCGCGATGGTATAGCCCAGCGCGTTCCAGGCCGCCCCGGTCAGCGTTGCGATATCCAAAAGCTTCGTTATCCCTTCATCACGGATACAAAAGCTCACCGCGTCCGCCAGAATCAGCCTGCCTTCCGCATCCGTATTGAGAACCTCAATGGTCTTGCCTCCGTACCCTGTGATCACATCCCCCGGCAGCAGCGCAGACTGGGAAATCCTGTTTTCACACATGGGCAGGCAGGCCATTACATTCACCTTAAGCTTCCTTGCCGCCACAGCATGGAGCGCTCCCGCAACGGCGGCCGCCCCTGCCATATCCCCCTTGATCCCGGCCATGGAACCGCTGGGTTTCAGACAATAGCCTCCGGTATCGCAGGTCACGCCCTTTCCTACCAGGCCGTATACCTCGCTGCTGTCCGGATTGCCCCGGTAGCGCAGGACGAGCATACAGGGCGGATACTCACTGCTGCCGCCCACGCCATACAGACCCTCCATTTTCATGGCGCGCAGCTGTCCGTAAACAAAGGTCTGCGCCTCGATTTCCACATCCTCCACGAAGCCCGTCACCGCCCGGTCCAGATCCATGGGACGCAGATGGTTCCCCGGCGTATTTACCAGATCCCTGGCAAAAAGGATATCCCCTGCCAGCTCCTGCGCCTCTTCAATTAATTCCTCCAGCCCTTCAAGCCCGCTGACCCTTTCCAGCTGGAAACAGCAGGGAGCCTCCTCCTTCTTTTCCTTGGAAAAAGAATAGCTGTAGCCTCCCAGCTCCAGCCCCAGCACACTCTGCGTCACCGCATCCTTCCCCAGAAGCTGCGTGAAAACAGAGATATCAACGGAGCATTCCTTCACCTTCATCTCCCGGCACCTGGCTGAGGCGGCCGCCAGGATTTCCTTCACCTCCAGAAGCCCTGTCTCCTTTTCCTTACCGCACCCAACCAGCAGAAACGCCTGTCCCTGGACGGGCACATACAGCGTCTCCAGGTATTTTCCTTCAAAAACCTCCTCCAGCCCCAGCCGGAAGCTTCTGATATGGGGATCCTTCTCCCACGCAAAATCAATATAAAAACGGGCATTCTTCCCTTCCGTTACCGTAACCATTTTTCCATCCTCCCTTTTTTCCAGATTCCATGACAAAGCCTTCCCGCCGGAATCACAGCATTCTTCCGAAGCCCTTGCCCACCACATTGCTGGCCTCCGCCACAATGATTAAAGCCTTTGGATCCACCCTGCGGATTTTTTCCTGGATTTTTGAACAGTCCGCCTTCCCTGCCGCTCCCAGAATCACCCTCTGGGTTTCGCTGGTATAACCGCCCTCTCCCTTCAGAATGGTGATTCCTTTATGCTCATCCAGGAAAACGCAGCGCACCTTGTCCGTGCATTCACTCATTACAATAATCAAATCCTTGGAATTCGCCTGGTTCACCAGCCTGTCCATAAAAAGCCCGGACACATATACCGTCACAATAGCATACAGGATGCTGTCAATGTTCCGGTAAACCACACCGGAGGCCAGGACGATTACCATATTGATGGCGGACACAAGCGTTCCCACCTTCAGGTGGGGAAAATACTTCTGCAGGATCAGGCCAATCATGGTAATGCCGCCCGTATCCGATGTGCCCAGATAAACCATTGCCAGCCCCGTGCCCATGAAGGCCCCGGCAAACAGCGCCGCCAGAAGGGCATTTCCCTGATAATGGGGCAGGACGGGCGCCAGCAGGTCCGTCATCAGTGACAGCAGTACAATGCTTGCCGTCGCCTTTCCCACAAATCCGGCCGGGAAAATCTTTTTCCACAGCACAACCGCCAGAATCGGGAAATTAAACAGTGCGCAGAACAAACCCATGGGAAAACCCGTCAGGAAGTTCACCAGGATGGCGATACCGCTGGCGCCGCCGGGCGCAATCCTGGCCGGCGCCGCAAAGCTCCTCATCCCTACCGTATACAGAAAAATACCAACCACATTCAGAACAATAACCGCTTTTGTATTCTTTTCCTTCACGTCCGTCTTTATGCCGCCTCAGGGCGGCTTCCCCCTTTATCTGCTCAGAATTTTCAGCATGAGATCCACGCTTCCCACATTATAGCCGCTGCTTGCGTAAATCCCTGTCATACCGTCCTTTGTCACCACCAGCAGCGGAAGCTTTTCCGGATCCACATACATCCGTCTGGCGATTGGCTCCGGCGTTTCTCCCTCCGGGTCAAAATAAACGGAAACACAGGGGATTTTCTCCAGCGTGCGGGCAAGCGTGGCGTTGGCAAGCGCCTCTGCGTCCCTTACGATAAATATAAGCTTCGCCTCCGCCGCATTCCAGTCGCCCGCCTGCTGCATCAGTTCATTTAAAACATGCTCCGTAGGCTCCGCGCCTTCCTCCAGAAAACAGAGTACCGCGCTGCCTCCGGCCGTAAGCCGGGCCGCAGGACAGCGTTTCCCGTCCGCATCCGTCACCTCAAAATCAGGAAGCTCATTGTTCACAAGCATATCCTCCAGGCTGCCCTCCCGCAGGCTCATGGATATTTCCCTGCGCTCTCCGTCTGCCAGCCGGAAGGTACGCTCCGCCGCATGCTGGTTGCCGTTTGGCATGCGCGAGGTGGTGATCAGCCGGTAAATCCCCGGCTCCAGGGACAGCTCCAGGCAGTTTCCGCCAAAACGCAGGCCTTCATAATCCAAGGTAACAAACTGCAGGCCGTCCAGCTTCCCAATCGTCCAGGTCTGATAATAAATCCATTTACTGCCGTCCTCCACCTGCAATACCAGCGACGCGTCCGTATTCCCCGGCGCTGCATCAGCTTTTTCTTGTCCAACGCTCTTCCCCGGCGTACGGAACTGCGTTCCCGTATAATACTCCGGCTCCGCCGTCACCCGGTTCAGCCTGGCGGGAATCCCCAGGGTACGGCAGGCTGCCGCAAACAGGATTTTCCTCGACGTTTCATTCCCCTGCTTCAGCGTCAGGCAGCCCACCGGCGTGGCGCAGATGGTCCGGTAATCAAGCGCCGGTTCATAACTGATTTCTTTTTCTATATAAGCCCAGAGCTTCTCCGGTTCTTCCCTGAATGCTTCTTTCTCCGCTTCCGTAAAATACCCGTCAATAAAGCTGTGGTAAGCCGTCAGCTCTTCATAATAAATCCTGGGGCACAGCAGATATTCCCGGTAAATTTCCTCCGGCCATGCGCCCCTGACCTTTTCCGCCCCGCAAAGCGCATCCTCCAGCACCGCTGCCCTTACATCCAGATAATCCTTTGCGCTTAAGCTGTGAAGCAGCGCTTTCCTGTGGGGATTCCCATCCTTTTCCAGGAACCGGAGCACCTCGTCAAAATTGCCGGCCGCAATGCGCAGCAGCTCCTTTTCCTCCGGATACCTGGCCGCAGCCTCCTCCCGGTAAAAGGAACGGATTCTCTCCTCCCGCATTTTATTGGCGGCGGCAAGCCGCAGCCGCTTTCTCTGCTTCTGCTCCGGTGTCACAGCGCCCGGATTCATGGGATAATCCTCCGGCGCAGTTATTTCCTTTGGCTCCCACACATCCCTGATCCAGTTATCTTGCGCCACAGCAGCGGCCAGCACGATTTCCGCCCGCTCCTGCCTTGCCCCGGATACAAGCTGTTCTCCAAAATAGCCGCCGGCCTGCGCCCTCACATGGAAATCTCCCAGCCCCGCCGTCAAGTGCACCTCGCCTTTTTCATCCGTTGACAGCGACGCCACGCTGCAGTACTCTCCCATATTCAGGATTTCAAAGGAAACCAGCGCGTCCTTTACCGCCTTTCCCTCCCGATCCTTTACCGCCACCGTAAGCCTGCGGGTCCGGGCATAGACGGAGGTATTGTTATAGAACCAGGTCACGCCCTCCCTGCCAATACATTCCTCCGCTTCCTCTCCGGTAAAATCTGAAAAATTCCTGCTGTGCACCAGCAGCGCGCGGCTGGATGCATGGGAAAACCATCCCTTGTTAAGCACCTCCTCCGGCTCGCACGCCCCCAGGAAGTACCACCGGCCCTCCGCCCATACCTCCACCCAGGCATGGTTATCGTCGCAATGAGCCCATCTGGGAGTGTATACCTGCCGGGCAGGGATGCCGACGCTGCGCAGCGCCGTCACCATAAAGGTGGATTCCTCCCCGCAGCGCCCCTTCCCGCTCCTGTATACCGTCATGGGTGATGCGGTTCTCATATCGGACGCCTGGTACGTTGCATGCTCAGCACACCAGTAATTGATTTCGATTACGGCCTGACGGGGTGATTTCCAGAGCTCCTTCCCGGTCAGCCTGTCCTTCAGCTGTTCATAAAAAAAAGCCCTGTTTTCACTGATGTCCTCGGAATTGATCCGGTAATACAGCACATGGTTCACAAAAATATCCTCCGGAAGGGCGGCGCACCACGCCACATGCTCCCGTAGCCAAAGCCCATGTCTGACAAAGGAAAGGAACACCCGGAAATCATACTCCCCCGCATCCCGCAGAGGCATCGTGCCGTAGAAAAACCGCATCAGCGCCGCTTCCTCCGGCGTGCACCGGGAGAATCCCTCCTCCAGTCCGGCCCGCACCGTTTCCAGATACGGCAGCCTTTCCGCATATTTTTTCTCCGCATATTCTATCAAACGATTTGATAACATTTTCATACCTCCCATCCATCGCGCCGGCGCGCGCATCCATGCATCATTTATTATCCAGCCCCTCCGCATAATAGCTGGGCGCCAGCCCCATAACACGCTTAAATGCCCTGCGGAAGGAAAAATCGCTGCCATAGCCCACAGCCTCCGCCACGTCCTTTACCGGGACCTGTTTTTTCAAAAGCTCGCAGGCCATTTTAATCCTTTCATTTTCCAGATACTCGCTGAAGCTCATGCCAAACAGCGACTTAAACTGCTTATACAGCCTGTTTTCAGAAACCTGCAGCTCTTCCGCCAGCTGGCTGAGATTAAAATCCTGCCGGTTATATTTTTCAGCCACCGTTTTCCGGATCGACTGCTTCAGGGCATCCGCATCCTGCTCCTCTTTTTTCCTCTTCTGACCGGAGGCGCCGGCCAGCAGCTGCCTGCATATCCCCGCAAGCTCTTCCAGGCTCTCCGCCCCGTTAATCCGTTCCTCCGCGCCGGAAGCGGCGTCCTCTTCCTCCTTCAGCGCCCGCAGCACGGTGGCCCTCACCAGATCTGTCAGGTACCCCGCCATGGTGACGGAAAGCTTCCTGTAGGTAAAGTTTTCAAAGGTGAGCACCCGGAAAATATCGTCAATCTCCTCCTGGTTGCCCTGGCGGATGCTCTTTACAAGAAGAAGCTCCGTCTCTATGGGGAAAAAGAAGCTGTCCGTCTGCTTCGGCATTTCCTCCTTGCACATCACGGTACGCATGTTATGGAAGGCCAGGTATTCCGTAATCTCCCTGGCATCGTCACAGGAGGTGGCGATTTCCATCCGATCCGTCACATTCCTGCCCAGCCCCACATAGGTTTCCAGCTCTTTTTCCATGAGAAGGCTCTCCCCGAAGTCTGTCAGCAGCTCCCGGATGGTCTCCCTCGCTTCCTCCCTGCTCACGGGAAAAATCAGGGCGCTGCGGGACTGATCCAGCTCACAGTAAATCTTGGAGATGCAGATCTGCTCCTGTATGCATTCCCTGATGAACAGCCGCAGCTCGTTCCACTGCTCCAGATCCTTACTCATAACACTGCTGCGTATCTGGATTACCGCAGCGCAGTAGGCATCCCCCTCCAGGGTGATGTCCACGCTCTTAAGCTCCTCTTCCAGCTCCGCGCCGGAGGTATATTCTCCGAACAGCAGCTTGCGCACCACTGCCGTGCGCATGAAATTCTTCTGCAGCTTCAGCGTTGTCTGCAGATTGACGGCGCTGTCAAGCAGGTAGGGAATGCCCTCCCAGAAGCTGCGCACCGGCTTCCCGTTGCCCTGGGCCGTTCCGAATTCATCCTGATATCTGCTGAAGGAAAGAACCACGTCCCTGCGCTTCCTCCACAGCCCGATACATACGGCCAGCCCCGCCAGCATGGCCGTCACGCACAGCGCCACGATCAGATACTTTATGGAACCGATCTGTCCCAGCAGCGTTTTTTTCGGCAGTATGGAAACATATCTGTAAGGGGAACCGGGGCTTTCCACCGCACATATGATATAACGTTCCCCATGCAGGGAGAATTCCCCGTCCTTTTTCCCCAGGATGTAATCCATGGGCAGCTCGTCCGCTCCCACGTCACAGTTTTCCCCGGTAATGATTTTCTGGAAGTACTCTCCGTCCCGCTCCTTATCCAGCATCAGCGTTATCCCCTGCCCATGGATCAGGTTGTTGCGCAGCTGTCCATCTATCAGGTTGTCGTTAAGCACCACCACCAGCGTCCCTTCGGGATTCTCATAACCGCTGAAGGGGAAGGACTGGGCCACCATCAGCTTCTTATCCGTCCCCTCGTCCTGCAGGCGGAGCACATCCTTGCTGTATACCTTGCCGGCGAAGTTTTCCAGCAGCTCCTTATAGCTTTCGCTGCCAAGCATGCCCACGGAAGCGTAACCTCTGTCATCCGCAGGCACCACCACCTTGTCCATCACCATGTATTCCCCTTTTTCAAAGAAAAAATAGATGTTTTCTATGGCGGCGTTGAACATGGAATAATCCGACAGCGACCGGATATACAGATACATATCATAATAATCCTTTTCCTGCCGGATCTTGCTGCACAGATCCCGCAGCTCCGGGGAATTGCTGATATAGCCTCCCATATTCCCGGCCTCTTCAATACTCCGGTTCACCTCCAGCGCGGTCATATTCAGCGTAGTGAACATCTTTTCCTTCTGCACGGACAAAAGCAGGCTGGTAGCCGTAAAATAAATAATCACTATGGCAAGCAGCGGCGCTATCAGGATAGAAAGATAGGAAATCAGCAGATTCATGGACAACTGGTTCACTCTATATCGTACAGGTCTTCTCACAGTATCTCTCCCCTTCTTTTCTTTCGTACAGCCGTTAAAAATACCCGGCTCCCCCGGAACGCATCCGACACCGGAGCCTCCCCCGGCATCACGTTCTCCCGTCTTTGCAGCCGCACCCTGCCCCAGCTGCCCACCCGTCCATTATACTATAAGGAAAAAAAGATTACTATGAAAAACCGATCTGTTTTTGCATGAAAAAAGGTCTCCCGTTCCCGCCTCACAGGGGCTCTCGCCAGGGCGGCAGGACCGCGGCGGTGAGAGCCCCTGTGAGGCGGGAACGGGAGACTCCGGCATATTTTCAATCTGCCGGAGGACACCGCTATTATTCATTCATTTCCACTGCCAGCACATAATCTGTGGGATCAGGCAGCACGGGATCGGGGCCGAGGGAGGCGAACACAATATCAGGATAATCGCTGTGCACCCAGCTATCGGACACCGGGATTTCATAGCCGTCCGCCAGCGCCCGTATTTTCTTCACTCTGGATTTATCCAGACCGAGAAGGGGCACCGGGCCAATGGTATTTTCAAACATATGGAAATAACAGGTGTTTCCCTTCCTGGTAACCCGTCCGTAATCCGGCTTGGGAACGCCGGCCGGCCCGCAGCCGTAAATGCTGTCCCCGTTTTTCTTCATCCAGCGGCCGATTTCCTCCAGGATCTCCACCGAGCGGGGCGGGAAATTGCCGTAGGCGTCAGGCCCCACATTCAGAAGCATGTTTCCGCCCTTGGATACGCATTCCACCAGCTTCTTGATAAGCATCGGGGCCGGCTTGTAAAAATGGTCCGTCCCGCAGTAGCCCCAGTGATTGTTCATGGTCACACAGGCCTCCCAGACAAGCGGCCTGCCTTCCTTATCCAAAAGTCCGTTAGGAGGAATTATCTGTTCCGGGCTTACAAAGTCCCCATGATAAGGCGTGGGGCTGCATTCCGCCAGGGAACCCATTCCTTCCCCGCTCACCTCCAGCCTGTTATCGATGATCACCTGCGGCTGCAGGGAACGCACCATGTTGATCAGCCGGGTGGCGCCCCATTTCTCCCCGCGCATGTCATCGTAGGAGAAATCAAACCAGAGCAGATCCAGCTGTCCGTAATTGGTGCAGATTTCCTCCACCTGCCGGTGCATGTACTCGATGTACCTGCCAAAATCCCGGTTTTCATTTCCGCATTCCGGATGGTTTCGCATGGGATGGTTGCGATCCTGGTAATGGGGATAATCGTCATGATACCAGTCCAGCAGGGTGAAATAAAGCCCCACCTTCAGCCCCTCCGCCCGGACCGCCTCCACATATTCCTTCACCAGATCCCGCCCGGCCTTTGTATTTGTCGCCTTGTATTCCGTATACTTGCTGTCAAACAGGCAGAAGCCATCGTGATGCTTGGCCGTGAGCACCATATATTTCATGCCAGCCTGCTTTGCCATCCTCGCCCATTCCCTGGGCTTAAAATCCCTGGCGTCAAATTCCTCAAAATACTTCTGATACTCTTCAATTGTCATTTCCTCGGTGCTGCGGATCCACTCACCCCTTGCAGGAATGGAATACAGCCCCCAGTGGATGAACATACCGAACCTTGCATCCCGGTACCATTCCATCCTCTTCTCATATTCATCTCTGTTAAATTGATACATATCCTTTCCTCACCCTTTCACTGCCCCAATCATAACACCTTTTACAAAATATTTCTGCACAAAAGGATAAATACACAGAACCGGCAGGGAAGCCACAACGATGGTGGAATATTTCAGCAGGTCCGTCAGGCCTCTCTGCGCCGCAATGGCCGAAGCATCGCTTATCATCGTGTAATCCACCTGATTCAGAATCAGGATATCCCTCAGTACAATCTGCAGCGGCACCATTGTCTGGCTTTTCAGATAAATCATGGCGTCAAAGTAGGAATTCCATTTTGTAACCCCGTAATACAGCACAAGCACGGCCAGAATCGGCTTTGACAGCGGTACCACTACCCGAAGCAGATATTTGAAGGGCGTACAGCCGTCCAGCTGCCCCGCTTCATACAGTTCATCCGGAATGGAATTCACAAAATAAGTCCGGCAGATGATCATATTGTAAGTGGACATGGCGGAAGGGATGATCATTGACCACCTTGTATTTACCAGTCCCAGGGAATTTACCAGCATATATGTGGGAATCAGCCCGCCGCTGAAATACATGGTAAACACAAAGATCATCGCCACCTTGTTCCTGGCCGTAAATTCCTTTCTGGACAACGGATAGGCGCACATTACGGTCATGACGATATTGACTAATGTCCCCACTATCATATAGTAAAAGGAATTGGCAAAGCCGGTGAGAATATTCCTGTTCTTAAAAACCGCCTGATAGCCCCGCAGCGTGGGACGCACCGGCAGGAACCACACTTCATTGCTGATTACCGCCTGCGGGTCGGAAAACGAGGCGCTCACAATATAAACCAGCGGCAGAAATACCACCAGCATAATGGCCGCCAGCAGGATATAGATCAAAATGATAAATATTTTATCTCCCAAAGGAGCCTTTCCGAACTTTTTCAATTGATTTCCCATAACGCTCCCCCTTACCACAGACTGGTTTCCGTAATTTTTTTGGAAATCTGGTTCACCGTTACCAGCATGATGAAGCTCACCAGCGACTGGAACAGGCCCGCCGCCGTGGAGAAGCCGTAGTCTGCGTTCACCAGGCCGACCTTATATACGAAGGTGGCGATAACTTCGGATTTTGCCAGGTTCATGCTGTTCTGCATCAGGAATACCTTGTCAAAACCGATATTGATCATATTGCCGCAGGCGAAAATCAGCATTGTCACCACAGTGGGCCGGATAGCCGGCAGATCCACATGCCAGATTCTCTGCAGGCGGCTGGCGCCGTCCACAATGGCCGCTTCCTTCAGCTCCGGGCTGACGCCGGCTAGCGCCGCTATGTAAATAATGGCCGAATAGCCCGCCGTCTGCCACACGCCGCTCCATACATACAGGCTTCTGAAAATATCCACATCCCCGAAGAAATTCACCGGCCCCACGCCGAACAGCCCCAGCAGCTTGTTGATGATGCCGATACGCAGATCCGTCATCTGCATGAGCATGCCGACCATAACCACCGTGGAAATAAAATAGGGGGCATAGGTTATCATCTGTACAGTCTTCTTGAATTTTACCGCCTTCACCTCATTCAGCCCCACCGCCAGCAGAATCGGGATGGGAAAGCTTGCAAGGAGGCTGTAAAAGCCCAGCACCAGCGTATTGATAATAACCTTGGAGCTGGAAGGGGACAGCAGGAACTGTTTAAAATACCTCAAACCCACCCAGTCGCTGCCCCAGATCCCCTTTCTGATGCTGTAGTCCTTAAAGGCCAGAATCACCCCGCCCATGGGAATATAGGCAAATACAATGGCATAAATGAGCGGCACCGCTATAATCGCCCAGAACTGCCAGTTGGAATTCTTTACCCTGTTCTTATTTTTTGCTTTTACTTTCATCGCACCTGTTTTCAAAGCATTCCCTCCTCCTCTGCCTTAAGATCGAAATCCTTTGCTGCCCGTCCCGGCCTTCTTCTGTAGAAAAAGGCGCCCCCTTTTCCGGAGGCGCCTTCGCTCCTGACACCGGCAGCGCCTTACGGCAAATGCCATTTATTCCCGCGGCCGCAGGCCGGACTGATGCACGTATGCGTCCGCCTGGCAGCTGCCGCGAGGGTCAAATACCATTTTACTTTGAGCTTTGCCTGTCATATGCGGTCTGATAAACCTCCAGCAGCGTAGGCAGGCCTACGTTGTCAAAGCCTTTTACATAAGAATCCCAGTCCTTATCAAAGTCTTTTCTGCCAGTGATGAACGCAACCTTATTTTCTTCAATGTAGTTTTCCACTTCCACGCCGATGGTCTGGATTTTGGTGGCTTCCTCATCCGTCAGCTTCAGGTAAGGCAGCACATCCCAGTCGCCTTCCTTCTGTGCGTAAGGCTCCATTTTTTCCTTGGTGGCGTCATACAACAGTTTTTCCAGCCCCAGTGAGGTTCCCACATCCACATTCTGATCCGTGCTTTCACCAAGACGGAACTCTGCGGGGAAATACTTCACCTGCACGTCCTGCCAGTCATGGTTCTGTGCCTCGCCTGAGTAAGGATTGAGCACCTCATACATGGCCGGTTCGCCGTTCAGACCCTTCTTTCCTTCCGGGTTCAGAACCCAGTCGGTGCCTTCTTCAGCGCCGTACTGAGAAGAAAGGGCTCCCTCTGTGGTAAAGAAGTAATCGATCCAGCGAAGCGCAGCTTCGGGATATTTACATTTATCGGTAACGAAGAAATCGCCTTCACCCAGGCCTGCATATTTCATGTAGGTAGCCCGTCTGGTTCCGTCCGGGCCGGCGATGGGAGCCATTACCTGATAATGTCTGTAGGTTTCATTATTGTTGTCCGCATCAAAATGGTTGGAAATGGTTCCGCAGGGCAGGAACAGAACCGGTTCGCCTTCCTGATTGGCCAGGGCGCGCAGCTGCTCCTCTGTCTGTGTGAAGTCGCCGTCATAAATAGCGCCCAGTTTATACAGGCTGTTCATATATTTCAATGCTTCCTTATACTCATCGGTATTGGCAATCGTCCTTATCTTGCCTTCCGGTGCCAGGCCTACCTCCACGCGGTAATCCTGGGATTTGGAAGGGGAAAGAATGAAGGCATTGGTCATCCATTCCTCAAATCTGGCATGCCAGCCGTCCTTCGCCCCGCCTACCGCTATGCCTGTAGGGTTGATTTCCAGGAATTTCTTACATGCGTCATAAAATTCATCCGTGGTGGTGGGGACATCGATCCCCATCTTGTCCAGCCAGTAGGTGTTCACCCACATTTTCTTGGCGTACATACAATGGTAGCATTCGTTAAGCCCGCAGATAGCGTAAATATGGCCGTCCGTCTGCCTGGTAGCATCTATATATTCTCCCATATTCGCCATATAGTTGGGCATATTTGCCTCAATTAAATCGTCCAGCTGCAGAAGGATGCCTTCCTTTACGCCGTATTTTGCCTGGCTGGGGCTTGCAAACATGATCATGTCCGGGTAATCGCCCGTACTGAAGGCCAGGTTCAGCTTGGTTTCCCAGTCATCTCTGCTGCCGGTCTCAAAGTTGATCTTGATGCCGGTCTTTTCTTCCATAAATTTAGTAAAATCATTGGTTGCGAAATCCTCCACGTTAGGCATGGATACGCAGAACAATGTCAGTTCTATAGGTTCCTTTACAATGGGATAGGTACCCGTCTCCGTAAGAATGCCTGTGGAGCCTGAATCGGCCTGTGCTTCACCATTCTCCGCTTTCTCCCCGGTACCTCCTGTTTCCTTTGTGGTGCCCCCGCCGCAGGCTGCCAGACTGAACGTCATGAGCAGGCAAAGCAGAAGCGCTGTTGCTTTTTTCAGCTTTCTCATTAATCTCCCTCTCCTTTCTGTAAATCAGCTCCATTATCGCTGTTTAGTCCCTTGAGTTTGTGCATCTTTCAGAACTATAATTTATTTTAAATGTATCTATAAGCAATTACTACGCACGATTTTTATTTTAGCCAGACATTTTTATGCAAAATGTCCGAAAACACCCAATTTACGGGCATTCCGGAGATGTCTAAAAATGTGCGGCTTATTCCCACCGGAAATCACCGATACCGGACATGCTAAAAACCCGGGCTGCAACAGCAGGCGTCCCGGCGGATACAGGCAGCAGCCGGGGACCGATGATTACAAAAATATAATAATTGACACATGCATTTTCGTAACTTACAATGAAAACAGAGGTAACCGCATAAACGGTGAAAGCACCGGACAGTAGTGTGCTGAGACAAAAAATAAGAAGCAGGAGGTGTTATTTATGTTGCATGAGGTAAGCTTTCCGTCTTACAACAAACGTGACGAGGTACAGGGATGGATTTATGTCCCTGCTGCCAGGCCGAAAGGGATTGTGCAGATTATCCACGGATTCGGCGAGCATTCCAGAAGATATCTGCACATGATTTCCAAATTTATGGATGCAGGCTTCATCGTAGCTGCCGACGACCATGTGGGGCACGGGAAAACGGCAATGGTAAGCGGCGTCTGGGGCGACTGGGGCGATGCAGGGTTCCACACCATGATGGAAGACGAACACACGCTGAAGGAACTGGTCTGTGAGAAATACCCAAACCTTCCCTATTTCCTTTTCGGGCACAGCATGGGCTCCTTTATCGCCAGGGATTACGCGGCAAAATACGGCGATGAGCTGGCGGGCGTCACCATCTGCGGCACCACGGGCAGCTTCCGCGGCGCGGCGGAAACCGCACTGCTTCTCAAAAAGGCCATGGACGACGGCCTGGGGACCGATTCCAATCCGGAATTTACCGGCGCCCTCATGGGCTGGATGTGTGAACGCTGTGACGACGTTACCATCGGCAACGAATGGATCTGTTCCGATCCTTATGTCCAGCGCGACCACGCGGAGGATCCCTTCGACGCCTTCACCAGGCCCACCAGCAACCGGTCCATGTATGATTTTACCCAGATGATGCTGTCCATCGAAGGCACACAGTGGGCGGAAAAGGTGCCCACGTCGCTTGCCTTCTACAATATCGGCGGCGACCAGGATCCTGTGGGCGAGTACGGCAAGGGCATTTATGAGGTTTCAAACTGGCTATGCGAAACCGGACATGAGGTTACCACCAGGGTCTATTCCGGCTACCGGCATGAGATACATAATTACAGTGATATCAAGGACGAGGTGGAGGACGGCATCCTTCAGTTTATGCTGACGGCGGTTCCCTCCTGATACAGCGGGAAACCCCGCAGGCCTTCACAGCGCCGGGACAACGTTAGCCGTAAGCTGAAGCTGCGTCCCCAACGCCGGTTACGCAGAAAGCGGCTCTGTCCGAACAATCAGCAAAAGTGCAAGGAGCTACCACATGAAAAACAAGATGTCCGTACAGACAGCGATAGAAAAAATCACTTATGTTACCAGCAATTTTCCTGAAGAGCCGTTCCGCATACTGTCAGAAAACCCGCAGGAAGCCATCCCTTACTTAATGGAAGGCATAAAGAAAGCATTAACGGAACAGGATCGGCTGGATGTAAATTATCAGCTACATTTTTACGCGCTTTTTCTGCTGGCGGAGTTTGGTTATCAGGAAGCCTTCCCAACAGTTATGGAACTGATCTCCATACCAGCCAATACCTTAGATACTTTACTTGGCGGTGCAATTACGGAAGGACTGGATGATTGCCTTTACAGTCTGTATAACGGCGATATTGATTTGCTGGAATCCTACATTATAGAAACACAGTCCAACAGCTATGCAAAAAATGCTGCGCTCAGAGTCTATATTCAGCTATACAATGATGGGGAAATACAGCAGCAAAGGCTGATGGATTTATTCAAAAAGCTGATTTATGCGCCGGTGGTTGAGGACGACACCTTTGACACCATGGTTTCCGCTGCAGTCTGCGACTGCCGCCTGTTCTCCATGCTTCCTGACGTTAAATATATGTATGATTATGATCGGGTGGATGAATCTTATTATGGAGATTATGCAGATTGTGTGGATTCCATATTTAATTACGGCCCCTACCGTGAAAGGGGCCTTAATAAAATTAACAGTGCCGCAGACATGTTGAGGAACTGGGCTATGTTTGACCAGCCCACTGATTCTAAGTCCAAAAAAGACGCCACAAAAAAAGATTTTGAAAAAATGCTGCATAAAATGATTGCTTCCGCGCAGCAGCCGGTAAAAACAGAAAAAATATATCCAAACGATCCCTGCCCCTGCGGAAGCGGGAAAAAATACAAAAAATGTTGTATGAACAAAGCTGCCGATAAAAAGGAAGAGCTTACAATGGCAGCGGACAGGAAAAAATGGCTGGAAAGTTATCCTGAAGATCCCGGCTGCCGGATTGAGGGCCATATCTACCTGAGTGATTTCTATGACCGGGAAGCGATAGAAACGGATAAGCTGGTCTATCTCGCCCTGAAGCACCGGGCCGAATTTATTACCATGCGCGAAACACAGGAACAAAAAATCAAACGCCGGACTTATTATCTGCTCAAGGCCTTTTCCAGATATGCGGAGAGGTGCAAAGCGGAGGACATTCGTACCTTCCGGGAATATGATGATAAATACAGTATCCACTATACCAGCGCTGAATGGCTGAATTACCTGATACAGCTGCTGGAAGAACAAAAGCTTTCTGCGGAATTGAAAGAAGTAAAAAGCTTTTGTGCCGGAAGATAAGCAACACCAGTGAAAAGGGGCCGCATGCGGCCCCTTTTTGTTATGTTTTTCTGAAAGAACTATCTGCGTATATATCGCTGGTTCCGGCTTCTTGGCTTAAGTTGTGATATTAAAAAGCGGTCGATAATATTCCAAAATACTTTCCTCCGGGTTTAACTTACTTACTATCTTGCTTACTATCTTGCTGCCTTCAGTATACCACATTTTTATTAACTATTACAAAATTATGATAAAACAGGTAAGAATGCTTAGTCTATGATAATGCATCCCTTACCGCCCTTTCACCACAACATGCTTTCCCCGTTCCAGCGTATACTCCTTCCCGGCCGCCTTCAGCACACCGCCGTCCTTATCCGTATACACATCCAGAACGCCGTCCTTCCAGTCCATCCACACCGTCCCTTCATTCACAGGGAAGCTACAGGAAAAGCTGTCAAACAGCTCCAGCTGCGGCTCCACCGCAAAGGTTTCATAGGCCGTCCCTGTGGGCCTGACACCCATGCAGTACCTGCCCAGCAGATAGATGGGGCTCGCCCCCCAGGCATGGCACAGGCTCTTGCCGTATTTATCCCCGTACATGCCGTACTGCTCTTCCTCCGGCTGTTCCGGCTTGTATTCCTCCCAGAAGGTATCCGCGCCCCGCTCCAGCATGCCTCCCCAATAGCTTTTTAACGTATCCATCACCACGTCAAAGCGTCCCAGCTTTGCCAGCGCTTCCAGCTCGTAGAACTTGAAATACGGCGTAGTGATCGCGGCAACCTCCTCATTCAGAAGAACCTTGTGAAGGATGCTTTCCGTTTCCGCCTCATCCGCATAACCGAACAGCACGGCAAAAATATTGGCATGACGCGTTACATTCCTGCGCCCTGACTGATAACTGTCAATAAAAGCGCCCTTTTCCTCATCCCAGAAAAACTGTCTGATATTTTTAAGAAGTGCCTCCTTCCGGGCGTCAAATTCCTCCGCATCCAGCCACAGCAGCCTGCGCACGGAAGCCACAGCCTCATAGCTTCTGGCCAGCAGCAGCTGCTCCGCGCACAGTGTCCCTTCCTTGTCCAGCTCCGCCCAGTCAATATAGATCCAGTCGCCTTCCCTCCCGTATATAAAGCCCTGCCCGTCCGTCTGCTCCATACAGTAACGCAGAAGGGATTCCATCCTGGGATATACCATACGGATGAAATCCAGATCCCCCGACATGTTATAGTAATTTTCCAGGCTGATAATCCAGTACATGGAATAATCCACAATTGTATTGATATGCTCTATCACCGGATCATTTCCCCGCAGCGCCAGAATCGTCCGTTTGCAGATATCCTTGTCAAAAAACAGGTACTGGTTAATAAAATAGCTCTGATACGCATCTCCCGACCAGATCCAGCGATCCCTTTTCACCCCGTCCAGGAAAAAAATGCCGCTGGCCAGCCGGAACGTGGTATCCGCCACCTCCCAAATCCTGTTTATCAGCCCGTCACTGCAGGAAAAGCTGCTTCTTTTCGGGAAATCCACATATTTATACAACGCTTCCACCGTAACCAGCGAAGCGTTTTCCCCCTCCGGTATAAAAAGATAACGGAAAGCCCTGAGCTTGGTATGATAGCGCTGCCCGGACTCCCAGCGCCCGAACGGGGAAGCCCCACAGTCCGCCTCTCTTTCAGGCCCGCTGGCACAGCCCGCCGGTACGCTGTCCTTTTTCCCCGGGATTTCCAGTACCTGCTTCAGATAACACAGCTGCGTATCCAACGCCTCCGTCCGGGATTCCCCGTAGCACAACGTCACCTGATCCGGCCTCTCCTCCCCGTTTATTTTTATCAGCGTATCCGCCGTCAGCTCCCTGCCGAAATCATACAGTACTCCCCCGTTCACCCGTTCTGTGGAGACAGGCCGGCATAATTCCTGCGTATATTCGAATATCTGGGGATCCTGTTGTGCCCTTACATACATGTCATTCCATCCCACCGGCACTTCGGGCGCCGCAAAATCCGTTACAGTCCAGTTCTTTCCCGAACGGATTACCTCTCCCTCCACATAGATGCAGGGAAGCCCGGTACGGTTTCCTATTACCACATCAATCCCTATTTCTTTTGCAGGACAGGAAATCCATTCACCGATCGTATACTTTTTTTCCTGATAAAAGGGCTGTCCTTCCGGGAACCAGGACGGCGCCTTCTCGTCCCATTTTACCAGCACGTGGCCGATTCCCTTTGCTGTCACCCGAAATGCCGTCTCCTTTTCCAGCCGGCAGGACGCATGGAAAACCACATGATGGCGGCAGTCCGCTATATGCCAGTAGGCCGGCCAGAAAAAGCCCCGCTCCTCCCTGTCAAAATTCTGGCACATGCCGTGATAAATCTCAAAATCTCCGGGATACCATATCCAATTCGCCATATTTTCCCCTTTCATAGCTGCGCGGCCGTTTTGCAGCCAGCGCTTCCTTTCCGCAATGCAGCGTTTTCTTTTCCAAAGCACAACCGATTGTACTTTTATTTACAGCTATTATATAATAAGCCATGGGAGCTTCTAAACGTCCGATTTCCGTTTTCGGTTCCCATACTACGCCCAAAACCCAGTTGCTTCCTTACACACATTTCACAGGAGAACCGATGAAAAAACAGAAAAAAGCTTCCGATTCCTCCGAGCAGGCCGTGGATATGCTGGTCCATAATAACTGGACCGCCTCTTCGGATCATCTGACAATTATAACGCCGCTGACCCTGTTCTATAAAATCAGGGATGAAAAAACAGGGAATCTCCTGCACGCCGCAGTCTATCCCGGCGCCATGAGCTGCGATTACCAGCCCAACAACGCCGCCCTGCACCAGCACGACCATTTTGAGCTGATGTATGTGCTTGACGGTGAGCTGACAAATAAAATCGAACGGATTTCCTATACCTATAAAAAAGGGGATGCCTGCCTTCTGAACCGCAACACCCGGCATACGGACATCCCGGGCCAGCGCTGCAGCGTAGTTTTTATCAACTTCCATGCGCAGTATATCCTGGAGCTTATGGAAAAAGATGTGCTTTTTGAATTAAGCCCCCAAATCACGCCCCCGGGCGGGGCTATCCATGATTTCCTGCGCTCCAACCTTCAGGGAGAGGAACGTTTTGCCAGAAATTATCTGGAATTTTCCTCCACCCTGCATTCCCTTGCCGCTCCGTCCGTAAGCCCTGCGGAGACGATCATTGACCAGTTGCAGCAGGAAATGGTGAGTGCCCGGCCCGGCTATTCTTACCTGCTGCGCGGCCTGCTGCTGCGCCTGTTTTACACCCTGGAGGACAAGGCCAGCTTCCACTGCAATTTCATGCGCCTGGATTCCAGCAATGAGGATTTTCTGTTCGCCCGCATTTCCAACTGCTTGGAGGAAAGCCACGGCAATATCTCACGCCCGGAGCTTTCCCGGGCGCTGCATTATAATGCGGAATACCTGAACCAGATTGTAAAACGGCGCACAGGCGCCAGCCTGCTGAAGCTGGCCGGACAGTACCGCCTGGATCATGCCAGGCAGCTTCTTACGAAGACGGACAAAAGCGTCACCGCAATTGTTGAGGAGCTGGGCTTCTCCGGCACCTCCCATTTCTATAATCTTTTCCGCAGGGAAACCGGCATGTCCCCCCTTGAATACCGGGAAAAAAATTCATAAAAAATACGGCGCACCGCAGATATCCTTTCTGCATAGCCGCCGTATTTTTCATATCAGATAAATACCTTTTGATCTCCTGTTTTCATTTATGGCACGCCCTCATGGGAAGCTTACCGGGTTTTCGCCTTTGACAGATACTCGCTTAAAAGCTTAACCAGCTTTTCAATCTCAATAGGCTTGGTGGTATGGGCGTTCATCCCTGCATTGAGGGAGCGTTCCACATCCTCCTTGAATGCGTTGGCGCTCATGGCGATAATGGGGATTTCCTGCGCGCCCTTTTTACCGCTCTTTCTGATTTCCCTGGCAGCCGTAAGACCGTCCATTACAGGCATCTGGATATCCATCAGAATCAAATCATAATACCCAACCGGCCTTTTCAGATAGCTCTTCAGCGCTTCCTTTCCGTTCTTCCTGCGTTCCACCTGAAAATCGTAGCTGCCCAGCAGTGTCTGGGCAATCTCCGCGTTGAGATCATTGTCCTCCGCCAAAAGGATTCTTTTTTCTTTATAGGAAACGTCTTCCTGCGCCTCTGCCTGATCCTTTTGTTCCTCATTTTCCCGGCACTCGGATAATTTCATGGAAATGGTAAAATAAAATTCTGAACCGGCCCCCACCTGGCTTTCTATCTGGAGGGTGCCTCCCAGCAGCTCCACCAGATTCTTGCAGATGGCAAGCCCCAGCCCTGTGCCGGGCACTTTACTGATATTTTCCCCATCTCCCTGTTCGAACGCTTCAAAAATCACATCCTGGTTATCCTCACTGATGCCGCAGCCCGAATCTTTGACACGGAACGTGAATTCCGCCTGTTCGTCGTCCCCGGGCGTCTCCTCCGCAATCAGCACCACCATCCCCATGGACTGGGTAAACTTAATGGCATTGCTCAGCAGGTTGCCCAAAATTTCCCGCAGGAAAACCGGATCTGAAACCACGCCGGAATGCCGGATGCTGATAGCCCGTGTCAGGCCGACCCCGCTCCTGGAAGCGGAGAAGCTGTATTCGCTGATGATTTCCTCCAACAGCGAACGCAGATCAAAGGCAGTCTCCCGGCATTCCATCTTCCCGCTCTCAATCTTGGACATATCCAGCACATCATTCACCAGCATCTGCAGGTGCTGCATGGAAAGCTTCATTTTATCCAGACAGTCCGTAATTTTGTCTTTGTCGTCCAGATTCAGCCTCGCTATATCGATCATACCCATAATACCGTTCATAGGCGTGCGGATCTCATGGCTCATCTTTGACAGGAACCCTGTTTTAGCCGCATTGGACTGGATCGCGACCGCCAGCTCCATCTGCGCTTCCTTCAGACGTTCCCGTTCCGTCACATCAAGGAAGGTAAACTGGACGATGGCAGCGCTTTTATCCTCCATAATCCAGTTGGCGGTTCCCTCGATAGTAGTGGAGCCTCCGTCCTTCTTCGTCAGGTTGAAACGAACCTCCCTCTGTTCCCCCGGCTTGCCCAGGGAATGCATGAAGGCGCCGATCTTTGCCAGACAATTCTGGTGTTCGTCCTGCGGCTTCTCATTAAACAACTGCTTTTCGATATCCGCTTCATTTTTTTCATCCAGAACATCAAGCGCAATCCGGTTAATGCTCAGGATTTTATTACTTCTGATATCCACCTGAACGATTCCGCAAACCGCCGTATTATACAGCAGCTTATAGAGTCTGTCATACCTGTCGCGCTCCGCCTCTACCTGCTGCAGCGCACGCTTTCTTTCCGTGGTATCCATAAAGGTACTCTGAATCAGCGTCTTTCCGTCCGGCGTGATGATTACCTTCGCCACTCCCGTTACCCAGCGTACACCGTCATGCTTTGTATAAACCCGGTGTTCAAATTTAACGTACTCCCCTTCTTTTTTCAGTGAAAGAAGCGTGCGCCGAATATAATCCGCATCCTCAGAAACAGATACCTCGGGAAGCGTCTGCGCCGTCTGCCTGCGGAACTCCTCCATGGATTCATATCCCAGCATCTGGAGCGCCTCGCTGTTGGCATTATAACAGCGCAGTGTGTTATCCTCTATTTCATACTGCACTATTCCGCAGACCACGTTCTGGTACAGCTTATTATAATAATCACGTTCCTTCTTAAGCTGTTCTTCATACTCCTTAATCAGAGAAATATCCGTAACAATACACTGCAGTTCAATGTGATGCTCCTGCCGGAATACCACAGCCTGCATGGAACACCAGCGGCTCATCCCATCCTTCTGCCACAGGCGGCATTCCGCCTTAAGAAGCCTGCCGTCTGAAACAGCCATCCGGATTTCGTCCTTTAATTCCACCCAGTCCGAGGCGTGAAGGAGGTTATCGAAACGATTATGTAAATCCAGGCGCATTTCCTCTGCTGAATAACCGATTAGGTCAAAAAAGCTGTCGTTTGCATATTCTATTACCAGTATATCGTCAAATCTCAGACGGAGCACGCCGCCCGGGACACTGTCTGTCAGATGCTTCAGGTCGAACTTGGCCGCCTCCAGACGCTTGGTAATGTCAAACATGGATACCAGAACCCCCTTGGGGGTATGAGCATGGTCAAAATACGGACGGATCCGCACCAGCCAGATTACGTTATTCTGATCCGTAATCTCCTTCTCCACAATTTTTCCCTGTCTTGACACATCGGTTACATCCTGTCTGAAGTCGGGATAGGAATCCAGAAAATTAATCTGGTTCACCGGACGTTCCAAATCCGTAATCCGCAGATTCGTATGCTGGAGCATAATGGGCGTAATTTTACGGATGTGCATCTTTTCATCCACATACAGCGCGCCCACATCCGCATTGAGCAGAAGGTTATCAAAGTCAGCATTGGCAGTGGTCAGCTCTACGATTTTATTCTGATATTCGGCATTTATCGTATAAAGCTCTTCATTGACAGACTGCATCTCTTCATTGGTGCTCTGCAGCTCCTCATTGGATGCCAGCAGCTCCTCATTGGTGGCCTGCAGCTCTTCATTGCGGGACTCAGATTCCTCCACCGCCAGCTTCAGGTTCCAGTTGCTCTCATTCAGCGCGGTCTCCAGCGCCTGGATCCGGCTGTCCTTCAGTTCCCGCAGATCCAGCAGGTTATCCACCGTCTCCGGCTTTTCCTCCGCCTTGATCTGTACCAGATAATATTCCCCTTCTGTCAGATTAAAATAGCGCACCTTAACGCACAGGATTTCATTGGGATAATCCGACAGGCCGGTAGCCCGCCTTTCCACGATGCCGTCCGATATCTTCCGGGAATCCAGCAGCATACTATTGATAAAGGCAGCCAGGCTGGGGGAGAAAAAGGAATTAAGCCCTCCGTCAAACTGTCCGTCCTGCATCCTCATATACTGTCCGCCGCCCTGGATTACCTGTACAATCTTACAGTCCTCATTCAGCAGCACCGATGGTCCCGCCATGGCAAACAGCAGCTTCTCGGAAATGCCTGTAGAACGCAGGCCGTTTTGCACACTGCGCTCCCTCTTGCTCCGTTCCGGCTGATGCGTTAAAAAGTTCCCGCTCATATTCAACGCAGGATACATGGAAATATCTTTCTTTGCATAGTTCTTGTTTTTGGAATAAATCTTCCATTTCTTGTCCAGCAGATTGTAGGCCTCGTCCATATCACCCATGGATTCACTGCTGCCCAAAAACACATAACCGTCCTCTGCCAGAAGCTGATAAAATGCCGCCAGCGCCTTCTGCTGCATCTCCGGCTTCACATAAATGAACATATTCCGGCAGACAATCAGATCCAGCTTGGAAAAAGGAGCGTCCCTGAAAATATTATGCTTTGCGAAAACTATCATTTTACGGATTTTTTCACCGACCAGATAACCGCCGCTGGTATGCTCGAAATACTGATCCAGCATTGCCTGATCCATGTTTTCCAGAAGGCTTTCCGAATATATTCCCTTCTGCGCCGTGGCTATTGCATTCTGATCCACGTCCGTGGCAAATATCTTGACGTCTGCGGAAATATGCAGGAATTCCATGCATTCGCAGAGCAGGATTGCCAGGGAATACGCCTCCTCGCCTGTGGAACAGGCGATGCTCCACACACGGATCGCTTTCTTCTTCTTTAAGATCGGGATAATTACATTCTCTCCCAAATGACGGAACGCTTCCTCATCCCGGAAAAAAGAGGTCACTCCGATGAGCAGATCCCTGTATAGCTGTGCCCGCTCCTCCTCCGTGGAGAGAAGATAGTCCAGATACTCTCCCATCCCATGGAATTTATTGAGGGCAATACGCCGCTCGATCCTTCTGTAAATCGTATTCGTCTTATAGATGGTAAAATCAATATCCGAATACAGGCTGATGGCATTGAGTATACAGGAATAATCCTCCGCCAGCTCCATATGCTCCAGCTCATCCTGGTGCATGGACTGAATGTGGGGATTTTTCAGATATTCCCTCAGTGAGGAGCCGATTTTCGACACATTCAGGGTCAAATCCACCATACCTGTGGAAATGGCGCTCTGCGGCATGGATGCATACTGGGCTTCGCTCGGCTTTTGGACAATTACAAGCCCGCCGTTTTCTTTGACAGATCCGATCCCGATGGCTCCGTCTGAGCCGCTTCCTGACAGAATAATAGCCACGGCATGCACATCGCTTACCGAAGCCAGTGATTGAAACAGCAGATTAATGGGCAGATAAAGCTGGTTCCGGTCATGGACCGATTCCAGATGGAACCGTCCTTCCTTTATGGTCAATGTTTTTCCCGGATGATTTAAGTAAATGTGATTCGGCTTGGGTTCTGCTCCCTCTTCAGCCAGCTGCACCGGCAGTTTGGAGGATTTCTGCAGTATCTTATCCATCAGGCTCACGGCATCCGGTGACAGATGCTGGACAACAATAAAAGACGCCCCCGTGTCCACCGGCATATTCTGAAATAACTCCTGTAAAGCCTCCACACCTCCTGCGGAAGCCCCCACTCCGACATAGCATCGTACTTTCTGCTGATCCGGCCGGAAATTCTCCGCCGGTTCAGCTCCCTTCTCTCCCATGATATGCTCCTTTCCCCCATCAAAAAACACCTGACAGGGCTTTTACTCCATCAAGTATTCTTCTATTGTATCATCTTTTTTGATATCTTGCACATAATTTTAACGATCTGACATATTTTCTGAAAGAATTCTGTATCTTTCAGTACAGGTGCGTCCGCTCTGCCCATTTACCACGCAGGCCGCCGCGCAGACCGCAAGAAAGTGATTCAGGAGTGCCAGAATCCATCCTAAAAGGCGGAAACGGGCCGCATTTCTGCCGCCCGTTTCCGCAGTAGCCCGGTGCAGCTTGAAACTGTCACCGTCTTTCTTTTATATGAAATGCCTTTGCGCCGGGATAAACCGCGCTGTTTCCCAGTTCTTCTTCGATTCGAAGCAGCTGGTTATACTTTGCCACGCGCTCTGATCTGCTGGGCGCGCCGGTCTTGATCTGGCAGGTATTCAGTGCAACCGCCAGGTCTGCAATGGTAGTATCCTCCGTTTCGCCGGAGCGGTGGGATACAATTGCGGTATAACCCGCGTTATGGGCCATTTTAACCGCTTCCAGGGTCTCGGAAACACTTCCGATCTGATTGAGCTTGATCAGGATGGAATTGCCGCAGCCCAGGGAAATACCTTTACCAAGACGCAGTGTATTGGTAACAAAAAGGTCGTCTCCTACCAGCTGTACCCTGTCCCCCAGCTCCTTTGTCATCATCTGCCAGCCTTCCCAGTCCTCCTCGTCCAGACCGTCTTCTATGGAATAGATGGGATACTTCTCGCAAAGCGCTTTCCAGTGAGCCACAAGCTGCCCGGAGGTAAATTTCTTCCCGCTCTTGGGGAGCAGGTATTCCCCTTTCTTTTCTCCCTTCCATTCGCTTGACGCCGCGTCCATGGCAAGGACAAAATCCTTTCCAGGCTCATAGCCGGCTTTCCGTACCGCCTCCAGTATTAATTGAATCGCTTCTTCATCACTGGACAGATTCGGCGCAAAGCCGCCCTCATCGCCTACGGAAGTTGCAAGCCCGCGGGACTTCAAAAGCGCTGCCAGCGCATGAAACACCTCCGTACACCAACGCAGGCCTTCCCGGAAGCTTTCCGCCCCCACAGGCATGATCATGAACTCCTGTACATCCACCGTATTCGCCGCATGCGCGCCGCCGTTTAAGATATTCATCATCGGCACAGGCAGCCGGTTTCCTGAAACGCCTCCCAGGAAACGATACAGCGGCAGCTCCAGGGCTGCGGCAGCCGCTCTCGCACAGGCGATGGATACCGCCAGGATCGCATTGGCACCCAGATTGGATTTATCCTCGCTTCCATCTGCGTCAATCATAGCCTTATCCACGCCATAGGTATCGGAAGCGTCCATTCCCTTCAGCGTGTCGCAAATCACAGTATTGATATTATGTACCGCCCTGGTCACACCTTTTCCGCCGAAACGGCCCTTGTCGCCGTCCCTCAGCTCCAGCGCCTCAAACTCTCCGGTGGATGCGCCGCTGGGGGCCGCTGCGCGCCCCATAGCGCCGCAGGCCAGCGTTACCTCAGCCTCCACTGTGGGATTGCCCCTGGAATCAATAATTTCACGGCCGGTTACTTTTTCAATTTCCAGTTTTTTCATATTCGAATATTCTCCTTTCATAAGAATTTCAAAATCTTTTTGTCATTCACAACCATACAGGACTGCAAAAAGATAGGATTCAGATAATTCCTACCTTTTTAGTATGATTTATCTAAATCCTATTATATTCCTCTTTCCGTTATAACGCAACAGCCCCTGCGCACCATAAATGATAAATCTTTCCTGATAGCTATGGCAATTCACAGGCTTAAGCTGCCCCGATTCAGCTGATATAAAGAATCGGTGTATCCCCCAAAACCCTTCTGATTTCCCTCCGGAGGAACTCTTCCGCCTCCGCCCTGGCCTCAGGACGGTAACAATACCTCCCCCTGCCCCGCCCAGTCATCAGCTCCTGCTGATACAAATCCGGCGCCTTGGGAAAAGCATCCCCATTAATTGCCCGATGCACATAGCTGTATGTCATAAGAATTATCTCCAGGAACATTTCCTTTTTCATTTTAGGGGAAAGGCTCTGTGCCAGCTCCTCCAAAAGTCCAGTATACAGCCCCTTCCAGCCCTCCACCAGAATCACCGGCGCAATCAGCAGCCCGCAGGGATAACCGGCTTCACACATACGGTTTACCGCCCCGATCCGTTCCTTCAGGGAAGAGGTTCCCAGTTCGATCCGGCTGATAATTTCCTGCGGATTCACACTCATCCTGAAGATTATTTTTCCTCTATGCTCCAACGCCAAAAGCGGATCAACCATATGAAACTTGCTGGGAAAAGTCAGGAACCCCTCCCCCTCCCTGGCAAACCGGGGAATCGTATAAAGCAGATTTCCTGTTATCGTATTTTCCAGCACCAGATCACTGTTGCTGCCGATTTCATAAGTCCGTCCCGGCTCCTTCGCCGATCGCCTGATAATCCGGTCCAGCATGCTCTCCCGGTTTACAAACAGCCTCAGATACGCGCATTTATTATAATTACACACAAGATAACAATAAAGGCACATGGCAGTACACCCCGAAGACGTATAAGGCACCAGATAATCCGAAACCTTATGATTTTCCGTATATTTATGTGTCTTTCGGATTCCCACGATCAGATTTCTTTTCATACGCCCAAATTCCGAATTCGGCTTCTCCTGCATCTCCTTTATAGAGTTATGGCTCTCAATCGGTATCCAGGGCACCCCCGCAAATTTCTCCTCCAACTGCCTCCCCAGCTCATAATTCAGACTCTCAGGTTCATAATAAACGGCATCAAATGATATCTCTTTCACTTTCCCCTGCTTCCCCCGGACACTCACGCCACATTGTATCCGGCATACTGATTCTGTAACTGTCCGGCACCTTAACAGTTTCTGCCGGGCAGCCGCTTCATTTTCACAGAATTAGTATGCGCCATCTCCCCGAAATCATGTACTGACATAAATCATAAACTATTACCCTTCCTGATAAAAATATAAAATAACCCTGCAAAAAAAACGGCGGCGGCATCCCTGTACATCCCGCCATTTTCAGACACGAAGAAAGGCCGCGGATGGATTCCGCGGCCTGCCGTAACTTTCTTTTCTGCGGCGATACGCCGCAACCTGATTATATCTATTCCAGAATCTTTCTGTTATACTTTTCTTTCTTCTTATAAACCTCCTGGCCGCCGTGCAGCTCCTGCTTAAACTCCCTGAGCCGCTGCTCCTTCTGAAGGATACGCTGTGCGCCGATGGTATTGTACCGGTAGCTTTTGAATATATGTGAAAGGCTGATGCGGACATACTCCATTCCCTGAGCCATGGCAATATCCACCTTCATCAGAGAAAGCAACAGCATGTGATATGCCTTACTCCAAAAGCCTTTTCCCGCCTCCGTCTCCCTTACCAGCCAGGCAAAAAGCAACAAAAGAAAAACGCCGTCCAATAAAACAAAAATTGTTCCCATCATAATCCTCAACCTCTTTTCCATCATTGAAACGCTGTTTACGGGAACCATGTTTTTCCTTATGTCTATATGCTAATCATAGCCTTTTTGCAGGTAAGAGTCAAGGATTCCGGCAGAATTTCGCTAAGGCAGATTAAGATAAAAATTCGCAGAATTATCACTATAATTCCGATACGGAATATGCTAGAATACTTGTTATAGAAATCAAATACCCCGCTGCAAGCAATGGGGTATCAAACTTGCAGCGCTGTAGAGCAGCGGGGTATTTGACCCTCGCGGCAGTCGCCAAATATCCATGCAAGCATGGCTACTTGGCTCGTTGCTCGCGGGAATAAAAATCGGCCATGACACTGCACCCTTATTTCAGAATTGGAAAAAACAATGAAGGATATGAAAAACGAGCCCTGGCTCATGGATAAATATAATCAAGTATGCCAATCCCGCATCCCCGGTTACGCACTGGTCAGCCTGAAGATTAAACGCTTCCGTATTTTTAACCGTCTCTATGACCGTGAAACAGGAGACCTTCTGATTGAAAAAGTATATGAGGTTTTAGAGGACTGGCTGGAGGACGGCGAATACATTGCCCGGATCTACCTGGACTATTACAATATCCTCATGCGTTTTCCCGACGATTATGATGCCCTTTTCGCCCGGGTGATAGAAATGAACCGGATTGTCAGGGACATGCCCTATGAACCCTTCCAGGGTAAAATTTTTTCCGGGCTGGGAATTTTCCCGCTTCCTGAGGAACCCGTGGATTTCTATACCGCACAGTACAATGCGGATATCTGCCGGAACGAATGTCCGCAAAGCCCTTACCGCAATTCCCACTTTGAAGTATACGGAGTGACCTATCGGGACAACAACCTGCTCGCCTTTGATTTGGCGCAGAACCTCCTGCCTGCCATTGAGGCCGGGCATATAAAGCTTTACCTGCAGCCAAAGGTGGATTTAAGGACCGGGGAGATTACCCGCGCCGAAGCGCTTGTACGCTGGATCGATCCGGAAAAGGGAATGATCCCGGTGGGTGATTTTCTCCCCAGCCTGGAAGAAAACGGCCTGATAGAGGAAGTGGATCTCTACCTGTTCGGCAAGGTCTGCCGGCTGATAAACCAATGGAAGGAAAAATACGGCCGCAAAATCTGTATCAGCGTCAACCTGTCGCGCTGTGCCTTTGAATACATCTATTTCTTTAAAGATTACCAGAAGGTTTACGCCAAAGACCCTTGTCCCAAGGACTGCATTGAATTCGAGCTGCTGGAAAGCATCGTCCTCAACCAGGTGGAACGGGTAAAAAGGGTCGTAACGGAAATAAAGGATTTCGGCTTTTCCTGCTCGCTGGATGATTTCGGAAGCGGTTACTCTTCCTTCAGCGTCCTGACGAATGCGGACCTTTCCACCCTCAAAATTGACCGTTCTCTTTTCATGAATGAAAATGATACCCGGGAGCAAATAATTATCCGCAATATCCTTAAGACCGCTCAGGCCCTGCATATGAAATCCGTCGCCGAAGGCGTGGAGACCAGGGGGTATGTAGATTTTCTCAGGGAACTTGGCTGCGATTATGTGCAGGGCTATGTATACTATAAGCCCATGCCTGCTGAGGAATTTGAAGAGAGATTCCTGGTGAATGGGGAAAAGGTATGCTTTGACGAATCATAGTATGAAGCAATAATAAAAACGATAATAGAAGCGATAAATATAAAACGATAATATGAAGCGATAATATGAAACGATAGCAGGGCGATGCTCCCTTTTGAGGAACATCGCCCTGTTCATTTTATATTTGCGGCAATTATCAGCAGACCTTAATAACGCCCTTTACAATATCAGCTTTGTTATGTACACAGGAATCCAGTGCATTTTTTATATCATCCAGCTCAAAGTAATCGGTAACGATGTCCTTGATACGGATTTTGCCTCCTGCCACGGCTTCGATTGCCATAGGATAGATATTCCTGTAACGGAATACGGTCTTAAAGGTCAGCTCCTTATCCAGCGCCATGCCGATGGGCAGGGTCATCTCACCTGTTGCGCTGTAGCCAACAAATACGATAACAGCGCCTTTTTTAGCCGCACGGATCAGCTGGGACGCGGTAATCTGGCTGCCCGCCGTCTCGATTCCCAGGTCTGCGCCTTTTCCTCCGGTCAGTTCCCTGATCCGTTCCACCGCATCCTCTTCTTTTCCATTAATCACATAGTCCGCGCCCAGCTCCAGCGCCTTATCCAGACGCTTCTGCATCACATCCACCACAATGATTTTGGAAACGCCCATAGCGCGCAGGGAAAGCAGCGTACACAGACCAATACAGCCCGCTCCGGTCACAACCGCAGTCTGGCCCAGATGTGCGCCTCCCTGGTTCGCCGCATGCATGCCTACTGCAAGAGGCTCAATCAAAGCGCCCTCCATGGTGCTCACATTCTCCGGCAGCTTAAAGCAAAGCCCTGCTTCATGCGCCACATATTCCTGAAATACACCGTCCACAGGCGGTGTGGCAAAGAAAATCACATCCTCGCACAGATTATATTTTCCTTCCTTACAATGCTCACAATGACCACAGGTCTTTCCCGGCTCCAGAGCCACCCTGTCGCCCACCTTTAAGTCCGTGACGCCCGCGCCTGTCTCCACTACGGTGCCGCCCGCTTCATGTCCCAGTACAAAAGGCGGTTCCACGACAAAATCCCCGATCCTTCCTGATTCATAATAATGCAGATCAGAGCCGCAAATACCCACGTACTCCACTTTTACCAGCACCTCATTATCCGCCGGCACGGGAATGGGACGTTCCTGAATCTCTACCTGGGAAATCCCTGTCATAACCGCCGTTTTCATAGTTCCTTCCATTGCTAACCCTCCTGTATGCAACCATTTGGAGGAGAAAATCCTCCAATTTTACTACAATTATATCATAGCCGGGTTTCAGAAAAGACGCCAGTCAAATATGGGGATTTATTTGTCAAAAATGTGCAAAACCGTCCGGCGCAACGGCTGCTGAAAAACTGCAGGCGGCAATAATGGCGGCGCCGCAAACAGGAGGATAACCGTCAATCGCGATGGTAGAGGTCTCTTGTGTAGACCTTGTCCCATACTTCGGCCAGTTCGTCGGAATAGCGGTTCGCCACAATGCAGTCACTTTCTTCTGTAAACTCTTTAAAATCCTCCAGGACCCGGGAACCGAAAAATTCTTTCGCCCTCAGCGCCGGCTCATAGATAATGACGGTCGCGCCTTTGGCCTTCAAACGTTTCATAACGCCCTGAATGGAGCTTTGACGGAAGTTATCAGAATCGGTTTTCATGGTGAGGCGGTAGATACCTATGGTTACATTTTTACCGCCCGCCGTCTGTATTTCCCGGTTTCCGTCCTCGTAGAATCCGGCTTTTTCCAGAATACGCTCCGCGATGAAATCCTTGCGGGTGCGGTTGGATTCCACGATAGCTTCTATGATATTTTCCGGCACGTCCCTGTAATTGGCCAGGAGCTGCTTGGTATCCTTGGGAAGGCAGTAGCCGCCGTAGCCGAATGAAGGGTTGTTGTAGTGGGTACCAATCCTGGGGTCCAGGCCCACGCCCTCTATGATCTGTTTTGTATTCAATCCTCTGACTTCTGCATAGGTATCCAGCTCATTAAAAAAGCACACTCTCAGCGCTAAATACGTATTGGCAAAAAGCTTTACTGCTTCTGCTTCCGTCGGGTTGATAATCAATGTCGGTATATCTTTTTTGACAGCCCCTTCCTGAAGCAAATTTACATACAGGCCGGCTTTCCTGTTTATCTCCTCATCTTCCTCCGGGACTCCTGCAATTATTCGGGACGGATATAAGTTATCATACAATGCATGACCTTCCCTGAGAAATTCCGGACAAAAAATGATATTCGTGGTATTATATTTTTTTCTTATACCCTCCGTATAACCCACAGGTACTGTTGACTTAATAATAATGACTGCATGTTTGTTAACCGCCGATACTTCTTCAATGACTTTTTCCACGGAAGAAGTATCAAAATAATTCCGGACAGGATCATAATTCGTGGGAGTCGCAATCACAACAAAGTCGGACTCCTTATATGCCAAAACGGCATCTGCTGTAGCTGTCAGATATAACCTGCGCTGTTTTAAATATTCCTTAATTTCCTTATCCTCTATCAAGGATTCTCCCCTGTTTAAGGCTTCTATTTTTTCCTTATCAATATCTACGGCATAAACTTTATTATGTTGTGCAAGCAAAATCGCATTGCTGAGCCCCACATACCCAATACCAACAATTGTAAAAGTCGGTCGGGTTAAAACTTCCTGATTTTTCTCCATGGTTTCTCCCTGCCGCCCAATCATCGGACGCGCTTAAACTTTCTATAAACTTTTCCCTCTATCATGAAACGGCTCTGTCTCCAATGATATCCTGCCTGCAGTGCACTGCAAAGGTTAAAAATATTATATATGCAGGCGCACTCATAACCTGAATCCGGAAGAAAAAGCATTGACCTACAAATAATAGCCCCAACAGCATCAGGGCTCTGGCTGATTTATTCACTTTACGGCATTTTTGATATAAAAAACAGAAAAAAACACCCGCAAGGCATAAAGCCCCTGTTATTCCCACAAGTCCATATTGTTCAGCCATAGCATAAAAAAAGCTTTCATGACTGCATATTGAATCCCGAAAAGCTGTGCCTGAATATCGGGCAAATCCCTTTTCCTCTGCTTTTACCAATATTCCTGTATTTATGGAAAACAGCATACAATTTATTACCGAAAAGGAAATAAACAAAAGCAGACAGATATATTTCCTTTTTGCCTTCTTCAAAATAATCAACTCAGGATCTTTTTCTTTCGGTATTTTCCTCCAATATCTGTTGATTGGAATTATAACAGCAGCCAGCAGGATATAAAGATATATACTGTACTGAACGCTGAAATCGACAGGACTTTTTGCCTTCGTAATATATTGCAGCACCGGAATATTCCCTGAAATAAAAACATACATAAAGCATAATAACAGATTCCTTTGAATCAATCTGACCGTTGCAGGGAAAATTATGGGAATGAACAGCAGAAAACAGCCCGCAATTCCGATACTGATAATATCACCCGTTAAAAATAAAGCGATAAAACTTATCCACGCCACTAAAAAATAAAATCTTTTCAGACAGCGTTTTCCCGTGATGCAATAAAAAACCGAACTCATACAGGATGTTAACAATATATAAGAAGATACTCCTTCCGGCTGGCTGAAAGCCGTTTCTGCCAGCGGAATCAGTTCCGTTCCCGTCAGCCGGTATAACAGGGAACTCAGGCAGACAAAAAAAGCGGTAAAAAGAAATACATTTACATAATATTCGTAACCGCGCCTGACCTCTTTCAGCAAAAAATAGGCTGCTGCCAAACTGATATAAAATATATCGTTTTCTGAAATTTCACCCGTAATGATTATACCATATATGATTCTGCACACGAATACAATAAAAATCAGAAGAAGCCATATATCCGGTATACTAAAACGGATGGAATACTCTGCCTGTTTCTTAGCTGTCAAAATAAGATAAATAGCAGCGGTAACAACTGTCAGCGCCGTAAAGAGAAATACCTGCCCTGAAATAAATCCAAATAATTTTTCCTTTACAACAAACAAGGGATATAAAAACATTATAATCCGAATATAATAATCGATAATTATTTTACCGTCATCCATAATGTGAGGGGAAAAAAATTTTTTCAACCCGTTTCGGATTCCAAGCTTCCATCCGTTCAAATGATACCACCTCATCCGGAGCTAAAGCGCAATGCTTAAAAGTTCCTCTATAATCTGATCCATGCTGTAATATCTGTATCTGCCTAAACGTCCTATAAATATCACATTTTCTTGTTTTATCCCCTCATATTTCCTGTATAACTTTAAATTATCCTTTATCGGTATCGGATAGGATGGTTCTCCACAATCACTTGAATATTCTTTTGCAATTACCGTATGTTCTGTTTTGCCCTTACCAAAATGCTTAAATTCAGTAATCCTTGTATATCCGAAATTATTGGGATAGTTCACCACTGCGACAGGCTGATATTCTTCCATGCCAAGCTCTTCAAATTTAAATGATACACATCTGTATGGCAGTCTGCCGAACCTGTAATCATAAAATTCATCGATGGAACCAGAATAAAAAATTTTGCTGCATTCGATTTCATTTTGTATTTCTTTATAATCCGTGTTCAGCAGTACCCTAATATTCTTATGATCCAACATCCTCTGCATCATGGCTGTGTATCCTTCCGCAGGTATCGCCTGATATTTTGCCGTAAAATAACGATCGTCCCTGTTTGCACGAATCGGTATCCTTGCTATAATATCTGCAGGTAAATTTTCCGGGGCTTCTCCCCACTGCTTTTTTGTATAATTTTCAAAAAAAGCTTTATAAAAAACGGGACCGATTTGACTTTCTACCGCGTCTTTTACATTATTTATTTCTTTTGGAAACGTCTTTACCTTTTCAAAGTATTCCGCAACGTTTTCACTGGTATAATTTGTTCCCAGATATCCGTTTACCGTGTCCAGGTTTATAGGCATGGGATATAACTTCCCCTCCACATTTGCCAGAACCTTGTGCTGATAATCATACCAGTCCGTAAACCTTGACAGAAAATTATATACCTGTTCTGAATCTGTCCTGAAAATATGTGGGCCATACCGATGCACCAAAATTCCATTAGGATCCCGGTAATCAAAGCAATAGCCTCCGATATGTTTTCTTCGCTCTACAAGCAGGACTTTCAAATTTTTTTCTTCTGCCATCCTCCTGGCCAGCGTTATTCCTGCAATTCCTGCCCCGATAATCAAAATATCCGTTTTCATTTTATTTTTTCCCTTTATTATTTATTTGAAATATTTTGTTTTAGTTCTTTTAAAAGTTCCATGACCATTTCTTCACGGCTGAACAGCAAAACTGCTGCATAAACAAGGAAAAACACCGCTGCAGAAACAATGATTTCTTTCATGTCCCCACGGATTCCCCCAGCGCAAAAACCTGATAGGATAACCGCCGCCCCGCTGGCCGCCAGAGGCCTGACGCAATACCGGATAACTTTAATCTCAGCCAGCATTTGCCTGATAAATATACATTGAACAGACAGTACCACTATTTCCGTGATCATCGTTGCAAAAGCCGCTCCGGAACTCCCCAGTTTTTGAATCAACAGCAAATTTAAGATAATATCTGTAACAGCGCCTAAAAGTATAGAAATAAGGAGTTTATCCTCCTTTCCCAAAGGTATTAAAGTCTGGGTTCCGGTTACATTGGATAAACCCGCAAAGAAAACTGTCGGCAGCAACAATTGTGTCGGTAATATCGCAGCTTCATATGCCCTGCCTGCAATGATAAAAACAGTTGGCCGCGCATATACAATGAAATATATGGATAAGGGAATTGATATAAGAAACATAAATTCAAAGGATCTTTTAATATTTTTCCTGAATTCCTCCAAAATTCCATTTTGGGCCAAATAGGACAATCTTGGTAAAAGTACGGTACCCAGGGATACCGCTACCGTGGCAAGAGCTGTTCTTATTTTCAGCGCAGCGCTATAATAGCCTACCTCTTTGTTCCCCGAAATAAAACCGAGCATTACCATATCCAGATTAGAATAGATGCTTACAGCCGCCGTGGTTGCAAAAAAAATAAGAATTGGTTTGATATGCTTTTTTATCTCGTATTTTCCGATATATTTCCTGTTAATAAATTTCCGTGCGTTAAACCAATTAAAAAAGCAGGAACCAATATTTGAAAAGACTAAAATTGCAGCATATTTCAAATAATCTTCCGGGGAATGCAGCAATGTAAAAATACAGACGACTGAAATTGCTTTAATACAAAGCGAACGTATTGTAATATACTTATATTCCTCCAATGCTGAATACAGCCAGTTTAATCCAAAGGGATTCAGTAACAGATTGCATCCGAATATGGCCATCAGCATCTTTTCCTGACGCAGCCGCGGGATGGTAAACAGGCAAAGCAGAAAAACAAGATACATCAGCCCTGTCATTGCCATATTAATAATGAATAGCTCCTGTGCAGTCCGGGACAGAGCTTCCCTGTCATCCCTGACTTTCGCACAGGCCCTGATCCCGTATGTGGGAATGCCCAGTGCAGAAAACATAATAAAATAGGTGGTAATGGAATTTGCAAAATCCACCCTTCCATTCGCTTCCACCAATAAAACCCGTGAAATATACGGAAACGTGACTAATGGCACAAGTATCGTGGCTGCCGTCAATACAGTATTAAATATAAAATTCTTTTTAACGGATTTTCTGTTCTGCATCCTATTGCTTCTCTTCTGTTAACAGAAATAATTTATCTATATCTTCGTTAAACCTTTGCTTTTCCTGTAATATAAATTCTCTGTATTTATCGTATTTTTTTATTTCTTCACTGTAATGCTCTAAAATATAATGTATTTTCTGTAAAACACAGTCTATATTCCGGTTTGTCCTCTCAAACTTGTATTCCGACATTATGGGGACATCATCAAAGAAATCCGCACTTCCCAAGGTACTTGTCAGGATACAGCAGCCCAGCAATGCGGCCTCTCTGGGCATTCTGTCCTTTCCCGGATGAGAACCAAAATCAACGTACAGCTTGGCTTCGGCCATAGCTTCCATTACCTGCGTACGCGTCATATTTTCGATTGCCACAAAATGAATAGAAGAATCTCTTTTTATCAGCTTCTGAATGTATTTTGTATTTCTTTTCGGATTATACAGGACGATATTCTTTCTCCCCGTATCTGTAAATCCAGCCGTTCTTTGAACATAGGAATCTATAAAAGTATCTGCAATATAATCTGACAAATAGGCTACATTATGTAACTTCTTCCTTTCCAGGAAACCTGCCGCATACCAGCACTGCGCCCAATTTGCTGTTTTATCTCTCCTGATATCCCTAAAAGTAACAATTTTTCTTAAGTGCAGCCATTTAAAGATATAATGTCCGGCCACTCTTAAATATTTATGGGAATGGAGTTCTGTCGGCAAAAGATAATGATTAACTCCCAGCCACCATATACATTTCCTGATTCTATGGTAATTACGTAAGGAATTAATCAATGATTCAGGCAATATCAGCAAATTTTCACTCTGATCTTCTATCTGCCGGGCGTATTTTGTTTCATAAATGCGAAATCTCTCCGGGACGGGGTTTTCACATACTTCCTGGCTGCAATCATAAAACATGAATACCCTGCAGCCCTTCTGTTTAAGGCTGAAGCATAACTGATGCAGCAATTCCGCGCCTCCGGACTCAAGCATTGGAGGACATCCTATATATATGCAGCTTTCATGTGTTAACTGAAACATTTTTTCTCCTATCTCATGAATTGGCGTCCGTGAATACGTATCCTTTTTTCTTCAGCAGGTTCACTTTGTCCTGATCATTTAAATATAAAAATTCATTTTTATCCAGCTGAACAAAACTGAATTGGCCGCCCTTTAACTGTTCTGCTTCCAGTCTGGCGTCAGACAGCAATATAATATTTTTACAGTCCGGATCCAGTAAAGACATATCAGTAATCACTTCATATTCCGGCAACATAAACTGTACGATATATTCCGGCCCGTACGTTGCATTACAATAAAATACTTTGCTTACCCGTTCCAATACAGCGGTTTCCTCAATGCTTAATTTGTAGAATGCATTGACTGACTGATAGTAATTTTCACTGGAAGCATAAGGCGAATCAAAGTGAACTACTCCATAGGAATACTGCCATAGCAGGGCTGATGTCACTATTATTAATACCATTCTCTGTTTTTTCATCATTGAAAGCACAATTATCAGCACATAAATATTTGTACAGATCAATGTGGAACATACAAAATAAGCGATATCCTGTAATGTTTCCGGCCACATATCCATATTCCCCGAAAATGGGGCAAAATAATAAAACCAATCCAGGCTGTGTTTGATATGCATGCTTGTCTCTTCCAGAAAGCTGTTAAGTATATAAACCATAATCAGCATAATTCCGGCAATTATTAAAGCGGTCTTTTCGATTAATTTTCCTTTATCAGTCCCTGCCGCTTTGCGGATCCGAATGATAAAGAAGAGAAATAACGGTCCAAAATAATTGCCGTAATATCTCAAATAGAAATGCCCCCTGGAGAGATTCGTTTCTTCCAAATGAACTCCCATGGCATTAGGAAGCCATATAACACACACTCCAGCCAAAGAAAGTAATATGCCTGCAACACAGAACAGCATTGGAAAATATTCGTCCTTCCCGACACATTTCAGGTTTCCTTTATACAGACATTTTATATTTCTTATTGTATCTGAAAAAACTACTCCTGCACAAAACAGCAGGATTCCAAAACCAAACACAAAAATTATCCATATATTGCAAAGCAGCAGATCTATTATTGACTGAAGGCCGACTTTTGAGAATGCAGAACGGATATTCACGGCTGCACTGGACATTACCTCACCGGGGGTATTTATAACAACTGTGCCCGAATTATATGTAAACAAAATCTTCTTCAGAAACTGAATTACTATATTTACAGCGGTAAAACCACAAAGGTAAACAGGTAAAAAGACCTTCAGATTAACAAGAATTTTTTTAGTAAATATCCAATAAACAACAATTACTATAAATATTGCCGCCGAATAAATAAGGGCTCTCGTATGGGATAAACAGGAAATTACCAAAACTGCTGAAAGCAACGCCGAATAGATATGACTCCTGCTTTTTTTCTCATTTTGGAGCGCAATAACCAGATAGACAATCATCCAGCACAGCATTATCAGCATAGGCTCATTATCAATGTTGGATGCCCTGGTGGGTGTGAAAAAGGAACAGGCAATCCCCAATAAATATATTTCCACCTGATTTTCAGTAAATCTATAGTACTTTTGTACTATACGGCAGGATATATAGGCGGGTACGGCATGCAGAAAAGCTCCCACCCCCAGTAAAAACTGATATAAAACCAAAGGGTTTTTTATAAAAATGAAAAAGGGATAAAGCAGTGGAAAGGTACCGCTGCCATAGTATTTAGATGGATGCGTCAACACATAATCCCAATGATAGCCTGCTGCCTTCGCTGCTAACGCAACTGCTCCCATCTCATCCGGAAGACTCCTCATACATGGCACCAATGTATTCAATCCTGCCTGTATTACAAAAACCGTTATAAAAGAAGCAGCAGCAATTCCTTTAGTTTTCCATTCTTTCGTGCTTTTTTTCACCTTTATATTATCCACTTTATCTTTTCATCCTGATAAACAAGAATTATCATTTTATCTGCAGATTAAAATTATACAGCCATGCTTTATAATCATATTTTTTTAATATCTGCGGAGTAATGGGTACCGCTTTGTTATTCAAAAATTCCCTGATGTCCTGCTGCGATATTTTATTTTCCTGCAAAACATATATAACTGAAGGATCATAAAAATCATAAGAAGACAGTTCCCAGTTATTTGTTATTATTTTTTTACCGTTAAAAAGGGCTTCCAGACACCTTACGGTGAGTCCTGTCTGGCCTTTTTGTGCAATCTCAATAATACATCGGGAGTTAGAAACGTTCTTCAGATTTTCTTCATATGAAACCGGCGCAGAATAGAAATTTTTCCCTTTTTTGCTTGTGCCATCTTTTATGATGATATAATAGACCTTTTTCCCGATAGCTTCCAATAACTCCTTAATCTGCAGCAAAAGCGCACTTCTCCCTTTGTCTCTGCCTACAAAATAAGCATCGTATTCCATTTTCGAATTCCATGTTTTAATGCTGTCCCAAAAAGTAAACTGGACATTATAGTTAAGACCATACTGCTTGCAGTCTGCTATATTAAAGCTCCATTCTTCACAGTATTTTCTGTACCGCCCGGGAACTCTGACACTCTGTGCAAGGGGATTCCAATACCACACGATTATCCGGCAGCCCGGATTTTTTTTATGAATGTACTTTATAATATTCCAATTATAATTTCTGTCGAATAAAATAACGTTGTCAAACGTATGGATTTGCCTTTTCCAGGGGCCATACCAAAACGAACTTCCCGGCAGCTTTAATTTCTGCATGTGCAGTACTGACAAATATCTGAAAAATTCATTCAGCGGTCTGTAATAAGGTAACGCCGCCGCATCCTTCCCATTCATTTTTTTCAGATAATATTTTTCAAAGGAATCCCTGTCACTTTTTAATATTAATGTACGCACCCAAACTCCCTATACCGGCTTTGAAAGCCTTATTATCCCTTTTCTGAAAAGCCATTGGTAAAGCCTGCCGATTAAACATACGCCTTCAATGCTTATCAGAGATAAACCGGCAATCATCCGGGTCAGCTTTTTATTCTCTTTATCTTTAAAAACATCTCTGTTATACTTTTTCAGCACCTTTTTGGCTGTTATTCTGTCCTGCCTGAATTTCCTGCCTCCGGGTATGCTTTTATAAAGGTTCAGCGTAGTTATAAAACACTTTGATTTAGCCGCATTGACAGAACCCGGATAATACTTTTGCGCAAACGCTATTATCCGTTCAGTTGAACTGACCTGGATCATTTTCCGGTGATTAAATTCAGAATTAACTATACTGTTATTTCTCTGTAAATAATAATAATCCCTTACCGGATTGAATACTATTTTTCCCGCCTGATGAAACAGCAGGTACACCGTGCTTAAATCCTCGAAAAGTTCCCCTTTCGGGAATCGGATATTTTTAAAGATTTCCATTTTAAATAATTTCGCCCCGGCATATACGGGAATATTTTTTCGGTACAGCATATCCTTCAAAGCTTCTTCCGGGGAAAAGCAGCAGGTATCAGCTTCCTCAAAGGAATCCTCTTTCCCGGCTTCCTCTTTTTCATAGATTTTAATCGCTCTTGTTATTGCTATGTCGGCCTGGGATTCTATGAGCAATTTGTAAAGGTGCCATATATAATTCCCGGATACATAATCATCAGAATCAATAAAAGTAATGTATCTGCCTTTGGCAGCATCTATTCCCCGGTTCCGGGCATCGGACAGCCCTCCGTTTTTTTTATGGATAACCCGTACCCTCTTGTCCATTTTGGCCAACCTGTCGCAAAGTTCCCCTGATTTATCCGTGGAACCATCATCTACCAGTATGATATCCAGTTCCCGATAGGTCTGTCCAAACAGGCTGTTTAGACATTTCTCTATATATTTTTCAACATTATATACGGGTACGATAATACTCACCAAATCATTGTTCATCATTCACCAGCCTTATCCGAAGCTAAACCTGATTTATATTTCTGCCCTTTTTCTGAAGGCATTTCTGTCATAGGTTCCGAATACAAAGGAAAAAAACGCCCTGATTATCACACCGATTTTTTTCACTTTGTATTTGCCCTGAAATAAAACGCAGAAAAAATCGTAAAATAATTTTCCCATACATAAGAAACGATAACCGATGGTTTCGTATTCCCAAAAGCCTATCAGATTATTTCTATAATAGTAAAAGTATAAGGGGATTCTTTCCCTGTTTGTTTCCTTTACCAGCGACAGCGCTTCCGAACTAAATCTTTTATGGATGGCCACACTCTTGCCTGCCATGTATGCCGGACCATAATCCCTTATCAGCCTTTGCGTATATTCCGAGTCATCTCCCCATATGAAAAATGGTTTCCAGGGCAATCCGCATCTCTTAATTGCCTCAATGTTTATCAAAAGAGAAACAAAGGTAGCTTTTGCAATTTGCACGATTCCTTTATCCAGATATTCGTACCAGTCAATATAGGCATTAAACTGTTCCCTCTTAATTTTAGGGACATTCATTGCTTCATTATGGATTCCCCTTACGCTGCTCGCTAAAAAACTGACATCCCCTTTGATTGCAGCATCCGCACTTAACAGTTCCTGAAGACAATCGGTAGCAGGAATCGTATCGTCATCCATGATCCAGACCCAATCAGGCTGATATTCCCTTGCCTTTTTTATGCCTTCGGAAAAACCGCCTGCCCCGCCAATATTCTGTTCTAGCTTATGGTAATCAATTACCGGCAAATCCAGAAATTTTTTCTCTTTTAAAAAAGCTTCCGTACCGTCCGTGCTGTTATTATCAATAATAATTAACTTATCTACCGGATAGGACTGCTTCAAAACAGCATTTACGCATTCTTCCAATAACTTTTTCCTGTTGTATGTCACCACAACTGCATGAACTCTCGGCTTTTTTATACTCATCTTTCACCATTTCCCGCTTTTGCATTTTTCCCTTTTTTCCAGGCAGATACAATACCTGTAATAAACATCGCCAGGATTAGGACGCTAATCAACAGACTCCAAATCTTTGATCTGGCTATTGCTTTTCTTTGTATCTCCAGGGATTCTATAAATGCGATGTCCTCTTCTTCCGCCTTCTTCATTTCCTTGTCCAAAGCCTCTGCATCAAGCGCTGGAGAAGTCAACGCCCCTGCCGGAACGAATACCTTCTCTCCCTGATAATAGACTTCATACCATCCGTCCTCTTTCGGCCCGGTAACCAGTACATGCGTCCCCGGAGGCAATTCTGCCATCACTTCCGCATTGTCTGAAGGCTGCTTTCTTCCCTGGGTTTCCGCTGCTGTCATCATCAGCGTCCCCTGAATATTTTTATTTTCTTCTGCCGTCGGGGCTTCATCTGCCAGAACAGGAAGTGTCAGAAAACACCCGAATAAAACGGAGCACAGAAACTGCAGTACCACTTTTTTTACTTTCATCTGTCAGCTGTCTCCTTTACCTTACTGCCGCTTCTTCATTTCTGTCTGCGGAGAAATACAAAATTTCTTTCCCGCTTTCTTTTCTCCTGCCATCTTTTGACGGTTCCTCTTTATCGTATTCCATCCGTTTCACATGATATTGCACATCCTGCAGTATCTTCCGGTTTGCCGCGATCACATCTGCCATCAATCCAATCATAAAGGTGAGAAAACCGATGATTATCAGTGTACATGCCAGAATCAGGGACTGTATATGCCCCCCGCCAGTTCCATTGGCAAGAAAATACAGGAACCTTACCCCAATCCCCAACCCGATCACAACACTCGGAATCGCCAGCAAAGTAAAACACATCAGCGGTTTGTACATCATATAAGCACGCAGTATGGTCAGCACCGACTTTTTCACATAACCCCATATGCTTTTAAACAGCCTGGAAGGCCTCAGCTCCGCATTGGTCCGGATGGGTACGCTGGAAATTGCGATTTTTTCCCGCCCGGCCTGAACAATGGTCTCCAGGGTGTAGGTATAGTCATTCACCACATTCATCCGCATGGCGGCTTCTCTGGAAAAAGCCCTGAAACCGCTGGGGGCGTCCGGTATTTCCGTGTTGGAGGCCTTACGCACCACCCAGCTGCCAAAGTGCTGTAATTTTTTCTTCACATAAGAAAAATGTTCCGTATCGTCGATAGGGCGCTCTCCAATCACCATATCCGCTTCTCCGTCCAAAATGGGCCGGATCAGATGCTCGATATCACTGCCGCAGTACTGGTTGTCCGCATCCGTATTTACGATAATGTCCGCCCCGCATTTCAGGCAACCGTCCAGACCCGCCACAAAGCCCTTGGCCAGCCCCTTGTTCTGCTTAAAATTTACCACATGATGCACGCCCCAGTTCCGGGCCACCTCCACCGTATCATCATGGCTTCCGTCATTGATAATCAGATATTCAATCTCATCAATGCCTTCCAGTTGCCTGGGAAGATCGTTTAATGCCACCTCCAGCGTCTCCGCTTCGTTATAGCATGGGATTTGAATCATCAGTTTCATAACAGCCTCCCTTTCCTCCGTTCGTGTAGCAGCTGCCAGGTTTTAAACGCCGCTCTTACTGTGAATTGTAATACAGACATAAATGGCCGGCTTCCCAGCTCTTTTCAAACCGTGCCTCAAATATTTCTTTATATTGGCTTTCGGACTCCAGAAGCACTTTGTCCGTTTCCTCCAGATGCTCCCACTTGCTTTCAAGCTCCTGACTGTCCCATATGTCCACTTTTTTATCTCTCAACCTGAACTGGACCTGTTGAATATAAGGCGTACCGCCTTCATATATGAAAATAATACGCTCCGTCCGTGACGCCGTAAGTTCCTTTATTTTATCCGCCATACGCACATCCCCATAGCCGTAGGAATTGCCGATATAGATATAATGTTCTCCGGCCTGCAGGCTCAGGGCCGTTTCCAGAATAATCAGCAGCGTTAAAATCCAGCTCATCTGCCTGTTTTTCCGGCACAACGCCGCAACCAGGGCGGCCGCGCCCGCCAGGACAGTGCCGAAAAGCCATGCCTTCCATAAAAAATCTGCCGGCTGGCAGGCGCCTTCTTTCAGCATATAGCTCATGCCAAGCATGGTATAACCGTGTATATTGGTCATGCCGGTTTTGCTGCCTTTCACCACACAGACGGCAACCAGCGTAAGCAGCGCCGTCCCGCCTGCCGTCAGCGCAGTTTTCAGCCATATTTTTCTACTTTCCAGAAGTTGTGCGAGTCCCAGCGCAATCAGCACAGGAACCATCAGTTCGCTGTACCTGCCCTGAAGAAACAAATCCAGCCGTTCATTGCCGCTTTCTGCGCTGCCGACAGTATAAATAACAGTGACAAAAAATTGGGCCAAAGAAGCCAGGGTAAGGAATATCCAGAAATAGGAACGGCTGTCTGCCTTCCTGTTTTTAATGCTTTTTATGGAGCCTGCCGCTTTTTTTACCGCGTAAAAAATACCTCCGTATCCCAGCCCATAAGTGGCCAGCCCCAGATAGAGCGCCTTTCCCGCACAGCCTGCCAGAAAAATTTTCCAGCCTTGTATGCTAAATAGATAACGCAGCTTGTCCCACTGACCGGAATAATCATTATAGCTGAGTACCTCACTGGAAGCTGTATGGTAAAGCAGTCCAATCAGCACATTTTTCATGCGAAGGCCCAAAAGGAACAGACACACAAGCACCCCCAATACCAACAATATTTTTCTCCGGCGGCCGATGTTTTTGCTGCCGAAAGCCCATATAAACAGAGTGATTCCTCCCGCTGCAATGAGTCCAATGCTTCTCATATGCACAAAATATATGTATACCAGCGCCAGCACCAGAAAAACTGCCGTCAGCGCCCGGGGATTTTCCAGGAAACGTATCAACAGCCAGCAAATCAGTATATATAAAAACAGAAGTAACGCTTCTGTCATCGTCATCTGCATATAAAAGATCCAGGGCGGATACAGCACGGCAATCCCACTGATAAGCACAGCCCTCTCTTTATCAATTCCGGAAAAAAGCATACGCATAAGGCTGTACAGGAGGCACAATCCCGCGCACATCAGAATCATGTTCAGAACCACCGCCGTCCGGTAGGCAGTGATTGAGTCCTTTACAAAATACAAAACAGGTGTCAAAATCAGACTGTAACCAAAGGAATAGTACGATCCCAATGAGACGGATTCCGACCAGTCCCAGCCCAGCATTTCCGCTGCCGGGGCCCAATAGCCGAATTCATCCGGGAACAGTGAAAAGCCGAACAATCTCTGCAGGCCATACTGGCACAGGCAGAAACACAGCAGTATGATAAACAGCAGATAAACCGCCGATTTGCTTATCTTCCAATTAGACAGCATATCTATCCTTTACGAGAATACTGGGAAATAACCGGCAGCCGCCTGCCAATCATCTCCCAGACCTCTTCTTTATGGTATTTTTGCAGCATTGACAAACAGCCTGCTTAAGCTGCGGGATACATAATCATTGCATACGCGCCAAGTCCGCCCGTTGTATTGAAGGTTATGGTATTCGGATCGGTATCCAGATCAGGAAGTACCTCAACCATACCGCCGGGACGTACGCACAGCATTGCATAGGCATAGCCGGCCTTTACCGCTGTTTTTGGAATACCGAATACCATGGTAATCGGCGCTCCGCCCTGTGCCAGCAGAGAGAATTTTCCGCCTGCCAGCTTGCCAAGTTCCATATTTACGGTAGCTACCACAGTACCGCCGACAGCACCTGCCGCTGCATTAATGCTTGCCAGTGCGGCCGGGCTCTTCTTTTCAGAAATGTCGTAGATTCTTACATAAGGCTGTTCGCCTGCTGCCAGACCGTATGCTGCGGCTATAGCAGCCTTGTCCGTCATTACTACTGTTCCGGGAATTGTCTTGGACATATAAGCTCCCTTGATTGTTGTAACCAGGACTTTTCCGCCCACCTTTACACTGCTTGTGGCAGGAATCACTACAGCCTCCGCTGCGGAAACGGAAGTATTCGATTCTGTGGACGCATTGCTGTTTGTGGTTGTGGTAACCTTCCCTGTGGCATCATTTCCGCTGGTACCGGGCGCTGCGCTCACTCCCATCACCGGAGCCATAACAAGACTCAGTGCAAGCATTGCAGCAAGCGCCTTTTTTAATGACTTACTTTTCATTTTCTTCTCCTCCTTGTGCGTCATTAATTTATATATTCAATCATGTTTTACACATAATATGAATACCTCCCTCATACACGATCCCTTTTGGCCGATACGCTTTTGTTTTTCTTCTGCAGTATCCGAATTGTGTATAAATACGGTGTTTTCGTAAAATACTATCTTTTGCGAAATCCTGCGGCAGGCTTGTCTGTACTACATATATATAGTGTCGTTTGACCAAATTTTTGACGGTCTTTAAAACAACCTCCTCAGGAGGCCATTCTGTATCCCGCCATCAGCTGTTTCTTCCTTTCCATATCGGAATGTACATATATTTTCATGGTTGTGGCAACGTTGGCATGTCCCAGAAGCTCACTCAGTGTTTTCATATCGAAACCGCTGGCAATGCAGTTTGTGGCGAATATATGTCTGAGCACGTGAAAATTAAAGCAGGGAATCTGCAATTCCTTCAAAATCCTCTGAAAACGGTACTGCAGTGTGCGTGGTTCCAGGTATTCCTTCTTTTTCCCCTGGAGTAAAAAACCCTTCCTATCTCCTTCCATTCCCTTAAGAAAGGAAAGAAGATAGCCCGGAAGCGGGATTACCCTGTTGGAGGTTCTGGATTTCGGCTCCGAAATGATGACCTTTGTTCCGGTCCTGCCTTTCTGGAATGTGCGGATCCTTTGCATTGTTTTCGTCACCCGGAGGGTGCCCTGTTCCAGGTTAATATCTCCCCACTGAAGGGCGCAGAGCTCCCCGATACGAAGCCCGCAGCAGCCGGACAGCAAAATCCCCAGGCTGGTGGCATCCTGTTTTCCGGCCTGGTCAATCAGGCGTTTTTCCAGCCGTCTTAAATCCATGGTTTGCGGCGTGACAGTCACCCGTGGCACGCCGCCGGCAGACGGACAGGGATACGCCGGAATTCCGCAGTGGTATTTTCTATCCAGGAAACGGAAAATCTGGCTGAATATGATATGAATCTGATGCAGGTAGGAGTGGGAAAATTTTTCACCGGGCCTTTTTCCCACCCTTTCCATTCCTTCCAGCCGCGTAAAAAAATCCCTATACGCATCCTGGGTAAAAGCGGCTGCCGGCATCCGGTCAAGCGCGCCGATAATATGCTTTTCCGTAATGGATCGATAGGTGGCGTAGGTAGACTCCTTCCATTTTACGCTGTTTTCTTCCAGCCACAGCCCGGCCGCTTCCCCTATGGTCAGCTTTGATGGAAGGCGCATTTTTTTCTGATCTTTAAAAACCAGCTCCTGCTTTTTAAGGATCAACTTCTCCTTGACCTCATGATACGTTTTTCCGTATATTGAACGATACGGGTTCCTGCCGGTATCCGGAAGGCGGTATCTGCCTTCCCAACGGCCGTCTTTTCTTTTATAAATATTTTCCCCTTTTTTTGCCATAGGCATCCTCCATTTTCTGACGGGATTTTTGACGGTTCATAAATTAATATTTCTGTCCGGCAGGCTGCCTGCCGCATCAGTAAAAAATTTTTTGGAAGAAAAACAGATAATAACTTTATATTTTATACATAGATTGACAAAATACAAAACTTATTCTATAATAAACCCAAATTGAGCAATCGGGATTATCCTGTAAATTAAGGATTTTCTTTTCGCAAAAGATAGTAGTTTGCGAAAGGAATTCCTCTTTTTTTACTATTTTCTTAAAAAATGGCAGGCGCTTTTGTAGCGCTTTTTTTTATTCAGAATAACGTTTTTCACTCCTGAGAGCCTGTTTTTTATTTGCAGAAATTTGCATAAGTACCCTGCCTTTTGATTTCCCGTCTGACCAGAAATAAATTAAACTGTCGTACTTTTTCCATTTTGTTCATGCTTTCTGCCACTCTGTCCATTCCGTCTTCCCGGTTTCCTTTATATAATGAATATATTGGCACATCCGCCGCGCCGCTGCTTTTTTCCGCACTTAAAAACTGGCGCATTTCAAAGGAACGGCAGGCGGAATCCGGTTGATTTCATTTAACAAGATACACAGGAGGGGACACATGAAACCAAACAAACATTTAAAAGAACTGGACGGCCTTCGCACCAGATTATATGATTCGGAGCTGAAGCGCCGTGAAGAAGAAAACAGAAGCTATATGATGCATCTGGAAAACCGCTTTCTTCTGCTTAATTTCAATCTGGAGGCCGGAAGGGATACTTCCGACAACGTCATAGAAGGAATGCACGGCGGCTGGGAATTTCCCACCTGCCAGCTGCGGGGACACTTTCTGGGGCACTGGCTGTCCGCTGCCGCCATGCGTTATCATGCTGTAGGGGACAAGGAAATCAAGGCCAAAGCCGATGCGATTGTGGACGAGCTGGCGGAATGCCAGAAGGCAAACGGCGGACAATGGGCCGGACCGATTCCGGAAAAATACCTGTACCGGATCGCCCAGGGGAAGCAGGTATGGGCGCCCCATTATACAATCCACAAGGTATTTATGGGCCTGCTGGACATGTATGAATACGCGGGAAATGAAATTGCACTGGAAATTGCTGAAAATTTTGCTGACTGGTTTTACGACTGGACCGGCCGTTTCAGCCGGGAAGAAATGAATGATATCCTGGATTTTGAGACCGGCGGCATGCTGGAAATCTGGGTGGAGCTTTTTGCCGTTACCGGAAAAGAAAAATATAAGACGCTGATGGAGCGTTATTACAGGGAGCGTCTGTTCGATCCGCTCCTTCGCGGAGAAGATGTGCTGACAAACATGCATGCCAACACCACCATCCCTGAAGTCATCGGCTGCGCCCGCGCTTATGATGTGACAGGGGATGAAAAATGGCGTACCATAGCGGAGAATTACTGGAAGCTTGCCGTAACGGACCGGGGAATGTACGCCACCGGAGGACAGACCTGTGGAGAAATCTGGACGCCTATGAAACGCCTAAGCGCGAGACTTGGACAAAAAGGACAGGAACACTGCACTGTTTACAACATGATGCGGCTTGCCGGATTCCTTTTTCGCTGGACCGGGGATCCCTCTTATGCGGATTATCAGGAACGTCTGCTTTACAACGGCCTGATGGCGCAGGGGTACTGGCAGAGCACTTTAAGCCACGGCTTTACCAGCCCATACCCTTCCCATGGGCTTCTTACCTATTTTCTTCCCATGCAGGCGGGCAGCCGCAAAGGCTGGTCAAGCCAGAAAAGCGATTTCTTCTGCTGTCACGGCACGCTGGTGCAGGCCAACGCCGCTTTCAACAGAGGACTCTACTACCAGTCGGAGGATACGCTCTACGTCTGCCAGTACCGTGACAGCCAGGTTACCTTTAGCATAAAGGATACTCCTGTCACCCTGCTGCAGAAACAGGATCCGCTCACAGGCAGTTCCCACCTTGCAAGCACCTCCTCGGAAAAACAGTCCGTACTGGAGGACACCCGCAAGTATCCTTCCCAGCCGGACTGTCTGGTTCCCTGTCTGAAAATTGAAACGGCAAAGGCGGTAGAAATGACCCTCCAGATCCGCATCCCCTGGTGGATTGCAGGCGAAGCACAGATTCTGGTAAACGGCGAAGAAATCTGGCGCGGCAGCGATGCCGTCTCTTTTGTCCCGCTGAACCGCACCTGGAAGGACGGGGATGTGGTGCGCATCCTGCTGCCGAAAGCAGTAAAGGCATGCCCCCTGCCCGATGATGAAACTATGACGGCCTTCCTTTACGGTCCCGTAGTGCTGGCGGGTCTTACCGACGAGGAGCGCACACTGCACGTTCCCGACCTCTCCCGTCCGGAACAGATCCTTGTCCACGATAACGAACGGGAATGGGGAAGCTGGAAATCCACCTTCCGCACCACCGGCCAGGAACGGGGCATCCGTTTCATCCCGCTGCATGATGTGGGCTATGAACCATACAGCATTTATTTCCCTGTAAAATCAGACAGGTAAAAAATATAGCCTTCGGCCGCATGTCAGCCAGGTATAAACACAGTTTCCGGGCGCATGCCTGACAGGTAAAAATCATGGCTTCCGGCTGCATGCAGCCTGTTATATCCGGCCGATCAGCTCCCGGCAGCTGTCATCACGCAAAAATACGGGTATCACGGAAAGCGGCGCCTTTACGGAAACCGTCTGTCCTCCCTCATAGGCCGTCCCGTCATGAAGCAGCGTCCAGGTATGGCCTTCCGGGAGGTAAACCGCTCTTTCCATCGCATCCTCGTACAAAACCGGGGCTACCAGCATATCGCTTCCGAACATATACTGTTCTTTCATTTCCCAGCAGCACTCCTGTCCGGGAAATTCATAAAACATGGGGCGCATCACCGGCCTGCCGTACTGATGCGCTTCTTCCATCAGCCGCCTGGTATAAGGCCTCATGGCATCGCGCAGCCGGATATAGGCTGCCAGTATCTTTTCATTTTCCTCCCCGAAGCTCCATACCTCATTGGGCCCACCCGTATGCTGATGCTGTCTGCCGTCCTTTCCCGTCACTCTTTCTGCAGGAAGCCGGTCGCCGTGAAGGCGCATCACCGGGCAGAAGGTTCCCCACTCAAACCAGCGGACCAACAGCTGACGAAAGGCCGCATCCTCCGGATCCCCTCCCGTAAAACCGCCGATATCCGTTGTCCACCAGGGAATTCCCGCAATCCCCATATTCAGCCCCGCGCATACCTGCCTGCGGAAGGTTTTCCAGTCGGAGTGGATATCCCCGGACCAGACAAGAGCCCCGTACCTCTGGCTCCCGGCCCAGGCACAGCGCACCAGGTTCACCGGCTTCTCCACCCCTTCCCTGTGCAGCCCCTCATAAAAGGTCCGCGTAAACAGCTGGGGATACAGATTCCCCACCTGCGCCTGCGTTCCCATCCTGCAGCGGTAATTGTCATAATCATAGGTGGTAAAGCCCGGCTCCGCCTCATCCAGCCAGAAAAGCCTGATCCCTTTTTCCAGATAATTTTTCCTGCATTTTTCCCAGAGATAATCTCGTGCCTGCGGATTCGTCACATCGGTAAAGGTACTGTTTTCATTAAAAAGCTTTGCCAGATCAATCCCCTTCTCCGCCTTAACCAACAGCCCCTTCTGCTTCATTTCCTCATAGTTTTCACTGGTCCAGGCCACCTCCGGCCATACGGAAACCATCAGCTGCACGCCAAGCTCCTCCAGCCTTTTCACCATTCCTTCCGGATCCGGGAAAAATTCCTCATCAAACCGGAAATCCCCCATTCTTAGCCAATGGAAAAAGTCACATACAATCACATCCAGCTTAATCCCCTTTTGATGATAGGTTTCGGCCACCGAAAGAATCTGTTCCTGGTTCCAATAACGCAGCTTGCACTGCCAGAAGCCCAGCCCATATTCCGGCATCATGGGCACCCTGCCCGTGACCGCTGAATAAGCGCACTCAATTTCATCCGGTGTATCTCCTGCCGTAATCCAATAGTCCAGCTGCTTCGTGCTCTGGGCAAACCACTCCGTAGTATTGGCCCCGAAGTTCGCACGCCCCACCGCCGGATTATGCCACAGAAAACCATACCCCAGGCTGGAAAGCAGAAAAGGCACGCTTGCCTGGGAATTTCTCTGCGCCAGCTCCAGGTTGCAATACTTGATATTCAGGAAATCCTGCTGATACTGCCCCATCCCATACAGCTTTTCCTCCGGATCGGATGCGAAAGTCACAGCCAGCTGGTAATCCCCGCCGATGACCGGCTTGAAAAAACGGCTCCTCCGGTTGAGCGCGCCGCCCTCTCCCGCCTCTGCCAAAAGCAATTTCCCCTCACTGTTGTAAAAAGAAAGCACAGCGCCGGAATTTTTTCCTTTTTCCATCACCCCAATAATTTTCCCATTCCTGATTTCACTTCTCTCTTCCCCAACCGTGATTACAGCCTCCGCCCTCTCCTGCGGCAAAAGTGCATAATCCGTATCCTCCGGCTCCCGCAGCATGGCGCTTCTCACCCGCAGTCCGTTTTCTCCCCACGGCTCCACAATCAGCGTCTCTCCATCCCAACGGCAAACCAGCCTGTTTGCCTCCTGAAACATCCTCTCCATAACAATCCTCCCATATCATTTCCCCTGCAATCAATCCAATCCGTCTGCCCTCAGCAGCTCCAAAACCTCATGCAGGACCTCGCACCAGTTATTCCATAGCCGTTCATAATCCTCCCCCGAAATCACCCGCTCTTCCAAATCCGCAACACTGCGGATTCCCCGCTTTCTGCAGGCATCCGCACAAAGCCTGTAAGCCTCCCAGTCCAGCTCATCCTCATCCCAGACCAACGGAATCCTCTCAAGCCCCGCAAGCCAGGCCGCATAAGCCCGGGTATGCCCGTCCGTAAAAATAACCTGCCCATCCAGCTCCTTCACCGGCACCGCCTCAAACCCGGACAAATCCCCCGGCTTAAACCAACGCCTAATCTGCTCCAGCTTCTCCTCAGAAATATAGAACTGCGATGGCTGAATATCCACGATCCTCAAATCCCTGATCTCCATATTTCCTCCTCTCTACGCTAATAAACACGCTCGCAAACCTTCCATTATATCAAAGCAATATATCCACTCTTTCCCTGCCTTTAATATCCCCAGGACTCCCCCGACATCCCCCTCCTACAGTAAACGCCTAAAGCATCCTCAATCGAATTATACCATACTTCTCTCCTTTTTCCATATCGTTCCCCCTCCACATCCCCTTCCTTTTCTCCACAAAAAAAGCCGCCGCCTCAACTCTGCAATCCTACGATAACAAAGTCCACGCGACAGCTCATACCTACCCTTCAAAAACCACCACTATTTCATATCTATACATTCACGTCTCAATACCTTCCGGCCTCCAGCGCCCGGGGCAGCGGGCACAGGACGACGGAGGCACCTCACTTCCCCGATAGACCTCCCATTCACTCCCCCACTGACGGCTTTGTGAGCATCGTCCGGGTCAGCTTCGCCAAAGATACCCCTCCCATGTGCATATCCTCATCTCCAAAACGCATCACCAGATTCTGCCCTTTCTCCATAGGAAGCCATTCCGTCAGCCCCGGCCCATTTGGATTTCCGTTCTTAACAAAATTGGAGATATAATCTACCATGGCATTGGAAAGCTTGTAATCCCATTCCGTAAAAGGCCGCCAACTGCCTTCCAGCGTACCAAATACATACCAGAGATCAGAGGAATGCCACGCCCCACAGCCATCTCCCGGAAGCTGCCTGCAAAAGAAATAATCAAAGCTTTTGCACTTTCCCTGATCACTTTGCAACCGCGCCCAGCTCTTTGCCATTCTATAAATAATGGGGGGTACGATATCCTCGCTGGTGGAGCCGCACAAATAAGGCACTGCATGCTGTCTCCCTGCTTTTGAAGCAGACTCCGCAGACTCCATAAGCATTCTTCCGTCCAGCACAGGGCCGCAGAAAGCCATTGCGTTCTTTTTTCCCTTGCACAATGCCTGAAATACCTCAAATAGCCGTTGTGGTTCTGCCCTGCGCAATGCATCCAAATCCGATGCCCCCAAACGCCTTTCCAGCTCCTGCCAGAACGGATATGCCTCACTGGCCGGCCGGGTGGAAAACAGCCTGGATACGCCTCCTCCGCTGAGCATGATAGCCCCGCAAAAAAGTCCTTTGGTAAGAGGCGTTACACACAGCTGCTGCACACTCATGGCTCCCGCTGACTGCCCCATAATGGTTATCCTGTCGGGATTTCCACCGAAGGCGGCAATGTTGCCACGCACCCACTGCAGTGCGCACAGCTGATCAAACAAACCATAATTTCCCGTAAAGCCAGCTTCCTCTGCAAGCTCCGGCAGCGCGCAGAAGCCCATGGGCCCCAGCCGGTAATTACAGGTGACCAGAATCACCCCACGCCTGCAGTACGCTTCCCCGGAAAAATGCTTCTCATGCCCGCAGCCTCCCTTAAATCCGCCGCCATGAATGTAAAAAAGAACCGGCAGGCCTTCAGCGTCCACGGGCGCCCAAATATTCAGAAACAGGCAGTCGTCGCTATAGGTATAGCTTTCGCCTTTTCGGAATTCATTATAATAGAAAGCCTTCTCAGGGACCTCCTCCTCATTATAAAAAGCCCTCGGCTGCCAGGAACAGTTTCCGAACCGTCCGGCATCATATATGCCGTCCCAATGGTCCACCTGTACAGGATATTCAAAACGTCCTGCCCTGGCATAGCGGATTCCCCGGAAAACAGCCGTTCCGTCCTCCTTTCCGGGAATTCCACGCACCGGCCCGCAACCGGTCTGAACCAGATAATCCTCCATCATTTATTTTCACTATCCTTCCGATGACAGGCGGCCGGCATCCATGGAAAGCGTTCCATCACATCCTCCTCAAAGGCTCTCAGCTGCGCAAGGCTCTCCACAACAGCAGGCACATCTATTCTTTTTACAAGCTCATCAATTAGCCGCCTTCCCTCCTGCGCAAGCTCCTGCCTGCGTTCGGCGGTGGGAACAGGCGTTGTGGAAGCATGATCCCCGGGATCCCCAAAGCAGTAGCCGACGCTTCCGCTTTGATAGGCCAGATTGAAAATCCGGTTAAACGGCGCCACCGTCTGCGGCTGCATGGAGAAAAATTCCGTTGTAAGCGGCACATCCTCCAACCTTCCCAAAATATCATACGCCCCCAGAAACATACCGTCCAGCTTTTCCATAAATCCCAACGGGTTCTTCTGCATATCCTCTGACGAAAACAGATCCCTGGCCGCTCCAAACATTTGCATGGTCATATCCATATAAAGAATTGGTACCCCTGTTTCATCAAAAAAGTCACGAACCATAGGGCTGCAGGTCATATGGGCCGGCCCATGCAGGCTGATATAGATCTGCCGCTTAAATCCCTGACGCAGCAGGCTGCGCGCAATAGCTCCCAGATAATCAATCCCCTGACGTATGCTCACCTGTGTGGTCCCCCGCCCGCTGGCTGTAGCTCCCGCATAAAAATAGGGTAGCCCGGACAAAACCAGCCCGTCACAGGCTTCGGCCATCTTCAGCGCCACCGCCTCGCTGATTACCGTTTCACAGTCAAGTGGCAGGCCTCCGTGCATTTCCACCGTTCCCACCGGAACGATGATGATATCATTATTTTCCAGATAAGCTTCTACCTCACTGTTCAGCAGTTTCGGCAAAAATCTGCTTCTAAGCTCCATTTTTTTCTCCTTCTTTCTTCTCCAAAACAACCGCTTTTATTCCTCCGCTTTGCCGCCTTCCTTTGAGGCTGCCATCAATGCACGGATTTCCGGCGTGATATTCCATACGAATTTCAGGGAAACCCAGCAAAGCAGCAGGAACACGGCGGGCGTAAGGACTACCAGCGCCTTGATTCCCATCTGGACTCCCGCGGTCTGTGTTTCAGCCCCCGGCATATATCCAATGACACCAAGAAGCGCAACTGCGGCGGATGAGCCGATTGCCTGTCCTATACGGCGCATCAGATTGAAGGTACCATAAATAGAACCTTCCGTTCTCTTTCCGGTAACATATTCATTGTAATCAATCGCTTCACCAACCATACCCCACTGCATCAGCACCGTGATTCCGCCGAAACCACTGGCAAAAGCGGACACTGCCATATACACGAAAATATTATTGGGAAGGAGGAATAAGATAACATACAGGACAACGCTGATAAGCTGACTGGCGCGCACAGTTTTTTCCAGTCCCGCCTTTGCCACTACCTTGGGAACAAGCGCAAGGAAAATAAAGCTTAACCCCATGCTGAATACTGTCATAAGCCCCATCATACTCAGCGCTCCCAATACATCACGGTACATATAAATGCCCAGTGTGGTTCCCATATACTGCATAATACAATAGAAAAGCCCCTGCAGACACAATGCCACAAAAGCACGGTTCCTTTTAAATACCACAAGGATGTCGGTAAACTTGATGTCACTGGAATCCTTAATATCATCCTCCGCAGGTCTCATGTTTCGTTCACAGGTCCATTTGCAGCTAAGTATGCATGCTGCAAAACCGATGATTGCACATACCGTAACCCCGAGAGTATACCCCAGCTGTGGATTGGCTGTCATTTTGTCAATGATGACAGGGAACATTGCCATCGGAATCAGGTTGCCGATCATGGATCCAAAGCCCCTGGCACTGGAAAGATTCGCCCGCTCCGCATCATTCCCGGCCATCGCACTGAGCAGAGATCCGTAAGGTATGTTGAACATGGTATAGCTGGCCTCATACAACAGATAAGTAACAAGCGCCACAAGCACCTTAGCCGCGCCATTAGCATAGGTAGGCGCTGTATACATAAGTATGGATGTAATAAGAAGAAGCGGCGTTGCACGTACCATCCACGGACGGAATTTCCCCTTGCTGCTGTGGGTACGGGCGAAAATCTTATCCATCAGCGCCCCCATGAGTGGATCATTAATCGCATCCCATATTTTCAGTATCAGGTACATGGAAGCAACTGCTCCCGTTGATAGGCCGGCAACCTCTGTATAATAGGGGGTCAGAAAAGACCCCATAACGGCAAAAGTCATACAGCCGCCCAGATCTCCCATGGCATAACCGATCAAGTTTTTTTTGTTCAGACTGCTGTGGGAGGATGAAACCGATGTTTTTCCCATTTTTTTCTCCTTTTCGTATTAAGCGGCTTGCTATTTCCCCTCCGCTTCCGTATACTCAAAGCATACGGTATTGGAATTACAATTAAAATTGTAAAAATTGCAAATAACATTGTGATTCCAGCAAACAAATCAGTCATATTGTATGTAATGCATAAATAAAAGAGGTGCTTTTTATGGAAATTCCACAACACATTTTGAATAACAAGCAGTTTTTGAAAAGCATAAGCATGCAAAAATTATATCAGGTTATACAGGGACTGGACAGCAGCGAGGGAAATCTCTACCAACAGCTCCCCATGTTCCAGCAGGGTGCGCAGATCAACCACGATATCAGCTATACCGCTGATATCGTGGAGCTGCATTCCCACACATTTTATGAAATTCTGTTTATCTGCCAGGGTGAAAATGTGCAGTACCTGTGGAATAACAACCGCTACCGCCTTCAAAAAGGGGACGTCATGCTCATACCTCCCGGTGTAACCCACAGGCCTCTTTTTGCAGGTGAGTTGACGGAGCCTTACGAACGTTATGCATTATGGATAGAACCGGATTTTTTCAAAAGCCATGCCGCCCAGTTTCCTGTGCTGGACTATGCCCTGGAACAATGCCGCCTGGCCGACAGCGGGCTGCTGCGGAGTACCTCCGCCACCTACTCCGGCCTTTATGCAGGCTTCAACACCCTCTGGCTGGAGCAGGAAGGCCGGCGGTTCGGCTGGGAGGCCGCCGTTGCCCTGGGTGCTGTCCATCTGATGATTCATATCAGCCGCACCTTTTATTACCGCAATGCCTCCGTGGCCCAGACAGAAAGTCGCAGCCTGTTCGACGATGTGTTCCAATACATTGACACACATCTGTGTGAAAAACTCACTCTGGAGTATGTTGCCGGTCAGTTCCATGTTAGCACCTCAACCATTTCCCATCTGTTCCGCAGGCAGCTGGATGTCTCCTTTTACCATTGTGTAATCCAACGCCGCCTTATCAATGCAAAAAATAAAATCCTGCAGGGAATGTCCCTCCAGGATGTATGGGAAGCTTGCGGCTTCACTGACTATTCCTCTTTTTACCGCCTCTTTAAAAAAGAATACGGCATATCTCCCAGAGAATTCCGTACGCTGAACCTGAGGGATTAAAATGCCCCGCAGCCATGGCATTCCATCCATAGCAACGGGGCCATATTTTATGCAAGCCGAATCTTACATGGGGCTGCAGACCGCCGCGGTTCCTTCTCCTGTGGCACTCCCAGGCTCGCTGACAGTTCTGCATACAGATAATCTTCCGACAGATAAAAAAACTTTTTATCCATGGCAGTGTTCTTTTTTCCCTGCGGCAAACGCCCCTCATTCCACATCCACAAAGTCTTGATAATCTTAATCCACTACCGGCAGTCACAGCTGCTTAACGCCTGCCTGTAATTTTGCTCTCACTGCCTCTCATCCGCCAGCCGCTCTCACACTTTACGGCTATCATTTCAGATGCTATACTAATAGCAAAAATACAGCCCCCATTACTGCCGCAAGGCGAGGTGATACATAATGATAGAAATACTGAACGGCACGCATGAAACCGTGGCCTACCGGGAAATGAAAGGGATTAAGGTTTTTCTCAACACAGATCCCGAAGACTTTCCTCTCCACTGGCACACAGCGCTGGAGCTTATCATGCCGATCCGAAACGACTATACGGCCCGGACCAACGGAGAAACCATCCATGTTGTCCCGGGCGACATACTGTTGATTCCCCCGGGAGAGCTGCATTCGCTTTTCGCTCCGCCTGAAGGGGAACGCCTGTTTATGCAGTTTGACTACTCCCTGCTTTGCAGCCTGACAGGCATGGATTCCCTCCTGCACACGCTCCGCCCTTACCGCCTTATCCGGGCCGGTGGACAAAATGGGCTGGCAGAAACTCTCCGTGAGTATCTGGAAGAAATCAAACAGGAATACACCAGTGAGGATCCTTATCGGGAGCCCAGCGTCTATTCCCTGTTTCTTCGTTTTTTTGTGGCTCTCGGACGCAGTGATATGGCCGAAGGGAATAAGTTCCCTGACATTTCCCCCAGCAAACAGCAGGAATATATAGAAAAATTCATGTCCATCTGTACCTATATCAATGACCACTGCACGGAAGATCTGAGCATTGAAAAGCTGGCGGCCAGGGCGGGCTTCAGCAAGTATCATTTTTCCCGGCTGTTCAAGCAGTTTACCGGCGTGTCCTGCTATGAATACCTCATCGGCAGAAGAATCGCCTATGCGGAACGGCTGCTGCTTACGCCCAATCTTTCCATCACCGAGGTGGCCATGCAGTCCGGCTTCAACAGCCTTTCCACCTTTAACCGTATCTTCAAAACTGCCAAAAACTGCACGCCGTCCTCCTACAAATCGCTGAACAGGGGAACGCGGCTTGACACTGCCGGTTCCCCTGACTGAATTCTTTATTTTGCGCCTGTCATACATGCCGGCGCTTCGCACTGATCCAAAAAGTGATTTCAGCGGTAACAGCCCAGACCCATCCGGGCTGTTACCTTTTTTTAAAGGGTAATATCCACCTTTACAGGCTCCTGTCCTGTCAGGCTGATGCTTCTTGCATCAGGCTGGCTGATTCCCACATATAATGCAAAACGGGTGCTGTCCACGTACTTCTTTCCTTCTTCATCCACAATCATGAGAGCCTCGTAAGGAACCTGCATTGTTACCTGTACGGTTTCCCCTTTTTTCAGGGCTACTCTCTTAAATGCGCAAAGGCTGTGATTGGGCACCGCATATTTGGATTCCAGATCCTTAATATATGCCTGCAGCACCTCATCGGTATCGTAATCCCCGTTATTTTCCAATACAGCACTTACCTCAAAGGCTTCGCCTTCTTTGATTTCTCCCACGACTGCAGCCTCTTTTACCGAAACCTTGCCGTAGGTCAGGCCATAACCGAAGGGATAAAGCGGCTCTCTTTCCAGATAACGGTAGGTTCTGCCCTTCATGGAATAATCCTCAAAAGCCGGGAAGCCTTCCAGATCCTTGTAGAAGGTTACGGGAAGCTTGCCTGAAGGAGAACAGGTACCAAACAGAATATCTGCCGCAGCCTTACCTCCTCTGGCGCCGGGATACCATACCTGAAGGATGGCGTTCACATGCTCTGCCGCAAACTGCATGTCAATGGAGCTTCCTGACAGCATACATAATACCACAGGCTTACCGCAGCCGGCCACCGCCTCCAGAAGTTCTCTCTGGGATTCCGGCAGCTCCAGATCCTTTTTGTCGCCGGAAGCGTAGCTGTTTCCGGTATCGCCTTCCTCGCCTTCCAGATTCTCATCCAGTCCCAGACACAGAACCACAACGTCACTGTGCTCCGCAACGGTCAGCGCTTCTGAAATCCTGTCCTGTTTCCAGCCCAGATTTTCCACTCTGTCCTTATAAATATGGCAGCCCTCGGAATAATATACCCTTACACTGTCTCCCACCGCATCCTGAATTCCTTCCAGCATGGTGATATAGCGGGAAGAGGTGCCGTGATAGTTTCCAACCAGCGGTTTACGGCTGTCTGCGTTAGGTCCGATAACGCCGATTGTGTTCAGTTTTTCCTTACAAAGAGGCAGCGTTCCGTCATTTTTCAACAGAACCATGCTCTCTCTTGCCATTTTCTGAGCCAGTTCCAGATGCTCCTTACATTCCACCACTTCATAAGGAATCTTATCGTATTCATTTTCATCAAAGCAGCCCAGCAAAAATCTGGTGGTAAAAAGCCGTTCCGCTGCCTGGGTAATTTCCTCTTCCGTAACCATACCCTGCTCATAAGCTTTCAGCAAATGCAGATAGGTTATGCCGCAGTTTACATCGCAACCGGATTTCAACGCTAAAGCTGCTGATTCTTCCGGTGTTTTTGTTACCATATGGTGCATATGAAAATCTCTGATCGCCCAGCAGTCAGATACATAATGTCCCTGGAAATCCCACTCTCCACGAAGAATGTCACGAATCAGCGTCGGGCTACCGCAACAGGGCTCGCCGTTTGTTCTGTTATAGGCGCCCATAACGGCTTCCACGCCGGCTTCCTTCACGCAGGCTTCAAAAGCGGGCAGATAGGTTTCATACATATCCTTTTTGCTTGCTTTGGCATCAAATTCATGACGCACGCCCTCCGGCCCGGAATGTACTGCAAAATGCTTTGCGCAGGCCGCTGTTTTCATATATTCGTCATCCTGGCTGCCCTGCAGTCCCTCCACATAGGCAACGCCAAGACGTGAGGTCAGGTACGGATCTTCCCCATAGGTTTCATGGCCTCTTCCCCATCTGGGATCACGGAAAATATTCACATTGGGCGACCAGAAGGTCAGTCCCTTGTAGATATCCCTGTCGTCATGCCTGGAATATTCGTTGTATTTTGCCCTTCCTTCCGTTGCCACCGCGTCTCCCACTGTCTTCAGCAGCTCCTCGTCAAAAGCGGCAGCCATTGCTATGGCCTGCGGAAAGCTGGTCGCCACGCCTGCCCTGGCTACGCCGTGAAGCGCTTCATTCCACCAGTTATAGGTAGGGACGCCAAGTCTGGGAATGGCAGGAGCGTCATAACGCAGCTGGGACGCGCGCTCCTCCAATGTCATCTGGGCAACCAGCTCTTTTGCCTTTTGTCTGGCCTTTTCTCTGTCTCTCATACATTTCCTCCTGTTTTGCGGACAAAATACGACCTCTAAGCGGGCAGGGGATTTTCCTCCCAGCCATATTTCAGATTCCGCTGTTCACACTTTTCAGATTTTAAACGCCCCTTTTCCGGCTTCGGCCGCCGTTTTTTCATATATCTATTCCTTTTCCGGCTGCTTTCGTACCATTTTCCGGCAGGAAAAAGAGACGCTTTACTGTTGTTTTAATTATATCAGTTTCCTTACCGGAGGGGCTTGCGAAATATAGCTTGCTGATGACTAAATATTGCGGTCCTTTTATATGGTTAATATGATGACACCGCCGGCTATAGCCCACCCACACCAGGGCCTGCCCGCATGGATTCAATGAAATGCCGGCTGTTACTACCAAAACTGAAGGTGAGCCACTGCCGAATGGCTGACAATTGCAATCCGGGTTTTTATTTTATAAAAAATTAATTGTATGATCACAGGTATACTGTTAAAATAGGAATACACCGGCGGCCGGAATTATGTGAAAGCCCTGTCTGTCGGAACAAACAATCCCTATCTTCATTTATTGTCATACTTCTAATTCATTTTTCTGTCCGTCTCGGACATGAATTCCAATCAAGAACCAAAAATACCATGCCTGGCAAACCAGGAAAAAGCACAAAATAAAACACAAAAACAGGTAAGATACGGTTGTCCGGTGTCGGATTTTCAGTTATAATTATATGGCAGGCAGAACTTTATACATAGCTTACGGAACGGAGGCTGTGTGAAAGGACGCAGGAAAAAAGCAGAAGCAAACTCTGCCGCATGGAAAGCTTCCAAGGAGAAGGTTCCCTATCATAAGTTTGCAAAAGAGCGCGATCCGCAACAAAGCAACAGACAGAACTCAGGGGAAAAGCCTGTCTGGCACTCCGAGGATCTGGCCCTGAAAACAGCTGCCCAATATTTCGGCGCAGAGCTGATGCCGCTGCTGGGTATTCCGGGGACAGTGGAATACATTGCGCCGACCGAAACCGTGAAACTGGAAGCAAGACATTTTTATCAGGATTTCAACTATGCGACAAATGAAAAAAGCTGGATACATTTCGAATTTGAAAGCGATCATATCACAAACGAAGACCTGAAACGTTTCCGGGAATACGAGGCCGCCACCAGCCGGGCGCATAATGTGGATGTAATTACTTATGTCATCTGCTCCGCCAACGTCAAGAACCCCCGTTATCAGTTAATCTCCGGCATTAATGTGTACCGTGTCAGGATTATACGGCTGAAAGGACGGGATTCGGATCTTCTTTTCAAGGCTGTGGAGGAGAAAAAGGCCGGAGGAGAGGCGCTGACGAAAGCGGATCTTGTACCGCTTCTTCTGACGCCGCTGATGTCCGGCAGCATGAAAATTAAAGAGCGGATTATCCGGAGCCTGAAAATACTGTATACGGCAAGGGACTGCATAACTCCGCTGGAAATGGAAAAAATGCAGGCTGTATTATATACGTTTGCAGACAAATTCCTGAACAAAAATGAATTGGATAACGTGAAAGAGGTGATTACAATGACGACATTGGGGAGAATGATATTTAATGACGGCGTTGAAAAAGGCATCCGCGCCATGGTTCTGGATAACCTGGAGGAAGATATCTGCGATGAGCGGATTTGTGAAAAGCTCCAGAAGCATTTTTCTCTTACCCGGGAGGAAGCGGAGGAAAAGGTGCAAAAATATAAAACACAGGAATAACACAGCCGGAGGGGCCGCACGCCCCTCCTTTTCCTTATACCACACGTTCCTTCTTCTTTTTTTTCTTCCAAACCCGCAGTGCAAACGTCATCGCCGCCGTTCCCATGGCAATCCATATAAAAGCGGAACAGGAATCCAGATACTCTGTTATAATCCCCCAGGATTCCCCCGCCACCGCTCCCAACACAACGAGCACGGTATCCCAGATGAGGCTCCCCGCCACAGTAAAGACTGTGAATACCGCCAGGTTCATCCTTGCCATCCCGGCCGGAATAGATATGAGGCTGCGGATAATCGGCACACATCGGCCAAAGAAAACAGCCTTTCTGCCCCGGCCGTCAAACCACTTCAGGGTATCCGAAATCTCCTCCTTCTTAAAGCCCAGCCTTTTGCAGAATTTACTGTCCAGCAGTCTGCCCAGCCGCTGCGGACTCAGCAGTGCCCCCGCTCCATAAAGTAAAAAGGCGCTGGCAACGGAAGCTGCCGTGGATACAAAAATGACCCCCGCGATGGTCATCTTCGAACAGGTCGTCAGGAATCCGCCGAAGGTCAGGATAACCTCCGACGGAATGGGCGGAAAAATGGTCTCCACCACAATCAGAAGCCCAATCCCCAGATAACCGAACCGATTCATAATTTCAATCACTATTTCCTGCATATGTTGTCTCTGTCTTCCTCGCTTATTATTCAGTTTATGCCTTTTTTCCTCCATTCAGCACAAAATCGTAACGATTCAGACAACCGCCTTGTTTCGCAGGAACTTATTCCGTTACCTTAGTAATCTGCACCCATTCCAGCAGCTTTTCGATTGCCGGATTGTGGTTTTCCGTCAGCCAGCTCACCTCAAAATCCAGCGTTTCCTCCTCCAAATCCTCCTTCAGCATAGGAATCACCACCAGATTCCGGGTATTTCTGTAATACCTGACAGCATATTCCGGCAAAATGGCAATCCCAAGCCCGGCTGAAACCATCAGCAGGAGGGTCTGCACCTCTTTTTCCCGGCATACAATATTCGGCGCGAAGCCGCCCCTGTCGTAGCACAGGATAACCTCCTCCGCCTCATCATTGGGCCGCCCCTTTGGCTGCATGATAATAAATTCCTCCCCGGACAAATCACGGTAGGACAAATGCTTCCTGGAGGTGAGCGGATGCCCCGGATACAGCACGGCCATCAACGGATAGGACTTCAGGAAACGGTGGCTCAGCTCATGGTAATTATGTACATACGGTGACAGATTAAAGGCCACATCACACTCCCCGTCCTCCAGAAGGCTGTACAAAGCACTCATATTTTCCCGGATCAGCCGGATGGAAATATTGGGATAGGCTTCATGAAAGCTGCGTACCGTCTCTGAAAAAAGGCTCTGCTCATAGCCCCTGATAAATCCGATAGATATGGTGCCGGAAAACCCCTCCGCCGCAGAGCGGGCCAGCTTAACCGCTTCCTCCGACCGGGACAGAATGGCCTTCGCCTCATTCATGAATACCCTGCCCGCAGGCGTCAGCTCCACATGATGCTTATCCCTGATAAAAAGAAGAACCCCTATGCTTTCCTCCAGCGCCCTGATCTGCTGCGTCATGGCTGTCTGGGAAATAAAACATTTCCTGGCCGCCCTGGTAAAATTCAAGGTTTCCGCCACCGACACAAAATACTCCAACTGTTTCAGATTCATCTTGCCTGTTCCCTTCCTTCTTAGCTTGTAATAAGTTTTACTTATTGTAATATGCAATCTTCCAATTTGCAACCAGCTATTTTTTATCCTATAATTCATTTAATGAATTACAAAAGAAAGCAGGTACAGAAAATTGAAATCATTGAAAAACTTTTATGAGGGCGGCTATGCAAAATACATCCTGCCGGGCGTTCTCCTGCAGTCCGTTCTCATCGGCGGCGGCTACGCTACCGGGCGTGAAATATATTCCTACGGCGCTAAATTCGGCGCCATGGGCTGGATCTCCGGCCTGACCATTGGTATCGGCTTTGCGCTGTTCGCCTTTCTGACCTTTGAAATCTGCCGCATTTACAAGGTTTATGACTACAAAAATTATATCAGGCAGGTCATAGGGCCGCTTTGGCCTGTCATGGACATCCTGACCGTGCTCATCGCAATTGTCCTTATCGCCGTTATGGCCGCAGCCACAGGAAGCATTTTTGAACAGGTCGGCCTGCCGAATATCTTAGGCTCCGTGGTGATCGTATTCCTCTGCGGGCTCCTGAACTTCAAGGGCTCCAAGGTCATTGAAAAATTCGAATCCGTAGGCACCGTCCTCCTATACGGCGGCTATATCCTCTTTACCATCATTGTACTGGTCAAAAAAGGCGGCAACATCCCCCAGGTATTTGCAGCCATGGATACCAGCGCAGTCGGCGGAAGCGTTACTCTCCCGCTGTGCATCTGGACAGGCATCCTCTATGTGGCTTATAATATAAATGCAATCCCCATGGGCATGTTTTCCCTGACCAGGCAGACAAAACGGAAGGAAACGCTGGTTTCCGGAATTATCGCCGGGCTTCTGATGGTAATTCCCTGGTTCCTTTCCTATTTTGCAATGATGTGCTTCTACGGCGACACCTCGATTGTAGGCGCGGACGTGGCTACTCCCTGGATGGAAATGATTAAAGCGGTAAACGGCGGCCCGGTGCTTCTGGGGCTTTTCAGCCTCGTTATGGGCTGGACCCTGGTGGAAACAGCCACCGGCTGTATCCATATGATCATCGACCGTTTTGACGTGGCTCTCGCGGAAAGGGGCAATGCCAAAATGTCGGATCGCAAGCGCGGGCTGATTACCGTGGCAACCCTGATTGCGGCCCTTCTGCTTTCCAGAATCGGTGTGGTTACCCTGATAGAAAAAGGCTATTCCTATCTGTCCTATGGCTTCATCCTTTTCTACCTGCTTCCCACCCTGATCATCGGCGGATACAAAATCCTCCGTCACAAGGAGAAAAAACAGTAAGTGTGAAAGAACGCGGCAGGCCAGTTATCTGGACATCCACGAAGGAACAGAACTATTGTAACAGTTCAGACCTGTCTGAATTATTACAAACAATTATCATTATATAAATAAAAGACAGGAGATATGGATTATGAAATATGTAGGCTATTACAACGGAGAAATCGGCCCTCTTGAGGAAATGAAAATCCCCATGCTGGACCGCGCCGTATACTTCGGCGACGGCTGCTATGATGCAACCACCTTTGCACACAATCATATTTTTGCGGTAAAGGATCATGTGGACCGTTTTTACAACAGCTGCAAGATGCTGGAGATTCCCTTTGATATGCCCAGGGAAACTCTGGTAGAGGAGCTGCAGAAATGTATCGATGCCAACGAACTGGATCACGGCATGCTCTACTGGCAGTGTTCCCGCGGGACGGCGCTGCGCGCCCACAATTTCCCTCCGGCGGACGTTAAGCCCAACCTGATGATTTTTACCGTTCCCTGCGAACTTGTGCCTATGGATCAGGCCTTTAAGCTGATTTCCATGGAGGATACCCGCTTCCTTCACTGCAATATCAAAACACTGAATCTGATTCCCAGCGTTATCGCTTATCAGCGCTGCATGGAATCAGGCTGCCAGGAAACCATTTTCCACAGAGGCGACCGGGTAACGGAATGCGCACACAGCAACGTCCTGATGATTAAGGACGGTGTTCTCTGCACGCCTCCCAGGGATAATCTGATTCTGCCCGGCATCACGCTCAAGCATCTCCTGGAGCTGGCGCAGGCCAACGGAATTCCTACAAAGGAAGCGCCCTTCACCATGGATGAGCTGAGAGCTGCGGATGAAATTATCATCAGCAGCTCCGGCGGACTCTGCATCAGGGCCGTGGAGCTGGACGGAAAGCCTGTGGGTGGAAAAGATCCTGCCACCCTGAAAAAGCTGCAGGACGCTTATACGGCATTCTATGATAAGGATACCAATTATTAATATGTGAAAACAGCCGGCATCTGAAAATCAAATACCTCGCTGCAAGCCACGAGGTATCAAACTTGCAGCGCTGCAGAGCAGCAGGGTCTTTGACCCTCGCGTCATTCGCCAAATATCCATGCAAGCATGGATACCTGGCTCGTTGCTCGCGGGAATAAAAGTGTGCAGGCCTGCCAGCCTGGTTCTGAAAGAACCATTGACGGCAGCCTGCACACTTTTTATGTACTGTTATACACAGTGCAGAAATTAGTTACCCAAGGAATTCACAAAGCCTGTACTGAATGAAATCAACGGCCTCCGGATCAATTTCATACAGTACAAATCTTTTGCTCCGCGTCTTTTTCACCAGACCTGCCTCCAGAAGAAGCTTCAGCTGCTTGGATACCGCTGCCTGGGTGATCTGCAGGTCCGCCGCGATTTTCTGTGTGGAAGCGGGTTCCCTGCGCAGGGCACGCAGTATTTTCAGCCGTGTGGCATCTCCCAGCGCATTCATGCACTTCAGAAGATCCACAGGAACCTCCCCTCCGTATTTCTCTGCAAAAATGGGAAGTATCAGGGATAAACGTCTTTTCCCCTCTCCCATCACCAGATGAGGGGCCAGGAAGGTGCTGCCCCAGATCCGGATGCAGTCCAAATCCTCCAGAAGGAACATATAATCCCTGTTTTTATGCAGGATGATTTTTTCCCCGGAAACCTCAATCCTCTCATGAAGGCCGTCCACTTCCGCAAGCAGTCCCCTTTGTGCGCAAAGGCCGCATTCCTTTTCCATAATCCGTTTCAGGAACGGCTCAAGGAACCGGAATTCCCCGGCAAAGCAATGAGTATAAAAAGAGTCCATTACCCTCAGCAGCTCCCTCTTTTTTGTACTCCCTATCCCTTTTCCATATTCCCTGAATACCAGATTCCAACGGTCAAGCGGGACCGCCTCCAGTTCCCGCAGAGCAGCCGGTACCGAAAGGACTTCCATCCCCTCCCATTCGGCAAAATCACAAAGAATCAGCCATTTCTGCGTTTCCTCCCCCAGACGGCAGATCTCCCCGGTCAGCTCCCCCGGAAGCCTTTCCGAAACCCTCTCATACCATCCGGTCCGGTATATATGATGGGAAGGGGCGCAGAGCACATGCATGGCGGCCAGCATTTCAAACAACGGGGAATACACGAATTCTACCCTGATATTTTTTTCTCTCCAAATTCCGGTCAGCATATCCTGCCTCCTGTCCCAAAGCTTATCTGCAAATAATCACAACCTTTTGTGGCCGGCATCAGAACAGCGTAAGGTTTCCCACCCTTCTCACATGCCGTTCCGCTGCCCTGATTATAACACAGACTGCGGCCAGCATGGCCGCTCCGAGCATGATTTCAAGAAAAAGGAAAGGAAGCACCTCTTTTATCCCGCATCCCTCCAGCATGCATCTGCGGATGGTTTCCAGCGCCAGCGTCAGGGGAAATAAGAGGCTGACTGCCTTGCCCCAGCGCGGATAAAGCTGTACCGGCACCTTAACCCCGGCGAACGTTTCCATCGGTTCTTCCAGAACAGTAAACAAAAACCCGGTATCCCTGGAAAATAAAAACAGGGCGTTGAGCAGCACTCCCCACAAAAGAGCCAGTATTAGCATGACGGTAAATGCAATCAGGCAGGCGCCAAATTTCGCATAAAGCTCTTCTTTTTTCAGTAACAGGATAGCCGTCCCGAAAACGGCCATCACCACCGTACTTTCCACCAGGGAGGAGGAAGCATTTCCCAGCAGGACGGCCAGACGGTTAGCCGGGGAAAGGAAAATCAGTTCCAGCGTCCCTCCTGTCCGCTCAAAGGAAAAATTCCAGGCTGACTGAACCAGGGATCGGAAAAAACTCATGCACATATAGCCCAGTATCAGATAAACAATCAGATTTTCCCGCGTCAGATAGGATACGGCGCTGTCCGCCATTTCAAAGGAACGATAGCTGTAAAAGGTGGTAATAAAGCTGAAAACCGGCCACAGAAACAGGGAGATATAAATCATTTTGCTGTGAAAATAATTCCGGTGCTGTTTTACCAATTCCCCTCTTAAGACTTGAAAAAAACCGTTCATTGCTCCGCCCTCCCCTCAGATGCTATCCGAAGCACCGTATCCTCCAGATTCGGTTCCTTTTCATACAGCTTTTTTATCAACAGCCCATTTCGGGAACAAATATCGGCAATCCGGTAGGACAAATCCTTTTTTCCCGTAATAACCAGTTCCCCTCCCTTTTCTTCAAACCCGACCTCCGGATCCGATGCCAGAAGCTCCTTTTTTAAGCGCTCTGCTCCCCTGCCGTCCGCATCATACAGCTCTACCAGATATTTTTTTTGTTCAAACACGGTAGCTGCAAGCTGCATGGCAGTTCCCTTATGTATCACCCGCCCCTCCTGCATTACATAAATCACATCACACAGCTCCTCCATTTCTCCCATATAGTGAGATGTCAAAAGGATTCCCTTCCCCTTTTCCCCGGCGAGATAACGGATATGCTCCCGCAGCTGCCGAGAAACGACGGCATCCAGACCTATGGTGGGCTCATCCAGAAATAAATAGGCCGGATCATTAATTAGCCCTCTGGCTATCTGAAGCCGCTGCTTCATCCCCTTGGAAAAGGTCTCCACCGGTACGTCGGCATGTCCGGACAGCCCCGACAGAGCAAGCAGCTCCTCCATCCTCCGCCTGAGTACCTTAGGCTCCACACCATAAATCTGGCCGTAATACCACAGGTTTTCCCTGGCGGTGAGCCTCCAGTACAGCATCCTTTCGCCGCCTGCAATCATATTTATTTTCTGTTTTACCTCCATGGGATGGGAAACCGCATCAATTCCGTCAAATTCATAGGTTCCTTCCGTAGGCTCCAGCAGTGTGGAAAGCATCTTAATCGTTGTGGTTTTTCCTGCGCCGTTCACTCCCAGCAATCCCACAATCTGACCCTTTTCTATTTCCATCGTAACATTTTTTACCGCTCGCACCGTCCTTTTTTCCCGCAGCAGGGACCTTCCTTTTACCTTTATCACAAAATTTTTCGATAAGTTTTCTACCCGTATCACTGTTAGCCCTCCATTTTTTCCAGTGCATGTTTTTCTGTTTTTCTCATCATCAGGAAGCCTGCCGCAAGGGTAACCGTACTGATCCCAAATACCCAGGCCGCCGTCCCTGCCATATCCATCAGGTCTTTTCCAAGAAGGGTGCTCCCCCGTATCAGGGAAACCGCGCCTTTCACCGGAATCCAGTCCGTGATACGCTGCAGCCATACCGGAAGGTACTCCGCCGGAAAGGTAATCCCGCACACAAGAAAGAGAAAAAGGAACAGCGTATTCTGGGAAATATAAGTATCCCGTGTATACAGCATAATGCAGCCCAGCACCATGGATACCGCAAAAAAGGCGTACAACGACAACAGCATGCTCCCCAGAAAACCCACTGCATTCATACCGGTAAATTTCAGCCCGAACGGTAACGCCGCAGCAACGGAAACGAGTACCTCCAAAGATGTGGTAACCGTCTGCACCAGCATATTTCCCAAAAAATATTCCGCCCGCCGGAACGGGGCAATCATCAGGCTTTCATAGGTTCCCTCCCGCAGCTCTGTAATCAGGCTTCTGCTCACATTCAGGCAGGTCCGCGTCACAAAAAGATAGACCAGGCAGCCTACGATTACATAACTCATGTAGTCCGCCGTCCCTGTCACCTCCACAAAATCCGCCGAGAGCTTTCCCCCAAACATAAGATGATAGAGAAACCACGCACCCACTGAGGTGTAGATACCGGTCAGCAGGTTTCCCACTAAAAAACTCATCGGATATGCCCTGTATTGAATCAGAAGATTTTTTATCAGCGTACCTTTGAGCACTCTTAACTCCATCTCAACTCCTCCTTTTTCTTTTCAGGATCTGCGTGTTGTTTCCGATACATTAACCATCACGGCTTTGTTATTGCTTCCCGCCAGGTATCTGACTGATTAACCAAACGGTTAATTCAATTGCTTTTTCCTGAAATTTGAGAAAGTATAGTGAGCCTGACGGGTTTTGTCAAGTCCATAAAATTTTTTCTGCTATCTTTTATAAAGCTTCATTTTGCTATCGTCATTACAGCGCAGTCTTCCCTTTTTCCTTTCGCCGGCAGTTTTTTTCCGATACTGCGCTAATCAGGCAATAGAATAGCGAGAAAGATGCCCGGTTTTTAGAAAAACAAAAGTTTCATGTATTTAGGGCTGGCCGCCGCGCCGGAGACTTGGTACAATAGTTCCTATACAACACATCGATGTATTTTTACAAAGGGGGATATTATGAAAAAGAAATTCATCTTTGCAGCAGTATGCAGCGCACTGCTTCTCAGTGCATGTTCAAAGGAAGTGGAAAACGAACCTTTGGAAATCAGCCTGGCATCTGAAAACTATGCGGTGGAATATACGGGCCTTCTCAAGGATGGGATTCCTGAGGGCGCTGCTGCCTTCACAGGAGAAGAACCTGACGGTTCCAAATGGAACGGCGAGGGAAATTTTGAATCCGGGAAATTGACGGATGCCAGGGTAGCATCCTTTCCCATGGAACTCGAAGCGGCAGGGCAAAAATATACGGGAACCTTTGAAGGGGAAGTCAACGGGGACTGTTTCTCCGGGACATTTACCGGTATGGACGGTCTGGTGTATCAAGGTGATATTATCAATAACTGCACCTCCGGAAAAGGGAAGATAGAAGGGCTTGCTTATACCTTAAATGAGAGGGGACGGCAGATAGAAGGGATTTATTCCGGTGACATAAATAATTCCGCAATAACAGGCAGCGGTCAATTTACCTCAAACGATAAAGCATTTATATATGAAGGCGGTTTTGAGGATGGTATGCTAAAGGGCGCCGGCAAATTAAAGGATAACGCCTATCTGGTTAATTTCTCCGAGGTAGACAGAGTAGGGCAATATGAAGGAGATACCATTGACGGCCTGGCAGATGGGCAGGGTACTTTTTCAGCCGTTAATACTTATAATGAGCCATATACATATCAGGGAGGCTGGAAACATGGACTCTTTCATGGTTATGGTTCCAGGATATTGGAAAATGAAGATTTAATGGATTATACCGGGAATTATATAGAGGGTGAATATGCTCCAAATGCGCAGGAATTTTTTACTTCATTGGGTACCTCAGGTTCTTTCCCTTATACAGTTACTGAGTTAGCGGACAGCTTCCTGTCTGAGCATGACCAGCTTTTTTTCGAACACAATATAGACGATTACAGTTCCTTTCTTGATGAAGAATTCAGTTTTAAGAAATTCGAAAAAAATCCGGCCAAATTCGGAGACAAACTCATTGATTTAAAACGCCTTCAGGTAGTACAGATTTCAGAGGTTAAATACAGTGAATATCTGCCTGTTGTCACTACTATAATTGCCAGTAACTCTAATAATATCTATTGGATTTATTATATTGGCGGGTGTGATGATGTATACGCAGGAAGTACGATTGAAGCATATCTGCTTCCCCTGGGATACGGATCCTATACAACATTGCTGGGGACAAGCAGAACAGCCATGGCAGCTGCCGCAGCAGCGATCAGATAACTGTTTAATAGAAGGATTTATCACTTATGCCGATAGCGATGACTGGAAAAACAGAAAGTAAATCACTGTAATTTCATGCAAAAACACCAGCAAAAAAAGCTGGTGTTTTTGCGCGTTATGCCAAAGGCCAAACAGAAACCTTATATAAATATATTTCAGTAACGGCCAGGGAAATCCGGATGCAGCCTTCTGCCACACTGCCGAAGGCAATATGAAAATAGCTGGTTACTGCTGCCTGTCTGTATATTTATCCATAAGCATTATGGCATCCTTTTCTGACAGTCCGAATCTCCTTACCAGCTTTTCGATAATCTGCTGTCTGTTTTTCCCTTCTTCCAGATTATCTAAAATAAAAATCTCCATTCCTTTTTCAAATCCCTCTTTTTCGCCTTCCATACGCACATACTTCTCCCTCGCCTTCCGGTCCCGTACATCCTTCATATGCGCTTCATAATGGGCGCGCAGCCGCTTGCTCAGACTCATAACCTTCACCTCACGAATTGCTTCAAGAATCCCTGCATTTTCTGTCTTTATCATATCCAAATCCTCCTCGCTTTCCGCATTAAACAGACGAATCCAGTCATTCATCCGATTCTGTCCCACCAGGTTCTTCCTTAATTCCAGCGTATGTATCTCCATCATATCGGAGTATGGGATCCCGTTTTTGTCCCTGAAAAGATATACGGTGTGGTATTCCGGGCCGTCACTCAGGTTGAAATCCAGGATACTGATGGCCACGCAGCGCCTGAGCCGGGAATAATCTTCCCCCTTATTCGCCTCCGCCGTAAAGATCTTTGCAAGATAAAACAGCTGCCGTTTGTCCCAGTCGGCGCTGGCTTTTACCTGGATTTCAATATTAATTTTGATGTTATTGTTAAGCTCAATCAGCACATCCAGAATCCCCTGCTTCTGGCCGCGGTACCGCTTCCACAAAAACGTATTCAGCAGCCGGGAGGAGCGTATTTCCTCCACTGGTATTTCCAGTATATCGCTTAAAAAATGGTTGCGCACTACCTCATTCCGGAAAAGCTCCTTTGCGCAATAATCGTATTTGGGTGATATTATCTTCACTCTCTGCACTCCTTTCCAATACGGAAAGGATGGAAAGAGTGATCTTCTGATATTATTATACGCATTCTTTCCGTATCTCTCAATCTTTTTTCAGCTGGTTAATGAAACTTTTGGCGAAATGCCGTTAAAAAATATGATATAAGAATAATTAGGGAAAGTGACTTTTCCCGATGGGTTTACTATAGCAGAAATCTTCATCATTTACAAGCAGGTTGAACAAGCACCAAAATATTAGATGTAAATGACGGGGCGCAGGACGCCGCCCCCAGGACCCTTACTGAAATGCAGGCAGAAAATCCGGACATTTACATACTTGCACAAAGCACCTGCATTGAAACAAACAAAACATCCCTTGGATCCATTATGATAATCGGAACAGTTTTCTCCGTGCTTCTGCTGGCCATGGCGATCTGTTTTCTTATCCCACGCAGGACAACCGGGAGATTTCAAAAGACAGCGTTACGGAAAGATTACGGCTGACGGAGTAGCGGCAGGTAATCAATCCGCGGCAGGATTATTATAAAAAAGTATCCGCAAATGAAATAGGGAGGCTGCCCGGCATCAGTGCCATGGCAGTCACCCTTTTTTTTCGATCTGTTACCTTCCTGCTGCTGCGTGAACAGCGCGCCGCCGGGTACAGGCTTTATTTATTGTCCTGGATTTTTCCATTTAATATGGGACTTCACTCTTCCTCAGGTTCATAGGAAAAGAAATCAAAGGAAGCAAAGTTCTCCCCTTCCCTGCCGTTTCCGCTGGCGAACATCCCCACATATGCGCCTACAAATCCGCCTGCGGTTTCAGAGCCCAGGAAGCCTCCGTCCAGATCGGAAGCCAGCACAGAAACTTCGCCGTCGGCGTCCGTCGCACAAAAGGTATTCTTCTGTCCCTCCGCTTTCAGCTCCAACAGCACCGTGTCCGAATTCCATTCCATTTCACCGCAGATTTCCTTCTGGTAAGGCCTTTTCACATCATGGAAGGTGATTTCCCCATCCTGGGTCAGGTATCCCTTTACCACCCGGAGCAGACGCTTCCCATTTTCCCTTGTCAGCTCCGCCCTCAGACAATGATAATTGTTCTGCAGCAGAATCAGTCCCGCCGTCTGCTTTTCCTCCGGCGCAAAATGCATCCGGGTCCGGGCGGTATAGCTCATATGCTGCTGCCTGCGTCCCACGAATCCGGCACAGTTTACGTTGGGCAGCTCCCCTGCATGGATTTTTTCCATGGTTTCTTCGTCCGTCGGTTCCATCGGCCTGGCAGCCGCCCTGATTTTCAAAGCGCCATCCTCCAGCCGGAACATGCCTTCCTGTGGGGTCCCCAGATAATTCCACGGAAATCCCAGCTTATCCCCATCAAAATCATCCATACCCCAGGCTGTTTCCGTGGGCGACTCCGGCAGATCCGGCGCAGGATAGGTCCAATCCAGCTTTCCGGTGCCGGGACATACCACAGGCCAGCCGTTTTCCCATATCATGGGGGCAATAAAGGTTTCCCGTCCCATGTTTTTGTGATAACCGCCGTAGGGCCTGGAGGCCAGCATCACCATATACCAGCTGCCGTCCTGCAGCTGTACAATATCCGCATGTCCGGTGTTGGCGATTTCCGCCTGCATCCCCAGATGTCTGTGGGTCATGATGGGATTGCCGTCATAGCCTGTGTATTCTCCCATCACCTCTTTGCTCCTCGCAATGGTTACTGCATGGAAATGCTCCGTGCCGCCCTCCGCGATCAAAAGATAATACCAGCCGTCCTTTTTATACAGGTGGGGCGCTTCCGGGCACCAGGCCAGCACCTGGGAGCCGCCCCAGATGTCCTTCTTTTCCCCCACAAGCCGGAATTCCTGCAAATCGATTTCACTGATCCAGATATGGTTGTGCCGCATATCCCCGGTTCCGGTTCCCGTATAATAAGCTTTTCCGTCATCATCCCAGAACAGAGAAGGATCGATGCCTACCGCCCCCTCAATCCAGTGCGGCTCCGACCACGGCCCCGCCGGATCCTCTGCCGTAACAATAAAGTTCCCGCCATGATCCACATTGGTTGTGATCATATAAAATACCCCGTCATGGAAACGCAGTGTAGGTGCAAAAATACCTCCTGAAATCCAGTCCGCTCCCAGAGGCAGCTGTGACGGCCGGTCCAGAACGTGCCCTATCTGCTCCCAGTGCGCCAGATCCCGGCTGTGGAAAATCGGCACTCCCGGGAAAAAAGAGAAGGATGAAGTTACCATATAAAAATCATCCCCCACCCTCACAATGGATGGATCCGGATAAAAGCCCGGCAGCAGCGGATTCTTAATTTCATAGCTCATGATATGTTTCCTCCCTTGGTCCGTGTATTACAGATACATGGTAATCAGTGCCGCTCCCATGGGCGGCAGAGTCAAGGTTATTGTACCATCTTTTAACTCCATTGTCTCTTCCTTCATACAGGAGGCGGCGGCTATAAGCCAGCTGTTGTTTGTATAATGCAAATAATCATGCAGTATTTTTTTCATAAACCCTCTGTTTCTATATTTCTGAATTGTATATTTTCTGTGATTTTTATAGGAAAATAAAAAAAGCGTGTACAATATCCCTGTAAAACAGAAAAAGAAAGGAGGAATTTTACTACTGATGATACCTAATATAGCGCCCAATTCCTACGGCATCCCTACAATTTACGTACACGATCATCCTTTTTTAATTCTGGGAGGCGAGCTGCATAATTCCAACTGCTCATCTCCTGTTTACATGGAGGAGCAGGTCTGGCCCGCCCTGGACTAAAAACAATCCGGACACCTATTTCCGCGCCTGCTACAGTCCCGGCAATCCCTCCGATACCGTTTTGCCTCTCTCCGGCGCTGCAGCATGCTGCTATTGGGCCAATGGCCGGCGTGCTCCGGTTTGAATTCTGTCTGTATTAATATTCCAGCCGCCTGCTTTTGACAGAATGGAAAAAGTATTCCGAAACGATTTACGAAACAAATTTCTTTCCTTCCCCCGACTGTGAAAACTGCCCCAATTCTATCCAACTTTTCCCCTCTTTATCCATTTACATCCGTACATCACCCTGCTATGGTATAATTAATAAGATCCACAACCATAACGCACCGTTATCAGGCTTAACGCCCGCACCCGTCCCAATGCCCGCGAAAGCCAAATCCCCGTGGAAATTAAGGAGGTTCCCTCATGCCCCAGTCAGAAGCCTTACAGAAAATCATTTCCAACATGGAGACCGTTATCGTAGGGAAACGGGAGGTCATTGAATATGCCCTCATCACCCTGCTTTCCGACGGCCATCTTCTTCTTGAGGACGTTCCGGGCGTCGGCAAGACAACGCTTGGCAAGGCGCTGGCCCAGTCCATCCAGTGCAGTTTTGCCCGCATCCAGTTCACGCCGGATACGCTGCCGGGGGATGTGACCGGCATGTCCATTTACCAGATGCAGACCGGGGAATTCCGTTTTGTTCCGGGCGTGGTCATGAACGATATCCTGCTGGCCGATGAAATCAACCGTACCTCCCCCAAGACCCAGGCCAGCCTTCTTGAGGCCATGGAGGAACGCCAGATCACGGTGGACGGCAGGACAATGCCCCTGCCTGCGCTCTTTATGGTCATCGCCACGCAGAATCCCGTGGAACAGCTGGGAACCTACCGGCTTCCCGAAGCACAGCTGGACCGCTTTATGATGAAGGTTTCCATGGGTTACCCGGAAAAGGAGCGGGAAGAGGCGGATATCGTGCGCAGGGCCTTAAACGGAGAGGCCGTAAAGCAGCTTGCCCCCGTAACGGCAAGAGAAGATATTATTGAAATGAAAAAGGAAATCCAGGGCATCACGGTTCATGATGACATTATGGATTATGCCGTGGAAATCGCCCGCAATACACGGAAAAGCAGATATCTCACCCTCGGCGCCAGCCCCCGGGCCGCCATAGCACTGGTGCGCGCCGCCAGAAGCCGCGCATATCTGGAAGGCCGCAGCTTCACCACGCCTGAGGACGTTGCCGCCCTGGCACAGCCGGTGCTGCTCCATCGCCTGATTCTTTCAGCCCAGGCCCGCCTGGAAGGAAAAAAAGAAAAGGATGTGCTGCAGGAAGCCATGCGCGCAGCCAAAGTGCCTGTCCTATGAAAAAGGAAACAAAACAAAAAACGAAACAAAAAAATAAAAGAATCCGGCGGCCCGGAAGGCTGCTTTACCTTCTTTTTCTTGCAGGCGCGACGGCCCTGGTGAGCCTGCGGGGCGGGAATATTTCCTACCTGCTTTTCTATTTTGCACTTGCGCTTCCCATCCTGGCATTTTTGTATTCTCTTTATGTTTTTTACCGGTTCAAAATTGTCCAGGAGGTATCCCGCGTTGTGGTAAAGGCCCAGGAGGTCCCCTACCGCCTGCTGCTGGCCAACGAGGATATCCTGCCCTTTACCCACATACGGCTTCACTTTTTCGACAGCATGGTCAGCATGAAGCCCTCTGATCCCGGCGTAATCTCCCTTGCGCCCCATGAGGAAATCAGGGTGGACACACAAATGTACTGTAAATACAGAGGCACCTATCCGGTGGGCGTAAAAAGCGTGGAGGTCACGGATTTTCTGGGCCTGTTCACCATTCCCTATCCGCTGATGTCCCAGATCCGCCTGACCGCCAGGCCGCGTATCATCCCCATGGAACAGCTTCGGGTGGTCCTCCAGGAGCAGGATCCCAAAAACACGCTTTTTCCGGTATCCCGGCTGCAGGAGCTTCCTGATTTTGAGCTGCGTTCCTATCTTCCCGGAGATCCCATAAAATATATCCACTGGAAAAATTCCGCCCGGGCCGGTGAGCTGCTGGTGCGTAAACAGATGCCGGAGGAGCTGTTTGAGACCATTATTTTTATGGATTTGTCCCCCATAGAGGATGAAGAAGAAAAAAGGCTGCAGAAGGAAGACAACATTATAGAAACCGCCCTTTCCTTCGTCCATGATTATTATCTGAAAAATATCCCTGTGCGGATATTGTTTATGGAGGATACGCTGCGGGAAATGCTGGTGGACGCCGGCACCGGCTTCGAACCCTTTTACGACAAATGCTCCGAACTTTCCTTTTCCTCACCCTATCCGCTAAACCAGGTCTGGGAAAGCGTTCCGGCCTCCTCCGGCTGCGGCTCCTGTATCCTGATAACCGCCTCGGTAACGGACGATCTTGTCCGCAGCGTAAGTGAAAAACAACAGGCCGGGACGGAAGCGCTGCTCATCAATGTGGGAGAACTTGCCTTATGAAATCTGATTCTCTGCAACTTCGGAAACTGTATGCTTTAGCGGCCTCCTCCTGCCTGTGTGCGGGAAGCCTGATGATCCTGAAAAGCCTTTGGGATCTGTTCGGCATGCCTGCCTTTTCCCCTCTTCCGGCAGAAAAGGCCTCGGAGCTCCTCTCCCCGGCCGTCCTTCTCCTTGTCTCTGCCCTGTGCCTGTTCCTCTTAAAATGGTCCTCGGAAAAAAATCTGCGGCTTCCCCTGTGGGGCGGGCTGTTTTTATTGGCACTGCTTGCCGGCGCGTTCCTCTTTCTCCGGGAAAGAAATGCCTTCGCTGCACTTTCACAGGAAGAAGCTTCCCTGGTTCAGGCCTGTGCCCGGAACTTAGCTTCCCTGCCCCAATCCGCCTCCTCCGCACGGCTCCTCCCGGCACTTTCCGCCAGAACCGCTCTGCAGCTCTACTTTTTCCTTCTGATTTTGGGAACTGCCGTACTTCTCTGCGGGCTTCTGTCATATTTGTCGGAAAGCCGCCTGTGGCTGAAGGGACTTCTTCTGCTAATCCAGACTGTAATCCTGCTTCTGTGTGCCGCGCAGGAAATTCCGCTCTCCAAATGGAATGTGCTGCCTGTTTTATTCTGCCTGCTACTTTTTCTTTCGGAAACTGCCGCCTGCTTTCAGAACCAGGGGATGGAAAATCAGTCTCCCTCCCTGCGGAAAAGTCTTTCTGTCTTTCTGGCACCGCCCGCCGAGAACCTGCTTTATCTGACTCCTGTATTTCTGGCCGCCGTACTTATTATCGGACTGCTGCCGGCAAAGGAAGTGCCCATGCACTGGGACACCCTGCGTAAGCTGACCGCCGCCGCAGAGGATAAGGCAAATGCCCTGATCATACATATTGGCTCTCTTTTTTCCGGGGGACAGGATTCCTATGCACTTTCCTTTACCGGCTACACTGGCAGCGGGCATTTAAACGGCGGGCTGTTTTCCTCTTCCGCAGGCCAGTTATCCCTCACGGGAAGCCGGACCAAATCCCCCCTGTACCTTACCGGCACAGTCCATGACTTTTATAATGGACACGGCTGGGAACAGAGGGCTTTGGATAAAACCTATTCCGGCGAGGAATATCTGCTGAACTATCAGGAACTGACGGATGCTCTCGATGCAAGCATCTATACCTCCCAGGAGCAGCTGGAAATAATGCGCTCCTGCCGTTTTGACCTGCGGTTTGAAGGCCTGAAGACGCAGACCGTTTTTTATCCGCCTTTTACAGCCAGCTTCTTTTTTATCAACCAGGAGCCGGATGCCCGTAATGACAGTATCCTCCTGCCAAAGGCGCAAAGCGTGGGCTTCACCTATTCCTTCCTCTGCATGGATATCAACTGGGGCAGTGAAAAGGTACAGAAGCTTCTCCGCCAGGAGGCCTGGGCGCAGCCTCCGGCCCTGGATGAGGAGCAGCAGAAAAGAGAGCGCTATATCTATAAGAATTATACAGAGCTTCCGGATACGGTCCCGGAAAGAGTTTATGCACTGGCGGAGGAAATTACGGAAGGGTTATCCACAGATTATGACCGTATGAAGGCTATTGAAGGCTGGCTGAACCGGCTTGCCTATACCACCTCTCCTCCCCAGTGCCCGGAGGGACAGGATTTTACGGATTATTTCCTGTTTGACAGCCAGACAGGCTACTGTACTTATTTTGCCACAGCCATGGCGGTCCTGGGACGCTGCTGCGGTATTCCCACCCGCTATGCAGAGGGCTTCGTGACCACGGGTACGCGGCGCACAGAGGGAAACCAGGTAATGATTACCTCAGACAACGCCCATGCCTGGGCTGAGGGCTATATCCCCAACATCGGCTGGGTTCCTTTTGAACCTACGCCCCGCTATTACGAGGCTGCAAACACCGCCTGGAACTTACCCGCCCAAGGCGGCACTCCCGCACCGGCACTGCCGGCGCCGGAAAGCCAGGAGGAGGAAACCGCTGTCACTGATGATTGGACGCAGGACAGCCTACCGGCCCGTTATCTGGCAGAGCAAAGCGGCAGACTGCTGATTCATTTTCTGGAGGCAGTCCTGCTCATCGCAGCTCTTTTCCTGCTTCTTGCGCTGTTCCTCTTCTGCCGCAGCGCACTCAGGCGACGTTCCTACCGCCGTCTGGATGCCGCCGGGAAACTGGAAAACCGGATGCGCAAGGTCCTGCTGCTGGGCGAAATGCAGGATCTGCGCCTGGAAGCCGGGGAAACCCTGGCCGCTTATGGGAAACGCGCAGACGGAAGGCTAGATACCGCGGCCGGTTCCTTTGGGGATATCTGTAGATTGTATCAAAGCATACGCTTCGGCAGGGAAAAAGCCGGAGGGGCAGACATCCTGCGGCTGGAGCAGTACGTTGATGCCCTGGAGAAACAGTATCTGCAAAGTTGCGGACGGCTGCGCAGACTGCTGTATTACATGAGATAGGCGGATGGAAAAGTTGGGATGCTTCCTGAGATAAGCCGCCCTTGGGAGAAACAACAAAAAATTACTGCCGCACCAGCCAATTTTTATCACGGCTGGTGCGGCAGTCTTTCTTCTATGTGTCTTAACAAGGCACATTTCTTTCATAAAAAGCTTTTAACTTTAAAATATTATGCTACAGAGCACATCAATCATTGTCTGCAATCAGTACAATCCCCTTGATATGGGAGATCAGGCCGTGATCATTAAACATCCGAATCTGATTTTTTCCCTCTTTCAGCTCTGTCAGCACTTCCTTTTCCCCTACATTTTCCCATGTGGGGAACTCCCAGCCGCTGGTATTGTGCAGATAGGTATGAATTACCTCACCGTCGTTGGCCTGAATGGAAATGTCCCTGTTGTCTCCCGCCGCATACAGGATACGCAGAATATATCTGCCCGCTTTTGGCACCTGCGCATCATCAATGACCAGCTCCGCCTCCCTGCCGAGTCCGACAGCCGTAGGAATCCCGTCCACGCAGGTAATTTCCCCGCCCCCGCGAAGATAGCTTTCCTTTATCCCATAAGCTATGGGCATAAATGGGTTATTATCTATCAGCTTCAGCTTCCAGACTGCCGGCGCCCTGCCGGAAACCCGCTTCATTCTGAATACAAAATCCCCTTCCTCTACTGGAATAATAATATCATGGGTCACAAAGGTGCGGATTGCGCTGCTGAAGGGCATCCTTTCCACCCGGGTAAATCCACCGCAGCTAAATTCCATTTCCCACGGCTCCTGTGCAGCATAGAACAGCCGCAGCGTATACTCCCTGCCCTCCCTGACGCTGCCATAAAATTCAGCCGCGCCGTTTAGCACAAAGCCCGAGATTTCCTCATTCCAGTCCACCTTTTCGCTGCCCTGAAGCATCCGGGCGTCCTTTCCCTGGTATACCGTAAAACGATCGCTCATATAGCCCGTACAGACGCCGCACTTTAAAGGCTCCAGCTTACGCGTGATATAAATTCCGGCACCGCCGTTTGCAAGCAGGCTCAATTCCAGCGTATCCGCCGCAGTTACTGTCCTGACGGCCATGGAAACCATTTCTCCGTTGTAAGAATCCTCATAAATCTCCGCCTCATACTCACCTTCCCCTAGAAAATCCATGGAAAGCCTTACCACCTTCTTCGGGGAAGTAATCACGCCTATCAGCCACTCCGTATCCGTGTAACGCAGAATTGCCGCATGATCCCCCGGGTAGCCGGACAGTACCTTTACCCCCTGATAATGATTTTTCGTTCGGCGCAGGAAATCCGTCCCCTTCCATCCCTCCATATAACGCAGGGCCAGGGCATAATTGGTCAGGCCGGAATCAAAGACTACCGGCAGGGCCAGCTGATGGCCCATGGTGGTGTTCCTGTTCTTTATGTTGGAAAAAGCGGTAGGGGTATAATCCATCGGCCCCGCAACATTTCTGGTAAACGGCACCGTACAGTTATGGACGGAGTCGGGAAGCTTGCTCCACTGATAATGCTCCATTCCCATAATACCCTCGGCCGTCATAAAATTCGGCCAGGTCCGCCCCTCTCCCATCGGCTTCACCGAACCGTGGAAATTGATCATCAGCTTATATTCAATCATCAAATCTGCCATCATCTGATACTGCCACATGGTATGCTGGGAATCATTTTCAAAAAAGTCGATCTTTAATCCGTCCACACCCCAGCCGGCCCAGAGGGGAATCAGCTCCTCCGCCTTTTCCCTGGTATCCAGGCGCTGCATGGGCGTCCAAATCCAGACCTGCACGCCCTTTTTATGGGCGTATTCACACAGCTGCTTCACCCAGCAGGCATCCCAGCCGCAGTCCAGCGTCACTCCCTCAAAGCCGTAGGCTGCCGCCATATCCACATAATTTCTGGATTCCAGGTAAAGCTGCGCGCCGTTCATATCCTCCCACCATGACCAGAGGGCGCGTCCGGGACGGATCCAGGAGGTATCCTTGATAACGGAAGGCGGATTCAGATTATAGTTAATCGTGGAATTGACCAGTTCATCCAGGCTGTCAGCAATCACGGCATATCTCCAGGGAGAATGGAAGGGCAGGGACGTCCGTATCGGCCTTCCCTTTTCCTCCGGCGCAAAGCCGATGGTCATACAGCCGTTTTCATTTCCCACCAGATGGCAGGAGCAGTAGCTGCCGTTCGTGTTGAGCACATTTGCTTCATTGAGCATAATCCATGCGCCGTCACTTTCCGTAAAAAACAGGGAGGGCATGCCAAAGGGCTGTCCGTTCACACTTTTATCCCAGCTCCTTTCCTTATAGGGACCTTCATAGGTGGGAACCCAATCCTGCAGCCACAGCTTATCGCAGCTTTTGGGAATCCGGAATTCCGTCGTTTCCCGGTTAACAAGAAAGGATTCCCGGCCGGTGTGCCCTATTTCATAACGGAAGGCCATCCCGTCATCAAAGGCGCGAAGCCTTACGGTAAAGTCCGATTCCCAGGCCTTAAAATGCAGCGCCAGCTCCGATGCATGGTTGATATAAACCTCTTTTTTCCCCACGGGAATGGAATACTCTTCCCGAAGGGAGCTACTTTCTTCCTTTTCAAAAACAAGTCCCTTGATAAAATCACCCAAATCCGTGAAAATCCCCAAGGCACTTTCTTCTATGAGCATTTTTCCATGCCTGGTGACACAGTAGCAAAGAGAACCGTCCTCCTGCTGTCTTACCATTACTTTCAATTCTTTATCAGGTGAATCCAATGTCCACATACGAAATATTCCTCCCATTTTGTTTATGTCTTCCGCTCTGCGGCTATCCCTTTACGCTCCCCATCACGATTCCTGTAGTAAAATATTTCTGCAGGAAGGGATAAATCATAAGGACAGGTATGGCTGCCAGGAAAATCTGCGCCGCCTTGCCGGTCCTGTCGGAAATCATGCCGATCTGACGGATATCCCGCAGCTTTTCCAACGCCATCAGATTCGTGGAAACCACCTGCGTCTGCAGATAGGTCTGCAGGGGATATTTTTCCGGGGAATTCAGGTAAATCAGGCCATCAAACCAGGAATTCCAATGGTTGACAATGGCGAACAGGGTTACTGTCGCCAGCACCGGCTTGGATACCGGGAGAACGATGAGCCGCAGCACCTTCCAATTGGTCGCGCCGTCCACATAGGCCGCTTCCTCCAGCTCCTTGGGCAGGGCGCGGAAAAAGTTCATCAGCAGAATCGTGTTGAATACATTGACCGTATAAGGCAGCACCAGGGACCACACACTGTCAATCAGCCCCGTATCACGGACAACCATATAGGTGGGTATCAGGCCGCCGCCGATGAGCATCGGCACCACAAATATCCAGATGTAAATTTTTCTCGCCGGGAACTCATGGTCCAGGCGTGAAAGCGGGAACGCCGCCAGCACACAGACGATCATGCTCGTCGGCACTGCCAGCAGAATCCGTTCCAGAGATACGATTAAGGATCGCCAGAATTCCGGCTTATCCGCCATATACTTATAGGAATCCAGTGTGAAATCCACCGGAAGCAGGCCTACCTCCCCTGCCGCCACCGCACTGCTGGAGCTAAAGGAAATCGCCAGCTGGTTAAGCATCGGCAAAAGGCAGCTAACTGCGATCAGCGTCAGAAAGGTGTAGTTAAATACCGTAAATACTTTCATTCCCAATGTTTTTTTACGCATATATCCGCCTCCCCTTAAAAGACCCTGTAATCCGTATATTTATATGCCAGCGCATAGGAAATCCCCAGCATGGCAAAGGAAATGACGGATTTAAACAAGCCGATTGCCGTTGCTACGCCATACTGGGCATCAAGCATGCCGATACGGTAAACAAGGGTATCCAGAATATCACCCGTACTGTAAACCTGCGGGCTGTACATGTTAAAAATCTGGTCAAAGCCTGCATTGAAAATATTGCCCATCGCCAGAATAGACATCAGAAGCACCGTAGGAAGGATCCCGGGCAGAGTCACATGCAGGGTTTGTTTCCAGCGGTTTGCTCCATCCATCACCGCCGCCTCATACAGGCTCGGATCGATCCCCGTCAGGGCGGCCAGATACACAATGGTGCCGTATCCGAACTCCTTCCAGGTATCCGTCAGCACCATAGTATACGGGAACCATTTGGAATCCCCCAGGAAAAAAATCGGTTCCAGCCCCAAAGCCGTAAACGTTTTCCCGATAACACCGTTGGAGGGTGACAAAACATCCACAAAAACCCCGGCCAGAATAACCCAGCTTAAAAAGTGGGGGAAATAAATCATTGTCTGTATGGTCCTTTTAAATTTCATTTTCCGGATTTCATTCAAAAGGAGTGCCACTATGACAGGAATCACAATCCCCATGATAATTTTCAGGGCCGCAATATAAAACGTATTCCAGATAACCTGATAAATATCCGGCAGATTAAACACATATCTGAAATTCTTCAGCCCCACCCATTTTGAATGGAGGAAGCCCTTGCTGGGATTGAACTTCTGAAAGGCCATGATATTGCCCACCAGAGGGATATAGTTGTAAACCAGCAAAAGGATCAGTGCCGGCAGCAGCATGAGATGCAGGGAACCATTCTTAAAAAAACGGTTCTTTTTTTTAGACTTTTTCATGAAAACACTCCTTATTTCAAATGCGGAGGAGATTTTTTATCCTGACTCTCCTCCGCATCCTTTCACTTAATGATTATTGTGCTGCATGCCAGTCATTGACTTCCTGTGTGATTTCCTCGCCGCCAAGCTTATTCCAGTTGGCTACAAATTCATCGAATTTATCCATATTGCCTTCCAAAATAATATTTGTGTAATCCTGAAGCTGCTGCTTATTCAGCGTAGGCAGTTTTTCCGTCATCGTTTCTGTAGGTGCGGCATAATATGCGTCATTCACCACATTGCCGGGCGTCCAGTACCGGTCAAAAATAACATCCAGGGCGCCGCCTGGCCCATACATTTTCAGCTGATGCCAGTTGTTGTCCTTATGGTTGCCGTCTAAGCTCTTGAGGGCCATTTCGTAGTAGCCGCGTTCCTCATCATTTAAGGTATCCGGCTCCGCATCTCCATTAATGACTGCAGTTACCTTCTGCGCTGCGGTGAAGTTTTTCATAGGAGGCTCAATCGCAACCGCAGGATACTGGTATGTGCCGAAGCCGTCGGGCGTAATGTTATATACTTCCGGCTCCGCTGTTTCACCATAGCTCTTCTCCAGCTGCAGGTTCAGCATCCTTATGATTGCTTCCGGATGCTCACAGTCCGCGCTGATTACGTAAAAATCAGAAGTGCTCGCCGCCAGCTGTGCCTTAGCGGGAGTTGTGCCGTCCAGGGAAGGAATGGCTACCGGTACCCATTCAAAGGAAGGATCCTTTACCTTGGCATCATTGATCCAGGCCATATTCCAGAAATCCCCGAACATCATACCGCTACGTCCGGCGCTCACATCCTCATTCACCTTATTGGCATCCTTTACGCCAAACTCAGGGTCAATCTGCCCGGCTTCGTACATTTCGTGCAGGGCCGCCAGGGCATCCTTCGCTTCGGGCTGTATGCCGCCCCATACAACCTCATCCCCCTTATCCACCCAGACGCCGGGATATGCATTGTATGCATTGAAAAAGCCTGTCAGATCCGCATAGCCGCTGCCGTAAAGATCCTTGAATACGGCAAGTCCATAGGTATCATCCACACCGTTCCCATCCGGATCCTGTGTGGTAAAGGCCTCGGCGATTTTTCTCATATCCTCCACCGTTTCAGGCGGCTCCAGCCCCAGGCTTTCCAGCCAGTCCGTACGTACCCAGAGAACCTTTGCGGTCATCAGGGGAGAACCAACCTTGGGAATTGCATACAGCCTGTCGTCAAAGGTTGCCGCCTGCATGGCCAGACCGCCGTCGGAGTTAAGTACCTCCCTGGTAAAAGGAGCCAGATTTTCGTCCATAATATCCGTAATATCCATAATCTGTCCGTTATCGTACATCATTTTCATCTGTGCCGCACTGACCTGCATCACATCCGGAATATCATCCGAAGTAATCGCAATGTTCACCTTCTGCGGATACTGCTCCGTATTGGTGGACCATACCCAGTTAATTTTGATATTCAGCGTCTCTTCGCAAAAACGGGTCCACACATTGTCCTCCAGGGAATCCCCGTCCTTGAATTCTATGCCTGCGCCAAGGTTCTTTGTGGCAGTGATTACCACGGGTTCCTCATACCGTGCGAACGGATCTGCCGCAGCAGCCTGCTGTGTGCCGCTCTGTTCCGTCTGCTCCTGCGTACCTGCAGCGGTACTCTCCGCAGGTTTGCTTTCAGCCGGCTGAGATCCGCAGCCGCTTACCGCAGCGGCCGACATTGTTAAGGCAGTTACCAGTGCAACGAGCTTTAATTTTCTTTTCACATTAACCCCTCCGTTTATGTATTTTATATATTTAATTATAGAATCAGGTGTTTTGTTTGTATATATTTCATTTTTTATCTTTCTTGTCTATTTTTTACTTGTTTGATATGTCTGTTCTTTCCACAAAAAAACCGCATGGAATGTATTATTTTCCACACGGTTTTGTACTACTGTAATGTTCCCTCTCCATCCCGGTATTCGCGCGGCGTAATTTTCATAGCTTTTTTAAATACCTTTGAAAAATTAGCCGCCGTCTCATAGCCCACCATGGATGCAATTTCACTGATCCGATAGGAGGTGGTTTCCAGCAGCCGGCAGGCTGTTTCCATGCGGATACTGAAAATAGCCTCCGTCAGCGTCCTGCCGGTCAGTTCCTTAAACCTGCGCGATAAATAGGAGGAATTGAGATGAAGCTTTTCCGACAGGGCGCACAGGCTCAGATCCCCATCTATATTTTCTGAAATATAGGCCATCAGCCTGGCGACAAAGGACTTTTCCAGCTCCGCTTCATTTTTCCCGCTTTCCATGTCATCCTTTGTCTCAAAATATTCCACTCCCGCCATTGCAATCTGGGAATCAGGCTTCAGGCGGCTGAGCGCAATATACTTCAAATCCTCAAACGGCTGTTTCACATTTCGCCATGCAATTTGCTTTTCCTGAAATACAAAGGAGATGGAAATTCCCAGCATCTGCCGGACGGCCCGGCAGATCCCTTCCGCCATTCCCTTCACCACCGCCTGGGCATGCTGGAGATTTTCCCGTTCCACCGGCTGCAGCGCCCACATTACCACGTGTTTTTCCATCCAGACGGCCTCGCTTTTAACAGCATATGAGATCTTTTCCTGCAGTATCATATCCACTGCAAGGGCCGTTTCCTCCGTCAGCTCCTGCGTGGTGCGGCCCGCCAGCAGCATAAGCGGCTGTGTCAGATCCAACGCCATTTCCACCCTGTCGAATCCCCAGTCCCCATGCTCCCTCTGCTTTCCCTGATCAAACAGCAGCGTCCGTACCAGGTTCCGGCGGAGCATCGCTTTGTAAAGACGGTTTTCCTCTCTTGCCTTCACCAGAGTATCCTGCATATCCGTATCCCGTTCAATCGAACTGATACACTCCCCTATGGCTTCAAGAAGCACCTCATCTCCCTCGCTTTTTAATATATAATGGGTCACCCTCTGACGGATTGCCTGCTGCGCATACTTAAAATCATCATAGCCGGTCTGGAAAATCACATGGCACAGCGGCCATTTCTGCCGGATGTTTTTAGCCAGCTCAATGCCGGTAGTCCCCGGCATGCAGATATCCGATACAACAATGTCAAACTGGAATTCATTCAGCAGACGCAGCGCCTCCGTCCCCGAATAGGCCTTGTAAACATCCAGCTCAAACTGCGGCGTCTCCGCCAGCATGCCCGCAAGACTGTCAGTAATCATTTCCTCATCATCCACAACCAACACTCTGTACATCCCGCTCCCCCTTTTCTTCCCTTTCCAATGGTAAAACCAGACTGCAGAAGGTGCCCTTTCCCTCTTCCGCGCTGATTTCAATCCCATAGCCTTCCCCAAACTTCATCTTCAGCCTCCGGTTGATGTTGCAAAGCCCGTTTTCAATCTGCGCCTCGGACTGCCGGAAGCTCTCCTGCAACTGTTCCTGTTCCTGCCGCGTCATACCGGTGCCGTTGTCCTGTACATGAATAAACAGCTTTTCCCCCTTCTGCTCATACCACACCCGCAGGATACCGTCCTTTTCCACATTATTCAGGCCGTGTTCAAAGGCATTCTCCAGAAGCGGATGCAGAATCAGCCGCGGTACCGTAATTTTCTCAAACCGCTCCGGCAGATCCTCGAACTCCACGGTAAGCCGCCTCTTAAAGCGCATGGCCTGTATCTGGGCATAACGCCGTGCATGCTCCACCTCCGACTTTAATTCCGTGTCACTCCTGGCACTCTTGGTGATATACCGGTAATATTCCGATAAATAAGAGGAAAATTCAACGATGCTCTCATAATCCTCGTCCTTTGCCATACGGTAAATGGAAAAAAAGCTGTTATAAAGAAAATGCGGATTGATCTGCGACTGCAAATGCCTCAGCTCCGCCTGCTGTGTCAGCAGCTTTTGCTTATAATTGATTTCCAGCTGGTTCTGCAGTGATTGGGCCATCCGGTTAAAGGCAATATATACATAGCCGAACTCATCCTCCCGTTTTTCCTGAATCCGCACGCCCAGATTTCCCTTTTCCATCTGTTCGATGGTACTCACCAGGATTTTAATCGGACTGTTAATGACCACATAAATGGAAAATATGTAGCATGCCGTCATAGCCATAACCATAATCAGGCAGATAAAAAAGATGTTCCGGTAGATATCCAAATCCTTATACACTGTTTTATTGGATATATATGCATAAAGATCCATATCCAGAAAAGCGGAATTGATTTGGAACACGGTGTATTTCTGACGATCCGCGGGATCCGTCACCTGCTGCAGCTGCTTTTCCACACCGCTGATTTTGTCCAGGCTGATATCCCTTCCCACATTCAGCTCATACTCTCCTGAGCAGCTTACCAGCTTCGTCCCGCTGTCCGGGTACTCACTTAAAAGGCTCAGATCCTTTTTCAGCTCCGAATCCGACAGCCTGATCACCAGGGTATACATCGGACGGCTGTCAATACTCACCACATTATAGGGATAGGACACCGCCATGTACATGGAGCCCCGGTCATAAAAAAGGATGGAATTCCTGGATTTTTCCTGGATATCCGCAAATTCCCCTTCCTGATCCTTTACCAGCTCCACCCCTTCCACTGAGGAAATCCTGCGCCCCAGCTCCGGGATATCAACATATACCTCGTCTATATAGATGGAGCTTTCATGCAGGATTTTCAAGCGTTTCTGCATATCCAGCAGCTTTTCCAGCTTTTCACTTTTCGTCATAATAGGAAAAGCGCTGATGGAATAAAACAGAATCTCATCATTGAGGCACTCATACTGTAGCTTCTGTATTCTCCTGATTTCTTCCTCCAGGGAATTGGTCAGATAAGAGGTCTTTGCATAAAGCGACTGGGAAATTTCATTGGTCAGCATCTGATAGCCTGCCCTGAAAATTCCGAAATACAATAGATATACAAGCACCAGCATCAGTAAAAAGGCTCTAAGCACCCGGTAAAAAAATGACTTTTTTAATAACCTGAGCATAAAAATACTTCTCCCCCCGTACGCTTTCTGCCCTCAGTATATCAGAACTGTCTGCTTCTGGAAAGAAGGCTTTAATATAACAGGGCGATCCGTCACATGGCGGATCGCCCTTACATTACCTGTTATTTTTGTAACTGTCCGGTCTCCCTCACAGTTACTGCCTTCTCTCAAAAATGGCTGCTATTCCACATACCCCTTCATTTTCAGATACGCCTCAATCAAATCCACCGCGCCATCCACACCGGCGGCAGAGGTATTGATCATCAGAGCCTTGTTTCTCTTATCTCCCCAGACTTCATCGGTATAGTACTGATAATAATTCCTGCGGATTTTCTCCGTTTTCTTAATCAGTTTAGCGGCCTTCTGTCTGTCCTCCAGGGAATACAGCTTCATGATCCGATCAATTTTATCTTCCATATCCGCATAGATGAACACATTCACCACATTGTCCTGATAGGCCAGAATCACATCCGCACACCGTCCCACCACCACGCAGGATTCCTCCCTTGTCTTGTTCAGGATTAAATCAGCCTGCATGTCAAACAGGCGCTCGCTCAGGGTATCCGCATCAAAATCATAAGGGATAAAGGATTCCCGGAACGGGCTGGAAGGCTTCTCATCATTTTCCATCAGTTCTTCCACACTGATGCCGCTTTTTCCTGAAATCTCATTCAGGATGTTCTTGTCCAGGAAGGTGAAGCCAAGCCTTTCGGCCAGTTTTTCCCCGACCTCACGTCCGCCGCTTCCATATTCACGACCGATGGTAACCGTTACTTTTTTCTGCATAAACAAGTCCCTCCTTTTCCTGTCCGGCCTTTCCTGCCGGATGGCTGATGTGCAGTCGGACCGCAGTTCACGCACAGTCCGCCCGTCTTGCTGCTTATGGGAACAGATCGCAGCAGCCCGGTTAACCGGTAACAGTCCGTATAACCATTACCATACTCAGCTGTTGCAACATTTTTTCAGACAGTCTCCGATATTTTTTCCGCCAAATCAGAAGTGCAGTGACAGCATTTTACCGCGTCCGCAGGGATTTCACTCTTGCAGTAAGGACAGATTTTCGTAGCCGGTTTTGCCGGTTCCTCAGGCGTTTTCTCCTTGTCCTTCCGGTTCCCCAGCTCAGCAATTTTATTGATGAACTTCACCAGCAGGAAAATGACAAAGGCCATGATCAGGAAATTAATAACCGCCGTCAGGAAGGAACCGTACTTAATGTCCACGCCCCGCACCGTAAGCACCAGATAACTCAGATCCGTGTTGGCAATCAGTCCCAGCAGCGGCGAAATCACATCATTTACCAGGCTGTTCACAATGCCCTGGAACGCTGCGCCGACAATAACGCCTACCGCCATGTCAATGACATTGCCGCGCATGATAAATTTCTCGAATTCCTTTAAAAAGTTTTTCATTGCCAAGTTTTCCTTTCTCCTATGTAATTTCTTTTGTTAAAAATATTCTATCATAATTCGGCCTTTTCTGCCACTTTAATGCAACTAATTCCCGTTTAAACGCACTTTTACGGGAATGAAGGCTTCTAATCCGCCCTCTGGTCACTCCTCCGTGGCAAATACCCTTTTCCGCCACAATACAAGCTGCCCCCAAAACTCCGGTGTCCGATCTCAAGGCATAATCTTTCCATTTCCTGTACGCTCATTCCAGCTACCGGGAAACCGGAACTTTCCTGCAATTTATCTTCCACCCTGGCCATAAATTCTGTATAGTTCATTTTTCCCCTCCTCTTTGCGCTCTGTCCATCTTGTGCTATACTTAATCTTATTACTTCTGATGAAAGGCCTGGAATTTACATGAAGAAAAAGAAAGCTCATATTCTTCCTGTCTGTATTATAATCTTATTTATCGTAACAGCTGCCGGAGTCCTGCTTTATTCCCGAAACAGGACACAGGAAGCCTTCCTCCAGCTCTCAGAGCTCAGCGAGGCTGCCAAGGACGAAAAGGACATCCCCATACCGGTCAATCCCTACTTTGACCTGAGCGTCCCCACCTATATTACTAAGCTGCAGGATACCTACTTTCTGGTGGACTGCTATCACGATGAAATCATTTACAGCGATTCCCTGGACAGGGAACTGAACGAATGGGAGGTTATGACCGATGAAATCAACCGCGGGCACACCATTGCCAGCGACGGTGTGGTATATCTGACGGATGATACGGAAAATAACCGTATTCTGGTATTCGAAAAAGAGGACGGCCGGTTTATCCACACCCAGACCTTTTCCGACATTGGCATACGCCCCCACTATATCGTTTATGATGAAACAAGCGGTTATTTTTACGCGCTCAGCTCCATGACCGGTGAACTGTATGTCTTTTCCCGGGAAAAAAATTCAACGCGCATGGGCCTGAAGGAAGTCCGTTCCATAGAAAAACTAAACGGTGTCTATGTCCGCTCCTTCACCATCATCGGAAAGGAAATTTATTTTGTTTCCGGCAATTCCACCATCATCCGCGCCCGGCTGAAGGATCTGAAAATTTTGGAGGAATATCCGGTAAGCCCGGAAATTGCGGGGATGGTCCAGCTGACCAAAATAGAGGACTATTACTATATCACCATTTCCACCGACGTGGATTTCAATCAGGATTATGCCACCTTCATCCGTACAAAAGACCTGAATTCCCTTGCTTCCGGCGGTTATGAGGACATTTATGATAACTTTATCGGCGGCGGGACCCCCTACTATATCACCTCCTTCGATGGCCATTTCTACCTGACAGAGCACCGGATTCCGGGGCATTCCGTATGGCAGTTTGATGTGGAAGAGAATGAAATTGTTAATGTTGTACCGATTTTTTAGTATTGAGGTACGTTGCTATATATTGTAAAAAAAGCCGCCATGCATTATATGGTAACATATCAATGCATGTACGGCTTTTTTACACGATGCGGCATTGCAGAACCATCTCATTCTATAAGTCAGCCTCCATCAGAATTTGTAAAAGCCACTCCTGACTCATAAAAATAAGACAGCTGCCAGGCGGAATCCTGCTTTCCCCTGGCAACTGCCCAATTTCTGTCCCCTACATCACTTTTTCAAAAAATTATATAGGATTTCCATTTATTCCATGATACCACTTATTCTTCTGCAGACTGCTAACAGTCCATTATCACCTCCGAAAGCCGTTCCTTCCCCATCCGGTAAGTCCCCTCAGCCTCCATCAGTAAACTGCCGTAAAAAGCTTCCGCCGCAGCCCGCCTCTTTGCCGCCAGCTTTGTTCCCCGCTCTGTAAAAAAACGATCATACAGCTTTTCCAGCTTACGCTTATACTCCCTGAAAAAGCAATCCTCCCCGTCTCCGGAACCATCATTGACACTTCCGTCACTGTTCATAGTATAAAGAGGACATCCCGTCTCTCCCGCATAAAGCAATGTCCGCGCTATCCCTATGGCCCCTGTCACATCCAGCTTGTCCGCATCAAACAATATCTTCGCTTCCACCGAAACAGGAGGGTTCTTTGAACGATACCTGTGCGCGGCAATCGCTTCCTTCACCAGCCTGGCCCGCTCCTGCGTCCACCCACAATCCATGAGGAAGGCAAATGCCTTATCACCACCCACAGCCGCATGGCACAAAGCCGGATTCTCAAACTGCTCTCCCCGTCCGATATCATGCAGCAGGCACGCCGTAATTAAAATCTCGTAATCCACATCCTGCTCATACGCCGCGATATCCAGCGCCGTATACAACACTCTGTAAATATGCTCCTTATCATGGGCGCTGTCATTCATACAGGAAAGCATATACGCCTCTGTTTTTTCAAACGCTTTCCAATTCATCCTGACTCCTCTCTTTTGCCGTGCCTGCCGAGCCGTTTACGATCATGATCCCCACACAGACAAGAAGCAAAGCCGCCACTCCCGTAAGCCCGAAGGCCTGGCTGCTCTCTCCCAGAAACAACGCGGAAAGCAGAACCCCGAATACAGGATTCATAAATCCAAACACCGCAACCCTCGCCACCGGATTATATTTCAGAAGAATTCCCCACAGCGTATACGCGGCCGCTGAAATAAACGCCATATAAAGAAGAAGCCCCAGCGCCGGAAGTCCCGCGCCCGCCAAACTGATGCGCCCTCCCATCGCCAGCCCGAATCCCGTGAGCAATATTCCCCCGCAAAGGAACTGATACCCACTCAGCGTCACCGGATTTTCGTTTTCCGAATAACGCTTGATTAACGCAGAGGAAAAAGCATAGCTCACCGCAGAGAGGAAAATAAATCCTTCCCCTAAAAAGGACAGATTCATATCCAGGCTCCCGCTGCTCAGATTAATAATCACCACGCCTGCAAAGCCGGCGATACAGCCAATCACCTTTTTTGCCGTAAGCTTTTCCATATGGAACACCACCACAGCCACCAGAATCGAAAGAAAAACATTCGACGCGCCAATAATGGAAGATTTCACCCCGGAGGTATGGGCCAGGCCGATATAAAAGAAAATGTACTGCGCCACTGTCTGCACCAAAGCCAGCTTAACCACCATGTGCAGACTTGTCCTGGCAGGCACCAGCGGCTTCCTGCCTATCAGACTCCCGAAAAGAATCACAAGAATCCCCGCCAACGTAAAACGGGTTCCGGCAAACACGATCTGTGACGCGCTGTCCGATGCACCGATGGAAAACAGACTGTATCCAATCTTAATACAGGGAAAAGCGCTCCCCCAAAGAAAGCAGCAAACCAAAGCACAAACAAATACCACCCAAGTCTTACTCATATACATCTTCATACCAGAACTTTTCATAACTTCAACTCCTTCATTTTATCTCCGCTCCCAGATCGCAGCCCTGTTCCAAAGCCACGCCCAAAAACTCCCCGCTAATTTCTCACGCCATTCTACCATACTGCCTTTCCACCCATTTTGCAACCCCCTCTCCCCCCAATTCAAGCCGATTCAATAAGTTCAGCCGCCCCCACCAATAATCCACTGAGACCAAACGGTAAACAATATACCTCATTTTATCTCCGGGATAATCGCCGCCGAATTGCCTCTCCGCCCGGATACCCAGCCTGTCGGTGCAGCATAATCCCAGACAGTTCATCGGCTGCCGGGAATTTCCAGGGCACGGAATGCTTCCCGGGCAAAAAAACAGAAGCCTTTACCTTATTTGTAAAAGCTCCTGTTTCCTGTATTGTTTCGCCGGCTCATCCGCTGACCCGCCGGAAAAATCTGACCTTCTCCGGCTTCTTTTGTCAACCTGCCCTACAGGTCTTATCCATATTTTTTTCTTCTATATTTCTCTGAATTATCGGCATATAATTTACAGTTCTGTTTTATATTCCGCAACCGCCTTCACTCCCCGCAGCGCGCAGCCCTTTTCCACCGGAAGATCATAATAAACCTGGTTGTCATAAGGATTGGGAATCGGACTATCGCTGGAATATATCCGCAGCACCAGGCTGGCAGGGTAATCGAAGCGTTTCAGCGCCGCATGCCATGTCTCTCCGTTGGTAAACCAGTCATCCGCCAGACGGCCATCCAGATAAAGCTCAGCCCTGTCGCCCACATAATCCGCTTCCAGATACATCTGGTGAAGTTTATCCACAGGAACAGCCCCAATACACACCTCATATTCACAATATTCGGCAGCTTTACCGACAGCTTCGCTCCCCGCTCGGTTTTCTGCATCCGTCTCCAGCGGCGTAAAGCGGACAGGCACATCTGTCTCCTGCGCCTTCACAGTGAAAACCTTCGGCCCGCCTTCCGCTCTATAACAAATCACCTTTTCCTGTGCATGGCTGGAAATCAGATATATTTTTCCTTCCTGCTCTATCAGACAGCTGTCCTGATATTCCGTCACATACAACGCATCGCCCAGACGGCAGGCCTTGGCCGCCTGTTCCTCCGTCAGCGTAACCACATCCCCGGCTTCCCCTCTCCACTGATAAAAAGGATTTTCACAGACTTCCTTACTTCCATAGAAAAAGTACCTGCTGCCCAGACGGCATAACAAAGAAGCGTTGGTTTTTTCCAGAAAAGCCTCGCCCACAGGCAGGGAAAAAGGAATCACCGCACAGCTTCCCGGCTTCAGGAAAAGATGGTCAATCACCAGCTCACTTTCCGGGAAAACCAGCTTTACGGCCGCATCCTTCCGTTCCTCCATCCGACGTTTTCTCTGATGATTATTAATAAAAAGGAAGCCTGTCCGGCTCTCAGGGTTCACCCGAGCCGTGGTGCGCAATGTATGTAAATCCTCCGGCGACTCGGGAAGCTTTTCCGGGAAACAGGTTTCACTCCCCGCCAGCTCTTCTCCGAAATCCTGCAGCAGCAGATGCAGCCTGCGCAGCCTTCCATAGCTTTCATTTACCTCGCCGGATTCCCTGATACAGGTCTGGAAATCATAGCTTTTTACCGGCAGGTCATTATTATACCCCGTAGCCCTGGATTCCTGAAGGGTTGTTTCCTTTCCCTCCGGATTGATGCCGCCGTGGTACATATAATATCCCAGCAGATTGGCCCCGCCGCCCAGCATACAGAGCGCCTGGGCTTCAATATCTTCCGGCCAGGGATAAGTTCTTCTGTGAGAGGTTGGCTGCAGCCCGCCGCCAAGCTCTGCGGTCAGATAAGGATTTCTGCTGATGTCAAAGGTAAACTGCCTGCTCTCCTGTCTCTTCAGATCGGAACCGATATTTTCATCCTGTTTATAGGACGAAAATAAAAAGTTGGCGCTGGCGGGCATTTCCTGCACATGCTCCGCCCAGGGCGCATCCACATAGCCGCCCAGCACCGGAAGTGTTTCTCCGTCCACAACGATACCGCCGCCCCATCCGGTGGAGGTATAATAAGGGACCACCATCCCGGCTTCCAGCGCCATCCTTTTCAACGTGCGCATATGCTCCATGCATTCCTCCTGGGAGGAAGGGCCGCCTCCGCAGTGTCCGTATTCATTTTCCAGCTGGATGCCTATAATGGGGCCTCCGTCCTTTGCCATCTCTCCTGCCGCCTGCTCCCCGATCTTCTGATAGAGGCGGCGCACCTCCTTCAGATAGCCGGGATCATTGCTGCGCAGCCTGCTGCCGAATTCTTCCGTCAGCCAGTCCGGGAACCCGCCGTTGCGGCATTCCCCATGGGCCCAGGGCCCGATGCGCAGCCACACCTGCATGCCAACTCTGCGGCAGGTCTCCAGAAAGCCCCGCAGATCACGGCAGCCGCCAAAGTCCCACTCACCGCGCCTTTCCTCATGGTGAATCCAGAAAACATAGGTTGCCGTCACCGTGATGCCGCCCGCTTTCATCTTCAGCAGTTCTTCCTCCCAGTCCTCCGGCTCATATCTGGAAAAATGAAACTCCCCCATTACCGGCAGAAAGCGTCTGCCGTTTTTCATCAGGCTTAAGTTATCCACCTCATACAGGTTTCCCTGACTGTCTTTTCCACACATGGGGAGCTTCACTGCTTCCCTTATTTTTCCCGTAATCCTGATTGTGTTGTCCATACCTTTCCCTTCCTTTTTTATCCGCAGTCCGGAGACTGTAACGACTCCGGCGTTTTATACCGGCATTCCTGAATCACTTTTTTACAGCCAGCGCAATGCACTGCGCCTCCATCACCCTGCTGCCGGAGGAATAGCACCATTCATTGGCAACGACGGAAAGCGGATACCTTTCATAGAATGCCTATATTACATCATTCCAGCTCTCTACTGTTTTTCCCTGTCAGGATACGAAATACTGGCCGTCCCTGATATACCCGATCCTATGCCATCTCGGCAAAATATCTGTCTGCAATATATTCAGCCGATTCAGCCCAAAGAGCATTTTCTGTTTCCTGCAGAATCCTATATGTTTTCGAACAATAAAACCGCAGCATCGCCTCTTCAAAAGTTATCTTTAAATTTTCCTGCAGAATATCGACTACCGCCCTGATTTGAATACATACATTCATCGTTATATCTTTCCCCTGAAATGTATAAATCACATCACTCATAGAACATCCTCCTTACCAATTTTAAACTTTCCAATGCCCTTTTGTTATGAGATTTATTCAAGTCTATCTGTTCAAATCTTTTCGTTGTTCCATGAAATACGGTAAGACTATGCAAATCCTCCTGAATAATTTGTTCTACATAATTCATCACTTCCTCAAAACCAACCTGATGAAGATACTCATGCTGAATCATAATTTTCTCAAACACCTGATACCGATAAAAAATGTTTATCGCTTCTTCACCGGTAATATGGTTTCTTTTTGCGTAAGTCTCCATTGCCTGAATAGAAAGCATTTCAATATCCGATTGTATGCTCAATTTATTTCCTCCCCCAATGTAACCATTACACCAAAATCAATTTTCCTTAAGTCTCCAAATATGAACTTCATTCAACTACTGTATGTCTCCATATATTGATGCTTCCACATATCCTTCTTCATATACATTATACTTTTAACCATTCCTGAGTGCAAGTAATTGCAGCAGGATGACACAATGCAAAACTCTTTGTTCAAATGCCTAAAATGATTGACAGGAAAAGGCTCTCAATTAAAAGAGAAATAAAAAAGAAAACGCCCTCCGCCATTGGAAACACGTTTTCTCAAAAAATTTATAAATTTATCATCAACTGCACCAATACAGATACCCGCACGCCACTGCTACTCCAGATACCTGTCCCTGAGCAGCTCCAGCCTTCCGCCGTCCAGCCCCATTTCCGTTTTCAGGAAATTCTCCATCCCGCCGAAATTCTCATCGATGGCGGCGAATACACTGTAAATATAGCTCTCCTTCACCTGCATCAGCTCCCGGAGGCAGTTGATAAGCTGTGGATTATGCAGACGTTCCTTCAGCTTTTCCAGATGGCCTTCCACCACGTCCCCGGTAAATTCATTCACCATCATATAATCCCTGACAATGGTTTCCCGCGGCACGCCCAGCGCCGAAAGCAGCAATGCCGTGCCCACGCCTACACGATCCTTACCGGCGCTGCAATGCCAGAGCAGGGCGCCTTCCCCATGGGAAAGAAGGATTTCAAAAAAGTGCCTGTACTGCTGCCTGGAAAAAGGCTCCATCACCAGGTCACGGTACAGCCCGTCCATATATTCCTCAGCCGCGGTCTCGCTGCTGCTCATTTTCTGCACCAGCATTTTCATCATATCAGTTTCCGCGGATTTCTCCCGCGTAATGCCTATGGCCTGATCGCTGAGTATGGGATTCTCCACATACTCTACGCCGGGAAGCACCGGATCCGGCGCCTCCGCCTTTTCCTGGCCGGTCCTGAAATCCACATCCGTGCGAAGCCTGTATTCTTCCAGCAAAACCCGCTGATCCTTTTTAGTCATACCGGCAAGCTGGCCGCTGCGAAGCAGCTTCTTCGGCCGTATATGCCTGCCGTCCGCCGCTTCAAAACCGCCTAAATCTCTTGTATTATGCAGCCCCTCCAGGGGAATTCTCGTAATTTCTTTCATCCGGCCTCCTGGGATTTTCCATAACAGCCCCGATACCCGGAACCGTTATGCTTTCTTATTCATATTCCGTTTAATAACCTTCAGTCTGGTGAATTCTTCTCTTTCCTTCTCCTCCAGCGCATTGCTGATGTCCTTTACAAGAACCGTATACGTAGGGATGGTAATATTTTTAAGCGCATTGGCCCGCTTCTGCGTCTTGCGGATATTCATGGCCAGGCGATAGGCCGCATTTTCCACCATGGACAGCTTTATCGTCAGATCCTTTACCTTCAGGAAGCCCTCCCTGGCCCTGTCCACCGATTCCCTGGTGCTGTAAAAACCATAGCTGGGACCGGCATCCTCCGGGGTGTACTCCACCTTGGGAATTTCCGTTCCCATAATGCTCCTGGTCTTAATCCGTATGGAGCTTTCGATGGGCACAGCATGGGAAATTTCCTGGACATAATGGATGCCTACCTCAATGTTTGCCTGCTGAAGGGCCTCATAGGCGTTGGTAAAGGTCTCATTGATTTCGGACTGGATGGCCTTGGCTTCCTCGTTCAGGTTCATCAGCTCCCTGATGAGGATATTCCGCTTCTTATCCATCAGCTCATATCCCTGTTTTGCCAGCTCCAGGGAATTTTTCACTATGATCAGATTTCCCTTGGTAGGGAAAATATTCTTTTCCGCCATGTACTACCTCCTTTCTTCACAGTACTGCGGCATTCCTGCAAAAACAGTGCCGGATGCAGTTCAAATGCCAAAACTGCCGTTATGCCGGCTGCTGTTCTTTTTTCTCCGCCGGGTAGTACTGTTCCAGAATCTTGGTATTCACACGATCCAGCTCCTCCCTGGGCAGCATATGCAGCAGCTTCCAGCCGATATCCAGGGTTTCCTGAATGGTACGGTTTTCATCCTGCCCCTGGCCTACGAAATGAGCTTCAAAGGCCTTGCCGAACTCCAGATATTTTTTGTCCAGAGGGGAAAGCTCATCCTCACCGATAACGCTGGCAAGCGCCCTGGCGTCTCCCACCTTCGCATAAGAAGCGAAAAGCTGATTGGCCACGTCCTGATGATCCGCCCTGGTATACCCTTCCCCGATGCCGTCCTTCATCAGACGGGAAAGAGAAGGCAGCACATTGATAGGAGGATATACGCTTTTTCCGTTCAGCTCCCTGTCCAGGACGATCTGCCCCTCCGTTATATACCCGGTAAGATCCGGGATAGGATGGGTAATATCGTCATTGGGCATGGTAAGAATGGGAATCTGCGTTACAGAGCCGTCCACGCCCTCCACAATGCCTGCGCGCTCGTAAATGGTGGCAAGCTCGCTGTACAGATAGCCCGGATAACCCTTTCTGGAAGGGATTTCCCCCTTGCTGGAGGAAACCTCACGCATGGCCTCCGCAAAGGAAGTCATATCCGTCAGAATTACCAGGATGTGCATATTTTTCTCAAAAGCCAGATATTCCGCCACGGTAAGCGCCACCTTGGGGGTAATCAGCCTTTCCACCACCGGGTCATTCGCCAGATTCAGGAACATCACCACATGATCGGATACGCCGCTTTCCTCAAAGGTGCTTTTAAAATATTCCGCTACATCGTATTTTACACCCATGGCCGCAAATACGATAGCGAATTTTTCATCGGAATTGTCTCCCAGGGACGCCTGACGCACGATCTGCGCGGCCAGCTGGTCATGGGGAAGTCCGTTTCCGGAAAAAATAGGAAGCTTCTGCCCTCGGATCAACGTGGTAAGGCCGTCAATTGCGGAGATCCCGGTCCGGATATAGTTCCTTGGATATTCCCTTCTCACCGGATTCAAAGGCTTGCCGTTTACATCCGCCTTTTTTTCCGCCACGATTTCGCCCAGGTTATCGATGGGCTCCCCGATGCCGTTGAAGGTTCTTCCCAGTAAGGATTCCGACAGGCCGATCTCCATGGGACGTCCGGTAAAACGGGTATGGGTATTTTGCAGGGACAGGTTTTCCGTCTTTTCGAAAACCTGTATCACCGCTTTATCATCATTGATTTCCACCACACGGCCCAGCTTCTTTTCCTGCAGGCCGTCGTTTCCTGTGGAGGTAATTTCCACCACCTCGTCAAAGGAAGCTCCCTGTACGCCTTCCAATACTACAAACGGGCCGTTCACACTGCTCAGGCCCAAATATTCTACTGCCATGACGTGCCTCCTTTACGCATTTCTGGCAATGACATCATCATAGAATTTGTCGATTGCCTTTCTATAATCATCGAATTTGTCCAGCCTGTTATTTTCCACATCGAACTTAATGGAAATCACCCGGTCAAAAATCGGATCCTCCTTCAGCACGGACATGGGCATACCCATGGAAATCAGGACCTTTGATTTCTGGTACAGATAAAGTATTGTTTCCATCATCAGCTTCTGCTTTGCCAGGGGCACGCAGGTGTCCTCCGGATGGAACGCATTCTGCTGCAGGAAGCCCAGGCGGATCACTCTGGCAATTTCCAGGGTCAGCTTCTGATCATCGGGAAGCACATCGCCACCGATCAGCTTGACGATTTCCATCAGGCTGCTCTCCTGGGTCAGAATGGAAACCAGCTGGTTCCTGTTATCGATAAAATCGCTCCCCACATGGTCCGCATACCAGCTGGCCAGATCGGGCAGGTATTCACTGTAACTGGACAGCCAGCTGATGGCCGGGAAATGCCGCTCATGGGCCAGCGCCTTATCCAGCCCCCAGAAGCAGCGGACAAAACGCTTTGTATTCTGCGTTACCGGTTCGGAGAAGTCGCCGCCCTGGGGGGATACCGCACCGATAATGGAAACGCTTCCCTCCGTGCCGTTTAAGTTCTGAACCATACCCGCTCTTTCATAAAAAGCGGACAGACGGCTGGCAAGATATGCCGGGAAGCCTTCCTCCGCGGGCATTTCCTCCAGACGTCCGGAAAGCTCACGAAGCGCCTCCGCCCAACGGGAGGTGGAGTCCGCCATGATGGCTACATGATACCCCATATCCCTGTAATACTCCGCCAATGTCACGCCTGTATAAACGCTGGCCTCACGGGCTGCCACAGGCATGTTGGAGGTATTGGCGATAAGCACGGTCCTGTCCATCAGGGGATTGCCCGACTTGGGATCGATCAGCTTGGAAAAGTCCTCCAGGACCTCCGTCATTTCATTGCCCCGCTCGCCGCAGCCGATATATATGATAATATCCGCATCCGACCATTTGGCAATGGAATGCTGCGTCATGGTTTTCCCCGTACCGAAACCGCCGGGAATTGCCGCCGTACCTCCCTTGGCAATGGGAAACAGCGTATCCAGGATTCTCTGCCCTGTCACTAACGGCTGGGAAACCGGAAACCTTCTCGCTGAAGGGCGGGGCCGCCTGATGGGCCACTTCTGCACCATGGTCAGGTTCACCTCCGTGCCGTCCGCCTTCTGCAGGACAGCCAGCGTGTCATTGATGGTATATTTACCGTCCGCAGCCACGCTTACAAGATATCCGTCCATGCCGGGAGGCACCATCACCTTATGGATGATGGCAGGGGTTTCCGGCACCTCGGCGATAATGGTTCCGCCGTAGACCCTATCACCCTTTTTCACCACCATGGTAGTATCCCATTCCTTATGCACATCCAGGGAATCCACGGCGAAGCCCCTGCTGATAAAATCACCTGATACCTTCGCCACCTCGGAAAGAGGCCGTTCGATACCGTCAAAAATATTATTGAGGATGCCGGGGGCCAGCGTTACGGACAGCGTGGCTCCTGTTCCCGTAATGATTTCACCGGGCTTCATTCCTGAGGTTTCTTCATATACCTGGATTGTTGTAAATTCCTTTGTCAGGGAAATCACCTCGCCTATCAGCCGTTCCTCCCCTGCATAGACCATTTCCCCCATTGAAAAACCAACATCGCCTTTTATCGTAATAACAGGCCCGTTGATACCATAAATCTTTCCTGTTCTTTCCATTACAAGCTCTCTCTTTCTGCCGCTTTTACAGCCTGCGGCGGTTATCAGGAGCATATCCCGTAAGCCGCAGCACACGCATCAGCTTTTGAATACAAACGCCTCTTCCGCTTCCTTCAGCTTCGTCTCAAAGGACTGGTCTATCAGTATATTCCTGGCGCGGATCAATGCACGGATGCCTCCGCCGAACCCGTATTTGCTCACTTCAACCGTTGTGTTGGTCATGGAGGCAAGAGAGTTCAGCTTGCCGGAATCGGCGGGATCAATATAGATGAGCACCTCCTCATCGCCTGCAAACTGCTTCGCCTTCCGGATTTCCGCCACCAGATAATCCTGGTACTCCCTGGTGTCCATATAGCGCTCCAGCTTATCCCGTACCTCGGTAAAAAGCTTTGCCTTCAGCTCTTCCGAAAGCTCGCTCACCTTTTCCCGGATTCCCAGCTGCGCCCTGGCAATTTCGGTATTCTGCTTTTTCTTAAAGCTGTCCTCGGAAAGCTTTACCTGAAGCTCTGCCTTCCTGGTGCTTTCTTCCTTATGTTCTTCAAACGCCTTTTCCAGGGCCTTTGTATAATCCTCAAGGATTTTGGCATTTCTGGCGTTGGTGCTCTCTGTCGTCACATCCAGAAAATGCTTTAACTTTTCCTCTGTTGTCATAAAGCCTTCCTCCTATAACTCGCTGCCGCTGCGCAGCCCTGCCCGTCACAGCTTGATACCGATTGCCTCATTTACATACGCCGTGATAAAATCCGACCTCCGGCCGGTACCATGCCTGTCAGGTATCTCAACCACAAGCGGCACTTTACAATTCAGCTTCACATTGTTGACGACATCCGGAAAATCCCTTCCGAATTTTTCCGTAAGAAGCAGGATACCGATTTCCTTATCGGCAAGCACCTTGTCGATTTCTGCCTTCAGCTCCTGTTTCTCATGAACCACCGCACCCTCTACGCCGGCAAGCCTCATGCCGGTGTAGGTATCAATGTTGTCGCTGATAAGATACATTTTCATTACAGCTTACCAAGGATCATGAAGGCAATGATCAGACCGTACAGGCAGACACCTTCGGCAAGACCTACGAAAATCAGGGACTTACCAAGGATGGAGGAATCTTCACTGATTGCGCCCAGCGCTGCGCTTGCCGCACTGGCTACGGCGATACCGCCGCCCACGCAGGAAAGGCCGATGGAAAGGCCGGCAGCCAGATAGCCAAGGCCTGTTGCGGTTCCTGCAGCAGCCGCTGCCGTCCCTGCGGTCTCCGCTGCAAAGGCGTTGCCTCCGAACATCACAAGTCCGGCGCCGAGCATCAGGCCGAAGAATGCCAGCGCATTCACCGCCAGGGAGATTTTATATCTTCTTTTGCTTCTCTCCCCTTTAAAATACATCCTGAAAGGAACTACAATGCTTAAAATCAATGCTGTGAATAACAAAACTTTTGCCATGATAATGACCTCCTTAAAATCAATCAGTTTTTATGTGGTGTAGCTTTTTTATGTGGTACAGCTTTTTTTGAACGATTTGCCAAAGCCGCCCCGTCTGTGCATCAGCTGCTCTTTGCCGCCTTCGCATACGGCTTGAACTCCCTGCCGTCGCCCTTATAGAAACGGCTGAAAAATTCATAATACTGAAGACGCAGGCCCTGGATTCCAACAATCAGGCCTTCCATGCCCAGTACGATCAGGTTGCCGATAATAACTACGATAATATTGGGGGTTCCCCCGTTTTCCGCGCCAGCCAGCATCATGACCACCTGCATCATGGCGGCGTGGCTCACCGCAAAGGCGCCGATACGGACAAAGGAAAGCGTATTGGAAAAATAGCTGAGCAGCACTTCAAACATTTCAAAAAATGCCTGTACCACAAACATTCCCTTTCCGCCTTCAATCAGCTCCTTCTTTTTGTTCAGCTTGTTCGTCAGCGGCTCCTTGCAGGCAATCACCAGAAGCGGCACCACGAACATCACAACAAGCACGATTCCTGCCGGAAGGGCATTTCCTGTCATATACAGGACCACCACTGCGGCAACCGCACCGTAAAATACCAGCCCGGCCACGCCGTTGGTATCAAACAATGCCTCACCCAGCTGCTTTGCGCGCAGACTGTTGATGATGTGGAAAACCATCATCAGGATCACCAGCCCCATGCCCAGCGCCACCGCCACCACGAAAACCGTATTCAGGTTCCCGATAAAGGGCAGCGTGGTCATGGCCTCCGTAGGCCGCAGCCACAACGGCTCAATCACATCCTCAAATCCGAACACACTGCCGAAGCAGAAACCGAATATCGTGGAAAAAATACCGCAGCTTCCCACAATGGCCGCCAGATTGAGCTTTTTGAATTTATACAGAAGCATACCGCCGATAAACAGGCACAGCCCCTGTCCCACGTCCCCGAACATGGCTCCGAATATGATAGAATAGGTCACCGCCACAAATATCGTGGGATCAAATTCCTGATAATTCGGCAGGCCGTACATCCGGATAAACATTTCAAAGGGTTTGAAAATCCTGGGATTCTTCAGCTTTGTGGGCGGTTTGCGGAATCTGTTTTCCAGGCTTTCGTTCTTGCCGTCCTCCACCATGCAGAAAACATCGGCATCCCCTTCGATTTCCTTTTCGAACCGTTCCGCATCTTCCCTGGTCATCCAGCCGCAGAGGATGAAGAAAACCGTGTCCTTTGCCTTCGTAAAGGCTGCTAAGCGGCGCACATCAAAATATTCCGCGCTGTCAGAAATCGTTTCGGCGGCAGCAAGCATCTCTCCCCCACGCGCCATGAGCTTTTCCTGAAAAGAATCCTCTATCTGTGCAAGGCTCTCCTCCAGCTCCTTCTGCCGTCTGGTCAGGGCTTCGAACGCTTCCTCCACCGTGCCTTCATAATCATCATCAATGAAGGTACGCTCAAAATGAAGGGATGCATAAACCGCATCCACCTTCTCTTCTTCCGCGGCAGGGACGAAATAAACGCCCCAGATATAATTCTCATCTCTTCCGCATTCATCAAAGATGGTGCAGATATCATCCATCAGATATTCCTTCAGTTTGGAATAGGATTCCACAGGAATTTTCCCGAAACGGAATTTAATATGCTTGAAATGAAGAATGGACGCCACATCATAATGCAGATTCTGGAATGGCCTGATATTCACCAGCAGCTCCACAACTTTTTTCCGCTCGGCTTCCAGCCCGCTTTTCTGCGCCCTGCATTTTTCCAGTTCTGCATAAAGCTCCTCAGTCAGGGCAACAGCAGCCTGCGTTTCCATTCTTTTTCCCGACGGCGCAGCGTTCCCAATCTCCCGGACGCGGCCGGCCAGTTCTTCCGCCCTGGCCAACACACCCCGGTAAGGATTGCTGTCCGCACAGGGAGTGATATTTTTAAGATCTTTAAGCTCTGATAAAGTATTCTCCAGCTGAATCTCGTACCGGGAAAGATACTGGGAGGTCACCCTGTCAATCTCTTCCTTTGGTCCGACGATGCTGATAAACTTCATTTTTTCTACCACTGCTCACACCTCCTGTACAGGCGTAACTGTCCAGTCCCTTCACAGTCACGCCAGATATTCCTTAATCCGTTCTGCGGCCAGGCCGTAGCGGACGCATTCTATTACCTTAATTACCTTATTGACCTCCTGCTCCTTCTGGTACAGGTATGTATCCAGACAGGCTACAGAATAGGGCTGTGTGCGCAGATTCAGTGCATGCACTTTGTCCATCAGCCGGCCGCAGATGCCCTCCAGCTGGGCTGTGCCCGCCTCCTGCATATCCCTTCCGTAAACGGTGCCCTGCAACACATCCATGAAATCCTTGGCGCTTTCCGCCTCCACCAGTTGCTTCACCTGGGAAGTGGAAAGCCTGTAGTGGATGGGAATCAGGAATTCATAAATATCGGCGGGCGCCATATGATAATACTTTCCCGCCCTGTGGATCCACTGGATATTCAGCGTGTCTGCCTCCAGCCCCGCCGACCTCTGGATCACCTGCAGATCCGCCTTCTTCAGATGCTTCCTGGCATCCAGCCAGAGCTGTTTGAAAAAAAGCATATCCAGGGCGCTCTCATAATCAAAAAGATTCGCTTTCCCTGACCGGCCGACCATCTCCAGCGTTTTTCCATAGATGGTTTCCTGGAGCAGCCCAATCAGGCCCTCCACGCTTTCCGCCTGCATCAGCACATTGGGATCCATTTCCGAATGCCTCTCAAACACCGCCTGATAGGCAGACAAATCAATATCCGCCCTGTCCTCGTTACTGTCAAACAGATAACGCAGCACATTTTTCAGAAAGATTACTTCATAGCGCATGAAATAATCCTCAAGGAAAACTCTCTGTTCCAAATCAGCAAACCGGTACAGCTTGCCGAAATCATAATAAAGCGACTGCTTTACCAACGCTTCCGCCGCACCCCTGTGCAGATGAGCCTCATCCTTGTCAGCCAACACCTTCTCATAAGAAGGCATTTTTTTCAAATAAGAAAGGACTTCCGGTACGCTGTGCAGATCACTCATTTCACGGAACTGCTCCGGCGAAAGCAGACGGCCCTTCATGGCCTTCACCTTCGTGGATAGCCCGCTGTAACGGAATAAACTCATAATACCTGTCCTTTCAGATACGGACCATTTCCTTCACAAGCCCGTCACTCATTTTTTCGTGTTCCCTGTCATACTTGCGCTGCAGATTCTCCAGCCGCTGCGCTGTTTCCTCCTTCAGGCCGGCGAGCGCTTCTTCTTTTTCTTTTTCAAGCTTCTGCTGCAGTTCATCAAGCCTGCGTTTCGTCTCAGCAGCCAGCCTGTCATCGAAATCCTTTGTTTTCGCCTCCATTTCGGCAGAAATTTCTTTCTTTCGAACTTCTACCGCTTCATTCATCCGGTTGGCAGTATCTTCAATCTCCGCCAGCCTGCTGATCACTTCATCTACGGCTTTTTCCATACGCTACCTCCTGCCTTTATATCGTCAATATGCCCATTCTTTTCAAATCAGTTTGTCATATTGCCCATATCAACTAAGTATACCACCGACAAATTCAAACCACAATATGCATTATTCACAAACAAACAATGTTCACTTTCCTTTTTTTGAGCACAAGAAAAGCGCCCGGTTGCCGATTCCAGACGCTCTTTAGATCTTTTTCTCTATATCCCTGATTTTCTTTTCTGCGCACCTTCTAAGTCCTCCTGTTCCTCGTTATCAGGATAGAAATGAAGTTGTGTCATGTAAAAGATAATCCGCCATTCTTGTAATAAATTCAGCATTAGTCGGACGTTTTCCTTCCGTCTGACAATAACCGAACAGATTTTTATGTTCTCTTTCATCTCCCCGTTTCCAGGCAGACTCAATAGCATGTCTTACGGCATGCTCCACTTTTTCCTTTGTTGTTTTGTGCTTTTTGGCGACCTCCGGATATAGCCTTTTGGTAATTCCATCCAGCGCCTCCATGTCATTAAGGCAGATCTCAAGAGCGGTCTTAAGATACTGATATCCTTTCAGATGCGACGGCATTCCAATTCTTGAAAGAAGCCGTTCAATACGCCTTTGTGCAGAGCCACTCCCCCTATTGTCTCCACCAGGCGCCCCGTAGGATAAAATGATCTGAAGATCCTTGTCCTGCCTTAGTAACTGGGTAAGTTGAAATATGTGTGACTGATTACAGTCAGACACAGATACCCACATACAACTCATATGCTTTCTCCTCTCGTATCATTCCCCACAAAATTGTATTAACAATTAGCAGTTGCTTTACTATTATATCAGATAATTTTTATTTGTAAAGGTAATTTATGGCACAATTTTAGAAAAATTTTATTTTTTCCGTGCCTTTTATGGCACCAACCGGGATAGATAGGTAGTTGCATGGTTGGATTTTGGGGGTGTTAAAACCGGCCTCGGGCAGTTGGGAGTGTGGTTTGTGGGGCGGCTTTGGGCCTGCGGCCGGGATGTGGCGGGGCTTTTTGGATGGGGCGGGCGGCGGCGGGAGGGTTCCTGTATGGGCACGCTCTCGCTCGGTTAAAAACGCAGCGGTACTAGCGTTGTAAAGGACACAACGCAAGGACCGGCGTTTTTATACGACCCTTACAGGAACCCTCCCACCGCCGCCCGCCCCATCCAAAAAGCCCCGCCACATCCCGGCCGCAGGCCCAAAGCCGCCCCACAAACCACACTCCCAACTGCCCGAGGGGTATCGAAAAGCCCAAAGTCCAAATGAGACTGATGAGGAAAAAAAGAAATGATTGTGAATGTACTGAACAGTTGCAAAAGCAGAAAATTAAGTTGTATCAGGAAAGAAGGAGAATGAGATGGATGTTTATGATCAAAAGAAAGAAGAGTTGAAGCTTGCGGAGGTTCTTATGTGCAGAATATCCAGTCAATTGTCTGCGCATAACTGGTCTTTGAAAATTTTGTCTGACAAATCCGGTGTACCGTATGAAACTATCAAAAAAATTGCCAGTGGCAAGATCTGTAATCCTTCATTAAAGAGTGTCTTAAAGATTTCCCTTGCTTTCGGATGTACCATTGATTATCTCGCCGGCCTTGATGACATCTCCGCAAAACAGGGATTCCTTGCCACATCCGAATGGATGTAGATAAAAACCTTGGCGGGCCGCCTCTCTTTGCGGGCTGTGGAGCCTGGGACTTTGCCCGGAGACGGCGGGGCGGTTTTGTCCCTTCCGGCTGCGGGGGGCGTATTTCGTGTTCCATTGGAAAAAAAGGAGATGTTTCTTACTGCCCCGGAAGGACAGGCTTCTGTCGCCCCTAGCGGCTTGTCTGACGAATCCTGAAGACGATAGCCGCACCAATACCTGCCGCTGACAAGAAAATATAATATGCGGCTATCATCGAAGGATGAGGAGTTCAGCCGCGCTGACAGAAACCTGTCCTTCCGGGACAGTTAGAAACACCCCTTTTTTGAGACTGGAACACGAAATACGCCCCCCGCAGCCGGAAGGGACAAAGCTGCCCCGCCGTCTCCGGGCAAAGCCCCCAGGCTCCACAGCCCGCAAAGAGAGGCGGCCCTCACCCCCCAACGCTTTTATTATCTACATCCACCCAATCTTTCCTATTTGAATTAGGGCGTAGAATATGGTAAGATAAAAATAATAACGACCTGAAACAGGCGTGCCGGTTCAGATGCATGCCATAGAAAGGAATCTCATTCATATGAAAAGAGCTTTGATTATAGGCGGCGGTCCGGCCGGTTTGACTGCGGCCTATGAATTATTGAAGGGAAGCAAGGCAAAGAATCCCCCGGAGGAGATAGAAGTCATTGTATTGGAAGAAAGCGGGCTTCTGGGAGGTATTTCCAAGACTGTAAACTATAATGGGAACCGCATGGATATGGGCGGGCATCGTTTTTTTTCAAAGGATCCGAAGGTGAATGCCTGGTGGAAGGAAATGCTTCCTCCCCAGGGGGCGCCGGCTTATGATGATATCGTCCTGCACAGGACGCCGCCGCTGGCTGCGGGAGGCCCTGATCCGGAGAAATGCGACCGGGTTATGCTTACCAGGAACAGGGTATCGCGAATTTATTTTGATAAGAAATTTTTTGATTACCCTATTTCCCTGAAATGGGAAACCTTTAAGAACATGGGCTTCCTGACCACGATGCAGGCGGGCTTCAGTTATCTGGCCTCCGTGCTTCATAAGCGGCAGGAAAACTCCCTGGAGGATTTCTATATCAACCGTTTCGGGAAGAAGCTTTATTCCATGTTCTTTGAAAAATATACGGAGAACCTGTGGGGCAGGAGCCCTAGGGAAATTGCTCCCGACTGGGGCGCGCAGCGTGCCAAGGGGCTTTCTGTCATGGCGATTGTGGTGGATATGTTCCGCAAAATTTTCCCCGGTAAGAAAAACGGCCATGTGGAAACTTCCCTGATTGAGGAATTCAGTTATCCCAAGCTGGGGCCCGGTGAGCTGTGGGATGTGACCGGCAGTGAAATCGAAAAGCTGGGCGGGCAGATTTGGCGCGGCTGCCGTGTTACGAAGCTTCATAAGGATGAAAATAATCATATCACTTCCCTGACCTATGAAAAGGATGGGAAGGAATATACAATGGAGGGGGATATTTTTATTTCCTCCATGCCGGTAAAGGATCTTGTGGGCGGCATGAACGGGGTGCCGGAAAAAGAAGCAGCCATCGCCGCCGGTCTTCCTTACCGGGATTATATGACTCTGGGCGTCCTGGTCCCCAGGCTGAACCTGGAAAACAAAACGAAGATCAGGACTATTTCCAATATCGTTCCCGATGACTGGATTTATGTACATGATCGTACCGTTCAGATGGGGCGGTTCCAGATTTACAATAACTGGTCGCCTTACATGGTAAAGGATCTGGAGCATACCGTTTGGGTGGGTCTGGAGTATTTCTGTAATGAAGGGGATTCCCTCTGGCAGATGAGCGAAAAGGAATTTTCAGACTTTGCCGTGAAGGAAATGGTACAGATGGGACTTATCGACAGTCCCTCCCAGGTAATGGATACCCATATGGAAAAGGTGAAAAAGGCTTATCCTGCTTATTTTGATACTTACAAGGATATCGATGAGCTGAGGGCATATCTGGATACCATTGATAATCTTTACTGCGTGGGGCGCAACGGCCAGCACCGGTATAATAATATCGATCATTCCATGGTGACCTCCTTTGAAACCGTGCATAACATTCTGAACGGCGTCCGTGACCGCTCCAATATCTGGAACGTGAATACGGATAAGGAATACCTGGAATCCACAGCCAATCAGAACTGATTTTGGCAGTAACTGTGAGGGATACTGAACAATTATAAATAAAAATAATAAAAGCCGCTCCTGTCTCTTACTGACGGGAACGGCTTTTTCATGCTGCGCTTTTTTATTATTAAAAAACAGCTTACTTTTTATTCTTTTTCAAAATGTCATTCACAATATCCATACGTAAACCGGCATCGATGAAATCGCAGTGCTTGCAGAACGGGTAATTCTGGCGGCCGTCCTTAACCGCATTTCTCAGCTTCTGGTATGCGGGGCTGTTCCAGGCATCCTTCAGGGGCATTGTGTTCAGATCGCCCACCTCCGTAACCTCGAAGTTGTCACAGCAGCAGATACCCAGCTTGCCGTTCGGCGTAATCCACATGTCTGTATAGGGCATCAGGCAGGTTTCCTTTACTACCTTTTCCGTAGCCGCCTTGTTGGGCGCGCTTCCGGCGCGGTTGGTAAGCACCTCCTTCAGGTAACGCATCTGGATGAGTATGTCCACATCCTTAAACTCCTCCGGATGGGCCTTGACATATTCATAAATCACCCTGATATTGTCATGGAGCTTCATATCCAGGCAGTAATTGTTGATGATCAGCTGGTTTACATAAGGGACAATAGCCTTTACCTTGTCCACATCCAGGAGCAGTCCGTTGGTGGACATGAAAATAAACGCTTCCGGCAGCTGTTCCCTGGCATACTTGTGGAATTCCACAATTCTTGTATCCAGCCAAGGTTCATTATTTCCGTACAGGGTCAGGTGGCCTTTGTAGCCCCAGTCCCTGAGCTGGTCAATAATATTGTAATACAGGCTTTCTTCCATCCGGGCGTAAGGACGCTTCTCCGCGTTCTTGTTGGCCGTGCAGAATTCGCAGGTGCTGTTGCAGCGGTTGATGGTCTCCAGGTTCACCACATTGGGATGCGGTATCGGATCACTTGACATAAAATATTTGATGTATTCATTCTGCGATTTACCGCGGGTCATAAACTGAAAGGTAAGATATCCCTCGCTTGCCAGCTTGGGAAAATATTTTCTCATATTCCATCCGAATTTACCGGCGAAATTATGGATTCTGATTGGCATTTTATTTCTCCTTCTCTGGGGTAATCCGTTTCTCTTTCCGCCCGGGCCCTCACAGCCCGGACTTTTTTATCATAACACTACAGGTACGGCATTGTCAAATCCGTCGCTTACCATTTTACGGTTATCCGCCCACTTCCCAGTTGGATCCGGGCAGTTTTGCAACCAATGGTTAACCGGCATCATAAACATAAATCGTATAAGGGGATTCCTCCTGGGTATAGGTTCCGGTTAAGGTAAAGCCCAGTTCCTTTTCGTTGCTGATTTTAATCCGGGAAAACAGGTATTTACCGCCGAGCCTGCGGAACATGTCACCGTCTATATACAGCCTGTCATCGGCCGTGGCCATGGTTCTGACCGCGTTCCACGTATTTTCCCCTGAACCGGAATACAGATATGCCCTGGCTCCCCAGTCCCAGAAATAAGTATTCCATTCCTCCACCTTCTGCGTGGCGGGGGCTATCATGGCTCCGAATTCTTCTTTATATTCCTGGGGATAGAAGCCCAGATAGCCGTCCAGCGTGGCGATTCCGTTATAGGAAAGCACCGCGGGATGCATTCCGTAAGCAGCGCTGTACTCTCCGTCATAGCCGATATCCGCCTTGATTTCCTCAAACAGCTTCTGCGAATAGAACTCCCGGTAGTTCAGGTTTTCCACCTGTGTATGCTTTATGATCCGATAGGCATTGTAATAGCAGGTGGAATAAAAATCATTGTATACAGCCGGAGTCAGGATTACCACCGCCAGCGCAATCAGGGAAACCAGATAACCCAGCCACTGCTTCCTTTTATCAATAAGGTACTTCACCAGCAAAAACAGCGCTGCGTACCAGAGAAACGGGTTGAAAAAAACGGTGCGGTTGAACTGGAAGCCCTTCAGCGGGGGCACCAGCGTCTCAAACAGTCTGCGGAAGCCGCCCCAATAATAGAAGCCATAAACCAGACAGTTTCCTATTATAAAGTAAATAACCAGGCAGAAGCTGTCCGTCACTATTTTCCCCGGCTTTTTTTCCCGGAGGAAGCAGAAAATACGGTAAATAAGAAAAAGCATGCACAAAGGCAGCACAAACCTGGTATGGGAAGGCTGGGCATGGAATATAGCCTGATAAAACACCTCCCATATGGAGGAAACAATCTGTCCTGCGGTAAAGTTATCCTCTGCCATCGTGGTGCGCATGGTCACCACGTCGGAAAAAAGCATCTCCCCGAACAGCCTGTATTCAAACAGAATATAGCCTGCCGAAAGGATGACCAGGGCCGCCGCAAGCCGCAGGCTAATGGAGCGCAGGAAGGAGGGCCGCCTCGTTTTCCCCTGTGCATCCTTCTGCGCGTTCTTCCGTGCGTTCTCCTGGACATTTTTCCGCACATCCTCCTGCCCATTCTTTTCATCCGGCGCCGCCTTTTTCATACTGCCGTAATCCCGCACCGCCAGTATCACAATAGCCAGTACCAGATATCCAAGGATGAAAAAACCGAAATAAGAAAAATAGGAAAGAAGCGGATAAAGGAACAAAAACAGATAGTCCCACCGGCTTTCCCCCCTGTAAATCCTGCGCAGCAAAAGCACGGCAAGCGGAATGGACGCAAAGGCGATCCCATAGGCCGGGAACAGAGGAAGCAGTCCGTAAATAAGTCCGATTATCACTGCCGCAGGCTCATATTTCTTATAATTTTCCTGGTAAATATCCTTTGCCAGCAGAAGCATGGAGCCCTCCGCAATCAGGATTTTCAGAAAATACCCGCACATGTATGCCGCAAAGGGCGGCAGCAGATAAAAAAGGATGTTATAAAGATTGAATTCCGAGCTTAAATAGTCCCTAGTGATACCGCCCAGTATCGGCACCTCAGCATTGTGGGCAAAGAACACGTCCCAAAGCTTCATCGCCTGGAAGTGTCCCATAAACAGATCCAGGTTATCATGTGTAGCGATATAACTGCCCTCCCCGAAAAAGAGGAACACCGCAGCTTCACCCAGCACCACGGCCGCAAATAAAAACCAGTACCATTTTTTCAGTATTACATTTCCAAACCTTTTCATTCCGTCTCTCCCCTGGTCCTTTTGCCGCCCTCTCCCGGCCCGGCCTGTTCCTGCCAGGTCTTAAAGGCGCCGCTTCCCAGATATTTTTCAACAAATTCCCTCTCAGGCACGGGCCTGCCGAATAAAAATCCCTGAATGTAATCCGGGGACAGCCGCTGTAAACGCACCAGCTCCTCTTCCGTTTCCACGCCCTCCAGACACACCCGCAGGCCGATGCTGTGGGCCCTTTCAATAATATGTCCCAACAGCGTATAGTCATAATCGCTTTCCAACGCCCGTACCGCAAAGGAGCGGTCAATTTTTATCATATCGGCACGCAGATCCTTCAAATATCGCAGATTGGAATAGCCTGTTCCGAAATCATCGATGGCCAGCCTCAGCTTCTGCCCGCAGATTTCCTCCATGGCCTTCCGGAAGGCAGGATCAGTTTCAATATATCCGCTTTCCGTAATTTCCAGCATGATATTTTCAGGGCACACCTCCGCCACTCCCAGGTGGTTACGCAGCTCCTGAAGCACATCGCTCTTTTTCAGCTGTACGTAGGAAAGATTGATATTCATATGAAACAATGGGATAACCCTCTTCAATCTGCAGCAGCAGAGCACCGCCTCCTTTATCACGTAGGAGCCCATGGGAATGATAAGCCCGCTTTCCTCCATCACCGGGATAAAATCCCCCGGCGGCATTTTCCCGTATCTGCTGCTGTCCCACCGAAGCAACGCTTCCGCTCCTCTGATTTCATAGTTCTTCGCATCCACTATCGGCTGATAATGCAGGGAAAAACCTTCATAATCATTAAATATGGCCTTACGCAGCTCTTCCTTGATTTCCAGTCTGCCCACATAGGCGTCATAATCCTCCCTGCTGAATGCCACAAGCGCGTTTTTTCCCCGGCGCTTTGCTTCATTCAGGGCAAATTCCAGATATTTTACCAGCTCGCTGTAATCGGCAGAAGGATAAGGCAGCTGGAGCAAACCGCCGGAAACCGTATAGAAATTACGGTAGTCCTCCTCTTCTATATGTCTGAAAATATTACGCCTGATCTTTTCAAACAACTCCACTACCTGCGCGGAGCACATATCATCCTGCCCGAACAGAACGAATTCATCCGCAACCAGCCGGTAAAGCTGCATTCCCGGCAGCATACATTCCCTGATAATGTCCGTAAGCTCCCTAAGCAGCGTATTTCCCGATTCTATCCCATATTTTTCATTGATCTCTTTAAAATCATCCACGCCAATAAGCAAAAGAAATCCGGCTCCATGTTTCTTCTGAAGCAATCGTCCCAGGTCAAGGGCAAAACGGCCTTCCCCATGCAGACCGGTCAGACGGTCGCGTTTTTCCTCCCCGTTTACCTCGGAAATGCTTCCCACAAGAAGACGGATACTGCCTTCCCCGTCATAAATCACCGTTCCCCGGCAGTGGATCCATATGATTTCCTTATCTTTACTGTACCAGCGGTATTCCATGTCATGGTATTTTTTTTCTCCGGCGCGGATGCGCCTTAAATCCTCTATTAGCAGGGGAAAATCCTCCTCTGCTACCAGCTCCCGCAGCCCTTCTCCCGCCGGACATATGAAATCGGAGGATATATGAAATCTCTCCCGCACCCTGTCGCAGAAAAAACAGCTGTCTTCTTTTATGTCCAATATGAAAAAATAATCATCGCTTGTCTGGTTCAGCGCCTGAAATACTTCCATAATCTGCTTATTGTCCGTCGTGGACAGCAGCACCTTTTTATCCATTCTATCGCCCTATGCTTTCTCCAATCGAACCTTGCTCCGGCTGGCATTACTTTCATATTACAAATACCTGGAAGGTATGTCAACTCTTTCCGCCCAATACGCCGGCGGCAAAAGATATACCCGTAATATGAAATACACATGTTTTTCCCTGCCTGCACCGGCACCGGTTTTTGCCGCAACGCCCTGATTTTGGCAGATTTTACCGCATTGCCAATTTATGTAAAATATGATAATCTGTTTCTTATGGTTTGTTAATTTCTAAAAACAGGAGTTTTCTGCCGGAAAGGAGACATTTTTGTGAAATATTATTATACATATACAGAATTACAATCTGAAATGTCTGTATTACAAAACACATTTGCCATTGTCCGGCTTGTGGATCCTTTCATTTGCCATACAGTAAAAATTTCCATGGCGGACGGCATCCTGACCCTGACTCCGGACAAGCCCTGTTATTCCGTCTGGGATAAAAAACAGCAGTGCGTAAACTGTATCTCCGCCCGCGCAATGAAATCAAAAACCTCCTGCACAAAATTTGAATATATGCAGGATCATATCTACCAGATTTTCTGCCGCTATATTTTGCTTGAGGATCGGGAGCTGATAATGGAGCTGGTCACCGATATCACCGGATCCGTATTAAATGGCGAGGAATCCCCAAAGGAAATTGAAAATGAATTCCTTTTTTTAAACAATAAAATGGTGACCGATCCGGTTACCCTGGCCTATCACCCGCATTACATAGATGAACATCTGATCAATGCCGCCGCGTATTCCGGCTGGAATTCAGAAGCTTTCCATCTGGCCTTGATTAAGATTGATAATCTGGATGATATCTGCCGGGACCTGGGTGAACTGGCCTGTAAGGGCGTACTGCGCGCTGTGGCCGATGCTGCCAGGGAAATACTGTCCGACACAGGGGACGGAAGCTTTCTGGCCCGTTATGATGAGTCAATCTTCTTTCTCGCCTGCGGCTGCATATCCCATGAGGAGCTGCAAAACAGGCTGCTGGAGCTGGTACGGCAGGCCTCCTGCCTTCCTGTCCTCTTCCACGGAAAGCCTGTGCCTCCCCGCCTGAGCGCCGGTTTCCTTACCTGCCCTCCGGGGAAATACCATATTTTCAGGGAATGCGGGAAACCAAACAATTACGCAGAAGAACAAAGGCCCCCTGCCCCGGATGAATATCTGCAGGCAGGCACCATACTGATGGAGGTGCGCAGGCTTCTGGATGCGGCCGGGCGCCAGCCCTCCGGAATCGCCGGCCGCATCCTGTAGGGCGGCAGCTTTGCCCGGACCAGCATCTTACCGCAAATAAAAAGCAGCCCTGCGGCTGCTTTAAATCATATAATTCATACTTTCCATACGTTTCGCGTGCTTTTCAGCCAGATCTGCAATGGTAATGCTGTCCACTACACCATTAATGGCATCCGCCAGCTGTTTCCACACATCCACGGTTTCACAGGTATCATAGCGCAGGCAGTCTGCTGTCCCTCCGCAGCTGTCCAGGCATGGCAACGGATTCAGAGAGCCTTCCGTCAGACGGAGGATTTGTCCCACTGTATATTCGGCCGGATCCCTCGCCAGGCGATAGCCTCCCTGTGCGCCCCTTGTGCTCTTTACAAAGCCGGCCTTATTCAGAATCGCTATGATCTGCTCCAGATATTTTTCTGAAATTCCCTGGCGGTCCGCTATCTGCTTTACTTTAATATATTCTCCGGTGTTGTTAACTGCCAAATCAAGCATAACACGCACTGCATATCTTCCTTTGGTCGAAATTCTCATAGCACTCATTTTCTACCTCTTTAAATTTGTTTTATCCATGGTTGTCTGTATCTATACCATACCAGTATGAATAGTATAAGTCAAGGCCGATATGTAGTGGAGAGTGAGGCTTTATTTTTGTGGTGGTGCGGCCTCTGTCCTCTCCCGGCCTCCGATGGCCCTGTTTTGCGGTTCCTCTCCGGGGGCGGCTGGGGGATGTTTTACGGACCAACCTCAAAAACGGGATGTTTCTAAATGTCCCGCATGGCCGGAATCCTGCCAACGCGGCAAAACTCCTCCGCAGAGGCTTTCAGCCGTCTGCGTTCGTCGGACACGCCGCTAGGGGCGGCAGGATTCCGGTCATACGGGGCATTAAGAAACATCACCGTTTTTTCCCATGGTCCGTAAAACATCCCCCAGCCGCCCCCGGAGAGGAACCGCAAAACAGGGCCATCGGAGGCCGGGAGAGGACAGAGGCCGCACCACCACAAAAATAAAGCTGCGCAGGTATGTTGTCTGGTTGTAAGTTCTGTAGGTTGTATGTTGTTCAGGTTGTGGTAATTGCATTTAATCAAAGACCCCGCTGCACGCAACGGGATATCAAACTTGTAGCGCTGCAGAGCAGCGGGGTCTTTGACCCTCGCGGCAGTCGCCAAATATCCATGCAAGCATGGCTACTTGGCTCGTTGCTCGCGGGAATAAAAAATCTGCGGCCTGGTTTCTTTGCGGGAAACGGAGGGCGCAGATTTTTTGTAGATATATTAATTTTAATTTGAATCCGGAAAAGATAAATGTTCGTCTTTGAATTTTCAAAAACTTAAAAAGTTATCGAAGAGCTTATCCTTCGTAAGGTACAACGGAACCCTGGTAGGTGTCGTTGATGAATTTTTTCATTTCATCGGATTTCAGGACTTCTACGAGTGCTTTGATTCCTTCGTTGTTTTCGTTGCCTTCTTTTACGGCGATGACGTTGACATATTTTTTAACTGCATCGGAATCGGAGGTTTCTACGGCCAGGGCGTCGTCGGCTGCGTTCAGGCCTGCTTCCAGGGCGTAGTTTCCGTTGATTACGGCAAAGTCAAAGTCAGGAAGGCTTCTGGGAATCTGCTCTGCCGCCAGCTCTACGAATTTGATTTTGTGAGGGTTTTCCTTGATGTCGTTTACGGTTGCGGTGATGCCTGCTCCGTCATTGAGGGTGATCAGGCCCTGTTCCTGGAGAAGGAGAAGCGCTCTGGCTTCATTGGTTGTATCGTTGGGAACTGCAATTTCAGCTCCATCAGTGATGGCTGCAAGGTCGCTCTGCTTTCCGGGATATACTCCCAGGGGTTCGTAGTGGATATTTCCGGCATTTACCAGATGTGTGCCTTTTTCTTCGTTGTAGCTTTCCATGTAAGTAATGTGCTGGAAGTAGTTGGCATCCATATCGCCTGCTTCCACTACTTCATTGGGCTGTACGTAATCCGTAAATTCAGTTACTACAAGCTCCCAGCCTTTGGCTGCCATTAAGGGTTTTGCTGCTTCCAGGATTTCCGCGTGGGGAACGCTGGTTGCCGCAACGGTAACCTTTCCTTTGGATTCCACGGTAGTTTCTGCTGTGCTTTCAGCTTCCTGGGCGGCAGTGCTTTCGCTGCCCGCCTCTTCGGTCACAGCTGCCGCCGTGCTTTCAGGAGCTGCAGCATCGGTCTGCGCGGCAGTGGTTGACGCATCGGAACCGCATGCGGTAAGAAGGCCTGCTGATAAAACAGCGGCCAGGGCAAAAGATAAAACTTTCTTTTTCATAATTTTCTCCTCCATTCATCCATACATAAACATGTATTTCTATGTTAAGCCTCTGCCAGGCTGTGCCTGCAGGTACATGGCTTCAATGTGAAGCGGCTGCGCCGCTATCCGGTAATTCTTTTGTCCAGCTTCCGGGAAAGCTTCATGCAGACGGCCTGCATGATTTGTACAAGCGCCACCAGAAGGATAACCGTCACGATCATGATATCCAGCTGGTATCGGTTGTAGCCGTAGCGGATGGCGATGTCTCCCAGTCCGCCGCCGCCCACGGCTCCGGCCATGGCGGAATATCCCAGGATGGTGCCCAGGGCAATGGCAAGTCCGCTCAGCAGGGAAGAACGGGCTTCCAGCAGCATTACTTTAATGACGATCGTCGGAATCCCGGCTCCCATACTCTGGGCCGCCTCAATGACTCCTTTATCCACCTCCAGCAGGGAGGATTCCACAAGTCTTGCAATAAAAGGGGCTGCTGCCAGAGTCAGCGGCACAATTGTGGCGCTGGGGCCATAGCTTTTGCCGACAATGGCTCTTGTCAGAGGTATAACAAGAATCAGCAGAATGAGAAAGGGGATGCTTCGCATTACATTGACAAGCACATCCAGGATCCTGCTCACCGTCTTGTTGGGCCTGAGTCCCTCCCTTCCGGTCACCACCAGGGCCACGCCTGCGGGAAGGCCGATTACATAGGCCATCAGCGTGGATACCAGCGTCATATATAAGGTAGCAAAGGTACCTTCCACGATCATCATAACCGTTGCACTATTCCACATAATCATCCAGCTCCTCTACGGTAAGATTCCTGTCCTTCAGGTATTGAATCATTTTCTCCGCAATCTGCATGTCCTCCGGCAGCTGCAGGACCATCTGTCCTCTGGCTATGCCGCCCACATCCTGTGTGTCGGCCATGAGGATATTGACAGAGGCTTTACATTCCAGAACCATATTGGCGATCACCGGCTCAAAGGAGGAATTTTCCGTAAAAGCAATGCGGATACAGCGCTTGCTCTTCATCAGGCTGTATTTCCTCTCTCCCTGGAACACCAGCTTCCTGGCAGCCCTGGATTTGGGCGCGGAAAATACTTCCTCCACAGTTCCCGTTTCCGCCAGCTCACCGTTATCTATAATCGCCACATGGCTGCAGATTTCCTGTACCACGCCCATTTCATGGGTAATGATAACGATGGTAATTCCAAATTTCTGGTTGATATCCTTAAGCAGCGCCAGAATGGACCGGGTTGTCGTAGGATCCAGGGCACTGGTAGCCTCGTCGCACAGCAGGATTTTCGGGTTCATGGCGAGGGAACGGGCAATTGCCACCCTCTGCTTCTGTCCGCCGGAAAGCTGGGCAGGATATGCATCAGCCTTTGCCTCCAAATCCACGATTTTCAAAAGATCCCTGGCCTTTTCCCTGGCCTCTTTTTTCTTCATACCCAGAATTTCCAGGGAAAAACATACGTTGTCCAGTACAGTTCTCTGCATCAGCAGGTTAAAATGCTGAAAAATCATGGCAACGCTGTTGCGCACCTTCCGCAGCTCCTTATCGGTACAGGCCGACAGATCCTGCCCTTCGATCAGAACCGTTCCCCCCGTGGGCTTCTCCAGGAAGTTCAGGCAGCGTACCAGCGTGCTTTTTCCGGCGCCGGACATACCGATAATGCCGTAGATATCGCCCTTATTGATTTCCAGGTTGATGTTCTTCAGGGCTTCCACCCTGTTTTCCCTCGTCTGGAAGGTTTTGGTCACATTTTTAATTTGTATGATAGGCTGTTCCATTTTCTCAAGCCCTTTCGCTTTAGCTTCTGTCTGTCCGCCATATGCGGACAAATGTTTTCAAACCAGTACTGCAGGAACGCAGCAATTCTGCCGCCCGTCAAAGGCTGCCGTCAGAATCCGGCAGGCTTCCCCGATTCCCGCGCAAACTTTATCATACCACATTTCTTCTAATCCTGTAAATAGTAAACGAGACGTAACTGTCACGCAGGCCGGCACATTTACTGTGCTGAACGCAGGAAAGTGATCCAGGACTGCCAAAAAGCATCCCTGCAGGCGATTCAGGATGGTTTTTGGCAGTCTTTGTGAAGAAATTGAACGGTTATACCGTCCCATAATTTTCAGAAAAAAGACTTTTTCATAAATCCTTCCCTGGCGGACATTTGCGGGACTTCGTCTATTCCTCGCCAAAAAGCGGGGTGGAAAGGTACCTGTCGCCGGAATCCGGAAGCAGCGCAACAATTACTTTTCCTTTATTCTCAGGGCGTTTCGCCAGAAGAGTTGCCGCATACAGGGCGGCTCCGGAGGAAATTCCCGTAAGCAGGCCCTGGGTCTGCGCAATAGCCCTTCCTGTAACATAGGCATCTTCATTTTCCACCTGTATGATTTCATCGTAGATTTCCTGATCCAGCACGCCGGGAATGAATCCCGCCCCGATTCCCTGGATGGCATGAGGGCCGGGCTTTTTGCCGGAAAGCACGGCCGACTGGGCCGGTTCCACCGCAACCACCCTGACCGCCGGATTTTTTTCCTTCAGATAGGAGCCTACGCCGGTCAGTGTCCCCCCGGTACCTACTCCCGCCACAAAAATATCCACATTTCCATCCGTGTCATCCCAAATCTCAGGACCGGTAGTAAGTCTGTGCGCTTTGGCATTGGACGGATTCTCGAACTGTCCGGGGATAAAGGAACCGGGAATCTGGCTGTGCAGCTCCTCCGCCTTCGCAATGGCTCCCTTCATTCCCTCCGCCCCCGGGGTGAGGACGATTTGCGCTCCATAGGCCTTCAGCAGCTTGCGCCTCTCCACGCTCATGGTTTCCGGCAGGGTCAGAATTGCCTTGTAGCCCTTGGCCGCAGCCATAGCCGCCAGGCCGATTCCGGTATTTCCGCTGGTGGGTTCAATGATAGTGGCTCCCGGCTTCAGCAGCCCCTGCTCTTCAGCATCCAGAATCATCTGCAGGGCAATCCTGTCTTTTACGCTGCCAGCCGGATTAAAATACTCCAGCTTCGCCAGAATCACAGCGTCTGTAACGCCTGCTGCCTTTTCGTAATTCACCAGCTCCATAAGAGGGGTTCTTCCAATGAGTTCTTCCGCACTTTTTTTAATATTTGCCATAGTCTGTTCTCCTTTTTTATTTGACTGCCGCCGAGGTATTGTAACAGTCCGGGCTGCTGAGCTGTTACGATGTTTATATTCCTAGTATTTTAGTAGGTTTATTATGAATTGACTATACTACTGAATTTTTTCAGTGTCAAGAAAATTATATGTTTTTCTTTTTTGTTATATCATGTAGAAATGAATTGGGAAAATATAACCCAAAGACCTGACAGATAGTATTATAAATAATATGAAACGGCCGAATGGTACCTGGGTTTTCTGAGGTGATATTTTTCTGAGGTGAAATAATAGAAAACATCCTATTTGAATGATATAATGTAAAAACAGATAAAGACAATTGAAATATACGGAGGGAAAAATGATACTTTCAGATAAAACATTAATGAAAATGCTTGATGAACATACCCTTATCGTTGATCCTCTTGAAATTGGACAAATACAGCCTGCAAGCATTGATATTCGTATTGGAAACACATACAGTATTGTAGAGGACTCGTCTTCAGGCATAATTAATTTGGATGATGAAATATCATACAAGCAGATTACCGCAGAAAAATATATATTGCTTCCGGGACAATTTGTACTGGCAACAACAATGGAATATTTCGAATTGCCTGATAATCTCACAGCATTTGTTGAAGGACGCAGTTCTTTAGGAAGAATGGGACTGTTCATTCAAAATGCAGGTTGGGTTGATCCTGGATTTAAGGGTGAAATAACCCTGGAATTGTTTAATGCAAACAGATGTGCCATTGAATTAAATGCAGGACGCAGAGTCGGGCAGCTAGTATTTGCCCAGCTTGATAAAGATGCATTGCATCCATACAGGGGAAAATATCAGGGACAAAGAGGTGCAACAGGTTCAAAAGCATTTCTGGATAACGTAACAGGACTGCCGGCAGTCCCGCCGACAGTCTAAAATTCCCTCGCACCCCCTAAAAACTGTGCATACAATATGGTCTTCGCCGTATTTTCCACCGCATCCATCCTGCTAAAGGCGTCGTAAATATCCGGCCCATACGTGATAACTCCATGGTTCTGCAGAAAAATGACGTCGCTGTCCGCCGTTTTTTCCACTTCCTCCACCAACTGCCTGCTGCCTGCGGGCGCATAACCGGCAATTCCTATTTTCCCAATCAGGGAAGGTACCTCCAGCACCCAGTTTTCTGGAAATCCTTTTCCGCAGACGGCAAACGCCGTAGCAGCAGCCGGATGGGTATGGACAATCGCCCCGATATCCGGGCGCAGCTCATACAGCCTGCTGTGCATGGCCGCCTCCCTGGTGGATTTATAGCTTCCCTCAATTACCGCACCGTCAAACCGCTGTCTGATTATCATTTCCGGCGCCAGAAAGCCCTTGCAGATACCGGAGGGTGTGACCAGCATTTCATCCTCCCCCGTACGGATGCTGATATTTCCATCCTTGCCGCTTACCAGCCCCTTTTCAAAAAGCAGTCCGGCGATGCGGCAAATCAGCTCCTTTTTATTCTGCATTTCTTTTATATTTTCCATTTCTTTCTTAATTTTTATTTCTTTTTTATCTTCTATTTCTTTTTTATTTTCCATATCTTTTTTCTTCCCTATTCCAGTCCATCCCTTATTTGCTTACCCACGCTCTGCCCGCCGCCTTCCGCAATCCCGTCCCGACAGCGCATAAATATATCAGGCCGCCGGGAAGAAATGTTCCTCAAGCATCGCGCACAGTGTATGGTAAACGGGCAGATGGTATTCCTGGATATCCGCCGTAACGCTGCTGGGCACAATCAGGCACACATCGCACAGCGCCTTCAGCGCCCCGCCGTCATGACCCGTAAAACCGATCACCTTCATCCCCTTGCCCTTTGCTACCCTGACCGCATTCAGGACATTGGCGGAATTGCCCGAGGTAGTCATGGCGATCAGGACATCCCCTTTCAGGCCATATCCATAAACCTGCTGTGCAAAAATCATTTCCGGGTTCACATCATTCAGAAAAGCGGTGGATAATGCAGGATGGCCCGCCAAGGAAATCGCCGGCAGCGCTCCCTGCAGATGCTCGGAAAGCCCGCCGAATTTTTCCTTTTCGGCTTCACTGAGGGGACGTTTTTTATAAAAACCCTTCATCAGCTCTCCCACAATATGGTCAGAATCGGAAGCGCTGCCGCCGTTGCCGCATACCAGCAGCTTCCCGCCGTTTTCATAGGAAGCCTTCATGATCTGAAAGGCTTCTTCAATCGTATCCTTCATTCCGTCCAAAGCCGGATATCTCTCCACCAAACGTTCCAGATAATTCATTCTTAATCCTCCTGCTTACAGTCATATGCCCGTTCTCCCTGCAGATACCGGGCCGCCTTTTCCAGAAAAAACTCGCTCCCGAAGCTCCCTGATTTCAAAACCAACTGCAATTCTCCCAGATTTGCAGTTCCGGTCATGGCCGGGACGCCCGGTTCGATCTCCTCGCCGATTTCCATCCGGTAAATCTCCAGCTCTCCTGTAACAGCCGCCGAGGTATCGCCGCCTGCCACCACCAGCCTGCGGCAGCCCGTCCGGACAAGCACACTGCGGGCCACCCTGCACAGGCAGCCGGAAATACGCTTCCCGATTTCTTCATGGGTCAGCCCCAGCTTTTGACCGGTTTCCTTGGTACGCCGCACCTTTTCCTTCTCCTGCACCGAATGCACAAGAACCATGGCATTAGAGGAATTGGAGCCGCTTAAGGCATTGACGGCGCTTTCCGTCAGACGTCTTTCCTCCGCAGCGAGCGCTTTTTCATCAAAAATCGTTTCCGTATCAAAGGTGAATATGGGATACCCCTTCCGGCGCAGCAGCTCCGTCTGGGAAATGCTCTGTTTCGTCAGACTTCCCGCAATCAGCAGCACAGGCGCTTCTTTTTCCGGTTCCAGCCTGCGATAGGCTGCGGGCAGCTCCTGTCCGATAGCCGAGCTTCCGCAGATATTGACTTCATCCGCCACCGCATCCGCCACCAGCCTCAGGTCTTCCTGATGCCGGATATCAAATAATATATAAGCGCAGCTGCGCTTCAGTTCTTCTTTTTTTCTTTTTACAAATTCCAGGCCCTGATCCAGATCGCTCCAGGTAATCTGCCCGATCGGCCGGTCAGTCTGTCTGTGCATAATATCCGGAAGGAAAGAGCAGTCCATGGGATGGATGGGATCGGTGCGAAACTGCGAATCCTCCAGCCTCGTCCCATAGACATAATGTATGCCGTCCACCGTCGTCCGCCCATTTCCCGGAAAGCCTGCGATAACCATGGAACATCCAACTCCCAGCACATCCTGCATGCTGTCGAATTCTGAACCAATATTTCCCCGGAACACGGAACAGGTTTTATTAAAATAAACATCACAGGGAAGCGTCTGCAAAAGCGCCGTCGCTTTGGCAACCTTTGACGCTGCAGTCTCAGGAGCATCAAAACGGCTGTCTGTATCAATAATAATCACATCCAGCCCTTCGCTTTCCCTGCGTATATCACAGAGGGAAATGAGGCTCTGCGGAAACACCGCACTGCGAAAGCCTCCTTTTTTAAACATAACCCCTATGTCATTGGCGCCGGTCACATCATCGGCAACAACCCCGATTCTTTTTTTCATATCCGCTCCCGTCCTATTTCCAAAGCAGGAAATTCCTGATCTTATCCTCTACCACACGTGAAACGGCCTCACCCGCTTTTTCCAGCGCCTGCCTGTCCATCTGCAGAATTTCCCGGTTGGATTTCCTTGCGCATCCCAGAGAACCCAGGAAGGCCTGCTCCAGATCCGTGGCAATGTTGATTTTGCTGACGCCCCCTCCGGGTATGGTGATTGCCGCCTGTACCGTCTGGGCCGGAAGGCCGCTGCCGCCGTGAAGAACAAGGGGAATGCTCACCCGTTCCCGGATTTTAATCAGTCTGTCCAGATCGATTTTCGGATTTTTTACCGGATATACGCCGTGAGCCGTCCCGATGGAAACAGCCAGGGTATCCACACCCGTTCTGGCAACGAACTCCTCTGCCTCCTGCGGGTCGGTATACAGGCTCTCGTCATTGTCCGTTTCTATCTTATCCGTGGCCCCTATTTTACCAAGCTCGGCCTCCACCTCCACATTTCTTTCGTGCGCGTATTCCACCACTTCCCTGGTAATGGCCACGTTTTCCTCAAAGCTTTTCTGGGAAGCGTCAATCATGACGGACTGAAAACCGGCGTCAATCGCTGCCCTGATTATCTCCATATCCTTGGTATGATCCAGATGCAGCGCCGCTTTTCCCTGATATTTTTCGTGGATTTCATAAAAACGCCGGGCAAATTCTTCTGCGGTAACATCAAACCAGTTAAATTCATTGGCTGATATCTGTACGATAACAGGGGCCTTTGTTTCCTGTGCGGCCCGCAGAATATATTCAATTAAAAAGGTATTCCTGGCGGAAAAGGAACCTACGCCATAGCCCCCTTTTTCCGCATCCTTAAGCATCTTCGTCACTGCTGTCAATTCCATAAAAATTCCTGCCTTTCCTTTGTTCCTTCCCGCGCCGCCGCTTCCGTCAGGGCAAGATAGGTTTTGTATTTTGCAAGGCAGGCTTCCCCATATTCCTTCCGGGGAGCCGCCGTTTTCCGTTCGATATCCGCTTCTTTCCGGGAACCCTCCCCGGAGAAATCCCCGGGGCATTTCGGTTCCTTCACGGCCTCTGCCGCCAGCATTGCCGCGCCTGCAGCCGTTGCCTGTGTCTGCTGTGAAAGGATAAAACACCTTCCTGTCATATCCGCTTTTGCCTGCATCAGCAGCGGATTCCGGGTTCCTCCGCCAGCAGCGATCAGGCGATCCGCATGAAGCCCTGCATCCTCGATAAGCTCCAGGATTACCCTCGCTTCGCAGGCTATTCCTTCATAAATCCCCTGGGCCGCATCCATTGGCCCTGTGGTCATATCCAGTCCCAGAAGGCCTCCGGGAATCATTTTTTTCCGGTGCGTCCCGCCTCCGTTGACAAAGGGAAGATACATGACTTTAGACGGCACCTGCCGTTCCTGCTTCATCAGGCTTTCATAAGAGACCTGCCCTCCCGCCGCCTGCAGAAAACTGCGAAGCCATTCCACGGAAGCGCCTGAAGAGGGCATATTGCAGATCCAGTAAAACCGCCCCTGGAAAACTCCCAGCTGAATCCCCCGCTCATACAGCCCGGAAAGCTCAGGCAGCCTGTCCGGAAAGCCCAGATAAACCTCCGAGGTTCCCATGGAATTGAGGACATCGCCTTCGCCCAGCCCTTCCGCCCGGGCAGCGCACAGATGATCGTGCCCGCCAATTCGAACGCTTATCTTATCGGGAAGCCCGTACCTTGACGCCAGTTCTTTTTTCAGGATCGGCCATCCGGTACTTCCTTTTCCCACGGGAGGCATTTTCCCGGTCACGCCGGCAAATGCTGTCAGTTCACTGTCCCATTGGCCCTCAAATATGTTATAAAGCATCGTCCTGCAGGCCAGGGATTCCTCCGTCCTGCGTTCTCCCGTAAGACGGAAAAACAGATAATCCGAAACGGACAGGAAACAGTCCATCCTTTCAAACAGCTCCGGCCTGCTGGTTTTCAGGGAAAGCAGCTGGTTGATGGTATATTTCCGGTGCCAGATCAGCCCTGTTTTCCGATACAGGGAAAAACCTCTCAGGGAGGCGGGAAAATCCGCTTCCTCCGGCCCTCCCTGCCCGGCGTTCCATGGCACAACAGGCGTCAGGGGAACGCCATCCGCATCCACCGCCACTCCCGCTTCCGCCATGCTGGTAATGCCTATGGCCCTGATCTGCTTTCGGTCAATCTGAGAAAAAAGCTCCTTCAGGCAGTCCTCCGTTTTCTCCCAAAGCTCCTCTGCACGAAAGCAGCGCCCCCAGCCCGGAAGCTCCCGCACGGACTGATCCCTGAGGACGGTATGGCAGACGGAACCGTCCGGCCTTACCGCACATACCTTCATATGCGTCGTACCAATATCAATTCCCAGAAATAATTCCATTGCCTGTTACCTCTGCTTCAGCCAGGCGCAGACCGCCTCCGTGCCGCTGACCGGGCTGGTCAGGCAGCGCTTTTTCTCTTCCTCCGGCCAGTTCTCCACGGCTCTTGCCATGGATGCCTGCGCCAGTACCACCACTTCATTTTCGGCAAGCAGCGCCTTCAGCTTATCACCCACCATCCGGTCATACTCCGCTTCCCGGCCTTCCGCCAGCAGGCTGCCCGCATTTTCAATCACCAGGCTGTTAAGGACAAGCGTTTCCGCGCGCCCCGCTTCCTCCGCTTTTCTGCGGATCAACGCTGTGGTGGGATGAATGGTGGACTGCAGGGTTGCCACAACGCCTACGCGGGTATAACCGGCCGCCAGGCCTGCCATAGGCTCATCAATGCGGAATACGGGAATATTTACGAGCGCCCTTCCCTCCTCCGCCAGCCCGCCGATGGAGGAGCAGGCGCACAAAATGGCGTCCGCCCCCGTGGTCTGCGCCAGCAGCAGAAGGGAATTCAGGCGGTACTTCACGCCCTCCGTTATCTGTCCCTCCCGGTTGATTTCCGGCAGCATGCTGTCATCCAGCAGGTTCACAACTTCAACTGCCTCCCCCTGTCCCGCAGCCGCATCAAGCAGCTTTTTCAACGTGGGTATGGTTACAGGGGTTGTATGGATTACCGCTATTTTTTTCATAATTTCTCCTCCGCATATCACATCTCTGCCTGTGATACTGCATTAATCCTCCTGTCTGCGCGCTTCTTCCCTTTCCAGGAGATCATTTTCCAGGATTTCCAACTGGCTGTGAACCGGAATGCGCACGGTTTTGATTTCAAACGGGGTGAAAGCAAGAGAAAATTCCCTGTGCAGCCCATGAACTGCAACCTGTGTTTCACAGGTCCTGCCCGCTGTTTCCACAAGGCGCAGGATAAGGTCCCCGCTTCCATCCTCCGCTTCCTTCATAACGGTCACAAGCACATTGTCCGCAGATATGCTCAGGAAGGAAGCGCTCTGGGGCAGCTCACCCTTATGATAGGTTTCAAACAGGGCAATGGGCTTTTCATTCAGCTCCCGGCTGCGCCGTACGGTGCAGGCATCCTCCCAGCTGCCGTCATGGGGGTACAGACCGTAGGTAAAGGTCTGCACACCCTGATCCACATATACATATTCCAGATTTTCATCCGGCTGGTAAGGCTCGTGATTGGCATATATCGGGCTGCGCAGCACGGTCAGGGAGACTTCCTTTCCCGCAATGCTGCCGCTGGATTTCCCGTCATTGAGGAAGGAAAGTCCGTTTATTGCCGTTTCAAGCCCCGGATTGGCGCCCTCCGTATCCAGGAAATTCTGCATGGGGTATTCCTCTCCGTTCGGTTCTCTTTGCGCCACGCCGTAAGGGATTTCCCAGCTGGCCCGCAGGTAATTAAGCTGCATCGGGAACCGCAGCTTCAGCATGGACATTTTTTCATGCCAGTCCACCGTTGTTTTTACGCGGATATAATCCAGTTCCTTGTAGATGGAAAAATCCTGGAAAATACGGGAGCTTCCATAGGTGCTGGTGACACGGATCACACATTTTACGGGACCGCATTCCACTCTTTTTACGGAAACGCCTTCAAAGCGGCCTTTCACCTTGTCAAAAATACGCACGCCATGGGACCAGGTATCGCTTTTATCCTCTATCACCACAGGCACGGCCGCCGGACCGCTGAAATATTCGGTACCGTCATTTTTCTTGTAAAGGGAAGAAATATAGCCTGTTTTTTCATCAAAGGCGATTTTAAACCATCTGTTTTCCGCCGTATTCCCGCTGCATTCCACATCCGGGAAGGTCCTGGCCGCCTCCCTTATCACCAGTCGGTAGGTGCGGTAGCCAAGGGCCGGAAGCTCGGCGATAAACACAAGCCTCGTCCGTCCGTTGCTGGAGGCCAGCGACTGTACGGTCTGCAGCGGTATCTGCGTGCCTTCCTCATCCACCAGAACCTGGTTCTCCTTCAGGCAGGGGGATTCCATTTCTACCTCGAATTTACCGGAAAAGGCGTTGGGATTGAATACCACGATGGGCTTCATATCCTCTTCCATGGGGATATCAATATGCCAGGATATGGACTGCACGGCCGCATTCAGCCCTCTCGCCGCCGTATCCAGTGCAGCGCCGTAGCTTTCCCTTGCATCCTCATAGGCAGGTTCTATGGAGGTTCCCGCCATGATGTCATGGAACTGGTTAAACAGCACCTTTTTCCAGCTTTCCGTATACTTTTCCAGCGGATATTTTCCGCCTGCCCAGTGCTTTCCTGCAACAGAAAGCTTTTCCGCCATAATAAGGCGGTTTTCCGCCAGACGGTTCAGCTGCTTCACCTCGGAATGGGCGCTGTAACAGCCGCTGGAATGGTGGAACAGCTCGCCGGATACCACAGGCAGCGTCCTTCCGCTTTGCTTAACCGCCTGAAAATAGTCATCCGGCGTGGATAGGATCAGCCGCGGCATATCTTCGGCCCGGTTCAGCTCATGGATGCTTTCAATATTCTGCTTTGTGGGGCCGCCGCCGTGGTTTCCCACACCGTAAAAGCACATGATGCTGCCCCTGGGATCCTTGATTTCTCCGGCACAGCGCTCTATATGTTCCTTCAGCTCCCTGGGCCAGGTACAGTATTCAAAGGGAATCCGGAAAGCAGTCACCGCGGAACCATCATTGGAGGTCCAGGTAAAGGTTTCACCCTCCAGTCCCTTTTCATGACGTCCCGGACGCATGAATACGTAATTGTCCATTCCCGATTTTTTCAGAATCTGCGGCAGCATGCCGTTGTGGCCGAAGCTGTCCACGTTATATCCGGTCTGCGCAGTCACTCCCAGCTTCTCCTGAAAATACCGCTGACCGTACAACCCCTGGCGCACATAGGACTCCCCGCCCGGCGCATTACAGTCCGGCTGAATCCACCAGCCGCCCACGATTACCCAGCGGCCCTCTTTGACCCGTTCCCTGATTTCCTCAAACATGGCGGGTTCGTTTTCCTCCACCCACTCATAGTAGGCTGCAGAGCTGCTTGTAAAAAAGAAGTCGTCATACTCCTTCATCCTGTCCAGGGCCGAACGGAAGGTGGCCTTAACCTCCTGATACCCCTCCTGCCACTGCCAGAGCCATACCGGATCCAGGTGGGCGTTGCCGATCATATATAAAGTCTTTTCTTTTTCCATACTCTCTCCTGTCTGCGCTGCTGTGCGCCGCACTGTATATCAGAAAATTTATAGGTTACTCTGTATTACCGCCGTCCGGGGCCTGACAGTCTGCAAATTCCAGCAGGTTTACCTCCGTGGCCTCCCCCGCGGTCGTCCGGGTGCCGGGAAGCTTCAGGGTGAGGATTTCCCGGTGGCCGATGGTCACCGGATAGCTTATTTTATTTACCGTGAGTACACATTGTGTGTCCCTTCCTTCCGTTTCCAGAAGCCTGACTATCAGGGAATTGTCGTCCTCACATTTTTTCATCAGCATGATGCGGACATTGTCGCAGTCCCCTCCGGCCGCTCCGCCTTTTCTGATTCCTGCAAGGCTGCATGCAGTAAGCCGCCTGCTTCCCGCATGGGCGCTGTCCGCCAGATAAGAAACCGGAGAATTTATTTTAACGGCAATCCGGTAGTATTCTGAGGACGGCAGCTTCCTTCCGTGAGGCTTCAGGACAAACCGGAAGCATTGAGGCCCAATATCCGTATACTGATAGCTTTCCTTTCCGTTGTACCAGTCCGGGCTGTTGCCCTGGGCATAAATGGCGCTTCTGCAAAGGGTAATCTGGGTTCTGTCCTCCGTAATGTTAAAGGCGTATTTCCCGTCATTGGCAATGGCCAGCCCTCTGCCCTCCTGATCCTGCACATCCAGGAAGCGCTGCATATAATACTCCGCGGCATCCCCCTTCAGATCTCTTTCCAGAATGCCATAGGCCGTTTCCGCCGCCGTATAGATGCATTCCTTTCCGGTGGTGAAGGCCGCCTTCAGCAGCGTCCAGTTATGATTGAAAATCAGCCTGTTTTCCACCCGCAGTTCTTTTTCCTCCGCGCCCAGGGAATACAGCTGCTCCAGTGTGGTTCCTTCAAAGGCCGTCCGCACGCGGATAACCTCCCGGACTCTGCCGCTTTCCACTTTTTCTATACTGAGCAGATGGAAGGAAGCATTCCTGTCCTCATATCTCCTGCCCTGCAGTCCACCCCAGGCATCCCTTTCATCCGTGTACACGCGCACGCCGCACGGTCCCTTCAGGGCATCGTATCCTGTTTCTTTATCCGTCAGGGAAACCAGCGCTCCCGTAGCGGTGTCAAACCGAGCGCAGATGTATTCATTTTCCAGGGTGTCCGCACAGGGATTGTCAATTTCCATGGAATTATTGAAGCAAAGGGACGGCTCCTCCTTCACCGTACGGTATACGGCAAAGCCAAAGGCCGGTACCTGCGCCCTGAAAACAAATCTCCTCCTGCCGCCCAGCGTGGTATGCCTTACCTTGGCATCCGTATGGATTCTCTGGTAGGGGATTTCCTGGTAAGAGACAGCATCCATGGATGCATCCGCAGCTATCGCCGCCGGGCCGAGAAGCTTCAGCGGGGCCTGGCAGAACCATTCCAGCTCTGCCTCCACATAATCATCAAACGGCTGGCTGTCCGTGTTGAACAGAACCAACGGGAAGCCCTCTCCCCGGGTGGAAAGCCTGTTTACAATTCCCTGTATTGCCAGCGCCTTTATTTTGCCGGCCTGGGCACATACGCCGGAAAGCTGCATAATGGCTTCATCCCTGGCTGATTTGATGGTGGTTCCGCCCATGGTGTCATGGAATTCGTTGAACAAAAGAACCTTCCACAGCGCTTCCATTTCCCCGGTCTGCTTCCTCCAGGCCAGCTCGCTCCCGTCACCGCCGTCGGAAAGCATCGCCTCCATACTCATCAGGTTTTCGGCTTCCATCAGCCTGCTTTCCGCCAGCCGGTTCAGTCGCTTGAACTCTGAATCAATGGAATAGCAGCCTTCATTTACCTTTTCAAAAGGGCCTCTCAACACAGGCAGCTTCGTACCTGATGCGGCCGCATCCCCGGTTATCGCTTCCAGGAATTCCGTATAGGTGGAAAATTTCAGCTGTACGTCCCCATAGGCGGCAAAGGCTTCCTTATCCTTCCGGAGGCTCAGTATGCTGTTGATGTTTTCTATCGTGGGACCTCCGCCGTGATTGCCCACACCGTAGCAGCAGGGCATTTTATCATACTCCATGGTGCGTTCCAGCGTGGTTTCTATATTTTTTACCGTGGGTTCATGGAACCAGGTGGTATATTCCGCAGGAAGGCTGATTGCATTTACACGACTGCCGTCATCGCTCTCCCATACAAAAACCGGGGTATCCAGCCTGGGGCGCATGAACACATAGGAATCCATGCCGCTTTTTTTCAATATCTGGGGGAGAACATGGTTATGGCCGAAGCTGTCCACATTGGAACCGATGGTACACAGCTTCCCGAAACGATCCAGCAGATACCTCTGGGCGTACAGCCCCTGCCTGACAAAAGCCTCTCCACAGGGAAGGATGCAGTCCGGCTCCAGGAACCAGCCTCCTGTAATTTCCCATCTTCCCTCCGCCACACGCTGCCTGATCTCCTCAAACATTTCCGGAAGGATTCCCTCTATCCATTCAAAAAACAGCGTGGAGGTAGAGGTAAATTTAAAGTCGTCAAATTCCTTCATCCGCTCCAGGGCCGATGCATAGGTAGCCTTCACCTCCTGCATCCCTTCCTCCCAGTTCCAGAACCAGACCGGATCGATATGTGAATTTCCTATCATGTAAAGCTCTTTTTTATTCATAGTACGATATAACCCTTTTCCGGCGGTTCCCGCCGCCTCTTTCTGTCTGTTTTCCTGTGACTGAATCGTTGTAACAGTTCAGACGGGGCTGAACCGCTACCATATTTTCTGGTTTCTTCGCTTTCTCTCTTCCTTTTCGGCTTTTCCTGCCGAAAGGCGGACGGCAAGGCCTGCCGGATAACTCTGCAATGTGCGCAGTCCCCGCACGCCGTCCTCCTCTCCCAGCCCTGCCAGCGCGCGGCAGAGAATCAGATACAAAATCTGCAGCCGTTCCGTCATAAGCGCTACCTGCCGTTCCTCCTTCATGCACTCTGCGAATTCCGGAAAACGGATCAGCTTCTGCAACATGGGAATAAACTCCTTTCTGCCGCTGTGCTCCGCAGCATAAGCAAAGCTCTCCACATAATGGTAAATTCCCCGATGGATATCCTGATAATCCCGGTCCGCCGCAGCCAGCAGCATAAGCGCCCTTTCAAAAACAGGGAGAATACAGTCCTTCCCGCTTCTTCCCAGAAGATTCATATGGTAAACCGTCTCCGGCATCACGCCATGATCCGGAAGCAGCTGTGCACACATGACAGATCCGGCTCTTTCCGGAAGCCCGCTGCCGGACAGCTCCTGCTCTACGAATGCGGCGTATTCCTCCGCATCCTCCTCCCAGCCATGCCACAGACACAGGCCGATCAGCCGGATACGCAGGCCTCCCGCACACTCCTGCGGACATCCATCCGAAGCTCCGCCTTTTTTCCAGTCATATGGCGAGGTTTCCTCCCGAAGCCTTTTCAGCAGAAGGGGAAGGACCTCCTCCGACTCTGCCGTCACTGCAGCCGTAACAGGAGACTCCTCTGTTTCTTCATATATAAATGGCACATCCACCCAGTGGGTCCTGGACGCGGCAGTTATCCTGTAAACCGTCTTCTCCAGAGCCTGTTTTCCTGCTTCTCCGTTTTTTCCTTCCAAAGCAGGAAGCGTCAGCGGATCCTCCGTCAGCTTTAAAAGGAATTCCCTTCTTTTTGCGCACTCCATCTGTTCCGGCAGCATGCCCTGCTTTAGGCTCTCAGCCAGCAGCCCGCCCAGCACAGCTCCCTGATGCATCAAATCCGGTTGCATACGTATGCTTGGAAACACATTATGTGTGGCACTCACAGCCTTGCCCGCCACATAAAGCCCCTCTATCCGTCCGCCCCCTTCCTCACAGGGAAGCAGTGCGGAAAGAGGAATCTGTATTTTTACCTGGGGAGGAAGCACACCGCAGTAGATAACGTCCGCATCCAGCTTTCCTTTAGGATCATAATTGGAGTAGCAGGTATACAAAGCATCCGGATAGGTGCGAAAATCCATCAAATCCTTCAGATTTACCGTGTATACTCCCTTCACATGCCTGCTCTCCCGCATGCTGACATAACCGCCGTGATCACAGGTCTGTTCCCCCCTGCGCTTTCCCAGCAATATAAAACGTGTCATATCCGCCGGATCCGCAGAAACGACCATGGAAGAAAAATTGTTCCGGTAACGGTTCACATCCGTATACTGCGCCAGGGAAGCCCAATAGGTGATACAATCCCTTTCCGAACCGTATACGGCGTCCGCGCCTGCGGATACCGCCAGATCCCCGTCGCCCGTGGCATCGATCACAGCCCTGCCGTAATATCCGTACAAACCGTCAGGCCCGGCTGCCGCAGCCCCGCAGCAACGCCTGCCTTCTGCAGTCCTCTCACAAAGGGTTCCGAAAACCATGCTGCCAAACCGAAGCTCAACACCAGCCTCCAGACACAGTCTGGCCAAAACCGTCCCGCGGATCCCCGGATGGAAATCATCCGCCCTATCCCAGATCCCTTCTCTGCGGGGAAGGCCCAGCGGCGCCGCCATTTTCTCCGTTTCCGCATCAATCTCCCGTACATCACGGAACCGGTTCCCGAACCAATAGGTACTCACGCCGCCCGCCGTGGCCGTGCCGCCCAGCGTATACATCGGCTCCAGCAGCACAGTGCGCAGGCCTCCTCTGGCCGCATACAAAGCCGCCATAGCACCCGCCGTCCCGCCGCCTGCCACCACCAAGTCGTAATGCTCCTCCCGGAGTGCCGCCGAATCCATCACCGGAAGCTTCCTGTAAATTCCCGCCTCCTCGCTACGAAGCGAGGGATCTCCCGAACTTATGGCACACGTTCTGCAGCCCTCCGCCTTATTCGCCGGAAACCGCTTCCAATCCGGCCCGTAAAGGCGGTTCTCCTGTCCTTTTGCCATCCCGGCCTTATGTTCCCCGCCTTTTCCTTCCGCAGCATCCACCGTCACCGCCGCCCGCGGCGCAAAACGCCCCAGCTGCAGCCACGGCAGCTCCCGCTTCAGCCTGCCGAACACTTCAGCCGCTGTTTCCTGCGCCTCTGTCAGCAGCCATGCAGGCCCATCCGTCTGTTCGGCCCATCTCTTACGCAATCCGCCGTCCGGCAGGAAAATGGTGAGCAGCCCTTTTCCCTCTTCCCCTTCCAGACAAAAGAAGACCTCTTTCTCCCCGCACCGTACGCTTCCCTTCTTTTCAAAGGCATCCTGTCCCGGGAAACCGCCTGCCAGGACCGTATACTCATATCCCTTTTGCGCAGCGGCAGCTTCCTCCTCCTGCCACGCCTCATCGCAGAGAATCCCGAACAGGCCGCCCTTTGCAGCAACACGGACAAGCTTTTTCCTGCTGCTGGCCGTCTCCCGGAAACTATCCCTGCCCTCCTCCGGGCAATCCACGGGCCAGATCCCATAAAGCAGCGTTATCCCCGCCTCCAGGCAGCAATCCTCCAGAAATCTCTTTCCCTCATCCGGCCGCAGCAGCCCCAGCTTCTTTGTACGCGTCTCCTCCGGAAAAAAAGAACACTCCTCCTCCGAAAGCCGGTAACGGAAGGTCTGGCAGATATCCTCACCCAGACAGCTTTCCTTCACCGCCAACAGCACCTTCTTTCCCTGCCTGGCTAACGAAAGCGCCCGGTACACTGTATGCAGTTTTCCTCCCAGCACGCACAGATCCACATCACCGATTATGGGCAGACCAGTTATTTTTTCACTCATCCCAGTAAAAATCCTCTTCCAGGTTCAAAATCATTTCCATACCGTTCTTATCCAGATAGGTAATCACAAACGTCCTCGCCTTCAGATCCGCATCCAGCACAGCCTCCAGCCCGCCGTCTGTCCACCTGACCACCAGCCTGGAATCCTCCGTCCCGGGCAGGGACATTTCCCCGTCAAACACCGGATACGCATTCCTAAACTGCATCAGACGCCGCAGCCGTTTCACAACAGGCTTTTCCACCGCTGCCTCAATTTCTTCCACCGTATAATTATGCCGGCTGATATTTCTGTCATAATTGGTCCGCTCCATCAGCTCATAATCATTTTCCCCGGCCAGCAGCCCCATATAATATACCTGCGGCACCCCCGGCGTAAAAAACTGAATCGCCCGGGACAGCAGATAACTGTCGTCATCCTCACCCACTGCGGAATAATAAGAACAGTTAATCTGATATACCCGCTTTTCTCCCAAAGCCTTCTGACTGTAATCCCATTTAAAATTCGCCCCATACTTTTCCGTCTGAGCAATTACCGCCTGCAGCTCCTCTTCGGAAAGCAGATCCTCCACATCCACAGTCCCCAGCCCGTCATGCGTATCCAGCGTAGTGTGCTGATCCCTTGGACAGATGGAAAGCCAATGCCTGATACGCCTGCTGCTCTGACTGTACAGCGTATGCAGTACCATCACCGGAAGCACAAAATCATATACCGTATACCCATGCTCTGCAATCTTCAGCTGCACCGTATAATGGTCATGAATCTCCGGCAGCATGGGAATCCCCTTCTCATCCAGAATCCCCTGCACACGCTTCATCATATCCCACATTTCCGGCTCAATAAAAAAGCAGGAGGTATCCAGCTTCTTCGTGGCAAACGCAAAAGCATCCAGACGAATCATCCCCGCTCCCTGCTCCATCAGAAACCGCAGCGTACTCTCCACGAATTTCCATGCCGCCTCCGATTCCAGATTCAGATCCATCTGCTCATCGTCGAATGTACACCATATTTTTTCCGTGCTTCCGTCTGCAAAACGAATCTCCTCGCAAGGCGCGCACGGCTTCCTCTTATTCAGCAAATCCACCTGCTCCTGTGTAGGCTCCCCGCCCGGCCAGAACTTTTTAAACCGCAGAAACATATCCGCATATTCCGAACTCTCATGCTTCTCTATAAAATCCAGGAACTCCGGGCTCCTCCGGGAAAGATGATTGATCATAAAATCAAACATCAGCTCATACTCTCCCGCCAGCGCCTTCACATCCTCCCAGTCCCCGAACGCCGGATCAACCTCCCTGTAATTCACAGGCGCAAACCCCCGGTCCCCCGAAGAAGGAAAAAACGGCAGCACATGAATCCCATTGATCTCCCTCTTAAAATACCTATCCACCACCCATTTCAGCTCTTTCAAATCCTTCCCGAAGCTGTCCGCATACGTAATCAACATAATCTTATTCTTCATAACACTCTATCCCATCCAATCCCAAATAACCCAACCGATTTCTATCTTTTATTATTTTTCACTTCTTATCTTTTGCCCTTCTCCCCTTCCAACAACCACCGCGGCCCCGGTTAGTCCTGTTTTTATCCGGCGCAGCCTTGCGGGGCTGTGGGCCCGCGGTGGGGCGCCGGATAAAACAGGACTAACCGGGGCCCCACTCATCTAATACCTGTAGGTTTCGAAGAAGGTCTTAAACCAGGGATTATAATAATTTCCAAAAGCCATTTTCGCTTCCTTCAGCCGTTCATCCGCATCCGCTATCAGCTGCGGATTCACATGCCCGAAGGTATAAAAATCATAATGTCTGGAGGTGATCTTATCCAGCGTCTCCCGCCATGCTTCCTCGCTGGAACCGATTTTCTCACTGAAGCCGCCCCAAACAGCGTCCCCCGCTATCAGCAGCCGGTAGTCGCCTGCCGTAACCTCAAAGCTTACCGATCCCATCGTATGTCCGGGCGTATACAGCGCTTCCACCGTAAAGCCCTCCCCTTCCCAGGCATCGCCTTCCGCAATCAGCCCATCCACATGACAGGGCACGGACTGCGTTCCGTACAGAAGCGCAGCGGAAGTTTTTACGGAATCCCCCGCTTCCACCTGCTCCCGATCCAAGGCATGGAGGAACAGCCGGCAGCCGAACTCCTCCTTCCAGAGATGCGCCGCCCCCACATGGTCGTAGTGTCCATGCGTTCCCAGAATAAATTTTATCTGCGAAGGCTCCACGCCGGCCTTTCTGATATTTTCCTTCACCTGCTCATACCCTTCCGGCGTACCGCAGTCTATGAGGAACCATCCGTCCTTCCCCTTCAGCAGAGTAACCGTAGCATCAAAGAAATGGGTCAGGCTGGGGCCGCCAACCTGGTATATATTCGTTAAAAGCTTCATATCTGATATTCCTCCGTATCCAACTTCATCTGCACGCTGAACCGCTCCGCATGCCGGTACAGATCCTGATAAGCCTTGATTCCTACGGAAACCGCCGCGTAATCCCCAATCAGCTCACCCAGGCTTGCCGGAACGATTCTGCATGCCTTTCTTGATACGGGAAGCGCCTCCTGCTCCAGCGCTTCCCTCATCTTTTTATCCAGTACGTTTTTCTGCCTGGCGTAAATACTGCCAATCACTATCATTTCCGGATTCAGGATATCGATGAGCACGGAAAGCCCTCTTCCCAGATAGGTTCCCACAATATCAAAAATCTCCGCCGCCAGCTCGTCTCCCTGTTCCAGCGCCTCCGCGATGGACTTGCAGGAAATGCTGTCAAGCTCCGCCTCGCTTTGGCAGAAAAGAGGCGTTTTCCCTTCCCGAAGCGCTTCCTCCGCCATCATCCGGCCCAGCTTGGCGATCCCGCCGCCGCTGCAGAAGCCCTCAAACGATCCATACTTTCCGTAACCAAAGGGGCCTTCCTTTTCCATCCTGATATGCCCCACTTCACCGGCCATGCTTGTAGTGCCGCTGTACAGCTCATTATTCAGAATCAGCCCCGCTCCCATACCTGTCCCGAAGGTAAGGAATATCATATTCCTGCAGCCTTTTCCCGCTCCCATGCTCCATTCCGCCAACGCACAGGCATCCGCATCGTTCTGCAGCATCACCGGCACGCCGAAGGCCTTCTTCAGCGGTGTGTACACATCCGCCCTGTCCCACCGGGGCAGGTTGGGAGGCGACAGTATCAGTCCCTTTCCGGCATCCAGCGGCCCTCCGCAGGATATGCCGATGGATGTCAGCTTCCAGTCCGGGTTCCGTCTGAATCTTTCCCGGATGATTTCGATAAAGCTTTCCATCGCCCTGTCAAAATCCTCCGTCTCGGTCTCCATCCGCACTTTATCAAGAAATATGATATCGTCGGAATGCTGTCTGGCAAAGGATACCGCACACTTCGTTCCTCCTATATCTATTCCTACCACTACCTGCATTGTGTTACCTCCTGATTTTCCGATATTCCACATTCAGCGCCTGGACAGAGGCTTCCTTCAGCTCCCCTTCTCCGGCTGCTATTCTTTTTTCTCCCGGCAGGAGCGTAAAATAATTCTCCTTCCAGTACACGGGATTTCCATCCTCCCGGGTTAAAAACAGGAACAGCGCCGCTGTTTTTCCCAGGTTTTCTATTTCCACACCCGTATCCAGGCACGCCATTTTCAACTCTGGCTCCTCCATTCTAAACACCGCCCCCAAATCGCATTCCCTGGTAAACAAATATTCATTTTCAGCAAGGACAGACCCGTCAGTCTTCCTGCGCAGAAAAAGTCTGAGCAAAAGCAGCTCCTCCTCCAGTTTTTCCAGCGGCAGGCGGATGTTCCCTACCTTGGCGGCGCTCATAGCGGCTTTATCACTGGAAAAGCATTCTGCCATCAGTGTTCTGCCGTCCATGGCATATACCTGCGCCAGTACTTCATAGCCTCCGGGAGCAACACATGCTTCAACGTTGGCCGCCATATAAATATCCGCCTCCAATGCTTCCTGTCCATAAAGAGAAGCACTGTCAAAGGATGCATTTACCAGATAAGACGAATATACCTTTTTTACACCATAATAGGCCGGCTTGGGATTACCGTAGTAATCCAGGGAGGAGGTACAGTACAGATTGGGATATGGTTCATTAAACTGCCAGGGAAAGGTGCCGCTGTTATGAAAAGCCCTTCTTCTGTTGCACTCTACCGCATACTTCAGCCCTTCATACTGCATAAACTGGCTTCCCTTACGTATTTTCTCTATTTCCTTTAAACTGCCGAAGGTTTTCTGTACCAGAGGCTCATTATTCCACCAGGCTCCCCTGTGGAAATAATACGCATTATCCTTGCTGGCCGGAAGGAAATGCTCCGGCGCCGTGGTTTTGCGCAGCGCCTCATAATTCGTCATTCCCTCCACACCGAATTCGGAATGCAGCATGCAGGTTCCCTGATTATACAGCTCACAGTGTTTTTCCAGTCCCTGATGCTCCCAGGGTCCGTGCACATCCAAAAGCTCTCCCGGACATTTCTCCAGATTTTCAAAGGAATTGAGGAATACGCCGCCCGAAGGGGATGTGGGCAGCCATTTTCTGTCCCTGTCCAACCTTTTTACCTGTTCTCCCATCACCTGCAGCAAGGGATGTTCCTCCGAAAGCGGCATCCCGGCTTCATCCTGCAGTTCATTTCCTCCACACCAGACCGCGAGCGCTGTAAGTCCCCTCTTCTGTCTGATAATGGACTCTGCCTGCCCTCTCATCAACTCCTTATAGGCTTCGGACACCGAAGGCGTATTATCGATTCCTGAACTGGAAAGAATAAATTCCTGCCATACAAGGATTCCCGCCTGCGCACACATTCGATAAAAAATATCGCGTTCTATCAGGCCGCCTCCCCACACACGGAGTATATTCACTCCCGCCTCCCTGGCCAGACGGATGAGCCGGGCATAGGTATCCTCCGGGACGGCGCCGTACATCACATCTGCAGGCACCCAGTTATAACCATTCATATATACTTTTCTTCCGTTCAGGCAGAGTGTGAAGCTTCCTGTTTTTGAGGCTGTCACATCCCCCCTTCCCGGAACCGTTTCCTCGTTTGGGAGAAATTCTATCTTCCGTATTCCCCATGCCAGCGTACGTCTGTCTGATACTTCACCCAGACGGTCAAGCAGCCTCACCTCCACCGGATATTCATAAGGCTCGCCCTGGCCATTGCACCACCATAGCCTTGGATTATCTATATGCAGCACGACCGTACACCGGCCGTTTTCCAATATCCCCGTAAAAGCATGCTCTCCGAAGCTGCCCTCCAGCCTGCAGCCCTCCGTACCCTCCGCTTCCACCTCGATGGACACCTCCGCTTCAGACATTCCCTCAGACAAAGAAGAATGCAGATATACATCTGTCAGCCTGGCTCCCCCGTTCACCAGAAGATATACCTCCTGCCAGATACCCTGATGTATCATCCGGGGACAGAAATCCCACCAATAGGTCATTCTTGATTTATGTGTGGTCACCAGACTCGTCTTTCCTACCTGAGGCTGTTCAAACGGTGCAGGTTCCAGTACTACGGCCAGCAGGTTATTGCTGCCATATTGAAGTCTTTCACTGATGTTTAAGCTCCAGGGAACAAACATCCCCTCCTGCTTTCCCAGCGATTCTCCGTTCAGAAAAATCTCCGAGCTATAGTCAATTCCTTCAAATACCAGCGTTATCTGTCTGCCTTCCAGTTCCTCCGGAATATAAAATTCTTTTTTATAAACCCAGGTTCTCTCCGGCGCCCATTCTGCCAGCCTGGAATTCAATTCATAATACGGGTCGGGAACCAGCCCGTTTTCCATCAAATCATGCAGTACGCTTCCCGGTACACTGGCCGGATACCACCAACGCACATCCGGACTTTCCTGCTTTACCGAATCACGCCAAATCCAGTCCATTCCCACAAATTCCTTCATTTTCCAGTCCGTGCCGCCCAAATCAATCCTGTCTGCGGGTCTTATCAGCTTTCCATTCATATTCCGTACTCCTTTTTGCTCCCGGCTGAAACCGCGGGTATTGACTGTCGATATCCTTTTAAAAAAGAAGCTCCAAAGCCGCTTTTGCAGCCCCTGCCGCCGCTTCCTCCTGAAGTTTTCCAAAAATTACAGGCATGCCGAACCTTTTTGCTGTTTCCTCCGCCATAAGCGGATTCAATCTGATGCCGTTTCCGCTGGCTGCAATTTCTGACCGCCCTTTTCTGATTTCTTCCGGAAAAGCGGCATACATATTGTACAGCTCCTCTGCCATCCCCTTCACATAGGCCCGAATAAAATCTGAAGCATGCAAATTATCAAAGGAAATATTGTGCACGCTCCCCTTTATGCCCTGATTTCCTCTCACCCCGTAAAGAGAAGGATTTATTAAAAGATCCGTATCCTTTTTTTCACTCCCGATTCGTTCCATCTGGTCAAAAGCCTGTACTTTCCGGCCCGTAAATTCGTATATTATTTCCTCAAAAAAAGCGGCCAGTTTTTCATAAACCTTCCCGCCATTCAATGATGCCCCCACATAAAGAAACCCCTTGTGAAAAAACGGGCGGATATCTGCCGCCGCATCCGGTATCAGCCGCCTGTCAAACAGGGATACCTGTGAACCTGTCCCCACATTTATGCTTATCTGCTTCTCCGGCCTGTCCAGCGCGCCGTAAAGGCTTGCCTGATTATCCCCAAAAGCACAGCTTACCGGAATTCCCCTGTATAATCCCGCCGCTTCCTTTTCTCCTGAAAGCAAAGGATAATATTCGGCCGCCACGCCTGCCATACGCAGCCTGTCCCGTTCAAAGCAGCCCTCTTTCAGAGAGAAACCGCCGAAGCTTGCCGCAATTGACTCGTCTGTAAGCGGCTGTTTCCTTCCTGTCAGACGCATGGCAGCATAATCGCCTATATTGGCAATTGCAACTGCTTCCCCGGGTATCATCCCATTCCGGGACAGGAAAAAATGGGTTACGGTTCCATACCCCGAAAACAATGGCATTCCTGTCCTCTTGCTTAAATATGCCTCATAGGTTTCTCCGTCCGCCATAAGCTGTTTTCCCTTTTCATCCTTCCAGGTATAAAAAGGGGACACCGCACGCCCTTCTCCGTCCACATAGAGAATTCCATGCATCTGGCTGGAAATGCCCACGGCAGATACACAATCCGGGCCATAACCGCTGTTTTCCGCTTCTTCCAGCAATGAATATATCTTTTCCATAATCGCTTCGGGATCCTGTTCAAAGGTTCCGTGAAGAAAAGCATTCTGCCTGGATGCGGTAAATAACAGCCTCTCCGCTCCTTCCTCATAACAAACCAGGCATATGGAGGTTGTCCCAATATCTATTCCAAGTGATTTCATGGCAGTTAACGCTCCTTTCAGATTCCGGCTGCTTACTTTCCCGCAGCCTTTCCATCGGACATATCAGCCCTGCTGCTGTCATTCCCTTTCCAGAAAATTTCCGCCATATGATATTTTTTGTCAGGCCCGCAGTTTCCCGGCTGCGCATGATACAGACAGGCTTCGGAACCTGTTATCGTTTCCTTTTCCAGCATTTCTTCCTTACCATCATACAAAAACCTTTCCGGTTCTCTGCTGCTGATAAAACCAAAGGTCCCCTCCTCTGAAAGGATTACGGTCTGCCGCCCTTCCTCCTGCAGCACAGCTTCCACACAGCCCGGGCCAATGTATTTTTCCAGAATACCTAACGGGATAAAATCTGCCGCAGGAAGAACAAGAAACAGCTCTCCATCATTGGGTGCAAGCCTGAACTCATAGCTGTGCGCTTCTGAAAGCAGGGCCGCTTTTCTTTCCCGATAGCTGTACAATATCCACTCTTTACCGGCAAGCTCCGGAATATCACTGACCTTAATCCGTCCTTCACATACCCTGTCTTCTTTATTAATATTAAGGGCCGTAATCACATAATTTTCATGATAGCGGTTAAACAGCTTCAGGACATGTGTCGTATCCACCGGATTTTCAAACAGGCAATCCACAGTGGGCATCCCCACCTCTTCACAACGGATCAGCCTGCCGTCTTTTTTCATCAGCGGCGTAATAAACCTTCCATCCGTACACCCTACTTTGTCGCTCGTATAAACCGGGCCGCCGCTTACGGCGCGAAGTATGGAATTCTGCCAGTTTTCTTCATGATCACTCCAGAACATATCCCAGTCTCCCCAGAAAAACTGTCCCTGCAGCAAAGAATTGTAGCCGTTCTGAATTGCATGTTCCCTGAATCCGTGGGGCACGTCCGGTACAAAATCATCACTGCTTCTGGAAATTGCGCTGCTGGGCCGGTTCCACATATCCTCCCCTGCCATCCCCATACAGTTAATAATCCGGTTGTTAAAGTGCAGCGCCGCCGAAGCATTCAAACCCTTTTGAATTCCGGCCGAAGCTCTGCCGTACTCCTTTCTGCCGGCATAAAATAAGGAAATTGCACTCTGACCGTCGACCTTGACAAAATCCACATCACAGCTGTTTTTCAGATAGCTATGCCAGGTATCATAAAATGCAAAAGCTCTGCCCGGCTCCGTATCAGGCACGATCCTTCCATCCTCCAGTGTCCTGCTTTCGTCTCTGAGTTTCCGGCCGGCACTGCTGTCCTTCTCTAATCCGTTCCAGTAACCCATTACCGCATGCCATACGCCCACCTGCTTTACATCATAATCCTGTTTAATTTCCCGAATACACGCCCCCAGTCCGTCCGGGAATTTATCCGCATCCGCATCCAGTCCCTTCAGAACCTGTTTTTTATAATCGGCATCCAGCCAGCCGTCATCTATAAGCACCCATTTTGCAGGAATCCTTTTGTCTTTCAGCTCCTGCATTTTCTCTATAATCCCTTTATGTGAAACCTCATGATAAAAAGCATCCCAGCTGCACCAGCCAAAGTATTCAAACATTTCCGGATAGGTTCTCTCCCGTCTGAACATCTTCGTTTTTCCAAGCAGCGCAAGCGCTTTTTTCACTGCCAGCTCACAGCACTGATAAGGATTTGCCCCTGATGCCATAACCACCCCAAAATCATCCACACTGCGTTTATTAATGCAGTTGGAGGCTGCTGTAATTCGAAGCTCCCGGCCCGCCCCTGCAATATCAGTGCGGTATTCCTCCCCGCACACAGCCAGTATGGCAAGATAACCAGCTTCCCCTTCCGCAATCAAAAGCTGTGTCCTTTCAGGCACCTCTTCGCAGCTTTCGGGAAATGCCGGACGTATCCACCAGTCCTTATGCTGGTAAATAGCAAGCATACGTTTTACTCCCGACAGCTTCATCCGGTAGCTGACACCCTTTCGGGCATCCAGGAAAGTCTGCGGTCCGAAAAAAGGTTCTTCCGGCTGTTTCCTGGCATGAAGATAAATTGCAGCGGTACTCTCATCCCCCAAAAGCTGCAGCCCGCTTATAACCGGTTGGATTTTCCCGGAAGCCTCTGTCTGTTCTTCCCCGGTATCCGTCTGTGTTTCCAGACTTACCTTTACGCCTTCTTCCGTTTCCAGAACAATTGAGCTTGATACAGGGAATTCTTTTCCGGTATTATTTCTAAACATGTTTTTTCTCCATTTCAGGTATTCCTGGAAAATACTTCGTTAACCAATTCATTAAAGAAATTATCGGCAACAATTTCGCCTGCGCCTATAACTCCCGCATTTTCTCCCAGCTTTGATATCGCAAGGAGGTTTTCCTTAGCACCCTTTACCTTCCTTGCATTTGCCACATTTGAAACAATATCAAAATATCTGGGATATTTTTGTATCAGGATCCCTCCCAGGATAATTATCTGAGGATCCAATATATTTATGAGATTGCTGATGGCAACTCCCACATAAAAGGCGGATTGATTCAAAATAGAAATCGTCAGCAAATCCTTCTTTTCCGCCATTTCAAATACATCCTCAATCACCAGGCTCTCTCTCTTTTCGTAGAGAGGATGCCCCGGCTCCTTTACCAGCTGGCTCTTTAATTCCCGCAGCACCGCGATTCCTGAACTCATGGCCTCAAGACAGCCCCGGTTCCCGCAGTTACACAGCGGACCATTGATATCAATTGTAATATGTCCGAACTCACCTGCGATGCTGTTGGCGCCAATATTTAACTTTCCATCTATTATCAAGCCGGAACCAATACCCATATCCACATCCACATAGGCAAGGTCATAGCAGTCTTTTTCTTCTCCATACCAATATTCACCGAAAGCGATTACATTGGTATCCTTCTGTACGTAAACACTGCATCCGCATTTCTGCTCCAGTATTTCCTTCAAAGGCAGATAGTTCAGCATCGGCATATTGGGCGGCGTCATAATTACACCGGTCTCCGTATCCACCGGACCTGGGACACCCACACCGATTCCCAGAACCTTTTCCTTACCGACACCGGATCTGCGGATTATATTTTCCACAGAAGCAGCCAGCATTTCCACAAACGCGCTTTGATTTGGGAACTCCTGCTGCATGGAGTATCTTTCTATCTCAAGGATTTCTCCCCGAAGATCCAGCAGTGCAATGCTGGTTACAAACTTGTTGATATGTATTCCTACCGTATATCTGTAGGTTTCATTGACAGCATAGGTGACCGCACGTCTCCCCATACCGCCCGCTTCCATTTCATCACACCGGATCAGCTGAAGCTCTTCCAGCTCCTCCAGTATTTTTTTGATTGCCATAAAGGTAAGTCCGGTAACCGAAGCCAGCCCCGCTTTGGTTGCGGTTCCATTTTTTCTGATGTAATTCAGGACTGTCCTTCTGTTAAAATTTTTCAGCTGTACCTGATTTGTCTGTTCTCCCATCTGCCCCTCGCTCCTTTTATCATTTTCGGACAGGAAGCGCAATCGCTTCCTGTCCAAACTTCTTACTCAGGCTCCGGATAATCAGGCAGATTATTCAATCGTAACTTCAGGATACTGGTCACGTAACTGCTTTTTGAATTCTTCTATAATGCCATCATTATCCAGGCCGGCTTTAATTCCGTCTGTTGCTACTTTCTGGAACAAATTCTGTGTTGCTCTTGTATATTTATCGGGTGTTATACCAACAATTTTATCACAGATTTCACTATAGGTCTTCAGCAGATTCTGTCCTCCGAAGTCTTCTGAGGAAAATCCTTCCGCAAGCTCATCACATACTTTTTTGCTTGCAGGAACCTGATTATACTGTTCCATATTCAGCTTCTGGAAATCATCGGAAGCAATATAGGTTAAAAAGGTTGCAGCCAGATCCTTTTTCTCTGAATCATTGTATACACATGTACCGGTAACGCCTTCATAAGAAGCATTAAAGGGTGTTGCAATTCCCACATTTCCTTTATTGGCATCCCAGTCGGTAAAGAAATCCCAGGAAGGCATTACTCTGAAAAGAAGCGTGCCATCATTCCATGCCGCAGCCCATTCGGACCCCCAGCTGCCCAGCTCAGCATTTGCCTTGCTGCCGAACATGGTGCGCATATTGTCAATTAACCCAGTCCAATCATCGGTTATTTCCAGTTTACCGTCTCTTACAAGTGGGTCAAAGGAGAAGGCATCCACCTTAACCATCTCGGTAATATTCGGCCAAAGCTGTACTGTGCCGTTGGATTTTTCATAAATCTCTTCGCCCTTTGCAATTACTGTATCCCAGTCGGTAAGCATTGCAGAAATTTCATCCGGATCACTTGTCCCAAGCCATTCTTCGCAGGCGTCTCTCAGATACCAGAATCCAACCGGCGAAGACTGGAAACACAGCGCTTTAAACTTTCCATTGGAATCCTTCATTCCTGCGGTCTGGAAGTCGTAGAAATCTTTTGTCAGCTCTTCAATATTCATATAAGACAGATCCGCAATCAAATCGCTGTCCAGGAATTCGTACATATAATTTTCTTCCAGGTCAAATACATCCGGCACATTATCGCCGCTCTGAAGCGCTGTCAGGATTTTGGTTTTATATTCATCACCGCCAAATACCTGAAGATCAATCTTCACATTGGGATAAACCTCATTGAATGCACTTACCAGATTATTTGCACTGTCCGTATAGGTCCAGTATGTAAATTCTCCTGTTACGCTTGCAGGATCAACTTCCGCAGCGCTCTCTGCCGTCGTCTCCGCCGCAGCCTCGGAAGCCGCCGTACTTTCTGCTGCAGGCGCGCCCTCTGTATTGCTGCTGGTGTTCTCTGTCTGTGCGCTGCTTCCGCATCCGGCAAGGACACCGGCCAGCATAGCGGCGCTCAAAAGAACTGACAATAATTTCTTCTTCATAGTAAAACCCTCCTTAAATATTGTTTTGTAACATAGTTTCTATATTCATCAGCACTGTAACTGATTAAATATCTTTTAAAGTTCTCTCTGTTTATCCCTTTACCGCTGCCCCGATTGAAATTTTTTCCATAATAATCTTGGATGCAAAGCAGAATACGATAACCATAGGAATAATGGAAACCAGCATACCCACATATTGCGCTCCATAATCGGCATGTGTTGCATCACGCACCGTTGCAATCATCAGAGGGAGCGTAAATTTCTTTTTATCATTCAATACAATCAAAGGCGTAAGATAGCTGTTCCAGGTTCCGATAAAAGTCATTACCCCCTGGGTAACGAGCGCCGGGATTACCAGCGGAAGCACCAGCTTATGATAGATGGTAAGTTCTCCGCAGCCGTCCATGATGGCAGCTTCAATCAGTTCATTGGGCAACGCCCCGTCAATATACTGTTTATAAAAGAACACCGCAAAACAGTTGGCAATTGTGGGGACTATCAGTGTAAAATAACTGTTCAGCAGCTTTAGTGCCTGGATTTCTTTATAGAAACCGATAATCCCAAGCTGTCCGGGAAGCATCATAGCTACCAAGACGACGGAGAACAGAAAATTCTTTCCCTTGAAGTTATATTTCGAAAAAGCATACGCCGCCATCATCGTAAAGTAATTCTGTATTATGGTGACAGCCGCTGCCAGTATCAGGCTGTTAATGATTCCTCTGTACAAATCTATATTCTGTGTCAGACGCTCGAAATTTTCCTTCAGATGCGTGCCGGGAAGAATATTGATTCTGGCAACGATATTGTAATTGTCGTGTGTGGAAGAGATAATCATGACAAAAAAGGGATAAAACGCCACAACCGCCACCAGTATTGCGAAGAGATATATCAGCCCCCTGCTTATAAAACGTTTGATTTTAGTTTGAATCACAAGATTATCTTTATTGTCCATCAGGCTTTTCCTCCCTTCTTCTTTCCATATTCATCCTGCTTGTCCTTCGTTACGAGAAGCGAAAACACGCTGAAAATTGCAATAATTACGAAAATACCATAGGCAACCGCAGCGCCGTATCCAAACTGGAATCTCACAAATGCAGAATCGTACATATATTTTACCATTGTAGTGGTTGCATCTCCCGGCACAGAGGTAAATACCAGCTTAGACTCATCAAACATCTGCAGGCCACCGATGATGGAGGTAACCATAACGTAAATCAGAATCGGCTTCATCAGTGGAATGGTAATCTTGGTAATTCTCTGCCATGCGCTTGCGCCATCCACTTCCGCAGCCTCCATAACCTCATCTGATATGGAATTGATGCCGGCTGTAAAGTAAATGATATTAAAACCGAAATTTTTCCAACAGATTGCTATCGCAATAACAATTCTTGCAAGCATCTGGTGATTTTGAAAATCCACCGCCTCCAGTCCCAGCATTGTAATAATGTTGTTGACCGCGCCGCCAGGATAGGAAAACAAAGCCCCGAACAAAAGGCCAATGGTAACCGGTGTAACCAGATTTGGGAAATAATACAGATTTCTTAAAATAAATTTTCCGCGGAACCATTTATTACTGAGAATTAATGACAGTATAAAAGCAATGGTCAGCTGTGGTATAATGGACATAATCCAAATCAGCAGCGTGTTTAGAATGGATTTGAAAAAATATCCGGAATCTATCATCCGCTTGTAATTATCCAGTCCCGTAAATGTAAATTTCCCGGACAGTACATCCATGTTGCAAAAACTCAGCACAAAGGAATATACAATCGGGAATACGCTAAATATTAAAAAAACTATAAAAAATGGTGCCAGATAAAGATACGCGTACTTGTTTCTTTTCTTCGAATTCAATTTATCCTCTCCTTTTCCCCACAAAACTTTTAGGCACTATGTATACAAAAATTAGCTTTTCAATAAATTTATGTGCCATTTCTTTTTCTGATATCAATATATACTATCTTTAATAATAAATCAACTACTAATTAAACTTTTTTTAATAATTGCGTCTATTTTGTATATATGCATAAAATCAAAAGAGTGATTTTAGCAATTTTAACGTAAATAAAATGCCTTCCAGCTGATATCCTAAGTCCGTAATTAAAAAGCAGGTTTCAAAAAAAGATTTATTAAATAAAATTTAATATCTTTCCAATCCAATAAAAACCACTTTCTCCCCCAATTATTTTTCATCATCCCATCCTCTCCCCAAAGCGTAAAAAAAGGAAACTGCCCTCACGAGCAGTTCCCTTCAGTCTATTCTCTCTGTTATTTTGTTGTTCTTTTGCTGTTCTTCTTACACCGGCGAAGCCGAAACAATCATCCTCCAGCTATTGCAGCTGCACAGCTTATGCTCCTCCCCGTCCTTCACCGGCCGGTAAGGCAGACGCGCCTCTTCCAGCTCCGGCAGCTTATCAAGCCTCCCGGCCAGGTAGTTCTTCAGCCTGCGCTGCGCTGTTTCCATACGGGACAGCAGTCCTCCCAGACGGATATCCAGCACCTCATAGCCGAAAATTTTACTCTCCGAATCCCAGATTTCCTCTCTGCAGCGCTTATACTCCTTTATCTTTTCCATGCAGGAAGGGATCTCCTTTTCCGCGATTTCCTTCAGCGCCGCCTTGTCGCCAGCCGCATATGCCGCGCACAGGCGGTTGCCCATGCCGGCCTTTACGGAAAGCACATCCGCCAGATGAATATACAGCTCCAGCACCTCATCCTCAATAGCCGCCTCGCTTCCCGCCAGCCCCTGCAGCTTCTCCCGGAGCCGCTCATAATAACGCTCCAGACAGGATTCCGCCGCGCCGCCGGCTTTCATGGAACCGTCGGCCTCCTTCACCTGCCCGTCAAATAATCCCATCATCACATCCTGATAAAGAAGATACTTGGAAGGATTGTCAAAGGTTTCGCTTCCCGGCGCCGCGTCAAATTCACCCAGGGCAAGGTACGCGTCAAAGCTGCTGCCCGTCAGGAATTCAAACTGCTCCTTCAGGCACTCCCTGTCAGGCTCCCTGGAAAATCCATGCTCTGCAAAAAGCACGATAGAAGGAAGGCCTGCCGCCATGGGAGTTTCCGCGCCGTCATCCTGCCACATGGTGCATACCGCTTCCCGGACGCCCTCCGCCTTGCAGGCGCGCATCGCCGCTTCCGTAGTTGCAAAGGCCACCCGGAAGTTGGGAGCCACGCCGTTCCATACCCAGCCGCCCCCGGCAAAAACAGTCTTTTCCGACAGCTGTCTGTGCATACGCAGATATGATTTATAAAAATTCTCATCATCATGGTAATAATCCCAGTAAACCAGCCCGATTTCCTGCGGCGGCTTCACGGCATCCGACAGATCGGAATCCAGCGGCACATCATAATATTCGCTGGCCGGCGATACCATGCGCAGATACATATCCGACCATATCATGGGCTCCAGCCCCAGTTCCCTGCAAATATCCGCAACCCGCTTCAGATGCTCGGTCATAATCTCCGCTTTGGTATGATACCCGTTTTTCAGAAGGTAATTGCCAAGGCCCAGAGACCAGGCTTCATCCATTCCCAGATGCACCCTCCTGCTGCGGAACGGCTCCGTAGCGGACTTGATGCAGGCCTTTACAAAATCATAGACCTTCTCCTCCCCCACCAGAAGAATATCCTCCGTATCCCGTGTTCCCTGCATCACATCCCAGCGAAGCGCCGTCTTCAGATGGGCAAGCGCCTGAATACAGGGAATCATTTCAATTCCAAACAGGGCTGCGTAGTTGTCGCACTCAGCCAGTTCTTCCTTCGTATACCTGCCGCGGAACGCGCCGAAATAAGGATACTCCGGCACTTCATAGGTATCCTCTGTGTAAAGCATCATGGTATTCATGCCCAGCGCTGCCTGGATACGGATATACTTCTTTATCGTTTCCACATTGAGTACACTGTTTCTGGAACAGTCCAGCATGGTACCGTTTTTATCCAGGTACACGGTTTCCTTTTTTTCAAAGCTATCGTCCGTCCCTTTTCTTTCCAGTTCCCGTACAAGCGTCATCAGCGCACGGAAAAGGAACGTTTTCCCGCAGGCCCTGAGCACCGCTTTCCCTTTGCGGCAGCCCTTTTCTTCACAGCAGCTGTAGGTAACCGACACCTCCCTGCCATCTTCCACGCCGGTGAGATCCATTGTAACCTCTACAGGCATTTCCAGCCCGCCGTTCAGCACCGGATTCACCGTCTGGGCGTCTGTAACCACCTGATGGCGCCTTTCCTCCAGCAGCTCTCTCATTCCGGTCAGAAGCTCCGGCCTGTTATTCATCAGCTTAAAATACATATTCTTCACCCCTTATCTTACTGCAGCGACGGCCGCCCTCCCGGCCCCAAAAACCGCCGCCATGTAGTCTAATTGCATACTAGCATACTTCACTGCAAAAGTCATCCGGCATCTTTGCGGTATACAAACTTTTTTGTTTTTGCTATAATAGGAACATAAAAAAGTAACTGTCCAATCATCCGGGCAGCTGCCGGAAGAAACATGATACAGACAGGGCGCCCGGTCCGCCGGGGCCGCCAACAAACTATAAAAGCGAGGAACCGCATATGAGCAAAATAAGAGCAGTTGTTTCCCTTGGGCATCAGGCTCTGGGATATACTACCACAGAACAGCTGGACGCCGTGAAAGTGACGGCAAAAGCGCTGGCCGACTTAATTGAGGCGGACTACCAGCTGACCATCACCCACAGCAACGGCCCGCAGGTAAGCATGATCCATAAGGCCATGACAGAGCTGCGCCGTGTTTACATTGATTACACCCCCGCTCCCATGTGCGTCTGCAATGCCATGAGCCAGGGCTACGTAGGCTACGATATCCAGAATTCCCTTCGCGCAGAGCTGTTAAGCCGCGGGATATCCAAGTCAGTCAGCACCATCCTCACCCAGGTCACCGTTGACCCTTATGACGAAGCGTTCTATGAGCCCACCAAGCTCATCGGCCGTTATATGTCAAAGGAAGATGCGGAAATAGAACAGAAAAAAGGCAACTTTGTAATAGAAGAACCGGGCAAAGGCTACCGCCGTATCGTAGCGGCTCCCAAGCCCATCGATATCCTGGAAATCGACGCCATCCGCGCCCTGGCTGATGCAGGCCAGGAGGTCATCGCCTGCGGCGGCGGCGGCATCCCCGTCATCCCTCAGGAGCATGCCTTAAAAGGCGCCTCCGCAGTCATCGAAAAGGACTGCATCGCAGGCAAGCTGGCCGTGGATCTGAAAGCTGATCAGCTGATCATCCTCACCAGTGTAAAACAGGTGTACAAGGATTACCAGAAGGAAACGGAAGCCCCTATCCGCCGTATGAATACAGCGGAAGCCAAAGCTTATATTGCAGACGGCCAGTTCGAAGCCGGCACCATGCTTCCCAAAATCGAAGCCGCCATCTCTTATCTGGAGGCGGTTCCTACCGGAAGCGTGCTGATCACATCGCTGGATTTCGTGGCGGACGCGGTGAAGGGGAAGGCCGGGACGGTGATTACCTCTTAAATATTGTTAAAATCCTTCTTCCGTCTGCCAATCAAGCAAAAGCTGAAACCAATATTACCGAATGCCCGCGGAAATGCTTTTTCCGCGGGCATTCTTAATAACGACTTTACATTTGGTAAAGCAATACCAGAACCGGCATTGTCACAATGCATAAGATAGTTGTTATAACATTTATAGCGCTGGCATAGTCCGCGTTCTGACCGTAAATCTGCGCCATTTGTGTAATAGTGGATGCCGACGGAGTAATGCAGGCAATTAATGTAATCAAAAGTATCTTGTCTCCTGCAGCAGCCCACGAAGCCATGCCGCTATATTTGACAACAGCCAGAACAAGAGCCGGGCAAAGCAGCAGCCGCAGAAATGTGACCAGCCAAATCCTTTTATATGACAGCATAGCCCTGAAATCCATACCGGCAATCAACATCCCCGTTACCAACATGGCAAGCGGACCAACCATTCCCCCCACAGAGTCAATGGCATCCTTTACCGGCCCCGGAAAATGCAGCCCGGAAATCAGGGATAAAATACCCAAAGCTATTGCCAGCATATTAATATTTGCAAATACCTTTTTCAAGTCCGGTTTTTTCTCCCCGCACAGCACCATTTTGCCATGGCTCCATATCAGAAACATCTGCACCGCCAGGAAAACGCTGGAATAAATAACCCATTCCGAACCAAGAATCGCGGATACGATGGGAATCACAAGGTTCCCGGCATTTGAATATATGACAGAAACCTGTTCTACCGCATCCAGCCGCAGTATTCCTGAAAATATTGTTACAAGCACAATCAGCCCCACATTTATAATAACGGCTGCTACCAGCGACAGAAAGAGCCCTTCCTTTACTTCCGGTGAAAACTCCACCTGAAATGCATTTAATATTACACAGGGCAGAATCAGATGTATGGAAATCGCCGATATAACTCTGCTGTCGCCTGCATTAAGTATTCCTTTTTTAACAAGTAGCATCCCCATGCACATAATAAGAAATAACGCAGTCGTCTTTTTTATTAACAGAACTACTATCATATGATACACCGATTACTTTTTATTCTTCTTCGTACAGACATTTTGCCACCTTCATGAAATCTTTGTCACGTTTTTCAATAACCTCCCTGTCCCTGCCGCCGCTGTAATCATAAAAGCCTTTTCCGGTTTTTACTCCGAAATCCCCATTCCTATACAGCTGTTCCAACATCTCATGCACGTCTTTCTTATCACTGATATCTGCAAACAGGTAACTGGCTATATTATAAAAGGTATCTAAACCTCCCAGATCCGCTATTTCAAAAGGTCCCAGACAGGCATACCGCAGTCCTAAACCATACTTGAATACCTTATCGATATCCTCTTTTTGCGCAACTCCCGCTTCCACCAGGCTCATAGCCTCCCTTAAAACAGCAAACTGAAACCTGTTAACCAAAAATCCCGGAACCTCTGTCTTCAGCCGTACCGGATAACGATGAATGTCACATGCAAGATCGTAAACAATATCCGCCGTTTCAGGTGCAGTTTTGTCCCCATTGATAATTTCCACCAACGGACAGATGTGAGGTGGATTCAGCCAGTGCATACCGCAGAAGCGCTCCGGTTTCCTGACAGCCTTTGCAATCTCCGTCAGTGACAGTCCTGATGTATTACTGGTTAAAATAGCTTTTTCCGGAACCAATGCGGATATTTCGCTCCAGAAGCTATGCTTGATTTCCATTTTTTCAATTATAGCCTCAATTACAAAATCCGCTCTTTCAAAGCTCTCCTTTTTACAGGAAAATGTAATATTATCCCGGATACTTTCCCTGTTTTTGCCGGATAATCCACCTGACTGAGCTAATGCCTCCTGATTAATCAAAATCAACTTTCTGCTTTTTTCCAGCACCTCATCATTGATATCATACAAAACCACCTGGTATCCATGCCCTGCAAACAGCTGCGCTATGGAGGAACCCATTATACCGGCTCCTGCAATTACAATATTACTGATATTATGTACCATCCTTACTCCTCCTGCTTCGGTAATTTTACGAGAGCCGTTCCGTCTACCACCACTACCCCGTCCTGATTGACCACTGTGGTTTTTAAACGGGCCCTCCCTTTTTCCAAAAGCTCAGTAATCTCAACTTCCGCTGTAATAGTATCCCCAAAGAAAACCGGCTTTAAAAATCTGGAATTCTGTTCCATATATATAGTTCCCGGTCCCGGCATACGGCTCGCAATCACGGTCGAAAGAAAGGATGCCGTCAGCATTCCATGAACAATCCTCCTGCCAAACAACATTTCCTCCGCCTCGGCAGCATTTACATGCAAAGGGTTAAAATCTCCTATAATCCCCGCAAAGCCATATACATCGCATTCCGCAATTGTTTTTGAAAAGCTCGCTTTTGTTCCGACTTTATAGCTCATCAGCAGCACTCCCTTCCTTAAAAATTCACGTACTCTTTTCCCTTTAAATGAAGCATCTGCCGCGCCTCATTGCTGTCTGCAATTTCAAAATCCAGCGCTTCCAGAATAGTTTTTATCTTCTCCACCTGCTGTGCATTGCTTTTAGCCGGACTCCCCGCCGGGTTGATATAAAGTCCATCCTCCATACCAACCCGCACATTTCCTCCGTTCAACGCGCTCATCACTTCCAGCTTAAACATTTTTCTGCCTACTCCCACGCTGCTGTACTGAATATCATTTCCAAGTATCTTTTTAGCCTGATCGATCATGAACATCAGCGTTTCATTATTGGCAGGCATTCCTCCCTGTACACCTGGCACAAACTGAATATACACAGGCTGCGTGATAATTCCCTGTTTTTTTAATATTTTCAGGTTATTGAGCTGGCCATAATCAAATATCTCATATTCCGGCAGAGTTTTGCAGGCATTCATTGTACGGATGCAATATTCCATATCCCGGAAGGAATTGCGGAATACGTTATCCCAGGTCCGTTCCACATACTCTTTTTCCCAGTCATATTCCGGTTTTTCCACCCCGGCCAATAGCCTGTTATAGCAAAAGTTCATGGAACCGCCGTTTGCGGAAGCCAGCTCCGGCCGGAATTCTTCAATCACGGAAAAACGTTCCTCCACGCTCATTCCGTTTGCTCCCCCTGTAGTAATTCCGATTACCGCATCACACTCCTGAGATATGGAGGAGAGAATATAACGGAAAATGCCATGATCCGTAGTAGGCTTTCCATCCTGTGCACGGGCATGAATATGCACAACCGCCGCTCCTGCCCTCCATGCCTCAATCGCGCTGCATATAATTTCATCCGGATTCTTTGGCAGATACTTTGACAAACTGGGGACGTGTGTCGCTCCCGTGATTGCTGCGCTGATAATAATCTTTTTATCCTTTATATACATGATTCCGTTTTCCTCCTGTCATCTGACTTTGGCAGATTTCATAATTTCCAGAGAATGCGCCGAACGGGCCGCATCAATCCTGCAATCTATTTCCAGGCTTATAGCCCCCTGATAACCATTTTCATAAAGCCTTCTGATCCTGTTTCTGTGGATTTCTTCCTTTTCCGGCTTCAGGTAAGATCTTTGGCTGGGCGTACCGTCATCATCCGAAATATGTGCATGCTTAATAATGCCTCTGTATTTTTTCAGATTCAGATCCGCTTCATTTACATACTCCATATTATAAAAATCTACAACAAGCCCCACATTCGACAGATTCAGTTCTTCGACAATCGAAACGGCCTCTGGTATAGAATTGATAAAATTACAATAACAGGGGGCCAGCGGTTCCAGACATACTATAATATCGTATTTTTCAAATTCCTCCGCCGTGATCTTCAAAAATTCCTTAAGCTGATGCACTGCCGTCAGCCTGGAGTAGCCTTTTGGAAGGTTTCTCGACCTGGGGGAGCCAATTCCGGCAAACCTGATTCCCAGGCCGCCTGCTTTCTGTGCGCACTGACATGCATATTTCCGGATGATTTCCGGCTCGAACCCCGGGCCTGCTATTTTCACGGTTTCCGGACAATAACCATTAATCCCCGCCACCTGGAGACAGCTCCTTTTTACAGCCCTCTGTAATTCCAGATATTCACTTGATGATAAGGAAACCAGATATTTACCCATAAACTCTGCATAATCAAAGCCTGTTTCCTTTGCCGCATCCAAATCCTGCGGACTTAACAATGTACAACCAATTTGCATTTTCCCTCCGTCTTTGGCACAGTGCTCCGATTTAAAAACCTCCCCCGCCGTTCCCGGCAGAGGAGGTAATTATCTGTTACGAAAAGCCGTTCTTACAACTCATTACCCTTCAAACTTTTCCTGATTATTAACGACGCTTTCGTCCAGTTCCCAGCCAAGCTTTTCATATTTTTCCCGACGGGCATTTTTATCATTGAATAACTCTCTGTGAGCGTATTTCGCCACATCCTTTGCTATCTTTCTGGGCACGGCAATCACACCGTCGCCATCTGCAACAATAATATCTCCGGGTCTGATTGTTACGCCGCCGATTGCAACAGGAACATCCTTTGCATCATACTGCAGCCTGACCTGATCCATTTTCTGTGATACAAAATAACTCCAGACCGGAATTTCTTCCTGGATGACCTCATCAGTATCTCTGATTCCGCCGCCGTTTGTCAGAAAGCCTCTGGCCCCCTTAATCTTAGCTCCCAGCGCATTTTCAGAACCCATAAGCCCCACATCCACACCGGATACGTCAAGGACCACAAAATTTCCTTCTTCAATTTCATCAAACCAGGGATAAATACATACATTTCCATAGTACCAGTTGGACCACTGGGTATATTCATCTCCGATCACCTTCGGATCCGGACCTTCGTAAGGAAGATATCTGGCCGTTTTAGCAATCCCAACGGCTCTTGTCCGGTACAGGGGCCTGATTTTATAATCAAGAGTCCCATAATGATGATATCCCATCCAATCCATGCCATCTCTTACATCCGCCACACGCAGTGGCTCAAAAAGTTTGAGTAATTCTTTGTCTTCGCTGTTCATAGCTTCCTCCGGTTAATTTTTATTTGCTTCCAAAATAGAATTCGCTTCTTTCATAAATGCCGCAGCAGCTGTAGCAGAATCCTCCTGTCCATATCTTACCTTATCGGCAGCAGTCTGATAGGCCGTTGCAATTTCACTTGCTCCCTTTGCCGCCGGTGTTGCTGTGTCACAAAGAGGCATCAGTGCCAGTGCAAAATCAATTGCTTTCTGGTTGGGTTCATCCAACAGAGGCTTAATAAATTCTGCCATATCGGAATTAGCCGGCACACCCTGATCCATCTTAAACAGTTCCATTGACTGCTCTGTATTTACGAAGAAATTAATCAGCTTTGCAGCCGCTTCCTGATGGGCTTCATCAATGTTGGAAGATATCGCAAAATGTGCGCCTTCAAGATATTCCGCACGGGTTCCGTCATCCGCAGTGGGAATTCTGATTGCCGAAATATTATTGTCAGGCATTGCATCTGCATATAAATACAGCTGATTTATCGGAACATTATGAAGAACCATTTTACCTAATGAAAATAGCCTCTGCTCCAGAGCCAGGGAACCATCTTCAGAAGCTGTTGCCGCATCCGGGATGGCTCCTTCCTCCCTAAGGGCGCTCCACATATCCAGGAAGTCAACCACAGTTTTTTCTTCAAACCCAAGCTGGCCATCCGCGGTATAGTTATCTCCGCCCGCCTCTCTTGATGCCCAACGGAAGCAGTTGATATCAGCGGAGCTGTCTCCTGAGAAATAAATTCCTGTACCTGCTGCCGCATCCGTAAACTTCTTAGCTTCCTCCTGGAACTGAGCCCATGTCCAGTCCTCATTGTATGCCGGAAGCGTAACACCATATTGTTCGGCCAGCTCATTATTTACAAGATAACAGGTAAAGCTCACCCCCATGGAAACCATATAAAGCTTGTCTTTATATTTTCCGCTGTCGATAATTGCATCTGAAAATTTTGACAAATCAATGGTGCCATTATCCACATAGGGCTGAATCTCCAGCAAAGCGCCGCGAAGTGCATAATCAGCAGCATACTGAGGATGCATTCCAAACATATCGGGAGCATTTCCTCCGGCAACCTGTGTTGACATCTTGGTCCAGTAATCGGACCATGACATAGGCTCCCTCATAACCTTAATATTGGGATTCTCCGCCTCAAATCTGTCACAGATCTCATTGTACATATCATTCCTCTTGGTATCACCCCACCAGGAGAAGCGGATTTCCACCTTTTCCCCGTCTGCCGGCTTTTCTGCCTCAGTTTCGGCCGCCTGCGTTCCTTCTGCCTTACTTTCAGCTGCCGGCGCCGGATTTTCCGTCGTTGCCTTACTTCCGCATCCTACGGCTGTTAATGCCATTACTGTCGCAAGAAGCACCGCTAACATTTTGTTGTGTTTCATACTAAAAACCTCCCGTATTATTTTTTTTGAACCGTATTATAAAGCAATCCGTTTGTCAGATTGCACGGTTTTAAATATAATTTACGTTTGCCTGCCGCTTATCCTTTAATACTTCCCGCAGTTATTCCTTCCACCAGATAATTCTGGAAGAAAACAAACATCAGGAACAAAGGAAGCAATGATAAGGTTGACATGGCAAACAACGCGCCCCAGGAACTGTTCCCTGTAGCATCCACAAACTGACGCAGCGCCAGTGCCACAGTAAATTTCTCAATTCCCGTTATGTACAGCATCTGTGAAAAGAAATCATTCCAGGTCCAGATAAAGGTAAAAATTGTTGTTGTTACAATTGCAGGTACGGATAGCGGGACGGTAATACGGATAAAACGCTGCCATTGTCCACAGCCATCACAAATAGCCGCTTCATCAATTTCTTTCGGCAGCCCCCTCATATACTGTGTCATCAGAAATACAAAGAAACCCTCCGTGGCCAGGAATTTCGGCACCATTAACGGCAGATAAGTATTAATCCAGCCGAGTTTATTGTACATAATATACTGTGGAATCAGCTTTACATGCATGGGAAGCATCAGCGTTCCCATCATAAGTGCAAACCAAAATCCCTTCAGCGGAAACTTGATTTTGGCAAACGCATTTGCCGCCAGCAGACAGGAAGACAGATTCCCAATCATGGCTACAATAACAATAAGAAAAGAATTCATAAAAAATCTTCCGAAGGTAACGCCTGACAGCCCTTGCCAGCCTTGTGAGTAATTATCCATTTTAAAGGTCTCAGGCAAAAAATGGGTTCCCTGGAAAATTTCCAGCGTATCCTTAAAAGAAGCACTGATCATCCACAGCAGAGGGTACAGCATTAACAATGCGAACGTAATAATAAATACATGATAAAATACATTTCCAACTTTTCTTTTCATACCCTGCCTCTCCCATCAATCATCATAAAATACCCAGAATTTAGCGAACAGAAACATCAGTCCGGTTACAACTGCAATAATAAGAAGCAATATCCAGGCCATCGCGGATGCATATCCCATCTGGAAGTGGTTAAATGCCTTAATATACAAATACAGTGAATAGAACAAGGTGGAATCCAGCGGTCCGCCGGAACCATTGCTGATAATATACGCGGAGTTAAACGACTGGAAAGCGTTAATAACCTGCATGACGATATTGAAAAATACCATTGGAGTAAGCAGCGGAAGCGTAATTCTGAAAAACTGCGCTATTTTACCCGCCCCATCCAGCGTTGCCGCCTCATAATAATCCTCCGGTATCTGCTTCAGTGATGCCAGGAAAATAACCATGGATGCGCCGAACTGCCATACTGCCAGGACAATCAGCGTATTCAGGGCAGATGAGGGCGTTGCAATCCAGTTCTTTCCTTCAATTCCAAAAACAGCAAGAATCTGGTTAAATACGCCTTCCTTGTTAAACAGCTGCCTCCACAAAATAGATACTGCAACCGATCCCCCAAATAAGGACGGCAGATAATACATTGCCCGGTAAACCTTCACTCCCCGCCTGTTTTTCTTAAGCATCAGGGCAACCAGCAGGGCGAAGGCCAGCTGCAGAGGTACGCTGACAATAACATATTTAAAGGTTACCTTTAAACTGTTTATAAATCTTCCGTCTGCAAACAGGGATTCATAATTTTTCAATCCCACAGGGATAGCCGGTGTCAGCATATCATACTGTGTAAATGAAAAATAAAGTGATGCAATCATCGGAATCAATGTAAGACCAAAGAAACCGACTAACCAGGGCAGCAAAAACAAATAACCGGCAATTCCTTCCTTGACATTTTTTTTCACCTGTAACACTCCTTTCTTTTATAAATCAAATTCAATCTTTGCGCCGTTTCTGATAAATACAGGGATCTTATCAACAGGCGCATCCACCATCACACTGGTTCCTCCGGAATATTCCTCTTTACCGGAAGCCGCTGTCCACTTTTCATTCCCCGGGAAATAAACCATTTTTTCCCTTTGTCCCTCCTCCGTAACCGGCGCTACGAGAATATCCCGCCCAAACAAATACTCGTCCTTTACATTCCAGCACTCAGGATCCTCAGGATATTCCAAAAACAAAGCCCTCATAAGCGGCATTCCGGTCTCATGCGTTTCCTGCATTAAATCTGTAAGATATTCTTCAAGGCTTTTTCTGATTAATACATACTTCAATAAAATTCCGTAAATCTCTTCTCCGTAGCTGTATATTTCGTTAGGCTGTCCGCTGGTAAACTGTTTTACCCCATTTCGGAATTCCTCTTCCAGTTTTTCAAAGGGCTGCCTCGCACCATGCATCCGGAGCACCGGAGTGAAAACCGCCCATTGGAACCAGCGGATCAATAGCTCTCTGAATGTTTTATCCCCCGGATAACCGCCTAAAAATCCACCGATATCGGTTGCCCACCACGCAATTCCGGCAATTCCCATACTTATCCCTGCCTGTACCTGCTCCTTCAGCGCCCGGAATGATGAGTGTACATCTCCCGACCAGACCAGCGTCCCGTATTTCTGGCTTCCCGCCCACGCACAGCGTATCAGATTCATTACCCGTTTCTGGCCGCTGCCTGTCATTCCATCCCAGAACGTCCTGGCATACAATACCGGATAATAATTGCTTATCTCCAGTGCAGGTCCTGCCTGATACCTGAAAAGGTCATAATCATAAGGGCCATATTCCGGTTCTGCCTCGTCCAGCCAAAACATTCTGATTCCCTTATCATAATAATTTTTTCTGCACAGGTTCCAGACAAATTCTCTGGCCTCTGAAGAAAACGGATCCCAGAATCGGGTTTCTCCCATCCAGTTCATATGTATCTGGAGTCCCCGGTCATTTCTAACAAGATAACCCTTGTCCTCCATTTCCTTTTTCCCTGACGCACCTGCATCTACCGTAGGCCATACCGATACCATAACTTTGATACCATATTCCTCCAGTTCCTTTACCATTGCTTCCGGATCCGGCCAGTCCTTCGGATCAAATCGAAATTCTCCCTGTTTAGTCCAATGGAAAAAATCTATTACTATGACATCAACAGGAACCTGACGCTTTTTATATTCTCTGGCTACTGCCAGCACTTCCTCCTGATTCCTGTAACGCAGCTTTGACTGCCACAGGCCAAGCACATAAGAAGGCATCAGGGGAGAACGGCCTACGGCCTGTGTAAACTGTCTGAGTATTTCTTTCGGTGTTTCAGCCGCGGTTATATAATAATCAAGTTTTTTTGTCCGTTCTGCAGTCCATTCTGTTCTGTTATTTCCAAATATCACCTTCCCGATAGCCGGATTATTCCATAGAAAACCATAACCACGGCTTGACAGGTAAAAAGGGATACTGCACTGCGTATTTTTTTGTTCCAGGTCAAGAATTTCACCTTTTTTGTTCAGATTTGTTTCCTGATATTGGCCTAAACCATAAATTTTTTCATCTTCATATGCTTCAAATCTTGCTGTCAGCCTATATTCCGCTGCCCCCTGTACAGCCTTAAATTCTCTGGCAGAGGTATCCTGCGGAACAGCGTAGCGTTCCAGACGGTTCCGGTTTCTCCAATATTCCTGCAATAATACTTTACCGGTACAATCTTTAAAACATATCCAGCCTTCCGGATTGATTTCCCCCCGGATACGTCCATTTTCCATGTATCCACACTGAGCTGTCTGCCCCTGCTCCTCCCACGGTGCTTTTAATTCACACTCCTGTATCCCAATCTCCGGTTCCGCATCCGGCACCGCCTCTGTCAGCGCCCAGTTTCTTTCATCCTCTGAACCAGCTGGCTGCATGACAACTCTGAGAGAATTCATCCCCCATGGCATCATACGTAACAGCATCCCGTCCATCAGCATACATAGATTTTTATTATCCTTCCAAAGTCTCATACATTCCTCCAAAAAATGGACAAAAAAACAGTGCCTGCCCGTTTCAAGAAACATATTGCAAGCACTGCACAAAAAACAATTCGTGAATATGCCAGCTCTTTGTTTCATTTCCCCTGTTCATGCTGAAAATATACACAAATATAAAGCCGCATTCCACTCATTTTTTGTCCGTTTTAATTTACTTTTTGCTTTTCAAGCTCTTTTTATATTGACTGGGTGTCACACCCCTGTGCTTTTTAAAAATACGGTTAAAGCACTGAATACTCTTAAATCCGGTAGTATATGCTATATCGGTGATACACATTTCCGATGTCTGAAGCAGTTCTTCCGCCTCTCTCAACCGAATAGAATTCACATAATCCAGAAAATTTAGATTCGTTTTCTTTTTAATATATTTAGAGCAGTAAGCTGTACTGAATCCAAGATAATCCGCCACCATGGTTAATGTAATATCCTTGTGGAGATTATCTTCCATAAACTGCTGCATTTTATAAATATTTTCTGTGTTTTCAACTGTTTTTGTCGGAATATACTGCTTGATGGTATTTTTATTGCTTAATATTTCTATCGTCAGCTCTGATGCCTTTATTCCGGAATAACATTCATTCATCCTGCCATATTGGGCATTTATAAGCTCCTTAAAAATACTTTTCATCTTATCCGTAGTTTTTATAATCAGAGTATTCCTGTAAATTTCCGTTAATCTTTCTTTTGTATCCAGATAGCTCAGTATGTTTTTCAAATATACCTTTGCCACCCATATCACAGTACCCGGCTCGGTTTTCATATATGCATGCATGGCATTGGAACTGACAATCATTATTTGCCCTTCCACTACACTGTACATATTGCCGTCTACATCAATGTCCAGTTTTCCCTTATCCAGATAAATAAACTCCATTTCATTATGCCAGTGATTGCAGATTGCAAATCCATGCGTAACAACACTGCCGTATATATTGTCTTCAACAAGCATCCTAATAATGGTACAATTATCAGCCATCTTATCTCCTTCATATTTGTTGCCATGCTACCTTTCTATTGTAGTGGAAAACAATGTTTTTTTCAACTCCTGCCGCAGCTTTGCCAACAGTTTCTAAATGAACGGTTATTGTTCCCTGCTAAAGAGAGGAAAACAAAAAATAAAAATAACAGGACAAAAATAAGACAGACTTTTAAACAATATGCTTTTAATATTTTAATATAACTATATTTTATCGGGAGGGATTGCCATGCACACATTTACAACAAATGAAATCGGAAGAATAATAATTATCCATCTGGGAAAGGGCGAAGATATTCTGTCCTCCGTCCAGTCGGAAATCAATCGTCTGAATGTTAGGAACGGCATTTTAGTATCAGCTATAGGATCCTTAAGATGTGCAAAGCTTCATGCGATTACCACACTGGAGGATCTTCCTACTAATGAATATTTTACCTACACAGATCCCATTGAACTTGGCAGTGCTCAGGGACTTATTATAAATGGCGAGCCACACTTCCATCTTACCGTCTCAGACTCCAAACGGGTTTATACAGGTCACATGGAACCCGGCTGCGAAGTACAGTATCTTGCCGAATTAGCCATATTGGAACTACCTGAGCTTTCCGTAACCAGAAAGCTGGATGAATTCGGAATTTCTTATATATCAGCTTTGGAAGAATAAAGACAGGAGTAATATACACTATGATGACAGGTGAACAATATATTGAAAGCATCCGACGCATGAAAATGCATATTTTCTGCCTGGGCGAAGAACTGGAAACAGCTGTTGGGCATCCTATGCTGCAGCCTGCGCTTAATTCTGTAAAAATGACCTATGATCTTGCTCAAGATGCGGAATACAAAGAACTGATGACCGTTGTTTCCCCTTTAACAGGCAAAATAATAAACCGTTTTACAAACCTGCACCAAAATACTGATGATCTTATAAACAAAGTTAAAATGCAGCGTGTTCTCGGTCAGAAAACCGCGTCCTGTTTTCAGCGTTGTGTGGGCATGGATGCCATGAATGCTGTATACAGCACGACCTATGATATTGATCAGAAATACGGCACCAATTATAACGAGCGATTCAAAAAATTTATTATTCGTTGCCAGGAGGAAGATCTAACAGTTGACGGCGCTATGACTGATCCAAAGGGTGACAGAAGTCTTCCTCCTCATCTGCAGGCGGATCCGGATCTGTATTTGAGGGTTGTGGATAGACGCGCTGATGGGATTATCGTCAGAGGTGCAAAAGTACATCAGACAGGTATCTGCAATTCACATGAGGTACTTGTTATGCCTACCATTGCCCTTGGAGAGGAAGATCGGGATTATGCCATATCTTTTGCCGTCCCGACCGATACCGAAGGTATCACCATGATTATAGGCAGACAAAGCTGTGATACCAGAAAGCTTGAAGATTCCTGCCGCGATGCCGGCAACTGCAGGTTCGGGGGTGTTGAGGCGCTTACTATCTTCAATGATGTTTTTGTACCCAATGAAAGAATTTTCATGGATGGTGAGACAAAATATGCAGGCCTTTTGGTAGAACGTTTCGCGGGCTACCACAGACAGAGCTACGGCGGATGTAAGGCCGGCGTTGGAGATGTGCTGATTGGAGCCACAGCTCTTGCCGCCGAATCCAACGGCGTTGCAAAGGCATCACATATAAAGGATAAGCTGATAGAGATGATACATCTGAATGAAACCCTTTATGCCTGCGGAATTGCCTGCTCCTGTGAAGGGCATAAGACTCCCAGTGGTATCTATGATATAGATACGCTGCTGGCGAATGTCTGTAAACAGAATGTCACTCGCTTTCCGTATGAAATTGCAAGACTGTCACAGGATATTGCCGGAGGACTGATGGTTACCGCACCTTCAGAAAAAGATCGCACAAATCCTGAAACAGCGCCTTTCATTGAAAAATACCTGGCCGCTTCCTCCTCTTTTTCTACCTCTGACCGCCTTAAAATATTACGTCTTATTGAAAATCTGACTCTCGGATCAGCGGCAGTCGGTTATCTGACAGAATCCATGCATGGAGCAGGCAGTCCGCAGGCACAGCGGATTATGATCTCCCGTCAGGGTTCTTTGGAAAAAAAGAAGGATTTTGCCAGGTCTATACTGGACATAAATTAAGTCTGTAAATCCAGAAAGAGGATGCCCCGCTAAAGGCATCCTCCTTTTTCGTCCTGCCGCCAGGCATACATTCTTTTTTGATAACCGCAGCCTTCCTGTGCCTTCGGCTCTGCATCCCCCAGGCCCTATCAGGCCCTAATATCCTCCAGCTTCCCCTCAAACTCCGTCATATCCGTCTCCGTCTCAAAGAACTCTTCCTCCGGATACGCATCCAAAACCGCATTCTCCCCAGTCCCGGCCGCATCCCTTTCTGCGCCGCTTTCAAACTGTAACTCCTGTCCTTCAAGCCGCGCCTCCTGTCCCGTTTCCGTTCCCAGGATCTGGAACCCATGCATCCCCAGGGCGGCGGCCGCAACCAGCACCGCAGAGCCCAGCCCCAGCAATCCCATTCTTTTTTTCACTGAATTCTGTGTAAATTTCATGAAAAAACCCCTTTCCGGATAAAAAAGTCAGTTCCATTTGAATCAAATATCCCCGCAGTTTTATTCTACCCGGAAAAGGGCAGTTCTAACATCAAAGTACTGTAATGCTTTTGTAAAGAAAAAGTAACGCTGTTTTGGCAGGACTGTTATATCATCTTCCGAACGGCGTATGCCATTTCCAGTCGCGCACCTCCGGCAGATCCTGTCCGTATTCCGCAATATACTGCTTGTGCTCCACCAGCTTGTCGCGCATCTTCTGCAGCAGATAGGATCCCTTGTTTCCAAGCTGGGGCAGGTTATTGATCACCGACTGCACCAGATGATAGCGGTCAATTTCATTCTGCACGCGCATATCGAAAGGCGTGGTAATCGTCCCTTCCTCCTGATAGCCGTACACATGCAGGTTCCGGTTGGTACGGTAATAGGTCAGCTCATGGATCATGGTCGGATAGCCATGGAACGCAAATATGATCGGTTTATCCTTCGTAAACAACGCATCATAATCCGTATCGCTCAGGCCATGAGGATGCTGGAATGCGGACTGCAGCTTCATCAGGTCAACCACATTCACAACACGGATTTTCAGCTCCGGCATGGCATCCTGCAGAATGGTAACTGCAGCCAGCGTTTCCAGCGTAGGTGTTTCGCCCGCGCAGGCCATTACCACATCCGGTTCCGCGCCCTGGTCGCTGCTTGCCCACTCCCAGATTCCCACGCCCTGGGTGCAGTGCTTCACCGCCTGCTCCATGGTCAGCCACTGCGGCCTGGGATGCTTGGAGGTCACAAGCACATTCACATAATTTTTGCTTCTGATGCAGTGATCAAAACAGGAAAGCAGACAGTTCGTATCCGGCGGCAGATACATGCGCACCACATCCGCCTTCTTATTGGCGATATGATCCAGGAAACCGGGATCCTGATGGGTAAATCCGTTGTGATCCTGCTGCCATACATTAGAAGAAAGAATCAGGTTCAGGGAAGCGATTTTCTGTCTCCAGGGAAGCTCGTTGCATACCTTCAGCCATTTTGCATGCTGCGCCGCCATGGAGTCAATGATACGGATAAACGCTTCATAGCTTGCAAAAAAGCCGTGGCGTCCGGTGAGCAGATAGCCCTCCAGCCATCCCTCGCACATGTGCTCGCTGAGCATGGAATCCATAACCCTTCCGTCCGCAGCCAGGAATTCATCCTGTTCCTTCTGTTCGGCATTCCAGCTCCTGTTCGTCTCTTCAAATACGGCGCCCAGGCGGTTGGACATGGTTTCATCCGGTCCGAAAATGCGGAAGTTCCTCGTCTCTTCATTTAATTTGAAAATATCCCTTACAAAGCTGCCCAGGTTAATCATATCCTGGGATTCCACAGAGCCGGGCGCAGGGACCTCAATCCCGTAATCCCTGAAATCCGGCAGGCGCAGATCACGCAGCAGCAGTCCGCCGTTAGCATGGGGATTGGCGCTGATTCTGCGGTTTCCTTCCGGAGTCAACGCACGCAGCTGCGGAATCAGCCGGCCATCCTCATCAAACAGCTCCTCCGGATGATAGCTTTCCAGCCATTCCTTAAGCACCTTCAGGTGCTCCTCGGGCTTATCCATCAGAATCGGCACCTGATGGGCGTGGAAGGAGCCTTCAATCTGCGTTCCGTCCACTTCCTTAGGGCCGGTCCAGCCCTTGGGTGTACGCAGGACGATCATAGGCCAGAACGGACGGGCTGTATCACCGTTCTCCCTGGCATTTTTCTGGATTGCCTTGATTTCTTCTATTGCCTGATCCAGCGTTTCCGCCATTTTCCTGTGCATGGCCATGGGGTCGTCACCCTCTACAAAGTAAGGCTTCCAGCCGCAGCCATGGAAGAAGCTCTCGATTTCATCGTGGGAAATTCTGGAAAAAATAGTAGGGTTGCTGATCTTGTAGCCGTTCAGGTGCAGAATGGGAAGCACCGCCCCGTCCGTTACAGGATTCAGGAATTTATTGGAATGCCATGCCGTGGCTAACGGGCCGGTCTCCGCCTCACCGTCTCCCACAATACATGCGGTGATCAGATCCGGATTATCAAAAACAGAACCAAAAGCATGGGCGATGGAATAGCCCAGTTCGCCGCCTTCATTGATGGAACCGGGTGTTTCCGGAGCCACATGGCTGGAAATGCCTCCGGGGAAGGAGAACTGCTTGCACAGCCTCTTCAGTCCGTCCATATCCTGGCTCACATTGGGATATACCTCGCTGTAGGTTCCCTCAAGATAAGAGTTTGCCACGAAAAAGTTGCCGCCGTGCCCGGGCCCGGAAATGAGGATCATATCCAGATCGTATTTTTTTATGGCACGGTTCAGATGCGTATATACAAAGTTCTGTCCGGGCACTGTTCCCCAGTGTCCCACAATTTTTTTCTTAACATCCTCAAGGGTAAGAGGCCTGCGAAGCAGCGGGTTGTCCAGCAGGTACAGCTGTGCCGCCGCCAGATAATTGGCTGCGCGCCAATAGGCGTCCATCTTCTGCAGATACTCCTCCGTCAGAGGCTGCTTTTCAGCAATCATTGTGTTTTCCATTGTTTTCCTCCTCGTCGTGTCCCGACACGAAATATGCTTTATCCATATTATTTCCCATTTATTTTATCGCAGTCATTTTTTCTTCGCAACCGGTTTCAAAAATTTCGTAAGATTTATCAGACGCCCTTCTGCAAAGCTTCTGCCTGCGGGAAACCTTGTCCATCCCTTCCCCCCTCTCCTCCCTCCGCAGTCGGAAAAATGCCCTGATTTTCCGGTAATTTTCGGAAAACCAGGGCAATCCTCTTCAACAATATGTCAATACGGGCAAGGCCTGTTATTCAGCACACCTCATCCTCCGTCCCTCTCCGTCCGCTTTCTTTTTTCCCGATAGCGGTCAGCGTATCCTGAAAAAGCGCCGTCCTGTACTTGGAATCCATTCCCATAAAAAGGCTGTAAATCACGTCCGTAATTATGAGGAACGGAAGCTGCGGGGATATATTGTCCCCCAGAGACAGCCCTTCCACTGCCGGGACCGTCAGAATCTGTCCGAACTGCTCCTGGAAATGCTGCTTCCGGCAGGCTGTGATCAGCACCGTCTCCGTATGATGGAGCCCGGCTGTGCGCAGCGCGTCCAGCACTGCCTCCGTCTCCCCGCTGATGCTCATGCCGATCACCAGATCCTCCGGCTTGGTAAGCACCGCCTGCATCTGCATCAGGTGCGGATTGTCGATAATTTCCACCAAAAGCCCCAGCCGCATAAAACGCAGCTTGAACTCCCGCGCCGCACAGGCGGAGCTGCCCAGGGCGAAAATATAAACCCTGGCAGCCTCGGATAAAGATTCGCAGAACCGGTAAACCTGTTTGGTAATCCCGCCGTCAAAATGCAGCAGTATTTTCTGGTAGGTATCAATGATTCTGTGCAGCAGCTCCTCATCATCACACTGTACCATCTGAAAATTAATTTCATATAAATACTGGAATTCCCGATACCCGGAAAACCCGATTTTTTTGGAAAATCTGGTCATGGCAGGCTCCGAAACATGCAGCCTGGCAGCCACCGCCTTGGCGGAAAATTCCATCTTTTCCGTATTGCTGAGGAAAAAATAGGCAATAATGCGCTCCGTATTCGTCATCTTTTTATAGTGCATCCGGATTCTTTCCATGATGTCCTGAAAATAAATATTCATCTCTCGCTCGCTCCATGCTGTCAATAAGAACCGCTTTTACTTTCCATAGCTGGCGATAATGTCATCCAGCGGTTCCACCTTTTCCAGTTCATCCATCATTTTGTTATAGCCCATACGATCCAGCTCCGCCAGATAATCATCCCAGGTGGCATCCACATCTATCTGTCCCAGAACCGCTTCCGTACAGTAATTGTTCACATAGGCCCATACATCGCTGCTGATTTCGGAAGAAATGGTTGCATAATCTGTCTCACTCCTGATATCAGATTTATAAGGGATCGTCTGCCACTTCATCCAGCTTCCGTTCTCTTCCGCCGACCAGTATTTCAGCCCTGCAACAAACAGCGGCTCATAGGTGGTCCATCTGGTTACGTCACGATCCTGTCCGTACTGGCCGAAGGTCCAGGTTCCCTTCTTTCCGGAAGGCATTACGTTGAGCTTCACAGGCATTTCCCCGGTTTCATCCCATTCCCAGTCAACTCCCTTTTCACCGTAGAACAGAGATGCGTGGATGTCAAGATCGCCGTCCCCGAACAGTGTGTAGTTCAGGAACTGAAGTATTTTTGCCAGCTTCTGATCATCCACATTGGCATTCACAAAAAAGCTGCCATAAGCGGGGGATTCATTGGTTCTGGCCTTTACTTCGCCGCCGTCCGGCTTCACTCCGGGCGTAGCAAGGATTTTCACATCGGGGTATTTTTCAATCAGCGTCAGCGGAGGACGTTCCACTGCCCAGGAATTCAGGGAGTTGGTGGAGGTAATCCAGTAGCCTGCCGTCTGATTGTTCACTTTTTCCCAGGACAGGGTTCTGTCACCCGTGATGATTTCCGGATCAATCAGACCGCTCTTATACATATCCGCAAAGCCCTTCAGGAATTCCTTATATTCATCCATCACATAATACTGCTCTGCCCTGCCGTTTACATCATTCACGCCGGTGTAAAAATCATAGCCGGAGAAAAATACTCCCTGGGTAAGGCTGGGAGCCGTAACGCCCACCGTATCCCTGGCCCCGGTATGGTTGGGATCCTTATTTACAAAGGCATCCATAATTTCCAGGAATTTGCTCAGTTCAATCCCGTCGTCAGCCACATAAATATTATCTGATATCTGCTCCACATTCACGCCCAAATCAATGCCCAGGTCAAGAATCCAGTCATAACGGTAATAATCATTGGGCAGATAATAATCCACGAACTGGAAAGTGATCCCCGTCAGATACCGGAACTGATCCTCATTTTCCGGATCCAGCGTCATTTCATACATCAGCGGGAATTCTTCATAATATTCAATCAGCTTCGGGCAGTAATATTCCACCATTGCCCTGGGTATCGTCCTTGCCAGTTCCTGCTCATACATCCAGTTCACCGTCTTGTTGAACCATCCGCAGTCCGGCATCTCCCCGGAGGCCAGCAGCAGGTCGATGGTATCGTTGGTTTCCGCCTTTTCCACCGTGATGTCAACGTTCAACGCATCCTCAATCATGGTTTCTATGTAGGATCCATCCTCATAATCCGCTCCCGACCACATGCCGGTATAGCTGATGCTGTACCTTTCATCCGGGTCAGGCTGGGGAATATCCGCAGGCGCGTCCTTTGTTTCCCCGCCTCCGGCAGACTCCACTGCCGCGCTTCCCTGTTCCTGTGTTGACAGGGCATCCGCCGTACCTGAATTTCCGCCCGCGGTATTTCCTCCGCATCCGGCAAGCGATGCCGTAAGAATACAGGCCAGCCCCAATGCAATCCCCTTTTTCAATGCTCTTAACTTCATTTGTTCTCCTCCTCCCAATCATTTTCAGTTACTTAATCATGAAAACTCCCTGCGGCTCAGCGTATTTCCTCCAGCTGGGAACGCGGTATCCTCCGGATTCTCGTTTTGGTCAGACAGCTTCCGTCCTCCGGCCCGCCTGCGCAGTAAGCCAGCAGCATGGCATCTTTTGTAAAATGAATGGCACAGTAGCAATAGCCGTGATCCTCTTCCTCTTCAAAGCTCACCGGCTCCGTAAAGGTCTGTCCATTGTCCCTGCTGACTGCAATCACATAAGGCGTCCTGCCTCCCATGAAAACCTTCCCCGGCTCTTCTCTCCCGTTATACTGTGGGATAGGATTCCAAATGGCATACAGCACCCCATTTTCATCCCTTTTCATACTCAGGGGACCGTTGGGCGAAGTAAACCGGGATGGCTGGCACGCGGTCCAGGTATTGCCGTAATCCATGGAAAACATTTCATACTGCCGCCCCAAATCGGTCCTTGCCCAGCCCCACAGATGTCCGGGCGTAAGTTCCACAACTCCCGGTTCCTGCAGTCCCGAATAACAGCAGTTAGAGTAAGGCATGCTGCATTTCCCGGAAGCAGGCTTCCAGGTGGCGCCGTCATCCTCGGAATAAAAAAACATATCCTCCGCCCGGCTGTCAAAAAATCTGCTCCCTTCCTCCATATCACCACGCAGCCCAGACCTGTGGGATGCTGCCGGGATCAGTATCCTTCCGTTGGAAAGCCGTATCACCCTGTCATTATTTACAACAAAGAAACCTTCCTGCGGTGTGCACAGCACCCGTTCCCCCCAGGTTCTTCCCCCGTCCCGGGATCGCCGGAGGAACATCCGCAGCAGCGTATACGTGGTCCTGACCAGGTAAAAAAGTCCGATATCCCCGTTTTCCATATGCATCATGGACAGAGACATGGCGTTGACGCCGTCCTCACCCTCGCAGGTCAGAATGGTGCTCTCCTCGCCGAAGGTTCTTCCGTCATCCCGTGACCGCAGAAGACATAAATCCGTTGTAGCCTCATCCGAACAGCTCTTCCCCTTATAGCGGCTGTACGCATACAGAATTTCCCCATCCGGCAGCGTCAGGAACGCTCCCTCACTGTTTCTGGGATTGTCCGGCCCGGGGACCAGATCCAGACTTACACTCCCCAATTCCATTCTTTTCATACTCATCCTCCCTCGATATCGCATTTTCCTGCAATACCGCATCAATCAGCAGTTTGAAAGAAGCTGTCCAACAGCCTCCCGGCTGCGCGTTCCGGCGCGCATTCTGCTGCAACTGCGTCCCAATTCCGGTCAGCCCTTCACGGCCCCAATCATGATTCCTTTCACAAAATACTTCTGCAAAAACGGATAAACAAGAATGATAGGAAGCACGACAAGGACCGTTGTGGCCGCCTTTACCGTATCAGGGTTCATATCCACCATTTCTCCCATGGCCTCGATTTCATAAGGGGTATCGGGCGTCCGGTTGAGGCTGTCCAGCATTCTGCGCAGAAGGTACTGTAGAGTTGTCAGGCTGGCGCTCCTGCGGCAGTAAATCATGTTGTCAAACCAGGAATTCCACTGGCCGACCATCTGCCACAGCGCCACCGTAGCGATAACCGGCTTAGACAGAGGCATCATAATGGAAAAGAAAATCCTCGTCTGGGATGCGCCGTCAATGCTTGCAGCCTCCTCCATTCCCTTATCCACCGAAAAAAAGTAATTCCGGATGATAATGCAGTTAAAAATGCTGAACCCGCTGGGCAGGATATAAACCATAAAGTTATTCAGAAGATGAAGATTCTTCATATTTAAATACGCAGGAATCATGCCGCCTGAAAAAAACATGGGAATCAGCAGCACTGCCGTGATAATTTTCCGGAACGGCATCTGTGTCCTTGTGAGCGAATACGCCGCCAGGCAGCACACCAGCAGATGGAAAACAGTGCCGCATACGGTCCTCGCAACCGATACAAAGGCCGCGCCAAGTATTTCATTATTCTGAAGACAGTACTGATAGGCGCTCAGCGTCCATACTTTCGGGAAAAAATTAATATGCATGTAGGAAATATCCTGCGCCCTGGAAAAGGACCGGACTATCATATCCCAGAAAGGAATCAAAATGGTAATACAGAACAGTATCATAAAGATAACATTACAGGTATCGAATATCCTGCTTGCCTTTGACTTTTTTATTTTATTTTTCTTAGTATAAGCATGCTTATCCATGGCATTCTCCCTCCCATAGCAACGGCCTGCCTCCGGGCAGCCGGATCTGCGCAGCCCGCAGCTCCTGTCCCGGACGGCTCCTGAGGCCTAAATAATCTTGTAATCCGGATTTGCCTTTCTGGCAAGCCAGTTCGCACCCAGCACCAGCACAAGGCTGACCACATTCTGGAACAGCCCCACCGCCGTAGAAAGATCATACTGGCTGTCCACCATACCTTTCCGGTAAACATAGGTGGAAATAACATCCGCCACCGGATAGGTCGCATCATTATACAGGTTGAAAATCGGATCAAAGCCAACGCTGATAAGAGAACCCACATTCAGAATCAGCAGCGTGCACATCGTGGGAAAAAGCGCCGGCAGAGTGATGTACAGAACCTTATGCAGACGGTTAGCGCCGTCAATGGCCGCCGAATCATACAGCTGAGGATCGATTCCCGAGATGGTCGCAAGATAAATTACGATACTGTAGCCGGTAGACTTCCACAGGTTTGTCAGCAGATATATGGGAACAAACATATTCTGCTGTACCATGAAAAATATGGGCTTCTCCAGGACTCCCAGCTTAACCAGCACCGCATTTATAATACCGCTGGAGGGAGAAAGCATCTGATATACAAACGCCCCGACAACAACCCAGGAAAGGAAGTGGGGCATATAGGTAATCGTCTGCACCACCCGCTTGAATTTCATATTCAGGATCTCATTTACAAGCAGGGCAAAGCAGATTGTAACCGGAAAAGACGTAACCAGGGTCAGTATGCTGATTTTAATCGTATTCCCCAGTACCCTGTAAAAATTCGGATCGGAAAATACCTTTTTAAAATGATAAAGACCCACCCATTCACTGCCCAGGATCCCCCTCGCCATCTTATAATCCTTGAATGCAATGACTATACCCCACATAGGAAAATAACAGAATACAACAACCAGAACGAGCGCCGGCAAAAGGAAGAAGTAAAAAGGGACATGCTTCTTCACCTGCTTCATAAGCTGCGCGTTTCTGGCTGTTTTGACACTTCTCGTCATACTCATGTCTGCCTCCTCTGATTTTACAGAATGCGAAAAAGCCGACAATCATCCCCGGGTGGATTATCATATTTTTAAACATTCCTATACTGTTTGTAATACATCAATTATCTTACCATTCCGAAAAAGAATTTGCAATACGTCAATCTATTTTTGGTTAACCATTTAACATATTGTACGTTTTTGTAGTAATTCCCAGAAAAATGTATAAAAATTTGTGCACTATTTCATACGTATTATACTGTTCTTTCATTGCCCCGCCATGCTGCAGCGCACTAAAAAAAGCGGTCGAAGTTCCGCTCCGGCGCACTAAAAAAGCGGCCGAAGTTCCGCTCCGCCGCTTTTTTCAAAAGCCCTGCTTCTATCGTCCGGGCCCCTTATTCCACTCCATTCCCGCCGGTCAGCGCCACGATCAGCGAACCTGCAAGAATACAGAAATCCGATATATTAAATACCACAGCTCTCAAAGGCGCCCATTTTACGCCCAGGCTAAAATAATCCACCACATATTTCCGCTTAAGCCGGTCATAGGTATTGCTGAACGCCCCGCCCAGCAGAAGAGACAGCCCCGCCTTCAGCCATGCATTTCCCTTCGCCGTAAGGGTAACGAGAAACACAACAGTAAGAACAGCCGTCAGAATCAGTGAAACTGCCGCCACCACGCTCCTCTTCTTTTCTCCCAGGTTCATGCAGGCTCCCTTATTGTGATACTTTCTCAACAATATCCTGCCCTGCAGTATCTCCTTCTCTTCCCCGTCCTTCCTGTTTTTTTCCACATGGTTCTTAATAAACAGTTCCCCGATAAATATCAGCGCGATAATGCCTGCATATACCATACGGCCACCCGTACCTTTCCGATTTAAGCCGCAGCACCGCCGCCCAAATCTGTCCTTATCTTTCATCTGTCCCTCTTATGGCGGTATTCCGGCAATCCAGTTGAATACGCCTTCCATATCAAGCCTCCCCATCCCCCACTGGCGGCTGGGATAGGTATAGGCCGCGTCCCTTGCGGCCCCTCTCAGGAAATAATTCCTTGTGGAAACTCCTCCGGCATACGGCGAATTATATTCCACAACCGCCCACTGCATAAACTGGGCGGCAGCGCCTGCCGTCAGCGCGGCGGCAAGGGAGGTTCCCGTTCCGGTTCCCACAACAGTTCTACCCTGTATGGTGCCTGTAGCCACCGAGATATCCACCCCCGGAGCCGACAAATCCGGTTTGATTTCACCGTTTGCACCAAACCCCTGGCCCGAATTATAATAAAAGCTGTTGTTTCTGCTGTTATAGGCAGTGACCGCCATAGGCGGCTGCGCAAACGACGGAGAGGTCAGCGTAGTCTCCGGGTTGGGTTGGAGGAACTCTGCAGTCCCATTAATAAACTGCCTTATCGGAAGCCACATGTTAAAATTCCCGCTCCCGTTTCCTCCCTCGCGGATGACAATAACCGTCCAAATCCCCTGGGTGGGATTTTCAAAACGCAGCACTGCCACTTCCTTTCCCGTTTCCGCTTCCACAGGCTGGTAATCCAGGCGGATTCTCGTTTTTTCGTACACAAAGGTATACTCCAGGCTCTGTCCCAGCCGTCCGCTTACCGGTGGGATCACCTCCCCGCCCGGCGAACGGACGGAAATGGAAAAGAAGTCCGGCACGCTTCCCCAGGCTTCCAGAAGGAAGCCTTTTGTCCCTTCACTCACCCGTATCTCCACATTGACCGAACCGGTACCATCAATATGTCCGCTGAAATGATGGGCAGAATTACCTTCATTGCCTCCTGCCACCACCACCACCTGGTTAATCTGTGTCCCAACGGTGGAAATGTACTGGGACAGCGCGGAGTTTCCGGTATGATCCCCGAAGCTGCTTCCCACCCCCAGGCAGATAACCGCCGGACGATGAAAGGGGATGCAGAAGGAACTCAGGTATTTTACCGCAAGCATGATATCGTTGGTCCCATAAGCCGGTACTCCGGGAGGCGTCATATAATAATCACGAAGAAACTGCTTCGCCTGCTTCAGCTTAACCACCACAATATCCGCATCCGGCGCTGCCCCCAGAAAATCAATGCCGCCGTTCAACGCACTTCCCGCCGCAGCGGATGCCATGGCTGTACCATGTCCGATATCATCGGTAACAGGCACCAGCTCCAGCGGATTATCCAGCTGAAGCGCTTCATTGATCTGCTCCCTTGTATATTCACTTCCATAAATAAGGCCATCCGGAGGTGTGCCGGTCTGCACACTTTGGTCCCAGATGGCCAATATTCTTGTGCTTCCGTCCTCCCGTCTGAAAACAGGATTCCGGTAATCTATTCCCGTATCCGCAAATCCAAGGACAACATTCCTGCCCGTCAGATTCAGCGGCTCCTTCTGTACGAAGGAAATCCCGCTGCGTATCAGCGGCTGTGGATCGAAATTCCTGTCCAGCGCTTCCGGCACAAACAAATCCATCAGTCCGTACAGCCTGGGGATATATCTGTAAAAATAACTGGAAACCTCCAAAGGCGGCAGCACCGCCCTGCTGTAATAAATGGACAGAAACCTTTCATTAATCGGGATATAGCAGAAAACATCATCATTTCCCTGCACGCTGCCTTCCGGAAGAATAAAATAGTTAATCAGATCCATGTAGTCCTCTGACAATATTTTTTCCTTACATGTCATAGATGCCATAGACGTCAAGCTTCCCTACACCATTTTTATCAATGTATGTCGCTTGCCCTTCCGGCATACATGCTTTTTCCGCAGTCTGTTATTCCGCCGCTTATTATTTCGCCGCCGTTGCTATTCCGATGCTGTCGTCTGTTATTCCGCCGCCTCAGCCTGCTTATCCGGGATGGCGTAGCCCGCCCCCCTGATCTGGATAGCCGGCCCTCCGGTCCCTTCAATATAATTCTTCGTTATCGTCACTCTGCCGATGTTATCATCCTTGGGAATCTCATACATGATATCCAGCATAAAATCCTCAATAATGGCGCGCAGCGCCCTGGCTCCCGTATCCTTCTTCGTGGCCTTATCCGCAATGGCCGCCAGCGCCTCTTCCTCAAACTGCAGATCCACTTCATCCAGCGCAAGAAGCTTCTGATACTGCTTCAGGATGGCATTTCTGGGTTCCTTCAGAATTCTGACCAGCATCTCCTTTGTCAGGCCCTGCAGAGTGCAGATGATGGGAAGCCTTCCCAGGAACTCGGGAATCATGCCAAAGTTCCTTAAATCCTCCACAGTTACCTTGGAAAGGATATCCGGATCCTTATCATATTTATCCTTCAGTTCCCCATTAAAGCCCATGGAGGTCTGCTTCGTCAGTCTCTGCTTGATGATACCCTCCAGATCGGGGAATGCCCCTCCGCAGATAAACAGGATATTCCTCGTATTCACGGTGGCAAGGGGAACCATGGCGTTCTTGCTGCTCGCACCAACAGGCACCTCCACCTCGGAACCCTCCAGCAGCTTCAGCATCCCCTGCTGGACGGACTCACCGCTCACATCCCTTGAGGTTGTATTTTTCTTTTTGGCAATTTTATCAATTTCATCTATAAAAATAATGCCCCGTTCCGCCTTCTCCACATCATTGTCCGCCGCGGCAAGAAGCTTGGATACCACGCTCTCAATATCATCGCCGATATACCCGGCCTCCGTCAGAGAGGTGGCGTCCGCGATGGCAAGCGGCACATCCAGAAGCCTGGCAAGGGTTTTCACAAGATAGGTCTTTCCGGAACCGGTGGGCCCGATCATCAGGATATTGGATTTCTCTATCTCAATATCATCCATTGTATTCGTCACAACACGCTTGTAATGATTATAAACCGCCACAGAAATTATCTTTTTGGCCTGCTCCTGGCCGATAACGTATTCATCCAGGCTGGCCTTGATCTTATGAGGGGCCGGAATATCATGGATGTTGAATACAGGCTCAGTCTCTTTTTCCTTCGCTTTTTTCTTTTTAATCTTCTGCTTGTTGGGAATCCCGTCGTTTCCCTGAAGATCAGCCAGATTGACAAAGCTGATATTGGGATATTTCCCGTCCTTGTTCATGTTGTTCAGCATGTTCATCATTTCGGGATTGTTCAGCATACCCTGATAATCATACTGGCTCACTGCATCCATAGTCCTGTGCATGCAGTCGTCGCAGACACAGATATTATTGGGCAGATGGTACATCTTGCCTGCCTTGCTTTCAGGGCGCCTGCAGATAAAACAAACATCCTCATATTCCTTTTCCGGCTTATCCGTCTTTTCTTCCTTTTTATCCGAAGGCTCCTTGCCCTTATTTTCTTCCAGGCCTGTTTCCTTCTTTTCTTCTTCGTCTCTATTATCAAAATCGCTCATCTGGCAATCCTCCGTTTGATTTAATTTGTGCCCTTCCGGCAGTCCTGTGCTAATACACACCGCGACACCGCCGCAACAGCATAAGCTCCCGTTTCTGGCCAACAGACATTGTATCAGCAGCTGTCGCAGCCAGCCCAATCAGCTGGGCAGCTACAACTGTTTTCATTATAAATCATCGTGTATATCCATACAAGTTAAGTTTCTATAAACAAACTAAATAAAACAGGCAAAAACAAGGACAGGCGCCCTTACTGCCGGGCATCTGTCCTCATCTGACGGCTGTATTTTAAAAACAAGGCCGTTTCTTACTGTAATTTATTGCAGCTGCTTCCTTTATTGCTGCTCGATTTATTGTAACCGCTTCATTTATTGCAGCCGCTTCATTTATTGTACCCGTTCAGCAGACCCAAAATCCGCCTGAGATCCGCCGTATGGGCTCTATATCCATAATTTCCCGCCGGCTTTAATTTCTTCCGGATGTATTCATGGCTTCCTGGGAAGTAAGGGTTACATTCACCTTCTGCTCCTGATAGCCTTCCGTCGGGTTACCGCGCATAATGGTTAACTCAACAGTGTCTCCTACCGCATAATACTGCATGGAATTGGTCAAATCATCCTGCGTTGTTACCGTAGCGCCCGCAAAACCGGTAATGATATCTCCCTTTACCAGACCTGCATTATCCGCGCCTGTGGCAGGATATACCTGTGCAACGTAAATACCCTCCGGCATACCATATGCCTCACCCATGGCCTTTGTTACGTTGATACAGGAAATTCCCAGGAATCCTCTGTTACTTTCATCTACCTTTTCCTTGGTCTCCCGGTTCATCAGCTCTTCTATAATCGGTTTTGCAGAAGAAATCGGGATGGCATAACCCATACCTTCAATGGTGCTTCCGCCGATCTTGTTGGAATTAATACCGATAACCTGGCCCTTGATATCCAGCAGAGCGCCGCCCGAGTTACCGGGATTGATCGCCGCATCGGTCTGAATCAATGCATTGCTGGTACCCGTTTCGCTTACCTCAAGCGTACGGTTCAGGGCGCTGACCACGCCTGTGGTTACGGACTGCCCATAGCCCAGCGCGTTGCCGATGGCTATAACAGGCTCGCCTACCTTCAATGTATCGGAATCGCCCATAGTCGCAATGGCAATGCTGCCCTTGGTGGAGCTGTTGATATCCTCAAGCTTAACGGCAATCACTGCCAGATCCATGGAAGGGCTGGTTCCCTTAATCTGCGCTTCAACCACTTCATCGTCAATAAATTTCACAGAAAGCTTAGTGGAATCCGCAACCACGTGGTAATTGGTCACCACCAGCAGCTCCTTATCATTTTCACCGATAATAATACCGCTGCCCGCCGCTTCCTGCTCCTGTTCCATATTCTGTCCCCAGAAATCCGTGCCGGAAATAATCATCTGATTTGTTATGGAAACGATGGAAGGCATGGTAGCTTCCACCACCTTTGTCACATCCGTTACCACCGCGCTGGAGGTTCCCTGCGTTACTGTGGATTTGATTCCCGAATCATTCGCTGCGCCAGACTCCTGTGTATCCTGCGGGTTCTCCGCTCCGTCCGCAGTGGCCTGGGTGATTTCCTTGGGCTGCTTATCATTTCCAAGAGAATTCACCGCAAGGAAGCTGACTCCTGCGCATACACCGAAAAATACGCCGCATACCACCACAGCTATCACTTTTTTCATCAGCGGGTTCATCGGCTTCCTGGGCTTTTTCTCCTTATGCTTCTTTCCCTGACGCCCGCCTCCGGGTGCAGCGCCATAATCGTTATTGGAAAAAGTACTGCCGTACTGGTAATTTCCCTGCTGGGACTGATAGCTTCCATAACCGCTGTAGCTGCCGTGAGGCTGTCCGTTCTGTCCCATGCCTCCCTGTCCGGCGCCGTTTTGTCCTGTTCCGTTCTGTCCCGCATTCTGATATCCGCCAGTCTGATAAGGGCTGCCCTGATATCCGCCCTGCGCTCCCGCGCCGCTCCGGTAACCTGCGTTGTTCTGGTAACCGCCCTGTCCGCCGTTCTGGTAGCCGCCCGCATTCATCCCGGAATAGCCGCCCGTATAGCCGCTTCCCGAATAACCTCCTGTATAGCCGCTTCCTGTATAGCTTCCGGTATTGCCGGTACTGTCCGCACTGCCAGCGGCGCCGCCAGCCGTCTGTCCGTTATTATGTTCTGTATGAGCAGCATCACTGCCGCTCTGGACAGTCTGCGAATTATTTTGTTCATTCACGTTTTCGTTTGAATAATTATTGTTTTCAAACATATCGCTTACCTCTTTTCTCCTTTATCATTTCAGGTTTATCCCAAGCTTTATTTACAGTATATACAGGAATTGTGTTCTTTCTGTGATAAATCTATAGAAAATATGTTAAATCCCCTATAAAAAAGAAAAAAGGCCGCTTTTTATTCCACAGTAACAGATTTTGCCAGATTCCTCGGCTTATCCACATCACAGCCCTTTCCAACCGCTACATAATAACTGAAAAGCTGGAGCGGGATAATCGCCAGCGAATTGGCGAAGAAAGGATTGGTCTGCGGGATATAGATTACATAATCCGCTGCTTTTTCGATTTCCCTGTTTCCTTCACAGGTCACGGCAAGCACAAATGCGCCTCTCGATTTTACCTCCACCATATTGCTGATGGTTTTCTGGTACAGCGAGGGCTGCGTGGATACCGCCGCCACAAGCGTTCCCTCTTCTATCAGGGATATTGTGCCATGCTTCAGTTCTCCCGCCGCATAGGCCTCCGAGTGGATATAAGAAATTTCCTTCAGCTTCAGAGAGCCTTCCATGGAAATGGCATAGTCAATTCCCCTGCCGATAAAGAAAACATCCTTTGCCGCAATATACCTGTTGGCAAATCTCTGAATCCTGTTTTTATTATTCAGAAGAAGTTCTATCTGATCGGGCAGACGACCCAAATCTTCCAGCATGCCCTCAAATTCTCTTTCCGTTACCGTGTGTCTCACCCGGGCCAGCTTTAAAGCAAGCAGATAGAGCGCAATCAGCTGGGCGCTATAGGCCTTTGTCGTAGCTACCGCAATTTCCGGTCCTGCCCAGGTATACATAACATTATCCGCCTCCCTGGCGATGGAGCTTCCCACCACATTGACGATGCCCAGAACCTTAAAGCCACGTTTCTTCGATTCCCGCAGCGCGGCCAGGGTATCCGCAGTTTCCCCGGACTGGCTGATCACCACCACCATGCCCCCATCCTCCAGGATCGGGTTGCGGTAACGGAACTCGGAGGCCAGATCCACCTCCACCGGTATACGTGCCAGCCCTTCCAGCACATATTTCCCGGTAACTCCGGCATGATAAGCGGAGCCGCAGGCAACGATATGGATTTTCCTTACGGACAGAAGATCCTCATCACTCATTCCCAGCTCTTCAATGACGATATCATTCTTCTTGATCCTGGGGCTTATGGTATCGGTTACCGTCTTTGGCTGCTCATACATTTCCTTCAGCATAAAATGCTCATAGCCGGCCTTTTCCGCCGCTTCCGCATCCCAGTCGATGGTAACGCTTTCTTTTTCCAGCTCTTCCTCATCCACATTATAGATGTGCAGTCCTTCCGGAGTCAGACGGACGATTTCCTGATTGTCAATATAGGTGACCGTTCTGGTATACTTCAGTATGGCAGGCACATCGGAGGCGATAAAACAGCCCTCCCCACTCTGCCCTACAATAAGCGGGCTGTCCTTCCTTACCGCAAACATTTCCCCGGGAAAATCCGAGAACAAAATTCCCAGCGCGTAGGAGCCCTCCACACGATGAAGCACCTTTACGATAGCCCCCATGGGATCTCCCTTGTAATAATAGTCCAGCATATGGGCCAGGACCTCCGTATCCGTCTCCGAAATAAAATGATAGCCCTTGCTTTCCAGTTTTTTCTTCAGTGGAAGATAATTTTCAATAATTCCGTTATGTACGACGGCAATTGTGCCCTTTTCGTTAAAATGCGGATGGGAATTCACATCACTGGGCGCCCCGTGGGTCGCCCATCTGGTATGGCCGATTCCAAGATTTCCCGGCATCGTCGCCCCGTCATGGGTAAGCTCCTGCAATACCTTCAGTCTTCCCACAGATTTGGTGATGTTGATTTTGCTGCCGTCAAAAATGGCCATCCCCGCCGAATCATATCCGCGGTATTCCAGTTTGGAGAGTCCATCAAGGACGATGGGTGCTGCCTGATTTTTACCGATGTAGCCTACAATTCCACACATACTTGCCTCCATTCAATCACATTACACTTGTTTCCAATAATCTTTATTCATTGCGCAGGCCCTTACAACGCCTGCGGGCAGGCTTTTATATCGCCTTCCCAGGAAAAATCCCGCATATTTGGCCGCGCTTTCCGCAAACAGCCGCAGTACAAGCCAGGGCTTATGGATACTGCACAAATGGGCAGCCGTCTGTTTTACCAGCTTAACCCCCTCTGACTCGGAAGGAAGTCCCTTAAAAACCTCCGGATGCTGCGCTTGGGATACTCCGTTGTCAAAATTACGGTGGAACTGCTCCACGCATGTATAATTATGGCAGTGGTACACCTTCGCCCCGGCACAATAAGCAATTTTCCATCCAGCCTGCACCGCTTTGGCCGCAAACAGCATATCTTCATTGAAATTCACATGCCGTTCAAAGCCTCCCAGCTTACGGAAAACCTCTTTCTTATAAGCTGCGCACACATTGGAACAGAAATAGGTCTTAATTCCCATTTCAGGCAGCTGCCCTTTCCCCTTTACACAGCTCTCCTCCGGATAATTAAACTGCCTGGTGTATTTTTCTATCTCTCCGCTGTCCTTTTCAGGCAGCTGCCTTGCATAGGAAACAGCAATGTCCTCTTCCGCGCTCAGCGCCGCCGTCAGCTCCTCAAGAAGCCTGTTGTCGGCCGGCAGCGCATCCTGAGTCATGCATACGAAAATATCCCCTGTGCTGCGGGCCGCTCCATCATTTCTGGTTCCACCATGATTGAATTCCCACTTGGAAAGATGGTGCACCTCGGCGTTCGGATGCTCCCTGGCAAAATCTGTACCATACAGAAGAGCTTCAAAATATTTTTCTTCCGTATTCATTATTATGATCCGATTCGGCTTCAGAGTCTGTTTTTCCAGCCTGCTGATCAGCTCCAAAAACCTTTTCTCCGGCTTGTATACAGGGATAATAACATCAATCTTCATTCGTAACTTCCCTTTCCTTCCGGCCAGCATCATTCATTGCCGGATTAAAGCACATAAGAATAACTATAAACAGTTATCCTTAATTTTAGAAAAAGGGGCCTTGGATTGGCCCCTTTTAGCTCATTTCAGGTAATATCTTCTTTTTTGTCCTGATTTCCGGCTACCTTCCGGTATCCCTTGACACAATAGCGCTGTAGCTCTTCACAGACGGAGAAGGTGTATATTCCTCCTGCTCAAAGAAGAACTTGTGGAGAAGCACTACATTATCCTCCAGCGAGGTAGGGATAACACAGCTTCCGGCCTTACCGACCTTTCCGGTAACCCTGTTGGTTTCAAACGGGAAGCCGTCGGTTGCCACTACCTTATATTTAGTCAGTTCTCCCAATACCTCCAGCATCTCCGCCGTATTTAAATTGGTGGCCACATGCGGCATAACCGAATCCAGTATCGAGTTCAAAGTGGATACGGAAGCGGTCTTCGCCTTTTCAAAGCAGGCCAGCAGTACGGTACGCTGTCTCTCCGCCCGCTTGAAATCATCCCCTGCCGTATAACGGATACGGCAGTACGCCGTAGCCTGCAGGCCGTTCAGTGTCTGGAGGCCGGGCTGCGTTACCTTGACATAATTATCCGTTAATTTTTCCTTGGTTTCCGTACTGAACATACTGGCCTGGTAATTGTTCAAATGCTTGATTTCATCTTCCTTAACATCAATCTGTATTCCGCCCAGGCTGTCAATGGTCTCTATCAAACCCTCAAAGCCAATGCTGATATAATTGGTAATATTCATGTCCAGGTTCATGTTCAGCATATCTATCGCCTGCTTCGGCCCGCCAGCCGCATAGGCAGCATTGCATTTGCTGTATTTATCATTACCCAGATTCATATACGTATCACGGTATACGGAACAAAGCTTCACTTCTCCCGTATCCTGATTAATAGAAGCGATCATTATTGTATCGGAACGGTTTCCTTTATCCAGATTATCATTTCTGGCATCAATACCGAACAAAGCGATATTACGGTATCCCTTCATAGCTGTATTATTCTCTACCGTATCGTTGATTACAATGTCCTCTTCGTTAACATTGATTTTCTGAATGGAGGTCTGTTTCAGCACCGCCCAGAGAACAACTGCCAGCACAACAAGAGCGACCATTTCCACTGTAAACATTACAATTCTTCTTGTCTTTCTGGCCTTTCTCTTTTTGGACATGTTCTTTTTCCCTTTGGAACCGCCATTTTTTACGCCGGTATTCCTTCCGTCGTTATAACTGCCACGGGAACTGCGGGGTACGTCATACTCGTCACGGGAACCGCCTCTGCGGGGTTCATCATACTCGTCACGATAACCGCCTCTGCGGGGCTCTCTGTATTCATCACGTCCGCGTGAGCTGCCGCTGCGTGACGCACTGTTACGGGAACCGTTGTTTCTTGAGCCGCTGTTCCGGTTCCCTCCATTACCTCTCTGCGATGATGATGCCATACTTTTTTCTCCTGTTTCCTGTATTTCTAATAAGCATTCTCATTGATAAATCCTTTGAAAAAAGTAAGAAAAAGGATTTTGATATCAAGGGCCATGCTCCAGTTCTCAATGTAGTATATATCATATTCAATCCGCTTGCGGATGGACGTGTCCCCCCGGTAGCCGTTAATCTGTGCCCAGCCGGTCATTCCGGGGCGCACCTGATGCTTTATCATATAGCGGGGTATTTCTTCCCTGAACTTCTCCACAAACTGAGGCCGTTCCGGTCTTGGCCCCACCAGGCTCATATCCCCCAGCAGGACATTAAACAGCTGAGGCAGTTCATCCAGGCTTGTTCTGCGCAGGAATGCCCCAACTCTGGTAATCCTGGGATCGCCCTTCACTGTCCAGCCCTTCTTCTCTTCGCCGGGCTGCTGCTGCCGCATCGTCCGGAATTTATACATCATAAAGGTTTTATTATGAAGCCCTACTCTTTCCTGCTTGAATATAACCGGCCCCTTGCTGGTAGCTTTCACCAGAAGCGCCACAACAAGCAAAAGCGGCGATATCAGGATCAGTCCGAAAAAAGATCCTGCAATATCCACACAGCGCTTCGCCAGCGCGCTGAGCGTATTGGAAAGCGGCACATACCTGATATTGATTACCGGAAGCCCCATCAGATCCTCCATGTAAGGCTTTCCTGGGATCAGAGAATTATAATCCGGTATAAATTTGGTATGGACGCCCGATTTTTCACACAAATCCACCAGCTCCTCCAGTCTGTCATAGCTTTCCAGGGAGAGCGTGATGGCGATTTCATCCAGCTTGTTTTCCGGTAAAATATAGAGAAGGTTGTCAATTGATCCTAATACCTTCACTCCCTTATAGGTTGCTCCTCTGGGCACTTTATCATCCAGAATTCCTCTTACCACATATCCCCATTGAGGGTTGGAATTAATTCTGTTGATATATTCTTCCGCCGCCCTGGAATATCCTACCAGAAGAATGTATTTGAGATTGTAGCCTTTTTTCCTTACATAATACAGTATATAGCGGATAAGGGCGCGCATGAGCAGGGTATTTACCGTATTAACGGCACAGAAAATACCAACCATGCCACGGGAAAAATCGTGCACCTGGAAGGAACTGAAGGTATTATTTACCGTAAACAGCACCGCCAGAAAAACTGTCACGCCAACGATGTTCGCCTTGCAGACATTAACGATTTCCGATTCACTGCGCTGAACCCGTTTGGGTGAGTAAAGCTTGAACCAGTAATACAGAATCAGATATCCCGGCACAACAAAATACAGGGCGCTGAAATATATCTTCATATCCAACACGCCCACCTCAGGACCCGTATCTTTTAAATTGCTCCCTATTTTCAAATACCACGCAAGTATATAGGAGCCTGCAATAACAAATGCATCTACTATGACATGCAATCGGTTAAAGTATTGCTGGTTGTCCTTAATCATGGCTTCACCTGTTTCCCCATATACAAATTGTATTGTACAATAATAATCTTAAAAGCACAACTTAAATTTTCCTTAATCGCCATTTTACGACAGTGATGTTGTGTCTGTGGTGCATGCGTTAGGTATTGTTGCCCGGTCTGGGTCCGCTTCGGGTGGGAAGGGTCGCGGGTGAGGGGGTTTTCAAACGCCATATCAGCCTTGGGCTGTTTCTAAAAGCCTGAAACGGCAGCTTGGACGACCTTGATACGGCAGGAACTCGTCGCTAGCGCTCCTCAGACAGCTGCCGTATGGCAGGTTAAGCTGCCGTTTCAGGCTTTAAGAAACAGCTCCAAGGCTTCCCAGGCATTTGAAAACCCCCTCACCCACGACCCTTCCCACCCGAAGCGGACCCAGACCGGGCAGCGATAGCTGACGTACCACAGACATAACGCCGGAGAGTTTTCAAAAGCCGGTTATGAGGACATTGCCGGGGCAAATTGAGGGGAACTAAGGTGTGTCTTATATTAAGATGTAATTGGTTGTCTGAAAGTTTTAAAAATAAATATTTTTTTTAATTTTCCGGCGGTTTGTGTGCTTTTTAAGCCGGCGGCTTATATACGGCGGAACATGTTAAGCCAGAGTTCCAGCTGTATGGTTATATAGTGCCCGAAATTGGCGGGTTTGAAACGGACTTTTCGGGCGCGGGCTTCGGGCGTTGCGCAAAGCCTGAAGCCCTGGCCCATGCCCTTAAGGTATACGCCTCCATAGCCTTTGGCGCAGAAGAAGAGGATTTTCAGGAAAAATCCTGCGGCCAGGAAGGGGAGGTTCAGCAATAACTGGAAAAACGGCATGTTTTTGTAAATGAGGTATATGTTATTCCTGGAGGAGTGGGCAATTTTAAAAGGGTTGTAGCGGGAACCAGTGGTGGCGCTGCCGGCATGGTACACCCTGGCAGTGGGTTCGTAACAGTTTTTATAGCCCAGGATTCGGGCGCGGTAGCCAAGATCCACATCCTCCAGGTAGGCAAAGTGGATTTCGTCCAGTAGCCCGGTTTTTTCCAGGTATTCCCTGCGGTAGAGGGCGGCACCTGCACATGCGGAGAATACGGGCACGGGAGCATTGTAGTCGGCGGATGGCCGTCCCTTTCCTATTGCATAGGCCCAGCCAAGGGCGCTGTAAAGATCCCCGGCGCCGTCCATGACGTCCGGCTGTGCCATGGAAAGCATTTTGGTTGCGACGGAAAAAAGGGCGGAATCGCTGTCCATGCGGCGTTCCAGCCTGCGGATGCAGCCGGGATCCACGGTGGTGTCATTGTTCAGCAGGAAGACATAAGGAGTTGCCGACTGTCGGATTCCCTCATTTACAGCCTCCACAAAGCCTCTGTTTTCCGGAAAACGGATAAGACGTACCCAGGGAAAAAGACGTTCCGCCATTTCCGCGCTGCCGTCGTCGGAACCGTTATCAACGATAATGACTGCAAATGTGGGTCCGCCGTGCTCCGGGAAGCAGTGTTCCAGGGAGCGGAGGCAGTTTTCCAGATATTGTATGCCGTTATAATTGGGGATAACTACGGTTGTTTTCAATGGATTCCCTCTTTCCTGTCCGGATCCCACAGAATGCGGAAGCCTCGTTTTCTTAAGGTCAGGCAGAAGGCGATGCTTGTCCTGACCGGATCGGCGCCGGCGCGTATTTCCTGCAGGGCCAGATCCAAATCCTTCCTGAATTCAGGCCGGACCTGCATGGTACGGATATCTGCGGCCTCCACATCCTGAGTGAGGACCGCCCGGTGCATGTACCCGCTGAAGCGGCGTTTAAGGCCGTCATAGCGCATGGTCACAGTAGAATCGGGCGATTCGTCGTATATTCCGCTCACCAGACGGCCATTCCTGGAAGGAAGGGGGCCGGCTACAGCGCCCAGATCACTGCGCTGGCTGAGCGCGTCCGGCATAAACTCCAGGCGGTAAAAGCCCAGGTGCCTGGTATCTTCCGCCTGCACTTTCCAGCCGTGTTCCCTGCCAAAATCCTCAAGGGCTCTCCTCCCCGCTTCATAGGCATAGGTCTTGCTGGCAGGATTGGAGGCCGTGGAATTACGGTGGCAGCGCCAGTGGTAGAGGATCTTTGGGATATGGACATAGGCTTCCTCGGGCGTCCCTTCAAGAACCTGTCCCGCCGCGCGAAGCACCAGATCATAATCCTGTGCGCCGTCAAATCCGGTGCGCAGACGCAGACGTTTCATAACCGCAGCGTCCATCACCAGGAAATGACAGATATAATTATTAGACAGCAGCAGATCCAGGTTAAAGTCCTTTTTTCTGTGGGGCTCGTAGGTATTCTGCGCTTCGCCGTCACATTTATCTTCATCGGAATACAAAAATACGGGATGTATTCCGTTTTGTTCCTGTTTTTCCAGGGCGCAGGCCATTTCGTAAAGAGCGTCCCGGGTGAGAATATCGTCATGGTCAAGAAGGCCGATATAGGCTCCCTGTGCCAGTTCTATCGCCGCATTGGTATTTCCGGCAATTCCATCATTCGAGGCCAGCCTGATGTAGCGGATTCTCTCATCAGCCCTGGCTTCGGCCGCTTTTCTGACACTGTCTCCCGTGCCCGCATCCGCCAGGATAAGCTCCCAGCAGGGGTAGGTCTGTTCCTGAAGGGAATCCAAAAGCTCCTTCAGGTAAACAGGATCTGTTTCATAAGCCGGCACCGCAATGCTGAAGAGCACCGGATCAGGCCAGCTGCGTCTGCGCTGGGCATCCAGTTCTGTCTCAGTGGGCGGCTGGTACCGGCTGCCCGTACCATTGCCTCCGGCCTCCTCCGCCTGGGAACGCTCCTGTAAAATACGTTCTTCCACGGCAGAAAATGCCGCGCCCAAGCCGTTTTTTTTCAGATAACGGAATGCCTTTGTGAAATTGGACAGGTTCAGAATATGTCCCATGCAACTCTCCTGTTTTTAAACTCTAAAGTGCAAGAAGCGGTGTCCACCCGAAAAAGAACGGATGGGCACCGATACCTGCCGGCTTTCTGCGCCGTGATATTCATTACTGTAAAAATAAGCTTCCGTCAGGGTACTGCGCATACACTGCGCAGTCCGTACACGTAGAATAATAACGTCCCTGCAGCTTCCCTTGCTTTATGCTTCGATCACTGCCTTCAGTTCTTCCGTCAGCTTTTCGTTCTTAGCCTTCGCATCCTCCAGGCTGGTTCCCTTAACGCCCATGTAGAATTTGATCTTGGGTTCGGTTCCGGAAGGTCTTGCACAGCACCAGGAATCGTTGGTCAGGTCAAAATACAGGACATTGGACTTGGGCAGTCCCGTAGGGGTTTCTTTCCCGGTTGCCAGCTCCCTGGTAATTCCTGTCTCGTAATCGCGGACATTTACCACCTCCAGCTCTCCAAAACGGGCGGGAGGATTCTTTCTCAGCTTATCCATCATTTCCCCGATCTGCCTGGAGCCGTCGATGCCCTTTAAGGTAATGGTGTACAGATCCTCTTTAAAATATCCGTATTTTTCATAGAGGGCAAGCATCTGATCCCACAGTGTCAGGCCGTGCTTCTTGCACCATGCAGCTACTTCACACAGACACATAACCGCCACAACGGCATCCTTGTCTCTCGCGTGGGTTCCTGCCAGGCAGCCGTAGCTTTCCTCCAGGCCGAATACGTAGTTGTTGGAGCCGGTCTGCTCGAACAGCTTGATCTGTTCCCCGATAAATTTAAAGCCTGTGAGAACTTCAATCAATTTTACGTTGTAATCCGCCGCAATGGGGTCTGCCATATTAGTGGTAACGATGGTTTTCACCATAGCCGGGTTGGCGGGCATGGTCCCTGTGGCGGTGCGTTCCCTCAGGATGTATTCCGCAATGAGCATGCCGGACATGTTTCCTGTAAACGGCACATATTCACCGCTCTTTGTATCCAGCGCATAAATGCCCAGACGGTCGGCATCCGGATCGGTTGCCATCACGATATCCGCATTCTTTTCCTTCGCAAGCTTCAGCGCCAGCGTAAATGCCTTGGGATCTTCCGGATTGGGATAATCCAGCGTGGTAAATTCGGGATCAGGAAGCTCCTGCTCCGGAACCACATACACATGCTTAAAGCCCAGCTCGGAAAGCACTCTTCTGACCGGCTTGTTGCCCGTGCCGTGGAAGGGTGTGTATACAATCTTGATATCATCAGCCATTTCCTGAATCACTTCGGGATGGATGATCTGCTTTTTCAGCTCTACCATATAGGCATCATCGATTTCGGAGCCGATTACCTGGTAAAGCCCTGCTGCCGCAGCGGCATCCTTTTCCATGGTCTTCACATCGGCATAATCGGTAACCGCCTTCACCTCATCGATGATTTCCTTATCCTTGGGCGCGGTCACCTGGGCGCCGTCCTCCCAGTATACCTTATAGCCGTTATATTCCGGCGGGTTATGGCTTGCCGTTACCACGATTCCGGAAATACAGCCCAGGGTGCGCAGCGCAAAGGAAAGCTCTGGTGTGGGCCGTAATTCATCAAAAACATAGGCCTTAATGCCGTTGGCCGCCAGGCACAGAGCCGCCTCGTCCGCAAATTCAGGGGACATGAAACGGGAGTCATAGGCAATTGCCACGCCCTTTTTCTCTCCGCCCTGCTTTAAAATATAGTTTGCCAGGCCCTGTGTGGCCTTTCTTACCGTATAAATGTTCATGCGGTTGGTTCCCGCGCCGATTACGCCGCGCAGGCCGCCGGTGCCGAATTCCAGTTCCTTATAAAACCGGTCCTCGATCTCCGCTTCGTTTCCTTCGATTCCCTTCAGTTCCTCTTTTGTCTTCGGGTCAAAATAGGGAGCTTCCAGCCAGAATTTGTATTCCTCCATATATCCCATGTGTTTCTCCTCCTTTTCTTCCGCTTCCGCGGGCCTGTGCAGCAAATGTGCCGCCCCGCCGGGCGGTTATCTCTGATCTCAATCGTTGAAGAAGTCATACTGTCCTTGTTCAGTATACTACATTTTTTTATACCCGTAAAGAAAAGTCACTTTTATCCAGCGTAAAATTCGGGTTGTAATAGGGATCCCCCGCCTCCAGCTGCACCTTCCACTTTTCCCGGAAACGGGCGGATTCCTCATTATAGCGCGCCGCCTTTTCCCCATCCGTATCCAGTCCCCTGGACACGGATTCATAATGATACAGCTCCGCAAAAGGGGTGAATACGTTCAGATAGCCCAGCTGCCGCAGCTTCAGGCAGAAATCCACGTCGTTGAGGGAAACGGCAAAGCCTTCGTCCAGGCCGCCGGCTTCTTCATACAGCTTTTTTTTCACCATAAGGCAGGCCCCGGTTACCGCGGAAACGTCCTGCGCATAGCACAGCCTTCCCATGTACCCCAGGTTTTCCCGTTTCTGACGGTAATGTGTATGCCCCGCCGTCCGGTGGGCGCCAAGGCCGATTACCACGCCGGCGTGCTGGATGGTCTTATCCGCGTAATACAGCTTTCCGCCCACAGCGCCCACATCCTCACGCTGTGCGTACATAAGTAGCTCCTCCAGCCAGTTTACGGTTATGACCTGCGTATCGTTATTCAGAAGCAGGACGTAATCTCCCGTGGCCGCGCCCACCCCAAAATTATTCACGGCAGAGTAATTAAAGGCCCCCTTGAAGGTTACTATTTTTATGGAAGGATTGTTCTTAAGCTCCTCATAATAGGAGAAGATTTCCTTTGTCTCGCTGTTATTTTCCACAATGACGATTTCGTAATTGTCATAGGTGGACTTCTCTATAATAGAAGTAACGCATCTGCGCAGATCCTCCACATGATCCTTATTGGGGATGATAATGGATATTTTCGGATCCCCGATAATTTCATAGGTGATCTTGAAAATGGTCTCAAAGGCCCTGGTGCTTGTGATGGTAAAATGCTCAAAACCATGCTTTCTCAGATGATCCGCCACCGCACCCCTTGCCGATTCAATGGCGTAGGGCTTGGCTTCGATTCCCGAGGCAACGCTGCCTGCGTGCAGTCTCCAGTAATACAAAAGCTTTGGCACATGCACCACATGCTCCGCCTTATCCGTAAGCCGCAGAATCATATCATGATCCTGGCTGCCGTCGAATTTCGTGCGGAACAGCTCGGTCCCGTCCAGAAGCTTTCTGGAAAAAACGCTGAAATGGCAGATATAATTATTGGCCCGCAGGTTGTCGATAGCGTAGTCCGGTTTAAAATGCATGGTAATCATCTGGTTGATGTCGCCGTTTTTAAAGGTAGCTTCATCACAGTAAACATAGTCCGCATTTTTCTCATTGATTGCCTTTACATATTCAAAAAGCACACAGGGATGCAGCATATCGTCATGATCAAACAGGCCGATATATTCTCCCGTGGCCATTGTCAGGCATTGGTTGGTGTTTCCCGCAATCCCTTCGTTCTTTTCCAGCTTCCTGTAACGGATTCGTTCATCCTTCCCCGCCAGCTCCCTGCAGATTTCCCCCACATAAGCATGGGCATCATCCGAGCCGTCCGCCAGGCACAGCTCCCAGTTCCCATAGGTCTGCTTCTGCACGGATTCGATCATGTCCCGCAGGAAATTTTCCGGCGTATTCCAGAGGGGGGTCAGGATACTGATTTTCACCATATTTGGAAAAACGGTTTCCTCCTGCCGCTTCCTTTCCTCTTCCGAAGGGAAGCTCTCCGTACCGTAATGCTTCATGGCCCTGCGTTCATTGGCTTTATACTTCATCTTCGTCACAACACCGCCGATGCTGCCGCAGTTTTTCACACGGTCCACCTGGCGGATGGCAAAATGCATGCATTTGCGCAGCGGCGTGCTCGCTTTCCAGACAGGGTTGTTTTTAATTCTGTCCAGCTTAAACTGCAGGTCATCCACCTGATCCTCCAGCTCCGCCACACGGCCCGCAAGATAGGTGCTTTTATAATGCTCCTGCTCGTAAGCCTCTTTATAATCCTTTTCCGGCACGACCGATTCCTGTCCGCCGTTCTTTTCTTTCTTCTGATCCATACGAATTGTCCTGCTCCTCTCAAAGTACGGTGCATCCGGCCGCCTTCCTTTTCATACAGCCGGACGGCCGACGGCCGACATCCTCACAGCTGCCGCTCAGTGTACGATTTCCATGGTTTCCGCCGTCCACTGATACAGCTTCTGCCTGGAACAGCAGTCCTCCCAGAGGAAGCCGATGCGGTATTCCCCTTCAGGCAGCGCCTCTCTTCCAAACTGCAGGCATACGCCCGTAAGCGCCACCATCTGCAGATGGCCCAGATTTTCCTGGATATCCGGCCTGTACTGCCTGCTGACGGGCAGCTTCCACACAGCGCCTTCCTCCCCGCCATTCTCCGCCGACGGGCCGTCGCCCCGATCCACCGGCTTTAACAGAAGGTTAAAACGATACTGGCTGTTGTCCACCTGAAGCGCATAGCACCAGCCCTGGATAAAATAATTTCCGCCGCCGCTGCGGCCGGTTTCCCACTTACACAGATCACCGGCAAATTCAATCCCCATGCGCAGCACCTCATTGCACCACTCCGGACGTAAACCATCCCGCAGGCTTTCCGGCTCCACGGTATCCAGCCGATCCGTATACTCATATCTGTTTCCGGCGTAAAATTCCTGATCCAGCACATCCTTCACCAGATATCTGTGGTAAAAAGGATCCCGTCCGTAAATATCCGGATGCAGCTCATAAAGCATGTTCAGCTCCTGATGGAGGCGTTTCAGCTTCTCCACGCTGTCGTCCATACCCCGGCTTAAGGACTCATGATGATAAAGCGCCACATCATTGCAGATCACATTATAATAGCCCATTTCATACACATGATAGCAGAATTCCACATCATTAAAGGCTACGCGCAGCGCCTCGGACAGACCTCCGGCCTCCTCGTAAATACTTTTTTTCACAAGCAGGCAGGCCCCGGTCACGCCCAGCACATCAAAGGCCAGACGGTTCCTGAGGAAATAATAATCCGTCCTGTCATCCCGAAACTGCAGCTTATGGGCCGGGCCCAGACGGATATTGGTGATGCCGGCATGCTGGATGGTATGGCTGCCCGGATAGAAAAGCTTCACACCCACCGCCCCCACATGGGGAAGCACGGCCTTACGCATCATTTTTTCCAGCCAGTCTTCCTGGATAATTTCTATATCATCATTCAAAAGCATTACATATTCGCCGCGCGCCAGCCCCACGCCTTTGTTGCACATGGCTGAAAAATTAAATTCCATCGGCTCATACACATAACGGAACCGGCACTCCGGCGTCATCAAGGACAGCATGAGTTCAATGCGCCTCCGGTTCTTTTCACTGCTGCCATTATCTACGACGATGATTTCAAAATTACGGTAGGTGCTGGCTTCCATCACGGAATGGATACATGTGGACAGGACGCCCGGATTGTCCTTGGAGGGAATCACGATGGAAACCATGCCTTCCGCCTTCAGGGGCCATCCCCGTCTTATGTATGCCGCGCTTTTGAGCTCTTCATATTTTTCTTCCATACCGAAAGGACGGATGGGGCTTGTATTATGGAAAAGCACGCTGTCAAAATGGCAGGCCTCCCCCGCCTTTTCCACCGCCTTCAAACAGAAATCATACAGATTGCTTCTGAAATCCCCGGAGCCCAGCCACGGGATATCCTGGAGGCTTTTAGTCCTCACCGCAAAGAGGTTCCCGAAATAAAAATAGGAAATCAGCGTATCCGGGGACCAGTCCGGCTTCAGCCATGGATTCCGGCGCCTGGGTTCTCCTGAAGCGCTGTCGATTTCATCCTCGTCCGCATAAACCAGCAGCGCCTTTGGATGTCTGGCAAAATAATCTGAAAGAAGGGCCATTTCTTCCTTCTCCGGTTTTCCGCCGTCCCCATAGAACACCGCAATGTCCGCCTCAACCTCCTTTAAGGAAAACTTTTCCCCGCAGCCGCTGTAGGCGATATATTCCATGGAAAGATCCTGCCCAAGCAGGACAGAGCCTTCCCTTTCCTGCTGTTCCTTTTTCAGAATCCAGTCATGATAGGCAACCGTCTGACTTACGATTCTGTTTTCATATTTTAAAGTCTGTCGTCTCCGCATGGGAGCCTGCAATATTTTCTTCAGGTTCAAAACCAGTGCCTCCTTTTGAGATTGGCATCCACCGCGGACGCCGTTTCCTCCGACAGCCATTCTATCTCGAACTCCACCTCTAAAATCCCGTCGCCGCCCTCCGACACTTTATCCAGCCGGATATTGATGTTGGGATCATTGCTGTGGAAAAAGAATACGGGATGGGGATCCTTTTTCGGCGTCAGCTCCCATCCGTTCATCGCCAGATAAGCCGGATCCGACAACGGCAGCTCCATGCCGTTCAGCACGGCGCTCTCCATGCGTACAATACAGGAGCTTTCCGCAGGATCGATACGGATTCCCCTGACACCCTCCTTCACAGGCACACTGATACGCATGTGATCATCCACAAGATAGCTTGGAAAATGATGATAGGAATGCTCCGGGCTGTAGCCCGCGCCGTAATCTTCGAATATCTCCACCTTTTTGCGATCAAGCCTTGAAAAAAACTCCTGCCAGGGGATCGCCCTCCTGCCAAGCAGCACCCGCATATCGGAAACTGACACACGATTGCCCGTAACGGCCTTTTGGAAACGACGTTCCCTGGCCCGGTATTCCTGCGCCGCCTCCTCGCTGATTCCCAGCTCCTTCAGGAATTCCTCCACAGGAAGTCCCTTACGTTTGCCGTCTCCCATCTGATAGCAGTACAACGCACGGAAAGCCAGCGCATTGGAATCCACACATTCCTCAAAGGTCCACTCATAATCAATCAGGTTCCAGCGGCCCTCTTTATCTACAATAATGTTTCCGAATACCAGATCATAATCCGATACCGGCACCTGCGCCCTGTAACGGATTTTATCCAGATATGCCCCGAAAAGGCTGCGGAAGCAATTCATGTCCTCCCGATCCAGACAGTCATCCATCATTTCCTCCAGCGTACAACCCTCCAGATATTCAAGCTGTACTTCCGGCAGGCCCTTCCCGTCCTTTATCAGATGACATTCATTTATAAAAAGTTCGCTTCCTTCGTATCTTTTTTTCAGTTCCTTATAAAATTTCGCTATATTTTCCACATGCTCGGCCGCTGCCGGGGAATCCGGTATTTTGCGGACGACACGCCTTTTTTCCTGCTCCACAATATCCGTACGGATAGCATAAATATCCGCCCGGTCATTGGAGAATTTCGTATAAACGGTGTCCGGCGCAGGCCCCGTCATCACCAGGTAGGAGTTGCTGTACATGGGGAATATGCCTTCCCGGATCACCATATCAAAGGCATTTTTCTCATCGAAAAGAAGCATTCTGTCCGCATCGAAATTCCGCAGGTTCTTGCTCAGCTCGCCCACCTTGGGAAGGCGTCTGTCGGAATAAATGGTGTCGGCAAATTTATAATCCGGGTAAGGGTAGTAAAAATGATAGTCCGCAACACCGCATTTACGCATCAGCTTCTCCAGGCCGTTCCTGGTAAAGGTGCGCACTACGCCGCCGTCAGGATAATCCTCAATCCCCGCGAAAAACCGGGATAAATGATCCTCCGCGCAGCCGGCCCAGTACTTCATCCCCATCTTGTTTTCAATGGCGATGACCAGGTTGCCGTCCTTTTTTACATGCTTCTGGTTAATGTTCAGGAAATCCTCAAAGGGCGTTTCCGTGGGAATGTAGCTCTGCCCGTATTCGAAAACGCCTATCAGCAGGACATAATCGTAATCGCAGGGCAGAATCGGTTCTATATCATTGAAATTCCCCACATAAATCGTTACATTGTCATATTCCTGGTTGCGATAGGCATTGATGAGACTCCTCTTTTTGGATAAATCCACACAGGTGACGCTGCCGGCCTTACGGGCCAGCACTCCTGTGACCGCTCCCATACCGCTGCCTACCTCCAGCACCTTCGTATTTTTATCCATGGAAAGCCAGGCCGCAATATTTTCCCGCTGCGGCGAAAGATGATAAAACACAGGCCAGCTGCGCTTTTCCTCTATTTTTTTCTGGTATTCCTCCGGCGGATAATTTTTTACAATATCCAATATTTCATCCTCTACCGTTCCGTCACAGTAGAAGTCTTCTCCGGGGTAAAAGGATAAGTCCAGTTTCACTTTCCCTATCTGCTCAGTCATCTTTGGCCCCTGCCTTTCGCACTCTATAATCTGGCAACCTTCACATCAGATTCCATATCAAAATATCCCACCGTATCCCTGTCGGAAATCACGGTCAGGTTCATAATATCATACAGACGGTGGTATACCGTAAAGGAATCTCCCTTATATCCGGTCACTCCCAGGGACAAAAGGTAATCGCCGCCCTGCAGCCTCACCTTCTGTGAAAAAGTAATTTCCAGCTCTTCCCCGGCCTTTACCCCTTCCAGGAACGCCCGCTCCACCATGGTATTCGTCCCGGTAATTTCCACGCCCTTGATATTTTTAATGGAAAGCGCAAAAATCGGCGCGGGCACATCCTCGTGGATATGCACCCTCATATGCATGGTAAAGGGATCACCCTTCAGTATGGTTGTTGTCTCCACACCATTTCCGTCCGTCACATAATAATCTATAATCTCCGCTTCCTTCGTTCCGTATTCCAGCGCCTGAGGATTTACTCCCTGCGCCTGTGTGCGGGGATGCTTTTTCAACGCAGTCCGACCTGACTTTTCACTGGCGGAGGCTTCGTTTTCCGCGCTGTTGTTTCCTTTACCGTTGTTTTCTTTACTGTTGTTTTCCTGAGCGCTGCCGTTTCCGAAAACATTCTCATTGACCGTACCGCCGTCCGCCTTTGCCGCTGCGGCCCGTATGTCCTTATCCTGAAGCAATCCGCCTTTGCCGCCTGTTTCAGGCATTTCATACTGTCCCACCAGCACACGCTTGTAGGCGTCAATCATTTCCTTGGGGCTGCCCTCACCCAGCTTTACGCCCTGATTGAGCAGTACGGCCCGATCGCAGTATTTGCTGATGGCGCTCAAATCATGGCTGACAAAAAGAATGGTCTTTCCCTGCTTCTTGAATTCTTCGAACTTATGATAGCACTTTGCCTGGAAAAAAACATCGCCAACGGAAAGCGCTTCATCCACAATCAGGATTTCCGGATCGATATTGATGGCCACAGCAAAAGCCAGCCTTACAAACATACCGCTGGAATACGTTTTGACGGGCTGGTATACATATTCTCCGATATCCGCAAAATCCAGGATATCCTGAAGCTTTTCATCTATTTCCTTTTCTGAAAACCCGATCATGGTTCCATTCAGATATACGTTCTCAATCCCGTTGTACTCCATGTTAAAGCCGGCGCCCAGCTCCAGCAGCGCGGAAATCCGCCCGTTGACTGCCACCACGCCGTCCGTCTCATTGAGTACACCCGTAATGATTTTAAGAATTGTGGATTTACCGGAGCCGTTGGTACCGATTATCCCCACGCATTCCCCCTGATAAATATCCAAATCCACATTACGCAGGGCATAATGCTCCCTGTACCTTTTCTTGCGGGCCAGGCCCAGGGAATCCACCAGACGGTCCCTGTTATGATCATAGAGTTTATATACTTTATTTAAGCCCTCCACATGGATGGCAAGCTGTCTTTCTTCCATTTTTGCTCCCAACTGCGCGTTTTTGACGATACGGCGCTTACATGATATCCGCGAAATGCACCTTCAGGCGTTTATAAACAAGCGCGCCGATACAGAACAGCACCACCGTGATAATCCAGAAATACATCGTGGAATAAAAATCCTCCCAGAACCACTGTTTCTCATAAATGGAGCTGCGGTAGCCTTCCACAATATAGACAAGCGGATTGATTTTCACCAGCATCTGTGCCTTTTTGCTCAAAGTCCCCAGCTGCCAGAGAACCGGAGTTGCCCACATGCCTATCTGCAGGCCAATGCCCACTATCTGCTGAAGATCACGGAAATAAATGACCACGGAGCAGGTGGTATAGCTGATGGCCAGCACCAGGGCAAACATACAGAAGCTGTAATAAAAAATCTGGAGCGTATACAGGCTGGGGGTAAAACCATAAAGAAAGGCTATGGCTAAAAGCACCAGCACAAAAAAGCCATGGATAAACGTGGCCGCAATAATTTTAATAATAGGCAGAATACTTATTTTAAATACTACTTTTTTTACCAGATATTCATATTCAAGCAGCGCCATCATCCCATTAGTGAGCGCTTCGGAAAAATAAAACCAGGGTACCAGCCCCGCCGTCAGAAATACCAGGTAAGGGACTTCAATCCCATCTCCCAGAAGCTGCGCCTTCTGCGGCATAATTACCTGAAATACCACATAATACATCGCCACAGTGACTACCGGCTGCACCATGGCCCAAATGGCTCCCATATAGGAACCTGCATACCGGCGCTTAAAATCGTTCTTCGCCAGACGCCATATCAGACGCCGGTTCTGGTAAAGCTCAAACGGGAGGAGGATTATCTTATCATAAAATTTCAGTACAGCTACTACCGCCGCCGCAATTAACGTGCACGCGATGATCTTCTTTATCAGCTCATCCGTCTGGTTTGCCAGCGGATTATGGTAACACGCAATAATCACCCCCATGATTAACATTACGAGGGTGAATATAGTTAGTCCTGTCTTTTTGCTGACGCCCTGTCTGAGCGCGGGCTTCTCTTTTCTCTTCTTGTTATTCATTCCTGTTTTCCGGTTCACTCCGCTTTATACTCTTTGATTCCGCCCCATTTAGTATCCTTTTCAGACTGGATCAGCTCCATACCTTCGGGAATAGGCCATTCCACGCCGATATCCGGATCATTCCATGCAAGGCCGCCTTCATCATTCGGATGATAGAAATCCGTACACTTATAGGCAAATTCGGCATAGTCAGAAAGCACCAGGAAGCCATGGGCAAAATTCTTTGGAATAAAAAACTGCTTTTTATTCTCTTCTGTCAGAAGCACGCCGAACCACTTTCCGAAGGTGGGGGAATCAGCTCTTAAATCCACCGCCACATCATACACCTCGCCCTTCAGGACGCGCACCAGCTTATCCTGGGGATAATGTATCTGGAAATGAAGGCCTCTGAGCACTCCTTTTTTTGAAGCAGACTGATTATCCTGCACGAATATCTGATCGATTCCGGCCTCTTTATAATCATTATAATTATAGGTTTCCATAAAATATCCGCGGTTATCACCGAAAACGGTGGGCGTAATCACCTTCAGCCCTTCAATTTCACATGTTTCTACCGTAATTTTTCCCATTTCTGTAATTCCTCGTTTCTGATATCAATATTTTGCTTTAGCACAGCCGCCAGCTAAAGGAAGGCCTTTACAGTCCGTTGGCAACCTCTACCATGTATTTTCCATAATCCGTTTTCATCAGCGGCTCCGCCAGCTTCAAAAGCTGTTCCCTGGATATAAAGCCGCGCTTAAAGGCAATTTCTTCAATACAGGAGATATACAGGCCCTGTCTTTTCTGGAATGCGGATACGAAATCCGCCGCATCCAGCAGGGAATCGTGGCTTCCCGTATCCAGCCAAGCAAAGCCCCTTCCCAGAGTTTCCACACGAAGAGTCCCCCTGCGCAGGTACTCATTGTTTACAGCCGTAATTTCTATCTCTCCTCTTGCGGAGGGCTTTACGCTCTTTGCTATTTCCACCACATCATTATCATAAAAATACAGCCCGGGAACCGCATAATTGCTCTTGGGATGCTCCGGCTTTTCCTCAATGGAAAGTGCCTTTCCGTCCTCATCAAACTCAACTACGCCGTATTCTCTGGGGTCGCGTACATAATAACCGAAAATTGTAGCTCCCTTCTCCCGGGAAGCAACAGTCCGCAGCACTTTGGAAAAGCTCTGCCCATAGAAAATATTGTCTCCCAGTACAAGCGCCACGCTATCTTTTCCGATAAATTCCTCTCCGATAATAAATGCATCTGCCAGACCTCTCGGAGCTTCCTGTACGGCATAAGATAAAGTCAGCCCAAGCTGCTCTCCGGTCCCTAAAAGTTCCTTAAATATCGGAAGATCCCTCGGTGTGGATATGATGAGGATTTCACGGATATCCGCCAGCATCAATATGGACAAAGGGTAATAAATCATCGGTTTATCATATACCGGCATAATCTGCTTGGATATTGCTTTGGTCAGCGGATACAGTCTGGTTCCGCTTCCTCCTGCAAGAATAATTCCTTTCATGGTCGTGCTGCTCCTTTCAGAGGCCCTTTTTTCCGCCGGGCCGTTCATCACTTACCTGAAACCTTATTTCATAAAGCACTGCAGTGTTGCCGCCAAATAAAGGCTGTCACACTGCAGTGTCTGCACTGTCTGAATTAAATGACATTGCCCGCTGAACTGTTACGAACCGCTACCATTATTTGTACATCTCGTTGTAATATTTCTGGTAATCACCGCTGGTAACATTTTTCATCCAATCCTCATGCTCAAAGTACCAGGCAATGGTCTTCTTTATGCCTTCCGCAAACATGGTTTCCGGTTCCCAGCCGATTTCCGCCTTGATCTTATCCGGCGCAATGGCATATCTGCGGTCATGGCCCTTGCGGTCCTCCACATAGGTAATCAGATCTCTGGAAACCAGCGCCCTTCTCGGATCGTCCTCAGCCAGCATTTCCTGGAGGGTATCTATGATAATCTCAATGATCTGTATATTCTGCTTTTCATTATGTCCACCGATATTGTATGTTTCAAAAAGTCTGCCGTTCTCCTGTACCATATCGATGGCCTTTGCATGATCCTCAACGTACAGCCAGTCACGCACATTCTTGCCGTCTCCGTAAACGGGCAGCTTCTTTCCATGAAGCGCATTGTTAATAATCAGCGGAATGAGCTTCTCCGGAAACTGATAAGGGCCGTAATTGTTGGAACAGTTGGTAATGTTCGCCGGGAAATGATAGGTATCCATATAGGATTTAACCAGCATGTCCGAGCTGGCCTTACTTGCGGAATAGGGGCTGTGAGGCGCATAAGGAGTTGTCTCGTAAAAATACTCACCCTCATTTTCCAGGGAACCGTATACCTCGTCCGTAGATACATGAAGGAATTTCTTCCCTTCCTTAAAGCTGCCGTCGGGATTCTCCCATGCCGCCTTGGCACAGTTCAACATGACTGCAGTGCCCAAAACATTGGTCTGGACAAAAATTTCGGGATTGCGGATGCTTCTGTCCACATGGCTTTCCGCCGCAAAATGCACCACTCTGTCAATGTCATTTTCTGCAAAAATCTTTTCAATCGCTTCCTTATCACAGATGTTGGCTTTAACAAAGGTATAGTTCTCCCTCTCCTCCAAATCTTTCAGATTTTCCAGATTGCCGGCATAGGTGAGGGCATCCACATTGATAATCCGGATTTCGTTGTCATATTTCCTGAACATATAGTGGATGTAATTGGAACCAATAAATCCTGCGCCGCCTGTTACCAAATAAGTTCTCATATTTTTCTCCTTTGTCTCCGCCTTAAAAATTAAATGCCCTGCAGCCGTTCTTTCTGCCGGAATCTGGCCGGTCTTCTTTTGCACCGCAGGCTGCCGCCGCTTTAAAAAGCTGTTAAACAGGCAGAGAAACTGACATTAAGCTTAATTTTAATTAGTATACCACAAAATTCTTGTTTTACCAAATAAAACCTTGAAAATGGTAGTTATTCATAATAGTTCAGGCAGGTTTGCGCAGTGAATGCGCAAACCGTGAGAAAACGTGGTGGAAGCAAACATCCGCCCCTCGCCGAAGGCGACTTTTAATGGGCGGATGCAGTAACAGTTCGGACGAAGGCTGAACTGTTACTGCAGTTCAGAACCTATACTGTTATGTTTCCCTGTCAAAATTTATGCTTTCGGCAAAAACAGCTTCTGCCGAAAGCAATCAAAGCCCCCGCCGCAAGCAGCGGGATATCAAACTTGCAACGCTGCTAAGCAGCGGGGTCTTTGACCCTCGCGGCAGTCGCCAAATATCCATGCACGCATGGCTACCTGGCTCGTTGCCCGCGGAAATAAATCAGTAGCCAAGATAGCTGATATTCAAATCCGTATAACCGCTGATTCCGCCGATTTTTCCTTTGGAGGAATACTGCCACATATCATATCTTCCGTTATACGTAGGTGCGGCAGCATACTGGGCCAGCCAGATTTTGTAGCTTCCCAGGGCGCCTACGTTCAGCTTGGAGCTGAGCCATGTTTTATTGGCATAAACTCCCGCCGTATAGCCGCTGTTGGCAATGGTCTGGCAATAAGCGTTAACAATCTGCGTTCTTGTTGCAGTATCCAGGCCGTCCGCACGGCCGCCGCTGGCTTCCACATCCAGAAATACAGGATAGGAGATTTTATAATTTTTGATCAGCGCCACCGTCATGGAGGCCTCCTCCACCGCTTCAATCTGGTTTACCGCCTGAGTGAAGAAATAAATTCCCACCTTCAGCCCCGCAGCAGTCGCCCCCTGAATGTTGGCCCTGAATTTCGGATCTTCAATCAGTGCTCCCGTAGAAGAACCACGGTATCCGCATCGGATAATGACATAGGATACCCCTGAATTCCTTACTTCCGTCCAGTTAATATTGCCGTTATGCTTGGATACGTCAATTCCCAGGACACCTGAGCCCGCATTCAGTGCGCCGTCGCTTCCAAAGGTGTATTTTACCCCCTGGATAACCTGTTCTCCGGTTACCTTGTTGCCGTTCTTATCGAAATAATAGCGCCTGCCGTCTATGCTCTGCCAGCCGGTGTATTTGTACTCTGTGTTTTCATTGACTCTGTAGAAGGTATCATATTTGTAATAATCTGCAACCACTGCCGCCACGAATTTTCCATCAGCGGTTTTAACATAGAGGAGATTGCCGCTTCTGTCCTTTAAAGGCGTCTTGGTATCATTCCTGGGATCGTCTCCCGTTACCGTCACTTCACAGGTCGCGGTCTTGGAAGTATCCTCGGAGCTCTTGGCCGTTATTGTTACCTTACCGGGCCTCAGGGCTTTGATGGTTCCGTTTCCATGCTCTTCCAGAGAAACAATGCTTTTATCCGAAGTATACCAGAGACAGCCTGTATATCCCGATGTGGTAATCGTGGGATTCAGCTTTACCGTATCCCCTACCTTCATGGTCAATTTATCCTTGTCAAGGACGATTTTTTCAACCTTGGCTGCAACTACGGTTAATTTCACTTTTTTGGACCTGGTATCACCGTTTTTGTATTTCGCAGTAACCGTTATTTCCGTTTCGCCGGAGCGGATTGCCCTGATCTTGCCATTGCCATCCACCGTCGCATACTTGGTGTTGGCGATGGAGAAGGAACGGCTTTCCACATCTCCTTTAATGGTGAAATAATCGTTTTTGGTTTCGCCTGCCGTTACCTTTACTTCTCTCACGTCAAACTCATTTTTTTCATCAGCTGTAACCTGGAAGGAAAATGTTGCTGTTTTGCCTGTATCTTTCTTGGAGGTTGCGGTGATGGTAACCTTACCGGTATTGACGCAGGTCACTTTACCATTTGCATCCACTTTGGCAATCTTGTCATCCGAGGATTTCCAGGTGACGGATGCATCTGCATTGGCCGGATCAGGAGTGATGGAAAGCTGAACCGTGGTTCCTTTCTTACCGCTGTCTGCACCGGTTATTTTAATGCTCTTTAATACGGCCTCCGCCTCTTTTACTGTCACGGAAATATTCCCTGATTTTCCTCCCGCTTCCGCTGTGATGGTTACGGTTCCGGCCTTTATGCCAGTTACCTTGCCGCCGTCCACGGTTGCGATACTTGTATCCGAGGACGACCACCTGATGCCGTCATAGCCGGCGCCATCAGGCGAGACTTTAGCCGTCAGGGTAATGCTGCCGCCTACGGTTACGGTAGAATCTCCGGTAACCGTTACAGTGTCTACCGGATTTTCTTTGGCAGATACTGTTACATCCGCGGTTGCCGTCTTACCACCGCTGTTGGTGGTTACGGTAATTGTTGCATTACCTGCGCCTACAAAGGTAACGGTTCCGCCGCTTACCTTTGCTACGCTTTCGTTGCTGCTGGACCATCTGACACTCTTATCCGCAGCATTATCCGGGCTGACCTGGGCACTGAGTGTTGCACTCTCTCCTACCTTTCCCGAAAGGCTGGACGGGCTTAATGATACGCCTGTTACCCCCACCGGGCCGGGATCCGGATCTGACGGCTCGGGATCCGGTTTAGAAGGATCGGGATCCGGATCCGGTTTGGAAGGATCCGGGTCAGGCTTGGAAGGCTCCGATGGATTATCCGTAGACTCCGAAGGTTTGGAGCCGGGTTCCTCATCAGAAACAGACGGCTGATTTGTATCCGATGTTTTTGCGCCGCCTTCGGTTATTGGCTGTACCGTATCATTTTCCCTCATTATCCAGGGCTTCTGTGACTTCATGCCGGACAATTTATCAAATGTAATGCCCGCCGAAGCAGAAGGATCCGGAATATCGGATTTCTTCACTTCCACATATTCCCCCTTGCCGTCGGTGCTGCCTATCGGTGTTTTGGTGGATTCCACCCATTCCACGGTATCCTGGATTACCGATTCCGTCTGGGTTTTAACCTGTGTATCCTCTTTGGCGGCGTTTACCTCAGATTCTTTTTTGACCTCATCACTGACATCGATTTTCTTATATTCAATATGATCCTTTACGGTAACCTCCTGGGCATCCGAGGGCATGGCATATCCATCCTGGTTCTCCGGGCCGGTTATTCTAACCGTATATTTGCCAGGGGTAATTCCGGTCAGATAAATAATTCCGTCCGTATTATCATCATCTTTGTTATATGTTTTATCCGGTCCCTTGATCTCCACCTGGAAATCCACGTGAGGAATCAGCTTTCCGGTCTTCCTGTTAACGAACTTGATTTTAAGGTCCTTTTCCACAGAAGTCATATTCAGGCCTACCTGAACATCGGAATTATCATCCTTTTCGTTATACTCCTCCGATTCCTCCATAGACTCCGAGAAATCCGCCGCTTCCTGTTTCGCCTTATGCGCATCCGCAACAGCCATGAAAGTACTTTCCCCTGCTATATTGAGCTGTGAAAGATTTTGTCCCACAGAGGCAAAAGCCTCCACCTGTTCGTCTACAGACTTGGCATTCGCAAGTACGGAGAATGTAACTACGGCAAAAATGCATACGAAAATTCCCATGAAACCTACTACTTTGTCCATTGTATGCAGGCTGTTCCAAAATTCCACCACAGGATTTTCCTGTTTTTTATGGGATGCGCTTTTTCTGCCGGGATTCCGGGAAGAGGTATTTTCCGCATAGTCCCTGCTTTTGCCGGAAGGCGGCTGGGTACGTTTTTTCGCATTGGCCGTGCGTACTTCAGCTTCCTCGTCCCAGTCGTCATTCTCACGGGGACGGCGTTTTCCGGCATTCCTATCCGACTGTGAACGGCGTATATATTCTTCCCTTTCAGTTCCTCTGTATTCCGAAGCCCTCTTGCTTTTTTCCGGGCCAGCTGCCACAGTTTTGGAGTTTGCGCTGCGTTCGGCGCCGTTTCTTGCAGCCATCGCAGCGGAGGATGTCCTGTTGGGCCGTTCGGAATCCGCCATACGGGGTGTCTGCGAGCCCTGACGGGATTCATATCTTTCCGAGCGCGGCGGGCGGGCGGCGGCATCTTTTCCGGAATCACGTTTCACCTGCTGTCTTTTCTCCGCAGGATCCTGGCGGCGGGATTCTTTTGTGCCCGTCTGCGTTTTCTGACGGCTGCGTTCCGCGGAGGTGTTTCTTTTATCGGCAGTTTTATCAGCTTCCGGGCGCCTGGTTTCTATCTCCGGGCGGTTAGAAGAGACTTTTCTTTCTCCGGTTCTCTCTGTCGCCGGCCGTCTGCTTTCCGGTCGATTAGTGCCTTCCGTCCGGCGACCGCCTTCCTTTCCGCTTCTTTTTTCTCCTGCGTCACCGCGGGGAACCGCTGTTTCGCCTCTGGGAGCTGCCTGGCTGCGGGGTTCCGACTGACTATGGGGAGCTGCCTGGCTGCGGGGCTCCGACTGACCGTGAGGCGTTGTCTGACTGCGGGACACCGTCTGACTGCGGGGCGTTGCCTGACTGCGGGACACCGTCTGACTGTGGGGCGTTGCCTGACTGCGGGGCTCCGCTTCTTCCCTGCGTATGCTGCCGGCTGCGTTCCTGTTGGAAGCGCCAGGCGCAATCTGCCTGGAAATATGCGCTGCCGTTTCCGTAAGATCCTGCGTATCCTCAAAATCATCTTCGCTGATTTCCCATTGGGACAGCAGGCTTTCTGTTACTTTTTCTATTTTCCCCGACAGCTGTTCTTCTTCGGTACCGGCTGTTCTCTGCGGCTTTTCATCGCTGGGATTCGACATTCTTCTTCCTGTTTTTTCCAGAACAGCTTTCTGATTTTTATCTGTTGGTTGATTAGGCATGATTCATTCTCCGTTTTCTGCAGTTCTGAATTAAAGAAAACCGGCGCATCGAACATCACCGGAGCTATACAGAACCCGTTTACAGTAAAATCCGGGACATGCCGCTGCGACGGCATTTTTCCCGCAGAAACAGTATACCACACCCCTTCCTCACGGTTCAACCTTGCTTCCTCTTTTTCCAGCAATTACTTCCTTAATATTCTCTTAATTTTCCTTTTGTTCCTTGGTCTGCCGGGCGGATTTCATCCTTTTCCTTCTCCTCATACCGTAAGAATCCGCATTTTTTGTCGAATACTTTTCATTGCGGCTTCTGGCATGATATGACAGAATAAGAGGGAAAGAAAGTTAAAAAAACAGCGTTTTCTGCTTTCCTGTGCGGTGCATGTCAAACACGGGGCGGAGAGTCAAAAAGAAAAGGAGTGATTCGTCATGATGTATATCCATTACTGCAAATATTGCCGTCGAATTCACATTCTCAACGGCCACAAGGTGTATTGCCCGGCCTGCAGCGGCAAGCTGACGGAGCTGGGGATTTCGTACATGAAATATGTGAACCTGAGCAAGGAGGAGCGCGGCCAGCTGAAAGAAAAATGTGCGGATGAAAAAAGCCTGAAGGAGCTTTCCGTGGAATACCGGATGCATCGGTACAGCAAATGGTTCAAGGCGCTGCCGTCCGGCATAAATTCTGACAAAGTCATTGCTGCGGCCACCGCTTCTACAGATAGTAAACAATCACGCCTGCCAGAATACAGCCCACGCCTGCGAGTTTCCGTTTCGTAATTTTTTCCGAGAAGAAAAGCCGGCTGAGCAGAAGGACAAGCACATAGCCAAAGGATTCAATCACCGGACCATTCATAAAAGAAAGGCCTCGGAGGCCGCTGACATTCAGTATGGTAGAACCTACAAGCAGTATATATCCGCTGATTACATAGGGATTCAGATATTCGCGGATAAAGGAGCCGTACTGTCTGCAGGCGGCTTTTTTTAAAAGAACCTGGGAAAAAGAGGCTGCCAGAACGCCTGCGAAAAGGAACAGGTAATAGATATTAAGCTTCATCGCACTGTTCCTCCTTCTGCTGTCCGCCGTTAACGATTATTGTCCCGGTAATTACCAGGGCTACGCCGATTATGTTTTTCAGGGTTATTTTGTCATGAAATATTACTGCGGCCCAGATAAGGGACCAGAGCAGGGCCATGGCCCGGTTTGTATAGGCAATGGATAATTCGAATTTTTTTATCATCTGCTGCCAAAGAAGGGCGTAAATCGCCAATATGACGAGTTCGGCGCCGTAGAAGAGGAAGAAATTAAGTGATAATGTGGGGTGGCCGCTGGCCAGCTTGGCCATTACTGTGGAAAGTGTGTATATGGCGATTACGGCTTGAAGAATGAGGATGTCTTTCAGGGTGATTTTCTTTTTCATGGGGAGTGTCTCCTTGGGTTAGTTTTTTGGGGATGAGGGGATTATTGTGTGATTATAGCAGGTTTTATGGGGGTTGGGAAGATGTGGGGGAGGGGAAAATGGTGGGGAAAAGGGAAGGGGATGTCAGGAGGAGGGGTTGGGGTGTTGGCGGGCCTCAGCCATGCCATTCATAATTTGGCGAGAGGTATGTTGTGTGTTGCTTTTTTTGTTATGGACGCCAAATTATGAATGAGGGCTGGCGCCCTATAGAAATACAGATAGAAACAGTCCTTAGTGAGCAAGCTCCCACGGGCTGTTTCTATCTGTATTTCTGCATGGCTTGGGGGTGTCAAAGTCTTAATTTTAACTGTTCAGCACCCCTCACAGTTACTGCTAAAACCATCCTAAATCGCCTTTGGCGATGGATTTTAGCACTCTTGAATCACTTTCTTACGGTCAGCGCATTTAGCTGCGCTGGCCTGCGCAGCTAAATGCGTTGACCTACTGAACAGTTACAATTTTTCCTTACAATATGGACACTTGGGGTCTATAATGGTAGTATAGAGTCGGTAAAGGAGGTAATTTATGACAGATAAGGACAGAATGGAACAGTCGGGGGAGATTGATGAATTCTGGGAGTTGGATGATGCTTCGGATACTGCTGCCCAGAAGGGTTCCGGGAAGCGGCAGGAGGGGCAGGATACTGTCGGCCGCAAAGCTTCCCCGCATAGTACTGCTTCCCGCAGGAGCGGTTCCCGTCGGGGTGTGTCGGGTAAAAATACCGGCAGACGCAGAAAAAGGAAAAATACGGAAACCTACGTTCACTATATAATTGCCGCTGTTCTTGCGGCAATGCTGATATTTGCTGTTGTCAAGCTGGTTGTGTGGAATATTGGGAAGGATTCCGGGTATGACCCCAATGCGGATTCTTCAGAATTTGAAGTGGAAGCCCTGGATTATATCCAGCCGCTGGATCCAGAGCTGCTTAAAGGGCGGGAGGATGACGGCGTCAACACTATCGTTTGTCTTGGGAACCATCCTTTTTCCGATGAACGGGGAAAAGACGGCCTTGCGGAGTTAATTGCCGAGAAGTGTGATGCCACGGTTTATAACGGTGCATTTCCGGATTCCTATATTTCTATGAAAAATACGGAGTATACCGACAGCTATCCTCAGGATGCGCTCAGCCTGTATCTGGTAACAGCCTCCATATGCGGCGGGAATTTTGACCTTATGGAACATGCTGTGGATTTGCTTTCAGAATCTGACAAGGCTTACAGGGAAGCGCTGGATACCCTGAAAAGTGTGGATTTTTCCAAGGTTGATATGATCGTCATCATGTATGATCTGAATGATTACATGGATAAACGTCCTGTTATGGATGAAAATAATGACATCAACCTGCTTACCTGGAACGGCGCGCTGAATGCATCTCTTCAGGAGATCCAGAAGACCTATCCTTACATCCGTCTGGTGGTCCTTTCTCCTTCCTACGGGCAGTTTGAGGACGGTGGCGGCAAGATGGTTAACGGGGATACGGAGGATTTCGGCAACGGCGTGCTTCCTGATTATGTGCTGCATGAAATTGATGTGGCTATGGCAAACGGAGTTAGTATTCTTGATAATTATTATGGGACCATTAATGAAGATGAGGCAAAGAATTGCCTGACAGACGGATACCGGCTGAATAAAAAAGGACGGGAAAAGGTTGCAGGGCGGTTTGCAAAGGAAATTTTTCATGTTGGGGAAGAAAAATAGGTTGTAAAGTAAAAGGGCATCGGTATTCGGCCGCAATTCGCGGCCGGGTAACGGCGCCCTTTCTTCTATTAAGCACACAGTTTTAGTACCTGCCTGTTCTATTCCATTATATATACTGCCTTTTTACATCGGATACTGTTCTTCGTTTTAATCAAGAGGGATTCTAGGGCAAAGTCTGTTCTTTTTTCAATACCGGAACATCCACATTCCGGAATACATCATACCCTTCCACTTCCCCGATTTTTTCCAGCCCGTATTCCGCCGGATCCCCTTCTGTCTTCTTCGCCTTATTCAGAATAATATACTGGCATTTATAGTCATCTGCCAACTCCGCAAGCAAATCGATTCTTACCGTATCCGCTTCCATCAGCGCATATATGGGATGTTCCACATGATCCCAGCTGGCTACCAGCATGTCACGGCCGTAGGGCATCTGAATATTTGAAGAATACTGCCTTACATAATGCAGCAATTCCGAAGGAAAGACTGCCCAGACACGTTCCTCGTCCTCCGCAGGTTCAATGAGATCACAAATAGACACTACCGTCTGAGGGATATGATATCGGTTCTGTGCTTTCGTAATATTAATATTTTTATATAAATATTCACCACCAAGTGCAAGAAGCAATATCATTACTATTATTCCGATCCGAGTATGCTTTCCTATTAGTTTAACGCCTGCATAGGCTATCATCACAGTCATCGGCAATATCCAAAGGATTCTATAATAAGTTCCCGCTTCTTCAACTTTATCCATTACAAGCTTAAATAAGGGAAAGAAAAACAAAATCGTTATTACCAAAGAGGACTCCACTAATACAAGCCGTATTTTCCTGTCCTTCTCTGTCAGCAATAAATATATAAGCGCCACCAGAAAAAGAAACGGATAAATACCATCACCGCAATAATCCATAAAAATCGTCAGTATCTCTCTCAAAATATTTTCATCCTTTCAGACCAGAACCAAGTAAACCGCCAGATACACAATACAGGGAATGCAGCTTGCCGCAAGCTTGGGAAGCACTGCCGGACGTCTGTCTCTCACCGCCATAACAAGGCCTGTCACGGCAATCAGCAACCCCGTCAGGAAAGCCCCCATAGTAGTCGCCATGGCCGCCACCACATTGACCGCACATAACAGAATCCACCAGCCGGCCTGGCTCTCCTTTTTCTCTCCGACAGCAGACTTCATATCCCACAGATTCAGCAGACACCACAGCACCGCCAGCAACACCATATTACACAACATGGACTTTCCCTGCCATGTACGCATCAGGAAAAATGTTGCATTTGTATATATAGAAGTATTTCCAAAAATCTGCAGTACGTTTACAAAAATCATAAACACTGCCAGCTTACGGTTCTCCCTGCCAAACAGCCTTCTCCCAATCAGATAATACAAAAGATAGGTTACCGGTATCAGCACAAGCGGCAGCACGGAATGTGCGATAATCGCCGGATGTATTCCCGTCATCCTTGCCAGATACGCCTCCCATATAGGCAGCGAAGCCAACGCATGCCGTACATCCACCGTTGTCGTAAGGCCTGTATACGGCAAAATCCGGTAAAGCACATCCGACTGCTCCGCAATTACAGACTGCGCCACATAATACGCATCATCCCCGTCAAAGGACGCCCTTGTATATGCCATATAAATCTGAAAAAGGACCAGTCCACCCGCAAGAATCCAGTAAAGAGCCGTTTCCACAGACGGCCTGCGCCTGCCCTCCCAAAGCTCCCTGCCGTTCTCCGTCAAATCCCCCAGCACATTCCTCCCAAAAAACAAACCTGCTGCCGACAGCAAAATGAGCGCGCCGGAATAAAGCTTAACTATTATGGGAAATCCCCAGGGCTTCATCAAAATGACAGGCACAGCAATTATCTGAAAAACTGCCAGCGTTAAGAAAAAACCAGCCAGATAAATCAGAACCGGATTCTTTTTCCTCCGCCCCCCGGGCATGAACCGGGCCGGAATCAGCCCCATGCAAAAAGGAGCAGCAAACAGAACCCCAAAGGTAATCAGTACTTTTGCAATCATGTAAAAACCTCTCTTTATCTTCCTGCAGGCAACTGCTCAGTTCCCTCACAGTTACTTCCCAAGTCACTTAAACAACAGCTTAATCATACCAGTTGTCATAAATTGCTTCATAATCATAACCCGCCGCCAACTCGCGCAGGTCCGCAAAAACCGCTTTATAATTATCCTCAGTCAGCTCTCCCTCTCCATTTTCAAAGCACTCCACAATATACCGGCAGACATCCGCATGATAATGCGTATAATCCGCATAATTATTCAGATTACATACGATATCCCTGTTGTTCTGAAAACAGAATACTCTTACATTATCATACGCAAGCAGTTTTTCCGTCATATAATCCAGTTCTCTGATAACCGCATCCAGCTCCTTCTGCCGCATCACATCATTCCAGTAAAGAATACTGTACGGCGGATACCAGAAAATGAATTCCGTTTCCGGATGAGCCTCAACAAAGGGAATAATATTGGCCTCCAGATTTGCCTGAATACCGGACACAAACGCATCCTCCGGCATCTCCTCCTCCGCTTCCTCTGCCAGAACATAATACATCAGCACATTGGCCTTCGTATAGTACTGATCCGTCCACCACGGCTTATACAGCTGTGTCCAGTCCGTCCTCTCCGTAGGATCCACCAACGGCTTGAAAATATAATTCAGCAGCACATCCTTATTAAAAAGATACTGCACATTATTAAAAGGATTTTTATCATACAAATATTCCGGAATCGGATATTTTGTCGCCTTCGTATCCGCTGAAAACGCCCCCTGATCCACGGCCATGAATATTTTTTTCACCGAATCCCCTTTCGTGTCAAAAATAATATCCATTATGTTGGCCTCATCTTTAGGAAACGCACCGTTATAGCTCAGCTTCACCGTCTGCAGCCCCATCACCTCCGTAAACCAGTCCGTGTCAAAGCTTGCCGTCATGGAGGAGCCTAACAGAACACTGTCATAATCCAGCCGGCGGGCCATCCCCGGATTCTGGCTCAGCTGATTATCCACCTTATATGGAAAATAAGCCAGGGGCTTATGATACTGAAAAAAAGGATCCACATATATCACTATGGCAGCTATCGCAAGAAAGCCTGCCAGGAGAATACTGCAAAACAAGAGCAACCATCTTTTACAAGGTTTCATCCACATACCTCTCATACATTGTCACGGACAAGCCGCACTCCCTCATACCCGCTTCTCTGAAAACAGCCCGCATCAGAAATTAAAATACAGGAAACTGCTGACCCCTGAAAGCGACAGCACACACCACAGAAAGAGCCCTGCCGTCACCAGCGCATTCCAGGCCTTGGGCCGGAACCTCACCGCCACTTCATCCGCATTCGGTGCAAAAAACACCACCGCCATAGTCACCGCTGTAATGATACCTCCCAAATACATCTGACTGTACGGCAGGCTGTCCAAATGCAGCAACTTTATCACATACCAGAATTCATCCAGATTGAAGGACTGCATCATCGCCTCCGCAGGAAGAGCAATCCCGCCCGTAAATAAATGCCTGAAAATTTCCAGTGCCTGTCCCACTGTCTCTGAGCGGAAAAAGACACAAGTCAGACTGAAATAAACAAAGGTAAACAAAACCCCGGCAGTTTTAACCACATGTCTTCTAACCGGCCCTGCTGCCTTTGCTTTATCGCTCTTTTCCCTCTTTTCCTTCTGATGCAGCTGCCACATCCGGGTAACTATGTACAGAACCCCCTGTGTCACACTCCACAATACAAAAGTCCATCCGGCCCCATGCCAGATACCGCTGAGCAGATAAATCAGGAACAAATTAAAGTACATCCGTCCTCTGCCCTTTCGGTTCCCGCCCAATGGAATATATACATTTTTGGTAAAAAAACGGCTCAGTGTAATATGCCACCGTTTCCAGAAATCCACGATGCTCACAGCCTTATACGGCGAATTAAAGTTCACAGGAATCTCTATCCCAAAGAGCCAGCCCAGCCCCCTGGCCATATTACAGTAGCCACTGAAATCAAAATACAGCTGCAACACATAAAAAAGAATCAGCAACGCACTGTCCACTCCGCTTAAGTTCAGAACATTGGCATACCCCCAGTTCACCGCTTTCCCAAACGTATCCGCGACCAAAACCTTCTTCACCATTCCCAGCGTAAATAAAAATACGCCCCCGGCAAACCGATCCCAATCCAGCTTCTGCTTCCCGATTTTATCAAACTGCGGCATCATTTCATTGTGATTCACAATCGGCCCCGCAATCAGCTGCGGGAAAAAGGAGACAAACAGCGCATAATCCAAAAAACTGCACTCCCTGATTTCCCCCCGGTAAGTGTCCACAAGAAAACCAATCTGCTGGAAGGTAAAAAAACTGATTCCCAGCGGAAGCAGGATTCCCTTCAGCAAAAACGAAGTACCAAATACAGCATTTACATTTTCAATAAAAAAGTCAAAATACTTGAAATAAAAAAGAATTCCCAGATTGCACAGAACACCCGCCGCCATCATTATACGACTCCTGTTTGGCCCCGTTGCATTTATCAGCCGAAAGCAAACATAATTAAAAAGAATACTGAAAATCATAATCAGCAGATAGCTGGGATTAAAATACCCATAAAACCACAAAGAAAAGCCTGTCAGCCACAGCTTGGCAGGCACAGACTTCCCCCAATGGGCGAACAGATAAAACCCGCCCAGGCATAATGGTAAAAACAAGAACAGAAATATATAAGAATTAAAAAGCATATGAGTACTCCATGGAATTCATACTATAACTACAAGCTTCATCTTATAGACAGGATAATTTTTTATCCCCCATGCATTAACCAGTTTAGCCCAAACCATGGATTTTTACAAGGAAAAACGTCAGAACTATCCTGTTTTCTATTTTACAGCAAATCAGATAACCATACTGTTGCATAGTTTTTTTAATACCTCCAGAAGCTGTTCAATTATAAGAAGCCCCAGAAGAGTATACAAAGACATATACAGCATTCCTGACGAACCGGCAATACTTATAGGATACGCTATAAACGTCAATGAAAACAAAGTTGCATATACGTAGTCCATCGCAGTAAACTGTGTCTTTGTATGAAGATAATTCAAAAAGCAGGCAAAAGGAATTACCCAATATACTAAGCAATATGTCCCGCTTGCCGCCACAAAAATGATCATAAGGCTCGTAACAAATGAAACCTTTTTCCAGTATATCTTATTTTTAAAGCATGCAACTATCACAAAGAGGAAATAAAAATAAGATATTATTTTACCTATTGCGTGTCCCGTTGTCAGAGACAAGCCTAATCTATCTCCAATACGCCCCACAATTCCCACAATGGTCACTCCTGTAGCACCGCTGTTAACCGCAGTAATATTGCGCAAAAACAGAAAAAAACCATCCATACCATGGAAAAATGCAAACGGCAAAAAGAAAAACAAACATCCATAAAAAACCAATCGCACCGCTTCTTTGTATCTTTTTTCTGCTATATAAAATATACCAAAAATTGCCGGATACAATTTAAGCGCAGCTGCTATTGCAAATAAAACCAATGCAGCTTCCCTTTGTGCGCCACTTCCCGAATCCTTTAAGTCCATTGCATACATCAGTAAAATCAGTACCAGAAAAGATAGATTCCCCCTTTCTACTGCAAGCCAAAAAGGATAAGAAGCAAATAACAAAACAGCCAATACTCGCTTTCCCAATTTATCAGGAAGCCGGCATAATCTCAGGAAGACAAAAACAAAAAAAATGGCCAGCAAAGCAGTAAACAAACAAATAATCAACAAACCAGAGCCACTATAAGAAAGTTCCTGTGGATTATCAATATTATTATAATATAGCATTCTGGAAATCAGATAATAAATACAGTAAGCTAATGGCGGAAAGCATGCATGCATTCCCTCAGCGTAAACGCTGTCCAATCCCAAGTAAAATCTTCTTATATGGTCAAAAAAATCAGCGAAATAACTAAAGTCATAAACCATTTTATTTAGGAAGGAACCCTTTGAGCAAATTAGTGATAGAAACATTATACAAATTCCCAAAACAAAAAGTAAATAAATGTAATTTACTGGCGTTAGTCTCTTCTTTTGTCTCATCTGTTTTCTCCATTATCCCTCTAATAATATAGCAATGATTTTTTTCTGTAGTATAACATATACCCCCTAATAAAAAAAGAGAGGTTCTGATAAATAAACCACATGTCATTTATAGTTTTGCAATTTAAAATAGTGGTGAATTCCAAAACTAATTACGGTATGCAAGAATAATTCCTAAATCCAGTAAAAACCATGCTAATTGCCAAAGGTTTTTCTCCAATTCATATTCATTGTGTGCTAAAATAATCTTAGATTTATTAACAACTCCAAAATCAAGGTATGGCTGACAGGCCTCTGGGAATAAAGGTATCCAAGACTAATTCCTACAAGACTCATCGGTTTTATGAAATTATTCGAAATCTGGCAGTTTGTAAATTTTTAAGACTAACTGTTCAGCAGCTTCGGTGTTGGTACCACTTCATCATATGCCACGTAGTGTTTAAAAAAAACACTTTACATCTTTTAATTTATGCATTACATGCCATCTGAATTTTAATTTCATCTTGCGTTTCAGGTCTATATTTCTGGAGTGCAATATCCTTTGATTGATATAGTTGTACAACTTATTGACAGTTATGCTCAGTTCCTATCGGATCGTTATAACCATATAGAGAGCTCCTATTCAGAGTACATGCGGTGTATTGCTTTGATATTGCACTCTTATTTAAGGTAAATAGAGCATTTCTCTCGCGGTTTGCTATCATCATTGCAGACAAAAGATACTTTGTGTAAGTTTCGATATGATTTAGGAGCGAAACTATCATAGACATTACTGCAAATATGGCAGAAACAGCAAAAGGTATTATGAAGGACGAATTTTGTAAGCATTAGTTTTACGCCTTCAAAATCTGTGGATACAAAAATAGTAAGGATTGTTGAGCTACATTTATTCCATGGATTCGCAACCCTGTTTTTAAGATTTCATCAAAGTATAGTGAAATGTGCTTTGTAAAGATATTTGAAGATGGTCCAACAGAATTTTCTTTCGCCCAAAGTCTTCTCAATGTAAGAATGGTCACCAAGGATTATATATCAATAACTATCTGGAATTAATCTAGATATAATGATCACTTTCAACCGCTACCGCTTTCAGAGAACTTCTGTGATTATACGCCGATTGATGAGCATATGCAAGAAACCCTTAATGCAATCAGACAAATCTGTTTTTAGAGTTTATTGCAATGAATAAAATAAAGTGATAGAATTACTACGTTTGTCTTTGTTTAAAGATTTTTAATTTTTAGAAGATATTTAGTATAAATAGTATAGGATTAAATCTTTAAAGGATGCAAAGAAATATATTATAAACACAAAATTTTAAATATAATAGTGTTGAAAAAATAAATATATTTTTTCGCTGTTTTTTTATACTATATATTATGAGTAGGTATAATAGAGCTATCCATCCTGATTTATTACTATAAAAAGAGCAAACTAATAGAGGCCTAGATCCAGAGAAAATCTGGAGATTATATGTATATTTCTTGATATTTATAGTTTCAACCATAAAAAATGGACTTCTTCTTGTATAATGCTTCCATTAGTTTAAACTTTGACTAAACTATACTATTGTATTTTATTTTTTTGTATGTAAATTGCAAATGAAAATATATATAGACACAAAATAGAATAAGTAGCGATATAATTACGATAGTTATTACTTTTTTCTTTATAAAAAGAAATTATTTGTACTTATTTTTATATTTTTGTTCTATTTTATGTGTCTGGATAATAATTATTTATTTGAATGAAACGCTTAAGTTTGATAGCTGTTTTGGTAGGAATATGGGGACCATCCCATTTTGTTGTTTTTATCCTTTATTGGGTAAAAAGTCATCTGATTTATATTTATTTTATATAAAAAAAGGGTTAAAAGATAGTCTACCATATGGTGCATTGTCTTAAAAAAGCCTTAACAGATGAACGATAACATTCCTCTTGTGTCCTAATTTATTTTTAGCTTACCAGCTTTTCTGAGGATTATAGGTTTCTTTACCGGAATTTTCGCTAATTTATCGGACAAAAGGTATGAGGCTTATATATCGCTGTATTTATATATCGACTAGCTAATATTTATACAAGGACAGCAGTTGGTGAATATACCGCTCTGGCCTTTTGCCATTAATTTTTATGCAGTACGAAACATTAATTACGATAAAAACTTAAAATCCAAATTTTATCAATGTAATTGGTTAATAATGACATTATCCCTAACAGATATCATACACTTCCACATTATTAGTGTAGAAATGACTGAAATTTTTATTATCTTAACATGTTTTATTTTGGGAGAAAGACGTTAGTTCCACATCGTTTTTGGTATTATGTAAGTCGCTGATAGGAATAATGCTTCTGAATTTGTGACTTCTATTTCCTTTTCTTGATTAGTAAAAATTTAAGTGTTTTATCCAGATTTAATGGCAATCCCTTAATTCTAAACAAGGATATTTATATACTACATTTTTGGGTACAAACTCCAATGTGTAGAGACACACAATTCAATATGCAAAGTAAAATATCTTTAGCAAAAAGCATTAGTGATACACTCGTATTAGCTACTTGTTTTTGGGAAATAATTATAAAAGAAAGTAAAGAAAAATGAAAATTAAGCCTGGTTTGATCTTGTCTCTCCTTGTACTCCTCTTCTCTACAGTATATTTTGTGCTCTTGATGGGGTACAAGGGATACTTTATTAATACAGATATTTAACAAGTAAAATGCAATGCAATTGTTACTTTTTTCGACATTAGTTGCAAAAAATATCCCACACGTAACCAGTTTAGCTTTATTAGGCAGATGATTTATGAAAGTAGAAGGTACTTGTATTGAATTAAAATTATAACTAGCATAAAATATTATTGGCAAATTACTCTTCCAGGAACACCTTTTTGCAAATTCCTATGCCGTATTATAGATTATATGTGGCAATAGTTCTAAACAGTAACATAAAATAATTTTTTTAATAAAGGAGGGATGACAACCACATACAGATTATAACATCCGTCAGGCTTTAAAGAACTCTAGTAATGGCGTATTTCAGAAATAGTTTCACTAATATTTCTATTAGGTATAATTTTGCTTCATCAGGTCGTCATACTAATAAAAGAATACTACAGAATAAACAGGAGTAAATATAATGGTAAAATATATTAAAAAAAATGAATATTTGTTAGTATCACTCTTTTTCACTTTTTTGGTTTTTTGTCTTCTATTATCGACTGGTACTATTACCTCTGGATGGCATATGGTTGATGATCATGAGTTTTTAGAATATCAAATAGAAATGTCGCGTTCAGGAGAAAATGTTTTTACATGTATACAAAAGGCTCTTATTAAAGATATTGGAGCTCGATTTCGTCCACTATACTATATATTTAGGATATTACTTACATCTATTTTCGGTTCAAATCTAGTTATGTGGTCTATTTTTAAGGCCATTGAAATAATTATTGCACTTATATTTCTTTATCTATGTGCCCGGCTTTTGAAATGCAATTCCTTTTATTCCATTGTATTTGCATTAGTTGTAATGGTTGGCCCACAATCGGTAGTTTGGTGGAAATTAGGACCACAGGAAAGTGCCGGTATAATGTTGTTTAGTATAAGCTTTTATTTTCTTTTAAAATGGCTTAAAACATCTCAAAAGTATTTTGCTGTCATTAGTTATGTATTTACGCTATTGTTTTCGCTTTATAAGGAAAGCTTTTTATTACTTATCCCTTTTATGATGTGTTTTGTTGTGTACAACAAATCAATTAAAAATAATTTTACAATCAGAAAAATGTTCACTTCTATACAAGAGAATTTTCTGTTCTTTTTTATATATACTTTTACTTTTGTCGTTGAAGTCCTCATCATAATTTTATTTGTTGGAGTTTCAGATCTTGGTTATGTTGGATTTGATTCGTCAGTAACATTACACCAATACAAAATATACTGGTTAGATGCGATAAGAAACTACTTAAAATATTTTCTATATTTTATAATTCCAGCTATATTAATCATTATAACATGTAAGAAATCCTGGCTAATTATATTTAAAGAATTTATCATTGCTTGTTTAGTTATGCTGCCGCAAATTATTCTTTATTGTAAAACCGGCCTGGAAGAACGTTATATTCTTCCTTGGTCTTTTGGTTTTGCATACTTTTTTGTTATATCAATATGTAATCTAACACAATTCAAAGGATTTCGGAAATTTATTTATACTATTGCTCTTTTGATACTTATTGCTACGCATTTTAAAGTACTTGTTAATGAAGCAGAGTATTTCACCTACCGTGGTCATAGTGTAACTACTGTCTTAAATGAAGCATTAAAAAACTCAAATGCTGAAACCTATATCCTATCTGCATATTCACCATATGCAGAATCAGATATTACTGTATCCTGTTGGATGCAACTTAAAGGAAGAGATAATGTATTTACATGGGATGAAACAAATAAAACCTGTACAGATCTCTCTGGTGAAGGCATTGGCCGTATAGAAAATATATCTGAAATGGACATTATTTTATTTTACAATCCTAAAGATAGACATTACTGTTACGATCCAAGTATTGATTTAACACATTATACCAGATTTGATTATGGGACAATGACCATGTGCATTAAAAATAATTAGTAACTATTACTGGCAGTATTTGTAAATACATTGTAACTTAATAATATTGTTTGTCTTGGTATATTTTCTTTAAATAGAAATATATTATAGAACAGTATTTAGTATTGCTTTCAGGAAAGGTAATTTTTATGCTATTTAACTCTTTCAGCTATGCCCTTTTTCTCCCCGTTGTTTTTATTCTATACTGGATAATGCCGCAGAAATTCCGCTGGATTATTCTTCTTCTTTCCAGTTATTATTTTTATATAAGCTGGGGGCCTCAGTATGTTGCAGTGATACTTCTTACCACACTTGTTTCCTATGCTGCTGCTTTGTTAATGGAAGGAAGACATAACGGTACACTTTATTCCAGGACGCTGCTTACGGTCTCGGTAATAATTTGTATAGCAATTTTATTCTTTTTCAAATATTTTAATTTTTTTACAGAGAATATTGCTTTGCTGTTTCAGAAAATATCGATTCCCATACAGCCGTTTACGTTGAAGCTGGCGCTTCCTATTGGGATATCTTTTTATATTTTTCAGGTCATTAGTTATCTGGTAGATGTATACCGCGGTGATATTCATGCAGAAAAACATTTAGGCATTTATGCCGTTTATATTTCTTTCTTTCCCAAGGTTATGCAGGGACCTATAGAAAGAGGAAAAAAACTTCTTCCCCAGCTGCACTCCAGACATACTTTTCAATATGGACAGGCTTCATATGGCCTGAAACAAATGGCCTGGGGCTATTTCAAGAAACTGGTTCTTGCAGACAGCCTTTCCGTATATGTAAATCAGGTATATAATGATTTACCTTCCTATAAAGGCCTTTCGCTTATTCTTGCCACATTTTTCTTTGCCATACAGCTTTACTGTGACTTTTCAGGCTATACCGATATTGCGCTTGGTTCTGCCAAAATACTTGGAATTAACCTGACACAGAACTTCAAGGCTCCATACTTTGCCTCTTCTATTAAAGATTTCTGGGGAAGATGGCATATTTCCCTGTCCTCCTGGCTGCGGGATTATATTTATATACCTTTAGGCGGCAACAGAGTTGGAAAAGTAAGACATTCTTTAAACATACTGATTACCTTTCTGGTAAGCGGATTATGGCATGGCGCAAGCTGGAACTATGTATTATGGGGCGGACTTCATGGAGTATTCCAGATTATTGAAGGTTTTTTCCCATGGAATTCTAAAAAAAGCCCCTTCCAAAGGAATAAGCATTATCACTTTCTGCTATGCCTTATCACTGTTCCATGTACCTTCCTGGTTGTTTGCTTTGCATGGATATTTTTCCGTGCTGTTACCATCCAGGATGCATTTTATGTGATTTCCAATATGTTTGACGGTATCACACAATTTCCCACATATATCCAGGATTGTGCGTTGCAGATGGGACTGACCTTCAGTCATTTGTCATATAACTGCCTCCCGCTTGTTCTTCTGTTTTTGTATGATTTGGCATCCTTAAAAACTGATGTTATCACATTTATTTCCAGACAGCGCTTCTTTATCAGATGGCCTGTTTATTTATTCCTGTTACTGGTTATCCTGCTTTTTTCTGAGAAAGGAGTATCCACAGAATTCATTTATATGCAATTCTAAGATAAATAACTTATGAAATCTTTTATTGTTAAAAGTGTCCTTGCTGTCTGCCTTACACTTTGCTGCCTGTTTTATCTTGATATTATGTATGAACAGAAAACCAGCGATCCAATAGCTGAAGTCAATAAATTTAATTTTGTTCCGGAGGGCATACAGATTGCAAACATGGGAAGTTCTCATGGTGATGCCGCCTTTAACTGGGATTCCCTGACTAAGGAACGTAACTTTAAATGCTTTAATTTTGCACTTGCCAGCCAACCCTATAAATATGACTATGCCCTTCTTAACATGCATCAAAATGACTTAGCTGAAGGAGGCATTGTATTTATACCGGTTTCCTACTTCTCTTTTAACTCAGAGGCGGTAACCCCGGAGGATATTGAAGCAATCAGCGTACGTTACTACCGGATATTATCTCCGCAGTATAATCCGGATTACAGTCTGTACAAGGATCTTGTGGCAATTCGCTTTCCTATACTTTCTGCCGGTGATAAAATCTTTGAGCTGTTTAAACCGCCGATTACATTCCCATCCTTGTCGGAAAACAGGCAGAATATTGTTTATGCCGCAGAAGCAAACATGGAAGTAATGTCTGGTAACACGATATCTGACAACGAAATGGAGCTTGCCTCTGAAAACACACCTGCCCCAGCCCCAGTTTCCCCTGAGGAAATATATGGTGCCGAGAAAATACAGGAATTTGAAGCCAAGGGTTATGCCAGATATCAGAGACACTTTGAAAATAAAACTGATTATTTTCAAGATGACAAAAAACAGGAGTTAATTAATATCATTCAGCTATGCAAATCAAAAAATGTTACACCGGTATTAATCACCACTCCTTTTACTGTTTATTATAATCAATATGTCTCCGACCAGTTTTTATATGATTTTTATACTACAATCAATGAAATCGCAGTAACACAGGGAGTATCATATTATGATTATTCTCATGATGAACGTTTTGAAACCAATCTCCAATATTTCGGAGATGCGGACCATTTAAATCCGGAAGGCGCCATTTATTTCACAAATCTTTTAATGGAAGAAGTTCCTGAACTAAGCATCTACTTGGCTTCTCACTGAGAGCATAATAAAAGCTTACAGTTATGTTCAAAATGCCAACAAACTGTAAGCTTATTTTTATGCAATCTTAATAATAAATAGAGTTTCCGGACACTTCACCAGGTTTTCCATATTTCAGGCAACTAGCGACTGCTTTGGCATATAAGGAACGCCCTTCTACTGTTAGATGAACACCATCTTCCAAATACTGATCTGCTGTATATGGCGTTATACCCATTGTACTATATGCATCAATATATAAAGTATTATTGGTTTCAGCAACATTTCTTGCTGCATTCGCGTACTGTGTCAAAGTACCTTGTCCATAATCTTTCATATTACTGTCAGTATACATCGCTCCATCTTTATAAAACTGGCAATAGGTTGGTGATATCAAAAGTAATTTAGCCTGCGGACTAACAATATTTAACAATAATATTGCATTTCTTAAAGCTCCCGCATATCCATGCGCATCCCAAGTGTCTCCCCCTTCAACTGCTATAGGTGCACCGGAAAAATAATCGTTCAACCCATAAGCAATAATATAATAATCAACGGTCTGAGGATTTACATTCCGAATAACACCTCCGGCAGGATAACCTTCCAAAAATTCAGGATCTACCTTTCCTGCAAGTATGTTACACATTCCCATAAGAGATGAAGAATCCCACTTTTCAAAATTATCCGGTGACTCCCCATCCTTCAATGTTGCTCTGCTGCCGCCTACTGCACAATTATACACATCTGCATTCATATAATTAGCAACCTGGGCAGCAATACCCGTATCCCCTCTGTCCATATCCCAGATACTGTCGCCAAACACCACAATATTCAGTCTGTCTTCCTGAGGAGCCTCCTCCTGGACCGTTTCTTCCTGCGGCACGGTTTCCGTAGCCTGCACCATTTCCGTTTCTGCGGGCTGACTTTCTTCCGCAGTAAACTTCTCCAGCTGCTGCTTCAATTCTTCATTCTCCGCTGCCAATGATTCAATCTGTGCCTTTAACTCATCAATGTCATCCGTATCTGTACTTGCCGTTTCTTGTTTCCCGCAAGCAGAGAACAGGACCGACACTACCAACAGCAAAGCCAGCAAGGTCTTCTTTCTTTTTATCCGTATATCCATTGTTCATCCTCCTGTCTGTAATTCCACAGACAATATATCTGTCTTTTCTCTTATATAAGTATATGCTTTTTTAAATTTGCCTGCAATGGTATTCATAAAATCTTAAGGTAACCAGATTTTCACATATTTTTAATTTTATCCTGATATCTGTCTTCAATATCATTCAGCTGAAGTTCAAAATCCCTTCTTCCTTTTATACCGATATTGTGAAGAATCAACCCTGCAAAAACTGACTGCAGCGCCGCAAGCTCCACAAAGCCGCAGACAATAAGCGTAGGAAATTTATCCACCATTCCGGTTTTTAAAAAATCAATAAATACAGGGACAAAAAAACCAACGGAAAGAACCGTCAGAACCACAGCTACAATACAGAAAAACGCTAGCGGCTTATATTGTCTGAACATTTTCAATATAGTATTCAAAACCTTTATGCCATCAGTATACGTATTCAGTTTGGATTCACTCCCCGCAGGCCGATCCCGATAATTCACCACCACATTATCCACCTGCATATTATTATAGACCGCATGAATTGTCATTTCCGTCTCTATTTCAAATCCCTTGGATAATACAGGAAAGGTCTTAACGAACTGATAGCTGAAAGCACGGTAGCCCGTCATAATGTCCCTTATATCCGAATGAAAAAGCATATTAATGCTCGCTTTTACCAAGCCATTTCCCATGTTATGAAATGGGCGCTTGTTCTCTTGATAATAAGTAGAGGACAATCTGTCTCCAACCACCATATCCGAACCTTCCAGCAACACTTTATCTGCCATTTCCCTTGCATATTCCAATGGATAGGTATCATCCCCGTCAATCATGATATAGCAGCGCGCATCAATTTCACGGAACATCCTCCGGATTACATTGCCCTTTCCCTGTTTTCGTTCATAACGGATAACAGCGCCTGCCTTACTGGCCAGTTCCACCGTCCTGTCACAGGAATTATTGTCATATACATAAATTACGGCTTCTGGAAGCGCCTCATGTGCATCCTTTACCACCTTTTCTATTGTTTTTTCCTCGTTATAGCAGGGAATTAAAACTGCAATTTTATCCATATCCATCTCCTCACAGATTACTGTGCCTAACCAACTTTAGAATCCCTGGTAAATAAATTCCGCCGTGCTAAAGCCCGGCCCATAATATCCCAGTAAAATCACATAGAATAGTAATGCATACCAGATGAGCCATCGGACAGGCATCGCTTTTTCCCTAATCCGTTCCCTCACATCGCCCTTACGCTGCATCAACGATACACCAAACAGAATCAGCAGAGATACCACCGCAATCGTAAACTCTATCCAGTCCAACCCCAATTCAAAAATCTGTCCTCCGATTAAAATTTCCGGATTAAACACAGTCGCAGCTGATTTCAACATTCTCCATGCGTCTCCCACGCTGGACGCCCTGAAAAATACAAACCCAATATTTACAAGGAAAAAGGTTCTGACAATCCGTAAAATATCCACTGCACGAGCTTTAGGATTGATGTGCAGTTTTTCCATACATTTTAAATACCAAGGCTCAAGCAGTTCGCCGCTGACAATATAAAACCAGTGCAGCAGACCGGAACCAATAATATATTTCCAGTCTCCGCCATGCCAAATACCTACTGAAAACCACAAAAGAAACATACCGGCAAATGTTGTTATCTGCTTTCCTCTCTTTTTTCCAAACTTCTTTCTCGTATCCTTACTTAGTTTGGTAAAAAAAGAAGAACGCAGCAATGGATAAAAAACATACTCTTTCATCCACACACCCAACGAAATATGCCATCTGCGCCAATACTCGGATATATTTTTAGAAAAAAACGGTCTTCTGAAATTTTCTGGCAGCTTCAGTCCGAAGGTCTGGGCCAATCCTAATACAATATCCATCCCACCGGAAAAATTCGTATACAGCTGAAACGCAAAAGCCACTGTTCCTATCCAGATATATACCCCGGGATATGCCTCATAATTACCATAAATCGTATTAACTATCAGCGCCATCCGCTCAGATATCACCAGTTCCTTAAAAAAACCCCAAAGCATCCGCTGCATACCCTGCGTGACCTGTTTATAATCAAACAGATGCGGTTCAAAGAACTGTTCCCCATCCTCTCTGTAACGTAAAATAGGCCCTGACACCATTACAGGAAAAAACATCCCGTACAAAGCCAGCTTGGCTGGATTTTTCTGAGGCACGGCGATTCCAAAATAAACATCTACAACATATCCTATTAATGAAAGCGAATAATAGGATATGCCTAAAGGTACGAGCCAGTTAAAACCGGAAAGTATATCTCTGCCGGCGCCAAAGAAAGAAGCGGCGGCATTAATTGTATGAATGCCGAAATTAATATATTTCAGAAGAAATAATACCGCCACATTTGCAAAGATCACAAAAAGAAGCGCCGCTTTACGCCGCTTCGCCGCATCCTTCCCTCGTTCCTTCAGCAGGGCCTCTTCTTCCTGTGCTTTCGTCATCCAATAAATTCCGGCAAAGCTTACCGCCACAGCCAGAAGCGGATAAAGTATCAGGATCGCGTTTCCGGAACAAAGATAATAAAAAATGCTGGCTATAAGGAGAACTCCCCACTGCCACCTTTTGGGGAGAACATAATACAAAATTAAAACTATCCCATAAAATACAAGAAAGTAAAAGGATGTTATACCCAAAATTTAGTTCCTTTCCGGATTATTTCTCTTCTGTTCCGCTCAGTCATTTAACTGGCTTATTATAATATCTGCCATCTCTCCCACATTTTTCATAGACACTACCTGTCCCATATTAAATTTTACACCAAATTCCTGCTCCACTGCTGCTAAAAGATTAATATGCTCCAGGGAATCCCAGTCTTCAATATCATTTGATGTAGTGTTTTCTGTAACACTGATGCTTTCATCATCGAAAACATCCCTGAATACTTCATTTAAAGTTTCAAAAACTGCTTCTCTTGTCATTTTTTCCTCCATCCCACCGTATAACGGCCTATTCATTTTCCATAATTTTTATATATTTATTTTTATTCTCGTAGTCCTTTGCTATTTCAAACCTCCAGACCGTGTTTCCTTCTGTACTACTTATCTGTTCGAATCCCTGAAGGCCATAAAACTCTTTTACCATCCCATTCTTAGATGTAGGATAATAATAACCATAGACAGTAGTTATACCTCTTTTTTTGCATTCTCCAACCAAACAGTCCATCATGGCGAACTCCATATCACGTTTCAGAACCCTGCAGCTCATCAGCCAAAGATCAATATGAAGCGCTTTTACCGGCCCTTCTTCCTCATGGCCGATGATAACTGAGACCACGCCATTATCGCCGAATTTATCTTCCAGCTTGCCATACAAGGTAACATACTCCTTCTTATGGGCAAGCAGCTCAATTTCCGCCTGTGAATACCGTCTGGTCGTCAGGTTAAACTGATTGCTCTTATTCGTTAACTGGGCAATTCGGGCCATATAAAGGGCTTCAAAGGGCCTTATAACCGCACGCATTCCCAAAGAAGTCAGATATTCACCATAATCGGTGAAGGACGCCTGCTGCTTTGTCCGCAGTGCGTTAGCCTTATACATTTCATTCCGCTTCCGGTCATCCTCCGAAAGCTGTGTGACTTCAAAATATCCATTATGGTCAAGAACCCTAATATACTGTTCCGGAGTTCCAATTTCGGGAACCGCGGCACCCTGTGCATTTTCCCGGACAATTTCCCGCTCTGCCGGATTATCATCCGCAAACACAAGACTATCCGGCAATATGTTAAGCTCGTGAGCAATCGCCAGCATATTTTCACTCTTAGGCTCCCAATTCGCTTTAATGATAATAAAATCATCCGGGTTAACCAATCCGTCAGGATGGTTCAGGCCAGCAAGCGCATTTTCTTCCTCATTTTTAGAATTTACATTCAGCATAACGCCTATATCTTTCAGAGATTTAACATATCCCTGAAATTCCGCATATACCTGTCCCATCGAGGTTTCCGGTCCGATTTCCAGATTTTCCACCCCGTCATCTCCCACAATACCTCCCCATAAAGTATTATCAAGATCAAGCACCAGTGATTTCTTATTTTTACCATAAATAGACTTGATAATATTGGCAATATTGTGTGTAAGCCAGGGTACCGCCTTCAGGCACAGCGCATACTTGTACATGTGCCAGTAAAAAGTATCCGCCCATTCATCCAGGCCGTAAACCGCTGACTGGTAATTAATGTCATTAATGTAAAAATTACTGTTTTCTCTGGCATATGCGGCAAATTTTTCATTCAAACGGCTGACAAAAAAGGTCCTGCCTCCAGGATTTACACAATCCTGATTTCCCAACAGCCTGTAAAATGGATACTCCATATTATTCTGAATAATAGGACAACTCCAGTTTTCTCTGATTTTTTCCCACATACTGCGGAAGTGTTCATATTGGTGCTCCAGCAGCTCTTCTATCATTTCCGGTGTATCCGTTACGGAAGGCCATGCGGAAATATTTCTGTTACTTGTATGGACATAAACTATATCCGGCCGAAAGGCATTAAGGGCTTCATTTCCAAATACAGCATCTTCCCAGTATTGCCCGTATTCCGATTCATAAAAAGAAGGCTCTATCCCCTGATTAAGAAGAAACAATTCCAATATGCGAATGACGTCATGGGTGGTACTGCCTCCCAAAACCGCAATATTTTTCTTAATACGACGGCTTCCGTCGGATAACAGCTGTCTTTTCAGGCTTTTGGATTTCTTTAAAATGAATTCACTGTCAAATGGATATTCCAGTTCTTTTAACATTGGCCGCTCCCGTTTTCTTATACATGAATTAGGACAAGCATTGCTTCCACGCTTGTCCTATATTACCATATTTTATGCAATCCCGCAATTAATATTCCGTCCAGTCTTCCCTGGGGACACCAGAGACACTGTCAAATCCATAATACGTGGCATATGCAATATTTAACCAGTATTCCGGACTTGCCGTAATGTCCGAATTATAACCGTCACTATATTTTGTCTCAAAATCGGGCCTTAGCATAGGAACCGTTACATCCTTCACACCATTCTCAGCCTGTTCGGTTAGATAAACGTCCCTCTCATGATATTCGCGATAAATTCTTGCCAGATTTGCCCCACTCTCCATATAAGTAAAAAACATAATGAGACACATCACCGATATCATTCCTGTCTTTAAACTCCGAAAAATTATTTCATTTTCCTCTACATATACAAAAAACTGTACAACGGCTATTATCAAAAAAATCCCTGCACCGAAATATGCCCTAGGCATGGGTTCGGGAGTCAAAATCAATGCAAAGCAGGTAGCCAGGAATGCAATTAACCATAAAATACCGTTGCGGCAGTCTTTACATATCACCTTCAGCCCTTGTTTCTGATACATAACAATAATAAATAATAGCATTCCTATTATTAACAGTATTAAAAAATTGTTTCTTACTGCCAATATAATTTTCTGGAAACGAGATAGCAATGCAAAAAAACCTGTATGCTCTTCTTCTTGCACCAAAGAACGAGCCATATTACCTGGGGCCAATATCATAAACAAAAATCCAATAATCTGTCCAACAATCCCGGCAAACATCCAAAATCTAGGCTTTTTACATTCACTATTACTATATAAACTGAAGCCGATAAAAAATAAAGACATCAAAATTCCGCCGCCTGAAGTATTTTCATTACACCAACCAGCTGCAACTCCAACTATAAATAGCAAAAACGCCCAAACCAATTTATTGTTTAAGTCTCTTTCCCTTTTTAGACATGTTCTGTATAAGGTTAGAAAAGCAAGAATAATTGTCGTCCCCCACAAATAATTACATGCTCCAGTTTCCCATAATACTGTCTGCCTAAAAACCACACCAAACATCCATATCATAAGATGAATCAGAACATAGACGGAAATATCATATTTTCTCCTATATTCAACATTCAAATAAATCAGCATTGTAAGGCCAACAAACACAAATGAATTAAACACATTAAATATCATTTTATCGCCATACAAAAAACACCGCAGAATCAGATGGCATACTGACCGACCAGACCATGTTATATACTGATGGTATTCTTGTTGTACCAAACCAGCTAAACTCCCTGCTGCTTGAACCTCTTTTGCATAAAAAAGATCATCAGACATCATAGGGGTTAATACATTAAATATAAAAATAAACCACCAAGATATGAAGACAATAATAACAAACAGTTTATTCTGTTTTTTCATCAATTTCATTACTTCCCCTTAAATTTTTAATGCCTTAACTGTTTTATTTTCTATACGCCTGCCTTCTGATAAGTAAAATTTATTAGCTGATTCACTTACGAATTCTTCTCCTATCTCCTCTGGAAGTAAGCTCCCAGGATGAAACAGTATTTCAAGATAACGAGAGTTATCACTTGCTTTTTTTTTCATATATGGCATTAAGCTCTCTATTCTTTCTCTGTCCATACATCCGCTCATAACAATTCCCCAGACAAACATTGGCAGGTTTTCACTTTGCCAAGATGGTCTATTGTTATTAATAGCCTTTTCCATTCCCAACGCATAATAATTTAATAGAAAGTTTTTAATCCAGTTAACCGGTTTATAACTTTTCCACAATGATAACCGTCTCAAAAAAGGCATTATTGGTTCTTTTGTAATTCTTATATATTCTGTATGATAATGTTGTTCCACGATTACCTCCAATAATGCCCAATAACATATCGGAATCATCTGTGTATGCTGATGTCCATCAAACCTCAGAGGTAATTTTTCACCAAATTTCTCTCTAAATCGCTCCGTTTGTGCTTTAATCTCTGCTTTTAACTCATTTTTAATTACCATAAACATACGTGGCATATAATTCCAGATAAACAGATTTATCCAAGATATTTTGAAATATCCCCGTCCATCCACAAGATGCTTCACTTTTTCTGGTTCGGAGACACAATGTCCTTCTACAAAATTAAGATGAACTGTCATAAGTGGCGGTCTCGGCCATCGTTCCTTCTCCTGCTGAATTTTTTCCGCATATAAATCATAACAACTCATATTTGTTAGAACACTTATACTGTTTAACTTACCAACTCTTAAACATTGCAATATATCCTCTGACACATTAGGAGATAGTGCATAATCATCTGCATGAATATCTATTTTACACATTTGGTTTCTTCCTTCAAATCTTCCACACATTCAGTATTATTTGATTCCTTCCAGATAACAGACTCAATAATATAACGAGGACGTGCTTTAGTTTCCAGATATATCTTTCCTATATACTCCCCAACAATACCTAATGAAAATATTGTAAGTCCTCCCATAAGCAACGATACCACCAAAGAAGTTGTATATCCTGGAACATTTCTTCCAGAAAACCAATCAATTATACAGTAGATAATCATAGCCAAGCTAAAAAGACTAACTAAAAAACCTAATATAGTAATAAACTGTATCGGCCGTGTACTCATAGAAGTGATACCGTTTGTAGCAAGATTTACCATTTTTTTTAAAGTATACTTAGAATGACCTGCCTCTCTTTTCTTTACATTAAAATATACTACATCTGATTGAAATCCCATAGTCGGAATAAGTCCTCTTAAAAACAAGTTTACTTCTCGATATTCTGCAAGTGCTTCTAATGCCCTTTTAGATAACAAACGGTAGTCTGCATGATTACTCATTACATTACATCCTAACAGATGCATAAAATCATAAAATATATTTGCGCTGGCTTTCTTAAAAAGTCCATCTGAATCGCGATCATTTCTAATTCCATAAACAATTTCACAACCTTCCTGATAACATTTCACAAAATCATCAAGTGCTTCTATATCCTGTTGCAAATCAGCATCTATGGTAATCACCATATCAGCATGTTGCCTAGCCGTCATCATCCCAGCTAAAATGGCACTTTGATGTCCATAATTCCTTGAAAAACAGAGACCAGAAAACATTGAATTTTCTTCACATATTCTTTGAATAATCTTCCATGTATTATCACTACTTCCATCATTAATAAACATTATCTTACTTTTATTAGAAATTATGTTTTTACTAATAAGCCTTTTATACTTTTCTAACATAACCTCCGCTGTATGAGGAAGAATTTCTTCCTCATTATAGCAGGGAACCACCAAATACAATATATTCCCCCTTTTGTGTAATCCTGTTTCACCCATTGCGCTAATCATCCTTCTATTTATTATTTTTTTCTGAGACAATTACTTGTTTTTTCCGGAAATAATTTTTCGTATCATATTGCCACTGATCAATATCTTCTGATGTTAAAAGAGCCGACTCTCTAGGGACTTTCCAAATTGTTACAGAATCTTCTGTTGAGTTCTTTAGAATCTGGATATTTTCCAGAGCAATCTCACCATATTCTCTTGCTATACCATTTCTAAGTTCATGTATTGCTAATACTGTAGTAAACTTTTCAGGCGATGGAATTGAAACCAACGTAACAATAAATAAAGCTGCAGCACACAATCCCCATACATATTTTACTTTCATTCCTCGTAAATATTGTGTATCTTGATATTTTATGAGCTTCTTCTCTCTATTTTTATATAACCAACCAGTAAAATAAATAACGTTTAATGATAAAATTATAATAAAAGACGTAAAGATAACATTTTGCACACGCCCTATATCAACTGTATTAGCAGCATAATCCACTGGCGTAAACATCGCTGAAAGAAAACAATAACTATATATAGATACAAGCCATGGGACTGGAAAATGGAATTGAACATTCTGAACAAGCAACCAAGCAAACGGAATCAGTATTAAAACAAATAAAATCACCTGCCAGTTTAGCCAAATATCCCCCAAATAATAGATTCCATAAAATAATGAACGGAAAATAGATATTATAGGATTAGCCGTTACCCCTGCGGCCGCTTGTCGTAACTGATTCCCGGGAGCCATTACATTAATACCAAATGCAATAAAGTTCAAAGAAGCAGGGATTATCAAAATTGTTAACATCCTTTTCTTCATATATACAATCAGTAAAACAAAAAGAGTAACAAATCCTATAATACCAGATAGCGCTGTAACCAGATTTCCTCCTCCCAACATAATTGAAAAAATACTTGCGCCAAACATAGCCCACCAGTTCATCTTTTCTCTTCGATATAGATTTATTAAACACCCCACTAAAAATAATGCAAAACAAAACGCAACAATATAATGCACAGCAGCATTATACCAAAAAAAAGCCACCGGCTTACAAATCATGCACTGGACAATAAATAACAAAGTAAAAGCAGAGAAAATTATACCGATATATTTATTACTTTTTAATAACTTACAAAGTTCAATGAAAAAAAAAGTCACTGAAAAACTAAGTAAACCTAACATAATAAAAGGTACCGCCGCATAAAACTGTTCCCCGAAAATTCCAGGTTGAAGCGCCATAAGGAATATACTTGAAAAAGTACCCTGCCAATGACTATAAGCTTCTGTTACCGCCTCTGCTGCTGCTTTTAATACTTGTATAAAAGAATGGGTGTCATTCCAAGCCCAATATGATAAATAGGAATATCCCCAGTCATCTGCCTGAGGATAATCATAAATAGATACACATAATATGGGTATTAAACTACATAAATAAAAGCCAGCAATAAAAAAAGCAAAATATTTAATATTAATTTTTTCTAAATGTAATTTTTTCTTATTCATTAAACACTTAAAACTCCAGTAATACTATAAAATTTCCCAAATTTTCTTTAAACCAATAAATTTATCATAGCATTTAACAAAATAAGCGTCAAGTTAGATCTTGTGTAAAGCATACATGCGGCGGAGATGGGTCATTTGAAAATGAACTGGCATTGAGAGTGATTGCAACGGATGCAAAAACGCACAGGATTACTGCAATTTCCGCTCTACTATAGATATTTGAACTAAAAGATTGTATTAATACCATAAATGTCACGGAAACACTAAAGGATATTACGCAGATAATCAACAGTGTGTAAACAAACTATGTGCTACCAGCTAAAAATAAATTGCTTAATATAAAGTATAGTTCTCTACATTTCTACAAAAAAAGGAAGCTGTAAATATATACTGAAATCATAAAGGGTAGAATGGATGCCATGAGAAACGGGAACGCTATACGTCAACAGAATTTAACGGATTGCTGCAGACAACATGAATATACTGTAACAGCTTGCAATCGCTCTCCCCAAATTAGAAACTACTTATTAGACAATCATGAACTCAAAACGCAAAAAGTTCCATTTCTTCAGATATCTAATTAAAGTTTATCATAAACGATTGTCCTGAGTAACACTGCTTTAACTGTAGACATTTTAACTACAATCACCTATAATTAGGAAGGTATCTGTTTCGTATCCATTTTGGAGGCTCATTATGTCAAGAAAAAGTTTACTGCAGTTTACAAAAAAATATTTTGTTTATTTCATTTATCTTGGTCTTGCCCTGATAACTGCCTATCTATGCTTTTCCCGTCTGGATGTAGCTTCGCTTCAGCACTGGGATGAAGCACGGCATGGTGTTAACGGTTATGAAATGTACAAGAATCATAATTATATTGTAAATACCTATAATTATGAAAATGATTACTTTAATTTAAAACCGCCACTTAGTTACTGGGGAATCATTTTGGGCTTTAAGCTGTTCGGTGTTTCCATTTTCTCTATGCGCTTTTATTCAGCCCTGTCTCTGCTTTTAACATTCCTTGTGGTAGGATATTACATGCACAGACATTATGGTAAGATTGCCGCTGTCTCCAGCATGCTGTTTTTCATCAGCTGTTCCGATTTGTTCTACCGGCATGCCGGAAGAAATGCTGATGCTGATGCCCTATATATCCTTTTATTCACGCTGGCACTGTTATTTATGCTACAGGTGCAGAAACATCAGAATTATATCTATCTATGCGGCTTCCTTTTTTCACTTGCCTTCCTTGCCAAAAGCTGGCATGCGTTGGTTCTTCTCGCAATTGGAGGACTTTTTCTTATTTTTTCCGGATTGTGGAAGAAGTTGCATATTAAGAATTATATCCTTTTTCTGCTCAGTGCATTCGGCCCCCTTCTTTTATGGGCTTTTGTAAGATATCAGTATGACGGAATGAACTTTTTGGGGCAGATGTTTGGAGTTGATGTCACACAACGAATTGCAGGATCTGCAGATGCGAACCCCTCTTATACCTTTTTCACACGCTATCTGCTGGGATATCGTCCTATTGTCGTTATAACCGTAATTGCGGTATGCATTTTATTATTTATGTTATTTAAGAAGAAAATCAGTTACAGCAATAACATACTGGCTTTTTTACTGTGGATTTTTATTCCGCTTTTTGTATATGACTTTTCACATGTATATTATTACTGGTACATTTTTCCCGTTTATATTCCGTTGCTCATGCTTGCCGGTATTCTTATCCAGAAATTATATCAATATCTTGAAAATAAAAAAGGGCTGTTCTATGCAATAATGCTTATTCCTTTACTCATCGTAGGCGTTGAATGCCGCAGCACTTTAAACGAACTGGATAATCTGGAGATTTCCGGTTTCCAAAACGATATAAAGGCTGCAATGGAACAAAATCCTCAGCTGCATCATATGGATATTTATGTGGAGAAAATAGATAATGAGTATAAAGACAGCTATTATTGGGAACAAGCAGGCTTGCTTGCCGCCGAATTAAGCGGCGATTTATACTGCAAGGAAGGCGGCGTCGATGCTTTTTCAGAAGTTGAAGGCGATGCATTAATTATAGTAGATCCTGAAATATATGAAGAAAATCAAAAAGAACTAGATACGTTGGAAATTATTTATCAAAATGAATATATTATACTAAAAAAGCATTATAGCAGTAAATAATATGCTTTTAAGATCCACAACACAAATAAGACTGTAAATTTGCGAATAACTAAAGGTTCCATACAACATTGTACCTATAAATGTTATATACTCCTAAATTAAGCGCTAAATAATAGCGCGGATTCACAAGTATTCCAACTTCCATATATTGTAGAAAAATATTGGATTAACACTACAATTATGGTAGATATACTTTGACAATATCTCACAGCAAGCATATTCCCATGCAGTAACAGCTTAGCTTATTAATGAATGCCGCAGGAGCGGCTTGACTGATGCTGACTGGTGCCTCAAAAATCACATTGCACCAAGTACTTTTTACAATTGGGTCAGTTGGAGACGCCTCCGGGCTGGAAAAGATTTACATCGCCTGTGGATATACAGATATAATGAAATCCATTGATGGTCACTGTGCTATTGTAGAAGAACAGTAGAAACTGGGTCCTGGAGCCAATGTACTTTTTCTGTTCTACGAAAGACACTGTGACCGAATCAAGCCTCTCTATCATGAACCAGATGAAATTGTTCTCATTTATAAATGGCTTTCTATGGCAGGAGGTTATCAATGATCAAGGAAACAGTATGAGGTCAGGAATCTCACCCGAAGAGAGTTTAACTGGCTGGCGTCAGGGATTGATATCGATCAGCCAAAAATATTGAAGCCAGAGTAAAATACGCTGAAACCTGCTCTGTAAACTTGCCCATAAAAAGCGTCATAACCCTAATAAATTGTAGTGCACTAGCGTACTGGCGTCAAACGGAGGGCACCCTGGTAACCGGGCGAACCGATGAAATACTAATAATACAGATTCTCCATAATCTGCTCTACCAGTTTCCTGTCTGAAAGCCGGTACCGGTTCTGGATGATCAGGGAACCGAGTGCCATACGCAGCGGCTTTGCAAAATTGCCTGTGTCACTCGGTAACAGACCGGGGTACTTTGTTTCAAACACATCTCAGGGCACCTATCTACCATCTGAATCCAACGGTTATTGGGATTCAGATGCAATCCTACGGGTTGGCTAAAATCAATAAAGGATGTCTGTGTCTTATCTGCTGAATGGTACATTTCGGAGCTTTAAAAAGTAGTTCGAACACTAAAAGCTGCAAGAAAAATGAAAGGGTTACCTGAATTCCCTTGCAATAACAATAGCAGAAAATGACTTAGGAATCAGCTTTTATCAGCAGTTAAGAGCTGTTCAGCAGACACTGATTAAAAAATTGCTTTTTTATTCATATAACAATTAGAAAGAGTAGTATGTTTATGAAGTTATTAACAATTATTTAAATAACTGGTCATAGTTATAATTATTATAAAAAACACTTATTTCCTCCAAATATTTTTTATAATTATCCTTTGTAAGCTGATATTTCCCATTTTTCATCCATACTAGAATCTGAGAATTAACATCCTGAATATAATGGATAGAATCCATATAATTGTTTAGATTACAGATAAGTTCAAAATTATTAAAAAAAGAAAAAAGTTTTACATTATTATAATCTAACAATAGCTCAATTGTAAGCTGTTCCAAATCAATTCTTCTTTGTAAAACACCTGGTCCCTCTTGATTTATAGAATCCCACCAGCAGATACTATACGGAGGGAAGAAAAGATAAAAGGTAATATTTGGATTGGCTTTAACGGTATTGATAATATTTTGCTCTATACTGCTTTTTGCAAAAGCTATAAACATTTCTGTATCACTACTATTTAGATTTAACTTCACCTTTAAACTGTTTCCATTGTTGTTATTCTTTCCATTCTTTGTACCATTCAGCAAATTTTCCAAGCCCCTCTTCAATACTGGTGGAAGGTTTATAATCAAAATCCTTTACCAATTGCGAAACGTCCGCATATGTTTGATATACATCCCCAGGCTGCATCGGATAATACTCCTTTTTCGCTTCCCTACCAAGTGCCTTTTCCAGCGTCTGAATAAAGTCCATTAATTTCTCCGGTTTATTATTACCAATATTATAAATTTTATATTGATCTCCTTCTTCATTAGGTTCCGGTGGATTATTGAGCATCCGTACCACGCCTTCCACTATATCATCTATATAGGTGAAATCCCTATACATGTCTCCCTTATTAAATATCTTAATTGCTTTTCCTTCCATAATTTTATCAGAAAAACCATAATAAGCCATATCAGGGCGGCCAAAAGGGCCGTAAACCGTGAAGAAGCGAAGTCCTGTAGCTGGAATACCGTATAAATGGCTGTAAGTATATGCCATTAATTCATCACTCTTTTTAGTTGCCGCATATAAACTGACCGGATGATCCACCATATCATCAATTGAAAACGGAGTCTTCTTCTGATTTCCATATACCGATGAAGAAGATGCATATAACAAATGCTCTACAGGATGCTTCCCATCGTCATAAGAATGTCTGCATGCCTCCAAAATGTTATAAAAACCAATAATATTACTTTCAATATAAGAATCCGGATTTTCTATGGAATAACGCACACCGGCCTGAGCCGCAAGGTTTACTACAATATCCGGCTGGCTGGAAGAAAATACTTCCTCTACTACTGCTTTATCTGCAATACTACCTAATACGAAATGGAAAGCAGGAGCTTTTTTCAATATATCAAGCCTGCACTCCTTCAGCCTGATATCATAGTAGGTATTGAGATTGTCCAGTCCGAGCACATAACAGCCCTCATCTAACAAACGTTTGGAAAGGTGAAAGCCTATGAAACCTGCTGCACCAGTTATTAAAACCCTCTTGGAATTATCAAATTTTCTGAACTGCGCTCTCATTCTCCTACCTTCCTATGCTATAATATTCCACACCTTCTACTGCCATAGCCGAGGGGTTGTAAATATTCCTGCCATCATATACCAAAGGAGTCTGCATTAATTTTTTATATTCCGATGCTTTTATTTCCTTTATTTCTTTCCACTCCGTGAAAACAAAACAAATATTTGCGCCTTCCAACGCAGCTTCGGGAGAAGAGACATAGGTTATACTTCCTTTTTCATATGTTCCCTCCGGAAAATTTTTTTTACAGTTGCTTTCGGCAACCGGATCATATGCAAATATATCCGCACCATTTTCTAAAAGAAGTTGAATGTTATCTACTGACGGTGCTTCCCGTAAATCATCCGTTCCAGGCTTAAAAGCCAATCCTAAAACAGCAACCCTCAGATTTTGAAACGTTATCATTCTGTCACATGCCTTGTGAAACAATCTGGTTTTCTGCCGTTCATTAACATCTACAGCCGCCTCAATTGTCTTCAAGGTATATCCATGCTGTCTGGCAATAAATTTTAGAGCTTTGGTATCCTTAGGAAAACAGCTTCCTCCATATCCGATTCCTGCCTTCAGAAAATCAGAACCGATCCGCTCATCATAACTCATTCCTTTTGCTATATCTTCAATATTCGCACCTACTAGTTCGCAGAGATTTGCAATCTCATTCATATAGGAAATTTTAAGGGCAAGAAAGTCATTGCTGGCATACTTAATCATCTCTGCTGAGCGCCTGCTAACAGAAACTACAGGCAAGTGAAAAGGTTCATATATTTTCTGCAGCAATTCTTCAGCCATACTGCTCTCTGTCCCTATCACAATACGCGCTGCATGCAGTGTATCATGTACAGCAGAGCCCTGCGCCAAAAATTCCGGATTAGATGCCACCTCTATTTTTACTTCTTTATGAACCAGAAAATCATGAATAAACTGCTCTACCTTATCATTAGTGCCAACCGGGACCGTAGATTTCACCACCACAAGACAATCCTTTTCAATATTTTCAGCTATCTGTCTGGAGACTGTCGCAATATAACTGAGATTAGCTGAACCATCCGGCTGTTCTGGTGTACCAACACCAATGAATATTGCATCTGGCTCTTTATACGCGTTTTTATAATCCATTGTATAATGCAGGCGGCCTGCAGCATAATTTTTACGCATTAATTCTTCCAGATCTTTTTCATATATCGGGGAAATCCCCTTCTCCATTAGAGCTACTTTTCTTTCATCTGTATCTACACATGTAACGTTATGCCCTTTTTCAGCAAAACAGACACCCGCAACCAATCCTACGTACCCTGTTCCTGCAACCACTATTTCCATATCTTCCTCCCGGTAAATTCCTTATGTAAGTCTGATAATACTTTCATTAGTTTTCGATATATTCTGCCTGCACTTTCCGCATCCAATATATCAACCATCCCATCAGTAAAGGTGCTGCAGCATATACCGGCAAAGCATATCTAATATAAGCGTTAACAGGAGATACCATACAGACTAATATATTGACAAGCAAAGGTATACTAAGAATAGCCGCCTTCCATTTTTTCATTATACATAAAATAAGAGTAACAGCCAGGGTAAACCATGTATAAATTCCACAACTATACAAAATCCCAATTCCTGGCAACTGTCGCAGATCATACGCCAGCTTCTCCAGGGCCTGACGCAAATCTCCCCTGTTTTCCACAAAGTTTGTCTCAAACTTGCTTGTATCATAAATCTGCCAGCTGATATACCACCCTAAACCTTCCTTATACTCTTTCCTATCCGGATAGAAATATCCATAACAGCCATTAAGAAAGGATTGTATGTATGTCGCCGGATGTTTTAGTCCTTGCTGAATCCATACTCTGATATACTCTTTATTTAAAATTGTAAGATAGGTAAGACCCTGTTCATCGTTTTGCAATAGATTCTTTACAGGATCAATAATTTCAGGATCATAGTTAGCAGCCAACTGCTCATAATCAAATACTTTATTTAAAATTTCATATTCTTCTTCTGTTACCTCATCCTTATGATAAAGAGCATATCTGGCAGTCTGCTGAATTGGAACAGAGTAAAGATCTAACCGGAAATTCCGGGTTCCCACATGAAGCGCGGGCCATAAAAATGTATTAATGCAAAAAACTGCCAGCAGCACAGATATCATTGTTCCAGCCCCTGCAAGCTTCCATTTTTTGGGTAGCAAAAATATAACAAAAGGAAAAGAGAGTATAAATGTATAGGTTCCGTTGTGCCTTACCAAGATCATCAAAAGAACAGTTATAAATAACAACGTGAAACTGGCTCTGCGTCTTACAAATGCCTTCGGATCATATATACACTGTAATAACATACATGTATATAATAATGTTAATGGATAAAAAAGAGAATCCTTAATTACAGTCGTAGCATAAATCGGCCAGATTGTAAAAACAGCATAAAAAATAAGAGCACTATACCTAAACCAATAAGGTGTTTTTAAAACCTTCATACAACTGCAGGCATAAGCAAACGCAAAAGCAGAAAGGATACTTTGCAGGATAATGAAAATAAAAATTGCCATATTATCACTTTGTAACACACCGGACAACTTCATAAAAAAGCCATACAAAAACGTGACAAATGGAGGATGCTGCCAGGTTAAATCAAAAGAACCAATGTTCTCCCCCATCTGAAAAGCCCCATCCCAAGAAATAACTCCGGGGTAAAAAGCAAAAAGATAGGGTATCTGACATAATAGGATAACGGCCATAGGGAACAGAATCGAATGTTTCTCAAAAATAAAATAAGTAATTTTTGAACATTTTTTATAAGAAGAATGCATGAAAAGGAATGACACAGCCGCTGTCAGCATCATGTTAATAAGAATAAACATCCCTGCCATCATACACAAAGAGAGAATAAACCAGTCAGGACCATAACAAAAAAGAAGCCATTCGTTATAATTATGATAGCTTTTTCCAAGAATATACAGAAATGAAAGGAAGAAACTAAAAATACATACCACCTTAGACATATGTGAATACTTTATAAAAAAAGAACATGTATACTGCTTCTTCACATAAAAAGAATAATAAAGGATAAAGAATGCCACAACACAGAATAACTGCGGAGTTCCCCATCCATTTAAATTGTAAACCGGTTTATTTTCTTGAAAAGTAAAACTGCAAAAAAAAGAAATAACAGTAAGCAAAGAACCAATGCCACATAAAAGGATTTTCAGGCGTAATTTAATATCCGGGCTGATAGATCGAATTGTTTTCAAACATTGTTTCATAGATACATTCCTCTCCCTGATAATATATAACATCTAGAAGTTATATAAATAAAGTAAATTAATAATTATTTATCTGTGCAACACACTTATCTTACTATAAAAAATATCTCTGACGCAAGCGGTAACACAAAATATATAGTCATCTTTTTTTTAAATTAACGGCAACAATCAGGGCAAGCAATCCATTTAAAATAATCGATGTTATCAGATAGCTTTCCGCGGCGCCCATTAACAAATATTTATTTACCATCGGATAAGAAATAAGAAAACTTATCATGAATACGCACACATACGCCCCTAACATAATATATTGCTTCTTAATCACCGTAACTACGAAATAAAATAGATTAAGTACCCCTGTAAATCCCCCTCCTAACAGTAAAACCAGCAATTCCCGTTTATATGGCATAACATCCACACCATATAAAACAGATAAAAAAAGTGTCCCGCAAAAATATCCCGCTATCGCAACTATCAAAGTTAACAATACCAACATACTTACTTTTTTTAAAAGAATTTTATATATCTCCTTTGTATCTCCCATCTTCCACAACAGAGATATTTTTACCAGAATTGGCCTGTATATCATAAGCCCGAATAAATTAACAACAAATGCCAGCATAAATATAATACTGTAAATTGTCTGCATCTCAACAGGTAAATACTTATCTATTGCATATTTGGGAATATTAAAAATACCAACTTGTAAAGTCAGACACATACCCAATGGAAAAGATTCATAAAATAACTTTTTAAATTTATCCCACCTAAATAAAAAGATGGGCTTCTCCAAACTTAAGAGTCTGATTTTATCGAATGATAAGATCCAAAGGAACGCAGATATATCCATTATTATAAGAGAAACTATTAAATTATTTGACACCAAATAAATGACAGCAAAAAGAAAAAGATTTACCACCCCTCTAAGAGCAAGGGATTGTCCTCCCAAATCCAATCTACCCAATATCTGGACATTCCCCTGAAAAATATCCGATATATTAATTATAGCACAATACAGGCACAGCAAAAGCGTAACTACAACTTTTTCTGTGGAATAATCAGCCAGACTTACAAACAGTATGGAACATGTTATCATAAACAAACAGGTTATTATTCTAAATGCAAAATAATCAGAAAATTCAAATACGCCTTTTGCATCCGCACATTGATGACTTCTTGTATCCAGTGTTCCAATGTTTGTAAACATCATGGCATTTGCATAACCCAACGAAAAAATACCGGCATCATAAGTGCCGGTAGTATGAGTAATAACCATAATGACGATGACAGAGGTACTTGCACTTATAATACCACCTAAAGCATTCCAAAAATATATCTTCCTCTCTAAACTATCTTTCAATCGGAAGTTTCCTCCATTCTTTCGCTCTCCATTTCATACAACTGTATTGCTGACTCATCTGCCATTATAGACAATTTTTCTTCTAATTGGGAAACTTTAATTGACAGAGAGAGAATTTTCATAAGACATACAAATATCAAAAAAGCAAATACGAAATTGGATGGCGCTTCAATTCCCAACAGTACTGCCATAAAGTATGCCACTTTAGGAAATATCCCCATGATAAGCAAAAGTATTGCTGCCAGAATCCAAAATATGGCATCCTCCATTTTCAGCTTGCTTTTATTTATTTTATACAATATCCACGCACCGGTAACTATTGCTATAAAAAGCAATACAATCCTAAGCGTCAAAGTCATTTCTTATTCCCCCTTTTTTCTTCTCACCCTCACCCATTGAAATATCAAAATAGAGAAAAGCATTCGTACCATATAGTTTAATGAGTTTAAACTGCTTAAATAACTTACCCCTGCATATCGTTCTTTCATATCCACCTGTACTTCTTCAATTTTAAACCCACAATTGATAAGATACGCCAATGTATCCGGCTCTGGACTATAATGCATATCTTTACAGTATCTGCTGATTACTTTTCGATTAAACAGCCGCATTCCTGACGTCACATCCTCAACCCTTTTTCCGCCTGTAGTTAATCGTATACTGGCAGAAATGATCCTGCTTCCCAACATCCTCATTGTTAAAGGTTTTTTATTGCTGGCATATCTTGAACCGATTACAATATCTGCACCTGTCTCTTCCATTTTCTTTATCATGTTTTCTATATATTCAGGTAAATGCTGCCCATCTCCATCAATTTGAACTACATACTTATACCCTTTTCGTTCTGCATAAAGCATACCTGTTCTAATCGCATTTCCTAATCCGAGATTGACCGGAAGATTTATACATTCATAACCCTTCTCTTTACAAAGAGATTTTGTACTATCCGTAGAACCATCGTTAATTATAATGTAGTCATATTGCGGAAAATTATAAATGATATTTTCAATTACATATGACAGACTATCTTCCTCATTAAACGCAGGTACGATTATTAGTATTTTTTTCATTTGTAACATCCTTATTAAAATCCTTTTCATGGACTACTTTGTTGTTCAACCATTACCACTCTGTTTTTTCTATAAAAGTTGCATACCACTCTATTAGTAAATGCATTTTCATCAGTGGTCACCGGCATATGCATCAGTGGTCCCTGTTCAGGATTAATTGGTACAAGATATGCATCCTTTATAGACTCATTCAATAGTATTTCCATTTGAGAAGCAATTTGTGCTTTAAAGTCATCCGCTTGCCCGCTATTAACATATTCAACAACACGAAAATCTACGCTCTCCCGCAACCAACCTCTATTAAAAATCACCAAAAGGAAACATAGAATTAATGATGGATAAAGAATACAACTACGATATTTATTATCCATAAAGCTGTCTAAACTTACTGATATCGATTTACATTTTAACTTATAAAAAAACCAACCTTCACAATATAATATACTAAAACATGCCGTAATTAAAAAAGTAAAATATTGAATTGTAGCTGGCCCTAAAGAAATCTCTATCGAATCATATACCTCTGAATAAATTTCTGGAGCAAACATGGCGCTATATATCCCATACATCAATATAATAAAAAGTAACGGAAAAGGATAGGTAAATTTAATTTTCCTACCTACCCTGTTCACTGCCTCCCAGCCCAATAAAGCAATAATCGCTAACACAATAAATATAAGTGTTTTTTCTCTTAAATAAAAAATAATCGAAAAAGCCCCTCGTTTTAAAGATTCAAAAACAGTAAAAACCGCAAGAGAAAGACTAAAACCAAAATTTTCCCCCCCTCTCACCAAATTTCCTGGAGACTTACATTGAACAATGAATCCAACTGCCCAAACTAAAAAAGGAATACATAATAGATAAATTCTTTTTTTCTCCTTTTTCCATCCCAAAAGCCCTGTTATAATAAATACTATAAACAACAATAAGCTAGTAAAATAGCTGCTTCCTCCTATCACTAAAGCACACAGTGTAATTCCCGTCAATGTACTAATCTTTCCATTTCTCAAAAATTTAGATATAAAAGCAATTCCCAGAAGTCCCGCCGCATGTGGAAGCATATAATGAATTGCGCCAACATACCAATACATCCCAATAGCGGTACTTGGAATATACTGATAACTTGCAAAAAGAACTAAAGAAGTAAAAATCAAACAATCAGCACATGAAAATTTCATAACTCTACCACAAATTTCAAGCATGAAAATTAAAGTTGCCAGAATTACCACCCCTGTCATTATGTATGGAACTATCCAAAACGAATAGGGAACAAACACTTCCGGCATTAAAGAAAACAGAAAAGTAGTAAACCAATCTCCATTCCAACTATGATAGTAGGTTTTCACGGTTTCTATCGCTGCTTTAAATACTTGTATTAAAGAACGAGTATCAAGCCATGCCGCATGTGTCAATACACTATATCCATAATCATCTCCGCTTGGTCGTGCATAACCCGCCAAGTACCAAATCGGCAACATACTTGTTAGGAAAAACAATATTGCAAGAAATGCCATCAAATTATTATTACATTTTTTTAAACTTCTTATCATATATTCTTCTCCCTTCAGAAGATTTACATCAAATTTTCATACGAGATTATTTAATAGGCAATGCTCATTTTTTAATCAGCTACACCAGACATTCATAATATTAAAATTATATTAAAATTTTTCAAAAATCGCTTTGTTTCTCATAAATAGTTAGCCTATTATACTAGATAGATAGCCAGAAAATTAAATCCGAATAAAAAAAATTTTACCATAAAAAAACAAAAAGTGTATTATGTCTAAATGGTATAAACTACAGAACTAAAATGGAAACACATCTCTCCTGTCTTCCCCTAAAATCAACTTGATCGACCTTCTAAGGATAATCGAACTCTACACAATGCCACAATCTAGATTACCAACAGTAGTACTACCTAGAAAGCCCTCTCGAACATCTAGGCTCTTTGAAAAACAGCTCTAACCGATCTCGTAAATACATTGAAGATGGCAATATGACTATTTGTAAAAACGCGTCAGAATAGTGCAAGAGTAAATAATCTGACTGGTCAAAACTACAACAGTATAAATACCAAAAATCATACAACCCCAATACTTATTGTTAGCCAATTACATTAAATCTTTATATAAAAATCCTATTATTTTCTTCTCTCAAAACTTCGTTTATTTTAACATTCTTTTTTCAGCGCCCACTTTATCTTAAATATATTATTACCCTTTTAGCTTTTCTAATCACACATTTAAAAAGAGCTACTTTTCATCATTTCTTTTAAAAACAAAGAACCTCTGTCCAATATAGTTAATACCGACAAATAAACACATACCTACTAGCATAGCAATATTCTCACTCTGTTTTCCCGTAAAGTTCTGAAACAGTATTCTTACAACTGGCTTAGCAAAACCATATGCGATTACATAACATATAGCAATATTAATAACAAACCTAGGAATACTTTCCCTTTGTGATATCTTACTGCGGAATGTAAAGTTTCTATTTAAAAAATAACTTACAATACTTCCTATTATATAATTTAGTGCAGAAGATATCCAATAGCTAAATCCCAAAAAATTATAAGCTCCAAACATAACAAATGTGCCGACTAAAGTATTAATCCCCCCGACTAATATAAACTTTAATAACTTTTTATCAAATATGTCTTTAATATTTTCCATATTAATCTCCATAATAATCTCCATTTTTATATACAATCCCACAAACCGTATTTAATTTATCATATCCAATCCTCTCTAACTTTTCTATTAACCATTGCGATGTTCCTCTTTCATTGGGCTTTATAATAATTTCATTTCCTTGGATAATTACTGACCTACAACTACCATATTCAGGTGTCACTGCCAATACATATGTAGGGAATCTATTTGGCATATTAGCATAGTATTTCTTCAAGCGTTCCTCATCAAGCCCACCCCAGAAACGGCAAGGTGATGGTGCACCACAGGGATTATTTATACATAAATAGGCCCATGGAACCAATTCAGTTATTACCACTGTTCCACTAATATTTTCAACGAATGTGTTCTCTATAGTTTTAATAATCTCATCATACTGTTTCTTATGCTCTTTCGTAGTATATAGATATTTAGCTGGGCCTTGTGTAATACGTTCAGTCAAATTTACTATTTTATCGTCCCTATATACACTAAATAGTCTAAGCCATCCAGTCTGAATTATTGACACTATAAAAATTACCAGAATACTGCGCGATATCCATCTTTTTACTTTAACAGAAGACCACTTTATCTTTGATGCACTTTTATATATAATAATAGGGGAGGATATTCCGCATAGCACAAATCCAACTGTAATGGCATCTAATCCGGTATTAGATGCCAAATGAAAAACTATCGAAAGAATAATGCCTGGAAGATAAATATTATTAAAAACCTTTTTTAACGTTTTATCTTTACAATCTAAACTCAAATAAATAATAATTGCCAGTATAGATAATGCAATATTAACACAGCCTATTACATTATATGATAATATCACATTGCTTCCTGTTAAAATTATATTGACAATAAATATAACTTGTAAAATTTTTTGATTTATAGATGTATGTCGAATCCTTTTAATTAATATATATAATAAACTTCCAATCAAAATTACTATTGTATACTTATATCTATTTATGATTCTGGCAAACCATAAAATATTAGACATTATTGGATTTATATTTTGGTGTTCGGCATCTTCAAACACATATGGCATATATTCCAACATTTCTTTAAGTGTCACTCGCGGCAAAAGATATCCCAAATAAATTACAGCACAAACGCAAGTTCCAGCTAATATAAAAACAATATTTTTTCTATATTTAGAAAAAGATGCATTGCAAAAGCAAAACATACCAAAAATAGCATAAACAAATACTAAATATGGAAGTGCCAGAACAGCTATTGCCAGACTACAACCTATTGTAAACATTCGAACTCTATTCAACTCTTCAACGTTAGAATTAAAAAATAGAAAAACAGCCCACGTAACGAAAATTAATGCTATACTATAATATGATGCTCCAAGTATATTCGCTCTCGTATATAATAAATAAATAAGAGCGCCTAATAAAGATGGTAATTTATGTGTTTCTCTCTTCAAACTATTATAAATGTATATAGAAAGAAAATAGTTGATTAAGACTATGAAAATTCGAAAAAAAGCATAAACTCCATCATTATTACCCATTATTTTCATATATAAAGTATAAATGGGTAATAAGAACACTGCATAAAACTGCGTACCAGACCACTCATCTACAATAGGTCTATCTCCTAGCCAAAAACGATGTACTAATGCTAAATAAAAGCTTTCATCTGACCAACAAAAACTATAAAGACATCTAATACATAGCACAAATGCTGTTGCTGTAAGAATGAAATACGGAAACACTATCTTAATGGTAAATTTACTTGACAACTTTTTTACAAACAATTTTATTTACGCTTCCTTTTTTTATAATATAAATAATAATTATAATAATTCCAACAAAAAAACTTCCTATAAACCACCATCCAAAAGTATCCCTAATTCTTTCTAGAATTATCATTTTACCTTCAAATCTATATAACGGTACATCTTTTCCCTGATATTCATATACTAACGAATTAAAATCCTCAGGAAGATTTTCTAAGTCTAAATAGTATTTTTCTCTTTCCTGACAATCTGTATTACTTACAGAGACATAAATAGCATCTGGACTTTTATTATAAATCTCATAAATACTTGCAAGCAATACTCCACAAAAAAAACTAATTATTATAATTACTTTCTTATTTTTTTGCCATAGCTTAGTAACTATTTTCTTTAACCAATAAAAAGTTGTCATATTAATAACCATACTTTTTTCAGTTAAATTTATCCCTACACTTTTATTCAAGATACTACTTGGAAACATTTCCTTATAATAACTCATTTTATAAAAAATATACTCTCCCAAAAACAAAAAAGATAAATTTTTAAATGAAGTATTAAAAAGGAAAGGTTCTGAAATTCCAGTTATTATAAAAGCTAAAATAATTGCTAACTCTTTTCTTTTATTATTCTTTAGATAAAAATGTATGGCACCTGCATATAGTCCTATCACAAGTAAAAATAAAACAATTCCATTATTTACAAGAAGAGACACAAAAGAACAATCCAATGCAAATCCTAAATCCACTTCAGAATAGTTTTTACCAAATAAGCTAATTCCGTTTAACAAATAAATTCTTGACGCAATATATCTCATGTTTAAAATTTTATTCATCAGCCTATCTAAATTAGCAAATATCATTCCTTCTCCAGTTAATAAAGGCCCGATAACTGAAAACAAAATACTAAATGGCAATATACAATTAATAACAATTCTCTCAGGAACTGTAAATTCTTTCCTTGATACAAAATAAAAATACATTAATAACATCAACGTTGTTAATACAAATCCAGTATAACTTACGGCATACAAAAATATAAAAAGGTTTCCTAGAAATAACAACACTAATAATTTACATAACTCTTTTCCTTTTTTATTAGTCAAAAATAAAATAAAAGCTACTAATACAGCATAAGTTATTTGCAAAACATTAGGATGAGGGTATCCAAAACTCCATCTTAATATAGAGCCCAAACCTAATTTTTCATGCGCTAATACAAACCCCTTTTCTATGCCAGACATAGCAAGCGTTGCTCTTACTATTAGACAAAAAAGCCAAATAGGAAATCCTAATTTGAATATTCGTGAAATTGAAATCCCTTTCAAACCAATTATTAAACTTATAAATATTAAAGGTGCTTTATCCCCTGAAATTTTATATATTATTAATCCCAGAAACCCTAAAAACAATATTCCCACCAGTTCTAATATAGTGTGACGCTCTAATAATAGCTTAAAAAAAACACAACCTAAAGCAAATACCAAACAAATAGAATAACTCCACATACCTTCATACAATCCCATGCCTTTTGCCATTAACATAGTAAAAAAGAATAAATAATATAAGATTTCTCCTATACTAATTTTTATGCATTTAAACTTATTATCCATTATCTTCTCCTTAATTACCCACAAATATCTTTTTAAACTATATGTGGAAATAAAATCAAAAATTTGTTAAAATTAAAATACTTATAAAAATTGTTAAAAATAATCTATAAACATTTTAAACAATCCTTTTCTTAAAAGCAACTTATTAATATAAATAATTATTTGAATATATTACGTAAAGGATAAAGTATATGAAAAAAAGAATTCCATTTAAAATCATGAAAAAATTTACTCCTAAAACAGAAAAAAGATTTACTAATGAATTCGTACAATATTTTGATCAGGAGGCTAATGATTTAATTTACAATAAATTATGTTATCCTCCTCAAAGCGGATTAATGATATCAAAATTTGGATTTGTAGAGTTACATAACCTCTGTAGTTTTTTAAGTATACTTGAGGGAATAACTTTTGATAAATATAATGAAGCGCTACATGGTGGTAGGGATATATATCCCGATTTGTGCCTAGAGGCTCTTTGCCATAACGCTGGATTTTTCCCAAATGATGTTAATCTTGCTTATAAATGGAAAGATCTTGTATTATCAATTCTTCCATATATTGATATTTTGGGTTCATATCTGGAAGAAGAAAAATACTTAAGCAATGAGCTTTTACACTGCACTAAAGTTAATTTAGAAGGATATTATGCACCTTTTCTATGGGAAAATCCATGGTCTAAAATATTAAAAGGGAAAAAAGTTCTCGTTATACATCCCTTTATCGATTCGATAAGGTACCAATATGAAAAAAGAGAGCATCTATTTCAAAATCCAGATGTATTGCCAGAATTCGGTAATTTATATCTTCTAAAAGCGGTCCAAAGTATCGCAGGAACAAAAACAGAATACGCAAACTGGTTTGAAGCACTGGATTATATGGAAAATGAAATGGACAAATTTGACTATGAAATTGCATTAATTGGTTGTGGTGCATATGGAATGAATTTAGCTGCCCATGCAAAAAAGCAAGGAAAAACAGCTATACATTTGGCTGGATGGACACAAATGTTATTTGGGATATACGGAAAACGTTGGATACAAGATCAACCTGAATTCTCTAAATTCATAAATGAATACTGGATAAGGCCTATGGAATCGGAAAGACCTTCCGGAGCTAATAGTGTTGAAGGCGCATGCTATTGGTAAAATACCAGTATTAAAAGCTTTTCATGATGGAGCGCACATTTTTTCTTGTCCATTCCATCCAAAAAGCCGATACGTATAGGTATCAATTCCACTTTCACCCAGAACTACAAAATGTTTTATTTTAATAGGTATTATTGCACCCTTCCATATTATTTGTTTTATTGGGAATATCCTGATTTAGAAACATTAATCAGTTGCCTCTTAAAAAGGAATCCAATTTTTGTAACTGAGCGTCAAATAGCCGTCTAACTTGTTTTATAATAAATTTTAGAGGTGATAGAATTGATATCCTGCCTCTTTTTACTTTTCACTTATCTAAGACAAGTTATCCGCACTCAGTAATTGTTTAAACCTTCCGCAATTTATTTCTCACAGCACCAGCCCCCTAGGCTTGTCACGCTCAATCTAGACATAAATTCGTCCTTGTGCCAGTCTTCAGGTGTATTTATACGTAAATGCTTAAAAAGCTAATGTATTTGCTATATTGTGCAGTATGACCACCACTCCCACCTTCATTATACCACTCTTATCAAAAATATTTCAAATTTTATACTATTATAGTTTCATTTATTTTTCAGTATTAATAGAAATAGCACCCCTTACCTTCTTTTCTACAATCATCTTTACAACAACTCCCACACAAAGTAACCATCCTACTACAGTTAGGATACCCCCAGCAAATATTCCAGGGGTTGTGTATTTAAATTCAACAGAGTGCTCTCCTTTCTCTATAGATATGGCTACAAAACCAAGATTTGCCTTATAAATATCTGTTTTTTCCCCATCAATATATGCCTCCCATCCCTTACCATATGGAATACTCAAAAACAATAAGCCATTAACGTCACTATCTATTTTACCATTAATAATATTATCTTTAATTCGTATATCTTGCATGCTATTTCTTCTTAACTTCTCAATTGCTTCTTTAATATGCTCCTCTGACAAATGATACAGACAAATCTTTTTAATCTTATAAGTTCCTTCTTTTGAAAACGTCAATGTTACATTATCAGCTGTTTCGATATTTATCAAAATATCATCTTTACCTTTACCGGAAAGTTCAACTTCCTTATTTCCAACCTTTAACTTTATCACTTCACTATTATCAAAATTTCGTTCAACTCCCTCTAAATATATATAATTCTCACCTTCTGTATATTCTTTTACACAAAACTCTATTTTACTTTCATTATTGACCTGTATAGTATCACCATTTTTATTAATATTTATATAGTTAATATCACCGTCAATTGGGCTATAGCCAAAAGAACTTTGTACTGTATTATCAAGTCTTTTATTTCCAAAGCTAATGACTTCACTTTCTTCATCATTTTCAATAACTACAGCTTGTAACATAATCTCTTGGCGTTCCAAAGGACTATATTTCATAAACCTATCTTTCTCAATAAAATTAGGATATACATACCCCAAAGGCAAAAAATAATTATTTTTTTCAAGCTTTCCAATATATCCATCTTTCTGGAAACTTTCTGCATATTTCACCGTCAATAATGAGTCCAGTATCATCCTACCGTCTAAATTTTTCAATGCCCATGAAGAAACTCCTTTTCCAGGTGAAATCATCATTCCATCATAGAACTCATAGATATTTTTATTAATCATACTAAAATATTCCGCTGTACCATAATAATCCAATAGCATCGCTTCCCCCCTGGTTGAATTTATTACATCTACTCTATAAAATTGGCTTTTATCATTTAATCCTATTACTGGATTATTCGCTAATTCTTTATCTATTTCATTAAAAGACTTAAACCCGGCTCTAAATCCGGAGCCTCCCAATTTTACCGGACCAAATATCATAAATATATTTAACAGTAAATTTACCATTATGAAAAGCAGTATAAATTTTATTGTTCTTATTTTTCCTTTCACAATATTTATCATACAAAAAATAAAAAAAATAGATAAAATCAAATAAATGATGCCCCTAATCATACTTCCATTTTCTATACTAATTATATGCATTATACAAGAGAAAATAGGTATGGACATAATATAATATAATTTCTTTCCCAATGTGAAAAGTATGCTATTTTCTAAAACTATCACAACTATAAAAGAAAAAAAGAACTGCAAAATAAATGTCCACCGATCATTTGGATAAGAAAACCCTCCCATTACATAGCCAAATACAGGCATTATAAAACCAATAATTATTATTCCCAGTACCAACTCATATTGAGGGAATAATTTTGTACTAAATATAGCCAATATAGAGATTAAAGAAATTATAGTAATCCCTAATACATCCTCAAAAGCCCTCGGTATAATTAAATTTTGAAAACTTTGTATATATTTTGCACCATCATAAAAAAGCGAAATTTTACTACTATTACCGACTCGAGTACTGTTAAAAAAAGCTATAATAGATGGTACTAAAATAATACCGGCCATACACATCCCTATCATATACGTAAAAATTCCAATAATAGTTTTGTATAAAAATCGAGTTAATTTTCTCTCATTTTTTTTGCTAAATAAATAGTGAATTACATAATATAAAATTCCAAAAACAATTTCCATATACAAAAAATAAAAGCCGCACATTGACTGTAAAAAAGCTGCTATAATTAAAGGGAGCCCTGCCTTCTTATCTCCTTTTACTAGCATATCTATACCTAAAACCAATATTGGAAATGTAATCATCGGCATTAAGAAATTCCAAAATTGAAACCCATAGCACAAAGAATATGAAGAAAAACTATACAGTAAACTTCCAATTAATATACCCCATTTTCCCTTATCATAATACAAACAGTATATAGCAAATGTAATTCCAGAGACATACATTTTAACTATTACTATGAAAGATGTAAAATATATTAACATATTCTTTGGTACAAATAATGCTAAAACTAAAAAGGGATCTCCAAATCCATAAAAATTAAGTACAGGTATAATTCCTTCACCAAGTCCAACGTTAAAGTCAAATTGTAAAAAGACTCCTTCTTTAATACATTTCTTTAACCATTCAGCTATATAATAAAAAACAGGATAAAATTGATTGTATCCATCTGCACACCATATAAAACTATTTCTTTTAATGGAAAAAATAATTATTATACTTCCTATAAGCACTGAAAATGCAAAAGTATAATAAAGGAAAAAGTGTTTATCAATATGTTCCTTTGTGAACAAGTATTTGCTTACTTTCATAACATTATTTCCCCTTTCTATATAGTCAAGAGTTCCCAGAAAACCCCCAAAAAATTGCAGGTTTACAATATATGTGCTACAACGAAATAATAAAATACAATGAATAAAATACAATGTTATCCACTTTTTGTTATATTTTAGTCGCCACAACAAAAATGCCATTAAAGGAGTTCTCTGTTATGGCGACTAAAACACAAGACATAGGGTATCGTCTATCCCTTATTAACCACGCCCACAAATGTAACAGGATAAACGCTTCAATTTCTTTCAAAATATTATTGTCTTTTTTAGTTGGCTAATTACATTCATTTTATTATTCACTAGAATTACATCTTATTAAAAACAAGCTATTTTTAACCAATTTAAATCAGAATTCACTACATGTAGCCTATTTCGTTTAGTCATCTAGTTAAAATCTCACCACTGTCCAAACACGCATAAATCCTTAGGAATGGTATTTAATCTCTGCTATGAGCCGTCGTAATCCTGATGTCGGTCTCGTTATTCTTGTATAAATTCAAACAACAAGGCTACTCCAACTCCCTTCCAAAGCTTAATCAACTTCTAAAAAACAAGGGGTATAGCCATCCCCCACCTAACCTAAAGTATATTTTCCAGGCCTTATGGACAGATGTCGGTAAATGCTCCATATCCAGTACCCGACTAAAAATAATGCCGCCCTTTGTGGACGGCAGATAGAAAGAAACTTGATCAGTTTTCAGATGCCTTTTTCTGGTAGCAGCATTTCGGCAGTGTCTCGGACCACGGAAGCAGCCCTTCGACATAGGACAGATCTTCTAATTCTCCATGTTTTGGCAGTTCTTCTAATAGGTAACGGAAATATTCATAGGGTTTCAGCCCGTTTGCCTTTGCTGTCTCAGCAATGCTGTATGCGATCGCACTTGCTTTTGCCCCGCTGACTGTATCAATCTGGAACCAGTTGTTTCTTCCCACTGTAAATGGCCGGATACTACGTTCTGCGGCATTATTGGTCATCGGTACATAACCATCCGTCAGAAAGACTCTCAGGAATGCTTCCTGGTTCAGACAATAGCTGATCGCTTTTCCCGTGGCGGATTTCGGTGCAACACTGCCTTCTTTTGATTTCAGGTACGCAAAAAAGGCATCTACCAGTGGGAGTACATGGTGGATACGTGCTTCCAGACGCTCGGCTGGTTCCCGTTTGGTAAACTCCTCTTCATACCGGCTCATGGTCTGTATGAGCTGAAGGCTTTTATAGGCAATGGATTCCCTGATGTTCAGATCCTTTTTCCCGGCAGCTTTTACCACATCAGCAAATCCCCGCCGGGCATGCGACCAGCATCCGGCGATTGTCAGATCCTCCCGTTCCTCTGCAATAGAATGGTATACCTGGTAACCATCCGTCACACAGATCCCGCTGAAGTCTTTTAGGAATTCACGGGCGTGTTCCTTTTTCCGGGTCTTCTGGTATTCGTAAAGGATGACCGGGTTTGGCTCCAGTTCACCGGAACGGTACACCCACATCCGGCTCTCAGATCCTGCCGGACGTCCATCTTTGCGTACCTCTACCACGGTTTCATCCGCATGCATCACATGATGCTCCGGAAGTTTTTGCTTCAGCCGGTCATATACACGGCTCAGGTACCGCTCTGCTCCCATGACCGCCCAGCGGCACAGGGTCTGTGTCGGGAGAAATACATCGCTGCGTTCAAACTCTTTGGAAAGGCGCTCGATCGGCTGCGCGTTTACATACTTCAGATTATAAATACCGGCAACCAGGGACGCGGTAGCCAGACTGTTCCGGAACAGATCCGCTGGACGCTCTGCGCGCACAAAATTTCCCCCATCCGCACTTACATATACTTCCACGTGATGTTCAATCACTTCAAAGCTTGCCGGATGGAATTCCAGACGTTTATATACTTCGTCGGGAAGCTTTTTGTACCGGCCATCCGGAAATGCGGTAAGCAGTTCTTCTTCCGACAGGGTATGGGTAACCACAGTCACCGGAACACCTTTGATCTCTTCCTGACGTCTTCCTGTTTTCTTTTTTCCACGTTTGTATGCTTTCGGGAAGATATCCTCCAGTTCCGATTCCGGGAATGCCGGATCCAGATCTATGGTCATCTCTGCCTCATTGAAAGCGAAGCTGAGCTGGCTGCATCCATCTTCCCCGCTGGTCAGCCCCTTTTCTGAGGAACGGCCAAAACGGTGCTGGCGAAGGTTTACAACTTCTTCTGTCAGAAGGTTTACGCTTTTCTGAAGCTGTTCGGCAGCCTCTGAAAGTTTCTGGTTGGACTCGGTGGCTGCCACGAGCATTTTGATCAATGTTTGTTTATCAAGGTCCGCAAGTTCTTTTTCTTTCAGCGAAAATGCCACCGCTGTGTCCCTCCCTTCCGTTTTCTGAGGGATAGTATAGCAGAAAAAGTCGGTCCTGCATAGTCGGTCAGCAGATTTCTGTGCAGTTGCATTTCTGGATAGAGGAACGTTCCAGTATCGTCATTCCGGTCAACAGAAGATGAAGTTCTTCCGGTGAGATCCTTGCCGCTTCTTCCTGGCTTCTCGGCCATCGGAGGCGTCCGGCTTCAATCCGCTTATAAAGCAGGCAGAACCCATCGCCTTCCCAGACCAGGCCTTTGAACCGGTCGGTACGGCATCCGCAGAAAAGAAACAGAACCTCCTTTTGAAAGGGATCCAAATGGAACTGTTCCTTTACTAACGTCGCCAAACCATCAATCCCTTTGCGAAGATCACATTTTCCACAGTAGATATAGATAGCCTGAAAACCGGTGATCTCAGAGAGCACGGAACATCACCTCTTTCAAAAAAGTGAGGATGCGATCCGGTGCATCGCTGCTTACTTCCATAACAGTATCACCACGGCGAATGCGGATTGCTACATCTGAAGTCTGTACAGCAGAAGCAACTGATATCTGCGCAAATGTGCCAGAAGAATCCTGATCCTTTGTAGGACCCGGTGTTTCACAAGCAATCCATGCCATTTTTCTCAACCGATTTAGCCGGTAATAATAGACCGACTCCTGAATTCCGTTGGCAGCACACCATTCTTTGATGGTCAGACCGCTATCGTTTCGTTGTTTGATCATTGCGGTCCAACTGGCCGCACGAACCTGCATTACTTCATTCATATTTGAAATCTCCTTTGAAACTCAGAAAACTCCAATCAAAGTATCTGGAGTTTTTTAAGTAGATTTGATGAAATCAGCATCGCATAAAATCAGTCGCAAGTCAGCCCACGGATTATGGAGCATTTACAGATGTCGTACCCCAGAACGAAATTCAGGTTGATCTAAAATTTATTTTCCTGCCATTATTCGTGAAACATTTGGTAAAGGCTTTCCCTTTGCCAATCAAGTATATCCAGACGGATAATTGACCAGAATTTAGTAACCAGTTTACATTCAAAAAAGTCAACTCTGTTCTGAAACATCTACAACAGCATGGCATCCGTCACAAACAGATCCAGCCGTAAACAACAAGTTATAACGTGAAAATGGTATGAATTACCAAAGGATAATGCATTGTTTTATCTCACCCAATATTTATCCTTTGTTTCGTTATTATACTTGCTGGAATTTATCTCCATGATTACCTGATCGCTACCTTCTAATTTGATATATTGTTTAAATAACAAAATTATTTAACCTTTTCGTTATATTTCTTAGAACAGCGCCTCCATGTTTAAGCATATATCAGTTTATTCAGCAATTTTTTTCAATAAAATAAATTAGGCCTCTACAATAATAAAAGCCATTCTAAAATAGGTATTTTAAGTTTTTCAATAATTAATATTCCAATTTTTAAAGCGTAATAAAGGTATTTTTCGATATAATTTATTTTTATAAAAGATTGACACATTGTAAACTGAAAAGAATAACCGTTCACTGCTAAAACACGCAAAACCTCTAACCCCATCAATATATTGCATTTGATTTCATATAATATTAAATTTTAATAGAAACTTCGCACTTGAATAAGTACCTATACAACTTGAAAATTCAATAGTATCTGGCATAAAAATAGCATGAAACCGTCTGGCTTTAGTATAATTGAGTTGTCTAGAAACAATTAAAAACTGAATACTCATGCTAAATTTAAAAATATAACACAAGAAAATCAAAATGATACCCGATTTCTAAATCTACCAGAAATTTTTTCACACGTTTTCAACTTTCTTCTGCATTGAGCGCTGATAATGCTTACATAAAGAAAGGGACTTCCACAATGCTGATTTTTCAATATCTGTTTCATTTGTTTTCCACATTTTGACATTTAGCTGGTCAGATTGAAACACTTTCTTTCCTGTTAACAGCATCCTGCCTTCTACTGAAAATAAAAAGAACATGGTAAATGAAGTAAGAGATCTTGACAAAAGAACGGTTGATTATAAACACTGCCTGCTTGCAGTCCAAAAGGGAACGATTGCCATGCTTAAACTTTTAAGAGCTGCAAAAAAAGCAGAAATTCTGGCTAAAAGTGTCCTTTTTGACAGCTGTTTTCATCTCCAAGATCACTTCATGCAGTAAAAGCAATTGGATATGACGTAATTTCAATGGTAAATAAAACTCCAAAGATGTTCTTTCGGTACAACGGACAAGATATACCGTTGACTGCCAGCCATATACAGTATAAATAAGAAATGTTGTGGGAAACGCTGGGTTATCGAGGTGTTTTCTAAGTCTGAATAATCCACCTTAATCTGGGCAAAGAGTGCAGAGGCTAGTCTTATGAAGCAATGGCTGGTCATACAGCAATCATTTTAATAAAATATATGATGCTTTTTTCCCAGAGAACCGTGAATCAAATTATTAACGCTCTATGGAAGAACTCTTTTTATACTTTTCAGATGAGATGTCTGATATCACTTGGATATAGACTTTTCAATTGATGCTTCAAATGTTCAGGATACTACTGACAGATAACAACGAGCTATCTAATGAGAAAATCAATGTACTTGTGGATGCATATGAATGCAATTCCAGCACTTCTAAAATCGAAGCTACAAGCAGCATAACTCCTGAATTTTTGACTACTGAATAACTGCCAGTTATTGAAATTTCAAGGTGCATTGACAAAATCTATGTGCGAAGTTTAAGTTTTTATATAATAAGTTTTCATTTAAACAAGCATTTTTTTTTGATTTTCCGATATAATCTCACAGGCACATTTCTAAATTTGGGATAGTATGCATTTGTTCCATTCCATTGATGAAATAAAAAGGGAGTTATTCCTTCAATTTCTGGTATCATATATTCATGCCCAAAATATTTTGCAACATCAATAGGCGCAATTTTAAAACCCGCCGCATCTAGCAAATGTCTGTTTGTACAACACAAAAAAACATCTTCATTACATGGCTCCTCACTAACTTTTCCCCATGGCATATTACTTTGTTTGGGAAACATCATAAGTTTTTTACTTCTTAGCGACACTCCATTCCCTACTCTACATATATTGCCATTGATATCCTTAAAGCAATCATCTATGGGCCAAGGTGATCCAACATAATCATAATTCAAAAATTCTTCTCTCCAGCATTCTGGATGAACAATAAAGCCATCCCTATGAACAATTAAAGCAAACTCTGTATCAATATAGTCACCTAATTCATATACTACTTTATAACTATAATCATCTACATTTCTCATCCTACTGGTATATTTAAATTCAATAGCTTTTGGTAAATTAAATGGCTTTCTGTGACTAAGCAAAACAACTTTTCCGAAATCAATATTTCTCATGCTGTACTTCATAGCACATATGGTTTCATATAAATTTACACTTGTAATTCCAACTAATGTTACATTTAATAATTTAAGTTTCGTATTCATTACTATTCCTCATATTTAATGCTTTTTATAAAACAATTATTTCAATTACTGATTATAATTTGAAATGTTCTTTACATTTCCATCTTTGACTTCAAATATAATATCGCAATTTTCTATAGTGGAAAGCCTATGAGCAATAATTATCAAAGTTTTAGAACCAGCCAAATGGTTTATAGCGTCCATTACTGCAGCTTCCGTTTCATTATCCAATGCTGATGTTGCCTCATCTAAGATAAGAACCTCTGGATTATTATATAAAGCCCTAGCAATACCAATACGCTGACGCTGCCCACCAGACAACCTCACTCCTCGCTCACCTACATTTGTTTCAATACCTTCAGGTAAACTTTCTACAAAACTTTTAATTTGAGCATCTTCTAATGCTTTCCATAATTGTTCCTCATCAATTTCATTTTCCGGAATTCCATATGCTATATTATTTTTTATAGAATCATCTGTTAGATATATACTCTGAGGGATATATCCCAATTTCAGATGCCAGGCACTTATGTTATTCTGTATATCTATTCCATCAATTAGTACTTTTCCCTTCTCTGCAGATAATAATCCTAATACTAAATCCGCTAATGTAGTTTTGCCTTCACCAGAAGGACCGATAAAAGCAATTGAACTATTTTTAGGTATTATAAAACTAACATCTTGTAAAACATATTTTTCACTACCAGGATAACGGAAATCAACCTTTTCAATTTTAATATCTTTCTCAAAACTTAATTGTCCCACTTCATTAGCTTCCATTAACATAGCCTGTTCTAATTCCTTCATATCCTGCAAATCATTATATAAAGCATTAACAGAGGCTTTATTAAACATCACATTATTAAGATTATTTGTTATCTTACTAAAGGAAGGAAGCATTCTAAACGCCGCGACCGCAAATACGGATACCGTTGTTACAAAGTATGTTGGTTGTGTCCCATTAAGTAACTTAACCACTATTACTAACAATAATCCAGAAATACATACCGTCTCCATTAAGGGGCGTGGCAACATACCATAAATAAAATATTTCGTTTGTCGATCTGCGTATCCTTTATAATCAGCATCGAATTTATCAGTAAAGTAATTTTCTCTTTCCAGGATTTTAACCTCTTTAACACCGCCAAATGCTTGCAAAATATCCTTATTTATAGAAACAAGATAATCCCTTGTTTCTCTCCCCATCACTGTAACTTTTCCTCTGATATAATATAAATAAACAAGCATAAAACCGCCCAAAACAATACATACACCTATAGTAATTGATTTATCTTTATATAACAAATAACACAACAAAACTAAACAAACACAACCTTCGGTAAAAAGTTGTAAAAAACTTATTATAACAGAGAAAAAATTTTTAACATCTCCATCAAGATTACGTAATATCTCTGCACTTCCATGTGAAAGATGATATATATATGGTTGCCGTAAATAAACAGACATCATTCGACCGGCTAGTCTCCTTTGATTATTATAAACAAATCTATATTGACATCTTGTCATAAAAACGATATACATATTTTTTATTACATATACGACAATTAATATTAATGCCAACAATACAATTATTTGTTTATCCGAAGAAATATGAAACAAATCGCTTATGAACGCAATATATGAATTGTCCATAAGCGCCTTGGGTGCAAGTATTGCATTAACGAAAGGGAGTATAGCTGAAACTCCTATTAATTCAAGAAAAGCCCCTATCACAATTATTAAGAGAAGTAATAATAATTTTAACTTGTCCTTTCTTGAAAATACATAGCTTATTTCATTCAACATTTTACTCATTGAAAACTCCTCTTCTTCTTTAAACTATCTCTTGTAAACAAGCCTTAATACTACCTATCATATATTCATCTTTGCAGTATTTTTCTTTATTCCAGAAATAAACATAATCTGGTACATTAGGTTGAACTATTAGATAATCAGCTATAGGTAGTATTTTTTCATACATATTTCAAATATTATCCTTTATCATACTATAATTATTCCTTCCTTTCAAACTTAATATTAAATTTCGAACTAAAAGATCATAATATCTCCAACTTAATATTACCATACTCAGAAGAAAATTTAGAAAAAATACTACCGTATGATCCTATAATATAATTTGTCTTAGATAAACACAAAAAATCTATTATTGAAGAATACATCCCTTTCTCTGTAAATCTATTCAGCACTTTATTTGGTTGTGTAATAATTTTAGTGCCAAATAATTCCTTAATTCGTTCTTCTTCTTTCCAGTCATCTGTCGCTAAATAAAAATATAATCTATTATCTTTTTTTAATAGTTTTTCTATTTCAGTAATAAATTTAGCTGTTTCACTATTAGTAATAGCAGGCTTATGATCTGTCCGTCTAATATGGAGCCCTATACAATAAGGTAAATAAGGTTTAACAATATTCTCTGCAGCATCCAAAAAAGACTTTTTTATCATAATAGCTTCTAAATTTGATTTTCCAGTAATCATATTATATGCTTCAATATAACAGTTATTATTTTCAACCAAGTGTTCATCCATAATTGAATTTTCATCCAAATAAGCATTTTTGAGAATACTACATTTCATTTTATAAAATTTAGTATAGAATGTATGCCTTATAATATATATTAAACGAATACAAGCCTCTCTTGCCAAAATAAACAGTGATTTTATTCTTTTTTTATCAAAATCTTTAATTCTATTTGCAAATTTTGTAAACTCTACGACTTTCACATTAATATCATTAAATTGTGTTTTCTCAAATATATCAAAGTACCCTATATTACAATCTGTAGTCTTAGTCCACAAAATTATTAACCTTTTATTATAGTTTTTTGCTAATTCGTACGCCTCACTAATAACAAACATTCTGCTACACAAACCACTAGTCGGTTCAACAATAATCATAATTAGCCCTTCCTATTAATTTTAATCAGCTTATTTATTAATTTTTTGAATTTGTCTGGTACTCTTGAAATTAGATAAATTATTCTATCTTTCTTATTCAATATAGTATTAATAATATTATCTACCCTTTGGTATGAACTTCCCTGATACCACTCCCAAATCTCATCAACTGATTTAGAGTTATAAATTTTAGTATTGAGCCACAAAAAACGCCAAATACTAGGTCTACAGAAATGTTCAAACGATACTGTATCCCTTGAATTTCCCAGCCAAGAAACCATATTACTATTCAACTTATAACCAGTTAATACCAAACCATAGCGGAATGCCTTTAATTGTCTGATACCATATGATTCTCTATGTTTTGTAAGTATATAATTTGCATATGTTTCAAATTCAGAAAAACCAGCGACTTTAATTGCCTCAGGACTAATCACAGAAATTATCTTTTCAAAAAAAAACGTTCCATTTAACGTAGGATCACTCTCAATTTCATGAATCAGCTCTTTCATAAATTCTGTTTTTATTACCATGTGTTCTACTATAAAAGAATTTTCGTTTTGTTTGCTTATCTTACCATGAAATAATTTATCCAACGTCACAAAATAATCTTCTCTAAACTCTTCACAATATGAGAATTGAGGTTTTCCATCTTCAAATAAAGATATTGGTCTTACAGGAACCGTATCTGCATCCCATACAATATAATATTCAGAGTTACATTTATATGCATAAGCCATTTTCAAGAACTGTTGAAAATACCAATTGCTCCTAGTCATATGCCCCCCCTGGGCTTCTACTAAATGACGTACAGATACCTTATTTAATTGTGGGTAAAGTTTGTCCTCATCTAATACTTCTATTCTACTATCATCTTTAAAAAAATTTTCTCCTGAAATATTACCAATAACAATAATTTTACAAATAGGCAAATATTTAAAATATAATTCTTTATTTCGTTTTACCATTTCAAAATGGTTTGGTGCTGATACAATAACTAAATTATATCTTTCCAACTTTTTTGCCTCCCTCATCATTAACGCTATTGTTTTCTTCCGGAATTCCCCAGTAACATCCCACTTCTACTGCCGACGCATTTTGAGGTGTCTCTTCTCTTTTGGGATATATCCATGCATCATTAAATGGAATATGATCTACTTTGCTCTCTATCCACCGCCGACCTTTAATCCCAAATAATATTTGTGTTGCTCCCCCTAAATGCACTACTTTTTTTCCGGCTTCTTTTAGTTTTGCAGCAAGCGGCATCCCATAGGCTCCACATCCAATAATGGCAATATCAAATTCGACTTTTAAAGCTTCATAATACATGTAGTTTAACGCTTCAAACCAATTTGTAAAGCGTTCATCTTTTTCTCCAGCCAGTGTTTGAACTGCTTTCATTATTATAAGATCAAATTCGGGAAGTATTTGCGTACCGGGAAATAATTCTGCTCTTTTTTGATATTGTTCTTTTATAGATTCTTCAAATGGGTGTATAACTAATACCTTCTTTCCACTAAGCGCCCTTGTCCAAGGAGACTTAGAATACCAAGGTTCAAGCCATCTAAGATAAGTTATCTTACAATTAGGTATATAGTTTTTTATAATATAGTCTTCCATATTTCTATGCCACATTCCCAAAACATCCACATTGGAACAAGCACTAAGCATTAAATCTGTAAAGTCATCCGCCATTTTCTTATCTTTAGGAAAAAAACCAGCTAATACACACAGTCTCTCAAACCATTTTTCAAATTTTTTATTATTTGCTGGTGATTCACCACATAACCTTTTATGCATAACACAAGTCATAAGCTGTATTTCCGTATTACCAAATCTTGAAATCATAAAAGGATTTTCCGACATTAAGCCTTCATAAATTATTTGATTTGTTTTTTCAATTCCCTGAAGCCATTTTCCTCCATACCTGTACATTTTTGGTTCTGTTCCAAAGTATTTCTCTAATATATGCTGCCGCAAAATTTTATCAAAATAAAAATCGCGAATAATCCACCTTTTTTCATATAATTTCCATTTTGTTTCTTCTCTCATAACCCCAACTTTCCCTGTACGTTACTTAGTAAAATCTATAAATTTATTCTCTTCTAATCTATACTTGCCCCGCTGAAAAAATTTATGCTTTATTACCCACCAGCCAGGTATCCAAATATATTTATGCATTGCTGGTGATGCACTCCCTATCATCCAGCAATTACGTTCACACTTTCTTGTACATTTTCTTACCTGCTCTGCCTGCTCAGATTTCCAGAGTTCATCCCAATTCTGCTTCCGTAAGTTACCCATAACAGCCTTTTGAGCCATACCATTGCATGGTATAACATCACAGAACGGATCAATAAAAAACGCATTTTTTGACATATCACATGGCAGCAACCTTCTGTTTCCATATATATAATTAATTAATCCATGGTTAAAATAAGCTCGAAACCATTTTTTTGGGGATTTGCTTCTTAATAATTCATTAATTAATTTTTCAAAATTACGAGAAACTTTAAGTTTATTATCTATTTTATTATCTGTCTTACGAAAATAAAAAGAATTATGGAGCGTAGCTGTTGCAAATTCCATTCCCAGTTCATCAGATATATTATATAGCGGTACTAAGTCATCACAATTCATATCTTGAACTGTCATTCCGAACCCCACATCTGGGTGCCCCATTTCTACCAGTTTCTTAAGAGTATTATATCCACGATTAAATCCATCTGGGATTCCCCTAATTGCATCATTAGTTTCCTTTAGCCCTTCAATACTTATACGTATACCTACTCTAGGAAATCTCTCACAAAGGGCAAGAATTCTATCAGTAAAATAACCATTTGTTGATATTACAATCCTGTCCGACTTTTTATATAACTCCTCTACAATTTCCGGAATGTCTTTACGAATAAATGGTTCACCTCCAGTAATATTAGTAAATGCCATTTCTGGTAACTTTTTAATTTCCTCTAGAGTTATTTCTTCCTCAGGTTTTGTAGGATCTCTAAAACAATCACACATATTACAATGAGCATTACATCTATATGTTACAATAACAGTACCATAAAGTATTCGTTTACGCATATTATACCTTTCTTTATTTACTTAATTTAATTGCGTTTCAGTATAACACAAATACTACACTTCAGCAAATAAAACACCTTACTCTTCATTTTGTTGATACAAGCTAATAGCCTCTTTATAACCAGCAATAAATTTATCTGCTAATCTTTCCCATAAAAAATTTCTAAAGATTAGATTATGAGCATTTTCACTCATCTTTTTATATAATTCTGTGTTTCCGATAATTCGCTCTATCTTTTTCTGCCATACCTGAATATCAAAGCCATTTATCTTATATCCATTAATATCATTATTTATAAGAACACTAGCCCCCCCATTTTCACTGCTAACCACTGGAAGCCCAAAATACAGTGCTTCTAAAAGAACCATGCCAAATATTTCATAATTGCTTGTAAATACAAATAAATTTACTGCTTTATATATTAAAGATAACTCTTTTTGCGAAGCGCGTAAAAAAAACCTAATTTTGCCGCTTACAACCCACTTTTCTATTCTTCTCATAAAAGCTGATACATATTCCGGATCTCCATTACCAACTATAATCAACTCTAAATTATCGTTCTCCAACAATAATTTTTCAAATAAATCTATTAAAAAATAAATATTTCGTCGCTCTTCGATTTTTCCTACATACAATAGCCTAAACTTCGTTTCATCCTTTTCCAGAAGACATTTTACATTATCGCTTTTGTCTAACACAAATTTATCACTATCTATACCAACCCCCACAGTCCGAACATATTCAAACCCCTTATCTTTCAGAAAAGCACTCGATAACTCACTTTTTGTCAAAGCAACCACTCTATTATGTTTACGTCTCCTAAGATAAAGAACATCAAATACTTTGCATTTTAAATTGTAACCTTTAGCATATTTATGATAGTAGGGTCCATGATAAATCAACGTTGGTTTTTTCATTTTTGTATATAATTTCCAACTTAATATCTGATCATACTCATGTACCTGTATAACATCATATTGTGAAATCAAATTATAAACCGATGGCATAAAACCATTTTTTAAAATACTGAAACCATGCAACCAATATATCTTAAAGCAATACCCCATTTTATCTTTAATAAAATTATAGGTATCCACTCTGCTCTTATTTCCATTATTGTACAAAACAATATCACATATAATCCCTTTGCTGTTCAATGCCTTTGCAAGTCCAATTTCCTGAACATTGTAAGTATCCAAATCTAAAATATCCGGGAAAGGCCGTATAATCAATACTTTCATATATCTATCTCCCAATTTTCATTAGTTTATGTTTTACTTTTCTCATAAACCTAAAAAACTCTACTCCAAATAGCTTAAGAATAAATTTCTTAAGTTTAACTGGTATTTCCTCCCGGACTGTTCGCCAAGAAGCTGTATAATGATGTACCAAAACTGTATTCTCCGTAATAGTATATATCATATCATAGACGTTATATCCACCAAAAACTTCATTAGGGAATATTCGCATTTTATCCCCTATTTCCTGATACTCTCCATTGAACTTAAGTCCAAATTTTGCAGTTTCTTTTGCAAAAATTATAGGATTAGGAGTAAGCTTCATAGTCCCATCCTTATTAATAAAATGATTATTATCATAATAATCTAAAATTTCTTTTACTGCTGGATTTTGTTTTTCTGCTGCAAAGAAACCTGTCATTAAAGAATTTGGTCGTTCAAAAGCAATTACAAACTTAGCACCATTTAATTTTTCTACAAAATTTTGTTTTACCTCAATATCTGTATCAAAATAAATTCCACCAAAATAGTACATTACATATACACGAACATAATCACTAACAAACGCATACTTTCCAGCCTCATATGCTTCCTTAGCAAAACAGTGTTCATCAAGATTAAAATTATCCTCATTCCATTCTTTAATTTCATAATCTGGAAAACACTTGTACCAGGTAGCTATACATTTTTTCATAAAACGTGTTTTTTCTTTTCTTCCAAACCAACTATAGTGTATTGTACAAGGTATATATTGTTCCATTTTTCCCTTAATGCTTTCCTCTCAAAAAGAATGTGTTGCCAAAATCAATGGATCAGGAGCGCAAGTAATTTTTTCTGGATTTGTATTTAAATATGCTCCCCAGAATCCGAATGAACTCTGTGTAAATATATTGTGTTTACATTCTGCCATAAGCTGCATATCCCTGAAACTTTCTTCTCCCTTATTCCAATCGACAAAATATACTTTATCTTTTTTAAAATCTAACCCAAATATATTTTCATTCTCTTCACACCATCCAACGCTTTTTTCATCGCAAAAAAATATAAATACAGGATTTTTTACCTTTTTCTTTATATAATGTACAGAACGTTTAAAAAAACCAAACTTATAACAATCTCCGTTCACAAAAAGCATATCGCTTCGTCTGGCATGGATAGCAACTGAATTTGTAGCATGGATTATATCTACCATTTTTTGATTTTTGTCGTCTACAATAGGAGGAAATCGGAAAGCTTCTCTAACTTTTTGATCAATTCGCTCTAAATCAAATCCTTTATAACGAAAAGCTAAAGAATGCCCTACATAAACATTTTTCGGATATTTTTGATAAACATTTATATCACGGTTTTTATGTTGAATTAATTTCATCTTAAAAATTTTTCTTACATACCTTTTTAGATGAAACCCCAGTCTGGTCTTAAAAAATTTACTCAACATTCTACGCATTTTTATTTTAAGTGAATCTTCTAATAAACAATCTTTTCTTTTATCTGTTATATAATTATCAAGATTTAGCCCTTCTTTTTTTAACGCATCAACAATATAAGGAGCATAGTTCCAATCCTCATTCCAAAATTCACTATTTTCTAATGATACCAAAATTCTACTCCATTGTTCCTCAGAAAATAGTTGTTTAATATTAGGCACTTTAATTCCAAATATTCTATCTAGTTCATAACCATTCCACTGTGAAAACATTCCAGGTACATGTGGTAAATCATAAATTATTGTTTCAAGATAACAAATATCATCAGGATTTGACTCCTGTATTGCCAAAAATTCTGCATAATCTAACATCTGATTGCCTAAACCTGAATCCATATGAACTACTCTCATGTATTAACCTTTCGTATTTTTAATTCCACTGCCTTCACATATTATAGATTTCAATTAATTTTTCACAGTAAATATCCAATGTATCAAATTCTTCTTTATTACAATTTAGTGAAAACTTTTGAATTATATTTTTATTATTCCATAAATATATTATTTTTTTGTACAAATCCTCTTGATTACCGCTTTCGAATAACAATCCTGTTTCTTCATTTTTAATCAGCTCAGGAATTCCCCCTATATTAGAACCAATAACTGGTGTTCCTAATACTATTGATTCCATTACAGAAAATGGACAATTTTCATACCATTCTGATGGGTAAATACTAAAACTCGCCTCTGCAATTAGATCATTAAGAGTTTTCCCCATTTGAAAACCCATATTACAAATATTTTTCACCTGGTTAACTTCATTTTCCAATGGTCCACTTCCTGCAAATATGAATGGAATTTCAGGAAGTCTTTTACAAACATTTAACAATGTACGAATACCCTTTTCTTCTGAATATCTACCGAAAAATAAAACATAATCTTTTTTTCTCGTTTTAAAATGCTCTGAAATAGTTACAAAGTTATGGAGGGTAATTGTCTTTTCAGTAAATGCCATATTTTTTTTTAATTTATCTTCTATAAAATATGAAGGACAAATTAACCAGTCAAAGTATTTATAGGTTTTTAACTTTGAATATAAATAGCCCTCTAAACTACCCAAAACACTTTTAGAGATTGAATTATGAATACATTTATTTTTACTGCATTCAATAAATTTGCCCTTTATACAACGTTCACAATTTTCTCCAGATGAAGGAATTCTCAACATATGATTTGGACAAATTAGTTGATAGTCATGAGCTGTATAAATTAGCTTAACTTTTTTATCTATTTTCTTTTTATATTCTTCTATACTATAAATAATTGATGGCGTAATTTGGAAATTAAAATTATTCAAATGTATAACATCTGGCTCAAAATCTTTAAGGATCTCTTCTATTTTTTTTCTGGCATCTACAGAATAAATTATTTTGAATGGATATAATATTTTTCCCAATCCACAAGTATGAAAATCCATATTAATTGTGTAACTCTGAACATGATTTCCAACAATACGTTTTTCATGATCCATACCAAAAAATTGCACTTCATGCCCCATTTTTTCTAATTGTTTTCCAATTTCAAAAATATAGGTTTCCGAACCACCATTAGGATGCAAGAACTTATTAACCATCAAAATTTTCATTCTTATTCTCCGCAAATTACTACCTTTGATTTAATATTTACTATATAGAAAAAGAGTTTCTTCAACCACCTTGTCCCAATTATACCTGTTACATATATATTCTCTACTTTCTTCCTTATACTTCCGCACTCTTTCTGGATGCATTAATAATTCCTCCATCTTACTCCGCAAATCTTCTACATCGCCTTTTTTAAAAGATACCGCGTAATTTCCAACCACCTCAGTATTTTCATTTATATTGCTGACAATACAACAATTCCCATAACTCATAGCCTCCAAAAGACTTAAAGCCATTCCCTCCACATCACTTGGTAATACAAAAAGATATGCATTAGAATATAATTCTTCCAAACACTTTCCATGCACAAAATCCGTCATAATAATACGGGAGTCATGCGCTGCCATTGACTTAATCTGTTCCATATACTCATAACTATGACTACTCCCCCCTGCTATAACAAGCCTCTTATCCGTCCTAAGCCGATAATATGCCTCAATCAAATAGTGCAACCCTTTTTCCGGAACAATACGCGCAAGAAACAAAATGTATCCATCCTTTTCTAAGCCATAAGTTTTCGTAATTATATCTGCACTCTGTATTTCAGGCTTATTAATTCCATTGGGAATATATACTGTGTTCCTACCATAAATTTCCTCAAAATAATTCTGCATATTTTTTGATAATACAATTACTTCGTCCGCGTATTTGGCAGCAATCTTTTCTCCAAATTTTAATACACGAGATGCAAAATTTCCCCATTTAGAACGTTGCCAATCTAATCCGTGAATGGTAGCTATCACACGTATACCAAACATTTTAGGAATCCAAAGCATAGTACAGGGCCCCTCAGCATGAAAATGGATTACATCATACCCTCCGAACAGTGCTCTTATAGTAGCCAGGAAAGAATAAACAATTGCATTCAAAGCACTACTTTTTGGTGTTGGTATTGTGATAAGTCGTACTCCATTATAGTATTTTCCCCGTCTCTCATCAAAACGTTTTCCTGCGGTATGTCTTCCGTACCGGTTGTAAGCATCCACCTCACACCCCAGTTTTACCATCCTGGTCGATAATTCGTCAACCACAATTTCCACGCCGCCTTCTCTGGAAGGTATTCTTTTATGGCCAATCATTGCAACCCGCAGAGGCCTGCCCTTTTTCCCACGCGGAATCTCTTTGTCGCATGCAGATATTGGCCCAGATACATAATGTTTCCTGTCGATCCCGTTTTTTCCTTTCAGCCATTCTCTGAACAGATAATAAACGAAGGAAAAATTAGTATCCAGATATCTTGGAAAAAGCCTCTTAGGATCCTGCCCAATACGAAACAGCCACTCCATACAGAATTCCTGCATCCACAATGGTGCTCTTTTGATAGTACCGGCATGAAAATCAAAGCCGGCGCCAACACCAAGCATAACACCGCATACTCTGCCGTCATGCGCTGCCATCCACTTTTCCTGCTTGGGTGCCCCAAGACCTATCCAAATAAAATCAGGATTGCATTCATTGATATTACGGATTGCTTCCTCATCCTCTTCTTCCGTCATAGGACGGAACGGAGGTGAATACATGCCGACGACATTCATTTTGGGATATTCTTCTGCAAGCTTTACCTTTAAGGCATCCAACGTTTCCTGCCGGCTTCCGTAAAAATAATGCCTGTACCCCTTTTTCTCGGACAATCTGAATATTTCAGGCATTAAATCCGGCCCGGGAACCCTGCCGGCTTCTTTAAATCCGGTATGGCGCTGTACAATGGATAACGGCTTGCCATCCGGAATATTCATTGCCGCGTTGTTTTGTACCTCTCTGTATTCACCATCCCGATAAGCCGTAACCGTAGTATGCACATTAGAGACACATATATAGTGTCCCTTAAGTTCATCCAAATGCTGTTCTATATAACTGACTGTCTTTTCCATATCAGTTATATTAATTTTTGTTCCCAATATACTGCTGTAGTTCAATTCTGTTGTCATTCATTTTACCCTTAACCTAAAGATGATATTATCAGCGATGAAGCCTGTTTACCACAGCATATGCCTTATCTCTGAAAATTGCAAATAAGTACCTGAACTCTGCGGTTCCTCCAAAAAAAATCAAGAAAATCCCATTGAAAACCAGAGTAATAATAACTATCATTACGGTAAAAGAGGCAATCGTTACCTCTTTCATAAATATATTGCTGCACAGCACGCAGCATGCGGCCGCCAGTATAATGACCGCTGCATATCTGACCGTATCATAAAAATAACTTGTCGCTTTTCTTTCAAAACAGACTCTGTATATAATAACAGGCCGGATTATATTGGCCAGCAGGCCGGATACAATTGTCCCGATATAAACCCCTATCAGTCCGATTTTAATTACCAGCACTACGGAAATAACAAGATTCACCGCTCCCTGTACTAATGGAAGGTATTTATCCTGCTCAAAGACACCTGCAGCAGTTTTATAATTAGATAATACTACCCGTTCGCCCTTAAAGTAGTAGTCAATCAAAATCGCTGCAATAACAGCCCCAGGTAAAATCCATTTATCTCCAAGCCACAGTTTTATTAAAGGAGTCAACAGTATATAAAAACCCACAGCAGAAAAACCGTATATCCAGGAAGCAAAAAAACGGTAAATACAAAACATGTTGTATTGTTTTTCCCTGGACTCCGTGGCAATCAGGTTGCCAAAGCTGGATATTACAGAATTAAAAATAATATTAACAAAGTTGGATACAGAGGATATCACCATATTATAGTTATCAACCATACCCGACATGGCAACGTTGATAAACCCTGATATTATAATGGAGTCTGTCTGAAGTCTGGCCACATCCCCGACCTTATGACAGACAAGCGCCCCTGTTTTTCTTTTAATATCAGAGGTTTCTTCTTTAGTAAGTTTTTCCACATTTTTCTCTTTTAAATATGGATACTTATAATTAAGGTAAATATTTGCAAATATTTTCTGTGCCAGCTCTATAACGGAAGCGGAGATTAAGTAGCCATAAAAACTTGAGGTAGCAAGAATCACTATTGTCTGAACCAAGGTAGTCACAATTTTAGTGATAGTTATAACATTCGACTGAATATAATTCTTCTGTTCAGCATTGGGCAGGCTGTATTTATACGCCACAAAATAAGAACTTACCGTATTAAAAAGAAATATTAAATAGAAATTTATCAAATCCTGGGTACTGTCTATCCCAACAGGATCCTTAATAATATACTTCAAAAACGGTACCAAAATCAGACCTACCGCTGCTACAATAAAAGCAATCATGCGATATGCCTTTTTGTAAAACTGCATGTAAGCCTTAACCTTTTCCCTGTCACCTTTCGCAACCGGGGCATAGAGACTGAAATTAATTGCAGTGCCGACCCCTAATTCAGCCAACGAAAGCACGGACAAAATATTAGTATATGTGCTGTTAATTCCAAGAAGTGTTTCGTCCAGGCGCATTATAAACACATAACGCAGGATTGCATTTAACAGCAGTGTAATTATATTACTGACGTAGCCAAACATAATATTTCTGGCTGCATATTTTACTCGTCCCATTCACTGCTTCTTTCTTTTTCAGTAGTTTTAGTATTTTATCATATTATGACAGATTATTCCACCCAAACGAGCTAATTTCCTCTCCCTCTTAATATGCACATTTTTCCTTTTTCTATAATATAACATATTACCCTAGTAATTCCAACCATAGGAAATATTCAGATTACGATTAATATACTTGCAGATATCATACGTCCCAATCATACGAGATAATAAAAAAAAGTATATTGTTATGACAATTTGCCATTTTTCAACTAAGTTTTCAGACAATTCTACCTTCTTCATCAATTATAACCCAGTTTTCCCACAATTCATGCATTCGTTCCGGCTCAGCCTGCTGGCTGTTTTTATGCTTTGCCGGTCGTATTACAATTTTTTTCTCTGTCCTGTTAAGCCTTGCCCCCCAGAAGCTGAAAGTGCTGTTGGCACAGATATTATGCTTGCAGCAACTCATTAATTCCATGTCATAAAAGCTGTCAGCGCCGTGATTCCAATCAACAACGGTATATTCCTCACCCTTATAATGCTCACGCAGATAGGCCGGATCATCGGAAAATAAATAAAAATGAGGATTCGTTACTCTGTTACGTATATATCCCTCCGCCGACTTGTAATAGCTGTCTGTACAGATTCCTCCAAACATGGTTGCATTTTCAGGGTCCAGGTAATCTCCGCGTCGGATATGGATACTGACCGAATTTTCTGACTTCATTTTATTTTTTAACATATTATTCTGAATATTATCGGTTTTAGGAAATATTATTTTACTTTGCAGAAGCGGCATAATATCATGATAATATTTTTCGCAGGCCCAATGTCCCTCAAGATATACATCGTCAAACTTGAAAATTTCTGGATGAAACATTTCACTTTCATAAAAACGCTTGTTTTTGGAAGGAAACAGTTTTCGTTCCAATTTATTAAAAAACCCTTCTTTTCCCAAAAGAGCCTCTCTCTCCTGGGGAGTGCAGGCTTCATAGGTGAGATTATCAAAAAGCCTCAGCTCCAGGCTGCGTCTGGCTAATACATTTTCCTGCATAGAAGCATTGTCAAACCATGATGTATCAAGCCGTGTTTCCTTTCCTAAAGCCTTAAACTTTTCATATAAAGCATACTGCTGCATCTGGTTTCCCAAACCGCCCATAACTCGTATTACTATCATCTACTCCATTCAATCCTTCCTGCATAAAATAGTATATAAAAGCATATAAGTTCAGAATATTCTGACTGTTTACAAATATACTAACAATTTTCGCATTTTAATATTTTTACTGTTCTATTAATTGTGAATTATATAGATTCTGATATTAATCCACAATTTTTCAACAATATACATTTATTTCTGACTAATAATACTATTTCAAAAAAAATTATATTTTGTAGCACAATTTTCAAGATATCATAATATAGTTCTGAAAATATACAATCCCATACAAAATTTCAAAAATATTCCCGCTTTTCGGGCAATTATTATTAGCGTCAGTATATTCGCACATTTTCTGTTATCCATTAATCCTGTCATACAATTCAAAGATAATCTTTCCTGCTCCACAACGGAAAACAGAGGGCCTTCTCATTACCCAGATAAGAAGTTTATTTACATTATCCTCCGGACGAATTTTATACTTATCAGCTATTGTTTTCACATGTTCAGCTTTACAAATTTTTTTCGTTCTGTCTGTGAAGCCCTTTTTGCCGCCGCGCAGTTCATTTTTAACAGCCAGCATAAGCAGGAACAGGCTTTCCTTCTCCCATTGTTCCTGCCAGTCTGTAATACTCTTAGAGCTGAGTATTTCTTTAATCGCGTCTATCAGAAGGCATATTCCATCGTACATTCCCGCATCATATTTGTGTACCATAGAAGAATCGTTATAAAAATAGTGGTAATGCAGCGCTTCCTTTAATATTACCAACCTCCTGCTGTCCAATAGCGCCGGAAGAACAATGTTTACATCTTCTCCCATTTTAATGCCGGGATTGCAGTAAATCATATTATCCACAATCAATTCCCGGGAAAAAAGCTTCATGCACCGTGACATTGATATGGTACGCCGCTCATTTCCCAATAAATTTCTTTTAATTGAATTCTCCAGCAGAGTGCCTTCATATATACCCGGCGATAGCTCATGGAAATGGCTGGTTGAATGTCCGCCTTTCTCGATCACGAAGTTTCCACAGATAACTTCTCCCGGAATGCCCGCTGCTTCCTTAAGCATCTCCTCCATCATATTGGTTTCTACCCAGTCATCACTGTCAATAAAGCTCAGATAATCCCCGGCAGACACATTAACCCCTGCCATCCAGGCCGACATCAGGCCGCCGTTTTGTTTGTGAATTACACGGATTCTTTTGTCTCCAGCCGCATAAGAATCACATATTTGAGGTCCTCTATCTCTGGAACCATCGTCCACAAGAATAATCTCAAGATTACTGTATGTTTGATTAACTATACTGTTAAGACAGCGTTCAAGATAGTTCTCTGCATTATAAACCGGAACAATCACGCTTATTAGCTTTTGCTTCATTGTACTTTCCACTCCAACCTGGGATAACAGACAGAATAACAAATTTGTATATGTAAATTTAATTTTAAAATTAATTTGTCACAATTATACAAAAATATTGTTTTATTTTCTGATAATTACAATTTTCACTTTAATATGACTGTATTCAAAATTGAAACTTTTAATCTTATTGTCTTTAATATGTGTTTTATAATGAATTCAGCTTATTGTTGGTAAAGCCTTTTTAAATCTTAATACACTTTTTATTTCTAATAATTTTCAGCAAAACATACATATCCTAATTATATTTACAAAAAATACAATATTTTCTTTTATTCGTAAATAACTCGCCTTATTAAACAGCAAAATTATATATTGCCTATATATTGTCAGATTCTTTCCAATATTTTATATTTATTTCTGACAATTATCTTGTTAGCCCAATATATTAATGCCTCTTCCTGTATTATAGCATCTAACCCTATACTACTCCTTTAAATGCAGCACCCTCCCCGGTACCCCGGCTACAGTCACTCCATGCTGTTTTATAGTCCGCGTAACCACGCTTCCGGCACCAATCGTAACTCCATCTGCAATCCTGATATCCCCAATAACCGAACATCCCCATCCCGCAGTCACGTTTTTGCCAAGCACAGGGCTATTTGTTCCCGCGCCGGTATTTCCCACGCAGAAATTGCCTGTAACATGGCAGTTTTCCCCTATCCTGGCGTCCTCATTCACTACAATTGGGGCAATATGATAAATCAGCAGACCTTTTTCAAAACAATTTTCCGGGATTTCAAAGCCCAGCCGGGTTCCCAGCACGTATTTCCTGCGGTGGTACCAAATAAATGCCGCCTTATCCCAGAGCGTATTCCTGTTTTTATGATACTCCGCATGCCTTAATGTCCACAGATACTGCCATATCCTGTAGAATTTGGAACGCAGAAGCCATGCCTGCAGCCAGGAACTGTTCTCTCCCCCGAAATATAACGCTCTCTCATATGCCAGATATTCTTTTAAATCCTTTTTGTCCTGTATCATGATATCCCCTTATGGCAGAATGGCCGCATACCTGCATCCCAGGCTTCCCGAATTTGCAAATCTCCGGAATCACCACCGCAGGCTTTCATTAATTACATCAAAAACCTTCCTGTTTACCTTTCGATAATCAAACTGAAGGGATTTTTCATAGGCTGCCTTCGCATAACGTTCATAATCCGCCACGATTTTGTCCATTGCGGAATGAATGCTCTCCACACTTCCATCCGTGACCTCTGAATCCTTTCCGTAAGTCAGCACTTCCTTAATCCCGCCGACATCCGTGGTAATCACCGGCAGTCCCCGGCTTATGGCTTCCAGGATAATCATGGGAATCCCTTCAAATGTCGAATTCATAACAAGCATATCGGCTGCCTTCATCGTTTCCTGTACTTCATCCGGCGATACGGCGCCGGCAAAATGAATCCTCTCGTTTCCGCCTGCCAGCGTTTCCAGCTGCTTACGTTCTTCGCCATCACCCAGTATCGTAAAATCGCAGCTTCTGCTATAACTTTTAACCGCTTCAATCATAGGCCCCACGTTTTTAACGGCCGAAAGCCTTCCCGCATATAAAAAGTGTATTTTATCCTCATGCAGTTTTCTTTCTTCATAAGGATGCACCACAATAGAATTTCCCACATGTACCGTATGTTTATTGTAAACGCTGTAATTTTCCAGTGTTTCCTGTTCCAAAACAAAGATAGCCGTGCTCTTCTTTATCACATGAACCAGAAACCCCTGAAAAGCTTTGCGTATAAAAGGCGCCTTTTTAAAAAAACGTACCCGCTGCCACATATCCAGATAGGTTCCATGGGAAAAAACATAGCAGATGGCGCCGGGACGGAGAAAGCGTACCGCGCCGAAGGCCTCCGGGGTATGGATATAATTGCAGTCCTCCTTGGTTAACCCTATCAGCTTCCGATATTTCCACAGTCCCTTTACATATTCCAGACGAAGGGATTTTTTTACCTTGCTCAAATCAGCTGATGCCTGAGTCACAGCCAGAAAAGAGTATTCACCTCCACCGGTGGATATTCTTTTAACCTTGCCAACTTCGCTGGCATCACATGACACCCCCACAAGAAGAACCTCTCCTGTATGCTCCGGATATTCCTGTGAAAGGAATCTGAGAAAATTTTTTATGCTTGTCACCTGGCCGCCTACGGGATAATCCCTGTAGTTGCAGGTATCATACAATATAAGACGCGGCTTTCCCATCTACACTTCCTCCATCATCCCAAACAACCGCAGCGCAGGCCCGTCCGCCCAGGGATAGCTTCCGTATCTTTGCGGATACTGGCTGAAGCCGTCGCACTCCGCTGAACACTGCTCCACCCTGCCGTTTTTCATATGGGCAAGTAAATATTCGGCCGCACGCAGCACGTTTTCTTCATAGTGACCGTCCAAGTTTTCAAACTGCATCCCCCGCAGCAGCGCACAGGCAATCATGGCCGTGGCGGAGGAATCACTGGGGCCATCCTGTGCCTGCAGCTGCCAGGGGAAGCTTCCGTCTTCCTTCTGAAACCCCACCACAATAGCGGACAGCTTTTGAAAATGGTCCCGCAGGAAACTAAACTGCGGTGTTTTTTCCGGAAGATAGGCCAGACTCTCAGAGATTCCTGACATCAGCCAGCCTACGGCCCTGCCCCAGCCGATAATACCGTATTTTACGCCGGTATCGCTGTCAAAGCCGTGGTATGGCAGTCCCGATGCCTCGTCCATCCCGCCCTCCAGGAAATGCACCATCTGAACGACGCTCAGCTTAACCGCCGTCGTATCCTCTGTCAGGATGCCATAGCGGCATAAAAAAGGACAGACCATGCCGATACCATCGGCATAAATATGGCTTCCATCCCTCAGCCTGTAAGGAAGATTTCCCCTGGAATCCGCCGGATACTTCAGCAGATAGGCTGCAAGGCGCTGGGCGCCTGTCATGTATTTTTCATTACCGGTTCTTTCATACAAATCAAGTAAGGGAATGCCGTTCGTTATGTTATCCACATAGTATATCGGCATTTCCTGCTTTATCCACCTGTTAAAGTATCTCTCCAACGTATTAATACTCACATTGTCTGAGGTACCTCTGCAAATTTCCGACAGTCCTCTGGCAAGCAGCGCATTGGGCCAGTAAAACCGATCCACGGGCGGTATCTGCTGAAAAAGCAGATATTTTCTGATACGCCGCTTGGTCTTTTCTTTTTTTCCCAATACCGGATAGGTGAACAGCTGCTTCGCCACATTTTGCTGTAGCGCATTTACCTTCTGGATTGTTTCCGTTCTTTGTATCAGTTCCTGTAACCGCTCCATACAGTCACTCCCCTCATTCTGCCAGTTTTCCCAGTATTTTTCCCATTTGCCTGGCGCGTTCCAGATAAGCCGGCATAACCTTTTCCAACCGTGTTTTTACAAACTGTTCCTGGTTTTTAAGCCATTCGAAGCCCTCAATCAGTTCCCCCTCCTGACGCAGGCTCTGCACCGGAAGCACATAATCCTCCCAGGTGCCGAACAGATCCTTGGCAATTCCCCTGGCTTTTACCGAGTACCCTACCACCAGGGTGGGAACCAGCGATGAATAGGCCGCTATCGTGGCATGGGTTCTGGCTCCTATAAAAAAACGGCACCTGGCGATATAGCCCTTCAGTTCCTCGCAACCGCAGTCCTCAATGAGAACTATTCGTCCGGTTTCCTTAAAGTCTTCATACAGTCGTTTTAAAACCGTTCTGTCATCATTGTTTTTCCAGACCACATGGGGAATCAGCGCCACATTCATCTGCGTGGTATCAAGAATATGCCGGATTAGCGCCCTGTAATTTTCCATGGTAATCCCCGGCACCGCTTCATTTTCCACCACCAGCGGACTCACATTCAGCCCTACCATGCCGCCCTCCGTAAAATTCTCCGGCAAAGGCTTTTTTACTGTTTCAAGAAGAAATGCCGGATCTGGTACAAGGTAGGTATTGTCCTTCAGCCCTGCATCCTGCAGTGCCTGCCAGGTAATGGACTCCCGTGCTATGATGCTGCTGTAGCGCCGCATATCATCGATAATATCCGGCTCAGCCAGCAGCTCCGGTTCTATGGAACAGCCAAGCAGGACCGTTTTCGCCCCCTGACTGTTGAACATCTGGTTGGCCAGCTTTAAATCCTTTAAAAGAAGATCATAGCAATAATTATCGCCGCCGATGGAGATGTTCAGCGCCCGCAGGTTCCTGCCGCATACCTCTCCGAACCGATAGCGCAGCGCAGCCTCCGGATCATGCAAATAACGTTCCTTCAGATAATAATATACATGGATGAAAAAATTTTCCCTGATTTTCTTTTCCTCAATCAGCGTACATAAGCCCTTCAGAGAATACCTTTCATCCTCCGCAGCGCTGTTGGTTACGATGATTGCAGGCTTGGGCAGCATTTTGCATACGGTATTGGCAATTGCTTCGCATCCATGATTTCCGCTTCCCGCGTGCATATACAGAACAATTTTATCTTTTTTCAACGGAGTCTCACCTTCCTGTTTTGATAAAAATCCGGCTTACCGGCGCCCTTTCCAATGGTGATACAGCCCCAGATACAAATGCGGCGCTAAAAGAAACAAAAGTCCCTTTAGCTTATACCCCGCCGGAAGTCCTCTTCTTACCATCCGGTCCCGGGCTGCTTCTCTGGCAGCTTTACGGCATACTTCTGTATAATCTGCCATCGCCCTTCTTTCCTCTACCGGGAGCAGTGCCAGCTTTCCGGCCGTAAGAAGCGCCGCCTGAAAAAGGCTGATATCCGCTTTTGCCGTATAATCCGGATACAAAAGCTTTATTTTTTCCCGGGCCTGCTGCCAGCAGGTTATCTGATCCATGTATGCAGGCTTAAATCCTGAAAACATGGCGCCATCATCATTGATATAGTAACAGTATTCCCTTGTCTTTATCAGGGAAACTCTCTTCAATGCAGGGAGCAGGTCTATGAGGAACAGCAAATCCTCCCCGATTGTCAGCCCTTCCTGAAAACGCGCCTCCTGAAGTATTTCTTTTCGAAAAAGGATACTCCAGCATCGGGTATTTCCGGCCAGAAGGTATTCCGCCACATAGGCTTCCACCGGCATGGAGATGTGCTCCGGATATGTTTCTTCCATATCCGCCGTTTCTCCGTCTGGTCTTTCCTTATCCGCATTTTCTTTATCCGGAGGCTTTTTATCTGAGAGCTTTTTATCCTGTCTCCTCAGAAGCTGTGTGCTCTCTCCTGTTCCACAGTCCCTGCGAAACTGCTTCCGTTCCGCTTCCCCTGCCTCCTGAAAGCCGCACATAGCCATATCGCTGCCGTCTTTTTCCAGGCATTCCACCTGATGCTCCAGCATTTCCGGGCACAGCCAGTCATCCGCATCCACGAAGGCAATATAGTCACCGGAGGCCTCTTTCAGCCCCAGGTTTCTTGCAGAGGATACGCCGCCGTTTTCTTTCTGGAGCAGCCGGAAGCGACTGTCCTTTTCACAAAAGCTTCGGCAGATGCCGGCGCTGTCATCCGTGGATCCGTCGTCTACCAGCAGCACCTCCAAATCAGTCCAGGTCTGCAAAGCAATGCTCTGCAGGCAGTCGGGCAGAAGCCCGGAGGCATTATAAACAGGTATGATCACCGAAATTTTAGCACTCACCTGGCCAACTCCTCCCAGTATGCCGTAATGCGGCTGTCCCAGCCGAACCGCTTCACATTCTCATAACCTTTTTTTATCAGCTGCTGTCTGAGTTCTTCCTCCGTCAGAACCCGGTTCAGGCATTTTACGCTCTGAGCATAGTTATCCGGATCTGTGAGAAGGCCGGCATCTCCCACCACCTCAGCCAATGCCGTCCTGTCGGAGCAGACTACCGGCACCCCCAGCTGCATGGCCTCCAGCGGAGGGAATCCAAATCCCTCTATCAGGGAAAGGAACAGGAAAACCCTTGCACCGGCCAAAAGGCTGTGCATATCCTCTGAACGTTCAATATATTTATAGCAGGTCACATGGGACGCCGCCTCACTGCTGATCTCATAGCCATCTGTATTGGGGATTCCCACCACTATCAGCCTGGCAGGATGCTGTGTCTGATGATAATAGGCATCATAGGTTTTCAGCACCCCCGCCGCATTTTTGTGAGGAAGCCCTGAGGCGGCTGCATAAATATAAGGTTCCTCCGGAATCAGGGCACATTTATCCCGGGAACATTTTACTTCATTCAATCCATTGTAAATTACCCTGACCCTTTTCCCGCTGCCCGGACACATGGCATCAATCTCTCTGCGTGAAAATTCAGAAATCGTTATAATCCGATCCGCATGCTTCATGGAAGCCTTCAGCCGGCTCATAATATAGGCATTTTCCACCCGGTTTAATACGCCGGGAAAATATTTATCATAAAAGAAAGGTATCAGATCGTGAATGATAACCGTATCCTTTCCCCTGTAAAACAGCGGACGGTATCCCCTTGGAAAAAGGATTCTGTCTGCCTTATATTTACACGCCTGAAACGGAACGATAAAAAGCTCCCATATGATGCAGGTCAGCTTGTTCAGCGGGTTTCCTTTCATCTGAACGAAACGGATGCCGGGTATATCAAAATCCTTCCGGTTATATTCGTTCCCCAGCACAATGATTTCCTCGCAGCGTTCTCCGTTCCGGTTCGTCTCAGTCAGATGCTGGGCCAGATTCTGTGCCAGGTTGTAAATACCAATACTTTTTCCTTTTCCCTTTACCAGCTTGAAGCAGTCAATTACCAACCTCATTCCCTATACCTCTCACGCTTCTTTTTAACAGCCCGGTTCCCTGAACGTTTCTTTCCGTCCCAGAAAACGCCAGCCCTGCCACCAGTATTCCTCCTGTATATCCTGCATCCCCTCTGCAGGCGGCTTCCGGAAGCAGAGCATATCACTCCAGTAAGCCCCCAACAGAAACAGGGCATAGTTTCTGCCCAGATATACGGAAATAAAATGCGCCTCCAGCATGGTGTACAGCGCAAAGCTGAGCACCATCATGAAGCCCATATAATTCTTCTTTTTATAGCACTGCCACATCAGCATGGCGTACAGAAGCACATAAAGCGCGCCGGGGATAATTCCATACCAATAGAACAGGCGCACATAGCCCATATCGAAATACTTGATGTTTTCCGGCCGGGAGAAAAGGCGCCAGTTGCGCAGTATTCCTCCGCCGCCCTCCAGGGTATTCATGCTTGTAATACGTCCCGTAAAAAAACGGTCATATGGATAAAAAGGCCCCTCATACGGCTCATAACAGGCAATCCATATGGACAGTCCCACACAGCCAAAGAAAAGCAGAATGCCGGCAATATAAAGCCATTTACTGTCCCGAGCCTTCCTGCCATAAGTAAGAAACAGGGAAAAGGCAAGTGTAAAAACAAGAATTAATACCCCTGTCCTGGAATCCGTCGGCAGAAATAAAATGAGGCCGGCAGCAAGGAGCAGGCCATACATCCATAGCTTCATCTTCCTCCAGTACAAATATATCCCCAGCGTAACCAGTACCCAGAACATGCAGAAAAAGGCGTTAGGATGCCCCAGCCCGAAGGTATACCTTATTCCCCTGTCCCCTGCATCCACAATATACATCTGGCCGAAAATACCTGTTAAAGCCAGCAATACAAGAAGCAGGCAGCCCGACAGTGTGACGAAAAAAGCCAACTGTAAAGACTTGCGTAAATCCACATTTTTGAAGGAAGCGCAGAAAACCACCAGCCTGACTGCTTCATCCCGTCCCGAAAACAAATAACAGGTTCCGGCAATTATAAGAAAAAACAGCATCCACAGCCATTCCCTGAATGAATAACGGGTAAGGCAGATTTTGCCCAGAAAAAGCAGGAAGGTTATACGAAACAACTGCCCCTCCCATGGATTGATGTATGCACTTTTGTCCGCAATAACAATCAGAAGCTCCAGTACCAGTCCGATATAAAATAAAATCTGCCCCAACTGGTACAGCCAATCCTCCGTACATTTTTCCTTGTCCATTCATTTCTCCCTGGGAACTGGTTCCCTATATGCTAAAACGGTATCTGTCACCCTTCTATTTTCCGGATCCCTAGCTTATGCATCGCCCCATTCCAATATCCCAGCACCGTATTTTCCCAGAACCAGGATATCCCCTGTTTCAAATATTCACCGCGGGAAATCCCGCACTGTCCGGCAGTTTCCCAGCCCTGCCTGAATTTCAGTATCTGCCTTAACATATATTCCCTGCAGGCCTGGCTTTCCCTGAGCTGATACTTTTCATACATATAAAGCGTATCATTAAATTTACGCAAATCCTTCTCTTCAAACATCCCGGTATACTGCGCCTCATGGATCCCGATGGAAATCAGAGGCTCCTGCGTACAGACGAAACGGGGATTCCTGCTGAGTATTTCAAAGTACAGAAACATATCGGAGGCCCAGTTGCTTTTCTCATCAAACATAGCCCCGCAGGCCCGGTAAAGGGTCGCGCTGGGAGCGCCGATTTCATTACCCAGAAACAGGTTCCGGTAATCCTCCGCCAGCCTGTCCGTGTACCAATCCTCCGCCGCCCTGGCGTAAGCTTTTTTCACTGGCCGCCCGCTGCCGCCCTCCGGTTCGCCTTTCGCAGCCTGTCCGCCCTCCGGCAGCATCACCTGCATCGTTCCACAGAATGCCAAAGAAGCCTCCGGCGTCCGATCCAGCAGGGAAACCATCTTTTCCAGGCTGTCAGGAGCGGTAAACCAGTCATCGCTGAACATGATTTTTATATACTCCCCCTGCGCTTCTGACAGGCTTTTATTCCAGTTGAAAATGTGGCCCAAAGGTTTTTCATTATGGATATAGCGGATATCTTCCCACCCGGAACTTTTAATCAGCTCCGCAATCTCCTCATTGGTGGAATCATCCGTCAGTATGATTTCCAGGTCCCGGAAGGTCTGCATACGGATGGATTCCAGAAGCCTCTTTACCTCTGCCGCATTATTATAAGCAGGGATGCATATGGAAACTTTAGGTATGTCCATCGTCCTTCCTCCCGTTCCGTATTTTTTCAACCCTTGATTTTCCGCAAAACACGTTTCGCCAAATGGACTGTCCTGAAAATAAACCTGCGTATTCCGCCAAGCATGTGGCGCAGCCCCTTTTTCACCGGCGGTTCTTCCTTCAGAATCAGAAAGGAATACTCCTCCTGATTCTCACGCAGATATTCCGGAAAGGTTTCGTCTATCTCAACCTGGACAAAGGACGCATTTCTGCCGAAAATGTCCTTTCCATCCTTAATTTTGTCCGCCACATCGGAAAGGACCTCCGCTTTGTTATATTCCTGGTGCGCCGCGCTGCGGACCTTTTCCGCCACACGTTTTTTTACATCCTTTTCCCCGTGGCCGCCCATATAGCCAAAATGCCAGCCGCCGTCCTCCACGCGGATGCCACAGGCCTTTCTTTCCGGGAAACGCAGCTCGCCCAACTGGAGCTTCTGCTCCTTTAAAAGCGAATAGCTGCACATCTTGGAGCCAATCCATTTTTTTCTGCCGGGAATCCCGTCTTTGGATCGTTCCGCTTCCGGGAATTCTCCTGCATAGGAGAGCAGATTGCCGGACACCTCTTCCATGTTCAGATAACAATAGAACAGCCTCTGGGCAAAATGATAGATTTTCGTCCTGTCAAAATTCTGCAGGATTTCCTTAATTTTCTCCGGATTGGGGATTTCGTCCAGATCACTGAAAATGATAATATCCTCATCCGTACAGTCCTTCAGTCCCCTGCCCACCGCATTTTTCTGGAAGGTATCCCTGTCATGGGTATAGCCCGGCGGCGTATCATCCACCACCACATGAATGATTTTGTCCGCAAACTCCGCGAACATTTCCTTGTTTTCCTCATAATACAGCGGCTTTGGGTTCCCGGAAAAGGTTTCCGTGGCCTCGCTGATGACAAACCTGTCCACCACCGGGTTCATAATATGAAGCCGCAGCTTCAGAATATCCAGTTCATTAAAAAACTGGAAACAATCATATACCATTTTAATTTCCTCCCTTCAGCCTGCCATGCAGCCTTCTTAAGGAGTTCAGAACCGTATGCTTTTTCCTGAAATCAGGATAACCCGCATTGGTCCCATACCATTTATGAAAAACAAAGGGAGTGATCCCTTCAATTTCGGGAATCATATTTTCGTGCCCGAAGTATTTCGCCACCTCCAGCGGCGCAATCCGCATTCCCTCCGCCTCAAGAAGATGGCGGATTTTACAGCAGATAAAGCCGTCCTCGTTAAAATATCCTTTTTCCCCTACCCAGGGAATGCCGGCCTTTTTCGGATAGTCCATCAGCCTCTTGCTGCGTATTCCCACGCTGTTGCCCACACGGCAGATATTGCCGTAAATATCCCGGTAGGTAGTGTCATCGCCCGGCTTTGGCAGCGGCCAGGGCGAACCGATATAATCATAGTCCAGGAATTCGTCCCGCCACATTTCCGGATGCACCACAAAGCCATCGTAGTGCACCAGCAGGGCAAAATCCGTATGAATATAGTCTCCCATATCATAGACGGTTTTGTAATTGAATGCATCGATATTTCCCAGCCGGTCAATATGGCTGTACCGGATTCCTTTGGGCAGGAAACGCGGCTTTTTATCCGTAATAATCACCGCATCGGCAAACTCAATGCCACGGCAGCTGTATTCCATTGCTTTCAGGGTTTCCCTGACATTAACGCTGGTCATGGCGCAGAGAGTAACCTGCGGGAGGACCAGCTTGCCCTGGGCATTGCGGTAGCTTCTTTTCTGTTCTTTTCTGCCTGCCGCAGAAGGATCAACCGGGTTTTTATCCATTTCTATATCTGCTCCTATCTGTTTACATAAGCTTACGCCAAAAATGAACTCTATATGTGAAGCTTAATCCCGGCACGCCTTAACAGTGCCCGGTAAATTTTCTTACCCATATAACTGTAATAAATACGTCTGCTGTTCAGTTTACCGCAAAAAAGCCGTAACCCTTCCGGCCGCTTTCCTGCATTCTTGATTTTTGCAGAACGCTTCTTATATTTCTGCAGCTCTTCCCTGCAATCTGACGCTGTAAAAAGCCGGCCTCTCCTGTCCTGATAATGAAACCCGCTGTAGATATTCTGTTCCGACGCCCAATAACCATCTGATACATTATGTCTTGCCCAATACTTTGGTGCAATAATAAACTGCGCCGTTTCCGAAGTAAAGGCCGGGAAACAGGCAAAAGTAGAATTGGACAAGAGCAGGTATCTGGCATTCTTTATCATAACATAGTCCCTGTCCAAATCACCATGATATATGGGAATCCCAGGAAGCACCTTTTTCGCCGCTTCTGCATCATCTGTAACAATAATAAATTCCATGTCAGAACGGATTTTCTTCATGTTACGGATACCATTCAGCCAGTATTTCCTGTCCAGAAAGAGTTCCGGGCTGCCGGTATATTCTCCACCCCTCACATTGATTATACAGAGATTATCCCTGGTAAACTCATGAGAATCGTACTCCGGCTTAACCTTCAGCCAGTTTTTAATTTCATCCATATATTTCAGGAAATAACCCTCATCCTGCATATTGCCATATATCAGAGTATCGTCCGGGAGTGTATGAAGGGAGACATCCTCTCCTGCAATATAACAGCCATGGGTCAAATCGTGCCGTGAATTTCCAAGGAACAGCCGGGTTTCCTTTTCCTGGTAAGCATGATACCGGGAAGGATCCGTAATATTAATCCCCAGATCCATATCCATGAAATACATACCTTTTTTACTGTGGATATTCACCGCCAGCTGCTCCTGTCCTGCTGTGCCAAATTCCGCACCGAGTTCCCTGGCAATACACCTGGCCGTCACATAACAGAACAGCTGGTTTCCCAGGCCCTGTCCTTTTAAAAATTCGGTTCCTATCATATCTATAAACCTTTTTCCTTCTGTCTATTTCAGACAGTATATGCAGAATTGTGGATTACTGCGGCAGTTTCGCCTCCACAATCTTCCCTTTATCCACATTGTAGATAATATCACAATTCTCTATCGTCCGCAATCTGTGGGCAATGATGATAAGCGTCTTACGCCCATGGAAGCTGTTAATCGCGTCCATAATCGCAGACTCGGTATCATTATCCAACGCCGATGTGGCCTCGTCAAAAACAAGGATTTCCGGATTATGGTACAGCGCCCTTGCGATGCCGATTCTCTGGCGCTGGCCGCCGGAGAGGCGTACGCCGCGGTCGCCAACACTTGTTTCCAGCTGCTGGGGCATCTGTTCCACGAATTCCTTCATCTGGGCTTCTTCCAATACCTTCCACACCCTGGCATCGTCAATCTGATCCTTATCCACACCAAAAGCGATATTTTCCCGCAGAGAATCATCTGTCAGGAAGATCGTCTGGGGAATATAACCGATATGGCTCAGCCAGGAGGGGTAATTGTCAAAAATATTCACTCCGCCGCATGTAATCGTTCCTTCCTGCACCTGAAGCAGACCCATAAGAATATCAATCGCCGTTGTTTTTCCGGCGCCGGAGGGTCCCATAACGCCTACAGATTTACCGATGGGAACCCGCATGCAGGCATCCTCCAGAATCTTTTTCGTAGTGTTCGGGTAAATGTAGGTAATATTGTCCAGGCAGATGGCATCCTTTACCGGAACCGGCGCCGCATTGGCGTCGTCCCTGTTCTGGTATTCTCCATACTTAGTATAATCGCTGAAATCCACATTTTCATACACATAATCCAGAGACGGCTGGAAAAAAGCGATGTTGGTCACATGGCCGTTGATCCGGTTTACGCTGGGAAGCAGTCTGGTTGCCGCAAAGGCGAATGCGGTCATCTGGGGAATCATTTCCGTCAGATTGCCTCCCCTTAAGATATACACGGCCAGATACCCCAGAACGCCGCCCATGCACAGCGTCTCAATCAACAATCTGGGCACATTATTCAAAACCGTATACTTACTGGTTACTTCCCCTGCAATCTGGGAATACTTTCTGAAATTCCTGGCAAAAAAGGATTCCTTATGAAGGATTTTTACATCCTTGATTCCATAAATGGACTGCAGGCGCCATTTTCCCATCCGGCTCTGTACGCTCTGGGATTTTAATCCCATGGTGTTGAGCTTCGGCTTCATCACCCGCATAATTAACAGAGTCATGACAACCAGGATGCCGCCCATGACCACCGTCATTTTGAAGTCCACAAGCAGAAGCGTAACGCACAGGAAAACGGCTACTACCGCTTCACTGGCCAGCTGGATATATTCCATCAATATGGTAAATACCTTGGGCACGTCGCTGTCCACCGTGCGGAATACGGTAGGAATATCCGCATTCAGGTAAAATTCATAGGGTCTGTTCAGGTACTCCTCCAGCATATAGCTTACCGTGCGGAACTGGTTTCCGTTTACAAACCTGGCCTGGGCATAGGTAAGAAGCAGCAGGAAAAGGTTTTTTACCACAATGACCACAATGACCAGTAACAGCAGCAACAAAATCAGCTGGGTATAATTCTCCCTGCTTAATTCAAATCCAAAGAACCTGCACACCTGCTGAACCGTCTCGTTTTTCAGCATACGGTCCTGATCTATAATCGCGGTAATCAGCGGAAGGATTGCGGTTACGCCTACTGTTTCCAGCACGCCGCCAATCAATATCAGGATGCCTATCATCCCAACTTTTCTTTTCTGTGCCTTGCTTAAAATACGACTCAGCTTTTTAATATTCTCCATCATATGCGTATCATTCTCTCCGTATAAATATCCCGGCATTCCCTGCCGTTCAGCCATCTGGCCGGCGCCATCACCTTTTTTTCCGGGTTGTCGTTCAGCCATGCGCCCCACCAGCTGAAGCTGCTGTTGGCGATGATGTTATGTTTGCATTTGCTCATCAGGTACAGATCCAGATATCCCGTATCCTCCGTGCTTCCTTCCACCAGTATCCGGTTTTCGCCTTTAAAGTGCTCCCTCGTCCAGTCCGGATCGTTGCTGAACAGGAAAAATTTTGCCCCCGGCACTTCCTTTTCCAGCCGGGCAAAGGCCTCCTGATAATACTGTTCGGTACAGATTCCCGTATAGAGCCCTCCGTGGCTTTCCTCCAGATAATCGCCTCTGCGGATGTGGACGCTCACTGATGGGCAGTCTGCGATTTCTTTTTCCAGCTTCCGGTAAGCCTCCGGAAGCGGATAAGCCCCGGATTCGAGCCCACGGAAGCGGTAGGCTTCCCTCACCTGCTCCCTGCAGTCCTGAAAATACCTTTCACTCTGAAAGCATCCCTCCAGCAGCGCCGGATCACGTTCCATTACCTGCGGGTCAAAATTGATATCCTTTTCCCTGTATGCCTTTGTCTTACGCCCGGTGAGCTTTCGCCGGATACGTGAGACGGGATCCAGGGAAGAATCCGTCATTTCCGTCAGCTCCTGCTTTGTGGCCCGCTCATAGGAAACCCCGAATACATCCAGCTGCTTCGGCCGCGTTCCCGGCCCCTCATAGCAGGTGATATCGTCTATTTTCACGACCTTCCCCTTCGCCTTCAGACTCAGGTAAAGGGCATATTCAAACATCTGATTGCCCAGCCCTCCTGATAATTGCACAATTACCATACTGTACTTGCTCCCATCTGCACCATCTTATCACAGACCTTAAAAAGCCTGCACATTTTCTGTCTTCAATGCCGGCGAAGCCACTGCTTCACCGGAATCAGAAACCGTTCATTCACCATAATTACCGCCAGATACAGCTTCGGGCTTTTCAGGAAAATTTCCATCTTTTTCTTTTCCTTCGGGTTAGCCGCCCTGCATGCATATACCCTGTCCATTTCCCCGCGGTCCGTCAGCAGCCTCTCCTGTATGAATCCCCTGTACTTTTCTTTCAAATCCTTTTTGGATTTTCCCAAGGCAATATAGTACAGGAGCAGCCTTTTATAGAAAAAATACCGGTGTACATCCGCCAGATCCTCTCTTCCGATGGAACGTAAAAATGCTTCCTTTTCTTCATACGCCGGGATCTGATCCGTAAAAATACGGCTTCCCAGCCCCTCGCCCATGATACTGCCCTCCCGCTCCAGCACATAATTATAAAGCGCCAGATCCAGATAAACCGTTCTTTGGGAACGTGCCAGAAGCATGGTGGTGTACACAATATCCTCATAATACTTTCCCGTGGGGAAACGCAGCTCCCCCATCAGCTCCCTGCGGTACAGCTTGTTCCAGGCAGCGTTCTGGATGCAGATATCATCCTCCTCCATAAGAAAGGATTCCAGGGCCTCCTGGCCGTCAAAAATCACGGCCGCACCGGTGGAAGCATCCATCTCCCGGTTCCGGTAAATCTTCCGGTATCTGCAGACCGCCAGGGGCGCATCGAATTGTCTGGCAGCGGAAAGCAGCTTCTCATACATATCCGTCTCAATCCAGTCGTCCCCGTCTACAAAAGCGATATATTCTCCGTCCGCAGCAGCGGTTCCGGCATTCCTGGCGTCTGAGAGGCCGCCGTTTTTCTTATGGATAACCTGAATTCTGCCATCCTCTTCCGCCAGCCTGTCACAGATGGCCGGGCAGCCGTCCGTAGCGCCGTCATCCACCAGAATGATCTGCAGATTCCGATAGGTCTGGTTTCTGAGGGAACGGACACATTTTTCCAGATAGGCTTCTATATTATAGACTGCTACTATCACAGAAATTTTATCCGTCTGTTCCTCCTCCGGTATCGGCAAAGGCATGAATTTTTCCAGTTTCCGCAAGGCTTCCACCTCCTTCAGACAGCCAGCTTGCGTTCCGCCATCCATGCCTGGAACATCAATATATACCAGATCTGGATGCGCCACACACCGTTTTCCACGAAATCCTTCCAGATGGTCCATACCACCTCCGGATTCAGCATCCCCTGGCTCTCCAGCGTCCTGCGGTCAATCAGCGTTTCCGCCCAGGCCCGCAGAGATGGCTCCTTCAGCCATTTGGCAATGGGAATGGAAAATCCTTTTTTCGGCCTGTCCATCAGCTCCTTCGGCACATACTTATAAAGCACATCCCGCAGAACCAGCTTTCCCGTCTCTCCCTGACGTTCGTACTCCACAGGAAGGCTCCAGGCGAACTCCACCACATCCTTGTCCAGCATCGGCACCCTCGTTTCCAGCGAAACAGCCATGGCCGTTCGATCCACCTTCACCAGAATATCATCCGGATGGTACATGAGCATATCCATCAGCATGATCGTGTGATTGACCTCCTTCAGGTATCCCTCAGGCATCGTAGTATATTTATAGGGCAGGTTCCCCCGCTGCTTTGCAATTTCCATGGTGAGCGGATCTGTCAGGCGGGACTGGAGATAAATATCCGCCGGATCCTTTGCGCCCAAAAGCTTTCCTTTGATACGGAAGATTTCTTTTCTGGCAAGCGGGCTGTGAAGTACCAGGCCGCTGCAGGGCTTCCTCAGAAAGTAGGGGACATTCTTCATTTTGTTCCAGATACGGCTCACCGAGGCATAGGACGTATAGCCGCAGAACAGCTCATCCCCGCCGTCGCCGCTTAAGGAAACGGTTACATGCTCCCTTGTCATTTTACTCACCAGATAGGTCGGGATCTGGGAGGAATCCGCAAAGGGCTCACCGAACATAAATGCAAGCCTGGGGATGACAGCCTTGGCATCCTCCTCCGTAATATAAAGCTCCGTATGCTCGGTTCCCAGTATTTTCGCTATTTCCCTGGCCGCCTCCGCCTCATTGTACTCTGCTTCTCCCATACCTATGGTAAAGCTTTTCACCCTTCCGCTGTTCAGTGACTGCATCAGCGCCACAATGGTGCTGCTGTCAATGCCTGCCGATAAAAAGGCGCCTACCGGCACATCCGCCACCATCTGTTCCCGTATGGAATTCTTCAGAAGGCGCTCCAGCTCCTGCGCCGCTTCTTCCCGGCTGCCGGTAAACAAGTTTTCCTGCCCCTTCCGTGCCGCTTCCCTCACAGACCAATAGGCCTCCAATTCCGGCTCTGCAAAGGGCTGACGCAACGTAAGTATGCAGCCCGGCTCCAGCTTCCGGATATCCTCATAAATAGAATAAGGCGCCGGTATATAACCATGTACAAAGTAAATATCCAGGACATCCTTGTTGATCCCATTTTTGAATCCGTCCAGCGCGGCAATGGAACCGATATCCGAGGCAAACACAAAGCTGCCGTTGACAAATCCGTAGTACAAGGGTTTTTCCCCGATGCGATCCCTGAGAAGGTAAAGGACGCGTTCCTCCCTGTCATACAAAGCGATGGCAAACATCCCCTTGCACATGGAAATGGCTTCCTTCACCCCATAATGCTCCATAGCCTCCAGAAGCACCTCCGTATCCGAACCTCCCCGGAAATGATCCACCTTTTTTTCATCCAGAAGCCGTTTCGCAATCTGTTTATAATTATAAATTTCACCGTTAAAAGCGATTTCAAACCTGCCGCTGTGGGACTGCATGGGCTGTGCGCCGTTCTCGGAAAGATCCACAATAGAAAGCCTCTGGTGGCCGAAAACAACACTGCCGTCTTCACTGGCCCAGATCCCGGAGGCATCCGGCCCTCTGTGGCGCATATGGTCATTCATTTTCCTTATGTTTTTCTCCCAGTCTGTTTTCCAGTTGCAAAATCCTGCAATACCGCACATAGGCTCACCTGCTTTCTTACGGTCTGCGCTTTTTATGCGCTGACCTGGCGGAATAATTCTTCAAATAGTATCTGTTCGGGACGGCGCATCGTCCTGAACCGTTGCAAAAAATTACTCTTCTTCCTCAATTACCTTAAACTCTTTCCGGGCTATTTTATCAAGTATGGTCTGCTTTGCGCTCTCTGTCTGTTCTTCCCACAGTTCCGCTGCCTTATCCCAGCTTTCATAGCCTTCCCGTCCCCGTTTATCTTCAAAATCATAGTGGGTGCTCAGATATTCCCCCAAAAAGGCGCTGCATTTTTCCATGCCGAAGGCATTGGTATGGCCGCCGTAATCATCAAAATCCGTTTCAAAATCAATTCCCAGCTCCTCATAATAATCATTCAGATTCAGGAACCCGTAGCCTGTAGGCGCAATGATATCCGCAATATAATTATACTGGCGCTGTTTTTCTTCCGTCATGGTATTGGGGGAAACGATGAAAAGCGCATTCAGCCCCTTTTCCTGCAGACAGGAAAGCAGCGCCCGCAGCACCTCCTCCTGATCCTCCGGTATGGCCTGCCGCTCCGTTACCCAGGAAAAATCCGCAATCTCACTGGGACCTACATCATCCCTGATGACAGCGCCCTTCAGCGGATCCGGCCACTCATACCGGAAGGTAACGATCTGGCTGGGCAGCACCATGGTTTTCCAGTTGGAATGATACTTGAAAATATCAAAATAATAGGTATAACGCGGTTCCGGGCCGTCCGGATCCACCAACGCATTAATCGTCTTAATCCGGTTCCAGGAGTATTTCATATTATCGGTCACTCCCCTGGTATAGGCCATATTCTGGGTCAGCCGCTCATCCGGCCCCAGGTACATGCGCAGTTCAAAAATGTAAAGCCCCGGATCCTGCGTTTTCTCCGCCTCCTCCACCAGATGCACCGCCGCCTTGGGCCGCTGCATGTTTGAGGACAACGGATAACAGGTTATCCCGGTATCCTTCCAGATTTTCGGCCCCGCATAATACGGATACACCGGGCTGGATCCGATCATAACCACATCAATCGTATCTTCCTTCTCCGCATAAAATCCCACAAAAATATCCTTAATATCACCGTTCGTACGGATAATATAAGTCAGCGGTATCAGAATCAGGAAAAACCCTGCTATGAAACAAATTGTCTTAATCCATTCTTTTTTCTTCATACTACCTGTTGCTTTCTGTCAGCTGCCGCTTCCGCCCTTTTCATCGGCGGCGGACAGCTTATCTTTCTCTGTAACGGAAACTTTTTCCGGCCCTGCCTTAACAACGGTGCAGTTTTATCCAATTTCCTTCATTTTGCCGGCGGCAGGAAGGAAAGAAGATAATCCATCCAGGTCCTGTCCACATGCTCCGGCCGATACTCCTCCAGCAGCTTCGACGCATTCCGGCCCATCTTCTCCGCTTTCTCCCTGTCGGAAAGAAGAATCCGCAGCCGCTCCTCCAGCGCCTTCCCATCACCAGGCGGAATCAGATACCCGTTCACGCCATCCTCAATCAGCTCTGCAGGCCCGCCGCAGGGGCAGTCCGTGGAAATTACCGGCAGTCCCATACACATGGCCTCAATCAGCGTATTCGGCATCCCCTCACTGTAAGAGGACAACACGAAAGCGCTGCTTCTGTAAATTTTATCCGCCACATCCGACACCGCTCCCGGCAGGCTGATTCGTTCCGAAAGCCCCAGCTGCTCTGAAAGCTTTATCAAAGGCTCCCTGCACTCGCCGTTCCCGTATATAACAAGCCTTACCTCCGGGAAATCCGCCGCCAGCGCAGCAAACGCCCGCAGTATCATTTCATGGTTTTTATTGGCATCCATACGGCCTACCGCATGGATACAACGCTCCCGTTCCCCCTCAAACCGCTCCCTGACAAAGGACGGATTCAACGGATTTTTCAATATCACCGATTTCTTCCGGATCCTTTCCGGGAAAAACTGCATGGCCTCCTTTGTCTGAAGAACCACTCCCGCCGCCCTGGCAAAATAAGTTTTCGCAAAGAAACGCAGCACACCGGAATAATATTCCTCCTTCGGCTCTCCCCGGACGGAAATCACCACCGGAATACGAAGGAAGCTGCTGGTCAGCAGCGCCATCAGATTATTTTTCCCAATAAAGGACAAAATTACATCCGGCCGCTCCGCTTTCCAGATACCCCGCAGCTTGAAAAACCGCCGGAAAAAGTTCACCACCCGGCTCCTGCTCTTCTCCTCCTCCGTAATCTCGCTGAATACACGCCGGATACCGGGCGACAGAGAGTATTCCCCCTGCCCCTCATACTGGGTCACCACAGTGACCTCCACGCCGTTATCCTTCAGATACTCCGCCAGGTTCACCAGGACACGTTCCGAACCGCCCTTACGGAGCGCGCTGATAAAAAGAGCAATATGCGGTTGTTTCCTGTCCTTTTTCTCACGCTGTCCTTTTCCCAACTTCACCACTCCTTAAGCCTGTCTGATATAACAGGCATACCACTGCTGAAAGGTATAAAAAGCCCATACTATCCTGGAATAATTGGAACCGCTTCCCGGTCCCCCGTCTCCCTGCTCCAGATACCTGGCAACAAACCTGCTCACATAATCCTCATCAAAAATTCCCTGCCGTCCCAGAAATCCCTTTTCGGAATACGTCTCCAGACTCTCCCGCAGCGGTCCCCGCAGCCATTTATCCAACGGCACCGAAAACCCCTTCTTTTTCCGATCCAGCATTTCACGCGGTATATAATCATAAGCGATACTCTTCAGAATCCGCTTTTTTTCCTTCCCGTCATATTTAAAAGAATGAGGCAGCCGGAAGGAATACTCCATCACATCCTTATCCAGAATCGGACACCTTGCTTCCAGCGAATATTTCATGGAAGCCCTGTCCACCTTGCACAGGATATCCCCCGGCAGATACGTATCCATATCAAGAAGCATTCTGCGGATCTGCCAGTCCTTTACCTGATAGCCGCTTTCCTGCGGATACCTGCAGTCCAGCCCGCTTCCCGGGACAAAGGCCATGGCTGTCTTCAGATAAGCCGGCGGACACATCTGCGTTTTCAGCTCCGGATCCCGGTTCTCAGACACGGCACGCACCTTCACCGGAAGCCTTTCCTCCAGCTTCGCCCCCTTAAGCCCCGGCAGTCCCAGAACTCCATGGACAAATGCTCCCGCCCCGTCCAGCCGCTGCGCCTGCGCCAGCCTGTCATACATCTGATATCCGCAGAAAAACTCATCCCCGCCGTCACCGGACAACGCCACCGTCACCCGCTCCCTGGCAAGCGCCGACACCAACATGGTAGGGATCTGCGAACTGTCTGCAAAAGGCTCATCATAATACTTCGGAATGCTCTCCACAAGCTCAAACATCCCCTTCTCATCAATATAAGCCTCCGTATGATCCGTCCCCAGATACTCCGCCACCTGCCTGGCATACGCCGCCTCATCATACCGCTCCTCCTCAAACCCGATGGAAAAGGTTTTCACCGGTTCCGCCGAATTCTCCTGAGCAATTGCCGTCATCAAAGAAGAATCATAACCCCCGCTCAAAAAACTGCCCAAAGGCACATCCGCGATCATCCTGGAAGCCACAGCTCTCTTCAAAAGCCCCTTCAGCTCCCTCTTCGCCTCATCAAAATCCTCAACCGGCCGCTCCTGCATCCTATGATACACCCGTCCGATATCCCAATATTTCCACTTCTTCACTTCGCCCTGATGAAACCGCAGCACACCTCCCGGCTCCAGCTTATAAACATCCTTAAAAATACTATCCGGCGCATTGATATACTGCTGATACAAAAACCTGGCAAGCACATCCCTGCGAATCTCCTTCCGGAATCCCGGACAAGCCATCAAAGGCTTCAGCTCCGACCCAAAGACCAGATTACCGCCCTCAATCCAATAATACAAAGGCTTCTTCCCGATCCTGTCCCTCACCAGAAAAACCTCTTCCGACCTCCTGTCATACAAAGCGATGGCAAACATCCCGTTCATCCTGTCAATACAGGAAATACCCCATTTCAGGTAAGCTGCGATAATCACCTCCGTATCACAGTTAGACTTAAAGGGGTAGTCCGAAAGTTCCTTCTTCAATTCACTGAAATTATAAATCTCACCATTAAAAACCACACTCACACACTGCCCTGCCACACCAAAAGCAGCCTCCGAATGCATAGGCTGATGCCCCAGCTCCGAAAGATCCATGATAGAAAGCCTGCGCTGCGCAAATCCAACCCGGTACCCATCTCCCCCGACATAAATCTCCGCCCCGGAATCATTAGGCCCCCGGTGATACATCGTATCATTCATCCCCCGCAAAGCCTCCAAAGAAATATCCCCCCGGCTAACAAACCCGCAAATCCCGCACATCCTCTATCACTCCCTTCCAAACCAAACTCCTCATCCCATATCAACCATTAAAACTCATAAACACCACTTCTACACCAACTAACCCCTTATCTTTTGCCCTTATCCTTTACGCCCTTCATCATAGCCCCAGGCTCCCCGTCCGTCCCCGGAGGCCGCGCTTCTGTTTATCTCCTGTCTGCCGTCTGTCTGGCCGGGGCGGGATTTTTGCAGGTGAGTCCCGAGAAAATGGAGATATTTCTTACAGACTCCGCTTTTCCTGCGGCTGCCCGCCTAAAATGGCGATGTCTGACGAACGCAGTGAGGAGTTCCGCCATTTTGGCAGCCGCAGGGAAAACGGAGCCTGTTAGAAATATCCCATTTTTGAGGCCGAACCAGCAAAAACCCCGCCCCGGCCAGACAGACGGCAGACAGGAGATAAACAGAAGCCGGGGCCCCCGGGGACGGACGGGGAGCCGCCGCCCTACAACGAATCGCGGATGCTGGCGAAGTGCTTACACTCGTTATCGATAGTATCCATCAGCTCTGCATTACGCTCCTGAAGCAGCGTCCTGAAATTCTCCAGATTATCATGCCCCTTCTTCGTCCAGGAATAAGGATGGGTCAGAATCTGTACCCTGTCATATCCCAGCAGCGTTTCTTCATCCGGTACCCCATAATTCCACCTGTGCTTGGCGTCGGAAATATATTTTACATGAAGCGGCGTATCCGCTGTTACATTTTCTGAAAAGGTGAAAAATTCATCCTGATAAGCATTGATGATACCGGGAAATTTGATATTCTCCCGAAGCACATCCGCCGAAGGCCTGTGGATGGAAAACTCTGTGATTTCAAAGCCCAGCATTTCACTGAGCACATGGATTTCCTGCAGTATCTTCCTGCGCACCAGTTCCATATCAGTCAGGCCGTTCAAAGCGAAGTGGAGGCCGATAACATGTCCTCTTTCATGCATATATTTAATCATATCCATATTTTTCTTGGACAGGATATTGTAGGAATTGTTCGTCCACTGGAAGAAATAAGTGGAAGTAAAATCCATGGAAAGCTCCAGCTTGGAAAGCGCAAAAGCACGATCCACACTGAATTCCACATCATGACGCATGATAATAAATTTATCCTTTTCCTGCGCCTGCCTGAAATTACAGGCCCTTCCGCTTTCTTTGATGATTCTTATGATCTCTTTATAATCCGCATAGGAAAACATACTTTCTTGCACCTCTCTGTCCGCCCTTACCACAGGCGGGAATCCTTTCGTACCTCTCTTATGTCCGCAGCCATACCAATTACAGCTGCCGCACAGACAGCTGTCAGTGTCTGCATACCGATTCTATATAATCCTGCCACTGTTCAAAAACCGCCTTGCTGTTGGCAATTTTTCGGATATCCCTGGCCTTGCTTCCAAGGCGTTCCGCCAGCTCCGGATTTTCTATCAGACGGCAGATCCCCTCCGCCATCGCGTCCTCGTCCTTAATCGGCACTAGAAGGCCGTTTACTCCATCCTGTATCACTGTCCTCGGACCGCCGCAGGGACAGTCAGTGGACACAATGGGAAGCCCCAGAGCCATCGCCTCCAGCAACGCATTGGGAAGCCCCTCCCAGTCAGAGGAAAACGCAAAAACAGAAGCGTTCACCAACTGCCTCTCCAGGGAATCACTGGCCCCCATCAGGAACACATAAGCTTCGGCTTTTCTTTCGGCAATCAGCTGCTCCAGAAGCTCCTTCGTGCCGTCCCTGGAATCGCCGCCGTATATTTTAAGTACATAGTCGGGATGCTTCTGATGCACTTTATCAAAAGCACGGATTAACATAAGCTGGTTTTTGAAATCCACCAGCCTGCCAGACTGCACCACCTCTTTTACCCTTGTTTCCGGTTTGGGAATATCCAGATATTTATTATTCAGCGGATTCAGTATGATACGTGATTTCCGCTGTACCTTGACCGGAAAAAAATCCCGTTGCCCTTCCGTCTGGAACACGCAGCCTGCTGCTCTGGGAAACAGAAGAGGGATCTGGATTTTATCATCCCATTTGTCATAATGCCCGACAGGATCCGTTCTTACCGAGACGATGACCGGAATCCCGGTTCCCAATGCAGCCGTTATAGCGCGGTAATTCGCCTTATGGCAGAACGCCACCACCACATCCGGCCTCACCTTTTTTATAAAAGCCCGCAGCCTCTTCTCACGGATTCTCAGCTTGGCGATTCTGCCCTTGCCCTCTTCCTCCGCATTCAGGCCCACATGAACTCTTGTAATACTCTTATCAATACGAAATTCATTTTCCGCATACCATTCCGTAGCGATATAGACCTCGTAACCCTCAGCCGCAAACTGGTGGGCCAGATTGGTAATAACCCGCTCAGCCCCGCCCTGTTCCAGGCTGTTTATATGAAAGATTATTTTACGCATATTTGCTCCCATCCGTGCACCGGCTGCTCCTACATTAACATTCCGGGAAGATCCTGCCCATCCTTCATGAGCAGAATTAACACTTCCTTAATTTGGGTACACAAATTCAACTTAGTTTACCACATTAGAAGGGAGGTTACAAGGGACTGTTTTCAAACAAACGCCTGTTTTGCCTCATTTCTGTGTGTATGAACAACAGCTCCTTCCAGGGCCTGATACCGGGATATTACTGAAATGCCTGACGTTTCTTTACCTCTGAAATCAACTAAAAAGCGGATACCGGCATGCTTCATGCTGTGGTATCCGCCTGCAGGCTGTCTCTATTCCATTCCGCCGTTTTATCCCCTGTGCAGCGGGGCTGAGTCAGTCATTGTTTTTATTGCTGTTTTCTCCGCCAGGGCCATCTTTCCTGGGCACCTCATCAGGAATGACATCCTGCGTACTGTCATCGGGCAGCGGCAAATCCACTTCGGGAATATTGCCGTCGTCATATACGCTTAAGTTCTTCGTTTTGGAACCGGATAAATTCTGTCCATTCTTGTCCATACTCTTTCCGCCTTTCTGTTTTAGGAATAGTATGTCCGGTTTGGTTTTCTTTATTCCCCACTGCCTACCCACATTTTCCGCAGGCTGCAATGGCTTCCCTCACGGACCGCCGTCCCAATGCAGCCATATAAGTATGGATTATCATTATCTTCATACTCCAGCAAAACCTTACCATCTATTGCAGCCGTCATGTGATTTCCTTTTACCCGGACAGCCAGACGATACTCCTTCTCCTTTTCCCAGGGAAAGCACGCTTCACATAGCAACCGATACCCATTGTCATTTTTTAGGAGCCCCACTCTGCCCTCTGGAATCAGACCGAAAGCATAGGATCGCAACGCGCCCTGTACTCTGACCTGCAGCAAATGAATCTCACCTGTATGGGCGGTAAGAAATCCTTCCGCCATATAATCGGTCCAGTTCCATCCTCCCGTATAGGCCTCCCCGAAATCACTGCATGACAGGTGAAGCCTTCCCTGCTCCAGGGTAAGCCTTCCCTTCAGCCTGGTAAACTGGCTGATTTCCCGATGCAGCCCGGGCCATACTTCCACTCTCTCCGAAGCAAAATCAATCCCATAGGACGGCGTACCATCCCAATACAGATCGTCCAGATAACAGCAGAAATCGTCTCCCTCCTCTGCCGTTCCTGTGAGGAAACAGACTCCGGCTTCGTCCAGCAGTTCCCCATCCAGACCGGGAATCGTCCAGCTTAAGGCCTCCCAGCATCCCGGCGTAATTTCTTTCCAGCTTCCATAATAATACCTGCTGCCGTTATCACCATGCACATACAGACAAGCCTTTACACCATACTCCTCTCCGGTTACTCTCACCGCAGCATGCAGTGTCTGTCCCGGATATATCAGCGGTGAAAAAGCGGGATCATAACGACTGTCATGGAAATCAGCAGGACGGCAGTAGGTCTTTTTATAAACCATTACCTTTTCCCCTCTGGCCACCGGCTTTATAACACATTTCAAAGAACGGCTTCCGGAAAATGCGGTCTCAATTGTATTTAGAAGAGTGCCTTCTCTCTGTGAAAAGCTCCCATCATCCATATTGCATACTTTCATTCGGATGGCATGCGTGGATCCGGGATATTCAAAATGGCAGCTGTCCATGCGCTCTTCAAAAATCTGTTTCCACGGCATTGGAACCTCTTCCCCTGCAAGCTTGTACGCCTGTCTGGCAATATAAGAGGCGCCATAAGGGATATCCATAATATTTAAAGAACCAATAACACTGGAGCATGCAAGAAAATCATGTACCGGTTCCCTCCATTTTCTACTGTCTATTACATTAAGTCCTCCTCTGACTCCCATAATTGCTGCCACATTTCCCACATTACAGTCCGTATCCCATCCGCACATGGTACAGATATTGATCGTATCTGAAAAATCACCCTTCCCATACAGCAATGCAAGAATCATCACTGCAATGTTGGGTATGATGTGACAGACTCCGGGATATTTATCATAGCCAAAGTTGTTGAAAATATATTGGAAACATAATCTCCAGCCGTTCTTTTCCTTCTCCCAAAAGGCCATAACCGCCTTCACTGTTTCCGCATATTCACAGTCCTCCGGCAGAAAGGACAGACCCTTCCTGATAATTTTAACGATATCCTTCTCAACAAAAGCATAGCTGATGCACACCGCAACGAAAATCCCCCCATAAACACCATTGCCATCATGTGTGACGCTGGCGGCCTTCCGGGCCAGTGACGCCGCAAGCGCCGGATTTCCCGGCGCTGCCAATCCCCAGCTGTCGATAAAAATCTGTCCGCCTATCTGTTCTGCCGCCGTCCTCCCATTCTGCCTGGCACTACCGCTGCGGGGCGCCTTAATCCCGTGGCGCAGGTTCAGGTAGGCAGTATGCTCTGTTGAAACCCCATATCCGCCCCACCAGAAAAATCCATGTTCATAAGGCGCATAATTCAGCAGTGCTTCCGCCACATCCTGCGGCGTTATAGCCTCTTCCTCTGTTTTTCCGCAGTCCTCCAGGGCACGTATCAGAAAGATCGGGCCGTTGCTGTCATCATCTGCCGCAAAATCCCGGTAATCTGCCAGATACCCGTTTACTTCTCCATAAACGGTACGTATTTTTTCGTAAGTCCAGCTTTCCACCGGTGCGCCCAGACGAATACCTATAATTTTTGCCAGCCAGCCCGCGTATATTTTTTCTATAAAATCCTGCTTCATCTATTTTCCCCTGTCTTCAGGCTTCCCATTTTCAAAAAGGCATCCCTGAATATTCTGTCTCTGTTAACTTCCTTTATATTGCCAATCAGATGCCTCGTGTAATCTCTGCTCCAGGTCAGTTCATCCGTTATTATGGGTGCTGTGGTTATTTCCCTTATGCTCCAGTCCTTATCCATCAGGCATCCCACTGCACCGATATCCCAGATGGTCTTTCCCCAGGCAAAATGCTCCTTTCCATATGCCTTAACAATGGAAATCAGATAATCACACAGGTCATTCCTGTTTCCAAGACAGCTTTCCAGCTCCGGTACACTTGTCAACATATGCGAAGTGACATAATTACATGGCACATGCAGGAGCGGTACCCCTGAATCAAAAATCACCTGCGCCGCTTTCACATCCTGATAAACATTATAGGTATTTGGCGATTCGGTAAAATCATTTCCGGCAAGCCATACTATAACAATACGTTCCCTGATCTCCGGGTTCAAAAGCAGCGCAGATGCGATATTGGTCCCGGCCCCGATTCCAATCACATACAGCGGATTGTCAGATGAGTAGCACATCGCGCGCTCCGCCAGGTCCAGAGCCGCTTTCGATTCCACAGGAATATCTTTCCCTGGCAGGTAAGAACAGGAGCCTCTTTTTACCTCGCAGCATCCCTGTTTCCCGCATAGCTTCATAATCCGCAGGATCTCCTGATAGCTCATTTCCATCCCTGCCGCAGGATCCTGTGTTCGTTCATTCATGGCAAAAGGCGCGGCATAGATTGCTTTTACCCGAAAACGTTCCGGAGACAAAAGCAGATAACTGACTGCAAAGGGATCATCCACCTCCGTTGCCGTATCCGTATCCAAAACGGTATCCAATATTCCTTCCCGCCATTCCAGCATCTGCAGGCGTCTGCTGTCGCTTATACTCATACTTTTCATATATTTTCTCCTACTATTGCTGTGTTTTAAATCGTTTTTTCTGTCAAAAAAGCGCGGCCGGCTTACCGGCAGCGCTTTTTACTTAAGCTTTTATTCCGGAGCTCATTGCCCCCTTCACAAATTCCTTCTGTGTGCAAATAAAGAAAAGAATTACAGGGAAGGATAACAGGACAACGCCGGCCAGTGTCAGGTTCGTTTTTTGGAAATAAGTCATATTTACGGTCTGCAGCCCTACAACAAGCGTATATTTATCCACTTTGTTAATAAATGTGGCAGGAACCATATAGGAGTTCCAGGTTCCGGTAAAATTCAGAATCGCAATGGATGCAAACAACGGCTTTGATATGGGGCAGACAATTCTGGCAAATACTCCAGCATGGCTTAATCCGTCAATTCTGGCCGCCTCCAGCAGCTCTCCCGGCACAGCGAAGAAAAATTGTCTTGCCATGAATAAAAACATGGTCTGTGATAGAAACGGCAGTGTAATCGCCCAGATGGTATTATGCATGTTCAGCCTGGCAAGCTGTATATACATCTGTATCATTGTCAACTGAAACGGCACCATCATGGATATCAACAATGCGCCGAAAATTATCTTTTTCCCCGGAAATCTCAGCTTGGCCAGGGCGTATCCCGCCATGGTGGGGAATATCAGATTACCCGCTACCACAATCGCCGTAGAGGCAAAGGTATTCCAGTACCACCTCATTATAGGATATTTTGTAAACAGCTCTTTAAAGTTATCCAATGTCCATACACTGACAGGCGCCCATGTCTGCACATACCGGTACGGCAGCAGAGAGTTGTAAAACACATACAATATAGGAAGCAGGAATATCAGTGACAATCCGATAAGGACGGTATATAAAACAACCTTCAGCAGTTTCTTTTTCATGATATTCACTCTCCTTCCTTACTGATAAACATCCGGATTAAGGACAGCAGGAAGATGATAGCAAGAAGCACCATGGCCGCTGCACTGCCGTAACCCATGTCCATATAACTGAAAGACTGCTGGTAAAGGAAGGTAACCACCGTACTCGTAGAACCGGCGGGCGACCCCAGCGGGCTTTGTTTCGAAATTGCAGCAATCTGGTCAAAAATCTGAAATGCATTGATCATACCCAGGGTAATCACCAGATAAGTGGTCGGCTTAACCAGAGGCAGCGTAATATACCAGATCGCCTGCGCTTTGTTGGTTCCGTCTATTCTCCCGGCTTCGTAAAGCTCAGCCGAGATATTCTGGAGTCCGCTGATATACAGTATCATGTAAAAGCCAATTTGCTGCCATACGTAAATAATAATAACCAGAAGCAATGCGTATTTCGTACTCGTAAACCAGGTGGTGTTATCAAAACCAAACAGCGTAAACAGCCTGGTCCCAATCCCGTCCTTGATAAAAAAATACATAAAGAATATACTGACTGCCACGGAAGAGATTACATATGGCATATAATAAGTCGTGCGGAAAAAGGTTTTGCCTTTGATATTTCCGTCCAGCAATACTGCAATCAGGAAAGCGATCACTGCAATCAGCACAACGACAACCGCCGCCATCAGAAAGGTATGCTCCAGCGCCTTGATAAAATCTTTATCTTGGAACAGACGGATAAAATTGTCAAGTCCGATAAATCTGGTGCGCTCCGGCGTTATAAAGCTGTAATCATAAAAGCTGAGCCGCATGGATTTTACCGCAGGTATAAAAAACCAGTAAATCCACATAAACACAGCTGGCAGAAGGAAGCATACCGCCGTAAGAACCTCCGGTTTTTTATACCTTTCCCGGTATTTCTTCTTATTTTTGTTCATTGTAAACACCCTCTTTACCGGGAAGCCATTTATTCTGCGCCATATTCTGCCGCCAGCTGTTCTACAATATCCTGTCCGGTCATCGTCGAGCTTTCGTCAAACATGGTTTCCTGCATCAGATTAATCAGGCTGTCTGCAAATTTCTTGCTCTGGGTCGGATAGCTGAAAGGCGTGGAAGAATCAAGATAGCTAACCAGATCCGCCAGTGCCGGAACTTTTTCTTTATAAAGGTCAAAATACTCTACCTTGGCCGGAATAACTTCCGTCACATCGACTACTGCTTCATATAATTTATCTCCGCCTACGGCATAGCTTATGGCCTTGGCAACCTCTTCCGGATGCTTGGAATTCTTAAGGGCAACCAGTGCCGCAGAATGGCAGGTTCCGCCGCCGTTCCCGTTTCCGCCTTTCGGTACGGGCAGATATTTCAGTTCAATATCCGGCGCTTCGGATGCAAAGCTGGCCTGATACCATGCGCCGCCGGTGGAAAACAAAGCGGACTGCTGGATCATAACCGCCCCGTCCCAGCTTAAGCCTAACTCGGTGGGAGTAACAATATAGCCTTCCCTGTAGGCATCAATCAGGAACTGAAGCGCTTCCGCATTTTCCTTTGCACCGATATTTTTACCGTAATCCCAGCCGCCGCCGAAGGAAAGGGCAATATTGGTCAAATGGTATTCCTGAACATTCAGGCAAAGGGCAGGCATATTATGTTCTTCTTTAACCTTTTTGCAGATATCCAGAACCTCGTCCCATGTCGTGGGATAATTATCTCCCAGGCCGAACTCATTCCACATGCTGTTATTTACAATAAATACGCCGGGATTTAATGCATAAGGAATTCCATAAACTACATTATCAATTTTCCAGGCATCCATTGCCTTTTCCCAGGTTCCCTCAAGGCTGATAACGCCGGAATCCACATAATCTGTCAGGGGTTCAAACAGTCCCTGCTCAATATACTGCAGATAGTGTTCATTGGTACAGGATATGATATCCGGAGCTGTTCCCGCCGCTATCTGGGCAGGAATATTGTCCCAGAAATCAGAATCACTGGGATATTTCAGAAATTCTATTTTAATGCCCAAATCATCTTCAATTCCTTCAAATGCCTTTTCCAGACGCTGGGATTCGTCATCCGACCATATTCCTATTGTAAGGGTAACCGCCTCCCCGGTATCATTCTTTGCTTCCACCACCGCTGCCTGTGTTGTCTGTTCCGTGCTTTCGGATTCCTGTACGGTATCCTTTGCTGTCTCTGCGGTTTTCCCGTCAGAAGCCCCACAACCAACTGTTCCTAAAAGCATTGCAGCGCATAATACGCTTCCCAATACTTTTGTTATGAGTTTTTTCTTCATAATCTGCTCCCTCCAATTATTTTTCTTTATCCTTAAGGTACCGGTCCTTATGCATTAATTATATTGTCGGCAACGCCATTTTCCTATTTCCATATTTATCAAATAGCAAAACATTTTGTTCCAGGGACGAAAAAAAGAAACTGTCGTCCGGCCCCTCCCTGCAAAATCTGCCGGCAGCAATTTCTTTTCTTCAAAATTTTGTCTTATTATTCTTTTTTTTGTTCAGCTTCCCTGATTTCTATATTCAATAGGAGTGATCCCCTCCTGCTTCTTGAATGCCATATGGAATGCGGTTGTAGAGGTATAGCCCACCTCTGTTGCAACCTCGTATATTTTCTTATTCGTGTTTTTCAGCAGTTCTCTGGCCTCTTCAATCCTCAGCTGGTTAATATAAGCCGGAATGTTTTTTCCCATATCTTTGTTAAAAATCCGGCTGGCATAGCTTTCACTCAGTTCAAGATATGCCGCAATATCGCTCAGCGAAATGTCCTGCCTGTAATGCTCCCTGATGTAATCACACGCCCTGCGGACCAGCCAGTTCGTACTCTGATCTGTTTTTTCAGGAATAACCGAATCCAGCCAGATATAAACCTGGGATTCCATCTCCTCCAGGCTTTCCTGTTTTTGCAATATTTCCAGTATCTGTGCATCCTGCCAGTTACGTTCCTGCGCCTGCAGCAGCTTCACGATGTCCTGGCAGAACACCCTGATACGCTGCGGCTCCGCAATCTTTCCATTACGTATCTCCTCAAAATACTCCTGCATCCTTTCACGGATTTCTTCTGTTTTTCCATCCACGACACATTCCTTCAGGCTGTTTTCGATTTCGGTTAATTTTCCATCAAACTCTCCGGCTTTCAGATAATAATCTCTTAAATCCTCATAAAAATATACCGCTTTTTTATCGAAAAAGCTCCTGTCAAGCATTCTGTATGCCTGATTCCATGCCTCTCTGATTTTCTCTTCACCATAATGTAAGCTGCTCACGCCGATAATCATATCCAGATCCAGATAATTCTGCACTATATTGTAAATATGGGGGATCAAACGTCTTACGCGCATATGAATCTCCTGCATGCTCCCGGTATCGGAAAAGCTGATAAATATCCCCACTGTTTCCTTTGTATACTGAATCACATCATACTCCTGATAGTGCTGCAGCGCCTGCTCCAGAATGGAATAAAACGAGCGGTAAAATAATTCCATTCCCTTTTGTTCATAGCGTCTTTCTATCTTTTCCATATCCCTGATTCTTCCTGCTATGGCACAGAAACAGGAGGTACGGAAGGTAAGCTCTTGCGTCTCTCCGAAGGAAAAGCCTTCTATTTTCTGCCGGAGATATTTTTCCGCCATCATTTTCCGGTTTCGCGGCTCTTCTTCTTCCGGCCGCCTGTTAAAATCCAGACGCAGAATTGCACTCAGTATGCTGCTTTCATTCAGATTTGATTTCAGCACATAATCGTCAGCGCCTCCGCGGAGGGCCTCCCTCACATATTCAAATTCTTCATAACACGTAAGCATAATGACTTTACCGGAATATCCCTCTTCCTTAAGCCGGTTCAGTACCTGCAGACCGTTCATCCCCGGCATATTAATATCCAGAACAATCAGATCAGGCTGATATTTCCGGGCCATCTGAAGACAGCTTTCACCATCGGAGGCCTCTCCTATGATTTCAAAACCGTTTTCTTCCCAGGCGACTGCATGAATGATCCCGATTCTGACCAGTACCTCATCATCTACGATTAAAACCCCTATTTTCCTTTTCATATGCAACCCGCCTTGCTGTTCATGACTTCTCCCTTGCCGGAATCCTCACTGTTACTTTGGTAAAACAGCCTTCTTTGCTGTCAATCCGAATGGCATACTCCTGTCCGTAAGTCAGTTTGATCCGTTGGTTTACATTGTATATGCCGATTTTATTCAGACGTTTTTCCGATTTTCTTTCGCTGTTAAGTATTTCATCTATTTTTTCCCTGGAAAGCCCTTTTCCATCATCCGTTACGCAAAGGAAAAGATTTCCTTCCTCCAGATGGATGTCTATTTTAACCGTTGCACATATATCGTTATTGTCAAAGCCATGCAAAACTGCATTTTCAACCAGCGGCTGAAGAATAAAGCGCGGTATCTCATACTGCATGGTTTCTTCCCGTATATCGAAGATAAATGAAAAGCGTTCAAAATACCTGAAATTAAGTATTTTGATATAGTTTCTGATAAATTCCACTTCACGTCCCACATCCACGAATTCACTGGTGTCCTCCGCCACATAATTCAGGACCTTTACCAGGGCGTCAATCATCTGCGTTACCTTATCGGCGCCCTGCAGCTCGGAAAGCCATCGTATGGAATTCAGCGTATTGTACATAAAATGCGGATTGATCTGGGACTGCAGCGCCAGCATTTCCATTTCCCTTTTTTCTTTTTCCTTTTCTTTTACCTCTTCAAACATGGCATTAATCCGCTTTACCATATGATTGAATTTCTGGGAAAGGATTTTCATTTCCCCATAGAATTCTTCTGTCTGCAAAGAAAGGTTTCCTGATTCTACCGATTCCATGGTGCCGATAAGGCGGAAAACAGGCTGTGTGATTGTATTTGAAATCTTGATGCTTACAAATACCAGAAAAATACCCAAAGCCAGCATTACAGCAACCGCCAATATAAAAGTATAGGCAATATTTCTGACCGCGTCTCCAATCGGGACAAGCTGGTATATCTTCCCATCCATATAATTAAGCTTCGTCATCGCCAGATAATAGGTCTGGTTTCCAAAATATACCTGGTACAGCTTGCCTTTTTCCTTGAATTTCTCAGAGTTCTTTTCAAGAAAATCCGTGATGCTTCCCTTATTATCCTCACCGCCCGGAAGAATCAGCTTCCCGTTTTTATCCGATACCGCTATGATGCTTTCACTGTATTCAGAAGCATCCCATAATTTCGCAAAGTTATCTACAGAACAGTCTATCACAATCATGCCCAGATATTTTCCGGTATCCGGATCCAGAATTCCCCTTGCCACAGAAAGGACATCCCACTTCATTGCCACGGCTTTTTCCTCATGCACTCCAATGATGAATGGCTTTCCATTTCCTTCCTTAACCTCCTGAAACCAGCTTTCCTCCTCAACTCTGTACGCCCCTGCCGCCGATTGATTCGTTCTGTACGCGTAATAATTCATATTGGCAGGGAAAAGCCAGACAGCATCAATTTGATTATGCATATAGTAAACATGTTTATACAGCTTCGGTCCGATGGCATTCACATCATTAATCTGGCTCACTGTTCTTTTTTCCGTCTCAATGCCGTCATAGTCCTTCCGTAGTATTTCCATAATATCGGAATCCAGATAAGGAAATTCGGAAAGCTTTACCATGCTGTCAAAATAGTTATCTATGCTCTTCTTTATTTGATAATTACTGCTGTAGATAGATTTGCTTATACTCTCCTTTATCAAATGCTTCCACAATGTCCCCAGCAGCAGAAACATAACCATAAGTATAATACAAATAATCAGCAGGTAACCCAGCAATATCTTCTTTTTAATCGAAAGATTTTTTATCCTGATCGATTTCATTTTCCTCACCCGTTTTTAATGATATCATTCGTTTTTTTATTATACATCATTCAGTGGTATCAATTCTACTTTTTTGTTCCCCCTTATCCTGCCCCCTCCATGGTAAAGTCCAGAATTTTCTGTTTGCCGCCAGGTATTCCTGTCACGTGGAGTTGAGGCTGAGGTGGTATATGAGAACAGAAAGGTAACCGCCTTCCTGATTACCCTGAAACCTTCGTCTACAAAAAACACCGTCAGAAAATTGCAGAAAAGATAAAAAATAGATTTGTATACATCCTGCAAGATAAAAATGAATGCCTGCCGGGTTACAAATTGCAAACCCAGCAGGCATTCTTCATTTAATTAATTGTTTGGCTGCTTCACAGCCACTGTAAAATCCACTCCAAATCGCTCCTGAAAACGGGTTTTGGTACACCTGAATTACTTCTCATAATCAGAACTTGCCGCACAGACCTGTACAGCAAGTACGCTACCCTGATTGAATACCTGCTATTTATCTTCCGCAGTCTCCTCCGTCTCTTTCCCGGTATCCTCTGCAGATATTTTCCCTCGCTGCGGCTCTTTTTTTCCCCGGGTATATTCCAGGATATCCCCCGGCTGGCAGTCCAGCACATCACAGATAGCATCCAGCGTTGAAAACCGCACCGCCTTAACCTTGCCTGTCTTCAGATTTGACAGGTTTACGTTGGAGATTCCCACACGGGAAGCAAGCTCGTTCAGAGATATCTTGCGATCAGCCATGACGCGATCCAGCCTTAGTATAATTGCCATAATTTCACTCCCATTTATTATATGGTCATATCAGAATTGCTTTGGTATTTATAACCATAGCGCATGAGGAGCGCCATGACAAGGATTAATAATCCGATAATTAAATAGTCTCCATTAGCCAAAAAATGTCCTTTGACAGAAAATATCTTAAAAGCAGCTTTATATCCTTTAAATCTTGGAAAGATAAATGCAACAGCAGTAACTAAAACTCCTATAGCAACACCCAGTCTGTATAATGCACTATTAAAAGGTCTCTTACTAATAGCAATCGAAACAAGCATAATAAAACACAATAAAATTATAGAATAAAATAGCAAGTTATTTAATTTTTTTGTAAACTCAAATGGTTCTGTTATATTAGTTACCTCCTGACGCCAATGAACAATAAAATAAAAGAAAAAAACGGAATTAATACCAGACAAAAAAATACCAAGGCCCAGCAGTATCTTAAAGCCCAATGTTAATCGTACCGGTTTCTCTGCTTCTCTGTAAATAATAACAGAATCCTGACTGTTTATTTCGTCACTTTCAAAAGGTTCTATAATAACTCTCTTATTTTCCAGTTCATTAATTAATATTATCTCATCCTTTTCTTCCTTCATCTTTTTTCCTCCGTTCCTATGTAAATAAACAGCGCCGATAAATGTTCCCTACGTGTCAAAGGCCGTGTATCCACACCACCGTTTTCATGTCTGCTTTTTCTTTCTATCTCACTTAAACAATATCATACAGCATTACATTTTACAATAAATATTTAATGTTATTCATTAAATATATTATGATTTAAGTAAAATACTTTATATTTTTCTTCTCCACTCCCCGCTGAATAACTATGTAACCGCTTTTAATATCACCACTGTCATCTTTATCCACATTCATCGTAAAAGGCTTGTCTGTCAGAACTGTTACAATCCTTTTCCCTTTACCGCCATTTTTCTTTGCACTCCCCGCAATCCTGTGATAAAGTACAGATAACGCAGTTGTACACGCATCCCATGCAGTGACCAAAGGCCGTAAAATTACCTTTGGGTTACAGAAAATATCCCGGACCTGTAATTAATAATTTGGGATTTCATGTATGGAGAAGCCCAGCATCTGCCCGATATCACAAAAAAGCTTTACAGAAAGGACCAAAAACCCCATGAAAAATTCAGAAGACCTGCGTCGTGCGCTTCGTGCCATCGACCATAAAAGCTATCCTGCCTACAAGGACTTAAAAGGAAGCTATTCCTTCGGCAATTATGTCTTATCCATTGACCATGTCCAGGGGGATCCCTTTGCCTCTCCGTCCCGCCTGAGCATCCTTGTTGACGGAAAAACCGCGGGATTTCCTGCCGGGCTTTACGATACCCGCTATAAAAGGGTTGCGCTACAGGACTACCTGAACCGGCTTTTTTACCAGGAGATCGAAAAGTATACCTTCAAGGCCAAAGGCTCCGGCAAAAGCGGGCTGATCAGTGTCAGCCGCTGCGGCCAGGAAATTCTGGAGCGTTCCGCCGTAACCATCAACCCGGAAAACGGCGGCCTGTTATTCCGTTTTGCCGCTGGTTTTCCGGCCAATGGAAGGACTATCAACGCGTCACAGCTGGAACGCATTCTCTTTGATTTCCTGCCGGCCTGCGTACAGACGGTCTGCTTTTACAAAAAGCTCTCCCCCGCCAGGGTACAAAGCGTCATCCATCTGGCTGAGGACCAGCATTATATCCGCACCCAGCTGCCTGCCCTGGATTTGTGTGCGTTTGTAGCCAATGGTTCCATCCTTCCCAGGCAGTCCGGGGTATCGGACCGCCCCATGAAAGAAGGTATTCCCTTCACCTCCCCCTCTTCCATGGAAATCACACTGAATCTGCCCCATCATGGGCCGATTACCGGCATGGGCATCAGGAAAGGAATCACCCTGATCGTAGGCGGCGGCTATCATGGGAAATCCACTCTCCTTGAGGCTCTGGAGCTTGGCGTATACAACCATATCGCAGGCGACGGCAGGGAATATGTCATCACTGATGACAGCGCCCTGAAAATACGCGCGGAGGATGGCCGTAGCATCAAAAAGACGGACATCTCCATGTTCATCAATAACCTTCCCAACGGAAAGGATACCAAAGCGTTCTATACGGAGGATGCCAGCGGAAGCACCTCACAGGCCGCCAATGTCATAGAAGGCATGGAAAGCGGAACCTCACTTTTCCTGATAGACGAGGACACCTGCGCCACTAATTTCATGATACGCGACGAGCTGATGCAGCGCGTGGTCTGCCGGGAAGAGGAGCCTATCACTCCCTTCATTGAACGCGCCCGTTTTCTTTATGAAAAATGCGGCATTTCTTCCGTAATTGTTGCCGGAAGCTCCGGTTCCTATTTTTACATCGCAGATGCGGTAATCCAGATGGATCGCTATGTTCCCAAAGACATAACCGCTTTTGCCAAAAAAGAAGCCGCCCTCTACGCCTCCCGCAATCAGGAAACACCGGAAGCGGGAATGCCCCAGCTGCTCCCTGATCCCGAACTGCCCTCCTTCCGCCGCACTCCCGGCTATCGTCCGGAGCTTCGCAGGGATGAACGGCTGAAAACCAAGATCCACGGCCGGGAAAACATTCAGATTGGACATGAGGACATCGACCTGCGCTACCTGGAACAGCTTGCCGATTCGGAACAGACCGCCGCCCTTTCCTATATGCTTGCCCTGGCGGAAAAAAGTATGTTTAACGGCCAGACCAGCCTGCGTATGCTTGTGGATTCCTTTCTTTCACTGATTGAAAAAAAAGGCCTGTCCGCACTGGCCGGCTCCGGCTATCTGACCACGGATCTTGCGGTTCCCAGACGGCAGGAAATCTTTGCATGCTTTAACAGATACCGGGGATTGAAATTATAATTTTTTATAAAAATGCATTCAGGCAAATAATAAGAAAACTGCGGCATCCATCTTTTTCAGGTGGATACCGCAGTTTTTTCAGCCGCAAACAGCGGAAATTTACAAGCCATTACAATTGAATTTTACCTTTCACACATCCTCCGCCATCCCGCGGAGCTGTTCCACATAAGCTTCATTGGAAAAGCAGGCCGCCCTCTTAAGCGCCGCATCGGCATATTTTTTATGCAGCTTCTGATCCGTCAGCAGGCGCAGCATCTGTTCCGCCAGAAGTTCCTCTTCCTGCGTAATCACCCTGGCATCCAGATTTTTCTGCGTTTCCAGGTTGGGAATCAGAATACCGTAGTCTCCGTCCACATATTCTTCTTTTCCCACATAAGCCTCAAAATCATCCATGAGGATCTCCGCCGGCCCGGTCATGCAGTTGGTAGAAATCACCGGCTTGCCAAGGGCCATGGCCTCCACAAGCACATTGGGAAAGCCTTCGTTTAAGGAAGTCATCACATAAATACTTCCCAGCTTCAGCCACGGGAAGGGATTCTTCTTTACCCCCGGGAAGCTTACCGCATCCGAAATCCCCAGCGCCTCAGCCAGCTTCCAGTACTCCAGGAAATCGCCCTCTCCCACAATCACCAGCCGGGAATCCGGCAGCCTGCGATGAACCAGGGAGAAGCCTTTTACCAGATGCCAGAAGCCCTTTACATCGTCCTCGCGCCCCATGGACACCACCACCGGCCCGCAGTCCTGAAAAGGAAGTCGGCTTTCCTCCTCCTGCGCCCGTTCCTCTTCCTCTTTGATATCAAAAGGATTATAAAGCGTAGAGGTAGTCTGACAGTCGAATTTTTCCCGTATTTCTTTCTCAATCGTACGGGAACAGCTGATTATCCGATCCGCTCTGCCGCAGAAAAGCTTCAGAAGCCTGGGATTTCCCATATCCATATAGCTGCGGACACCGCACCAGGTCTTTCCACGGGATCTGGAAAACACATTTACCAGATTGGCTGTGGGGCCGAAGCTGTATGCAATATCGATTCCCAGATCCTTTTTCAGTGCGCTTACCCTCCGGCTCCTGCGGAATACATTGCGAATCTTAAACAGCTTTCCCTCCGCCGCCCCCATATGCAAGTCGATCACATGGAGCCCCCTGATATCATAAGCAATATCCCTGGCGCTGAAAATCACAATATAAACTTCATAAAATGGCTCCAGCAGGCGCGCAGTAGCCACGCAGACCCGTTCAAAGCCTCCCTGATGCAGCATAGGTACAATAAGCATAACTTTTTTTTTCATTAACATTTCTCCTGGCAGATGTTAAAATCCGGCTGCGGCAAAATCCTGGCCTGACCGCCGCAATCCCCGGCCGCCTTTTCCTTGACGTCTATTTTTCCTGCAAATATATCTCTTCCAGCAGCTTTACCTGATCCGACACATCAAAGCCGGCCTCCCTGACTGCCTGCGCCATTTGCTCCCGCCTGTAATTCTTCCGTAAAAGCACATTTTCAGCCCAGTCTCCGGCTCCCATGGAAAGGGGCTTCGCCTCGGCCAGCTCTGTAATGAGCACCTCCGGCGTTACGCTGTCGGATATCAGGCACCGCAGCCCGCAGGCCTGGGCCTCAATTACCGATCCCGGAAGGCCTTCAAACAGGGAGGGAAACACAAAGAAATCCATCGCCTGATAATAATCGCTCACCTTCCCCTGGTTTCCTGTGAAAATCACCTGCTCCAAAACGCCCAGCGCCGCCGCCTTTTCCTTCACCTGTTCCATCAGGCCGCCCTCGCCCACCAGCAAAAGCCTTGCCCCCGGCAGTTTTTTATTCACCGCTGCAAAAACATCCAGAAGAAACAGGTGATTTTTCATATGGCCAAACCGTCCCACATGGCCTATCACGAAAGCATCCTCAGGGATGCTCAGGCTGCGCCGCATCCGCTCCCTGATCTTCTCATCATAGGCAAAGGCCGGCGCGTCGATGGCATTGGGAACCGTCTTTACCCGTCCCTCATCCCACATTTTTTTCCCAAACACCGCTTCTCCCGCCAGTTGGGAGCAGGTCAGGCACATATCTGCCTTTTTCCCTAGATTTCTTCTCAGGAAACGGGTCAGCTTCCCCTTAAGCCCCGGATCCACTCCGGCGCTCCTTGCATGGGCAATCGTCAGCGGCACGCCGGATTTCTTTGCGATCGGCAGATAAATGGACGCCGTGCTTGTCATATGTCCGTGCACTGCCCTGTAGCCGGGATGTTCCCTGAAAAAATCCTTCCAGGCCCTGCGGTAGGCCGGCCAGTTTATCACCCGGAACCTGGGGAAACGGTAAATATGCCCTCCCAGACGCTCGATTTCCTCGTCAAAAAAACCTTTTTCCCCGGTGTGGATGGCAAAATCAAACTGTATTCTGTTTCTGTCCATGTGGCGGTAGCTGTCCATTACCCGGCTTTCCGCGCCGCCCAGGCTGGTTCCTCCCAGAACCTGAAGCACTCTCACTGTTTTCATTCCCGTTTTCTGCGCCTTTCCTAATTTATATGTCTCTGGTACGTGTTCCTTCACGATGATACCCCTGCACTGTACACTTTTTACAGCAGCACCCTTTACAGCATCACTTTGCTGTGCCCCTCTTCACGTGTTCCTCTTTACAGTACCACCTTCATAGCCCCCTCTTCACAGCCTCACTCCGTTCAGGAAAGCAGCTTCACCAGGATCCGTTTGCAGGAAGCCTGTATATATTCTGCAAGATTTCCTGCAAAACCGCGTTTTGTGACAGGAAGCGTCAGCAGCTGACCATAGGAAATAAACCGATCCGGATACTCTGCAAGCATTCTTTCATACCAGCCGATTTCCGCCTCGCTCATTCCGTTAGCGTGGATTACCAGGGTAGTATAACCTTCCCGGTCCTTAAAACAATCTTTTTTACGGCTGGATATGGGAAGGAAGGTCAGCCCCTCCCGGGAATAGGGTGCTTTTCCGAAACCATCGGTAAGGTATCTGAAACCGCATTCTCTCAGCGCCTTCAGCGTATTCCTGTCAAAGGTATGCCCCGGCGCCATAAAAATATCCGTCCGGATCCCCTTTTCCTCCAGTATTTTTTTCCCTTCCTCAATCATGCTTTTCTGTTTTTCATAAGGTACGCCCGCATACTCGGAAAAGCGGTTCAGGGGAAAGCATCCCCCTTTTTGGGTGGTATACCGGTGATACTGCCCATGCTGCGCAATTACCCAGCCCTGCCCGCGCAGCTTACCGAGGTACTCCCAGAAGTCTTCCCTGGGAGGAGCCATACGCAGATTTTCATCCCGGTTATCCGGCACCACGCCGATCAGAGGGCAGATACCGTGCCTGTCGAACAGCTCCTTCAGCGCCAGGAAATTTTTCCAGTTCATATCTGCCGTAATATCATCCATTCGAATCGCAATCTTCATACGTAACCCTTTCCTAACTAATCAGTCGGGCCGGCCTTAAGAGGCCAGAAACAGTAACCGTTCAGACGGGGCTGGACCGTTACCTGAAACAGCCACGCCCTTATATGACCGCCTTACTCCAGCCTGTCTCCCGGAAGCAGCCTGCGGCCGCATTCATATTCCTCAATCAAAAGAGAACCGTCCACTGTGCGGACTATCAGCTTTCCGTCAATGCTGTCTATAATTTCTCCCGGCGCATAAGCGGAGAAATCCATGATTTCGTCAAAGGGGTGGACACTCCATACTGTAACCCTGTCCTCCCCGCACAGGCAGAAGGCTCCGGGGAAGGGGCGGGTCACTCCTCTGACCAGGTTATAAATATCCCTTGTTTTCCCATGAAAATCGATTTTCCCGTCCGCGGCAGTCCGTTTGTTGTACCAGCCGCTGAAATCCCTGGACTGTCTGTTTATGGTGATCCCATCCTTCCTGTACGCTTCCAGAAGCTTCTGAATCAGCCGCTTGGAGGCCAGGATGTTTTTGTACTGCAGCGTACGGATGGTATCATGAGGATTGATGGAAAACATTTCATTGGCAAACACATTCGGGCTATCGGGATCCGCATCATACTGAAACAGATTCAGGATAAACCGGGTGTCCCCGTTGATAACCGACCAGTTCAGCGGAGAACGCCCCCGGCCGTAGGGCAGATAACCGCAGCTTCCGTGGAAGCCGAAAATACCGTGTGCAAACCGATCCAGCACGGACTGGGGAATCAGCCGCTGCCAGCCCATGGAAATACCGATTTCAAATTCATTTCCATCAAAGAACCGGGCCGTTTCTTCATCCTTCAGTCCATAGGAATGGGTTTCGAATACAGGGATTCCATACTTTTCCGTCAAAAAACCCAGTCCCTGGTAGCCGGAAACCTGGTTTCCGGAAAGCACATCGGGATGGATGGTCACCACCAGATCCACAGGACATATTTTTTCCTGGATAAAGGTCACGATTTCCGCCGTGGTATCCTTTACGCCGAATATTACCACCTTATATTTCACTTATCCGTCCTCACCTTTCCAAAACAAACGGGACCAGACTGCCTTTCCAGGCAGCCAGTGGCCCCGGCTGTATTTATTTCAGATTCTCTTTATACCAGTCAATGGCAAGCTTGATTCCCGCTTCAAAATCATAGTCAGGGTCATATCCCAGATTGGTTCTTGCCTTGGTGATATCCGCATTGGAATCCCGCACATCCCCTTTTCTGGCCGGCCCGAATTTCGGTTCAATGTCCTTGCCCAGCGCCTTGCACAGATAATAATAAATGTCTATCAGGAATTCTCTTCCGCCGGATCCGATATTGTAAGCTTCCCCGGCAGCTTCACTGGAAGCCAGGCAGGCCTTCAGGTTGGCTTCGATAACATTATCAATGTAGGTAAAGTCACGGGACTGTCTGCCGTCCCCGTTAATCGTAGGCACTTCATCATGCAGCAGTTGCTTTAAGAACTTGGGGATAACGGCCGCATACATGCCGTCCGGGTTCTGTCTGCGTCCGAACACGTTGAAATAGCGCATGCCGTAGGTATCCAGCCCGTACAGCTTCTTATAAAGCTTCCCATACTCCTCATTGGTGCGTTTAGTGAGCGCATAGGGAGAAAGCACCTCGCCCTCAATTCCTTCCTTTTTGGGAAGCGCGGGGTGGTCGCCGTATACGGAAGAGCTGGAAGCATATACGAATTTCTTTACGCCGCTTTCCCTGGCCGCTTCCATCATGTTCAGCGTTCCGCCGATGTTGTTCTGCTCATAGAAAATGGGCATTTCAATGCTCCTGGGAACACTTCCCCAGGCTGCCTGATTCAGCACGTAATCCACGCCGTCGCAGGCTCTGCGGCAGATCTCCAGATCCTTGATGTCACCCTTAATGAAAGTATAGCCCGGACGGTCAAGGAACATCTCCACGTTTTCCTGCTTTCCGGTGGATAAATCATCCAGGCATCTTACCTGATACCCCATATCCAGAATCGCTTCACAGAGGTTGGAACCGATAAAGCCCGCGCCTCCAGTTACAAGAAATACACTGTCTTTGTCAAACTGCAAATGTTTATAACCCATTTTCCTATCCTTTCCTTTTCCGGCAGCTGTCCGGTATCCTACAGTTACCTTTTGCCTCAGTATTCCTGCGGCCGTTCCGGCTTTCCTGCCGCCGCGGCTGCACTATATTCCATAAACCGGCGCCTTCTTAAAGTCTCCAGTAGATATAATCCTGTGTAAGATAATCCTTACGGTCCAGGATACCCTTGATATCAACAAGCACCTTCTTCTCATGCTCAGGTTTGAAATATCCGGCGATATCCTCCCTGGTCATGTGGCTGAATTCTTCATGGGCCACAGCGATGACAAGCGCATCCAGATCCTTCACTTCACTTCTGTCCGCCAGCTTCACGCCGTACAGTCTCTGCGCTTCCTGTGCATCCGCTGTTTCATCCACAATCACAGGCTCAATTCCGTATTCCCGAAGTTCTTTAACAATATCAATGACCTTGGTATTTCTCGTATCCGGGCAGTTTTCCTTGAAGGTAAAGCCGAGAATGGCTACTCTGGCAGTTTTTACCGCAATATCCGCCCTGATCAGGTTCTTCACCACGTTCTCCGCCACATATCTTCCCATGTCGTCATTGATCCGGCGGCCGGACAGAATGATCTGGGAGTGGTATCCCATTTCCTCCGCCTTATAGGTAAGATAATAAGGATCCACGCCGATGCAGTGTCCGCCCACCAGGCCGGGGAAGAACTTCAGGAAATTCCACTTGGTTCCCGCCGCCTCCAGTACGGATTTGGTATCTATGCCCATCTTATTGAAAATTATGGAAAGCTCGTTCATGAAAGCAATATTGATATCCCGCTGGCTGTTCTCAATTACCTTGGCAGCCTCCGCAACCTTTATGGAATCTGCACGGTAAACTCCCGCCTCTACCACAAGCTCATATACCTTTGCAATCTGATCAAGCGTCTCTTCATCCATACCGGAAACGATTTTTACAATGGTTTCCAGACGGTGGACCTTATCGCCGGGGTTAATACGCTCGGGAGAATAGCCCACCTTAAAATCAACGCCGCACTTCAGGCCGGATTCCTTCTCCATAATCGGTACACAAATATCCTCCGTAACTCCCGGATAAACGGTGGATTCAAATACGACAATGCTTCCTTTTGTCAGGTTACGGCCCACCGTACGGCTGGCACCCTCAACGGGACGAAGATCCGGCGTATGATCGTCATTTACCGGCGTGGGAACCGCTACAATATGGAATTTTGCTTCCTTCAGCTTTGTTTCATCGGAAGTAAATTCCACGTTCGCCTGCTTAATCACATCATCCCCCACCTCTCTGGTAGGATCAAAGCCGGCCCTGTACTGCTCCACCTTCTTTGCATTCAAATCATAACCGATAACTTTGATTTTTCTGCCAAAGGCAACGGCAATGGGCATCCCAACATAGCCAAGCCCCACAAGAGAGAGCTTTTCTTCTCCGTTTACAAGTTTTTCATATAATTCCATCTGTGACCTCATTTCCCGAATCTGTTTCATTCGTATCTGTCTGTTTTATGGATAAAATTTATTGTAAAATCATTGATTACGGCCTATCCGCCATCCGCTGCAAAAGCTGCAACGTGTTTACTTCATCCCCGCGGCCAGCTCTTCCAGATAAGCCGCCACCACAAAATTCCTGTCGAACCTCTCCTCCACGAACCTGCGGCCGCACAGCCCCATTTCCCTGCGCTTTTCATAAGGAAGGCTGAGGAAGCGCTCCAGCGCCTCTTCCAGGCTGTCCGCATCCTGCGGTGCAAAAGCCAACCCGCTGCGGCCTTCCTCAAAGGTATCCAGGCATCCCTCCACCGCGCTGGCAAGCACCGGTCTGGCGGTTGCCGCCGCTTCCAGAAGCACATTGGACATTCCCTCGTGATAGGAGGGATGCACCACTGCCTGGCATTCCTTTAAAAATTCAGGGACATCGTCCCGATAGCCGTAGTAGCGGATGGCACCTTTCTCCTCCAGTGCTTTCACACGCGGCTCATAAAGCTGCCTGGTTTCCTCTTCATAGGCTCCCAGTATCTGAAACAGGGTGTCCGGATGCCTTTCATGTATCCTTTGCGCCGCTATCAGTAATTCTTCAATTCCTTTATCCTTCATAAGCCGCATAATAGAAACAAACCGCACAGGCGTATCCGCCGGGTATTCCTGCGGCAGATGTTCCTTCAGGTTTACGCCGGAGCCCGGAATCACCCGCGTCTTTCCGGTGACGCAGCCCCTCTGAACCAGGAAATCCCGGTTGCCCTGATTTTGGAAAAAAACACAGGAGGCCTTTTTCAGGGCTGTCCTGTACATGAGGACAATCATTTTCTGCAGCACGCCTCCATGCTCCAGCGTAGTGCCAAGCCCCGTCACATTGACCAGGTAGGGTGTTCCTGTGAGCCTTGCCGCAAGCCCTCCGTAAATATTCGGTTTTATCGTATAAGTCAGCACCGCCGCGGGGCTGTGCGTCTTTATCAGCCTCCGGTAAAACAGCAGCAGCTTCATGTCCTGAAACGGATTCATGCCGCGCCGCTCAAACGCGGTGGGGATGTATTCACAGCCCAGGGCCTTAATCCGCTCCACATATCCGGTATCCGGGACGGATACAAGGACATGGAACCCTTTCTCCATGAGCGCCTTCAGGACTTCCTTTCGGAAATCATAAAGCCCCGAATCGCTGTTGGACAGTATCAGTATGGAAGAAGCCATGGCTTTCTCCTTATTTTCCTATTTTTTGTCTCCGTTCGGTTATCCGGACACCAAGCTTCACCCTTACGGCAAATGCGCCGGCCTGCCGGACAGTTACAATTTCCGAATCATGATCTCATTATATTTCATCATGCAGATATTTTCTTCGTAATCGCCGATATTCTCCTCATTGGCCGCTCCCTCCAGATTACGGATAATCTGCGCGGGCACATTGACGCCGCAGGCATACGCATGGGGATAGCCGCCGCCGAAGCGGGGATTGACCTCGGAAATATAGTACGTTCCGTCCACCTTAAAAATATCTATGTCAATAATACCACAAAATCCGACGGATTCAACGAATTTTTTTATAAGGCCAAACAGTTTCGCGTCTTTCACCGAAACGGATTTATCCGTTTCTCCTGCGCGCATTTTTACTTTTTCCTTGACAAAAATTGAAGTTACCTTTCCCGTAAGCATATCAACATACACATCCGCGCCATATTCCGTGCCGTCCATGTATTCCTGGATCATCATGTCATCATTATGCCTGCAAAGCAGCTCCACTTCTTCCCGGCAGGTCACTTTATTGATATTGATGCTGGCACTTCCTTTGGCTGGCTTCACGAAAACAGGATATGCTATCTCCCCCTTCTCCACCGCCCTCTCAAACTCCTGCAAATCCATAAAGCAGCGTCCTGTGGGGATTCCAAGCTCCGTCAGCTTTTCAAACATCCGGTATTTATCAAAGGCTATGGCAACCGCCTCCGCTGGGGATATAATGGGCATTGTTCCAACGGCTAAAAATTCCTCCCTGTGCTCCGCCAGCATTGTCAGCTCCGGATCTATCAGGGAAAAGACTCCTGTAATTTCCCTCTCCCGGCAGATATCCAGGATTTTCTCCAGATATCCCGGCTCTGTAATCCGGGGTACGAGGATTGCTTCGTCAGCCTCATAAATCGCCGGGGCCAGCTCGCTGCAATCCGTGGCGTATACTCTGCCCTTTCCTTCCAGCTCCTTCCGGAAATACTGCACCACCTTATTTCTGGTTCCTGCGCTTAAAATTAATATATTAATCATGCCTGCTTTTCCCTTTCCTGCCTTTTGCTGCGGATTTCAGCCAGATTCCCTTCCGCTGCGGAGGTATCCTCCGCCACCTCGCTGTGATCAAATACCACCATTACCGTTTTCCACAGGACCTTTAAATCCATGGCCAGGGAAAGCTTCTTCACGTATTCCACATCCTTGGCCAGACGCTTATCCCAGTCCAGGAAATTCCGGCCCGATACCTGGGCCAGGCCAGTCAGGCCGGGCCGCACCGTATGGCGCAGCTTCTCCTCCTGTGTATACCAGGGAAGGTAGGAAACCAGAAGCGGCCGGGGGCCGATGATGCTCATGTCTCCCTTCCAGATATTGAAAAGCTCCGGCAGCTCGTCCAGGCTGGTGGCCCGCAGCATTTTACCGAATTTCGTAAGACGCTGCGAGTCAGGTAGAAGCTTTCCCTGGGCGTCCCTCTTATCCGTCATGGTGCGGAACTTACAAAGGGTAAATATTTTTTCATCCTTTCCCGGCCTTTCCTGGTGAAAAAGGACGGGGCTTCCCAGCTTGATGCGCACAAGGACCGCCACCACAAAAAGGATGGGGCTCAGAAGTATGATCGCTATGGAAGAAAGAAAAAAATCCAGAAATCTTTTGCCGAATTTCCTGTAAAACATTGTTTCCTCATTTCTCTGCTGCCCGGATGCCGCATAGCTGCCGCCTTTTTTCAGAACACCACAGCCACTGCCGCGGTCCGTAAAATGCGGCCTGCAAGCTTCGCATCCCTTTAAAACAGGTTTCTGATGGTATTTATAATGAGTTCCATATCCTCCGGCGTGTTCTTGATATCGCTGGGAAGACAGAAGCCTTTCTCAAAAATACGTTCTCCCACGCTGCCGTTTTCCTGCAGTGTAATAAAATCGGCATCGGCAAAGACCGGCTGCAGGTGCATGGGCTTCCAGATAGGCCGGGATTCAATATTTTCCGCCTCCAGCGCATCCATGGCCATGTTGGGCGTCACGCCGCTTTCCGGTGCAATCGTCATACAGGAGAGCCAGTTATTGGCGTCCCCGTCGGGATTCAGGGGGTTCATTGCAATTGCCGGGATGTCGGCAAATGCCTCTTTATATTGTCTGTAAATTTCCTGTTTTTTCTTTTTATGCTCCTCCAGGTGAAGCAGCTGGCCTCTGCCGATACCCGCTACCACATTGGACATCCGGTAGTTAAAGCCAATCTGGGAATGCTGATAGTGCCTTGCCTTATCCCTGGCCTGGGTGGAAAGGAAGCGGGCTTTTTCAATTGCTTCACCGTCCCTGGAAACCAGCATGCCGCCGCCCGAGGTGGTGATAATCTTGTTTCCGTTAAATGAAAAAATGCCGTAATCCCCAAAGGTGCCGGTCATTTTCCCCCGGAAGGTAGAGCTTAAGGATTCCGCCGCATCCTCGATAAGCGGTACATGATGGGCATCACAGATTGCGCGGATTTCATCAATTTTCGCAGGCGTCCCGTAAAGATGGGCGCAAATCACCGCTTTTGCCCCGGGATATTTTTCAAAAGCCTTTTCCAGGGCCTTAGGGTCCATATTCCAGGTATCCTCCTCCGCATCGATGAAAACCGGAGTCCCTTTTTCATAGCAAATGGGATTACAGGTGGCGGAAAAGGTGAGGTCGGAAGAAAATACCACATCCCCCGGCTGTATCCCTATCAGGCGCAGCGCCAGATGGATTGCCGCTGTTCCGGCGCTGAGCGCCGCCGCATATCCGCAGCCTGTGTACTCCTCCATTTCCTTTTCAAAAGCATTGACATTGGGGCCCAGCGGGGCTACCCAGTTGGTGTCGAAGGCTTCCTCCACAAATTTACGCTCTTCTCCATGCATGGTAGGAGAAGAGAGAAATATTTTTTTCTTCTGCATTACACTGTCTTTGTCCATATTTATTCCTCCTAGTAGTTTTGGGAAGCAAAATGCGAGCTCTCTGCGATCTGAGGATTTTCCTCCTGACTATCACAGGTCTGCCTCGGGAAGCTTTATTATTCAGCAGCCTTCCAGCAGCTCTATCATTCCCAGCCGGCTGTTCATAAGGAATACAACCCTGCGGTTTCCAATGGCCGGCGCCGGCGTGGGCTGGTCAATCTGCACATAGCCGTTCGCCGCGAGCCGCTCCAGATCCTCCTGAAAATCGGTACATTCATAGCAAATATGGTAAGGCGCGTTCTTATAGGTCTTCAGCAGCCCGGAAACCACGCTGTCAGGGGCATTGGGGCTTACCAGCTCCACCACATACCCGTCCTTTTCCAGGAACAGGATATCGATTTTGCGATGTGGATCCGGGGTGATTTCCCCCAACCTGACATAGCCCAGCTTTTCAAATTCCTCCGCTGCCTTTTCCAGCTTTTTTACAAGATATCCAATATGGTGAACCTTCATTTATTCTTCCTTTCCGTAGCGGTTCGGTTAAGTGGACCGTTACAGGCATCCGGCCAGTTAAAGCTATCGTGTGGCGGGTCGGATGCTTGCTGCCGCCAATGCACTGACCTGCTGGAAGTTACTGTTTCACTTCATTTTCCGCCGCATTCTGGCCATACACATAGGTAGGCACAATCTGCGCCACAAGCGGCCTGATGTCCGCGATTTCATCTTTGGAGGCATCCTCCAGCTGCTTGAGCTGAATAAAAAATTCCCTCTCATCCAGCTGTATCGGACGGCCGATATGAATCAGCCGGTTGTCCGTATCCTGCATTCCTTCCTCATCCATAAGAAGCTCTTCATAGAGCTTTTCTCCCGGGCGCAGGCCGGTAAACTCGATTTGAATGTCCTCCCCCAGCTTATAGCCGGAGAGCCGGATCAGGTTTTTCGCCAGATCCAGGATTTTTACAGGCTCACCCATATCCAGGATGAATATCTCCCCGCCCTTGGCATAGGCGCCCGCCTGCAGCACCAGGGAAACCGCCTCCGGTATGGTCATAAAATAGCGGATGATATCTGGATGGGTCACCGTTACCGGCCCTCCGGCCGCTATCTGCTTTTTAAACAGGGGAATCACGCTGCCGTTGCTGCCCAGCACATTGCCGAAGCGGACGGCCACGAACTCCGTGTCATAGTGCTTGTTAAAGGTCTGTATGATCATTTCGCAGATCCGCTTGCTGGCCCCCATGATATTAGTGGGGTTCACCGCTTTGTCCGTGGAAATCATGACAAATTTTTCCGCGCCGTTCAGAGCGGCGGCCTGCGCTGTTTTCCAGGTTCCGAATACGTTGTTCTTAATCGCCTCATTGGGGCTGACCTCCATGAGCGGCACATGCTTATGCGCTGCCGCATGGTAGATAATATCCGGCCGGTACGTCTCAAAAATGGAATTGATACGCTTCGTATTGCGGACCGAAGCAATGAGGACGGTCAGCTTCAGCTCAGGAAAATTCTGTAGCAGCTCCTGCTGAATATCATAGGCATTATTTTCATAAATATCCACAATTACCAGATGCGCCGGTTTATGGGATGCCACCTGACGGCAAAGCTCGCTGCCAATGGAACCGCCTCCGCCGGTTACCATAACCACCTTATTCTGCACATAGCTCAGGATGGAATCCAAATCCACGCGGATAGGCTCTCTTCCCAGAAGATCCTCCACCTCCACGTCACGCAGCTTGCTCACGCTCACTTCACCGTTGACCAGCTGGTACATGCCAGGCAGGGAACGCAGCTTACAGCTTGTTTCCTTGCAGATGTCCAGGATATCCCTGATTTCCGTACGGGGCGCTGAGGGCATGGCGATAAAAATTTCATCAATATCATACAGATCGGCGGATTCGATGATTTTATCACGGCCGCCAACCACCTTGATTCCCTGAATGAACTGGCCCATTTTCTGTTTATCATCATCGATGATGCAGCGGATGACCATGGTGCTGTAATTGCTTGTGACGATTTCCTTGATCAGCGCGTTTCCGGCTTCCCCGGCGCCTATGATCATGACGGAAATGTTATTTTTCTTGTTCTGCAGCCTGTGCTTATGGCTTCTTAAAAACCGATAGGAAAAACGGCTGACAAAAGTAAAGCTGATAAGCATGAACAGATACATAAAATAGTAGCTGTCCGGCACCGGCTTGCCCGACACCTTGAAAAGATTCAGCCCCACGCCGGAAACCACGGCGGAAAGGAAGCAGGCCATGACCAGGCTCTGCATTTCATTTTCCCCGGCAAAGGCCCACAGGCTGTGATACAGGCGAAAGAGATAGAAAATCCCCATGGTCAGCAGGATATTCAGCGGAAGGAAATTCCTGATGGGCATCAGGAACTGATCCGGAATCTCATCCAGATGCATATCATACCGCAGCAGGATCGCCAGAAAGCTGGAAGCTGTCACGCTCAGGATATCATATATGATGAGCGCGGTCCTGCGGTAAAACAACTGATAATTAAAATGCTGTTTTGTCTTGTTCTCTTTATCCTTCATTATCGTTTACTCTTTTCTTTTTCTTAACTGTCAGGCAGCCTTTTAAGTTACTCTACACTTTCTTTTCTCTGCGGAATATAAGCAGCGGCGCCAGTACTGCCATGGTGGAAAAGCCCAATGGATTGCAGGGATGGAACAGCCATTCCACCAGCCCCGCCACGGCAAATGCCAGGAATATGGCAAGGGGCAGGGCCGCGTAAGGGTCGGCGCTGTCTTCCCTTTTTTTCCTGCCTGCCCAATAAGCGTAACGGAACATCTGCATCAGGCTGACAGCCCCCAATATCAGATAGACCGCACCGGTAATCAAGCCGTGATCGTGGATTACCTGCAGATAAGTATTATGCGCATGGACACTGAGGGAGCCGTCCGCAAGCTCCACGCCCATTTCATCATGGCCGGTCAGGTTCCAATGGGAAATGTAACGTTTGAAAATCTCAAAGCGGCCGTTGGAGTAATCCTCCTCCGTTTCCTCCGGGCCGTTTTCCGAAGCGGCATCATCGGATGCTTCCGCCCCGACGGCGCCGTCTGCTGATGCCAGCATAGTTGATATCCGGCTGACCTCCAGGCGTCCGCCAGGCATGGATTTGCTCTCTTCTTCAGCGGATGCCATAAAGGTATCCACGAATTTCCTGACAATACTGTGCTCTTCCCCGAAAAGCTTCACATCCATGCAGTAGGCAAAACGGGGGAAGGTGATATAATTTTCAGAGTCAGCCGGATCGCCCTTATGCACCGCCCACTCTTCTTCATTTGCCTCCAGTTCAAAAATATAGGGATCGTCATACAGCGGCGGTATCAGGCGCACCGCCGAATAGGTAACCGGGAAGCAGGCAAGCACGAGGACGATCGCAAGCCCCGTTTTTGCCAGGAATACGGGTAACCGTTCCCGATAACAGACGAGGGATACAAAAAGGAGAACCACAATGCCCATTACCACCGCCGCCAGATATCCGGTACGGGAAAGCGTCATCAAAAGCAGCGAAACCGCCATGCCGAATAAAAGAGCCGTTGTCCAGCAGGTATAAAGCCTACGTGATTTATGGTACTGCATCAGCAGCTTCACAAACAGCGCACAAATTATCAGCGTCAGATAAGCCGCTGTAACAGTAACCGTATGGAATACAAAATTGTAGCGGTAAAAGCCCCAGGCACGGATCGGCCTGCGCAGCACGGCAAATACCAGGGCGCAGAAAAAATTCAGGATGATACCATTACAGAAAATCCCCAGAAACCGCTCTCTTTTCTCCCAGGACAGATAAAAAACATAAAAAAGGCCGAAAGCCGCCGACAGATAAATCGGCCAGCCTCTTGTATTGCGGAAAATCACCAGCAAGGCGAAAAATACTGCAACAAGCCCCGCGTAAGGAAGGAACAGCTGCTTCCAGGCCGGCTTCTTTTTCCATAAAAGCAGGATGAGCTGAATGACCACCAGCCCCACAGTCACAAACAGAATGGCATTTAACCGGGCGAGCCTGTCCAGCTCCTCTACGCCGGCATACGGATGGTAATACAGCCAGCCTGCAATGGAGGAAAGCGCAATCCATATCAGATTCCCCCAATGGAACACATATTTTTTACTGCACATGGTAAGCAGGACAAGGCAGAAATAAATCAGAACCTTTCTGTAGGCATAGTCCTGATAGATATTATACATCGCATTTACATAATCAATACAGCCCCACAGCGCTCCGGCCCAGAAAAGGCACTGCAGCCAGTCCATTCCCCTGTCCAGGAGCGTTTCCCTGACGGGCGGAAGGAGAGGCGCTATACTGTCTCTCCTGGCATTGACCACGTAGAGAAGCAGCGCCGTCAACACAAGGATGCCGGCCGTATAAACCATTTTGTCAGCCCTGACGCCTCCATAGTAATCCATGGGATAAACAGCAGCCAGTCCGGCCGCTGCGCCGATTATGAGCAGAGGGTTGAAAATCCTGCGGAAAACCCATTGTACACGTACTTCTTTTCCCTTTTTCTTTTTTCTGGCGGAGTTCTCCACGAGAAGTATCAGGAAACCGGCAAGGAGTGCAATCACTGCCGCCGCAGCGGCTTTTTTCCCAGGGCTCCATTTATCTTCGTACTGGAAACGCATAATAATATTGTTTCCCACCTGCTCCTGATTAGACTGATCGCTTCCTACATAATAATAATTTCCGTAAATGCCCAGTCCGGACTCGGCCGTATTCTGACAGCCAAAGCTTATGGGCTTCTCCGGATGGCTGATCTGCCATACATAGGCCCTGCCCCGTACTGTCTGGAACTCTACGGGAACGGTAAAGAAGCCGGGTGCTTCATAAGCATCCAGCGCTACATTCCTGGAAAAGACCGTTTCTCCCAGTTCATCCGATATTGTGAGATTTATTACCTTCCGGGAGAGGTCTTCCATGGCATATATACTGATTTTCTCCAGATAGCCGCCGTCCGCTATGAATACCTGCTGAATTCTGGAATCCTGATCAATGATCTGAGAGGTTCCTGCCGGAGTCTCGTTCCCTGTAATTTGGCGGGTACCGTCAAATATTCCCAGAGGGCCTGCGAGCAGTATCAGAACTGCGGCATAGCATAGTACAATGTATTCGATTGCACGGGATTTCTTTAACTTTCTGTTCATTTATTATACCTGATGGTTTATAGGTTAATTGGTAACTGTCCAGTAACTTCACAGTTACGATTTATTAATTCCTGTTAGTATAGCATAATTTCCCCGTACTTACAACATATGCCAGTACCGGGAGGGCCAGCCAGAATATGAGGACGTAGCGTACCAGATAGGTCGGCCCAAGTATTACAGTCAGCCAGTTTAATATCGCCGGGAGGAAGGCCAGCACGGTTTTATATTGTTTCCGGCGCATGAGGAAAAGCAGACCGGACAGGTATACAAGGAATAGAAATCCCGGGGAGAAAAGCATGGAAACGACCGGGACCTTCTGCTGGAACAATTCCAGGCTCAGCCTGCGGAACCATTCGTTCAGCAGAGGGATTTTGCTGTCACGGGTGCCTGGCAGTTCCGTTTCAAAGCCAAAATACGAGCTGTCCTCATAGGTATAGGTAAACACAGTATTTCCCCGGTATACATCGATCACCGCATCCGGGTACCAGAAGCCGTAGGAGGTCAGCAGCCAGGCGTTCAGATAGACGGCAGGCGCTTTTTTTCCCACGGACCACCACAGCTTCCAGTATCGGGACGGCTCCGCCCTGTACGCTGCATTGTTAAAATCAATCTTCACACTGTCAGACAGCTTCGGCGTATATCGTTCCAGCGCTTCCCGGGGCAGTACCTCCAGAAGCACGGACTTTTCTTCCTCTGTCATCACCTCCGGGCTGGTGGTATATACACGGGCCAGCTGCTGAATCGGCACGGTGAGCATTTCCTGGTTTTCCTGCACCTGCGCATGCAGCACAAACGCAAGTCCGTTTGATACAAGCAGATAAAGGAGCAGCGCTGTACAGGCAGTCGCCGCCGCTTTTACCCGGCAGTTTTTTCCGGCACAGAGGATAATTACAGGAATCATTAACAGCAGGATATAAAAACCGTTGTGACGCATGGCTGCCATGGAAAACAGGGCCAGCAAAAGCAGCACCATTTTTTTCCGATCCCCAAAAAACTCTGCTTTCTCCCTGAAAAGCCTAAGGAGCAGGACTATGGTTAAAAGCATCCCAGCAGAATACAGGGTATCCTTTGCGGAGCAGAGCACATACATCTGAATGACAGGGAAAAAAGCGAAATACAGCACGCCTGCCCTGCGAAGCCACACAGGCGCCCTGTTTTGTCTGAAATAAGACAGGATATACGTAAAACAGCCTGCCATCAGCAGCATCTGAAAAACCATGTAAAGCGCAATTCCCGCATTATAGGATGCAAATATTTTATTTCCCAGGCTGACAATCCCTCCCAGAAGCACTACATGCAGCAGCGGATGATGGGTGGTGAACCGGCGCATGGCCACCTGATTAAACTCATCCTGGGCGTCATATACGAAAAAGCCGGGATAAACGGCCAGCAGCACAATTCCCCATACCAGCAGGAAAAACAGGAATATATAAAGCGTTTCCCTTTTTATCCCTGCCGCTTCTTGTTCCTGTTTTCCGTAACTTCCAGCATCTTCCAGAATTCCCCACAGCCCGTCCGTGAGCAGCATAAAAAATAAAAGCAGAAATGGCATGGCCGCCCACATATGCCAATCCGTCAGCCAGACATAGCCCAAAGCTTCCAGCCGGCTGCCCAGACAGCATGCTGTCACCAGCACAAGTGACATGAGAAAGGACCAGATGCTCCTCGCTCCGTTCCAAAGCGACCTGTGGACTACCGGAAAGCAGAGCAGGAAAACAAGCACAGAAAGAAAACTGTTGGAAAAATCCAGCCCTTTTCCCGAAGAAATCAGCATCTGCGGAAGACAGATCACTCCCGCCAGAGTAACTACGGCAGATATGAATTTTTTCTTTCCTTCACTCATACTCATTTTCATTTTCCTCAGTCTGTGAGGCAGCCGCTTTTATTCCCGCGAGCAACGAGCCAAGTAGCCATGCTTGCATGGATATTTGGCGACTGCCGCGAGGGTCAAATACCCCGCTGCTCTGCAGCGCTGCAAGTTTGATACCCAGTTGCTTGCAGCGGGGTCTTTGATTTGCGCGGCTGCCGGATGCTGCTGCCTGTCCCCGCCGCGGGGTTCCTGCCCCGGTTAATTGTTTCCCGGCCTTGTCCGCCCCGGCCCGTTCTGTTCCTGTTCCTTCTCTCCCGGACCCTGTCCCGGCCCGTTGCACAGGCCGTCCCCAGGCTTGTGCATCTCCTCGCCTACAATTTCCCGCACCACATACTGCGGCGCATTGTTCATACAGATATACATCCTGCCGATGTACTCGCCCACAAGCCCCACCATCAGCATCAGCATACCGCCGATAAACATGATCGCGGACATCAGCGAGCTGAAGCCGATGGGCACCAGCGGATTCACCAGCTTTTTGATAATGGTATACAAGCCGTACAAAAAGCCGAGAAACGCGCAGCCGGTGCCGATCATGGTGGCGATCCGCAGCGGTTTTTCACTGAAGGCGGTAAAACCGTTAAACCACAGCCCCAGAAGCTTTCCCAGGGTATAGCCGGATTCTCCTGCTTTTCTGTCACGGTGCTCCACCGTAACATTTTTTATATTGCGTGTGGCGCGCAGGACAAGGCCGATCACATAAGGATACGCATTCTGGTAACGAAGCATCTCGTCCACAATAAACCTTCTTGCGGCAAAAAAGCTGGAGACATACAAATCCGATGGCTTTCCCAGCATGAATTTCAACATCAGATCATTGACCCTGCTGCCGAAATTGCGGAACGCATTATGGTGCTTATGCTCATATCTGGCATACACCACATCGCTGCCCTCTTCCAGCCCCTGCAGTAAATCCCCAATGGCATCGGCGGGCGTCTGGCCGTCATCGTCCATGCACACCAGATAGTCTCCCTTTACCTGATGGAAACCGGCCATCAGCGCAGCATGCTGGCCGAAATTCCTCGCCAGGTTTACGCCGCATATATTGTTATGCTTCTCGCAAAGCCTTCTGATTACCTCAAAGGTATTATCCGGGGAACAATCGTTGACAAGAATAAGCTCCCAGCGGTATTTGTCCTTCAGATTGTCCATCTCCCTGCCGATATCCGCCACAACACCCTCCAGCATTTCGGCCGAACGATAGCAGGGAATTACTATGCTTACCAGTTTACTCATGAAATCTTCCCATCCGCCCGCCATACGGCAGACTTTTTTGTTTTTATCTGTAACAGTCTAGCGGTCCGCACCGTTACTCTTATCTGTTTTCGGGATACAGACGGGCCATCAGTATCAAATCACGATAACCGTCCCCGGTTTTTATCTCATCCCTGAGCAGCGCCTCCTTTTCGAAGCCCGCCTTTTCATAGCTTCTCACCGCGGCCGTATTGTCCGCAAATACCCGCAGCATCAGCTTGTGGAGCTTCAGGCTGCTGCCGGCATATTGAATCGCGGCCCGGGCTGCAAGGGTTCCGTAGCCCTTCCCCGCCGCATCCTCTTCCCCGATAAAAATACCGTACTCCGCCTTTTTATTTCCGGTATCGATATCCCGGAAGTAGACGCTGCCCACAGGCCTGTCCCCTTCCGTCTCACACAGGATGAACTGTACCACCTCTCCGGCGGCCACTTTATCACGCATCCAGGCCAGGTGTCCCTCTTTGGTAAAAGGCTTCTGATAAATAAAATTCTTCCTCACCCGGTCCGTATTACGCCATTTTACAATGTTTTCCGTATCCTCCAGCGTGATCGGCCGCAGATATACCGGCCCCAAATCTATTTTCAACTGTTCAGTCATTTACCTCTTCCTCCCTGTGCAGGCTGTATATCACCAGACCGGAATCCGCCGCCCCAATGACTTCCTTGGGTTCAGCCCGCAGCACAGTCCCTCTCCTGCCGAAATAATCCGTCAGCCAGTCAAGGCTCTGCCCCGTTTCCGCCACCAGATATACATTTTCCCCTTCCAGGAGCGCCTGTCCCAGGGAGTCATATCCAAAGGCCTTCAGCTTTTTCTCCGCCAGTGGGCTCTTGCAAAGCCAGCCGCCCAGCAGATCATAATTTCCGAGGACGCACTCACCATCCCGGAACATTTTCTCTGAGAATTTTACGGTGGAGTACACATCTGCAAGAAACAGGTTTTCCGGATGGCTCTGATAATACGCCCTGGCGGCGATATCCGTACGGTTAATTTCCTCCCGCGCCGCATATTCCTGTACCGTGCGGGCAAAAGTGCGGGGCAGGATGGAGAGCGCGGTGACAAGCAGAAGCGCCGCCGTTACAAAGACCGGATTCAGCCAGCGGTACGGATTACGCACTTTTTCCAGTTCCTCCTGCGCAGCTCCATCCGCCGTCCCATTTTTGGTAAGATACATAAAAAGCAGCGCCGCCAGCATCACGATTTCCACAGTATACAAAGGGTGGCTGATCCGCTCAGGCACCCGGTTGCGGAGTATCAGATACATCCACAGAATACTGCGCACACCGCCGAACGCAAGCAGCTGCCAGATAACGCCGGCGCGCCTTTTCAGGAAAGCCGTGAGCAGCAAAAGCACTGCAAGCGCCGCCTCCGTAAGAAGGAATGGCATTTCCACAGCCGCGTCGAAATCCAGACCCGGCATATTCTGGAGCCTGGCCTTATACAGCCAGATTCCTTCCTTTAGCGTCTTCCCGAAATAGCCTTCCTTTTCCCGGGAATACCCGCTTATTTTCTCCATAAGGGCCGCATCAATGCTGTCATCTATCCCGTAATTATAATTTTCCAACAGCGCGCCCTGCGTCTCGTCCAGTCCCAGAGAGGTATAAAATTCCTGATTTTCTTCAAACTTCAGGATTGTTTCTGTTTTGAAGTCATAAACCTCCGTCCTGGCATCAAACAGCCGGAAAAATTCCTTCCATTCCCCGCTGCCATAGGCAGCCGTATTGCTCACCTCGCCCAGAAGCAGCCCGATAAGGATCAGGGAAAAAACACCCACATAACAAAACGCATTATATCTTGTAAAAACAGGACGTTCCATCCCCCATTTCCATACCCCGGCCACACAGGCCAGTGGCAGAAGCAGCATCATCATTTCCGGGCGCAGCAAAAATGCCAGCACACACAACAGGACCGCCGGCAGATTTCTTTTTACAAAACAGCCCCAGCCGTTCTCTTTCCCGGAGCGCGCCTGCATGCCCGGACACGCCGCCGCTTCCCCGGTCAGGAACCAGAAAATCCCCGCGGCTCCCAGCAGGCCGCTGGTCACCGTATACTGCACAAAAACCAGGTGAGGAAGCAGAAGGCCGGCAAAAAGCAGGCTCTCCAAAAGGCACAGAAGGACCTTTCCCACTGTTTTTTTCCCATATCTCATGCTCCGGTACAAAATCAGATACAGACTGCCAAACTGACAGAGGCATAAAAAGATGCCATATACATAGGAGGTATGAAACACCTTCACAAGCAGGCTCAAAAGCAGACTGAGCGGATAGAGCATCTGCACGTTGCGGCTTTCCGGGACGCCTGTGTACACACCCGCAAGGATATCCTTCATCAGCACATCGTCATTCAGCGAATAATAGTAATCAAACCGAAGGCTGGTAAAAAGAAGAAGCGCCAGGATAAACAGCAGCGGCAATATCCAGTTTTCCCATTTACGGTAAAATTTTACCTGTTTTTCAGAAACCATAGAATTCCTTTACTTTTCCGGCAATAAAGCTCACCTGATCCTCCTTCAGCCCATAGTACATGGGCAGGCGGAGAAGCCTTTCGCTTTCCCTGGTGGTGTAACGGTCTTCCCCGTGGAAACGGCCGTATTTCAGTCCCGCAGGCGCGGAATGAAGGGGAATATAATGGAACACCGCAAGAATGTCATTTTCCTTCAGGAAATCAATAAGTGCGGCACGTTCTTCCAGATCCGCATTTTTGATATAGAACATATGGCCGTTCTGCACACAATAATCGGGGATGAAGGGCAGCTCAATTCTGCCCGCCTCTGCCAGAGGTTCCAGCTCCCGCCAATATTGGTTCCATAGGTTCAGACGTTCCTCATTGATAGCATCGGCCATTTCCAGCTGGGCATACAGATAAGCCGCATTCAGTTCACTGGGAAGATAGCTGGAGCCGTAATTCTGCCAACGGTATTTGTCCACCTGTCCTCTGTAATACTTGCTCCTGTCCGTTCCCTTTTCCCGGAAAATTTCAGCATCCTCAATGTCCTTTTCATGCTGGATCAGAAGCGCGCCGCCCTCTCCCATGCTGTAATTCTTGGTTTCATGGAAGCTGAAGCAGCCGAAATCACCGATGGCTCCCAGCGGCTTTCCCTTATAGGAAGCCATGATTCCCTGGGCCGCATCCTCAATCACATACAGGTGATGGCGCGCCGCGATGTCCATTATGGTGTCCATTTCACAGCCCACGCCCGCATAATGCACGGGAACGACAGCCTTGGTTTTTTCGGTTACAGCCGCTTCGATCAGCGTTTCATCAATATTCATGGTATCGGGACGGATATCCACAAATACGGGCACGGCTCCCCTGAGCACAAAGGCGTCCGCCGTGGAAACAAAGGTATAGGAGGGCATGATAACCTCGTCTCCCGGCTGAATGCGGGCAAGCAACGCCGCAAGCTCCGTGGCATGGGTGCAGGAGGTGGTAAGCAGGCACTTGCGTGTGCCCGTCCTTTCCTCAATCCACTCACTGCATTTTCTGGTAAATTCCCCGTCGCCGCAGATTTTCTGGTTTTCCACGGCCTGCCGGATATAGTCCATTTCTTTTCCCGTAAAGGGCGGTACGTTGAACCGAATCATAGCTGTCGCCTTTCTTTTTTATTCTGAACCAATATTATAAATCAGATAGCCTTCATTTTCAAAAACCGGAATATAATTTTCTTTATCAAGCCAGCCCATAAGCGCCTGCATTTTTTCACTGTCCCCGGGAAGCTCTCCATTTTCCTTATAGAAGATGACCACAGTCCCTTCGCCAAGCTGCTCCAGCTCCTCTTTCATCTGTTCTGCCGGATAGGTGTCCAGATCCGGCCAGGCATGGGTGAGTCCCGGCGGCATATCCAGAAGGAAATGCAGTCCCGGCGCATTGCCAAAGGTAATAAGCGGCCGGCCGGAAAGACCGTTCTGTCCTGCATATCCTAACAGGCCTGTCAGCTGTTCCGCATTGAGGCTGCGCGTCTTCATCCCCTTCAGTATATAGGAATTTTCAATTTTTGCATCCCTTTTTTCACCATAAATGCCGTCGCCGAAGGCAAAATGGCTGTGAAAGCCCATTCCCTGGATCAGAACCATTCCCGCCACCATAACGGACATGGCCGTCACAGGAAAGGCCTCGGGCTTTCTTCTCATCCGCCTGATATATTTCCCCAGCATCCAGAGTGTAAAAGGGGCTGCCAGAAACAGGCAGTTCAGGTTCGGCATGGTATCGTTGTTGCTTCCTATGGGGAGCACCGCCACCGACAGCAGGATAATCAGCGCAAGCAGCCTGTCCCTCCGGAAAAAACGGCTGTTTCCGATACATACAACACAGCTGATAAGCACAAGGTACAGAAAAAGCATTCCCCATTCATAGATGCTGCGGTAATTATAATAGGTAAAGGTAAACATCCCTCTGCCCCAAAACAACCGGATCAGCACCGGAATGCACAGGCAGTATATAATCTTTCCCGCTGTGTGAAAACGTTTGGGAAGAATATGGAAAAAAATCCAGCCCGCCAGCACACACACGGCAATTACCATCAGCCACACCATGGTTTTGCCATAGGCCGCGAAAATAGATGTAATCATGGAAAACGGCGAATAGCTCTCATCCGTCGCCGTATACCCGGCCAGGCTACCGAACATTCCGAAATAGGCCCCCGGGCCATATTGGATGCATATGACAAGGAAAACACCAAGGAAGCCCGCCAAAAAGCCCGCCACACAAAAGCCTGCCTGTTTCCACATCTCCTGCGCGCTTTTACCGCAAAGCTTTCCATAGAAAAATACGGCAACAATCAGAAGCGCCTCCGCAATATTCGGAGTGCGCACCATCACATTCAGCCCCAGACAAACGCCCGCCCAGATGAGCAGGCCCGGCCTGTTCCAGATAAGCCCCCTGTATAATAAAATACATACCCCCAGGAACAGGAAATAGGTAAGATAATTATATAAAATCGTCGTCGGACACCAGCAGAAGCTGATGGCAATGATTTCCCCTGCAAAAACCACCCAGGCCGGCATTTTCCCCTTCAGGAAATAATAGGAAAGCAGCGCCATGGCACTGATAACCAACCTTGTATAAAAACTGATGCCCAAAAGAGTCCCACCGAAAGGAAGCTTCATTAACAGCCAGCCCGCCACATTGGCAAGATAGGTGGCAATCGCCCAGCTACCCTTAAGCTCCGGGAAAAACCGGAAGTTGGTGAGGCTGTACATCGGATCCGACACATCAATCCCCTGATTTACCCACAGCAGCGGGTAGATCAGCAGCAGACAGGGAAATATGAATTTTTCCAGAATTTTTATCAGTTTTTTTCTTTTATCCATTGGTATTTCTATCCCCATATCAATCCTGTTACTGTGAATCACCCTTTCTGCCTTTCCATGCTGTCATCAATGCGGCGGATGGCCTCCCCGCATTTTTTCCCGAAGGAGGTCTTTGCAAGCAGGCGCTCCGCAAGCAAAAAGCATTTGCCCCGAACCAGGTCAATTGCCGCTGCAAGAAGGAACACAAGCAGTACGCTCTCTGTCATCTGCATCAGATAACCGCCCAGATGCTCCGACGGCGTCCCGATAATCCAGCCGGTCCACCTTGCGCTGATATCCATGTGCTCATGGATCAGGTATACGCCGAACATCCCCGGCGACAGGCGGCAAATACAGCGTTCCAGCTTTTCCGAACGGATGCGCAGACTGCCAAAGGCCATGAACAGCCCCAACGCCCCGGTAAGGCAGAAAATGAAATTATAGTGAAAGGGCACCGTTACATAATATTCCAGCGCCCCGGTCCTTGCACATACCACAAGCGCAGCCAGGGTGATTCCCGCCACGGCCGCGCAGGAGCCGAAATAGACAAGCGCACCTCTCTTTTTTTTCTGAAAAAAACGGATTCCGTACCTCCGTATATAGGCCGCCGTCAGATAAAGGAAAATGAACCAGCCGAAATCGTAGCCGTACCGGTCCGATGAAAATAAAAGGATGCTCACGCTTTTCCCAAGGCTGAAATAAATCAGCAGTCCCATGAGCGTAATCCGCAGCTGCTTCTGCGTCATGGCCCCCGCCGCCGCATTCAGCACCGGGGAAAACAGATACATGACCACATAAGCAGTCACAAACCAGTAATGCCCCGCCTCCACCGGAAACAGGCACTGCCAGATATGGTATATCTGAAAAGCCTCCCCGGCAGGCAGTACCCCGGCGAGCACCAGCACGGGAGGAATCAGCAGTGTATAAAAGAGCACCTGGAACAGCAGCCTGAGAAGCCGCTTCAGGGAAAAGCCGCTTTCCGATAAAAAATAGCCGCTGATAAGGACATAAACATTGACCGCAACAATACAGAAGGACTCCACAAGAACCGCCGCCGTACCTCTTGCCCCCGGCATCTGCCCCGCTTCAGGAAGCCCGCCCGTATGGGAAAGGAAATGCATGGCAACCACCATGAGCATGGCTGTCATACGCAGTAATTCAAAATTAGCCTGTCTCTTTTTCCCTGCTGCCACCGCTTTCTCCTTTCCGCTCTGAACAGTAACGTTATCTCTCCCTGCCAATCTGTCCGTTTTCCACCCGGTAAACCATATCGCATTTTTCAATCGTCTGCAGACGATGCGCTATAATAATGAGGGTTTTCCTGCCATGGAGACGGTTGATGGAGTCCATAATCGCCGCTTCCGTCTCATTATCCAGCGCAGAGGTGGCTTCATCCAGCACCAGTACCTCCGGATCCTCAAACAGTGCCCTGGCAATACCGATACGCTGCCTCTGCCCGCCGGAAAGACGGATTCCCCGCTCCCCAATTCCCGTATCCAGCCCCTCCGGAAGCCCTCTCACAAATTCATCCAGCTGCGCTTCCTTCAGCGCCTGCCATACCTTGGCATCATCAATGTCCTCATCCGGCACGCCGAAAGCAACATTCTTTCTGATAGATGCATCAATCATGAAAATAGTTTGAGGAATATAGCCGATATTTTTCAGCCACTCCTCATAGTGTTCCCTCACTTCCACGCCGTCAGCCAGGATCCTGCCCTCCTGGATATCCAAAAGCCCCAGAAGGATGTCAATGATCGTCGTCTTTCCGGCGCCCGAGGTACCTACCACGCCCACGGAGCAGCCCACGGGAATTTCCATCTGTGCGTGGTCAAAAATCAGGGCCTCCGAATTGGGATATTTATAAACAATATCCTGCAGTTCTATTTTCGACAGGACAGGAAGCTTGGGAACCTCCTTTTTCCTGCGGAAATTCTGCTCATCATAATTCACGTTCCCGTCATTGATATCCTGCTGCAGGTTGTCGCTTACCCCCATGAAAAAGGGTTCAAAGTAGGAAATGGAGGTGAGATAGTTATTGATGCGGTTGGCGCTTGGCAGGAGACGCATGGCCGCCACTGCAAATACGCCGATCTGGCTCAGCATCTGGGTGACATCCTTTCCCGCCGCAATCTGCAGGATCAAATACAGCACCAACCCTGCAATACATACCGTTTCTATCAGCAGGCGGGGGGTTGCGTTATAGATATTATATTTCTGTACCGCCCCCACGTAGCCCGCGCCGCACTTGGAATATTCGTTTATAAAATAATTTTCCTTATTGGCAATTTTGATTTCCTTGATTCCCATAACGGACTGGTCAATCCATTTATACAGGCCGCTGTAATATTCCTGGTTTTCCTCTCCCGCCCTGATCATAATGGGCTTGAGAATCCCTTTAATAATAAGAAGCACCACCACAAGCAGCGCGGCAATGGTAAGAATCATCACCGGATCCTGGGTCATCAGCACCACGATCAGGACGACGAACATGATAATTTCACTGGTCAGCTGCAGTGAGGAAAGGATCAGGCCGTACATATTGTTCACATCCGAGGTGATACTGCGCTGGATCACGGAAGTGTCCGCGTTCAGATAATATTCATAGGGACGCTCCATGAAATTAATCATCATCTTACGGGAGGTGGCAAACTGATTCGTGTATACAAAGCGCAGCTGAATTACATTCTGAAAATAAAGAAAAATATTTTTTAACACAAATGCTGCGATAATGGCCAGCAGCATGATTATGGTAAACTGCCCGGTGCTCTCCATGCCAAGGAAACGGTAGATATCTCCCAGATACCCATCCCCGGTCACAGCCGCAGGATCCAGTAGCGTGGTGATCACAGGGATGACCAGGCCGATGCTGCAGGCCTCAAGAAGGGCGCCGATAATCATCAGCACCACAATCCCGCCCATCTTGGCCTTCTGTTTTCCATCCAAAAGGATGTTCATTTTCTTTATGATTTTTCTCATCGCAATACCTTAATCCTTTATCTGCTCATTCTGCCGGTGTATTTCCGGCGCTTCGTATTTGTCCATGAAATCCTCCCCCAGAAAGACGGTTTCCTCTGCAAAACCGATGGAGGTGGGCACGGTGAATACGGAGATCACCTTTTTCACATGGATATCCGGAAGAAAATTCATCATTTCCATAGGGAACTTCCCGGATAACACCACGCAGCCCGGAAAACATTTTTCATAATCCAGCAGGTCTCTGGGATGGGGCTTTAAAATGATCTGCATTCCTTTTCCGTAAAGCTCTATAATATCACGGAAGATCCGTTCTCTCGTTTCCAAATCACAAAGCGGCTCGGTCAGTATCAGAATTTTATTTTCATGATTCTTCCCTTCCGTCAGCTGTTTTACCAGCCGTTCCCTGTCCTCCAGGAAAATTCCCAGCAGGCAGCTCTTATCCTCCGCTGTCAGACGCTGTGTCAGCTTTTCCCTGGAGCATTCCACATATTTGGGGCAGGGATACTCCAAAACGGAAATATCATTCACTTCCATATCGATACAGTATTTTCCCCAGCCGTTCTGTATGAAAATCAGGTTCAGGGAGGCGAGAAAGGCCTTCAGCCTGAAATGTCCCCTGTTATCATATCTGGCCGTATCATAATATCGGATGCAGTCCAGCCCGTCCTCCATGGCATGATACCTGATTTTCTTCCAGCTTAAATAATATCCTATCGGATCGGAATCACAGAATACATAAATGTCCTTATAAGCCCTGAAATCCACCGGCACAAAAGGCTCCTGAAGCTTCCCCAAAAGCTTGCAGAAACGGATTCTTGCCAGCATGTTCAGTACCAGGTTTCCCCGATCCGTGTGGTACTTTTTCAAAACAGGAAAAAAGCCCTCCTCCTTTTCCTCAAAAACAAAAACCTGCCGGAAAAGACCGGAATGCTCCGCCCTGGCCTTCAGATTCCCAAAATCATTGGACATCGTACTCAGCACCAGGCAGGCCTGTCCCCTTCTGTCTCCGGGCAGGTTTAATTCCTTCAGACAGGCAATATATACATGATAAAAAGTGTGGCAGACATAGATTCTCTCATTCATGCCGCTGCTCCTTATAAAAAAATATCATTATATTTTACCATACATTACCTTCAAAAAGCAAATTTAGTAACAGTTCAGCCTTCGGTCGAACTGTTACCGCATCCGCCCATTATAAGTCGCCTTCGGCGAGGGGCGGATGCCTGCTGCCACCACGTTTTCTCACGGTTTGTGCAGTGAATGCACAAACCTTCCTGAACTGTTACCAAATTTACCCTTTTGTTTCCTCACAGGTTTTAACAACCCATACACCCTCTATCTGTTTCACGCAGCCGTCCGCCGGATAAGCAGGCATTTCCTGATATTCCTTCGTCTCCTTAATGGCCTCGACAGCTTCCTCGCTTACCTCCGGCATTTCCACGCCAATATAGGTCTTCATAAAATTATAACGTACGCCGCTGGTAAGGAGCCCGGTTTCCTTCGCCACGCCGGATAAATCCGTAAACCTGTCGCCATCCATGGAATAGCTGCCCAGCAGATCAGGCGTCTCGCTCAGGCCATATTCCCCTATCAGCGCAAAGGGGTCACCCGGCTGATAGCCTGCTGTGGCTTCAATCCTTTCCATGATACGGTTGTAATATGCATAGGATCTTTCATAGGCAATCCCCATCCGGAAATAGGCCTGGTTTGTCACAACAAAATTCTGGTAGCCCACCAGCAAAAGAACCGCCGCAACCACATAGCCCAGTATCCTGCCTGCCCTCACCTTTCCCGCATCCGCCAGAAACAGGCCGGACTGGGTATCCTGGCTTTTTTCCAGGAGGGCGGCAAGAAAGGTATACAGGATATGGTATTGGTAGAGCATCAGCATGCTTATGCTGGCATCCGGCGCCATAATAATGATAGAACCCATGGCCAGGGGCACCATCATGGCAAGAAAAATGTACAGGATGGCGCTGCCTGAATTTTTATAGATTTTTTTCCTGATAAAAAAGGCGATGACCAGGCCAGCCGTAAGGAGGCAGGAAGCCACATTCAGCGCCCAGGCGGCTGCAGTCACAAAGGAAAAGGGCTTCAGAATAAAATACTGCACCACCCATTTGTAGGAACGCAGTATCAGCCTGGGAAGACGGATTAAATCAATTTTCCCCATCTGATCCAGGCCGTTATAGGCATCCAGCTGGGGATATACGATTCTGGAAACAATCGTATAGATAACGACGGAAATGCAGGCCACGACAAAGGCCTTAACCCCTCTTCGGAAAACATCGGCAGTCCGGCTGTTTTCCTCCAACATATCCAGAAAAAGCCCCATTACCAGAATGCCCAGCGCCAGGCACAGATATGCCTGATAGATTCCCATGCTCAGAACCAGGCAGACTATCCCTGGCAGGAAACCGAATCGGTATTTCCTAATCAGCCACGCACCCGCACAGGCCAGCAATATGCCTACGGCATAGCAGTCCGCGGTAAACATGAAGGTAAACAGGCTGCACATGCTGGGGAAGGACAGCATCATCAGCGGAATCAGGATCGCGGAGGTTGTGCTTTTAAGATGCAGCGTGGAAAGGACAAAGCAGGCGGCGGTGGAAATCAGGACAATGGAAAAAATCCCGCTCAGCCAGGGTACGCTCCAGATCCCATCCAGCGGATTGACATATTTCAGAAACCATCTGCCAAATTCCGAGCCGACCGCATACCCGCCCACATTGTTGATGTCATCCCAGTTCGGCAGCTTATTTGTCAGCATATAGGCATGAGTTATAATTCCCCACAGGATTCCGGAAACCAGGCAGCACCTGATATGGAAGGGGATTTTTAATAATATTTCTTTAAGGGTATCTCTATTTTCATTCATAGCTGTTTTTATCCTTTCCCGTCAAAACTAACCCTGTTTCTTCACCATCCCCACAATCACCCCATCAACCGCATCATATTCCATGCGTGTATCAATACAGTTCCCCTCATCAGCCGCCTTATAAATATACATCGTATCCTCCCGTGGATTAATCAGCGACTCCACCAAATCCTCCACTGCCTTTGTCCTTATCGTCTGGCAGGCGGTATTAAAATAATTAATCGTCATACCATTTTCAGCCGCATATGCACTCAGGTCATTCAGTAAATCATTGTCATCCAGGCCCACAAAAACCATATGCTTCTTATCCCCCTCCCGGGCCCACGTATCCCACTTTTCATCCTCCAGGCGGCTGTCGTAAGCAAACTCGGTTCCAAACTGCACCTGTCGCTGCATCAGCTGCCATTTTCCGTCGGCAATCTGCAGGACGGCAAAAATCACCAGAAGAACCGCAGCCATGGTTTCCCATGGCATTTCCTTCTCCATCCATACAACGCTGCCAAGAATTATCAGGTACAGCACCGGCCAGATAAACCTGCCGCAGCAGCTGATTCTCTGCCACAGAGAGGATAGCCAGGCCGGAAGCTCATAGTTCCAGATCAGACTGCTTCCACAGGCGGCCTGAGGGGAAAGAGCCACAGAAAGAGAAATCATTGCCAGTATCAGAAATGCAACACCGTTTTCGCCCCAGTCAAAACGAAGATGAGTCAGCTTTTTTTCTTTTTTTATAAATACCTTATAAATGGTATGTATCAGACAGGCTGCGGCCGCCACAATCAGTGTAAGTACAATTCCAGTACCAGGGAAGGCCAGCCCTTCTGAGGGATTTGCACCGTAAACCGGAAGATCCGACAGATACTGAGACCACCCCTGCGGATTCCACAGGCCATTCAGATTAAAGCTGGACTGTCCGAACTGAGACGTATCCGGCATATGATTGTGGGAAAAACCTCCCAGCAATGCTACAACTCCAACAGCAGCTCCCAGGTATGCCAGCAGTGCAAGAATATCCTGCCTGATTTTTTTCCTCCGCAGCAGATCGGAAAGCAGAAAGCTGAGAAGGACAAAACCGCACATAGGGATAAAATACATCTGTATACTTCCCGTCAAAAGCCCGGCAATTCCCCAGGCCAGCACAAGCCTTTTTTCGCTTATTTCCATTCTGCGGATTCCCAGATACAGAGAACACAGCACCAGCCACTGGGCGCCCAGAGCCAGGTTCAGGGACATCTGCCCCAGCATCGCAGGCGTAATTACAAAAAGAAGGCTGCCCACAATTGCTTCCGCTTTCTTTTTTACATAATGATAAATCAGAAGCGCCCCAAAAGCGCCCTGGGTGCCCATACAAAGCATGGCCCAGATACCAAAATACTGGAATCTATCCGGCAGAACCGCCTTGAATATTTTAAAAAATACGGCAAACAGAGGCACGGAATCCGTAAAAATAACGGATACGGTATTAGGATAAGATGCATTATCCATCAGCCCAAAAGGGAAAAACCAGTCACTGTTCCTGAAAAAGCACCAGCCCAGATAATTCTGAGTCAGATCCCCGCCACCGAGGAGCCAGTCCGTGTAGGTGACATTCAGTACATGAACCCCAAATATACAGATAAACGTAACAATTCCAACCAATGTGCCAAGTATCCACACATTGTTCTTTTTCCAATAATTTAAACCGGCCTGCACAGTATCCTTCATACCTCCCTGTTTCCGGCTTTCCATGCACTTCAACGTGGTAAAGTATCATGTGCCGTTAACTGATGCAAGTATAGCACTTTTCAGGATTGCAGGCAAATAAAAAACAAGTCTTCTCTTTTTTCCTGTAACAGTTCAGCCTTCGGCCGAACTATTACTTTTTTCTTTACCGGATTTATTCCAGCAGGTATAATAATAAAAGAAAATAAAAGAGGATAATTTAATATCCGTTTTTGGGAGACTGTTAAATGGAGACTGGGAAAAAAGGAATTCTCATCCGAACAGATGGTAATCAGGAAATAGCGACAGGGCATCTGATGCGCTGCCTGTCTGTTGCGCAAGCATTGAAGGAACGGAATCTTCCTGTTCTTTTTGCGGTCGCTGATCACAACAGCGGACAGCTGCTCCGTTCTTTTATGGCTGGGGGAGAAAATTTTCCCGTGATATGTCTGGATACGGACTACCGCAATCCTGCCGCTGAACTGGACAGGCTTTGCACTGCCGTTTTTGAAAATAATATCGGCTGTGTGCTGATAGATTCCTATTTTGTTACCCCGCCGTATCTGGAGGGGCTTCATAAGGCGGTGAAAACTGCTTATATTGACGATATCTATTCCTTTGATTATCCGGTGGATCTGATTATAAACTATGATGCCGACCCTCCGGTGGATTTTTACAGAAACTGCCCTTACAAAATGTTGGGGCTGTCATATACTCCCCTCAGGAAACAGTTCCGCGGCCTTCATCCGGAAGTAAGGCCGCAAGTGAAGGACATTCTTATTTCTACCGGGGGCACCGACCCCTGTGGCGTGGCGGAACGTCTCATAAACAGGCTTCTTTGCCTCCCCGGGGAACAGGAAATTTGCTATCATATATTGGCCGGTCCCATGCATTCCGGCCGCGCCGCCCTGAACCTTTTGGCAGATGGGAATCCAGCTATCAGTCTCTATGAAAAGGTTTCAGATATGGCGGCATTGATATGCCAATGTGATCTTGCCGTTTCCGCTGCAGGAACAACATTATATGAACTGTGTGCCGCAGGAGTCCCGGCCGTCAGCTTTACTATGGCAGATAATCAGCTGACCGGAGCCAGGGATATGGAACGTTTTGCCGGAATCCCTTATGTTGGCGATGTGAGGACTGCGACTGATTTTATAGAAAAGCTGGCGGAAGCCATTATTTCTCTGAGCAGCAGCTATGATAACAGATATTTCCTGGCACATTCCATGCATAAAATGGTTGACGGAAATGGAAGCGTAAGAATTGCGGAAGGGTTGGAAAAGCTATTGTGTTCTGAGGCTTCGCATGTATAATATATGTAGATTCATTGTAACTGTTCAGCAGGTCAGCGCATTTATCTGCGCAGGCCAGCGCTTTGCGCTGACCGTAAGAAAGTGATTCAGGAGTGCTAAAATCCATCGCCAAAGGCGATTTAGGATGGATTTTAGCAGTAACTGTGAGGGGTACTGAACAGTTACGATTCATTTTCGATTTCTATTGGTTATATTAGTGCGAATGTACAGTGCACATTAATTTGCCTGTACACTTATATCGGTCAAGGCTTAAACACCCTCATCGATTAAAATACTTCAAAAAGGAGTAAAATAAACATCATGAATCTATCCACCATACAACCTCAAAAAAAATCCGTTGCCATCATCACCGCCAGAGGCGGCAGCAAGCGGATTCCCCATAAAAATATCCGTGACTTCTGCGGAAAACCGATTATCAGCTATTCTATCGAAGCCGCGCTTTCGTCAGGCGTCTTTGATGAGGTCATGGTTTCCACGGATGATGAGGCAATTGCTTCCATTGCCAGGAGCTTTGGGGCCGCAGTCCCCTTCATGCGTTCTGCAGAGTCCGCAAATGATTATGCCTCCACGGATGATGTAATCGCCGAAGTCCTGAGGGCCTATGAAGCCGGCGGCACCCGCTTTGACCGGTTCTGCTGCATCTATCCCACCGCCCCCTTTGTGACGGCGGAAAAGCTGAAAAATGCCATGGCACTTCTTGACCAGGCCGAATCCGTCATGCCGGTAGTTGCGTTTTCCTATCCGCCACAGCGGGGCATTATTCTGGAAAACGGCCGAATCCGCCGCAAATACCCGGAATTTCTCACCGCCCGCTCCCAGGATCTGGAAAAAATGTATCATGACTGCGGACAGTTCTACGCCTGCCATACGGATGCCTTCTTCCGTGACAGCACAACGGACGTGGATGACCTCGTCCCCATGATCATGCCGGAAATGGAAGTACAGGATATCGATACCGAAGAAGACTGGGCCATTGCCGAATTAAAATACCGCAAAATGCAGAACCTGAAATAAATCCATCAGTGATACACGGAGCGACACCACTGACCTCTGCGACAGGAAGAAAGGAAAACCAATGAATTCTGATACACTGCAGACCCCCTATTTTTACATCCGGGAAACCGGCCTGGATACGGATGCAGCCATCCTGAAGGAAGCCCTCTCCAAAAACTGGGGGCCGAACCATCTCGTGGGCTATTCCGTAAAAACAAATTCCCTCCCCTGGCTGCTTCAATATATGAAGGGACAGGGCTTTTTTGCAGAAATCGTGTCCGACACGGAATACCGCCTCGTTAAAAAGCTTGGCTTTGACAATGCCCATATGATTTATAACGGGCCGATTAAAGAAAAAGAAATTTTTAACTCCATTCTTCTTGACGGCGGATATATCAACATAGATTCCACAGAAGAACCCATATGGCTGGAGGAATTAAGCGCAGCTTACCCTCAGCGTAATTTTTCTGTTGGCGTACGTGTAAACTGTGATATCGCCGCCCTTTGTCCGGAGGAGGTACTGGTGGAGGAAGAAGGCGGCCGCTTTGGCTACTGTTATGAAAACGGAAGGCTGGAGGAAGTTATTTCCCGCATAAACAGGCTCCCCAATGTCAAAGTCGCCGGACTGCACCTGCATTCCTCCACCCAGTCCCGCACTGTATCCGTCTATGCCGCGCTGGCCAGTATGGCCGTAAGGATAGCGGAGGAATATAATCTGGAGCTTTCCTATGTGGATATGGGAGGCGGTTATTTCGGGGGGCGGGAGGACAAGCCGGATTACCGGGATTATTTTTATGCCATCTGTAAGGAGCTGCGCAGAAAATTCGATCCCGCATGTACCACGCTGATCGCTGAACCCGGCGTATCCCTGATCTCCAGGGCTACGACATTTGTCACCTCCGTAAAAGATGTGAAGGAAATCCGTAACCATTCCTTCCTCATCACTGACGGCAGCCGTACAAACCTGAATCCGCTTGTCACCAGACATGTTTATCCCCACCATATGGTTTATGTGGATGAGTCTGAAAAAAGGCCCGTAATAAAAAGCCAGTGGGTCACCGGCTTCACCTGTATGGAGTATGACCGTCTTTTTGAAATCAAGGACGGTCCGGCCATGAAGCCCGGGGATAAGGTGGTATACGACACCGCCGGTGGCTATACCATGTGTTTGAATCCGCTCTTCATCCATTATTTCCCTCCCGTTTATGTGGAACACCGTGACGGCACGCTTTTTAAAGCCCGTGACCAGTGGGACGTGGATGAATTTATACAGAAAAATTATACCGAAGAAAGGGATTTCCATGAATAAAGAGTTTACCATAGGTTCCCACTCCGTGGGAAATAATGCTCCCGTTTTTATCGTGGCGGAGATGTCCGCCAATCACCTGCAGGATTACGGCCGGGCGGTGGAAATCATCCATGCCGCCAAAGAGGCCGGCGCTGATGCCGTGAAGCTTCAGACCTACAGACCTGAAACCATCACCCTGGACAGCGAGGCATCCTGTTTTCAGATAACACAGGGAACTATCTGGGACGGCACCACCCTTTATAAACTTTACGAAGAGGCTTATACTCCCTGGGATTGGCAGCCGAAGCTGATGGAAGAGGCGAACCGCCTGGGAATGGAATGCTTCTCCTCTCCCTTTGATTTTACGGCTGTTGATTTTATGGAATCCATGAATATGCCCGCCTATAAGCTGGCTTCCTACGAAATCAACGACATTCCCCTGATACGCAAAATCGCCCGCCTGCATAAGCCTGTGATTTTTGCCACGGGCATCGCCCATCTGGAGGATATTGAACGTGCGCTCCGCGTCTGCAGGGAAGAAGGAAACGAAAATGTGGTTCTGATGAAATGTGTTTCTTCCTATCCCACGCCCTATGAAGATATTAACCTGAACATGATACCAACGCTGGGCAATATGTTTGACTGCGTTATGGGCCTGTCTGATCACAGCATGGGAACCGCGGTGGCATCCGGCTCCATTGCTCTCGGCATAAAAATGGTGGAAAAGCATCTGACGCTGCGCCGCAGCGACGGCGGCCCCGACGGCGCGTTCTCCATGGAACCGGAAGAATTTGCCGAAATGGTAAAAAATATCCGCATCATGGAAAAAGCCCTGGGCTGCTCTGATTTCCATTTAACGGAAAAACAGGAAATTGAGCATGAAGGCTCCCGTTCCCTTTTTGCTGTTAAGGATATTGCAAAAGGGGAAGCCCTGACTCCGGAAAATGTCCGTTCCATCCGTCCCGGAAACGGCCTGCATACCATGTATTATGAACAGATTCTCGGGCAGCACGCAGCGCGCGATATCAGCAGGGGTACTCCCCTTGCCTGGCACCTGATTACGGATTAAAGCCGAAACGAAATTTTATAATCCAATTTTCCCCTAAAACGCCCTCCGGGCGCATTATGACAACAGGGTCTTACGCGGAAAACGGAGGCCCTGTCTGATTTTCGGCAGTCATTTTACCGCCAGAAAAATCTGTGGCAGAAAATTGCCTAATCCTCCACAGCTTCCGGGGATTTCGGCCAGTTTCCGGACACAAAAAAGCGTGCGGCCTTCAACTGGATTTACACAGTCCTGCCACACGCTGTAGTTATTCTATATTTATTCTTCCCGTTCTGTTCAAAGGTAATTTTTCACAAAGTTCTCCGAGAACTCTGCGAAATACTCTTCCGCCTGCTTCTTTGACAGAGAGAACCTTTTTTCTATCTTACTGATAATCCTGTCCTTGCCGACTCCCTCCTCCAGATTATCCACCACAAAAATACGGATACCCTCCGTCAATCCGGCTTTTTGACCATCATTATATCCATCCTCGTAAAATTCCCCGCTCAGGCTCTTCATAACCTTTTCTTCGTCATATTCCGTTAAAAGTGCATTCATAACCTCAGCCCTCCTCCGGCTTAAAAATTCGGCAAGGATCCCTTCCTCAATACACTGTTCCATTGCCGCGCGGATCGCCGCGGCAGGCTCCATAGCCCTCAGGCTCTCCCTGACGCGTTCAATGAAAACAGCGTATTCCTCCAGCCTCCTGCACCGTCCCATCAATTCCGTATTGTGCCCCGCATTGATATTCAGCATACGGACACGCACTTCCAGACAGGCCATATCCTCTCCCTGCATAAATGCATCCGACAGCTTCAAAACCGATGTATCCGGCATCCTGCTCTCCCCATTGTAAAAAATAACATATACCGGCGTGGGAATCCGCAGCAGCCTTGTGGAATAAATCATTCTATCGTGGAAAAAACGTTTATACAAATCGGAAAAGTAAAACAGTCCCCGCAGCGGCATATTGGGATTTAAGGTACTCTGATGTTCAAATAACCCCATTCTTCCGTCCAGAAGGAAGGAAATATCGTTCTTCATCCCCATATAAATCACATCATCGAGGGTGGTGATCTCCAGGGCGTCCGGATCAGTATAGCATTTTTGGCATAATGCGTTATACAGCTCCAGCAGGTCACTGCGCTCCGAAAATAACAATCGGAACAGGCGGTCCTTATATTGTTTCTGGGGTTTTGGGGTCAGTACTGCTTCTTTTGTCTGCATGGCAATTGCTCTCCTTGAATATTGTATTTTTCAAGAAAAAATCGCTTCCGCAAACCAAATCATAATAAATATCAAAAGGGATTTCTATAAGAATATTATAAAAGAAAGTATGGAACATAGCAAGATAAAGTAAACAAATCCACAGAAGATGAAATAAGAAATGTTATGTAGAAGTAATTACAGAAGCGACTGCTTCCTGAAAGTAATTCTATTTTGGCATTTTTCCCTTCCCCTGTCAATAGGGGAGAGGACGGTTCGTGTCCTTCCGGCGGGGGCGGTTCCGAAGGGGGCCTGCTGTCCTGGTATCCGGTGAGGGGCTTTGGAGGGCGGGGGGCGGCTGTGAGGGGGTGTCACGGATGCTACTCAGTTTTGGGCGGTTTCTAAAAGTATCCCAGGATAGCTTTGGCGTCCCTGATACGGCAGGAACTCGTCGCAGGCTCCTCAGACAGCTGCCGTATCTTAGGGGGAAAGCTTTCCTGGGATACTTTAAGAAACTGCTCCAAAACTTCATAAGCATCCGTGACACCCCCTTATGTTTTCCCGGGGGGTTACTCTGTTTCGAATTGGGTGAGGATGTGGTCGGCGGCGTTTATGAGGTTGGTTTCTGTGGTTTCGGAAGCAGAGGGGCGGGGCGGGGCGGCCTGGAGGATGAAGTAGCCTCTTCCCATGAGGGAGTGGCCGGTGGTTACTTTCTGCATGTAGTCTCCGGGAGTTATGCGGCAGTTCCAGGCTTTGAGGGTGATTCCTTGCGGGAGGCGGAGTTGGGAGGCCTGGGGGATTGTTTTGATGCGGCATTGTTCCAGGTTGAAGTAGTGAATCAGGAGTTTTTCTGTTTTTGCGGGCTCGTAGGTGTAGTCCATGTTGCATTGGCTTCTGATGTATTGTTCCGCCATGTCGATGCCTGTGGCCAGGGGGGTGAAGAGGTTGTGGAGGTTGTGGCCGGAGGGCCTGGCTGACAGTTCGATGGCGAAGATACTGTTTTCGGTGATCATGAGGTCTGCGTGAAGGAGGCAGTTTTTGAGGCCCAGCAGGGCGGTGGTTTCTGTCAGGTAGGCTGCGGCTCTTTCCCAGAGGAGGCGTTGTGTTTCATCTTCCCGGGGGTTTACGCTCAGGTAGCCTATGGCCTGTCTGGCAGGGGGTGGGGTGATGAGTTTTTTGCGGAGCAATATCATGCGGAAGCGGTCCTTGTCCATACAGGCGTCCACGCCGTATTCCACGCCCGGCGCGGCTTCCTCCAGGACGTAGTCTTCTGCGGGGGCGGCTGTGTCCTGGTTTTCGGGGAAGATGCAGGTGAGGGCTTGTTCCAGTTCCCGGGGATTATTCAGGAAAAAGATGCCCCTGCTTCCTGAGCCGTATCTTGGCTTGAGGATTGCGGGGTATTGGAGGGTACTGAAATCTCCGGCAAGGTCCCCTGTTTGCGCCGGGGCTGCTTCTGCGGGTATGAGAAGGCAGCGGCAGTTCCTCAGGTTCTTTTCCTGGAGTTTTTTGTGAAACAGGTATTTGTCTGTGCAGTATTCGGCGGCCTGCCTGCTGATGCCGGCAAGTCCCAGGGCGTCATTTACCGCGCCTGCCGTGGTCAGGTATCTGCCGATAGGGCCGGTGATCAGGAAATCCGGCTTTCTGTCTTGCAGGGCGTCCAGTACGGCCCTTTCATCCGAAATGTCTATAGTAAGTCCTTCATCTGCCGCTTTCAGTCCTTCCGCGTCCGGATTGCCGTCAAGGGCAGTCACGTAGACGCCCAGCTCCTGTGCTTTTTGGATGGTATGCAGGGATTCCTCTCCTGCGCCTATCAATGCTGCTTTCATCTGCTTCTCCTCCGCCGGTTTCCTGTATTGCATGTTTTATATGTTTCGTAATTTCTTTGTTCTTTATGGCTTTAATTTTTTTCTGAAGTTTCTGTAGGTCCAGAGCAGGCTGAAATATATCATGAAAAACAGGGAGGATTTCTGCTGCATGCGCACCAGTTTTTTCTCCTCCTCATTAAAACGTTTTTGATAATAGGGATTTTCCTGGAAATCCGGGAAGGTGCTGCGCATTTCATCGCCCAGCGCTTTTACGAAGGAAAGCTCCTTCTTTTTTACGCCGAACATATAGGTGAACAGGGTATTCACGTAGAAAAGAACAGAAAAACTGCATTCCAGTTCCTTGTAGTATTCCTCAAGGTAGCCGTACCGCTTTGCCTCCGCTATCATGATTCTGCCGGCTTCCATCCTGTCCTCGCATCTTTTGCGGGTGATGGTATGGACGGTGGAGGCCTCGTGCTGGTAATAGTAGTACATGGGCTCCGGCATGTATGCAAAGTGCTTTGCCCGCAGCATCCAGGTGTTTCCCAGCGCGTTATCCTCGTAGAAAATGCCTTCCGGGAAGCGGCTTTCACAGCCGAGGATAATATCACGTCTGTATATTTTCACGACAAGGCTGCCGCTGTCCAGTATCAGGGAGGCATATTTGTCATGATCCAGGCTTCCGGCCTGCTCCGGGCTGTTGTTATGGACCACCTGTCCTGTTTTCATGCTGTGCTCCTGTGTCAGGCAGTAGTCGCAGCCCACCATGTCCGCGCCTGTTTCTTCTGCGCGGGCCAGCATTTTTTCGTACATATCCGGTGTAATCCAGTCGTCGCTGTCGATAAATCCGATCCATTCCCCCGATGCCAGGGTAAGGCCTATGTTTTTGGCGCCCCCCTGTTTTCGGTTTACCTCGGAATGAACCGCACGGAAGCGGCCGGGGTATTTTTTTTCAAACTGCTGAAGGATATCCCAGGACTGATCCGTGGAGCAGTCATCCACTGCGATGATTTCCATGTCCTGCAGCGTCTGTCCCACCAGGGAATTCAGGCAGTATTCCAGTTTTCCGTCCGCCGCCGTATTATAAACAGGCACGATAACACTCAGCTTCATTCTCAGTTTTCCTCTCTTTACGGTTCCCCGGCCTCCGGCGCCGCCCCTTTGGTCACCTGATATAAATCAAACTCGTTATCCTCTATCCCATAGTGTCCCACATATTCTATCTGCAGCTGGTAGGGAATGATTTGATCCGGCACAAAGTCCCACTCCATTTCCGTATCCAAAAACCAGATCCGGTCAAAATCCCGGGACAAATCCACATCCCTGACATAGAAAAGGCGTTCCTCAGGGAAATAGTATTTATAGTTAAAATAATACGCCTGGTAATTGTATACCACCAGGTCCCGTTCGCCCAGGTTTTCCGAGAAAAACTCCTCCGTCTGGGCGGTCAGCGTGGCCTTATATTCCGCCCGGTAATTATCTCTGTAGGAAATCGCCCCCACAGCCAGGAAAAATACAAGAAACAAAGCAGCGATTTCCTTACGGAACCGTCGGCAGCCAATGGCTGTAAACAGGCAGAACAGGCCCATGGCCGGGAACACGTACTGATCTCTGTAAATCGGCTGCTTCAGCAGGGAAAGCAGAATGCCGCCGCCCGCCGTCAGCGTGGGCACGGCCATACAAAGCAGGGCGAATACACCGGCTTTTCCTTCCTCTCCGCCCTTTTTCACAGAAACCAGGCAGCTGATTCCCGCCAGCAGGGAAATCACAAGAAAGACATAGGTAGTCTGCGGCACCGGAGCCAGTCCGAACGCCCATAAAAAGTAGCTCCACACCGTTTCCCCGGTGATGGGCGGTATCCAGTAACCGGCCTCCACCCTGGTTACCTGTTCGTAAAAATAAGGCATCCAGGGCAGGTAAAGCGCCGTCATAAGCAGCGAAAACAGCACCCATTTCCCAAGCTTCTTTCTTTTTTCCCTGGAAAAAAGCAGCGCCAGGAACAGCAGTCCGTTAATGATGATAACGGATGCAAATGCAAAATAATGCAGATAGGCCGCCGCCACAGCCGTTACGGTAAGCCAGATCCAACAGCTCCATCTGTCATTCACGTAGATTTCCCAGGCTGCCAGCCCGCAGGCCGTAACGCAGAAAAGCGCCCAGGAATACATACGCACCTGGACCGCATAAACCATGGAGCAGGGAATGCAGCCAAGCAGGATGATAAACAGAAAAGAGGTTCTGTCCCCGAAATATTTTCTCACCTTCGTCGCTCCCAGAACAAGCGTCAGGCTCATGGGAATCAGCGTCAGTACCTTCTGTACCTGCAGGCTTTCCCCGAACAGAAGCCGGAACAAACGTCCCAGGAAATAATACAGCGGCGGATGCACATCCTTTGCCGTTTCCGATACGATTTCTCCGAAGCCCTCCTTGAACAGATTCATGCTGAAAATTTCATCCGTCCATACATTGTTATTAAAAATCAGGGACAAATACAGCAATGTAAAAAATATTACGCTGCCCCAGATTAATATTCCTTTCTGCTTTCCATCCGGCAGATGCCAACTCTTTTTTTTCACCTCTGTCTGCATATACTCTCCTCCGGCCTGTCAGACGCATCCTGTTATCATCTGGATGCAGCGGCCGGCTTTTTCTCTCTATTTTGCATAATAGGACGCTATTTTCCCAACCGCCGTAATCACATCCTCCACGTCCGCATCGCTCATTCCATAGTAAAGAGGCAGGCTGATGATTTCCTCATACAGCTTTTCCGCCTTCGGGCACAGCCCCTTTTGATATCCAAGTTTCTGATAATATGGAAAATAATAGGTGGGGATATAGTGCACATTGCAACAGATATTTTCCGCCGCCAGCGCCTCGAAAAATCCCTTTCTGTCTATGGTCAGCGCTTCCGGCCTGATTCTCAGGATATACAGATGCCTTGTAGTATCGGATTCCGGGATTTCCTCCTGCACCGTAATCTGCGGCATCTGTGAAAAGGCTTCGTTATAGCGCCTCACGATTTCCTTTCTGCGGGCCTTGAACATCTCCAGCTTGTCCAGCTGGCTGAGCAGCAAAGCCGCCTGGATATCCGTCATACGGTAATTATAGCCAAGCTCGATCTGCTCATAATACCATGGCCCTTCCGGTGTGTTTTCCATCCAGTCCGGATTTCTGGTAATGCCGTGTCTTCCGAACAGTACCAGCTTTTTATACAGCTCGTCGCTGTTTGTCATTACGGCGCCGCCCTCTCCTGCAGTTACGGTTTTCACCGGATGGAAACTGAAGGTGGTCATATCAGCAATAGAACCGGTTGCCTTCCCGTCATAACAGGTGCCGATGGAATGAGCGCCGTCCGTAATTAAAATCAGTCCATATTTGTCGCAGATTTTCCGCAGAGCCTTCAAATCCGTCGACTGGCCGGTATAATCCACGGCAACCACCGCTTTCGTTTTTTCCGTCACGCATTGCTCCACGCTTTTCGGATCTATATTGTAGGTTTTGTCATCAATATCGGCAAATACAGGTCTTGCGCCGCAGTACAGGGCGCAGTTTGCGGAAGCCGCAAAGGTGACAGGCGTGGTTATCACCTCATCCCCCAGGCCCACTCCCGCAGCAAGGCAGGCGATATGTAGAGCCGCTGTGCCGTTAGATACCGATACGGCATGCTTCGCCCCCGTAATGCTACAAAGCCGTTCCTCCAGCTCTCCGATTTTGGGACCGCAGGTGAGGGCGTCGCTTTTGAGCACGTCCAAAACCGCCTGATAATCTGCCTCGTCCAGATACTGATGTCCGTAATATATTTTTGTCTCCCTGACCGGCGATCCGCCTGCCGCCGCCGGAAGCCCCCATATTTTTTCTTCCATAAAATTGTCCTTTCCCATATCCTGAACTGTTTAAGCTGCAAAAAGAAGGGCGCCTTATGCAGCTCCTGTCTCCCGGAAGCGATACCCGGAGCAGCCGCGTAAAGGCCCCCTCTGATTTTTATTTCTCCAGTTCCACGTTCTTAAGAAGCTCGCGGATATCCTCCACGGTAAGCCATTCCTTATTGTTCCCTGAGCTGTAGGAGAAGCCCTCCTCCACCTTTACGCCGCTCAGATCCGGAACCTGCCTGTCATTCCATACCACCTGAGGATATACGATGAAATGCTTGTCATATTCGTAGGTATTGAAGGAATCCTCCGGTGTCACCATGATTTCATGGAGCTTTTCACCGGGACGGATGCCGATTTCCTTCTTCGTACAGCCGGGAAGCATGGCCTCGGCCAGATCTGTCACTTTAAAGGAAGGGATCTTGCTGATGAAGGTTTCGCCGCCCTTCGCCTCCTTCAGTGCTTTGATAACAAGCTCCACGCCCTCTGTCAGGCTAATCCAGAAACGTGTCATGCGGAAATCCGTAATAGGCAGCTCCGTGCCCCCGTTTTTAATGATATTGTTAAAAAGAGGGATGATGGAGCCGCGGCTTCCTGCCACATTCCCGTAACGCACGATGGAAAAGCTGATGTCCTTATTGCCCGCATAGGCATTAGCCGCTACAAAAAGCTTATCACTCACCAGCTTGGTTCCGCCGTAAAGATTTACCGGATTGACCGCCTTATCTGTGGACAGAGCCACCACCTTTTTTACATTGGAATCCAGCGCCGCGTCAATCACGTTCTGCGCACCGTTTATATTGGTCTTAATGGCTTCGTTGGGATTATATTCACAGGCAGGAACCTGCTTCAGGGCCGCCGCATGGATGACATAATCCACACCTTCAAAAGCCCTTTTCAGCCTGTCCTTGTCTCTTACGTCACCGATAAAGTAACGCATTTTTGATTCATATTCCTTGAATTCATTCTGCATCAGGTACTGTTTGAATTCATCCCTGGAATAAATAATGATTTTCTTTGGATTGTAGTGGGTCAGCGCATACTTGGTAAAACATTTGCCAAAAGAGCCGGTCCCGCCGGTTATCAGTATCGTTTTATTATCTAACATGAACTTTCCTCCATTTGTGTATAGTTTCCCTTTTCTTCTGATGGTCTATACATCTTTACTCTCATCTGCGCACAAAAGCACTCGTGTAGCTGAAGCCGCAGACAAAACAGCCTGCCGCCCCGCATCATCACAGCTGCTCCCTTTCTGCTTTTCGGCCGGTACTGCCGAGAGTTCAGGACCCTTCAAGGAAAAGCCGGTTTCTATCGGCATTATAACATAGCCTACCGGCTAATGCAATGCACCTGAATCCGTCAGCGCGGTAAATGCGCAGACCTGGCTGAACTGAAACGCTCTGTGCCCGAACTGTTTTCCCCGAAAAACAGTCCCTCAATCCCGCAGGCGGTACCGCACCTCTCCTTTGCCCTCCTCATGGACAATCATACTTTCCTTCTCCAATAAGGCCAGGCACAAAAGCGCTTCTTTTTCGGAAATTCCCATTGCCTTTGCAATCTCCTTTCCGCCTGCCCGCACATTGTCCCTAAGATAGTCAAGTATCCTGGGAAGCTTCGTTTCTTCCAGGTGTTCCTTCCGCCCGCGCGCCTGCAGCTGCTTCCCGGCCTCTTCCTCCCCTGTCAGCGGCAGAATCAGAACCACTCTGTCCGGATTGAATTCCTCCAGCAGCCGCGGCCGGTTCCAGCCGTTGCTGTTCCAGATGCGGCGTATTTCGGTCAGCCCCTTTCCGGTTCCGTCCCCCACTCCTATCAGATGGAACATACGGCTGATACGTTCATTCCTGGCATCCGGCGCTGCGCCGTGAATCACTGCTTCCTCGGCCACTCGCATATCCCCCGGATTGGCGATCGCAAGCTGCTTCCTTTCCCGGCGGACCACCACGCCCATACGGTCGTAATAGTTGGCATGGCTTAACGCGTTGGCAAGAGCCTCACAAATCCCCTTCTGCGGGCCGTCCGCTGCCTGTCCTTTTCCTTCCTGCGCCTGTCCTTCCGATAAAAATGGGCCTGCCGACATAATTCTGGCTGACACCCGCAGATAAAAATCAAACAGGCTGCCGCTCCAGTCTCCGGAATCTGAAAAAATACCATTGGAAGCCGCGTCTCCTTCCTCCGTATATTCCAGATGGAAGCGGGAGAATTTCTTTATGATTTCCGGCTCCCTTCCAAACATCAGAAGCCCTGCGGCTGTCACATGGCTGATACCGCTGCCGTCCGTCTCCATGGCCCCCAGTTTTTCCAGGAACTCCGGAACAGACAGCTGTGCCGGGGACTCCTCCGGATGGCAGACAAAATACTCCTGCCGATACCTCTCCACCGTATCCCCGTCCAGGACCTCCATTCCCATATCCCCAAAGACCTGAATATCCTGGGAACCGCCTGCCGCGTCCCGCAGCATGCTGTCCACCTCGTCCCGGGTACACCGGTAATCCCCTTCCCCGTTCCTGCGGTAGGAGCCCATATAAGGATCGTTTCCGATGTAAACCGGTTTTTCCCTGCGGTCCGCCCTGGGGACCTCGATTACCACAATCCTTCCCCTGCCGCTGTTTTCCGCCGGAAAAGGGGAAGTTTTACTGCCCTGCGCCTGTAAGGGAAGCTCCCCGGCGCCCTGTCCGCCGATTCCCGCCTCCACAATCTGCACCTGGCTTACCTCCAGGATATTGGCGCTTACGATCTGCCTGTCATTTACAAGACGCCAAAACTCCTCAACAAGCCATTCCGGCGAAGGAAGCTTAACCGGACGGAAGGATTTATCCGGCAGCTCCTCCACTCCCAGGAGGATCACGCCGCCGATGGTATTGGCAAAAGCGGAATAGGTCTCCCACAGGCTGCGCGGAAAGCCTCCCTGCGCCCGTTTCGCTTCAATCCGGTTATTTTCCCTGTATTTATCTATTTCCTCGAAATGAAGCATCCGCCCCTCCTTTTTTATAATCCCCCTCTTCTACACGCCCCGCGCCCGCATTGTCAGGCCATGGAGCCGCCGCACCGTTTTGGGCGCTGCGGACAAAAGCAGCAGATACACCTTCTGCTTTGCCGTCAGATAGGGGGAAACCACCGTATCGGCGGCATGCCTGCGGCAGTATTTTTTTACCGCCGTATAAAAGCTATCCTCCCGCACCATAAGTCCCACCGGGATATGCAGCAGATAATCCAGCCGCTGATAAAGGCCGAAGCGCACCGCTTCCTTCTGCAGCGCCGGATATTTTTCCTCCACTATCCCCTGGACATAGTCTGCATTCTTCACAATATCCACAAAAACCCTGGAAAAATCATTCCGCTCCTTCCGCCTGGTATTGCTGCCCATGCGGTAATATACATGATAAAGCTGCTGGGGAAGGATACAGACACCCTCCGTCTCCTGCAAAAGCTCCACCAGCAGGTAAAAATCCTCGTTCAGCTCCCCCTCCGGGAACCGTTTCTCCCCGAAAAGGCTTCGAGCCGTCAGCTTGGTACAGAAGGAACAGTCCCCCCTGTGCAGCAGCAGCTCCCGCAGGAAGGCTTCCCCGGACAAAAAAGTCACCTTTTCAGGCGGCGTACATACATCCGCCCTCTTTTGCCCGTTTTCATCAATCTCATCCCTGGAAGCCTGGACGATGCTGTAACCGCCCACCTTCACCTGCTCCATCAGCCTTTCATACATATCCGGCTCAATAAAATCGTCGCTGTCCACAAAGCCCAGATATTCCCCGCGCGCCTTTTGCAGCCCTAAATTCCGGGCAGAGGAGGAGCCGCCGTTTTCCTTATGGAACACCCGGATCCGCCCGTCCCGCTCCGCCAGCCGGTCACACAGCGCCCCCGTGCCGTCGGTGGATCCATCGTCCACCAGCAGGATTTCCAGGTTCCAGTAGGTCTGGGCGCACACCGAGCTCACACAGCGCTCCAGACAGTCCATGATATTATAAATCGGGATGATAACAGTGATAAGCGGATTCTCATTCCTCATACCGATCTCCTTCCCGGCCAGATGACAGGGGCGATGGAAAAAGGCCCCTCTGCGGGCGGCTCCACCCTTCCCTTCTGCCAGTTATCATAAAAACGCAGACACTGCGCCGCCGCATTTTCCGCATTCCACAGGGAACAGATGGTATCATAGGCCCTGCGTCCCATCTGCCGCCGTTCCTCCTCATGCTCCATCAGATAAACCACCGCCTCCCGGAACTGCTCATAGCTTCCTTCCCGGTAAATCATCCCGTTCACACGGTTTTCAATAAGATACGGCACCGCGCCCGGTTCCGAATTCGCCACCACAGCGCAGCCGCTGTTCATGGCTTCATTCACCACGGCCCCCCAGCCCTCCAGATGATTGCTTGTAAAAAGATGGATATGGCTCTCCTCCATCTTCTTTCGCACCTCACCCGGCTCAAGAAAGCCGTACAGTATGACCCGGTCCGAGAGGCCTTTTTGTTCGATTTCGCCCTTCAGCTGATCCTCCAGCTCCCCGCTGCCGATAAAATGGATGCGGTAATCCAGCCCCTTTTCCCGCAGATCCTCCGCCAGCCTCACCACAAATTCCGGGTGCTTTAACGGCATCATCCGGCCCGCCCAGACAATCTGCACCGGCCCATCCTCAGCCTTTCGCTCCTCCGGCCCCTTCCCATCGTAATGTCTGGTTTCCGGAAAGTACCCGAACCGGAACCGTTTCCCCGGATACGCATGAATCAGTGAAAAATCCGAAGCCACATATGCGCCCGCGCAAAGCAGATAGACCGGCTTATTCCTGTACCGGATGTGCTCCCTGTATTTGTGCACCAGCCCCCTGGGAGAAACCGCCTTCCACTGCCCCTCCCGGTAAATCCGTTCGCTGATGCGTATGGCCGGCTTTCCGCTGCCAAGCCTTCCGGCAATCAGCTCCTCCTGCTCCATCCAGCCGGCAAGCAGCAGATCACAGTCCTCTATCAGCCCCCTGCAGACCTCCGGTTCTTCATAAAGCAGATGCACATAGGGAATCGACCGGGCGTCCACCGCCCAGCCCATTTTTACCCGCTCCTCCTCCATAGGCTCCGTCTGTATAAACGTAAAATCCTCCCCCAGCTTCCGGTAAAGGCAGTCGCAGAAAGGAATCTGGTGATGGTTGATGTAATTGGAAATAAAGTTAATTTTCATGAACGCTCCCCCGGTTAATCATATTCCGGTATATCCCCATCAGGACGGCATAATTTTCATCCCCGTCGTGATTATGTCCGGCCTGCTTCGCCGCTTCCCGGGAAAGGCTGTCCGCCAGCCCGTCATTTTCAAATATCCGGATCACACAATGGGCCAGCTCATGCACATTGCCTTTCTCAAACAGCAACGCGCTTCTTTGATCCTCCGCCATATCCGGGATGCCCCCCGTCCGGGAGGCGGCGCAGGGAACCCCCAGCAGCATGGCCTCCCCCAGGGAATTGGGTGAATTTTCCAGCGCGGAGGGACAGACGAATACATGGCTGTTCAAATAAGCCTCCTTCATCTGCACATCCGAAAGCTGGCCCAACACGGTAATTTTATCCTCCAGCCCGTTTTCTTCCATCAGCTTCCGCAGATATTTGCCGTAGCCGGAGATTTTCAGCTTTTCCTTCAGGCTGCAATAGGCCGTAATACCGATTCCCGCCACGCTGATATGTGCTTGGGGAAATTTCTGCAGGATTTCCGGCATGGCCTGCAGCAGATAATGGAATCCCTTCAGCGGATAATCCCCCTGGCTGGCAAAGATTTCATAGCTCCTGCAGCTGTCCCGCCGCCAGCTTCCCTGGTAAAAACAGGACCGCATGGTTTCGTTCATTTTATGGTAAACAAGCCCCTGATTACATGCAAGGGATCCCTCCCTGTCAAAAACGGTCCGCCCGGTCACATGGCCGCTGCCCTGGAGCACCTGCCGCTCCCGTTCTCCCCGGATACGGAACTTTTCCTGCTGCATACGCAGGCTGTCCTTTCTCAGCAGATCCCGGAAGGTCGCCTTTTTCTGTACGGTTTCCGGCAGATCCGCCATATAGCTTTCTGCGCACGCGCCTATCAGCCCCTGGAGCCCCACCAGCGTCCGTTCCGGCCGCTGAAAGCTTCTCACCATGGCCAGCGCATGGGGAAACTCCGTACCGAAAATATGCACCAGATCCGGTTTGAAATCTGCAAGAATTCCTGCAAACCGCTTTTCCATCGCCAAATCATATAGCTCAGGCCTCTTCAGATTTTCCCGGAAGCCATACACGTATACTTCTTTTTCTCCCGCTTCCGGCGCATCCGTCAGCTCCTTAAGCTTTATCCTGCCGCTAAACTGCGAAAGCTCCTCTTCTTCAGAAGGAAAGCAGATGCCCAGCTCCAAATCCTGCTCCTCATCCGCCAGATAACGGTTCAATGCCCCGGTCAGCCACCCTTCCCTGACGCTGTAGCTGCGCCCCAGCGCGGCAGCCGCCGAAGGAGGACAGATATTGCACAGCCATAACACCCGCAACCGCTTACTTTCTTCCCTCATCCTTTTTTCCTCCTGTAGACCGCAGATTTAACCGCATTATAGCCCTTTGACAACGAAGGGCTTTCCGCGATTTTCGTACGCAGCGGCGCCAAAGTTGCCAGCATGAGGAAGGAATAGAAGCTTCTTTTCCAAAAGCCCTGATAAAAACGTGTGATCACCCTGTGCTCCAGCGCGGAACGCTTCCGGTTTTCCCTGGTTTCCGAAAAACCGCCTCCCTCGTAGAAGGCCACTGTCACCGGCATATACACAGCCTCCGCCTTCCTGTCATAAATACAGTACAGGAAATGCTCATAATCCGCCCGCACCCGGAAATCCGTATCATATCCCCGCTCCGCAAACAGGCCGGCGTCATAGAAGCAGACCTGATGGCAGGGCACATTCCGGTAACAGGCGAAATCATTCATCCGCGGCGCGGAATGCACCGGACAGTCCTGCAGTTCATTATACTGATCCCCGTAAAAAATATACGGCCTCGTGCGGCACAGGCTTTCTTTCTCCGTTTTTTCGATAAATTCGGCTGTTTCCGACAGCACGCTTCTGCTGTAAAGCCGGTCGCCGCAATTTAAAAAAAGCAGGAAACGCCCCCGGGCATGGGCAAGCGCCTGGTTCATCCCGTCATAAATGCCCTTATCCGGCTCCCGGAAAAAACGGATCCTGCTGTCCGCCGGCAGTTCTTCCAGCTTCTCAACGGAGCCGTCCGTAGAGCCTCCATCCTTAATGATAATTTCAAAATTCCCATAGTCCTGATCCAGCACGCTCTTCAGCGTGGGCACAAGCTTTTCTCCCGGATTCAGCGACACGACCACAATACTAAAAAATAAATGAGCCATTCAACCATTCCTTCTCCGTAAAAATCCAGCTGTGATAGGGCAGCACGCGCACTCCCTCCTGATGGGCCGTAAGGAGGAAATAGGCAAAATACAGCAGGCAAAAAGCCGCTGTCAGGAGGAACATCACTTTTTTCTTCTTTCCGGCGCCTTTTTTCAGGAGCCGCAAAGCGGACGCGCCCCCAGGCTCCGGCGCCTCATCTGGCATTCCCATTAAAATCCCCGGCACCAGGAGCACATGCGCCGTAATCAGATAGTAGCCAAACCTGGACACAAGAGGAAGAAAGGAAGCGCAGGTATAAAGCGCCAGCCCCAGCAGGTTCAACTTAAAATAAAAAAGATTGGCCCGGTTTTCCTTTATCGTCTCCCGATAGGCAAAAAGTCCCAGCACCAGCACCGCGGCGCAGCGGATGATGCCCATCAGGCTTCCCTCCAGCCCGGTTTCCTTCTGCAGATATACCGTGTTCTGGTAGGAGGGATACAGCCACAGCACCATCTTCATCCAGAACCCCTGAAACAGCGGGAGGCTGACCGCGAATGCCGCTCCCAGAGCCACCTGCCATTTTTTCCAGGGAAGCGCGGCGATCAGATAAAGGGGAATGACTACCAGCACCGATTTATGGAACAGCGCCGCCAGTAGTATAAGCAGCACGAATTTACCGTATTCCCGTTTCAGCACATAGCGGAGGCTGTACAGTGTCACCGCCAGCACAAAATAATAACGCACCGTATTGAAGGTACGGAAATACAGGCCAAGCAGCATAAACAGAGCAAAGGATAACGTAAAGTCCACGCTCTGATCATACATGGCCTTCAGGAAAATGACCGCCGTAACCACCGCAAACAGGCCAAAAACAAGCAGGTAATTCTCCCCGCCGGAAAGCAGGAACAGGAAACGTACCAGCCAGTTGAAGCCCGGCTCCGTCACCACATAGCCTCCCACATAGATCTCATGGAAGGTGTTCACATAATTTCCGTAATCATTTCCCACATCTATACGCAGCGCCGCCGTACCTGCCAGCACCAGAAACAGAGTAAAAAGCGCGGCGCAGCTGCACGCCTGCCGCCTCGTCATCCCCATTCCGCCCACTGCTTTGGTACAACAGGAGGCTCTATTCTCTACCAAACATGCCAGCGCGATGGTCACCGCGCCCAGAAGTCCATAAAATATCATCCGCCTTCACCTTCCGTCTCCTGCGGGTAACTGTGCGGTCCCAATTACTCCTGCCGGCCGTTTTCCCTGCGTATTCCTTTGCACATCAGCGAAAATGCCCTGGAAAAGGGCATCTCCTTACACATGACGCCCTTGTGCTTATACAGAAAACGCAGCGCCATAAGCAAAGCGGCCCTGCCATACAGGAAATGATACAGAACCCCTCTGTCATAGAAAAATTTTTCATTATAGCCATGAAACCAGGTGGACGGCCTCCCGTTTTCCTTTCCGATGGTCACCGGAGCCTTATACACCTTCAGCCCCTTCCGGATGCATTCCGCTAAAAACAGGCTGTCCTCACCGTTGCTGTACCTGGCCCCGCCCCCGAAAAGCAGGGAAAATGTCACATTGGCTTCATGAAGCTTTTCCGTCCTCGCCACAAAGCTGTAAGTCGGATACCTGCCGCAGTTGTACCAGCGTACCCTTCCGTACGTATCAATGTGGTAGGTAGCCCGATCCCGGGGCACCTCCATATCAAAAAGGATCATGTCCGCCTTCGGATTTTTTTCAAATTCCAGCGCAATCGCCCGCGCCGCTCCCGGCCGGTAAACGATATCCTCATCTGCGAACACACACAAATCCCCGTCCGCACGCATCAGACAGTTATTCCTGGAAAGCCCCACGCCGCGCTCCGCAAAGCTGTAGCATTTCATGGTATGTCCCTGATACGTATACTCCCTGTATGCATTTTCATCACACTGATTTACAATAATCGCATCCGCCTGAAGGTTCATACGCTCCGCAAGCGTTTCCACATCCTCCTTCACGGCGGAAACAAGAAACTGCATTTTCATGTCCATTGTTTTCTCTTTCCGGACGCTTTACGTTTTTTCTTCCCGTAATAGGCCCTGAGGAATTTATCATCCGCATCTGTGAGCACAGCGCCCGCGGCCGTGATTCCCAGCTTTTCCAGCTGCGCCGCCAGATGAAAAAGCGCCCTGCCGTTTCCGAACCCACAGGGAACCGCAAGCACCACGCTGTCCGCACTGTGCAGCATGCGCACTTCCTTTTCCCCGAAGGGCCAGGCAGTAACAAGGGTCTCCGCATTTTCCCCCGCCGCGGCCGACAGCAGTTCACCGGCCTCCCGGCAGGACGGCGGGACGGCAGAGGCCCCGGCAGCCGCTCCCTGCCCGGTTTCGTAACCCGTTTTTTCCATCTGACCTGTTATCTCCGTCTGACCCGTTTTTCCTGTCCGCCCTGATTTCTCCGTCTGACCTGTCTTTTCCGTCTGCCCTGATTTCTCCATTTGCCCCGTCTGTTTCAGGCAGCTCCCGTCCACCAGGCAGATCCGCTTGCTTCCTTTTAACAGGAATGCCGCGTTCCCTTTCAGTTCCTCCAGATAATCCGCATCCTTCCCCCGGGTCAGGATCCCCAGCACCGGAATACGGAAACGCTTCGCAAAGTCCTCCTCCAGATAAATGGAATCATCCAGAATATAAAAAAATACGAGAACCAGAAAAGAGAACACCGCACCAAGAATACCGCCGAAAATAAATGCATTCACAGTTTTCGTTGCACGGGGCACCTGCGTTGCAGGCTCCACCGTCCAGCACTGCATCCCGCTAAGCCCCTCGATGGATTTGGCAAACCTGTCCAAGCCGTACACATAAGCCTCGGCAATTTCCTGAGAAAGCCCGGCATCCTGCGTGGTGATGTACAAGGGCATAATTTTCACATCGTTCATCTGCGCCACGGAAACGGACGCCTTTACCTGGGCCTTGCTGATTCCCTCCGGCAGCGCCTCCATTACAAAATCCACCACCTGGTCGGTCTTCATGATTTCCCCCCAGGTATAGGCATTGTAATAGTCTTCGATTTCCCCGTATTTCTCCTTGTCAAAATAGATCCGGTACTGGGAAAACACCTGATACTCCGGCTTTCCGCCAAGCACCAGCGCCGCAAAGAGATAGATTCCCGCCGCCACGGCGGCTCCCGCCAGCGCTGCTGCCAGGATAATCCATCCTTTTTTGAAAAGACAGAGGGCAAAACGCTTTCCGTCCATGCCCTCCTGCCAGAATTTTTCTTCTCTCATTATTTATTGTCCTCATCGGATTCCGACTTTATCGCCGTGATCTGTGTGGATTCCACACCCTCGGTGCTTTCCGCCTTGAAAAGGATCTTCAGCGTAAGCAGCATCAGCCTGATATCCAGCCATACAGTATAATTTTCGATATAGGTCAGATCCAGCTTCAGCTTGTCATAGGGAGTCGTATTGTATTTTCCATAAACCTGCGCGTAACCGGCCAGGCCTGCCTTCACCTTCATGCGGAACGCAAATTCCGGCATCTCCTCCATATACTGGGCGATGATTTCCGGCCGTTCCGGACGGGGACCGATAAAGGACATTTCCCCTTTCAGGATATTGATAAGCTGCGGAAGCTCGTCAATCCGGACCGCACGGATGAATTTCCCCACCGGTGTAATGCGGGAATCATTTTTGGCAGCAAGCCTGGCCACGCCGTCCTTCTCCGCATCCACTCTCATGCTGCGGAATTTCAGGATTTTGAATTCCTTTGCATCCCTGGTGCAACGTATCTGCTTATACAGGACCGGACCGCCGTCATAAAGCTTGATTACAATGGCCGTAATCAGCATGAAGGGCGAAGCGAGCACCAGCAAAATCAACGCGCACACAACATCGATGCAGCGCTTGAAAATCTGCTGCTCCACGGTGAGGGCAAATTCCCGGGTCAGAAAAATAGGAGTGTCAAAAAGATGCAGCTGTTCGGAGCCCTTGATGATAACATCCGGAATTTTAGGCATCATATAAATACGGACGGAGCGGCTGTAGCAGTACTTGATCAGCTTATTCCTCACCGCCGTGGGGATGTCCCACAGAACCACGCCGCCGTAGCCCTTTTCCACCTCGTCAAGAATCGCGTCGGCTCCGGCTGAAATGTTCATACATTTTACAATATTATACTTGTCCTTCCTGCTGGCGAATTTACGCTGGATATCCTCAGTGGGACGATCGCCGTAAATCAGCAGCAGCTGCCTTGGCGGGAAAAGCTTCCTGTAGATGCGGTAGGACAGCCAGGTATAAAATGCGCCGAACACAATCTGCCCAATGAGCGTCAGCAGCAGCGGAACCGGAGGAATCAACCAGCCGTGGATCATCGCCATCTGCAGATAAGAAAAAACATTGGTACATAGAAGTGCAAATACCTGGGAACCAAAAACCTCCATGGGCTTCTGATATCCAATCCTCAGCCCGCCGTAGGTCTTCATAAACAGGAACAGAACCACCAGGTAAAAAGCAAAAATCAGAAGATGTCCCTTAAAATAAAGCTTCGTATCATGCCTGATAATCACCGGATAATAATAACTGAAATAGGCTATGACATATCCTCCCAGCATAGCCAGCAAACCAATATATGACAGCAGCAAAATCAGCAGTCTTTTTCTGGATTCCTTCTGATTCATCGTTTCTCCTTCAGCAGCTCCCTGGGGCTGTTGTGCTTCTTCACAGCCGCAGTTCCTTTTCTTTTGTATAGTATGCCCTTATTTCATACGCTTTGTGCAGCGTGGCAGCAATCGCTAATAGTTTACCATACCTAAACTCTCCTTGCAACCGCGCGCCATGCCCAGAAGCAGAAGTGCCATGCGCTCACAGGCAGGGAAAGCTTCTCCTGTTTCCGGTACAGATGCCAGATCCGCCGGATGGCTTCCAGCTTGTTGGAGGAGAGGGAGCTTGCGGGCCTTCTGTAAACCGCCAGGTTTTCATCCAGGCCATAGGCAGTATAACCGTTTCGCAGAATCCTCCACCAGGTGGCGGTATCCTCGCTCTTTACCCGGGGCATGCTCACCAGATCCTTACTGATTTTTTCCAGATCAAAGAGGACTGTGGTTGTAAAAATCACAGTTCTGGACAGCGCTTTTTTATAGGTGAGGGTTTCCGGCACATGGACTACCTTTCCGTTTCCCACGCCCTCACTGTCTCCGAATTCATATCCTGTAAATGCAAAAGCAGCCTGCTTTTCCTTTAAAAAAGCAAGCTCTTTTTCCAGTTTTGTTTTTGTCCATAAATCGTCTGCATCCAAATAGGCCAGATATCTGCCCTCAGCCAACGCAACACCCCTGTTTCTCGCCGCTGCCGCTCCCTGGTTGCCCTCCTGCCTGACCGGACGGATTCTTGCATCCTCCCCGGCAAGCCTTTGGAGAAGCTGAAAGCTGTCATCCGTGGAACAATCATCCACCGCAATCAGCTCCCAGCTTGTGCAGGTCTGACGGCGTACCGTTTCCACTGTTTTTTCCAGGTACGCTGAAGCGTTGTAAACAGGCATGACAATACTTATTAAATCATTCTTCATTACAGCTCTTCCTTCACCAGATAAATAGGCCGCTTCTTCACTTCCATATAGGTTTTAGACAGGTACTGCCCCACAATCCCCAGACAGAAAAGCTGCACGCCACTGACCATGCAGATAATACATACCATGGAAGGCCAGCCGCCCACCGGATCTCCTATCGCCAGCGTCTTAATCACAATAACAAGAATCAGCAGAAATGCCACAAAACAGAACAAAACCCCCATAAAGGAGGCCAATGCCAGCGGAACCGTGGAAAAAGCAGTGATGCCGTCAAGCGCATAAATGAACAGCTTCCAGAAATTCCACTTTGTTTCTCCATGGGCGCGCTCCACATTTTCGAACTCCAGCCATTTGGTGGAATACCCCACCCAGCCGAAAATCCCCTTTGTAAACCGGTTATACTCTGTCATCTGAAGAATGGAGTCAACCACCTGCCTGGTCATCAACCGGTAATCCCTGGCCCCATCCACAATTTCCGTTTTGGAAATCCGGTTCACAAGGCGGTAAAACATCCGTGCAAAAAAGGAACGGATTGGCGGTTCTCCCTTTCTCGTCACCCTTCTGGTTGCCACGGAATCATAACCTTCTTTTATATATGAAAACATTTCCGGAAGCAGGGACGGCGGATCCTGCAGATCCGCATCCATCATAACCACATAATCGCCCTTCGCTTTCTGCAGCCCCGCATAAATAGCGGACTCCTTCCCGAAATTCCGGGAAAAGGAAATCAGATGCACCCTCTCATCCCTCTTCCTTAAGTCCTTAACTTCCTCCACAGTCCTGTCTTTGGAACCGTCATCCACATACAGGATTTCCAGTTCCAGCCCTTCTTTTTCAAAAAAGGGGGTATTTTTCATCAATTCCTCATAGAAACAATCTACGTTTTCCTCTTCATTGTAGCATGGGACAATGACGCTCAGTAAACTCATGGGTATTCCTCCTGACGTAACCGGCCGCTTGTCCTTCTGCACAGCAGTAAGGCAGGCAGCCTTATTAAGCTTCCGGCTCCAGCGGTCCGTCCATACGGATACGGTCCGCTATCCGGGCTATGTATTCGCTGTTTGTCGGCCTTACCGCCCCGGAAGCGGCGCTGTAGCCGAATAAATCCTCGAATACGGCCGGGTTTCCTCTCTCCCAGGAAACCTCTATGGCATTACGGATCGCCCTTTCCACCCGCTGGATATTGGTATGGTTGTTTTTTGCAATACCAGGGTAGAGAAGCTTGGTTACGCTTCCTACCAGTTCCATATCCAAAGCAGTGAGAACAATGGCCTCCCGCAGATAATAATATCCCCTCAGATGAGCCGGCACTCCCAGCTCCAGCATGAATTCCGATACGTAGCGTTCTATCTGTGCCTGCGTTAAATTTTCCGTAACCATTCTTCTCCTCCTGATGTCCGTGCGTGACGGTAACTGTTCAGTACCTTCACAGTTACAGCCAAAATCCGGCCTGTATCACCTTTGGCGATGGATTTCGGCACTCCTGAATCACTTTCTTACAGTCAGCGCAACAGGTGCGCAGACCTGCTTAAAGGTAGTTTTTTCCAGGTCCATCTACAATGATATCACGGTATCACAGGAAATAGAATGATTAGCGATCGAGAAATTTCGCGCTACAGATACGAATTTTCTCCTTTTTCCGACAGGGCCTCCACGATCTCTTTCACTCTCTGCGCCTCGGCCTGCGGGCATACCAGAACGGCTTCCCCGGCCTGCACAATGATCAGATCCTCAACGCCTACGGCAGCGATCAGCTTGTCTACAGAATACGCGGTACAGTTCCTGCTGTCAAGAAGCAAAGTTTTTCCCACGGTCAGATTTCCGTTTTCATCCCTGCTTTTCAGCGCGTCAAAAGCGTCCCAGCCGCCCACGTCGCTCCAACCGAAATCGCCTGTCAGCATGAGCACATGATCCGCCCTTTCCATAATGCCGTAATCCACGGAAATCTTAGGGATTGCAGGATAAACCTCCCACAGAAGCGCTTCCTCTCCGGGAGTGCCAAAACCCTCCGCCAGCTTCATCAGGCATTCATAAATATCCGGGAGCAGTTTCTTATAATAAGAAAGGATGGTGGAAGCCTTCCAGATAAACATGCCGCTGTTCCAGGCATAGCTGCCTGCCTCCAGGTATCCCCTTGCCGTTTCCTCATCCGGCTTTTCCACAAACTCCTCTACCTTGCGGTACGCTTTCCCTTCCACCGCAGTGCTCCGGATATAGCCGTAGCCGGTAGCGGCAAAGGTGGGGCTGATGCCGATGGTCACAAGGGCTTCCGTTTCCTCAGCGGCCTTTACCGCTTCCTGCAGCGTTTCCTGGAACCCTTTTTCATCCCTGATATAAGGATCGGAGGGCACCACGCACATGATGCCGTCGCCGTACTTTTTCAAAATGGTTATGGCCGCATAGCCGATACAGGCCGCCGTATTCCTCGCCGCCGGCTCCGCTAGGATATGATCCGCCTTCACCCGTCCTGCGGTCTGCGAAAGCATCACCTCCGTCTGCGAGGCATTGGTCACAATAAAAATATCATCCTTGTCCGCAACGCCCAGAAGCCGGTCCACAGCCTCGTTCACCAGCGTTTCCCTGCCGGACAGGTTCAGAAACTGCTTGGGCAGCTTTTTCGTGGAAAGCGGCCACAATCTGGTGCCTCCGCCCCCGGCCATTACTACTCCGTATGTTTTCATGTCCATTCTCCATTCTTAACCGGTAACGGCTCAGATAACCGGACCGTTACTTTAACTGTTCGTTTACGGCTGCCGCCATTTTTTTAAATTCCCGCAGCTCCATGCTGCCGTCAATTACAGCCTTGCCGCCTCCACATTTTCCCTGAACCAGTCATAAGCCAGCTTTACGCCTTCCTCCAGCTCAACCTTATGTGTCCAGCCCAGCCCGTGCAGCTTGGTCACATCGGTAAGCTTCCGGGGCGTACCGTCAGGCATGGCGCTGTTCCATACGATTTCACCGGTAAAGCCCACCGTCCTGCGCACGGTCTCCGCCAGCTCCTTAATTGTAATCTCTTTGCCGGTGCCGATATTTACATGCTGCTCACCGCTGTAATTTTCCAGAAGGAACACACAGGCATCCGCCATATCATCCACGTAAAGGAACTCACGCAGAGGAGTCCCTGTGCCCCACAGCTCCACCGTGGACGCGCCGTTCACCTTTGCCTCATGGAACTTCCGGATCATGGCGGGCAGCACATGGCTTCCCTTCAGATCATAGTTATCATGGGGGCCATAAAGATTCGTGGGCATACAGCTGATAAAATCATCGCCGTACTGCCTTTTATAAAATTTGCACATTTCCAGCCCCGCAATTTTGGCAATCGCATAGGCTTCATTCGTTTCCTCCAGAGGCCCGGTGAGAAGCGCATCCTCCGGAATGGGCTGGGGCGCCATTTTCGGATAAATACAGGTGCTTCCCAGAAAAAGCAGCTTTTTTACATGAAAATCATGGCAGCATTTAATGACATTGCACTGAATCTGCATATTTTCATAGGCAAACTCCGCAGGCGTGGTATTATTGGCATTGATTCCGCCCACCTTCGCAGCGGCCAGGACCACCACATCCGGCCTTTCCTTTTCAAAAAAATCCCTTACCTGCGCCTGGCTTGTCAGATCCAGCTCCCTGTGTGTCCTGCCGATCACATTTTCATAGCCCTTTGCCTGCAGGTTCCTCACGATAGCGCTGCCCACAAGTCCCCGATGACCCGCCACATATATTTTATCTGATTTTTCTATTGTACTCATTGTGCATCTTCCTCTTTTCTATTCTCGCGGAAGCCATACCTGATATCTCCCGCATGCTCTCCTTCTCCCCGCAGCTCAATATTCTGGATCCTGGGGGAGGAAGGGAATTTATCATATCCAATCTGCCCGCCGTCCGCAGGCACATAAACCGTCACACCGTCCACATCATAGGTGACAGCGTCAAAGCTTCCATAGCCCTGCTGCCTCACATAATAAGGCTCCCCCGCAGACGCCGCCATGCCGCCGGCCAGGCCCACAGCCTTAAAGGCGAGGAACAGGACAAACCCGGCCCCGAATACATAGTACCCGTACCGCCTGCCTTTTTCGCTTTTCCCCAACGCCTGTACATAACAATAACCCAGCACAGCCGCAGGCAGCGCCAGCACGTAAACATAACCGTAACGCACCAGCGGCGCGGAAAACTGCCAGAAAAAATAGCCTGTTATCAGGACCGCCGCATACAAAATCCAGTCCCAGGGAAGAATTCCGTCTGCCTCCGGCCTGTTTTCCTGTATTTCCTTTTTCAGTTTTCCATTTTTCCGTATCTCGTTTTTCTGTGCCCCGTTTTTCCGTTCTTCCAATCCTGCTTTCCGTATTCTCAAGCCCGCTCCCGCAATGGTTACAGCACCCAGCCCGGTGCAGGCGGCGCTTGCCGCCACCCAAAGCTTTTCCAGCCCCTTCAGGGAGGCAAACCACTTGCCCGCCCAGCCGGAAAACGGCGTGCCATACAGATTTACATCATAAAGCAGCCTGGCAAACACCTGGATCTCCTTGGAATCGCAATCCGCATAGCCCTTTTCGATTTTCCAGTCCACAGGGAACAGATCCAGAAAAGTAAAAGGATAAAACAGCCAGCCGGAAATCAGAACGCCCCGTATCAGCCAGGGAAGCGCAATCCCAAAACCAAGCCCCAGATACAGCCCGATTTCCTTCCACCTTTTTTCCCGCAGCAGCTGCACCGCAGGCTTGAGCACCAGCAGCAGAATCACCGCCGCCGACAGCTTCACCGTAACCGTAAATACAAGAAGCAGGGAAAGCAGGGCATAGGGCGCCGCCTCCTTTTCCCCGCTCTCCAGCAGATCCAGCCAGTCAATCAGGATAAAAAGCAGCAGCAGCATGGCAAAATAATCCGACGCCGGCGACACCATCTCACCAAACAGCACAGTCAGATAATAGATGCCTCCCACCCTTACAAAGTCGGAGACCCTCACCTTTCTGCGCGCCGCAAACGTCCGGATCCCGCTGCACTGAATACCCACCAGCAGCGCCAGAAAACCCTGCACCGCATGGATTCCCTCCGGGAACAGGCTTCCTCCCAGCCACCGCATACTGTAAACCGCGCACAACGGAAACGCCGCGCTATTATAGGCAAACCGGCTGTGCAGGTTACCCAGCCCCGGAACCACGCCATACTCCTCGATCCACCGTATGGCCTGGGCATGATACAGCCCGGTATCCACATGCATATACCCTCTGGAGGTCCCATAGGCCATCAGCAGGACCAGCCCCGCCAAAAACACCGCATACCCCCTGCTGCATTGACCGGCCCTTTCCCGCCAATAAACAGCCAGAGGCCGGCGACAGACCACCGCAATGACCGCACACGCCGCCACCAACAGCACATTTGCCCAAAGCCCCACTCCCGCAAAAAGGCTGTACACCTGGGAATATACCGTTACCGCCGCAAGCCCCGTCATCAGGACCGCCGTCATCTTCCGGCGGACAGTACCCGTCCCGCCTCCGGGCGCCCTCCCGGCCGCCGCGCCGCCCCTTTCAAAAGGCAGCAATACCGCAAAGCCAATCAGAAATGCCGTAACGAAAATATATCCCCAGTTGAACAGCACAGTTAACATAAAATCCTACTTTCTGTTTTTAAATTCCTCACAGCCCACGCCGACAACGGCCTGCATATCCGCATCCATCATCATAGCCACAAGGCCTTTAAAATCCACTTTTCTCTTCCAGTTCAGTTCTTTCTCCGCCTTGGAACAATCGCCCCAGAGGAACTCCACCTCCGCCGGACGGTAAAATTCAGGATTTACGTCCACAAGCAGCCTGCCGGTCCGGGAATCATAACCCTTTTCATTCACCCCGGTCCCTTCCCAGCGGACAGTAATGCCCACCTCCTGGAAAGCCGCCTCCACAAATTCCCTTACCGTATGGGTTTCATTCGTGGACAGCACATAATCTCCCGGCTTATCCTGCTGCAGCATCAGCCACATACCTTCCACATAATCCCCTGCAAAGCCCCAGTCCCTCTTGGCATTCATATTCCCCAGGGAAAGCTTCTCCTGCTTTCCTGCCAGAATATTGGCAATGGCCAGCGTGATTTTCCTGGTAACGAAATTCTCGCCCCTTCTGGGTGATTCATGATTAAACAGAATCCCGTTACAGGTGAACATATTATAAGACTCCCTGTAATTCACCGTAATCCAGTAAGAATACAGCTTCGCCACACCATAAGGGCTCTTGGGATAAAAAGGCGTTTTCTCACTCTGGGGAGCCGTCTCCGGCAGCCCGCCGAACAGCTCGGAGGTAGATGCCTGATAAAAACGGCACGGACCCCCATTGATCCGAATGGCCTCCAAAAGCTTCAGCGTACTCATTCCCGTAGCATCCGCCGTATATTCCGGGACCTCAAAGGAAATACCAACATGAGACTGCGCCGCCAGGTTATACACCTCGGTAGGCTTGATTTCCGCCATCAGCCGCATCAGTCCGCTGGAATCCGTCGTGTCCGCATAATGAAGAAAGAATTTAACATTATTATAGGGGGAATGAATCAGATGGTCAATCCTGCTGGTAACAGAAATACTGTGACGCCTCACCAGACCATGCACCTCATACCCCTTCTCCAATAAAAACTCCGCAAGATAAGAACCATCCTGCCCGTTAATCCCTGTAATCAATGCAACGTTATTCATACTGTTTACCTCTCTGTTTTTAATCTATTAGGCTTATTTTGCTGTGACTGCAAAAGAATATACCACTTAATTTTCCTCATTACAATTTACTATCTTGCCCACAAATAGTAATATATTGCTATCTGGTGGGGATTGCTTTATAATGTAGGAGGGTTGTTGAGGGAGGGTTGTGAGCCCTGTGGCGGCGGGGGGTTTGGGGGCGGGAGGAAGGCGGGGGCGGCGGGCTGGTCTGCGCGGTCGGGCTTAAAAATGGGGGATTCCTAACTGTTGCTTTTTCCCGGAAACGGTCTGGTCGGCTTGAACTCCTCGCAGACGACTGGCGTCGTCTGTTCGTCAGACAAAGCCTCCCGGGCAGACCGTTTCCGGGAAAAAGCAGCAGTAAGGAATCTCACCATTTTTTCGCGACTCCCTTGCAGACCAGCCCGCCACCCCCGCCTTCCTCCCGCCCCCAAACCCCCCGCCGCCACAGGGCGCCAAGTTCCTTCTCAATAGCCCAGCAGAATAAAGCAATCGATAGTAATATGGGAAAAAGTTCCTTTAGCGAAAGTGTACCTTGGTTTTTAATTTTTTATCATTTGCTTTTTGTCCTTATTTTTTATTTTCTGTCTTTTATCTTTTTAACCTTATGGACTGCGTAATGTAGTGGGTCTTTGAGGTGAGTATCGGTTTCCCGGGCGCCTTCCCGGGCGGGGGTGAGGGGATGGTGTGTGGGCCGGGTGGGGACATGGGGCTGGGGGAGGGCTGTTCCTGCTGCGGTCTCTGTTTCCGGTCCCTGATTCTGTAAGGGAGTCACGAAAAAATGGTGAGATTCCTTACTGTTTCTTTTTTCTGCAGCCAGTCTGCCCGGGAGGCTTTGTCTGACGAACAGACGACGCCAGTCGTCTGCGAGGAGTTCAAGCCGACCAGACTGGTTGCGGGAAAAAGAAACAGTTAGGAATCCCCCATTTTTGAGTCCGACCGCACAGAACAGGGACCGGGAACAGAGGCCGCAGCAGAAACAGCCCTCCCCCAGCCCCATGTCCCCACCCGGCCCACACACCATCCCCTCACCCCCGCCCGGGAAGGCGCCCGGGAAACCGATACTCACCTCAAAAAATGCCCCCACCAAAAGGAGGTTTTATGGTTATGGGGAAATCTTTGTCGGATCGTGTGTTGGCGACGCCTTCTGCTTATGCGAGGCAGCATTATCTTTATGTGCAGGAGATCGGGACGCTGACGAGTATGGAGCCGCATATCAGCTCCAGGGAAAATATCAGTTCTTATCTTTTTCTGACGGTAATTCAGGGGGAGGGGTATCTGACTTACCGGGGGAAGAAGCATTTTATCCGGGCGGGGGATTGTGTGTATATCAACTGCCGGAACCAGTATGCCCACGAAAGTACGGCGGAGCATCCGTGGACTTTGATGTGGGTGCATTTTAACGGGAATGGGGCGGATGATTTTTATAAGGCTTATCAGGAACAGGATCGGGGGTCGATTTTTCATCCGGCCAATGCTGCAGCCTTTACGGATAGTTTAACCGACCTTTTCGGTTTGATGCAGGAGAAGCCTTCTTTGATGGAGCTGAGCGCACATAAATATCTAACGGATTTGATTACGCTTTGTTTTCTGGAAAACAGGGCTGAGGCCGGGGAGGGAAGGGAGCTTTCTCCGAAACTGATGCAGGTGAGAAAATACCTGGAGGAGCATTATCAGGAAAAAATATCGTTGGAGGAGCTGTCGGGGCTTTTTTTTATTAGTAAATATCATCTTTCCAGGGAATATAAGAAGAAGTATGGGATTACGATTGGGAGTGATTTGACGGGGCGGCGGATTTCCCATGCCAAGTCACTGCTTCGTTTTTCGGACAGCTCTATTGAAGAAATTGCATTGTTGTGCGGTTTTGCGGACGCGGGGTATTTTATTAAGGTGTTTAAAAAGGCGGAAAATATGACGCCGTTGGAATATCGCCGGAAATGGTAGGCAGGGGAAAGGGATTCGTGGTAAAATAGTTGCAGCCGTGAGGGCACAGGGCGGCGGGATTTCAAAGGTATTGTTTGGATTCGGGAAAGGATTGTGTATGAATAGTGTGAAAGAAAGGCTTCCTTTTTTGCTGGAGGGTTATCTGGCTGCTTTTGCTTTGGCGAATATTGGGGGAATTGCGACTACGAATATAATAACTCTGGTTCTTTTTCTGTTGTGTTTCCAGTTTTTCAAGTATGCTGCCGGCAGGGAAAGGGAGTGCGCGCTTTCTGAGGATGGGAAGAAGCTGGTTCATGGGCGCAGCGCGGGGAAGCGGCGGACAGCGGCGTTGGTCCTGGGCATTTTTTATACTTTCTGTTATGTTGCTGCGGCGCATGGGGAACTGACCGGGACGTTGGAAAACGGGCTGTTCCGGTTGATTTATCTGGGTCTGACGGCGGCGGGGCTGTTTTTGCTGTTTTTCAGGGGCTGCGGGTTTTTGTTTTTGCTGCTGGAGAAGCGTTCGGAGCGGATCCGGAGAATTGTGGAGGGAAATGCGAAGAAAGCCGAGACGGGGCAGGCGGACGGAGCGAAAAATTCAGGGCAGCCGTTCTGGCTGATTTTCCTGCTTCTGCTGGCATGCTGGTTTCCCTGGTTCCTTTATGATTTTCCCGGGGTAATGACGCCTGACAGCTTAAGCCAGTTCAGCCAGGCGGGCGGGCTTATCGGGTACAGCAATCATCATCCTTTTGTGCATACGCTGCTGATTCAGCTGTTTACCTCCCTGGGGAATGCGGTATTTCATGATGTGTATGCGGGGATTGCATGTTATACGGTTTTTCAGATGATTGCCATGGCTCTGATCGTTACTTACGGGCTGCAGGTTCTCTTCCGGCGCGGCGCGGGGAAAAAGCTGTGCTTCTGTTTCCTGCTTTTTTATGCCCTGGTGCCTTATAACGGGATTTTTGCGGTGACCATGTGGAAGGATATTCTTTTTTCCGGGCTGTTTCTTCTGTTCGTGCTGAGCGTTTACCAGCTGCTGCCGCTCTGCTGTGAGGGGCGCAGGTTTGGAGAGAGGCCCGGGCTGCTTGTTTTGTTCGGCATAAGCGGCGTCCTGGTGTGCCTGATGCGCTCTAACGGGCTGTATGCCTTTGTGTTTTCCATGCCTTTTCTGGTATATGCTTTCCGAAGGCATTGGAAGATAATCTTACCTTTACAGGTTTTGGTACTGGCTGTTGTGTTCCTGGTAAAAGGGCCTGTCATGGAGGCCTTTGATGTGGCTCAGCCTGCGTTTTCCGAATCACTCTCCATTCCGGCCCAGCAGATAGCGCGGGTGGTTTATGAAGGAAGGGAGCTGTCCGGGGAACAGAAGGAGCTGCTGGGAAAAACCGTGGAGTATTCGGCAATTGCGGATTATTATCAGCCGGAGCTTTCCGATCCGGTGAAGGCGCTGATCCAGTATGGGCATCCGGAATATCTGGAGGCGCATAAGGGCGAGTATCTCAGGCTCTGGGTGCAGCTGGGGCTTAAATATCCGCTGGATTACTGGAATGCTTTTGTGGATCAGACGAAGGGCTACTGGTTCCCGGATGCGCCGGGCCTTCTTACAAATGAAGGGATTTCCCCCAATGAACTGGGCCTGTCCTGGCAGCCTGTGCTGCGCGGTCAGGCTGTGACGAAAATTGTGGAGATCCTTTCCAAGCTGTATACTATTTTCCCGCTCTACGGACTGCTTTACAGCATCGGCGCATTTACCTGGGCAGCTGTGTTCCTGTTTGCCAACTGTCTGTTAAATGGGAAAAAGGAGAATTGGATTCTGTACCTGCCGTTCTTTGCCATCCTTCTTACGCTGTGCGCCGCAACACCGGTGGCGTCCGACGTAAGATATGCCTATTCGCTCATTCTGTCCATGCCGCTGCTGATACATGCAGGGCTTGAGATCGCCGGCCCCGGACCGGAAGCCAATGCCAAAAAAGCGGACCGGAAAGAAAACAGCAGGAAAAAATCTCCGTTCCAAAGAAATAAGTAATGACAGACATCTGAAAATCACGAAATGAAAGAAGCTGCAGTACTGTTTGCGAGTACCGCAGCTTCCCTCATATCCTTTATATCTTTTACAGCGTCTTAATATATTCCGCAATCGCATCATGCCAGTCCGCAAACATAAAGTCCGTGGTCAGCTTGAACATCCTGTTCTCCAGTACGGAATAAGCCGGCCTGGGCGCGGCCGCGCCGTATTCCTCGGTGGTAATCGCCTTTACCTGCGTTGCCTTACCTGCCAGCCGGAATACCTCTTTTGCAAACTCAGCCCAGCTGCAGGAGCCTTCACAGGTTGCGTGGAAGGTTCCGTAATTTTCCGTAAACAGCAGCGCATTAATGGCCTTGGTCAGCTCAGCCGCGCTGGTGGGGGAACCGAACTGATCCCCTACCACCGTTACCATATCATGATCTTCGGAAAGCCGGAGCATGGTCTTGGCAAAGTTCTTGCCATCGCCGTACAGCCAGGCCGTCCTCAGAATAAAATACCTGTCCGCAAAATCCTTCACAAAATTCTCGCCTGCCAGCTTGGTGGAACCGTAAGCGCCATGGGGATTGGTGGCATCCGTCTCCACATAGGGCTTTGTCGCTTTTCCGTCAAATACATAGTCCGTGGAAATATGCATCAGCTTTGCGCCGGTCTCCCTTGCCGCAATGGCCAGGTTCCTGGGGCCGATGGCATTGATTTTAAAAGCCTTGTCATATTCCGTTTCACAGGCATCCACGCCCGTATGGGCCGCGCAGTTGATGATTGCATAGGGCTTTACTTCCCTTGCCAGCTCCATTACCTTATCAATATTAGTAATGTCCAGCTCTCCCACATCCGTGTTCACAAAGCTGATATCTGCCGCATCTTTAAAAAAAAGGTTAACAGCCCGTCCCAGCTGTCCGTTGCATCCGGTTACAATTATTTTCTTCATCGAAAACCTCCAAATTCTCCGCGGACAGAAGCCGTTTTCCTGAAAGTACGGGAAAATCTGCCTGCGTGGTTACATTTTTTCTTATTATATCACCAAGGCCGCGATTTTACCACAGGGTTGTTTTCAGGAATGTTTTCAGTAAAATTTTCCGGTATGTTTTCAGGAAAGCATGGGACAGGCAGTCAGACGCGGCGGATCCCCAATCCGGACGATTGAACTATCACAGTCAGGCCAGAATATATAACGCCGGTATGCCCCATCAGAATCCGCTCTTTAATAAACGCCCGTAAATGCCAGGGCAGGCGCCACCCGCGCGTCCGTGATCACAAGCTTAAGCCCCTTCGTTGGCGCCCCATGCAGCGGCACAATCCGCTTATATCCCACGGTCGTCCCTTTTTCGATCTGCTTCCAGCAGCCCTGTCCATCCAGGCAGTATACTTCAAACTGCTCCACGCGCTGGCTGAACCGGATCGCCTCCTGCACCACCAGATAATTAAGGCAGCGCTCCTCTGCCCAGGTAAACTCCACCTCCAGCTCACGCAGGCCGTCCGGATTGCCGAACCAGGTTTCCTCGCCCTTCTTAAGAAGAACGCTTCCGTCCTTCCCATCCCGGTCTTTCTCCGGCTTTACGGTAAGTACCGCTTCCTCAGCCAGATTCCTGCCAAAGGACTCCCGGATGAAATCCCCCAGCATAAACAGGCTCCTTCTATCCTCTTCCCGGATCAGTCCGTCCGTATCCGGAGGGATGTTCAGCAGCAGCGTACAGTTACCGCCCACGGATTTTAAATAGATTTCCTTCAGGTTTTCAAAGGATCTCACCTTATCGTTTTCTTCCTCATGATAAAACCAGCCGGGGCGGATGGATACATCCACCTCTGCAGGATACCAGATCAGATTCTTTTTATTCTTCAGGACAGCTCTGCTGCCCAGATCCATATCCGTGCTGACCAGCTTTTTCTGCCGGAATTCCTCGCTGTCCTCCTGCTGGCTTTCGGAGGCTACCTTCTCCGCATCCGCCAGCTCTGCGGCCACCACGCTCCATTCGCTTGGCCTGGTGTCCCCGGCCTCATTGCCGCACCATCTTACGTCCGGCCCGCAGCCGAAAATATTGGCTTCCGGCTGCAGCCGGCGCACCACCTCATAATAGCGCTCCCAGTCATACACCTGTTTTTTGCCGTTCTGCCCCTCTCCGCAGGCGCCGTCCAGCCAAACGGTAAATACTTCCCCGTAATTGGTAAGAAGCTCCGTAAGCTGGTTTACATAATAGTCATCATAGGGCTTACCCGTACCATAGGTTTCCTGGTTTCTGTCCCAGGGAGACAAATAAACGCCGAATTTCAGCCCCGCTTCCCGGCAGGCGTCAGAAAGCTCCCTTACGATGTCACCTTTTCCCCCTTTATAGGGAGAATTTTTAATGCTATGCTCCGTATATGCACTGGGCCACAGGCAGAAGCCGTCATGATGCTTGCAGGTGAGAATCAGGCCCGTCATTCCTCCCCTGACCGCCGTTTCCACCCACTGCCCTGCATCCAGCTTCTCCGGATTGAAAATAGCGGGGGATTCCTCCCCGTTCCCCCATTCCCTTCCCGTAAAGGTATTGACCGTAAAATGAATGAAGCCGAAATATTCCAGCTCCTGATGTGCAATCTGCCTCGGCGCGGGCACCACGCGGGTAAGCCTCACATCCTCCCCATAACCGGGGTACAGCTCTTTCGTGTCCATCTTTTTTCCTCCTCCTTTTTCAAATCCATTCCGGCGGATAACAATACGGATAACAATTCAGGAAACATTCCGATACCTGAACCGTTGTCCCATTGTCCGCCTCCCCCACCACTTCCATTTCATAATCAGCCCACCTGATAGAATTTTTCAGGCCCAGCCTTACAAGCAGTTCATCCTCCGCAAATAATACCCTATACATTTTTCCTCTTTTCTTTGTACAAAATTGCTATCAACCCTTTATTTTTTTACCCATCCTTGTAAAGTATACCAAAAATGGAAATCCTTGAGAAGGCACATTTCCGTACGAAAAAGGCAGGCCAGTCAATTCCTTAATTTTCATTAAAGCATAGTGACAAGCCCTCCCTTTTTGACTATAATGGCAATTAGGGTTTATGAGTTTACACCGGCCCTCTTTTACAGAGGTCCGGGCAGAAAACGGCGCCTTCACGCAGGGCGCCGTTCTTTACCTGAGAAAAATCGTGAGGAAAGTGAGGATTTACAATGAAAAAACTGAGCGTATTACTCCTGGCAGGCATCTCCTGCGCCGCGCTCCTTTTTGGCTGCGGGAAGAAGGAAGAATCGCCTGCGGAAGAAACGACTTCAGCCGCGGTTCAGGAAACACCGGAAAGCGTCCCCGTGGAAACAGAAAGCGAAACGGCAACGCAAGAAGCCAATGAGGAAGTTCCTCCCGAAGAAGGAATGGTGAGAAGCACGCTGACAAATGAATGGATTTCAGGAGACATCGCAGACCAGCGTCCCATTGCAGTGATGGTTCCCAATGATTCTACAGCGCTGCCCCATTACAGCCTTTCCAGGGCGGACATCCTGTACGAATGTCCCGTAGAAGCCAGAATCACCCGTCTTATGGCTGTTTTCAAGGATTGGGACCGGGACGACATGGATCGGATCGGCAATGTAAGAAGCTGCCGTGATTATTTTGTATATTGGTCTTTTGAATGGGATGCCGTTTATTTCCATTTTGGCGGTCCTTTTTATATCGCGCCTGTCATTGAGCAGAAGAGTACCAACAACGTCACCGGCGCCAATTACGGCGGCACCGGGAAAAAGGGCGTATACGGCAATGCCTATTACCGTACCTCCGACAGGAAGGCTCCCCAGAATGCTTACCTGAGCGCCAAAGGGGCAAATGAGGCCATGGACAAGCTGGGAATCTCCAAAACCTACCGGGAAGATTATTACAAGCCGGATCACTTTAAGTTTGCTCCCGAATCCAGCCCCAACACCCTGGAGCAATACCAGAATTCATTTTCTGCAAGCAAGATTGATATGGCAAAGACCTACACCGTTTCCAAAACTTCTTTCGAATACAATGCAGAAGACGGGCTTTACTACCGCTTCGAATACGGCAAGCCCCATGTGGATGCCAGATTCGATAACAAGCAGCTGGCCTTCAAAAACGTCTTGATCCAGTTCGCTTATCAGGAAGTAAGGGATGAGAACGGTTATCTTTCCTTCCAGGTACATGATACCAAACGTGACGGCTATTATTTCACCAACGGCAGAGGCATCCATGTCAACTGGAAAAAGACGGCGGATTACGAACCGACAAAGTTCTATGATGACAACGGCAATGAAATTGAGCTGAACACCGGAAAGACCATGATTTGTATTGTAAAAGACGGAGATACCTTTGGCTACGACGAATAAAACTGTCCTGCCATGCAGCAAAGGCAGCGGCGGACCCGCCCTGCGGTTCCGCCTTACTCCAATCAAAGACCCCACTGCAAGCAACGGGGTATCAAACTTGCAGCGCTGTAGAGCAGCGGGGTATTTGACCCTCGCGGCAGTCGCCAAATATCCATGCAAGCATGGCTACTTGGCTCGTTGCTCGCGGGAATAAAAAGTGCCGCTTCAGAAGTTTCTGAAGCGGCATTCTTTTTATCTTACCGCGCCTGCAGGCGCGTTCTGTATCAAAAGCCGGACTCTGTACTTATATTACAGGTAATTTATTATAACTAATTTCGCAGCTCATACCTCGCAGCGGATTAGTGGAATTCTCCGGCATCATATGCCGCTTTCTTCTCATCCAGGATTTCCTGATAGCCTGCATCCAGATACTGCTGGCTCATCTGCTCATACATGGATTCGAAATCTTCCTCTGTGGCCGCCTTGGTAACAATCTGTACATAGGATTCTTTCCACAGCTCAGCAAGGTCGGAGGAGTACTCAGCCAGTGTTTCAATCGGTACTGTGAAGCAGGTATCCGGTGTACGGTATTCATCATATTTGTCATTGTAGGAAAGGATATCTTCAATGAGGTATTCATAACCTACGGGGGCATTTACATAGATGATGGATTTTCTCCATTCTTCTTCGGTTGCATACTGCTTGTTGGCATTTACCATGCACCAGTAGTCGCCGTTGTCGTTATTGGACAGCTTCTCTTCTCCTGTGTAGCCGGTAGGAACCTTAACGCCTTCTTCATTTACTTCGTAGTTCTTGCCTTCAAAGCCGTTCTGCAGGGTATCGATTACGTCTTCCTGGCTCATCCATTCGATATACATCCAGGCTGCAATTCTTTCTTCGTCGGTAGCGTCTGCATTAATACCATAAATCATGCCGAAAGGCCAGTATTTACGTCCCTGGGGCTTGTCGCCTGCGGGTACTTCTGCAGCAGGGTCAAGAATCACGATTTCAGCATCCGGGTTCTGCTCAAGCAGCGGATCGATTACGTTTTCCTGGGTTCCTGCATTGATGTAGCATGCATAGGTTGCTGCCTTGCCTGCAACAAAGTTGGATTTGGACTGGTTTCCGTCGGTATCCAGATAGAAGTCAGGGTCAACCAGACCGTTCTGGTACTGATAATTCAGGTTTTTCAGATAAGCCTTGGTAGGCTCCCAGGTAAAGGAAGCAACTGCCAGGTCGGAGTTAAGAGCTCTGCCTTCTTCGTCATACGGCCAGCCTCTGAAGTTGTAGTCAAAGTTGAAGGATTTTGCAAGCAGCGGGGCGGATGCATAGCCATAGCCGGCTTCCTTGAATTTCATCAGCATGTCGTTGTATTCGTCAAGGTTGGTGGGCATATCGATTCCCAGCGCGTCCATCCAGTCCTTACGTACCAGAGTACCCCAGTTAGAGGATACCAGCTCTGTCCTGTTGCCCATAACTACCATCAGCTTGCCGTCGATTACGCCGTAGTCCTGGATGGTTTCTCCCATGGTTCCCCAGAAGGTAGGAGCGTAATAAGCGATTTCATCCGCATTCAGTTCCTGGTATGCGCCCTGGGAATAGTATGCCAGGATATTGGGATAATCATAGTGGAAAATAAAAGTGGGAGCGCTTCCTGCGGACAGAAGCTGTGTAAAGTCCTGTACCTCGGTGGAGCGGCCGATGGAAACAAATTCTACGTTTACATTATATTTGTCGCCGAAATTTTCCTGAATCCATTTGGTCCAGTAGTTGTCCGTGGGATTCCAGCCTTCCCAGCCTCTTTCATATACGGGAACCTGGAGTGTTACCGTCTCCGGGAATCCGGCGGAATAATCCGTAAATTCTCCGGCGGCTGCCGTATCGCCTGCCTCTGTGGACTCCGCTGCCGCTTCCGTGGACGCTTCAGCCTTGGATTCAGCGGGCTGTGACGGTGTTGAAGCGGTCTCATTAGAGCTGCCGCATCCTGCAAGGGTGCCGATTACCATTGCGGAAATCAGACCAGCAGTAACGATTTTCTGTAAAGCTTTTTTCATTTTACTACCTCCTAAATTGTTTTACATTCATCCGCTTTCGCGGGAACTGCCATAGTTAATGGGTGCATTATCCCTTTACCGCGCCGATCATGGTGCCCTGTACGAAATACTTCTGTACAAAAGGATAGACACAGATAATAGGAATTGTTGCAAATACGATACAGGCTGCCTTCAGGATTTCCGGATCCGTTATGGTGGACATATTCACATCATTGACGGAGCCCTGGATACTTTCCGTAGCGGCCACAATCAGATAGTACAGCTTCAGCTGCAGGGGCCTTAAGGACACATTCTGTTTGATATAAAACATCGCGTCACTGTATGTATTCCAGCGCCCTACCGCATAAAACAGGGTCAGGGTTGCCAGAATCGGTTTGGACAGCGGGATAATAATTTTCCCGAGAATCGTATAATGATTCGCGCCGTCGATAACTGCCGATTCCACCAGGCTGTCCGGGATACTGGATTCCAGCGAGTTCTTCATAATGACCAGGTTATACGCGCTGAAGGCCAGTGGCAGAACCAGCGCGGACATTTTCTCCAGCATTCCCAGCTTGTTAATCAGTATGTAGTCAGGAATCATCCCGCCTGCAAAATACATGGTAAAGATGAAGAAAAAGTTGATGATTCTTCTGCCCCGCAGCTCCTTTCTGGAAAGAGGGTACGCGGCGCACAGGGTGATTACCATACCTAACAGGGTGAAAAGGACCGTCATGATAACCGTTACAAAAAAGGATACGATAAAGGAATTATCATGAAAAACCTTAACGTATGCTTCCATAGTAAAGCCTTTGGGAAGCAGGAAAACCTTTTTGGCAATGACAAAGCTCTCCGAGCTGAGCGATTTGGCAATGACATGGATATACGGAAGCACGCAGCTGAGGCTGACAACCGCCACAAATGTATAGATAAGAATATTGGCAATCAGGGTGCAGACCCTTGATTTATTCCATGTTTTTTTTCTTTTTACTTTTAACTGTTCCGCCATTTTTTCAACTCCTCCTTATACCAGGCCGTTCTCGCCCATTCGTTTCGCAATGAAATCCGAGGCAAGAACCAGCAGCAGTCCGATTACCGACTGGAACAGCCCTAAAGCTGTAGACTGACTGAACTTCATATCCTGGATACCCCATTGATATACCAGTACCGGAATGGTTGTGGTATATTCCGTAGCCGCGTAATTCATCAGCGCCATGATACGTTCAAAGGAACCTCCCATAATCTTGCCCAGCTGCATGATCAGAAGGACAACAATGGTACTCCGGATACAGGGAAGCGTTACATGCAGCATCTGCTGCCATCTGTTTGCCCCGTCCACCCTGGCCGCTTCGTACAGCTCCGGATTTACCGAGGTGATGGAGGCCAGATAAATGATGGTTCCCCATCCCATGGACTGCCAGGCCCCTACTATAATGTAAGTGACAAGCCAGCTTGCGTTTTCCTGGAGGAAGTTGACCGGCGTGCCTCCCAGGCCCTGAATCAGCGCGTTTACCACACCTGTATTTACGGAAAGGAGCTGGTAAGCAAGGCCGCCGATGATAACCCATGAAAGGAAGTGAGGCAGATATAATAATGTCTGCGTAACCTTTTTAAATTTGAGGCTCCTGATTTCATTCAGCAGCAAGGCCAGAATAATCGGCATCGGGAAGCTTACCACCAAATCCAGTACATTTAACAGAAGCGTGTTCCTCAGTGACTTTAAGAAGTTTCTGTGATGGAACACCTTGGAGAATATCTCCAGCCCGACCCATTCACCTCCGAAAAAGCCATCCTTTATTTTCCAGTCCTTAAAAGCGATTTGCAGCCATCCCATAGGAACATATTTGAAAATGATACAAAACGCAAGCGGTATTAACAGTAATGAATATAGCTGCCAGTCCCGTTTAAAACAGGATGCAAAGCTTCGCTGTTTCTTCCTGGCATTTTTCACTGTCATCTTATTATCAGTTGCCACTGCTTTCTTTACAGCACTCATAATAATTTCCCTTCCTTCCCTTCCGCAACGACATTTCGTCTGCCGTTTTCTTGCCCTCAGTATATCCGTCATACAAAATTTTGTAAATTATCATTTTTGATAGCCGGAATCAATTTTGAGTGTTTAAAAAAAGCCTGAAAATATGGGCTTTTCCAGAGTTTATACTTTTTTAATTTTCTTTTTATATTTACTCTGCTTTCATTTTCAGCCTGATTTATGCCCAATTTTGTGTCATTTTTAAAAGTTAAAATCAAAAACCATACAGCATTTTGTATATGAAGTAATTAAAAAAGCCATATTCCACCATCATTTTGATGAAACATGGCCTTTATCAATAAAATTCCATCTACTTTTTGTCCAGGCTTCTTACCGCATTCGGGGTTGTGCCCTCATATTTTTTGAAAAACCGGTTCAGGCTCTGTACATTGTGGTAGCCCACCTGCTCTGCAACCTCCTGGGTTTTCAGCTCCGTTGTCTGGAGCAGCCTTTTTGCTTCCTTGATTCTCAGGCGGTTCACGTAATCCACAATACTGATATCCCCATCCTCCTTCATCACGCGGCGCATATAGGAATAGCTGATGCCCATATTGGCGGCGGCCTCCTCAAAATCAATATCTTCCTTATAATGCCCGTCCAGATAGGAGGTAATCCGGTCATACAGCTTCATATCCTCTTTCTGTTCATCGCTCTGCTCCAGATAGGTCAGTATGGTCTGAATAAATTCCTTCAGAAAGGCTTCTATCTCCTCTATGGTATCCTTTTCCGCAATCGCCGTATAAGCCTTTCTCCCATTACCCAGGAAACGGGATATCTTCACCTTTTCTTCCACAAGCGCCTTGATAATCGCCCCAATCAGCTGCTGGTAAATAAGCACCACATTATCATAGGAAATATCCTCTATGGCCACTATCTGCTCCCTGATGCGCTCCAGCTCCTGATCAATGGCATCCATTTTCTTCAGTCGCAGGTAATTGATGATTTTATTCTCACTGTCATAGGGATAATAGTATCTCTGGCTCTCATTTATCCGGTCATTCCAGAAGATGATCTGATCCTTGCCCGCTATAATCCTGTGCTTCATCGCCGCCGTGGCCTCCGCCAGGCATTCATTCAAATCATCAATATCCGCATGCACAGAGCTGACGCCGATAGTCATCGTATAATCCAGAATTTTTTTGAGTTCCTCCTTAAAAATTCCCATGCGTCCGGTTATAAAGGACGCCACTTTACGCTGATCATAGGTTTTGATGTTCAGGACCACCGCACAGGTGGTAGAACGGAAGCGCATGGCCCTGGCCGCATATCCCTCCTGGTTCAGGTTCTTATTGAAAAGATCCTCTATTTGCAGGAAATAATACATACGCTCGTCAGAATTATATTTGCGCAGCAGATCGCTCCCCCCATCCACGCTTGCCAGAAGCACCATGAAATGCTCATAAGGGAACAGCTTCTCCAGGTTTTCCTTTTTCTCGCTGGATTCCAGCGTCCCGGTAAGCATTTCGCGCAGGTGGAGCCTCTGGGCGTCAGAATTCCTTTTTTCCAGGATATCGTGGATCTGGCTTTCTTCGAACTTCATCTTTTCAAATACATCGTTCAGATAATATATTTCATTTCTCGGCGCTTCTTTATCCGCCATTTTACCGGCCATTTTCTCCGTCATGTTTTCCTTTACACTGTTGAAAAGCATACGGAAGGGCTTAAATATCCGGTAGGATATAAGCAGCACCAGAATCGTTTCCACTGCCACGGCCAGGATAATCATCAGTACGGCGCTGTAGGAAATTTCCTTGGCCTGCCTCATTACCTCCTCCTGATTGTAGGTTGCCACATAGGTCCAGTTGTTGAAGCTTGACCTTTTAAAAGCACATAAATAGCGTCCGTCCGCCTCTTCATAGCCGAAATGCCCCTTTTCCAGCTTCATAGCCGAAATCCGTTCCATGATTTTACGCTCCTCATCTCCGGATGAAAACAACGCCTTATCAGGATGGCAGATCACATTATTATTTTCATCCAGGACATAGCAGATCCCCTGGGCCTGCCTGGATGGATTCAGGAAATCACTGAGCTTCGACAAATAAATATTACAGACAATCGTGCCTCCTTTGGCTGAAATCAGCGGGTTAATGGAATATACATAAGAGAGCACAGCAACCTGGTTCCGGTTGCTCTTTCCTTCCTCAGTCTCCTGAGTGGTATACAGATTCCTCGCCACCCATTTCCCAGAAAGCCCCGGCTTCTCACTGGTCTCCTCCTCAAGCCAGTCCAGGGGGGAATAGTTATCCGCCCGGCAGATCCCTTTATCTGTGGAGATTACATAATCGCTGTCCTCGCTGATATAAAAGCAGGACTGCACCATTTTTTCCGTACCGAACAGCCTGTTCAGATAGGACTGCGCTTCCCAGGCCGTTTTCACCATCTCAAAATCGGAATTCAGGATCTGATAGGAATTGATTTCCCCCAAATTCCTGTACGAGGCGCTGTTGGCAAACTGTATCACATTCCTGGAAAAGCTGTTCAGAACCATTTCCGTCGCCTTGCTGAGCGATTCCAGGTTATCTACCTTGGATACCGCAATACTTTCCTCCGAGTATTTCGATACACGATCCATGGCATAATAGGAAAACAAAGAAGTGGGAATGATCAGGACACAAAAAATCATTATGAAAATCTGCCAGAACAAAGAAAAACGTTTCATACCTTACCCCCTGCAGTACGATGCCTATTCATTACCGGCCTTTTTGTTAAAACAAAAACTGCTGTTACCATTTTAACATATGCTCAGTCTCCGAACAACCGCCAACATTGACAGCCCTGACAGCGTAGGAAAACGCTGCCAAACTGCCGCCAGCCTCATTCCTTGGGATAAAAAATACCGCCGCACTGTAAATCGGCAGCCTCTTCCCAACGGAAAAGCTGACGCATTCACAGCGCGGCGGATATTCATTGCGGCAGCCCAGCCTGGACCGCTGCAATTATCCTTCTTTTTATCCTGCTTCTTATTCTGTTTATTATTTTGTTAATTATTCTCCTAATCCCAGCCTGTTGACTGCGGAGAAAATAGCCCTCACGGAGGCTCTTGTAATATTGGAGCTTACTCCCACGCCGTAGGTAACCCGGCCGCTGTCCGCATCCAGAAGATGGATATAAGCCGCTGCCTGGGAATTGGATCCGCTCTGCAGCGCATGCTCTTCGTAATCAAGCACCTTAATCCGCACGCCCAGCTCCATCTGCAGTCCCCTCTGTACGGCATCAATAGGACCGTTGCCCACAGCGGTATACTGCTTCGTCTCCCCGTGATCCGTATACTCCACGGTCACTCTGGTATCAAACTCCGAATTCGTTTCCCCGGTCAGATCATCAATCTTCAGCCTGCGGAAATGAATGGGTTCCTTCTTATCCAGATACTCGGCACGGAAGGATTCCATGATTTCATCCGGCGATACCTCGCCCTGCTTCTCGGAAATCTTCTGAATCACATTCGCAAATTCCTTATGCATGGCCTTCGGCAGCTTAAAGCCGAAATAAGTATCCATAATGAAGGCAACGCCACCCTTCCCGGACTGGGAATTGATACGGACTATCGGCTCATATTCCCGTCCGATATCGGAAGGATCGATCGGCAGATAAGGTACCTGCCAAATCTGGCTGTTCCTTTCCTTCATCGCCTGTACGCCCTTATTGATGGCATCCTGGTGGGAACCTGAAAATGCGGTGAATACCAGCTTGCCCGCATAGGGGTGTCTGGCATCGATGGGCATCTTGCAGCATCTTTCATATATCTCGATAATTTCATTAATGTGCTCAATATTCAGCTGGGGATCGATTCCCTGAGAGAACATATTGTAAGCGATGGTCAGCAGATCCACATTTCCGGTACGCTCTCCGTTTCCAAAAAGAGTTCCCTCCACTCTTTCCGCTCCGGCCAGAAGCGCCAGCTCCGAGCTTGCCACGCCGGTTCCCCGGTCATTGTGGGGATGTACGCTGAGCACGATAGTTTCCCTGTTTTTGAAATGCCGGTTCATCCATTCAATCTGATCCGCATAAACATTGGGCGTATTCATCTCCACGGTGGAAGGAAGATTTATGATCATAGGCTCTTCCTTCGTAGGCCCCCAGGTATCCTGGACTGCCGTACAAATTTCCAGCGCAAAATCCAGCTCCGTTCCCGTGAAGCTCTCCGGGGAATATTCAAGAATAATTTTACCCGGGAACTTTTCGGCGCGTTCCTTCACCATTTTGGTACCCTTCACCGCGATAGCAATTATTTCTTCCCGGGAAGCATGGAATACCACGTCCCTCTGCAGGGTGGAGGTGGAATTGTAAATATGTACAACCGCCTGTTTACAGCCTTCAATGGATTCAAAGGTGCGGTCAATCAGCTCTTCCCTGCACTGGGTCAGCACCTGTACCCGCACGTCATCCGGTATCAGCTTACGGTCTACCAGCTGACGCAGAAAATCGAACTCTATCTGGCTCGCAGCCGGAAAGCCGATTTCGATCTCCTTAAAGCCCAGCTTTACCAGGTACTGGAACATCTCAATTTTTTCTTCCACAATCATGGGATCGATCAGCGCCTGGTTTCCATCCCGCAGGTCAACGCTGCACCACACCGGTGCCTTCTCAATCTCCTTCCCCGGCCACTCTCTTTCCGGGTAATCAATTACCGGATTCTTCCGGTATCTCTTATAATTCAGCATACGCTACCTCCTGTACAAAAACAGAACCGTCAGAGGCTTTCCCGTCCGGCTCCCGGTTTCTTACTGTATAATTACGCAGAAATTATGCAGCGAAACACTCAACTAATAATAGCACAAAAAATCAGCCCTCTCTGGCTACCGGAGCATTTGAGTTGGGCTGATTAACCTATCTATCATTCACCGAGACCGCTTTCGATCGCATTGACCAAAGCCTTCAAAGCCTCTTCTTCATCTTCACCCTCACAGGTAAGCTCTATCTCATCACCACACTTCACACATGCACCAAGTACGCTGAGAACACTTTTGGCATTCGCCGTACTGTCTCGGAACGTAAACGTAATCAGCGATTTAAACTGCATCGCTTCTTTACACAGGATGCCTGCCGGTCTTAGATGCAGCCCTGTAGGATTCTTTATAACAACCTTCTGGCTTACCATGAAAATACCTCCTGTTTCTTCTGCCCTGCAGGGAAAGCACTCCCTGCCTGCATTAAGTATATCATCATTCTGCTTACTTCTCAAGGGCTTTGCCCCGCGTTTTATGGCAGTTTTTACCCTTCAGCGTCAAAGCATAATATTCTGAATCAAATCTGCCAGCTTATGCGCCTCTTCCTCAATCATCCTCTGATCCTTGCCTTCAATCATTACGCGGACCTTAGGTTCCGTTCCGGAGGGCCTGATAAGCACCCTTCCCTCTCCTGCGAACTTACGGTTAAGCTCATCAATTGCCCCGGCAATTTCAGGGTATTCCATATATTTCTCTTTCTTGTGGTTGGGCACCTTCGCATTCACAAGCGCCTGCGGCATAACGGTCATCACCTTTGCCAGCTCGGAAAGAGGCTTCCCGGTATCCACCATTACCTCCAGAAGGTGCAGCGCGCTTAACAGGCCGTCCCCGGTGGTATTCTCATCCAGGAAAATCACATGGCCCGACTGCTCTCCGCCCAGGCTGGCTCCGATTTCACGCATGCGCTCCAGCACATAACGGTCGCCCACCTTAGTCTGTTCCATCTGCAGATGTTCTCTTTCTCCCATTTTAAAGAAGCCAAGATTACTCATTACGGTAGCAACAATGGTGTCCTTTTTCAGCTTGCCCTGATCTCTCATATGGGTGCCCACAATAGCCATAATCTGGTCGCCGTCGATAATTGTGCCGTTTTCGTCCACCGCAAGAAGCCTGTCGGCATCCCCGTCAAAAGCCAGGCCTACATGAGCCTTTTCGTAAACAACTCTGGCCTGCAGCTCTTCCATATGAGTGGATCCGCAGTTGGCATTGATGTTCGTTCCATCAGGCATATTGTGTATGGGAACCACATTGGCCCCCAGCTCCCTGAGTGCTTCTACGGAAGTGTAGTAGGAAGCGCCCTCCGCACAGTCAACAACAATTTTCAGCTCCGATAAATTCACCGGCACTGACTGAATCGCGTGATTGATATATTCTTCCCTGGCATCCGTCCGGTATTTGATTTTCCCTACTCTGGAACCGGTAGGCAGCTCCACTCCCTGCATCCCATTGCGGATAAGGTCCTCGATTTCATCCTCCAGACTGTCAGGCAGCTTATAGCCGTTTCCGTCAAAAAACTTGATCCCGTTAAATTCCACGGGATTATGGGATGCGGATATCACCACGCCCGCTTCCACCTTGTACTTCTTGGTAAGATACGCTACCGCCGGTGTGGGAATGACGCCTACATAAACGGCATTCGCGCCTACGCTGCAGATTCCCGCCATCAGTGCATTGGCAAGCATATCTCCTGAAATACGGGTATCGCAGCCTACCATGATGGTGGGCCTGTGTTCATTTTCCTTTGTCAGTACGGTCGCGCCTGCCTGGCCAAGCTGCATGGCAAGAAGCGGTGTCAGTTCTTCATTTGCAACGCCGCGCACGCCGTCAGTACCAAATAATCTAGCCATATTTTCCTCTCATTCTGCCTTAACAACGGCTGTAATCTAATCTATCTGTCCCCGGCTGCAGCTTCATTTATTAATCTACAGCCGCATTCTCGGAAACAGCAGGCTTCCGGCTTATTCGCCGCCCTCTCCCTCTGCTTCAGCTGCCTTCTGTATATTCAGGCGGGCCTTCGCCGGCGCTGTCTGCGTCACTCCCGGAGGCAGGGTAAACGTTACCTCCGCCTCTGCGCTTCCTTCGGTCAGTTCCGTCTGATCCGTTTTCTGCATCCATGCGGCAATATCAATAGAACCCACCAGATTATCCATATTTACCTGATCCAGATTCACCTGCAGTCCCCTGAGCCTCAGGGATACACGGCTGCCCTCGTCCAAAGTGACGGTATAGCCCTCCGGCACATTCTGAATCTGGATTCTGGAAGCAGCCACCTCTCTGGTGATATCCACAAGAGGCTCTATCTTCACAGTAACAGCTACCTTACCATTGAATTCTTCCCCATTCGTATTAGTCAGGCTTGTTCCCTCAGGAAGATAATTCCTCACATCAATCAGCCTTGTAACATCCGCCGTAGCGCCTGTCAGCTCCAACTCATCCGCAGGAATAACGATTTCGGAAATATCCTTCACCACACTGCTCTTACCTGCAATCGTCACAGTTTCAGGGGCACAGCTCACTTCACCCGTAGCCACATAACCGGCCGCCGGTTCTCCTGTTGCAGACAGGCTGACAGGTACGGTTTTCGTCTCCAGTATTGTTATGGAAACCTTGGAGGTATTCACGCTTCTGGTAATGCTGCTGTCCGTTACTTCCTTGCCCTGTGCATCCAGCAGCCTGATTTTTTCCGTAATATTTATGCTGTCCGTCAAATCGCTGACATCAGCCTCTACCACCGCTTTTTTTACTTTTTCCACCACTGATTCAGGCCCTGAAATCTTCATGGCATTTCCGTCGGTTGTGGTAACCTTGCCCACGATAAAACCATCCGCAGGCTCTCCTGTCTGTACTATTTCTATTACAAACTGTTTTTCCTTCTTATCTTCAACCTCCAGCTTCATGCTGTCTACGCTTCCGCTGATATCCTCTATCTGTTTGTCAATATACTTATTTACAGACAGCCTGATCGGCACCGTGTTGGTAAAGGACAGCTCTGAAAAATCAGCAGTCGCCGTAATGTCACTCACATTGATATTCTCCAGGACAGAACGGCTGGCACGGACCGTCACTGTAACCGTATCCGTATCATCAAGCACCTTGTAAAGTTTATTTTCATCTGTCAGAAGATTCGTATTCCTTGTCTCGACCCTCACATCCCGGAAAACCTTCCGTTCCACCGGGTCATTGATATTGACAGCCACAAGCCACAGCAGAATGGAAAATATCACCGCCATAATTTTCAGGCCAAGATTATTCCAAAGCTTATTTGTTTTTTTCATTCTTCGGCCATCCTTTCCAGAGCCTGTGTTCCTTCTCCTCCACCGGTTTATTCTGTATTTTCTTCAGCTGCTCCTCCAGTTCTGCAGAAGACAGGCCGCGGTAAAGCACACCGCTGTATGCCACGCTTATTTTGCCCGTTTCTTCGGAAACAATTACGGTCATGGAATCCGTTACCTCCGAGATACCCACGCCAGCTCTGTGACGCGTTCCCAAATCCTTGCTCAATGACATATTATCTGACAGCGGAAGGTAACAGGTTGCGGAGGTAATCCGATCTCCGCGTACAATAACAGCACCGTCGTGAAGCGGTGTGTTGTGTTCAAAAATATTAATCAACAGCTGGCTGGTAATGATGCCGTCCACTTCGATTCCTGTTCTTTCATACTCTGTCAGGGGATCGTTCTGCTGGACAACAATGAGGGCACCGGTTTTGACCTTGCCCATCTCCACACAGGCCTTTGCGATTTCATGGACCGTCTTATCGGAAAAAAGGCCCTGTTCTGTCTTTCCGATTTCAAAAGGCAGCAGGGATGCCAGAAATTCCTTTTTCCCCAGCTGCTCCAGCGCCTTACGCAGCTCCGGCTGCAGCACCACGACCAATGCAACCGCACCATACATAACCACATTCCTGGCTATCCACAGAATGGTATTCATCTCAAAAACGGCCGCAAGTATGATAAATACCATAATCAGCACAACGCCCTTGAAAAGCGCCCAGGCTTTTGTATTCTTTATCCATACCATGATGTGGTAAACGAGAAAGGAGATGATGAGTATCTCCACAATATCCGTTATCCTCAGAGATGGTACATGTGCAAAATATTTGTCTGCAAAGGTCTTAATCAGTTCCATATCCACCCAAACCCGCTATTTCCGCGCAGTGTCTCTCGAATGCGTATGTCTGGCATTTCTGCTGTTACGCTGCGTGGTAATCTTTTTCACTTTTTTCTCAGGCGTGGCCACCGTCATTTTGGGCACCGCCTTTACATAATAATAATACTCGTCATCCTCAAACTGCACCTTTTCCGTCCGGGAATAGTCCAGATTGAACCTGAAAAACTGTACAACAAACGCCGCAGCCATTGCTGCGATGCTTCCCAGGATTACACCCCCGATGGAAAAATTGGCGTCATAAATCAAATCCCCCACCATCAGGATTACGATATCCAGTAAAGCCCCTGCAACAATGGCAATTGTCCATGCATAATCCACGGAAAGCTTCCTGATCAGATAAACCATAATCACCGTCACCGCAAATGCGGCAATAATAATCAGCATGGCCCTGTTTCCGAAAATACCGTCAAAAATATCACGGAACCTCTGGATTACGGATTCTGCCTCCGAAGAACCCAGTATGGAGGCATTGACATTCATATAGGTAATCAGATAATATACGATCACCCCGCAGGCTACGGTAACTGCGGCAAAGGGATTGCCCAGCAGACCGGCCACAAGAGGAGCCGCATAAGGGATCTTAAACGCAAACAGCATAGGAGTCACGATAACAAGAACCGCGCTTCCCGGGGAAAAACGGAAGTACAAAAGAAACATCAGTAAAAATACGACCAGTGCGGCAGCTGCGCATTCCAGGGATACTTCATAAAGATGAAGCGTTACAAATCCCGCCGCGACGAACAGAATAAAGTTCTTGGGCATAAAGGAGCAAATCAGAGCCACCACCAGCACCGCCGCCGCATTATCCAGCTGGCTCATGAATCCCAGCTGGCTGTTAATCATCAGCATGGAAACGAGCGCCAGGAGAAATTTCAGCACCGGCACTATATATTCCTCATATTTTACATAAAAGTTCCTGATATATTCTCTTACTACAAGTAATGATGTTGTCATAAATGTCCCTCTCAAGAATTCATGGCAGCCGCCCCGGGCAACAGGGGCCCACTCCCTTATTCCTCTTCCTCAAAGCCGTCATCCTCACCGCCCGAAAGCAGATCCAGCTCTTTGTCAAATTTAACCGTTGCTCTCAGGGCAAGGCCGTATCTTCTCTGGCTGATCACAAAGGCCGCCAGCAGATACACTCCGCAGAGCGCCAGATAGGCAAAGCCGAACTTTTTCCCAAGCCCCAGCAGATCAATGCTGTAAAAATCCGTCATCAGGCTATCCATCTCATAAACAAGATAAACAGCGAAGAGGATACAGAATGCAATAGTCACTGCAATCCAGGTCTTCAGCATCTGGAAGCCGACATAGTCACCTCTGAAATAACTGCAGACGGCCAGATTCTTCCTGCCGTCACCCGCCTCATATGCGGCCATCTTCGTCATAACCGCCACTTTATCCTTATTAATCATACCTACATTCCTCTGCCAATTGCCAGTGCTGCAAAATACACATGCTTCACACCTGCTTCCCTGCAGGCCTGTGCCACCGCGTCAATGGTGCTGCCGGTAGTGTATATGTCGTCTATAATTACAATCGTATTTAATTTTACATCATTCTGTACTATTTTAAAAGCTTTTTTCAAATTATTTTGACGCTTTGCACCCTCCAGCTCCTTCTGCGGCCTTGTATTCCGGGTTCTTTCCACGAAGCCCGTAAGAACCGGGATATCCAGCTGTTTCCCCAGTTCGGCCGCCAGCAGAGCCGCCTGGTTATACCCTCTTTTTTTCTCCCTCGCGGGGTGCAGCGGCACAGGTACCAGCGCATCCGGCTTCCATGACAGTATTTCCCTCCCCAGCCGGCCGGCCATGTCCTGCCCCAGAAACACTGCATATTCCTGTCTTCCGCCGTATTTCAGGCGGTACAGGGACAGCCTTATACTGCCATAGGAATACAGTGCGGCCCCTCTGTCATATATATGCCTTTTAGACCCGCAGTCATAACAATATTCGTTTTCCGCTTTCTCAAGCTGTTTTCCGCATTTCCGGCATCTTGGTTCTTTTATGTAAACCAGTTTATCCCTGCACTCGCTGCAGATATATGCGTTGGAAGGCTTTACAGGCCTGTCACACACGGGGCAGCGTCTGGGAAATGCCAGATCCAAAAGCATTTGCGGTAGTGTACTCCATACATTTTTCTTCATCAGGCTCCTTTAAGCCATGACTTCCTTAATCCTCACATCCAGGCTTGTATAGCGCCTGGCCTCACTTTCATTGGCGATCATATCCTGCACCACCTGCCTGCTTCCCAGGATCGTCACACAGCTTCTCGCCCTGGTCACGCCCGTGTAGAGAAGATTCCGGTTAAAAAGCATTCTCGGGCCGCCCAGCAGCGGCATGATAACCGCCGGATACTCGCTTCCCTGGGACTTGTGGATGGTGATGGCATACGCCAGCTCCACCTCTTCCAGCTGGGCGAAGGCATAAGAAACACGTCTTTGCTCATCAAACTCAATCGTCACAGTCTGCCCATATTCATCGATCTCCTTCAGGATTCCCATATCCCCATTGAAAATCCCCACGCCATGATCCACAGGTATCCCGTATTTACTCACAATTTCCCATTCCAGCTGATAATTGTTTTTCGTCTGCATCACCTTGTCCCCTTCCCGGAACAGCGTGGCGCCGGACTGATACTCCTTCTTGGAGGCGTCCTTCGGGTTCAGATAGGCCTGTAGAATCTGATTCAATGCCTCCACTCCCAGATTACCCTTACGCATGGGCGTCAGCACCTGGATATCAAAAGGCCCGGACTTCACATATCTGGGAAGCTTTTCCTGAATCAGCAGAATCATATGCTTATAAATAACCTGGACATCGCTGCGTTCCAGGAAAAAGAAATCCCTGCTTTTATTATCCAGCGGAATCTCCTGGCCATTATTGATTTTATGGGCGTTGACCACGATATCGCTTTCCCCGGCCTGGCGGAAAATCTTTTTCAGCTCAACTACGGAAAAGCTTCCGCTGTCTATCAAATCACGGAGCACCTGTCCCGGCCCCACAGACGGCAGCTGGTTCACATCCCCCACCAGAATCAGCCTGGTTCCCGGCGTAACTGCACGCAGAAGCGACTGGAACAAATGAATATCCACCATGGACATCTCATCCACAATGACCACATCCGCTTCCAGTGGATTTTCCTCATTTTTCTCAAAACGGGCATTCTTACCGTATCGGTTCTCCTCCTCCAGCATGGCGCCGTTGAGCTCAAGCAGACGGTGAATGGTACGCGCTTCATAGCCGGTGGCTTCCGTCATCCGCTTTGCCGCCCTGCCGGTAGGCGCTGCCAGAAGGATATCCAGCCCCTCCGCCTCAAAATAACGGATCATAGTATTGATCGTGGTTGTTTTTCCCGTTCCCGGCCCTCCTGAAAGGATAAAAATACCATGCTTAATGCTTTCCAGAACCGCCTGCTGCTGCAGCTCCTCCAGCTCAATACCCAGTCTGCGGGCCAGCTTTTCTATCTCCGCAAGCATCTTCTCTTCTTCAGAGGGAAGCAGCTCCCCGCCGAAAACCATGCTTACATTCAGCTCCTGCAGCATACGCGCACAGCCAAGCTCCGCATAATAGAAGGAGGAGGCATACACCGATTTATTTTCTCCGTCCTGCTTCACCATGATTTTTTTATCCATGGCCAGGTTGGGAATCTGGATGCTTACATAATCCTCCTGCAGCCCCAGAAGCGCCGCCGCCTTTGCAGTCAGCTCCTGATACGGAAGGAAGGTATGCCCGTCCATGGCCGCCAGCTGCAGGGTATACAGAATGCCGCTCCTGATACGGAAGTCCGAATCCGTGTGGATGCCTATTCTTGCCGCCAGCTCATCCGCTCTTTTAAAGCCGATGCCTTCTATGTCCTCCGCCAGGCGATAAGGATTTTCCTCCAGTACTCCATAAACCTCCATGCCATAGGTATTATATATTTTAATGGCAAGCGTATTGGAAATGCCGAATTTCTGCAGGTAAATCATGGCCTCCCGCATACCCTTCTTTTCTTCCATCAGGGTGCTGATTTCCATGGCCTTCCGTTCACTGATCCCTTTGATTTCAGCCAGCCGCTCCGGTTCCTGTTCTATGATACGGAAGGTATCCTTACCGAATTTTTTTACAATACGGGCCGCCAGAGACGGGCCGATCCCCTTGATAGCGCCGGATCCCAGATAGCGTTCGATGCTGCTTTCATCCTCAGGGGCCACAGCTTCATAGCTTTCCACCTTGAACTGGCTTCCGTATACCGCATGCTCCACATAGCCGCCTGTCAGCTCCAGATTTTCGCCCTCATCCAGGGCGCGGAAGGTGCCCACGCAGGTAACCTCTTCGCCTTCGGCCACCAGCTCAAAAACCGAATAACCGTTTCCGGTATTTCTGTATATAATATGTTCCACGTAACCTGATATTTTTTCCACCGGTAAACTCCTAACATCTCTGTTCTAATCAGACCGGGTGTCAAAAGGGCTACCCCGACGGAGTAGCCCTGAATCTATACCTTGTCAAATACTGCTTAAATTTCGTCCTTATATCCTACCAGGAATTCCACATATTTACCTGTGCCGATTGCCACTGCTGTCATGGGATCCTCTGCGGTCATGGTGTTGATTCCCGTCCTGTCGGAAATCAGCTCCTCCAGCCCGCGCAGAAGGCTACCGCCGCCGGTAAGCACGATTCCGCGATCCGCGATATCCGCAGCCAGCTCCGGAGGAGTTCTCTCCAGCACGCTGTGGATGGCTTCCACGATTTGCAGGGTAGGCTCCCTGAGGGCTTCCTCCGTTTCCTCAGAGGAAACCTTCACCGTTTTGGGAAGGCCGGTTACCAGGTTACGTCCCCTGACATCCATAAAATCAGGTTCGGGACGTTTATAGGCGGAACCAATCTTTATCTTGATATCCTCTGCGGTTCTTTCGCCAATCAGAAGGTTATGTTTTTTACGCATATAGCGTACCAGTGACTCGTCAAAATCATCACCGGCAATCTTAATAGAGGCGCTTACTACCGTACCGCCCAGTGAAATTACAGCGATATCTGAAGTACCGCCGCCAATATCCACAATCATATTACCGCAGGGACGGGAAATGTCGATGCCTGCACCAATGGCTGCTGCAATCGGCTCCTCTATAATGGAAACCTCGCGTGCGCCTGCCTGATAGGTTGCATCCTCAACAGCCTTCTTCTCAACCTCTGTTACACCGCTGGGAACACAGACTGCGATCCTGGGCTTTCTGAAGGTCTTCCTGCCAAGCGCCTTCTGGATAAAATGCTTCAGCATCTTTTCAGTAACTGTATAATCGGAAATAACACCCTGGCGAAGCGGCCTTACCGCAACAATATTGCCGGGTGTACGTCCAAGCATCAGCCTGGCATCCTCGCCGATGGCCTTGATTTTATTCGTGTCTCTGTCAAACGCTACTACGCTGGGCTCTTTCAGAACAACGCCCTTTCCTCTGATATACACTAAAATACTGGCGGTACCCAGGTCAATTCCAATATCTGTATACTGCATAATTTCCTCCATTCCAAATGAAGATGGCGCGGAAGACTGTCCAATAAATCCCCTGCGCTTCCTTCTGCCTCTATTATATTATGGACCATTCTTTATGAATCAAGCATATATTTTACAAATTACGTAAAATTGCGAAATATCAATGAAAAAAACCTGTCGGACGCAAGCGTAAAATATACCGTCTGTTATTATAACCTAAAAACGTTCTTATGGAAAGTCTTTTCATAAAAATTTAAAGAATACACCGCTTTACCGCATAGTTGCAGGCGGCAATACAGAATCAGGGCCTTGCAGCGCAAAATATTAACGGTAAAACGATGCATTCCTTATAATCTATTGGTTTTTTCAATCTGCCTGGTTCATTTTTCTCTGCATCCAGTTTACAGCAGAATTTCTAAGCGGAAATTTTATGCAGTTTTCTGTTCTTACATAATTAATCCATCGGCGAGTGTTTCGCCTTTTCCAGCATCTTCCCTACGTAATAGCCGGTATAGGAGCCTTCACAGGCCGCCACCTTTTCCGGCGTACCTTCCGCGATCACGGTTCCGCCGCCATCTCCGCCTTCCGGCCCCATATCTATGATGTAATCCGCAGTTTTGATCACATCCAGGTTATGCTCAATAACGATTACCGTATTGCCTCCGTCGGCCAGCCGGTGCAGTATTTCCACCAGCTTGTGCACATCCGCAAAATGAAGGCCTGTTGTAGGTTCATCCAGAATATAGATTGTCTTTCCCGTACTCCTGCGGCTCAGCTCCGTAGCCAGCTTGATCCGCTGTGCCTCGCCGCCGGAAAGGGTTGTGGAGGGCTGTCCCAGCTTGATGTAGGAAAGGCCCACATCGTAGAGCGTTTCTATCTTTCTGCGGATACTGGGAACATTTTCGAAGAAGCCAACCGCTTCCTCCACGGTCATATCCAGCACGTCAAAAATACTTTTTCCTTTATATTTAACCTCCAGAGTCTCCCTGTTATAACGTTTGCCGCCGCAGACCTCGCAGGGTACATATACATCGGGCAGGAAATGCATTTCAATCTTGATGATTCCGTCGCCGCCGCAGGCCTCGCATCTTCCGCCCTTCACATTGAAGCTGAATCTTCCTTTCTTGTATCCCTTTGCCTTGGCATCCTGGGTAGACGCAAACAGATCACGGATCATATCAAATACGCCGGTATAGGTGGCCGGATTGGAACGGGGCGTACGGCCGATGGGGGACTGATCAATATCAATGACCTTATCCAGCTGGTCGATTCCTTCGATTCCCTTATTTTTCCCGGGTATTGTTCTGGCTCTGTTCAGGTCGCGTGCCAGTGTCTTATAAAGTATTTCATTCACCAGGGAGCTTTTTCCCGAACCGGAAACGCCGGTTACACAGGTCAAGACTCCCAGGGGGAACTTCACATCAATATTCCTCAGGTTATTCTCCGCGGCACCCTTTACCTTAATCCATCCCGCAGGCTTCCTGCGCTTTTCGGGAACCGGAATGGAAAGCGCCCCGCTCAGGTACTGTCCCGTGATGGATTCCGGTATATTCATCAGCTCCTCCGCCGTACCGCAGGCAACCACCTCTCCGCCGTGAGAGCCTGCGCCGGGACCGATATCCACGATATAGTCCGCCGCCAGCATGGTATCCTCGTCATGCTCCACAACGAGAAGCGTATTTCCTAAATCACGGAGATTTTTCAGCGTGTTCAGAAGCTTATCGTTGTCACGCTGATGCAGTCCGATACTTGGCTCATCCAGGATATAGCATACGCCTACCAGGCCGGATCCAATCTGGGTTGCAAGACGGATACGCTGCGCCTCGCCGCCTGACAGTGTTCCCGTAGCTCTTGACAGGGACAGGTATTCCAGTCCCACATCCACCAGGAAACCGACCCTCGCCCTGATTTCCTTCAGGATCTGTTTGCCGATAAGCTCCTGCTGTTTTGTCAGCTGCATATTATCCAGATATTCCTTCAGATTGCGGATGGACATGGAAGTAACCTCGTAAATATTCCTGTCGCATACCGTTACGGCCAGCGCTGCTTTTTTCAGTCGCATCCCCTGGCAGACATTACATGGAGTAATGCTCATGAAGGTTTCATACTCCTGCTTCATAACATCTGACGCAGTCTCCCTGTAGCGGCGCTCCACATTCTTAATCAGCCCCTCAAAGGCCACCGGATACACGCCTTTTCCCCGCTGTCCCTGATAGAAGACCTCCACCTCACGGCCGCCGGTTCCATGAATCAGGACATCCTTTATCTTATCCGGATACTTTTCAAAAGGGGTATCCAGGCTGAAATGATATTCCTTGGCCAACGCCTGCAGGATTGCATTGGTAAAGCTGGAAGTATCGTTGCAGGACTGCCATCCCATTACCGCAATCGCGCCTTCATTGATGCTCAGCCGTTTATCGGGAATCATCAAATCCACATCAAATTCCATCTTATAGCCCAGGCCGAAGCACTCCGGGCAGGCGCCAAAGGGATTGTTGAAGGAAAAGCTTCTTGGCTCGATTTCATCAACGCTGATTCCGCAGTCAGGACAGGCGAAGCTCTGGCTGAAGGTCATGGTTTCCCCGTCTATGACATCCACAATAAGCAGTCCGTCCGTAAGCGCAAGTACGCTTTCAATGGAGTCGGTAAGGCGGCGTTCGATGCCCTCCTTAACCACCAGACGATCCACAACGATTTCTATATTATGCTTGATATTTTTATCCAGCTTGATTTCTTCCGACAGCTCATACAGGTTTCCGTCCACTCTTACACGGACGTAGCCGCTTCTTTTGGCGCGTTCCAGCACCTTGGCATGCTCGCCCTTCCTGCCCCTTACTACGGGCGCCAGCAGCTGTATCCTGGAACCGTCGGGCAGGCCCATAATCTGATCTACCATCTGATCTACCGTCTGCTTTTTAATTTCCTTTCCGCACTTGGGGCAGTGGGGGATACCAATCCGGGCATATAAAAGACGGAAATAGTCATAAATTTCGGTTACGGTTCCCACTGTAGATCTGGGGTTTCTATTGGTGGATTTCTGGTCGATGGATATCGCCGGAGAAAGCCCTTCAATTTTTTCCACGTTGGGCTTTTCCATCTGTCCCAGGAACTGTCTTGCATAGGAAGACAGGGACTCCATATACCTTCTCTGTCCCTCCGCATAAATTGTGTCAAATGCAAGTGAAGATTTTCCCGAACCGGACAATCCGGTCAGGACTACCAGTTCATTTCTGGGTATATCCACGTCTATATTCTTCAGATTATGCTCATTCGCCCCACGGATTTTTATAAATTCACGGGGTCTCATCTTTATGCTTTCCTGTTCCATGCTCTGGTCTGTGCTCCTTTCAAAGCAGGCCGGACCCGCCGGCCCGCGCCGTATTCTTTCCTAACCATCCTGTTTCCGGACAGTTATCCTTATTCCTTCATTTTTGCCAATGTTTTCTTAAGCTCTACCATCTTGTCACGCAGTTCTGCGGCAGCTTCGAAATTCAGATCCGCAGCGGCCTGCTTCATCTTCTTCTGGATATCTCCAATCAGTTTCTCCAGCTCCTTCTCGTCCATGGATTCAGGATCCTTTTCAAAGCGTACCTCTTCCTTGGCGATTACCTTCGATATACTGATCAAATCACGAACGCTCTTTTTAATGGTCTGCGGCGTAATTCCGTGTTCTTCGTTATATTTCTGCTGGATTTCCCTACGCCTGTTAGTTTCGCTGATGGCGGCATTCATGGAATCCGTCATGTTATCCGCATACATGATAACATGCCCTTCCGCATTTCTGGCCGCACGGCCAATCGTCTGTATCAATGAAGTCTCGGAACGCAGGAAGCCCTCTTTATCGGCGTCCAGGATGGCCACAAGGGAAATCTCCGGGATATCCAGGCCTTCTCTGAGCAGGTTGATACCCACAAGGACGTCGAATACATCCAGCCGCATATCCCGGATGATTTCCGCCCGTTCCAGCGTATCAATGTCGGAATGCAGGTACTTCACCCTGATTCCCACCTCACGCATATAATCGGTTAAATCCTCTGCCATACGCTTTGTCAGCGTAGTCACCAGCACCTTGTTGTGTTTATCCGTTTCCTTTCTGATTTCACCGATCAGGTCATCGATCTGTCCTTCCACAGGGCGCACGATAACCTCCGGATCAAGCAGTCCGGTAGGACGGATAATCTGCTCCGTACGCAGCAGCTCATGCGCCTCTTCATAAGCGGAAGGCGTTGCGGACACAAAAAGCAGCTGATCAATATGTGATTCAAACTCTTCAAAATTCAGCGGCCGGTTATCCAGCGCGGAGGGCAGTCGGAAGCCGTAATCAACAAGCGTCATCTTCCTGGAACGGTCGCCCGCGAACATTCCTCTGATCTGGGGAATGGTAATATGGGACTCATCTATCATAATCAGGAAATCATCCCCGAAAAAGTCAAGGAGTGTCATAGGCGGTTCACCGGGCTGCGTGCCGTTCAGATGTCTGGAATAGTTTTCAATACCCGAGCAGAACCCGGTCTCACGCAGCATCTCAATATCAAAGTTAGTCCTTTCAGAAATACGCTGTGCCTCCAGGAGCTTGTCTTCTCCCTTAAAATACCGGATACGTTCTTCCAGCTCCTGTTCAATATTATCACAGGCTATATTTATCTTTCCCTGGGAAACCACATAATGGGAGGCGGGGAAAATAGCGATATGCTCCAGTGTAGCATGCAGCTTCCCGCTCAGCGGATCCACCTGGGCAATCCGATCAATCTCGTCCCCGAAAAATTCCACCCTTATCAGGTAATCGCCGCCCTGCGCCGGATAAATCTCCACACTGTCCCCGCGGACACGGAAGCAGCCGCGGCTTAAATCCATATCATTTCTGTCATATTGTATGTCTATCAGTTCCCGCAGAACCGCATCCCTGTCCTTCACCATGCCGGGGCGCAATGACACAATCATGTCCTTGTATTCATCCGGGCTTCCCAGACCGTAAATACAGGACACACTGGCCACCACAATGACATCCTTGCGCTCCGCCAGTGATGCGGTAGCTGACAGGCGCAGCTTGTCTATCTCATCGTTGATGGAGGAATCCTTGGCAATGTAGGTGTCTGAGGAAGGGACGTAGGCTTCCGGCTGGTAGTAGTCGTAGTAGGAGACAAAATACTCCACCGCATTGTTTGGGAAAAATTCTTTGAATTCTCCATATAACTGGCCTGCTAATGTCTTGTTATGGGCAATGATCAAAGTTGGCTTATTCAGGGCCTGGATAACATTAGCCATGGTAAAGGTCTTACCGGAGCCGGTAACACCAAGTAATGTCTGAAACTGATTGCCTTCCTGAAAACCTTTCACCAGTTCGGCGATGGCGTGGGGCTGATCACCGGTTGGTTTATATTCTGATACTAATTCAAAATGATCCATATTTTTCTCCATATTGTGCAAATCTATTACACTAAGTTTAAAGGATATTAACGCATTTTATTGCAAAAAAAGCATTTTAAAACGCATTTATTTTATAATACAATCCAGCGACCAGACTTTTTGCTACCCTCATGTTTAATCTGTCCAGATTCAACCATCTTTTTTATAGTTCTTTTCACACTGGATAATGAAACTCCTATTATTTCTGCCATTTGAGGTTGACTGATATTTGAATTCATTACTAAAATATCAATTATTCTTTTTTCAAGCAAAGTTTTCTCATACCCAGTTGAATTTATCGGTTCATTTATCGGTTCATTTATCGGTTCATTTATCGGTTCATTTTGGATTTTTGAACCGTTATTTCCCTGTGATAATTGCTTCTGAACGAATGGCAATATTAAAATCGTTCTATCCGGATTATACTGCTCTTCAATCACTGGCGTTTCCCAGCCCTGTGATTTCCAAACATCAAAAATATCTGGCACCCCACTACCAGCACGCTCACCGATTCCAATGATATTAAACATCTTCATCAGCGCCTTATTTCTAGGATCAGATATTCCACCTTTCAGCATCTGGTTTTTTCCGGTTCGGATATATCCCGGATTCTCCATAATCACATGCTCAGCATCTTTCCGAATCACAATGCCACGTGGCACAAAAAAGTCTGTATTAGTCAAGCAGTTGGCAAGTGCCTCTCGCATTGCCTTATGCACTGGTGTATCATCAATTCTGGTAATTCCATCCAACTTGAACGGAATCTTTAGATCTTTTGTGATTTTGCTGTTCACACGAAAAAAGAAGTCGAATAAATTTCCTGTCCAATCACCAGAGCTTGACTGCAGACGATCGGTCCATCTGATTGTTGGATCAAGCATTTCTCTATAATCCAAAAAGTATTCCGGATACTCGTAAAGAATCTTATACTCCTCGCCAAACATCAAAAGGCCTGCCCCGGTTGGACGAATCCGTTTATCGGTACGTGATTGTCTGGCAGCCCCAATCTGCTCTAAATACTCTGCATCCGAAAGTTTTTCCCACACATGATTTGGGCGCAGCGCTGCATGTCTGCTACGATAGGCATGTATGGTATCCAAATTCAAATCACTGATTTCCAACTCATCCAACACCTTCATATCCGATGTTTCTTCTGTCTGATCTCGAAGCATGGCACGCACTTCACCTGGAGTGCAATGATAATCACCCTCTCCATTTCGTCGGAATGTTCCGCCAAATAAATTGTCATTCAGGTAAACCGGTTTTTCCTCACGTGTTGCCTGTGGCACATGAATAGCCATAACAACATCGTCATGAATTTCATATGCTTCTACATCCTCATCGGTAAGCAGGTTAATACTGACCTTCTTTCTATCATTGATTACATTCCAGAAATCCTTTTTCAATTTTTCAATATCTTTTAAACCGGTTGTTGCAAAACTACCATCCTCACGCTCAATTACACCAAGCAGAATTACCCCGCCATAACAGTTTGCCATGGCAGAGTACGTATCCCATAAGCTATTTGGCAAACCGCCTCTTGCTTTTTTTGCCTCCAGGCGATTATTTTCCCGATAATCATCAAAGAGTTTTATATCAAAATCCATCTATCTTCACCTGCCTCTCTTCTATTTTTTCAACAAATAATTCTCTCATTTTCACTGTTCCCAAATTCATCTAACAATTCCTTCGATAAATTTTTCAACAGTTCTTTTTTCGTACATCTAACCTCTGATTAAATTCGCTACATGCGTGTAGCGAATTCATATTGCGCTCCCCATACGTTCCATATCCGTTTTATAGTCAAAAGCATAATCAGATTTTGTATTTTTGTAACGACTGCTCTATCTTAATTTTTAACTTTTCTATTGTAATAACATGCGGCTGCGCTTTTGTTATTCCTGTTTCAATAATCTTTACATATGCTTCTTCTATATCTTTTGCATGCTGTACGGCTTCTATTTCATCTGTATAATGTTTAAATATTTCCTCAATTTTACACTCAAATAAACATCCATATATTTCCATGCACTCTAACAACAAGCGATAGTTACTTTCCTCTCCCTAGATTGTCATGGCACACTCAGTTGCATCTCCCCGACACTCGCATTTAATCTGCGGTAACTCTCCTTCCAGAATAGGTGTATTAAAGATAACGCCAATCCCAAATTACCCATATATATCCCATTTATGCCCTTTTATCAAAATTTTTCTAGTTTTTCAATTTTTTCAAATCTAAGTCCATACGAGATATTAAAGGTAAATAATATAACTTCATAGCAGGAGACAAAATACTCCACCGCGTTATTTGGAAAAAACTCTTTGAATTCTCCATATAGCTGGCCTGCTAATGTTTTGTTATTGGCTATGAACAAGGTTGGTTTATATTCTGAAACTATTTCAAAATGATCCATAAAAGTCCTCTTTTATGAATACATTAGTTATTCTCTTCTTCATAATCAGTAATATTCTTCTTACGTAAACCTCATTATATCAGAATATAAAAACAAAGTACAGAGAAACATCGAATGTTTGTTCTATACTTTGTTTTTATTTCATCAACATATTTACAACAGCTTTTTTAATTCTGCCTCTGTATCAGTAAAGTGAAATAGTTCATACTCTTCATAAACAGAAGGTCTACTGATAGTAATAGGTGTAATTTTATCATATCCAAGATAATACTAATTCAATTATCATCTATTTCTTTGTTCCATTTGGACGAAAGCTTCCATAGCTAGACGAAACCCTATCATTCCATAGCGTCCTTTTGCACATAAAAGGTTCTGCGCCCAGTTCCGCATTTCACAATGACCTCCTCATCGGTAAGTCGTTTCAATGCTCCCAGCACAGCAGAACGGCTTCCGCTGGGACAATCAGCAATCACTTCTGCGCCGGTAAACTTACCAATTTTTCCGGTCACATAGGCTTTTACCACATCATAGCCATTTTGATAGAGAAGTAACAAGGTGAGCAGTCGGCTCATTCTTCCATTTCCATCACTAAATGGATGGATGCACAGAAAGTCGCAGATAAAAGTCGGAATCAGAATCAGAGGGTCTATGACCTCCATGGCCAATGTCTGACGATAGCTTTCACAGATGGCCCCAATCGCTGGTTCTGTTTCATAAGGGGCCAGCGGAGTAAAGCGTGTCACTACAGTTCCGTCTGGTTTTGTCTCATTAATATGGTTCTGTATGTTCTTAAATTGACCGCCATATGACAAGCCGGCATGTTTTAATAAATCACGATGGGCGTCCCAGCTCCACAGGCTTCTGCCGCACATATAGTTCCTGCCGTCCCTTATATTCATGAATTTTGGCAACATAAGTAAGAATTTCGCTATCCCACATCCGGTCTGCCAGTTTCATATAATCAAGTGTTCTCATATCCGTACCCGGCTTTGACAGAATCTTTTCGTCCAGCCTTTTACCCTTTCGTCCATATTATAGTTTAATATGGACGAAATATTCAATAGGTAGATGAAAAAATAAATGGACAGGCTCAGTTATGCAAGAGCCCCCCTCATATAGATTTTATTAACGAGACAGCCCAGAAAGCAACGGCACAAGAGCAATACTATCGAGGCTTTCTTCTTCTCTGGCAACAGTTCAGTGCGCCATCCTGAACCCTTACAATATTACTTATAAAATTTCTTTCTGATCTTTCTCATTTCTTTCCAGACATTATCCCCATAATTACTTACCAAAACAGAAATCATGCCATTATTAGGATTATATTCAGAAAGAAAACTCACACCGGGGTCACAGCCCTGAAAGTAAACAAAATCTTTGCCACATGGATTGTCAATAATCCATATCCCATAGCCATAATAGCCTTCTTCGGCATCAATACCGTCCCCGCTTTGCTTAGTAAACATTTTTGAGAGAAGCTCCTTTGAAATAAGTTTTCCGCTCAATAAATTCGTCCAAAAGCTAAGAATATCTTTTACCGTGATAAACGCTCCCCCTGCGCCTGTTCCATTTGCATCAACAGAAAAAATATTGGTACGGTAATCATCTGTGTCAGCACAATAAATATAATTATTTGCACATTTTGCCGGTAATCTGTCCAGTGCATAGTAACCCGTTCCGCTCATACCGCATACATCAAAGATATTTGTCTGCAGATATTTGTCAAAATACATTCCCGTTACTTTTTCAATTATTGACGCAAGCAGCACAAACCCTGAATTATTATATTGGAATTTTTCACCCTTCGGATACATCATAGGCTTCTCTATAAACAACGGGAGCAGGTCATTGTTATGTCTGATTTTGTAATTAGGAAAATCAACCCATAAATCCTCGTATTCGTCCATAATGCTTTCATCAAAATAATCCGGGACTCCCGAAGTATGATTTAATAATTGTTCTACTGTCACATCTGCATCTATATCGTGCAAATCAATATCCAGCAGTTTTCCTAATGTATCATCAAAATTCAGTTTCCCTTGTTCAATTAACTGCAAAATGGCTACCGCAACAAAGACTTTTCCTGCTGATGCGCTTGCAAATTTTGTTTCCATCGTATTTGGAATTTCATTGGCCAAATCAGCAAAGCCTGATACATTTTCTATTATCACCTTACCATCTTGGACAACGTATATATTACCTCTGAAATTACTGTCAATTATTTCTTTTATATCCATAATCCACCTCGCTGAATCGCTTGATTTTATCAATCCTGTTCTTTCGAAGCCTTCGAATGACCGCTTCGTCCTCAACTTCAATTCTTCTACTCAATATTTATATAAAAACAGAGCCATGATACCGTACCCATTGTATCACAGCCCTGCACGGCCAACACGTGCGGCCAACAGTTTACTGCCCATCCCCCAGCTTCCCGTTCATTACTTCAATCGCCTTATTCAGCTGGTTATCCACACCGTCATTATAATAAGCTTCCCCGTCAAACTTCTCCTCAATATCCGGTGCAATACCGATTTTATGGATATTGTTCCCATTCGGGGTATAATAGTTGCTCACGGTAAGCTTTACAGCCGATCCGTCAGAAAGGGAAATAATCCGCTGCACAATACCCTTTCCAAAGGTCGTTGTGCCCACCAGCGTTCCGATTCCATAATCCTTAATCGCCCCGGCCAGGATCTCCGAAGCACTGGCGCTGCCGCTGTCCACAAGGACTACCAGCGGCTCCTTTATCTGGTTTGTTCCATCGCAGGTATATTCCGTCCTTTTCCCGTTCTTGTCTTCCGTATATACAATCAGGCCTTTGGGAAGGATCTCGCGGGCGATATCGCAGACCGTGTTCAGATTTCCGCCCGGGTTTCCTCTCAGGTCAAGAATCAGCCCCTTCATTCCCGAACCGCGGCATACTGCCAGGGCTTCCGTAAACTGATCCAGGGTTACCGTGTCAAACTCGGTAATCTGGATATATCCGATGTTGTTGTCCAGCATCTTCTGGTTAACAGTAGGGCTTTCCACCTTTCTACGCACAACGTCAATTTCCAGATAATCCGACTCACCCTCTCTGATAATGGTCAGATGCACCGTAGTACCTTCCTCGCCCTTTACCTTGCTGACTACCTGCGTCAGCTCCAGTCCCTGGACCTCTTCCCCATCCACCTTATAGAGAAGATCTCCTGCCCGCAGCCCGCTTTCCTGGGCGGGCGTACCTTCGATAATCCCCGTCAGGCGGGGCAGGCTGGTGTCCGCGTCAATGCCGATATAAGCGCCGATGCCATAATAGATACCCTCAGTTTTGTCCTGCAGCTCTTTCAGTTCCTCAGCTGAATAATAAACGGAGTAGGGATCTCCCAGGGCTTTAACCAGCCCATCGTACACGCCTTTTTCCAGTGTCTGTTCGTCCACACTTTCCAGATAATACTTCCCTATGGTATCCTCCAACAGCTTCAGCTTATCCATAGTCCGCTGATTGGCGACAGTATCGCTGCCTGTGTTTTCCGCCGCGCTCTGTGACGCTGCCTCCTGCGCTCTTGACGCCTGAAACAGATTCCAGGCGGAACGCCCCATAAAAACACCGCTTAAAATCAGCGCTGCCGCCAGTACTCCTGTAACTATCCCTCCCAAGAAGCTTTTCTTATTACTCATCGTTAACCTCGATTCCTGCGGCTGTCAGGCCGTTTTACTAAATGTTTATCCGTCAGTGGCTCCGGAAAATAAAAACCGGGCTGCAAGCTTTATCCGCTGCCCCCGCCCGGTTCCAAAGTTTACGTCCTGTTCTAGTATATAGTAAACTATTTTAAATAATTCCAGGGGTTTACATATTCCCCGTTCAATCTCACACTGAAATGCAGATGAGGTCCGGTGGAACGTCCCGTGGAGCCTACCGCTGCGATCTGCTGCCCTTTGGTCACCGTCTGCCCCTGGGAGACATTCAGTGAGGAAGCATGCATGTAAATTGTATAAAGCCCGTCCCCATGGTTGAGCATGACGTAATTTCCCATGGAGCTGTTATATGCGGCGCCCACCACGGTTCCGTCATAGGCCGCCAGTATCGGCGTACCACTGGCCGCTGCAAAATCCACACCGTTATGGAACTTCTTCACACCAAGCGTCGGATGGATTCTGTAGCCGTATTCATCTGAAATCCTCTTATAAGAAGTAAGCGGGAACTGGAACATGCCTCCGTCATAGGTCACCTTCGGCTTATTTAATTCCTCCAGCTGCTTTCTTTCCGCCGCTGCCGCCGCTTCCAAAGCGGCGATTGTGGAATTCTGCGCCGCAATATCCGCTTCATATTCCTTGATGGCAGCCTCTTTATTGCTGATATCGCCCTGAAAAGCAGTAATCTGCTGTTCCTTCTGGCTGATCAGCGTTTCCAGGCCGGCTTCTTCCTTTTCCACCTCAGCCTTGGCCTGCTCCAGCACCTCCTGCTCTTCCTCCAGCGCCTTTTTACACGTTTCCACCAGTTCACGGTTCTTCTGGTACTCTTCCAGCTGCCGCTGGTCATATTCATTCATCTGCTCCATGTAATTGGCATTGTTGAGAAATTCCCCGAAGCTCTTTGAAGCCAGCAGCATCTCAATATAGTTACTGCTTCCCCGTTCATAGGAATACTGGATGCGCACCTTCATGGCCGCATACTGCTGCTCCTCCCGCTCAATGGCTTCCTCCAGCTGCTTCTGGGTCTCCCTGATTTCCTCTTCCTTTTCAGAAATCATGGACTTCAGCTCATTGATTTTAGACTGAATCTGTGCAAGATTGCCGTCCAGCTGCTTTACATATGCCTCCAGGTCATTTTTGGAGCTCTCCAGGCTGTCTACCATGGCCTGTATATCCGACATTGTGGACTGAAGCTGTTTTTTCTGCTCCTGTGCCTCCGTTATCGCAGATTCCTTTTCCTTAATGCTCTGCTCCAGTTCGCTGGAGGTTGCCGCTTCGCTTCCAATTTCCGGAAAAAACCAGGAAAAAAGAAGCACAAGGCAGAGCAAAAGACTGATATCTCTTCTGTTCTTTATCATATTCTCCACCGCACCGCACAGACAAACCGCTTCGTCTTATCAGACACGCAGATGCTTGCGGACCGTAATGAAACTTCCCATGAAACCGATGCCCACACCAACGATTACTATGACCGGGGCCAATGTTGTAAAAATTGTATTTACAGGCAGGAAATGCAGCAGATTAGACAGTACGGAAAATTTGGTCCCTATATAATCCACAACCTTATTGTATAACACATAAATCGTTCCCAGAGGGAATGCGGATCCGAGGATGCCGATCAGGATACCCTCAATTACAAAGGGCGCCCTTACAAAGAAATCCGTCGCTCCGATATATTTCATAATGCTGATTTCTTCCTTTCTGACAGAAATACCAATGGTAACGGTATTGCTGATCAGGAAAACAGAAACAAGCAGCAGGATCAGGATAATGCCCGCCGACACATATGCCACAAGTGCATTCACACCCGTCAGGGTGGTTGCCGCAAGCTCCGACTGGTTGACCGTCTTGATCTCCGGTATGGTGTTCAGATAATCCACCAGCGCCGCCTGCTCCGCGATATCTTTCATATAGATCGCGTAGCTGGCTGAATTCTCAAGGGGGTTATCCGGGAAGCCGTCAGAAAATTCCTCAGGAATCCAGTTCGCCCTGTAATAATCCCAGGCTTCATCCGCAGAGGTAAATTCCACCTTGGACACCTCTTCCCGCGCCTCTATCTTATCCCCGATTTCCTTCATCTGATCTTCCGTGGTACCCGGCTGGAAGAAAATCGTAACCGACACGCCTTCCTCCGCCGTTTTCACAATACTCTGGAAGTTGGCAATCACCGCATAAAACAATCCGAAAAGAAACAGGCAGGCGCTGATAGTCGCCACTGAAGCGAGAGAAAACCATTTATTACGGAAAATATTGATAATACCCTGTTTCAGCGTATAAAAAAATGTACTAATTCTCATCGATATAACCACCTTTTTCTTCGTCGCTCACGATGACGCCTTTCTTCATCGTAACAACCCGCTTACGCATTTCATTTACGATTTCACGGTTGTGGGTTACTACCAGTATTGTGGTTCCCCCTTCGTTGATTTTCTCCAGAAGCTTCATGATTTCCCAGGAGTTCTTGGGATCCAGGTTTCCGGTAGGTTCGTCGGCAAGCAGGATGGGCGGCCTGTTGATCAGAGCCCTGGCCAGGGCCACTCTCTGCTGCTCCCCGCCGGAAAGCTGCTTCGGCTTTGCCTTATATTTCCCCGCAAGCCCCACGGTCGCCAGAATTGCCGGGACATTCCGTTTGATTTCCTTTGTGGGTACCTGGATAATCCGCTGTGCGAACGCCACGTTCTCGTAGACATTCCTGTCCTTGAGCAGACGGAAATCCTGGAATACGATCCCCAGGTTCCTTCTGTACCTTGGTATCTGGCGCGGCTTCAAATCCGCCACGCTCTGTCCGTTCACCAGAATGGTGCCGGAGGTGGGTGTCAGTTCCCGCAGCAGAAGCTTGATGAGGGTGGACTTTCCGGAACCGCTGTCACCCACGATAAAAACAAACTCTCCCTTTTTTACCCGCAGGTTCACTCCGTTCAAAGCAGGAGCGCCCGTCGAATAGCTCTTGCTTACCCTGTCAAGAACTATGACGGAGCCGTCATCCTTAATTCTCCTTTTTGTCTTCCTCGTACCAAAAAGTCCCAAAACCTACACCTCGCTATCCCGGCGGCCTAAAAAACGGCAGCCTAATATTCAAACGTTTCCATGTACTTCATATATTTTACAACCATCAACGCGATCTTAAAGGTAATGGCATCCTCAAACACACGCAAATCAAGACCGGTGCTCTTCTGCAGCTTATCCAGGCGGTATACAAGCGTATTCCTGTGGATAAACAGCTGACGGCTTGTCTCTGATACATTCAGGCTGTTTTCAAAAAATTTATTGATTGTGGTAAGCGTCTCTTCATCGAAATCATCCGGGCTTTTCCCGCCAAAAATTTCCTTGATAAACATCTTGCAAAGAGGAATGGGAAGCTGGTAAATCAGCCTTCCGATACCCAATTCATTGTATGCGATAATGTTTCGTTCGTCAAAGAAAATTTTTCCCACATCCAGCGCCATTTTGGCTTCCTTGTAGGAGCGGCTCACCTCTTTGATTTCTTTTACTATGGTTCCGTAGGCGATACGCACGCCCGCAATTCCTTCTTTTTCCAGAAAATCGTCAATGGTCCTGGCCGCGCGTTCGATTTCCTTGCCGGCGTCAGCCTCCACCAGTTCCTTTACAACGATTACATTATTTTCATCCACTGCCGTGATGAAATCCTTGTTATTGCTGCCAAAGCTGCCGCGCATCAGTTCCAGGACATTGCTGTCCCTGCTGTTCTCCGATTCGATGATCAGCGCGACTCTGGACACGTCCGTGGGAATATGAAGCTTCTTCGCCCTGCTGTAAATGTCCACCAGAAGCAGATTGTCCAGGAGCAGGTTCTTAATGAAATTATCCTTGTCAAACCGTTCCTTGTAAGCTACCAGAAGGCTCTGAATCTGGAAAGCAACCATCTTCCCGATCATGTAAACGTCCTCGCCGGAGCCTCCGATCACAAGGATATATTCCAGCTGCGCTTCATCAAAGATTTTGAAAAACTGGTAACCCTGCACTTCCTGGCTGTCTGCGGGGGATCTGGAAAAATCCTGTGCAGCACCCAGACAATTGCTCATTTCCTCGGATGTCGTTGCGATCATTTTGCCGTCCACGTCAACGACACACAGGTCAACCCGTGCGATGCTGCGCAGCCCGTCAATTGTCGTCTGTAATACCTGATTTGATATCATATTCTTACCCCACTCCTTCTCTATGCAATTTCCACAAACGTTATGGCCGCCGGAAAATTGCCTATTGTAACACCCTTTTTCCATTTTAATTGAAAACCACAAAAAGATCCATAGGAAACTCAAAAAATTTATGCACTTTTGAGCTTTTTTTTCATTTATCCTATTTTTTACCTTCTGGGCAACCTAAACAAAAAAAAGACAGGCTCATTCACCCGTCCCTTTTCTTATTGTATTCATTCACATTATGTGCAAAAGCCCGGTATACCAGCTTGCGCTTCAGCCGCGCGAACAGGGAGGGATTCTGCACCCAGGTCACCGCTCCAAAGGGGAGGGAAACCCACAGCTCCGCATTAACAAAATGTCCATAGTCATGCATCAGATAAAGATCCTCCGGCCACGGCATTCTGGATATCACCACATCCGGCGCCAGGTCGTTAAGTGCATTAACAAGTCTTTCCGGCTGGTTCCCAAAATCTTCATAGGCGCCGCAGCCCCGGATCAGGAGATTATCCTGATATTCGGAAATGATTTCCCCAAGCACCTCCAGATTGTCATGGGTATCCGCCAGAAGATACACACTGTTGCGGTTCCTTCCGAATTTCTTCAGAAGCTCCCGCAGATAAACCTTTTCGTCAATCTCGCGGATTCTGTTCCTTCCGGCTATCCCTGCTGCCTCAAGCACATCCGGTTCCGTACAAATCGTCATGTCAACAGCCTCCAGGCACTCCCTCAGCTGTTCATCCTTGGATGCCTGCGCCAGGTTGGAACTGGAAATATACGCAATCGTATTAAGCGCCCCGTTGTGCAGGAAGCTGTCTGTATTGCGCAGCGCTTCGCGCGCCCCGTAATCATATAATTTAATTCCTAATATCGTATATTTCTGCATACCTTCACCCTGACAAAAAATGCCTGTCCCCGACATGATATTCTGCAACACCTGCAGTATATCTGCTTCCTTCGTCGGCTTCCCCCAAAAAGCCCACAGGAATAAGACCGGCACCTTCTGCGCACAGACCCCCCAGCCATTATCGTTCCGCCGGCACGGCCGTCCTGCAACAGCTGTCCGGCAGGCGGCCTTTCGGTCCGCACATAACCTACGCCCTATTATAGCAGATAATATCCAGGCGCGCAACGCGCCTGTCTTATGCGGGCGTTTTATAGAAAAAATCAGTACCCGTGAAGGGACTGAACAGGTACAGGATTCGTTACAGCTTACCCCCGGCTGAGAAAAACATTCAGCAGCATGTAGGCCAGGCAGACCACAATACCTATTACCAGCGGCACGCTGACCAGCCTGCCCTTTTTCTTTCCGCTTTTCCGCTCCTGCAAAAGCCACGCCGCATATTCATCCCGTCCCTGGTTCCTGCACAGCCATACGAGCACGCAGGCCGCCAGCGCCGTACATACTACGGCAATAACCAGGTATATGCCGATTAACGGAAGCATATCCTCGGCGGTAACCGCCGCCTGCGTCTGCTGCAGCCATACCTCAGGCATAAAATGCTGGTAAAAATACATCAGCAGCACCGACTGGGCATTGAATATCACATGCATCAGAACGGAGGACCACAGGCTTCCCGTAGCTTCAACAAGCACGGCCATGGCAACGCCCAGGGCAAACGCGTAGGGCGCCTGGTTAAAATTCATATGCATCAGCCCGAAAAGCAGAGAAGACAGAAGAACCGCTCCCGTTACGTTCCCGCTTTTCAGATAACCTCTGTATACTACGCCTCGGAAACAGAACTCTTCACAGAACGGCCCGAACAGCGCCATCATGAAAAAGGTCAGCCAGAAGGGAAGGTTCATCACCTCACTACTGATGGAAGTGACGGCATTGTCCACAAAAAGCATGCTGATCGCATTTAAAAGCGTCGTCAGCGGCTGCATCAGAAAGGTATAGAGGATAATCATCAGCACTGAAGATATTTTCAGCTTATGAAATCCCAGCACCCGGTTCGGTTTTTCTTTGGAAGCAAGCAGGGCAATCACCGCGGGTACCGCCATTATCAGCTCGCTTACCAGGAGATTGACGGCCATCCCCATCTGATACACATTCTGCAGCGCTATCAGAACCCCGACCACCGCCAGATGCAGCATTATCACACCCAGGAAATACCAGTTTACTTTCTTGTAATTCATGCCTTGCTCCTATTTTATCTTTCTGATGGATTTTTCCGTAATCTCAATGCGGCCGTTTTTCAGCAGATGGCCCACCGCTCTTTTGAATTCATTCTTGCTCATATTGGTCTCTCTTTTAATGACCTCCGGCGAAGCCTTGTCGTTGAAGGGAAGCACGCCGTCAAAGCTTTCAATCAGCCTCATGACCTTATCCGCATCCGTTTCTATGATGAGATAGGCTTTATCGCGCACGCTCAGATCCAGCTTTCCGTCCTCATGAACAGCGATAACCCTGGCCTCCACCGTATCTCCCACCTTTAATTCCCCATACATTTCCCTGGGGGGGATCAGGGCGGAATACTGATTATCCACCGCGACAAACGCACCGAACTGGCGGCTGATTTCATAGAGATGGCCGCTCACACGGTCATCCTTATGGTATGGGCTGTCCGTTTTCAGATAATGATAAATTTTCATGGTTGCGCACAGACGGCCGCTCTTATCCACATACAACGCCGCAGGAAAGCTTTCCCCTTCCTGGACGCGTCTCGTCTGTTCCTTAAACGGCAGAAAAAGATCCTTTTCCAGGCCCCAGTCCAGAAAAGCGCCCAGCTTTCCCGTCTGTGCCACGGTCAGCACCGCCACCTCGCCAAGGCATAGGCCGGGCTTTGTGGTTGTGGAAATCAGGCGGTCCCTGGAATCCCTGTATACAAATACGGTAATCCGGTCCCCCAACCCGCAGCCCTCCGGCACCTGTTTCCCGGGAAGCAGAACCTTGTCCTCCCTGTTGTCCTCCGGAGCCAGGTAAACACCGAAATCCACCTTTTTTACAACCGTCAGCTCCTGCATTTTTCCTAATTCAATCTGCATAATTTTCCTCACTGCTTCTGTTTTCTGAACTCCACAACCGCATAGGGCTGTCCTGCCCCGTCACACAGGGATACCTTCAGCATATCCTCCTGTTCAAACACCTCAGGCACAATACAGTCATGGAGCAGCGCGGACTTTCTATATTCCGCACGCATCTGCCCGATGGAAAACCCTTCCGGCAGATAGTCCTGGGCCATATAAATATACTGCCCGTTATTTACATGATGATTACTGTCCAGATGCTGTTTTCCTACCGTAAAGGAGGGCATTTTCCTGCCCTCTCCCTCCAGGCTTATCTTGCGCGGCTCATAATCCATGGGAAGCTTTGGCTCCGGCACATAGGCCTTCACCATTTCCTCCGTGGGACGCGCAGGGCGCCCGGCCTTCAGATCCATCAGGCTCCAGATAGAGTTTGCCCTGATAATGCGCTCCCCTTTATCATCCTCCATAAAAAAGTTACGGAAGCCCATGAAGCCTCTGAATTCATAGGGATATGTGCCAATGGTTATATTGTCACATAATTTCGGGTATCTGTCTATCACAATCTGCCAGTAGGACATCACCCACACAAGACTGCGTTCCTCCAGATAATCAATTCCCACGCCAAGCTGCTCCGAATGGAACGTGGAGCAGTCCTGAAAATAATCTACAATAGACGCTATGCTCAGCTTCCGCTCCGGGTCCAGCTCGCTGTATCTGACTTTGCTTTGAAATGTATACACTTATATCTTCCTCCTCCGGAAACCGCTGTATGCGGCTATCCGGTTTTCCGGTCTGAAATTTTATTATAACTCAGGATGCCGCGAGATTCAATGTCTGTTGTTTTGGGGAAATGAAGTCAAACCTCTTTACGGGCAGGGGGAGTCTCATATTTCCGGCATTCCCTGATTATACAAAGATAACCTTCTATCTCCTGATAATCCAGCTGCATTTTCTCCAGATAAAGAGCAGCCAGCCTTCGGCGGATGGAAAGGGATTCCTCCGTACTTTGTACCTCCTGCGGCAATTCTCCCTGCGCCAGCAGGAAAAAGGTTCTTGCGGCGTCATATTCCCGGGGGCCGTAACAAACATTCATAAAATCAATGACCCTCCAGGAGCCGTCGCCGCCCACCAGGACATTCCCCGGATGGTAATCGCCATGGCAAAGATAATCGGCATCCGGCAGACCTTCGATCCTTTCGTACAGCGCCTCTTTATCCGGTGTTTTTCTCCCAATGCAGGAAAGCAGGAACTGCTTATAGGACATCCCCTGCCTGGTCCGGCAGCTTATTATCCGCTTATGCAGAAGCGCAAACCTTTCCATCAGGCCGTCAACGCTTTCCCCTGCTGCTAATTTATCCAACACGGATTCGCCGCAGATCTTTTCATAGATAATTCCTACCCTGCTGTCCAGCATGGCTAATTTATGTGCCTTCGGCACAGGGAGCCGCATTTCTTCCATCAGGCAGGCATTGTCATATTCCCTTTTTACCGCATCCACAGGGCAGCTCGGTATAAACAGCTTGCACACCGTACCATCACCGCAGTCAAAGACCTCCGCAGTTGCGCCTCTTCCTATCAGCTTCATTTGCTCCTCCTTATGTAAACCGGGTGATAACAGGAAACTCTTTGATTAAACAAGTCGGCGGATATCATATTCCGCAGGCCCGGAATAACCGTCCTTTACCCAGGCAGCGGCCAGGGCCATTAAGAACCAATCTGTTTATACCAGCCAAAGGCCGGAACGCCGGAGTATTTGTCAGTTGGTTATTATACATCATAACAAAAAATAATTTATTAGCAATATAATAATCCAATAAAATCCTCCTCCGGACCGGCAAATATCATTTACACAGCAAAAAACAGCGGAGTAACCGCCGTTTTTTGTATACAGGATCAATCTTTTCAACCGGAATACCTGCCTTTTACCCATTTCCCTTCAAAGCCTGAAGTTCCGATATACGCTTATCTTACTCACTGCAAAGAAATTGTCATACCATCATAAGCGATCGCTCCGTCCGTTCCCCAATACCGGCGCAGCTCCTCCTCCGCTCTTCCCGGATCTCCAAGAACCCGCAGTCCATGATGAATAAATACAAGCGTACGGATATTTTTTCCTGCAGCCTTCAGGAAACGGCACACCTGCGGGATCTGATGGTGGCCGGTTTCCATGAACATAAGGTCACAGTAATCCGGGACGGTATCCGCAAGATCCTCAAGGCTGGTATCCCCGGAATAAAAAATACTTTTACCGGCAAGCCCGATGCGGAAGGAAAAGGAAAGGTACGGCGCAGGCGGCGTATAAGGCAGATGATGGTTGTGGACGGCCTCTAACGTAAATGCCTCCTCCTCCCCGCTCCACAGCAGTCCGTCTCTGACAGCATGAGCCTGATGGCCATAGCCGCAGCGAAAGCCGTCTTCCGTATTGTTAAGAAGCGTCATCATCCCTTCATAGGAATCCAGACAGGGCAGGTAGGTATGGATGACGGGGGAAACCGGCAGCTTTTGCTTTACAACGGAAAGCTTACGTATCGTCCACAGAAGATTGGGCAGGCCGCCGATATGATCCATATGGCAGTGGGAAATAAATACAGCTCTTGTTTTGAGCAGATCAAGGCCCATGAGATGGGCGGTATAAGAACAGGTCTCCCCCGCATCTAAAAAGAAGAGACTGTCAGGAAGTTCTATAGCCAGGCTGGTATGGTGGCGGCCGGGAAAAGGCTCGGTACCGGAGCAGCTTCCCAGGATATGTATTTTGGCGGAAGGCTGTTTTTCCTCATTCATTTTACTCACTCCTTTACGGCTCCCACCACCATGCCTGTAACAAAATAACGCTGCAGGAACGGATAGAGAAGCAGAATCGGCACCATGGATACGATAACCTTGGCGGAATTGAAGGTCAGGCTGGAAACGGCAAGCATTTCCTGTACCTCCTCGGCCGTCATGGATGCCATCATATCTGTATTCAGTGAGGATGACAGGGACTGGATATAGGTCTGCAGAGGCAGCCTGTTCATGGAATTGATGTAAATTTTTCCGTCAAAGTAGGAATTCCAGTGGCTAACCACGGCAAACAGCCCGATGGTAGCCAGGGGCGCCTTGGACAGGGGCAGGAATATTTTCCCCAGCACCACCCAGGGGCCGGCCCCGTCCACATAAGCGGATTCCTCCAGGGATTGCGGAATAGCCTTGAAAAAATTCATCAGAATAATAACATTGAATACCGGCACCGCGCCCGGGAGCACCAGCGCCCAGAAGGTATCCATCATGTGCAGCTTATTGATGACCATAAAGGTGGGCACCAGGCCGCCGCTGAAAAGCATGGTAAATACCACGATCCACATATAGATTTTTTTACTCCGAAACTGGGACGGCGCCTTGGACAGAGGATAGGCCATAAGTATGGAAAGCACCATATTCAGGGCTACGCCGATGAGCACCCGTTCCAGCGATACGCCGAAGGAGGTCCAGAACTGGGTTTCCTCCAGCATGTTCTGATAGGAGGCAAGCGTGAAATTCACCGGCCACAGCTTCACCAGACCCATCGCCGCGCTCGTCCTGTCACTGAAGGAAATGGCAATGGTGTTCAGTATGGGTACGAGGCAGATGATCCCGCAGAAAAGCAGGAAAAAATAAATCAGGACATCGGAAAACTTAAGTTTCTTTTTCTTCATACCTCGCCTCCTAAAACACACGATAACCCACAAATTTATCCGCCAGCTTATAGGACACCACCAGCAGGACAAAGCTTATCAGGGATTTGAACAGGCCCACCGCGGTTCCGTTGCTGTACTGCAGATCCACCAGGCCCATACGGTAAACATAGGTGTCAATGATGTCGCCGGTCTGATAAACAAGGGGCGAATAGAGGTTGAATACCTGATCAAAACCGCCGCTGAGGATTTTCCCCATATTCAAAGTGGTCATGAGCACAATGGTAGGTACGATGCCGGGCAGGGTGATGTACAGTATCTTTTTCAGGCGGTTCGCGCCGTCCATGCCGGCGGCTTCATAAAGGGTGGGATCGATGTTAGTCATTGCCGCCACATAAACGATGGCGCTGTAGCCGAACTCCTTCCACACCTCTCCGCCGATAAGGATTTTGCGGAACCATTGATTGCTGATCATGAACATTTCCGGCTCCCTGCCGAACAGCCCCGCCAGCTGGTTGATAATCCCGGTATAGGAAAAAAGGTTGCTGAACATGACCGCCAGGATTACCCACGATAAAAAGTGGGGCAGGTAAACGGTCGTCTGAATAATCCTCTTAAATTTCAGGTTCCGGCATTCATTTAAAAGCAGTGCGAACACAATGGCTGCCAGCGTCACCAGAACAAGCTTGGAGACAGAAATGACCACCGTATTTTTCAGCACATTCCAGAAGGTGGGCAGCCGGAACAGACGCTGGAAATTTTTCAGTCCCACAAAATCGGAGCCAAGAAGCCCTTTAATAGGCACATAGTTCTGAAAAGCCATAATAAGACCGCCCATGGGGACAATATGGAACAGAAGGAGGAACAGCATGCCCGGCGCAAGCATGAGATGATAGGGGAGCTGGGAGCGGCTTGTATGCGCCGCTCCGTTTTTTTTAACTTTTGCCATGATTCTACCCCCGTTTTATCTGCCCAGAACCTGTTTGACTTCCTCAAGCAGCGTATCGCCGCCGATATTCTTCCACTGGGTCACAAAATCATCGAAATAATCCACGCTCTTTTCACCGATGATGATGCTCAGATACATTTCCTGCTCCAGGGTATCCAGCTCTGCCTGCAGGGATGCGCTGGAATCCGTGGTATAGTAATACGCCGCCTCATGAGGGTTCATTTCACTACCGGAAAGAAGGTTGCTTCCCACATAGCGGTAGTAATAGGACTTGAAGGAAAGCTCGGTTTTATCGGAACCGTCCGCATACTGTGTGGCGAGCACCACCTGATCCTTATCATACTGGGTCATGCCCTCGTACTCCGTATAGCTTCCCGTTTCAATATTTTCTTTAACCGCCTTACCCAGCTTCTCAATAATGTCAAAATAATCATAGGTAACGGAGCCCTGAGGGAACACGGCGCGGCGTCCGTTGCTGGAGGATGCGATTCCTGCAGCATTGAAGATTTCATTTGCTTTTTCATCAAAGCCGCGGTACAGATCGTTACCGATACCGATTATTTTTACAGCCCTGGCCGGATCCGCACATTTGGAGCTGATGCAGAGCATGGATGAAGTGGGTTCGGGAAGGACATAATTGTATTTTCCGCTGCCATCCAGAGGAGCGGCCACAGCCACCAGCTCAATGTCCGGGTTATTGGTAAATGCATCCGTATAGTTGGCATGGACCGCGCCGAAGTATGCGCCGCTCTGGCCGGAGGTGAATACGGCCTCCGTCTCCCCGCTGCCGATCCGGGTGGCAAACTGCCTGTCAATCAGCCCCTTTTTATACCAGTCCTGAAGCAGCGTAAGAACCTCCTTCATCCGTTCATCAGTAGAGCCATAATAAATTTCCCCGTTTTCATCCTCCATCCAGTAATTCGGATAAACACCGAAGGCGTAAAAAATGGGTTCCAGGCCGAAGGCATGATTGTATCTGGCAACCGGTTTGGTGGCGTCCACGGTAAGGCCGGTGGTATCATCAACGCCGTTGCCGTCCGGATCCTCTTCCACAAAGGCGGTGAGCACCTTTTCCAGGTCCTCCATGGTTTTGGGCACTTCCAGTCCCAGATTGTCCAGCCAGTCCTTACGCAGCCACAGCACATCCTGCTGCCCGTCCAGGTTGCCGGCAGGAATCGCCATCAGGCGTCCGTCTATGGTAACCGGCTCCAGGTTACGGCCGCCGTAGGAAGCGTCAATTCCTTTGATGGTGTCGGAAATGTTCTCCTCATAGATATCTGTCAGATCCGCCAGCAGCCCGTTCTGCGCCAGCTGGAGAAAGGTACGGTAATCATTACAGTAAAAAATATCGGGCAGATTTCCGGACGCAATATTTAAAGACAGCTTGTTGTTGTACTCAGAGCCTTCCGCCTGCCAGGCCAGTTTCATATCCACCTGATAGTTGTCCCGGATATAGTCCAGCACCACATTGTCATCCGGTGTCTGTCCCTCCGGCAGGGTGACGCTCGGATAAGAGGATTTTGAAAAAGTAAAGGTAATCATATCCTCATTCGCATTTTCTCCGGCTGCAGGGGTTTCCCCGGTTGCGGCATTTTCCCCGGCTGCGGCGCTCTGTGAGGCGGCAGTCTGTGTTTCCCTGTCCGGGGCGCTCCCCACAGCAGGCTTTTCTGTGCCGCCGCACCCGCACAACAGGATTGTAAGGGTGGTTCCCAGGGCAATCAGACGATTTACAGCTTTGTTCTTCATAACGATACCTCCTTGTATTTTCTGGCCTCATTATAGCCTGAATACTGTTCCCTCCTGAACTGCCAAAACCGGCATGCCAGAGTAAATTTCCGGTATCTTTCACAGCTGTCCGTTTACTCCATATCTGTTGTTTTTCTTTTGACTCCGGAGCATCCCCTGCTATACCCTCCTGCCGTACAGCTGCTTATACTCTGTCGGCGTGTACCCCGTATACTTCTTAAATACCTTTGTAAAATACTTGGGATTATTCCCGTAACCCACCGCGGCCGCCGCGCTTTCGCTGCCTGCCGCGGTTGATTCCAGCAGCTGCTTTGCCGCTTCCACCCGGGTACGGTTCAGATAAGCTGTAAATTTACAGCCTGTCCTCTGGGCGAAACGCTTGCTCACATAATCTTCATTCAGAAACACCAGCTGTCCTGCAATCCATTTCAGATTCAGCCCCTCCTCCGCATAATGGGTACGGACATACTCAATGATAATATCCGTAAAATCCCTGTATTCCTCTTCCTGCAGCGTATCCGTATCTGCAGGGAGGCAGACGGCTTCAGGGAATTCCTTCTCCGGCCGGGAATGCAGGCCCATTTTCTCCCGCCGGAACCAGTTCCGTCCCAGCGTATAATAAAAACCGTCATAAACCCCGTATTCCCTTTCCATAAATCCCATCAGCCCTCTCAGATTTACCGGACAGCAGATTCTTTTTTCCGGATGGATGCCCAGCGTACGGGTAATGTATTCCGCCAATGTTTCCTTCAGTTCCTCCATCAGTCCTGAAGGTACAGCCGCTCCGCCGGTATGGCTGCCGGTATCTTCTGTGCCGTTTCCGGCATACGCCTCCATCCCGCTTCTGCCTCCTGCTATTCCGCCCTCTGCGATTCTTCCTTCTTTGTTTCTTACATCTCCCCCCATGCGGCTTCCCATTTCTTTTTCATTCTCTCTTCCCGGCCCGTTTTTCCCTCCTTCCCGCTGCAGGACATAAAAGCCGCCGACCGCCTGTCCTATGCGCACAGCCACAGGAATAAAGCTGAGCCGCCCGGCGGCGCAGCCCTGGAAAATATCCATCAGCCCTCTTCCCACAGCAGGCAGGGGCACCTGGGAAAAACCCGCCCACAACAGGATATCCCGTTCCATCAGCATGGGAAAATCCGCATCCCGGAAAAAAGAGGTGAAATCCTCCTGAAGGCAGGTCAGTATGGTTTGCCGAAGCAGCGCCGTACGGATCCCCTCCTTGTGCACGGCGGTTTCCAGATTGGCATTTTTTATTTCCAGCTCCCGCAGTGCGCTTTGTATGGCGCGTCGGATATCCTCCTCACTGCAGGGCTTGAGCAGAAACTGCTTTACGCCTTCCTTCATCGCCTGCTTTGCCAGTTCAAACTCCCCATAGCCGGACAGAATAATAAATTCCGGGTACGGATCGGACTCCCGCACCCTGCGAACCAACTCCAGCCCGTCCATAACCGGCATTTTAATATCCGTGATAATAATATCCGGCCGCACCTCCTCCACGGCCTTCAGCGCCTCAAAGGCATTCAGACAGACACGGCAGAGCACAGCGCCGCAGGACTCCCAGTCCACCTGCCGTCTGATTGCCTCAGCCACCAGCTTTTCGTCATCCACTAAAATAACCTTTTTCATAACTTCCCCCAAATATCAGAGGCAGAAAGCAGCATTTCCAGTTCGCCGCCTTTCCGCTCTCACCTTACCTCGTTATTCCACTCCGCTCTTCTCTCTCCTGTAATTCTGATTTCAGTCAGCGTTCCCTCTCCCGTATTGGATACAAGCAAATCGGAGCCTGTGTCAAAAAGGAGCATAATACGCTGACGGATATTGGCAAGCCCGATACCCAATCCGGCTTCACCCCCTGTTTTCTCTGTCCCCGATGTCCCCTGTATCTCCTCGGCCCGTTTCCTGCGCTCCTCCGCCCGGTCTTCCGGCGCTTCCCCTGCGATCCTGCGAAGAATATCCGGGGCGATTCCCGGCCCGTTATCCCTCACATAAAGATGAAAAATTTCTTCCCGGCACTCCGCCCATACCTCAATCCGGCACGGCTCCAGCATATTTTCCAGCGCATATTTCACGGAATTTTCCACTATATTCTGCAGCGACAGCTTTGGTATCCTGCGTTCCATCAGTGTTCCCGGAATTTCCACAGATACCTCCAGCCGTTCCTGATACCTGATTTTCTGGATGGTGACATAATGCATCAGAATCCCGATTTCATCAGAAAGCAGCGCCGGCTCATTGTTTTCCCGGAGAGTATATCTCAGCAGCCTTCCCAGCGCCTCCGTAATCTGCGAAATCGTCTCCTGATGATTTTCCCTGGCCTTCCAGTTAATTGTCTGCAGGGTATTGAACAGGAAATGGGGATTGATCTGATTTTGCAGCACCTTCAGCTGGTTTTCACGGATGAGCATCTGCTTCACATAATTGTCCTGGATCAGCCGGTCCACATGGCCGACCATATCCTCAAACCGGTCACAAACCTGCTCCAGTTCATCCTGCTGTCCCTTCCCGCGTCTGGACTCAGCCCTGAAATCCCCTTCCTGCACGCTCTTCATGCGCCCGGTTAAGTAAGTAAAACGCCTCGTAATCAGTCCTGTCAGCTTTTCACAATAGAAAACCGACAGTCCCACCACCGCCGCCACCACGCCCCAGAACACAACTTTCAGGAAACGCATCATGCCGAACAAATCATCATATAAAATGAGGAACACATAACTCCAGCCATAATCCGTCCCGTCAAGCCAGGAGGCAAAGTATTTTTTCCCATTTAACGTAACGCTCCTGTAATCCCTGTTCCCTCGCTGCACAAGCTCCCGTGAGGGCAGCGCGGCAATATCGGAATACAGCAGCTTTTCCCCGTCCATTACCGCCAGACCCGGCGAATATCTTACATTGCTGTTGTTTTTCAGGAGCCCTTCAATGCTCCCTTCCAGATCATATTCAATGACAAGCAGCGCCAGATCCTCAAAGGTATGATAACGCAAATCTCTGACACTCCTTAATCCGTAAATCCGATTTGCAGGATACCCTTTCACATACCAGGTAATTTCGCTGCTGTTTTCCGCCAGGCTTTCCCGCATTTCCTCCAGCCTGCTCCTGTCGTAGGAACGTCTGCTGCTTCCCACATAGTACCACTCATCATCCACAAAAATGGAAATGGACACAATATTCCGGCTAATCCGCAGCTGATCCTGGATCACCTCGTACAGGGCGCGCAGCTGCCGGATATAATCCATGCTCACCTCCCAGCTGCGCACGTTTGGCTTCCCCGGTGAAAGCGCGGACTGCACCGTAGCGTCCGTTATAATTTCCACGCTGGTATCATCCGCCTCCTGCAGCTCCATTTCTATATGCCGGATAATCATATTCAGGTTCTGTACGGTAATGTTGTACATGTTTTTTTCATATTCCCGAAAAATAAATGACGCCAGAACCATGATGATTACACTGGAAAAAATTGCTCCCGGAATGCAGATGAGCAGAATCTTATTCTTAAGTCCCTGCTTTTTCCACCACTCCGTCTGTCGTTCCCACCCCTTCCTCCATTTCATACCCTTTCCCCATTTTGGCCGTCCTGTTTCCTTCCCCAGCCTGTCACAATATTCAGCTTCAGCGCCTTCGCATCCAGCCAGGCCAGATCCATAAATTCATCATATAGCTTTTCAGGAGAATGGCAGTCGGAACCGATGAGTACGGGAACGCCGGCCCCTGCCGCCCGTTCCCAGAATCTCCGGTGTGGATACTGCAGACGCAGGCCATCCTCAAATTCATCCACTCCCCTACGGTAGCCATTGGCATTGTACTCCAGCAAACAGCCTTCCTTTACCGCCGCATCTATTATTATGTCGCAGGCGCGCTCACAGTTGCCATCCCAGGCAAAGGAATTGATGAACATATAATCCGGATGGGCAACACAGCAGAAATATCCGGTTTTCATCCCCTCCGCCAGGCTTTCTGCATAATCCGGATATTGCTCCGTGCCGGACAGTCCCCCTGCATAGCACAGCTGCCCCAACCGGTCCAGATACATATGCTGGCCCATCAGCAGATAATCACAGCCTCCGGCAGTGAGCAGTTCTTCATAAAAATCCTCTTTCCCCCGGATATACTCCCCTTCAAAGCCGCAGAGAATTTCCATCCGTCCCTTATACCGCTCTTTTTCCCTGTAAACATCTGTAATATAAGCCCCTATCTCCTCATAGGGCATACGGTAGCCGAAGGGATCTCCCGGAAACGGCAGATGGTCGGAAAAACCCAGCGTTTCCAGCCCCTTTCTGAAGGCTTCCTGCGCATAATCCTCCGCCGTGCCGCCCGCATGCCTGCAATATGCGGTGTGTGTATGGTAATTTACCGGATAATTTTCCGGCCAGTCTGCCAGATGCTTTTCGGGATAATTGCCCGAACCATCAAATTTTTCCACATCATTTTCCCCCTTTTCCTCTCCATCTCACTACTGTTTTGCCGCAAAATACCTTAAATCATTTTTCATTGTACATCATATCATAACCATATATTTTTGCAAGGGTATATATAGCATATCGTATCTTACTAATTAGTGCCTGCTGATTAAGCCAGTTTTATTACCAATCGACTGCTCAATAACGGGAAAAATCCCCATTTCTCCAATAAGGCGCAGAGAATTCTTCTCTGCATCTTGAAAAGATTTGCAACGAAAACAGACAACGCGATCGATGAGAGCTGTGTTTCTTCTAGTTTTGTGGTTATCAGCCCCAGTCCATAGCTGTGCTTTTCCACACTGAATTCACGTTCGATCTCTATCCGGTCTGTGTTATCCTGATATTCCTGCTTCTTTTCTCCGTTGTTTTGCTGTTTTGCACAAGGCCGCCCAAGTTTTGGGCCTGACATCCTTATCTCATGTTTTTTACAGAAGGCTCTGTTTTCACGGGTGCGGTATATCTGATCCACCAGTATGCGTTCCGGATAATGGCCAGTCCGTTCATAATACCGACAGGCCGCATCTTGCAGATAAGCGCTCTCATTGTATGCATCAAAGGAGATGTGCTCTATCCGGGCATATCCCTTTTCGTCGATGCTCAGGTCGAGTTTAGCTCCGAATTCTGTCGGTGCTTTCGCTTTCCCTCGAACAATCGGCCTTATCCACGGCTGGTGGATGCTCACGATGCGGTCCTTTACACTATGAGTTTTATGGTCATACATGTATTGGTGCTGTCTGTACAGCTCCATGATCGTCAACAGCAATGGGATCTCTTTCTTCAAAGGAGCATACCCTTCACACATAAATCCGTCCAGGTATGCAAGATCCCGGCGCACGTAGGAAAGCTGTTTTTTGATCGCCTTGCTCGTCTGTTTCTTTGTGTGTTTCCGTGCCTTTGCATAGGCAAGATAATCTTTTCTTGCTTTCCTGACATACCGCCTTGGAAGCGTAAGGCCATAAGATTGGCAAAAGCGGTAAATGATGACCTCCAGTTTCTCACGCGCTTCATTGAGCAGGGAGATGTCCTGCGGGTATCTGATATTGACCGGTGCACAGCTCGCATCAACGATCAGTGTCCCTTTATTACCCTCGGGCCTGGATTTCTCATCACAGACAGTTGCTGCCCCACCCGAAGATGAATCTGAGGGCGGTTGCGTATTGTCATCATCACTGTTAAACATATATGCATTTGCATCCATGATGGCATCAACATCGAGACGTTTTCGGAACAGTACCAATGTACTGGCATCAAAGGGCGGTACGTCCTGATAACCGGGCAGGCCAATGAAGTACTGCAAGTACGGATTTTCTGTGATCTGCTCCACGAGTTCTCTGTCAGAATACTGGAACTTTTTCTGGATGATCAGAGAGCCGAGAGCCATGCGCAGCGGTTTTGCAACGTTCCCGGTATCACTTGGGAACAGGCTGGCATATTTCATTTCAAATTCATCCCATGGAATACTGTCAGCAAGACGGATCCATCTGTTCTTTGGGTTCATCTTCAGCCCCAGTGGCTGGTTAAAATCAAGAAATGAATGCTGCAGCTTATCAATTGGTTTATACATGGCTTACCCGGCTCCTTTGATGAGAAATTTAAGGTATGGCCTGCAAGAAAAATCGGCTCACCGATTCAATACCCTTGCAGATATTTTATCAAAAATCGCCAGGAAAGTCAGTAAAAACAGGAAATTTAAGCTTAATCAGCAGGCACTAATTACAGGAATACACTCTATGCTTTTTATATAAGGAGGTGCATTTTATGAATGAAAAAGTAATGATACAGGTTCATGAAAACATAAAAAAATACAGAAAGCTCAACAATATGACCCAGGAAAAGCTGGCTGCGGCCCTGGAAATGGATCCCCAGTACTACGCCCAGCTGGAGCGGGGAGAACGGAATTTCTCCCTGGAAAAGATTGTGAAAATCTGTTCTGTCCTGCATGTGAACGTGGAGGACATTGTGGATATCACACCGGTTGAAAATTCCGGAAATGAATCCCCGGCCCGGAAGCTGGAACGTCTGCTGCCTCTGATGGACACCCTGTCGGAAAAACAGATGCTGGTGCTGGAAAAATTCATTAAGGAAATCCTGCCTTACCTGAAATAGAATTTATAAAAAACAGGATAATAATGAAACACACAGGAATCATGTAATCTGTGTGACAGATAAAAATTTTTTCAAAAAAGCCCGGTGGATTTAATCCACCGGGTTAACTGCTTTGCCCTATAGGCCGGAAATTATTTTTCCATTAATGAAAATTCCATTCCCGTATACACCCTCACCGGATTTCCCCTGACTATCCGGCTATGCTCCCTCCAGGCCTGGTTTTTCTGCTCTGCCGCCCTTTGCCGCTTCAAATCCGCCAGCCTGGCGTCTATTTTCTCCATTGCCCGCTGCTTATTCCGGTACTGGCTCCTTTCTTCCGTGGAAACTGCCGTAATCCCAGTAGGAATATGAACTATTCTTATGCCGGTTTCCACCTTATTTACATTTTGCCCGCCATTTCCGCCACAGTGAAATTTTTCAATACGATAGTCCCTGTCTTCCCGGATGTCCTTTCGTTCGGGAATTATGCTGATATCGATAAACCAGTTCTTCCTTTTATGACCGGGCCGGAAAGGACTCGGGCAAATCCATTGCACCGTCCCCTCCAGAAAGGCCAGGGAGCTGTCCGCGCTAAAGGTAATGGACTCATAGCAGCCCTTCCCTTTCCCTGTCTTCCCGGATATTTTTACTATCTGTGGAAACTCCTTCTGCAGCGCTTCAAAAATCCTGCCCGCCGCCAGTTCACATTCCTCCGGCCCCTGCCCCGCGCTTATCTGAAATATCACCTGTTATCACCTGCCTTAAAATTATATACCGGCTTCAGTATCTTCTCAATTTCCGCCGTATCCCGTATTTTTTCCCGTATATCCTCAATAGAGCGGTATGCAAAGGGCGCTTCATCCAGGGTGTCCGCCGCGATGCAGCTGCTGTAAATCCCTTTCATCTCTTTCCGGAAGGCCGCAACCGTATATCTCTCTTTTACCTCATCCCGCCGGATTTTTCTTCCCGAGCCATGAGGCGCTGAAAAATTCCACTCTGGATTTCCTTTCCCGGTTCCCAGGATTATGCCGTCCCTCATATTGACAGGTATGACTATCTGTTCGCCCCTTCGCGCGGAGATAGCCCCTTTTCTCAGAATACGCATTCCCTCCGAAGCATCAAAATAATTGTGGACGGAGGAACGGGCTTCCTGAGCCTTCAGCTTCATTCCTTTCATGATTTCCTCCGCCATAATCTCCCTGTTCAGCTGCGCGTAACGCTGTACCGTAAGCAGGTCATGCAGGTAATCCTCCATAAGCTCACCCTCCAGCCAGGTAAGAGGATAGGGTGTTTCTGTCCCACGCTCCTTTAACAGCGCCGCCCCGGCTTTCACATAATAGTCGGTCACTTCCTTTCCCAGGTGCCGGCTCCCGGAATGGATCACCACATAGAGATTTCCTTCCTCATCCCTGTCAACTTCAATAAAATGGTTGCCGCCGCCCAGCGTCCCCAGGCTCAATACCGCCTTTTCCCGGCTCACATGCTTAAAACAGCGAAGCTCCTGCAGTTCAAAGGCCTCCGCCCGGTGATGGGACTTCTGCCTTATTTTAAAGCCGGACGGAATTCTTTCACGTATCACCTTATCCAGCTTCTGAAGCTCCATCCGTTTTTCCCGGAGCTGTATACATACAATGCCGCAGCCGATGTCAATGCCCAGCAGCTGCGGAATGATTCTTCTGCCGACCGTCATGGTAAGTCCTATCGGCCCTGCCTGACCGGGATGTACATCCGGCATAATTCTCACTATGCAGCCGTCGCTCACCTCATTATTGCATATCATCTCGATCTGCGCCTTTGCGTAGTCCTCCGCATCGTCTGCAAAAATCTCCGCCTGCGCATATTTTCCTGTTATCTTTTCCATATATTTTTCTGTCTCCATACTTCCGTTTTCTGATTTTGGGCGCAAAAAAAGCACCTCAACAAGAGGTGCCGGATTGCCTTACTATATATGAACCGTCTAATCTTCTATATACGAACCGTCTATACAGTCCTGCCAAGAGTAAGAGCTGCTGCGCCTTTTGCCTTTTGTCCCATATATTCTGTTTTCCCTTTTGTTATCCGCAGCATGTCAATCACTCCTTCCTTTTAATCATGTTCGTTGTTACACAGCTACTTTAACATACCTTATGAATACTTGCAATTATTAATGAAAAAAATTCCCCTTAATTTGGGGACTTTACAGGACTATCAAAATACGGGGCAAACCATTCAGAACCAACATTTTTCTTTCAGCTATAATCATATTATTCCGCCTGCCTGAATGAGTATAATACTGATTCCGAATATGTTTTAGCGCAATCATACCCTGCACCTCATTATCTCCCTCAACAGGCAACTCATATGCCTCATATCTGTTTAACAAACAAAAACCTCAGTGAAGATCTTCACTGAGGTTCCTAACAGGGCTACAAGGATTCGAACCTTGAAATGACGGAGTCAGAGTCCGTTGCCTTACCGTTTGGCGATAGCCCTATCTGTATTTTGTACAAGCTTTTTTTGCCGCTTGCAAGAATAAATTATATATGATTCCCTGAAATAATGCAAGTACTTTTTTTATATTTTTTTGAAAATTTTTCAATTTTTTTTATTTCAGCAAAAAGCGCTTTAAAAATACTCTTTCCGCCAAAAAACACCGCCGGATTTTCCGGGTAAACAGCCCCCGGCGGTTCCAAATGAGAGCCGCCGGGGCCCTTTTCAGGGCTTAAACCCGTTCTTTTATACTTCAAACATCAAATCGCCATAGGTAGGGAACGGCCAGTCCGCTTTATCCACCAGCATTTCCAGCTCATCCGCAGGCGCTCTCAGCGCTTCCATGGCGGGCACCACCACATCCTTATAGCGGAATGCCTGCGCTTTCACATCTTCCATGGCGAAGGCCGCCGCCTCTTCTCTCTGCAGCACCTCCAGCGCTTCCTTCATCTCAGTAAGCTTGCTGTTCACCCTAGACAGAAGATCCGCCTGCACAACAGGCTCCACGCCTGCCGCCTTTACATCAAGCACTGTTTTTGCCAGCTTCTGGCTGTACTTTATAACCGCAGGGATTATCTGCTTGGAAGCCATGTCAATCATGGTCAGCGCTTCAATATTAATGCTCTTCGCATAGGTCTCATACTCAATCTCTTCACGGGATTCCAGCTCTGCTTTGGTGAAAATATGAAACCGTTCAAACAGCTTCACCGTTCTTTCCGTAGTCAGGGCGCCTGCCGCTTCAATCATGGACTTGATATTGGGAAGTCCCCGTCGCTCCGCTTCCTTCACCCATTCCTCAGAATACCCGTTTCCATTGAAAATAATCCTGTGATGCTCGGTCAGATACTGTTTAATCAGATCATGCACGGCCATATCAAAATCATCCGCTTTTTCCAGAATATCCGCCGCTTCGCAGAAAGCCTCTGCCACAATGGCATTCAATGTAATATTAGGGCTTGCCACGGAATCCGCGGAGCCCACCATACGGAATTCAAACTTGTTCCCCGTAAAAGCAAAGGGTGAGGTCCTGTTCCTGTCCGTGGCATCCTTGGGGAGATCCGGCAGCGTGGATACACCGGTCATCAGTTTGCCGCCCAGAAGGCAGGACTTGGCTTCTCCGGTCTCAATCAGCTGTCTTACCACATCCTCCAGCTGCTCGCCCAGGAATACGGAAATAATAGCCGGAGGCGCTTCATTGGCTCCAAGCCTGTGATCATTTCCCACATCAGCAGCGCTCTGACGAAGCAGATCCGCATGGATATCCACAGCCTTCAGGATACAGGCCAGCACAAGCAGGAACTGGATGTTTTCATTGGGTGTCTCGCCGGGATCCAGCATATTCATGCCATCATCCGTAGTGATAGACCAGTTGTTGTGCTTACCGGAACCGTTCACGCCCGCAAAGGGCTTCTCGTTCAGCAGGCATCTGAGTCCATGGCGTTCCGCCAGCTTTTTCATCGTTTCCATTATAATCTGATTGTGGTCTACCGCAATATTGGCCGTTTCATAAATGGGAGCAAGCTCATGCTGCGCCGGAGCCGCCTCATTATGCTGCGTTTTGGCAGTGACGCCCAACTTCCACAATTCAATGTTCAAATCCTTCATGAAAGCGCCCACGCGCTCCCTGATAACGCCGAAGTAATGATCCTCCAGCTCCTGTCCCTTAGGCGCCGGCGCTCCGAACAGCGTACGGCCTGCGAAAATCAAATCCTCTCTTTTCAGATATTTCTGGCGATCCACCAGGAAATACTCCTGCTCCGGTCCCACGGAAGCCGTTACCTTGGTAGCTCTCGTATTCCCGAACAGCTTAACAATACGCAGCGCCTGCTCCCCGATTGCTTCCATGGAACGAAGCAGCGGTGTTTTCTTATCCAGCGCCTCGCCCGTATAGGAACAGAAGGCGGTAGGAATACAGAGAATCACTCCCGTGGCATCCTCCTTCAGGAAAGCGGGAGAGGTAATATCCCACGCCGTATAGCCTCTTGCTTCAAAGGTGGCCCGCAGGCCTCCTGAGGGGAAGGAAGACGCATCCGGCTCTCCCTTGATCAGTTCCTTTCCGGAAAACTCCATCAGCATCCTGCCGTTTTCATCCGGATGACCGATAAAAGAGTCATGCTTTTCAGCCGTAATGCCTGTCAGCGGCTGGAACCAGTGGGTATAATGGGTCGCGCCGTGTTCTACAGCCCAGTCCTTCATGGCCTTCGCCACAATGTCCGCGGTTGCAAGGGAAAGCTCCCCGCCCTGGTCCATGACCTTCTTCACCTCTTTATATACATTCTTGGGAAGACGCTCTCTCATAGTGCCCAGGTTGAATACGTTTTCGCCGAAAATTGCTTCAACGTTCAAAACTTCGCTCATTTTATCCTCCATTCCGCCGCCGCGAATTACGGCTTTCTCTCTAAATTTTCACGCCCGCAGTCCCGCAGGCATCCCGCATCCGTTATGTATGCGTTTCCTGACGGAAACCGACTTTCCACCTTCGGAAAAAACAAAGCTGCGCCGTTGCCATAACTCCCCGCCTTCCCCGGATTTTCTGCTGCCCATATCACAAAGTACCGACAGCCCGGGTTTTTTCAACTTATATTATCACAACTTTTTTATACTTGCATCAAAAAAATTAAAAACATGCCCCAAATCAGACAATATGCAGACAGCAGCCCGGAAAAAAGCGTTTTCCCCGGCAGCTGTTAATCGTTTTTAACTCTCAGGATATCATACTGTTCCGGCGCCGCCGAAAGCTGCAGGAATAAAACCTGCCTTGGATGAGGCGCGCTTTCCACCTCATTTCCCTCCTCATCAAGAATACGTTCCACCCTAACGGGGATATTCCTTCCATCGGGCTTCATGATTTCTATTTCGTCCCCGGTGCAGAACTTGTTACGCTGCTCGATTCTGGCAAGTCCGTCTTCCCGGACAGCGCCGACAATACCCAGATAAATATATTCACTGACATAAGTGTTATTGTCATAAATCTGCGCCTGCTCCGAAGGTTTGCCGAAATAGAATCCGGTAGTAAACTGCCTGTAGGTACATTTGGCGATTTCATCCCTGTACCACGGCAGGTTATTCCGGTATTCCTCCTCCGAACGCAGATAATCGTCAATGGCCTTCCGATAGGTACGGGCCACGGTTGCCACGTAGAGGGCGGTTTTCATCCTGCCCTCGATTTTAAAGCTGTCAATTCCGGCCTCCATAAGCTCCGGAATATGTTCTATCATACACAAATCCCTGGAATTAAAAATAAAAGTCCCTCTTTCATTTTCATAAACCGGCAGATATTCGCCGGGGCGGCTTTCTTCCATCACCGCATATTTCCAGCGGCAGGGATGGGTGCATTCCCCCTGGTTGGCATCTCTTCCGGTAAAATAATTGCTCAGCAGGCACCTTCCCGAATAAGAAATACACATGGCCCCGTGCACAAAACTCTCTATTTCCATTTCCTCCGGAATATTCTCACGGATTTCCCTGATTTCCTCCAACGAAAGCTCCCTGGCGGAAACGACTCTTTTCGCCCCCTGCTCCCACCAGAAGCGGTAGGTCATATAATTGGTGTTGTTGGCCTGGGTGGATATATGGATTTCAGCCTCCGGCCATACCTGCCTGGCAATGGAAAACATGCCCGGGTCGGAAATAATCAGCGCATCCGGGCCGATTTCCCTAAGCTCCCCAAAATAAGCGCGGGCGCCCTCCAAATCCCTGTTATGCGCCAGGATATTGGCAGTGACATATACCTTCACGCCGTACTCATGGGCAAAACGGATTCCCTCCTGCATATCCTCTTTGGAGAAATTCTTGGCCTTCGCCCGCAGGCCAAAGGCTTCTCCTCCAATGTATACCGCATCCGCACCGAAAATAACCGCGGTCTTAAGTACCTCAAGATTACTGGCCGGAATCAGAAGCTCCGGCTTTCTGTTTTTTTCACTCATACCGTTCTTATCCCTTTCCGTTACAGCAGCAGTCCGGATATCCAGACAGCCGCTCATGATCCGCAAAACGCCGGAAGAAGCACAATCAGCTCCCTCCAGGCGTAATTCAAAGTCCGTTATTTTTACTCTTTACACTGACGGCCACACCGTCTCCCACAGGAAGCACGGAGGTAATCAGCTCCGGATGATGCTTCAGTACATACAGGTATTCCCGCATACGGGCATGGATGGTCCTGTCCCTTCTGGTCACCGCGTACCGGGATTCCAGAATATCCCCGTCCTGGAGCACATTATCCGATATCAGCAGCCCGCCGTCCCTTAACAGGCGAAGCGTATCCGGCAGAAAATGCAGATACTGGCCTTTGGCCGCATCCATAAAAATAAAATCATAGCTTCCGCCCAACTCCCTGAGCACCTCTGCCGCATCACCTTCCAGCAGGTGAATCTGCTCTTCCTTCCCAAACCTGCGGAAATTCTCTTTTGCAATGGGAATTCTTTTTTCATATTTTTCAATGGTTGTGATCTGACAGCCCTGCGGTGCATATTCACTCATGCAAAGGGCAGAAAAACCAATAGCCGTCCCCACCTCCAGAATCCGTGCAGGCCTGTTAATGGATATCAGTGTCCTTAACAGGCTCTGGGTTTCCGTGCGGATAATCGGCACATTGGTTTCCCTTGCTTCCTTTTCCAGTTCGTTAAGATATGCCGGATTCCCCGTATCCAGGGAATTGATGAAGGCCGTCAGGCGTTCATCGGTTATCATAGGTTAACTTCCTTCCCCGTCCTGGTCCTCCTCCGAAGAGGCCGCCATAATCTGTATCATTTCATCCGGCGTCATGGAGGTGTTCAGCGTATAGGTTCCCGCTTTCAGGCCATCCTTATAGCCGGCCAGCTTCTCCTGCAGAACAAACAGGCCTGCGTCACGGACCAGCCCCGCATCCTCAAGCTTTTGCGCAATCACCTTCACATCGTCGCCGTTCTGAATCATAATTTCTATATCAGTTCCGGGGGCATCTGCCATCGGCGGTTCTCCGAAGATTCTTTCCCCGTATTCAAAGGCCATGCTTCCCAGACGGTAGATGACCATGACCACAAGTACGATTACAACGATTTTAATTACGGAATGCACCGCCATTCCCGCTGCCTCTTTTTTCTTCATCGACCGCTTTTTTCCCTTCCTACTCAAAATCCATTGCCTCCGCCAGTTTTACGTCAATTTCCTGCATCATACGGCAGAAAGCCAGTTCGGCATCCAGGAATTCCTCCACCAACGGGTCTTCCCTGAATTTCTCATATTCTCTCTCAAAAGCATCCAGCTTGTCAAGTAAATCTTCTGTCTGAACCGAATTCTGCAATTCAAAGTTACGGACGCGGTACTCGTCAATCTTTTCCCGCATATCGCCCGTATTATCCACTTTCTCGCTCTGTCTGCGGTATTCCCGGTATATGTCAGAGTCCTTTATCGCCTGGGCCAGCTGTTCCAGAGCTTTCTGTACTTCCATCCTTTTATCACTCCGTTTCACTCATCTAGACTTCCATAATGATGGGAAGTATCATAGGACGGCGTTTCGTCTTTTTCCAGATGAAATCACCGAGAGAATCCTTCACTGTGGATTTGATTTTGCCCCAGTCGCTGCAGCCGCGGCCTATGCAGTTGTCAAGGACATTCGTCATCAGGGCTCTTGCCTCTTCCATCAGCTCATCGGATTCCTTCACATATACAAAGCCTCTTGATACCAGATCCGGTCCGCTTACCAGCTGTCCTGTAGCGGAATCCAGCCCCAGGACCACGATCATGATTCCGTCCTCCGCCAGATGCTGGCGGTCCCTGAGCACCACATTGCCCACATCACCGACGCCAAGGCCGTCAACCAGAATGGAGCCAACCTGTACCTTGCCGGTCACCTGGGCCTTTTCCTCATCCATTTCCAGAACATCTCCGGAATTTATCATAAAAATATTTTCCTTGGGTATTCCCAGATCCGCCGCCAGCCTTGACTGCGCCTTACGGTGCTTGAATTCACCGTGGACAGGGATGGCATATTTAGGCTGTACCAGTGTATAAATCAGCTTGATCTCTTCCTGGCAGGCATGTCCGGATACATGGACATCCTGGAAAATTACCTCCGCACCCTTTATGGAAAGCTCATTGATTACCTTGGTAACCGCCTTCTCGTTGCCGGGGATCGGATGGGAAGAGAAAATAATAACATCATTGGGAGTAATGGAAATCTTCCTGTGCGCGCTTCCCGCCATACGGCTCAAAGCCGCCATGCTCTCTCCCTGGCTCCCCGTTGTAATGATAACGGTGCGTTCATCCGGATAATTCTTCAGCTGTTCAATATTAATCAGCGTATTTTCAGGAATATTCAGGCAACCCAGGTTCATGGCAGTATCAATGATATTTACCATGCTCCGGCCTTCCACAACAACCTTACGGTTGTATTTATACGCAGAGTTAATAATCTGCTGCACCCTGTCCACATTGGAAGCAAAGGTGGCAATCAGGATTCTCTGATTGGGATGCTCATGGAAAATGGTATCAAAAATGCGGCTCAAAGTCCTCTCGGACGGTGTAAAGCCGGGTCTTTCGGCGTTAGTGCTGTCGCACAGCAGGGCCAGTACGCCTTTTTTCCCGATTTCTGCAAAACGCTGCAGATCTATGGCATCACCGAATACCGGTGTATAATCCACTTTAAAGTCCCCTGTATGAACAACGGTGCCCGCCGGGGAGTAAATAGCGAGAGCTGCCGCATCCACAATACTGTGGTTTGTCTTAATGAATTCAATCCTGAACTGGCCCAGATTAATGGACTGGCCGAATTTGATAACCTTCCTCTTGGTATGATTCAGAAGGTTGTGCTCCTTGAGCTTGTTTTCGATAATTCCCATCGTCAGACGGGTGGCATAAACGGGGATATTCAGCTGCTTTAATACATAGGGGAGCGCTCCGATATGGTCTTCATGTCCGTGGGTGATCACGAAGCCCTTTACCTTGTCCACATTTTCCTTCAGGTACGTGATATCCGGGATCACCATATCGATTCCCAGCATATCGTCGTCGGGGAACGAAAGACCGCAGTCCACCACAACAATACTGTCCTCGTACTCGAAGGCAGTAATGTTCAGTCCAATCTGCTCCAGCCCGCCCAAAGGTATTACTTTCAGCTTGGAGCCGCCATTATTCACTTGTTTTGTTTTTTTCAATCAAATTACCTCCACATTCCTTACAGTACCCGTAGAGCTTCACCTCATGATCGGTAACCTTAAAGCCTGTCGTCCGCGCAATTTCTGCTTCCAGTTCGTCCAGCAGATCATCCTCCACGCTCATGACCCTGCCGCACGAAAGACAAATCAGGTGATGATGGTGATGGCTGTTTTTTTTCGTCCCCATATCGCCAATTTCATACCTTACAAATCCATCATCCAGGTTAATCCGGTCTATCAGATGCAATTCCATAAATAACTGTATTGTTCTATAAACAGTAGCCAGCCCTATTTCGGGACTGTCTGTTTTAACTAAATCATATATTTCCTCTGCAGTCAGGTGGGAATCCGGCTTCGATGCCAGCGCGTTCAGCACAACAAGACGCTGACGTGTTACCTTCAGTCCTTTTTCCTTCAGTATTCCTTTAATCTTTTCTTCATCAAGGGCCATGTCCACTACCTCCTACCGAAAAATTGCTGACCGGCAGGAAAGCTTATCCAACGTAACATTTCCTGACTGCTAATTTTCCCGGATTATTTTTCCAGGTCGATATCCTCCAGCATATCGGAAAAAATCTCGGCCACCGCATCCAGCTCGCGTTCATCCTCCACGATTTCATAGATGGCCTCTTTATCTTCAGGTGCTGAGATATCCTTCAGGATCAGGGCTTCCCCCTCTTCCTCCTCCGAATCCATGGAATCGGTTACCAGGATGTAATCACAGCCTCCCAGTCTTGTCTGTTCCAATACGTAAAATTCAACTTTTTCGCCGCCGTCGGGGCAAAATTCAATCTTTTCCAAAATAACTTTCCTGCTTTCTTCTCTCTTACAGCCCGGTTTCCATCCGGACTTCTGTTTCTCCGGCATCCTCGTCCGGCTCAGGCTTTTCCTGCTCCAGAACGCCATCCTGCCTGTTCTTCCTGTAATCCAGATAGCCCTGCAGTATCAGGACCGCAGCGATCCTGTCCACATGCTCTTTCCTGTCTTCCCTGCGTATTCCCGCTTCTATCATGGTGCGGTCCGCAGCCACCGTGGTAAGCCGCTCATCCCAGAAGGTAATGGGCAGCGCAGTACGCCGCATCAGCTTTTCCGCAAATTCCTTGGTCAGGGCGACACGGTCTCCCTCCGAATCATTCATATGCTTCGGATATCCCAGCACAATTTCCTCCACCTCATACTCCAGAATCAATTCCTCAATCCTGGCAAGCGTCTGGCGGAGTTTGTTTTCTTCTTTTCTACGGATAATTTCAATTCCCTGGGCAGTAATCAATAAAGGGTCACTGATGGCGACACCCACCGTCTTTGACCCGAAGTCCAGTCCCATAATTCGCATATTTACCATCCTTTTACGGGGTCCACCCGTTCCCGGCCGCAGCCCCCTGCCGTCCCGTCAGGCCGCGCTTACCGCTTGTCCCAGTTATTGTTCTTAATATACTCCTTGAGCATCTCTTCCACCAGCTCGTCCCGCTCCGCACGCATAATCATGCCTCTTGCGTTCTTATGGCTGGTAATATAAGTCGGATCTCCGGACATAATATATCCCACTATCTGGTCAACCGGGTTATAACCTTTTTCCGTCAGTGCTTCATAAACCGCAGCGAGGATAACCTTTACCCCGTTCTCCGGCTCTTTTTCCACCTTAAAATACTGCGTGCTGCCAAAATCCTGGTCCTGCATTTTATACTCCATTCCGTCTTCCGCCTGCCGTTTTCATATAAAACAGGGGGCGGCATTCCTGTCAAGATACCTGTTCCATTCTATCTTACTCTACTTTCCGGAAAATTTCAACGTAATTTAATGTGTGCAATAACGAATCCGTTTTTTTGTAATAATGCCTTTTTTATCTTCGGTCCGTTTTTTCCACATCCATACACAAAGGCACTCGCAGGGAAATCCTCTGTACAGGCCAGACGGAGAAACCCTGGGATCTAGTTTTCCAGCAGAAGGATATCTTCCTCAAGCAGTCTTACCGCCCTGCCGGATATTAACTGGTTTCCTCCCGCCTTTTCTGCCAAAACCGCCGCCTTCACATACGTTTCGGTATGGCCGACACGATACTCTTTTCCGTCAATTTCCCTGGCTTCTTCCGTGAGAATCGTAATTTCATTCCCTATGTAGCCCTGTCTGTATGCCGCTGACTGCTGCCGCTCCAGCTCCAGCAGCCCGGCGCTGCGCTGCGCCTTCACCTGCTCCGGCACCTGATTATCCATGGCGGCAGCCACGGTTCCCCGACGCCTGGAATACTTAAACACATGCATTTCGAAGAAATTTACCTTCTCCAGGAAACGCTTTGTCACCGCAAATTCTTCCTCCGTTTCCCCGGGGAATCCTACAATCACATCTGTCGTAACCGCGGGATTGGCAAAAACACGCCTGAGAAGCGCCACCTTGTCATAGTATTCCTCCGTCGTATAATGTCTATTCATTCTTTTTAAGGTTTCATCACAGCCGCTTTGCAGGGAAAGATGAAAATGAGGGCACACCTTGGGAAGCGCAGCCAGGCCGCCGGCAAACTCCTCCGTAATAATCCTCGGCTCCAGTGATCCCAGCCGGATTCTTTCAATCCCGTCAACAGCTGCAATATCCCGGATCAGATTCAGCAGATACGCCCTTTCCATGGCTGTTCCCCGCAAATCCTTCCCGTTTTCCAGATAATCCCCATCTGTTTTATCAATGAAATCCATCCCGTAGGAGCTCAGATGAATCCCTGTCAGGACTACCTCTTTAACACCGCTTTCCGCCAGCCCCCTGATTTCCCGCAGCACATCCTCCTGACGCCTGCTGCGCACCCGGCCCCTGGCATACGGTATAATACAATAGGAACAAAACTGATTACAGCCGTCCTGGATTTTGATATAAGCCCTCGTATGGGCAGACAGCGCCGTCTCTCCGGACTCTCCGCCGGCACCAAAAGCCCCTCCGCCAACGCCTGCCGGCTCCCCGCCTTCAGGGCCGCGCCCCACGTTAGAACCGGCTTCTCCACCGACCCCCTCCTCATCCTGAGGCCGAAGCAGCGTCATCTCCTCATATGCCTCCTCCCGGCTGATATCCACTACAGAACGCCGGGAAAGCGTCTTCTCCTCCCACACATCGCCGCCGGATTCCCTCCTGCCGGCCTTCTCCCTCTTTGCAAGAAAGGCCTCCAGAATCTCCACAATATCCTTCTTCCTGTTATTGCCCACAGCCAGATCGATACTGCCGTCAAGCAATGCCTCTTCCTTCCCCGCCTGCACATAACAACCCACTGCCACCACCACCGCATCCGGGTTCATCTTCTTCGCCCGATGCAGCATCTGCCGGCTTTTCCGGTCCGCAATATTTGTCACAGTACACGTATTTACGATATATATATCCGCTTTTTTATCAAATGATACAATATCGTATCCTTTTTCTTGTAACTTTTGTCCGATTACCTCTAACTCATAGGCATTTACTTTACAACCCAAATTATGTAATGCTACACTTTTCATATTATTCCCCACTATTTTTGTCATGTTTGGTGCTTGACTTTTACCCCCCATCCCTTTAATATGTAAGCAGAAGGTATAAGATAACATAACCGGTATGCCGGCCATTGTTATCCAACAAATAAGGAGGTAAAACAAAATGAAAACCGTTAAGATTTCATTAAATTCCATTGATAAGGTAAAATCATTTGTTAATGACATTACCAAATTTGATTATGACTTTGATTTAGTATCCGGAAGATACGTAATCGATGCAAAATCAATCATGGGCATCTTCAGCCTCGACTTATCCAAGCCGATCGACCTGAACATCCATGCTGAGGATAACTCTGACGAAGTTCTGGAAGTACTCAAGCCTTACATGGTTTAATCCTTCCCGCAACCGTCCAAGTTAAAACAAATGAGAGAAAAGGGCAAGAGACCACCCCACAAAAAAGAAGGGAAAGGGAACTTGTTCCTTTCTTTTTTTATAGCTACGAGCCGGGCGCAAACCCCAAATAAGAACTGCCCGAAATACAGATAACCGCCCTTTATTATCTGCATTTCGGGCAGTTCTTATTTGGGGATTTGCATGCGGCGACAGCCGCAAAGTTTCAGAATTCCCGCAGGGGATTCTGAAACCTGTCCGGCTCGATCCACCCGTGCGATGGGGCGCCCGCCCCGAGCCCGTCTCCCTCTCCTCCCATAAGCGATGGGACCCCGGTCCCGAGCCTTCCTCTTCCCCCCATTAGCGATGGGACCCCGGTCCCGAGCCTACCTCCTCCCCGAGCCCGCCCCTCACTCCTCTCCCCAAACCATCTCAATCCTTCCCCACAACCACCAATTCCTTCGACTCCACAGCCGTCTTCACCAATTCATCGATCTTATCATCCAAAAACCTCTCATGCTTCCGGATCACATTCAAATTCGGCTTCGTCACCGGATGCTTTGCCACAAAGATCGTACAACAATCCTCAAACGGCAAAATCGACGTCTCATACGTCCCAATCCTCTCAGAAATATCAATAATCTCCTGCTTATCCATCCCAATCAGCGGCCTGTACACCGGCATCTCACACGCATCATCCGTAGCCGCCAGCGAATGCATCGTCTGCGAAGCCACCTGCCCGATACTCTCGCCCGTAATCAGCCCCAGACACTCCGTATCCCTTGCGATCATCTCCGCAATCCGCATCATATACCTTCTCATAATTATCGTCAGCTCATCATGCGGACACTTCTCATAAATATACAGCTGAATATCCGTAAAATTCACCACATGCAGATAAATCGGCCCGCTGTACCTTGACACCAGCTTTGCCAGATCCACCACCTTCTGCTTCGCCCTCTCGCTCGTATACGGAGGCGCATGAAAATAAACCGCATCAATCTTCACACCGCGCTTTGCGATCATATACCCTGCCACAGGAGAATCAATCCCTCCCGAAAGCAGCAGCATCCCCTTACCATTCGTCCCCACCGGCATTCCTCCCGGCCCGGGAATCTCTATGGAATAAATATAAATCTTCTCCCGGATCTCAATATACAGCATCACATCCGGCTTATGCACATCCACCTTCATATCCGGGAACGCATCCAATAGGACGCCGCCCACCTCTGAATTGATCGTCATAGAATCCAGCGGATAATTCTTCCTTGCCCTTCTCGCACTCACCTTGAACGTAATATGCTTGTCCGCATACACATCGTCCATATATTCCACAAGCGTACCGCACAGCTTATCAAACCCTTCGTCCTCCACCTGCACCATCGGACAGATTTCCGCGATACCGAACACCCTCTGCAGATGCTCCACCGTCTCATCATAATCATACTCCTCAGACAGCACGTCCACATAGATTCTGCCCCGGGTACGATGAACCGCGAAATCTCCCTCACAGCGCTTCAGCGCATACTTAATCTGCTGCACAAGCGCATCCTCGAAAATCCCCCGGTTCTTTCCCTTTACGCCGATTTCCGCGTACTTTATCAAAAACGCCTTAAAAACCATACATCCTCCTATCCTGCCCTGCCCGGCTGCTTTTCACGTGCCGCCCGACAGCCCAACGACTCCTGCCGGTTTTCCGTCCGGCCAAAAGGCCGGACGCCGACTCTATCTTCTTGTAAACCTGCGCAGCATGGGCACCATCTCATACAACGCATTCAACGCATAACGGATCTCTTCCTCCGTGGTAAACACCGACAGGCTGAAACGAAGCGTAGAGCCCATCAGCTCCTTATCCAGACCAATTGCCCGCAGTGTAGCCGATGCCGCCGTTCCCGGCTTATTGGAAGAACAGGCGCTTCCCGAAGAAACATAAATTCCCCGCTCCTCCAGCGCATGAAGCAGAACCTCGCTCCGGATTCCCCGGAAAGAAACACTGATAACATGAGGCGCGCTCTCACGTCCGGTCAGCCCGTTAATCTGCACGCCATCCAGCTGTGTCACACCGTCAATAAACATCTGCTTCAAAGCATACAGCCTGTTCACATCCTCATCCAGATTTCCATACATCTCCTCGGCGGCCTTCGCCAGCCCTGCAATTGCCGGCACATTTTCCGTCCCGGAACGCATGCCGCGCTGCTGGCCCCCGCCGAAAATAATCGGCTGGATTTTTACCGCTTCATTGATATAAAGAAATCCCACGCCCTTGGGCCCATGAATCTTGTGTCCGCTCACAGACAGCATATCGATTCCCATTTTTTTCGGCAGAATCCTGTATTTACCAAATCCCTGCACCGCATCCACATGAAAAAGCGTTCCCGGATTCATCTGTTTAATCAGCCTGCCCGCCTCAGCGACAGGCTGCAGGGAACCGAGCTCATTATTCGTATGCATAATGGATACCAGAATCGTATCCTGCCTCATTGCATACTCCAAATCCTCCAGCCGGATCCGCCCATAGCAGTCCACCGGCAGATAAGTCACTTCAAAGCCCTGTCCTTCCAGATACTGCATCGTCTGCAGGATTGCCGGGTGTTCAATAGAGGTTGTTATCAGATGCCTTCCTGCCCGGCAGTTTGCATAAGCGCTTCCGATGAGGGCAAGATTATCCGATTCCGTACCTCCCGAGGTGAAGAAAATCTCTTTTTCATTCACCTTCAGGATTCTTGCAATCACATCTTTGGCATAGCGCAGATACTGCTCTGCCTGCACTCCTTTCATGTGCATACTGGATGGATTGCCATAGTCCTGACACATGACCTGGGTCATGATAGCCGCTACGCTGTCAAAGCATTTTGTCGTAGCAGAGTTATCCAGATAGCATTCCATAATTTTTCCCAACTTTCTGTATTTGATTTGCCGGTAAAGAAGCGCGGACTCCCCAATCGGAATCCGCCTAACTTATTATATGTCTGCTTTCGACAATTGGTACTCCTAAACGCCCTGATCCGCCTCCAGCTGATACATAATCCAGGCAAGCACGGTAAAGCCTGCCGTTTCTGTCCGCAGAATGCGCCGCCCCAGTGTCACCGGCACGAAACCGCACTCCGAAGCAGCCTCCACCTCACCATCCTCAAAACCGCCCTCCGGCCCGATGAAAACCGCGATGGACTGGCCGGGGCGGATGCCTGCGATCAGCTCCTTTGTCTTTCCCATCCCTTCAGCCAGCTCGTAAGGAAAAAGCTTCACATCCATATCCTTTGCAAAATGCAGCGCCTCCTGCATGGACATCACCGGCATTACCTCCGGTACGATGCGGCGTTTGCTCTGCTTGGCCGCAGACTCGGCAATTCCCTGCCACCTTGCCAGCTTGCTCTTTTCCTTTTTCGCATCCAGCTTTACCACACAGCGCTTAGCCGCCACAGGCACCACCGCAAAGGCCCCCAGCTCCACCGCCTTCTGGATGACAAGCTCCATTTTATCCGCCTTGGGCAGACACTGGAACAGGTAAATCCTGGAAGGCAGCTCCAGCCCATCCTCTTTGATGAAACGAAGCGTGCAAACCACCTCGTCCTCCCGGATTTCCTCAATCCCGCATCTGTACTCCCGTCCATCGACGCCGTTGCTTATCGCGATTTCCTCTCCCGGCTTCATACGCAGTACATTCTTAATATGATTCACATCACTTCCCGTGATGATAACCGTCTTTCCCTGAATCTGCCCGGGCTCCACAAAAAACTGATACATTCCGATTCCCGCTCTCCTGTCAAACTGGCTGTTACTGTCACACTGGCTTTCTCGCCGTCACGCCAACCCATTCACCCTGATAATTGACCTCCAGAAGCTCCAGCCCGGCAGCCTTTACCGCATCTACCACCGTTGTTTCCTTATCATCTATAATTCCTGAGGTAATATAGATTCCTCCCGGCTTCAGCTGGCTGCAGATCACCGGCGTCAGGTTTACCAGTACATCAGCCAGGATATTTGCCGCCACAATATCATAACAGCCATACCCCACCCGATCCTGAACTTCTTTTTCCGTAATGATATTGCCAATCAGCATTTCGAATTTTTCCGGGTCAATATGATTGGATTCCAGATTTTCACGTACCGCTTCCACTGCGCAGGGATCCAAATCAGTTCCCACCACGCTCCTTGCTCCGAACATCAGCGCAAGAATCCCCAGGATTCCGCTGCCGGTGCCCACATCCAGAAGCACGGTTTCCGGCGTCACAAACTTTTTCAGCTGCCTGATGCAAAGCTGTGTTGTCTCATGCATCCCCGTCCCGAAGGCCGTACCAGGATCAATATGAAGGACCAGCTTGTCCTTATCCGTTTCCTCCACCTCTTCCCAGGAAGGGATTACAAGGAGATCATCAATATAAAACTGGTGAAAATACTGCTTCCAGTTATTGATCCAGTCAATATCCTCCGTCTCATCCACGGAAATGCTTCCTTCTCCGATGTCGCAGAATACCCGCAGCTCCTCCAGCTCCCTGCGCACATTTTCCATAACGGACTCCTCGTCCGTCTCTATGCCGTCTACCAGAAGATGCCCGTCCTCTGTTTCCTCCACGAAAAAGCTGAGCCACGCAATCCCGTCATCCTCCGGCCCATCCGGCAGGATGTCCACGAACATCTGCTCCTTTTCCGCGGCCGTCAGCGGCACCTTATCCTCGATCTGCGCCCCTTCCAGGCCAATATCATAAAGGGTGCTGATAATTATGTCCTCCGCATCCGTTATTGTTTTTATCCTGAATTTTTTCCATTTCATATTATATGCTCCTTACAGGTATTCTTTATCCATAATTTTTCACAGCCCGGAAATCAGCCTTACAGTTTCATCCGTAATGATAATTCCCGTCTCCTCAATGACAGGAATTGCCTTTAACGATCCGCAGGACTCCGACATAAAATGAAGATAGCCAAAAGAAGCCGACGCCTCTTCTGGCCTTTCCCAAAAACCCAAATAAAATAAGGCTTTAATTTCGGCTCTTCCCAAAACGCTCCTTCCGCTCCTTTATGCAGGCAGGACAGATGCCTTTGTTTTATCCGGCCGAAAGGTATCTGCTGTAAAGATAAAACTCAAAGAAACCTTCTGTATTCCATCTTTTTTCAAGTTCATACTTCGGCATATTATACCATTAACCAACTGTTGTTTCAATAAGTTAAAACGCAAGATTAAATTTTTAGGACCATACATTCTTTTTTATAGAAACAGATACCATATTTTATAATATCTTTATATCCCTCCATCTCTAATTCCATTGAATATTTTCGCGTCTCAATCTGGTTAAGCGCCTGGATACACCCTGCTTCCATTTCCGAAAAATCGTCTGCCACCTTTAGCTCCATAATAATTGCAAGCCCGCGTATACTTGCGGAATCCGCTTGTAATAAGCTTTTTAAAATCATCAACACCTATTGGTAATGGCTTTTTCATGCTTTACCTCCGTTGAGTTACAGCTTCACAATTCTATCAGCTTCCAGTCTATCATAGGCATGTCGGCTTAGCAAGGATTACCCGGGTTCAACAGCAGTTAAGTATAAACTGTCAGTTACTACTATTACAAACGTTCCAGCCCCATACGGACCGCCTCTATATGATCGAAGGCCAGTCCCCGTTCCGCTTCCACATCAAATATCGGCCTGCACCTCCGTTCGCCTTCACCCTTCGCTTCCTTTTCCACCGCATAGGCAAAACGAACTCCCGCTTCTGCTGATTCCAGGAAAATACATTCCCCGTTTTCCCCTTCCTCCTTCCAAACCCGGAACCAGACAGCTTCCGCTGCATCGTCCCCGGCCCGGACTGAAAGCTCTTCATCATCCACAACAGCCATAAAGGCCACCGAAATTATCCGTGTACGGGGATCACGCTCCACCTCTCCAAATGTGTAAAGCTGCTCCAGACGCATTCCCTTTACGCCTGTTTCCTCCTCCAACTCCCTGGCGGCCGCCTCCCGCAGAGACTCCTTCATCTCCACAAAGCCTCCCGGCAGCGCCCAACAGCCCAAATACGGATGATTTTTCCGCTTTATCAACAGAAGCCTCTTGTTTTCGCCTGACTTATCCACAGCAAAAATGAGCATGTCCACCGTAACCGACGGACGTTCATAATCCCGGGGCTGATATTGGCTGAGAAACTCCTCCTCCGTCAGACCATTTTCATCCACAAGCTTTCCTTCTTCATTTTTCCGCATTTTGTTCCCGCCTTTCTTATTACATTTTTTATTTATAATTAGTTTACATTTTTTCTTCCATACATACTTTCTGCGGATTATATGCTATCCGCCTGCCTGTTTTTCTTTATTCTAACACATAGCACACCCCTGCACCAGACATCCCGCATCGGGACAAATCTGATTTTTATTACCCGGCTCAATTATTCAGCTGGCTGAAATGCTGCTTTTTATCTGTTGCTTCTTACTTATTGCTTCTTATCTGTTATTTCTGTCTGCCATTCATCAAATCATACTGCAATTACACCTGTCCTTTTAGTTTCCAGGCTGATATAATTAAATCAATTATTTTTCCGCAGACACTTGAGCAACAGATAACGGCGCCAAAGACATATCGGCATGAGGTTTACTATCCTTAACCGCCGCGTCGGCTGGCATCCGTATACGCGCGCGCAGAATACCGGATGGCACAGGTCCATGTGGGGAAAAAATCATTTTCAAGGAGGCCCTTTATGCAGATAATCGAATATTTTGAAGATGGGAAAAAAGAATGCTGGATAGAAAAAATCGGGAGCTGCGACTGGGGTGCAGCAAAATATCTGGAAGTGCTGCTCAGGGACGGCCGGTTTGAAACGGTGCTGGGAACAGGCGGCAAGCTGTTTCTTCTGTGCGATGGGGATGAACTTGTTTCCTTTGTTACCCTGACACATCAGGACTGTATCGATGATATCCGGCTGTTTCCCTGGCTGGGGTTTGTATTTACAGCGCCTGAGTACCGGGGACACAGATACAGTGAGCAAATCATCAGCCATGCTTGTGAAGAAGCCAGGAGGCAGGGACATGAAAAAGTATATCTGGCTACGGATCATATTGGGTTCTATGAAAAATACGGATTTGTTTATATGGAAAACCGGCCGGATACGGGCGGTGAGGACAGCCGGATTTATTTTAAACCACTCTCCTGACAGCTGTACTCCGTTCATACAGCGTTCTCTTATGCAAAGCGCTCCTAAGGCGCTCGCCTGTTATCTACCCGTTTCCTCCGGGAAAACACCGCTATATACAAAAGGCAGCCCCGCGGGCTGCCTTTTGTTATCTGTCAGGAATCCGGAAATTCCTATTTCCAGAATCCTTTTTTCTTCTTTTCTTTCCCTTCCGCAGCTCCGCCATCGCCCATTCTCTTCGCCGCATTCAGGCTGTCGCCGGAAACTTCGTCGAATTTTCTGAGCAGTTCCTTGGCTTCGCCAGAAAGCTTATCGGGTACCTGGACTACAAGAGTTACGTAGTGGTCACCGCGCACCTCTTTGTTCCGCAGATTGGGAACGCCTTTTCCCTTCAGGCGGATTTTGGTGTCCGTCTGGGTTCCGGGCTTCACATCATAAATAACCTTGCCGTCCACCGTATCAATAACTACCTCGCCGCCAAGAGCCGCTACGGCAAAGGATACAGGGACCGTGGAATAGATATTGTAATCCTGGCGCTGGAATATGGGATGACGCCCTACAATGACTTCTACAAGCACATCTCCCCTGGGGCCGCCGTTGACGCCCGGTTCTCCCATGCCAGCCAGACGCTTGCACTGGCCGTTGTCGATTCCCGCAGGGATATCCACCTCAAACCGTTTCTTCATGGGTACATAACCGCTTCCATGGCAGTCAGTACATTTATCTTTAATTACCTTGCCGGTGCCGTTACAGTCCGGACAGGTCTGTACATTGCGGACCGTGCCAAAGAAGGACTGCTGGGTAAATACCACCTGGCCCTTACCGCCGCACTTGGGACAGGTAATGGGCTGTGTACCCTCCTTGGCTCCCGTTCCGTGACAGGTCTTACATTCTTCCTTTACATTCAGTTCTATAGTCTTAGATGTACCGAATACCGCTTCTTCGAAGGTTATGTGCACACTGGTACGAAGATTGGCGCCCTTCATGGGTGCATTGCTCGCCCTGCCGCTTCTGCGGGATCCGCCGCCGAAGAAATCACCAAATATATCACCGAAAATATCGCCAAAATCTGCGCTGTTGAAATCAAAGCCGCCGAAGCCGCCGCCACCTGCGCCGTTGTCAAAGGCTGCATGGCCGAACTGGTCGTACTGGCGCCGTTTCTCAGGATCACTCAGTATCGCATATGCCTCCGATGCTTCCTTAAATTTCTTTTCCGCCTCCGCATCTCCCGGGTTCATATCAGGATGGTATTTTTTGGCGAGGACTCTGTATGCTTTCTTAATGGCTGCGTCGTCAGCATTCTTCTCAACGCCTAGGACCTCATAATAATCTCTCTTTTGTTCCGCCATAAATATGCCTCCCTTGGTTCTGCATTCACCGCAGAATCATCTTTTTCTGAACGCAACACTAAGGGACACGGCAGTGCCCCCTAGTGTTGTATTTTTTAAGCTTAAACCTCTCTGAAATCACCGTCAATTACATCATCATCCGGTGCGGAGCCTGCGTTTCCGGCTGCACCGCCCATGTCGGGGCCTGCGCCTGCTGCACCGCCGGCTGCCTGCGCCTGCTCATAAACCTTGGAGAACAGGGTCTGTGCGCTCTGCATCAGTTTTTCCTGGGCAGCCTTCATATCTGCAACCTGGGATTCTGTCATTTCCTGATCCTTGGTCTGATCCAGCAGAGTCTTCAGAGCAGCCAGATCTGCCTGTACGCTTGCCTTGTCAGCTTCCGGAATCTTGTCACCTACATCTTCCAGCGCTTTTTCTGTCTGGAATACGAAGGAATCAGCTTCATTTCTTGTATCAATTGCTTCTTTTCTCTTCTTATCCTGAGCTTCGTACTCAGCAGCTTCCTTTACCGCTTTCTCGATATCACCTTCAGACATATTGGAGCCTGCGGTAATGGTGATGTGCTGTTCTTTTCCTGTGCCCAGATCCTTTGCGGATACATTTACGATACCGTTGGCATCAATATCAAAGGTAACTTCAATCTGAGGAACACCGCGTCTTGCCGGCGGGATACCATCCAGTCTGAACTGGCCGAGAGATTTGTTATCCTTTGCAAACTGTCTTTCACCCTGCAGTACGTTGATATCAACTGCAGTCTGGTTATCTGCCGCTGTGGAGAAAATCTGGCTCTTCTTTGTAGGAATGGTAGTATTTCTCTCAATCAGCCTTGTAGCAACACCGCCCATGGTTTCAATGGACAGGGACAGAGGGGTAACATCCAGAAGAAGGATATCGCCTGCGCCTGCGTCGCCTGCCAGCTTGCCGCCCTGGATGGAAGCGCCGATAGCAACACATTCATCCGGATTCAGGGTCTTGCTGGGCTCATGGCCTGTCATCAGTTTCACCTTATCCTGTACGGCAGGAATACGTGTGGAACCGCCTACCAGCAGTACCTTGCCAAGCTCAGATGCTGTGATTCCCGCATCTCTCAGGGCGTTCTGCACGGGGATTGCTGTTCTTTCCACCAGGTCATGGGTAAGTTCGTCAAATTTGGCTCTTGTCAGATCCATATCAAAGTGCTTCGGTCCATCTGCAGTTGCTGTGATGAAAGGAAGGTTGATGTTGGTTGTTGTTGCGCTGGAAAGCTCTTTCTTGGCTTTTTCTGCAGCTTCTCTCAGTCTCTGCATAGCCATCTTGTCGCCGGAAAGGTCGATGCCTTCCTGCTTCTTGAATTCGCTTACCATCCAGTCGATTACTTTATTATCAAAATCATCACCGCCCAGACGTGTATCACCGTTGGTTGCAAGTACTTCGATTACGCCGTCACCGATTTCGATGATGGAAACATCGAAGGTACCGCCGCCCAGGTCGTATACCATGATTTTCTGTTCTTTTTCATTATCAAGGCCATAGGCAAGCGCTGCTGCCGTAGGCTCGTTGATGATACGCTTAACATCCAGGCCTGCGATCTTTCCTGCATCCTTGGTTGCCTGACGCTGTGCGTCATTGAAGTAAGCGGGAACTGTGATAACAGCTTCGTTTACTTTTTCTCCCAGATAGTTCTCCGCATCTGCTTTCAGCTTCTGCAGAATCATTGCGGAAATTTCCTGCGGGGAGTATTTCTTACTATCAATGTCTACCTTGTAGTCGCTTCCCATATGTCTCTTGATGGAAGCAACTGTTCTGTCCGCGTTGGTTACTGCCTGACGCTTTGCGGGCTCTCCTACCAGTCTTTCCCCTGTCTTGGTGAATGCGACAACACTGGGTGTTGTTCTTGCGCCTTCCGCATTGGCGATAACGGTGGGCTTTCCACCTTCCATTACTGCCACACAGCTATTTGTTGTACCTAAGTCGATACCAATAATTTTGCTCATGATTCTCCTCCATTCTACCGCTTAATACGGCTATTTCATCAGGCCATGCCTGAAATACTTAATTTGCCACCTTAACCATACTGTGTCTTACCACAGCGTCATGATATGTGTAACCCTTCTGGAATTCCTCCACTACGATGTTCTCACCGTATTCCTCATCCTCCACATGCATCACTGCATTGTGGAAATTAGGATCGAATTCCTGACCTGCAGCTTCGATGGGCTTTACTCCCATGTTGTCCAGCTCGGTCATCAGCTGTTTATATACCTTGTTCATGCCTTCCACAAAAGCGGAATCCTTCTCATTCTCCGGTACGGCTGCCAGACCTCTTTCAAAGTTGTCAACCACCGGGAGGATTTTCTCTATCACACTTTTTGCTCCGGTTTCGAACATTGCTGCCTTTTCTTTGTCGGTACGTTTTCTGAAGTTTTCAAATTCGGCCATCTGACGTTTTACCCTGTCTTCCAGTTCGTCTATTTTCACTTTAAAGGCCTCTTCTTTTTTATCTTTCTTTTTCTTTTTGAAGAACCCCTCTTTTTCTACAGAGGAATTATCCTCCGCCTGTTCGGAATCCTCCTGGGTATCCTCCGATGCCCCGGCTTCACCGCCTTCTCCGTTTCCTTCGGAAGAATCAGTATCCGCGTCTGCCGTTTCCTCTGTCCTGGGAGCTTCTGCTGTCTCTTCTCCGGCCTTCGCCTCAGAAGCAGTGTCCATCTCTTCTTCCAGATTACGGTTATCTTTATTTTCCATTTTCTGCTTCACTCCATTCTGTGTACCTGACACTTCTATTTTTTCTTATACAGCGTATCCAGCTGGCTCATGAGATTCTTCAGAATGCCCACGACTCTGTCGTAATCCATTCTCTTCGGTCCGATGATTCCCACCGTCCCTTTCATTCCTTCTCCCAGTTCATAGGTTGCTGTAACAATACTGCAGTCCTTCATTGTCTGTACCGGGGTCTCATCACCGATATATACCTGTATGCCGGTGCTGTTCTCATCAGCAAGTGTTTCCTGAACTATCTGGTTTAATGCCTGTTTTTCTTCAAATGTGGTAATAAGCTGTCCGGCCAGCTCCTTATCCGCCAGCTCCGGATATTTAAGGATGTTGTTGGTGCCGCTGGTATAAATCTCCAGGTCTTCATCCGCCTGAATGGCTTCCGCCACCGCATCGATAATTTCTCCCACCATGCTGCTGTGTATTCCTGCCTGCTGCTTCAGGTTGGCTATTGTCCCCAGATTGATCTCATCCATGGATTTGCCGTTTAAATGCGTATTCAGCAGGATGTTGAGCTTAAGCATGGTTTCCTGATCCGGCGCCTCGTCCACGTGGAGCATTGTGTTCTTAATCACATTGCCTTCCACAACGATAACCGCCAGCACCTGATGTTCATCAACTCTTGAAAGCTGAATGAACTTCAGCTTGTTTCCATGATAAAGCGGCGATGAAATCATTGCCGCATAATTGGTATTTACCGCAAGAACCTTCGCTACCTGCTGGAGAAGATGTTCCATCTTATCTTCCTTCTCCACGAGAAGCTCCTTCAAATCAGCGACTTCCCTGTCCTTCTCTTCCAGCATGCTGTCCACATAAAGACGGTAGCCTTTATCGGAAGGGATCCTGCCTGCCGAGGTATGAGGCTGAATGATATAGCCGAGCTCTTCCAGATCAGCCATCTCATTGCGGATGGTAGCTGAACTCAGGTTCAAATCCGTATATTTGGAAATTGTCCTGCTGCCCACCGGCTCTCCCGTCTCCAGATAGTTCCGGATGATAGCCTGCAGAATCTTCATTTTACGTTCATCCAGTTCGCTCTGCATTACCTCACCTCTTTTTTAAGTTGTTAGCACTCAACCCTTAGGAGTGCTAACACCTTCTGAACATACATTATCACTTCTCCCAAACGTTGTCAACTCGTTTTTTGAAATAAATTAGTGAAAAAAATATGAAAATCATGAACGTAAACTTAAGAAAAAATCAAATATCCCTGTATGAGGAAACATTTTCAAAAGAAACGCCGTATCCTTAAAGAGGCCGGAATCGGACGGATCAGACAAAAGATCCGCCGTTCCTGTCCGGATACGGCGTGTAAATGATGTGAAGTTATATGCAGCCTTATGCTGCGTCAGAACGGTTCTATGTAATACAGTCCTCTGTTCCCTGGGATCAGATGGCAAAGCTGCCGGTAACGTCTCCGTTGATTACATAATATACACTGCTCTCTTCCGGCTTTACATACAGTTCTACGGTTTTGAACTCTTCTTCGTTTCTGCCCAGGTCATATTTCCATACGTCCTTCGCAATTTTTACCAGATCCTCCGATGAGTAGGATTTTCCTGCAAACTGTACGGTTACTGTCTCTTTGATCTCTTCCCTGGCCGCTGCTTTTTTCGCAGGGGCTGCTGCGGGCTTCTCAGCCGCTTTTTTCACAGGAGCTTTCTTAACAGGCTCTTTCTTCACAGTTTCCTTCTTTACGGTTTCTTTCTTTACTGTCTCTTTCTTCACAGCTTCCTTTTTTACAGCTGTTTTCTTTGCAGGCGCCTTTTTGGCAGGTGCCTTTGCCTCTGCGGGCTCTTTTACGGCCGCTTTTACTGCTGGTGTTTTTTCGGGTTCTTTGGTTTCGATTTTGGGCGCATCAGCTTTTGCAGCGATTTTCTCAACAGGTTTTACAGTTTCCTTTGCTTCGGTTTTCTTCGTTTCTGCCATAATTTTTTCTCCTCCTTTAGACCCAGGTACTTTGTCCAAGCACAATACACATAGCAGTAATATACCTGAATATAGGACTAAGTTTACCGCAAAGCCGCGAAGTTGTCAACTTTTCGTCTGATTTCCCGGGATCGTCACCGTAAAACAGCTGCCTTTCCCCGGCTCGCTTTCCAGTTCAATATGACCGTTATAGTACTCCGCAATATGTTTTACGATGGACAGGCCAAGCCCTGTGCCGCCCATCTTTTTGCTGCGTCCTTTGTCCACGCGGTAGAAGCGTTCGAAGATCCTGTCCTGATCTTCCTTTCTGATTCCGCAGCCGTCGTCGCGGACACGCACGCACATATCCGTCCCCCTGGCGCTGATTTCAACCCAAACATTACCGCCGGGATGGTTGTATTTGATGCCGTTGCTGACCAGATTCATAATCAGCTCCCGAAGCTGTTTGGCGCTGGCCTCTATGGAGACAGGCTCGCATTCCTTGTGAAGCGTTACCTGATATTCCGCGGCAATGGGTTCGACAGATTCAAAAATTTCCGTAAGCAGCGGCACCATTCGCACCGTAGAATAGGTCACCTCCGCTTCCTTGGCTTCCAGCCTGGATATCATGAGGATATCATTGATCAGATTGGTCATATTGTCCGTTTCCTTCAGAATCCTGGCAATAAAATCCTTTTTGACGGCCTCATCCGTCACAAAGCCCTGATCCAGCAGCTCCGCATAGCCTCTCACCGATGTGATAGGGGTTTTAAGCTCATGGGAGGCATTGCTGAAAAATTCCTGGCGGATGCGTTTTTCCTTTTCCAGGCGGTCCATGTGCTCCCGGATTTCCTCCGCCATTTTCATGGTGGTTGCGGAAATCACGTTCAATTCCTTATATTTATAGGTTTTAAAGGTAAAGCTGGGATTGTCGCTGCGCACCTTTTCCATCTCCCTGGAAATCTCATTTAAGGGCGTGGTAATCGTATTTGTAAAACGCACGGCGATGACGACGCTCATGGCAAAGGCAATCCCTGTGCCCAGAAGAAGCACCGGGAAAATCAGTATCATGTAATCCAGCATATTGGTATAAGGAACCGCCATGCGCACCACATAGGGTCCCTTCTTGGAATGAACCGCCACATACAGCATGTTCTCTCCCAGGCTTTCCGAATTCCTGGTAGCAAAACCGGAGCCGCTGCGTAGCGCCTCTTTCACCTCTTCCCTCTCCAGATGGTTTTCCAGGGAATCCACCTGTTCAATTTCGTTGTCCGCCACTACCGTGCCGTCTTCACCGATAATGGTGACGCGGGAATTTTCATCCATGGTCGCTTCATGCAGACGGCTGAGCTGTTCCTGCAGATCCCCGTCATAATTCAGGGAATAGTCCACCACATGAATGGTATTCAGCATGGATTCCCGATTGCTTTTCAGCATATTTTTGCCGATAAAATAGTAAGAAAAAACACTGCTGACCGCGAGGGCCAGCATGAGTATCGCTACGAACCGGAGTAATATCGCTCGTTTCATAATTTAATTATCCCTGTTTTCCGTCTCCTGCGGGAGCACAAAACGATAGCCCACGCTGCGGATAGTCTTGATATATCTGCTGCCTTCCTCGCCCAGCTTCTGGCGCAGGGTACGGATATGAATGTCCAGTGTGCGCGTTTCTATGTCTGCCGTATAATCCCAGAGTTTGTTAAGAAGCTCATCCCGCTCCACCACTCTGGCCCGGTTATCGATCAGATACATAAGAAGCTCATATTCCTTATAAGTCAGAACCACCGGCTCCCCGTTCATGGCCACTTCCCTGGCCGCCGTATCCACACACAAACCGCCCAGACGCACCTTTCCCTCGGACTGCACAGGCTGCTGCTCGGACGCCCTTCTAAGCAGCGAACGAATTCTCGCCGCCAGCTCCAAAACCCCGAAGGGCTTAGTCACATAATCATCCGCGCCGCCGTCCAGCCCCACCACCTTATCGTACTCCTTATCCTTAGCCGTAAGCACAATAATCGGCATACTCTTCAGCTCATCCTCCCGCCCCCTGATAATCCGAATCGCAGAAAGACCATCCATGCCGGGAAGCATCAAATCAAAAACCGCCAAATCCGGCTTCTCCCTCCCAACAACCTCCAACGCTTCCTCCGCAGTCTCAAAAGCCGCCACCTGATAGCCATAACCTTCCAAAGCAATTTTCACCAGATTCCGGATATTCTCATCATCCTCAATCACAAATATCTTCTGCATCCTACTCTCCATTCCGCCACATGCCATTAAATCCTTAACCTGTTTTCATAAAACCCGGTGCCAAGATGTGCCTGGTTCTGGTTCAGCTTCGTGTATGTGGGCGCCGTGCTCTGCCTTCACTGCGGTTCCCTTTGGCCCGGCAGTGTTCCCTGTAAAGGCCGTTTAAAAACGCCGGTCCTTACGCCACGTCTTTTGTGGCGTTAGTACCGCTGCGTTTTTAACCGAGCGAAAGCGTGCCTTTTCAGGGAATACTGCCGGACCAAAGGGAACCGCAGTGAAGGCAGAGCATGGCGCACACATGCACGAAGCTGGACCAGAACTCTCGCCGCTTCCTACCGGGGTTTCTGACAACAGTATATCACTCTTCGTCCAACGCAGGAAGTGGTTTGCGGGATTCGCTGACCACATACCCCGCAATGTTTGTGGCATGATCCGCGATTCTTTCCAGATTGCTGATCAGATCCAGGAATACCACGCCGCTTTCCGGCTCGCATTTCCCTTTGGAAAGACGCTGGATGTGCTTCTCCCGCAGCTCATCCTCCAGCTTATCCACATTCCTTTCATAATCCGCTTCCTGAATTGCATCCTGTGTGCTGGAAAGCTCCCTGGCCTTCAGCGCGCTTTCCAGCGCCAGTATGGTTTCACTGGAAATCAGCTTCAAATCCTTGAAGCCTTTCTTGGAAAAGGAGATCTCATCCTTGCGCATATTTTCGGCAAGCTCCGCGATATTTTCCGCGTGATCTCCCACCCTTTCCAGGTCACTGATGGTATAGAAAAGATTTTTTACCACCTTATGCTGTCCCTCGGTAAGGGAAAGATTATCCACCCTCACAAGGAAGGAAGTGAGAACCTTTTCCATTTCATTTATGATTTTTTCCTTATCAAACACAGAGCGGATCAGTTCCTTGTTGCCTGTCTCCACGCCTTCCAGGGCCGCCTTCAGGTTTTCCAGGGCGGACTGGCCCATCACATTTACCTCTCCCATCACGGTATCCATGGCAAATGCAGGGTTTTCCAGAATACGTTCGTCCAGATGGCGGCGCATTTCCCCTGCCGGCGTTATTTCTGCGATCTCCGCTTCCTTATCATCCCTTATTATATAGGTAGAAAGCTTGACAAGCTTATTTGCAAAAGGAATCAGCATCAGGGTATTGAGTACGTTGAAAATTGTATGGAAAACAGAAATTTCCACGCTGTTAATGGCTGCCGCGCCCCATGCCGCATTAAAACGGAAGAGGACAAACATGATAATGCCGAAAACCACAGCGCCGATGACATTGAACAGCAGGTGGATAACAGAGGCTCTTTTTGCATTTTTCCCGGCTCCCGCGCTGGAAATCAGGGCGGTCACACAGGTCCCGATATTCTGGCCCAGCGTAATGAACACAGCGGACTGCCAGTTTACCACACCGTTGAGCGCCAGCGTCTGCAGGATACCCACAGAAGCCGAGGAGCTCTGGATAATGGCGGTAACCACAGCGCCGGCCAGCACCGCGAGAACGGGATTCCTGCCAAGGACAGCAAAAGCCTGTGCAAATATGGGCGCTTCTCTGTATGGTTTAATCGCATCGGACATGAAGGAAAGGCCAATAAACAGGATACTGAATCCTACCAGAATCTCTCCGATTTTTTTCTTTTTTTCTGATTTTGTAAAAAGTACGAGGAACGCGCCGATCCCCAAAAGCAGCGGGGCAAAAAATTCCGGCTTCATTACGCTCCCCCATTCGCTCATGGAAACAATCCATGCCGTAATGGTGGTACCGATATTGGCGCCCATGATAACGCCCACTGCCTGGGCAAGCTCCAGCATACCTGCATTTACAAAGCCTACCACCATAACCGTGGTGGCTGAAGAGCTCTGTATGATAGCGGTGACTCCTGCACCTACAAGAATAGCCATCAGCCTGTTTTTTGTCAGAAAGCCCATCAGCTTCTGCATTTTTCCTCCGGCTGATTTCTGAAGGCCGTCGGCCATGATATTCATCCCGTAAAGGAACATTCCCAGGCCGCCGATGAAAGAAAACAACATTCCTACATCATTAATAGACATCTCATCTCTCCTCTGCCCTCATCAACGGATATCGCTGTCTGAAACTTACTCGAAATCCTGACGTATCCCTCATTCCGCTTCGGGGCGGTATCTTTTTCCTATGTTTCCAATGAAAAACTGCTGTCCTCCGGATTCTGGCCGGACCACGGCATTTTCTCATTGTCCATCATTATTTTAACAGGTGAGTGTAAAGTACACGCTTAGGTTATGTAAAATCTATGTAAAATATCAGAAATCCAGACCTTACATAAGCCAAATGGCATCTTGTCGTGCCCGAGGGTATCTTATCCTGCGCCACATTGTATTTCCTCCTCTGTCCGGCTATAATAACCTCAATCCCAGAGGAAAGAAGGGCTGACCTATACTTTATATGACAAATATCATATTTATTCCCGCCGGGGAACGGGGACTGCGTTATAAAAATACTGTGTATGACAATATCATGTATTTTTCAGCGAGGAAGTGGATGCATCGGCGCAAAGGAGCCGCTGAAATCTATGGCAAACGAAACTGCACGCAGGGATAAAGTGACCTTTCTGATATCTTCCCACGATTTAAGCCTTTTCAGCAATCCGGCTGACAGCTGTCTGCTCCTGTTTCACGGGCGCATTATCTGTCGGACTGGGGAAAAATCGGAGGCGGAGGAAATCAGGAAAAGTATGAAGAATGCAGAATTCGCAGCTTATACGAAAAAGAAAGGCAGGCGGTTTTTCCGGGGCATTGAAAAAAAGAACAGATGTACGTTATTTTTAATACCTATTAACGCAATTGTGAGGAGGTTCCATGAAGCTGATAATACATCAGGATCGTCAGATTACTGAAACTGAAATTACCATCCGCTGTGCACGCATGGATTCCCGGCTGGAGCAGCTGGCCGGACATATCAGGCAATTTGGTTTTTCCCTGACGGGCTATCAGGAGGATAAGGAATTCCAGCTGCCGCTGGAGAAGATATTTTTTATGGATTCCGCAGATGGAAGAACCTATCTTTATCTGGAGAAAGAGGTGTACTACTGCCGGGAGACTCTGGCCTCCCTGGAGGCCCGCCTTTCCCGCACTTCCTTTACCAGGATCAGCAAAAGCTGTCTGGTCAACACCAGCTTCCTGCAAAGTGTGCGGCCACTGTACAACCACCGGCTGGAGGCCACCCTGCAAAATGGAGAAAAGCTGGTAATTACACGAAATTATATCGAACCTCTGAAGGAAAAGCTGAAAGGAGCAAATGTATGAAAAATTTTCTGACCGTACGGGTGCCGTCCACCTGTATCTGTTTTACCCTGCTGCTTCTTGCCAATGCCATCCTGAATCTGCTGAGTGGTATTGATACCGAAGGGTATGATTTCACCGTCCTGGTCCTGTTTCTGATCATATTGCTGTGCCAGGGGGTGGATATTGCCCTGGATCATGTTGAATTCAGGACATGGAAGCAGTACTGCATTACAGAGTCCTTAATTTTGTATGTGGTGAACCTGGCAGTATTCCGTATCATTTTCTGGCATTCCTTTTCGGCCAGGCAGCTTATTATTTTCACCCAGATTTTTTTAGTCATTGTAACCGCTGTATTTTCCTATTTCAGAAAGCTGCAGCGTATGCAGGCGGATGAAATCAATGCGCTTATTGCTAAAATGCAGTCAGATGCGCCGCGGCAATAAAAAAAGTCCGAAACTGCGCCCGGCTTCTAATAGAAGGCCGCAGTTTCCAGACTCAGTCAGGAAATATCTCTCGCTTTCAGTACATTTAATTCCCATTTCGCAACTTGCCGGGTATGGGTCAATTTCTGCTGCTAAAGCACTTTTTTAAGAATAAAATCCTTTTTTCGATGTTATTCTGTGCAATTTGTGTCTTTATTGCCGAGTCATATCCGTGAATTGTGCCTTTTGTGTCGTTCAACTCAACTTTCGCCCCTGCTTTCATCAGTCTTTCAGCATACAAAATTCCTTCATCATGCAGGCAATCATATTCCGCTGTTTCAATGTACGTATCCGGAAGCTTATGAGGCAACACATTCTGCATGGGCGATGCGTTCCTGATGTTTTCTCCTGTTACGTTCTTTAAATAGAATTCCCACATTTTTTTATTATTTTCGGAATTCCATAATGGAGTATCAGAGTACAATTTTATGGATTTCGTGGACATGGACGCATCTGTCACCGGATATATTAACATCTGTGCACAGGGAATGGGCAAAGCTTCTTTTTCATATGCATTGCAAATCGCAGCAGCAATTGCCCCGCCGGAACTATCTCCTGCGATTCCAATCAGTTCTCTGTCAATACGCAGGCTTTCCGCATTCTTTAACAGCCATTTATATACGGTCAATACATCCTGATATGCCGTTGGATATGGATGCTCCGGCAACAGATGATAATCCGGAAAGACCACCCTGCAGTTTGCTTCCAATGCATAGATACAGGCAAGCTTTTTATGATGGGCTGACGCCTTATAACTGAACGCGCCGCCATGGATATATAGCAAACACGGAAGCTTATCCGCTGCTGAAGCAGGTTCGTATATTGCAACCTTTAACGGTAACCTGCCGTTTTCCCGTATTATTATCCGTTTGCAACTAATTTCCCTGGGAATTCCTGTTAATGCGAAAGCCAGCATCTGGTAGATATTTGCTGTCTTTATCAGGAACTTATTATACGGAACCCTCTTTGCTATGCTTTTTAATTCCGGGTCTATCAAATGTGTATAATTCATCTATGCGTTCTCCAAATACAAATTCGTCCGTCCTGGGCTATTAAAGCAACTCGCCAGCCTTCTACACTTCATTTTTCCCATAAATTCCATCGGTTATATCACGCTTTTGTCCATCGGGAGGGGCAATTTACACCCTGCTTAACGGTTGTTTTTTATTTTTAGATTTATTATGTGCAAGTAAATTTGCACCAAAATAACAAATTTCTAATTTGCCGTTCAAATAATCAGGATATTATAATGAAACTTTTTTTATCTTCAACATTCCTTCTCATAAGTTTAATGTATCAATTATTCCACAAAGCTTATCGAGGGAGTCTATCATATAGTTCTGGTTAAATGCCTTAACAGCATTGCTTCTATTAATCAGCACTGAAACCGCCCCGACACTGTTTGCCCCAACTATATCTTTTTCTTCATCTCCCACATAAATCATTTCGTTTGGCAGTATATTAAAACACTCTGCCGTTTTCAGGAATCCTTCTTTACATGGTTTTCTGTAGCCTACATCTACAGAAGTCAGAATTAAATCAATATAAACAGTAAGCATTGCAAAGTCCTTTAAAGAGAACTCGTTATCCATTCCATAAGCAACATCGGTCAATATTCCTGTTTTTATTCCCTTGCTTTTCAATCCTTTTAATGTTTCAATTGCTTCAGGAAATGGATGGGCGTCTGCCTGAAAAAAAGAATAAAACGCGGATTTCATGGCATGCAAATCCGCGTTTAAACAATCCCACGCTGACATAATTTCTTTAAAAATTATGTCAGACGTAATTTCAGTCTCTCGATAATTGACTCTTGTGTTGTATTTTGTAAGAATTTCTGCTGCAGCGTCCATCATACCGTCTGCCAAAACTATATTGCATTTGGCGGCTGCTTCACAAAGCGCAGGACGATATAAGTAGTCCAGCTTAAGGGATTATTGTATTTTATTAACGTATGCCCAACATCAAAGGATACTACTTTTATCATATTCCAATCTGCCTTTTAAAAATATCAGCAAAACATCATTTTGCCGGAAACATACGCTTAACCCAGGCCACCACAAATTTACGCAGCAATCACATAAAAATACAGCAGCACCAGAATACCCAGCACGATGCGGTACCAGCCGAAAACCTTGAAATCATGCTTTTTAATATATCCCATGAGGAAGGAAATCACACCCATGGACACTACAAAAGCCACCACCATGCCGATAATCAGAAGCGACGCTTCGGTCATGCTGAAGCCGAGCCCGAATTTCACCAGCTTCAGAAGGCTTGCGCCGAACATGACGGGAATCGCCAGGAAAAAGGTGAATTCCGCGGATACCACCCTGCTGACACCGATGAGCAGCGCGCCCACGATGGTTGCGCCGGAGCGGGAGGTGCCGGGGAATACCGCGGCGATAAGCTGAAACAGGCCAATGATCAGGGCATCCCGATAGGTCAGGGACGCCAGGCTTTTGATCCGGGGCTTCCTTCCCTTATTCCAGTTTTCAATTACAATAAAAGCCACGCCGAACAGAATCAGCATAATGGCCACCGTGGTGGCATTATACAGATACGGCTCCACCAGATCATCCAGGAGTATGCCGTAAATCATGGCAGGGATGCAGGCCACCAGAACCTTGAACCACATGACAAAAATATCCGTTTTGATAATACCGTTTTTCTTACGCCGCTTTGAAAAATCAAAGGGGAACAGCTTATTCCAGAACAAAACCACCACCGCCAGGATCGCCCCCAGCTGAATCACTACCAGGAATACTTCCCAGAATTCAGGAGATACATCCAGCGTAACAAATTCATTCAGCAGTATCATATGTCCCGTGCTGCTGATGGGCAGCCACTCCGTAATACCTTCCACAATTCCAAACAAAACCGCTTTTAAAATTTCGATCATATCATTCTCCAATTTTTATATTGCTGCTGTCCGCCGGCCGTACCGGCCAAACAGACAGCCTGTTTTCATTTTCCGAAAACTCCGCCGCCTATCTTTGCACGCTGTCACCGTTTTCCAGATAACGCAGCATATCCTCAAAGCACTCCCGGGCATCTGCATAGCCTTCCTCATAAAGCAGACGCAGCTTCTCCTTATCCTTCTCTATTCTGCCAATACCGCTGGCCCTTTTCGGACGGATAACAAAAGCCTGGCCGTTTGCTGTCTGGGCATCCAGATAATCCAGCATCCGGTTATAGGCCACATGCCGGTTTGCCATCAGCTCGTAAACTTTGGGATACCTGGCATAACGCACCTTTACCAGTCCCAGATGGCCGGAAGGCTTCCTCCGGTAGCCGGTTTCCTTGGTGAGCACCACAATATTTTTACGGTTGCCGTCCACAATGGAATGCATGATAGGCACGCTATCGGAGAGACCGCCGTCCAGATACAGCTTATCCCCGATTTTCACATTTCTCGATACCAGCGGAAGGGACGCGGAGGCCCGCACCGCGATGATATCTTTATGCATATCCTTCAGACGCAGGTATTCCGCCTGACCGGTTTCAATATTGGTAGCCACCGCATACGCTCTGTCCTGATAAGCATTAAAAGCATCATAATCATAAGGATTCAGAACGTTTGGGATATCGTCGTAACACATTTTTACCCCGAAAAGATCCCCTGTGGTCAGCACATTGCGCGCACTGCAATAATGTGCGTCATCCAGATAATCCACGCTGATATCATAAGCCCTGCCCCGCTGGCGCGACAGGTAGCTGCACAGATGGCATGCGCCTGCGGACACTCCATAACAGCTGGAAAACTCAATATTTTGATCCATGAAAAAATCCAGGACTCCGGCGGTATAAATTCCTTTCATCCCACCGCCTTCCAGAACCAGTCCGGCCTGATACATACTGTCTACCTCCAAGTCAAATTTGCTGCCGCTTTACGCAAATTATCCGATACTAACCGATGTTTCCGTACTCCGCCGCCACAAATTTTCTCAGGGCAGCCAGGGAACGCTCCACCTTTTCCGTTTCAATACAGTAAGCCATCCTGAAATATCCGGGACATCCAAAGGTATCCCCCGGAACCAGAATCAAATCGTATTTCAGTGCCTTTTCACAGAAAATTTTCGCATCCTCCTCCAGAGCCTTCGGGAATATGTAAAAGGTTCCGCCTGGCTTCACACAGGTAAAGCCCAGCCCGGTCAGGCAATCATACAGAAGGTTCATGTTGGTCTCATAGACGGAAAGATCCGCCGTTTTATCCAGTACCTTAGCCACTGCAAGCTGGATGATGGAAGGAGGGCAATTATGGCCGATCCCTCTGGAAATCTGCCCGCACATGTTCACAATCACTTCCGCATCAGGACAGGCAGGATTTACCGCCACATAGCCGATTCTCTCGCCGGGAAGGGAAAGAGACTTGGAATAAGAATAACAGGAGATGGTATTCGCGTAATAACGTGACACATAAGGCGCCTTAACGCCGGCAAACACGATCTCCCTGTAAGGCTCGTCGGATATAATAAAAATATCGTGCCCGTACTCCTGCTCTTTCTTTCTCAGTATATCCGCAAGCCGCAGGATAGTTTCCTCGGAATATACAATGCCTGAAGGATTATTGGGCGTATTGATAAGAACAGCCATTACCTTCTCACCCAGCATTTCTTCAAAGGCATCAAAATTTATCTGAAAACTCTCCGTATCCGGAGGCACTACCTTCAGCACAGCTCCGGTAAGATTCACATAAGGATTATATTCAGGGAAATAAGGAGCAAATGTCAGTATTTCATCGCCCGGCTTTGTTACTGCCCTGTAGGCATGGGCAAGCGCTCCTGCTGCACCAGATGCCATAAAAATATGCTCCGGGCCATAATTCATACCGAATCTTTCGTTCAGGGAAGCGGCAATAGCCGCCCTCACAGACGGTATTCCCAAACTGGGACTGTAGCCATGCAGCGAACATGGATCGCTGTTTTTAAGCATCTCTATCATACACTCCGTAAACTCCTCCGGAACAGGAACGGACGGATTCCCCAGGCTATAATCAAATACGTTGTCATATCCTATCTCTTCCCCACGCTTCGTCGCAAACTCCGACAAAATCCGAATCACAGATTTGCCGCCCAGCATGGATCTATACTGTTCTGATACCATAATTTCCCTCCAAACCGCCTCTTGGCTTTTCATCCCGACCATTGTAACACATGCGGGGTATTTGTTACAACAGTTTGTAAGGTTAAAGTTCGGGGCGCAAGACACGGGCTTCTCCGGGTGGCAGGGGCTGTGGAAAGGGGACGAGGGGCTATGTTTCTGTAAGAGCACGCTCTCGCTCGGTTAAAAACGCAGCGGTACTAGCATTGTAAATTACACAACGCAAGGACCGGCGTTTTTAAACGGCTCATACAGAAACATAGCCCCTCGCCCCCCTCCCACCCGGAGAAGCCCGCGTCTTCCACCCCCAACTCTAACTGCAAAGTATATTAAAAAAGCCTGAACATGCTGAAAACATGACTCAGGCCTAAATTTAAATTTATTTTTATCAGAAAATCTCTTCTTTCCAAATAATAGCTATAACTTATTTCGCTGTAACATTATGGCAGCCGGTTGTTTCGTTGTCGATGAAAAATTACAGATAATTATTTAAATCCATCGGCATGCGGTAAATCAGCAGGGCTACCAAAGGGATCAGGATTTCGCATACCTGGACGAAAAAGCTTGCAATGTCTTCGGTGATGCCGCCAAAATGTTTAAAGGCCACCCAGCAATAGTAGAGGAATGCGATAAGAGCCCCTGCGAGGCAGCCGATGCCTACCACAAGATTCATCCGCAGCATAAAAAAGGCACAGGCAGCGATATAAAGAATCAGGACAGCCGCCACTATGACCTTGGTTCTGCCTTCAGGTACATACAGCGTGCATTTGCTGGTCTGGGAATGACGGAACCAGATGATGGACAGGCCATAGAGAGAACGGGAAAGAATAAAGCCGAGAGAAACCACCGGCCATCCGTCTATGGGCATTTCACTCCAAAGTCCTACTATGATAAGGAAATAACTGACACAGGTGATGATGGCAAAATAGCCGCTGTGGGAATCCTGGAGGATTTCCAGTTTGCCTTTTCTGGGCTGATGGGAGGACAGGGCGTCCACAGTGCGGAAAAAGCCGTCCATATATGCGCCGCCGGAAAGAAGGAGCGGGATCATCACGCAGACAACAGACCGGAGGAACTCATAATCCAGCAAATAGGGGTGTACTATCCGCCATTCTGTGATCAGGAAAGCAATGATGGCTCCTACCCACGGTACAAAACACAGAATATATTTCATGTTATCCTTTGTTTTTTCCACCTGGCGCGCAGGCACCACGGAGTACATGGAAAAAGCGAGTCTGAAGCTGTTCCAAACCTGTTTCATGCTTTTTGGTCCTTTCTCTTTCGTGCAGTCTGTCACTCTGATTACTCTATTACAACATCATCCGCATACTGATCCCAAATCAGGCAAATCCAGGTTTTTCCCTGGCTGAGTACGATAGGATCACCATTTTCGTCCACATAATAGGCAGGATCCGTATCCGCGTAGCGGGACCAGGTTCCTTCCGTCATTTTCCCCTGGGTGAATACCTGAACCTTCATGCCGTTGTCACCGTGGCAGCCAAAGGCCAGATAATCATTTTCATCGCGCACCTCACCGTAGCAGTACTGGAAAATAACATTGTCAAAGGCAAGCTGTTCTCCGGTGCTTTCATCAATATGGGGGCCGCCGTACTGGTAACGGTAATATTTTCCGTCTTTTTCATTATATTCAAACCAGGCCTGCACCTTGCTGTAGCCGTTGGGCTGGTCTTTTTCCTTTCCGCCCGGATACAGCATTTCCGCAGTTTTTCCTTTGCTGTTGTCCGGCTTCTGCCCGTCTGCTGCAAAGGCAAATTTAGGCTTGTGCGCATCATGGTAGGTACGGCTGTATTTCATTTTATCAATATCTTTCTGAAGGCCTTTAATGTCCAGATAGACATTGTGGGGCATTTTTCTTTCCGTTGTACGAAGAAAAGTATTGGGCGCAGGATGGTTAATCCCGGCAACGGGGCCGCTGATATTGTCCACCCGATCACTGTTGAGAAGCTCGCCCACATAAGGGGTTGCCTGTCCGAAGTGTGCATAAATGGCGTCAAATTCCAGGGCGCAGTATACAAAATAGTCCCGGCTGCTTCTGATATATCCTATTTTGTCCATGTCTCCATAATTTTCAAAAAGGCCCATCAGCCTTGTAATACGGCCCTCAACCGGAGCCTCATAGATAATGGAGGCTTTCGAAGTCCCTGTCTGGGGGCAGCCTTCCAGAATATTGTTAAGCATGACTGCAAGCGGCCTCTGCTTTACCTGTTCCGGATCCATTTTTTCTCCGGTAAGATAGCTGTGCTGTCCGTCATTTTCCACCAGGGCGGCCTGCTGGGTATTAGTCACAGCACCCGTTTCATTCGCCTTCGCCTGTTCGGTGGCGCTGACCGTCTCCTGTTTTGTCTGCGTTTCCGATTCCTGCGGAGGCTCCGTTTTCTTTCCGCAGCCTGTCAGAAGCGCCGCTCCCAATATCAGTGCGCTGAAAAAAACAGCGGTTTTATGCATCCTTTTTCCATCTGTCCGGAATTTTCTCATTCGTCTCTCCTGTAAAAAACAAAACTGACCGGCAGCCGCAACACTTTCCGCCGCCTGGCCTGCATCATTTGGCAAATACAAACAGAACCGGCGCAGCCTTTATCTGCACCGCCCGGTTCCTGCAATTTCTGTAAATCAGGCATCGGCTGGAAATCGGAATGCCTGTAAAGTCTATGATATTGTACTCCGCGAGGTTCTGAAAGTCCAGTATTTTATGAAAATCTTAATGAATGAGACGGCATTTTTCCGCTGCCCTGACCAGAAGCGCTCCTTTGGGAAGGGCCAGAAGATCTTTTCTTCCAACAGCTCCCAGTTTGATGGTCAGCACAAAATATATCGGAACCGCCACAAGGATAGCCGCCGCCAGGCAGATCACGTTAATATGGATCAGCAAATACAGGCCATGATATACGCCGAAGGCCGCCGCCCCCATAATCACTGCGGACCAGCCGGGAAGCAGGAAGGTCTTTATTATCTCCTGCCTGTATTTCAGTTCCTTCCTTACGGAAAAGCCGTTGAGTATGCACATTAAAAGAGAATAAAGCACGGTGGCGATGACCAGGGAAAAAAGTCCCAGATCCGTCGCCAGCAGCAGCGGAACCAGAACCACAGTCTGGATTACCAGGGCAACCGCCGCATTGACTACGGGCAGATTCACCTTGCCGATCCCCTGGAGCACCGCATTGCTGATAGTGGAAAGGGCATAAAATACCACGCTGATGCTCAGCGCCGCAAGCAGCCAGGATACCGTATCCACAGAAGCCTTCTGGGGATATAAAAGCAGTGTGACCGGCTTGGCCAGCACAGCAAGGCCTACGGCGGAGGGAATGGAAAGAAACATGGTTGTTTTTATCGCCGTCCCGATCCGTCTGTTGGTTCCCGCGATGTCCCCCTGGGCAAAGCTTCCTGAAATGCCCGGTATCATTGCCGAGGACATGGCGGAGGCGATGGCGATGGGGATGTTGGCGATCTGTTTTGCCTTACCGCTGAACAGGCCGTACTGGGTATAGGCCTCCACCTCGCTTAAACCCTTTACATGCTCCATAATCCTGGTGTAAATGGTCAGGTTTAAGGAAGTGTTGCAGTTATAGATAAAGGTGCTCAGTATTACCGGCGTCACCATGGTGATGATGATTTTATACACCTCGCCTGTGGTGAGCAGCTGGGAGCTTCGATCCCTTTTTGTTTTCTGATTGATATATTCTCTGTTGAGAAGGAATATCCCAAACATGAACAGCAGCGCGATAAGTACGCCTGCCCCGGTGCCTATGGCGCTTCCCGAAGCGCCGAATACAGCCTGCGTGGTGGTATCCTTCCCGGCAACCGCCTTAATCAGAAGAAATGCCGCAAGTATGCTGACCACCGCATTCAGTATCTGTTCCACAATCTGGGAAAATGAGGTGGGCACCATGGTTCCGTGTGCCTGGAAATAACCTCTCAGCACGCCAAGAAGCCCGGAGAAAAATATGGTGGGCGCAAAAATACGAAGCACCGGCACGGAATTGCCGCCCACCAGGATTCCTGCACCAAAGAAGGTAAACAGGCTGGCCAGGCCGCCCACGACTACCACATAGCCTATGGCACAGCGGAAAATTTTCTGGGCGTTCCTGTATTCCCTCAGCGCCAGCCTCTGGGCAATCACCTTGGAAATGGCCGAAGGGATACTGTAGGAGGATACAAGGAGTATGATGGTATAAATCTCATAAGCGGAAGAATAATAACCATTTCCTTCATCCCCGATAACGGCAGCCAGCGGGCTTCTGTATAAAATTCCAATGACCTTGCAGATGATTCCGGCAGCCGCCAGGATCCCTGCCTGCATGACAAAGCTGTTGCTTTTTTTATTATTACCCATAAATTAATCACCTGACCAGAATGCATTTACTCCGAAAGCCTGAAGGTAAGCAGCGCATCCAGCCTTCTTTCCACAACCTCATATACGAATATATCCGGCTGCTGCTCATCGATCATTGACTGTTCAAAGCATCCGTTCCAATGGGGCATATAGCTGTAGGAAAAATTGGATGCCAGCACAGGGGCCATAGCGCCTGCAAAGGAGTCCCTCACCAGGAAAAGCCGCCTTGGATCCGGCGCCTCCGACTGGTAAATCAGCTCCGTGGCGTCGATGGCCTGGATCACCGACAGATTGTTGGTGGCGTAGCCCGTCACATCATAGCTTACTTCCGCGGGCTTGTTCTTTTTATAATAGTTCTTCAGATTCATCATATTCGCAAGATCGTAGCCTGAGAAGTCATTTTGCGAGATCGTCAGAGCCTCAACGTCCGCAATTTCCACACCCAGCTCACGAAGCAGCGCTTTTGCGCCGATATAGCCGCCCAGATAATTCCAGTGGGTATCATAATGCCAGTAAAGATCGTACTGATCCTTATAAGCCATCAAATCCTCTCTGGGATAAACGATGCGCACGCCCGTTTCCTCACGCAGATAATTAATCACCTGCTCCGCCCTGGTCAGTTCCCCCCGTTTCCTGATATAATCCGGCAGCTGGGCGGAATAAATGTCTTCCTTATTGGAGGGGATCATGAGAATAAACTCTATGCCTCTGGCTTCCAGATAAGCTTTGGTGCTCAGGATGTTGTCCTTTATCACATCCAGCTGTTCCTGGGTGTACAGGTTCGTTCCCTTATAATCCTCAATACTTCCCTCATCTGTAAAAAATAACCAGTCATTTTTTCCCAACACCACGCTGGCGGAGGAGGAATCGCCGAACAGCTTCATGTTCAGGATGCTGTTGGCTTCTATCATCTGGCTCCGGAAAGCCAGGTGGTCGTTATAGTAGCTGTTGTACTGGGATGCATAGTTGTGCAGATTGTCTCTGGTCAGCGCCGGCTTCTCGGCAAGCTGCCTGTTTTCCGTATTTTCTTCGGATATATGAGGCTCTGCAAAATAGTAGACAACCCTGGGGCCTGTAATCATCAGGGCAAACAGGATTATCCACACCGCCGCCTTCTTTTTCGTCATGTAGCCATTCCTCCATTTTCAGCAAAAACCGCTGTCAGAAACTGCTGTCACACAGACTGACGCTAATAATCGCAATCATACGGGCCGCCACTAAAATTGCACTCATATGGGCTGCCATTAAAAATTGCAATGTACGGACTGCAGTTAAAAATTCATGTAAATAAATGCGCTGTAGGTGCTGCTGACCATGAGCATAACGCTGTAGGCAAGAAGCAGCATGCAGAAAATCAGCTCTGCCGTACTGTTTTTAAATTTCTCCGCCCGGGGGCTGATTTTCACCGCGCACTTCTGCAGTACGCCACAGCCCAGGATACCGCAGGCCGCCAGGAAAAAGGCCCTGTTAGTTACCAGCTCCTGCACCGCAAAACCGGACGCCGTATACATCCAGGGAAGGAACATGCGCTTCAGATACTGCAGCGTAAGCCCCACGTCTCCCACCCGGAAGAAGGTCCAGCCCACACAGAGCACCAGTATCGTGTAAACATGCTTGATTACTTTTGTTTTCTCCAGAAGCTTTCCCAGCCCCAGGCGCTCCAGCACCATGAAAAAGCCATGGAAAACACCCCAGCAGATAAAGTCCCAGCTGGCTCCATGCCACAGTCCCGTGGCCACGAAAATAATGGAGATATTAATGTAGGTGCGCAGCTTGCCCTTCCGGTTGCCGCCCAATGAGAAATACAGGTATTCCCTGAACCAGGAGGTGAGGGAAATATGCCATCTGCGCCAGAAATCCGTAATCGTGGAGGCAATGTAAGGGTAGTTGAAGTTTTCCACCAGGGTAAAGCCAAACATCTTCCCAAGTCCCACCGCCATATCGGAATATCCGGAAAAATCATAATAAAGCTGAAGGGAATAAAAAATAATGGCAATCCATGCCAGCACGCCGTTCACATTTGCCAGATCCAGACCGTAAATCCGGTCTACGCAGGATCCCAGCGCATCCGCAATAATCACCTTTTTTGCCAGACCGTATACAAAACGGCGGATACCCTCTCCCATCAGGGACAGGCTCTGCTTCCTTTCGGTGAGCTGTTTTTCAAAATCCCTGTATTTTTCAATAGGGCCCTGGGTAATCTTGGGGAAAAACGCAAAATACAGAGCCATATTCAGGATGTTTTTCTGGGCGCCGTATTTTTTCTTATATAGATCGATCAGATAGGACATGGCCTGAAAGGTAAAAAAGGACACGCCCAAAGGCAGGGCGATATCCTTCATGGACAGCAGCTCCCTGCCTGCAACCTTGTTCAGCGTATTGATGAAAAAGTTAAAATACTTATAATATCCCAGGATTCCCAGGTTTGCCAGGATTCCCAAAATAAGGGCGGTGCGCCTTGCTCCCACCGTCTGCGTCTTATCCATCACCAGCCCCAGCACATAATTGGCCAGTATGGAAACCAGAAGCAGCCACATATATCTGGGCTCTCCCCAGGCATAGAATACCAGGCTGGCCGCGAGTAATATCAGGTTCTGGAGCTTCCTGCTCTTCCCCGTGATTTTATCCAGTATAAACACGATGGGCAGAAATGCCCACAAAAATATCATTGAACTGAATACCATTATTTATTCTCCATCGGTAACTTTCCAGCTTCTCCGCAGCTCCGGGGAAAACAGTCCGCCTCCGGTAATGGCTGTCCGCTTTGCGCCGCTGCTTTATTTGAAAAGATACCTTTCTCTTCTTTTGTATTGCCCGTATTTTCTGAAACTTTTCACTGTCCTGTAATACTATCTTTTCTTATTATATACGGTGAGGGAGTTTTTTCAAAGTCTTTTTGTCAGATCCTTAATAACTTCCCCTGCCGCAATCAGCCCGGCCACGCTGGGAACAAAGGCCGTGCTGCCGGGAATGGAACGCCTTACGGAGGCTTTGTCCTCCTCCAGAGGGCTTTTCGCAGGCGTGCAGGGTTCTTCCCTGGAGTATACCACCTTCAGTTCCTTAACTCCCCTGTTCTTAAGTTCACGCCGCATGACCCGGGCAAGAGGGCAGACGCTTGTCTGATAAATATCCGCCACTTCGAACCGGGTGGGATCCAGCTTATTCCCGGCTCCCATGCTGCTGATAACCGGCACGCCTGCTTTTTTCGCCCTGACAACAAGCTCCAGCTTGGCCGCCACGGTGTCCACCGCGTCCACCACATAGTCAAAGGATGAAAAATCAAACTCCTCCGCATTTTCCGGCAGGAAAAAGCATTCCCTTGTCTCCACCTCGGCCTCGGGATTGATGGACAGGATGCGTTCCTTCATCACCTGCGTCTTGTATCTGCCCACGGTGTCCAGGGTGGCGATGATCTGGCGGTTCAGGTTGGAAAGCGCCACCTTATCGTTGTCAACCAGCAAAAAATGGCCTACACCGCTTCTTGCAAGCGCTTCCACGGTATATCCCCCCACGCCTCCGATGCCGAATATGGCAACGCGTGATCGGTTTAATTTATGAATTCCTTCCTCTCCCAGAAGAAGGGCGGTTCTTGTGAATTGTTCCTGCATGGCATTTCCTCCGCAGTTTGGACTCCGCATGCGCCGGAAGCTTACTGAACAACGGGGCAAAAGATATCCGGCATATGCGAAGACTTAATTTAAAATATATAATAAGGCATTTTATTATAACATTCTCTCTGGAAATCTGTCTATGAATACATGAAAAGTGAGTGGAAGGGGTAAACGCGGATAAAAGACATGAAAACTGGCAGCAGGTCACAATTCTGCTGGCAATTGGCTTTTTTTATTTTATTTTTATTTTCTGGACGCTATATTTTCCAGCATTTCAATTTTCTTATGATAAGTCAGTATTCTTTCTGCGATCTTCTCCCTATGTAGCCGTCCCCAAGCCCCACACCCGGAACCTGCCGGCTAGTCTATTTACTCACCAGGTATTCATGCAGCGCCGTCAGAAGCTGCTGTTCTTCTCCTTTGGGGTTCACCAGCTTTAAATCCAGCGCTTTTCCCGTTCCCAGCGCACAGACGCCCAGAATGGATTTGGCATCTACCGTATAGCTGCCGGCCGCCAGATCATATTCTCCGTTAAATCTTCTGATGGTATTTACAAATTTCCAAACTTCATCCGCATTTCCAAAACGAATTTTTATTGATTCCATGCTGAATTCCTTTCTTTCTTCATTCCATGCCGTTTCCGGCGCCGGAATGCCCTTCAGGTATTGTAGCTAAAGTTTTCCCCTGTGCTTTCAAAATTATACTGGAATTGGAAAAAATTTCTTATCCCCGTAATTCTGGGCGGTATGGCCATTTCCGATTCAGTCCCCGACTCTCCTCCGTCGGCATCCGCATTTTAAAAACATATATCTTCCGGTCCTTAAGTGTCCAGCCGCCATTTTGGCAAACAACGTCAAGACAAACATAAATGCAAATGATAAATTAAATGAAACAGCAAAAACTCTAAACAGTTATATTTTCATAACACAACCATGCCCTTTATAACGGAAAACAGGAGGAAAATCACATGGAAAGCCGGGAACAGATTAATGCGGTTTGGCAGATGCAAAACTATATCGAAGGACATCTGGATGAACCGATTACGCTGCATGCGCTTGCAAAGAGCGCAGGCTATTCTCCCTGGCACTGCGCCAGGATTTTCAAAGAGCTTACCGGCAAGACGCCGTTTGAATATATCCGTATGTACCGGCTCTCCAAAGCGGCCATGGAGCTGAGGGACAATGATCTTAAGGTAGTTGATGTTGCGATGGATTTTTTGTTTGACAGCCATGAGGGCTTTACCAGGGCCTTCCGCAGGCAGTTCGGCATGAGTCCGAATGAATATAAGAAAAATACGCCGCCGATTTATCTTTTTCATCCCTGGTCCATACGGGAATATTATTATTGGCTCAGGGATATGCAGGAGGATGCACCGCCGCTTTCCGGGGACTTTTTTATACAGGTGCGCAATTTCCCCAAAAGAAAGCTGCTGTTAAAACGCGGCGTGTCGGCGGATGATTATTTTTCCTACAGTAATGAAAATGGCTGCGATGTATGGGGCCTGCTGTGCAGCGTCAAGGAGGCATTGTATGAACCAGTCGGCCTGTGGCTTCCTGATGCGCTGCGTCCGCCCGGTACCTCACGCTATGCACAGGGCGTTGAATTGCCGGAGGACTACGGAGGAACGATCCCGGAGGGCTTTGATCTCATTGATCTGCCCGAATGTAAAATGATGATGTTTCAAAGCGCTCCTTATGATGATCTTCACTTTGAGGAAGCGATATTAAATTTGTCGCAGATCATCGACACCTATGATCCCACCCGGTCCGGCTACGAATGGGCGGATGAAGCCGCGCCGCGTTTCCAGCTGGATCCGCAGGGATGGCGGGGCTATATTGAAGCAAGGCCGGTAAGAGAGCTTCCCTGAAAACATCACAAGGAAAGTCAAGTACCCTCCCATTCCTTCTGTTATGCTTATTCCAGAAACGAAAAAAGCCCGCAATAAAGGAGGAAAAAGACATGGAAACACGAGAAAATATCGAAAGGCATTTGAACGTACTTTGTAAGGAAATCGGTGCAAGGCCCACTGGCTCAGAGGCAAACCATACGGCGGTTGAGTATGCGTGCAGGGAATTTGAGCGCGCCGGCCTGGACGTCCTGCGGCAGGAATTTGACTGCATGGACTGGGTGGACAACGGCGGCATACTCACTGTCGGCGGCAAGGCCATCCCCATGGTCGCCGCACCTTATTCACTTCCCTGCAGCGTGCAGGGAGAGCTTCTCTGCGTCAGTTCACGGGAAGAGCTGCGGTGCGCGCCTGTCGCCGGGAAAATCGTTTTGCTTTGCGGTGAGCTGGCATCGGAACCGCTGATGCCCAAAGGCTTTGTATTCTGGAATCCGGAGGAACACAGGGAAATCATCTCTTTGCTGGAAAACGGCGGCGTTAAGGCGGTGCTTACTGTCAGTCTTTCTCCGGAACGATTTGTACCGGTCATTGAGGACGGGGACTTTGAAGTACCCTGCGCCGTGGTTCTTCCGGAAAGCCTGTCCCGGCTATGCAGCGGGCTTCCCGTAGCCCTTACGCTGAACGCGGAACGTCGCCCTGCAAAGACCGCCAATGTAATTGCCGTCTATGGCAGCGGAAAACATAAGGTATGTTTTTCAGCGCATATTGACACCAAACCGGGAACCCCGGGCGCTTTGGACAATGCCTCCGGCGTAGCCGTTTTACTCGCGATGGCAGAGGAGCTGTCGGGCAGGGAGCTGCCCTACCGTATTGAATTTGTCCTCTTTAACGGTGAGGACCATTATTCTAATCCGGGAGAAATGGCATATCTTGCCGCTTATCTTTCATCACCCTCGGAATACGTCTGCGCGTTTAATATTGACGGGGCGGGCGTAAAGGGACAGGATTTTGCGTACTCATTTTATGAATGCCCGGAACAGCTGACAAGCAGTATTTCCGGTTTCGCAAAGAAGGCGGAAGGCTTTAAACAGACAGAACCGTGGCCGCAGGGAGACCATACCTTGTTTTCTTTTTCCGGCGTTCCTGCAATCTCCATTACCTCCGCCGGAATATTTGCGCTGGCGGACAGCGTGCTCCACACAGAAAACGACACCCTGGAGCTGATTGATTCAAAAAGGCTGGAAACGCTGGTTAAGTTCCTGCTTTATTCTGTTTAAAGAAAAATATAAAGGAGTGGTTTACGGGCAGGTACTTGACCGGAACTCCCTGTCCGCAGAAATAAAACCAGCGGCAGCCGTCTCCCCCATCCCAAGGATGATTCCGGATGGAAGGAAGGCGGCATGCCGCTGGTTCTGGTTTCCCTATGGAAAAACAAGTCTTTTTACAATGTCCTTTCAATCAGCTCCACGCATCTGTCATATCCCAGCGTTGTGCTGTTCAGGCACAGATCATAGTTCATGGGATCTCCCCATTCCCTGTCCGTATACTGTTTATAATAATCCCTGCGCTGTCTGTCCTTCATACGGATGTAATCCTCCGTTTCCACCATGGCGATATTGTCAATCTGGTTGGCGCGTTCTTTGCGCTCCGCCATAGAGGAGGCATAAATAAATACATTCAGGCTTCTGCATTTCCCCCGCAGCACCTCGCCCGCGCAGCGGCCGATAAAAATACAGGGGCCTTCCATGCTAAGGCGGCGTATGGTTTCCGCCTGGGCCTGGTAAATCCGGTAAGGCATCATGCCTCTTTCATTTCCCCGGAAATTTTCCACGGCGGACGCCACGGTATACAGAAGGCTTTTATTTACTTTTTCATCGTTTGCCTTGACCACGCCGGGGTTCAGGCCGTATTTTTCAGCCGCCAGCATGAGAAGCTGCCCGTCATAAAAAGGGATGCCCAGCCTCTCCGACAGCCGTTTCCCAATTTCACGGCCGCCGCTGGCATATTGTCTTTCAATTGTAATTGTTCTCAGATGAGCCATTTTTCCGTCTCCTTTTCTGCTGCCGCAAGGCTGCTGTACTGTCCAGTAACTGTGATTTGCAGCCTCTTGCATTACGCAGTGGCATCTACGAACTGCGAATTGTAAAGCTCCGCGTAAAAGCCGTTCTTTGCAAGGAGTTCTTCATGATTGCCCTGTTCTATAATATCGCCATCCTTCATCACCAGTATGAGATCCGCATCACGGATGGTGGAAAGCCTGTGGGCGATGACAAAGCTTGTTCTGCCTTCCATCAGATGATTCATAGCCTTCTGGATCTGCTGTTCCGTCCTGGTATCCACGGAACTGGTTGCTTCGTCCAGAATCATGATTTTATTGTCCGCCAGAATAGCGCGGGCAATGGTGAGAAGCTGCTTCTGGCCCTGGGATACGTTGCTGGCATCCTCATTCAGCTCCATCTGATAGCCGCCGGGAAGCGTCTGGATAAACCGGTGCGCATGGGCCGCCTTAGCCGCCGCAATAACCTCTTCGTCTGTGGCATCCAGCCGTCCGTAACGGATATTTTCCATAATAGTGCCCTTAAACAGCCAGGTATCCTGAAGCACCATGCCGAAAATCTCACGAAGCTCGCTCCGGTTGAATTCCTTTACATTGTGGCCGTCCACCAGGATAGCGCCGCTGTTCACATCGTAGAAACGCATCAGCAGCTTCACCATGGTCGTTTTCCCGGCGCCGGTGGGGCCTACGATAGCCACTGTCTGGCCGGGCTTCACGGAGCAGTTGAAGTTATGGATGATCACCTTATCCGGGTTGTAGCCGAATACCACATTCTGGAAATCCACCCTGCCTTTGGGGAATTCCAGGTGAACCGGATTCTGCGCAAGCTGTTCCTCCTCCTCTTCCTCAAGGAATTCAAAAACACGCTCCGCCGCGGCCGCTGTGGACTGCAGCATGTTGGATACCTGCGCCAGCTGGGTAATAGGCTGGGTAAAGTTTCTTACGTACTGGATAAACGCCTGGATATCACCTACCGTAATGGTTCCCCTCACGGCCAGGATGCTTCCCAGAACCGCCACGGATACGTAGCCCAGATTTCCCACAAAGGTCATGATGGGCTGCATCAGGCCGGAAAGGAACTGGGATTTCCATGCGGACTGGAACAAAATATCATTGGTATCATGGAAGGTCTTTTCCACATCCTCTTCCTTGTTATACGCTTTCACGATATTGTGGCCACTGTAAACCTCTTCCACCTGGCCGTTGATTTCGCCCAGATATCTTTGCTGCGCCACGAAGAACTTCTGCGATTTTTTTACCACAATCCCAATCAGGCCTGCGGAAATGGGCAGGATGACTATGGCAATCAAAGTCATCAGGGGACTGATGCTCAGCATCATGATCAGGACGCCGATCATGGTTGTGATGGAGGTAATCAGCTGTGTGATGCTCTGGTTCAGGCTCTGTCCCAGCGTATCCACATCGTTGGTAATACGGGAAAGGACCTCGCCTACCGTTCTGCTCTCAAAATATTTCATGGGCATACGGTTGATTTTTTCACAGATTTCCTGCCGGAAGCGGTAGGCCAGCTTCTGGGAGATACCTGTCATAATCAGCCCCTGTACAAAGGAGAGCACCGCGCTGAGCACGTACAGTCCCAACAGAAGCAGGAGGATATGCCCTATCCGTTCGAAATTAATGCTGCCGGTGCCGGAAACCTTGGCAACCAGGCCGTTGAAAAGCTCTGTGGTGGCTTTCCCCGAAATCTTGGGGCCGATGATGCCGAATATGGTACTGCCCACCGCAAAAATAAGCACTGCCACAAAGGCAGGCCAGTAACGGCCCATATATTTCACCAGTTTTTTTATGGTGCCTTTAAAATCCTTGGCCTTTTCACCGCCCATCCGGGCGCCCGGGCCATGCATTCTGGGGGGTCTTCTCTGTGTTTCACTCATGATGCGCTTCCTCCTTTCAGCTCCGCCTCAGACAGCTGGGAACGGGCGATTTCCTGATACGCCCCGCAGGTTGCCAGCAGTTCCTCATGGGTGCCGATGCCGGCGACTTTGCCGTCATCCAGAACGATAATCTGATTGGCATGAAGGATGGTGCTGATTCTCTGCGCCACAATGATAATGGTGGCGTCCTCAATTTTTTCATGCAGCGCTTTTCTCAGAACCATATCCGTCTTGTAGTCCAGTGCGGAAAAGCTGTCGTCAAACAGGAATATCTTGGGATCCTTGGCGATGGCCCTGGCGATGGACAGACGCTGCTTCTGCCCGCCCGATACATTGCTTCCGCCCTGGGCAATGGGACTTTCATAGCCTTCGGGCTTGCTGTCTATAAATTCCGTGGCCTGGGCGATTTCCGCCGCTTCTATCATTTTTTCATCTGAAATATGGGAACCGCCGTATTTGATGTTGGAGGCGATATCCCCGGAGAACAGATTTCCCTTCTGGGGTACAAAGCCTAACAGGCTGCGCAGCTTATGCTGGGAAATTTCCCGGATATCCACGCCGTCAATCAATATCCGGCCCGCCGTCACATCGTAAAATCTTGGAATCAGGTGGATCAGCGTGGATTTGCCGCAGCCGGTGCTTCCGATAATCGCCGTTGTTTCTCCCGGCTTTGCCGTAAAGCTGATATGCTCCAGCGCATCCTCCGCCGCCCCTTCATAACGGAAAGACACATCCTCAAAGGTAAGCTCGCCCTTCGCTTTTTCCAGTTCACCGTCCCTGGAGGCGGAAGGATCATGGATGCTGGGACGGGTGTCCAGCACCTCCTGGATACGTTCCGCCGCCACGCCGGCACGGGGCAGCATGACGGAAATCATGGTAATCATCAGGAAGGCCATGACAATCTGCATGGTATAAGTAATAAACGCCATCATATCGCCCACCTGAAGGTTTCCCGCATCGATCCCCTTTCCGCCAAACCAGATAATCATAACGGTAATGCAGTTCATGATCATCATCATAAGGGGCATCATAAAGGTCATAACCCGGTTGGTGAACAGCTGGGTTCTCATCAGATCCTTATTAGCTGTTTCAAATCTTTTTTCTTCAAATTTCTCACGGCTGAAGGCGCGGATAACGGGCACGCCGGTGAGTATTTCCCTGGATACCAGGTTCAGCCGGTCAACCAGGGACTGCATTTTCTTGAACTTCGGCATGGCTATCTGCATCAGGATCAAAACCACCACGGAAATTGCCGCAACCGCTACGCCGATGATCCAGCCCAGCCCGGTTCTGGTACTGGCTACCTTGACAATGCCGCCGATACCGATGATAGGCGCATAAAGCACCATACGCAGCAGCATAACCTCTACCATCTGTACCTGCTGGATATCATTGGTACTCCTTGTTATCAGGGAAGCGATGGAGAATTTGTTCAGTTCATTGCTGGAAAAGGAAACCACCTTGGTGAAAACCTTTCCTCTCAGATCCATACCTATCTTTGCCGCCGTCCTGGAGGACAGAAGGCCCGCCAGTATGGCCGCCGCCATCATAAGAAGCGTCAGGCCCAGCATTTTGGCGCCGGTAGAAAGCAGGTAGTTCATCTGCACATCATTCAGGTCCATTCCCATGGCTTCATATTCAGCCTTAATAAAAAGAATGGCTTTCTGGGTGATGATGGAATCGCTCATATCTCCCATTTCCTCAGCTGCCTGTTTTTTCATTTCCTGCAGCTTTGTATCGTCAATTCCCTTTGCCGCCATCATTTCCTTCAGGCCGGCCATGTCCGTCTGCCCGGAATCCTGAATGGAACTGAGTATTACCATAGGCATTCCGAAATCCTGGTTGAGGCGGTCAATCGTTTCCTTATCCGAGGTATTCCGTTCGTAAATGCCGTCCTTCAGATCATAAGCCTGAAGGGCCTCGTTTTTTTCGTCCTCCGTCATAAACAGGGACAGGCTGTCAAAGGTTTCCTCCCTCATTCTTTCAGGGACGGCATTTTCAATACCTCCCTGCTGTATTCCCACGTCCACAATATCCGAGGTGTAGGAAGGCAGCGCCAGGTCACAATACGCCTGACCTACCAAAAGAAGAATGATTAAAAGGACGGCAGCCTTATGCTCGCCCAGGTGTTTAAACAATTTCCACATTCTTTCCTATTTCTCCTCGTATAATAAGTTTGTAAGCAAGAAAAAAGCTTACAGACTTATTCTTTTTTGATAAGACAGAGGGATACTTCTAAACATCTTTTCCGAAGATTTTTCTTCAACAATGCTGGTTCGTCCCATCTCTGTCTATTGGTTAATAAGTTACTTTATAGTCATGGTCCCAGATGCTATACTTATGTTCATAAGAACTGTAGCTGTGGTCACTGCTTTATTTCTCCTGCAAATCATTTTGTTATTGCCTAGAAAGCTTGCAGCCCTAATGCTACGCTAAGACTTATTACACAAATGCTGCATCCCGGTATCTAGCCACCAGCAGGGTATTTCTTACCGGTGAATGCTCATAACGCGAGGTTTAGGGCGGCGTAGTGATCTGGGATAAGCCATGATTACATTCTTTTTATTCTACGATGAAAGGTGGTGACAATCCGTGAAAGAAAAAATCGATTACCTCTCAACGCTTTTTGTTGGGATTGACATTGCTTCCCGTATTCATGTTATTTCTGCACTTGATTTTAATCAGGATTTTTTCATTAAGATGAAGCCTGTTCAAAACTCTCAGGAAGGTGCAGTTCTTCTTGAAAACATGATTGTGGATGTTCTGAAAGAAAACCATCAGTTTAAATACGTTGTCATCGCAATGGAATCAACCGGATTTTATGGTGTCCATCTGGCCAATTATCTTTCTGCCAGTGATTTATTAGCACCATTTTCTGTCCGTGTTTATTGCCTCAATCCAAAGGAAGTGCAGAATTATAAAAAGTCCTTCAATGATATTGGCAAGAATGATGGCATTGACTCCTTTGTTATTGCCGATTTTGCCCGGGTGGGACGTATCAGCATTCAGCCCTGGCGTGGTTCTCAATACCTTGCTTTACAGCGGCTTACAAGACATCGTATGCACATCACTGAATGTATTGCCAGAGAGAAAACTTATATGTTAAATAACATCTTTCTGAAATTCAGTGAGTATGCTTTATTGCGTGATGGAGAACATCCTTTTTCAAATAAATACAGCGCTACAGCCGAGGCAATCCTTACCGAATTCACGACAAATGAAGATATTGTAAATTCCTCTGTTGAAGATCTCGTTGCTTTCATTAATACGAAAAGCAAAGGTCGCATTGCTGATCCGGAAGAAACTGCTAAGATTGTACAAGCTGCTGCCCGTAATTCATACAGACTTGATAAATGTCTCTATGAACCACTTACGATATCAATTGCATCTTCCTTCAACTGTATCAGTTCTTTTGAAAAGGAATTAAAAGCAATCGACAAAGCAATCCTTCAAACAGTGCAAGGGTTAAATCCTGATGAATATACAGTGCTTAATTCCATCCCTGGAATTGGAAAGGTATACTCTGCCGGAATTCTTGCTGAAATCGGTTCTGTCAAGGCTTTTCAAAATGCCAATGCTCTCGCAAAATATTGCGGCATTGTCTGGAATGATAATGATTCCGGCGATTTTGAAGCTGAAGATAAACGTATGAGTAAGGCCGGCAACAGTTATCTGCGCTATTACATCATAGAAGCGACTGGAAGTGTCATAAGACACTGTCCTGAATATGAACGCTTCTATCATAAAAAATATGCTGAAACAAGAAACCATCAGCATAAACGAGCACTCGCGTTGACTTCCCGTAAATTTATACGTCTGCTCTATGGTCTGCTGGACAAGAGCCAACTCTACTCTCCGGAAAAGAGTAGGTAATCCATATCGCATTTTCTGCTTGTGAAACTCGTTACAGGTCACAGGTTTATTAAGGTTACCCATTTCTCTGAAAATCTTTTTTAAATACTTCTTGACTATTTACCAAATTGCTTTCTGCTGTTCCTTCTGTGCCATTCCTTCAAAAACGTCCCTGAAATTACTTTTCCATAATTCCGGGGTACGCTCTAAGAAGGATTCTCCGAAACCATTCCGATGTTTTTCTCCATGATGTCTACCAGCTCCTTCCACAAGGCAAGGAACGCATCCATTTTTTCTTCCCCCATCTCCTCCATCACCCGGTTGATATACTCGGTGAATACCTCCCAGGCGTACTGCCGGGCCTGTTCTCCGGCCTGCGTTAAACGGACATAGGTTTTCCTCCTGTTTTTACTGTCAATCATCCGCTCTGCAAGCCCTTTTTCTTCGATGGACTTCAATGTCCTTGACATGGCGGGCGGCGACATAAAGGAACAGCGGGCAAGCTCGGATACACCGATTCCGCTGGCGTCAGGATTCCTCTTCATATAGATATGAACCATCTGAAGAGCCGTGAATTCTCCATGGGTAATGTTTCCAAGCCTTATTCCCATATTCACCCGTCCGTACCGAAATGTTGTTCTCAGCAAATCAATACGCATCTCATCCGTCGTCATTTCCATTCCTTTCCGCGACTGTTTGCAGCTGCAATATTTAACATTGTTAATAGTTGCTTTGGTTAAAGATTATAGTCTCTCCCTGCCTGAAATACAATTCTTTTTTTAGAAAAAAAGTATAAAAAAACTATAAAGAAACCGTCAATCCGCACAAAAAACTCCGGTAAGTCCTCTGCTGTTTCCCGATAAGCTCCTGCTGTTACTTATTGACATAATCGGATTTATCAGGTAAAATCAAATGAAAGCATGTACTTGCATGGAGGAATGGATGGACGAAACAAGTCAGAAAATAATTGATGCGACAATGACCCTGATCCGGGATAAGGGCTATGTGGCCACCACCACAAAGGATATTGCAAAGCTGGCCGGTGTGAACGAATGTACCCTCTTCCGGAAATTCGGCAGCAAAAAGGATATCGCCCTGACCGGCATTGGGCAGGAGAAATGGCGGGGGAATATTTCCCGGGATATTTTCCAGGATGTGGTATGGGAGCTGCAGCCCGATCTGGAAATGTTCATGAGGGCTTATATGGAACGGATTACGCCGGATTTCGTCAATCTTTCCATCGGCCTGCGCGCGCCGCAGCTTTATGAAGAGGCGGCCCCTTATATTATGAAGGTCCCACAGGCCTTTTTATCCGCCCTGACCGAATATTTCCAGGAAATGCACAGGAAAGGAAAGCTTCCTTCCCTGGACTTTCCCAGCCTGTCCATGACAATTTTTTCCGCCACCTTTGGTTTTACTTTTTTAAAGGCATCCTTTGATCAGAAGCTGTCGCCGGAGGATAAGGATGGATTCATACGCAAAAGCGTGGAATTGTTTATCAGCGGAATTCCCCATTGTTAAGCAAAACGGATGGAAAAGAGATTTTTATATCTGGATGACAGGACAGTCAAACGCCACACCGCAAGCAACGGGGTATCAAATTTGAAACGCCGTAAACGGCAGGGTATTTGGTCTACGCTCCGCTTCGGTCGGTGCAAAACATATGCCGCTGGCGCATAGCACCCCTCGCGGCTGTCCCTAATTGGAAAGTGCATCCGTTCGGCTCATCGCCCGCGGAAATAATTAGTACCCGCAGTCCCCGGACTGCGGCTGTTACCGAAACAAATCAGCGCTGCCTGTATGCAGGCGGCGCACTTTTATCAGAGCTATGCATGCGAGTGCATGCATTCATATAAATTTATATAAAGGAGGCTGAAAATAATGCAGATAACCGGAGCCCAACTATTTGTAAAAGCACTGCAGGCGGAGCAGGTGGACACCCTGTTTGCCTATCCTGGCGGCCAGGCAATCGATTTATTCGATGCGCTGTATGGAGCCGCTGTACCCAAGGTTATCCTGCCCCGCCATGAACAGGGTCTGGTACACGCTGCGGACGGCTATGCGCGTTCTACCGGGAAAACAGGAGTATGTCTGGTAACCAGCGGGCCGGGAGCCACCAATCTTGTAACGGGAATCGCCACCGCCAACTATGACAGTGTCCCTCTCGTATGCTTTACCGGGCAGGTTCCCACCGGGCTGATAGGAAACGATTCCTTTCAAGAGGTGGATATTGTGGGCATTACAAAGAGCATTACAAAATATGCCGTAACGGTACGCAGCCGCGAAGAGCTTGGCAGCATCATCAAAAAGGCCTTTTACATTGCCGCCACAGGAAAACCGGGCGTTGTATTGGTAGATATCCCCAAGGATATCCAGAAGGCGATGGGCAGTGACAGCTATCCCGACACCGTGGAAATCCGCGGATACCGGCCGAAGCCTCCTGTACACATCGGTCAGCTGCGCAAAGCGCTGGAGCTTCTGAACCGCTCCGCCCGCCCCCTTTTCCTGGTGGGCGGCGGCGTCAATATCGCGCGGGCCGGCAGGGAAATGACCCGGCTTGCCGAACTGACAGGGGTTCCCGTCGTTTCCACCATCATGGGAAAGGGCGCCGTTCCCTCCGGTCACCGCCTGTATGTGGGAAATATCGGCATACACGGAAGCTTTGCCGCTAATCTGGCCGTAAGCAAATGTGATTTGCTTTTCTCCATCGGAACCCGGTTCAACGACCGCATTACCGGAAGGACCGAAACTTTTGCCAGAGAAGCTTCCATTGTCCACATCGATATTGACGCCGCTTCCATTTCCAGGAACATTTCCGTAGATATCCCTGTTGTGGCCGATGCAAAAAGCGCAATCTCCGCCCTGCTGGAAAAGGCAGAGCCGCTTCCTACCGGGGAATGGCTGGCGCAGCTTGAGCGCTGGAAGCAGCAGCATCCCCTGCGCATGAAGCCCTCCGCCCTTTCTCCCCAGGCCATTCTGCAGGCGGTCAATCACTGCTTTGAGGACGCCATTATCGCTACGGATGTGGGACAGAACCAGCTTTGGGCAACGCAGTTCCTTGCGCTTGATGAGCACCGCAGGCTCCTGACCTCCGGCGGGCTGGGCACCATGGGCTATGGACTTCCGGCGGCCATTGGGGCCAGCCTGGGAAATCCCCGCACAGATGTCCTTGTGATCACAGGCGACGGCGGCATGCAGATGAATCTGCAGGAACTGGCAACTGCGGTTGTTTATGAGCTTCCTGTTATCATCTGTATTTTTAACAACTGCTGTCTGGGGAATGTGCGGCAGTGGCAGGAGATGTTTTATCAGAGACGCTATTCCTCCACCTGCCTGCGGTACCGGAAAAGCTGCCCTGTCCCCTGCACCGGCCCCGGGGAAAACTGTCCTGAATATACGCCGGATTTCATCAGGCTTGCGGAAAGCTATGGCGCCAGGGGCATCCGGGTAACCACTCCTGAGGACATAGAACCGGCGCTGCTGGAAGCCAGGAACAGGAAAAACGGCCCCACGGTCATTGAATTTATGATTGAAAGAGAAGAAAATGTCATGCCCATAGTCCCGGCGGGGAATTCTCTGGGCGATATGATTCTGGGAGAGGAGGATAATATATATGGAAAAAAGATGGATCAGCCTGCTGGCAGAGAATGAGGTAGGGGTTCTGGCAGGCATTACAGGCCTGTTTTCCGGAAAATCCTATAACCTGAACAGTCTTACCGCAGGCCCCTCGGAGGACCCTTCCATCTACCGGGTTACCATCGGGCTGACCGGTGACGACCGCACCTTTGAGCAGATTAAAAAGCAGCTGAACCGGAGCATTGAGGTAATCAAGGTAATGGATTTTACCGGGATTCCCGTACATTTAAAGGAGCTCATGTTCCTCCGGGTCAGCGGCTGCAGTCAACAGGATATGACGGAGCTGTTCAGGCTGTCCCAGGTTCTGGGTACCCTGGTGATTGACTATGGTCCGTCTGCCGCGCTGCTGCAAAGTGTACAGACAGAGCGGAAAAATGACGATCTGGTATCCCTGTTTCAGTCCCTATTCCCCGGACGGATCGAAATTGTGCGCGGCGGGAGCGTGGGGACGGAGGCGATCAGCCTTCGCGGAGAATAAGGCTTCTGGCGCTGAAGACAAAAAGGAACGGAGGAAGCAGTAGCTTCCTCCGACTTTTATTTTTTTCCTTCGTTTTCTATAACAGCCCCGGATTCCTATAGCAGCCCCAGATAATGAAATGCATTCTTCAGGCCATCCTCGCTGATATCCGAAGTCACATAATCCGCGGCCTCCTTCAAAGCCGGTATGCCATTGCCCATGGCAATTCCGATCCCGGCGGCCTGAATCATTTCAAAGTCATTCATGCTGTCGCCGATTGCCGCCGATTCCTCCCGGCGTATGCCCCAATGCTCCAAAAGAAGCTCCAGCCCATAAGCTTTGGAGAGATGTGCCGGGATGACATCCGCGCCTCCTGTAATTTCGCTCATTATGGGAGTTCGCAGGGCCGGGAAGGTCTGTTCCACCAGCCTGGCCGCTTCCACAGAGTCATCCAGATAGAGCGCGTGCATGGGGATTTCATAAAGCTCCCTGGCATCGTACATTTCCCGGAGGAACAGGTGCTCCTTACCCTTCCACCGGGCCGCCTGCTTTTCCGGGTTGGTGGTATACCATTTTCCCTCATGCTGGCCGCCCAGGCATAAATCATTGGCGTAGGCAAAGTCCAGCACCTCCTTCTGCAGCTTCGGATCCAGGTAGGTTTCCTTCAGCACGGTTCCCTCCGCTTCCACCAGGGAGCCGTTTGAATGGATGATGCCGTCAGGCTTTACCAGCTCTTTAATAGGCGCGTTCCACGCATCGTTGAAAAAACGCCCGCTGGCAAGCACCAGCCTGCACTTTCCCCTCACGGCCTCCAGCGCTTCCCTGGCGCTTTCCGGGATGTTACCGAGGCGGTGGTCAAAAACCGTATTATCATAATCCAGACAAAGTACTTTTATCATTCCAGCTCCAGTCCCCAGGCGCCTACCGGTGTTTTGTCCACAGCCCGCAGCAGCACCTGACTTTCCTTATTCTGCGGCAATCCGCAGTACGGTTACGGAGTACGGCTTTATTTCCGTGCTCACTTCATTTCCCGCAAAGCTTTCCCGGGTCTGCCGATCTGTAATCCTGTCCGGGGCAGCAATGGAATTCACCTGCTGCAGGCCGTCCGCACACAGCTCGATCCGTGTAAGCTTACCCGAACAGCTCCATTCCTCCAGCCCAAGGCTCACCGTTTCAGCTTTCTCTCCGGCATTTATCAGCTTTACAATCACTTCACCCTGTTCCCGATCATAGCTGACCGCCGCATACAGCCCTTCTCCCAGCGCAGGTTTAATTTCCAGTTCCTCCTGCCCCGTATGTACACTGTAAAGCTTCTGTACATAATAGCTGGGCGTTCCATAGGCATGGACATCGTCAAACCAAATCAGATCCGGCGACCACTGGGTATACCCGATTCTCGCAAATAACGGCGCATAACAGGCCAGCACCACTACATCCGCATTCCGTTCGATTCCTGTAAGCAGAGCCGCCTCCGCAAGCGCCGCTTCCATATTATTGCGCAGGGCGATGTCTTCTATACCCTGGGGATGCGCCGCATATTCCCCTGCAAACACCTTTACATTACGGGGATAATTGTCATAAAAGCCCGTGTTGTCAAAGCACCACTTCGGTGGCACATAATAATGCTCATCCACCGCATAGACAAAATTTTCTTTTTTCTCTGCCGCCGGACGGATCCAGTTCCAGGCCGCTTCATATTCTTTGGAATTCACATTGGGCCCGGCGGAACCAAGCAGCCGGATTTCCGAATATTTTTCATGAATCGCCTGTTCGAACAGCTCATATCTATGGAAGAAATCCACCTCTTCAGTTTCCCACTGCTCGTTCCCGATGCCCAGCATACGCAGCCCGAAAGGCTCCGGATGTCCGCAGGCAGCGCGCAGCGCCCCCCATTTTGTGGAAACATCCCCGTTTGCAAATTCAATCAGATCCAGGGCATCCTGTACAAACTCCTTAAATTCCACACTGTCCGAGGCCACCTTCTGGGTGGACTGATACTGGCAGGCCAGGCCCACATTCATCACGGGAACCGGTGAGGCCCCCAGATATTCGCACAGGATAAAATATTCATAATAGCCCATTCCCAGCGTCTGGTTATAATGGGAAAAAGGCGTTTTATAGCCGCACTCTTCCTTGGTGTCATGGACGGACCAGCGGCTCCAGTTCACCCGGCGCTCTTCCATGGGCCCCACACTTTCCTTCCAACGGTACCGGTTGTCCAGCGTATTGCCTTCCACGATACAGCCGCCGGGGAAACGCAGGAATCCCGGCTGCAGTTCCTTTAACAGCTCCGCCAGATCACGGCGGAACAGGCCGCACACCGCGTTTTCCGGCATCATGGAAATCATGTCAAAATCCACACTGCCGGCCTCAGACAGGCAGATGACAAAGGAAGCGCTTCTCACCTGCGCGGCCGCCGTCAGCGTAAGCTCATATTTTTTCCACTCCCCGGTCAGTCCGGCGATCTCTGCCTGATCTGTATAAAGCTGACCGTCCTTTTCCACATGTACCAGTACCTTGCCGCCGAAGGCAGATGTTCTGGCCCAGAAGCTGACGCGGTAATTCTCCCCTTTGTTCAGGCAGATGCCGTCGTATGCCTTATTTGTAAAACCGTCCCCGGCTGCCATCGCCGTAAAATGCAGATAATGCGGGTTTACTTCGTTTTGCGGCTTCTGCGTATCCAGTGTCAGCTTTCCCTGGCCGCGGCAGGCGCTCCAGCCATACAGCCCGTCGAAATCCTGGCTGTAATGATCATAGTACCCCGTGGATTCCTGAAATTCAAAATTCCGGTTTTCCAGCATTTCCGCATACAGCCCGCCGTCGGCCGCATAATTGATATCCTCAAAAAACAGGCCGAACATCCCCGGCTGTATGGGCGTTTTCACATTTTTACTGATTTTTACCTGATTCATTCTGTCTCCCCTTTTCTTCCGTTGTACTTTCCGGCATGATTTTACTGATTATCGCTGTTTCCACCCGCTGATCCTCCAGCAGCTCCACATGGACGGCCAGGCCGTTTACCTGCACGTCAAACTGGCTTCCATCCGCGGGGATAGAGCGCAGGCAGCTGAAAATCATACCTCCAACAGTATCATAATCCGTATCCTCCGGCAGGTCAATATCCAGCTCCTGTGCCAGATCCTCTATGTCCACGCTGCCGGAAACCCGCCAAAGGTTATCCTCCAGCCGGACCATTTCCGGAGGAAGGGCGGGATCGAACTCATCATAAATATTTCCCACGATTTCCTCCAGAAGATCCTCCATGGTTATGATTCCCGCTGTCTGGCCGTACTCGTCGATAACAATTGCGATATGGATTTTATTTTTCTGCATATCACGGAACAGATCGTCCGCATGAATGGTATCCGGTACAAAATAAGGCTCACGCAGCAGCTCCTGCAGCCCGGCAGAACTGTCACCGTTTCTACTGAGCAGATAATCCCTGGCATTTAAAATCCCGACGACATCATTAATATCCTCTTCATACACAGGATAACGGGACAGTCCGCTTTCCCGGATGGTGTTCAGGATATTTTCTTCGGTTTCCTTCAGGGAAAAGGCAACCACGTCCGGCTCCCTGGTCATGGCGTCCCGTACGGATATATCATCAAAACGGAACACGTTCTGTATCCATTCCTGTTCCTCATGGTCAATGGTGCCTTTTTCACCGCCCAAATCCACCATCATGCGGATTTCCTCCTCCGTAACAGATTCCTCCTCCGCCTCCGTTTTCATATGAAGTATCCGCAGCACGGTATTGGTGGAAAAGGACAGGAACCATATCACAGGCCTCATAACCACCGCAACGCCGGAAATAACGCCGCTGCTGAATTTTGCCACCTCCATGGACTTCTGCATGGCGATCCGTTTGGGCACCAGCTCGCCGAATATCAGTGTAAAATAAGACAGGATGATGGTAATGATAATAACCGATATGGTATCCAGCGCTTTCTCCGGCAGTCCCCTGAAACCAATATCATCATAAATCCATCTCACCAGATACTCGGAAAAATTATCCGCCGCAAAGGCGCTTCCCAGGAATCCGGCCAATGTAATGCCTACCTGTATGGTGGAAAGGAAGGAGGCCGGTTCCTCCACCAGCTTCAGAAGCTTTCCCGCTTTTTTATCCCCTTCCTCCTCCTGCCTGCGCAGCTTCGTTGTGTTCAGGGAAACCACCGCAATCTCCGCCGCCGCAAAAAAGGCGTTCAATAAAATCAAAATAATCTGCAACAATAACTGTCTTGGTATGGAACTCAAAGTAAATCTCTCCTTTTCTTTTTGTAATGCCGGCATCCTTGCCGCCGGAGGGCAGTGTTTTTGTTACTGTTCACTCCGTAGCCAGTAACATGTTTTTTCGTCTAAAAAACACAAAAAGACACAGCCTGTCAAGCTGATGCTAACAGGCCATGCCCTTTAAAAGTTTTCGTTGTCTATAAAGGTTCGTTTCCCCGTCAGGGTCCGCGTCGTCCATCGAATTCTTTTCCTTTCTTCCGGTAAGTTGATAGGAACATTATAAAGAATCCGGACGGAGGATGTCAAGATGGTTTTGAGGGGCGGAGGCCTCTCTCTGCTGTCCCGCGAGCCTGCGCCCGGCTTTTTCTGCCTTCCCGGCGGGGTGGTGGGAGGGCAGGTATTTATTTTAAAAAATTATATTTTCAGGCAGCTTCGATTCTGATTTTTAATGAGTTGATAAAATATTGGAAGCTGGGGGATTGGTTGTTTGCAAGGTCAAGGTAGATACCGATTTTTGCGGCCCACTCGCTTTTTGCTTTACCGATTTCCATATACGCTCCACCAGAACGTTTTTTCAGGGCGGTCAGGCCTCCCGGATAAATCATATTGGCTAATACTTCCCATGTATCGCAAATGCCATCCTGGGTATAGCTGCGGATATACGTTTTCCTTACCTGAGGATACGCTGCTTCAATGGCATTTAAATCGCCCAACAGCCACGCTTCCATTTCTTTAATTGCAATGCAGAAAACATGATCAATCTGGATTTTGTTTTGGATTGCCATATTTTCCAGCTGCTTCCTGAATTGTGCGGTATCTCTTTTATCATTATCCAGAACGATTACTAATGCCGCTTTATCCCAATAACTTAATTCTCTGTTAAAAGCCCTTAAATACATGGGTAAATCGTTTAGAAGTTTTCCTGTCTTCTGTTCCAGGGGCTTTCCCTTTTTTACAAATCCTCCTATTCCTTTGAAGGCTTTGCAGTCGAATGTGATTTTCTTTTCAGAATATTTCCTCAGTAATTTTATCATTACAGCTTCAATCAGTTTATTTGTTGAATCGTCTTCCACCAAGAACTGAAAATGCATAGTATTCTGTCCTCCCTTTAACCAAAATACTTGCTGTACCACATATCACCCAGGGCTACTCCTTCTTCCGACAGAGCCTGGACAAATTCATACTCCGATGCTTTCTTAGCCGTCGAGCAGCCGTCGCTGCCTTTAGTTAAAACCCAGACATCCTCCGGTGACAGGGCATTCACAAAAAATGGGCTGTGTGTTGTTACGAAAAGCTGTTTTCCATATCCGGTTCCTACATTTCTTTTCATTTCTTCAGCAAGGGAAGCCAAATAATAATGGTATAATCCATTTTCCGGTTCCTCAATAAAAATAAGCTGTCTGGGATTTTTCTCATGCAGAAGCAGATAATATGCAAATAATTTTAGGGTTCCGTCCGACATTCTGGGAGAATAGAACGGTTTCTCAAATCCCTGTTCCCAGAAACGCAAAATCATCTGTCCATTTTCTAACTTGACCGGCTCAATCTTTTCAATCCCGGGAATTTTTGTCTGGATATCCCTGAGTACCTTTTCAAAATCCTTACTATTTTCCCGATACATATACTGCGCAACGTTATTTATATTGCTTCCTATACGATCCAGATATGGCTGGGGTGCTTCTGTCTGGACCTTTCTGGCAGCGTCAGGTGAAAAATAACACAAATACCAGCCCCTCAGAAAAGTGAGAAATTCCACAACTCTCTCATACTGGCGCATAATTCCCAGTGTCACAATTCCCGGTTTCCGTATATCCGCCAATTCCACATCTACTTTATTCCCGATAATACTGCCGTCATCATCTTGTCCGCTTTCCAAACCTTCAAAAACATAGCCCTTACCATTTTGCAGATACATAAACGATAAAGGCCTCCCTATGCTTTTTACCCTCTGGCGTAAACGTTCCTCCTTCACAAAAGGTCTCCCCAGACTGTCCTTATCTATAACCAACTCATAGATAATGGGTCTGACATTACCGGATTCCCGATAACACAGTTCAAAAGAAATCGGATTATTGCTTCCTTGTGTCTGAATCTGGTCATAGCCGCCCCGATTATTCGCATCGCATGCTGCTTCCGCCCCAATTTCCAGACAATCAGCAATAAAACCGAATGCATCTGCAAAAGTACTCTTTCCGTTTCCGCTTGCCCCGATAACTGAAACCAGATTCCCCAAAGCTTTCGTATTTGGATGAGATAAAGTTTTCCCTAGTGTAATATCTTTCAGCGGACCATAATTTTGAATTCGTATTCCTTCTATTTTTCCCATTTCAAACCTCCCTGTATCCGCCCGGATTTTAAACTGTTCATGTCACATATCTTAGCATAAAGTATACTCCTTTAAAACTATTTTGTACTACTTCTCTTTTTTTAATAGTAAAAGTATGTTTTATAATCTTTTAAAGATGAAACCTTCATATCATATCGGCAAGAAATAAAAAATACTCTTCCAGACGCTTTAAGCCATAGCCGGATTATAAAACAATTCTTAATCATTCCTTAAATTACCATAAATTTAGACAAATGTGGCAAAATGAGTATAGGAACAGGCGTTGTGGAGGGTTATAATAACATAACATATGTTGGGGGCTGTATGAAAAACCGGTTGGATCCGGCCCGGAAGGGTGTGGATACGTTATAGCAGAGCAGGTAACTGTAAAGCAATTGAACAATTGTACAGTTATCAATGCAGAAGGAATGATTGCTTATGAATTGGAAGAAAAACAGCAAAAGTCTGGAAAACCAGGAAGCAGGGAAAGGAAATGTGGACACAGAGGAACGCAGGGAAATCACGGTTTTGGAGGCGGATCCCGGATGCGGGCTGGATGCTGAGGAGGTGCGGCTGCGGGTAGAAAACGGGTATGTCAACCGCAGTGATTCTTCTCCTACGAAAAGTGTGGGGGATATCATTAAGTCTAATACGTTTACTTTTTTCAACCTGGTATTTGTTGTGCTGGGGGGCTGCCTGATTGCAGTGGGGTCTTATACCAACCTGCTTTTTCTTGTGATTGCCGCTGCAAATACGTTTATCGGGATTTTTCAGGAGGTCCGTTCCAAAAGGGCTGTGGACAGGCTCACGCTTCTGGCGGAGCAGAAAATACATTGTATCCGGGACGGGGAATGGGAGGAAATTCCTTCTTCGGAGCTGGTGCGGGACGATATTGTGGAATTTGATAACGGGAGCCAGATTTGTGCGGATGCCGTGATTTGCTCCGGGCAGGTAACTGTGAATGAGTCGTTGCTTACGGGGGAAACCGACGCTATTTTAAAGCAGGCCGGGGACGAGCTGAAGTCGGGCAGCTTTGTAAACGGCGGGCGGTGTGTTGCCAGGCTTTCGCACGTTGGCAGTGATTCTTATGCTTCCCGTCTTGCAAGAGAGGCGAAAAGCGATGTAAAGCTGGCAAAATCCGAGATGATGCGTTCTTTGGACAGGCTGATCCGGGTGATAGGTATTTTACTCGTCCCCGTGGGGATCTGCCTGTTCATCAATCAGTATCAGATGCTGGGGCTTCCGGTGAAGGGGGCTGTGGAGGCGACGGTTGCCGCGCTTATCGGGATGATCCCGGAGGGGCTGTATCTTCTGACAAGCATCGCCATTGCCGTAGGGGTTCTGCGTCTTTCCAGGCGGAAGGTTCTTGTGCGGGATATGAACTGTGTGGAAATCCTTGCCCGTGTGGACACGCTTTGTGTGGATAAGACCGGCACCATCACTGAGCCGGGGATGGACGTGGATCGTTTTATTCTGCTGGATGAGGAAAATTTTCCTGAGGAAGCGGTAACGGAAATGCTGGCCGCATTTTATGACAATATGGATGCGGATAATGATACGGGACGCGCTATGGCGGAGCGTTTCCGGCAGGATTCGGACTGGGAGGCCGCTGATATCGTTCCCTTTACCTCAGATACCAAATGGAGCGGCATCACCTTTGAGGAGCATGGCAGTTTTCTTATCGGCGCTCCGGAATTTATTATGGGGTCCCGTCTGAAGGAGCTTAAGAAAAAAATCCGTCCCTGGGCGGAGCAGGGCATGCGTGTCCTTCTTGCCGCCGCTTACGATGGCAATCTGAAGGAAGACGGGCTGCAGGAGGCGTGTATCCGTCCCATGGCTCTCATTCTCATCACCAACCGGCTTCGGGGCGAGGCCGCGGAAACCTTCCGGTATTTTAAGGAGCAGGGCGTTTCCGTCCGGGTTATTTCCGGCGATAATCCTTCCACCGTATCCGAGGTGGCAAGGCAGGCCGGCATTGAAGGCGCCGAGCTTTATGTGGATGCTTCCACGCTGAAAACGGAAAGCAGCCTGGATGCGGCGGCTGAAAAATACCGTGTTTTCGGACGCGTCACTCCTGAGCAGAAATGCAGGCTGGTGAAGGCGTTGCAGAAAAACGGACATACGGTGGCCATGACGGGAGACGGCGTCAACGATGTGCTTGCCCTGAAAGAGGCGGACTGCGGCATCGCCATGGCCTCCGGCAGCCAGGCAGCCTGCCAGATCGCCCAGCTTGTGCTGCTGAATTCGGATTTCCAGTCCATGCCCGCCATCGTTGGCGAGGGACGGCGTGTTATTAATAATATCCAGCGGGCGGCATCGCTTTTTCTGGTTAAAAATATTTTTTCCTTCCTGCTGTCTTTAGTAAGCCTGTTTGCCGGCTTCCCTTATCCGCTCCTGCCGCTGCAGCTGTCCCTGATCGGATCCCTGACCATAGGCATTCCCTCCTTCTTCCTGGCGCTGGAGCCGAACAGCAGCCGTGTGGAGGGACATTTTATGAGCAATGTTTTTTACAAAGCGCTTCCCGGCGGCCTGACAAACCTGTTTCTTGTTTTGGGAATCGAGCTGTTTACCTACGCCTTTGATTTCCCGGTGGAACAGCTTTATAGCATTTCCGCCGTAACCGTCCTCTTCGTGGGGCTGCTTGTCCTTTATCAGGTATGCAGGCCCTTTGACTGGAAGAGGCGCACGGTCTGGGGCGTCATGACCGTTGCCGCCCTGGTCTGTGTTGTCTTTTTCGGAAAGCTTTTCAGCATACGGCCCCTGACGCTGCAGACCGCGCTGGTTCTGGCAGTATTCCTTCTCCTCGCCCAGCCCGCCATGCATCTGGCCCTGTGGCTGTTTGAGCAGGGTAACCGTCTGTACCGCCGCCTGAAGAAATACGGAACGGAAAACAATTAGCCAAAATCCGTCGCGGCAGATAATCCGGAATGTTTCCGGGCAGTAACTGTGAGGGGTACTGAACAGTTACAAAAAAATCTTATATCTTTCTTAAATCCATTGATTCACTGGCAAAAACGCGCCATAATCATAGTATAAAGAGTAACGTTTCAGACCGGAATGTTGCGGCCGTTTCAAAATGGAAAGGACGTGTTGCCGATGGACATTACATTGTCGGAGGATATTGACGCAGAGTATCTTGAGGATGTTGCCGACATCCTCACAAATAAAGAATTTCTGGCCCTGAACAGCTACAGACACCATGTGGCCACGACAAGGCTGATGCACAGTATTAATGTTTCCTATATCTCGTGGCTTACGGCAAAGAAGCTGGGATGTGACGCCCAGGCAGCCGCCAGGGCGGGGCTGCTTCATGATTTCTTTCTGTATGACCCCAGAGAGGGCAGGCCCTCCAGGGAGCTGCAGGCCTTCTGCCATCCCAAGGTGGCCGCCAGAACCAGCGGGGAAACCTTTGAAATTTCTGAAAAAGAAAGGGACGCCATACTGTCCCATATGTTCCCGCTGGGCCCCCTTCCCAAATCCCGGGAAGCATGGATTATATCCGGCGCGGACAAAATATGCGCCTGTGCGGAAGTCTTCCATATTACGATTGCACTGGCAAGAGACGGACGCGTGGCAGTCAGCCCGGCGTAAGGATGAAGGTTTTCTTTCCAACTGCATAAAGAGTGCCGGAGAGGGCGCTTTTCAAGGCGCTGTTTCCCTCACGGCAGTACAAAGGACCGGCCGGGTTTATCCCGCGCCGATCCTTTGCTTTTTTGTCCTCCTATAGTAAAGCGGCCTCCGCTGCCTGCCGGGCCTGAAGCCTGCTGCCCGCCTCATTGTTATGCAGTCCGTCAGGCTCATATCTGGCAGCCTCACATCCACCTGTTAAATTACGGTATTCCCTTATCCGTTAAATATAGTACTCCCTGCCCGCGATTTCCTCTGCGTCAAATCCCAGCACATAAGAAACCCCTTTTTCCGCAGTGAAGCTAACCATGCCGTCCTGCGCCCTGACTTTTACGCCGGGACCGCTTACTCCGGCCAGCCCTTTTGCCTTCACACAGCACGGGCCGCCGATAAGCGCTTTGATTTCTCCGGTCCGAAGCTTTCCCCTGTCCCAGGAAGCCGATACCTCAAAACCGCCTCTGGCTCGCATTCCCCGGAAATGGCCGTCAGCCCAGTCCACCGGCACCGCAGGAAGGAGCTCAATGAAGCCCTGGTGACTCTGCAGAAGCATTTCCGCGATTCCGGCTCCCAGACCGAATATGGCGTCAATCTGCTGGTTCACATTGGTCATCATTCCCGCTCCCAGACCCTCTCCCGTGCTCTTTAAAAGATGGCCGCATTCCAGTGGATTCTTGAACCGGGCCATCAGGCAAATCTTCCAGGAGCCGGGCCAGCCGCCCTGTTTTCTGGCATGAAGAAGCCTTCTTTCCAGGCTGCGCCTGGCCGCTTCAAATAACTCCGGTGTTCTGGTTTCCGTAATCAGTTCTCCCGGATAGACAGGGTACATATGGGAGGTGTGGGACATTCCCGGCGTACACTCCTCGTAATCCTCATACCATTCCAGCAGCTGTCCGAAGCGTCCGGTACGAAGAGGCGGGAATTTTTTCATGGCTTCCTGAGCCTGTGCAGGGACAGGATCGTCCTCCAGCTTGAGAATATCGGCAGCCTGCGCCACATTGGAAAACAGCTCACGCAAAATACTCATATCCATCGTGGATCCGATTGTCACCGCGCTGATCCTGGGGTGATTGGGCGAACATCTGCTTTCTCTGGATACCTCGTCGATAAGCTCAATTACCGTATCCTCCCCATCCGTGATGAATTTGTTTTCCGGGGAAAGGGAAGGCGCCGTCACCAGATAGCCTTCCTTATTTTCCACAAGGAAATCCAGCATAAATACCGCAGCCTCCCTGAGCACCGGATACATTTTCTGCAGGAATGCCTCATCCCGGGTAAATTCATAATGCGTCCAGATATGCTGGCACATCCATGCGCCTCCGAAGGGCCACCAGCTCCAGGAAGCATCCTCACAGCTTGGCTCCGTAGAACGCCACAGATCCGCATTATGGTGGGTTACCCAGCCCCTGCTATGATAATAGCCTTCGGCTGTCTGTTTCCCGCTTTCGGAAAGCTCCGTCAGTAGATCCATCATGGGCAGATGGCATTCGGGAAGCCCCAACGCCTCACAGGGCCAGTAATTCATTTCCACATTAATGTTATTGGTATAATTGCTGGACCAGGGAGGCGCGGGCGTATCATTCCAGATGCCCTGCAGATTCAGCGCCTGTGTGCCCGGCCGGGAACCGGCAATGGTCAGATATCTGGAATACTGCAGCAGCAAGGCGGCCAGGGACGGATCATCCACACCCTCGGCGCAGTAGGCCAGCCGCTGTGTTGTGGGCAGGTTCCCGCTAAGCTCCCGTCCCAAATCCAGATCCAGCCGGTTATAAAGAGACTGGTAATCCGAAATATGCCTGTTTTTTATGGAAGCATAGCTTATAGACTTTGCGGCAGCCCCGACTGTGCTCCCGTACGCTGCCTCAAGGCTGTCCAGATCTTGCCGGATCTGTTCCAGAAGCTTTCCTGCATCCCTGTCACGCTCTTTACGAAAACCTGCATAATTCGTTTTTGCCTGTACGGCAATCAGCGCATAGCCTGCATGGTTCACATATACCCTGGCTCCGTCGGAAAAAACCTTCCCGTCACAGGATACCACTCTGGCGCAGCAGGCAAAACGTATGGCATCCGATTCCTCCGGCGCCTTGTAGATGAAGCGGGGCGTAACCGCCGTATAATTGGGTTCCGCATGATCAGGGGCAATCCCTGTCAGATAAGCCTCCCCGTCTTGTGTCCCGTTAACATAATGCAGCGAGGAGTCCAGGCCAAAAGCGAAATCCAGCAGTTTTTCTCCCTCCGCTCCGCCTTCTTCCCTTTCCGCGGTACAGTAAATAAAGGCTTTATTATCAGGAAAGCTGACGAAATATTCCCTGGTATAACGAATGTTATCCCTCACCCAGGAAACAGTCTCCACTGCAGTTCCAAGCTGCAGCTGCCTTCTGTAATCGCTGATATCATCCTTTTGCGGCTCTATCACCATCTTTAGCGGCATATTCCGTCTGTTATTTGCCTGCCCCACAGTTAAATGCAGGCTTGCCAAAGGCAGATACGCTTCAAACCAGCGCCCTTCCATATCATTATTAATGATATTGTTGGCTTCCTTCACCTTTCCTTCCAGGGAAAGCCTTCTTGCCTCTTCAAATTTGTCATAATGCTGAGAATTCAGATAGAATTCCTCGCTGCCCGACCAGAGAGTGTCGTCGTTGATGTAGACCTCTTCCAGCGGCGCGCCTCCCATCACCGACATGCCAAGCCTGCCATTGCCCAGATAATGGGCGTCACAGAATTTTTCCGCAGGCTTATCTTCCCAAAGCAGATAATCCTTCATTCCCTTGTTTCCCCTTTCCCCGCTGCCCGGTTAATTCTTTTTATGTGCGGCAGCCTATCTTCTTTGTACCACATTCGGGGAAAAATGGAAAGGAACATTTCTTCACATCCGGTTACAATATTTCAGGCGTTTTCCTCTTCCATGAACATAAGCACTCCTTCTGTCTCCAGTTCCGGAGCCTCCTCTTCCATATCCTCCGCGCTGTCCGTAAGCGCACTGCTCTTCCAGACACCTTTTTTATAGAAGGAAAGGGAAAGCACCATGGCCACCATCCAGCCAATCGGCCAGGACAGCCAGATTCCAAGCGTCCCGAAGGGGCCTGCCAGAATAAATGCCAGGATAACGCGAAGCAGCAGATCCGAAAATGTAGCTATCATAAAAGACTTCATTGCGCCGGCGCCGCGCAGTACGCCATCCGCCATCAGCTTCAGGGAAATCACGAAATAGAAGGGCGATACAATTTTTAAAAATTCCATGCCCGTTTCCATTGCTACCGTGCTGCCTTCATTCATAAACAGGGACAGCATGACGTGGCTGCCGAAGAAAAAAGCCACAAAAAAGGGCACCGTAATAATCAACGCCAGCTTCACAGCTGCGCCAAAGCCCGCTTTCACTCTCCCCTGCTTTCCCGCGCCCAGATTCTGTGCCGTAAAGCTGCTCGTTCCGTTTCCCAGCGTGGTCAGGCTGGTGATGGCGAAGGTATTCAGCTTAATCGCTGCAGAGTAACCGGCGATAACAGAAGAACCAAAGGAATTTATCAGTCCCTGGATGAAAATATTTCCGATAGAGATAAAGGACTGCTGCAAAATACTGGGCACTGCGATTCTGCTGATTTTTCCAAGCATATTCCAGGAAAACAGCGCCGCCTTACCAGTCGTTTCAACAGAGGCCAGCCTTCTTTTCAGGGTAACTAGCGCCAGCACGCAGGCGACGCCCTGGGCAAGGAAGGTAGCCCAGGCCACACCGGCCACGCCCCAGTGGAAAACCGCCACAAAAAGCGTATCCAGTAAAATATTTCCGATGGAGGAACCAATCAGAAAATACAGCGGCGTTTTGGAATCCCCCAGGGAGGTAAAAATTCCTGTTGCCACATTATATAGGAAAAGGAATACAAATCCGCCGATGTAAATCCGCAGATACAGATCCCCGTCCGCAAAAATATTATCCGGTGTGTTGATCATCACCATCAGGCCTCTGCTGCCCAGAAGCCCTGCGACAGTAAGCACAAGGGAAAGAGCCAGGGAAGCGATCAGCGTGGTGGACACCGCCGTTTTCATTTTGTCATACCACTTCGCGCCGAAATACTGAGAAATCACTACGGAGCAGCCAATATTGCTTCCCACGGCAATCGCCATAAAAATCATGGTTATGGGATAAGAAGCCCCTACCGCAGCCAGCGCGTCCTCTCCTGCAAATTTCCCCGCAATCACGCTGTCCGCAATATTATACATCTGCTGGAAAATCACGCTTACAAACATAGGAATCGAAAATTTCCACAGTACGCTCTGCGGGTCTCCTACCGTCAGGTCCTTATTCATCACTCTTACCTCTCTCATTCTGCCGTCATGCCAGCCATTTCTGTTCTGTTCCGGCTTCCTGGCCGCCGGCGGGTTACTATGCGGCCTGCAGCCGCTCTGTAATTACAACCACCCTGTAACTGCATCCATATTGTAACACCGGCGGACAAAACCTCCGCATAACATTTGCCTTTCAAACCGTCCTGTATTATACTACTTCTAAAAAGATAAATAAAATCAATCATTTCTATGTATTACATAGATTTTATCTATAATTGTATCTTTTCATGATATAAACCGGGATAAATGCTGACGAGGGCAGCGTTGGAAACAGCAGAAATATATCTGCCTATGAGAGGAATACCGAATGAGCGTGAGCTTTGATTCTTACAAAACTTTTTATTATGTTGCCAGGCTGGGAAGCTTTACGGAGGCCGCAAAGGCGCTTTACGTGACCCAGCCCACAGTCACCCACGCCATACAGATGCTGGAACAGGAGCTGGACTGCGTGCTGTTCCAGCGCTCCCGCAAGGGTGTTTCCCTGACCCCCGAGGCCGCCATGCTCTATGAGCACGTCAGGGCCGCCTGCGAGCACATTTTTGAAGCGGAAAGCGCGCTGAAAGCAAAAAAGAAACTGCTGGAGGGCCAGGTGAGAATCGGCGCCAGCGAAACCACCCTGCACTTTTTCCTGCTGCCCTTCCTCAAGGAATTTAAAACCCTGCATCCTGGGGTGAAGATCAAGGTGAGCAACAGCAGCACCCCCACTGCCCTGGCGGCCCTGCGTTCCGGCCATATTGACTTCGCTATTTTGGTCATGCGTCCTGGTTATAAGGGGGCTTTCCTTCCTCAGGATAAATTCTCCGTTACCAGGCTGGCCGGCTTTCAGGATATTTTCATCGCCGGAAATGACTTTTCCGATTTGGCCGGCCGAAGCGTCACGCCGGGGGAGCTTTGCGGCTACCCTTTTATCTGCATGGAGCCGGGAACCGTCACCAGACAGTTCCTGGATGATTTTCTTCTTCAGTTCCATCTGGCCGTAAGCCCGGACATCGAGCTGGCCACCACCGACCTGATCACCCCTATGGCCGCCAATAATCTGGGTGTGGGCTTTGTCCCCCGCGCCTTCGCCCGCAGTGCGCTGGAGGAAGGAAGCGTCTTTCAAATCCGGCTGACGGAAACGGTTCCCGAACGGGAAATCTGCGTCATATCCCGCACCGATACGCCGCTGTCCCTTGCCGGGAACGCCTTTTTGCGGCTGTTTTCTGATTTTGCAGAACCTTCCTGTATAAAGAAGGACTGCCGGTAAGCGGCAGTCCCTGATAATTGTGTCACCCCGCGCATGTCCTGGCAGTCACTCTTTCCCTGGCCTTACCCGAAGTCCACACTGTCAACTGCCACTCCCATATATTTTTCCCACAGCTCCCATTCTCCGCGCCCTGCGGCTTCCTCCAGCTCTGCCAGCAGCCTTACCCTGACAGCGCTCCTGTGGATAAAGCAGGGATTGGGATCATTGAAAAATTCCTCGCTCTTTTCCAGGATAATCTCTTCCTTCAGCGGCAGATCGGTCAGCGTTCCCCTGTAAACTTCATGTTCTCCCAACCGGACGCAGATTTCATTCTCCTGCTTTTTCTTTTTTCCAAACATGGTTCTCCCCCTAAATCAGCATATACAGAGAAAATACAGCAAACACAATAAACAGCACCGCATAGCACAGCTTTACCGCCGGCATCCGCCGCAGGCTTCCTTCCGACAGCGCCAGGATGCTCTTCCCTCCTGCCACCAGAAGAATGATGAGCAGCGCAGGAATACACATAGCTCCCACATACAGGCAAAAGACGAAGACCGGAATGCCCTTCTGCGCATCCGTCTGTACCCAGCGCAGTATGGAAGCCAGATAAATCTGCCCTGTGCAGAAAAATTCCCCCAGGGAAACCAGCACGCTCCCGCCGAATACGGCCAGGAAAAGCAACCCTCCCAGCCCCGGACGGACTGCGGACTGCAGAAGCTTTTCATTCCATCTGCGCAGCCCTGCGGGAAGCTGCATTCTGACCTTCCCATAATTTCCTCTTTTTATCTGGACAAAATCCCAGATGTTTCCCAGTGCCGCTGCCAGGCAAAAGCATACCAGTATTACATTCAATATATTCCGGGCCAGCCCGAAGGCCTCCATGGGTATAGCCGATGCGGCTGCGGAAACTGCCAGTCCCAGTCCCAGATAAGCCGCAAATTTTCCAGCCAGGAAACAGAAACCGTACCGCAGGAAACGGCCGCCGGCCGCCGCAAGCAATGAAAGGAACAGAAGCGTCATGGAAAGCGCACAGGGATTCAGGCCATTCAGCAGCCCCGTAAGAAGGATGCTCCCGACAGAAACCGCTCCTTCGAAGCCTTTTCCCGCCGCGCTGCCAGGCACCCGTCCCCCATCCGCCGGCCTGCCGTCCGAAGGCAGATACAGCGCCCCAAGGCCTTCCAGTGCATTGATATACTCTTCCAGCCTCCCGCTGCGGATCTGTTTTTCTCCAGCAAGATAGTGAGTTCCGATAAATACCACAGGCACCTTCTGATCTGCCGACGGCACCTGGAAGGAGTCATACAACTCCATCAGGTAGTCCGCATTGTCCTCCTCCATCACGGAAATTTCACCAAGCTCAACGGGATAGCTCCTCCCGTCCGCTACAGCTTCCGTCGGCAGTCCTGCCAGATATTCCTTTGCCTTCTCACAGCTGTTGCAGCTTTCCGTAGTAAACAGCAGAATATGTATGGAATCCTGGGTTTTCCAGCGGAAACCGCTTTCGCCGCTTCCATTCATTCCGGCGGTTCCCCCGTTGACAGCATCTTCTTCCCCGGCCTTTACCGCTCCGTCTACGGCTGCTTCCCCTTCCCCTTGCGCCCCGTATCCGGCTGTTTTCCCCGACTCTGCCCCTCCGCTGCTTCCTTTTTCAGCAGCCAACTTAAGGCTGTCGTATAATTCCTCTCTTATCTGGGTATAGCCAATCAGGCAGCGTTCTCCTATAATTGCCAGCGGATAGGAAATATTCTCCTGAGAAATTCCCCTCTCTTCCATGAGCCGGTTCATTTTTTCCTTATTTTCCGGCCGGTAAATATAATATTCATCTATCCAGTAGGGAATGTTGTCTTGCTTTTCCGCAAGCGTATCCCTGACCAGCTCCCTGAATTTTTCACCCTCGTGGCAGGATTCACAGGGATTATTATGGAAAAAATAAATCACTGTTTTTTCCGGTTCCGTGTCCGCATCAGCCTCTTTTTTCCCCGCTGTCCACAGTCCAAAGAAACCTGCCGCCGCCAACAACACAATAACAAGAACCGCTGCCGCTGCTTTCCTCATACTCCCGCCCCTGCCTTTACTCTGAATTCACCAGCTGTTTACCACTGTCCGGTATCTGCACATTTAACTGAATTATAGCTTTTCCACGTCATATACGTCAATAGCCATGCTGCCGTTCAACAGCCGCTCCCGGCTACCTGCTCCATACGAACCGTACATAACTTCTGCCCTCCCATATGATGCTTCCACTCCTCTGCCCGCCCAATTTCCGGCATACAGCCAGAGAAGCGCTATTCCTCTCCGCCGCCAGCGCCTGCACCCGCTCAAATCCCAGCTCCCGGAATCCATACTCCAGTATTGCGCCACAGGCCTCCATACAGTACCCCTTCCTCTGTGCCTCCCGGGCAATAATGAAGCCAAGTTCCGGTTCATCGAACCCTTCCCTCATAAAAAACCCCGCTCTTCCCACACATCTGCCCGATTCCCTCTCCGCAAGCATCCAAAGCCCAAATCCGTAAAAAGGATAGGCCCGTTCTATATAAGCCCTGACATATGCCCGCTCCTCCTCCCTATCCCCCGAAAGCCCATCCATAACATCCTCAATTCCCGGCTGGTCATAGATCCGGTACAGCGCATCCAGATCCTCCTCTGTCATTTCCCGGACAATAAGCCGGTCCGTCTGCAGAATCTCCCAGGGCTCCTTCACATGCCGCTGATAGACCTTTTCCAGGAAATCTCCGTCCAGTCCTTCCAGGCCTTCCACCGCATAAGGAATATCCCCCCATATTTTGCCCCTGTTTTCTTCTGTCAGATACAACAAAATGCAGGCATCTTCTCCCGCTGCCGCCCTGACCGCATCAGGCCTGTCCGTAATGTAGACGGCGGCGTCTTTCCCGGAAGCTTTTCCCTCAGCAATCCGGCCCGCCCCAACCGTTTTATCCGTCCTGTCTGCCTTATCCGCTTTATCTGCCTTATCCGCTTTGTCTGCCTTATCCGCTTTGTCTGTCTTATCTGCCTTATCTGCATTTTCCGCCGTATCTGCCCGTTTTTTCCCCCTACACAACCCTGTATCCACCAGCAGCTCCGTCTGATACAGTGCAAGCTTCTCCCTAAGTTCCTTTATTTTATCTTCCGCCGCCTCTTTTTCCAGCGACACAATCACTTTTTCCAACATAAACCGGTTAACTCCCTTTACGAATTCCCGCATTTCGGCTACAATAGACCTGTCGGCCATGCGCCTTGCCGCATAGGCTTATTGCAACGTAACTGTGAGGACATTGAACAGTTATATTGTAACCAAATAAATACCAGAAAGGAAGTTTTATTTATGGCACAGAATCCCGTTGTAACAATCACCATGGAAAACGGAAATGTTATAAAGGCAGAGCTTTATCCTGAAATCGCCCCTATTTCCGTAAATAACTTTATCAGTCTGATCAATAAGAATTTCTATGACGGGCTGATTTTCCACAGAGTCATCAAAGGCTTTATGATCCAGGGCGGCGACCCGGTTGGTAACGGAACCGGCGGCCCCGGCTACTCCATCAAAGGAGAATTCTCCCAGAACGGTGTAAAAAATGACCTGAAGCACACAGAAGGCGTTCTTTCCATGGCCCGTTCCATGGCTCCCAACTCCGCAGGCAGCCAGTTCTTCATCATGCATAAAAATTCACCCCATCTGGATGGCTCCTATGCAGCCTTCGGAAAGGTCATCGAAGGAATGGACGTGGTAAACAGCATCGCTGAAACCCGCACGGATTATTCCGATCGCCCGCTTGAGGATCAGCGCATCAAAACCATGACCGTGGAAACCTTCGGCGTGGATTATCCGGAACCGGAAAAAATGTAAGCTATAGCCGTCCGGGCAGCCGGATGGTTACACAGGCTTTTCCCAAAAATTTCAGCCGGAGCCGGAAAGCGTATTTACGCAGCAGTTCAGACAATCCTGAACCTGCTGCCGCCTCCGGCCCCGGCTGAATCATGGACATTTCCTCACTCACACCGTAGCATATAATAATCACCATAGGCCGTCCCATCATGGCCTTTCAGCTTTTCCGCCGTCTCCTTAAATCCCAGACGTTCCAGAGCCTTCCGCCTCTCCGCCGCTTCCTTCACCGCCTTGGTGGAAACAGATTCACACCCGAACAGCTCCGGCGCCTGCTCCAGCAGCGGCTCCAAAATACTGCAGATCACATCTTCCTTCTCATACTCACTTTTTAAATCCAGCCGCAGCAGACCCGTCTTGTTAAAAAAATCATCCGCCATCCTGCAGAACATTTCAATCGTTCCCACCGCCCTGCCGCTGCTCCGGTCAAAAATACTCCATCTGACAAAGGCCCTGCTCCGGTAAGAAGCTTCCCAGAAGTTTATCTCTGCCTGCATCTGCTCCAGCGTCCTGTAAAAAAAATTGTCCCCGTTACAGTTATCACTGTTGAAAAAAGGCACCTCCTTCTCATCAGAATAAACCTCCAGAAGCTCCTGAGCATCCGCCATCACCGTTCTTTGCAGCAAAAAAGCCCCGTTTCCCAATACCGGACATTCTACATACACATCTTTCATATTACCCTTCCCTTTCCCACCGTTTTTCCCAATGTTTTGCTTAACCTTCCACTTGATGTTTGATATACTGTTTTACCTGATGTTCTGCTTAACCTTTTACTTAATCACCTGCGCTGTTCCTTCCGTTCTCTCAGCCCCCAGATACGCCCCGAACCGTTTCCATGCATCCGCCAGAGACTCCCGCATATCCATGTCACCCCCGCAGCCTTCCTCCCACCACCAGTTTTTAATCCGCAGCACAGAATCCCCCTGCCGGTACTGCTCCGGCTCAAACCTTCCCGCAAACCGGCTTCCATACAACACAGGCAGTACATAGTAACCGAATTTTCTTTTATCTGCGGGCAAATATACCTCCCAGCTGTATGTAAAATCAAACAGCTCCCGCAGCATTTCCCTGTCCCACAAAAGATTATCCAGCGGCGCCATAAAAGCCGTCCTTCCCTCCTGAAACGGCCTGTTCAGAACATCCGCATCCTCTGTGCGCATATAAAAAGGCTCTTCAATCCCCTCCACCCGGAATTCCCGCAGCTCACCCCTATCCAAAAGCTGCCGGATACACGCTCCACGCCGCTCCCTATCCGATACAAAGTGCCCCAGCCAGGCGCCTCCGTTTTTATTCCACAGCATTCCCACACTGCCAATCCTGCGCTTCACATACCATCGGAAAAAAGCTGCCTCTCCATCCTCTCCCTGGAATTCCTCTGTCCTTACTTCGTAAAACAGATTTTCAGTAAAATCAAATATCTTCTGAGTGCCTGTTTTTCCCGCAACCGACAGCTCACCTGTACAGTAAAGATAATCCAGCGCCGCGCTGGACAGCTTTTTCGGCCCCCATCTTCCCTCCAGGTTACAGCCTATGGAAAAATCCTTCGCCTGGGCAGGCCCATTTCTGCGGATATCCTCCCGTATCACATCCAGAAGCCCCAGCGCCTCCGTCTGTCCCCGGCGCCGCATCACAGCCGCCGCGCCACCCGCCGCCGCTTTCCTGACCCGCGCCATCCTTCCGAAATCCTCCGTCCTGTAAATGCACATCATCTTGTCATAGCCATCCACCAGGCTCCGATCCGTATACAAAAGCTCCTCCAGCAGCCTGGACCGATAGCCCTCAATCCTTGACTGCAACACTAAGTCCGCATTCCGTCCCGTCACATTCAGCGGATCATACTGAATGCAGCCCACGCGGCTCATAAACCGCATGATCCCATCCTTTCCCGACCACCCCTGGCCGCCGTCCAGTCCATGGTACTTCACCAGGAAACGCCTGGCCTCCTCTTTTGATATACAATTGCTGCCAGCTGTCATACCTGCCCTTCCTCTCCTGCATTTCTTACATTATACCAGCCAAAGTATGACAGCTGTATGTCATAGTTGCCCTGCCAGGAATTTTAGCAGCAGAAATATTCGTAACAGTCGGGGACTGACCATCATAACTATTCCTCTCCGGACCTTAATGAATCCATATCAGACATAATCTCATAATAATGATAATCCCCGCTAATCCGCTCACACTCCGGAAAATGTTTATATTCGGTTTTTATATAACGCATGCCGCTTTTCTGCATAACACGCAAGCACCTCCCTGCAGTCCCGGCAAATCCGTTCCTTCAGGCTTTCCGGCTCCAGAACCTTTATCTGGTTTCCCAGCCCCAGAATTGTCCCATACCAGAAATGCTCATTTTCCGGCACCCTGAGCCGCATTATGAAATCCCCGTTTTCCTTCTCCTCCTCAATTTCCCCCTTCAGGTATTCCATGCATTTTACCTTTACCTTCTTCCTGCCCTCCAGCCTGATGTCCAGCTGTTTTCTTGTATCCGGCCTGCTGCGCAGTATTTCCGCAGCCTCCCCTGCATCATGCTTGCGCTGCATCCTCTCCTCCATACAGCAAAGTGTGCGCATCCTCACCAGCTTAAACAGACAGTAGCTTTCCTTTTCCGGATAATATGCCGCCAGATACCAGGCGTACCATTGAAAAATACAGGCGGCAGGCTCCACCTCAAACTGCTTTTCCCTGTCTTCGGCATTCGTATAAAGAAAGGACAGCTTTTTCCCCTGATCCATGCATTCCCTGATAATTGCCAGCTTTCCGCTGATGCCGTTTTCCTCCCTGGCCACGCTGAAGTCAAGGATTACCTCCGGAGCGGATGTTCCCGCCAACGCCTTCATTTTTTCAAGCGTATCTTCGGCCGTCTCTTCCTCATATGCGGAGAGCAGGCCCTGCAGCGCCGCCACAATATGCTGATAATCCGTCTGCTCTGCCGTCTGGCGTTCCATGCAGAAGGTATCCAGTATTTCATAGCCGCCGTCGGCGCCCATACTCGCCGCAACAGGGATTCCCGCCATACACAGGGCTTCAATATCTCTTTGAATCGTGCGTACTGAAACCTCAAAGCGCTTTGCCAGGGTACTGGCGCTGGTTTTCTCATGGTTCAAAAGATAAATTGTGATTCCCAGAAGTCGGTCCAGCTTCATTTTCACCTCCTCCGTCTGCTATTACAGACGTATAAAACATGTTTTTTTCTGTCAGTTTTTGCTAAAAACAGCGTTCATATTTTGTTCATATTTATTTCAAAGAAAGTTAATCTGCCAATCACTGTTTAGACACTTCTCTTTACTATACTATAAACATAAGATGAAGCGAGAAAAACATACAACTTCATCTTCCCTCCTTTAGCGTACAACAAAACTTTTTATAAATAGCTTTTTCATAATAAATGCCAGGTAAACAGTTACCTGGCATCCTCCCTGTCCAGGGGAGTTTTTTTTGCGTTTTTTTGAAGTCAAATCAAATAAAATTCCTTCCGGCTTCCCTCTCCGCCGCTGCTTATCCTTCCCTCTGCGTCCACAGTAATCTGCGTATAGTGGGAAGGCGATTCATAATCCCTGCTGTATCCGTCGTCATCATACAGCTCATAGGAGCCTTCCTTTTCCACAAAGCCCAGAAGTCCAAGATGATCAAAATCCACCTTTTCCACACAGCTTCCGCCCTTTGACATGGGAACCAGATGGTCCGGCCGGATAAAGAAAACCACCTCATCCAGAGCGATATCCACATAATGGTGGCCCTTTTCCAGCACCTCTTCCTTCCTGTCCTCAGGCCCCCGGAAACGTACCAGCTTCATTCTCTCCGGCAGATATACATAACGCCCCTTTGCGTTCTGCTCATATACAGGAGCAATCATAATGCTTTCGCCCACCATCAGCTGATCCTCCACACGGCGGGCAAAGCGATCCCCGGCGTACACAAAGGACAGCGGGCGGAACATCATTTCATCTCTCAGCGCCGCCTTCATATATTCACTGTACAGGTAGGGAAGCAGACAGTAGCGCAGCGCAATTATTTTCCGGAAGCTCCCTGTCTGGGTAAAACGGTAAACCTCCTGCCGTCTTGTCCCCCAGGCAGAATGGTTGCGCATCAGCGGCGTGAAAATTCCCAGCTCCAGCCAGCGCATGAGCAGTTCCTCCGTTGTATCCGCGCCGAAGCCTCCGAGATCAGCCCCTGTGTACAGGAAACCGCACATATTCAGGGAAGGCATCATATGCAGATTCAGCAGGATATGGGACCACCAGGAAAGATTATCCCCCGTCCAGATGCCGCCGTAACGATGCATCCCGATATAGGAGGAACGTGAAAACATAAGAATCCTCTTATCCGGCTCCAGCTCCTCAAACGCCTCTCCTGCAGCACGGGTCATATTATATCCGAACAGATTATGTACCTTATCATGCCTTACCCTGCCATCCTTATGCTCATGGTAAAAAAGCTTATAATCCTCTTCATTATTGCTCAGTCCGCCAACCAGCCTGTTCAGGGACGCGGAGGCTTCATTATCCAGATTGATCCCCCTGAATTCCTCCAGCTGCTCAAAAACCTCCTGCAGATGCTTTTCGGAATAGAAAATAGCCGGTTCATTCATATCATTCCAAAAGCCCTCAATCCCCTGATCAAGAAGCACCTTATATTTTCCGCCGAACCATTTTCTCGCATCTGCATTGAGCATATCCGGGAAATGCACACGGCCGGGCCATACGCCGGCAACAAATTCACTGCCGTCCTCTTCCTTGCAGAAATATCCGCCCGCCATGCCTTCCTCGTAAATATCATAGCCCTCTTCTATTTTCACACCCGCGTCGATTATCGGCACCAGATGGATTCCCTGCTCCTTCATCTCTTTTGCAAAGCCCGCAAGATCCGGGAAGGTTTCCTCATTTACGGTAAAATCCTTATACTTGACCATATAATCAATATCCAGATAAATGCTGTCCAGGGGAATACCGGCCTCCCTGTGCTTCTTCACCACCTCCCGGATTTCATCCTCATTCATGTAGCTCCATCTGCTCTGTCCATAGCCGAAGGCCCACTTGGGCGGAATGTAGCTGCGTCCCACAAGCCCGCGGAACTGCTTCGCGATGTCCTCCGGCCCCTCCCCTTCGATCACATAAACATCAATATCCCCTGTCTGTGCTTCTATGAGCATCACGTTCCGGTCGGTATAACCGATATCAAAGGTAAGCTTACCCGGATAATCAAAAAACACGCCAAAGCATTCCTTTCCATCCACTATAAGGAAATTATGGGCGCCGTAAAGAGAGCGCTTGTCCTCCCTGTGGTTCGGATCATCGCTGCATTTGCTTTCATAAATCCAGCCGCGCTTATTGATTCCGCGCACATTTTCCCCAAGGCCGAATACAATATCCTCCTCCGCCATCCTGTAGGAAAATTTTCTTCCCTCTTCCTGGGAAAAATAAGGCAGCTCTCCCTGCCAGCTTTCATAGGCTCCGGTAACCGCCTCCGTATCGAAGGGGGCTCCATAGGTTATTTTCTTTATCATCCTTCTGCATCCTTTCTGCGGTATTGCCATAATTTGATAACACCCTTTTACAAAACCTCAATTCCGCCGGTTCCTTCTGCCAGCCCGGTTCCTTCTGCCAGCCCGGCTCCCTGGCAAAACCTTTTCACCTTCCTGGTAATCCTGGTAAAACCAGCTCTTTTTTATACTATAACCGTGCAGGTCCGTAACTGTCAATCCGAATATTATTGACTGTCAGGATGAAAATTTTTTTATAATATGCATCAGCATAAAGCTGTAGGTACACCGTCATCCATTTTTAATTCTTATCTGCATGGCTGTTCCGCACAGTTCCCGCAGCAGGCGGAAAATCACCCGCCGCCCCCCGCTGTCCCGGCCCATCTATTTAAAAAGAGCGCCGGCATACTGCCGACGCTCTGATTTTATCTGTAATTATAAACCTGTGAAAGTCCGATAAATACGCAAGCGCATTTACCCGGCCTGTCCCCGGAAGAAATAAAACCTATATTCAGGCTTTTCCAACGGAACCGAACATTTCCATTTTCTCTTTCACAGTATCTTTGATAGCCTGTGCTCCGGGAGCAAGAAGCTTACGAGGGTCGAAGCCCTTGCCTTCCTGATCCTTGCCTTCTTCGATGTACTTTCTGGTAGCTGCTGCGAAGGAAAGCTGGCACTCTGTGTTAACATTGATCTTGGAAACGCCGAGGGAGATGGCTTTCTTGATCATGTCTTCCGGGATACCTGTGCCGCCGTGAAGAACGAGAGGCATGTCCCCTGTCAGCTGCTGGATAGCATCCAGAGTTTCGAAGGAAAGTCCCTTCCAGTTTGCAGGATATTTTCCATGGATGTTGCCGATGCCTGCTGCCAGGAAATCAATTCCCAGATCAGCGATCATCTTGCATTCCTGAGGATCTGCACATTCGCCCATTCCGATAACGCCGTCTTCTTCGCCGCCGATGGAACCAACTTCAGCTTCGATGGAAAGTCCTTTTTCATGAGCTGCTGCAACCAGTTCTTTAGTCTTGGCAACGTTCTCTTCAATAGAATAATGGGAACCGTCGAACATGATGGAAGAAAAGCCAGCTTCGATGCACTTGTAGCAAGCGTCATAGCTGCCGTGGTCAAGGTGAAGAGCTACGGGAACAGTGATGTTCATCTCTTCCAGCATTCCGTTAACCATACCAACTACAGTCTTGTATCCGCACATGTATTTGCCAGCGCCTTCGGATACACCGAGGATTACAGGAGAATTCAGTTCCTGTGCTGTCTGCAGAACGGCTTTTGTCCATTCCAGGTTATTAATGTTGAACTGGCCGACTGCATAGTGGCCTGCTTTTGCTTTGTCGAGCATTTCTTTAGCTGATACTAACATTTTATTTACCTCCGTTAAATTGTAAAATAAATTCCCTTTACTGGTGTTATTATAACCCATCTTCTTCAAAAAGGAAATAAGGAAAGTTAAACTTTTCACATAACTTGCCTGAATATAACTGTTCAGTCCCTCCACAGTTACTGCCCAAAACACAGCGGACCGGAAGCCGCTGCCTTAAATCAACACATTTTCAGGCCAGGGAACCCTGATTTCCAGAGCCTGCTTCCGGTTTTCCATATCCACTACCCTGTGGCGCCCTCCGAATTCCCCGTCCAGGGTCCAGGCAACCTCTTCTTCGGATTCAATATGAAGGGAAGCCGTCTTAAAGCAGTACATCTGATCCGTATCTATGTTCCTGTTTACAAGATCAGTAAGGATCTGGTTCAGCTCAATGGCATTGGTGGGACGCTTAATCAGGGTCACTTCGAATTCCCCGTCATCCAGTTCCACATATTTTCCGGTAATCCGCTTGAAGCCTCCCACGGACATGGAATTGGTAATCATACCGAAAATGAAGTCGCCTTCAATCTCCAGGTTCTCCGCCGTCACCTTCATCTGATAGGATTTGATGGAAGGCAGGCGCTTCATCCCTTCCAGGATATATGCCATATGTCCCAGGACGTTCTTATATTCCTGCTTCGTCTCATAGGAAACATCGGTAAAAAGCCCAAAAGCCGCAATGTACACAAACGTGTCGTCATTAAAGGCGCCGATATCGCAGGCAAAGGGCCTGCCGCCGACCACTGTTTCCGCGGCGGCCTTCATATTCCTGGGAATCCCCAGGCTGTTGGCAAAATCATTGGTGCTTCCCGCCGGGATATAGCCCACCGGAACCAGCTTGTTGCTCTTCATAATACCGGTGACCACCTCATCCAGCGTCCCGTCACCCCCGCTGCAGACAACACAATCGTATTTCTTTGACTTCTCAGCAGCCATCCTTACCGCATCCCCTGCATACTGGGTGGGATAAACGGTAACCTCATTCCCTGCCTTTACAAAAACATCTATAATATCACAAAGGTTGTTTTTAATCTGTCCCTTGCCGGCCTTTGGATTATAAATAAACAGCATTTTTTTCTTAGCCATCTCAAATCCTCCATGTTTTGCGGAGCAAAATGCGAGTCCCCTGTTTTCCTCTTTTTAATGGCCCCCTCAGAACTTCAAAAAAGGAGCATGTAAATGCTCCTTTCGCTATTATTTTAAAGCCTTTTCTTCATTCAGTTGCTTTTGCCGCTGCAAAGATATTTTGCAATGTCTTCCACCGCAACCTCCTCGTCAGGGCCATCGGCGATTACAGTTACCATTTCGCCGCTGTCCAGTCCAAGGCTCATCATTCCCATGATACTCTTTGCGTTTACCTTCTTGCCTTCCGATTCCAGATAAACAGTACTGTCATGCTGGCTGGCCACCTGAACAAGCATAGCTACGGGTCTCGCTTCCAGTCCGCCGTTTAACTGAATTCTGACTGCCTTCATTTTCATAATTACTCCTCCTTTTACTGCTTTCCTTCCACTTCTGTTAACTCTTTATCCCCTGCTGTGATCTGACCTTGTCCGCCAGCTCACCCAATTTACGAAGCCTGTGATTCACACCGGACTTACCAACAGGAGGATCCAGATATTCCCCCAGCTCCCTCAATGGGGCGTCGGGATAGGCCAGTCTGACCTCCGCCATCTCCCTCAGGCTTTCCGGGAGATTCTCAAATCCGTATTTTTGCTGCAGGAGAAGGATATCCTCCGCCTGTCTTGTGGACGCACTAACGGTTTTGCCGATATTCGCCGTCTCACAGTTCACTCTCCGATTTACAGAATTGCGCATTTCTTTTACAATCCTGAAATTTTCAAAATTCATCAGGGATACATGCGCTTCCACAATGTTCAGGAAGTCTGAGATCCCGGTGCCGTCCTTCATATAAACCACCTGGTACTTCTTCCGCTGTACAATCCTCGCTTCCACTTCAAATGCAAGAAGAATGGACTGTATCTGCTCCGCCTGGAATAAATTCGTACATACAATTTCCAGATGGTAGCTCTTTCCCGGATCGCTCATAGAACCCGACGCCAGAAACGCCCCTCGCAGGAATGCCCTCTGACAACATGAATTCTTGATAAGAATCGCGCTGACAGGCGCTTTCATATCCCTCAGATGCCCTTCCCCGTCCATGAATTTAGTGGCCTGGAGAACCTGCTTTATCTGAGAGGGATCCGTAAGCTCAATCTCATAAGCCCTGGGCTTTGCACCGGTCCCGGCGCCTGCTTTTCCGCTCTTTCCGACTCTTTTTTCATTCACGCTAGTATTTATATTAAATGTTTTCTTCAATAATGTAAAGCATTTTCTGATAACCGCCTCATTTTCTGCCTGAATCAGCAGCTTTTCACCGTTAAAAATGCTCTTTTTTTCTTCATTTTGTAAATTATTACTGCCCTCTGCCGCCGTATGGCTGCCGCAGAAATGCAGTATGGATGCAAGCTCCGCCAGCTGGCAATGCCTGGCCGGAGGCGTGTGTTTCATCAGTTCTTCTTTTACTTCTCCCGAAAAAGACATATTGCGCCCTCCTGGATATGAGTCCCGCCGGCCATTTATTTCACATCCCGGTGGCTTAATGTCAGTCCATAGTTCCCTTTATCCTTCATGCGCCCGTACAGTTCATTTGCAAGCGTCACGCTGCGGTGTTTTCCTCCGGTACAGCCTATGGCAACCACCAGCTGATATTTACCTTCTTTAATATAGTTGGGGATCAGAAAATGCAGCATGTCCTCCAGCCTGTCCAGAAACTGCCCGGCCTCAGGAAAACTCATCACATAATCCTGTACGCCTTTATCAAGGCCTGTCAGATATTTCAGCTCGTCAATGTAAAATGGGTTGGGCAGGAATCTCACGTCAAAAACAAGATCCGCGTCCGCCGGTATTCCGTGCTTGAAGCCAAAGGAAACAATGCTTACTATAAGATTATTATATTCCCCGTTCTGCACAAAAATTCTGTCTATTTCTTCCTTCAGCTCGCGGGTCAGCAGCTTGGAAGTATCTATGATATAATCCGCCTGTTTTTTCATGGCGGTAAGGATTTCCCTTTCCCTGCGGATGCCGCTCTCAATCCGGTTGTCCTCCGGAGTAGCCAGGGGGTGTACCCTGCGGCTTTCCTTATAACGCTTCATCAAGGTTGCATCGCTGGCATCCATAAAAAGGATTTCAAAAACAAAGCCGTTCTGGCGCATCTTATTCAGTATTTTCATGGCATCGCCAAAGGACTGGTCGGCCCTCACATCCAGCCCCAGCGCAGCTTTGGATATTTCGTTATTGGGCATCATGAGCAGTTCCATGAACTTCTCAATTAAAGGCACCGGCAGGTTGTCCACGCAGAAAAATCCTGAATCCTCAAGCATTCTCATGGCTGTGCTCTTGCCCCCGCCGCTCATTCCCGTCACAATTACGAATCTCACCTTTTATACCTCCTGCATATCGCAGGCCTGCCTGCGATACTGCATAAATCAGTAGTTTGAAAGGAATCTTGCGCTTCCCTTCCGTATTCCGGCAGGCAGAACGAAAGCCCCTGCAGGGGCCTCCGTTTACCCGTTTCATACTGTTAAAAGCGCTGTCCACACAAAGGACAGCCGCCTAAAAATCTCCCAGGAAAATAACCTCCGGCTCCAGCGTGACTCCGAATTTTTCCTTTACAGTCTCAATGACCTCCTGGATCAGCTCTGCAATGTCCGCCGCTACTGCCGTGCCGTCATTAATCACGAAGCCGCAGTGCTTTTCGGACACCCGCGCGCCGCCGATTCTGGCGCCCCTCATACCGCTGTCCATAATGAGCTTTCCGGCAAAGTGGCCTTCCGGCCTCTTAAAGGTACTGCCCGCGCTGGCGTATTCCAGCGGCTGCTTTTCCTTCCGTCTTGCCGTCAGTTCATTCATTCTGGCAAGGATCGCCTCCCTGTCACCCTCCTGAAGCCTCATGGAAACCTGGAGCACCACATAAGGCCTGTTTTTGATTACGCTGTTGCGGTAACCGAACTCCATGGTTTCATTGTCAAGGTCCAGTATGCTTCCGTCCTTGTACATCACCTGTACGGATTCCACGATATTGCGCATTTCGCCGTCATAGGCCCCTGCGTTCATCTTGACGCCTCCGCCCACGCTTCCCGGTATGCCGGAGGCAAATTCCATTCCGGCCAGGCCGTTTTCCATGGCCGCCCTGGCGGCTGCGGACAGCAGTACGGAAGCCCCCGCCGTCAGAAGCGTCCCCTCTACCGTAAGATGGTTGAAATCACCGCCCAGCCGGATGATGACTCCCCGGTAGCCTTTATCCCCTACCAGCAGGTTGCTTCCGTTGCCAAGGATAAAATAAGGCCGCTCCACAAGATTCAGGTATTTGATTATTTTTTCCAGTTGTTTACTATTCTCGACAGTTACAAATACCTCTGCCGGTCCTCCCACCCGGAAGGTGGTATGCTTGTGCATGGGTTCCTCCAAAAGGATGTTCTCTGCCGGTACCACACTTTCCAGATATTCTATCAAAGCTCTACTCACTTGTGCTCCCATTCCTCATAAACTTAAAAATATATTATGCCGTATCCGGCGCTTTTAGTCCAGCACCATCTTTGCCGCTCCGTAAATACCGGCGTCATTTCCCAGGGTCGCCAGCGCAAACAGCGCGCCCCTGCTTCCTGCGAAGACATAAGGTATGTAATTCTTCTGGATATAATCCAGCAGAATCGGGCCTGCTTTGGATACGCCGCCGCCGATTACAAAAATTTCCGGATTCACAACGCCTGCAATGTTGGCAAGCTCCTTACCCAGGATTTCACCGAACTGCTCCGCCACCTCGATTGCCAGCTCATCCCCTGCCTTTACCGCATCGAATACGGTCTTGGCGGAAATGCTGTCGTTCCCTCTCAGGCTGCTGGGCTTATCGTCAGCCGCCAGCCTGCGCTTTGCAAGCCTTACGATACCGGTTGCGGAGGTGTACTGCTCCAGGCAGCCGTAGTTGCCGCAGTTGCACATTTCCTGCTCGCCGTCCATCACATGGATGTGTCCGATTTCCCCCGCGGCTCCCGTGGCCCCGGAAAGAATTCTGCCGTCGGCGATGATGCCGCCGCCAACGCCGGTTCCCAGCGTAACAGCCACCAGGTTCTTATGGCCCTGGCCGCCGCCCTTCCACATCTCTCCCAGAGCAGCCACGTTAGCGTCATTGCCTGCCTCTACGGGAATGTTCAGAAGTCCCTGCAGCTGGTTCTTAATGCTGAAGGTTCCCCAGCCCAGGTTTACGGCATTATAAACGGTTCCTTCCCCGTCAATGGGACCGGGAGCGCCTACGCCCACGCCGATAACATCTTCCCTGGAAATCTCACGCTCTTTCATCTTGTCCAGAATGCTGGCGGCAACGTCGGGCAGTATCGCCTCGCCGCCGTTGGCCGTCCTTGTGGTAATCTCCCATTTTTCCAGAAGGGTTCCCTCCGTATCAAAGCAGCCCAGCTTGACGGTGGTTCCTCCCACATCTACTCCGAAACAGTACTTTGCCATAATCAATCGTCCTCCTCATCTTCTTCTCTTCTGCGGGCCAGGGAATTCTGGACACGGGTGTACAGCTCCTGCGCCGCGTTATAGCCCATCTTCTTCTGGCGGTGGTTAACTGCCGCAGATTCACAGATAATGGCCAGATTACGTCCGGGACGGATGGGAATATTGTGGCAGACAACCTTGTTGCCCAGATAATCCGTATATTCCTCCTCCAGACCGAGTCTGTCATATTCCTTATCCTTATTCCAGTCCTCCAGACGGATCACCAGATCAATGGACTGGGTATCCTTTACGCTGGAAACACCGAACAGCGTCTTTACATCAATGATTCCAATACCGCGAAGTTCAATGAAATGCTTTGTGATATCAGGCGCATTGCCAATCAGCGTATCATCGCTGACCTTGCGGATTTCCACCACGTCGTCGGATACGAGACGGTGTCCTCTCTTAATCAGCTCAAGCGCCGCCTCGGATTTACCGATTCCACTCTCTCCGGTAATCAGCACGCCTTCGCCATAAACGTCCACCAGCACGCCGTGCACGGAAATGCAGGGCGCCAGCATCACATTCAGCCAGCGGATAATTTCCGCCATAAAAGCGGAGGTCGCCTTCTTTGTCATCAGGATAGGCACATTTTTTTCCTTTGCTATCTGCAGGAAAAGAGGGTCGGGATGAAGCTCCCTGGAAAATACGATACAGGGAATGGGATAGGACAGCAGCTGGTTATAAATCTTGTTCTTCCTCTCCTCCGTCATCGCTTCCATATAGGTATATTCCACAAAGCCGATAATCTGCAGGCGGGTGGCCTCGTAATGCTCAAAATACCCCGCCATCTGCAGCGCCGGCCTGTTGATGTCCGGCTGGGTGATTTTGATCCCCTTGACATCGATTTCCGGTGTCAGGTTTTCCAGTTTCATTTTCTCAATGATCTGTGTTAGATTCACATGTGACATACCTTGTCCTCCACTTTTATATTTTCCGCTGTTATACATATATCGCTGTGCGTTTATCTTTGCTTATTTTACCACAGAACCATGAAAAAAAGAATAGATTTCTTCCGCGATATGCTCCGGTATCTCCGGCACCTGGGAAAGCTGCGCCGCGTCCGCCGAACGGATGTCGTCTATGGACTTGAAATGACGCATCAGCGCCTTACGCCGCGCAGGCCCCACGCCGGGTATATCGTCCAGCATGGAGCGCACCTGTTCCTTGCTCCGCAGGGAGCGGTGGTATTCTATGGCAAATCGGTGGGCCTCATCCTGGATACGGGTAATCAGCTTAAAGCCCTCGCTGCGGGTGTCTATCTCAATTTCTTCATTCTGATAATAAAGCCCTCTGGTACGGTGGTTGTCATCCTTCACCATGCCGCACACCGGTATATTAATATGCAGCTCCTCCAGCACCTGCTTCGCCACGTTCACCTGGCCCTTGCCGCCGTCCATCAGCAGCAGATCCGGGAATTTGGTAAAGCTGCCGAATTCCTTTTCCAGCTGTTTCTCCTGCAGCTCCTTCGCTTCCTCCATACCGTGGAGGAACCGCCTGGTGAGGACCTCCTTCATGCAGGCGTAATCATCCGGGCCGGACACTGTGCGGATTTTGAATTTCCTGTAATCGCTCCGCTTCGGCTTTCCTTTTTCATAAACCACCATGGAACCCACGTTTTCAAAGCCGCTGATATTAGAAATATCGAAGGCCTCCATCCGGCTGATTTCGGGCAGGGAAAGAAGCGCGCAGATTTCCTTCACAGCGCCGATGGTCCTACCCTCCTCCCGCTTGATGCGCTCCCTGTCCTTGCTCAGGACAAGCGCCGCATTGGTAGCGGCAAGCTCCACCAGCTTTTCCTTGGTTCCCTTTTTGGGCACCCGGATATGGACGCGGCTTCCCCTGCGGTTGCTGAGCCACTGCTCCACAATCTCCGTATCCTCAATCTCCTCCTGCAGCATCAGCTCCCTGGGCACAAAAGGCGTTCCCGCATAGAACTGCTTGACGAAGTCCAGGAGTATCTGGGCCGAGGTGCTGTCCGAAATATGCGTCATATAAAAATGCTCCCTGCCGATCAGCCTGCCGTCCCGGACAAAAAACACCTGGACCACCGCATCGTTATCATCCTTGGCAAGGGCGATAATGTCCTTATCCTCCCCGTTGCTGTCCGTGATTTTCTGCTTCTGGGCTACCTGCTTCACACTGTTGTACAGATCCCGGTAGCGGATAGCCTCTTCAAAATCCAGGTTTTCCGACGCTTCCTCCATCTTCTGCTGCAAATCCGTAAGTATGGGCTTGAAGTTGCCGTTCAGGAAATCCAGCGCCTTATCCACCTGCTCCCGGTATTCCTCTTTGGTAATCATTCCCTGGCAGGGCGCGCTGCACTGTCCGATATGGTAGTTGAGGCAGGGCCTGTCCAGACCGATATCCCTGGGAAGCACCCGGTTACAGGTCCGCAGACGGTACAGCTTATTGATCAGCTCTATGGTGTCCTTCACCGCCGCGGCGGAAGTAAAGGGCCCGAAATACCTGGATTTATCCTTTTTCATCTGTCTGGAAAAAAGGACTCTTGGATATTCTTCCCCTGTTGTCACTTTAATATAAGGATAGGTTTTATCATCCTTAAGCATGGTGTTGTAGCGCGGGCTGTGCTCCTTAATCAGATTGTTTTCCAGCACCAGCGCTTCCAGCTCGGAATCCGTAACTATATATTCAAATCTGGCGATTTTAGTCACCATTTTTTCTATTTTGGGGCTTTTATTCGTGCTCTCCCGGAAATAGGAACGCACCCGGTTGCGCAGACTGATGGCCTTTCCCACATAAATAATCGTGTCATCCTTGTCATGCATAATGTAGACACCGGGCTTGGGGGGGAGCTTTTTCAGTTCTTCTTCGAAGTTAAACATATGTTTTTCCTCCCTGCGGGTGTAAAAGTGTATAGCGGCAAAATATATGGCGGCATCAGGAGACTGCCGACAGGAAAAGGGATTCTTACTTTATCTTAACATAAGAATCCCTTATCCGTAGCTTTTTTTATGAATTTAATGTCCCGCCTCGCTTTGTTTCTTGCGAGGGAATCTTAATTACAGGTTATTTCCTGTCTGTCGGCGGAAGAACCGTATTGGAAAACCTGCCTACCGGGCCGGCGGGCTTGCCCGCTCCTGCCGCGCCGTCATCCGGCGTGCTGCCGGCGTCTGTGCCGTTTTCCGGTTGTCCGGCCGCCTGTTCGGAAGAGCCTTCCTGATGGGAATCACTTCCGTTCCCATTCTCCTCCGTGCGGAAGAAATTCAAATCCTGCCCGGGGATGCCGCTTTCGCCGCTGCTCCACCAGTCATTGCCGTCCGGTCTGTCGGATCCGTTTCCTGCCGGGGCTGCGTTAGCTTCCCCTGCTGACACAGGCGTCTGTCCCATGGGCTGCTGCCCTGCGGGCATTTGCTGCGTTCCTGCCGTATTTTCCCCTGCCGGCGCGCTGTTCTGCGTCTGCTGGAAATGGAGATCCCAGGGCTTGGGGACAATCTCTTCCTGCGGCTGTGCCGGGGCGTCCTGTGTTTTCTGTATGTCCGCAGTTGTAACGGAAGGGGTGTTTTCACTGATCCTCGGCCTGGCCTCCTCCGGGGTCTCCGTTTCCTCAGGCTCCGGGATTCCCTTTTCCCTGCGGTATATCTTCATAAATTCCTTACCGGTAATGGTTTCCTTTTCGATAAGGTACTCTGCGATCTTATCCATAACGGCGCGGTTTCCGCCAAGCAGCTCCAGCGCCTTTGCGTAGCATTCCTTGAGGATGCGCATTACCTCGGAATCCACCTCCGCGGCCGTCACGTCGGAACAGTTCATAACCGCGCGGCCGTCCAGGTACTGGCTCTCCACCGTCTGCAGGCCGATCAGGCCGAATTTCTCGCTCATGCCGTACTGGGTTACCATGGCTCTTGCGATACTGGTCGCCTTCTCAATATCGTTGGAAGCGCCGGTAGTTACCGTATCAAATACGATTTCCTCCGCGGCCCGGCCTGCCAGCAGGCCTACCAGCATATCGTGGAGCTCCGCCTTAGTATTGAGGAACTTCTCCTCCTCAGGCACCTGCATCACGTACCCAAGCGCGCCCATTGTCCTGGGGACGATGGTGATTTTCTGCACAGGCTCCGAGTTTTTCTGCAGCGCGCTCACAAGCGCGTGGCCCACCTCATGATAGGAAACGATGCGGCGTTCCTCCTTGCTCATGATGCGGTCCTTCTTTTCCTTACCTACAAGCACCTGTTCCACTGCCTCGAACAGATCCTTCTGGCAGACATAATCCCTGCCCTGCTTTACCGCATTGATAGCGGCTTCATTTATCATATTGGCAAGATCGGAGCCTACGGCCCCGCTGGTTGCCAGCGCAATAGCGTCAAAATCCACGGTGTCATCCATCAGCACATCCTTGGCGTGCACCTTCAGAATTTCCACGCGGCCCTTCAGATCCGGCTTATCCACAATGATCTGGCGGTCAAAACGGCCGGGACGCAGAAGCGCCTTATCCAGGATTTCCGGGCGGTTGGTAGCGCCCAGGATCAGGATACCCCTGGAGCTGTCAAAACCATCCATTTCAGACAGCAGCTGGTTCAGCGTCTGTTCACGCTCTTCATTGCCTCCGCCGTACTTGGAATCACGGCTGCGGCCGATGGCATCAATTTCATCGATAAAAATAATACAGGGGGCGTTCTTGGTGGCCTCCTTAAACAGGTCACGCACACGGGATGCGCCCACACCTACGTAAAGTTCGATAAAGTCGGAACCTGTCAGGGAGAAAAACGGCACATGCGCCTCTCCTGCCACCGCTTTGGCCAGCAGCGTCTTACCTGTTCCGGGAGGTCCCACAAGCAGCGCGCCCTTGGGCAGCTTGGCGCCGATTTTGGAATATCTTCCCGGATTGTGCAGGAAATCCACCACCTCCACAAGGGATTCCTTGGCTTCGTCCTCTCCGGCAACATCCTTGAAGGTAACACCGGTTTCCTTCTGTACATATACCTTGGCATTGCTCTTACCCACGCCCATGGGACCGCCGCCGCCGGACATTTTCTTCATCAGGAAATTGAAAAGGAAAATGATTACTACAAAGGGGAGCACATAGGTCAGTAAAATAGAGAGCAGAAAACCTGAATTATCGGGGATTTCCCCGTTGATTTTCACGTCCTTTTCCAGAAGGTGGGAAATCAGCGTGGCATCCTCCACCCGTCCGGTATAATAGGTAATTTCTTCCGCGGGCATGAACGGGTTTTCCTTGGCGTCGGATTTGGGGACTATATTGATCTGTTCATCCGTAATCTCTACGCTTTCAACCTCTCCCGCGTCCACTTTTTCCAGAAATTCATTGTAAGTGATTTCCTGGTTGGAAACGCCGCTGAGCATCTTCATAAAAAAGCTCATGCATACCAGCGTCACCAGCGCCGCAACCAGAAGGAGCATCAAATTCTGCTTCTTCGGAGGCTGCCCGCCGCCCCCCGGTCCGCCCTGGCCGTTACCGGGACCGCCGCCCTGGCCGTTATTGTAGCCATTGCCGCCGTTATAGCTGTTCAAATTATTATTATCCATAATGTAAAAACCTTTCTATAAACAGTTTCCCTCGGGAAACTGGCTAAATTCTGATAATCATTTCCTATTATAGGGTTTCAGGAAATATAAATCAATATTAATTCTATGAAAATATGGGGCAAACTATAAAAGATTTATTAATTTTTTTGCATGAAACGCTGGATTTTTTTACGTTTCCCGTTGTATAATAATGAAATTGGATTGTTTTTGCGCGGGTTTGTGAAAAGCTGGAAACAAAGGGCGCAGTCCAGTTCCAGAAAATGCATGTTCTCTATACTGCATGCTATACAAAGGACGGGGAACCGGTACGCTTAACGGCGTACTTTTCTAATTTATCCATAACTGTAAGCCCCATCACAGTTGCAGCTTGCTGAAGCTTTGTATTGTAAAGCCGTCACCTACGGCAGAATGGAGAACGTCATGGCAGTAAAATATGTATTTGTAACAGGCGGCATGGTATCCGGGCCCGGAAAGGGAATTAATAGCTGTAAAAAACTGAACACAAACCAAAAAAATAAAATACAAAGAGGGAACTATGAAGTACGGATTTGATAATAACAAATATCTGAAAATGCAGTCAGAACACATTAAGGAGCGGATCGCCATGTTCGGCGACAAGCTTTATCTGGAGTTTGGCGGAAAGCTTTTTGACGATTACCATGCTTCCCGCGTCCTTCCCGGCTTTGAACCGGACAGCAAATTCAAAATGCTCCAGCAGCTGAAGGATCAGGCGGAAATCGTACTGGTCATCAGCGCGCCTTCCATTGAAAAAAATAAAATCCGCAGGGATTCCGGCCTTACCTACGACGCTGAGGTCCTGCGCCTTATCGAAACCTTCCGCAAAATGGGCTTCCTGGCCAATTCCGTTGTTATCACCCAGTATGCAGGACAGCCCTCCGCCGACCAGTACCGCCGCCGCCTGACCAATCTGGGTCTCCGTTCTTATCTTCATTATGTAATTGAAGGTTATCCGGATAATATCGACCTGATTGTCAGCGATGAAGGCTACGGCCGCAACGAATATGTGGAAACCACCAAACCGCTGGTTGTCATCACGGCGCCCGGCCCGGGAAGCGGCAAAATGGCCACCTGCCTTTCCCAGCTGTATCATGAGCATAAAAGAGGGATCCAGGCAGGCTACGCCAAATTCGAAACCTTCCCCATATGGAACCTGCCTCTGAAGCATCCTGTGAACATGGCCTATGAAGCAGCCACCGCGGATTTAAACGATGTAAACATGATTGACCCCTTCCACCTGGAAGCCTATGGCCAGACAACGGTCAACTATAACCGTGACGTGGAAATCTTCCCTGTCCTCAATGCCATTTTCGAACAGATTCTGGGGGACAGCCCTTATAAATCACCCACGGATATGGGCGTCAATATGGTAGGCAACTGTATACTGGACGATAAAATCTGCTGTGAGGCCGCCAACCAGGAAATCATCCGCCGCTACTATCACTGTCTCTGTGATCTGAAGCGGGGCAACAGCTCCAAGGAAATCCTTTATAAGCTACAGCTGCTCATGAAGCAGGGAGGACTTACCATCAACGACCGTCCCGTAGTGAAAGCCGCCATGCAGCGGGAGGAGGAAACCGGCCATCCCGCCGTGGCGATTGAGCTTTCCGACGGCACGCTGGTCACCGGGAAGACCACAGAGCTTCTGGGCGCCGCCTCCGCGTGCCTCCTGAATTCCCTGAAGGTAGTGGAGGGCATTGACCACGAAGTGCATCTGGTATCCCCTCAGGCCATTGAACCTATCCAGACACTGAAAACCTCTTATCTGGGAAGCATTAACCCCAGGCTGCATACGGACGAAATCCTCATTGCCCTGTCCATCAGCGCCGCAACGGACAAGCGGGCCGCGCTTGCATTAAGCGCCCTTCGCCAGCTGAAGGGCTGCGAGGTCCATTCCTCCGTCATGCTTTCCTCCGTGGATGAAGCGGTCTTCAAGAAGCTGGGAATGCATCTGACCTGCGAGCCGAAAACAGAATCGGATAACCATCAGTAAACAGGCTTCATGCAGGAAAACTGTCAGCAAATAAAAACAGCACAAAACCCCCGGAAAGAAAAGCCGTCTGTCAGGCAGGGCGCTTTTTCTTTCCGGGGGTTTTTTACATGGCGGACGTGCATATACACGTCCGCCGTCATTTACAAGGCATAAATCAAATTTGTGCTTCCATATTACAGGCTTACAGACGCGTTTTATAATTTCCCACCACGTTCACGCCTTCGTTTACCACGATAAAGGCATGGGGGTCATATTTATGGACTATATTTTTCAGCTGGCTCAATTCGTATTTGGATATGAGCACGAATAAAATGTGTACGGACTCGTCCGTATAAGCGCCGATGGCCTCCCACTTGGTTATGCCGCGTTCCAGCTCGGTGAAGATCTCTTTCTCCATCCCCTCGTCCTGCGCCTTGGTTATGATGCGCACCTCCACGTTTATCGTCTGGGCGTGCACCTTATCTATGGCAAAGGAGCTCAGGGAAGCGTAAATAAGGGAATAGATCACCGTAGGGATATCAAACAGGAACAGGCAGACCGAATACAGGATAATGTTGGTGATCAGATTCACCCGGCCGACCCTGAAATCCTTGCGCCATTTAATCAGCATCATGCCCACAATGTCCATGCCGCCCAGGGAACCACCGTTCTTTAAGGCAAGTCCCATTCCCAGGCCGCAGATAATTCCGCCGATCACACAGCAGGCCAGCGTATCATCAGGCAGTATGGGCTGCACCGGAATCGGTATCACCGACAGAAGGACAGTAACCGTAGTTACGCACATCACCGTTTTAATAAAGAACCTTCTCCCAATCCGCTTCATGGAAATCAGTAGAATAGGAATGTTGATCAGATAATAAATTACACCGGCGATATCAAAATTCTGCAGGGGCAAATTCAGGTACTGGATAAGAATCGTCCTCAGTATCTGTGAAAAGCCCATGATTCCGCCGCTGTACAGGGCTACCGGCACAATAAACAGATTGATTCCCAGGGAATAAACCACCGCGCCTGCCAGAGCGCCGAAGAATCTGTTAATCTGATACCACTTCCAGCTTTTTTCCATATCCCTGAACTTCTGCATCGCAGTTTCCATTGATAAAATCCTCCTGTTGCCAGTATTTCCAAATCTATTATAACTTACCCGCAGAGGGATTGCATCAACCATTTTTACATCCTTTTGAAAATTATATGCAAAAAATAAAAAATACCGGAAACCGCTGACGCAATACATCTGTCAGCAAAAGTATCATTCTTCCAGGAGATAGGTGTAAAAAGCCCCCCAATGTTCGTTTTCCGCCAGCGAACCATTGTAATAGCTTTCCTCCGCCAGTTCAGCCGCCGTTTTTCCGGATACATCCCTGATGCTGACAAAAAAAGGTGTCTTTACGGCAAGATTTGACTGCTCCCCAAGCTTTTGTAATCCGGGGTATAAACGGATAAATGAATCTATAACAGCTTCATCCTCCATATACTGCTTTGTTTTTTCATTGAAAAAACAGGTGATATCCGTCCCATCTGTCTGCCGTATTATCCGGCTGTAAGGGTAATCCGCTGTTTTCTGTTCAGGAATGTTCCAGCCGATTTCCATCAGATAAGGATATTCATAATAGGTATTTTGTATATAGGGGGTTACTTTTTCCTTCCATCCCAGGTTGTCTGCCTGTTCCGCCGTATACTCCTGCTCCCCTGTGCCCTCCTGTCCTGCTATGTCCTCCTGCCCTGCTATGTCCTCCTGCCCTGCTGCATTCCCCGGTCCAGCCGCAGCTTCCCGCACGTTCTTTATTCCTGTGGGCGCTGCTGCAGGCGCCGCACCCGCACCTGACCAAGAAGGCTCCGCAGACGCATAGGCTCCTGCTGAAATAGCACACCACCCGATCAGGACAGCCGCGAGGCAGCCCAGGATCTTTTTTCCTGCCGTTATTTTCCGATAAACCATAATCGCACCCAGCCTCTCCTTTAACTGTTCCATCCCCTCTGACAGCATAGCCGCAGGCGCCTTCTGCACCTCATGGGGGCGCATGGCCGAAAGGAGCGTGTCTCCATAGCTTCTTCTCTGCTTCTCATCAAGCATTTTCAAAACAGCTTCATCACAGGCCAGTTCGCAGGCCGCTCCCGTTTCCGTTTCCAGACGGCGCAGAAAGGGATTAAACCAGTGGATACAGATACACAGCTGTATCAGCCATTTATAAAGGAGATCGTGCCTTTTTAAATGGACCAGTTCATGAAGCAGGATATAATCAGTGCTGCCCTCTATGGGTTTTGCCTCCGGAAGCACAATGCAGGGTTTCCATACGCCTGCCAGCATTGGCGAAGAGATGCCCGGGTTACAGTAAACCGGCACCTGCCTGGTGATCCCCAGCTTCGCCTTCTGTCTTTCCAGGCTTTCCAGTATGAATGTATCTTCCACAGGAACCCAGCTATTGTGCAGGCTGCCGCAGAACTGCCGCCAGATCCACAGTCTGTGTGCAAAAAGGATTCCCGCCGTCGCCAGCCAGATAACGCTGAGCAAAATGCCGGGAACAGATGTCCGCAGCCATGCGGCACCCGGGCTTTGCCTCATAAAGGAGGGGATGTCCCCCTCTGCGGAAGGAATATTATTCCCTCCCGGCGCAGCAAAAACACCTTCCCGGACTCCGCCGCTGTCCGCCTCCTGCAGTCCGTATCTCCCCTTTTCCCCTGTTTCCGCCTGCATCTGCAGCTTCTCCACAGGCTGCATCAGGCCGCCCACCAGATTCAGCGGGGCCGTAACCGGAAGCAGAAGCCGTGCGGCCACGACAAGCCAGATATAATACTGCCACGTTTTGCTGAAGCTTTTTTTCCAGATATGCTTCCCTGCAGAAAGAAGAAGCATTAAAAGCGTACCAGACAGCGATAATGAAAGAACAAGCTTCCATAACTCACTCATCATTTTCCCCCCTGTCCCAGAATTCCTGCAGCTTTGCGTAGTCCTCCGGCGTAAGCATTTCCTTTTTAATCAGGGTGGCCAGCAGGCCCTGTACGTTTCCTTCATAGATTTTTTCCACAAAGCTTTCCGTCTGCCCTGCCTGATATTCCTCCTGGGAAAGCAGCGCCGTATACCGGTTCCTTCTGCCAAATTTGTCCGTACGAAGCATTCCCTTTTCCACCAGGCGGGAAAGCAGGGTTATTATGGTATTCTTATTCCAGGTATTTCCCTCTGCCGCCAGTCTTCCGGCTATCTGCGCATAAAAAGCGCTGCCGCCTGATTCCCAGATTATTTTCATCAATTCAAATTCCGAATCCGATACCGACTGAGCCATTCCGTTCCTCCATAGACTACATTTTGTAGGTTACCTTAAGGATAACGCCGTGTAGTCCAATTGTCAACAGAGGATTTGAAAAATGCCATGCTGAAACAGCTTTTCCTGTTCAGCATGGCATTTTTATCTTCCATGATAACAGATCAGGACTGTGCTCCGTCCCGATCCATTACCATCAATTATATATATTACTGTGATATTACTGCGCCGCATTCAGCTGGTCCAGAAGCCCCGTCAGCTGCTCCAGAGTTACCTTGCCGCCGGCAAAGCTGAGGATTCCGCGGATTGGCATATATTTCATCATGGCTTCCATCATCTCGCGGGATATTGCCTCTGCCGCCGCATCGCTTTCATTCTGCTGGCCGCCGATATTAAGCTGCATCATGGGAGCGATGATCTGCATGGCTTTTTCGTCCTTCATCAAATCGCCGAAGGTGGTATCCATCGTATAATGTACGGGAACCTTCACTGTGGATTCCACAGTCACCGCTGCTTCCAGCTGGATATCCCGGGAGGATTTTCCGATAAGGATACGGAATTCTCCGGTTTCCACATGCCAGTCATGCAGCTGGGTGTTCCAGTAAGCAAAGGCCCTCTTATCCAGGGTGAAGGTGACAGTCTTTGTCTCTCCGGGCACAAGCCCCACCTTTTCAAAGCCCTTCAGCTCCTTAACGGGGCGGATCACAGTGCTCTCCACGTCGGAAACGTACAGCTGCACCACTTCTTTTCCCGCCATGCCGCCTGTATTGGTCACGTCCACGCTGACCTCCAGGACGTCGGTGTCTTTTATGTGCTCTGCGCTGACCTTCAGGTTGGAATACTCATAACTTGTATAGGAAAGGCCGAAGCCGAAGGGGAAACGGACCTCCATTTTCTTGGTATCATAGTAACGGTAGCCTACAAACACACCTTCTCTGTACTCCACCCTGTCGCCTTCGCCAAGATAGTACAGGTATGACGGATTATCCTCCAGCTTGTAGGGGAAGCTTTCCGGAAGCTTTGCACTGGGATTCACTTTCCCGAAGAGGATATCCACAGTGGCGGCGCCTACAGCCTGGCCACCCAGGTAGGCTTCCACAATGCCCTTTACCTTGTCCGCCCAGGGCATTTCCACGGGGGAGCCATTATGTAATACCACGATGGTATTGGGCTGAACGGCCGCAACACGTTCAATCAGCTCGTTCTGGCAGCCCGGCATTCCCATGTGCGCCCTGTCAAAGCCTTCGGATTCAAAGGCATCCGGAAGCCCGGCAAAAATAACCGCAGCCTTCGCTTTGGAGGCATTGGCAACCGCTTCCGCGATCATGGCCTCATCCACAACATCCGCGTCATCCGCATATCCTTCTGCAAATGTGATATTTCCCCAGTCCTTTACGCAGTCCCAGGCGCCGGTTACCTTATGGCTGTTGATGTGGGAGCTGCCGCCGCCCTGATAGCGGGGTTTTCTCGCATATTTGCCGATAAAGGCGATATCTTCCTTTTCGGAAAGCGGAAGAAGATTGTCTTCATTCTTCAAAAGGACAATGGTTTCTTCAGCGACCTTTTTCGCCATTTCATGATCCCTGTCTCTGTCAAATACCGCTGTTTTATCCCTGTTTTCCTCAAAACGGTATACAATGTTCAGGATACGCTCCACAGCCCTGTCCAGCACCGCTTCATCCAGGCTGCCGTCCTTTACCGCATCCACGATCAGCTTGTCATTGATGCCGCCGGAGGAGGGCATTTCCAGATCCAGGCCGGCTTCCAGATCGGGCACTCTGTTGTTCACCGCGCCCCAGTCACTTACCACAAAACCATCAAAGCCCCATTCCCCTCTCAGGATATCGGTGAGCGCTTCTTTATGCTCTGCCGCATAGGTGCCGTTGATTTTGTTGTAGGAGCACATTACGGTCCAGGGCTTCTGTTTGCTTACCGCCCCTTCAAAGGCCGCCATATAGATCTCGCGCAGCGTCCTTTCGTCAACCTCGGAGGATGAGGACATCCTGCGTGTTTCCTGGTTGTTTGCCAGGAAATGCTTGATGCTGGTCCCCACGTTTTTGCTCTGTACGCCCTTGATCAATGCGCCTGCCATCTCGGAAGCCACAAGGGGATCCTCGGAATAATATTCAAAATTACGTCCGCAGAGAGGAGAACGCTTGATATTCACCGCCGGCCCGAGGATAACGCCTACGCCCTCCGCCTGGCATTCTTCTCCCAGTGTCTCTCCCATTCTGGTAATCAGCTCTCTGTTGAAGCTGGCTGCCGTGCCGCAGCCTGCCGGGAAGCACACAGCCTTAATGCTGTCATTCATTCCCAGGTGATCCGCCTCCTGGTCCTGCTTTCTTAAGCCGTGAGGGCCGTCGGACACCATCATTGCCGGAATCCCCAGCCGGTCAACGCTTTCCGTATGCCAGAAATCTGCGCCAGAACACAGGGACGCTTTTTCCTCCAGTGTCATCTGTTTGATTAATTCCTGTAATTTTTCCCTTTCCATACCTTCTCCTTCTTAAACTTGCTGTTATCCCCCAGCCGGCTGCCGTCTCCGGCCGTCCCCAGCCAGGGCTTTCCTGAACCTCCGGCGCCGTCCGCCGGCGCCTGTATTTTCATCATAGCATGTTATAACCTGCTTTTCTATTGCAAAAATGACTTGCATTAGGTCGATATTGACTTATTTTGAAAAATAACGGATAATTAAGGGGTATTTTAAGGCAATTCTTAACCTTATGGAGGTTTTCATGAAATATTATAATGAAGCGGGGCATTTCCCCGCAAACTGGGGTGAAAAGGAAATCGGTTATCAGGGTACCTCCGATTCCTGTCCCGGCAGTTATTTTGACGGCATCCAGGTAAAGGAATCCTTTTCACCGGTGGTTTATACCCATGAAAACATCCAGGTGGAGCCGGATATCCAGGTCCGCTGTTTTTCCTATGAGGATGCCGGAATCCTGGTCCCCCGGCACTGGCACAACAGTCTGGAAATTCTCTATATCGAGGCAGGGGATATGGATCTGCTGGTCAATGATCTCTCCATACGCCTGGAAAAAGGGGATTTTGCCATCATCAATTCAAGGGATATCCATGCCACCAGCAGTTCCGAGCATTCCCGCATAGATGTGCTTCAGATTCCCTATCAGTTCCTGAAAAAACACATTCCGGATTTTGACCGCATCCGCTTTATGAACGGCTCCTGCGGGGAAGCGCGCTCCGATGAAGCCCTTGTTTACTGTCTGAAGGAAATACAGGAGATTTACATCCGTAAGCCCTATTGCTATCAGCTGCATTTCACCAGCCTGCTTTATGAGCTGCTTTTTCTTTGCGTCAACTGCTTCCGGCTACCCGCGGGAGAGGGCGGAGGCAGCCTGAACGACGAGGAGCGCGCCCGGCTGATCACGGTGATGGATTATGTAAATGCACACTATCAGGAAAGCATCAGCCTGCGTGACGCCGCCGCCCAGGTGGCTCTGAACCCGGAGTATTTCTGCCGTTTTTTCAAAAAAAATATGGGAATGACCTTCCTGGAATTCGTAAACCAGGTTCGTTTTTCCCATATCTGCGAAGACATTCTGCGTACCGATACAAGCATTACCGAGCTTCTGGTGCGCCATGGCTTTACCAATTATAAATTATTCCGGCGGATGTTTTACGAAAAGTACGGCTGCACGCCTTCCGCCAAAAGAAAAGAGACCTCCGGAAAATAATTTTTTTCTTCCGGAGGCTTCTTCGTATTTTCTGCTTATTCGTCTCTTCCGTTTCCAACACGGCCGAAAAAGGTAAGCAGATAGATTCCGCAGATACCCACAATCACATAAATGATTCTGGAAATCCAGCTCATCTGGCCGAATATCAGCGCTACCAGATCCAGTCGGAACAATCCGATAAGTCCCCAGTTTACGGCGCCGATAACTGCAATCACAAGTGCTGTATAATCAAGACCTTTGTTTCCCATGACAGCTACCTCCTTTTTCTTACGTAACTATCATGCCCGTTCAATTCCTTTTTTATACTTTTTTTGTATTTTCCTTTTTTAAGTTAAAATGTTCTGAAAAATACGGCGGTTCAGGCGATAAAATACGTATTGCGTCCTTCCTTTTTTGCCCGGTACAGCGCTTTATCCGCCTTAATGTAGAGGGAATCATAATCATTCTGCGGCCTGGCCAGAACAGCCCCAAGGCTGATGGTAAGACTCTTTTTATCGGGCATCCTGATTTCACTGATTCTCTGGAGCAGGCGCTCGCATTTATCTCCCAGCGTCCTCGTATCCCTTATCCGTTCCATGTATATGATAAATTCATCCCCGCCGGGACGCCCTACGATATCGCCTTCCCGGAAGCTGTCCTGGAGGATGCCTGCCACCTCGCAGAGGATATGGTCTCCCTCCATATGGCCGTAGGTATCATTAATTGTTTTGAATTTATCAATATCCACCAGAATCAGCGCCCCGGTGCCTCCGTCAGCCAGCTGGTCCAGACGCTCCTGGATTAATCTGACGCTTGTTTTTGCGTTGTATACATGGGTCAGGCTGTCTCTTTCCGCCTGGTTTTTCAGCCTGTCCCGTTCCTGCTTTTCTTCATTAATATCGCTGATTCTTCCGATAACGCATACAGGCGCTCCCTTGTGGTCATATATATTTTTCATGGCGATACGCATCCAGTGCAGCTCCCTGTTAATTCCGGGAAGCTGTATCTCTTCCACGCCGTCCCTGCCGCTGTGCATAATCCGGCGCAGGATTTCCCTATATTTCCCATTTTCCGGCTCATCGGCTATTCTTTCCGGGAAAAGCCTGTACACCACATTGTTTTCATGCTTTTCGCCTTCTTTTTTCCCTGAAACGGTAAAGAGCTCCTTCTTTAAATCATATTCAAAGAAATAATCATTTACCAATCCGTACAGCTCCTGATGCTTTTTCAGTTCCAGGGAAATCTTACGGTTCAGCTTTTCCCTTGTCACCACTCCCCAGGAAAGGACGCCGATAACCACAAGAAGGACGGTCGCAGCAACAGCCACAGCCTGCAGCGGATGGCGTCGCACCATTTCCAGCAGGGTAATATCCGACCGGTATATGGTATTTGAGTAAATAATCGACTGCAGTTCCTTTTCCGGCATGGTAATGATTACTTTGTTAATAATATTCAGAAGCTCCGGGCTGGCCGGTTTGCTCACACCAATACAGGTCCTGTTTTCCTGCAGCATCTGAGGCGCCACATACAGGTTTTCAAATTCCGATCTGTTATAAAAATATTGTGCCACGTAGGCATCCATATAAGTATAATCGACCTCGCCGCTGTTAATCGCCCTGACAATCTCCTCTCTGGAATCATAGTATACCGGGCTTCCCACAAATTCTCCCTGGTAATCATAGGATGCCAGAATCGCCAGCTTCCTGCCGGCAATCTCCTCATTTCGCATTTTGTTATTCAAAAGAATCATATACTGCGTGGAAATATAAGGCCTGCTCATGGCCATGTTCCGATGTCTGGCCTGTTCATAATCGTAGCTCATGCCGCCTATGAGATCAACGCGGCCCTCTGCCGTCATTTCCGCCAGTGCTTCTTCATTTTCCACAGGCACCAGTTCGAAAACAAGCCCTGTTTTATCCTCTATCGCTTTCAGCAGATCCACGCTGATCCCCTTAAGCTCACCGCTTTCCTTGTCCTGGTAGCTATAGGGAGGCAAATCTGTCAGGACCCCTGCCCGCAGCGGTTCCGTATTTTCCACATATTCCTTTTCCTGCGCCGTAAGCTTCAGTTCCTTATTGGATGGATTGAAATATTTTTCATGCAGAGTGGTCATAAAATAGGGATCTGTCTGTTCTATGCTGTGCAGCGCCTCGTCCAGCTTTGTCAGCAGCCCCCCTTTTCCTTTGGAGGTAACAAAATAAAAGGGCTTCGGTGCAAATCTGGCAACCGTCCGCAGCCCTTCTATATAATTCATGCTGGTATTCAGCATGACATCCGCCCTGCCTTCCTGCAGCGCCCGGAGGTGCTCCTCTATTGTGGTGCACGGGACAATCTGGGGAATCTGAAGATTCATCCGGCAGTAATCTTCCATTTCCTCCTTATGCTTCCTGGATTGTCCATACATGGCCACGCGCAGCGTTTTCTCCACCTGGGAGTCATTCACATAATCCGTGTCATCATACAGCACCTGAAAAACAGTGTAGACAATCCCATAGCTGTTGGAGGAATAATCATACAGCTGTTCCATCTCCCTGCTGTAAAGCATGCCGCCCATCAGGTCAATCTCGCCCTTTTCCAGCATATCCATAAGCGTGACCAGGCTTTCGTTAAGATCTCCCTCCACCTGGACGAACTCATAATCCCAGCCGGTATACTGGGCAATTTCCTCCAGATACTCATAAGTATAGCCGGAATAATTCCCCTGTTCATCCACTTCGGTCATCCCCAACTGTATGGGATACCCTACACGAACCACCTGCCTGCCGCCGTCCGCAGCCAGGCCCTGTATCGGCAGCAGATGCCAAAACAACAGCATCAGCAATCCCGCCAGGCAAAGCTTCCCTTTAAAAAAACGCCTGCTTCCCCCTGTCACAGCCAGCTTATTATGCATATGTTTTATCCTCCGGACACTTCCGTCCCTGTAATGTTACTGTTCCTGTTATTTTATCACGGAGTGAAGAATAAAACCATACAGAATAATAAAAATAAATGAAATATCGGACTGGCGCTTTCAAACGCCCCTTCCAGGAAACACTGCCGGGCCAGGGAGCAGACGGAAAAACCGGCCCATCGCGCCATGGCGGATAAAACGGTGTTAAAATTCGGCTATTTCGAAAGATTCAGATATTCCGTTATTATTTCTTCAGGCATCAGGCCGCCGCCTGTGGCCCACACGATGTGGGTCGCCTGCGCGATCTTTTCATAAAGGCCCTGTTGTTTGAGCCAGGCGCGTCCCTGTTCTCCGGCCAGGATTTTGGGGCCGCCCAAGCAGGCGCAGGCGGAGGGTTCTATTATTACGCCTTCCGTTTCGTTAAGCCGTTGCATCCATCCGGGAAGGCATTCGTCCTGTACCGTATAAATGCCGTCCAGAAGCGGACGCATATTGCGTGCCACAAGCTCTGAGGGCCGCCCTACCGCCAGGCCGTCCGCCAGCGTTTTCCCGCTCAGTCCGAAGTCCTGTACGCAGACCTGATCCCCTTTGCCGGTTGCCATGCCAAGAAGCATACAGGGGCTTTGCACCGGTTCCGCAAAAAAGCAGTGCACCGCGTCCCCGAATACATATTTCAACCCCAGGGTAATGCCGCCCGGCGCGCCTCCCACGCCGCAGGGCAGGTAAACAAACAACGGATGATCACCGTCCACAAGGATCAGTTTATCCGCCAGCTGTTTTTTCAGCCGGAGTGCGGCGGCGGCATAGCCCAGAAACAGTCTGGAGGAATGTTCGTCATCCACAAAATAACTGTTTTCATCCGCATCGGACAGCGCCCTGCCCTCTTTGACCGCAGCGCCGTAATCTCCCTCATATTCTTTTACAATAACCCCTTTGCTCCGGAGGAGATCTTTTTTCCACTGCCTGGCGTCCGAGGACATATGCACCACCGCCCGATAGCCGATGGCTGCGCTCATAATGCCGATGCTCAGTCCCAGGTTTCCTGTAGAGCCCACCTGCATGGTATAGTGTGAAAAAAAGTCCCTGTGCTTCAAAAGGACGGAATAATCATCCGTTTCCTTCAGAAGCCCGGCCTTCAGGGCAAGCTCTTCCGTGGCGGCAAGTACCTCGTAAATGCCGCCTCTGGCTTTGACGGATCCGGCCACCGCCAACTCACTGTCCAGCTTCATGAGCATGCGTCCATGTCTGAGAGGCTCCCCCTCTCCCGCCCCGCAGCCGTCCCAGAGGCTTTCCGCCATGGCCGGGATATCCTGCAGCGGGGATTCTATGATTCCTCCGGTTTTCTGAAGCTCCGGGAAGCAGCCCTCCAGAAATGGGGCGAACCTGAGCAGGCGCGCCTGGGCCTCTTCTATATCCGCCATCGTAAAGTCCAGGCTTTCCTTCGCTTTTGCGAAAGAAACACGGTGGGGATTGATCCAGAAGACCTCCCTCTGCGCCGTCATCCGGGCGATGATATCCGATGCTTCCTCCATTGCCGCATCCGGCACTGCCTGTGGCTGCGGATCCACCATTTCCTTTGTGGAAACGGCGTGGTCCGGGGAGCGCTGCAGGCGGAATACCTCATCAGGGAAGCGGTTGAGCGTTTCCTCCTCTGTCAGCGGCTCCGTATGGATCCGGCCATCCCAGACCATTTTTTCCCGCTCGTCTCCCAGCGGCTTCCATTCCGGGATGCCCTCCCAGTTGGGATCTCCGGTTTCGAAAAAGCGGACATAGCTTTCATAGATAATTTCCGCGGTCTTTCTACGTTCCTCCAGGGCAATTCCGGGGAATAAAGCATCATCCCGCCAGGCGCCGTCAAATGCGGCGGACTGATCCAGCACATGGGACGCCGTACCGAAATCCATGCTGTAATACCAGACCTGGCTTCCGTTTTTCGCCAGAAGCTCCGCCAGGCGCCTGCTGTAGGTACGGTACATGTAATCGGAAAGAAGCTGTTCCCATTTCAGCGCCCTGCGTAAAGCTGAACCACTTTCTTCCTGCCGCTCCCCGACGTCGAACTCCTCGAATTCCTCTATGGCAATCTCCGCGTTCTGCCCAAACAGGGCCCTGGCAATGGCAGGGCAATGGGCCGTAAAATCAGGATCTCCCAGGCGGCGGAATACCATTTCATGGCGGCAGCTGCCCACAATTGCCTTGCCCGACCAGTGCCTGCCGCTTCTCAGCGCTTCCCTCCAGTCCATGGGAACTGTAATTCCATCGGCAACCGGGCCGAAGGTACAGGTATTTCCCGGATTATCCACAAGCCGCTCCTGTACTGCCAGCAGGTTATCCACATCCATGGTCAGGATATCCTCCGGCCTTTTAAGCCCTGCCAGCGAGAAAAAGGAATCCGCAACCGCAGCAGCTGTTTCTTCTTCACGGATACACTGGTAAGCGCCGCTGGCCATCAATACCTGGCTGCAACAGGTTTTCAGCTCCGGCCTCAGCAGAAGCGCGCCAAGGGTCTTGGCTCCTGCGGATTCGCCAAACACGGTAATCCTGCTACGGTCGCCTCCGAACTCCCCGATATTATCATATATCCAGCGCAGGGCCGCCAGCTGATCCAGGGTCCCGTTGTTTCCGGTGCCCCGATATTTCTCACCCAACGCAGCTCCCAGATAAAGATAACCCAATACGCCCAGGCGGTAATTTATGGAAACATAAATAAAGCTGTGATCGCGGATGATCTGTTTTCCGCTCCGGTCACGGTTGCTTCCGTTCTGGAATGCGCCGCCGTGAATATAGACCGCCACAGGCAGGCCCCTTCCTTCCCGGCGCGCCTCCAGGGCAGCCCGCGCCGGAACATAAATATTCAGATTCAGACAGTCCTCCCCGTATTCCTTCCACCCTTCCCAACCGGCCTGCGTTTCTTGCGCAGGATGGGACTGGACCGCTTTTTTACCAAACGCGTCAGCCTGAAACACCCCTTCCCAGTTTATTTCCCGGGGCGCCTGAAACCGCTCCGCCCGGGCATAGGGAATCCCCAGAAAATTCTGAAGTCCGTTTTCCTCAAAGCCTTCCACATAACCGCCTGTTGTTTTGATTCTCATGTTCTCTCCTGTTGCAGCAGCCGAGCCGCTTCACCGATGCCCTCCCCAAAGGTGGGATGGGGATGGATGACTCCGGCCAGCTCCCCTGCGGTAATTCCGCGGCTGATTGCCAGCGCAAGCTCTCCAATCATATCGGTGGCGCGGGCGCACATCAGCTGCGCTCCCACAATTTTTTCATTATCCTCCCGTGCCACAAGCCTGATAAAACCTCTCTCCTGGCCGGAAAGCACGGATTTTCCGTTCAGGGACATTATGTACTTCGCTGTTTTTACCGGGACGCCTGAAGCCTTTGCTTCCTCACAGGTAAGGCCCGCGCAGGCAATTTCCGGATCTGTATATACGCAGGAAGGAATGACCCTTCTGTCTATGGAAGGTTCCCTGCCTTCCATATGATCCAGCGCAAGCAGCCCCTCCGCAGTGGCAGCGTGAGCAAGCTGTATGCCTCCTGTCACGTCTCCCACGGCGTATATGCCGGGAATCCGGGTCCGGTAATTCTCATCCACGGGAATGCGTCCACGCTCCGTCCCGCTTGCCCCCAGCAGCTGCCCTGACCAGACGGATTCCCCGTCCGCCCTGCGGCCCACCGCTGCCAGAAGCCCTTTTGCGGAAGCCGAAAACGCCTGTCCTTTTTCTTCATAATAACATACAAAGCCTCCCTCTTCCATTCTTTCCACACGGGTTACGGAAGCTTTTGTATGGATATCCACACCTCTTTTTTTCAGTATCATTTTCAGATTCTGGGAAATCTCCCGATCCATGCCGGGCAAAATCCGATCCATGGCCTCCAGGACGGTGACCTTTTTTCCCAGGTCGGAATAGAAGGAGGCAAATTCCATGCCGATCACGCCTCCGCCTATAATAATAAGGCTGTCGTATGGTTCCTGTCTTGCAAGAAGGCCGGCGCTGTCCTCCACACCGGGCAGATCGATTCCCGGAATCGGCGGGACAGCGGTTTTAGCCCCGGCCGCGATAAGGATGCGGGGCGCTGTAAGAAGAATTTCCTCTTTCCCTGTCGTTACCAGCACCTTTTCTTTTTCCAGGATCCGGCCGGTACCGGTAAAAAGAGTCACACCCTTTTTCTGAAACTGCACGGCAATTCCCTCCCGCAGGGAGGAGATTACCTCAAGACGGCGTTCCTGCAGCCGGGCCATATCCACATGAGCCTCCGACACGCTCAGCCCCTCCGCCTGCGCTTCCTGCAGCCTGCGGTACAAACCTGAAGCATGAAGCAATGTCTTTGTGGGAATACAGCCGCGATTCAGACAGGTTCCTCCCAGCTCATCCTTTTCTATGACAGCCACCCTGCGGCCGCCCTCCGCCGCACGAAGCGCCGCCGGATAGCCTCCCGGCCCTGCGCCGATAACAATCAAATCAAATTCCTGTGCCATTAATTACCTCCCGCTGCCAAAGGCCGCATATTATAAAAGCAGGCCCAGCAGTCTTTCCAAATCATCCTTCATGGATGCCTGTAGCCTGTTTTGCGCCGGTATCCGCCGGAAGGCCTCCGCAACCGCAGCCTTCGTCAACTGTGTTCCGGGAAGCGCCTCCGTAAGCGCAGTCACCAGCTGTGTATCCAACGCATCCGTATGGAGGATCAATTCACTAATCCTCCCCCCATCCGCCTTCAGCGCAAGCTGTACCTCTCCCCAGGAAAAACGGCGGGAAATTTCATCGCTGAAGGGAATCTGTCTGCCATACTTCCATTCCCAGGAAGCAAAGGCAGCCGCCCGGCTGCGGATTTCACCACCCTCCAGCCGTTCTCCCGGAAACGGCTCCACCGGCAGCCCGTAGCGCCCGGCGAAGGCCTCCTTCAGCACAACAGCCATCCTTTCCTTCGTAAGCTCCGGCATCAGATCACACAGATTGATAACCCGGCTGCGCACGGACTCCACCCCTTTGGATTCCAGCTTCTGCCTGGAAACATGCAGATATTTTTCCATCTGCTCCTGATCCGCGTGCATGAGTATCGTACCATGATGGTAACAGCAGTCTCCCGTTGAATAATACGCATTTCCTGAAAATTTACATCCGTTGATTGTAATATCGTTACGGCCGCTTTTACAGGCGGAAAGCCCCAGGCGTTTTACCGCCTCCAGGACGACATCCGTCTGTTTATCCACATCATAATTGCACCTGCGCGCCAGAAAAGTGAAATTCAGGTTCCCCAGATCATGAAATACGGCGCCGCCGCCGGAAAGACGGCGGGCAAGATACCCGCCGTCCGCCTCCAGCTCCTTTGTCCTGCATTCCTTCCAGGCATTCTGGTTCCGTCCGATGACCACCGTCCGTTCATTCTGCCACAAATAAAGAATACATTCGTCCTCTCCCGCCTGGTACATCAGATATTCTTCCAGCCCCATATTCTGATACGGATTAAAACAGCCGGATTCTATGGTATATATTTTTTTTATCATAATTCATAATGCAGTTTGGGATTCCTGGCCGCCTGCACCTCATCCAGCCGTGAAATTTCCGTCTTATGGGGTGCGCTGCGTATCCACTCCGGATCCTCCTGCGCCTTTCTGTGAATTTCCATAAAAGCCGAAATCAGCTCCTCCAGATTCTCCGGGGATTCCGTTTCCGTAGGCTCAACCATCAACGCTTCATGCACGATGAGAGGGAAATACATGGTAGGCGGATGAATCCCGTAATCAAGCAGCGCCTTTGCAATGTCCATGGCGCTGACCTGCAGCTCCTCCTTTTCCGGCTGAAGGGTCATGACAAACTCATGCATGCAGGTTTCCTGATAGGCCATGTGATACGCCTCCGACAGCCTGACACGCAGATAATTGGCATTCAGCACCGCCATATGGGCGGCATCCCTGATTCCCTCGGCCCCCAGTGTAAGCGCGTAACACAACGCCTTCACCACCACGAGGAAATTGCCGTAAAACGCCCTTACCATGCCGATAGATTTTTCATAATCCGCTCTGTAAAAAACGCCGTTTTCTTCCCGGATTTCCTTACCCGGCAGGAATTTTCCCAGAAAAGCCTTACAGCCCACCGGACCGCTTCCCGGCCCTCCGCCTCCGTGGGGCGTGGAAAAGGTCTTATGCAGGTTCAGGTGCACCGTATCAAAGCCCATATCTCCCGGCCTTGCCACGCCCATCACCGCATTCAGGTTGGCGCCGTCATAATAGCACAGGCCGCCGGACTCATGGACAATGCGGGTAATTTCCAGGATATTTTTGTCAAAAAGCCCGACGGTATTGGGATTGGTCAGCATCAGGCCAGCCGTATCCTCTCCCACCGCCGCCTTCAGGGCCTCCAAATCCACACAGCCTTCCTTCGTGGAAGGGATATTGATGACCTGATATCCTGCCATCGTGGCGCTGGCAGGATTGGTGCCGTGGGCGGAATCCGGAACGATGATTTTTGTCCGTTTTACGTCCCCCCGGCTTTCATGGTAAGCCCGGATGAGAAGAAGGCCGGTAAACTCCCCATGCGCCCCGGCCGCCGGCTGGAAGGTCATGGCATCCATTCCCGTGATTTCACAGAAAACCCGCTCTGCATCGTGAAGGACATGCAGACAGCCCTGCACCGTCTCCTCCGGCTGCAGGGGATGAATCCGCGTGAAGCCGGGAAGAGAAGCCATTTCGTCATTCAGCTTGGGATTATATTTCATGGTGCAGGAGCCCAGGGGATAGGAACCGTCATTCACTCCGTGGGTGGCATTGGCCAGCGCGGTATAATGCCGGCTGATGTCGTTTTCCGATACCTGGGGAAGTCGCAGCGGACTTTTCCTTCCGGCCGCGGAAAGCGGCTTTTCCCCGGTTCCGATTACCGGCACATCACATTCCGGCAGTATACTGCAACGCCTGCCCGGAACACTTCGTTCAAAAATCAGTTTCATTGTCCGCACACCTCCTTCACCAGTCTTACCAGCTCATCCATTTCTTCTCTCGAATTCTTTTCCGTGGCGCACCACAGCAGGTTCCCGTCCGGCAACAGAAGCCCGCCCAGAAAACCCTTATCCTCCAGCGCCCCCAGAAGCCTTTTCCCATCCACCGGGGAAGCCGTAACAAACTCATGGAAAAATTCTTTTTTATAAACCGGAGGCAGCCCGGCTTTTTCCAGCTCCTTCTGCAGATAATGCGCCTTGGAGGCGCACAGGACAGCCGCCTGTGTAAGCCCCTCCGGCCCCATGGCGGACAGATACACGGACGCGGTCAGCGCACAGAGCGCCTCATTGGAACAGATATTGCTGCCTGCTTTTTCCCTGCGGATGTGCTGCTCCCTTGCCTGAAGCGTGAGCACAAAGCCTCTGTTCCCCCTGGAATCCACTGTTTCCCCCACAATACGGCCCGGCAGTTTACGCATCATATCCCTGGAAGCTGCCATAAAGCCCAGATAAGGGCCGCCGAAGGATAATGGCAGGCCCAGCGGCTGCCCTTCCCCCACCGCCACATCGGCCCCGCATTCCCCGGGTGTCTCCACAATAGCCAGCGCAATGGGATTGCAGCCCATGATGAGCTTCCCGCCCCTTTCATGGACGGCCTCGGCGCATGCCCTCCCGTCCTCCAGGATTCCATAAAAATTAGGCTGCTGCACATAAAAACACGCCACCGTGTCATCCAGCATGCTTTTCAGAGCCTCCAAATCCGTGCTTCCGTCCCTGGCAGGCACCATTTCCACAACAGCCTGCCTGCCGTGGCAATAGGTTTTTATCACCTCCGTCACCTGAGGATTGGTGGTTTCGGAAACCAGCACGCGGGTGCGTTTTCTTTCCCTGCACATGAAAACACCCTCTGCCGCAGCGGATGCGCCGTCATAAACAGAAGCGTTGGCAGCGTCCAGGCCTGTCAGTTCACAGATCATCGTCTGATATTCGAAAATAGACTGAAGCAGCCCCTGGCTGATTTCCGCCTGATACGGCGTATAGGCGGTGACAAATTCCTCCTTCGAAACAACCTCCTTTACAATAGACGGAATATAATGATCATAAGCGCCCGCGCCCCTGAAAATATGGCGGAAGATACGGTTTTCCTCCGCATAGTCTTCCATTTTCCGGGCAGCTCCCAGCTCTGACAGCCCTTTAGGCAGCAGCAGTTCCCCCTTCAGCTTTACTTCCTCAGGCAGCGCCGCAAACAGCTCCTCCGTGGAAGTAAGGCCCACAGTTTCCAGCATCCTCTGTTTTTGTTCTTCTGTTGTCGGTATGTAGGATCCCATTCCCTTTTCCCCCTTTCCCGGCCTCATTACTGCTTCCGGGTTTCCACATACACTTCATAATCCGCAGCGTCCAGCAGCTCCTCCTGATCCGTAATATCCTTTACCCTGATCATCCAGGCTTCATTGGCATCCGTATTAATCAGTTCGGGACTGTCCAGCAGCTCTTCATTGATTTCCTCCACAATTCCGGTCACCGGGGAATACACATCCGATACCGCTTTTACGGACTCCACATCCCCGAAGGGCTCCCCGGCGGTTACCTCATCTCCTTCCTCAGGCAGATTCACGAATACCAGGTCCCCCAGCTCCTTCTGCGCATAATCGGTAAGGCCGATCCGCGCGCTGCCGTCATCTTCAAATAAAACCCATTCATGTGATTTGGAATACTTGTAATTATCCGGATAATTCATATATTTTTCCTCCTGTTTTATGCCCTTCAGGCACTTTTATTTAAATTTTATAGCTTTCCCCTGCAATAACTGTAAAAGAACTGAACCCTTACCTTTTATAAAAAGGAAGCTCCACGATTTCCGCTTCCACGCGGCGGCCCCGCACCTCGGCCTCCACCCGCCTTCCCGGCACTGCCTCCTCCGCCTGAAGCAGCGCCATAGCCACCGGATATCCCAGGTAAGGCGCATGGGTTCCGGAAGTCGCAACCCCGATTTTCCCATCCCCCGCATATACTCCGGCCTGCTCCCTGATAATTCCTCTTCCCGTCACTTTCAGGCCAACCCTTTTTCTTGGCGGGGTTCCCTGTTTCTCAAGAGCATCCCTGCCGATAAAATTCTTCTTCATTTTTACCGCAAAAGAAAGCCCTGTCTCCAGAGGAGAGATCGTATCATCCATTTCATGGCCGTATAACGGCATGGAAGCCTCCAGCCGGAGCGTATCACGCGCCCCCAACCCGCAGGGAATCAGCCCCTCCTCCCTGCCGGCCTCCATCAACGCTTCCCACAACGCCGGCGCGTCCCCGGCCGCCATATATAACTCAAACCCATCCTCGCCGGTGTAACCGGTTCTGGAGATAACGCACCGGATACCCGCCGCCTCCCCCTCAAAAATACAGCTATAATACTTCTCAGGAATAACCTCATCCCCTGCAATCCTGCCAAGAATCCTCCGAGCCTTCGGCCCCTGAAGCGCTATCTGCCCCACATTATCCGAAATATCCCGGAATTTGGCGCCGCCCCTCTGATGCTCCAGCATCCACGCAAAATCCTTATCCTTATTTGCCGCGTTCACCACAATAAAATAATGGTTATCCCTGACCTTATAAACAATCAGATCATCCACCACCCCGCCGTTTTCATTACACATGGGACTATACCTGGCCTGACCGTCACGCATATTCGTAAAATCATTCGTCAGCAGATAATTCAGGTTATCCAGCGCCCCCTCCCCTTCACAAAGTATTTCCCCCATATGGGATACATCAAAAAGCCCGCAGTCCCGTCTCACCGCCATATGCTCCCGAATCACCCCGTACCCCTCATACTGCACCGGCAAAAGATACCCTGCAAACGGCACCATCTTCCCGCCATACTTTACATGAACGTCATACAGCGAAGTCTTCTTCTCATCCATCACTTACCAGCTCCTTCCTTCTTACCAGACAAAATTCCCGCCCCTGCCCAATCCAATTTCTGAATCCCTGCAGCACCCGCCAAAACACACCTGCAAAACAATACACATACACGCAAAAAGGCATACGGCGTTAATAGCCATATGCCTTCCCTGTCTTCGTACCTGAAAGATTACCCCTCAGCATAACAAGAGGCTGCCTCGTCGGTGGCAACAGTGCACTTCGGATCCTGCTTCCTATTTTTGCACTTCACCTTTCCAGAGCTTCGTCCAAATCCGGTCCTTTTGCCTGAGAGTTTATGCCCCTTCGGCGCAATTAAGTTGTCTCTCCCGAATCCTTCTCCCGAAAAATATTCTCAGAAAGCCATCACCCTCGATGCTCTCCTCTTTGTATGTCCAGTCTAACACAATTCCCCCAACACAGCAATCACAATTACTGTACAAATTATACTATCTCTTTATATCTTTATAATAACTCTTTATACTATCTACACATACCATCAACACAGACCTGCCTGAATAATCACACCCCTGGCCCAGCCTTCCCGTTATAGTTCTCTGCCGCGGGCAGGAATCCCGCGGGGGAGAACTATAACGGGAAGGCGTCCCACTACCTCCAATGGAGTCTGTGGAGGTCGCCTTCGAGGAGCATTCCTTCGAAACTGTTCTGGCGCAGGGCCTCATAAAGCACAATCGCAACGGAATTGCTTAAATTCAGGGAACGGATTTTATCCTGCATGGGGATACGGATACAGGTATCTTCATTTTCCACCAGGATTTCTTCCGGGATTCCCGCGCTTTCCTTGCCGAACATGATATAGTCGTCCGGGCCGAAAGCAACGTCAGTGTATACATGCTTTGCCTTGGTGGTGGCCATCCATATTTTCGCCCCGGGATTTTTCTCCAAGAAGTCTTCATAATTGATATAGCGTCGCACGTCCAGATCCTTCCAGTAATCCATGCCCGCTCTTTTGATTTCCTTTTCGTTCAGACGGAAGCCAAGCGGCTCTATGAGATGCAGGACGGAACCCGTGGCTACGCAGGTCCTGCCGATATTTCCGGTATTAGCCGGGATCTCCGGCTGATGCAGTACAATATTCATTTCAATTCTCCCCGATGTCTTTCGTTTTATTTTTACAAAAGCGGCAGCCCCGTCTCCTGAATTAAACAGGATACAGGGCTGCCGGAACCGCCGGCGTCCGGCGGCAGTATTACAATGCCAAAATGATAACTGTCAGCTCTTTCCCCACTGCCTGGAACAGCAGGCGCCACTGGCTGTTACCTTGCCTGTTCCTTCTTCAGCCTTGCCACGAAATCCGCCAGCCTGCCGATGGCAACCTTCAGATTTTCAAGGGAATAGGCGTAGGAAATACGGATAAAGCCTTCTCCGCAGTCCCCGAATGCGGTTCCCGGAACCACTGCCACTTTTTCCTCCTGCAGGAAGCGTGTGGCGAACTCATCGCTTGTCATGCCGAATTCCCTGATGCAGGGGAATACATAAAAAGCGCCGTAGGGTTCAAAGCAGGACAGCCCCATTTCCTTGAAGGCATACATCAGGTAGCGCCGTCTCTGGTTATAGGCTTCCCGCATCTCCACCACATCGTCGTCGCCGTTGCGCAGGGCTTCCACCGCCGCATACTGGCTTGTGGTGGGCGCGCACATGATGGCAAACTGATGGATCTTCAGCATCTGCTCAATGATGATCTTCGGCCCGCAGGCATAGCCCAGACGCCAGCCGGTCATGGCATAGGATTTGGAAAAACCATTGATCAGGATGGTTCTTTCCTGCATGCCCGGAATGCTCGCAATGGAGACATGATCCGCTTTATAAGTCAGTTCACTGTAAATTTCATCAGAAATGACGAACAGATCCTTTTCCAGAATCACCTCCGCAATCTCTTCCAGATCCTTCTTTTCCATAATCGCCCCCGTAGGGTTGTTGGGAAAAGGAAGCACAAGCACCTTGGTTTTGTCCGTAATGGCATCCCGAAGCTCCTGTGCGGTGAGACGGAATTCATTCTCAGCCTTCAGGTTGATGATGACCGGAACGGCATCGGCCAGCACAGCGCAGGGCTCGTAGGATACGTAGCTGGGCTGGGGAACGAGCACCTCATCCCCCGGATTGACCATGGTACGCAGGGCAATGTCAATGGCCTCCGAACCGCCTACGGTAACCAGCACCTCATTGGCATAGTTGTATGTAAGATGAAAACGGCGTTCCAGGTAATTGCAGATTTCAATCTTCAGTTCCTTCAGACCTGCATTGGAGGTGTAGAAGGTTCTTCCCTTTTCCAGGGAATAGATACCCTCATCCCGGATGTGCCAGGGGGTATCGAAGTCGGGTTCACCAACACCGAGGGAAATAGCATCATCCATTTCGCTTACGATGTCAAAGAATTTCCTGATGCCCGACGGTTTGATATCGACTATTTTATCGGACAGCGGATTTCTCATGGCGTAATTTTCTCCCTTGTATCTTCATTTTTCTTTGCAAGAATGGTTCCGTGGTCTTTGTATTTTTTCAGGATAAAATGAGTGGCCGTGCTCAGGACTCCGTCCAGCGCAGACAGCTTCTCAGATACAAAGCTGGAAATTTCCTTCAGGTTCCTTCCCTCCAGGGTTACCAGAAGATCAAAGCCGCCGGAAATAAGATATACGGCGTTCACCTCCGGATACTTATACACGCGCTCGGCAATGTTGTCAAAGCCCTGGCCTCTCTGAGGGGTTACGCGCACCTCTATCAGCGCGGATATTTTATCCAGGCTGGTCTTATCCCAGTCAATCAGCGTATGGTAACCGCAGATGATTCCTTCCGATTCCATGGCCGCCAGTTCATTCACCACATCTACTTCTTCCACGCCAAGTATCACAGCCAGCTCTTTTAAATCAATGCGGCTGTTTTTCTCAATAATTCCCAGTAATTGTTCTCTTAAATCTCTCATAATGACTCCCTTCCTGGTTCAGCTTTCGGCTTCTCCAAAGCTTATTTTGTAAAGCTCATCCGTTTTGGGCGGTTCAAGGAAGCGTTTTTCTTCCCCGTTCCGGATAACCCGGTCGTTCCCTCCGGTCGCTTTACCCACGATCGCGGCCGGGATATTTTCTTTTTCCAGATTCCGTATAAGATCTGTTCCATTATCCGCTGCAATCAGAAGACAGCCTCCTGATATCAGTTCATAAGGGTTGAGATCCAGCTGATTGCAGATTTCAACCGTTTCCTGACGGATGGGCAGCTTTTTAAGATCGATTTCCAGTCCGACGCCTGAGCTTTCCGCCATTTCCCAGAGTGCACCGAAGATGCCTCCTTCGGTTACATCTGTCATGGCACAAACGCCGGACTTGCCGGCGACTGCAGCCTCCGGGATAACAGAGAGATATTTGTCAAAGCCCTTCGCCTCCTCCACCAGGTATGCGGGGAAACGCTCCAGAAGCTCCTTCTCCTTTTCCCTGGCGGCGATGGAGGTTCCTTCAAGGCCGATCCATTTTGTCACTACGATATCGTTACCCGGTTTTGCGGTCCCGGTGGCAACGGTATCTCCTTCTTTGGCCCTGCCTATGGCTGTTACGGTAAGGACAATACGGTTTACCGCGTCAGTGACCTCGGTATGCCCTCCTGCGATCTGAATGTGCAGGGAGGCGCAGACCGCTTCCGCCTGGGCCATCAGTTCCTTCAGCTCCCTTTCCTCACAGTCCGGGGGCAGAAGAAGGGTGAGGAGGACCGCCACCGGCTCCGCGCCGGCGGCTGCTATATCATTGGCGGACGCATGTATCCCGTAAAGGGCGATATCCTTACCGGTGCCGGTTACCGGATCCGAGGAAAAAAGTACAACTTCTCCCCCGCCGGGTGCCAAAATGGCGCAGTCTTCCCCCAGACCTGCGCCAAGTACGATTTCATCCCTTCGGGTTTTCAGTTGTCTTAATACAGAGCGTTTTAAGACGCTCTCGGGCACCTTGCCGATTTTCATGCGCGTTCCCACCTGTATTCACACTGGTTGGCAGACATTACTGTCCTGCCTGCTGTTGCTGCTGTGCCAGCTGTTCATTGTACTGCTGGATCAGCGCCGCCTGTTCTTCAGGCGACTTTCCTGCCAAAATGGCAGCGAGCGCAGGATCCACACCGGGATTACCCGCCGGGGCACTACTCTGACCGTTCTTCAAAGCCGCCGCCACGCTCTTCACCTGGTCGATGCTTCCGGTGGCAATCGCCGCCTGCATTTCATTATAAGCGTTTGTGTCGTTCGTGGCAACACCTACCGTTGCCGTACGGGGAACCATCTTGTAGCTGCTGCTGTTGATCTGCTCTCTGCTGACCTCAACGCCGTTTTCCGTTACCACCTTCCACAGCCTTGCCTTGTAGCCCACATGCGCGGACTGTACATCCACGAAGCCTATGGGCTGGGAGGTAGTCTGTACGATGCTTTCAGAGGCAGGCTGGATGGTTTCCAGAACTTCACTTTCATAGGTTACCACATGGCCCGGATCCCTTGTTTCCACGCCGTAAATGGTAAACGTAATATTTTTATTGCTTGTATAGCCTTCAATATATATGGGATAGCCCGTATTGTTGGTAAACCGGAAATCCTTCCCTGCGGATTCGGCGATGGCCGCGTCCATGGAGGGCTTTACATATCCTACAATCATGGAGTGGTTGTGCCTTTCCTCCACCTGAAGCTCCGCCTTCAGAACCGCATTGTAAAGGGTCGTGGATACCTGGCAGATACCGCCTCCGATACTGTCCACCACCTGGCCATTCAGGTAGGAACCGGCCATATAGTATCCGTTATCCGCAGTAAAGGGGCTGACGGTCTCATAGGTGGAGAAGGTTTCTCCGGGGTAAATGGTCGTTCCGTTAATCAGGCTGCAGCCATTGGTCACGTTGGCACTCCTGTCCTTTCCTGAGGAAGAAAAGCTCGTGGTATAGCTGCCGAGCACATCCTTAACCTTCGCCAGCTCTTCTTTGTTTCCCTGGGGAACCTCTTCGGTAACCGCCAGATCCACGGCGGCATCCCCGCCCTTCCACTGGGTGGTCAGATAGTCATATATCGCATTCTCGGAAGCTGCGTTGTCAACTACAACGCCGGTCTGTCCGTCTTCAATCACAAAAGCGCCGTCCACTCTCTTCAGATGGGCGTTCACCGCCTCCACGTTAAAGGCGTCGCATTTATTTTCCACAACCGATGCAATTGCTTCCCGGTCAAAGGAAAAAGCGATATCATAAACCTTATTCTGATGCTCCAGATCCTTCAGGGCCTTATAGCGTACCACCACGTTGCCGGATTTCCCAAGGTTCACCGCTTCCTCAACAAGCTCCGGGTTCGCCCAGCCAAGTCCAAGCTCGGAGGCGGTTACATTCACCGTATTGCCTTCCACTACGTTCAGGGTAATGGTACTGGCGGCCAGTGAATCCACATAGGACTGTATGGCGGCCTTCGCCTCTTCCCTGGTCATTCCTGAAAGTGAAATATCTCCGGCGTACACGCCTTCCAGTATCGTATCATCCGGCTTTGCCTGCGCCCTGGAGTGAAGTCCCGCGGAAAGTGCCGCGGCTCCTATGGCCAGTACAAAGACAAGTGTCCAAATCCATTTCTTCATAAGCTGCTCCTATCCTTACAGAAAATACAGCAGTGTCGGTACGACCATTGCCAGCACCAGTATGATGATGATGACTGAGGAAACAACTCTTCTCGTTTTTTTATTATTGAAATTAAACATTTTCTTATGCCTCCCGACATTTCCATGCTTATCCTACTTGTTCAGATGCTTATTATATATGAAAGCTTCCTGTTTTGCAAGCAAAGATAAGCCGAAAATCAACATCAAAGTAACAGTTCACCCTTCGGACAAACTGTTACTGCATCCACCCATAAAAGCCGCCTTCGGCGAGGGGCGGATGCCTGCTGCCACCACGTTTTCTCACGGTTTGCGCAGTGAATGCGCAAACCTGCCTGAACTGTTACGCGTCAAAACTTCTCTTTCTCCGGGATTTTTCCATATTGGGCCAGAATTTTGTCTATGGTGCGGCTGGCTTCGTTTTTCGTCATTTTTTCAATATCGGCGTCCAGTTCCAGTTTATGAGCCGCAGTCAGTTTATATAACCGTTCCTTCTGCGCGCTGCTGGCGGGGCCTTCCTTTTTCACCCGGTAAATAAGCGGCTGGGGCGCGAAATCCTTTTCATTCCCTTCCAGGAAAAGCCCGCACAGTACCTCATACAGCCGCTGCGTCGCCAGGGCATCCCCCAGCGCCCTGTGGGCCGTATGGCTGATTCCAAAATGCCTGCATAAAAACCCCAGGTTTTTGCTTTCCAGCTCCGGCAGGAATTTCCTCGCCAGCTTCAGCGTATCCACGCCTGTGCGTTCAAATGTCAGCCCCTGGTTCACCGCCGCTTTTTTCATAAAGGAGTAGTCAAAAAGGACACTGTGACCCAGAAGCGGGAGCTCCCCGGCAAAGGCCAGGAACTCAGGAAGCGCCTCCTCAATATACGGGGCCGATTCCAGATCCCGATCCGTAATCCCCGTAATTTCAGACGTATGCCCGGACAGCTTACGCCCCGGATTGACAAACGTCTGAAAACGCTCCGCAGCTACGCCGCCCAATACCTTAACCGCGCCTATTTCAATAATTTTATCCAGTCTGGGATACAGCCCTGAGGTCTCCAAATCCAGGCAGACATAGTCCTTCACCGGCCCGTTCACCTCGCACCTTCCGTCTTTTTGTTTGTTGTTTTCTTACCGCTGTTCTTCTTATAGTATGGACAGAACTCTGTTAAAAAACACGCGTCACATTTTGCGGTGGGCGCTTTGCAGATTTCCCGGCCCAGCGCGATAATCTGCAGGTTGTAAAGTATCCAGTGGTCTTTGGGCAAAACCTTCATCAGGTCATATTCCACCTTGACCGGATCCTCCTCCTTCGTCAGGCCCAGCCGGTTGGAAATTCTTTTTACATGAGTGTCAACCACAATGCTTGGCTCATTGTAAATATTCCCGCGGATTACGTTGGCGGTTTTCCGCCCCACACCCGCCAGAGAGGTGAGAGCCTCGATGGATTCCGGCACTTCCCCGCCGAATTTTTCAACCAGGTCCTGACAGCAGGCGATAATATTTTTTGCTTTATTATGGTAAAAACCGGTGGAGCGGATATCCTGCTCCAGCTCCTTCAAATCTGCCCGGGCAAAGTACTCCACGCCCGGATATTTCCGGAACAGGTCCTTAGTCACCACGTTAACCCTGGCATCCGTGCACTGGGCGCTGAGAATCGTGGCTATCAGTAGCTGCCATGCATTTTCATGATCCAGATAGCAGATGATATCTGTACCATAGCGCTCGTCCAGGAGCTTCAGTATATTTTCTATTCTTTCTTTTTGTCTCAATTTCCATTCTCCTTTAAAGCGGAAGCAGGATGGTACGGGCTTCCTGGTTCAGAGGGTTTCTCTTTCTGTAATCAAACAGCAGGAAATAAATTTTTTCTTCCGAGAATGTTTCCATCATCCCGGGGACAGGGCTTTCCCATACGGGCAGGCGGAAGCATTCGATGTGGGTCATTCTTGCCATCTGCCGTGAATTAAAGCCATCGTCCACATAATCCTGCAGGAAAAGAGGTTCTTTTTCCTCTTTGCGGTAAAATCCGTTTATTTTTTCCTTGATTTCGGGAATCTCCTGTAAATTCAGGGCAAAATCCGGGCGGCTCTTCAGATTTTCCCTCAGATACATGTCCAGCGTCAGGAGCTGCCTGTAAAGGCTCTCCCTCTCCGGGTCCACAGAAAGGGCAAAGTCCAGAAGCACCTGGTAGCGGTAGCTTCTTGCGGGATTGTTGATAAAGTATCCCTTCTTTTCATAATAGGCCGCCAGCTCTTCGTAAAGACGGAAGGGATTTGGAAAAACAGCTTCCAGAACCGGCAGGGTATGGCTAAATTGGGCGCTGTTGTAGTACAGCTCAACCATTTCTTCGATTTTTTTAAGGGAAAGGACATCCCCATAGGGGAGCCAGCGGGTAAAAAGGACTTCATAGGGAGGCTTATCCGTATAATGTATCCCATATTCCGAAGCCTTCTCATGCATATAAGAGCCCTTCAGGACCTTCAGGAAGCCCAGCTGCAGCTGTTCCGGGCGGCAGGCATAAACATCGTTGAAGGAACGGCGGAAGCTTTCCAGATCCTCGCAGGGAAGGCCGGCAATCAAATCCAGATGGATATGGATATTCTGTCCCTCCTGGATGGAGGCCACTATTTTTTTCAATTTCTCCCAGTCCATGGCGCGCCGTATTTCCCGGATGGTCTTTGGATTGGTGGACTGCACGCCGATTTCCAGCTGCACCAGTCCCGGGCGCAGGGAGCGCAGGAGCCGAAGCTCTTCTTCATTCAGGATATCCGCGGATATTTCAAAATGAAAATTAGTGACTCCGTTGTCATGTTCGCTGATGTAACGCCAAATCGCCTGGGCATGGGCATGGTTACAGTTGAAGGTACGGTCTACGAACTTGACCTGAGGGACCTTTTTATCCAGAAAAAACTGAAGCTCTTTTTCCACCAGCCCCAGGCTGCGCAGACGGACCGTTTTATCTATGGAAGAAAGACAGTAGCTGCAACGGTAAGGGCAGCCGCGGCTGGATTCGTAGTAAATGATACGGTTGTGGAAATCGCCAATGTCCTCTTCGTTGTAGAAAAAAGGGATGTCACTGATATCCGTGAGGCTGCGGGGAGCGGTGCGGCAGACGGAAAGGGCGCCTGCTGCTGTGCAGGTTCCCGGGGTTTTGCATTCAGCGGCGTAGGCCTCCGGAGTTTCGCCCGGCTTTTCCGGGGTTCTTCGGAAAACAATGCCGGGGATTTTCTGCAGTGTATCCTCTTCATCTGTATCCGGCTGCCCCGTTCCGGAGGAAAGCTTATCCTTATAAAATACAAGCAGATCGTGGAAGGTCACCTCTCCCTCACCCACCATAACCCCGGTGAGAAAAGGCATTTTTCCCAGGATTTCTTCCGGATTGTAGGATACTTCCGGTCCGCCCAGCCAAATCGGCACATCAGGCAGGATCTTGGCAAGCTCCCGGGTGATATCCTGAATCATTTCCCAGTTCCAGATATAGCAGGAAAACGCGATACAGTCCGGCTTTCTGCCATAAATGTCCGCCAGTATCTCCTGGAAGGGCTGGTTGATGGTGTATTCGGCCAGCTCCATATGCTCCTCAAGCGCCGGCTCCTTCCGGATGCTGTAGGCGCGCAGGCTGTAAATGGCCGGGTTGGAATGGATATATTTTGCATTCACTGCTGTGAGTAAAAATTTCATAAGTTATTCGTCTTTCTTCTGACAGGCTTTCTGCCCGATTGGTGATCCTTAAGGTGAACCTCAGCCTCAACGTAAGCTTTACCGCATAAAGGCTTCTGTGGACCGAACCCCTGCTTTACACAGGATACCGCGAAAACGGTGTTGCGGCAAGAATGAAACTGCTTCCAGGAGGCATTCCGGCAGAACGCGTTATCCCGAAAGATACAGGGCTGCTCCGGGGGAGCCGGCTGCTTAACAGTGCCTTACGGCTGCGGCCTCCAGGTAATTTCATATGTTTTATCAATTAGAACATATTCCAGGCCGTATGCCCTGCACTGCTCCAGGTTTTCCCTGTTCTTGTCAACCAATGGCTCCAGCTCCAGATATTCATCCTCCATGCGGTCTTCAATATCGCTTCCATGGGCCCTGATGTCAGCGAAATGGGCGCGTATATAGTTTTCGCTGAAAACAAGGCAGACATAGCGGATCTCCTGCAGATATTCCGGTTCGAAATCCTTTTTAAAATCAAACGGAATATAACAGCCTTCAACTATCAGGTTCTGTTTGTTCTCAATGGCAGTTTTGATCATCTCCCTCACAACAGGCCACAGATAATCCGTCAGCAGCCTGCCATCGCTTTCCGGCGTCAGGGATGTGCGGCCGCTGCGGATCAGGCCCATTTTCAGGTGGTCGATGGACAGATAAGGATAGGAATAGGCTTCCAGAAGTTTCTGGGCAAAAAGGGTCTTTCCGGCGTGGGTGCTCCCGGCAATCAATATAATCATAAAACTCCTCCGTATATGGAACCGATTTTCATCGTCGTCCCGGCTTTTCTTTAGGATACAGCGAAAGCCGGCGGGTGGCAAGGGGTTCCGGGACAGCAGTGAAAAGAACTACGGCCGTTTTTTGACTTGTTGCGATAAAAAAAGGGCTTATACATCCTTCTCAATATAATGGACAGGGTAACGGTTCCAGTACTCCATGTATACCCGATCCTTCCTGCCGTCAAGATTCAGCTGGTACATTCGGAAGGTGACCAGGATATTCTTGGGCTGCCACGGTTCCTCGTAAGAATAGCGGTAGGTCATGCCCATGCGTTTCATCACGTTTCCGCTTGCCGGGTTCTTTACATCATGTGTCGCCGTTATGTATGGAATTCCGGCTTTTCTGATTTCCTCCAGCACCGCGAGGGCAGCTTCTGTCATAATGCCCTTATGCTGGCAGTCCTTTCTCAGGGCATAGCCGAAATCATGGCTTTCCCCCGCGTCCACGTTGATATAGCCAATGGGAATATTATCTGTCTTAAGACATATGGCATAATGGAAGCCGTCAGGTTCCTCACTGCGGCTCAGATAACGTTCTTCAAGGAACTGCTCCGCTTCCGCTCTTGTCTGTAAGGGGAACCAGGGGAGGAAGGTGTTTATCTCCCGGTCGGACATGAGCGCAAAAAACGCATCGGTGTCTTCCGGGGTGAAGGGGCGGATGAGCAAACGGTCTGTGGTGAGCTGGGTGGGGGTTTTGTGGATATTATTCATAATGATGCCTTTCTGATAAACCTGAATCTGCAGATAATATTTGCAGTGCTTTCATCTTCAATTTAATGTAACTGTTTGGAAAGTCAGCGCATTTAACTGCGCAGGGCAGCATTCCGCACTGACCGTAAAAATGTAATTCGAGAGTACTAAAATCCATCGTCGAAGGTGGTTTAGGATAGATTCTTGACAGTAACTGTGAAGGTGCTGGACAGTTACAATTTTATAATTAGAATACAGGCAAAAAAGATGTGTGGCAAGTAATTCCTGACAATATGCCGCTAGTTATTACTTCATCACCATAACATCTGGGAATATAAACGGATTTATGGATTGGATTACTATGCTTCCTGCCTGCGTGAGGAAGGTCTTATGGAACGTAAATATTCTTTGTTAATCGGTGCTTTACGGACACTTAATGTTTTTTCTGAGAATTCCGAACAGATAGAATTTACATATAATTATTGTGCTCCGGGCTTTTCGGATTTATTGAAAAACTACCCTGTACAGGAAATTGCCGGAAAGGGAAATGAACTTGATACGGCTTTAAATCTTCTTAGATGGTGCAGTGAAAATGTTCTGCATAAGGGCGGAACCAAGGATGTTGAATTCATTCTGAAAACATCCCTGAACATATTAAACTATGCCTATAAAAAGGGGTGGGAATATGGTGTATATTATAGATTACAGGCTATTGTATTTACAGAATGCTGTTTGGCTCTTGGTCTAAAGTCAAGAATTCTGCATTGTCTGCCTTTCGGTCCATATGATTTTGATTCCCATGTCATTTCAATCGTATACATTGCAACACTGGCTTACATAGATAATCATCAGGACAAAAAATAGCTATCCTCTACGGCCAATAGAGGATAGCTTGAAACTAAAAATTATACAGTTATCCGAAGCGCAATCATCGGACCCGAAATATCCTTTGATTACTTCTAAATAAATTATGCACTGGGGACTTGAATCTTTCAAGTCACTTTTTATTTTCGCTGCCTTACTGGTTCAAAACCGCCGTAAACCTGTCAAAAGCCGCCTGACCTTCCGCCGTTCTCTTATAAACGCCGGCATCCTCCAGAACTTCCATGAATACCTGGCCGATTTCTGTCTGTATGATTTCATGGATGTTGTCTGCCGTCACATTCTCATATCTGGGAAGGAATTCCTCCACCCAGTCCGCATGCTTGCCAAGAACCTCATCGCCGCGGATATCCGCGCCTTCCAGTATTGCTTTTTCCAGAGCGGCCATTTCACCGTCCAGACGGGAAGGAAGCACCGCAAGACCCATAACCTCAATCAGGCCGATGTTTTCCTTTTTGATATGGTGCAGCTTTGCATGAGGATGGTAAACGCCCATGGGATGTTCTTCTGTGGTAATGTTGTTGCGCAGCACCAGATCCAGTTCGTAGTTGTCACCGCGTTTTCTTGCGATGGGGGTAATGGTATTGTGAGGCTCCCCATCTGTTTCAGCATAGATAAACGCCTCTTCGTCTGTGTAGCTGCGCCATTTATCAAGAATCACGTCGGCAAGGGCAATAAGCCTGTCGCTGTCAGGACCGGAAATACGGATAACGGACATGGGCCAGTTCACAATCCCCGCTGTTACATCTTCAAAGCCTTTTACCGTAAAGGTTTTGTCCACGCCGGCTTTGGCCATGGGGAATTCATAGTGACCGCCCTGGAAGTGGTCGTGGCTTAAAATAGAGCCGCCTACGATAGGAAGGTCCGCATTGGAACCAAGCATATAATGAGGGAACAGCTTCACAAAATCAAACAGCTTCACAAAGGTGTTGTGTTCGATTTTCATGGGAATATGCTGGGAATTGAAAACAATGCAATGTTCATTATAGTAAACATAAGGGGAGTACTGGAAGCCCCACTGACCGCCGTTGATGGTGATAGGAATAATCCTGTGGTTCTGTCTTGCGGGATGGTTTACGCGTCCTGCATAGCCTTCATTTTCCACGCACAGCTGGCATTTGGGGTATCCGCTCTGTTTTGCGTTTTTGGCGGCTGCAATCGCCTTGGGATCCTTCTCCGGCTTGGACAGGTTGATGGTGATGTCCAGATCTCCGTACTTTGTATGGGCAATCCATTTCTGGTCACGGCATACGCGGTAGCGTCTGATATAGTCTGTATCCTGGCTGAATTTGTAAAAATACTCCGTTGCAGCTTCCGGGGACTGGGCATAGTAAGCATTGAATTTTCGAATAATTTCACTGGGACGCGCCACAAGCACGCTCATGATTTTTGTATCGAACAAATCCCTGTATACAACGCTGTTGTTTTCAAGAAGTCCGTTCTGTGCCGCGTAGTCAAGCATATCCTTAAGAATGCTTTCCAGTTCGCCTGTCAGCTGTGCTTCTTCGCTTTTGTCTGCTGTAATCGGCGTATCCGCATCCTCAAGCTCCTCCAGGCCGAACAGCTCCAAAAGACGGTTAGCGGTGTAGATGGTATCCTCCGGCTCCACAAGTCCGGTCGCAAGACCATATCTTACTAATTCCCTGATACTTTTCTGAATCATATTCTCCCTCATTTCTGCGGTAATCCCGCGCAACCTGTATCTGTGTAACTCCATAAGCCTGCCGGCTCTGTGTATTCTATGTAACTCCACCAGCCTGCCGGCTCTGTGCATAAAGAGGGGCGGCCTGGAACCCAGCCGCCCGTACTGATTAGATTAAGCTCGGTCCGTCCCCGATCTCCACAACATAGAAATCAGCAGCATAACCAATTTTCTTCAGATATTCCGCTCCTACCTTTTCGATGAAGCCGTCGATGGCTTCCGTCTTAACGATGCTGACAGTGCAGCCGCCGAAGCCTGCGCCTGTCATACGGGAACCGATAACGCCGTCCACCTTCCAGGCTTCTTCCACCAGGGTATCCAGCTCAATGCCGGTAACCTCATAATCATCACGAAGGGATACGTGGGAAGCATTCATCAGCTGGCCAAACTGTGCGATATCATTCGCCTTCAGAGCGGCAACAGCCTTGATGGTGCGCTGGTTTTCATAAACCGCATGCTTTGCGCGTTTAGTGCGTACATCGTCTTTGATTGCAGATTTATACTGTTCAAACTGCTCTTCCGTGAGGTCTCCCAGAGAGTTGATTCCCACAACCTCCTGAATCTCAGCCAGAGCTGTCTCGCATTCGCTTCTTCTTTCGTTATATTTGGAATCTCCCAGGCCGCGCTTCTTATTGCTGCAGGCAATGACAATCTTGGCGCCTTCCAGATGGATGGGCGCATATTCAAAGCTCAGATCCGCAGTATCCAGGAAAATGGCGTGATCCTTTTTGCCCATGGCAATAGCGAACTGATCCATAATTCCGCAGTTGACGCCGTTGAAATTGTTCTCGGAATACTGTCCGATAAGCGCCAGATCCTGATTGGTCACGTCAAAGCCAAACATATCCCTGAGAATAAATCCGGTCAGTACCTCAACGGATGCGGAGGAAGACAGGCCGGAGCCGTTGGGAATGTTGCCGAACAGAAGCAGATCCATTCCATAAGGGATCTCAAAGCCTCTCTTTTCAAATGCCCACATAACTCCCTTGGGATAATTGGTCCAGTCAGCTTCCTTCTCAGGTTTTAAGCCGTCCAGGCTGCTTTCAATCACTCCCAGATGTTCAAAATTCATAGAATAAAAACGCAGCTTCCTGTCGGCTCTCTGCCTTGCCACGCCATAGGTTCCGATAGTCAGCGCACAGGGAAAAACATGTCCGCCGTTATAGTCCGTATGCTCCCCGATGAGATTCACGCGTCCCGGGGCAAAGTAGGTTCTCGCTCCTGTGGTATCCCCAAAAACTTCCCCAAATTTCTGCAGAATTTTTTCTTTCATGCTCCTTCTCCTTTTCTTTATGGCTATGTATCGTTTCGTTATGGCCGCAAAATGTGCAACCGCTTTCACCTGAATTTATCATATAACAAAAGACAGATACCGGCAAAGTGATATTTGTTGCAAGTACCTGTCAAAATGTTAACTGTTTAATTTATTGACCTGACTGATGAAATCTTCCACCTGTCTTAAGTATTCTTTATTTCTGCGGCTTTCCTTATTCTGCATCTCCCGCCGGTAGCTGGAGGGAGACATTCCTTTCATCTGTTTAAATGCCTTTGTAAAAACCAGAGGGTCATTATAGCCACAGGAAAGCGCGATGCTCTCCACGGGAAGTGCCGTCACGGCAAGCAGTTCCGCCGCCTTGGTAATCCGGTAGGTAGTCAGAAACTGCTGGGGCGACATCCCCATGGAATTTTCAAACAGGGTATACAGATAGCTCCTGTTGATACATACATAATCCGCCACATCCGTAACCTTCACCGGATTGCAGTAGTTGCGCTGGATGAATTCCACCGCCCTTATCACATACTGGTTCGCCTTATCCTCTTCCGCCTTGTCCTGCGGTCTGGCATTTTCCGCAATAAGGGACAGAAAAATCTGGAGCTGGCCGTTGCGCCGCAGTTCATTTGTAAGGCCGAAGGTGTTGTGCTCCATCATATCCCTCACGCTTCCGTAAAGCTCGTCCGAACGTTCGGAATGAAAAACCGGATGACGCACTGAAAGCCCCATATAGTTCACGAAGTTCCCGGCGCCGCTTCCGGAAAAGCCCACCCAAACGTAGGTCCAGGGCTCTCTTTCATCCGACTGGTAAAAGGCCAGCTCTCCGGGTGTAATGAGGAAGCCGCTCCCCGCCTCCAGCGGGTACTCTCTTCCGCCTATCCGGAAAATTCCCTTTCCGCTCAGAACATAGTGAATCATATAATGGGGCTTAAGCGCCGGGCCGAAGCTGTGCAGCGGCTCCGTTTTGGAGCAGCCGCAGCAGTTTACAGCCAGCGTTCCTGTCTGTTCATTGATAAATTCCAGCTTATATGCTTTTTCCATAGTCTGTTTTACTTGAAGATTCTTTCATCCAGATCCTTCTGCACCTGTACCAGATTATCTCTGATAGAAAGCTTCTGAGGGCAAAGTGTCTCGCATTTGCCGCACTTAATGCAGTTCTTTGCTTTTTCTTCTTCTTTCAGTTCTTTTTCCCAGGACCATTTTACATGATCATATGTACGGTACATGTGATAATCGTTCCAAACCTTGAAGTTGCCCGGAATGTTGACGCCTGCAGGACACGGCATGCAGTAGCGGCAGCCGGTGCAGCCATTCTGAACGCGGGAACGCAGCTCCGTCACGATGCTCTCTATTTCTTTCTCTTCCGCTTCGCTTAAAGGGCTGAAATCCAGGAAGGTCTTCAGGTTGTCTTCCACCTGATCCATAGTGGACATTCCGCTCAGAATAACCTTTACATTGGGATGGCTTCCCACCCAGCGAAGCGCATAGGAAGCAACGCTTCTGTCGGGATCCATCTTATGGAACCTGTCGTTGATGTCTTCGGAGAAGTTGGCAAGGCTTCCGCCCTTAATGGGTTCCATGATTACAAGCGGCACGCCCAGGCTTTCTGCCAGCGCATAGCCCTTATCCCCAGCCTGTTCCTGAGTATCCATATAGTTATACTGAATCTGACAGAAATCCCAGTCACGGTAATGGAGGATTTCGTCAAATACCTCATAGTCATCGTGGAAGGAAAAGCCGTAATATCTGATTTTTCCCTCTTCCTTCAGCTTGGCGCAGTACTCCACAACGCCCAGTTCCTTCATGGCATCCCATTTTTCCTTATTTACCGCATGAAGCAGGTAAAAATCAATATAATCTGTCTGCAGCCTCTGCAGCTGTTCTTCAAAAATACGCTTGGCATCGTCTACGCTGTTAACGGCCCACAGCGGCAGCTTGGTTGCCAGGAAGAAGGAGCTTCTATCATACTTTTTCAGCACCTTGCCCACCAGGGGTTCGCTTTCCCCGTTATGGTACGGATAAGCGGTGTCGATATAGTTTACACCGGAGGCAATGGCTTTATCCAGCATTCTTTCAGCCTCCGCTTCATCTATTTTCCCATCGGGCAGTGTGGGAAAACGCATGCATCCAAACCCCAGCAGCGATGTTTCAATCCCCAGTTTTTCCAGTTTTCTCTTTTCCATTTGCTACACTCCTTTTTGTTGTAATACACTAAAGTCCGACTGTGGAAATGAACCACATGGTATTATTATAAATGATTCCGAACACATTTTCTATAGCTTTTAAAAAGATATGATTCTCAGATATGGCGATTTGTACCTCAGGCTGTCCCGCCGCCCTGTAACAGCATCTGCCTGTCCATAGCTGCTCCGCGAAAACATCGGATATTGGCAACGATCTGATTCCTTTTCCCCCTTTCCTATCTGCATCCATACTTTCCCATAAACAGCATATCCCCTGGAGTGCACTCAAAGTCAAGAGTTTTTCCATATTTTACCTTTCCATATTTTCCATATTTTACCTTTCCATATTTCCATATTTACCTTCTATATTTATAATTCCATATTTATAAAAGGGAATTGAGCCCGGGGTAATTTCATGCTATTATTAGAACGTTTAAAATCCCTGAAAGGTACGAATGATTATGCAGCTACAGCCAAATATTATATTTATTGTAGAAATTATAGGTACGATTGCCTTTGCCTCCTCCGGCGCCATGGTGGCGGTGCGGAAGCGGCTGGATTTGTTCGGGATTATTGTCCTGGGCGTCATTACAGCGGTGGGCGGAGGTATGCTCCGCGACCTGATGATTGGAAATATCCCGCCAAATATGTTCCGCAACCCGGTTTATGTGCTGGCGGCGTTTCTTACCGTGCTCGTTCTTTTTCTGCTGTTCCGCTGCTGGCCTTTCCTGCTTGGCAGCCGTTATATTGAGGGCTACGAAAAAATTATGAATATCCTCGATGCCATCGGCCTTGGGGCCTTTACGGTAATTGGCATTGACACCGGCGTGGAAGCCGGATATGGCGACTATCATTTCCTGATTATTTTTCTTGGGGTAATTACGGGAATCGGCGGAGGAATCCTGCGTGATATCATGGCCGGGGAAACGCCATATGTTTTAAAAAAGCATATTTATGCCTGCGCTTCCATTGCCGGAGCCTGCCTGTATGTAGTGCTGCTTCAGGTAACCCGTTCGGACTCCGCCATGATAGGCAGCGCGCTGCTGGTTGTGGCAATCCGCATTCTGGCAAGCCATTTCAGGTGGGATTTGCCGGGAATTGATATGGATTAGGGCTGTTACCATTCTGTTTACATCCCCGTTCCAGGTGTTTCTTTCCTTCTATGCCTCAGGCTCCTATAATAAAAGCAGGCCGGCAAAAAAATAAAAAGGAGTGTATATGTGATGGTGGAATTTGGTGAAAAGGTTAAGAAGCTCCGTGAAGAAAAGGGAATGACACAGCAGACTATGGCGGATCAGCTGTACGTAACGAGACAGGCTGTCTCCAGATGGGAATGCGGTGCCCGTTTTCCGGATCTTCTGACAGCGAAAAAAATAGCGCAGATTCTGGAGGTTTCCGTAGACGAGCTTCTGTCCGGGGAGGAACTGAAGAAAAGTATTGAAAGGGATCCTGTTCTGTCTGCTCCAGTGTCAAATATGATTCAGACAATACTTTATGCAGTCGCCTCAGCCGCATACTTATTAATGCTTGTGTTCAGCCTGTATTCTTTTTATCCTGCACAGGCCCTGAAAGGAACTCCGGCCGGGGAAATAACGGCGATAAACGTTATTACTGCGGTTGGGTATCTCATAAATCTGTGTGCCCTGGCGGCCGGGCTTGTTTTTTCGGCCCGGAACAGTTTATCTGCTGCAAAAACAGGCGCTGTCATGTGTACGAATTATATCATTTCATCATTGACGTTCCTTGCGGTTCTCATGGATATGACAATAAAACAGAACGGCCATATGGGCCTGTCCGGCTGGCTGGATCTGTTTATTCCCGTATTATCTGCGGTATGTATCCTTGTATTTTTCAGCAGACGCGGGGAAAAGCTTTCTCCTGTCATTATCTATGTGACTGCCGCCGTGTCGTTCATTGAAATTGCACAGGGCTTCATAATCTCTCTCAGAAACATGACGGATTTGGGCTTTGCAGTGACGAGCGTCCATTTACTGGGAAAGGCCGGGCTGGTGGTTCTGCTTGTTTATCAGGCGTATACCCTGGACAGGAAACGGAAGCTGCTTTGAAAAGTGAATGGGAAAAATGAATGAAATGAAAGAGGAGAAAATTTTTTAACTAAAAACAGCGGCCCGGATTTTCCGGAAACCGCTGTTTTCCTGATTGTGTGAGAGCGATAGACGGGGCTCGAACCCGCGGTCTCGACCTTGGCAAGGTCGCGCGTTACCAACTACGCCACTATCGCATTTGATATAGCAGTGACGGCTTCTTCCTGGAAATCAGTCACCTGAGTACAGGAATTAACCTGCTTACGGATAATTCATCCGCAAGCGGGTGATGGGAATCGAACCCACGTATCCAGCTTGGAAGGCTGGTGTTCTACCATTGAACTACACCCGCATATATGTAAAGCGTTCCACGCCCGGCGTTCATCGCCAACAGCGCTTCCCGCGAGATGCCAAAACCCAATCAAACCTGCAGCCAAAGCATTTTGTATGAATTGTGTTTCGAACGAGTTATATATTACCATGCGATAATTTAATTGTCAACTCCAAAAAATATTTTTTTTTCAGATGTGTCCGCCCTCCGGCAGCTGTGAAGGGACGGAACCATTATGCAGCTTAGGATAAGTGTAAAAAAACTAAGAAGGCAGGCCTGCTGCCTGCCTTCTGCCGTCCCTTGATTAATTCAGCCCTGTCCCTTCCGGATGATCGAGGGTATTGGAATCATAGATCATGGCAAAGCTTATTTCGTAATTGTCGCTCCCCAGATACAGAACAATGTCCACATCATCGCTGCTCCATAGATTTCTGAATTTTACCTCCCCGATGCTCAGGGCCTCACCCTCGGAACTACAGTAGCCATACAGCCTTCCCTTACCCTTTTCTTTCTTAGGTTCTCCGTAATCAAGCGTCAGTTTTTCCGTAATGGAATCAAACTTGTTTATGTAAATATCATAATCTGTATGAGGCTGCATAAAAATAACCGTTATACAGCACAGCTGATCCTTATCATTCATCTGGTAGTAGATATAGGCATCCTCGCCCTCCACGGTATCTTCATAAATGATCAGGCTTTCCCCATTATCCTCATCCTGCTTTGTAAAAAGCTCTCCTGTTTCGTAACGCTGTATCACCTCCGCACTGTCGCCCAGTTTGGCATTTCTGAAAAGACAGTCATCCCTGTTTTCCACGATTAATGTCATGCTTTTCTTCTCTGATTGATTTCCGCTGCCGTCTTTTGCGGTAAAAACAATTTCATAGGTCCCTTCCGCATTCAAATCGTAATCGCCGCTGACTTCCACGGTACAGCTGTCTGCGTCAGCAGCCTCCGCATTGCTTTCCGGCTGATATGAGCTTCCCTTTGCCACATATACAGTATCCTTGAGCACTGTCAGCTCCGGGGGCACTGTGTCCGTCACATGAAAAGCATATTGAACCTGCTTAATATTGCCTCTTTTATTTTTTACATTGAAAAGCACCTGATAATCACCGGCCGCATTACAGTCAAAGCCGCCGTCATCAACTATGGTGACATCAATAATATCTTCCGGACTATACTCCAGATATTTTATCAAATCCACATCCGTTCCCAATTCAATGGTATCCTTGCCTTGTGAAATCTGAAAGCTTCCCTTATATACAAATTTATAGATGAAAAAAGCAGCCAGAATCAGCAGCAGAACTATTGCCGCAATGACAACAGGTATTACCTTTTTCTTTTTATTGCTTCCTTCATCCTTCTTATTATTGACAGGGAAACCGCAGTGTGGGCAGTTATTCACCTGATCAGAAATTTCTTTCCCGCATTCCGGGCAGTTCATAAGCGCCATTTTTTATTCCTCCGTATTATATGGTAAACAGGTAAAAGCAATGTCATCCGGGATCACAGTATCTCATTTTCTTCAAAATACGTTATCCCTCTAATCTATATTTACCCAGATTTCTTCATTATCCGTACTTGTAAGGGCAGGGGATACTATCATTGCTTTTTTATCATCACTGAGTTCAACCCTGATGGTTTCCCAATCATCTCCATAACGCAATACTTTAATTTTATTACCGCTGATAACTTTATAATCGTATGTAGCCACAGTTGTATCCATCCATGCGTATCCTGTTTCCAGCCGGTACTCGATTTCATCCTCTGAAAAATCTAATACACATAGAATATACGCCCCTTCTTCACCTTCAACCTTGCACCAGCCACGCTCCAGCTCTTTCTTCAGGTTTGACGCCTGTACCGCATTCACAATAACAAAAACCAGTACTACTGCTGCAACCGCCGCCGCTGCAATTATAATTTTCTTTTTATTTTTCTGCCAGAAACCAAGCGCCTGGGCTGGCTGTTCTTGCTCTATACCCGGTCCATCTTCCTCGATTTTTGTTCCGCATTTCATGCAAAAAGATGAATCCCCAGGTAATTTTTCACCGCAATTAGGGCACACCTTCTCCGTCATATTTTCCACAACAAATTCCCCCCTCATAAAATTCAATTATTTATTATCATTTGCAAACGTGCCATTTCCCATAGGCCTGATAACTGCTGTCATTCCATAAAAATGTTCCTGCTTCTTTACCAATAGGGCTGCAATGAATCAGCTTTATCTGGCCAGATATTATTTTTCCCTGCATATAATGCCGTAACCCAGATTAAGGGGATTGGCTCCTCTGCATACTTCATACTTTCTTCCAGCTATTTCGACTTCATCATCCCCCATAAATACGCAGGATTCCCCGCTTGCTTCACAATACCTGGAAATTGCCTCCATTGCTTTTGCAGGTGTCGGATATTCTGAGATTTCCTCATACGGAACATCAAATGTTACATGAACATAAAAACACTTCCTTTCCTTAAATTGGGCGGCACGCTTTAACGCCCTGAAGCGCATGCCATTAACTTATCAGATGAAGCTATTATACGGCATATAGTGAAAGAATACTACATATTTTGTGTTTTTCTGATACTTTAAATTATGGTAATTTCTTGAAAACACAATAAAAAAGGACTACGGTGTTATCCGTAATCCTTTTTTATTTTAATTATCTATACATCGCTTCAAACTGTGCTAATAAATCTTTCGGCTCATGTGTTCTTTTAAACTCTGAAATTTCATTTACTTTAGCATCAATAGTTGCAGTCATTTCTTTTTTCTTTGAAAATGCAAATAATCCCAAACTATTCTTTTCAGACCTTAAAACATTTAATTCGTCATATTTCTGCTTTAATTCCTTCTCATATATATCCATTGCTTTATCATAAGCATCATAACGTTTCTTTGCTTCTTCAATATATTCCATAACACAATCAGTTAAAGCATTTCTGATTTCACCATTTATATCATTTAAAGTAGTTGCAGAACTTCCTGACATTCTAATGATTTCCGGCGAAAGAATACCCATTCCAACAAATTCATCATATTGTTTTTCAGAAACCAATGCTAACATCTTTTTATCAATGTTCTTGATAACATCTTCTCTCGATTTTTTCACAACTTCCTTCATCGAACTACTGATATTATCTCTAATGAATCTGTCAAGTTTTTTCTTATCTGATAAAGCGGTATTGATTATCTTGTATGAACCCTCGATATTTTCTAATGTACCTTCATATATCTTTTTCCATATTCCAATTTCATCAGTTCCACGATATGTAGCAAGAATTGATATTGGCACTGTTACTTTTTCTGTGTTTTTCAGATTCTTTTTTACATAATCATCAAGCACTTCTGTAAGAACTTCATCTTGATAGTAGTATTGTGCAGTTTTAAAAGTATCAAGATCACACAAACCCATTTCTAAAACCTTTGCATATATATCCGGATTATAAGGGCAACTTTTAAATGCTTGAATCAAAACACTCTTTTTATCTTCAACTAAAGACATATTATTAAGTATTTCTGATGAACGCTTTATATCATATTCCTTTGTTTTAGAATAATCAAATATGTTATTTTGTTGTAATTTATTTAAAAAGGTATCCATCAATTCAGATATGAACATACCAAAAGCATTTGCAATTTCTGCAAATGTTTTAATCATAACTTCTGCATTTTTCTTTTCTGTTACCGATGTACCTCTTGCCGATAATGCGTCCATTGCTCTTTTATAATCTCTATCGGCTTGCTCACATTGTTTTTTTATTGTGCTTGTTTCAAATGCCGCCAATGTCATATGTGCAATCATACTGTTAGAATACATTGATATTCCTGTTCCCGTAACTTGTGAATATGCAGATTGTTGCGCATCTTCCCAATCATCTAAAAAATTCTGCAGTTCTTCTGCTAAATTAAGTCGCAAACCACGCATCATTATATTCTGATAAACATCGTTATAATAAATATATCCTTTATTATTATCTACTAAATCGCTTTCGGTCACATCGAAAATATTGTATTTAGCAAGCATAGATATGACTTTTTTACCCTCTTTACGCATATCTTCTTTTAATTTTGTCTCAACTTCTCCTGCTTGGCTAGTTTCACCACCAGTAATAGTCGGTCTATTCATTGTAACCAAAAGGGCTTGTGATAATCTCTTGTTAATTTTTTCAAACTCATTACAATACGATACATAATCTTTTAATTCTTCTGGAAAAGAATAATTTTCACCAAGAAATTTTACTGTAACATCAGCCATATCCCAATACCTCCTACATAAGTATTATCTGCAATTATACTCCTACAAGCCATCAATTTCCACAATTTTCACATCTGATACCCAAGACTGACATGAGAATAATATCTTTTTACTGTATTTGCATACCATTTTCTAAGTATCTTCCGCTCTCCATCCGTTCATTTTGTCTCTCTGATATTCTTTCTTCTTTTGAAGCTGTTTCCTCCTCTAATGTTTTTTCTTCCTCTGATTCTCTTTCTGCACTTAGAACACTTTCCTCTTCTTCCAGCCTCTTTTCGTTTTCTTCTTTTACTCTTTCATAATGTGCTCTTACATTATATCCGCAGTCAGGACATGCTTCGGCCGTATCCGATACTCTTTCCCTGCCGCATTCAGGACATTTAACCAGCGCCATAATTCAATCCCCCCAAATCACTGTTTTTCTATACAAAAAAAAGGTAATTACCACATATATCAGTAATTACCACTGTAACTGCCCAGAACCGGAATCGAACCAGTGACACGAGGATTTTCAGTCCTCTGCTCTACCAACTGAGCTATCTGGGCCTGCCGCATATAATATTTTATTTGCAACATGGATTATTTTATCGGCTTTTCTTTTAACTGTCAAGCGTTAGATTGTATTTTCATGGATATTTTGTTACAGTTCAGCTTTCGGCTGAATCAATATTCAAAAGTTTTGTGAATATCAAAAAGCTATTATGGGTACGCCGTTTTTTAGCCGATGCATCGTTCGTTAGTTCAACTGAAGGCTGAACCGTAACAAATTAATCAATTGCAAAAGGAGCCGGTGTCCGACTCCTTTCACTGCCCTATTCAGAACCTTCTATCCCAACTGACAAATCATAAATCCCGGCGCTGAAACATCCCCGCAATCATTATCCAGCCATCCTTTGCCCTGTATTTTATCAAAGTCCAGCACCAGCTTACGTTTATTTTGCGCAAGCATCTCCGTGATATCATGGGCACGGTCCCTGCACAGGTCCTGCAAGTAAATTCTGCCCTGCAGTTCTTCCTGAAAAGACAAGGTCAGCATATCAAATTCCCCGAAAATTCCAATCGGCTCTGTAAAAGCCTTCAATTCAAAAGCTGCCTTTGTTCTCGGCGTATAATGTTTCCTTTCCCCCAATGTCCTCGGCAGAAAAGCGATGCTTACCGCCCCGGTTTGGGGATGTTTGCTGCAGACAAGGAAGGGCATTTCTTTTCCGTCTGATGTGACTGCAGGGAAATCCATATCCCTTGTAATCATCCAGGGAGCAAATTCCTCGATTTCCTCACAATCATCAAAAACTTGGGAAAGCCATCCTTCCCCGTCTGGTCCGTCTATGGACGTTGTCCAGTCTCTCAGCAATTTCACGGTTGCCCGATTTCTGCTTTTCCCTGTCCCAAACGGCGGCGCTATTCGCTGCCAGCAGACAGCTCTTTCCACTTCGTTGTATTTTCGCCCAAAGTCCAAAACATCAGTTTTTGTACCGCCCCATGCCGGATGGCGCATAATTCCCATGGAGCACCCCAGTCCCGCAGCCAGATACGGCGCATCTTCAACATTCACGATACACTCGCATCCGTGCCGGCCATTTACGGTAAGCCGAAGCGCCTCCCAGGCCCTTCTGATCGCCGTGCTGTAATTAAACTCCCGTGTCACATCATAGGTTCTGAAAAAATCACTGCTTTCCAGCACCTTTGACAACACAGACGCTTCCGTTTCCGTTTCATCCATGGGGCCGCGGCAGATTGCATGTTCAATCCTGACTCCCGGCGCATATTGTTTTACAACTTCAGTCATCATATCCCGGTAGGCGCTGTCACCCGCATGATATCCCCAGTCAACCTTCCAGTATGAGACGCCTGCCTCCTGACACCAGAGAGCCTTTTCTTTCCAGTACTCTCTTGACTGTTCCATAGAATACGGCTCTTTCGACGCCTCTCCGGCGGCATTCGCACAAATCCACAGTCCAAGTCCTCTGTATCCCAGCTGCGTTATTCTTTCTTTCATTTTACGCAGGCGTTCCTGCGGCTCTCCGGGAAAGCCAGGAAATCTTTCTTCATTCAAAATAAGGCTCCCAAAAGCGCTTATCTCTCCATTTCCGGGGATGTGGCGGGGCACATCCCAACCGTCATCCAGCAGCACATAAATATCTTTTCTGATATGCTCAAAATAACCGTTCAGAAGCCCCCGTCTGCCAAACAAAAATGATTCATCCAGAATATCCCGCAGATTTAACGTATTTTTTCCGTCTTCCACCGTATTCATGCGATATTGTGTATCCCATGTGCACCAGTAATTGCCGGTATCCGCTCCCGTTTCCGGAAGCAGGTTCACGTTAGAATTTTGTTCTTCCATTCCCTGTGCTCCTTATTTCATCGCTCTGTCGTATCTTCCCTGGTTAATTGCAATCAGCTCATCCAGTCCCAGATCCTTCAGATCCTGAATATAGGCATCCCAGTCATCCAGGCTCTTTTCACCCATAATCAGCTTTGTGAGCAGTTCAGAAGAATATGTGCTCAGATCACTGCTGATCTCACTGATTTTACTAATTTCATCCAGCGTAGGAACTGCATATGCCGTTTCGTCATGGAACAGCCGGTGTGTGGGATCATTGAAGCAGTCAATATTATAATCTTCTTTACCGGATGCATTGTTTTTAACACCTTTTTCTTTTGCGATCTGCGTGGAGGTCACCATCTCTCCATTGACGTCCTTGTTTAATTCAAAGCGGGGGAAAATACCTCCGTTTGTCCATAGAGCGATGCCGGTCGCATCCGTATTTTCCAGAGATGCATCGATAATATTGCTGTATTGTCCGTCTACCATTTCATAGCTGACACCTTCAATGCCGTACTCCGTTAAAAGAATGCACTCGTCCGATACCAGGTAATCCAGCAGTTTTCCAACCGCATCCTGTTTGTCGCTGCTTGCAGGCACGGCATATGCCCGGAATCCGGGATTATAGACATTAGGCCCTCTGAAAAGCGGAACCTGTCCTTCTACCGCCTGCGCTCTGAAAGGCACATACCAGGGATACGCCGCTCCCTCAGGCAGGCTGATTGTGGCTTCCATCCAGGTCATGGTTGTCCAGTCCGCAATCCCTGCAACCTGATTGTTTGCCAGATAAGTATTGAATTCATTCCCGGACATTTTTAATACGCCTGCCGCATATAATTTCTGCATATATGTGATATATTCTTTTACATGTTCCTGATACCAGGGAGATGTTACTGTATTATTGTCCTGGGTGTTGATAAATGTCAGGCCGGTTCCCAGGCCAAACCACTGTGCGATGTCCGTGGAAAAATTATCGAACCAGACACAGATAAATTCATCCGCCGCACCGCTTTTGTTCACATCCTGTTTCTGGAACTCCACAAGATCCTCATAAAGCTCCTCTGTCGTTTTCGGAATTTCTCTGCCAATCGCATCCAGCCAGTCCTGCCTGATGGAGAATCCAAGCGCGAAGTTTGTTTCCATTTCTCCCTTGTAAGTGGAAGATCCAAAGTCAGAAATCCAATAACATTTTTCGTCTTCCAGTTTCAAATGGTTATAAAAATATTTGCCGGCATCGCTCTCAAAAAACTCCTTTGCAGGCCCTTCGGAATGCTGTTCCCAAATGTCGCTGATGGGCTGAAGCTGTCCCTGCCTCACCAGATTAATCTTTGTCTTGTCATCGAGCGGCGTGATCTGAATCAAATCATAATTTGAAAACTCACCGCTGGCAGCCATTGTCTGGCAGGTTGTTTCAAACTGGTCAGATTCAATCAGATCCAGCTCCAGTTTGATTCCTCTTTCGGCAAGATCCTCTGTCAGCTTCTGCCACCGTTTGCTCTTTCCCTCTTCAGCCCAGTCCTTTAAGGTAACTGTTCTCCCATTCGCTCCCGTAAATGTGTAATTATTTCCGAGTACGCGCACAACTTCAAGTTCTTCCCCCGTTCCTGCCGCTTCCTGCGCTTCAGTGCCGTTATCCGTTTTCACCTCTTCTGAAGGTTTCTGCCCGCATCCTGCCATTCCCGCCGCCAAAACAACGCTCATTGCAATCGCCAGCATTCTTTTCATTTTCCTTCTCATTTTGTAAATCCTCCTCTTTTATTTTCAGCCTGTTTTGGCTGCTTAACATGGTTGATTGTCATTCTTTCAGCGAGCCGAGCATAACGCCCTTTACAAAATATTTCTGAAAGAACGGATATGTAAACAGTATCGGTAATGTTGTAAATATAATCATGGCATATTTCAACTGAGCCCCTGACATCTGTTTTCTCATCATCTCAGCCGCCAGTTCCGGTGTGAGAATTTCCGTAACCTGACGTGTGCTCTCCACCAGTATCCTTCTCAGGAAAAGCTGCAGCGGCTGCCAGTCCGTCCGCGGCAAATAGACCAGCGCTGAAAACCAGCTGTTCCACGTTCCCACAATCGTATAGACAGAAATCACTGCCAGGATCGGTTTGGACAGCGGCAGATATACATCCTTTAAAATCCGCAGGATGCCCGCGCCGTCAATTTTGGCCGCCTCTCTCATCCCCTCAGGGATGCTGGAAAAGAACGCTTTCATAAGAATAATATTCCAGATGGAAAAACAGGCCGGTATGATCTGGGACAGCGGGTTTGCATACAGGCCGAGTTTTGTAATGAGCAGAAACGCGGGAATCATTCCTCCGCTGAAGTACATCGGAATCAGTAAGAACAGATTCAGATATTTTCTTCCCATCAGCCTTTTATAGGTCAGCGGATAAGCGATCATCACGCTGGTTGCGAGCATCAGTAAAGTGGTCGGCACCGTATACAGAATTGTATTCAGATAAGCTCTCCACATTTCTTTATCACCGATCAGCATTCTGTATGCATCCAGTGAAAATCCTTTCGGGAACCAGTAAACATCCATTCTTGCCGCAATTTCCGGCGCGCTTACGGAAAGAATCAGCACATAATACATCGGATAAAGCGTGACCGCACATATCAGAATTACTAATAAATAGAGAATACCTGTGACGACCGGATTTCCTTCTCTGATTCTTTTTCTTTTTCTGCTTTTCATCCCACAGTCCTCCTACCACAATCCGTATCCTGTCATTTTATTGCTTATTTTATTCGCAATAAATGTCAGGGAAAAACCGATGGCTGACATAAACAGCCCTGCTGCCGCCGTATAGCTGTATTCACCGGAAATAATACCGGTTCTGTATGTATAGGTTCCAATCACATCCGCTACATCATATGTGGCCGGCGAATACAATAAAAGAATCAAATCGCTGTTCGTGCCCAGAATTCCGCCAACGGCCATGATCAGATTGATTGCGATAATATTCTTTATCCCAGGCAGTGTAATGTATCTGCATTGCTGCCATCTGTTCGCACCGTCAATTTTTGCCGATTCATACTGACTCTGGTCAATAGAGGTAATGGAAGAAATATAAAGAATGCTTCCAAACCCGAATCCCTTCCACACATTTGTGATCGTATAAACGGCCGGGAAAGCCGCCGACTCAATTCTCCAGTTCTTATTCGGCAGTCCGAATGCCGCCGAAAGAAAATTCGTAATCATCCCTCCTTCATCAATAAAGGATATCACCATACCGGCAACAACCACCGTGGATATAAAATACGGCATGTAGCTGACTGTCTGCGCAAACTTCTTAAACTTTGTCCGCTTAATCTGATCAATCAGCAGAGCGAACAGAATGGGCGCCGTAAACCCAAACAGCAGATTCAATCCGCTCAACACCAGCGTATTTCTGATTAAACGCGCAAAATACTTTCCTTCAATAAACCGTTTAAAATGGTACAGGCCAACCCATTCCACCCCTTCTCCCCAGAAAGGTGACCCCGGCATGTAATCCTGAAATGCGATTACCAGGCCAAACATGGGGCCGTATGCAAACACAAGAATCAGTAAAAATACCGGAAGCATCAATAAATACAGCTGGATATTTTCCCGAACCACAGCATGGGATGCCCTGACTTTTACTTTTCTTCCTTTCCTTTTTTCCAATCGTATCCCTCCATTCCAGATTATCTAAAATTTTGATTTTCTTTCCTTTCTGTTTTTATTCTAACTTTTAACCGCCGCGTTCTCAATTTGAATAATTTTATCCCAGTTTGAATTTTTTTAACTAAGGCTCCTTTTCGTTGACACTCCAACCGGTTCTGTTACAATGTATGCAGAAAGGGAAAACTACTGGAATTGATACTCATAACGGAATGCACAGAGAGGGAACAAAATGGACTTTAAGGTTTTATTAGTGGATGATCAGCAGCTTGTTTTAGATGGATTAAAAGAACAATTGAACTGGGAACGATTTCACGGCACGCTTTGCGGAACCGTCACAGATGGCGCAGAAGCGCTTTCATTTATCCAGGAATGCCGTCCGGACGCCATCATTTCCGACATTAAAATGCCGCATATGGATGGAATTGAGCTCGCCAGACAGATTGATGAGTCTCCTCTTTTATCCGGCATCCCCATCATTCTGTTATCCGGCTATCGGGAATTTGAATACGCTAAAGGCGCCATGCGCTACCATGTGAATCATTATATTTTGAAACCTGTCACACGAAAAAAAATAGAAGAGCTGGAAAATATTCTGCTGGAACTGTACCATGCCAGAGAATCCTCCAGGGCCAAATTGCTTGAGCTGACAGACAACTCCTACCAGCAGGAAATTGCTTCCGCCCTCCGCCATAATGATATCAACAGAATTGAAGATTTTTTCAAATCTCCTCTGTACCGTGAATGCATAAATGGGAAATATTGCGATATCATGGGAATGCAGCTGCTTTCTCTTTTATACAATTATCTGGAAGATATTCATTTTACGCCGAATGCGCTGAATACTTCCCGCGCCCATACCATGAAGCTGTTTTCTGAGCTGCCGAACTGCGCATTAAAAGCTAATTATGTAGAAAGCACCTATTTCGATGTCCTGAATGTTATACATCAGCAAAAGGGAAATAACACCGAAGCTCTGTATCGTTATGCAATACAGTTTATTGACCAACATTATACGGATCCGGATTTTACAATTTCCTTCCTCGCTTCCGAAATGAATATTTCCCTTTCCTACCTGAGTACCTTGTTCAAACAGTCTTCCGGGAGAAACCTGAACAACTATATCACGGAAAAGCGGTTGGAATATGCAAAAACCCTCCTGCGCTCTCATCAGTATTCCATCAGAGAGATCGCACACCTGTCCGGCTATGACGACGCCGGGTATTTTTCTTCTCTTTTCCGCCGGAAAGTCGGAATGAATCCGACAGAATATCGTAACTGCCAAATATAACAATCCGAGGTTTTATATATGCGTAAAAAAATGTTTTTAACACTGTGCCTTTCCATTTCCGCAATCCTCCTGCTCTCCTATTGCCTCATTTATGTTACCTTTCGTTCTCTGCTAAGGAATGAAATTCAGGAAAAGCAGCAATATATACTGGATTTTAACGAAACAGTATTTACAAACTATATTGATTCCTTTAACCTGATTCCTTTCCAGCTCGTTGACAATCATGAAATCGGGAGTGCCCTTAACACCAGCAGTTCGGACTACCTCGACATGTTTCGTGCAAGAGAAGCTCTGAAAAAAGAGTTTAATAAATACTTAAAACTGCTGGTTTTTACTTCAAACCTGGATGGACGGCTGATCCTATATCTGAACAAGAATATTCCGCTCTCCGCCTACTGCGATTCCGCCTCCCTGTCGAAGGATGTTTCCCTGAAATCGATCCAGATTTATGCCGATACAAAAGTAAAGGAGGAAAAATGGTATCAGCGCGCTGCCTCTCATAAATATTCCCCCTATTTTTTCCTGAACGAGAGCACAAATGAAATCTGCTTTGCCAAATGTGCGCAGAGCTATTACCTATATCCGCCTTCTGCCGAGGGGATCGGACTGGTTGTCATCAGCATTCCGACCGCTTCTATTCTGGAAAAGCTGATGATGAAATCCATCACCCCAAACAGCAGCATTATTCTGATGAATGAATACCACGAAATCCTCTATCAACATGGTTCCACAGTTCCGGCAGATGCTGTCACGCTTTTTTCCAGCCAGTCTTCAGAGCTCCTCCTTGACGGCCATAAATATCTTGTGAATACCGCTTCTGTGAAAAATAATCTATACCTCACTTTTCTGACTCCGTATTCCGATATTGAAACTGTCATCCGCAGTTCTCTGCGCCCTTATATTGCCTTTTCCCTCATAACATTTGTGGTTTTGATTTTAATCCTGTATGTACTGTCCCGCAAAATCACCGCCCCTATCATCTCTTTTGCAGACTTATTATCCAAAATTGAAGATACCAGAACTTTCAATCCTGAATTACTGACGCATTATAAGGACGCCGAACTTGTCAGGTTATGTAACAGCTTCCAAAATCTGATAAGCCGTGAAAATTCCCTGATTGCACGCATTGATGAAGAAAACAAAGCGAAAAGAGCCGCCGTCCTGCATGCTTTGCAGGCCCAGATCAATCCACATTTTCTGTACAATGCACTGGATGTGGTCAGCTGGATGGCGTTATCCAAACGTGAAGATGCGATTGCTGACGTTGTCTCTTCCATTTCCAATATGATGCATTACAGCATCTCGCATCCGGACGCCCTGGTAGCCTTACCCAGTGAATTGGACAATATTCAGGAATTCATACGCATCTTTCAGCTGGAACGTCCTACAAAAATATATTTAACGATAAGCAGCAAAAACGATTTAAATCCAGCGGATATAAAGATCCCCAAATTCACACTGCAGCCTCTCGTAGAAAATGCAGTTTTACATAATCCGGACAAGTCCTGCCTTCACATAGAAATTGAAATCGCCCTCCGTTCAAACCTGCTTTCTATCTCCGTTGTGGATGACGGTATTGGCGCTGATCCGCAGAAACTCAACGCCTATCTAAATTACGAAGAGACTGACCTTGCTGTCAGCAATGGCTTTGGAATTCGGAATGTAAATGAAAGGCTCCAGATGCATTACCCTGAGATCGGCTCCCTGTCCTATTCAAAATCTCCATCCGGCCGACTGACTGCAACGCTCATCATCAGCCTGGAAAGCAATGGGGAAAAATGACAAAGAAGGCAGGATGAAAGTCCAAAAAATGAACTTTCTTCCTGCCTGCTATCATGGAATGCTTCACTGCGGAGGCGCTGTCAGGGGGCCTCCTTCATGCGATATTCCCCGTCAATGGTAAACAAAACCACCCACAGCAGGCATATCTGGCTCAGTGTCTTGCTTCTTTTATCCCTTCCAGTCCCGATTTCCATACTCTTAAGATATCTTCCGCCACCTCCGCGCACTCACGAATTTTAGCAGCAATTTTTTTCCGCTGTTCCTGGTCCTGAAGAGTTTTAAGCGTTATGTTAAAACCGCCGCCAAGGGCTTCCAGGCTGTCAGCTTCATTTTGGCTTCCTTCACCTCCCCAGATTTCAGCCATTCTGTGATACTTTGCGCTGATCTCCTCTAAAAATACAAAATCCGGGTTCAGTTCCTGCGCCCGCTTTAAAAAATTATGACAACAGCAGCCGTTCGTTGCAAGTACGCACACATAATTCGTATAATGCGCCCAAGTATCAAATTCTTCCGCTTTCATCACATCAAACCTGCCGCTTTCAATGTCTTTTGCCCATTCTGAAAAAGCATCCGGCCCAAAACAATAGCTTTCAGTATTCACGCACATGTTCTGCGGTATTTCGATAACTGCTTCGCGATAAATTTCCACAAGCGGACGGTTCGTTTTTTTCGCTCCTACAAACGTCCAGCCCTCCATCTCGTCTGCTTCTTCGTAGATTTCCTTTTCCAGTAAGATACTTTCCGGTATGGCGCTATTGCCCGTAATATAAAGCAATGTCTTTCCATAATCTTCATATCCCACAAATACACTGTCCCGCCGTCCGGCAATGACTGGAACTGACTGGTCAATATAGGAAATCAGGCGGTCAAGATACAACTCCCTATTGTTCCGCAGTTCCTGATTGGAAACATATGTTGCGTCATACCCGCATTTTTTAAAAAGTTCTTCTATAAATTCTGCTGAATTCTCTTTGCGCCGATACGTAGAAACTGCATCATACTTTGATATATTGCGGGCAAAATGCTGCGTAAACAGATCGCCTGTGATTCCTGCAAAAAACCAATAGTCATAATCCTTTTCACCAAGGCACTCCATTACATACTTTGCACAACCGTTAAACCAATAATTTTCACCGTTTTCATCTGTTACAAGGCGGTGAATTACTGGAATAAGGTTGCTCTTTTTCCTTTCACTCATACGTGTTCCCTCCCCGGCCATTTACCATGAAAATTCCAATCAGTCTCTCCATGCCGAATCAGATAAATCTCCTAAATATTACTCCCTGCATTTGGATTTTCACTTATTATTTATGTTTTCACTTGCCTCATTCACAAAAGAATAATGATAATAAGATACCTTGTATTTATCATTTTTTACTATTTACAGTTTTCTCTTTTATATAATGCTATCCAGCTGAAAAACAAAGTAATTTATTTTTCCGCTTTATTTGGAGAATAGCTTATCTCCAACCTGTTTTTTAGAGTCCGTTTTCATGGAAGGGCTTGGGCAAAAGTAAGGGGCTGCCCTCCTAAAGAGTATCCCCCCATGTTTTGCAGTTCCTCACTATTTTCCCTGTATCCGCCCTAAAATCGCCGCAATCCGCTCTTCTCCCACCGCAGAACAAGGGATGATTTCCGCCGGCTGCGGATCATGTGGGCCAATTGCCTTGACATAGCTGGATACATCCAGCCATTTGCCCATCTTATATCCGGTATTATGGGACACTCCCTCAAGCGTAAAGCCCATTGATTTATGGAGGGCATCGCTTTTTTCATTGGGGCTTGTTACCAGGGCATATGCATTTTTTACATTCTGGCATTTCAGTATTTCTATCAGGGCCTGATACAGGGCTTTTCCCATGCCCATCCCCGTGCAGTTCTCACCCACATATACGGAAAGCTCTGCGTTCCACTGGTAGGCCGCCCGCTCCTGGAAGCGGTGGGCATAGGCATAAGCCGCGATTTTTCCGTCCATTTCACATACCAGATAAGGGTATGCGCCGAGAATGCCGGCCATCCGCTGTCGGAAGGCCTCCACTGTGGGCACCTCATATTCAAAGGTAATCGTTGTCTTGCGTATATAGGGTTCATAAATCGCCAGTATTTCAGGCGCGTCCTCCATAACAGCCATTCTCATGGTAAAATTTTTTGCGTTTGTTTCCATACCGAATTTTCATGCCTTCCTTTTCGCTTTTTTCTTATGTTAATTATTCAGGGGAAATCTGTAACTGTTCAGCCTCTTCCGGGATTCTCAGGCCAGCACACGCACCGGCTGGAGCAGAAGCCCCACCACCTTCCAGGCCGCTCTTTTCCAAAAGGGGACTTCTGCCACAGTCACATGATCGGGGACGATATAATTATGTGTATCCACCACAGTGCGGCAGTCCTTTTCGATTTCGCCCATATAGCCCAGGAGCTGTCCGGTCAGTTCTTCGCTCTGGATTACCAGCATAAGCTCCGTATCCATATAGGTACTGCGCAGGTCAAAATTATAGGAACCTATGGCGCACAGATCGTCATCTATCACCAGGGATTTTCCATGGGTGGAGTAGCCGCCGTCATACTCGTACAGCTTGATGCCTGTAGCCACCACATCCTTTTTATGGTACTGATAATCGCTGGAGGCCACAAAATTATCTCCGTTTTCCACGGAGTTGATGACCATTTTCACATCAGGGACCGTGTTGACGATTTCAGAAAGCGTCTGATTCATATAGTCATTGGTCACTACATACGGCGTGTGGATGACCACTCGTTTTTCCGCCCGTTTCATCAGCTCGGTCAGCGTGTAAAATACGTCCGGCTCCTTGCCGTAGATTCCCGTGGGGCCTGATACAAGGCGTATCCGGTTCGTGGGCACAGTATGGGACAGATAGTCATAGGAGCCGTCAAAAAGCTCCTTATAATTTTCCTGAAGAGCTTCATACCTTTTCTCAAGGAGCGCCGTCTGCTCTTTTATGCGCTTTTTGTCCCGCAGGCTTTCATCATCATGGAAAAGCCTGCATTCCGGCATATTCCATACGCCTTCAAAGTATTCCTCCACCTGAAAAAGCGAGCTTTCATGGCTGTCAGCGCCGCCCTGACCGGTATTGTAAACCAGCACCTCCCGGTCCAGGCTCTTATTTTTGGTATCATAATCTCCCAGAAAATAATCGAAGGTATTGCGTCCGCCCAGAATATAGGCGCCGTCGTCCACTATAACATATTTATCATGCATCCTGCCCTGGCTCTTCCAGGGGGCAAGCAGGTTGATGGGATTGTATATTTTAATCCGGATATTGGGATGGGAGGATACTGCGTAAAATAGCGGGTCAGGCTCCATCCTGATCAGGCCGCTGAAGCCGTCCACGAGAATCTGTACCTGCACGCCCTCTTCCGCCTTATGTAAAATTACGGAAAGCAGATCCTTTGTGCTCTCCCCATTGCGCATGTCAAAAGTACTCAATATAATACGCGACTTCGCGCCGTCCAGCAGACGGAGACGGTGTTCCCAGGCACTTTGGCTCGTTTCCAGAATCATGGCCCTGTCCATGCCCGTTTCCCCGCTGCGGAAGTCTTCCGGCCGGAAGGAATCCCCGGCCTGGCTGCTGACCTCCTTATATTTTATAAAAGGCGCCATTGCCCCTACTACCAGGTAAACAACGGCGGATACCACAATTATCAGTATCATCTGTTTTACTTTGATTCTCACGCTATTCACTCCTGTTGTTACAGATTGCACATTCTTAGATCCAGCCGGAGATTCTTTCTTCCCGGCGACATGTTGAAGAATATTATAGCGCACATTTCGGTAAATTCAACTGACGCAGGAAGATTTAATATAATTTTTTGAATTTGCCGGAAGGATGCTGGAACAGAATGTCTTCCATACTGTATGAAATGCGCTTCTGTAAGTTCTTCCGAAATATACCCCTTTTTTTAACTGCAGCAAGGTGACAAAAATGTAAGGTATATGAAAGGCAGCATTAAGGTATAAATGTTCATTTTCAATTATACTTATAAAAAGTGCGGAAAGCATCCAAAGAAGGTTCGTCCTCAGCTTCATATTTGTGGCTATGGCGGCCTCATACCCGAAGTTGCGGACGAACCCCAAAATAAAAGAAAAGGAGAAAGAAATGTCACAGAAAGGGCTTAACAGCTTTCAAATCAAAGTAATTGCATTGATACTTATGGTCTTCGACCACATCCACTATATATTTTCCGGGATTTGGGATATTCCAATGTGGTTTACCATGCTGGGGAGGGTGTCCGCCCCGCTGTTTATTTTCATCTCGGCAAATGGGATGCGGTATACAAGGCATCCCGAGAAATATATGCTGCGTCTGTGGGCCGGCTCCGTGTTCATGAGTTTTGGGAATAAGCTGATTAATACTTATTTTCCTCTGCCCGGCGGGGGGATTGTTATGAACAATATTTTTTCCACCCTGTTTATCAGCTCCCTGGTAATCTACTGTATCCGGAAAATACGGGAAAGAAAAAGGGAAGGGCAGCCGTTTATACGCTATCTGCTCCTGATGTCCGTTCCTGTTGTCAGCAGCATTCTGATAGTCCTTACAATACTCGTACCCAGGCTTACCACCGTTTCCACAGCTATCATGGCCTTCGTCCCATCACTCCTGTTCTGTGAGGGGAGTTTTGCATTTGTCCTGCTTGGCGTGGGCTTTTACTTTTGCCTGGACAGTAAAAAGAAGCTTTCCCTGTTTTATACGCTGTTCTGTCTGTTTATCTTATTCACGGGCCACCGCTCAGGGGAGGGCCTGCTGAGCGTTTTCACCGCGGATATCCAATGGATGATGATATTCGCCCTGCCCGTCATCCTGCTTTATAATAAACAAAAAGGTGCGGGGATGAAGTATTTTTTCTATATCTTCTATCCCGCGCACATTTATCTTTTTGCCATACTTGCTTTTTACTGCGCCGGCAGGTAATTTCCCGCCGGATGCAGCCGCAGTCTTGCTTAATTTTAATTGTCAGGCCAGGCAGGCGGGCACGCCTCCCTGCAGGGGATATAGTTCTTCCTCCCCTTAGCATAAACGCCCGCCCTCTCGGTCTGTCCCATCCCGTAAACGCCTTCACGGCTGCCATCCATGGCGGGATTCACATATTTGGCAAACCATTCCTCAAGCTCCGCCAGCAGAAGCCGTCTGATCCCTTCATATTCCTCTTTATGGATCAGATTATGCTCCTCCCCGGCATCCTCCGTCAGATGATAGAGCTCATCCGGCCCGTAAGGGTATCTGTGTACCAGCTTCCATTCCCTGGTCCTTATCATGCGGTTGGGGCCGTATTCATCCAGAACAACCACCGCTTCCCCTTCCAAATTTTCCCCTTCCAGAGCCCTGCGGAAGCTTCTGCCGGGCAGGCCGGACGGAAATTCCTCCTTCATCCCCAGCAGATCCATGAGCGTAGGGAAAAAGTCATACTGGCTGTGCATGCTCGTAACCACCTGCCCCTGGGGCAGCGCCGCGGGCCAGGAAACGAGGAAGGGCACCTTTACGGAGGTATCATACATGTTGAAGGGGAAGGTTCCGTTCCCTTTTCCCCAGATCCCATGATGCCCCATATTCATTCCATTGTCCGCCATAAAGAATATAAGGGTATTTTCCAGCCCCCCTTTTTCCCGCAGGAAATCAAGAATACTCCCCACGCCATGATCCATGGCAGTAATTGCGGCATAGTAGCCTCTCAGCAGTTCCTTCCTGTGTTCCCCCGTCCCCATGGGAGCCGTAGGTATCTGCCTGGGATGGGGTTCTTTTTCGGGAACGGAGTCAAATGGACAGCTGCGGTAACGTTCTATATACTCCGCAGGATGCTCCTCCTCTTCCCATGGGCTGTGAGGGGCGGTATAATGCACGCCCAGATAATAGGGCGCAGCCTGCGCGGATAATTCCTCCAGGAAGGTGAGCGCATGATCGGTAATCAGATCCGTCACATACCGCTTTTCCTGATGCAGGACACCGTCCTCCACCATATCCGGGCGCATATAATGGCAGCCGCCGCGTCCGATTGTATACCATTTGGAAAATCCATGCTGCGGGCGCAGGCTGTCTCCCAGATGCCATTTACCGGACAGGGCGCAGGTGTAGCCGTGCCGTTCCAGCACATCCGTATAGGCGGGCATTCCATCCAGATATCCGATAGGCCTGTCTTCCAGCCTGAACTCCCCACTCTTCTTAAGCTCCTCTGAAAGCTTCCCCTGATCCACATTTCCCGACGCGATCCAGTCGTGCACGCCGTGCTGGGAGGGAATCCTTCCCGTCAGAATCGAAGCCCTCGCGGGCGAACAGACAGGGGAAGTACAGAAAAAATCGGTAAATCTTGTTCCGTGCTCCGCCAGGTAATCCAGGTTGGGCGTCTGTATTTCTTCATTGCCCGCACAGTGCATGGCCCACGCCCCCTGATCGTCCGTTAAAATAAAAATAATATTCGGCATACCCTTCTTTGACTTCAATACCATACCTCCCTTGGGAGAAAGCGCTTCGGCGTACGATACTTCCTATGATGCTCCTTCATCTTCCGTGTCAGCTCCTCCACCACAGCCTGATATTCCTCTTCCTGATAGAGATTCCTTCTCTGCAGAGGATCCCTTTTCATATCGAACAGAACATGGTCATGGAAAATCTCTCCCGTATTTCCCCGGCCCACATAGGCCAGCTCATAGTCTTCCGTCAGTATCCCCGCCCTGGGCACATCGCTTGGATGAATATAAAGCTCCCTTTGATAGTGCGCCTCACCTTTAAGCAGATCCTCTGATTTATCCGTGCCGTGAACCGCAAAGGGATAGTCAATCCCCGCCAGCCCGGAAAGCGTCACGCCGAAATCAACCACATCCAGATAGGTGCTGTTGCGCACGCCTGTTTCAGCCTTACCCGGCAGGTGCATTACCAGCGGCAGATGATATACGCTTTCATACAGGTTGTTTTTCTCCAGCAGGCCATGCTCTCCCATATATTCTCCGTGATCTGTGGTAAAAATCACTATCGTGTTATCCCATAGGCCGTTTATCTTTAAATAATACAGCATTTTCCCCACATTGTCATCAATGCATTTCACAGACCCCAGATACTGGGCCTTCAGCCTGGCCAGATGTCCTTCCCGTTCGAATATGCCCAGAGGGAAATAATGGTTCCTTCCCCAGGTATCCCTATCCGCCCAGTCCGGGATTTCCCTGTCATAAAAGCTTTCCGGGATTTCCATCCTCTTCGGATCAAACATGGTATCATAGGGGGCCCTCACCTCATGAGGCTGATGGGGATCCGGAATACTCACCATCAAAAGGAATGGCTTTTCCTTCTGCCTTTGCTCCATAAAAGAAACAGCCTCATCCGCAAGCCAGTCCGTCGTATAAGTGCGTTCATCCCCAACACAGCGTTCCGGCCGGATGCCGTCCTGTGTCCTGATTACGGATTTGCAATGTCCAAACTCCACCTTATCCTTCCAGTCCTCAAACCCCAGCGGATTATATTCTCCCAGCAGGTCCCCACTTTCCTTGTGATCTGCCAGATGCCATTTTCCGATATACCCGGTCTGATACCCCGCCAGACGAAAAGCCTCCGCGAAGCCATGCTCCTGCATCCCTACAGGGACACCGTTCCTGTAGGCCCCGTTGGCATGGGGATAACGGCCGGTCATAAAACAGCCTCTGGAGGGCGTACAGACGGCGCTGGGCGTATAAAATTCATCCAGCGCAAGCCCCTCCTCAGCAATGGAATCAATATGGGGCGTTAATACCTCATGCCCGCCGTAGCAGCCCAGCACATCTCTTCTGAGCTGATCCGTATATATAATAAGCACATTTTTTTGTTCCACAGCATTCACCCCTTTACTGATCCGATCATCACGCCCTTAACAAAATATTTCTGTACAAAAGGATAGAGCACAAGCACTGGCAGGGAGGAGACGATAATTACCCCGTATTTTATGGTACGTGCGATTTCCTTCATTAATTCGATGGATTCCGGGTCCGTCACGGAAGGATCCACGGACTGGCCGGTAATCAGAATGTCCCTCAGTATCAGCTGCAGCGGATAAAGCTTGTTGTTATTGACATAAATCAGCGCGTTAAAGAAGGAATTCCAGTGGCCTACCGCATAATACAGAACCATAATGGCGATGATTGCCTTGGACAGCGGAATTACCACCCTCATAAAATACTGGAACATGTTGCAGCCGTCGATCTCCGCAGCCTCCTGCAGCTCCAGCGGCAGTGTATTTACAAAAAAGGTGCGGCACAATATCAGGTTGAATACGGAAAAAGAGCCAAGTATCATCAGTACATAGGGCGTATCGGTGAGATGCAGCCCTTTGACAATCAAATAGGTGGGAATCAGGCCACCGGAGAAATACTTGGTGATGATCAGCAGCTTCATGACAACGCCCCTGCCCGCCATATCCGGCCGGGAAAGGGCATAGCCTGCCGGAATGGTGAGGAACAGGGCAATCAGCGTACCGAACAGCGTATACCGGATGGTGTTGTAATAACCTGTCCAAATCCTCCTGTCGCTCAGGATATAACGGTAGCCCTCCCAGGTAACCCCTTTGGGAAAAAGAAGAACCTTCCCGGAGGCCACCAGCTCCGGGCTGCTCACAGATGCAATGATAACGAACCACAGCGGGTAAAGCACCGCCAGTGTAAGCAATATTACGCTTGCATAGACAATTGTCAGAAATACCTTATCCGACAGGCACAGCCGTTTAAAATTTTTCATAATTACCTCTTTCTGCATATCGCAGGCATGCCTGCAATGCTGCGTCTTTCAGACCTTGCCTCCTACCACAGACTGTTTTCCGAAGTCCGGCGCGCAATCGTATTGACCGCCAGAAGCAGCAGCAGGTTTATCACGTTGTTGAAAACACTGATCGCCGCCGAATAGCTGAACTGCCCGCCCTGGATGCCCACCTTATAAACATAGGTGGAAATAATTTCGGAATAATCCAGGTTAATATTGTTCTGAAGCAGGAATACCTTTTCAAAGCCCACGTCCATGATCTCTCCGGTACGCATGATGAGCATAATCACCATGGTGGGAATAATAGACGGTATGTCGATAAAAAGCATTCTCTGGAATCTGGTCGCACCGTCCACCGTAGCCGCCTCATGAAGCTCCGGCCCTACGGAGGTGAGCACCGATATGTACATGATGGACCCCCAGCCGATTCCCTTAAGCACTCCGGACCAGACATAAATATGCCGGAAATTCGCAGGATTTGACAGGAAATTCACCGGATCTATACCCAGAATCATCAGAATCTGGTTGATAATGCCGTCGCTGGCAAGAAATATCAGAATCATGCCGCAGAATACCACTGTGGAGATGAAATGCGGCGCATAGGTCACCATCTGGGAAAACTTTTTCAGCTTTTTGCTGCTGATATAATTCAAAAACAGGGCAAACAGTATGGGCAGCGGAAATTCCGCTATCAGAGAATAAAGGCTCAGCGCCAGCGTGTTCCATACCAGATTCGTAAACTGATAGGATTCAAAAAAAGTCTTAAAGTGCTTCAGGCCCACCCAGGCGCTTCCCCATATGCCGTCGGCAACTCTGTAATCCTTAAAAGCCAGCTGGATCCCATACATGGGAAGATAGCTGAACAGCAGGACATAAATCATCATGGGAAGGACAAAAAGATAGCAGCCCCAGCTTCTTCTCAGTTTTTTCAGGCTGCGTCCCCTGTTCTTATTCATTTTGTTACTTTTCATATATGCTCCCATCTGCGCGCTGAAGCGCACATAAAAATAAGGGAGTGTGAAACCGCTTTTTCACACCTGCTCCCGTCCGCGCATTTTGGCGCGAGTGTAATTCAACGGACCAGCCGCGGGGTTAAAATCCCCGCAACTTTCCCGCGGCAGGGCCGGCGTCTCACCGGCCTGCCGCAAGGTATCCAGCCTGCCCGCGCCTTATTTGTTCATGGAGTCCACGAATTCCTGGCAGAGCGCCGTATATTCATCCACCTTCAGGCTCTCCAGCTTTTTCAGGTGATCCTGCCATTTCGCGTCATCGATGCCGTTAATGATGGAATCCGCAATGAATTTCTTAAGGTAAGTGTCAATATCCGCACTCAGCACGGATCTTCTCTCCGCATTTTCCAGGGAAGCGGTTCCGGCTGGCAGGGATACCACGCCATATTCCATCTGTTCCTTTACAGCCTCCAGTTTCAGATCTCTCGGCCATTTATCATCGTAAATAAGTTCAAGGTCATATTCGTTTCTCCACAGGGAAGGGGTAACGCCGGCGAAGCTTTCCGCATTCCTGTACTCAGCCTTTGTCTTGTAGCCGCCGTGCTCTTCCAGCACCTGGGCATCCATGGTGAGGAACATGGGAACCTCTTTGCCGTCCTTTTCCACAATATCCCACCATACGCCGCGTTCCCCGCGTCCCCATAACAGCGCCTGCTCCAGGGTGGAATTGATATAGTCATACCATCTTACCAGCGCCGCCGGGTTCTTGCAGTTTTTGCTGATGACGAATCCGCCTGTTTTGGTCACATTGTTGATGCCGACCATCCTGTCCCCCGATGCATTTTTCAGAAGAGGAAGCGCACGGAAGCTGTCCGTATCGGCGGTTCCGCAGTCCCCCGGATTGTAGCCTGCCAGCATTCCCACCTTGTTGCCGGAGGAATCCCTTGCCGCATACTGATCGTCGCTCAGGGTAAAGACATCCTTGTCGATCAGGCCTTCCTTATATAAATCATTCAGATATGCAAGCGCATCATAATATCCCTGTTCCTTTGCGCTGAAAATTACCTTATTATCTTTTGTAAATACGTGGTTGCTGTTCTCTATCACGCCGAAGGCGCCCATCATATTGTCAATAGCGTTTCCCCATTCCCATGCGGAATTGAAGGTAAAGGGGATTTCGTCCTTTTCCCCGTTTCCGTTGGGATCCTGATCTCTGAAGGCGATAAGCACCTCCTTGAGTTCCTCGGGGGTTTCCGGCATATCCAGCCCCAGCTTATCCAGCCATGCGCCGTTAATCCAGTACTGGGTATCAATAATATTCTGCGTGGATTCATCACCGGTAGGCAGGGAACGGATTTTGCCGTCAGGGGAAAGCAGCGCCTGCGGGTAGTCATCCCTGGTGCTGAAAAATTCGGTTACGGCCGGCGCATACTGATCCAGATAGTCATCCAGGATCGCCAGCTGTTCAAAATTTCTCGCCATATCCACATCCCCGATAATCGCATCAGGAAGGCTGTCCGTGCTGAACATGATATTGATTTTCTCATCCCAGCCTGAGGCGGGTATTTCCATCCATTCAATATGGATATTTGTCGCCTTTTCCGTTTCAATGACACAGTTTTTCTCGGCGGCCGATTTAATGGAGCTTCTTTCCGGCACTGCTATCACAAAGGTTTCCGGCTCATTTACAATGGGAAGCCCCTCCGCATTGAAATTGCTGTCCGCTTCGGCTGCCGCCGTCTGCGTCTCCTTAGATACGGTTTCGCTGCCGGCTTCTTTATTATCCGAAGCGCCGCATCCGCCCAGTATGGTTCCTCCAAGCATTACCGCACTCAATATAAGTGCACCAATTTTGGTAAATCTCTTCTTCATTTACCTTCCTCCTTTTTCTTTTTCGCAGTATTTTGTGCACTATGCACATCAGCTGTATCTGATGCGCCAATCATATCGTCATTTTTGCATTCCGTATATATCATACATTTGAATAATGTATCGCTTTCATGAAAATAATACAGGAATTTTCAATTTTCAGGCCCCAATTCATTAAAAGAATACGGGCCTGGGAGTCTCCTCCAAAGCCCGTTTCGTATGCAGCCGACTAAAAATCCTGTTTCCTGATCTGTTCCCTGTAAGCCCCCGGCGTCATTCCAGTCTGTTTTTTAAACACCTCAATGAACACCGTGCTGCTTCCATATCTCAGCAGCTGGGCAATTTCCGATACCTTTCTGTCACTTTCCTCCAGAAGCTCCCTGGCCCGCTCCATTTTAATATTCTCCACATATTGCGATATGCTCATACCCTTATTCTTTTTGAAGAAATGGCTTAAGTTGGAGACGGAGGTTTCAAATTCGGAGGCCATATATTTTACGGAAAAATTGTCCTCCAGATAATGCTCGTGGATATAGGTGAGCACATCCACGATATTTTTCTTCCGATAGCCTCCGGCCGCTTCGGCCTGCTGCGGCCTTTCCTGTTCCTTCCGGCAGCTCAGGGCCTCCCTTATCCGCTCCTTCCACCGATCCGCGGACTTCACAAGCCCGTCCTTTTCCTCTTCGAATAAAAGCTCCGGATCCAGCTCCGCCATACGCAGCATATCCCAGAGAATACAGACGGCCGCCGTTTCCTTCACTTCCTTTATCGTATCGAACAGCCCCTCCAGCAATACATCCGCCCGCAGCGTATCGCCAAGCTCCACCGCTTCCCGGAAGGCGTTCATCTCCACCTCCGGATAGCCCTTTCCCGTTTTATCCAGGCTGCGCAGCGCCCGGGAGGCCTCCCGGTAGGACTGCCGGATTCGGGATATGTCCATACACAGCTCCCCGATTCCGATATCCGCGCCCATTTTGCTGCATCTGTCCCGCTTCTGTTCAAGCTCTATCCTTGTTTCGTCCGAACAGATCAGATATACCCTCGCCTCCTCAAAAAGAGCCAGCGGATAGGCGGTGGTAATACTGCTGCCGCTCATCTGTTTATTGAAGAAATCGCATATCTCCTGATTTCTTTCACTGTCCTGAGGAACAATAACGAAAAATTTATACCGTCTGTTCACATAGATTCCGTTTTCCAGGCAGCTTTTCCACAGCTCATCCCCCTCCTGGATATCCTGTCTCAAAAGCTCATATAAGCATTTCTCCGCCCGCAGCCTGTTGCGTTCCTCCTCCAGCTCCTCATTATTCTCCATAAGCCACTGGAAGGAACGGTAACGCCGCCTGGAAAAATACAGGGCCAGTCCAAAGCCCGTCACCACCGAACAGCCAAACCAGATGCCATAGCCCTTCAGAAACGGCTCCATATTCTTATATACCACGTCTTTGGGGATCATCTGGATGACCCGGAAGCCGGAATCCAGATCCCTCGTGTATGTAAGATAATCCTTCTCCTCCTCCAGACCAGCTGCAGGCCTTCCCAGCTCATACAGAACCACACCGTCATGAATGATCCTGGTCACGCCGCTTTCCGGAAACTCGCTGATTCCGAACTGCTCCTTCAGCCTGGCCCTTGTTATGGTAAAAAGAAGGTATTGCACCTCGTTTTCTCCCGACTTTCCCCAGGTACGCAACGGACAGATCAGAACCATTTTTTCCTGCTGCCGTTTTCCCACCGCCTTTCTGGCACAGATGGCTTCCTGTTCCTCAGGGAAATCCCGTTCCATCATACAGATGGACTGAAAAAAATAATCCGCCTCATACAGGCCGCCGGAGGACAGCACCCGTTCCCGATCCGGCTGATAGAGATAAATATTCTCCACAAATGGGAAATTTTCTTCCTTCTGCTTCAGATCCGTTTCAATATCCAGAAAATATCCGGGCGGCTTCTCCGCATAGTAAGAATTATACCGTTTATCATATCTGCATTCCGTATTATAAAAATTGACCACGCTCATCTGCTGATGCCAGTATTCCTCTTCCCTCTCGCCATAGCTTCTGAGCATCGTCTCTATCTTCTGCACCTGCTGTCTGCCTTCCATGATAAAGACGCTGCAGAACACAATGATCATTGGTATCAGCAGAACAAAATTATAGGTAATCACAAAATGAATATAGTTGAGTTTGCGTGCTTTCTTCATACCTATTCCTCCCGCATACCGCAGTCCTGCCTGCGATACGGCATCCATCAGCAGTTGGGCAGGAACCTTCCGGTTTCCTCCGCGGATCCCTGCATCACTATTGTATTATGAAGCATTTAAGAGGGTAACACAATCCTTTTCTTACTGCATAATTTTCCCTGCCAGGGAGGACGAAATGGCTGGCGGCCGGCGGCCGCCCCTCCGGCCCTGGCCGTAAAAAAAGATGCCTCACCGCGGCACCTTTTTTTATAAACCTGATTCTGTTTCCCTGCTACCCTCTCTCAATCCGGTTGCGTATCTCCTGCATCCTTTCATCCATGCTGCTGATGATTTCCGCGCACGCTTCCAGTTCCTGCGCAATTTCCTCCGAGTGGTCAATTTCCTTCTTGTATTTCAGCTTATGCTCCAGGCTTGCCCAGAAGTCCATGGCGATGGTGCGGAACTGCACCTCCACCCGCATATATTTCTTACAGTTGGAAAGGAAAATAGGCACCTCCACAATCAGGTGCAGGCTGCGGTAGCCGTTGGGTTTGGGATGGGCGATATAATCCTTTTTCTCAATCAGCTTAATATCGTCCTGCTTTACCAGCATGGCGGCCAGCGCATAAATATCGTCCGGGAAGGAACAGATTACGCGCACTCCTGCGATATCGTTCAGTGTCCGTTCTATATTTTCTACGGAAAGCGGCATTCCCTTTCTGCGCATCTTATCAATGATACTTATGGGCTTCTTCAGCCGCGACTTGATGGTTTCAAAGGGATTCCTGTTATAGGTCATGGAGAATTCCTCGTCCAGCACCCGGAGCTTGGTCTCCACCTCCATCATGGCGCAGCGGTATCTGCTCATCAGTTCCAGGAAGGGAAACGCCGACTCCAGCAGTTCCTCCGGGCGCTCCCCTTCCATAATCCGGGTAAAGGGATCCGAGGCCAAATCCTTTTCCTGTAATTCTTGCGTTCTTTTCTCTTCCATAATCCTTTTCCTTTATAACCGACTGCTTCCGGATTCCGCCTTTTTCCGGCTTTTTCCGGCTTTTTTTTACATCCGGGCCGCAGCCCTGTGTTATTCCGGCCTGTGCGCTGATGCGCTGCGGCCTTTTTTATCATAACACAAAATATTTTTCGGGAAAAGCATTCCGGACGGCTTTATAAAGATTTCACTTTCCTGAATTTCGGTTAACTTAAGGCGCGCAGCAGCTCTTCATATACCTCCTCCATAACCTGCGGATCATCGCAATACTTTTCATTGCTGACAAACAGTCGGCCCATCAGCTTATCATGGAGCGTTCTGTCTTTCTTCCGGAGGAGCTTTAAAAGTTCCGCATCCTCCGCCCCCCGCCGCTGTGCTTCCAGGCGCATGCCCGGCCATGCTTCCTTCCCGGTTCCGGGATACACCAGAAAAGAATCGCCGCAGGGAAAGTTCGTTCCCAGCCCGGTATCGTTGGGACAGCTGGTCGCCTGGAAGGGATCCATTCCCTCCGGGAACTGGTTGAAGCCCCAGTGCAGGAAACCGGTCAGACGGTTGGCCTCACAGCCCCAGAAAAGCAGCCGGTTTTTAATCAGAGCAAAGTCCAGGAAACGGTTCAGCCAGAATCCCTGAGGCCCGCAGCAGACATAATTCCATACCTCTTCCCCCAGGTCCGTCAGCCGTAAAAAGCCCTCCCGGTCCGCCTCATAGCCCGCCGTGCCGGGCACCCAGATATCAATTCCTCCCCGGAAGCCGGAAGTGCTGACCGCCTCAATGATCCGCACCCTTGGCAGATATTTTCTCAGGATAGAAGCGGTGAGGTAATACTGTCTCTTTCGGGATTCCAGTGTTTTTAACGAATCCACATGGATATCCGGTTCATCATGGATGTGCACCATCACCTTATCATCCCATCCGTTTTCCCTCAGGAAATCCGCCAGCGTCCGGATGAAACGGACCGTAATCTCATAGCCCTCCCAGGAATCAAGATCCACCTCCGGCGCCGCCATGCAGCGGAAAGTGCCGGTAAACATATCCGGGGAACCATCTTCCCTGAACCCCCGTGACAGCAGCGGCCCGATTTCCAGATATTTCATTCCGCTGTCAAAAAACAGGCTTATCATTTCCTTCAGATACGAGAAATCAAACCGGTACGGATCCGTTCCCGCCACACAGGCCTTATCCAGCTGTATGTAAAAACAGGTCTGTCTTGCCCGCCGCATCAGGGCAATATATTTTTTCAGCACCTCCCAGAAAGCCGGTTCTCCCTGTCCAGTCTTATGAAAACGGCAGATGGCCGGGATGCTGAACCAGTTGGTGATCTGGAATTCCTCCTCCGGGATCCGCACCCCATATACCTCTATTTCCAGCAAAAGGCGGCATTCCCCTTCCTCCAGCGCAACCCTGACCTCTGCCTGGCAGGTTCCCTCCCGGATATTTTCTCCGGGAACAAGGCATAAATAAATGGCTGCCCTCCCGTCTTTTGCCTCCACAACGCCCTCCGGACGTGGCATCAAACAGTCATAGACCTGAAAGGGGGCTTTCCTTATGGCATAGGGCGGTTTTTCTTCCACCGGGTCCATAAGAACCATGCCGCCTCCCTGGGCCACGCCGTTTCCGGTATTATATTCCACCGGCACCGCCCTCATCCCATACCATTCCGCCGTAAAATCCCCGCTGCTAAAAGTGCATACGGCCTTTTCCCCCAATGTGGGAAGCAGCAGCTGGATTCCCCTCCTTCCGTTCTTTGCAGCTGCCAGGCGCAGTTTATCCGGCAATACGCCCAATTCACTGTCCGGGAATAAAAATTCCTCCGCCTGCGTCACCTTTCCGTACCTTATTTTTTCTTTCATCATCTTTTTCCCTTCCCCTTCTGTCCGGCTGTCCCACCGTTTGCAAACAGGCGGCGCAGACCGCCGATACGGTGCCGCGCCGCCTGCCTGAGGCTTTTTGTGCAGTTTTAGCCAGACTTGTGTCCTGTGCGTTTTTAATTTATTTGGTAATGCCTGCCGCTTCGGCGGCTGCATTCACCTCAGCGATCATATCACTGAGCCCTTTGGATTCATAATTGGCCATCAGATCATCCACCATCTTATCCACAGGTTCCGTCCCCATCATAATCTGCATTAAATCATCATCCGAATTATAGACAAAATTATCCTTCAGAGGCGTGCTTAAGAACATAATCGCATCATAGTATTCAGGCAGATAACCATTCTGAACCGCATCCTGATGCCTTGCTTCGTTAAGCTCCCTATATTCCTGCGGACGAGTGCTGGGGAATGTCATATCCCAATCCGAAGGATTCCACATGGCAATGCTGTTTACGCTGGAATTCGGATTCATGAACGGATATTTTTCGGCCAGATCCACGCCTTCTTTCATCACAACCATGCCATCCTTCAGATCATAATCCTCGCCTTCTATGCCACAAAATACCAGACGTTTTCCTTCTTCACTGTAGAGAAAATCATACAGCTTGCAGATAGCCGCCATCTTGGCATCATCCACGTTTGCGGAGATATAGCTCTCCGACCAGGATTCCGTATCTACAAAGTAATACTTCTTTCCATCGACGCCGGGATACAGCTTCGCTATTTTCACATCGTCCAGGAAGCTGCGGCCGTACAGGGCTTCATAATCCTTCCCAATCTGATCGTACAGCCATGCAGGGCCTGCTCCCGCGAATACCATGGCCGCCGACTGTCCCTGAAGGAATTTTTCCTTGGAGGTATCCAGCTTTGCAAGCGCCACGTCTTTTTCAATGGTTCCCTCCTGATACATATCTCTGGCAAGCTGCATAGCTGCCTTCATATCCCCTGCAAAATAGCCGGGTACAAACTGATCGTCCTTTACCACCCATTTTTTGTCGATGATTCCGCCGTAAGGATACAGGAATCCGCCCAGCAGGCTGGGAAGCGCCTGGGTAAGGCCTCCCACATTCTTTCCTTCCGGATCCGCTTCGATTATTTTCTTCAGCATATCCCGGAACTCGTCATAGGTTTCCGGCTCTTTGGTCACTCCTGCAGCCTGCGCCAGATCCCAGCGGTATACCACGTTCCTGTCCTGGACGCTGTAGGAAATATCCCCGTAGGTCTGACGGGGGATCATATAATAATGGCCGTCTCTCATAGCCGCAACCGCCCTGTCCATCTTCAGATATTCCTGCAGGTTGGGGTAAGCGGAAAGGTCATCCGGAAGCGCCCGGATCACGCCCTGTTCAATCCACTTTCCGTAAAAGGACTTGCTTACGAAATCCCCGGCAAAGATATCCGGAAGCTGGCCGTTTGTCGCCCAGAGCTGAATTTTCTGATCCGCATCGTCCCAGGTCACATTCTGGGGAACGAGCTTCACACCTGTTTTTTCTTCTATTGTCTTGTAAATGGGATCATTTTCCCCGCCGGACAATCCGTCCTCCGCCCCCCATATGGCAATGGTAACCTCCACCGGCTCCGCGCCGGCGGATACGGCTTCTGTAGTTTCCGCGGCCGCTGCCCCGGCCTCGGAGGCCTCCGGCGCTTTTCCCGTTTCCGCCGGGGCGCCTGCCCCTGTCTGCCCGCCGCAGCCTGCCAGTAAGCCTGCCGCCATGGTGACTGCCATTAAGACCGCTGTTAATTTTTTCATCTTTTTCATACGTTTTCTCTCCTTCATTCTTTATTTCAGGCCTATTCCTTGACGGAACCGACCAATACGCCCTTTACAAAATACTTCTGTACAAAAGGATACACGCACAGGATAGGCAGCATGGTGATAATGATAGTCGCCATCTGGATGGACTGGACAAATACTTTATTATGGCTGCTCATCATGGACTGCGCCTGGGTGGCCAGCTGGCTGTTGAAATTGACCAGAACATCCCGGAGATAAATCTGCAGCGGCTTGATATTTTTATCGCTGATATACAGGTAAGCATTCCACCATTCGTTCCACCGCTCCACTGCATAAAACAGCAGGAAGGTTGCCATAAACGGCTTGGAAATGGGAATAAAAATACGCGTCATCACCACAAATTCATTAGCCCCGTCTATCCTGGCCGCTTCTTCCAGGCTGGCCGGAAGGCTGACGAAATAATTCTTCATGATAATCAGGTAATAGGTGCTTATCATGCTTGGAAAAATCATGGACCAGATGCTGTTGTCCAGCCCAAGGCCGCTTACCACCAGATAAGTGGGAATCAATCCGCCTGAAAACAGCATGGTGAACAGGATCGCACTGAGAAAAAATTTTCTCCCTATCAGCCTTTTCCTGGACAGTACATAGGCTGCTGTAACCGAGAATACCATATTTAAGGTGGTTCCCACAATGGTGACGAACAGCGTGGTTCCCAGCGACCTGTAAAAATAAGTGTCGCTTATAATGGTTTTATATCCCGTCAGGTCAAATACGTGCGGATACAGGTATGGGGAATAGGTGGCGCTGGCCAGGGTATTGGCCAAAGACACTATCAGCACGTTATAAAACGGATAAATAGTTATCAGTGCTATCAGCCCGAAAACCAGATATAAGATCACATCGAACAGCGATATTTTTCTTTTTTTCATAATCCTCCCTCCTGTCAGAACAGCCCTTCTTCTCCGGCGCTTACCACCACTTTGTTGGCAATGGTAATCATAACTACGCCGATTACTGATTTCAGCAGGCCAATGGCCGTAGTATAGCCAAAGTTGGTCCCCACCTGGAAGGACTGGCGGAATACATATGTGTCGATAATATCTGCCACCGGATAGACCGGGGAGGAATACAGATTAAATATCTGATCAAAGGAAGCGCCTCCCATAATGCCGCCGATCTGGAGAATAAGCATGGTGCAGACAACGCCAAGGATACCCGGCCAGGTTATAAAACGCATTTTCTGGAACCGGTTCGCGCCGTCTATACTGGCCGCCTCATATAGCTGGGGATCAATGCCCGTCAAAGCCGCCATATAGATAATGGCGTCCCAGCCGCATTCCTTCCATATATTGGAGATCCATATGAACGGCCGGAAGGCTTTCAATGACATCAGGGGCGATACCTCCGGAAGCTTCAGCGCTCCCAATACCTGGTTTACAATCCCGTTGGAGGCAAACATACTGATAAGGATTCCCGACAGCACCACCCATGAAATAAAATGCGGGAAGGTAAACACTGTCTGGAAAAATTTTTTCACTCTCGTCTGCCGGATTTCATTCAGGGCAATTGCCATAAGTATCGGCATGGGAAAATGGAACAATAATTTCCCGAAACTGAAAATCAGCGTATTTTTAAAAGCCCTCCAGAACTCCGCATCCTTAAACATGGTTTGAAAGTGCGTCAGCCCGATCCATGGGCTGTGCCACAATCCCGTATTGTACTGGTAATTTTTAAAAGCCAGGCTGATGCCCCCCATGGGCAGATAGCAAAATATCACATACCACAGAAGAACCGGAAGAAGCATAGCATAAAGCATCCAGTCATTCCGAAAATGCTTTCTGAAATTTCCCTTTGGCTTCAAAGCCACCCTTTTTTCCCGTCTCATCCCTTCACCTCGCTGTTTGTTTTATGCTTTTCTGTCTTTAATTATAGGGAAATACAGAACGGATAAGTATGGTCAAATCAGGGGAGTTTGCATCCCGGAAAATGGATAAATTTTAGGAATCGGGACTTTTTTACATAAAAATGGATTTTTTTTAGATGGGATCCGGCATTTTTCCATACAGGGTTACGGAGGGGTATGCTATACTTTTATCTATAAGGAAGGGGGAGGAATATGTCAAAGCTATCCATTAAGAAGCAGTTTCAGATTATATTGGGGTGTATGGCCGCCCTCTGCCTGATTCTTTCCATCGTATCTTATACTGCGCTGGACCGCCTGTTGCTGAAGAATGCCGCATCCTATGCCAGAAATACGTCCCAGAAATTCGATGGGGAAATAAATTACCTTTTTCAGCGTATCGACTCCATTTTCAATACCCTGCTCTTTGACCGCAATATTGAAGGGCTCCTGCACACTCCCTATTCCTCTGAAACCCAGAAATACGTGAAGGAGCTGCTTGTCCAGTTTTCTTCTTATTCCATCATGAACCAGGATATCAGCGATATTGCCCTGGTCTCCTCCGAAATGTCCTGGTCCAATGTGTATGACGCAGATACGCTGCGCCGCCTTTCCGCACAAATGGAAGGGACTCACGGACTTTACAGCTTCGGTTTTTTATCCTCCCCTCTCACGGATTCCAATCGTTCCCGGGAAAAACGGATGGTCTTTGGCTGCAACGTATACGGTATGCATGAGATGGCCAACTATGGAAAATACCAGGGGAGCCTGATTCTCTCCATTGATTTGAGGAAGGCGCCGATTATTCTTCCTACACAGCAGGAGGGCACCACCTATTTTCTTCTGACTGACGTCAGGGAGAATATCTTTTCCTTTAACTGCCCGGAGGATATCACCCGCAGCCTCTTGGAATGCTGTGAAAAAAAGAACGCCTTAACCACAGGAGAAACTATGCATTACGATACCCATGATTATCTTATTTATGTCACGCCGGTTTCCGGCATGGGATACTCTATCATCAGCGCCATTGATAAACGACAGCTTCACCGGGAGGTTCTGCATACCACTGTGATAATCACCCTGATTATTACGGTCTCGCTTATCCTTCTGGCATTTTTCATGTATACGCTGCTTCACAATATGGTCTCCCCGCTGAACCAGCTTTCCTGCTATATCGGGGAAATCAGGCAGAAGCCCCTGAATAAAAAAAGAAAGCCCCTGCAGCTGGACGGCTGTACTGAAATCCGCACTCTGAATGATTCCTTCCACGAACTCATTGAGGAGCAGCAGACACTAACCCGCCAGCTCTACAACACCACAGTTTCCTTATATGAAACAGAACTGGAAAAAAAGCAGGCGGAGCTGGAATTCCTGCGCAGCCAGATCAATCCTCATTTTCTTTATAATACCCTGGAATCCATCCGGGACATTGCCCTGGAAGAGCAGGTGCCGGAAATCGCCGGCATGTCCGACGCCCTGGCCAGACTGTTCCGGTATAATGTGAAGGGCCAGGCAATCGTCCCCTTATCCCAGGAACTGGAAATCACCATGGCCTATCTGGATATCCAGAAGGCACGTTTCCCCGGAAAGCTGGAGGTCATCTGCAGCGTCCGCCCGGAAGCCATGGATGTGCCTATTATGAAGTTCCTGCTTCAGCCGCTGGTGGAAAACGCAGTTTTCCACGGCATAGAACCCGCCTTACGGAAGGGTACGCTGTTCATCGGCGCAAGGGTGCAGGAAAACAGGCTGCTGATTACCATCCAGGACGACGGCATCGGCATTCCTCCGGACCAGCTTGCACAGCTTCAGACGCATCTGGCCGATATCAGCATCATCAACACCTATTCCCAGCAGCATGTAGGAATACTCAACGTGGCGCATCGAATCCTTCTTAACTATGGCAAGGACTACAGACTCACGCTGGATTCCGAACCTGGGGAGGGAACCCGCATTCTCCTGACGCTGCCCGCCGAGGCTGCGCAGAACCCTGCCTGACGGGACCTCAACAGCCCTCCTGTCCCCCCTTCAAAGCAGACCTTATAAAGGAGCAAAACTATGTTTCGTGTTATCATTGCCGACGATGAAAGCAGAATAGTAAAAATGCTGACCGCTTCCATTCCCTGGACGAAGCTGGGGCTTTCCGCCGCAGGCACCGCCTCCAATGGGCGGGACGCCCTCCGCCTTGCGGAAGCCCAAAAAGCGGACATTATTATCACGGATATCCGCATGCCCGGCCTGGACGGCCTGGAGCTGTGTGAGAGGCTTCATGAATCCAATCCCAATATCCAGATCATCCTGATCAGCGGTTATGCGGACTTTTCCTATGCCCAGCGCGCCATCCAGCTGGGTGTGCTGGGCTATTGCCTGAAGCCTGTTGATATTCCCGAGCTTCTAAAGCTCCTGCGCCAGGCTGTCCGGAACATCCGAAGGGAAGTTTCCTTACAGGCCGACACACTGCTGGATTATATGGAAGAAGGAGAGGAAGCCCCCCTGCGGAGCATTCTCCGGGATTTCGGCTTCACCGACGGAGAGCTGTATATCGCATCCTCCGTGCGTATGCCGGACTGCGGGGAAGCGCTGGAAGCCGGGCTGACGGTCCGTCTGGGGAAAAGGAAGTATCTGTACCTGAGCGAAAAACCCTTCCAGCGGGATGCCGCCTGCCGCCTCATTGGGGAAAGCACGGAAAAATGCGGCATCAGTCTGCCAGCCGCTCCCCTGTCTCCTGCCCAGCTGAAGGACAGAGTGACGGAAGCGGAATTGATGGCCTGCCAGTTTTTTATCACCGGCGCTTCCTGCCTGACGGAGGTTCCCGTTTCCGCCGGCCTTACGGAAGAATTTTTCAGACAGCTGCAGGAGGCGCTGGCTTCGGCGGATTCCCTCCTTGCCTTCCTGCATAAGCTGCAAAAACAGAATTGCGCGCTTCTTCTGGATATTGGCAGCGCCTATCGTTTTTATAACCTGGTATATGCCAGCCCCTTCCTTGATTCCTCTCCGGGAGCTGACGAACACTTCCTGAACGGTTACGAACAGCTTGCGGAAACTTATGGCTCCTTTGCAGATGTCCTCGAAGAAATGGAAGCCCGCCTGCGCACGCCGGAGCCTGTGCCGCCGCAGCCTCAGAATGCATCTGAGGCTTCCTCCTTCATGCAGATTATCAAGTATCTGAATGAAAATTATGAAAAGGATGTCTCCCTGAAAAAGCTCTCCGAGCTTTTTCACCTGAATTCCTCTTACGTAAGCTTCCTGATAAAAAATGAAACAGGCCTTACCTATTCCCAGTATCTGACGGAGCTGAGAATAGGCAAGGCCAAGGAACTGCTCTCCCACACCGATTTGAGCCTGGCTGAAATCAGTGAAGCAGTGGGCTTTAATGATTATTTTTACTTTATTAAGAAGTTTAAAAAGGTAGTGGGGGTGACTCCGGGGCATTTCATATGAGATGCATGGCCGATGCCGTTTTCATCATACTCAATTTTAAAGTGTTCCTTTTTTTCAGCCGTTCCGCAGTCCTCCATTGTATATGCGGCTGCTCCCGGCCTGGAAAAGCTGCCGTAGTTCTCCATGTTCTTTCTTGCAGGAAGAAAAGTGGGATCCAGTACTGAAGCCGCCCGGAAATGCTTCATGGCTGCAACATGGTTTCCCTGCATCTCCATCAGAATTCCCAGCAGGTTATGAGGCTGCGCCGCATCCGGATACTCCTTCATTGCTTCACATATCATCTCCCTGGTTTCTCCCATACAACAGTCATTTAGAAGACCTCTTACATTTTCACTTAACCAATCCAAATATTCCTGCTTTGTTCCCGCTATTGTTGCTGTTCTCATTTTCACTCCTATCCGCGCTCTTCAGCGCTTCTATGTCTGATATCACCTGTAATCATATTCAATCAGCTTTCCATTTCTTATTGATAAACTTATTTTAACGGAAAGCCTGTGAGAGTGGTGTGAGAGTTTAAGGCAGGCGTGTGAGAATGTTGTGAATTAAAATCATGAAGCCAAAGACAAGCGGCATGTACCCGAACAGCCGGTTTTGCTACCAGCTTCTTATAAAGTTATCCAGTAAATTTGCTGTTCCCTGCCTTTATAACAATTCTCACACTCAAGTACACCTCCACAGCTCATAGCCGTATGCCCCGAAGGAATATTGTCTTTATCACAGGAAATCATTACCCTTGGAATCCCCATTTTGGCAGCCTCTTCCAGAACAAGTAGCAGCTGCTGCCTTCCATAACCCTTTCCTCTTTCACCAGGCCTTATACCATATCCGATATGTCCTCCATGCTTTTTCAGATCTTCTGTCAAAAAATGACGCAGCTGGATGGAACCAATAATTTTGTTATCTGACTTCCTTACCGAAAAAAAGGTACTCGCATGAACCCCTTCCCTCGACATTTTATCCTTCCCAATTGCAAGGACAAATTCAAGCCATGTATCAAAGTCATCATAATAGCCAATTCCACAGCATCCATTAATATGTTTTTCCCCACAAAGCAAATACTCCTGCCTGTATTCCCAGATATCTTTTTCCATTTCCTTTGACGGTCTTACCAATACTAAATCATTCATAAGAATTTTTCCTTCCCGCTTCCACATATATCCTTCTTAATCCGACTCTTTATCCACAGCCCCTCCTGCTTCCGACACCCTTATACACAAGAGGGGTAACTTACCCGCTTCTTTTACACAATCAACGAAAACCTTTCTGCTATTCATCAGCCATCCGATACCCCACTCCGATTTCCGTCAGGAGATACCGCGGCTTGGCCGGATTCTTCTCTACCTTACGGCGCAGGGCCGCCATCAGGGCACGGAGGGCCTGGGTATCGGAATCATAGGAAACGCCCCAGACCTCCTTCAGCAGGTAACCGCTGGTCAGCACCTTGCCCGCATTTTTCATGAGCAGAGACATCAGGCTGAATTCCATGGGGGTCAGGTGCAGCGGTTCGCCGTCCAGGGAAGCGGTATGCTTTTCCACATCCAGCTCCAGGCCTCCCACCCGGTACACCGACTGCGGCCGGGGAAGCCCCTGACGGTAAAGGTGGCGCAGTGCCACACGGATGCGCGCCAACAGCTCCGTTGCGGAGAAGGGCTTTGTCAGATAGTCATCCGCGCCCATATCCAGAACAGCGGCCTTCTCCCTGTCCTGATCCCTGGCGGATACGATGATGACAGGCATTTCCGACCACTCCCTTACCTTTTTCAGCACCTCCCCGCCATCCATGTCGGGAAGGCCCAAATCCAGAAGCATCATGTCCGCCGGCTCCGCCAGCAGCTGCTTCATGGCCGTTGCCGCATTTCCTGCGGTTATGCACCGGAAACCCTCAGCCTTCAGCGCATAACAGATAAAATTCCTGATCTGTATATCATCTTCCACCACCAGAACCGTCTCATGATACTGTTCCATTGACCTGCTCCTTTCCATCATTTACAGCTTTCTCCTCCGCCGTATCCGTTTTCAGGGGCAGGGTGAAAATAAATTCCGCCCCCGGGCCGTCCGTTCTGTTATGGGCCTCCATCCTCCCGCCGTGCTGGCGGACTATGGATTCGCTGATGGTCAGACCCAGCCCGATTCCCTTCCGGGAATCCACCGGCTTGATCTGCGAGGTATAAAAGGTCTGAAAAATATTCGGCAGATCCTCCGCAGCAATGCCCTCTCCTCTGTCCGCTATGGTGAATACGGCATTTTCTCCCCGGCTGTCCTTTTTTACCGTCACCCTGATTTCCTGCGTCACATCGGTATGCTTTACCGCATTATCCAGGAGATTAATCAGCACCTGCATAATCAGCCTGGCATCCATGGGCACCATGAGCACCTCCTCCGGCGCCTCCACCTGAATTTCATGCTCCGGCGCCCTGCCGGCCATCCGGGCCACCGCGCCGCCTACAATTTCCTCTGCCGCCTCCTCCTGCCTGCGGATCATCATCCGTCCTTCCTGTAGCCTTGTAAGGCCGAGGATGTTTTCCACCATGCCGTGGAGCCAGACGGCATCCTTATGGATCCCCAGGGCCAGCTCATAGCGGGGATCCTCTCTGCAGGACATATCCATAATCATTTCCGACGTGCCCATAATTCCTGAAAGCGGCGTACGCAGATCATGGGATATTGCCCGGAGCAGATTCCCCCGGTACCTTTCCTGCTGCATCTGCTGCTGGGAGGCTGCCTGCTCCCTGACCGCCAGTATCCGATCCATGGCCAGAGCCACACACTCAAGCATGGAATGTAGAAAAACCATCTGCGCATCATCAAATCCGGCCGCCTTTTCCGCCGGAATCCGTACCACGCCCAGAATTCCCTGCCCTCCGTAAACGGGCCAGTCATAAAATTCCGGCCCGACAGCAAAGGACGTATGCAGCTGCCCCAGCCTTTTCTTCAGCTCCTCTTCGCCCTCCAGCTTTTTAATGACAAGCGTTCCTTCCTCCGTCCGCTGCAGGAAGGTCTTTTCCGGGCTTCCCTTTTCATCATAACACAGGCAGGCAGCCTGGCAGCCAAGCAAATCACTGATAATTACAACCGCAGTTTCCGCCGCATCCGAAAGCTCCTTCGCCTCCGTCAAACGGCTGGTAAGGCGGTATAAGGCCTGTGTTTCCCGCTCTTTTTCCAACGCCCTTTCGGCATTTTCCTTCTTCCTGGAGGTGAGCGTGCTCGTCACGAAGGCCACCACGGTCATGACCGCAAAGGTAACCATATAGCCCGCATCATAAAACTGAAGGGAATGGTAAGGCCTTGTGAAAAAATAATTGAAGGTAAGAGTGGCCGCCACCGAGGCCAGAATTCCCCAGAAATAGCCTCTGGTGAGGCTGGAGGTGATAAATACGGCCAGGATATATAAAAGTACCACATTTGTTTCCTTAAAACCTATTTTACGAAACAGCATTCCCACCAATGTGGCTGACAGCAGAAACACCGCCGTTTCCAGCGTATAAAGCGGCCACAGCCGCCCATCCCTTGCGCCAGGTCCCGCCTGTTCCTCTTTCCTGCTCATAAAAACCCCTTTCCGGCCTACAACCGGTTCATTTTATAACCGATTCCCACCCTGGTCTGGATGTAGCGGGGATTTTCCCTGTCCGGCTCGATCTTTTTGCGCAGGGTTGCCATATAGACGCGCAGGGAAGGGATATCGCTCACATTTACATTTTCCCATACCTTGTTCACCAGATACTGATGGGTGAGCACCTTGCCCACGTTTCTCGCCAGCTCGCACAACAGCCTGTATTCAATGGGAGACAGATGCAGCTCTTTCTCTCCCATATGGACCTCCGCCGCCGCAAAATCTATTTTCAGATCCCCGTTGGTAAAAACAGTGGTTACCTGCCCGTTTTCAGACTGTATGTAGCTGATGCGCCGGAAGGTGGAACGCAGCCTTGCCAGCAGCTCCTCCACGCTGAAGGGCTTGGTGAGGTAATCGTCCGCACCCGCATCAAGCGCTTCTATTTTATCCTGATCCTCCGTGCGCGCGCTGATAACTATAATCGGGACCGAAGACCAGCTCCTGACCCTGCGTATAATCTCCACGCCGTCCATATCCGGCAGACCCAGATCCAGAAGAATGATTTCCGGGCTGTGGGAGGTGATTTCCATCAGGGCCTGCGCCCCGTTGGATGCCTTTTCATAATGATAGCCCTGGGTTTCCAGGGTAGTCGCAATCAGATTGGAGATTGCCTTTTCATCCTCCACAATCAGAAGGCTATGTTTTGTTTCCATACTTCAAACGCACCTTTCCTTCCGCAGGAGCCTCTTTTTACAGAGCCGCCTGCGAAATATCCCTGCCCAAATCCTCCGCCTTCAAATCAAACAGAAAACAGGTCCCCCGGGGGACATTGTCCCGTACCTCCAGCCGGCCTCCGTGCGCCTCCACAATGGAGCGGCACAGGGAAAGCCCTACCCCCATGCTGCGCGTACCATCCGCCGCCTGGTATTCTCCCGTGTAAAAAAGGTCGAATACCTTTTCCTTTCTGTCATCTGGAATCCCCTGCCCGTCGTCCGCAATATTCACATAAATCCTGTCACCTAGCTTTTTTGCGGAAATATCGATATGGGAATCCTCCGGCGTATATTTGATGGCATTGTCCACAATATTCATGATCACCTGCATGATCAGCCTGGCATCCATCCAGGCCATTAGAAATTCGTCCTCCAGGCGGACCTGTATCTTATGCCCGCGCAGCCTCCTCCGGATATGGTTAAGCGCCTCGTCAATCACATCCTCCAGCAGCTCCGGCTGCAGCTTCAGCTCCATGCTGCCGTTTTCAATCTTCGTTACGGACAGCAGGTTCTCCACCAGGTTATACAGCCATACGGAATCATCGTAAATATCCTCATACAGCTTTTGCTTCTGCTCCCGGCTCAGGCTGTCCCCCCGGTCCATCAACATACCCGAATTGCCGGAAATGCTTGTAAGGGGCGTCCGCAAATCATGGGAAATGCTCCGGAGAAGATTGCTGCGCAGCTGCTCCTGCTTAATGCGCAGCCGCGCCTGGTTACGATCCTCCATGCTCTTTTCCTTTTCCAGCGCCAGCGCCGCCTCGTTCAGCATGGCGTTCAGTATGCTTTCATCAAAGGCAGGAAGGAAGCCTTCCCCCAGGCAGATGCCCACCACGCCATATACTGCGTTGGCGCTGCGTACCGCCAGGTACAGCCCCTTCGCGCCAGGAAGGGTTCCTGTGGATGCCCCTGCATGCTTATTATTCCTGAAGCTCCAGGAGGCAACCGCCGTCTCATCCGGGGAAAGCAGCTCCTGGATATGGCTGTTTTTTTCCCTGGGAAAACAGTATGGCCTGACGCCCTCCCCGGGTTCTCCCGCATAATATACCACATCCCGGTTCAGGAGCTTTACCAGCTGCTCCGCCACCGTTTCCGCAATTGCCGCCTCTCCGGAGGCCATCTGCAGCTTCCGGCTGGTATCCAGGAGTATTTCCATCCTCCATGCCTTTTTTACGGCCTGCCTGCCGTAGGATTTCACCCTTTTTGCCAGGAAAGCTGTAATAAAGCCGGCCAGGAACATGATTAAAAAGGTAATCATATATCCCGGATCGCTGACGCGCAGGGAATGATAGGGATAGGTAAAAAAAATGTTGAAGCATGCCACGCTCAGCACCGAGGCCAGAATATTATATATCTGATTTTCTGTAATCAGGGCGATTAGAAGCACTCCCAATATATATATGGTTACAATGTTGGCTTCATCAATGCCAAGCAGCCGGAACAGATACGCCAGGATGGTGGAGGCGGCCAGAATTGCGGCCATCAGCAACGTATCCCGCAGATAATTCTGTCCCTTTGCCGCTATCAGCCTTTCCAGATGTTTTTTCCGCTGATATTTCTGTGTATAATTGTCCGGAATCAGATAGACCTCCAGCCTGGGCACCAGCGCAGTAAGCTGATCCGCGAAATTCACATTCTGAGAAAAAAGCCGCCGCTTCGTATAGCTTCTTCCCAGAACGATCTTGGACACGCCGGAAATCCTGGCATATTCCGCTATCTGCCTGGTAATGTCCCCGCCGTACAGGGTTACCGCCCTGGCCCCCAGCTGCTCTGCCAGCCGCTGGTTCATGCGGAGCCGCAGCGCATCCTCTTCCGCCATCCCCTCACCGCCGGGCATCTCCACATGCACAGCCGTAAACCGGGCGCGGAAGGCATTGGCCATCCTTGCCGCCGCCCTTATGACCTTGGCGTTGGAGGGCGATGAGGACAGGCACACCAGGATATGCTCCCCCGTATAATATTCGCTGTCCCGGTTCTGTTCCCGGTTCCTCTCCGTCACCCGGTTCACCCTGTCGGCAGTTCTGCGAAGCGCTATTTCCCGCAGCGCCGTCAGATTGTCTATCGTGAAAAAATGATCCATGGCGTTATCCGCCTGCCCGGGCCGGTAAACCTTTCCCTCCTTCAGCCGTTCCAGCAGTTCCTGGGGTTCGATATCCACCAGCTCCACCTGATCCGCCCTGTCAAATACAAAATCCGGGATTCTTTCCTGCACCGTAATCCCGGTGATGGATGCCACAATATCATTCAGGCTTTCCAGATGCTGTACATTCACGGTCGTATACACGCTGATTCCCGCCTTCAGCAGCTCCTGGATATCCTGATACCGCTTGGTATGCCGGCAGCCCGCCGCATTGGTGTGGGCCAGCTCATCCACCAGAAGCAGCTGGGGATGCCTGCAAAGCGCCCCATCCAAATTAAATTCCTTCAGCAGGATATTTTTATAGGGCAGCTCCAATACGGGCAGCTGTTCCAGCCCGTTCAGCAATGCCATGGTTTCCGGGCGGGCATGAGGCTCTATGTAGCCCGCCGCCACGTCGATTCCCGACTCCGCCGCCTGACGGGCCGCCTCCAGCATAGCGTAGGTTTTCCCCACACCCGCTGCATAGCCGAAAAATATTTTCAGTTTTCCCTGATTTTCCCTTGCTTCCTCTTCCTTTACCTGCTCCAGAAGCTTATCGGGATTCGGTCTGTTTTCATCCATTCCGTCTATTCTCCTTAGCTGAAAACGGCTGTTCCTGAAATCACAGTAAGCCGGCAGTCCCGGGACTGTCGGCGCTGCTTCCTCATTCTGTGAGAATTCCGTCAAGAGCCAGATTTACTTCAAGCACGTTCACAGTTTTCTCTCCCAGTATACCAAGGAACCTGCCGTTTGTATACTTTGCAATCACCTCTCTGACTTTCTCCTCCGGAATGTCCCTGGCCTGGGCAATCCGCGGCACCTGATACTCTGCGGCCGCCGGTGATATATGGGGATCAAGGCCGCTGCCGGAGCAGGTAACCAGCTCCACCGGGATGGCATCCATATCCGCATCCGGGTTTGCCTCCCGGATCATGGCTACTCTTTCGGCGGTCATTTTTTCAAATTCCTCCCCGGCGGGGGACTTGTTGGAAGCGCCCGCATACATCAGCGGATTCCCCTCCTCATCCTGATAAGTGGATACATCCAGAATCATGATTCTTCCCCAGAGGTGCTCCGGATCCGTAAACTGCTGTCCCAGCAGCCCGCTTCCGTACTTAACCCCATTTACCTCTATTATGCTGCCATTGGCCTTATCTTTGAAAAAAAGTGCGGATATCCCGGTCATGGCCAGCGTGTACAAAAGACCGCACAAAATCATCATTATCAAAAACAGCAGGGCGCTTTTCCCTGAAATTTTTCTGAAATCCTTCATTCCTGTCATCCTCCTACTTACTTTGCGCTGCAAAATATGAGCCTTCCTTTGCCTTTTTCCTAGGCAAACAGCCCGCAAGCCGTCAGCATCATATCGATCAGCTTGATACAAATAAAGGGGGCGATAATTCCGCCTGCCCCGTAAACAAGCAGGTTCCGGGAAAGCAGCTTCCCTGCGGATACCTCTCTGTATTTAACCCCCTTAAGCGCCAGCGGTATCAGCGCCACGATGATCAGGGCGTTGTAAATAATCGCAGAAAAGATTGCGCTCTGTGCGCTGTGCAACCCCATGATATTAAGCGCCGCCAATCCGGGATACAGCCCCATGAACAGGGCCGGTATAATTGCAAAATACTTGGCCACATCATTGGCAATACTGAAGGTAGTCAGGCTGCCTCTGGTCATCAGCAGCTGTTTGCCGATTCTTACAATGTCAATCAGCTTGGTGGGCGAGCTGTCCAGATCCACCATGTTGCCCGCTTCCTTTGCCGCCTGGGTACCTGTATTCATGGCTACCGCCACGTCCGCCTGGGCCAGCGCCGGCGCATCATTGGTGCCGTCGCCGGTCATGGCAACCATATGTCCCCCGGCCTGCAGCTTCCGGATCATGGCCAGCTTTCCTTCCGGTGTTGCCTCTGCGAGGAAATCATCCACACCTGCTTCCGCCGCAATCGCCGCAGCGGTCAGCGGATTGTCGCCTGTAACCATCACTGTCCGGATGCCCATCTTTCTCAGGTCGGCAAATTTCTCCTTTACTCCCGCCTTAATGATATCCTTCAGATAAATCACGCCGAGAATGATATGATCCTTCGATACCACCAGCGGCGTGCCGCCCTGGCTGGCAATTCTCTTCACCACATCGCCGCATTCCCCACTGTAAATCCCGCCATGCGCCTCCACATATTCCTTCATGGAATCGGCCGCGCCCTTGCGGATTTCGGAACCTTTCGTATTTACGCCGCTCATTCTTGTTTTGGCGGTAAAGGGGATAAATTCCATAGGGGCCTCCGACAGGTTTCTTCCGCGGATGCCGAATTTTTCCTTCGCCAGGATTACCACGCTTCTGCCCTCCGGTGTTTCATCGGGAAGGGAAGCCAGCTGCGCCGCATCCGCCAGCTCCTGCGCCGTATGACCATCCACCGGGATGAATTCACTGGCCTGCCGGTTACCCAGGGTAATGGTGCCTGTTTTGTCCAGCAGCAGTGTATCCACATCACCGGCCGCTTCAATGGCACGGCCGCTCATCGCCAGCACATTTGCCTCATTCAGACGGCTCATGCCCGCAATGCCGATGGCGGAAAGCAGCGCGCCTATGGTTGTGGGAGCCAGGCAGACAAGAAGCGCCACAAGCGATGTCACGGAGGTGGGGTTTTCCACCCCCATCTGCTTTGCCGAAAACAGGGAATACGCATACAAGGCCATAACTACCAGGATAAATATGATGGACAAGGCAACCAGGAAAATCTCCAGCGCAATTTCATTGGGGGTTTTCTTTCTTGCCGCGCCTTCTACCATGGCGATCATTTTATCCAGGAAGCTCTGTCCGGGATCGCTGGTAATTCTTATCACAATCCAGTCGGAAAGGACTCTCGTTCCTCCGGTGACCGCGCTCCTGTCACCCCCGGCTTCCCTGACCACCGGCGCTGATTCCCCGGTAATGGCGCTTTCATCCACGGAGGCTGCGCCTTCAATTACCTCACCGTCACCGGGTATCTGTTCCCCGGCCCTGACGATTACGATATCCCCTTTTAAGAGCTTTGCTGACGCAACGTCTGTGATCTGATCCTTCTTTTGGGGGGAAGGGATTTTATGCGCCTCCACATCCTGCTTTGCAGCCCGCAGGGAGTCCGCCTGGGCCTTGCCCCGGCCCTCCGCAATGGCTTCGGCAAAGTTGGCAAACAATACGGTAATCCAGAGAATAACCGTAATGCCCAGGATATAGACCGGCGCCGCATCCCTGATTCCAAACAGGGATACGAGCCACAGCACCGTGGTCAGAACCGCCGACACAAATACCAGGAACATTACCGGATTTTTCAGCTGTGCCGATGGCGCCAGCTTCAGGAATGCATCCCAGAAGGCCCGCAGGACCATTTTTCTATCGTGAAGGGCACTTTTTGTTTTAATTCCGCTGCTCATTTCTGTTACCTCCATATTAAATAAAATAACTGTTCAGGATGGCGCATCTCTCAGCCTGCCATCTGAAAATATTCCGCAATCGGCCCCAGCGCCAATGCCGGGAAGAAGCTCAGGGCGCCCACCAGAAGTACCACGAATATCAGAAGAAATACAAACAGCCCGTTACAGGTGGAAAGGGTTCCTGCCGTTGCAGCCACCTTTTTCTTTTTAGCCATGCTGCCCGCCACCAGAAGCATGGCCGCCATGGGGATGAACCTCGCGCCCAGCATAACCAGGCCAATGGATACGTTAATAAAAGGGGTGTTTGCATTGAAGCCGGCAAAGGCGGAACCATTGTTTCCTCCGGCCGAGGAATAGGCATAAAGCACCTCCGACAAGCCATGCGCCCCGGTATTATTCAGACTGTCCGCCGTGGAAGGGAGGAGCGTTGCAATACCGCTGCCTGCCAGAATTACAAGCGGTGTGGCCAGACAGCAAAGCACAGCCATTTTCATTTCAAAGGGTTCGATTTTCTTTCCCAGATATTCCGGCGTGCGCCCTACCATCAGCCCTGCTATGAAAACGGCGAGGATGGCAAATGCAAGCATGCCGTAAAGTCCGCAGCCAACGCCGCCGAATACCACCTCTCCCAGCTGCATGAGGAGCATGGGCACCAGGCCGCCGACAGGCGTATAGGAATCATGCATGGAATTTACGGAACCATTGGAGGCCGCAGTGGTCCAGGCTGCCCAGGTCACGGATGTGGCAATGCCGAAGCGTGTTTCCTTCCCTTCCATATTTCCGCCGGCTGTCCCGTCCGTACTGTCCACAGCCACCGCGCCGTCCTGCGCCAGCTGAGGCGTCCCGTTGTGTTCATTTACCGCACAAACAGCTAAAGCTGCCGTCAGAAGGATAAACATGGCGGCAAATATCGCATAGCCCTGTCTTTTATCCTTTACATTCCTTCCGAAGGTAAAGCAGAGCGCCACCGGTATCAGAAGCAGATAAAGCATTTCAATCAGGTTGCTGAAAATCGTGGGATTTTCAAAGGGATGGGTGGAATTCAGGCCGAAGAAGCCGCCGCCGTTGGTCCCCAGCTGCTTGATAGAAATCTGGCTTGCCGCAGGCCCCAGAGGGATTACCTGCTCTGTAACGATCCTGGACGCCTCAACCGGTACGCCGTCCACCGTCACCGCGCCGGTTTCTTTATCCACATGCGCTCCTTCGATGATTTCTCCATTTTCATCCAAAGCCACCGGCTCAAGCAGCTCCGCCTTATCATAAGGCCGCAGGCTCTGCACCGCCCCCTGGGAGCTGATGAGGATGCTTCCCACAACAGCCAGCGGAAGCAGGATGTAAACAACGGCTCTGGTCAGGTCGGCCCAGAAATTGCCGATGCCGTTTTGCTTCACTCTGACAAAGCCCCGGATTACCGCAAACAACACCGCGATTCCCGTGGCCGCGGACACAAAGTTCTGTACTGTCAGGCCCATCATCTGGGAAAAATAGCTCAGCGCGCTTTCACCGCTGTAGGCCTGCCAGTTGGTATTGGTCATAAAGCTGACTGCCGTGTTGAAGGCCAGGTGCCAGGAGTTTCCCGGGATGTGCTCCGGGTTCAGCGGCAGGATCCCCTGCAGAAGCAGCATAAAAAACAATACCAGAAAACCGATTGCATTAAATATGACCGCGCTCATTATGTATTTCTTCGCAGACATTTCCTCCCTGCTGTCTATACGGAGGATTTTATATATCAGCCTTTCGCAGGGACCGCAGATGGGGGAAAGGATTACCTTCCCGCCGTCCATAACCCTTCCGATATAAGCTCCCAGCGGAACAGCCAGCACCACAAGGATAATAAGATAAACCGCATATTGCATAAAGCTTTCCATTACCTGTCTTCTCCCTTCAATAAAATAACAAAGTAATAAATCAGCATGCCGATGCCTGTCGCAGCTATCAGCCAAATCAATATATCCATCACTGTCTCCCTTCCGCCGCCCGGGGACGGCATAGCTGTATTGATGCATCAGGGCGAGGCCTTTTGACGGCTCCGGCCCTGATTACTGATTGAAGTATAGCAGGGTCCGTAAAAAAATAGGGTTAGAGAAATCCCTCCCATGTTAAAATTGTGTTAAAAGGGGGGATTACCCCCACAGTGTACGGGCCGTCCGGTTGGGAGGTTTTCCAGGACATGGGAGGATGGACAGATGATTCTCGTAAAAGCTGTTGAAACTTATCACTATTTCTTTAAGAGGTATTGCATTTTTATTACGGTTTGAGGGAAAATTTTACTTGTATTTTGGGTTTGTATTGCTATTCCATTAAGATTTTGCGGATTGGAATTCTTTTGTTAATCTTAAGATTTACTTCATTGTTTTCCTATGTGGGATGGTTCATAATGGGGGTATAAGGAAGCAGATTGTTTATTTTTAATAGGTAATTGCGTAACAAGTCCGCAATTAGAAGAGGGGAGGCATCTTAATGAATGGTTTGAGACGTGTTTCTATATTGCTTGGAGTCAGCCTGGTGCTGACGCTTTTTCTGGGGGGAATGACCGTCCTGGCGGATGAGGCTGGGAACGTGAGCGGGAATTCCAACCCGGAGCCTCCTGTTGTGGAGGCGCCGCCGGAGACGCCCGGTGAACCTGACGGGAATGGGACACCTGTAACCCCTGCGCCCGCTGAGCCTTACCTTTGCGGGAAGGACGGAATTATTACAGGGGTGAACCCCGAATATATACAGGGCCTGCTGGCACAGGGAACGAATCAGATGAAGCTGGTTATTCCTGCTGTGGTTGGAGGCGTTCCGGTGAAGGGCATTGGGGATAATGCCTTTAATCAGAGTAATTATGCCAGCATTAGTTTTGTTGGGCTGGATTTATCTGCTGCCACCGGTCTTACTGCCATCGGGAAAGGCGCATTTTTTAACTGTACGGGGCTGACGGGCAGCCTCAGGCTTCCTGCAGGAATAACATCGGTAGGGGAAAATGCTTTTTATTCCGCGGGATACCGTTTCATTTATCTTTCGGGTAAGAACACTGTATATGGGGATTCGGCATTCGGCGGGGGAGCGCTTGCTGCGGTTGTCTGCCCGGACAAGTCTTCCTATGACGCGCTTACCGTCAAACCGCCGGTGGATCGCGCAGAAAAGCTGACTTACCCTGTCACCCTGCGTTTTGTGGATGAGGCGGGAAATGAGGCGGCTAAGGCCAGGGCGGCATTGTACCGGATGCCTTTGAAGTATGTGCAGAAGGATAATAAATCCTGGACAATTAAGGCGGATTATAAGCTTCCGGAACCTTCCGCGGGTACGTCTTCCAATAATTGGAGGTGGGTATTTGATAAGGGAAGCAGCACCGGGGTTACCCCTGATTCCCTTGTGACCGGCGAGGTGCTCACGCTGATTCAGCCGCTGGATCTGCCTCAGGTAGGCTTTGGCGGCGATATTGATAAGACCTATGACGGCAAACCGGCTTCTCTCAATGTCTCAGCCAGCCATCCCCATTACTCTTCCTATCAGGGCGCGCAGGACGGGGATGTGATTTTCTATTTTATCTGGACCTGGGTTGACGAGAGCGGAAAAGAAACAAGAAAATCAGATTATGACTTATTCAATATGGAGTTCCGGGATGCGGGCAGCTTTACCTGCCGGGTTACGGTGCAGGCGGCAATCAAAGGCGAGAATAAGATCATTTATGAGGATCATCATGACTTTAAGGTGAAAATCCGTAAGGCAGAGCCTGATGTTACCCCTGTTATTTCCTCCGACAGCATCTCTGTCAGCGGCAGCCTCCCTACGCTTTCCCTGAAGGAAGGAAGCACGGAAGGCACTATCCGCTGGGATGACGGCCAGACGATTCAGGAAGGAAAACATGATTATTCCTGGACGTTCACGCCGAAGGACAGCAATAATTATACAGAGGCACAGGGCGCAATAACCCTGGAGGGTGTTTCTGATGCCCTTTACGCAATTGAAGTTACAGTATCCGGTAAAGGTAAGGTATCTCCATCCGGCTCCTTCTCGTTAAGTAAAGGGGAGACTGTTGATTTCACCTTTACGCCTGAGCCGGGTTATAAGCTTGATTCCGTTACCTTTGACGGTGTTGATATCAAAGGGGAACTCAAGGAAAATACCTATCAGCTGAAAAATGTACCTGCCGGGGATTCCAAGACCCACAGGCTTGCGGTATCCTTCGTTATTATGGAATCTGAGGATATGAAAAAGGTGTTTGACAGCCTTCCTGAATTAAAAGAAGGAAGCAGTGTCAGTACAGTTCAGGCCAATGCTTATCTGGATGCCAAAATCCAATATGAGGAGCTTTGCCAAAACCGTACGCCCAATATCCCCGAAGAAACGCTGCTGAAGTTCCACCGTTCCCTGCTGGCTCTCCCTTCTATTAAAATAGATGTGGATGAGACCGGGATCGTAACCATGTCCGACTATGCCGCACTTCTGTACGATATGACAGCGCAGGAAGCCAGGGAACTGAGAAACGGCGCCATTACTAACTACACAATAACAATCAATGTAAAAAAATCTACTGTTAATCCGGAACAGAAAAAGGAAATCCAGTCCCTGTTAAAGGATGCCGTTATCACTTCCGGAAACTACGATATAAAGCTGTATAAGATTATTACCAAAGATAGCACCACCACAACCACTGCTTTATACGAAACACCCAAACAGCTCATTTTGAGCTTCCCTGTTCCAAAGGATATAAAGGCAGTTGCAAACGGATACCAGAGAACCTTTTATGTTGCCGGATTACATGAGAACAGCCGATCGCGTACTTCCGCTTCACTTTTTACCAACAGTGATTCTTCCGGAAAGACCATTACCATTAAATGTGATAAGTTTTCGGTGTTTTCAGTTATTTACCAGGACGTAAAAAAAGCGGAGGATTCCCACCACTCCGACAATAAGGATAATAACAGCTCCAACAATAATGACAATAACTCTTCTTCCAACACATACGTACCTGACTATGAGAAGGATTTCTGGGACAGTGTGGTCAAGCTGATTAAAAAAGCAAAGGCCGGGGATACCGTAAATGTCAATGCAGTTACCTATGATAAAATGCCTGAAGCAGTTATGGCCGCCCTTCGGGAAAATCCTTATGTGGCCCTGATTGTGAGATGGGACGGAGGAAAGCCTGTCATTATACCGGCCCAAACGGCGCTGGTTTATGAAAAGGGACGTGTATATTATCCGCTCTCCCTTCTGAGTGAGCTTTACGCCAAGGTAAATGCGGCGCTTACAACGCCCGCTCCCGCTCCTTCGGGTTCCGGCTCCGCCTCCAACAGCAATTCAGGAAAATCGTGGGAAATTTCCGCGCCTTCCTCCAATAAGACCTCCTCCTATACGCCAACGCCGAAGGATAAAGGTTCTGAGACAACAACGGAAACAGAGACGGAAAGCGAAACGGAAACACAGGAAACCGAAACCCCTTCGGAAACGATGGAGGAACCCACTCCCGCACCGGAAACCACTCCGGAGGAAGAGCTTCCTGTCAAGGAGCTGACAAAGAAAACGGAAAGCAAGACAATTACCATCGTTCTCATAGCCTCCTGCATCCTTCTGATACTGGTGGTGGTAATTATCGCAGTCCTTCTTTCAATTAAGAGAAAGAACAGATAAATACGTAATTCTAATTGCATGCAAGATCAAAGCTGCGGGCCGGAAAACAAAACCGTTTTCCGGCCCCTGTTTGTCTGCTGACAGAATATTTTATATTATGGATTACTGTTTATCGCAATAATAAATACAGTGCTTCATTTTTTATTATATTTCTGTTATAATTAAACAAATTTCCCGGCCTGATAAGTTTGAATTCGTATGAGGTTTATAATGAATAACAGCGAAAAAATATTTGCTCAAATTAAAATGTTATCCTCACACATTACAGAAAACACCTATTATGACAGGATACAGCAGGGATATGCACTTTTGACAGAGCTGCACGATATGAACTTAGAACAAAAAGATGTGTATCAGCCATTATATGAATACCATAATAGTCTGAATGATGGCCTTTCCCGTGATTATATCGCAGATCTTCTGGATTATGTGGCTGGCTGGTGTCCCCTGCAATACCGGATTTGGAACGATTGATTAAAGGCAGTTATGGAATGGTTATAAAGCAGAACTGACCGAACTCGTTTAAGAGTCGCCTTGCCAATAACAATAATTTTATTTATGAACACAATTAGTCTTAATAAAAAAGACAAGGAGAAAAATTATGAAAAAATTAGTTATATTAAGGGGCAATTCCGGTAGTGGGAAAACAATAGTTGCAAAAAAATTGCAGGAAAAGTTCGGCCCTAATACTATGAGGCTTTCCCATGATATGATTCGTATGGAAGTACTGCATGTATGGGGAGATGAAGGGATTGCGAAATCAGAGCCATTGATGATTAATTTATTAAAATATGGCAGGAAAAATTCCGAAATCACAATACTCGAAGGTATCTTACCCGCTAATGAGTATCATCGTTTATTTGAATCTGCCATAGAAGAATATGACCAAAATATTTTTGCATACTATTATGATTTGCCATTTAAAGAAACACTGCTTCGACATAATACAAAACCAAATAGAAATGATTTCAGTGAGGCTGATATGAAGCGATGGTGGAGGGAGAAAGATTTTATAAATTTCATACCAGAAACTATTTTAACTAAAGAATTACGTCTGGAAGATACCGTGGAATTAATATACCAAAATGTTATGGCTTAATTTTTTAGTTTCTATAATTTCTTACAATAAAATAGGTGTGGTATTAGTTTATGGCGTTGTTTTATATACACATATCAAATTGAATGAGAGTAAATACATAAATGAAATATTCTAAAAAAATCGTTCTCAAAAATAATAAAGAATGCTTATTAAGAAACGCGGTGGCTTCAGATGCTCAACAAGTATATGATATTTTTAATTTGACTCATAGCCAGACAGATTTTTTACTGTCATATTCGGATGAGAACAGTTTTGATATAGAACAGGAACGACTGTTTTTAATAGATAAGGAAAACAGTGTAAATGAAATTGAAATTTGCGCCATTGTTGATGGGCACATTGTTGGAACTGCAGGTATTGAAGCCATAGGAAAGAAAGACAAGGTCAAGCACCGTGCTGAGTTTGGTATCAGTATCGAAAAGAGTTTTTGGGGCATGGGAATTGGCCGGGCCTTGACTATGACTTGTATAGAATGTGCCAAAACTGCCGGATATGTACAGTTAGAGTTAAATGTCGTAAGTGAAAACTACAGAGCCATCTCATTATACAAAAGTATAGGGTTCAGTGAATACGGCCGTAACCCTAAAGGTTTTTTCTCCCGCCACGCTGGCTGGCAGGAAGTAGTTTTGATGAGAATTGAGATTGCTTGAAAATTTCCTCTCGGCCGGACCGAAAAATAAAAATTTATAAGTATGCAACTTCAAGTAGCGGAAACGCAAATAGCAGTTGGTACTAATTCCTTTGACTGACACCTATAATCTATTCATAATCTATGAATGGAGGTAATGATATGAGCTTTGCGGAAAACCTGAAACAAATCAGGAAAGAAAAAAATATCTCCCAGGAGAAGCTTGCCGAATTGCTGGATGTCAGCAGGCAGGCCGTATCAAAATGGGAACAAGGCATCGGGTATCCTGAGGTGGAAAAGCTTTTGCTTTTATCTAAAGAACTGAATATTTCTCTGGATAGTCTTATGGAAACGGAAATTGCCAATGGCGAAAACCCGGAAACCGGCAATGTAACAGGATCAATTGTAATTGAATCCCCAAATGAAAATATTGTCATGACCTGCTGTAAGGTTATGTCCTCCCCCCAATTTAAGGGCGGGAAAAAATCCCCGAAATATGCACTTATAGGCGTGCAGAGTAATGGAGGATCATCGTTTTGCGGGGAAAACACTACCTTTCTGGGATGGTATGCATCCCAGGAAAGCATAGCAAATGAAATCCGAAGTATTTATGAAGCTATCGCCAAAGGAATCCCTGCCTATTCTTTGAAATATAGTGTAAAAGTGGAAAAGCATTTGTTCTCTGTTAAAATAAAATAAATTTCAAATCAAAGGAGAAAATGATGAAAAAAATTTGTGTATCTTGTGTTCCTTCATATTGATTTTAACATTAACAGCGTGCGGGACAGGTTTTGACGGCAGCCGAACAGGAAATGACAGTGAGCTTGTCATGGATTATAAGATATTAAATACCACAGACTCGCAAGCTTTGGCTGCAGCAGAAGGCGATACTATTCATGCAGAGCTCGCGGCAAAGGACGGGTGCTTATCATTTACAATTCAGAAAGGCGATGAAGAACCTTTCTATGTAAGCGAGAAACTCATCGGTTCCCAGCAATTTGATTTTGAAATTAATGAAAGCGGTACATATACAGTTACAGTGACAGGAAAAAAGGCCAAAAACGGAAGTGTCAGCTTTACGGTTGTAAATAATCAATAGCCAAACCTCCGCCCAATAGAATAATAATTTGGTACTATATACCCTTTCATGAAGAACATATTGCGTATTACCGGAAAATAATAAATATGACAGGCTTTTAAACATTGGAGGTATTCCAAGTGGAGCTGGAAAGTAATCTGCTATTGTCCCAAGCCAAACAGCTTTATCATATAACACCGCTGCGGGAAATAACTACCGGATATTCAGGCGACAGCATTTTTGAGGCCGAATCCGGATTACGCCGCCGTATCCTGAGGGTTGCTGAATTCAGTAATATGAAAGAGGCTCATGTGGAATTTGAGACGCGCTGGACAGAATATCTGGCGCTAAGAATGGAGGGCATTGCCAAACCGGTACGGAGTGTAAACAACCGGCTCTATGAAGTGGCCGGGGCCGGCGGCAAAACCTACATCCTGTCCCTGCAGGAAAAAGCGCCGGGAAAAATTGTGGACATTAACGACCCTAAAGAATTTAATGAAGAGCTATTCTTTCAGCTTGGTATGCTGATGGGCCGTATGCACAAACTGACCATGTGTTACGAAGGAAACCAACGCTGCCCCGAATTCAAATGGAATGGCCCGCATTTCTGGCGCAGGAATATTGCGATACCGGACGAAGCTGTGCGTCAGGGAGAAAAGAGATTCCTGGAAGAACTGGAACAGCTTCCTATCGGAAACGAAAATTATGGGATTGTCCATTTTGATATCCACACCGACAATTTTCTTGTCGAAAATAAAAGAATAACCTTAATCGATTTTGATGCCTGTCAGTTTAACTGGTATGCTGCCGATATGGCGAGTGCAATGTTTTTTATGGTGCAAAAAGGGGCGGGGCCGCTTAAAAATCTGACGGAAAAGGAACGTACCAATTTTGCCGAAGCTTATCTGCTCTCCTACCTGAAGGGATATCTTCAAACCAACACTATCAGCGCTTACTGGATTGGGAAAATGGATTTATTTATGCGCTATCAGATGATTGATGAGTATGTGGCCGCCCAAACAGGCTGGCCGGAAGAATCCGCTCACCTGAAGCAATGGTATCTGAACTGGTATAAGGAAAGAATTGTGAAGCATTTGCCCTATGTATTTATAGATTATGAAAGAATCCTGAGGAATTTACCCGATCTGAAAAAAATATAAACTAAACTTAATCAAGGAGAATCGTATTATGGATAATTTTATTACACCGCCCAACCACATAAATTTCAAAGCGAAGAAACTTTTTGGAGCAATGGGAACAATTATTGATGGCTCGATAGCATACGTCGATTTAAATGGCGGCGGCCCAACCGAACAGCATACGCATGAACATAATCACCTCTTTATTGTAACTCAGGGTGAAGCAAAAATAAAATTAGCGGACAGCGAAGTTGTGGTGAAAAAAGACGAAGCGTTTCTTGTGGAAGGTAATATTCCGCATTCTGTATGGAATAACCTGGAATCCGAAACAATAATGATCGGAATTTCAGTTAAATAGATTTTTGTTTATTGGATTTAGCCTCAATTACTGACGGAATTGAGAACATATCTTCACAATCAAGGTGCCTGCAGCCAGGCTGGATAATACTGAATTTATGGAGGAAAACAGAACTATGGGTATCATCAAACATGAAATACCGATTTTAGAATTTGATACCGAGAAAACAGCAGTCATTAATCCTACGCATGACAGACTTGACCTGAAGCTTCCATCAAAATGCGTATTCGCATTTCTTGGGGAGTACATCGATGAATATGCGAAAAACAGTGAGACAAGACAAGTAGAAACCTTTATCAGCGCTACCAAGCAGTATCCAATTTATGTAACAAAATATATGGATACGGACATTTGCCTTTGCCAGGCTCCCGTAGGAGCGGCGGCCGCCGCACAGCTCATGGATTTTCTGATTGGCTATGGCGTAAAAGAAATTATATCCGCAGGCTCCTGCGGAGTGTTGGAGGATTTTCCGGAAAGCACTTTCCTTGTTCCATATAAAGCGTTGAGAGATGAAGGAACTTCCTATCACTATGCTCCGCCGTCAAGATTTATTGATATAGACGAGAAAGCAAGAAAAGCCATAGAGAAAACTATTTTAGAACACAAAATGAATTACCTGGAGATTATTACCTGGTCTACTGACGGCTTTTTTCGTGAGACTAAGGAAAAGGTCGCTTACCGAAAGGAAGAAGGCTGTTCAACGGTGGAAATGGAATGTTCGGCGCTTGCCGCCTGTGCCAGGCTTCGTGATGTCATTTGGGGAATGATACTCTACACCGCAGATAGCCTTGCAGATGCCGAAGCGTATGATCCGCGAAACTGGGGCGGCAACGCCTGTGAATATGCATTAAAGCTGTGCCTGGATGCCGTATTGAAAATAGGGTGATGTGCTTAAAGATTTGGGATCCGGGCCAGGGAAATTGATACCTGTTGTCCTGATGTGGGCAGAGTTTGTATTCATGGACTGCACATGCAGTGTCTGGTATATGGAAACACGGCATTTCCCGCTTTGTGTCGTGTTTTTTTCATTCGATTTGTTCTATGATTGCTGTTGAAAGGAGGAATACCTGGTGGATCAGAAAAAAATTGGAAGCTTCCTCAAGGAGCTTCGAAAAGAAAAAGGCCTTACCCAGGAACAGCTGGCAGAATTGGTGTATGTTTCTGACAGAACCGTATCCAGATGGGAAACCGGCAGCAATCTGCCGAGCCTGGATATCTTAATCAGGATATCCGATTATTATAATGTTGAATTGAGTGAAATACTTGATGGAGAAAGGAAAAGTGGGAAAATGAATAAAGAATTGGAAGAAACCGTATTAAAGGTAGCAGATTACAGTAATGATGAAAAAATGAAAATGATGAAAAAACTCCATATTTTTTCATGGATCGGAGTTGTAAGCTTTCTCATCTACCTGGCTTTGGATATAACCGGCCTTGCCGGCCAGGGAATTACGGAAGCCATAGCTTCCTTCTGCAGCGGACTGTCTTTGGGGATGTTAATTACCGCCGTGCTCTATACGAGTAATTCCATATATAAAATTAAGGCCTTTAAAAAGCGCCTTTTGGGAAAAAAATAAAATTGCTTTCTCAGCAGATAAGCGGTTCTGGTTATCTGCTGACAATAGATACGGGCCGAATAACATTTATGTTTTCCGGCCCGTACCTGTTTTGCCTGTCAGATTTCAAAGGTTTCCGATTTGAAATTACTGTAATATCTTCCCTCGGCAGCCGTAAACCGCAGGACGCAGTAATCCGGATCCGTGACACCTTTCGGGTAATACATGGTATCCCCTTCTCTCCAAATCATTTCCTTACTCTCGCTGTCCTCTAAAACCTCCATCGTCCCTTTGAGCATAACGCCTCTGAAGAAGCGCCTGTCGCAGAAATAAATACAGGCTTTTGGGTTATTCCGATACTGCGCCGCTCTCATGGATGATGTATTCGTAGTAAAATAAAAGGTCCTGATGCCCTCTCTTTTACGCGGCGGCAGCATGGCCTTGGTGTTCGGAAAGCCATCCCCGTCCACGGAGCTGATAAAAGCCACCCCTTGCTTATCAATCAGATTTCCTATTGTGTTTTCCGCATTTTTCATCGCTCGCCCTCCTTTTTCCCCATTATAACTGTCTGCCTTCCTTTGGTAAAGTACACACTTTTTAGTAACTATTAAATGGCAGTTATAAAGGGTCTGCGTCATAACAGGCCCTTATCCCTCAATAAATCCGTTTTATTGTCTTCCACCATAATCTCAATCCCCACCTCCTGCATGATGGTCACGGCGCCGAAAATCTTATAACCGCGCGGTGTCAGGAAGTATTCCACCTTCAGCGGATATCCTTCATAGGACTTTTTCTCCACCACGCCGCAGGATTGCAGTTCATTCAGGTGCTGAAGCAGCATTTTCTGGCTGATTCCTGCAATTTCTTTTTTCAGGGCGGACAGGGAAGCAGGCCCTTTGCTCAGCTGCCACAGGATAACAGGCTTCCACTTTCCCTTAATCATATCGTGGGTTAATTCCAGCGGGCAGGTATATTCCTCACGCATTTTCATTTCCGCTCACTCCCTTTCCGGCGGCGGCCGCCCCATTTCCCTTTATTCCGAAAACCGGTACCCCACGCCTACCTCTGTAATAATAAACCGCGGGTTGGTGGTATCCTTCTCGATCTTCCGCCGCAGCGTCGCCATGAATACCCGGAGGCTGTTGGGATCGCCGCCCTCCCCATATCCCCAGATTTTACTCTGGATATAATTGTGTGTCAGGACCTTTCCCCGGTTGCTCACCAGAAGCGTAAGCAGCTTATATTCAATGGGCGTCACATGGATTTCCTTCCCGTCAATAAACACCATGCGTTTCACAAAATCAATCCGCAGATAATCACATTCAAAGCTTTCCCCCAGATCGCTGCCGCCGCTGCTCTGCTCGGATTTCCGGATAGCAACGCGGATTCTTGCCAGCAGCTCGCCCATATGGAAGGGTTTCACCACATAATCGTCGGCGCCCAGATCCAGCGCTTTAATCTTCTCGCCTTCCTCCTGCCTGGCTGATACCACGATGATCGGCTTGTCCGAATTGCTCCTGATATGCTCTATGACCTCCATGCCATCCATATCCGGCAATCCCAGATCCAGGATGACCACATCCGGGTTGTTGGCATAGCTTAAGCCGATGGCCTCCCTCCCGGTGTCCGCCTTCAGATAATGGTAGCCTTCCTGCTTTAAACTCATGCAGATAAAATTGGATATATATTTATCATCCTCCACAATAAGGATGCTCACTTCTTTTTCACTGTTTTCCATCATTGCTCCTTTTCCGGCAGATGCCCGTCGAATGGCAGGTAAAACCGGAAGCATGCGCCTCCTTCCTCCCTGTTGAGAGCCTCAATCGTACCGCCGTGCGCCGTGACTATGGCCTTGCAGATGGCCAGCCCCAGGCCGATTCCTTTCCCCGTATCCCGGTTCACCGGCCGGAAGGTCACAAACTCATCAAAAATCCTGTCCTTAATTACCTCTTCGATCCCCGTACCGTTATCCTCTACGGAAAACCAGACCCCTTCCGGGGCCGCCTCCGTTTTTATCCGGATAAAGCCGTCCTCCTTCGTATGCTTGATGGCGTTGTCCAGAAGGTTGATGATCACCTGTACGATCATCTTTCCATCCATTTCCACCAGAAGCATCTCCTCCGGGATGTCTATTTCCACCCGGCGCTGCTTCCTCCGCCCCTTCACATAAGAAAGCGCATTGTTAATCACATCCTCTACAGCCTCCGGCTTTTTCTCCACCACCAGCTTGCCGCTGTCAATCTTGGTCATATTCAGGATATTTTCCACCAGCTGGATGAGCCAGTCCGCCTGCTCATTGATGTCCTTGCCCAGGCTCACAATGCTTTCCCGGTCCATTTTATCCCCGGACTCCGCGATCAGGCTGCTAGCCCCCGCAATCCCCGTAAGAGGCGTCCGCAGATCGTGGGAAATGCTGCGCAGCAGATTGCTGCGCATCTGCTCTTTTTCCATGGCAAACTTGATTCTCTCCTGCTCCATGGTCAGCTGCTCCGCCAGCTGCTCATTCTTCCTCGCCACCTCCACCTGATTCCGGAACCGTACCGTCAGGTTGGAGGATATGAGCGCCGCCACAAGAAAAAAGATGAGCAGAATCACATCATCCTGATTGGATATGGAAAACGTACGCACCGGTTCCGTAAACAGGTAATTGAATACCATAACGCTGACAATGGAAGCGATTACGCCATACTGGTACCCATTCGTACAATAGGCCACCAGAAGCACCCCCACAATAAAAAGCATCAGTATATTTTCCTTACCGATGCCCAGCCCGTGAAGCAAAAAAGAAAACAGAGAGGTAATGAGCATAATCCCCGCCAGCCGTCCCGCATACCGGATCTGATATAATCTCAAAAACCTTTCCATTTTCTCTTTCACAATAAATCCTCCTGAAACCTGTGTTGTCTCTATTCTATAGATGTTTCAGGATTTTATCAATATCTTTTTTACGGCCGATTACCATCAGGTGCTCTTCCGCGCGGAATACATGGTTCGCTCCGGGGAGGAAGCTGGTCTCGCCGTTGATTTTCGTACCGATAATGCTGCTGTTGAGCCTGGCGCGGAAATCCACCTCGCCGATTGTTTTTCCAACCCATTCCTTCAGGGGAGGGATTTCATAGATGGAATAGTCTTCATCCAGCTCGATATAATCAAATACATTATCAGCAGAATAGCGGACGGCCACTCTTTCCGCGATATCACGCTCCGGGTACACCACTTCGTCCGCGCCGTTTTTTAAAAGGAATTTTGCCTGGATATCCCTGGTGGCCTTGCTGACCACGAACCTGGCTCCCGCCTCCTTCAAAAGGCTGGTGATTTCCAGGCTGCTCTGGAAATTGGTGCCGATGCACACAAAGCACAGGTCAAAATTTCCCACACCCAGGCTGTGAAGCACCTCTTCATTGGTACAGTCCCCTATTTTGGCACTGGTCACCAGAGGAAGCAGAGCCTCCAGGGCCTCCTCCCTCTGATCCACTATCATGACTTCATTTTTCAGCTCCAGCATTTTTCGGGTTAAATGCTGCCCAAACCGCCCCATGCCTATAATCAATACTGTTTTCATCTTATCTTATCCTATCATTACTTTTTCTTCCGGCAGCTTTATGGGCGCCACCTTTTTGCGTTCCATAAAGGACAGGGCAAAGGACATGCTGCCGATACGTCCGCAGTACATCAGCAGGACAATGACAATCCGGCTGGCCGCGCTCAGATCCCTGGTAATGCCTGTGGACATGCCCACCGTGCCAATGGCGGAAAAGACCTCAAAAACCACATCCTCCATTACCAGCTGCGGCTGGAAATAAGGGATGGCTATGGACGCGATAATCGCCATGCACAGACTGATTACAGCCACGTCGCTGGCTTTTCTCACCGCATCGTCCTCCAGCCTTCTTTCGAAAATATTGCAGCCTCTGGCGCCGCGCAGGTTGGACCATACATAGATGAGAAGCACCACAATGGTGGTGGTCTTGATGCCGCCTGCCGTGGATCCGGGACTGCCTCCGATGAACATCAGAAGCACGGTCAGCATCTTGGAGCTGGTGGTCAGCCCCGCCGTATCTATGGTATTAAAGCCCGCAGTACGCGCTGTTACGGAGCTGAAGGCGGAGGTGAGCACCGTTTCCTTTACGGACATGCCCGCCATCAGGTTATCCTTTTCAAACAGATAGATAAAGAAAGCGCCTCCCACAATGAGAATCGCCGTACAGGACAAAACAATTTTAGTATGCAGCTTGTATTTCTTTATCTGCCATTTATTTCTGCAGATATCATCCCAGACAAAAAAACCGATGCCGCCGATTATAATCAGTCCCATAATCGTTACATTAATCAGCGTATCATCCGCATATGAGGTGAAGGAGGAGTAAGGGCCTTTGCTTGTTCCCATCAAATCAAAGCCCGCATTACAGAAAGCGGATATCGCATGGAAAATACCGAAATAAATTCCCCGCAGCACCCCGAATTCCGGCACAAACCGGAACGAAAGAAGAACCGCGCCCGCCATCTCTATAATACAGGTGCCGATGAGCGCCTTACGCACCAATCTGACCACGCCGCCCACCTGGCTGGTATTCATGCTCTCCTGAAGGATTCCCCTTGTTTTCAGGGAAATTTTCTTATTCAGGAACATGGCGAAAAGCACGCCAATGGTCATAAAGCCCAGTCCGCCCACCTGAATCATGAGCAGGATGATACACTGTCCGAACACACTCCAGTAGGAAGCGGTATCCACCACAACAAGACCTGTCACGCAGGTGGCGCTTGTTGCCGTAAACAAAGCGGTAAGGGGCGTAGCCATCTCACCGCTTCTTGTAGCCGCAGGCAGCATCAGCAGAAGCGTCCCTACGGTAATTACCAGAAAATATCCCATCGCAATTATCTGCGCCTGTGTCAGTTTGTTTCTGATATAATGAAACATTTCCCAATCCTTTTCCTTTTATTATTTTTTATTGTTATTTCTCTGTAACAGTTCAGGCAGGTTTGCGCATTCACTGCGCAAACCGTGAGAAAACGTGGTGGCAGCAGGCATCCGCCCGTACCCACAGTCACGGGGCTGTGCTGCTCAGGCATTGCTGCCTGAACTCTGTCTTTCAAAAAGATGATACAATCCTTCGGGCGTCGCTCCCGTTTTTTCCAGGACCCTGATCCGGTTCTCCAGGTAAATCCCCCGGTTTCCCGATTCATTACAGATGCCGTACAGCTGCTCCGCCCCTGCCAGGCGGTTTGCCATGCCGCACAACAGCAGGTTATGGTAATCGGAACCATCCAGGGCGAACACCGTCATCCCCGGCGCGCCAGCCACCTCATGCCATCGGGAGGATACATCCGTCAGCTCTTCTCTTGCAGCGCTGTCAAACTCCGGAATCCGCAGACAGCTGATACCGTTTTCCTGGAGCTTCTTTTCAAACAGGATGGCAAGCTCCCCTTCGCCTCCGATGAGCACCTCGTAATCATCGTCCGGCGCCGCACCCTTCGGCCGGAAATGGTATCCCTTCAGGATCTCATCCATATGTCCTGTAAAAACAAAGCCTACAATCAGCAGATATGCAGTCAATGCGGTCAGCAATAAAATATTTGTCAGAATCGTCATTTCATGATCGCCTCCTTGCCTTTTTTCCGTATCCACAGCTTTCCGGATACGAAAAAGGATGCTCGCTTAAACTCTTTTCTTAATTTAAGCATAGCATCCCGGGCATTAAGATAGTCTTAAGATTGCTTCTGTGGCATTAAGATTCCAATAAGATTCGTGTACCTGAAATTCTCCAGCATTTATGCGGGTTTCAGGCACTTTTTACAATGACTTCAAGTCTTTTTTCAAGAGGTTTTGTCACAAATTAATCTTAATTCTGACGCACTATATACGTATATCCCGTCATTCCCTATAGCTTTTCTTAACACAGCCCCATTAAGGCTGTCGGAATCTGTCATTAAGTTTCAATCTCCATAAAGTGCGTGTTGCTTTTGATTATTTTACTGTCAATTTTCGGCTGTAGCGCGCTATAATAATAAGATAAGGGAGACCAGCGTCTGTTTTCCGGCCCTGGAGAGTCCCTGCCTGATTATATTATGAAAAAAGAGGTACATAGCATGAAGGTATTATTAATTAACGGAAGCCCCCACAAAAATGGCTGTACATTCACTGCACTGTCCGAAATTGCAAAGACCCTGCAGGAATGCGGCGTTGATTCTGAAATTTTCCATATCGGCGCCGCTCCCATCCGCGGCTGTATGGGCTGTGGCGGATGCGCCGGAAAGGGGAAATGCATCTATGAAGACACTGTGAACACCGCTATCGAAAAGGCGGCGGAGGCAGACGGCTTTATCTTCGGTTCCCCTGTTCATTACGCTTCCGCGGGCGGAGGCATTACCTCCTTCCTGGATCGCATGTTCTATGCCGGGAAAAGCAGTATGGTTTACAAGCCCGGCGCCGCCGTGGCAAGCTGCCGCCGCGCCGGATCCACTGCCACGCTGGATCAGCTGAACAAATATTTCACCATCTCCAACATGCCCCTTGTAGGTTCCTCCTATTGGAATATGGTGCATGGAAATACCCCGGAGGAGGTGCTTCAGGATAAGGAAGGTCTGCAGACCATGCGCAATCTCGCCAGGAACATGGCCTGGCTGCTGCACTGCATCCAGGCGGGTAAGGAAGCCGGAATCCATGCGCCTGAACCGGAAAGAGGAAATACCACCAATTTTATCCGGTAACTGCTCATCCAGGTTATAACATTGAAAAAAAGCAGGAAAGCCGGCGTCCTCCCAAACAAGGCCTGCCAGTCACTTCCTGCTTTCTTTTTCTACTTCACATCCCCGTCGTCAAACCTGTCGCCGCATTCCGGGCAGAATTTCGGCGGATGAGCCGGATCCTCAGGCTCCCAGCCGCATTTGTCACAGCGGTAAAGCTTTGCGCCCGCCGGCCTGGGCTTTCCGCACTCCGTACAGAATTTTCCTTTGTTTACCGCGCCGCAGGAGCAGGTCCAGCCGTTATCTGACGGCTTCGGCTTTCCGCATTCCGCGCAGAAGCGGCCCGTATTTCCCTGAGCGCCGCAGCTGCAGGTCCAGCCGCCGGCAGCCTGGGACATGCCAGCCCCTGCCTGGGATGCCGTGCCCGTCCCTGTCTGGGGCGCCGCATTGTTTTGTCTGTTCTGCTGTCCCATTTCAAAAAGCTGGCCCGCATTTATTCCGCCTGCATTGGCTGCCATATTCATTCCTGCAAAGGCCATCATCGGCCCGGCAGCCTTATTTCCTGCCGCGGTTTTCATCGCATCGGCCTGCGCGCCGGTGATTGTTGCAGCCGCCATGTTAGGATCCCTGAGCACCGCCGCCTTCTGCAGCTGCTTGATCATATCCTCATCCTCTTCCGACGCCTTCACGCTGCTCACGCCGAAGGATGCCAGCGCGATGCCGCGCAGCTTCACCCATTTTTCGGAAAGCACCTGGTTCAGCGCCGCCGCGATTTCCTGCGTATGTCCCGGAAGGGAGCTATAACGGATTCCCATATCCGATATTCTTGCAAAAGCCGGCTGAAGGGCCGTCATCAGCTCACTTTTCAGCTGGCTGTCCAGATTCTCCCTGGAATAGGCCCCCTCCACATTACCGCATACATTCACGTAAAAGCAGATGGGATCCACCACACGGTAGGAATATTCCCCATGGCAGCGGATGGCGATATCAATATCCAGCCCGATATTCCTGTCTACCACACGGAAGGGAACCGGATTGGCCGTGCCGTATTTATTGCCCACAATTTCCTTTGTATTAATATAGTAAACACGCTGATCCTTAGGCGCTTCCCCGCCGAAGGCAAACCGGATGCCGAAATTTTCAAAGGATCTACGTATGTTTTCTCCTAAATCACCGTAAAAAACAGAGGGCTCGCTGGAGGTGTCATAAATGTATTCCCCGGGCTGGGCACAGATATCCACAACCCTGCCCTGGTCCACAATCATCATGCACTGTCCTTCATTGACCGCAATGACGGAACCGTTGGAAATTACATTGTCGCTTCCTTTTTTATTGGAGCCTCTTCTTGAGGTTTTTTTGCTTCCTTTTACCGCAAGGATATTGGCAGGAATGGAGTCACAGTAGAAATACTCCTCCCATTGATCCGCCATTACCGATGCCGCCGATTGTACTGCCGCTCTGATTAATCCCATTAAAACCGTCCTTTCTGCAGCTGCTGTCATGCCGCCGTACCATGCTCTTTCTGTTTCCGGGAATCAAGGCTGCACGCCGTTCCTTCCGGGTCTTTTGCGCCCCAGTCTCCTGTGCCGGCTGCCCCTCTGCCGCGGCATGCAGCAATATGTGTCTATTATATGTCATCCACCCTTTTTTTGCAAAAGAAACCGCCCGCCTGGTTTATATCGTTCCGGGAGCCGGCTGCCCCGGAGCCTGCCGCTCCATGGCGCCATGTGGATCCGGCAGGGGAAAGGAATCACGGATAAAGGCCCGGAACTGGCTCTCCTCCGCCTCCACAATCCTGCGCCAGCTGTCGGCAAACTCCTCCGGCCGCCCGTTTTTCAGATATTCCACCGCCTGCTCCGTACATCCTGCATAGACAGAATGAAGGCTTTTCCCCTTCATACGGAGAAGGGAAAAGGGATAGCCCCAGGGAAGCAGCTCCCTTATTTTTTGATAGCATTCGCGAACAAGGGCAAGGGGACATTTTTCCACAATAAAGGTTATACAAATCTCAAAACACAGATATCCTTTTCCCTCCTGTAAATACCAGGAGAAGCTTTCCCCCAGGCGCTTCTGCACCTCTTCTCCCTCCGCCCGCAGCGTATACAGAAGGACCTGGCTGATTGTAAGGGCAAGCAGCTGAAGGCTTTCCTGATACAGCTCTATACCTTCCCTGATTTCCCTGCCCGCAGCCTCGATTTTCTCAGGCTCCGTACAGACGATTGTCCCTTTTCCGTGATAGGATCGGGTCATTCCCAGATCCTCCAGAATATCCAGCGCACGCCGGATGGTATTCATCCCCACGCCATATCTGTCTGCCATATGAGGAAGGGAAGGCAGGTAGCTGCCGGCCGGATAGCTGCCGTGGATAATCTCGCGGATAATGCGCGAGGCCAGGGAATACCGCCGCTGCGGCCTGCTGCGGAATACATCCCAGCAAAACGGGATTTGCTTTACCTGCTTTAAGGAAAACTCATTTTCCGCTTCGTCCATAAAGGCAAACAATTCCGAGGCGGCCTTGCCATAAGAGACCTCGAACCGGTTTCTCAGGGCTGAGATGACTTCTTCCTGTGACAGCTCTCCCGCATTCCAGACCTCAGTTTCCACATCCGCTTTATTGTCCAGATAAGGAAAACGGATATACCGAATCGTTTCCCAGTAAAGATCCAGAATCAGCCGGTTGTTTAAGTTGGAAAGAACCATTATATAAAATGATACAGGCATGGACACAGCCCCCTGAAAAGGTTCTTCCGGCGGCCTGCAAAACCGATCCCATGTTTTTTGATCCATCCGACGCAGCCCTTCCTCCCAGAGAGGCTCAAACAGAAGCTTTCCTGATTCCGCCAGGTCCATAATTCCGTTCCTTCTCGGCACGAAATACAGGGCCGCATTTTTGCGGAAGCTGAACCTGGGCGCTTCATAAATCACCCTGGCGGTCTTTCTCGCATCAATCCGGATATATCCCTTTTTTTCCAGGAGCGCCAACGCGGACCGCACGGTTCCGGGAGCCATGCGGAACATATCCCCGATTCTGGCAATCGACGGCAGGCTGTCACCGCAGGCATAATATCCATAGAGAAGCCTTGTCTCAAAATACTCATAAATAAGCTTATAAAGTCCGTTATCCGACTTCATCGTAAACCCTCGATTTTTATTTCCCTTTCTTCTTATTCGTCCGTCCAAGTATTCTGGTCAGCGTATTTTTCAGCATTCCCACATCAATGGGCTTGGCAATGTGGGCCGTCATGCCCGCATCCCGGGCTGCCTGGATATCCTCCGCAAAGGCATTGGCAGTCATTGCAATCACAGGAATTGTCCCGGCATCCTCCCTGTCGGTTTCCCGGATGGCGCGCGCGGCCTCATAGCCGTTCATCACCGGCATCTGAATATCCATCAGCACCGCATCATAGGTTCCTGCCGGCGCGTCACGGAACTCCCTCACCGCCTGGGCGCCATTTTGCCTGAGAACCGGCTCCGCGCCGAACATGCGGAGAAGCTCGCTGATAATCTCCGCATTTATGGCATTATCCTCGGCAATCAGGAAACGGCGGCCGGCCAAAAGCGTGTCCGCCCCCGGCTCCAGAATTCCTGCATCCGTCTCTTCACTGACGTCGCTGTCCATTCCGTCCGCGCATTCACCCTCCAGTTCCACACAGAAGGTGGTTCCTTCCCCGACCCGGCTTTCCACACTTATCGTTCCGCCCATTAAATCCACAAGCCCCTTGGTTATACTCAGACCCAATCCGGTTCCTTCAATCCCCGCAGTCCTGTTGCTTCGGGTAAAAGGATCAAAAATATGGGATAAAAATTCCTCCGACATCCCAATCCCCGTATCGCGGACCGTAAACCGGTAGCGCGTATGCTCCGGCTCCCGGCAGGTCTCCAGTTCTTCAATCCGGAACTCCACCGTACCGCCCTCCGGCGTAAATTTCACCGCATTGCTAAGGATATTGATCAGAATCTGGTTGATCCGCAGGACATCCCCATAAAAACAGTCATGCCGGATATCCCCTTTGTTTATCACAAACCGCAGCCCTGCGCCCCCGGCCTGGGGAGCAATAATGGCCGACAGCTGTTCCACCAGCCCGGAAAGGGATATGCTCATCCGGTTCAGGGTAATCTTGGAGCTTTCTATTTTGCTCATGTCCAGAATATCATTGACAAGGCTCAGCAGATGTCTGGAAGACACGGATATTTTCTTCAGGCAGTCCGCCACTCTTTCCCTGTCATCCAAATGGGCGGCAGCCAGAGCCGTCATCCCCGTAATCGCATTCATGGGCGTTCGGATATCATGGCTCATGGCGGATAGGAATTCACTCTTTGCCTTGTTGGCTTCTTCCGCCAGGGCCAGCGCATCCTCCAGTATTTTCTTGGTCTGACGTTCGGAGGCCAGCATATCCGTCACATCCGCACGTACCAGGCAGATCGTCCTGTGATTGGCATCTCCCCAGAGTACATTGACCTGTTTATAACGCAGGCTGCCGTCATCTTCCTTGTAGGAAAAAAGGAAATCATAGCCTGACGGCTTTTCCCTGAGGTTTTTAAGCATCGTTTTTGTCCGGAAAAGCTCTCTGACATCCCGCTTCGCATCCTCTGAATCATGGCTGCCCAGGAAACGCATGATCGCTTCATCATAATTTTCCATGATAAACGGAGGAAGGTTCTTCAGCACCGTGTCCCTGGTATACATGGTCAGCCGTCCGCCGCTGCTAAGATCCACAAAGCCCGCCAGATCAAAGGTATAGGCAATCATATAAAGCAGCCCCTGCTGCTGCCTCACCGATTCCGTAATATCCGTCCTGGCAAGGCATACCCTTCCCAGCCTGAGATCCGTGGCGAAAACGGTCATATTTTTAATACGGATATCCCCGCTGTCATCTACCATGGAAAAGGAAAAAGCATAAGCCCCCTCCCTGCCCAGCTTCTCAGAAACTTTCTCCGGATTCAGGCTTTCCCAGTACAACTGTGCATCCTGCCCAACCACGCTGTCACGGATCATGGAATCTATCCATTCGGTATACCGGCCCTGCTGAGAAGGTACGCGGGAGGCGCCTTCATTACTGGAAACAAGCGTGCAGCTGTCCATGGACAAATCCACATCCAGCACATAGTCGTAGCCTGTAACGGACAGCTGATGCAGAATCCTGTCGGAAATGGTCTGTCCTGTTATATCCGACACTGTCAGTATCCCCGTCACATCTTTGCTGTCCGGCGTGGCAACCAGATTCATATTGATGAGGACATACCGCCCCCTTTCTTCATGAGGCAGCTTTACAAAGCATTTCAGGCGCCGCTGGGTATCCCCCCGGCGGAATGCCTCCAGGGAAGGTCTGTTCAAATAAATACCAAGAAATTCCTCCCGTTCCTGTTCATCCACGACCAGGCTGGAAAGGCCCATAAAAAACTCTTCCCTCACCGTACCAAAGGTCTCCAGCAGATTTGAACCGGTCCTGTCGATAATTTCCAGGATACGGTTCTGCGTAATATTGCAGTGCCCCATAACGAGCGCATTGGGATCAGGAGTACGGTAATGGCTGATAATCAGATCCTGATATTTTTTCCGGAGCCGCTCCTGTTCCTCCCGTTCCCTGGTAACGTCATGATAAACGGCATAGACCCGGCGCTCCCCGCCTTCGTTCTGGATAAGGGTAAGGTTGTTTTTCACCCAGACATAGCTGTCCTTCCCTTTTTTCAGGCGGTAAACAATCTCGCAGTGGCTGTCGCCGCTTTTGATATAATCATTCATCCTTTTATTTACATAATCCCGATCCTCCGGATGAACGCCCACCATAGCATCCTCTTTGTAAAGCTCCCAGGCCTTGTCCAGCGGCATGTCGGTCAGAGCCGCAAAACCGTCCGACAGAAATTCCGGTATCATGCTTCCGTCCGGTTCATAATGCACCACCGCAATACCGCCCGGCAGATTCTTCACCACCGTTTCGAAGTATTCCTCCAGACGCTCCTTCTCTTTTCTCGTCCTCACCTCGTCCGTCACATCTCGGATATACGTCACATAGGCGGGAATCCCGTTCCATTCCGTTTCGTTAAAACGGGCCATGAAATAGCGGTCCGTACCGTCAATCCGCATTTCATGCTCGATCCCGTCCGGCTGATGACACCGCAGGGTACAGAAAGAACAGGGCGCATCCTTGCCGTGCAGCGCCTCATAGCATTTCTTCCCCACGCATTCAGCGCCTTTGCTGAAAAGAGTCCTGGATTCATTGACATAAAGCAGATCATAATTATCTCTGTCAATGATATAAATCCCGTCCGCCGTTTCATTGGCAATGCTCTGAAAAAGCCTGGTTTCCTCGGAAATCCCCGTAAAAACAGCATAAAACCTCGTGCTTTCCGCCAGCGGCCCCATCCGCCTGCCATTCAAATGAATCCAGACCAGATGTCCGTCCTTATGGTACATCCGGTAGGAAACATCCAGCACGCCGCCGCTTTCCACTGCCTTTTGCGCCGCCTCAAAAACCCGCTTCCTGTCCTGTTCATAAATCACGTTCAGCGCATCCCTGCCAATCATCCGCTCATATTCCTCCCGGCTGTGGCCGGAAAGCATGGTAACGCCGTCGGAAAAATAAGTGGGGATAAAACGTCCCCCTTCTATCCGGTAGCTGGCAATCCCGCCCGGTATGGAGTTAATCAGATGATCCATTTCCAGCTGCGCTTCTTTCAGATCGGATATATTATGGAATACGCAATGGAGCAGAGGGCAGCCGTCCTCTTCCCCGATCCATTTCATCCGTATCCGCACCCATACAATATGCCCGTCCCGGTGCTGCTTACGGAACTCAAAATCATCCACGCCATGGCTCCTGGCAACCTTCATCGCTCTGGATACCACCATTTTGGAATCCTCACAATAGGTCATTTCCGCCGCATCCCGTTTCACGAGCTCCCGGTATTCCTCCACCGTATAGCCGGACAATTCCGGCACACCATCCGAGAAATAGATGGTTTCAAAAATGTCGGATACCTTATAGATGGCAACGCCCCCCGGTATGGCATTTATGATTTCCTGCATTTTTTCGTTGGCTTCCGAAAGTTCCTTCTTCAGCAGATATTCCGGGAAAGGCCGCTCCTTCAGGTCTTTATTGTCCATCCCTGTGCTGTCCCCCTGATATTCGTATTCCCCCATGATCTCCAGGCTCCCTTCACCCTTTCCAGAGGCAGCATCCGCCTTTATTGGCGGTTTTGGCACTATAAAGCGCCTCATCCGCCCGTTTTACCATTTCATTCAGGCCGTCTTCCTCATTACCAATCACAATTCCGGCAGAGCATGCCGGTACCAGACCCTCTCTCCATCCGCTTTCACGAACCGCCCGGCAGATTTCTTCTCCCTTTTTAAGAGCCATTTCTTCGGAACGCATCTGCTTCATAACTACGACAAACTCATCTCCGCCGAACCGTGAGAGAATGTCTGTCCCCCTGGTATGGCTGCGGATAATTTCACCGAACTTCATGAGCATCCGGTCCCCTTCTCCATGTCCGAAGGAATCATTGATGTATTTCAGGTTGTCCAAATCAAAAAGATATACCGCCAGGGGGCAGTCCTCCTTATGCAGGGCTTCCACGGACGCCTCCAGCCCCCTCCGGTTCAGAAGCCCTGTGAGGAAATCCCGGTAGGCTTCATTTTGAAGGGTGCGCTCCCGCTCCCTGGATGCTGTAATTCCCATGGCGCGCAGCGCCCGGTTCCACAGGCTTTTCTGGGTATGTGGCTTTCCTGCGAAATCATCCACGCCCGCATCCAGCACCCGTTCCTCCAGCTGCGTATCCCCGGGGCCTGTGGCAATCACAGGGATGTTCCAGACAGATTTTTCCCGAAGCAGCACCTCAAGCACAGAAAAATTATCCGGACCGTCAAGCGTCATACTCAGGATCGCCACGGCAATTTTATTTTCATAGCTGGCAATGCAGGCCAGCGCCGCTTCCCCGTCGGCTGCCTCCACTACCTGATAGTTATTCTCAAAGGTCTTCTTCACCTGGCTGCGGTACTCCGCATCCTCATCCGCCACCAGGATCACGCGGGACCATTGCTCCACCCAGGGCCGCTCCTTCGCCTGCGCCTGCCCCTCGTCCACGGTGGTCCGTTCCTTCCTCAGGAGCGCTTCAAACTCTCCGCAGGGCATGGGCCTGGCAAAAAAGTATCCCTGTACATAATCGCAGCCGATTTCCCTGAGCCTCTCCAGCTGTTCCCTGGTTTCCACGCCTTCCGCGACCACGCCCAGGTTCATCCAGCGGGCAAGTCCCATAATAAAGCGGAGAATCCCCTGATTCACCGGCTTTGCCGTCTCACTCTGGATAAACTTCATATCCAGCTTCAGAATATCAATGGACATTTTATTCAGCATGTTCAGGGACGAATAACCGCTTCCGAAATCGTCCATTTCAATCACGAAGCCCAGCTCACGCAGCCGGCCGATTGTATGGATGATCTGCGCCGGATTTTCCGTATAGGCGCTCTCGGTAATCTCCAGATGGAGGCGCGAAGGCGGGAGCCTGTGCCTGCGGATGGTGTTAAGCAGAATATCCGCAATGTCCGCGTTGTAAATGTCGGCACGGGATACGTTGACGGAAACGGAAAGCGGAGGATATCCCTTATCCTCCCATTCCCTCAGCACTGCGCAGGCCCGGTCCCAGACATATTGATCCAGCTTGGTGATAAAACCGTTCTTTTCAAATAAAGGAATAAAATACGCAGGGGACTGCATTCCCCATTCCGGATGGTTCCAGCGTACAAGCGCTTCTGCTCCGGCCAGCCTGTCATCCTTAATCCGGTACTTGGGCTGCAGATATACCTCAAACTGGCCCTCCGCCAGCGCCGCCTCCATTCCGTCCGTGATGGCCTGCTCCCGCAGGAGCCGGCTCCGCAGCTGATCGTCATAGGCAGCACAGTATTTTCCGTACTGCCCCTTGATGCTGTTGGCCGCCAGCAAGGCCCGGTCGCACATCTGCTCCACGGAAATCCCCCTGTCGTGTATGGAATAAATCCCCCATTTCATCACAATATTTTTCGCATGGGAGAGGGAATTGATCTCCATTCCCAGCTCAATGAACATGTCGTCCGTATATTCTGCGGTATGCTCCAGCAGGCAGGCAAACTGATCCGCGTTAAAACGGCCGCAGATCCCCTTATCTCCCACAAGCCTGGTATACATGTCGGCCACGCCGCACAGGAGCCGGTCCCCTGCCGGTATGCCGAAAATATCATTGATAAGCTTGAAATTCTCTATATCGGAGCACAGGATGTCATACTTCCTGTCCGGATGCTGCAGCAGAATTTCCTTCACGCGCTGATAAAAAAACTCTTTGCTGTACAGCCCGGTCAGCCGGTCATACTGGATCATATTGATCACAGCCGCCGTTTCCCTTAAATTAATGATGCTCGCCACCCTGTGCAGTATGATCTGCGGACGGTAGGGCTTCGCCACAAAATCCGCCGCCCCATGGGAAAGCGCCGCCACCTCGTCGGATTCACCGTCGCTCTGCGTCGTAACAATCACAGGAATCGAAGAATAGGCCTGATCCGCCTTTACATGAGCCAGGAAGGTATAGCCGTCCATGACAGGCATGATGATGTCCAGCAGGATCAGTGAAATCCCCTCCCCATACTCCTTCAGCACATCCAGAGCCACCGCTCCGTTTTCCGCCTCCAGGACCTGATATTCCGAGGATAAAATCTCGCTCAGCATCGCCCTGTTAATTTCGTTATCTTCTACCACCAGTATTTTTTTCTGTGAAATCATGTCTCCGCCCTCTGCATTATGTTTTCATTCCTGCCCAACCCACATATATCTAATAATTTTATCATACAAGAAAGGAATAAGCAATGCTGCGGAAGTTTAGAAACGGAATTATGAAATTTAATATCACCGGAACAACTGAAAAAAGAAGCCCTGAAAACCAGGACTTCTTCTGACGCAGTTCAGATATTGAGACCGTACCGTCTTACCAGATGCCGAGCATCTGCTGCAGGGTCAGGCTCACAAGGGCAATGGCCACCCAGCAGGTAAATCCAAGAGCAATAGGCTTGCCTCCTGTTTTTACCAGTTTTACCACATTTGTGTTAATTCCGATAGCCGCCATGGCCATAACGATAAAGAACTTGCTCAGCTGCTTGAGGAAACCGAAGATTTCATTGGCGGCTCCCAGGACAGGCCCGGTGCAGACAGAGGTGATAACTGTGGTAATGATGGAGGCGGCGACGAAATAGAGTATGAATGTGGGGAATACGTTTTTCAGGCTGACCGGCTTCCCTTCCCCCCGCATTTCTTTCTTTTCCTTCTGCATCCTTACAAAAGCAAGCATCAGCGAAACCGGTATGATTGCCAGCGTCCGCGTCAGCTTCACGATGGTCGCATATTCCAATACCGCGCCGTTTGTACCGTGCAGCGTATCCCAGGTGGAGGCCGCCGCCGTAACGGAGGAGGTATCGTTGACCGCTGTTCCCGCAAAGAGCCCGAAGCCCGTGTCAGTCAGCCCAAGCACCTTTCCCAGCGTGGGGAAAATAAGCGCCGCTATTACATTAAAAAGAAAAATAACGGATATGGCCTGGGCGATTTCTTCATCGTCCGCGTCAATGACAGGCGCTGCGGCCGCAATGGCAGAACCGCCGCAGATGCAGGAGCCGACGCCGATAAGAGCCGCCGTCTTGCCGGGAATCTTCAGAAGCCTGTACATGAGTATTGCAACCACCAGGGATGTGGTGATTGTGGAAATGATAACGGGGAGGGAAGTCATCCCCACCTTCCCTATCGTTCCCAGATTCAGGCCGAAGCCCAGAAGGATTACCGCATATTGCAAAATTTTCTTGGAGGTAAAGGCGATGCCTCCACTGACAGAAGACTTGTCCCTGATGGCAATTGCCAGCACCATTCCCGCTATGATCGCTATAACCGGAGCTCCTATCACCTCCAGGGCCCCTACCTGCCTGACCAGCAGCCAGGAGGGAAATGCAACCAGAAAGCACAGTAAAATTCCTTTTCCATTCTTTTTCAGAAAGTCCATGATCCACCTCATATGTTTTTTTCTTCCAGATTATATCGGCCCGGAATAATAATGTAAATTTATTTATATTTATATAATGATAAAAAATATTTATGGGAAGTCATAATACACAATTCATTTCCGGTCAATATTTCGTTTTCGATCCATCTTGCATAAACGTCAGGTACAATTTCTGCCAACTGTGCATAAATCCGGGCACCAAAAAAACTTCCTCCGCAAGAAAACACCGTGTTTTTCTCTTCGGAAGAAGTTTTCACATTTTGCAGCCGTAAAGCCCTGCGGCACGGGAAATATGCCGGGCAGGCGGGAAGGCCGCTTTTTATTTTTTAATTATTCAGTCTCCTGACACATGGGCCAAAGAACGCCGGCTTTAGCGTATACGCCTTCCACGAGAAGGCGCCTGGTATCCTCTGTCGGGTAGAAACGAGTGGTAAACACTGTTTCACCTTGGTTGACATAAATCTCTATCAGGGATGTATCTGCCAGGATACGTACTTCCTGTATACCGGAGATCAGCGCCCTCCGCTGCGTGCGTCCCCTGCCGGCGCCGATCTGTCTGCCGGCAACAGCGTCCGTGAAGGAAAGCACCGCCTCTTTTCCGTCCCAGGTAAACCTGAGAGCGTCTGCAATCGTAATTGACAGTTTACTGTCTTTTGCGCCGCTGGCACCGGCGCCTCCTTTTTCATCCACAGGGACTATCAAATCAAAGGCGGGGGCGCAGTACACGGCTTCCCCGGCCCTCACCTCCTGCCGTTCGCCGTGCAGGGCTTCCAGCTCGGGAACCGGATACTGGAGCAGGCGGCCGTTTTGTTCCCGGATGACCCGCGGGACCGTAAGCGCATGCTGCCAGCCGCTTTCTATCGTGGGGTTTACATATTCCTCCTCAACATCCGGCAGGCCGGCCCAGGCGATCAGCAGGGTCCTGCCGCTTTCATCCGTAAAGGTCTGAGGAGCGTAAAAATCAAACCCCTTGTCCCATTCCCGGAAATCCTCCAGCCGGCAGCCCGCCCGGAAATCTCCGTTTACCTGAAAATAACCTGCCGTATAGACATTCTGGAATTCGTGTTCATTCCTGGGAAGCCCCTGGGGGGAAAGGGAGAGGAACCATTTTCCCCCTGTGCAAAACAAATCAGGGCATTCCCACATATAGCCGAACTTCATGGGCACGGTCAGCTCCCGGCAAAATCGCCAGTTTTCCAAATCAGAGCTTTCATAGAGCAGCACCGCCCCGCAGTCATTTTTCTTCCTGCCCCCCAGAACCATATAGTATCTGTCTTCCAGGGCAAATACCTTGGGGTCGCGGATGTGCAGGGTATAGTCCGCCGGATAATCCCTGTTTGTGAGCAGCAGCTTTTTATCCCCGAAGGTCCTGCCGTCCCGGCTTTCCACCAGCACCGTGTTAGCCTCCCGTCCCTGGGTGACATAGTCAAAGTCTCCCGGAAGCTTCACATTTCCTGTGTAAAACAGGTACATGATCCCATCCTTTATAAGACAGCTTCCGGAATAAACGCCGCTTCTGTCAAACTGCTCATCCGGGGCCAGGGGAACGCCCGCATATTCCCAGTCCGTCAGGTTCCGGCTGGTGTAATGCCCCCAGAACTTTTCCCCGCCGCAGGGGTCAAAGGGCGAATATTGGAAAAAAACATGGTAGACACCGTTCATCTGGCACAGGCCGTTAGGGTCGTTCAGCCATCCTGCGGGCGGCATAAGATGGAACCTCAGACGCCAGGGGTCTTTCAGCACCCCTTCCTGCGCCGCCGCTTCCGCCTCCCTGATTTTGCGGATCATCTGCAGTCCTGCTTCGTTCATGGCCGCTGCTCCTCCTCTTTTTGTCTGGCACACCGTTTATTTTACACAGGAGAGCACCGGTTCCCCGGCCTTTACAGAGCCGGCCGCCTGCGTATTTACCTGTGCATAATCTCCGGTGTTCGTCACGATAACGGGGGTTGTTATATCATAGCCTTCCCCAAGAATTCCTTCCCGGTCAAACTCTATCAGCAGATCTCCCTTTTTCACATCGGAGCCGTCCTGTACATGGGCGGTAAAATATTTTCCTTCCAGCTTTACGGTATCCATGCCGATATGAATCAGGATCTCCGTACCGTCCGTGCCCAGCAGTCCCACCGCATGGCCCGTAGGAAAAATGGTCTGCACCGTCCCGTCAAAGGGAGCGTATACCTTCCCCTCCGAGGGTATTATAGCCATACCGTTTCCAAGCACGCCGCTGGCAAAGGTTTCGTCCTTTACCTGGCTGAGCGCAATGGCTTCACCGCTAACCGGGCTGTATACCGTTGTATCGCTGCCGGATTTTTCAGCTGCCTGACCAGAAACAGGTGCTGCAGGTCCGGAAACAGGTGCCGGCCCGGAAACAGTCGCTGCCGCTGCGGAATCAGACGCATTCCTGACAGCCGCAGGCTCTTCCTTATAGAGCGCCCAGGAAAGGATAAAGGCTATCACTGCGGATACGGCAATAATCATGGTATACTGCAGTGTGTAATCCGTGGTAATCAGATAACCGAACAGTCCCGTCACACCGTATGCGGAAGCGCCGATTCCTGTCCAGCCCGCGATAAGGGCGCCGCAGGCGCCGCCGATACAGCCGGCCACAAAGGGCTTCATGAAACGGATATTTACACCGAAAATAGCAGGCTCGGTGATTCCCAGGAAAGCGGACAGGGAAGCCGGAAGCGCCATGGATTTCGTCTTTTTGTTTTTTGTCTTTAAGGCAAGGGCGAGGGCGGCGGCTCCCTGTGCCACATTGGCTGCTGTAGCGATGGGCATCCAGGTATTCAGGCCTGTCCCGCTCAGAAGTCCGGCCTCCAGCGCATTGTACATATGGTGCACGCCGGCTACTACCGTAGGCGCATAGGCAGCCCCGCAGACAGCGGCGCCGATGCCGAAGGGCAGGGTAATCAGGAACTGCATGCCGGAAAGGACGCCATTTTCAATCCAGGAAAATACAGGGCCGATGATTGTCAGCGTCAGGTAGCCGGTCACAAGTACGGTTACGAGAGGCGTTACGAAAAGATCCAGGATTTCAGGCACGATTTTATGCAGCTTCTTCTCCAGCATGCACATAATCCAGACGGCGATTACCACGGGAATTACATGTCCCTGGTAACCCACCAGGTTGATCTGGTACAGTCCGAACCAGGCATCCGCCGTTGGGATGGATTCCGCGCCGGCCACGCTCCAGGCATTGAGCAGATCCGGATGAATCATAATCATGCCCACTACTGCGCCCAGAAACAGATTTCCGCCGAAAACCCGCGCCGCACTGATGGCGATGAGCACAGGCAGGAACACGAAAGCGGCATTGCTGAACAGATGTAGGATGGTATAAGTGCCGGACTGGGCCATGGCCGGATAAATCTTGCAGAGGCCTTCCAGAAGTCCCATTAAAAGTCCGCTTGCCACGATGGCCGGAATGATGGGTACAAATACGTCCCCCAGCGTTTTCACAGCGCGTTTCCAGAAGCTGGTCCTGGCGGAGGCTGCCTGCTTTACCTCTTCCTTAGTGGCAGCGCCGATTCCCGCAATCTGCAGGAATTCGTCATATACCTTGTTAACCGTGCCGGTCCCGAAAATAATCTGGAGCTGGCCGGAGGCAAAGAACACGCCCTTTACTCCCTCAATATTTTCCACCGCATCCTTATCGCATTTGTCATTGTCCGCTATTACCAGCCGCAGCCTGGTGGCGCAGTGCGCCGCACTGATAATATTCTCTTTGCCGCCGATGCTCTCATATACATCCTGCGCTGCTTTCCTGTAATCCATAACACCCTCTCCTTTTCACATTATAAGGAATCATTCTCATATGAATCGTTACTATTATGTCTAAAATAGCTAGTACAATGTGAATATTTTATATGAAATCGTTCTCACATCTTGTCTTTATTATAACCTGCTGATGAGTACTTGTAAATTCATAATTCCACCAAAATAGTATCCCTGCTTCTGTTGAAATTACACAAAAAAACTGCGGAAAGATCATTTTCTGTTTTTCCCGCAGCTTTGTATTTCTGTATTTATTTTTGTTTCTATTTCTGTTCTTCTGTTTTATATTACCGCTGCCTCGTGGTTCCTCTTTCCTCCACGCGGTAGCCCATTTTAATCTGTTTTCTTGCCTCATTCCCGTCCAGCAGCTCCAGGAGCAGCCTGGCGGCTTCCTTACCGCTGGTCTTATAATAGAAATGAACACTTGTCAGCTTAGGGCTGACGATGCGGCCGGACACCGTGTCCCCCACGCCTGCCAGCGCCACTTCTTCCGGGATCTGCCTTCCCGCCTCCTGAAGCCTGGCTAGCGCGCCCAGGGCAATACTGTCCGTGGCGCAGAAAACAGCGTCCGCACCGGGGCACAGGGCAAGCAGCTGATCCATCGCCCGATAGCCGTCCTCCACGGAAAAGCCGGTTTCCAGGAAACTGACCGCGTCTTCCGCTATCCCTGCATCCCCCGCCGCCTCCAGAAAGCCTTTCCTCCGGCCCGCGCCCACGGCCTCATCCTGCTGCGTCACGCCAATACAGCCGATTTTTCCGGCTCCCCGCAGCAGGAGCCGCGACACATCCCGCGCCGCCAGGCAGTCGTCCTGGTAAACGCAGGAATATCCGTCCAGCCTCTGGCCCAGCAGGACAACCGGCACCTGCAGCGCCTTCAGCGCCCGCTTATGCTCCCGGGTAATGATTGTGGCAATCAGTATAATACCGTCCACATGGTTCTCTGAAAACAGCCGCAGGTATTCCAGCTCTTCCTTTTCCCGGTTCTCCGTATTGGCAAGCAGCAGCTGGTAGCCCGCTTCCTTCAGCACCACGCTGATCCCCGCCACCATCCTGCTGATGGAATCGGAATTGATTTTGGGAAGGATGACGCCGATCAGCCTCGTCTTTTTGGTGCGCAGCGTCTGGGCCTGCGTGGAGGGCTTGTAACCCGTCCGGTCAATCACCTCCTGAATGCGCTCTTTTTTTTCATCGCTGACGTAGCCGTTATTCAGGTAGCGTGATACCGTGGCTCTGGAAACCCCCGCCAGCTTTGCAATTTCATTGATATTCATGGAACCCCTCCATCCGAAACAGACGTAACCCCATTATTTCTTCTCCTGGCCAAGAGCCTTTTTGTAGCTGTTGAACGTGTCAATAAAGGCCTTGACCGCCGCCAGATCCTTATCGTCCATCTGCTCAATATCAGCGATGACTCTCCTCTGGACAGGCGACAGCGATGCATTCCTGCCCTTCCTGCTCATTTTGGGTTCCTTGCCGTCCAATATCCAGCCTGCGGAATATCCGTATCTTTCTTCTATCAGCATGGCCGTGGAATGAGACACTCCGCTTTCATCTCTCAGAAGCTTGGAAATATAACTCTCCGTGACCTGAATGCTCTGCGCGAATTCCTTCTGCTTCAGGCCGTTCTCTGAAATAATAAGCCGGATTCTGTCTGATAATTTCATAAAATCACCTCGTTGTGCCTATCATAGCAAGAAAGCTGTAGTGAGTCAATCTAAATGCGTTGACAATGTAGTCATTCAATGCTATTATGTACTCATTCAAGTATGCAGTGGAGGGGTTCAACATGAAAGCTAATGATTACAAAGATGAAATCATCCGTTTCATCATAGATTCATCCGAAGAAGACAGCCTTATTATCGCTGCCTTTGTGGCGGGCCTGCGCTCCCGGAATGGCAGAAACGCTTCCTCCCCTGCCGAACAGGATACCCGGGACGGCAATAACGGGAAGCCACAGGGGAACCGTTCCGCTTAGTAACGCGGAATGCTGCCGCCAGGCAAACAAGGAAGCAAAAAACAACAGAATACCGGAAGGGAGACAATTGTATGAAAAGGGATGGGAAAATATTGCCTGGGAACAGGAAGAAGGAGCTGTGGAAAGGAATCCGGCGGAACTACTGCCTGTATCTCTTTCTGCTTCCGGCAGTGGTGTTTATCGGGGTTTTCTGCTATGCACCCATGTACGGGGTACTGATGGCATTTCAGGATTATTCTCCGGGAAAGGGCATTCTGGGCAGCCCGTGGGTAGGGCTGAAATGGTTCCGCACCTTCTTTGAACTGCCCCGTTTCTGGCAGATTGTTAAAAATACGCTGGTAATCAGCCTTTATTCCCTGGTGGTGGGCTTCCCCATTCCCATCCTCCTGGCCCTGATGATAAACAGCGTTAAGGGCACCCGCTTTAAAAAGCTGACGCAGACGGTCACCTATATGCCGCACTTTATTTCCACTGTCATCCTGGTGGGCATGATGTCCGTCTTTCTTTCTCCCAGATCCGGGTTTTTGAACCATCTCATCGCTATGCTGGGCGGCCCGGACGACCTGCATTACATGGGAAATGCAGCCGTCTTTCCCCATCTTTATGTATGGTCCGGCATCTGGCAGAATATGGGCTGGAGCTCCATCATTTATCTGGCAGCTCTTTCCGGCGTGGACCAGGAGCTCCATGAGGCGGCCATGGTGGACGGCGCCAGCAAGCTGAAGCGGATAATCCATATCGATCTGCCGGCAATCATCCCCACCATGGTTATCCTGCTGATCATGAACGCGGGAAGCATTATGAGCGTGGGCTATGAGAAGGTATACCTGATGCAGAACGATCTGAACGTGACCACGGCGGAGGTCATCTCCACCTATGTTTACAAAATCGGCCTGAAGCAACAGCAATACAGCTATTCCGCGGCAATCGGCCTTTTTAATAACCTGATAAACTTTATTCTGCTGGTTGTGGTGAACAAGCTGTCCAAAAAGCTTTCCGGCTCCAGCTTATGGTAACACAAGGAGGGAGGAACCTGTAATGCACACACAAAAAACGGTAACCGGTAAGAAAAAACTCCGTTTTACCCAGGATACGGTCTTCGATATCATTGTAGCCGCCATTCTGTCAATCATTATTCTCATTATGGCCTATCCCATTTATTTCGTACTGATGGCCTCTTTTTCAGATCCTTCTTATGTAAATAACGGATCGATGCTCCTATGGCCCAAGGGCTTCACCTTGCTCGGCTATCAGAAGGTATTTGAGGATTCCCGTATCTGGACAGGCTATGGGAACACCCTGATTTATACCATCGGAGGTACGGCGCTGGGCACCTTTTTTACCATGATGGCCGGTTATGCCCTTTCCAGGAGGGATCTCCCCTTCCGCAACCTGCTCATGGCATATTTTGTATTCACCATGTATTTCGGCGGCGGCCTGATTCCCTTTTATATGGTAATTAAAAAGCTGCAGCTGACCAATACCAGAACGCTTATGATTATTCTCGGCGCTGTGGGCGTATACAATATCATCATTACCCGTTCCTTTATGGAAAACAATATCCCGGAGGAGCTGCGGGACGCCGCCCGCGTGGACGGCTGCGGCAACGGACGCTTCTTTTTCAAAATAGCGCTTCCGCTCTCCAAGGCGATTATGGCTGTCCTGGTACTTTACCTGGCCGTTTCCTATTGGGATTCCTATTTCAATCCCATGATTTTCCTTACTGACAGAAGCAAATATCCGCTGGCGCTGTATCTGCGTGAAATCCTGCTGACCGCCGCCACCGGGGCCGCCAACTCCATGACAACGGACGCGGAGGCGGCCAGAAAGCTGCAGACCATGGTGCAGGTGATCAAATACGGCGTTATCGTCGTTTCCACCCTGCCGATCCTCTGCGTATACCCTTTCCTTCAGAAATATTTTGTAAAAGGGGTAATGATCGGTTCCATCAAAGGCTGATATCAATGGAAAGCGTTCCATGATGATAAACAATAATAAGGAGGCAGAGAATGAAAAAGAAACTGATTGCACTACTGCTGGCGGCAGTACTCACCGCCATGACAGGCTGCGGAGGGCAGAATGCCGCTTCCGGAGATGCGGCGCAGGCTCCCGGTGATACGGCGGCTGCGCAGACGGAAGCCTGCGAGCCGGCCCCGACGGACAGCAAGGAGAAAACCACCTTCAAGATCGCAGTGCTCCTTCATCCGCTGACAAAGGATGAGGACTTTAACAACAAGGAGGTTTTCAAACAGGCGGAGGAGGCTACCGGCGTCCATATTGAATGGCTTCCCATTTCCGCAGCGGATGCGGAGGATAAGGTAAATATCATGCTTGCCTCCGATCTGCCGGATGCGTTTTTCGGCCTGGTAGGCGAGGGGCAGATCGCAAACAACATGGATTCCTTCGCCAACCTGGCGGAAAACGATCTGCTCAAGACCTATGCGCCTCATGTGGCCGCGGACTATGAAACCATCAACGGCGGATTCGATCTGGTAACCTGGCCGGACGGCTCCATCCGCTCTCTCATGACCGGACGGCAGACAAGCTACGAAAACGACGGCGAAGGCATAATGTTCATCAACAAAGCCTGGCTGGATAAAGCCGGGAAGGAAATTCCCACTACAACAGAGGAGTTCCTGGATGTGCTCAGGGCTTTCCGGGACGGCGATATGAACGGCAACGGGGACACCACGGACGAAATCCCCCTGGAGCCGTCCCAGAGCGACTGGTGCTCCAAGATTATGAACCTTGCCAATCCCTGGGGTATTGCAGGCACGGATTCCAGTGATGAATCCGCCTTTAAAATGGTAAAGGACGGAAAGGTTGTGGGGACCGCAGACACAGAGGAATTCAGGAGCTTTCTCGAGTTTGCCCACCAGCTTGTAGAGGAAGGGCTGCTGGATATGGAATCCTTTTCCCAGACCTCCGAGCAATATCACGCCAAGCTCAGCGAGGGCGTAGTAGGCTGCTACTGGGCCTGGAATCCTTATGGGGATCAGAGCGAAACGGCAGCGGCCGATTATGTGGTAGTTCCTGCCCTTCAGGCGCCTGACGGACCCGGCTATGTAAAAACCGGCTCTCAGGATAAATTCGCCGCCAACCGCACCGGCTTTGCCATTACCAGCGCCTGCAAGGACGTTCCCCGGCTGCTGGAATGGTGGGATTATTTATCAAGCAGTACAGACATGAAATATACCTCCCGTTTCGGTCCTAAGGGAGAGGCCTGGGACATGGACGAAAACGGCACAGTTTTCGAAAAGCTGCCCGAAAGCCTGACGGACGATTTCACGATTGAAAACTATAAATACACCTATGGCATGGTGGATTACGGCCCCCTGATCCGTAAGGACGAAAATGCGGAGGTGCTGGAGGATGTAGCCTGGACCTCCTGGTACCGCATCGAATGCGTGAAGGAAGTGCATGATTACTGCCTCCCTGCAGAAAACCAGCTGCCCATCCGCTTCGTGGATCCTGCCAAGACCAATGAAAGGACCTTTATTGAAACGGAGCTTCTGGCCTATATCCGCAATTATATCGCTACAAGTATCCTGGAGGGAATCGACGACAGCTCCTGGAATGCACATCTGGAGCAGCTGAAGGCGCTGCAGTATGACGCGTGGCTGCAGTGGTATCAGGATTATCTGGATGGGAAGTTCTGATGTGTGGATATCCGGTGATGATTAAATGGCAGATCCATTTAAAATGATGTCTGTCCTGAACAGATAATAATTTTAAGAGAAAAGCTATCCTCTGTTGTGTGGGGATAGCTTTTTGTTCCCATCATTCCACCTCCACCGTATCCACCTCCGGCACAGCCCCATATTTTCCGGCCATATATGCTTTTCAGATATTATCATTGGTCCGCACCTGAAATTCTGTCAGGTTGAAAAGTTCCGAAACCCCGCTATGCCTGTCTTTATCCAAAAAATAAACCTGATCCTTCCGTATGATTTCCATATTCAGAAGTTCCGTATCATGGGTTGTAAAAATGAGTTGTGCATGACCAGGATTCGCCTCCGGGCTCTGGAATTTGGAAATCACAAATTCCGCAAGCAATGGATGCAGCCCCCGATCCAGTTCATCGCAGCAATGCAGGGTTGGTAATTCATGACACAGGCAATTGAGAAAAACAGCTGGTTACCGGCCACTGCTTCCGCTATCATCTCCTTCTTTTTCCTATCTCCATTCGCCGGAAAAGAAAATGTCTGCCTGCACGGCTAAATATACTGACCCACAAAACAGTTACGAAGCAGGTATTACAAAAAATAAAGAATGCGATAAATAGTTTTTGACTATCTACCGCATTTCCAAATAACCTTTACCCTACATACACATCCCAAAGCTTACCGCAAGCGCCCGGTCCACCTGTCCCAACAAAAGATTGTCCACTCTGCCTATGTATTCCTTAAGCCTTGAGCGGTCAATGGTACGCACCTGCTCCAGAAGAATGATGGAATCCTTTCTTAAACCGAATTTGGAATCCTCAAGCGGTATATGCGTGGGAAGCTTATGCTTTCCGGTCTGGCTTGTTATTGCGGCCACGATGACGGTGGGGCTGTAGCGGTTGCCCATATCATTCTGAATGACAAGAACCGGACGGATGCCTCCCTGTTCTGAGCCGATTACCGGACGTAAGTCTGCGTAATATATATCACCTTTTTGAATGCTCATTGCTGTCTCCTCCAAATAAAATACTTCGTCTGAAAATCCCTTTCTGTATCCTATTGAGGAGTGTTGCCTGTCAACCTGAGCTTTATTCATTGCTTTCAGGCGCTTTGGCAGAAAAAATTTCTTTATTCCTGTGGTCGTCTTTCCCGTTCTTTTACAGTGTCAGTCGTTTGGACAGTTACTTCTTTTCTTCCGATGATAAAACTATTTTCCCTGTCGATAATAGAATTTCTTTTCCTTGACAAACTTTTATTTTAGAATATAATTACATTTAATAAATATATTTTGGGAATTTTATTCTACAGTTAAGGAGGGTACTTATGGAAAATGAAGCCTGCCTCGCCGCTATCAGGAACCAATACAATACACTTACCAAAACCGAACGGCAGATTGCCGATTACATACTCGCGAACAGCAGCTCCGTGGTGGAAATGAGCGTGGCCGATCTGGCTGCGGCCTCTGCTGCGGCCGGTTCCGCAGTCATCCGGTTCTGTAAAACCCTAGGTTATACCGGGTTTTCCCAGTTCCGTATCACCCTGGCCATGGAGCTTGCCAGCAGGCCTGCGCCTGTCATGCCTCTTCTTACCAACAGCGATACCTCCGCAGACGCAGCACGCAAGGTTTTTGACTCCAGCGTGCGTACTCTGCAGAATACGCTCTCCATGCTGGATTTTTCCATTGTTGAGGCCCTGGTAAATGAGATTTTACAGGCGGAACGTATCTGTATTTTTGGCGTGGGCACCTCTTCCCCCATCGCTGAGGATACCGGATACCGCTTCCTCCAGCTGGGGCTTTCCGCATCCAGCTATAAGGATATTCTCTTCATGCCGGTCGCCGCTATGAATATGAAAAAAGGAGAGCTGGCAATCGCCATCAGCCACAGCGGCCGGACACAGGCCACCCTGCAGGCACTGCAGCTGGCAAAGGGGCAGGGAGCCGTTACCGCCGCCATTACCAGCTACCGTACAAGCCCTCTGGCCCAAACCGCAGATTATTCTCTCACCGCCTACCCTGATGACATCAATTATCCCGTGGAGGCAGTCTCCGCCAGGCTCGCCCATATCTGTATCCTGGATGCCATCGCAGTAATACTGACCCTGCGCCAGGGCGAAGAGGCGGCGGCACACTTAAGAACCCGGAATGAGATTCTGGAACGGATCAGAAAGAAGGATGAGCTATGAAAAAAGCCTCCGGCCGGCTGCTTTTCCTCGTTGCCTATTTTGCCTATGCTTCTATCTATATTGCACGCCTGAACCTGACAGTAGCATCACCTGTCATGCAGTCGGAAAAGCTCATGAATGCCGCACAAATTGGAACTATGGGAGGTATCTTTTTCCTTTTTTATTCTGCCGGCCAGCTGCTGAATGGGTATCTGGGAGATATTTTCCCGCCGAAAATCATGATAATGACCGGTCTTTTCCTGACTGCGGCTTCTAATCTGGGAATTGGCTTTCTTCCCGGTACGGCGGTTATCACTCTTCTCTGGGGAATCAACGGCTTTGCCCAATCCATGCTCTGGGGGCCATTACTGCGTACTGTCGCCAGCCACTATCCTCCCGGGCGCAAATCCTTTATCGCCTCACTGCTTGTTTCCTCCGTGGGCACGGGCAGCATTCTCGGCGTATTTCTGGCAACGGCGGCCATCTATTTCGGCAATCTGCGGTATGCCTTTATCTGGCCGGGTGCGGCCGCACTGCTTTCGTTTATTGCCGTGTTTTATCTGTTTCCCGGTGTACCGGCGCAGGCCGCAGATCAGGAGAAAAAAACCCTGGCTTCCCTGTTTTCACCTGGGCTGATCCTCCTGCTCCTTTCCGCCATGTGCCATGGCGTGCTCAAGGACAACATCACTCTGTGGGCAGCTTCCTATTTTATGGATACTTTTTCAGTGGATTTGCCCACTATGTCCTTCTTTGTATTTGCGGTTCCACTGCTGACCCTGGCAGGAAGGCTGATTTACCCGCTTATCTACCGGGCCTGTGGCGGAAACGAACACAGGGTATCCTTATTCGCACTCATTTTAGCGGCGGTCAGCCTGGTCCCTCTGTGTTATTCCGGAATTTCCCTGATAACCTCCGCCATATGCCTGAGCACCGCCTCTGCAGCGGTTTCACTGATAAATACCTCATTCCTCACCATTTACCCTATGCGCTACCAGCAATACGGCTGTGTATCCAAGGTGGTGGGACTGATGGATTTCGCCACTTACCTGGGCGCTGGAATCAGTTCCTCTTTTTATGGCTTCTGGCTGGAGTCCCACACCTATTCCGGTATGTTTTTATCCTGGGTTTTCCTGTCTGTCCTGGCTGTTATTTTATTATTTATAGTACAAAAAAGGAGATTAACATGAACGAAAAAGTAATCCTCATATCCATTGACGGTATGCGTCCCGACGGAGCCGTTGGCTGCGGCCATCCTTTTGTGCAGGAATTGATGGAAAAAAGCACTTATACACTGCAGGGCGGCTCCGTGCTGCCACCAGTCACTCTGCCCTGCCATACTTCCATGTTTTACGGGGTCCCGCCGGAGCGTCACGGTATCCTTACCAACACCTATACCCCTCCTGTACGGCCGGTAAAAGGAATTGCCGAACAGCTGGCCGCCTCCGGGAAGGTATGCGCCGCTTTCCATAACTGGGAACCGATCCGTCACATCTGGCAGTCGGAAACCATGAAATATACCGGTTATATCAATGCCTATCAGGAGGATAATTCCGACAGCCTTCTGACCGGGATGCTTTTATCCCTTATCTCCCGGAAGCAACCGGATTTCCTCTTTCTGCATCTGGTGGAAACCGATGAAAAGGGAGGGCACGACCATGGTTGGATGTCTCCCGAATATCTGGGGCAGCTCGGCAACGCCCTTTCCTGTGCCCAGAGGATTTATCAGGCGGCTGGCAATGACTACCATATCATCATCACCGCTGATCATGGCGGCCATGACCGCAGCCATGGAGATAACTGTCCTGAGGATATGACAATTCCCATGTTTTTCTGCGGCAGGTACTTCCAGCACGGCAGGAAGCTGGAGCACGCATGCCTGCTGGATCTTGCTCCTACGATTGCCTGGCTGACCGGTGTTGCGGCTGTCAGGGAATGGGAAGGGCATATCATCCCTCACCTCTAAACCATATAAAAACAGGGGACTGCAATACAAAGGGCTGCTGCAAAATCAAACAATTTGCAGCAGCCCTGTTCTTCATGCATGCTCAGTGCTGGACATCCTGATTCTTCATCATTTCCATCAGGTTAAAGGGAGGAAGAATACTGTCAATCAGCTCATACAGAGCGTCGTCATAATGGTCGCGCACCTCACAGCTGCGGTCAAAGATCATGGTAGGCTCTTTTTCCTCCGTTACCGCATCCCACTGGGGAAGTCCGGAATGTCCCGGCCTGCCGGTCCGTGCAAAGGTCATCAGGGCGCCGAACATCCGGGCCTCCAGTTCATCGGAAACACCCTGGATGCCGCATACCTCCACCTTATCCGTATTGTGGAAAAAGAAGGGGATATCCGAACAGTGCCATGCGATTTTCTGATGCTGGATCGGGAACTCCAGGATAAAGTTGTAAAGGTAGGTCCCCGCGCCTCCCTTCGCGTGGAGCTTTGCCAGACGTTTGGAGGGCTGACGCATCACACGGTCCACATTCAGCAGATCCGTGGCATATTTTCCGGGATAGGCTTTGGCAAAGGCGGCAATCATTTCATCCGTATGTTCTCCGTAAACCTTTGCAATGATCTCCCTGGCCTCTTCCCCTGACAGCTTTGTTTTATCATAGGTTTCCGGCAGGAACGAAAACTCCCCGAATACGGAACCGATCAAAAGCGGGATCTGATATGCATGTTCACGGAAGCCGCACTCCAGCGGGCTGCCGAGATAATAATCATTTAACAGCGGGGAGCCTCCCACATAGCCGCCCTTCATGGCAATCGGCATACTGACCTTCGTATAGGCTTTTGCCAGCTCATAGTAGGGTACGGTTTCCAGCTTTTCCACATCCCCCTCGCCAAGCCCCAGCTCCGCGAGCAGCGCCCCGACGATTTCACGCCCGTCGCCGCGGCAGATAGGCAGTGTGGACGCATCCCCTACGCCGCTCATGATCATGCCCTTGTGGAACAGGCCGTCCGCGTCGGGAATCTGCATCAGGTCGGCCACCTTCATGCCACCTCCGGACTGCCCGAAAATTGTTACATTCTCAGGATCCCCTCCGAACAGGGCGATATTTTTATGGATCCAGCGCAATGCCGCCACCATATCCGCATGGCCTGCATTCCCGGAGTTTTTGTACTTTTCTCCGAAGGGGGACAGATCCAGGTATCCCAGCAGGTTCAGACGGTGATTGACAGAAACCACAACCACATCCCCGTCCATGCACATGTTATACCCGTCATAGGCAACCTGCTCAATGGAGGATCCGGCAAAATATCCGCCGCCGTGCAGCCATACCACCACCGGTTTTTTCGCTTCCTTATCCAGGGACTTTGTCCAGATGTTCAGGTTCTGGCAGTGCTCATCCTGCGGCCAGTAACGGTGGGGTACCATAAGCTCCGCGCTGGGCGTATCCTGGTTCATCAGCGGGCACACAAACCCGTAAGAGGTGGCGTCCTTTACGCCCTCCCAGGATGTTTCCTCTGGCATCTGGAAACGATCCGCATATGCATAGGGCACGCCTCTGTAAATATAGGCCCCTTCATAGAGAAATCCTTTCAGCCTTCCTCCGGTGGTTTCCACCACCGGTACTTCATCGTAATTAAAATTTTTTGCCATCTTGTTAACCTCCTGCTTGTTTGTCAGAGAAAATACCTGCCCACTTTTGCAGGCAGCGGATTTTTCCCCTGAATAACTGTTATTTTCCTTCCGTCTCCCGTTTCTGTAAATCTGCCATTACTGTGGGATAAAGCTTATCCAGCTTATAAAAATAATAGAATACCGGAATGGCCAGCATGAACGGAATCGGCGCCGCCAGATACAGATTCTTAATCGCCGTAATGGCGGTTTCCGGCTGTACTGTCGCAAGTCCATTATATCCCGCCGCGCCGATAATGGCCAGCGCTACGGCGCCGCCCACGCCTCCGCCGATTTTTGCGCCGAAGGTTGTGCTGGAATAAAGCATGCCTTCCACACGGGTTCCGGTTTTCCACTGTCCATACTCAATGGTATCAGCCACCATGGCAAACAGAGTTCCCGTAAGAGCCGCATTGCCCACGCCCTTAATCAGGGAGCATGCAATCAGCCACCCGCCGCTTGTGGGATTCATAAGTATAAGCACCTGCCCCACAAGGCTGATAATGCTTCCCACAAAGGCTACATCCCGCTTCCCGTATTTTTTGCTCAGCGGCGCTACTGCGGGCATGCATACCAGCACCGGCACGATGGATACCGCCGTAATAAAGCCTGCCAGGTTTTCGTTGCCCAGAATCCACTTGGCATAATAGGTGCCCACGCCCATGCCCAGGGACATTCCAAGTGCCGTGCATACCCAGATACCCACAATGATGAGCCAGTAATTGTTCTTCAGAAGAAGCTTGAAGCCCTTCACAAAGCTGATGTTTTCCTTCTGTACGGAGGACACCCGCACACGCTCCTTTGTCTTTGCAAAGCAGAGGAGGAAAAGCGCCGCCGCTGCCACTGCATAAATAATGGAAACAAGAATCCAGCTCTTCTGCTGATTGCTGCCGCCCATGGCATTTACGAAAGGAAGGGTAAATGCATTGATGAGCAGAGAACCGCACTGTGCCATAAACATACGGAAAATATTGATTACCGTACGTTGTCCCTGATCGCGGCTCATTAAAGATGTGAGCGCGCCATAAGGGATATTGATCATGGTGTACAGGAATGTGGTAACCAGATTATAGGTAATCGCCACATATATGTATTTTCCCAGATCCCCTGTATTCGGCACCAGGAATACGAGCACACATGCAATGCCGATGGGAACCGCAAGCCAGAGCATCCAGTGCCTCGCCTTGCCGTATTTCGTCTTTACCCGATCCATTACGTAGCCCATGAAAATATCCGTGAACCCGTCCGCCAGCCTCGAAAACATCATAATGCTTCCAATAATCGCCGCATTCAGCCCCAGCGCATCCGTGTAAAAAAAGGTTACAAAGGTCGAGGTCAGGACCAAAATCAGGTTGCTTGCCAGATCCCCTCCGCCGTAAGCCACCTTTTCAAATACCCCTATTTTTTCCGTCTGCCCGGAAAGCTTTGCCTCCGCTGCTTTTCCAACCATAAAACTGCTCCTCCTTTGGTTCTTTTTGTTATATCAACTATACAAAAAAGAACCGCCACAGGATATCGCATTTCTCCTTACCTTTTCTCCCTTCCTTGCCGGATTTTGGATGGCAGTTTTTTCACTTTTCCTGCTAACGCAAGATTTCATGATAAAAACAGCAAAAATTGATGATTCCCGGCATTAATTCAAACAGGCCTGTGCATTTTATGCACAGGCCGTGTGGCTGCATGAAGGCGGCAAGCCTTATTCCTTCCGGATTTTAATAAGCATGACCTCAAGAGGCTTCACACTGGCTCTGATATTCAGAACAGGCTCCTCCTCCCGTACCTCTTCGCATTCTGTCCGATACTCAGGATACGAGCCCGCCTCCAGGAACGCGGACTCCTCCTGGTTCAGCGTATCCGGCGCTCCCATACGCACCCAGGCGTCATAGCTGCTGCCTCCCTGCCTTGTAATGCCATACCGTTTTATCCGGTATTTTCCCGGCGCCAGATGGGACATCTGGATGAAAAAAGCCTCCGCCTCCTTCGGCTGAAATACCTGATACCGGTTGGTCTGCGTCATATTTACCGTGTGGCGGTAGCGGTAAAGCAAATCATAATGACAATAATTATACAGGAAAATCTGTATCTCCTCATCCCGCTGTGAAATAAAGTATCCGTTTCCCTTTTCCACCAGCCGGTCCCCCATCTGCGCCAGAAGCTCCATCGCCCGGTAAGCGCTCTTTTTCACGCTGTTTTTGGTGAACAGCCCGAAGCCGCCGCAGAACATCTGGGGCACCGGTGGGATTTCATCCAGCCTGTCGTTCAGGGCAAAATACCCCATCCCGCTTAAATGGGCATTGTTTTCCAGGACATTTTTAAAAAGATATGCTGATTTATAGCAGGTGTCGTTGCACAGATCCCTCTGCCAGATCGTGCTGCTCCATTCCTCCACCACCAGCGGCAGCGCCCCTGCCCCCGCCTGTTTTAAAATCCCGCGGGCTTCCTCCGTCAGATGGAAAAGGATATCCTCATCCCTGCTGACGGCCATGGGAAAGCTTTCATTCCCCACTATCAGATTCAGGCCGCCCTCTTCCTCCTCCGGATTCACCCCGGCAAAGGAGCGGAAGCTGATGATATCCGGCATGCAGCCTCTCCGGCGGCACATGGCAAGAAACTGAGGCAGATATTTCCGGCAGTCCGTTGTTCCCGGGCCGCATACAAGGAAATTGCCGCATACGGATTTTATCGTCTCATAGGTACAGGTGTAAATCTCCTCATATTCCGCTTCCGTACATACACCGAAATTCATATATTCCGGAATCAGCCACGGGGCAAACAGCCACTGCCGCACCCGATCTCTGCCGTGACGCTCCACCAGGTGCTCCAGCAGGCTTCGGATCAGATCTTTCCACGCCTCCAGGGACTCCGGATAGGAAACCACCCCCGCCCGCATGGAGGGAATGGAGGTACTGCGCGCCAGGAGCCTGGGCATATTGCTTAACTCCACCATGGGCTTCGCCCCTGCTGACACAATAAAATCAATGGCTTCATCCACATAGGTGAAATTTTTTACCCGGTTGCCAATCATATCCGTCCGGAGCAGGCACATATCATCATCAAGAATCCCCTTTATGCGGATATATTCGAATCCGATCTGCTGCTGCAGAAGAATTATTTCCTGCTGCCTCGCTCCGTCCAGCAGCTCCCTCGCATAACCTGCATTCATAATCCGCTTCCAGTGCTGAGTGATGCGCGGTTTTCTGCCCTCCAGATCTATCACCAGCTCCCGCACCTTTTCCTTGTACTGCTTTACCTCCGGATCGCTGCCGGCATAACGCATCAGAGAGGAAAAAACATGGTTCATTTCATCCGGCTCCGCTGCCGCCGTCTGCGGGGTTTCCTGCTGCGCCGCGGCCTGTTTCCGGTATTCTCCCGGCGTCATACCCCGGTACTGCTTAAACGCCTTGATCATGGCGTTCACATTGGGAAATCCGCTGTTATAGGCGATCTCCGTCAGCGTTTCCCTGCCGTGCATCATCCAGACGGCATGGCAGACACGCACCCTCGTCAGATACTCCATAAAGGACACGCCCAGATATCTGCGGAAGCTGTGTGATATGTATGTACGGCTCAGGAAAGTATGCTCCGCCAGATCCTCTAGGGTAATCGGCTCCCTGTAATTATTATGGATATAATCAATGGCCTGCTCCAGCCGTTCCCAGCCGCTGCCCTCCGGCAGCTCTTCCTTTTCCTCTAGGAAATGCCGGACCAGATTCTCAAGCAGCGCCGCAATCCGGTTCTTTATATACAGGGACTGCCTCATCTCATATTTATACTGCGCCTGAAAGGCCCGGGCCAGATTGTTCCGGAGTACATCATAGATCCCCTGCCTGTCCTTCGGATACAGGAAGGAGCGGCAGTTTACCCTATGATTCAGAAGCTCCGGACTGACAGAGGCCAGATAATGCAGGGAAATCGACAGCGACAGCGCACACGCATCCCCGTCCAGCTCAAGCTCCAGCATCTGGAAGCTGTTGACGGCAAAAATATCCCCTTCATTGATACGGTATACCGGCCCGTTCTGGGCAAGGCACACCCGCCCGGCCCCCTTTAATACGAAAATCAGCTCCAGCTCCGGATGCCACAGCGCGCGTTCATCCTCCCTGCGCAGCAGGGTGAACCAGAAGTCTTCCTGTTTTTTGTCGGATTGTCCCATAATTGTGCTTCTCCTTCTTCCATTGCGGACCCCCTGGCCTCATGTCCGGCAAACGGTGAATCAGTGCTGATTATAGGATACCACCCTACGGGTTGGCAGCCAAGTATGGAATTTGCCGCATAACCTCCGACCACCTTTCGGCAATCTGCGAAAGCCCCTCCCTTGTAGGATGTGTCATATCCGCAGATATATATTCCGGATTACTTAACAGCTGTTTTCCCGGCGTATATATCAGCTTTGTCCCTTCCGCATGTTTACGCACAATCTCCCTGAATAGTTCCGTCCTCTCCTGCATATCCCCATTATGCGTAAAAATATCCGTTACAAAAACAGGCCTGCCGTCTGCTGCGAGAATTCCCATAAACTCCTCAATTCTTTTTTCATAGGCCGCGTCACTCAAAGGCTTTTTGAGCATGTTAATCCCCATCTCCACAGACGCAAATGTCCAGTCTTTTCTTGAAACAATATATTCTGCCATTGGTTTTTCCATAAAAGCCGAGCCTGCATAGCCCTGATTCATATAATCCACTCCAAATTTATGGGCCACCTGAAACGGATAGGTCCAGGGTGTCATCAATGCCATTCCGCCATGCGTAATCGAGGAGCCATAGGCCAGATAACATTTCTCAGGCGCATCCGATTTACAGGGCGGTTCCGTATTCCCTTCCCTGCCCAAATATCTACAGGTACCATAAGGAAGCAGAACCCTTACCATCCGGGGTGAAAAAGGAAGCCTTGCCTGCCTTGCAATTGCTTCCAGTTTTTCAAGCTCTTCGGGATATTTTACTGAAATAACTGTTTCCGTCTCCCTAAGTGCTTTGGCAGAATACTGCCATCCCCCCTGGAATGAACCATAGTATATCAGCACCGTCTGTGCTTCCTCATCCGGATCCGCCCGGAGATGGAGCTTAACTTCTTCCCCGGTCAGACGGAATCTCACCTCAACCCCGGTTGAAAGGAAGGATGTGTTATCACGAATCCCTTGATCCAGCTGTTTTGCCACATCCCTCGGCAGACGAGACATCTTATAACCGTCTTCTTCCCATACCATTGCTTCCACATTATGAAATTCCATCTGGTCAAATATCATTGTCCTACCTCCGATCCGATATCCCTTTGTCCCACGGGCGTGCCGCCCGCTGGCTTTTCTGTGCTTTACTGAAAACGCTTAACCTTTCACCGCTCCCATCATAATTCCTTTGGTAAAGTATTTCTGCACAAATGGATACACAAGCATAATAGGAAGAATTACGAAGGCTGTCAGCGTAAGCCGGATGCTGGTAGGCGTGGCTGCTGTTGCAGAAAGCTGCGTGTCATTGGTAATCTGTGTCGCCTGCGCCTGGATCTGATTGAGCAGTTCATAAAGCAGGAACTGCATGGTATACAGTTTGGGATTGGTAATATACAGTTTGGTTGTAAAAAAGTCGTTCCAGTGGCCTACCGCTGTAAATAAAGCCACCGTGGCCAGGATTGGTTTCTGAAGAGGAAGCACAATCCGGAAGAGCCTGGTAAAATATCCTGCGCCGTCCAGATAAGCGGATTCCTCCAAATCCGGAGGTATAGCTTCCATGGAAGTTTTAAGCAGAACCATATTATAAACGGAAATCATACCCGGAATAATATAAATCCAGAAAGTATTCACCAGATGCAGCATCCGGTTATTCAAATAAATAGGAATCATGCCTGCCGAAAAATACATGGTTGCCACACAGAACCTGTACCAGAATTTTTTCCCCCACATTTCCTGCTTTGTGAAAAAATATGCGGTATATGCTGTGGCAAACACACTGACACCGGTTCCAAGGACGGTCCTGGCCAGCGTGATCAAAACTGAATTTCCAAGGTTTTCCACCTTTAGAATTTCTTTGTAGTTGCCGAAGTGAATTCCCACCGGACGCCAGGTTATGGCTCCCACTTCCACCATCTGGTTATTGCTGATCGTGCAGATTAGCAGATAATAAAAGGGATAGGCACACAGAAGCGCCAGTAAGGTGAACAGAATCCCGAAAATTATATTATAGCCGATATCTTCCATGGACATCGGTTTCTTAGCCTTTGGTAATACTTTTGTTTTTGCCATATTTTTACCTCCTTAAGCGACAAATTCACCCTGCTAGAAAACACTTGTTCCACGTACTTTTTTCGACGTATAGTTAGCCATGGAGAACAGTACCAGCGCTACAATGGATTTCATGACTCCTACCGCAACACTGTAGGAAATCTGGCCGTTTCCAATACCCAGATTGTACACATACAGATCCAGTACCTCTATGTATTCCTTATTCAGTGAATTGCCGAATGCAAGGAACTGATCCACACCATTGTTCAGGAAATTTCCGATGCTCATAATCAACAGCACGAAAAACGTGGGGATCAGCTGAGGAATCGTAATATACCTTATCTTCTGCCAGCGGCCTGCGCCATCCACCTGCGCGGCTTCATACAGTTCCTGATCGATACCGGAAATCGCCGCAAAGTAAATAATCGCACTCCATCCAAGGCCTTTCCATTGCTGCAGAAGCACCTGGGTCAGCCATACATGCTTATCGGAGTTCAGGATGTTGACCGGCTCCGAAATCCAGCCCATCCCGATAAGCGCATTATTCAGCACGCCGTTGTATCCAAAAATCCCCATAGCCAGGGAAAGCATGATTACCCAGCCTATAAAGTTCGGCAAAGTGGTTACGGTCTGCACCACCTTCTTAAATTTGTTCGATTTCATCTCGCTGAGCAATACCGCAAACAGCATAGGCAACGGAGAAAATACATATCCCAGCAGATGAATGGCAAAGGTATTTCTCAGCACGCGGAACAGATTCGCCCGCATTACCTTGTTTCCAAACAATTCCTGAAAGTTCTGCCACCCTACAAAGTTACTGTCAAACAACGATTTTCCCGGCTTATACTGGAAAAACGCAAAGGACCAGCCCCACAGCGGCAGATAATAAAACAGCAGTATCACAAGGATTCCCGGCAAAGCCATAAGAAAAACCTTATAGCCCAGCCATTTTTTTGACGCCGACATATCTTTCCTGCTTTTAGGTTCTGACTTACTCAATGAAGTGTCCCCCTTCCTTTCAACTCCGTATTTTAATTGTTTTTTCTGCTACTATTATGTTACACGCACAGCGCTTTGCCGTATATGAAAGAAATTACCGATAGTTTTAATAATTTCGGTTTATTTGCTTTCCGCCCTGCTTTCAATCATACATACTGAACTGTACAGACCTTCCGCTTTTGCGGTGATTTTTATTTTCCCAGGGGCAGGGTTGGATTTCACCAGAAGCTGGCAGAGTCCATGAAAAGCACGTCTTACCGGCAGCTTATCCGGCTCGTGGCTTCCCGGATTTCCGTTACCTGCTCCCAGGAAGGTTCCCGTGCCTTCCACCGTGAATGTAAGTTGCGGATCCGCTGTGGGGACTACCCGGCCATATTTATCCAGAATACGGACATTGATAATGGCAATATCCTGTCCATCCGCACAAATACAGTTTTCATAAGCTGTCATTTCTATTCTTTCCGCAGGCCCTGTCGTCCGTACTTCTTCCCGCGTTGCTTCTCTTCCGCCCTGATAGCCAACCGCACACAAAACTCCCGGTTCATAAATAATATTTTCCCATTTCAGGAACCAATCCCGTTCCATCCGCTTCCTTCCATAGCTTTTGCCATTGACCGACAGTTCCACTTCCTCATAATTACTGTAACAGTATACGGTAACCGGACGTCCTTCCTGCCCTGCCAGATTCCAATGGGGGAATACATGAAGAACCGGTTGCCCGGACCACCAACTCTGATAATAATAGGCGATATCTTTTTTAAAGCCGCAGTAGTCCATCACGCCGTATTGGGTGGAAACCGCCGGATACGGCATAGGCGTCGGTTCACCTTTATAATCAAAGGCCGTCCAGACAAAATACCCGGACAGATAAGGACGGGCATGATACATTTTCCACATATTTTCCGCCTTAAAGGCAGAATCCCCGCTCCATTTCCGAATATTTTTATTACCGTTTTCCGGATCCATAGGATAAAAATACCCCTGTTCCGTATTTGTCTCATAACAGGAACGGGTCCAGCCGTTTGAAAAGGCCTCCGTATTCATCATCGGCTGTCCGCAGGTCGTTTCATGATACGGATCCCATCTCTCGGGATAATAGTTAAAGCCTGCAATATCCAATTCTCCGGCCAGGGGAAGCAGCTCTTCCAGGGAGATATCCCTGCTGTCCTTTGTGCCATTGGGATTCCAGTACACAAGGGCCATGGTAACCGGACGGGAAGGATCCAGCTTTTTAACTTCCATACGCATTGCATGAGCTACCCGTCCCGCTTCCGGATTAAACTGAAGGTTCACTTCTTCGTTTCCGATACACCAGCAATAAATACAGGGATGGTTCCTGTCACGCTTCACCATATTTCTAAGCTGCTCCAAGCTTTCTTTTGAAACACTGGTTTTTCTGGTTTCATCCATGACAAGAATCCCCATCCTATCACACATGGCAAGCAGTTCGGGAGACGGCGGGTTATGGGAACAGCGCAGCGCATTTGCTCCCAGTTCCTTCATCTTATGAAGACGGTACTCCATCAGCTTATCCGGGACTGCTATGCCCGTTCCCGCATGATCCATATGCTGGCAGAAGCCCTTCACCTGAAAGAAGGAACCATTCAGCAGCAGGCCTTTTTCCCCGTCCGCCTTTATGCTTCGGATACCAAAAGAGGTCTCCCTTACATCCACAGCTTTCCCATCATAAACAAGCTCGGTCCGCAGGGTATACAGATAAGGATTCTCCGGCCCCCAAAGACTGATATCCGTCAAATGCATCTCCTGCTCCACTGTATTTTCATCCCAGAAGCAAATATCCATTTCGGTAGATGTCGAACAGATTTCCTGTCCCACAGCATCAAGAATCACGGAACGTATACACACTAAAATCTCATTATCACGGCGGTTTGCAGCTGTAGTTTCAATGCGGACCTTCGCACAGCAGGTCTCAAGAACCGGTTCCGCCGTAATATAAATGCCGTCTTCCGGCAGATAGACTGGTTCCTTCACAGTCAGCCATACATGCCGGTAAATGCCGCCGCCTTCGTACCACCAGCCCTCCCGACCGGTGGAATCCACTCTTACTGCCACCAGGTTAGATTCTTCAAAGTTGATATATTCCGTCACATCATAAGTGAACCCTGTATAACCGCTTTCATGGGTTCCCACAAAATGTTCATTCACATATACGGTACTGTTGCGGAACACTCCGTCAAAGGTCAGAAAAACACGTTTTCCCTCCTGAGAGGCCGGGAGTTCAAATTTTTTCCGGTACCATCCAATTCCGCCTTCCAGGGAACCGCCTGCAAAATGTCTGCTGTCAATGGTTTCCATATCCGGCACCCTGTCTGATCCCACAAAAACCTCGTTTTTTTGCGTATAATCTCCCTCCATGACAAAATCGTGAGGCACATCTACATCTTTCCAGCCCGAATCTTCCAGGTTCCTTCCTGCCGCGCCGAAATAAAAGGACTTTCCTTTGGCTCCTCCCCAGCCTTCCGTATTGGTATGCGGCGCCAGATCCCCTTTGAAAAACTTCCAACCCAAGTCCATATTGATTCTGTTTTCCATCTGTTCATCCTCTTTCTTATAATTATGTTTTGTGCATAAAAACAGCCGTGCCCATGAAAAATCAATTCTTTTCACAGAACACGGCGCTTCCATTTATTGCATTCCGGACAGGACTCCAGCCAGGCAATTATTCAGCTGCATTAAGGACCGCATCTCTTTCATTTCTTGCCTTTTCGATATCATCCAGACGCCACTGTATCAGATCCTCCGCGCCCAGATCTTTACAGTCCGCAACCATTTGCTGCCAAATGCTTTGAAAGGTTTCTTCGTCCTCCGCATAGACCATTTTCCAGCTCGCATCTACCACCTTATCATTAATGGTGCTCATAGTAAGCTTCATAGAGTCATCCGGTGTGCTTAAAAAGCTGTTGATGAAATCAAGGTCACTTGTATAAACAGCGCAGTTATTGGTATCCACCAGATCCTGCCAGCTGTCATAGCCTGTGGTTTCTTTCCAGGAACGATATGCCTCATTGTCATTGGCAATTGCTTTTTCTTCCGGCCAGCCTGTATGGACACTGATTAAATCTTCTCCATTGGGCCCCTTATATGTCATAACCGCAGACTGGGCAAGAATCCAGCTTGTGTTCCAAAGATAGGCCTGTTCTCCATTGTCATAAAAGTACTTGTCTCCGGTCGCTGCCTGATTATATTCCTTTGCTTTTTCGGTCAGTGTAAGAACATTGCCGTTAATCTCGTACATATCGCCTTCCGGTCCTGCATTCCCCATCATCTGTGCATCCGGATCTGCCATCATATCGATAAAGGCAAGACATGCTTCCAGATTTTTCGTATTGGCATTTACCACAATATATTCATCCGTATTTCCGAAAATGGCATCGCCGTAAAGCGTTTCACTATTGATATAATATTTTGTTCCCGGAATCCAATATTCAAAATACTCGTTACGCCATCCGGGCTGTGTGCCGCCGCCGAACATTCTCGTCTTTTTCCCGGCAGTGCTCCGGTCCGTATTGATGCTATCCGGATCCAGTATCCCCGCCTGCATACAGTCGAAGTAGAATTTCAATCCCTGGTAATAAACGCTGTTATCCTCCAGGATGGAAGAATATTTCCCCTCTATCATGTTTGTTTCCAGCAGATAGGGAAGCTGGTTTTCCGTATAGCCATGCCATCTGAGCCATGTAATAATATTTCCCCAATACTCGGTATCGGATCCTGAATTCAGCACAGTTCCATAGATTTTATTGCCGCTGTCATCTGTGGGATGGGCCTCCATCATCTGTTTTGCCACTGTGATCAGTTCATCATAGCTGTTGATTTCCGGCGCGCCGATTTCTTCATAAATGCTCCAGTTCAGCCTTACCACATTACGGTCTCCCATGTCTGTAATATCAGTTCCTCCCACATTGGTAGGCATTGCGTAAAGACTGCCCGTATCGTTACTCCTGTAATTTTTTACGAATTCCAGCGCGGGCCCAAGACCGTTTTTTTCAATCGCCGCCTGCACATGCGGAAGGTCGTCCAGATAATCATCCAGCTTCAGCACCATGCCCGCATCTATCATAAGGGAGAGATTTTCCGCGTTTACGTGCATAACATCCGGCAGATCCCCGCTGGCAAGAATTGCATTGGTTTTCTCGTCCGAATAAGCCCATACGTCAATGGCAAGCCCCTTTGTTTTGAAAAAATCTCCCAGATAACCCGAAACAGTCCCGCTGGTCAGATTCGCGTTAAAGGGATACAGGGAAATGGAAACCGGGTTCCCGCTGTGCTCACCTTCAAATGCCGCCAAATCAAAGCTTACTCCGCTGTCCTCTGCCGCTTCTTCCGTTCCCGCTGCCTGCGCGGCCGTTTCTTTGTTCCCTGCCTGGCTTGGCTGTTCCTGCGAAGAAGCCGTTGTACCGCTTCCGCAGCCGGCAAGCGTCCCTATCACCAATGCACCGGACAACGCCAGCGCAGCCACTCTCTTCCAATATCTGTTTTTCATACATTCCCTCCTGATAAAATTATAGTCTTCAGCTTCTAACCGTCACGTGACATCCATTCGAATTTCTTAGCTCAATCATAAATAGTTTCATAAATTTTGTATATATAAAAAATCTCGGATAATTTAGGAAATTCCGTATTCCTCACAAAGCCGGCTTTACTTGCCTGCCTTATTCCTATAAAATTATAGTACGGATTTACATACTGTTAAGGCAGAGGTCACTGTTCATTCCCAAATAGTATCTTTAAATTACAGGAGGTAATATGTTCCAGGTATTGCTGTGTGACGATGAAATATCTGTTACGAATTTTCTGAAAAACTCCATTCCCTGGGAAAGCCTTGGAATAGAAAATATCCATACCGCTTCCGACGGCAGGGAGGCCCTTGCTGTTCTGGAGAAAAATCAGGTAGATCTTCTGATAACCGACATCCGCATGCCGCGTATGGACGGCTTGGAACTTTTGGCAAAGGTCCGCCAGACTACCCCGGATACCCACTGCATCCTGCTGACAGCCTATGGTGAATTTGAATATGCAAAGGCTGCCTTCCGGCTGGGCGTGGATAATTATCTTCTCAAGCCGATTCAGGTGGAGGAGTTGACGGAGACAATTGAAAATACAGTGGAAAATATGTACCTGCACAGGAAAAACCAGGAGGTTCTCTTCCGTGAGAATATATTGCGCCGCTGGCTTACCGGCAGCATCGGTGAGGATGAACTGGGAGAAAGAAGCAGTCTTTTGGGGGATATTAATATTTACCAGCGCTCCTATTGTGCCGTATGCATGAGTAAAGCGGAGCATTCCATTTCCCTGTCCGCTTTTACCGAGAAGTGTGTGCCGGAGCTGTCCCGCGTATATGATTGTCTTCATGTCTGGGACAATCAGGGCTATTATGTCCTGATTGTGAGCGGGAAAGAAATAGACCGGGAGCAGCTGGCCGGGGTACTGAGGCAAACTGCTCGCCAGCTGGATATCTCCGATAAAATACGCATTGCCGCAGGAGCCGTGGCGGAGCAGAGTGAAAACCTCTGTGTAAGCTACCAGGGGGCAGTAAAACTGCTTTCCTCTCCGGAGCCTCCGGCCGGAACGATCCAGCTTGTACCGGACAACAGCAGGATAGAGGCAGACCCGGACGCTTCTATTGATTATGTAAATCTTTCCCCCATCATACAAAAGGCGATTGATTACATCCACAAAGAATACGCAAATGGGGTATCCATCAAAGATTTCTGTGCGAAGCATACCATTACCACAGCCTATCTCGGCTATCTGTTTAAGAAAGAGACCAATACCTTTTTTAACAATTACCTGAATACCTACCGGCTGGAAAAAGCCAGGGAACAGCTGGTCAACTCCCAGGAAAAGGTAAATACCATCGCAGAAAAAAACGGTTTCACCTCAACCAGCTATTTTATAACCTCTTTTAAAAAATATACGGGAATGTCACCTCAGAAATACAGGGAGCAGAACCAATGAACAATAAAAAACCGGACAATCATGTAAATAATCTTTTTCTCACCAGCGCCTCCGTTTTCTGTATCCTGCTGCTTATTTTCAGCTTTCTTGCCATATATTTTTCCTACCACGACAAAAAAAGCCGGATTACATCGTCCATGGAAATGATCAGCACCTATACCAGCCAGGAATACGGAAATATATTGAACAATTTCTGGCAGGCCTATATGCCTGTCTACGAAACAATGAAGGAGGATTCCACACTGGTAAAGAGCTATTTCGCAGCGGAGGACGAGCTGACCCCTCAGGAAAAGAACCAGCTTTCCAGCCTGTTAAAAAGGATGAGCCTGCGGGATAACAGGATTACATGGATTGCCCTGTATTCCGCCTTAAGGCCGGTAAATTATATTCAATACGCCAATGATACTTCCATTAATACGCTGCCTGACAGCTTTCCCTATATCAAAGAGCTGACGGACAAAAAACAGCAGATGGAGGTTTATGGCATGCGCTATTTAAACGCTGCTTCCGCCGGAAATGAAACCTTTGCCATCAGCGGCGGCGTGCCCTTCGGCTTTGGGAAAGGCAGCATTATCATCGGCTATAAGACAAGCACCCTCGCCCAATCTGCCACTCTGTTTCCCGATAATGTAAAAAACATGGAGTATTATGTCATATCCAACGGACAGGTTGTTTATAATTCTGAGGGGAATTATGATATCGGCTCACTTTATCAGCCGGATGGAGAAACAGACGGTATCCACACGGTAAACGGCACCCGTAAATATGTGCAGGCGCTCCCTTCCGGCAACGCTTCCTCCTATGTTGTCTGCTCCATTAATTACGGGGATATGCTCCGGTCTGTCCACAAGGATACCCCTTTGCTCCTTGCCGTATTTATTGCCTTTTTCGGATTTTCCGTCTTCATCGGCCGCAGCATTCAGCGGCAGGTGGCGGAGGAAGTGGCTGTAATTAAGGAGGGACTGAACATTCTGGCGGAAAACAACCTGGATTACCAGCTGCCTACCAATTTCAGGCAAAATGGTTTCCCGGAAATCGCACAGGATATCAATATGATGAGCTCACGGCTCAATGAAAGCATTAAGAAAGCATATTATTTTGAATTGAAGCAAAAGGATGCCGAAATGGCAGAGCTGCAGGCTACCTTCAACCCGCATTTTTTATACAATACCCTGGAAATGCTGCGCAATAAGTGCTACAGCAACGGGGATTCCCAGACAGCGGGGCTGATTGCCAACCTGGCCTCCATTTTCCGCAGCTTCATCGGAGCCAAAACCTTCGTAACCTTCCGTGAGGAACTGGCCTTCAGCAAGAAGTACCTGTCCCTTCTTATCGCCAGATACGGGGATCTCGTCAGCTTCCGCTATGACTTTGATTCCGCCCTGCTCAATTACGGAATCATACGGAATGTCTTCCAGCTCCTGATAGAAAATTATTTCGTCCACGGGTTTGACGCCAACCGGCCGGACAATGAAATTGAATTCATGGGAACCTTCCTGGATGAAGACAATATTCAGCTCCTTGTAAAGGATAACGGCTATGGCATGACAGAGGAAGAGGTCGTTGTGCTGAACCAGAAAATTGAAGAGCCGATCCGCCACAGCCGGGAGAACTTCGGCCTGAAAAACCTGAACCAGCGCCTGAAGCTCTTTTACGGTCCCAGCTATGGGCTGCATATTGAAAAAAATGAATCCGGAGGGATTACTGTTTTCATAAAAATCAGGAAAATGACGGTGGAGGAATATGAGGAAAACAGGAAGCAATTGCGGGAACCGGAAGGGAATCCCGGTTCCCGCTAAGCGCCTTCCTCCGGCGCTATAGGCCAGTTTCAGGACTTCATTAATCCCCCGCCGCCTTATTGATTTCCGCCCAGGGAGTAATTGATATTTTGTACAGGTTCTGTATCTGCGCCAGACCTATTTTAATCCGTCACCCAGCCCGTAAACATCATTTTCTTTTCCTTTCACACCATCCCAATGGATTTCTTCTTTAAACTCCAGTTCAATAATCGTATCCAGCATATCACGTGAAGCTATCGGCACCCGGATTTCAATATTGCCTCCATCCTCCGTAAGTTCTGCGTCACGGGCATTCAAGGATCGCCAGGAAACCAGTTCGTTATCCGGTATCATAAACTTTACAGTATCCTGCTGCCATTCAATGATATGGACGTATACCCTGTTTTTACAGTATGTTGTTCCGCCCCAGCTTCCCGGTATAACCGGGCCGCCTCTCGTTTTGTACACTGTATCCCCATATTTTTGCAGCCAGTCACCAAGCTGCCTGAGACGTTCCACCTGTTCCGGTTCCATATCCCCGTCTCCTGTGGGACCGACGTTGAGCAGATAATTGCCGTCCCTGACCACAATAGAAATCAGGTTATGAACCAGTTCCCGTAAAGACAGTACCGGCCTTCCTGGAATGTATCCCCAGGAATCCGCAATACAATCATTGGAATCCCATGGTTTATCCGTACGGATATCATCAATCCGGCGTTCCCTCACGTGAAAATCACCTTCCCAGCCGAAACGGTTATTTATCATAATATCCGGCTGAAGCCTGCGTATTTCATTGATTATTTTTTCCGATTCCCAGAAATAATTAACTTTCATATATTCGCTGACGGCCCATTCCGGCCTGCGGAACCACCCCTGCTCGGAGGACCAGTCGATTCCGCCCAATGCCAGCCACTCCCCGTCAAACCAGAGCAAATCGATTTTCCCATAATTCGTCATCAGTTCCATCAGCTGATCATGGCACTGTTTCTTAAGCTCCAGCGCATTTTCCCAATAAAGATCCGGGAAAAAATAGCCCGGGAATCTCCAGTCCAGGGGAGAATAATAGAACCCCACCTTAAATCCCTCTTCCCGGCAGGCTTCCACATATTCTTTTACAAAATCCCTGTGCGCCGCGCTGTTCATCGCATTGAAGCTGCTGCTCCTGCTGTCAAACAGACAGAAGCCGTCATGATGGCGGGTTGTCAGCACCATATATTTCATTCCCGCATCCTTAGCCGCCCTGGCCCATGCACGGGCGTCAAACCTGCAGGCCGCAAATTCCTCCGACAGTTTTTCATACTCCTTCACATTCAGCCGTTCGCTGAACAGTACCCATTCTCCCTTTCCCAGCATGGAATACAGTCCCCAATGGATAAACATCCCAAACTTGGCGTCCCGAAACCACTGCATACTGCTCTCGTCCAGTCTGTGTACTTCTTCCGGCACATATTCTTTTTGCGCCTGTTCAAAGGATTTCATTTCTTCTATCTTTTTCATAGCTCTCCTCCTGCTGTTTTTTCCAGGCCCGCTCAGCCCTTTACGGCTCCTACCGAAATTCCCTTAATAAAATATTTCTGCATAAAAGGAAATACCACAAGGAGCGGGAGCAGGCCTACAATGGCAATAGCCATCCGGACGGTTTCCTGGGGAATCCCTCCGCTGATGCTGGACATGTTGATATTGCTGTTTGCATTTTTTGATAAAAACTCAATATTTTTAATCATATTATTCAAAAGCTGCTGCACGCTGAACAGTTTTGCATCTGTGATATAATATAACCCATTCATCCAGTCATTCCAATACCCCAAACCGATAAACAGGCCGATTGTGGCAATAATCGGTTTGCAAAGCGGCAGCGCTACCTGGCCGAATATCCGGAATTCCGTGGCGCCGTCAATCTGGGCGGCCTCGCTTAATGCAATCGGCATGTTGGACTGAATGTAAGTGCGGGCCAGGATAACATTAAAGGCGTTCATCAAAAGCGCCGGTATTATCAGTGCGCCTATCGTATTTTTCATATGCAGGTAACGGGTATACATGATATATGTAGGAACCAGGCCTCCATTAAACAGCATGGTAAAAAACAAATAAAAGGAAAGGAATTTTCTCCCGGGGAAATCCGGATGCGCTAAAACATAGCCATAAAGCAGCGTCATCATGGTTCCTGCCACCGTGCCAACCGCAGTTACCATAAGCGTAACTCCATAGGCGCGGAAAATCTGAGCCTTTTCATTCCATATATATTGATATGCTTCCAGGCTGAACTGCTTTGGCCAGAAGGAATAGCCATGCATTATAATCTCATTGTTACTGGTAAGCGACGCCATTACCAGAAGAACCAGAGGTATTATCATAATCAGCGATATAAGCCCCATCGCCAAAGTAAGCATCCACTGATAACGTCTTTCTTTTTTCCCAACCATATTGTCCTCCTGTCTGCTAAAATAATGCATTCTCAGCACTGTATTTTCTGGTTATCCGATTGGCTGCCAGCACCAGGACAAAGCCCACCAGTGACTGATATACACATGCCGCAGACGACATGCTGATATCTCCCAGTTCAATCAACCCGCGATACACATACGTATCAATCGTATTTGTTGCGTTAATCAAGGCTCCGGAATTCATCGGCACCTGATAAAACAGGCCGAAATCCGAATAAAAGATTCTTCCGATACTCATAAGGGTCAATGTAATTACCGTTGATTTTAAAAGCGGCAGCGTGATAAAACGGATTTTGCTCCATCTGGTTGCGCCGTCGATTTCTGCGGCCTCATACATTTCCTGGTCGATTCCCAGTATCGCCGCCAGATATATGATGGAAGAATACCCCGCGCCTTTCCAGCAGTTGATAAAAATCAAAATCCCGGGCCAGTATTTGGGCTCCGTATAAAAGGAAATTGCCTCCCTGCCCGACGCAGTAAGGCTTCCGTTAATAAATCCGGTTCGGCCGCTAAAAAACGCATAGGTCAGATAGCTGATGATGATGATGGAAATTAACGACGGAATCAGCACACAGGACTGAAAAAGCTTCACCTTGGTCTTACTGCGTAACTCACTCAAAAGAATTGCAATTAAAATTGCCGCGAATGTATTTACAATAATAAACGCCGTATTATACAGAAGTGTATTCCTGGTAACCAGCAATGCATCCGGCGCCTTGAAAAGATATTCAAAATTGGAAAAGCCTGCCCAGTCGCTTTTCAGAATACCTTTCGAAAAATTTAAATTTTTAAATGCGATGACAATACCGAACATCGGAATATAATTGTTAATCAGCAGATATACAAATCCCGGCAATACCATAATATAAAGTGGCAATGCCTTACGGAAAAGTTTTATTTTTTTACCGTTCATATTCACTTTTTCCTCCAAAGCCCCTGCAGCGGCAGTCCTTATCAAATTTTTCTTCCTTCCTGCAATATGCAGCGCCTCCTGACATCAAATACCGCCCTAAAGAATAAGCGGTCAACCGATAACGATATCAACCGACCGCTTATAAGCATTATTGTTTACTTTTGTTCTGCCAGCCAGGCGTCCGCCTGTGCCTGCATTTCAGAAATAACATTGTCAATTCCCGCCGCTTTCAGTTCTTCGTTAAAGGCTGGCAGGGATTCTGCCGGATCCGCATCCCCGTTTTCAATAATCGCCTTGTATTTTCCCTTAACATTGCTGATTGCCGTAATCTCATTCTTCACCTTGGATGTATCAAAGATAAAGCCGTACAGCGGGGATAATTTTGCCGTGTCGTTAAACTCGGTATATTTTGCAAACACATCCTCCGGGTCGGTCTCCCATGCATATCCGATGGATGCATTCCCGGAAAACCACATTTCATTGCCCCAGCCTACATTGTCCCCGGTAACGCCTTCCGGATAACCGGCAATTCCTTTGGCCTCGTCCTTCACTACATAATCCTTGCCTTCTATCCCGTAACGGAACAGATTCTGGAAATCCGAATTGGTATACAAAAGATTCAGCACTGCCAGCGCTTTCTCAGGATGTTCACACTGCCCCGCAATTACCCATTCAATGAAGTTTACGGATTCGGTGGAAAGTGATTTTTCCGTAATCGGGATAGCGGTAATCTCCAGTCCTGTATTCATCGTTTCCTGCGTTACAATGCCGGGATGATAATTTCCGAAATAACCAAAGGCATTGCCTGCTTTCAGAATATCCTGCCTCGGTGTGGTATTTGTTGTGGAATCCGGCATAAAATAACCTTTTTTATTCCACTCATAAGCGGCTTGCGCCATTTTCTTATACTGTTCCGTATCGTAGGTATTAATGACAGTCACGCCATCTGAAGGATCATCCTTCATATCCACGCCTACGCCTGCCGCAATTTCATCAAACTGACCTTTTACATAATTCAAAAAGCAGCCGCTGGTTAAATCGGACGGAATCAAAGGATACATACCCGGATGCAGCTTCTGTACCTGGCTCAATACCTTCTCCACATCGTCCATTGTCTTAATATCTTCTTCCTTAATACCGGTTTCGTCCAGGATATCCTTCCTGCATACCAGGCCCGCCTGCGCCGCCATATCCCGATAGCTGGGAAGTCCATACAGCGCGCCGTCAAAATAGCAGGCATCTATGTAACGTTCCATCGCCTGGTAGGCTTCCGGCGCATAAGTCTTAATCATGTCCGAAACATCATACAGCTGTCCTCTCTGTCCTTCTTCCCTGATACCATCACTTTGCATGAAAATATCCATCTTTTCCCCGCTGGACAGCATCAGGTTAATCTGATCCCCATAAGCTCCCCATTCAATAATCTGCAGCTTTACTTTCGCATCAGCCACCGGGGCGATAATTTCGTTCATTGCATCCTCTACCTCCTGCATGCTGGCAGGAGAAGCATTGGAACCAGGCCATATCATAAGGATTTCTGCCATATCCCCGTCTTTTAAAACAGAGTCGGCCGCATCAGCCGCTTCCGCCGTTCCTGTTTCATTTCCCGTTTCATTCCCTGTTTCGGCAGCCGGCTTGTCGCTTCCGCCCCCTGATGAAGAATTTCCGCAGCCCGACAGCGTCGATACTATCATGGAAGCTGCCAATAACAATGTAATTAACTTCTTTTTCATATACTTCCTCCTAATTTTAAAATGGTAACGGCCGTTCTTGTTCTGATATCCTTATCATACGTTCTGCACCTTCATTCTTCAATTTCAATACCGATGCATTCCATAACAAAACCGACTTTTTATAAAGAAAAAGAGCATCTGCACCAGCCGCAGTGCGGCCGCAGATGCTCCTTTTCCCATCAATCCCTTTCATGCCTGACACGATATTCACTTGGCGTCTGGGATGTCAGTTTCTTGAAAATCTTGGCGAAATAGGCCGGAGAGTCATAGCCGGTCTGGGCGCTGATCTCCGCCATAGAAAGATTTGTTTCCCGCAGCAGTTTCTTCGCCATGATAATTCTGTACCTCTGTATGTATTCCATTAAAGTATAGCCGGTGCATTTTTTAAATTCCCGGTTAATATAATCCCCGTTCAGATGGACCAGGGACTCGATATTCCTGCGTGTGATAATTTCGTTATAATGCTCCTCCAAATAGCCTCTGACCTGCCTGATGGGATCTGACATTTCACTGTCTTTTTCATTCGGCGTTTTCGCGGATACGGCCATATTTTCTTCCACCCGTTCAATCGCTGAGCTTATCACCTTCTCCAGCTCCTCAAAGGAAACCGGCTTGAGCAGGTATTGATAGACCCCAAGGGAAATCGCGCTTCTTGCATAATTAAAATCAGGGAAGCCAGTCAGGATTATGCAGATAATTTCCGGATAAGCATCCTGCATCCACTGTATCAGTTCAAGGCCGCTCTCTCCCGGCATTTCAATATCGCAAATCATGATATCAATCGCAGACGACGCCAGGATATCCCTTGCTTCATCCGCATTATAAGCCACAAAAACCTTCTGTATCCCTTTCTTTTTCCAGTCTATGGCTTTCTCCATGATCTGGATCATAGTAACCTCATCATCTACCAGAAGCAGTTTCATTCTCTGAGTCCCCCTTCGATATCATCAGCGGAAGCAGCAGGGTTACCACCGTATTGCCCGGTACGCTCTCTATCTGCATTTGCGCTGTCTGCCCGTAAAATACCCGGATTCTTTCCTTCACATTCTGGATTCCTATATGCTCTCCTCCTGCTTCAATGGATTCATCCCGCTCTATTTTTTCCAGGATATCCTTTTTAAAACCGATTCCATTATCCCTGACCGTAATCTTCATCTTCTCTGTTTCCACAGCCTCCACCGTCACTTCTACCTGCAGCAGCGGAACACGCATAATATTATGCTTCAAACTGTTCTCGAAAAATGTCTGTATGAGAAGAGGCAGCACCGCCTGTTCTTCCAGTCCCGGTTCCACCGATATCCGGGCCTCAAACCGATCCTGATAGCGATATCTTTGGATTTCCACATAACTGCTGAGACATTTTAATTCCTCCTGCAGCAGGACAAACGTCCCCTTCCTGCCAAGAAGATAGCGAAAATAGCTCCCGCAGGCAAGCGCCAGTTTCTGGATGGAAAGGCAATCCTTCATCTGCGCCATACCATAGAACAGATTCAGTATATTCGTATAAAAATGCGGCTGTATCTGTATTCTCAGGTAATTGCTGTTGATTCTCTGCCGCTCCAGCTCCGTTTCATAAACCTGAATTTTCAGATGTGCAATCTGATCCGCCATGTTATTGAAGGTACGGTACAGATTCGCAATCTGGGAATTATCATGTACCACAGGAAGCCTGGTATCCATATCCCCGCCGCTGTAATTTTCCATTGCCGCCCGCAGCCTTTCCAACGGTTCAAATACGTCCCTGGTCTGCCTCCCCAAGACCAGAAATATCAGAAGCGACGCAAACAGCATAGCTCCCATTAAAATGAGCACTCCCGTGCCTTTATTGCTGTAGAGCCTGCCGCTGCCTATGGTCACACGGATACCGGCATCGGTATACTCCAGAAAACGGTCATAGGAAACTGTCATCCCCTTGTAAGGCTCTCCCATGTGCGCAACCGTATTTCCCGCGCGATCCACCATTTCCAGGACCCAGTTTTCTTCCTGATCATATAAGCCTTCCAGAATATGCCCCGCAGGATACAGGCTGCCGATATACCCGTTTTCCATATGGTAAATTTTCAGCAGATACGGCGTATCCTGCACATAAAGGACACTCCATTTGTCCTTGCTGGCTATTGTATTATGCGCAATATAATCGAAAACCTTTTCTTTGATCCCCTGCGATTTCAGATAGGAAGTATTCTTTTCATCCACTGAAAAATATATGTTTCTATCCGGGACATATACAAAGGTCACAAGTTCATATCCCTGCCTGGCATTCATATCCGCAATCTGTGAACGAAGCTGCAGCTTTGCGGTTTCCACAGTCAGTTTATCCTCAGAATTGCACAGCTGGCTGTACAATGCCCCTGTTTCCGCACTGATAAAACTTAACATCATCCGCGATGTTTCATTCAGCTTGTTCTCCCAGAAGACTCCGTAGCTGTCAATGGTATCTTCAAACAGCTCCTGTGCCCGCTGCCCGTCCTTATGTATCAATAACAGGCTGCTTATCTCAATAATTAAAATGGCGCCGGTCATAACCGCCCCCATTGACCAAAGCACCTTTTTAAAAATTGATTTTTTGCCATTTTCCCCCATGTTTATCCCCTTCATTCCAGGCTCTTCCTTTACGCCTGCCGCAGCAAAACTTCAAGATACAAAAAAGAACCATCCTGTCGTAGATGCACATATACGGGTATCTGCGCGCCGTCCAACCAGGGACCTAAATCCCTGTACGCAATCATACGAAAAGATGGTTCCATGGGTTAATTTTAGAACAATGCAAAAATAAAATCAATGGATAACTGTTCAGTACCCTCAAAGTTACATCAAAGGTACTTCTAATCCAACAGCGCCCTCTCCACACTCCAGTAAAAATTATTCTCACCGATCATATCATAGATACCGGAGCGTTTCAGCATCATCATAGTGCTGTTAGGAACTCCGCATAAAAAGATTTTCTTCCCCTGTTTCTGCAGCTCGGCCAGCACCTGCATAAAGGTAATGGCGCCTGAGATATCCATATAGGAAACCCCTCGCATGGACAGTAGGACGGTATCAAACTCCTGCATTTTTACAAGGATTTCCTCAATATTCTGCGTGTTCGCAAAAATTATGGTTCCCGTCAGATAAGCGACCGCAGCATTTTCATACTTCTTATTCAGCTTCTCGTCCGTAATATTGATACGGCTCATATCCACTTTCTCATAATTGATTTCTATATGGGACAAACGGCTGACCAGAAGAACCAGCCCGGTTACCACCCCCAGCAGAATCGCCGTGGTCAGATCAAACAAAATAGTCGCCGCCATGGTAATCAGGTATTTGGCTGCGGCCCCCTTGAAATGATGGGAAAAAATATACCTGATTTCCTTCCAGTCATTCATGCGGAAGGCGGTCACCATCAGAACCCCCGCAAGGGCGGACAGGGGAATCCTTGCCATCACAGGCCCCAGGATAAACATAAAAACAAGAAGCCCCAGCGCATGGAATATCCCGGTCAGCCTTGTGCGCGCCCCGGATTTCAGCGCAACGCTCGTCCTGGCAATGGCCGCAGTTGCGGGAATCCCCCCGAAAAAGGGCAGGATAATATTTCCGATGCCCTGCGCCACCAGCTCCTGATCGCTGTTCAGCCTGACATTTGCCATTTTTCCGGCGCTGGCCCCGCACAGCAGGCTTTCAATCATCCCCAGCATGGCAATACTCACCGCCGGGCCGAAAAGCCCTTTGATATCCTGGAGATTCAGCGCTGCAATATACAGACGGTCCTCCAGGAAAAGCGTTTTGGGAATGGCGCCCACCGTTTCCACATCCAGTTTCATTACAACAGAAATCACTGTGGCAATAATAATGCTCAGAAAGGAAGCCGGCACCACCGCGTTCCATTTTTTCGGAAAAAACACCATAAATAATACAACAAACATTCCCAGCAAAACAGCCTGCAAATTCACCGGAAAACCCAGGCGCCCATAGCTGAAAAGCTTTTGCACCGCGCTGGATCCTTCCGATGCAACTCCAAAAAAATTATCAATCTGCCCCATCGCAATAATCACGGCAATACCGGATGTAAATCCTGTAATAACAGGCGCCGGGATAAAGCTTGTCAGCCTGCCGATATGGAAAATACCGCAGAGCACAAGCAGGACACCCGCAATGAGCGTCGCCGCAAAAACTCCCTGCAAGCCATATCCTGCAATAACGGACATCAATATGGCTGCCATTGCTCCCGTAGGGCCGGATATCTGATAAAACCCGCCCGAAAACGCACCGATTACCAGGCCGGCAATAATTGCCGTAACCAGCCCGGCCGCCGCCGTCGCACCGCTGCTTACGCCGAAGGCCAGCGCCAGCGGAAGCGCCACCGCCGCAACCGTCAGCCCGGCCATGAGATCCTTTATAAGATCGGCCCCGCTGTAGTTCTTAAACTCTTTTTTTAGCTGCTGCACATAATTCCTGATTAACATAACACACTATCTCCCCTTAATATAAAAAAGTCCGGCGCAGGACCTGCCTCTGTAATCGTGGTTTCCCTTGCAGGCCGGCGCGCAGAACTTAATTATAGGATTTCTATGATATTGCGTCAATATGAAGCAGCACTCTTTTACCTTTATCCAATTTTTATGAAATAAGGCAGCCGCTCCAAACCTGCTTCCACATGGATAGTCCGCCCGCCCTCATACAGCGTTCCGTCCTCCGCCTTCCACATCCCTCCGGGAAGGACAACCTCCCGGCTTACCGCACCCTTCCTCATAACCGGAGCTGCCATAACACGGCTGCCCAGCATATACTGATCCAGGATCCGTTCCATCCCTTCCTCCGGAAATTCATATGCCATCGGCCGTATTATCGGTTCCCCGGAAGCAGCCGCATTATCGGCCAGCTCCAGAATGAAGGGCGCCATTTCCTGATGCAGCCGATACATCCTCTCCACAATCCGAAAGCCTTCCTGGCTTAATACTCTCCATGGCGCCAGAGAAAACTGTATCATCGGGCAAAGTGCGCTCGCCTGTGTCCATCTTATAAAAAGCTCCTCATCAAAGCTTGTTTCAAACAGGTCATTAAAAACCCCTCCCCCCAGCATATCCGGACAATGGTAGAAATTCCCGGTCAGCCCCTGCAACAGGGAATGCGGAATAATCTGGTTAAGCCCCTCTCCTTCCCAGGTATGCATTTTATCCTGGAGCCGGTGCACATAGGGCTTTCCGCCGCCCTTCCAGCCGCAGCGGAACTCATGAAAGGGATAAAGCTTCCCCAGCTCTTCATAGCATGCAATCTGATCCTGCTCACAGCCTTTTATGAAGGAAGCATCGTCCTCATCAAAGAAATAGGCATCCCCTCCATCAAACTTAAAACCGTCAACACCATATTTTTCCTGCAGATAATCCAGCTGTCTTTTATACCATTCCACCGCGGATGGATTGGACAAATCCAGTAAAGCGGTGCGCCCCGCCCACCACCAACGATCCGCCGTATTGCCGTCCGCATCCTGAAGCAGCAGCTTCTGTGCCTTTAGTTTTTCATAATCCGGTGCCTCCGGATCAACCACCGCCATCGTCCACAGCATTACCGTAAAGCCCAGTTCGTGCAGGCGTTTGATCATTTTCTCCGGCTCCGGAAAGGTATCCTTCCTGAATTCCCAGTTTCCGAAGCAAATCTGCCAGCCGGCATCTATCATCAGAATCCCTGCGGGCATTCCATGGCTGATAATATTTTCAGCATATTCTAATACTTTTTCCTGGGATGAATTCACATTCAGTTCGATCCAGGTATTATACTGCGGTTTTTCAAAAAATAACCTGTCCGGCACCCTGGAAGGCAGTGTATATTTATCCCTGGCTGCATTCAGGCAGGCATCCCTGAGATTTTTCCCATCTGCATTCAGTTCCACCGGATAATCCGAACGGATTCTGATCTCGCCATGCCAGAACCGGATCCGAAACGGCTTATCGCTCCAGATATATCGTCCTCTGGAGGATACAAAAAGCGGTGCCGACTGATCCAGCGCCAGCTTTATCGTTCCCAAATCCAGCTCACAATCACTGTCTTTATCATAGGGAAGCGTTTCGCCCAGATTCACGATACCTCCCCACCAATATTCATTTTCCAACATAGTAATACGCATCGTATGCTCTCCTCATAACCAATCTTTTTTATATTTCGCTCATTCCGGCAGCCGCCCGGAACTATTCCCGGGAAGCGCTGCCGCCCTCCAGCTCGGAAACCGCATGATAATCCCGGAACCGGGAAGGGGTTACGCCATAGAACTTCTTAAAAGCAGTCGTAAAATAGGTACTGTTGTTATAGCCTACGGCATCTGCAATCTGTGAAATATCCTTATCCGCCTCCGAAAGGAGAAGATCCCTGGCCTTTTCCATGCGGACCTTCAGAATATAATCCAATGTCCTGGATCCGGTAAATTCCGTAAACAGCTTCCCAAAATAGGCGGCGCTGATATTCAGCTTATCCGCCAACAGGTTCACATTCAGATTACTGTCGTCATAATTATTCCGTATGTAATCCACCGCTTCTTCCATCATGGCTGCAGTAGAATGGCTGCTGATTTTGCTGATTTGGATGGCTGCCTCATCATACAGGGATTCCAGCCATAAAAGCAGCTCCTCCCTTCCTGTCAGCGCTGCTATCCGCTCCCTCAGGGAACCTCTTCCATTTTCCCTGCCTTCCGCATTCCGGCTCATCCTCCCGGCCTTCAGTATCGCTGCCCCAGTCTGCTCCAGCCTGGATACAAACTGTCCGTAGGGCATCATCTCACAAGCCTCAAGCAGATTACGGACAGCCTCCATATACCCTTCTTTATCCCTCTGCTTCAAACAGCCAATAATCACATCATCCCAGTCCTGCGGTATCTCATTTTCCATACCGGTAAGAACCACCGTTTCTTCACAGCCCAATAAATGTCTTGTTTTCAGGCAATCGTTGATCCATCCGAAATAACGGACACAATCGCTGCCGCCGTCCCGCAATGCCTGGGACACCATAATATAGGTGCGGATTTGTGACAGCTTTTGTATGGAAGCCTTTGCTCTGCCAACCGCCTCCACGATCAGCTGCTCCGCCTGTTCCTCTCCATCCTCCCGATAAACGATGAACAGCATTCTTCTCAGGCCCACTTCCAGGCCGGTACAATGCCCGAACTGCTCCAGGGCTGTTGTAAACACGCTGCCCGCCATATTTCTCAGCATATCATATTCCTGCATACTGAAGCTGTCTGCCCGGTCCGCACTCTCCATAAAAACTACAGCCATATAATAAGGACGGTTTCCCGAAAGAATTCCCTTCTGCTGCATCAGATCCTGGATTTCCTTCCTCTGATTTCCCAGCAGCAGGTTCTTTACAATAAAGTCATTCTCTTTTTTCTCATTCAGTGTTTCAATATGTGTGGAAATCCCCTGATAAAAATGCTCCAGGAAAGCGATCTCGTCCTCATCCGCACCCGGTTCCATTTCCTCCGCAATCTGTGATTCCTTCAGATTCCCGACCATTTGGTTAAAGGGCCTGAAAATACGGCGGGAAACCAGCATCATCATCAGGATAATTGTCACCGCCGCCACTATGATAACGGCAAAAACAATATAAAAAACGTAATTTATATTCACAATCTGCGTGACATAATCCGACTGCGCCACAATATAATATCCGTTTTGCTGTGCAGGGAAGGATAAAAATTCCCAGCGCTTCCCATCCTCCTTCAATTCAAATTGCTCCTCATGTGCCAGTACGCGCTGTACCCATTCCCTGTCAGACCAGTCCTCTCCCAGATTTTCCAGGTTGCTGTTGCCAACCACTACCCCATCCTTATTCAAAATCACAATGCGGAACTGTTCCTCATGCGTATTGGAAAAGAGACTCTTATTCATCTGCCTCAAATCAATATTTATCACCGCCATCCCGCTGAAACGGGGATCGGTAATCGCCGTTTCAGCCATGGGGATGGTAAGAAGGGGAATCGCATCCTGATCGGAATGCCTGCTTTGTACATTCCATACACAGGCATTATTCTGTCCGTTAATTTGTATCATTTTATCTATCAGTATATGATCAAGATTTTCAGGAATGGATACGTTGGATCCTATATTCAGAGCCATTTCCTTTTGATAATTTATGAAGCAGGCCGACTGCAGATACGCAGTACCGTTTAATATGCTCAGCACCTTATTGATAAAGGACATGTGGTTGGTAAAATCCGTATCCTCTTCCAGCCGCAGGCTGACTCCGTCAGGAGAGGCATACCACTCTGATAACAAATTCCTGGCATCCGTAATGCTCCGGCTGAAAACTGCATCCGTATTTCCCATGGTTGCACGGGTAAGCTCATAATACCCTTCCACCATCTGCGTGCGGAACCAGGCAAATAATACTGCCGCCACCACAATCAGCACCGTCAGAGATATGGAAAGCATCCCCAGCAGTGTTTTGGAAAATAGGGTTTTTGTTTTTTCCCGAAGCCATTTCATAACCTTGTACCTCCCGCTTTCTCTGCATCTATTGTAGCAGAATGCCCTGTATCTGAAAACAGCCAAATCCCCTGAACGCGGCAGACGGATCGTCAGTAATTTCCTCTCCCTGTCTGCTGAAAAAAGCGCCCGCAGGATTGCGGACGCCTTTCCCGGCTTGCATCAAAAAGCCCTTACTGTTTGTTCTGTGCGTAAAATTCAGAAAACTGCTTCTGATATTCCGCAATATAATTATCCAGTCCTGCTGCCTTCAGCTCTGCAATTACGGCATCGATATTTTCATCATAATCCAGGAAGCCCCATGCCATGGGTTTCAGCTTCTCATCATAGATAGAGGTGAGCATTGCCACTTCCGTAGCAACCGGCTTTGTATCGAAGGAAAATCCTGTCAGTTTGGAAAAAATTGCGTCATCATCAAAGTGCTCATATTCCTCGATAGTTTCCTGCGGTATGGATGAGTCGTAAACATTATAGGGGATAGCTTCCATAAACCAGCTGTCGATAAAGGAATCTGATACCAGCTTATTAATGGAACCATCTTCATTTATTTCATAGTCCTTACCTTCCACACCATATACACAGAAATTAAAATGCTCCTGATCCTTGTACATCCAGTTAAACAAATCCAGCCAGCGGGATACGTTTTCCTGATCAGCCGCTGAAATTGCAATGCCCCAGTCATAATCCTTATTCTTAACCTTCTTCTGATCCCCAATTTTTACCATGGTTTCATAGGCGTCAGGATCCGCTGTTTTCAGGCTGCTGGAAATCAGGGAACCGGGCATTCCGTTTCTGGAAAGGCAGTTTGCCGCATTCCAGTCAGCATCGCTCTGGGAGGGATTGGTAATCAGGTCCTTGTTGATGTAGCCAAGCTCCACCCACCTGCTGGTGATTTCACAAAGCTTTTTAAAGGCGTCGGATTCAAAATAGCTATAGACGGTATCGCCCTCTTCCTCTTCATTCACATAGACGAAATCATTGGCTTCATTGACGGATCTGGTTCCCTCTCCGCAGTAGGACCACAGCGCGTACGGAAGGAAGTCCAGGTTCATTACGGTTCTCATATCCGGATATTTTTCCTTACATAAAGCCATAACCTCTTCCAGCTTCTCCAGCGTATTCACATCCGCGCTCTTGTATCCCAGCGCATCCAGGATATCGCCCCTTACGTCAAAATACTGCATGGATCCGGCATATGGCTTATTACCGAAAGGAACGGCGTAAATTTTACCGTTATACTTCGTACATTCAAAGCCGTTATTTTCACCTCTTGTTGCAATCAAATCCGGAAGGTGGGTTTCCAGCAGGGATTCATCGATTTCCGCCAGATATCCTTTGGTATGCCAGTCATAGTTGGATACGATATACTCCACTGCAAATCTTTCCCCGGATGCCAGCATCGTGGAAACATTTGTATCAGAACCCCAGGGCAGGAATTCCACCGTCAGGTTGATATTCAGATCCTCAAGGACGGCGTCATGAAACTCATTCTTAAAGAACTCCTCCCGCCTGGAAGACATATCCCCGTAAAAAATCAGCCTCAGATCCACCAGCTCCTTATCAGCCGTATCGGCAGCGCCCTCCGTACTTTGTGCCGCCGTACTTTCCGCAGCCGTTGATTCTGCGGAGACAGAAGCCGCAGCCTCCGTATTTTCACCGGTTCCTCCCGATCCGCAGCCTGCCAGCACAGATACTGACATCATTAACCCCATTACCAATGCCAAAACTCTTTTTCTCATTTTGCTCCTTCCTGTGCCTATTAACGCACATAACAATCTATCCTTTTAAATATCCGTACTGTGACAGATATATAAGGCCTAACCTTTCACGGCTCCCACCGTAATTCCTTTGACGAAATATTTTTGGGCAAAGGGATAAAACACCAGTACCGGCAGAACGGTAAAAACCGTCATGGCCATCCGCGCCGTATTGGACGGCAGCACTATATGATCCTTTGCCGACTGCAGAGACGAATTGGTCAGCAAGGCCGAAATATTCGCCATCATATTATATAAGAGCTTCTGCAGTGTATATAAGTCCGTTTTTGTAATCAGGTACAAGGATAAATAAAAATCGTTCCAATACTGCAGCGCCATAAACAGGATTACGCTGACGAGCCCCACCTTGGCAAGCGGCAGCGCCACGGAAAAGAATACCCTGGCATCGGAGGCCCCGTCTATTTTTGCCGCTTCCACCAGTTCCTCCGGGACCGCCTTAAAATTACTTTTTAATACAAACATATAAAAAACATTCATTCCATAAGGCAGGATAAGCGCCCAGATATTGTTCTGCAGCCCGTAATATTTCGTGCAGAGTATGTACCAGGGAAGCAGGCCGCCGCTGAAAATCATGGTAAACCATGCAAAAAAAGAAAGAATATTAGCGAATCTGAAATTTTCTTTTTTCTGCGCCGTCGCATAGGCAAACAATGACATTACGGCCACCGAGTAAATGGTGCCGATGATTACACATAAAAAGGATATCCCATAGGCCCTTAACAGCATAGTTCCTTTATTTTCCATAATAAACCGGTAGGTTTCCAGGGTAGGCTTCCTGGGCAGCAGGGAAAACCCGTAACTGACAATTGCCGTTTCATCGGAAATGGATGCTACAAAAGCTATCCAAAGAGGAAGGAAGCAGCTGACCGCCATGATCCCCACAATTACATAGCATAGGATGCTTTCTTTCGTTTTACGGGACTGTGTCTCTTGTTGTTTCTTCATTTTTTTAATCCTCCTGGTTTTGCGAAGCAAAATGCAATTTCATTAGAAAATTGCCCTCCGGCGAGCAGCGGATTTGCCTCCTTAAAATAAAGCGTAATCTGGATCGAATTTCTTTACCAGCAGGTTGGAACCCAGCACCAGAAAGAAACCAAAAATAGACTGATATAAGGTAATTGCAGAAGCTGACTCAAACTGCCCGTTTACGATTGCCGACCGATATACAAAGGTGGCAATGGTATCCGTTTTTTCCAACAGCAGCGGGTTCAGGCTGGTCATGCCCATAATCTGATCCACTCCGCCCGCCAGAATGCCCCCAATATTCAGCAGAAACATAATTATAATGGTAGGCTTTAACAGCGGCAGCGTAATCCGCCTGATTCTCTGCCACCGGCTTGCCCCGTCTATCTCCGCCGCCTCATACAGGCTCTGGTCAAATCCTGTGAGTGCGCAGAAATAAATGATGGAACCATAGCCAGCGTTTTTCCATATGGTAGTTATAATCATTATCGGCCACCAGTAGTCCGCATTGGAATACCATTCCACCGGGGTGCCCCCCAGTGCGGAAATCGCAGAATTAATTATTCCCGTATTTTCATCAAAGAGAGCCAGCGCCACCATACCCACAACAATCCAGGATATAAAATAAGGGAACAGCATCACCGACTGGGTTACCTTTCTGTATCTTTTGGCATTAATTTCGTTCAGCAGCACTGCAAGCCCTACATTAACTATTACACCCAGCCCAATGCTGAACCCGTTAATCACCAGTGTATTCCTGGTAGCCCGGATGGCATTATTCAGATTCATAAAGAAGAATTTAAAATTCTGTAATCCTACAAATTCACTTCCGAACAGCCCTCCCTGATAGGTATAGCGTTCGAATACCACATACAGACCGGCCATCGGCAGATAACTGAAAAGTATCAGACAGATTACGCCAGGTATCGCAATCAGGTAAAAAAAACATTTCTGCCTGATTTCCTGCAGCAGGCTGACCTTTTTCCCTGCATAAGGAACTGCTTTCTTATTTTTTTGTTTCGTACTCACTTCCTTGGCCTCCTTCGTTTTTCTGAGGCCAGACTAACATATGGTTTTGTGCTATTCAACCATGAAAACTTGAAATTTATTAAAATATTCAGCATTTTTATCAGTTTCTAAATTTTTTAAGCCCTATTTTTTTAAATCTATTCGTCTTTTTCTATATTTCAATCGCATTATTGTTCAGTTTGAGGGCAAAGAAAAAGATTCCCCGCCGGCTGAGATGACAGTATTTATTACAGCCGGCAGGAAATCTATTTATATTTTAAGGATAAGGAAATATTTTTCAGGTGAAACCAAATACATGATTTACGATCTTTTTCCAAAGGGAGTTGGCAGGCAGCCTCCTCTGTTATTTCACTTCGAAAACCTGCTCAGGCAGGGCTGCTGTCTTTACCCTGACCTTTACCGTTTGTTTTCTGTCTGCCTGCACCACAAGCTGTACCCGTCCCCCAAAAGCTCTTTTTAACGGAATGTTTTCCGGGCTGTGATCACCAGGATTGCCGTTAGCGCACCCCAGGATTCTGCCTCCCTCAGCTTCAAAGGAAAGCTCATTGTCCGCATAGGGAACAATATTACTATTTTCATCCACTATACTGAAATTTAAAATGATTGTCTGCTTTTCCGCTGTCTGCTGTGTTTCACGGAATATCTCCGCCTCAATGCGTGAAGGCACTCCCGCTGTTGTAATTTTCTTTTCTAAAACCAGCTGTCCGTTACGATACCCTTTCGCGGTGACAGCTCCGGGAAAATATGTTACATCTTTCCATTCCAGATAGCCGTTTTTCTCCATTTTCTGCCTGCCACAGCTTTGCCCATTTACAAACAGTTCAATTTCTTCCAGATTGCTGAAGCAAAACACTGGCAGATTACGTCCTTCCATTCCCGGAAATGTCCAGTGCGGAAAAATATGAAGCACATCTTCCTCCCCCCACCAGCTTTTATAATAGTAGAAATTATCCTTGGGAAAGCAACAGTAATCAAAAACACCAAACTGGGAATAAACGGCCGGCCACCCTAACGGCGTTGGTTCCCCGCGGTAATCTATTCCTGTCCATATAAATATCCCCGCCAGATATTCCCGCTCAGAACAAAGTTTCCATTCCTGTTCCGCAATCCCCCGACGGACTGCATTTTTGCCGCTCTTTACTTTTTCAGCATTATCATCATCATAAATATAATATTTTGCCGCCGCCTCATTTGTACTGTAACAGCCTCTGGTACCGCTGTTGCTACTCGCCTCAGTTATGATAACCGGCTGATCCGGCACGCTGGCATGATAATCATCCCATGCCTGTGCACAATAGTTAAAGCCCATAACATCAAGATTTTTAGTTACAGGAATATAATTTTGTGCAGTGCTAAAACGTTCCTTTCCATTCCAACAGACTACGGCGGAAGTAACCGGCCGTGTAGGATCCAGCTTCTTCACCTCCATTTTCATAGTTCTTGTTGTTCGGGCTGTTTCTGATTTATCCTGGGAAAAAACCTCCTCGTTGCCAATCCCCCATAAAAATACCGACGGATGGTTACGGTCGCGTTTTACCATCGTCCGTAATGCAGTCAAATCATCTTCGCAGCTGGACATGCGTCTTGTTTCATCAAAGACCAGCATTCCGATCCTGTCGCACATTTCCAGCAATTCCTGCGTCGGCATGTGATGGGCGCTTCTGTATGCATTGGCTCCCATTTTTTTCAGCTGCCGCAGCCGGTACTCCTGTATACAGTCATTTGCCGCAATTCCACCCACTGCATGATCATGGTGGCAACATACCCCTTTAATCTTCAAATGTGTACCATTCAGGAAAAAGCCCTTTTGCGCGTCAAAATATATATCCCTGACACCGAAGCTTGTTATACAGCGGTCGGCCAGCCTGCCATCTATGTAAATACTGCTTACAGCTTTATACAGAAGCGGATTATCCAAATCCCACAGCATCACATCCTCTATGTGAAATTCCTGCGATACATTTTTATTTTCCCATGCTTCCAGCTGCAGCAGCTTTGCAGCCTCACATACCGAAAGGGAATCCGGAGCAATGATTTCCGTTTTCAGCTGTATTTCCCCGGCATTGATATTCTTAGAAGCAATCTCGGTCTTTATGGAAATAACAGCGGATTTGTTCTTTAAGTCCACAGCGGAGGAGATAAATACGCCCCAGGGTGCTATGGAAACAGTATCACAGATTTCAAGAGCTACATGACGGTAAATCCCTCCGCCCTCATACCACCAGCCCTCGCGGCCGGAGGCATCCACACGGACCGCCAGAAGATTGTCTCCGGTAAAGCTTACGAAATCAGTGATATCCAGCCAGAAACTGTCATAGCCTCCCTTATGTGCCCCCACCAGGTATTCATTTAAATAAATCGTACTGTCCCTGAAAATACCATCAAAATATAAAATTACCCTTTTTTCTTCACATCCCTCCGGAAGTGCAAAATGTTTCCTGTACCATGCGATTTTCCCCTCCAGGCAGCCACCGGCAAAATGTCTGGAATCCACACTTTCCATTGCCGGGATTTTCTGCAGCTCATTTTCCCCGGCACTTTTTCTTGTATAATCCCCACTGACAACAAAATCGTTCGGCACATCTGTTGCTGTCCACCCGCTGTCATCCAAAGAAATTGCAGTTGCTCCAAAATCGTATGCTCTTGCCTTTGCACCTCCCCATCCTTCAGTTGAGGTTCTTGGACTCAAGTCTCCCACAAAAAGCTTCCAGTCCTGATCCATATTTAATTTTATACGCATTTTTATTCCCCCGTTTCCTTCATCCGCCGCGGCTTTCATAATTTTAATAAACCATAACAAATACCCTTGTAATTCACAATGATTTTTACTAATATATAATATATTTTACTGACAATAACTCATGTAGGCTAAGGAGTATATACCTATGACAATAAAACGTCAAATTATCAATGACGGATTTCGAATTTCTCAGGAGAAAATGGAAACAGGATGGAATATGCCTTTCACACATTACCATCCTGCATCTGAAATATATATTTTGGAAACCGGCGAGCGAACCGTAAATATAGGAGAAACTTTTTATCTTACTTCAGCGCACGACGCTGCACTTTTTCTCTCAAACGTTCCGCATAGCAGCAGCGGAACCACTCCCTTCTCCGGTATATGCATTCACTTTTCTGAAGCATATCTGCATTTATACTTCAGGAAATATGCAACATCACAGCTTATGAAATGCTTTCAGACTCCAATCCTGCATTTAAGTGATACGGATTTTAAATGTATAAAGGAGATTGCAAACTGTTTTAAGGATTATGAAGCCGATAACTATCTAAAGCTGGCAACAATCCTCAATATTCTGTGCCGCTCTCAGGCTCCCAAAGATGCAAAGCAGCCGGCCGATGAGCATTGGCGTAATAAAGCCTCCGAAATTATAGAATATACCGAACACAATTATACAAGCATCCAACATGTTTCTGATATTTCCAATGCTCTTAACACCTCAGAAGGATATGTTTATTCCGTTTTCCAGGAGCATTATAAGGTATCTCCAAAAAAATATGTCACCGAACTGAAGCTGCATCACATCTGCCACCTGCTTGAATATTCCTCCAAAAGTATTAAGGAGCTTTCAGACCTGGCCGGCTTTCATTGTTATGAGCACTTCCTCAGGACCTTTAAGAAAAATATGGGGTGTACCCCTACTGAGTACAGAAAAAATTGGGAACAGACCGCTTCCCGGGGATAAGGGAAGCGGCCTGCTTTACTCGGATGCCTGCCTGTTACTTATTCTTACTCTCATAAAATGCATTAAACTGTTTCTGATACTCCTCCAGGAAACGGTCGATTCCCGCCTCATCCAGTTTCTTAAGCGCCTCATCAATTGCTTCATCATATTCCACCAGGCCATTGGTTATAGGATTGAAGTACTCCTGCTCAACCGCCTGCATCTGTGCGTACTCGGTCTGTACCGGCGTCATATCAAAGGAAAAGCCCAAATCCTTCTGAGGGATACAGCCTTCATTCCAGTTTTCATAGGTCTTAATCTGATCCTCTGTAATATAGCTCTGATATCTTTTGAAATTAATATTATCAGGCAGCCATGTTTCGAATAAGGTATCTGTATTAATCATCTCCAGCTGGCCGTCGTCACTGATTGTATAATCCTTTCCTTCCACACCATAGAGAATGAGGTCACACCATTCCTGGCTGCTCTGCAGAAGGTTAATCAGCTTAACATAGCCTTCCAGTTCTCTGCCTTCCACATTGGCGCTTACGGCAAAAGCCGTTGAATATGTTCCTCTGGACATCAGCGGTTTCTTTGACTGATCTCCCAGATAATAATTTTTGAATTTTGCATTGGGATCCGCTTTCCTTACCGCATCCTCGTATTCAAAAACTCGATAGCTCGCACCAGCGGCAAAAAGAGCTTTCCCGGACATAAATTCCGCATCAATCTGGGAGCCATTGGACATTACATAGCTGGGAATCATACCCTTCTGATACCATTCCCTGAAAATTTTGCAGGCCTGCTTATATTCTTCAGATGCATAATAATTATACACAGTCGGGTCATCCGCCTTGTTTCCATCCGTAGATACGAAATTATTCAGACGGAATACGTTCATATCGGATTCAATCGCCCCGTTTACCATCTGCGGGAGAATACCGCCTCGTCCAAAACCGATGATATCCGGGTGTTTTTCTTTGGCAAGCGTATAGAATTCTTCCACATCCTCAAGAGTTTTCAGTTCGGTCATGCCAACCTCTTCCAGAAGATCCTGCCTGGTTATAATTACATAGTTCTCACCTGCATTCGGTTTATTTCCAAAAGGAAGTGCATACAGCTTTCCATTCACCTTCCAGATATCAAAAGCTTCTTCACCGCCGCAGTTTTTCTTCAAATCTTCTGCATACTTTTCCGCCGCATCTGTAATATCCGCATAATATCCCTTGGAGACGCACTTTGATAAAAATGCTGTATCCGTATAAGTCGCAAATTTTTCTCCGGATGAAAGCATCAGTTCTGTTTTTCCTCCCGCATATTCAGACCAGGGAAGATATTGTACCGTAACATCCACATTAATGGCATCCAGAACCTTGTCATGAAATTCATGTTCCGCAAAATCAGACATTCTTGCAGAAGCCTCGCCATACAGAATAAGTGTAGCCTGGGTAGGAGCTTCTTCCCCGGCCGCTTCCTGGCTTCCGCCGGCAGTATTATCTGCAGGCGCGTCTGCTTTTTCCCCACAGCCGGTCAGCAGCACCGACACAGCCATTACCGCAGCGGCAATAAGCGCTGCAACATTTCTTTTTTTCATATCCTTGAAATCCTCCTTATTTTTACGGAGAAAAATGCAATTTCTTTAGAAATTTTCCCTCTGGCGAGCAGAGGATTTTTCTCCTTTTTATAGTTTGGTTTTCACCAAATTAACCTTTTAATGCGCCCACCGTTACACCCTTTACAAAATGTTTCTGGATAAAAGGATAAATCAGTATAATCGGGCCGATGGCAATACAGGTAATCGCCATTTTTATCGTCTGAGCAGGCAGTATTATATGGGATGCCACGCTGCTTGACGGATTTGCCGCCAGATATTGGATATTGGACATCATTTTATAGAGAATGTACTGAATCGTATAATATTTCTCGTCATTAATCAGCATCAGCGGCAGATAAAAATCATTCCAATACTGCAATGCATAAAACAGGGTTATTGTCACAATACCGGCCTTGGATAACGGAAGTATTATCTGCCCGAGAATCCGGAAATGACCCGCGCCGTCAATTTTCGCACTTTCCACAAGTTCATAGGGCAGTCCGTTAAAAAAGTTTTTCATCAAATACATATTAAAAACATTCATTGCATAGGGAAGAAACATGGCCGCATAATTATCCTTCATACCAAGATATTTGGTGCAGACCAGATACCAGGCCAGCATTCCGCCGTTAAAAAGCATGGTAAAATATGCAAAGAAAGCCAATTTGTTTCCGAAACGGAAACCCTTTACGGACAGGACATAGGCATAACAAACCGTTATTAACACAGAAAGGGCTGTTCCGCATAAGGTTGTGAGTATACTGTTTTTATATGCATTTAAAAGCTTGCTTCCCTGTGATTGAAATACATATTGATATGTTTCCAGGGAAAGTTCTCTGGGGAAAAGCGTAAATCCATGCACGGCAACTTCACTTTCCGGTGTGAAAGATCCTATCACTGCAAAAATGATTGGGAAAATACAGACTACAGCAATTACAGTGAGTAAAACATAGAAAATAATTAACAGGATATTATCTGCCCCTAATTTCTTTTTATTATGTATCATGTTGACTCCCTTCTAAAATAAGGTGGCATCTTTATCAAATTTCCCCGCTATTTTATTTGCCGTAATTACAAGCAGGAATCCAAAGATGGACTGATATAAGGATATTGCTGAGGCGAAGGCCATTTCTCCGTTCCTTACGCCGCTTCTGTATACAAATACATCGATTAAATCCGTTGTCGAGAATAATACAGGATTTAAATTGGTAAGGCCGATTATCATATTCAGGTTACCCTTCAGCATATTTCCTACGGACAGCAGAAAAAGAATAATTATTGTAGGCTTTAAAAGCGGGACGGTTATCTTGCGGATGCACTGCAGCTTGGATGCGCCGTCTACCTTCGCGGCTTCATACAGGGAAGAATCGATTCCTGTCAGAACGCCATAGTATATGATTGATGTATATCCGCAGCTTTGCCATGTATTAACTATAGTAAGAATCGCTATCCACGCTTTAGGATTCGCATAGAAATCTATAGGCTCTTTTCCCAAAGACACCAGGGTCTGGTTCAAAAGGCCTGAATCCGCATTCAGCAATGCATAAAGAATTGCTCCCATGACCATCCAGGAAATAAAGTAAGGCAGAAACATAAGGCTCTGGGAAATTTTTATAAACATTTTCCCTTTTATTTCACTGAGCATAATTGCTATAGCTACCGCAAAAATGGTTCCTACAATAAAGAAGAGAAGATTATACATGACTGTAAGTCCTGTAGAACGCATGGCCGTGGAAATATTATTAAAGAAGAAACGAAAATTTTTATAAATGGGATCTGCCCAGGGGCTTCCGAATATCCCTCCTTTAAAATTATAATCTTTAAATACCAGAACAATACCGGCCATTGGAAAATAAGAAAATAGAAGAAGGGCAATTACCCCGGGCAAAGCCAGGATATAAAGAGGAATATCCTGCCGGAATTTTCTAAAACCGGACTTCTTTCTTATCGTACCGACCGGCTCAGATGGTTTTTTTGATTTGAACATCTTTTTGCCTCCCGTTTTTTTGATGGTTTTATTGTAGTACGGGAGGACTGCCTCTGAAAATAAAAAAGATACGCATTCTATTCACTTTCCCACAAAAATGGGGCCAGAACGCGTATCAATTTTATATTTTTATGTTGTTTTTATCTACCATTCCTGAATGCAGATGGAGAAATGCCAAATTTCTTCTTGAATTGCGAAGAAAAATAGGAGGTATTGCCAAATCCACAAGCTTCTGCAACTCTCTTGATATTCACCTCCGGATTTGACCTGAGCATTTCAGATGCATAGGTAAGACGGAGATCATTTATAAATTCCGGAAAGGTCATACCCACATATTCATTAAACAATTTACTGAAGTAGGAAACCGACATATGGAATTGATCCGCCACCAGCTCCACACAGATATCATCGTCCCGGTAATGCTTACGGATATATTCCACCGCATCCAGCATATTCATGCGCAGTGTTTTTTCCTGGAAAACACTGTTCTCAAGGCAGGTTTCTTCTATTAAATGTTTCAGATAGTATTCCAAATCGCTTTTATCATATAGGGATGTTATTTTAACATAATGATCCAGATATTTTTCCTGCCTCTGCCTTCCGGTCAGTTCACATCCCATAATACACTGCTCAATCTGCACGCATAAATCCGAAAGGAACAGCAAAACCTTTCTTATTTCATAGCCGGAAAGCTCATCCAGTATTTCTGATATACTTTCTACAGAGTCCTGAGTTTTTCCTGCCCGGATATTACTCAGAAGGCCCTCATATATTTTTCTGGGAACAGCATTTTCCTTTCCGTCATTCAGAAGTTCGCAAGTCATGCCGGACGTTCCCCTTCCCAAAAGATGGTACTTCTGCAATGTCTGTAAATCCCTGAATGCAGGCCTGAGTTCATTTTCATCTGATATCAGGCCGGACACTGCATAATATATCCGGACAGGGACCGTTTTCTGAATCTGCCTGCATTCTTTGCTTAACATAGCTGCTATTCTGTCCGGATCACTGAGCATTCCTATCCTCACAGGCTCCTTTATCATCATTAAAGTCCATGAGGCCCTGGCATCTGAAAATGAACTGATTTTACAGCCTGAATGATTCTCGTCCAACGTCTGATGGATATCCTGTGTAATCCGGCTGTCCATCACATGTTCATCGGTCCAGAATAAAATAAGGATACAATGCTCGGTACGATCCTGCAGCCTGAGTACAGGCGGAATTACCGCATCAGCCTCATTTCCGCCAAGATAACCCAGAATTTTATCAGAATGGTATTGCTGCGACATCATATGTATCTGACTGATTATTTTATCACTTGTAATTTCCGCCTGTTTTTTACTGTAGTCTTCATTCCCTGGAATCAGCTCCGGACCGGAACCGATTCGGCTGAAAAAGTCTTCCAGAGGGTAATACAGCTTATTCGCCAGAAATACGGCCAATAACAGCGCCGTAATCAGGCTTATGATAACGCTTAGAAAAGCTGCTTTCTTAATCTCCGCAAGCTTTGTCTGCATAATATGATAATCCTGCAGCATGACAAAATGCATATCCAGGGAATCATTATAGATACTGTTGCATAGATACTTGGAATCATTGAGAAGAAGTTCCCTGCTGCCGCCGCTGAAATCTCCTCCCTTTAAGCAGCTCCATACTTCGTCCTGCTGTTCCCCTGACAGTTTTCCTTTCATCACAGCCTGTCCATCGGACTTATATACAAGCAAGGTCGTATCTTCTACGTTCTGTGAAATCAGCGTTTTTTCCAGGGCATCCAAATCAAGGGAATATATGATGCCGCGCACCGGTTTCTCCCCCATCGCATTCCGTTCTGTAAAAAAGATACACAGATTGCTTCGGGTATCCGTATGTATAATAAACTGTTCCATATCATTGGAGGTTTCCATAACCCCCTGTTCAATCTGCTGCATTTCTGCTTCGGAAGGATAGCGCCAGCCATAGTACCGGAACTCATTTTCATTCCGGAACAGGCAGATATACTCCGCAAAACCATTATTCACGCAAAGCCGCTGAAAATAACTGCCAATCCAGTTCTCATTTTTCCAGCTCTCATTCTGAGTATAGATATGCTGCTTAATGTTGGAATCCTGCCAGGCTGTCTGAAGCTGCGTGCGGCACGTATCGATACTGTTCGTAAACGTGGTATCCAGGTTCTGGAGCTGAACCATGGACATGTCATAAACCACTTTTTGCGTATATGAATTGAACCAGGCAAAAACCCCTGTAATTACGATGGCAACTGCAATTATAGCGATTATACTGTAACTCAGCAGAAGTACGGATCTGTATTTCTTATTTGCAATATCAAGCTTAAAATATCTTCCCATGGCTATATCCCTGTATTCCCTGTTATCTGTTCAGCATTTTATTTTTCCGGTATCTGGCTGTCTTTTCCGAAAAGGAGGTGAATTTATTGAGTTTTCACCAGACAGCTTTACTTTATTTTCCCTCTGTAAAAGGCAATAATTTGCCGGCCTCTATATTATACCATATTTACAGGTAACAATAATTACAAAATAAGCGCCAGGAATAATAGCAATAGAAATAATGTATTCCGTTAATAAGTCTTGTTCTGCCTTAGAGATTATTACTTACAAATATTATCGTATTTGTATCTTAGTGCATTAATAAGATCATATTTAGATTAGTAGTGTATAACCATACCTTTATATAGTGTTATACCATTTTTACAATTCATTGGTATGGTTTTACACTACGTACAGGAGGTGAGATTATGTCATTGACTTTATATGATGCAAAAATTTTAGGTGCTGCAGTAAAAGATGCCCGTAGTAAAAGACATCTTACGCAAGCCGAATGCGCCGAACTCCTGGAAGTCTCTCTCTCGTTCCAAAAAGATATAGAGCGTGGCCGCTTTTCTCCCAGTCTTGAAAATCTTTAGGAAATGCAGGTTTTCTATATCTTTTCTCAGCATTGTAAAACACCGTAATCATACTTCTGCATAGATAGATATTTCATAATATCATAAAAATTATTTATTATACATTCCAGCTACTTATCTTCATCTACGCCCAATTTTTTTGCATAGTGCATCTTTTGCCTTGCTGATTTCAGAATATAGTTCAGCGCATATTTCCCCATCAGCAAATTCATTTTTAACAAACTTGCTTTCCTTAACAGGATACTTTTCCATATTGAATACCCCAAGCATTAAATCATAAATCCGTTCTTCTCAGCCTCTATTTCAAATCCCCAAATGAAAATAAGACAGAAAATACTGTTCCTCATATCTGCACGTATCCCAGAATGGAATATTAAACTCAAAAATAGCAAAAATATCACTCCGGGAATCTTTCTATTAACGGAGTGATATTTTTTCGCTACCTTATTCTTTCTGCTTTTTACAGTGATATCCATAAACTAAATGGTAATATAATATTCTCGGAACCATATCAGTCCAGCGTACCGGCCAATACCGACCAAATACAATCTGCCATCTGATAGTATCCCTGCGCCTGTGGATGAACACCTTCCACAGGCAAATACTCCTTTTGCACAGCCCTTGGATTCACCGGAGTCTCTACTGCCCCAAAGTTATATTCACTGTCGTGCGTTGCCGCGACAGGAATAAAATACAGATTATTGCAGCCATGAAGCATATCAGACAGCATAATCTGCAAGTTCATTACCTTTTTATCCTCTTCATATTTAAAAAGGCCCGCCTGGGAAGCATAGCCGTCAGAATCCTGCTGGGTTCCTATTCCATCCTGGTTTCCCCTGTATAACGTATTCACCACATAAACAGGCATATTTGGTTCCTCTGCCCTGAAATTATCAACGAGCAGCTTTATACAGCCTGCGTTCTTCTCATTATCCAGGGCAATCCCGTTGGTTCCCAAATAAATAAGGAGACAGTCCGGCATGTCATTCAGATATTTTCCCTGCGTACGGATATAGTAGGAGTAACTGAACTGTTTTTTTACCGGATCAAAAAATGGATTCCCTTTACCGTCAACTTCAGGATTTCCCACATACCTGGTTTCGAAAGTGTATAGACTGTCATCAATATACCACCGGGCGGAGGCTCCGGAACGTCCTTCATGGCAGCAGCTCCATTTGCTGCCCTGGGAATCAGCTGCAAAATAAGGCCCCCTGGTGCCGACAAAGGAAATTTTCCCATGGGAAAGCCCCATTACCTCCGGCTCCCACAGTTTATTATTCGTCAGGCTGTCGCCGATTGGCAGTATGCTGTACTTCCGCACTATCGTATTTTTCACAATATGGAGCACAGCTTCTTTTCTGCAAAGACAGATTAACCGGTCGTCATATATTTCAAATGTTAATGAATAATCGCCAAGCAAAGCATCCGTACCCGTTACTGAAAATTTACGTTTTAATGCCTTTCCCACCCTGCAGTCCCATTTCACGTGATATTGCTCTGCCTGCAGGCAAACCTGACGGTTATACAATTCAATTGTTCTCCCGGATGCACAGTATAGATCTTCGGGTAAATAAACATCAAGCTGGCACATTATAAACCCGGTATCCAAAAGGAAGTCCTTTCTACCAAAGCTTCCGGTTTTCCATCCATTTCACACACCAGTGTGATCACCATGTCTTCATCCCAGGTATCCGGAATCCCATATATGAAAAGCCTTCCATCCTCAGACTGCGTAAATTTCAGCTTTTCTTTGGTTTTTAATACATATATATCTGTAACATGGTTTTTTATTTCGGCAATGCAGATTTCCCTTAACTTTTTATGCACATGGATATATACACGATTATCCTTTACTGTTAATGTGGAAGAAGTTCCCCAGGAAAACGGTGATTTCTGCGAACCATATATGGACTCCCCGTTTGCTTCCATCCATTTTCCAACCTTATGCAAAATCGTGCGGGCTTCTTCCGGTATGGAACCATCTCCCCTGGGCCCTATGTTCAGCAAAAGATTTCCTCCATCCTTTGCCACTTCCGTAAGCAATAAAATCACATCTCTGGCTGACTTGTAATTATCATCGCCTTCATGGTAGCCCCAGTTATCATTCAGCGTCATACATGCTTCCCATGGCTTTCCATCCTTTGCCGGCACTATTGCCTGTTCGCAGCAGGTAAAATCAAAAGGCTCCCCATTCCTGTTGCTGATTAGAATATCCGGCTGGTATTTCTTTATCATTTTATTTACTTCCGCTCCCTCAAGGGGCTGAGGAAGGCAGCCGTCATACCAGAACAAATCCAGCTTCCCATAACCGGTAATAAGCTCCCTTATCTGGCTGGTATAAAAATCTACAAACCGTTTTCTCGCTTCTTCATCCTTCCATACATGGGGCCAATCCCGCAGATATGCACCGGGATAATCAGGATGGCTCCAATCCGCAGGGGAATAATATACTCCTGCTTTCAGGCCTTCGCCTCTTACCGCTTCCACAAATTCCTTTAACAGGTCTCTGTGCGGCCCCAGCTTCATGGAGTTAAACTCTGTTGTCTTTGTATCCCACAGACAATATCCGTCATGATGCTTTGACGTAAGAACCATGTATTTCATTCCGGCTTCTTTTGCAGCCTTTGCCCATTCCTTCGGATTGTAATTCTCCGCTTTAAACTGTGCACCATACAAATCCGCATATTCCTTCTGAGGAATCCGTTCTCTGTTGCGGACCCATTCTCCCCGTCCGCACACAGAATAGATCCCCCAATGGATAAACATTCCGAATCTTGCATCCGAAAACCATTTTTTTCCGTCTTCCATATGAACTCCTTTTTTATATCTAATGAAATTAACCCCTTATCCTTTTACAGAACCGATCATAACGCCTTTTACAAAATATTTCTGTATAAATGGATACAGGATAAGAATTGGAATCATACTTACCACAATCAGCGCATATTTAATTACGGCCGCCATTCTTGCAATCTGATTCTGCAGCTCCGGATCGGCAACGGTAGAAGGATCAATCTGGCTCGCCATCAATATTTCTTTCAGATAAATAGTCAGAGGGTAGAGCTCCTTATCGTTCAGGTAAATCATTGCATTAAAATAAGAATTCCAGTGGCTCACTCCGTAAAAAAGCACCAAAACCGCAATTACTGCTTTAGACAGCGGCAAAACAATACTCGCAAAAAAACGGATATCACTGCAGCCATCCATCTGCGCCGCTTCCAGAAGCTCAGTGGGAATATTAGATTCGATAAAGGTCCGTGCAATAATCAGATTATATACTCCCAGGGCGCCCGGAATGAGCATCGCCCATATGGTATTTAGAATATGAAGGGATCTTACCAGCATATATCCTGTAATCATTCCTCCGCTGAAAAACATTGTGAAGGTAAAGAAAAGCATAATGCCGTTTCTACCCGGCAGATCCGGCCTGGCAAGGCTGTAGGCCGCAATCATTGTAACCAAAATATTGATTAGGGTACCCGCAATCGTATAAAAAAGGGAATTTCTGAAGCCAATCCACACACTCGGGGTATGGAATACGGCTTTGTAGCCCTCCAGGCTGAAATCTACGGGCCACAAAATAACCCTCCCAGCTTCTACCGCGGAGCCTGAGGAAAAAGAAGCCGATACTACATAAATACAGGGATACAGAACTATAATAAAAAAGGCTGTTAAAAGAAATCCTGTAATAATGTAAAATATTTTATCATTTATACTATAACTTCTGAACTTTTTCATGTTTACTCCCATCTGTTCACAATATGTGTTGAACGGCCTTTAGAATATTCTGTTGCCGCTTACTTTTTTGCTGATAGTATTGGCAGCTATGAGCAGAATAAAGTTAATAACGGAATTGAACATACTGATGGCTGTGGACAGTGAAAAATCATTAATTCCGCTGGCCAGGCCAACCTTGTACACATAAGTGGATATGATTTCACTATAGTTCATATTAAGGCTGTTCTGCATCAGCAATACCTTTTCAAATCCTACATTCATAATATTTCCAATTGCCAGTATCAACATGATGCTAACCGTGGGAAGTATACTCGGGAAATCTATATAACGGACCAGCTGGAATCTGCTTGCCCCATCAATTCTTCCCGCTTCATGCAGCGACGGGTCTACCCCGGCCAATGCCGCTATGTATATTATGGAACTGTAGCCGGTCCCCTGCCATACCCCTGACCATACATACAGGTGCTTAAAATACTCACCGTCCGCAAGCAGGTTAGGCGCGCTGCTTCCTGTAAAAAATGTATAAAGGCTTCCGAACATTCCGGTCCTGTTATTTAAGAGCTGAAAAATCAGGCCAACCATAACAACCGTGGAAATAAAATGAGGGATATAGGTAGTTGTCTGAATAACTTTTTTATACCGCCTCATAGGGAATGCATTTAAAAGCAGGGCAAAAATAATGGCAATGGGAAAAGTCAGAAGGCTGTATAAAGATATGGTCAGCGTATTCTTAAGAACCATACCAAATTTATAAGAAGAAATAAATTTTTCAAAGTTAGCCAGCCCAACCCAGGGGCTTCCGAATATTCCCTTGGAAAAGTCATACTTTTTGAACGCAATTACCAGACCGCCCATAGGAACATATGCAAACACAATAATATAGATAAGCGGAATCAGTAAAAGAAGATACAGCTGCCAGCGTTTCTGGATTTTTTTCCAGACTGTCCTTTGTTTATTACTCATTCCTTTACCTGTTGTCGCTACATTACTCATTGAGATACCGCCTTTAAAGTAAAAATTAGGGAAGGGCTGCTGCCGTAATCCGGAATATTATAGCACCGGTAAACAGCAGCCCCTTTGATTAGTTTCCTTTTTTATATGGAACAGTCTTACTGATTCAGCCTGTCAAATGCCGCCTGTGTACACTCAACATATTCCTGCAGTCCCATATTGTTAAGTTCCTCCAGATACTGATCCCAGTCCTCCAGGCTTCTGGCTCCGGTTACAAACTCGGCAACACTCTGTTTCACAAAATCAGGAATGTTTGTTGCGGCCTCTGTAATTCTTTCTGTCTCTTCCAGTGTATATTTATAGCCTGACAACACATGTTCCGGATGTGCCGACTGATACTTGAGATAATTCTGTGCTTTCAGCTGTTCTGTTTTCAGTTCCGGATTATAGTCCTCTGTTCCCAGCGCCACACCATCGGTAAAGGTCAGGGATGCATAACGGGGACCGATGTTATGCCAGCTCTTATTATTATTCTGGGCCCACAAATTGCTCAGATCCACAGCAGTTACTTTATCGAAAATTCCCATATCAATGTAAGGTGTGGTGTATTTAGACAATACGTCGTCCTCCATGCTCCAGTCCACGCCTTCTTCTCCATAACGGGCTGTCATACTGATATCCTGACGGAAAAATAAATCGCCCATTTTTACTGCCAGTTCCGGGTTTTTACAGGATGAAGTAATATACCATGTAGGTTCCGAGTTATAAGGAGTGTAAGGAGTATATGCAATTCCATCAGGCCCCTGAAGCGGGCTGAGAAGCTCCATCTCCAGGAAATTGGGATTTGTATTTGCATCCGCCCAGTTGCTTGTACTGCCCGCAGAAACAACACCTACAAGATTCGCCGCTTCATTATTCAGCACTGCCTTAAACTGTGTTGAATCATCCGTAAAGATAGATGCTGATAAAAGCCCCTCGGAATACAGCCCGGCCATATACGCAAGACCCTTTTTCCATTCCTCCGTCGCATAAGGAGCAATGACCGTTTTTCCGTCCTCGGCTAAAGATAAGCCCCCATTATAAAAGATAAAGGAATTCATCAAAGCAACCGTTATATTTTCGCCGTATCCGCCTGCTGCCAGTCCGTATACGCCTATTTCATCCTTAACACCGTTTCCATTGGGATCGTTATTTACAAAAGCCTTCAAGACTTCATGAAGTTCGTCTGTTGTTTCAGGCATATCCAATCCCAGCTTATCCAGCCAGGCCTGATTTATATACATACGGTAAGGAGTCAGATTCCAGGACTGAGGCTCATACTTTGCCAGGGAATAAATATTCCCGTCCGCACTTGTAATTGTATCAAGAATAGCTTGTTTTTCTTCTTCCGGGATAGCATTAAAATTCGGTGCGGTTTCCGGATTGTCAAGATAATCATTCAAAGAGATAAAAGCGCCCTTGCTTCCGTAATCCAATATCAGTTCCTGAGGGATACCATAGGTGCAGAATACATCCGGAAGTTCCTCTCCCCCGGAAACCATCAGGGAAATTTTTGTCTTCATCTCATTGCTGTCGGCAGGAAGCTGATAGATTTCGATATCCACTCCCATCTCCTCTTCCAGCTTTTTTGTCAGATAATTATCATCATAGTCGGTGATAAAGCTGTTTGCCTGAAGTGCAATTGTAATTTTTTCTTTTCCGCTTTCCTCCGATACCTGTACATCAGTTCCTGTAGTTCCTGCGGTTTCTGTTGTTTCTGCTGTTTTACCACAGCCTGCCGCGCTCATTCCCAGAACGCATAATACCAGACCCATTGACAGGCTTTTTTTCCAACTCTTTTTTAATCCACTGTAAATACTCTTCTTCATTACTTGTATTACCCCTTTACTTTTTATTTTTCATCCAGCCTGACGGTAAAAGCAATCTCACTGTCAGCAGGATATATTTTTGTTCGGTACAGGTTCCTTCCCCATTCCTTCTTCAGCTTTGTATCGGATAATTCAATCTCTTCTATTTCTGCCTTAATGTTACCGTCAAAATATAATTTTTCCAATTCCCCGATATAAAGAACATTGTCTTGCTGCCTGGGCTTCTCCACAGTCATCAGTGTTAAGAATACCCCTTTTGCATACGGTGAAAAATGATCGGCCACCCGTATCCATTTTCCTTTTTTAAACTCAACCGTGCGTCTGTAGCCTGACACTGTTCCCGGCGGATAACATCCTGCCAGTTCCATATCTATTCTTACAGGATCCGTTTTCAGCGCTACATCCAATACATCCGCATGGTACTCTGCTCCGGCTTTCTGCATAATGTTACCAAATGTCAATACATTATGGTAAGCGGACTGCATGGTCCAGATATCATATCTTTCCGGAGAGAATGTCTTTCTGCTGTACGTTTCCACACCAATATCTATGAGAACCGGTTTTGCCTTTTTATAGTAAATAATACTTCCTGTATCATTATGGTTATGGCTGTCGTCATTGCCGCCTGCCTTTACTGCCAGAAAATTCTCCGCGTCCCGGGCAAGAAACAGGCCCACACTTTCATAATAAATATCAGGCTTGCTTATCTCACCTGATGCATCAAAGGCAAGGATTTCGTCACTGGTAAAAACGCTCTGCAGAAAATAAAACAAATTTTCCGACTGCCTTGGCAGGACTGTATTTTTATTTTCTCTGAAATCCTTAGCTGCAAAACGCATCATATTTTCATTGCCTACTCTTTTGGCAAACAGATATTCCCTCGCGCCCGCCCGCTCACAGGCAGGGGCACAATCCGCGAAATTAGCATAGTACTCCTCTGCTATATGGACATTTAATATGTACGGGGCCATATTTTTAACCTTGTTTTCGCGATATATGTCTGTCAGCGCATCATCCGTTACGAAATTCATAACCTCCAGCGCATTAAACAGGCACAAACCCGCCACACGGTAATAGCTGGCGCCTTCATTACAGCAGCCGTCCTCCCCATAGGTATCCAGAAAGATATCCAGGCTCCTTGCCGCCTGCTCCAGGATTTGCCTCCTTATATCCTGCGTCAGATCCTCATCGGAAAGCAAAGCAATCAGGGTATTCTGCGTACACCAGGCTGTCCAGTTATTTACCTTCTGCCCCGGTTTTCCTTTCCAGAAAAAATCACGGTTCAGATAAGGAACCAGGATACGCTGCTTTATCTCATAACGGATACGTTCACAGATAAATGGGCTGATTCCATCCAGTTCCTCCCTTAAAAGGTAGGCAGCCATAGAAAGTCCGGCGGCAGTTTCACAGGCAAACAGATCCATAACCGGATTGGCTATATCCGGAAGCTTGTAGTGAACTCCTGTACTATAATGGTTGTGCGCAGGCAGCTGCCAGCCGCTTTCTTCACAAATGGCAAAAATGCCATCGGTTATTTTGCTTAAAAATCTCTTCTTTCCCTCCATACACTCTGCCATTACCAGAGCATACAGCATACGCCTTCTTTCAAAGTAACCGCTCTCATATCCGGCCCTGTCCCCGATATTACAGAATTCCATATAACCGGAAGCTGTTAATGCCGGATAATCTGTATTCAGGTAACCTTCCCCAAGAGAAATCCACTTTTTTCTCAGGCACAGATTCAGGTTTTCCCAGCGTCCTCTGTCTGCTGCAGGTGAGTAAGGATAAAAAGTTTTAAATTCCCCTTCATATTTCCTTACTGATTCATAAATCAAAACATCTCCTCCTTCCCAAATCGGCAATAGATAACCGCTTTCCTTACCTGTCCATTTTTACATGATAATTACGATTATGAATAGTGCCACTTTCCTTAAATTACTCTTTATCCGCAAGAATCAGACCCTCTCATTTTTATTTTTTATTCTCAAATCAGAATATTAAAAAGCCCCTATACCAGGCAAATTCAGCATTTCGCGCTTGTTTGAGTCTATTGCCGCGAAGCGAGCCTGATATAAGGGCCAATCTAATATTTTGACATATTGCAGCTGTAAAGCCGTGGTGCAGTGCCTGCTTTTTAATGCTGGCAGGCACTTCTGTATGCCTTCGGGGATACCCCTGTATGCTTGTGAAAGGTTCGGTAAAATGTGTTAAGCGCCCCGAACCCTGTCAGTTCCGATATTTTTTCATTGCTCAAATCCGTTTCTTCCAGATATTGCTTTGCCTTAACGATCCGAAGCCTCTCCAAATAGGAAGCAAATGTCTCACCGGTCTGTTCTTTCATAAACTGGCTTAAATATTTTTCAGAAATCTTCATTTCCCGGCTGACAGATGATGCCGTTATGGAAGAATCCATAAAATGCGATTCCATGTAATTGATTATATTCTGCCTTAATTCACTGTTCCTGCTTTTTTTCTTTTCTTCCATATAGCTGCAGACAGCAATGGAAGAATCCCTCAGCTTCCCAACCATTTCCGAAAGAGAATAGTTGCTCTGATATTCCGGCAGAATGTCTGCCTCTCCCGGATTCGTTACGAGATGCAGATACGCACTGTAAATTACATTTCTTACCGTATAAAAAATCTGCTGTTTCTGCAGCTCATACTGTACCGGCATTTTCTGGTAATATGCTTCCACCTTTGAAAACTGCTGCCCAATCATTTCCTTCTCACCGCATAAAATCAAATTATAAAGCTTATTTAAAAATTCCACATCAATTATGTTCTCTTTCGCAGAATTAATATTGATATTATACGCTTCCACAGAATTAACATCTTCACTGCAATAAGCCTGAATAACCTGCATTGCCTGATTATAGCAGACGTTGATATTCGATATGTCCGTTCCGATAGCGCTGATGCCCACATGGAAAACAATATTGCTGTTATCAGACAGCGCTGTGATAATATTTTCGAACATCACTTTTATGCCGCTGACATTAGACGCATCTTCCGGATTCAGTGAAAATAAAAACAGTTCATCCCTAATCCCTGTATGTACGTTTGAAAAATCATTGGGGGAAGTTTCCTTCAGATATTCCATAATGCAAAGCAAAGTTATCTGGTACTGATTCAAGTCCTCAATCTTCATCCGGAGCAGCACCACACAAAAATATTCCAGAGGCCTTTCAAAGCATTTTTTGAATTCTTCCCGCTCTTCCTGTGTATTTATTCCCCGCACAATAAGATTTTCCAGCATCAAAGCCCTGTTCTGCTGATTCAGATTCTCCATTTTGCTCTTATACTCGTTCTTATTCTGCGTAATATTCTTAAGAATACAGCGTAAGGCTTCATATTCATTCTGCCCCTTATCAGGCGCGCTGCCCTCCCCTGATAAGGTGGCAAATAAATTCCTTATATTCGCATATTGCCTGTAACTGAAAAAAATGGTCAGACATAACACAATAAAAATTCCCAGGCAAATGTAAAACAGAATGATATACATAATATTTTTTGTCTGGTTTTCCACAATCGTTTCCGGGAAACCTATTGTTACCCGCCAACCGGCTTCCTGGGCCTCATAGGAACAGAGAAAATACCCCTCCCCATTAATCTGAACCCTTTCGTCCGGCGCATTATTCCAGGGCAGTATGCAATCAGTGCCATAACTTAATAATATCTCATCCTGCCCAACATCTTCGATCTGCACTACTCCCTCTGCCATGGCATCCTCTGCCAGCAATAACTGGATCAAGGTTTTGGGATCCAGAACATAGGTCATTATATAGGAAGCGCTGTCGGTATAATCGGATGTGCCCTTAATCATACAAATTATGGCATTATTGAGCTCCTTTTCCATTCCGTCGGCAATAAAATTAATCTTATCCACCTTATTAAAGGAATAAATCCCCGGTATCTCAAATAATTTCTGTTTCAGCTTCTCCGCAGTTTCCGCCCCAGAAATCTTTAAAAACTTCCCATAATATTCATTAAAATCAGAATCGGACTGGACCGGTGATATATAAATATTATTTTCTTTAAACAGCAGAAAACTGTACGTTGGAAAAGTATAGATGAGGCTGTCACCTTCCATCTTCCTTCTTGCATACTGCAGCCACAAATACTCATCCGGCTTTAACTCGCCCTTCTTCTTAATCAGCATATTAAAATGATAATCCTGCTTCATGCTTTTTGTCAGCAGAAACATCTTGGATATATTCTGATCAATTATATTGATTCCTTCCTTAAGCTTAAGCTGGTTCTTCTCAATAATCTGCTGTTTAACAATCTTATAGGAAACTTCCGCAACCGGTATACAGCAGGCCAGAATAATAATAAAGGCCACAAAATATTTAAGACAGTATTTTATAAATATATTTGTTAATTTCATGTTCTCCCCCTGCATACCACAGGCTTGCCTGCGATAATGCGACGGACAGTAGTCATAAAAGTACTTCCCGTCTTTTCTGCCACACCCGTCCTGACCAAAATTCTTATTTCCTGATAAAGATAATATCTCAGCTTTATTATTTACCCAAAGTTCCAATACACTTCTCATCAATATCAGAAGGATACGGAAACATTTTCAGAAATCATTATATCACAATCAGCCTTGCTGCATAGACAGTTTAGGTATCTTAGGCACGTTCTTCGGGAATATTGCCCTGCGGATATTATCAGAACCAGGCCTGCAGCACTACGCAGCCCATAAACAAAGCGTATAATCCAATCTGCTATTCTGCCGTGCAATACCAAGAATATTGGAAATCAGGCCAAAAAAGGAGAAGCCTGGCCGGCAACATACTTTATTTTGCACTCTCGCACATCAGCTAAGCCTCCATAATCTCACGTACCATCTTTGCACTGACGCCGCAGATGGCCGAAATTTCTTCTTCCGTTTTCCCCTCTCCCGCCAGACGCATTATACTCTTAGTCAGGCTGATTCCCTTTCTAACTCCTTTCCTTACCCCCTTCCGCATTGCATTTTCCTCAATGGCCTCACTTAAATTACACATCTGTTTCAGCTCCTCTCCTATTTCCTGTTCCATCTCAACTCCATAGTCCCTCAACAGCACTTCCTTTTTCCTGGCTGCATTCATCCTGGGGGAAAGCAGCGTATTCAAAAATCCGTGCAGTTCTCCCCCTTTCTCCTTGCTCTTTTCATTCAGGCAGATAATGATAACTGAAAGTTTATCATAGTTCTTTTTCTTTTCCGGCATTGTCCCTATAATATCTCTTTTTCCAATTCAATACTCTGTCAGGGCGTTTCCTATATGTAATGGGGCATTCATACAAATCCATATGCTGTATACCTTTTTCAGCTTCCCATATTCAGAGTATGTAAATTCCCTGTCCAGCTGTTCCGAAAGCATTCTTGCGCCGTAAAATATTCCCCTGGTTACTATCCGGTATTTCAGGTAGAATTTTTTCTGCGCCTCCACATTCATCAGAAGCTTTACCGTCTCCCTGCGCCCCTGCCCGGGAACATAAACACGGAACCTGATATCATAGGTTATTGTTCCCTCTCCGGGTATCCTGCTCTCCGTGCTGTCCCCGGTGATAAGAAGCTTACCCTTCCCTGTTTCTCCCGGACGCAGCGCTGTCCCCTCAATCTCGATGTCAGGCTCAATCCAGCCGACGATTTCTTCCGGGGAGTACTCCCGGAATTCCTCAGAAGCACCCTTAAGAATACGTGCCAAAACCTGTCTGTTACCCAGGATACGCTTTACATGCCCATCGTACTGGGCCTTCGCTCCGGCGGCATCCAGTGCCGCGCCAATTGCTGTCTTTCCCTTCATTCTTACCTCCCTGTGAAAGCAGGAATACAGACAAAGACACTTCTGATAGTTTCTTCTGCAGTTCCTGCCGTTATAAAATGTGATTTTCGGCAGAAACTGCCAGAATGTGCGAACGCACTTAATACTAATAATAAGAATATAATTATGATACTTTACAGATGGTTAATTGTCAATAGTGAAGAATTCATTTGCTGCGGACAGTCCGCATACTGCCGCCCATGGGCCAGTTGTATCAGCTTTCTGCCTTTCTTCCTGTGCTGTCTCTGCTATTACCGTTCTTCCGTTTTCCTGTAATTCTTCCAGAATTCCCAGTATAAACGCATCAATATAACTGCGCAAATAAATGTGACAATTTAAGCTGTTAAAATGAACTATCAGATTAAAATTAATGCATTTATCCTCACACCATACAAATAACCAGAGAAGAAAACCACAAACTCGTTTTTCTCTGGTTATTTTATGTCGTCTTTATAAACATCTTCCGAAGCACACTTAAGCTCTTATTACTCCGTTTATTGTAATGCAGCCAGTTTCCGCTCCATTTCTTCCAGCATGTCACCGGTTATAATTTCCGGAGAATAATGATTCATAATACGCAGCGAGAATTCCCCGGCCATCGGATTCTCCTTCAGCATTTCTCTTATGTTTGGTATATGTTCTGTCAGTATTGCTTCACAGCCCTCTGACTGGAGCAAAAGCTTCACCGGAGTATCAATTCCTGCACCATTTACGGTCATCTCCAGCTCACTAGTATGATCCGCATAAAAATCGCCCCATATCTCCTTCAGCCAGCGTACACTATCCGTAAACCATTCTGCGACCACAGGATTTACCATACTGCGCTCTCCATTTGAAGTCAGAGGTTTAGCAAGAGACAGGCCATGAACTCCATTTCTGAAAATATGCAGTTCGAATTCCACCCCATTTTTATTCAGTGCCTCCGCAAATTTCAGGCTGTTTTCCACCGGGACAATGATATCATTGCTTGTTGAGAAAATAAAAGCAGGAGGTGTCTCTGCCGTCACTTTTTCATCCAGACCGGGAATTTCTTTACAGATACCATCTCCCATGGAGGATAAAATTACCGGATAACCTAATATCATTGCGGTTGGCTTATCCTTTCCCATTGTCCCGAGCGCAGCCGCCAGATGACCGCCTGCAGAAAATCCTGCAATTGCAATCTTTTTGGCATCCACATGCAGTTCATCGCTATTTTCCTTCAGATATGCAAGGGCTGTACAGGCGTCCTCATAGGACTGAGAAAAAGGGACTTTCTCTCCAACGGAATACCTCAGTACAAACGCCTGGTATCCTTCGGCCATATAAGCCAGGGCTACCGGCTCCGCTTCCCTGTCAGAACACATAAAGTATCCGCCGCCCGGAAAAATCAGGACAGCCGGCCGGATTTGAGCATTTTTCAGTTCATTGCTTACATCATGGATATAGCCCGTTAATGTTACATTCTCTTTTTCAAAAGATTTCACGAAATACCTCATTATTTACACCTCTCATTTTTATTTATCCATCAATTTCAGCGGAAAATCCCCCATTCTTTTCACCTCAAACCCATTTTCCCTGAATTTCTCATAATCAAAAGCATTCAGCTCATCAATAGCCAGCTTGTGAAATTCATAGAAATTAGGCCACCACTCATATCCTGTGCCAAGCTCAGCCCCCAGATATGCATCTGCAATGTCCTTTCCCATTTGAGGCGCCACATAAAAAGCACCCATGGCAAGCACATTGACTCCATTTCCTGTTATTGCGCGAAGAGCTGCCGGAACACTCTCTACTACGCCGGCATGTACACCCGGACATTTGCTTGCGGCAATATGTATCCCCATTCCTGTGCCGCAGAATAAAAGTGCCCTTTCAAACTCTTTTTCGGTAATCATTGCCCCTGCCTTCAGCCCTATCCGATGAAACATTTCCGGATTTTCTTCATCGGCACTTTTTACCCCTATATCCGTTATTGTCCAGCCTTTTTTACGAAGATGCTCCACTACGGCTTCTTTCAGAGGAAAACCTGCAAAATCAGCACCTACCAGAATTTGTTTTTCTTTAACTGTCTTCATTTTATTTTCTCCAATCTGTCTGCCACTGCAAAACGCTTCACCGCACCTTCAGAATACTGCCTTCCGTAATCCCGGCTTCATTAAAAGCGTCCACACGCACATACAGGGGCTTTCCTTTCATCAACGCGCCGATTTCCCGTCTGCATTGCCCGTAAACAATACTGCTGTGATAAAGTTTATCCGGCGCATATCCCCATAACACGTTATAGCCTGTCGCTGCCGTATCCTTCCAGTCCACCGTGATATTCAGTTCTCCCATCTCCTGTACTGTGACTTCATCGGCTGCTTTCGGTCTTTGGCCCTGTCCTTTTCCAAATACACGCAGCCCGGAAATACAGGGAATCTGAGCATATGGCAGTTCCAGAATTGTGAGCCTCAGATATCTGACCTGCTTTCCTGTTTCCCAGACAAGAAAATCATGGGAAAGATCGGTATCCGCCTGCGATTTATCTGCAAGCATACTGAAATGAACACCGTCCTGTGAACCTTCCAGTATCCAGCGCAGCGGCTGTATCCTGGTATCAATAAAACGTATTTCCGACATATCCTGATGTGCACTTTCACCTTCAGGAAGCTGTACTTCAATTCCATCCTCCGCAAAATTGATCTGTACGGCATGTACGTCCTGCACCTTTTCCAGATCCAAGCAGACCTGCGAACCAGGCTGGTTATCAGCGGCCTTCCACCACGTCCTGATATCCTCATCGGTTATAAATTCCGCGCCCTTCCCGGAAGAAACACTCACCGGCTTACGGTAAGAAAGCAGCATCCATTCCGGCTGCTCCCAGGGGCGGCTATCCACACGAAGCGGCCAATCCCCATACCTTTGATCACAGTACAACTCTCCATCGGCATCAAAACCTGCCTTCCACAGGCCAAGCCTGCGTTCAAATTTATGATTGCGGCTGATACGCATAGAAGAAATATGCCAGAATCCCTCCCGGGTATCCTCCACAGTGGATCCATGTCCGGCTCCGGTAATAAAACCGGTCGGCTTATACGAATAGGGGTTGTTTTCAGCCACCTTAAACGGCCCCAGCGGGCTGTCACTAATATATACCGCATCCCCATATACATTATACTGTGTTCCCGGGAATGCATACTGCAGATAATAAATGCCATTGTGCTTTGTCATCCATGCCCCCTCCAGATAAGGAGCATTCCCCATATAAGCATAAAGAGTCTGTCTCATAGCCGCCAACTCTTCTTCGCTTGCATTTTCCTTACCCGGAATGGAATCGTACAGATTTTTTACATCCTCCTCTATCTGCTCCTGTGTTTTGGGAGTCTTATGATCGGCGCCGTTTCTTTCATAGCCCAGCTCCTCTTCTCTGGCCGCTATTAATTCTACCGGCTCCCCTTTAAGTTTCATAGTATCCCGATCCAGTTCCCCGCCATAAACAGGTGTTACATTGGAAGACCCCCAATACAGATACAGCCTGCCATCCTCATCCTCAAACAGGTTAGGATCCCAGAAGGGAAAGGAACCCTCCACCTTCTCAAAAGGCTCGCTTACCGGATCCTTGGTTCTGTAAAAATCACAAGCCTCCTGCATACCGGAAGCACAGTAATAAAAATAGCCTCCGATATAACGGATATCCGGTGCATAATCGTAGACAGGCATTTCGCCTGCAAAAGGATGGAACTCCCATTCTGCCAGATCCTTGCTTGTAAAAAATCCGCCGGTTACGGATGGAAACAGATAATAGGTCCCATCCACCAAAATTAATGAGGGATCCGCCGCCTCTTTACTGGCATGAAAAATACCGGGCTGCTTTAAATTTCCAAAAAACTGATAGCGGTACTCCATATTCATTGGGTTACAGATATATTTATTTGCCATATTTTTACTCCTTCTTTCCTGTATCTACGGTCAGCATAACTTCTGCTGCTTCGCATCCGTCTGCTGTAAATGTTACTTTTATCTTACCCGCTTCCTTTCCGGAACGGATTGCGGCCAGAAGATAGCCGTCATAGGTTTTCCATGTAGTGTTGTCGTACCGGTTTTCCGTTGCCGGATCAGCGCTTCCAAAGCCCTGAAGCGTCCCCGCACCTTCTACAGACACTGTAATTTCCTTCTCCGCCCAAAGGTTGAGCCTTCCTTCCTCATCAGCCAGATTTACTGTAATATAAGAAAGATCCGCGCCGTCTGCTTTCAGCACTCTCCGATCTGCCCGGGCCTTCAATATTGCAGGTTTGCCCGCCGTTACCAGTATATCCTGTCCTGCTTCATTCCCCTGCGTATATCCCACGGCCTTCAGTTCTCCCGGTTCATAAGGGATTTCATAGCTGCACATCCACTCATGTTCTTCTCCCGCATTTTTTCTTCCCATGGATTTCCCGTTCAGAAACAGTTCGATTTCCTCTGCCGCAGCATATACATTTACGATTGCAGGTCTTCCCTCATAACCGTCCCAGGTCCAGCTTGCGATTTCATCCTTCCAGGCCCATGCGGATTTGTTCACTTTTTCCCCGTAATGATTCAGTCTTTCCACCGCAATATAAGGTGCTGTCCGCAGTCCATATACAATTTCCCGAAAATAGCTTATGGGGCGGCGGTAACCGATAATATCAATATCTCCCATATAGGCAACACTAATGGGCCAGTTGGGCATAAATCCCTGTCGGCCGTCATAATAAAAGCAGCCGGAACCCGCTTCTCCCAGATAATCATAGCCGGTCCAGGTCATATCCCCAATCACATGTTTATTTTCCTTTACAATCTTCCATAACCGAACGATATCCGACGGCAGTGTTTCCGTTCCCAGTATTACTCTGTCAGGATACAGTTCATGTTCTTTTGCATGACGGGCAGTAAGATAGTTATAACCCACCAGATCTGTTACTGAAGTAAATTCCTCCAGAATCTCAGTCACTATATTATTTGCGGCAAAGGCATCGGCCATTGGTCCTTTCATCAGATCCGTACTGCCGTTGGCTGCGTCGGAGCCTGCATCCGACGCAGGCTGTGCCGCGGCCTGGGCCTGCATCTGCTGCATCTGCTCCATAGTGATCCCCATAATCCCGCACATGATCTCTCCCATATGATCCATACATGAAAGCAGACCATTTATGGCTACAGTTACAGGCCGTGTATCGTCCAGGCTGTGGAATTTCCGGGTAATTATACGATTCAGCTGAGCGCCCTTTGCCGTTCCTGCTTCCTGGATCTCATTGCCCGTCACATACATGATTACCGACGGATGGTTAAAATCCTTTGCTACCAGCTGTTTTGCATCGAATTCCCAGTAATCCGGGAAGTACTGCGCATAATCATTATTGTTTTTACTTCTGGTCCAGCAGTCGGAAAGCTCATCCAGCACCAGCATTCCTTCCCTGTCGCAGGCATTGAGCATGGCACGGCTGAGAGGATGGTGGGAACTTCGGATACAGTTAAAACCAGCCTCCTTCAGCTGTCTGCACCGGCGCTCCTCCGCCCGTTCCAGTGTAACGGCCCCGATAATGCCATTATCATGGTGAATACACGCTCCGCGCAGCTTCACTTCCTTTTTATTGATACGCAGTCCCTTTCTTGCATTCAGTGAGATGGTGCGGATGCCGAAAACCTCTTCTGCTTCATCCAGCACTTCCCCTTCCGCCTTCAGTACCAGCCTGCAGGTATACAGCTTCGGAGTTTCACAGCTCCAGAGTACCGGCGCTTCTACCGTAATCCGCTGGCGGCAAACCTCCTCATCCTGAGCGAAAACGGTCACCGGAATCTCCGTTTTCCCCGCAGGCGTCCCCTGCGGATCTGTCAATTCTATGTACAAACGGGTTTTTAATTTCCGGCCTCCCTGGTTTCTGATTGTGACCTCAACCTGTACCACGGCAAGATCCTCTTCCACCTCCGGTGTCTGTATTCTCACACTGTCCATTCCGATATGTACCTGGTTGCCCACTATCAGATTAACATCGCGGTATATGCCGCTTCCGGAGTACCAGCGGCTGTTTTCCTCCGCCGAGTTATTTGCGATCACCTTAAGTTCATTATTTTCCCCAGGCTTAAGAAAATCGTCCAAAACCACGGAGAAACAGGTATAACCTCCCGGATGTCCTCCCGCATAATCACCATTGACATAAACTCTTGCATTCTGGTACACGCCCTCAAATTCCACCAATACCGTTTTTTGTGCCCATTCCCTGGGCGCAGTAAAATTTTTTATATAAGTGTAGCATCCTCCGGGATAGAATCCCGTCTGATGGCCATTTTTTGTATCCGGTGTCCTTTCCTCATGAATCATGGCATCATGGGGCAGTGTCACTATTTCCCCGCAGCCCCCGCCTCCGGATATGGCTGCCATCATGGGATTTTCCCCAGGTTTTAAAAATATCCAGTCATCATTCCATTTTATCCGCTTCATTTTGATTTTCCTCTCCTTCCGTCTGATTGAGCCGATCCAAGACTGTCGTAAAAAGAGCCATGGACTCCGGCGGCAGCATGTTGCTGATTTCTTCTATTGTCCGATTTACAGCAAACTGCATAAACAGTTCATTTTCACAAAGCTCCGGTGCATAGCTGTGCAGCATCTGAGCCCCCAAGGGCTCCGCCAGGAGTGCTCCCAGTGTGGAATCCGTACTAAACCTCTGTCTGACAAAAGATGCTTTCGTTTCGTATTCGTAATGATACCTGCCTGATCCAACCTGGAAATCTTCCTTTTCAGGCAGGCTTACATGGGCTGTAGTATTGGCGGGGACCTGGATATCGATCCGGTATTTCCCCTTCCGGCAGCTTATGGAACAGGATAGTTTCCCATAAACGGTTTCCAGAGAGGTCTCCACTTCCGGAATCCCTGTAATCAGCCTGGGAGCAATTCTTGATTTTTTATACCCCGGCTCCAGAGAACTTATACCCCCCAGATTCCGGTGCATCCAATCACCGATGGAAGCCAGGGCATACTGGTTGAGTGAATTCATTTCATATGGGTTAAAGCTGCCGTCCGGATTGACGCCGTCCCAAAGCTCCCATACCGTAGTGGCTCCCAAATTGACGCTGTACAGCCAGGAAGGACAGTCCTCCTGTAAAAAGATTTTACCTGCTGTCTCATGTTCACCATTATCCGAAAGGACACGGCATAAAAACTGGGTTCCGGCAAAACCTGTGGTTAAATGGTTTTTATGCTGCCTGATATTATTTTTCAAGACCTCCAGCACCTGCTTTTGGTCCTTTTCCTCCGCCAGCCCTAACTGAAGAACCAGTGCACAGCCTGTTTGGGTTTCCGATATCAGACGACCCGTCTGCGTGATATATTCTTTCCGAAAGCTATGCAGTACCTCCTGATACAGCCTGCTATATTCCACTGCATCCTCTTGCTTCCCCAACACTTCCGCCGTTTTTATCATCAGGGATATGGAATACAGATAATAGGCATTGGCAATGAAATACAAATCTGTAGCGCCGCTCTTTTCCCTCAGTTCCAGATTCAGCATGCCTTCCGGCAGGGCGCGCATAGGTCCCCGTTCCATGTCAAGAGCCACCCAGTCGCCCAGCTGCTGTCCGGTATGCAGCAGACCGTCCTTCTCCGTTCTGCTTCGGGAATGCTCCACACAGCATTTGATGCTGTCATACTGCTCCTCCAATATGCGCCTGTCACCATAGACCTGATAAATTGTCCACGGAACCACCGCAGCCGCATCCTGCCATATGGCGATTCCGGCAGAATTGCCCAGAATGTTCGGTACAGCCATGGGCACTCCGTATTCCAGCGTATTTTCCTGCTTTACATCCCTGAGCCACTTTCTGAAAAAGGCTGCGGTATCCTTCAAAAATGCCGCAGTGGAAAGAAAGATTTGGGCATCTCCGGTATAGCCGAACCGTTCATCTCTCTGAGGGCAGTCTGTGGGGATATCGAAATAGTTGCTCCGCATGGTCCAGTCAATATTCTGCCAGAGCCTGTTCACCTTTTCATCAGAGCAGCAAAAAGAACCTGTCTGTTCCAGGCCGCTGTGCATTACACATGCGGTAAAGTCCTCCGGGTTCGGAACCGTCTCCAATCCCTCAACCTTTACATATCTGAATCCATGATAGGTAAAGGACGGGCAGAACAGCTCCTCCCCTCCCCTGCAGATAAAAGTATCCGCTGCTTTCGCAGTCCTCAGATTGGTATTAAAAAAACACCCCCTTTCATCCAGGGCTTCTCCATGGTACAGTTTAACCCTGCTGCCCTCTTTACACCGCAGCCTCGTTTCTACCACACCGGTCATATTCTGTCCGAAGTCCAGAATAAATTCTCCTTTTTCAGAAATCAGCGTCTGCTTTGCCTGGATGCGCTGTGCAACACATACCGGTTCATTTTCCTGCGCGGTCAGAATCTGTTTTGTATATTCATACTTTACACTGGGCAGTGCAGGAGGCGGGCAGAACGTATGATCAATTACCTCTCCGTTATAAATGTCACTATATCTTTTTTCTCCTGTAGTGTTCAGCCAGGTTTCATCTGTCACTATCGTTTCTCTGCGTCCATCCTCATAACACAACAGGATTTGGGCAATCAGCGCGGTCCTTTTCCCATAATGGTTTCCTTTTCCGTCAAACCCAAGAATACCCTTGTACCAACCGTTGCCGACCGTAACCTCCAGCAGATTGCCCCCTCGCTCCTGCGTGGAGCTTTCCGGGTTGTTTCCTGAAGGAGTCTCCCGGTAAAGAGCAGCGGTAATATCATAGGTCTGGTACTGCAGCCTGTGGTGGTAGCTGGTCCATCCCGGGGTAAAGCAGGCTCCTGTTATCCGCTGTCCATTCATTTTAAATTCATAAATTCCCAGAGAACTTATGTATAATCTTGCCTGCTTTATGTCGCCGCTAAGAAAGAATTTTTTCTGGAAAACCGCACAGGCTTCCCTGTCATCCTCCCCGCTGTGAGTAATCCAGGAAGCCTGCCAGTTATCAGGTGACATAAGGCCTGTCTCAAACCAGGTCTCCGCCGTGTCCTCCTCCCCATGACTGTCTGTTACGGCAACCTGAACCGTATAACGGGTCTGCGGCTGCAAAGGACTGCCCTGATATACCAGATACAAAGACTGCCTGTCACGCACCACACCACTGTCCCAAACGGTTTCCTCCGGCGAACACACAATGATATGATAGCTTTCCTGGAAGGTATTCTGTTTATCCGAAGCTATTTTCCAGGAAAATGCCGGAGACCTTTCATCTGTCCCCAGGGGCGTCTTTCTGGAATCTGTTCTTAAGTCGTAAAGTTTCATCCTTCTTCTCCTTCCGATTTGCCAGGTTAAGCAAACCTTATCATCGTTCTAATAATCCAGGCGGCATTCTCTTCCAGACGCTCCAGGGTAATCCGGCCTTCCTTTACGCCTTCGACTATCTGTCCGGTATAGGTATCATCCAAAGAGCCCGGCGTAATCCAGCAGTTACCTGCCTGCACCATCTCCGCCACACCGGCTGTATCATAGGTTCCCCAATCGGTCATAACAAATCCGTCAAACCCGTTTTCTTCCCTCAGAAAGCCCTGTATCAGTTCTTCGTCAGCGGCCGTGGGGCAGCCGTTCACTGCATTATAGGCAGTCATGACGGAAGCGGGCATATGTTCTCCCATGGCAATTTCAAAAGGCTTCAGATACAGTTCCCGAAGTGCACGTTCTCCGATAATGCTCTGATTGCGTTTCCGCGTGCTCTCGCAGTTGTTCCCAATCAGGTGCTTTATGCAGCTGCCTACGCCGGCGCTTTCCATGCCTTTACAGTAATGTCCTCCCATCATCCCCGCGAGATACGGATCCTCTGAAAAGTATTCCGGCTGCCTGCCGTTCAGTGGATTTCTGTGCAGGTTCATTCCCGGTGCCAATATCAGCGGCATCCCCAGCGCCTTCGCTTCTTCGCCTATTACACGGCCCACCTGCTCCATCAGTTCCTTATTAAAAGTTGCGCATAAAGTAACACCGGAGGGCATTCCGATATTCGGCACCCGCAGGTTCACACCACTATTTCCGTCCGATACAGGAAAATCAGGCATATCATAGCCTTCCAACTGGTACACCCGTCCAGCCTCCCCCACGCCTTCCATTCCCCAGCCGGCAGAGGCACAGACACAAAGCCTCGCCAGTTCTTCAATGCTCAGCGCTGCCACAAATTCATTTACAAGAGAAGGATCCCTTTTCACATCCTGATAAAGAAGCTTTTTCCCCGATTTGCCAGAGTTAAAAGACGCCGGATAAGCGCTGCGCTTCCCCACAGGGAAAAAACCGTCTGTCCCTTCCTTTACCCTGGTCCGTTCTCCCTTCGGCCAGCTTTCCGGATTTCTTTTGCTGAGGGTCTCCGGCGGGTTGGGCGCCATCATCAGATGGGATGCCTGTTTTACAATTGTTTCTGCTTCATTCACAAAGCTTCCCCATATTGGGGCATAGACATCCGTTCCCGCAAATATCGTATATTCCCCGGCAGGCATTATATAGGCTGCTTTATCCGTATCATACACGGTAAGGTTTTTTTCCGGGACTGATACCGGAATCCGCTCCGTTTCGCCTGGCTGAAGTTCCCTTGTTTTGGCAAAATATATCAGTTCCCTATCCGGTGTTTCCATACGGCCGTCAGGCTTATTCACATAGATCTGCACCACTTCTTTCCCGGAGCAGGATCCTGTATTCGTTACAGTGATTTCTCCATATATTCCCCTGTCATATACTAGCTTACCGGGCTTCATCGTAAAGCTGGTATAGCTTAGTCCATAACCAAAAGGATAGGCCGGCGCTTTGCCGAACGTACTGAAATAACGGTAGCCCACATAAATCCCCTCTTCATAACAGGTATCCGCATACACCCCGCAGTCGGCATCCAGCCTGGGTTTATCAGCGGAATCATAGAAATTCCTGCTGGCGGGAAGATCAAAATAATCCATCGGCCAGGTATCCGGCAGCTTCCCGCAGGGATTCATTTTTCCGGAAAGAACATCTGCCAGCGCCTGCCCTGCCAGCATTCCTCCAAATCCGTTATAAATAAGTGCATCTACATGATATCTGTCGGCAAAGGTCACATCAATCGGATATCCGGTATTTAAAATGACCACTGTATGGCTGAAGGTTTCAGACAGCGTCTTTAACAGGTTTTCTTCATCTCCTGACAGATAATACTCTCCCTTAGCGCTGGAATTATCCAGATTTTCTCCTGTTCCGCGGGTAATTAGCATGACTGCCAGATCGCTTTTTTCCCGGGCTGCCTTTATCACCTCTGCCTGCGGGATTGCATCCCTGTCACATCGGTAAAACTTCGGCAGCTCTTCGTTTACTCCAAATACCCCGCCCTCACGCAACGCCGTCAGCAAATCTATCGTATACCGGGGATTGATCTTTCCTGCACCTACTGCGCTTGTGCGGAACTGGTTCACTCCCTTCCCAAAGAGATTAAGTGTTGTTCCTTCCGCCAAAGGAAGAAGCTGTCCTTCGTTTTTCAGAAGTACAATTCCTTCCTGTGCCGCCTGAAGCGCAATTGTTTCATGTGCCGCATTCTTTTTTTCCGGAAACGCTCTGTCGGTACACTTAACCGTAAAATCCTGGGGATTCATCTCATTTCCGTCCGTATCCGTGTAGCCCTCAACATGCAGACTGTATTCCTTACCATATTCATTTACGAACCCGCGCATCGGAATGCCGAGCACCCAGAGGTTTCCCATAATCGGCATATATTTCAGCACACAGGGCGGCAGCATTTCCCCGTTCAGCCAGGCCCTTCCCTGAATTTCCGGATTCATGGGCTTGGCAAAATTAAGAAGCAGGCAGCCTGAAAAATCCCGATCCAGCATATAATAAAGGCCGTCTATATCATCCTTGTTGTATTCCAGCGGCCCAAAGCCGAAAAGAAGTGGTTTATCTTCCTTTCCTCTGGGAAGCTGTGCAAAAAATTCCTGTGCATCCATAAACTTATCCATCCTTTCCTTTTACACAAAAATAGAGACTATTTCAAAAGGCTGCAGCTTTATTCCGGCTGCAGCCGTAACATTTCCTGTTGTTATACCGCCAGTCAGGAGTTTCCTTCTGCTGCCTTTTCAGCACGAAGCTTCGGCAAAACCTTGTCCAGTTTATAGAAATATAAAGTAATAAAAATCAACATAAACATAATTGCCGGAATAATACTATACAGGCTTCTTATCATTATAAGTGCACTCTCGGCCTGAGCGTCCGCCGCCAGATTGCCGTCAAAGGCCGCTGCTCCAAGGAGTACGCCAAGAAGGGCGGAGCCAATTCCCTGGCCCAGTTTGGAACCAAAGCTGGAAAATGCGGTCATGGTTCCTTCTGCACGAGCCATCCCCTTCAGCGCATTATATTCTGCACAGTCCAAAATCAACATACCGGAAATATAAGCAATGGGCAATCCTCCCAGACCATAAAGAGCACCTGCTATCATAAGAAGCACAATATTGGAGCCCGCCGCAAAATTCAGCAGATATCCTGCTGCCCCGCATACACACCCCAACATTACAATACGGGAAATCGGGATTTTCTTCATCATTACGGGAAATACGAACATTACCAGCAGCATCGGCATGCTCAATGACGCAATCAGCATATATTTACTGATATCCCCAACGATATATGTAAAATAATAGGAGGAAGCATTCATTCCCAATGTAATATTATAAAGAATGGACATGGCCGCCACGATATAGATAAATTTATTGTTTTTCAGTACCGCCACTACTTCTTTTGCCTTAATTTTACCCTCACTGTCCGCATCCACAGGTACTGTTTCCTTCACCAGTACAAAACGCAGAATTCCAATTAAAGCAAGAGGCAGCGCATAAATTCCCACCAGCTTGGACCAGCCCGCGCCGGAGGTTGCCATAGTTCCCATCAGAGTAGGGAAGGACATGGATACAATGGCGCAGCCCAGTGTAACTACAATGCCGCCATAGGAGTTTACTTTCATAATCTGGCTCATATTAGGAAAGGCGCGTACAATGTATGTTGTCTGATTGGTATTCAACAGCGTTGCGAGAATGGAATTGACGAAGGAATAGATGATAAACACCCAGACTGCCTTCACAGCGTAAGACCATTGCGCAGGGCAGCTGAACAGCAGCCATGTACAAAGCCATACGCCTATAATTGCAAATTCATATGGCCTTGCCTTACCAAAACGGGTATGTGTATTGTCAATTAAATATCCGGCAAACAGATCTGTAACGCCGTCAAACAGCTTTGATACAAGTAATAGGGTACCCACAAGCTCCGGTGAAAGCATCAGCGTGTTTGTACAATAAATCATCAGATAGCCGTATATGACAGTCATACTCCCCAGTGATACCGCTCTGCTTTGCCATCCCCAAAACTTGGCAATACCGATTTTATCGGTCTTTTGTTTTTTTGTTGCCATTTTCTTTTCCTCCTGCTAACAATTTATGGTGATATCCACCTGTCACAGGCATTGTAGCCGAAGCTACACAGAAATCGGTATCACAAATTCTTGTTTTCTGTCAGTTTTTACAATCTTTGGCAAACTGTGCGAATTTCTATAAGAATTCCGTAATTTATAATATTACCCGGCAGGAAAATCAGGTAAAATAGAATCAAGGCAGCACACTTAATATAAAGGTATAAAATACTTTACTGTTTTTATGTGAACCTAAATGAAATGTGAGGGAATATAAAATGAAATTAAAAAAAGACGCAAACCTGCCCGATTTTCTTCGGACGGTTGCCCAATGCAAGGATGATGTTTACTTTAAGACCACACAAGGGGATGTTTTGAACCTGAAAAGCGAACTTTCCAAATATATTTTTTTGGCAGCGGCGGCATCCCCGATGGATTCCTTCCTCCCTTTGGGATATATTGAATGCACCGGAAAGGAAGATGAGGAGCTGCTTAATGAATATATATGCCAAATGTAACCGTATGGATGCCGGATGGTCTGTGCAATAATTGCCCAGATATGTCTGGCCTGTTACAACCGGTATATTTATGATTAAGTTAGGAAAGGGTGTCAGTCATGGTCGAATCCATTGCACGTCTGGAAACTATGAGAGATATGTTTTTATATGCCCAGCAAATTTACAGCTGGTGTCTTGGCCGGGATTTTTCTCTGATTTACAGTAATTGTCCCAGTCAGCAGTTTTTTTACAATATGTTTGAAATCAGCTTCTGCAGTGCTGCTGCTGAAAAACATTTTGCCAGGTCCCGGCTTCCGGTCATCCTGAACGACAATATGGGATTTGCCTGGATTGCCGCAGCACAAACGGATGACAGGGACATTTCCGTTATCCATCTTCTTGGTCCGCTCTTTACGGTGGAGGCCTCAGAGACTTATCTGCAGAAGCTCTGCGGAAAGATGAAGCTGTCTCCGGATCTGATAAACGAGCTTCTCAGGCAGCTTGCCCTTGTCCCGACAATTCCCTTGAATACCGCTATCCGTTATGGTATTATGCTTCACTACAGCGTAACCGGAACCCCTGTTTCCGCCTCCCACATCAGTGTGGCAATTGAGGCCTCCGAATCCAGGGATTCCCTTGAGGATGCGGACTGGACCAGCTCCAGCTGGCACGGTACCTGGCTCGCGGAACAGGAACTATTTGCCCGAATCAAAGAAGGCAACCTGGAAAGTATGACTGAGGCTGCCGCTAAATTTGCTTCCGGCCATGTCGGCTCCATGTGCCCTGGCAATCCGCTTCGTCAGGCAAAGGATGAAGGAATCGTTTTTACAGTGCTGGCCAGCAGGGCCGCCATATTTGGGGGTGTCTCACCGGAAGGCGCCTATAACCTGGCCGACTACTATATCCAGCGGCTGGAGGCCTGTGTCAATGTAGCCGAGGTCCAGAACTGCTCCGGTGAAATGTGCGAAACCTTTGTCCGCCGGGTACATCAGTGCAGGCAGAACTTCCGTTACTCACCTCTGACCGCCTCCTGCATGGAATATATTGAAACGCACATTAAAGAAAAAATCAGCCTGGAGGAAATGGCCCGGGAACTGGGCTACACAAGCTATTATCTCAGCGGAAAATTTCAAAAGGAAACAGGCCGCAGCATTGGCAGCCATATCAAACAGCAGAAAATAGAATCAGCCAAACAGCTGCTGGATAACTCCTCCCTTACCTTTGCCGACATCAGTGAACAGCTGTCCTTTTCCTCCCCCAGTTTTTTCAGTTCCACCTTCCGCAAATACACCGGAATGACCCCCGGAGAATATCAGAAAAGGGACAAGCTGGAATAAAGGCCCATATCACGGATTCCCTTTTTCTGACAAATATTCCCTTACTTTGATAAGAATCGGAATCGGCAACAAAAATCACTAATTTGTGATAACACATTTTTCTTTTCTCACTTTACAATCAGCCATAAAGCCGCCGGCCTAAAGTGCCTGCCGGAAATCGGCTTATCATTATTCCAAAAGGGAGGAAATAGAAAATGAACAAAAAAATATTTATAGTTTTAACAGGTATTCTCGCCATTCTGCTTTTATGCGGCACTTTTTTCGATCTGCAGATATCTCAGGCTTTATATAATCCTGAAAATCTGTTTGCTCAATTTTTTTACTGGTTTGGCCAGGCACCTGGTATGCTGCTGGTATCCTTTGGCTTTATGCTGATTTTAATGGCACGGCCCAAAAATATCAAATGGCTGAGTATACTGCTCCTTCTTATCTGCGGTGTATGTTCTTTTATCTATGCTGCACTGCCGCTGTCCATAGGCACCTATTATATGGGCTGCGGTCTTTCCGGCAGAATAGCCGTACTGGCTGTGGCTGTTATTCTTTACCTTTTAATGCTGTCAGGTGCTAAAAAGATTGCGGAAATGAATGATCCCCAGACACTAATCAGAATAGCCCTAACCTTTATCCTCTTGTATTTTGTTGTGGGAAAAATTCTGTCATTTGCCAAAAACCTTTGGGGAAGACCCCGCTTTTACAGTATACTTGACGATTTTACACGTTTTTCGCCATGGTACCGCCTGCTGGGCAATCCCCTGGATGATACATTTAAGTCCTTCCCTTCCGGACACGCTTCCGAAGGCGCCATGTTAATCGGCATCATACTCCTTGGCAAAATGGTTCCCGCACTGAAGAAAAGGAGCTCTCTGTTATACGGTATTGCCTTTGCCTGGGTATTATGTGTCATGACCGCAAGAATCATTGCCGGCGCACATTTTCTGTCGGACGTGACTGTAGGTACATTTATAACGTTTCTTATATTCTTCCTTCTGTCCGCCTTGCTGGTAAAGGACAGACAGGCTGAAAAAACTGAATTTGGAAAGGAAATACCACAATGAAAGCAATTATGGTAATGTATGACACCCTTTGCCGGAATTTTCTGGGACCGTACGGTAACGACTGGGTGAAAACTCCCTCCTTTAACAGGCTGGCAGAAAACTCCGTTACCTTCGAACGCAATTATGTCTGCAGTCTCCCCTGCATGCCTGCGCGCAGGGATCTCCATAACAGCCGCGTCAATTTTCTTCAGCGGGATTGGGGGCCTTTGGAGCCCTTCGATGATTCCATGCCGGAAGAGCTGAAAAAACACGGTATTTATACTGCGCTGGTCAGCGATCATTACCACTATTGGGAAGACGGCGGATGTACCTATCACTCCCGCTACAATTCCTGGATATGCCACCGCGGACAGGAGGGCGACTTCTGCCGCGCTGACCGTAGCATGGTAAAGCTGACAGCGGAATATAAAGACAGGATAAAAGATCCTCAGACTGCCGGTATCCTGCGGAAAGCCCAGGATCAAGCCAACCGCAGCCGGCAGGTTACGGAAAGTGATATGCCTCAGGCCAGAACCTTTGCCGATGGGCTGGCCTTTCTTGAAGAAAATGCAGATACGGACAACTGGTTCCTGCAAATAGAAACCTTTGATCCCCATGAACCCTTTTTCACACAGCCGGATTGGCAGTCGCTGTATCCGGAGCTTGCCGAATATACCGGAAATAAAACAGACTGGCCCGGCTATGATCCTGTGCGGCCGCAGGAAACACAGGAGGACATTGCTTATGTAAGGAGACTTTATGCCGCTCTCACATCCATGTGTGATTTTTATCTGGGCAAGGTTCTCGACTGCATGGATAAACATGATTTATGGAAAGATACCATGCTTATTGTGAACACGGATCACGGATTTCTGCTGGGCGAACATGACTGGTGGGGAAAAACCGTCATGCCTGCCTATGAAGAAATCAGCCATACTCCCTTATTCATCTACGACCCTGTCAGCCGCTGCCATGGACAACGGCGCAGTGGTCTGACCTGCCCTCTGGATCTGCCGGTCACACTTCTGGATTTCTTCGGAGTTCCTGTTCCCGATGATATGCAGGGCCACAGCCTGCTGCCGCTGATCCGGGAAAATAAACCGGTAAGGGATTCTGTGCTCTTTGGTTTCCATGCCAGCCATGTAGCCGTTACCGACGGACAGTACACCTATTTCCGCGCTCCGCTTGCCGGCCAGTCCGCCAATTGCTTTGATTATACACTGATGCCCACGCATATGAGGGAATTCTTTTCTATTGAGGATTTACGCAAAGCCGAATTTGCAGATCCTCTCCCCAACAGCAAAGGCTGTCGTGTACTGAAGGTCCCGGCAAAGGGCTGTTATATCAATCCGGTAAATTTCGGCACCAAGCTTTATGATGTAGAAAAAGATCCGAGACAGACCTGCCCTGTAGATGACGCCTATCTTGAAGCCCGAATGGCGAATCTGCTTGTAAGGGAAATGAAAAAAGCTGACGCGCCTTTGGAACAGTACATCCGTCTTGGACTGCCTCAGGACAGAGAGATTACATCAGAGGATATCCTTTCCTGCCGAATAGAAGAAGAGGCGGCTGATACTCCGGACTGTCTTGGCCAGGTGAAATGGACAAAAGAAGCCCGGAACATATGGCGAGCCTGGGCACAGATGATGCCTCCGGAAGCGTTGGAGGCAGCTTCAGGCACGATGCTTCAGCTGCGTGCCGGGCATGCTGAGAAAGAAGTAACGGCAGATGATATTGTTGCTGCAGTAAAAGTAATGCTGCCGCCGGAACAGCAGCAGCAAATACTGTATTTTATGATGACGGTGGCAAGGGCGGATTAATACATTTAATTAATTTTATGGGCAGTTCACACACTCGTAAGAAATTATTTGCAGAATATAATTATCCAGAGAAGAAATTGGTGAATGTTTTCTTCTCTGGGTATTTAATTATAAATGGATTAAATATAAGTCACGCCCAATTCCAACAGAAATTTTTCAATTTGTTCTACAGGCTGCAGCATCTCTCTTACCTTTTCCGCAAGGGCAGGTATCCTTTCTTTGTTCATTTTTCCGTCTGACAGCTTCTCCTCCTGAGCAGTTCTCTTTTTTCTTACTAGATATGGTCACCCTTTTACTGCTCCTATCGTTATTCCTTTTACAAAATATTTCTGGAAAAATGGATACAAAATCATAATAGGAACTACTCCCACAACTGCTAGTGCCATTTTAACGCTAGTCGCCGGCATAACTACCCCTTGTGTAAATGCTGCCGCTTTATTTGCTGAGCTGTTAAGGAATTGAATATCTGTAAGCATTCGATTCAGATAGTTCTGCAAACTGAATAAATCCGTTCTTTTTGTTATATAGTATAAACCATTCTGCCAGTCATTCCAGTAAGCGATTGCCACAAATAATCCTACTGTTGCCAGAATAGGTGAGGATAAAGGTACCACAATCCTTGTAAATATCTTAAACTCTCCGGCACCGTCAATTCGTGCTGCCTCCAACAGTTCATTTGGTATGTTTGATTTAAAATAATTTTTCATGAGGATTACGTTAAACGCATTCATGAGCAATCCCGGGAAAATCAGCGCCCATATCGTATTTTTTACATTTAAATAACGAGTCCATAGCAGATACGAGGATACGAGTCCGCCATTAAACAGCATTGTAAAAAATACTAAGAAAGAAAATATATTTCTTGCTTTAAATTCCGGCCTGGACAGAGGATATGCAAACAGGGTTGCTATTATAAGTCCCAATACAGTTCCTACAACTGTAATAAACAGAGATACCAGATAAGATCTCACCAGTGAGTTAGAGCTTCTGAATATATATTCATAGGCCTCTAAACTAAAATTTTCAGGCCAAAACCGATATCCATTTCTAATCAGCGTAGTTTCCTCAGTGATAGAAGACATAAAAATCAAAAGAAATGGAATGATCACGGACAGACACAAAATTATTAAGATGAAATGAACAAGAAGCTGTGCCGCCTTCTCTTTATTTGAAATAACTCCCATAATCTGCCCCCCTAAAATAATGCATTGTCAGCATCAATTTTACGTACTAACGCATTTACTGCCACAATAATTACAAAACCTACCACTGACTGGTACACAGCTGCAGCACTTGACATGGCCAAATCATTTCTCTGAAGCAATGCGCGATAAACGTATGTATCTATTGTACTTGTATAATCATAAAGTGCCCCCGAATTCATTGTAACCTGATAAAACAGTCCAAAATCAGAATAAAAAATTCTTCCTATGGACATCATGACCATCGTTATAATTGTGGGTTTCAGAAGAGGTAACGTAATCGAAAAAATCTGACGGATTTTGCCTGCCCCATCTACTCTTGCTGACTCATACAAGGACTGATCAATCCCCAGTATTGCCGCCAAATATACAATACATCCATAACCGGCCCCCTTCCATGTATTCACAAAAACGAGAATAAAAGGCCAATGCTTTTTTTCCGAATACCAGTTTATGCCGTCTGCACCTATAGATTTAAGAAGGGAATAGTTAATAAAGCCGCTTTCCGTATTTAAAAAAGCATATACAATATAAGCAACAACGACCATAGATATTAGCTGCGGAAGCAATAAGACCGTCTGATAGACCTTCCGGAACCGGGCGCTTATTAATTCATTAAGCAGTACTGCCATCATCACTCCTACAATCGTTCCCAAAACTATAAAGGCCATGTTATATAAAAGCGTATTCCTTGTAATAATCCATGCGTCACTTGTCTTAAACAAAAATTCGAAATTTTTAAAGCCTACCCATTTAGATTTAAATATTCCTAAAGAAAAATCGATATCTTTAAAAGCAATAAAAATACCTGCCATGGGAATATAGTTATTAATAAAAAGATATAGGACTCCCGGCAATATCATGATATAATACGGAAACTGCCGAAAACGCTTTTCTTTTTTTTTCACCTGCATAGCCGCTGTTTTCTCCATAATTGTCTCCTTCTTTTAAAAAGGAAGGGATAAAAGTGTCCCTTCCTTTTCTTAACCTATTTATTAATTCCGTTCTCCGTACACCATGCATCCAGTTGTTTTTGTTTTTCCGCTATAATATCGTCCATCCCTGCAGCCTTCAATTTCTCTATAAAATTACTGTAATTTTGTTCCAAATCCAGAGAACCTGTCTTGAATCCCGGCAGATATTCATCAAGTACTGCTGATACAGCGGCACATTGTGTTGTTACATTCGACTGGTCAAAAGTAAATCCCAGGGCCCGTGATACCGGCGCAGTTTTATTATTTTCAGCTAATATTTCGTTATAATCCGAAGGATTTCCTTCCAACGGATTACCAACTAAACTGTTCGGCATAGCCCAATATGTGGATGACGGATAGGGCGAATTGGTGTTATCAATTCCCTCCGGATAGGATACCGTTCCATCATCATTGAGTATCCAATGTACATCCTGCACTCCATAACACATCAGATTGGCAACATCCTTATTGGTATAGGCTAAATCCAAAAACTTCACACTTGCTTCCGGCACCTTTGTTGTAGATGATACACCCCATATCATCCCGCTCAAAGAACTGGAGGTAAGTAAAGGAGTTTTTATCTTGACACAAGTATAATCATAACCGGTTGAAGCTTTATATTGGGCATCGAGGCCGACTTCGCTGTAAGATACACTTGCAAACAGTCTGCCTGCAGACATATAGCTTGCTTCACTTTCCTTGTCTGTTGCAGCATCAGATTTAATATAACCGGCATTATACCATTTTCTTGCCAACTCCAACATCTGATAATACTCGTCTGTCTCGTATAAATCCACTACATTCCAGCCTTCCTCCCCCATCAGAACACCGTTACCGTCAGTCAAAGAATCATAATTGATCAATCCGGTAAAGCCTGCAGTTGCCACAGGATAAAATAATGTAATCATATCAGGCTCATTTTCTTTTACTATCTCGAATACATAATTCAACTCTTCTAAATTCTTCTGCATATCTGAATCATTAATATCTTTTCCTAATGTTAATTCCGGTGTTAAATTATATTTTTCCAGAATATCCGTCCTCATTGCCACCGTACATGTCATCGCCTTACCATTTATAACAGGCACTGCATAAATACGACCTCCCACGCTGGTTGCTTTCAGCCATTCTGCCGTGGTTTGTTCTACAAGCCCCTGTCCATATTGCCCAATATAATCTGTAATATCAAGCAACTGCTTATTAGATACCAAGGAATTATAATTTGTTGCATAAAAAACATCAACTTGCTCTCCGCTTGTCATATCCATTGCAAGCTGGTTATCATAGTTCGCAATGCTGATGGCTTCCAGCTCTACCTGGACATTGATTTCCGGAACTGATATCTTATTAATCGCGTCTTCAACAAGCTTCAGATCCGATGGTACAGTTCCCAGACATACCATACGGACAACAACTTTTTCCGGTTCACCTGCTTCTTTTTCTTCCCTCACTTCATCCGTAATGCTCTCTGTTTCTGCAAGTTTGTCATTGGCCGTATTACCTGGGTTTTCCATTTTCTGCGCTCCGCATCCAACCAGTATGGATGCTGCCATACATATGGAAAGCAATAGTGACAATAGCTTTTTCATTCCTATCCCTCCTGTTTTCAAATTGTTTTGGGTTTGTAATGTCAGTATAGCAAAATTCATGGAGATAATCTTTCGGGCAGACGACTTTTACTTTTTCCGGAACGACCTCTTTTTTACAGATTTTCTCCGAATTTTTTTATTTTATCAAAAAAATCGTTTTGAAAAAAGGAATTGTCTCCCTGAGAAAACAATTCCTTTTAAAACAGATAATAAATTATTTCTTTAACCCCCATCCCTGCTTCTGAACTCTCTGGGAGATATTCCTGTAGTCTTTTTGAATAAAGTGGAAAAATGAGACGAATTAATAAATCCGGAATGATATGCAACATCACTGATTGACATATCTGTAGTCTGCATTAATGAAATGGCTTTTATGATTCTGCGCTTTCCAAGAAAATCCATAATGGATATTCCTTCCTCCTGCTTAAAAATTCGGGCGGCATAATCCACGTTTAAATGTACAGCTTTTGCTATTTCTTCCCTCGTAACGTCCTCGGTCAAATGCAACTCAATAAATTTTTTCATTTCCATGACCGCCGCATTACCGCTGTTTCTTCTGTTCTCCATAATGGAATTTATCTTTTTAAATACAGCATCCATCCATTGAATCGCATTTTCTACAGAAATATTAATCAATTCATACTTTTTCTTCAATTCCTCTTCCTGCAGTAGCATCCTGGCGGAAATGCCCAGCTTCATCAAGTGGCTGTATATAACCTGAATCAGGTTTTCCTGAAGCGATTGCAATGCTCTTAAATCAAAATCTTCCTTTTGTATATTGGAAACCCACACTCTAAAACGCTCAACAAACTCATCATATTTTGCGTATTCAAGCAATTTCTGAATTTCTGCCGGAATATCCATAGGAAGTACTTCTATAGCCCTTTCGCAGACATCTTCAACAAATACACCTTCCAAATGAGATATATCTCCATAAGCCATCATTTTCAGTCTCTGGTAGCTTTCGTGTAATTTTTCATAAGAAACATTTTCTCCCACGTAGCAGCATACCTTTACATGAATCATTTCCTGACACAGCTTACTCATTTCGCCACACTTTTCCAGCAGCCAGTCAAATCCTTCATCCTGGCTTATAACAATTATATCGGATTTGACCATCAGGATACGACCCGACTCCATCCTTTGGCCGAAAACTCCCTTTGCCACGTTACTTACCGACAGCATTAGTTTATCCTGATTCCAGCTTGCAAGATGAACATTAAACTGTTTTACACATATCAATGCAAGATTAAACTCTTCCTGCAGCACCTGCCCTAATCCTATGCGGGATGCCTCTTCGATCATTCCGCCCTCATTCCCCGCATAATTCCCTTCTATAATCCTTTGCCAGAAAATTCTCTCCAGTTCTGTTTTATTTTCGATATAATATTGTCCCAGGCCGGATTGTTTCTTTTCCCTTTTACCTGCAACGATCTTTTGCACCAAATTTTTAACGATATTTTCCATTTGTATATAATCCAAAGGTTTCACACAATAATCATAAACATTTAGTGTTATAGCTTCCTTCGCATATTGGAACTCTTCATGACAGGTAACAATTATCGCTTCAATGGGATACCCCTCCTGCCGAATCCATTTTATCAGATCGATTCCGTTGCTTCTCGGCATCTCAATATCGCAAATAATGAAATCTACTTCTCCCTGCTCAATTATCATTTTTGCCTGTTCTACATTATATGCACCTTTAACCTCGACTCCATTTTCTCCAATTGTTTCCCAGTGAATATTTTCCATAATAGCTTTTACGCTATAACGTTCATCATCAATAATTACAGCATGCATTACCTTGCAGCCTCCTCCTCTGTCTCATATGGAAAGCAGAGCTCAACCTTCGCACCATTATTATTCTCAATAAAAATGTGAAAACGATCCTGATACAATTCACGAAATCTGAGGACAGTATTGTTCAAACCAATCTTATGCCTTTCTTCCGTGAAATCTCCCTCATTTACCGCCTGTATTACAGCATCATCAAAGCCTGGCCCATTATCTGATACAATCAGCATAACCTTATTCTCCTCGATCAGAAGGCTTCCTTTTACCTGGATATCCAGCTTCTCCTGATTTTGAATTCCATATTTAAAAATATTTTCCACCAAACTATGCAGTGAAAGTGTTGGTATCCTGCAATGCAATATCTGCGGCTCCAACTCCAATCCACATTCCAGGGAATCAGGATAGCGGACCTCTTGAAGCAGAATATACTCTCGAAGATGCGTTATTTCCTCCTCTATCGTACATATTAACTCCTTTTGGCTGAACATATACCTCATATATCCGGACAGATATCTGCAGGTTTTTAATATTCCTTCATATTCCTTTATACTTGCCATGCTGTATATTGTGTTTACCACATTCAGTACAAAGTGAGGCCGGATTTGCACATTATAAAACTGCAGCTGTGCATCTTTTTTCTTGATTTCTTCTTCATATACCTTGATTTTTAGCTGTCTGACCTCTCCTGTCATCTGATTCAGATTATCCCCTATTTCCTTAACTTCAACCGTATACCTTTCAGTATTTATTCTTTGTTCTAAATCGCCCGCACCAATTTTTCTGATTCCATCAACAATTTCTCTAACAGGAAGTATCAGATATTTTCTGATATTGATACACATAATGGAAATTAAAAGAATCGTGATAACTCCAAGTATGGTAATCCCCCCAACCATCCATTTAGAACTATCAACAAACGGGGTACCTAATGTTATTTCAAGCGAAATGCCGCTGACAGATTCCAACGGACAGGTGATTGTCATTTTCTGCCATCCCTGCTTTTTCCCCAGTAATGCCATAACTTCTTTCTTTTCATCGCCGGAATATAATTCCTGTTCATCTAAAATGCTGCCTAAAACATCCTTCTGCGTACGCAAAGCAAAGAGCAAATTATCCTCTTTAAAATAATTCGAAGCATTCTCAAGAATCCGATCTGCATTTACCCAGGAACCATAACATATATTTTCATCGTATTCCACATATATAAAATAAACTCTATCTTTTATGTTGGTTAGCTGCCAACATCCTTTTTGGTATTTTTCTAAGTTTCCTCTGTCTTCAAATTCTGTTTTCACATCCAGAAAATCATTAAAATCCTCGTAGGAAGCTATTCTTGTCCACAGATTTCTGTCTTTGGTATTTGAATATATCCACATACCGCAAATATACTTTTCTGAATAAAGTGCATTAAACATTGAACCCTGAAGTCTGTTTTTGATAAAATACATATCTTCATCAAGATAACAAAATTTTCTTGTTTCAGTTTGGTTAACAAAAGAGGTTAAGAAATTAGATATGTTTTTTAACTCCATATTGATATCTCCAGTAAACAGCTGGAGAGAATTCATATAACTCTGCTTCATTTCCTTCTGGGCAGTACTGATTGAAAAATAATTCGTTGCCAAAAGGACTGCAATATTGAAACAAATAATTAATATTAAATAAATAAGTATTTTTCTCGTTAATGACTGCTTCATAAAAATCTTACCCCATAATAATTTCGTCGAATCATATATCTGACAACATAACTAACCAGGATATTTCCCTGACACACTTTCTGAGGCAATATTAACACTGCAGATATAGATTTTGCAAGAGATGTCTTATAAACAGACTCATCTGAGAGCTGAATTCTGCATTTGCGTTGTAAGATAAGCTGCTTTCTGCTCTTCCGTTCCCATAAGCGCTACCGCCGTAAGTCCCTCGTATACAGAATAATCATCAAATGCCTCTTCCTTGCTTCCATCATGCACACTGAAATACTTGGAAAAAGATAAAGGCAACATATGTATCTCATCCCCACGTCCCTCAAACCCTGTCAAAATATCTTTTGACAGAAACTTGGAATTACTTCCGGTTACATACACATCCATATTCTTTTTCCGCAGAAAACCATTTAGCACAGACTCAAATGCTTCAAGATTCTGCACCTCATCAAGCAAAAGATAATACATCTCCTTATCTATAATCTGTTGATTCAAATATTGTAAAAATTTCTTAGGCTCTATCTTCCGTTCTGAATTCGCATTGTCCAATAAGAGAGGATCCTCACCAATCTTTATCAAATCATCCGCTGAATCAAATGCAAATAGAATCACATGGTCTTCTGGTATTTCACAATCCATCAAATGATTATAGAATAATGTATTTAACAAATATGATTTACCGCATCTTCTGATACCGGTAATCACTTTAACAAATCAATTGTGTTTTCGATTAATTAATCTCTCCAAATATACATCTATTTTTTATGTCCATCTTCCTACCTCGCTAAATATTTATGCCGCTTGCGGCAAAAATATTTAATAAACTCTCGCCCAGTTCTTTGCAGAAACGAATGAACCCTGTCCGCTTACAGAAAAGCAGCATGAATTGCTTCAATATTTTGACCGTTTGTCACCCCAGCAACAAAACAGCTTGCTTAGTTTTCTTAAGTCATTGCAGAAGCTTGATTTAGGGTCAATGTAGGCCTTTATCATAGTTTGTAGTATCACATAATATCTGTATTTTGCAAAAACACATGGAATAGAAACAACCCTAACTATATTACTGAAAATATTGTTTTCTGTCTCCGGCTTATCTAAAACCGTGTCATGGTTGATTGGCACAATAATATTCTGCATACAATCAACTTCTTTTCTTTTTTTTAATCTTTTATACGCAATGAATATATAAAAGACAACAAAAATCCACAAAAAAAATCAGAGCATCTTCCTGTAAAAGGCAATAAACGTAAAACAGAGGAAATGTTTCAGATAACCAGGCAGGAATTCGTTCCTTCTGATGATTACGAAAAAGCCGATGACAAGAAAAAACTGAGGACAAGCTGCTGCCTGTCAGCAAATCAGACAATGCAGAAAAGTTTTAAATATCGGTCCTGTATAAAGAAGCACAGGAATTCCTCCTGGAGAAAATAAAAAGGAACTCCATCCAGCCGCAGGCTGGAAAAGAGTCCCTGTCAATCAAAGCCCCCGCTGCAAGCAACGGGGGCTTTGACCCTCGCGGCAGTCGCCAAATATCCATACAAGCATGGATACTTGGCTCGTTGCTCGCGGGAATAAAAATAGTGCGGGTAGCCGGACTTGAACCGGCACGGTATCGCTACCGAGGGATTTTAAGTCCCTTGTGTCTGCCTATTCCACCATACCCGCAGACCATCCACCGCCGCAAATATCAATTTACGTCAATGAATAATGGATGGAGGTGGATTCGAACCACCGAAGCAATTTGCAGCAGATTTACAGTCTGTCCCCTTTGGCCACTCGGGAATCCATCCATTTATAGCCGCCGGAGACGACACTCCGTCTCCGACAATATACATTTAACCATACCTTTATAGGAATTGCAAGAAATTTTTTCGGTTCGATTTCATTTCTTCGCTCCGCTTCACAGGTTCGTTCCGATGCTGCAGTATAATTCCCGAAACCGGAGGCAGTGTCACCGTTATTTTTCCCGCTTCCACCACATATTTTACCGGCTCCGTATAGAAACCGTCATTGCCTGTGAGGAGCAGTCTTGTCATTTCCGCCTCTTTCGGTATTCCCAACTCCCAGACGGAAAGCTCCTTTGTCATCTCATGGTCATTGTTATTAATAAGGATCAGTGAATGGTTATCCCTGGTAAAACGGGCATAGCCAATCATATTATAATCCGTAAGCATCCACTTGATGGATCCGGTTTTGAACTCCTGGTTTTCCTTGTGCACCTTTATTGCCGCTTTGTGGTAGGCTATCAGCTCCTGATCTTCCCTTCCCCAGGGATAGGTCCTGCGGTTATCCGGATCCGTAAAGCCGCACAAACCCGCTTCATCTCCATAATAAATGGTTGGCGCGCCGGGCCAGGTCATCTGGATAAGAACCGCCTCACGCATCACCGCCTTGTTCACTCCCTGGTTTGCAGCATCCGGTCCCAATGTGTTCATACGTCCCACCTTCTTATTGGTACGGGTGAGGAACCGGGAATGATCGTGGTTGGAAAGCTCATTCATGGCAACCTGAATGGAAGGTGTGGCAAAGCATGCGCTGTGGTAGCCCATGGCGCCCCAGAAGCTTTCCGCATTGCCGAGCAAATCCTGACGGTAATCGTCACTGTGCTTCTGCATTCCCGTCAGGAACCAGGTTACCGGTTCCATAAAGGCGTCGTAATTCATCACCGTATCCCACTGGTCACCCTGCAGCCAGGAGGATGGATCGCCGTAATGCTCCGCCAGAATGATGGCATTGGGATTGGCGCTTTTCACACTTCTGCGGAAATCCCGCCAGAAACGGTGGTTAAAATCAGGGGAATGGCCCAAATCCGCCGCTACATCCAGCCGCCAGCCGTCCGCATTGAAGGGTGGCGAAACCCATTTGGCGGCAACCCGCATGATATATTCATACAGCTCCCTGGAGCCTTCATAATTCAGCTTCGGCAGCGTATCATGCCCCCACCAGCCGTCATAAGTGGGGTTATAGGGGAACCTGTATTCGTCATGGAACATGAAATAATCATGGTATGGGCTGTCTCTGTCTATAAAAGCGCCCTTGGCATACCCTTCCCGTCCTTCATAAATACGTTCCCGGTCCAGCCATTTGTTAAAGGAACCGCAGTGATTAAAAACACCATCAATGATAACCCGCATGCCTCTCCTGTGGGCTTCCTCCACAACCTTGATAAAAAGCTGGTTGCTGGCCTCCAGGTTCTCCTTATTCGTAACACGGTTGATATAACGGCCGGCGAAGCGGTTCTCATGCTGCCAGTCCGGCAGAAGCTCCCCTTCCTCGCTGACGATTTTCCCCACATGGGGATCAATGTAATCGTAATCCTGTATATCGTATTTATGGTTGGAGGGCGATACGAACAGAGGATTAAAATAAATAACATCAATCCCCAGATCCTGCAGATAATCCATCTTATCCAGAACACCCTGCAGATCCCCTCCGTAAAAATTCCGTACATCCATCTGTGCAGGATATGCGTACCAGTCCTCTACCTTCCTGGATTTATCCCCGATATAATGATACTCTCCTGTGAGGACATCATTGGTCGGATCCCCGTTGCAAAAGCGATCCACATAAATCTGGTACATTACCGCGCCCTTTGCCCAGGCCGGTGTGGAAAAACCGGGGATGATGCTGAAATAATAATGCTCCTCCGGCTGCTTGACAACTCCCCTTGAATCGTAATAGCACCTGGCTTTTCCTGATTGTGCTTCAAAATAGTACGTAATCTTCTCATTATCCAGCTGCTGCCGATGTTCGTAATAGTCAAAAAGAGAATCTGACGACGCTTTAAACATCAGATTCTTCTGTCCCTGACAAATAAAGAACACCCTGTCCAGGTTGTTCTTTTTGGCTCGGAAGGTAATGGTTACTTCACTGTATGGCGCCGGTTCCGCCGGTGATATAAAATTTTCCGTTGTATCACTGAACAGAGCCTTTTTGCTGAGAATCGGCCGCATGCTGCTGATGTACTGATGCTGCTCTCCGCGCAAAAACCGTTCAAAATTCATATTTTAACACCCTTGCTCTCATGCATCCGCAGCACTGCCGCAAATGCCTAATTTTAGAGTACTTCTTTACCCATTGTAGCGTAAAAATCTGCTACATTCAAGCCCTTTTACGCTTCATTCTGTAACACCTCACTCCGTAAGTTACTGTTCACATCCCGCCCGGGCAAAAGCCGTCGCCGCCCTGTGTCCGTGTCCCCGTGCCTGTCTTCCTGTGTCTGTCTTCCTGTATCCGTCTGACATCATACTGTGCACAAGCCGGCAGCCCCTGAAAAATTGCAGTAAAAAAGACAGCTTTTTATGGCTGTCCTTTTTAGAGAAGGTATTTCTTATGGGGTATAGCAAAAAACTATATAATGTATTGGGGGGGGTTACGAGTATTATAATATCAAACCCGCCCCATTTTGTACATACCCAGAATTCACAAATATCACAAATTCACCATTCCATTTTTGTGTATTTTTCACAATCAATTATTCCGTAACTGTGTCAAAGAAAGATTTCTCCTGCCGGAACAGCGCTTCGAATTCCTCCCGCGTAATCTTTTCCTTCTGTAAAAGAAGATCCGCGGACTTATGGAGGATTTCCATATTTTCCAGAATGATTTCTTTGGCCTTTGCATAGCACCTGTCAATGATTTCCTTGACTTCCTTGTCAATCTCACCGCTGATGAGCTCACTGTGGGATTTGGCATGGGCAAGGTCACGGCCGATGAATACTTCGTCATCGTCGTCATCATAGCAGACAACACCGATATTGTCGGACATACCGAAGCGGGTCACCATTTTCCTGGCCAGCTTGGTTGCCTTCTTGATATCGCTGGATGCGCCGGTAGTGATGTCGTCAAAGATCAGCTGCTCTGCGATACGTCCGCCCAGGGACACCATAATCTCCTCTTCCAGCCTTCCCTTTGTCATGAACATGTCATCCCTCTCAGGCAGAGGCATGGTATAGCCGGCCGCCCCGATTCCTGTGGGAATGATGGAAACCGTATATACCGGCCCCACATCAGGAAGCACATGGAACAGAATCGCATGGCCGGATTCATGATAGGCCGTAATTTTCTTTTCCGCATCGGAAATGATACGGCTTCTCTTCTCCGAACCGATTCCCACCTTAATAAAGGCTCTCTGGATGTCCTCCTGGGATACGAATACCCGGTCGGACTCCGCCGCCAGAATGGCCGCTTCATTCAAAAGGTTTTCCAGATCTGCGCCGGTAAAGCCCGCGGTAGTCTGGGCCACCTGCTTCAGGTTCACATCATCGGCCAGCGGCTTATTTCTTGCGTGCAGCTTCAGGATATCTTCCCTGCCGCCCACGTCCGGGGTTCCCACGCTGATTTTCCTGTCAAAACGTCCGGGACGCAGAATCGCGGGATCGAGTATATCCACGCGGTTGGTGGCCGCCATAACGATAATTCCTTCATTCACGCCGAAGCCGTCCATCTCCACCAGCAGCTGGTTCAGCGTCTGCTCCCTTTCGTCATGGCCGCCGCCCATACCGGTTCCTCTGCGTCTTGCCACGGCGTCAATTTCATCAATAAATACGATACAGGGAGAATTTTTCTTCGCTTCTTCAAACAGGTCACGGACCCTGGAAGCGCCCACGCCGACAAACATTTCCACGAAATCAGATCCTGAAATGCTGAAAAACGGTACATTCGCCTCACCCGCAATGGCTTTGGCAAGCAGGGTCTTACCGGTTCCGGGAGGGCCCTCCAGCAGGACACCCTTGGGAATTCTGGCTCCCACCCTGGTGAACTTGGAGGGTTCCCGGAGGAAATCCACGATTTCCTGCAGCTCTTCCTTCTCCTCCTTCAGCCCGGCCACGTCCTTAAGGGTAATTTTGTTATCTGCGCCCACGCTCATTCTGGCCCGGCTTTTCCCGAAGTTCATCATTTTGTTGCCGCCGGCGCCCGCGCCCGCATTCTGGGCATTCATCATCATAAAGAAGAACACCATGATAATTACGGCCACGACGAGCATGGGAAGTAAGGAATTCATAAACCAGCTTTCCCTGGGCACATCCCGCACAACGGGATCAATGCTGTAATCCTCAAACAGCCGGATCGCTTCTTCCACATTCGTCACATAAAGAGTCCGGTTCTGCCCGCCCTTGAGCAGAACGGCGGCCGAGCCGGTAGGCGTTTCCCTGTTCTGCGTGATGACGGCGCTGGTTACATTTCCGGCCTTCAAATCCTCTTCCAGGGCGCCCCGGGTATAATTATCCTGCATCTGGTTCATGGAGCTGGACCATACCATCAGAAGGAGCGCTCCCAGCAGCAGAATAAAAATCAGATTAATACCCCTGATATTCTTTCCCAATTTCTTTCCTCCTTTTACGGCAGCTGTTTAAGCCCTTCTGTGTGAGCCTCCTCCCTGCCGGGACTGCGGCCCGCGGGAAACTGCCTTTTTTCAAACGAAAAAGCTGCATTCCGCAGCTTCTTCATTATTTTCATTAATCATCGAATTCAACCACACCAATGTACGGAAGATTTCTGTATCTCTGATCATAATCCAGACCGTAGCCCACCACGAATTCATCTGGGATCTGGAAGCCGGTGTAGTTCACCTTTACATCCGTAACCCTTCTCTCAGGCTTATCAAGAAGCGTGCAGAGCGCCAGGCTCTTGGTTCCTCTGTCACGCATCATTTCCATCAGGTACTTCAGTGTCCTGCCGGAGTCCACAATATCCTCCACAATGATAACATCCTTATCCTTCAGGGGTTCATCCAGATCCTTTACGATCTTAACGACGCCGCTGGATTTGGTAGAACTGCCATAGCTGGAAACAGACATAAAATCAAGGGAAACAGGAACCGTAATCCGCTTGGCAAGCTCACACATAAAAAAGCTGCCGCCCTTCAGGACGCATACAAGATGAACCTGCCTGCCCGCATAATCCTTACTGATCTGATCGCCGATTTCCTGGATTCTTGCATCCACTTCTTCTTCCGTTAATAATACTCTGACTCTTTCAGCCATCTTCTTCTCCTCCTCTTATGTGTACCCGGAGCACTCTTTTCGTGCTGTCCGTCACTTTCACTGCGCTGCTGATGCGGTGTCCCACTACCCAGAGGATATGGCTGCCGTCCGCAAGCAGAAGCAGATTTTCCCTTTCCTGTACCGGTATCTTTTCCTGAATCAGGTAATCCTTCAGACGCTTCTTCTGAAGCTTATCATTGATGCTAAGATAGTCTCCCGGCTGTCTGGTCCGAAGTACCAGAGATTCTATTCTATCATAATCAAACCATTTCGTACATGTTTTTTGCGGAATTATCTGAGAATTTTCCCGCCGGAACAGGGAAAATTCAAGGATTTTTCCCCCGCCGCAGGCCAATGTAAGAACCGGGGCCGCATTTTGCGTATCCCCTGTATTCCCGGCCAGCTCCTCCATATCTATTTTTTGAAAAAAATGCGCCGCCGGGACTTCCTCCTCCGTCCCGGCCAACGCCGCGGCCGCCGGCTTTCTCTCCTGAACGATCACCTCACCGAAGCTGCGCAGCGCCTCCAGGCCATAGGGAAGCATCACCCTTTTTCCGCCCTGTTTGTAAAAAAGGCTTTCCACATCCCTGATATGGCTCATGCCAATATCCTTTCCTCCTCCGGACAGCTCCTTGAGCACCAGCCTGAGAAGATGGGTCTGCAGAAGCTTCTCTTCCTGAAGGAAGGCCGGTACGGCGATGCGGATTCTTTTTACCGGGGATGGCCTGCATTCCTGCGGGTTCCCCATCCTGGCCCGGGCTTCCTCCGGGCCCGCGGAGCCATCGGACGCTTCCTCTAAAAGCCTGCATCTGTCCAGGGCCTCCTGCGCCCTCCTGCCGACAAAATCCGCCGTCAGTGCCAGAAGCTCCGCCTCCTGCGAAAGATGCGCATCCGCCTCCGGGCAGATTTCCTCCCTGGCAAAAGGAAGAATATGACGGCGGATCTTATTCCTGGTATAAGTATCCGTATCATTGCTTTTATCTATACACCAGCGGATATTTTTTTCCTGGAGCCACTGTTCAATCTCTTCCCTTCCCACGCAAAGAAGGGGCCGGATGATGTTATCCCGCACCGGCCGGATGGATGCCATGCCGTCCAGGCCTGTCCCGCGGAACATGTGGAAAAGCAGCGTCTCCGCCCTGTCATTCCTGTTATGCGCTACCGCAATACGATCCGCCCCAAAGCTTTCCGCCGCTTCATAAAAAGCACGGTAGCGCACCTGACGGCCGGCCTCCTCCACGGACAGCCCCCTGGATTTTGCCAGAGCCTCCACATCCACTTCGGTCAGATAAAAGGAAACCCCCAGCTGCCTGCAGGTTTCCTCCACATAGGCGGCATCCTCCCCCGCTTCCCTGCGGATGAGATGGTTCACATGGACCACCGCCAGCTTCCATTGAAATGACGGCGCAAGAAGGGCAAGCACATGAAGCAGGCAGATGGAATCCGCCCCTCCTGACACTCCCACCACGATCCTGCTCCCCGGCCCGGCCATATGCTGTTCTTCCATATACCAGCGGATTTTCTCTATCATGCCTGCTGCTGCCTTCCTCTTTTTCGTATCTGCCGGTATCCTTCAAAAGATACCGGCTATCCTTTTACTATATCCAATATTTTCAAAAAAATCAATGCTGCCGCCAAGTCTTGTCCCCCGAAGTCTGTGTGGTGCTGCTGTTCACTGTTTACTCTGTCACTCCCGATTCCTCTCCCAGATGCCTGCCGCGAGCACGGTCATATCATCCCTGATTCTGCCCTGACACTGTTCGATGGCATATTTCATCATCGTATTGGCGATTTCCGCCGGTGAAACGGAGCCGATGCAGCCAAGCAGCGTTTCCAGCCTCTCCTCCCCGTCCTCTCCGGGCCAGCCCTCCGTCATTCCGTCGGAAAGCATGATTATGTAATCCCCGTCCATCAGCTGACACTCCGCGGGCCGGGGCTGTGCATGTCCAAAGGCGCCCAGCGGCAGCGTCCCGCCGTCTATCTTTTCCACAATGCTTCCCCGCTTGATAAAGCTTGCCGCCGCCCCTGTTTTCATAAACCGGCAGCTTCCCTCATACAGATCCACACTGCACAGATCCAGCGTGGGCATATTCCCTTCCTTCCCTTCGCTGGCCACCGCGCTGTTCACAAGCTGCACCGCCATTTCCAGCGGCAGCCCCGCTTCCAGCATGGTTTCCGTCATATCCGCCACGGCCTCGCTGTCCCTGCAGGCCTCTTCCCCTGAACCCATGCCGTCGGAAAGCACAATCGTAAAATTTCCGTCATCCGCTTCGAAAAAAGCAAAATTATCTCCCGAAACCTCCTCTGTCTCCTTGGCCGCCCGGGCCGTCCCGGTCATATAGCAATAAAAGGGCTCCTCCTCGAAGAAAAAGCAGACCGGGTCCTGTCCGATAAAAAAAGGATTCCGCCTGGCAGACATCAGCCTCATATCCAGAAGCACAGAAAGATAATCCGCAGCCTCCTCCACGGTCCTGGAAGCCCTTCCCTTTGTAGAAAGCAGGATGGACAGTTCCATGCGCCCGTCGCCCTTCTGGACAAGATAAATATCCCTGGCAATCAGCCCCTCGCCAAGAAGCCCCTTCATGATTTGCTTCTGCCTCCGGTTCCCCAGGCTGATGAAGCGCACGGACTCATCGGCCACATGATTCATCATATCCGCCATTTCCTTCAGATTTCCCGCAAACAGCTGCCTTCCCTCCGCAAGCCTTTTCCTCATCATGTATACCGCTCTCGCCTGCCTTGCGTCTGCACCATCTTCTCCCTGCGCCTCTTCTTCGTCTTCCCCGAAAATCTGGGCCAGGTTCTGAAAGGTATCCGCACATACCCTGATTTTCCGCCTGCCATATTCCAAAAGATAACCGGACTGCGCCGCACCTGCCGTGTCCCTGCTCTTCATCTGCCATCCCGCCTTTCTTTACTCTGTTTTCCTGTCTGTGACTCGCTCTCATTATAGCGGGATCCTTCTGCGGGATTTGTCAAAGCCTGGGGGCCTGTCCCCGGTTTTTATCAGGCTATATTTCCTTTTTCCTCCACGAGATGCGCTTTTCGGCGCTCTTTGCTGTCGGCTTTTCCGTAAGGCGGTCGCGGCCGGTCGTTTTCGCTCCGGCAAAACCACGCATAAAAACCCTTTCCCGGCCCCCATACCTTTGCCCGCAGGAATAAAAAAAGTCCTGCAGCACCCTTAACCGTGCCGCAGAACCTTTATTTTCTTATTCATCCGGTTTATAAATGATCTCTCCCTCATTTACCAGCCCCAGCTTATCCTTTGCCACCTCTTCCACATATTTCTTGGTCTGGGTGTACTTCCTGTATTCCTCTATCTCTTCCGTACGGGCCTTTTCCGCATCGATCTGTTCCTGAAGGACTCTTTCCCGCGCCGCGTAGGTCTCCTGCTTCTGCCTTAACTCCGCGCTCTTTAAGGAAACAACCACAAGAAGCATCAGTACCACCATCAAAACCAGGAACATACCCAGTCGGTTCTGCCTCTTCTTGCGGAAAACCACTTTTCTTTTTACCATAATCTAACACCTCTTTTGAAAAGTCAGCTTTCTGCTTCCCCGCGCCTCAATTTTTTCCCACTCAGTTTCTTTGCTGCCTGTTCTTTATTCTGCCGTTTGCTCTGCCTTTTCTCCCGTCGTTTACATAACCTCATTTTAATCACTTTCTCCCATGCAGTCAACCTGTATTTTATCTGTCTGCGCCGGATTCTTGCCTCCCGCGCCGCACGGCGCGCACACCGGCCTGCAAGAACCTTCATCTTGCGCCAAAGGAACCGGATGGGAGCGCTCAGCTTCCACAAAATTTTCCCAATCAGCGCAATCAGCTTATTAACGGCCCCTGACACCAGATTTACCAGCGCTGCGCTCAATGTTTTCTTATAAAGAAACATACCGGTGCCCGCGCCGATAACGGAAAACCAGCGGAACATGCCGTTATTTTCATAATAAAGCATATAAAAAATACCTGCCGTTGCCAGCACCCAGAAAACCAGGTCCTCCAGCGAAAGCAGGAACCATCCGTGGGGAATGATTCTCCTGAAAATCCGGAACAAATCATAAATAAAAGTAATAATCACGCCCAGGAGGAAGGAATGCAGCATAAACACTCCCTCTCCCGCAATCACCGGGCTCACGGCGCACCTACTTGAAAAGCCTGGAGAAAAGGGATTCACCCTTTCCGCCATAGCCGGTGTTCTCCGAATAGGTTAAGCTGTCTATTTTACCGTCCACATCGACCTCGCCCTTATCTAACATCAGGCGGCTTACATGCAGATCGCTTCCTTTTATCATGAGCATCCCCTGTTCCGTTTCCAGGAGCACCTCCGCAACGTCAAAGGACAGCACATCACACACGCCCGTGATATTGCAGATTCCTCTGTCCGTCAGAACCATCTTATGCTGTCTTACTCTGGTTGTATTCAAATCTTCCATAGCTGAGGCCTCCTAACGTATGTAACTGTCCGGCTTCTTCACAATACTGCCAGAATCCATCCCCAACCGCTTCAGCCGATGGATTCCGGCATTCCTGAATCACTTTCAAACAGCCGGTGCAAAACACCGGCCTGCGCAGCTCAATATATTGCCCTGCCAGACAGTAACCATATTTCTTATAGAATATATGTCAGAAGGTCCGCATTTATGACTCCGGCTTACCTGAAACCATCCTCCAGTGCCCGGATTTTTCCATTCAGCTTCTCCCTCAGCTCCACCAGCCAATCCGGTTCCTCCGCCGTCCACGAGCTCACGCAGCGGATAAGCCGTGCATAGCTGCGAAGATTCACAAACCGGCGCATCAACGCAAGCATCGGCTCCGTCTCCTGCGTATAGGCATACTCTTCGGCATATCCCTCCAGAAAGGTTTTCTTTATCTCCGGCAGCCGCTCCTTTTCTCCTTCCAGCTCATCCTCCAGACTGTCCCATACCTGTGCAAGATCCAGCGCATACCAGCAATAAATCCCGTCATCAAAATCAATAACCCGGCAAACCCTTTCCGACGCATCCCAGAACACATTATCCGGTTCAAAATCATAATGCACAAGCCCATAGTTCTCCGCCGTCTTCGGAAGACCATCCAGCGCCTTCCTCACCTTTTCAAGCTCCTGCCGCGCCCCTTTGGACCCTCCGTACTCCTCCAGGACTTCCCGTATCCATTCCAGGATATCCACATACGACCGCTTCCGCACCGTGGGTACATACGCCGCAGACAATGCATGCAGTCGCCCCAGCGCCCTTCCATACGCGTACACCGCCTCCCGGGGATACCCGGAATCCACCATCTGCACACCATCTACCCCTTCAAAAACCGATGCATAAAAACATCCATAAGCCGTTTCCAGCCGCAGCAGCTCCTCACCCGACACCGACGCGACCGCCTTCAAAGCAGGATACCCCTGCCCACGCAGATACCGGATAAACTCCAGTTCTCCCAGGATATCCCCTTCCACCTTTTCATCCACCGGCGCCAGCCGCAGGAAACAAACCTTCCCGCCCGCCGTAAACGGATAAACCGCATTGGAAGAAATCCGGAAGTACCCCAACATTTCCTCCAGATTCTCCTCATCATGCGCCCAAAAAGCCAACGCCTCCCTCACAAGATCAAAGTTTTCAAACATATTCTCAAGCTTCAGCATTCACTAATCCTTTCCGGACAGCCGCCTTAAGAGTTCACTCCAGGCCCCTGCCCAAACCAATTTCCACAATAAAAAAACGGCACTCCCGAAAAACAGAAGCACCGTAATTTACCGCCCGAAAAAACAACAGGATGAATGCCGTCAGAATTGTCCTGCAAAATGAGCCGTATGCCTTCGTTTTCCGTAATTCAAAAATATCCGATTCCTCATAATAACGACTCACCTGCCTTTCCTGGCCCCATCATAACCCCGGGCCCCTAAAAAGTAAAGCCCGTTCTCAATTTATCCCAACACCAATTTCCCTACAGATACTTAAACAGCTCCTTCGCCTCTTCCTTCCGTACAGTCTCCTGCACATCCAGCACTTCCACCTTCACATCCTTATTCCCGAACTGAATCGTAATCACATCCCCCTCCTTCACATTAGAAGAAGCCTTGGCCGGCTTATCATTAATCAAAACCCGCCCCGCATCACAAGCCTCATTAGCCACCGTCCGCCTCTTAATCAACCGCGACACCTTCAAATACTTATCCAATCTCATACTCAATCATCCTCTCTTCCTCAACAAAAAACACCACACTAACCCTTCCTTCTCTCACAATTCCCCATCCCGCCCATCTCCTGAGCTTATGGGTTTTGCCCCTCCCCCTCACATTCTTCAACCAAATTCCCCGCCACCGTCCTTCATCCCCGCATTACACAACCTACGCAGGAACGGAAGGAGAATCCGGAACCAGGGCGGCAGGCTGGGGGCAGGGGGGAGACGGGACAGGTGTTTTTCGGGTGCCTTCCCGGACCATGGAGATGAGACTTAAAAATTGTGGAAGGAACCTGACACAATTTTTCGCCCAAGGCTCATCGCAATGCCCGGTCCGGCTGGCACCAGAAAAACACCTGCCCCGTCTCCCCCCTGCCCCCAGCCTGCCGCCCTGGTTCCGGATTCTCCTTCCGTTCCCTCCGCCCTATTGAAAAATGGCTGCCAATACATGTCATTGGCAGCCACCGAACTTGTCCATTATTACGAAACTCTTCCGATTATGCGTTCAGCATATCCTTTAAAGCCTTACCAGCTTTGAACTTGGGAGCCTTGGAAGCAGCAATCTTCATAACTTCGCCGCTCTGAGGATTTCTTCCTTCTCTTGCTGCTCTTTCGGAAACTTCGAAGGTACCGAAGCCAACCAGCTGTACCTTTCCGCCTTTCTTCAGTTCATCTGCTACTACATCAGTGAAAGCTTTCAGGGCCTTCTCTGCATCCTTCTTGGAAATTTCAGCTGCGTCAGCCATAGCTGCTACTAATTCTGTTTTGTTCATTATGAACTCCTCCTGTAATCACTGTAAATTTATAGATTGTATGCAAAAGAGTGTACTCTCTCAGACACTATATTATATATATACGTTTATCCCCCCTTTGTCAAGTATTTCCCCCGAAAAACCTGCGTTTTCAGGGCAAAATTAACCCTTTTTTAATAAAGAAGCTCTCAAAAAAAGACGCACTTCCGTTTTTACGTGTGCGCCATTTTTTGTCGTTTTTTCATTTATTTTAATGCATTGTCAAGAAAAGCTTTTTTTTCAGTTTCCTGCCGCAGCAGATTCTCCAGTTTTTCTCGGTTTCTCCCCGGTATCCAGGCCTTTCCGTTGTTATAATAAAAGTTAACTATCTTCCAGAATTTCTCAGGATAGGCAAACCGGTAATACAGCTGGATGCGGTCCGCTTCGGAGAGTGTGCGCTGCGTTTCATATGCGGTCAGGATGTTCAGGCCAAGGCTGACCGACCATGCATTTTTTTCCAGAAGCTTCCTGAGGAAGAGGTAGAGATCCCGGATAGGATTATCAAGCAGGTATTTTTCGAAATTGATGACGGTAAAGCCATCAGGCGTATACAGGATATTGTGATGCTGAAAATCACCATGGCAGAAATTACCATTCTTTTTTATCGCTGCTTCATCAAAGGCATCCGCATAACCCTGAAGCTCTTCCACCGCGGAAAGCGCTTTTTCATAAAAGAAGTCATAATGATGGAGAAGGTAAATCTCGAACTCCGTCTTCTGGCCTTTTTCCCGCAGATAACGGCGGACCTTTTTCAGCTCCCGGTTATGCTTCACGTATTCATTTTCCATACACAGGGCGGGCACGTCGTATTCCTGCACCAGCTCGGGCAGATGCATGGCATTATGTAACCTTCCCAGCGTCCGCGCGGCGCTCTGGCATTCCCGCACATCCTTCAGATTGCATTCCCGGCCTTCATAATAGGTTTTCAAAATATAAGGCACCCGATCCTGATCGTAGGAGATTAACCCGCCTTCCTTATTCCGGATCAGCTGCTCCAGCTGTGAAAAGCCGTTATCCTTCACCGCCGCCAGAAGCTTTTCCTGAATCTCCAGACGCGCCAGGGGGCCTGTATATTCCTTCAGAATAAACCAGCCCTCCTGTGTTTCACACAGAAGCGCGCCCCTTCCCTTCAGTGTACGGAGAATTTCTATTTCATAATTTTCAAAAACGCTTACCGCTCTGTCATTCACTGATATTTCCTCCCTCTCATACCCGGCATTTTCCGCCGCGCAGATGCTGCCGGCCAAACGCCGCCCGCAGGCCGGGTTCACAGCCCCCGGGCAACAGCAATTTTCTGCCGCTAGGTATTACCTATCATATGAGAAGGAAGCTCAAGTTATGTTTCTTTCGGAAGGTTTGCAAGCAAATATTCTTTTGTATTTTTCCCCGGGTCCTCCAGGACAAACTCCAGGAGGGCCGTAAGGGTCCGCCCCAGCTGCGGCCCCGGCTTCATGCCCGCCGCCATCAGATCCCGGCCCGTCACCGCCAGATCCTTAAGTGTGAGGCAGTCTCCCTCCTTTTGAATCTGTTCATAAAGGCTGTCAAGCCTGTCAAGCCATTCCGCCTTTTCAGCCCTCTTATAATCGCTCTGCGCCGCCAAATCAGCTCGCTTTACTTCTAAAAGCAGCGGGAAAAGCGCGGTCCCCACCTTAGAGGCCGCCCGGCGCACCGCCCTGATTTCCGGAAGGATCTCGCAATCGTGCCAGTACACCAACTCTGTCACTTTGTCAATCGTATCATTATCATACCGCAGCCTTTTCAGGATCCCCCTGGCCATACGGCTTCCGGCCGCTGCATGGCCGTGAAAATGATCCACACCGTCTTCATCTGTAAAAGCGCATTCCGGCTTACCGCAATCATGCAGCAGCATGGTAAGCCTCAGCACCTTGTCGGCCCGCACCGCCCGCATGGCGCGCAGTGTGTGCTCCCCCACATTCCAGCTGTGATGGGGATTTTGCTGGGACGTTTCCATCATTCTGTTGAATTCCGGCAGTATAATGGCCGTAATTCCCGTCTCCCAGGCGTATTTTAAAAATTCGGGATGCGGGCTTGCAAGCAGCTTCGTCAGCTCCACCTGAATCCGTTCCGCGCTTACCTTCCGAAGGTTTTCAGCATGTCCGCAGATGGCGGCCTTTGTTTTTTCCTCTATGGCAAAACCCAGCTGTGCAGAAAAACGGACGGCCCGCATGATGCGCAGGGCATCCTCCGTAAAACGTTCATCGGCATCGCCCACGCACCGTATGATTCCTTTTTCCAGATCCTCCCTGCCGCCAAAGGTGTCCACCAGGCCTTCCTCTTCATTATAGGCCATGGCATTAATGGTAAAATCCCGTCGTTTCAAATCTTCAATTAAATTGGAGGTAAAGGTAACCTCATTCGGATGCCTTCCATCCTCATATTCCCCGTCCACACGGTAGGTAGTGACCTCATAGCCTTTTTTATGGAGCATTACCGTCACCGTCCCATGCTGGATGCCGGTATCCACGGTCCGGCCAAACAGCGCCTTCGTTTCCTCCGGCCTGGCTGAGGTTGTGATATCCCAGTCATCCGGCGTACGTGAAAGCAGCGAATCGCGGACGCAGCCGCCCACCGCGTAGGCCTCATGTCCCGCCGCCTGTAAACAGTGTATGATATATGTGACATCCCCGGGAAGCTGTATTTTCATCCTGATCCCTTCCTTTCCGGCCGGCGTCTGCGGCCGGACTTTGCATACTTGTAACTGAACTGCTACTATTATATACAGTTTTCCGCCGCGCCCGCAACTTAAAAAATAATCTCTGGCCCATTCCCGGAGCAATTCGGAGGCAGCCGTTCGGCCGGGACCAAACTGCTGCCTCCGGCCACACGGATTATCCCTGCTCTCAGCTTCTGAAAATAATGGCAGCGGCATTGGTGCAGGCCCGGATATCCGTCTCGGACTGTTTGTAAAGCTTTCTTAATTTCCCCGGGCAGGTAATTACCAGCTCCGGGATGGCTTCCTTCATGGACATCTGCTTTTCCGTCTTTTCCTTTCTGACACGGCCGATGGTTTCCTTCAGATGGCCGCCGAATTCCAGGAGCAGTTCATCCGCCTTCTCCTGCTGCCACAGCAGCTGATGAATGGATACCGCGCCTTCAAACCCGCGGAAACAGGACTGGTAAATATATTCCGTCATATGGGGAATATAAACCGCATACAGCTTCAAAATACCCAGAAGGCTGTGATAGAGGGCATGCTGGGCGCCCCGGCGTTCCGCTTCACCGTGTTTCTCCGGCTGGTAAAGCCGTTCCTTGACAATCTCAATATAATAATCACAAAAGTCCTCCCAGAACAGCTCGTCAACCTTCTTCCTGGCAAGCCCTGTCTCATATTCCTCCAGGAAGGCGGCCGCCTCCCCCGAGGCTTCCTTTACCCGTTCCAGAATCCACAGATCCGGAGGCAGAAGCCGTACCGTCTCCTCACAGTCCGGCCGGTAATCCTCCAGATGCATTCCGGCAAATTTTGCCGCATTATAAAGCTTATTCAGAAAGCGTTTGGAAACCTTCAGTTCCTCTTCGCTGAAAAAAGTATCCGTTCCCAGCCTGGCGCCGGCCGTCCAATAGCGTATGCAATCCGCGGAATGCGTCTCTATCAGCTGCATGGGAGAGGACGCGGCGTTGTTTTTGGATTTGCTGATTTTTTCTCCGGGCTTTGCCAGGACGAAGCCGCTGATCATGATATCCTTCCAGGGAATGCTTCCCGTATGGTAAAGACTTCGTACAATTGTGTAAAAGGCCCAGGTACGGATGATTTCATGAGCCTGATGCCGCATGCCCATAGGCAGGATTTCCCGGCTGCGGTCATCGCTCTCCCCGAATCTTGCATTGATTAAAGGTGTGACGGAGGAAGTGGCCCAGGTATCGAAAACCGCCGTTTCCGGCAGAAATTCCTCACAGCCGCAGCTGCATTTTTTCCCCGGCAGTTCTTCCATGGGGTTCACCGGCAGCTGATCCGCTTCGGCAAATACCGGTTTTTTACAGTTCTTACAGTACCATACCGGAAAAGGAACGCCGAAATACCGCTGTCTTGAAATACACCAGTCCCATTTCAGGTTTTCCACCCAGCTTCTGTATCTGCTTTTCATATAGGCAGGGTGCCAGTTGATTTCTTCCGCCGCATCCAGGAACCGCTGCTTCTGTGAAAGCACATCAATGTACCACTGATTGGAGGGTATGATTTCCACATCCGTACCGCACCTTTCATGAACCGCTACCAGGTGGGTCAGCTCTTCCCTCCGGGCCAGCGCCCCGGCCTGCTCAAGCGCTTCAATAATGGCCGCCCTTGCCTGTTTTACCTTCATGCCCCCGATTACAGGAACATGCTCCGCAATCCTGCCGTCCGGGCGTATTACCTCTCTGTAAGCAAGGCCGTGCTTTTCACACCAGCCCACATCCGCGGTGTCTCCGTAGGTAGCGCACATAACGGCTCCCGTGCCTTTTTCCATACTGGCCTCTTCTTCTGTCAGAATGGGAACCTCAAAGCCGTAAAGAGGCACCTTTGCCATTTCCCCGGCCAGCCTCCGATACCTCTTATCCTCGGGATTTACGAAAACACAGACACAGCCGTAAAGCAGCTCGGGCCGTGTGGTCGCAACGAGGAGCTTTTCCTCTCCCGCCTGGAATTCCAGGTAATTAAAGGTAGTTTCCCGCTCCTTCATTTCCAGCTCCGCCTGGGCAATGGAGGTACGGCACTGCGTGCACCAAAGCACAGGCGATTCCTTCATGTAGGCCTTTTTCTGCCGTACCAGATCAAGGAAGGCTCTCTGGGATATTTTTGCGGTCAGCCCGGATACTGTCCGATACTGCAGAGACCAGTCTACAGAAAAGCCCAGACTCTGCCACATTTTCCGAAAATCCGCCTCATAGCTTTCGATGGTTTCCATGCATTTTTCACGGAACTGGCTTCGGGGCATATCCGCGGCATGGAAACCGCCGTCCCTTTCCACAAGCCGTTCGGTGGGAAGGCCATTGTCATCAAAGCCGAAGGGATAGAAAACATCGTAGCCCTGCATCCGCTTAAAACGCGCTATCATCTCCGCCTGGGTATAAGAAAAAACGTGCCCGATATGAAGGCTCCCGCTTACCGTAGGCGGCGGTGTGTCAATGGAAAACACCTTTTTCTCCCGGCCGTTCCTGTATCGGTAAATCCCTTCCTTTTCCCATAACGCCTGCATTTCCCGTTCTGTTTTTCTGAAGTCATACTTTTTATCCATTCCGGATACCTCCTGATATTTACGGCTCCGCCGTTTTTTTGCAGCAGTTTTCCCGCCGCTTATTTGATTACAAACCAGATCGAAGCGCCCGCCCTGTGCAGTGAGCGGATGTGAAACCCCGGACGTATTTTTTCCCTGCGGCAGCCGTCAATAGGGACAGGAAAACCGATGGTTATCTGCCATCATGCCCAATTGGCCCGCTATCCGCAGGAAACGTGCGCCGCCAGACACAAAAAAAACGCCCTAAGCAAAAATGCTTAGGGCGAACAATATGTCCGTGGTACCACCTAAATTCAGAAGAGACTTCTGCACTTAATACAATACGGGAAAACCTCCCGGTCTTCCGATATCGCTTTCCCTGATAACGGTGGAAATCTCCGTTGGAGTCTACTTGGAATCCGAATCCGCCGGGCAGACACCCGCCGCCGTCCTCCGTTCAATCCAAAGCTCAAAGGCTACTTCCATGTCCCCTTCACGGAGATTTTCACCAGCCATCTCCTCTCTGTTCATCCGGAAGAACATGTACTCCTCCTCATCAACGCTTTTGTCTGAGTCTGTTAACGCTATTATAGCATGGGTCTGCGGAATGTCAATCATGAATTATTTAGCTTGGGCCGTGCTATGAATTTCTTTGTCCGAAGCCGTGCCAGGGGATATTCAGTCCGAGACTGTAGCTGACTTATTGACTAATTGCACTGATAAATATTTTCCGTCTGTTTTTTAGTACTTTGATATTGTACTTTTTACACAGATATGGTAGATTATTTTTACGGATATTTTTTGATTTTCTTTCGCTCATTTCACTGAGCAATAAAAATGTCCGTGTTCAATTTTTTGCATCACGGCGCTTCTGCCGATTATTCTCTTTTATGTTTTTCTGTTTTGCCTGATTCATTCACTGTTTTCATGCCGGAAGAGAGGTGATTTCATGACTTGACTCAATACCGCTTCAAATATTTTTATTTTCGTTGAAATTATTTTGGAATAATATTATAATGGAGGTATAAAAAATGGACGTCACAGTTACAAAAGAATATAAGGACAGACTCTTCCGGCTTGTTTTCCAGGATAAAAAGGATTTACTTTCCCTATATAATGCAGTGAATAAAAGCAGCTATGAAAATCCGGAAGAACTGCAGATCTTGACCCTGGAAAATATGATTTATCTGAAAATGAAAAACGATATCTCTTTCCTTTTAGGGGATATTTTAAATCTTTATGAACACCAAAGTACGGTGAATCCTAATATGCCGGTCAGGGGTTTCCTATACTTTGCCGAAATGTACCAGAAATACCTGATGAAATACAAATACCGGTTATTCAGCACGAAGCTTATTATGCTTCCCAGACCGCAGTATATCGTATTTTATAATGGGCTGGAGAATCAGCCTGACCGTTTTGATCTGAAAATGTCAGATGCCTTTCTTCCCGCTATGACCTCCATGGAACCGTGCCTGGAATGCACAGCGCTCATGCTTAATATTAATTTGGGACGGAACCAGGAACTCATGGAAGGCTGCCGTAAGCTGAAGGAATATGCTATGTTCGTGGCAACGGTACGGGAAAAGCTCACGCTGGATTTACCCTTTAACGAAGCGGTGGACAGTGCCATACAGGAATGTATCCGCAATAATGTCCTGAAAAATCTGCTAATAGCCCACAGGGCGGAGGTAATTAATATGTTATTTACGGATTACGATGAGCAGGAACACATGGCTTGTGTGAAGGAAGAAGGATTTGAAGAGGGCCAGGATAAAATCTTACATCTGATTCAATTGCTGATTAAAAATTCCCGCAATGAAGAGATTGAAAAGGCCGTTAATAATCAGGATTTCAGGAACCAGCTTTTTAATGAATTTGGTCTCTAAATGGATTAAATGCTTTTATGCCAACAGACTGGTTCGGAGCGGAATTCAGACTTGGTGAATTAACCATTTGGATTTGGAACGATCAGGAAAATAAAGATGGTATCAGAAATGCGCTGGTCCTCCATTGTGATGATATTTTTGCGACCTATAACGATCTGAAAGCAAAGGGCTACGATATTACTGAACCTGAGCTGAAGTTCTATGGGGATTATGAAATGAAGCTGAAGGATGCCGATGGCAATCTGCTACTGTTCTTGTCATAATTTATCCCACTTAAAGTCATAAAGACTGCTTCTTAAACCTGGCTTTACTACTGTACCCTCCAGAAAAGAAGCAGTCTATTTTTACCTGGGAAAGATTTGGGCAGCGTCCCATATTACTGCTGCTTTAGCTTGCGGTAGGTACCCGGTGTAATTCCCTCACTCTTTTTAAACACCTTAATAAACGTGGAACTGCTCAAAAATCCGGAAGTAATCGCTATACTTTCCAGCGTCTCATCCGTTGTTTCCAGCATTTTCTTAGCATGGTCAATCCGAAGCTTATAAAGAAAATCCGCAATGGAAATATTTTTCTGCATTTTAAACATACGGGAAAGATAAGCATGCGAAATATGAAAAACCTCCCCCAGCATAATATTGCTCAGTTCCGGATTCTGGAAATTATTCTTCAAATAGGTTTCCACCTGATCACACAACGTAAAGTTTTTCTGTGAATCCTGATAATACTGGCGCAATGCTGTCAAAGTATTTATGAAGCAATCCTGCATTTCAGTAAAGGTTCCGGCAGCCAAGACTGAGGCATGAAGCGCATTGCTCTCAGGAAGCTGTGCGGCCCCAATCTGGTGAGTCACCCGGCTGAAGCGTATCAGAAGGTCATATTTATAACAGGCTATCGCTTCCAGAGACGAGTTGGAACTGATGCCGGACTGGCTCTTAAGCTCCTCCATAATCTTCCTTCCATCCTGCATACAACTGCTGTCCTTTATAAATGAGAGCAGCAGATACTCAACCTTATTGTCTTCCATACCGGTAAAACTAAAACATTTCTCCTGAATGTCATCAAAAAGAATTATGCTTCCCTTACCATAAAGAAACCGATAGGTAAACGCCTCTGTGACTTCCTGATAGGCTTTATGGATTCCCGGAAGGTTAGAGTGAATTCCGGAAAGAGAGGCGGTGATTTCAATACCGAAATGCTGCCCTAAAAAAGCCGAGCTTTTTTTAATTACGGACTGCATATCAGCTTTCCGGCTGCTGTCGAATGTTTCTCCGGAAAAGTTAATAATGCAGGCATAACTGTTCACAGCAACCGGTACTAAAAATCCCTGATGCTTTTCAGAACACAGTTCCTGGACTACATTGGCTATAATAAACTGAAGGATCTGCTGATTCTGTTTTTCCCTCACATCTCCCAGCCTGCTTTCATCTACAGCTTCCACAAATATATAAATAATTCCAAACATATCAGAATTCAATGCTATATGATGCTGCAGAAATATATCCCTCTCCTCATCAAAAGCATCTTCAATGGCATTTCCAAGCATGGCATGCATCAAAAAATTATTACGCAGCGTATCTTCCTGCAGCTCTATTTTTTTTGTAAGAGTTGTGATTTCATTGAAAGAGCTGGTCAGAACATCGCTAATGAAATTCATCTCATTTTTCTTATTGTCATAGACCGTTCCCGTTGTCTCCGTAATGGTATAAATCATCCCTGTAATTGGTGAATAATTTACCTTTGTCATTTTCCAGGCAAGAAAACCGCTCAACAGCACACACAGAAGAATACAGATAAATGAGGTCAGCCGCAAATTATTTAACTGCTCCCAGAAAATATTCACCGGAATGGCGGAAGCATACATACAATCCGACACCTGGGAGGGAAAAAACTGGAGAACATATTTCTGGTTCTGGTAGGTTCCATAATACATCTCCTTTTCGCCGTCATATACGGACAGGATATCGCTTGACATGGGATGTGAAGATGCGAGCAGTTTGTTTTCCCCGTCAAATACCATAAGGATACCATCACTGTGAACAGAAGAATTCTCAAACAGCTGATGGAGCGTATCCTGTGAAAGGGTAATAGCCGCCGTAATTCCAGGCGCACCGTGAAAACTGCGGGAGGCCGGCTGTGAAAATACCACTCCCAGCAAAGGATTTAAAACATCATCATTTACAGAACGTATTTCTGTTTTATAGTTTGTTACGGATTCCGACAGAAAATTTTTATATTCCTCTTCGGTCGCCACATCCTTATAATAGGTCAGATAAAAATCCTCAAGAGCCAATCCGTTCCGTCCATTATAGACTCTTGAGAATTCGGGAAAATAAATACATATATTTTCAAATTCCTTCTGCTTAAAGGAATTAACCGCTTCATTCAGATAATAAGCCTCCACACTTGGAAGCTCCATATCCGCCTTAGAGCGGAATGCAAACTGCTGCACGACTGTAGAATTGGTCAAGGTTTTACCGATTGTGCTCATTTCCGAAAAAGCAGCATCCACATTAGAGAAAAACTGATACAGAATATTAGAGTTGGAACGAAGTATACTTTTTTCAATGGAATGCGCCGCATAATTATAGGTCACTATGATAGTAAAAAACGGAATTAAAAATAAGATAATATAAGAAGAAAAGAAGCGCCAAAAGAAACTGCTGTGCAATCTGGTAAATAAATTTTCCTTTATTTTTCTGTCCGCCATTGCCCGTTCCCCCCAGAGTAAACGTACTACAATTCAGTGAATTATAGCATATTTTTCAATTTTGGACAATTTGTTTTAAATTCAGACAATGGAAAATTCATCTTTAAACAATCTATGACCAATATTGACCATATACAGAATACCCACGTTTTCCTATAATGAACCCGTAACATCGATCGATGCATTTCCACATAAAAATTTAATACGATACCAGGAGGTCTATATGAAAAAGAAATTAGTATCCTGCTTTTTAGTTATGGCTATGGCAGTTTCCACACTGGCTGGCTGCGGGGCAAAGAATACGAACAGTTCAGAAGCTTCTTCCGTTCCGGCCCAGGAGGAAGCCCTGGAATTTACCGGATATCCCATAAATACGGAACAACAGCTTACCTTATGGACAAATCAGATTAAACCGTCCTCAACTATATCAAACTGGAAGGAATCTCCTTTCCATACCGGCCTTGCCGAAAAGACAGGAATTGATATTGATTATACCTTCCCTACATCCGGCACCGATGAAAAACAGGCGTTTAACTTAATGCTTTCCAATGAAGAGCTTCCGGATATTATATGGTACAGCTTTGCCGCTGATGCAGAAAGCCTTCTTGAAGATGGAATTATAAGGGATCTTACCGACCTGCTTCCCAAATATGCACCTAACTACTGGAAATTCCTTCAGGAAAATCCCCTGTACTATAAATCCATGATGACCGACAGCGGAAAATTCTTCGGTTTTGGTTTTTTCAGGGAAGATTTATGGCAGACGGCCTATGCCGGCCCTATGGTACGCAAGGACTGGCTGGATGAATGCGGCCTTCCAATTCCTGAAACCATTGAGGATTGGGAAATTACCCTGAAAGCCTTTAAAGATAAATATGACGCCAGGCTCGTTTTCTGTAACGATGGGATTATGAATCCCGGATTGGCCGGGGCATTTGGTGCGTATGGTACGTCTGAAATGAGATTATATATTGACGGAGACGGAAAGGTCCAGCTGGCGCAGGCCAGAGATGAGTGGAAAAACTATATTTCCTGGCTGCATAAGCTCAATCAGGAAGGACTCATTGACCCGGATATCGTAACAATTGATGGTGCCGGCCTGAAAACCAAGGTAACAAATGATAAGTGCGGAATCACCCTTTATATGATGAGTACCATGGATACCTTCATCCAGGATGCCAAAGCTAACGGAAGCCCTGCAAAGTGGGTTGGCTGCCCCTACCCTGTTATGAATAAAGGCGATAAGCCCTCCGCCATTTTTTATGAAGATCCGGTAGTCAATACGGTAGCCGGTATCTCAACAAACTGCCCGGAAGAAAAAGTGGAGCTGGCCTTAAGATGGCTGGATTATCCCTTCAGTGAAGAAGGCTTTTATTACTGGAATTTCGGAACCGAGGGCGATACCTATACTATGGAGAATGGCGAAGCTGTCTTCACAGATAAAATTACTAAAAACGAATTAGGCACAGGGGAAGCAATTAAGCTTTATACCGGAACCTATGGATGGGGACTGGGTGTCCAGGCTTTAGGCATGGTCCGTCAGAAACTGAATCCTGAGGTTGTAAAGGCAGGTGACACCTGGTATGAAGGAAACGGCGATACCTGCAACTGGGTATACCCGAATTCCGTCACAATGACTCCCGATGAAATTACGGAAAGCAGCACTATTTACAACGCTATGAGTACTTATGTAAAAGAAATGGCCATCAAGTTCATTACCGGAGAAGAATCCCTTGATAACTGGGATAATTATATCAATACGCTTAACGATATGGGCATGGAAAAAATGCTTGAAATCCGCCAGGCTGCATACGATCGCTATCTGGCAAGATAATTAACTGCTGATTAATCCAAAGGAAGAAGCCGGGGTTATTGCATAATAACCCCGGTATCTCTTCCAGGAAATAGTAGGAGGATTAAGTGAATACAAAAACAGGTATTTTGAGAAAAGATTTAAGAAAAAACAAATGGAAATATATAATGATACTTCCCGTTATTATTTATATTGCTGTTTTCTGTTATAAACCTATGTACGGAGTTATCATTGCCTTTAAAAATTTCCGGCCTGCAGTGGGAATTATGGACAGTCCCTGGGTTGGTCTTAAGCATTTTATTACTTTTTTTAATGATTATAATTTCTGGCGGATTTTAAAAAATACATTTTCAATCAGCGCATTAAGCATTTTATTCGGCTTTCCGGCTCCAATCCTGCTGGCTCTCCTTATTAACGAAATCAGGAACACCAAATTCAAACGGGCAGTACAGACGATTTCCTACATGCCTTATTTTATATCCATGGTTATTATCTGTGGGCTGATAAAAACCTTTTGTCAGTCAGACGGCATTATTACGGATTTGGTTGTCGCCCTGGGCGGGGAGCGGGTTAATCTGCTTGCCAGTAAAAACTGGTTCTATCCCATCTACATAATATCCAACATCTGGCAGAACATTGGCTGGGACTCCATCATTTATCTGGCGGCGCTGGCCGGTATTGATCAGGAACAGTACGAAGCTGCCCGAGTGGACGGCGCAGGACGCATACGTCAGATTATCAGCGTGACTCTGCCCGGTCTCATGCCGACTATTACTATCTTATTCATACTGAAAATGGGAAATATATTGAATGTGGGATTTGAAAAAATTCTGCTACTGTACAGTCCGACCACATATGAGGTTGCAGACGTAATTTCCACCTATGTCTACCGTATCGGTATCCTCGATGCTAATTTCAGCTACAGCACGGCCATAGGCCTGTTTAATTCCGTCGTTAACATTATTTTCCTTCTTCTTACAAATGCAATCAGTAAGAAAATGAATAATTCAGGGTTATTTTAGCAGGAGGCTAACATGAGAACGAATAAAAGAATTTTATCTTTACGGAAAAAACGCTCGGCAGCAGACCTCACTTTTGATATAATTAATACGGCAGTCATGCTTGGCCTGATTGTGGTAACCTTTTACCCTATCTGGTACGTGGCATGCGCTTCCTTAAGCTCATCTGCAGCTGTAACACAAAATCCCGGAAGACTGCTTTGGCCTGAGGGCTTTACCATAGGCGCCTACGTTAAAGCCTTTCAGCATCCTTTAATCCTGAGCGGATTCAGGAATATTCTTTTTATACTGCTGTGCTCTCTTCCTTTGAATCTGGTTATGACACTTCTGTGCGGTTATTTTATGGCTGCAAAGGATGTATTATTAAAAAAATATGTGGTGGCTTTTTTGGTTTTCACCATGTTTTTCAGCGGAGGGCTGATACCTGCTTATTTAAATCAAAAATCATTAGGGCTTTACAACAATCTGTGGGCGCTGATCATTCCGGGCGCATTGAGCATATACAATGCTATTATCTGCCGGACAGCGGTGGAATCCGTACCTGACAGCCTGATTGAGTCCGCTTATATAGACGGCGCCAATGATTATACCGTACTTTTTAAAATCATAACGCCGCTGATTAAGCCTACTCTGGCCGTATTGGCCCTTTATTACGGTGTGGGCCACTGGAACAGCTGGTTTAACGCCTCTTTATACATCACAGATAATGAGCTTCTTCCCATTCAGAATATTTTACGTGCCATCCTGATTGCAAATAATGATATGCTCAATCAGGGGGCTGCAAGCATGGACAGCATCGATACCTATGCAGAAACAATCAAATATGCCGTCATTGTAATAGCAACGCTTCCTATCCTTTGCGTATACCCTTTTCTCCAGAAATATTTCGTAAAAGGGGTTATGATAGGCGCCGTAAAAGGCTAGCGCGCAGATGACGGGAATGATTTTTCTGGTATATCCTATCACAATTTTGTTACAAGGGAGGTAACGAATGGATAAAATAAATCTTCACGGCAGCTGGGAGCTTCTTCTGGATGAAGAACAACAGGGGATAAAGGAACACTTTTATAAAAGTGAAACGCCTTTCCCAAAGCAAATACAGCTTCCCACCACAATTTCAGAAGCAAAATTAACCCCTCGCCGCGATTTGACATCCACAGACCATCTGACGGATCCTTATGCCTTTGAAGGATTTGCCTGGTACAGAAAAACGGTGTTCTTACCGGACAACTGCAAAGATTATGACTGGGAACTGTATTTGGAACGAACCAGGATGACACAGCTTTATATCAATGGGGTGGAGGCAGGCAGCTTTGACAGCCTATGCGCACCCCATTGCTATCCTGTCACTCCCTGGATCAAATCCGGAGAAAACCAGATTGTCATTCTCGTCAAAAATACCGGTTACCCTACAAACGGCGGCCATATGACTTCCCCTGATACCCAGACGAACTGGAACGGGCTTTTGGGGGCTCTGGAGCTGCGTCCCCTTCCCCGGGAACGCATTCTTTCCCTGCGCCTGTATCCTTCCTTTTCCGGACAAAGCTTAACTGTCCGGGGCCGGATCACTCCTTGCGCCGGAAAACTGGAGCTGCTAATCCAGGATGCCGGGGAAAATATAATAATACGCACATTTCACCAGACAGAGAACAGTGATTTCGAATGCCGTATCCCGCTGGAAAATAAACTGCTTCCCTGGAGCGAATACAATCCTGTCCTGTATCAGCTGAAAGCGGTTCTGTATACCGGCGGTACGGCAGCGGATGAATGCTCCCAATCCTTTGGCATCCGTGATTTCGAGGCGGGGAAGCATCATTTCCTGGTAAACGGCGATCCTGTTTTTCTGCGCGGCAAGCATGACGGCATGATTTTTCCGCTCACAGGCTACGCCCCGATGAATACCGAAGAATGGCTGAAGGTTATGGGGACGGCAAAAGATTACGGAATCAACCACTACCGCTTCCACACCTGCTGCCCTCCCGAGGCAGCCTTCCAGGCTGCGGATCAGCTGGGTATCTACCTGGAACCCGAGCTGCCCTTCTGGGGAACCGTTACCTCTCCTTCACAGGAAGGACATAACGAAGAGCTTCAGCAATATTTAATCACCGAAGGCTTCCGCATCCTGGATACCTTTGGAAACCATCCTTCCTTTGTCATGTTTTCTCTGGGAAATGAGCTGTGGGGAAGCAAAGAGGTGCTGAATGGTATTTTAAAGGCCTATAAAGCCCATGATAAAAGGCACCTTTATGTGCAGGGAAGCAATAATTTTCAGTTTACGCCCTGCATCCTGCCGGAGGATGATTTTTTCTCCGGCGTACGGTTCGGCAGAGACCGGCTCATACGAGGCTCGTACGCCATGTGCGATGCGCCATTAGGGCACATCCAGACCCAAAGGCCTTCCACTGCCGGCTCCTATGATCCGGTTATCTGCCCGGATTGTGCTTCCGCACAGACAACGCCCTCGGAAAATGCCACCCGTCAGATACAATACGGAACAGGCGTCAAAGAGGTCTGTCTGGGCGAAACCGAAGAACTAATTCCTGATATCCCGGTCATTTCCCATGAAATAGGCCAATATGAAACCTTTCCTGATTTTTCGGAAATAGATCGGTATACCGGCGTATTACAGCCGGAAAATCTGCGTATATTCAGGAAGCGCCTTGAGGCTGCGGGGCTTGCAGACTTTGCCGCCGATTATTTTTACTCCTCCGGCCGGCTGGCCGCCGCATGCTATAAAGAAGAACTGGAATGCGCCCTCAGGAGCAGGCTCCTTGCCGGTTACCAGCTTCTGGATCTGCAGGATTTTTCCGGGCAGGGCACTGCGCTGGTGGGTATCTTAAATGCATTTATGGAAAATAAGGGAATTATCCGCCGGGAATGCTGGAACCAGTTTTGCGCTCCCACAGTCATACTGGCATCCTTTCAGGATTACACGGTACAAAGTAAAAGCCTGGTTCCCTGCAAATTCCTGGTTTCCAATTATGGCCCGGCCCCGCTTGAGCAGGCGGAACTGACCTTTTCTCTTTCGGCCAAAAGCGATGGTTCCTCTTGCGGAGACGATATATTTTACAAAGAAACCGTTCCGGCAGCTGAAATCCCCCGGGGGCTTTCCACACTGGCGGAAGCGATTCTTCCTATGCCCGAAACCAAAGCGCCCTGCCGTGTAGCGCTAAAGCTTCAGCTGGAGTACACAGGCACCGGTACGCCTTCTTTGAATATATCCAATGAATATACTTTTTGGGTCTATCCTGCCGAGGTGCCTGCCATTCCCGAAGATATCCACATCATACGGGATAAGGCAGCCCTGAAAAAAATACTTCAGCAGCCGGAGGAAAATGCAGCTTCCATAAAGAAAGTCCTGTTTCTTCCATCTTTTCAGGCAAATGCACATTCCATAGAAGGGACATACTGCACCGATTTCTGGTGCTATCCCATGTTCCGCAAAATATCGGAAAGCATGGGCAAACCCGTTCCTGTGGGGACCCTGGGACTCTTCATACGGAAAGGCCATCCCGCTTTGGCAGATTTCCCATGCACCCGTTATTCCACGCCCCAATGGTGGGATATTGTAATGAATTCACGCTCAACCATCCTTGACCGGACAGATATTGTTCCCATTGTGCAGACCATCGATAATTTCGAACGCAATCACCGTCTCGGGCTGGTTTATGAGGTTTACTGCAACAACTGCCACATAATCACGTGTACCGCCGATTTGACGGCTCTTACGGATTCGCTCCCTGCCCAATGGCTGCTGGAAAGCCTGACGGCCCGGCTTGAGAAAAGCGGCATGAAATCCGTTCAGGACGTACATTCCTCTCCCCTGGAAATCCCCACTGTTTCAGAGGAAACCTTACTATCCTTATTCACGGAATAGGCGAACAGGCCGATGAATTTAAATTCATCGGCCTGTCACATATCCGCTTATTTGTCATATTTCAAAGCCTTATAAAGCGTAGTGCCAAAATCCAGCAGCAAAATAACGATCATCACCCAGATGAATACATCAGGGAACCCGGAAATGAATTCGCCAATCCATCTCTCATCCGCTTTAAAAACACTGTTAACAGCCGGCAGCACCTGAGGATTTACAAGCCCCGGCGTCTTCAGGAACAGGAACAGGCAGAGAAAGCTCAGAAGATCCGCAGCTCCCGTAACCACTGCCAGCCGTTTGGTGTATCTGCCTTCAAAATACCCGTAAAGATCCCTGCCCACGCCAAAGATAACCATGCCGACCAGCAGGAACCATTTGCTCCTCACCGCCTGCGTATTCAGAATCGGTACGTATATGTGCTGACCTCCGTCCTTATAAATCACACAGATGATCTGCGGCACTACCAGAAAAATAATCAGGAACGCCACGGACAGGCAGATACCGGCAATGGCTTCTCCCTTGCTGATGCGCTCCTGCTTTACCGGTACGGGCGGCAGCGCATCCCAGTTCCCGCTGATATCCTCCATATTGATCCCCTTCCTCTGGAAAAAAGCAAACAGCAGCGTGACAAAGGCAAATGCCAGCATCAGCCCCATAAAAGTGCTGCCCAGCCATCCCGCTATATCCAGAAAATATTCATACCCTGCCTTCGTTACCTGCCAGTTATCCAGCACCATGGTGATTCCCCCGGCAATCAGCATACCACCGGCCACTGCCCAGAACACGATCCGCATCATTGCTTTATAAGCGCCGAAGTAAGGCGGACCGATCAGGCACTTATCCTTATCGGGGCTGTAATGGTTCGCCATTTCGGACGGGCTTCCCAGCTCTGCCAGAATAATGCGAAGATCCTTTTCCTCCGCAGGACGGTCCTGGCACCGCTCTTCCAGCATATCTTCAATTAACGTATCCAGTTCTCTGCTGATATCTCCCCGCATTTTATGAGGAAGCAGTCTGGAAACCGCATATACATAACGTTCCTTTAATTCCTGTACACTCATCTTGCCTCTCCTTTTCTTATTATAACTGTTCCGTCATTCCATCTTCCTTCCCCGGAAGCGCTTTGCCATCCGCGGAAAGAATCCGTTCCATGCTGGCCGCCGTCTGCTGCCACTGCTTTTTCAGCTTCTCATAGATTTCCTTACCCTCCGGGGTAATACAGTAGTATTTCCTGGGCTTGCTCTCTTCCGTATTCCATTCACTGGTCAAAAGTCCCTGTCCCTCCAGACGGCGGAGTAAGGGATAGAGCGTATTCGTCTCCACTGGCAGGCCGTATTCCGTCAGCTGGGTCACCAGGCTGTAACCATATTTAGGTTCCGTCAGCTGGCTGAGCACGCTCAGTACAATCGTTCCCCGGCGCAGCTCCATCAGCAGGCCGGACAGTACCTCTTCTTTTCCCATGGCTCCTCCTTATCATTCTCCTGTCACCGTTTATTATTATCGCGGTTATATTCAGTACTATATCGTTTTATACATTATACTGTGTGTCACACACTATGTCAACACAATAAAATAAATATAAAAAAATACACATAATAAAAATGCCGCAGTTTTTTAACTGCGGCATACTGAGTCAAATATATTTCAATCAAAGCCCCGCGGAAATAAAGCTTTATTCTGCGGACATCCCCGTATTGGGATTAAGCCGGATGCGGATAAGCTGTCCATCCAGCACATAATGGGAAAAATTCGTTTCATCGCCGTTCCTTACCAGCTCCGTCACCCATTCCCCGTTTTCAAAATGCCCTTCCTCAACAGACAGGAAATTCAGCTGCCCCGACTGCCTGGAATGCAGGTGGCTGTAGCAGCTCTCGTCCGCCGGATCAGGCCTTCTGTAAAAGTCCAGCCCCACGCCGGCGCCGCACAGATAAAATTCATTCGGCCCGGTCTGCACCAGAAGCGCCCTTCCTCTCACCTGAAGCTTCTTCTTTCCCGCCTCCGAATGCGTGTCCGTGGTATATCCCGTATACATAGCGGCGTTGCGCAGGTATTTTGCCGTCACATGATATTCCGGCAGCTTCAGGTAATGGCTGGTTTCAAACTCATCCTCCGCAAAGGCATGGACACAGCCGGTATTCCTGTAACGGATCAGGAGCGGCGACATGGCTGACAGGATCCGCATGGTCAGAGCCATATCCCGGCATTCCTCCAGCAAATTGCCCTCTTCATCCAAAGCGCTTTCCGCCCCGAAGCAGCAAATCCCCGTGGCGCCGTAATCTGCCGCCGCAAGCAGGGCATTCATGGCATTTGCCGCCCCGCGGATAGGGGACTCCGGTATAAACAGCGGATTGTCCTCTCTGGCATAGGCTCTGCAGATCCTGGTGTATTCCCTCCGGTTCTGGTTATAAATATCCGGACCGATGAAATCCAGATGCGGCGCGCCGGCCTTCCAGATATCCAGCACTCTTCCCACAGCGGCTCCGGCGTTATAGCACAATCCCGGCTCCTCATAGCCCTGCTCTCCCACCATAACATTCGTAAAACAGGGAAGCGTATACGCCGCCTTTCCCGCTGACGCCACTTCATCAATGTACCGGGCATGATACCATGCGCTGAAGGCCTCGTGCGCATGCCTGCCGAACTGTCTTTTCCAGGCGGAAGCTTCTTTTCCCTCTCCAATCAGTTCCCTTCCGCTGTCAGGAAGCTCCACACCGGCAAGCGCCCCAGGCACAGGCTTCTCATAGTCCCTGCGCGCCTCCGCGGAATAGTCCATATCCGTATTCGCATAGCCCATTTCATTTTCAATCTGGACGGCAAGCACGGTTCTGCTTTCCCCGTCCGCTTCCTTCAGAAATTCCATGAACCTTCCAAAGGCTTTTTTATCCCGTTCCAGCGTTTCCCGGCAGTGTACGGACAGCGAAGGCACCGGCGCCCCGTCGGGCCCCTGGGCCAGCCGGTAAATATCCGGCTGCAGCTTTATGTATTCCGGCACGTAATTGGGATGTCCGTTTTTGCTCGTCCCGAACCAGAGCAAAATCAAATGCAGTCCCGCTTCCCTTGCTTCCTCTATCACGTCCTTCACCATACTGAAATCGTAGCAATCCATTTCCGGCTCAATCCGGTACCAGTAAACCGGCGTTTCCAGACAGTTTCCTCCGTACAGCTTCACCGCGCGTACCGCCTTTTTAATCAAGGCTGTCCCTGTGGACGAATTGTGCGCCTGAAGGCCAATTGGCATAACTGGCTTCCCCTGGGCATCCCTTAAAAAAGTATTTTCCATTTTCCTCCCATACCTTTCCTTCCGGCCGGATATCCGGCCGCTTTTATTATAAATGAATCAGGATGCCTTTATTATAGATTTCCGTTTTCTTTCTGTACAGGTGTAAAAAAAATCATCCTTCCCCGCTGTTTTTAAGAATATAGTACTCACTGAACCTGCCGTCCCTGTCCGCACGCTCCATCAGTCCGGCTCTCTGCGCCTCCGTCAGATCCTCCGACAATATGGAAAACATACCTATCCGGTCATCTTCATAGGCTCTTTCAGCCAGCCTTCCTCTGCTTTCCTCGGATATGTATTCGGATGTAATGGAAAATCTCGCCGTATCCGCCTCTTCATATGCCCTTTCCGCCAGTTCATCCGTTATTTCCGGCGATACCTTGGACAGGACCGTGGCATACAACCCCAGATCGTCTTTTCCGGAATAGGCTTTTACCGCCAGTTCATCCGGTGTCTGTGTATAAGGGCCTTCCATATAATAAACCAATGGCCTTTCCATCCGATTATTCTCTTTCCAGAATCCAGTTCCTCCTGTATCAACCTCCCGCTGCTTCTGCTCCTGCAGACAAAGCCGCAGCGCTTCCATAAAAGCCGTATCCCCAGAAAGCGGTTCCGTCAGTTCTGAAAAGGCGACCGGAAAAACCGTATCTCCCGCAGTTACTTCTTTTATCCTATAGTCACTCCCGGAGGGATAATTCCATATCAGCTGAATATAATATCCGTTATTGAAATAACTGGAGGAGGTTAAACCTCCCTTCCAGGGAGAGCCCGATATTGTTCCCTCTCCCACAAAGGGAACCGTCTCCCCGGCACGTGTAACGCCCCCCGCCGCCGCGGCAGAGGTAAAACCGCCGCAGACAAAACCGGTCAGCACCAGGACAGCCGACAAAACTATTGCTGTTATTTTCCCGCCCAGGGTCTGTTTTTGATATTTCATAATAGCGTATAACCTCTCTTTCATCAATTCCGCATTTTCACACAGGCCGACGACAGGCCCCCACTCAGGAGGCATATTCAAATCCGTCAGGGCCGCAACCAACGTATCCCCATAAGCAACGCGGCCGGAAAGCGGCAGCCTGCGGATTACCGCTTCATCACAGGATAACTCACAGTCCTCGCTTATCTTTCCCGGACATTTAAGCAGGAACGGATTAAACCAGTGCATTGCGGCCGCCGCCTGTACCAGCCATTTATAATACAGATCTCCCCTTTTCAGATGGACCAGCTCATGGCGCAGTACATATTCCGCCCGAAGGGACGCCTGCTGCGTTCCCGCTTCCCGCCATTTGCCGGGCAGGCTCTCCGGCAGAACAAGAAACGGCCGGAAAAACCCGGTCAGCATAGGGGAATAAAGCCTGTCCCCGGAAGAAGAAATGCTTCCGCAGATAAATACAGGCGCCGCTTTGCGGATCCCCAGTTCTTCACACAATTTTCCGTAAATCCCCAGAATATCAGGATCTTCCAGCACGCGCCTGCTCGTTTTTATCCCATTCAGGAACCGGTTGAAATGGAATATGCGGTACAGCAGCAGGCACATCGCAGGCACAAGCCAAACCATAAAAAGAAATAGCGGGATATATGCCCTTATCCCCTGGCCCATTCCTCCCGCGTTGCCGGATAACCCGACAGCTGCCGTATCAGAAAGGCCTTCTGCTTCTGATGCCGCAGCAGCAGTATCCGTTCCTTTAGTATCCGTTCCTTTAACATCCATTGCTTCCGTATCGTCTCCAGAATACGCCTGCCCTGTATCCGCCGCAGCAGTCCCCTGCACACGCGCTTCGTACCACACGGATACGCCCTGTTTTACGGAAGCTGCCAGCTGCCCCGTCAGCCCCGGTATGGGCGAATAGGGAATCAGCAGCCGTATAAGCACAATAAGCCAGATATAATAGCACCATGTCCTGCTGATGTTTTTGCGGAAAATCCGGCGTATCCCAAGAAGAACCAGCGCCATCACGGAACCGGATATGGACGCCGCCAGTATTTCCGGCAGAAATGTTCTCATTTCACATCCTCCCTGCATTTTTCCCAGAACGCCTGCAGCTCTTTCACGTCATCTGCTCCCATTTTTTCCTGTCCCAGGAGCGAGGCCAGCAGATTTTTCACGTTTCCGCCGAATACTTCATCCACAAAATTCCTTGCCTGCCCGGACAGATATTCCTCCTCCGTCACCGCGGCACGGTATTCACAGTTCTTTCCCCGGCGCACTGCCGTAAGCAGCCCCTTTTCCATCAGACGGGTAAGAAATGTCCTGACCGTTGTCCGTTTCCATCCTCGTCCGCTTTCTTCCACCTTCTCAAGCAGCTCCGAAATAAAAATACTCCCGCCGTTATCCCATATCAGCTTCATAATTTCTTTTTCTGCGTCCGACATTAACTGAATGCTTCCCAAAATATTTCTCCTTCTTCTTTCCTAAAGATGTAAACCAGACAGACATCCCTGTCAGCTGTTTAACTATGTCTTGTAGTTAATTATATTATTACATTCTGTAGTCATTTTGTCAATGCCCTGTTTCCCTGTTTTTTCCTCCATTTTTTCTTCTCCCATATGCCATTCTCAGACGCATAAAACACATAAGTCGTAAAAAGAAATATTCGTCCACGCATTGCCACTTTTTTTACTGAAAATTTCAAAAAACCTCTTGACAGTTTTGCAAAAGAAGGGTACTATGATGCTGTATTCCAAACGATTCAATGATTTCACATATTTTTGTAAATCTTTGGCACGTTCGATGATTTACAAAAATATGTGATTTTTTTGTATTTCGCCCCGAATATGTAAAATTTTTTTAAGAGGAGGTACCACTAATGAGCAACGGTACAGTTAAATGGTTTAACGCAGAAAAAGGCTATGGTTTCATCACCAACGCAGACAACGGAGAAGATGTATTCGTACATTACTCTTCTATTCAGACTGATGGATTCAAGACATTACAGGAAGGCCAGTCCGTAACTTTTGATACGGAAGCTGATCCCAGAGACAGCAAGAAGGTTCGCGCTGTCAATGTTATTCCCCAGTAATCTGAGATAACGTTAAATCAAGAGGCATCTGCAACGTAAGCAGATGCCTCTTTTTTTGCTTCCGCAGCGTAAAAGGGACAGCCGCCGGCTGTCCCTTTTACGCTTGTTTATTCCCGCGGGCAACGGGCCAGGCAGCCATGCTTGCATGGCTATTTGGCGACTGCCGCAAGGGGTGCTATGTGCCAGTGGCACATGTTTTGCACCGGCCGAAGCGGAGCGTAGACCAAATGCCTCGTTGCTTACAGCGGGGTATTTGATCTGCCGTCCTTCTTTTCCAGGCCGGCCGTAAAAATCCCATACCCTCTGACAGAAAGCTTTCCCGGCTCCAGATATTTCTTCTTTTCCCCCAGCACATTTGAGCGGTAAATCCGCCGCTCCGTCTCCAAAGCCAGTTCTCCTTCCGTTTCCGAAGCGTTGAATGCACGGAAGATAACGTCCCCCGTCTCCTCCTGTACCTTCAGCGCCGTCCACAGCAGAGTATCCGTGCTGTATTTAAGGAAGGTAAAGCCGTCCGGTATATTTCCATCCTGCATTTCCGATTTCACACCCCACAGCGATGAGGAATAGGCATAAGCCTCTTCATAGGAACGCGTAAGCTCCTCTCCTGCCCCATGAGGGTACAGTGCGAATTCCCTGTGCTGTTTCCCCAGGCACTGCGCCTGCGGCGTAAGGAATTCTCCCCAGTCCCCCATCTCACGCACGCCTCTGTGCAGCGTAAGCGCTATGGTATTATCCTCTGGCAGGATTTCATATTCATTCAGCCCATGATTGGCAACCGTCATGCCGGCCTGATCCTCATGGACATTGACAAACAGCTGCTGATGCTGGGCGTTACAGGGATTTTCCCAGTTCCCGGACACGCTGTTGCTCCGTTTTGCCACCTCAAAGATGGAATCCGCGTAGTGCCAGGGCGTATCCAGTCCTGTCCCGACAAGTACGCGCAGCCTGTGATCCAGCGCCTGATTGTCGAAATCCACTTCCACCTTCAGTCCCTTCCCGGCCCTTTCCAGAATATAGGTAACCGTGATGGTCATAGGAAGCGTCTGTGTGCTGCTTCCGGCCTTCCTGTGCCTGAATTCCACCAGGTCGTGGATTTCCTGCTGCAGCCGGTCATCGGCGGAAACGGGGATTTCCATGGTCACCCGGGCCTGTACTGCGGCACGGTAGGGCTTATCCTCCGTCCGGGCAAGCGCCGCTCTGGCATCTCTGCTGAGAATCGGCGCTTCTCCCACAGGCTTAAAATAAATATATTCGTTTCCGATATCCCTGGTATCCTCCAGCATTACCGCTTCCCGGTAAATCCGGCCGCTGGGCTTATGGGTGATATCCACCGTCCCGTTTTCATTGATCCGGCAGGAAAGCCACTCATTTTCCATCACATATTCCGAGGTAAACAATGATTCTGTCTTTACTGTCTTCTTCTCCGCCGCCTTTTCCGTTACCGGAACAAGGCAGTAGCTTTTTACGGAAAACGGTTCCTGCCGTTCCGTCTCCAGGGTCACCTTTACACTGCGGCCGAAATAAGCATTCCTGAACCGGTCCTTGGGCAAATCATAGCCGAAGGCATAAGGCAGAATCTCTACGCTTCCCATGACCTCATTGCCATCACTGTCCACAATGCGATATTCAGGCAGCTGTTCCTGACGTGCCTGTTCCAGGCAGGCCGCCACTGAGCTTCCCTGGAAAGGATATTTTTTCACAATCAGCTTCAGCTGTGTCACTTCGCTTTTGTAAAAGCCGGTGGGATTGATTACGAGAAAAGGCACGGCTCCTTCCCCGGCAGCATATTTCCCGGTATCCACATGGGCGGAAAAATAGGCCAGGCATTCTTCAATAATATGCAGCGCCACCTGCTCCGCTTTTTCAAACCGCGCCGTCATTTCCCGGTGCACCTCATCCACGCTGCAGCCGCAGATACTGTCATGGGGATGGTTCTGCATCAGGGTTTTCCAGCCATAGTCAAACAGATGATGGGGATATTCCATCCCCCTGTCGTGGGCCATGGCTGCCAGCGGCTCCGCCGCCCTGGTAAACAGGGCCTCGCACCGGGCGTTCATCTGTTTCAGATAAATCCGGGACGATGCCGTATTGGCCAGCGTGTACCACCCGTCGGTTTCCTGGCTGCGCAGCTCTCCCCTGATGACGGCCAGATCTTCCTTCAGTTCCTGCTTCAGGCATTCCATATATCCGGTAAAATCAGAATGCACGAAATCTATATCGGGATACAGCTTTGCCGCCGTTTTCAGCGCGTCGGTCAGATCTGTCTGCACCGGCTGATGGTCGCAGCCGTTCATGAAAAGAAGATGATCCGTGGAAGCGAATTTCATGGCATCGGCCAGCTTCTTCTCCCAGTATTTTGCCGCCTCCCCAGGGTCGGTGGGAATCTCTATGCCGTTACTGTACCAGTTGGCAAACAGCACGCCCAGAATGCGGGAGCCGTCCGGGGATTCCCAGAACATTTCCGAATACCGGGAAGCAAAGTCAGCCCCATCTGATACCTCGTTATTGAATCCGGTGGGCTTTACGCCCCTGCCGAAGGCTGCGCAGTCGATCCCTGCATCCAGCAGGATCTGCGGCGCCTGTCCCATATTTCCGAAAGAATCGGGAAAATATCCGACCCTGCTCACATTTCCGTAGCCTTTGGCCTCCCGCATCCCCGTCTCCAGGTTGCGGAGGTTGGATTCACTGCCGGTCAGCCATTCGTCCTGCAGAATATACCAGGGGCCTATGTACAGCCGCTTTTCCTTTACCAGCCTTTCCACCAGCTCCCTCCGCTCCGGCCTGACCTGGAGATAGTCATCCAGCATAATCGTCTGTCCGTCCAGATGGAAGCTTTTGAATTCCGGATCACGCTCCAGCGTATCCAGCAGCTTATCCATAAATTCAACTTCCAGCATATGATGCTTTTCATAGGGCAGATACCATTCACGGTCCCAATGGGAATGAGAGATTACATGCGCTTGTTTTTTCATTTACCTTCTCCTTTTTACGCTTCCCGACATGCCGCCTGCGACAGCATAACCAATACTTTTGGTGAGAAGGACAAAAAAGCTCCTCCCTCACACCTCCTGTCCGCCCCATTATAACGGATTTGCGAAAAAAGATCTTCCATGAAAGCTTAGTTTTTTTCTAACGTTTTTATCTTGTTTTCCCCATACCAGAGAATCTCCCACCACTTTTTCTTCTCCTTCTTTTTTTCCGTATCCAAAGTCCCTGTCACCGGAAGCAGCAGTATGACCTCCCTGCCGTCCCCTGAAAACTCCATGCGGCCTCCGTGGGCGTTTATAATCTGCTTTACAATACGCAGTCCCATAATATGGGGCTGTCCTGACGGATTTCCGGACTGCCCCTTCTGATTTCCGGGCTGTCCCGCCAGGCTTTTGCCCCCTTCCGCGGCGCCCGGCCCTCCCATCGCAGGCTTTTCCTCCAATATGTCCCGGATTTCCTGAGGAATCCCGTTTCCGTCATCCTTCACCCCGATCCGGCACAGAGGAACCGGCCCCTGCTGCACAAGTCTCCCGCTCAGCAGGATCCGACAGCCGGTATTGTGGCGTATGCTGTTGCCAATCAGATTATGCAGCGCGCGGGTCATAAGACGTACATCCCCCACCAGTACAAGCCCTTCCAGCTCCTCTCCGATGTCCGCCTCCAGTTCATAGCCCTCCTCAAGCCCCCCGTTCAGACAGGAAACGGCAACGGAGCGCAGCAGGGCGGCGGGTACATATTTTTCCATGCGCAGCGGCTGCATCTGGTACTCCAGCTTGGAGGTCAGGTTCAGATCCTCTATCAGGGTTTTGATTTTCAGGCTCTGTTCCTTTATGATCCCCGCCTGCTTCCTGGCTTCCTCCGGCAGCGCGGCATCATTTTCCAGATTGTCCGCATAGCCCATCACCATGGACAGCGGCGTGCGGATATCATGGGAGACACCGGAAATCCATTCCGTACGCGCCGTATCCCTTTTTTCCAGATTCCAGCGCTGCTGCTCCAGCATCCGCGCGGCCTGGTTGAGCTTTCTCCCCAGATCACCCACCAGGCCATGCTCCGGCACCAGAACCTTGCGCCCGGAGGAAAGACCGTCAATTCCCGACGCCACCGGCCGCAGGGATGCATACAGCCGGTATCCCGACAGCACGGCCAGGATAAGGACAAGCAGGATATTGGCCCCCACCAGCGCCAGCAGGAAATACGGTACATTCCTTATGGAATCCCGTGAAAATTCCACAGAATATTTGGCTGCGGTAAACTTTGGCTCTCCGATGACAAGCAGGCCCGCGTCACAGTTCCACACCCTCACCGGGTAATCCTTCAAATACCACCGGCTGAAGGAGGCCACCTCTCCCAGGCTGAAATGTGTGGGAATTTCATCAGGCCGCCGCCAGTCCCAGATCACGTCTCCGGCATCATTCAGCAAAAAGGCAAATTCTGCGCCGGAGGAATCCAGACAGGCGGTTCCTTCCTCCGACATCCGCACCGTCCCGTCCGGATTTTGCTCCAGCATCTGCGCCGCCTGCGTCACCCGCAATCGTGTTCCCCTGGCCGGGCTGTTTCGGCTTTGGGAATGAAAATAGGCGCTTACCCCGAAAAGAGCCAGCAGATTCACCAAAATCACCGTTCCGGCTATCCATGCGGCGGAAAAAATATACCGCCTGTATATTTTAAACAAGCTTTTCATTCCCGTTCTCCTTTGCCAGCTTATAGCCCAGTCCGCGCACCGTGAGAAGCCACTGCGGGGAGGAAGGGTTTTCCTCAATTTTTTCCCGCAGCCTGCGGATATGGACCATCAGCGTATTTTCATAGCCAAAATACTCATCTCCCCACACCGTATTGCACAGGATGTCAAAGGTTACGATATTCCCCCGGTTTTCCCAGAGCTTTTTTAAAATAGCAAGCTCCTTGGCGGTCAGCGCCGTGCTTTCCTGCCCGTCTGAAACAGTCCCCGCATTGAAATCCACCGTTTTCCTGCCCAGCCTGAGCATACCCTCCTCCTTCTGCGTTTCCGCCCGGAAATGGGGAAAATAGGTCCTTTTCAAAATTGCCGTAATCCGCAGCAGCAGTTCCCGGGGAAGAAAGGGCTTCGTTATATAATCATCCGCGCCCAGACCCAGACCCATCAGCCTGTCATTATCCTCATCCCTCGCCGACAGGAACAGCACCGGCACCTGGGACAGCAGCCTGATCTCCTGCATCAGGGAAAAACCATCTCCGTCCGGCAGATTAATATCCAATATCACCAGATCCGGAACCAGATAATCCCCGCTTCCCGCAGCCAGACGCCCATCCGCCGTAAAATGCCGCATCGCCTCCCGGCAGCTGTTTGCCGCCGCCGCATTGGAAAAACCCTCCCGCCGCAGCATGTCCGTCAGCATCCTGCATAATTCCACATTGTCATCCACCAGCAGCAGCCTGCTGTCATATATCGTTCTCATACGGTTAACCTGCCTTCTTATCATATATTTCTACACCTGCCCGGCAGCCCGGACAGTTTACGTCTTCCCCTGTCACAGGCCTTTTTTCATCCCTGCAATGGCCGCAGCCCGGCCTGGGGCCATCCTGATTTACTTTTATTATAGCCGCAGGTCCATGCTTATGCCAGCCGCCGCCAAAAGATTTAAGGTAAAAGTAAGGTAAGCTTCATGAACGGTTAAGGCAAACCCCTTATCCTGAAAAAGAAGTAAGAAAGCCGCCGGACGGACAGACCTGGCGGCAGCATAAAAACAGCACGGAAAAAGGAGGAAATTATGAAACTCGCAGTAAAAACAAACAATCTGAGCAAACGCTATAACGGCAATGACTGCGTCAGCAATGTGGATTTGAAAATCCCGGAGGGAAGCATCTATGGCTTTCTCGGCCCCAACGGCGCTGGCAAAAGCACTACAATGAAAATGCTTCTGGGACTGGTAAAGCCCAGCGGCGGCTCGGTAGAGGTCCTTGGCCATACCATGAACGATAAGAACAGGCTGGCAATCCTTCAGGAAACCGGCTCACTCATCGAATCGCCCTCCTATTACTCCCATCTGACCGGACGGGAAAATCTGGAGATCGTATGCCTGTTAAAAGGCGTCCCGGAAAAAGAAATTGATAATGTCCTGCATATTGTCCGCATGGAAAAGCAGCAGAATAAAAAAGCCGGCCACTATTCCCTTGGCATGAAGCAGCGCCTGGGCCTGGCCGCAGCCCTGCTTGGCCGTCCCCGCCTGCTTCTTCTGGATGAACCCACAAACGGGCTGGATCCTGCCGGCATCCAGGAAATGCGCGAGCTGATCTGCTCCCTTCCTGAGAAATACGGCATGACCGTCATGGTTTCCAGCCATCTGCTCAGTGAAATCGACCAGATGGCCACCCATACCGGAATCATCGACCGGGGCGAACTGATTTTCCAGGACAGCCTGGCTCACCTGCACGAACACAGCAGAAAACAGATCCGTCTGCGCACCATGGATAACCAGGCCGCCTGCCGGTATCTGACAGAACAGGAAATCATCTGCCGCCTGGATCAGGATTCCATACTCTTCAAAGATATGCCCGATGACCGGCTTTCTTCCCTGATGGCGGGTGTGGCAGCGTCAGGCGCGGGCCTTTTGCGGATTGAAGAACAACAGCAGAACCTGGAGGATATTTTCCTGGATCTGACCGGAAGGAAGGTGAGCTTATGATTACCGCTCTGCGTGCTGAATTCATGAAAACAAAAAGACGTTTCCTCTGGCTGCTTCCCTTCTGCGTAGTCTTTTTTGAATTCTTATGGACCATAAGCAACAGTTACCTGCGCAAACCGGAAATTGCCGCCGAAGGCTACTATACCCTGCTGTTCCAGTTCCCGCTTATCAATACCATTTTTATGCCGCTTACCCTGGCCGCCATGGCCAGTCGGCTATGTGATGCGGAAAACAAGGGAAATACCTATAAGCTTCTGTGCACCATGCAGCAGAAAAAAATTATATTTGACGCCAAGCTTCTTATGGGTATTTTTTATGTGCTCATTTTTACTGCGCTGGAAGCCGGTGTAATACCGCTTCTGGCAAACCTGCTTCCCTTTACCCAGAAGCTGCCGGTACACCACTATCTCGCATTCCTGGCCGTATTTTTCCTGGTCAGCCTGGTATTGTTTTTACTGCAGCAGATCCTGTCCCTGCTCATCCCCAACCAGCTGATCCCCCTGTTTATCGGACTTCTGGGCAGCCTGGTGGGAGTTTTTTCCGCCTTTTTCCCTATGGGAAGCCTTGCCGGCCTGGTGCCCTGGGGCTACTACATGGTTGGCATGACCCTGTCCTCTGTGTATGAGGAAAGCACGCGTTCCATGTTTATTGAAGAAGCGCCCTTTGCCTGGGGATGGTTTGCAGCCTTTCTGGCAGCATCCGTCCTGCTTTATCTGGCAGGGAAGCATCTTTTCTTAAAAAAGGAGGTCTGAATTATGTTGTTTGCATGTATGCGTGCCGAATTAATGAAGCTGAAACGCTCCTTTATCTGGAGTGTATTCCTTATCCTGCCCGTCATCAGTACAATCATGGGGTGCTTCAACTATATACAGAATACGGATATCGTGGGCGTCAGCTGGTACAGTCTGTGGACGCAGACCACCCTGTTTTATTCGAATTTTTTCTATGCGCCGCTGATTGCAGTGTACTGCGCCTACCTGTGGCGCCTGGAAAATTTCAACCGCAACCGCAATGCGCTGCTGGCCGCCCCGGTCCCCATTCCCTGTCTGTATCTGGCCCAGTTTCTCGCCATCTCCTGCGTCACCCTGCTGACACAGCTGTGGGTAGGCGTCCTGTTCCTTATCTGCGGCCTTATCACCGGGCTGCAGGGCTTTCCGCCTTTGGATACCATAATCTGGCTGCTGCGCGGCTGTGTGGGCGGGCTGGCCATTGCCGCGCTGCAGCTGTTCTTTTCCTCCTTTATCAGAAGCTTTGCCCTGCCCATTGCCATGGCGCTTCTGGGCAGCGTTGCCGGACTGCTGTTTTCCTCGGCAGGCTTCGGGCTGTTTTTCCCTTATTCCCTCATGCTTCTGGGAATGAATTCCAATAAGGAGGAGGATGTCCTGGCCGGAAGCTTTCTGCCGTTCTTCTTAAGCTGCGGAATTTTCCTGCTGATTTTCCTGTGGTGCGGGATAAGATATCTGAAAAAGACGGACGTAAAGGCATATTGACCCGTTTACAGTCCGGACAGATCTGTGCATTTAGCTGCACAGGGCAAATCGCATTTCAGTTTATTTTCCGGTTGTATTTACCCTTTCACAGCTGTTATAATTAAACATCGCGGCTGCCAAATCAACTGCCGCTTCAAAACAGCATGACCGAAAGGATGAATCAGATGAAAATAAAAAAACCGGCAATTATGTTAGCCTGCCTTTTTTTCAGCCAGCTTACAGCCTGTGCACAGCCATCGTCGTTTGAAAGCATTCCCCACGAGAGCATTCCTGCCGTAACAGAAACGGCCGGGGTAACAGCCGCATCCCTGGCGGAAGAAAGCCCTGCGGCAGAGACTCCGGCCCCGGCGGCCCCGGACAAAGGAGCCGCCTCGGAAACAGAAGAGAAACAGGCAGAACAAGCCGAAGCAACTGACATTCCGGAAGGGGACGGGCAGGAAGGCCCGGAAATGGCTGCATATGCCGCCGCCCTGGAAGAAATATATACAAACCATACCTTCCCCGACGGCAAAGACTTCGGCTTTGATGGCTTCCATGACATGTCCGAAAATAAGTTCGCAGTATATGACATCGACTCGGATGGGAAAAAAGAACTGATCGTGTTATATACCACCACTTACATGGCAGGCATGACAGGAACCGTTTACGCTTACGACAGCTCTTCGGGAACCCTCCGGGCAGAATTGCAGGAGTTTCCGTCGCTCACCTTCTATGACAATGGAGCCGTGGTGGCGGAATGGTCCCATAACCAGGGAATGGCCGGGGATTTCTGGCCCTATACGGTTTACAGCTACAATTCCGGCACGGATACCTATGAACAGACGGCTATGGTGGATGCCTGGGATAAATCTGTTGGGGAAAAAGATTATGAAGGAAACTCTTTTCCCGATGATATTGATGCCGACGGAGACGGCCTGGTATATTATATCATGCCTGGCGGAACCTATGAAAAGAATACGCCTGTGGATTTTGAGGAATATACAAAATGGCGGGAGTCCTCCATCGGCCAGGCACAGCCGCTTGAAATTCCATACCTGGAACTGACGGAGGAAAATATTCAAAAGCTGTAACAGCTCCTCCCAGCCTGCGGAAAACTAAAAGCGCATTACCCTCAGCCGCCCTCCTCCATGGCATCTTCAGCCGACACCATACGGGAAATATGCACAAAATAGCATTTGAAATTCCCGTTTTGCTCCTTTTTCATGATTTTGCTGTCCTTAAAGGGCATACGGATCCGTTTGCCGTTTTCGCCAGGCTTGTCCACATAACACCAGATGCAGCACAGCCAGGTATCTGCCGCCAGTTTTCTGCTGTATTGCTGCAAATCCTCAATCCGGCAGCCTCTGTATTGATCCGCCAGCCTGGTAAAATACAGCTCTGCCTCCCGGCGGCCGTATACCCGCTGATGCTCCTCGTCCGTCCATATGCAGGAGGCGTCCATATGCCGCAGCATTCCCTTCACATCCTGTTTTTCAAAATACAGGCGCAGCATTTCACCGGCGAGCTGCTTCACCTGCGCCTCCTCCAAAATATCCGTTACGCCGCCCGGTTCAGCCTCACCCTCAGGCTCCGTCATTTTGACGTTGCGGCCTGGAATTTCCTGCTGGTGTATGGAGGTATAAAAACTTTTTTTCTCCTGATACATCAGGTTTTCGGCTTCATCCACCGCTTCCTGCAGGGTCTTTCCTTCCTCCGCCCAGCTTACGCCCATAGCGGCCAGGCTTCCCGCTTTCCGGAACTTTTCCCGGAGCAGCTCCGCTCTTTCCTGAAATTCCTGCTTTTCCATTCCCCTGCATATAATTACGAACTCGTCTCCGCCCGTCCTGTATTTATCCGCATCACTGAATATGCTTTCCATCTTTTCACAGGTCCGCATCAGCAGCTCATCCCCTGCCACATGCCCGTATTTATCATTCGTCTCCTTCAGGCCGTTTACGTCAATGAAAACGATTCCCCTTCCATATCCTTTATCCTTCAGGGGAGGGGTGATATCCCTGATAAAAGCATTTCTGTTCATGGTTCCGGTCAGCCCGTCCATAAAGCTGAGCTGGCTCAGCCGTTCCGCCATCCGCTTGCGCAGCAGAAGCGACTGGAAAAAGCAGGCCAGAATGTCCAGGACCGCCGATATATTTTCCAGATTCCCCACCGGCGGATTATCCACGCCGAAAAAGCCGATAACCGCATCATTTTCGATCAACGGCACCGTGACCAGCGTCCGGATATTCTGAGGCTTAAGCCGCCGGTATTCCAGGGGATCCGATTCCTTTAACTCCTCCAGATCCTTGATGATTATGCATTCCCCTCTTTGAAAGGATGACATCCAACGTCTGATATCAGTCACCGGAATGTCCTTCAGCCTGTTTATTTCTGCGGATATGCCGGGCGCACACCATTCATAGGTATTATCCATGAGCCTGCCGTAAATCTCGAAGATATAGGTTCTTTCGCTGTGGAGGAATTCTCCCATCACCTGCAGCGTATTCTGGATGGCCACATCGCTGTCCGGGGAGGAATGCATCATTTTTATACACTCCAGAACCACCCGCTCCCTGTCCAGTGTTTCCTGCAGCCGCTTTTTCTCCCTGTCGCTCCTGGTCACATCCAGGGCTATTTCCATGCGCGAAAGACGGCCGTCCCCGTTCCAGTCAACCAGACGGTCCTTCAGCAGAAAATGCCCGTCCGCCAGCTCATTATCAATTTCCCATTCCAGATAGGTGTCCGCGGACAGCAAATGATTGTTGCAGAAATCACAGGGCTCCTGCCTTCCCTGCAGCACTTCATAACATTTCCTGCCCTTAATCTGCTCCGGATCCTTAAGGCCGAACACCTGCAGACCACGGCGGTTCAGGTACAACAGCTCATAGGTTTCCGTGTCCGCAACATATATCAGCTCATTCAGTTCGTCAAACTCTCCTGCTAATTCCTTCATCCATACTCCCATCTGTGCGCCTTTGGCGGCACAAGCAATTCTTAAGCAGAATGGCCCCGCCATTCCATCCATATGAGATTCAGAATATCCCTGCCGCAAATCCTGCCGCATCTGTTACCTTAATAATAATTCTTATCTCCCGCTCTGTCCAGCGTAGAAAATTGGCAGCGCCCACAGCGCCCCGGCGCCGGGGTGAAAATCATTTCCCGCAGGCCGACAACATTTTCTGCAAACCGGCAATTTCCGCAAACCGGCAATTGCAAAAGCAGCCGGCAGCACGTATAATAAAAGCCGTGTAACTGTCGAATAAAAATAACTGCCGTAAAACTGTCGGTTTTTCAACAGCTGCAAATTCATACAGTCCGACTGCGGAGGTAAAACTATCATGAAAAGAAAAGCGCTGAAAGCCGCCGTTCCTTATACGCTTCCGGTTATGATGGGATATATTTTCCTGGGAATGGCCTTCGGCATCCTGCTGCATAACACAAATGTCCCCGATGGCTGGGCCCTGTTTATGAGTATATTTGTATACGCCGGTTCCATGCAGTTTGTGGCAATCGAGCTGCTGACCGCCCCCTTTGCGCCGTTTTCCGCCGCGCTGGTCACGCTCATGGTGAATGCCCGCCATCTTTTCTATGGTCTTTCCATGCTGGAGCCATTTAAAATTATGGGAAAGCTGAAGCCCTACATGATTTTTTCCCTGTCTGATGAAACCTACTCCCTGGAATGCGCAGCAGAACCGCCGGAGGGTGTGGACCGGAAATATTTCCTGTTCTTCATTGCCCTGCTGGACCAGAGCTACTGGGTTGCCGGGACGCTTGCAGGCATTCTGGCGGGAAACATCATCCCCATTGACTCCACCGGCATTGATTTTGCCATGACCGCGCTCTTTCTCGTTATCTTTCTGGAGCAGTGGGAGGGAACCCGCAATCATCTCCCGGCGCTGGCCGGGCTGCTTGTTACGGCTCTTTGCCTTATCCTGACGGGAAGCGATAATTTTCTTCTGTTCTCCATGGCCGGCATCCTGCTTTTCCTCCTGCTGTTCCGCAGGCAGTGCGCCGGTAAAGGGAAGCAGCAGTAAATTATAAACTGCCGTTTTAACCGCCTTTCCAGCCGCAGGCGGCTGTCTTTCTTAAAATCACAGTTCCTGATATCACGGAGGTTCTTATGTCCAGTATTCAAATCCTGGTTACCATACTTGTTATTGCCCTGACCACACTGCTTACAAGGGCGCTGCCCTTCCTGTTTTTTCCGGAAGGGAAGAAGACGCCGGAATTCGTCACCTATCTGGGCGGGGTCCTGCCCTTTGCAGCCATTGCCATGCTGGTGGTATATTGCTTTAAATCGGTATCGCTATCGGACGGCTCCCACGGCATTCCTGAATTTCTCGCCGCCGCTTTTGTGCTGGGCATCCATAAATGGAAGCATAATATGCTCTTTAGCATCGGGGGAGGCACAGTGCTTTATATGTTCCTCGTCCAGATGGTCTTTAAATAAAAAACGCCCGCAGCTGCCGGAACCCCGGCGCTTACGGGCGCTGCCTGTTCTGCCTTGCGCAGATTTATAATCAGTAATTCTCAGCCTTTACCTGGAAATATGCCTGAGGATGTGCACAAACAGGGCAAACCTCGGGAGCCTTCTTGCCTACGCAGATATGTCCGCAGTTGGAGCACTGCCAAACCACATCGCCGTCCTTGGAGAACACCAGATCTCCTTCTACATTGGCAAGGAGCTTTCTGTATCTTTCCTCATGCTCTTTCTCAATTGCAGCAACGCCTTCAAACAGTCTTGCAATTTCGTCAAAGCCTTCTTCCTTCGCTTCCTTAGCAAAGTTCGCATACATATCGGTCCACTCGTAATTCTCGCCTTCAGCTGCTGCTTTCAGACATTCTGCTGTGGTGCCGATGCCGCCGTTGATCAGCTTGAACCACATTTTAGCATGTTCCTTCTCATTATTTGCGGTCTCTTCAAAAATATTGGCAATCTGTACATACCCGTCTTTTCTTGCTTTGGAAGCAAAATATGTATATTTATTTCTTGCCATTGATTCCCCTGCAAATGCTGTTTCCAGGTTCTTTTCTGTCTTTGATCCTTTTAATTCTGCCATAGTACAATCTCCTTTTCTCTTTTTCGTTAACAGTTTCTATGTCTTCCAGATATTTCTATTTTACTCCCAAATCCGAGCTTCTGTCCACATAAAAAGTATGCAGCATTTTCTCAGCAAGCTCACTCATGGGTTCCTTATAAAACTCCCTGTACAGCCTGATAATTTCTTCATTCTGGTGGCTGCAGCGTACCTGCATGCTGCGGTCTCTTTTATAAAGGCTGTCAATGCGGGCCTTTCTCAGGGCGTCGCCCTTCCATTCAGTATCCTTGGGCTGTCCGCCTCCGCCGATACAGCCGCCGGGGCAGGTCATCACTTCTACAAAATGATACTGCTTTTCGCCCTTCTTTATTTTCTCAAGCAGCCTTCCTGCATTGGCTGTGCCGAATACTACGGCCAGCTTGAGAATCACATCGTCATTGATATAGACAAAGGCTTCCTTCACGCCCTCCAGCCCTCTTACGGACTGCAGATCATACAGGAATTCAGGGGCTTCCTCTCCGGTGACCATGTGGTATGCCGTCCTTACCGCCGCCTCCATAACACCTCCGGTATTCCCGAAAATCACACCCGCGCCGGATCCTTCTCCCATAAAGCTGTCATAGGGTTCATCCCCCAGGGTAAGAAAATCAATATTTTCCTCCCTGGCCCATCTGGCAAGCTCTCTGGTGGTAATGCAGTAATCCATATCACGCATACCTTCAATTCCCAGATAACTGCCCGCCGCGTGCATCTCCTCCCGGCGGATTTCATACTTCTTGGCCGTGCAGGGAGTTACCGCAACGTTGACTATCTTCTCCGGATCTATCCCCATCTTCTGTGCAAAATAGGTTTTAATCGTAGGACCCTGCATGCCGATAGGGCTTTTGGCTGAGGAAATGTGCTCCCGCATCTCGGGATAGTAGGTTTCCACATATTTCACCCAGGCCGGGCAGCAGCTGGTAAACTGCGGTATAGGCCTGTTCCCCTTCGTGAGACGTTCCACCAGCTCGCTGGCCTCTTCCATTATGGTCATGTCCGCCGCGAAATTGGTGTCCAGCACATAATCGGCGCCCAGCCTGCGCAGCAGGGCCACCATTTTCCCCTGAACAAAACTGCCGTCCGCCATGCCGAACTCCTCGCCCAGCGCCGCCCTGACGGAAGGGGATGTGCTGCATATCACAATTTTATCCGGGTCGGCCACAGCCCTTCTCACATCCTGGTATTCATACTTCTCCGTGATACTTCCGGCGGGACAGACATTAGCGCACTGCCCGCAATGGATACAAATTGCGGTATCCCCTGTCAGCTCCAGATCATAACGGCCTGCAACCCCGATGCTTTCCGTGCAGATATTCTTACACTGGCCGCATTTGATACATTTCGTCTCATCCCTGACGATTGATGGATTATCAGGTTCAATAGGCACCCTGATATCCGTAAAATTATGCTTGCTCATTCCGTGTCCTTTCGCAATGAATCTTTCCCTGGTTCCTTCGCCATGCCTGCCGGCGGTGCATAGCTTCCATCATGTTCTGTTTATGCTTCCAGTATATCCCACTCCATATTGCTTGTCAATATCAATAATAGAAATAATTACTGTTTTTATTAAAATTCATTCTATACTTTGTTTCGCCTGCCTTTTTATACCGAGAATAATTATAATTAAAGTGCCTGTTGTTTCCACTGTGGAACTTAAACTAGAATAAAGACAGCATTATCTGACCGGACAAAGCTGCTGCATTTTTTATATAAGGGGGCATCACATCACTATGGATTATCTTATTAAATATAAGGGCCAGGTATTATCCGCCGCCCTCATAGTTCTTGCCAATGTCGGCCTTCAGATACTTTCACCGAAATTCCTGAGCGGCTTTATCGACAGTGCGGAAGGGGGCAATGCCCTATTTATCCCCGGCCTGATGATAACCGGATATTTCTTTACCGTGCTGCTGCAAAAGGCGGCATCTGTTTTGGAGGAATACATATCAGCCAGCCTGGGCGGAAGAATCACAAATGACGTAAGGCATGAAATGCTTTCCCATTTTCTTGATTTGGGCATGGAAAAACATACGGGATACAGCAGCGGTGAAATCATGACCCGCCTGGATGAGGATGTGGAGGGCGTTTATGAATATCTGCGCATCCTGTTATTGAAAATTGGAACAAGCGCCCTTTTGCTGGCCGGCGTCCTGATCGTCATCAGCCTGGAAAATCCGTGGCTGGCCCTGATATTGCTGGCTGTCAGTATCCTGTCCATAGGGTGCTTCAAAAAAATATCTGATTTCGGCACGAAATGCTTCCGGAGAAGCAACCAGGCCGCCGCCGTTTTTAACGGCATCCTGAAGGATAAACTGGATAACCTTGTGGAGATACACCTGGCAGCTGCGGACGGCCCCGCACTGCTCTCCCTGAAGGAAGCCATTTACAAGAGATTCGGGGAATCGCTCCCGGCCGGCCTGATCTATGGCCGTCTTTGGGGCGCATCCACAGTGATGGAAACCATCTCCATCGGGTGCACGCTGCTCATCACAGCCATTTTCTGGGACAGAGGCATCCTCTCCCTTGGCACCGCTTACCTTTTTTACAATTATGTAAACCTGATATTCCAACCTCTCAATTCCTTCCGTAATTATCTCGGTGAACTACAGAACGCAGGCGCCAGGAAAAAAAGAGTGGAGGGCTTTCTGGAAATCCCCACAGAAAAAAGAGAGCGTTGTCTCCCGGTTCCTGCTGATTTTTCTTCCATTATCGTAGAAAATCTTTATTTTTCCTACGATTCGGAAAACGAGGTGCTGCACAATATCAGCTTTTCGGTAAAAGCAGGAGAGCATGTAGGGCTTATGGGGGAAACCGGCTGTGGTAAAACCACCCTGGTAAAGCTTCTGGCGGGCCTGTACCACTGCCAGCACGGCGCAGTCCTTGTGAACGGGATTCCTGTGGAAAAATTCGATCCGCAAAAGCTGAGGCGGGAAATCGTATATTGTCCCCAGAAAGTCCAACTCATGCACGCATCCCTGCGAGATAACATCACTCTGTTCGATTCCCGCATCCGGGATGAGAATATTCTGGCCGCCATCAATGCACTGGAATTAACCAGCTGGTTTACCGGATTCCCGCAGGGACTGGATACCCCGCTTTCTTCCGGCGAAGGCAGTATTTCGTCCGGAGAAGCCCGGTTTGTTAACATTATCCGCCTGTTTCTGCGCAGCCCGCAGGTGATTATCCTGGATGAAATCACGGCCAACCTGGATAAACAAAGAGAACGGGACCTGGACAGAGCCATCAGGAACCTGACCAAAAACAAAACGGTAATCATGATATCCCACCATGCAGAAATCCTGGAACCGGAAAGCCGGATTCTCTATATGAAAAAAGGCAGAATACAAAAACAGGAGAACTGCAAAGGAGGTATTTCCGATGGAGTATAATAAATTCAGAAGCTTTCTCAAGAAATTAATAAAAATCAAACCCTGGCTCACTCTGGGCAGTATCCTGCTCAATGCCCTAATTTTTTCTTATTCCGCCGTTAATATAAGCTGTGTGAGGTGGATAATGAATGCATTTCAGGACGGCCTACAGGGGAAGGGGGTTCTTCACAGAATCTGGCCTTACTTTATTTTACTGGCGGTCAATGCCGCCGTGCGTTGGCTGAGTATCCGGGGCAGCTCTTATCTGGATGTGCTGCGCCGTTACTATTATCACGACAGCCTGAGAGTCCAGGTATTCCGCGGCCTGCTTCGTTCGAATCACCTCAGGGACAGGGCGGACAATTCCGGAAAAACCTTTGAGCGGCTGGACGATGATGTGCCTGCGGCCTGTTTCCCTGTGGAGCTTGTCACAGAAGTCGCCGGATACTGTATTTTTACCTTCATTGCGGTAGGCTCCCTGATGCTCATCAACTGGAGAATTACCATGTTCCTTTTCCTGCCCCTTTCGCTGTGTCTTTTTCTGATTAAAAAGATATCCGGCCGTATACGCAGCAGCAGAAAACAGAACCGGGATATGCATGACAGAGCCTCCAGCCTGCTGTCCGATATTGTAACCTCCGTACTGTCCATTAAAACAATGGACGCAAAGGAGCCTGTCCTGGAAAAATACGATAATGTAATAAAGCAACGTACCAGGGCCGTTGTAAAGGATTCCCTGTTCCAGAACTCTGTCAGCGCCACCGTGGATATTGCCTCTGTCCTCTGCATTGTCATAATGATGGCAGCGGTGAGCGGACTGATGCAAAACGGAAGCTTTCCTCTGGGAGATTTTGCCATTTTTATCTGCTATCTTGATACGCTGAATGACTGTATCCTAAGAATCATTGAACTGTATACGGAAACAAAAAAGGCGGAGGTTTCCTATCAGCGGATTCTGGAAACAGTGGAAGAACAAAACGGCCTCTGCCTTGGCATGGATGGGAAGCTCCTGCCTCCCCTCTCTTTGAAATCTGTTCCTGTTTCCGGCGGATATTGTGGAATTCCTGCCCATCCAGACGTTTTTCCCGAAGGAGAAGGAACCGCGGAAGAAACTTATGGCCGCCTGAAGCAGCTTTCCGTGAGCCGGTTATCCTGCATTTATGAAGACGGGCGGGGGATACGGGATGTTAATTTTCAGCTTTACGCCGGAGAGCTGCTGGTTCTCACCGGCCCCGTGGCTTCCGGCAAATCCAGCATCCTGAACGCACTGTTTGGCATCGTTCCTGCTTCCTTTCAGGAAATCCTCTGGAATGGGAAGGAAGTCCAAAACCTTTTTACCCTGTTTAAAGCGCCTACTGTCTCCTGCTGCCTGCAAAGCAGCCATCTGCAAAACGGCACCATCCGTGAAAACCTTACCCTGGGCCGGAATATTTCCGATATAGAATGCTGGAAGGCGCTGCAGTCGGCCTGTATGGAAGGGGAGGTTAAGGAATGGCCGGGCGGCCTGGACACACTGACGGGCGAAAACGGAATCATGTTATCCGGCGGCCAAAAGCAACGGCTTCTGCTCGCCCGCATGCTGTTAGAGCATCCTTCCCTGTATTTCCTGGATGATGCCACAAGCGCCCTTGACAGGATTACGGCGGAAAAGCTCATTTTCAACCTGAAGCAGCGAATTATACAGGACAACGCCGCCGCTGTTTTTATCAGCAATTCTGAGGTTGTGAAGGCTGCTGCCGACAGGGAGCTTTGTATCAGCCAGGGGGCATAGGAGGTAATGATGGCGAAAACGGGATGATTTAGTAAGACGCTTTACTCCGATGATTATAAAGAAAGGAAACACTATGAAAAATATAACAACAAGACAATATCAAATCCTCGCTGACCATATGCGTATTTACCAGTTCATGATTGACATTTATGAGAAAAACTGGCGCAACGGGGTCCCGGCCCCCTTCCTGGAATACGCCCTCTCCTCTGAATGGATGGATAAATCCTATACTCACAGGAACCGTATCTGGGAGGATAACGGGCAGATTGTTGCCTTCTGTTTTACCGAGTCCCCGGTTACCGATATCTATTTCAGCCTGCGTCCGGGATATGAAGAGCTTGCACCGGAAATGATAGCGTATGCGGATGCCCATATGCCCCGTATCGGTGGTCATTTACGGTTCGTCCTGTTTCAGGGGCAGGCGGTTCTTATGGATGCCGCCCGCAAGGTCGGGTACACTCAGACTGGTTCCTATACTGATATGATTTATGAATTTGATAAGCCTCTTGATTTTCCGCTTCCCGAAGGATATCACTTCGTGGCACCTGGAAAATGCATCATTGAGAAAATCCAGGAATGCTGCTGGAAGGGCTTCAACCATGAGGCCGAGGAAGGCCCCTGGCATGGAAATGCGGAGGGAGGCTATCATCTTTGCCAGGCGCCGCATGCCACCATGCAGTATCCTGTGGCAATTGAAGATGAGACCGGGGAGTATGTATGCTATGCCGGAATGTGGTGGACTCCGGAAAACCATCTGGCTTACATGGAACCTCTTTGTACAGTCCCCACGCACCGGCATAAAGGCCTGGCTGCTGCCGCTTTATCCGAACTGTACCGCCGGATGGAGCCGCTGGGCGCCACGCATATGACTGGCGGGGCCAACCCGTTTTATGCGAAAATAGGTTATAAGCCCATGATTTCCTGGACTTTCTGGCAGAATAAGGAAAGGGGCAATGTATGAATATAACAGCAGAAAAAAACCGAGACAGCTGGGACCGCTTTGCCGCGGCCTACTCAGAATTTAATCATTCAGAGAAAATGCTGTGCCGTATCAAAGACACCCCTGCTTCCGCATTTCACCCAGTCGTATGGAATCAGCTTCAGAAATATCTCCCCCATCTGGAAGGTAAGGAGATATGCGTGCCCTCCAGCGGAGATAACCATGCCGTTTTTGCATTTGCCCTAATGGGCGCCCATGTCACCTCCTGTGATATCTCGGAAAAGCAATTGGAAAATGCCCGAAAAGCAGCAGAAACTCTGGGTATTTCCCATTCCATCGAATTCGTCCGTGCCGATACCATGACGCTGGATCCCCTTCCTGACAATAAATATGATTTTGTATACACCTCTAATGGTGTTCATGTGTGGATAAATGACCTGGCCGGAATGTACCATAGCATACAGCGCATCCTCCGTCCCGACAGTCCGTACATGCTGTTTGAAATCCACCCGTTCCTTCGTCCGTTCGATGACAACGCCAAGATAATAAAGCCCTATGATATGACAGGTCCATTTGAGAAAAATTCAGAGGTTACCTATGCATGGAGGATACAGGATATTCTTAACGCCTTAATGGATGCAGGAATCCAGCTTGTTCATTTTGAAGAAATGCCTGCGGAAAAAGATTATGACTGGCCGTTTTGGCTCAGCGCCGAGAATATTGTTAAGGGTGTTACAGCAACAAAAGAGGAAGTTGACCGCATGCATGACTGGAAACACAATCCAATAGCGGCCCTTCCCAATTGGATGTGTGCCATAGGGATTAAAAATTAATCCCTCACACTACTCTTTTTGAAAGGAGCTGTAAAATATTATGAATTATGTCGATTTTAATGCCAGCGCCTGGGATGCGATAGCGAGCCCGGGAAAAGAAGATGGCCGCGCATGCTTTACTCTTCCAATAAGCCATGAAGATTATCTTCAGGCGCAAAAAGGCGCGCCTGAGGTTTCTCTTACTTCCGCAAAAAAAGTGCCTGCAGATTGGTTTCCTCCGCTTCGTGGCCAGAAAATCCTTGGCCTGGCAAGCGGTGGCGGCCAGCAGGGACCGGTTTTTGCTGCACATGGCGCAGATGTTACTATTGTAGATATCTCAGAAAAACAACTGGAAAGCGAACGGGCTGTAGCAGACCGAGAGGGGTACCCCATCACAATCCTGAAGTGTGATATGCAGGAGCCCCTGCCCTTTGCCGATCATTCCTTTGACATTATTTTTAATCCGGTCTCCAATTGTTATATTGAAAATCTTTTCCCCATATGGCAGGAGTGCGCCCGCATTATCAAGCCAGGGGGCATCCTTATGGCAGGTTTTGTTAAGGAAGAGCATTTTATGTTTGAACCTGATTTTACAAAGGACAAGGCCCTGATATCTGTACATAAGCTTCCTTTTAATTCCATCAGAGATCTTTCCCCTGAAAGGAAACAGGAAATGGTAAAAAATAAGGAACCTTTTACCTTCAGCCACAGCCTCACGGAACAGCTTGGCGGCCTGTTGAAAACTGGCTTTATCCTCACTGATTTATATGAAGATGGTGACGGCGGCGGATTATTTGATGCATACATGAATTCCTATGTTGCCATACGTGTAGTAAAAAAATAAACTGCCTTCCCTGTTCGGTAACAGCGGGTGAAAGCTGCATATGCTTCCACCCGCCTGTTTTTAATCCTCCGCAATTTTCCCCCACATCGATTCCATCCATGTTTCTATCGCCTGTATCAGGATATACTGCTGTCGCAGAACAGCTTTTCCGGTATCCGGTATTTCCGGCAGCCCTTCCTTTTTTTCAATATTTTCTTCCAGATATGCTTTCAGTGTCTTAACATTTTCTCCGATTCTGCTCAGGCAGACCCGCTGTTCTTCCGCTGAAAGGCTGTCCAGATTTACGATCACCGCATTAAAATCCAGAAACATATGAACAGGCTCGGAAGAAATGCCAAACATCAATCTCCTGAATTCCTCTTCTCCTTCCTCTGTCAGTGAATATACGGCTTTTTCCGCCATATTCCCCTCCTTTATCATAGTACCCCTGATGAAACCCTTCTGCTCCAGCTGAATTACTTTTTTATAAATAGAAGGCGTGCTGATTTTAACCCAGCGGGAAATATTCCGGTACTCAACCAGCTTTTGAATATCATAGGCGCTCAGTGGTTCTTTTTTTACAATTCCCAGTACAATCAAATCAATCGTAGCCATATTTAATCCATCCTTTTTTATATTGTTGTTGACATATGCTATAATTTATAGTATTATCAGCTTCATTGCTATATTTTATAGTATTATATTTTATAACTCATGTCAAGAAAAAAGGAGTGACAATCATGAATGGAAGCAACAAAAAAATGGAACTGCTGGGAAGCGCCCCTGTATCAAAGGCGCTCCTGGCCATGGGTCTGCCGACCATGATCGGTATGATGATCAATGCATTATACAACCTGGTGGATGCCTATTTTGTCGGTGGGCTGGGCACCAGCCAGATGGGGGCTATTTCCGTAGCCTTCCCCCTGGGGCAGGTCATCGTGGGGCTGGGGCTGCTATTCGGGAACGGCGCTGCGTCCTATATCTCCCGCCTGCTGGGCCGTGGAGAAAAGGAGGCCGCGGACAAGGTTGCAAGCACCGCCCTGTACAGCAGCCTGTTTGTTGGGGCGGCAATGATACTCTGTTCCCTGATTTTTCTGAAGCCGATACTGAAGCTTCTGGGTGCCACGGAAAGCATCCTGCCCTATGCGGTAACCTATACTGCAATTTATGTAACCTCATCAATTTTCAACATATTCAATGTCACCATGAACAATATCGTCACAAGTGAGGGCGCTGCAAAAACAACCATGTGCGCACTGCTGACAGGCGCGGTCCTGAATATGGCTCTGGATCCTATTTTTATTTATGCCCTGCATCTGGGAGTTGCCGGCGCGGCAATTGCAACTGCCATTTCACAGGTTGTATCCACGCTTGTATATCTGTTCTATGTGCTCAGGAAAAAAAGTGTTTTCAGCTTTCATATCAGTAAATGCTGTTTTTCCAGGGAAATTATGTCCGAAATACTGAAAATAGGAATCCCCACGCTGGTGTTCCAGCTGCTGACCAGCCTGTCCATCACCCTGATTAACTTGCAGACAAAGGGATATGGGGACTCCGTAATTGCAGGGATGGGTGTGGTTACAAGAATTATTTCCATGGGCAGTCTGATGGTTTTTGGCTTCATGAAGGGATTCCAGCCGATTGCCGGTTACAGCTACGGTTCCCAAAAGTATGACCGTCTCCATGAGGCGATCCGGATCTCCATCCTGTGGTCTACCATCTTCTGCGCCATGTTTGGCCTGGTGATGGCCCTGTTTCCCACTCAGATTATGTCCCAGTTTACAAAAGGGGACCTGGATTTCATTCAGGCCGGCCAGAAGGCCTTGCGGGCAAATGGCCTTTCCTTCCTTCTTTTCGGCTTCTATACTGTATACTCCTCCCTTTTCCTGGCGCTTGGAAAAGCGAAGGAAGGCTTTGTCCTCGGCGCATGCCGGCAGGGAATCTGCTTTGTTCCCATCATCCTTCTCCTGCCAGCTCTCTGGGGAATCAACGGTATTCTTTATGCACAGCCGATTGCCGATGTTATTTCTGCAATCATCACTGTGTTCATAGCGGTGCATCTGCACAGGGAACTGCTTATCATGGGAAAGGGTGTACGAATTTCTGAAAATGTGCTTTAATGATTGCAGATAGGATTATTAATGATTTTTATTTTTTAATAAAGGAAAGCGGAATGAAAAAATTGCTCGTATTGGATTCCCATGATTACAACAATAATGTTCCCGTGTTCGAAAAAAATGCTGTTCGCGCAATTATAATAAAAAATGGGCTTTTTGCCATGCAGCTTGGAAACAGCGGTGAATATAAAATCCCCGGCGGAACGGTGGAAGAAGGAGAAATCTTTGAGCAGGCTCTGCTCCGGGAAATCAGAGAAGAAACAGGTCTGTCCATAAAACCGGATTCCATAACTGAACTTGGAGAAATTGAAGAGATACGCCGGGATCGTTTCTTCGGAAGCCGAAAATATATTTGTCATTCCTTCTATTATAGGTGCGAGGTATGGGAAGAGGTTCTTGAAACAGATATGACGATGCAGGAAACCAATCTGGGATATCACCTTGAATGGGCTTCCATCCAACAGATAATTTCTGCAAATTCCCGTCTGCTAAAGGAAACATGGTAAATGAGAGATACTTTGTTTTTCAAGCTTCTGCTTGATAATCCCCAAAGTATAGGGCTGTAATCACTCTTCCCCCGTATATACCATATTACCGGAAAAGGAAATTATTGCAGAGCCAGTAATTCATATTTTACAATACTCATCAGGCTTTATCTTTATCCACTATAGATGGCAAATTTCCTTCCATTTATCCACAATAATTCATCAGGCAGTTATGAAAAGATTTTATAAAAGTATTTTTATAAATTGGGGAAACATATTGGCAGGCAGGGCAAGTGCACATGCACTTTACCCTGCCTGCCAATATTACAATCGTTAAATCGTGGTATGCGCATTCTATCAATCAGGTGGGCTACGTCATAACCACCCCTGCTTTAAATCTGCTTTTTTAAGACGTATAATTAAATATTATCCGGAAAACCGTCTACCATTCCGCAGATTGAATATCCACACTTTTGATAGAAAAGCGGCGCTTGAAAGGAATAGGTTTTTAAATGAGATAACTGGCACCCAATGCTCCGGACCTCATCTTCAATCGTTTAAATCGCTGCGATGTGACTCCTTGCCCCCTGTAATCCTCGTGTACCCAAAGCGTCTCTACTTCTAACGCAGATAGGTATGTAACACCGAATACTCCGCCACTGACAGAGTTTTTTTCATTACGGGCCACATACAAGATTTCCTTATTGGGAAACATTAATTTTCCATATTAAATTCCAGTAAGCCGTTTAACCGTACTGCCTGTATAAATTCCTGTTCATCGCAGTTACTCGAAATAGTAATTGACATATTTACCCCACAAAATTAGATTTATAGTTTCGTTCGCCTTCTTTGAGTGAGGCAGACTCACCACATGTTATATTCGCTGCCAGTAAAATTGTCAAACAGAAGACCATTTCCCAATATCCTGCATGTCAGGAATAACACACAAATTTACTGTTTCCTATAACAAGAGCAGGAATATGCCTTACGGAATCCATACTCCTCGAAATTCTCACAAAGGAATGTGGCTTCCGGAACGTCAACCAATACCCTTGTAATATTATTCCTTAATGAAAAATGCAGGATATCAGCCGCCTTAAGCCTGGAACTTTTGTTTGCATCCGCTATGAATAAATGATCCCCCCGTTTGGTGCCAATTCTCCGGCGGCCGGCCTTTTCCCAGCTTCTGTTTTCCCCCTCTTGCAGCATATAAACAGGCTCTGTCCGCAATCCATCCTTCGCCTTTTCCAGAACCAGCCTTCCATCCGACGATGTCCGGGGCTTCGGCTTTGTATCAATAGCCGGGGCTTTTTCCACCCTTCCGGCAGTTCCGTTTTCTATAATACTTTCCGTTCTGTCCCCATTTTTACTTTTTCTTCTGCCACCCAAACTTAACCGATCCGCAGTTTCCTCCGTAATGGACAAATCTCCCACAATGGTACGTTCCCTGAGTATATATCGATTTTTTTCCAGACGCGAATGCAGGTAGAAGTTTGTATTCTCAGCAATCCGGAACATACATTCCGCCGATTTTTCATTGCCCAGCCTTTCACAGGCCCGGATACGTTCATCCATATTATCAGGATACACATTATATAAGGGAAACACTATCAGACGGCTGCCCAGGGTTTTCAGCACCCATCCTTCATAAACCTCTGTTTCCGCTTCCTGAAACAGATTAATAATCTGTTCTTCCATCTTTACTGCCGGTTCATTCATCAGCCTCTGCTCTCCTTTTCCTGTTTGAAGCTGACTATACCATTTCTCAGCCCGAATTTCTTGTATGATATGTTCCCGATCGGTTATTTTCTCATAAAATTTCAGATAACCGGACGATTACATTTTCATAACGTTTAAGCCCCCTCACAGTTATGAACAAAAAAACAGGTCCTTTGCATCCTCCCTTTTCCAAAAGGAATCACAAAAAGACCTGCTTTCATGCATTTTATTAAGCCGCCTGTCAATCCTCCTGCACCCGGATTGCCCATCTCATCTTCGTAGAACGCGCCCTGCTGTTTCTGGCGCATTCCTCCGCTGAAGGCCGAATCACCTCTTCGGAAATCGCACTGTAAATCCCCGCCTTATAGAACTGCTTAAAGGATTTCTTCACGATGCGATCCTCCCCGGAATGGAAGGTCAGTATTGCCACTCTTCCACCGGGTGCCAATACCTGTGGAAGCTTTTCCATCAGGGCATAGAGAGCCTCAAACTCACTGTTTACATCAATCCTGAGCGCCTGGAAGGTTCTCTGACAGGATTTTTTCACCGCCTCTTTTCTCTCCGAAGCCGGAAGAAAGGAAAGAGCGTCCTCGATTGTCTGGCGCAGTTCCCCGGTCGTTTCGATATGCCCGCCCTTTTTCAGCCGGGAAACCACCTCCTGGGAAATCTCCTTTGCATAAGGCTCATCGGAATTCTCCTGAAGCATACCCTGCAGTTCATCCCGGGAAATGCTTTTCAGGCGCTGCGCCGCGCTGATGCCCTTCTGAGGATTCATGCGCAAATCCAGCGGCCCTTCTGTTTTATACGAAAAACCCCTGTCAGGATTATCAATCTGCATGGAGGAAACACCCAAATCCGCCAGTACAAAATCAAATTTCCCCGCATCCCTGGCCACCAGATCGATATCTGCAAAGTTCTGCAGCCGGATGGTAAGGATATCCTCTCCATAACCCAGCTTTTCCAGCCGTTCCTTTGTTTTTGCCGACTCGATGGGATCCACATCCAACGCGTAAAGATGCCCCTGGGACTGCAGGCATTTCAGCATCTCCTGTGTATGGCCTCCGTAGCCCAGCGTGGCATCCAGCCCCTTCTGCCCCGGCTGGATCTGCAGGAAATCCAGAATTTCCTTCACACAGATAGAAATATGCATTCCCGCGGGAGTGCTTCCTTTTTCAATTACCCTTGATACGGTATCCGCATATTTTTCCGGGTTGAGCTCCTTGTATTTCTCTTTATAGTTTTTAGGATACGCGCCTGCATAGCGGACGCGGCGTTTATGCTTTTTTTCCTGATTTTCCATCCGACCCTCCTTACTTTTTATATTTACCACTCATCGCTGTACTGCTAAACAGTATCCTCAATTCCCCCGAATAATCTTCTTATAGAAATCAACTCCCATGGGAAGCGCCCCAATATAAATATTTTCATTCACGCCATGAATGCTTTCATACTGCTGCTTATTAATATAAAGCGGCGCAAAACGGATGCAGTTGTCGCATATATTTTTGTAATATTTGGCATCGGTCCCGCCGGTCATCACGTATGGGCTGACGCCGACTCCCGGATAGATTTCGTTTATGGCCTGTTCTACTTTCTTAAAGGCATCGCCTTCATAATTTACCACAGGGCAGGGATAATCCTTGTAAATTACCTCGGTTTCCAGATCATACCCCTTTGCTTTTTCAGTGATCAATTCGATGCTTTCATCCGTGGACTGGTGCGGGATAAAACGCAGGTTAGCCGTAACATAAGCCTCCTGCGGCAGCACATTCAGCCCGTCAGCTCCCTTTGCCATGGTGAAGGCAATGGTGGTATGCAGCATGGCCGCGCCCGGAGGGCTGATAACAGGCATCAGCTTCTTCAGAAGCGGTTTGAACAGCCACAGGTTGGAAAATACGAACTTCATCCCGAAGTTCATATTAGGCGTAACGCGGCGGAACATCTCCAGTACGGTAGGATTGAACTCACTGGCAAAGGGATCCTGCTTCTCCACATCCGCCATGAATTTCCCAAGCCGCACCAGGGGCGTGTTCTTTCCGGGGGCGCTGGCATGGCCGCCTTTGCCCTTTGCGATAAATTTCAGATCACCATAACCCTTTTCCAGGACGCCTACCATCGCATAGGTTCCCTTCACGCCGCCGATCGGCTCCTCCATAATCATGCCGCCCTCATCGATCAAAAGGGAAAGCTTTACGCCCTGGGACTGCAGGTATTCTACTGTAAGTGGCGCTCCCTCGCCGCTGAACTCCTCCGTACAGCTGCTTGCGATATACACGTCTCCCTCCGGCTGGAAGCCCTCCGCAATCAGCTCCTCCACCGAACGGAAAATACAGTACAGGCTGCCCTTGGTGTCCACGGTGCCGCGCCCCCAGAGTTTTCCTTCCCCGTCAATATAGCCGCCAAAGGGTTCATGCTCCCAGCTGCCATTCGCCTCCACCACGTCCTGATGGCTCATAAGAAGGATCGGCTCCGCCTTTCCCTTCCCGCTCCATTTAAAAAGAAGATTGCCATTGAAAACATGTTTTTCACAGGTTTTATGCACCAGAGGGAAAAGCTCCTCCAAAATTTTGTGGAACTCATAATATTTTGTTTTATCCGAATCAAAACGACTGGAAACGGTTTCCTTCTGAATCATTTTCGAAAGCTGTTCCCCATACTCCCTGGCCCTGGGTCCCTTATCCAGCTCCACGCTGGCAGTCATGGCCGGTGTAGGCTGCCTGCTGCACGTCCTCACAACAAGAACAGCCGCAAGCACCAAAATAATAATAAAAATTCCCAGCAATATGCTTCCTGTCATCTCACTACTCCCTCCTTATTTTTACAGCTTCCCTTTTTTGAACAGAACCCAGCCAATCAGCAGCGCCATCCCGCCTGCCGGAATCATCAGAAGGCTGGTCTGGGATATGGCCGCAGGCACCAGAACGCACAGCAGCGTCATGGACAGTACCGGAATGGCCGCGATTTTCGGACTCTTCATAAAATATTTCAATCCCAGCGCGCCGAACAGGGCGGGCACCACATTGTCAAAAGCCGGCACAAGCACGGGATTTTCCAGCACCGGGCGAAGCGGAATCATCAGAATGACTCCCGCTACGATAACCAGGGTGGTAACAATAGCGCTGGTTGCCACGCTGATGGTGGAAATGATTTCATTTTCCGGTGTTCCCACCTTTGTTTTGGCAATATCCCTGGCATTCATTGCGCAGGGGATCTTCATATTGGTAACATTTCCCGTGATAAAAGCCAGGTAGCTGCCGCCAACGCCGAGCATGGGCGTATACACCAGAAATTCAACAATGGCTACCGGGATATAGATGATTCCCACCTTGGCAAAGCCTACCAGAAAGCCCTTCAGGCTGGGTGTCACACCATTTATCGCTCCTATGACAAAAGGGACGCCTACCAGCAGGATAATGCTCACGATCAACATGCATCTGCCGATGCGGTGAAGTCCGTTATTAAAATCCTCCAGGAAGGCCTGCTTCTGCGCCTCGTTATCCTGCAGCTGCTGCTTCTTTTTTTCTTCCATTATTTCCACTCCTCCCTCATACCAGGCTCATGATGACAGCCGCCGCCATACCCGCCAGCATACTCACCGCCATGCTGAAGTTATCCAGCACAGCAATGCCCTTTTTGTTGGTAAAATATTCGAATACCGCCATAAAAGCAGCCGATACGGCGGCCACAGCCAGAGGCACATAGTTTCCGCTGCTGGTCAGCGTGCCCACATAGGAGCCGATATAGGCGCCGCACAGTCCCACAAACATGCAGGTAGTCGCATGGTCGCCAAAACCAGGCTTTCCTTCCGCCTTTGCCTTGGGGGCCTTCTGGATTTTGCCCAGGTATTTTTTCAGGAAAAGGATGCAGCAGATTACGCCGCCCAGAATCCCAATTGTCATTACAAGAGAAATGGTTGCAAAGGCCGACATGCTCATTTCAGAAAGCTTCAGGCCGGACAGGCCGATGCTCTGCGCTGCTATTTCAGCCACGTTAAGCTCATACTGGAGCGCTCCGATAACGGACAGACGCAGCCAGGAAAAGGGCACTCCCAGCGTTCCACTCAGGGCAATGACGCCCAGCAGGATGCTGATACTGGGCAGAATCGTAAAGGTGGCGCTGGAGATAATGGCTCTCTTCAGCACTTTTTTATCCATTCCGATCGCCAGGCCCGCACGGTAGCTCTTTATCAGATAAACAAAACACATTATCGTAATAAAAAGAAGGACGCCGGCAACCAGCAGGTAAAAGAATCCGGAATTTACACTTGCTATATATTCGTTGTTCATAAATACGTTCTCCTTGTAGGGAGCAGGCTGCGTTACCGGCGCTGCTCTTTTTTCAGAGAAAAGGGGCGCCGGTATGGCACCCCTCATTCTCATCAGATCATGATGCTCATTTTACGAGTCTGACTGTTTCACGGGCGATGGCCAGCTCTTCATTGGTGGGAACCACCATGGTAACTACTTTGCTGCCCTCGTCGGAAAGGATGACTTCCTCGCCGCGCACTTTATTTCTTTCCGCATCGATGTTGGTGCCAAGGTAACCGATATATTCCCCGATCATGGCGCGCACCTCTGCATTGTTTTCGCCTACGCCGGCGGTAAATGCAATCACATCCACGCCGTTCATGGCCGCCGCATAGGCGCCGATATACTTGCCCACACGGTAAGCATAAGCCTCCAGCGCGTGCTTTGCCTGCTCATTTCCCGTTTCAGAGGCCTGGACCAGGTCACGGAAGTCGCTGGAATATCCATCGGAAAGTCCCAGCACGCCCGATTTCTTATTGCATACATCGATCACCTGGGAGGCTGTCATGCCTTCCTTTTCCGCCAGGAAGGAAATGATGGCGGGATCCAGGTCGCCGCTGCGGGTTCCCATAATCAGGCCCTCCAGCGGTGTCAGGCCCATGGAGGTGTCCACGGATTCCCCGTATTTTACAGCGGATACGGATGCGCCGTTGCCTAAGTGGCAAACAATGATTTTCAGATCCTTTCTGTCCTTTCCCAGGATCTCAGCCGCTCTTTTTGATACAAAATCGTGGCTGGTCCCATGGAAGCCGTAGCGTCTAATTTTATATTTCTTATAATAATCGTAGGGAAGGCCGTACAGGTATGCTTTTTCCGGCATGGTCTGATGGAAGGCTGTATCGAATACCGCCACCATCGGAACACCCGGCATAATTGCCTGGCAGGATCTCACGCCGATAAGATTGGCCGGATTATGTAACGGCGCCAGATCATTGCAGTCCTCAATGGCCTTAATTACCTCTTCATTGATGATTACGGAACCGGAGAAATTCTCTCCTCCATGCACCATACGGTGCCCTACGGCGTCAATTTCCGTCAGGGAACGGATGACTCCCACCTTTTCGTCCGTAAGCTTACTGATAACCAGCTTGACTGCCGCTGTATGATCAGGCATTGCCGCCTCTTCCTTCACCTTTTCTCCGCCGGCCGGCTGATGGGCGATGTTGCTGCCGTCAATGCCGATTCTTTCACAGAGTCCTTTTGCAAGCACCTCTTCCCTTTCGCTGTCAATCAGCTGATATTTCAGGGATGAACTGCCGCAGTTAATAACCAAAACCTTCATCTTCCAATGTCCTCCTACAGTTTATTTCCGCGGGCCTTTAAGCCTGCCTTTGCCCCAGAGCCTATGAGAGTATTCTATCATACTTTTTTCAGGATGGGAATTATGTAAAACATCTCCTTACAGCTGTTGCATTCCCCTGTTACCGTTTCCTGACTTGGTTATTGCGGCTTCTGTACTAAATACAGAGGTATTGTATCAATAATTACAATCTTATCATCATTTTCCATAATTGCTTTCTTAATTCCCGCGTAAAAGGCTGACTTATAAGGCTCTTCCAAAGTGATATGTTCGCAATGGGTACTAATATATGATATATATTCCTCGGAAGTAAGAATTCTTTCCTTCTTCCACTTCATTATACTTCAGCACTTCACCAAAGTAAACAACGGCAAAAGATTATCGCATAATCGATAGAAATCAAATATACCGTATATGATGCAATTAATATATTAATTATCTGCTGCCGCCATGCCCCCTGTCTGCTGCAAATTTCAGACTGAAAAAGCCGGAGAATGGAAATATATTATTCCCTCCTCCAGCTTTTATCATAGGAGGCAGCCTGCAGCTGCCTATTTATAAAATTTTAAAATTAATACGCTCTTCCCCAGTAAACCATCTTTTTGGCCGGTTTTCCGCAGCAGACACATGTATCGGAAATCTGCTCCTGTTCAAAGGGCATACAGCGGCTGGTTGCTGCGAATTTTTCCTTAATGGTATCCTCGCAGGCCTGGTCGCCGCACCACATGGCCTTTACGAAGCCGGGCTTGCTGTTCAGTATTTCCTCCAGCTCCTCCATATTCCGTGCCGTATAGGTATGGGAATCCCTGTGGGCGCGGGCGCGTTCCAGCATGTCCTTCTGGATCTGCTCCAGAAGCTCCCCTGCTTTTGCTTCCAGCTCGTCCAGGGCAACCTCAATCTTTTCCCTGGTATCCCTGCGGCAGATGACGCACTTTCCTGCCTCGATATCCTTAGGACCGATTTCCACACGGATCGGGATGCCGCGCATTTCCTGCTCGGAGAACTTCCATCCGGGGCTCTTATCGGAATCATCCACCTTTACGCGGAAGTTGCTCAGTCTGTCCCTGAGCTGGTAAGCGGTATCCAGAACGCCTTCCTTCTTCTGCTGGATAGGGATGATCATGATCTGGGTGGGCGCTACTTTGGGCGGCAGTACCAGTCCGGAATTGTCACCGTGTACCATGATGATCGCGCCAATCAGGCGGGTGGTCATTCCCCAGGAGGTCTGGTAAACGTATTTCAATGTATTGTCTCTGTCCGTAAACTGGATGCCGAATGCTTTCGCAAAGCCGTCTCCGAAATTATGGCTTGTCCCTGACTGCAGCGCTTTTCCGTCATGCATCAGCGCTTCGATAGTGTAGGTGGATTCCGCACCTGCGAATTTTTCCTTATCCGTCTTACGTCCCTTAATTACGGGCATGGCCAGAACCTGCTCGCAGAAGTCCGCATAAATGTTCAGCATCTGAATCGTGCGCTCCTCCGCTTCCTCCATAGTGGCATGGGCGGTATGTCCCTCCTGCCAGAGGAATTCGCGGGAACGCAGGAACGGCCTGGTTTCCTTCTCCCAGCGGACAACGGAGCACCACTGGTTATATACCTTCGGGAGATCTCTGTAGGAATGAATGTCATTTTTATAAAAATCACAGAAAAGGGTTTCTGAGGTGGGACGCACGCATAGGCGCTCCTGCAGCGGCTGAAGCCCTCCGTGGGTTACCCATGCTACCTCGGGTGCAAAGCCCTCCACATGATCCTTTTCCTTCTGCAGCAGGCTTTCCGGTATGAACATAGGAAGATATACATTCTCCACGCCGGTTGCCTTAAATCTCTCGTCCAGCTGCTTCTGGATTAGCTCCCAGATAGCGTAGCCTGCCGGTTTGATAACCATGCAGCCCTTTACGCTGGTATAATCGATCAGCTCCGCTTTCTTTACTACGTCGGTGTACCATTGGGCAAAATCTTCATCCATGGAAGTTATTGCTTCCACCAGTTTCTTGTCAGCCATTTCTTCTTCTCCTTTTCTTACAATTGTATTTGCTTTTATGGTTCAGTTCCTTCACAGCATGCATTCCGGCGCCTGTCCGGATTCTGCCGTCAAAAAAACCGCCGTTTTCCATCCCCGCCCAGATTCCCAAAACCTGGACAAAGGGACCGGAAAACCGGCGGTACCACCCTGTTTAATACGCCTTCGCGTATTCTCTCAACTGCTCCGTTAACGCCGGATTTACGTTATGCTTGGGGAAAGCATATGCCCAAAATGTAACTGTCCGTTTCCCACACAGTCACTTAAAAACAACTCTTCACGGCATGTCTTTCTTTCGCATAAGGCTCCGAGGCCGGTTGGGCCGCCGCTTTACAAAAACCTTCCACCTGTGGTTTTCTCTCTGCTGAAAAGCTTACAGCTTACTTTTCCTCTTCTTTGCCAAATCTGTATACGTATTGATATTAGGCGAAATGCTGGGTTTTGTCAAGCATTTAGGGTATTTTCAATCTTGCATTGTAACAGTTCAGGTTACTGTTCACTCAGTACTGTGCATTTACTGCACAGTACGTAAGAAAGTGATTCAAGAGTGTATAAATCCCATTGCCGTAGGCAATTTTTAATGGATTTATACAGTTACTGGTCACGGAGTGAACAGTAACAACAGTTCAGCCTTCGGCCGAACTGTTACTGAATCCGCCCATGATAAGTCGCCTTTGGCGAGGGGCGGATACCTGCTGGCATTATGTTTTCTCACGGTTTGCGCAGTGAATGCGCAAACCTGCCTGAACTGTTACCTTACATTTTCAATCCTTCCATATGTTTTTCTACAAGCATTATGGCGTCATTTTCCGACAGCCCAAATCTTTTTACCAGCTTTTCAATAATCTGCTGTCTGCTTTTTCCTTCTTCCAGATTATCTGAGATAAAAATCTCTATCCCTTTTTCTATCCCCTCATTTATCCCTTTCTGCAGCCCCTTTTCGAACCCTTCTTTTTCGCCCTCCTGGCGCACATACTTCTCCCTCGCCTTCCGGTCCCGTACATCCTTCATATGCGCTTCATAATGGGCGCGCAGCCGCTTGCTCAGACTCATAACCTTCACCTCACGAATTGCTTCAAGAATCCCTGCATTTTCTGTCTTTATCATATCCAAATCCTCCTCGCTTTCCGCATTAAACAGACGAATCCAGTCATTCATCCGATTCTGTCCCACCAGGTTCTTCCTTAATTCCAGCGTATGTATCTCCATCATATCGGAGTATGGGATCCCGTTTTTGTCCCTGAAAAGATATACGGTGTGGTATTCCGGGCCGTCACTCAGGTTGAAATCCAGGATACTGATGGCCACGCAGCGCCTGAGCCGGGAATAATCTTCCCCCTTATTCGCCTCCGCCGTAAAGATCTTTGCAAGATAAAACAGCTGCCGTTTGTCCCAGTCGGCGCTGGCTTTTACCTGGATTTCAATATTAATTTTGATGTTATTGTTAAGCTCAATCAGCACATCCAGAATCCCCTGCTTCTGGCCGCGGTACCGCTTCCACAAAAACGTATTCAGCAGCCGGGAGGAGCGTATTTCCTCCACTGGTATTTCCAGTATATCGCTTAAAAAATGGTTGCGCACTACCTCATTCCGGAAAAGCTCCTTTGCGCAATAATCGTATTTGGGTGATATTATCTTCACTCTCTGCACTCCTTTCCAATACGGAAAGGATGGAAAGAGTGATCTTCTGATATTATTATACGCATTCTTTCCGTATCTCTCAATCTTTTTTCAGCTGGTTAATGAAACTTTTGGCGAAATGCCGTTAAAAAATATGATATAAGAATAATTAGGGAAAGTGACTTTTCCCGATGAAGTTACTATAACAGAAATCCCCTTCCTATACAAGCTGGTTGTTTAAGAAGTATTTTTAAAACCGTCCAAAAAGTTTTGTTAAAAACTGTAACAGTCCGGAAAAAACAATCCGGCTATCTGAAATTCAAATTTCAGGACAGCCGGATTTCCGTTTTCCTCTTTCTTACTTATGAGACATATACCGGTTCCATTCCAAGCGTATCCTCTTCCTCCGTATGCTCTGCGTAGTACTGCGCCTGTGCGTTCCACAAACGTGCATACAGACTGTCTTCCCCGGCCAGTAGCTCCTCATGTCCGCCCCTCTGGACCAATCGTCCTTCCTCAAAGACTGCAATATCATCGCAGAACCGGCAGGAGGAAAGGCGGTGGGAAATATAAACGGCGCTCTTGCCACCCACCAGCTTTTCAAAACCCGAATAAATCTCATACTCTGCAATAGGATCAAGCGCAGCCGTCGGCTCATCCAGGATAATAAAGGGCGCATCCTTATATAAGGCCCTGGCCAGCGCAATCTTCTGCGCCTCCCCGCCCGATATCTCCACACCATCCTTATCAAAATCCCGGTATAAAGGCGTATCAAGCCCTCTGGCCATTTCCTTCAGCCTGTCCCCGAAGCCGATCTGCCCCAGGCTGGACGCTGCCCTTTCCCGGTCTATGTCCACAGCCGCAGCCACATTCTGTCCCAGTGAAAAAGAAAACAGCCGGAAATCCTGGAATACCACGGAAAACAGTTCCAGATATTCCTCATAATTATATTTGCGGATATCGATTCCGTTCAGAAGGATTTCTCCCTCCGTGGGATCATACAGACGGCAGAGAAGCTTGATAAAAGTTGTTTTGCCGCTGCCGTTTCTCCCGACTACGGCAAGATGCTCACCAATCCGCAGCTTCAGGGAAAGATGCCGCAGCGCCCAATCTGAGGAACCAGGATACCTGAAGCTCACATCCCTGAATTCTATTTCAAATTCATTGTCATCCCTTTTTTCCACAGGAATGCTGCCCTGATATTTCACAGGCCTGGAATCAAGAATCCCAAGATAATTTTCAATAAAAGGAGTCTCTCCCCGCAGTTCCGCCAGGCCGCCGGCCATCTCGGAAAAACCTCCGGTAAACTGTGTCACAGCCCCCACATACTGTACTATCATTCCGGCGCCGAAGGCGCCTGCAATGGCTCTCGCCCCTATGAAAAAATAAACACAGCCGCTCAGAAGCATGCCCAGGCCCGCCTTCATCATTTCATAAAAACCGGTAAGAAGACCTTTTTTTCCCAGCCTGTCAATATCCAGGGACTTTTTCAATCCTTCCAGAAGAAGCTTTTCTTCTCCATAAAGACGAATCTCCTTCCCATATTTATATTGCGTGCATTCTCCAGAATAGTAAGCAAAACTCCGGTTTCCCTCCATGAATTCCTTATAAAACTGCATCTCCCTTTCCGTCTGCCTGCGATTCAGGCACACAGTACACACCAATGCTCCAACCAGAAGAAGCAGCATCAGCAGGGAAGCCAAACCAGAGGTAAAAAAAGAGGTCCCCCCTCCATAATCCAGAAAAGCCGGTACAGCAAAAACAACCGAAGCCGCAATGGTGCAAATCCCTTTCACCATCCTCTGCACATTGTAGATTGTCCCCCAACACAGGGCTCCATCCATCGTCCTTCTTTCCAGATAGTACCTTTTCTTATTCTGATATCCCGCATCTCCCAGGTTTTCAAAGTCAGTCTTCAGGAATGTATCTCCCACACTACGCAGTTCCTTCCACATCACTTTGCTCTGGGCGACGCTGTTTATTTTCCCGATTCCCTGTGAAAATAAAAAAACGGTCAGGTTGCATATAAGCGTAAGCAGTACATAGCTTCCCAGCCTCTGCGCATCCCTGCCACCTATCAGCTCATTCAGGATTCTGGCGCTGAAATACAGATTCACAAAAGGACCGGCAACCTGCAGCATGGCCTGCGCTGTTACGCACCACCAAAGCTCAGGCGCAAAGCCGTGGTAAATTTTGACCAGGCGCAGCAGCAGATGCATCTGATATTTGTAGCGTTCCCTTTTTTCCGTTTTCATACCGCAGGCCTCCCTTCCGCTTTTTTCTTATAATAATGGCTCTGAACCTCATACATATGGGCATAAGCGCCTTTGGCCGCCATAAGCGCTTCGTGATTCCCCGTCTCCGTAATCCTTCCGTTCTCAAGAAACAAAATACGGTCGCAGAACCGGGTGCTGGAAAGCCTGTGGGAAATATAGAGTGAAGTCCTTCCTTCTGTCAGCTCCCCATAGCTTTGATAAAGTTCATTTTCAGCGATGGGATCCAGTGCGGCCGTAGGTTCATCCAGGATAATAACAAACGCCTTTTTATACAGTGCCTTTGCCAGCAGAAGCTTCTGCCTTTCCCCTCCAGACAGCTCTACCCCATCCTCATTCAGCTCCCGGTTCAGCAGGGAATCCATTCCATAAGGCAGCTTTTGTACCCTGTCCCACAGGCCTGCCAGCTTCAGGCAGCTTTTAACCCGCTCCCTGTCCATATCCTCCATGGCGCCCGAAACATTCTGGGCTATGGTAAAGGGCATGAAATTTGCTTCCTGGAACACCACGGAAAAAAGCCGATAGTACTCATCCCTGCTCAGCTTCGACATATCCTTACCGTCAATCAGAATTCTTCCTCCGGTAGGATGATACAGCCCGCACATAAGCTTGACACAGGTTGTTTTCCCTGCGCCGTTCAAACCCACCAGCGCCAGCTTTTCACCGGCCCTGATATGGAAATTCAGATCACGAAGCGTATCCGCCTCCGCGTCCGGATAACGGAAAAAAACATGCTCAAACGTAATATCCACGGGCCTGTTTCCCTCCGTATCCAGGCATTCCTTCCCGTCATTGACAAATCCGTCCGGCATCTCCAGGAAATCCCGGAATTCACAGCACTGTACGCTGAACCGGTTGATTTTTTCCACCTGCTTAGTGATATCGTTAAGCCACTGGGAAACTCCTGCCACCGCGCCGAAATACATGGTAAAATCCCCCGGGGTAATGCTGCCCTCCAGCACCATACGTATCAGCAGCAGATAGCATGCGCCGTCACGCAGAAGATTCAGAATCCCTTGCAGTACATCATCCGCGAACCACCACAGCTCATTTCTTGCGCACAGCTTTATCATGGCCGGAAAATATATGGAAAACAGTCCGCCGAACCACCGGCTGATTTTATATATCCGCAGATCCTTCCCCGCGGCAAAGTCTGTGGGGGCAGCAAACAGATAATTCAGCTTCCGCTCCAGATCCGCCGATTCATCCCGGATTCCAAGCTCCAGCTTCTTAATAATCCGGCCCGCAATATATATGAGCGCGGACATAAGCACAAGCGCCGGAAGCACTGCAGGATGAATGGATGATACAATTCCCGCGTAGATAATCAGGCCCAGGGCATCTCCGCAGATTCCCACAACACAGTCCACTACCGCTTCCCCGCCCGCCGAGCTCTGATATAGAAACTGCAGCGCCTTTTCCTTTTTCCTCTGACCGCCGCTGCTTTCAATATTTGGAAAATCCGTGGTAAAAATCTTTTCCGCCCACAGATACATATAATTCATCCGGTTTTTCAGCCCGATGGCAAAAAGCTTTCCCTGTGCAATGTATTTGTCATACATGTGCAGGGCGCACAATAATGCTGTAAAAATCACAAGAGTTACCGCCAGCCTCCCATAGGCCGCCCCTTCCGTTACGCAGTTGATTACCTCTCTTGGAAACAATATTCCCATCAGCGGAATCAGTACTACGCACGGTATTCTGGAAAATGCCTGTACCAGCCCCCTGCTGTCCCATCCCCACCATTTGGAAAGTGCATAGCGCAGGTTTTGCAGCGTAGTATACGTGAGCTTTTTCTTCTTCTCTTCCATATCCTTTTCACCATCCTGTTTCCTTTTTATGTCTGGGATAAGAATAGCATTTTCTCCCGGTAAAAATAAAAATCGTGCACAAGCGGTACTCCCTCATGCACGAATGGTTTTTATAAACAGCCCATAATTTTTATAAACAGCTCCTGGTTTTTACAGCGGCAGCATAACCTCAGTTGCAAACACGCCCTCTTCCGTCTGGCGGTTTACATACCCTCCGTTCTGTTTCACAATACCGTCAATCCTCATCAGGCCAAAGCCAAAACGGGCCTGTTCATCCCGGCCGCTTTTGGAAGAAAGGAAACGGCCTCCCGTTTTTTTCAGGTTATCTCCTGCGGAGTTGGTGACGGAAATATACAGCTGCTGCTTCATAACCCCTATGTAAACCCGCAGGAATCTCTTTTCAGGCTCCTCTATCCTCATGCAGGATTCTATGGCATTGTCCAGCAGATTTCCCAAAATGGAGCAAAGATTCACATCGGAAACAGCCATGTGCTCAGGCACCCTGGCCTTGGCATTGACCGCTATTTTCCTCGCCCCGGCAAGCGACAGCTTACTGTTTAAAATAGCATCCGCCATCACATTTCCCGTCTTTAATACCTGATCCACGCTGTTCAGATCCTCGTTCAGGTTCTGCAGATACCCCTCCAGGCGCTCCGTCTCCCCATTCTGTACGAAAACCAGCATGGTCTGGATATGATTCTTAAAGTCATGCCTCCACCCCCGCATCTGGCGGTACATATTTTCCACTTCATCCACCTGCCTGCTGATCAGATCATTCTGGAAGCCTTCAATCCTTCGGTCCACCAGACGTGTCAGATACCATCTGAAAAGAAAGAACAGCCCGATCCCCGCCAGAATAATTCCCAATCCGCCTGCGGCTGCCATCCAAAGTTTCATCTCATACCTCCTGCTCTTCCCTTAAATAATAAGAAACAAAGGCCCGGTTTACCTCCGGGAACAGCCGCCGGCTGATGGGTATGGCTGTCCCGTCATCCAGCAGAAGCTCCGTTTTTTTCAGCCGGGCCGCAAATCCAAGTCCCGCAATATAGGAGCGGTGGCACCTGACAAAACGCCCACCCTCCAGCTGCTCCTCCAGGGCGCGGATTCCACACCGCACCTCTGCAGTCTCACCCTTGAAATGTATCTGCACGGTATGGGCAAAGGCTTCAATATAGGAAATATCCTTCTGGAAAACACGTACCCGTTCCCCTTCCACTGTGGTAAGAAGCAGATAGCTTTCCTTCACATCCTTTTTCACAGCCTTGTCCAGACATTGAAAAAGCTTGTCCTTTTTTACCGGCTTCAGCAGATAATGAAGGGCCGCCACATCATAGCCCTCCTCTATGTAATCAGGAAGCGCGGTGATGAAAAGTATTTCCAGTTTTTCATCCATTTCCCGCAGATACTTAGCCAGTGAAACACCGTTTTCCCCCTGCATCTGAATATCCAGGAGGATCAGCCACCAGTCCTTTTCCTCCTCCCAGGCAAAGCGGAAGGCCTCCGCGCTGGAAAAAATCTTAATCTGTACCGGCAGGCCGGAATTGGCGGCCCATTCTGCCACATATTTTTCAAGCATACCCGCCTGCTGCGGTTCATCATCACATATGGCTGCCTTCAGCAACATCTTTTTGCTCCTGTTCCCTGTCTTGTAAGGCGCCGCTTTCTTATATGAAAGAGACGCCTTAACCAGTTATATGAAATGCTTTAAATAACAGTCCAGCTTTCGGCAGAGCTGTTACTGCTTTAATCCTCCAGGATCAGATACTCCTTGTATTTGGCGTAATCACTTTCCCGGCAGCTTACGAACAGCCTTACTCCCTCGGCCAGGTACTCCTGGCTGATAACTGTCGCATGATCGTTAAAATAGCCTACTATCTCCCCTTTTTCATAGGGAATGAGGAAGGAGCCTTCCCTGTTTCCTGAAAATACCCTTTCCTTAATCATCCGCAGAAGCTCCTGCAGCCCGCATCCATCCAGGGCCGACATGAAAATTTTATCCCCGTCAACCTTGGGCAGCTCACCTTTCTGCATAACCAGATCCGCCTTGTTCATCACATAAATACAAGGTATTTTTTCAGCTCCCAGCTCCCGCAACGTTTCCGCGGTCACCTGCATGTGCTCCCTGTAATGCTCATCAGAAGCATCCACCACCTCAAGCAGCAAATCCGCATACCGGACCTCATCCAGGGTGGAACGGAAAGCCTTTACCAGGCCATGGGGCAGTTTGCTGATAAATCCGACCGTATCCGACAGAAGAAAATCCTTTTTATCATTCTGCGTGATTTTGCGCACTGTAGTGTCCAGGGTGGCAAAAAGCATATCCTTTGCCATTACCATTTTTTCCTCTTTCCCCACATAGGTCTCCACCATCTTATTCATCAGGGTGGATTTCCCCGCATTTGTGTAGCCTACCAGCGCCACCTGCGGCAGCGCGGACTGATTCCGGCGCTTACGCTGCGTATCCCTGTCATGCTCTATGGCTTCCAGCTCCCTGCGAAGCTCGCTGATCCGCTTTTCTATTTTTCTTCTGTCCAGCTCAATCTGCTTTTCACCGGTACCCTTATTGCTGAGGCTGCCGCTGGCGCCGGCCTGCCTGCCCAGCGCTTCCCTCATCCCTACCAGACGGGGCAGCATATACTGCAGGTTGGCCGATTCCACCTGAAGCCTGGCTTCCCTTGTCTTCGCCCTGCGGGAAAAAATCTCCAGGATCAGGTTGGTTCTGTCCATAATGGGCACCCCCACCTCCTTCTGCAGGTTTTTCAGCTGGGAGGGGGAAAGCGTTTCATCAAAAATCACATAATCCAAATCCATCTGGTCAACAGCTTCCTGTACCTCACGTACCTTTCCGCTTCCAATATAAAATGCGGGATTCGGCGTTGACAGATTCTGTTCTATAATAGCCGCAACCTCCATCCCACAGGCCTCTGCAAGGCTTTCAAGCTCCCCCATGGCTGTTTCAAAATCTGGGTTATCATCAATATTTACTCCCACCAGAAGGACACGGGAAATTTCCGTCTGATCCATATTATTTATTTCGTTCATTCTATCCTCTTTTCCGCGCCGCTTTGTAATTTGCTGCAGGCTCGAACAAAGCCCCAGGCTTGCGGCAGCAGCGCAGACACAAACCTGTTATCTATATGCTGCTTTTATTTTTCTTCCTTAATCTGATAAATTTTTTAATCCACATGCTAAACATATCTGTCGGAACTGTAAAATACATTTGACAGTCCCTTACCTCCTTTTTCTCATTTTCAGGTACAAAAAAAGAGATTGCTTCCCGCAGTATCCGGAAAACGGCAATATGCCCGGACTCCTGCCTGTAAGAAACAAATATTATTCCCCATATATATGGCAGCATACAAAAAAATCCTACAACTGTCCGGATTCCTGACAGCTACAGACTTATTTCCGCACCGACGGTATCTGTTCCCGGCCGGATTGCAGAAGGCTACTGTGCCATATATTTTATTCGGGAATAACTATCTGAATCTTATTCTAATAATCAATCTCTCTGACCTCTGTTTTTCTGAATATTTGATTGTAAGTACCTGAAAATGTAATTACATTCTCATGATAGTTTGGAGAATGGCTGTTGTCAAGATAATTATTTGAAAACTGAGTAATATAAAATGTCCAGGCAACAGTACAGTTATCCCGACTGATGCGTTTATCCTGTGAATATACAAACCATAAATAAAAGAATCTTGAAATATTTGTCATAAAACAATATAATTGCAAGATAGATATGTTATAAAGTTTATTACAAGGGGGAAAGAAATATGACAACAGTACAGGTTGATCCGGGTGTCTGCGGATTTATAACAAAAGTGGAGGCAGTATCCGAAGATCAGGAAGAAGTAAAAATAACTGTGAAATCAGGATGTGAGAGCGTCCGTAAAATGATGGAGGAACTGGGAGACACCTTTGATGCCTTTGAGCTTTGCCTTACGAAACCGGGACAGGGTCCGTTGTTTGAATATGCGGGAGATCATTTCCCGATCCATGCAGCCTGCCCTGTAATTGCAGGAATCATCAAATGTGCTGAAGTGGAATGCAAACTGGCTCTGCCTAAGGATGCACAGATAAAGTTTATTTGAGCATAACAGACTCATAACCGACTCCGGAGTCGGTTATGAGTCCGGATAAATACCAAGGCTGACGGGGTGCATTCTTGCTACCGGCGATACATTTTCTATTCTACATAGCGTACTGAATTAGCTGACTAAATAGCCTTCTTTTGGATATGTCTCTTTTGATTTCACTAAAGGGGTATTCCGGGTTACTCCTGCAAGCAGATATTTGTGTATCAGTAATATCACCCGTCCATCTCTTATCGTCCGCGATAAGACCGAAATCAGCTTATTGCGTCAAAAAACTTTATAAGTCCATGCTCACTACTATCCAGCTAAAGCCTTCCCGCTATCGGGGTGGAATCCAGGCTTTCACTGGTTAGAATGTATGCCCGCCGGGCGTTCAATAGAGGGGGCCATTGCCTGTCGGCAATGGCCCCCTCTGAATTACTTACTTCTGTTAATAACAATCCGTCATTTATCTTCTTTTTTACGTTTTTTTGCTGTCAGTGCCAACGTCAGAATCGCTCCTGCAATTACAAACGTCCATCCTGCGATTGGAGCTGTGTCGCCAGTCCCGGGACCCTTACTTTCACCGAGAACACCTACCTCTGCCCCGCTGTCAGGCGCTGCGGCCTCACCAAGAACCGATATTTCAGGCTGAACGGGAGCATATGCTTCACCCAGCACGGAAGTTGTAGGTTCCGGAGTCGTTCCGGGTGTCTGATCACCGGTGGTCTGATCTCCAGGTGTCGGATTGTCAGGAGTCGGGTTATCCGGAGGGGTAACAGGGTTGGCTGCAAAGTGTGCAGTATAAGCCGCTTCTACATTCATTCCGTCTATCTTAGCCGGCACAAATGCTGCATCCGTACTTACCACTTCTCCAGCTTCATTGGTCCAGTTTACAAAATGGTATCCATTATCCGCAGCCGCTTCAGAACCCTTAGCCACGCCGGTCACTGCATTTAAGGTTTCACCGGCATTGCTTACAGTACCATTTGCATCAGCATTGTAGGTGATTGTGATTGTGTTTTCAGTATAATAAACGTATACAATATCACCTGTTTTTACTGTCTGCGGCAGCTTCGGGGAATCTGATTTCTGTGTATAGCCTGTGAAACTCTTGCTTTCTACTGATGTTACTTTGTAGTCATCAGCGTTTATCCAGATGCTTACGGTCTTATCTACAGTATCAAGTACTTCTCCGCCTTCTACCTGGTATACTACCTGATAACTCAGGTTCTTTGTTGCTTCTTCATTCTTTTCGTAAAGGACATAGATCTTGTCATTGTCTTTTACTGTCTGCGGCAGCTTCGGAGAATCTGATTTCTGCTTATAGCCCGTAAAGGCCTTGCTTTCTACTGTTTCTACTTCATAGTCGTCAGCATTCACCCAAATATTTACTGTCTTATCTACAGTATCCAGAACCTTTCCACCTTCTACCTGATACACCACCTGGTAGTGCAGTTCCTTCGTTTCTTCCTCATTCTTTTCATAAAGAACATATATCTTATCATTATCTTTTACTGTCTGCGGCAACTTCGGAGAATCAGTTTTCTGCTTATAGCCCGCGAAGCTCTTGCTTTCTACTGATTCTACTTTATACTCATCAGCATTCACCCAAATATCTA